>JAESGV010000001.1_pt1 | contig 2660467 bp, 2528 predicted proteins | sample 9269781 | NCBI WGS metagenome assembly JAESGV01 (sample SAMN15741586, study PRJNA653496) | algae metagenome | isolation source: Tildeniella torsiva UHER 1998/13D and co-occurring heterotrophs from... | place: Slovakia: Slovak Paradise National Park, Hrabusice, Kosice Region | collected... | reverse complement strand
GGGGGTTCGGGGGGGGTGGGGGCGGGGCGGCCCCCCCCCCTGGGGGCGGGGGGGGGGGGGGGGGCCCCCCCCCCCCCCCACCCCCCGGCGTCGTGAGGGTGGAACTGACTAGCTGATGACGTCGATCGCGGCGGTCACGCGCTCGAAGAGCGTCGCCGAGATCGGGGCCGAACCGGCACCCGCGGCAGCCGCGGCCTGGCCGGCCTCGCTCGCCATGTAGGTGAAGTACGCCTTGACGAGCTCACCCTGAGCGGCGTCGAGGTAGGTCTCGCAGCCGACGAGGTACGCGACGAGCACGACCGGGTAGGCGGCGCTGTCGGGCGTGCGGTCGAGCTCGATGCTCAGGTCGAAGTCGGGGCGACCCTCGACGAACGGCGAGGCGTCGACAACAGCGGCCGCGGCCTCGGGCGAGAACGGAACGAACTCCTCGCCGATCTGCACCGCGACGGTACCGAGGTCACCGGCGCGCGAGGCGTCGGCGTAGCCGATGGTGCCGGTGCCGTTGGTGACGGCGTCGACAACACCCGAGGTGCCCTGAGCGGCCTCACCCGACTCGAACGGCCACACGCCGTCCGGCTCCTCGGTCCAGATCGACGGCGCGGCCTGGAAGAGGTAGTCGGTGAAGTTCTCGGTGGTGCCCGAGTCGTCCGAGCGGTGCACGGCGGTGATCGCGAGGTCGGGCAGCTCGACACCCTCATTGAGGGCGGCGATGGCCGGGTCGTTCCAGTTGGTGATCGCACCGGCGAAGATGCTCGCGATGACGTCGGCGCTCATGTTGAGCGAGTCGATGCCCTCGAGGTTGAAGATGACGGCGATCGGCGAGACGTAGAGGGGCAGCTGCACGATGCCCGAGTCGGGCGCGCACGCGGCGAAGCCGCCCGCGGCGATCTCCTCGTCGTTGAACGCACGGTCGGTGCCGGCGAAGTCGCTGCCGCCGCCGAGGAAGGTCTCGCGGCCAGCGCCCGAGCCGGTGGGGTCGTAGGTCACGGTGACCTCGGGGTTGGCGGTCTGGAACTCGGCGATCCAGACTTCCTGGGCCGCGCCGACGGCCGACGAGCCGGCGCCGACAAGGGTGCCCGAGAGGCCGCTGGGGGTCTCTTCGGCGGGGGTCTCGTTCGTGGCGCAGGCGCTCAGGACGAGCGCTGCGGCGACGCTGATGGCAGCGAAGCTGCCGACACGCGTGATGTTCACTGTGTTTTCCCTTCGGGGATGGATGTCGTGACTGCATGCACGGCGCAGGAGGCCGGGCGATGCCACGCTAAGGAGCGACGGTGTCCAGGGTCCGCCGCGCGGGTGAACGGCAGGTTAACGACCCGCGAATGCCGTCACGCGCCGACGGCGGGCGCGTGCGTCTCGATCGCGACGAGCGCGGGATGCTCGGGGCCGTGCGCGAAGTGCAGCACCGTGTACTCCCCCGTCGCGAGGGCCGCACTGCGGCGCAGCTGCGGCGTCACCGTGGCGCCGCTCAGGTCGGCGGCCGCGCTGATGATCTGCGGGATCACGGGACCGTGGCTGCACAGCACGGCCGTGACGCCGCGGGTGAGGCGCTTCTCGACCTGCCGCCGCACGCGCAGGCCGTCGCCCGCGTAGGCGTCTTGACTGATGCCGCGCGAGTGCTTGACCTCGAGCCCGGTCGCTTCGGCGGTCGGCATGATCGTCGCGACGCACCGTGCCGCCGTGCTCGTCACGAGCGACTGGGGACCGAACGCGGCGATGCCGCCGGCGACCGAGCGCGACTGCTCGAGACCGCGGTGCAGCAGCGGGCGGGTGTGGTCGGGGCCGTCCCACTGCTCGTGCGGCATGGCCTTGCCGTGGCGCAGCACGATGAGCGCGAAGGTGCGCGCGTGGCCCGCATCGACCTGCGCGGCGAACCGCTCCACGACGTCGGCGTCGTGGGCGTAGGTCAAGCGCTTGGCCGCTTTGGCGACCGGCACCCACTCGAGGGCGCGAATCTCGCCGTTCGCCTCGTAGCTGTGCCGTTCGGCCTGGCCCGCATCCACTTCAGCCGACCAGTAGTGCACGACCTTGTCGCGTCCGTTCGGCAAGCGGTACTCGACCGTGCCGAGGGGGGCGCCGAGCACGACGTCGAAGCCCGTCTCCTCCGCGATCTCGCGCACGGCCGTGTGGGGCAGGGTCTCGCCCGGGTCGACCTTGCCCTTGGGGAGCGAGATGTCTTTGTGCTGCGTGCGGTGCACGAGCAGGATGCGCGCCTTGCCGTCGACCATCTTCCAGACGACGGCGCCGGCCGCCTCGACCGTGTCGGCGAGGGCGGTCGTCGCCGGGGATGCGGGCGTCATGCGCGCGACGCGCCCCCGCGCCGCCGGGTCGCGATCGCGTTCATGACCACATTCTGCAGGTCGGCGAGCGAGCGGCCGTGCTCATCGCGGTGAACACGCTGCCAGTCGCCATCGGGCTGCAGGTGCCACGAGGCCGTGTGCTCGCTCATGGACGTATCGAACAGCTCGTCGATCTCGGCGAGGTGCGCGGACTCGGTGAGGCGGATGAGCGCCTCGACGCGCCGATCGAGGTTGCGATGCATCATGTCGGCGCTGCCGATGTAGATCTGCGGGTCGCCCGCGTTGTGGAAGGCGAAGATGCGCGAGTGCTCGAGGTAGCGCCCGAGCACGCTGCGCACTCGGATGCTCTCGCTGAGGCCCTCCCGCCCCGGCACGAGGGCGCACACGCCGCGCACGACGATGTCGACCGCGACGCCCGCGGCGCTCGCGCGGTAGAGGGCGTCGATGATGGCCTCGTCGACGAGAGAGTTGACCTTGATGCGGATGCCCGAGGGCCGGCCGGCCTTCGCGTGCTCGGTCTCGGTCGCGATGAGCTTGAGCAGGCCGCGACGCAGGTAGCGCGGGGCCACGAGCATGCGCTTGAACTTCTTCTCGATCGCATAGCCGGAGAGCTCGTTGAACAGCCGCGTGAGATCTTTGCCCACCTGGTCGTCGGCGGTGAAGAGCCCGAGGTCTTCGTAGATGCGGCTCGTCTTGGGGTTGTAGTTGCCCGTGCCGATGTGGGCGTAGTGCTTGAGCGCTCCGCCCTTCTCCTGTCGCACCACGAGCGCGAGCTTGCAGTGGGTCTTGAGACCGACGAGACCGTAGACGACGTGCACGCCCGCCTTCTCGAGCTTGCGAGCCCACTCGATGTTGTTCTGCTCGTCGAACCGCGCCTTGATCTCGACGAGCGCGAGCACGGCCTTTCCCGCCTCGGCGGCGTCGATGAGCGCCTCGATGATGGGGCTGTCGCCGCTCGTGCGGTAGAGCGTCTGCTTGATGGCGAGCACATTGGGGTCGCGCGCGGCCTGCTCGAGGAAGGCCTGCACGCTCGTGGCGAACGACTCGTACGGGTGATGCACGAGGATGTCGCCGCGCGCGATCGAGGCGAAGATGTCGGGGGTCGCATTGGGCTCGGCGGGCTGCAGCTGCACGGGCGTGACGGGCACGTGCTTGGGGTACTTGAGGTGCGGTCGGTCGAGCTTCGAGATCTCGAACAGTCCGCCCAGATCGAGCGGCGCGGGCAGGCGGTAGACCTCCTGCTCGGTGATGCCGAGCTCGCGCACCAGCAGACCGAGCGTCAGGTCATCCATGTCGTCGGTGATCTCGAGACGGATCGGCGGGCCGAAGCGACGCCGCAGCAGCTCGCGCTCGAGCGCCTGGATGAGGTTCTCGGTCTCGTCTTCTTCGATCTCGACGTCTTCGTTGCGCGTGACGCGAAACTCGTGGTGCTCGAGGATCTGCATGCCGGGGAAGAGCTCGTCGAGGTGGTTCGAGATGAGGTCTTCGAGCGTGAGGAACCGCACGCGGCCCGATCCGTCGTCGGGCAGCTGCACGAAGCGCGGCAGCACCTGCGGCACCTTGAGGCGCGCGAACTCGACGCGATCGGTCTTCGGGTTGCGCACGCGCACCGAGAGGTTGAGCGAGAGGCCCGAGATGTAGGGGAAGGGGTGTGCGGGGTCGACGGCGAGCGGCATGAGCACCGGGAAGATCTGGGTCGAGAAGATCTCGTCGACCCGCGAGCGATCGCTCTCGCTCAGGTCGGCCCACGACTCGACGTGGATGCCGGCCTCATCGAGGGCGGGCTTCACCTTCTCGTGGAAGGCGCGCACGTGGCGGTGCTGCAGCTCGAGCGCGAGCGCGTTGATGTCGGCCAGCACGTCGCCCGGCGCTCGACCCGTGTTGGTGGGCACGGCCAGGCCCGTGACGATGCGGCGCTTGAGGCCGGCCACGCGCACCATGAAGAACTCGTCGAGGTTGCTCGCGAAGATAGCGAGGAAGTTGACGCGCTCGAGCAGCGGAACGGCTTCGTCTTCGGCGAGCTCGAGCACGCGCTGGTTGAAGCGCAGCCAGCTCAGCTCGCGATCGAGGTAGCGATCGGGGGGCAGAGTGCCGTCGTCAACACTCGTCGATTCGTCGTAGTCGTCGACGAAGTCGCCGCCGACGCCGCCGTCGACCTGGTACCCCGTGTCGGTGAGTCCCTCGTCGTGCATGGCGCCCATTGTGACAGGAATCGCCCGCGCGCCTTGCCCCGGTCTCGGGCCGTTCACCGGTCGTTCACGAACACCCCGTTCCCTGGTCACGTGACACGGGGGCAGAGCGCATGGCACGGCAGGGGGGAGCAGTGACCCTGCATGCTCCCGCCGTGCCCGAGATCATCGAGCAGGTGACACGCAGGCTCGCGGCCCAGCACGCGAGCGCGCTCGGCGAGCCTGCCGTCCGCGAGATCGTGCTCGACAGCTTCCGGCGCTACCGGCACCTCGACCACCCCGCCAATCACGGACGAGCGCTCGCCGCGCAGCTCGCCGCCGATCGCCTCGACGCCGTGCGCTTCACGTCACGACGCGCAGCCGGGTCACCCCCCTCGTTCCTCTTCGTCTGCTCGGGCAACGCCGGTCGCTCGCAGATCGCCGCGGCCCTCCTGCGCGCGGTCGCCCCGCTCGCGACGCGCGTCATGAGTGCGGGCGAGCATCCCGCGGCCCGCGTGCTGCCGGCGGTCGTCGACACGCTCGACGAGCTCGGCATCCCCTCGTTCGGCGAGTACCCCAAGCCCGTGGCGCCCGAGTTCGTCGCGGCTGCCGACCACATCGTCGTGCTCAACTGCGACGACGGGCTCGCGGCTCTCGACGGCCGCGAGTTCCGCACGTGGAGCATCATGCTCGAGAGCACGAGCGGTCGGCAGGGACTGCGGCACACCCGCGATCAGATCGCGGAGCACGTGCACGCGCTCGCACGCGAGCACGGTGTCGTGCAGCGCTCGGCTTAGCGTCGGGCGGACGGCGCGAGCAGCGCGCGCACGACGAGCACGCCGACCGCGGCGCCGACGAGCTGCGCGGCGATGAAGGCAGGTGCGCTCTCGGGGGCGATGCCCGCGAAGCTGTCGCTCAGGATGCGGCCGAGAGTGATGCCCGGGTTGGCGAAGCTCGTCGAGCTCGTGACGAAGTAGGCGCTGCCGATGTACAGACCGACGGCGGCGGGCACCCAGGCCTGCTGGTCACGGGCCACCAGGGTCAGGATGACCGCCACGAGCCCGGCCGTGGCCACGACCTCGCCGAGCAGCAGCCCGGGCTCGGCGCGCACGGTCGTGCTGATCGACACGGCCGCGCCGCCGTACATGAGGTTGGCGAGCACGGCGCCCGCGGCGAAGCCGAGCACCTGGGCGAGCACGGTCGGCAGGATCTCGCGGGCGGGCACGCGGCGCTGCACTGCGAGCGCGGCGGTGACGACGGGGTTGAGGTGGGCGCCGCTCACGGGCCCCAGCACGACGATGAGCACGACGAGGGCGGCGGCCGTCGCGACGGCGTTGATGAGCAGCTGCACGCCGACGTCGTCGGTCAGTCGCGTGGCCATGATGCCCGAGCCGATGACGGTGGCGCCGAGCCCGGCACTGCCGAGGGCTTCGGCGAGCATCCGGATCGCGAGGGGACGGGGAGCGGCGGAGGGCGCGTCGACATCGGTCACGCCCACACTGTAGGCCATCGCATAGACTCGGGTCTATGAGAGAGCGCGGCACGATCGCTCCCGAGCTCAGCGCGCTCGGCGATGCGACGCGGGGCGCGATCGCCCGCCTGCTGCTCGACGCCGACGACCACGCGCTCACCGTCGGCCGTCTGACCGAGGCGCTCGCCCTGCGCCAGCCCACCGTCTCGCATCACCTGCGCGTGCTGCTCGAGGCGGGGCTTGTCGCGCGCGAGCCCCGCGGCCGCGAGGTCTGGTACTCGCTGTCTGAGACCGTCGCGGCGCGGCTCGAGGAATGGGCGCCGCCGAGCGCCGCCGACTCGCTGAGCGGAGCGCTGCTCGGGCGCATCATCGACGACCTCGGCACGCGCTTCGCGGGCACCTTCTCGCGCGAGACCGTGCAGCGCGTCGTGCTCGACAGCTACGACCTGCTGCGAGCGCGCGACGGCGCGGGTCGCGCGCTGCCCTCGGCCACGGCGCAGTTCGCCGCCGAGCGCCTGAGCGCACAGGAGACCTCGGGGCTCGGCGGCGAGCGACCGCCGGGCGCCCCGCTCGAGGTGCTGTTCGTGTGCGTGCAGAACGCGGGGCGGTCGCAGCTGGCCGCGGCGATCATGCGGCACCTCGGCGGCGAGCGCGTGCGCGTGCGCACGGCGGGCTCGGCCCCCATCGACGCGATCCGACCGGCTGTGGTCACAGCGCTCGACGAGATCGGCGTGCCGCTCGGCGGCGAGTTCCCGAAGCCGCTCACCGACGACGTCGTGCGCGCCGCCGACGTGGTCGTGACGATGGGCTGCGGCGATGCGTGCCCCGTATTCCCCGGTCGGCGATACCTCGACTGGGCGGTCGACGATCCGGCGGGGCAGCCCCTCGACCGCGTGCGCGCGATCCGCGACGACATCGATGCACGCGTGCGCGGGTTGCTCGGCGAGCTGGCGAGCCGGAGCTGAGTCGGCGGCAGGGCTGCGGTCCGCATCCCATTGCCACAATATATAGATGTGTGTCTATACTTTGGGCATGAAGAAGAACGCTCCTGCCGAACCCATGCCCACCGTGCTGTTCGTGTGCGTGCACAACGCCGGCCGCTCCCAGATGGCCGCGGGCTACCTACAGCACCTCGCGGGCGACCGCGTCACGGTGCTCTCCGCGGGCTCTGAGCCCAAAGACCAGATCAACCCCGTCGCGATCGAGGCCATGGCCGAGGAGGGCATCGATATCGCCCACAACGTGCCGAAGATCCTCACCGTGCAGTCGGTCGTCGACTCCGACGTCGTCATCACCATGGGGTGCGGCGACGCGTGCCCGATCTTCCCGGGCAAGCGGTACGAAGACTGGGAGCTCGAGGATCCGGCCGGGCAGGGCATCGATTCGGTGCGCGTGATCCGCGACGACATCAAGCGCCGCGTCGAAGCCCTCGTCGCCGAGATCGCGCCCGCGCGCTAGGCGCGATCGGGCACGCGCGACCCCTTTCACGCCGAACGGCCCCCGTGCATGCGCGGGGGCCGTTCGGCGTCACTCGAGGCTACGCCGTCACGATCGCCACGATCGGGTCGCTCGTCGGCGCCGGGCTGCCCGACGCGGGCTCGACCGTCACTCCGACGATCGTGCCGGCCTCGAAGGCGCCGTCGAGCACCTGCACGACCGCTCCCTCACCATCGACCGCGAACAGCCCCGCAGGCGTCGCGACGCCGTCGGTGATGTACCAGAGGGCGTAGCGCTCGTCGTCGCTCAACGGCTCGAGGCCGTCGAAGACCATGGCCGAGAGCCCCACCGACTCGCTTGCGACGAGGGTCACCGAGGCGCCGCCCGCGACCCCGGAGACCACGGTCGACACGTCGGGCGCCGCGACGATCGCCGCGAGCTGGTCGGCATCGCTCGGCGCGCCCGGAACGATGAGATCGGCGGCGAGCACGCCCCCGAAGAACAGGGCCACCGCGGCAGCGGCGGCCGTCACGAGCATCGCCGGCCGGGCGAACCAGCGCGCCTGAGCGCGCGCGGCGGCGGACCCCGGCGCGGCGGCAGGCATCGCATCCTCGATCGAATCGGAAGCACTCGGCGCGACCGCTGCCAGCGGCGACGGCGCGAGCTGCGGCGTCGTGGCGATCGCCGCCATGACCGCGTCCTTCAGGCCCGCCGAGGGCGCCACCGGCGCCACCGCGAGACCCAGAGCGGCACGCACGTCAGCGAACTCCTCATCGCGCATCTCATCGAAACCGTTCGCGTCATCGTCGGTCGACTTCATGACGCCACCCCCAATTCTTCGCGCAACCGCATCATGCCGTCGCGCAGTCGAGTCTTGACCGTGCCCATCGGGATTCCGAGCATGTCGGAGACCTCGCTGTGGCTGTACCCGCCGTAATAGGCGAGCTCCACCGCTTGTCTCTGCAGCTCGGTCAACCGGCTCAAGGCCTTCTCCACTCGATCGTGTTCGATGCGGATCTCGACGCTCTCTGCGACCGAGTCGTAATCCCGATCGAGATCGCGGATGCCGATCCTGGTGTCCCGGTCGCGAGACGACTGCGCACTGCGTACGCGGTCGATCGCTCTCCGGTGGGCCATCGTCAGCATCCAGGTCACCGCTTTCCCCTTATTCGGATCGAAGCGCGGGGCGGTTTGCCAGATCTCGAGCAGAACTTCTTGCACCACCTCCTCCGACTGGGCGTGGTCTTTCAGCACGTGGCGCACGAGGCCCAGCATGCGCGGGGCGATGAGGTCGTACAGCTCGCTGAAGGCGCGCTGGTCGCCCGTGGCGACGCGCAGCAGCAGGGCGTTGGTGGCTTCGACGGTGGCGTCGGCAGCGGGGGCGACGTCGTCGAGCGCGATTTCTGGGGGCACGAGTACCAGCATTGCAGGACTCGGGCTGATCTACGGCTGAACGGGGCTTGCGGGTCGCCGGCGCAGCAGCGCGGCGGTGATCGCCGCAGCGAGCGCGATCGCCTGCGCGACGGCGGCGATGACCTTGTCGGCGTACCAGATCGGCTCGAACAGGAACGGCAGGCCGATCGGGCTGAGATCGAGTGGCACGAGGGTCGTGATGACGACGAGAGCGAGGCCGCCCGCGGCGACGAGCGCGGCGAGCGCCGCGGCCCAGCGGGTGCGGGTGATGAGCAGCAGGGCGGCGGCGATGTTCACGGCGGCCTGGATGCGGAAGAGCGTGCCCTGGCTCACGAGCGTGCCCGTGATCGCGTCGAACGGGCCGGCGAGCTGGAAATGGATGACCGCGTTCACGAGGAGCGCGATGGCGGTGATGATCAGCAGGGCGATGCGGAGTGCGCGCATGAGCCGGATCCTCTCGAGGGGCGGTATCGGTGGGCAAAGACGAGTACGGCCGGTGGGGCGGGGCTCGGGTCCCCTCCCCACCGGCCGGTGGTCAGCGCTCGACCCCTACCGGTCGGCGCGCTGGATCATGCTGGCGACTACTGGATTCCCAGGTTGGTCGCGATGCCGCCGGCGAGCGCGGTCGCGGTCATCGGCATGTGGCTCGCGGCCTCCTTGAGCAGGTCGAAGTACGCCGGGTCGTTCGCGATGTTGGCGTCGATCGCCGCGAGCAGCGTCGTCGCGTGCATCTCGAGCTCGGCCTGCACGGCCTCGGCCGGCAGCTCGGGAACGACCGAGTTGATCAGCTGGCCGAACGACACCGCGTAGGCGCCGAGGTCGGCGACAGCCTGCTCGGCGAGCGCGTCGTCACCGGTCGCCTTGCCGAGCGTGTAGTTCACGAAGAACGGGATGTGCGAGCGCCACGAGTCGAGGAACGGCTGCTCCGCGTCGGGGTACGCCGAACCGACGAGCGCGGCGACCTCGACGGAGTTCTCGTCGAGCGCGGCCACAGCGGCCTGCACGTTGGCGGTGGTCAGGTCGCCGCCATCCTGCAGCGCCTGGTCGATCGCGGCACCGGCGAGGTACACGTGGTCGGCGAGCAGAGCGGTGAGCTGGGCGCGGAGCGCCGAGCCGTCGCTGTTGACGGTGTCGATGACGGCGGCCTCCTCCATGGGGGCCTCCGCCTCGGCGGCGGTCGAGCAGCCCGAGAGAACGAGAGCGGCAGCCAGGCCGAGGCCGGCGAATGCGATGGACTTGCGCATGATGTGATTCCCCTTTATTGGTGTTGGTGCGGTTGGTGTTGGTGCGGTGTGTGATGCGGGCCGGCTGCCTAGCCCTCGACGATGACGCGAGCGTTCATCGTGAGGTGCGGCATGCAGAAGTACAGGTACTCCCCCGGCTCGGTGAAGGTGAACGAGAACGTGTCCCCCTCCTGCCCCATCGGCGCGAGCGCGTGATCGAACAGGCCGTCGGCCGACTGCGAACCGCGCAGCCCGGTGCTCTCGTTGACGTCGCCCCAGGCACCCGACGTGATCGTGTGCCCGATGGTCTCGCCGTTGCGCCAGGTGACGGTGGTTCCGACGGGCACCGTGATGTCCTCCGGCATGAACCGGAGTCCGATCGTGATGACCTCGTTCGGTCCCGCCTCGGGCGACTCCTCCGCGGCCTGCGGCAGGCTCGTCGACGTCGCGATGATGGCCGGGGTGTTCCCGGTGCATCCCACGAGGGCGGCGAGCACGAGCGGCAGGGCTGCGATGGCGAGCCCGGAGCGGATGGTGCGTGCGGTCGGTGACATGCCAGGTGTTCGGCACCCCGGGGTGCGGGGTTTGGCCGAGGTGGCGTTCTTCAGCGCACTCTCAGCTTGAGGGCCCGAGCGAGAGCTCGAGGGCGCAGAAAAGCCGGGCCGCAGAACGCCTCTCGGCGAGTGGCCGCTCGGAGCGGCAAATATTGGAGCCCGGGGTTACTGCGGCCCGGCTACAGCAGTGTAACCGGGTGACCCTGCACGGCATTCCCGGGCGGTGGATGCTCGGGCTCAGTCGAGCGAACCGGCGCGCTCGAGGGCGGCGCAGGCCGTGAAGTCGCGGCCGCTCGACGTGAGGCGGGCGGCGCGCGCCGTGAGCTCGGCGGCGCGGGCATCGTCGGCCGCGGTATCCGCGTCGTCGGCGAGATCGGCGGCGCCCGCCGCGGCGGTGCGGCAGAAGGCGGCGGCGCGATCGAACGCGACAGCGACGTCGCCGTCGTAGACGCCCCGCAGCACGGCGTCGGCGAGCACGCGGATCTCGTCCGGGCCCGTCGGGCTCTCTGCCCCGGCCACGACGACATCCGCGGTCGACAGCACCTCGCTGCCGCGCTGGAACAGCAGCGCCGTGCCCGCCGGGTCCTGCCGGATGAGCGCGCGCAGCAGCGACAGCCGCCAGAGCGCACCCGGCAGCGTGCGGGCGCCCGCGCGCGACCACAGCTCGGCGAGCGTGTCGAGGCCGTGCTCATCGGTGAAGGCGACCATGCGCTCGACCAGGTCGGGGTCGTCGCTCGAACGCACCCGGTGCACGAGAGCGCGGGCCGAGTCGTGCGCGATGCGCAGCGCGACGGCGGGGTCGAGCCCGCCCTCGAGGGCGTCGAAGGCGCTCGACGGTCGCCGCACGGGGCGCATCGGTCGATCGGTCATGCGCTCCACGCTAGCCCGCAGCGGCTGAGGCCGCGCCGCGGTAGATTAGGGAGGTAGGGGCCTCTAGCTCAGTTGGTAGAGCAGCGGACTTTTAATCCGCGGGTCGTCGGTTCGAGCCCGACGGGGCCTACTCACGCTCGGTCGTGCGCGAGAGCACACCGTGCTCTCGCGGGGGCCTACTAGTTGTTGAATCCGTCGCGCGGACCAGGGGTGTCCTTGAGCACGCGGAAGACGCCGATCTCGGTGACCCCGTCGGACTCGTAGACGGGAATGTCGTAGACGGCATTGGCGTCGGAGGTCGACCGCCAGAGGTTGCGCGCGAACTCCAGCTCGCTCACCCGGATGTAGCCGGTCTTGCCGCCTTCCGCTCGCGCCACGATGAGGTCGGGCACGCGATCGTTGAGCGGGCTGCCGTAGGTCTCGCCGTTGGCATTGACCTCGAACTCGATCTGATCGCCGACGATCTCGGTCGACGGAGCGACGGCCTGCGTGAACATGTCGCCGAGCGTGGGCGCGAGGGCGAACCCGCCGCCGACGACCACCACCCCGCCCGCGATCATCGCGATGGTCTTCGGTGCAATGGCCATGGTCGACTCCCCCGTCGAACGCGCGCGCATCCGCACGCGGGGAGCATTCCCCAGCCCCCTCGCTCATCCAATCACCCGGACGGCATGAGGGTCACCCCCCGTTCGCGGGCGGCCACGACGATCGGTGCTACGGATGCTGCGCTCAGGCCGGGCGGCAGATTCCCCAGCTGCCCGACCACGAGGCGCCGGGCTCGATCCAGCGCAGGCCGACCCCGGAGTTGAGGGCGTCGGCCGGCGCCGTCATGGGCTCGACGGCGATGGCCGTGACGGGCCCGGCAGCGGTCGGGAAGACGCGCGTGATGAACAGCTGCAGCCACTCCCAGTCGCCGTCTTGCCACACTTCGGTCTCGGTGCCGTCGGCGGCCGTCAGCACCGTACGGGTGACGCCGTCGTCGTCGGGCTGCACGCGGAAGGCATCGTCGAGCGCGAGGGCCCCGATGCGTCGACCCGCGATGAGGTCCCACTCGCCCTCGGCGGGCTCGAGGCCGACGGGGTTGAGGCGCTCGTCGACCATGACGTGCTCGACCGTGCGCGCCGCGATCGTGAGCTCGTCGACCGCGTGCGCGCCGACGCGGATGAAGGGGTGCGTGCCGACCGCGTAGGGCGCGGGGCGGTCGCCGAGGTTGGTGACGGCGTGGGTGACGCGCACGCCGTTGCCGGTCAGGCGGTACTCGACCGTGGTCCAGAGGTGGAAGGGGTAGCCGTGCTGCGGCACCACGGCGGCACCGAGTGTCACGGCATCGTCGGTCTTCTCGACGAGCTGGTAGGAGGTGTTGCGCAGCAGGCCGTGGATGGCGTTCGTGCGGTCGACCTCGGTGAGGTCGAGCTGCAGCGTGGCCCCCTCGTGCACCCAGCGGCCGTCGCGCACGCGGTTGGGCCACGGCACGAGCACGATGCCGCAGCCGAACGGCGGGGTCGACTGCTCGTCGAAGCCCTGCACGAGGTCGTGCCCATCGACGGTGAGGTGCCGCAGCGCCGCGGCCACGGAGGTGATGATCGCCTCGACGGGGCCGTGGGCGCCGTCGTGATGCAGGGCGTACTGCTCGCCCGTCGGGGGCGTTGCGCGATGCGTCGTGCTCATGCCGTCACTGTACGCGCGAGACCGCCACCGTTGTGACAGCGAGGCCGGCCGCGCGCAGGGGCGCGAGCTCCGCATCCGTCGCCGCATCGTCGGTGATGAGCTCGTCGAGCTCGCCGAGCGTGGCCACGCGCCCGAGGTGCACCTGGCCGATCTTGCTCGAGTCGGCGGCGAGCACGCGCCGGGCGGCGCTCGCGACCATGCGGCGCTTGACCTCGGCTTCGGGCAGGTTGACGTTCGTGACCCCCGCGGCGGCGTCGATCCCCGTCGCGCCCAGGATGGCGAGGTCGACGCGCACGTCATCGAGCAGCGTCGTTGCGAGGGGGTTCACGAGCGAGTGCTGCAGCGAGCGGACCGTGCCGCCCGTGACCACCACGGTGAAGCGCGGAATGGCCGGCTCGAGCGCGAGGGCGATCGCGAGCCCGTTCGTCACGATGACGACCTCGTCGAGATCGACGCGATCGACGAGGGCCTGGGCGACGGCGAGCGTCGTCGAGCCGACATCCAGCAGGATGCTCTCCCCCGAGCGCACGCGCGTCGCCGTCTCGGCGGCGATCGCGCGCTTGGCCCGGGTCAGGCGCGTGCGCGACTGCTCGAGACTCGACTCCCGCTCGGCGACGAGGCCGCGCGGCATCGCTCCGCCGTGCACGCGCGTGATGCGGCCCTCGGTCTCGAGCGCAGCGAGGTCGGTGCGCACGGTCACCTCGCTCACGCCCAGCTCGCGCGCGAGGTCGGTGACCCGGGCGAAGCCGCGCCGGGCGATGGATGCCGCCATGCGGTCGCGGCGCAGCGGTGCGGCATCCATGAGCGCTCCCTTTCGAGATCTGTCGATATCGAAAGCCTATCGCTTACGATTTCGCAAGCTTCCGGTCGTAGCATCGTGAGGTGACGATCCGCTTCCACTCCACGACGCTCGCCGACGGCCGCGAGCTCATCTACGTCGACGACGCCGACACGACGCTGGGGCCCGAGCGCTCGATCGACCGCCGGGTGCTCGACCCGCGGCCCGAGACCGCACGCATGCGGCAGGACGTGCTGACGGGCGAGTGGGTGTCTATCGCGAGCAACCGGCAGAACCGCGTCTTCATGCCGCCGCCGGATCAAGACCCGCTCGCGCCCGCGAGCGAGGCCAACCCGAGCGAGATCCCCAGCAACTACGACGTCGCCGTGTTCGAGAACCGCTCCCCCAGCTTCGGCCCGGCCCTCGAGCACGAGCACGCGCCGACCAGCCTCGACGACCTCGCCGAGATCGGCATCGGCCGCAGCCGCACGAGCGTCGGCCGCTGCGAGGTCGTGTGCTTCTCGCCCGACCACGAGGGCTCGTTCGGCTCGCAGACCGTCAGCCGTGCGCGCACCGTGATCGAGGCGTGGGCGCACCGCACGGCGGCGCTGAGCGCACTGCCGGGAATCCAGCAGGTCTTCCCCTTCGAGAACCGTGGCGCCGAGATCGGCGTGACCCTGCCGCACCCGCACGGGCAGATCTACGCCTACCCGTTCGTCACACCGCGCACGAACACGCTGCTGCGCTCGATCGACGCGGTCGGCCCCGACCTCTTCGCGCGCGTGCTCGAGAGCGAGCAGGGCAGTGAGCGCGTCGTGCTTCAGGGCGAGTACTTCACCGCCTTCGTGCCGTTCGCCGCGCGCTGGCCCATCGAGGTGCACGTGCTGCCGCACCGCCACGTGCCCGACTTCGCCGCGCTGAGCGACGCGGAGAAGGACGAGCTCGCGCCGTTCTACCGCCGCCTGCTGCGCGGTATCGACGCGCTCTATTCGACGCCGACGCCGTACATCGCCGCCTGGCACCAGGCGCCCGTGCACGTCGGGCGCGAGACCGTGCGCCTCATGCTGCAGGTGACGAGCCCGCGGCGCGGCGCTGACAGACTGAAGTACCTGGCCGGCTCGGAGGCCGCGATGGGCGCGTTCATCGGCGACGTCGCGCCCGAAGCCCAGGCCGCATTCATCCGCGAGGGAATCGAGAAGACCGGCAATGACTGACATCCGTGACGACGCGCGCGACGGCTTCGACGCTGTCTTCGGACACGCGCCCGACGGTCTCTGGTCGGCCCCCGGCCGCGTCAACCTCATCGGCGAGCACACCGACTACAACGAGGGCTTCGTGCTGCCGTTCGCGATCGACCGCCGCACGGTCGTGGCGCTCGGGGTGCGTGACGATCGCCGCGTCCGCGTCGCAAGCACCTTCGCCGACGAGCTCGCCGAGATCGACCTCGATGCGCTCGCCCCCGACGCCCTCGGTGGCTGGTCGGCCTACCCCTTGGGCGTGGCCTGGGCGTTCAGCGAGTTCGGCGCCGACCTCGCGGCGGTGCCCGGCGTCGATCTCTTCATCGACTCCGACGTTCCCGTCGGTGCCGGGCTGTCGAGCTCTGCCGCGATCGAGAGTGCCGTGGCCCTCGCCCTCAACGACGTCTGGCGTCTGGGCCTCGACCGCCGCACCCTCGCGCGCGTCGGCCAGCGCGCCGAGAACGTCGCCGTCGGCGCCCCCACGGGCATCATGGACCAGTCGGCATCGCTGCTCGGCCAGGTCGACCACGCGGTCTTCCTCGACTGCCGCACGCTCGAGAGCGAGCTCGTGCCGCTCGGGCTCGCCGAGGCCGGGCTCGCGATTCTCGTGATCGACACCGGAGTCAAGCACAGCCACGCCACGGGCGGGTACGGCGAGCGCCGCGCCGCGTGCGAGCGCGGGGCTGCGGCGATGGGCGCATCCTCGCTGCGCGACCTGACGGTCGACGACCTGCCGCGCGCCCAGCAGCTGCTCGACGATGTGACCTTCCGACGCATCCGCCACGTCATCACCGAGAACCAGCGTGTGCTCGACACCGTCGCGGTGCTGAAGGCGCAGGGTGCCTCGGCCATCGGCGAGCTGCTGGATGCCTCGCACCGCAGCATGCGCGACGACTTCGAGATCTCGGTGCCCGAGCTCGACCTCGCCGTCGAGACCGCCGTCGGCGCGGGCGCGATCGGCGCCCGCATGACGGGCGGTGGATTCGGCGGAGCCGCGATCGCGCTCGTGCGCGTCGGCGACCTCTCGCGCGTGCAGGTCGCGGTCGACAACGCCTTCGGCGAGCACGCCTTCGGCCAGCCCGACACCTTCGTCGTCACGGCCTCCGGCGGGGCCGCGCGCAACTGACGGCTCGGGGCGGGCCGCTACCAGCGGTTCTGCGCCTGCTCGGCCCAGCCGGTGAGGCCGTCGACGCTGACGCGCGTGCCGCTCGCGTCGAGCATCCACCCGCTCCACGTTCCCAGCGCCTGGTAGATGGTGCTGGCGACGACGACCGCATTGGTGCGCTCGACCCGGCGGTGCCAGGGCGTGAGCGTCACGTCGGCGTGCTCGCCGACGACGCGCCACGGCGACGCGGGGTCGTCGAGGTCGTACTGCCAGGTGAGCTCCTCGTCGATGTAGTGCTGCACGCCGTCGACGAACACGGCGTTCTCGGTCGAGCCGGTGCCGTCGGTCCACTTCCCGCCGAGCTGCAGGCCGATGCGGCGGCCGTCGACGAGGCCCGAGCCCGCGGCCCAGTTCCACGTCATGCGGTACGGCCAGCGGCCGCGCCCGCGGTCGAGCACCGCCCAGCTGCCCTCCCCCACCGGGAAGGATCGGCCGTCGACGGTGATCGTGCCCGACACCGGGCGGGCCACGTCCTTCAGGGTGTACTGGAAGAGCCGGTCGCTCCACGGCACGACCACGCCGAGCGCGTCGCCGGCGTCGGGGCTCGTCACGTCGATCGCGAAACCCGGTGCGGTGCCGCGGATGCTCGTGGCCGAGCCGGCGGAGTGCATCCTGAGCTCAGCCGAGCCCCACCGCGTGCCCGCCTCGAAGGGCGGCAGGGTGTCGGGGATTCTCGTGCCGCGTGCGAACGGCACGAGCCCGCCGATCGTGCGATGCTCGCCGGTCCCCCTGTTGACGAGGTAGATCGAGGGCACGGCCGCGTAGTCGAGGCTCGAGACCGTGAGGCCGACGAACCAGTCGGGGGTCATGATGCCCCAGTACTCCCACCGCTTGGTGCGACCCCAGCCGCGCAGGGGCGAGCGGTGCAGGGGCGTTCGGGTTCGCCCGACCGCGGCCGGGTTGAGCCGACCGTTCGGCAGGCACAGGTCGACGGGCTCGGTGATCTCGTGCAACGGCATCGGTGCGGGGCGTTCGGCAGCGGATGGGCTCAGCGGGCGATCGCGAGCGTCTCGGCCGTGCTCTCGAGCAGCTCGGCGGCGAGCGCCGGGTCGTCGGAGACGTTGCGACCGTAGCTCGGCACCATCGCCAGCAGCCCGGGCTTCCAGGCCTCGAGCTTCTCGGGGAAGCACCGCTCGATGAGGTCGATCATGATCGACGGAGCGGTCGAGGCGCCGGGCGAGGCACCCAGGAGGCCCGCGATCGAGCCGTCGGCCGAGGCGACGACCTCGGTGCCGAACTGCAGCGTTCCGCCCTTGCCGGGCACGTTCTTGATGATCTGCACGCGCTGGCCGGCGGTCTGCTGGTACCAGTCGTCGCCGTCGGCGTTCGGGTAGAACTCGCGCAAGGCATCGAGCTTCGCCGATCGCGACGCGAGCAGCTCGCCGACCAGGTACTTCACGAGGTCGAAGTTCTTGAGGCCCACCTGCAGCATCGGCACGAGGTTGTGCCAGCGGATGGAGCCGAACAGGTCGAACCACGATCCGGTCTTCAAGAACTTGGGAGTGAAGCCCGCGTAGGGGCCGAAGAGCAGGCTGGGCGAGCCGTCGACGACGCGCGTGTCGAGGTGCGGCACCGACATGGGCGGGGCTCCCACCGAGGCCTTGCCGTAGATCTTGGCGTGGTGCTTCGCGACGACGGCGGGGTTGTCGGTGCGCAGCCACTGGCCGCTGACCGGGAAGCCGCCGAAACCGCGGATCTCCTTGATGCCGCTCTTCTGCAGCAGCGGCAGCGCGTGGCCACCGGCGCCGACGAAGACGAACCGCGCGGTGACCTCGACCGGCGTCGTGCCGACCTCTTCCCGCAGGCGCAGCTTCCACAGCCCGTCTTTCGTGCGCCGGATGCTCTGCACGCTGTGCTCGACGTGCAGGGTCGCCCCGCTCGCGACGAGGCCGTTCATGAGCAGCTTCGTGAGCGCGCCGAAGTCGACGTCGGTGCCCGCGGCCATGCGCGTCGCGGCGATCGGCTGGGACTTGGCCCGGCCCGGGATGACGAGCGGCGCCCACTGGCGGATCACCGCAGCGTCGTCGCTGTACTCCATGCCGGCGAAGAGCGGGTGGTCCTTGAGCGCGTCGTAGCGCTTGCGCAGGTACTCGACGTTGCTCTCGCCCCAGACGAGGCTCATGTGCGGCGTCGCGGTGAGGAACGCGCTCGGTTCGGGCAGCAGGCCCTTGCCGACGAGGTACGACCAGAACTGGCGCGAGACCTGGAACTGCTCGTTGACCTTGACGGCGTTCGTGATCTCGATCGAGCCGTCGGGCCGCTCGGGCGTGTAGTTGAGCTCGCACAAGGCGGCGTGGCCCGTGCCGGCGTTGTTCCAGGGGTTCGAGCTCTCGAGCGCCACGTCGCTGAGGCGCTCGTAGATGCGGATGTCCCACTCGGGCTCGAGCTGACGCAGCATCGTGCCGAGGGTCGCGCTCATGATGCCGCCGCCGATGAGGACGACGTCGATGGGTTCAGTCACCCCGCCAGTTTAGTCTCGCTCAACAGGGGTTCGACGCGGCCCGACTAGGCTGGCCCGGTGATTCTGCCCCTTCTTGCGATCGGAGCAATCGGGGGCCTGTTCTCCGGTCTCTTCGGGGTCGGCGGCGGCTTCATCATGGTGCCGCTCATGATGGCGTGGCTACGCTTCGACCAGCGCCGGGCATCCGCCACCTCGTTGCTCGCGATCATCCCGCCGGCAGCGATCAGCGCGTCGCTCTACGGCGCGCGGGGGCAGATCGATCTGCTCGCCGCCGCCATCATCGCGGTCGGGGCGATCGCGGGAACACCGCTCGGTGCCCTCCTGCTGCGGCGCCTCTCGCTCGTCTGGCTGAAGTGGCTCTTCATCGCGGGGCTGCTCGCCACCGCGCTGCGGCTCGTCGTCGTCGTGCCCGAGCGCAGCGGGGTGCTCGAGTACGGGGTCGTGACTGTGCTCGGCCTCGTCGCGCTCGGCGTGCTCATGGGCGTGCTCGCGGGGCTGCTCGGCGTGGGCGGCGGCATCGTCGCGGTTCCCGTGCTCATCGCCGTGTTCGGGGTCGGTGATCTGCTCGCGAAGGGCACGTCGCTGCTCGCGATGATTCCGGGCGCGATCGCCGGCACGGCGACGAACCTGCGGGCGGGGCTCGTGCAGTGGCGCGAGTCCGCGACGATCGGCGCGTCGGCCGCGGTGATGTCGCTCGTCGGCGTCTGGCTGGCGTTCCTCATCCCGCCGCAGCTCTCGGCGTGGCTGTTCGCCGTGCTGCTGCTCGGGGTGATCGTGCAGATGGCGCTGCGGCGCGTGCCGCCGCGCGGCTGACCCGGCCGCCGTCAGTACAGCAGGCCCGCGAGGCCATCGATGATGGCGAGGATGCCGCCGAGGTACGAGATGACGATGACGCTGATGCGGGCCGCGCGAACGCTCACCCACCGCGCGACGAACTCGCCGAACGCGAGACCCACGACCGTGCTCGTGATGATGAGCACCCAGAGCCACCAGTCGTAGTCGGGCAGCCCGGTCTCGTTGAGCAGCACCTTGGAGACGAACGAGGTGACCCCGAGCAGCACGAAGATCGGCTGGATGGTCGCCGCGAACGAGCGCTGCTCCCAGCGCGTGAGCACGGCGTAGACGCTCATGCCCGGCCCGCCGACGCCGGCGGTGGCACTCATGAAGCCGGATGCCGCGCCCGAGATGAGCGCCGCGGGGGTCTGCGCCACCCGGCGGTCGAAGTGGTTCATGAGCAGCGAGGTGGTTAGGGCGACGACGAGGATGCCGCCGACGATGATCTGCAGCACGGGCCCGCCCAGCAGCACCGAGAGCAGCGCGCCGGGCACGATCGCGATCACTGCGGGCACGGCGAGCATCGCGAACTGCCGCCAGTCGATCGAGCGCCAGACCCGGCTGATGACGATCGACGCCGAGATCGCCCCGCACAGGTTGACGAGCAGCACGCCCTCGAACGGCCCGATGAGCAGCACGAGCACGGGTGCGACGACGAGGGCGAAGCCCATGCCCGAGACCCGCTGCGCCATCGCGCCCAGCATCACCGCGAGGGCGATGAAGACGGCGAGCAGCATCGGTGTCCTTCCGGCAGCAGGGATCGGGCCCGCGCACGCGAGCCCTCGGTGAGGTCGAGCACCACCCGCTCGACCTCACCGATACACGGCCGGCTCTCGCCGACCGAGGTCGTCACCCGACCGGTCGGCGGGTCAGCAGCTCGCGCGGGTTGTCGTCGAGCGCCTTGCGCACCGCCTCGGGGCGGTCAGCGAGCGCGCGCCGCAGCGAACCCGCGGGGTCGGCGTCGGCCATGTCGAACGGGTAGTCGCTGCCGAGCACGAGGCGGTCGTCACCGACGCGATCGTGCAGGAAGCGCAGCGACAGGTCGTCGTGCGTGAGCGAGTCGAACCAGAAGCGGTGCAGCAGGCTCGAGGGAGCGACGTCCAGGTGCAGGCGCGACTCGGGACGCACCGACCAGCCATGGTCGAACCGGCCGATCTGATAGGGCAGGAACCCGCCCCCGTGCAGCAGCGCGACGCGCAGATTCTCATTGCGCGACAGGGTGCCCTGGAAGAGCAACGAGGCCGCGGCGATCGTCGAGTCGGTCGGGTTGCCCACGAAGTTGTGAATGAAGTGGTCGTGCATGCGGTCCATGCCGGCCACGTCGGCGCCCGGGTGCAGCACGACCGCGAGGCCGCTCGCATCGATCGCCTGCCACACCGAGGCGTACTGCTCATCACCCAGGTTCGCGCCCGCCACGTTGGTGCCGAGCTCGAGCCCGACGACCTCATCGATCGCGATGAGGCGCTGCAGCTCGTCGTGCGCGGCCTGCTCGCTCTGCATCGGCAGGTGCCCGAGCACGACGAAGCGATCGGGATGCTCGCGCGCCATCGCGATCATGGCGTCGTTGTGCAGGCGCGCGGCCACCGCTGCGGCCTGCTCATCGAGCCGGTACATGAAGTGCGGCGGCGGAACGCTGAGGGCCTGCACATCGATGCCCGCGGCATCCATGTCGGCCAGTCGCGCCTCGACGTCGAACATGCCGGCCGGGATCGGACCGCTGATGCGGCCACCCGGATACTCGAGCCACCAGGAGCCGTCACGCTGCACGAGCGTCGGCGCTGCGGCCGGCACTTCGGCCCCCAGCGCGTCAATGAACGCGCTGGGCACCGTGTGCGCGTGGATGTCGATCGTCATGCCTTCTCCAGGTCGGGGCGGGTGATCGCGACATCGCGCCAGAACACGACCTTCTTCTCGACGTACCAGATGCCCAGGTACACCGCGAGGCCGATGATGAGGAAGATGAAGATGATCACCCAGTACGCGGCGGTGTCGTAGCCGCCTCGATAGCGCAGCATGAGGTAGCCGAGGCCACCCGTCGACCCGATGAACTCAGAGACGATCGCGCCGATGATGGCCGTCGTCGCCCCGAGCTGCAGGCCGCCGAAGATGACGGGCAGCGCCGTGGGGATGCGCACCTTGGTCATGATCTGCCACTTGCTCGCCCGCAGAGAGCGCATGAGGTTGATCGCGTTGGGCTCGGCGAGCCCGAGGCCCGACAGGGTCGTGATGAACACCGCGTAGAAGCACGCGATGGCGGCCTGGAGGATCTTGCCCTCGATGCCGAACCCGATCCAGGCGATGATGATCGGCGCGATGATGACGGTCGGGATCGCTTCGAGCGCCGAGAGGAACGGCAGGTAGGCGCCGCGCAGCCGGTTCGAGGCGCTCAGCAGCATGCCGAGACCGAAACCGATCAGGCCGCCGAGCAGGAATCCGCCCGCGATCTCGATGATCGTGCGCATGACCTGGTCGCCGAAGCCCATCGCGCCCAGCACCCGCGGAATCGCAGCCCACACCGACTCGGGGGTCGGCAGCAGGATGGGCGAGACCGACTTCGTGACGGACGTCGCGAGCCACCAGACCAGCAGGATGATGGGCAGGATCGCCGCCGTGACGATGTAGGGCGAGAAGCGCTTGCGCTTCGACTTGGGGGACTGTGCGATGGCGATCTGCGCCATCTGCTCGGTGCGCGTCATCGTTTTGCCGCCCGGTTCTCTTCGGACCAGAACACCACGCGCCGCTCGATCACATCGGCGATCGAGACGAGCACGACCGCGATGATGACGACGACGAACACGACGGCGTAGGTCAGGGACATGTTCAGCTGCGAGGCGAACTCCTTGGCGAGCTTGCCGAGCCCGCCGTCGGAGGCCGACAGGATCTCGGCAACGAGCACACCCGTGAAGGCCAGCAGCAGCGAGTGCTTGACGCCGACCATGATGAGCGGAATGGCCGAGGGCAGCTGCAGCTTGGTGAAGACCTGCCAACGGCTGGCCTTGAGCGACTGCATGAGCTTGAACTCGTTCGCCGACGGAAGGGCCAGGCCCACCATCGTGTCGATCCACACGGGGAAGAAGCAGATGATCACGGCGAGCGCGATCTTGCTCTCAGGCCCGAAACCGAGCCACCCGATGAGGAGCGGTGCGAGCACGACCTTCGGCAGCGCCTGCACGGCGATGGCGTAGGGCGTGATGGCCTGGCGGATGAAGGGGTTCGTGCCGAGCACGACGCCCATCACGAAGCCGAACACGCAGCCGATCACCCACGCGATCGCCACGGCGTACATGGTCTTGGCGAGGTCCTCCCACCAGTACCCACCGGCAACGAGCTGGAAGAAGCCCGCGACGGTGTCGGTGAAGGTGGGGAAGAGGACGCGGTTGATGAGGCCCGTCTGCGGGATGATCTCCCACAGGATGAGCATGACGGCGATCGTCGTGATCGTGATCCAGGCGTAGCCTTCGCGCACGCGCTGCCACCACGAGCGCGGATCGACCTCGCGGGCCGGCTTCTTCTTCGCCGGAGCGGGCGCCGGCGCGGCGGCCGTGGCCGTCACTGGAGCTCCAACATGCGACGGGCCTCAGCCACGAGCTTGATGAAGTCGGTCGTCGTCTGCAGGTCGGGCGTGCGCGGGCGATCGAAAGGGATCTCGAGGATGCCGACGAGACGACCGGGGCGCGCGCTCATGACGGCGACGCGGTCAGACATGAAGACCGCCTCCGTGATGTTGTGCGTCACGAGCACCGCGGTGCTCTTCGAGTAGGCCTGCAGGCGGAGGAGCTCCTGGTTCATCGCTTCGCGCGTGAATTCGTCGAGCGCCCCGAAGGGCTCGTCGAGCAGAAGGAGCTTGGGGTCGTGCAAGAGCACGCGGCACAGGGCCGCTCGCTGCTGCATGCCGCCGGAGAGCTGCCACGGGTAGGAGTCCTGGAACTCGCGGATCCCCACCATCTCGAGCAGCTCTTGGGCCTTAGGGATGAACTGCTTCTTGTTCTCGCCGAAGATCTCGACGGGCAGGAGCACGTTCTGGAGGGTGGTGCGCCAGGGGAACATCACGGCCTGCTGGAACATCATGCCGATCTTGCGGCTGGGCTCGGTCAGGGGCTCGCCGCCGAAAGTGATCGTTCCCTCTGTCGCCGTGAGAAGCCCGCCCATGATGTTCAGGGCGGTCGACTTGCCACAGCCACTCGGGCCCAGGAGGGAGAGGAACTCCCCCTCCTGGACCTCGAGGTTCAGTCCACTCAAGGCGACCATCTCTTTGTCACCGGATCCGAATCGCTTCGTGATCCCTTCGGCTTTCACCAGCGGTGCGGTCTGAGTCATGGTCGTCATGGTGTCGTGTTTTCTTTCAGTTCTCGTCGTTGAGGAGTGAAGAGGTAGTGCTGCCTACTGGTTCTGGAACTCGTAGGCGGCAGCGTCAGCCTCGACGCGCGCACGATCGAAGTCGTTCGCGTAGTCGATGTAGTCGCTGTTGAGCACGTCAGCCGCGTTGACCGAGATGTAGTCGGCCGAGGTCGACTGGATCAGGTCGAGGAACGCCTGGGTGCCCGCTTCGTCGTGCTGACCGATGCGGTTGATGTCGGCCGGCGGCACCTGCTCGAGCGAGAGCTCGAAGCGCAGGTCGCCCTGCGAGATGCCATCGGCGTTCTGCTCGAACACCGCGGGGATCGCGCCCTTCATCAGGTCGCGGCAGGCCTCGGTGTTCTGCAGGCAGAAGTAGATGCCCATCGCGGTGCCGCGCGCGAACGCCTCGAAGGCGTCCGACTTCTCAGCCACCCGCGCGGGCGTCGAGATGATGCCGCGCGCCGGGAAGGTGTTGTAGATCGACGGGGTGAGGTCGTTGAGCGTGATGCCCGCCGTCTGCACCGCGAAGATGTCGTTGTACGCGGTGGAGTACGCGTCGACCGAGCCGTTCTCGAGCGCGGCGAGGGTCTCGGGGCCGCCGTCGCCGATCGGGATGAAGGTCACCTCGGTGAGCGGGTCGATACCCGCGTCACGCAGCGCGGCCTCGAGGAAGGCCACCTCGCCACCACCCGGCTCGGAGATGCCGATGTTGGCACCGCGCAGGCCGGCGATGTCGGTGATGCCGCCCTCCTCCGGCACGAAGATGCCGAAGATCGCGCCGCTCGAGTAGGTGAACACGTTGACGACCTCGAGGCCCACGAGCGCGGCTTCGCCGAAGGCCGGAGCCGAGGGGTTGCCCGCGTCGAGGTTGCCGGCGATGACCTGCTCCATCACGTCGCCCGAGCCGCCGGTGGCGACGAACTCGACGTCGAGGCCGAGCTCGTCGTAGTAGCCCAGGGTGTCGGCGGCGAGCCAGCCCCACCATTCGGCCGTGTAGGTGTCTTCGGAGGCCATGCCCATCGTGAGCGACAGGCGCTCCTCAGCGCCGGGCTCGGTGGCAGGCGCGGTGCACGCGGTCAGCGTGAGGGCGCCGATCGCGGCGATGGCCGCGAAGGTCAGCTGCTTCTTCATGCTCGAATCTCCTTTGGTTCGGTGCATTGGGGTGGTGCGGGGGTAGGTCGGTGGTGCCGTGCGACCGGTCGCAAGACCGGGTACGCGCGTCGTACTGGTAAATGTGACACCCCGGTGGGGCAATGTCAAGACACTGTCTTATTTTTTGGGTACTGGTGCCGAATCGTGATTTCCACGGGGATGCTCAGGCCGCTGCCGGGGCCTCGATGACGAGCTCGGCGCCCGCCGTCATGAGCGCGAACGCCTCGGGCAGAGCCTCGGCGACCGCGCGTTGGGCGCGGAATCCGCTGCAGTGCATCGGGGCGATGAGCCGCAGGCCTCGCTCGGCGAGGCCGGCCACGGTCTGGTCGATCTTCTGCTGGGTGATGCCCGCGTGGCCGAGGTGGAAGCCTCCGAGCACGCCGTGGAGGGCATCCACCCCCGTGATCGTCTTCGCGTGGTCGAGCGAGCTCAGCACGCCCGAATGGCCGCAGGGGTCGAGCACCACGAGACCGACTCCCGTGACGTTGATGATGAGCGTCAGGTAGTCGTCGATGGGGTCGGGATGCACGTGGCCGTCGCGGATGCTCATGCGCCCGGCCGGCACCTCGTGCTCGAAGTCGACCGAGATGGGAATCTCGCCGCTCGTGGTGACTCCGGGAGCGAGGTCGAGGGGCTCGCGCACCGGCACGAGAGCCGCCCCCGCCTCGACGAGCTCGCGCTCGGTGAGCCCGCGGTTGAAGTACTGCAGCATCATGTCGGGCCGCCGGATCGACCGCGGATGGAACGCCGAAGGGTGCACGATGAGCGGCACCCTGCGCCCCATCGCCTCGAGCGCGGCGTAGATTCCGCCGAAATGGTCGGGATGCCCGTGGCTCAGCACCACCTGGTCGATCTCGTCCCAGTCGACACCGAGCACGCGCGCGTTGTGGATGATCGGGATGCCGCTCATGCCGGCGTCGAACAGGATCGTCGTCGTGCGCCCGGCCGTCTCGGCCTTCAGCAGGAACGAGATGCCGTTCTCGGCGAGCGGCGTGCCGCGCCGGGGCAGGAAGTGCTCGGGCATGCCCTGGCGGCGGATCGTCGCCGTGTTGGGCATGAGCATGTCGATGTAGTTGTCGACGAGCACGGTGATCGTCAGGCGGTCGCACGACTGCATGGGCTGCTCTTCTCTCGGTGGTCGGTGGTGCGGATCAAGGTTCGGGCTGGGTCGAGAGGATGGCGGTGGCGTGGGCCGCGAGCGTCAAGCCCATGCCGTGCACGAGCGAGAGCCGGGCATCCGGAACCTGTCGCCGGCCGGCATCGCCGCGCAACTGCTGCACCGCCTCGATGATCAGGAACATGCCGAGCATGCCCGGATGCATCTGGGCGAGGCCTGCGCCGTTCGTGTTGAGCGCGAGTGAGCCGCCCGGGGCCAGGTTGCCGTTCTCGACGAAGGCCCCGCCCTCGCCCTTGGCGCAGAACCCCAGGTCTTCAAGCAGCACGAGCAGGCTGATGGTGAAGGCGTCGTAGACGTGCACCGTGTCGAGCTGATCGAGCGTGACGCCGGCCATCTGCAGAGCCCGCTGGGAGCTTCGCGCGGCCTCCGTGGCCGTGAGGTCGGGCATCTGGCTGACGTTGCGGTGGTTGACCGCCTCGCCCGAGCCGAGCAGGTACACGGGGTTCGCCCGCAGATCGCGCGCGCGCTCGGCCGAGACCATGACGACCGCGGCGCCGCCGTCGGTCACGAGGCAGCAGTCGAGCTTGTGCAGCGGGCTCGCGATGACGCCCGAGTTCAGCACCTCGTCGACCGTGAGCGGCGTCGGGTACGGGGCCGTGTCGGTCAGGAGGGCCCACTCGCGGGCCGCGACGGCGTACTGCGCGAGCTGCTCGCTCGTCGTGCCGTACTGCGCCATGTGCCGCTGGGCGACCATGCCGAAGGCGCCGATCGGATGGATGAGGCCGTAGGGCTGCTCGTAGGGCGAGCTCTCCGCCATGCTCACGAGCTTGCCCGCGTCGCTGCGCTGCGTGCTGCCGTAGGCGATCACCGCGACCTCGCACAGGCCCGCCTGAATGGCGGCGGCCGCGTGGCCGAGCTGCGCGATGAACGAGCAGCCGCCGAGCGCGGTCGAGTCCATGTGCCGCGGGTGGATGCCGAGGTACTCGGCGAGCGTGAGCGTCGGGAAGGCGTAGTACGACGAGGCCGTGAACAGCCCGTCGACATCGGCGAGGCTCAGCCCCGCGTCGGCGAGCGCGCGATTCACGGCGACGCTCATGAGTCCGACGGGCGACGTGCCCTGGGTCTTGAAGGTGTCGAGCTGGGCGGCGCCCACGATGGCGCTCGTACCGCGGATGCTCATGATGTCTCCTCGGTGCTGCTCTCGAGCGTCGCCGCCGGCCGGAACCGCAGCAGCGTCAGCTCGGGCTCGACGTCGTCGAACACCGCCTCGACCCGCATACCGATGCGGGCATCGTCGGGCGAGCAATCCACGAGGTTGGCGAACGCGCGAACTCCCTCATCGAGATCGACGAGCACGAGCGTGATCGGCAGCTCGGGCTGGAAGAAGGGGTGGGATGCGCGGTGCTGAGTCGTGAACGAGTACACGGCGCCCCGCCCGGTCGAGCGCTCGAGGTCGAGCGACTCGCTCTGGCAGTGCGGGCACACGGTGCGCAACGGGAAGACCGCGTGCGAGCATCCCGTGCACCGCTGAAAGACGAGCTCGTGGTCACGCAGGCGGTCGAACCAGATCTTCTCCTCGCCGCGCGCGACGATCGGGGGGCGGGTGACATCGGCCATCGTCATCCCTCCAGCTCGCTGCGCAGGGCGGCGAGCACCGCCTCGGTCACCTCGGCCGTCGTGGCCGTGCCGCCGAGGTCGGCCGTGCGCACGTCGGTCTCGCCGAGCACGCGGTGCACGGCACGCATGATGACGTCGTGCGCCTCGGGGCGACCGAGGTGGTCGAGCATCATGGCCGCCGACCAGATCTGCCCGATCGGGTTCGCGATACCGCGTCCGGCGATGTCGGGCGCCGAACCGTGCACGGGCTCGAACATCGAGGGGTACTCGCCCGACGGGTTGAGGTTGGCCGAGGGAGCCATGCCCATGCTGCCGACGATGACGGCGCCGATGTCGGTGAGGATGTCGCCGAACAGATTCGACCCCACCACCACATCGAGCTCGTGCGGGTGGCTGACGAAGCGCGCCGCGAGGGCGTCGACGTGCATGAGGCGGCCCTCGATGTCGGGGTGCTTCGCCATGACGTCGCGGAACACCTCGTCCCAGAAAGTCATCGAGTGGATGATGCCGTTCGACTTCGTCGCCGAGATCACCTGCTTCTTCCGGCTCGACGCGAGCGAGACCGCGAACTCGATCGCGCGCTCGGTGCCGCGGCGCGAGAAGATCGCCTCCTGCACCGCGAGCTCGTCGGGCGTGCCGGGGAAGACCCGGCCGCCGACCTCGCTGTACTCGCCCTCGCTGTTCTCGCGCACGACGAGGATGTCGATGCCGCGGCTCGTGTCGCGCAGCGGGCTCGGCACACCCGGCAGCAGCTGCGCCGGGCGCAGGTTGATGTACTGCTGGAACGCGCGGCGGATGGGGATGAGCAGGCCCCAGAGCGACACGTGGTCGGGCAGTGAGGGGTCGCCGACGGCGCCGAGCAGGATGGCGTCGTGCTGCCGCAGCCGGTCGATGCCGTCGTCGGGCATCATCGCGCCGTGCTCGTGGTACCAGGCGCAGCTCCACGGGTACTCGGTCCACTGCACCGCGAAGCCCTGGTGTGCGGCGACGAGGTCGACGACCTGCAGGGCGGGCGGCATGACTTCGAGTCCGATGCCGTCTCCCGGCAGGACAGCGATCGAGAAGTGGGCGGGCGCTCCGACCGTCACTTGATCGCCATGGGGTTGACGGGCGAGCCCACGGCGCGCGTGAACGTCATGGGCGGCGCGCAGAAGAAGAAGTCGTACTGGCCGTCGGCGGCGCAGTCGTCGGCGAGCGCCTCGAGGTCGAAGATCTCGCCGACCCAGAGACCCATGCCGACGATGAACACGCAGTGCAGCGGCTGGAAGACGTCGGGCGTCTCATTCGGCAGCACCTCCATGCCCCAGGTGTCGACCGCGAGGCCGGCGATGTCGCGGCCGTGGATGAACGGCACCGATTCGAGCCCGAGGCCGGGGGCATTGCCGCCCGCGTAGTCGCCCCAGTTGCCCTTGCGCTCGCCCATCATGCCCGTGCGCACCATGAGGAAGTCGCCCGCGCCGACGGTGACGCCGTGCATCGCCTCGGCCGCCTCGAGGTCGGCGGCCGTGATGGCGTAGCCGGGCTCGAGCGCGGCGACGCCCTTGAGCCGCGCGATGTCGAGCAGCACGCCCCGCCCGGCCATCTGGTCGGCCGCGACGCCGACCGCGCCGACCTTGGCGCCCTTGCTCGTCACCTGGTCGGGCGTGAAGCCGTTGTACATGTGGCCGTCGAAGAAGATGTGCGCGAGAGCGTCCCACTGCGTCGACGACTGCAGCGCCATGATGATGAGGTCGTCGGTGCCGCGCAGGTGGCGGTCGCGTCCGCCGTAGAACTCGTCGACAACCGTGCCCATGGCGATGTCGCCGCCGTCGCGGAACATGAGGTGGATGGGGTTGAAGCGCCCACCGAATCCGCCGCTCACCTGCGGACCCGTGGCATCCATCGGCAGGGCCATCGAGATGCGCTTGCCCGAGCGGATGCACGCGGCTGCGGCTGCGACACGCTCGGGGGTCAGGTGGTTGAGCGTGCCGAGCTGGTCGTCGGCCCCCCAGCGTCCCCAGTTGGAGTACTGCTGCACGAGCTCGCGCACGGTCTCGACGGTCGGCGTCGTTGCCATCGTGTCCTTCTCTCTATCCGGTCGGTGCTGATGTCGGTGATGCGCGGATGCTCGGCCTCAGCCGCGCGCGCCCGCTTTGGTGGATCGCGTGCCGCCGTCGAAACGCGTGCCCGCGGCGTAGTCTCCCGAACGCAGGCGGTGCTTCTCGATCTTGGCGGTCGGGGTCTTCGGCAGCGCGTCGACGATCTCGACGAAGCGCGGCACCTTGAACGCGGCGAGGTTCTCGTCGCACCAGGCGATGATCGTCTCGGGGTCGACGGTCTGGCCCTCGCGCGGCACGACGAACACGCACAGCTCTTCGTCGGTCAGGTCGGAGGCCACCCCGATCACGGCCGACTCCTGCACGGTGGGGTGCGTGTTGACGACCATCTCGACCTCGAGCGACGACACGTTCTCACCACGGCGACGCACGATGTCTTTCTTGCGATCGACGAAGTAGAAGTAGCCGTCGTCCGCTTGCCAGGCGCTGTCGCCCGTGTAGAGCCAGCCGTCGCGCAGGGCTTCCGCGGTCTTCTCCGGGTCTTTGAAGTAGCCCAGCATCATGGCCGCATTGCGCACGATGAGCTCGCCCACCTCTCCGCGAGGTACCTCGACACCCTCGGCGTCGACGACCTTCACCTCGGTGGCGGGGTACGCGGGGTCGGGATGCGAGCGCGGGATCCCCATGGAGTCGGGGTGGCGCGGCTCGTGCACGGGCTCGAGCAGGCCGTAGGTCGTCTCGCTCATGCCGAATCCCGAGATGCAGGCGATGCCGAAGCGCTGCTCGATCTCGGTGCGCACCGCGTGCGGCAGAGCCGGAACGCCGTAGGCGACGCGCACGCTGTGGTCGCGATCGTCGGGGCTGGGTTCCTTCTTCGACAGGATGACCGTCATGGCGCCGATCATGTTGAACATCGTCACGCCGTGCTCGCGCACATCGGGCCAGAATCGGCTGGCACTGAACCGCGGGGCGAGCACGATGGCCCCCTCGGCCCCGATCGCGCCCATCGTCGAGTAGGCCTGCGAGTTGATGTGGAAGAGCGGGAGGCACGCGTAGATGCGGTCGCCCCGATGGATGTCCATCCAGTGGGGGAAGGCCTGCCCGGTCATGACGTAGTTGTGGTGCGACTGCATGACGCCCTTCGGGCGGCCCGTCGTGCCCGAGGTGTAGATGAGCGAGATGAGGTCGTCGGGGTCGAGGTCGACGCTCGGCGCGCGACCGCCGAGCTGGGTGGCCCCCGCGACGAAGTCGTCGTAGCCGTCGGCGGGTCCGAGCGCGAGGGTCGAATGCAGCCCCGGCGCGTTCTCGCCGATGCGCTCGAAGAGCGCGCCGTGTGCGGGGTCGATGAGGGCGAACCGCGCCTCGGAGTGCTCGACGAGGTATTGCGCCTCGGCGAGCTTGAAACCCGTGTTGATCGCCACGAGCACCGCGCCGATCTTGGCGAGTCCGAGCCAGGCGTGCAGGAAGCGCGGGCTGTTGTCGGCCATGAATGCCACGCGGTCGCCCTTGCGCACGCCCATGTGGTGCCAGTATGCGGCGGCCGCATCGACGTGCGCATTGAACTGCTCGTACGACTGCTGCTCGCTCACGCCATCCGCGCCCGCCCAGATCAGGTAGGGCTCGGAGGCGTTGCGCTCCACGGCGTTCTCGAGGAACGCGCGGACCGTGAGGGAGTGGGGGGTCATGGATGTCCTTGTCGAGTGCGGGCCGTCAGTCAGCGCAGGGCCGTGGGTCAGTGCGGGGCTCGGGCGGCCGAACCCTTGGGTGCGACCGCGTCGATGTCGGAGACCACATCGATGAGCACGGGGCCGTTGATCTCGGCCGCACGGGCCATGGCAGGCTCGAGCTCGCTGGGCTTCGTGACGCGGATTCCCGTGACCCCGAGACTCTCGGCGACCGTCGCGAGGTTGACGTCGTTGAAGTGCCACAGCTCGTGGTGGCGGCCGGTCAGGGCGCCGCCGTAGGCGACCGTGTAGGGGTTGATCTCTTGATTGAGCGAACGGTTGTCGTTGACGACGATCGTGAGCGGCACATTCCACCGGGCCGCGGTCTCGAGCTCGCTGAGGTGGTAGAACAGCCCGCCGTCGCCCGTGAAGACCACGACTTGAGCGTCAGGCCGCGCGATCTGCGCGCCGATGCCCGCGGGAAGACCCCAGCCGAGCGAGCCCGCCGCGCGCAGGAAGCCCTGCTGCGGCTTCGCGAGATCGAGGTAGCCGGCCGTCCACATGCCGGCGTGCCCCGTGTCGCTCACGACGATGGCGTTGTCGGGCAGCAGGCGGCTGAGGTCGTTGGTGAGGCGCTCGGGCCGCAGCGGCGCGGCCTCCGAGCCGGTGAGGTGCTCCACGCTCTCGCGCCAGCGCGCGGTGAGCTCGGCGGCGCGCTCGCGCCACGGGCGGGTCGGCTCGGTGTCGACGGGGCCGAGCGCCTCGAGCAGCGCCACGAGCCCGAGGCGCGCATCCGCCACCACGGGCACGGTGTCGGGGTAGTGGCGGCCCAGTTCGGTCGGCTCGATGTCGAGGTGCACGACGCGCGTGCTCGTCGGAGGGACCTGCCAGGTGAGCGTCACCTGGCTGCCCGTCTTGCTGCCGACGTACATGACGAGGTCGGCTTCGAGCATGATCTGGTTCGCGCTCGCCCGGGCGTACAGTCCCGGGATGCCGATCGAGAGCGGGTGGTCGGCCGGCACGGTCTCCTTGCCGTTGAGCGAGGTCGCGATGGGTGCCCCGAGTCGGTCGGCGAGTGCGACGATCTCCTCCGCGGCTCCGGAGGTGCGCACCCCGCCGCCGGAGAGGATGACGGGTCGCCGCGCGGCGCGCAGCGCTTCGACCGCCGCCGTGATTGCGGCGGGGTCGGGAGCAACGCGCAGTGCGGGCGAGCGGCGCTCGCCGCGCGCGGGCACCGTCGCCTCGAACGACTGGTTCTCGATGATGTCGCCCGTGTGGCCGGCGAGCTCGAGGTGGGTCGGTCCGGGGGTTCCCGTGGTGGCATCGCGGAAGGCCTGGTCGAGCTGGTCGGGCAGGCGCGTGACGTCGAAGACCTGCCGGCTCGACTTCGTGACGGGCTTGAAGAGCGGGAAGTCCTCGATCTCCTGGTAGTAGTTGCGGCCGCGGCTCCACTCGTAGGGTCCGCCGGTGAGCGCGATGACCGGCGAGCTGCCGAGGAAGGCGTCGCGCAGGCCCGCGGCGAGGTTCGCCGCCCCGATGTTCTGCGCCATGCAGATGCCGGGCTTGCCGGTGGCGCGGGCGTACCCGTCGGCCATGTAGGCGGCGGCCTTCTCACCGTGGGTCACGATGCGCTTGATCGCGGTCTCGTTCTCCATGGCGACGAGGGTCGCGCTGAGCGCGGTGGGCACGAGGAAGACAGCCTCGACGCCGTATGCGTCGAGGGCGCGGGAGAGGTACTCCGCGCCGGTCATGTTCGTCATGATGACTCCTTTGTCGTCACGACCTCGGAACCCGTGGTCTGGATGACCGTGAGACCCAGCTGGCCTGTGTCTTGCTTATCAAGACGTTGTCTTGTTATCTTCCCTTCCGCCTCGAACCGTGTCAAGCCGGGCGGGGCCGGAGTTTCAGTAGCATGACGACTATGGAGTCCTCCTCAGCCGCCGCCGCTCAGAAGTCGGGCATGCTCTCGCGGGCGATCACGCTGCTCGAGCTCGTCGCGACGCACGTCGATGGCATCGGAGTGCGCGAAGCGGCCCGGCGCACGGGCATCGACCGCAGCGCCGTCAGCCGCATCCTCACCCACTTCGAAGAGCTCGGCTACGTCGAGCAAGAGCGCGAGCGCGGCATGTACGCCGCCGGCCCCCGACTGTTCTCGATCGTCGCGGCCCTCGCTGAGCGCGACTCGCTCGCGAAGGCGGCCGAGCCTCTGCTCAAGGAGCTCGTCGGCCGCTTCAACGAGACCTGCTACGCCGTCGCCCGCGTCGACGACACCCTCGTCTACCGCGCGAAGGTCGACTGCGACAACACCATCCGCTACGTCATCGAGCTGGGCAAAGCGTTCCCGCTCGTGAGCGGGGCCTCGGGCATGGCGATCCTCAGCGGCCTCACGCCGGACGAGCGCGACCGCATCCTCGCCCAGCCCATCGTCGCCCACACCGACGAGAGCCTCACTGACCCGGCCGCGGTGCGCGCGCAGCTCGAGCAGGACGTGCGGCTCGGCTACTCGTACAGCCCCGGCCGCTGGGTGCCCAACGGCGGCGGTGTCGCGGCACCGTTCTTCGACGCCACCGGCCGGTGCGCCGGCGCCCTCACGCTCAGCAGCCCGATGGACCGTCTGCGCAAGCTCTCGATCGAGGAGGTCGGCGCGGCCGTGCACGACGCCGCTCGACGCATGAGCGAGCGGCTCGGCAACCTCGGCGAGTAGCCCGCACCTGAGCGAGCGCCCGCACGGTGCCTATCCTTCGTCGACGAGGTCGACGAACTGATCAACGAGGTCGCCGCGCGTCGCGATCCAGAAGTCGAGCCGTCGCGCCTCGGCGATGATCTCGGTGAGAGCCTGCAACCCGGCGGGCCGGCAGCCGACGTGCGCGTGCAGCGTGACATCGACGTAGCCGAGCCGACGACCGGCCGCGAGCGTCGAGGCCTCGAAAGCGAAGCTCGAGACGAGTTCGCGCGTCGGCTGCCCGTAGCGCACCGTCATCGGCAGGTCGTTGATCTCCATACCGAATGGCAGTGCGACGATGCGGCCCTCGCGAGTCTCGCGCCAGTAGGGCAGGTCGGCGTCGAAGACGTCGCCGTGCCACTCGTAGCCGTCGGCCGCCAGCAGCTCGCTCGTGCGCGCGCTGGGCGTGCACCGCGGGCTGATCCAGCCGCGCGGGCGCTGCCCGCTCACCGCGGTGATGGCCTCGGTGCAGCGCGCGATCTCCGCGCGCTCCTCTTCGGCATCGATGAGGGCGGGAATGCGGTTCTGCGCCCAGGAGTGCCCCGCGATCTCATGACCGGCCTCCGCGATCGCGCGGACGGCATCCGGAGCGGTCTCGGTCAGGATGCCGCTGACGTAGAAGGTCGCCGAGAGCCGCTCCTTCTCGAGCAGCTCGAGCGCGGCCCACACCCCCGTGCGCCAGCCGTAGTCGGCCCACGACACCGCCTGGTGGTCGAGCGCTCCCGCCGGCAGCGGGTTGCCCATGGGGCCGAGGCCCGGGGCCACACCCGGTTCCCACTGCTCGAACATGATCGAGATCGCGAGCGCGCCCGTGCGATCGTCGGGCCAGCGCTGCAGGGTCGTGGTCACGGGGCCTCCGTCGGGGTGAGCAGGGCCGCCAGCCGGCCCGAGAGGATCGCCTCGGCCTCGGCGGGCTCGAGCGCTTCGCGCACGAGCCGCACGGGGCGGGCCAGGTCGGTCGGGTCGACGAACGGGAAGTCGGTGCCGAAGACGATGCGGCCCGCGGGCAGCACGTCGAGCGCGAGCCGCAGGGTGTGCGGCGAACAGTTGGCGGTCTCGAACAGCAAGCGCTCGAGCGCGGTCGCGGCGTGGTCGTCGGTACCGAGCATCTCCGCCTCGAGCTTCCATCGCCACAGCAGCCGGTGCAGCAGGAAGGGGAGCGTGCCGCCGAGGTGCGGAATCACCCAGGTGAGCGCGGGGTGCGCGTCGAGCAGCCCCGAGGCGAGCAGGCGCACGGCCGCGATGGTGTCTTCGAAGGGCGCGCCGATCGCCCACTCCATGCCGTGGTCGGCGAGCGCACCGGGCGCGCAGAAGCCGTCGGGGTGGGTGATGACGAGCGCCGGGCTCTCGGCCATGGCCGCGTAGACGGGCGCCCACTGCGGCGCATCGAGGGGCACCGTGTCGAGGTGGGTCGGGATGCTGTAGCCCGCGAATCCGCTCAGGGCCCGAGCTCGGCGGGCCTCGGCCACCGCCTCCTCGACGTGCGGGAAGGGCAACGAGGCGAGCAGGCCGAAGCGGTCGGGGTGGAGGTCGACAAGAGCCGCGCATCCATCGTTGAAGGCCGTGACGAGGCGCGACCGCGTGGCCGCGTCGGGGTGCCAGATGTTCAGCGAGGCGAAGCTCAGCAGCTGGCGTTCGATGCCCGCCGCGTCCATGAGCCGCAGCCGCTCGTCGATCGCGCCGAGGAAGGTCGGCACGGCGGTGATGATGCGGTGCTGCAGGAAGGCGCGGGCCACGTCGCCTGCACGGCCCTCCTCGGTCGCGACCTCGCGCACGACGGCGACGTACTCGGGCGGGTAGTAGTGGGCGTGCACGTCGAGTGCTCCGGCCGTCATGCGCCGACCCCCGCTGTGTCGAGCCAGGCCCGCACCTCGGCGTCGTGCTGGCCGAGGATGGGCGGGGCGGCGTGGTCGCGCCGGGTCTGCTCGGCGCCGTCGAGATCGAAGAAGCGCAGGGGCGGCCCGGGCAGTTCGATCGCCCCGAGGCTCGCGTGGTCGACCTCGACGACGAGGCCCTGCGAGCGCGTCTGCGGCCAGGCATAGACCTCGTCGAGCGTGCGCACGACGCCGGCGGGGATTCCCGCGGCGTCGAGCTGCGCGAGCAGGGCGGCGCTCTCGCGATCGGCGAAGGCCCGCTCGATCGTGGCGATGAGCGCCCCACGGTTCGCAACCCGGACGGCGTTGGTGGCGAAATCGGTGGTCTCGGGGTCGAGCCCGATGAGCGGGCAGAACGCGCGCCACAGCGACTCGCTGCCGACGGCGAGCTGGATGGCGCCATCGGCCGTGGCGAAGAGACCGTACGGCGCGACGGAGGGGTGGTGGTTGCCTTGCGCGCGGCCGACCTCGCCCGCGACCGTGTAGCGCGTTCCTTGGAAAGCGTGCACGCCGACGATCGCGGCGAGCAGGCTCGTGCGCACGAGCTGCCCGCGCCCGGTCGTCGCGCGATCGTGCAGGGCCGCGAGCACCCCGTAGGCGCCGTACATGCCGGCGAGCAGGTCGCCGATCGGCACGCCGACGCGCTGCACATCGTCGGGGCCGGAACCAGTGAGCGACATGAGCCCGGCCTCGCCCTGCGCGATCTGGTCGTAGCCGGCGCGGCCGCCCTCGGGCCCGTCGTGGCCGAAGCCCGAGATCGAGAGCACGATGAGCCGCGGGTTGAGGGCGAGCAGCGTCGCGGCGTCGAGCCCGAGGCGGTCGAGCACGCCAGGGCGGAAGTTCTCGATGAGCACGTCGGCCCGACGCACGAGCGCCCGCAGGGTGTCGAGATCGCCCTCGGCCTTGAGGTCGAGCTCGATCGACTGCTTGTTGCGGTTGGCCGAGAGGAAGTAGGTGCTCTCGCGAGCCCCCTCCGGTCCGACGAAGGGCGGCCCCCAGCCGCGCGTGTCATCGCCCGCGCCCGGCGACTCCACTTTGATCACCCGGGCGCCGAGATCGCCGAGCATCATGGCCGCGTGGGGCCCCGCGAGGGCGCGGCTCAGGTCGACGACGACGAGGTCGGCGAGCGGTCCCGTCATGCGCCGGCCCGCGCGGGGGGCGATTCGGCGGCGTGCGCGGTGACGGCCCGGGATGCCCGCTCGAGGTCGCCCGCATCGATCGCGTCGACCAGCTCACGATGCACGGCGAGGCGGTGCGCGCGGTACTCCTCGGCCTCGTCGACGGCCTCGGTGTCGCTGACGGCCCGCTCGGCGTGCTCGCCGATGACCTGCATCATCGCGAGGTAGATCGCACGCAGCATCTCGTTCGGCGTGATGGCCGCGATGAGCTCGTGCAGCGCCCACACGGCGCGCAGGAAGGCATCGTGGTCGTCGAGCGCGCGCTCGAGCCGACCGAGCTGGGCGCGCAGGCGCCGCACCTGGGCGCTCGTGCGCGATCGGGCCGCGTCGAGCACCACCAGCGGCTCGAGCGACTCGCGGATGGCGATGGCGTCGGCGAGCGTCGTCGCCTCGCCGTGCACGCTGATGAGCGTGTGCCGCAGGCGCACGACGGGGCCGGTGCGCGCGACGAAGACGCCTCCGCCGCGCCCCGGGCGAATCTCGACGACGCCCCGGTCGACGAGCAGCCGCAGGGCTTCACTCACCGAGGCACGCGCGAAGCCCGAGCTCGCGCGCCAGCTCTCGATCGTGCCGATGGGGTCGCCCGACTGCAGCCCCCGCTCGGCGATCGTGCGCTCGATGGTGGCGGCGAGCGACTGCGCGCGCGTTGCCGGAGCCTCGGTGACCATGTCGGCACGCTAACAGCCCGAGCGGTCGATCGCTAGACAAACCTCATAAACGTTGTAATGTTTTGCTGTGCGCCGACCGGCGCCCCGATCGGGAGGTCCCGCGTGCGCATCGTCGGCTACATCACCGCCTCGGGCGAGCGGCACCTCGCGGCCCGCGAGGGCGAGCAGCTCGTTCCGCTCGGTCCCGTCGCCGCCTTCTGGGCCGACCCGGCCGCGGGGGCCGCGCGCGCCGCGACCGAGCCCGCGCGCATTCCGGTCGCGAGCGTCGCCCTCGCGCATCCGGTGCCGGATGCCGCGCGCGTGCTTTGCCTCGGACTCAACTACGTCGCCCACGCCGCCGAGGGGCAGTTCGACCCTCCGACCCAGCCCGTGATCTTCGGCCGCTGGACGGCCTCGCTCGTGCCCGACGGCACGCCGGCGCCGGTGCCCGTCGACGAGGCGGGGCTCGACTGGGAGGGCGAGATCGCCGCCATCGTCGGCGCCCCGATCGCGCGCGCCGACGCCGACGCCGCGCGCGCCGCGGTCTTCGGCTACGCGGCCTTCAACGACCTGTCGGCCCGGCGCGCGCAGAAGCTCACCGCGCAGTGGACGCTCGGCAAGAACTCCGACAACTCGGGGCCGATCGGCGACCTCGTCACCGCCGACGAGGTCGGCGATCTGCGCGACGGCCTGCGGGTGCGCACGATCGTCAACGGCGAGACGATGCAAGACGGCACCACGAGCGACATGATCTTCGAGCTCGGCGAGGTGCTCGCGCTCGTGAGCCGCACCATGACCCTCAACCCGGGCGACGTCATCGTGACGGGCACGCCCGAAGGCGTCGGCTACGTGCGCACTCCCCCGGTGCTGCTCGGCCCCGGCGACACCGTCACGATCGAGGTCGAGCGCATCGGCAGCGTCACGACGCCCATCGTCGCGGCGCTCTGAGCGTCGACGCTGATTCGGCGGGGCTCACTCGGCGGCACCTGTTCGGCGGCACCTGTTCGGCGGGCACTCACTCGGCGAGCGAGCGGTCGGTCGTGAGATCGATCGACGCCCACAGCTCGTAGCCGAGCGTGTCGAGCCCGGCGAGCAGCTCGCGGCGCACCGCGTCTTGCCCCTCGATCGTCCACGTGCCGGGTTCGACGACGATGTCGATCTGCAGGTAGAGCTTGCGCCCGAGCTTCGTCATGCGGATGTACGGGTCGCCCAGGCCGTGCCGCGCGCGGATCGCCTCGACCTCGGCGAGCACCCGCTGCTGCACCTCGGGCGACGGCGCGCCCTCGAGCAGCTCGTAGATGCCCGACCGCAGGAACCGAATGGGGATCGGGGCGAGCATCGCGACGGCGACGAGCACGAGCACGGGGTCGAGGAACCGGACGAGGCCCCCGAACGACGTCGAGGCGATGAGCACCGCGACCGTCGCACCGATGACCATGACGGCGTTGCGCACGGCGCCCGCGCGCCACTGCAGCGCCTCGACCCGCACCAGTTCTGAGCCACCCGACCGGCGCAGCAGGTGCGCCGCGAAGATTCCGCTGACGACGGCCGAGAGCAGGCCGTAGATGACGACCGAGATCGGCGCGACATCGCTGCCCCCGTCGAGGATGAGCACGACCGCGTCGACCGCGGCGATGAGCAGTGTGCCGAGCATGGCGACGCCCTGCAGCATGATCGCGAACGGGGTCAACGACTCGCGCCCGAACGGATACCGCGCCGATGGCCCGCTCTCGACGGCGCGCGAGGCGCGCAACGAAATCCAGGTGAGCGAGAGCCCGATGATGCCGTACACGCCGTCGAACACGATGATGCGCGAGCCGACCGCGAGGCCGCCGACGACGGCGATCGCCGAGATGACGAGGGCGACGACGACCGACTGCATGAGTGCGGCGCGCTCGGTGAGCGCGGGCGCCGCCGGTGTGGTCACGCGCTCAGCGTACTGCCCGGGCCGTCGTCGCAGCAGGTCACAGTCCGAGCTCGGCGAGCGCCTCCTCCATGAGCCGCGTCATGAGCGCATAGCCCTCATCGTTGGGGTGCAGGCCGTCCGCCGCCATCTCGCCGGGGCGACCCGCGATCCAGTCGGAGGCGCCCGCGATGTGGTCGGCGCCGATCGCCTGCGCCTCGCGTTGCACCCAGCCGGCGATGATGCCGAGCGACTCCGGCTGCTCGGCCGTGTACCAGAAGGGTTCGACGACGATGATGCGCGCATCCGGAAGCCCCTCGCGCAACCGGCGCAGATCGATCGCGATCTGCGCTTCGATCTCGGCCGCGGCCCGCGAGTACGAGAAGTTGTCGTTGAGCCCCATCGTCACGAACACGATGTCGGGCTGCTGCGCGATGATCTGATCGGGCAGGTCACCCGCACCGTAGGTTCCGCGGTTGTTGACGAAGCCGAGCCCGTTGACGCTCGGGTTGAACTCGCGCCAGCCTCGACGCTCGGCGATCTGCGTCGACCAGCGCAGGGCCGGGTCGCTCGCGCCCGTGCCGAGCGTGTACGAGTCGCCGTAGAAGGCCACGAGCGGTCCGTCGCCCTCGGCGACGACCGGCACGGCGGGAGGCGCGGCGAGCGGCGAGCATGCCGAGAGGGCCGCGAGCGCGGCGAGCGCGGCGGCGATGAGCACGGTGCGACGAGAGGACATGCCCCGTATTCGACGCGGTGCGCCTGAGGGTTCGCCGGGATGCCCGCTCGCCGCCGCGATGCCCCCGATCAGAGCTGCTCCGGGCCGAAGGGCTCGAGCGCCGGGCGCTTGGCCCGCCGGTGATCGCCCGACGAGCGCCCGGTTAGCCGCCGCCCGATCCAGGGCAGCACGTAGCGCCGCCAGTACTCGGCGGTGCGCGGGCGCTCGACGTCGTCGGCGGCATCGGGCGCCGTCGGCGCGGGGGCGATGGCGACCCCGAGCGCGGCGAGCACGTTCGCGGCCGCGAGAGCGTGCCCCTGCGCGTTGAGGTGCAGGCGATCGACCGACCAGTAGCGCAGCTCGGGCAGCTGCGGGTCGCTCCAGTTGTCGACGAAGAGCACGTCGGTGCCGACCAGCCGGTGCCGCGCGGCGACGGCGAGCTCGTCGCCGCGGCGCGAGAAGACCCGGCCGAGCGGGATGTGGCGGGTGGGGTCGCCGCCGCTCACGATCATGACCTTCGCACCGGTCGCCCGCGCCCGCTCCGCTGCCGAGACGAGGCGATCGGCGACCGCCTCGATCGAGACGGAGGGCCGCAGGATGTCGTTGCCGCCGCCGTTGATGCTCAGCAGCTGGGGGCCGAGCGCGAGGGCTGCGGGCAGCTGCTCGTCGAGGATGGGCGCGAGCAGCCGGCCGCGGATGGCGAGGTTGGCGTAGCCGATCGTGCCGCCCGCGGCATGCGCGAGCCCCGCGGCGACGAGGTCGGCCCAGCCGCGCGGCGTGCCGTCGGGCCGCTCGTCACCCATCCCCTCGGTGTAGCTGTCGCCGATCGCGGCGTACGAGGTGATGGGCACGGCTGAGCCGCTCAGGCGGCCGTACCGGTCAGCAGCCGTGCGGCCAGCAGCTCGGCGATCTGCACGGCGTTGAGGGCCGCGCCCTTGCGGAGGTTGTCGTTGCTGATGAACATCGCCAGCCCGCGACCGCCGGGAACACCCTCGTCGGTGCGGATGCGCCCGACCAGACTCGGATCAGCGCCGGCGGCGTCGAGCGGGGTGGGAACATCCATCAGCTGAACACCCGGTGCGTCGGCCAGCAGCTCGCGCGCCCGCTCGGGGCTGATGGCGCGCGCGAACTCGGCGTTGATGGCGAGCGAGTGACCCGTGAAGACCGGCACGCGCACGCAGATGCCGCTCACGAGCAGCTCGGGCAGCTCGAGGATCTTGCGCGACTCGTTGCGCAGCTTCTTCTCTTCATCGGTCTCGCCGAGTCCGTCGTCGACGAACGAGCCGGCCTGGGGGATGACGTTGAAGGCGATGTTCTTGGGGAACTTCACGGGCGCCGGGAACTCGACCGCGGCGCCGTCGTGCACGAGGCCCATGGCGTCTTGCACGATGACGGCGTTGGCCTGCTCGAGCAGCTCTTCGCCGCCCGCGAGACCCGCGCCCGACACGGCCTGGTAGGTGCTGACGATGAGGCGCTGCAGGCCCGCCTCGGCGTCGAGCACCTTGAGCACGGGCATGGCGGCCATGGTCGTGCAGTTCGGGTTGGCGATGATGCCCGTGACGGCCTGGTCGATCGCGTGCGGGTTGACCTCGCTCACGACGAGCGGCACGTCAGGGTCCATGCGCCAGCCGCTCGAGTTGTCGACGACGGTGACGCCTGCCGCCGCGAACCGCGGGGCCTGCGCCTTGCTGAGCGTGGCGCCCGCGCTGAAGATGGCGACGTCGAGCCCGCTCGGGTCGGCCGTCTCCGCATCCTCCACGACGATCTCGCGATCGCCCCACGGGATGACCGTTCCCGCGCTGCGCGAACTCGCGAAGAAGCGCAGCTCGCCGACGGGGTACTGCCGCTCGAGCAGCAACTGGCGCACGACCGCGCCGACCTGGCCCGTGGCGCCGACGACGCCTATGTTGACCGTCGAACCCATGACTACCGCCCCGTTCCCGCGTAGACGACCGCCTCGGCCTCGCCGTCGAGCCCGAAGGCCGTGTGCACGATCTGCAGGGCGTGGTGCAGGATGTCGGCGCGCATGACGACCGAGATGCGGATCTCGGAGGTGCTGATCATCTCCATGTTGATGCCGGCATCCTTGAGCGCCGTGAAGAGCTGCGCCGAGACGCCCGCGCTCGTGCGCATGCCGCCGCCGACGACCGAGAGCTTGCCGATCTGGTCGTCGTAGGCGAGGGACTCGAAGCCGAGGCCGGGCTGCGCCGCGCGCAGCGCCGTCATGACCTTCTCGCCGTCGGTCTTGGGCAGCGTGAAGCTGATGTCGGTGCGGCTCGTGGCGGCGGCCGACACGTTCTGCACGATCATGTCGATGTTGGCGCCGGTCTCGGCCACGATCGTGAAGATGTCGGCGGCCATACCGGGGGTGTCGGGCACGCCGACGACCGTGATCTTGGCCTCGCTCAGGTCACCGGCGACGCCCGTGATGATCGGCTCTTCCATAACTTCTCCCTCTGTCGGGGTGACGACCCAGGTGCCCTCATTGGGCGAGAACGACGACCGCACGTGCAGCGTGACCCCGTGTCGGCGCGCGAACTCGACGGCGCGGATGTGCAGCACCTTCGCGCCCGCGGCGGCCAGCTCGAGCATCTCTTCCGACGTCACGCGGCTGATCTTGTGCGCCTTCTTGACTACGCGCGGGTCGGCGGTGAACACGCCGTCGACGTCCGTATAGATCTCGCAGACCTCCGCGCCGAGCGCAGCGGCGAGGGCGACCGCGGTCGTGTCGCTGCCGCCGCGACCGAGCGTCGTGATGTCGCGGCTGTCGCGGTTGAAGCCCTGGAAGCCCGCCACGATCGCGATGGCGCCCTCGTCGAGCGCCTCCTGCACGCGCACTGGGGTGACGTCGACGATGCGGGCGGCGCCGTGGCGGGCATCCGTGATCATGCCGGCCTGGCTGCCCGTGAACGAGCGCGCATCGTGGCCCATGCTCTTGATCGCCATCGCGAGCAGCGCCATCGAGATGCGCTCGCCCGTCGTGAGCAGCATGTCCATCTCGCGGGGCTCGGGCAGGGGCGCGACCTGGTGGGCGAGGTCGATGAGGTCGTCGGTCGTGTCGCCCATGGCGCTGACGGCGACGACGACCTGGTTGCCGGCCTTGCGCGTCTCGACGATGCGCTTCGCCACGCGCTTGATGCTCTCGGCGTCGGCCACCGACGATCCGCCGAACTTCTGCACGATGAGGCTCACGAAGGGACTCCTGGGATTGGTGGCGAGACGACGGCGCGGGCGAGAGGCCGACCGCTCGATTCTAGCGGCGTGGCATGCCTGCCTCGGCATGGGGTGCTGCAACCGGCACGACCGGTGCCAGGCGCCCCGAGCCGTCGGGGACGCGCAGGCCGACCGCACTCACGGGCGGGCCCCGCGCACGGCGAGCTCGACTAGCTGCATCGCCTCGGCGTCGCTCGTCTCGCGACCGCACAGGGTGCGAACGTGCATGGGGTTGACGATCTGCTCCCACACGATGATCGGGTCGAGATCGCGGCGGATCACACCGGAGTCGACGAGCCGCTGCAGCGGTTCGCGCGCGAGCTCGTAGCGGTCGCGGAAGAACTCATCGGCGAGTGCGACGAGCTCGGGCGTCGCCGCGGAGGCGGCGATCGCGGCCCGCAGGATGTTGCCGGCGCGCGGGCTGCGCAGCGCGGCGGCGACCGAGACGGCAAGGGCCTCGAGTGCCGCGCGCGGGTCGGACGCGTCGACGGGCGGCACCTCCTGCTCTCCGAGGCGTCGGATGGCGGCGGCGACGAGCAGCTCGCGCGTCTCGAAGCGGCGGTAGATCGTGGTCTTGTGCACGCCGCTCGCGGCGGCGATGTCGTCGACCGTGATGGCCGCGCCGCGCTCGGCAAGCAGCGCGATCGTCGTGTCGAGCACCGTCGTCTCGACGGCGGCCCCGCGGCGACGCGGCTCGGTCGGGGCGCTCACGCGGCGACCCGCGCGGCGAGCTCGGTGTTCATGCGGGCGAAGGCGGCCGGGGTGTCGACCGTGAGCATGCGGCGGAAGGCGGGCACGAGCATCCCCGAGAGCACCTCGCTGTGGAGGAGGCGGCTGCGGTTCGCGTCGATCGGCATGACCTCGAAGCGGTGCCGGCCGTCGAGAACTCCGGGCACTCCGACACGGCCGAGCCACACGAGCAGCCGTCCGGGCTCGAGCTCGACGATGCGGGGGCGGAAGGTCTGGCCGCTCGAGTCGGTGGGCTCGATGCGCACGGTCTGACGCTCGCCGAGCGCGAGCGCGCCCTGCCACGAGCGGATGAAGGTGTTCCACTGCGGGTAGGCGTCGCGATCGACGAGCGCGGCCCACACCTCGGCGGCGGGTCGGTCGATCTCGATGCTGGTCGTGATCTCGACGCGCAGGGCGCTCGAGGTGACGGAGTCGGTGGGGGTCATGCGGGGCATCCTCTCTTGCGCAACTTCTGTTGCGATAGTGAGACTACGCCCGCCGGGACGCTAATGCAACAGAAGTTGCAATACCGCTCAGCGTTCGACCGTCCGGCGCCCCTCGAAGGCCCGGCCGAGCGTGACCTCGTCGGCGTACTCGAGGTCGCCGCCCACGGGCAGGCCGCTCGCGAGGCGCGACACCGTCAGCCCCGGCTGCACGAGCAGGCGCGAGAGGTAGGTCGCCGTCGCCTCGCCTTCGAGGTTGGGGTCGGTCGCGATGATGACCTCGGTGACGGTGCCGTCGCGCAAGCGCGTGAGCAGCTGGGCGATGCGCAGGTCGTCGGGCCCGACGCCGTCGATCGGGCTGATCGCTCCGCCCAGCACGTGGTACAGCCCGCGGAACTCGCGCGTGCGCTCGATCGCCACGACGTCTTTCGCCTCTTCGACGACACAGATCGTCGTCGGGCTGCGGCGCACGTCGCGGCAGATGGAGCACTGGGCCTCCTCCGCGACGTTGCCGCAGATCTCGCAGAAGCGCACCTTCTCGCGCACGTCGATGAGCAGCTGCGCCAGGCGCGCGACGTCGAACGACTCGGTCTGCAGAATGTGGAAGGCGATGCGCTGCGCCGACTTCGGCCCGATGCCGGGCAGGCGACCGAACTCGTCGATCAGGTCTTGGATGATGCCGTCGTACACGTCAGCTCTGCTCTCTGGGCTCTCAGGCTCAATACTCGTCGCGCAGCGGGTCGGGGGCGTCGGCGCTCGAGGGCCGGTCGGGGTCGCGCGGCGCGGCGGCCGGGGCGGGTTCGGCGAACAGGTCGACCGGGCCGGCAGTCACGAGCGGCTCGATGGCCTCCTCGACGAGGAAGGTCGCGCCGAGCACCTCGCGCACGACAGCCTCGCCGTAGCGCTGCCGACCGTTGATCTCGGTCTGGTGCTGAACCGCGGGCCGCACCGGTTCGGCCGGTTCGGGCGGGTCGACCGACGGCGGCGAATCCGGCGATTCCGGTGACTCCGGCGATGGGATGCTCGCCGAGGCCGCGACCGCGCCCGGGATCGCCGTCACCACCCAGTCAGTCACGGCCGCCTGCGCTGCAGTGCCGCGGCCAGCCGCGGCGGGCGGCGCAGTCGGGGCGGGCGGCGTCGGCCGCGATCGTGCGGGGGCGCTCGGCGCCGGGTCAGGGTCGGCGGGGGCATCCGCCGGAGGCTCGGTCGCCGCGGCGACGGCGGGGCGCGCATCCGGAGTGGCATCGACGCGCACGCGGAACTTGACCCGCAGACCCACGACGGACTGGATGGCGCCGCGCACGTGCTCGCTGACGCTGTCGGTCGGTGCTGCCCGCTGCTTGAAGGCGGCGGCGTCGGCCTCGGTCGGGAAGGCGATCGTCAGCACGTCGTCATCGAGCGCGACGGGCGTGGTGCCGAAGACGACCGTCCACGAGCTGCGCTTCGCCTGCTGCACGGCGTCGAGCACGGCGGGCCACGCGGCGCGCAGCGTGTCGAGCGAGACGGGCTCGGTCGGTGCCGGAGCGGAGGGCGCCGCGGCCGAGGGCGCGGGAGCGGAGGGAGCGGCCTCCGGTGGCGCAGGGGCGGCGGGCACCGCGGGCGTGGGCGCGGCGGGCGTAGGCGCAGCGGCCGCGGGTGCAGCGGCGGCGGGTACAGCGGCGGCAGGTGCAGCGGCGGTAGGTGCAGCCGGCGGCGTTGCGGCCGGCGCGGACGTCGCGCGGGCCACGGGCGCGGCCGCGACCCCGTCGCCGCCGAGGGCGACGAGCACGCGCGCGGTCATGAGCTCGAGGTGCAGGCGAGGAGAGGTGGCGCCCGACATCTCGGTGAGCGCGCGGTTGACGACGTCGGCCGCTCGCGAGAGCTCGGCGGGGGCGAACATCGCCGCCTGATCGCGCATGCTCTGCAGGTCGTCGGCGGGGATGCCGTGCAGCACCGAGGCGGCGCTGTCGGCGGTCGCCTGCACGACGATGAGGTCGCGGAGGCGTTCGAGCAGGTCGTCGACGAACCGTCGCGGGTCCTGCCCCGTCTGGATGACGCGATCGACCGCGTGGAAGGCGGCCCCGGCATCCCGCGCCGCGATCGCGACGACGACCTCGTCGAGGAGTGCGCCGTGCGTATAGCCGAGCAGGGCGACGGCCCGCTCGTACGTGACGGTCGCGTCGTCGCTGCCGGCCATGAGCTGGTCGAGCAGCGAGAGGGTGTCGCGCACCGATCCGCCGCCGGCGCGCACGACGAGCGGCAGCACGCCCGGCTCGATCGTGACCTGCTCGCTCGCGCACAGTTGCTGCACGTACTCGAGCAGCTGCGCGGGAGGCACGAGCCGGAACGGGTAGTGGTGGGTGCGCGAGCGGATCGTGCCGATGACCTTCTCGGGCTCGGTCGTCGCGAAGATGAACTTCACGTGCTCGGGCGGCTCTTCGACGATCTTGAGCAGGGCGTTGAAGCCCTGCGGCGTCACCATGTGCGCCTCGTCGAGGATGAAGATCTTGTAGCGGTCGCGGGCGGGGGCGAACACGGCGCGCTCGCGCAGGTCGCGGGCGTCGTCGACGCCGTTGTGGCTCGCGGCATCGATCTCGACGACGTCGAGCGATCCGCCGCCATCGCGGCTGAGCTCGATGCAGCTCGGGCAGACGCCGCACGGGGTATCGGTGGGGCCCTCGGCGCAGTTGAGGCAGCGAGCCAGGATGCGCGCCGACGTCGTCTTGCCGCAGCCGCGTGGGCCGCTGAACAGGTAGGCGTGATTGACCCGGTCGCCGCGCAACGCCGCCCGCAGGGGGTCGGTCACGTGCGCCTGGCCGATGAGCTCGGCGAAGGTCTCGGGCCGATAGCGGCGGTAGAGGGCGGTGACCACGTGCCCAGCGTAGTCGTCACCTCCGATGCCCGAGCCGGGCATCCCGTGCCTCGGGCTCAGGCGACGAGGGCGGCGGCGGCCTGCGCGATCGCGAGCTCTTCGTTCGTCGGCACGACGAGCACCGCGACGGGAGCGCCCTCGGGCGAGATGACCCGCGCCTCGCGCGACGGCGCGCCGTTGCGGTCGGCGTCGATCGCGAGCCCGAGGTGCCCGAGCCCGTCGAGCGCACGGGCCCGCAGGTCGGCCGCGTTCTCGCCGATGCCGGCCGTGAAGACGACGGCGTCGAGGCCGCCCAGCTGGGCGAGATACGCCCCGACGTAGTGCCGGATGCGGTGCGCCCAGACGTCGAGGGCGAGCTCCGCATCCGCATTGCCCGCGGCGGCCGCCGCCGTGACGTCGCGCATGTCGGCGGAACCGGCGAGACCGAGCAGCCCGCTGCGGCTGTTGAGCAGGGCATCGACCTCGGCCCCCGACAGGCCCGCACGCTGCAGGTGCAGCAGCACTCCCGGGTCGACGTCGCCCGAGCGCGTTCCCATGACGAGGCCGGCGAGGGGGGTGAGCCCCATCGAGGTGTCGACCGAGCGGCCGCCGTCGATCGCGGCCGCTGACGAGCCGTTGCCGAGGTGCAGCACGATGAGCTTGAGCGACGCGAGGGGGCGGCCCAGCAGCGCCGCAGCGCGACCGGCGACGAACTGGTGGCTCGTGCCGTGGAAGCCGTAGCGGCGGATGCCGTGCTCGGCCGAAACAGCCCGGTCGATCGCGTAGGTCGCGGCGGCCGCGGGCATCGACTGGTGGAAGGCGGTGTCGAAGACCGCGACATGCGGCACGGAGGGCAGGGCGAGGCGAGCAGCCCGGATGCCCGCCAGGTTCGCCGGGTTGTGCAACGGCGCAAGCGCACTGACGGTCTGGATGCCCGCCTCGACGGCGTCGTCGATGACGACGGGTGCCGTGAACACCGAACCGCCGTGCACGACACGGTGTCCGACCGCGGCGATCGACGCCGCCTCGGAGCCGAGGCGATCGAGAACGACGCGCATCCCGGATTCGTGGTCGGCGGCATCACCGCTCGGCTGGCCGAGCCGCTCGAGCAAGCCCGACAGCACGACCTTCTCGCTCACGACGTCGACGAGCTGGTACTTGATCGAGCTCGATCCGGAGTTGACGACGAAGACGCGCACGATCAGGCCACGCCGCCGATGGTCGAGATGGGCGTCGTCGGAGGAGGAGGCGTCCGTTGCGCCTGGATCGCCGTGATGGCGACCGTGTTGACGATGTCGCTCACGAGTGCGCCGCGACTGAGGTCGTTGACGGGCTTGCGCAGCCCCTGCAGCACGGGCCCGATCGCGACGGCGCCCGCCGACCGCTGTACTGCTTTATAGGTGTTGTTGCCCGTGTTGAGGTCGGGGAACACGAAGACGGTCGCGTGGCCGGCGACGGGCGAGCCCGGCATCTTCGCGGCCGCGACGCTCGGCTCGGCCGCCGCGTCGTACTGCATCGGACCATCGACCAGCAGCTCGGGCGCCCGCTCGCGAACCAGCTGCGTGGCGGCCCGCACCTTCTCGACGTCGTCGCCCGAGCCCGACTCGCCTGTCGAGTACGAGAGCATCGCGACGCGCGGCTCGATCGCGAACTGCGCCGCGGTCGCGGCCGACGAGATGGCGATGTCGGCCAGCTGCTCGCTCGTCGGATCGGGAATCACCGCGCAGTCGCCGTAGACGAGCACGCGATCGGCGAGGCACATGAGGAAGACGCTCGACACGACGCTCACGCCCGGGTCGGTCTTGATGATCTCGAAGCTCGGGCGAATCGTGTGGGCCGTCGTGTGCGCGGCGCCCGAGACCATGCCGTCGGCGAGGCCGAGGTGCACCATCATCGTGCCGAAGTAGCTGACGTCGGTCACGACGTCGCGCGCCGTCTCGACCGTGACGCCCTTGTGGGCCCGCAGCCGCGCGTACTCCTCGGCGAAGCGGTGCCGCAGGGACTCATCGAAGGGCGACAAAATGCTCGCCTGCGCCAGGTCGAGCCCGAGCTCGGCGGCGCGGGCCCGCACGGCCTGCTCATCGCCCAGGATCGTCAACTGGCACACGCCGCGCTGCAGCAGCGTGCCGGCCGCGCGCAGCACGCGGTCGTCGTCGCCTTCGGGCAGCACGATGTGCTTGCGGTCGCCGCGCGCCCGTTCGAGCAGGTCGAACTCGAACATGAGGGGCGTCACGACGTCGGAGCGCGTGACGTCGAGCCGGTTCATGAGTGCGTCGGCGTCGATGTGGCGCTCCCACAGCGCGAGCGCGGTGTCGTACTTGCGCTGGCTGTCGGCCGCGAGGCGGCCGCGCGCGCCCATGATGGCGAGCACGGTGTCGTAGGTGCCCGACGCGGCTCGGATGATGGGCAGGCTCGGGTCGAGGCCCTCGACGAGGCTCTGCACCGCATCCGGCGTCTCGAACCCGCCGTAGAGCACGATGGCCGCGAGGCTCGGGAACGTCTCGCTCGCATGCGCCATGAGCACGGCGAGCAGTACCTCGCTGCGGTCGCCGGGAATGAGCACGACGGCGCCCTCGGTGAGGCGCGGCAGCACGTTCTCCATCGACATGCCCGCGACGACGGCGCCGAGCACTTCGCGCTGCAGCAGCGCATCGTCGCCGCGCTCGAAGGTGCCGCCGCAGGCCTCCATGACGGCGGCGACGGTGGGCGCGATGAGGTACGGGTCTTCGGGGATGGCCGCCACGAGCGCCTCGGGCGCCACGGTCTGCACGGCCGCGCAGATGGCGTCGAGCGCCTCGGCGTCGGCGCGGTTCGCGATGATGCCTAGCAGCTGCGCGTGCTCGTGGTCGAGCTCGGCGACGGCGACCTCGGCGACACGGCGCATGTCGTCAGCGGAGCGTGCCCCCGACTCGGCGAGCCCGCGCCCGCCGGATGCCCCGCTCTCGCGCCCGCCCACGACGAGCAGCACGGGCGCGCCCAGGTTGGCCGCGATGCGCGCGTTGAACGAGAGCTCGGTGGGGCTCGACACGTCGGTGTAGTCGCTGCCGACGATGACGACGGCATCGCTGCGCTGCGCGACGGCGTGGTAGCGCTCGACGATCACGGCGAGCGCCGCCTCCGGGTCGGCGTGCACCTCGTCGTAGCCGACGCCGATCGCGTCGTCGTAGGCGAGGTCGACGCCGTCGTGCGCGAGCAGCACGTCGAGCACGTAGTCGCGCTCGTCGCGCGACCGGGCGACGGGCCGGAACACCCCCACCCGTTGCACGCGGTGGCTCAACGTGTCGACGAGCCCGAGGGCCACCGTCGACTTGCCCGAGTTGCCCTCGGCGGAGGTGATGTAGATGCTGCGCGACATTGCGCCCAGCCTAGGGCGACAGCCTTGGAGGGCCCAGGGGTCGATGGTCCCGGGGATGCTGCGCCGAGCATCCACGCACAAAAAAGGACCCCTCGCGCACCCGCCAGAGCCCGGTTACCCTTGCTGCATTTCTGCCCTGGGGGAGTTGGCCTGGATGGCGCCACGCGAGGAGCCGCCATCAGTTTACCGGTAGGATTCAGTCTCGTCGCTCCCGCCTCCGTGGCGGGCGCCGCCCAGGAGAATTCGCCTAGTGGCCTATGGCGCACGCTTGGAAAGCGTGTTGGGTGCAAGCCCTCGGGGGTTCGAATCCCCCATTCTCCGCCACCACTCCTCTCGTGCCGCTGCCGCGGCGTTTGTCGCGGTTGCGTGCGCTCGGCCGCCCGTCATGTATCGTTTGTCGATAGATATCGCCCGACAAACGATAGGAACGCGATGCACCGGATCACCATCCTCACGCTCAAGTCGCTCATCGCCGTGCTGCTTGCGCTGCTCGCGCTGACCCAGCTGGTCGTCGTTCCGGTCATCGCGGCCGAGACCGCCGAGCGCTTGCCCCCGCTCGCGTTCCTGCAGTGGCCCGGCGTCATCGCGGCCGCGGTGTTCGTGCTGTGCCTGCAGGCGGCGCTCGTCTGCGTCTGGCGCCTGCTGACCTTCGTGGGCGAGGGCATCATCTTCAACGTCAAAGCCTTCGCCTACGTCGACGTGATCCTCGGGGCGATCATCGTCGCCACCCTCATCGTCGTCGCGACGCTCGGGCTGCTCACGACCGTCGGGGCGGCCTCGCCCTCGATCGCGCTGCTCTGCCTGCTCGGCATCGTGATCGGCGCCGTGCTCGCCCTGCTCGTCGTCGTGCTGCGCGGGCTGCTACGGCAGGCCTCGCAGCTCGAGAGCGACCTCGCGGAGGTGGTGTGATGCCCATCATCATCAACCTCGACGTGCAGCTCGCCAAGAAGAAGATGTCGGTGGGCGAGTTCGCCGCCGCGATCGACATCACCCCGGCGAACGTCGCCGTGCTCAAGAACGGTCGCGCGAAGGCCGTGCGGTTCTCGACCCTCGACGCGATCTGCCGGGTGCTCGAGTGCCAGCCCGGCGACATCCTCGTGTGGGTTGCCGACGAGGAGCCGGGCGCATGACCACGACGCACTGGAGCGCGCCGACCGTCGAGCGGCTGCGCGACGCCACACGATGCCCCGTGTGCACCCGTCCCCTCGACGCGGGCCTCTGCCGATCCTGCGGTGCCGACCTGCGCGGCGAGCCCGGCGTCGAGGTGTGGCAGGCGGCGTCGGCCGCGGCCGATGCGCTCGCGGCGCTGCAGACGGTGGTCACGAGCATCCCGCGCCGCGTCATCGACCCGGTCACCGTGCGCCCGCGTCCCGTGGCAGCGCCCGCCAGTCGGCCGACGTCCGCCGCTCCTCCGCGCGCCAGCACCACGCTGCAGTCGGTGCTCGCCGTCGCCGGGGCGGGTCTCGTCGCACTCGCCGCGCTCGTCTTCACGCTGCTCAACCCCGACCTCACCGACCCGATCGCGCGCGGCGGCGTGCTCGTCGCCGCGACGCTGCTGTTCGCCGGCGGCGCTCCGGTGCTGCGCCGCCGCGCCCTCGCCGTCTCGGCGGAGTGCGTCGCGGCCCTCGCCCTCGTCTTCGCGACCCTCGCGATCGTCGCGCTCGCGCCCGCGCTGCCCCTCGGTCTCGACGGCTGGGCACTCACGACCCTGAGCGCCCTGTTCGGCGGCGCTCTCGCGCTGGCGCTCGGCCTGCGCACGCGCCTTCGCGGGTGGATGCTCGCCGGCAGCCTCGCCCTCGCCCTCGTGCCCCTGCTCGCGGCGGCCGCGATCGGCACCCCGCCCGGCACGCTGTGGGGTCCGCTCGGCTCCGCGGCCGTCGCGCTCGCGCTGCTCGAGGGGGCGAGCCGGCTCGAGGCGCGCGGAGCGCTGGGTCGGCACCGTGAGCGCACCCTGCTCATCGCCGTGCAGCTGCTCGGCGCCGTGCTGCTCGCCGCGTTCATCGTCGAGGCCTGGTTCGGCGGCCCCGATGATGGCTGGGCGCACGGCACCGAGCGCTGGCTGAGCACCGCGGCCGCCGTGCTCGGCGGCGGCGCCGTCGCCGCGCGCAGCGCCCGCCATGGCCTGCGCCTGCTGTGGAGCTTCATCGCGGGGGCGAGCGTGCCGGCCGCGCTCGTGATCGCCTCGCTCGGCATCGACCCCGGCTGGATCGGGGGGCTCTCGGCCCTCATTGTGCTCGTACCCGCCGCGGCTGCCGCGGGCGTGCTCGCGCTCACGGCCCTGAGCCGCGCCGATGTCGCCGCGCACCGCCGCACCGTGCTCGCGGGGGCCATGAGCGTGTTCGCGATCGTGGTGTCCCCGCATGCCGGGCTCGCCGCGCTCGGCGCGATGGCCGCACTGCTCGGTGGCGCCCGCGTGACTGCGGGCGGCGGCTCGCCGCTCGACGCCGACACGGGCGCCGCCGTCGTGCTCGGCCTCGTCGTCGCGAGTGTCGCCCTCGCCCTGCAGGCTCGGCTCGTCGGCGACCGCGCCGGTCGTCCGACCGCGGCCGTGCACCGCGGACGCGCGCTCAGCTTCTGGACGCTCGGCCTCGCCGGTCTCGGTGCGCTCGGGCTGACGATCGTCGACCCGGAGGTGCGCGCGATCGCCGCGATCGTGCTCGTGACAGCCACGGCGGTCATCCTGACCACGACCACCGCAGGCCGGCGCGCACGGCTCGCCCTGCGACTGCCGATCATCCTCGCGGGCCATGCCGCGCTGCTGGTCGCCGTCTCGCTGTCGTGGCAGTCGACCGAGGCGGCCGTGATACTCGGGCCCGCCGCCCTCATCGCGCTCCTCGCGCTCGCCGGCACGGTGCCCGCCGTCGGCCGTGCCGTTCACACCGCCGTCGGCGTCGGGTACGCACTCGTCCTCACCGCCTCGGCGCTCTCGCTCGCCGGTGTCGGCGGCCCTGCACTGGTGAGCCTCACCGCGACGATCGGGCTCACCGTCGCGATCGCGGTGACGCTCGTGCCGCGGGTTCCCGCCGCGCACTGGCTCACGGTGCTGGTCGTCACGACCGTACCGTTCGCGCTCGCCGTCGCTCTCGTGGTGGTCGAGCGCAGCGGCTGGGCGGCCCTCTCGACCACGGCCATGATCGTGCTGGCCGTGAGCCTGCTGCGCACGCGTCGGCCCGGCCTCGGCATCGTCGTGCGGGTGCTCGCGGGCACCGTCATCGTTCCCTCCCTCGCGGTCGTGCTCGTCGACCTCGGAGCCGAGCTGCTCGTCATGAGCGGCTCGCCCATCGTGCTGCCGGCGATCGCCCTGCTCGTGGCGGCGACCCTGCCGCTCATCCCCCGCCTCGTCGAGGGCATGCGCGACCGCGGCATGCCGGTCGCGCACGCGAGCGCCGTCGGCCGGGCGATCGAGCTCTCGACCCTGCTCACCGCCGTCATCGCCGTCGCGCTGGCCTACGCACGCGAGGCCGCCGGGCCCGTGACCGCGATCATCGTGCTCGCCGTCGTGGCTCTGGGCTGCGCGACCGCCGCGCGCGTTCGTGGCGCGGCACCGTACTGGTGGGCGAGCGGGGCCGCCGCGACGGCGGCGCTCTCGACCCTGTGGTTCGAGCTCGGCGTCACGGCACCCGAGGCGCACCTCCTGCCGCCGGCGATCGCCACGGCCACGATCGCCGCGGTGCTCACGGCGCGGGGAACGCCGCGCCCCGAGCTCTACGGCGCGGCCCTGCTCACCGGCATCGTGCCCTTGCTCGCGCTGCTCGCGCTCGACGCCGAGCCCGTGCCCGCTCGAGCGCTGGGGCTCGTGCTCGCATCGGTGGGTCTCACGGTGCTCGGGGCGAGCATCCGTCCCCGCGCGGCGGCACCGGGCGGTGGCGCCGAGCCGCACCGCCTCGCCCCCCTACGGGCATGGACGCTCTCGGCCGCAACCGTGGCGGGTCTCGCGGGCGCTGCGCTGGCCGCCCGCATCGGGCTCGGCACCGCCTCGCTCGCCGTCGATCCGGCGGCCGCGCCGACCGTCGTGGTCGTGCTGCTCGTGGCCCTTGCGGGCGCCGTGCCTGCCGGGGTCGCGGGAATGCTGCGCACCGCATCCCTCGACGCGCCGGCACGGCGCTGGGCGCTCGTGCCCGCGATCTCCGCTGTCACGATCGCGGCGTGGACGGCGATCGAGCCCGAGGCGCTGACGGTCGTCATCCTGTGGATGCTCATGCTCGCGTTGCTCATCACCATGACCATCGCCGTCGCTCGTGAGCGGCGCGGCACGACTCTGCTGCCGCGAGCGTGGGTGCTCTTCTCGCTCGCCCTCGGCACGGCCATCGTCGCCTGGAGCACGCGCGAGTTCCTGCGGGTCGAAGCCTTCTCGCTGCCCCTCGGCCTCCTGCTGCTCGTCGCCGGCGCCATCGCGCTGCGTCAGACAGCACCGAGCACCACGGTTCCGGTGCACCACTGGCCGGCCGGGCGATCGGGGTCGTGGTGGCTGCTCGCGCCGGGGCTCATCGTGCTCGTGTTCGCCTCGATGCTCGCGACGGCCACCGACCCGCAGACCTGGCGCGCGGTGCTCGTCATGGGGCTCGCCCTCGCCTTCATCCTCGTCGGCGTGCGGTGGCGGCTCGCGGCCCCCTTCGTACTCGGCATCATCGTGCTGCCGGTCGAGAACGTGCTCGCCTTCTCGGTGCAGATCGGGCGCGGCATCGAGGCCATGCCGTGGTGGATCACCCTCGCGGTCGTGGGCCTCGTGCTGCTCGTGATCGCTGTCGGATCCGAGCGCCGCGGCGGCCCGGGTGCCCCGGCGACGCCGCGCCTGCGCGACCTCCGCTGACCGCCCGCGGCGCCGCGCCGAATATCTCTCGCCAAGCCGTTCGTGGTGGGGCAGTATTGCGGCTACAGAGCGCGCATCCGAACGCGCCGAGAGCCGGAGGCATACCCCCATGTCCGCAGGATCCGCTGTCGAAACGCGCAGCTCGTGGTTGCCGCTGTTCGTTGTCATGCTCGCGCAGGTTCAGCTCGCGTTCAACGCCTGGAACGTGTCGATCACCGGCATCACGGAAGACCTCGGCATCTCGCCGACCACGGTCGGCCTCGCGAACACCGCGAGCACCTTCGCCGTCTCGGCCTTCCTGCTGCTCGGCGCGAAGATCACCGCGAAGATCGGCCCCGTGCTCGCCTTCCGCATCGGCGTGATCATTCCCGCGCTCGCCGCCATCCTCATCGCGACGGCGCAGGACGGCTCGGTGCTCTTCATCGCCCAGTCGATCACGGGCGCCTCGAACGCCATCACGCTGCCGGCGCTGACGATCATCATCGCCGCGAGCTTCCAGGGCAAGCAGCAGGCCTCGGCGATCGGCTACTTCGCGGCGAGCATCCCGCTCGCCCAGGTGGTCTCGCTGCTCATCGCCGGTCAGTTCGCCTCGACGATCGGCTGGCGCTGGTCGTTCGTGCTCGTCGCGTCGATCGGCCTCATCAACTTCGCCGCGAGCTTCCTGCTCAAGCCCGTGCCGCCGCAGAAGAACCTCATCGTCGACTGGACCGGCGGCATGCTCGCCGCGATCTCGATCATCCTGATCAGCTTCGGCATGAGCGTCATGAACGACTGGGGCCTGCTGACGGCGAGCGGCAACGCTCCGATCTCGATCGGCGAATTCTCGGTCGTGCCCTTCTTCTTCGTCGCGGCGGTCATCTTCGCGCAGCTCTTCCTCAGCCGCACGCGCAAGCGCATGGCCGAGCAGAAGGTTCCGCTCGTCAACCTCGACATCGTCGGAACGCGCAGCGAGCGCGCCACCGTCACCGTCATGGGCCTCATGCTGTTCGTGGGCACGGCCGTGAGCTTCCTCATGCCGCTCTACATGCAGGTCGTGCAGGGCTTCGTCGGCATCGAGGTCTCGTTCGCCGTGATTCCGTACACGATCTCGATCTTCATCGCCAACACCCTCGTCTCGCGGCTCTACAGCCGATTCGCACCGCGCACGATCGCGAGCGTGAGCATGACGGTCGTCACCCTCGCGCTCGTGTGGCTGTCGTTCACGATCGCGAACGACTGGGGTCAGGCATCCGTCATCATCGGTCTCGTCGTGCTCGGCCTCGCGCAGGGCTGCGTCGTCGCCCTCGTCTTCAACTCGCTGCTCACCTCGGCGCCCGCCGAGAACGCCGGCGACGTCGGCGCCATCCGTGGTCTGACGCACAACCTCTCGGGTAGCGCGGGCATCGCCGTCGCGTCGGCCTTCGCCGTCGGCCTGCTCACCTCGAGCGCCTACGCGGCAGCGAACGACTCCGAGGTCTTCACGCCCGAGATCGTCGAGCAGATCAACTTCGACAACGTGAACTTCTTCACCAACGCGCAGCTCGAGCAGGTGCTGACCGAGCGCACCGACGCGACCGAGGAGCAGATCGCGTTCGCCGTCGAGGAGTTCACCGAATCACGGCTCACCGCGCTGCGCACCACGATGCTCGTGCTGGGCGGGCTCGCCGCGCTCGCGATCGTTCCTGCGCGCCGCATGCCCGGCTTCCAGAAGGAGGACCTGTACGTGGGGTACCCGGAGTCGGACGAGAAGAAGGACTAGCGAGCGCACGACACGAACGGGCCCCGGCGGATGTTCTCCGCCGGGGCCCGTTCATGCGAGTTGCGCCGCTACGCCGCGAAGCGCTGCTCGATCGCGGCGAGCAGCGTGCGCACCGAGACGCCCGTGGCGCCTTCGGCGAGGTAGCCGTAGGCCGGTCCCTCGTTCACGGCCGCGCCGGCGATGTCGAGGTGCGCCCACGGGATCGGCGAGCCGTCGGCGCGCGTGCCGATGAACTCCTTGAGGAAGATGCCCGCGACGAGCATCCCGCCATCGCGATTGCCCACCTTGAGGTTCGCCATGTCGGCGAAGCGCGAGTCGAGCTGCGAGCGCAGCTCCTCCGGCAGGGGCATGTGCCAGTGCGGCTCGCCCGTCTCGCGGCCCGCGGCGACGATGGCACCGACGAGCTCGTCATCGCCCATGACGCCGACCGTGCGGCGGCCGAGCGAGACGATCGCCGCGCCCGTGAGGGTGGCGACGTCGATGATCGCGTCGGGGCCCTCCTCGCTCGCGAGCACGAGGCCGTCGGCCATGACGAGACGACCCTCGGCGTCGGTGTTCATGACCTCGACGGTCGTGCCACCGCGGATGGTGAGGATGTCGTTGACGCGAATCGCCGTCGACGACACGAGGTTCTCTGACATGCACAGGAACGCCGTGAGGCGCACGGGCAGCCCGAGCCGCGCCGCCGCGAGCACGAGGCCGAGCGAGACGGCCGCGCCGCCCATGTCGTTCTGCATGCCGTTCATGGCTTCGGCGGGCTTGAGCGAGTAGCCGCCCGTGTCGTACGTGATGCCCTTGCCGACGAGCGCGACGTGCTGCTCGGCGCCCGCGGGAGCGTACGAGACCTTCACGAGGCGCGGCGGGCGCGACGAGCCCTGGCCGATGCCGATGATGCCGCCGCAGCCTTCCGCCGCGAGCTTCTTCTCGTCCCACACCTCGACCGTGACGGGCGCGCCCTTCGCGGCCGCGATGGCGGCGTCGGCGAACGATTGCGGGTAGAGGTCGCCGCCCGAGCGGTTCGTCAGGTCGCGCACGAGGGCGATCTGCTCGGTGACGATGCGGATGCGCTCGATCGCCTCGGCCGAGACCGCCGCGGCCGTGCACACCGTCACGGCGCCGACCGGGGTCTTGACCTTCGCGGCGGTCTTCGCGCGGTAGTCGGTGAAGGCGTAGGCCGCGAGCGCGGCGCCCTCGATCATGGCGTGCACGTGCGCCTCGTCGTCGAGGCCGAAGGCGAGCGCGATGGATGCGGCGCCGGCGAGCTGGCGCACGGCCGAGCCGGCCGCACGACGGGCCGTGTCGGCCGAGAGCGTCGCGCCGAGCCCGACGACGGCGAGAGTCGCGCGCGAGCCGTCGAGCGCGGGCAGGCGCACGAGCTCGTCGGCCTTGCCCGTGAGCCCGATGGCGACGAGCTGGTCGTGCAGTGCGGCGAGCGACGGGTGCGCGACGAGCTCGGGGCCGTCGGCCCCGATGCGCGCGGCGATCACAACGACGTCGACGTCGAGGGATGCGGGGGCGGCGGATGAGGTGGTCACCGTCAGGCTGCTCATGGGTGGTCCGTTTCTCGTGCGGGTCAGGACGATCGTGGAGTGACGATTCGTCGCGCCCAGGCTATTCCCTTCATCGTTCGGGCGATATGGTGACGAGGATTCTGTCGGTCGATCGGCGGAAGACAGAGAGGACCGCCATGGCGTCCGAGGCACCCGTCCCCGCACCCGAGCCGGAGGCCGTGCGCACCGAGCGCGTCACCTGGCTGCGCTCCGGGCCGTTCGCGATCGGGTTCATCGGCACGCTCGGCGTCCTGCTCGCCCTGCTGCTCGGCGCCGCGGTCGCGCAGCTCGCCTACACGATCACGCTCATCTTCCTGGCGACCTTCATCAGTCTCGGGCTCTACCCCGTCGTGACCCGGCTGCAGCAACGCGGGCTCAGCAAGGGCGCGGCCATCGGTGTCGTGCTCGCGGCCTTCCTCGCCGTCGTGGCGGCCATGCTCTTCCTCATCGTGCCGATCGTCATCGAGCAGGCCACGGAGCTCGCGCGCACGCTGCCCGAGAACCTCACCGACGTGAACAACCAACCGTGGTTCATCGATCTCGACGAGCAGTTCAACGGCTACCCGCTCATCCTGCTCGAGTGGATCCGCCTCAACTCGGCCGACCCGAGCCTGTGGCTCACGGTGGGCGGCGGCGCGCTGCGCATCGGTGCCGACATCATCAACGGCACGTTCGGCGTGCTGCTCGTCGTCGTCATCACGATCTACTTCGTCGCCTCGCTCGACGTGATGAAGAACGCGCTCTACGACCTCGTGCCGGGCTCGAAGCGCGCGGGCTTCGCCGAGATCGCGGAGGAGATCTTCGACTCCATCGGCAAGTACCTCAGCGGGCAGGTCATCATCGCGGTCACCAATGCGACCTTCTCCTTCATCCTGCTCACCATCATGGGTGTGCGCTACGCCGGCATCCTGGCGTTCATCGCGCTCTTCATCACGCTCATCCCGGTCGTGGGCTCGGTCATCAGCACAACCCTCATGGTGCTGGTGTCGCTCTTCACCTCACCCGCAGCGGCGCTCGTCGTCGGCATCGTCATGATCGTGTACATGCAGCTCGAGGCATACCTGCTGACGCCGCGCATCATCGGCAAGGCCATCAAGATCCCGGCCTCACTCGTGCTCATCGGCGCCGTCATCGGCGGCACCCTCCTCGGCCTGCTCGGTGCCCTCGTCGCCTCCCCCGTCGTCGCGAGCATCCTGCTGATCCTCAAGAAGGTCGTCGTTCCGCGGCAGAGGGTGAAGTAGTCGCGTGCCCAGTGATCCGACCGGGCTGCTGCCCGCCCTGCTCGTCGTCGCGCACGTCGTGCTCGGCTCGATCGCGATCATCCTGATCTCAGCCCGACGCCGGCCGTCGACGGCGATCGCGTGGATGCTCACGATCATCTTCATCCCGTACATCGGCGCGATCGCCTTCTTCCTCGTCGGCCTCAGCCGCCTGCCGAAGCGCCGGCGCGAGAAGCAGCACGAGGTCAGCCGGGCCATCCTCGACCGCACCGAGGGGCTCGACCGTGTAAGCCACCGTGACGAGTGGCCCGAGTGGCTGGGCTCCTCGGTGCGGCTCAACGAGAACCTCGGCGCCCTGCCCATGGTGGGCGGCAATCGTGCCGAGCTCATCGACGACTACGAAGGCGCGATCGCGGCGATGGTGGCCGACATCGACACGGCCGAGCAGTACGTGCACGTCGAGTTCTTCATCCTGACCCTCGATGCGACGACCGAGCCCTTCTTCGCCGCACTCGAGCGGGCGACCGCGCGCGGGGTCACGGTGCGCGTTCTGAGCGACCACTTGATGAGCATCCTGTACCCGCCACGAAAGGCGACGCTCGGTCGCCTCGCCGCGATGGGGGCCGAATGGCACGGGATGCTCCCCCTGCGCCCGTGGAAGGGCCAGTGGCAGCGCCCCGACCTGCGCAACCACCGCAAGCTCGTCGTCGTCGACGGGCGCGTGGGCCACACGGGCTCGCAGAACATGATCCAGTCGAACTACGGCAAGAAGAAGTCGATCGCGCGCGGACTGCACTGGCACGAGGTCATGGTGCGGCTCGAAGGGCCGGTCGTGCGTGAGCTCGACGCCGTCTTCGTGACCGACTGGTACAGCGAGACCGACGAGCTGCTGCCGCTCGACACGAGCCCCGTCGTGCTCGGCGACGACCCCGCTCTGCTCGACGCCCAGGTGCTGCCGAGCGGGCCGAGCTTCGAGAACGACAACAACCTCAAGCTGTACACGACCCTCATCCACAAGGCCGAGAAGCAGGTCAGCATCACGAGCCCCTACTTCGTGCCCGACGAGGCGATTCAACTGGCCATCATCACCGCGGCGTCGCGAGGGCTGCTCGTCGAGCTCTACGTGAGCGAGATCGGCGACCAGTTCTTCGTCTATCACGCGCAGCGCTCGTACTACGAAGACCTGCTGCGCGCCGGGGTGCGCATCTACCTCTATCAGGCGCCGACGGTGCTGCACTCGAAGCACTTCACGATCGACGACGACGTCGCCATCGTCGGCTCGAGCAACATGGACATCCGCTCGTTCAGCCTCAACATGGAGGTCTCGGTCATGGTGCACGGCGCCGAGTTCGTGCAGCGCATGCGCGCGATCGAGGCCTCGTACCGCGCGGAGAGCCGCGAGCTGCACCTCGACGAGTGGGTGCGACGACCGTGGGGCGAGAAGGCGCGCGACTCGATCGCCCGGCTCACCTCGTCGTTGCAGTGATCGCCGCTATGCGCGCGACGGGCCCGCGGCTAGAGTCGGCATCGTGAGCGACATCACCATCACGATGCTGATCCTCGCCGTCGTGGTGCTGGCGTTCGTGACGAACCGCATCCCCGTCGGCCTCATCGCCGTCGGCGCCTCGCTCGCCCTCTACGCCTTCGGCATCCTCGACCTCGCTCAGACCTTCGCGGGCTTCGGCGACCCGGCTGTCGTGCTCATCGCCGCGCTCTTCGTCGTCGCCGAGGGGCTCGACGGCTCGGGGCTCACGGCCTGGACGGGCCAGCAGCTCATCAAGCGCGGCGGGGGCAGCTCGCGCGTGCTCACGATCATCATCATGATCGTCGTCGCCGTGCTCGCGGCGCTCATCAGCGTCAACGGCGCGGTCGCCGCGCTGCTGCCGGTCGTCGTCGTCATCGCGACGAAGATGACGATGCCCGCGGGCCGTCTGCTGCTGCCGCTCGCCTTCGGGGCGCACGCCGGCTCGCTCCTCACGCTCACGGGCTCGCCCGTCAACGTCATCATGTCCGAGCTCGCCGAAGAGGAGACGGGACGCGCGTTCGGCTTCTTCGAGTTCAGCCTCGTGGGCCTGCCGATCGTCGCCGGAACGGTGCTCATCGCGGTGCTGCTCGGCAACCGGCTCATCCCGGCCCGCACGCCCTCGACGCTCGCGACCGACCTCGGTGATCACGCCCGCACGCTGCTCGCCCAGTTCGGCGGCGCGCAGCCGTTCGGCCGCGTGCGCGTACTCTCGGGGTCGCCGCTCATCGGCCGCACCGCCGAGCAGATCGTGTTCGAGAGCGAATCCGCGGTGTCGCTCATCGCGATCCAGTCGCCCGGAGTGCGCGGCTCGCGTGACGCCTCCGCGCCCATCCGCGAGGGGGACGTGCTGATTCTGCAGGGAACCCCGACGAGCATCCGCTCGGTGAGCGACGACGTCAAGCTCGAGGGCATCGGCACGAGCACGGTCTCGAGCACCTGGGCCGCGATGGACGCCGAGTACGGCGTCGCCGAGATCGTCATCCCGCCGCGCTCGCGCGCGATCGGCGACGAGGTGTTCCCCGGCATGGTCACCGAGAGCGGCGACCTCATCATCGTCGCGATCCAGCGCGGTGGCGAAGACATCGGCGATCAGACCGGCATCCGCCTCGAGGCCGGCGACATCCTGCTCGTGCAAGGGAAGTGGGAGGCCCTCGACGAGAACCTCCGCGACACCTCGGTGATGGTCGTGGATGCTCCCGACCAGATCCGCCGCCAGGCGGCGCCCCTCGGGCGCCGCGCGTACCTCGCCCTCGGGGTGCTGGTGCTCATGGTCGTCGCCCTTGCGACGGGCATCGTGCCGCCCGCCGTGGCCGGACTCGTCGCCGCGGCGATCATGGTGCTCACGCGCGTGGTGTCGATCGAGAAGGCTCACCGCTCGATCCAGTGGACGACCGTGCTGCTCGTCGGCGGCATGATCCCGGTCTCGACCGCGATCACGCAGACGGGCGCGGCCGACCTGCTCGCCACGGGCATCGTCGACGCGGTCGGCGCTCTCGGCCCCGGCGTCGTGCTCGCGGCTCTCGGTCTCGTGACCCTGATCTTCGGACAGCTGATCAGCAACACGGCGACCGCGCTCATCATCGCGCCCATCGCCATCTCGGTGGCCTATGAGATGGGGGTCTCACCGCTCCCGTTCCTCATGGCGGTCGCCGTCACCGCCGCTGCCGCCGTGCTGACCCCGGTCGCGACGCCCGGCAACCTCATGATCATGGCCCCGTCGGGGTTCCAGTTCGGCGACTACTGGAAGTTCGGGCTGCCGGTCGGCCTGGTGTTCTTCGGCGTCGCGGTGCTGCTCGTGCCCGTGCTGTTCCCCTTCTGACCCGTCCGTCGCGCCCGCCGACCGACGTCGCTCCGGCGTCGGCTCAGCGCCGCCCGAGCGTGCCGAAGATGCCGCGCACGACCTCGCGGATGACCGTCTGGCCGGTGCGCGAGCCCAGCACGTCGCCGAGCATGTCGCCGACGCCCGGCTCGGGCTTCGTCGTGCGGCGGTTCGTCGTGCGGGTCGTCGTGCGCTCCTTCTTCTGCAGGTCGCGCAAGGCCTTCTCGTACTCCTCGCGCGCGGCGTCCTTCTGCTCGGCAGCCTGCTCGGCCGCCTCGCGCGCCGCCTCGGCCTCGGCCGCGGCGTTCATGCGCCCCGTGAGCAGTTCGTAGGCCGACTCGCGGTCGACCGCCTGTCCGTACTGCGCGAGCAGGGGCGAGGCCGCGATCGTCGCCGCGACCAGCTCGGCGGGCGCGGGATCCATCGAGCCCTGAGGGGCGCGCAGGCGCGTCCAGGCCACGGGCGAGGGGGCGCCCTTCTCGTTCATGACCGTCACGATCGCCTCGCCGATGCCGAGCGTCGTGAGCACCTCGTCGAGCTCGTAGCCGCTGTTCGGGTAGGTCGAGACGGCGGCTTTGAGGGCCTTCGCGTCGTCGGGCGTGAAGGCGCGCAGCTGGTGCTGCACGCGCGAGCCGAGCTGCGCGAGCACGTCGCCCGGCACGTCTTTCGGCGACTGGGTGACGAAGAAGATGCCGACGCCCTTCGAGCGGATGAGCCGCACCGTCTGGGTGATGGCGGCGAGGAAGTCTTTGCTCGCATCGCGGAACAGCAGGTGCGCCTCGTCGAAGAAGAACACGAGCTTCGGCTTGTCGAGGTCGCCGACCTCGGGCAGATCGTTGAAGAGGTCGGCGAGCAGCCACATGAGGAAGGTCGAGAACAGCGCCGGCTTGTCGGCGACACCCGGCACCTCGAGCAGGCTCACGATGCCGTGGCCGTCGGCCGTCGTGCGCAGGAAGTGCGCGGTGTCGAACTCGGGCTCGCCGAAGAAGACGTCGGCGCCCTCCGCGGCGAAGGTGATGAGCTCGCGCAGGATGACCCCGGCGGTCGCCTTGCTGAGACCGCCGAGCTCGGCGAGGTCGGCCTTGCCCTCGGGGCTCGTCAAGAACTGGATGACCGCGCGCAGGTCGTCGAGCCCCACGAGCGGCAGCCCGTTCTGGTCGGCGTAGAGGAAGACGAGGCCGAGGCTCGACTCCTGCGTGTCGTTGAGCCCGAGCACCTTGCTGAGCATGAGGGGCCCGAAGCTCGAGACCGTCGCGCGCACGGGGATGCCGTGACCGATTCCGCCGAGGCAGTAGAACTCCGTGGGGTGCGCCACGCCCTGCCACTGCTGACCGAGGCCGCTCGTGCGGGCGAGCAGCTTCTCGCTGCTCTGTCCGGCCACGGCGATGCCGCTGAGGTCGCCCTTGATGTCGGCGGCGAAGACGGGCACCCCCGCGGCGCTCAGCTGCTCGGCGAGCACCTGCAGGGTCTTCGTCTTGCCCGTGCCCGTCGCGCCGGCGACGAGGCCGTGCCGGTTGGTCATGGCGATCGGAATGCGGATCGGCACGTCGGGCAGCGCCTCGCCGTTGACGAGCGCGCCCATCTCGAGCACGGCCCCCTCGGGCTGGTACCCCGCGCGCACGGCGGCGACCTGCTCGGCATCGAGGGGGCCCCCGCTCGGGATGCTCGCCGCGGGTGCCGCCGCCTCGCTCGCCTGCGCGGCGGCGCGCGCGGCGGCCTCTTCGGCTGCGGCCAGCGCCGCCTGCGCCTGCTCGAGGGCCTGCTGGGCGGCCGTGACGGCCTCGCTCGCGTCAGTCATGGCGCCAGCCTAAGCGACGGGCGTGCGCTCCTGCAGACCCCAGGGCTGGCCGTAGCCGCCCTCGTTCTCGGGGCGCGCCATGAGGTCGAGGAAGGGCTGGGCGTCGAAGGCCTCGGGGCCGAGCACACCCGCGCCGCTCCACGCACCCGAGGCGAGCAGCTCGAGGGCGATGACGGGGTTGAGGGCGGTCTGCCACACGACGCACTGGCTCTCGTACTCGGCCATCGTCCACTCGTTGTCGCTGACGTGGTACAGGTAGACGTCGCGGGGCGCGCCGTCGACTCCGGTGCCCGTGACCCAGAGGCCCGCGCAGGTCTTGCCGGTCATCCGGGGCCCGAGGGTGGCCGGGTCGGGAAGGCCCGCGGCCACGACGTCGCGGGGGCTCACCATGACGGGGCCGTTCGCCGAGCGCACCCGGATGGGCTCGGTCTTGTCGAGGCCCAGCTGGTTGAGGGTCTTGAGAATGCCGATGAACTCGTCGCCCAGCCCGTACTTGAACGTGACGCGCTTCGCGTCGACCCAGCGCGGCATGAGCAGCACTTCTTCGTGCTCGACGTTGACGCACTCGACGGGGCCGATGCCCTCCGGGAAGTCGAAGACCTCGGGCTCGCTGAACGGCGGCGTCGTGAACCAGCCCGTGTCCTTCTCCCAGATGACGGGCGGGTTGAGGCACTCCTCGATCGTCGTCCAGATGCTGAACGACGGGGCGAAGATCTCATTGCCCTCGTCGTCGCGCACCACGAGGTTGGCACCGTCGCGCGTGCCGAGCTCGTCGATCTCGCGGAAGAGGTGGTCGGCGGCGTAGCGCGCGAACACGTCGCTGAGTCCGGGCTCGACGCCCATGCCCACGAGCGCGAGCCGACCGGCAGCCTCCCAGTCGCCCGCGGCGGCGAACTGCTCGTCGCCGAGCTTGACGCCCGTGAGGGCGTGCGGCTGCTCGGGGTGCGGGTGCGAGAGGCTCATGGCCATGTCGAGGTAGTCGGCACCTGCGGCCAGGGCGCCCGCGAAGATGGTGGGCACGAACTTGGGCTCGACGGCGTTCATGACGTGCGTCGCCGCGTGCTCGCGCGCGACGGCGGCGACGCTCTCCGACTGCGAGGCGTCGATCTGCGCTGCGACGAAGCGGTCGCCCTGGGGGCCGTGCTTGGCCTCGATCCAGGCGATCGTGCGCTCGGCGCGGGTGATGTCGTAGTCGCTCACGATCATCGTGTCGAAGAACGAGCGGCGTGCGGCGATCTTGGCGATGGCGTCTCCGACGCCTCCGGCGCCGACCAGGAGGATCCTCATGCGCCCCATGTTATCCATATGGACAACAATTGCGCCATACCCCTCTTCTGCGACGGGATGCGCGCACCCCGCTCGACCGCCGCCCGGGTGTCAGCGCTCGAGCGCGGGCACCGTGCGCGGCCGCACGATGAGCCAGAGGCTCGCGATCGACACCACCGAGGTCGCCGCCATGACCGCGCCCATGGGCACGGCGTTCGCGATGCCGAACAGTCCGACGATCGGCGAGAGCAGCCCCGCGAGCCCGAAGTTCATGGCCCCGAGCAGCGAGGCCGCGGTGCCGGCCTCCTTGCCGTGATTGGCGAGCGCGAGTGCCTGCACCATGGGGAATCCGAACCCGCACGCCGTGATGTAGAACCACAGCGGCACGACCGTGCCCCAGAAGCCCGCGTCGGCGAGGTCGAGCACGATGATCGCCACCGAGCTGCCCAGCAGCACGAGGGTCGAGACTCTGAGGATCCACTGCGGCGGGATGCGTTTCGCGAGTCGCGAGCTGATCTGCACCCCCGCGACCACGCCGATCGAGTTCATCGCGAACAGCAGTCCGTACCCCTGCGGGTCGAGGCCATACACCTCCTGGAAGAGGAACGGCGAGGCCGAGAGGTAGGCGAAGAGGCCCGAGAACGACATGCCGCCGATGATCGCCACGCCGACGAACACGCGGTCGCCGAACAGCACCCGGTACCGGTCGCGAATGGTCGCGTGGCCCTTGTCGACGCGCCGCGCGGGCGGCAGGGTCTCGACGATTAGCAGGCTCGCGGCGATGACGATGATCACGCCGTAGGCGGCCAGCACGACGAAGAGTCCGCGCCAGGGCATGATGAGCAGCAGCTGCGAGCCGATGACGGGCGCGAGGATGGGCGCGAGGCCGTTGACGAGCGAGAGTCGCGAGAGCATGCGCACGAGCGGGTAGCCGCCGAACAGGTCGCGCACGGTCGCCATCGCGACGACGCCGCCCGCCGCGGCACCGAAGCCCTGCAGCACGCGGAAGGCCATGAGCCAGGTGATGTCAGGAGCGAGCGCGACGCCGAGGCTCGCGAGCACGTGCAGGCTCGTCGCGAGGATGAGCGGCAGGCGTCGGCCGACCGCGTCGCTCCAGGGGCCGACGAGCAGCTGGCCGAACGCGAAGCCGATCGTCGTCGCCGTGAGGGTCAGCTGGATGGCCGCGGTCGAGACCCCGAGGTCGGCCTCGACCTGCGGGAAGGCCGGCAGGTAGAGGTCGATCGTGAAGGGGCCGAGCGCCGTGAGGGCGCCGAGCACGATCACGTAGACGGCGCGCTGGCGGCGGGTGAGCGAGTCTCCGGGGTGAACGACCGTCGACACGCAGCAGCCTCCCAGGGGCTCGAGCAGGGGTGAGGGGCGGATTCGCCCGCATCAGTCTAGGACGCGGGAGGGCCGGAGTCGAATCGATTCGAGCCTCCGGAGAGCATCCGGAGACAGCGACGCGCCCCGCGGCACAGGGCCACGGGGCGCGTCGACGAGCGAGTGCCGATCAGCGACCGGTGCCGCCTCCGGCCCGACGCTTGTTGTAGACGTCGAAGGCTACGGCGAGCAGCAGCACGAGGCCCTTGACGGCCTGCTGCCACTCGATGCCGATGCCCATGATCGACATGCCGTTGTTGAGCACACCGATGATGAGGCCACCGATGATGGCGCCGGAAATCGTGCCGATACCGCCCTGCACGGCCGCGCCGCCGATGAAGGCCGCCGAGATGGCCTCGAGCTCGAAGCCGTCGCCCGCCTTCGGGCCGGCCAGGTTGAGGCGCGCCGTGAACACGAGGCCCGCGAGCGCCGCCAGGATGCCCATGTTGACGAACAGCCAGAAGTCCACCGACTTCGTCTTGACGCCCGAGAGCTCAGCCGCGTGGCGGTTGCCGCCGATCGCGTAGATGTGACGGCCGAACACCGTGCGGTTCGCGACGATGCCGTAGATCATGACGAGCACGGCGAGCACGATGAGCGTGACGGGAATGCCCTTGAACGAGGCGAGCGCGTAGGTGAAGGCGCCGACGCCGATCGCGACGAAGGCCATCTTCGCGATGAACCACACGGTCGGGTCGACGGCCTGGCCGTACTTCTTGCGACCGTTGCGCGTGCGCACCTGCTGCACGACGAGCGCGATGATCGCGAGGGCGCCCACCGCGAGCGTGAAGAAGTCGATCGTCGCATCAGGCCCCGCGAACGAGATGAATCCGTTGCCCAGCGCTCGGTACTCCTCCGGGAACGACCCGATGTTCGAGTTGCCGAGCGTGATGAGCGCGAGCCCGCGGAAGATGAGCATGCCCGCCAAGGTGACGATGAATGCGGGTATGCCCACATAGGCGATCCAGAAGCCCTGCCAGGCTCCCACCACCGCCCCGATGACGAGGGCGCCGATGATGGCGAGCCACCACGGGAATCCGGCATCCCGAATCAGCACGCCCGAGAACGCCCCGATGAAGGCCGCGATCGAGCCGACCGAGAGGTCGATGTGGCCGGCGACGATCACGAGCACCATGCCGATCGCGAGGATCAGGATGTACCCGTTCTGCACGATCAGGTTCGAGATGTTCTGCGGACGCAGCAGGATGCCGTTGGTCGTGATCGAGAACAGCACGACCACGGCGATGAGCGCGAGGAAGATGCCGTTCTTGCCGAGGTCGCTCACGATGTGCGAGAGCGTCGAGGGGAGCTTGATGCCCGACGACGATGCCGGGCTCTTGGTAGCGGTGTCAGACATTAGCGCTGCTTCTCCAGGGTCATGAGCTTGAGGAGGGCTTCGGGGGTGGCGTCGGCCACGGGCATCTGGCCCGTGATCCGGCCCTCGGAGAGGGCGTAGATGCGATCGCAGATGCCCAGCAGTTCGGGCAGCTCGGAGGAGATAACGATGATCGCCTTCCCCTCGCTCGCGAGTCGGTTGATGATCGTGTAGATCTCGTACTTGGCACCGACATCGATGCCGCGTGTGGGCTCATCGAGGATGAGCACCTCGGGATCCGAGTAGATCCACTTCGAGAGCACCACCTTCTGCTGGTTGCCGCCCGACAGCTGCCCGGTGCGCTGCAGCACCGTCGGGCTCTTGATGTTCATGCTCTGGCGGTACTCGTTCGCGACCTTGTACTCCTCGTTGTCGTTCACGAGGCCGAAGCTCACGAGCTTGCGCAGCGATGCCATCGAGATGTTGCGCTTGATGTCTTCGATGAGGTTGAGGCCGTACATCTTGCGGTCTTCGGTGGCGTACGCGATGCCGTTCTGGATCGCCTCGTCGACCGTGCGCGTCTTGATCTCCTTGCCGCGCTTGTAGACCTTGCCCGAGATGCGGCTGCCGTAGCTGTGGCCGAACAGGCTCATCGCGAACTCGGTGCGCCCGGCGCCCATGAGGCCGGCGATGCCGACGATCTCTCCCGCGTGCACCGAGAGGTCGACGTTGTCGACCATGACACGCGACGAGTCCTGCGGGTGGTGGGCCGTCCAGCCCTCGACCCGCAGCACCTCCTCGCCGATGTGCGGGGTGTGGTCGGGGTAGCGGTGCTCGAGATCGCGGCCGACCATGCCCTTGATGATGCGGTCTTCCGACACGTCCTTGTGCTGGATGGTCTCGATCGTCTTGCCGTCGCGGATCACCGTGACCGAGTCGGCGATCTTCTTGATCTCGTTGAGCTTGTGGCTGATGATGATCGACGTGATGCCCTGCCCCTTGAGGTGCAGGATCAGGTCGAGCAGGTGGTCGCTGTCGCTGTCGTTGAGCGCGGCGGTGGGCTCGTCGAGGATGAGGAGCTTGACCTCTTTCGAGAGCGCCTTCGCGATCTCGACGAGCTGCTGCTTGCCGACGCCGATGTCGAGGATGCGCGTGACCGGGTCTTCATCGAGGCCGACACGGGCCAGCAGCTTCTTGGCCTCCTGGTTCGTGCGGTTCCAGTCGATGAGGCCGAGCGGACCCTTGACCTCGTTGTTGAGGAAGATGTTCTCGGCGATCGAGAGGTAGGGGCTCAGCGCGAGCTCCTGGTGGATGATGACGATGCCCTTGGCCTCGCTGTCACGGATGTCTTTGAACTCGACCGTCTCGTTCTCGAAGACGATGTCGCCCTCGTATGTGCCGTGCGGGTAGACCCCCGAGAGCACCTTCATGAGGGTGGATTTTCCGGCGCCGTTCTCGCCGCAGATGGCGTGCACTTCACCGCGCGCCACCTCGAGGGTGACGTCGGAGAGGGCCTTGACACCCGGGAAGGTCTTCGTGATCGACCGCATCTCGAGGATGTTCTGGGTCACGTGCTGCCTCTTCCTTACGTCGTTGGGGGGAGAGCCGGTGGTGGGGAGCCTAGTGCGACTCCCCACCACCGGCCAGATGCAACTGCTGGTGCTGGATGAACCGGTCTCGTTAGAGGCCGAGCTCCTCAGCGGTCCAGTAGCCGGTGTCGACGAGCGCCGACTCCACGTTGTCCGCGACGACCGGCACCGGGCCGAGCAGGAACGACGGCACGATCTTCACGCCGTTGTCGTACGTCTCGGTGTCGTTGATCTCGGGCTCGCCGCCCTCGAGCAGCGCGGCGGCCATACCAGCGGCCACCTTCGCGAGCTCGCGCGTGTCCTTGAAGATCGTCGCGAACTGCTCACCCGAGAGGATCGCCTTGACCGAGTCGACCTCGGCGTCCTGGCCCGAGATGATCGGGAAGTCGACACCCACGGCGTAGCCGGCGTCGGTCAGGGCCGAGATGATGCCACGGCTCAGGCCGTCGTAGGGCGACAGGACGGCGTTGACCTTCGTGCCGTCCGAGTAGTTCGCCGTGAGGAGGTCCTCCATGCGGCTCTGGGCGACTTCGCCGTCCCAGCGCAGCGTGGCGGCCTGCTCGATGTCGGTCTGACCCGACTTGACGACGAGCGTTCCGTCATCGATCAGCGGCTGGAGGATGTCCATGGCGCCGTTGAAGAAGAAGAACGCGTTGTTGTCGTCGAGCGAGCCGGCGAACAGCTCGATGTTGAACGGACCGGCCGGCGCGTCGGGGAGCGCGTTGCCCTCGAGGTCGGTGAGGCCGAGACCGTTGAGCACCGTCCACGCCTGCTGCTGGCCCACGAGGAAGTTGTCGAACGTCGCGTAGTAGTTGACGTTCTCCGAGTCGCGGATCAGGCGGTCGTAGGCGATGACGGGGATGTCGCCGTCGGCAGCGGTCTGCAGCACCTCGGTGAGGGTGGTGCCGTCGATCGCGGCGATGATCAGGGCCTCAGCGCCCTTGGTGATCATGTTCTCGACCTGCGAGACCTGGGTGGGGATGTCGTCCTCGGCGAACTGCAGGTCGACCGTGTAGCCGGCCGCCTCGAGCTCGGCCACGAGGGCGTCGCCGTCAGCGATCCAGCGCTCCGACGAGCGGGTGGGCATGGCGACGCCGATGAGGCCTCCGCCTTCGCCTTCGCCCTCGGCAGCCGGGGCCGAGCAGGCGGCGAGACCGAAGGTCATCGCGCCGATGGCCACGGCGGAGAGAAGAACGTTCTTCTTCACTGTGTGTCCTTTCATAGGGGATGTGGTGGTGCTGTGGTTCTCGCCTCATCCGCGAGTCGAGAGCCGTTCCCGGGGCGGGCCCCGGGAGGTCTAGGTGATGGACGCCGCGCTCACAGCGACTGCGCCAATCGGTAGTAGGCGGCGTTCGTGCGCACATCGCGCGCGAACCCCTCGAGCGTGGTGCTCTCGTCGATGACGAGCAGCTCGACGGCGGCCATCTGCGCGAAGTCCCGGAAGACGTCGACACCCACTTGCGTGGACATGACCGTGTGATGGGCGGCCCCCGCCGTCAGCCAGGCTGCGGCGGAAGTGCTGAAATCGGGCGCGGGCTTCCACACCGCGTGGCCGACAGGAAGGTGGGGCATCGGCGCCGGGAGGGCGACGTTCTCGACGACGTTCGCCACGAGGCGGAACCGATCGCGCATGTCGCTGAGCGCGACGACGACCGCCGGGCCCGCGTCGGCCGTGAAGACCAGCCGCACGGGGTCGTCCTTGCCGCCGATGCCGAGCGGGTGCACCTCGAGGCGAGCTCTCCCGGCCGTGAGCGAGGGGCTCACCTCGAGCATGTGGGCGCCGAGGATGAGTTCATTGCCGGGCTCGAGGTGGTAGGTGTAGTCCTCCATGAGGGATGCGCCACCGGGCAACCCGGCTCCCATGACGGCGGCCGCGCGCACGAGCACCGCGGTCTTCCAGTCGCCCTCGGCGCCGAAGCCGTAGCCGTCGGCCATGAGCCGCTGCACGGCGAGGCCCGGCAGCTGCTGCAGGTCGGCGAGGTCCTCGAAGGAGGTGGTGAAGGCGGAGAACCCGCCGGCCTCGAGGAACCCGCGCAGCCCGAGCTCGATCGCGGCGCCGTAGCGCAGCGAGTCGTGCCGCGCGGCACCGGGGTGCAGCTCGGCCGCGACGTCGTAGAGGTCGAGGTACTCGGCAACGAGCGCGTCGATCTCGGCATCGCCGACGGCGTGCACCGCGTCGGCGAGCTCGGTGACGCCCCACGTGTTGACCTGCACGCCGAACCGCAGCTCGGCCTCGGTCTTGTCGCCCTCGGTCACGGCGACGTAGCGCATGTTGTCGCCGAAGCGGGCGAGCTTCAACTCGTGCATGGCGTGCCAGCCGGCGGCGGCACGGGCCCAGACGGCCACACGGTCGGTGACGGCGGGGTTCGAGACGTGGCCGACGACGGTCGTGCGCGCCACGCCGAGGCGCGAGACGATGTAGCCGAACTCGCGGTCGCCGTGCGCGGCCTGGTTGAGGTTCATGAAGTCGAAGTCGATGCTCGCGAACGGCAGCTCGACGTTGGCCTGCGTGTGCAGGTGCAGCAGGGGCTTCTGCAGCGCGTCGAGGCCGGCGATCCACATCTTGGCCGGGCTGAAGGTGTGCATCCACGCGATCACGCCGATGACGTTCGCGGCGGCGTTCGCCTCCTGCATGACGCGCTTGATGCTGGCGCTGTCGACCAGGGTCGGCTTCCAGACGATCGTGACCGGGATGCTCGACGCGGCCTGGAGGCCGGCGACGACCTGCTGCGACTGCTCGGCGACCTGGCGCAGCGTCTCGTCGCCGTAGAGGTTCTGGCTTCCGGTGAGGAACCAGACCTCGTAGGTCGAGAGATCGGGAACGATGCTGCGGGTCACGAGAGGGCTCCTTGGAGTGCGGTGAGGGGCAGGGCGTCGACGGCGCGGCGCTCGATCGCGAGGCCGGACTCGTAGGCCTCGAGGTAGGACGTGAAGCCGACGACATCGGCAGGGTCGGGCGTCACGACGGTCATGTCGGTGCTGCCGAAGACGTCGCGGTCGAGGAAGGCGGCGAGGTCGCCGCCGCCCGACGCGGTGAACGATGCGAGCACGGCGATGCCCCAGGCCCCGCCCTCGGACGCGCTCTCGGCGACGCCCACGGGAGCGTCGAGCGCCGCGGCGAGGAACCGCTGAGCGACACCCGCGGTGCGGAAGAGTCCGCCGTGCGCCTGCATGCGGTCGATGCGGACGCCCGGCTCGTCGCGCAGCGCGCGCATCCCGAGGCTCAGCGTCGCGAAGACGCCGTAGACCTGCGCGCGCATGGTGTTGGCGAGCGTGAGATCGCTCTCAGGCGTGCGAACCACGAGCGGGCGGCCTTCGGCGAGCTGGGCGATGGGCTCACCCGAAATCTGGTTGTAGGCCAGTACGCCGCCGGCGTCAGCCGCGCCGTCGAGGGCCTCGGCGAGCAGCAGGCGATACGCCTCGTCGGCATCGAGCGGCGCGCCCGCCAGCTCGGCGAAGCGGCGGAAGACGCCGACCCATGCCGCGAGCTCGCTCGTGCCGTTGTTGCAGTGCACCATCGCGACCGGGTGGCCGACCGGCGTCGCGACGACGTCGAGTTCTGGGTGCACGTGCTCGAGCGGCCGGTCGAGCACGACCATGGCGAAGATGCTCGTGCCGGCGCTGACGTTGCCCGTGCCGGGGGCCACCGCGTTCGTCGCGACCATGCCGGTTCCCGCGTCGCCTTCCGGCGGGCAGAACACGGCACCGGGCCGGAGAGCGCCCGTCGGGTCGAGCAGCGCTGCACCCTCGGCGGTGAGCGTGCCAGCGGTGGCCCCCGCGGGGAGGATCGAGGGCAGCAGATCGCGCAGCGGACCCGCGAGCGCCGCGTCGGCGATGAGGGCGTCGTACTGGGCGAGCATGGCGGCGTCGTAGTCGGCGCCCTCGGCGCCGATCGGGAACATTCCGGAGGCGTCACCGATGCCGAGTACGCGCTCCCCCGTGAGTCGCCAGTGCACATAGCCTGCGAGGGTCGTGGTGAAGCGCACGCGAGCGACGTGCGGCTCGCCGTTCAGCACAGCCTGGTGCAGGTGCGCGATCGACCAGCGAAGCGGGATGGTCACGCCGAACAGCTCGGAGAGCTCGGTTGCGGCTCGACCCGTGCTCGTGTTGCGCCAGGTGCGGAAGGGAACGAGCAGCTCGTCGGTGTCGTCGAATGCCAGGTACCCGTGCATCATGGCGGAGACGCCGATCGCCGCCACGGTCGTGAGCTCGGCGCCGTGGCGCTCTCGCACGTCGGCGACGAGCGCGCTGTAGGCCCGCTGCAGCCCCTCGTGCACGTCCTCGAGCGAGTACGTCCACACACCATCGACGAGCTGGTTCTGCCACTCGTACGATCCGGTCGCGAGCACCTCGGCCGGGTGCTCGCCGACCAGGCACGCCTTGATGCGGGTCGAGCCGAGCTCGATGCCGAGCACGGCGCGCCCCTCGGCGATGACGGCGGCCGCGCTCATTGCGCACCTGCCGCGGGCTGCTGGCCGTACACGTTCTGGTAGCGCTCGAAGAGCGCGTCGATCGCCTCGGGTGCGATCGGAACGAGCGCACCGCCCTGGCGGGCGATGTGCACCGTGCGGGCGACGTCCTCGAGCATGACGGCGGCCTTGACGGCGTCGCGGGCATCGCGCCCGATCGTGAATGGACCGTGGTTGCGCATGAGGACCGCGCGCGAGCGGTGACCCGCGAGGGTCTCGACGATGCCGCGACCGATCGAGTCGTCACCGATGATCGCGAAGGGACCGACGGGGATCTCGCCGCCGAACTCGTCGGCCATCGCCGTGATGACGCACGGGATCGCCTCGGCGCGCGCGGCCCAGGCCGTGGCGTAGGTCGAGTGCGTGTGCACGACGCCACCCACCTCGGGCATGTTCCGGTAGACGTAGGCATGCGCCGCGGTGTCGCTCGAGGGGCTGCGGTCGCTGCCGGGGGTGTCGGGCACGACATCGCCGTCGAGCGTGCAGAGAATCATGCTCGAGGGGTCGAGATCGTCGTAGCCGACGCCGCTGGGCTTGATGACGAACAGGTCGGCGCCCGGCACGCGGCCCGAGATGTTACCGCCCGTCCACACGACGAGTCCGTAGCGCACGAGCTCGGCGTGCAGCGCCGCGACGTCGTCGCGCACGCGAGCGATGGCGACCTGCACCTCGGGGCTCAGCGTGCTCACGGGACTCCATCGTCACGGCGGCGACGGAAGGCCCGGCGCCGGGGTAGTTCGGGGGTGGATGCCGGTGCTCGACCGGCGGGACGTCAATGCGGCGGATTTGTGACCGTTCACATCGCGTGATGGACATCTAACGGCGAAACGGTCACATCTGTCAACTGGACGACGAGGCGAAACGGTCACAAGTCGATAACAACAGCACCGCGCGCACGGGCCACGGGCGCCGGATCAGCGGTCAGGACTGGTCAGCAATCAGGACCGGCGGGCGGTCGACTCTCGCACGATGAGCTCGGGCTTGACCGGGTCGTGGTCCATGCCCGTCTCGCCGCGCAGCTCGCCGAGGAGCAGGGCGACGGCCCGGCGGCCGATCTCGGCGAAGTTCTGCCGCACGGTGGTGAGGGGCGGGGCGTAGTGCGCCGACTCGGGGATGTCGTCGAATCCGACGATCGAGATGTCTCCGGGGATGCTGAGGCCGGACTCCCGGCACGCGTGCATGAACCCCAGCGCCATCTGGTCGTTGCCGACGAAGACCGCGGTGAAGTCGCGGTAGCGCAGCAGCTCGAGCCCCGCGTAGTACCCGAACGAGGCGGTCCAGTCGCCGAGGATCGGGGCGCGCGTGCGCAGGTCGGCGTCGCCGAGCTCGCGCAAAAAACCCTGCATGCGGGCTTCCGCCTCGATCCAGTCCTGCGGCCCCGAGATGTGCATGATCTCGGTGTGCCCGAGGTCGATCAGGTGCTTCGTGGCCATGCGGGCGCCCATGACCTGGTCGACCCAGAGCGAGTGCGAGGTGTTGAGGCCCGTAGCCTCGAGGGTCACGAAGGGCACGCCCACCTGCAGGTCGTTGATCGCCTCGAACACCCGCACCTGCGGGGCGATGACGATGAGCGCCTCGATCGATTGGCTCATGAGGTAGTCGAGGCCGCTCTTGATCGAGGCGTACTCGGTCGAGCTGATGTTCGTGATCGAGAGCCGGTAGCCGGCCTCGCGCGCCGCGGTCTCGATGGCCTGGATGCTCGTCTGCGGTCCGTAGTGCACCGTCTGCGCCGTCAGCACGCCGATCGTGCGCGAGCGGCTCGTGACAAGCGCGCGCGCGGCCTGATTCGGACGGTAGCCGAGCTCGTCGATCGCGTCGCGCACGCGCTGCAGCGTCTCGGGCCGGATGCTCGGGCTGTCGTTGAGCACGCGCGAGACCGTCTGATACGACACTCCGGCGACGCGGGCAACGTCACGAATGTTCGGCGCGCGTACCCGCTCCGGCTCAGCCGGGCGATCCGTCTCCGTCGTCATCGTCGTCCGTTCGGGTCGCGATGTGTACGTTCACATCGGCGCTTTCCATTATGCACGGCGGCCCCCCACCCTGCCGCAACCCCTGCCGACTAGACTCCCGGCACCGAGCAGGGTCGCTCGGTCCCGCCCACCAGCGAGAGGTACTGCGATGCTCCACACCGACATCCCCACCGAGTCCGAGCTGCGGGCGATCGCCGCCGTTCGGTCCGTGCACTGCATCACCATCGTGCTGCCGACCGGCACGCTCTCGGCAGACGCTGAGCGCGCCCGCATCGAGCTCGGCAATCACCTCGACGAGGCCGTCACGCAACTCGAGGCGGTGGGGGCGGATGCTGCGGACATCGAGGGAGTTCGCGAGGGCATCCTGAACCTCATCGACGACAGCTTCTTCTGGACCTACCAGTCGCAGAGCCTCGTGGTCTTCGCCACCCCCGAGCGCGTGGTCACCTACCGCGTCCCGAACCTGCTGACGGCCGAGGTGCAGGTGTCCGACCGGTTCCACCTCAAGCCGCTGCTGCGCGCCGTGAGCTTCCCGCACGCGGCGTTCGTGCTCGCGGCCTCGCAAAACGCCGTGCGCCTCGTCGAGGTGACGATCGACGGCTCGGCCGATGAGATCGAGCTCGCCGACCTCCCGTCCGACTCCTCGCGCATCTTCGCGACCCGGGGCAACAACGGCTCCGCGCGCTTGATCGGCGCGGAGGGCGACAAGGTGCTGCTCGGTCACTACGCACGGCAGATCGACGACGCCATCCGCCCGGTGCTCGCGGCCCAGCATGTGCCGCTCATCATCGCCGCCGCCGAGCCGCTCGCGAGCATCCTGCGCGCCACCTCGCGATACGACGCGCTCGCCCCCGACATCATCCGAGGCAACGCCGAGACGTTGAGCGCCGACGAGCTGGCCGCCGCCGCCCGGCCGATCCTCGATGCCCTGTACGCCGACGAGGTCGCCGCGCTCGCCGCGCGCCTGACCGAGGCCATCGCGACGGGCTCCGGGTCTGCCGACCTCAGCGACCTCGCGCGCGCGGCGACGTACGGAGCCCTGAGCACGCTCATGGTCGACATCGACCGCACGGTCTCAGGCTTCATCGACGAGCACTCCGGAGCGCTGACCCTCTCGCAGGACGAGGACGCCGTCGACTACGGCGTCGTCGACGAGATCGCGCGCAGGGCGCTGCTCACGGGGGCGCGCGTCGTCGCCGTTCGCGAGAGCGAGATGCCGGGCGGAGCGGTCGCCGCCGGCATCATGCGCTTCCCCGTCTAGGGCAGCACGCGCTCGGCTAGAGCGCCGCGAGCGACTGGCGCACGTCGGCGAGCAGGTCGTCGACGTCTTCGATGCCGACCGAGAGCCGGATGATCGCATCGCTCACCTCGAGCTCGGTGCCGCGCACCGAGGCGTGCGTCATCTCGCTCGGGTAGTTGACGAGCGACTCGACGCCGCCGAGCGACTCCGCGAGGCTGAAGACGCGCAGGCCCTCGGCGAAGGCGCGCGCGGCGGCAGCGCCGCCCGCGAGCTCGAGCGAGAGCATGCCGCCGAAGCCGCGCATCTGGCGCGCGGCGAGCTCGTGCCCGGGGTGCTCCGGCAGGCCCGGGTAGTAGACGCGCGTGACGGCGGCGTGGCCGACGACGGCCTCGGCGATCGCCTGGGCGTTGGCCGAGTGGCGGTCCATGCGCACCGCGAGGGTCTTGATGCCGCGCGTCGTGAGCCACGCATCCATGGGGCCCGAGACGGCGCCCGCGGCGAACTGGTGGAACTGCACCTGCTCGGCGAGCTCGAGGTCGTTCGTGACGACGGCCCCGCCGAGCACGTCGGAGTGCCCGCCGAGGTACTTCGTCGTCGAGTGCACGACGACGTCGGCGCCGAGCACGAGCGGCTGCTGCAGGTACGGGGTCGCGAAGGTGTTGTCGACGACCACGAGCGCGCCGACCGCGTGCGCGAGCTCGGCGAGCGCGGTGATGTCGGTGATCTTCATGAGCGGGTTGCTCGGGGTCTCGAGCCACAGCACTCGCGGCCTCAGCGTCTCGAGCGCCTCACGCGTCGCGTCGAGATCGCTGAGCTCGATCGTCGTGAGGCCGACCTGCCAGCGCCCGAAGATGCGGCGCACGAGGCGGTGCGTGCCGCCGTAGACGTCGTTGCCCATGAGCACGTGATCGCCGGGGCTCAACACGGCGCGCAGCAACGCGTCTTCTGCCGCGAGGCCCGAGGCGAAGCTGAAGGCGCGGGCCCCCGACTCGAGCGACGCCAGCTGGTCCTGCAGCGCATCGCGCGTGGGGTTGCCGCCGCGCGCGTACTCGTAGCCGCCGCGCAGGTCGCCGATGGCGCGCTGCACGAACGTCGAGGTCAGGTAGACGGGGGGCGTGACGGCGCCCGTCGTCGGGTCGAAGGCCTGGCCGGCGTGAATGGCGCGCGTCGCGAAGCCCTGCAGGATGTGGGGGTCGGTCGGCGCAGGGTCGTGCTCGGTCATGCTGCTCCTCCCGCGAGTGCGGCAATCAGGTCGGTGCGGTGCAGCAGCCCGATCGGGTTGCCGCCGTCGAGCACGAGCAGGGTCTCGGGATGCCGTCCGCCGGCTCCCCGCTCGCCGAAGCGCTCCCCCGCGGCCTCGAGGCTCTCGTGGGCGCCGACGAGCGGCATGCCCGGCCCCATCGCCGAGGTGACCGGATCGGCCGGGGTCACGGCGCCCGTCGCGAGCGCGCGCAGCAGGGTCGCGGCGTCGACCGCCCCGAGCACCTCGCCGAGCACGACGGGCGGCTCGGCGGCGACGACGGGCAGGGCCCCTCCGTGCTGCTCGAGCGCAGCGACGGCGTCGGCCACGGTGTGCTCGCGCCGCAGGTGCGCGAGCGGGCGGGCCGGGGCGCCGAGCAGGTGCGCCACGGTCGGCGAGCCCGTGGGGCGCGTGAAGCCGTGGCGGCGCATCCAGCCGTCGTTGAAGATCTTGCCGAGGTAGCCGCGCCCGCCATCGGGCAGCAGCACGACGACGACGTCGTCGGGGCCGAGCTCGCGCGCGACCTCGAGCGCACCGACGGCGGCCATGCCGCACGAGCCGCCGACGAGCAGGCCCTCCTCGCGCGCGAGGCGCAGGGTCATGTCGAACGATTGCTGGTCGCTCACCGCGACGATGCGGTCGGTCACGGCGGGGTCGTAGGCGGCGGGCCAGAAGTCTTCTCCCACACCCTCGACGAGGTACGGCTGGCCGGAGCCGCCGGAGTAGACGCTGCCGACCGGGTCGACGCCGACGATCTGCACGCGGCCGCTCGCGCGGTCGGCACTGATGTCGCGCAGGTAGCGGCCCGTGCCGGTGATGGTGCCGCCCGTGCCGACGCCCGCGACGAAGTGCGTGATGCGGCCCTCGGTGTCGCGCCAGATCTCGGGACCGGTCGACTCGTAGTGGCTCAGGGGCCCATTGGGGTTGGCGTACTGGTTGGGCTTGAAGGCGCCGGGGATCTCGCGGGCGAGGCGGTCGGAGACGCTGTAGTACGACTCCGGATCCTCCGGCGCGACGGCCGTGGGCGTGACGACGATCTCGGCGCCATAGGCGGTGAGCACGTTGCGCTTGTCTTCGCCCACCTTGTCGGGCAGCACGAAGACGCACTTGTAGCCGCGCTGCTGCGCGACGAGCGCGAGGCCCACGCCCGTGTTGCCGCTCGTGGGCTCGACGATCGTGCCGCCGGGCTTCAGCAGGCCCTCGCGCTCGGCGGCATCGATGATGCGCGTCGCGATGCGGTCTTTCGACGAGCCGCCCGGGTTGAGGTACTCAACCTTGGCGAGAACGGTGGCGGTGATGCCCTCGGTGACGCGGTTGAGGCGCACAAGGGGAGTGTCGCCGATCAGATCGACGACCGAATCGGCGTACTTCATGGGGCGAATCTATCAGCGAGCCGCCGAGTGTGACGGGCGGGCGTCGCGAGGCGGGCGCGGGATGCGCGGGGCTCAGTAGGCGATCGTGCGCTGCCCCGCCGGCATCGGCAGACCGGCCTTCGCGAACGCCGCGCTCACGAGGGTGCGGCGGTTGTCGATCTCGCGTCCGAAGTCGCGCGCGAGCTCCGGGCGCTCGTCGACGAGACGGTCGAGCAGCTCGACCGGCACGGCGAGCACGGTGACCTCGGTCGAGGCGTACACCGCGGCGTTGATGCCCTGGCGGGTGAGCGACGTGAGCCCGACGATCTCGCCGCGGGTCAGGTCGGTGACGGGCACCCGCACCCCACCCGGTGCCTCGACGACCATGAGCGTCGAGCCGGAGTCGATGAGGCGGATGCCGTCGGGCACCTCGCCGATGTGCTGCAGCTTCTCGCCCGCGACGTAGCGCTCGATGCGCACGCGCTCGGCGTGCTGCTGCAGCTCGTCGGGCGCGCAGTAGAGCGCGGAGCAGAAGCGTGCGAGCATCGCACGCCGCTGCTCGATCGTGTCGTACTCGACGTAGTAGTCGCGGTCGAGGTGCAGCCCGGCGCGGCGCGCGGCGTACCAGAGCCGACGACGAAACTCGCTGAGCGCCCCGTACTCCTCGCTCGGCGTCGCGACGGGGATCGTGATCTCGTAGGCGCCCGCCGCGAAGGAGTCGGCGCTGGGCGCCTCACCCTCGACGATCATCGGCAGGTCAGCCGCGACGCGCGTCATGACCCTGATGACGGCCTCGGGCGGATCCTCGATGGCGAACTGCACCATGGCGCACGCCGAATACGGTCCGTCCTTGCGCGAGAGGTTGGCGAACGAGGTGCCGGCGAGCTCGGAGTTGGGCACGATGACGACACCGCCGATGGTGCGGATGTGCACCGAGCGCCAGTTGACCTCGACGACGCGCCCGCGCACGCCGCCCACCTCGAGGTGGTCGCCGAGCTCGAACGGCTGCTCGAAGAGCAGCAGCAGCCCCGAGAGCACCGAGCCGACCGCGTTCTGCAAGGCCAGGCCGATGACGATTGAGCCGATGCCGAGCGCCGTGAAGAGCCCGCCGACGTCGGCTTGCCACACCCAGGAGAAGAGCACGGCGATCGACACCGTGATGAGCAGGAACCGCGCGACGTCGACGAAGATCGACGGCAGCCGTTCGCGCCACGAGCCTTTGCGCGCCGTGACGAAGAGCGCCACGTTGAGGCCGTTGATGAGCACGATGATGACGAGGAACCCGAGCACGGTCGCGACGATGCGGCTCCACGACGCCTCGACCTCGGCGCCCTCCGCCTGCGCGACGAGCACGAGCAGCGCAGCGACCGGCGCCACGTAGTTGCGCAGCAGGCGCACGATGCGCACCGCGGGGCTGCCGCGCTGCGCGAGCGCCTCCTGCAGCTCGCCGAGCACGAGCAGCACGATCGGCAGACCGACGATCACGGCGATCGAGGGCCAGAACCAGCTCTCGTTCCAGATCTCGGTCACGCCGCGCTCCCGGATCCCCCGCGCGTTCCGTCCATCCGGGCGATGTCGATGCGCCAGACGCGCTCCTCGCCCTGCGCGGTCGCGATGACTCCTGCCTCGAGCAGGTGCACCGTGCCGGGGAGCGCGTCGGCGACTCGGTCCGTGAGGAAAATCCCCGACTCGCTGCGCTCCGACTGCACACGGAAGGCGAGGGTCACGGCGTCGCCCCAGAGGTCGTAGACCATGTGCGCGCGACCGACGAGCCCGCTGCTCGCCTCGCCGAGATCGAGGCCCGCGCGCAGCGAGAGAGGAACGCCCCATTGGGCGCTGAACCGGTCGACGATGCGGGTGAGCTCGATCGCGTAGTCGACGATGCGACGGGCGTTGTCGATGCGCGGCACGGTGAGCCCGCAACTGGCGAGGTACCCCTTGGTCGTCGTGCGCACATGTTCGACGCCATACGGGCCGCCCGCCTCGTCGAACTGCCGCACGAGCTCGTTGAGCGTCTCGAGCGTCGCCTCTGAGCCGCGGTGCCGGCTGAACTCTTCGAAGCCCACGATGTCGGCGTACATGACCGAGACATCGACGTGGTCCTCGGCGATCGTCTGGTCGCCATCTCGGTAGCGCTGGATGACCGGCTCGGGCATGAGCGCCCGCAGCAGCCGCTCGCTCTCGGCCCGCTGCTCGTCGAGCAGGTCGGCCTTCACCTGCAGGCTGCGGCTCATGTCGTTGAAGGCCGCCGAGACCGCGCGCAGCTCGTCGTTCGAGCCGGCGTCGACCGTGACCCCCGACTCCCCCGCCGCAATGCGCTGCGCCGCGTGCGCCAGGCGGCGCAGCGGGCTCACGAAGATGCGCGCGAGCAGCAGCGACAGCACCGAGACGACGAGCGCGAGCACCGCCGACGAGACGACGAGGTTGCGGGTGAACTCGGTGACGGGGGCGAAGGCCTCGGCGCTGTCGATCTCGGCGACGACGACCCAATCGACCCCCGGCACCTCGACGGGACCGTAGGCCGCGAGAGTCTCGCGACCGAGGTAGCTGCTCGCGATGATGGTGCCCGATTGGCCTGCCTGCGCGGCCTCGGCCGCGGGCGTGCTCACGGGCTGCAGTCCGAGCGTCGTCCCGCGCGCGACGGCGAGCTCGACCACCTCGCTCGAGGTGCCCGCGGCGAGCGCCGCCTGCGTGTAGGCCTCGGGGTCGGTCATGAGCAGGCGCGAGGGCGAGCGCATGAGGCCGTCGGGCCCAACCAGGTAGGCCTCGCCCGTATCGCCGAGGCCGCCTTGCTCGACGTCGGACCCTGCCGTCATGACGCTGCTGAGCCGCTCGACCGGCAGTTCGACGGCCATCGCCCCGATGATCTCCCCGTCGCGGCCGATGGGCGTGGCGGCCCAGCCCGCGGGAAGGTTGAGCGAGGGCGGGTACGCCTCGAAGTCGGTGAGGCTCACCTCGCCGAGCAGGTTGCTGCCGAGCGCCTCGCCGTAGGCGTCCGCGAGGGTCGAGAACCGGTAGGGCCCCGTGAGCACGTTCGTGCCGAGGTCGACGCCCTTGTAGGCGCTGTAGACGACGACGCCCCGCGCGTCGATGAGCAGCACGTCTTCGTACTCGAGCAGCTCGGTCATCGAGCGGAAGTAGTCGTGGTACTGCGCGTGCACAGCCGACCAGGCGCTGCCGTCGCCCGCGTCGTCGACGGCGATGGCCGAGGCGAAGTCCGCGTGCGGTGCCGTGTAGTGCACCTGCAGATACCGCGCGGCCGTGCTCGTCGGCACGAAGCCCGCCGCGTCGGCGCTCGAGCCCGTCGCCTCGCTCAGCGCCGGGCCGAACACCTCGTCGTAGTAGCGCAGCAGCGACTGCGACTGCGCATCGTCGAGCGGGGCCGACTCGAGCTCGGTGAACGCCTCGCTGAACGCCGTCGTGGCATCGACGACACTCTGCCCGCGCGAGTGCACGACGACGGTGCTCTCGATCGTGGTGAACAGCCGCTCGATCTCGCGCGCTCGCGAGTCGCGCACCTCGATCAGCCGGTCGAACGCGGCATCCCGCAGCGAGTCGGTCGCGTTGACGTACCCGATCACGCCCACGAGCACGTTGGAGGTCACGCTCACGGCGAGCAGCATGACGAGCACCGTCGATTGGATGCTCAGCCCGCCCCGGCGGCGACCAGCACGATGACCGCTCGGGCGGTCCCGCTCGTCCTCGGCGTGTGACATGGCTTCCTCGACAGTCGATGCCCGGAGGCGCGAGTGACCTGGTGGGTTCACAGTAGCCGCCAAGGAGGAAAAGCGGGAGGGGTCTGCGAGCCCCGCTCACAGCATCCCCTTGCCCGATTTCTGGGAGGATGGAGGAGGGTCGCGCGCCGACCCGCCCGCCCTCCCTGCCCCGCATCTGACAGGAGCCCTCCCGTGGCCGACGACTCGACCTCCGCCGACGACCTCACCATCAAGCAGCAGCGCGAGAAGCGCCGTGCCGAGAAGGTCGCCGCGCTCAAGGCCAAGCAGGCGAAAGAGAAGCGAAATCAGCGCCTCGGCATCGCGGGCGCGATCGTGGGCGGCGTCGCCGTCATCGCGATCCTCGTGGGCGTCGTCGTCACCTCGGCGACCCCGCCCGTCGACCCCGCCACGATCGAGATCGAGGGGCTCGAGACCTTCGAGAACCTCGAGGCGCTGCACGTGCAGTCGGCCGTCGAGTACGACATGACTCCTCCCGCGGGCGGGCCGCACAACCCCACCTGGCTCAACTGCGGCATCTACGAGGAGGAGGTGCCCGAGGAGTATGCCGTGCACTCCCTCGAGCACGGCGCGGTCTGGGTGACGTACGACCCCGAGCAGGTGTCCGGTGGCGATCTGGATGCCCTGCGCTCCGCGATGCCGCGCTCGTACATGATCCTCTCGCCGTTCCCGGGTCTCGAGGCCCCCGTTGTGGCGAGCGCGTGGGGCGTGCAGGTCGCTCTCGACGGCGTCGACGACCCGCGACTGAGCGACTTCATCGTGAAGTACCGTCAGTCGCCCGACGCCCCCGAGCCGGGCGCCCTCTGCAGCCAGGCCCTCGACGGCCCGGGCAAGATCTCCTGACCGTGAGCGACGCCGCCACGGCAGCCGCCCCCCCGCTCAGCCGCACCCGGCTGATCGTCACGGGAGCGCTGCTGGTGCTCGTCGCGCTCGTCGTCGGCGCCCTCGTCGGTCGCGTGACGGCGGCGCCGACCGCGCCCCTGCCGGGCGAGTCGAGCGCCGAGGCCGGCTTCGCCCGAGACATGCAGGTGCACCACGGTCAAGCGGTCGAGATGGCACTGCTCGTGCGCGACCGCTCCGACGACCCGGAGATCCGGCTGCTCGCGCTCGACATCGCCACGGCGCAGACGCAGCAGCAGGGGCAGATGTTCGCCTGGCTCGCGACCTGGGGTCTGCCTCAGACCTCGAGCGAGCCCGAGATGGAGTGGCTGTCGCGTCCGGTGCTCGACGGCTCGGCGGGCCACGACGGGCACGGCGACCACACGCCCGGCGAGCCCATGCCGGGAGTCGCGAGCTTCGAGCAGATGCAGGCCCTGCAGAACGCGACCGGCGTCGAGGCCGAACGCCTCTTCCTCGAGCTCATGATCGCCCACCACCAGGGCGGCGTCGACATGGCCGAGGCGGTCATCGCCCGCAGCACGCACCCGCTCGTGACGGGCCTCGCCGAGGGCATGGTGCAGCTGCAGTCGAAAGAGCTTGACTACATGGCCGAGCTGCTCGCCGCGCGGTCTTGATCCTCGCCCGGCTGCGGCGCCCGGCCGTAGTCGGCCGACTGCTGCTCGACGAGGCGCGCGTAGACGCCGTCGCGCGCGACGAGTTCGTGGTGCCGACCGCTCTCGACGATGCGCCCGTGGTCGACGACATGGATGACATCGGCCGCGCTCACGGTCGAGAGCCGGTGCGCGATCGCGATCGTCGTGCGGCCGCGGCTCGCCGTGTCGAGCGCCCCCTGCACGATGCGCTCTGACACCGAGTCGAGCGCGCTCGTGGCCTCGTCGAGGATGAGCACGGGCGGGTCTTTCAGCAGCACGCGCGCGATCGCGATGCGCTGCTTCTCGCCGCCCGACAGCCGGTAGCCGCGCTCTCCCACGACGGTGTCGTAGCGGTCGGGGAAGCTCTCGATCGTGGCATGGATGCTCGCCGCACGGCACGCCGACTCGAGCTCCGCATCCGTCGCCTCGGGCTTGGCGTACCGCAGGTTCTCGGCGATCGTCGCGTGAAACAGGTAGGTCTCCTGACTCACGATGCCGATGCTCTCGATGAGGCTCTGCTGGCGCAGCTGCCGCACGTCGACGCCTCCCACCTCGACCGCGCCGCTCGTGACGTCGTGCAGGCGCGGCACGAGGTACGAGATCGTCGTCTTGCCGGCCCCCGAGGGCCCGACGAAGGCGACGAACTGCCCCGGCTCGACCGTGAACGAGACGCCATCGAGCGTCGGCTCGCTGTCATCGGGCGCGTCGGGGTAGCGGAACACGACGTCGTCGAAGCGGATGCGCCCGAGGGCCTGAGGCTCGGGCTCGCGGGCATCGGGCGCCTCGGTGATGCGCGGCTGCAGGTCGAGGTACTCGAAGATGCGCGCGAAGAGGGCGCCGCTCGTCTGCAGGTCGAGAGCCACCCGCATGAGGCCCATGAGTGGGTAGGTCAAGCGCGCCTGCACGGTCGTGAAGGCGACGATCGTGCCCGCGGTGACCGCGACATCCTGCTGGATGAGCCAGGCGGCGACGAGGTAGATGACGGCGGGGATGACGGAGAGGAAGACGTTGACCGTGGCGAAGAACCACTGCCCGCTCATCGAGAGCTGCACCTGCAGGCCGCGCTGGGTGTCGTTCTCGGCGCGGTAGCGCTCGACCTCGCTCTGCTGGCGGTAGAAGCTCTTCGCGAGCAGGATGCCCGAGACGCTCAGCGCCTCTTGCGTGATCGCCGTCATGTCGCTCAGCGACTCCTGCGTCTTCGTCGCGATGCGCGCGCGCACCTGGCCCACGCGACGCTGCGCCACGACGAGCAGCGGCAGCAGCACGACGGCGACGATCGTCAGCTGCCAGCTGAGGATGAGCATCGCGACGAACGCGGCGATGACCGTGACGGTGTTGCCGATGACGCTCGAGACCGTGTTGCTGAGCACGCCCGCGACACCGCCGACGTCGTTCTGCAGACGCGACTGGATGACGCCGGTCTTGGTGCGCGTGAAGAAGCCGAGCTCCATCGCCTGCAGGTGCGCGAAGAGCCGCACGCGCAGCTGGGCCATGACGCTGTTGCCGACCGTGGCCGTCAGGTAGGTCTGCCCGATGCCGATACCGGCCGAGACGAGCCACAGCACGAGCATCGCGCTCACGAGCTGCAGCAGCACGGGAACGTTCGGGCTGCCCTCGGGCGGGAACAGCCCGCGGTCGAAGGCCTGCTGCGTCAGCAGCGGCGGCACGACGCTGAGCGCCGCCGAGACGAGCACCAGCGCGATCGTGATAGCGAGCGGCCGGCGGTGCGGCCGGAACAGCTCGGCGATGCGGGGCAGCAGATTCGGGATGCGCGGCGCTTCGGCGTTCGCCGCCCGCTGAGCGTCGGCGTCGCCGCTCGACACGCGAGAACCCCGGCGACCGCCACCCATGCTCATGCTGCGAGCCTAGGCGCGACCACCGGGGTTCCCGGTGTGAGTCGGATCAGCCCTTCGTCGAGCCCGCCAGCAGGCCGCGCACGAAGTAGCGCTGCAGGCTGAAGAACACGATGAGCGGCACGACGAGCGAGATGAACGCCGCGGCCGGCAGGCGCTCCTGGTTGCGCCCGAAGTTGCCCACGAGCTCGGCCAGGCGCTGCGTGAGCGGCGCGACATCGGCGGTACCGCCCGAGAACACGAGCGCCACGAGCAGGTCGTTCCAGACCCAGAGGAACTGGAAGATGCCGATCGAGGCGAGCGCGGGCAGCGACAGCGGGATGACGATGCGGAAGAAGATCTGCGTGTGGTTCGCACCGTCGACTCGCGCCGCCTCGATCACCTCGCCGGGAATCTCGCTGATGAAGTTGTGCAGCAGGAAGATGCACAGCGGCAGGCCGAAGATCGTGTGCGCGATCCAGACCGCCGGGAAGGTGCCGCTGATGCCGAGCACCTCGCTGAAGATCTGCAGCAGCGGGATGAGCGCCATCTGCAGCGGCACGATCTGCAGCGCGAAGATGAGCACGAAGATCGCACCCGAGCCGCGGAACTTGATCCATGCGAAGGCGTAGGCCGCCATCGTCGCGATGATGATCGGGAACAGCGCCGAGGGGATCGCGATGACGAGCGAGTTCACGAAGTACGAGCCGAGGTTGGCCGACGACGCCCCCTGCACGGTGAGCACGTCGACGTAGTTCTCGAGCGTGAAGCTCGGGCTGACGAAGATGTTCCACCAGCCGTTCGAGCGGATCTCCTCCGGCGTGCGGAACGACGAGACGAGCAGGCCGAACGTCGGGATCGTCCACACGGTGGCGATGAGGATGGCGGCGAAGGTCGCCCAGGGCGAGGTGAGGCGCTCCTTGACGCGGCGGGCCTTGCCGCCGCCCGCGGCCGTCGCGATCGCGCGGGTCGTCGGCTGCTCGGGAGCGTCGGCAGCGGCGGTGACGTCGGTGCTCATCGGATCTCCTTCTGCTTGCGCATCACGCGCACGTTGTAGACGACGATCGGCAGGACCATGAAGAACAGCACGACGGCGAGCGCCGAGCCGTACCCGGTCTCGCCGCGGTTGAAGGCCTGCGTGTACATCTCGTTGGCGACGACCGAGGTGTCGAAGTTGCCGCCGGTCATGGCGCGCACGATGTCGAACACCTTGAGGGTGGCGATCGAGATGGTCGTGATGACCACCACGAGCGTGCCGCGGATGCCCGGCACCGTGACGTTCCAGAACGACTGCCACGCGTTCGCCCCGTCGAGGCGGGCCGCCTCGATGATCTCGACGGGCACGCCCTTGATGGCCGCCGAGAGCAGCACCATGGCGAAACCGGTCTGGATCCAGACCATCACGACGATGAGGAAGAAGGTGTTCCACGGGGAGTTCACGAGGAAGGGCTGCGGGTCTTGCCCGAGCCAGACGAGGATCTGGTTGAGCAGACCGATCTGCTCGCTGAAGCCGACCTCGCGGTACTCGTACATGAAGCGCCAGATGATGCCGGCACCGACGAACGAGATGGCCATCGGCATGAAGACCAGCGACTTGAGCACCTTCTCACCGTGCGACTTGTCGATGAAGACCGCGTAGGCGAGACCGAAGATCGTCGAGAGGGTCGGCACGAGCGCCACCCAGATGAGCGTGTTGACGAGCACGACGACGATCTCGGGCTGCGTGAACATCCAGACGAAGTTGCCGAACCCGACGAACTCAGAACCGTTGGCCGTCTGCCGGCTGAAGAAGGCGAGGACCGTGGTGCGGATCGCGGGGTAGACCAGGCCGACCGCGAGGAGCACGATCGAGGGCCCGACGAAGGCGGCGAGCTGCCAGTAGTCGCGGCCGCGCTTGGGTGCGCGATCGGCGAGGAACAGGATGAGGCCGACGACCGCGGCGAAGACCGCCAGGCCCAAGACCATGACCCCGAACTTCGCGATGAGATCAGACCAGAAATCACTCATGCCCTATCAAACCTCCATTGGTTTGGCGTGGATGTGGGCCACGTTACCCGACAGACCGGCCCACCGGACTCTGGAGTCCGATGGGCCGGTCGTCATGCGGTCAGCTGATGCTGATTACTGCGGGAACGTCGCGTCGATGGCCTTGAGGACATCCGACGTCGGCGTGCCGTTGACCCAGTCGACCATGCCGGTCCAGAACGAGCTGGTTCCGACGGCGGCGGGCATCAGGTCAGAGGCGTCGAAACGGAAGATCGTGTCGTCGCCCTGCAGGATCTCGACCGACTGGCGGGCGAGGTCGGAACCGGCGAGCGACGGGTCGAGACCCTTGTTCGCCGAGATGACACCGCCGCGCGAGACGCGCTCGTTGGCGAAGGTGTCGCTGGAGAGGTACGCCTGGAGAGCAGCGGTCGCCTCGTTGTCGTTGAACGCGGCCACGAACTCGCCACCACCGGTGACGGCGTTGGGGTCGCCCTCGGCGATCGGCGGGGTGATGAAGGCCCAGACGTCGCCGTCAGGAGCAACCGTCACGCCCTCGCCCCACTGCGCCTCGTAGAACGACGCCTGGTGGTGCAGCGAGCAGGTGCCGTCGAGGATCGAGAGGCCGCCATCCTGGAAGGTGGTGGTCACGATCGACTGCACGCCGCCGAAGCCGCCGTTGACGAACTGGTCGTTCAGCAGCACCTCGCCGACGAGGTCGAACGCCTCGGTGATCTCGGGCGAGTCGAACTTCAGCTCACCGGCGACCCACTGGTCGTAGGCCTCGGGGCCCGCGGTGCGGAGGACGAGGTCCTCGACCCAGTCGGTGCCGACCCAGCCGGTCGCGTCACCCGAGCCGAAGCCGACGCACCACGGACGGTAGGGTCCGTCGTTGCGCTCGGTCATCTGCTCCGAGAGGTCGAGCAGGCCCTGGTAGGTCGTCGGGATCTCGTAGCCGTTCTCCTCGAAGTCGGCCGGCGAGTACCAGATGTAGCCCTTGACGCTCGCGAGCAGCGGCGCGGCGTAGAACTCGCCATCGACCGTGCCGTAGCCCTTCCACGACTCGCTCCAGAACTCGTCGACGTTGGCCTCGACGGCCTCCGGCGCGGCGACGACGTAGCCGTCGGCGATGAGGCGCTGCAGCAGACCGGGCTGCGGGATGATCATCAGGTCGGGGGCGTCACCGGCGGCGGCACGCACGTTGATCTGCGTCTCCGCCTCCTGCGTGCCGTTGTACTCGACCGTGATGCCCGTGCAGGCCTCGAAGTCAGCCATGCTCTCGACCAGGGCGTCAGCCTCGGTGTCGATGATGGTCGCGTAGAGCTCGACGCTCTCGCCCTCGAAGGTGCCGTAGGCCTCGTAGGCCGCGCAGTCGGCGTCGCCGCCAGCGCCCGGGTCGGTCTCGGCGGCAGCGCAGCCGGCGAGCACGAGGCTCAGGGCTCCGATGGCCGCAGCAGGCGCAATGAACCTGCGTCGGAGAGTGGAACTCATGTGTTTCCTCCTCATTGAGGTCGGTCAGCGCGCCGATCGACGCGCGTAGTTGTGGTGGTGCAAGAGGTGGAAGTCGGCGTCAGAAGGGCCGTTGGACACTCCATCGGGAACCGGTTCCAGGTGTCACCGTACGTCACGCGTGCGCGCGCCGCAACCCGCAATCGTCGTGCCGTTATCGATCTGTTGCGGAACTCCCCGGGGCCGCTCAGGTGCGAACCCGAGAACGACTCGCCGTGAGACCGCTCCCACGTGGCATCGGTTCCACACTCGGTCGATTCGGGCTACACTGACGCCACGGTGCGCCCCGACGACTGCCCACGGCAGCACGGCGAGCGCTCCGCATCCACACGCCACCGTCCAATGGAGGGCACGAGGCCATGAGCATCCTCGCCGATGTCGCCCGCATTGCCGGCGTCTCGAAATCGACGGCCTCGCGTGCGCTGAGCGGTCGCGGCTACGTCTCCGACGACACCCGCCGGCGGGTCGAGGATGCCGCTGCCGAGCTCGGCTACGTCGTCTCCTCCACCGCCGCGAGCCTCGTCACGGGGCGCACGCGCAACGTCGGCGTCGTCATCCCGTACATCAACCGCTGGTACTTCGCCGAGGTGCTCGAGGGCATCGAGTCGTCGCTCATCCGCGCCGGCTACGACCTCACGCTCTACCGGCTCAGCACCGACCGCGACCTGCGCCGCCGGGTCTTCGACTACTTCCTCGTGCGCAAGCGCGTCGACGCCGTCATCTCGGTCGCGATCGACCTGAGCCCGCACGAAGTGCAGATGCTGCAGGCCCTCGGCAAGCCGCTCGTCGGCATCGGCGGGCGCATCGATGGCATCCCCTCGCTCTCGATCGACGACGTCGAGACGGCGCGGCTCGCGACCGAGCACCTGATCAGCCTCGGGCACCGCCGCATCATGCACGTCGGCGGCGATCAGAACGAGCAGATGGACTTCCGCGTCCACTCCCAGCGCTACACGGGCTTCGCCCAGGCGCTGCGGGATGCGGGCATCACGGTCGACGACGACTTTCGCGACGCCGACTTCTCGATCGAGGGCGGCTACGCCGTCGGGCTCGCCGTGCTCGGCGACCCGCGCACGCGGCCGACCGCGATCTTCGCGGGCTGCGACGAGATCGCCATCGGCATCACGGTCGCGGCGCGCCAGCTCGGCATCAGCATCCCGGGCGAGCTCTCGATCATCGGCGTCGACGGCCACCCGCTGGCCGAGATGTTCGGCCTGACGACGCTCGCGCAGCAGCCCGGCGCTCAGGGTGCGCGCGCGGTGGAGCTGCTGCTGAGCCAGCTCGAGCACGCCGAGGCCGCGCCGCCCGACGAGCACCTGCTGCTGCCGACCGCGCTCACGGTGCGCACGAGCACCGCGGCGCAGCGCGTTCCCGCCTCCTGATCGCAGCGCTCGCCCCTCTGGCGCGAGCGGCCCGAACGCACGAGAGCCCCGCACCGTCGAACGACGGGCGGGGCTCTCGGTGCAGTGCGGGTGACTACTTGAGGGTGACGGTGGCGCCGGCCTCTTCGAGCTGGGCCTTGGCCTTGTCGGCCGTCTCCTTGTTGACGCCCTCGAGCACGACGCCGGGGGCGCCGTCGACGACGGCCTTCGCCTCGCCGAGGCCGAGGCTCGTGAGCGCGCGGACCTCCTTGATGACCTGGATCTTCTTGTCGCCAGCGGCCTCGAGAACGACGTCGAACGACGACTTCTCCTCGACCTCTTCGGCGGCGGCGCCACCAGCGGCGGGGGCAGCGGCGACCGCGACGGGCGCGGCGGCGGTGACCTCGAAGACCTCTTCGAACTTCTTGACGAACTCGCTGAGCTCGATGAGCGAAAGCTCCTTGAACGCCTCGATGAGCTCGTCAGTCGTGAGCTTGGCCATGATTTCTCCTTCTGGGTTGTGTCGTGTCGTGAACCGGTCGGCTGAGAATCAGCTGCCGGACTCCTGCTTCTGCCGCAGCGCGTCAACGGCGCGAGCGGCCTGCGCCAGCGGCGCGTTGAACATGTACGCGGCACCGAACAGCGAAGCCTTGACGGCGCCGGCCAGCTTGGCCAGCACCACCTCACGGCTCTCGAGCTCGGCGAGCTTCATGACCTCGGAGGCGTCGAGCGGGCGACCGTCGAAGTAGCCGCCCTTCACCACGAGGTTGGGGTTCGCCTTGGCGAAGTCACGCAGCGCCTTCGCCACGGTCACGGGGTCACCGTGCACGAAGGCGAGAGCAGACGGGCCGGCGAGCATGTCATCGAGCGAGTCGATGCCTGCCTCGTTGGCCGCGATCTTGGTCAGCGTGTTCTTCACCACGGCGTACGACGCGTCAGCACGGATGTTGCCACGCAGCGTCTTGAGCTGCGCCACCGTGAGACCGCGGTACTCGGTGAGCAGGACGGCGGTCGAGCTGGAGAACAGTTCCTTCAGCTCGGCGACCGTTGCTTCCTTGTTCGCCATGGTGCTCCTCAATGTTTGTCGTTGGTCTTGCCACGACCGCCGCGGGGCGGAAACCCGGCACACATGACGAAAGGCCCATGCGCATGCGCATGAGCCTCTTCGCTCACCCTCGAGATCGAGGAGCGAGCGGTTTCAGTTCAGTACACCTGCGCGGGCCCTCGTCCGCTCCGTCAGGAGCGTGCGAGCCTTCGGTCCTCGTATTCCGCACGCAAACAGGGTCTGCGTGCAGCCACGGTGACAACCGGCGGTCTATGGCAAGAGGCCAGCATACGTCACGCCGACCGCCCGCCGCAAAACCGCGGCCGCGCGCTACCGCCCGTCGAGCCAGGAGTGCCGCGGCGCGTAGCCGAGGTCGCGGCGCGCGGCGTCGATCGACAGCAGCGTCTCGCGCCCGGCGAGGGGGCGGGTGAGCGGCACCTGCGGGAACTCGGCGGCCATGAGCTCGGCGGAGTCGCGCCGCATGACGGTGTCGGCGGCGGCGATGATGTAGGTCTCGTAGCCCGGCCCGCGCACGGCCAGCGCGCGCTCGACGGCGTGCGCACCGTCGCGGCGGTCGATGTAGCCCCACAGGTTCCACCGCCGCACCGCGGGGTCGTCCTGCCAGCTGTCGAACTCGGCGTAGTCGTCGGGCGCCATGACGTTGCTGAAGCGCAGCCCCGTGATCGACAGCTCGGCGTCGAGGCGGCAGAGCTTGCGGCCGAGCTCCTCCTCGAGGTGCTTGCCGATCGCGTACATGAAGTTGGGGCGCGTCGGCTGAGCCTCGTCGATCGGTGCGGCCGGCGGCGCCTCCGTGAGCGGCAGGCCGAGCAGGGTCTCGCTCGAGGCGTGCACGATGCGCGTGATGCCAGCCCGGCGGGCGGCCTGGAAGACCGCGATCGTCATCGCCAGGTTGTCCTGCAGCAGCACCGTGTCGGGCCGGATGCCCGGGGCCGGGCTCGCCGCCAGGTGCACGACGGCGTCGAGGCCGTCGTAGCGCTCCTCGACCCCGGCGAGGGCATCCAGCACCTGCCCGCTGTCGGCGAGATCGACGCGCACGAAGCCCTCACCGGGGGCGCCGACGGCGTCGAGCCCGGTCACGGAGTGCCCGGTCTCGACCAGGTGCGAGACGACGGCCTGCCCGAGCTTGCCGGCCGAACCGGTGACAGCGATGCGCATGGTGCGAGCCTAGGCGCTTGCGACCACCGGGGTTCTCACGAGCGGCAGGCTGACCCGGAAGACGGTCTCGCCCGGGCGCGACGAGGCGGCGACCTCGCCGCCATGCGCCTGCACGACCGCGGCGACGATCGCGAGCCCGAGACCCGTCGAGCCGGTGGCGCGCGAGCGCGAGGTGTCGGCGCGCGCGAAGCGCTCGAACAGCACGGGCTGCACCTCGGCGGGAATGCCGGGACCCGTGTCGGTGACGGTGACGATGGCGCGGCCCTCGAGGGTGCCGAGCGCCGCCGTGACGCGCGTGCCCTCGGGGGTGTGCACGCGCGCATTGGCGAGCAGGTTGGCGACGACCTGGTGCAGCCGGTGCTGGTCGCCCTCGACGATGACGGGCGCGCGCGGCACGCGCACGACCCAGTCGTGGGCGCGCGAGGTGGCCTGCGCATCGGCGACGGCGTCGGTCATGACGGCCGAGAGGTCGACGGGGTCTCGGCGCAGCTCGCGGCCCTCGTCGAGGCGCGCGAGCAGCAGCAGGTCGTCGACGAGCGCCGACATGCGCACCGACTCCGACTCGATGCGCGAGAGCGCGTGGCGGATGTCGTCGGGCAGCTGGTGGCCGCTGCGGCGCGTGAGCTCGCTGTACCCGCGGATGGCGGCGAGGGGCGTGCGCAGTTCGTGGCTGGCGTCGGCGACGAACTGGCGCACCTTCTGCTCGCTCGCCTGGCGGGCGTCGAAGGCGTTCTGCACGTGCTCGAGCATGCGCGTGAAGGCTGCGCCGAGCTGGCCGACCTCGGTGGTCGGATCGGTGTCGAGCACGGGCAGCCGGTCGGCGAGGGCGACGGTGCCGCGGTCGAGCGGCAGGGTCGTGACCGCGGTCGCGGCCTCGCGCACGCGCGTGAGCGGGCGCAGCCCGAGGCGCACGACCTCGCGACCGAGCACGGCCGCGACGACGAGGATGCCGGCGAGCACGGCGGCGATGACCGCGGCGAGGCGGGCGATGGTGGCCGTGACCTCGCGCGTCGAGAGGCCGACGATCAGCACGGTGTCGCGGTCGGCGGTCGTCGCGAGCACGCGGAACTCGCCGAGCCCGCCCGGCAGCCGCAGGGTCACGGGCTCGCCGAGCGCCCGCGCCGCGAGCACGCGCAGCTGCACGCTGCTGAGCTCGCGCACGGTCGCGTTGTCATCGAGGTAGGCGGCGACGGCCGAGCCGTCGGACTGCACGACGCCGATGAGCGAGCCCGTCGGCAGGCCGGGGCCCTCGAAGCTCTGTGCGGGCCCGCGCCCGGGGGCGGCGACGCTCTCGATGCGCTGCGCGATGATGCGCAGCTCGTCGTCGAGTTGCGCGACGAGGTTGGCCCGCAGGAAGTACACGCTCAGCACGCCGATCGCGAGGGTCGCCATCATGAGCAGCACGAGGATGCCCGCCACGAGCCGCTTGCGTAGCGACCATCCTCCGTGCATCAGGTGACCGGCTTGATCATGTAGCCGACGCCGCGCACGGTGTGGATCATGGCGGGGCCGAGCGTGTCGATCTTCTTGCGCAGGTACGAGATGTAGATCTCGACGATGCTCGAGCGCCCGCCGAAGTCGTAGCTCCAGACGCGGTCGAGAATCTGCGCCTTGCTCAGCACGCGCTTGGGGTTGCGCATGAGGTAGCGCAGCAGCTCGAACTCGGTCGCCGTGAGCTCGATCTCGGTGTCGCCGCGCCGCACCTCGTAGCTCTCCTCGTTGAGCACGAGGTCGCCCACGCGGATCTCGGGGTCGGCGCGCTCGCTCACGACGAGCGTGCTGCGCCGGATGAGCCCGCGCAGTCGGGCGACGAGCTCTTCGAGGCTGAACGGCTTGGTGACGTAGTCGTCGCCGCCCGCGGTGAGGCCGACCACGCGGTCGTCGACCGAGTCTTTCGCGGTGAGGAAGAGCACGGGAACATCCGCGCCGTCGGCGCGCAGGCGTCGCAGCACCTCCAGACCATCGAGGTCGGGCAGCATGATGTCGAGCACGACGATGTCGGGCTTGAACTCGCGGCCGTGCTGCAGGGCCTGCTGGCCGGTGAGCGCGGTGCGCACATCCCACCCCTCGTACTTCAGGGCCATCGACACGAGGTCGGCGAGCGAGGGCTCGTCGTCGACCACGAGGGCCCGCACGGGCGAGCCGTCGGGGCGGGTGAGGCGGGGGGACTCGGGAAGCTCGTCGTCAGCCATGCCTCCAGTAAGGCGCAGGATTCTATGAGCCTGCTTGGAGGATCCTAGGGTGGCGAGTGCCGGGTGCCGGGTGCCGGGTGACGAGTGCCGGCGGGCAGACGAGAGCCCCGGCGGCGAGGGGATGCGGGCCGGGGCTCTCTTCGGTGAGCGCGATGCGCTCAGGCTGGGTGGTGTCAGGCTCGGTGGGCGCCTCGGCTGCGACGACCCGAGCCGGCGATGCCGACGATGAGGCCGAAGAAGGCGACGAGCGACACGATCATGATGAGCGGCAGCGTGATCATCGGGTCCTCGCGATCGTGATCGGTGGCGCAGGGGGTCTCACCGCCTCGGGTGCGGCGAGTCCTCCCTGCAAGGGACTCAGGTATTCCCTCGCATCCCAGTGTGCGCTTAACGAACACGCTTCACAGTCCCCCATTGGGGGGCAAGCTGGTCCCCAGAAGGGGGGACCGGCTCGTTCACTTTTGTACCCCGATCGCGCGGGGCCGCGACTCAGTCCTGGTTCGAGAAGGCGGCGTCGAACGACTGCTCGGGCAGGTCCCACAGCAGCGAGCGCACGAACTGCACGGCCTCGGCGGCGCCGTGCAGGCGGCTCATGCCCGCATCCTCCCACTCGATCGAGATGGGGCCCGTGAAGCCGATCGCCTTGAGCGCACGGAAGGAGTCCTCCCACGGCACGTCGCCGTGCCCGGTCGAGACGAAGTCCCAGCCGCGCTTCGGGTCGCCCCACGGCAGGTGCGAGCCCATGACGCCCGCGCGGCCGTTCTGCGGCCGCAGGCGCGTGTCTTTGCAGTCGACGTGGTAGATGCGGTCGGCGAAGTCGACGATGAAGCCCACGGGGTCGATGTTCTGCCACATCATGTGGCTCGGATCCCAGTTGAAGCCGAAGGCCTCGCGGTGGTCGATCGCCTCGAGGGTGCGCACGCTCGTCCAGTAGTCGTAGGCGATCTCGCCCGGGTGCACCTCGTGGGCGAAGCGCACGCCCTCGCTATCGAACACGTCGAGGATCGGGTTCCAGCGACGGGCGAAGTCGTCGAAGCCGCCCTCGATGACGCTCGCCGGCACGGGCGGGAACATCGCGACGTACGGCCAGATGCTCGAGCCCGTGAAGCCGACGACGGTGTCGACGCCGAGGCGGCGGGCCGCGCGCGCCGCGTACTGCAGCTCGGTCGCGGCGCGCTGGCGCACGCCCTCGGCCTCGCCGTCGCCCCACACGCGGCTCGACAGGATCGCCTGGTGCCGGAAGTCGATGGGGTCGTCGCACACCGCCTGCCCCGCGAGGTGGTGCGAGATCGCGTAGACCTGCAGATTGTGGCGCTTCAGGATGTCGAGGCGGCCCTGCAGGTAGGCGTCGTCCTCGACCGCGCGCTGCACGTCGAGGTGCTCGCCCGATGCGGCGATCTCGAGGCCGTCGTAGCCCCACTGCTCGGCGAGCGTCGCGACCTCCTCGAGCGTGAGGTCGGCCCACTGGCCGGTGAACAGGGTGACGGGATGCGTGGCCATGGTGACTCCTTCGTCGGGGCTTCGGGCGGCGGGCGGGCGAGGTCTAGAGGTCGATCCAGTCGCCGGTGCGCGCCGAGGCGAGCACCGCATCCGTGATGCGGACCGCGCGCACGCCGTCTGCGAAGACCGGCAGGCCCTCGGGCACGGCGCCGCGCACGGCGGCGTAGGTGTCGGCGGCGAACGCCGTGAAGGCGTCCTGGTAGCCGAGCGGATGGCCCGGCGGCAGCACCGACAGCCGAGCGGCGTCGGGGTGCAGCTCGTCCGTGTTGCGCAAGTGGCGCTCGCTCGCCGTGCGGCGTCCGATCCAGAGCTCTTCGGGGCGCTCCTGCTCGAAGCGCAGCGACTCGGTCGCGCCGTGCACTTCGAGCACGAGACCGTTCTTGCGGCCGGGCGCCACTTGCGACACGAGCAGGCTCACGACGGCGCCGCCGCCGGTCTGCGCGAGCACCCCAGCCAGGTCCTCCGTCGCGACACGGCCCGTGGATGCGCGCTCGGGGTAGACCGTGCTCGTGATCGCCTGCAGGCGCACGAGCCGTTCGCCCGTGATGAACTCGAGCAGATCGCACAGGTGCGAGCCGATGTCGGCGAAGGCTCGCGAGGCGCCCCCCGCCTCGGTCGATACGCGCCAGTTGTCGTCGGCCGCCGCAAGCAGCCAGTCCTGCAAGTAGGCGCCCTGCACGCTGAACAGTCGCCCGACCTGACCGGCCGCGACGCGCGCCCGCGCCTCGCGCACCATCGGGTGGAAGCGGTAGACGAACGGCACGGTCGCCGCGACTCCCGCGGCCGCGGCCCGCTGCTCGAGGTCGACGGCGTCGGCAACGGTCGTCGCGAGCGGCTTCTCGGTGACGACGTGCTTGCCCGCGGCGAGCACGCGCACGGTCAGCTCGTGGTGGGTGGCGTTCGGGGTGACGACGTGCACGACGTGCACGCGGTCGTCGGCAAGCAGGGCATCCACGTCGTCGAAGGCGGTCTCGGCGCCGATGCGCTCGGCCGCCGCGCGCGATCGGTCGGGCGTCGAGCTCGTGACGCCCACGATGCGCGCACCCGCCGCGCGCGCGGCCCGGCTGTGCACGTCGGCCATGAAGCCGCCGCCGATGAAGGCGGCGCCGAGGGATGCGGGGCTCATGCGGGGCTCCTAAAGGGTCGCGGCGGTCGGGTCCCAGTCCTCCGGCAGTGCCGCGGGGATCTCCACCGAGCTCGCGATGGCGACGGCGGCACCGTCGGTCTCGGCCGAGTGCTGGATCGACACCATGAGGTCGAGCACGTGGAAGGCGAATTCGCCCGAGGCGCGCTCGGGCCGGCCGGCGCGGATGGCGCGCGCGAGCTCGACGACGCCGGCGCCGCGCGAGAAGGTCGACCCGCCCGCGGGCACGACCTCGGCGTCCGTCTCCTCGAACATGCCGTCGCGCCAGATGCGCAGCTCGCCCTCGAACATGTTCGGGTCGGGCAGGCTCAGCGTGCCCTCGGTGCCGGCGATCTCGACGACGCCGACGCGCGGGCGGCTCGACTGGAACGAGAACGTGCTCTGCGCGGTCGTGCCGTTCTCGAAGTCGATGAGGGCGGCCACGTGGGTGGGCACCTCGACGGGGAACGACTCGCCCGCGCGGGGGCCCGAGGCGATGATGCGGGATGCTCGCGCTTGCGAGCCGCGCGCGACGACCTGCGCCGCCGGGCCCATGAGCTGCACGAGCGTCGAAAGGTAGTACGGGCCCATGTCGAACAGCGGTCCGCCGCCGCGCGCGTAGAGGAAGTCGGGGCTCGGGTGCCACGCCTCGGGGCCCGAGACCTGGAAGAGCGTGAGGGCCGTGAGCGGCGTGCCGATCGCCCCCGACTCGATGAGCCGGCGCCCGGTCTGGATGCCCGCCCCGAGCACGGTGTCGGGCGCGCAGGCGACGCGCAGGCCCGCCCGGTGGGCCTCGTCGAGCAGTGCCTGACCGCTGGCGAGGTCGAGCGCGAAGGGCTTCTCGCTCCACACGTGCTTGCCGGTCGCGAGGGCGTCGAGCGCGACGGGCACGTGCGCGGCGGGGATCGTGAGGTTGACGACGATCTCGATGTCGTCGCGCGCGAGCAGCTCGGCGACCGATCCGCTCGAGGGCACCCCGAACTCGGCGGCCCGGGCGGCCGCCCGGTCGGTGTCGAGGTCGGCCACCATGAGCACGCGCACGTCGGCGGCGCGCGTGAGGTTCTCGAGGTACTGCTGGCTGATGACTCCGGCGCCGATGACGCCGACGCCCACAGGGCCGGTCACGCCTCGACCCCCAGGGTGCGCACGACAGCGAGACTCTCGGCGATGCCCTCGAACAGGTCGCCCGCGTAGGCATCGAACTCGATGACGGGGCGAGCGTGCGGCGCGGCGGCGAGCACCTCGGCGACCGGCATCACGCCGCGCCCGGCGGGCAGCTGCTGCGTGATCTCGCGGTTCACGGGGCCGTCCTTGATGTGCAAGGCGACGACGCGCTCGCCGAGGCGGCCGAGCAGGGCGACGGGGTCGACCCCGCCGACCGCGCTCCAGTAGGTGTCGAGCTCGAGCACGACCGCGTCGCCGAGCGCGTCGGCGAACACCTCGAGAGCCGGAGTGCCGTCGATGCGGGTCTCGAGCTCCCACCAGTGATTGTGGTAGCCCACCTGCAGGCCGTGGTCGGCGGCGAGCCGCGCGACCGCCGTGAGCTCGGCAGCGAGCGTCGTGACGTCGTCGCGCGTCGTCCACCGCTCCTCGGGCACGAAGGGGTCGATGAGGGTCGTGACGCCGACGCGCGTCGCGGCGGCGAACGCGGCCTCGTGCACGCCGCCGAGCAGGGTCGCGTGGGAGGTGGGCGCGCTGAGCCCCGCCGCGGCGAGCGCCGGCTGCAGGGCCTCGGCCGCCTCCGTGAGCCCGAAGGGCTCGACGCAGCGGAACCCGAGGTCGGCAAGCCGCTGCAGGGTGGCGCCGGTGTCGGCGGCGAGCGCATCGCGCACCGTGTAGAGCTGCACGGAGACGGGGGGACGGGGCACGGCGGAACTCCTCGACGATGATGGCGGGCCGATGCGCCGACGGGCGCGACCGTGCTCCACTCTACGGTCGACGACGGGCAACCGACAACAAAGGTATGACCTAAGCGGCGTCAGGTTCCGCGAGGCTCACGAGCGACGGCCGGGTCACCAGCCGGGCGGCACGCACGATGCCGAACACCACGAGCCACCCGATGCCGATCGTCGTCGCCACGAGCTCGAGGCGGCTGCCGAACACGGCGTTCCACCGAGCGAGCGAGAGCAGGCCGCCCGTCGCCGCCACCACGGCGACCGCGAGCGCCATGAACAGTGTCAGCCCGCTGAGCGCCCGGTGCCCGGGGGCGAAGGCCACCTGCAGCATCGCCCAGCACGCCGCCCCGAACGCGACCACGGCCGCGAGGGTGTGCACGAAGTCCTGCACCGTGAACGTGTCGCCCACGGGCAGCGGGCACGCCGCCGTGCACGGCACCTGAGCCGCGATGAGGAATGACGAGCACGCGAGGGCGAGCGTGAGGGCCGGCGTGCCGCGCCGCAGCACCGGCGGCCGGCTGCGCAGGTCCCGCATCGACCAGGCCACGAGCATTCCCCCCGCCACGAGCAGCAGCAGGGCGAGCCGGAACTGCTCGGCCGTCGGCTCGCCGAGCGCTCCGAGCTCGCTCACGTAGAGCTCGCGCGGCACCGACACCCGGGCCAGCCAGATGAGCGCGAGGGCGGTCGCGACGAGGAGGGCGCCGATGACGGCGAGCGCGGCATCCCGATGCCGCTGAGGGCTGTCGACCACGGCGAGGCGGTCAGGCGGTCGCGGCGGCGCGCGCGGCCGCCGGCTCATCGTCGATCGCGTGCGCGGCACCGGGCCCGCGTCGCAGGCGCGAGATGCGGATGACGCCCGCGCCGACGAGGCCGATGACGGCGGCGATGAGGATGACGTAGAAAGCCACCGAGAGGTAGCCGTTCGCCGAGGTCTCCGGGTTGAGGAAGGGGTACGGGTACCACGGGCCGTCGGTGACGACGTCGTACGTGAGCGGGCCGCGCACGAGCGTGTAGATCGCCCAGACGATCGGGAAGGCCACGATGGTGCCGATGTGCTTCCAGTCGAGGCGGTGGCGCCCCGGGGCGAAGAGCCAGTCGACCAACAGGTAGAGCGGCCCCCACAGGTGCAGGATCTCGTTCGACCAGTCGAGTGTGGCGCCCTGCGGCAGCTCGATGTTGCGCAGGAGCAGGTTGTAGACGATGCCCGTCGTCACCATGAAGGTCTTCGCGACGGCGCGCAGCACGCTGAACCAGCGGGGGCTCGCCTTCAGCAGCGTCAGGCCGATGGCCATGACGAGCACCACCGTGGCGAGGATGTTCGATTCGATCGTGAAGAAGCTGAAGAAGTTGGTGAGGCGGAAGGGGATGTCGGTGAGCCCCTCCCGCTGCCAGAACAGCAGCGAGGTCACGATCTGGCCGACGACGGCGGCACCGATGGCCAGCGCCGCGACGATGCGCAGCACGAGGAAGAGAGCGGTCACGCGACGGGCCTTTCACCAGCGGGAGCGGGGTCTGCGCTCATGCTACGTGCCGAACGCGCCACTCGTCTCGGGGATGTGACCGGGAGTTAACACGAGCGAGACGCGCATCGTGTTCACTGGGCGTAGCAGGGGGAGGGTGAGAAGCGATGACGATGATGCGCGCGATGGTCATGACCGCGGTCGGCGATGCCGAGGTGCTCGAGGCGGCCGAGCTGCCGATGCCCGTGCGGGCGGGTGCCGAGGTGCTCGTGCGCGTGCACGCGACGAGCGTCAACCCGATCGACGTGAAGACGCGGGCGGGCCGGGGGGCGGCGGGCGCCATCCGGCAGTATCCCGCCGTGCTGGGCTACGACATCGCCGGCACGGTCGTCGAGCCGGCGTACCAGTCGCACGCTCTCGCACCCGGCCGCGAGGTCTACGGCATGACGATGGTGCCTCGGCTCGACGGCGGCAACGCCGAGTACGCTGCCGTGCCCGAGCTCTTCCTCACCCCGAAACCCACGACGCTCTCGATGACCGAAGCCGCGGCCGTTCCCCTCGCGGCGCTCACCGCGTGGGGCATGGTCGTCGACGTGGCGCGCGCTCACGAGGGGCAGCGGATGCTCATCCACGCCGGCGCCGGCGGGGTCGGGCACTTCGCGGTGCAGTTGGCCGCGTACTTCGGCGCGACGGTCACCGCCACGTGCTCCACGGCCAACGTGTCGTTCGTGCGCGAGCTCGGGGCCGCCCGCGTCGTCGACTACACGACCACGCGGTTCGAGCACGAGGTGCACGACCACGACGTCGTCATCGACCTCATCGGCAACGTTCACGACGACACGGGCACCCGGTCGCTCGCGACCCTGCGGCCGGGCGGGCTGCTCGTCAACGCGCCCACGGGCAGCTGGCCGAGCATGCTCGACGATGCGGCCGCCGCGGGCGTGCGCGCGACCGACTACAAGGTCTCGCCGAGCGGCGCGACTCTCGCGGTCATCACCCGCATGATCGAGGCCGGCGACCTGCGCGTGCACGTCGACCGCGTGCTGCCGCTCGACGAGCTCGCCGAGGCGCACCGGCTCGTCGAGGCAGGCCGCACACGCGGCAAGATCGCTATCGAGGTATCCCGAACGTGACACCCGTCCAGACCAGTTGGCGCTCGCGCACGTAGTCGTCTTCGACCGTCTCGCCGACGAGAAAGCCCTTCGTGCCCACGATCGCGAACCCCGACTTCTCGTAGAACCGGTTCGCTCGGGCGTTGTGGATGTTCACCCCGAGCCACACGCTGACCGCACCCTGATCGACCGCCGCCTGCAGCACGTGCTCGACGAGCGCCGACGCCACCCCGCCACCGTGGTGGTCGGGATGCACGTAGAGCTTGCTCAGCTCGGCCGTGGGGCGATGCCGCACGGCGGCCGCGACGTCCTGGTCGTGCGGCTCGCCGCGCACGAGCAGCGCGTAGCCCGCGAGCTCGTCCCCCCGCGCGGCCACCACCACGAGCCGGTGCGGGTCGGCGAGGTGCGACGCGAAGGCCGCGCGGCTCAGGTGCTGCTCGATGAATGCGGCTTTCGCCGCCTCGGTGGTCGACGGCGGGCACGCGAGCGGGAAGGTGAGCGCCGCGAGCACGTGCAGCGCCTCGGCCTCGTCGCGTCGGGCCTCGCGCACGCGCACACCGCTCTCGAGCATCCCCCCATTCTGCCCGCCCGTGTTCGCAACTCAGGCTGGATGGCCGGATGTGCCGCGCGAACCGCGCACATGTGCCTGCTCAGCCTGAGATGCGAACACGCCCGCGGCGGGACGCGGTTCAGCACGCGGCGAAAACGCGAACGGCCCCGCCGAAGCGGGGCCGTTCGTGCGTCACGCCGCAGGAGCGGCGGCGCGACAGAAAACGCTAAACGGCGTTGACGTCGAGCGGGATTCCCGGGCCGAAGGTCGTCGAGAGCGAGCCCTTCTGCAGGTAGCGCCCCTTCGAGCTCGACGGCTTGAGGCGCATGACCTCGTCGAGCGCCGCCTTCAGGTTCTCGTGCAGCTGCTCTTCGGTGAACGCGGTCTTGCCGATGATGAAGTGCACGTTGGCGTGCTTGTCGACGCGGAACTCGATCTTGCCGCCCTTGATGTCGGTGACGGCCTTGGCCACATCGGGGGTGACGGTGCCCGTCTTCGGGTTGGGCATGAGGCCGCGGGGGCCGAGCACCTTGCCGAGTCGACCGACCTGGCCCATGAGCTCGGGGGTCGAGACCGCCGAGTCGAAGGCGGTGTAGCCGCCAGCGACCTTCTCGATGAGCTCGACGCCGCCGACCTCGTCGGCGCCGGCCGCGATCGCGGCCTCGGCCGCAGGGCCGGTCGCGAACACGATGACGCGAGCGGTCTTGCCCGTGCCATGCGGCAGGTTGACGGTGCCGCGCACCATCTGGTCGGCCTTGCGGGGGTCGACGCCGAGCTTGAGCGCGACCTCGACGGTGGAGTTGGTGTTCTTCGAGCCGGTCTGTCGAGCGACGGCGACGGCCTCGGCCGTCGAGTAGAACTTGCCGTCTTCGATCTTCTCGGCCGCGGCCCGGTAGGCCTTCGACTTCTGTGCCATGTTGTGTCTCCTAGAGGTGAGTTCGCGGTTGACGAGCCTGGCTGGCTCTCCCGCTGAGGTGAAGGTCCTGCTGGTGTGAAAGTGGCGAGTCGAGCTACTGCTCGACGGTGATGCCCATCGAACGAGCAGTGCCGGCGATGATCTTCTCGGCCGCCTCGATGTCGTTGGCGTTGAGGTCGACCTGCTTCTGCTCGGCGATCTGGCGCACCTGCTCCTTGGTGAGCTTGGCCACCTTGACGGTGTGCGGGGTCGACGACCCCTTCTGCACGCCCGCGGCCTTCTTGATGAGCTCGGCGGCCGGCGGGGTCTTGAGGATGAACGTGAACGAACGGTCCTCGTACACGGTGATCTCGACCGGGATGACGTTGCCGCGCTGCGACTCGGTCGCGGCGTTGTAGGCCTTGCAGAACTCCATGATGTTGACGCCGTGCTGACCGAGCGCCGGGCCGATGGGCGGGGCGGGGTTGGCGGCGCCGGCCTGGATCTGCAGCTTGATCAGACCCGTGACCTTCTTCTTCGGTGCCATGTTCTCTTCCTTCGTGTCGAGCAGCATCCGAGTGGATGCTGCGCTCCCGCCTGCGCGCCCTGTGCGCGCCGCGGTGGTCTGTGGTGGGTGTTCGTGTCAGCTCAGAGCTTGGTGACCTGGTCGAACGACAGCTCGACCGGGGTCTCGCGCTCGAACAGCGAGACGAGCACGGTGAGCTTGCCGCTCTCGGGCTTGATCTCGTTGATCGTGCCGGGGAGCCCGGCGAACGAGCCCTCCTTGATGGTGATCGTCTCGCCGACCTCGAAGTCGATCTCGGCCGGGATGACGCGAGCCGCGAGCCCGCCACCCTTGGCGCCGCCCGCCTTGGCCGGGGCCTCGGCGATCTGCACGGTCGACTTAAGCATCTGGAACGCCTCATCGAACCGCAGCGGCGTCGGGTTGTGGGCGTTGCCCACGAAGCCCGTCACACCGGGGGTGTGCCGCACGACCGACCAGCTGTCCTCGTTGAGATCCATGCGCACGAGCACGTAGCTGGGGATGCGCACGCGCGTGACGAGCTTGCGCTGGCCGTTCTTGATCTCGACGACGTCCTCCATGGGAACCTGCACCTCGTAGATGCTCTCCTCCATGTTCATCGAGATCTTGCGGTTCTCGATGTTCTGCTTGACGCGCTTCTCGAAGCCCGCGTACGAGTGCACGACGTACCACTTGCCCGGCTTCATGCGCAGCTCGAGCTTGAACTCGTCGTACGGGTCGACCTCGGCGGGCTCCGCGTCGGTCTCGGGCTCGTCGGCCTCGTCGTGCGTCGCCTCGGCGGCGGCCTCGGCCTCGTCGGCGGAGTCGATGTCGAGCGCGTCGTCGACGACCGCGTCGGCCTCGGGGTCGGCGGCGGCCTCGAGCGCGTCGAGCAGGCCGTCGAGGTCAGGCTCGTCGCTCTCGTCGACGAGGTGCATCGCCGAGTGCTCGACGGCGTCGACCGAGTGCAGGTCGGCGGCGAGGGTGTTGCCCTCTTGCGCCTCGTCCTCCTCCGACGACTGCTCAGCGGCGGTCGAGTAGTCGAGGTCGCTGGGGAGCTTCTCGGTCACGGTTTCTCTTTCTCTCAGTACGTCGGTGGGATGGTGCGGCGGCTACAGGCCGACCGCGGCCGATCCGTCACCGAAGACGAACCGCACGAGCCACAGGAACACGATGTCGAGGCCCGAGACGATCGCCATCATGATGATCACGAAGACGAGCACGACGATGGTGTAGGTGATGAGCTCGCGCCGCGTGGGGGTGACCACCTTGCTGAGCTCGTTGAGCACCTGGCGGATGAACAGCGCGAAGCGCCCGAACGGACCACGCTTCTCGGCGCGCTCCTTCTTGGCGTTCGCGACGATGTCCTCGCCGGGCTCATCGATCACATTGCTCACGTGATGCTCTCCTCACGACTCATCGTCGTCATGACTGTGGTGGGGCGTGCCGTCAGGCACATGTCATCGTCGTTCCCGGGGGCTCCGTGCGGAACCCCCGGGCCGACGACTCTGCAGGGCGGACAGGACTCGAACCTGCAACCTGCGGTTTTGGAGACCGCTGCTCTACCAATTGAGCCACCGCCCTCTGCGGTGGATGGCTGATCTTCGGGCACGCGAAAGCATGGCAGAGATCAACTACCTCGACCCAGTGTAGGCGACGACGCGGGGAGCGCCAACCCGGGCCCCGCGCCGACGAGCGGCACGAGCATCCGGCGCGAGGGATGCTGTGCCCCCGTAGAATCGGGGCCGTGACCGCCGACTCCTCCCGCATCGCCCGCCGCATCGCCGCCATCAGCGAATCCGCGACCCTCAAGGTCGACGCCAAGGCCAAGGCCCTCAAGGCCGCCGGGCGACCCGTCATCAGCTACGCCGCGGGCGAGCCCGACTTCCCCACCCCCGAGCACATCGTCGAGGCCGCGGTCGTCGCCGCCCGCGACCCGAAGAACCACCGCTACACCCCCGCGGCGGGCCTGCCCGAGCTGCGCGAGGCGGTGGCCGAGAAGACGAAGCGCGACTCGGGGCTCGAGACGAGCGCGGGCCGCGTCATCATCACCAACGGCGGCAAGCAGGCGGTGTTCCAGGCCTTCGCGACGATCGTCGACGACGGCGACGAGGTGCTGCTGCCGGCCCCGTACTGGACCACCTATCCCGAGGTCGTGCGCCTCGCGGGCGGCGTTCCGGTCGAGGTCTTCGCGGGCGCCGATCAGGACTACCTCGTGACGGTCGAGCAGCTGGAGGCGGCGCGCACGCCGCGCACGAAGGTGCTGCTCTTCGTGAGCCCCTCGAACCCGACGGGCTCGGTCTACAGCCCCGAGCAGACCCGCGCCATCGGCGAGTGGGCGCTGCAGCACGGCATCTGGGTCATCAGCGACGAGATCTACCAGGCGCTCACCTACGACGGCGTGCGCGCGGTCTCGATCGTCGAGGCCGTGCCCGAGCTCGCCGAGCAGACCATCCTCGTCAACGGCGTCGCGAAGACCTACGCCATGACGGGGTGGCGCGTGGGCTGGATGGTCGGCCCCGCCGACGTCATCGCCGCGGCCTCGAACCTGCAGTCGCACCTGTCGAGCAACGTCGCCAACATCTCGCAGCGCGCCGCGATCGCTGCGCTCACCGGTCCGCAGGATGCCGTCGCGACGATGCGCGAGGCCTTCGACCGGCGGCGTCGCGTGGCCGTCGCCGAGCTCAACCGCATCCCCGGCATGGTCACGCCGACCCCGACCGGCGCGTTCTACGTCTACCCCGACGTCACGGCGCTGCTGAACCGCGAGTGGAAGGGCTCGACTCCCACGACCTCGCTCGAGCTCGCCGACCTCGTGCTCGAGCACGCCGAGGTCGCGGCGGTGCCCGGCGAGGCCTTCGGACCCAGCGGCTACCTGCGCTTCAGCTACGCGCTCGGCGACGCCGACCTGCTCGAGGGCATCCAGCGCCTGCAGGCGCTCTTCGGCACCCGGTAGCGATGGCCGCAGCGCTCGCCGGGCTCGGGCTCGGCCTCTCGCTCATCATCGCCATCGGCGCCCAGAACGTCTTCGTGCTGCGGCAGGGAATCCGCCGCGAGCACGTGCTCGCCGTCGTGATCGTGTGCGCGGTCTCCGACGCCGTGCTCATTGCCGCCGGCATTGCGGGGCTCGGCGCCGTGCTCGCCGTGGTGCCCTGGCTCGTCGACGTCGTCCGCTGGGCCGGCGCGGTCTTTCTCGTCGGGTACGGGATGCTCGCCGCGCGCCGCGCGTGGCGCCCGAGCGGCGCGCTCACGGTGGGAGAGCAGCCCGCGGGTGACGAGCAGGCGCCCGCATCCCGCCCCCGTCTGCGCGGGGTGGTGCTCACGGCGCTCGCGCTCACCTGGCTCAACCCGCACGTGTACCTCGACACCGTGTTCCTGCTGGGGTCGATCGCGAGCACGTGGAACGAGCAGCGGTGGCTGTTCGGGGCCGGGGCGATGCTCGGCAGCGTGCTGTGGTTCACCGCGCTCGGGTTCGGCGCGCGCTATCTCGGCCGATGGCTGTCGAGCCCGCGCGCGTGGCGTTGGCTCGACGCCGGCATCGCGGTCGTGATGGTCGCGATCGCGGTGTCGCTGGTCTGGCCGCGCTAGTTCTGGGCGGCCGTGTAGGCGGCGCGCACCTCGGCGGGGATGCGACCGCGGTCGCCGACCGCGTATCCGTTGCGCTGCGCCCAGGCGCGCACGGCGGCGGTGTCGCCCGAGCCCGAGGATGCGCCGCGCGAGCGCGGTGCGGCCGACGCGCGGCGGCCGGTCGAGCGGGCCTTCGCGATGAACGGGGCCAGCGCATCCCGCAGCGCCTGCTGGTTGGCGCGACCGAGGTCGATCTCGTAGCTCGCGCCGTCGAGCGCGAACGTGATGGTGCCGCCCTCGCCCGGGCCGATGACGGTGCTGTCGAGATCGTCGACGAGCTCGGTGGTGATGCGCTTCACGGTGGTCCCCCTCGATCGATAAAGCACGCAGAAATGCGCGCGGCAACATTATCGGAATTCGATGCCGTTTATCGAATTCCCGCAAATGCATTTCGGCGTCCACCGTTCGGTTGACCCGGGAATCCGCCGAGCGGGCGTTCCCTGCGGCGCGCCCACGGGGGATGCTGGGGGCATGAACTCCACCGACACCGCCATCGAGGTGCGCGAGCTGCGCAAGACCTATGGCGAGCTGACCGCGGTCGACGGCATCTCGTTCGACATCCATCGTGGCGAGACCTTCGCCCTGCTCGGCCCCAACGGCGCCGGCAAGTCGACGACCATCGAGATTCTCGAGGGGTATCGCGACCGCACGAGCGGCGACGTGCGCGTGCTCGGGGTCGACCCCGGCCGCGGCGGCCTCGACTGGAAGGCCCGCATCGGCATCGTGCTGCAGTCGAGCGGCGAGAGCGGCAATGTGACGGTGGGCGAGCAGCTGCGGCACTTCGCGGCGCTCTACCCGAACCCGCGCGATGTCGATGAGGTCATCGCCGCCGTCGGGCTCGAGAGCAAGGCGGGCGTGCTGATCCGCAAGCTCTCGGGCGGGCAGCGCCGCCGCGTCGACGTCGCGGTGGGCATCATCGGAGCGCCCGAGCTGCTCTTCCTCGACGAGCCGACGACGGGCTTCGACCCCGAGGCACGCCGCAGCTTCTGGCAGCTCATCCGCACCCTGCAGCGCGAGGGCACGAGCATCCTGCTCACCACCCACTACCTCGACGAGGCCGCCCAGCTCGGCGACCGCGCGGGCATCATCGCGGGCGGGCGCATGGTCGACCTCGCCCCCATCGACGAGATCGGCGGTCGCGAGTCGCGCGTGCCGCTCGTGCGCTGGGTCGAGGGCGGCGAGCGCCGCGAGCAGCGCACCGATTCCCCCGCCGCCGTCGTGACCGCGCTGGTGGCGCGCTTGGGCGGCGAGCCCGAGGGGCTCGAGGTGATTCGGCCGAGCCTCGAAGACGTCTATCTCGACCTCGTCGGCCACGAGCACGCGGCGGGGATCGCCGCCGACGCCCTGAACGAGACGGAGACGGCACGATGAGCACGACGACGACCCCCCGCCCGGGACTCACCGAGAACAGCGCCGCGCGCGCGGTGCGCCTCGGGGCCCTGCGCATCGGCTACGAGGTGCGCGCCTACTTCCGGCAGGGCGACACGGTGTTCTTCACCTTCCTCTTCCCCGTCGTGATGCTCACGATCTTCTCGGTGTCGTTCAGCGAAGCGAGCTTCGGCCAGACGGCCGACGGCGACGACATCACGGCCGCGTGGTTCTTCCTGCCCGCCATGCTCGCCGCGGGCGTGCTGCTGAGCGGCCTGCAGAACCTCGCGATCGACATCGCGATGGAGAAGAGCGATGGCACGCTCAAGCGCCTCGCGGGCTCGCCCCTGCCGGTCGTGAGCTACTTCATCGGCAAGCTCGGCCAGTCGTTCGTGACGGGCCTGCTGCAGGCGATCGTGCTGCTCGCGCTCGGATTCACGGTCTTCCAGGTGCCGCTGCCCGACGATGCGAGCAAGTGGTGGACCTTCGCCTGGGTCTTCGCACTCGGCGTCATCACCTCGGCGATCCTCGGCATCGCCCTGAGCGCCGTGCCGCGCTCGGGCAAGAGCGCGACGGCCGTCGTGATCCCGATCACCCTCGTGCTGCAGTTCATCTCCGGCGTCTACCTGCGCTTCAGCGACCTGCCCGAGTGGCTGCAGAACGTCGCCGCGGTGTTCCCCCTCAAGTGGATGGCGCAGGGCATGCGCAGCGTCTTCCTGCCCGACGAGCTCGTCGTGCTCGAGACGAACGAGTCGTGGGATCTTCCGGGCATCGCGCTCGCGCTGGGCATCTGGCTCGTCGTCGGACTCATCGTGACGCGACTGACGTTCCGCTGGATCCGCAAGGACAGCTGAGCCGACAGGTACGGTGGCGTTCATGCGATGGTGGGATGCGGCCGTGCTCGGCACGGCCGGCCTGCTCGCGGTCGTGCTGCTCGCCCTGACCGACTCGCCCTGGCGCATCGCGACGGGCCTCGCCGGCCTCGCGCTGCTCGTCGTGGCGTGGATCGCGCTCGGGCGGCGCGGGCCCGAGTCGCCCCGCGCGACGGCGTTCGTGGTGCTCGTCGTGCTCAGCTCGGGCATCGTCGTCGCGGCCTACCCGACGCTCGCGATCATCCAGGTCATCGCGTACCCGATCGCCTGGGTCTACAGCGCGACCATCCGGCGAGCGGTCGTCGTCAACATCGCGATCGCGCTCGCCATCGGCGTCGGCTTTCTCATCACGCTCGGCGTCGGGGTCGACAACCTCGTGCAGACCCTGTTCACGGTGGTGCTCTCGCTGGGCTTCAGCCTGGCGATGGGGTTCTGGATCAGCCGCATGAGCGAGCTCGGCGAGGAGCGCGGCCGCCTGCTGGCCGAGCTGCAGGGCGCGCAGGAGCAGATCGCCGCCCTCAATCGCGAGGCCGGCGCGGTGGCCGAGCGCGAGCGGCTCGCGCGCGAACTGCACGACACGATCGCGCAAGACCTGACCGGGCTCGTCATGCTCGCGCAGCGCGCGCGGCGTGAGGCGGCAGCCCCCGACGCGACGCTCGCCATGATCGAGGAGGGCGCCCGGGCGGCGCTCGGCGAGACACGCGCACTCGTCGTCGCGGGCGCTGCGCTCGACCCCGACGGTCTCGGGCTCGACAGCGCCCTGCACCGCCTCGCCGAGCGCTTCGAGCGCGAGACCGGCGTGCAGGTGTCGTGCGCCGTCGCGCCCGGCCTCGCGCTCTCGCGCGACGCGGACGTCGTGGTGCTGCGCTGCGCGCAAGAGGCCCTGGGCAACGCGCGCAAGCACGCGCGGGCGACGCGCATCACGATCACCGTCGAGTCCGCCGGCGACGGCGGAGTGCGGCTGAGGGTCTCCGACGACGGCATCGGCTTCGACCCCGGAGTGGCGGCGGCCGGCTTCGGCCTGAGCGGCATGACCGAGCGGCTCGCGCTCGTCGGCGGCACCCTGGGGGTCACGAGCGCGCACGGGGCAGGCACCGTGATCGTCGCCGAGCTGCCGGCGAGCATCCCGAACCCGGCGGTGACCGGATGAGCGCCGGGCCCGACCCGGTGATCCGCGTGCTCGTCGCCGACGATCATGCCGTCGTACGGGCCGGCATCGTCGCCCTGCTCGCGGGCGAGCACGGCATCGAGGTGATCGGCGAGGCCGCCGACGGCGAGCAGGCCGTGCAGCTCGCGCTCGCGCTGCGGCCCGACGTCGTGGTCATGGACGTGCGGATGCCCGGCCTGACGGGCGACGCGGCGACGGCCCGCATCCGCGAACGCACCGACGACGTGCGCGTGCTCGTGCTGACGACCTACGAGTCGGACGCGAGCATCCTCTCGGCCATCGAAGCGGGAGCGAGCGGCTATCTCGTGAAGGCGGCGCCGGCGGAGGAGCTCATCGCGGGAGTGCGCTCGGTCGCCGCGGGCGAAGTGGCGCTGTCGCCCGCGATCGCTGCGCAGCTCGTCGCGCGCGTGCGCGAGCCCGCGCCGCCCGTGCTGACGCCGCGCGAGACCGAGGTGCTGCGCCTCGTCGCCGAGGGCCTCTCGAACCGCGAGATCGGGGCACGGCTGTTCGTGGGGGAGGCGACCGTCAAGACGCACCTGCTGCGGGCCTTCGAGAAGCTCGGGGTGAACGACCGCACGCGCGCCGTCACGCTCGCGATGGAGCGCGGGCTGCTCTGAGCGCGACCGAACGGGCTAGAACGTCACACCCACGAAGACCGGCTCGGGGTGCAGCACGACGCCGAACTCGCTCATGACGCGCGTCTGAATGTAGCGCGTGAGCTCGGCCACCTCGGCCGCCGTCGCGCGCCCGCTCGCGTTCGTGAGGGCGAGCGTGTGCTTCTTCGAGACGGATGCGCCCGAGCCCGGCAGGGCGAAGCCGCGGGCGATGCCGGCGTGCTCGATGAGCCACGCCGCACTGAGCTTGACCGAACCCTCGACGGGCGCGGGCGGCGGAGCCGGCTCGGCGCCGAGCGGCACGGCGAGCGCCGTCGGCTCGGGCTGCTGCGGCCAGCGCGGCGCGTCGGGCGGCAGGCCGAGGGCGAACGACTCGGTCACGATCGGGTTCGTGAAGAACGAGCCGGCGCTCACCGAGTGCGGGTCGGCGTCGTCGAGCACCATGCCCTTGCTCGCGCGCAGGGCGAGCACGGCGGAACGCACGCCCGCGAGCGGAGCGCGCTGCCCGACGTCGACCCCGAGCGCGTCGGCCAGTTGCGCATAGGCGACGGGGCGACCGAGCGCGCCATCGCGCCGCTCGAGCGCGAGGTCGACACTGAGCACGACCGCCCGCCAGCCCTGCTTGATCGCGCTCGTGCGATAGCCGAGCGCGAGCGCGGGCGCCGGCACCGTGCGCCGCTCGCCGCTGTCGACGTCGAGCACCTCGACGCTCACGATGCTCTCGCCGATCTCCTGCCCGTAGGCCCCGATGTTCTGAATGGGAGCGGCCCCCGTCGACCCCGGGATGCCGCTGAGCGCCTCGATGCCGCCCCACCCGTTCTCGACGGTGTGCGCCACGAGGGAATCCCAGGGCTCACCCGCCTGCACCCGCAGGCGCACCGGGCGAGCTGAGCCGGGAGCATCCGGCAGTCGCTCGATGCCGCGCGTCGCGACGCGCACGACGACTCCCTCGACACCGTCGTCGCCGACGAGCACGTTCGAGCCGCCGCCGAGCACGAGCCAGGGCTCGCCCGAGCCCTCGGCGTCGAGCACCGCGACGACGAGCTCGTCGCTCGTCGCGGCCTCAACGAGGCGCTCGGCAGGGCCGCCGACGCGCAGCGTGGTGAGCTCGGCGAGCCGCACGGTCATCAGGCGAACGGGGTGACGCGCACCTGCGCCTTGCCGAGCACCGTCTGCTCGCCGACCGTCGCCGTGAGGTCGATGCGGGCCCCGGCGTCATCCACAGCCCCGACCGTGGCCGCGACCGTCACGACCGCGCCGAGCTGCGGGTCGACCACGACGGGGCGCGTGAAGCGCACCTGGTAGTCGCTGACCCAGCCGCGGGCATCCAGCCAATCGACGACCGGTTGCACGGCGAAGCCCATCGTCAGCATGCCGTGGGCGAGCACGCCCGGCAGCCCGACGGCGGCGGCGACGTCGTCGCGGTAGTGGATGGGGTTGAAGTCACCGCTCGCCCCGGCGTAGCGCACGAGACTGTCGCGCGTGAGCGGGAACGAGCGCTCGGCCACGACCTGGCCGACCTCGAGGCCGTCGAGCAGGCTCACGACTCGTCTCCTCTGATGACGAGCGTCGAGATGCTCGTGACGACGTGGGCGCCGCTCGCGTCGGTCATCGCCGACTCGCTCGTGACCATGCTGTTGCCGCCGAGCGACTTGATGCTCGTCACCCGCAGCGTCGCGGTGAGCTCGTCACCCGCGACGATCGGGCGCGAGTAGCTGAAGCGCTGGTCGCCGTGCACGACGCGGCTGAAGTCGATGCCGGCGTCGGGCTCGGCGAGCAGCTGCTGCAGCGTCGCCTCGGCGATGACGATGGGGAAGGTGGGGGGCGCCACGACATCGGCGAAGCCGGCCGCGCGGGCCGCCTCCGGGTCGTGGTGCATCGGCGCGGTCGCGAAGACGGCGCGGGCGAACTCGCGCACCTTCTCGCGCCCCACGAGGTAGGGCGCGGTCGGCGCGAAGTCGCGCTCGGTCAGCTCAGGATTCACGGGCACGCGCCCAGTCTAGGCGCGAGGCGGATGCCGCGGCCCGGTCTAGAAGAGCGTCGCGCCGAGCAGGCGGTCGAGCATCGCGCGGCCCAGCGCGCGCTCGGCGGTGTGCCCGCGGGCCTCGCCGCGCACGAGCAGCTCGAGGCCGCGCGTCGCCGCGACGGCCCGCAGCGCGAGCTCGTCGCGCTCGGTCGGCGTGCGACCGTAGCCGTGCAGGAACGCGGCCCGCAACCAGGGCTCGTCACGCCACGGGCCGTACTCGAGCCACAGCAGGTCGACGATGCGCGGTTCGAACTCGAGGTGCGCGAAGTCGATGAAGCGCACGTGGCCGCCGGGGTCGATGATCCAGTGCTGGGGTGTCAGTCGCCGGTGCGCCGGCACGTGATCCAGCTCGCCGAGGTCGAGCGCCGCGGCGACGTGCTGGCGGGCGAGGTGCCGCTCGGCCGCGAGCCGCTCGGCCCGCTCGTCACGCCCGTCGAGGCCGTCGCCCCACAGCGCATCAGCGGCCCTGCTCCAGCGCTCGAACTCGGCGGCGATGTGCCGACCGAACCGGTCGTGCTTGCGGGGCGGCTCGGCATCGTGCAGCCGCCGGACGAGATCGCCCGCGCGCATGTGGATGTCGGGGTCGCGCTCGTGAGCGGTTCCGGCTGCGGGCTCTCCGAGCAGCCGCGAGAGGGTGACGAGGCGCAGCGACGGGTCGCTCAGCACGATGCGCGGCGCATCGCCGCCGAGCGCCACGGCGTACTGCTGCAGGGCTTCGGTCTCGCGGTGGTGGGGTGCCGCATCCCGATGCCATTTGACGACCGCCTGCTCGCCGCCGCGCGTGACGACGTGCAGCACGCGCGAGAGCTTGTGGGCGCCCCAGTGCTCGGCGACGACGTCGACGGGGCCGAGCGTGCGGTGCACACGATCGAGCACTTCGGCGTCGCTCGCGAGGCGGGCGCGGGCATCGGACGAGCGCGCATCGACGGTGATGCTCACGGTGTCCTCCTCCGGCCGGTGGAACAGGCCTCTCCGGGCCTATGCGAAACCCCGGTCCGCCGTCGTCGGCGTTCCGGGGTCTCGGTGGTTCGTGGTGTCAGCGGGCTACTGGCAGCTCTCGCACTGCAGCATGTCCATCGGGTCGACGGGCACGGCGTAGCCGCCGATGGTCTCGTTGTCGTTGTCCATGATGGACCTCCTTCTGCTGAATTCTCCGCCCCCGGCGGCTAGGGGTCTCACTATATAACGGGAATCACACGCGTGTCATTCCCCTACATGTTGTGTTTTCGGCGTGTCGCGCCCCTTTTTCTCCGGATGCTCGCCGGGCTCTCTCCGGCGTGCGCGCAGGCACGGCCCGTACCCTGAAGTCCTCCCCCTCTCGAGCTCGCGAAGGTCGACATGCGCTTCTGGCCCGCCTCAGCATCCGCCACCGCGGTGCCGTTGCCGCCGGCCGGGCCGCGCGATCTCGCGCACCAGATCGAGGAGGGCTATCTGGTCGCCCTTTCGGCGCTGCGGCTCTCGGTGAAGAACGGCGTCATTCTGCGCATTCTGCGCGACGGGGCGGCGTGGGACGAAGCGGAGTCGGCAGCCCTCGCCCGGCACGCGATCGATGCCCTCGCGGCCGAGCTGCGCGAGACCGCCGCGCGGCTCTCGGACGACAGCGCGCAGGCGGCGCCGACTGCGCGCGAGTCGCGCGGGGCCCGCTCGAAGCGCGACCTCGCGCGGGTGCGGCGCAAGCGCGACGAGGCCGCGCGGCTCGCCGCCCGCAGCCGTACCCTGCGGGGCGTCGTCGAGTTGCTCGAAGCGGCGCGCGACGACGAGACCGTCGTGCGCGACCTCGCCCTGCGGGCGCGCGACGACACCATCGGCGAGCTCATGCAGGCGCGCCTGATCCCCCGAGGCGAGCCCGTGCTGCTGACCGAGGAGGAGCAGCGCGAGGCGATCGCGGGCGTCAAGGACGACCTGCAGCGCCTGATCGACGAGCGCACCGGGTACTGAGGGTTCGCGACGATCTCTGAAACGGTAGCGAGGGCGGGACTCGAACCCCGTGAACGCGGACGAGCGTTCACGGCGCAAGCCACACGCAACCATCTCGAAAACGGTAGCGAGGGCGGGACTCGAACCCGCGACACCACGATTATGAGCCGTGTGCTCTAACCACCTGAGCTACCCCGCCGGGCAGGTACTCCGTGCGACCGCGAGGCCGGTACGGATGAACCGGAGCCCCGAGTCAGGATTGAACTGACGACCCCTTCCTTACCATGGAAGTGCTCTACCACTGAGCTATCGGGGCGCTGCCGATGCCGCGAACGGCGATTGGCACCAGAGAAGATTAGCACTTAGACGGGCGGCCTTACTCCCGGCAGCGACCAGGCCGTGAAGGCCGTTCCGGTCGATCGGATGCGCGCTCCCTCGAGCGTCGCCGACCCCATCAGGCGCTGCGCGGGTCCGCTGATCGCGCTCTCCACGAGCCACACGTCGACGTCGCCGCGCGCGGCGAGCACGAGCACCGACTCCTGCTGCGACTCGCGCACGAAGACGAGGCTCTCGGCGTCGACGTGCAGCCACCGCAGGCCGCCGTGGCTGAGCGCGGGGTGCTCGCGACGCAGTCGTACAAGCTGCGCGTAGAGCTCGATGCGCTCGGCGTGCTCGTCGAGGCGGTGCCACGGCATGGTCGTGCGCGAGTGCTCGCCGTTCTCCCCGGTGGCGCCGAGCTCGTCGCCGGCGAAGATGACGGGAATACCGGGCAGGGTCATCGAGAGGCCCGCAGCGACGGGCACCGTCCCGGGTCGCGCGCGGCCCGCGAACCGCGCGGTGTCGTGCGTATCGAGCGCGTTCATGGTGTGGATGCGCGTGCGCCACGGCATCGCCGCCGTGAACCGGCGGTGGGCGTGGTACACCTGCTCGGCCGTGTACTGCGGCATAGCGGGGTACGGGATTCCGAAGAACCAGTCGACGGGGCCGGGCTCGCTGAGCCATGCCCAGACGGGGCGCGTGAAGCTCGCGTAGGTCATGGCACCGTGCCAGCCGTCTCCGGTGAGGTCTTTCGCGGCGTCGTTCGTGTACTCGGCGAGCAGCAGGGTGTCGGGGTTGATGTCGATCATGGTCTGCCGGATGGTGCGCCGCACCGCCTCGTTGAGGTCGTCTTCGCCGAAGCGCCCGGTCATGTTGGCGACGTCGATGCGCCAGCCGTCGAGCGCGTAGGGCGGCCGCAGCCAACGGGCGACGACCGACTCGGGGCCCTCGATAAACCGGCGGCGCAGTTCGGGCGAGTTCCAGTTGAGCTTGGGCAGGCTCGCCACACCGAGCCACGACTCGTAGTCGCGCTGCTCGTCGTCGAGCCAGTAGTAGAAGTCGCTCTCGGGAGTGCCGGGCTGACCGTGGCTCGCGCGGAACCACTCGTGGGCATCCCCCGAATGATTGCTCGTGAGGTCGCCCATGACGCGGATTCCGCGCTCGTGCGCCGCCGCCGTGAGCCGCGCGAGCGCGGCGTCGCCGCCGAGCAGCGGGTCGACCTCGTCGAAGGTGTGCGCGTCATAGCGATGGTTCGAGCGGCCCGGGAACACGGGGGTCAGGTAGAGCAGCGTGACGCCGAGCCGCTCGAGGTGATCGAGGTGCTCGACGATGCCGTCGAGGTCGCCGCCGTAGAACTGCCGTGGCGTCGACGGACCCCGGAAGATGGGCTCGTCGTCCCACTCCGCCGGTTCGGCCCACTCGGGCAGCGGCCGCGCGTCGGCGGCGGCCGATCGCGCGAACCGGTCGGGGAACACCTGGTACATGACCGCCTCGGCACCCCAGGCGGGGGCGGGCGGGTAGGTGATGAGCCGGAAGTCGTCGTCGTCGCGCGTCTCGATGTCGCTGAGCCCGCCGTTGCTGAGCCAGTCGACGCGGCCATCAGCCCGCTCGATCAGGAACCGGTAGCCGTGCACGGGGTTCTGCACGAGCACCTCGGCCTGCCACCACTCGACGCCCGTCGGGGAATCGGCGGCGGCCGGACCGAGCCGACGCGCCTCGGCGAAGCGCGGCTCGTGGTCGGGGTTCGACCGCGTGCGCACGGCCGACACCGCTCCGTACTCGACGGGGATGCGGAGCCGCACCTGCACCGACTGCCCGAGCTCGGGATGCGCGGTCGAGACGTAGAGCGCCGAGCCGTCGTGGTGCGGCTCGGCCGCGAGTCGGCCGAGCGTCACTTGACCGAGCCGGCCGTGAGCCCGCCGATGATGTACTTCTGCAGGTACAGGAACAGTGCCATGACCGGGATGGCGGCGAGCACCGCGCCGGCCGAGAAGAGCGTCCAGTTCGAGGACGTCTCTTGCGCGACGAACTGGTAGAGCCCCACCGCCAGCGTCTGGGTCTGCGGGTCGGTGAGCACGATCGAGGCGATGACGAACTCGCTCGAGGTCGCGATGAACGACAGCAGGCCGACGACGGCGAGGATGGGCGCGACGAGACGCAGGATGATCGTGAAGAAGATGCGCGCGTGGCTCGCGCCATCGATCTTGGCGGCCTCGTCGATCGACACGGGGACCGTGTTGAAGAAGCCGTACATGAGATAGGTGTTCACGCCGAGCGCGCCGCCGAGGTAGACGAGCACGAGGCCCGCCTGGGTGCCGATGCCGATCTGCGGGAAGACCTCGCCGATGCCCGAGAGCAGCAGGAAGATCGCGACGACGCCGAGGATCTGCGGGAACATCTGCACGAGCAGCAGCGTGAGCAGCCCGACGCGCCGGCCGCGGAAGCGCATGCGCGAGAACGCGTAGGCCGCGAGCGCTCCGAGGAACACCGTGCCCGCGGCGGCGACCAGGCCGATGACCATGGTGTTGAGGAACCACGCGGCGTACGGCTGCTGCGGCAGCTGGAACAGCTCGACGTAGTTGCCGAAGTCGATCGTGCGGAACAGGGTGTTCGACCCGACGAGCGTGCCCGTCGGGTTGAGCGAGGCCGAGAGCACGTAGAGCAGCGGGAAGGCCGCGAACACGAGCATGACGACGCCGATGAGGTGGCGCCAGCCGGTGTCGCGGAACCAGAACCAGAGTCCGCGGCGCCGGCGCTCCGGAATGTCGCGGGTGGGGGTGGTGTCGACGCTCGTCATGTCAGTTCAGCTCCTCGAGAACCTTGGTCTGACGGAAGCTGATGATCGAGACCGTCGCGACGATGAAGAAGATGAGGATGGCGAAGGCGCTCGCGAGGCCGTAGTCGCGCCCCGTGCCCTCACCGAAGGCCACCTTGTAGACGAGCGTGATGAGGATGTCGGTGGCGCCCGCATCCACCCCCGCGGTGACATCGCGCGGCCCGCCGCCCGTGAGCATGTAGATGATGTTGAAGTTGTTGAAGTTGAAGGCGAACGACGAGATCAGCAGCGGGGCGACCGAGACGAGCAGCAGCGGGAACTTGATGAGCCGGAACACCGCCCAGGGCTTGGCCCCATCGACGGTCGCCGCCTCGGTGAGCTCTTCGGGGATCGACTGCAGCGCCCCCGTGCAGATGAGGAACATGTACGGGAAGCCGAGCCAGAGGTTGACGAACAGCACGCTGAACTTGGCGAGCCAGGGGTCGGTGAGCCACGGGATGCTCGCGCCACCGAAGAGCACCTGGTTGATGTAGCCGAAGTCCTGGTTGAAGAGACCGAGCCAGACGAGCCCCGAGAGGAAGCCGGGGAAGGCGTACGGCAGGATCATGATGAGCCGGTAGACCTTCTTCCCCCGCATGGTGGGCTTGTTGAAGACGATCGCGAGGAAGAGCCCGAGGGCGAAGGTCGTGGCCACCGACAGGATCGCGAAGGCGAAGGTCCAGATCGTCACGCTGATGAGCGGTCCGCGGATGTTGTCGGTCGTGAAGGCCGTGACGAAGTTGTCGAAGCCGACCGTGATCGTCCAGCCCGGAATGAGCTCGCGCCCGGCGTCGCTCACGAAGGCGCCGTCGCCACCGTCGCGGAAGACCGTGCCCGTCGTGTCGGTGAAGGTGTCGGTCGCCGCGTCGTACGAGAGCGTCGACAGATAGAGGTAGGCGTTGCTGCCGTCGGGCGTGCGCAGGGCGCCGTCATTGGGGTCATCGCTGAGCGGCACCGCGAGCTCGGTGATGGCCGCCTGGTTGCCGAGCAGGTCTCCGAAGGTCAGGGTCGTGAAGCCGGGCAGCGAGTCGGCGCGGCCCGTCGAGTCGGTGCCGAAGCCCGACACGGGCGCGAGCGGCTGGTCGGCCGAGCCGAGCAGCACCTCGCCCTCGGGGTCGGTGACGAGGAAGAAGTACTCGCCGAACTGGTCGAGCACGGTGAGGCGGTAGGCGGGCGAGTCGGGGACGCGCTGCTGGGCGGTCAGCAGGATCGTCTCGATCGCGTCGTCCTTGGTGCCGTTGCGGCCGTCGCCGTAGTTCGTGAAGGCGATGTAGCCGCTGTAGACGACCACGAAGATCTGGAACACGGCGAGGAACAGGAGCCCCGGCGTGAGGTACTTGGCCGGCAGCCAGCCGGGACGCAGATAGATCCAGTTGACGATCACGGTGACGGCGAGCACGACGCCGAAGGGGATCCACGACTCCTGCAGGAAGAGCATGAAGAGGCCGAAGACGGCGATCGCATCGATGACGCTCAGCACACCGATCGTGATGAGGGTGCCGCGCAGGCTCGAGGGGCGGCGGGATGCGCGCAGGGTGCCGGCGGGGGCGGGCGGCGGAGCAGCGGCGGCCGTCACCGAGGGGGGGATGCTCATGGTTCTCCGAACGTCGTTGTCGCGGCACCGTGGCGGTGCCGGGAGCCTATCGAGGCGCTGCGCGCGTCGAAAGGTCCCGGCACCGGTGGGAAGGACGAGCGGCGGTTAGCCGTCGATCTTCGACTGGATGCTGGCCACCATGGCGCGCCACAGCTCGACCGGGTCGCCCTGGCCGTTGATGATCGCGACCTCGGTCGAACCCCAGTCGGACCACACGACGTCCATCGCGGGAACGTTCGGCATCGGGTTGCCCTCAGCACCGACCTCGCCGAACGCGGCGACGTCGGCGTTCGACTTCGCGGCTTCGAACGCCGTGAGCAGCGCGGGAGCGCGGCCGCCGACCTCGTAGAGCGCGGTCTGAACGGCCTCGGTGCCGATGTAGTTCACGAGGAACTCGTTGGCCGCGAGGGTGTTCTCGCTGCGAGCGCTGATGAAGAAGCCCTGCACGCCCACGAACGGCGACGCGGTCTCGCCACCGGCCGAGGGGATCGGGTCGATCGAGTAGTTGATGCCCGCCTCCTGGATGGCCGGGAGGTTCCACGGGCCGGTCAGGAAGAACGGCGACTTGCCGGCCACGAACTCCTCGCGGGCGATGTCGCCCGAGATGTTCGTGTTGAGGATGCCCGCGGCACCCCACTCGGCGAGCTTGACGGCGAAGGCCTCGCCGCCCTCATTGCCGAGCGCGAGCGCGGTCGGGTCGTAGGTGCCGTCGGCCGTGATCTCGAAGACGGGGGCGCCGAACGAGGCCTGCAGCGGGTACAGGTGGTACGGGTCGGCGGCGTTCGGGTCGAGGCCCACGAGGAAGGGGTACTCGGCGCCCGAGGCCTCGCCCGCGGCGATGAGGTCGTCGAACGTGGCGGGAACCTCGGAGACGAGGTCGACGTTGCGCAGCATGGCGATGTTCTCGACCGAGTACGGCAGGCCGTAGTTCTGGCCCTCGTAGCTCATGGCGGTCACCGCGACCTCCTGGAACTCGGCGGCCTTGTCGCCGAGCTCGAGCGGCGCGACGACGCCGTTCTGCACGAGCTTGCCGAGCCAGTCGTGCGCACCGACGATGATGTCGGGGCCGTTGCCGGTGGGCGCCTGCGTGATGAAGTCGTCGCGGATCGCGCCGAACTCCTTGGTGACGAGCTCGACGGTCACGCCGCGCTCCTCTTCGAACTGCGTGGCGATGTCTTCGAGCACGCCGGCGCGGTCAGCGTCGACCCAGACGGTCAGCGATCCCTCGAACTGCGGAGCCTCGGGCTCGGCGGCAGAGCATCCGGCGAGGACGATCGCCGTCGCGGCGGCCATCGCTCCCGTCATCATCAGGCTGCGTGATGTCACCTTCATCGGTGTTCACCCTTTCGTGTGCGGACGGCCTCCGGCCGACCCGCCACGGGATGCCCGCACGGCAGTGCGGCGAACCCGGCAGTCGAAGAGGCCGTTCTCTTGGTGTGCTCGCGAGTGCAAGCGCTTCCATTAGGCCACACCGCCGCGCATTCTGCAAGCGCTTCCACAAGCAATGCGCCGAAACCGATGCCGCAACGCGCAGAAGCGGTGCGGATGCCGGGAAAACAGCGAAAAACTGCGGCCGAATCATGGAACCGTTCCCACGACCCGCCGCGGTGTCATACAGTGGCGGGATGCCTCACAACACGACTACGCCGTCGGCGCGCGCCGTCGACCACAGCGTCGCGGCCGAGCCCGGCGCCGAGTGGTGGCGCTCTGCCGTCATCTACCAGATCTACCCCCGGTCGTTCGCCGACGCGAGCGGCGACGGCATCGGCGATCTCGCCGGCATCACCGGGCGCCTTCCCGCCCTGCGCGAGCTCGGTATCGACGCCGTGTGGCTCTCGCCCTTCTTCCGCTCGCCGCAGCGCGACGCCGGCTACGACGTGAGCGACTACTGCGATGTCGACCCGATCTTCGGCTCGCTCGCCGACTTCGACGCGCTGCGCGACCGCGCCCACGAGCTGGGCCTGCGCGTCATCGTCGACCTCGTGCCGAACCACTGCTCGAGCGACCACCCGTGGTTCCAGGAGGCGCTCGCCGCCGGGCCGGGCTCGCCGGAGCGCGACCGCTTCATGTTCCGCGAGGGCAAGGGCGAGCACGGCGAGCTGCCGCCGAACAACTGGCAGTCGATCTTCGGCGGCAACGCCTGGACGCGCATCACCGAGGCCGACGGCACACTGGGCCCCTGGTACCTGCACATCTTCGACACCTCGCAGCCCGACTTCAACTGGAAGAACCCGTGGGTCTGGGAGCAGTTCCGCCAGATCCTGCGCTTCTGGCTCGACCGCGGCGTCGACGGGTTCCGCGTCGACGTGGCGCACGGCCTCATGAAGAAGGAGGGGCTGCCCGACATCGTGCAGGTGGCCGAGGCTGGCGGCCTCGCCGATGCGATCTCCGCCCCCGACGAGGTTCCCTACTGGGCGCAGCCCGAAGTGCACGATGTGTACCGCGACTGGCACCAGGTTCTCGCCGAGTACGAAGGCGACCGCGTGCTGTGCGCCGAGGCGTGGGTCGAGCCCCTCGCGAAGGCCGCGCTCTGGGTGCGACCCGACGAGATGCACCAGGCCTTCAACTTCAGCTACCTCGGCACGCCGTGGGAGGCCGAGCGCCTGCGCTCGGTGATCGACGAGTCGATCGCCGCCTTCACCGCGGTGGGGGCGCCGAGCACCTGGGTGCTTTCGAACCACGACGTCGTGCGCCACACGAGCCGCTACGGTCTCGGCACCTACGGCGCCGCGCCCGCGAGCGGCATCGGGCCGAAGTCGGCCGATAAGCCCGACGACGTGCTCGGGCTGCAGCGCGGCCGCGCCGCCACGGCGCTCATGCTGAGCCTGCCCGGGAGCGCCTACCTCTATCAGGGCGAAGAGCTCGGCCTGCCCGAGGTCATCGAGCTCGACGACCACGTGCGCGAAGACCCGACCTTCCACCGCACCAACGGCGAGGTCTACGGCCGTGACGGATGCCGAGTGCCGATCCCGTGGGAGACCGCCGCTCCGGCGTTCGGCTTCAGCAGCTCGGGCGAGAGCTGGTTGCCCCAGCCCGAACGGTTCGCCCGCTTCGCGCGCGACCTGCAGCAGGGCGACCCCTCGTCGACGCTCGAGCTCTACCGTGCGGCGCTCGCGCTGCGGGCCGAGCACGAACTCGGCACCGGATCGGTGCAGTGGCTCGAGGGCTACGACGACGACGTGGTGGCCCTGCGGAACGGGCGAGTCGTGATCATCGCGAACCTCGGCGCGCATCCGGTGCCCCTGCCCGCGGGCGAGCTGCTGCTCGCGAGCGGGCCGCTCACGGCCGGTGCCCTGCCGACCGACACGGCGGTCTGGATCGCCGCGGACTGACGCACGGCATCCCGACAACGCGAACGGCCCCCGGAGGAACCCGGGGGCCGTTCGCGTTCGATGCCGACGGCGGGACGATCAGCTCGCGTTGGCCTGCAACCACTGGAACGGGTCGATCGCGATGTCGTCGATGCGGATCTCGAAGTGCAGGTGAGCGCCCGTCGAGGTGCCCGTGCTGCCGACCGTGCCGACAAAGTCGCCGACGAGCACCTGCTGGCCGGGCACGAGCGGCGAGCTGCCGCCCGTCATGTGGGCGTAGGTGCTCGTGACGCGCTGGCCGTTGATGACGTGCTCGATGATGGCGTGCTGGCCGAAGCCGCCGCTGTACTCCGACTGGATGACGACGCCATCGGCGATCGCGTAGATCGGGGTGCCGGCGCCGGGGTTGAAGTCGAGGCCCTGGTGGTAGCTCGAGCACCAGCGGCACGGCGCGACGCGCTCGCCGAAGCCCGACGAGATCGGCACGGCGTAGGGGAACGGCCAGCGCACAGCGCCCGTTCCCGAGGTGCTGTACGAGAACGAGCGGTTGCCGTACTTGAGGCGCAGCAGCTCGGCGTAGGAGGTGACCGACCAGTCGTCGCGCGTCGCGGCCGTGGCGGCGAGATCGCCCGCGGCCTCGGCCTCGATGACCTGGCCCTCGGGGGCCGGCGCGTCGGCCGACTCGAGCGACACCGACGACATCGCGAGGGATGCGGGCGGCGCTTCGGGATCGAACAGCGCGTTGGCGGGCACCGAGGTGCCGACGAGCAGCGCGGCTGCGGCGAGCATGACCACGGGCGGGAAGGTCTTCTTCGCGATGCGCCGAGCCAGGGGCACGCGCGGGGCGGCGGGTCGCGTCGGCGCGGTGGGCGCGACGGCAGCAGTTGCCATCGGGGCCGGGGCGACAGCGGCGCTCGAGCGACGGGGCGGTCGCGCGGCGCGCGGGGCTGACTCCCCCGCAGGCGCGCTCCGTCGGGTGCGCCGTGATCCGGCATCGCCGCGCTCGGCCTCACGCAGCGCGCGGCGGCTCGGCACGATCTCGGTCGACGTCGGGCTGATCGCGACGAGCTCGGTGGGCGACGGGGCGACGGGGAGGAGAGCCGAGGAGGGGGCGGCGGTAGCCGAAGCCTCCATCGTCGGGGATTCCTCAGTGAATCCGAGGCCCAGAGACCGGAAAGGGTCTCGGTCGGCGGCCGTCGGTTCCGGTTCGGAACCTCCCGCGCGCCACGGGAACTCGTCGATCACAGTCTCAGTCAGCCTCAGAAGTCGGGTTCAGTGCGGTCGTGGCCCCCGGACGGAGCCGCTCGGCTCGGGCTCGGATCGAGCGTCGGACCGGGCATCCGTGCACCACCGACGTCGGTGGATTATCACGGATTGGTAAAGCGTAACCGCTGGGCACCGCGAGCGAAAGTCCGTGAGCCCGATTCGGTGCTGGCGCCAAGGCCCGGATCAGACCGCGGGCCCGGGCCGCGTCGAGGGCTGCGCGCCGACCTCGGCGAGCACCGTCTCGAGCATCGCGGCGACCTCGGGATGCGCCGCGAGCAGGAACCGGTGGTCGGCGCGAGCGCCCGGCAGGCCCGTGATCGAGGCCCCCGCCTCCGCTGCGATGAGCGCTCCGGCCGCGTGATCCCAGGGGTTGAGCGTGCGCTCGAAGTAGGCGTTGACGCGCCCGCAGGCGACCGCGCACAGGTCGAGCGACGCCGTGCCCATGCGCCGGATGTCGCGCACGCGCGGCAGCAGCCGGGCCACGGCCGCGCCCTGCTCGGCGCGCGTCTCGGCGAGGTAGGCGAAGCCCGTGGCGACAAGCGCCTGCTCGAGCGCAACCGGCTCGGCCACCCGGATCGCGCCGTCGCCGAGGTGCGCACCGCCGCCCGCCGCCGCGCTGAACAGCTCACCGGTCGCCGGGTTCACGACGACGCCCGCGAGCGCCCGCCACGACTGCGGATCGGCATCGCCCTCGACGACGGCGATGCTCACGGCATAGTGCGGGATGCCGTAGAGGAAGTTGACGGTGCCGTCGATGGGGTCGACGACCCACGTGAGGCCGGTCGTGCCGGATCCGCCCCCCGACTCTTCGCCGAAGAAGGCGTCACCGGGGCGCATCTCGGCGAGGCGCCCGCGAATGAGGGACTCGGCGTCGCGGTCGACCTGCGTCACGACATCCACCGACGACGATTTCGCCGCCGCCACCGCGACGGCACCGCGACGGGCCTCGAGAACGAGCGCGCCGGCCTCGAGGGCGACCGCACGGGCCACCGACAGCAGTTCGGCGGCGGAGGCGGATGAGGAGGTCATGGTGGCGAGTGAGGGATTCGAACCCCCGAATGCTGAGCAGTCTGATTTACAGTCAGATCCCTTTGGCCGCTTGGGTAACTCGCCGTGTGCGCGCTCGACCGATGTGGTCACCGACCGAAGGCGCTCGACAAGAATACAAGAGCCGCGCGGCGTCGGCGACCATGCATCGTCGAGCGGCGGGCGGGGGTGCGGGCGGCACCGGTTATCCTGACGAACGAGGCAGAGAGCTGAGGACGCACCGCATGGTCGGCATCGACGACGTCGCCCGTCAGGCGGGCGTCTCCACCGCGACCGTCTCGCGCGCGCTCAGCGGTCGGGGCCACGTCGCGCCGGCGACGCGCGAGCGCGTCGAGGCCGCCGCTGCCGCGCTCGGCTACGTCGTCTCGTCGAGCGCCTCGAGCCTCGCGACCGGGCGCAACCGGAACATCGGCGTCGTCGTGCCCTTCCTCAACCGCTGGTTCTACACCTCGGTCATCGAGGGGGCGCAGCGCCGCCTCATGCAGTACGGCTACGACCTCACGCTCTACAACCTCTCGGGCGACGACCGGGAGCGGGAGAAGGTCTTTCAGGACTACCTGCTGCGGCAGCGGGTGGATGCCGTGATCGCCGTGAGCCTCGAGCTCACGGTCGACGAGATCACCTCGCTGCACGCGCTCGGCAAGCCGCTCGTTGGTGTCGGTGGGCCGCTCAGCGGCGTGCGCACCCTCAGCATCGACGATGTCGCCGTGACGAAGCTCGCCACCGAGCACCTGCTCTCGCTCGGCCACACGCGCATCGGCCACATCGGCGGCGACGTCGACCGCGAGCTCGCCTTCCACCTGCCGACGAACCGGCGGCTCGGCTACGAGGCGGCGTTGCGCGAAGCGGGGCTCATTCCCGAGCGCGAGCTCTACTTCCCCGCCGTGTTCACGATGGAGAGCGGCTACACCGCGGCCAAGCAGATGCTCGGCAACCCGCGTCTGCGCCCGACCGCCATCGTCGCGGCGAGCGACGAGATGGCGATCGGCGCCCTCCTCGCCGCGCGCGACATGGGTCTCGATGTGCCGGGCGAGCTCTCGGTGATCGGCATCGACGACCACGAGCTCGCAGGCTTCTTCGGGCTCTCGACGGTCGCGCAGCACCCGGGGCTGCAGGGCGAGCGCGCCGTCGAGCTGCTCATGGAAGAGCTGCAGCCGAGCGGCGGTGCGCACCTCGACGACGAGAACACCCCGCTGCCGTTCGACCTCATCGTGAGGTCGTCGACCGCTCGGCCGCATCGGCGTAGCGCTGGGCGGCGGTAGCGACCGCATCGAGGTAGGCCGGGTCGGAGTTGTACGACGCGATGCCGGCACGCCACGAGTCCTCGTCGCCGAGCGTCGGCACCGCACGGCACAGGTAGTTGGCCGCGGCGAGCGCCGCGTCGTCGATGTTGTGCGGGTCGGCCACACCGTCTCCCCCGCCGTCGACCGCCCAGTTCGCCCAGCTGCCGGGGATGAACTGCATCGGCCCGACGGCGCGGTCGAATGCGGCATCGCCGTCGATCGCACCGTCATCGGTGTCGTCGATGCGGGCGGTCGACCCGCCGTCGAGCGCGATGCCGATGATCGGCGGGCTGACGGTTCCATCGTCGGCAGTGGATGCTCCGCGGTAGGTGCCGTGGCGCGACTCGACCCAGCCGATGCCGGCGAGCGTGTTCCAGCCGAGCTCGCACTCGGGGCGCTCACCGTGCTTGGCGATCGCGGTGCCCGCGTAGGCGGCGAGCACCCGCACGGGGATTCCCGACTCCGCGGCGACGGCGGTCACCCAGTCGGCATCGACCCGGCCCGCGACCCCCGCGCGGCTCGGCGCCGACGACGACGGCGGCAGGGCGGCGGGGGCGACCCAGCGCGGAGCCGGGGTCTGCTCGGGACCGGGCGCGGCATCCCCTGCCGGAGCGATCGGCCGGGGCACCAGCAGCAGCGCGATGAGCCCGGCGAGCACGGCAGCGCCCAGCACGAGGGCGAGCGCGAGCGTGCGGGCGGTCATGCGCCCAGCAAAGCAGAGCCTGCTCGGCCCCCGCTGAGCCCGGCATCGCTAGCATGGCCGCATGGCTGATTCCTCATTCGACATCGTGAGCAAGGTCGACAAGATGGAGGCGGAGAACGCCGTCAACCAGGCGCAGAAGGAAGTGGCGCAGCGCTACGACTTCAAAGGCGTCGGGGCATCGATCGAGTGGAGCGGCGAGAAGCTGCTGCTGAAGGCGAGCGCCGAGGAGCGGGTCAAGGCCGTGCTCGAGGTGCTCGAGTCGAAGATGATCAAGCGCGGCATCGGCATCCGCAGCCTCGACACGAGCGATCCGTACCCGAGCGGCAAGGAGTTCCGCATCGAGGTGGGGCTCAAGAACGGCATCTCGAGCGATGACGCGAAGAAGATCGCGAAGATCATCCGCGACGAGGGGCCCAAGAGCGTCAAGAGCCAGATCCAGGGCGACGAACTGCGCGTGCAGTCGAAGAGCCGCGATGACCTGCAGGCGACGATGGCGCTCCTCAAGAACAAAGATCTCGACGTCGCGCTGCAGTTCGTGAACTTCCGCTGAGCATGCGATGACCGACGACATCACGATCAGCGGCGCCGGCGCCTGGATCGTGCTGATCGCCACGGTGCTCGTGCTCGTGCTCATCGTGAGCATCGCGCTGATCTCGCTCGTCGTCGTGCCGCGCAACCGGCGGCCGCAGTCGGCGCTCGCCTGGCTGCTGCTCATCTACATCTTGCCCCTCATCGGGTTCCTGCTCTTCCTCATGCTCGGCTCGCGACGGCTGCCGAAGCGGCGGCGCGAGCAGCAGGAGGAGATCAACCGCTACATCATCGAGACGACCGAGGGCATGGATCGCGTGAGCAAGGACGCTCCGTGGCCGCCCTGGCTCGAGCCCATCGTCGAGCTCAACCGCAACCTCGGCGCCATGCCGCTCGTGGGCGGCAACACGGCGCGGCTCTTCACCGACTACTCGGGCTCGATCGCCGCGATGACCGAGGCGGTGCGGTCGGCGGTGCGCACCGTGCACGTCGAGTTCTACATCATGTCGGTCGACGACGAGACCGAGCCGTTCTTCGCCGCGCTCGGCGAGGCGGTGCAGCGCGGGGTGACGGTGCGCGTGCTGTACGACCACGTGGCCTCGCTGCGGGTGAGCGGCTATCGACGGATGCGCCGCCGACTCGACGCCGTCGGCGCTCAGCACCACCCGATGCTGCCGGTCAAGCCGTTCAGCGGCCAGTGGCAGCGGCCGGATCTGCGCAACCACCGCAAGTTCCTCATCGTCGACGGCGCCGTGGGCTTCACGGGCTCGCAGAACCTCATCGAGCGCGGCTATAAGCGCCGAGCCCGACGCGATGGTTCGCGGCTCGCGTGGAAGGAGGTCATGGTGCGCTTCGAGGGGCCGATCGTGGCCGGCATCGAGGCCCTGTTCGCGACGGACTGGTACAGCGAGACCGACGAGCTGCTGCTGCGCGAGACCGTCATCCCGCCCGAGATCGACCCCGGGCAGGGGCTCGACGCCCAGGTCGTGCCGAGCGGCCCGGCGTTCGAGGGCGAGAACAACCTGCGGCTGTTCAACTCCCTCGTCTACGCGGCGCAAGAGCAGATCCAGATCTGCTCCCCCTACTTCGTTCCCGACGAGTCGATGCTCTACGCGATCACGACGGCCGCGCAGAGCGGGCTCGACGTGCAGCTGTTCGTCTCGGAGGTCGGCGACCAGACCCTCGTGTTCCATGCGCAGCGCTCGTACTACGAAGAGCTGCTGCGCGCGGGCGTGCGCATCTGGCTCTACCGCTCGCCGACGGTGCTGCACGCCAAGCACTTCACGATCGACGACGAGGTGGCCATCATCGGCTCGAGCAACATGGACATGCGGTCGTTCAGCCTCAACCTCGAGGTCTCGGTCATGGTGCGCGGCGAGTCGATCATCCGCGAGCTGCGGGCGATCGAGCAGTCGTACCGCGACAACTCGCGCGAGCTCACCCTCGAGCAATGGCTGGGGCGACCCGCCCACATGCGCATCTTCGACGACCTGGCGCGCGTCACCGCGACCGTGCAGTAGCCGCCGACCCCTCGCCTCCGCGCGGCACCAGGCGGTACGGTGCTGGCATGACGCAGAAGACGCTGCCCACCGAGGTTCCCGTCGACGAGTACCTCGCGACCCTGGATGCCCGGCGCAGCGCCGAGGGCGCCGAACTCGTCGCCATCTTCCGCGCTGTGACTGGGGCCGAGCCGGTCATGTGGGGGCCGTCGATGATCGGCTTCGGCACCTACGCCTACCAGTACGCGAGCGGGCACGAGGGCATCTGGCCGCGCGCCGCGTTCTCGCCCCGCAAGGCGAAGCTGTCGTTCTACGGACTGCAGACCCACCCCGACTCCGCCGCCGTGCTCGAGCGCCTGGGCTCGCACACGACCGGAGTCGATTGCGTCTACGTCACCCGGCTCTCGGCGATCGACCTCGATGCCCTGCGCGAGCTCATCGCCCTCGGCTGGACCGTCACGGCCGACACCGCCGTCTGAACGGGGCCCGACTCAGTCGCGCGAGATGCGGATCATCTCGTCGCGCGGCACGACCTTGACGCGCTCGCGGCCCTGCGGCGCACCGAGCGCCTGCTCGTGCGCGTCGAGGCGGTGCCAGCCGTCGAGGTTCGTGTAGAGCACGCCGCGGCCGTCGAGCAGATCGACGACCGACTGCTCGTCGGGGTCGCTCGGGTTCCACCACGAAGCCTGGTCGGTGACGAGGTGCTGGATGGTCTCCATCGCGTCGCTCTTGGTGTGGCCGATGAGGCCGACCGGTCCTCGCTTGATCCACCCGGTCGCGTAGACGCCCGGTACCTTCTGGTTGTCGTCGCCGAGCACCTGGCCCTCGTGGTTCGGGATGACGCCGTGACGCTCGTCGAACGGGATGCCGTCGAGCGGCGACCCGAAGTAGCCGACCGCGCGGTAGACCGACTGCACGGCGACCTCGCGGATCTCGCCCGTGCCCTCGACGCCGCCGTGGCCATCGGGCCGCGTGCGCTCGTAGCGGAACCCCGCGACGCGGCCCTCGGCATCCGTCAGCACCTCGAGGGGCTTGGCGTAGAAGTGCAGGTGCAAGCGGCGCGAGGCGGTGCCCGTCTCACGCGCACGCCACTGCGTGAAGATGCGGTCGATGACGGTGATCTGCTTATTGGTCTCGATCGCGCGGCGCGAGGCGTCGTCGTAGTCGAAGTCCTCCTCGTGCACGATCATGTCGACGTCGCGCAGCTCGCCGAGCTCGCGCAGCTCGAGCGGCGTGAACTTCACCTGCATGGGGCCGCGGCGCCCGAAGACATGCACGTCGGTGACGGGCGAAGCGACCAGGCCCTGATACACGTTGTCGGGAATCTCGGTCGGCAGCAGGTCTTCCGGGTGCTTCGCGAGCACGCGGGCGACATCGAGCGCCACGTTGCCGTTGCCGATGACGGCGACCGACGAGGCCTCGAGCGGCCACTCGCGGGGCACGTCGGGGTGACCGTCGTACCAGCTGACGAAATCGGCCGCGCCGTAGCTGCCGACTGCGTCGATTCCGGGGATGTCGAGAGCGGCATCCCGAATCGCCCCCGTCGAGAAGATGACCGCGTGGTAGTGGCGGCGCAGGTCGTCGAGCGTGATGTCGGTGCCGTAGTGCACGTTGCCGAAGATGCGGATATCGCCCGAGTCGAGAACCTCGCGCAGAGCGTTGATGATGCCCTTGATGCGCGGGTGGTCGGGTGCGACGCCGTAGCGCACGAGGCCGTAGGGGGCGGGCAGCTGCTCGAAGAGATCGATCGAGACGTCGAACGAGCGCTCGTGCTTGAGCAGGATGTCGGCGGCGTAGATACCGGCCGGGCCTGCTCCGACGATGGCGAGCCTGAGCTTGGTCATGCGCGTGCGGTTCCTTCTGTGCGGGGTGGTGGTGTCAGCGGGCCGAGCGCCCTTAGGTGCTGCGCTCGACGACCGCTTCGGCGAACTTGGTCAGGGCCAGCTTGACGGGACCCTCCGGCAGGGGGGCGAGCGCGGCGACGGCCTCGTCGGCCCAGCGGCGAGCCTCGTCGAGGGTCTCGGCAGTCACCGCGTGGGCACGCAGCTCAGCGATCGCGGCCGCGAGCTCCTCGTCAACGGCGTCGATCGCGGTCGAGCCGTGAGCCACCTCGGCCTCGACCGTGCGCTCGATGCGGGCGAGCAGCGCTGCGGCCTCGGGGTCGGTGTGCGCGGCGCGGCGCAGGAAGAGCAGCGGCAGCGTGGCAACGCCGCTGCGCAGATCGGTGCCCTGCGCCTTGCCGGTCTCCTCCTCGGGCTCGGCGAGGTCGATGACGTCGTCGATGAGCTGGAAGGCGACGCCGATCTTCTCGCCGAAGGCGACGACCGGAGCCGCGTACTGCTCGGGCGCGTTCGAGAAGATCACGCCCATCTGCGCGGCCGCCGCGATGAGCGAGCCCGTCTTGTCGGCGAGCACCTGCAGGTAGTGCTCGATCGGATCGTCACCGGGGCGCGGACCGATGGTCTCGTGCAGCTGGCCGAGGCACAGTCGCTCGAAGGTGTCGGCCTGCAGCTTGATGGCGCCCTCACCGAGGCCCGCCACGAGCTTGCTCGCACGTGCGAAGAGCAGGTCGCCCGTGAGGATCGCGACCGAATTGCCCCACACGTTCTGCGCGGAAGGAACCCCGCGGCGCATCTCCGCCTCATCCATGACGTCGTCGTGGTAGAGCGAGGCGAGGTGCGTGATCTCGACGGCCTGCGCGGCCGTGATGACCGAGGCGTTGTTGCCCTCGCCGAGCTGGGCAGTGAGCAGCGTGAGCACGGGGCGGATGCGCTTGCCGCCGGCCTCGAGCAGATAGCGCGAGGTGACGTCCGCCATGTCGTCGGCGAAGGCGACCTCGCGCAGCAGGCCCTCCTCGACCTCGACGAGGCCGGTTTCGATCGCGTCGGCGAACCGGCGCTCCTCGCTCGAGGCGAACAGCTTCTCGCCGAGCCCGAGCGACGCGCTCAGTGTCTTGCTGCGACGAGCCAGCGGAGGGAGGCGGGTCAACGGTCTGCCGATCTGTCGAGGCGGTCGGGGCGGCTTACTGCGCGAAGGCACCGGCGGGCTTGCGACCGCGGTGCAGGGCGACGACGCCCCACGAGAGATTGCGGTAGCCCACGCGGGTGAAGCGCGCCGCTCGCAGCCACTGGCTAAGCACGGTCTGATCGGGCCAATCGCGGATCGACTCGAACAGGTAGCGGTAGGCCTCGGGGTTCGAGCTCGCGGCCCCCGCGATGAGCGGCATGACGTGGCGGAGGTAGGCGTGGTAGCCCGCGCGCAGCACGCCGAGCGGCGGGCGCGAGAACTCGCAGATCACGACGCGACCACCGGGCTTGAGCACGCGGTGCATCTCGGCGAGCGCGACCTGCGGGTGCTGCACGTTGCGCAGTCCGAAGCTGATCGTGACGGCATCGAACTCGGCGTCGCCGAACGGAAGCTTCTCGGCGTCGCCCTGCACGAACTGCAGCCCGGGGTTGCGGCGGCGGCCCTCGTCGACCATGCCCTGCGAGAAGTCGAGGGCGATGACCTCGGCGCCGCTCTTCGCGAGGGCGACCGAGCTCGTGCCCGTGCCGGCCGCGATGTCGAGGATGCGCTCGCCAGGCTGGGGGTCGACCGCGCGCACGGTCGCGATGCGCCACAGCGCGGCGTTGCCGACCGAGAGCACGGCATTCGTGCGGTCATAGCCTCGCGCGACGCCATCGAACATCGCCGCGACCTCGCGCGGTGTCTTCGACAGATCTGCTCTCGTCACCCCCCGAGTCTAGTGAGCGGCCACAGGGTGTTCGCCGTGAGGCGCCTGGGGGAGCGTCGGGTGCGGAGTAGCCTGAGCGGGTGATCCCCTCTGCCGCGACCGGGCTGGCCCTGCGCGCGGTGACCGAGCGGGTCGACGACCACGACGACCTGCTCTCGCGCGCCGACGCCCGGCACCCGCTCGTCGCGCTGCGCCGCGGCGACGGCATCGTCGGCATCGGCGAGGTCGTGCGGCTGACGTTCAGCGGCCCCGATCGGGTGCGGGATGCGGCGGCCGCGTGGCGCGCGATCGCCAGTGCCGCCGAGGTGGTCGACCCTGTTCACCGGCCCGGCACCGGCCTCGTCGCGATGGGCGCCTTCGCCTTCGCCGACGGCTCGAGCGCGCCGAGCGTGCTCGTCGTGCCCGAGCTCATCATCGGCCGCCACGACGGCGTGAGCTGGGTCACGCACATCACCCGGCAGGGCGGGGAGGTCGGGGCGGTCGAGCTGCCCGATCCGCAGCCGATCGGCGAGCGCCCGCGGGCGACCCTCGCGGCTGCCTCGCTGAGTCGCGAGGAGTTCACGGCGGTCGTCGCCCGGGCCGTCGACGCCATTCGCGCGGGGCGGGTCGAGAAGGTCGTCATCGCGCGCGATGCGACGGCGAGCATCCCGCCCGATGCCGACCGCCGCGCGCTGCTGCACGAGCTCGCCGACCGCTACCCCGACTGCCTCACCTTCGCCGTCGACGGGCACATCGGCGCGAGCCCCGAGACCCTCGTGAGCGTGCACGGCGGCGAGGCGAGCGCGCGCGTGCTCGCGGGCAGCACGGCGCGGGGCGCGAGCGCCGCCGACGATGCCGCCGCGGCGGCCCAGCTCGCTACGAGCACGAAAGACCTCGACGAGCACGCCTTCGCGGTGCACAGCGTGCTCGACGCCCTGCGCCCCCACGTGCGCGCCGTGACGGCGAGCGACCTGCCGTTCACGCTCAAGCTGCCCAACCTGTGGCACCTCGCGACCGATGTCGAGATGCAGCTCGGCGAGTCGTCGAGCGCCCTCGATCTCGTCGCGGCGCTGCACCCCACCGCCGCGGTCGCCGGGTCGCCGACGGATGCGGCGCTCGCGCTCATCGCCGAACTCGAGCCCTTCGACCGCGGCCGCTATGCCGGGCCCGTGGGCTGGATCGACCAGGACGGCGACGGCGAGTGGGTCATCGCGCTGCGCTGCGCGCGCATCGACGACGACGGGCTGCTGACCGCCTACGCGGGCGCGGGTATCGTCGCCGACAGCGACCCCGACAGCGAGCTCGCCGAGACCCGCATGAAGTTCCGGCCGATCGCGGACGCCCTGCGGTAGGCGCCCTCTGTTGGAGGGCGCCGAATAGACACCGGGGCGTTCACCGGCCGCGCAGCAGGCCGACCTCCTCGCTACGTCGCGGCGAGCCGCCCCTTCTCGACCTCGACGTCGAAGTCGGCCACGGGCCACTGCGGGTCGATGCGTTCGAGCGCCGTGATGAGCAGCGACTGCACCGCCAGGCGCGCGTACCACTTGTGGTTCGCGGGCACGACGAACCAGGGCGCGTGGTCGGCGTCGGTGCGCTCGATCGCGACCTGGTAGGCGCGCTGGTAGTCGTCCCACAGCATCCGCTCGTCGACGTCGCCGGGGTTGTACTTCCAGTGCTTGTCGGGGCGCTCGAGGCGCTCCTGCAGTCGGGCCTTCTGCTCATCGCTGCTGATGTGCAGCATGACCTTGACGATCGAGACGCCGTCGTCGGCGAGCCGCCGCTCGAAGTCGACGATCTCGCCGTAGCGCCGCTCGATCTCGTCGGCGGGGGCGAGCGCGCGCACGCGCCCGATGAGCACGTCTTCGTAGTGCGAACGGTCGAAGACGCCGATCATGCCGACCTCCGGCAGGCGCTTCTCGATGCGCCACAGGAAGTGGTGGGCGAGCTCCTCGTCGGTGGGCTTCTTGAACGCGGCGAGCTGCACGCCCTGCGGGTCGACCGCGCCGACGACGTGGCGGACGATGCCGCCCTTGCCGGCGGTATCCATGGCCTGCAGCACGAGCAGCACGCGCCGCGTGTCGCCGCCGCGGCTCGCGGCGAACAGCCGCTCTTGCAGGTCGGAGAGGTGCTCGGCGCCCTCGGCGAGCAGCTGCGAGGCGCGCTTCTTGTCGGCGGCGATGCCCGGTGTCGTCGAGCAGTCGATGGTGTCGAGGCGGAATCCGGCCCGGGCGCGCAGCAGTTCGTCCATGGCCGGATGCTACCCGTGCGGCGCGCGGATGCCTACGACTCGAGCGGCACCTCAATGAGCGGCACCTCGACAAGCAGCAGCGGCTCGGGGGCTGTGAGCGCGTCGTCGAGCTCGGCGCGCGTGGTGACCCGCCGGTAGGCCCAGCCCCCGGCGGCGGCGAGCGCCGCGAGGTCCGCGCGGTGCGGCGTGCGCATGACGGTGGCGAAGTCCTCGGGGTGGGCGGTCGCCGCCACCTCGAGGTCGTCGAAGATCGTGCCGCCGCCATCGTTGCCGACGAAGACGTGCAGGCGCAGGTCGTCGGGCAGGGGCACGAGCAGGGCGCCCGCATCGTGCAGCAGGGCCAGGTCGCCCGAGAGCACGCGCGTCGTGCCCGATCGCTCGCCACGGGCGGCCGCGAGGGCGATGCCCGTCGCCGTCGACACCGTGCCGTCGATGCCCGCGAGTCCGCGGTTGGCGTGCACGCGGATCGCCTTGCCGGGCACCAGGGCGTCCGCCACCCGGATGAGACGGGAGGCCGCGAGCACCAGACGGTCGTGGGGCCACGTGGATGCCCACAGAGCCCGCGCGAGCATCCGACGATCGACGGGCGCACGCAGCACCGCGAGCTCGGCTTTCGCGAACGCGGCGCGCACACCCCGGTCGTCGGAGACCGCGAGCGACAGGTCGGGGGCCGGGTCGTCGGGCGCCTGCGACTCGAGCACGGCGCGCGACATGCTGACCCATCCGCCGACCCAGCGCCGCACGACGGCGGGGTCGGGGGCTCCGAGCACGCGCACGTCGTCGACGATGCGCGCGCGGCGGCCGGGGTTGTAGTCCTCGACGCCGGGCGTGCGTACGACGATGACGTCGACGTCGGCGCGCTCGAGCAGCTGCGGCACCTCGCGGCTGAGCGTGGGGTGGCCGAGCACGATCGCGCGACCGACGGCGTCGCCGTGCGGTCCGCGCAGCACGTCGCGGTAGGCGACGACCGCGTGCCGCCCGAAGCGTGCCCCGCTCGACACTTCGGCGATGAGCGGGGCGCCGAGGGCGACCGCGAGCTGCTCGGCACGAGGGCCGGCGTTGTGGCCGGCGATGACGACGGTCGCGTCGTCGGGGTGGAGGTCGATCACGACCTCCGCGCTGAGCGGGCGCACCGGGGGCTCGCCGGGCACGAGTGCGGGGTCGATCTCGATCGGCCCGCTGAGCGGCTCGCGGTAGGCGAGGTTGAGGTGCACGGGGCCTTCGGCGCTCGCGTGCACGGCGAGGGCCGCGAGTTCGCGCGCGTCGTCGAGCTCGCCGGCGGCGCCGACGGGGGCCGCGACATCCCAGTCGGCACGCACGATCTCTCCGAAGATGCCCGGCTGCACGGTCGTCTGGTTGGCGCCGATGCCGCGCAGCTCGGCGGGTCGATCGGCGGTGAGCACGATGAGGGGCACGCCCGCGTGGTGCGCTTCGAGCACGGCGGGGTGGAGGTTGGCGACGGCCGTGCCCGAGGTGCAGACGATCGCGACCGGACGCCCGCTCTCGACCGCGAGGCCGAGCGCCGTGAAGCCGGCGACGCGCTCGTCGATGCGCACGTGCAGCGCGAGGTGCCCCGCGCGGGCGAGAGCAGCGGCGGCGAGCGCGAGCCCCTGCGAGCGCGAGCCGGGGCTCAGGACGACGTCGGTGACGCCGGCGCGCACGAGACCGTCGAGCAGGGCCGCGGCCGCGGCGCCCGAGGGCGAGGCCGTCGGCTCAGCGCTCGGGGTCGGCAGGGGTGTCATCGTCGAGGTCGGCGAGCTCTTGCTCGAGCTGCCGCAGCCGTTCGTCTTGCTCGGCCCGCTTGGCGATCTCCTCGCTCGAGAGGGTGCGCAGGAAGGCGGGGTCGTCGTCGGGCGCGATCGGGCGGGCGCCCGGTCCGGTGCGGCGAGCCTTGCCGACGACGAGCCAGAGCACGCCGCCGATCACGGGCAGCAGCACGACGACGACGGCCCAAAGCGGCTTGGGGAACGCGCGCACCCGCGCACGCTCGGTGAGCAGCACGTCGACGAGCGTGTAGATCGTGAATGCGACCGCCACCACGATGAGGACGATGATCACGCGAGTCATGGGCCGAGTCTACGCCGCGCCCTCTGAGCGGGCACCGAGAGGGCGCTCGTACACTGGGAGTCGTGAGCCCCTGGATTCAGTACTCCCTCGTGCGTCTCGGCCTGTTCGGCGTGAGCTTCGGGCTGCTCATGGCCGTGAGCCTCGACTGGTGGTGGGCGGCCATCATCGCCACGATCATCGCGATGACGGTCTCGTACATCTTCTTCTCCTCGCTGCGGGATGCCGTGGCCCTCGACCTCGCGGCCCGCCGCGAGCGCCCCGCCGCCGACCCGGATGCCGAGGCCGAGGATGCGGCCGCCGACGAGCGTGCCGACGACGCCGCCGAGGACGCGGCTCGGCCGTAAGCACCTCGTAAGGCCCTCCCCCTGCGCACCGCCGTCCTGTCGGCCTACAGTCGGATCACGGCCGCGGGCGCGGTCGCGAGAGGAGTGACGCAATGACGACGAGGACCACGATCGCCGCGGGGGCGGCCATCGCGCTGATGATCGGGCTCGGGGGATGCTCGACCAGCGCACCGCTCGACGTCGCTGCGCCCGTCGCCACCGCGCCCGCTGCCGAACCGAGCGAACCCGCACCCTCCGAGGCCGTCGACGACGCCGAGGCCGAGCCGGTCGCCGCACCGGGCGAGTACCTCGACTACTACGACGGCGCGATCGCCGAGACGCCGGGCCTCAAGGTGCTGTTCTTCCACGCTTCGTGGTGCCCGAAGTGCCGCGCCCTCGATGAGGACATCGAAGCGAACGCGATTCCCGACGGGATGACGATCTTCAAGGTCGACTTCGACACGGCCAACGACCTGAAGCAGCGCTACGGCGTGACGCTGCAGACGACGATCGTGTACGTCGATGATGAGGGCGAGCTGCTGACGAAGGGCGTGCTCTACGACGACACGACGCTCGACGCCCTCATCGCCGCGGCTCCGTAGGGCCGGGCCGTGGAAGGACTGGTCGTCGTCAGCCTGCTCGCGGGCGTGCTGACCGTCGCGGCACCGTGCGTGCTGCCGCTGCTGCCCGTGATCGTCGGCGGCGCGATCGTTGCGGACTACGCGGATGCGCGTCGCGCGCGCTGGCGTCCGTTCGTGATCGCGGCATCCCTCGCCGTCAGCGTCATCGTATTCACACTGCTGCTCAAGGCGACGACGGCGCTGCTCGGCATTCCGACGCAGGTGTGGCAGGTGATCTCGGGCGTCATCGTCATCCTGCTCGGCATCAATCTGCTGTTCCCGAGCCTGTGGGAGCGCGTGTCGACGCGGCTCGGTCTCGGCGACCGCAGCAATCGCGCGCTCGACGCATCGGTGCAGCGGCAGTCGGTGGGCGGCGACATCCTCACCGGGGCGGCCCTCGGCCCGGTGTTCAGCAGCTGCAGCCCGACCTACGCGCTCATCGTCGCAACGGTGCTGCCGGTGTCGTTCGCCGAGGGGCTGCTGTACGTGACGCTCTACGCGATCGGGCTCGCCGTGCCCCTGCTGCTCATCGCCCTCGCCGGGCGCTCGGCGGCGCGCCGGCTCGGGTGGCTCGCCGACCCGCGCGGCTGGTTCCGGCGCTCGATGGGCGTGCTGTTCGTCATCGTGGGCATTGTCGTCATGATCGGCGCGGACAAGGCGCTGCAGACGCTCATCCTCGACCTGGGCTGGTACGACCCCATCGCCGACCTCGAGGGCGTGCTGCAGGGTGGCTGAGCCGGCGCGCACCGATCGGCCGCTCGACGGGCGCCGCGTGCTCGTCGTCGACGATGACCCGACGCTGCTCGAGATCGCCGCCACCTACCTCACGGCCGCGGGCGGCACCGTCGACACGGCCGCCGACTCCGTGACGGCCCTCGAGCTCGCGGCTTCACGGCTGCCCGATCTGGTCGTGCTCGACAGGATGATTCCGGGCGTCGATGGCCTCACCGTTGCCCGGCGACTGCGAGCGGCCTCGGCCGTTCCCATCATCATGCTGACGGCCCTCGGTGAGCCCGAGCACCGCATCGAGGGCCTCGAGGCGGGGGCCGACGACTACCTCGGCAAACCGTTCTCGCCGCGCGAGCTCGTGCTGCGCGTCGAAGCGCTGCTGCGGCGCACGAACCCGACTGAAGCGCCCGCGGGCGACGTGGTGCTGGGCCGGTTGCGCATCGATGCCGAGCGACGTGAGATCGCGCTCGACGGTGAGCCGCTGACCTTGACGGTGCGCGAGCACGACCTGCTCGCCTACCTCGCCCGCCGCCCGGGGCGCACCGTCTCACGCGAGCAGCTGCTCGCCGACGTGTGGGGATGGACGATCGGCGACGTCTCGACGATCACCGTGCACGTGCGGCGGCTGCGCGAGAAGATCGAGGCCGACCCGAGCGCCCCCGAGATCATCGTCACCGTGTGGGGTGCCGGCTACCGGCTCGAGGCCGATGCCCTGCTGCCGCCGGAGGCACCCCGATGACCGCTCTGGACTATCTGCAGATCGTCGGCACCGCGGCCGCGGCCGCGGCCGTGACGGGTGTCGCCGCCGCGGTGACGCTGCGGCTGGCCCGCCGGGCTCCGATCATCGTGCACGTCGTCGTCATCGTCGCGGCCGCCGTGCTCGCGGTCGCGGGCGGCATCGCCCTCACCGCCAACGCCATGTACATCAGCGAGTCCGACACGGCCGTGGCGCTCACCGTCACCGCCGCGAGCGGCATCGTCGCGATCGGCGTCTCGGTCGTGCTCGCGAGCGCGCTCTCGCGGGATGCCCGGGCCCTCGGCCGCGATGCCCGCCGCCTCGGCGCCGGCGAAGCCGTCGAGCCCGCCGACCGCTGCACGGCCGAGCTCGACGACGTGCAGGGCGACCTCGTGACCTCGAGCGAGCGCCTGCTCGCCGCGCGCGACGACGCACTGCGGTCGGAGCAGTCGCGGCGCGAGCTGGTGACCCGCATCGCCCACGACCTGCTCGCTCCCGTCGCGAGCATTCAGGCGATCGCCGAACTGCTCGAAGACGGTCTGTCGGCCGAGCCCGAGCGGCATGCCCACCAGCTGGGGGCGCATGCCGCTCGCCTGCAGTCGCTCGTCGGCGACCTCTTCGAGCTCTCCCGCATCGACGCGGGCGCCCTCGCGCTCACGACCGAGACCGTATCGCTCACCGATCTCGCGAGCGACGTCGTGGCCGAGTACGGCGAGCTCGCTCGCGCGCACGATGTCGTGCTGCGGTTCTCGGCCGCGAGCGGCACGGTCGCGCCGCTCGACGCCCGCCAGTTCAGCCGTGCCCTCGTCAACGTGCTCATCAACGCGATCGAGCACTCGCCCGCCGGTGGCACCGTGACGGTCGCCGTCATGGCCGACGCGCACGCAGCGATCGTCGCGGTGCGCGACGAGGGCCCGGGCTTCGAGCCCGACGACGTGCCGCACGTGTTCGAGGCCGGGTGGCGCGGTACGAGCGCGCGCACAGCACCCCGAGTGGGCCTCGCGGGCGGCGCCGGGCTCGGCCTCGCGATCACGCGCGCCATCATCGAGGCGCACGGCGGCACCGCGACCGCCCATGCCTCGACCGAGGCAGCGGGCGCCGAGGTGCGGCTGCGCGTTCCCCTCGGGTAGAACCCCCGGCTAGAAGGCGATCGCGGCAGCGAGCCCGAGGCCCGTCAGCAGCGCCCCGAGCGAGGTGAGCTTGAGCGCGAGCACGAGCTCGCCCGGCGTCTTCGCCAGCAGCACGATGAGCGCGACGGGGGCCGTGATGAGCAGCGTGAAGTAGACCGCCGGGGCCCACGTGAAGAGCAGGGCGAAGGGCACGAGCACGCCGTAGGCGCCGGCGAGCAGCACGACGAAGAGGATGCGGGCCGGGAGGTCGCCGATGCGCACGGCCAGCGTCTTCTTGCCGACCCGGGCATCCTGCTCGCGATCGCGGATGTTGTTGACGAGCATGATCGCGGCAGCGAAGCAGCCCGCGATGCAGCCGGCGAGCACGGCGTCGAGCGGTACCTGCTCGATCTGCACGTAGGTCGTGCCGACCGTGGCGACGAGCCCGAAGAAGAGGAAGGCCACGAGCTCGCCGAGGCCGAGGTAGCCGTAGGGCAGCTTGCCGCCCGTGTAGAACCAGGCGGCGATGAGCGCGACGGCGCCGACGGCGAGCAGCCACCAGAGGCCGGTGAGCACGACGATGGCGAGCCCCGCGGCCGCGCCGAGCGCGAAGAATACGAGCGCGACCGTCAGCACGGTGCGCGGCCGAGCGGCGCCCGAGCCCGTCAGGCGGCTCGGACCGACGCGGTGGGCGTCGGTGCCGCGCACCCCGTCGGAGTAGTCGTTGGCGAAGTTGACGCCGATCTGCAGGAAGACGGCGACCCCGAGGCACAGCAGGGCGAGCGCCAGGTTGTAGCCGAGCGTGTAGTAGGCGACGGCGGTTCCGAGTGCGACGGGCGCGATCGCCAGGCTCAGGGTGCGCAGGCGGGCGCCCGCGATCCAGTCACGCGCGGTCGCCTGCCGCACCTTGGCGGGGTTGCCGGATGCGGCGGTCGCCTTCGCGGGGTTCGTGCGCTTGGTCTGCTTGCTGGCGGGCTTCTTCGCGCGCGCCTTCTTCGTCGTGGCCACGACCGCGAGTTTAGTGACCCGGGTTCGCGCGGCGCGCCGCGGCGAGCCGGTCGGGCTTGCCGCTGGGCAGCAGGGGCACAGCATCCACGGTCACGATGCGATCGGGGCGCGCCTCGGGAGGCAGCACGGCACCGACGGCACGGCGCAGCGCGTCGAGCTCGGGGCGCGCGGTCGTCACGACCACGGGCACCTCACCCCACTCGGGGTGGTGGCCCGCGACGACGACGGCGTCGGTGAGCCCTGGCTGCTCGCGCACGATGCGCTCGACGTCGCCGAGCCGCACCTTGAGTCCGCCCGTGACGATGGTGTCGTCGATGCGGCCGGTGACTCGCAGCACACCGTCGACCAGTTCGCCCGCATCGTCGGTGCGGTACCAGCGCGCACCGTCGTGCTCGACGAAGGTCGCCGCCGTGCGCTCGGGGTCGTCGAGGTAGTACTCGGCGAGCGTCGGTCCGCCGAGCTCGACGCGGCCGTCGGCGGAACAACGCACCTCGGTCTGCCCGATCGCGCGACCGTCGTAGACGACTCCGCCGCAGGTCTCGCTCGAGCCGTAGGTGCGGGTGAGGTGCCAGCCGAGCGCCGTCGCCCGCTCGATGAGCGGCGCGGGCGTCGCCTGGCCGCCGACGAGAATGCGCGAGAAGCCCGCGAGGGCGCGCCGCAGGTCGGCGTCGACCTCGGCCTCGTCGACGAGGCGGCTCAGCTGCGCGGGCACGAGGGCGGTGTAGCGCGCGAGGGAATCGTCCATCGCGGCGACGGCCTCGAGCACGCGCTCGGCACTGAGCCGCCCCGGCGGCACGGGCAACGGCGTGGTGCCGGCGGCGAGCGAGCGGGCAAGCACGTTGCTGCCCGCGATGTACTGCACGGGCAGGGCGAGCAGCCACTGGCCGGGGCCGCCGAGGGCGCTCTCGCTCGCCGCCGCGCTCGCGAGCACGGCGTCGGCGCTCAGGGCCACGCGCTTGGGCCGCCCGGTCGTGCCGCTCGTCTCGACGACGAGCGCGATGCGCTTCTCGACCGTGAGCGGTGCCGTGTGCACGGGGTTGACCCCGCCGCCGCGGAACAGCACGGCCGGCCCCTCACCGCTCAGCGCCTCGCGCAGGGCGGCGAGGCACGCGAGCGGGTCAGCGGTGTCAACGACGGCGAGCGGGCGAGTCACGCGCCCACGCTACCCCGCCCGGCTGGGGCGGCGTCGGGTCAGGATGCCGCGATCGCCGCCGTGCGGATCATCAGCTGGTAGGGCAGCTGCCGCTGCTTCAGCTGGTTGACCGTTCCCGCGACGATGACGCCCGAGCGCGCATCCCGGTACAGCACGACGCCGGAGGCGCCGGAATGCCCCTCGAAGCTGAACGAGCGGAAGCCGGTGAGCACGGCCGGCAGCCGGAACCGCATCACGCCCGTGCCGTACTCGAGCGGCGAGAAGATGCGGTGCCAGTCGGTGAGCATGTCGTCGAGGAGCGCGGCGTCGAACAGCCGGCCGTCGAAGAACGCCTGCAGGAAGGTCACGCCGTCGCGGAGCGTCGAGACGACCCCGCCCTGGCCGTCGACGGAGGCGAGCAGCAGCGGCAGGTGCAGATCGTCGTCGCCGTTGCGGATCACCGCCATCTCGCCGAACCGATCGTGGTCGGCGTGCGTGTAGACGAACGTGCCGCCGAGGCCGAGCGGCTCGGTGATGCGCGCGCGCACCGACGCGGCGAAGGGACGCGCGTCGAGGTGCTCGACGACGGCATCGAGCAGCTGGAAACCGGTGTCGCTGTACAGGCCGCGCCCGCGGCGGCCCGGGGTCATGGCGCGCGTCCACTCGACGACCTCCTCGGCGGTCCACGAGAAGTCGGCGGCGATCGCGCGCTCGAGGGTGGTCGGGCCGTCGGGGCGCGGGCCCTCGAAGTAGTCGGCGAGGCCCGCCGTGTGGCTCATGACCTCGCGCACGGTGATCTCGCCGCTGACGTCACGGCCGCCGTCGACGGCGAGCCCGGTGAGGTCGAGGCCGGGCAGGTACTGGGCGATCGGGGCGTCCCAGTCGAGCCGGCCCTCGACGCGCAGCTGCGCGAGGCAGACGACCGTGAACAGCTTGCTGACGCTCGCGATGAAGAACGGGCGGTCGAGGTCGCCGTGCACGACGTCGACGCCGTCGGGACTCACGACGCGCCACAGCACCTCGCCCGTGCGGCGGTCGGCCGCGCTCTTCTCGATCAGGCGGTGGATGCGCTGCTCACGTGTGCTCATGGTTCTCGGTGCTCCTGGGGTGGTCGGACGTTCTGGGGCTCGTGTTTACGGCGTTAACATCTGCCGCTATGTCTAGCGCATGAATGTGTACACTGTCAACATGGCTGGCCGCGCGCACTATCACCATGGTGCGCTCCGCGACGCGCTCGTCGATGCCGGCGAAGTGCTCGCCCGTTCCGAGGGCCTCGACGGGGTGACCGTGCGCCGCATCGCCGCCGCCTGCGGTGTGAGCGCCGCGGCCGTCTACCGGCACTTCCCCAGTGGCGACCACCTCATCGCGGCCGTCGCGCAACGGGCGCGCGAGATCATGGCGCGCGACATGTTCGCCCGACTCGATTCGGCTGCGGGTCGCCCGCCGATCGACCGCCTGCGCGAGGTCGGCGAGTCGTACATCGCCTTCGCGCTCGCCGAGCCGCAGCTGTTCTCGCTCGTGTCGATGCCCATGACAACGCCCCCCGATCGGCTCGACGACCCCAACGCCGCCGACCTCGTGCGCGACATCGTGCTCGAACTCGAGCCGCCGGGCGAGATCGACGAGGCGCGCGTCGCGAGCCGCATGATGCTCGCGCAATCGAGCGCCCACGGCCTCGCCGTCATCCTGCGCGACTTCGTGCCCGACCGTCAGTCGCGTGCAATGCTCATCGCCGGAGTGCTCGACCGCGTGGGCGTCGGCCTCGAGGCCTGAGCGGGTCTCGGCGAGCATCCATCGGGCAGTAGTTGCGAGCGGTAGACCCCTCGACCGCAACGAGTGACCGATAGCCGGGCACGTGCATGCCCGCACCCAGAACGCTCAGTACTGCCAGGGGAACGGCGACCAGTCGGGCGCGCGCTTCTCGAGGAACGAGTCGCGGCCCTCGACGGCCTCGTCGGTGCCGTAGGCGAGCCGCGTCGCCTCGCCCGCGAAGAGCTGCTGGCCGACCATCCCGTCGTCGGTGAGGTTCATGGCGTACTTGAGCATCCGGATCGCGGTGGGGCTCTTGGTGAGGATCGTCTCCGCCCAGTCGAGCGCCGTCGACTCGAGCTCGGCGTGCGGCACGACGGCGTTGACCGTTCCCATCTCGTAGGCGCGCTGCGCGTCGTACTCGCGGGCGAGGAAGAAGATCTCGCGCGCCACCTTCTGCCCGACCTGTTTGGCGAGGTAGGCGCTGCCGTAGCCGGCGTCGAAGCTGCCGACATCGGCGTCGGTCTGCTTGAAGCGCGCGTGCTCGCGGCTCGCGATCGTCAAGTCGCACACGACGTGCAGCGAGTGCCCGCCGCCGGCCGCCCAGCCGGGCACGACGGCGATGACGACCTTCGGCATGAAACGGATGAGCCGTTGCACCTCGAGGATGTGCAGTCGGGAGGCGCGAGCCGGGTCGACCGTCTCGGCCGTCTCCCCCTCGGCGTACTGGTAGCCGCCGCGTCCGCGGATGCGCTGGTCGCCGCCCGAGCAGAACGCCCAGCCGCCGTCTTTCGCGCTCGGCCCGTTGCCCGTCAGCAGCACGACGCCAACTTTCGGGTTCTGCCGCGCGTCATCGAGCGCCCGGTAGAGCTCGTCGACCGTGTGCGGGCGGAAGGCGTTGCGCACCTCCGGCCGGTCGAACGCGATGCGCGCGATGCGGCCCGACGTGTCGAGGTGGTACGTGAGGTCGGTGAGGTCGTCGAAGCCCGGCGCGACCTGCCAGCGCGCGGGGTCGAAGGTCTCGGAGACGAACGGCTCGGCCATGCCGCCAGCCTACGCGCGCGGCGGTGACAGACTGGGGGCATGGATGCTCTGCCCGAGCTCGACGACGTGCTCGCCCGCCTCCACGTGGTGAGCGTTCCGCTCGTGACGCGGTTCCGCGGCGTGGACCGCCGCGAGGCCGTGCTGCTCGACGGCCCGAGTGGATGGAGCGAGTTCAGCCCCTTCCTCGAGTACGACGATGCGGAGGCGAGCTCGTGGCTCGCCGCGGCCCTCGACTTCGGCTGGCGCGACTCGAGCGCGCCGGCGGTGCGCGCGAGCATCCCCGTCAATGCGACGCTGCCGGCGGTGCCGCTCGATCGGGTCGCCGCGACCATCAGCCTGTTCGGCGAGTGCCGCACCGTGAAGATCAAGGTGGCCGAACGCGGTGAGACGCTCGCCGACGATGTCGCGCGCGTGCGCGAGACGCGGCGGCTGCTGGGGCCAGCGGGGCGCATCCGCCTCGACGCGAACGGCGCCTGGACGGTCGACGAGGCTGAGCACGCCGTGCGCGCGCTCGAGCAGTTCGACCTCGAGTACGTCGAGCAGCCGTGCGCGACGGTGTCCGAGCTCGCCGAGCTGCGGCGGCGCATCCACCGCATCGACGTGCTCGTCGCGGCGGACGAGAGCGTGCGCAAGGCCGCCGACCCGCTCGCGGTGGCCCGCGCCGGCGCCGCCGACCTGCTCGTCATCAAGGCGGCGCCGCTCGGCGGCATCGACCGCGCCCTGGCGATCGTCGCCGAGGCCGGGCTGCCCGCCGTGGTCTCGAGCGCCCTCGACACGAGCATCGGGCTCGCGATGGGCGCCGAGCTCGCCGCCCGTCTGCCCGAACTGCCCTACGACTGCGGGCTCGGCACGGCAGCCCTCCTCGCCGACGACGTCGCGGCCCCGCCGCTGCGCCCCGTCGACGGCACGATCGCGATCGGGCGCGTCACCGCCGATCCGGATGCCCTGCGCCGCCTCGCCGCCGACTCCGAGCGCACCGCCTGGTGGCGCGATCGCCTCACGCGGTGCCACGCCCTGCTCGCCTCGAGATAACTGACCTGGTTCAAGCAAAGGACTACTCTCGAGCCACACCTCTCTCGAACCGAAGGAGCCTCATGCGCCGCGCCCCGCTCGCCCTGACCGCCGCGACCGCGGCGCTGCTATCGCTCGCTGGCTGCGGGCCGGCCGCACCCTCCGAGCCCGTCGCGGGCCCCTCGGCCGAGCCGGGCGAGCCGACGCCCGAGGCCCTCAGCCTGGAGCCGCCGCAGTGCCTGGTCGGCGACTGGTACATCTCGCAGGAAGAGCTGCAGGTGTTCTACGACTCGGTGAGTGAGGCGACCGACGGCGCCGTGTCATTCATCGCCGACGGCGATACCGGACTGAGTTTCGACGGGGGAGGTTTCGCCTACACGCCCGACCTTGTGCTCACCATCTCCACACCAGCGACCGAGGGTGTCGCGACCTTGAGCGGCACCATCTCCGGTGCGTATGACGCCGACACGACGATGATCACGACCACGAACGAGACGGTCGAGGTCGACTACGACTACGTCGTCGACGGCGTGAGCCAAGACGCGTCAACCATCTTCGGCGGGGCGCTTCTGGGCGCGCCGATCAACGGCGGCGACTACGAGTGCACACCCGCCGGGCCTCTGATCAGCTTCGACAACGGTTTCGGCCGCGTGCCGGTGCAGCTGGTTCCTGCCGAGTAATCCCTCACGGCAGCGCGTGACGACGGCGGCCCCCCGAGCCGGGGTGCCGCCGTCGTTCGCGCTGATTCCGCTAGAGGGTTCCGGCGTTCAGGCGCTTCTGCAGCGCCGTGACCGTCTTCGGGCCCACGTCGCCGTCGACGTCGACGCCCAGGTGCTTCTGCAGCGCCTTCTTGCTCTGCGGGCCGAAGACGCCGTCGGCGGTCACGCCGAGCTTCTTCTGCAGGGCCTTCGTGGTCGCCGGGCCGAAAACGCCATCGATCTCGACACGCAGCGCCTTCTGCAGCACCTCGGTCGTGCGCTTGCCCCACTCGCCGTCGATGACGAGGGGCGTGATCGGCTTGACCGAGTCGCTCGCCTCCTTCTTCTCGGCGGCGGCCTCGGTCTTCTCCTCGGCCTCGGCCTTCTCGGCGCGAGCAGCCTTGGCCTCTTCGAACGCCTTCTCATTGCGGGCCTGGATGCCGGCCTTGCGGGCCGCGTCGCTGCGGGCCTGCTTCGCCGCGTCGTCGTCGTCGATCTTCGCCATCGGTGCTCCTCGGGTTTCGGCCCGCTGCGCACCGGATGGCACGCTCACGCTGGGCACGGTGGCGTCACGCTAGCACAGCGGAACGACGGCCCTACAGCCCGGAATAGCTGTGCAGGCCCTTGAAGAAGAGGTTGACGATCGTGTAGTTGAAGACGACCGCCGAGAAGCCGATGATGGCGAGCCAGGCCGAGCGGTCGCCCCGCCAGCCGCGCGTCGCGCGAGCGTGGATGTAGCCGGCGAACAGGGTCCAGATGATGAAGGTCCAGACCTCCTTGGTGTCCCAGCCCCAGTAGCGGCCCCAGGCGCGCTCAGCCCAGATGGCGCCGGCGATGAGCGTGAAGGTCCAGAACACGAAGCCGACGACGTTGACGCGGTAGGCGAGCGACTCGAGCGTCGAGGCGCCCGGCAGGGTGTCGAGAAAGCGGAGGCCCTCGGCCTTGCGCACCTCGCGCTGCGTGCGCAGCAGCTGCATGATCGAGAGCCCGGCGCCGATCGCGAAGAACGCCGTGGCGAGCGTCGCCACGAGCACGTGGATGACGAGCCACGCCGACTGCAGCGGCGGCGGAGTCGGCACGACGTCGACGTAGAAGTTGACGGTGACGATGCCGAGCGAGAGCAGCGTGAAACCCGTGATGTAGGCGCCGAGGAACCGCAGGTCTTTCCAGAACTGCGCCAGCAGGAAGACGCCCATGCCCATCGCCGTGGCCGTGAGGCCGAACTCGAACATGTTGGCCCACGGCACCCGCTCGGCGGCGACGCCGCGCAGCACCGTGGCACCGAAGTGCAGCACCCAGCCGAGGATCGCGAGCGCGAAGGCGACGCGCTGGTAGCGGGTGGCGCCCGTGGGCGCAGCATCCGCCGTCGTCGCCCGCACCGCGGTGGCGACGCCGCCCGCCTGCTGGGCCGAAGCGGAGCTGGCACTGACGGCGGCAGGCGCGGGCTGGGCCGCGCTGCGCTTCGCGAGGTCGAAGGTGAAGAGGATGAACGCGAGGGTGTACACGCCCATGGCCGAGTAGACGGCGACGAGCGAGAGGGCGACGAGGTTCTCCATGAGGCCTCCAGCTTAAGCGCGGGATGCTGAGAACGAGGTCGATCCGGGCCCTTCGACCCTGCCGCCGCCAAGCCAGCCCTGCCAGGCTGATCACATGCCTCGCACGCCCTCTGCCACCGCGCCCGCAGCCCCCAAGAAGAAGACCGTCAAGAAGGCGATGTCACCGCGCACGGCGCAACTGATCGCCGTGGGCGTCGTCGTCGCGTTCCTCGCCGCGATCGTCGCCATCCTCATCTCGACGCTCGGCACCCCCGCGGCGGATGACGCGCTGCCTGAGCCCAACCCGAGCGCCGCGGCCGAGGTGGTGCGCGCCGACTCGCACGCGCTCACGAGCCCCGCCGACCCCGAGGTGACAGTGGTCGAGTTCCTCGACTTCCAGTGCCCGGCCTGCGCCGTCGCAGCGGGCGCCATCGCCGAGCTGAAGGCCGAATACGGCGACCGTGTCGCGATCGTCGTGCGCAACTTCCCGCTCACGAGCATCCACCCGCATGCGGTGGATGCGGCGCTCGCGTTCGAAGCCGCCGCAGCCCAAGGCGCCACGCTCGAGATGTACGAGGCGCTGTTCAGCACGCAGCAGCAGTGGAGCCCAGCCTCGGGCTCGCAGGCCGCGACGTTCCGGCAGCTCGCCGACGACCTCGGCCTCGACCTGGCCGAGTACGACCGCGTCGTCGCCGACCCGGCGACGCTCGAGCGCGTCGCCCGCGACCGCGACGACGCCGTCGGCCTCGGGCTGCAGGGCACGCCGAGCTTCTTCGTCGACGGCGAGCCGGCGGCGATCGCCTCCTTCGACGAGCTGCGCGCACTCGTCGAGGCCAAGCTCGACCAGTAGCCGGACTCGACCCGTAGCGCTCGCCGCACAACCGCGCTCGAGGGGCGCCGGCTCGGCTAGCGCACGGGCTCGATCGGCTGCGCCGTCAGCGCCGCTTCGTGCGCGTCGGCGAGCTCAGTGACCGCTCGTTCGAGTCCCGGGTCGTCACCGCGCGCGAGCCCGGCGTACTGCAGGCGGACGCTCGTGCCCTCGCCCTCGACGGCGATCCAGAGACGACGGCGGGGCACGAACAGGCTCGTGAGCAGTCCGAGGAACGCGAGCACCGACGAGATGAGAACGCCCGCCTGCGTGGGGTCGTGGTGCACGTCGATGCTGATGAATCGCGGCAGGCTGGAGAATTCGACCGAGCCGAGGCCGTCGGGCAGTTCGGCCGTGTCGCCGAGCGCGAGCACGAGCGACTCGGTGCCCGTCTCGCCGCCGGTGATCTGCGTGAGCTCGTCGACGTTGAGCGAGTAGACGTTGCGCGGCACTCCCTCGTTGATGCCCAGGTCGCCCGTGAACGCGTTGAGGGTCAGCACGGGCTGGTCAGGTTCGGGAAAGATCGACGCGAGCGCGCCCGACTCGAGCGTCACCGCCGAGGGGTAGAAGAAGCCGAGCAGTCCGACCTGCTCATCGAGGCCGTCGGGAACCTTGACGACGCCGAGGCTCGTGAGGTTCGCGTCTTGCGGCAGGAAGGGCACGGGTTGACTGAAGACCGGAGTGCCCTCGGGGTCGTAGACCGTGATCCACGGGGCGAAGCCGTTGCCGAGCAGGTAGCTCGTGGTGCCGCCGATCGCAATGGGTTCGTTGACCTTGATCTGACCCGACCGCTCGACGCCGTTCTCGACCACCGTCACCGAGGCGGTGTAGTCGAGCGGTATCGCCACGGGCACGCCTGACGTGGTGTCGATGTCGTAGACAGGCTCGAACTCGTCGAGCCGCACCGAGAAGGGGTCGAGCCGCGTCTCGTCGAAGAACCGGCCGGGGTTGAACGAGTCGAAGCTCGTGAGCTGGTTGGTGAAGGTCTGGCCCTCGATGATGACGCGCTGGCCGTTGTAGCCGAAGCCTCCGGCCATGCCGACCGTGAGTAGCACGCCCACGAGCGCGAAGTGGAACACGAGGTTGCCGGTCTCGCGGACGTACCCGCGCTCCGCGCTGAGGGAGTCGCCGTAGCGCGCCACCCGGTAGCCCTGTCGGCGCAGCAGCCGCTCGCCCGCCTCGAGAGCGGCCGCAGCATCCACCGGCGCACGCCGTTCGGTGTGCCCGACGAGCCGATTCAGGCGCGCCGGGGTGGCCGGTGGCGCGGCCCGCAGGGCACGCCAGTGGTGCTGCGTGCGCGGGATGACGCAGCCGATGAGGGAGACGAACAGCAGCAGGTAGATGGCCGAGAACCACACCGAGCTGTAGGTGTCGAAGACCTGCAGGGCGTCGAGGATGGGAAACAGGTCGGGATTGTTCTCTTCGAACTGCACGACGCCGTTCGGGTCGGCCGAACGCTGCGGAACGAGCGAGCCGGGAATGGCGGCGACCGCGAGCAAAAGCAGCAGCACGAGCGCGGTGCGCATGCTCGTGAGCTGGCGCCAGCCGAAGCGCAGCCAGCCGACGGCGTCGAGCTTGGGCTGCGCGATGCCCGACGATGGGGGCGCCGGCGCGTCACTGTCGTGATGGTCAGAGGGGCGTAACGGTTCCACCGATCACCGCCTGGAGGCTCGAGGTGAACAACTGCCACAGACCCGTCACCATCGCGAGACCGATGAGGATCAGCAGCGCGCCGCCGATGATGTTGATGACGCGGATGTTGCGCTTGAGCCACTCGGTCGCGCCCGCTACCCAGCGGAAGCCGAGGGCGACGAGCAGGAACGGGATACCGAGGCCGAGGCAGTACGCGAGACCGATGATCGCCGCGCGTCCGATGTCGCCCTCGTTAATGACGAGCGCGTTGACGGCGATGAGGGTGGGGCCGCTACAGGGCGCCCACGCCAGCCCGAACACCACGCCGAGCAGCGGCGCGCCCCCGAGTCCCGTCGCGACCTGGATGCGCGGCGCGAGCGAGCGCTGCAGAAACGACACCTGCCCGATGAAGACGAGCCCCATGAGCATGACGATGACGCCGGCGATGCGCGTGATGAGGTCGATCCACGGCAGCAGCAGCAGACCCGCGGTCGCGAAGACGATCGAGAAGCCGACGAACACGACGCTGAAGCCGAGCACGAAGAGCGCGACGCCGAGCAGCAGCCGACCACGCTTCTGCTCGAGCTCGGCACTGCTCGTCACGCCGCCGATGTAGGCGAGGTAGCCGGGCACGAGCGGCAGGACGCACGGCGAGGCGAAGGCGAGGAACCCGGCCGCGAGCGCGATCGGCAGGGCGAGCAGGAGGTTGCCGCTCAGCACGATCTCGCCGATGGGGTTGGCCGCCTGAGCGAGGGGGCCGCCGACAGCGACCGCGAGGCCGGTCACGACGCTTCGGCCAGGGTGTCGCTGATCATCGAGCGCAGCACGCTCGGCTCGCTCACGAGTCCGGCGATGCGGGCGGCGACGCGCCCCTCCTGGTCGAGCACGAGCGTCGTGGGCACGGCAGTCGGCGCCACCTGACCGGCGAACGCGAGACGCACGGCGCCGTCGTTGACGTCGAGGATCGACGGATAGGTCACCCCGAACTCCTCGGCGAACGACAGCGCGGTCGGCGCCTGGTCGTAGATGTTGACGCCCAGGAAGCTCACGCCATCGGCGGCGAACTGCTGCGCGAGCGCTTCGAGGTCGGGGGCCTCGAGCCGGCAGGGCGGGCATCCGGCGTACCAGAAGTTCACGACGAGCACCTCGCCGCGGTAGTCGTCGCTCGAGACCGTGTCGCCGTTCTCGATGACCCCGGTGAACTCGATGGGCTCGCCCCGGTCGGCCTCGGCGATGACCGTGTACGCGCCGTCGCCCGAGATGTAGCCCTGACCGTTGCCCGAGCGGTACAGCTCGGCGAGGTCGTCGTTGGCGGTGCAGCCCGACAGCACGGCGGCGCTCACGAGGGCGAGCGCGATGACGGTGCTGCGGCGTACGCGGGTGCTCACACTGCTCCTAGGTCGGTGGCCTCGTTGAGCAATTCTGCGCCGCGCTCCTGATAGCCGGTCTCAGCGAAGCGGCCCTCGGCCCACGTGAAGCTCGTGACGCTCGAGAGCGAGCACCGGCGCTTGCGCGGGTCGTGGTGCAGCGGCTCGCCGGCGAGTGCGCGATGCACCATCCAGATCGGCAACTGGTGGCTGACCATGACGACCTCACCCGCGTCGACGGTCTCGCGCGCCTCGTTCATCGCGGCGAGCATCCGTGCCGCGACGTCGGCGAAGGGCTCGCCCCAGCTCGGCAGGCGGGGATTGCGCAGCAGGTGCCAGTTGCGCGGGTCGGCGATCGTGCGGCCGTCCATGCGCTTGCCCTCGAAGCGATTGGTCGGCTCGATGAGGCGCTCGTCGGTGCGGATGTCGAGGCCGAACGCCTCGGCCCACGGTGCCGCCGATTCCTGCGCGCGCTGCAGGGGGCTGGCGTAGAGGGCGGTCACCGGATGCCCGGCGAGACCCGTCACGGCCGCGGCAGCCATGCGGTGCCCGAGGTCGCTGAGCCCGAACCCCTCGAGCCGCCCGTAGAGCACGTGCGCGGGGTTGTGCACCTCGCCGTGGCGCACGAGATGAACGAGGTCGGCGGGCATGCGCCCAGTCTAGAGTTCGGCGCCTTTGGCGCCGCCGAGAGCGGCGGCCGGGCAGCACAGCGCCGCCGCCGGGAGCCTCGCTCACCGCCGGTAGGCTTGGGCCTCATGACCCGCACCGTGATCGCGCACCTCGCCCCCCTGCCCGACGGCCCCGTGACCGTCGCCGGATGGGTCGAGACGGTGCGCGATCAGAAGAAGGTGCAGTTCGTCATCCTGCGCGACGAGTCGGGGGCCGTGCAGCTCGTGAACCCGGCGACGCGCGACCTCGAGGAGGGCGCCTCGGCCGAGGAGCTCGCCGCCGCCGCGCTCACCGAGACGATCGGCGGGCTCGCGCACGGCACGATGGTGCGCGTCACCGGCGAGCTCAAGCACGACGAGCGCGTCAAGCTCGGCGGCATCGAGGTGAAGATCGCCGCGCTCGAGGTCGTGAGCGAGGCCCTGCCCGAGACCCCCATCGCCGACGACTCGAGCCTCGACAAGCGTCTCGACTGGCGCTTCCTCGACCTGCGGCGTCCCGAGGCCTCGCTCATCTTCAAGATCCAGACCACCTTCGAGCATGCGCTGCGCAGCTGGTGGGTCGAGCGCGACTTCATCGAGATCCACACGCCCAAGCTCATGGCGAGCGCGTCGGAGAGCCGTGCCGAGCTCTTCGAGATGGAGTACTTCGAGACGAAGGCCTACCTCGCTCAGAGCCCGCAGTTCTTCAAGCAGATGGCGCAGCCGGCTGGCTTCGGCAAGGTCTTCGAGATCGCGCCCGCGTTCCGCGCCGACCCCTCGTTCACCTCGCGCCACGCCACCGAGTTCACGTCGATCGACGCCGAGGTCAGCTGGATTGACTCGCACGAGGACGTCATGGCGATGCACGAGCAGCTCCTGGTTGCCGGGTTCACCGCTGTCGTCGAGAAGCACGGTGCCGCGATCGAGGCCGCGTTCGGAGTCGAGGTGAGCGTGCCCACGATGCCGTTCCCCCGCATCCCGCTCACCGAGGCGCGCCAGATCGTCGCCGACGGCGGCTACGAGATCCCCCGCGCCGACGGCGACCTCGACCCCGAGGGCGAACGCCGCCTGAGCGCCTGGGTGAAGGCGAACCACGGCAGCGACTTCGTGTTCGTCACCGACTACGCCACGGGCATCCGGCCGTTCTACCACATGCGCCGCGAGGGCGACCCGAGCATCACGAACAGCTACGACCTGCTCTACAACGGCACCGAGATCTCGACCGGCGCGCAGCGCGAGCACCGCGTCGACGTGCTCATCGCGCAGGCGAAGGAGAAGGGCCTCGAGCCGGAGGAGCTCGAGTTCTACCTCGACTTCTTCCGCTACGGCGTGCCGCCGCACGGCGGTTTCGGGATGGGTCTCGCGCGCGTGCTCATGCTCATGCTGGGGCTCGGCTCGATTCGCGAGACGACCTACCTGTTCCGCGGACCGACCCGCCTGCTGCCGTAGAGCCCGGGGCCACCCGCGCGCGGCGCCGCTCCGCACCGCACCGCACCGCCTCGAGCCATGAGGCGGCGCGTTGGCGATGACCGTGAACGTTCATTGTCATGGCGAACGGGCGGTGTCATTGCGCGGACGACCATCCACGGTCGGGCGCGAGGTCAGGCGCGCGCGCATCGCTCGCCTAGGTCAGGTCGACGACCGTCGCACCCGCGGCGTTCTTCATGACCGACTCGACGGCGCTCTTCGCCGACGACTTCTGCACGTAGTTCTCGCTCACCGCGAGCGTCTGGCCGTTGCTCGACACGATGCGCCAGAAGTAGGGCTGCTTCTCGCTCTCGCCCTTGACGATCTCGAACTTCATCGGTCTCTCCCGTCTGTGGACGGCCACGATGCCGACCCTGTTCGGGATGCTATGCGCCCGCCGCGCGACCCGCCAGACCCTGCCGCGAACGAGCGCCGACGCGCGTGATCAGGCCGCGAAGTCGGGGCGGATGCGCCAGCCGGTGTACTGCTCCAGCTGGGCCAGCAGCGTGAGGGCCTGCAGCCGCGCGTGGTCGTCGCTGATCGTCGAGTAGACGTCGATCGCGAGCGGCGGCGGCTCGCCGAACTTGGGGATCTCGATCTCGACCCACGCGCCGTCGCGGTGGGCGCCGTCGAGCAGCACGTAGGGGCTCATCGTGCGCTGCTGTTCGACGGGGCTGTCGACGGCCAGGGCGACGATGGCGAGCGCATCCAGCTTCGTCACGGCGCTCATGACGACGATCGTCGCGCAGTACTCCGCGGGAGGGGCGGGGCGGCGCAGCAGCTGCCGAAGCGGTTCGAGCATGCGATCACGCTAAGCGGCGAGCCTGAACAGCCGCCGGGGGAATAGGGGTAGCGGTCTATGCGTTTGCATCGATATCATCGAGCGACCACACGAAGGAGCATCGGTCATGACCGCACCCACGCAGGGCCTGCACCACGTCACCGCGATCGCGGGCGACCCCCAGAAGAACATCGACTTCTACATCACCGGCCTCGGCCTGCGGCTCGTGAAGAAGACCGTCAACTTCGACGACCCGGGCACGTACCACCTCTACTACGGCGACGAGTCGGGCCGCCCGGGAACCCTCATGACCTTCTTCCCGTGGCGCGGCATCCAGCCCGGGCGCATCGGTGCGGGCCAGTCGACCTCGACGGCCTTCTCGGTGCCCGCGGGCTCGCTCGGCTGGTGGGTCGACCACTTCGCCTCGGTCGGCGCCGAGGCGCGCATCACCTCGACCTCCTCGAGCGAAGAGCGCCTGCTCGTGCACGACCCCGACGGCCTGCAGATCGAGCTCGTCGCGACGCACGAGCACGACCCGCGCGACCCGTGGGACTCGGCGAGCGTGCCCGCCGAGCACGCCATCCGCGGCCAGCACTCGAGTGTGCTCACCGTGCGCGACGCCGAGCAGACGATCGCCCTCATGGTCGATGACCTGGGGATGCGCGTGGTCGAGACCGAGGGCAACCGCACCCGGCTCGCCGCGGGCGACGGCATGCCCGGCGCCCTCGTCGACGTGCACGCCTCGAACCTCGTGCAGCCGGGCCTCACCGCCGGTGGCACCGTGCACCACATCGCCTTCCGGGTGCCCGACCAGACCACGCAGCAGCTGTGGCGCGACGAGCTCGCGAGCAAGGGTCACCGCGTCACCGAGATCCTCGACCGCCAGTACTTCACGAGCATCTACTTCCGCGAGCCGGGCGGCGTGCTCTTCGAGATCGCCACCGACACCCCCGGCTTCGACATCGACGAACCCCTGCTCGAGCTCGGTCGCTCGCTCAAGCTGCCGCCGTGGCTCGAGCCCTCGCGCGAGCAGATCGAGCACGCCGTGATCCCGATCACGGTGCCCGACGAGAACAACCCCGAGGTCGCCGCATGACCGGCAGCACCGTCGCCCCGCCCGAGGGCGGGCTCGCGGCCTGGCCCCACGTGTTCGTGCCCGGCGAGCCGGGCGCACCCGTGCTGCTGACGCTGCACGGCACGGGCGGAACCGAGACCGAGATCACCGCCCTCGCCACCCCCCTCGACCCCCGCGCGTCGGTGCTCTCGCCGCGCGGGCGGGTGCGCGAGGGCGGTGCATCCCGCTGGTTCCGTCGCATGGGCGAGGGTGTCTTCGACGTCGATGACGTGATCGTGCGTGCGGGCGAGCTCGCCGCGTTCATCACGGCGGCGCGCGAGGAGTACGCGCTGGCGGATGCTCCGCTCACCGCCGTCGGATTCAGCAACGGCGCCAACATCGCCCTCGCGACCGCACTGCTCCACCCGGGCGTGCTCACCCGAGTGGTGGCGTTCTCGGGCATGTACCCCTTCGGCGACCGCGACCCGATTGGCGATGCGACCGGGGTGGAGCTGCTGCTGCTCAACGGCACCGGCGACCCCATGGCCCCCGCCGGCAGTGTCGACGTGCTCGAGCGCACGGCGACGCAGCACGGGGCATCCGTGACCCGCATCAGCCGACCCGGCGGCCACGGCATCGACAGCACCGAGCTGCAGGCCGCACAGGAGTGGTTGGCCCGCTGACAGCGCGCGGGCGGTGTGCGAGTCTGGCACCGCCCGCCCGATCAGAGGGAGCCCCATGACCGACCCCGCGCCCACTGCCGCTCTCGCCGACGCCTGCGTGCGGCTCGGGGTTCCGCTGCGCCTCGGCCCGGCCTCGCTGCGGCCGATCGCGCCGCACGCGCCCGCCGCCGGGCCGGCGATGCCCGTGACGCACGCGGGCAGCGTCGACGTCTTCCTCGAGGCGATCGACGACGCTCCACCGGGCGCCGTGCTCGTGGTCGACAACGGCGGGCGCGATGACGAGGCCTGCGTGGGCGACCTCGTCGCGCTCGAGGCACGCGAGGCGGGGCTCGCCGGGCTCATCGTGTGGGGCCGGCACCGCGACACGGCGCAGATCGTCGAGATGGGCATCCCGCTGCACAGCCGGGGGGCGTTGCCGGCCGGACCGCGCCGCGTGCCCCCGGCCGGCCGCGCCATGCGCTCGGCGTGGCTCGACGGGGTCGAAGTGACGGCTGACGACGTGATCGCGGCCGACGACGACGGCGTGCTCGTGATCGCCGCGTCCGCGTGGCCGCAGGTGGCCGAGGCCGCGCGGCAGATTCAGGCGATCGAGCTCGCGCAGGCCGAGCGCATGCGCGGCGGCGAGAGCCTGCGGGCGCAGCTCGACTTCGCGGCGTATCGCGCGCGACAAGCGGCCGAGCCCGACCTCAGCCTGCGGCGCTACCTCGCCGAGCGCGGCGGCGCGATCGAGGTCTGACGGGCGACCGAAGCTCTCGACCTCACGTGCGGCTCGGCCAGGTCCAGGCCGGACCCTCGAGCGGCAGCTGGCCGCGCACGGTCGTCGCCGCGCCCGCGCGTTCGAGCTCGATGACCCCGGCGTCGTCGCGCAGCGCCCGCACAAGCCCGTCAGCGTGCGAGACCACGACGACCTGCGTCTGCTGGGCGGCGAGGGCGATGAGCTCGGCGAGCGCCGGCAGCAGCCGAGGGTGCAGGCTCGCCTCGGGCTCGTTGAGCACGAGCAACCCGGGAGGGCGCGGTGCGAGCAGTGCCGTCGCGAGCAGCAGGAACCGCAGCGTGCCATCGCTCAACTCCGAGGCCTCGAACGAGCGGGAGATGCCCGGCTGCTGCAGACCGACGCGGGCGATCCCCCGATCGTCTTCCTCGACGACAGCCCGGGCCCCGTCGAAGGCATCGCCGATGGCGCGCTGCAGTGCCTCCGCGTTGCCGACCCGCAGCAGGGTCGCCAGGGCGCCCGGCAGCGTGCCGCCGTCGCCCGAGAGCACAGGCGTGAAGGTCGCCGGGCCGGGGCGCCGGGCGGGAGCATCCGGGTCCGTGCGCAGCGCATCGAAGAACCGCCAGCCGCGCGCCCGCTCCCGCAGTGCGAAGAGCTCGGGTGCCGAGTCGGGGTCGGCCAGCGTCGCGAGCATCGATTCGGTGGGGTGCACGCTCCACGGCGCGATCTCGAGGGTGCCGGATGCCCCGCGCACGCGAACCCGAAGAGACCGGCGGTCGGCGGCGGTGGTCGAGGGCCGCAGCGTCTCGCCCGCCCAGACGACCTCGCTCTTCACCTCGGGGTCGAGGGGGAAGGGGCTGACGCCGGGCTGCGGAAGCCCCAGGTCGATGGCGTACGACAGCTCATCGGCGGCGAACCCGAGCCGCAGCGCAACGGCGTCGCGGCCGCGGCGATCACCCGCGTGCAGGGCGCTGCGCAGCCCGCCTTCGGCGGCCAGAGAGCGCAGAGCCCCCTCGCGCACCACCTCTGAGAGCAGTCGCAGCGCGCGGTAGAGGTTCGACTTGCCGCTGCCGTTGGCACCCGTCACCACGGTGAGCGGCGACAGCTCGACGATGAGGTGCTGGATCGACCGATAGTTCTCGACGGCCAGGGTGCGCAGCATGGCGTCAGCCTAGAGGCGACGACCGACGGATGCTCAGCTCGGCAGGTTCGCTTCGATGAGCGCCACGATCTCGGGCGCATCGGGCTTCACGTTGGGACGGAAGCGGTGCACCTCGCCGCTCGGGAGCACGAGGAACTTCTCGAAGTTCCACGTGACGGGGCCGGCCATGCCGTGCGTATCGGGCGCCTGCACGAGCTCGGCGTAGAGCGGGTGCCGCTTCTTGCCGTTGACCTTCGCCTTCTCGGTCATCGGGAACGTGACGCCCCACGTCGTGCTGCAGTACTCGGCGATCTTCTCCTCGCTCGACAGCTCTTGCAGGAACTGGTTCGAGGGCACCCCGAGCACGGTGAAGCCGCGGTCGCCGTAGGTCTTCTGCAGCTGCTCCAGGTCGGCGTACTGCGGAGCGAGCCCGCAGCGCGATGCGACGTTGACGACGAGCACGACCTTGCCGGCGAACTCGCCGAACGTGGTCGCCCGGCCGTCGAGCATGGTGAGCGGCGTGGAGGCGAGCGACGCGATCGGTGACATGCCTCGACCGTATCCACCCGCCCCCGACGCCACCTGGGTGTCAGCGCTGTGCCGGCTGAACGCGCTCTACCGACCGACGCGCTCCGGCCGCAGGTCGAGCCGGCGCAGCAGCTGCGCGTTGAGCGCGACCACGACCGTCGAGGCCGACATGAGCAGCGCCCCGATCGACATCGGAAGGATGAAGCCGATCGGCGCGAGCACGCCCGCCGCGAGCGGCACCGAGATGAGGTTGTAGCCCGCGGCCCACCAGAGGTTCTGCTGCATCTTGCGGTAGCTGGCTCGCGACAGCTCGATGACCGAGAGCACCGAACGCGGGTCGTCGCTCGCGAGGATCACCCCGGCCGAGCCGATGGCCACATCGGTGCCGGCGCCGATCGCGATGCCGACATCGGCCGCGGCGAGCGCCGGGGCGTCATTGACGCCGTCGCCCACCATCGCGACGCTCAGGCCCTCGGCCTGCAGCTCGGCGACCTTCGCCGCCTTGTCCTGCGGGCGAACCCCGGCGAAGACGCGGTCGATGCCGAGCTCGGCGGCGACCGAGTGCGCCACGGCCTCCGCGTCGCCGGTGATCATGACGACGGTGATGCCGAGCTTCTGCAGGGCATCCACCGCCAGCCGCGATTCAGCCCGCACCTCGTCGGCGAGCGCGAGCGCGCCGACCACCTCGTCGTCGACGAGCACGTGCAGGATGATCGCGCCCTGCCCGCGCCAGGTGTCGGCGACAGCGAGCTCGCCGGCGCCGTGACGCTCGAGCATGCCGGGGCCGCCGACGCTCACGGTGCGCCCGTCGACCATGGCCGTGACGCCGAGCGCGGGGCTCGAGGTGAACTCCGTGGCAGTCGGGATGCGGAGATCGCGCTCCGTCGCCGCCCGCACGATGGCCTTGGCGAGCGGGTGCTCGCTGTCGGTCTCGGCGGCGGCGGCGAGGGCGAGCAGCTCGTCCTCCGTGTGGGGGCCCGCAGCCTCGACGGCGGTCACGGTCGGAGCGCCCTTCGTGAGGGTGCCGGTCTTGTCGAACAGCACGGCGCTCACGGTGCGCATGCGCTCGAGCGCGAGGCGGTCCTTGACCAGCACGCCACCGCGGGCCGCGCGCTCGGTGGCGATCGACACGACGAGCGGGATCGCGAGGCCGAGCGCGTGGGGGCACGCGATGACGAGCACGGTGATGGTGCGGATGATCGCGTCGCCGGGCATCCCGAGCGAGAACCAGACGATCGCCGTGATCGCGGCCGCCCCGAGGGCGAACCAGAACAGCCAGGCGGCGGCAACATCGGCGAGGCGCTGCGCACGCGAGGTCGAGGCTTGCGCATCGGCGACGAGGCGACGGATGCCCGCGAGCGCCGTGTCATCGCCAACGGCCGTGATCGAGACGCGAACCCCCGAGTCGGTCGCCACCGTTCCGGCGACGACGTGGTCGCCTGGCTCGCGGCGCACGGTTCGCGACTCTCCGGTGATCATCGACTCGTCGAACGAGGCCGAGCCGTCGGCGATCGTTCCGTCGGCCGGCACGCGCGCGCCCGGTCGCACGATGACGAGGTCGCCGACGCCGAGCTCATCGGGGCGGACCGTCTCGACCCCGCCGTCGGTGACGCGCTCGGCCCCATCGGGCAGCAGGGCCGCGAGTGAGTCGAGCGCGCTCGTGGTCTGGGCGAGCGACCGCATCTCGATCCAGTGGCCGAGCAGCATGATGACGACGAGCAGCGCGAGCTCCCACCAGAAGTCGAGCTCGTGCGAGAGCAGGCCGAGGCTCGCGCCCATGCTCGAGAGGAACGCCGTTGTGATGGCCAGGCCGATCAGCAGCATCATGCCGGGCTTGCGAGCCTTCAGCTCGTCGACGGCGCCCGTGAGGAACGGGCGACCGCCCCAGACGAAGATGACGGTACCGAGCACGGGCGAGACCCATTCGATGCCCGGGATGCCCGGCAACTCGTAGCCCAGGATCATCGCGAACATCGCGCTGAAGCCGACGACAGGGAGGGCGAGCAGGAGGTTCCACCAGAAGAGGCGGCGGAACTGGGCGACGTGGTCGCCGTGGCCGGCGTGACCGCCGTGACCGCCGTGACCGCCGTGAGCCTCGTGGCCCGCGTGAGCCTGATGACCGGCGTGCTCGTCGAGAGTTGCCTGCTGGTCGTGGGTGCCATGCGTGGTGTTCATGCGCACAACATATACCCCCCCTGGGTATGGGTCAACCCCTCGACCTGTGGGCATCCGGGGCGTACAGTGTGCCCTCAAGGCGAGGACGGACGATGGCGAAGAAGAAAGCCGGCGGGCATCCCCCGCGCGTGCCCAAGAAGCGTTACGAGGCCGAGCTCACGCGGTTGCAGATCGAACTCGTCGAGATGCAGCAGTGGGTCATCGCGACCGGTCGTCGCGTCGTCGTCATCTTCGAAGGGCGCGACGCCGCCGGCAAGGGCGGCGCGATCAAGCGCGTCATGGAATACCTCAATCCGCGGCACGCGCGCATCGTGGCCCTGCCCCAGCCCTCAGAGCGCGAGCGGGGCCAGTGGTACTTCCAGCGCTACATCGAGCGGCTGCCGACCGCAGGTGAGATCGTGCTGATGGATCGCTCGTGGTACAACCGTGCGGGCGTCGAGCGGGTCATGGGCTACTCGACCGACGACGAGTACCAGCGCTTCCTCCGCCAAGTGCCCGTCGTCGAGCGCTTGCTCGTCGACGACGGCATCCTCCTCCTGAAGTACTGGTTCTCGGTCTCCGACGACGTGCAGCAGAAGCGCTTCGCCGGGCGGGTCGACGACCCGCTGCGCCGCTGGAAGCTCTCGCCCACCGATCTCGAGTCGATCAAGCGCTGGGAGGACTACTCGCGCGCGAAAGACGCCATGTTCGCCGCGACCGATATTCCCGAGGCGCCGTGGTGGACCATCGAGAGCGACGACAAGCGGGCATCCCGCATCAATCTCATCAGCCACCTGCTCAGTCAGATCCGCCACGAGCGCGCCGACCCCGAGAAGGTCGCGATCCCGGATCGGCCTCCGGCCACGGACTATCAGCGGCCGCCGCGCGAGCAGCACCAGCACGTACCCGACGTCGCGAGCGCTCTCGGTCGTTGAGCACCGAGCCGACTGACCGTGTGACGGTCAGGCCCGCGACGTCGGCGAGCGGTCGCTAGCTCGCGACCTCCTCGGTCTTCTCCTCGGTCACCTCTGGCGTCGCCTTCGCCGTCTTGCGCGTCTTGAGAAGGCTCAGCACGGTCGCCACGATGATGGTCGTCGCAATGAACCCGAGTGAGAACCAGATGGGGATCTCGGGGATCCACTTTACCGGCTCGCCGCCGTTGATGAAGGGCAGCTCATTGATCTTGAGGGCGTGCGAGATGAGCTTGAGGCCGATGAACGCGAGAATGACGGCGAGACCCTGAGCGAGGTAGATGAGTCGTTCGAGCAGTCCGCCGATCAAGAAGTAGAGCTGGCGCAGACCCATGAGCGCGAAGGCGTTGGCGGTGAACACGATGTAGGCCTCTTCGGTCAGGCCATAAATGGCCGGAATCGAGTCGACGGCGAAGATCAGGTCGACGAAGCCGATGGCCACGATCACGAGCAGCATGGGAGTGAAGAACCGCTTGCCGTCGATCTTCACCGAGAGCTTGTCACCGTGATACTGATCAACGAACGGCAGGTGCCTGCGGGCGAACTTGACGATGCCGATGTTCTGCGGGTCAGTGTCGTGTGAGGCGAATGCCTGGCGGTACGCGAGTACGAGCAGCAGGGCACCAAAGATGTAGAAGACCCACGAGAAGTTGGAGATGAGCGTCGCGCCGACGGCAATAAAGATGCCGCGCATCACGAGAGCGATCGCGATGCCGATCAGGAGCACCTTCTGCTGATACATCTTGGGCACCGCGAACGCGGTCATGATGAGCAGAAAGACGAAGACGTTGTCGACCGACAGCGCTTTCTCGGTCAGGTATCCGGCGAAGTACTCACCGCCGAACTGCCACCCCGACACCATGCCGACGCCCACACCGAAGATCAGGGCCAGCGTGATGTAGAACACCGACCACTTGGCCGCTTCGGCGATCGAGGGCTCGTGCGGGGTTCGCACGTGAGCGTAGAACTCCCAGATGAAGAACGCGATCGTGACCGCAATGGTGATGATCCAGATGAGGGGCGTGACGCCCATAGGGGTGCTCCTTGGTCAATCGACGAATGACCAAGGTCTCTTCCGCCCTGAAGAACCAGGACAAGCCGCCCGGAGCACGGTTGCGTGCTCGTACTGACGAGTCGGCTTCGAAGGAATACTCCCCTTGACCCGCCGAGTGTACCTGGTATCGGGGCGCACACGCTGAACCGTGCACGCTGGCGCCCGATAGCGAAAAACCCCCGCACCACGAGGTCGGGGGTTTTCGCTGAGCACACAGCTCGGCCCTTTACCAGGGCAGTGGCGGTGACGGTGGGATTTGAACCCACGGTGGGCTCAACACCCACACAACTTTTCGAGAGTTGCACCTTCGGCCGCTCGGACACGTCACCGGGGGAGAGTTTAGTACAGGCGGGCGGGCGGGTCGAACCGGGCGGGTGAGCACGGCTGAGCATCCACTCGTCGTGGCTACGATGCGTGCATGACCTGGTCGTTGCGCACGCCGTTCACGAACGCGCGGCGTCGGGCATGGGCGCGACGCGCCCGGCAGCCGGGCGAGCTGCTCTACGTGGCGATCGGCGACTCGGCGGCGCAGGGTGTGGGCGCGCGCCGCATCGACGCGAGCTACGTCGGCCTGCTCGCCGCGCGGCTGCAGCGGCTCACGGGCCGCACGGTGCGCGTCGTCAACCTGTCGCGCTACGGCGCCCGACTCGACGACGCCCTCGAACGGCAGCTGCCGCAGCTCGCGCAGCTCGAACCCGACCTCGTGACCGTCGCGATCGGGGCCAACGACATGGTCGCGCACGACGCCGAGCGCTTCGTCGACGAGTTCGAGCGGTTGCTGGCCGCGCTGCCGCCGCACGCGATCGTCGCCGACCTGCCGTGCTTCCACTTCGGTGACCGTGAACGGGATGCGGTGCACGCCTCGCGCGCGATCGCCGACCTCGTGCGGGCCCGCGGTCTGGCCTTCGCGCCCCTGCACCGCGTCACCGAAAGGCGGCGCGGCTGGGGGTCGTGGCCAGAATTCACGTGGGACCAGTTCCACCCCTCGGCCATCGGCTACCGGGTGTGGGAGTCGGCGTTCGCTGGCGCGGTCGCGAAGCGAGCGCGTGCTGTGCGTTCCGCGAGTTGATAAGAGCCAGCACGGGAGAAGGGAAGGATGTCACGGTGATGAACACGACGACGATCGCCGCCGAGCTCGCGACGGTCATTGAGCACTGGACCCCGCGCGTGATCGGCCAGGTGAACGACCAGTACGTGAAGGTCGCGAAGCTGCTGGGCGAGTTCGTCTGGCACGCGCACGAGAACGAGGACGAGCTGTTCTGGGTCATCTCGGGCCGGCTGCGCATCCAGCTCGAGGGCCACGACGAGGTCGTGCTCGAACCCGGTCAGTTCTTCGTCGTGCCGCGCGGTGTGCGGCACAACCCGATCGCCGACGAGGAGGTCGAGCTCGTGCTCATCGAGACCGTGACGACCGCCCACACGGGCGATGTGGTCGTCGACCGCACTGTGCCGATCGAGCGGCAGCTGCCGAGCGGTTGACGGTGCATCGTCGGGGTCGGTGGTGCGTCGTAGTCTGAAGCCACCATGGCCAAGCCGACCGCGAACTTCGTCTGCACCGAGTGCGGCTGGACGACCCTGAAGTGGGCCGGGCGCTGCGGCGAGTGCCAGCAGTGGGGCACCGTCATCGAGAAGGATGCGCCGACGCGGCACACCGCGCCGGCCCGGGTTGCCGAGGGCCGGGCCGCGCGCCCCATCACCGAGATCGAACCGCGCGAGCGCAGCCACACGCCCACGGGCATCGCCGAGTTCGACCGGGTGCTCGGCGGCGGCATCGTGCCGGGCGCCGCCATCCTGCTGTCGGGCGAGCCCGGGGTCGGCAAGTCGACGCTGCTGCTCGAGGTCGCCGCGCGCGCCGCGAAGCTCGGCCAGCGCGTGCTCTACGTGAGCGCCGAGGAGTCGGTGGCGCAGGTGCGGCTGCGCGCCGGGCGCACGGGCGCCCTGACGCCCGAGCTTTACCTCGCGAGCGAGACCGATCTCGCCACGATCCTCGGCCAGATCGACGAGGTGCAGCCCGCCCTCGTGATCGTCGACTCGGTGCAGACCGTCGCCTCCTCGCTCGTCGACGGCCTCGCGGGCGGGGTCAGCCAAGTGCGGGAGGTCGCGGCGACGCTCATCCGTGTCGCGAAGGACCGCGACATCCCCGTCGTGCTCGTCGGCCACGTGACGAAAGACGGCACGATCGCGGGCCCGCGCCTGCTCGAGCACCTCGTCGACGTCGTGTGCCAGTTCGAGGGCGACCGCCAGACGGCCCTGCGCTTCGTGCGTGCGCTCAAGAACCGCTTCGGCCCGACCGACGAGGTGGGCTGCTTCGAGATGACGGGCGACGGCATCGCCGAGGTCGCCGACCCGTCGATCCTCTTCCGCTCGGGGTCGACCACGCCCGTGAGCGGCACGTGCGTCGCCATCGCCATGGAGGGCCGTCGTGCCCTGCCCGTCGAAGTGCAGGCGCTCATCGTCGCCTCGAACGCCCCGCAGCCGCGGCGCGTCGTCAACGGCGTCGACTCGTCGCGCGTCGCCATGCTGCTCGCCGTGCTCGAGCGCCGCTGCGGCATGCCGCTCAGCGGGTTCGACGTGTACGTCTCGACCGTCGGCGGCATCCGCCTGACCGAGCCCGCGGCCGACCTCGCGATCGCGCTGGCCGTCGCGAGCGCCCGACGCGAGAAGGCGCTGGATGCTCACCTCGCCGCCATCGGAGAGATCAGCCTTGCCGGTGAGATCCGCGCGGTGTCGGGCGCCAGCCAGCGGGCCGCCGAGGGCGCGCGCCTCGGCTACACCACGGTGATCGACGCCTCGGCACTGCACCTGCGCGAGGCCGTGCGGCTCGCGTTCGCGAGCGCGCACGACGAGAAGCTCGACGTTCCCGAGTTCTGAGCGCGCCCGCGCGGGCGTTGTCGGCCGAACATCGCATTGCAGCCCGAACTTCTCGACGCGAATGCGAGATTCGGGCTACAACGCCGTGGCCGCGTGCCGCGCGGCCACCTACTCGGCCGTGAGACGTAGCGCGTCGAGCACGTCCTGAGGCTCGGCCTGCATCGCGTGCGGGCCCGCGACGTCGAACCAGACGGCCTCGAGCACGCCGATGTTCTGCTCGAGGAATTCGCGCAGCGTCGCGCCGTCGTACGGCAGCACACGGTGCTCGGGCTCGTCGGGCACCATCGCGATGTAGGTCTGCGGGCTCGAGAAGAGCAGCAGCATGTACTTGTCGGACTCGCCGCGGCGGAACACCCGCACCTGTGCCGGGCCCTCGGTGATGAGCAACGGGACGATGACGCGGTCGTTACGCAGGGCGAACGCCACGGCGGCGGCGTCTTGACGTTCGAGGGCGGCATCCAGTCGCTGCTCGGGCGGGAGCAGCGAAGGCGGGAGCGGGGCCAGGTGACCGGAGGCGGTGCGGCGCGGCTGCGAGGAGCCGGGGCGTTTCGCGGGCTTCTTCTTGGGCATCCTGAACAGCCTACGGGGGCTAGTTGAGGATGAAGGGGCGGTCGCCGTCGCCCTCGAACTCGCCGACGCTCACGCTCAGCCGGTAGGTCGCGCCGCCCGCCACGACGGGGTCGCGCTCGGCGTCGCAGTCGTCGGCGCTCGAGCGCGTGCGGCTCCACGCGAAGGGCGAGCTCGACAGGGGCTCACCGGGCTCGAGGGTCACCTCGGCCGGCACGCCCGGCTGCTGGCAGTCGGCCGATGCCCAGATGCGGTCGCTGCCCGAGGTGATGACGTACGACTGCACGTCGCTGCCCGCCTGCATGGTGCACGGCGCGGTGCCCGTGTTGAGCAGCGTCAGCGACAGCAGCGGCTGCTCGCCCGAGGGGTACGAGGCCGCGTCCGTGACCGGCGTCACGGTGACCTGCTCGGGCGTGCACGCAGTGACATCGCCGGCGGTGAGCGGGTCGCCCGCCGCTGCGGTCTCGCTCGTCGTCGGCTCGGGGGTCGGCTGCTCGGCGGGCGCGCCGGTGCCGGGCCGCACGATGATGAGCACGATGATCAGGATGACCGCGAGCGCGACGATGCCCACGACGATGCGGCGGCGCCAGTAGATCTCTGGCGGCAGCGGCCCGACAGGGTTGCGGATCGTCGACATGCCGCCAGGGTAGGCCCGGTTCGGGGCGACGGCGGGATGCTCGCTCGGCGTGTGCCCGAACGCTCAGGGGTCTCTACAGAACCTTGAGCATGCGCGTGTTGCCGAGCGTGTTCGGCTTCACGCGCGAGAGGTCGAGGAACTCGGCGACGCCCTCGTCGGGCGACCGCACAAGCTCGGCGTAGACCTCCGGGTCGACGAGCAGCTGTTCGTCGATGGGCGCGAAGCCGTGGCGAGCGAAGAAGTCGACCTCGAACGTCAGGCAGAACAGCCGCTGCAGGCCGAGGTCGCGCGCGTCGTCCTCGAGGCTCGCCAGGAGTGCGTGGCCCACACCTCGCCCGCGCCACGCATCGCTCGCCGCGAGCGTGCGGATCTCGCCCAGGTCTTCCCAGATGACGTGCACGGCGCCGCACCCGATGACCTCGCCCGTGGCATCGTCAACGGCGACACGAAACTCCTGCAGCGACTCGAAGAACACGACGAGCTCTTTGCCGAGCAGGATCCGCTGCCGCACGAGCGGCTCGACGAGCTGCTTGATGGCGCGCACGTCGCTCGTGCGCGCGCGCCGCACGCTGAACCCGGTCGATGTCACGTCGCAAGCCTACGGCCGCCGCACGCCGAAGCGCCCCGCCCGGGGTGACCGGACGGGCGCTGATGGGGTGCGAGCATCCGGCGATCGGATGCAGGGCGCGGGCTACTCGACGGGAGGCAGCTCGTCCGCTCCGATCGACGCCGACGCGCTCGCCCCGGCCTCGACCGCCGCGAGCTCCTTGCGCGTGGTGGCGAAGGTGAAGGCCCCGTCGACGTAGTCGACCGCGACGTGGTCGCCCGCGTTGAGGTCGCCGTGCAGGATTCGCTCGCTCAGCGCGTCTTCGATCTCGTGCTGCACCGCGCGCCGGAGCGGGCGGGCACCCATCGTCGGATCCCAGCCGACCTTGATCAGCTGAGCCTTGGCGGCGTCGCTCACCTCGATCGTCATGTCGCGGTCGAGCAGGCGCTCGCGCAGGCGCTTCACGAAGAGGTCGACGATCTGCAGCAGCTCGTCCTGGTTCAGCTGCGGGAAGACGATCGTCTCGTCGACGCGGTTGAGGAATTCGGGCTTGAAGTGCTTCTTGAGCTCTTCGACGACCTTCGCGCGCATGGCCGAGTACGACGCCGCGGCGTTGCCCTCGAGCGTGAAGCCCACCGGACCACCCGTGATGTCTTTCGTGCCGAGGTTGGTCGTCATGATGATGACCGTGTTCTTGAAGTCGACCACGCGGCCCTGACCGTCGGTCAGGCGGCCCTCTTCGAGCACCTGCAGCAGCGAGTTGAAGATGTCAGGGTGCGCCTTCTCGATCTCGTCGAAGAGCACGACGCTGAACGGCTTGCGGCGCACCTTCTCGGTGAGCTGGCCGCCCTCCTCGAATCCGACGAACCCGGGAGGGGCACCGAAGAGACGCGAGACGGTGTGCTTCTCGCCGTACTCCGACATGTCGAGCGCGATGAGCGCGCCCTCGTCGTCGAACAGGAACTCGGCGAGCGCCTTGGCGAGCTCGGTCTTTCCGACACCCGTGGGACCGGCGAAGATGAACGAGCCGCTCGGGCGCTTCGGGTCTTTCAGGCCCGCGCGTGTGCGGCGGATCGTCTTGGCGAGCACCGAGATCGCCTCTTCCTGGCCGATGACCCGCTGGTGCAGGGCCTTCTCCATGAAGATGAGGCGGCTCGACTCCTCCTCCGTCAGTTTGAAGACGGGGATGCCCGTGGCCTGGGCGAGCACCTCGGCGATGACGCCCTCGTCGACGGTGCCGCTCGCGGCGACCTCACCGGCGCGCCACTGCTTCTCGAGACGCAGCCGCTCGCCGAGCAGCTTCTTCTCGTCGTCCCGAAGCGAAGCGGCCTTCTCGAAGTCCTGGTTCTCGATCGCCAGTTCCTTCTCGGTGCGCACGCCGGCGATCTTCTCGTCGAACTCCCGCAGCTCGGGCGGCGCCGACAGGATCGAGAGACGCAGGCGGGCGCCGGCCTCGTCGATCAGGTCGATCGCCTTGTCGGGCAGGAAGCGGTCTTGCACGTAGCGGTCGGCCAGGTTCACCGCGGCGACGATCGCGCCATCGGTGATCGAGACCTTGTGGAACGCCTCGTACTTGTCGCGAAGCCCCTTGAGGATGTTGATGGCGTGCGGCAGCGAGGGCTCGTTGACCTGCACGGGCTGGAAGCGGCGCTCGAGCGCAGCATCCTTCTCGAAGTGCTTGCGGTACTCGTCGAGCGTGGTCGCTCCGATGGTCTGCAGCTCGCCGCGGGCTAGCAGCGGCTTCAGGATGCTCGCCGCATCGATCGCGCCCTCAGCGGCACCCGCACCCACGAGGGTGTGGATCTCGTCGATGAAGACGATGATGTCGCCGCGCGTGCGGATCTCCTTCGTGACCTTCTTCAGGCGCTCCTCGAAGTCACCGCGGTAGCGGCTGCCGGCGATGAGCGAACCGAGGTCGAGCGAGTACAGCTGCTTGTCCTTCAGCGTCTCGGGCACCTCGCCCTTGACGATCGCCTGGGCGAGACCCTCGACGACGGCGGTCTTGCCGACGCCGGGCTCGCCGATCAGCACGGGGTTGTTCTTCGAGCGGCGCGAGAGGATCTGCATGACCCGCTCGGCCTCCTTCTCGCGCCCGATGACGGGGTCAAGCTTGCCTTCGCGCGCGGCCGCCGTGAGGTTGCGGCCGAACTGGTCGAGCACCTGCGAGCCCTTGTCGGGGCTGGGGCTGTCGCCACCGACGGCGACGGCCTCCTTGCCCTGGTAGCCCGAGAGCAGCTGGATAACCTGCTGGCGCACGCGGTTGAGGTCGGCGCCGAGCTTGACGAGCACCTGCGCGGCGACACCCTCGCCCTCGCGGATGAGGCCGAGCAGGATGTGCTCGGTGCCGATGTAGTTGTGGCCGAGCTGCAGCGCCTCGCGCAGGCTCAGCTCGAGCACCTTCTTGGCGCGCGGCGTGAACGGGATGTGCCCGGTCGGCTGCTGCTGCCCCTGGCCGATGATGTCTTGCACCTGCTCGCGCACGGCGTCGAGCGAGATGTTGAGCGACTCGAGCGCCTTCGCGGCGACGCCTTCGCCCTCGTGGATCAGGCCGAGGAGGATGTGCTCGGTACCGATGTAGTTGTGGTTGAGCATCTTGGCTTCTTCTTGCGCCAGCACCACCACACGACGGGCCCGGTCAGTGAACCGTTCGAACATCTCGCACTCTCCTCACGCGATTCCGACGCAGGATGCGGAGCCGCTGTGTCGAGGGTAACCAGCGCACCCCTGCAGAACTGCCCGTGTTCGCCGTGGGCGTTACCGTGCTTGCGCTTCGAGCACCCCGGCACTACCGTATCGATTATCGTTATTATCGTTGATCGATAGGATGCTCGTGACCACCGCCTCGGACCACCCCCGCACGCGCGCACTCAACCGCGCGGCCGGCACGACCGCTCTCGTTGTGGGCGGGCTTGCCGCGCTCGCCACCGTGATGCACCTCGCTCAGACGGTGTGGATCATCGCGCAGGGCCGCGTCGGCACCGCTTCTGTCGAGGTCGTCGACGGAGGGGTGATGGTGACGTCCAGGCTCAACCCCGGCGACGTCTCGGTCGAAGCCGTCATCGCGGCTCTCGTCGGCGACGTCACGATCCTCATCGTGATCGGAGTGGTCTCAGCAATCGCCATCGCACTCGTGCGCGACCGCCCGTTCGGCCGTCGCACGCCCCTCGCGGTCGCCGTCGCCGGACTCGCGGTCGTGTTCGCGCGAGGCGCCGAATTGCAACGCGCTACCGAAGGGCTTGTCTGATGGATCAGTTTGCGTTCGTCCTGCTCGTCATGGGCGGCATCATCACCCTGCTCGTGCTCAGCGTCGGCTGGCGCGACAACGAGGGCTCCATGCTGCGACTCCTCAGCACGCTCGCGATGGCCTGGGCCGCGGTGTCGGCACTCGGCGTCATCGCTGTCATCGCGTTGCCGCTGCTCGGCGGTCAGGCGCTCGACATCAGCCTCATGCCCGTCGTCGACCCCGAGTCGTCCCCCGCGCCTGGCGTGCTCTCGCTGGCGGCCGAGTCGGTGCGGGCCACTGTCGAGCCCTCGGCGCTGAGCGCGGGCGCGGCCGGGCTGACGCTCGCGGGATCGGGCATCACCGGGATCGTGAGCGCCATCGTCGCGGGCGTGATCGCCTTCGCGCTGCGGCGCATCGCCGCGGGCGACCCCTTCCAGCGTTCGATGCATCGCGCGACTCTGCTGGCCGGCGTCGCCTTAACGAGCGGGCTCCTGCTCGGTGCCGGGCTCTCAGGCTTCGCTCGCATGGTCGTCGCCGATGAGCTCAACACTCTGCTCGGCGCCGAGCGGTTCGTGCTCGGCTTCGAACTCGACCTCACCCCCGTGCTCATCGGAGTCGTCGTGCTCGCGCTCTCGAGCCTCTTCCGCTTCGGCGAGCGCCTGCAGAGCGACACCCGCGGGCTGGTCTGATGAGCCCGGCGATCTCCGATGACGAGGAGACGGGCATCCATTGCCGGCTCGATGAGCTGCTCGAGCAACGCGGCATGACGCTGACGCGCTTGAGCGAGCTCGTCGGCGTGAGCATCGTCAACCTCTCGGTGCTCAAGAACGACCGGGCTCGGGCCATCAGGTTTTCGACGCTGCGGGCGATCTGCGAGGCGCTCGACTGCGAGGTCGGCGACCTGCTCGTCGTCGACCCCTGACAGGCCGGACCCGCGCCCGCGGTGTTGCTCGTTCAGGAAGCATGGTCGAAAGACGTACTCCACCGGCGTGTCGGGGGCATCCCGGGCCGTGTCAGCTCGATATTCCTGAACGAGCAACACCGGCGGCGGCGCAGGCGACAGGAGCAGTGAGGTCAGGCCGACGTAGGGTGTCGATGTGAGCAACCTCGAGACCGAGCCGGCCGAGCTCGTCAGCCACGACGGGCCCGCGGCGGGCATCCAGGTGCTCGAACCGCGCGAGGTGCCGCTCGGCGGCCCGCGCGCGATGACCGTGCGCCGCACGCTGCCGCAGCGCGAGCGCAGCCTCATCGGCGCCTGGTGCTTCGTCGACCACTACGGTCCCGACGACGTCGCCGAGACGGGCGGCATGTCGGTGCCACCGCATCCGCACACGGGCCTGCAGACGGTCAGCTGGCTGTTCGAGGGCGAGGTCGAGCACCGCGACTCCACTGGCGCGCACGCGATGGTGCGTCCCGGCGAGGTCAACCTCATGACGGCCGGGTCGGGAATCCAGCACTCCGAGGTCTCGACCCCCGCGACCACGCGACTGCACGGCGCGCAACTGTGGGTCGCCCTGCCCGACCGCGACCGGCACACGCGGCCGTTCTTCGAACACGCCGAGCCCGAGCCGTTCACCGTGGGCGCGGCGACCCTCTGCGTGTTCGTCGGCGAGTTGGCCGGCTCGGCGAGCCCCGTGCGCACCTTCACGGCCCTTGTCGGCGCGCAGCTCGACCTGCCGGCCGGGGCGAGCGTCGACCTACCCGTCGACCCCCGCTTCGAGCACGGCCTGCTGGTGGATGCGGGCACCGCCCACCTCGACGGCGTCGAGATCCCCGGCGCCCACCTCGGCTATGCGGCCCCCGGTCGCACGTCGGTGCGGATCGCGGCCGGACACGCCCCCCTGCGCGCGCTGCTGCTGGGCGGCGAGCCGCTCGGCGAGCCCATCGTCATGTGGTGGAACTTCATCGCGCGCGACCACGACGAGATCGTGGCGTTCCGCGAGCAGTGGCAGGCCGAGGTGATCGACGGCGGCACGCTCGACGGTCGATTCGGCACGGTCGATGGCTGGGACCACGCGCTGCCCGCCCCGGTCATGCCCGACGTGCGACTGCGGCCGCGCGACTAAGCGACCGCCGCGCGACTGAGCGCTGCGAGCGCGCGATCGGCGCCGCCGACCGAGCGCGGCTACCGCCCGCGCGGCAGCTGCACCGACGGCAGCGTCTCACCCGGCACGGCGAGCGCGTGCCACGAGAAGCGCTCGGCCAGCAGTTCGCACGCGCGCACGGAGCGCAGGCTGTTGCCCTGCGCATCCAGCAGCGGGCTGTAGAGGCCGAGCCCGAACGTCGCCGGGCTCGCGGTGATGACCCCGCCCGCGACACCGCTCTTGGCCGGGCTGCCGACGCGCAGCATCCACTCGCCCGATGCGTCGTACATGCCGCACGTCGCCATGACGGTCAGCACGTGCCGCGCCACGTCGCTGCTCATGGTGCGCACGCCCGTGACGGGGTTCACGCCGCCGCACGCGAGGGTCGCCGCCATGACGGCGAGGTCGTCCGCGGTGACGAGCACGGCGCACTGGCGCAGGTACACCCACAGCGTCTCGTCGACGTCGGCCGTGAGCGAGCCGGCGCTGCGCATGAGGTAGCCGAGGGCCCGGTTCATGTCGGCGGTCTCGAGCTCGGCGGCGAAGACGCCCTCGTCGACGGTGAGGTCGCGCCCGGCGCACGCGCTCATGAGGCTCAGGATGCGCCCGAAGCGCCCCGCCGCCGAGTCGCCGGCGACGAGCGAGCAGGTGACGATGGCGCCCGCGTTGATCATGGGGTTGTCGGGTCGGCCCGTGTCGGCTTCGAGCGAGATTGCGTTGAAGCGCTCGCCGCTCGGCTCGCAGCCGACGCGCTCGAGCACGGCGTCGAGCCCGCGGTCGGCGAGCGCGAGGGCGAAGGCGAACACTTTCGAGATCGACTGGATCGAGAAGAGCTCGGCGTGGTCGCCGGCCGACCACAGGCGGCCCTCAGGGCTGCAGACCGCGAGGCCGAAGCGGCTGGGGTCGGCGAGCAGCAGCGGTGGGATGTAGCTGGCGAGCTCGCCCTCGTCGAGGGGCGCGAGCTCGCGGTGCACGGCGTCGAGCGTGGCGGCGACGGGGTCGAGCTCGGTCATGGTCGTCAGCCTGCCAGGGGGCGCTACTCGTGGGGGTCGGGTCGCGCGGCGAGGCGCGCGCGCTCTTCGGCCTCGATCTCGGAGTAAGTCTCGCGCTCGGAGCGGTCGGCGCGGATGATCGCGCGCATGGCGAACCAGAAGATGAGCCCGATCACGATCGTCGGGGTCACCGAGAAGATCGCGTTGCCCCAGAAGTCTTCCGGCATGCCATCAAGGATACGTCGGTGCGGCTGAGGCCAGCACCGCGTGGTGTCAGCTGACGAGGCGGCGGCGCGCCCACAGGCCGAAGCCGAGCACGACGAGGGCGACGACGGCCGTCGTGGCGAGCACGACGGGGCCGAGCAGACCGAGGCCGGCTCCGAGCGGTGTGGCGGCGAGCACCGCGGGAAGGGTCGCGGGGCGGTCATCGCCGCCGAGCGCCTCCGTGGGCAGCTGGAACCCGTCGGTCGATTCGCCGTTCGTGACGGCGTTGTTGACAGTGATGTCGCCCACGACCGTCGAGAGTCGGCCGCCGTCGGCGATCGCCGTCAGGCAGTAGGCGCCGTCGGGCACCGCCGTGGTCGAGAGCGTCACCGAGAATTGCGATTCGGCGAGCTCGAGGCGCTGCTCGATGACGGGCGAGCCGCAGTCGCCGAGCGACTGGGGGGCGAGCCCGAGCACGAGGTCCACCTCGGTGGCGCCGACGATCGTGCCCTCGATGGCGAGGTCGCCGCCGACGGCGGTGCCCGCGAGCGGGGTGTCGATGCGCAACGACTCGGCCGCGAAGCCGGGGCTCGCCATGAGCACGGTGGTGAGCACGGCGATGGGGATGCCGGCGGCAACTGCGCGGAGACGGTGAGAGATCATGAGATCGCCGTTCGGGTCGGGCGATGCGCGCGGGCTCGGGGAAGCATCCGCGCGAATTCGGGTATCGGGTGCCCTCAGGCTAAGGCGGTCCCGGCGCGGGCGCAGTCCCCCGTCCGGGGGGCGAGGTCGGCTCAGCCCTTGGCGATGATGCCGATGACACCCGAGAGCAGCAGGTAGGCGCCGATGGCGCCCACAACGAGCCACAGGGCCAGCCGGTTCATGCTGATGGCGGGCTTCTTCTCGTCGTCGCCGGGCAGCTTCAGCTCGTCTTTCGCCATGCCGCGACCCTACTTCACGAGCGGGAAGAGGATGGTCTCGCGGATGCCGAGGCCGGTCAGCGCCATGAGCAGCCGGTCGATGCCCATGCCCATGCCGCCGCTCGGGGGCATGCCGTGCTCGAGCGCCGTGAGGAAGGCCTCGTCGAGCTGCATCGCCTCGAGGTCGCCGCCCGCGGCGAGCGCCGCCTGCGCGACGAAGCGCTCGCGCTGGATGACGGGGTCGACGAGCTCGGAGTACGCGGTCGCGAGCTCGAAGCCGCGCACGTAGAGGTCCCACTTCTCGACGACGCCCGGAATGGACCGGTGCTCGCGCACGAGCGGGCTGGTGTCGACGGGGAAGTCCATGACGAAGGTCGGCCGCACGAGGCCGCCCTTCACGAAGTGCTCCCACAGCTCTTCGACGTACTTGCCGGGCAGCGGGTGATCGATCTCGATGTCGACGGCGTCGGCGAGCTTCTTGAGCTCGGCCATGGGGGTCTGCGGCGTGACCTCGACGCCGGCGGCCGCACTGAGCGAGTCGTACATGCTCAGGCGGTCCCACTCGCCACCGAGGTCGTACTCGGTGCCGTCGGCCCACGTGACGACGTGCGAGCCCGACACCGCGGTCGCCGCGTTCTGGATCATCTCCTGCGTCAGGTCGGCCATCTGGTGGTAGTCGCCATAGGCCTGGTACGCCTCGAGCATCGCGAACTCGGGGCTGTGCGTCGAGTCGGCGCCCTCATTGCGGAAGTTGCGGTTGATCTCGAACACGCGCTCGATGCCGCCGACGACCGCGCGCTTGAGGAACAGTTCGGGCGCGATGCGCAGGAACAGCTCGGTGTCGAAGGCGTTCGAGTGGGTGACGAACGGGCGAGCGGATGCTCCGCCGTGCATCGTCTGCAGCATGGGCGTCTCGACCTCGAGATAGCCGTGGTTCGCGAACGTGGTGCGCAGGCTGGCGACCGCCACGGCGCGGGCGCGCACGGTCTGCCGCGCCTGCTCGCGCACGATGAGGTCGAGGTAGCGCTGGCGCACGCGCGTCTCGTCGCTGAGCTCGCTGTGCAGGTTCGGCAGCGGCAGCACCGCTTTGGCGGCGATGGCCCACGAGCTCGTCATGATGCTCAGCTCGCCGCGACGGCTCGTGATCACTTCGCCCTCGACGAAGACGTGATCGCCCAGGTCGACGAGGTCCTTCCAGCGCTCCAGGCTCTCGTCGCCGACCTCGGCGAGGCTCAGCATGACCTGAATGCGGCTGCCCTCCCCCGACTGCAGGGTGGCGAAGCACAGCTTGCCCGTGTTGCGCGAGAAGACGACGCGGCCGGCGAGAGCGACCCGCTCCCCCGTAGCCGTGTCGGGTTCGAGTTCGGGGAACCGCGCGCGGACATCCGGAATCGTGTCGGTCACCGCGAGGCCGATCGCGTAGGGCTCGAGCCCGGCGTCGAGCATGCGCTGCCGCTTGTCGAGCCGCACCTGCTTCTGCTCGGCGATCTGCTCTTCTGTGAACTCAGTGATCGTCGGCTCGGCGGGCTGCTCGGCAGGTGCGGTGTTCTCGCTCATCAGGCGTCCAGCCTACCGGCGGGCGGGAGCGCTGAGAGCGGTCCCGCCGTCGCGCAACGACGGGTCACAGGAGCGGGATGCTCGCGCGCGGCCCGGCTCAGCCCAGGTGCAGCAGCTCGGTGTCGATGAGCCGCGTCGTGCCGACGCGCGCCGCGATGAGCGCCCGCGCGGGCCCGCGGTGGTCGTCGTCGACCGACTGGAACGTGTCGGGTCGCACGACGGCGAAGTAGTCGAGCTCGACCTCGCTCGCCCCCATGAGCACGCCCTGGGCGGCGGCGACGATCGCGTCGATGCCGCGGTCGGCGGCCGACTGGGCGGCCTCGAGCGCCTGGGGGATGGCGCGGGCCGCCCGGCGGTGGCGCTCGTCGAGGTAGGCGTTGCGGCTCGAGAGCGCGAGGCCGTCGTGCGCGCGCACGGTCTCGACGACCTCGATGCGGGTGCGGATGTCGAGGTCGCGCACCATGCGCTGCACGAGGAACACCTGCTGCGCGTCTTTCTCGCCGAAGACGGCAATGTGCGGCTGCACGATGCCGAGCAGCTTGGCCACGACCGTGAGCACGCCGTCGAAGTGCCCGGCGCGTGACCGCCCCTCGTAGAGCCCGCCGACCGCACCCGCCGAGACCCGGGTCTGCACGGGGCCGGAAGGGTACATCTCGTCGACGGCGGGGGCGAACACGGCGGTGACGCCGTGCCCGGCGAGAACATCCCGATCGGCGGTCAGATCGCGGGGGTAGCGGTCGAAGTCCTCCGCGGGCCCGAACTGCATCGGGTTGACGAACACCGAGACGATGACGACGTCGGCGACCTCGCGCGCGTGCTCGACGAGGGCCAGGTGGCCGTCGTGCAGCGAGCCCATCGTGGGCACGAGGGCGACGGTCGAGCCGGCGGCACGCGCCGCGTCGAGCCGGGACCGGAGCCCCGCGATGGTCGTCTCGACGGCGGGCGGGGTCGTGTCGGTCACCGGTCGATGCTATCGACCGCGGGGGACTGCAGCGCATTCTCGACCGCCGAGCGCACGACGCCGCCGAGCACACGGCCGGGCTGCTCTACGCCGATGGCCCGCAGGGCGGCGACCGACTGGTCGATGATCGCGGTCGAGAACTGCGAGGCGGCGGCGATCGCGTCGGCGTATGCGGGTCGGTCCTCCTCGGCGATGACCACGGGTTCCGCGCCCATCTCGACGACGAGGGCCTGGGCGATGGGCAGCACCGGCCCGGGCGCGGTCACCGCGCACCACGCGTCGCGCAAGCGCACGAGGTCAATGCTCGTCCCCGTGAAGGCGAGGGCCGGATGCACCGCGAGCGGAATGGCTCCCGCGGCCCGCGCGGGGTCGAGCACGGCCGTTCCGTGCTGCGCCGAGGTGTGCAGCACGAGTTGGCCGGCCTGCCAGGCGCCGAGGGCGGCGAGCCCCGCAATGAGCTCGACGAGCTGGTCGTCGGGCACGGCGAGCACGACGAGCTCGCTGCGCTCGACCAGTTGCGGCACCGCGAGCTGCGGCACGCCCGGCAGCATGCTCTCGACCCGGTCGCGCTCGTCGTCGGTGCCCGCCGAGACGCCGACGATGGCGTGCCCGGCGGCCGCGAGCGCCGCGCCGATCACGGGGCCGACGCGCCCCGCGCCGACGATGCCGACGCCGAGGCGCCCGTCGCGCCCGCTCATCGCTGGCGCCAGCGGTGGCTCGTATCGGTGCGGGCCGCGCGCAGCGACGAGGCGGCGACGTCGTCGAACAGGCGCATGGCGTCGAGCCGGTCGAGGGCGCCGATCGTGGGACTGATGGGGCCCGCGACGGTGTGCACGTGCACTTCGCCGAGCCGCAGCGCGCGCAGCACCGGGCCCTGGCGCACAGCGACCGACTGCGTGCGCGAGAGCGGCACGATCGTGAGCGCGCGCCAGATGGCGCCCGTGCGCAGCAGCACCGCCGTGTCGGTGAGCGCGAAGCCGTTGCGGGGCTGCGAGAACCAGCGCAGTACGCGGGCGCGACGCGGCGAGACCGTGTAGCCGCCCTCGTCGCCGCGGCCCCGTAGGCCGAGCTCGAGCACCTCGGCCGCCTCGTCGACGGCGACCTCGGGCAGCAGCAGGCGCAGCACGGCACGAACGTCGTCGAGGTTGCCGACGGGCAGGATGGTCGTCTGCTGCTGGCCGGCGGCCCCGCCCTGCGAGGAGCGCGAGGCGCGGTTGACAGCGATCTGCCACCAGCCAGCGGGCCGCCACAGCAGCGGTTGGCTGACCTTCACCGAGTGGATGCGGCCGGGCGGCAGCGTCTCGTTGGTGGTCGAGAGCAGGCCGAAGCCGACCCGGACGCCGTCGGGCGTCGCGGCGATCGAGTAGCGCAGCGAGCGGGTGATGCGGGCGACGAGGAAGCCGGCGATGCCGATCATGCCGGGGAACATGGCGAAGAGCAGGAACAGCTCGCCCGTCGTGATGCTCGTCACGGCGATCGCCACGAGCATGGCCACGAGCACGAGCGTCGTGTCGCTCAGCACGGTCGAGCCGATGAGCCGACCGGGGTTCATGCGCACGATCGACGTGGGCTCGGCGAGGTCGACGTCGAGCTCGGGAGCCAGCAGCTCCGAGACGCGCTCGTCGAGCATCCCGCCAATGCCGGATGCCGCGGCGGCAGCCGGATCGGCGCCCGCGCGCTGGGCTCCCGACGCGAGCAGCAGGATGTCGCGGCGCAGCGCGTCGGCGTCGCGACCGCGCAGGTAGGCGAGCGGCACGCTCGCGTCGTTGCCGGCCACCGAGATCTCGAGCTTCGCGGCGCCGAACAGGCGCGGCACGAACGGCCGCCCGATGTTGATGCCTTGGATGCGGTCGAGCCGCGCCTTGCGGTTGGTGCGGAACAGGATGCCCGACCGCACCTCGACGACCTCGTCGGTGATGCGGAACGTGTGGAGGCGCCACGAGAAGTAGAAGCCCGCCACGAGCAGCAGCAGCACGCCGACGGCGGCGAGCAGCGCGACGAGCACGAGCTCTTCCCGCACGATGAAGTCGATCGCGTCGGCCTCGAGGTCGCCGCCCGACGGCGGCAGCGTCACGTCCTGCTCGCCGAAGAAGATCTCGATGAGCCGGTCGCGCAGGTTGACGATGAGCACGCCGATGATGGCGATGAAGGCCAGCCCGCCGCGGAAGAGCGGCGTGGCCGGGTGCAGCCGGTGCCAGGCGCCGTCGGCGAAGTCGGTGGTCGACGCGGCGGGGCTCGAGGCGACGGGGCTCGTGGCCGCCGGCGCAGCCTCGGCGCCGGGGTCGGTCACAGCCCCGCCCGGCGGGTCTCGGCGACCGCAACGAGGTGGTCGCGCAGGCGCTCGGCCTCGGCGAGCGGAAGGCCCGGGATGAGCACGCCGCTCGACGCCGCGGCGGTGACGAACTTCAGCTCGGCGAGCCCGAACGCGCGCGCGACGGGGCCGCGGCTGATGTCGACGAGCTGCATGCGCCCGTACGGCACGGCGACGAAGCGCTGGAACATGATGCCGCGGCGGAACAGCAGGTCGTCCTCCCGCAGCAGGTAGCCGATGGCCCGCACCCGGCGGGGGGTGAGGGCGAGCAGCACGATGAAGAGCGCGCCCATGCCCGCGCCGAGCATCCAGCCCTCGGCCCAGCCCAGCCAGAAGGGCACGAACGCGACGCCCGTGGCGATGGCGCCGAAGACGAACGTGCCGATCATGTCGACGGGGATGTACTTCGCCGAGACGCGCTGCCACTCGGTCTCGGGCCGCTCGAGCCGGCTCGGCGCGCTCTCGGTCGTGGCGGTGTCGGGCGCGTCGGGATCGGTGGTGGTCACGCGGGCGTCTCCTCGGTCGGTTCATCGGGCGGCAGGGCGCACCAGTGCTCGGCGACGAGGGCGGCGCTGACCAGCAGCACGGCGGCGACGACGGTTCCCCCCGCGGCCAGGGTCGAGCCTAACGGCACGACCGCCCGGGTGAGCAGATACAGCAGGATGCCGGCGGCGCCTCCCGCGAGCAGCGCACCGGCCAGCGCGCTCGCCTTCGCGAGCACGACCGCGCGCGTGGCGTAGAACGGGTCGATGCGCCGCTCGCCCGCGGCCGCGCGGCGCACGGGCCAGGCGAGCGCCAGCACGACGACGCCGATCAGCACGAGCGCGACGGCGAGCGAGGCGGGCGGCACGAGCACGGCGACGCCGCGCATGGCCAGCAGCGAGTCGAGAGCGAAGGCGGCGGCGGCTCCGACGAGCGCGGCGACGATGAGCGCGAGCGGGCGGGTGCGGGTCACGCCGGGCCGCCGAGGGTCGGGTCGGCGGGGCGCGGGGCGCCGTCGGTGAGCGCGGCGAGGAGGGCGGCGACCGGTCCGTGCCCGGTGAGCACAGCATCCGGCTGCACCTCGAGCCAGGGGGCGAGCACGAAGTCGCGCTCGTGCGCGCGGGGGTGCGGCACCTGCAGCACGTCGGAGTCGATCTCGAGCTCGTCGAGCGCGATGAGGTCGAGGTCGAGGGTGCGATCGCCCCACCGTTCGGCGCGCTCGCGGCCGTTCTCGAGCTCGATCTGGCGCAGGGCGTCGAGCAGTGTGTACGGGTCGAGGCGGGTCTGCAGCAGCGCGACCCCGTTGAGGTAGGCGGGCTTCTCGGGGTCGAGCCCCTCCAGCGTCAAGGCGACCGTGCCGTGCCACGACGAGACGGCGAGGATGCTCGACTCGGGCAGCGCGTCGAGCGCAGTCACCGCCCGCGCCAGTGTGGCCTCGCGGTCGCCGAGGTTGCTGCCGAGCGCGATGACGGCCGTGGCGGTGTGCGGTTGTGTCACGACCGCCCCCGCACGATCGAGACGCTCACATCGGCGAACGGCACCGTGATGGGCGCCTGCGGCTTGTGCACCGTCACCTCGGTCTGCCACACGGCGCCGTGCCGCAGCACGACGCTCGCGACGCGCTCGGCGACCGTCTCGATGAGGTCGACGGGGTCGCCTTCGACGGCGGCCACGACCTGCTCGGCGAGCTCGCCGTAGTGCACGGTCGAGGCGAGCTCGTCGTAGGCGGCCGCGCCGCGCAGGTCGAGATGCGCGGTCACGTCGATGACGAACTCCTGCCCGTCGCGCCGCTCGTGGTCGAAGACGCCGTGGTGCGCGAAGGCGCGCAGGCCCGTGAGGGTGATGCGGTCGGACGCCGGACGGTCGCCGCGGGAGGCCGCCTCGGCCGGGGGGCTCGCAGTGTACGAGCCGCCGAACACCGGGGTCTGCGCGGCCGCGGCGGCGATCGACTGCCACACGTCGAGGGCGCGGGCGCTCGAGCGCACGTCGTGCACGCGCAGAGCATCCACGTGCCCCGCCGCGAGGGCCGAGATCACCGCGGTCAGCAGATCGCGCTCCTCGACGGCGGCGTCATCGGGCAGCAGCGCGCCGAGGAACCGCTTGCGCGAGGCGCCCAGCAGCACGCGCGCGCCGATCGAGCGCAGTGTGCCGAGCTCGGCGAGCAGCTGCCAGTTGTGCTCGGCGCGCTTGGCGAAGCCCAGGCCCGGGTCGACCCAGAGCCGCTCGGGCTGCACGCCGGCCTCGAGCGCGGCGTGCCAGCGGCCCAGCAGCTCGTTGGTGACGTCCTGCGGCGCCCAGGTGTAGTCGCTCACCGCGTGCCAGGTCTCGCTCGGCCCGCGCCAGTGCATGAGCACGTATGGCGTGCCGAGCTGCGCGACGGTATCGAGCATCGCGGGGTCGGCGAGCCCGCCGCTCACGTCGTTGACGATCGCGGCCCCGGCCTCGACGGCGGCCGCCGCGGTGCTCGCATGCATAGTGTCGATCGACACGCGGATGCCCTCCGCGGCGAGCGCCGCCACGACGGGCAGCACACGCTCACGCTCGACCTCCGGCGCGACGGGTTCGGCGCCCGGCCGGGTCGACTCGCCGCCGACGTCGATGACGGACGCGCCCTCGGCGATCAGCCGCCGCCCCTGCGCGAGAGCCGCCTCGGGATCGACGAAGCGCCCACCGTCGCTGAACGAGTCGGGCGTGACGTTGAGCACGCCCCAGAGCTGTGGGCGCGCCGCCGTCGCTGCGGCGCGCGGTTCCGGGCGCGAGTCTGGCCCGCTCACGCGACGCCTCCGCCGATGAGCGCCATCACCTCGGCGCGGCGCACGGGGTCGGCGAGCGCCCCGCTCGCGGCGACCGTGACGGTCGTGCTCTCGGCCTGCCGCGGGCCGCGGGCTCCGACGCAGCCGTGCCGCGCGTCGATGACGACGAGGGCGCCCAGCGGCGCGAGGGCCGCGTCGATCGCGGCGACGATGTCCTCCCCGAGGCGCTCTTGCAGCTGCGGGCGCGAGGCGAGCGTCTCAACGGTGCGGGCGATGCTCCCGAGGCCCACAAGGCGCTCGGCGGGCAGGTACGCGACGTGCGCCACGCCCGTGAAGGGCAGCAGGTGGTGCTCGCAGATCGAGCGCAGGGCGATGTCGCGCAGCAGCACGATCTCGCCGCGCTGCTCCGGCGCATCCTGTGTCGCCAACTCATCGCGCAGCAGCGGGACGGGGTCGACGCCGACACCGGCGAAGAACTCGGCGTAGGCCTCGGCGACCCGCTGCGGGGTCGTCAGCAGGCCGGGGCGCTGCGCATCCTCACCGATGGCGGCCAGGATCTCGGCGACGGCCGCCTCGATGCGACCGGTGTCGATGGGGGGCATGGTGCGGCTCAGTCGCGCGCGGCAGGCGGGGCGTCGGTCGCGGCGTGGGTCGCCGCACCCGCTGCCGCTGCATCATGCGCCGTGCTCGCCAGCGCCGCAGCATCAACAGGCGCCTTCGTCGGCATCGGCACGGGCGGCAGGTCGGGCAGCGGGCGCTTGCTGCTCGAGAGCCACTGCGGGCGCTCCGGCAGGCGCTTGACGTCGGCGAAGATCTCGGCGAGCTGCAGGTGGTCGAGCGTCTCCTTCTCGAGCAGCTCGGTCGCCAGGCGGTCGAGGATGTCGCGGTTGTCGTTGATGACCTGCCACGCCTCGTCGTGCGCCTGCTCGATGAGTGCGCGCACCTCGGCGTCGACGCGCTCGGCGAGCTTCTCGCTGTAGTCGCGCTGGTGGCCCATGTCGCGGCCGAGGAAGACCTCGCCGCTCGACTGCCCGAGCTTGATGGCGCCGACGTCGGTGCTCATGCCGTACTCGGTCACCATGCGGCGCGCGATGGCCGTGGCCTTCTCGATGTCGTTCGAGGCGCCGGTTGTCGGGTCGTGGAAGACGATCTCCTCCGCGACGCGGCCGCCCATGGCGTAGGTCAGCTGGTCGAGCAGCTCGTTGCGGGTCACGGAGTACTTGTCGTCGATCGGCAGCACCATCGTGTAGCCGAGGGCACGCCCGCGCGGCAGGATCGTGACCTTCGTGACGGGGTCGGTGTTGCGCATGGCGGCGGCCGCGAGGGCGTGGCCACCCTCGTGGTAGGCGGTGATGAGCTTCTCGTGGTCGCGCATGATGCGCGTGCGGCGCTGCGGGCCGGCCATGACGCGGTCGACCGCCTCGTCGAGCGCCTGGTTCGTGATGATCTCTTCACGCGCACGGGCGGTGAGCAGCGCGGCCTCGTTGAGCACGTTGGCGAGGTCGGCGCCCGTGTAGCCCGGCGTCTTGCGCGCGAGCACTTCGAGGTCGACGTTCTCGGCCATGGGCTTGCCCTTGGCGTGCACCTGCAGAATCTTCTCGCGCCCCTTCATGTCGGGAGCATCCACCTGAATCTGGCGGTCGAAGCGTCCCGGGCGCAGCAGGGCGGGGTCGAGAATGTCGGGGCGGTTCGTCGCCGCGATCATGATGACGTTGGTGTTGGGGTCGAAGCCGTCCATCTCGACGAGCATCTGGTTGAGCGTCTGCTCGCGCTCGTCGTGCCCGCCGCCCATGCCGGCGCCGCGGTGGCGGCCGACGGCGTCGATCTCGTCGACGAAGATGATCGCCGGCGCGTTCTCCTTGGCCTGCGTGAAGAGGTCGCGCACGCGGCTCGCGCCGACACCCACGAACATCTCGACGAAGTCCGAGCCCGAGATCGAGTAGAACGGCACGCCCGCCTCGCCCGCGACCGAGCGCGCGAGCAGGGTCTTGCCCGTGCCGGGAGGGCCGTAGAGCAGCACACCCTTGGGGATGCGCGCGCCGACGGCCTGGAACCGCGTCGGGTCTTTCAGGAAGTCTTTGATCTCTTCGAGCTCTTCGATGGCCTCGTCAGCGCCCGCCACGTCGGCAAAGGTCACCTGCGGGGTCTCCTTGCTGACGAGCTTGGCGCGCGACTTGCCGAACTGCATGACGCGGCCGCCACCGCCCTGGAGGCGCGTGAGCAGGAAGTAGAAGATGACGCCGATGATGAGGAACGGGATGATGAGCCCGAGCAGGCTGACGAAGAAGTTGGTCTGCGGCACCTCGTCGGTGAACTCGTCGTCGACGTTCGCCGCGTCGACGGCCTCGACGATCGCGGCCCCGCGAGGCGCCACGTAATAGAACTGCACGTTCTGGCCGAACTCCTCGTCGGCTTCGGCGAGCACGATGTCGACGCGCTGCTCGCCGTCGACGATCTTCACGCTCGTCAGCTGCTCCTCGGCGAGGAACTCGAGGCCCTGCTGCGTGCTGATCTGCCGGAAGCCGCCGATGCCGCCGAGCAGGGCGAAGCCGATCCAGAGCACGAGGGCGCCGGCGACGATGTAGAGGAACGGTCCTCGAACGAGTTTCTTGAAGTTCATGGGCTGGCGGGCTGGCGGCCCCGCACCTTTCTTCCGGTGGAACGTGCCTGTCAGGCTATCGCGCAGTCTGTTGGCAGCCGCTGGATGTTCGCGCGGAGCGGAGCGCCGCTCAGTCGCTGTACACGTGCGGCGCGAGCACGCCGACGGCCCGCAGGTTGCGGTACTTCTCGGCGTAGTCGAGGCCGTAGCCGACGACGAAGGCGGGAGGAATGTCGAAGCCGACGTACTCGACGTCGACCTGCACCTTGGCCGCCTCGGGCTTGCGCAGCAGGGCGAGGATCTTGACGCTCTTCGCGCCGCGCGACTCGAGGTTGGCCCGCAGCCACGAGAGCGTGAGCCCCGAGTCGATGATGTCCTCCACGATGAGCACGTCGCGCCCCGCGATCTCGGTGTCGAGGTCTTTGAGAATGCGCACGACGCCGCTCGACTCGGTGCTGGCGCCGTAGCTCGAGACGGCCATCCAGTCCATCTCGACGTGCACCGACAGCTCGCGGGCGAAGTCGGCCATGACCATGACCGCGCCCTTGAGCACGCCCACGAGCAGCGGCGGGGTGTCGCCGTAGTCGGCCTCGACCCGGCGCGCGAGCTCGGCGAGCTTCGCGTGGATCTCCTGCTCGGTGACGAGCACCTCGGTCAGGTCGGAACGGATGTCTTCGACGTCCACGGGCTACTCCTCAACTTCGGTCGGGGGCGAGGGCGAACACGATCAGCCCGGCTGCGCGTTCCACCCTAATGCCGGGCAGATGCACCGGGCCCTGGCCGTGCCAGTCGGTCACGAGCCGGGCCACCTCGAGGGTCTGCACGCGGCTCAGCGCGACCCCGAACTCGGCGCGCGCGACGAGCCGGATGAGCCGGTGCCGCAGCGCGGCGGGGTTCGCGGCGAGCCACGCGACCGGCACGGCGCAGCCGCCCTCGGCGAGCTCGACGACCTCTTCCGCGATCTCGTCGACCATGAGGTCGAGCGCTTCGGCGTCCTCCCGGGCGATCGCGGCGGTGCGGGCGAGTGCCTCGACGATGCCCGCATCGAGGTCGCGTTCGAGCAGGGGCAGGATGCTGCGCCGCACCCGCACGCGCGCGAACCGCTCGTCGCTGTTGTGCGGATCGGTCCACGGCTCGAGCCCCTGATCGGCGCACGCCTGGGCAAGAACGGCTCGGCGCAGCCCGAGCAGCGGTCGGCGGTACAGCCCCGCGACGGCGGCCATGCCCGCGATGCTGAGCGTGCCGCTGCCGCGCGCGAGCCCCAGCAGCACGGTCTCGGCCTGGTCGTCGAGCGAGTGCCCGAGCAGCACGGCCGCGGCCCCGTGCTCGACGGCGGCGACCTCGAGCGCGGCGTACCGGGCCGCGCGCGCCGCGCCCTCGGGCCCGCCCGCGCCGCCGGTTGCTCTGATGTGCTCGTCACCGCCGACCGGGGTGGCGCCGCCGAACTGCTCGACGCGCACGCGCTCGACCTCCACCGGCTCGAGCCCCAGCGCTCGCGCCGCCTGGGCCGCACGCAGGGCCACAGCGTCGGAGTCGGGCTGCAGACCGTGGTCGACGATCACCGCGCCGACGCGCAGCCCGAGCCGGGGGCCTTCGAACCCGGCGGCCGCGGCGAGCGCCAGCGAGTCGGGGCCTCCGCTGAGGGCGACGAGAGCGAGCGAGCCCGCCGGCAGGTCGCCGAGCGACTCGCGCACCGCGCGACGCGTGTCGGCGACCGCGGGGGTGAGCCGGGGCCGTCGGGCGTCCGGATCGGGCTCGGAGGGCATCCACTAAGGTTAGAGCCGCGTTCGCGCACCCGTCTTTCTCCGCTCTCCCCTCTTCGAAGGAGCACGCCCATGGGCGCCTACCCCGTCGTCATCGAGATTCCTCGCGGCAGCCGAAACAAGTACGAGGTCGACCACGAGACGGGTCGCGTCTTTCTCGACCGCGTGCTCTTCACGCCCTTCGTGTACCCCACCGACTACGGCTTCTTCGAGAACACGCTGGGCCTCGACGGCGACCCGGTCGACGCGCTCGTGCTGCTCGAGTTCCCGCTGTTCCCGGGCGTCGGCGTGCAGGTGCGCCCGGTCGGCGTGTTCAACATGACCGACGACGGCGGCAGCGACGCCAAGGTCATCTGCGTGCCGGCGAAAGACCCGCGCTGGGCGCACATTCAGGACATCTCGGATGTTCCCGAGCAGACCCGCAAAGAGATCGAGCACTTCTTCGAGCACTACAAAGATCTCGAGCCCGGCAAGTGGGTCAAGACCGAGGGCTGGGGCGACGCCGCCGAGGCCGAGGCGATCGTGCAGGCCGGCATCGCCGCCTACGTGCCCGGCGCCCACTAACAGCGGGCGACGCTAGCCGCTCGGCCGCGCGACGACCGGGATGCGGTCGTACGTGCGCACCGGCACGATGCGCACGGGCTTGCCCGGCGACGGCGCCTCGATCATCTGCCCGTTACCGAGGTAGATGGTGACGTGATATTTCGATCCGGATGCTGAGCCGCCGTAGCTGTAAAAGATGAGGTCGCCCGGCAGCGCCTGGCTGTACGACACGAGCAGGCCGCGAGAGGCCGCCCGGTTGTACTGCGCCGAGACGGAGTGCCCGCCGATCGCGAGCCCGCCCGCCGAGTAGGCCATCATCGTGAGTCCTGAGCAGTCCCACGAGTTCGGGCCGCTCGCCCCGTACTGGTAGGGCTCGCCGAGCTGCGCCCTCGCGAAGGCGATCGCGGCGGTGACGATGGCCGGCTTCGGGGTGGGTCCGGATGCGGCAGGCGGCGGGCTCGGCGTCGGAGCCGGGGGGCTCGGCGTGGGTGTCGGAGCCGGGCTGCTCGGCGACGGCGCCGGAGCCGGCGTGCTGGGCCGCGGGGTCGGCTGGCTCGGCGTGGGCGCGGGAGTGCTGGGGCTCGGGCCGGGAGAAGGCGCGCTCGGGCTCGGCGAGGGCTGGCTCGGCTGGCCGGGCCCGGGGTTCGACGGCGGTTCGGCGTGCTCGAGCGAGTCGAGGTAGGCGCGCTCGAGGGCGGCCGAGCGGCCGGTGAGGGTGGCGAGCTTGACCGAGAGCTCGTCGAGCAGCGCGCGCTGCTGTGCGGCCTGCGCCTCGGCCTGCTGGGCGGCGTCCGCGGCGGCGGCGTACACCGCTTCGGCGTCGGCCACCGCGTCGGCGTGGGCGTCGCGCGCGACCGCGGCCTGATCGCTGAGGGAGTCGGCGACGTTGCGGTCGCGCAGGGCCCGCGCCAGTACGGCGTCGGTGCGCGTGCTGAGGGCGCTCATGGTTCCGAGCCGGTAGAGCAGGTCATCCGCATCATCGCCGCTGACGATGAGGGCCATCGTGATGTCGCCGCTGCCCGCCCGCGCGAGCTGGGCCGCGAGCTGGGCGGCCTGCTGCCCCGAGGCGCTCGCGCGTTCGAGGGCTGCATCGCGGCGGCGGTCGGCCGACTGCATGGTGGTCTCGGCCTCGTCGAGCGCGATCGTGGCCTGCTGATGCTCTTCACCGGCCACGAGCGCCGCCGTGCGCAGCTGCTCGAACTCGGCGTTCACCTCGGCGACGGTGTCGAGAATGCGCGCGATGGCGATCTCGGTGGCTTCGACGTCGCCCTTCGCCTCCTGCACGTCGTCCCACGACGGGCCCGACGGTGCGGCGAGTGCCGTGGTCGGGCGCTGCAGGCCCGCGGCCCCGAGCGCGAGAACCAGAGCCGTCACGAGGGTGACGGCTCCGATCACGCGGCGCCCGGGGCGTCGCATCAGAGCCGGCTACCCAATCGCGAGTCCTTTATTGCGCAGGTACGTGACGGGGTTGGTTGTGCCGCCGTTCTGCCGCACCTCGAAGTGCAGGTGGTTTCCGGTCGAGCTTCCGGTCGTGCCCATGCGGGCGATGTTCTGACCGACGACGATCTCTTGCCCCATCCGCACGAGGATGCCGCCGTTCTGAATGTGCCCGTACGAGGTGGTGAGGCCGTTGCCGTGGTTGATGCGGATGAAGTTGCCGTACCCGCCGTTCCACCCGGCGTACTCGACGACGCCGCTCGCGGCCGCGTAGATGGGCGTGCCGGCCGCGTTCGCGATGTCGACACCGGCGTGGAACCGCACCGCGCCGCTGATGGGGTGCACGCGGTAGCCGTAGCCCGAGCTGATGTAGCCGTTGGTCGGCACCGCCCAGCCGTTCTTGATCTGGCCGGCCCCGAGGCTCGAGCCCGAGCCGTACTGCGCGGCGATGCCGGCGCGGTAGTCCTTCTCGGTCGCCGCGCGGTTCTTGATGAGCACGTCGAGTTGGGCTTCGAGCCGCGCCTGGTTCTCCTGCTGCGCGATGAGGGCGTTCTGCGCCGCCTCGGCGGCGACCTGCGCCGCTTCGAAGGCGGCCTGCGCCTCGAGCCGCAGCTCGTCGCGAATCTCCTTGGCGACGTTGGCCTGGTCAGTGAGCGACTGCGCGGCGTTCTGGTCTTGCAGCGCCGCGGCGTAGATTCCCTCGGCTTGCTCGGTGATCTTGCTGGCGAAGCCCAAGCGCGAGAGCAGCTCGTCGGCGTTGCCGGGGTTCGTGAAGAGCGAGGCCGAGAGGTCGCCGCCGCCCGATCGCGCGAGCTCGGCGACGAACTGGCCGGCGCGCGAGCGCGACTCGTCGGCGCGGGCCTGTGCCTCGTCGGCCTGGGCCTGCAGCTGGTCGGCCGTGAAGGCGGCCTCGTCGAAGGCGAGCTGCGCCTCGTAGTAGATGTCGCCCTTCTCCTGGGCGATGGCCTGGGTGCGCTCGACCTCGGCGGTGATGGCGGCGATGGCCGCGCGAATCTCCTTGATCTTGGCCTGCGCCCGCGCCACATCGCGGCGGGCGTCGAGCACGTCATCCCAGCTCGGGTAGTCGACGGCCGAAGCGGGCTGCTCGGTGACGGCGATCGAACCGCTCACGAGCAGAGCCACGGCCGCGATTGCAGCGATGAATGCGCTCGCGCGACGGCGCCGCGGACGGTCGGCGGCATCCCGTGCCGTCACGACCGGCGGCATGGCCGTCGTCTCCGTCATCGTCGCGCTCCCCCAGCGTTCTGCTGACCGCATGATGTCTCCCCGAACCGGTGTTTGTGCGTTATGTCACAACTTCCACACGAGCACCATTGACCACAGTACCAACGGATGCCGCGTTCGGCCAGGCATCGCACCGCACGCGTCACAGGGCGCTCTGTCGGCAGGGCGCCCGCATCCTTGCCGCGACGCTAACCCGCACGGCCACGCCCGCCCGGGAGGCGAGTCGGATCGTCGCCGAACCCGCGCGCCCGCCGGTGGCCGCCGGTTTGGCATTCCCGGGGCTCGACCCGTATGCTTGTGCCTCGGTTGCTCTGCGGCTCGCGCCACCTGGCCCCATCGTTTAGTGGCCTAGGACACCGCCCTTTCACGGCGGCAGCACGGGTTCGAATCCCGTTGGGGTCACCAGCAGCAGCATCACACAATTGAATACGCTTGGCCCTGTAGCGCAGTTGGTTAGCGCGCCGCCCTGTCACGGCGGAGGTCGCCGGTTCAAGTCCGGTCAGGGTCGCCACGGCGACGGGCCCTCTCTTCGGAGGGGGCTTGTTCCGTAGTGGGGCATCATCGCCCTGCGGCTCTGTAGCTCAGTTGGTAGAGCGCACGACTGAAAATCGTGAGGTCACGGGATCGACGCCCGTCGGAGCCACCACCTATTCACCGTGTCCGAGGCCACGTTGCCTCCGACTCGCGCCCCTCGAGTTGACCTCACCATTGGGAGCGCGGAAACAGTGACAAGGCAGCCAGAGACGGCACGCCCGTTCGGAGTTGGGCTCAGCTATATCAATCGATGGGCGTCGAACAACCGGACGAGTCAGAGCGGCTGCAACCTAGATCCGGCGAACTCGAAACGCTGAGATTGCCTGAGGCAGTTCGATGCCTTCCGGTTCGATCGTCGCCCACATCGAACGCTACAGATCGCCAGGCAAGTAGTGACTCGCGTCCTGCAACTCGGGCGTCGAAGTCATGACGTGAACGTGCACCGGCAGGTCTTGCACTGCCAGCGATCTCAAGTCGTATCCGGTGTGCCGTGCCGCCAAGACAGCTCGCTGCAGCCCTGGCCCGTAGCTCGTGCCCCCAGAAGTCGATGAACTCCAGAGCGGCGAGGTCTTGTCTGCCGTCGAGTTCGACTCAGCGCAAGAACCGGAAACGATAGGGCGTCTCATCGTCAGCGGTGTCGAACTGCCGGGTGATCCAGGAGCCCTGATCCACAGAGAAGGTCACGACGCCAAGCCTGCCAGTTGGCTCGTTGCTTTTCCCGAAATTTCCCCCACAAGATCAAGACAGGCGCCTCTCAAATGTCGCGCGGTTCTCCGCTCGCCATCGTCTCCGTCCTAGATCCTTCTGGAGAACATCGGAGCACTCGAGCATCCACTCGCTCGAGCGCTCTGCCTCGAAGTAAGCATCGCGCCATGATTCGAAAACCTCGTACCCGTCGACAGGTCGGTACCCAGGCCGTCTCCTTAACTCGCGCGTCTTGCGCGCAGTGTTTCGAGCGTGATCGGCCCACGACTCGTGGGCGCCGCTGAGTAGCTTCACGGCATGGTCGATTTGGGCGGGCGTCCAGGTTTGAGGCGTCGAACCCGTGATGAGGTTCAGCTGTCGCAACGTCCCATGGAATCCGAAGAGAGGGAACTTTCCCACAGCATGCGCAAGGTTCGTCCACCGTCGGTTCAAGGGCTGCGAAGAGTCACCAGCCTTACGAATCGCAGTGCCGAACATGAACCGAGTGTCTCAGAGGATTCATCGGATCCTAGCTGCGTCGCGATGGCGCCACGTGCTCGCGCGCCGTGACTCCGGCACTCCCAGCGACGCGATCGCATCCGCCGTCGCGCCCCTCGCGGGGCCTTTTTCGTCGGGGAGGACGCGACGCTGTCGGTTGATGTCAGCAAGCACTTCATTTATCGGCAGCTGCCGACTCACGACTCGTGGGTCACCTCAACGGTACGAGTGGCTGAGTTGCTTGAACGCCTCGTCCGCTGGGGGCTGCATCCCTCGATGATCGTGACCCACACCTACGCTATTGAGGCCGCCGCGGAGGCGTACCGCGGCGCTGACTCGGGGGTCGCGGGCAAGGTGGGCATCATCTGGTCACGGGCCACTGGCCCGCCCCCAGCATGCCAAGCGAAGTCAACGCAGCCCATTGCGCCGAGGAAATGATACGCATACCATGTGGCCAATCCCGTCGCGCAAAGGAGCGTTGAAGATGGTTATGGCTACTGAACCCCTACGAGGACGGCGACACGTTCTCGCCGCACTCGTCGTCTCGCTGGTCATCAGCGGAGCAGGTCTCGTCGCACCCGGTCCGGCATCGGCGGCGACCGCGACAGTCCCGCTCAGCCCATCGAGCACCGTGGTGCCACCCACCGTGCTCTTGGCGGCGTCAGGTGACCTCGCCGGAGGCGCGTCCGTCGTCAACCCCACGGCATACCCGAAGCACTTCTGGGTCTCCGGCTTCAACTCCGGCACTCAGACCGTCACGTGGTCGGTGAGCTCGGAGAGCGCGGCCGACTTCCATGTCGACCTCCTCGTCGATGGCCCCGTCGGCGCCGTGTTCAGCCTGAAGGTCAACGGTTCCCCCGTCCTGCAGATCACCAAGCAGGATGCGGCGTGGTCGCGCATCACCGCCGGCACGATCGCGATCCCCGCGGGCACGAGCTCACTGACTCTAAGCAGAACCAGCGGTGGGAGCGGTACGGCCTCGGTGAAGTCGATCGAGCTCGTGTCGTCAGCGTCGTGGGCCGGATTCCAGCAGAAGGTGTCCGACTTCAAGCTTGCCGGCGCTGCGACGAGAGACGAGTTCTCGCAGTCAGGACTCGGCTTGATGTTCCAGTACGGCCCGTGGTCGTATCCCGCCTCGGGCGCCAACCCCGGTCTCGAAGATCACACCAATGCTTTCGATGTCGAGGCGTTCGCCGATCTCGTGCAAAGCACGGGCGCGGGGCACGTCATTTGGTCGATCTCCTGGTGGACGTATCAGATGCAGGCCCCGATTTCTGCTGTCGACACCGTCGTGGGCAACGGCAACCGCACGGCGTCGCGCGACCTGATCGGTGAACTGGCTCAAGAATTCCAGTCCCGCGGAATCATGTTCATGCTCTACTACCACGTCGGCCAGGACGAGCACCTCGGTTACCAGTCGACCGACTTCTGGCAGGCACAGAACTGGCCGAACTCCTTTACGTCGTCGGGAACCGGTGATCGCTCGACGATGTTCACCAACTGGCAGACCATCGTGACGCAGATCGGCAACCGTTACGGAACACTGCTGGATGGGTGGTTCTTCGACGACGCCCTGGTCTACTACCCCGCCGACTTCGAACAGCTCGGAGCAGCTGCTCGCGCCGGCAACCCCGCGCGACTCGTGTCATGGAACTCGTGGATCGCACCGGGATACACCCAGTTTCAAGACGTCGTCTTCGGTGAGGAGGGATGCCTGGGCGGCACACCGATCGGGGCCGCCGCCAATGGTGGCAATGGCGTCATGACGGCGGGAAAGCACGCGGGCGAGCTCGAACACTGCATGAACATGCTCGAGCAGGACTGGGGTGTTCGTGCGGCGAATCAGGCCATCAGCACCCAGCTCACGGCGCAGCAACTGGCGGCACCCGTCGCCGCTCGCTTGGCCCGCAACGCACCCGTCAGCCTCAACCTGATGATGCACTACCCAGGCGTTCCGGCCGCGTCGTCGATGGCCGTTCTCAGTGACCTCAACGCCTTGCTGATCGGCACCGAGACCCGCAAGAACGACACCGATGGTCAGATCGCCTACTCGGCGAACCAGTGGACTCACTCCACCAACCGCGGGGCTGGCGACTTCCAGAACGACGTCACCTACGCAACCGCGAACGGCGCATCCTTCGAGTACGCCTTCACCGGGACCGCCGTCGACATCGTCGGGCCCGTTGACGGGCAAGTGAACGCGGATGTCTTCATCGATGGAACGAAGGTGCTGACCGTGAACCGCACGGCCGCTTCATACACGCCGCAGGCGTTGCTGGCGAGCCTGTCCGGGTTGACGCCGGGAGCTCACACCGTGAAGGTCGTCAAGACCGGTGGTCAATATCTGCAACTCGACGCGCTCGAGGTACGCACTCCGCGTGCCAACAACTCCGATTCGGCGATTGCCTACTCATCGGGCCAGTGGACCGCGGTAGGCAACCGGGGGGCTGGTGACTTCCAGGACGACGTCACCTATGCCACGGCGAACGGTGCATCGTTCGAGTACGCGTTCAGCGGAACAGGAGTCGACGTCATCGCCCCGGTGCACAACACGACCAGCGCGGATGTGTACATCGATGGCACATTGGTGGCGTCGGTGAACCGCACTGACCCCGCATACGTACCGCAGGTGACATTGGCAAGCATCACGAACCTCTCGCCGGGCCAGCACGTTCTCAAAGTCGTCAAGACCGGCGGGCAGTACCTTCAGCTTGATGCATTGCTTGTGCGCGCCCCCCGTGTGAACAACACCGCCAGCGGGCTCGTGTTCTCCTCCAATCAGTGGACAACCGTGGGCAACCGCAATTCCGGCGACTTCCAGAACGATGTGACCTACGCGACCGCCAATGGCGCCTGGCTCGAGTACACGTTCACCGGAACGGGCGTGGATGTCATCGGGCCAGCACAGGACGTCACGCAGGCGACTGTTCTGATCGACGGGGTACAGGTAGCGACGATCAACCGATCCGACACCGGATACTCGGCTCAGGTCGCATTGGCTAGCGTGCGCAACCTCACTCCTGGCACTCACGTCGTGCGGGTCGTCAAGACGGGCGGCACGTACTTCCAGGTGGACGCCATGCAGATCTTCCTCGACTAGCTGACGCTGGAACGACCGAGGGGCGATCGCGAACACGGCGATCGCCCTTCTCTCGTGCGCACTCGTGGCAAGATTGACCCGATCGACGAGGGGTCTCAATGCCGAACATCCGCGATGTCGCGCGACACGCGTCCGTGGCACCGATGACCGTGTCCCGGGTGATCAACCAACCGGATTCAGTCGCTCCCGAGACGCGAGAGCGGGTTGAGGCATCCATCGCCGCTCTGCACTACGTGCCCAACCGCCTCGGGCAGGGGCTGCGCAGCAAGCGAACGATGGTCATCGCCCTTGTCGTGAGCGACATCTCGAACCCGTTCGCGATTAAGCAGATCCTGGGGGTGGGCAACGCCGCGCGAGCGCACGGCTTCAACGTGATCTTCACCCACACCAACGCGTCGCCCACCGACGAGCGTGCACAGCTTCGGAGCCTAGTGGAACGACGAGTGGATGGGGTCGTGCTGTCGCCGGTGGAGAACACCCCAGATTCGATCGAATTTTTGCAGAGCCAAGGCCTGCCCGTCGTGGTGGTGGACTATCCGATGCCCGACAATGATGTGGACATCGTGCGCTGCGACAGCGTGTCAGCTGCCGATCATCTGACGAAGCGACTGCTCGACCTCGGTCACACGAGAATCTCGATGATCTCGGGCCAGAAGTCCATCGTGACCGCTCGCGAACGGGCTGAAGGATATGCCACAGCGATGAAGGCGGCCGGGCTTGATACCGACGTACACTTCGGTGAGTTCTCTCCCGAGAGCGGCTACCGTCTCACGGCTCAGCTCCTCGATCGCGCGAGCGCTCCCACCGCGATTGTCACGGCGAACAACTTCATCGCACTTGGAGCGGCTCGCGCGGCCGTGGCGGCGGGAGTCTCGGTTCCGGGTCAACTCTCGCTGTCGACCTTTGATGGGCTCGGCACCGATCTCGTCCTCGATCCCTTCTTCAGCGGCGCCTCTCAGCCGGTCGAACAAATTGCGTCGATCGCCACGACGATGCTTCTCGAACGCGTGATGGGCCAGTACACCGGTCCGGGACGAGAAGTCGTGCTGCCCATGGAATTCGTTGACCGTACTTCTACCGGTCCTGCCCCCGCTCAGCACGGCGACAGGACCGGTAGAAGTAGTCCCGTGTCAGATCGCTGACACTTGCTCTGGTGACCTCGACGCCCGCCGCCGAGACGTCACGAAGACCGCGGTGAGTCCCAGAGCAAGCATGATCACTCCAGCTCCGACCAATCCGACCGGCAACATTGATCCGGTGAATGCGAGGCCCGACGCTTGCACCGTAATGGGAATTGTCACCGGGCTGAATCCGGTTCCCGAGATCACGAGCCGATGGGGTCCGCTCGCAAAGGAGGCAGGGATCCTGACCGTGAAGAGCGTTCGACCAGCAGAGTCGGCCGGGGGGATGCCCTGAACGACGTACGGCTCGCTGTAGACGGTGGCCTCAATCTGTTGACCAGGCAGCAGCCCGAACACCTCCACCTCGAATCCCCCGCCCTGCAGAACGGTCTGTGAGCTCACGGTCACCGTCGGGTCGAGATCCTCGGCGACGGTGAGGTCGAGGGATTCGGTCGATGAAACGTTGCCGGCGATGTCGATCGCCCGATAGGTGAGGCTCGTTGCGTGGCTGACCGCAACCGGGCCGGAGTACTCGGTCCATGATGCGTTGTCGATCGAATACTCGACACGGTCGACACCAGACCCTCCATCGGTGGCCGAGAGAACAGCATTCCGACCAGCGGTCAATTGCCCGGACACCACCGGTGCGGTCAGATCCACCGAGATCGTCGCCGAGACGATCTCGGATTCGTTGCCCTCGCGGTCGACTGCCCGGGCACCGACGAGCGTCTCGCCCTCGCCCACCACGATCGGACCGGTGTACGGCTGCCACGCTTCGGTACCGATGCGGTACTCGATCGTTTCGACACCCGAGCCCGTGTCGGTCGCCGAAATCGTGACCGATGGCGCGGCGGTAAACCACCCCGCCGAAGAGCCGCCGTCGGCGAGAATCTCAACCTCCGGGGCGATGGATTCCCCGATGACCTCAAACGCGTCGAACTGAAGGTACTGTCCGCCGGTCTTCGTCAGCACGACCGTGTGCTCGGCATAGTCGAGGCCCGCGACGGAATAGATCTCGCCCTGGGGCACATAGGCGCCGTCGGGGATCGTGATCGAACCGGCTGGCTCTCCATCTACCGTGACGCTCGCGACCGTGCCAGCAGGCGGACCGAGCACCCGCAACCCGGTGCCGACGAAGGTGATCGTCGCGGTCGCTCCGTTGGTCTGCGTGTAGTGAATGTCTTCGAGGAAGTCCCCGGACCCGGAGCGACCCGACTGATACGTCCACTCCGACGGGGAGTAGACCACTCGCGGATCGGTGTCGTTAAAGGTCGTCTGCTTCATCAAGAGCAGCGTCGTCATCTGCTCGTAGAGATCGATGGTGCCCGGCGAGATCGTCGGCTGTGACGCCGGATCTCCCGGAACCGGGGACCACATCATCGCGCCCAACGTGGTCGGAACGTTGCGTGCGCTGTTCGACCTGACGACGTTGGCGAGCTGCTCGGCACTATACCGTGCCTGGATCGACTGGTTCGGCTGGCTGATTCCCCAGTCGTTCTCGGTGCGGATCATGCAGTGCTCAAGTAACCCGGCGAACGGACCAAAGTCGTAGGTTCCATCGCCACCGACTCCATCGGCCCCCTCGCGAGCTTCACAATCCTCAGCGAAGTTCACATCCTGGTAGTCGGTGAACGAGGGCATGATCCACGAGTTGTAGGAGAGAAGACGCGCAGGGTTGCCAGCTCGGGCCGCGTCGCCAAGGTCCGCGAAGTCGGCGGGGTAGTACACCACGCCGTCGTCAAAGAACCACCCGTCGAGATCGGTGCCCAGATCCGTGCCGATTTCGGAGACGATCCGCTTCCAGTTGTCGAAGAAGGTTGCTCGATCCCCGAGTCCCGTGGGCGAAAAGCTGTCGGGAAAGTCTTGCGCCTGCCAGAAATCCGTGGAGTCGTAACCGAGATGACTGTCTTGTCCCGTGTGGTAGTAGAGGAAGAACATCATGTCTCGGCTACTGAACTCCTCCGCCAGCTCCTGAAGCAGGTCGCGCTCGGCGGTGCGATTGCTGTTGCTGACGATGTCATCGAGTGCCGCGTTAGGAGCTTGCACTTCGAAGGTCCACCACGTCGCCGACCACACCACGTAATCCGCCCCGAGGCCTTCGACCCAGTCGGCAAAGTACTCGACATCGAACTGGTCGGTGAGGTCGTCGATATTGAGCTTTTGATTGCCGGACGGCGGATACGACCAGGGACCGTATTGAAAGAACAGACCCCAGCCCGCCTGCGAGAACTGGTCCCGCGTCGCCGAGGCCGCACCCTGGAACTGCGCTTCGTCGGCCGAGATCGCCTGAGCGCTCGCTTCGGGGAGAAGTTCGAGCGACTTGACGGCCCCGGAACTACCCGACATCGAGCTCAGGGTGATGGTGTCTGTGGCAGCGAGCGTGAGTGGATCCAGCTCGATACGCTCCCATGCTGACGACGACGTCGTGAAGTCGATTTGCGCTCCGCTGGCCGCCGAGAGCCGCCACTGCTGCCCGGGGGCCCCTTGGAGGAGCACCACGGGCTCAAAAGCGCCGGGGTCGACCGTGCTGATCGCCCACGACACCGCGCGTCCCGTCTGGAATCCCTCGACGAAGAAGTGCTTGGGGTCGACATCCGGCCAGCGCACGCTCAGACCGCTAGACCGTTCGCCCGCGGCGGCGGGAAGCACCGAGAGCGGATTGTCAGCACCGTGCGCCTGCAGCGCCATCGGGCCGTCCTCCTCTGTGATCACCTCAAGGGCATCAATCTGAAGGTAGTCGCCACCCGACTTTGTCACCGTAATCGTGTGCTCTCCCGTGGCCAGACCTGTGACGCTGAGGATGATGCCCTGGGCCACGTACGGTCCGTCGGGAATGGAGACCGGTTCGGCCGGTACGCCGTCGATCATGACATCGATGACGGTTCCCGAGGGAGGCCCGATCACGCGCGCGCCGACGCCCGTGAACGTCATCGTGACCGAGGCGCCGTTTGTCTGCGTGTAGTGCAGATCGTCCTGGTAGTCACCTGCTCCGGTCCGGCCCGAGGAGTACGACCACCCCGAACTCGAGTACGCGAACGATGGGTCGGTGTCGTTGACCATCGTCGTGGCTGCAGCACTGGAGTGCCCGTCCACCACCACCACGTTGGCCACGACGATCAAGCTGACGATGATTGCGAAAGCGGTCTTGGCGAGCCGAGACAGGGTGTTCATTGGGAGTACCTCCTTGTACTTGGGTGAAATGATTCGCGTACCATCGTCGGAAGCAATGAATCTCCTCGGTTTCTCGAGGCGACGCTGGTCGTTATTCCTTGACGGCCCCCGACGACAAGCCCTGGGTCACGTAGCGGAAAGCGAACACAATGATGAGAACGGCGGGGACGGCCAGGAGAACGAGCGCCGCGAAGTACTGGGATGACTCGATCGGCGTCGGCGCGAATGCGCTCCGAATCGTCTGCACGGCCTGAGCCGCCGTCGACAGGTCGGGATTGCGCAGGACGACTGACGGGAAGATGAAGTCCTGCAGCGACCACATCACGCTGAGGGCCGCGAGGTTGGCCAGCGGCCCGCGGCACAATGGCACCGCCACGTGTCGGAAGATACCGAAGTGCGAAGCGCGGTCAATGATCGCCGCCTCGACGAGCTCACGCGGGATGTCATCCATGCGGTTGCGCAGGAGAAGAACTGCGAATGGGAGCGTCAGCACGGCCTCCGGCAACGCCACGCCGAGATGGGTATTGAACAGACCCAGCGACCCGGTCAGGAAGTAGACGGGAACGAGGATCGCGGTCGCCGGCACCGCCAAGAAGAGCAGAACCGCGTAGTACAGCAATTCTCGACCACGAAACTCGATGAAGGAGAACGCGTAGGCCGCCAACGCGCCGATCGTGCACACCAACAGGGCGTGGAGCACCGCGATGATCGCGCTATTGAGGAACGTCTGAGGAATCGAGACGCCATTGAGCTCGCGCGTCAAAACGACCCAGTAGTTGCCGATGCCACCGACCGCGACTGACATCTGAACCGCGTGCACGAGAGGCGCCGCGAAAGCGAGGGCGAACAGTCCCAGGAACATATAGATCGCGATGCGGTCCCATCGACGCACCTGAAGAGGAAGACCTTCGTGGTTCACGTTCGTTGCCATCAGCGTGCCTTCCGGCGCACGACGATCTGCAGCACCGAGATCGCCAGCGCAATGATGAGGACGATGATCGACGCCGCAGCCGCGTAACCGACGCGGTCGAGGCCGAGTGTCGCCTTGTAGATGTATGTCCCGACGATGTCGGTTCGCCCGCCCGGTTGACCGGCCGTTGAGAAGAAGATGATGTCGAACGCGCGAAAGCTTCCCAAGATCACAGAGAGGATGACCGTGATGTGCGTCGTCCTCAACAGCGGGAACAGCATGATCCGGTAGATCTGCCATACAGATGCACCATCGAGCGTCGCAGACTCGAGAATCGACGCATTCACCTGTGCCACGTCGGTTGTGTAGTACATGATTGGCAAGCCGATGGCATAGGTAAGGATGATCGCCACGGCGACGTAGGCCGCGGTGGGGTCGCCGAGCCAATCTTGGGCGAGAAACCCGAGGCCGATCGATCTGAGGAACTCGTTGAGCGCCCCATCTCGGGTCTCGAGCATGCGACCGAAGACGGTCGCAAACAGCGACATGGGAATCAGGGACGGCAACAGGAACACCGTGTAGAACAGCCGGCGGACTCTGACTCCAGAGGCGAGCATCATCGCCAATACGAATCCGAGCGTGAGCGAGACCGCGACGCTGAACAGGCCGAAGGCGATCGTGTTGATGAGCGCTCGTTGGAATGAAGGATCCTGAAGGACGAGCTCAAAGTTCTGCGTTCCGACGTCAACGGCATTCCTAAAGGTGAGACCGATGCGTTGCGTGCTCACGACCCCCAGCACGCCGAAACTGAAGAAGTAGTAGATCGAGTAGAAGCTGATGATGGGTGCGAGAAAGGCGAGCGCGTACCAGCCTGCACGGCGCTGTGAAGCCGACCTCGCACCCCGTGGGGGGAGCCGGCGGCTCCCCCCACGAGTCGTGGCGAGCTTCGAAGACGAAGTCGTCACTGGTCCGAACCGCGCGGGTAACGACCCGAGGTCCACTCGCTCTGCAGCAAAGCAGCGGCATCCTGCGCCGACACCGTCCCGCGAAGCACATCGAGGATCGCATTGCCCTCGACGGCGTTGAGGAAGTCCTGCTGGCTGTCGCGCTTTGAGGTGGGAGCAGAGATCACTGCGGTCGCTTCAGCGAAGCCGGTGCGGGCGGCATCCGACTCGAGCACGCTCTCGGAAAGCACGTAGTCGTTGAGGCTCGGAACGAGGATCAGATCCTTCGCCCAGATGTCAGCGCCTTCGGTGCTCAGCATGAACGCGATGAACTTCTTCGCGGCTTCCTGGTTGGTGGATGCCGCCGGAATGGCCAAGCCACCCTCAGCGAGCGCCCGGATCGCCGGGTCTCCGCCGTTGACGAGCGGCAGGGCCGCGACGCCCACATCGGTCAGCGCGATCCCGCTGTTCTCACGGTACGACGCCGAGAGCAGCGAGTTGTTCCACGAGCCATCGATGTAGAAGGCGGCCTCGCCAGCCGAGAAGAGTTCGCTCGGACGGGTGCCGAGAAGGCTCAGCACGTCGAGACTCACGATGCCGTCGTCGAACAGCGACTTGTAGGCCTCGAGCCCATCGATCACCGCGGGCTGATCCCACGATCCGTCACCACCGATGATGTCGTCCGACAGACCGGGTGCAGTCTGCTCGGCGATCGCGAAGAACATCTCCTCCTGCCAGTAGGGCTCACCGCTAAAGACGACGGGGGTCACGTCAGGGTAGGCAGCAGCGATCGCATCGACCGCTTCCTTCCATTCGGCAGAGGTCGTGGGTACGGCCAGACCCAGGTCGTCAAGGATCGTGGCGTTGTAGTACATCAGCGGGCTTCCGATCGAGCCCAGGGGCACCGAGTAGAGCACCCCGTCATCAGCGATGGCGGCGGTTTGCTCGATCATCGTCGAGTTGATGGACGGCAGGATGTCGCCTGCCCACTCCTCGGCCGGCAAGAGATAGTCCTTGACCGAGTTGGTCATCGCAGAGACCTGAACTCCTGCGACGTCGACCTGCTCACCGCTGCTCAGGGCCAGGGGGAGTTGCTGCTGGTAGTCGGCCCCCTCGAAGGTTCGCAGTGTCACCGTGATGTCGGGGTTCTCAGCCTCGAACGCCTCGATCGCGGCGTCAAGCGTCGACTGCGGCGGGAACCACGTCCAGTAGGTAATCTCTGTCACCCCACCCTCAGACTCCGTGGTCGTGCCGCAGCCGGCAAGCAGCGTGGTCGCGGCGAGCACCGCTGCGAACCTGAGGCCAATCTTCTTGATGTGCATGTGCGTCCTTCACTTCCTTGTGATGCGGGTCCACTCCGGGCAGGAGGGACATAAGCCTGCAGCTATTGTGCGCGCTGCAGGACGTTTGGGGGCGGGGCCGTCGACCCGTGAATCTCGAATGTCGTGGGCATGACCATGTCGCGCCCGGGCCCGACGTGCCGGTGCTGGATACGATCGATGAGGAGCATCGTGGCGGCTTCAGACATCTGGAAAACCGGCTGAATCACGCCAGTGAAGAACGGGTCGAGCACGACATCGGTGCTCGAATTGTCGAACGTCGTCACCGACAGGTCCGCTGGGATGCTGAGCCCGGCCTGCCGCGCCGCTTGGGCAGCTCCGAGCGCGATGAAGTTGCTCGCGGTGACCAAGGCGGTCGGCCGAGTGCCAGCGTCGAGGATCGCCGAGGCCATCTCAAGGCCGCTCGCGACTGTGAAGGCGCCATAGCGAACATCGGGTTGCAGCCCAGCGCCTCGAATCGCGTCCTCGTAGCCCTCAGCCCTCTCGCGTGCCGTGACGATCAGGGGATCACCGCTCAGCATCGCAATACGACGATGGCCCAAGCGAATCAAGTGCTCGGTCGCCTGTCGGGACGCGGCACGAGAGTCACACCGCACGACGTCGACATCGTTGTTGGGCATCGGGTATCCCAATACGACGATGTTCCTTCGCGCCGCCGCGACGAAGTCCACGGAGTCGGGAGTGTTGCGCACGGGCGACAGGATGATGCCATCGACACGACGCTCAATCATCGAGCGGAGCTGACGCATCTCCTCTTCGGGGTCCGATTCGGTCTGCGCGAAGATGACGGTGAATCCCCGCTCCCGCGCTGCCCGACTGACGCCGGTCACCTGCTGAATCGCAAAAGGGTTCGTAATGTCGCTGACCACAAGCCCGATCGCTCCGGTGAGCTTGTGACGCAGGGCCTGACCGACCATGTTCGGGATGTACGAGAGCTCGGTAATCGCAGCTTCGACCCTCGTCCGGGTCTCGTCTGAGACCGACTCTGGGCTGTTCAGAACGCGGGAGACCGTCATGGGGGCCACGTGCGCATGACGAGCGACGTCTCGAATCGTCGTCATGGCTCTCCTTCGAGCGTTCAGGGCCGGAATTGGCCATGGTACGGGTATCAACTACCGTGATGTTACGCGTATCATGTCAGTATTGCAATGTCAGAACGAAGGAGTTCCCCATCAACATCACAAAGCCATCAACCGACTGGTTCCGCGAAGTCGGCTTCGGAGTGTTCGTTCACTTCGGTCATGCAGCTCATCGCGGCTGGGAGCTTTCGTGGCAGATGACAGGGGGTGTTGAGGGCCAGTTCCCCCCGCGCGAACCCATCGCATGCGACGAATACTTTGCGAACGCGAGCGAATTCAATCCGATCAACTTCAGTGCCGATGACTGGGCTGACATGATCGCTGGCGCTGGCGCGGGATACGCCGTCTTCACGACCAAGCACCACGACGGGTTCGCGATGTTCGACACACAGCACAGCGATTACTCGATTACCACGACGTCACCGTTTGGGCGCGACCTCACCGCGGAGTTTGTCGCTGCGCTGCGCGCCCGTGGCATCCGAGTCGGACTGTACTTTTCGCTGCCGGACTGGCACCACCCGGAGTATCCGACGATGACCGACGCGACCACCACCAAGCCCTACAAGATCGGAAGCTACGCGCGGACGTCGCCCGAGCAGTGGGCGCGCTACCGCTCGTTCTTCATCGATCAGCTCACCGAGATCCTCACGAAGTTCGGTGAGGTCGACGTGCTCTGGCTCGATGGTGAGTTCGACCACACCGCCGAGGAGTGGGACTTCGAAAACATTCGGGAGGTCGTGCGACAGTTGCAGCCTCACTGCCTCGTCAACGATCGCTGTGTCGGATTCGGGGACTTCGCAACACCGGAGCAGCAACTTCCCGACGTCACCCCCGTCATACCGTGGGAAATCTGCATGACGATGAACGACTCTTGGGGTTGGACGGTTGATGACGAGCGTTGGAAGTCTGTCCCTCAGCTGATCACCTATTTAGCCCAGACTGTGGCGGCGGGCGGCAACCTGCTGCTCAACGTGGGCCCGCAAGGCGACGGCACGTTCCCTCCGCAGGCTCAGGACCGCTTAGCTGCCATCGGCGCCTGGATCTCCCGTAACGCCGAGGCCGTCCGAGGCGTCGACCGTCCCCCACTGCCGGTGTCATCGCCTCTGCCGGTCGGCTACAAGAACGACTCCGAGGGGGAGCGTCTCTTCATCTACTGCACCTTGCGCCCCTGGGATTGCGTGATCGTGTCAGGCGTGCCTGTCAATCGGATCGACTCGGTGCAGGTGTTGGGTCGAGACGAACCGCTCGCCTTCACCGCCATCGCCAGCCTTCCCGAGGTTCACCGCGGGGCAACCGACCCCACAGGTCAGGTCGAGATTGAGATTCCCGACGACGTCGCGAGCGACTTCATGCCGGTAATCGCCATCCGATTGCGGGCCCTCTAGCCAGTGCAGCGCGCCCGGCGCAAATCGGGCGCGCTGCACTGCTTACTTCGACTGCAATTCGTTGCGACGAAGCAGCTCATCCGGGCGGGTGTGGATGCGGCGGGCATGCTCGGCAGAGAGCGCCTCAGGAGTGCCCACTGACGCAGCCCCCAGAATGACTCTCGCGGTCTTGACCGCCATCTCGGTGATCTGCTGGGCTTCTCGCACGCTGGCCCCGAGCGCGAACATGCCGTGATTGCGCAAGTAGATCACCTTAGGTACGGCACCAGTGGATGCAGTGTGCTCCGCCAGCAACGTCTGAGCCGCGTGAGCGAGCGGCAGGCCCGGATCAATATAGGGAATCAACAAAGGATTGTGACCCAAAGACACGATCTGGTCGGGAAAGTAGGAACCGTCGACCAGGTAGTGAGCCGAGGATGAGCACAGGAGCGCGTTCACGGGGGTCGGGTGGGTGTGCAACACAGCATTCACGGAGTCAAATGACTGGCACACGACGTGCAACAGCGCCTCGACCGACGGCCGCCGAGTGCCCCAAGTGCGAGCTTCGACCAATTCCGCAGCGACCTGGTCATCGCTCGCGACGCCTCTTCTGATCAATTCCCCCAGCGGACGACGATCAACCTCCACGAAGTCAGACGGGGTCGCTTGGCTCATTTCGGCACCGGAGCCCTTGACGAGCATCCTGCCGCCGACCTTGATCGAGCTGTTCCCTTCCGCCAGGATCACCAGATCCCGGCTCGGATCAGCGGACCACAGTGACAACTCGACGATGGCATCCAATGACTGGGGCGCGTGGTACGACGACATGGCACTACTCCGACTTTTGAGGTTGATACTCGCGTTGCACGAGCTCACGATGATCGATCGAGGAAAATGCGGACTCGACCGTTGAACACGCGCCGCTCGCCCAGAGCTGAACGGCCAGATTGCCCAGTGCGGTCGCCTCGGCGGGGCCGGCCAGCACCGGCCGACCGCTGCGATCAGCGGTGAGCTGGCAGAGCAGTTCGTTTCGGGAGCCCCCGCCTACGATTCTGATGTCGCGGATGTGCACATCGGCGAGCCCCGCAGCATCGTCGATTCCCGACGCGTACGCAGCTGCGAGGGAATCTACGATGACCCGAACGAGTTCGGCTGGGGTCGTCGGCCGGGTGCGACCACTTTCCACGGCGAGCTCGGCAATCCGTGCCGGCATGTCGCCGGGCTCGAGAAGCCTCGGGTCTCCGACATCGATCACGTTCTCGTCACCCTCAATGCTCCCTGCTTCTGCACTAAGAGCGCGGATGTCCAGCTCAAGACCGGCCGACGACCAGACTCGAAGAGACTCTTGAATGAGCCACATCCCGCTGAGGTTTCGCACCATGAGATGACCGCGGAGGTTTCGCTCGGTGGTGAAGTCAAGCTCGCGCGCCCTTTCCGAAGCGATCGGGTCGGCGAGGGCCACCCCTGCCAGCGACCACGTTCCGCTCGACACCAATCCGCTCGTCGTCGACCCGGCCGACGCTGGCGCCGCAAAGGAGAGCGCGCTCGCGGTGTCATGGCCGGCCACGCGCACCACGGGAACCGGCCGCGCGGCTCCGATCGCCCTACTGACCTCGGCGGTTGTGTGACCCGCAATCGTGCCCGGTTCGAAGAGCGAGGGGAACTCGAGCCCGCGAGCAGAGAAGTCTGCCGTGAGTTCGGACGCCCATTGGCCCGAGTAGACGTCGAGCAGCTGGCTGGTCGACGCGATAGAGGAATCGGTTCCCATCACCCCACTGAGCAGATAGACCCACAGGTCCGGAATGAAGAGGAGGGCCGCCTCGCTATCCAGCGTTCCGTCGTCTAGACGAGCCAAGAGTTGAACGCTGGTGTTGATGGACTGATCCAGAACTCCCGTGATGGCGTAGCGCTCGGAAGGGGTGCTCCGGAACGGTCTCCCCGGCGAACCCGGGCGGCGGTGGTGACGTACGTCATCGAGATCGAGCACGCCGGCTCGGACGAGGCCGTAGTCGACGCCCCAGCTGTCGACTCCGATTCCAGCAAACACGGCTCCGTCACGCGAGCAGAACTCCTGCACCGCTCGCAGACCCGTCAGGGTCGACTCGAACGCCTGCCTTACGTTCCACCTCAACACCTCGCCGTCGTCCATGTACGGCGTGGCGAATCGCGCCATCTCCTTTGTGCGAAGAATGTTGCCGTCCCAGAGACCGAGAATCACCCGGCCGCTGCCCGCTCCGAGGTCGACGGCCGCGTAGGCGCTGACGCGGCTCATCTCGGCTCCTGCCGGTGGGCGCAGACCACCCCTCCCCCGTCAGGCACGTCGACCACCGCGTTCACCGCAGGAACGCGGCCGCGACGCCCGCGTCCACGGGGATATGGAGGCCCGTCGTGTGCGACAGGTCGGGCCCAGTGAGCACGGAGACGGCATTAGCGACGTTCTCGGGCAGCACCTCGCGCTTGAGGATGGTGCGCTGCGCGTAGAACTTGCCGAGGTCGTCTTCTTCGATGCCGTAGGTCTTGGCGCGGTTGGCGCCCCACCCGGCGGCGAAGATCCCGCTGCCGCGCACGACGCCGTCGGGGTTGATGCCGTTGACCTTGATGCCGTGCTCGCCGAGCTCCACAGCGAGCAGTCGCACTTGGTGCGCCTGGTCGGCCTTCGCCGCCGAGTAGGCGATGTTGTTCGGCCCTGCGAACACGGAGTTCTTCGACGAGATGTATACGACGTCGCCGCCCATACCCTGCTCGATGAGTACGGGCGCGGTGGCCTGGGAAACGAGGAATGAGCCCTTGGCCATGATGTCGTGCTGCAAGTCCCAGTCCTTCTCGGCGGTCTCCAGGAGCGGCTTGGAGAGCGAGACTCCCGCGTTATTGACGACGATGTCAAGGCCGCCAAAGGCGAGCACGGCATCCTGCACCATCTGCTGAATCGCGACAGCGTCGGTCACATTGACCTGCAGTCCGATCGCGACATCGGTGCCGCCAATCTCGGCCGCCGCGGCCTGCGCCTTGGCGAGGTCGAGGTCGGCGATGATCACGCACGCGCCGTCGGCGGCCAGGCGCGTTGCGATCGCCTTGCCTATGCCGGACGCGGCACCGGTGACGAGAGCGACCCGTGTGGCGTGCGACTTCGGCTTCGGCATCCGTGCGAGCTTGGCCTCCTCGAGGGCCCAGTACTCGATGCGGAACTTCTCGGCATCGCTGATCGGCGCGTAGGTCGAGATCGCTTCGGCGCCGCGCATGACGTTGATCGCGTTGATGTAGAACTCGCCGGCCACGCGCGCGGTCTGCTTGGTCGCGCCGTAGCTGAACATGCCGACCCCGGGCACAAGCACGATGAGCGGGTCGGCGCCGCGCATCGCCGGGCTGTCGGCGACGGCGTGCTTGTCGTAGTAGGTCGTGTAGTCGGCGCGGTACGCCTCGTGCAGCTCTTTCAGGCGGGCGATCGAGGCCTCGATGGATGCCCCGGCCGGCAGGTCGAGCAGCATCGGCTTGACCTTGGTGCGCAGGAAGTGGTCGGGGCAGCTCGTGCCCAACGCCGCGAGTGCGGGCGCCTTGGCGCTCGCGAGGAAGTCGAGCACGACCTCGGCGTCGGTGAAGTGCCCGACCATGGGGCGGTCGTGGCTGGCAATGCCGCGGATGGTCGCGGCCAGTGCGGCGGCCTTGGCGCGACGCTCGGCAAAGGGCAGCGCAGCATTCTTCTTCACGGTCGCGCCGAACGGGTTCCTCTTGCCCTTCGCCGCGATGAACTTCTCCGCGGTCTCGATGATCCAGAGGCTGTTCTTCTCGGCCTCCTCAGAGGTCGCACCCCACGCGGTGATGCCGTGCCCGCCGAGAATGCATCCGATCGCCTGCGGGTTGGCGGCCTTGATCGCGGCGATGTCGAGCCCGAGCTGGAAGCCCGGGCGACGCCAGTCGACCCAAACGACCTTCTCACCGAAGACCTTCGGCGTGAGCTTCTCGCCATCCTTTGCGGTCGCGAACGCGATGCCGGAATCCGGGTGCAGGTGATCGACGTGGGCGGCATCCACGAGACCATGCATCGCCGTGTCAATCGACGGCGCCGCTCCCCCCTTGCCATGCAAGGCGTAGTCGAACGCGGCGACCATCTCGTCCTCTCGGTCGACGCCCGGGTAGACGTCGACGAGGGCGCGAAGACGGTCGACGCGCAGCACCGCGAGACCGGCCTCGGTCAGGGTGCCGAGATCGCCCCCTGAACCCTTCACCCACATCAGCTCGACCGACTCGCCGGTGACGGGGTCGATCTCGAGCCCCTTGGCGGACGTGTTGCCGCCGGCGTAGTTCGTGACGCGGGGGTCCGCGCCGAGGCGATTCGACCGGGCGATGAGATTAGCAGCGGTTTCGTTGGTCATGGAGTAACGCCTTTTCGCAGGATCGCATTCGCATAGATGCGGGTCTCGGTCGTTCGGAGAATGAGATTCGCAGTGGCCGCGAGCTCGTAGAAGGCGTAGCGGTCAACCAGCTGAACGCCGGAGTCCGAGACCGAGGCAGCAGCAACGAGCTCTGCTTGGACATCCTGCGGCTCAGGCGATTGCATGAGCGTGACCGGCGAGACGTCGTCAAGGGCGATCACGGAGCGCACTGCCTGAACCACCTGGGGACTCGCCCCGGCGACGTCGATGACATGCGGCCCCAGGCGAAAGGCCGGAAAGTGAGCGTCCGAGATCACCACGAGGTCAGAGTGGCCCATCCGATCGAGCCACAGGAGCAACTCCCCGTTCAGAAGCGGGTCAATTCCAAGCAGCATCGGGGTCAGCCCTCGTTGACTGCAGCATTGCCGCAGATGTGCACGGTCACCCCGAGGGCATCGAACACCGCTGCCTTGGCAATCAGGGCGCGCTTGGCAGAGTCCACATCGTCCGCGTAGGCGACCTGGAGATGGTTTGCCTTGTGCCGGGCCATGAACTGGTCGCGCGAGATTCCAGGAAGCACCGCGTGCATGATGGGCCACTCGGGGTTGGTCGCCGCCCAGCGACGCTCAGTCTCCTCCCGCGGCAACTCCACGGCTACACCCTGTCCGATATCGAGGTGCAGGCGGCCTCCCTCGATGTAGAGGCGGGACCACACAAAGGCGCCCGGCTTGCAGATGCCTCGAATCGTGCCTCCTCCGGCAGGGAAGTAGACCGGCGACTGTCGCCAGCTCTCGGCCCCGCTGAACCCTCCACTGAGGTGCGAGGGAGGCACCGAGCCAGAAATCTCAAAGACCCAGACGAAGTCGTCACCGAACTGGTCACCCCAGCGCACGTCATGGAGCGTGTTTGCGGGGTCGAGACCCATCGCCTTCCACACCCGATTGGTAATGAGCGCGTCAACGGCCACGCCCTCGTCGACCTCGTTGAAGTGAGGGAGTGCGTCCCCGTCATACAACACCCGGGATCCGTCACGACTGGTGACGGGAGGCCGCTCAACGTTGTTGAGCAAACCCTCGACGAGGTCAGACGCAGGCACCAGATCCTTGAGCCCCTGCTGGTACTGAATGCCAATTGCGTCGGCACCGAAGTCATCCGCAAGACGAATCGCAGCGATGTACATCTTGCACTGGGCGTGAAGCTGACCCTCGGTGAGCTCGGTGTCCTCATCAGTCCCGACGACGAAAGTCATGCCGCTGGCGTCTAGCCACGCCTTGACTGCTCGCGCCTCCTCGTCAGGAACTCGGAGCATCTCGGCGTACAAGGCGCTTTGCGAAAGGCGTTCCTTGTAGATGCCGAGCGGGTTCAAGAGCTCATCGTCGATGATGGCGTTGTACATCCCCATGCACCCCTCATCGAAGATGCCGATGATCGCCTTGGAGTCCTGCAGCTTAGTGGCGATCGCACGGCCGAGGTCCACCTCGGGGCTCGCGGGAAGGACGCCGAGTTCGCGGACGTGGCTGGAGTCATGAACGATGCTGCCGGTGCGAAGCCACTCCTCAATGCAGTGAAGAGCCCATTCATCGGTGAACGTCTCACTCCACACACTCGAATAGGGCTTGCCCATCTTGGTGAGTCCCCCGTTGAGGCCGAGCATCCCGACCAAGCCAGGCCACGTCCCGGAGAAGTTTGCTGCCGTCAGAATCGGGCCTTGGTGCGATCGCAGTCCGTGAAGCACGTGGTGGCTGTACTGCCAAACTGCCTCTGCGACAATGAGTGGGGCATCCCGAGGGATCGATTCGAAAACCCGAAGTCCCATGGCCTGGCTGGAGATGAATCCATGGCCCGTCTCGGCGACTTCGCCGTGAGCGCGCTTGATCGTCCAGCCAAATCGACCAAAGGCCCGGGCGAGGTCGGCTTCGAGTTGCTGCTGTGTCGGCCATCCCGCTCGGTTCGACGTCTCTCGCTGATCGCCACTAGCGATGAGGTACGCCGTTCGAAGCTCCGCCTGCGGGCGCGCGACGATCTCGGGAAAAGTGTAGGAGGGTGCCATGTCAGAGGACTTCCTTGTCGAAGACGAGCGTTCCCAGGGTTGTGGGATCGACTGCTGCAATCGTAGATGGTACGCGTACCAAAGGTCAATCCGTTGCGACTCCTGCGGCGGCACTGTGAACTTGGAGGTTCTGACCCCTGGCGAACAGACTCTCCAAGCACCACCAGAATCCCGCTCGAAAACGATCCCGACTCTGCCGATGAGGAAAAGGAACCCGTTCGGTGCCCGCATCGCGACCGCCAAACACTGCGGACAGATACGTCAGTCGTTGGTTTGGAATGAGGCAGAACTGTCACTCACGTCTTGATTCATGGCCGAGACAGACGCCTGCTGTGATGGATCAGGACATCGGTGGCACGAGTTTGCGTCTTGAATTACACGGGCGCGACATCGAGTTGATCACAACGGGCCTCGCCTCCCTGAGTGCTCGAGCGATTGACCCCAGACGCCCGCCCGTTTGAGGATCGAGCGGACTGACAGTCGTGAGGTCACGGGATCGACGCCCGTCGGAGCCACCACACAACTCTTCTCTTGCATCACGGTGCGCCCTTGTCGGCGACCTCTGCTCACGGCGCTGTCACGCCTCACGCCGGTTAACCTTGACGTCAAGAGAAAGAGGATCACATGACTGACGTCGCCGCTGCCGGAACCTGCCCCGTTGTGCACGGAGCCCACACCTCGAAAGACGGCTCGGTCAAGGAGTGGTGGCCCAAAGGTCTCAACCTCGACATCCTCGCCCAGCACGACACGAAGACGAACCCGCTGGGCGCCGACTTCGACTACCGCGAAGAGCTGAAGAAGCTCGACGTCGACGCCCTCGTCACAGACGTCAAAGAGCTGCTCGTCACGAGCCAGCCCTGGTGGCCGGCCGACTGGGGTCACTACGGCGGCCTCATGATCCGCATGGCCTGGCACTCGGCCGGCACGTACCGCATCGCCGACGGCCGTGGCGGCGGCGGGTCGGGCACGCAGCGTTTCGCTCCGCTCAACTCGTGGCCCGACAACGCCAACCTCGACAAGGCGCGCCGCCTGCTCTGGCCGATCAAGAAGAAGTACGGCAACCGCATCAGCTGGGCCGACCTCATGATCCTCGCCGGCACGCTCTCGTACGAGTCGATGGGCCACAAGGTCTACGGCTTCGCCTTCGGTCGCGAAGACCTGTGGCACCCGGAGAAGGACACCTACTGGGGCAGTGAGCAGGAGTGGCTCGCCCCGAGCGACGAGCGCTACGGCAGCGTCGACGACCCCAGCACGATGGAGAACCCCCTCGCCGCCGTGCAGATGGGCCTCATCTACGTGAACCCCACCGGCGTCAACGGCGTGCCCGACCCGCTCAAGACCGCCGTGCACGTGCGCGAGACCTTCGCGCGCATGGCCATGAACGACGAGGAGACGGTCGCGCTGACCGCCGGCGGCCACACGGTCGGCCGCACGCACGGCAACGGCCGCGCCGAGTCGCTGAGCCCCGAGCCCGAGGGCGCCGACATCACCGAGCAGGGCCTCGGCTGGAACAACCACGTGAGCCGCGGTGTCGGGAAGGACACGATGACGAGCGGCATCGAGGGCGCCTGGACGTCGAACCCCACGCAGTGGGACAACGGCTACTTCACGATGCTCTTCAGCCACGAGTGGGAGCTGCGCGAGAGCCCCGCGGGCGCTCCGCAGTGGGAGCCCGTCGCGATCGCCGAGGAGGACAAGCCTTTCGACGTGGAGGGCATCGCCCGCCAGAACCCGATCATGACCGACGCCGACATGGCCATGATCAAAGACCCGATCTACCGCGAGATCTCCGAGCGCTTCTACAACGACCCCGAGTACTTCAGCGAGGTCTTCGCGCGCGCCTGGTTCAAGCTCACCCACCGCGACATGGGCCCCCGCAACCGGTACGTCGGGCCGCTCGCGCCGACGGAAGACCTCATCTGGCAAGACCCGGTACCGGCCGGGAAGGCCGACTACGACGTGGCCGCCGTTGCGCACCGCATCCTGAGCAGCGGCCTGTCGATGACCGACCTGGTGACCACCGCGTGGGATTCGGCGCGCACCTACCGCGACTCCGACAAGCGGGGCGGCGCGAACGGCGCGCGCATCCGTCTGGCGCCGCAGCGCGACTGGCACGCCAACGAGCCCGAGCGCCTGCACCGCGTGCTCGGCGTCTACGAGGCGCTGTCGGCCGAGACCGGCGTGAGCGTGGCCGACCTGATCGTGCTGGGCGGCAATCTGGCGGTTCAGGATGCTGCGCGCAAGGCGGGCGTCGAGGTCAGCATCCCGTTCCACCCCGGGCGCGGTGACGCGTCGCAGGAGTGGACCGACGTCGACTCGTTCGCTCCGCTGGAGCCGATTCACGACGCGTTCCGCAACTACCTGAAGAAGGACTACACGGTGCCGGCCGAAGAGCTCATGCTCGACCGCGCCAGCCTCATGAACCTGACGGCGGTCGAGCTGACCTGCCTCATCGGCGGCATGCGCGTGCTCGGCACGAACTTCGGCGGCACGAGCCACGGCGTCTTCACCGACACCGTCGGCGCGCTGACGAACGACTTCTTCGTGACCCTGACCGACCTGGGCTACGTGTGGGAGCCGGCCGGCTTCAACGCCTACAACCTGCGCGACCGCACGACCGGCCAGGTGCGCTACACGGCCACCCGCGCCGACCTCGTCTTCGGGTCGAACTCGATCCTGCGCTCGTACGCCGAGGTCTACGCGCAAGACGACAGTCGCGAGAAGTTCGTGCACGACTTCGTGGCCGCCTGGACCAAGGTCATGAACGCCGACCGCTTCGACCTGGTGGCAAGCTAGCCGCTGGTTCGTCCGGCCGATGGATGCTCGGGCCGGGGTCTCTTCGGAGGCCCCGGCCCTTCCTGTCTCGCGTTGTGCACGATGCATTACCGTGCCTGAATGCGAGCCTTTGCAGTGGATGAGCGAGACAGCACGTGGGAAGACGACGCCCCTCGCTTTCGGGTCTACGTCTTTGAGGGCGCCAAGAACGCGGTGACGACAACCGATGTGGTGGGCGCCACTGCCGAGCAGGCACTCGAAGCGGCCCGAGCCTTAGCGCTCGACGACCGCCATCTCTGGTCGCTCGCACTCGTGCGTGACGATGGCCGAATGGGGCGCGGACTCGTTTGGTTGTCGGGCAACGACTACAACGACACCCACTCTTCGGCAGACGAGACTGCCGCGTACTGGCGTGCGCGCGGCGCCATGCAGACTCGATACCTCATGGCCCGCGACAGAGCGGGTGAACCGGTGGTTCTCCCGAACGGCGAGCGCTCCATCCGGATGATCCCCGAATGGTCGGTCGGGCTGCCGCTCTGGGAGTCGTTCACCGACAACTACCCGGTGGCGCGCGGGGCCCTGTCGCTGTCGGGCGACCTCGAGAACGCGCTCGCCGACTGGAACGAGCGCTGGCAGGTGCTCGCCGAACCTGATCGGTCGACCGTCGCCTCCGCGGACGAGTGGGCGGAGTGGCACGACCAGGGCCGCACCCTACTGGCACACCTCCGGACGGCTCTGGCCGGCCGTGCCGAAGTGCGCCCTGAGTTCCTCCCTGACGAACTCGCACGCGGCTAGGCTGCGAACATCGACGTGAGGAGACTTCATGCTGTCCAACGAGGAACAGGCGCTCCTCCGGCTCGAGATCTTCGCTGATCTGGAGCAGTTCATCGAATCGCGCGGCGGTTTCGCCAGTCGCGATGAGCTCACCGGGTTCGTCATGCGGAACGGACTGCGGATGCCACTCATCGACACCAGCCGAGGCATCCGCAACCCGCAGGAGTTCGATGCGACCCTCGCGATCGTGTCGGCGAGCGACGGGGGACGAAACAACCCGTACGACGATGCCATTGACCGTGAGTCAGGCCTCCTGCGCTATTCATGGGCCAAGGGCCCCGTCGATGCGGGCGACAACCGGAAGCTGCTGGCAGCACTCGAAGCGGGTGCGCCGATCATCCTGTTCGAGAAGCCGCTACCGAATCTCTACGTACCGGTCTTCCCCGTATACGTGATCGACGTTGACGTGGAGAAGCGCGCCTTCATCATCGATATCGACGACAGCAGGATGCGCGGCAGCCGTGAGGTGACGCTCGACAAGAAGTACGTCGCCCGAATGGTCAAGCAACGAGTTCACCAGCCCATGTTCCGCGCCCGAGTGTTGAGCGCGTACAACAAGAAGTGCACCGTCTGCACGCTGAAGTACCCCGAGCTCCTCGATGCCGCGCACATCATCAGTGACAGCGACGAACGTGGTCTGCCTGTCGTGACCAACGGCATGGCCATGTGCAAGATCCACCACGCCGCGTACGACCAGGACTTCCTCGGCGTGAGCCCCGACTATGTCGTGCACATCAACGAGCGTCTGCTCGCCGATCGCGACGGGCCCATGCTCCAGTTCGGGCTGCAGGCCATGAACGGCAAGTCGCTCGAACTGCCCAGTCGGCGCGATGACCGACCGGATCGCGACTACCTCGCGGAGCGGTTCGCCCAGTTCGTGGCCTAGGCATTGACGGTTCTCGTCGACAACGTGCAGGAGGTCTACTCTGGGGCGCATGGCTGAGGGCAGAGCATCCACCGGCAATGACGGGTTCACCGCGGACGAGCGCGCCGCGATGAAGGAGCGGGCGGCCGAGCTGCGCGCGCAGGCGAAGCGGGCCAAGGGCGCGGCGAAGGCCGAGGCCGAGCTCAACGACCTGCTCGAGGCGATCGCGAAGCTTCCTGACGAGGGCGACCGAGCGCTCGCCACGACGCTGCACGAGGTGATCATGGCGGCGGCTCCGCAGCTGGCGCCGCGCACCTGGTACGGCATGCCTGCCTACGCGCTCGACGGCAAAGTGCTGTGCTTCGTGCAGCCGGCCAGCAAGTTCGACACCCGCTACACGACGCTCGGCTTCAACGACACCGCGCAGCTCGACGACGGCGCCATGTGGCCGGCGTCGTTCGCGGTCACCACGATCGGGCCGGCCGAGAAGAAGCGCATCACCGAGCTGGTCACGCGCGCGGTCGGCTGAGCCGACGGCCGACGGACGACCGCGGCGCCGCATCCCCTATTCGAAGATGACGTAGACCTTCTTCAGCGGCTCGGTGACCTCCCAGAAGCCCTGCCATCCGATCGGGAAGATCACGAGATCACCGGGCTGGATGTCCTGGGGCTCCTTGCCGTCTTCGGTCACCGTCATGCGGCCCGCGATCACGTAGATGACCTCGCCGCTGTCGGTGAACTCCCACCGCGAGCGACCCGGGTCGGTCTCCCAGATGCCGACGTCGAGCGAGCTCGCCGTGCCGGAGAACACCTCGAGGTAGGTGGTGGCGATGTCGGCGCCGAGCGGGTCGGCCAGCGGCAGCTCGAGCGGGGTGTGAGTCTGGTCAGCGCGGGTGATCGAGCCGGTGCGGCACACGATGGCCATGAGGGGTTGCCTTTCGTTCACGGGACGTCTTGACGGGACACTATCGCGACCGGCCGACGGACAGGGGCTTGGGCGAGTCCGCCCCGATCCGGCACACTGGGGGCATGAGGTCGAGAACGAGAAGCGCTCGCGTTCTTCTCGCCGTCAGCGTGCTGCTGAGCGTCGCTGCGCCGGGTGCCGCAATCGCTGCGCCCGCCGACCACACCCAGCCCGCCGCGGCGGAAGCCGTCACCGACCTGACCTTCGCCGTCGGCACGGCCTGGATGGATCCGACGCAGGGCGACTCTCTCGGCCGACCGTACTTCGCTGTTCCCTTCACCTTCCCGCCCTATCCCGAGGGTCTGGGCGTGGTGGCGAACAGCAGGTCGACGCGTGAGTTCGGCTTCGCCGCCGAGTGCGAGTTCACTCGATTCGTTCCGGCCGCGGGCGAGGGCGAACTGACGTGCACGCTGGTCGACGACCTCGAGCCAGCCAATCACGAACTCATGGTCAACCTCAGAAGCGATCGTTCGGCCAACTACCAAGCGCGCCTGTTCATCGAGCTGTGCCCCCTCACCGGCTGCAGCCCGCTGTTCTCGGTCACCGCCGTGCAGGCTGCGGCGATCGAGGTGTGCCCCGGTGACGCGTTCAGCGGGTCGTTCACCTACGACTTCAATCTGCCCTGGAACGCGCGTGGGGCCACCCTCGGCACCGGGGCACCCGCGGGCGTCGCCCTCGACGCCGGCTCGGTGCGCGACGGGGGCGCCTTCAGCATCGCGGGGTCGCTCACCGCGCCGGGCGAGCAGAGCATCCCGATCATCGTCACGGACGAGTTCGGCGGCGAGCACCCGACAGCGGTGACCGTCACCGTGCGGGACGCCGACACGGTCGCCTGCGGGATGCTCGCCGCAACGGGCCCGTCACCCCTCGGCCCGCCCGCCGCCGTCGCCGCGCTCGCGCTGCTGCTGGCCGGGGCGCTCGCCCTGCACCTCGCCCGACGCGGCACAGCGACGCCACCGCGCGACTGAGTATGTTCGCGCGTGCAGCAGCACGGTCGAGCCCGATTAGCCTTGAGCAGTGATCGTCGGCCTCGGCACCCTGCTCAATGTCACGACGATCGTCGTCGGAGCCGCCATCGGCGTCCTCATCGGCAACCGCCTGCCCGAGCGCACCAACCGCGTCGTCACCGACGCCCTCGGCCTCATCACGATCGTGCTCGGCGGCCTCAACCTCGTCTCGCTCACCGACAGCGACTTCGTCGGGGCGGTCGGCGCCGGCGGCACCTTCCTGGTCGTCATCGGCGCCCTGCTCATCGGCAGCATCGTCGGCTCGCTCGCGGGCATCGAGCGGCGGCTCGAAGGCTTCGGGGGCTGGCTGCAAGACCGGCTGACGCGGCGCGGCCGCAGCGCAGCATCCGTCGTCGAATCGGCGCCCGCGCGCTCATCAGAAACAGCCGACAGCCTCGTGGATGCTCGCCTCGCGATCAGCCCGCGCGAAAAGTTCATCAACGGCTTCGTCGACGCGTCGCTCGTGTTCGCGATCGGGCCGCTCGCCATTCTCGGAGCGTTCCAAGACGGCACGGGTCAGGGCATCGACCAGTTGGCCCTCAAGTCGACGCTCGACGGCTTCGCGTCGATCGCCTTCGCCGCCTCGCTCGGTTGGGGTGTCGCGTTCTCGGCGATCCCCGTCGGCATCTGGCAGGGGCTGCTGACCGTGCTGGCGTTCGCCCTCGGCTCGGTCATGTCGGGCGCGGCGATCGCGGCCCTCACGGCGACGGGAGGCGTGCTGCTGCTCGGCGTCGGCCTGCGCCTGCTCAACCTGCGCGCGGTCGCCGTGGCCGACATGCTGCCCGCGCTCATCGTCGCGCCGCTGCTGACCGTCGGCATCGCCGCGCTGCTCGGCAACTAGTCGACTCACAGCGTGGCGTCGCCGTAGCGGCGCACGAGCTCGGCCGCACGCTCGGCGAGGGCTCGTCGAACGCTCTCCGGCTCGAGCACCTCAGCGTCGGTGTCGAGCGGCCAGAGGGCCCACACGGCATGCCGAAGATCGTCGAAGGCGAGCTGCAGCAGCACGCGGCCATCAGACTCGGAGCCCTCCAGCTGACCTCCGCGCGCGGAGCGCACGAGCTCGTCGCGGCGTTCGGCGTCGACCCGCACGCGCACCGTCAGAGCGCGGTCGGCGAGAAAACGTGCGGCGCGCGCAGCCCAGAGGGCGTCGAGGTCGACGTCGGCCGGACGGTCGGCCGCCGCATCGAGCACGGTCGCAGCGCTCATGCGCGATAGTCGGTACGTGCGGTCGGCTCCCTCGACGAGCGCGAGCAGATAGGTGCGGTCGCGCACCGTCACGAGGCCGATCGGGTCGACCTCGTGCGAGCGGGCACTCTTCTGCGGCGATGTGTAGTCGAACCGCAGCTTGCGACCCTGGAGCACAGCCCGCCGAACCGAGCGCACGACAGAGCTGTCGACCGGGTCGGAATCGGCGCGCCGCGAGAGCAGGTCGATCTCGGGCTCGACGAGAAAGCGGCGCGACGCTTCATCGAGGCTTCCGCGTTGCGCCTCGGGCAGCGCGTCGACGACCTTGCGCATCGCGGCGGCGAGCGCTGACCCGAGCCCGAAGACCTGCCCGCCACGCGACGAGGCAGCGGTGAGCAGTGCGAGGGCCTCATCGTGATTGAGTCCGGTGAGCTCGGTGCGAAACCCGGGCAGCAGCGAGAAGCCGCCGTACCGTCCGCGATCGGCGTAGACGGGAACCCCCGCCGTCGAGAGCGCCTCGATGTCGCGCAGCACCGTGCGCGTCGAGACCTCGAGCTCGTCCGCGAGGTCGTCAGCCGTCATCCGGCCACGCTGGCGCAGCAGCAGCACCAGCGAGACGAGACGATCTGCGCGCACGTTCACCATCTTCTCGAAAAAACATGACATTGGGTGTCGTGAATTGTCGGAATCGTGGTCATGCGGCCATCACTCGAGCACTCGCCGGGCCCGTGGACCGCACCGGAACACTCGACACGAAAGAGGAAGCAATGCAGCGAACGGCAGTCAACCCCGTCACCTGGTCACTGGCGATGGGCTTCAACCAGGGGGAGGTGGTCTCGGGAGAGGCCCAGACCCTTTACATCTCGGGGCAGACCGCGATGAACGCCGAGGGCCGCCCCGAACACGAGGGCGACATGGGCGAGCAACTCGCGCTGGCGATCGACAACCTCGAGTCGGTGCTGGCCGCGGCCGGCATGACGCTCGCGAACCTGGTGCGCCTCAACGTCTACACGACCGACGTCGACACGCTCTTTCCGCACTACGGCCAGCTGGCCGGCCGACTCGGGGCGGCCGGCGTCGCGCCCACGACCACGATGCTGGGCGTGGCCCGCCTGGCCGTGCCCGGCCAGCTCGTCGAGCTGGAAGGAACCGCCGTCGCCTGAGGCGTCGGCTCTGCTCGTGCTGCCCGCATCGCGCCGGGCAGCACGAGCACGCGACCACCATGAAGATCATCGTTACTGTGGGCGTCTACGGGTTCAATGCACCCCGCTTTCTTGAGGCCCTCGCAATCGCACAGGTGTCGCAACTCATCGACGTTCGCCAACGACGTGGAGTGCGCGGCAGCGAGTATGCGTGGGCCAACGCTCAACGACTGCAAGCGCACGTGCGCGATGCCGGCATCGCCTACCGCCACCTACGAACTCTCGCGCCAACGACTGAGCTGCGGCACCTGCAATACGCCGCTGATGCCCGCACCGGGGTGGGCAAGCGCTCACGTCGCGAGCTCGACCCGGATTACGTCGCGCGCTATCGAGAAGAGATTGTGCGCGAAGAGAGTCTCGTCGAGCTTTTCGAGGGGCTACCGACGAGCGGCCGCGCAGCGCTGTTGTGCGTCGAGCGCGACCCCGAGGCATGCCATCGCACGCTCATCGCGCAGGAGGTTCAGGCGCGATTCGGAGTCGCGGTGGTGCACATTCGACCGTAAAGCGATGCCCCCGGAGCCGACGGCATCCCGAGTGGCTCCTAGTCGACGACGTTGGTGAGCGGGTCGATGTCGCGCACGATAGGGCCACTCATGCCCTCGACCGGGTAGCCCTCGCGCGCCCAGTACTCGAAGCCGCCGATCATCTCCTTCACCGGCACTCCGAGGCGCGCGAGCTCGAGCGCCCCCTTCGCGCCGCCGTTGCAGCCGGGCGACCAGCAGTAGACGACGACCGGGATGCCCTCGCCGAGCTCCCCCACCCGCGCGGCGAGTTCTTGCCGCGGGATGTGGAGCGCCCCGGCCGCGTGCCCCTGATCCCACGCGGCCTGCCCGCGCACGTCGACGAGGTGGAACACCTCGCCGGCCTGGCGCGCGGCCCACACGTCGGAGGCATCCGTCTCGACGGCGAGCTTCGCGGCGTAGTGCGCGGCCGTGGTGGCCGGGTCGTCGAAGCTGCCGAGCGCCGAGCCGGTCATGCTGCGGCCGCCGCGGGCGCGGGCGCGGCATCCGGAGCCGTCTGCTCGGTGAAGGCGCTGATGTAGCGGATGAAGACGGCGATCCACGCGAAGATGATCGCGAAGGCGACGAGCTCGAACGCCGTCAGGTTCCAGTACTGCACGGGGTAGAACAGCACCGCGCCCACGATGAGCGCCGCGGCGAAGCCGAAGCTCACGAGGAAGAAGCGCCCGGGCAGTCCCTTCAGCAGCCAGGGCGAGGCGAAGAGCAGCACGAGGAACGTGACCGCCATGCCCGAGGCCGACAGGTTGTGCAGCAGGATGCTGACCGTCAGCGGGAAGATGCCGACGCACGACAGCATGACGCCCATGATCACGAAGATGATCGACACCGTGCGCGGGGCGCTCGCCTTCACGAGCACGCTGCGGTCGACGAGCAGCTGCAGGTCGCGCTGCAGGTAGAGGGCGAACGTCGTCACGAGGAAGCCCGCGATGATGAGCGTGAGGTTGAACAGGCTGCTCGAGCGGTCGCCGAAGGTGCCGAGCTGGCTGAAGTGGTACTCCCACCAGGCCGGATCGCTCGCGGTCGCCATGGCCGTGATCGTGCCGAACGTCATGAAGAGCACGAGCAGGCTCGAGAGCTTCGGGGTCGTGATCGACGAGACGGAGAGGTAGATCCAGTACGCCCCGAGGGCCGTGACCGTCGCCATGGCGATCGTCGTGAACGGAGCATCCAGCGTCACGCCCTGGAAGCTGCGCTGCAGCAGCAGGAACGTCGCGATCGCCGCGAGCACCGCCAGCACGGCGTGCACGAAGGCGACCGAGGTGGCGTCGACGATGAACTTCCACGACGCGAGCTCGAGCCGCCACTGCTGGCCGAGCACGCTGCGGCTGCGCCAGTAGCCGACGTAGGCCACGATCACCCCGGCGACGAGGATCGACCCGGCACTCGCGACGCCGAGCGAGACGCCGCCCCAGATCGGCGGGTTCGTGCCGGCGAAGAGCACGCCGCCCACGATGAGGGTCACGGCGCCGACGGCGAGGGCGACCGCGAAGGCCTCCGACTCGACGTCGAGCGGGGTGCGGGCAGGCGCGGGGGTGCCGGTGGGCGCGGGGGCGGCGGTGCTCATGCGGTCAGTCTAGAGACGGCGATGGATGCTCGACAGGGGCCGTTCGGGAAGAACTCACGCACGACCGTGGTTGGCTTGAGACATGACCGACTCACTTGCTCCCGCCGCCGGCACGATCACGATGTACGGCGCCGACTGGTGCCGCGACTGCCGCCGCACCGAGGCCCTGCTCAACGACCTCGGCGTCGAGTGGACCAAGGTCGACGTGGAGGCCTCGGCCGACGCCGCCGCTCAGGCGCAGGCCATCAGCGGCCGCATGAACATTCCCGTCGTCGTCTTCCCCGACGGATCGCACCTCGTCGAGCCCAGCGACGACGCCGTGCGCACAGCGCTCGGCCTCTAGCCGAGCGCAATCAGTACCGTGGTCGGCGTACCCTCGGCTTAAGGGCCCGTTCCGGCTCCCCGATAGAAGGAGAGCCCCATGGGCGAGAAGTCCGCACGCAAGAACAGCCCGAAGACCGCCGCGGCGAAGACGCTGAAAGAGAAGCGGGTCGCGAAGGCCGACAAGAAGGCCTCGAACGGCCGCTCGCAGAACTCCGACGCGGTGACGAACGCCACCCACAAGTAGCGCGCTAGGCGCTGCGTGCGCTGCGTCGGGTCGTGAGGGCGAGACCGCCGAGCGTCATGAGGGCGAGACCGGCGGCGAGCATCCCGCCATTGACCTCGCTCGCACCGGTCGCCGCGAGGCTGCTCGCCTCGAACCAGATCTCGACCGTGCCCGTCTCGTCCTCCCCGAACGCCGCCGGCACCACCCCGCCCTTGGTGTCATCGAGCGCGTCGCCGGGGGTCGCGGCAGCGGCCGCCACTGACGTGACGTCGAACTCGCTCTCGTCGTCGTAGGACGTGAGGACGAGCGTGTAGGTGCCCGGCTGCAGCTCGATCGTGAACTGCGAGTAGCGGTCGCTCATGACGGTGCCGCTGCTCGTCAGGTAGTAGTCGCCGTAGTCGTCGAGGTCGGAGTCGTCGTTGCAGCCGACGACGCCGAGGTGCGCGTTCGCGGGGTCGAAGGTGCTGTACAGCGCGAGGAACGGGTCAGTCATGTACCGATCGGGCTGGCGGAAGTCGACGTCGCTGCTGATGGGGTCGAGGTCAGAGACTCGGAAGCTGTAGAAGCCGCGCGTCTCGACGACGACCTCGCTCGAAGCCCAGAAATGGTTGCCGTCGGTGATGCCGCAGTCGGTGACACCACCGAGCTCGAGGTCGTCGAACTCGTCGTAGTACTGCGGGTCGTCGGCCACGACCATGTCGGCGTCGGCGTCGCCCGGAATGGTCAGGTCGAGCTCATCGACACGGTCGCCCTGCGGGTCGGCGACATCGATCAAGAGCTCGACGTCGATGACGAAGTAACCGGTGGGGTCGTCGCCGTCGAGCACGATGAACTCGGTGTTGGGCCCGACCTCGTACTCGGTGGCGGTGAGCGGGTCGATGTCGCCCGACTCCCAGTCGGTGCCGAACACCTGTGCCTCACCGGCATCGGGGCCGTCGAGCGGCGTGTACTGCGGCGTCACTCGCGGGTCGTCGCTGTTGGAGTAGAGCTCCACCGAGACGCAGTTCAGGACCGAGACCGTCACGACCCCGTCGGCAGGGATCGGCAGGTCGGCGTAGTCGAACTGCGTGTCGTAGTCGTAGGTGACGTCGTCAGGAATGAGCGAGCAGTCGATGTCGACGAGATAGTCGGGGTCGACCAGCGTCCCGGCGTTCGCGAAGTCGACGCCCGGCGGCAGCGAGCGCGCCGTGAAGGCGGCCGCCGGCGACGCGGCGACGAGTCCCGCACCCACGAGGACGGCGGTGAGAGAGAAAGCGGCGACACCACGGACGGAACGCGACATAGCAGGCCTCGGCAATGATCGGGCGACGAAGGGGAAAGCGGTTCAGTATTGCAGTCGGATCGTCGCGGCGAAAGACCCCCGCCCTGAGGTCAGCCGACGAGCGTGCGGCGGAAGAACCCGTCGATGCGCGCCCACGCGTTCTCGGCCTCGACGGGCCGGTGGCCGAGGCCCATCATGGGCTTCATCATCACCCGCGTAAGCGTCGAGCCGGCGGCGTGCGCGTTCAAGAACCCGTGCCCGGCCTCGGGGTACTCGACCACGTCGTGCTCGATGCCGCGGGCGACGAGCGCCGCCTCCAGCGTCGCCGCCGCGCCGGGCAGGCTGCGGTCGCGGCCGCCGAATGTGCCGACCACGGGGCACGCACCGTCGAGCGTGGCGTCGAGGTCGGCGGGCAGCATCCCGTAATTGATGGATGCGGCGCCATAGCCGCCCTGCCCCGCGAGCAGCAGCGCGAAACCGCCGCCCATGCAGAAGCCGATGACGCCCGCGTGCTCGGTGGTGTCGTCGCGGGCGAGCAGGTACTGGCGCGCCGCCTCGATGTCGTCGAAGGCCGCGCCCGTGCCGGCCCGCAGCGCGCGGAACGTGGCGACGAGGCAGCGCCGCGCGCCGCCGCGGCTGAACAGGTTCGGCATGACCACGAGGTAGCCGAGGCGCGTGAGCCGCTCGAGGTGGTCGCGCATCGCTTCGTCGATGCCGAACACCTCGTGCACGACGACGAGGGGCACGAACGGGCCGGGGCCCTCAGGCACGCCGAGCACCGCGGTGAGCTCACCGCCGCGCGGGTCGCCGGGCTGCGGAATGACGACGTCGGTGAGGGCCATGCCCGCACTCTAACCCGCGATCATCCGGTGCGGATGCGCCCGACTTTCGGGACGAGCCGGCCGACGCGAGCGGCGTAGGCCGCGTAGTCGGGGTACTGGTCGGCGAGCATCCGCTCTTCGAACCGCGACTTGGCCATGAGCACGCTGAGGAGCGCGACCCAGGCGATGAGGTGCAGCACCGAGGCGCCGATCACGACGAGCCCGAGGCCCAGCACGAGCAACCCCGAGTAGATGGGGTGGCGCACGAGTGCGAAGACGCCGCTGGTGACGAGCTGCCCGTCGGCCTTCGGGATCGGGCTCGGCGTGAGCGTGCGGCCGAGCCCGGCACCCGCGGCGAGCGCGATGCCCACCCCGAGCGCGACGAGCACCAGCCCGAGCACGATGGTGCCGACGCCTCGGCTCCACAGCGCGCCCCACGGCAGGAAGCCGAGCAGCAGCAGGAACACGAACTGCGCCCCGACGAGCGCCCACGCCGCAGCGGGGTGCAGGCGGAACGGCGGGGTCGTCGCGGCAGGGTCGCTCATGCGAGCGACCCTACGCCCGCCGAACGGTCAGCGGCGAGCCTTCTTGGCGGCCAGCAGGTCTTTCTCGTCGATCGGCGCGAGGCCGCGCGCACGCTGGTCGGCGTAGTAGGCCCGCGCCTCCTCCTGGCGCTCGCGCTCCTGCCCCGACGCGATGTCGGCGCGGATGTGCTCGGGTGCGAACTCGAACGCCTCGGTGAGCGCGAGCGCGTGCGGGCGCAGGCGGGGCAGCAGCCGGTCGTCGATGTAGTCGGTGATCGCCTGCGCGCGGTGGTCGCTGAGCCGGCCGTGGATGACGTACCACGCCAGGTTCTTCTCGATGAGCCCGAGCCCGAAGAGGTCGCGCAGCCACGTGAGCACCTGGCGGTTGCCCTCGTGCTCGATCGTCGCGAGCGCCTCGGTGAAGGCCTCCCACTGCAGCAGCTCGCCGTGGGCCTTCGCCGTCTCGATGAGGGCGTTCTGGTGGCGGTTGAAGAGAGCGGCGGCCTCGGCCTTCGGCAGCTTGGATGCGCTGCGCAACTTGCCCGCCAGCTCGGCCACCATCGTCTCGACCCGGTCGGTGAGCAGCTGACGCTGCGACTCGGTGTCGCGCACGTAGCCCACCGAGCGCGCGGTCGATCCGAAATCGACGACCGACTGGGCCAGTCGGCGCAGGCCCGAACGGTTGACGACGGCCTCGTTCACCTGGTCGGCGACGTAGTGGGCCATGACGCCCGCGTCGGCCTTGGCGAAGGTGCGCGAGTAGTCGGTGAGCAGCCGCTTGGCCACGAGCTGCAGCAGCACGTTGTTGTCGCCCTCGAAGGTCGCGTAGATGTCGAGGTCGGCGCGCAGCTGGGTGAGCCGGTTCGCGGCGAGGAAGCCCTGGCCGCCGCACGCCTCGCGCGCCTCCTGGATGATGTCGAGCGCGCCCCAGGTGCTGAGCGACTTGAGCGCGGCGGCGAGAGTCTCGAGATCCTCGCGGTCGGCATCGGTGTCGGTGGCACCGCTGAAGACGGCGTCGAACTTCTCGAGGAAGACCTCGTGCGCGAACGACATGGCGTAGGTCTGCGCGAGGCGCGGCAGCAGGCGGCGCTGGTGGCGCTGGTAGTCGAGCAGCACGACCTCGTTCTCGTCACCGCCCGCGAACTGGCGACGCTCGGTGCCGTAGCGCACGGCGATCGTGAGGGCGAGCTTGCTCGCCACGACGCAGGCGCCGTCGAGCGAGACGCGGCCCTGCACGAGCGTGCCGAGCATGGTGAAGAAGCGGCGACCGGGGCTCTCGATGGGCGAGGTGTAGACGCCGTTCTCGTCGACGTCGCCGTAGCGGTTGAGCAGGTTGGTGCGGGGAACGCGCACGTTCGTGAAGTGCAGGCGGCCGTTGTCGATGCCGTTGAGCCCGCCCTTGAGACCGTCGTCCTCGCCGCCGATGCCGGGCAGGAAGGCGCCGGTCTCATCGCGCAGCGGAACGTAGAAGGCGTGCACGCCATGGTTGACCCCGCGCGTGATGAGCTGCGCGAACACGACGGCGGCATGGCCGTGGAGGGCGGCGTTGCCGAGGTAGTCCTTCCAAGCGGCACGGAACGGCGTGTGGATGACCCACTCATCGGTCGCCGCGTCGTAGCTGGCGGTCGTGCCGACGGCCGAGACGTCGCTGCCGTGGCCGGTCTCGGTCATGGCGAACGCGCCCGGCGTCGTGAGGGTGAGCGCGTCGGGGAGCCAGGCCCGGTGGTGCGACGCGGTGCCGAGGTGCAGAATCGCCGAGGCGTAGAGGCCCCACTGCACGCCCGACTTGATCTGCATGCTCGGGTCGCCGAGCAGCAGCTCTTCAAAGCTCGCGATGAAGCCGCCGAAGTCGTCGTCGCCCCCGAACTCTGCGGGGAACGCGCGGTGCACGTCGCCGCGCTCGACGAGCAGCTTCAGCTGACCGAGCACGCGCTCGCGGTGCTCGACCATGCCGAGGCTCGGGTCGCGGTGGAAGGCGGAGTCGCGCATGAGCGCGCGCGAGGCGCGGCGGCTGTCGGCCCAGCGGCCCATGAGCTGCTGGCCGAGCACGGCCACGTCGAGGGCGACCGGCGGCGCGGTCGCGGCGGCAGCGGTCGGCGACGTCGCGGGGCTCGTGGCCGGCGTCGTCTCGGGGGCAGGCATCTCGATCGTGCTCATGTCGGTCACGCTAGAACCGGCCGGAACCGCGCGGGGTTTCGTGGTGCGCGCTCCACGAAGGCCGCGCGGCGGCCAGGCCGGGGTCTTGTGGATGACCTCACAAAGCTGGGCGTTGCCATAGTGGAGAGGCTCAGCACCGCGCGCGGAGCATCCCGTGCCCCGTTCGCCTCGAGAGAATACCCCCCTGGGTATCTGCGACCTGTGGCATCATGGACGCATGGCAACCGTGACCCTGACTGCCGCAGATTTCGAGCAGACCGTGACGAGCGAGGGCATCACCCTCGTCGACTTCTGGGCCGAGTGGTGCGGCCCCTGCCGTCAGTTCGGCCCCATCTTCGAGAAGGCGAGCGAGCAGCACACCGACGTCACCTTCGGCAAGGTCGACACCGAGGCCGAGCAGGCGCTCGCGGCCGCGGCCAACATCCGCTCGATCCCGACGCTCATGGCGTTCCGCGACGGCATCCTCGTCTTCGCCCAGCCCGGTGCGCTGCCCGCGCCCGCGCTTGAGCAGGTCATCACGGCCGTCAAGGGCCTGGACATGGACGAGGTGCGCAAACAGGTCGCCGCGGCAGAGGCCGAAGCGGGCGTCGCGCCCGCGTAATCCCGCGGCGCTCAAGAGGAGTAGCGTCAGCGCGTGACCTCACCGCGCACCCGCTGGATCGGGCTCTTCGTCATCAGCCTGGCCGTCTCGCTCATCATCGTCGACTCGACGATCGTCAACGTCGCCGTCCCCTCCATCGTCGACGAGCTCGGCATCACCTCGACCGAGGTGCAGTGGGTGCAAGAGAGCTACACGCTCGTCTTCGCGGCCCTGCTGCTCGTCTTCGGCACGCTCGGCGACCGCTTCGGCCGACGACGGATGCTCGTCATCGGCGTCATCATCTTCATGCTCGCCTCCGTGTGGGCGGCGTTCGCCGACTCGGGCTCGGCGCTCATCATGGCCCGCGTCGTGCAGGGCGTCGGTGGCGCGATGATCCTGCCCTCGACGCTCTCGACGCTCAACGCGACCTTCCAGGGCCGCGAGCGCGGCATCGCCTTCGCGGTGTGGGGCTCGACGATCGGCGGCATGGCCGCCGTCGGTCCGCTGCTCGGCGGGTGGCTCACGACCGCGTACTCGTGGCGGTGGGCCTTCGGCATCAACGTGCCGCTCGGCATCATCATCCTGGTCGGGCTCATGCTCTTCGTCGTCGCAACGAAGGACGAGCATCCGCAATCGATCGACTGGACGGGCGCGCTGCTCTCGGTCATCACGAGCGCCTTCCTCGTCTTCGGTCTCATCGAGGGGCGCACCTACGGCTGGTGGCTCGCGGCCGACGGGCTGAAACTCGGCGACTGGGAGTGGCCGCTCGCCCTGAGCCCCATCCCCATCTCGTTCGCGATCTCGCTCGTCGCCGGGGCCCTGTTCGTGTGGTGGGGCCTGCGGCGCGAACGCGCTGGTAAATCGACCATGCTCGCGTTCTCGCTGCTGCGCATCGGCTCGTTCCGCAACGGCAACGTCGCCGCGCTCATCGTGTCGATGGGCGAGTTCGGCATCATCCTCTCGCTGCCGCTGTGGCTGCAGAACGTGCTCGGCTACGACGCCCTGCAGACCGGAACCATCTTGCTCGCCCTCGCCGGCGGCTCCTTCCTCGCGAGCGGCGTCGGCGGCTCGCTGAGCGGCCGCGTCTCGGCGGTCGCGACCGTGCGCGCGGGCATCGCCGCCGAGATCATAGGCCTCATCCTCATCGGCCTCGTCATCGCCGTCGACACCCCCTGGTGGTCGGTCGCGCTCGGTCTGCTCGTCTACGGCGTGGGCGTCGGCCTCGCGACCGCGCAGCTCACGGGCGTGGTGCTGCAGGATGTGCCGGTGCAGGCGAGCGGGCAGGCCTCGGGCACCCAGTCCACGGCCCGCCAGATCGGCTCGGCGCTCGGCATCGCCGTGCTCGGCACCGTGCTCTTCACCTCGCTCGGCAGCACCCTCGACAGCCGGCTCGACGCCGCGGGCCTGCCGCCCGAGGCCCGCGACGGCATCGTCTCGGCCGTCGTCGACAGCGCGGGCTCGGCGATTCCCGGCCTCGAGGCCGAGTCGCCCGAGGTCGCGGCCGAGGCGCGCCAGGCCTTCAGCGATGCCACGCGGTTCGCGGCGTTCACGGCGGCCGGGTTCCTCGCGATCGGCCTGCTCGCGACCCTGCGCCTGACGGCACCCGTGCCGGGGGCGGCAACGGGGCGTCGGCCAGACGACGAGCCGGCGGTTGCGTCGGGCGAGTCGTCCGACAGCGATCCCGCCTAGCGCGACCGCGAGCTCGAGGGGGCGCGCCTAGAGCTCGGCCCGCGTGCGGAAGAAGCGACGCACGCGCTCGCGAACGGTCGCGGGCGGCGGCTCGTTGTACTGGTCGACGTATTCCTGACCCGACATGCTCTGGATGCGCGCCATGATCGCATCGGTCGCGTGCCGCCGAGCGCGACCCGAGGAGGCCAGCCCGAAGGCGCTGATGTCCATCGGCTCGCCGAACTCGATCGTGATGCGGGCGAGCCGCACACGCTTCGAGCCGACGGGCTGCAGGTTCTGCGTGCCCGTCAGGGCGACGGGGACGACAGGCGCCCCGGCGGTGAGCGCGAGCCATGCCACGCCGGTCTTGCCGCGGTAGAGCCGCCCGTCGCGCGAGCGGGTTCCCTCCGGGTAGATCGAGAAGGCCTGGCCCGCCTGCAGCTTGGCGAGGCCGGCGTCGAGCGCGTCCTGCGCGGCCTGGCCGGCACCGCGCTTGACGGGAATCGCCCCGACTCCCGAGAAGAATCCGCGGGAGATCGCGCCTCTGATGCCCTTCCCGGTGAAGTACTCCTCTTTGGCGAGAAAGCTCACGGGGCGACGGGCGAGCAGGCTGATGACGATCGAGTCGATGAACGAGAGATGGTTGCTGGCGACGACCACCGGGCCCTCCGCGGGCATGTTTGAGCGCCCGATGATGGTGGGCCGCCAGACCACTCGCGCGATGGGGCCGAGGAAGGCCCGGGCGAGGAAGGTCAGCACCGCCCTATCGTGTCAGAGGTTCCATTCCTCGGGGGGAATGTCGTCGAAGGGGATGTCGTCGTCGGGAATGTACGCGGGCAGGTCGGGTTCGACGGGTGCAAGGGCGGGCGGCTCGACGGCTGCAGCGGCGGGCGGCTCGTCGCCGCGCACGATCGCGAGCACCGCATCCCCGAACTTCTCCAGCTTGGCCGCGCCGACGCCGCTCACGGTCGAGAGCTCGTCGAGCGTCGACGGCGTGGTGAGGGCGATGCCGCGCAGAGTGGCGTCGGCGAACACGACGTAGGCGGGCGCGCCGAGCTCGCGCGCCGTCGCCGCACGCCACGCGCGCAGCCGCTCGAAGAGGGGCGCGGCGGCCGCGGGCAGGTCGGACGGCGCGCTGCGCTTGGACGACCGGGTCGGGCGCGCGACCTCGCGCCGCAGCCGCACCTCGCGCGTGCCGCTCAGCACCGCAGCGCTCGCCTCGGTGAGCACGAGCGTGCCGTAGCCGTCGCCGTGCACGGCGAGCAGACCCTGCGCGAGCAGCTGGCGCACGACGCCCCGCCACTCCTGATCGGTCAGCTCGGTGCCGATGCCGAAGGTTGCGAGCTCGGTGTGCCCGAGCTGCTCGACGCGCGGCGTGCGCTTGCCGATGAGGATGTCGATGAGCTGGCCCGCGCCGTAGCGCTGCCGGCGTTCGCGCTCGAGCCGCACGATGGTCGAGAGCAGCTTCTGAGCCGGCACCGTGCCATCCCAGCTCTCGGGCGGCGCGAGGCACGTGTCGCAGTTGCCGCACTTCTGCGAGCGTTGGCCGAAGTACGCCAGCAGTTGCACCCGCCGGCACTCGACGGTCTCGCAGAGGGCGAGCATCGCATCCAGCAGCTGGCTCATGCGGCGCTTGTAGGCGGGCGTTCCCTCGCTACGGTCGATCATCTGCCGCTGCTGCACGACATCCTGCAGGCCGTACGCCAACCACGCCGTCGCGGGCAGGCCGTCGCGGCCCGCACGCCCCGTCTCTTGGTAGTAGCCCTCGACGCTCTTCGGCAGATCGAGGTGCGCGACGAAACGCACGTCGGGCTTGTCGATGCCCATGCCGAAGGCGATCGTCGCGACCATGACGATGCCCTCTTCGCGCAGGAAGCGCGACTGGTGGTTCGAGCGCGTCGCCGCGTCGAGACCCGCGTGGTACGGAAGGGCGGGAATGCCGTGCTCGGCGAGCGCGATCGCCGTCTTCTCCACGGATGCCCGCGACAGGCAGTAGACGATGCCCGCGTCGCCCGGGTGCTCGGTGCGGATCAGCTGCAGCAGCTGCTGCACGGGCTGGTTCTTCGGCTCGATGCGGTACTGGATGTTCGGGCGATCGAAGCTCGCCACGAATCGCCGGGCCTGGCCGAGGTCGAGCCGCTGCACGATCTCGGTCGCCGTCTCGGCGGTGGCCGTCGCCGTGAGGGCGATGCGCGGGATGCTCGGCCAGCGCTCGTGGAGCAGCGACAGCGCGAGGTAGTCGGGTCGGAAGTCGTGCCCCCACTGCGATACGCAGTGCGCCTCGTCGATGGCGAAGAGCGAGACGCGGATGCGGTCGAGCAGCTCGGCGGTGGAGGGCACGGTGACGCGCTCGGGGGCCATGTAGAGCAGATCCACCTCACCCGCGAGCAGGGCCGCTTCGACGGCCCGCCGTTCGTCGGGGCCCTGGGTGGAGTTGAGGAACGCGGCGCGCACGCCGACCGCCTCGAGGGCATCCACCTGATCTTTCATGAGGGCGATGAGCGGCGAGATGACGACGCCGACGCCCTCGCGCACCAGGGCGGGGATCTGGTAGCAGAGGCTCTTGCCGCCGCCGGTGGGCATGAGCACGAGGGCGTCACCGCCGCCGACGACGTGGTCGATGATGGACTGCTGCTCGCCGCGGAAGGCCGGGTAGCCGAAGACCGTCTCGAGCACCTGCTGGGGCGTGGTCGCGGTCGTGGTCACTCGCCCCAGGTTAGTCGGCAGGGCTGACCGTGCCCGCCGCCTGCTCGCGGGCGATGTGCGAACGGGCGTGCTCGACGGCGTCGTCGAGGGAGGCGACGAGGTGGTTGGGGTGCCGCAGCGCTCCGACGACGCCCACCCGGGTCGCGAGCCGCAGGTGCCGCTCTTGAATGCCCTTGATGATGACGGTGATGCCGCGGCGCTCGAGCCCCTCGATGAGCTCGACGATGACGCGCGCGCCCGTGGCGTCGAGGTCGCGGATCTGCGAGAGGCGCACGATCACGACGCTCGCCCCCGCGGTCTCGCTGATGGCGTCGGTCAGGCGTTCGGCCGCACCGAAGAACAGCGCACCGTCGAGCCGGAACAGCGCGATGCGCTCATCACCCGGCTGCGGATCCCCCGGCAGCGGCTCGCGGATGACCCCGCTCGAGGCGGCGAGCGTGCGCAGCGCGATGATGCCCGCCGCGAGGATGCCGATGCCCACCGCGATGATGAGGTCGAACGCGATCGTCACGACGGCCGTCGCGACGAAGATGAGCGCGTCCGACCGCGTCGCCGTCACGATGCGCCGAACGGTCGGCACCGAGACCATGCGCACGGCCGTGACCATGAGCACGCCCGAGAGCGCCGCCAACGGAATGGTCGCGACGATCGTGCTGGCCAGATAGACGACGCCCACGAGCACGATCGAGTGGATGATCGCCGCGAGCCGCGACCGCCCTCCGGCCCGCACGTTCACGGCCGTGCGCGCGATGGCGCCCGTCGCGGGCATGCCCCCGAAGAGTCCCGAGGCGACGGAGGCGAGCCCCTGGCCGACGAGCTCCCGGTCGGGGTCGAGGCGGCCCGTGTCGGCGAGGGATGCGCCGACGCGCGCCGACAGCAGCGACTCGATGGCGGCGAGCGCCGCGATCGTGGCCGCCGGAATGAGGAGCGCCGCGACATCCACCCCCGACAGGCTCGGAAGAGCGGGCGCGGGCAGGGCGGCCGGCAGGGTGCCGATGGTCTCGACCGGCAGGGCCAGCCACGTCGAGACGACCGTGACGACGACGATCGCGATGATCGAGCCGGGCACCCACGGCCGCACGAGCGGTGCGAGCACCATGATCACCGCGACGACGGCGACGATCGCGAGCGGAACGAGCGCGGCAGCCCAGTCGGTCGCCGCGACGGTCTGCACGGCGGCGACCAGCGAGTTGGGGCTCGGGCCCGCGGGGGCGCCGAGAGCCGAGGGCACCTGCTGCAAGAAGATGATGACGGCGATGCCGAGCGTGAAGCCCTCGATGACCGGCCACGGAATCACCGCGACCGCGCGCCCGAGCCGCAGGACCGCGGCGATGAGCACCATGACGCCCGCCATGATCGTCACGAGCGCCACGACGCCCGCGCCCTGCGCCGCGACGATGGGGCCGAGCACGACGACCATCGCCCCGGTCGGGCCGGAGACCTGGATGTTCGAGCCCCCGAACACGGCCGCGACGAGCCCGGCGACGATCGCCGTGATGAGCCCCGCCCCAGCGCCGGCGCCCGAGCTGACCCCGAACGCCAGGGCGAGCGGCAGCGCGACGATGCCGACCGTGAGACCGGCGATGAGGTCGCCCTTCCACGTGCGGCGCAGCATTGCGTAGTCGGAGCGCCTCGGAAGAAGGGAGGTGACGCGTCCGACCGCGCTCATCAGATGTGGATCGCCGGGTCGACGAGGAAGCCGTCTGCCCCCGTGCCGCGTGCACCGCGGTCGAGGGGGCGGGAGGTCGCGGGGATGCCGGTCGCGACGGAGTCGGCCGGAACATCCTTCGTCACGAGGGCCAGGGCGCCGATCTGCGAACGATCGCCGATCGTGACCGGGCCGAGCACGGTGGCGTTGGCACCGATGAGCACGCCGTTGCCGACCGTCGGGTGCCGCTTGCCCTTCTCGAGGCTGCGGCCGCCGAGCGTGACGCCGTGGTACAGCATGACGTCATCGCCGATCTCGGCCGTCTCTCCGATGACGACGCCCATGCCGTGGTCGATGAAGAGGCGCTTGCCGATCGTCGCCCCGGGGTGAATCTCGATGCCCGTCCACCACCGCGCGCCCTGCGCGACCATGCGGCCGAGCAGCTTGAACCCGTGCCGCCACAACCAGCTCGCGATGCGATGCCACCACACGGCGTGCAGCCCCACCGAGGTCAGGAAGACCTCGAGGCCCGAGCGCGCGGCGGGGTCGCGCAATCGGGCGGTGCGGATGTCCTCCCGCATGCCCATCTACGCGCGCAGGTCGTCGTAGAGCACGCTCGACAGGTACCGCTCGCCGTAGCTCGCCACGATGACGACGATCGTCTTTCCGGCGTTCTCGGGGCGCTTCGCCAGCTCGACGGCGGCGTGCACCGTGGCGCCCGACGAGATGCCGGCGAGGATGCCCTCTTCCGCCGAGAGACGACGGGCCATGCTGACGGCCTGCTCGATGTTCACGTCGATGACCTCGTCGTAGATCTCGCGGTCGAGCACGGCGGGCACGAAGTTGGCGCCGATGCCGGCGATCTTGTGCGGGCCGGGGGCGCCGCCGTTGAGGATGGGGCTCTCGAGGGGCTCAACCGCAACGACCTGCAGGCCGGGCTTCTGCTCTTTCAGGTACTGACCCGTGCCCGTGATGGTGCCGCCCGTGCCCACGCCCGCAACGAAGATGTCGACAGCGCCGTCGGTGTCGTTCCACACCTCGGGGCCCGTCGTGCGGCGGTGGATCTCAGCGTTCGCCGCGTTCTCGAACTGGCGGGCGAGCACGGTGCCGGGGCGCTCGGCCACGATCTTCTCGGCCGCGGCGACGGCGCCCTTCATGCCCTCGCTGCCCGGCGTGAGGATGAGCTCGGCGCCATAGGCCTTGAGCAGCATCTTGCGCTCGTTGCTCATCGTCTCGGGCATCGTCAGCACGGTCTTGTAGCCGCGCGCCGCGCCGATCATGGCCAGGGCGATGCCCGTGTTGCCGCTCGTCGCCTCGACGATCGTGCCGCCGGGCGTGAGCTCGCCGCTCTTCTCGGCAGCCTCGACGATCGCGAAGCCGAGGCGGTCTTTGACGCTCGCCGAGGGGTTGTAGAACTCGAGCTTGGCGAGCACCGTCGCGCCCGCGCCGTCGGTGACCGTGTTGAGCGTGACGAGCGGAGTGTTGCCGAACACCTGCGTGATGTCGGAGTAGATGCGAGCCATGAGGGTCTCCTCGGTGAGGCTGGTCGTGTCGGCCGCCGTCGGCAGGCCGCGTTCCAGGGTACGGGGGGCGCGCCGTTCGGCGCGCGATTGTGACGCGAAGGCGCCACCGAAGACAACGACGGCGGGGCGGGAGTATTCCCCCGCCCCGCCGTTGGTGGTGACCGCTAGAAGACGAACACCGGAACCGGAACCAGCGTGGTCGACCCGCGTACGGCATCCGTGCCCGCGAATTGCGCGGTCAGCAGGTGGATGCCCCGCCCGAGCCCGCTGATCGCCAGCGTGCCCCGGCCGCCGTCGCCGGCCTCGAGCTCGATGGTGCCGACGACGCGGCCGCGGTCGAGCACGGAGACCGTTCCGACCGGCTCGACACCCTCGGCGACAACCTGCACCGTGTAGGTGACCGTGCCGCGCGTGGTGGTGAACAGCCGGTCAGGAGCGCCGACCGTGAGCGAGCGCGCGGCCGTGACCGCGCGATCGTTGCTCGTGGCGGTCACCGAGGCGAAGCCCTCAGCGCTCGCCGTGACCTGCACCGAGAGGCGCGCACCGGCATCGGCGGCGGTCACCCGGTAGGTCGCGGCGGTCGCACCCTCGATCGGCGCCCCGTCGCGCAGCCACTGGTAGCTGCGCTCGACGTCGTCCACCGAGAAGCGGCCGCCGTCGGTGCGCAGCGTGCGGCCCACGACGGCACCGCCCTGCAGGCGGGGGTCGCGCTCGACCGTGATCTGCTCGAGCTGCGTGGTGATCTCGAACGGCACGGTCGCCTCGGTGCCGTTGTCGGGCACCGTGATGACGAGCTGCTGGGCTCCGCTGATGCCCTCGGGCACCGTGAACGTGACGGTCGCGCGGCCGGTCTCATCGGAGCGGCCGACGATCGTCGCATCGATCGGCGCCGAACCGAGCACCTCGCCGCCGAGGCTCACGAGCACCTCGGCCTCGCGGTCGCCCTGATTGGTGAACAGCAGCGAGCTGAGCACGAGCGTGACCTCGTCGCCGGCGGAGTAGCCGTCGGCGTCGGGGGCGCTGATCGCGACACCGACCGAGCGCTGCGCGAGGTCGGGGCTCACGGGCGAGAACTCGCCCACGTAGTCGACGAACGCCTGCAGGTCGATCCGGCCCGAGTCGGCGCGCTGCGTGCCCTGCGCCAGGGTGGCGAAGTTGTCGCCGCCTGCTGCGAGGAACGAGTTCACCACGGTGCGGATCTGCTGATCCGCGGCCACCGGCACGCCGTTGAGCAGCACCGTGCCGATGCGCTCGCCGCGCGGCTTCGTCGGGTCGTAGTCGTAGGTGAGCGACTCCGAGACGCCGAGCTTGAGGAACGGACGGCTGCTGCCGTCGGGCTGCCACTGCTGCTCGAGCACCGAGCGCAGCTGCGCACCCGTGAGTGTCATCACCACGAGGGTGTTGGCGAACGGCTGCACGTTGGCGGCCTCACGGAAGGTGAGGTTGCCCGCCGGGTCGAGCGCACCGCTCGAGGCGTAGAGCAGGTTGGCGCGCAGGCCGCCCGGGTTCATGAGCGCGAGCTCGGTTCCCAGGTCTTGCGTGGCCCACAGCTGCGCGTCGGCGACGACGTTGCCGAGCGTCGACTCCGCACCGCGGTTCTCGTTCTGCGCGCCGTTCTGGCCCGTGAAGTCGATGCCGCGGAGGAAGTCGTCGGTGATCGCCCCGAGGCTCTCGTTGCCGGCAACGGCCGCGAAGGCCACCGCGTCGGCCACGATCGCCGCGATCTCCGGGTCGGGCTGCGCGGCGCCCACGAGCGGCTTGACGCCAGCCGTGATGCTCAGCAGCTCGTTCGACCGGGGGTCGACCGCGAGCTCGAGGTGACCGTAGGCCTCGCCGTACTGCCCGCCCTGGATGAGCGGCATGACCTCGTCGGTGCCCGGAACCGGAACCTCGAGGTCGTACTGCAGGTGGGTGTGGCCCGACACGACCGCGTCGACCTTGCCGAGCACGCCGGTGATGAGGTCGCCGAACTCGGTGTCGCCCGTGGCGGCCTCGAGCGTCGTCGTCGGGGCACCCTCGTGCGCGATGAGGATGACGACATCCGCCTCGCCGTTCGCCGCGTCGCCGTCTTGCAGCTGGTCGGCCACGCGCACCGCGGCGGCCGTCATGTCGCCGAAGTCGAGCGTCGCAATGCCCGTCGGGCTCACGAGGGAGGGCATGCTCTCAGTGAGCACACCGATGAAGCCGATGTCGACGCCGTCGACCTCGATCACCTCGTACTCCTGGTACGCGGGGGTCTGCGTGCCCTTCTCGTAGATGTTCGCGCCGAGGTAGGGGAAGTCGGAGTTCGGGATGACCCGATCATCGACGTCGGCCCGGCCCTGGTCGAACTCGTGGTTGCCGAGCGCGCTGAGGTCGAGCCCCATCGCGTTGAGGGCGTCGAGCGTGGGCTCGTCGTTCTGGATGAACGAGGTGAACGTCGACGCGCCGATGCTGTCGCCCGCCGAGATGAACAGGGTGTTCGGGTTGGCGGCGCGCGTCGCCTCGACGAGCCCGCCAAGCACGGCGACGCCCGCTGCCGGCGGTGCGGCTTCGAGTCGGCCGTGCAGGTCGTTGATCGTCAGGATGTCGATCTCGACGGGCGGGGGCGTCGTGCTGAGGCCGACGACCACGGGGTCGTGGTCGCTCGAGCGGTAGGGGCTCGAAGGGTCGACCGCGGCGCCGAAGTAGCCGCGCTCACTCCACTCGGCGGCGTTGATGGCCCAGACCCCGGCACCCGTGACCTGCGCGGTGAGCGCGGGGCTCGCGAGGGCGTGGTCGAGCGAGCCGAGCTCGCCGTCGAACGTGTAGGTGTACTGGCCGTCGGTGCGGTCGGCGACGAGGTCGCTCCAGCCCGCGTCGGTGAAGACCTCGATCGGGTCCTCTTCGCTGTAGGCGTTGAAGTCGCCGAGCAGCAGCACGTGCTCGCTGCGCTCGGGGTCGTCGGCCAGGTCCTCAGCGAAGGCCTTGAGCGCCTGCGCCTGCTCGACGCGCTCGGCGTTGAATCGGCCTTGACCGTCGGCGGGCTCGGCGCCCGAGCCGCTCTTCGACTTGAAGTGGTTGGCGACGACCGTGAAGACGAAGCCGTCGGCGTCGAAGGTCTGGGCGATCGGCTCGCGCGCGATGTCCCACACGGTCTCGTCGATCTGCGTCGCGCTCGCGCCGATCGGGTCGACGGATGCGGTGCGGTAGATGATCGCGTTGGTGATCGCGTCGACGATGGCCGCGTCCGTGAGTGCGGCGGGGGTGGGCACGAAGCTCCAGGTTCCCGCTCCCGCATCGGCGTTGAGCGCATCGACGAGCGCGTCGAGCGCCTCGTCGACCGGCTCGCCGAGCTTCACCGAGTTCTCGATCTCTTGCAGCGCCACGACGTCGGCGTCGAGGCCGTTGATCGCCGCAACGATCTTCGACTGCTGCGCGGCGAACTGCTCGGCCGTGTCGGCTCCGCGGGCGTCGGCATTCTCGCTCGGGAGCGTCGTGAAGTAGTTGAAGACGTTGTAGGCCGCGACGCGCACGTCGCCCCCGACCGCCGGCGGGCTGGCCGGCCGCTCACCGCGGGCATCGAAGCCCGCGACCTGCGCGGCGGGCCCGGTGCTCGTGATGGGCAGCTGCGGCTGCAGGCGCCAGTCGTCGAAGCCGAAGCTCAGCACCATGCCGCCGGCCGGGAACTCGACGGCGTCGCCGAGGCGCACCACATCGCCCGCCGTGAAGTAGGGCTGCTCGCCCACGTGGGCGGGGTTGCTGATCTGCGCGTTGTACCCGTCGTCGAGCAGCAGGCGCGCCGCGCGGTTGGCCGCAGCGAGAGCGGTGGCCTCGGGCCCGGCGCCGACCTGCTCGGTGCTCTTGACGGCGAGCTGCCCGGGGCTGAGCCACAGGGTGCCGAAGTTTCCGAGCTGGTGGGTCGAGGAGACGAGGTAGTCGCCGGTGGGCGCGACGAGCATCCCCTCGAGGGCTTCGCGCTGGGTACCGACGACGCTCGTCGGCAGCGGCGCGGGGGCCGGCAGCGAGACGCCCGACTCGACGAGCGTGATGGCGCCGGCGGCGCTCGCCGTCACCTGGGTGAGGCCGTTGAACTCGCTCACCGGGCCGGTCACCTCGACGAGGTCGCCGATGGCGACGCTCGGGTTGGCGCTGTTGAGGAAAACGAAGAGGGCATCGGATGCTCCGGGCGTCGCGTCATCAGCGCCACCCGATCCCTGCGTCTGGATGTAGAGGCCGCGGTAGGCGGCGCTGCCGCGCAGGTCGGCGGTGACGACGCCGCGCACGGTGACGACGGTGCCGGTGGCGAGCGGCGACGCGGATCCGGTGCCCTGCACGTCGGCGATCGCGACCGGCTCGGCCGAGGCCGGCACGGCCGTCAGTGTGACGAGGCCGAGCGCGACGGCGAGCGCGGTCGACATGGCGGCGGTGCGCCGGAAGGCGGTGCCGGGCGCGACGATGCGATGACCGCCTGGAGTGGAAAACGGCATGACGAAGAGTCCCCCCTGAGTGAAACAACGTCAGATGTAGACACATCTGTTTACCCCCGAATGGGGGTCACCCGGCCGACTCTAGACGACGATGCGCGCGCGCGTCGAGTGCTCACATGAGTGGTCGACGATTCGTTGCTCGGCGTTCACCCGCGCGACCTGCGAAGATCGACGCGGGAGGTGCGCGACGTGCTCACTGTGGTTCTCGGGCTCGCGGGCGCGCTCGTCTACGGCGCTGCCGACTTCTTCGGCGGTCTGGCCGCGCGACGCATCTCGGCCCTTCGCGTGACCGCGGTCGGTGCCCTGTCGGGCGTCGTGCTGCTGATCGCCGGCACGCTCGTGGTGCCCGGACGCTGGTCGCCCGAGGCCCTGCTGTGGGGCGGCATCTCGGGCGTGACGGGCGCCGCCGCCATCGCGCTGCTCTACGCGTGCCTTGCGATCGGGCCGATGAGCATCCTGTCACCCCTGACGGCCGTGACCTCGGCGATCGTTCCGCTAACGTGGGGGCTCGTCACGGGCGCCGAGCTCGGAGCGATCGCATACCCGGCCTTCGCGCTCGCCCTCGTGGCCGTCGTTCTCGTGGGCTTCGTGCCCGCGAAGGAGGCGGTGCGCCCCACGCTTCCCGGCCTGCTCATGGCGACGGTCTCGGGCGTGCTGATCGGCGCGTTCTACATCCTCATCGACCAGACGCCCGACGACAGCGGACTCGTGCCCCTCGTCGCCAACCGCACCGTGAACGCCACGATCATGATCACGCTCATCGTCGTGCTGGCGGTCATCGCGGGCCGACGTCACGTGCGGGCGACGGATGCTCCGCTCGCCGTGCTCGACGGAGCCCACGGAGCACCGCACGCCCTCGGGGCCGCGCCGGCCGGGCCTGCGTCTGCGCCTGCACCTGCACGCGCACCCGCGCCCGCGCGCGACGGGCTGCTGCGCGCGAGCGCGGCCGCTCTGCGCGGCGGATGGCGGGGCGGGTTCTTGCTCGCCGTCGGCTGCGGACTGCTCGACGCGATTGCCAACATCATCGTGCTCGTCGGCCTGCGGGTCGGCGATCTGACCATCGTCTCGGTGCTGACGGCGCTCTACCCGGCCGGCACGATCCTGCTCGCCGCGGTCGTGCTGCGCGAGCGCATCGCGCGCCTGCAGTGGGTGGGCCTGGGGCTCGCGCTCGCGGCGAGCGCGATGCTCGCGGCGGCCTGAGCGCGGCGGCGCGCCGCCGGACGCCGCGGCCGCGGCTGCAGCGCCCAGCGTTGCTCGGCGGCAGCGCCCAGCGTTGCTCGGCGGCAGCGGCGTGGGTGTTCCCCTGATTCGTTCCCGAATTGTAGGAAGTGTCGACGACTCGGTCGCGCCAGTCTCCTTCAATTCGGGAGTCTGCCGAGAGATGCACGTCGGGGCCGGCGCGCGGGGGCGCGACCGGCCCCATCGAGGTGTTGTCGAGAAGGCGCTGCCGAGAAGGCGGTGCTAGAGCGCGGCGAGGCGGTCGAGGAACGCGTCGCCGACGCGCACCTCGGTGGTCTCGGCCTCGATCTCGGCGCGCTCGAGCAGCTCGCCGAAGCGGCGGGCGCGCGGGCGCGTGATGAGCGTGACGACCGTGCCGACCTTGCCCGCGCGGCCCGTGCGGCCCGAACGGTGCAGGTAGGTCTTGTACTCGTCGGGGGCGTCGGCCTGAATGACGAGCGAGATGTCGTCGACGTGGATGCCCCGGGCCGCGACATCCGTCGCCACCAGCACGTTCACCCGCCCGCTCGTGAGCTTCTCGAGGTTGCGCGTGCGGCGCGCCTGGTTGAGGTCGCCGTGCAGGCTGACGGCCGGGATGCCGGCGTCGTCGAGCTGGTCGGCGAGCTCCTCGGCGAACGCACGAGTGCGCGCGAAGATCAGCGTCTTGCCGTCACCGGCTGCGAGCTGCTCGATGATGCCGCGCTTCTCGCGCTGGTCGACGAGCAGCACCTTGTGGTCGATCGTCGACGACTCCTGGTCCTCGCCGGCCACCTCATAGACGGCGGGCTTATCGAGGAACTCGGTGACGAGGCTTGCGACACCCGAGTCGAGCGTGGCCGAGAACAGCAGGCGCTGCCCGTTCGGCCGCGTACGACGGATGATGCGCTGCACGGGCTCGAGGAACCCGAGCTCGCACATGTGGTCGGCCTCGTCGAGCACGACGATCTCGATCTGGCTGAGGTCGAGGCGACCCTGCTCGATGAGGTCTTCGATGCGACCGGGCGTTCCGATGATGATGTCGACACCGCGCTGCAGCGCACCGACCTGGCGACCCTGCGGCACGCCGCCGTAGATCTGCGTTGTGAAGAGTCCGACGCTGCGGGCGATCGGCTGGACGGTGCGGTCGATCTGCAGCGCCAGTTCTCGCGTCGGCGCCAGGATGAGGGCGCGCGGCGCGCGGCCCATCTGACGCTTCTTGCCCCCGCCGTTCTCCATCAGTCGCTCGACCAACGGAGCCCCGAACGCGATCGTCTTGCCCGACCCGGTGCGGCCGCGGCCGAGCACATCCTTGCCCGCGAGCACGTCGGGGATCGTCGCGGCCTGGATCGGGAAGGGAGCGCTCGCGCCCTGCTCCTCGAGCTCGCGCACGATGTTCGCGCCGAGGCCGAGGTCGGCGAAGGTCACGCCCTCGACGTCGGTCGCGAGCACGGCGTCGGCCGTCAGGCGGTCGAGCACGACGTCGTCGACCTTGGCGGCCTTCGCGTCGCGGCTCGGGTAGAAGCTCGACTCACGGCGCTCGGCCGGGCGCTCGTCGCGATCGAAGGAGCGCGCCGGACGGGCATCGCGATCGAACGAACGCGGGGCGCGGTCGTCACGGGTCGGACGGGCATCGCGATCGTACGTGCGCGGGGCACGGTCGTCACGATCGAAGGAGCGCGCGGGACGCGCGTCCCGGTCGAACGAACGCGGGGCACGGTCGTCGCGATCGAACGAGCGCGCGGGACGAGCGTCACGGTCGAACGAACGCGGGGCGCGGTCGTCGCGCGCGGGACGCGCATCGCGGTCGTACGCACGCGCGGGGCGCCCGGTGCTGGCGGCGCCGGTCTGCGGGCGCCAGTCGGGGCGGTGGGTCGCGCGGCCGGTGCCGGTTCGGGCGGCGCCGTCGCGCGAGTCACCGTCACGCGCGGGGCGGGCGGGGCGGCCGCCGGTCGCGGCGGCGCGGAAGCCGCGGTCGTTGCTGTACCGGTCATCGCGAGCCGGACGCGCGGCACGGTCATCGCGAGCCGGACGCGCGGCACGGTCGTCGCGGGCCGGACGGCCGGTGCGGTCGTCGCGCTGCGGGCGCGCGTCGCGGTCGAACGAGCGCGCCGGGCGCGCGTCGCGGTCGAACGAGCGCGGTGCGCGGTCGTCGCGCGCGGGGCGAGCCCCTCGGTCATCGCGGGCCGGACGGCCGGTGCGGTCGTCCCGCTGCGGCCGCGCATCGCGGTCGTACGAGCGGGCAGGGCGCGCATCGCGATCGAACGACCGCGGGGCGCGATCGTCGCGCGCCGGGCGGGCAGCCCGGTCGTCGCGCGCCAGGCGATCGTCGCGCTCGGGGCGCGCGCGCTCGGGGGCGTGCCCGCGGTCGACGCGCTCGTCGCGGCTCCAGCGCGCCTTCTTCTCGGGCGCGGCGGCCTCGTCGGGGCGGTAGCCGCGGTGCTTGGGGCTGCGGGATCCGGGCGCGGCGGCGCGGGGCGCGGCCGATCGCGGGGCAGCGGAACGGGAATTCTGGGGCGCGCGCGCAGCGCCGCCCTTGTTGTTCTGAGGCATGGTTCTTTCTGGGGTAACGCAAGGTGCTTCGTCGGCGCGCACGCCGCGATCCCAGGCATTCGTAGGCTGGGGGCCGTCACAACTCGAGGTGATTTCCGCACCGCCGATCGGCGGGGGAATACCGGCCCGGAGACGCACACGTTCACGGGGCAACCCCCGCTTCGTCTCTAGCCGACCCTTCAGGGTACCCGACGCACGCCCCGACGGGCATATTCTGGGCGCATCGTGACCACCGTGACCGTCGAAGACCCCCGCCAGCCCGAGATCGAGGCGATGCTGCGGGCCGGTGACGCCTACGCTCTGAGCCTCTACCCGGCCGACAGCTGCTACATGCTCGACCTCGACGAGCTGACCGCCGAGGGGGTGACCGTGTTCGTCGCGCGCGACGGCGCGGGCACAGCGACCGGCATGGCGGCGCTCGTGAATCGGGGCGACGCGACAGGCGAGCTGAAGCGACTGTTCGTGGCCGAGAGCGGGCGCGGTCAGGGCGTCGCAACGGCGGTGATGGATGCTCTCGAGGCCGCCGCGCGCGCGCAGAGCATCCACACCCTGCAGTTGGAGACCGGCCCGAAGCAGCTGGCCGCGATCGCGCTCTACGAGCAGCGCGGCTACCACCACATCGAGAACTTCGGGCCCTATGTGGGCGACGAGTTCAGCGTGTGCATGGAGAAGCCGCTCACCTAGCGCGGCTCAGGCCACGGCCCAGTCGAGCGCGGCGGTGACCGCGTCGAGGTCGAGCGAGAACGGTGCGGCGCTCGGCCCCATGTCGCGCGGCGCGTCGTCGGAGCGGCCGATGACGGCGCCGTAGCGCAGGTCGCCCGCCGCGGCGAGCGAGCAGTAGTAGCCGTAGAGGTGCGCGTCGCTGAACAGCTCGACGACGGCGGTGCCGGGCGCGCAGTGCACGAGTCCCGTGAGGGCCGAGCCGCTCACGCCCACGACGACGGCGGCGGCGGCGAAGTCGGCCGCCTGGTCTGCGCTCTGCATGGGGTCGTACAGCTCGAAGCCCCGGTCGAGGGCGAGCTGCTCGATCGCCGCTTGCTCGACCGGCTCTCGCTCGTAGCCGCGCCGCACGACGAGCAGCCGACGGGTACCCGGGGCGGGGTCGCCGAGGCTCGCGCGGAACAGCCGGGGAACCATCGGCAGGTACTGCCGCCGCAGGCCCGGCAGGGTCGGCGCGAGCACTCGGTCGGCTCGCACCTGCTCGCCGCGGGCGAGGCGCACCAGGCGGTCGTCATCGAGACCGAGACGGCGCAGCACGCGGTCGCCCTCGGCCGACCGGTGGTCGGGAACCACGATCGTGTCGATCTGGTCGAGATCGATGCCGGCCGCGCGCACGACGGCGAGCCGACCGAGCGCATCAGGCACGAAGTGGCCGTAGTGCTCGCCCCACGTGCTCATGAGCACGAGCGCCGTGCCCCGCCGTCGGCGAGCGCGCCGGTCGGGCAGCGGCGGCGCTTCAGGGTCGGTGATGAGGTCGGCGCGCGAACCGAACCAGGTGAGCTCGTGCAGGCCTCGGCCCGCCGCATCGAGCACCCAGCCGCCCGAACCGACGATGGTCGCCGCGGGCACCTCGAGCACGCCGCGCTCGGGCATGTGCGCCTCGAAGAACTGCTCGACGGGCACGGCGCGGTCGCCGAACTGCTGCGGGGCCGGCAGAGGATACGGCGCGGCATCGGTCGCGCGGTGCCAGACGGCACCGTCGGCCGTCGACTCGTCGATCGTGCGCAGGCGCGCCCGCCAATCGTCGTGCGTGCGTCGGAACAGGCCCATGCGCCGAGACGTTACACGGGTGCGACCGCGCTGGCCGTCGCCCCCTGGGTCATGAGCACCTCGGCGACGACGATCAGCCCGAGCACGAGGGCGGCGCTGCCGAGCACGGTGGCGATCGAGAGGGGCACGATGAGCAGCGCGGGCAGCGACCCGAGGGCGAGCAGGGCGAAGCGCACCATGACCCGCTCGGCGTGCATCCACTCGCCGACGCGGCCGAGCGAGATGCCCGCCCGGGCGCGCGCGGCCCGCACCGAGTCGAGCCCGCGACCGACGGTCTGCCGCGCGGCACTCGCCGAGGGCGAGGCCCCGAGCCACCAGCCGACGAGCGCGGCGAGCACGGCGAGCACGAGCAGCCCGCCGATGATCGACGTGGCGTAGCCGAGCACCGCGTCGTAGATGACGCCGACGAGCGTCGACGACGTGGGCTCGACGAGCGCGGTCAGCACCGTGCGCCCCACCGCGAACCCCACCGCGAGCAGGCCCGTGACGACGGCCGCGAGCACGCCGAGCGTGCTGAGCATGAGCGGCCGGCGCCGGCTCAGCAGCAGGGCGCCGACGAGCAGGCCGGCGCAGATCCACGGCAGCCACGTGCCGATCGAGATGCCCACCTGGTACACGACGCGCGCGAGCGCGAGGTTCGGCACTTCGGCGATGACGATCGCGCGGTCGACCTCGGGGATCGCGGCCGCGAAGGGCACGCCTTGCGCGACGAGCGCCGCCCGCACCTCGGCGACGATGGGCCCGAGCGGCAGGCTCAGCGTGCCGTCGCGATCGAGGGCCAGCAGCGAATCGGGGTCGCCCGCGAGCAGCCGGATGCTCTGCGCATGCAGCACCTCGACCGAGCCTGCCCATGCCGAGGCGAAGGCCGGCGAGCGCACGACCTCGCCCACGACGTCCTCGACGAGCGCGCGGATGCCCGCGGCGATCGGCTCGCTCACGAGCCCGAGGGCGTCTTGTGCGCGCGGCCCGAGGTCGAGCGCCTCACCGAGCCCGCTCAGCAGCTCGGCGGTGACGGTCGAGATGTCGAGCTGGTCGTCGACGAGCGCCGTGACCTCGACGATGATGCGGTCTTGCACCGCGGGGTTCTCGGCGAGCGGTGCGAGCGCGGCGACGAAGCGCTCGGTCTGGGCGAGCTGCACCGTCGCCCAGTGCGACATGATCGCGGCGGGAAGCAGCAGCAGCGCGAGCGTCGCCAGGGCACCCGCCGCGAACCGCCGCCCGCGCATCAGCGGGCCGCGGCCTTCAGGCGGTCGATCTCGTCGCGGATGCGCCGGATGTGGTCGGGGGATGCGGTGCCCGCGCCCGCCACCCCGTCGAGCTCGGCCGCCAGGGCGTCGAGGTCCGCGTGCGAGGCGTGAGCATCCCGTGCCGATGCCGGCACGTGGATGGTGCCCGTCGCCGTCGGCAGCCCCTCTTTCGCCCGGTCGGCCGTGACTTCTTCGCGCGCCTGGTCCATGGCGGTGATGACGATGCCGATGAGGATGTTGAGCACCGTGAACACGATGAAGAACATGTAGCTCAAGAAGTAGAGCAGGGCCCACGGCGTGACCTCGAGCCCGCCGAGGAACGAGTCGGGGAAGTTCTCGAGGGTGAGCATGACCGTGAGGGTGACCATGGCGGTGCCGATGTCGCCCCAGCGCTCGGGCACGGCATCGCCGAAGAGGTACACGCCCGCCATGGCGTAGATGAACATGAGGAACCCGATGAGCACGCCGAGGCTCGCGAGCGGCGCGACCGACTTGATCATCGAGAGCATGAGGATGCGCGCTTCGGGCAGGAAGCGGAAGATGCGCAGGATGCGCAGCAGGCGCACGAGTCGGAAGATGACCGTGCCGCCGTCGAGGAACGGGATGAGCACGACGATGAGGAAGTCGAAGACGTTCCACGGGTTGCGGAAGAACATCCACGGCTTCGCCCCGTACGAGACGATGCGCAGCACGACCTCGATCGTGTAGAACACGAGGGCTGCCCGGTCGATGGCGATGGCGACGGCGGCCACGCCGGGCGCGACATCGTCGTAGGTCAGGATGGCGAGCGCGGCCGCGTTGGCGATGATGACCGCGATGACGACGATCTCGAAGGCGTTGCCGTACATCAGGCGCGCGAGCCACTGGATGCGGTACGGCGCGAGCTGCACCGTCGCGGTGGTGAAGACGCCGGGTGAGACCGTCGTGGCGGCGGAATCAGCGGGGGCGGGAGCGGTCATGGCGAATCGCTTTCGGTCGGGGTGTGCTCACGCTAGCAACACCCCGACCGGCCACGAAACGGGCTCGGGCTCCCCCTTACGCGGGGGCTCCTGTGGCGGCGGCCGCCTTCTTCGCCCGACGGTCTTCGCGGCGCTCTTTCGCGCCCTCGACGACGTAGTACAGGGCCGGCAGCACGACGAGCGTGAGCAGGGTCGACGAGATGAGTCCGCCGATGACGATGACGGCGAGCGGCTGCGAGATGAACCCGCCGCTGCCGGTCAGGCCGAGGCCCAGCGGCAGCAGCGCGAAGATCGTCGCCGCGGCGGTCATGAGGATCGGCCGCAGTCGGCGCGACGAGCCCTCGATGATCGCCTCGCGGGCGCGCATGCCGCGCTCGCGGTACTGGTTGACGAGGTCGATGAGCACGATCGCGTTCGTCACGACGATGCCGATGAGCATGAGCACGCCGATGAGCGAGGGCACACCGAGCGGAATGCCCGAGATGACCTGCAGGCCGATCGCCCCGGTCGCCGCGAACGGCACCGAGATGAGCAGCAGCAACGGCTGGCGCAGGCTCTTGAAGGTCGCGACCATGACGACGTAGACGATGAGGATGGCCGCGAGCAGCGCGAGCCCGAGCTGGCTGAACGCGTCGCCCTGCTGCGCGGTGACGCCGCCGAGGCTCGCCGAGGCGCTGTCGGGCAGGTCGAGCTCGTCGACCGCGGCCTGCACGAGCGCCGAGGCCGTGCCGGTGTCGTCGGTGCCGGGCGTGACGGTCACCGTCGCGCTGCGCGTGCCGCGGATGGTCGTGATGCTCGCGGGCCCCTCCTGCTCGTCAACCGTCGCGAGCTCAGAGAGCGGCTGCGGGCCGATGGCGGTCGGGATGCTGAAATCACGCAGCTCTTCCGCCGTCGTGGGCGCATCGGGGTTGGGCAGGAAGATCGAGAGGTTCTTCTCGTCGAGCACGACCGACCCGACCGAGGCGGGGAACATCGCCGCGGTCACGATGCCGCCCACGGCGACTTCGCTCAGGCCCAGCTCGGCCGCGCGCTCGCGGTCGACGCGGATGGCGAGGTAGGGCTGCGTCTCGGCGAGGTTGCTCGTGGCCTCGGCGGTCACGTCGAGCTCGCGCACGGCGTCGAGCACGTCTTGCGCCGCGGCTTCGAGGTCGGCACGGTTCGCGGCCGTGATGTCGACCTCGATGTCGCTCGAGCCGAAGCCGCCGCCACCGCCCGAGGCCTGCACGCTGATCTCGCCGGCGTCGCTGATGTCGGCGAGAGCATCCCGAACCGTCGCCTGGAGGGCGTCCTGGTCGGCGTCGGCGTCGGTCGTGATCGAGAAGGTGATGTCGCTGCCGCCGCCGAAGATCGCGGCGAGCGAGCCCTGACCCGAGCCGATCGAGGCCTGCACGGTCTCGATGCCGTCGATATCGAGCAGCGTCGATTCGACGGTCGTGGCGGCCTCGTCGAGCGCTTCGAGGCTCGCGCCGTTCTCGAGCGTCTGCGTGACGGTGAGGGTGTTCTGGCCCGAGTTGCCGATGAAGGTCGTCTTGAGGCCGGTGGCGAGGAAGCCCGTGCCGACGAGGATGAGGATCGACATGAGCAGGGTGATGGCCGGGAACTTCAGAGTCCAGCGGATGACCGGCAGGTAGCCGCGCTGCAGCAGCGTCGGGCGGGCCGACTCCTCGTCGATCGAGAGCGGCGCGGCCTCCACGGCCTCGTCGGGCGCGGCGTGCGCGCCGACCTTCTTCGGCTTGGGGGCGCGCAAGAACCAGTAGGCCAGCACCGGCACGATCGTGAGCGAGACGAAGAGCGAGGCGGCGAGCGCGATCGTCGTCGTGAGGGCGAAGGGCCGGAAGAGCTCGCCCGTGACGTCGCCGACGAGGGCGAGCGGCAGGAAGACGGCGATCGTCGTGACGGTCGAGGCGGTGATCGCCGTGGCGACCTCCTTGACGCCCGTGAGGATGGCGGTCTTCTTATCCTCGCCGAGGCCGAGGTGGCGCTTGATGTTCTCGACGACGACGATCGAGTCGTCGACGACGCGACCGATCGAGATCGTCAGCGCGCCGAGCGTGATGATGTTCAGCGAGTAGCCCGCGACCTGCATGCCGATGAAGGTCAGCAGCACCGAGGTGGGGATCGAGATGGCCGTGACGAGCGTCGAGCGGATCGACAGCAGGAACACGAGGATGACGATGACGGCGAAGACGAGTCCGAGCACGCCCTCGACCGCGAGCGACTCGATCGACTTCTCGATGAACGGCGCCTGGTCGAACACGATCGTGAACTCGGTGTTCGAGCCGATCGCGTCGGCGATCGCCGGCAGCGCTGCCTGCACCGCGCGCGACACGTCGACCGTGTTGCCCGCGGGGGTCTTGGTGACACCGATCGTCAGGGCGTCCTCGCCGTTGACGCGGCTGTAGTTGGTGACCGGGTCGTCGACGATCGCGACCTCGGCGACGTCGGCGATGGTCGTGATCTCGGCGCTTTCGGCGCCGATGAGCGGCAGGGCGGCGAGCTCGTCGAGCGAGGCGATGCGCACACCCGAGAGCACGACGAGGGTGCGGCCGTCTTCCGTGATCGATCCGGCGGGCAGCAGCACGCCGTAGTCCTCGAGCGCATCGGTGATGTCGACGTTCGACAGGCCGAGGCTGCGCAGCTCGTCGGCGTCGGGCGTGATCGTGACGCGCTGGCCGAGGGCACCCTGCACCGAGACCTCGCGCACGCCGACGAGGTCGGTGAGGTCGGGCACGGCCTGGTTCTCGAGTGCGGCGTCGAGGTCGGCCGCGCTGAGGTCGCTCGTGACGGCGATCTGCAGCACGGGCAGGTCGTCGATCGAGCCCACGATCACCTGCGGCTCGACGTCGGCCGGCAGGTCGAGGCGGTTGACGGCGAGCTGCACGCGCTGCTCGGCGCGCACGATGTCGGCACCGAAGTCGAACGAGGCCGAGACGACCGAGAAGCCCGTGCTCGAGGTCGCGTTCGAGGCGTCGAGCCCGCTGACGCCCTGAATGGCCGTCTCGATCGGGGTCGAGACGTCCTGCTCGACGATCTCCGGAGCCGCGCCCGGGTACTGCGTGACGATGACGATCTGCGAGGCCGAGATCGTGGGAATCAGCTCTTGCTTGAGCGTCGTGAGTGCGAGCCCGCCGAACAGGCCCACGACGATCGTGACCAGAGCGATGAGCGCACGGTTGCGCAGGCTGAACACCGAGAGGAGGTGCACGGTTACTCCGGTCGTACGGCGGGCAGGAGAGCCCGAGGTGGCTGTGTGGGGGCAGGTCGATGCGCGACGATGCGCGGGTCAGCATCCCAGCGCACGCTGAGTATTCACACAGCGCACGATAGATGCGCACCCCGAATCAGACCGATCGGTCAGGATGCCCGCTCACGCTACACGACCGCCGCGAGCAGCTCCTCCGAGGCCGCGATCGGCTCGCGCGTGCCCACACGGTGCCACGCGCGCTGCAGCAGGTCGAGGGCCGGGATCGTCACCTCGGCCGGGTGGCAGAACGGCAGCCGCACGAAGCGCTCGAAGGCGCCGTCGAGGCCGAAGCGCGGGCCGGCGCCCACGAGCAGTCCTTCGGCGCGCGCGGCGAGCGCGAGCTGCGAGCTGACGGGCGCCCCGAGGTTCACCCACAGACTGAGGCCGCCGTCGACGTGCGGCACCGACCAGGTGGGGAAGCGCTGGCGCAGCTCGGCGAGCATGAGCGAGTGGCCGGCGCGCAGCTGCTCGCGGCGGGCATCCAGCACCCGGTCGTAGCTCTCGAGCAGGCGCAGCAGCACGAGCTGCTCGAGCACGGGCGACCCGAGGTCGCCGGCGAGGCGCGCGAGCGAGAGGCGCGTGATGAGGTCGCGCTCGGCACGGATCCAGCCGAGGCGCACGCCGCCCCAGATGCTCTTGCCGACCGAGCCGACCGTGACGACGCTCGCCCCGCGCTCGGCCGCGCCGACGGCGAACGGAGCGGGCTGCTCAGCGCGGTCGAAGCCGAGCTCGCTCATGGTCTCGTCGACGAGCAGCAGGGTGCCGTGCGCGGCGGCGAGCTCGTGCAGTCGGGCGCGCTGCTCGGGAGGCATCGTGCGGCCGGTGGGGTTGTGGAAGTCGGGCATGAGGTAGGCGAGCGCGGGCGCCGTGCGGGGCACGACCTGCTCGAGCACCTCGTCGTTCCAGCCCTCGTCGGTCGTGACGGGCACGGTGACGAGGCGCGCGCCGGCGAGCTGCAGGGCTTCGACGGCGTGCGGGTAGCTCGGCGCTTCGACGAGGGCGCGGTCGCCGCGCGAGAGAACGGTGCGCGCGATGAGCGCGATGGCGTGCTGGGCGCCGAGCGTGATCATGACCTCGTCGGCCTCGGTCGGCAGGCCGCGGGCGGTGTAGCGGTCGGCGATGGCCTGGCGCAGCACGCGCAGGCCCACCGGGTCGAATCCGCTCTCGTGCAGGTGGGCGGGCAGTAGCTCGGCCGCTTCGCGCGCGGCTTCGGCGACGATGGGGATGGCGGGCAGGGTGGCCTTCGAGAGGTCGAGCATGCCGGGTCCGGCGGTCTCGCCGAGCGCGGGCACGCCGTCCGTGAAGCCGCGCGGCAGCCGGGCGACGGTGCCCGAGCCGCGCACGCTCTGCGCGTAGCCGAGCTCGCGCAACCGGGCGTAGGCGCTCGCGACCGTCGTGCGGCTGAGCGACTCGTGCTCGGCGAGCAGGCGCTCGGCGGGCAGGCGGGTGCCGAGCGTGATGCGGCCGTCGAGGATGAGCAGGCGGATGCGATCGGCGAGCGCCTCGTAGATCGGCGTCGTGCCGCTCGGGCGCCACGCCCCCAGTTGAGAGGCCAATGCGCGGGCAGACAGGGTCGTCATGCGGCCACTGTACCCGAATTGGCATCTTGTGGGCAGTCCAATTGGGCGAGCAGGATGGGGCCATGATCGCAACCGGCACGGCACCGCGCCGCATCCTCGTCCGCCGCTGGGGGCAGCTGCTCCTCGGGCTCTTCTTCTACGGGATCGCCGTCGCGCTGCTCATCCGGGCCGATGTCGGCCTCGACCCATGGACGGTCTTCGCCCAGGGCCTCGAGGTGCAGACGGGCTGGTCGATCGGCCTCATCGTCGTGCTCATCGGGGCGGCCGTGCTGCTGCTCTGGATCCCCATCCGCCAGAAGCCCGGCATCGGCACCGTGCTCAACGTGCTGCTCATCGGGCCCGTGCTCGACCTCGCGATGCTCGTGATCGAGACCCCCGAGGGGCTGTGGGCGCAGTGGCTCATGTTCGCCGGCGGCCTCGCCCTGCTCGCCGTGGCGACGGGCCTCTACATCGGGGCGCGCTTCGGACCGGGTCCGCGCGACGGCCTCATGACGGGCGCGCACGCGCGCTTCGGCTGGAAGATCTGGAAGGTGCGCACGGGCGTCGAGGTGACGGTGCTCGCGATCGGCTGGCTGCTCGGCGGCACGGTCGGCTTCGGCACGGTCGCCTTCGCGCTGCTCATCGGCCCCATGGTGGGCGTCACGCTGCCGCTGCTGCGCGTTCCGGAACCGTCGCGCCCGACGGCGGTGACCGCATGATCTCGCTCACGATCGCGCTCGGCGGCCTCGCCCTGTGGGCGGTCCTCGCCACGATCGAGGTGGTGGCGAGGGACGGGTACGGGCCCATACCCGTCCGCTCGCACCACGGGTTCTACGCGAGCTCGCTCGCCGCGTAGACGCGCATCGCATCGCGCACGTACTCGGCACCCTCGGCGCCGCCGTAGTGCTTCGCGAAGCGCGGATCGGCGACGTACATGTCGCCGAGCCCGAGGTACGCCTCCGCGCTCGGCGCCGAGTCGCCCCAGCCCGCGCGCACCCAGGCGTAGTGCCGGGCGATGAGGCCCTGCACCGCCGGGTCGGCGACGGGCGTGCCGGATGCGCGGGCATCCCGAAGCCCCGCCTCGATCGCGGCGGCCTCGGCCCGGAACGCGGCCTGGCCGTCAGCGCCGAGCCCCCGCCACCAGCGGTCGCTCGTCGCGTAGGCGTCGGCGCCCCAGCGCTGCTCGACCTCATCTTTGTAGACGGTGTGGTCGAAGCCGTCGAGCATCTCTTCTGCCATCAGTTGTTCACCTCCTTCCATCTTGAGAATCGTCGTGGTCACGCTCGCGATCTGGCGGTCGACCCGATCACGCTCCTGCTCGAGCCAGCGCAGATGCGCCTCGAGCGCCGCGGCGTCGTCGGTCTGCCCGGCGAGCACCTCGGCGATCGCGGGCAGCCCGAGCCCGAGCTCGCGCAGCAGCAGGATTCGTTGCAGCCGTGTGAGCGCCGCCTCGTCGTAGTACCGGTAGCCGTTGGCGCCGATGCTCGTCGGAGGCAGCAGCCCGAGGTCGTCGTAGTGCCGCAGGGTGCGGCTCGTGGTGCCCGACAACCGGGCGATCTGCTGAATGGACCACTGCATGCGATTCACGGTAGAGGTTGACGCAGCGTCAAGGTCAAGCGCGCGTGTCCACTCGGTGCTTGCGCTCACGAGAGACGCGATATATCGTGACTTCTCGAGAACGCGATATATCGCGACATGGATGCCCGGCGCAGGTTCGCGTCCGGCACGAGCGAGGAGCACCGCATGGCCCAGCAGACTTGGATCGTCACCGAACCGACCGTCATCGATCTGGAGCTCGTGCGCGCGCTCAAGGTCGGATTGATCGGCGGGCAGATCGACATCGTCGCCCACGACGAGCCCGGCGCCCGCGTCGAGGTGCACGCCGTGGCAGGCCGCGACCTGAAGGTCGCGCTCGAGGGCGACACGCTCGTGGTCGACCACCCGCAGTTGAAGTGGGAGACCTTCTTCGACAACTTCCGCCTGTTCAGCGGCAAGGCGCGGGCCGAGGTGAGCATTCTGGTGCCGCGCAGCATCGCGCTGAACTTCAACGTGGTGTCGGCGGAGGGGCTCATCAGCGGCCTGCACAGCAGCGCCTCGATCAACACGGTCAACGGCGACATCGTGCTCGATCGCATGGTGGGCGACCTCTCGATTCACGCGGTGAGCGCCGAGATCTCGGTGCGGGCGCACGAGGGTGAGTTGAGCATCCAGACGGTGGGTGGAGACGTGACGGCCTCGGGCACGATTCCGCGGTTCACGTGTGACGGGGTCTCGGCCGACGTCATCGTCGATCTGCATGGCGCTCCCGATCGGGTGCGCAACAGCACGGTCTCGGGCGACCTGACGGTGCGGCTCGATGCGGGGCGGCCGACGCAGTATTCGATCAGCACGCTCACCGGGCGGCTGCAGCTCGATGATGCGCAGATCAGCGGCGTGAAGGGCAAGTACACCGGACGCTACGGACAGCTGGCCGGCTCGTTCACCGAGGTGCGCGCCGACTCGGTGTCGGGCGATGTGTCGGTGGTGCACGCCGACCGGGCCGGTGCAGCCGGCGCGTCTGCCTCCGACGCCGCTGCCTCGGACGCCGCTGCCTCGACGTCTGAGGCGTCGGCGTGAGCCCCGCGGTGTTCGGCCACGGGCACTTGCGGCTGTATCTGCTGTTCGTGCTCGATGAGCGGCCGATGCACGGCTACGAGATCATCCAGGCCTTGAGCGATCGCTTCGGGGGGACGTATGTGCCGTCGGCCGGCACGATCTATCCGCGGCTGGCGAAGCTCGAGGCGGAGGGTCTGGTGACGAAGCAGTCGGATGGCCGCAAGACGGTCTACGCGATCACCGAGGCGGGGCGCGCCGAGCTGAACGACCGGCGCGACGAGCTCGAGGGCATCGAGAACGGCATCGGCGATTCGGTGCGGCGCCTGGCCGATGAGGTGCGGTCGTCGGTGAGCGAGGCGATGTCGACGTTGCGGGCCGAGCTCGCGGCGGCGGCGCGCGAGACGCGCGACGACGCCCGATTCGCGGCGGCGGATGCGCGCGAGGCGGGTTCGTCCGCCGGTGCGGCGGCGAGCGCCGCCGGGGCCGCGGCCTCGCAGGCGGCGGAGGCCGCGGCGCAGGCGGTGCGCGACGCGACGACGTCGCTGCACTCGACGATCTCCGAGTCCCGCTCCGACAGTCGTGCACAGGTGCAGCGGGCCGAGGTGCTGCTGGCCGAGTTCCGGCAAGACCTCCGCACCGAGCTGCGCAGTGCTGCGACCCGCGGGGTCGACCTGCGCGCGACGGTCGACGAGCTCGAGTCGCGACTGTCGCGGCTGCGCGCCGACATCGGCTCACGCTTGGGCTGAGCGGGGCCGACGGGGCTGGGCCGACGGGACGGGGCCGACGGGACGGGGCCGAGGGGGCCGGGCCGACTGGACCGAGCCGACGGGGCTGGGCGGACACGGCCGAACGGAATCGGGCTCGGCCGCCACCGTCGCTGCGGCCCGGTCCGTGACGGCGACTTCCAGAAACGCGGAAGTTCAAGAATCGGATTCATGAAGTTCCGCGTTTCTGGAAGCCTGCCCGCAGCATTGATCCGCCCGCCTCGACGGGGGTCCGGGTGCCGGGCTCCCGTTCGGGCCCGCTCAGACGAGTCAGCGCGGGCGGGTCCGCTCAGTCTGCCCAGCGCAGGGGCAGGTAGAGGTCTTGCACGCGGTCGCCCGCGGCGGTGTGGTCGTTGCGCGTGTAGAGGCCGCACGGGTCAGCCGCGCAGTCGACGACGCCGTCGGTCACGGGCGGCAGCTCGATGTAGGCGGTGAAGGCGCCCGATTGGGTGTCGTCGAAGCTGCGGGCGCCGAAGAGGCGCCAGGCGAAGGCTTCGTTGATCCAGTTCGACGGCGCCCACTGCACGACGCCTTCCTCGAACTGCTCCACCTCCTGCGAGCCGACACCGCCGAGGCACGGCCCGGGCTTGCCGTTGATCTCGTCGGGGATGCGGCACACGGCGACGTAGAGTCCACGGTCGCCGTCGTAGCCGGCGCCGGTGACGACGAGGCGATCGCCGGCGGAGACGGCGGCGAGGTCGGGCAGGGCACCGTCGTCGGTGGTCACGGCGAGGGTGCGCATCCGGTCGTCGTCGCCCGTGGCGGTGACCTCGGTCGGGTACTCGCCGGCGGGCACGCGCGGCTGGCCCGATGAGCCCTGCGGCGCGTGCAGCACGATCGGCAGCGCGATGGCGGCGATGACGCCGAGCAGCACCACGACGGTGGCGGCGACGATCCAGTGCCAGCGTCGACGGCGGGCGGGCGGGGCGTCGGTCACGCGCTCAGTCTACGGAGCACACGCCGACGGCACCCTGGGCCGATGGTCCCGCATCGCGCCGCTAGGCTCGCGCTCGTGACGGTCGAGGCGCGCAGCAGGGTGGGCGCGTCCCCGCGCGATCTGCTCGCCGTGTTCGTCGGCGGCCTCATCGGCACCACGCTGCGGGTGTCGCTCGACCTCGCGATCGTGCACGACCTCGACGAGTTCGCGCTCAGCACGCTGCTCGTTAACGTCGTCGGAGCCTTCGTGCTCGGCCTGCTCGTCGCGTCCCTCTGGCCGCGCGTGCCGGGGTGGGTGCGCGTGGGACTCGGCCCGGGCATCCTCGGATCATTCACAACCTTCTCCGCGCTCGCCATCTCCGTCATGGCGCTCGCGCAGAGCGGCGAGATCGTCGGCGCGGTGCTGTCGATCGTGCTCAGCATCGGGTTCGGGATGCTCGCCGCGGGGGCTGGCCTCGCCCTCGGTGCCCGGCTCACCCCTGGCCAGACTCCCCCATTGAAGGAAGTCGACGAGTGACCCCGCTCGTGCTGCTCGCCGTCGCCGTGGGCGGAGCCCTCGGCGCCGTCGCGCGTCAGCTCACGTCGGTGAGCCTCGCGGGCCGCGGCCGCATTCCCTGGGGCGTGCTCGTGGTCAACGTCGTCGGGTCGTTCCTCGCCGGGCTCGCGCTCGGGCTGCCCCTCGACCCAGCCTGGCAGCTCATCATCCTGAGCGGATTCTGCGGCGGCCTCACGACCTTCAGCACCCTGTCGGTCGAGACCGTGCAGCTCGTGCTCGCAGGCAAGCACCGCGCGGCCGCCGCGAGCGTCGCCCTCAACCTGGCGCTCGGCATTCCCGCCGTCGCCGCCGGTCTCGGGCTCGCCCTCCTGCTCAGCTGACGCGAAACTCCAGCTCGCCCACCACGTGCTGCGCGGGCAGCTGGTACTTCGGCAGCACGCCGGGGCCGCAGGCGCCCGTGCCGGCTCCGCTCTGGGCGAGGTCGAGCACGATGTGCGTGCGGCCGTCGGGCTCGAGCAGGTGGTCGTGCGTCGTCGCGGCGAGCATCGCGGTCGACCAAGGCCGCACCGTGAGCGCGACGCCGTCGGGCGACGCGATCTCGAGCGCAGCATCCGGCGCCGACGACGCAGAGCCCGGCAGCGCGACCCGCGCCCAGCGCACATCGGCGCGCGCCCCCGACTCCTGCGGGCGCACCGTGCGCTCGAGCATGCCGTCGAGCGAACGCGCGAACCAGCCCCAGTGCGCCGCCTGACCCGTGTCGGGGTAAGCCGGGCCCGGACCACGCCCGAACCACTGCACGCCCGCGGCCGTGCCCGGCAGCGCGAACGAGACGCCCACGCGCGCCCAGTCGACGGCCACGCTCACAACAGGGTCCGGCGTCACGTCGAGCGCGAGGTGCAGCGCGCCGTCGCGCGCCGTCCACGTCCAGCGCGCGGTGACGCCGACATCCGTCGCCGCGGCGCCGATGCGCGTCACCACCTCGACGCGGTCGTCCGCCCGCGAGAGCGACACCAGCCGCGAGACGAGCCGGTCGAGCCCGAGGGCCGCCCAGCGCTCGGCGTTGGGGCGCGTGTCGGGCTGATCCCAGCCGATGCCGAAGTCGTTGTCGATCGGCGCCCGCCACAGTTCGAGCCGCCAGTCCTCCACAGCCTGCGCGCCGAACGCGGTGACCGCGCCCGTCGCGTTGTCGAGCACCAGATGAGCGAGCGACAGGATGCCCGCCGCCGGCACCGCGGCCGGCCGCACCTGCTCGGCCCCCACCGTCACAACCTGCGCCCGAGCCACGACCCAGCCGCTCATGCCGGGCACCGCAGAGTCGGACTCGCTCGCCTCAATCGTCACCACGAGACCCGGCGTACGAACGTGCTCGAGCAGCGGCGGCGGCAGCGGAATCTCGGCGCTCCCGCGCGGCGGCACCGGCCGGTGGGCGAAGACGCCCGCGCGACCCTGCGTCACGCCGTCCTCGTCGAGGCCGTCCGCATCCACCGACGACAAGGCCGATGCGACCCGCCAGCTCAACTGGTACCGCGAGGTGTCGGTGTGGTCGAGGCGGCTGTGCACGTGCAGAACCCCGGCCTCCGCATCCACCGACATCACAAGAGGAGCGAAGACGGCCGCGAGGTCGGCGAGTTGCGCGCGCGGCGTGCGGTCGGCGGCCACGAGGCCGTCGATGACGAAGTTGCCGTCGTGCACGGGCTCGCCGAAGTCGCCGCCGTAGAAGGTGCCGGTGCGCCCATCAGGGAGCGGGCGGTGGATGCCGTGCTCGAGCCACTCCCACACGAAGCCGCCGATCAGGCGCGGGTGGCCGTCGAACAGCTGCTGGTACTCGGTCATACCGCCGGGTCCGGTGCCCATCGCGTGCACGTACTCGCACAGCACGAACGGCATCGCGCGACGCCGCGCATCGAGGGCGGGGTCGTCGAGCGGCGGCTCTTCGTGCCAGCCGATCGCCGCCACCTGGTCGTGCGGCGCGTACATGCGGCTCCACACGTCGACGTCGCGGCACTCCTGGTCGCCCTCGTAGTGCAGGGGTCGCGTGGCGTCGCGGCGGCGCATCTCGTCGGCCATCGCCGCGAGGTTGCGGCCCGTGCCGGCCTCGTTGCCGAGCGACCACATGATGATGCTCGGGTGGTTCTTGTCGCGCTCGACCATGCGCGCGGCGCGGTCGCGCAGGGCGGCCTCCCACTCCTCGCCATCGGTCGGGTTGCCGCGCCAGCCCACGTCGCCGAAGCCGTGCGTCTCAAAGTCGCACTCGTCGATCACCCAGAAGCCGAGCTCGTCGGCCAGGTCGAGCATGTCGGGGTGCGGCGGGTAGTGCGAGGTGCGGATGGCGTTGACGTTCGCACGCTTCATGAGCAGCAGGTCGAGCTCGAGCGTCTCGCGCGGCACCGCCCGGCCGAAGTCGGGATCGTGCTCGTGACGGTTGACGCCGCGCAGCTGGATGGGCGCGCCGTTGACGGTGAACTCCCCCTCCACAATGGCGATCGTGCGGAAGCCGATGCGGGTCGTCACGACCTCGTGCGGGCTCGCGACCCGCAGCGTGTACAGCTGGGGGCTCTCGGCCGACCACGGCTGAGCATCCGGAACCGCCACCTCGACGCCGGGCGCGACCGACACCCCCAGCTCGACGATCTCGACCGTGAGCGGGGCGTCGGATGCGGCGCGCACGTCGACTCGCAGGCTCGCGCCGTTCTGCCCCCACGCCGCCACCACGTGCACGTCGTCGATCGCGAGCGCAGGCCGCTCGCGCAGGGTCACCGAGCGGATGATGCCGGGGTTCCACCACTCGTCCTGGTCTTCGAGGTACGAGGCGGCGCTGAAGGTGTGCACGCGCACGACGAGCACGTTCGAGGCCGCGAGCAGGTCGCCCACCTCGAACACGGTCGGCAGGCGGCTGCCGCGCGTCGAGCCGACGAAAATGCCGTTGAGCCACACGTCGCCCGCGCCCTCGACGCCCTCGAAGCGCAAGTGCGCGCGCGCCGGAACCTCCTCGAGCGCGAACCTCAGGCGGTGGTCGCCCACGGGGTTCGCGTCGGGCGGGAAGGGCGGATCGACCGGGAAGGGGTACTTGACGTTCGTGTAGGCCGGGGCGCCGTGCGGGCCGCCGACGGTGGCGTCGTGCACGGGCATCGTGTAGCTCGAGGGCACCGCGATGGTTCCCCACGCGCTGTCGTCGAAGTCGGGATGCTCGATGCCCGCCTCGGCCGCCCCCGCGCTCGGCGCCCACCGGAACCGCCACTGCCCGTCGAGGCGCAGCACGCGCGCATCGGTGTCGAGCGTGGAGACGGGCGCGAGCGCCCCCGGCGCGGGGGTCGGGTCGTCGAGCGGGTGAGGCCCGGCGGGGCGGGGGACGACGACGTTCATCGCGCGCTCACTCCACGGAACCGCACGGTGCGCAGCTGGAACGCCCGGAACGGCAGCTCGATACTGGTCCCCGTGCCGGCGGGCTCGTCGGGCAGGGTGCGCTCGAGCAGGTCGGTGCACTCGATCGCCTCCGCCGCGCCATCGAGGGTCAGCGTGGTGTGCGCCCGCCCGCCGCGCGACTCGTACAACCGCACGACGAGGTCGCCCGAGCCGTCTTCGGCGAGCTTGACGGTCTCGACGACGACGGCCGGGTCGCTGCTCGTCACGATGGGCGCGATGGGCGCGGCCGCGCGCACGGCCCGCAGCGGGGTCGCGAGCTCGTAGCCGAGGGCGACGGCGTCGCCGATCGTGGCGCCCGGCGCGATGCGGAAGCGCATGAGGTGCTCGCCCTGATCGCTCTCAGGGTCGGGGAAGAGCGGGGCCCGCAGCAGCGAGAACCGCACGGTCGTGGTCGTGCCGCCGTCGGCGCGCGTGTCGCGGCCGACGTCGTAGCCGTAGGTCGAGTCGTTGGCGATCGCGACGCCGTAGCCCGGCTCGCCGAGGTGCACGAAGCGGTGCTGGCAGGCTTCGAACCGCGCGGCGTCCCAACTGGTGTTGGTGTGGGTCGGGCGGTAGAGGTGCCCGAACTGCGTCTCGGCCGCGATGCGGTCGGCGTGCACGTCGAGCGGCACGGCGAGCTTGAGAATCTTCTCTCGCTCGCGCCAGTCGATGCGGTTCTCGATCTCGAGCGCGCTCTCGCCCGCGCGCAGGGTGAGCCGCTGCTCGATGAGCGACTCGCCGACGCGGCGCACCGTGATGACGGTGGCGGTGTCGCCGACCGTACGCACGTGCCGCTCGTCGACGTCGAGCAGCTCGGTCACGGTGCGCTGGTAGTGCTGGTCGAGATCCCACGCGTCCCACAGGTTCGGCAGGTCGCGGTGCAGGCGCAGCACGTTCGCGGGCTGCCCGGCCGGGATCGCCTCGCGCCCGTCTGCGTGAGCGATGAGCGAGGTGACGTGGCCCCGGGCATCCACCACCGCGCGAATGATGCCGTTGTCGAGAACGGTCGCTCCGTCGGCGCCCTCGGTCGCCGTGACCGCGGGATGCGATGCCGCGAGCGTCGCCGCCCCCAGCGCTGGCACGCCCTCGCGCGCGAAGGGTGACGCGTTGACGAGCAGGTCGTGCTCGCCACCCTCGCCGGCGAGCGCCGCAAGCGCGTCAGCGATGAGCCCCAAGAGCGTCTCGGTCACGGCCGCGTGGCGCTGCTCGGCCTCGCGGTGCACCCAGGCGATCGAGCTGCCGGGCAGGATGTCGTGGAACTGCAGCAGCAGCACGGTCTGCCACGCGCGCGCGAGCGCCTCGGTCGGGTAATCAAAGTCAGTGCGCAGCGCCGCCGTCGCCGCCCACAGCTCGGCCTGCCGCAGCAGCGATTCGTTGCGACGGTTGCCCTGCTTCGTGCGCAGCTGCGAGGTGAAGACGCCGCGGTGCAGCTCGAGGTACATCTCGCCGCTCCACACGGGCGCCTGCGGGTACTCGGCCTCGGCGGCCTCGAAGAAGTCGCGCGACGAGCCCATGGTGACGCGCGGCGAGCCCTCGAGATCAGCCGTGCGGTGCGCAGCTGCGATCATCTCGCGCGTCGGCCCGCCGCCGCCGTCGCCCCAGCCGAAGGGGACGAGCGAGATGCTCGCGCGGCCCTTCTCCGAGAAGTTGTGCTCGGCGTGCGCGAGCTCCTTGCCCGACAGCTCGCTGATGTACGTGTCGACGGGCGGGAAGTGGGTGAAGACGCGCGTGCCGTCGATGCCCTCCCACCAGAAGGTGTGGTGCGGCATGCGATTGATCTGGTTCCACGAGATCTTCTGCGTCAAGAACCAGCGCGAGCCGGCCGCGGCCACGATCTGCGGCAGAGCGCCCGAGTAGCCGAACGAGTCGGGCATCCAGGCCTCTTCGCACTCGACGCCGAACTCGTCGATGAAGAACTGCTTGCCCGCGATGAACTGCCGCGCCATCGCCTCGCCGCCGGGCATATTGGTGTCGCTCTCGACCCACATGCCGCCGACGGGCACGAACTGGCCGGCCGCGACCTTCTCCTTCATGCGCGCGAACACGCGAGGGTGGTGCTCCTTCATCCACAGGTACTGCTGCGCGCTCGAGCACGAGAACACGAAGTCGGGGTGCTCGTCCATGAGATCCATGACGTTCGTGAACGTGCGCGCGCACTTGCGCACGGTCTCGCGAAGCGGCCACAGCCACGCCGAGTCGATGTGCGCGTGGCCGGTGGCGAGCACGCGGTGCGCGCTCGCATGAGCGGGCTTCGCGAGCACGCCCGCGATCGCGTCGCGGCCGGCCTGCGCGGTGGTCGGGATGCTCTCCGGGTCGAGCACGTCGAGCATGTCTTCGAGCGCGCGCAGAATCTCGTGGCGCCGTGACGAGCCCTCGGGCAGCTCGGCCATGAGGCCGCGCAGGGTCCACACGTCGGCGAGCAGGTGCCACACGGTCTCGTCGCGCAGGGCGACCTCGAGCTGCTTGAGCTCGTAGAGCGGCTCGTCGGGCGCGGTCTCCCACAGACCGTACGGCGTGGGGTCGAAGGTGTACTCGCCCGCGACGTCGGGGTTCGCGGCGGCCTCGATGAGCACATCGATGTGGCGCTCGCCGGGCGCGACCGGCAGCCACGAGTTGAGGGGAGCGATCGACTTGATGAGCGAGCCGTCGGGCCGGTAGGCCAGGCCCTCGGCCTGGAAGCCCGAGCGCGAGCGGTTGTAGCCGAAGTCGACGAGCACTTCGATGCGCGTGCCCGCGGGCGGCTGCGGCAGCCACTCGGCGGGCACCTCGCCCGTGACGCGCAGCCACACGGTCGACCACGCGCGGCCCCAGCGCCAGCCGAGCGGCACGGGCTCGAAGGTCTGCTCGACCGCGGTCTCGAAGGGCACGGGCTCGCGATCCACCGGCCACGCGGTCGCGGCGAGCGGGCGAGCATCCCGATACAGCGCGGGCGTCAGGTGATCGCGCACGAAGCGATCGAGGCGGGCCTCGACGAGCGAATGGTCGTTGTGCATGGCGGGCTTCCGGTAGGGGGGTGGGGAGGAGCTACGGCTGGGGGGCGAGCACGATGAGCCACGACGTGAGGTCGTACTCGCCGAGCGGCACGAGCCCGCCCTCGAGCAGCTCGATGCCCGTGGTGCGTCGCGGATCAACGTCGGCCAGGTCGGTCACGGTGTAGATCGTCTCGGGTTCGAGCCCGCGCGGCCAGAACTGCCGGGGCCGCGCACCGCCGTCGAGCACGAATCCGGCGACGAGCACGCGGCCGTCGGGGTGGGTGATCTGGATGCTCGGGGCACGCTCGCCGTACCCGCCGCGCTCGGGGCTCTCGCTCAGGGGCAGCAGCACGCCCTCGCGCACGAAGGGCTCGAGTTCGCGCTGGAAGAGGTCGACGTGCACGCGCAGGCGCTCGAGCAGCTCGGGCCGCAGTTCGGGCAGGCGCAGGCTCACGCCGAACCGGTGCAACATGGCCGCGCGCAGCGTGGTGTCGAAGTCGTCGGCGCTCAGGGTCTGCCAGTCGAGCCACGAGGGCGGGTAGTCGCCCCGCCACTGCGACCACGACCAGTGCAGAATGCCGATGGGCGGCAGCAGGTGGCGCACGCCCCACAGCACCTGCAGGTGGTGCTCGGTGTAGTCGGGGTCGCTCAAGAAGAAGCCGTGCACGTGGCGCGCGAGGCCGAGGTCGATGCGCAGGCCACCCGACGAGCACGCCTCGAGCATGATCTCGGGGTGCCGCGCGCGCACCTCGTCGAGCACGGCGTAGAGGCCTTCGTAGTGCCGCAGCAGGCCGTCGCCCGCGCCGTGGCCGTGGTCGGTGCGCGTGCAGCCGGCGTCGGGGTCGATGTTGAAGTCGAGCTTGATCCAGCGCGCGCCGGTCGTGGTGATGAGCGTGCTCATCGACTCGAGCACGTGGGCGCGGCCCGCGGGCGAGCCCATGCAGACGTAGCCCAAGAAGGTGGGGTCGTCGGGGTCGAGCGATTCGGTCTGCACGCGGTACGACGGGTCGGCGCGTCGGCCCTCGACCGAGTGCGCCATGGCCTCGGGGTGCGCGGCGCGCAGCTTCGAGTTCGCGCCGACGGCTTCGGCTTCGATCCACATGCCCGGTAGCACGCCGGCGTCGCGGATGCTCTGCCCGAGCGCCTCGAGCCCCGAGGGGAACCGCGCGGTGTTGACGCTCGACCAGTCGCCGCGCTGCTCTTGCCAGTAGCTCGTGGGGTCGGCGGCGCCGAACCAGCCGGCGTCGACGGTGGCCACCTCGATGCCGAGCAGCTGCGCGATGCGCGCGTTGTCGACGATGACGTGCTCGTCGACCTCCTGGTCTTCGTAGGGCCACCAGTGGTTCCACTCGACGGGCAGCGCGTCAGTGAACGGGGTGCGCGGCAGCCAGTCGGCGGCGACGGCGCGCTGCAGGGCGAGGCTCGCCGTATCGAGCGACGAGGCCACCGTCAGCACGACGCTCGGAGCGGTCACCGACTCGCCCGGCGCAAGGTCGACCCAGAACTGCCAGGGCGAGATGCCCGCGGTGACGAACCCGCCGGCCATCGCGTGAATGTGCCAGTTGCCGCTGTAAGCGGGGGCGATGGTCAGGGCGGCGGGGGGTTCGCCGTCGCCCGGCCCGCGGCGCACGCCGGGGGCGACGTAGCCGCCGCGCTCGAGGCCGAGCCAGGGAATCTTGCCGTGCGAGCTGCGCCCCGACCGGCTCTCGAGCACGAGGTGGTGGCCGGCGTGGCCGCGCAGCGGGCGAAACTCGTCGCCCCACGCGCTGTGGAATCCGTGCGTGCGCCACTCGGCGCCGACGTTAAGCGAGAGCGGGTCCATGCGCGTGATCGTCACGGGATGCTCGCCGTCGTTGCGCAGCGTCAGCGCGAGCTCCCACACGGGCTGGTCGGCCACGCGGCGCGCGCTCCACGCGGCGTGCAGGGTCGTGCCCGCGAGCGTGCCGTCGATGGTCACGAGGTCAGCAGAGTTCGAGACGCTCGGCTCGAGCCAGCGGTCGACCGGCTGCCGGTCGATCTCTACCAACAGCGGAGAGGTATCGCTCAGAATGGTGTCGGCGAGGGCGACATCGAGCCGCCCGCCATCGTCGGGGCGGGCGCGCAACACTGCGTCGGTCATTCTCGGTTCCTCACCTGTAGGCTTTACATCATACCTAAAGGGCGCCTGCTCGCGGCACCCCGCAGCCGTTCCTCTCACCGAAAGAAACCGCCCGTGGCATCCTCCCCCTCCGCCGGCCCGGCACCCCGTTCTTCCTCCCCAGGCACCCCCTTGCGCGTCGGCGTCGTCGGCCTCGGCATGGGCTCGGTGCACGTCGAGGCCTACGCGGCCATGCCCGACGTCGAGGTCGTCGCGCTCGCGGGCAAAGAGGTCGACCGCCTGGCCGAGCTCGGCGCGCAGTACGCCGTGCCGCACCTGCTGGCCGACTGGGCCGACCTCGTGGCGCTGCCCGACCTCGACATCGTCAGCATCGCCACCCCGAACGCTCTTCACCACCCCATCACGATGGCCGCGCTCGCGGCCGGCAAGCACGTCTTCTGCGAGAAGCCGCTCGCGCTCGACACTGCGCAGGCCCGCGAGATGGTCGCGGCCGCGGTCGAGCACGACCGCGTGCTCGAGGTGGCCTTCAACCACCGGCGCCGCGCCGACGTGCAGTACGCCAAGCGCTACCTCGACGAGGTCGGCATCGGCCGCATCTACCACGCGCGCGCGTCGTGGAAGCGGCGGGCGGGCATTCCGGGTCTGCGCTCGTGGTTCACGAGCAAGCGCATGGCGGGCGGCGGTGCGCTCATCGACCTGGGCCCGCACGTGCTCGACTCGCTGCTCTTCCTACTGGGCGAGCGCAAGGTCGTCGCCGTGAGCGCGGTCGCGCACGGCGAGCTCGGTCGGGCGGGCTACGGCGCCATGGATCGCAGCGAGCAGATGGCGAGCGACACCGGCGCCTTCGAGGTCGAAGACCTGGCGAGCGCGCTGTTCCGCTTCGACGACGGCTCGAGCGCCGCCTTCGAAATCACGTGGGCCGGGCACACGGTCGACGACGAAGACATCTCGATCGAGCTGCTCGGCGTCGACGGCGGCCTGCGCCTCTTCGTGCCGCGCTACGCGAGCGACGACACGTTGCGCATCTTCCGCGATGTGGCGGGCCGCCCCGTCGACATCGCGCCCGAGGTGCACGTGCCCGGCGGCGAGCATCCCCTCGTCATCGCCGAGTTCATCGAGCACGTGCGGTCGGGGCAGTGGCAGCACCACCGCGGCGACTTCGCCCTGCACCGCACCGAAGTGCTCGACGCCTGCTACCGCTCTGCCGCCGAAGGCCGCGAGATTCGACTGGAGCCCTGATGACCGCACCCCTGCGCGTGACCGTATGGAACGAGAACCGGCACGAGAACTACCCCGACTCGCTCACCGCGAAGCTGTATCCGACGGGGATGCACGGCGCGATCGCCGCTGGCCTGACGAGCCTGCTCGGCGCCGAGGTCGAGGTGCGCACCGCCACGCTCGACGAGCCCGAGCACGGCCTGCCCCAGTCGGTGGTGGATTCGACCGACGTGCTGCTGTGGTGGGGCCACGAGGCCCACCCCGAGGTGCGCGACGAGGTCGTCGACCGCGTCTACGACGCGGTGCTCGGCGGCATGGGCATCATCGTGCTGCACTCGGGCCACTACTCGAAGATCTTCAAGAAGCTCATGGGCACCAGCTGCTCGTTGCGGTGGCGCAACGACGGCGACCGCGAGGTGGTGTGGACGGTCGACCCAACGCACCCCATTGCTCAGGGCGTGCCCGACCCGCTCGTCATCGAGGCGCAGGAGATGTACGGCGAGTTCTTCGACATCCCCACCCCCGACGAGCTCATCTTCATCTCGTCGTTCTCGGGCGGCGAAGTCTTCCGCTCCGGCGCAACCTGGACCCGCGGCCACGGGCGGGTCTTCTACTTCTCGCCGGGCGACCAGGACTACCCCGTCTATCACCACCCGAGCATCCACCGCGTGCTCGCCAACGGCGCGCAGTGGGCCGCCCCCACGCGCCGCGGCCCCGCCCTCGACGCGACCTTCCACCCACGAGGCTGGTTCGACGGGGCGCGCTAGCGGCACAGGAGTCGGTCGCGGTCTCGACAGCTTGCGCCAGGCCCCCAAAGGCGGTGCTAAAACCAGCCCAACTAGCTGCGTCCTTGCCTAGCAACCCTGCATAGGTTGCTTCACTTCATCCGGGACCGCCTACTCGGGCAGCAACAGAGCACCGGCCAGAGTTCGGCCCCGCGCTGTCAGCCTCAAACCAGTGGCGAACGCCGCATAATGGAGCTAGCTCTTGTCTCCCCGATTCTCGCAAGGCGCAGTTTCTGGAGTGTTTCCACCGTCGGAATACCAGATTCCTTCTTCAAATCTAGACGTCTGCCATTCGCCGACGATGTTGATCAAGCGGCCATCCTCAGCGACACCATCAACGATCAATTTCACATCCCAGTTGCCCACCACTAGCGAGCTCGGCTCATTGACGGTTTGCATTCCCTCCGGCGCTTCACCGAAGATCAGTTCGGCGGAAGGCTCGAGGTTGGATTTGCCCTCCGCGACCCAGGCGTCCTCCCAAAGAGTCACGTCGCGCGACCCGACTGGGATCCGTTGAACGGTAAGTGCCTCAGCCTCTATCGGCTCACAAGTCATAAAGATCACGCTCGAGCCCTCAACCTTCATGTACACCTGGTCGACGGGCACGCATGCAACCAACAGTGTTAGGCACGTCGCACCAAGGACAATCCCCGCCCCTGCACGTCGCCCCGAGACTGGCTTATGCATTCTCCCTCACTTCCTAACAATTGTGCGGTGCCCTTGTGTAACCACCATCCGCTAGACCGGCATCGATCTCAGCCCAGTGGTCACAAGGAGCCCAAGGTCCGCCGCCAATGTAGGCGATCAAGAATACGTCGGCACCGAGGGCCGCCCATTGGGTTGCGTGGCGATCCTCATGGCTTAGAACTGACGGGGAAGGTGTGCGATTGCTGACGAACACGTTCCCATATTGAGTACCACCCCCGAAGTACCCAATGTTTTCCGAGGTGTAGCGAGGTGGGCCGAAGAGGGGCCCGGGAATCACGGAGACTGCACGACTTATGCAGCTACCGGTTGCTACAACAGCTTCGAGATCTATGCTGGCTTGCGCGATGGAGGATACAAACAATGAATACGCTTTCAAAAATCAGCTTTTCGAGAGTTTTGCTGTCGATATTCCTGTCAGGTTCCGTGCTGGCGTTGAGTTCGTGTTCTCCCCCCTCTCGAATCATGGCGAGCGTCATGGACGGAGTTCCTGTGTTCGCAGTATGTGAAAGCTCCCTAGCTATCTCTATAGAGGTGAGTACCCTCGACCCGTCGAGCACAGAAACTTCTTCGCTGGTAAGGATCTGGCGGGTACTCAGTTCTGAAGCGCTGATCGATGAGGGCCAGATTATTCTCACAGGGGTGACGCCAGAGGGATTTCGCGAGGATTTGCCACTCGACCGCGCGTTCACAGATGCCGCAATTGACTACGTGTACATCGCAATTTCTTCGACTCGGGGCAACACGGACGTAGCAGAGTTTAGGTTGTCCGAGCTCTCGGGAAGTGGCTGGCTGGACTCGAGCGGACGGGTACAGACTGAACCTTGCTAGTTGTCACACTTCCTGATCGGGTGACTCACCACTGAGCACGGAGGAGATCAGCCGAGTCGAACCTGTCTGATACTCCCAGGTTCCGTGGAGTGTTTCAGCTTGATCATGCCGCGGCCTCGGCCCCCTCCTCAGGGTTCACGAACTCGTCCGGCCGAGGTAGCCCGAGGCAGGTCAGATTGGTTAACCGTGGCTCGGCGAGCCGACGAATGTGTTCCAGATCGAGGGAACGACTAACGTATCGATCGTTCCGCACTACCCAGGATTCGGACAGCAATGATCTACGACGGCCTCATGTCCGTCTCGGAGTCCAGAGCCTTGGACGCGATCAGCGCGGTTAACGATCTTCTCGGCACTGGTCTGATAGGCGTCGCAGCTCAAGTCGGGCACGATCGCATGTCGCTGAATCTGTTGTGGAACCCCAACTGTGCTCCCGAGGATCAGGTCCTATCGGACTATCGAGACGACCTCGATGCCCTGGGTGGAGCAGGCGAACACTATGTATTCGAAGCAAGGAGTGTTTCGATCCGTGAGTGGCGATCAGATGTTGTCCAGCAGTGCATCCCTGTCTTCTGGAGCGTCAACGCTGCCCCTCAAAGTTGGCCACGGCCTGCCCTCCTGCCTTGGTCCGACTCGCGTCCACCGGGGCCACCAGTCGTCGCAGAACTGAGCGTTCTGTCCCGGCTTTCCGTACACGTTATTGAGGCACGCTTGTTTTCACAGACGTTCTCTCAGGAGGGCCTCGAGGCTCTGGGTGTTGGAGTGGTTGGGGCGGACACTGTTCTGGACTTCCAAGGAGCATTTCTATCGTCACGACGTCGTGAGCTAGAGAACCTCCTAGCGGCATATCGGCCGAAGCTCAGGGCCATTCCAGGTAGCGGTGTGTGGCGAATCAGATGGAATTCGGGTGAAGCACGCCCTGGCCCCACGTGGGGGCCAGTCCTCACGACTCGCGCTCGCTCCCGTTGACCATTCCGCCAGACTCACCCGAATCGCCGGGACCCGTGACGATCGCCCTTGCCACGAACGCAGACTCGCGAGGCCGGGCGCTCGGGCAGCCCGGCCCCGCGAGAGACTGCGCGGCCTAGCGGCTGACGCCGACCTGCAGGCCCTGCATGATGTACTTCGAGGCGAAGGCGAGCAGGATCAGCGGCACGGAGGCCGTGATGAAGAGGCCCGCCGACACGAGCGGCTGGTCGGTCAGGAAGCGTTCGCCGATGCTCGCGAGCTGCGGGGTGAGCAGTCGCATCGACTCTTCGGGAATCAGGATGACCGCGAAGATCAGCTCGTTCCACGCGCCCAAGAACTGCAGCACCGCGAGGGTGGCGAGGCCACTCGAGCCCATGGGGCGAACGATCGACCACATGATGCGGAAGAAGCCGGCGCCGTCGATGCGCGCCGCCTCGATGACTTCGTCGGGGATGCCGCGGAACGACAGCGTCAAGAAGAACGTCGCGAACGGCAGGCCCGTGGCCACGTACACGAGGATCAGGCCCGTGTAGGTGCCGACGAGGTCGAGGCGCGCGAGCATGAGATAGATCGGGATGATCAGCACGGGCCCGGGCAGCAGCATGACCGACACGAACGTGGCCGTGATGTATTTCTGCCCCGGCACCGGCAGCTTCGCCAGCGCGTACCCCGCGAGCGAGGCGAGCACGAGGATGACGCTCACCGACACCGTGCCGACGAACAGGCTGTTCAAGAACGCCTGCCCGATGCCGTAGGTGTTGGCCAGGTTGAGGTAGTTCTCGAACGTCCACACCCCTGGCAACCCGAAGGGGTCTTGCAGGTAGTCGCTGTTGGGGCGGAACGACGTGATGATCACGAAGTACAGCGGGTACACAATCGTGGCCGCCACGAGCAGCAGGGCGATGAAGATGGGCCACTGCGTGCGGCCCGACGAGATGCGCTTGCTGATGACGACGTCGTCTTCGGTGGTGGCCATGATCAGTCGTCCTCTCCGAGCTTGAACACCCGGTTCTGCACGAGGGTGAGGATGCCGATGAAGAGGAACAGGATGACCGCGAGCGCCGCACCCGAACCGAGGTTCGTGCTCGAGAAGGCGCGCAGGTACACGAGGTAGTCGATCGTGGTGGTGTCGAAGCCCGGGCCGCCCGCCGTCATCACATAGATGAAGCCGAAGAGCGACGAGAACGTGTAGATCACGTTGATGATGAACACGAAGCCCAGCACGCGGCGGATGTTCGGCAGCGTGATGTACCAGAGCCGCTTCCACCAGCCGGCACCGTCGATTGCGGCCGCCTCGAAGACCGCCGGGTTGATGGCCGTCAGCCCCGCGAGCAGCAGCAGCGACTGATAGCCGAAGCCGGCCCACACCAGCGCCAGGATGATGATGGCGATGGCCGTCGTGCCATTGGTGAAGAACTGGATCGGCTCGACGCCGAAGAGGGCGAGGGCCTGGTTGACGCCGCCGTAGTAGCCGAAGGCGTTGCGGAACATGATGCCGATGACGGCGACCGAGAGCACGTTCGGCAGGAAGAAGATGACGCGGAAGTACTTCCAGCCGCGCACCCGCTCGAACAGCAGCACCGAGACGATGAGCGCCACGAAGATGACGAGCGGCACCGAGATCAGGAACTTCAGGTTGTTGAGGAACACCTGGTGCACGATCGGGTCGTTCAGCAGCGCGATGTAGTTGTCGAACCAGCGCCACTCGAACCGCAGACCGTTGGTCTTCGTGAACGAGATGAAGAGGGCGAAGGCGACGGGGAAGGCCATGAAGCCGACCACGACGAGGAAGGCCGGAAGAACCGCGAGGAGACCGACGATGCGGTCACGCCGGCGGATTCCTCCGGGCTTGCGGGGCGGGTGGGCCCCGCCCGTGGGCGCCGCCGAAGCGGCGCCCACGCGCGAGGTGAGAGCAGCCGAGGTCACTGGTTCGCGATCTCGGATTCGTAGGAGGCCTTGAGCTGCGCGACCGCGTCCTCCGGCGTGATGCTGCCGGTGAAGACACCGGCGTTCACGCGGTAGAACAGGTCGATCGTGGCCTGCGGCATCACACTGTCGAAGGCGAACGTGACGCCGTCGGTCGCGAGTGCGAGCTGCTCGAACTGCTGACGCAGCAGCGGGCTCTCGATCTTCGACGGGTCGCCGTCGACGTGGTTCGAGCCCTGCGTCTGGTAGAGCTCGACGAACACGTCCTGGTTCTCGGCCTGGGCCAGGAACGTCAGGAACGCCGCGGCAAGCTCCTTGTTCTCGCTGTACTCGGTGATCGACAGCGCGATCTCCGGGCCACCAGCGCCGATGTTCGGGAACTCGGAGCCCTCGAGCGTCGGGATGAAGAACGAGCTCACGCCATCTTCGCCGAAGGCGTCGAGCATGTTGTTGTTCTCCCAGCTGCCGACGAGGTAGTAGGCGCTGCTGCCGTTGACGAAGCCCGCGGTCGACTCGCCGTTCGACACCTGGCCGGCGTCGGGGTTGGTGAGCCCGCTCGCGCCCCACTCGGCGAAGGCCTCGTAGGCGGCGACCATGGCCGGGTCGTCGACGGGGATGTCGCCCGCGTACATCTGCGTGAAGACCGACTCGCCGAGCTGACCTCCGACGAGCGCCGAGATCATCCAGGCACCGACGTAGCCCTCGAGGTTCGCGACCCAGAAGCCGTTCTTGTCGGTGTTGTCGACGACCTGCTGGCCGTTGGCGAGCATCTCTTCCCACGTGGTGGGCGGGTTGGCCGGGTCGAGACCCGCCTCTTCGAGCACCGCGTGGTTCTGGAAGACCGTGAACAGGTTGCCGGCACCGTAGGGCATGCCGAGCAGGCGGCCGTCGGGGCTGTAGCCCTCGCGGTTGACGTTGACGCCCGCGAGCTTGTCGAGAACATCCGCGTCGATCAGTTCGTCGAGGTCGGTGAAGAAGTCACCGAACGAGAGCGTCGGCCCGCCCGCGTACTGAATGCGGATGTCGGGGCCGTCGCCGGCGATCGATGCCGCCTGGAACTGCGCGGCCGCCGACGTGATGTCGCCACCCTGCTGCACAACCTCGATGTTGGTGCCCGGGTTGGCCTCTTCGAACGCCACGGCCATCTTGTCGATGAACGAGTTCTCGAGGTCGGGGTCGCCGTTCTCGAGGGTGCGGCCGAGGATGCCCGTGTCCCACACCAGGAGGTCGCCGCCGAGCTCGGCTGCCGGCTCTTCCGCCGGCGCGCAGGCCGAGAGGCCCGCGATGAGGCTCGCCGTGAGGACGAGTGCCCCCACCTGTCGCTTGTTCATTGCTGTGTCCTTCCTATCGGAGCACCCGACCGGGTGGCCCCGGTCAGGTCGGGAATCGCGCGCGCAGCGCCGGCACGTCGCCGGGCCGTCGACTGTGCGGCGAGCTTCGGGCGGGCTGGGTGGCCCGCCGAAGGGTGGGGGGCGTGCGGGCGGGCGGCGTGCAGGCGCGCGCGGCCGGCGGGTGCCAGGCGGCGGTTCAGCGTCTGCGACATCATCGTCCCGTTTCTTCGCACGATGGCCTGAGCCATGTTCGTGGAGCCATTACATCATACCTAGCCACGGACTTGGCAAGGCCGGATACGGAATTGTTACCACCTTTGCCGGGCGATTGCGTTGTAACGTATGATCTAACGATGCATCGCACGGTGGCGAGCACGGCAGCACGCCGCAGCCGCCGCGCGAGGAGCATGCACCACGTATCCAGCGCGAAGGCGGCACACGGCACATGAACATCGATTCCGTCGACTTCTACTACGCGTCGATGCCCGAGGTCACCCTCGAGGCCGACGGAAGTCAAGACGCCCTGCTCGTGCGCGTCACGGCCGACGGGCATGAGGGCTGGGGCGAGTGCGAGGCCTCGCCGCTCACCTCGATCGCCGCGTTCATCACGCCGCGTTCGCACGGCGTGTGCCAGCCCGTCGCCGCCTCTGTCATCGGCGAGCGCCTCGACGGCCCCGACGACATCCACCGCATCGCCCGCCTCGTCGCGCGCAACAGCATGGACCTGCTGCAGGCGGGCCACACCTGGTCGGGCATCGAGATCGCGCTGTGGGATCTGCTCGGCAAGGTGCGCGACGAACCCGTCTGGCGACTGCTGGGGTACACCGAGAACCACGCGAAGCTTCCGTACGCATCCATGCTCATGGGCGACACCCCGCAGGAGACGCTCGATCGCGCCCGACTGGCGCGCACCAACGGGTTCCGCGCAGTCAAGTTCGGCTGGGGCAGCTACGGCACCGGCACGGCCGCGGCCGACGCCGACCACGTGGCCGCCGCGCGCGAAGGCCTCGGCGACGACGCGCAGCTGCTTATCGACGCCGGTCAGATCTGGGGCGACGACGTTGACGCGGCGATCGCTCGGCTCGAGGCGCTCGAGAACGCGCACGCCACGTGGCTCGAAGAGCCCTTCGTTCCGCATGCCTACGTGGCGCACGCCGCGCTCGCATCGCGCGCCCGCACCGTCGGCGTCGCGGGCGGCGAGGGCGCGCACACCGTGCACATGGCCACGAACCTCATCGACTACGGCGGCGTGCGATTCATTCAGGTGGATGCCGCGCGCATCGGCGGCATCGGCCCCTCGAAAGCGGTGGCCGACCACGCGGTGCGGCACGGCACCACCTACGTCAACCACACCTTCACCTCGCACCTCGCCCTCTCGGCCTCGCTGCAGCCCTTCGCCGGCCTCGCCGATCACCGCATCTGCGAGTACCCCGTCGAGCCGAAGCCCGTGGCGCTCGCGATCTCGAGCAATCACATCCTTCCCGACGCCAACGGCGAGGTGCGAGCCCCCGAGGCCCCCGGGCTCGGCATCGAGGTCGACCTCATCGGTCTGCTGCCCTACCTGCGGCACGTCGAGATCTCGATCGACCACGAGCGCGTGTACACGAGCCCCGAGGTGCCGAATAAGGTGAGTCACGTCGTCTAGCTGCAAGGAGGCCCGCGCATGGCAGAGATCGTCGGCGATGCCGAACGCGGTGCGGGCTATTCGATGCGAGGACTGCAGGGCCGGGTCATCGACGGGGTCGGCCGGCAGATCATCGGCGGCCAGTACGCGCCCGGCGACCTGCTGCCCCGCGAGGCCGAGCTCACCGAGCAGTTCGGCGTCTCCCGCACCTCGGTGCGCGAGGGCATGCGCGTGCTCGCCGCGAAGGGCCTCGTCGACATTCGCCAGAAGATCGGCACGCGCGTGCGCCAGCCCGAGAACTGGAACGTCTTCGACAGCGACATCCTTCGGTGGCACAGCGAGGTCGGCCGCGGCGACGAGATCATGCGCAACCTCGTCGAGGTGCGCCAGATCATGGAGCCCGCCGCCGCCCGCCTCGCCGCGGGCCGTTCGTCGATGGACGACCTACGCCGCATGGACGACGCGCTGCACGACATGGTCGCCAACGCCACCGACCGCGAGGGCTACGCGCACGCCGACGTCGAGTTCCACCTCGCCGTCTACGCCGCCTCGCACAACGTGCTGCTGCGGCAGTTCGGCAGCGTCGTCGCCGACTTCATGTACTCCTCGTTCACGGTTCAGCAGGCCACGGCGGCCGACGACGAGGTTTTCTCCGAAGACGCCGAGACCCACGCCGCCGTCTTCCACGCCATCAACGGCGGCAACGGCGAGAAGGCCGCCGAGGCCATGCTGCGCGTCGTGCTCGACGGCAAGAACGCGCTCATCAAGGCCCTCAGCGAGCAGCGCGATGGCGCTGCGACTGCGTAGACCGTCAGGGGCATCGGGATGACCGCGCAACCCGCGGTGCGCCTCGAGCACGGCGGCGTCAGCGCGACCGTGCTGCCCGACGAGGGCGGCGTGCTGCTCGACCTGCTCGTGCACGGGCGGCCCGTGCTCACCGCGACGCCCTGGGCCTCGGCCGTGCTGCCCGGGGCCCGGCCGGCGGCGGATGAATCGACCTGGGTCGAGCGCTGGCGCGGCGGCTGGCAGCTGTGCTTTCCGACCGCGGGGCAGCCGAACCCGCTCGCCGCCGTGGCCGAAGGGTTTCACGGCACGGCCTCGCAAGCGCCCTGGCTCGAGGTCTCGCGCGCGCCCGACACGGTCGCCCTCGGCTGGGCCGACCGCGAGGGCCTGAGCGCCGAGCGGCTCTGGCGGCTCACCGACCACGGTGCCGCCGTCGCCACGCGCGTGCACAACGGCGGCGACACGACGCGCGTGCTCGTCGTGGCCGAACACCTCATCCTCGGCGGCGACGTGCTCGCCGCCCCCCTCACGCTCGACGTGCCCGCGGGCACGCAGCTGCGGCCGCTCGACTACGCCGGCCTGCCCGAGGGTGCGCCGCTGCCGTGGCCGGGCGACCCGGCCGATCGCTGGACGGTCGTCGACCGGGCGACCCCGGCCCGAGTCACCGGGCTCGCGGGCGTGCAGCCCCAGCGCATCGAGGCGCGCGGCCCGCACGTCGACGTGCTCGTCGAGTGGCAGGGCGCCGCCCTGCCCCACGCGCTGCTCTGGGAAGAGCTCGGGGCCTCCCCCGAGCAGCCCTGGAACGGGCAGGTCGTCGCGCTCGGCATCGAACCCACTTCTACCCCGCACGGCGCCGGCACCGCGCTCGACCTCGACCTGGTGCGACTGCCGCCCGGCGGCACGCTCGACTGGAGCGTGGCGCTGAGCGTGCGGTGGGCATCCACCACCCTCGACGAATCGGAGGCATCATGACCGCCCCTGTTGACGCGCCCCTGCGCACGATCGTGACGGGTGCCGCGAACGGCATCGGCGCGGCGATCGCCGACCGCCTGCGGGCGCGCGGCGACCACGTGATTGGCCTCGACCGCGAAGACGGTCAGGATGTCGTGATCACCGACCTCGCCGACCCCGAGGCCCGCGCGCGCGGCGCGGCGATCGCGGCGGAACGGCTGGGCGGCGTCGACGTACTCGTCACCGTGGCCGGCATCTTTCGCCAGGGCTCGATTCACGACAGCGGCTTCGACGACTGGCGGGCGGTGTGGGCCGTGAATCTGGATGCTCCGCTCGACCTCATGCGCATACTCACGCCCGGCATGGTGGCCCAGGGGTTCGGCCGCATCGTCACGATCACGAGCGTGCACGCTCGGCAGGCGCAACCGGGATGCCTCGCCTACGACGTATCGAAGGCGGGCCTCGAGGCGGCGACGCGCTCGGCCGCGCTCGACCTCGCCGCGCACGGCGTGCTCGCCAACGCGGTCGCGCCGGGCTTCGTGCGCACGCGCATGAGCCTGCTGCCCGACGGCACCGACGAGACCGACACCGACGCATTCCGCCAGCAGTATGTGGCGAGCGGCAAGCTGCCGCTCGGCCGCGCCGCGATGCCCGCCGAGATCGCGCCCGTCGTCGACTTCCTCAGCTCGCGCGACAACTCGTACACGACCGGCCAGGTGGTGACCGTCGACGGCGGCCTCACCATGACGTTCTAATCATGACGACGCTCGAGGGCCTCGGATTCCCCGAAGCGCTGCGGTGGCGCGGCGGAGCGCTGTGGTTCAGCGACATGTTCCGCTCGCGCGTGATGCGCTGGGTGCCGGGGTCGCCTGCTGTGGTGGTGCTCGACGCCGTGGGCGGCGGGCCGACCGTGCCGGGTGGGCTCGGGTGGATGCCCGGCGGGCCTGAGGGCCCCGGCGACCTGCTCGTCGTCGACTGCGAGCAGCGCCGCGTGCTGCGCGTGCCGTTCGACGCCGCGGGACGCGCCGCCGGAGCCGTCTCGGTACATGCCGACCTCGCCGACCTCATGACGCATTCCGCGAACGACATGCACGTCGATCCCGACGGCACGGCGTGGGTCGGCGGCTACGGATTCGACCCCGAGCACGACGAGCCGGTGCCCTCGCCGCTCGTGCGCGTGGCGCCCGACGGCACGGTCTCGACCAGCGCATCCGTCTTCGTCTTCCCCAACGGCTGCGAGCGCGACGCGACCGGCGCCCTGCTGGTGGCCGAGACCTTCGCCGACCGTGTGTCGCTGATGTCACATGACAACAGCGTCACATCGCGGGGGCGGTTCGCCGCGGGCAGCGGACCCGACGGCCTGTCGATCGCGCCCGACGGCACCGTGTACGTCGCGCTCGCCTTCGCGGGCGCCCTTGCGCGCCTCGCTCCGGCGACTGCCACCGAGAGCGACGCGGGCCCGGATGCGGAGCCCACGATCGTCTACCGCGCCGAGCCGATCGCCGCTGGCCCCGGAGCCGGCCCGCTCGGGGTCTACGACTGCGCGGTGCTGGGTGACACGAGCCGCATCGCCGTCGCGATGGCCAGCCTCGACGAAGACCTCGCGATGCGCGTCGACACCGGCCGCATCGCGCTGCTCGACCTGCCCTGAAGCAGGCCGAGCAGCGCGCGACGCGGCATGAGCGACTAGCCCTTCTCGCCGCCCTCGGTCGTGTTCATGATGCGCTTCTGGAAGATGAAGAAGAGCACCGCGACGGGGATCGTCATGAGCACCGCCGCGGCGAGTTGCAGCGGGAACTGGTTGCCCGAACCCAACTGGCCCGACACGAGCGAGGCCACACCCGTCGTGAGCGTGTTGAGCTCGGGGCTCTGCCGCGACACGATGAAGTGGCCGAGCTCGTTCCACGACCCCTGGAACGAGAGGATGAACAGCGTCACCAGGGCGGGCCTCGCCATGGGCAGCACGATCGTCCAGAAGGTGCGGAACGTGCCCGCCCCGTCGATGCGCGCCGCCTCTTCGATGCTCACCGGGATCGAGTCGAAGAACTGCTTCATGATGAACACCCCCGCCGCGGTCGACAACAGCGGGATGATCATGCCGCCGTAGGTGTCGTACAGCCCGAGCTGCTGCAGGATGAGGAACCGCGGGATGAGCAGCACGACGCCCGGCACCGACAGAATCGCGATGTAGGCGACGAAGACCGCCGTGCGGCCGCGGAACTTCAGGCGCGAGAGCGCGTAGCCCGCGAGCGAGTCGAAGAACACGCGCCCCACCGTGACGACCGTCGCGATGAGCATCGTGTTGCCCGCCCAGAGCGGGAACGGCACATCGCCGAACAACCGCTCGTAGGCCGCGAACGTGATGGTCTGGGGAATCAGGCCCAGAGCATCCTGCGTCGCTTCGGCATCGGTCTTGAACGACGCTGAGATCGAGATGATGAAGGGGTAGATGTACACCAGCGCGAGGCCGATGAGAATCAGGTAGCTCAGCAGCATCGTCGTGCGCGCGCGACCGCCGAGCACCTTGCGGCGGCGGAACGATCGCGGCTGCTGCTCGTCGGCGGCGTCGATGGTCGGCGTGACGGTGCTCATCGCAGTCCTCCGTCGACCGTGAACGCCGCGCCCGCGGCCGCCTTGTCGGCGGTCGACGTCTCGACGGGCTTGCTCGAGCTCGAGGCCTTCCGCTTGCGCGGCCCGCGCTCGGCGAGGGCCCAGCGCTGCAGCAGCGTCAGCACGATGATGAAGAGGAAGAGGATGAACGCGATCGCCGCGCCCTGCCCCCATTCGAGGTCGACGAACGACGAGCGGTAGGCGAGGTACGCGGGGGTCGAGATGGTGCCGCCCGCCGAGGTGCCGCCGAGCACGTAGATCTGGTCGAAGACCTGCCACGAGCCGATAAGGCCGAGCGTGAGCACCGTGAAGAGCGTCGGCCGCAGCATCGGCACCGTGATGGAGAAGAACTTGCGCACAGGGCCGGCGCCGTCCATGAGCGATGCCTCGTCGATCTCGCTGCCGATGCTCTGCAGCGCGGCGAGGAAGAGCAGCATGAACGTGCCCGAGGTCGTGAAGATCGCCAGCATGATGAGCGAGCTCATCGCCACTGACGGGCCGGCGAGCCACTCCCATCCCGAGATGCCGAGAAAGCCCGGCTCGGCGAGCAGGCCGCTCGGCTGGGTGATGCCGAACAGGCTCAAGAAGCCGTGGAACAGCCCCGTCGAGTCGTTGAACCAGTCGGGCCCGTCGATGCCGAGGGCGCCGATCACGGCATTGACGGCACCGGATGCGGTGAACAGGAACTGGAACACGATCACGATCGCGACGGTGCTCGTCACCGAGGGGAAGTAGAAGGCGGTGCGGAAGAAGCCGCGGCCGCGCAGCGCTGCGCGGTTGACCTGCACGGCGAGCAGCAGCGCGATGATCGTCTGCAGCGGCACGACGAAGAGCACGTAGTAGAGGTTGTTGCGCACGGCGGTGCCGAAGTTCTGCTGGTCGAGGCCGTCATCGACGGTGATGGCGGCGTAGTTCTCGAGTCCGACGAAGTTGACGCGCGGGTTGAGGGGCGACTGGAATCCGTTCCAGTCGCTGAAGCTCACCCAGAGGGCGAGCGCGATGGGGATCACGAGGAAGACGAGCGTGATCACCACCGAGGGGGCGACGAAGAGCCACCCCGCGCGGGCCTCGCCGCGGCGGATTCCTCCGCCGCGACGAGGCCGTACTGCGGTGCGAGCCACAGTGGTTATCCGTTCGCCTCATCGAACGCAGCCTGCAGGTTGTCCTGCAGCGGGGTCAGCAGGCTCGACGGCTCAGCGCTGCCGATCTGCTCGAGCTGCGTGTTGAAGTCGGCGATCGCCGCAGCCGCGCCCTGGAACGCCACCGGGCTCGCCGCCGAGGCGACACCGGCCACGAAGGCCGCGTTCTCGGGGAACTGCTCGGCGTACGCGGCCGAACCGGACTCGGTCGACGGGATGACACCGAAGGCCTCGGCGAACGCGAGCTGCTGCTCGTCGCTCGTGAGGAACTCGATGAGGTTGAGCGTCGCGTCGCGCGTCTCGGAGTCGATCGGCATGCCCCAGCAGTTGCTGAACGCGAACGTCGACGGGCCACCGGGGCCAGCAGGCAGCTCGACCGAGATGAACTTCCGGTCAGGGAAGTCGTTGCGCATGGCACCGTTGATCCACGGACCCTCGATCACCATCGCGGCCTTGCCGAGACCGAAGGCCTCGCCGCCCCAGCCTGCTTCGAGTTCTTGCGGGAACTTGAGCGAACCGGCCTCGATGAGGCCCTGCAGGTACGCGAGCCCCTCGGCGTTCTCGGCGCTGTCGGCCGTGATCGCGTCGCCGTCGACGAGCGTGCCGCCGGCCTGGTTCATGAAGACACCCACGCGGGCGTACTCACGACCCATCGAGAGGCCGACCTGGTCGTCGGTGGTCAGCGCGGCCGCGACGGTCGCGAGCTGGTCCCAGTCGGTCGGCACGTCGGCGTCGGTCAGGCCAGCGGCCTCCCACGCGTCGGTGTTGATCTGCAGGCCGAGGGTCGAGAAGTCCTTCGGCGCGCAGTAGAACTGCCCGTCGTAGCTGAACTGCTCGCGCAGCGCGGGCAGGAAGTCACCGGCGTTGGCGAGGTCTTCCGCGTAGGGCTCGAGGAACCCCTGCGCCGCGTAGGTCTGGAATTGGTCCCACGGCATGTAGAACAGGTCGGGCGGGTTGTTGCCCGAGAAGCCCTGGCCGAGCTGCTGCACCAGGTCGCTCGCCGCGATGACCTCGACCGTGTTGCCGGTCTCGTCGGCCCACGCGTCGGCAGCCGCCTGAACGGCGGTCGTCTCCGCGTCGCCGCTCGAGCCGATGAGCATCGTCAGCTCCTGGCCCGTCTGCACCTCGCCGCCCTCGTCAGCCGGCGCGCACGCCGCTAGAGTGACGACGAGCCCCGCGGCGAGAGCCGCGGCACTCCATTGTGATGTCCTCACGATGTTTCCTTTCGATGAGTGATTGCCGGGGCCTCAGGCACCGGTGATCTCGCCGAGCGCGCGGTGGGTAGACCGCCGTTCGACAAGTCGAGGCACGAGGAGCCGATTCGTCGGCTCCTCGTTGCTGTCTGGATTCGGCAGGACGACGTCGCCCTCCGGCCCGAACAGCAGAGTCAGGGCAGCCGCGACAACCTCGTCGAGCGGCTGGTCGATGCTCGACAACCCCACCGCTGACGCGACGGGGGTGTTGTCGAACCCGATGATCGGCACATCACCGCGACCGTCCTCGGTCGCGGCCATCGAGGCGCCGAGTGCGAGCGAGTCGCTCGCGCACACGATGGCGTCGGGCGGCTCCGCCATCGAGAGCAGGTGGCGGGCCGAGATCGCCCCCTGGTCGACACCGTCCTCCGTGACGACCTGGTAGCGGTAGCGGTCGTCGGCCGAGAGACCGCACGCCTCTTCCCATCCCGCGCGCCGTTCATCGCCCGTGCCCGAGGGGCTCGGCCAGCCGATGTAGGCCACAGTCGAGCAGCCGGCCGCGCGCAGGCGCGCGGTCGCATCCCGCACCCCCGCCCGGCCGTCGACGTCGACCCAGCGGTGCCGGGGGTCGTCGACCGCCGTGCCCCACGGTCGGCCGAATGACACGAACGGCACCTCGTGCTCGATGAGCCAGGCGATGCGCGGGTCGCCGTGGAAGGTGGCGATGAGGATGAAGGCGTCGATGTCGCTGCCGTCGCGCAGGCGGCGGATGTGCGAGAGCTCGTCGTCGGCGCCGTTGGCGGTGAAGATCATGACGCGCAGGTCGCGCGCGTCGGCCTGCTCGGCGAGCTTGTGCACGAAGCGGTCGAGCACGGCGCCCGAGATTCCGTCGCGCAACGGGTCGAGCCGCAGGCCGATGGTCGACGACTTGCGGGTGCGCAGGCGGCGCGCCGAGGCGTGGGGGCGATAGCCAAGGCGGTCGATCGCCTCTTGCACCCGCAGGCGGGTCTGCTCGCGCACGATCTCGGGGGCGTTGATGACGTTCGAGACGGTCTGGCGCGAGACCTGCGCGGCCTCGGCCACGTCGTCGACGGTGGGCATGCGCGCCATCTCCCCCGCCTCCCTTGGTGGTGTTCTGCGCCCGATCGATCGGCCCCAGAAGAATTCGCCTCGATCGTTTTGATCGATCAAATTATTCGGTAGTGTTGCCGATATTCGACACCGGTGTCAACCCCTACGGCGCCGGCACCCGCGACTCAGCCAGGAGGCCGACCACCGTGACCGCATCACTGCAACCGCTGCTGAACGACGAGCTCGTCGTGCTGCGGGCACCCACGCAGGCGTGGTCGTCGCCGCGCGGAACCATGGGCGATGCGGCCATCCACGGCATCTACGTGAGCGACGTGCGCCTCGTGCGCGGCCTGCGCGTGCGCGTCGGCGATCAGGATGCGGAGCACCTGTCGACCTCGCTGCGCAGTGCCGACGGCGCCCGCATCGAGTCGCTCTTGCGCCACCTCGACGACCGCACGCCCGACCCCGAGGTGCGGCTGACGCTCGAGCGCACGGTCGACGCGCGCGGCGTGCACGACCGCCTGACGGTGCGCAACCGCCACGAGCACGCCCTCAGCGCGCCGGTCGTCATCGAGCTCGACCTCGACGCCTCGAGCATGGACGACGTCAAGCTCGGGCACGCGCCCACCGCGAGCCCCGAGCTCGTTATCGAACCCTCCGGCGGCGGCGCGACCGCGCGCTGGAGCGGCGAGAGCGTCGCGGCGCGCGTCAGCTCGACCGCGCTCGAGATCGAGCGCACCCCCACGGGCATCCGCCTCGTCACGACGATCGAGGTCGGGCCCGGCGGCAGCGCCAGCGTCGACTGGCGGCTCGACGCCGACGACGCGATCGGAGCCGTGCGCGGCGACGCGCGGCCCGTGCCGTGGAATCGCCCCGAGGTGCACGCGGGCGACCAGCGCCTCACGCGCTGGGTCGACCGCGCGCTCGACGACCTCGACGCGCTGCGCATGACCACGGCGCAGCATCCGGAAGAGACGTTTCTCGCCGCCGGCGCCCCCTGGTTCTTCACGCTCTTCGGCCGCGATTCGCTGTGGGCCGCGCGCATGATGCTGCCGCTCGGCACGCAGCTGGCGGGCAGCACCCTGCGCGTGCTCGCGGGCCTGCAGGGCACGCGCGACGAGCCCGAGTCGGCGCAGGAGCCGGGCAAGATCATGCACGAGCTGCGCCGCCAGTCGCTCGTGATCGACGACGACATCACGCTGCCGCCGCTCTACTACGGAACCGTCGACGCCACCCCGCTCTGGGTGTGCCTGCTGCACGACGCCTGGCAGTGGGGCCTGCCCGACGACGAGGTGCGCGCCCTGCTGCCGAACCTCGAAGCCGCGCTCGGCTGGATGCGCGACAGCGGCGACGCCGACGGCGACGGCCTGCTCGAGTACATCGACCGGAGCGGCCACGGCCTGGCCAACCAGGGCTGGAAGGACTCGGGCGACAGCGTGCAGTGGCGCGACGGCTCGCTCGCCGACGGCCCGATCGCGCTGTGCGAGGTGCAGGCCTACGCCTACGAGGCGGCCATGGGCGGCGCCGCGCTGCTCGAGGCCTTCGACCGCCCCGGCGCCGAGGAGTGGCGGGCCTGGGCCGAGCGCCTGCGCACCGCCTTCCACGCCGCGTTCTGGATCACCGACGCCGAGCGCTGCGGCGACCTCGGCCCGTACCCGGCCATCGCGCTCGACGCGCAGAAGCGCCCCGTCGACACCGTCACGAGCAACCTCGGGCACCTGCTCGGCACGGGCCTGCTCGACGCCGAGCAGTCGGCGCTCGTCGCCGCCCGCCTCGGCTCGCCCGAGCTCGACTCGGGCTACGGCCTGCGCACGATGTCGACCGACTCGACCGGCTACTGGCCGCTGAGCTACCACGGCGGCTCGGTGTGGACCCACGACACCGCCATCGCCGTGCTCGGGCTCGCCCGCGAGGGGCACGACGCGGTGGCGACCTCGCTCGCGCGCGGGCTGCTGCGCGCCGCCGAGGGCTTCGACTACCGCATGCCCGAGCTGCACTCGGGCGACCCCGTCGACGAGGTCGGGCTGCCCGTGCCGTACCCCGCCGCCTGCCGCCCGCAGGCGTGGTCGGCGGCCTCCTCGGTGGCCGTGCTCAGTGCGGCCCTGGGGCTGCGACCGGATGCCCTGGCCGGCACCGTGCACTCGTCACCGCTGCGGGGCCTCGGGTCCGTCGCCGTGCGCGGGCTGCGCGTCGGCGACCGGTCGGTCGACGTCGGACTCTGAGCGCTGCGCCTGCTCGCCCGACGCCTCGCGCTCGGCGAGCGAGCGACGCACGGCCGGGCCCAGCACGATCACGGCGACGGCCAGCAGCACGAGCAGCAGCACGCCGAGCACCGCGGCAGTCAGAACGATGATGATCGACAGATCCACGCGCTCAGCATGGCACCGCTCGCGGGCGCTGCGCCCGCCCGCTCCGAGCTGCGTCGTTCAGAGCAGCGTCGCCGCGAGGAAGGCCGCGTAGGCGGCGAGCGCCGCCCAGGCGGTGACGTCGATCGCGCGCTTCGTCGCCCGGGCGAGCACGAGCGCCGCGGTCGTCGCGAGCAGCGCCCAGCAGATCGAGTGCCCGAAGCGGATGAGCCACGACTGCACCCCCGTGGTCGACGCGGCGCGCTCGGGCACGACGAACAGCCACAGCACCGCGAGGCCGAGGCTCACGACGAGCCCGCCGACGGCGAGCGCGGTGCGATGCCGCTCGACGAACCGAGGGCGCGGGGCAGGACTCGTGGTCATGCCCCCAGGCAAGCAGGTGCGCGGCCCGGCGGGCATCCCCCGATCGGTGGATGCTCGCGCGACGGCCAGCGGACAGCGGGCGCCTAGCGCCCCATCTTGCTCAGCGTCGCGACGACCTGCCGCGCGATGTTGCGACCCGCGCGATTCGCGCCGATGGTCGAGGCGGCCGGGCCGTAGCCCGCGAAGAACACGCGGGGGTCGCGCGCCGAGTGGTGGCTCGCCACCGAGACGCCGCCCTCCTTCTCGCGCAGCTTCAGCGGGGCGAGGTGGCGCAGCTCGGGCCGGAAGCCGGTGGCCCAGATGATGGCGTCGGCGGCCTGGCGCGTTCCGTCCTGCCAGACCACAGCATCCGGTTCAATCGCCGTGAACATGGGTGTGAAGTCGAGCACCCCGCGATCGAGCGCGGCCTGGATGCGGCGCGTGCGCGGCACGCCCGTGCCCGAGACGATGCTCGGCAGGGCGCGTCCGGCGCGCGCGGCCTCGTCTTGCGCCGCGACGGCCTGCTCGGCGGCCTCGAGGTTGAGCTCGACCTCGTCGAGGAACTCGGGAGGGCGCCGCGTGGCCCACGTGATGCTCGCGGCGTGGCCCTCCAGTTCGAGAATGAACCCGATCGCGCTGGTGCCCGCGCCCACGACGACGACGTTGAGCCCGGCGAACTCCTCGGCCGCGACGTAGTCGGCGGTGTGCACCTGCCGGCCGAGGAAGCCGTCGCGCCCGGGGTACCAGGGCACGAAGGGCGAGCCCCATGTGCCGGTGGCGTTGACGATCGTCGAAGCGCCGAGCTCGAGCGGGCCGTTCTCGGTCGTGAGCCGCACGAGCAGGTCGCGGCCGAGATCCTCCACGTGCGTCACCGAGGCCGGGCGCACCACCTGCAGGCCGTAGTGCTCTTCGTACCGCCGGTAGTAGTCGGCCACGACCTCGCGCGCCGGAGCGTGGTGGTCGGCGGTCGTGAAGCTCAGCCCCAGCTCGTCCATGCCCGGCAGGTCGTTCACGCGGTGGGCCGAGCCGAGGCGCAGCGCCTCCCAGCGGAACTGCCAGGCTCCGCCCGTGCCCGGGCCGCGGTCGAGCAGCACGAATTCCTGCCCTGCCTCGAGGCCGAGCCGCCGCAGGTAGTAGGCCACCGAGAGGCCGGCTTGCCCCGCTCCGATGACCACGCACGAGGTGGTCAGGTCGGGGGCAGTCACCCGCCCTACGCTACCCCGTGCGCGGGATGCTGCGGCAGGGGAACCGGGTCGGCTCACGGGCCGTGCGTGCTAAACTTCCGCACAGTTTTTCTACCGTCCCGACTCGGCATTCTGGGGTTCTCCCTAGCTCACCCGACGACACACTGTGAGGGGGTCACGCATGGGGCGCGGCCGACAGAAGGCGAAGCACACCAAGGTGGCTCGCGAGTTGAAGTACTTCACTCCCGACACGAACCTGACGGCGCTCGAGCGCGAGCTCGCGGCTGCTGCGCACGCCGAAGAGTACGAAGACAAGTGGGCGCACCTCGTCGATGACGAGGACGACGACGACGAGCTCGACGAGGACGACGCGGCGAACCCGACGGCGCAGACCGCCTAGAGCGTCAGCTCGCGGCGAACGAGCCGACGAGCCTCACGGCTCCGCCGTTCACGCCCTTCGCGCCCTGCTCGAACCCGGTGAGGTCGTGCGCGGCCGTCGAGACGCGGCCGGCGACCCACGCGGGCACGCCACGGCTTTCGAGCGCGCGGATGACGGAGCTCGCGCTCTCGTGGGCGACGACGGCGAGCATCCCGAGCCCCAGGTTCCACGTGCCCTCGGTCGACTCGAGGGTGTCACCCGCGAGGTCCGCGAGCACGCGGAAGACGGTGGGCGGGCTCCACGAGCCGCGATCGACCTCGACCCAGCTGCCCACGGGCAGCACGCGCGCGAGGTTGGCGGCGATGCCGCCGCCCGTCACGTGGCTGAGGGCGTGAATGGCGCCGGGCAGCTCGGCGAGGGTGTCGAGCAGCGGCGCCGTGTAGAGCGCGGTGGGGGTCAGCAGGGTATGGCCCACGACGCCGCCGAACTCGGGCAGCTCGGCGTGGTACCCGATCTTCTTCTCGGCGAGGATGTGGCGCACGAGCGAGAAGCCGTTCGAGTGCAAGCCGCTCGACGCCATCGCGATGACGACGTCGCCGTGCTGCACCCGCTCGGGCCCGAGCACCTCGTCGGCCTCAACCACGCCGACCGCGGCGCCGGCCACGTCGTAGTCGTCGGGGCCGAGCAGGCCCGGGTGCTCGGCGGTCTCGCCGCCAACGAGCGCCGTGCCCGTCGCGGCGCACGCCTCGGCGATGCCGCGCACGATGTCGGCGATGCGCTGCGGGTGCACCTTGCCGCACGCGATGTAGTCGGTCATGAACAGGGGCTTGGCTCCCACGACGACGATGTCGTCGACGACCATGGCCACGAGGTCCTGCCCGATCGTGTCGTGAATATCGAGGGCCTGCGCGATCGCGACCTTCGTGCCGACGCCGTCGGTGCTCGTGGCCAGCAGCGGGCGGCGGTAGCCGAGTAGCGCGCTCGCATCGAAGAGACCCGCGAAGCCGCCCACCCCGCCGAGCACCTCGGGGCCGTGCGTGGCGCCGACGGAGGCCTTCATGAGCTCGACCGCACGGTCGCCGGCCGCGGTGTCGACGCCGGCGGCGGCATAAGAATTCGTCATTCGTTCATCCGTTCCGCGGTCTGACAGACTGGCCTGCGTCACCGTCAACCTTACGGTCTGGAGCACGCCCCGCATGTGCGGCATCGTCGGCATCGTCTCGTCGAGTCCCGTCAACCAGCAGGTCTACGACGCGCTGGCTCTGCTGCAGCACCGGGGGCAAGACAGCACCGGCATCGCCACCGCCGAAGGGCGCGTCCTGCACATGGCGAAGGCCAAGGGGCAGGTGCGCGAGGCCTACCGCACGCGCGACATGCGCAGCCTGCTGGGCACCATGGGACTGGGGCACGTGCGGTACGCCACCCGGGGTTCAGCATCCAGTGAGGAAGAGGCGCAGCCGTTCTACGTGAACGCGCCGTACGGCATCATCCTCGTGCACAACGGCAACCTCACGAACACGCGCGAGCTCACGCGCGAGCTCTTCGACGTCGACCGCCGGCACCTCAATACCAACAGCGACACCGAGCTGCTCGTCAACGTGCTCGCGCACGAACTGCAGGCGCAGGTCACGGGCGCCGACCTCGACCCCGACCAGGTGTTCGCCGCGATCAGCCGCCTGCACGAGCGGGTCGAGGGCTCGTACGCCGCGATCGCCCTCATCGCCGGGCACGGGCTGCTGGCGTTCCGCGACCCCTTCGGCATCCGCCCGCTCGTGCTCGGCCGCCGCACGACGGGCCTCACGGGCGACGAGTGGGTCGTCGCGAGCGAGTCGCTCGTGCTCGAAGCCGCGGGCTACGAGACCGTGCGCGACGTCGCGCCGGGCGAAGCCGTGTTCATCTCGGCCTCGGGCGAGATGGTGTCGAAGCAGTGCGCCGCGAACCCGCGCCTCATCCCGTGCTCGTTCGAGTACGTGTACCTCGCCCGCCCCGACTCGATCATGAACGGCATCTCGGTCTACGAGGCGCGGCTGCGGCTCGGCGACCGGCTCGCCGACACGATCGCGCAGTACACGCCGAAGGGCGACATCGACGTCGTCATGCCGATTCCCGACTCGTCGCGGCCCGCCGCCATGCAGGTGGCGCAGAAGCTCGGCATCGAGTACCGCGAGGGCTTCTACAAGAACCGCTACGTCGGCCGCACCTTCATCATGCCCGGGCAGGCGGAGCGCAAGAAGAGCGTCAAGCAGAAGCTCAACGCCATGTCGAGCGAGTTCGCGGGCAAGAACATCCTCATCGTCGACGACTCGATCGTGCGCGGCACGACCTCGAAAGAGATCGTCGAGATGGCCCGCGCGGCCGGCGCCAACAAGGTCACCTTCACCTCGGCGGCCCCGCCCGTGCGCTACCCGCACGTGTACGGCATCAACATGCCGACGCGCACCGAGCTCATCGCGCACGGCCGCAAGATCCCCGAGATCAACACCGAGCTCGGCAGCGACTACCTCATCTACCAGGAGGTCGCCGACATGCAGGCCGCGATTCTCGAGGGCAGCGGCATCGAGTCGCTCGAAATGAGCTGCTTCACGGGCGACTACGTCACCGGCACGGTGAGCCCCGAGTACCTGCGCTGGGTCGAGCAGAACCAGCTGAGCTAGACGCTCAGTCCTCGAGCTCGCCCTCGATCGGCGCGGCGTCGACGATCTGGCGCTCCGCCTCGACCGTGCGGGCCTGCCGTTGCGAGCGGCGGTCGAGCACGACGCCGATGATCGCGCCGATCAGCACCCCGGCGGTCACCCCGTAGAGCGAGAAGTAGCCGAGCAGCGCCGCGTAGCCGACGAGCGGGTCGGCCGGGAAGAGGCTCGTCGCCACGAGCGTCGCGAGGAAGCCGATGAGGCCGCCGACGACCATGAACGCGGGGATCTTGGGCGCGCGCCGCACCGTCACCGTCGTGCGGTCGGAGGCCGGGCTGTCGGGAGTGCTCACGGACCCATTGTGGCGCAGAGCGCTGGGAACTCAGTAGGCGAGCGGGAAGAGCGCGGAGAGATCCGACCGGGCTCCGGATGCGTGCACGCGACCCGCCGATGCCGCCTCGCCCCACGCGAGCGATCCCGTCGCAATCGCGACGAAGGTCTCGGCGTCGAGCTCGACCACATTGGGCGGCGTGCCGCGGGTGTGGCGCGGACCCTCGACGGCCTGCACGGCGCCGAACGGCGGCACGCGCACCTCCACGCTGCGGCCCGGGCTGGCCTCGGCGAGCGCCTGCAGCAGGTAGCGCACGGCCATCGCGAGGTCGGCGCGCTCGGCTGCGCCGGCGAGCACCGTGCGCACAGCATCCCGCCCCGTCTGCTCGTCGATGCGCGCTCGGGCCATGCTGCGAGGGTACCGGCGCTGGGTAGGCTGACCGCGTGAGAATCCTCGTCCTCGGTTCGGGTGCCCGCGAGCACGCCATCATCACGGCCCTGCTGCGGGAGGGGACGGCGCACGAGATCACCGCGGCCCCCGGCAACGCCGGCATCGCCACGGTCGTGCCGACGGTCGCGCTCGACGCGACGCGCGGCGACGTCGTGGCCGACTACGCGGTCGACAACGACATCGAACTCGTCATCATCGGCCCCGAGGCGCCGCTCGTCGCGGGCGTCGCCGATGCGGTGCGCCGCCGCGGCATCGCCGTGTTCGGCCCCGGCCAGGCTGCCGCCCAGCTCGAGGGCTCGAAGGCCTTCGCCAAGCGCATCATGGATGAGGCGGGCGTGCCGACGGGTCGCGCCATCCGCGCCGGCACGCTCGCCGAGGCCGAGGCCGCGATCGACGAGCTCGGCGCGCCCTACGTCGTCAAGGCCGACGGGCTCGCGGCCGGCAAGGGCGTCATCGTCACCGACGACCGCGCCGCCGCCGTCGACCACGCGGCGCACTACCTGCAGCAGGGCGGGGTGCTCGTCGAGGAGTTCCTCGCCGGCCAGGAGGTCAGCCTCTTCCTGCTGAGCGACGGGCACACGGTCGTGCCGCTGAGCCCCGCGCAAGACTTCAAGCGCATCGGCGACGGCGACACCGGCCCGAACACCGGCGGCATGGGCGCGTACTCGCCGCTGCCGTGGGCACCCGAGGGCTTCGTCGACGAGGTCATCCGCACGGTCGCCGAGCCGACGGTGCGCCAGCTCGAGCGCGAAAAGACCCCCTTCATCGGCCTTCTCTACTGCGGCCTGATCGTCACCGAGCAGGGCATCCGCGTCATCGAGTTCAATGCGCGCTTCGGCGACCCCGAGACGCAGGTCGTCCTGCCCCGCCTCGTCACGCCGCTGAGCGAACTGCTCTTCGCGGCGAGCACGGGCCAGCTCGCGGGCGTCGCCCACCCCGAGTTCAGCGACGAGGTCGCCGTCACGGTCGTGCTCGCGAGCGAGGGCTACCCCGTGACCGCCGCGCCCAATCGCCCCCTCACCGGGCTCGACGAGGCCGCCGCGGTCGAAGGCGTCACGATCGCCCACGCCGCCACCGCGCGCTCGGCCGACGGCTTCGTCGCGACGGGCGGCCGCGTGCTGAGCGTCGTCGCCACCGGAGCCGACTTCACCGAGGCCCGCGCCCGCGCCTACGAGGCCATCGGCCGCATCGGCCTCGAGGGCGGCCAATACCGCACCGACATCGCCGCGCGGGTCGTCTGATGACGGATGCGGGCGCCCTGCTCGGCTGGCACCACGTCTACTCGGGCAAGGTGCGCGACCTCTACGAGCGCGAGGGTTCACCGGCCCTCATGCTCGTCGTCGCGAGCGATCGGGTCAGCGCGTTCGACCATGTGCTCGAGCCCGGCATCCCCGGCAAGGGCGCGCTGCTGACCCAGCTCACGCGCTGGTGGTTCGAGCGCCTGCAGGTGCCGAACCACCTGGCGACCGCTCTCGATTCGGAGCTGCCCGCGGTGCCCGCCGAGCTCGCCGACCGCGCGATGCTCGTGCGGCGCCTCGACATGCTGCCGATCGAGTGCGTCGTGCGCGGGTACTTGACCGGCTCGGGCTGGGCCGAGTACCAGGCATCGGGCACGGTGTGCGGCATCCCGCTGCCCGCCGGACTGCGCGACGGCGACCGCCTGCCCGAACCGATCTACACGCCCGCCTTCAAGGCGCCGATGGGCGAGCACGACGAGAACATCAGCTTCGAGCGCTCGATCGAGCTCGTCGGCGAGGAGATGGCCACGCAGTTGCGGGATGCGTCGCTCGCGATCTTCGCCGCGGCGAGCGCCATCGCCGCCGAGCGCGGAGTGCTGCTCGCCGACACCAAGTTCGAGTTCGGCACCGACCCCGACACGGGCGTGCTGACCCTCGCCGACGAGGTGCTGACGAGCGACAGCTCGCGGTACTGGGACGCGGCGCTCTACGCCGCTGGTGGCCCCAACCGCATGGACAGCTTCGACAAGCAGATCGTGCGCGACTGGCTCGCCGCGAACTGGGATAAGACCGGCGAGCCCCCGGTCCTGCCCGCCGAGATCGTCGAGCGCACGGCCGCGCGGTACCGCGAGCTCATCGACCGCCTCTGCGGCTGACCCGCGCCTTCGGCTGACGCGGCCCGGCATTAATGGCGCGCGCACGGCCTCCGGAGGCTAAGAGTGCCACTTCCCACCATCGGTCCAATATTGGCTGCGCGCGCGAATCGACTCGCAATTTGGGCCCGATAGTCGCTCTCTTTACATCGGGGAAACACTCCGATGTGCGAGTGCGGCAAGATCAGGGTCATGGAGCACCTCGTTGACCTTGATGAGTTGGCGACTCGCCTCGCTATTGCCGCCGAAGAGTGGCGACGATACGCGCGCGTTGGCCCGTTCACCTGGCGCGATGAGCGGGCGTCGTGGCCTCAACCGATACTCACCGACCGCACCGCGATCGAAGTCCCGGAGTCACTTGGAGTAACGATTCATAGAGGAGACGACGAGTTCCAAGCTGTGGTGTGGACCGGTGGCTGGGCAGACATCGATCTGTTCATGAATGGCACGAACCTACCCCTGTGCCCCGAATTCCAGGACGTCGACGGGGCCTATGCTTCCGTGGTCTCCAACGCAGAGGACTTCCTCGCATGAGCACATGGAATGGCGTATCTCGAGACCGTCACCAGCAGCGGAATGGTGCGGCATGCCCGGCGGTTGACCCGGGCATGGCTGATTCCTCCCGGCTCGCCGCCGACACCGCGATGGGTCCCGTCACGCTCGACGTCGCCGACCTCGACGCGATGACGGCGTACTACCGCGACGCGGTGGGCCTGAGCGTGCTCGACGCGACGGGGCCGGTCGTGACGCTGGGGCGGGCGGGTGACGCGGGTAGCGCATCCACCCCGCTCGTCGTTCTGCGGCACAGCCCGACGCTGCGGCATGCCGGGCCGCGCGAGGCCGGGCTGTTCCACACGGCGATCCTGTTCGAGACGCAGGCCGCGCTTGCCGCCGCCGTCTACACCGTGGCGACGACGCACCCGAACCGCTTCACCGGATCGAGCGACCACATCGTCAGCCAGGCCTTCTACTTCGACGACCCCGAGGGCAACGGCGTCGAGCTCTACTGGGATCGCGACCGCACACAATGGTCGTGGGTGCACGGCGCGGTCGAGATGGCCACGCTCTTCCTCGACCCCAACGCCTTCCTGCGCGAGCACCTCACCGACGACGCCCTCGCCGCGCACGACTCGGCGCCCGCGGTTGTCGGGCACGTGCACCTCAGCGTCGGCGACATCGCGACGGCGCGGCACTTCTACGTCGACCAGCTCGGCTTCGACCTCACGAACGCCTACGGCGAGCAGGCGATCTTCGTGAGCGCGGGCGGCTACCACCACCACATGGCGATGAACGTGTGGCGCAGCAGCGGTGCCGGTCGACGGATGCCCGCCCTGGGCCTCGGCCAGGTCGACCTCGTGCTGCCGAGCGCCGACGAGCTCGGCGCCACGGCTGAGCGTCTGCGGCACGTCGGGGTTGCCGTGCGCGACGACGGGCGCACGCTCGAGCTCGACGACCCCTGGGGCACGCTCATCAGGCTGGCACCCTCGCCCGCCTAGACTCCCGCACGTGGACGAGTACCGAGTGCCGCGCCGGCTGCGGCTGAGCCGCGCGATCGCGGCCGCGCAGGCTCCCGTGCTGCTGCCGCAGGGCCGTCGGCTGCGGCGCGAAACACCGCGGCTTCCGGATGCGCCGCTGCCGTGGGAGGGGCGCGTCGAGGGCGGCGGCGACCGTGACGGGCGCGATGACGCGGGCGGAGCATCCCGCCCCCTGCACCTGCTCGTGATCGGCGACTCGACGGCCGCGGGCGTGGGCGTCGACCACGCCGACCTCGGCCTCGGCGGGCGGCTGGCCGAGGCGATCGCCGCGCGCACCGGGCGGCCCGTGCTCTGGCGCGCGGCGGGGCGCAACGGCGCGACGGCGCGCGACCTCGTGCGGCACTTCCTGAAGCCGGCGCTCGAGGGGCCCACCGACCTGGTGTTCCTGACCGTCGGGGCGAACGATGCGCTCGCGTTGCGGTCGGCGCGGGCGTTCCGTCGCGACATCCGCCGCATCCTCGAGCGCACCTTCGCCGCGCATCCCGAGGCCGCCCTGCTCATGTCGTCGCTGCCGGCGTTCTTCCGCTTCCAGCTGCTGCCCGAACCGCTGCGCCGCAGCCTCTACCGGCACTCGCAGGCGCTCGAACGCGAGGCGCGGCTGCTGGTCGGGGCCGCGCCACGCGCGCACATGTCGCCGCCCCCGCCGCCGTACACCGAGGGCTTTTTCGCGAGCGACGACTTTCACCCGAGCGCGATCGGGTACAAGGACTGGGCCGACTTCGCGGTGGAGGACGCGTGGAGCGTCGGCTTCGGGCGGCTGCTCGACGACCACTAGAGCAGTCGCCAGCCCCCGCGCGCCGCCCGGCGCGACCCGCGGCCTAGACTCGCGCCCATGACCTCGAGCCCCCGCCCGCTGCGCGGCCGCCGCCTCAGCCGGGCCGTGCTGCTCGCCCTCGCGCCGATCATCGTGCCGCAGACCGTCAAGCTGCGACGCGTCGTGCCGCTGCTGCCCGAGCCGCCCCAGCCCTGGGAAGGCGGCGGCGGAACCGACCCCATCCGCCTGCTCGTCATCGGCGACTCGATGGCGGTCGGCGTGGGCGTCGACGACGCCGCTGAGGGCCTCGCGGGTCACGTCGCCGCCGAGCTCACCGCCGCGACCGGCCGGCCGGTGCGCTGGCGGGCGCGCGGACGCAACGGCGCCACCGCGCGCGACGTCATCCGCGACCACCTCGACGACGCCCTTGCCGAGCCCACCGACGTCGTCGTCATCAGCCTCGGCGCGAACGACTCAATGCAGGTGCGCTCGCACCGCGCTTTCCGCCGCGACATCACGCGCATCGTGCGCGATGTCGCCGCCGCGCACCCGGAAGCGGTCGTGCTCATGAGCGCCCTGCCCGCCTTCCACCGCTTCGGACTCCTGCCCGAACCGCTGCGCGGAACCCTCTACCTGCACGCGCAGTCGCTCGAGGTGAGCGCCCGCCGCGCTCTCGAGCGCTTCCCGCTCGCGCACATGACCCCGCCACTGCCGCCCTACGCGGCCGACCACTTCGCGACGGACGACTTCCACCCGAGCGCGCACGGCTACGGCGAGTGGGCGCAGTTCATCGTGCACGACGCCGTGGTGCACGGCATCGCGGCGCGCATCCCGGCGTGAGCGCGAGCGACGTGAGCGCCAGCGACGCGACTGCCAGCGGCGTGAGCGGCTCGGCCGCGCCGACCGCGGGTCGCACCCCGATCGACCTGCCCGCCCTCGCCGCGATCGTCGAGGGGATGCTCGCCGCGCACACGGCATCCGCCCCGCTGCTCGTGGGCCTGGCCGGATCGCCCGGCGCCGGCAAGTCGACCGCGGCCGCCGAGCTCGCCGCGCTGCTGCCCGGCTCGCGCGTGCTGCCAATGGACGGCTTTCACCTGCCGCAGGCCGAGCTCGTGCGGCTCGGACGCCGCGAGCGCATGGGCGCCCCCGACACCTTCGACGTCGACGAGTTCGTCGCCCTGCTCGAGCGGCTGCGTCATGCACGCGGTTCAGGAAGCGCGGTGCGCGCGCCCGGGTTCGACCGGCGTGTCGAGGAGCCCGTGCCCGACGCGATCGAGCTGCTTCCTGAACGGCGAACCGGCGACCCGGCCGGGGGCGCGGCGGAGGTGGGCGCGATCATCGTCGAGGGCAACTACCTGCTGCTGCGCGAGCACGGCTGGCACCGCGTCGCGCCGCTGCTCGACGTGACGGTCGGCGTCGTGCTCGACGAGCCGACGCGGCACGAGCGCCTCATCGCCCGCCACATCGCCTTCGGCAAGACCTCGGATGCCGCGCGTGCCTGGGCGCTCGGCCCCGACGAGGCGAACGCCGCGCTGATCGCGCCGACGCTGCATCGCGCCGACCACCTTCTGAGCGCTCGGTAGACTGGCCGCATCCACCCGCCGACCCACCCCGGGGAGTCCACCGTGCCCACCATCGTCGTCGAGGTCATGCCCAAGGCCGAACTGCTCGACCCGGCCGGCAAGGCCGTCGCGGGGGCGCTGCACCGCCTCGGCCACGAGAGCATCCGCGATGTGCGCATCGGCAAGCGTTTCGAGTTGCACGTCGACGGCGAGGTCGACGCGGCCCTGCTCGAGACGGCCCAGCAACTCGCGGCCGACATGCTCAGCAACGGCGTCATCGAAGACGTCATCAGCGTGCACGTGCTCGATGAGGACGTCGCCGGAGAGACCCGCTAGTGCGCATCGGCGTCGTCACCTTCCCGGGGTCGCTCGACGACCGCGACGCGCAGCGCGCCATCCGACTCGCGGGCGCCGAGCCCGTCGCGCTGTGGCACGGCACGCACGACCTGCAGGGCGTCGACGCGATCGTGCTGCCCGGCGGCTTCAGCTACGGCGACTACTTGCGCTGCGGTGCCATCGCGGCGCGCTCGCCGATCATGGCCGAAGTGATCGATGCGGCGAACAGCGGGATGCCCGTGCTGGGCATCTGCAACGGCTTCCAGATTCTCGTCGAGGCCCACCTGCTGCCCGGCGGACTGATCCGCAACGACCACGGTGACTTCATCCGTCGCGACCAGCGGTTGCGCGTCGAGAGCACTGACAGCGCCTGGACGAACGGTTTCGAGCTCGGCCAGGAGATCACCATCCCGCTGAAGAACGGCGAGGGTGGTTTCATCGCCGACGAAACCACGCTCGACCGCCTCGAGGGCGAGGGCCTCGTCGCCTTCCGCTACCTCGACGTCAACCCCAACGGCTCGCTGCGCGACATCGCAGGCCTGCGCAACGAGCGCGGCAACGTCGTCGGCCTCATGCCGCACCCCGAGCACGCCGTCGAGCCCGGCTTCGGGCCCAACACTCCCGCGGCCATGCGGTCGGGGGTCGACGGCCTCACGTTCTTCACATCGGTGATCAAGCAGAGCGTGCTGAGCTAGGCACGTGACCACTCCCCTCGCCACGGCCTCGCGCCTGACCCCGAAGAAGCTCTACCGCATCGTCGCGATCGCCGAAGCGATCACCTGGACCCTGCTCATCACGGGCCTCATCCTTCGCGCCACGATCGGGCTCGACATCGCGGTGACGATCGGCGGCAGCATCCACGGTTTCGTCTTCCTCGCCTACGGCGCGACGGCCGTGCTGACGGCGATCAACCAGCGCTGGAGCGTCGGCCTCGGCCTGCTCGCGGTCGTCACGGCGATCGTTCCCTACGCGACGATCCCCTTCGACATGTGGGCCCACCGCACCGGCAAGCTCGAGGGCGACTGGCGCCGCGAGGCGACGGACGACCCGCGTGATCAGCGCTGGTTCGACCGACTGGTGCGGTGGATGCTCAACCACCCGTACCTGCTCGCGAGCCTCATTCTGCTCGCGGTCGTGGTGCTCTTCACCGTGCTGCTGATCCTGGGCCCGCCGGTTCCCAAGGCCTAGCGGGCGTCGAGGCGGTCAGGCTCCCGCGCGGCTCGGGGCATCCGGGTCGGCCGAGGGGGCGAGCATCTGCTCGGCGCGCTGGTGCGCTTCGGGCGTGCCGCTGAACAGCTGGCGCTTCGCCGACTGGTCGGCGGGATCAACGGCGGGCGCCGCGTCGTCGGCGGACGCGCGATCGACCATGACGACGCGCGTGCGCGGCATCGCGCCGGGGCTCTCGAGCTGCACCCACTCGACGAGCTGCTCGCGCACGTAGTTGCGCAGGTCGAAGAGCGAGCCGGCGTCGGCAGCGCTCACGAGGATGCGCACGCGCACGAGCCCGCCGACCGCGTCGGCGACTTGCAGCACCGAGACGCGGCGGTCCCACAGCGGCGTGCCGTCGAGAATCTCGGCCAACCGCGACCGCATCGCGGCGGGGCTCACGCGCCAGTCGAGGTCGAGCTCGACCGAGCCGAGCAGTTCGCTGCCCGTGCGCGTCCAGTTCTCGAAGGGCGTGCTGGTGAAGTGCGTCGAGGGCACGACGAGGCGCCGGTCATCCCAGATGCGCACCACCACGTAGGTGAGCGTGATCTCTTCGATTCGTCCCCACTCGCCTTCGACGATCACGATGTCGTCGACGCGGATGGCGTCGCTGAACGCGATCTGCACCCCGGCGAAGACGTTCGACAGCGTCGATTGCGCGGCGAGACCCGCGACGATGCCGGCGAGGCCCGCCGAGGCCAGCAGGCTCGCGCCGAGCGCCTGCATCTCGGGGAAGGTCAGCAGGCCCGCGCTCACGGCGGCCACGATGATGACGACCGTCACGAGGCGCTGCAGGAAGGTCAGCTGGGTGTGCGCGCGGCGAGCGCCGCGCGTGGCGTCGGCGCCGATCGGGAACCGACTCTTCGCGCCCTCGAAGGCGAAGTCGACGGTTTCGACGAGCACCCACGCGAAGAGCCCGATGACGCCGATCGTGAGGGCGCGGTCGATCGCCTCCGAGAAGCGCGTCTCCGGTGCCGCGAGGTCGACGGCGATCCACACGGCCACGACGATGAGCAGCAGGCGAAGCGCGCGGCGGGTATGACGCAGCAGCACCGCCGTCCAGGGGTGGCGCGGCGCGCTCAGCCGCACGACCAGTTCCACGATGACGATGACGAGCGCGGCGACCGCGAGCATGAGCACCGTCAGCACGATGAGGAAGACCCAGCCGCGCTCGGGCACCCCCTCGGCGTCGACGAGGTCGAACAGCGTCTGCGGGCTCATGCGCTCAGCATCTCGCGATCACTGGTTGAGCGCGAGACCGAGGAACATGGCGCCGAGGAAGACGAGCACACCGATCGCGGCGTAGGTCCAGATGGTGCGAGCGTTCATGCGGGGCTCCCAGTGGCGGTTCGGGCGGCGACGGCACCAGCCTAGGCCGCCGGTAGGCTGAATGCCGTGACGAGCCCCGTGCAGATTCCCGCTCCCGACACCGTGGCCAACGCCGCCGCCACCCCTGAGAAGGTGCAGCCGTTTGAGGCGCTGGGGCTCAAGGCCGACGAGTACCAGGCCATCAAAGATCTGCTCGGCCGCCGCCCCACGAGCGGCGAGCTCGCGATGTACTCGGTCATGTGGAGCGAGCACTGCTCGTACAAGTCGAGCAAGGTGCACCTCAAGCAGTTCGGCAGCAAGGTGACCGACGAGATGCGTACCCATCTCATGGTCGGCATGGGTGAGAACGCGGGCGTCGTCGACATCGGCGAGGGCTGGGCGGTCACCTTCAAGATCGAGAGCCACAACCACCCGAGCTACATCGAGCCCTTCCAGGGCGCGGCCACGGGCGTCGGCGGCATCGTGCGCGACATCATCTCCATGGGCGCGCGCCCCGTTGCGGTGATGGATGCCCTCCGCTTCGGTGCCATCGACCACGCCGACACGGCGCGCGTCGTACCGGGCGTCGTCAGCGGTATCAGCCACTACGGCAACTGCCTCGGCCTGCCGAACATCGGGGGCGAGACCGTCTTCGACGCCGTGTACCAGGCCAACCCGCTCGTGAACGCGCTCGCCGTCGGCGTGCTGCGGCACGAGGATCTGCACCTGGCGAACGCCCGCGGCGTCGGCAACAAGGTCGTGCTGTTCGGCGCGCGCACCGGTGGCGACGGCATCGGCGGCGCGTCGATCCTCGCGAGCGACACGTTCAGCGAGGGCGGGCCCACCAAGCGCCCCGCGGTGCAGGTGGGCGACCCCTTCGCCGAGAAGGTGCTCATCGAGTGCTGCCTCGAGCTGTTCGCGGCCGATCTCGTGCAGGGCATCCAAGACCTCGGCGCCGCCGGCATCTCGTGCGCCACGAGCGAGCTCGCCTCGAACGGCGATGGCGGCATGGTCGTCGACCTCGACCAGGTGCTGCTGCGCGACCCCTCGCTGACGGCCGAGGAGATCCTGATGTCGGAGAGCCAGGAGCGCATGATGGCGATCGTCGAGCCGAGCAAGCTCGACGCCTTCCTCGCCGTCACCGCCAAGTGGGATGTCGAGACGAGCGTGCTCGGCGAGGTCACCGACACGGGTCGGCTCATCATCCACTGGCAGGGCGAGACGATCGTCGACGTCGACCCGCGCACGGTCGCGATCGACAGCCCCGTGTACCAACGGCCCTTCGCGCGGCCGGCCTGGCTCGACGCGCTGCAGGCCGACGGCGCTGCGCGGCTCGCGCGCCCGGCCGACGACGCCGAGCTGCGCGCGCAGGCCCTGCGGGTGCTCGGCGGCCCGAACCTTGCCGACACGAGCTGGATCACCGACCAGTACGACTACTACGTGGGCGGCAACACGGCGCTCGCGACGCCCGACGATGCGGGCATGATCCGCGTCGACGAGGTGAGCGGCCTCGGCGTCGCGCTCGCGACCGACGCCAACGGCCGCTACTGCCAGCTCGACCCCTACGTCGGCGCGCAGCTCGCCCTCGCCGAGGCGTACCGCAACGTCGCCGCGACGGGAGCCGCGCCGCGCGCCGTCAGCGACTGCCTCAACTTCGGCAGCCCCGAGAACCCCGACGTCATGTGGCAGTTCGAGCGGGCCGTCACGGGTCTCGCCGACGCGTGCCTCGAGCTGGGCATCCCCGTCACGGGCGGCAACGTCTCGTTCTACAACCAGACCGGCGACGTTCCCATCCACCCGACCCCCGTCGTCGCCGTCATGGGCGTCATCGACCACGTCGACCGCCGCCTCCCCTCGGGCTGGCAGGACGAGGGCGAGAACCTCTACCTGCTGGGCGTCACGCGCGACGAGCTCGACGGCTCGGTCTGGGCCGACGTCGTGCACGGCCACCTCGGCGGGCTCCCGCCGCGCGTCGATCTGACGGCCGAGAAGAACCTCGCGGGCCTCATGGCCGCGGCCGCAGAAGAGGCGCTCGTCACCTCGGCGCACGACCTCTCCGAGGGCGGCCTGCTCGCGACCCTCGCCGAGGGCGTGCTGCGCTTCGGTCTCGGCGCGCGCGTCTGGCTCACCGAGCTCATGGAGCGCGATGGGGTGGATGCTCTCGCCGCCCTCCTCTCGGAGTCGCAGGCCCGCGTGCTCGTGTCGGTCGCGCGCGAAGACGACGTGAAGTTCCGCGGCCTGTGCGAGGGGCGGGATGTGCCCGTGTTGCGCGTCGGCGTGACCGACAGCGAGGTCGACGGCCTCGAGATCCAAGACCGCTTCACGCTCAGCCTCGCCGAGCTGCGGCACGCCCACCGCGACACGCTGCCCGCGCGCTTCGGCCCGCTGGTCGCGGGCTAAACCCGAGGACTGCCCAAGCCCGCACCACTAGGCTCACGCCCGTGACGACCACCGGCGCGACTTCCCCCGCAGGACTCAGCCTCGCCGAGGTGCGCTCGCGCACGCAACTCGGGAAGACCAACGTGATGCCGAACGACACCGGGCGGTCGTTCTGGCGCATCATGCAGGCCAACCTGTTCACGCTCTTCAACCTCATCGTGGGGGGCAGCTTCGCCCTGCTGCTCGTGCTCGGCTATTGGCAAGACGCCCTCTTCGGGTTCTTCGTCATCGCGAACGTGGTGATCGGGGTGGCGCAGGAGTTCCGGGCCAAGCTGACCCTGAGCCGACTCGCGGTGCTCAACGCCCCGAAGGCGCGCGTGCTGCGCGAGGGCTCCGTCGCCGAGATCGCGGTCGGCGAGGTCGTGCTCGACGACGTGCTCGTGCTCGCCGCGGGCGACCAGGTCACGGCCGATGCCGAGGTGCTCGAAGCGCACGGGCTCGATGTCGACGAATCCCTCTTGACGGGTGAGGCCGACCCGGTCGCCTCGCCACCCGGGCGCGAGCTCATGTCGGGCTCGAGCGTGGTGGCGGGCAGCGGGCTCGCGCGGGTCATCCGTGTCGGCGCCGATTCGTACGCCGCGCGCATCACGGCCGAGGCGAAGCAGTTCTCGCTCGTGCGCAGCGAGCTGCGCAGCGGCATCGCGCGCATCATCAAGTGGATCACCATCCTGCTGCTGCCGGTCGGCGCGATCGTCGTCAACGGGCAGATGCAGGCGGTCGGCGGCTGGGAGGTCGCGATCGCGACGGGCGCCTGGCGCGAGGCGACAGTCGCCTCGGCGGCGAGCCTCATCGCGATGATCCCCCAGGGGCTCGTCTTCATGACGAGCGTCGCCCTCGCGGTCGGCGCCGTGAAGCTCGCGCGCCGCGAGGTGCTCGTGCAAGAGCTCGCGGCCGTGGAGGGCCTCGCGCGCGTCGACATGCTGTGCCTCGACAAGACGGGCACGCTCACCGAGGGCCGCATGGTGCTCGATGGCGTCGAGCCGCTGGTCGGCCCCGCCCTCGACCCTGCCGCCGAGGCCGCGCTCTCGTGGATGGGCGCCGATCGCGACGCCAACGCCACGGCGCGCGCCCTCGCCGAGCGCTTCACCTCGCCGCCCGTCGCACCGCCGGTGCGCGCGATCGAGTTCTCGAGCCGCCGCAAGTGGAGCGCCGTCTCCTTCGCCGACGGCCCCGCCCGCGGCACTTGGGTGGTCGGCGCCCCCGACATCGTCCTGGCCGATGTGCCCGATTCGACGGATGCTCTCGCGCGGTTCGCCGCGCGCGCGACCGCCGGCGAGCGCACCGTGGTGCTCGCCCGCACCGACGTCATCCTCGACCCCCCGGTCGAGCCGGCCGAGGGGGAGCGGCTGCCCGAGCCCGCGCTGCCCGCCGGCCTGCGCGCCGTCGCCCTCGTGTCGTTCCGCGAGAAGGTGCGCGACGACGCGCATGAGACGCTCAGCTACTTCCGCGAGCAGGAGGTCGAGCTGTGCGTCATCTCGGGTGATGACCCGCGAACGGTCGCCGCGGTCGCGCGCGAGGCGGGCATCCACCATGACGGGCCCGGATTCGACGCGCGCACCCTGCCCACCGATGAGGCCGAGCTCGACGCCATCATGGCCGAGCACCGCGTCTTCGGGCGTGTGACCCCCGAGCAGAAGAAGGCCATGGTGCTCTCGTTGCAGCGCCTCGGCCACACCGTCGCGATGACGGGTGACGGCGTCAACGACGCGCTCGCGCTCAAGCATGCCGACCTCGGCATCGCGATGGGCTCGGGCGCGGCGGCGACGCGTGCGGTCGCGCGCCTCGTGCTGCTCGACGGGCAGTTCAGCCGCCTGCCGCGCATCGTCGCCGAGGGCCGCCAGGTCATCGCGAACGTCGAGCGCCTCGCGAAGCTCTTCCTGTCGAAAACGACCTACGCCATCCTCTTCGCCGTTGTGTTCGGCGCACTGCTGTGGCCGTTCCCGTTCCTGCCGCGGCAGCTGTCGATCGTCGACGGGCTCACGATCGGGCTGCCCGCGCTCGTGCTCGCGCTGCTGCCGAACATCCAGCGCTACCGCCCCGGCTTCTTGCGACGCGCGGCTCGCTTCTGCATCCCCTCGGGGCTCATCGTCGGCGGCACGCTCATCTCGGTCGTCGCCTACGCCTACCTCGGCGGCGCCGAGGCGGCAGTCGTGCAGACCACGGCCGTCATCACGCTGACGCTCACGGCCCTGTGGGTGCTCGTCATCCTGTCGCGGCCGTTCACGCTCGTCACGAGCCTCGTCGTGGTCGCGGCGTATCTCGGCTTGCCGGTGCTGCTGCTCATCCCGCTCGTCACCGACTTCCTGCAGCTCGGCGCCCCGCCGCTCGAGCTGCTGCTGGTCGCCGTCGGCGCGAGCGCGATCGGCTCAGTCGCGCTCGAGGTCACCCACCGTCTGGTGTCGCGCGGCGGTGACGACTCGGCAGGCGCACTCGCCGCTGCGCGAGCAGCACGCCGAGGATGACGAGCACGGCGCCGACCGGCTCGTTCCAGACGAGGGTCTCGCCGAGCACGATCACGCCCAGCAGCACGCCGACGGGCGGCGAGATGTAGGTGACCGTCGCAGCGCGGGTCGGTCCCCAGGCGCGCACGACGTTCTGGTTCCAGGCGTAGGCGAGGCCCGTGCCGAGCGCACCGAGCAGCACGATGGCGATGAGCACCGTCGGGCTGAGCTCGACCGGGTCGGCGCCGATGACGGGCGTCAGCAGCAGCATCCACACGGCGGCGAGGCCGATCATGACGAAGCTGAAGACGATCGCGCTGACCCCGCTGTCACTCAAGAATCGGCGCATGTACGACAGGCTGAAGCCGTAGCAGGCGGTGGCGCCGAGCAGGGCGAGGTAGGGCGCGATGCCGCCCGAACCCGGCTCGAGACCCTGCCACGGGCCGACGATCACGACGACGCCGATGATGCCCACGACGATGCCGAGCACCTGCTCGCGCGAGAGCCTCTCAATGCGGAAGGCGAGCCCCGCGATGAGCGCCGTCATGATGGGCGTCGTGGCGTTGAGGATGCTCGCGACCCCCGAGGCGACGTATTGCTGCGCCCACGCGAAGAGCATGTACGGGATGACCGCGAACGTCACCGACAGCAGCGCCAGGTGCGCCCACACGCGCCCCGATCGCGGCAGACGATCGCGCGTGACGAGCGCGATGAGCCCGAGCGTGATCGCGCCGAAGAGCGTACGACCAGTTGCCACCTGCGCGGGCGAGAGCCCTTCGAGCGCCAATGCAATGAACAGGAAGCTGGCGCCCCAGACGACTCCGGCGAGCGTGAACTGCAGCGCGATCCAGGCGTCGGAGGAGCGGGGCGGGGCCGGGGGCGGGGGCGGAGCGCTGGTCACCTGGCGAGACTACTGCCGCGCACTGGCGCGCACGGCCGCCGGTGACCACGACGGCGCGAAGCCGCTACTGCTCAGGTTCGGTAGCGATCGTGCCGGTCGTGGCGATCTGCTCGTGGTGCTGGATGACCTCGGCGACGATGAAGTTGAACCACTTCTCCGCGAAGGCCGGGTCGAGCTGCGCCTCGGCCGCGAGGGCACGCAGGCGCCCGATCTGCACACGCTCACGCTCCGGGTCGCTCGGCGCCATGTTGGTCGCCGCCTTGAGGCGTCCGACGGTCTGCGTGCACTTGAAGCGCTCGGCGAGCAGGTGGATGAGCGCTGCATCGATGTTGTCGATGCTGCGCCGCAGCGAGGCGAGCTCGACGAGGGCCGCGTCATCCATGTCTCGAGCGTATCGCCCGACGGGCACGCGGAAGGCTGGAAATGCGGCGGCTCCCCGCCCTACAGTGACGCCATGACGATGGATGCGCCCGAGCGCCGCTCCTGGCGCGATGCGGCGGCGACCCGTGTGCTCGGCTCGGCGCTGGGCTGGTTCGGCGGCGCGCTCGCGATCACCCTGCTGTATCAGGTGGCCCTGGCGGTCGCCGCACTCGGCGGGTCGTGTGCTCGCGGGGGCCCGTTTGTCGTGGAGGTCGAGTGCACCGATGCGATCGTCGCCTTCGCACCGACGAGCGTGCTCGGCGGTCTCGCCGTCGTGTTCATCGGGTCGACGCTCGCCCAGGGCTTCGGCGTCGCGCTGCTCGCTTTCGCCTGGCCCGCGCTCTTCGTGAGCCTCTCGATCGTGTTCTTCCAGACCTTCTTCCTCGGCGGCGACATCGTGGGCATCATCCTCGGGTTGCTCTTCGTGGCGATGGGGCTCGCTCCGCTCGTGCTGCTGCTGCAGGCGGCTCCGCAGCGCATGCTGCTGGGGCGCGTGGATGCCCAGGGCCGCCCCTTCTGGGAGGCTCACCCCGCACGCGCTCATCTGCTGTCCCTGCGCACGCCCGCCGCCCCCGGTGAGAACCATCCGAGCGTGGGCGACTGGATGCTGGCGCTCGGCACCGCGATCGTTCCCGCCCTCGGCGGCGTCGCGCTCGGCGTCGTGTGGTTCGGGTCGGTCGCGGGGGCCTAGCCCTCCAGCTCGCCGAGCCGCTCGAGCAGCCCGGCCCGAACGGCCGGCCACTCGTCGACGACGATCGAGTAGACGGCCGCGTCGCGCCACGAACCGTCGGCGCGCTGCGCGTCGCGGCGCGCGACGCCCTCGAACTGCGCCCCGAGCTTCTCGATGCCCGCACGCGAGCGCGCGTTGCGCACGTCGGCCTGCAGCTTCACGCGGCCGTACCCGTGGTCGAAGAGGTGGGCGAGCAGCAGGAGCTTCGCCGCCGGGTTGACGGATGATCCCCACGCCCCGGGTGTGTACGCGGTGTAGCCGATGTGGGCCGACTCGGCCGCGGGGGCGAGGTCGAGAATCGTCGAGGTGCCGATGATCGTGGGCGCAGCATCCGGAACCGACAGCGACCGCACCACGTACACGTGGGCGCGCCCGACCGGCAGGTAGGTGGGCAGCCATGTCGCGAACGCCTCGCCCGAGCGCGCCCCGGCGGGGCCGCCGCCCCAGCCGCCCGCGAAGACCTCGGGTCGCCCGAGGGCGGCGGTGAGCCCCGGCAGGTGAGCGGGGTCGTAGGGCTCGAGCCGCAGGCCGTGCCCCTCGAGCGCAACGAACGGCAGGTCGGCGGCGACCATGGTCAGTCGAGCAGGTCGTGCCGCACGACGATGGCGTCGCGACCGGGTCCGACGCCGATGGCCGAGATGCGGGCACCGCTCATGGCCTCGATCGCGAGCACATAGTCCTGCGCGTTCTTCGGCAGGTCGTCGAAGCTGCGGGCGCCCGAGATGTCCTCCGACCAGCCGGGCAGGTTCTCGTAGATCGGCTTCGCGTGGTGGAAGTCGCTCTGCGAGACGGGCACCTCATCGACGCGCACGCCGTCGACGTCGTAGGCGACGCAGACCGGGATGCTCTCGAGCCCCGTGAGCACGTCGAGCTTGGTCATGACGAAGTCGGTCACGCCGTTGACGCGCGCGGTGTAGCGGGCGATGGGGGCGTCGTACCAGCCGCAACGGCGGGGGCGGCCCGTCGTGGTGCCGAACTCGAAGCCGGTCTTGCGCAAGAACTCGCCCGACTCGTCGAACAGCTCGGTCGGGAAGGGGCCCGAGCCGACGCGCGTCGTGTAGGCCTTGACGATGCCGATGACGCGGTCGATGCGGTTGGGCCCGATGCCCGAGCCCGTGGCGGCTCCGCCGCTCGTGGCGTTAGAGGAGGTGACGAAGGGGTAGGTGCCGTGGTCGACGTCGAGCATGGTCGCCTGGCCGCCCTCGAAGAGCACCGTCTCGCCGCGCTCGAGCGCCTGATGCAGCACGAGGCCCGTGTCGACGACCATGGGGCGCAGGCGCTCGGCGTAGCTCAGCAGCTCCTCCACGACCTCGTCGACCGTGATCGCGCGGCGGTTGTAGACCTTGACGAGCAGGTGGTTCTTGACGTTGAGGGCGCCCTCGACCTTCTGGCGCAGGATGTTCTCGTCGAAGAGGTCTTGCATGCGGATGCCGACGCGGTTGATCTTGTCGGCGTAGGCGGGCCCGATGCCGCGACCCGTCGTGCCGATCTGACGCTTGCCGAGGAACCGCTCGGTCACCTTGTCCATCGTGCGGTGGTACTGCGTGATGACGTGGGCGTTGGCGCTGATGAGCAGCTTCGACACGTCGACGCCACGCGCGCTGAGGGCCGTGAGCTCGCCGAACAGCACCTCGATGTCGACGACGACGCCGTTGGCGATGACGGGCGTCACGCCCTCGGTCAGAATGCCGCTCGGCAGCAGGTGCAGCGCGTACTTCTCATCGCCGACGACAACGGTGTGGCCGGCGTTGTTGCCGCCGTTGAACTTCACGACGTAGTCGATGCGTCCGGCGAGGAGGTCGGTGGCCTTGCCTTTTCCTTCATCGCCCCATTGGGCGCCGATGATGACGACGGCAGGCATGGGTGGTCCCTTCGAGACGTGGTGGAGGGCTTGCCCTTGAGTCTATCGAGCGGCGGGTCTATCGAGCGGTGCGTCTATCGAGCGGTGCCGCCGGCCCACTGCCCGCGAGCGGGCACGGGGTTCGCGCGGGCGAGACTGCCCGGCTCGAGCGACAGCTGGCGCTCGGCCACGGCGAAGACGATCGCGTTCGCTTCCTCGACGTCGATGACGCCGACGGCGTGGTGCTGCACGGCCACTCCGTCGGCGACGGCGGTGAGCAGGCGCGAGTCGGCCGCGGGGTCGGCGCTCGCGCCGAGCCCGGCATCCACCACCCGCTCGATGACGGTGGTCAGGATGCGCTCGCAGTCGCGATGGTGCCGGTCGAGCGCGGCGGCGAGCGGGGGCGTGCGCGGAGCCTCGCTCCACGCGTCGATCCACACGCGGTAGTGGTCTTCCGGCGTCGCGGCGAGCCAGCCGGCGAGCGCCGCGACGGGGTCGAGGCCGTCGAGCAGCGCGCGGTCGCTCGTGAGCTCGCTCGTGACGGCGAAGTCGAACGCGGCGGCGACGAGCTCGTCGCGGCTCGCGAAGTAGTGGCGAATGAGGCCGTGCACGACGCCGACCTCGGTCGCGACCTCGCGGAGCGTCACACCGGCGAAGCCCTTGGCGGCGACGAGCCGCAGCGTGGCGCGCACGATCTCGTCGCGCCGCTGATCGCTCGACTTGCGCTCAGGGCTCTTGCGTTCTGCGCTCGTGCCTGCTTCCACGCGTCGAGCATAGGCCGCGCGGGCACGATATTGTCCAACCGGATAAGGCGTGCTAGCGTTATTGTCCAGTTGGATAACAAGAGAACGGGATGATCGACACCATGAACGCGCGTCAGCGGCAGGCACGGCTCCTCGTGCCGAGCGTCGTCACGGCCATGGTGCTGCTGTCGTCGGCCTCGTTCGTGATCTTCCCGCTCATCCCGGCGCTGCAGGGCTCGCTCGGCGTCACGACCGCCGAGATCGGCTACCTCGCGGCGGCCGGCTTCGCCTCGGCGCTCGTCGCCGAGCTGCTCGTCGCCCCCGCCGCCGACCGCGGGCACGCGCGCCTCATGGCCGTCATCGGCGTCATCATGGTCGCCGCGTCGCTTGGTCTCAGTGCCGTCGCCGTCGAGGGCTGGCAGCTCATCGCCGGCCGCGCGGTCGGCGGCTTCGGCTTCGGCATCTTCGTCATCGCCGCGAGCGCCCTCATCGTGCGGTACGACCACGCCCGCAGCGGCGAACTGCTCGGCCGCCTCGGTGCCGCCGAGCTCGCCGGCATCGCCGTCGGCCCGCTCGCCTCCGGCCTCGCGCTCGCGATCGCCGACCCGAGCGCGATCCTCGCCGTCGCCGCCGTCATCGTGCTGCTCGCACTCGTACCGGTGCTCGTCGGCTTCCGCGAGGCGGCCGCCTCGGCATTCCGCGGCGACGACCCGCATCCCACGACCGGCGGCATCGCAGCGGGCGTCATCGGCTTCGACGGCACGGATGCGGACCGCACCCTGCGCTTCGGCGCGAGCGCCCCCCGCACGAGCCTCGACCTGCTGCGTTCGCCCCGCATCGTCGGCATCGTGCTGCTCTATGCCGCTGTCATGGTGCCGACCGGCGCCTACGACGGCGTGTGGCCGCGCTTCATGGCCGACATCGGTGCCGGCCCGGTGCTGACGGCCGCGAGCTATGCCCTCTTCGCCGTGCCCTACGTGCTCGTCGCCGGCTGGGCGGGTCGACTCGCCGACCGCCGCGGCGGTGTCTCGGCGTACTGGCGCGGCCTGCTCATCCTGCTGCCGATCGTCACCCTCTACGGGTTCGTCGGCAACCCCTTCATCGCGACGGGCATGGGCTTCGTCGAGTCGACCGGTCAGGCGCTCGCCTTCATCGGAGCCGCGGCCGCGATGGCGCACGCCGTCGACCCGGCCCGCGCCGGCTCGGCGCAGGGGCTGCTGCGCGGCATCGGCCTCGCGGCCGCCACGATCGCGGCCGCCGTCTCGGGGCTCGCCTACGAGGCGGGTGGCGCGCTGCTGCTGTTCGGCGGCACCGCGATTGCCGTGTTCGTCATCGCCGCGGTGGGGCTGCTGCTCGCGCGCGAGCGTCGCGCCGGCGGAGCGCCCGCTCGAAGCTAGTCGTCGGATTCGCCGGGCAGGATTGTGGCATGGGTCGGCAACGTGGACAGGCAGAGGAATCCGCCGACCCGCGCGCCGACAAGGTCTGCAGCTCGTGTGGCCGCCGTATCGAGTGGCGGGCGCGCTGGGCGCGCGACTGGGACGCCGTGCGCTGGTGCAGTGACGTGTGCCGGGCCCGGGGCGTGCGGCCTGTGGATCGCGCGCTCGAGGAGAGCATCCGGAGCCTGTTGAGCGGTCGCGCCACGGGAGCAACCATCTGCCCGAGCGAAGCAGCGCGGGCCGTCGCGGGCGATGACGATGAGGCCTGGCGCGACCTCATGGAGCCCGCGCGGCGCGCTGCCCGGCGCCTCGTCGCCGCGGGCGAGGTCGAGATCACGCAGGGCGGGAAGGTCGTCGACCCGTCGACAGCCAAGGGCCCGATCCGTCTCCGTCGGGCGCGTCCCTAGTCGGCGGCAGGCGACTGCTGGTGGGCGCCCACGCGCCAGCGACCCTCGCTGTAGACGTAGGTTGTCGTGGCCCACACGTCGACGGGCTCACCGCCGCGCGTGCCGCGCAGACGGTATGCGAGCATCGCGGCCCGGTCGCCGAGCCGCACGACGCGCTGGTCGCTCATCGTCGCCGCGCCCCACGTCGTGCCGTCGAGCGCCACGATCGCGGCCGAGCGCTCGACGAGCGATCCGTCGTCGATGAGCACCGCATCCGGGGTCATCGCCTGCTGCAGGTGCGTGCCGCCGTCACCGTGCCGCATCGCCTCCCACAGCTCGTGCTCCTGGTGGATGAGAAGGGCGGGCAGATCGTCGGTGATCGCGGTCATGGGCTCAGTCCATCGGCTGGGCGGATGCTCGTCAAGGGCTCGCGTGGTGGCGCACCCACTCGTGCATGACGATCGCCGCCGCCGCGCTCGCGTTGATCGAGCGCGTCGAGCCGTACTGCGTGATCTCGATCGTCTCGTCGGCGGCGGCGAGCGCCTCGGCGCTCAACCCCGGGCCCTCCTGCCCGAACAGCAGGATGCAGGCGCGCGGCAGGGGCGCAGCATCCACCGGTCGCGACCCCTCGACGTTGTCGACCGCCACGATCGGCAAGCCGGCCTCACGTGCGAACGCCACGAGGTCGGCGATCGTCTCGTGATGCGAGACGTGCTGGTAGCGGTCGGTGACCATGGCGCCGCGCTTGTTCCAGCGTCGGCGGCCGACGATGTGCACCTCGGCGGCGAGGAAGGCGTTGGCGCTGCGCACGATCGAGCCGATGTTCATGTCGTGCTGCCAGTTCTCGATCGCGACGTGGAACGGGTGCCGCCGCGCGTCGAGGTCGGCGACGATCGCGGCCATCGACCAGTAGCGGTAACGGTCGATGACGTTGCGGGTGTCGCCGTTCGCGAGCAGCTCGGGGTCGAGGCGCGGGTCGTCGGGCGTCGGCCCCGTCCACGGGCCGACGCCATGGGTCGTCCACTCGAGGGTGGGCTCGGCGGTCGGCTCGCCCGGCTCGGTCATGCTCCCAGGCTACGGGGCGCCGCTACCGCCGCCCGGCGTGCTGACGTAGCCTGAACGCATCATGGCTTCACCCACCCGTGACCACGCTGTCGACCTCGTGCGCGCCGCCTGCCTCGTCGTCGTGGTGGGCCTGCACGTCATGATGGCGGGCATCACGGTCGAGACCGAGGGTCTCGCGATCATCAACTCGCTCGACGGGCATCCGATCTTCGCCTGGAGCACGTGGCTCGTGCAGGTCATGCCCCTGTTCTTCGTCATGGGCGGCTTCTCGAGCCTGCTCGCCTGGCGGCGCCAGCGCGAGCGGGGCGTGACGGGCGCCGACTACGTGCGCGACCGCGTCGCACGCCTGGCGCGCCCGGCGCTGCTGCCGCTGGGGCTCGTCGGCATCACGCTCGCGGTGCTCGGCCTCGTGGGCCTGCCCGACGAGGTGCTTGCCGACGTCGGCTTCCGCATCGGGCAGCCCCTCTGGTTCTTGGCGGTGTACCTGGGATGCTCGGGCCTCGTGCCCCTCATGGCCCGCCTGCACGAGCGCGCGCCGTGGGCGACCCTGCTCACCCTGCTCGGCGGCGTGATGATCGTCGACACGGTCGCCCTGCTCACGGCGCAGCCCCTCATCGGCGCCCTCAACCTGCTGTTCGTCTGGATCTTCATCCAGCAGTTGGGCTTCTGCCTCGCCGACGGCTGGTTCGACTGGCGCCGGCGGTGGATGCTGGGCCTCGCGGGCCTCGCCGCCTTCGGCGGGCTGCTGTTCCTCACGACCGTGGTCGGGTACTCGACCGACATGTACGACAACCTCAACCCGCCGACCGCAGCCATTCTCGTGCTCGGTGTCGGCCAGACGCTGCTCTTCGCCTTCCTCCGCCCGTGGCTGGCGCGCCTCGCCGAGCGCGAGACCTTCGCCGGGCTGAGCGGCGCGATCAACGCGAACGCCATGCAGATCTACCTGTGGCACGTGCCGGTGATCGTGCTCATCGCCGTCGTGCTGGTCGTGTCGGGCGCGCCGTTCCCCGAGCCGCTCAGCGCGGGGTGGTGGCAGAGCCGGCCGCCGTTCCTCGTCGCGGTGGCGCTGCTGCTCATCCCGATCGTCATCGGGGTGGGCTGGCTCGAGCGGCGCAGCGATGCGCGCGGCCGCCCCGCCGCGGCGCCCGTCGGCCCGTGGATGGCGGCGCTCAAGGTCGTGCTCGGCATCGCCGGAGTGGTGACGCTGCTCGTGGCCGGCTTCACGCCCGCGTACGGCGCGGCGATCGGGGTGACGCTCATGCTCATCGCCGTGCTGCTGCGGTCGCCGCGGCGGCGGGATGCGGGGGCGAACGAGAGCGGCGCATCGGGTGATGACGCCGCGGCGGGCGGGGTCGCCGCGCCCCGCGCTCCTGCGGCCGCGTCGGCATCGGAGTCGGTGGCCCCTCCTCACCAGAAGTCCTGATCAGAGCGGTTTTCACAGCGGTTCGGTGCTCGACGGTGGACCGGTCGGAATGTCGGTGCTCAGTGCTTGACTGCCCTCATGACGCACCCCTCGGCACCCGCTCTCGCGGCACACGCGACCGAGGGTGCTGATGCCGCGCCGGCCTGGCCCATCACCGCGATCGACGCGGGGCTCAGTGCGGTGCTCGACTCGATCGTCGAGACCGATCGTCTGATCGCCTCGCTGAGCGCGTACCGCGCCGTCGTCATCGACGAGGTGCGGCGGCTCGCGCTCCTGGCCGAGTCGCACCTGCCCTCGGGCGGCAGCGGGTGGTCGCGCGAGATGACCGCGCGGCGGGTCGCCGCAACCGAGATCAGCGCCGCTCTGCGCATCGGCGAGCGAGAAGCCGAGCAGCTCGTGGCCGACAGCTCGTCGCTCGTGCACGACCTCACTCCGACGTTTGAGGCGCTCGCCTCGGGGCGCATCAGCTACCGGCACGCGAGCGTGCTCGTCGACGAGGCGCGAACGCTGCCCGCGCAGGTCTGGCCCGACTTCGAGGCCGCCGCGCTGCCCGAGGCCGAGTCGCGCACGGCCGGAGGGTTCCGGCAGAAGGCCCGCGCCATCCGCGAGCGCGTGCATCCCGACTCGGTCGACCAGCGCCGGCGCGACGCCGAGGGGTCGCGTTCGGTGCGGCTGGAGCCCGCTCGTGATGGCATGGCCTGGCTCACCGCCTACCTTCCCGCCGAGCAGGCGGTCGGCGCCTACCGCCGCCTGACCGAGATGGCGAGCTCGCTGGCCGCGCCCGACGAGCCCCGCACCCTCGCGCAACGCCGTGCCGACGTGTTCAGCGACCTGCTCATCGACGGCATCATGCCCACCTCGGGTCTCGGGCGCGGAGTGCGCGCGACCGTGCTCGTCACGGTGCCCGTGCTCGCCCTGCTCGACGAGGCGCATCCTGCTGCCGGTGCCAGCACGCTCGAGGGCTTCGGTCCGATCTCCACCGAGGTCGCCCGTCGCCTCGCGGCGCACGCGCCGAGCTTCGTGCGGTTGCTGACGCATCCCGAGACGGGCACGGTGCTGTCGGTCGGGCGCGAGCGCTATGCGGTGCCGCGCGACCTGCGCCTGTGGTTGCGCATCCGCGATGAGACCTGCCGATTCCCGGGGTGCGGTCGAGCGGCGGCGAACTCCGACATCGATCACACGGTCGACTGGCAGCACGAGGGCGCCACCCGACATGACAACCTCGCGCACTTGTGCGAGGCCCACCACCAGCTCAAGCACCGCACCGCCTGGCGCGTCGACCAGGCCGGTGGGGGTGCCCTGGAGTGGCGTGCGCCGAGCGGTCGCACGTATCGCACCGAACCGGCCGTCGCCCTGCTCGCCTGAGCCACAGGCCGTCCTCGTGGCCGGCCGAGTCAGCCGGGCGATCGGGCTCGGCGGAGCGCGCCGCAGCGGGTGGCGGCGGGTGGCGGCGGGTGGCGGCGGGTGGCGGCTGTTAATCTCGGGCCATGGGCATCCCGGCGCAGGGCGAGCATGGCGCCGAACCCCTGTGGCGACCCGACGGCCCCGACCTGCTGCTGCACGGCGACAACCTCGTGGCACTGCGCGCCCTGCCCGAGGCGAGCATGCAGCTCGTCTACCTCGACCCACCCTTCAACACCGGGCGCACTCAGCACCGCCGCACGACGCGCAGCGTGCGCGACCCCGACGGCGCCCACCTCGGCTTCACCGGCACGAGCTACACCCGCACGGTCGAATCGCTCAGCAGCTACGACGACGCCTTCGGCGACTACTGGGGCTTCCTCGCGCCGCGTCTCATCGAAGCCCACCGCCTGCTGCGCGACGACGGAACCCTCTACCTGCACCTCGACTGGCGCGAGGCGCACTACGCCAAGGTCGCGCTCGACGCCCTCTTCGGCCGCGAGTGCTTCCTCAACGAGCTCATCTGGGCCTACGACTACGGCGCCAAATCACGCCGCCGCTGGCCGACCAAGCACGACACGATCCTCGTCTACGTCAAGAACCCCTCGACCTACTGGTTCGACAGCGAGGCCGTCGACCGCGAGCCGTACATGGCTCCGGGCCTCGTGACGCCCGAGAAGGCTGCGCGCGGCAAGCTGCCCACCGACGTCTGGTGGCACACGATCGTGCCGACGAGCGGTACCGAGAAGACGGGATACCCCACCCAGAAGCCGCTCGGCGTGCTGCGGCGCATCGTGCAGGCCTCGAGCCGCGAGGGCGACTGGGTGCTCGACGCTTTCGCCGGCAGCGGTACGACGGCCGCCGCCGCCCGCGCGCTCGGCAGGCGCAGCATCAGCATCGATGAGAGCCCGGATGCCGTGCGCATCGCGAGCGCCCGCCTCGACCTGCCCATCACGGTCGTTCCCCGCCCGAGCACCGCGGGCTGACGGCGGCGGATCCCGAGGCGGGAACGGGATAATCGGTGCGATGACGAGCGAACCCGTGCTGCGCGCCGCCCGCGCACTCCGGGAGGGGCACCTGGTGGCCTTTCCGACCGAGACGGTGTTCGGCCTGGGCGCCGACGCCATGAACGCCGACGCCGTCGCGCGCATCTTCGCCGCGAAGGGGCGACCCGCCGACCACCCGCTGATCGTGCACGTAAGCAGCGCACAGCTGCTGGCCGAGCTCGCCGCAACCGTTCCCGACTATGCACGGGAGCTCGCCGAGGCGTTCTGGCCCGGACCGCTCACGCTCATCCTGCGCCGCTCGGCGGCCGTGCCGCTCGCCGTGACGGGCGGGCAGGAGACCGTGGGGGTGCGCGTTCCCAGCCACCCGGTCGCGCAGCAGCTGCTGCGCACCTTCGAAGACCTCGGCGGCCGTGGCGTCGCCGCCCCGAGCGCCAATCGCTTCGGCCGCGTCTCGCCGACCACGGCCGCCGCCGTTCACGCAGAGCTCGCCGACGCTCTGCTGCCGGGCGATCTCGTCCTCGACGGCGAGCGCTCGCACGTGGGCATCGAATCGACGATCGTCGACTGCACCGGGGCCGCGCCCGTCGTGCTGAGGCCGGGCGCGATCTCGGCCGAGCAGGTCGCCACGACGACGGGACTGACCCTCGGCGAGCACTCGCCCGGCGTGCGCGTCAGCGGGTCGCTGCCCTCGCATTACGCGCCCACCGCGATCGTCCTGCTCGACGCCCCGCCGCAGCCCGGCGACGGCTTCATCGCGCTGCGCGAGCACGCCACCCCGGCCGGCGTCGTGCGGCTGGCCGATCCCGAGACAGTGGACGACTACGCCCACGAGCTCTACGCCGCCCTGCGCGCGGCCGATGAGGCGGGCATCGCTCGGGTCGTGGCGTGGCCGCCCGCTGGGCCGGGCGTGGCGGTGGCCGTGCGCGACCGCTTGGCCCGCGCGAGCCACCGCTCCCGCGACTAGGGCCGCGTGGCGCGCTCGAGCAGTTCGAGCACGTGCACGTACGGCAGGCCCGTGGCGCGGCTCATGCCGAGCTCGCACGTTCGGTTGGCACTCACGGCGTGGTCGAAGTCTCCGCCCTCGGCCCTCAGCCGGGCGAGGTCGGCGACCTCGTCGGCCGTGGCCGCCGCCGTGAGCTCGGGATGCAGCATGCCGCGGTCGCCCGCGAAGGCGCAGCATCCCCAGGCCTCGGGCACGACCGCCTCGTCGGCGACGGCGCGCGCGATCGCGACGAGCGCGTCGGTCGCACCGAGCTCCTGCGTCGAGCAGGTCGGATGCACGGCCACCCGCCCCTGACGCCGCACCACCGTCAGCTGGGGCAGCAGGGTCTCGGCGGCGAAGGTCACGGCGTCGATCACGCGAGACGACGCCGACTCTGCCGCCAGCAGCCCCGCGAAGCCCTCCGTGCACGAGGCCGCGTCGCTGATGATCGGCAGCCCGGCCGCCGCGGTGCCGAGCGCCTCGACCGCGCCGCGCACCCGGTCGCGCATCGACGCGTGGCCGGCGGCGTGGCCCTTCGACTTCCACGGGGTGCCGCAGCACAGCCCGTCGATGCCCTCGGGCACGAGGAGGGTCTCGCCCGCGCGCTCGCACAGGGCGAGCAACGCGGCTGTCGCTCCTCCGGCGCCAGCATCGACTCCCGCACCACCGCCCTCGGGACCAAACATCGTGCCGACACAGGCCGGCAGGTAGACCGCGGAATACTGCGTCGCCGACACGGGCGATGCGAAGCGCACGACGGGCGAGGCCTCGAGCACCCGCGAGCGGCGCGCGCCGCCGCGCGGCAGGCCGGCCTCGTAGCGCGGCACGACGTCGGTGCCGAGCACCGCGCGGGCGGCCGAGCTCGCCGCGCGCACGAGCGGGGTCGGCAGCGCATCCGCCACCGTCAGCGCGACGGAGGCCGTGCGGGTCGTGGCGTCCCAGCGCTCGGCGGCGGCATTCCACACGCCGCGGCCGGGCGCACGGGACTCAGCGCGCAGCCGCCGCACGAGGTCGCCCGTGTTGATCGAGACCGGGCAGGCGATGCCGCACAGCCCGTCGACGGCGCACGTCTGCACGCTCTCGTAGGGCTCGTCGACGCGCAGCGCCTCGACGAGCGCGGCGTCGCCGCGCGCCTCGGCCGCCGCGAGTTCGCGCCGCACGACGATGCGTTGCCGCGGCGTCAGGGTGAGCGAGCGGCTCGGGCAGGTCGGCTCGCAGTAGCCGCACTCGACGCAGCGGTCGACCTCGGCCTCGACGGTCGGCGTGGTCTTGAGGTGCTTGAGGTGCGCCTGCGGGTCATCGGTGATGATGACGCCGGGGTTGAGCACGCCCGCCGGGTCGCACAGCCGCTTGAGCTCGCGCATGACCGCCATGAGCTCGGGCCCGTACTGCCGCTCGACGAACGGCGCCATGATGCGGCCCGTGCCGTGCTCGGCCTTGAGCGTGCCCCCCTGCGCGAGCACGAGCTCGACGATCTCCTCCGTCACGGCGGCGTAGCGCGCGACACCCTCGGGCGAGTCGAAGCGCTCGGTGAGCAGGAAGTGGATGTTGCCGTCTTTCGCGTGCCCGAAGATCACGGCGCTCTCGTAGCCGTGCCGAGCGAACATCGCCTCGAGCGCCTCGCACGTGGGCAGCAGGTTCGCGACCGGCACGGCGACGTCTTCGAGCAGCGCCGTGGTGCCGCTCGGGCGCGCTCCGGCCACGGCGGGGTACAGGCCCTTGCGCACGTGCCACAGCGCAGCCCGCTCGGCGGGCTCGCGCGAGAACGCGAACTCGGCGGCGAGCGGCAGTCCGGCGACGGCCGCCTCGGCGCGGGCGAGGCCGCTCGTGAGCTCCGCATCCGTGGCCGCGTGCACCTCGACGAGCAACGCCGCATGCCGGTCGATCGCGAGCCGCGTGATCGCCGCGGGCGCGTCCGAGAGGGTCTGCGCGACGCGCAGCGAGGTGGCGTCCATGAGCTCGATCGTCGCGAGACCCGCGGCGACGAGGGCGGGCAGGGCGGCGGTCGCGGCCGCCAGGGTCGGGAAGACGAGCAGCCCCGTCGCGACGAGCGGCGCGACCGGCACCGTGCGGAACACCGCCTCGCCCACCCAGCCGAGCGTGCCCTCGCTGCCGATCATGAGGCGCACGAGCAGGTCGATGGGCCGCTCGTGGTCGAGCAGGCTGTTGAGGCCGTAGCCCATCGTGTTCTTCATCGCGAACAGGCGCCGGATGCTCGCCACCGACTGCTCGTCGGCCAGCACCCGCGCCCGCAGGGCCGACAGCCCGGCCCACAGTTCCGGTTCGGCGAGGCGCAACTGCTCATCCGCATCGCTGGATGCGGAATCAATCGTCGTCCCGCTCGCGAGCACGATGGTCATCGACTCAAGCGTTTGGTAGGTATTCTGCTCGGTTCCGCACGCCATGCCGCTGGAGTTGTTGGCGATGACGCCGCCGATCGTGCAGGCGATCTCGCTCGCCGGGTCGGGGCCGAGGCGACGGCCGAACCGCGCGAGCCGGGCGTTGACCTGGCGCACGGTCGCGCCGGGCTGCACGCGCACGCGCTCGCCGCCGTCGAGCACCTCGATGCCTCGGAACTCCGCGCGCGTGTCGACGAGCAGCTGGTCGGTGACGGCCTGGCCCGAGAGGCTCGTGCCGCCCGAGCGGAACGTCAGCGGGCTTCCCGTGCGGCTCGCCTCGGCGAGCACCGCGGCGACCTGCTCGATCGTGGCGGGGGTCGCGACCGTGTGCGGGCGCAACAGGTAATGGCTCGCGTCGTGCGCCATCGCGACGAGATCGATCGCGCGCTGCGTGCTGACGGTGTGCGCAGCATCCACAGCAATGATCATATCTAAGCGCTGCCAGTAGGCTGACGCGCATGAGCGACCGCCGCGAGATCGAGTGCTGGCTGACCGATATGGACGGCGTGCTCGTGCACGAGAACACCCCCCTGCCGGGCGCCGTCGAACTCATCGCGCAGTGGCGCGACACGGGAACGCCGTTTCTCGTGCTCACGAACAACTCGATCTTCACGCCGCGCGATCTCGCAGCGCGGCTACGGGCGAGCGGGCTCGACGTGCCCGAGGAGTCGATCTGGACGAGCGCCCTCGCGACCGCCGACTTCTGCGCGAGCCAGATTCCGGGCGGCCGCGCCTACGTCATCGGCGAGGCGGGCCTCACGACGGCGCTGCACGAGGCCGGCTTCATCATGACCGAGACCGACCCCGACTACGTCGTCGTGGGCGAGACGCGCAACTACTCCTTCGACGCCATCACGAAGGCGATCCGCCTCATCGGCCAGGGTGCGCGCTTCATCGCCACCAACCCCGACGCGACCGGCCCGAGCGCCGACGGACCGATGCCCGCGACGGGCGCGATCTCGGCGCTCATCACCAAGGCCACGGGCAAAGACCCCTACGTCGTCGGCAAGCCGAACCCCATGATGTTCCGCTCGGCGATGAACCGCATCGGCGCCCACAGCGAGAACACCGCCATGATCGGCGACCGCATGGACACCGACATCGTCGCGGGCATCGAGGCCGGCCTGCACACCGTGCTCGTGCTCACGGGCATCAGCGACGACGCCGAGATCGCGCGCTACCCGTTCCGCCCCGACGAGATTCTGCAGGGCGTGCACGAGCTCGTCGACCCGCGGCCGATCGAGACCGAGCTCTGAGCAGTTCGGGTTAGCCCGCGATGCCGGGGCCCGCGATCGAGCGCCCGAGCAGCTCGCCCGAGGCGCGGCTCGCGAAGCAGAAGTAGTCGCGCTCGCCCGCATCCCACTGCTCGGCCGTGACGGGGAACGCCCCTTGCACCTGCAGGTCGGTCACGTTGCCCGCGATCGCGAGGTCGAGCACGCCCTCGGCGCTGCACAGGATGGGGATCTGGGCCGCGAGGGCCTCCTCCCCCGGGAACGGTCCCTGGTCGACGGCGCCCTCCGCGATCGGGAACGCCGCACGCAGCACGAGCTGCGCGGTGTGCGGCACGGTGCAGTCGACGACCGTGTACGTCTCCTGCCAGGCGTCGACGTAGGGCTCGAGACACTCGCCGCCCAGCAGCTCGTCCCAGCGGTACTCCCCCGGCGCGACAGGTCCGACGGGCGCGGCGATGTCGGTCTCGACGGGGGTCGGGCTCGGTGTCGGCGAGGGCAGGGCACCGGGGGCAGGGCCCAGCAGCAGCGGGATGCGCGTACCGAGCGCGAAGATCGCTACGAGGGCGAGCACCGCCACGAGAGACCCCGCGACCCACAGCAGAATCTTCTGGGTGCGGCCGAGCGGCGCGCGCGGCGCATCCGCCGCTGCCTCGCCGTCGGCGCGACGCGTCGCGCGCGGCGCCGCGGGGATCAGGGCCTCGTCGTACTCCTGGAAGCTCTCGACCCCGAACAGTTCGTCGAGAGCGCCGCCCTGCTCGGGCTCGCGCAGCAGCTCGGTCGCGGCATCGCCGATGGGCGGCACGATCTCGGCGGGCTGGGTCGGCTCGGGCTCGACGATGGGCTGCGTCGCGCCCGGGTCGGGGAACGAGGGTTGCATGGCGGTCGGCGGCGGGAACGCGGCGGGCTCGACGAGCGGCGGCGGGGTGAGCGGGTCCGGCGTGAACTGCGGCGGGGTCAGCGGGCTCGGGGGGAGCGGCGCCGGGGCCTGCGTCGGCGGGTTCTGCGGCGGCGGGTTCTGCGGCGGGGGAGGGAAAGCCGACGGAACGACGGGCGGCGCGACCGGCGGGGCCACGGGCGGCGGCGCGACCGGTGGGGCCACCGGCGGCACCACGGGCTCGGGCGCGGGTTTCTCCTCCGCCCCACCCCCGAACTGCGAGCGGAACCACTCGTCGGCGTCGAAGGCGCCCGTCTCGTCGTCGCGGTCGCGCTCGTCGGTCATGCGAGCCCCAGGTCGGTCAGGCCGATCGCGGCACGGTACTCGTAGCCCGCCTCCTCGATCACGCGCCGGGCATCCGTCGCTCGATCGACGACGACGGCAACGGCCACGACGGTCGCTCCGGCGGCTTCGAGGGCACGGGCCGCCGTGAGCGGTGAACCGCCCGTCGTCGACGTGTCTTCGAGCACGATGACGCGCTTGCCCGCGACGGCGGGGCCCTCGACCTGCTTGCCCCGGCCGTGATCTTTCGGGGCCTTGCGCACGACGAAGGCGTCGTAGGCGAGCCCGCGCGCGGCGGCCTGGTGCAGCACTGCCGAGGCGACCGGGTCGGCGCCCATGGTGAGCCCGCCGACGGCGGCGATGTCGGGGATGTCGGCGATCAGGTCGGTCATGACCTGCCCGATGAGCGGCGCCACCCGGTGGTCGAGGCTCACCGTGCGCAGGTCGATGTAGTACGACGCGGTCGCACCGCTCGTGAGCGTGAACTCGCCGTGGAACACGGCCTCATCACGGATGTACTGGATGAGCTGATCGCGGGCCTCGGTCACACCGTTCACTGTAGTTCGTAGGCTGGGCCCATGCGCATCGCCACCTGGAACGTCAACTCCATCCGCACCCGCCACGGCCGCGTCGTCGACTGGCTCGTGAACGCCGATGTCGATGTGCTCGCGATGCAGGAGATCAAGTGCACGCCCGCGCAGTTTCCCCTCGAGCCCTTCGAGGCTGCCGGCTACGAGGTCGTGCTGCACGGCCTCAACCAGTGGAACGGCGTTGCGATCGCGAGCCGCCTGCCGATGACCGACATCGAGATCGGCTTCAGCGGCCAGCCCGGTTTCGCGAAGGGCCACGATCCTGATTCGGGTCAGGATGCTCCGCTCGAGGCCCGCGCGATCGGCGCGACGGTCGACGACGTGCGGCTGTGGAGCCTCTACGTGCCGAACGGCCGCGGGCTCGACGACCCGCACATGGACTACAAGCTGCGCTTCCTGCGCGCGCTCGCCGACGACAGCGCGCGGTGGCTCGGTGCGAACCCGGGCGGCGCGCTCGCGCTCATGGGCGACTTCAACGTGGCCCCGACCGACGCCGACATGGGCGATCCGAGTTTCGTGCCCGGACTGTCGACCCACATCTCGCCCGCCGAGCGCGAGGCCTTCGCGACCCTCGAGCAGGCGGGACTGACCGACGTCGTGCGGCCGCTCGTGCCGACCGGCTACACCTTCTGGGACTACAAGCAGCTGCGGTTCCCGCGCGACGAGGGCATGCGCATCGACTTCATCCTCGGCTCGCCGGGCCTCGCCGACCGGGTGGCGGATGCGCGCATCGAGCGCGAGCAGCGCAAGGGCGACGCCCCCAGCGATCACGTGCCCGTGCTGGTCGATCTCGTCGGCGATGACGACGACGACGACCGCCCGATGATCTTCTAGACGCGCCCCGCTCGGCCACGGCCGGTAAGGTCGACACCCGTGAGCATCGACCAGTGGGCCATCAGCGTCATGGAGACTCTCGGCGTGTTCGGGGCCGCGTTGCTGGTCGCGATCGAGAGCCTCTTCCCGCCGATCCCCAGCGAGCTGATCCTGCCGCTCGCGGGCTTCACGGCGAGCCGTGGCTCGTTCGACCTCGTGAGCGTCATCATCGCGACGACGATCGGCTCGCTGGTGGGCGCCGTCGTGCTCTACTACCTCGGCCGCGCGATCGGCGAAGAACGTCTCGTGCACCTCGCGAACCGCATCCCGTTCATGAGCGGTGCCGACGTGACGAAGACGATGGGGTGGTTCCATCGCTTCGGCCCCGTGGCCGTGCTCATCGGACGCTTCATCCCCATCGTGCGCAGCCTGATCTCGATCCCCGCAGGTATCGATCGCATGCGGCTGTGGCTGTTCCTGCTGCTCACGGCGATCGGCAGCGGCATCTGGAACACGCTCTTCGTGGTGCTGGGCTTCGTGCTCGGGGAGAACTGGGTGGTCGTCGAAGACATCGCCTCGCGGTACAGCCGGGCAGTGCTCGTGATCGCGATCATCGTCGTGGTCGCCTTCATCGCGTGGCGCGTCGTGCGGCTCGTTCGCCGACGCCGGGCCGAGGACGAGGCGCCGACGCCCCCGCAGCCCTAGCGCGGCGCGAGCAGCGCGGCGATCACGATGAGCGCCGGTACCGAGAGCACGGTCGTGATGAGCACAGCATCCCGCGCCACGGGCACCGCGCGCTCGAACCGCACCGCGTAGTTGAAGACGTTCTGCGCGGTCGGCAGCGCCGCGAGCACGACGACCGCGAACAGCGGCAGGCCATCGAGCCCGATGACGAACGCGCCGATCGCCCACGCGATGGTGGGCATCGCGACGATCTTGAGGCTCACCGCGAGCAGGATGTCGCGGCGCCCCGATCCGGGTTCGAGGATGCGCCGGCCGTGCAGCGACATGCCGAAGAGCAGCAGCACGGTCGGCACCGCGGCGGCCCCGATGAGGTGGAAGGGCTCCATGACCGCCTCGGGCAGTTCGACGCCGGTCACCGAGAGCAGCAGGCCGAGCGCCGAACCGATGATGAGCGGGTTGCGGATGGGCTGGCTCAGCACGCGCCCGACCGAGAGGGTGCCGCTCGTCGTGACGTCGAGGATCGTGAGCGCGATGGGCGTGAGGATGACGAGCTGCAGCAGGATGATCGGCGCGGCGAAGGCCGGATCGCCGAGCACGTAGGCGGCGATCGGCAGCCCGATGTTGTTCGCGTTGGCGTAGCCCGAGGCGAGCGAGCCGATCGTCGTCTCGGGCACGGCCCGTCGCCACACGAGCCGGGCGACGAGAGCGAATACGGCCATGCAGGTGAGAGCGGCGATCGCCGAGACGGGCAGCAGCGCCGAGAACAGCTGCCGCGCATCGGCCTCGGCGAGCACGGTGAAGAGCAGGGCGGGCGAGAGCACGAAGAACGCGAAGCGCCCGAGCACGAACTCCGCGTGCGGGCCCAGGATGCCCAGGCGGCCGACGAGGTAGCCCACGGCGATCACCGCTCCGATGATCGCGAATCCGATGAGCACACCTGCCATAGGGACAGTGTCTCGCAAGTAGGGACTACTCATGGAATCGCGCGCGCAAGAGGAGCACACTGGACGCACACAGCATTCCGAACGACTGGAGTCCACTATGCGTCGCACCGTTCCCGCCATCACCGCCCTGAGCCTCGGTCTCGCCCTCACGCTCAGCGGCTGCTTCGCCAATCCGCTCGACCAGCTCACCGAGGGCCTCGTCGAAGGCGGCGTCGAGCAGATCATCGAAGACCAGACCGGGGTCGACGTCGACGTCGACGGCACGGGCGCGAGCCTGCCCGACAGCTGGCCCGCCGACGTGCCGACGGTCGGCGGCACCGTGCAGTTCTCCGCCGCCACGGCGGACATCTACACCGCCGCGATCGAGACCCCGAGCGTCGCCGCCGGAGAGGCCGCGTACACCGACCTGCTCGACGCGGGATTCACGCAGGTCGCGGAGTTCCAGGTGAGCGATGACGCCTCGTCGCGAACCTTCGAGAACAGCACGTGGACGGTGAACGTCGTCGTCGCCGCGAACGCCGACGGCACGGGCCAGGTGCAGTACACGATCACGCCGATCACGCAGTAGCGCCCGCTCCCCACCAGCGACAAGCGCTCTTCCGACCCGGGGGCGCGGGCGACGACGACACCCGTCAGAGTCGCCCGCGCAGCTCGCTCTCGAGCTCAGATCGACCGCTGATGCCGAGCTTGCGATAGACGCTCGCCAGGTGGTTGTCGACGGTGCGCACCGAGACCCCGAGGCGGTCGGCGATCTCGCGACTACGTTCGCGGCGCGCAGCCGCCTGCGCAATGACCCACTCGCGCTCGGTCAGCCCCGTCTCGGAACGGGCCGAGCGGGCCGTCCGCACCGGCACGATCGTGAGCCCGAGCTCGGCCGCCCTCACGCGGGCCCGGCGCTCGAGCATGCGGTCGTCGCCCGCCCACTCGGCCGCGCGCTCGAGCATCGCCTGCGCCGTCGCGACGAGACCGGCCCGCTCGAGGTCGGGCGCGAGCTCCACGATCGCGCTCGCGTCGCGGTCGGCCGCCGCGGCGGCGAGCGCCGCCACCACCGTCACGAGCGGCGATCCGGATGCCGAGGCCGCCGCCGCGAGCGGCCCGCGCACCTCGGCCGCCGCCCCGAGCCGCACGGCCACCGAGGCCGTGAGGGCGACGAGCAGCAGGTGGCCCAACTCGACGCCGCGCGCGATCGCGGGAACGAGCATCCCCGCCGCCCGATCGGGCTCGTCGGCGACGACCGCGAGCCAGGCTTCGGCTTCGGCCGCCTGCAGCACGACCTTCACGTCGTCGCGGTGCGCCGACTGCAGCGCGTCGAGCAGAGCGCGCGCCGGCTCGGCCTCGCCGAGCTGGGCGTGCACGGTCGCTCCGAGCGCCGTCGCCGCCCCGACGAGGCCCGTGAAGTCGCGCCAGCGCAGCTGCTCGATCGCGAGCAGGGCGAGCGGCAGGGCGTCGCGCAGCCGCCCCGCGTGGAGGTGCACGAGGGCGAGGGCGTACGACCACACTCCGGCCGAGTCGGCGAAGGGCTGCAGTCGGCGCTGCTCGGCGTGCTCACGCGCCTCGGCGATGCGCCCTTCCGCGACGAGCACGAGGAAGGCGGAGAGGTCGAGCAGTCCGCCCGCGAACGGTTGCACGGCGGCGAAGCGATCGGCGAGCGGCCGGCCGGCGTCGACCGCCTGCCGCGCCTCGTCGACCCGTCCGGCCATCGTCGCCATCATGGCCATGCCGATCGCCGCGTTGAGCGCCGCCGCCGAGTCGGCCTCGGCCTGCGCCACCAGGGGCTCGTCGAGCGCGCTCGCGTCGCCCGCCATGAGGCGCCACTTGGCGAGGTCGGGAGTCAGCAGCGCGCTCGCGTCGCCGAGCTCGGGCAGCAGGGCGAGAGCTCGCTGCACCGCGCGCGCGGGGTCGTGCGCGCGCAGCGCGGTGTGCTGGCCCCAGCGCACCTCGACGCGGGCCCGCGCCTCCGCATCGGGCGCGAGGTCGGCGGCCAGCGTGAACGCGGCATCCACCTCGGCCGCGTCGCCCCCGAGCGCGCTCAGGGCGCTCGCGCGCACGAGCGCGGCGGGAGCATCCGGCGCGAGGCCGAGTGCGCGCTCGGCGGCCTGCGCGGCGCGCTCGTGGTCGCCCGCGCGGTGCGCGAACTCGGCCGCCCAGACGAGTTCGGCGGGGGTGAGGTCGCCGCCGCCGTCGCTGAGCAGGCACAGCGCGGTGAACCGAAGGGGCTCATCGTCGAGGGCGAGCAGCCGCTCGGCGGCGGCGCGGCGGCGCTCGGCGCGGTCGTCGGCGCGCAGCCCCGCGAGCAGGGCCTCGGCGTAGACGGGATGCGCAAGGTGCAGATACCCGGCGTCGACGGGCTCGGCGGGCATGAGCACGCCGGCGTCGAGCAGGTCGCTCACGATCGCGCGCTCGTCGGGCAGGGTCGCCGCGGGTGGCCACGGCTGCGCCACCGCGATGAGCTCGGCGAGCCGGCGCTCGGCGGGCCGCAGATCGGCGAGGCGACCGGCCACGGTCTCGAGCACCTGGTCGGGCAGTCGCACGGGGTCGATCTCGATGCCATAGGGGCCGGGGCGCACGCGGTCGCCGCGCTGGGCGGCGAGCGTGAGCTCGCGCAGGAAGAGAGGGTTGCCCGCGGTGGCACCGTGCAGGCGCTGCAGCGACTCCGGTCGCGGATCGGCCCCGAGGTGTCGCCGCAGCACCGTGCGGGTCTCCTCGAGCGACAGCCCCGCCAGCTCGGTCACCGTGAGCAGGTCTTCGTGCAGCAGGCGCGCGACAGCGCCCGTGAGCGGGTGCTCGTCGCGCGCCGTCAGCAGCGTGGGCACGGCGAACACGCGCACGAGCTGGTAGAGCGCGGCGGCTGAGGCCGGGTCGAGCAGCGGGGCGTCGTCGACGACGAGCAGGTACGAGTCGGCGTGCCGCCCGACGAGCGCCACGAGCTCGCTCAGCCGCGCGGCGACATCGTCGTGCTCGCCGATGCTCGACGAGGCGAGCAGCGGCGCGAGCGCGCCGAGCGGCACGTCGCGCAGTTCGTCGAGAGCCACGACGGGCACGATCGTGCGGCCTCGCGCGGCGAGCGCCGCCGCGACACCCGCGGCGAGCGTGGTCTTGCCGACACCGCTCGGACCGCGCAGCAGCTGCGAGCGTGGCGGCGTGCGCGTGAGGCCGTCAACGAGCTCGTCGAGCATCGCGGCGCGCGCGACGATCGGCCACGTCCCCATCCCGCGTCTCCTCGCGTGCGCACCGTCGTCGATGCGGGGCGAGCAGTGCCCGGCTCCCGCTTGGTCACGCTAACACGCGTCGTCGCGCGCATTCTCAGGCGAGCATCCTGCGCCCCCGCGCCCCCGCCACACCGATTGCACGCGCGATTCCGGGCGTCTGCGCACGTTTCGTGCGTCGATCACAACCACATGCGGCGATCCCGTGCCTAGGCTCGAGAGGGAACGCGCCCGCACGAGCTCGACGAAGGAGGGAACCCCATGACCGACACCACCGCTACGCGCAGCAGCACCATCATCGGAGAGCCCGAGGTCGTCGAAGACGCCCTCGGCGTGCGGGGTGCGGATGCTGCGCTCACGAGCGCGCAGATCGTCGCCGACCCTGCCTGGTCGCGCCTCAAGCACGCCGCCGAGGCCCTGCGCCCGCTGCAGGTGCACGACGGCAGCATCCCCGAGTCGGATCACCACGCCGAGGCCGCGCAGCACGTCGCCGAGATCGTCGCGGCGCTGCGCCACTTCGCCCCGCTGATCCCGTACGACACCGCCTACCTCGAGGCCTGCGCCGTCGACTTCGAGCGCTGGGCCGACGCCGGCTTCGCCGTGCCCGACTTCTTCGACGCGCTCGACGCGTTCCGCCCGGCCGATGAGCGCCGCGACGGGGTCGCTCACCTCGTCGTGTTCCCGATGTACACCCAGAACGGTTCGGCCGACCGCCTCGTCGAGGCCGTCGTCTTCGACGTCATCTGGCCCGACTTCATCGCCGAGCTCGAGGCGAGCGCCTACGGTAACGCCCTGTACCTCGGGCTGCGATTCGCCGACTTCACGCCCGGCTACGACACCAATTCGGCCGTGCTGTTCCCCGAATCGGTCGCCGTCACGCCGCGCGTTCCGGCCGGGGCTCCCGAGGGCACGCCGGCCCAACTGCCCGTCTTCACGTGGGGCGCGATCTTCGCCGACCGCGAGGCCGCGCGCTACCGCCGCGTCGTGCGTGCCGCCGCCGAGATCACGAAGCTCGACCTGCCTGACGACGCGCTCGCGCTGCTCGACGACCAGGCGCTCGCCGAGCGCACCTTCGTGATGTGGGACATGATCCATGACCGGGCGCACATGCGCGGCGACCTGCCGTTCGACCCGTTCATGATCAAGCAGCGCATGCCGTTCTTCCTCTACACGCTCGAAGAGCTGCGCTGCGACCTCACGGCCTTCCGCGAGGCCGTCGCGCTGTGGCGTGCCGAGGGCACCGACGAGGTGACGCGCCAGCACGCGCGCCTCGTGCAGTACGCCGTCATCTTCGACCGCATCTTCCGCTTCGCGATCACCGGCACACGCGTGCGCAACTACGACGGCGTCGGCGGCCAGCTGCTCTTCGCGTGGATGCACCAGAAGGGCGTGCTGCACTGGACCGACACCCAGCTCACGATCGACTGGGACGCCGTTCCCGACGTCGTCGTGGCGCTCTCGGACGCGATCAACGACCTGTACTGGGCCTCGATCGACCGGCCCAAGGCGGTGCACTGGCTCAAGGCGTACGAGCTCGTCTCGAGCACGCTCACCCCGCACCCGGCCTCGGTCTGGGCGCGCGGCCTGAGCGACGAGGTGCTCGCCGGCCCGCTCAAGGGCTACACCGATCTCGTGCTCGACGACGAGTTCCCGCTCTCGATGTTCTACGAGGCCCTGCACAAGAAGATGGCGCAGGTCATCGAGTCGACGGCGGGCATCATCGGCCGCACCGCGTGACCGCCCCGCTCGCCGACCGCACGCTCGCCGACCGCACGGTCGTCGTCGCCGGAGCGGGCGGCATCGGCGGCCGGGCCGTGTGCGCCGCCCTCACCGCGGCGGGCGCGCACGTCGTGGCGGTCGGCTCGCGAGCCGAGTCGCTTGCCGACGTGGATGCGGCCGAGACCGCGGTCGTCGACCTCGCCGACCCGGTGGCCGTCGCCGCGTGGGCGGCCGAGCTGCGCGACCGCCGCTCGAGCATCGACGGCCTGCTGCACCTCGTGGGCGGCTGGCGCGGCGGCTCGGCGCCCGACGACTTCGAGTGGCTCGAACGCCGCGTTCTCACGACCCTGCGGGTCGCCAGCCGCGAGCTGCGCGACGACCTCGGCGCGTCGAGCGCGGGGCGTCTGGCGATCGTGAGCTCCGCATCCGTCGCCCAGCCGAAGTGGGGCATGGCCAACTACGTCACCCTCAAATCGGCGGCCGAGACGTGGGTGCAGGCGCTTGCGAGCGGGTGGCGGGCGAAAGGCACGCCGACGGCGGCCGTGACCTTCGTGGTCGGGGCGCTCGACGAGCCCGGCGCCGTCGACGACCTCGCGGCCGCCTGCGCCGCGCTCTGGTCGGTCGAGCACGAGCAGCTCAACGGCGCGCTCGTCGAACTCACTCCGGCGTCCTGACCTCATCACCCTGAGCGAATCCGTCGCGCGACGGATGCCGCGGCGGTCGCCGGCGGCTAGCGTGCTGGAGTGACCGCGACCGCCCCCGCCGTGCTGCCCGTCGACGCCGACGGGCACTGGATGCGCCCCGCACCCGGCCGCGCCGGTCTGCGCACCGACGCGATCGTCGCGCTCGTGATCGCGATCGGCGCCTCGGCGACGGTCACCCTCTACTCGGTTGCCGAGTTCTTCGACGAGCCGACCGAGCCGTGGAAGGCCGTGCTCATGGTGCTCGGCATCTCGGGCCCGCTCGTGTGGCGGCGGCGCTATCCGGTCACCGTCACCGTCATCGTCTCGGCCGTCTACATCATCGGTGTCAACAACGCCGTGCCCGAAGTGCTCTTCAGCAACATCGCGATCTTCGCGGCCATGTACTCGATCGGCGCGTGGTCGCAGTCGCGGCGACGAGCGTTCATCGCGCGCGTCATCATCGTCGGCGGCATGTTCCTCTGGCTGTTCTGGGGGCTCACGCGAGCGGCCTTCGACACCTCGCTCGCGCCCGAGGGTTCCGGCGTCGGCCTCATCGCCCCGGGGGTCGCGTTCGGGCTCATCAGCGTGATCACCAACATCCTCTACTTCGCCGGCGCGTGGGCGTTCGGCGACCGTGCCTGGGCGGCCGCCCGCGAGCGCGCGCAGCTGCAGGCGCGCACCGAGGAACTCGCCCGCGAACGCGAGCGCACGGCCGAGCAGGCTGTCGCCCTCGACCGCGTGCGCATCGGTCGCGAGCTGCACGACGTCGTCGCCCACCACGTCTCGGTCATGGGAATCCAGGCCGGCGCCGCGCGCCGCGCCCTCGGCGGCGACCGACCGGACGCGGCCGCGGCGGCCGCCGAATCGCTCGCCGCGATCGAGCAGTCCGCCCGGCAGGCGGTCGACGAGCTGCACCGGCTCGTGTCGACCCTGCGGTCGACCGCCGACGGCGATACCGAGGCCGCCGACGGGCCGAGCACACGCACGACCGCCCACCTGCCCGCCCTGGTCGACGAAGTGCGCGGCACCGGTCGCCCGGCGACCCTCACGATCGTCGGCGAACCGGTGCCGCTCGGCCCCCTGGTCGACACCACGCTCTACCGGGTGGCGCGCGAATCCGTGACGAACAGCCTCAAGCACGCCGGCGCGAGCGCGGCGCTCGAGGTGCGGCTGCGCTTTACCCCGGAGGTCGTCGAGCTCGAGGTCTCCGACTCGGGAGTCGGCGCGCGCGCGGTCGCCCGCGGCTCCGCAGCGCCCGGCGGCGGGCTCGGGCAGGTGGGCATGCGCGAGCGGCTCGCGGCCGTCGGCGGCACGCTCGAGGCCGGGCCACGCAGCCGTGGGGGATACCTCGTGCGGGCATCCGTGCCGCTCGTGGTGGAGGAGCGCGGCGTCGAGGAGAGCAATCTCGAGGAGGGCACCGCGTGAGCGTGCGCGTGCTGCTGGTCGACGATCACGACCTCGTGCGCACCGGATTCCGCACGATCCTCGAGTCCGAACCGGGCATCGAGGTCGTCGGCGAAGCGCGCGACGGCGCGGAGGCGATCGAGCAGGTCGCCGCCCTGCACCCCGATGTCGTGTGCATGGACGTGCAGATGCCGGGCATGGACGGCCTCGAGGCGACGCGGCGCATCATCGCGGCGCGGGATGCCCGGCCGGGGCCTGCCGTCGGCGTGCTCGTGCTGACGACCTTCGATCGCGACGACTACCTGTTCTCGGCGCTCGACGCCGGGGCGAGCGGTTTTCTGCTCAAGAACGCGAGTCCCGAGAAGCTCGTCGAAGCCGTGCTCGTCGTCGCCCAGGGCGATGCGCTGCTGGCGCCCGATGTGACGCGGCGCGTGATCGAGCGCGCCGCCGTCGTGCGCGAGCCGTCGGCCGCGCGCGACGCACGACTCGATGACCTCACCGAGCGCGAGACCGAGGTGCTGCGCCTGCTCGCGCGGGGCCTCAGCAACGCCGAGATCGCCCGTGAGCTGTGGCTCGGCGAGGCGACCGTCAAGACCCACGTGTCGAAGGTGCTGCTCAAGCTCAGCCTTCGCGACCGCGTGCACGCCGTCGTGTTCGCCTACGAGAACGGTGTCGCCGTGCGGGGCGACACCGCGTAGTCACCCGCGCGGGGGATGCGCACCCGTCGCGCGGGGGATGCCGCGCCGCGCAGCGGTGCCTAGCGTGAAGAGCGACGGAAGGGGCATCCATGCTCACGATCAGCAACGTGACCAAGCACTACGGCGAGCGCCGCGTGCTCGACGAGGTGTCGTTCGAGGTCGGCCGGGGCCGGCTCACCGGTTTCGTCGGCGGCAACGGCGCCGGCAAGACCACGACCATGCGCATCATCCTCGGCGTGCTCGGGGCCGACGCGGGCGAGGTGTCGCTCGACGGCAGCCCCCTCACGCGCGAGGGCCGGCGCCGCTTCGGCTACATGCCCGAAGAGCGGGGGCTGTATCCGAAGATGAAGGTGCACGAGCAGCTCGTGTACCTCGCCCGGCTGCGCGGCATGCGCGCGGGCGTCGCGGCCGCGAAGGCCGATGAGCTGCTCGAACGGCTCGAGCTGCACGAGCGGCGCGACGAACCCATCGAGAAGCTCTCGCTCGGCAACCAGCAGCGCGCGCAGATCGCGGCCGCGCTCGTGCACGAGCCCGAGGTGCTCGTGCTCGACGAACCGTTCTCGGGCCTCGACCCGATGGCCGTCGAGACGGTGCTCGGCGTGCTCAGCGAGCGCGCGGCGCGCGGGGTGCCCGTGCTGTTCTCGAGCCACCAGCTCGACGTTGTCGAGCGTCTCTGCGACGACATCGTCGTGATCGCCGACGGCCGCATCCGCGCGGCCGGCACGCGGGATGCCCTGCGCGAGGCCAACGCGGGCTCGCAGTGGGAGCTGCAGGTCGGCGACGACGCCGCGTGGGTGCGAGCCCTCGCCGAGGTCGACGTCATCGAGTTCGACGGCGGCTACGTGCTCTTCGAGGCCGACGCGCACGGCGCCCAGCTCGTGCTGCAGCAGGCCGCCCAGCGCGGCGAGGTGCAGCGGTTCGCACCCCGCCGACCCACCCTGACCGAGATCTTCCGAGAGGTCGTGCAGTGATGACCACCGCCAGCCCCACCCCCCACACCGCACTCTCGACGCGCGCGGCCATCGGCCTCGTCGCGTCCCGCGAGATCACCTCGCGCGTGCGATCGAAGTCGTTCATCATCTCGACCGCGATCCTCGTCGTGATCGTCGCGGCGGGCATCATCATCTCGAACCTCGTCTCGAGCACGAACGGCCCGACCTCGGTCGCCGCCGTTGGCTCCGTCGCCGAGGTGATCGACGAGATCGACGGCCTCGAGGTCGAACCGGTGGCGACCATCGCCGAGGCCGAGCAGCTCGTGCGCGACGGCGATGTCGAGGCCGCGGTCGTCCCGATCGACGACGCGCCGGCCGGCACGCCCGCGATCGAGGTCATCGCGCTCGACGCGACGCCCGTCTCCCTCGTGCAGGCGCTGTCGATCGCCCCCGAGGTACGACTGCTCGAGGAGGCGCCCGTCGACTCGGGGCTCGCCTTCCTCATCGCCTTCGCGTTCGGCATCGTCTTCTTCACCGCCGCCATCACCTTCGGCGGCACCATCGCGCAGAGCGTGGTGGAGGAGAAGCAGACGCGCATCGTCGAGATCCTGCTCACGGCCGTTCCGGCCCGGGCGCTGCTGGCCGGCAAGGTCGTCGGCAACTCGGCGCTCGCGCTCGGCCAGATCGTGCTCATCGCCGTCACGGCGGCGCTCTCGCTCATGCTGACGGGGCAGGACGTGCTGCTGAGCGACATCGGGCCGGCCGCGATCTGGTTCCTGGTGTTCTTCGCCGTCGGCTTCGTGCTGCTCGCCTCGATGTTCGCCGCCTCGGCGTCGCTCGTCTCGCGCATGGAAGACACGGGAACCGTGCTGCAGCCCGTCACCTGGCTCGTGATGCTGCCGTACTTCCTCATCATCTTCTTCAACGACAACGAGCTCGTCGTCGGCATCATGTCGTACGTGCCCTTCTCGTCGCCGGTGGGAATGCCCATGCGCATCTTCCTCGAGCAGGCCCAGTGGTGGGAGCCGTATCTCTCGCTCGCCGTGCTCGCGGCGAGCGCCGCCCTGATCGTCGGCATCGGCGCGCGCATCTACGAGAACTCCCTGCTGCGCACGGGGGGCCGGGTCACGCTCGCCGAGGCGCTGAAAGGCTGAGCCCCTGCGGCGCTGAAAGGCTGAGCCGCTGCGGGCCTGAAAGCCCGAGGCACGGCGCTCGCGCGGCCGCGGTGGGTGGGAGGATGGAGGCGTGATGCGCATCCACGACACCAGCTACCGCGGCTTCGCGAGCGACAACTACGCCGGCGTGCACCCCGAAGTGCTCGCGGCCCTCGCCGAGGCCAACGGCGGCCACCAGATCGCCTACGGCGAAGACCAGTACACGGCCCGCCTCGCGGAGGTGGTGAAGGCCGAGTTCGGCGAGCAGGCCGAGGTCTTCCCCGTCTTCAACGGCACCGGCGCCAACGTGCTCGCGCTCACGGCGCTCATGCCGCGCTGGGGCGCCGTCATCGCGAGCGGCACGGCGCACATCCACACCGACGAGGGCGGCGCGCCCGAGCGCGTGAGCGGCCTGAAGCTCTTCACCGTGCCGACGCCCGACGGCAAGCTCACCCCCGAGCTCGTCGACACCGAGGCGTTCGGCTGGGGCGACGAGCACCGCGCGCAGCCCCTCGCCGTGAGCATCACCAACACCACCGAGGTCGGCACGGTCTACACGCCCGCCGAGGTGCGCGCCCTCGCCGATCACGCGCACGCCCACGGCATGGCCCTGCACCTCGACGGCGCCCGGGTCTGGAACGCCGCCGCCGCCCTCGGCACGAGCCTGCGCGCCTTCACCGCCGACGCCGGCGTCGACATCCTGTCGCTCGGCGGCACGAAGAACGGCCTCATGGGCGCCGAGGCGATCGTCGTCATCGACCCCGCGCGCGTCGACGGGCTCATCTACCTGCGCAAGATGAACATGCAGCTCGCGAGCAAGATGCGCTTCATCTCGGCGCAGCTGCTCACCCTCTTCGACGAGGGTCTGGGCATCCGCTCGGCGATGCACGCGAACGCCATGGCCGCACGGCTGCGGGCAGGCCTCGAAGGGATGCTCGCCGACGGCTCGGTGCCCGCCGGGTCGCTCGGCTTCAGCCAGCAGACCCAGGCCAATGCCGTGTTCGCACTGCTGGCGAACGACGCCGCCGACCGGATCCGCGAACGCGTGCGCTTCTACGACTGGGACCGCGCCCGTGGCGAGGTGCGCTGGATGTGCGCGTTCGACACGACCGAGGCCGACATCGACGGCTTCCTGCAGGTCGTGCGCGAGGAACTCACGCGCTAGGCCTTCGAAGCGGCCTCCAAGCCGCGCGCCGCAGGCTAGAGGGGTGAATCAGCCCGAGCCGCGCATCCTGCAGCCCGGCGACCCCGGGTACGAGGCCGCGGGTGCCGCCCCGCGCATCACGAAGCCGCGCTCGGCGGCCGCCTCGGCCCGCGAGGCGATCCGCCGTCGGCCGAAGCTCGAGAAGGCCTACCGCACGGGTGTGACGGTCGTCGGCGGCACGACGGTGGGCCTCGGCGTCGTGCTCATGCCGCTGCCGGGTCCGGGCACGCTCATCGCGCTCGGCGGCCTCGCGATCCTCGGCACCGAGAACGAGCGCGCGAAGCGGATCAACCAGCAGGGTGTCGCGCTCGTGAAGCGCGCCGGCGAAGCGGCGAAGCGGCGTCGCGCCGCGCGTCGCCGTGCTCCGGACGCGACGTAGTCCGGCCCCGCGCCCTCCCATCGAACGGGCGTAGCCTCAGTCCCATGTCGAGCTCCGTCTTCCGCACGCGCCCCTGGCTCTCCTCCTATGCCGACGGGGTGCCGCACGACATCGAGCCCACGACGCAGACGCTCCCCGACATGCTCGACGACGCGGTGTCGCGGTTCGGCCCGAAGGTCGCTCTCGACTTCTTCGGTGCCACGACGGGATACGTGCAACTGGGGCGGCAGGTGGCGCGCGCCGCGCAGGGGCTCGCCGACCTCGGCGTCGTCGCGGGCGATCGGGTCGCGCTCGTGCTGCCGAACTGCCCGCAGCACGTCGTCGCCTTCTACGCGGTGCTGCGCCTCGGGGCGGTCGTCGTCGAGCACAACCCGCTCTACACGGCCGACGAGCTGCGGCATCAGTTCGAGGATCACGGCGCGACCATCGCGGTGGTCTGGGACAAGGTGGCGGACACGGTCGTCGACTTCGCCGAGCAGATCGGCGTGCACACGATCATCGGCGTCGACATGACGTCGGCCATGCCGGGGTCGATGAGGCTGAAGCTGCGCCTGCCGATCGCCCGCGCCCGACAGGCGCGCGCCGCCATCACGCGCGGCGGGCTGCCCGAGGGCGTGATCGCGTGGAGCGCGGTCGCGAGCGCGGCTCCCCTGGCCGACACGCACGCGCGCCCGGCGCTCGACGACATCGCGGCGCTGCAGTACACGAGCGGCACGACCGGCCGAGCGAAGGGCGCGGTGCTGACCCACCGAAACCTGCGGGCGAACGCCGCCCAAGGGCGCGCGTGGGTGCCGGGCCTCACCGAGGGCGGCGAGGTCGTCTACGCGGTGCTGCCGATGTTCCACGCCTACGGGCTGACCCTGTGCCTGACGTTCGCGATGAGCATCGGCGCCCGTCTGGTGCTGTTCCCCCGCTTCGATCTCGACCTCACGCTCGCTGCGATGGGACGCACACCCGCGACGTTCCTGCCGGCCGTACCGCCGATCTACGAGCGGCTCGCGCTCGGTGCCGCGGAGAAGGGCGTGAATCTCACGGGCATCCGGTTCGCGATCTCGGGCGCCATGAGCCTGCCCGTGCGCATCGTCGAGTTGTGGGAGGCCGCGACGGGCGGGCTGCTGGTCGAGGGGTACGGGATGACCGAGTCATCGCCCGTCGCGATCGGCAACCCCATCGGCCCGAGCCGACGCCCCGGCACGATCGGTGTGCCGTTTCCGAGCACCGAGATCAGGGTCGTCGACCCGGAGAGCCCCGAGGTCGATCGCGGGTTCGACGAGGAGGGCGAGCTGCTGCTGCGCGGGCCGCAGGTCTTCCAGGGCTACTGGAACCGTGCGGCCGAGACCGCCGCGACCCTGCTGCCCGGGGGGTGGCTGCGCACGGGCGACATCGTGCGCGTCGGCCCTGACGGCTTCGTGACCGTCGTCGACCGCATCAAAGAGCTCATCATCACGGGCGGCTTCAACGTGGCCCCGACCGAGGTCGAGGAGGTGCTGCGCGCGCACCCCTCCGTCGCCGACGTCGCCGTGGTGGGGATGCCCGCTGCCGGCGGCGGGGAGGATGTCACGGCCGCGATCGTGCTCGCTCCCGACGCCGCCCTCGACCCCGCGGCGCTGCGCGCCTTCGCGAAGACGTCGCTCGCCGCCTACAAGGTGCCGCGGCGCTTCGAGATCGTCGACGAGCTGCCGCGGTCGCTCATCGGCAAGGTGCTGCGTCGGCAGGTGCGCGAGGCGCTGACACGCTGACGGGAAGACTCGGTCGTCCCCGACAGGCGTAGCGTGGAGCCCATGCGATTCGGACTCTTCATTCCCCAGGGCTGGCGCCACGACCTCGTCGACATCGAGCCGACCGAGCAGTGGGCGGTCATGAAGCGGCTCGCGCTGCACGCCGATGCCGGCCAGTGGGAGTCGATCTGGGTCTACGACCACTTCCACACCGTGCCCGTGCCGAGCGATGAAGCCACGCACGAGGCCTGGACGCTCATGTCGGCCTTCGGTGCCGTGACCGAGCGCGTGCGCCTCGGCCAGATGTGCACGTGCATGGGCTACCGCAACCCCGCGTACCTCGCGAAGGTCGCCGCCACGGTCGACCACGTCTCGGGCGGTCGCGTCGAGATGGGCATCGGCGGCGGCTGGTACGAGCACGAGTGGAAGGCCTACGGCTACGGCTTCCCCGAGATCGGCGATCGCCTGCGCGCACTCGACGAGGGCGTGCAGATCATGCGGCAGGCCTGGTCAGAGGGCACGGCGACCCTCGACGGCCGCTACTTCCAGGTCGACGGCGCGATCGTGCGGCCGCTGCCGGTGCAGAAGGAGGGCATCCCGCTCTGGATCGCCGGTGGTGGCGAGAAGGTGACGCTGCGCATCGCCGCGCAGTACGGGCAGTACACCAACTTCGGGGGCAGCCCCGAGGAGTTCACGGCGAAGAGCGAGATCCTCCGCGGGCACTGCGAGCGCCTCGGCACGAGCTTCGAGGCCATCACGCGCTCGTCGAACTACAACACCGTCATCGGCCGCGACGAGGCCGAGGTGGCCGATCGCATTGCCGCGATCGAGGCGCGCCTCGAGCGCTTCATCGGCGCCGAACGGGCGACGAAGGCCGTCGCCGACCTGCGCAACGGCACGGGCCTCGCCGGCACGCCCGAGCAGCTCATCGAGCGCCTGCAGCAGATGCAGGCTCTCGGCATGACCTACGCGATCACCTACTTCGCCGAGGCCGCCTACGACACGAGCGGCATCGAGCTGTTCGAGAACGAGGTCATGCCCGCGCTGTTGTAGTCTCGACGATCCGGCCTGCGGGCCGTCGATCGAGAGGGGCACCGTGCTGGATGCGCTGGTCGCAGGCGTCATCGCCGGCTACGCCATCGCGGTGCCCGTGGGGGCCATCGCGGCCCTGCTCATCACGCTCGGCGCGCAGCACGGAGCCCGCATCGCCGCGGGCGGAGCGTTCGGCGCCGCGACGGTCGACGGCGTGTACGCGACCGTCGCCGTGACGGCAGGGGCGGTGATCGCACCGCTCATCGCGCAGATCGCCGAGCCCCTGCGCTGGATCTCGGTCGCCGTGCTGCTCGTGCTCGGCGTCGTGCTCGCCCTTCCCGGTCTGCGTCCGCGCACGGGCTCCGTCGCCGCGGCATCGATCGAGAGCGGGGATGCGGAGCCGGGGCCGCGCGTGCGCCCCAGGACGTTCCGCCGCCTGTTCGTGACGGTCGGCGCGCTGACCCTCGTCAACCCCGTCACGGTCGTCTACTTCGCCGCGCTCGTCGGCAGCTCGACGCTCGCGGTCGACGCAGGGGTGCCCGAGCGCGTCGTGTTCGTGCTCGCCGCGTTCGCCGCATCGCTCAGCTGGCAGCTGCTGCTCACGACGGCGGGGTCGCTCGTCGGCCGGGTGCTGACCGGGCCCATCGGCGCGCGCGTCACGGCTCTCGTCGGTGGGGCGCTCGTCATCGCCCTGGCGGTGCGCGCCGCGCTCACCCCCTGACTCGACGGGCCCGACTACGGCCGGAGGAGCACTTTCGTCGCGCGGCGCTCGTCCATCGCCGCATACGCCTCGGCCACCTGGGCGAGCGGCAGCTCGAGATCGAAGACGAGACCCGGCTCGATCGTGCCGTTGAGCACGTCGGGCAGCAGTGCGTCCACGTAGTTGCGCACGGGGGCGACTCCCCCGTTCACTCCGACGTTGGAGCCGAACAGCGTGCGAATCGGCAGCTCTGCTCCGCCGTTGGGCACCCCGACGTAGCCGACCATGCCGCCGGGGCGTGCGCTGCGGATCGCCTGATCCATCGACTCGGCGGTGCCGACGCACTCGAGCACGGCATCCGGACCGATGCCGCCGAACAGCGCCTTCACGGCAGCGACGCCCTCGTCGCCGCGCTGCTCGACGATGTCGGTCGCACCGAATCGGGTGGCGAGGGCCTGGCGGTCGGGGTGCCGCGACATCATGACGATGCGCGTGGCTCCCAGTCGCTTCGCCGCGATGACGGCGCACAGGCCGACCGCCCCATCGCCCACGACGGCCACGGTCGAACCCGGGCCGACCCCGGCCGAGACGGCCGCGTGGTGACCGGTGCCCATGACGTCGCTCAGGGCGAGCAGGTGCGGCACCATCGCGTCGTCGACCGGACCGGGCACGGTGACGAGCGAGCCGTCGGCGTGCGGCACCCGGATGCGCTCAGCCTGGGCCGCCCCGGTGGCGAAGCCCTCGCGGTCGGGCCTGCCCCACCAGTTGCCGTCGAGGCACGATGCGCTCACGCCGTTGCGGCAGTTCACGCAGGTCATGTCGCAGTCGTAGAAGGGCGCGATCACGAAGTCACCGATGGCCACGTGCGCGACGGCAGCACCGATCTGCTCGACCACGCCGACGAACTCGTGGCCGATCGGCCGGGGCTCTTTCGTCTCGGTCACCCCGCGATAGGGCCAGAGGTCGCTGCCGCACACGCACGCCGCGACGATCCGCACGATCGCGTCACGGCCGCTGGCCGGCTGCCCTCCCTCACCGATACCGGAGGCAAGGACGACGTCGTCGACCTCGTCGAGGCGGATGTCGCGAGGTCCGTGGATGATCGTGGCGCGCATCAGGCCAGCCTAGGCACCGGGCAGTGGCGCGTCCTCCATGCGGGCCACCACGAGGTCGTCGCCCGTGGGCGACACGTCGACGCGCACGACGTCGCCGTCGCTGATCGTGCCCGAGAGGATGGCGCGGGCGAGCGCGTCGTCGATCTCGTGCTGCATGAGCCGGCGCAGCGGCCGCGCGCCGTACACGGGGTCGTAGCCGCGCTCGGCGAGCCAGGTGCGGGCATCCGGCGTCACCGCCAGCTGCAGGCGCCGCTCGGTGAGGCGCCGTTCGAGACGGTCGATCTGCAGCGAGACGATCTGGCCGAGATCGTCGGTCGACAACGGCGAGAAGACGACGATGTCGTCGAGCCGGTTGACGAACTCGGGCTTGAACGCCTGCCGCACGATGTCGTTGACGCCCGCGACCTTCGCGGGCCAGTCGAGCGACGGGTCGATGAGCAGTTGCGAGCCGAGGTTCGAGGTGAGGATGAGGATCGTGTTGCGGAAGTCGACCGTGCGGCCCTGGCCGTCGGTGAGGCGGCCGTCGTCGAGCACCTGCAGCAGCAGGTCGAAGACCTCGGGGTGCGCCTTCTCGACCTCGTCGAGCAGGATGACCGAGTAGGGGCGACGGCGAACGGCCTCGGTGAGCTGGCCGCCCTGCTCGTAGCCGACGTAACCGGGAGGGGCGCCGATGAGCCGCGAGACGCTGAACTTCTCGCCGTACTCGCTCATATCGATGCGCACCATCGACTTCTCGTCGTCGAACAGGTAGTCGGCGAGCGCCTTCGCGAGCTCGGTCTTGCCCACGCCGGTTGGTCCCAGGAACAGGAAGGAGCCGGTCGGGCGATCGGGGTCGCTGATGCCCGCGCGCGTGCGGCGCACGGCTTCGCTCACGGCGGCCACGGCATCCTTCTGCCCGATGATGCGCTTGCCGAGCTCGGCCTCGAGCGTCAGCAGCTTTTCCGTCTCGCCCTGCGTCAGCTTGTCGACGGGGATGCCCGTCCAGGCCGCCACGACCGCGGCGATGTCGTCGTCGGTCACCTGGTCGTTGACCATGCGCGGGCCGGTCTCGACGCTCTCGGCCTCGGCGAGCTGCCGCTCGATGCCCGGGATGATCTCGTAGTTGAGCTTCGAGGCCTGCTGGTACTCGCCCTCGCGCATGGCCTTGTCGAGCGCGATGCGCGCGTCGTTGAGGCGCGTCTTCAGCTCGCCGACGGCGGTGAGGCCCGACTTCTCGATGGTCCAGCGCTGCTGCAGGGCATCCCGCTGGGCGGTCTTCTCCTTCAGCTCGTCGCGCAGTTTCGCGAGGCGGGCCTTCGAGGCCTCGTCCTTCTCCTTCTTGAGGGCCAGCTCTTCGATCTCGAGGCGCGTCACGGCGCGCTTGAGCTCGTCGAGCTCGACGGGGCTCGACTCGATCTCCATCTTCAGTCGGCTCGCGGCCTCGTCGACGAGGTCGATGGCCTTGTCGGGCAGCTGACGGCTCGTGATGTAGCGATTGCTGAGGGATGCCGCGGCGACGAGCGCGCTGTCGGCGATCGAGACCTTGTGGTGGGCCTCGTAGCGCTCCTTCAGGCCGCGCAAGATGGCGACCGTGTCCTCCACGCTCGGCTCGCCGACGAAGACCTGCTGGAATCGGCGCTCGAGCGCGGCGTCTTTCTCGATGTACTCGCGGTACTCGTTGAGCGTCGTCGCGCCGATCATGCGCAATTCGCCGCGCGCGAGCATCGGCTTGAGCATGTTGGCGGCCGCGACCGAGCCCTCTCCGCCGCCCGCGCCCATGAGGGTGTGCAGTTCGTCGATGAAGGTGATGACCTGGCCGTTCGACTCGTCGATCTCCTTCAGCACGGCCTTGAGGCGCTCTTCGAATTCGCCGCGGTACTTCGCGCCCGCCACGAGGGCGGCGAGGTCGAGGCCGACGAGCTGCTTGTCCTTGAGCGAGTCGGGCACGTCGCCCGCGACGATGCGCTGCGCGAGGCCTTCGACGACGGCCGTCTTGCCGACACCGGGCTCGCCGATGAGCACGGGGTTGTTCTTCGTGCGGCGGCTGAGCACCTGGCTGACGCGGCGGATCTCGGCGTCGCGCCCGATGACGGGGTCGAGCTTGCCCGAGCGGGCGATCTCGGTGAGGTTGACGCCGTACTGCTCGAGGGCAGACTTCTGCTGCTCCTGGCTGGAGGGGGCGCCCTGCATGTTGGCCATCGTGTGCTCTCCTGAGAGGTCGGTGACGACAAACCTGAGTCGTAACGACTCAAGTTTACGCCGAGCGGGGCCGAGGCGCCAGGTCCGCGGGCACGAGCGCGTGCGCCCCTGGCGAACGCTACCCCGCGGCGATCGAGGGAATACCGAGTGCGCCGCACGGCTTGAGCCCGACATGACCTCCACGATCGGCATCATCGGTTCGGGCAACATCGGTAGCGCGCTCGCGCGCGTTCTCACGGCGGCGGGGCACCCCGTCGTGATCGCCAACTCGCGCGGCCCCGCCTCGCTCGCGCCGCTCGTCGCCGAGCTCGGCGAGCTCGCCACCGCGGGCACCGTCGAGCAGGCGGCGCAGGCCGGCGACCTCGTCGTCGTGACGATTCCGCTGGGGGCCGTCACGGGCATCCCGAGCACGCTGCTCGAGGGCCGCATCGTCATCGACACGAACAACTACTACCCGGCGCGCGACGGGCACATCGCCGAGCTCGACGACGAGAGCCTCACGACGGCCGAGTACGTCGCCCGGCACTTCGCGGGGGCCACGGTCGTCAAGGCCTTCAATCACATTCCCGCCCTGCACATCGCCGAGCACGCGCAGGCAGCGGGCACGCCCGACCGGCGCGCGCTCATGGTCTACGGCGAGGATGCGGCGGCGGTCGAGCGGGTGCGTGCGCTCATCGACGAGCTCGGCTTCGATGCCGTGCCCGGCGGCGGGCTCGCCGAGAGCTGGCGCATCCAGCGCGACATGCCTGGCTACGGACCGCGGTTCACGGCCGCCGAGCTCACCGAGAAGCTCGCCGAGGCGCGGCGCTACCGCGACCAGTAGCGCTCAGCGCCGTCGCGAAGCGGTCACGGTGAACTTCGGGGTGCGCGCCACCTGCCGAGTCGCACCGACGGCCCGCTCGAGCGCGGGTGCATAGGCGAGGTGGCTGTTCCAGACGGCCCAGAGCTCGCCGCCCGGACGCAGCACCCGGCCGGCCTCGGCGAACAGCCGCAGCGCGACACCCGTGTGCACCGCCGCCCCCACGTGGAAGGGCGGGTTGAGCACGATGAGATCGGCGCTCGCGTCGGGCTGCTGCGAGAGCCCGTCGTCGTGCACGGGCTCGATGCGGACACCGTTCGCGGCAGCCGTGAGCGCAGCGCTCTGCACGGCGACCGCCGACACGTCGCTCGCGATGACGCGCGCCCCCGGCTCCCGCCGCGCCAGGAACGCGGCGAGTACGCCCGAACCGCACGCCAGGTCGATCGCGGTCGCGAAGGGCGGCAGGCGGTCGGCCGCGTCGAGCAGGGCGCGCGTGCCGATATCGAGGGAGCGAGAAGCGAAGACGCCCGGCAGCGCCACGATGTGCAGCTCGTGCTCGGGCGCGTACCCGCGCGCGGGTGCGGGAGGCTCGAGCCGACGCGGCCCCCGCGCGGTGAGCAGGCGCGCTTTGCCGCGCGCGAGCGAGACGTCGACGTGCTGCCAGCTCGCCCGCAGAACATCGTTCTGCGCCGGGGTCATGTGCTTGAGCATGTTGCCCGCGATGAGCACGGCATCGGGATGCGCGTGCGCGGCCAGGTGCCGGGCGACCGCATCGAGGCGGTCGAGCGAGCGCGGCAGGCGCAGCAGCGCGAGCGGCGCATCCGGCGACATGACCGTCTCGAGGGGGTGCTGCTCGATCGCGACGACGCCCGCAGCGACGGCGTTCGCCTCGAGCGCGTGCTGCGCGACGAGCGAGTCCTGGTGCACGCGCACGCGCGCGGCGCCGAGCGTGCGCGCGCCGAGCGAGAGCGCGCCGTGCGTATCGTCCACGACGACGACCGCGGCGGGGGCGGCGGCCAGCAGCGGCGCTGCGGTGTCGAGAAGGTACCGGTCGGCGGCGTCCCACGCCCGCAGTTCGGCGGCCTCGATATCGGGGCGCCGGCGCAGTCCGCCCAGCAGGGCGTCGAGGGCGGAAGCGGTGTCGGCGGTCACGCCCGCCACCCTAGGGCCTGTCCGTCTGTCGGGGGCATGCCGCGTTCGAATCCTGCGCCAGCGCCGTCAGCAGGAGCACGCGGGTCGCACCCGTCTCGCACGAGCTGCCGCTCGATCAGCAGGAGAATATCTGGCTGATCCTCGCTCATCAGAACTCGTGCCATCACCGCAACCCCAATTCTCCCCGTGGGGGTTAGTGTCAGCCGTGTGAGACCCCTTCGCCCCCGCGACCTGCAGCAGCAGGACGCCGCGCTGCTTGGCGCCGTCGGCTTGATCCAGCGTTCTCGAGATCTCTCGCGGCCCGCCTACATAACCCTCATCGCGGTGCTCGCTCTGCTGACCTTCGGCCTCGGATTCGCGGCGCTGTACCTCACCCCCGCAGGCAGCAACGCCGCGATCTGGTGGCCCGCGGCGGGCACGAGCGCCCTGCTGTATCTGGTCTACCGCGGACCCCGCTGGCAGGTGCTCGCGCTCGTCGGCGCCGTCGCCGCCCTCTCGAACGTCCTCATCGGGCGTCCGCTCGAGTTCGCCGCCTGGGCGGTCGTCGTCGTCGTCATCGAGCTGCTCGTCTTCACCGCCGTGCTCGGCCCCCAGGGCCGGTCGGCCATGCTCGCCAGCTCGCGCGGCCTGCTGCGCTTCATCGCCGCGGTCGTCTCGGCCTCGATCGTTGTCGGGCTCATCGGCATGGTCTCGTTCACCCTCCTCGTCGGTGCCGACCCCCTTGCGAGCTTCATCGCGCTCGTGCCCTCGCACGTGTCAGCGCTGCTGCTCATCGTGCCGATCGCTCTCGTGCCCCTGCCGAAACCCGCCGCGCGGCAGCGCGTCGAGCTTGTCGTGCAAGTCGCACTGACGACGCTCGTCACCCTCACCGTGTTCGCACCGTTCCAGAACGAGGCCATCGGCGCCTTGCTCTTCCCCTTCTTCGGCTGGGCCGCGGTGCGCTTCCAACCGATCGTCGCGACGGTCGAGCTCGTGCTGCTCGGCACCGTCGCCTCGGTGCTCACCGTGCTCGGCGGTGGTCCCTATGCGGGGCTCGAGGCGGGAGTGTCGGCCACGTTGCTCGTGCAGATCTACCTGCTCTCCATGGCGCTCACGATCCTGTTCATCATGGTCGTGCGCAGCGAGCGCGCCGAGCTGCGGGCGGAGAACGAACGGCGCGCGACGATGCTGCGCGGCGGCTTCGTCGGCTCGCAAGTCGGGTCGATGTTCGTGCGCGCGACGGCGGGCGCGAGCCCGAGCATCCTCGAGATCAACGACGTCGCGGCCGAACTGGTCGAGGCCGCGTGGTTCGATCCGTTCATCGACGCGTGGATCGTGAGCGGCACCGACGATCTGACGACCGAGGTGCTGCTGGCCGACGACCGCACGGTGCAGGTGCACGGCCGCCGCGTGCCCACCGCCGACGGTGACACCGTGCTGGGTCTGCAGCTCGTCGACATCAGCGACTTCGTCGCCGCGCAACGGGCGATGGCCTCGGCGGTCGAGCGCGAGCGTCGCGTCGCCGACGAGTTGCGCGCCATCTCGCAGCAGAAAGACGACTTCGTGTCGGCGGTGAGCCACGAGCTGCGGACGCCGATCACGAGCATTGTGGGCTTCGCCGAAGAGCTGCACGAGACCGCCGCCGCCGAGCAGCGGCAGGCCTCGGAGATCATTCTGCGCAACGCATCTCGACTGACCGAGATGGTCGAAGAGCTGCTCGAGCTCGGTCGCATGACCGCGCCGAACCCCGTGCGCGAGTCGAGCAGCATCGATCTGACCGCGGTCGTCGGCGATGCCATCGCCGACCAGGCGGCGACGGCGCGCGACGCCCACGTCGCGGTCGAGACCGACCTGTGCCCCTCGCCGACCTTCGTCATGGGCAACGCGAACGCGCTCGGGCGCATCGCCACGAACCTGCTCGCGAACGCCATCAAGTTCACGCCCGCGGGGGGCGTTGTGCGCGTGACGACGGCGTGCGACGGCTCGACGGTGCTGCTCGTCATCGATGACTCCGGCCCCGGAATCAGTGACGACGACCGCCCGAGGGTGTTCGAGCGGTTCTTCCGCAGCGCCGACCCGGCCAAGCGTCAGACGCCCGGCACGGGTCTCGGGCTCTCGATCGTGAAATCGCTCGTCGAGCTGCTCGAGGGGCGCATCGACATCGAGCGCTCGTCACTCGGGGGCGCGCGCATGATCGTGACGCTGCCGCGGTCTGCGGAGACGATCGAGTCGAGCGCGACCGCCGCGCCCGCTGCGGTCTAGCTGCGGTCTAGCTGCGGTCTAGCTGCGGTCTAGCTTCGCCGCAGCGGCCGCCAGACGACGAGCTGGTTCGACTTCTGGGCGCGCGTGCCGGCCTTGATCGACACGACCTCGCCCTCCACGCCGGCGGCGAAGACGCGCCGACCGGGGCGGGCGAGCAGCTCGTCGGCGAGCGCCGCCTCGAGCTCGTGCACGCGGGCCCGGAGCGCGACGACCTCGTTCTCGAGGTCGAGAATGCGGCGGATTCCCTCGAGGTTGAGCCCCTCGGCGCTGAGCCGGGCGATCTCTCGCAACTGCACGACGTCACGCATCGAGTAGCGGCGGCTCTGCCCGGCCGTGCGCGTGGGCGAGACGAGGCCGAGCCGGTCGTACTGTCGCAGGGTCTGCGGGTGCATCCCCGCGAGCTCAGCGGCCACGGCGATCGCGAAGATCGGGCTGTGCTCGTCCATGACGGTCATTGTCCTCCGATCACCACCCGTCGTCACCCGCGAGCGCGGGCGATGAGCTCGTCACGCGGGTTCTCGGGCGGCAGCGCCGCGGCGAACTGCTCGAGGTGTTTCGCCGCCTCGGCCGACAGGTGCGAGGGCACAGCGACCTGCACGGTCGCGAGCAGATCGCCCGTGCCCTTGGAGGTCGTCAGCCCTCGGCCCTTGACGCGCAGCACGCGCCCGCTCGGTGTGCCGGCCGCGACACGCAGCTTGACGGGGTCGCCGCCGAGCGTCGGCACCTCGATCGTGGCACCGAGGGCCGCTTCGACGAACGTGACGGGAACATCCACTCGCAGATTCAGACCGTCGCGACTGAACACCGGATGCGGGCGCACCTGCACCGTCAGCACCAGATCACCGGCTTCACCGCCGTCGCGGCTCGGCTCGCCCTTGCCGCGCAAGCGGATCTTCTGCCCGTCGGCGACCCCTGCGGGGATCTTGACCTGGATCGGTGTGCCCCCGCCGGGCCGCTCGAGCGTGACGGTGTCGCCATGCACGGCCGTGGCGAACTCGAGCCCGACGCTCGCGGTGTGATCGCGGCCCTTCGTGGGCGCGCCATACCGCCGGCCGGCCCCGGCCGCACCGGGCGCGCCGTTGCCGAACAGCCCTCCGAAGATGTCCTCGAACCCGCCGGGAGCCGTGCGGCGCCCGCCGGGGCCCCCGAACATGCCGCCGAACACGTCGTCGAAGCCGCCGGGCGCGCCGCCCGCCGTGAAGCGTGCGCCCGAGCCCATGGCCCGCATCTGGTCGTACTCCGCGCGCTGCGCGGGGTCGCTCAGCACCGAGTGGGCCTCGCTGATCTCTTTGAACCGCGCCTCGGCGGCGGCGTTCCCCGGGTTGGAGTCGGGGTGGTGCTGCCGCGCGAGCTTGCGATAGGCCTTCTTGAGCTCAGCATCGGTGACGTCCTTCGTCACCCCCAGCACGGCGTAGAAGTCCTTGTCGAACCAGTCCTGACTGGCCATGGATCACCTAGCCCTGGGGGACGGAGACGGCCACCTTCGCCGGCCGCACGAGTCGGTCGCCGAGGGCGTAGCCGCCCTCGATGACGTCGGCAACGGTCTGCGTGGTCGCCTCGGCGCTCGGCAGCTGCACGATGGCCTCGTGGAACGCCGGGTCGAACGGCTCGCCGACCACACCGACCGATCGCAGGCCGTAGCGCTCGAACGACTGCCGCAGCTTCTGCGCGACGAGCTCGAGGGGGCTGCCCTCGAGGTCGCCGTGCGCGGCCGCCCGATCGAGATCATCGATGGCGGGCAGCAGCGAGCGGATGACGTCGGCAATGACCGCCTCACGGTTGGCCGCGCGGTCGCGCTCCACCCGGGTGCGGAAGTTCGCCAGTTCGGCCTCGGCGCGGGCAGCGCGATCGCGGTACTCCTCGATCTCGCGCTGCCCGGCCTCGGAGAGGATGTGGTCGATGTCGGCGTCGAGCGAGTTGCCGCTCTCCGACACCTCCACGTCGGCGTCCTCCGCCGCGACGAGGTCGTCGGCCGACTCCGCATCGGTCACGGCGCCGTCCTCGGCGAGCGGCTCGGCCTGCTCGTCGAACTCCTCCGGGCTGTCGTCGCGCTTCTTGGCCGCCATGACTACTTCTGGTCCTTGCCGCCGTCAGCGCTCTTGTCGTCCTCGTCGTCGACGATCTCGGCGTCGACCACGTCCTCGTCGTTCGAGACCGGGGTCTCCTGGTCGTCCGAGGGCGTCGGCTCCATCTGCGACGCGGCGTAGATGGCTTCGCCGAGCTTCGTCTGCGAGGCGTTGAGGGCGTCGAACGCCGTCTTCACGGCCGCGTCGTCGTCGCCGGCGAGCGCCGTCTTGAGAGCATCCACATCGGCCTGCACCTCGCCCTTGACGTCGTCTGGAAGCTTGTCCTCGTTCTCCTTGATGAGCTTCTCGATCGAGTAGACGAGCTGCTCGGAGTTGTTGCGCACCTCGGCCTTCTCGCGGCGCTCCTTGTCCTCGGCAGCGTGCTCCTCGGCCTCGCGCACCATGCGCTCGATGTCTTCCTTCGCGAGCGACGAGCCGCCCGTGATGGTCATCGACTGCTCCTTGCCGGTGCCCTTGTCCTTCGCCGAGACGTGCACGATGCCGTTCGCGTCGATGTCGAAGGTGACCTCGATCTGCGGGATGCCGCGCGGAGCGGGAGCGATGCCCGTGAGCTCGAACGTGCCGAGGTTCTTGTTGTCGCGCGTGAACTCGCGCTCGCCCTGGAAGACCTGGATGGCGACGGACGGCTGGTTGTCATCGGCCGTCGTGAACGTCTCGCTGCGCTTGGTCGGAATGGCCGTGTTGCGCTCGATGAGCTTGGTCATGATGCCGCCCTTGGTCTCGATGCCGAGGCTCAGGGGGGTGACGTCGATGAGCAGAACATCCTTGCGCTCGCCCTTCAGCACGCCGGCCTGGAGGGCCGCGCCCACGGCGACGACCTCGTCAGGGTTGACGCCCTTGTTGGGCTCACGGCCGCCCGTGAGCTTCTTGACGAGTTCGGTGACGGCGGGCATGCGGGTCGAGCCGCCGACGAGCACGACGTGCGCGATGTCGCCGACCTTGACGCCCGCCTCGCGGATGACGTCTTCGAAGGGCTTCTTCGTGCGGTCGAGCAGGTCGCTCGTCAGCTCTTCGAACTTCGCGCGCGTGAGCGACTCGTCGAGGTTGGCGGGGCCGTTCTCGGTGAGCGAGAGGTACGGCAGCTGGATGTTCGTGCTGGTCGAGCTCGACAGCTCCTTCTTCGCCTGCTCGGCGGCCTCCTTGAGGCGCTGCTTGGCGATCTTGTCGTTGCTGACGTCGACGCCCGTCGACTCCTTGAAGCGCTTGGCGAGGTAATCGACCACGCGAGCATCCCAGTCGTCGCCACCGAGACGGTTGTCACCGGCGGTCGAGCGCACCTGGATGGTGCTGAAGTCGTCGTCTTTGCCCACCTCGAGCAGGCTGACGTCGAAGGTTCCGCCACCGAGGTCGAAGACGAGGATGAGCTCGTCCTCCTTGCCCTTGTCGAGACCGTAGGCGAGCGCGGCCGCGGTGGGCTCGTTGATGATGCGCAGCACGTTGAGACCCGCGATCTCGCCGGCCTCCTTCGTGGCCTGGCGCTCGGCGTCGTTGAAGTAGGCGGGCACCGTGATGACGGCGTCGGTGACGCTCTCGCCCAGGTACTGCTCCGCATCCCGCTTCAGCTTCGCCAGAATGCGCGCGCTGATCTCCTGCGGGGTGTACTTCTTGTCGTCGATCTCCTGCTTCCAGTCGGTGCCCATGTGGCGCTTGACGCTCGCGATGGTGCGGTCGACGTTGGTGACGGCCTGGCGCTTCGCGGTCTCGCCGACGAGCACCTCGCCATCCTTCGTGAAGGCCACGACCGAGGGGGTCGTGCGGAAGCCTTCCGCGTTGGCGATGACGGTGGGTTCTCCACCCTCGAGAACGGAGACGACGGAGTTGGTGGTTCCGAGGTCGATGCCGACGGCACGAGCCATGGTGGTGCTCCTTCTGGTTCAGTACTGCGAAGTCTGCAGGCGCGAAAGGTTGAGTCGCGATGTATCAAGTTTGAGATTCGGGATGCCCGCTGTCAAGTCGAGCGGGAGAAACCTGCGTCGCTCTGGCTCAACTCTCAGGATGCACCGCCCGGAGCCGCGCAAACACGACACCGTTTCGCGCTACCTCCCGTTTACCCCTGCGGGGTAGCGTGAGCGCATGACAGAGAAGTCCACCGATAAGTCGATCCCCGTCACCGCGAACACCGGGGCAGTAGGGATCATGGGACTCGATCTGCAGGAGGGCGTCGCCGTTCCCCGCAAGCGGGTCTTCGCGTGGGCCTTCTGGGACTGGGCGACGCAGCCGTTCAACACGGTGCTGCTCACCTTCGTGTGGGTGCCGAGCTTCCTCACCAGCACCTTCTTCATCGATCCCGACGTCATTGGCACCGCGGGCGAAGAGGCCGCGCTCGGGCAACTCGCCAGCAACCTCGGCTACGGCATCACGATCGCCGGCCTGCTCATCGCGCTGCTCGCGCCGGTCATGGGCCAGCGCGCCGACCGGGCCGGGCGGCAGAAGCTGCAGCTCTTCATCTTCACGGCGCTCCTCATCGTCGCTCAGCTCGGGCTCGTGTTCGTGCAGCCGGGCGCCGAGTGGTTCTGGATGGGCGTCGCGCTCATCGCGATCGGCAGCGTCTTCGGCGAGATCGCGGGCGTCAACTACAACGCGCTGCTCATCTCGGTGTCGACGCCCAAGACCATCGGCAAGGTCTCGGGCCTCGGGTGGGGCTTCGGCTATCTCGGCGGCATCGTCGCCCTGACGATCGTCGTCGGACTCATCCTCGGCGGCGTGCTCGACGGAGAGGCAGCATCGACGTTCCAGTTCATCGCGCTCGGCGCCACGATCTGGACGATCATCTTCGTCATCCCGATCTTCCTCAGCGTCCCGGAGCCCCCGAAGCTCGCCGCGGCGGAGAAGGTCGGTTTCTTCCGCAGCTACGTCGAGCTCGTTCGCGGCGTCGTGCGCCTCTACCGCGAGACCCGTCCGACCTTCTGGTTCCTGCTCGCGAGCGCCGTCTACCGCGACGGCCTCTCGGCGGTCTTCACCTTCGGCTCGGTCATCGCGGGCATCGTGTTCGGCTTCGGCTTCACCGACCTCGTGATCTTCGGCATCGCGCTCAACATCGTCGCGGGCATCTCGACGATCCTTGCCGGGCGCCTCGACGACCGCTTCGGCCCCAAGCGCGTGATTCTCGTGTCGGTGTTCGGCCTCGTCATCTGCACGCTCATCGTGTTCTTCTTCGCCGACCTCGGCGCCGGGCTGTTCTGGGCCGTCGGCATCGTGCTCGCCGCGTTCGTCGGGCCCGCCCAGGCCGCGTCGCGCTCCTTCCTCGCGCGCGTGACGCCCGCGGGCCGCGAGGGCGAGGTCTTCGGGCTCTACGCGACCACGGGGCGCGCGGCCGGCTGGATGGCCTCGCTGCTGTGGGGCGTGTTCATCGCCGTCGCCGCCAACCAGACCCTGTACGGCATCCTCGGCATCACGCTCGTGCTGCTCGCGGGCGGCATCATGCTGCTCTTCGTGAAGGCGCCGCCGAAGACGGTCTCGGCCTAGCGCCTAGACGCGGGCGAGGGCCGCGATGTCGTCGCGGAACTCGCTCGCGACCTCCGCCGACACCGTCGCGCGCGTGCGGGCGATCGCCGTCAGGTAGTCGTCGGTCGACGGGCCCCGGATGCCCGACCCCTCGCCCCCGAACACCGACTGCTCGAGTGCCGCCTGCGACGCCGAGCGCGCCGCGAACTCGATGTCGGCGGGCGAGTAGCCGTCGCTGCTCGCCACGAGCTGCGCGAGGTCGACCTCGCCTTCGACCGAGTCGGGGATGTACCGCGACCAGATCGCCGCCCGCGCCGCGGCATCCGGCAGCCCGATCGGGATGACGTAGTCGAAGCGGCCGTGGCGCAGGAAGGCGTCGTCGAGGGCGCGGATGAAGTTGGTCGCGCAGATGAGGAGCCGGCCCGGAGCATCCCGGAAGGCCGGGATGATCTTGAGCAGCTCGTTCGTGACGCCTTGCATGGCCGAGGGCGGCTCGCCGCCGCGCTGGGCCGCGATCTCCTCCACCTCGTCGATGAAGACGATGACGTGGTCGAGCTCAGCGATCGTTGCGAAGGTCTCGCGCAGCCCGCCCGCGAGGCCCTGCGGCCCGTGCGCCAGGCGCGACGGGAACACCTCGACGAAGGGCCACTGCAGGCGCGAGGCCACCGCCTTCGCGAAGGTCGTCTTGCCCGTGCCGGGCGGGCCGAACAAGACGATCGACCGCGGGGGTTCGACGCCGAACTGCTCGGCGAGCGCCGGGTCGGCGAGCGGCAGCACAAGGCGCCGCTCCAGCAGCTCCTTCTCGGCCTGCATGCCGGCGATCGAACCCCACAGATCGCGGGGCAGGATGCGCCCGCCCAGCTCGCGCAGCGCCGTCAGCTCTCGCTGCTTCACGGGGATCTCGCGCTCGAAGTAGCTCAGATGCGCTCGGTCCTGGAACCCCGCCTTCGTAAGCGCGCCGTGCTGCTGCTGCGCATCGGGCACGAGGATCGACAGCCGCGTGAGGCCCTGGGGCGCCATGCGCTGCTCGAGCGCGGCGAGCAGCGATCCCGCGATGCCGGCCCCCCGCGCCGCGGCTGTGACGGCGAGGAACACGATCCAGCCCTGGTCGTGAGCCGCGCGCGCGACGGCGACCCCGACCACGTGCTCGTCGTGCACCGCGACGACCGCGTGGTCCTTCTCGCAGGAGGCGAGCACCTCGGCGAGCGCGTAGACGGGCTCGACGCCCTCGTGGCGCACCTCGTCCCACAGGCGCAGGATGGCATCCATGTCGGAGGGCTGGTAGTCGCGCAGGCGGACAGTGCTCATGCCGCATCGTCGCAAGCGAGGCCGTGAAACCGTCTCGCCCCGGCTGGGACTCTGCCGCACGCCGGGTGAACGGCTCGTGTCAGCGGACGGCGCGACGACCTCGAGTGGCCGCCGGTCGCGGGCGGCCGGGCCCGACCGCGACGATCGCTCCGGCCGCGAACGCCGCAAGGGCGAGCGCGAGGCCGAGCGCATGGGCCGAGGGGTCGCCCATGGCCGTCATGTCGGCCATGGCCGTCGCGGTCTCGACGTTGGTGGTCGTCAGCAGGGTCAGGGTGGGCATGGCAGGCTCTCCGGATCGGCGGGCGGGGACTGCACGGTGTTCGGACCCGCGGCGTCGAGCGTTTGCCCGACCGCTCGAGCAGCCGCCCGCTCGTTAGTCGGCGCGACCCCCGGCGACGAAGCGCGCGAGCAGGGCGGCGAACTGCGCGCGCTCCTCGGCCGTGAACCCGTCGAGCGCCCGCTCGACCGCGGCGCGGCGCTCGCGGCGACGCTCGTCGAGCACGGCGCGCCCGGCGTCGGTGAGCGCGATGACGCTGCGCCGCGCATCCATCGCGTCGGTCGATCGCGTGACGAGGCCGCGCTCGACGCAGTCGGCGACGACGCGGCTCGCGCGCGGCTGGTCGACGCCGATCGCGGCGGCGAGCTCGCTCACACTCGCGCCGTCGCCGAGGCGGTCGAGGGTCGAGAGCAGGCGGTAGCGGGCCATGTTCGCGAAGGGATGCTCGTGCCGGCCGCCCTTCCACCCGAACGGTCCGTGCTGCCCGGGCTGGTGGGCGGGCTTTCCGAGTCGCCCGTTCGATCGGCGCAGCTCGCTGACGGCGCGCTCGATCGCCGCGATGGTGTCGAGATCGTCGGGCTGCGCATCCATGAATGTCACGGTACATCGATCGTGTTCGCCGTGAGCGGTCGGCCGCCTGTTGTGCGTCGTCGGAAATATATGTATGGTGACATTCGTTGTTACATGACATGCACATTTCCCGAAGGAGAAACCCCATGAAGAACTCATCAGAACCGACCGACCGCCCGGCGTTCGACGCCGACTCGATGAACCCTCGTCGCTGGATGCGGATCGCCGCCTGGCGCAAGCGCGCCCTGGCGCACGAGTACTACCGCGGCCTCGACGACACCGCCCGCGAGGGCATCAGCGACGAGGACTACGCCACGACCATGGCGACGCTCGAGCGCATGGCCCGCAACCTGGGCTGGGACGAGAGCCAGGGCATGCCCGGCGGGCGCCCCGGTCACGGCCGCTGGCCCGGCCGCGGCCACCACCGCGGGCACCACGGCCACCACGGCCGGTGCCGCGCGGGCCACGAGGATCGTGAGACCGTAGAGGCATGACTTCTCCTGCCGCCAAAGCCGCCGCCCTCGCCGCCCTGCATGTTCCCGGTGATCCACTGATCGTCGTCAACGTGTGGGACGCCATGACGGCTCGCATCGTCGCCCGCACCCCCGGGGTGCGGGCGCTCGCGACGGCGAGCCACTCGGTGGCCTTCTCGCTCGGCGTCGACGACGGCGAGGGCATGTCGGTCGACATGGCCCTCGCCGCCGCGGGCCGCATCACCGCCGCGACCGAGCTGCCCGTGAGCGTCGACTTCGAGCGCGGCTACGCCCCGGATGCGGCGGGCGTGCAGGCGAACGTCGCACGCCTCATCGAGGCCGGGGCGGCGGGCCTCAACATCGAGGACTCGCTCGCCGGTGCGACGAGCGAGCGCCGCCCGATCGAGGAGGCGGCCGCCCGAGTTGCCGCCGCGCGCGCCGCAGCCGACGCTGCCGGAGTGCCGCTCGCGATCAACGCCCGCACCGACACCCTCGCCGGATCCCCCGACAACTGGGACGAAGCGATCGACCGCGCGAACGCCTACGTCGACGCCGGCGCCACGAGCGTGTTCATGCTCGGCCTGCGCACCGAGCAGATGGTGGCGGATGCCGTGGCCGCCGTGCGCGCTCCGATCGCGGTCTTCGCGCATCCCGGATACCTGCCCCTCGCGCGCCTCGCGGAGCTCGGCGTCGGCCGCATCTCGTTCGGCCCGCAGATTCTCGGCCTCACGCTGTCGCACCTCGCCGATGCCGCGGCGCAGCTGACCGCGCGCGGCGACTACCCGGCCGAGCTCGGCTACCGTTACGAGTTGTGAGCTCCGACCCCGACTCTCTCGACGACGACGCCGACCTCGATCGATCGGGGCCCGGCTGGCAGCCCCTGCTCGACCGGCCCGGCTACGAGCAGTGGTGGGACGGCGACGCGTGGCGCGGCCGCCCGCATCGCGAGCCCGACCCGTTCGCCGCGTTCGGCCCCGAGCTCAGTCGCAGCATGCGTCCCGGACCGAACCGTGCCGCCGCGGTCGCGCGCGCGGGCACCGGCTTCACGCTGCTGGGCTTCGTGCTGCAGACGGTCGTCGCGACCGGGGCCGTGAGCATCCCGGGCATCGACCCGATCGCGCTCACGCTCGCCTCGCTCGCCTTGGCCGCCGTCATCGCGGCGCTCACGGCCGTCGCGGCCGTTCTCGCCCTGCGGGCGGCCCCGCGGCTCGGGGGGCGGGCGATCGCGACCCTCGCGCTCGGCGTGAGCATCGTGCTCGGCCTGGCTCCCGTGCTGCTGCTGACCGCGATCGGGCTCGCGGGCGGGCTGTAGCGCCTCGGACCGTGGCGGTGCCGCTCAGCGGTTGATCGCCCAGTAGATCATGAGCATCGTCACGATCGCCCCGGCCACGAAGTTCAGCAGCAGGAAGCGCTTCCACCCGCGATTGGCCGTCTCGGCGGTCGCATCGGTGATCATCCAGAACCGCGCGACGATGACGACGTAGGGCACGGCGGCGAGCAGGGCGAGCGGACCGGGCCACTCGGTGCCGAGCAGCAGCAGACCCGCGAGCGCGTAGGCGGCCACAGCGAGACGCGTCGTCGTTCGCGCCCCGAACACGGTCGCGATCGAGGCGAGCCCCCCCTCGCGGTCGGCGATGACGTCTTGCACCGCGCCGAAGGCGTGCGAGGCCATGCCCCACAGGAAGAACGAGATCAGGATGAGCCACAGGGCGGGCGTGAACGTCGCCCCGGCGAGCACGAGGCCGTAGACCGCGGGGCTCACGAAGTGCGTCGACGAGGTGATCGAGTCGAGCACGGGCTTCTCTTTGAAGCGCAGCCCCTTCGCCGAGTAGGCGATGACCGCGAAGACGCTCACGGCGAGCACGAGCCACGACAGGAGCGAGCCGAGCGCGACGAGCGCGATGAGGAACGGGACGTTCGAGAGGACCGCCGCCCACAGCGTCGTGCGGTGGATGCTCGGATCGAGCAGCGCCCCCTCCACGCCGCCCTTGCGCGGGTTGCGCAGGTCGCTCTCGTAGTCGAAGACATCGTTGATGCCGTACATCGCGAGGTTGTACGGGATGAGGAAGTAGATCGTGCCGATGACGAAGGCCGCGTCGATGCGGCCCGTCGTGAGCAGGTACGCGGCCGCGAAGGGGAACGCCGTGTTGATCCAGCTCAGGGGGCGCGAGCTGACGAGCAGCTGACCGAGGGTCCTCACGGTTCCCCATCATGGCGGCTGGGTGTGCGCCGCAGCAGCTCCCACACCGAGGGCAGCAGCACGAGGGCCGCGACGGTGTAGGCGAAGTCCTCGATCGGCGCGAGACCGATGAGCACGCCGCTGATGAGGCTGTCGTCGTAGGCCACGATGCCCGTGCCGATGATGACGTTGTCGAAGATCGCCGTCAGGGTGAGCAGCAGCACGGCGGCGAGCCCCACCGCGCGCCAGCGCGGTGCCCGGCGCACGACGATGGCCGCGATCGCGACGAGAGCGACCACGGCGAGGAAGACGATGTTGAGGAGGGTGTAGGTCATCCGGCGGCCCCCTCATCGATCGAGGTGGCGGATGCTCGGCGCGACCACCGGCCGTCGAGCCAGTCGACCGCCGCCGTGTAGGCGTTCATCGTGTTGTAGCAGAGCAGGGTGAGGAAGAAGACCTCTTCGATCGGCAGCTCGGGCCCGATGAGCAGGCCCGTCATGAACTCGGTCTGGCCCCGGAAGAAGATGCCGAGCAGGATGCCGCCGAGATCCCAGATGAGGAAGAACGCGACGCCGAGCGGCAGCACGATCGCCGCGCGGCGCGCGTCGCGCCAGAAGAACAGCCCGAAACGGCGGTCGAGCAGCACCATGCCCGTGATTGACACGGCGAGCGCCGCGAGGTACGCGAAGTTGATCGGAGACATCCGCGTTCGTCGGGTCAGGCGGCGGCGGTCGCCGGATCGGCCGAGGCCGCACCGACCGTGCGCTCGAGGGGCTCGGGCAGCGGGCCCGTCGAGGTGTCGCCGCGCAGCCGCTTGATGAGGATCTCGGCGCTGATGAGGCACATCGGCAGACCGATGCCGGGGATCGTCGAGCCGCCCGCGTAGTACAAGCCCTTGACCTTCTTCGAGACGTTGCCGGCCCGGAAGAACGCGCTCTGCGACAGGATGTGCGCCGGGCCGAGGGCCGTGCCGCGCCAGGCATTGAGGTCGTCGTTGAAGTTGCCGGGCCCGTAGGTGCGGCGCACGACGATGCGGTCGGCGAGGTCGGGGATCTTCGCCCAGTCGGAGATCTGCGCGACGATGCGGTCGGCGTAGACCTCGAGCGGGGTGTCGCCATCGCCGTCGATGTCGCCGCGCCCGAACGACAGGTCGGCGGGCGCCGGAACGAGCACGAAGACGTTCTCGTGACCCTCGGGCGCGACCGAGGGGTCGACGCCGCTCGGCTTACAGATGTAGAGCGATGCCGGGTCGGGCAACGTCGGCTGCGGGCCGAAGATCGACTCGAAGTTCTCGCGCCAGTTGGCCGTGAAGAGCAGGGTGTGGTGCTCGAGCTGCGGCAGCTCGCCCTTCACGCCCAGGTACATGAGCAGGGCGCTCGGGCCCGCCGTCTTCTTGTCCCAGTACGACTGCGGGTAGGTCTGCAGCTCGGCGGGCAGCAGCTGGGTCTCGCTGTGGTGCAGGTCGGCGGCCGAGACGACGATGTCGGCCTCGATGACCTCACCACCCTCGAGCTCCACCCCGCGAGCCTGCTTCGTGGCCGGGTCGACGATGATGCGCCCGACGGGCGACGAGGTGCGGATGCTCACCCCCTGCTCTTCGGTCACCGCGGCGATGCGCTCGATGAGGCGCGTGAAGCCGCCCATGGGGTACAGCACGCCGTCGGTGAGGTCGAGGTGCGACATGAGGTGGTACATGCTCGGCGTGAGGAACGGCGACGAGCCGAGGAAGACGGCCGGATAGCCGAGAATCTGCCGCAGGCGCAGGTCGCGGAACCGACGACCGACGTAGTCGTCGAGGTTCTGCAGCAGCATCTTCACGAGCTTGGCCGTGCGCGCGAGCACGTCGCCGCGCAGCAGCGGACCGAACGAGGCGAAGCTCGTGTAGAGGAAGCGCTTCTTGGCCATCTCGTAGGTGTCGAGCGCGGAGTCGAGATACGTCTCGAGCTTGGCGCCCGCGCCCGGCTCGATCGCTTCGAACAGCGCGATGTTCTCCTCGCGCGACGCCGCGATGTCGGTGGGGGTGTCGAAGCCCTGCGTGATCACGCGGTAGCCGGGGTCGAGCTGCACGAGCTGCAGCTGCTCGGCGGCGCTCGTTCCGCACAGCTTGAAGAAGTGGTCGAAGACCTCGGGCATGAGGTACCACGACGGCCCCATGTCGAATCGGAACCCGTCCTTCTCCCACGAGCCGGCGCGGCCGCCCACCTCAGGCTGCTTCTCGACGAGGGTCACCTCGTGACCATCGCGGGCGAGCAGGGCGGCACTCGCGAGCCCCGCGATCCCTCCACCGATGACGACGACGCGACTCATGATGCTGCTCCGTTCGAGGAGGTCGCGGCGAGGGGCCGCGAGCGGGGGGTTCGGCCGGCGAGCGCGCCGAGCGCGATGCGGGCCTTGACGGGGTCGGGAACGCGCACGCGCGCGCGGATGAGGCGGTCAGCGGGCGTGCGGCGCAAACGCACCGAGAGCTCGGCGAAGAGGCCCTGCGCGAGGGCGACGGCCCGGCGGCTGCCCTTCGGCAGCTCGGGGATGACCGCGGCGGAGGTGCGCAGGTCAGCGTCGATGTCGTCGAGCAGCCGCACCTTGTCCTCCTCCGTGAAGTTGTCGACGTTGACGCCGGGAAAGTAGCTGCGCCCGAGCGACTCGAAGTCGGCCGACAGATCGCGCAAGAAGTTGACCTTCTGGAAGGCCGCTCCGAGGGCGCGCGCACCGGCGACCAGGCGATCATTCTGCTCGTCGTCGATGTCCATCCCCTGCACGAACGCCCGGAGGCACATGAGTCCGACGACCTCGGCCGAGCCGTAGACGTAGCGATCGAAGCTCTCGGGGTCGTGCTCGGTATCGGTGAGATCCATGCGCATCGAGTGGAAGAACGGCTCGGTGAGTTCTTCGCCGAACCCGACCTCGCGTGCCGTGCGGGCGAAGGCGTGCACGACGAGGTTCGTCGAGTAGCCCGAGCGCATCGCGGCGTTCGTCTCGGCTTCGAACTCGTTCAGGTATCGCGCGGCGTGCACCTGGTCGAGCCCGGCCTCGGCCACGCCGCCGTCGACGATCTCGTCGGCGACGCGCACGAGCGCGTAGATGTTCTCGACGTGCTGCCGCACGGCCGGGTCGAGCAGGCGAGACGCCAGCCCGAACGAGGTCGAGTAGCGCCGGATGACGACCCCCGCCGTCTCGTCGGCGACGCGGTCGTAGAGGCTCAAGCGGTTCATCGCACCCGTTTCAGCACGGTCTCGGCGACGGGATGCAGCTCGTCGCGCAGGGAGGAGGGGATGTGCGGCTCGGCCAGGCGCGCGAGTGCGCGGTTGGCGTAGCCGCGCGCGAGGTCATCGGCGAAGGCACGGGCGCCGCACTCGATGAGCAGCGAGCGCGCCTCGTCGGCCTCGTCGACGCTGAGGTCGGCCTTTCCGATGAGGTCGCACAGTCGCGCCCAGGCGGGCGTCGAGCAGGCGAAGGCGATCATGACGGTGCGCTTGCCCTCGCGGAGGTCGCCGATCGTCGTCTTGCCGGTCGCCTCCTCCTCGCCGAAGACCCCGAGCACGTCATCCACGATCTGGTAGGCGATGCCGATGTCGCGCCCGAAGTCGCCGAGCGTCTCGACGGTCTGCTCGCTCGCCCCGGCCAGGATCGCCCCGGCCTGCAGCGGCGTCTCGAACGAGTAGACCGCCGTCTTCAGGCGCTCCATGGTGAGGATGTCGTCGACCAGGGGCATGTCCGGATCGATCGAGAAGTCGACATCGATGAGCTCACCCGCCGCGCTCGCGAACATCGCCTCGTCGAGCACGTCGAGCAACCGCTCGCGCAGCGGCGAACCCACACCGCTCTTGTCGATGAGCCGGTAGGCGTTGAATAGTGCGAGGTCGCCCGCGATGACGGCCGCCGACACCCCGCGGTGCTCGGCGATCTCGACACTCACCCCGCGGTCGACGGCGTGGTCGCGGTACGCGCCCGAGATGTTCGGGATGCCGCGGCGCACGAAATCGCGATCGATCACGTCGTCGTGCACGATGAGGGCGGTGTGCAGCAGCTCGAACGAGGCGCCCACATAGGCCGCGGCATCCATGTCAGAACCCCCGAGGCCCGCGTACGCGGCCATGACCATGCGGGGGCGGAAGCGCTTGCCGCCCTGCGTGTTGCGCTCGAGCAGGCCCCAGAGGTGCTCATAGTGCGTGCCCAGGGGGGCCGCACGCTTCTTGGATAGGCTGAAGAAGCGCTCCAGCACAGCGTCGACCATGGCCGCCCGCGACTCTGCGATCGCCTCCAGGTCGTTCCTTTTCACCCGAGCAGACTACCCCGGCCCATGATCGAAACCCCTGAAACCGTCGTCCTCCTCGCCGAGGACGGCTCCGTCGTCGGCACCGCGCCCAAAGCGACCGTGCACACGACCGACACGCCCCTGCACCTGGCCTTCTCGTGCCACGTGTTCGACGAGCACGGCCGCGTGCTCGTCACGCGGCGGGCCCTCGACAAGCGCACGTGGCCCGGAGTGTGGACGAACGCGTTCTGCGGGCATCCCGCGCCCGGTGAAGACACCGTGCAGGCGATCGCGCGGCGGGCCAAGCGCGAGCTGGGGCTGCGCATCACCGACGTGCGCGTGGCGCTGCCCGACTTCCGCTACCGCGCCGTCGACGCCTCGGGCATCGTCGAGAACGAGATCTGCCCCGTGTACACCGCGCGCGCGGCGGGCGAGCTCTCCCCCGCGGCCGACGAGGTCGCCGAGTGGGCCTGGATCGAACCCGCCGAGCTGCGCGCGGCAGTCGCCGCGACGCCCTTCGCCTTCAGCCCGTGGCTGGGCTGGCAGCTCGCCGCATGGGAGGGCGACTACTCGCCCTCCGCCTGAGCCCGCGTCGTCGTCCGCTCGCCTCCGGCCGCGGGGACGCGCCGTCGCGGCACCCGCACCACGGCGGTCGTGCCGTGCACACCATCCGAGAGCAGCGCGACCTCCCCGCCCAGCCGCTGCCGCACGAGCGTGCGCACGATCGGCAGGCCGAGGCCGGTGCCGGGAACGTCGCTGTGCCGCGCGGAGTGCACGCGGTAGAAGCGCTCCCACACGGCCTCCTGCTCCGCGATCGGGATGCCCGGGCCCTCGTCGGCGATGCGCAGCTCGATCCACTGCTCATCGGCGACGAGCGTCACGGTCACGGTGCCGCCCGCCGGGCTGAACTTGACGGCGTTCGAGAGCAGGTTGGAGCAGACCCTCGAGAAGTCCTGCTCGACGCCGAGCACGATCACCGGCTCGGCGGGCACGTGCAGCTCGACCTGCACGTCGCGCTCGCGCGAGACGAGGCCCGTCGCATCTTCGACGCACTCCACGATCAGACGCGACACGTCCACCTCGACCGCCGGCCGCAGCGCCGTCTCGGCGTTCGTCAGGCTGCTGAGCTCGAGCACGTCCTCGATCACATCGGCGAGCCGACGCGCGTTGCGATGGATGATGCGGCCCGCCAGGCGGTTGTCCCCCTCGAGCTCCGCCTCGGCCAATTGCTCGGCGAACCCGAGGATGCTCGTCACCGGCGTGCGCAGCTCGTGGCTGACCGACGCGATGAAGTCGTCCTTCTGGCGGTTGAGCTCGCGCAGTTCATCGGCGGCCTGAATGGCCGCGCGCTCGCGACGATCTCGCGCCGTGACATCCGTGAAGATGATCGTGACGATCGGCCGACCGCCCGCCTGCGAATAGGTCGCGACATCGACATCGAACCGTCGGTTTCCCTGCACCAGGTCGACACGCCCCGAGTCGCCCGCACGCACGAGATCATCGATCTCGGCAGAGCCGAGCACGGGCTGACCATCCCGACCCGTCAGCAGACGGCTCTCTCCATCGGCCGGCATCGGGTCCCACCCCAGGGCGTCGAGCGCCACGGGGTTCACGCCGACGATACGGATGCGACCCGAGTCGAGGCGCTCGCCGATGAACACGCCCGTGTCGGTGTTGATGATGCTGCCGCGCAGCAGGGCCTGCCGTGCCTCGAGCTGGGTGACGACGTTGGCCCAGTCGTTCCGAGCCGCCGAGACGTAAAGCGCGGCGGTCGCGTTGACGATCAGGAAGACCTGGATGAGCTCGATCGTCGTGCGCGTGCCGTCGTTCGCGAAGACGGCGAACGGTCCGCCCCCCAGGCTCGTCAGCACGATGACCGCGAGGGCGACGACGACGAGCTCGATCGACAGCAGCAGGGTCGCGAGGCGGAACGCCGCCCACAGCAGCGCCACGAACGGCACGAAGGCCGTCGGCATCGCGTTGCCGGGCCAGAACACGTACGCGATGATCGCCGTCAGCAGCAAGACCTGCACGACAGCCTCGACGGGTCTGGCGAGACGCACGAGGCGACGGCTCACCAGGCCGAGAGGAACGATGATGAGCAGCGCCGAGAGGTGCGAGGCGACGAGGCCGAGGAAGGTTGCGCCGAAGTCCTGACCGCGCAGCAGTGCCGCTGTCGCTCCCGCGATGAGGCCGATCGAGATCGATCCGAGCACCGCCGCGATCACCAGACGGCTCACATCGCGCAGGCTGTCGAGCCTCGACTCCGGGGCACCGCCCGACAGGACGCGGGCGACCACCCATGCCTCGACGGCGTTCGCGATGCCGAACAACACGGCGACGAGAAGCTCTCGCCCGCCCAGCACATTGCCGACGGCGGTCACCGCCGCGATGCCCCCTGCGGCGGCGAGCCGGGTGCCGCGCGAGGCCAGCAGGGCGATGACACTGATGCCCGCCGCCGGCCACCACGCCGCGATCGTTGCGTTGAGCGGACTGATCGTGACCGAGGCGACGCTGACACCGCCAGCAAGGAGGATCAGCAGGGCGACACCCAGTCGGCGCAGGGGCGTGCTCGAGCGCCACAAGGTCGACGCGAAGCCCTCCTGGCCCATCCGGATTCCTCTCGTGAACACCGACTCGCCCGTGCTCTTTCGTGAGAGACTACGCACCAGATGCCGGGGAGGGAATCGCATGGCGCATGTGCTGATCGTCGAGGATGAGCCCGACGTGCTGCTCCTCCTCGAGAACCGCATGCGCGGTGCTGGCCACGAGGTCGAGAGCGTCACCGACGGCGAGCAAGCGCTCGAAGCGGTCGCGCAGCGCGAGCCCGCCGTGATCATCCTCGACTGGATGATGCCCAAGCTCGACGGGCTCGCCGTCTTGGAGCGACTGCGCACGGGCGACTCCGAGCGCCGCATGAAGGTGCTCATGCTCACCGCCAAGTCGCAGCAGCACGACATCGACCGCGCCTACGCCGCCGGCGCCGACGACTACATCGTCAAGCCCTTCAGCTCGCGCGACCTCATCGACCGCGTCGCCGCACTCGCCGGCGACTGAGCCCTCGCGGCGAGTCGGCGGCCTACTCCCCCGCGGGCGCGATCTCGGTGCGGTGGAAGTTCTGCCACGAGCGCGACGCCGTCGGGCCGCGCTGCCCCTGGTAGCGGTTCGAGTACTGCCCCGTGCCGTAGGGGTTCTCGGCCGGTGACGACAGCCGGAAGAAGCACAGCTGCCCGATCTTCATGCCCGGCCAGAGCTTGATCGGCAGCGTCGCCACGTTGCTGAGCTCGAGCGTGACGTGACCGGTGAAGCCCGGGTCGATGAAGCCCGCCGTCGAGTGCGTCAGCAGACCGAGGCGGCCGAGCGAGCTCTTGCCCTCCAGCCGCGCCGCCACATCGTCGGGCAGCGTGACCTGCTCGTAGGTGGCACCCAGCACGAACTCGCCGGGGTGCAGGATGAACGGCTCGTCGGGCTTCGCCTCGACCAGGCGAGTGAGCTCGGGCTGCTCTTGCGCCGGATCGATGAACGGGTACTTGTGGTTGTCGAACAGCCGGAAGAAGGCATCGAGACGCACATCGACGCTCGACGGCTGCACCATGCCCAGATCGAGCGGATCGAGACCGATGCGGCCCGACGACAGTTCGGCACGGATGTCGCGATCGCTCAGCAGCATGCGGCCAGCCTAGCGAGCGGGTCGAGTTCGCTACACTGACAGCGCACCTCCGCGGTGCGACTGGGGATGTAGTTCAATGGCAGAACTTCAGCTTCCCAAGCTGATAGCGCGGGTTCGATTCCCGTCATCCCCTCGGCCCGCCGAAAGTTTCCCGGCGCAATGCTCGACGCGCAGACGCTGACGCGTCTGCGGGGTTCGATTCCCGTCATCCCCTCCGTGCCTATTGCGACGCCGCCGCTCCTGCGGCGTCGCGGCGCTTCCGCGCGACGAGCGCGGTCGCCGCGCTTCGCGTCTCGGCTCTCGCAGATCGAACAGCCGCTCCTGCGGCGTCGCGGCGCTTCCGCGCGACGAGCGCGGTTGCCGCGCTTCGCGTCTCGGCTCTCCTTGATCGAACCGCCGCTCCTGCGGGGGCCGCGGTCAGTCTTCGTCGTCGAGGGCGTAGGACTCGATCTCAGCGCGGAGGGCGTCGAGGGCGGCGGGCGCGAGACCCGCATCCCCCGTCACGGCGCGCCAGCCGTCGACGACGACGTCGCCGAAGTTGTGGCCGTGCCGGGCGGGCACGCTCTGGCCCATGAGCATGTCGATCGTGACCTGCAGGCCTGTGACGACAGGAATCCAGCGCATCGATGGGCTCACGTCGGGCCCGCGCTGCTCGTCGCGCAACCACTCCGGCTCCGACCAGAGCAGGTCGGCCGTGAGCCACGTGATGGGGTCGGTGGCGTGCTGCAGGTAGAGCACGCGCGGTTCGTCCCACGAACCCGTGAGGCGCTCGAGGTCGCCCGGGCGCGAGATCCAGCGCACGCGCTCACCGCCGTCGAGCACGGGCTGCCAGGCGGGGGATCCGGCGTCGCGAGCCGACTGCAGCTCGCGCCAGAGATCGGCACTCGGGGGGCTGCCGACGAACAGGGCGCCGTCGGTGCGATCGCGCAGCTCATCGAGATCGGCGAAGACCTCCTGAGCACCGTGCGCCCCGAGACTGAGCCCGTAGGTCACGAGGCGTGGGCGGTCGTCGGCCGGAAGCCGTGACCACTCGGCGTGCACGGCCTCGAAGGTCGCGCGCGCCGCGGCGACGGGAGCGTCGGGGTCGAACAGGAACGACACCCAGCTCGGCGTGTAGGCGTACTGCACGGCGACGATCGCCGTGTCGCCCGCGTGCAGGTACTCGACAGCGTCGACCGCCTGGTCTTCGAGCCAGCCTGAGCCGGTCGTCGTCGCGACGACGAGCAGCTCGCGGTCGAACGCGCCGGTGCGCCGCAGTTCGTCGACCGCGAGAGCGGCCCGCTCGTCGACCGTCGCCGCGTTGCCGATGCCGACGTAGACCCGCACCGGCTCGCGCGCCTCGACCCCGGTCAGCTGCTCGATCTCGGCGGCCGTCGGGCCGCCCGCGACGAACGCGGCGCCGTGACGGCCGAGCCCCTCCCAGTCGACGGCCGAATCGGGCCCCGCCGATCGCACCGCGCTCGCCGGCTCGATGAGATCGGCGTCGGGGGCGCCGTTGCGGTCGGCGTACACCGCATCGATCGCGGCGACGACGCCCATGCCGAACAGCAGCAGCGAGGCCGCGACGACCGCCGAGGCCACGAGCCCGCCGACAGCCCGGCCCGCGAGGCGCACGAGGTGCGCGGTCATGCGGCGCACCCCGCGACCGATGACGAGCAGCAGCGCGGCGGTCAGCAGCGCGCCGAGGAGGAAGGCGCCGACCGCGACGGCGTCGATGGGCTCGACCTCGACGAGCGCGCGCACCGCGTTCTGCCAGCGCACCGCCACGAACCCGACGACCACAATGACGACGACCGAGAGCACGAGCATCCCGACCCAGAAGAGGCGACGGCCGCGCGGCGAGGGCGTGCGCACGAAGCGCGACCGCACGAACCACCACACGAACGCGCCGAGCGCATAGCCGATCGCGAAGGAGGCGCCGCTCAGCACGCCCTGCAGCAGCGCGGGCCGCGGCAGCAACGACGGGGTGAGCGAGAGCGCGACGACCACGAGACCGACGAGCACGCCGCCGGGATCGAGATGCCACCAGCGCCGCGCCGTCATGCGCTCAGCCTACGACCGCGCAACTGTTCACGACCGCGCGACCGTGTGCGACTGCGTGACGACTCGTGCGCGGTGGACCAAACCGAATCGCGGAGGGCGGCGAAGAAGCAGTACGCAAGGGGAAAGAAGGAGAACGGACATGAGCCGAGTACTCGTGGCGATGACGGCGGCGGGGGCCGCGGTCATCCATGGTGCCGCGGGTGCGACGGCCGCCGACGGGGGCGTCGGCACCGTTCTGCTGATGGCGGGAGCCGCCGAGCTCGCGATCGCGGTGGGGGCCGCGATCGGCGCCCGGTGGCTCCCCGCCGCCCGCACGCTCGCCGTGCTGCTCGCGGTTCCGGTGCTGCTCTGGGCGACGTCGCTGCTCGTCGCCGTGACCGCCGACTCACCCGCGATCGCCAGTGCACTGGCGACCGTCCCGCTCGCGGGAGCATCGCTGCTGGGTCTGGCCGGGTCGGCATACGCGGGGGCGGATGCCCGGCGCACGCGGGTGGGGGCCCGCGTGCGCCCGGCCCGCGCCGGAATCGCGCTCGCGACCGCGGCCGTGCTCACGGCGCTCGTCGTGACACCCTCGGTCGCCGCGACGCTGCCGCGCACGGCGACCGAGCCGAGCACCGTCGTCGAACCGCAGCCGGCCGCCCCGACGATCGAGTTCGGCGACCACTCGGGTCACGAGGGCTACGACGGGCTGAGCGACTGAGCGACGTCTAGTCGCGCGAGGTCTAGTCGCTCGGCGCAATCGCGCGGCCGATGCCCGGTTCGGCGTCGGCCATGAAGCGGCGCACATCGTCGTCGACGATGATGTCGCTCGGTCGCAACGGCCGCGCGAGGTGCAGCCCGTCGAGCGAGCGGATGCGACTGAGCGCCACGTAGGTCTGCCCCGGCGCGAAGGCGCGGGGTCCGAGGTCGACGATCGCGCGGTCGTAGGTCGAGCCCTGCGACTTGTGGATCGTGACGGCCCAGGCGAGCCGCAGCGGAAACTGGGTGAACTCGGCGACGACATCTTTCGACACGCGCTTGGTCGCCGCGGAGTAGGTGTACTTGTACTTCTCCCACGTGGCGGGCACGACCTCGTGGCTCTCGCCGTCGACGTCGACGAAGACCGTGCGGCCGATGCGCTCGACCGTGCCGAGGCTGCCGTTCACCCAGCGCGGGTGGCCGTCGCCCCCCGTGTCGTTGCGCAAGAACATCACCTGCGCCCCCACCTTGAGCTGCAGCTCCTCGTCGGCGGGGTAGCCGCCCTTCGGCCCGAACTCGCCGACCACGTCGGCGCGCGCCGTCTTGGCGTCTCCGGGCAGGTGGCGCAGCGCATCCATGTTGATGCGCGTGACGGTCGCGTTCGTCGTCGCCAGCGTCAGCACGCCGTCGTCGGGCGCCGGACGCGCGCCGGCCTCGTTGAGGGCGCGCCCGATCTCGGGGGTCACGGTGCCGTGCCGCACGGCCGTGAGCATGGCGCGGAAGTCGGCGTCTTGCTGACGGTGGATGGTCTGCAGCTCGACGATGCGCAGGTCGGCCTCGGCCCACACCCGCGCATCGAAGAACCACATCGACCGGTAGTGATCGGCGTAGTACGCGCGCTCGCCCTCATCGCGGCCCGGCACCGGGGCGAGCTGGTACGGGTCGCCGAAGAGCACCACCTGCACGCCGCCGAAGGGCTCGTGCCGGCGAGCCCGCGCCTGGCGCAGGCGGCGGTCGATCGCATCCATGAGGTCGGCGCTCACCATCGAGACCTCGTCGATCACGACCGTGTCGACCGAGGCGAGCAGCCGGCGCAGTTCTGGCGGGTCATCGAAGTCGTGGTCGGCGATGAGCCCGATCGGCAGGCGGAACAGCGAGTGGATGGTCTGCCCGCCGACATTGAGGGCGGCCACCCCCGTCGGCGCGCACACGACCACCGTGCGATCGGTCGCCGCCACGAAGGCGTCGAGCAGGGTCGACTTGCCGGTGCCCGCGCGGCCCGTGACGAACACGTGCTCGCGCGTCGACGCGATGAGATCGAGCACCGCGGTCTGCTCGGGGCTGAGCGCGGTGCCGGTGGTCTGCGCCATCTGCCGCCCGCCCTCTCCGTGCCCTCCGACCACTGTAGCCGCGGCGCGCGGGCAGAATCGCACGCACCGCGGTCGGGCGCCCGGGGTGCGCGCCTAGGCTGGGCGCATGTCTCGGGCAGTGCTCGTGTGGGGAGGAGCCGCGGCCGCCATCCTCGGCGTCGGCGCCCTCGCGCTGGGTGCCGTGGCGATGACCGCGACCCCCGCCGCGCACGTGCAGCGCTACCTCGACGCGCTCGCGCGCGACGACCTCGTCACCGTCGCGCGGCTCGCCGGGCTCGAGCCGCCGACCGCGATGCCGCTCGGCGATGAGGGCGAGCCGAGCATCCGCCGCATCGTCAGCAGCCTCGCCGCCCCCGACGGGACGGTGACCGTCGTTGCCGAATACGGCGATGACACGGATGCCGTGCGCGTGCCCTTCGTGCTGCGCCCCGCGCCGCCGACCCTCGGCCTCGTGCCCGCCTGGGCCTTCGCGCAGGCACCGGTGGCCGCGCTCGAGGTCGCGGCCGATCAGCACGACCGTCTCGTCGTGGGCGAGCGCCGCGTGCAGACCGCGTCGCCCGGGGAGTCGGTGCTCGTGAACGCCTTCGTGCCCGCGCGCGTGACGGTGCGCCTCGACGAACCGCTCGTGGTGGCCGACCCCGTGACGGTGCGCGTGCCGGGCGACGCCGGGCCCGTCGTGCTCGCCGTGCGGCCGGCCGAGCGGCTCGACCGCGCGGTCACCGAGCAGGTCGAGGCGCTCCTGATCGCGTGCGCCGAGCAGCAGGTGCTGCAGCCGGCGGGCTGCCCGTTCGGCATCGAGATCGACGACCGCGTGATCGACCGCCCGAGCTGGAGGCTCGTCGAGTCGCCCGCGCTCGCGCTGGCTGCGGGCGAAGAGCCCGGGGTCTGGCTCTGGCGCGGCACGGGAACGGCGGCCATCACGGTGACGGTGCAGCGGCTCTTCGACGGCCGCACCGCCGAGCGCGATGACGAGGTCGAGTTCATCGTGCGGGGCGAGGTCGTGCTCGGTCCTGAGGGTCCGAGACTGACGGTCTACCCGCCCGACTGATCGCGCGTGCCCACCGACGCGGTCGGCGGGCGCCCGGCGCCCGACCGCTCGCTCACGCGGGCCCGGTCGGCGAGCATCGCGTTCCAGGCCTCGAGCTCGGCGTCGCCGTCGCGGTCGGCCTTGCGGTCGAGGCGCGTGCTCTCGCGCTTATCGGCGCGGCTCCAGCTCCACACCACGAGCATCGCGAGCACGAGGGTGGGAATCTCGCCGACGCTCCAGGCGATGCCACCGCCGGTCTGCTGGTCGGCGAGCGGCGGCTGGCCCCACTCGCGCCCCATCGCCCCGAACCACTCGGGCAGCAGGAGGCCCGTGCCGGTGATGAGCGAGAGCCCGAAGAAGGCGTGGAACGCCATCGTCGCGAGCAGGATGATGAGCCGGATCGGGTAGGGCGGCCGATACGGCGCGGGGTCGACGCCGATGAGGGCATTGACGAAGAGGTAGCCGCTGAGCAGGAAGTGCAGCACCATCCACTGGTGGCCGAGGTGGTCGCTCACGGCCCACGAGAACAGCGGCGAGTAGTAGAACACGAGCAGCGAGACCGCGAACACGACCGAGGCGACGAGCGGGTGCCCCACGATGCCGGCGAAGCGCGAGTGCACGATCGCGAGGATCCATTCGCGCGGCCCGCGCGATCCGTCTTTGCGGGCGTGGATGGCCCGTGCCGCGAGCGTCACGGGCGCCCCGAGCACGAGCATCACGGGAATGCCCATGCTGAGCACCATGTGGCCGAGCATGTGGACGCTGAACAGGTACTTCTCGTACACCGCGAGCCCGCTGCTCGTCACGATGACGAGCGTGATCATGCCGAGCGTCCACAGAATCGTGCGGTGCAGCGGCCAGGCGTCGCCGCGGCGGTGCAGCCGGACGACTCCCGCGAGGTAGAAGAAGGCGCCGAAGCCCGCGAGCAGCGCCCAGAGCAGGTTGAGATCCCACTCGGTGGCGAGGCGCCAGGCCTCGAAGGCGGGCGGCAGCGGTGCGCCCGTGAGGATCTCGGCGGGGCTCGGGTCGGCGAGCTCGTCGACGGGTACTTGCGGCACGGGGGTCGCTGTGCGGGCGAGTGCGGTCGCCAGGCCCGAGGCGATGCCCATGAGCGCGAGCTCGGCGCTCACGATGATCCAAAAGGTCGAGCGCGGCCGTTGCTCGCGCTCGAGCCGGCGGATGAGCGATCGCCGGTACGCCGCCCCGAAGGCCCCGAGCCCGATGAGGGCCGCGACCTTCGCCGCCACGAGGGCGCCGTAGGGCGTCGCGAGCGCGTCGAGCCCACCCATGCGCAGCTGCGCGCTGACGAGGCCCGAGGCGGCGACCACGATGAACGCGACGAGCGCGATCGTCGAGTATCGCGCGAGCACGATCGGCAGGCGGTCGGCGAGGGCGCGCCGAGCGAGCACGATCGTGAGCAGTCCGCCCACCCACGCGGCGGCGAACACGCTGTGCAGGTAGACAGCGGTCACGGCCGCATCGTGGTCGGCCGTGCCGCCCGTGTGCCCGGTCTGCGCGACGGGCCAGAGCGCCGCGACCGCGACGACGAGCACACCGGCGAGCACGGCGGGGCTGCGCACGGCGAAGCACAGCACCGTGACGACGGCGGCCATGAGGGTCGTCGCGAGCCAGGCCTGCCCGAGCTCGGTCGAGCCGAGGAAGGCCGCGAGCAGGCGTCCGAACCGCTCATCGAGCGCGACGGGCTCGAGGTAGGCGGCGAGGAAGGTGAAGAAGGCGGAAGCCGCTGAGGCGAGGGTCCACACCCCCGCCGACGCGGCAGCGACATCGAGCGCGCGCCCGTGCTCCGGGCGCTCGGGAGCGAGCGCGAGCACGGCGAGCAGCAGGCCGCCGATCGCTCCGGCGGCACCGAGCGTGGCCGCGAGCTTGGCCACGGGGAGGCCGTACCGCACCAGTGCCCCCGGGTCGGCGAGCAAGGGGGCCTCGGCCCCGCCACCCACGACGAGGCCCACGAGCAGCGCGATGATCGCGCCGGCGCCGAGCGCGGTGCCGCCGATGAGCCCCCAGGGCAGCAGGGTGGCGCGAGTGCGCGCGGGGGCCGTGATCGTCACCCCTCCAGGCTAGGCGACCGTGCTGAGTGAGGGCGCTGAACGATCACCACCGCGAACGCACGGAGGGCGGCCCCCCGTCATCGGGGGACCGCCCTCACCTCGCGCGGACGCGGGCGTTCGTGGAGCTGCTGGCTACTTGGCGGCAGCCTTCAGCTTGCTGCCGGCGCTGACCTTCACGCCGTACGACGCGGCGATCTGGATGGCCTCGCCGGTCTGGGGGTTGCGACCCGTGCGGGCGTCGCGGTGGGTGCGCTCGAAGGCGATCCAGCCGGGGATGGCGACCTTGGTGCCGCTCTTGACGGCGCCGGAGACGACCGAGAAGAGGCCGTCGATCGCGCGGTTCACATCAGCCTGGCTCAGGCCCGACTCTGCGGCGATAGCCGCGACAAGCTCGGAACGGTTCATGGTGTCCTCCTCGGACCTCAACAGTTTGGTGGAGATGATCCGCAGCCGTGATCTGACCGCGAACCGCCTCGACGGTACCAGCACTCCCGCGAGTTTCCGGGCATTTGCGCGCGAGGCGCGGCAACCCGCGATGGTCGGCGCACACAGGAGGAGGGGGCGCCCGATCCGGGCGCCCCCTCCTCGAGGCAGTGCGTGGTGCGAGTGGGTGCTACCAGCTCGACTTGGTGATGCCGGGCAGCTCGCCGCGGTGCGCCATGTCGCGGAACCGCACACGCGAGATGCCGAACTTCGTCAACACACCGCGAGGGCGGCCGTCGACGGCGTCGCGCGAACGAACGCGCACGGGCGACGCGTTGCGGGGCAGCTTCTGCAGGCCCTTGCGCGCGGCCTCGCGCGACTCGTCGGTGCCGTTCGGGTCGACGAGCGCCTTCTTCAGCTCGAGTCGCTTCGCGGCGTACCGCTCGACGACAACCTTGCGCTGCTCATTGCGCGCGATCTTGCTCTTCTTCGCCATGACTTAGCGCTCCTCGCGGAATTCGACGTGCTTGCGGATGACCGGGTCGTACTTCTTGAGCACGAGGCGGTCGGGGTCGTTACGACGGTTCTTGCGGGTCACGTAGGTGTACCCGGTGCCGGCGGTCGACTTGAGCTTGATGATCGGACGGACGTCCTGCTGCTTGGCCACTAGATCTTCTCCCCACGAGCGAGCAGGTCCTTCACGACCGCTTCGATGCCACGGGCATCGATCGTCTTGATGCCCTTGGCCGAGAGCGTCAGGGTGACGTTGCGGCGAAGCGACGGCACGAAGTACGTCTTCTTCTGGATGTTCGGGTCGAAACGGCGCTTGGTGCGCCGGTGCGAGTGCGAGATGTTGTGGCCAAAGCCGGGAACGGCTCCGGTCACCTGGCAGACGGCTGCCATGGTTCCTCCAATATGTGGCTACCGTACGGCGAGCGCCGTACCCAAGGTCACTTGTCGGCACGCAGACACCCGGTGCTCCTGAGCAGGAGCGACCTCGTCGATGCGGCTGACGAGACGGGAGCGCGTACAAGGCGGGCGGATGGCCGCCCGACACAAACCCCTAGCCTACGACGAAAGGGGGTCGGCCTGCAATCTCGAGCAGGCCTCGCACAGCCCGAAGACGTCGACGACGTGCTCGGCCCGCGTGAAGCCGTGCTCGCCGGCGACCTGCCGAGCCCACTCCTCGACCGCGCGGGCCTCGATCTCGACCGTGAGCCCGCAGTTGCGGCAGATGAGGTGGTGGTGGTGGCTGCCGGGCGTGCAGGCGCGGTAGAGCGCCTCGCCTTCCTGCTGCAGCGAGTCGGCCTCGCCCTCCTCGGCCAGGTCGGCGAGGGCCCGGTAGACCGTCGCGAGCGCGATGCTCGAGCCCGCATCCTTCAACGCCCCATGCAGGGCCTGCGCGCTCACGAAGCCCTCGCGCTCGCTGAGGGCCGTGCGCACGGCCTCGCGCTGCCAGGTGTTGCGCTTCATCGCAGCGCTCCGGCCCGCGCGCCCGCGCGCGAGCCGATGATGCGGCACACCACGTAGATGGCGAACGAGATCGTGGTGATGTACGGGCTGATGGGCAGCGAGCCGCCGATGGCGAGCAGAATGCCGCCGACGGCCGAGACGAGCCCGAAGACCATGCTGAGCACTGGCACCATGACGGGCGAGCTCGAGACGCGCAGCGCTGCGGCCGCCGGCGTCACGAGCAGCGCCATCACGAGCAGCGCGCCGATGATCTGCACCGACACCGCGACCGTGAGCCCCAAGAGCGTCATGAACAGGATGCTCAGGGCCCGGCTCGGCACGCCCCGAGCGCTCGCCACCTCGGCGTCGAGGCTGTCGAAGGCCAGGGGGCGCCAGACGATGAGCAGCGCGACGAGCACGACGATGCTGATGCCGATGAGCAGCCCGAGCTGCGGCAGATCGACGCTGATGATCTGACCCGTGAGCAGCCCGAACTTGTTGCCGCTGCGACCCGGGTACAAGGCGAGGAAGAGGATGCCGAGGCCGAGGCCGAACGGCATGAGCACGCCGATGATCGAGTTGCGGTCGCGCGCCTTGGCCCCCAGCACGCCGATGAGCCCCGCGGCGATGAGCGACCCGACGATCGAGCCGGCCACAACGTTGAGGCCGAGGAGCAGGGCAGCGGCCGCCCCCGCGAACGAGAGCTCACTGATGCCGTGCACGGCGAAGGCCATGTCGCGCTGCATGACGAAGACGCCGATGAGGCCGCCCACGACGCCGAGCACAGCGGCGGCGATGATCGAGTTCTGCACGAGTGCGAGCAACTGCAGGTAGGTGGCGGGGTCGACGAACGTCATGCGACGACCTCGTGATGGTGCTCGGCCTCGGGCGTGCCGACGACGATGACGCGCCCGCGCGAGCGGAACACCTCGACGGGCGTGCCGTACAGCCGGCTCAGCACGTCGTCGCGCAGCACCTCGTCAGGGGTGCCGATCGTGAAGCGCCCCTGCGCGAGGTAGAGCACGCGGTCGACGATCGCGAGCACCGGGTTGATGTCGTGCGTCACGAAGACGACGGCCGTGCCATGCTCGCGCCGTCGGGCGTCGATGAGCTCGCTCACCGCGCGCTGGTGCTGCAGGTCGAGGCTCATGAGGGGCTCGTCGCACAGCAGGAGGGTCGGGTCGTCGGCAAGGGCCTGCGCCACCCGCAGCCGCTGCTGCTCGCCGCCCGACAGGCTGCCGAGTGGCCGGTCTGCATAGGACTCTGCTCCGACGGAGGCGAGCAGGGCATCCACTCGTTCGCGATCACCGCGCGTCGAGATCGGCGGCCCCCAGCGGGTGCCGTTGACGCCGAGCGCGACGAGGTCGCGGCCGCGCAGCGGGGTGCCGGGCGCGGCGATCTTCTGCTGCGGGATGTAGCCGATGCGGCGGTGTCCGCGGTGCGCGGCATGACCGCCCACCTGCACCGTGCCCTCGTCGAGGCGGCGCTCGCCGAGCATGGCGCGCAGGAGGCTCGTCTTGCCCGTGCCGTTGCCGCCGAGGACGGCGATGAACTCGCCGGGATGCACGTCGAGATCGAGGCCGCTCCAGAGCTCGCGGTTGCGCACGCGGAGGGCCCCGCCGCGGATGCTGAGCACGGGGCTCGGCGTCGCGGCGGGGCGTCCCGCTGTCGGGTCGGTCGTCACGCCGGGGTCACTGCCCCCACGACCGCTTCGATGTTCGCGCGCATCCACGAGACGTAGTCTTCCCCGTCGGGCAGGGTTTCGACGAATGAGACCACGGGAATCCCCGCCGCCTCGGCCGCCGCGCGAACGCGCTCGGTCTCGGCACTCGCGGTCTGCTCGTTGTAGGCGAGCAGGCGCACTTCGCCCGAAGCGATGAGGTCGAGGGTCTGCTGCAGGGCGAGCGGGGGAACGTCGGCGCCCTCCTCGATGGCCTCGGTGAACTCCTCCGGCGTCTCGTCGTCGAATCCGAGCTCGGCCAGCAGGTAGGCCGGAACGGGCTCGGTCGCGGCGACCACGCCGCCCCCGAGCGCTGCGGCGGCGGCCTCGAGCTCGGCCTCGACGGCCTCGAGCTCGGTCACCCACGCGGCGAGGTTCTGCTCGTACGCAGCCGCGTTCGCGGCGTCGAGCTCGGCGAGCTCGCCGGCGATCGCCGCGGCGACATCGCCCATGACATGCACGTCGTACCAGACGTGCTCATTGACGCCCTCGAGGTGGCCGTGGCCGTCATCCTCGCTGTGGGCCTCGCCCTCGGAGTGGGCCTCCTCCTCCGAGTGGGCCTCCTCCTCCGAGTGCGCGTCCTCCTCGAGGCCCGCGACGGCGGCGGCCGAGACGACGACGGCCGTCGTGCCCGAGCCCTCGACGAGCAGGTCGATGAAGGGGTCGTAGCCGCCGCCGTTCTCGATGACGAGGTCGGCGCCGGCGATGGCGAGCTGGTCCTGCGCGCTCGCCTCGTAGCTGTGCGGGTCTTGCGCGGCGGAGTCGATGATGCTCGTGACGGTCGCGAGGTCGCCGGCGATCGCCGCGGCGATGTCGCCGTAGACGTTGGTCGAGGCGACGATCGACAGTCCGGTCGCCTCGGGTGCGGGCGCGGCGCACCCGGTGAGGGCGAGGCCGGCGGCGGAGGCGACGAGCAGGGCGGGAAGAGCGCGGCGGGTCGTGGTCATGGGGTCGATGCTACGGCTTATCGAGAATGGTTGTCAAAACGATTCTCAATAAGGATCAGGCCGGTGACGGCTCAGGATGCTCCGCTACCGTCGCCCGCATGTCGAACCGCCGCGTGATGCTCACCATGACGGGGCTGCACCGCGCGCTGTTGCGTCTGACGGGTGGGCGGTTCGGTCGCCAGCTCGGCGGAATGCTCGTGATCGAGCTCACCACGATCGGCCGGTCGAGCGGGCTGCCCCGCACGGCGATCCTCACCGTTCCGCACCGTGAGGCGGGCCCTGGCGGCGAGCGCCTCATCGTGATCGCGAGCCGGGGCGGCGACGACCTGCAGCCTGCGTGGTACCTCAACCTCGTGGCCGAGCCGACCGTGCAGGTGGCGAGGGTCGGCGAGCATCCCCGCCCCTACCGGGCTCGCACGGCCGAGGCCGCCGAGCGGGCGCGACTCTGGCCGCTCGCCGTGCGCGCGTACAGCGGCTATGCCGCGTACCAGCGCAAGACGGCGCGCGAGATACCGGTGGTGATTCTCGAGCCGACCACCGAGGCCGAGGCCGATTAATCGAGCAGCAGCGCCGGCTCTTCGATGACGCTCGCGACGTCGGCGAGGAAGCGGCTCGCGACGTCGCCGTCGACCACGCGGTGATCGAACGAGCCGCCGATCGTCGTGACGAAGCGAGGCCGCACCTCGCCGTCGACGACCCACGGCTTCTGCTTGATCGTGCCGAGCGCGACGATCGCCACCTCGCCCGGGTTCAGGATGGGCGTGCCGGTGTCCATGCCGAACACGCCGATGTTGGTGATCGTGATCGTGCCGTCGGCCATGTCGGCGGGCTGCAGCTTGCCGTCGCGCGCCGTGTTGGTCATGAGCTCGATCGCCTGGGCGAGCTCGCGCAAGCTCAGATCTTGCGCGTTCTTGATGTTCGGCACGACGAGCCCGCGGGGGGTCGCCGCCGCGAAGCCGAAGTTGACGAAGTGGTGCACGATGATCTCGGTGTCGGTCCACGTCGAGTTGACCGTGGGGTTGCGGCGCACCGCCCAGATCATCGCCTTCGCCATGATGAGCAGCGGCGAGACCTTGATACCCGCGAAGTCGGGGCTCGCCTTGAGGCGCTTGACGAACTCCATCGTGCGGGTCGCGTCGACGTCGACGAAGACGCTCACGTGCGGCGCGCTGAACGCGCTCTTGACCATGCCCGCCGCGATCGCCTTGCGCACGCCCTTCACGGGAATGCGGTCCTCGCGCTCGTTCGGCCACGCGGGGGTCTGGATGTTGCGGAACACGCTCGCCTGCTGCGCGTGCCGGATGACGTCATCGCGCGTGATCTCGCCCGCGAGGCCCGTGGCCGTGACGGCCGTCAGGTCGACGTCGAGGTCTTTCGCGAGCTTGCGGATGGGCGGCTTCGCGATGACCGGACCGGAGTCGGCGGCGGGCACCGAGGCCAGGCGCGGCGCGGCAGCCGGAGCGGGGGCCGCAGAGGCGGGAGCCGCGGCGCGACCGCGCGTGCGGCGCGAGGCGACGTGACCCTTGGCGCCGTAGCCCACGAGCACGGCGCCGGGCTTCTCGGCCTCCGCCTCGCTCGCGATGCTGGATGCCGTGTCGGCGACGCCGGGATCGGTCGCGTCCGAGGGCCCGGCACCCGCATCCCCCCGCACCGTGATGATCGGGGTGCCGACCTCGACGGTCTGGCCCTCCTCGACGAGCAGGGCGTCGACCGTGCCCGCGAAGGGAGACGGCAGTTCGACGAGCGACTTCGCCGTCTCGATCTCGACGATCACCTGGTTGATGGTGACGGTATCGCCGGGCTTGACGTGCCACGACACGATCTCGGCCTCGGTCAGGCCCTCCCCGACGTCGGGGAGCGGGAACTCGGAGATGCTCACGATTCCTCCAGTGCGATCAGTAGGCCAGGGCGCGGTCGACGGCGTGCAGGATGCGGTCGACGTCGGGCAGGTAGGCGCCCTCGAGCTTGGCCGGGGGGAACGGGGTGTCGTAGCCGCTCACGCGCAGCACGGGGGCTTCGAGGGAGTAGAACGCCTTCTCGGTCACGGTCGCCGCGATCTCGGAGCCGATGCTCACCGAGCCCGGCGCTTCCTGCGCCACGACGAGCCGGCCGGTGCGGCGCACCGAGTCGAGCAGCGGACCGTAGTCGATGGGCGAGAGCGAGCGCAGGTCGACGACCTCGAGGCTCGTGCCCTCCTCGGCCGCCACCTCGGCGGCATCGAGCAGCATGCTCACCATGGCGCCGTGGCCCACCACCGTCACATCGGTTCCCGCGCGCACGACGCGCGAGGCGTGAAGGTCGGCACCGGGCGACGCCCGGTCGACCTCGCCCTTGGGCCAGTAGCGGCTCTTGGGCTCGAAGACCATGACGGGGTCGGTGCTGGCGATCGCCTGCTGGATCATCCAGTAGGCATCATGCGGGGTCGCGGGGCTCACGAGACGCAGGCCCGCGGTGTGGGCGAAGTAGGCCTCGGGGCTCTCCTGGTGGTGCTCGACCGCGCCGATGTGGCCGCCATAGGGCACGCGGATGACGACGGGCAGCTGCAGCGCCCCCTCGTGCCGCGCGGTGAGCTTTGCGAGCTGCGTCGTGATCTGGTCGAAGGCCGGGAAGATGAAGCCGTCGAACTGGATCTCGACGACGGGTCGGTAGCCGCGCATCGCGAGCCCGATCGCGGCCCCGACGATGCCCGACTCGGCGAGCGGGGTGTCGAGCACGCGGTGGGCGCCGAACTGCTGCTGCAGGCCCTCGGTCACGCGGAAGACGCCGCCGAGCGGGCCGATGTCCTCGCCCATGAGGATGACCTTCTCGTCGGCTTCCATCGCCGCGGCCAGGCCGAGCGTGAGGGCCTTGGCCATGGTCAGGGTCTCGACCGTCATGAGGCACCCCCCTCGAACGAGGCCTCGTAGTCGGCGAGGGCCTGGCGCTGCGCCTCCATGACCGGATGCGGCTGGCTGTAGACGTGCTCGAACATCGAGTCGGCCGCGGGCGGCTCGAGGGCGAGGGTGCGGGCGCGCGCCTCGGAGGCGAACTGCTCGGCCTCGTCGTGCACCTCGGTGAAGAAGGCCTCGCTCTCGCCGAGTCCGCGCAAGTAGGTCTCGAAGCGGCTGATCGGGTCGCGCTCCTGCCAGTAGTGCAGCTCGTCGTCGTCGCGGTACTTCGTCGGGTCGTCGCTCGTGGTGTGCGCACCCATGCGGTACGTGAGCGCCTCGATGAACTGCGGGCCGTCTCCCGCGCGTGCGGCGTCGAGGCTCGCGGCCGTCGCGGCGTAGCTCATGAGCACGTCGTTGCCGTCGATCTGCACGCTCGGAATACCGAAGCCGCGCGGCCGGTGGAAGAGCGGCGTGCGCGACTGCACGCGCACGGGCACCGAGATGGCCCAATGGTTGTTCTGCAGGAAGAACACCTGCGGGGTCTGGTAGCTCTGCGCGAAGACGAAGGCCTCGTTCACGTCGCCCTGGCTTGTGGCCCCGTCGCCGAAGTAGACGAGCACGGCCGTGTCGGTCTCGGGGTCGCCCGTGCCGACCAGGCCGTCGAAGCGCAGCCCCATGGCGTAGCCCGTGGCGTGCAGGGTCTGCGAGCCGATCACGAGCGTGTAGAGGTGGAAGTTGCCGGTCTCGGCCGGGTTCCAGCCCCCGTGCGTGAGGCCGCGCAGCATCTTGATGATCTGCACGACGTCGAGACCGCGGATGTGGCCGACCGCATGCTCGCGGTAGGCGGGGAAGATGTGGTCGTGGGCCCGAGCGGCGAAGCCCGAGCCGACCTGGGCGGCCTCCTGGCCGAGGCTCGGAATCCACAGGGCGAGCTGGCCCTGGCGCTGCAGGTTGCCGGCCTCGATGTCGAAGCGCCGGATGACGCGCATCGTGCGGTAGAACTCGCGCAACTGCTGCTCGGTGAGAGCATCCACATAGGGCAGGTAGGCCTCGGTGGCGTCGCTCGCGACCCGCGTTCCGTCGGGCGCGAGCAGCTGCAGCGTCTCCGGGGTGTACGACATGCGTTCCACTCTAGGCCCGGCGGTGGGGGCCGAAGTCAGAGGGTTCGAACAACCTCGCCCGCGACCGCCAGCAGAGATTCCACAGACTCGGCCTCGCCGATCGAGACACGGATGCCCTCCGGAGGGAACACGCGTGCGACGATCCCGGCACTGGCGAAAGCCTCGCCCGCGGCGGCCGTGGCCGGCCCGGTCGGCAGCCACACGAAGTTGCCCTGCGATACCGGCACATGCCAGCCCTGCTCGCGCAGCGCGGCCTGCACGGTGTCGCGCCGCGCCGCGAGCGCGCGCACCCGCGCGAGCAGTTCGGGCTCGACCTGCATCGCCGCGAGCACGGCGCGCTGCGCGGCCTCGGTGACGCTGAGCGGAATCGCCGTGCTGCGCGCGGCGTCGAGCACCGCGACGGGGCCGATCGCGTAGCCGACGCGCAGACCCGCGAGCCCGTAGGCCTTCGAGAACGTGCGCAGGATGACGAGGTTGGGGTAGCGGCGCACGAGCTCGGCCCCGTCGACCGCCGCGGGATCGTCGATGAACTCGGCGTAGGCCTCGTCGAGGATGACGAGCAGGTCGCTCGGCACGGCCGCCATGAACTGCGCGAACTCCTCCGCGGTCACGACCGTGCCCGTGGGGTTGTTCGGCGTGCACACGATCACGGCGCGCGTGCGGTCGGTGACGGCCGCGGCCATCGCGGGCAGGTCGTGGCGGGCATCCGCCGTGAGCGGCACGCGCACGCTCGTCGCGCCCGCGACCGTCACAAGACCGGGGTAGGCCTCGAAGCTGCGCCAGGCGAAGACGACCTCGTCGCCGACGGTGGCCGCGGCGCTGATGAGCTGCGCGAGCAGCGCGACCGATCCGGCCCCCACGATGATCTCGTCGGGGGTCACGCCGTGGCGCGCGGCCAGGCGCTCGCGCACGACGAGGGCCGTGGCATCCGGATAGCGGTTGATATCGAGGTCGCGGATGGCCGCGAGCACCGCCGGATGCGGGGGGAAGGGGTTCTCGTTGCTCGACAGCTTGAAGGCCTCGGGCGAGGCCGCTCGGCCCTGCTTGTAGGCGGGCAGCGCGACGATCTCGGGGCGCAGGCGCACGGCGGGCGCGGGGGTCTCGGTCACGCGCTCAGCCTATGTCGGGCGCGCCGAGGACCCGGTGTTCGCCGCCTGCTCGCCCGCCGTTCGATTGCCGGGCGCGCGCCGGGCCGTGCATAGTTGTCGCATGGGACGCTTCCTGATCCGCCTGATCATCAACACCATCGCGCTGTGGCTGACCACGCTCATCGTCGAAGGGGTGAAGGTCGTCTCGTACGGCGTCGAGGGCGACACGGTCGCGCTCGTGCTCACCTATCTCATCGTCGGCGCGATCTTCGGCATCGTGAACGCCGTCATCGGCAACGCGATCCGCATCGTCGCCTTCCCGCTGTACATCCTCACGCTCGGGCTCATCGCGCTCATCGTCAACGGGCTGCTGTTGCTGCTCGTCGCGTGGATCTCGAGCCTGCTCGGCTTCGGCCTCACGGTCGACGGCTTCTGGTGGGGCGTGCTCGGCGCCATCGTGCTCGGCCTGCTGAGCTGGCTCATCGGCGTGCTGCTGCGCCCCTTCGTCCCGCGCAAGCGCTCCTGATCGCCCGCTAGTCCGCGCCCGTGCGCGGAATCCGCGTGGCCGTCCACGCGGTGCGCTCCCCGGCGCCGGTCGGCCGCGGCAGCGCGTCGATCGCGGCCCGCAGTGCGGCGCTGTCGTGGCCGTCGGCGGCGGCCGCGGTGCGGCGGTAGCGCTCGAGATCGTGCGCCGGCAGCATCCCCTCGGTCTGCTCGTCGGCCCGCAGGCCGTCGCCCCGCACGATGACGGCGGTCGAGTCGCGGCGGATGCCCGAGAGCACCGGCACGAGATCCTCCCGATGCTCGATGACGATCGCGGGGTAGTCGCCGCGTACGGGCAGGTCGCCGCTCGGCGCCCCGACGGTGACGAGGCCGGTCGTGCGATAGTCGCCCGACTCGGCGAGCACGGTCGCGATCGCGCCGCCCTGCGAGTAGCCGGTGAAGACGATCGAGGTCGCGCTCGTCACCCCCTCGGCGGCGAGCGCCGCGCGCACGGCCTGCACCGACGAGGCCGGCTCGCCCGCGATGATCGCCACGTTGCTCGCCATGTCCCAGGGCCGGTCGCCACCGAGCTCGGCCTGCGCATCGGTGCCGGCGATGAAGACCTCGACGTGCGGGCTGCCGTCGGCGAGCACGTAGCGCTCGATGACGATGGGCGCCGCCGGTTCGGGGATGCGCCCCGCGCGGTCGGCGAGCGAGGTCGGGGGCGCGACGGGGCGCGACTCGCCACCGCGCCGCAGGTCAGCGCCCACACGGTCGATGCGCACGGGGTCGACCCCGCTCGCGCCGGCGAGCGCGGCGAGCCCGACGACGGCGAGCGCCGCCGACTCGAGGCCGACGGCGCCGAGCCCCGTCTCTCCGATCGCGGCAACGAGGGCAGGGGGCACCCCGGCCGCCCCGAGCGCGGCATCGTCGGCGAGCGAGAGCGCGAAGCGCAGCGCCTCGAGGGCGGCGGGCTCGCTCAGCACTGCAGGCAGCGGTCCGTCGCCGATGGCCGCGCCGAGCGCCTGCCGCTGCTCGGGCGGCACGAGCCCCCAGAGCGCGGCGGCGCGGCCCGCCGCCGTCACGAGCGCCGGCAGCAGCAGCACGCCGAGCCGCGACAGCAGCAACCCCGCCGCCGCCGCGAGCTGCGCCGCGACCGCCTCGAGAGCCCGAGCGGTCGCCGCCTCGGCGCTCTCGTACAGCGTCGCCGCGTCGTGCAGCGAACGGGCGAGCGCCGCGAGTCGCTCGGCGGACGTGCGCGCCGCGCCCTGCACCTGCCAGAGGTCGGCGTCGCGCCCCGCGCTCTCACCCGTGCGCAGCGGCGGGATGCGCAGCACGACTTCGCCGCAGTGCGCGCTCGCGCTCCGCAGCGCGCCCGCCAGCCGCTCGAGTTCGTCGGTCGCCACGGCGGCCCCGACCCCCACCGCCAGCCCGCCCGGCCCGCTCGCGAGCCCGCTCGTCACGGCGCCCCCGCACCGACGGGATCATGCGCCGCGAGCAGCGCCGCGTGCTCGAGCTGGATGCGCACGCCCTCGAGGCGATCGGCTTCGCGTCGTAACCGCGCCCGCTCGAGGTCGATCGCGGTCTGCAGGGCCTCGCGCGCGGGCCCCCACCAGTGCTCGATGTGCTCGGGTCGGGGCAGCGCGAGCACGACGTCGTCGAGCCGGTGCCGCAGGTCGGCGACGAGCCCGGCCTGTCGCTGCAGTTCGCTCGCCCAGTCGCCACCCGAGCCCGGGGGGAGGCACGCGGCAGCGTCGAGCATGCGGGGCTCCTCTCCGCGGCGGCGCCGCATCCCTCGGCCCGAGCGTGCCGCATCGCGCCGCGCCGGCCGGTGTCGAGCGCGCCCGTTCGGGCCGGGCCCGCGGCCGCCGCGGGTGTGGAGGAGTGCCGACTGGGCCACAATGGGGGCATGAGCTTCGACCGGGTCCTCGATGCACCCGGCATGTTCCGCATCTGCTTCGTCTGCACGGGCAACATCTGCCGCTCGCCCATGGCCGAGGCGATCTTCCGCGAACTCATCCGCGCGCGTGGCTGGGAGCAGCACGTGAGCGTGCACTCGGCCGGCACGGGCGAGTGGCACGTGGGGGAGAGCAGCGACCCGCGCACCGTCGCGTCGCTGCGCGCCCGCGGCTACGACGGCGGGGCGCACCGCGCCCGGCAGTTCGACGTGACGTGGTTCGAGAGCCTCGACCTCATCATCGCGTTCGACCGCACGCACGAGCGCATCCTCAAGTCGTGGGCGCCCGACGACGACGCGCGCGCGAAGGTGCACCTGCTGCTGAGCTTCGACCCCGATGCCGGCGGTGCGCTCGACGTGCCCGACCCCTACTACTCCGACGCGGCGATGTTCGACGCCGTGCTCGGCATGATCGAGCGGTCGTGCCTCGCGCTCTTCCGCCAGCTCGAACCCGGCATACGACAGGGAGTCGTCTCATGAGCCCGCTCAGCATCCAGCCCCTTAGCCCGCTCGACGGGCGCTACCAGGCCCAGGTCGCCGCACTCGGCGAGCACCTCAGCGAGGCGGGTCTCAACCGCGCCCGCATCCAGGTCGAGGTCGAATGGCTCATCCAGCTCACCGACGCCGAGCTGTTCGGATCCCGCCGGCTGACGGCCGACGAGGCCCGCCAGCTGCGGGCGATCGTCACGGAGTTCGGCGACGACGACATCGCCGACCTCGCCCGCCGCGAGGCCGTCACGCGCCACGACGTCAAAGCCGTCGAGTACCTCGTGCGCGACAAGCTCGCCGCGCTGGGCCTCACCGAGATCGCCGAGCTCACGCACTTCGCGTGCACGAGCGAAGACATCAACAACCTCGCCTACGCGCTCACGATCCGCGCGGCCGTTCGCGATGTGTGGATGCCGCGCGCACGCTCGCTCGTCGAGACCCTGCGCGCCCTCGCCCTCGAGCTGCGCGACCAACCGATGCTCGCGCACACCCACGGCCAGCCCGCGACGCCCACCACGATGGGCAAGGAGCTCGCCGTCACCGTCCACCGGCTCGAGCTGCTGCTCGCCACGGTCGACCAGATCGAGTACCGCGGTAAGTTCTCGGGCGCCACCGGCACCTTCTCGGCCCACCTCGCCGCCGAACCCGACCACGACTGGATCAGCGCATCCCGCGACTTCGTCACGGGGCTCGGGCTGACCTGGAACCCGCTCACGACGCAGATCGAGTCGCACGACTGGCAGGCGCAGCTCTACCAGCGCATCAGTCACGTCGGGCGCGTGCTGCACAACCTCTGCACCGACGTGTGGAGCTACATCTCGATGGGCTACTTCCGGCAGATCCCCCAGCCGGGGGCGACGGGCTCGTCGACCATGCCCCACAAGATCAACCCGATCCGCTTCGAGAACGCCGAAGCCAACCTCGAGCTCGCGAGCGCCCTGCTCGACTCGCTCGCCGCGACACTCGTGACCTCGCGCCTCCAGCGCGACCTGACCGACTCGACGACGCAGCGCAATGTCGGCGTCGCGCTCGGCCACTCGCTGCTCGCCCTCGACAACATCAGCAAGGGCCTCGGCGAGATCGCGATCGATCCGGATGCCCTTGCGCGCGATCTCGACGGAAACTGGGAGGTGCTCGGCGAAGCGATCCAGACGGTCATTCGCGCCGAGGTCACCGCGGGCCGCAGCTCGATCGCCGACCCGTACGCGATGCTGAAAGAGCTCACGCGCGGTCACCGCATCGGCGGGGACGAGCTGCGGGCCTTCGTCGAGGGGCTCGACATCTCGAGCGAGGCGAAAGCCCGGCTCGTCGCGCTCACGCCGCACGGCTACGTGGGCGCCGCATCCCGTCTCGTCGACTTCGTCGATCCGGCACTCGCCGAGTAGCGGCGCGCGCGACCAGGCTCAGTCGTTCTTCGTCTCCGGCTGCCGCTCGCCGTCGGCGGGCCGGTTGGGGGTGATCGCGAGCATGAGCATCGCGAGCACGACGAGGTCGAGCACGAAGGTGCCGCCGAAGACGATGAGCGAGAAGATGGGCTCGCGCGTGACCATGAGCGTGATCAGGCCGACGAAGAGCGCGACGAGCGCCGCGAGCCCGACGAGCTCGCCCGGGCCGAGGGTGACGCGGGGGCGGGGTTCGGTCATGAGGCGGGGCTCTCTTTCACGGGGGGCGTCCACTTGAGGCTGAGGCCGGCGATGAGCAGGAAGACGCCGAGCACGACGGCGTAGGCGCCGAAGAATCCGACCGCGCTGACGGGGTCGCCGACGAGGGCGAGCACGATCGCGAGGGCGAGGGTGCCGACGCCGATCACGACAGCATCGCGCGCGATCGGGCTGCGGTCGCGGTGCCGGATGCCCCACACGAGTTCGAGCGCACCCGCGAGCACGGCGTAGCCGCCGACGAGCAGCAGCAGCAGGGGCAGGCCGCCGCCCACCGTCGCCAGCACGACGAGGGCGAGGGCGCCGGCGATGCCCGCGATGATCGCGAGGCCGCGGTGCAGGGCCCGCGTCGGCTCGGTCGCGGGCGTGCGCAGGCTCGCCGCGAGCAGCACGAGGGCCGTGGCGAGACCGAAGGCGCCGAGCATCGTCAGGCCGAGGGTGGGGGAGTGGTCGGCCGTGAACGTGATGATGAGGCCCACGGCGAGGGCGGGCACCGCCCGCAGCACGGGAGCGAGCCAGGGCGACCGCGCACGCGAGGCCGGGGAAGGCTCGAAGGTCATGTGCCCATCGTACGGCGGTGTGCCCGAGAGCCTCCTGCGTCTGCGCGCTGGGAACGACGGCACTGGTGCACCAGTCGCCCTGCATGAGCAGGAGGGCAGCGGGGTCAGATGCGGGGCATGTCGGCGAAGCGCGAGAAGTGCCCGTGGAAGCCGACCGTGATCGTGTCGGTCGGGCCGTTGCGGTGCTTGGCGACGATGAAGTCGGCCTCGCCCGCGCGCGGGTTCTCTTTCTCGTAGGCGCTCTCGCGGTGCAGCAGGATCACCATGTCGGCGTCTTGCTCAAGCGAGCCCGACTCGCGCAGGTCGCTGAGCGCGGGCTTCTTGTCGGCGCGCTGCTCGGGGCCGCGGTTGAGCTGCGAGAGGGCGACGACGGGCACCTGCAGCTCTTTCGCCATGAGCTTGAGGGCGCGCGAGAACTCGCTGACCTCCTGCTGGCGGCTCTCGACGCGCTTGCCGCTCGTCATGAGCTGCAGGTAGTCGATGATCACCATCTTGAGGCCGACCTTCTGCTTGAGACGGCGGCACTTGGCGCGAATCTCGACGAGCGTCATGTTCGGGCTGTCGTCGATGTACAGCGGGGCGTCGTTGATGCGACCGCGGGTCGCCGCGATCGTCGTCCAGTCGCGAGCATCGACGGTGCCCTTGCGCATCGCCTGCAGCGGCACCGAGGCCTCGGCCGAGAGCAGACGCATCGCGATCTCGCTGCGGCCCATCTCGAGCGAGAAGATGATCGTCGGCATGTCGTGCTTGATCGCCGCGGCACGGGCGAAGTCGAGGGCGAGCGTCGACTTGCCGAGCGCGGGTCGCGCAGCGACGAGGACGAGCTGGCCGGGGTGCAGACCGTTGGTCAGCGCATCCAGGTCATGGAACCCCGTGGGCACGCCCGTCATCTGACCGTCGCGGCCCTTCGCGGCCTCGATCTCGTCGATCGCCGTCGTGACCGCCTCGGTGAGGGGGATGAAGTCTTCGGCCTCGACGCCACCGGCGACCTGGTAGATCTCGGCCTGCGCATTGTTGACGAGGTCGGTGACCTCACCCTCCGAGGCGTAGCCCATCTGCACGATGCGCGTGCCGGCCTCCACGAGGCGGCGCAGCACGGCCTTCTCGGCGACGAGCGAGGCGTAGTAGCCCGCGTTCGCCGCCGTCGGCACGATCGCCGTGAGGGTGTGCAGGTAGTCGGCGCCGCCGGCGCGGCTGAGCGCGCCCGACTTCGTGAGCTCGTCGGTGACGGCGATGACGTCGGTGGGCTCGCCGTGCGAGTAGAGCGTGAGGATCGCTTCGAAGATGACCTCGTGCTTGGGAATGTAGAAGTCGATGCCGCGCACCGATTCGATGACGTCGGCCACGGCGTCTTTGCTCAGCAGCATGCCGCCGAGGGCGCTCTGCTCGGCGAGCAGATCGTGCGGGGGGACGCGGTCGTGGCCGCGCACGTCGCCAGACCCGCGAGAGTCGGGGCCGCGGGAGTCGGACCCTCGGGAGTCGGGGCCGCGGGCGTCGGATGCTGCCGAGATGTGCGCGATCGACATGTGCCCCTCCTCCCCGTTCGCGGTGCCCTGTGTCAGGTCTACTGCCGACCTCTGACGACGGCCCGCACGACGCGCCACGACCGGCGCGTCACTGTGCGCGCTCACCCTAGGAACGGACCGCGCGCACCCTCAAATCAGGCCTGTGGATAACTATGTGGACTCGTGCGGAGAAACGCCGTGCGCCGTGTGAGCAAGGTGTGGAAAGTGCTGTGCAGAGCGGGCGAGTTATCGGGGTGATGGCTGCCCTGACCAGGGTTTTCTCTCTGCACACGGTGTGTGGAGAAAGAGGGTTCAACCGTGCCATGAGACTTGACCCGACGCGGTCGAGAGCTGTGGACGAACACGCCGTCCGCCCCTTGACAGGGCCATGCAGAAAGCGGTACTCGCGCCGAGGCGCGAGTACCGCTTTCGGGTGCTGCGAGGGCTACTTCGCGGCCACGACCGAGATGGTGATGGTCGCGACGATGCCGTCGCGCAGCTTGAGGATCGCCTCGTGCTGGCCGAGCCCCTTGATGGGCGCGACGAGCTCGAGCAGGCGCTTGTCGATCGAGCCGAGACCGGCGGCGGCCACGGCGTCGGCCACGTCACCCGTCTTGACCGAGCCGAACAGCCGGCCCTCGGCGCCCGCCTTGACGGCGAGAGTGACGGGGTTGGCTTCGAGGCGGGCCTTGAGGTCCATGGCCTCCTCGATCGTGGCGTGCTCGCGCGCGGCGCGGGCAGCCTTGATCGAGTCGACCTGCTTCTCGCCACCGCGGCTCCACGCCACGGCCAGACCCTGGGGAATGAGGTAGTTGCGGGCGTACCCGTTCTTGACCTCGACGACGTCGCCGGGCGCACCGAGACCGGTGACGTCCTGCGTGAGGATGAGCTTCGACATCAGGTACTCCTATCGGCCCGCGCCGGCGTACGGAAGCAGGGCCATCTCGCGCGCGTTCTTGACGGCGCGGGCGATGAGGCGCTGCTCCTGCACGGAGACACCGGTGATGCGACGGGCGCGGATCTTCCCGCGCTCCGAGATGAACTTGCGGAGGGTCGCGACGTCTTTGTAGTCGATGACGCCGACGCGGATCGCCTTCGCGGGAGCGGCGTTCTTCGCGCCCTTACCCCCGCGCGGCTTGCGGCGGTCGCCGCTGCTCTTGCCAGCCATGTGGTTGTCCTTTTCTTACGGGATGTTCAGTGGTGATCCGGTGCGACCGGATCAGAAGGGGGTGTCGTCCGAGAACGACCCGGGGGTGTTCCACACGTCGCCGCCGGCGGCGGGAGCGCCGCCCGCCGCGGGTGCGCCCCAGGGCTCGTCGGCGATCGGTGCGCCACCGCCCCGGCCGCCGCCCATGGCGCCGCCGGTGCTCGCGCTGCGCGTCACCTGAGCGGTGGCGTAGCGGAGGCTCGGGCCGATTTCATCGACTTCGAGCTCGATCGTGGTGCGCTTCTCACCCTCTTTGGTCTCGTACGACCGCTGCTTCAGGCGACCCTGCGCGATGACGCGCGAGCCCTTCGTCAGCGACGAGGCGACGTGCTCGGCGAACTCTCGCCACACGCTCGCGCGCAGGAACAGCGCCTCGCCGTCCTTCCACTCGTTCGACGCGCGGTCGAACGAGCGAGGGGTCGAGGCGATGGTGAAGTTCGCGACGGCGAGTCCGCTCTGCGTGTACCGCAGCTCGGGGTCGGCGGTCAGGTTGCCGACAACGGTGATGATCGTCTCGCCGGCCACGACTACTCCGCGGCCTTGGCGGTCGAGGCGGCCTTCGTCGCGGCGACAGCCGCACGAGCGGCCTTCGCCTCGGCACGGGCCGTGTTCTCGGCGGCGATGGACGCGGCGCGGGCCACGGCCTCTTCCGTGCGCAGCACCTTGGTGCGCATGACGGCCTCGCTGAGCTTCAACTGGCGGTCGAGCTCCTGGGTCGCTGCCGAGGTCGCCGAGAAGTTGACGACGGCGTAGATGCCCTCGGTCTTCTTGTTGATCTCGTACGCGAGCCGGCGACGGCCCCAGATGTCGACGTTTTCGATGGTGCCGCCGTCGTTCCGGATCACGCCAAGGAACTTGTCCAGGCTCGGAGCGACAGTGCGCTCATCGATCTCCGGGTCGAGAATGACCATCAATTCGTACTGATGCATGACTCACCCACCTCCTTCGGACTCGAACGGCTGCAGACGGTCTGCAGCAGGAGGGTTATGGCATCGTTCGCCACCGCGCGCCTGAGCGGCGGGGCAACCTGCAGAGTCTAGTCGGATGCGGAGCCCGACTCAAACCATCGACCCGGTCACTCGCCCCGCTGCGCGTACCAGGCCCGCAGTCGCCGCTCGGCCTCGTCGGCGCCGAGCGGTCCCGAGTCGAGCCGCTGCTCGAGCAGGAACCGGTACGCCTCGCCCACGATCGGTCCGGGTCGCAGGTCGAGCAGGGCCATGATCTGCTCCCCGTCGAGATCGGGGCGGATCGACTGCAGCTCCTCCTGCTCAGCGAGCGCGGCGATGCGCGCCTCCAGTTCGTCGTAGGCGCCGCGGAGTCGCGCCTCTTTGCGGCGGTTGCGGGTCGTGACGTCGGCGCGGGTGAGGATATGGAGGCGCTCGAGCAGGGCATCCGCGTCGCGCACGTAGCGGCGCACGCCCGAATCGGTCCACGGGGCGTCGCTATAGCCGAAGAACCGCAAGTGCAGCTCGATCAGGCGGCTGACCGCCGTGATCGTCTCCTTGTCGAAGCGCAGGGCGGTGAGCCGCTTGCGCGCGAGCTTGGCCCCGACGACGTCGTGGTGGTGGAAGGTGACGGCGCCGCCGGGCTCGACGCGCTTGGTCGCGGGCTTGCCGATGTCGTGCAGCAGGGCGGCGAGGCGCAGCACGACGTCGGGCGCGGCCTCGGGGGTGCGCTCGGCCTCGAGCTCGATGGCCTGCTCGAGCACAGTGAGCGAGTGCTCGTAGACGTCTTTGTGGTGCGCGTGCTCGTCGACCTCGAGGCGCAGCGCCGGCAGCTCGGGCAGCACGATCGCCGCGAGCCCCGTATCGACGAGCAGCGAGAGCCCCCGCCGCGGGTCGGTCGTGCTCAGCAGCTTGACGAGCTCGTCGCGCACGCGCTCGGCCGAGATGATCGCGAGGCGCTCGCGCATGCGCGACATCGCCTCGACGACGGCGGGGTCGACGTCGACCTGCAGCTGGGCGGCGAACCGCGCGGCCCGCAGCATGCGCAGGGGGTCGTCGCCGAACGAGTCGTCGGGGCTGCCGGGCGTCATGAGCCGGCGCGCGAAGAGGTCGTCGAGGCCGCCCGAGGGGTCGACGAGGGTGCGGGCCGGCAGCCGCAGGGCCATGGCGTTGATCGTGAAGTCGCGGCGGATGAGGTCGCCCTCGAGCGAGTCGCCGAACGCGACCTCGGGCTTGCGCGAGTCGGGGGAGTACGCGTCGGCCCGGTAGGTCGTGATCTCGACGGTGTGCGGCCCGAGCCGCGCGCCGATCGTGCCGAAGGCGCGGCCGATGTCCCAGTGCGCGTCGGCGACGGGCTTCACGATGCGGATGATGTCATCGGGTCGCGCCGAGGTGGCGAGGTCGAGGTCGTTGACCGCACGGCCGAGGAAGGCGTCGCGCACGGGACCGCCCACGAGGGCCAACTCGTGCCCGGCGGCCTCGAAGCGCTCGGCGAGCGCCGCGAGCGGTGCGGAAGCGGCGAGGGCCTCGAGTCGGGTGACGGCCTCGGCCACGCTCTCCATAGTCACCAGAGTCTAGACTTCCCCCATGTCGGCCGAGCGGGAACGAGCAGCCCGCCCCGCCCTCCTCCCGATGACCCGCGCGAGCATCGTCTCCGCACTCGGGGTCGTGCTCGGTCTCGTGCTCGGCGCCGCGATCGCCATCGCGCCACTGCCCCCGCTCGGGGTCGGAGACGCACCCGGCGGCAGTGCACGCGCCGCGACGAGCGACGCCGCGGAGGGGTTGGCGATCGACCTGCTCGCCGCGCCGGCCGCGACCGGGATCGTGCGCGCCGGCGACGACCTGAGCGTGCGCGTGACCGTCACGAACACGGGCACCGAGCCGACGGGCGGCATCGTCGTGGCGCTCGGTCTCGACGGCGCCCGCGCGGCGTCGAGCACCGAGCTCGCCGCGTGGTTTGACGGAGCGACGGTCGCGAGCGCCGACCGCCGTGCCGCATCGGCGACGCTCTCGTCGCTCGATCCCGGCGCGAGTGCGGTGCTCGACCTCATCGTGCCCGCCGAGCGCGGCCTGCTGAGCGGGGCCTTCGGCGCGCGTCTCGCGACCGTGCGCGCCGCCATCGACGACACGGTCGTCGCCGTCGACCGCACGGCGATCGTCTGGGTGCCGAGCGGCACGACGGCCCCCGAGGCGGCGGCGACCTTCGTCGCCGCGATCGCGACGCCCGGCGAGCGCGCAGCGTTCCTCGATGCCGAGACGCTCGCGGCATACACGGGCGAGGCCGGAGCGCTCACGCGCACGCTCGACGCGGTGGCCGGCCGGCCCGTGCTGCTCGCGATCGACCCGCGCATCATCGCCTCCATCCGCCGGCTCGGCGCCGAGGCCCCCGCGAGCGCCACGGCGTTCCTCGGGCGGCTGTCGCTCGCGCCCAATGAGACCTTCCTGCTGCCGTGGGCCGACGCCGACCCGCTCGCGACGATCGCCGCGCAGGGCATCGCGCTGCCCGCGCCCGAGGGCACGGGTCTCGTCGACCCCGCCGTCACGGGCGAGGAGGGGGCGAGCCCCAGCCCGAGCCCCGAGCCCGGGCCGACCGTCACGCTCGACGAGCTCACCGACTGGCCGGCGACGCTCGAGGGCTGGAGCTGGCTCGACCACGGCGCCCTCGCCACCGAGGGGCTTCCGGTGCTCGCCGAGGCGGGCACCGAGGTGCTCATCGCTCCCGCGGCGGCGCTCGGCAGTGCGGCGCCCGTGCAGCGCACCGCCGACGTGCAACTGCTGCGGGCCGACGACGCCCTCGCGGCATCCGCTCGCGACGCGAGCCTCGCCGACTCGCAGCAGCGCTTCGACCGGTCGATGGCGCGCGTGTCGGCGATGCTCGCCGCGACGGCGGCGGCCGAGCCGGGCATCCCGACCCTCATCGCCCTGAGCCGTGAGCAGCTCGCGGGCACCGATCGCCTCATCGACACGATCGCCCAGACTGTCGCCCTGCCGTGGGCGCGCGGGGCCGAGGCCTCGGCCGCGCTCACCCGCCCGGCGGTCGACGCCGTCGTCGACGCGGAAGCCGCGGACGATGCGCGCACGCAGGCGGTGCGCACGGCGCTCGAGGCCGAGGCCGCCGACCGGGTGTTCGCGAGCATCGCCGTGACTCCGACGGCGATCACCGACATCCGCCGCCTCGAACTGCTCGCGGCGCTCTCGCAGGGCTGGGGCGACCGCTCGACGGAGGCGCTGCGCGGCTTCGTCACGGACTCGACCGCCCTGCGGGCCTCGGTGCAGGTCGTCGAGAGCAGCGCGATCACGCTGCTCGCCGACCGCGCCTCGCTGCCCGTCACCGTGCAGAACGACCTCGACGTGCCGGTGCGGGTATTCGTGCGCGTCGAACCCGACACGGCGCAGCTGCGCGTGGTCGACGGGCGGGTCGAGACGCTCGTCGAGCCGCGGTCGCAGACGCGCGCGCGCGTTCCCGTCGAATCGCTCACGAACGGGCAGGTCGACATCACGGTCACGGTGCGGGATGCGGAGGCCCGCGTGATCGGAACCCCCACGCGCGTCTCGCTCAACCTGCAGGCCGGGTGGGAGACCGCGGGCACGATCACCGTGGCCATCGCGCTGCTCGCCCTGCTCGTCGTCGGCATCGTGCGCGACGTGCGCAAGCGGCGCCGCCGCGCGCCGAGCGACGACGCGGTCGTCGAGCCGCAGGACGCCTCGTGACCGATCGCGAGAGCGGCGGCATCGGCCGCGCGAGCATGATGCTCGCCTCGGGCACGATCGTCTCGCGCCTGCTCGGCTTCGTGAGCGCCGTCGTGCTGGCCCAGACGATCGGCACCGTCGGCGCCGGCGCTGACGCCTTCGCGCTCGCGAACCAGCTGCCGAACAACATCTATGCGATCGTCGCGGGCGGTGTGCTGAGTGCCGTGCTCGTGCCGCAGATCGTCAAGGCCGCGCTGCACGACGATGGCGGGCAGCGGTTCATCAACCGGCTCGTCACGCTCGGCCTCGTCGTGTTCCTCGCCGCCGCGGTCATCGCGACGCTCGCGGCGCCCCTGCTCGTCTCGCTCTACGCGCAGCAGTCGGTCGACGGCGGCCGGGGCTTCACCGACGACGAGCTCGCCCTCGCCGTCGCCTTCGCCTACTGGTGCCTGCCGCAAGTGCTCTTCTACGCGGTCTACGCGCTGCTCGGCGAAGTGCTCAACGCGCGGCGCGTCTTCGGGCCCTTCACCTGGGCGCCCGCGCTCAACAACGTCGTCGCGATCATCGGCCTCATCGCCTTCACGGTGCTGTTCTCCGAGGATGTGACGGTCGCGACCGCCTGGACCCCCGCGATGATCGCGGTGCTCGCGGGCTCGGCGACGCTCGGCATCGCCGTGCAGGCCCTCGTGCTGTTCGCCTTCTGGCGTCGGGCCGGGCTGCGCTACCGGCCCGACTTCCGCTGGCGGGGCGTCGGCCTCGGCGCGACGGGGCGCGCGGCCGGCTGGGTGTTCGGCATGGTCATCGTCACGCAGCTCGCCGGCATCATGCAGGCCAACGTCGCCTCGCTCTCCGCAGCGGGCGGCGAGCCCTCGCTGGCCGTGCTGCGCTTCTCGTGGCTCATCTTCATGCTGCCGCACTCCGTCGTGACCGTGTCACTCGCCACCGCGTACTTCACGCGCATGAGCGCGCACGCGCGCGACGACGACCGCGATGCCGTGCGGGCCGATGTCAGCGAGTCGTTGCGGCGCATCCTCATGATCATGGTGCTCGCGACGGTCGGACTGCTCGTGGTCGCTGGCCCCTTCGCGCGGCTCTTCGGCGGCACGCCCGAGGTCATCGACGGCATGGCCCGCGTGATCGTCGCCTTCGTGCTCGGGCTCATCCCGTTCACCGTGCTCTTCGTCGTGCAGCGCGTGTTCTATGCGCTCGGCGACACGCGCACGCCCTTCTTCATCCAGTTGGCGCAGGCGGGCCTCTTCGTCTCGGGCGCCGCCGTCGTCGCGACCCTGCCGACCGGCATGATCGCCGTCGGCATCGCGCTCGTCACCTCGCTCGCGGGCACGGCGCAGACGCTCCTCGGGGTGCTGCTGCTGCGCCGCCGGCTCGACGGGGTCGACGGCCGGCACGTGCTCACGCGCTTCGGGCAGTACGCGCTCGCCGCCATCCCCGCGAGCGTCGCGGGCGTGCTCGTCGGCTGGCCGCTCGGCGCCTTCGCCCTCGACGGCTGGGCGCGATCCGGCGAGGGTGCGGCCGTGCTCACGATGCTCGCCATCGCCGCGGCCATGACGCTCGTCTACGCGGGCGTGCTCGCCCTGCTGCGTCTGCCCGAGTTCACGGCGATCACCGAGCCGATCATCCGCCGCCTGCGACGCTGACGACGGGTGAACAGCGGCTGAACGCGGCCCGTCCGCGGAATACCGCCGACCTAGACTGGGTTGTCACTGCTGCCGCCCGTGCGGGCGGCGACCGCACGGCACACGCCGACCGCAAGGGGAATCATGCGCCACGTCATCATCATCGGCTCCGGCCCCGCCGGGTACACCGCGGCGATCTACGCCGCGCGCGCCAACCTCGCACCGCTCGTCATCGCGAGCTCGGTCGAGTTCGGCGGCGAGCTCATGAAGACCACCGAGGTCGAGAACTTCCCCGGGTTCCCCGAGGGCATCATGGGTCCCGACCTCATGACGCGCATGCAGCAGCAGGCTGAGCGCTTCGGTGCCGAGATCGTCTACGACGACGTCGTGTCGCTCGAGCTCGACGGACCGGTCAAGGCCGTGACGCTCGGCAACGGCGACCGCCACGAGGCCCACGCGGTCATCTACGCGACGGGCTCGGCCTACCGCAAGCTCGGCCTGCCCGACGAGGACCGCCTGAGCGGCTACGGCGTCTCGTGGTGCGCGACGTGCGACGGCGCCTTCTTCCGGCAGAAGACCGTCGCCGTGATCGGCGGCGGCGACTCGGCGATGGAAGAGGCCACGTTCCTCACGCGCTTCGTCGACAAGGTGTACCTCATCCACCGCAGCGAGAGCTTCCGCGCCTCCGCGGCGATGCTGGATCGCGCGAAGGCCGACGAGAAGATCGAGTTCGTCATGAACACGCGCGTCGAGCAGATCTTCGGCGCCGACCTCGTGTCGGGCATCGGTCTCGTCGACACCGTCACCGGCGAGCAGCGCACGCTCGACGTGCAGGGCGTCTTCGTCGCGATCGGCGCCGACCCGCGCACGCACCTGGTGCATGGCGTTCTCGAGCTCACCGAGCAGGGAACGATCGCGGTGGATGGCCGCTCGTCGCGCACGAGCCTGCCGGGCGTCTTCGCCGCGGGCGATGTCGTCGACCCCACCTACAAGCAGGCGATCACCGCGGCCGGCAGCGGCACGGTGGCTGCTCTCGACGCCCAGCACTACCTCGAGACCGTGCACGATGCGAGCCGCGCCGCGGCCACCGCGGTCTGATCCGACCGACGACCGACAAGGAGAACCCATGAGCACGCGCGATGTCACCGACGCCACCTTCGAAGCCGAGGTGCTGAAGAACGAGAAGACGATCATGGTCGACTTCTGGGCGGAGTGGTGCGGCCCGTGCCGCGCCGTCTCGCCGATCCTCGACGCGATCGCCGCCGAGCACCCCGACAAGCTCGAGATCGTCAAGCTCGACGTCGACGCCAACCCCGAGACGGCCATGAAGTACCAGATCACCTCGATCCCGGCCATGAAGGTGTTCCGCGGCGGCGAGGTCGTCAAGACCGTCATCGGCGCCAAGCCCAAGCCCGCGCTCGAGGCCGACCTGGCCGAGTTCCTGGTCTAAGCGCCCCCCGCTGAGAAGCCCGTCCCCCGATGCGGGGGCGGGCTTCTGCGCATTCCGCCCGTATTCTTGATCGCACGTGCTCCGGGGGTCCGTCCGCCGCGTCGCACCGCACCGCACCGCACCGCACCGGCCGCATGCCGACATCGAGAACGGGCACAGCATGACGATCTCCCGCGAGGGCACCAACCTCGACCCGTGGTACGGCCACTACGCCGACCGCACCTCGGGGCTGAGCGCCTCCGAGGTGCGCGCGCTCTTCGCAGTGGCCTCGCGCCCCGAGGTCGTCTCGCTCGCGGGCGGCATGCCCTACGTGTCGGCCCTGCCGTTGCCGACGATCACCGAGTCGATGGATCGCGTCATGCGCGAGCGGGGCGCGACGGCCCTGCAGTACGGCTCGGGGCAGGGCACGCCCGAGCTGCGGGAGCACATTCTCGAGATCATGGCCCTCGAGGGCATCCGTGCCGGCGTCGACGACGTCGTCGTCACGACGGGCTCGCAGCAGGCGCTCGACCTCGTCGCCAAGCTGTTCCTCGACCCCGGTGACGTCGTGCTCGCCGAGTCGCCGTCGTACGTCGGTGCGATGGGCATCTTCCGCTCGTACCAGGCCGAGGTCGCCCACATCGCGATGGATGCCGACGGCATGATCCCCGCGGCGCTCACGGAGCGCATCGCCTCGCTGCGGGCGGCGGGCAAGCGGCTCAAGCTGCTCTACCTCATCCCGAACTTCCACAATCCCGCGGGCGTGACGCTCTCGAGCGCGCGCCGCCTCGAGATCATCGATATCGCGCGGAGTGCGGGCATCCTGATTCTTGAAGACAACCCTTATGGGTTGTTGTGGTTCGATCGACCGGCCCCCGCCGCGATGCGCAGCGTCGAGACCGACGGCATCGTGTACCTCGGCTCGTTCTCGAAGACCCTCGCCCCCGGGTTCCGCGTCGGCTGGGCGCTCGCCCCGCACGCCATCCGCGAGAAGCTCGTGCTCGCGGCCGAGGCGGCCATCCTCAGCCCGAGCTCGCTCAACCAGATGGTCATCAGCGACTACCTCGACCAGGCCGACTGGCGCGGGCAGATCGACGTGTTCCGCGGACTCTACCGCGAGCGTCGCGACGCCATGATCGAGGCGCTCGAGCAGTACCTGCCCGACCTCAGCTGGACGATGCCCAACGGGGGCTTCTACGTCTGGGTCACGCTCACCGACGGCCTCGACTCGAAGGCGATGCTGCCGCGCGCCGTCAAGGAGCTCGTCGCCTACACGCCCGGCACCGCCTTCTTCGCCGACGGCTCGGGCCGCGGCCACCTGCGGCTGGCATTCTGCTATCCGCCGCCCGCCGAGATCCGCGAGGGCATCCGCCGCCTCGCCACCGTGGTCCGGGGCGAGCAGGAGCTGCTCGAGACCTTCTCTCCCACGGGCCCCATCACGGCCGTCGCCTACGACCCCCACGTGGCGAGCCCGCCGCCGAACCTCTCATGAGCACGGATGCTGCGCCGATGACCGACACCCCCGCACCTGCCCGGCGCGTCGTCGTGCTCGCCGGCGGCATCTCGCACGAGCGCGACATCTCGCTCAAGTCGGGGCGCCGCGTCGCCGACGGCCTCGCCGCGCACGGGCTCGAGGTCACCCTGCTCGACCCTCACGCCGCGCTGCTGCCCGCGCTGCTCGCCGATCGGCCCGACGTCGTGTGGCCGACGCTGCACGGGGCGAGCGGTGAGGACGGCGCGCTGCGCAGCCTGCTCGAGTTCATGGGACTGCCCTACGTCGGATCCTCCGCGAGCGCGACGCGGCTCGCGTGGGACAAGCCGCGTGCGAAAACCATCGTCGAGCGTGCGGGAGTACCCACGCCGCACTCGATCGCGCTGACGCGCGACGCCTTCCGTGAGCTGGGCGCCGAGAGCGTGCTCGCCGTCGTGCGCGGTGAGCTGCCTCCGCCCGTCGCGGTCAAGCCCGCGCAGGGCGGCTCGGCGCAGGGCGTCAGCCTCGTCGACACCGATGACGAGCTGCGGCGCGCGATGGTGCTCGCCTACACGTACTGCGATGTCGCGCTCATCGAGCAGCGCATCACGGGCGTCGAGGTGGCCATCGGCATCATCGACACCGGCGATGGCCCCGTCGCTCTGCCCGCGGTCGAGATCGAGCCGCTGTCGGGCGTCTACGGGTTCGAGGCGCGCTACAACGCGGGGGAGACGCGCTTCTACGCGCCCGCGCGCATCGACGAGGCCACGGCCGCTCGCGCGACCGAGGTCGCGCTCGCGGCGCACCGTGCGCTCGGCCTCCGGCACATCAGCCGCATCGACCTCATCATCGACGGCGCAGGAACGCCGTGGTTTCTCGAGGCGAGCGTCATGCCCGGGCTCACCGAGACCTCGACGTTCGCGCTCGCGCTCGAAGCCGCGGGCCATGACGTGGGCTGGGTCTATGCGGAGCTCGCCCAGGCGGCCGTGCGCGACGCGCGGCGCTAGAGCGCTCGCTGACAGTACGCGCTAGCGGAACCCCTCGTCGCCGAGTTCGCCGAGAATGCGGTTGAGGTCGGCCACGGTCGCGAAGTCGATGACGAGCGACCCCTTCTTCTGGCCGAGCGAGATCGACACGCGCGTGTTGAGCCGGTCGCCGAGGCGCTCGGCGATCTCGTTGAGCTGACCCTGCTTCGACCCGGCGGCGGGCTTGCGGGCGACCTTCGCGCCGGGCGTCGCCCCGCTCAGCAGCGCCGCGGCCGCCTCGGCCTGCCGCACCGAGAGCTCTTCGTTGACGATCTTGTCCGAGAGCTTGAGCATCGCGGCGGGGCTGCCGGCCGCGAGGATGGCGCGGGCGTGGCCGGGCGTCAGCACGCCCGCTGCGACGCGGCTCTGCACCGACTCCGGCAGCTTGAGCAGGCGCAGGGTGTTGGTGATCTGCGGGCGCGAGCGGCCGAGTCGCTCGGCGAGCTGCTCTTGCGTGATGCCGAAGTCTTCGAGCAGCTGCTGGTACGCGCTCGCCTCCTCGAGCGCGTTGAGCTGCGCACGATGCAGGTTCTCGAGCAGCGCATCCCGCAGCATGTTGTCGTCGCTCGTGTTGCGCACGATCGCGGGGATCGCCTCGAGGCCAGCGATCGTGGATGCCCGCAGCCGGCGCTCACCCATGATGAGCTCGTAGGCGGGCTCGCCCGGCTGAGCCCCGGCGCGCTCGCGCACGACGATCGGCTGCAGCACCCCGAACTCGCGCACGGAGTGGACGAGCTCGGCGAGCTCCTCCTCGCGGAACTCGGTGCGGGGCTGTTGCGGGTTGGGCACGATGTCGCTCGGGGCGATCGCCGCGAGCCGAGCTCCGGGCACGACCTCGAGCTGCTCGCCCGCGGTCGGCGCGGGGGAGGGGAAGAACACGTCGACGGGCCGGTCGCCCTCGCCGGTGGGGATGAGGGCGCCGATGCCGCGGCCCAGTCCGGTGCGCTTCTGAGCCATCAGGCGGCCTCTCCTCGGCGGGCGATCTCGGCGGCAGCCTCGAGGTACGACAGCGACCCGGGCGAGCCCTCGTCGTAGCTGATGACGCTCTGGCCGTAGCTCGGGGCCTCGCTGATGCGCACCGAGCGGGGGATGAGGGTGTTGAGCACCTGCTCGGGGAAGTGCTCGCGCACGTCCTGCACGACCTGGTTCGCGAGATTGGTGCGCGAGTCATACATCGTGAGCAGGATCGTCGAGACGCGCAGCTGCGGGTTCAGGTGCCGCTCGATGAGCTGGATGCTGTTGAGCAACTGGCTCAGTCCCTCGAGGGCGTAGTACTCGCACTGGATGGGGATGAGCACTTCGCGGGCCGCGACGAAGGCGTTGATCGTGAGCAGCCCGAGCGAGGGCGGGCAGTCGATGAAGACGTAGTGGAACGGCTCGCTGCTCGCGGCGAGGAAGGCGTCGAGCGCCGTGCGCAGCCGCTGCTCGCGCGCGACGAGCGACACGAGCTCGATCTCGGCGCCGGCGAGGTGGATCGTCGCGGGCACGCAGTAGAGCTGCGCGAACTCCGGGCTCTTCTGCACGACGTCGGCGAGGGGGGAGTCGCCCACGACCACGTCGTAGACGCTCGGGGTGTCGGCGCGGTGCTCGACACCGAGCGCGGTCGACGCGTTGCCCTGCGGGTCGAGGTCGATGACGAGCACGCGCGCGCCGCTGCGTGCGAGTGCTGCGGCGAGGTTGACCGTGGTGGTCGTCTTGCCGACGCCGCCCTTCTGGTTCGAGACGGTGATGACGCGCGTCGTCGACGGCAGCGGCAGCTCCGTGCCCTCCAGCGCGATGCGGCGGCGGGTGATCTCCGCGACCTCACGCGCCAGTGGCGTGGTCTCGTCATACGGTCCCGCGGTCGTCACAGATGAGCCTCCTGCTCGAATGTTTCACGTGAAACGTGCGCCGCTGAACGACGCTCGTCACGGGGCTCCCGCGGCGCGATGAGACGCGACCGGTCAGGATGCCCCGCCTACTGTAGCCCGAAACAGCCGGGTCACTTCCGGCACGAGCCCCTCGCCGAGCTCCAGCACCTCGGCATCGCGGATGCGGTGTCGCCGCAGCACGGCCGAGGCCGCGGCGATCTCCTCCGCGATCCGCGCCCCCTTGAGGAAGATGAGCTCCCCCCCATCCCGCACGAGCGGCGCCGTGATGGGCACGAGCGTGCGCAGCGCGCTCACGGCTCGAGCTGTCACCTGATCGAACGGTCCGGCCGAGACGGCATCCTCCGCTCGAGCCCGCAGCACCGTCACGTTCGCGAGGCCCAGTCGGGCGGTCTCGTCGCGCAGCCAGTCGGTGCGCCGCTCCATGGGCTCGATGAGGGTGACGTGCACGTCGGGCCGCGCGATCGCCAGCACCATCCCCGGCAGACCGGCGCCGCTGCCGACGTCAGCGACGCGGCCGCCGTCCTGCAGGAAGGGCGCGACGACCGCCGAGTTGATGATGTGCCGCGACCATAGGCGAGCGGCCTCGAGCGGACCGATGAGCCCGAGCTGCTCGCCGTACTGCGCGAGGTCGGCGGTAAAGCGCCGAGCGATCGGCAGCTGATCGCCGAAGACCACCGCAGCCGCCGCGGGCTCGGGCTCGATGACCGGGGGAGTCGCCGGCACAGCCCGGATCACGGGCGATGTTTCACGTGAAACGGTGGGGGAGTCCTCAGCCACGACGGATGACGGTGTGGCGCTCGGCGCCCTCGCCCTCCGACTCGGACGTCAGACCGCGCTCGCCCACGAGGTCGTGCACGAGCTTGCGCTCGTAGCTCGACATGGGCGGCAGGGCGGCCGACTCGGCCCCGGCCTCGATCCGCTCGACGGCGCGGTCGACGAGGCGCTGCAGCTCCTCCGCCCGCGCATCGCGCGACCCCGCGATGTCGAGGATGAGCCGCGAGAACTCGCCCGTGCGCGCGTGCACCGCGAGCCGGGTGAGCTCCTGCAGCGCCGAGACGGTGTCGGGCTTCGAGAGCGTGCGGAGGGCATCCGGCTCGTCGGCCTCGATGGAGAGATACACGCGACCGGCGCGCGTCGCGATCTCGATGTCCCCATCGAGATCGGCGAGGTCGAGCAGCTCTTCGAGGTAGTCGGCCGCGATGTCGCCCTCGTCGAGAGCAGCGGAGTCGGTCGCGTCGTCCTCGATCTCGATCGTGTCGACGACGGTGGGCTCGGTGATGTCGGTCATGGTCTAGCGACCACCCTTCTTCTTCGCGCGGTTCTTGCTCACCGGCTGGGGACGCTGGGTCTTCTTCGGCTCCTCGACGGCGATCGTGCCGGCCTCGTCCGCCTCGGGGTCGACGATGCCGCGCCGCTGGCGCTTCTTCGCGAGGCGCGCCTCACGCGCGAGCGCGGCGTCGCTGCCGGGGGTGGGCATGTTCCGGATGACGATGAACTGCTGCACCATCGTCCAGATGTTCGACACGAACCAGTAGAACATCACGCCGAGCGGGAAGGCCACGCCCGAGAAGAGGAACACCACGGGGAGGATGTAGAGCAGGATGCGCTGCTGCCGGTACATCGGCGACGCCTTCATCTCGGGGCTCTGGTTCTTCGACATGATCTGCAGCTGGGTGATGAACTGCGACGCGGTCATGAGGACGATGAGCACCGCGGCGATGACGATGACCCAGACGTTGCCGTCATTGTTGACCATCGTCGAACCGAGCGGCGCAATGCCGAAGAGGGTCGCGCGACCGAACTCGCGCGAGAGCTGCTCGTTGAGCAGCCCGACGCCCGTGAAGCCGTTGAACGAACTGTTGAGCACCGAGAAGAGCCCGAAGAAGATCGGCATCTGCAGCAGGATCGGCAGGCACGACGAGAGCGGGTTGGTGCCGTGCTTCTTGTACAGGGCCATGGTGTCGCGCGACATGGCCTCGCGCGAGAACTGGTCGCGCTTTCCCTTGTACTTGTCCTGGATCTTCTTGAGCTCGGGCGAGATCTCGAGCATCTTGCGCTGGTTCTTGATCTGGCGCACGAAGATCGGAATGAGCGCGGCGCGCACGACGACGACGAGGCCGGCGATCGACAGCACCCAGGTCAGACCCGCCTCGCTCTCGAGGCCCATGGCCGTGAACAGGGTGTGGAACCCGACGAGGATCGCCTCGATGGCCCACTTGATGGGCCAGAGGATGATGGCGAAGATGTCCATGGTGGCGGGTTATGCCTTTCTCTCGAGCACGATCAGGCCCCATGCGGTGCGCCGGTAGGGGGAGTTCTGGGTGACGGGCCAGTCGTCGATACCGCCCTCGGCCCAGGGGTGGCACCGGGCGAGGCGGCGGGTGGCGAGCCATCCGCCCTTGACGACACCGTGCTCCTGCACCGAGCCGAGGGCGTAGGCCGAACAGCTGGGGTAGTAACGGCAGACATCGCCGTACAGCGGCGAGATGATCGCGCGATACGCGCGCAGCACGATGATGACGAGATTGCGCGGCACGAGCGCGACGACGCGCGCGGCGCGGATCACCGTCTCGCTCACGCTGCTCTCACCGCCCGCCTCATGCCGTCGTCGATCTCAGCCCGCAGGGTATCCCACGAGACCTCGTGCGCGCCCGGAAGGGCCCGCACGACGATGAGGTCGGTGGCCGGCACCTCGCCGAGCACGCCGGCGCAGATCGATTGGATGCGGCGCCGCACCCGATTGCGCACCACGGCTCCGCCGACCTGCTTCGACACGATCACGCCGAACCGGGGCCCGTCGGGCTCACCCGTCACGCGGTACACGACGGCATGCGGAGTGCCCTTGCGGCGACCGCGGCGCACCGCCCGGCGGAAGTCGTCGGCTCGGAGGACCCGGTGTGCTCGCGGGAGCACGGGGGTGCTTACGCCGAGAGCTCGGTGCGGCCCTTGCGGCGGCGCGCAGCGAGGATGGCGCGACCAGCGCGGGTGCGCATGCGCAGACGGAAGCCGTGAACCTTGGCCCGACGGCGGTTGTTCGGCTGGAAGGTGCGCTTGGTCATGGTTCTCTCCTCGGCCCCAGGGGCCAGCGACGACGGATCAGGGATGTCCGATCGCTGCGAGTCAGGTCCGGACAGAAGTCAACCGGTTAACAATAGGTCCCGACCTCCGCGCGGTCAAACCACGAGGCACCCGGCGCGCATTATCCACACCATGTGCACAGACCGTTGGTATCGACGCGCCGGGCCGGATTACAGTAGGCGTCAGTCTTCTCGCCGCACCGCAGGGTGCGCTGCGGCGACTTATCCACAGCGCTGTTCACCACAGTGCTCCCCCTCCGCACCGACCAGTCGAGGAGTGTCACGATGCCGGACGAGACCGATTCCCCGCGCGACCTCTGGGAGTCGGTGAAGGCGGCGCTCACCGCCGACGATCGCATCACCCCGCAGCTGCACGGCTTCATCAACCTGGTCGAGCCGCGCGGCGTCATGGCCGGCACCCTCTATCTCGAAGTGCCGAACGAGCTCACGCGCGGCATGCTCGAGCAGCGCATCCGGCTGCCCCTGCTCAGCGCGCTCACGACGGTGGACGGTGAAGCAGTGTCCAGTTTCGCGATCGTCGTGAACCCCGAAATCCAGACCGAGAGCCTCGAGGCCGTGCCCGACGCGATGGAGCAGAGCCCCTCGTACATCGAGCAGTCGGTCTCGCAGCCCGCGGTCGAGGCATCAGGGCGACGGGGTGACAGCCGGCTCAACGACAAGTACAGCTTCGACAACTTCGTCATCGGCGGGTCGAACCGCTTCGCGCACGCGGCAGCGGTCGCCGTGGCCGAGGCTCCTGCCAAGGCGTACAACCCGTTGTTCGTCTACGGCGAGTCGGGCCTCGGCAAGACGCACCTGCTGCACGCGATCGGCCACTACGCCGAGAGCCTCTACCCGGGAATCCGGGTGCGGTACGTCTCGAGCGAGGAGTTCACGAACGACTTCATCAACTCGATCGCCAACAACCGCGCGAGCCTGTTCCAGTCGCGCTACCGCGAGATCGACATCCTGCTCATCGATGACATCCAGTTCCTGCAGGGAAAGGACTCGACGCAGGAAGCGTTCTTCCACACCTTCAATACGCTTCACGACCACAACAAGCAGGTCGTCATCACGAGCGACCTGCCCCCGAAGCACTTGACGGGTTTCGAAGACCGCATGCGCAGCCGCTTCGAGTGGGGCCTCATCACCGATGTGCAGGCGCCCGACCTCGAGACGCGCATCGCGATCCTCCGCAAGAAGGCGCAGAACGACAAACTGCAGGTTCGGGATGACGTGCTCGAGTACATCGCCTCGAAGGTGTCGAGCAACATCCGCGAGCTCGAGGGCACGCTCATCCGGGTGACCGCGTTCGCGAACCTCAACCGCACGCCGGTGGATATGCAGCTCGTGCAGACGGTGATGAAGGACCTCATCACCCTCGACGGCGACAACGTCATCGAGCCGGTCGACATCATCAATCACACCGCGTCGTACTTCAAGCTGACCGTCGACGACCTCTACGGCTCATCGCGATCGCAGGCTGTCGCCACCGCGCGGCAGATCGCGATGTACCTGTGTCGAGAGCTGACGAACATGTCGTTGCCGCAGATCGGCAAGCTCTTCGGCAACCGCGACCACACGACCGTGATGTACGCCAACAAGAAGATCAGCGAGCTCATGAAGGAGCGCCGCTCGATCTACAACCAGGTCACCGAGCTCACGAGCCGCATCAAGCAGAACCACCGCTACAGCTAGGGGTTTGTCGCTCGAATCAGCGAACGTCCAGCTTCACTGCACGTTTCGCACACTGGGGACAGCCTGTGGATAACTTGCCGCTCGCATGGGGATGACATGTTGAGGATCGCCACGATGGTGTGAAAGAGACCAGCGGCGCCGGTGGGTTCTCCCCGGTGCGCGAGCCGCGCATCCCCCGGATGTGCACATCTTTCACGCTTGTAGTTCCGCCGCATTCCGCGCCTCTCCCGAGGTTGTCCACAGTGTGAACAGCGGTTAATGATGGTGTTCTCTTCTTCTCTTCGATGAATGACGAGGGATAACTTCTCGAGGAGCGAAGCCCGGCAACCGCCCGTACACGCGCTGTGCCAGTATGGAAGGCCCCGGGTGCCGGGCAGGGTCGACCGAGAGGGAGCCGCGTGAAGTTCCAGGTCAATCGCGACGTGTTCAGCGAAGCGGTGTCGTTCGCCGTCAAGCTCCTGCCGCAGCGCACCACGCTCCCGATCCTCAGCGGTGTGCTGCTGCGCGCCGAGGGCTCGACCGTCACGCTCTCGTCGTTCGACTACGAGGTCTCGGCGCAGACCTCGATCACCGCCGACGTCACCGACGGCGGAACCGTGCTCGTCTCGGGCCGGCTGCTCGCCGACATCGCCTCGCGCCTGCCGAACGCCCCGGTGGAGTTCACGACCGTCGACGGCAAGATCGCGGTGCGCTGCGGCTCGGCGCGCTTCACGCTGTCGAGCATGCCCGTCGAGGAGTACCCGAGCCTGCCGGTCGTCGACGGATCGAGCGGCGTGCTGCCGGGCGAGGCGTTCTCGGATGCCGTGGCTCAGGTCGCCGTCGCCGCGTCACGCGACGACGTCACCCCGGTCATCACGGGAGTGCAGCTCGAGATCGCTGACAACCGGTTGTCGCTCGTCGCGACCGATCGCTACCGCGTCGCCGTCCGCGAGATCGACTGGGAGTCGTCGGCTGTCGCCGAGGGCGTCACCGCGCTCGTGCCCTCGCGCACCCTCTCGGAGATCGGCAAGATCTTCGCTCACGCCGCGACCGTGACGGTCACGATCGTGAGCGGCGGCGACCGCGAGCTCATCGCGTTCTCGGCGGATCAGAAGACCGTGACCTCGCTGCTCATCAAGGGCAACTTCCCGCCCGTCAAGCGGCTGTTCCCCGAGTCGGTCGAGAACTACGCCGTCATGAACACCGCCGAGCTCATCGAGTCGACGCGACGCGTGCAGCTCGTGCTCGAGCGCGACGCGGCACTGCGCTACAGCTTCTCCGACGACGGACTGACGCTCGAGGCCATCGGCTCCGAGAACGCGCAGGCGTCCGAGACGATCGATGCGCACCTCACGGGCGGTGACACGACGGTGTCCCTCAAGCCGCAATTCCTCATCGACGGCCTCTCCGCCGTGCACAGCGAGTTCGTTCGGATCTCGTTCACGAAGACCGACAACCCGAACAAGCCCGGTCCGGTGCTCATCACAAGCCAGTCGTCGAAGGACCAGCCCGGCGCCGACAACTACCGCTATCTGCTGCAGCCCAATCTGCTGCTGCGCTGACGCGCGTGCACGTCACGCACCTCTCGCTCGCCGACTTCCGCAACTACGCCCGCGCCGACGTGGCGCTGCGACCCGGGGCCGTGCTGTTCGTCGGGCGCAACGGTCAGGGCAAGACGAATCTCGTCGAGGCGATCGCCTATGCCGGCTCGGCCTCATCGCATCGCGTGTCGAGCGATCAGGCGCTCATCCGCTTCGGAGCCGAGTCGGGCATCGTGCGCCTGCGCGTGCAGCATGAGGAGCGCGCCGCCGTCATCAAGATCGAGCTCAACCGGGCATCGCCGAACCGCGCGCAGGTCAACGGATCGGGAGTGCGCCTTCGCGACCTCCCGCGGTACTTCGCCAGCGTCGTGTTCGCTCCGGAGGATCTCGCCCTCGTGCGCGGCGACCCCGGTGTCCGCCGCGGATTCCTCGACACGCTCGTCGTGCAGCGCGCGCCCCGCTTCGCAGGGGTCATCGCCGATTACGAACGGGTCGTGCGCCAGCGCAACTCCCTCCTGAAGTCGGCGCGCGCTTCTCGGCTTCCTGCTGACAGCCTGACGACCCTCGACGTCTGGGACGAGCGGCTCGTGAGCCTCGGTACCGAGCTCATCATGGCGCGCGCGGATCTCGTGGGAGCGTTGCGGCCGCATGTGGCGCGCGCGTACAGCGCGGTCGCGGGCGACGACCACCGCACGCGTATGGCCCTGCGGCTCAGTGTCGACGACTCGGACGACGAGTCGAGCCCTCCCGAGATCGTCGCTGAACCGGCGATCGTCGCTGAGCGGTTCCGAGCGAGACTGGCCGATCGGCGCCGTGCAGAACTCGACCGGGCGGTCACCCTCGTCGGCCCGCACCGTGACGACCTCGTGCTCGAGCTCAACGGGCTTCCCGCGCGCGGCTACGCGAGCCACGGCGAGAGCTGGTCGTATGCGCTCGCCCTCAAACTCGCCTCGGCCGAAGTGCTGCGCGCCGAGGCGATCGCGGGCGACCCCGTGCTCATCCTCGATGACGTCTTCGCCGAGCTCGACGAGGGTCGCCGCGAGCGACTGGCGGATGCCGTGGGCGGCTTCGAGCAGGTGCTCATCACCGCGGCGGTCGGGGGCGATGTGCCCGAGCGCCTTGCCGCGACCCGCATCGGCATCGCGGCCGGCGCGATCGTGGAGGAGGCGGAGTGAGCGAGGCCGACGACCGGGATCCGACCGAGAGCGAGGCGAGCGCGGTCTACCGCCGACTCCGGCGGGTGTTCGGCGACCCCGCGCTGCGGTCGTCTGACGCGCGTAAGCGCGCCACGCGCATCCCGGGCGATAGCGCGCCGTTCGGGCTGGGTCGGGATCCGTCCGGGCTCGGCGATGTGCTCGAGTCGATGACCCGCACGCTCGGTTGGTCGTCGCCGCTCGCACGCGGCGAGTTGCTGACGGCGTGGCCCGAGCTCGTCGGCGTCGACATCGCGGCGCATTCCGAGCCCGCCGGCATCGATGAGGGGGTGCTCACGGTGCAGTGCGATTCGACCGCGTGGGCGACCCAGCTGCGCATCATGCGGGCCGAGATTCTCACGACGATCCTGCGGCGGTACCCGGATGCGCAGGTGACGAGCATTCGCTTCAGCGGACCCGGTGCACCGAGCTGGAAGCGCGGGCCCCGCTCGGTGCCGGGTCGCGGGCCCCGCGATACCTACGGCTGAGCGCCTGAGGCCGCGAAAACAAATCACTCCACCCGAGTCGAGATATCTCCCCAGAGGGCCGTTCTGACGGCTCCCAGAGGCCTTATCTTGGTAGGATGGACCCGCCACACGGGGCGCCATCCATGCCCCCTTGATCGGCCACCAGCGATCGACTCGGCGGGAGCGCAATTCCATATGACCACCTCGTCCTCCGGCAGTACGCCGAACACACCCACTCCGCGCAACGATCACAGCTACGGCGCCGGTGACATCCAGGTGCTCGAGGGCCTCGAGGCCGTGCGCAAGCGCCCGGGTATGTACATCGGCTCGACGGGCCCGCGCGGCCTGCACCACCTCGTCTACGAGATCGTCGACAACTCCGTCGACGAGGCGCTCGCCGGCCACTGCGACACCATCCATGTCACGCTGCTCGCCGACGGCGGCGTGCGCGTCGTCGACAACGGCCGCGGCATCCCCGTCGACGAGCACCCGGTCGAGAAGAAGTCGACCGTCGAGGTCGTGCTGACGATCCTGCACGCCGGCGGAAAGTTCGGGGGCGGCGGCTACGCCGTGTCGGGCGGTCTGCACGGCGTCGGCAGCTCGGTCGTCAACGCGCTCTCCGAGCGTCTCGCTGTCGAGGTCCGTCGTCAGGGCAACGTCTACAGCCAGACCTACCAGCACGGTGTTCCGGATGCGCCGCTCGCGAAGGGCGCGACGACCGACGAGACCGGCACCACCATCTCGTTCTGGCCGAACGGCGAGATCTTCGAGACCACCGAGTTCGACTACGACACCCTGCGTACGCGCTTCCAGCAGATGGCCTTCCTCAACAAGGGGCTGCGCATCACGATCGCCGACGAGCGGGCCGATGCGGACGCCGCGCCCGACGCGGCGCCCCGCCGCGAGGAGTTCCTCTACGAGAAGGGCCTCGTCGACTACGTCGAGTTCCTCAACTCGGCCAAGAAGATCGAGGTCGTGCACCCCGAGATCATCTCCTTCGAGTCGGAGGACACCGAGCGGCGCATTGCCCTCGAAGTGGCCATGCAGTGGACGAACGCGTACTCCGAGTCGGTGCACACCTACGCCAACACGATCAACACGCACGAGGGCGGCACGCACGAAGAGGGCTTCCGCGCCGCGCTCACGACGCTCGTCAACAAGTACGCGCGCGACAAGGGCATCCTGAAGGAGAAGGACGAGAACCTCTCGGGCGACGACGTGCGCGAGGGTCTTACCGCGGTCATCTCCATCAAGCTCGGCGAGCCGCAGTTCGAGGGCCAGACCAAGACCAAGCTCGGCAACACCGAGGCGAAGTCCTTCGTGCAGAAGGTCGCGGGCGAGCACCTCGCCGACTGGTTCGAGCGCAATCCCGTGCAGGCGAAAGACGTCATCCGCAAGGCGCTGCAGGCCTCGGCGGCGCGCATCGCCGCGCGCAAGGCGCGCGAGCAGACCCGCCGCAAGGGCCTGCTCGAGTCGGGAGGAATGCCCGGCAAGCTCAAGGACTGCCAGTCGAAAGATCCCTCGCTCAGCGAGATCTTCATCGTCGAGGGCGACTCGGCCGGCGGCTCGGCCGTGCAGGGCCGCAACCCCGAGACGCAGGCGATCCTGCCGTTGCGCGGCAAGATCCTGAACGTCGAGAAGGCACGCCTCGATCGCGCGCTCGGCAACGCCGAGGTGCAGGCGATGATCACGGCCTTTGGTGCCGGCATCGGGGAGGACTTCGACCCCGACAAGGTGCGGTACCACAAGATCGTGCTCATGGCCGACGCCGATGTCGACGGCCAGCACATCACGACCCTGCTGCTGACGCTTCTCTTCCGGTACATGCGGCCGCTCATCGATCTCGGCTACGTGTACCTCGCCCAGCCGCCGCTCTACCGCCTCAAGTGGACGAACGCCGAGCACGAGTACGTCTACAGCGACCGCGAGCGGGATGTGCTGCTCGAATCCGGGCTGGCCGGCGGCAAGCGCATCCCGAAGGACAACGGGATTCAGCGCTACAAGGGCCTCGGCGAGATGAACCACCAGGAGCTGTGGGACACGACGATGAACCCGGCCTCGCGCACCCTGTTGCAGGTGACGCTCGAGGATGCCGCGGTCGCCGACAGCGTGTTCTCGACCCTCATGGGCGACGACGTCGAGCAGCGCCGCACCTTCATCCAGCAGAACGCGAAAGACGTGCGCTTCCTCGACATCTAGTCGCGGCGGACGCCTCCCTGATCTCACCACCACCGAAGGATTCCACGCATGGCAGACGACACCACCGGCACCGAGCCGGTCGACTACGGACCGGGCGGTCGCGTCAACCAGGTCGACCTGCAGCTCGAGATGCAGCGCTCGTACCTCGACTACGCGATGAGCGTCATCGTCGGGCGCGCCCTGCCCGACGTGCGCGACGGCCTCAAGCCCGTGCATCGCCGCGTCATCTACGCGATGTTCGACGGCGGCTACCGCCCCGACAAGGCGTACTCGAAGTGCTCGCGCGTCGTCGGCGACGTCATGGGGCAGTTCCACCCGCACGGCGACTCGGCCATCTACGACGCGCTCGTGCGTCTCGTGCAGCCGTGGTCGATGCGCTACCCGCTCGCCGCCGGCCAGGGCAACTTCGGCTCGCCCGGCAACGACGGCGCTGCCGCCCCGCGGTACACCGAGACCAAGATGGCCCCGCTCGCCATGGAGATGGTGCGCGACATCGAGGAAGACACCGTCGACTTCCAAGACAACTACGACGGTCGCACGCAAGAGCCGAGCATCCTGCCGGCCCGGTTCCCCAACCTGCTCGTCAACGGCTCGGTCGGCATCGCGGTCGGCATGGCCACGAACATCCCGCCCCACAATCTGCGCGAAGTCGCCTCGGCGGCGCTGTGGCACCTCGAGCACCCCGAAGCCGATCGCGAGAGCCTGCTCGAGGCGATCCTGCAGCGCGTCAAGGGCCCCGACTTCCCGACCGGCGCGCAGATCCTCGGCATCAAGGGCATCCAGGATGCGTACCGCACCGGTCGCGGGTCGATCACGATGCGCGCGGTCGTCACGGTCGAGGAGATCCAGAACCGCACCTGCCTCGTCATCACCGAGTTGCCGTACCAGGTCAACCCCGACAACCTGGCGATCAAGATCGCCGACCTCGTCAAGGAGGGCAAGCTCGGCGGCATCGCCGACATCCGCGACGAGTCGTCGGGGCGCACGGGCCAGCGTCTCGTCATCGTGCTCAAGCGCGACGCCGTGGCGAAAGTCGTGCTCAACAACCTCTACAAGCACACGCAGCTGCAAGACAACTTCGGCGCCAACATGCTCGCGATCGTCGACGGAGTGCCGCGCACGCTGCCGATCGACGGCTTCATCACGTACTGGGTCTCGCACCAGATCGAGGTCATCGTGCGCCGCACGGCGTTCCGCCTTGCCAAGGCCGAGGCCGACGCCCACATCTTGCGCGGTTATCTGAAGGCGCTGGATGCCCTCGACGAGGTCATCGCCCTCATCCGCCGCTCGCCCACGGTCGAGGAAGCCCGCGAGGGCCTGATCGCGCTGCTCGACGTCGACGAGCTGCAGGCGACGGCCATCCTGAACCTGCAGTTGCGCCGCCTCGCCGCACTCGAACGGCAGAAGATCCAGGATCAGGCGGAGGAGCTCGAGCGCCTCATCGCCGACTACCAGGCGATCCTCGCGAGCCCCGAGCGCCAGCGCTCGATCATCTCCGACGAGCTCACCGAGATCGTCGACAAGTTCGGTGACGACCGCCGCACCGAGATCATGTTCGGCTTCGACGGCGACATGAACGTGGAAGACCTCATTCCCGAAGAGGAGATGGTGCTCACCGTCACGCGCGGCGGCTACATCAAGCGCACGCGCAGCGACAACTACCGTTCGCAGCACCGCGGCGGCAAGGGCGTCAAGGGCGCCCAGTTGCGCGCCGACGACGTCGTCGAGCACTTCTTCGTCACGACCACCCACCACTGGCTGCTGTTCTTCACGACGACGGGCCGGGTCTACCGGCTCAAGGCCTACGAGGTGCAGGAGGCCGGTCGCGATGCGAAGGGCCAGCACGTCGCGAACCTGCTCGCGCTGCAGCCCGATGAGGAGATCGCGCAGATCCTCGACATCCGCGACTACTCGGTGGCGCAGCACCTCGTGCTCGCCACGCGCAACGGTCTCGTCAAGAAGACGGCGCTCACCGAGTACGACACCAATCGCACGGGGGGCATCATCGCGATCAACCTGCGCGAGGGCGACCAGCTCGTCTCGGCCATGCTTGCCGACGACTCCGACGACATCCTGCTGGTCTCGCGACAGGGCATGTCGCTGCGGTTCACCGCCGACGACTCTGCTCTGCGCCCGATGGGGCGCTCGACCTCCGGTGTCACGGGCATGAAGTTCCGCGCCGGTGACGAGTTGCTGTCGGCCTCCGTCGTCGGCGATCGCGGATTCGTGTTCGTCGTGACCGAAGGCGGTTACGCCAAGCGCACCGAGGTCGAGCAGTACCGTGTGCAGCAGCGCGGCGGACTCGGCATCAAGGTCGCCAAGCTCAGCGACGACCGCGGCGGACTCGCCGGCGGGCTCATCGTCGCCGAAGACGACGAGGTGCTCGTGGTCATGCAAAACGGCAAGGTGGTACGCTCCTCGGTGGCCGAGGTGCCCGCCAAGGGCCGTGACACCATGGGTGTCGTGTTCGCCCGGCCTGATGACGACGACCGCATCATCGCGATCGCACGCAACAGCGAGCGCAACCTCGTCGATCCGGATGCGGACGTCATCGAGAACCCCGACACCACCGACGCCGCACCCGCGGTCGAGGTCGGAAAGGACGAGAACGAGTGAGTACTGTCGCCGAGAAGCTGCAACGCAAGTCGCAGCGCCAGACCCCGACGAAGCAGGTTCGCCTCAAGCTCGTCTACATCGACTTCTGGTCGGCGGTGAAGCTGTCGTTCCTCGTCGCCGTGTGCGGTGCGGTGCTGCTGCTCGTCGCCACCTTCTTCATCTGGATCGTGCTCAACTCGATCGGCGTCATCCAAGACGTCGACGCGGTGTTCGCCGACATCATCGGAGAAGACGGACCGAGCCTCGCCTCGATCCTCTCGCTCGGCCAGGTCATGTTCTTCGCCACCATCGTCGCGCTGCTGAACCTCGTCGGGGGCACGGCCATCGGCGCCATCAGTGCGCTGCTCTACAACCTGAGCGTGCGCCTCACGGGTGGACTGCTCGTCGGCTTCACCAACAACTGATCGGCCCTGCCGCCCGGATTGGGCGGCCGCGACCGGATGCAGTACAGTCGTATCCGGTCTCACGGGGATATAGCTCAGGCGGTTAGAGCGCTTCGCTGATAACGAAGAGGTCCGAGGTTCAAGTCCTCGTATCCCCACTCCATTTTTGATCGCGCCGCCGCTTCTGCGGCGCGATGCCGCTTCCGCGAGACGAGCGCGGTCGTCTCGCTTCGCGTCGCGACCATGAGCAACCCGTTCGCTCGAGCGGTCGAGTGACGGGGGTTCCCGACACGGCCCGCACGGAGGGTTCGGTAGAGTGGAGGGCGGTTCGGGGCCTTAGCTCAATTGGTAGAGCGCCTGCTTTGCAAGCAGGAGGTCAGGAGTTCGATTCTCCTAGGCTCCACGCAGTGCCCGATCCCGGGCCACCGGACGAGGTATCCCGTACCCGGACAGCGACAAGACGGGTCAGAGAGCTGACTCATGTCGTGGATCATTCTGCTCGCCTCGGGCGTGCTCGAAGCCGTCTGGGCGACTGCCCTGGGAGCATCCAAGGGCTTCACCAAACTCGTGCCGTCGATCGTGTTCCTGGTCGCCCTCGCCCTCAGCATGGGCGGGCTCGCGTTCGCGATGCGGGAGATCCCGACGGGAACGGCCTACGCCGTCTGGGTCGGCGTCGGCGCGAGCCTCACGATCGTGTGGGCGATGATCACGGGGGCCGAGACGGCCTCGGTCATCAAGCTGCTGCTCGTGCTCGGCATCGTCGCGTGCGTTGTCGCCCTCAAGCTCGTGAGCGACGCCGAGCACTGACGCCCGACGCAATCCCGGTGCGGCAGCGCGCCGCTCCTGCTCAGGCAGGGTCGAAGGTGATCGTCGCGACAAGGCCGCGCGGCTCGCGGCGTGCGAGCGCGACCTCCGCGCCGCTCGCCCGGGCGAGCTCGGCGACGATCGCCAGGCCGAGCCCCGTGCCGGGCGTCGTGCTGCCCCCGCGCCAGAAGCGGTCGAACGCCCGCGCGAGCTCGTCGTCGGACATCCCGGGCCCGTCATCGTGCACGCTCAGGGTCGGGCGCTCGCCCGCCGCCACGACGACGCGCACGGCGTCGCCCTCGTGCGAGACGGCGAGGGCGTTGTCGATGATGTTGTCGAGCATCTGGTCGACGGCCGTCGGCACCGCGCGCACCATGAGCGATCGGGGGGCGTCGATGCTCAGCACGACGCCGCTCTCGACAGCGAGCGGCTCCCACTGCTCGACGCGCTCGCGCGCGATCGCGCTCAGATCGACGGCGACCGTGGGGGTTCCGGATGCTCCGGCCCGCCCCAGCGCAAGGAGACCTTCGACGATCGTCACCAGGCGGTCGGCCTCGAGCTCGGCGGCGGCGAGCCGGTCGGCAGCGCCCTCGGGGTCGGACTCGATGAGGTCGCGCGCCCGCTCGAGCTTGAGCCGCAGCGCCGTGAGGGGAGTGCGCAACTGATGCGAGGCGTCGGAGGCGAACGCCCGCTGCTCGTCGATGAGACCCGACAGCCGGTCGGCCATGCGGTTGAACGAGCGGGCGAGGCGCACGAGCTCGGGGGCTCCGGTCGTGGGGTCGGCGCGCGCGCTCAGGTCGCCTGCCGAGAGCTGCTCGGTCGTCGCCGTGAGCACACTCAGCCGTCGCGTCACGGTGCCCGAGAACACGACGCCCGCGATACCCGCCATGACCAGGGTCAGCAGCGCGACGATGCCGATGACCTGCAGCCGCTGCCCGACCTCCTGATCGACCACCGCCTCGTCGTAGGTGAGGCGCACGGCGCCGAGGATCTCGTCGCCGCTCAGCACCGGCACGGCCACATAGACGAGCTGCTGCTGCAGCGTCGTCGAGAAGCGCGAGCCCGATGAGATGGTGCCGGCGAGAGCCTCGGCGATCTCGGGTCGCGATGAGTAGTCCGAGCCGAGGGCCGACTCGTCGTCATCGCTCGTGACGAGCGCGGTGCCATCGATCGCGGTGATGACCACGCGACCGCCGCCTGCCGCGCGGTATTCGAGCGCAGCCTCCTCGACGATCGCGAGCTCGGCCGCGTCCAGCGACTCGAGCGCTTCCTCCGCTCGCCCGGCGAGCACGAAGGCATCGCGCTCGAGGCCCGTCACGAGGCGGTCGAGCTCGACCGTGCGCAGGTATTGCGCGAGCGGCACGGTCTGCACGAGCAGCACGAGCGCGGTGATGACCATCACCATGCCCATGAAGCGCCAGCGCATCAGGGCTCTCCGAGCCGGAAGCCGACTCCGCGCACCGATTCGATCCAGCCCGGGTCGCCGAGCTTCTTGCGCACTGCGGCGATGTGAGCGTCGAGGGTCTTGGCGGTGCCGAACCACGTCGTGTCCCACACATCGCGCAGGATGTCGGTGCGGCGGAAGACCGCGCCGCGGTCGCGCGCGAGGTACTCGAGCACGTCGAATTCGCGGGGCGTCAGGTGCACGGGCTCGCCGTCGAGCAGCACGCGCCGCGCACGGCTGTCGATGACGAGCCGGGAGTCGGTCTCGTCGGGTGCCCCGCGCTCGGGCGCCGCCGACCGTCGCAGGATGGCGTGGATGCGCGCGACGAGCTCGCGCATGCCGAACGGCTTGACGATGTAGTCGTCGGCGCCGAGCTCGAGCGCGACAACGCGGTCGACCTCGTCGTCGCGCGCGCTCACGATGATGATGGGCACGGCGCTCGTGGCGCGGATGCGGCGGCACACCTCGGTGCCGTCGATGTCGGGCAGGCCCAGGTCGAGCACGATGAGGTCGGGCTCGTCGTGGGCCGCGGCCTCGATGCCGGCGGCCCCGCTCGCCACGCGCGTTGCGCTAATCGCGCGATCGGCGAGGCCGTCGACGATCCCGTCGGCGACCGCGTCGTCGTCTTCGATTACGAGAACCCGCATGCGCTCATCATGCCGCTCCCGGCGCCCCGGGCGCGCGCATCCCTGGCCCCCGATGCCGATCTTGGACGAATCTTGGATGTTCGCGGGACCGGCCTGAAGTCGCGCCGACCTACCGTCGAAGCATGAGAACACAGATCATCACCGCCCTCTCGATCGTCGCCGTCCTGGGTGCCGCGGGCGGGGCCTACGCCGTCAACCAGTCCGTGCTCGGCACCGCCCTCGTCGACGAGACCGTCATCGGCAGTGCGACCCCCGTGCTCGTGCCCGTCGAGCCGAAGGGCGACGACATCCCCGAGGAGTACCTCAAGCAGATCGCGCGCGCGGCACAGGCCGAGCAGCCGGCCGCTCCTGTCACTCCGGCTCAGCCGGTGACCACCTGGGTCGGCTCGGATGACGATGACGACCACGACGAGGACGAGGATGAGGACAGCGAGCACGAGGACGAGTCGGAGGACGACGAGCATGAGGACGAGTCCGACGATGACGACTAGTCCTCGCCCCGCCGCCGTCGCCCGCACCCTCACGGGCGCCGGCACGGCGATCGCGCTCATCGGCATGGTCACGGGCTTCCAGGTGTCGGCCGCGGTCGCTGAGCAGCAAGCGCAGGTCGAGGCCCAGGCGCAGGCCGCGGTGGATGCCGCGGCGACGGGTTCCCACACCCGGTCGTTCGCCGTCCGCGTGCTCGACCCCTCGTTGCTGCCGACTCCCGAGCCCGTCGCCCCGCGCCCGGCACCGCCGGCACCGCGCGCTGCCGCCCCGGCTCCCGCGCCGGCCCCGGCTCCCGCCGACGGCTCGACGGGCGGATCGGGCGGGTGACGACCATCACGACCGTCGAGGCGACGACCGACCGCACCTGGGCGCTCATGGGGGGCAGCGCCCACGTGCGGATGGTCGGGGGCACGAGCGCAGCGCTCGATGAGGCCGAGGGCCTCGCGCTCGCGCTCGAACAGCGCTGGAGCCGCTTCATCACCGAGAGCGACCTGAGCCGTCTGGCGGTCGCCGACGGTGCCACCCTCACGGTCGACCCCGCGACCGTGCAGCTGCTGCGCGCCATGCTCGAGGGCTGGCGCGAGACCGACCACGACTTCGACCCGACCCTGCTGCCCGCGGTGATCGCGGCCGGATACCGCCGGTCGATCGTCGACCCCTCGCGGGCGACCGACCTGCCCCCCTCGATCGTCGCGCGCGGCGACCTCGAAGCGATGCGCATCGTCGGCGACGCGGTGCGGCTGCCGCGCGGCATGTCCCTCGACGCCGGGGGCATCGGCAAGGGCTTCGCCGCCGATCTGATCGCCGCCCGCCTCCTCGCAGCGGGCGCGCACGGCTGCCTTGTCGAGATCGGGGGCGACGTGCGGGTCGCGGGCCAGGCGCCCGACTGCGCCGCGTGGCGCATCTCGGTCGACGATCCCTTCTCCGCGAGCGCGAATCGCGGCATTGTGCGACTTCTCGAGGGTGGCATCGCCACCTCGAGTCAGCGCAAACGGCGCTGGATGACCGAGTCGGGCACGGCCGCCCACCACCTCATCGACCCCGCGTCGGGGCGCCCCGCCGCCACGAGCATCCAGACCGTCACCGTCATCGCCGCGACGGCCGCGCGCGCCGAGGTGCTGACGAAGCCCGGCTTCCTGCGGCCTGTTGACGACTACCTGGCCTGGCTCCCCACTCGGGGAGCGGCCGCCCTGCTCATCGACGCCGACGGCGTCGAGCGCACGACGTCGAACTGGAGCGACTACGCATGAACGATCCGCACCTCTGGTGGTACGTCACCCGCGCGAGCGCCGTGCTCGCGTGGGTCATCATGACCGCCGCCGTGCTCTGGGGCATCGTGCTCTCGACCCGGGTGTTCCGCGGCGCCGACAACCCCGCGTGGCTGCAAGACCTGCACCGATATCTCGGCGGAACCGCACTCGTGCTCACGCTCATCCACATGGTCTCGCTCGTGCTCGACCCGTGGCTCGCGATGCCGATCGACCAGCTGCTGATCCCGCTCATCGCCGAGTACCGGCCGCTGCCCGTGGCCCTGGGGATCGTCGCCTTCTACGTGCTCGCCGCCGTGCAGGTGACCTCGCTCGTCAAGAACCGGCTGCCCCGCCGGCTCTGGAAGGCCGTGCACTACCTCAGCTATGTCGCGGTGCTCGCTGTCGCCGTGCACGGCGCATTCGCGGGAACCGACGCGGGGGCGGCCTGGTATCAGGCCGTCGCGACCGTCGTCGTCACGGCCACCGTGCTCGCGCTCATCGTGCGCATCATCATGGCGCGGCGCCGACCGACGAGCGCCCCCGTTCCGGCCATGGCACCGACGGGCACCGTGCCCTCCCTGAGCGAAGCGAACCCGGGCGACCCGCTCGCGGTGACCCGCATGCGCATCGTCGGCAAGCATCCCGTCGCCGACGGCATCGTGCGCCTGCGGCTCGCGCGCGTCGACGGCCGGCCGATCGAGCCCTGGTACGCGGGCGCGCACATCACACTGCGGCTGCCCGTGGGGATCGAGCGCCAGTACTCGCTCTGCAGCGACCCCGCAGATCGCGGCCACATCGACATCGCAGTGTTGCGCGCCGAGCCGGCGGGTCTCGGCAGCACGTACCTGCACGACGTCGCCGGGCTCGGCGACGAGCTCGATGTCATCGGCCCGCGCAACCACTTCCCGCTCGAGGCCGCCCACGAGTACCTGTTCATCGCCGGGGGCATCGGCATCACGCCCATTCGCGCCATGATCGAGGCGCTGCCGCCCACCCGGTCGTGGCGGTTGGTGTACCTCGGCCGCACCCGCTCGGAGATGGCGTTCGCGCGCGAGCTCGAGCAGCGCTACGGCGACCGGGTGCGCGTCATCGCCGGCGACGAGCGTGCCCAGCGGCTCGACGTCTCCGCCGAGATCGGGGCGACCGACGCCGACGTCTATGCGTGCGGCAGCAGCGGCCTGCTCGACGACGTCGTCGCGGCGACTCCCGTCGAGCGGTGCCATGTCGAGCGCTTCGTCGCGATCGACCGCGCAGCGGGCACCGAGCGCGCGCCCGTGACGGTCATCACCCGGCGCAGCGGGGTGCGGGTCGATGTGCCGGCGGAGCAGAGCATCCTGACCGCGCTGCAGCACGCGGGCGTGGCGGTTGCCACCTCGTGCGGCACCGGCGTGTGCGGCACGTGCGAGACGCGCGTGCTCGCCGGCACGCCTCAGCACCTCGACTCGGTCATGGCCGATGCCGACAAGGACGAGATCGGGGTGTTCTACCCGTGCGTCTCGCGGGCGACGAGCCCCGAGCTCGTGCTCGACCTCTAGACCGCGGGAGCCTCGGCGTCGGGGTCGACCTCTTCGACCCAGAGGTCGTCGTCGGCGCGCAGGGTCTGCCACGCCGCGTAGGCGATCGCCGCGGTCGCGACGACGCCGAGGCCGATGAGGATGTAGCGGCCGGGGCCGGGGGAGGGCTTGACCTCGATGAGGCCCACCTTCTGGCCGGCGCGCGTCGCGAGGTCGCGGCCCGAGGCCGAGACCTGCCGGATCGCGTCGCGGATGCGCTTGTCGCGCGCGACATCGAGCACGGCGAAAGCCGAGCCGATCGCGCCCGTCACCGCGGGCATCACGTCGTCGACGAAGCGGTCGCGCGTCGCCGAGGCGGCGTGCCGCACCGAGCCGACGCCGGCTTCGACGCCCGGCACGATGCGCTTCTCGTAGGTGTCGCGCACCCGGGGGGCGACATCCTCCCGAGCGACCGAGGCGGCCTGCCGGCTGGCATCGCGCAGGATGCTCGCAGCGCGCTCGAGCACCTCGCGCTGCTCGTCCCACACGTCGCCGGCCTGACGGCGCAGCTTCTTCAATTCGCGCTGGCGCTTGCGTGACAGTTCCATGAGGTCCTCCTGCATCGGCGATCGGCGAGTTCCCATCCTGGCACCATCCCGGCCAGCACCCAACCGATGCGCCCCGAATGCTCAGGAAGAGGCCAGGCCGCTCCATGCCAGAATGGGCGCATGTCGATCCACACCGCCGTCGCCACCATCCACACGAACAAGGGCGACATCGTCGTCAACCTGTTCGGCAACCACGCGCCGAAGACGGTGCGCAACTTCGTCGGTCTCGCGACCGGCACCCAGGAGTGGACGCACCCCGCCACGGGCCAGAAGACCACCGACCCGCTCTACAACGGCGTCATCTTCCACCGCATCATCACCGACTTCATGCTGCAGGGCGGCGACCCCCTCGGTCAGGGCATCGGCGGCCCCGGCTACGAGTTCGACGACGAGATCCACCCCGAGCTGCAGTTCAGCGAGCCGTTCCTGCTCGCGATGGCGAACGCCGGCAAGCGCGGCGGCCGTGGCACGAACGGCTCGCAGTTCTTCATCACGACGGTGGCGACCCCGTGGCTCAACGGCAACCACACGATCTTCGGCGTCGTGGCCGACGAGTCCTCGAAGGCGGTCGTGAAGGCCATCGAGGCCGTTCCCACCAATGCCAACGACAAGCCGCTCGACGACGTGGTCATCTCGAGCATCGAGGTCGTCGAGGTCGCGTGACCGATCCCCAGGCGGGTGCATCGCGGCCCGGTGCGGGTGCTCGCTCGTTTTGCCATCGGCATCCTGACCGTCCGAGCGCGGTGCGCTGCCAACGCTGCGAGCGTGCGATCTGCCCCGAGTGCCAGACGCCGGCGGCCGTCGGCGTGCAGTGCCCCGAGTGCATCGCGGCCGCGCGCGCGGCGCTGCCGAAGCCCCCGTCGGCTCTCGCTCGCGCCTTCCGGCCCGGCAGCAGCGTGCCCGTCGTCAGCTACAGCATCCTGGCGCTGACGCTCGTCGTCTTCGCTCTGCAGTGGATCACGCAGGGCGCCGTGACGAGCGCGCTCGCCTACTTCCCTCCGCTCACCGCGTTCGAGCCGTGGCGCATGCTCACGGTGGCGCTCGTGCACAGCGACAACTCGATCTTCCACATCGTCTTCAACATGTACTCGCTCTGGGTGCTCGGTCCGCTGCTCGAGAGCCTGATCGGCCGCGCGCGCTTCGCCGCGGTCTACGTGCTCTCCGCCCTCGGAGGGTCGGTGGCCGTGCTGTGGCTCGCGCCGCTCTCGGTCGTGGTGGGCGCGTCGGGCGCCATCTTCGGCCTCCTCGGCGCGTTCTTCGTCATCCAGCGCCGGCTCGGCGGGCGCAACGTGCAGCTCGTCGTGATCATCGCTATCAACCTGGCGCTGGGCTTTCTCATCCCCGGCGTCTTGTGGCAGTCGCACATCGGCGGACTGCTGGTCGGGGCCGTGCTCGCGTGGATCATGCTGCGTACGCGCCACGCCGATCAGCAGCGGCGGCAGGCCGTGCTCATTGGCCTCGTCGGCCTCGCGCTCATCGCGGCGACCGCGGTGCGGCTGGCGCTGTTCTAGACCGCTCGATCAGGATGCTGAACGCGCGTCAGAAAAGATGACGAGAAGTTATCCCCAGGTGATTCCACAGTGGGGATAATCACACCGCTGTAGTTCTCCGGAACTCCCGGTCAGCGCCAGCGCGTGGTCATGAGGAAGCCGATGAACATGATGCCGAAGCCGACCATGATGTTCCAAGGGCCGAGGCTCGGCACGGGCCACGATGCCTGGCTCACGTAGTACACCAGGATCCAGACGAGCCCGATGAGCATGAAGCCGAACATCACGGGCTTGAACCAGACCGGGTTCGGGGCGTCAGCGCCACGGGGGGTCTCGGGGTTCTCGGCGTTGCGCGCAGTAGACCGTGCCATGCCGTGAAGTCTAGCCGCAGAGACCGCCCGGTGCCTGCGCGTACAATCGTGCCGTGACCCAGCCCGACCGTGCCGCGGCGCCCGACGAGGCGACCACACGGCGTTCGCAGCGCGAGCGCAGCACGCAGACGTCGGTGGCCCGGCCGCGCGCGCGGCTCAGCGTCGTGGGCGTGCTCGGCGAACTGCTCATCACCGCCGGGGTCGTCGTCATGCTGTTCCTCGGCTGGTACGTGTGGCTCAACGACATCGTCGCCGGCGGCGAGCAGCAGCAGGCGGCCGAGCAGGTGCAGCAAGAGCTGCAAGAGCGGTGGGAGCGCGGCGAGGGCATCGCCGAGCGCCCCGCCGACCCGGGCATGCCCGTCGTCGCCGAGCCCGCCGTGGCCGGCGAGGTGTTCGCGACGCTCATCGTGCCCCGGTTCGGAGAGAACTACGTGCGGCCCATCGCCGGCGGCGTCGATCTGCGCACCGTGCTCAACAACAAGCAGATCGGCATCGGCCACTACCTCGAGACCCAGATGCCCGGCGAGATCGGCAACTTCGCCATCGCCGCGCACCGCACCACCTACGGGGCGCCGTTCGCCGACATCGCGAGCCTGCGACTCGGCGACCGCATCTACGTCGAGACGGCCGACGGCTGGTACGAGTACGTCTTCCGCGGACTCGAGTACGTGTGGCCGACCGCGGTCGAGGTGCTCGCCCCGGTGCCGCAGGCCCCGCAGATCGAGGCGACCGACCGACTGCTGACGATGACGAGCTGCAATCCGAAGTTCTCGTCGGCCGAGCGCATCATTGCCTACGCCGCCTTCGAGACGTGGTACCCCCGTTCCGACGGGCCCCCCGCCGCCCTGAGCGGCCTCGTCGAGGCCGCGGCCGGCTGATCGCGAGGGCGGAGTCACCATGTACGCAGCGCTGTGGCGCATTCTTCCGGGCCCGACGTGGGTGCGCATCCTGATGCTCATCGTGCTCGCGGCGCTCGTGCTCGCCGCGCTCGTCGAATGGGTGTTTCCGTGGGCGGCCGATACGCTGCTGCCGCAAGAGTCGACCGTGGGAGAGTAGCCGCATGCGCGTGCTCGTGATCGACAACTACGACAGCTTCGTCTACACGCTCGACGGCTACCTGCAGCAGCTCGGCGCCGAGACGACGGTCGTGCGCAACGACGTCGTCGACGACGCGGGGGCCGCGGCCCTGATCGCCGAGTACGACGCGGTGCTCGTGTCGCCCGGGCCGGGCAACCCGGCGTCGGCGGGAATCTCCATCCCGGTCGTGCGCGCGGCGCTCGCCGCCGGGCAGCCGCTGCTCGGGGTGTGCCTCGGCCACCAGGCGATCGCCGAGGCGCTCGGCGGTGTCGTGACGCACGCCGACGAGCTCATGCACGGCAAGACCTCGCAGATCGAGCACGACGGCAGCGCCTTCTTCGAGGGCGTGCCGCAGCCGTTCCGGGCGACGAGGTACCACAGCCTCGCGATCGTCGAGGGCACCGTGCCCGACGAGCTCGAGGTGACCGCCCGCACCGAGGGCGGCATCATCATGGGCGTTCGTCATCGCAGCGCCCCCATGCACGGCGTGCAGTTCCACCCCGAGTCGGTGCTGACCGAGGGCGGCTACCGGATGCTCGGCAACTGGCTCGCGGAAGCGGGGCTGCCGAGCGCACGCGAGACCGCCGTCGGCCTCAGCCCGCTCGTGAGCATCACGCCGCACGCCTGAGCCACGGCGCCGCGCGGGCGCTCAGTCGTTGCGGCCGCCGCCCCGATTGTTGCCGGGGCCGCGCAGCGTGCTCGACGAGGAGTCGTCGGCGCCCGATGCACCCGCCTCGCCGCTGCAGTAGCGCAGCGTGACCTCCGAGCGCTGGGGCTGATCGCCCGGCGGCAACGACTGCGCCGTGACGAGCTGGCCCGTGCAACTGGAGTCGCCCTGCACCGAGACGGTGAGCCCGAGCGCCGTGAGCTGCGATGACGCCTCGCCGATCGGCAGGTTGCGCACGTCGGGTACCCGCACGCGCCCCGTCGAGACGATGAGGTTGACCGGATCGCCGGCGCGCAACTCCGTGCCCTGCTCGGGGTCGGTGCGGATGACGACGTCTTTCGCCACCGAGGACGAGTTCTCGGCCGTGACGGTGCCGAGCACGAGCCCGCGCTCGATGAGCGCCGCTTCGGCCTCGCGGAGCGAGAGCAGGTTCAGGCTGGGCACCGTGATGCGCTGGGCCCCCGCGGAGACGACGACGTCGATGACCTGCCCCGGCGACACGGTGATGCCGGCGGGCGGGTCGGTGCTGATGATCTGGCCCTCGGGCACGGTCGCGCTGACCTCGGTGCTCGGCTCGGGCCGCAACTCGGCATCGAGCAGAATCCGCCCGCCCTCCTCGTACTGCAGCCCGATGACGTCGGGAACCTCGATGGCCACCTGATTCGTGAGCGGGGTGCGCTCGAGGTTGAAGGCCCAGAAGAGCACGGCGGCGATGACGACCGCCATGACGGCGATGCCGGCCCAGATCCACGCGACGGGGGGGCGTGACTGCGTGCGGCTGCGGCGCTCCTCGTCGTCGACGCTCAGCTGCCGCATCGCGGCCTCGGTGTCGGCGGTCGCCTGCGGGTTGACGCCGAAGAGCGTCGAGGTGAAGTCGGCCGGTGCATCGACGCGCTTCGGCGGAACCTGACCGCTCGCGGCCGCGGTCACGTCGTCGCGGAACTCGCTCGCCGTCTGGAACCGCTCGAAGCGGTCTTTCACGAGCGCGTGCAGCACGACCGCGTCCATCGCCGTCGAGACCTGGGGGTTGAGCGTGCTCGGCGCGACGGGCGGCTCGCTCACGTGCTGGTACGCCACCTCGACCGCCGACTCACCCTGGAAGGGCGGGCGGCCCGTGAGCATCTCGAAGAGCACGACGCCGCTGGCGTAGAGGTCGGTGCGGGCATCCACGGTCTCGCCGCGCGCCTGCTCGGGCGAGAAGTACTGCGCGGTGCCGAGGATCGAGCTCGTCTGCGCGACGGTCGCGGCGGAGTCGGAGATCGCGCGCGCGATGCCGAAGTCCATGACCTTGACTTGGCCGGCCGAGGTGACCATGACGTTGCCGGGCTTGATGTCGCGGTGCACGACACCCGCGCGGTGCGAGTACTCGAGGGCGGTGAGGATGCCCTGGGCGATGCGCGCAGCCTCGGCGATCGGCAGCGGGCCGTCGGCGATGATGTCCTTCAGCAGGCGGCCCTCGACGTGCTCCATGACGATGTAGGGCACGATCGTCTCGTCGCCGCCGGGGCCGCGCACGATCTCTTCCCCCGCATCGAAGATGCGCACGATCGTGGGATGCGCCATGCGCGCCGCGGCCTGCGCCTCTTGGCGGAACCGGCTGCGGAACACGGGGTCGGCCGCGAGGCTCGACTTCAGCAGCTTGACCGCCACGCGGCGGCCGAGCTTGGCATCGGTGGCAAGGTGCACGTCGGACATGCCGCCGCGGCCGATGAGCGGCCCGAGCTCGTAGCGCCCCGCGATGAATCGCGTGCCCTCTGCAACCTCGTCCATCGGCGCCTCGGTCTCCTCGATGATGCTGTGCTGGTGCTCGTCAGTCTAGGCCGTCGAGCGGTGCTCGACTTGAGGCCTAGCCGATGGGGACGGCGAGTTCGTTGGAACGCTGCGACTGCAGCGCGCCGCAGAGCGCGACGTAGGTGACGCGCAGCTGGCCGCTCGCCGAGAGCGTGACGGGCAGGTCGTTGTCGTCGGCCGAGCGCGGCAGCGACTCGCCCGGCGAGCCGCCGACGATCGTGAAGTTGTAGCCCGACAGCGGGAAGCCTGCGGGGCAGTCGGTGTAGGTGGGCCAGCTGAGCACGACCTCGCTCGAGCCGGGGTAGGGCCCGGCGCCGGGATCGATCGCGAGGTTGGCCGGCTGCGGGGGCGTCGGGATCGGCGCGTAGAAGAACACCGTGATGACGGCATCGCGCTGCACGACGCCGCCGCGCGGGTTGATCTGGTACGACAGCCCCACTTCGGCCTGGCTCGGCGCGATATTGCCCTCGACCGGGTCGAGCCGCAGACCCAGCTCGGCGACCTTGGCGTCGATCGCGGCGCGCGTGCGGCCCAGCCACTCGCTCTCGACGATCGTGACGGTCTCGATCGTCGGCGTGGGGCTCGGGGTGTCGCTCGGGGTCACCTCGCTCGACGGGGTGTCGCTCGGTTCGGGCTCGGGCGCGCTCGGCTGAGCGAAGATCGCGATGAGCGCTCCCACGAGCAGCACGACGAGGATGCCGATGAGAGCGACGAGCGGCCAGGTCCACGGGCTGCGCCGCGCCTCGGTCGGCAGCGCCGGGGTCGGGACGGCCCCCATGCTCGGCAGCACCCGGGTCGACTCGTCGCCCGCGGGCATGACGCGCGTCGCCGCGGTGGCGGCGGCGCCCGAGGCGATGGCGGGAACGATGGCCGCAGCCCCGCCGACGTCGCCGCGCCGCAGCGCCTGCGCGGCGCGCGCGAACAGCTGCGCGCTCGCGGGGCGGTCAGCGGGCTTCTTGGCGATCGCCGCGAACACGAGATTGCGCACGGGCTCGGCGACCGTGACGGGCAGCTCGGGCGGCGCCTCGTTGATCTGCGCCATCGCGATGGCCACTTGCGACTCGCCCGTGAAGGGGCGACGGCCCGCGAGGGCCTCGTAGGCGACGATGCCGAGCGAGTACACGTCGGTCGACGGCGATGCGGGATGCCCGCTCGCCTGCTCGGGAGACAGGTACTGCACCGTGCCCATCACCTGGCCGGTCGCGGTGAGCGGCACCTGGTCGGCGATGCGCGCGATGCCGAAGTCGGTGATCTTGACGCGGCCATCGGGCGTGATGAGCAGGTTGCCGGGCTTGATGTCGCGGTGCACGAGCCCCGCCTGGTGCGCGGCGTGCAGCGCTGAGGCGGTCTGGGCGACGAAGTCGAGCACCTGGTCGGCGGGCAGCACGCGTTCGCGCTCGAGGATCGTCGAGAGCGCCTCGCCCGGAACGAGCTCCATGACGAGGTAGGCGCTGCCCTCCTCTTCGCCGTAGTCGTAGACGTTGGCGATGCCCTCGTGGTTGACGAGCGCCGCGTGCCGCGCCTCGGCGCGGAACCGCTCGAGGAACCCGGGGTCGCCGAGGTACTCGTCCTTGAGGATCTTGATGGCGACGGTGCGCCCGATGACGAGGTCGGTCGCCTGCCAGACCTCGCCCATGCCGCCGATCGCGACGCGCGACAGCAGCTGGTACCGGCCCCCGAAGGTCAGCCCGCTCATGGGTCTCATCTGCTCAGCACCGCCTCAAGTACTCGCTTCGCGATCGGGGCCGCGATCTGGTTGCCCGACCCTGACTGGCCTCGCCCGCCACCGTCTTCGACGACGACCGCGATCGCGACCTGGGGGTTGTCCGCCGGCGCGAAACCGGTGAACCACAGGGTGTACGGCGCCGTGTCGCCGTTCTCGGCCGTGCCTGTCTTTCCGGCCACGTCGACGCCTTCTATTCTGGCATTCCCGGCCACGCCGTTCGACACGCCATCGACCATGAGCCGCGTCATCGTCTCGGCCGTGATGCGCGTGATCGGCTGACTCGAGAGCACGGGCTCGGACTGCTGCACGACCGACAGATCGGGCGCGATGATGCGGTCGAGCAAGGTGGGTTGCATGAGGTTGCCCCCGTTCGCGATCGCGGCGCTCACGAGCGCCATCTGCAGCGGGGTGACCCGCACGTCGTACTGCCCGAACGACGAGAGCATGAGCTGCGCGTCGTCCATGCCGGTCGGGAAGCTCGAGGGCGTCGCCGTCATCGGGATCTCGTAGGCGGTGCCGAAGCCGAAGGCCTCGGTGTAGCGCGCCATCGTGTCTTCGCCGAGGGCGAGGCCGATTTCGGCGAAGGGGATGTTGCAGCTGAGCCGCAGGGCCGTCGCGAGCGTCACGGTCGATCCGCCCCCGCACGTGCCGCCGCCCGAGTTGGTGATCGAGTCGGTGCTGAGCGGCAGGGGCAGGCGGGCCGGGTTCGGGAACGCATCCTCGGGCGTGAAGCGGCCCGAGTCGAGGGCCGCGGCGGCGACGAGCAGCTTGAAGGTGGAGCCGGGGAAGTAGAGGTCGCCGCTGATGGCGCGGTTGACGAGCGGGTCGTCGGGGTCGGCCGTGAGCTGGTCGTAGGCCTCGAGCACGCTCGCGGTGTCGTGCGAGGCGAGGCGATTGGGGTCGAAGCTCGGTGTCGAGACCAGGGCGAGGATGCGCCCGGTCGCGGGCTCGATCGCCACGATCGCGCCCTTCAGGTCGCCCATGGCCTCGGCGGCCGCCTGCTGCACGACGGGGTCGACAGTGAGTTGCACGGCCGCGCCGCGCGGACGCTGGCCGGTGACGAGCGCGCCGAGCTGGTCGAGGAACTGCTCGTTCGCCGTGCCCGTGAGGAAGTCGTTGTAGGCGCCCTCGATGCCGGTGTTGCCCTGGTTGAGCGTGAAGTACCCCGTGATCGGCGCGTAGAGCGCCGGCTCGGGGTAGACCCGCAAGAACTCGAAGGGCGAGTCGACCGCCGTCGACTGGGCGATGGGCCGACCGTCGAGCAAGATGGGGCCGCGCTCGGCCGAGTAGCTCGCGTACAGCGTGCGCACATTGCGCGGGTCGGCGCGCAGGTCGTCGACCGCGAACACCTGGATCACGCTCGACGACACGAAGAGCGCGAGGAACATCGCGAGTGTCGCGATGCTGATGCGCCGCAGCTCTTTATTCATCGTCGGTCACCACCAGTCGGGGCTGGTTGCGCACGGTGTCGCTGAGACGCAGCAGCAGCGCGGCGATGATCCAGTTGGCGACGAGCGACGAGCCGCCCGCGGCGAGGAACGGGGTCGTGAGGCCCGTGAGCGGGATGACGCGCGTGACGCCGCCGATGACGACGAAGACCTGCAGCGCGATGACGAACGCGAGCCCGACCGCCAGCAGGCGCCCGAAGTCGTCGGTGCCGTTGAACCCGATGCGGAAGCCGCGGGCGACGAACAGGAGGTAGAGGCCCAGGATGGCGAAGAGGCCCACGAGCCCGAGCTCCTCTCCGAGGCTCGCGACGATGAAGTCGCTCTCGGCGAGGGGCACGATGTCGGGGCGCCCCTGCCCGAGCCCGGTACCGATGAGTCCGCCGTTCGCGAGGCCGAACATCCCCTGCACCAGCTGGTAGCTGCCGCCGGTCGCCTCGTAGTTGGCGGGATCGAAGGCGCCGAGCCACGCGGCGAAGCGGCCGTTGACGTACGAGAGCGCCTGGCTCGCAATGAGCGCGCCGCCGAGGAAGAGGGAGAGCCCGAGCACGACCCAGCTGAGGCGTCCCGTCGCGACGTAGATCATGACGAGGAACAGCCCGAAGTACAGCAGCGAGGTGCCGAGGTCGCGCTGGAAGACGAGCACGGCCATCGCGGCGAGCCACACGATGAGGATCGGGCCGAGGTCTTTGCCGCGCGGGAAGCGCATTCCCAAGAACGAGCGCCCGACGATCGAGAGCGACTCGCGCGCCGTCACGAGGTAGCCGGCGAAGAACACCGCGAGCGCGATCTTGCCGATCTCGCCCGGCTGGAACGAGAACGGGCCGAGCTGAATCCAGAGACGGGCGCCGTTGATCGTCTGCCCGATGCCGGGCAGCATCGGCAGCAGCAGCAGCCCGATGCCGACGAGCATCGCGACGTAGCGGTAGCGGGCCAGGATGCGGTGGTTGCGCACGACGAGCAGCACTCCGAGCGCGATGACCATCGCGATCGCCGTCCACACCATCTGACGCACGCCGAACATCTCCCAGCCCGTGTACCCCTCGGCCAGGTCGAGCCGGTAGATCATGGCGACGCCGAGACCGTTGAGGGTGACGACGATCGGCAGGATGAACGGGTCGGCGTCGGGAGCCGTGATGCGCAGCACGACGTGCATGCCGAGCGCGAGCATCCCGAGCCCCGCGCCGTAGGCGAGGATCGTGGCGTCGAGCTCGCCGAGGGCTCCGAGCTGCACGAGCGCGACGGCCGCCCCCGTGATGCCGATGGCCACGAGCAGCAGCATGAGCTCGAGGTTGCGCAGCTTCGCGGGCGTGCGCAGCGTGATGGTGATGGCCTCGGTGAAGCTCGGGCGCGGGGCGCCCAGGTCGACGACGGCGCCGACCGCCTGCGTGCCGGGCTCGGGGGCGCTCATCGCTCGACCTCGGCGGTCAGGCGCTCGATGATCGAGAGCGCCTCGGGCAGGTCGTCGGCGTTGATCGTCGACTCGACGCGCTGCCGGCTGAAGGGCGAGAGGTCGTCGACGTCGATGTCGCTCTCGAAGTAGACGCTCGAGAGCGGGAACGGCCCGATGCCCTGCTGCACGCCCTGGAAGATCGCGACCTGCCCGTTGGAGACGCCCACGAAGTAGCGCGATTGCGTCCACTGGTAGCCGGCCGCGAGAGCGGCGACCAGCAGTCCCGCGACGAGCAGGATGCCTACCGACCAGGTGATGCGGCGACGCACCTTGCGACGCTCGTCTTCGGCGATGAGCTCGCGCAAGAACTCTTCGGACTCGGGCTCGAAGTGCTCGTCGGCCGGCACCGAAGTCGCCGTGAGGGGATGCAGCAGCAGGGAGGGCAGCCGCACACTGCGCTTGCTCACCGGGGCCGTGTAGCTGAGCGGCTTCGCGGCCGAGCCGACCATGACCGGGGCACCGATCGAGCTCGAGCCCGAGTCGTCGATGCCGACGATGACGACCGTGACGTTGTCGGGCGCGCCGTGGTCGAGGCTCTCGTCGATGAGGGCTTCGACGGCGGCCGCCGCATCGGGGTGCTCGTCGAGCAGCTCGCCCACGCGCTGCTCGGTCACGTAGCCGCTGAGGCCGTCGCTGCAGAGCACCCAGCGGTCGCCGGGGCGGGCGTCGAGCACCTCGATGTCGATCTCGGGCGTGAGGTCGACGTCGCCGAGTACGCGCATGAGCACCGAGCGGCGGGGGTGAACGGCTGCCTCTTCGGCCGTGATGCGACCGCTGTCGACGAGCCGTTGCACGAAGGTGTGGTCTTTCGTGACTTGCGTGAGCTCGCCGTCGCGCCAGCGATAGACCCGGCTGTCGCCGATGTGCGCGAGGGCCAGACGATCACCCACGCGCACGAGTCCGCTCACGGTCGTGCCCATGCCGGCGAGCTCGGGATGCTCGAAGACCGTCTCGGCGAGCTCTTGGTTCGCCTCGAGCAGCGCGCTGCGCAGCGCCTGCGCGGCGTCGGAGGCGTTCTCGAAGGCGCGGTCGATGTGCGCGATCGACTGGATCGCGAGCGCGCTCGCGACGTCGCCGCCCGCGTGCCCGCCCATGCCGTCGGCCACGACGAAGAGGTGCTCGCCCGCGTACCCCGAATCCTGATTGTTCGAGCGCACCTTGCCGACGTGCGAGCCGGCGGCCGAGAGCAACGTCATGCGGCTACCGTCGCAGCTCGAACGTCGTCGTGCCGATGCTGACGGGGGTGTTGAGCGGCACCGCGGTCGGGGCGCCGACCTTCTTGCCCTTGAGGAACGTGCCGTTGGTCGAGTCGAGATCTTGGATCATCCAGGTCGAATCCCACAGCATGAGCCGCGCGTGGTGGGTCGAGGTGTAGTCGTCGCGGATGACGAGGCCCGAATCGGCCGAGCGGCCGATCGTGAGCTGGTCGCCCTCGAGCGGCAGTTCGAGCCCTTCCTTCGCCCCCGAGGTGATGACGAGGCGACGAGCGGGCTCGCCCGGGGTCGTCGGCGCGGCGGGGCTCGCGGGCGTCGCGGCGGGGGCGACCGAGGGCGTCGCGAACGCGGCGGCGCCGGATGCTGCGGCCGGGGCCGGCATGCGCCGCACCTTCGTGCCGAACAGGTCGGAGCGCAGCGCGTAGACGATCGAGAACACGAAAGCCCACATGAGGATGAGGAACCCGATGCGCAGCAGCAGCAGGGTGAGCTCGCTCAACGGCCGCCTCCTCGAGTCGGGTTCCGGGGGTTTCTCGGGTCGGCCACCTCGCCGCGCTGGGCGAGCACGCGGAACAGGATGCGCGTGCGCCCGATCTCGATCACGCTATCGGGCGGCAGCACGGCGCGCGTCACCGGCTCACCGTTGAGCAGCGAGCCGTTGGTGCTGCCGAGGTCGGTGAGCTGCGCGCGCTCGCCGTCCCAGAGGATCTCGATGTGCTTGCGGCTCGTGCCCGTGTCGTCGAGCGTGATGTCGGCTTCGCTGCCGCGGCCGATGATCGTGCGCGAGCGCGTGAGCGGGTGACGCACGCCGTCGATGTCGAGCACCGGGCTCCAGACGACCGATCCCTTGACCGTCTCCGACTCGACCGCGAGCACGCCCTCGGCGAGGGTCGCGTCGCTGCGCAGCGTGAGCCGGATACCGCCCGGGAACGTGTAGCGCTGGGCCGCCGCGTGCTGCTGAAGCAGCTGGGTCAGTTCGTCGATGAGCGACTCGCCCAGGGCATCCATGCGGGCGAAATCGGCGGGGGCCAGTCTCACCCGCAGCTCGTTCGGCACGAGGATGCGGTCGCGCGAGACGACGGCGGCCTTCGTGTCGAGCTCGCGGCGCAGGGCGGCCGAGATCTCGAGGGGCTGCACGCCGCTCTTGAAGGTCTTGGCGAAGGCTCCGCCCACGGCGCGTTCGAGTCCGCGCTCGAAGCTGTCGAGAAGCCCCACCTGCGTCCTCCCTCGGCCGATGACCCTCTGATGGTAGTCGGCCGGGCTTGCCGCTGCCGCACAGGGCCGCGGGCCCGCTGTGATAATCTCGCTGAGTTGACGGGGCCTGCCCCGTCGCGCGCGAGTGGCGGAATGGCAGACGCGCTGGCTTCAGGTGCCAGTGCCCGTAAGGGCGTGGGGGTTCAAGTCCCCCCTCGCGCACCAGGGATGACTTTTTGGTGTGAATCGCTTCGGCGCGCCTGCGCGTAGGCTCGGGCCTCATGGCAGCCGGCGCAGTGGTCTACACGTTCACAGGATCGCTTGCCGATGTCGACCGCGGCGTCTACGACGAGCTGAACCTCCGGGTCGCGCGGCACCCGAGCGAGACCGACGCGTACATGATGACGCGCGTGTTGGCCTACTGCCTCGAGCTCGAGGAGGGCATCGCCTTCAGCGAGGGTGTCTCATCGACCGACGAGCCCGCCGTCATCGTGCGCGATCGCACCGGGCGCCTGACGGCCTGGATCGAGGTGGGGGCTCCGGATGCGGAGCGCCTGCATTTCGGCAGCAAGAAGGCCGACCGCACCGTGATCTACACGCATCGCGACCCCGCGAAGGTGCTCGCCCTCTGGGCGGGCAAGAAGATCCACGAGGCGGATCGCATCGTGCTGCACAGCTTCGACCCCGGGTTCATCGACGCCGCGGTCGCGGTGCTCGAGCGCCGCACCACCATCACGGTCTCGGTGACCGAGCGGCAGCTGTACCTCGACCTCAACGGCGTGACGCTGAGTTCAGTCGTGCACGACCACCCGCTGGTCTGAGGCTCAGGCGAAGACTTCGAAGGTCATGTGTGTCGCCGAGGGTTCTGGGCCGAGGATCTCACGCAGCGCTTCAATGATCTGCTCGCTGTCGCGACCATGAATCGTGATGTCAGAACCGAGGTCGTCGCGGACACGCCACGACCAGACCGTGCCGACGTCACCGAGGCGCTCGCCGACGAGGGTGACAAGCCTGGTCAACTCCGCACTGAAGTACACGTACCGCTCGTCTTCTCCGTCGACGTCGACCAGGTCGGGAAGTCGCACGCGGACACCCGCCATGCGTCCGACCGGCGTCGGTTCGAGTCCCTTGATCGTCACCGTGCTTCCTCGCGTCATGCCGATCCGATCGCATTCAGCGACGAGCAGTCGCCCCGCGCGGTACGCGGCGATCGGCGGTACGGCGAAGACCACGTCGCAACTCACCAAGCGGTAGTCCTCGCCCGACAGGGTTCCGGCATCGACGATCTCCACTCCGTCGATCTCTGCGGAGAGGGCGGCGAGCAGAGGGTCTTCCACCACGTCCCCTCGATGCATCGGCTGCAGGGGCGAATTGATGTGGAGGTGAATGAGCACCACTGCTCGACGACGACGGGGCCAGGGGAAACCTCTCATGCCGCAACCGTATCGAGCCGGGTCGAGGCTTCAGCGGGTGGTCGTCACGGGCGTCCCTCGCAGGGCGCGATCGCCGAGGGTGACGAGCGCCATGTGCGGCACCGTCAGGGCGGCGAGGCCGATGAAGACGACGCGCAGCAGCTGGTCGTCGAGGGACGCCGTGCCCGCGGTCGCCCAGAGGAACGCCCCGGCCATCAGCAGGGGGGCGAGCGTGTAGGTCGCGACGATGAGCACCGTCAGGCGGCGGCCGTGGCCGTGCTCCTCGCGGAAGCCCTCGCGCAAGTGCCGCGCACTGTGCAGCGCGCAGAAGTAGACGATGAAGAACATGAGCGGCGGGGCGAGCAGGGCGAGAGCGGCGGCCGCGAGCAGCTCGATCCCCTCGTGGGGTGCTCGGCGGGCGGCGATGAGAGCGGCCGCCGCCAGGGCGACGAGCAGCACGGGGCCGATCGCGGCCTGGGCCTGGGCGACGACGCGAGCGCCCTCTCCGGCGAGGGTCGCGTAGAGGTCGGCCACCGCATCCTGATCTCGCAAGGAGGGGAGGCTGAGGAGGGCCGCTCCCGTGACGAAGCGGAGGGCGAGGGGGCGCTCGCGGTTCCAGTCGCTGCCGAAGTGGGCGGCCGAGATGAGCAGGAAGGCTACGAGGCTCGGCACGGGGGCGAGCAGCCAGAGGGCGACGACCGCGGCCGCAACCCCTGTGTAGACGAGGTTGAAGACCGCAAAGGTCAGCGGTGTGCGCCAGTAGCCGAGGCGGCGGGCGATGAGCGGGTCGAGCGCGCCGTGCGGCAAGCCGAGTACGGCGGCGAGGATCGCGATCGCGGCGATCTGCACGACGAGCGGCGGTTCGGGGTTCGCGAGCAGGAAGGCGAGCGCGGTGAGCAGGGCGAGGGTCAAGAACAGGCGGGTCTCGAACGGCGCGACGGCGGAAGCCGTCGTGTGCCTCGGGAGTGTGGCGTCGGTCGACCGAGCAGGCGTGGTCGTCACCGCGGCAGGTTCGGTCGCCGTCACCGCGCGACCCGGTCGGCCCGGGCGGCGCTCGCCGCAGCGACGAGCCGAGCGCGGCGGTCGGGCAGCTGGGCGAGGAAGGGCAGCAGCGGCAGGCTCACAATGATGCTCGCGAGGTCGCCCGCCGTCGCCCGATCGGTGAGGAACCGCAGCAGGCGATGCGGGGCGACGCCGCGCGCCATCGCCATGAAGTAGTCGGCCGTTCGCTCGGGATGCGCGCGCAGAGCCTGCAGGAAGATGCGGTCCATCTGCCGCCGCACCCACGGCTCGGCCGGATGCGGCGCCGGGTCCTCCCCGCGCGCGAGCGCCCCGGCGCAGGCCCGCGCCCACTGCTGGATGCGCAGGAACGCGTACCCCGAGGCATCCCGCAGCGCCCCGCCGGCGTTGCCCGCGAGCACGACGCCGGGCATCGGCTGCTCGTCGAGGGGCATTCGACCCATCGGCAGGATGCCCCCCTCCTCTCGCACGACCGTCGCCCCCGCGAGGCCCAGGGCCGCGAGCTCGGCATCGCGCTCGGCCACGACGACGCTCTCGGCAAGGGGCACCGGGCTGAAGCGCGTCCACTCGACGAGCGCGCGGGTCGGCGAGAGCGGGAGAACGTAGACGAAGCCGAGGCCGTCGGCGCCGCTCCGCATCCTTGTCATCAGTCCGACGGCGTCGGCCTCGGTGGCAAGGGCACCGCCGTGCTCGACCTCGACCCCGCTGAAGCACTGGTAGAGCAGTGCGGCCGTGCGGCGCGGGCGGGTGTCCACGACGCGGCGGGCGATCAGCGCGCCCTCGTCGGTCGTGACGCGCACCCCCGCGGTGCCGTCGGCCAGCGTGACCGACGACAGGTCGCGGGCCGCGACGCCGAGGCGCAGGTCGATCCGGTCGTCGCCGGCGATCTCGGCAAGGGCCCAGCGGTAGAAGTCGACGCCGCGGATGTACTGGTAGCTCATGCCCGGCACGCGATGGGTGGCCGAGCGGCCAGCGAGGTCGGCGTAGGTCCAGCCGCTCCACTCGTGGGCGACGATGTCGCGCAGCGGGTGGTGGTCGTGCTGCCAGAAGCTCCAGCTGCGGTCGTCGGCGAACTCGGTGCGCGGGTCGACGAGAACGACACTCAGGTCGCCGTCGCCGCTCGCGAGGCGGGCTGCGAGCGAGAGCCCCGCGCATCCGGCGCCGAGAATGACGAGGTCGACGAGGTCGAACTCGCTCTCGGGCGGCAGCGCGGTCATCGGCGACTCCACGGCGGAACAGAAGGGGGGCGGGCGCCGAAGTCGACGCGGTATTGCCGACGCTAAGCGCGCAGTCTGGAGGTCTGCCCCACACCGGATGGGGGAACGCTGGTGAACGGCTCACGGTCGGCGTGTCGGTCGACGCGGTACCGTCAATGCATGACGACCGCTGAAGCAGACACGTCGGCGGCCGCTGACTCCATCCCCACGACGACGTTCTCCGACCTGGGGCTCAGCGATGCCGTGCTCAAGGCGCTGCGCGATGTCGGCTACGAGACGCCCTCCGCGATTCAGGCCGCGACCATTCCGACCCTGCTCGCCGGTCGCGACGTCGTGGGCCTCGCGCAGACGGGCACGGGCAAGACGGCCGCCTTCGCCCTGCCGATCCTGTCGCGGCTCGACGTGTCGCAGAAGAGCCCCCAGGCGCTCGTGCTCGCGCCGACGCGCGAGCTCGCCCTCCAGGTGTGCGAGGCGTTCGAGAAGTACGCCGCCCACCTGCGTGGCGTGCACGTGCTGCCCGTCTACGGCGGCCAGGCCTACGGCGTGCAGCTCTCGGCGCTGCGCCGCGGGGTGCACGTCGTCGTCGGCACACCGGGCCGCATCATGGACCACCTCGCGAAGGGCACCCTCGACCTCAGCGAGCTCAAGTACCTCGTGCTCGACGAGGCCGACGAGATGCTCAAGATGGGCTTCGCGGAGGACGTCGAGACGATCCTCGCCGAGACGCCGAAAGAGAAGCAGGTCGCGCTGTTCTCGGCGACGATGCCCGCGACGATCCGCCGGCTCTCGCAGCAGTACCTCACCGATCCCGACGAGATCACCGTGAAGTCGACGACGACGACCTCGGCCAACACGACGCAGCGCTACCTCATCGTCGGCTACCCGCAGAAGGTCGACGCCCTCACCCGCATCCTCGAGGTCGAGAACTTCGAGGGCATGATCGTCTTCGTCCGCACCAAGAACGAGACCGAGACGCTCGCCGAGAAGCTGCGCGCCCGCGGCTACTCGGCCGCCGCGATCAGCGGCGACGTGGCGCAGGTGCAGCGCGAGCGCACCGTCAACCAGCTGAAGTCGGGCAAGCTCGACATCCTCGTCGCGACCGATGTCGCCGCGCGCGGCCTCGACGTCGACCGCATCAGCCACGTCGTCAACTTCGACATCCCCGTCGACACCGAGTCGTACGTGCACCGCATCGGCCGCACGGGCCGCGCCGGCCGCTCGGGCTCGGCCATCAGTTTCGTGACGCCGCGCGAGCGCCGCCTCCTCACGGCGATCGAGAAGGCCACGCGCCAGCCGCTCACCGAGATGCGCCTGCCGAGCGTCGACGACGTCAACGTCACGCGCCTCGCCCGATTCGACGACGCCATCACGGCGGCGCTCGGCCAGAGCGACCGCATCGCCGAGTTCCGCGACATCGTGAGCCACTACGTCGAGCACCACGACGTGGCCGAGCTCGACGTCGCGGCGGCCCTCGCGCTCGTCGCGCAGGGCGACACCCCCCTGCTCCTCTCGGCCGAGGAGGAGCGCGCGCAGCGGTTCGCGAACGACGCGCGCGCCGACCGGCCGGCTCGGGATGACCGCTCGCCCCGCGGCGGACGCGACGACCGCGACGGCGCGCGTCCTGAGCGCCGCGCCCGCCCCGCCTCGGGCACGCTCGCGCCGTACCGCATCGAGGTGGGCCGTCGCCACAAGGTCGAGCCGCGGCAGATCGTCGGCGCGCTCGCGAACGAGGGCGGCCTCAGCCGGGAGGACTTCGGGGCCATCACCATTCAGCCCGACTTCTCGATCGTCGAGCTGCCGGCCGACCTCTCGCCCGCCGTGCTGCAGAAGCTGCAGGGCACGCGCATCAGCGGCAAGCTCATCGAGATCGCGCCCGATCGCGGTCGCCCGCAGCGTCGACGGTAGCCCACAGCACCCTCGGGACCTCCGGCCCTGGAGTACCCCAGGGGGGTTTGCTACCATCGCCCCATGGAGACCTCGCAGCCCAGCCGACTCAACCTGCTCACCGGAGCATCCGTCACCGACGCCACCGCTGATGCGGGCGGATGCTGCGGCGGCGGCTCGTGCATGTGCGGCGGCGGTGCCGCCGCGGCCCCGGCCTTCGACCTGTCGGGCAGCCGTGGGCTCGTCGACGTCGTCGACACGGCGGATGACACGACCGTGCCGGCCGGCACCGAGTTCCTCGTCACGGGCATGACCTGCGGCCACTGCGTCTCGAGCGTCAAGGAGGAGGTCGGTGCGATCGACGCCGTCGACGCCGTCGAGGTCGTGCTCAAGAAGGGCGGCGCCTCGCGCGTCACCGTCAGCTCGTCCGGCCCCGTCGACGTGGATGCCGTGCGCGCCGCTGTCGAGGAGGCGGGCTACCAGCTCGCCTGATCCTGTGACCCTCACCGAGTCCCGCGAGGAGCTGCAGCTCGAGCTCACGGGCATGACCTGCGCCTCGTGCGCGAACCGCATCGAGCGCAGCCTCAACAAGCTGCCGGGCGTCGAGGCCACGGTCAACTACGCGACCGAGAAGGCCTCGGTGCGCGCGGCCGAGGGCGGGCCGCTCGACGGAGCTCCGCTCGACGCGGACGCGCTCATCGCGGCCGTCGAGAAGGCCGGGTACGGGGCGGCCGTGGTCGTTCCGCGCGAGGTGAGCGCAGCATCCACCGCCCCCGTGGCGGCCCCGGTCGACGAGCTCGCGCCGCTGCGGCAGCGGCTCATCATCTCGGCGGTGCTGACCATTCCGGTGCTGCTCATGTCGATGATTCCCGCGCTGCAGTTCATGAACTGGCAGTGGCTCGCGCTGACCCTCGCCTCGCCCGTGGCGGTGTGGGGGGCGTGGCCGTTCCACCGCGTCGCGCTGCACAACGCGCGCCGGCTGATCGCGAGCATGGACACCCTCATCTCGGTCGGCGTCAGCGCCGCCTACCTGTGGAGCCTCTACGCGCTGTTCTTCGGCGAGGCCGGCATGCCCGGCATGACCATGACGCTGCAGCTGCTCGGGCGGCCCGAGGAGGGCGCGCACGAGATCTACCTCGAGGTCGCCGCGGCGGTCACGGTCTTCATCCTGCTCGGCCGCTACCTCGAGGCGCGCGCCAAGCGGTCGTCACGGGAGGCGCTCGACGCCCTGCTTGACCTCGCCGCGCGCGACGCGGCCGTGCTGCGCGACGGCGTGGAGGTGCGCGTGCCGGTCGGACAGCTGCAGGTCAACGACCGCGTCGTCGTTCGTCCCGGCGAGACGATCCCGACCGACGGCGTCGTCGTCGAGGGCACCTCGAGCGTCGACGCCTCGCTGCTCACGGGCGAACCGCTGCCCGTTGATGTCGAACTCGACAGCCGCGTCGTCGGCGGCACCATCAACGTCGGTGGCCGCATCGTCGTCGAGGCCTCGCGCGTCGGTGCCGACACCGAGCTCGCGCGCATGGGCCGCCTCATCGAAGAGGCGCAGACGGGCAAGGCCGAGGTGCAGCGTCTGGCCGACCGGGTCTCGGGCGTCTTCGTGCCCATCGTCTTCGCGCTCGCCCTGCTGACGCTGCTCGGCTGGCTGCTGCTCGACGGCTCGGTCGAGATCGCCTTCACCGCCGCCGTCGCGACGCTCATCATCGCGTGCCCCTGCGCGCTCGGGCTCGCGACCCCCACCGCCCTGCTCGTCGGCACGGGCCGCGGCTCGCAGCTCGGAATCCTCATCCGCGGCCCGCAGGTGCTCGAGCGCACGCGCCGCATCGACACGATCGTGCTCGACAAGACCGGCACCGTCACGACGGGGCAGATGGCCGTCACCGCGGTCGTCCCGGTCGCGGGCGTCGATGCCGACCGGATGCTCGCCCTGGCGGCATCCGCCGAAGACGGGTCCGAGCATCCGCTCGCCCGGGCGGTCGTCGACCACGCCCGCGCGGCCGGCCTCTCTCTGTTCGCAGCCGAGTCGTTCGCGTCGCACGCGGGCGCGGGCGTCACGGCCGTGGTCGACGGCCACGCGCTCGCGGTCGGCCGGTCGTCGTGGCTCTTCGAGTCGTGGGCCATCGAGGTCGACGCGGCGCTCATCGTCACGCACGAAGACGCGGGCGCGACGCCGATCGTGGTCGCGATCGATGGCGCCGTGGCCGGGATCATCGTGCTCGCCGACACCCTCAAGCCGACCTCGGCGCTCGCGATCGAGCGCTTCCGGGCGCTCGGCCTCGACCCGGTGCTGCTGACCGGCGACAACGCCGGCGCCGCGCGAACGGTCGCCGCGAAGCTCGGCATCGACGACGTGCGCGCGGGAGTCACGCCCGCGGGCAAGCTCGACGTCATCCGGCAGCTGCAGGCCGACGGCCACGTCGTGGCGATGGTCGGCGACGGCGTCAACGATGCGGCGGCGCTCGCCGCGGCCGACCTCGGCATCGCGATGGGTGGCGGCACCGACGCGGCCATGGCCGCCTCCGACCTGACCGTCGTGAGCGGCGACCTGCTCGTGGTGGTCGACGCCATCCGGCTGGCGCGCCGCACGCTGCGCACCATCATCGGCAACCTGTTCTGGGCGTTCGGCTACAACGTCGCCGCGATCCCGATCGCGATGGCGGGGCTGCTGAACCCGCTGCTCGCCGGGCTCGCGATGGCGTTCTCAAGCGTGTTCGTCGTCACGAACTCGCTGCGGCTGCGCGGGTTCCGGCCCCAGCCGCGCTAGGCCCCGGCGGCTCCGTTAGTCCAGCGCGCGAGCGCGCACGCGGGGCAGGCCCAGCGGCACCGGCAGGCGCAGCTCGCCGACCGCGCCGGCCGGCACCACGGGCGACGCCGGGGGCACGGGCGGCACGGGCACGTAGGCGGTGCCGAGCGCAGGGCGGGCATCCGCCTCGCCGCGGTTCGGCCACAGCGCGAACGCGCGTTCCGCCTGCGCGGTGATCGTGAGCGAGGGGTTCACGCCGAGGTTCGCCGAGATCGCCGCCCCGTCGACGACGTGCAGGCCCTCGTGCCCGAACACGCGGTGGTAGGCGTCGACGACGCCCGTCTCGGCCGAGTCGCCGATGGGGCAGCCGCCGAGGAAGTGCGCCGTCATCGGCACATCGAAGACCTCGCTGATGCCCGTCTGCGCATAGCCGTTCATGTGCGTCGCCATGAGCTCGTAGGCCTCGTTGGCCTGCGGGATGTAGGTGGGGTTCGGCTCGCCGTGGCCCTGGCTCGACCGCAACCGGAAGCCGCCGAACGGCCCGCGGCCCGCGCGAACGGTGAGGGAGTTGTCGCGGTTTTGCATGACGAGCCCCACGATCGACCGGCGGCTCCAGCTGCCGATGCCGAAGATCATCGAGAACACGCGGCCGGGGTGGCGCAGCAGCTGGCCGATCCAGCGCAGCCAGCGCGGGGTGCGGCCACCGCCCGGTACAGCGACCGTCGCCAGCAGGGCGAGGGCGTTCGAGCCGTGGCCGTAACGGCAGGGCTCGACGTGCGTGTGCTCGTCGGGATGAATCGACGAGGTGATCGCGACGCCGCGCGTCATGTCGACGCCGCGGGAGTGACGCAGGGCGGTGGATGCTCCGCCGAGGGCCTCGGAGTTCGTGCGGGTCAGCTCGCCCAGCCGATCGGAGATGCCCGGCAGATGCCCCTCGGCCTTCATGCGGTGCAGCAGCTGCTGCGTGCCCCACGCGCCCGCGGCGACGACGACCTGGTCGGCGCTCCACGTGCGCTCGGTGCGACGGCCCTTGCCGGTCCGGCGGGTGGTGACCGTGTAGCTCCCGCCCGCACGCGGCTCGACGCGCGTGACCGTCGTGAGCGGGTGCACGACCGCGCCCGCCGACTCGGCGAGGTGCAGGTAGTTCTTGACGAGCGTGTTCTTGGCGTTGTGGCGGCACCCCGTCATGCACTCGCCGCACTCGATACAGCCGCGCCGTGCGGGCCCCGCGCCGCCGAAGTAGGGATCGGGCGCCTCGACGCCCGCACCCTCGCCGAAGTACACGCCGACGGGGGTCAGGTGGAAGCTGTCGGAGACCCCGAGGTCGGCGGCGACCTTCTGCATGATCTCGTCGGCGGGTGTGATCGACGGGTTGAGCGCGACGCCGAGCATGCGCGAAGCCTGGTCGTAGTAGGCGTCGAGCTCGGCCTTCCAGTCGGTGATGTGCGCCCACTGCCGGTCGGTGAAGAACGCGTCGCTCGCCGGGCGGTAGAGCGTGTTGGCGTAGACGAGCGAGCCGCCGCCGACGCCCGCTCCGGCGAGGATCATGACGTCGTCGAGCAGATGGATGCGCTGGATGCCGAGCAGCCCGAGCGCGGGCGCCCAGAAGAACTTCCTGAGGCTCCACGAGGTCGTCGCGAACTCGTCGTCGGCGAAGCGCCGCCCGGCTTCGAGCACGGTGACCGAGTAGCCCTTCTCGACGAGGCGCAGGGCGGCGACCGAGCCGCCGAAGCCCGAGCCGATGACCAGCACGTCGGTGTGCGTCGTCTCGCTCATGCTCAACCCTTCCGGTAGCTGTCGATCGCCGCGGCGCCGATGGGCGCGGCGATCGCCCACGAGTCGATGCCCGCGAAGCGCGTCAGGCGGCGCGCGGTGACGTTCGCGGTCGTGTTGTCGACGTACCAGAGCGGGGTCGGCGAGGGCTTCCACACTCCCGTGCCGACCGTGCGCTCGACGTGCTCGGGGTCGAGCAGCAGCGCGTTGTGCACGATGCCGATGCCGCTGCCGACGTCGTCGAGCGTGTGGCCCGGGAAAGCGCCCCAGCTCGCACCGGGCATGCCGAAGATCGTGCCCGTCCAGGCGTTCACGCCGATGGCGCCGTAGCGCAGTTCCGCCACCGCACGGTCGAACCGGCCGCCCAGCTCGTCGCGGGTGCGGGGGTGGATGTGGATGCCGGCGCCCAGATGACCGACCAGGCGGTCGTTGGCGAAGGCGACCGCGGCATCCAGGAACGCCCCCGGATCGCGCGAACCCGGCAGCCGCACGATGCCGAGCACGGGCGCGAAGGCCTCGACCGTGAACAGGTGCTCGTCGACGCTCTCGGGGTCGAGGTGGTCGACGAGCGTGCGCGGCACGTTCGGGTCGCCGCCGAGCACGGCCGCATCGGGGTGCATGGTGACGACGGCGAGCTGGCGGCTGGATGCGCCCGGGTAGTACGCGGGGCGTTCGGGTGCGGCGGCGAGGTATCGGCGCACGGCGGCGACGAACTCATCGGCCCGCTGCCACGCCTCGGGGATGACGACGACCTGCGTGGCGATGCAGTTGAAGCCGCTGTTGTGCAGGCGCTGCGTGGCGATGTTGCGGGCGACGTCGTCGACATTCTCGCTCGACCAGCCGTCCTCCGGCACGACGATCGCCGGGCCGACGCCGCCGAGTTCGCTCGTGATGGGCTTCGTCAGAAGGGGCGTGCCCGCGGCGCGCCGCTTCTCGGCGTCGACGTCGGTGCCCCACACGATCGCGTCGTGGGTGTGGCGGCTGCCGGTGATGTGCACGGCGTCGACGGCCTCGTGGTGGATGAGCGCCGCCCCGACCTCCTGCCCGCCCTCGGTGACGAGCAGCACACCGAGCTCGATGAAGGGCGCGAACGCCCGCTTCATGGCCGCGCCGACCCCCGCGTTGACGGGGTTGAGCTTGACGACGACGGCGGATGCTTCCTGGTACAGCGCCGTGAGCACGTCGAGCGCCGGGATGCCGGTGATGTTGCCGGCCCCGAGCACGAGGGTCACGCGCGGTGCGCGGTTCGGGTCGCGCAGGGCCCGGGCGACGCCGCGTCGCGCCTGGTCGAGCGAGACGCCCGGCCGCAGCCAGAGGGTCGCCTCGTAGCCCTGCAGCACGACGTCTTTCGTCAGGTATGGGAAGACCTTCAGTGTCGTTCGGCCGCCGGGAGCCGTGCCGAGCTCGACCTCGTCGATGGGCGACCGCCCCTTCTCGACGAGCTTGAGCGTCTTCTCGATCGCGCTCGTCGCGGTGATCACCGCGTAGGGACCGCTCGACCACTCCTCGCCCGCCGCGGGGCTGCGCGGATCGATTCCCTTGAGCGCACACGCGGCCTCGACCCAGGCGGGCGCGGCCTCGAGCGTTGCGGCCCGCACCGCCTTCAACACCGCTCGTCGCTCGCTGATCGTCATGCGCACCCAGCGCTCGGCTCCCGCCTGCAGGGCGCGCAGCGACGGCTCGAGTTCGGCGATGATGGCGGGCACGCGATTCCTCCAGGAGCAGTTCGACGGCGAACGATCCGACCCTTCGACTGTAGCCGCCGGGCGGCCGTGTCAACCCTGCGCGTGAGCGCAGGGGCGTGTGCCATCATTCGCGCATGGCTCGGATTCTGGCAGTGGCACCCGTACTGCCCGGGCACGTGGCCACGCAGGCCGAGATCACGGCCGAGCTTGCCGCGGGCATGACCGACGATCTGGCGGCTCGCGCGGTCATGCAGCGCATCCATGCCGCGAGCGGCATCGAGACCCGGCACCTGGCGCTGCCGCTCGCCGAGTACCGCGGCATCGAGGGCTTCACGGCCACCAATGCCCTGTTCGCCGAGCTGGCCCTGCCCCTCGCCGAGCGCGCGGTGACGGCGGCGCTCGCCGAGGCGGGCCTGCGGGTCGACGAGGTCGACCACCTGTTCTTCACGACCGTCACGGGTCTCGGCGCCCCCTCGCTCGACGCGCAGCTCGCGACGAGCATGGGGTTCCGCCCCGACCTGCGGCGGGTTCCGAGCTTCGGCCTCGGCTGCGTCGCGGGCGCCGCCGGGCTCGCGCGCGTCGCCGACTACCTGGCCGGGCATCCTCAGGGCGTCGCCCTGCTCGTCGCCGTCGAGCTGTGCTCGCTCACCCTGCAGTGGGACGACCCCTCGATGGCCAACGTCGTCGGCACCGGCATCTTCGGCGACGGCGCCGCCGCGGTCGTCATGGTGGGGGATGCGCACCCCTTGCTGCCGGCATCGCCCGGGCCGCGCGCCCGCGTCGTCGCGAGCCGCAGCGCCCTCTACCCCGAGAGCGCCGAGATGATCGGCTGGCGCATCGGCGAGAGCGGATTCCGCCTCATGCTCGCCGCGGGCGTGCCGGCGCTCATCGACGGCAACTTCGCCGGGGCCGTCGACGAGCTCCTCGCCGAGGTCGGCTGGACCCGCGCCGACGTCGACGACTGGATCGCGCATCCGGGCGGGCCGCGCGTGCTCGAGTCGTTCAGCGCCGCGCTCGACCTCGCGCCCGCCGCCCTCGCGTCGAGCTGGGCCGTGCTCGCCCGCGCCGGCAACATGTCGTCGGCCGCCGTGCTGCACGTGCTCGCCGAGGTGGGCCCGCGCCCCGCGGGCACGCGCGCCGTGCTGTTCGCCCTCGGGCCGGGGGTCACGGCCGAGATCGTCGCATTGGAGTGGTCATGAGCGTCGTGCTGTACATCGCCCTCGTGCTCGCGACGGGCGTCGAGCGCCTGGTCGAGCTCGTCATCTCGAAGCGCAACGCGGCACACGCCTTCGCGCAGGGCGGGGTCGAGCACGGCAAAGGCCACTTCCCGTTCATGGTCGTGCTGCACACGGGGCTGCTGCTCGCGTGCATCGTCGAGGTCGTGCTGCTCGACCGCCCGTTCATCGGCGCGCTCGGCTGGCCCATGCTCGTCATCGCCCTGCTGTGCCAGGCGGGCCGTTATTGGGTCATCGCCTCGCTCGGCCGGCAGTGGAACACGCGCGTCATCGTCGTGCCGGGCGCGACGCGCGTGACGCGCGGCCCGTACCGCTGGCCGTGGCTGCGCCACCCGAACTACTGGATCGTCGCGATCGAGGGCATCGCGCTGCCGCTCGTGCACTCGGCGTGGATCACCGCGATCGTGTTCACGGTGCTCAACGCCGTGCTGCTGCTCGCCTTCCGCATCCCGACCGAGAATCGCGCGCTCGCCGCGCTGCGCTAGACATGAGGGCGTTCGACGCCGATGTGCTCATCGCCGGCGGCGGCCCCATCGGCCTCGCCACGGCGCTCGAGCTGAACGCGCGCGGGCTCACGGCGATCGTGCTCGAGCCCCGGTCGGGCACGATCGATAAGGCCTGCGGCGAAGGCCTCATGCCCGGGGCGCTCGCCGCCCTCGGCCGGCTCGGCGTCGACCCGGCGGGGCACCCGCTGCGGGGCATCCGGTATCAGGATGCGCGCCGCGCCGTCACCCACCGCTACCGCTCGGCGGCCGGCCGGGGAGTGCGCCGCACCGTGCTGCACGACGCGCTGCGCGCCCGCGCGGCCGAGGTCGGTGTCGAGACGCGAGCGCTTCGCGTCGACGAGGTCGCCCAGCACGACGACCACGTGACCGTCGACGGGATGCGCGCCCGCTGGCTCATCGGCGCCGACGGGCTGCACTCGACCGTGCGCACGGCCGCGGGCCTCGACCGGCCCGCGCGCGCATCGTCGCGCGACCGGCGCCGGTACGGGCTGCGGCAGCACTTCGCCGTCGCGCCGTGGAGCGACCTCGTCGAAGTCACCTACCTGCCCGAGGCCGAGCTGTACATCACCCCCGTCGATGAGGGCACGGTGGGGGTTGCCGTGCTCGCCCCGCGGCCGCTCGACCTCGATGCCGCGCTCGACCAGGCTCCGGCGGTGCGCGAGCGGCTCGCGGGCGCGGCCGAGGCGAGCACGCTGCGCGGGGCCGGCGCCCTGCGGCAGCGCACGCGCGCCCGCACGGCCGGTCGCGTCGCGCTCGTCGGCGACGCCTCGGGGTACGTCGATGCGCTCACCGGCGAGGGGCTGCGCGTCGGGCTCGCGCAGGCCGAGGTGCTCGCCGACTGCCTCGCGCGCGACGACCTGCGCGGTTACGAGCCCGCGTGGGCGCGCTCGACGCGCGACTTCCGCGTGCTGACCGCCGGGCTGCTCGCCGCCGCGACCTCGCCCGTGCGCGGGCTCATCGTGCCCGCCGCGGCGGCGCTGCCGCGCGTCTTCGGCGCGGTCGTCGAGCGACTCGCGCGCTGACGGGTTGTGACTACGCCAGACCGAGCAGGGCGCGCAGCTCGTCGGTGTCGTGCACGACGGCGCGGGCGTGCGCGAACTCCTCGGGGGTGCCGTAGCCCCACGACACTGCGATCGTCGGAATACCGTGGGCCGCGGCCCCTTCGACGTCGTGCACGCGATCGCCGATCATGACGGGGCGCGTGAGATCAGCATCCATCGCCCGCAATCGCACGAGGGCTTCGGCGACGACGTCGGCCTTCGCGCTGCGCACCTCGTCGGCCGAGGCGCCCGTGATGATGTCGAAGTGGTGGGCGATCGTGAAGTGCTCGAGCATGAGCGTCGCCGGCAGCTCGGGCTTCGAGGTGGCGAGGCTGAGCGGGATTCCCGACGCGGCGATGTCGCGCACGAGCTCGCCCATGCCCGCGTAGAGGGTCGCGTCGTAGGCGCCGCGGTCGAGGTAGCGCTCGCGGTAGACCTCGAGGGCGCGCTCGCGCTCGGCAAGGGTCATGCCGGCGCGGTCGCGGAACGAGTCGAGAATCGGCGGGCCGACGTAGCGCAGCAGCTCGTCCTGGTCGGGAATGGGCAGCCCGAGCTCGGCGAACGTGTAGGCGAGCGTGTCCGTGATGCCGGGAGCCGAATCGGTGACCGTGCCGTCGAGATCGAGCAGGATCGCCGTGTAGGGGTGCATGGGCTCGAGCCTAGGCGCGCCGGCTGTGCTCATCGAGGAGACTCAGAAGAGCCGGGGCACCCCGTCGTCCATGCCGCGCATGGCGTCGTAGTCGAGCAGCAGGCAGCGGATGCCGCGGTCTTCGGCGAGGGTGCGCGCCTGCGGCGTGATCTCCTGCGCCGCGAAGACTCCCGCGACGGGCGCGAGCAGCGGGTCGCGGTTCATGAGCTCGAGGTAGCGCGTCAACTGCTCGACGCCGTCGATGCCGCCCCGGCGCTTGATCTCGACGGCGACGGATGCTCCGCTCGCGTCGCGCGCCAGAATGTCGACCGGGCCGATCGCCGTCATGTACTCGCGGCGCACGAGCGAGAAGCCCTCGCCCAGCAGCTCGATGTGCTCGGCCAGCAGCTTCTGCAGGTGGGCCTCGACGCCGTCTTTCTGCAGGCCGGGGTCGACGCCCAGCTCGTGCGCCGAGTCGTGCAGCACCTCGTGGATGCTCACGACGAGCAGGTCGGCGGTCTTCGCGTGCGTGACGCGCCAGAGTTCGAGCACGCCGGCCTCGCGCTGGTCGTCGTCGGGCTCGTCAATGACGAGCGTGCACGGCGGGCTCATCCAGTTGAGCGGCTTGTAGCTGAGTGCGTCGGCGTGCACGAGCAGGCTGCCGTCGCTCTTGTGGATGAGCAGGCGCGTCGCGAGCGGCAGGTGCGCACTGAGCCGGCCCGCGTAGTCGACGGAGCAGCGGGCGATGACGAGGCGCATCCTCTCAGCCTACGGTCGTACGTTTCTGCCGAATGACGGAAGATCGGCACCCAGCAGCCCGCTATCCGACCTCGAACAGGCTAATCTCCGTCATTTGGCGGGCGGGCTCAGGCCCAGAGGCCGGGGCGGCGCTCCTCGGCGATGCCGTTGCCGCCGTCGACAACGAGCAGCTGGCCGGTGATGTAGCTCGCGCCCGGGCTCGCGAGCCAGGCGATCGCGCTCGCGATCTCGTCGGGCCGGCCGCTGCGCCCGAGCGGCACGAGCGCGCCCTCCTCCGCCTCCTGCGGCAGCTGCGAGCCGGTCGCGATCCAGCCTGGGGCGACGGCGTTGACGGTGATGCCGGTGCGCGCCTCGTCGACCGCGAGTCCGCGCGTGAAGCCGAGCACGCCGGCCTTCGCCGTGGCGTAGCCGAGGTCGTCGCGCGCGGCCTGCACGGCCCCGGTCGTTGAGGCGACCGTGACGATGCGGCCCCAGCCGGCCTCCCGCATCGCGGGCACCACCGCGCGCGTGACGAGGAACACGCTCGTCAGGTTCACGTCGACGGCGCTGCGCCACCCGTCGATGCTCATGCCGATGTCGCCCCGCGGCATCTCTTCGCCGACCGCCACCATGCCGGCGTTGTTGACGAGGATGCTGAGCTCGCCCACCGCCGCGACGGCAGCCGCGACCGCCGCGGTCGCGCCCTGCTCGGTCTCGAGTCGCGCCACCACCCCGTGCGCCACGATCTCGTGACCCGCAGTCCCCAGCTCGGCCAGCTCGGCCACGCGCTCGTCGATGCGCGAGGTCGTGGCGGTCATCACGACGCGGGCTCCGCGCTCGGCGAGCGCGCGGGCCGTGGCGAAGCCGATGCCCGAGGCTGATCCGCACCCCGTGACGAGGGCCGCGCGGCCCGTCAGATCGAGATCGACGGGCAGAGCGGGGCGTGCGGAGGCGGAGCTCGTCATGCGGTGAGCCTAGAGGCGGGCATCCGGAGCCGGGGCGGCGGCCTCGGCGGGCACGGCCGTGTCGGAAGCGGGCGCGGCTGTGTCGGAAGCGGGCGTGGCCGTGTCGTCAGCGGATCCGCGCGCCGCAGAGCCGCTCTCGCGCGCCGCGGGCGTGGCGATGAAGGCGACCCCGATGAGCACGAGCACGACCCAGAACGCCGAGAGCAGCCCGATGGCCTCGCCGAGGAACCCGATGAGGGGAGGCCCGACGAGGAAGGCGAAGTAGCCGACCGTCGCGACGGCGGAGACGCGCGCGGCGGCCTTCGCCGGGTCGTCGGCCGCGGCCGACATGCCGACGGGGAATCCGAGCGAGGCGCCGAGGCCCCACGCGACGATGCCGATCGCGGCGGCGACGGGGGAGTCGATGGTGATGAGCACGGCGAGGCCCGCGATCGCGAGCAGGGCCGAGGCCCGCAGCACGGGCACGCGCCCGAAGCGGTCGAGCACCCACACGCCGCCGATGCGGCCGATGGTCATGGCGGTGGCGAAGAGGGTGAAGTACAGCGCGCCCGTGGCCTCATCGACGCCGCGATCGTCGACCATGGCGAGGGCGAGCCAGTCGTTCGCCGATCCCTCGGCGAAGGCCATGCCGAGCACGATGAGGCCGATGATGAGCGTGCGCGGCTCGCGCCAGATCGCCATGCGCTCGGCGAACGTCGTGCGGGCGGGGCCGTCGCCGTCATCGTCAAGGCCCGGCAAGGCCCGGTGCTTCGGCAGGAAGCGCACGACGACGAGCGCGCCCGCTCCGAGCAGCACGGCCATGAGCACGGTGTGCACGTCGACGCCCAGGCCGAGGGCGCTGACGCCCGCGGCGATGCCCGCGCCCGTGATGGTGCCGAGGCTCCACGAGGCGTGGAACCACGGCATGATGCTGCGGCCCTGCGCCTGCTCGACGGCCGCACCTTCGACGTTCATGGCCACGTCGGTCATGCCCGAGGCGGCTCCGAAGACCATGAGACCGATGAACGTCACCGCGAAGCTCTGCAGCGTGGCGGCGCCGATGCCCATGAGGGCGAGGGCGCCGAGGCTCGAGAGCAGGGCGACGAGGATCGTGGTGCGCGAGCCGATGCGCGCGATGACGTGCGACGAGGCGAGCAGCCCGATGATCGACCCACCGGCCATGCCCATGATGAGGATGCCGAACTCGTCGGTGCGCACGTCGAGCGCGTCGCGCACGGCGGGGGTGCGCGCGAACCAGGTGGCCATGGCGAGGCCGTTGATCGCGAAGACCGCGAAGACGGCGATGCGCCAGGCGGCGAGGGTGGGCAGGGTGCCGGTGGAGGTGGACACAGCGGCCTTTCGAGAGCGTGGGGTGGGGCGGAGGCTCGGGGTGGGGCTGGCGAGTCGAATCGATTCGATAGCAGAGTTCGACTACAGTAACAGCCGATGACGACCCCGGCAACGCGCGCTCTCCCCGCAGCCGACGAGACGGCGCGGCCGACCCTCGCGGCCGTCGCGGCGCGCGCCGGCGTTTCCGCATCCACGGCCTCGCTCGCCTTCAGCGGATCCGGCCCCGTCGCCGACGACACCCGCGAGCGCGTGCTGGCCGCCGCGCGCGAGCTCAACTACGGCGGCCCGGACCCCCGCGCGCGCAGCCTGCGCACCGGGCGCAGCGGCATCATCGCCGTCGTCATCGAAGACCGCATTCGCGATGCCTTCAGCGACCCCATGATGGTCGCCCTGCTCGACGGCATCGCCGACGAGCTCGGCCAGGCCGGCTACAGCCTCCTTCTCCTCACCGACAGCGACGACCGCCCGGTCGGCGGCCTGCGCGATGCCTCCATGGATGCTGCGCTCCTGCTCGGGTGCAGCACCGACCTCGACCCCGCCGTCGCCGTGCTGAGCCAGCGCCAGGTGCCGCTCATCGGCGTCGAGGCGCGCGAGCGCGAAGGCATGCACCGGGTCGACCTCGACAACCGCGCAGGCATGCGCGCGGGGGCCGAGCACCTGCACGCACTCGGCCACCGCCGCGTCGGCGTGATCACGCTGCCGATGGATCGCGCGCACACGCGCGGCCCGCTCACCGCGGAGTGGGAAGCCGAGAGCGATGCTTACACGGGACTCGAGCGGCTCGCCGGCGTGCGCGACGTGTACCCCGACGCCCCCGCCGAAGTCGCCGCCGGCAGCCTCATCGACGAGGGCCACCGGGCGGCGCTCGCGCTGCTGCAGCGGAATCCCGAGCTCACCGCGATCGTCGCGCAGAGCGACCTGCTCGCCCTCGGAGCGATTCAGGCCGCCGACGAGCTCGGCCTGACCGTGCCCGACGACCTGAGCGTGCTCGGCTTCGACGGGGCGCGTATCGACGGGCTCAGCATCCACCGCCTGACGACCCTCGTGCAGCCGATCGTCGAGAAGGGCCGAGCGGCGGCGCGCATGGCGCTCGCCGCCCTCGCGGGCGAACCCGTCGCCGACGTGGCCTTCACGAGCGAGTTGCGCCTCGGCACGACGACCGCGCCCCCGCGCGCCGACTCGGCCCGGTAGACGCCTCGTCGCGCCCTGTCAAGGGGGTGCGCGTTCGTGCCGGTGGTGCGACCGTGGAACGAGCCGGTTCACGAGATCGGCGCGAACACCGACGACGACAAGGAGTCGACCATGAATGATGCAGCAGACAAGATGAAGCACCAGGGCGAAGAGCTCGGCGGCAAGGCGAAAGAGGCCGCGGGCAAGCTCACCGGCAACGAGCGCCTCGAGGCCGAGGGCAACGCCGACCAGGTGAAGGCCAACCTCAAGCAGGCGGGCGACGACGTCAAAGACGCCGTCGGCCACTGAGCCGCACCGCACCGCGAACGGGCGCTCGAGCTTCGGCTCGGGCGCCCGTTCGCCGTCTCTACCCGTCTGCTGAGTCGGATTCCGGGTCGATCACGAAGCGATAGCCCATTCCCGCCTCCGTGAGCAGGTGCTGAGGGTGCGATGGTTCGGGTTCGAGCTTCTTGCGCAGTTGCGACATGTACAGGCGCAGGTAGCCGGAGTCGCTCGTGTAGAGCGGCCCCCAGACGGCGGTGAGCAGCGTCTCGCGCGTGATGAGCCGCCCCGGGTGGCGCAACAACTCTTCGAGGAGGCGCCATTCGGTCGGGGTCAGCCGCACCGGCTGCCCGGCGCGCACCACCTGCCTGTCCGCGAGATCCACCGAGACATCAGCGAAGCGAATGGTCGGCGCCTCGATGCTCGCGGGGGCCTTGCGGCGCGCGAGCGCTCGCACCCGCGCCAGCAGCTCGTCGATCGCGAAGGGCTTGGTCACGTAGTCGTCGGCGCCCGCGTCGAGTGCCTCGACCTTGTCCCACGACTCCGCTCGACCCGAGATGACCAGGATCGGAAGCTCCGACCACCCGCGCACCGCCGTGATCACCTCGACCCCGGTCAGCCCGGGCATCCCGAGGTCGAGAACGATCAATTCGGGATGCTGACGGGTGGCGGCATCGAGCGCTTCGCGACCATCGTGCGCGGTGATGACGTCATACCCCTGGGCGCGCAGGCTGATCGACAGGGCTCGCACCATCTGGCGGTCGTCGTCGGCGAGCAGGATGCGCATCAGGGCTCCTCGTCGGCCCGGGCGGCACTCGGCAGGTCGATGACCATCGTCAACCCACCGCCCGGCGTGTCTTCGGCGTCGAGCGTGCCACCCATGGCCTCGATGAAGCCTTTGGAGAGGGCGAGCCCGAGCCCGAGCCCCGTGGTGTTATCGGTGTCGGTCATGCGCTGGAACGGCAGGAACATCTCGTCACGGCGGTCGGCCGCGACACCGGGCCCCGTATCGATGACGCGGATCTGCACGCGATCACGCCACTGGCTCGCCGTCACCACCGGGGGCGTTCCGACGGGGGCGAATCGTTGTGCGTTCGCGATGAGGTTCACCAGCGCGCGTCGCGCGAGCACGGCGTCTGCGGTGACGAGGGCGCCGGCATCCAGGTCGAGCGAGACGTCGGCCGGCCCGGCATCGAGCTCATCGAGCGCGTCGCCGACCAGTTCGTCGACGAAGATCGGTGCGAGCTCGACGCCGAGTGCTCCGGCCTGCAGCCGGCTGACGTCGAGCAGGTTGGTGAGCAGCTCGCTGAGGGCGTGCAACGACTCGTCGGCAGTCTGCAGCAGCGCCTCGCGGTCGGTCGCGTCGAGGTCGAGCGCCGACGAGCGCAGAGCCGTGACGGCAGCGGTGGCCGAGGCGAGCGGGCGGCGCACATCGTGCCCCACACTCGCGAGCAGTGCGCTTCGCATCCTGTCCGCCTCGGCCACGGGCCGCGCAGCATCGACTTCGTCCGACAGTCGGCGCTGCAGCAGGGCCGCCGCGAGTTGGGAGACGAACGCGCCGAGAATCGAGCGTTCCGAGGGCGTGAGCGCGGCGCCCCGCAGATACAACTGAGCCCCTTCTCCCAGCGGGATGCTCGACTCGACATCGTTCTCGCCGATCCGGTCGGCATCACGAGCGGAGTGCGTCACCTCCCCCCGATCGATGAGCAGAACACTGCTGAGGCCGAAGGTCTCGCGCAGCCGCTGCACGAGTGTCGCGAGGGCATCGGTGCCCGAGATCACCGCCCCGGCGACGCTGACGAGCGTGCGTGCTTCGGCGGCGGATCGTCTCGCCGCACGGTCTCGACGGGCCGCCTGGTCGACGATGATGCTCACGATGATCGCGACGATCACGAAGATCGCGATGGCGGCGATCTCGCGCACGCTGCGGACCGAGAGCGAGTAGAGGGGCTCGGTGAAGAAGTAGTTGAGCACGAGCCCGCCGACGATGCCGGCGGTCAGGGCGGGCCAGATGCCGCCGATGACGGCCACCACGACGACGACGAGCTGGAAGAGCAGCACGTCGGTCACGAGCGAGTCGGGCGATCGCGCCGGGGCGAGTACGAGGGTGAGCAGGGGGAGCCCGATCGCGGCGAGGGCGAACCCCAACGCTCGCCGGCGCGCATCGAGGGCACCACGTGCGCGCGGGAGGCGACGGTGCCCGACGACGCCGTGCGACACGATGTGCACGTCGATGTCGCCCGCCTGCCGGATCACGGCTGCGCTGATGCTCGCCCCGCCGAGGGCCGCGCTGAGACGGCTGCGGCGACTGACCCCGATTACGAGTTGGGTCGCATCGACACTGCGGGCGAACTCGATGAGGGCGGACGCGACGTTCGACGAGATCAACCGGTGCATGCTGCCCCCGAGAGACGTCACGAGCGCCTCGTTCGCGTCGAGGTGCGATGCCGATGTCGGTGTCAGTCCATCCGGTTGCCCGATGTTCACGGCGATGAGCTCTCGGGTTCCCGTTCGCGCCGCGATGCGCGCGGCACGGCGAATGAGCGTGTCACCCTCCGGGCCGCCGGTGACCGCGACGACGACGCGCTCACGGGCCTCCCACGTCGCATCGATGCCGTTGTCGCGCCGATAGACCCGCAGCGTCTCGTCGACCTCGTCAGCGAGCCACAGCAGGGCCAGTTCGCGCAGCGCCGTGAGGTTGCCGAGCCGGAAGTAGTTGCTGAGCGCGGCATCAATGCGCTCGGCGGGGTAGACGAGCCCCTCGGCCAATCGCTCGCGCAGCGCCCTCGGCGCGACGTCGACCAGCTCGATGCGGTCCGCCTCACGCAGCACCGCATCCGGCACGGTCTCGCGTTGCGGGGCTCCCGTGATGCGTTCGACGACGTCGGTGAGCGACTCGATGTGCTGCACGTTGACCGTCGTCATGACGTCGATGCCGGCGTCGAGCACGGCGTGAACGTCCATCCAGCGCTTCCCGCGCGGCGTGCTCGGCGCGTTGGTGTGGGCGAGTTCGTCGATGAGCACGACCTCGGGTCGACGGGCGATGACGGCGTCGACATCCAGTTCACTGAGCACGACACCGCGGTGCTCGATCGCGATCCGGTCGATCTGTTCGAGACCGCTCATGAGCGCGGCGGTCGCCGACCGGCCGTGCGTCTCGACGAGCCCGATGGCGACATCAGTGCCCGCGTCGTTCAGTCGATGCGCCTCCTCGAGCATGGCGTAGGTCTTGCCGACACCGGGTGAGGCGCCGAGAAAGACCCGCAGTCGTCCGCGAGCCATGGCGTCTCCCTTCGCGCTACGGCTCGAGCGCGTCGAGTGCGAGGTTGAGCGCGAGCACGGTGACCCGCGGCTCCCCCACGACGCCGAGCAGTGGCGACTCGATCATAGACAGCACGAGGTCGCGCACCGCCTGCTCCTCGAGGCCTCGGGCCGCAGCGACGCGCGGCACCTGCAGCAGCGCGTACTCGGGCGAGATGTGCGGGTCGAGGCCTGAGGCCGACGCCGTGAGAGCATCCGCGGGAACCGACGCGGGGTCGACGCCCTCGAATGCGGCGATGGATGCCCGCCGCTCGGTGATCGCCGCCACCAGCTCGTCGTTCTCGGGCCCCAGGTTCGAACCGCTCGACGCGCCGCCGTCGTACCCGTCGCCCGCGGCCGAGGGGCGCGACTGGAACCACTCGCGCAGCGGCACTCCGTCGGCGTCGGTGAACGATTGGCCGATGAGCATCGATCCGACGGGCTCGCCGTCGATCGTGACGATCGAGCCGTTGGCCTGGGCGGGCGCGAGGAGGGTGCCGACGCCGAGCACGAGGGCCGTGTAACCCACCCCGAGCACGAGGGTGAAGACCAGCAGGGTGCGCGCCGCAGTGGCGAGCTGGCGCAGAAGCGGACGGATCATGATGAGTGCCTTCTCTTCAGGGAGGGGGTCAGAAGCCGGGCAGGGTGCGCACGACGAGGTCGATGAGCGCGATGCCGATGAACGGAGCGATGAGGCCCCCGAGCCCGTAGACGAGCAGGTTGCGCCCGAGCAGGGCGCTCGCCGACTGGGCGCGGTAGCCCACGCCGCGCAGTGCGATCGGGATGAGCGCGACGATGATGAGCGCGTTGAAGATGATGGCCGACAGGATCGCCGACTGCGCGCTCGCGAGCCCCATGATGTTGAGTGCACCGAGACCGGGGAAGACCCCGGCGAACATGGCCGGGATCACCGCGAAGTACTTCGCGACATCGTTCGCGATCGAGAAGGTCGTCAGGGCGCCTCGCGTGATGAGCAACTGTTTGCCGATGCGCACGATCTCGATGAGCTTCGTGGGATCGCTGTCGAGGTCGACCATGTTGCCGGCCTCTTTCGCGGCAGAAGTGCCCGAGTTCATCGCGACCCCGACATCGGCCTGAGCCAGCGCGGGGGCGTCGTTCGTGCCGTCGCCCGTCATCGCCACGAGATTGCCGCCCTGCTGCTCGCGCCGGATGAGCGCGATCTTGTCTTCCGGCGTCGCCTCGGCGAGGTAGTCGTCGACGCCGGCTTCGGCGGCGATGGCCGCCGCGGTGAGGGGGTTGTCGCCCGTGATCATGACGGTGCGGATGCCCATGGCTCGCAGTTCGGCGAAGCGCGCGGGGAGGCCCTCCTTCACGACGTCCTTCAGATGGATGACGCCGAGAACGCGAGCTTCACCGCTCGCCGACCGCTCGGCAACGACGAGCGGCGTTCCCCCCGAGCGGGAGACCCCTTCGACGAGCGCGTCGAGCTCGGAACGCTGCGCGGCCGTCGCGACGTCGGCCCAGCGGGCGACCATCGACCCCGCGCCCTTGCGCAACGAGGGCCCGCCGGGCACGTCGATGCCGCTCATGCGCGTCTCGGCGGTGAAGGGCACGATGGTCGCGCCCGAGGGCAGCGAACCGGCGACGCCGTCCGCCTCGGCCAGCTCGACGATCGACGAGCCCTCGGGGGTGGGGTCGCCGAGCGAGGCGAGCCGTGCGGCCTGCAGCAGTTCGTCGCGACTCACCCCGGCGAGCGGCAGAGCGCCGGTCGCACGGCGATTGCCGTACGTGATCGTTCCCGTCTTGTCGAGCAGCAGCGTTGTGACGTCGCCGGCTGCCTCGACCGCGCGGCCCGAGAGCGCGAGCACGTTGCGGCGCACGAGTCGGTCCATTCCCGCGATGCCGATGGCGCTCAACAGGGCGCCGATCGTCGTCGGGATGAGGCAGATCAGCAGCGCGACGAGGGTCACGACCGGCACGGGCTCGCCCGCGGCGCTCGCGAGCGGGTTGATCGTCAGCACGACGAGCACGAAGACGATCGAGAGGCTCGAGAGCAGGATCGACAGGGCGATCTCATTCGGGGTTCGCTGGCGGTTCGCCCCTTCGACGAGGGCGATCATCCGGTCGACGAAGCTCGCGCCCGGCTCGGCCGTGATGCGCACGACGATGCGGTCGCTCAGCACGCGCGTGCCGCCGGTGACGGCCGAGCGGTCGCCACCGTGCTCGCGCACGACGGGAGCCGACTCGCCCGTGATGGCGGATTCGTCGACGGTCGCGATGCCCGCCATGATCTCGCCGTCACCGGGGATGACCTCGCCGGCCTCGACGATGACGATGTCGCCGCGGTGCAGTTCGGACGAGGTGACCGTCGCGAACTGCGCTGCGCGAGCCTCATCGTCGTCGGGCGAGTACGACACGACCCGTCGAGCGGGGGTGCTCGTGCGGGTGGCCCGCAGCGATGCCGCTTGCGCCTTGCCGCGGCCCTCGGCGATCGACTCGGCGAGCGTGCCGAACAGCACGGTGGCCCAGAGCCATGCCGCAATGGCCGCTGTGAAGCCGACGGGCACGGTGCCGCTGCCCGTGATGGCGTCGATCACGGCGATGACGGTCGTCAGTGCTGCGCCCACTTCGACGAGGAACATCACCGGGTTGCGCCACAGCGTGGCGGGGTTGAGCTTGCGGAACGCGGCCGGCACGGCGGCTGCGAACTGGCGGATTCCGAGTCCGGTCGGGGGGGCAGGAGTCGACGCGGTGGTCGGGTCGGTGTCGGTGATCGACATGAGGGTCACAGTCCTTCGGCGAGGGGCCCGAGTGCGAGGGCCGGGAAGTAGGTGAGGGCGGAGACGATGAGTGCCGTGCCGATCAGCAGCCCGGTGAAGGCGAACCGATGGGTCGGCAGGGTTCCCGCGGTCGCGGGCACCGCGGTCTGCCGAGCGAGCGAGCCGGCGAGCGCGAGCACGAGCACGATGGGGATGAAGCGGCCGAGCAGCATCGCGGTCCCGAGGGCCAGGTTCAGCCAGGCGGTGTTCGCGGTGAGGCCGGCGAACGCCGAGCCGTTGTTGTTCGCGGCCGAGGTGAAGGCGTAGAGCACCTCGCTGTAGCCGTGGATGCCCGGGTTCAAGATCGAGGTCGACAGCACCTCATCGCGCACCCCGGGCAGGGCGAAACTCAGTGCCGTGCCGACCAACACCAGGGCCGGCGTCACGACGATGTACAGGCTCGCGAGGGTGACTTCGCGAGGGCCGAGCCGCTTGCCGAGGTACTCGGGCGTGCGGCCGACCATGAGTCCCGCGATGAAGACCGCGATGATGGCGACGACGAGCATCCCGTACATGCCGGCCCCCACGCCTCCGGGGGCGATCTCGCCCAGCATCATGTTGAGCATGGCGACGCCCCCGCCCAGGGCGGTGTAGCTGTCGTGCATCGAGTTGACCGACCCCGTCGAGGTGAGGGTCGTGCCCGCGGCGTAGAGCGTCGAGCCGGCGATGCCGAAGCGCACCTCCTTCCCCTCCATCGCCCCGCCGGCTGCCAGGGGGGCAGCGCCCGCGCCCGCGAACTCGGCTGCGGTCATGAGCGTCACGGAGATCGTCGCGATGATCGCCATCGCTCCGACGATCGCTCGGCCCTGTCGCACATCGTCGACCAATCGGCCGAACGTGCGCGGCAGCGAGAACGGGATGATGAGGAACAGCGCGATCTCGACGAGGCTCGTCCACGCCGTGGGGTTCTCGAAGGGATGCGCGGCATTGGCATTGAAGAAACCGCCGCCGTTCGTGCCGAGCAGCTTGATGGCCTCCTGCGAGGCCACCGGTCCTCCGGGAATCGTCTGCACCGCGCCGGTGATGGTGGTGACCTCGACGAAGCCCGAGAGGTTCTGCACGACCCCCCCGAGCAGCAGCACGATCGCGGCGATCACCGAGCCGGGCAGCAGGATGCGCAGGGTGCCGCGCGTGAGATCGACCCAGAAGTTGCCGAGGGCATCCCGGGCCGCCGGCGCGAACGCGCGGAAGAGCGCGACCGCGACCGCGAGCCCGACCGCCGCCGAGAGGAAGTTCTGCACCACGAGGCCGAGCGCCTGCACGGTGTAGCCGAGGGTGAGCTCGGGCGAGTACGACTGCCAGTTCGTGTTGGTGACGAACGAGATCGCCGTGTTGAGCGACAGGTGCTCGCTCGGTGCGTCGAGCCCCAGGCTGTAGGGCAGCCACTGCTGCGTGCGCTGCAGCAGATAGAGCACGGCGATGCTCAGGGCCGAGAACACCAGCACCGAGCGCGTGTAGATGCGGCTGCTCTGCTCCACGTCGGCATCGACGCCGATCGCGCGATAGATCCATCGCTCAACCCGCAGGTGCCGACGGCTCGCGTACACCGCCGCCATGTAGTCGCCGAGCGGGCGGTACGCGAGCACGAGCACGAGGGCGAGCAGCCCGAGCTGCGCGGCGAACACCCCCCACTGCTCGGTCACGAGAACGACTCCGGCTTCAGCAGCGCCACGAGCAGGTACACGAGCGCGCCGATGCCGAGCACGAGCGCGATGAAGTCGATCACGATGGTCCTTCCCCGGCGAGAGATCCATCTCGCACGGATGCCGGGGGTCTGACCGGCGCCGCTGACGCTACGAGCGGGATACCGTCGGCGCGCGCATCCTCACGGTTTCCTAACGCCTCCGCGGCAAAAAACGACGATTCCCGAACGGGGTCGGGAGTACTGTTTCCCGGTGCTCACGTCGCTCCCGCAGCGCGCTCGTCGCTCGCGTCGCACGCTCAGCCCCGCGCAGACCGTGGTGCTGGCGTTCTTCGCCGCGATCGTGGTGTGCACCACTCTGCTCATGCTGCCCATCGCGCACGCTCCCGGCGTCGACGTGACCCTGCTCGAGGCCGCCTTCACGGCCGTCTCGGCGGTGTGCGTCACGGGCCACATCGTGGTCGACACCGCAACGGTCTGGTCGCCCTTCGGCCACGCGGTCATCGTGGCCTTCATTCAGGTGGGCGGCCTCGGCATCATGCTCGTCGCCTCGCTCATCGGCCTCGCCCTGCTGCGGCGCGTCTCGCTGCGCGGGCGAATGATCGCGGGAGCCGAGAACCGCGCGGTCACGACGGGCGACGCCGTGCGGCTCGCCCGCGGCATCGTGGTGACCTCGCTCATCATCGAAGCGGTCGTGGCGGTCATCCTGACCCTGCAGTTCTGGTTGTCGTACGGGGATGCTCTGCCGACCGCACTCGGACGCGGCGTCTTCCTCTCCATCTCGTCGTTCAACAACGCCGGTTTCGCCCCGTTCAGCGACAACATGATCGGCTTCGCGACCGACCCGGTCATCGTGCTGCCGATGTGCGCGGCGACCATCCTCGGCGGTCTCGGGTTCCCGGTGCTGCTGCAACTGCGCCGCGAACTGCGCCGGCCGCTGCACTGGAGCATGAACACCAACCTCGTGCTCGCCATGACCGTGCTCCTGCTCGTGCTCGGCACCGTCGTGGTGGCCGTCTTCGAGTGGAGCAACCCCGCGACGATCGGCGAGCTCTCGGTCGCCGACCGTGTGCTCGTGTCGTTCTTCCACTCGGTGCAGGCGCGGACGGCGGGGTTCAACTCGGTCGACATCGGGCAGATGACGAGCGAGACCTGGCTGAGCCTCGACGTGCTCATGTTCATCGGCGGTGGACCGGCCGGCACCGCGGGCGGCATCAAGGTCACGACCTTCGCCGTGCTGCTCTTCATCATCATCACCGAGCTGCGCGGCGAGGGGGCCGTCAACATCTTCGGAAAGCGTCTCTCGCGCGCCGTGCACCGCGAGGCCATCACGATCACGCTGCTCTCGATGGCGGCGGTCATGAGCGCGACGATCGCCCTCATGGTCATCACCCACCTCGACCTCGACGTGCTGCTGTTCGAAGTGGTCTCGGCCTTCGGCACCGTCGGCCTCAGCACCGGCATCACGGCTGATCTGCCCCCGGCCGCGCAGATCATCCTGATGATCCTCATGTTCCTGGGCCGCCTCGGTCCGCTCACGCTCGGCACCGCCCTGGTGCTGAAGCAACGCAAGGTGCTCTACGAGCTCCCCAAGGAAAGGCCCGTCATTGGTTAACTCCCGCCTCTTCAGCCGCGACCGCGCCACCCGCATCGCCGAAGCCGACTCGGTCGCTGTCATCGGCCTGGGCCGCTTCGGCCGCGCGATCGCGCTCGAGCTCATGGCGACGGGCACCGAGGTGCTCGGGATCGACACCGATGAAGACATCGTGCAGTCGCTCAACGGGCAGCTCACCCAGGTCGTGCGCGCCGACACCACGAAGGAGGAGGTGCTGCGGCAGCTCGCGGTTAACGAGTTCGACCGCGTCGTCGTCGCCATCGGATCCGACGTGCAGTCGAGCATCCTGACCACCTCGATCCTCCTCCGCATGGAGATCCCCCACCTGTGGACGAAGGCCGTGAGCGACGCGCACGGGCAGATCCTCACGCAGCTCGGCGTGCAGCACGTCATCTACCCCGAGCACGAGATGGGGCGCCGCGTTGCGCATCTCGTGCGGGGCGCCGCTCTCGACTACATCGAGGTCGATGACGACTACGCCATCGTCAAGATGGGCCCCAACAAGGTGGTGGAAGGCAAACGACTCGGCGACACCGACCTGCGCAAGCAGCACGGCGTGACCGTCATGGCGGTGCAACGCGGTGACGCCGAGTGGTGCAACGCCGACGCCGACACCGTCATCGAGCCCGGGGATACGATTCTCATCGCGGGCCCGATCAAGAAGGCCGAAGCGTTCGGCCAGTTGCGCTGAGCGCGCACGAGAAGGAGGACACCTGATGGGGTCAAATCTCACCGGCTGGCACGGACTGATCCTGCTGCTCGTCGTGCTGCTGCTGTTCGCGGCGCCCAAGCTGCCGATGCTCGCCCGCAGCCTCGGGCAGTCGATCACGATCTTCCGCGGCGAAGTGAAGAAGCCCGCGGGCGACGAGCAGGCGACGGCCGACAACGACGCCGCGAAACCGAGCGCGTGACCGTCGCCGATCAGAGGGTCGCCCGTGGCCGTCGTCGATAGCGCCGTTTACGTCGAGGGCGTGCGCCGCCCCGGCGTCGTCGGCCTCGACGAGACCTACGAGGTCGTGCGGGCAACGGGCGGCGTCGCCTGGATCGGGCTGTACCGTCCGACCGTCGACGAGCTCGAATCGGTCGCCGCGGAGTTTGGCCTGCACCACCTGGCGGTGGAAGACGCCCTCAAGGGCCACCAGCGCTCGAAGCTCGAGCGCTACGGCGACACGCTCTTCTTGGCGCTGCGCACCGCGCGCTACATCGACGAGACCGAGACGGTCGAGTTCGGCGAGCTGCACGTCTTCGTCGGCCCGCAGTTCGTCGTCACCGTCCGGCACGCCGAGTCGCCGGACCTCGCCCTCGTGCGCGACCGCCTCGAGGCCGACCCCGAGCTGCTCGCGAAGGGCCCCGAAGCCATCCTTTACGCCGTGCTCGATGAGGTCGTCGACGAGTACGAGCCGGTCATCGCGGGGCTCGAGAACGACATCGACGAGATCGAGGACCAGCTCTTCGGCGAGGCCGAGCACGACATTCTCACGCGCCGCATCTACGACCTCTCGAGCGAGGTCATCGGGTTCCAGCGCGCGGTGCAGCCGCTCATCGGCATCATTGGCGCGCTGCAGCGCGGAGGCGACAAGTACGGCGTCGATCTCGACCTCAGCCATCATCTCGGCGACGTGCTCGACCACGTCAATCGTGCGGGCGAGCGGGCCGACGCGTTCCGCACGCTGCTCGACAAGGCCCTGCAGGCGCAGTCGACGCTCATCACGCGCCGCATGACCGAGGTGAGCGTGGCGCAGAACGAGCAGATCAAGCGCATCACCTCGTGGGCCGCCATCCTCTTCGCCCCGACGCTCGTCGGCACCGTCTACGGCATGAACTTCCGGTACATGCCCGAGCTCGAGTGGGTGTTCGGCTACCCCTTCGCGATGGGGCTCATGCTGCTGCTCGGCGTCGGTCTGTACGTGGCCTTCAAGCGCCGCGACTGGCTGTAGCCCTCGCCGTCAGGCCACGCCCGTCACGATCCACGCCGACCCGCGCGCTCGCAGCCCGAGGGTGAGCGCGCGGGCGCCGAGGTAGGCGAACGTGAAGGCGGCGAGCAGGGGAGCGAGTCCCGCGACCAACGGCAGCACCGCCAGGTACACGAGCAGGTTGAGCACGCCCGTCCACGCCAGGTAGCGGGCATCGCCCGCGCCGATCAGCACGCCGTCGAGCACGAACACGAGCCCCGCGAGCGGCAGGCCGGCGGCCAGGATTCCCAGGGCGAGGGGCAGCGCCGACCGCACCGCAGCATCCGACGTCATGACGATCGTCAGCAGCGGGATGCCCGCCGCGACGAGCACCGCGAGCACGGCGCCCGTCAGCACGCCCCAGCCGACGAGCCGCCGGGTGATGGCGTGCACGCGCTCGACTTGCGCCGCCCCGAGCCCGTGGCCGATGAGCGCCTGGCCGGCGATGGCGAGCGCGTCGAGGGCGAGCGCGAGCAGGCTGTAGACCGCGAACCACACGTGCGTCGCGGCGAGCTCGGGCGTGCCGAGCCCCGTCGCCACGACGACCGTCGTGACGAGGGCGATGCGCAGGCTCAGCGTGCGCAGCAGCAGCCACGACCCCGAGCGCGCCGCCGCCTCGATGCCGGTGCGGCCCGGCCGCAGGGCAGCGCCCGCCGCGCGCGCGTGCCGCACGCAAACGGCGACGAGCGCGACCGCCATGCCCCACTGCGCGATGACGGTGCCGATCGCCGAACCGGCGATGCCGAGCCCGAGCCCGTAGATGAGCACGGCGTTGAGGGCGATGTTGGCGGCGAAGCCCGCGGCGGCGACGAGCAGCGGGGTGCGGGCATCCTGCAGCCCCCGCAGCATGCCGGTCGTGGCGAGAACGAGCAGCATGCCCGGGATGCCCCACCACGCGATGCTCAGATACTCGAGCGCCGCGCCGCCGACCGCGGGGTCGGCCCCGAACGCGTCGATCACGAACGGGCTGAGCGGCACCATGAGCGCGAGCAGCAGCGCGCCGATGCCGAGCGCCAGCCACAGCCCGTCGACGCCCGCCGCGAGCGCGCCGCGCGCATCGCCCGCGCCGAGCCGCCGGGCGACGAGCGGCGTCGTGGCGTAGGCGAGGAAGACGAGCAGGCCGATCGCGGTCTGCAGCACCGTGCTCGCGAGGCCGAGGCCCGCGAGGGGCTCGGCGCCCAGATGGCCGACCATCGCCGTGTCGGTGAGCACGAACAGTGGCTCGGCGACGAGTGCGCCGAGCGAGGGCACGGCGAGGCGCAGGATGTCACGGTCGAGCGCGCGGCGGCTGGTCACCTCGCCACGGTAGCCGCCCGTAGCATCGGCTCATGCTCTCGGTGCTGCGCGACCGCCGCTTCGCCGCCCTGTTCGCCTCGCAGGTCGCGTCGCTGCTCGGTTCGGGGATCCTCACCGTCGCGATCGCCCTGCTCGCCGCCCGCATCGCGGGCGACGACGCGGGGCTCGTGCTCAGCATCGCGCTCACGATCCGCATCGCCACCTACGTGGTCGTCTCGCCGATCGCGACCGCCCTGCTCGCCGGCCGGTCGAGCCGGGCGGTGCTCGTCGGTGCCGACGCCGCGCGCATCGTCATCGCGCTCTCGCTCGTGCTCGTGACCGAGGCGTGGCAGCTGTACCTCGCGATCCTGCTGCTGCAGTCGGCCTCGGCGGTGTTCACGCCGACCTTCCAGGCCGCCATCCCCGAGGTGCTGCCCGACGAGGCTGACTACACGGCCGCGCAGTCGCTCTCGCGGCTCGCCTACGACCTCGAGTCGCTCGTGAGCCCACTGCTCGCGGCGGCTCTCGTGCTCGTGCTGCCGACGGCGTGGCTGTTCGCGATCACGGCCCTCGGCTTCGCCGCCTCGCTCGCGGCGGTGCTGCTCTCGCGGCTCGAGCTGCGCACGCCCGTGACGGGCGAGCCGTTCGTCGCGCGCCTCGCGCGCGGCGTGCGCCTCATCGGCACCATCGAGTCGACGCGGTTCCTCGCCCTCCTCGACGCCGTCGTGGCCGCGGTCTACGCGACCGTGCTCGTCAACACGGTCGTCATCGCGCTGCGGTTCGAGGGCGGGGCCGACGAGGTCGTGGCGCCGCTGGCCGTCGCGCTCGCGCTCTTCGGTCTCGGGTCGATCGTGCTCGCCCTCGTGCTGCCCGCGATGCTGCGCCGAGTGAGCGATCGCGCGGTCATGACGGCGGGCGCCGTGGCGGTCATCGTGGCGCTCGGCCTCGTCGCCGCCGTCGAGGCGGGCCCTGGGCTCGACCTCGTCGCGCTCGGCGTGCTGTGGTTCGCCCTCGGCGCCGCGTCCTCCGCCGTCAGCACGCCGAGCGCTCGGCTTATCCGTCGCGACGTCGCGCCGGGCGACCGGCCGGCGGTGTTCGCGGCGCGCTTCTCGACCTCGCACGCCTGGTACGCGGTGGCGTATCCGCTCGCCGGCGTGGGCGGCGCGCTCTGGGGGGTCGCGGCAGCGACCGGGGTGCTCGCGGCGCTCGCGCTGGCCGTGCTCGTGGGGGCGGTCGCGGGGGCGCAGCGGGCATCCACCCCCGTTCTCGGCTGATGCTGTGCAGGTGAACCACCCTCACCGCAGGCCGTGCGGTTAGGCTCTCCCGCGTGACTGACGTGCTCGCGAGCGGCATCGACCGCGCTGAACTCGACCCCGACATCCGGCCGCAAGACGACCTCTACCGGCACGTGAACGGGCGCTGGGTCGCGCGCACGCCCATCCCCGCCGACAAGGCGCGCTACGGCTCGTTCATGATCCTCGCGGAAGAGGCCGAGAAGGCCGTGCGCGAGATCATCGAGCAGGCGCAGGCCGCCGAGCCCGGCACGCTCGAGAAGAAGGTCGGCGACCTGTACGCGAGCTTCATGGATGCCGACCGCATCGAGGCCCTCGGCGCCGCGCCGCTGGCGCCCCTCCTCGCGGAGGTCGACGCGATCGATTCGGTGGATGCCCTGCTCGCCACGCTCGGACGCCTCGAGCGCCTCGGCGTCGCCGGCGCCGTGCAGCTCTTCGTCGACAACGACCCGGGCGACCCCGAGCGCTACCTCGTCTTCGTCGAGCAGGGCGGCATCGGCCTGCCCGATGAGTCGTACTACCGCGACGAGGCGCACGCCGAGACCCGCACCGCCTACCGCGGGCACGTCGAGCGCATGCTCGGGCTCGCGGGCCTCGACGACGCCGGTGCACGGGCGGAGCGCGTCATCGCGCTCGAGACCGCCCTCGCCGGGCACCACTGGGACAAGGTGCGCAACCGCGACGCGCAGGCCACCTACAACCTGACCACGTGGGACGCGTGGGCGGGCAGTGCCGTCGGCGTCGACCTCGCCACCTGGCGCGACGGCTACGGCATCCCCGCCTCGGCGCTCGCCGAGGTCGTGCTGCGCCAGCCCGACTTCACGAGCGGTCTCGCCGCCGAGCTCACCGGCCGCGACCTCGCCGAGTGGCGCGACTGGTTGCGCTTCGCCGTCGTGCGCTCGATGGCGCCCTACCTCTCGAGTGCGTTCGTCGACGAGAACTTCGCCTTCTACGGCCGCACGCTCACGGGCGCGCCCGAACTGCGCGCGCGGTGGAAGCGCGGCGTCGCTCTCGTCGAGCGCGCGATGGGCGAGGCCGTTGGCGCGGTGTATGTCGAGCGGCACTTCCAGCCCGAGGCCAAGGCGGCGATGGACGATCTCGTCGCAAACCTCATCGAGGCCTATCGGCAGAGCATCGAGACTCTCGACTGGATGACGCCCGAGACCCGCGAGCGCGCCCTCGACAAGCTGCAGAAGTTCACGCCCAAGATCGGCTATCCCGAGCGGTGGCGCGACTACTCGACGCTCGAGATCAGCGCCGACGACCTGCTCGCCAACGTGCAGGCGGCGGGCGAGTTCGAGTTCGCGCGCGAGTTGAAGAAGATCGGCTCGCCCATCGACCGCGACGAGTGGTTCATGACGCCGCAGACGGTCAACGCCTACTACAACCCCGGTTTCAACGAGATCGTGTTCCCTGCGGCGATCCTGCAGTTCCCGTTCTTCGAGGCGGGGCGGGATGCGGCGGCCAACTACGGCGCGATCGGCGCGGTCATCGGCCACGAGATCGGGCACGGCTTCGACGACCAGGGCTCGCGCTTCGATGGCGACGGCCGGCTGCACGACTGGTGGACCGAGGAAGATCGGGCGGCGTTCGAGGCGCGCACCGCATCCCTCATCGCCCAGTACGACGCGCTCGAACCGGCCGAGACGCCCGGCCACCACGTCAACGGCGCGCTCACGATCGGCGAGAACATCGGCGACCTCGGCGGCCTCGGCATCGCGTGGAAGGCCTACCTGCTCTCGCTCGACGGCGCCGAGCCGCCCGTGATCGACGGCCTCACCGCCTCCCAGCGCTTCTTCCTCTCGTGGGCGCAGGCCTGGCAGATCGCGATCCGGCCCGAGGAGGCGCTGCGCCTGCTCTCGATCGACCCCCACTCGCCGAACGAGTTCCGCTGCAACCAGATCGTGCGCAACATCGACGCGTTCTACGAGGCCTTCGGCGTCACGCCCGACGACGGGCTCTGGCTCGCCCCCGAGCACCGGGTCACCATTTGGTAGATGTGCCGCTGACGCGTGACCGGGGCGCTCGGGCGGGCACCCCCCGCCGAGCGCGCCATCTCGCCGCCGTGCGGCAGCCGACCTTCCGGTCGGCCTATCGGGCGCTGGGCGCCGTGGCCTTCGAGGGCGCGCGCGTCTCGGTGGCGGTCGTCGACATCGAGACCGGCGAGAGCGTGTTCGCGGTCGATGAGCGCATCGTGCTGCCGACGGCGAGCATCGGCAAGATCCTCCTGCTCATCGAGGTGAGCGCGCGCCTCACCGATCGCACCGTCAGCGATTTCGCAATCGCCGATCGTGCAGCGGCGGACGCGGTGGCCGACAGCGGCATCTGGCAGCACCTGCAGGCGCCCGCGTTTCCCATCGCCGATCTGGCGGCCCTCGTCGGCGCGACGAGCGACAACCTCGCCACGAATGTGCTGCTGCGCCACGTGGGGCTCGATGCCGTGCGCTCGCGCACCGAGAAGCTCGGACTCGTGCGCACGGCCCTGCTCGATCGCGTGCGCGATGTGCGGGGCCCCGACGACGCTCCCCAGCTCTCGGTCGGATCGACCGCCGAGCTCGCCTGGCTGTTCCAGGCCCTCGCGAACGGCCACATCATCGATCCCGTGACGAGCCAGCGCGTGCTCAGCTGGCTCTCGCTCAACGCTGACCTGTCGATGGTCGCGAGCGCCTTCGGCCGCGACCCGCTCTCGCACCGCGGGGTCGAGCACAACACGTGGATGGTCAACAAGACGGGCACCGACGTCGGTGTGCGCAGCGAGGCCGGCATTCTGCGCGGTCCGCGGGCGGGTCTCGCCTACGCGGTCTCGGTGCACTTCGACGACACCGACCTGCCCCGCCGACTGCGGGTGATGGATGCTCTGCGCGCGTTCGGCGTCGACCTCTTGGAGTTCGTGCACTGAGCATCCGGCGCCGGTCAACCGAGCGCGTCGCGTGCCCCCTTTGAGGGTAGACCGTTCTGTCTAGATTGTCGGATGTCGGCGTTCGCGAGTAATCTTCCACCGCACGCAGGCTCGACATACCCGAAGTTCGTCGAGGGTTGCGCGCGACACCCCGAGATACCCGAAGTTGTGCCCGAAAAAGCTTCACACCCGCGGGCGCGATTTCACCACCCGAATACCCGAATACCCGAACGGCCCTCGCCAAGACCTTGCGTGGATCTTTGGGCTCCGACCCCCAGGAGCACACCATGTTGCGTACCCGAATTCTGGCGGCAGCGACAGCTGCCCTACTGATGCTCGGCATGAGCGTCGGCGGCGCAGGAGCCGCCATGGCGACACCGCCGACCGATACCGGCGTCAAAGTGTTCGTCTGCAAGTACGTCGGCACCCCCGGTGACGACGAACGGCTGCAGACGGGCAACAACCCGATCAGCGTGAGTGTGAACGCGATCCCCAACTACCAGGGAGTGGGCTCCTACTTCGCTGACGCTCAGGGCCGCTCGTACGTGCTCGCGCTCGACGAGCGGCAGGGCGGCGGTCAGCAGGGCGAGCCCGACGTCTCCGAGTGTCCCGACCCCGAGGGTCCGCCACCGCCCCCGGAGCCGACGAACGTCACGGCGCGCGTGACCTTCATCTGCAAGGTCACGACCGCCGGCACCGTGACGAACGTGCCGGGCACCTACGCGGCCGGCGACTACATCTTCCGCATCCGTCATGAGGCCGGCCCGGCGACCGACTACACCGCGGGTGTGGGCGGCTCGGGGCTCTTCTCCGGCAACCTGACGGTGGGCGAGGTCGAGTACAAGACAACGCAGACCGCTGTGGCAGGAGTCAGCGTCAAGACGACTCCGCTGCCGAACACCTACAACGGCACGGCGTCGACCAACGAGACCGCATGTGGAACGCCGCCGCCCCCGCCGCCTGCCCCGACGTGCGTCGTCGTGGTCTGGAAGATGCCCGGCTGGGCGAACAGCACGACGCCGACGTGGCCGCAGACGTACGTCTCGGTGCACGACACCGACTGCGACACCCCGATCAGCCAGGACGTCATCCCGCTCGGGAACGACTGCTACCAGCTCGACAAGTACTTCGAGGGCGAGACGACGACGAACCTCATCGCGGGCGGCTTCCTCAACGGGCCCAACAACCCCGAGGAAGACCTCGTCCCCGGCGGATGGGGAGTGGCCTACCGACTGGCTCAGGGTCCGAACTGCGACCCGCCGACGCTTCCGGCGATCGGTGTCGTGGCTGACTCCGCCGCGATCACGTGCGACCTCGACGGCTGGTTCCGCTTCGGCCCCGGGCTCGGCGTGAGCGCTGAAGACGCCGCTCTGCTCGACTGGACGGTCGGCCCCGCGGAGTACGCGGGCGACACCGCCACGGGTGTGCAGCACGCTGTCTCGGAGAACGTGACCATCACGATCACCGTGAGTCTCGACGAGAGCGCCGAGGGCGACTATGCCCTCGTCGATGAGTCGGGTGAGAACGTCATCCCCGATCCCGTCACGGGCGACATCACCTACACCTTCGAGTTCACCGAGCCCACGGACTGCCCGACGCTCGAAGGCTCGACTGCCGCCAGCCAGTGCGAGCAGGATGCTCCGTACCTCGAGTGGACGATCGACCTCACCGACGCTGGCGAGTCGATCTCGTTCCCGACGAACGCGACGCTCACGCTGCGCTCGAAGACCGACCCGTCGAAGTTCTACGAGTTCCCGGCGTACGAGCTGACGGGCACGGGGGCATCGACCGGATCGGCCCTGTGGCCGGGAGCGGCGGTCGATGACGACGGCAACGGCACGGCGTGGCCGGGCTGGGCGTTCGTCGATGGCGAGTGGGTCATCGATGACAGCAACTTCGGCTGGGTGCGCGGCGGAGACGTCGAGCTCTTCATCCAGGTGAACCCGGAGATTGCGATCGACGTCTCGTACCCGAACGCGACCCCCGATTGCGCGAACCCGCCGGTCGTCGTGCCCGAGATCACGGTGGTCGACGAGTGCGTGGGCACGGGCCGCGAGGCGGTGCAGACGGCCACCTTCACGGTGACCTCGGCGCCGAACCTGCGGTACGTCTACACCGTCGGCGATGGCCCGGAGACGGACGTCGTGTTCCCCGACGGTGAGACCGAGGTGACCATCGCGGTCGCGCCGCTCGCCGTCGTGACGGTGACGGCGATCCCTGATGCGGACTTCCGCCTCGCGGAGGGCACGGAGCCGTTCACCTACACCTTCATCGGTGCGGCCTTCTGCCCGGGTACCTTCCCGGCGACGGAGGCGGACGCGGAGCTCGTGCTGCCCGACTGCCTCGGCAACCCCGGGTCGGTGACCCTCACCAACGAGGGTGGTGTCATCTGGACGCTCAACGGCGAGGTCGTCGCGGGCAACAGCTCGTACGACATCACGCCGGGAACGCTCGTGGAGCTCACGGCGGCCCTCGAGGGTCCGAGCGATGAGTTCCCCGGCGGTTGGACGTGGAGCGATCCGGAGCAGCAGACCGAGTGGAGCGAGCTCTTCCCGGTCGCTGATGACGACTGCCTCCCGACCCTCGCCCTCACGGGCGCGGGCGCCGTCACCAACTGGCTCGGCGTCGCCGCCGTGCTGATGACCCTGGCCGGCATGGGCTTCGTGCTCCGCCGCCACCGCGTCGAGGTGTAACCCGCACCTCTCTGCGAAAACGGATGCGCCGGGCCGACCCGAATACGGCCCGGCGCATCCGCCTGCGCGACCCACCACGGTGCGGCTCGGCCGCACCCCCCAGAGCGCGGGTAGACAGACCGGTCCATGATGAGGGTCGCTCGACCTCCCGCTAGGATGACCTCACATCGTGAATCGGGCACACCCGACGTTCGCCCGAGGTCACGATCGCACCACCTACCCGAATACCCGAACACCTGCACTCTCGTCACCCGCGAGAGCACGGGCTCCCTCCCCCAGGAGCACATCACTATGCTGCGCAAAGAGCAGCGGCGCCGTGCGCGCCGCGCCCTCGTCCGTTCCCGCGTCATCGCGGCTGGTACCGCCGTCCTCCTCGCCCTCGGCGCCGTCGTCGGCGGTGCCGCGGCAGCGACCGCGAGCGGCGGTTCGACGAACACCAACAACGAGGCCTACTGGCAGCAGCTGCCGGGTGAGATCTGCGTCAAGCCGTCGTTCTCGACCGAGGACTCGGCGGCGACGCCGTACACCCTGCCGTCGATCGCCGCCGATCGCACGTACTCGAAGGTCATCGTCAAGGCGGGCAGCTCGGGCCGCAGCGTCGTTCAGGAGAACGCCGTCTTCACGACAGACAAGAGCGGTGGAACGCTGACCGCGGGCGACACATTCGTGCACCCCGAGAAGGGCAGCATCAGCCACGTCATCTACTGCACCGTGCCGACCGTGCCGGCGGCCAGCACCGACGTCGACTGCACAACCATCGAGTTCCTGGTCGGCCGTGCCCTCAACGGCTCCGATCACATCAATGTCGACATCGTGTACAACGGCAAGCGCGGTCAGATCAACGTCGAGATCAACGAGGTTCAGACGGCGAACGGCGACCCGGCGAGCACCTCGGGCCTCTACGCCCTCTACAAGTTCGACGCCATCGGCCTTCCGAACGTGAAGGTGCCGATCTCGGCTGCCGACGCGGCGGCCGGTCGAATCGTCTTCGCCTACAGCACCTACCTCACGGGTCAGTGGACGATCGAGTGGATCCAGTTCAACAGCACGTACTTCAACAAGGAGCGCGTGAGCGCCAACTTCGTGGTCTGCGGCGACCTGCCGACCGACGAGCTCGTGACGCCGACGGCCCGCATGGTCGATCTCGGCTGCGACACCGCCGGCTCCTACACGCTCGACCGCGTCGAGGGCATTCGCTGGTACATCGGTGACACCGAGGTGCAGCCGGGCACCTACACCGTCGACACGGCGAGCACGGTCACCGTGCGCGCCGTCGCGATCGCGCCCGACTACGGCATCGAGCCCGGTGCGCAGTCGGAGTGGACCTTCACCTTCACCGAGCCCGACGACTGCGTGCTGCCCTGCCTGCCGTCCAGCGCAGTCAGCTACACCTACTACAACCTCAGCAACGCCTCCATGGCGAACCCGGCGAACTCGGGCCTCATCACCGTTGCAGCCCGCGAGGGTTTCAGCACCGAGCTGTGCAACGACTTCTGGGTCGTCGCGGCGGCGTGGAACTACAGCTCGTCGACGAGCATCTGGCCGCAGACGCTGCGCTCGACCGACCCGGCGGGCGTTCACCCGCAGGGCTACATCGGCTCCGTGGGCACGTACTTCTTCCACGCTCCGGTCGCGTGCGGCCAGGGTGACGTCTATGCCTCGTTCACGGGCATGCCCTACGTCGGCCCTGAGCTGTTCGGCCCGAGCAACCCGTTCACGGAGACGTTCCTGCACAACATGGGCTTCAGGGGCCCGAACCCGACGTACCTCAACACCGCGCCGGGCTGCAACGTCGTGAACCCCATCGCGCCGACCGCCAACCCCATCGTGGAGTGCGGCACCGTCGGCTCGATCGACATCGATGCCGTCGCGAACCCCTACGTCGGCTACACCGTCTACCGCGGCGCCGCGCAGAACGGCTCGGTCGTCGGCCTCGAGACGGTCAACCTGCAGGATGCGACCGAGGGCGTCTTCACGGTCGTCGCGACGCCGCTGGGCGGCTACATCTTCCCGAATGGCACCGTGCGGCAGTGGCAGTTCGACCTGGGCGAGCGCTACGAGTGCCCCGTCGACGTCGATCTGCGGCTGACCTACATGGAGGAGTGCGCGCCCGACAGCACCTACTCCTTCCGAGTGCGCAACGCCGAGTCGTTCAGCGTTCCTTACACCTACACGGTGGCGGGCAACCCCGCGCTCAACGGTTCGGGCGTGGCCGCACCGGGTGACTCGTTCTTCGACCTCTCTCTGCCGCGCACCAATCCCGCGCAGTCGTATACCGTGACCCTGCACTGGGGCGACGGCTCCACGATCATTGCCGAGTCGACGACGAAGGCCAGCGGTCGCGACAAGGTTTGCGCGCTGACCGTGCAGCCCGTCACCGACATCGCCTGCGCGACCGACGGCAGCTACACGGTGCCGTCCGTCGCGGGCGTGATCTGGTCGATCGGTGGGCAGACCGTTCAGCCGGGCACCTACACCGTTGACACGGCGGGCACGATCGTGCTGCGCGCGACGGCGGCCTCGGGGTACGTGCTGTACCAGGGCGGCCAGCTGAGCTCGACGCGAGACTTCTCGCTCACCTTCACCGAGCCTGCTGACTGCGCCGAGCCCGAGTTCGACGGGCGCACGTCGACCGCCTCGCAGTGCGACAACGACACCCCGTGGATCAACTACTCGGTCGTCGTCAACGACCCCGACGGTCAGCTGACCGGCACCACGGCGTCGATCACCTTCGTGCACCCCACCGACGCGACCAAGAACCACACCATCGTGCTCGGCGAGGTGACGGCGGGTGAGGCCCTGCAGGGCCGCGTGCTGTGGCCCGGTGCGAGTGTCGACCCGATCACGAACGAGCCCACCGGCTGGCCGGGCTGGGCCTTCGTCGATGGCGAGTGGGTCGAGACCGCTGACGACGTGAACTTCCGCTGGACGCGCGCGCTCACCGAGGTCACCCTGTCGGTGAACCCCGAGATGCAGATCGCGATCGCCTACCCGCCCGCGAGCGAGGAGTGCGTGGCCGGTCCGGTCGAGCTCGAGCCCGTCGCGACGAAGAGCACCTGCCTCGATGGCGGTTCGGCCTCGTACACCCTGCCCGCGATCGCCGGGGTCACCTGGTTCGTCAACGGCCAGGAGCGCGCGGCTGGCACGGTGCCGGTGCTTGCTGCCGGAACGGTCGACATCACGTTCGCGATCGACGCGGACGCCGAGGGAGGGCCCTACGCCCTGAAGCCGGGAGCCGCCGAGTCGTTCAGCTTCACCTTCACCGACGACGACATCTGCGAGCCGCCGACGCTGCCCATCACCGACGCGTCGATCGGCTTCATCGCCCCGACGTGCGACCTCGGTCAGCAGCTCGACCCGACGAAGTTCGTGGTGGCGGATGCCGCGCTTGCGCGCTACGCCCCCGAGCTCTCCTCGCTCACGGGCCCGACCTACTCGGTGGTCTTCGTGACGATCGATGAGGACGCCCGGTTCTTCGACTCCTCGACCCCGGTTCCCGGGCGCACGGTCTCGAACAACGGCACCGTGCTCACCTTCACGGGCACGCTGCTGGGTCCTGACCGCAGCGAGGCGTGCGTGACGACGATCGAGCTGAAGGATCCGGTGTCGTACGTCGACAGCTGCCTGCTCGGGGCGAGCTTCACGATCACGCGCGTCGACGGAATCGTCTACACGGTCGTGATCAACGACGACGAGCCCTTCGAGGTGGTCTGGAACGACGGCGAGACGACGCGCACCTACGACGTCAATGAGGGGGACAGCGTCAACGTCATGCCCGCGCCGGCGAGCGATCGCTACACGATCTCGCCCGACCCGGCACCGTTCGAGCGCACCTTCACGGTGTACGAGGACGACTGCCTGCCGACCCTGCCGCTCACCGAGGGCAGCGCCGAGTTCACCCCCGCGAGCTGCCTCGACATGACCAACCGCGTCTCGCTCGAGAGCGTCGAGGGCGTGCAGTGGTGGATCAACGGAACCGCCGTGACCGCGGGCACGAAGCCGGTCGAGGTCGGTGAGGTCGTCGTGACGGCCACCCCGCTCCCCGGCTACGGCTTCCCGGCCGAGGCGCAGACGCTGTGGGAGTTCACCGCCGTCGAGCTCGACGACGAGTGCCTGCCGACCCTTGCCCTCACGGGTGCGACGAGCACGCTCGCCGGGCTCGGTGCGGCATCGCTGCTGCTCGTGCTCGTGGGCTTCGGCGTCATGGTCGCCCGCCGCCAGCGGGCCTGACCCCCGCGCCTCACGGCGCGCATCCGAACCAGTGCACCGGGCCGACCCGAAAGCGGCCCGGTGCACTGCTCTGCTCGCGCCCAGGTCGGCGCGCGACGATGACGGCATGATCAGCACCGGACTCGCCCGACAACTGCGCGACTCGGGCCTGCGCTGGAAGCCCGCCTCGGGCGACCGATTCCAGATCGACCGCCACGAGTTCGACGCCGAGGTCTTCACGGTGAGCGAGCTCACGATCGAGGCCCACGAGTATCCGACCGGCACCGCGCTCGGCTTCAACGGCACGACCGAGTGGGCGCTCGATTCGGTCGAGGTCGACGACACGCTGTGGCTGCCGCGCGAAGACCAGTTGCGCGACCTGCTGCGCACGGCGTTCCGAGCCCTCGAGCGCACCGACGATGGCTACCGGGTGACGATCGGCATCGACCAGGCCGAGCGCGCCTTCGAGAGCGTCTCGGCCCCCGAGGCCTACGGCTTGGCGCTGCTCGCGCTGCTGGAGCGCGCGACCGTCTGAACGTCCCCCTCGGCCGGCATCGCAACGACCTCGAGGCCGTAGAGCGTTCGCACGGCGTCGAGCACCTGGTCGCCGCGGCCCGCGGCGGCGTGCCGTCGGGCGAGCGTCGAGGGAGTGTGCAGCAGCACGCTCGTGAGGTGCCGCAGCGCCTCCTCGACCCGCCCGTCGTCGCCGCGAGCGCGGGCGCGGTCGATCTCGGCCTGTACGACGCCGAGCACGTGCTCGCGCAGCGCGACGACGGCGGGTTCGACGGATGCCGCGGTGACGTAGGAGTGCGCCGCAGCGTCGACGACGGCCCGCGCATCCTCTTCGGCCGACCAGTGCACGAGCGGAGCGTGCAGGCGGATCGTCTCGAGGTCGAGCAGCGCGATGCCCTCGAGGGCGCCGACGGCCGGGTCGACGTTGCGCGGCAGGCCGAGGTCGACGACGAGCGCTCGAGTGCCAGCGGGCACGTCGTCGACGCCGATGCTCAAGCGCGTCGTACAGGTGATGACGACCGCCGCCCGCGCGAGGGCGGACGAGAGGTCGTTCGTGGCGGTCACCCCCTGCCGCTTCGCGAAGAGCTGGGCGCGGCCCGTGGGGGAGTAGACGGTGATGCGCTGCGCCCCGCGCTCACGCAACGAGGCGGCCGTCGTCGTGGCGTAGCGACCGGTGCCGATGAGCAGCACCTCGGTCGACGCCCAGTCGGTCAAGCGGCTGCCGACGAGGTCGAGCGCCAGTCGGGCGAGCGAGCGGCCGGTGCGACTCGCATCGCCCTGGGCTCGGGCGGCGCGCGCCGTGCGGATCGCCTCCTGCAGGACATGGTCGAGGCGACCCGAGCTCGTGCCGGTCGCCCGCGCGTGGGCGGCTGCTCGGCGCACCTGGCCGGCGATCTCCTCCTCGCCCACCGCGACCGAATCGAGGCCCGCGCAAACGGAGAACAGGTGGTGCACGGCCGCGGCGTCGTCGAGCACCTCGGCACTCGTCGTGAGGCCGCGGGCATCGTCGCCGCCGAGCGCGGCGAGAGCGCGCTCGAAACCCTGGCGGGCGACGGCGTGCGCGCTGATCGCGGGTGCGTCGACGTCGAGGTAGAGCTCGACGCGATTGCAGGTCGACACGGCGACGGCGCCGCGCACGGCCTCGCTGCCCTCGGCAACGGTCTCGGCGAGGAGGCCCGCGTCGACGGAGAGCCGTTCGAGGATCTCGAACGGCGTGTTCCGATGGTTCGCAGTGACGCACAGCAGCACGAGGCACCAGTGTAGGCGCGCGGCCGACGCGGATCCTGGACAACCCCCGGGGGGTACAGGTGAGCCAGATTCGACCTGTGTCCCGGCCGGGAATCCTCTCCAGGAGGCCGCCCTATTCTGTGGGGGTGACCTTGCCCCCCGCGCATCCCCTCGTCGATGGCCGCACCGCGCAATCCCTCCTCGTGCGGGCCCTGCGCGGCGATCGGCCCGAGCGGCCGCCGGTGTGGTTCATGCGGCAGGCCGGGCGCTCGCTGCCCGAGTACCGCGCGCTGCGCGCGGGCGGCGACATGCTGCAGGCGTGCCTGACGCCCGAGCTCGCGAGCGAGATCACGCTGCAGCCCGTGCGTCGCCACGGCGTGGACGCGGGCATCTTCTTCAGCGACATCGTCGTGCCCGTGCTGCTCGCCGGGCTGCCGATCCGCATCGAGCCGGGGCGCGGGCCCGTGCTCGACGAGCCCATCCGCACCGCCTCGGACGTGCTGCGGCTGCGCCCGCTCGACCCGGCCGCGCTTGAGCCCATCCGCCAGGCCGTGGCCATGACCGTGGCCGAGCTCGGCTCGACGCCGCTCATCGGCTTCGGCGGCGCCCCCTTCACGCTCGCCGCCTACCTCGTCGAGGGCGGGCCGTCGAAAGACCAGCAGCGCGCGCGAGCCATGATGCACGCCGACCCGCGCTCGTGGGCGGTGCTGCTCAACTGGTGCGCCGACGTCACGGGCCAGTTCGTGCGCGCGCAGGTCGAGGCAGGGGCCTCGGCCGCGCAGCTCTTCGACTCGTGGGTGGGCTCGCTCTCGGCCGTCGACTACCAGCGCCGAGTTGCCCCTCACACCAAGCGGGCGCTCGACCATCTGCGCGGGCTCGAGGTGCCGCGCATCCACTTCGGGCTCGGCACCGACCGCATCCTGCCCCAGATCGCCGCTCTCGGCGTCGACGCCGTCGGCATCGACTGGCGCATCCCGCTCGACGAGGCGAGCGCGACGCTCGGTGACGCCCTGCCGCTGCAGGGCAACATCGACCCTGCGCTGCTGACGGCGCCCTGGCCCGTGCTCGGGGCCCACGTCGACGACGTGCTGCGGCGCGGCCGGCAGGCTCCCGCGCACATCGTCAACCTCGGCCACGGCGTGCCGCCCGAGACCGACCCCGACGTGCTGACACGCCTCGTGCAGTACATCCACGCGGGCGAGACGACCCCGACGAGGACCGACTGGTGACGACGCCCGACCCCGCTGAGAGACCGCCAGCGGAGACCCTCGTCGTGGGCGCGGGCATCGCAGGGCTCGTGCTCGCCCGCGAGCTCGTGCTGCAGGGCCGACAGGTACGCGTGCTCGAGGCCTCCGACCGCGCGGGCGGGCAGGTCGCGAGCGTCGAGCTCGACGGCCTGCGCCTCGACGCCGGCGCCGAGGCCTTCGCGACGCGCGGCGGCACCGTGCGCGAGTACCTCGAGCGCCTCGGCCTGGCCGACCGCATCATCGCCCCGCGCGACGCCCCCGCGTGGCTGCACGCCGCCGAGGGGCAGACCGTGCCGCTGCCCGCCGTGAGCCTGCTCGGCATTCCGGCCGCGCCGCTCGCCGACGATGTGGTCGCGGTGGTCGGTCGCCGCGGCGCCTGGCGCGGCCTGCTGGATGCCCTCCTCCCCGGCCCCGTCGGCTCGCGCCTGCCCACCGTGGGTGCGCTCGTGCGGCGGCGCATGGGCGACGCCATTCTTGAGAAGCTCGTGGCCCCGGTCGTCGAGGGCATCCACTCGACGCACCCCGACGACCTGCCCGTCACGGCCGTGCCGGGGCTCGTGCACAACCTGCTGCGCGAGAACTCGCTCGGCCGTGCCGTCGCCCGCATGCGGATCGACGCCCCGGCGGGGTCGCTCGTCGCGAGCCTCGAGGGCGGCATGGCGACGCTCGTCGACGCCCTGCTCGCCGAGCTCGACCGCTTCGGCGTGCCCGTCGAGTACGGCGTGCGCGTCGCCGAGGTGCACGCCGACCACGTGGTGCTCGCGAGCGAGCGCGACGACGCCGAGCCCGAGGTGCGGCATGGCCACGTCGTCGTCGCGGCCCCCGGGCTCGTCGACCCCGCCGACGGCTCGAGCGCTGTGCAGACGGCGACCCACCTCGCGCTGCTCGTGCTCGCGCCCGATCCGGCCCTCGCGGCCGCGCCGCGCGGCACGGGCGTGCTCGTCGCGCGCGGCACGAGCGTCGTCGCGCGCGCCCTCACGCACGTCACCGCCAAGTGGGCCACGGTGCTGGCCGCGGCCGACGGCCGCGAGGTCGTGCGGCTCAGCTACGAGCGGCCTCCGTCGCTCGAGCAGGCGCGGCTCGACGCGGAAGCGCTGCTCGGGGTGAGCATCCCGAGCGATCGTGTTCTCGCCGGCGAGGTCGTGACGTGGCTGCGCGCCGCGCGCATCGCCGTGACCGACGACGGCATCCCCATCGTGGGCGAGCAGGTGGCCGGCACCGGCCTCGCCGCGGTGATCGCCCACGCCCGCGCGACCGCCGAGCGCCTGGGTGCGCCCGACGACGCTGATTCTCCGACGAAAGAGAGCACCCCGTGAGCGAGACCCTCGCCTACACCGTCTACGTCGTGCTGCGGCGCGACCCCCAGCGCCGCGCCGCAGGCGGCGGCGTGCAGGAGGCCGTCGAGGCTGTCACCGCGCAGGGCGTCACCGTGCGCGGCATCTACGACGTGAGCGGGCTGCGCGCCGACGCCGACATCATGCTGTGGCTGCACGGCGAGACGGTCGACGGGCTGCAGGCGGCTGTGCGCACGCTACGCCGCTCGCCGCTGCTGGAGGACACGCTGCCGACCTGGAACGCCATGGGCGTGCACGTGCAGGCCGAGTTCAGTCGCAGCCACGCGCCGGCCTTCATGCTCGGCAAGGAGCCGAAGGGCTGGCTGTGCGTCTACCCCTTCGTGCGATCGTACGAGTGGTACCTGCTGCCGGAGGACGAGCGCCGCGAGATGCTCGCTGAGCACGGCCGCAAGGGCAGCGCCTTCACGGGCGTGCTCGCGAACACCGTGGCGAGTTTCGCGCTCGGCGACTACGAGTGGCTGCTGGGGCTCGAGAGCGATGACCCGCTCGAGCTCGTCGACATGATGCGCGACCTGCGCTACACCGAGGCGCGCCGGCACGTGCGCGAGGAGGTGCCCTTCTTCACGGGCCGCCGGCTCGATGACGCGGCGCTCGACGCCGAGATCTTGGAGGTGCTGGCATGACCATCACGAACGGTCACTACCCCCTGGCGGCGACGGATGCGGCGCTCGCCGAATCCGCGGGCGGCCACGTCACCGTCCCGGTCGCCTACGACGCCGTCATCCTCGCGGGCTTCGGCGGGCCGGAGGGGCAGGACGACGTCATCCCCTTCCTGCGCAACGTTACGCGCGGGCGCGGCATCCCCGACGAGCGCCTCGAGGAGGTCGCCCACCACTACCGTCACTTCGGCGGTGTGAGCCCCATCAACCAGCAGAACCGCGAGCTGCAGGCGGCGCTGCAGGCCGAGGCCGACCGCCGCGGGCTCGGGATTCCGATCTACTGGGGCAACCGCAACTGGGACCCGTACCTGCCGGAGGCCCTGCAGCAGGCCTTCGACGATGGCCACCGCACGATCCTCGGCCTCGCGACGAGCGCCTATTCGAGCTTCTCGAGCTGCCGCCAGTACCGCGAGGACTTCGCGCACGCCCTCGAGTCCACCGGGCTCTGGGGCCAGGTGCGCATCGACAAGGTGGCGCAGTTCTTCGACGCCCCCGGCTTCGTCGCGCCCTTCGTCGCGGGGGTCGTGGATGCCCTGCGCACGCTTCTCGCTGACGGCGTCGACCTGACCGGGACGCGCGTGCTCTTCGCGACCCACAGCATCCCGACGACCGATGCCGAGCGCAGCGGGCCGCGCGACGTCGAGTGGGGCGAGGGCGGTGCCTACGCCGCGCAGCACCTCGCCGTGAGCGGGGTCATCATGCAGCGGGCGCTCGCGACGCTGCGTGAAGAAGGGGCCGACGTGCCCGACGTCGAGTGGCAGCTCGTCTACCAGAGCCGTTCAGGCCCCCCGACGCAGCCGTGGCTCGAGCCTGACATCAACGACGCCATCGCCGAGCACGCCGCGGCGGGCGCGACGACCATCGTCATGGTGCCCGTGGGCTTCGTGAGCGACCACATGGAGGTCATGTGGGATCTCGACACGGAGGCGATGGAGACGTGCGAGGAGCACGGCGTGCGCGGCCTGCGCGTGCCCACCCCGGGCGTCGACCCCGTCTACGTGAGCGGACTCATCGACCTCGTCGAGGAGCGCCTGCGCGGCACGGCACCCGCCGACCGCGTGCGCGAGACGACGCTCGGCCCCTGGTACGACGTGTGCCGCCCCGGCTGCTGCGAGAACGTGCGCGCGGGCTTCAAGCCCGCCATCTCGGGGCTCGAGCCGTGAGCCCCAATTCGTCGTCAGACTCCGCCGCCCCGATCCGGCTCGGCACCCGCGGTTCCGCGCTCGCCCTCGCCCAGTCGCAACGCGTCGCCGACTCGATCGCTGCGCGCACCGGCAGCCCGGTCGAGCTCGTGACGATCTCGACGCTCGGCGATCGCTCGACCGCTCCGCTCGAGAGCCTCGGCGGCGCGGGCGTCTTCGTGACGGCCGTGCGCGAGGCCCTGCTCGCAGGGGAGTGCGACGTGGTCGTGCACTCGCTGAAAGACCTGCCGACGGGCCCGCACCCCGAGCTGCGCATCTCGGCGATTCCGAAGCGGGCGGATGCGCGCGACGCGCTCGTCGCGCGCGACGGCCTGATGCTCGAGCAGCTGCCGGCCGGCGCTCGCGTCGGCACCGGGTCGCCCCGGCGCCGCGCGCAGCTGCGGAGACGGCGCGACGATCTCGAGGTCGTCGACCTGCGCGGCAACGTCGACACGCGCATCGGCCGCGTGCTCGGCTCTGAACCAACCGGCGACCGCGAGGGCATCGAGGCCGACCTCGACGCCGTCGTGCTCGCCGTCGCGGGCCTCGAGCGCCTCGGGCGCGACGACGTCATCACCGAGCATCTCGGCATCGCCGGCTGGCCGACCGCGCCCGGCCAGGGCGCCCTCGCGGTCGAGACGCTCGCGAGCGTCTCGGGCCCCCTGCGCTCGGCCCTGCAGGGCATCGACCACGCCGCGACGCGTACGAGCGTCGAGGCCGAGCGCGCCGTCCTGCGCCTGCTCGAGGTCGGCTGCTCGGCCCCGCTCGGCGCCAACGCCTTCATCGACGGCGGCATGCTCTTCCTCGCCGCGCGCGTCTACTCCGACGCGGGCGAGCAGGTGTCGGCCGCGCACGCGCTCTACGTCGACGACACGCGCACGCCCGGCGAGGATGCCGCGAAGCGCGTCGTCGACGAGCTGCTCGAGCTGGGCGCCGCCGACCTCGCGCCGCTCGGCGGTGCGCGATGAGCGCGCCGACATCGGACACGCCGGGCGGCCTCGGCCCGAGCATCCGCCCCCGCCGCCTGCGCACGTCGGCCGCGATGCGCGGTCTCGTGCGCGAGACCGAGCTACGGCCGCACCAGCTCGTGCTGCCGGTGTTCGTGCGCGAGGGCCTCGACGCCCCGCAGCCGATCGCCTCGATGCCGGGCGTCGAGCAGCACTCGCTCGACAGCGTGCGTGCGATCTCAGCGCGCGCGGCCGCCGCGGGGCTCGGCGGCGTCATGCTCTTCGGCGTGCCCGAGCGGCGCGACGCGGTCGGCTCGGGCGCGACCGACCCGCAGGGCATCCTCAACGCCGCCGCGCGCGCGGTCGTCGCCGAGGTGGGCGAGTCGCTCGTGGTGCAGACCGACCTCTGCCTCGACGAGTTCACCGACCACGGCCACTGCGGGGTGCTGGATGCCAGGGGCCGCGTCGACAACGACGCGAGCCTCGAGCGCTACGCGGCCATGGCGGTCGCGCAGGCCGAGGCGGGCGCGCAGCTGCTCGGCCTCAGCGGCATGATGGACGGCCAGACGCGGGTCGCCCGCGCCGCCCTCGATGCGGCGGGCTTCACCAACGTGGCCCTGCTCGCCTACTCGGCCAAGTACGCCTCGGCCTTCTACGGGCCGTTCCGCGACGCGGTCGAGTCGCCGCTGCAGGGCGACCGCCGCACGTACCAGCTCGACCCGGCCAATGCGCGCGAGGGCGTGCGCGAGGCCGCGCTCGACGTGCAGGAGGGCGCCGACATCGTCATGGTCAAGCCCGCGCTCGCCTACCTCGACGTGCTGCGCCGGGTCGCCGACGTCTCGCCCGTGCCGGTCTGGGCCTACATGGTCTCGGGCGAGCACGCCATGATCGCCGCGGCCGCCCAGCAGGGCTGGATCGACGGCGATCGCGCCCAGCTCGAAGCGCTCGTCTCGATCCGCCGCGCGGGCGCCGACGCCGTGCTCAGCTACGCGAGCCTCGACCTCGTCGAGAGAGGACTCATCGCATGACGCGCTTCGTCTCGGGGCGCACGCCCACCACGAATGCCGAGGCCTTCGAGCGCGCGCTCCTCGTGACGCCCGGCGGAGTGAACTCGCCCGTGCGTGCGTTCCGCTCGGTCGGTGGCACCCCCGTCTTCCTGGCGAGCGGCCGCGGCCCCTACGTGACCGATGTCGAGGGCACCGAGTACGTCGACCTCGTGGGGCAGTGGGGTCCGGCGCTGCTGGGGCACGCGCATCCCTCGGTCATCGCCGCCGCGCACGCCGCGGTCGACCGGGGGCTCGGCTTCGGCGCCGCCTCGACGGGCGAGGTCGAGCTCGCCGAGCTCGTGCTCGACCGGCTGACGCTGGGCGAGGGCCACGCCGAGCGCCGCGCGATCGAGAAGCTGCGGCTCGTCTCGACGGGCACCGAGGCGACCATGACGGCAATCCGGCTGGCGCGCGGGGCGACCGGGCGACCACTGCTCGTCAAGTTCGCGGGCCACTACCACGGCCACTCCGACGCGCTGCTGTCGGAGGCCGGGTCGGGCATCGCGACGCTCGGCATCCCCGGCTCGGCGGGCATCACGCCCGAGACCGCGGCGCAGACCGTCGTCATCCCGTACAACGACGAGGCGGCGCTCGCCGCCGTGTTCGCGGCGCACGGCGACCGCATCGCGGCGGTCATCACCGAGGCCGCGGCCGCCAACATGGGCGTCGTGCCGCCCAAGCCCGGCTTCAACCGGCTGCTCGCCGACACCGCGCACGCGCACGGCGCGCTGCTCATCAGCGACGAGGTCATGACGGGATTCCGCTCGACGGCCGCGGGCTGGTGGGGGCTCGAAGAGCGCGAGGGGATGCCGTACGACGCCGACCTCACCACCTTCGGCAAGATCATCGGCGGTGGCCTGCCGCTCGCGGGCCTCGGCGGTCGCGCCGAGCTGCTCGACCTGCTCGCGCCGCTCGGCCCGGTCTACCAGGCGGGCACGCTGAGCGGCAACCCGGTCGCGGTCGCGACGGGCGCAGCGATGCTGCGCGGCGCGGGGCCCGAGGTCTACGAGCACCTGCGGCGTGCGGCCCGCGCGATCGGCGACGGGCTCTCGGCCGCGCTGGCAGCGGAGGGCGTCGAGCACATCGTCGCGTGGGCCGGCTCGCAGTTCTCGATCTTCTTCCGGGCGGATGCCCCGCAGAACTACGCCGAGGCCCAGGATCAGGCGACCTGGCGCTTCGGGCCGTACTTCCACGCGATGCTCGAGCACGGGGTCTCGCTGCCGCCGAGCGTGTATGAGGCGTGGTTCGTCTCGGCCGCGCACGACGACGCGGCGATCGACCGCGTGCTCGCGGCGGCGCGGCCAGCTGCCCGCGCCGCCGCGGCGGCGGTGCGCCCCTAGCCGCGGGCGGCGACCGCCTCGGCGAGCTGCGCCACGACCTCGTCGAGGCCCCAGGTGAGCGAGAGGGCGCTCGGCGGCGAGACGGCGGCGATGAACTCGACGCCGACGAGCTCGGCCACGGCGCCCTGCTCGATCGCGGGCAGCGCCTGGGCGTAGCCGCCCTCGGTCACCGCGCGCACCTCGTCGTCGCTGTTGCCGTAGACGACGAGCACGTCGCTCTCGAGCTCGCTCACGCGCTCGTAGCTGAGCGTGAAGTAGAACGGCGACTCGTCGGTGTCGAGCGTGTCGACGGCGGGGGCGTTGACGAAGCCCAGGTCGAGCATGAACTCCACGCGGGGGTCTTCGTCGGCGTAGACGTAGAACACGCCGCCGACGTCCCACGCCGTCGCGAGGGTGAGCCCGGCGAACTCGGGGTGCGCGGCGGCGGCCGCGGCGATCTCGGCGTCGATGCCGGCCAGCACGGCGTCGGCCTCGGTCTCGAGTCCGAGGGCGGTGCCGGTGATGCTGATGACGTCGCGCCACGGGGTCGTCCACGGCTGGTCGGGGTAGGCCACGGTCGGGGCGATCGCGCTCAGCGTGTCGTACTGCTCCTGCGTGATGCCGCTGTACTGGGCGAGGATCACGTCGGGGTCGGCGGCCGCGATCTCCTCGTAGGGAATGTCCTCCCCGGTGTTCGTGAGGATGATCGGCGTCTCGGCGCCGGCGTCGTCAAGCGCCTCGCGCACCCAGGGCAGCACTCCCTGCTCGTCGCCGCCGTAGCTCTGGAACGGCATCGCCACGGGCGTCACACCGAGGGCGATGACGGCGTCGGCGGTGCTCCAGCCCCAGGTCGCGACGCGCTCGGGCTGCTCGGGGATGACGGTCTCGCCGAAGGCGTGCTCGATCGTGACGGGGAACCCGTCGGCAGGAGCGGAGGACTCGGGGGCGGCGGGCGGGGCGGCGCATCCGGTGAGCGCGGTGAGGGCGAGCGCGGTGATGAGGGCGGCGCTGCGGGCGGCGCGGCGGGGGCGTGTCACGAGGGGCTCCTTGCGAGGGGTCGGTGCGGGCGGGGGATGCTCGAGCCGCGTGGCTCGATTACTAAGGTTAGCCTAACCTAACTAATCGAGGGTCGCTGACCCCGCTCGCGGCAGCACGACGGGTCGGCCCGTGTCGGGGTCGGTGAGGATGCGCGCGTCGACCCCGAACGCCCGCTGCACGGTCTCGGCGGTGAGCACGGCGCCCGGCGCGCCCTGCGCGATGAGCCGCCCGCCCGCGAGCACCGCGAGCTCGTCGGCGTAGCGCGCCGCGAGCGTCAGGTCGTGCAGCACGATGACGACGGTCATGCCCGCCGCCGCCTCGCCGCGCAGCACGTCGAGCACCTCGACCTGGTGGGCGACGTCGAGCGCACTCGTCGGCTCGTCGAGCAGCAGGATGCGCGGCTGCTGCGCGAGCGCCATCGCGATCCACACCCGCTGCCGCTGGCCGCCGCTCAGTTCGTCGACGCGGCGGTCGACGAGCCCGAGCGCGTCGGTGGAGGCGAGCGCTCGAGCCACGACGGCATCGTCGTCGCTGCGCTGCCCGCGGAACAGCCCGTGGTGGGGGTACCGTCCGCGCGCCACGAGGTCGCCGACCCGGATGCCCTCGGGCGCGAGCGGCGACTGCGGCAGGATGCCGATCGTGCGCGCGAGCCGCCGGCGCGGCACCCGGGCGAGATCGTGGTCGTCGAGCAGCACGCGCCCCGCGCTCGGGGCGATGAGCCCGGCGAGGGCGCGCAGCAGCGTCGACTTGCCGCTCGCGTTCGCCCCGACGAGGGCCGTCAGGCGACCGGGGGCGATCGCGAGGTCGACGCCGTGCACGACCGCTCGGTCGCCGTAGGCGAGATGCACCCCCTCGGCGCGCAGCTGGGGGCTCTCGGTGCGGGGCAGGTCGATCATGCGCGGGCCTCCGTGCGTCGGTCGCCCCGCACGAGCAGCGCCAGCAGCACGAGCGCGCCGAGGGCGCCCGTGATGAGGCCGACCGGGGGCTGGAAGGTCGAGGGGATGAGGTGCTGGGCGATGAGGTCGCAGCCGAGTACGACGGCGGCGCCGACGAGCGCGGCCGTGCTGAGCGCGGGGCCGCGACCGCGCAGACCTCGCGCGATCGGGCCTGCGGCGAAGGCGACGAAGGCGATGGGTCCCGCGGCACCGACCGCGACCGCGGTGAGGGCGCTCGTCATGACGATCGCACCCGCGCGTACGGCCACGGGATACCCGCCGAGCGCCCGCGCGGTGGCGTCGTCGAAGGCTTGCACCTCGAGCAGGCGCCGCCCGGCGAGCAGGAGCACCGCGCACAGGGCGAGCACGCCGCCGACGATCGCGATGTCGGGCCACGAGGGGGAGCCGACCGAGCCGACGAGCCAGAAGTAGGCACTGCCCGCGTCGACGAGCGCCGCGCGCGTCAGGGCGTAGCCGAGCACCCCGTTGGCGAGGAAGGCGAGGGCGACACCGACGACGACGAAGCGGGCGCCGCTCACCCCCCGCCCACCGAGGGTGACCGCGAGGGCCGCCGCGAGCAGCGCGCCGATGATCGCGGCCCCCGTGACGGCCGCGCCGCTCGCGCCCGCGACGATCACGAGCACGCCCGCGGCGCTCGCGCCCTGTGCGATGCCGACGATGTCGGGGCTCGCGAGGGGGTTGCGCACGACCGACTGCAACAGGGCTCCGGCCAGGCCGAGTGCGGCCCCCACGAGCAGGGCGAGCACGAGGCGCGGCAGCCGCACGCCCTGCACGATGAACGCGGCACCCGGAGCGCTCTCGAGGCCGAGCAGCGCGGCGACGACCTCGGCGGGGGAGAGGGCGACGGCGCCGAGACCGAGCGCGAGCATCCCGAGCACGGCGATCGTCAGGAGCAGGCCGCCGTCGACGGCGAGCGCACGGCGGCGGTCACGTGCCCGCATGCCGGCGAGCTGCCGCATCGGGTCGACGGGATGCTCGAGCCGGCTCACAGCGCCGCCCCCGCCCGCGAGCGCACGAGGGCGATGAGCACGGGGGCTCCGAGCACGGCGACGACGATGCCGGCCTCGATCTCACCGGGGGGTGCGACGAGGCGGCCGAGCACGTCGGCGGCGAGCACGAGGGTCGCGCCCGCGACGCCCGCGAGGGGCAGCAGCGCGCCGTGGCGCGGCCCGACGAGCCACCGCGCGAGGTGCGCGCCGACGAGGCCCACGAAGACGAGCGGACCCGCGAGGGCGGTGGCCGCGCCGGCGAGCAGCACGATGCCGAGCAGGCTCAGCGCGCGCGTGCGGCCAAGCCGGACGCCCAGGCCGCGCGCCACATCGTCGCCGAGCGCGAGCGCGTCGAGGGGCCGAGCGAGCAGCAGCGCGACGACGAAGCCCGCGGCCAGCAGGGGAGCGAGCGCGACGGCTTCGTCGAGGCCGCGGGCAGTGAGGGCGCCGACGGTCCAGAAGCGGTAGCGGTCGAGCGTCTCCGGATCGCTCAGCAGCAGCAGCGAGGTCGCCGAGGTCAGCGCCGCCGTGACGGCCGAGCCCGCGACGACGAGCAGCACTGGCGCGTCGGCGATGCGCGGGCGCGCGGCGAGGGCGGCGATGAGCGCGGAGGCGCCGAGGGCACCCGCGAGCGCGAGCCCCGCGAACGCGAGCGGGCTCGATGCGCCGAGCACGGCGATGCCGAGCACGACCGCGAAGGCGGCGCCCGCGGTGACACCGAGCAGTCCCGGGTCGGCGATGGGGTTGCGCGTGACGCCCTGCATGATGCCCCCGGCGATGCCGAGCCCGGCTCCGGCGAGCAGGCCGATGACGGTGCGGGGCACGCGCAACTCGCGCACGACGACGAGGTCGACGGGGTCGAGCCCCGGGTCGCCGGGTCGCAGCACCGCCGTCAGCACTGTGCCGAGGTCGATGCCGCGCGCGCCGAGCGCGAGGCTCGCGACGACGGCGAGGAGCAGCGCGACCACGAGGGCGGTCGCGCCGAGGGCGCGGCGGCTCACTGCGCTTCGCTGCGCCCGCGCCGCCAGTAGCCCATGAAGGCCACGTTCGTGCGGGCGATGCCGAGTTCGCTCACGAGGTGTCGGCGCAGCTGCTTGACCATCGCCGCCTCGCCGGCGATCCAGGCGTAGAACTCGCCCGACTCGGGGTCGAGCGGCGAGTCCCACAGCAGCGCGCTGTCGACATCAACGTCGTCGAGCACGTCGGGGGTCGCGCGCACGACCGAGGAGAGCTCGCGCATGTGCCGCGGAAGCCAGCGCTGCACGGCGCGCGTGAGCAGCTCGCCGTGCGGCGCGATCGCCTCGAAGCCCTGCGCGGTCTCGCACCCGGCGTCGCGCGCGAGCCACGTGAGCCGCGAGCGCTCGCGGGGCACGACGTTCTGCACGTCGGCGCTTGAGGCGACCTCGATGAAGGCCTGCGCCGTCACCTCCGGGTCGAGCGATTCGAGGATCGAGCAGATCGCGGGGGCTGCCGTCTCGTCGCCCACGAGCAGCACGTGGCGGGCCGAGCCCGGGCGCCAGTCGCAGCCGATCGTCGGGTCGGCCGTGCGGGCGTCCGGTCCGATGACGATGAGGCGATCGCCGAGGGATGCCCGCCGCAGCCACCGCGCGGCCGGGCCGTCATCCACCCCGGGGGTCGGCTCGTGCAGCACCATGTCGATGTCGAGCTGCCGCCGGTCGGGGCGGATGCCGCGCACGGTGTAGGTGCGGAAGGGGTTGCGGCGAGCATCCGGCAGCGCCCGCCAGCGGGCGTACCAGTCGCCCGCCCGCTGCGCCGCCTCGTCGTGCTCGCCGAGGTCGCACAGCGAACCGTCGTCGAGGGGCAGTACGAGCTTGATGCGCTGGTCGAGCCCGCGCGTGCCGAAGACGACGAGGTCGTCGCCGGTCACGGTGACGCGCACGAGGTGGGGGCTGAGCGGCAGCACGCGCTGCACCGTCACGGCGTAGGGGCGGTAGGCGGGGTGGGTGACCGCCTCGGTCGCCTCGCCAGGTAAGGTAAGCATTACCTAAGTATGCATGGTGCCGCGAGGGTAGCACCACGCCCCCTCCCCTGGGAATCCCCTCCGCATCACTCGACCCCTCGAGGGCGGGGCGCACTACGCTGGGGGAGTTGCCGCGGCCGATCCGCCACGGTCGGGCAGCGTGAGGAGTGCGTCATGAGAGGCAAGATCCTGTTCGCCGCCGGCCTCGCCGTCGGCTACGTGCTGGGCACCCGCGCCGGCCGCGAGCGCTACGAGCAGCTCAAGAACGCCGCGATGGGCTTCTGGAACGACCCCCGCGTGCAGCACCGGGTCGACCAGGTCGAAGACTTCGTGAAGGAGAAGGCGCCCGAGGTCGCCGAGTTCGTCTCCGACGGCGCCAAGAAGGTCGTCGACCAGGTGACGGGCCGCGGAGCGGCCAAGAAGCCGGTCGCGTCCAAGCCCGCTGCGAAGAAGCCGACCACCGCTGCGAAGAAGCCCGCCGCGTCGTCATGAGCGAGCCCGCGCCGGCCACGACGCGCGAGCGCCGCGGCCTCTTCCAGCTGATCGCCGACATTCCCGGGCTTATCCGTGAGCTCATCGAGGCCGAGATCGAGGCGCTCAAAGCCGAGATCGTCGGCAAGCTGAAGGCCGCCGGCATCGGCGCCGGGTTCCTCGTCACCGCCGGCGTGTTCGCGTTCTTCGCGACGCTCGTGCTCACGGCTGCCGGAATCCTCGCGCTCGCGCTCGTGCTCCCGCCCTGGGCCGCGGCCCTCATCGTCGGCGGAGCCCTGCTCGTGCTCGCGGGCCTCGCCGCCGCCATCGGCGTCGCGCAGCTCAAGCACGGGGTGCCGCCCACCCCCACCCAGACCATCGAGAGCGTCAAAGAAGATGTCCGCGTCGTGCGCGGACTCAGAAAGCGAGGAGCATCATGAGCGATACCGTCGCAAGCACCGTCTCCGCCACCCGTGCCCGCCTCGAGCAGACGCTCGACGCGATCGACGAGAAGCTCGACGTGAAGAAGCAGGCCGGTGAGCTCACCGAGCGCGTCAAGACCTCGTACCAGCAGAACCCCGTGCCGTGGATCATCGGGGCGACCGCCGCGACCGTCGTGGTCGTGGGCCTCGTCGCCTGGGCGATCTTCAGCGACGACTGAGCTTCCGGCCGATTATGACTCTCGCGCGAGCGGAGTCATCATGGAGGAGATGTTCTCCTCCCTGCACGACGTGACGATCGAGCGCACACCCACGGGCGCGCTGCCCGTCATCAAGCCCCTGCTCGGCTGGACGGTGCTGGTGCCGCGCGGCGGCAAGTGGGGCGACGGCGTCGCCGCGCAGTTGCGCGCGCTGGGCGCCGTGCCGGTCATCGCGCCCCTCATCAACTTCGCCGGCACCGAGCATCCCGAGCAGCTCTCCGCGGCCCTCGAGCGACTGCAGTCGGGCGCGTACGGCTGGCTCGTCGTGACGAGCGCCACCACGGTCGACGTGCTCGTCGGCCACGACGTGCGCGTCCCCGCGACGACGCGCATCGCCGCGGTTGGCGAGACCACCGCGCACGCCCTGCAGCTGGCCGGCTACTCGGTCGACTTCGTGCCGAGCGACCATTCGGCGCGCGGGCTCGTGCGCGAATGGCCGGGCACCGCGGCGCAGGGTGCCGTGCTCGTGCCGCAGAGCGAGATCGCCGAGCCCACGCTCGTGAGCGGCCTCGCCGACCGCGGCATCGACGCGCAGTTCGTGAGCGCCTACCGCACGGTCGGTGTCACCGCCCCCGCCGCGGTCGTCGCCGACGTCGCCGCCGGGCGCATCCGGGGCCTCATCGTGAGCTCGGGCAGCGTCGCGCGCCAGATCGCCGAGCAGTTCGCGCCGCTGCCCGAGGGCACCGTCGTCGTCTGCATCGGCCCCCGCACGGCCTTCGACGCCCGCGCGGCCGGCCTCACCGTGCACCGCATCGCGGACGAGCGTTCGACCGCGGCCCTCGTGCGCGCGCTCGCCGAGTATGCGATGAACCCCGACGACAGCGTTCCGCCGGTCGTCTCCTAGCTCCCCGCGAGCAGCGCGACGATCGCGAGCAGGGGTGGCACGCCCTGCGCCAGCGCGATCGGGATCATGCGGGGCGGCGCCGTGAGCGCGAGGCCTGCGCCCGCGAGCCCCATGATCGCGCAGCCGGTGACGATGACGGCGACGCCCGCGATCGAGCCGGCATCGATCGCCACGAGTACGATGCCGACGAACACGACGATCGCGAGCCCCAGGTTGTAGAGCCCCTGATTCACGGCGAAGAGGCGCAGCGGCGCCGAGTCCTGCTCGGCGCGCACGCCGAACAGGCGCCGGCCGAACGGCAGCCGGAACAGCACGCTCTCGAGCACGAAGAACGCCACGTGCAGGGTCGCCGCCATGCCGGCGAGCACGAGGCCGATGAGGGTCAGTCCGATCATGCGGTCTCCGTCTCGATGCGGGCGATGGGGGATGCGGAGCTCGCGCCGACCCGCACAGCCAGTCGCCCGGCCACACGGCCGGCGAGCACCTCGGCGGCCTGCTCGGCGGCCTCCTCCAGCGCGACGACGCGCGCGATGCCGTCGACCACCGCCGGGTCGAGGTCGCGCGCGAGTCGCGCCCACGCCTGCTCGCGCCGGGCGAGCGGGGTGAGCGAGGAGTTGACGCCGAGCAGCGCGGCGCCGCGCAAGATGAAGGGCATCACGGTCGTGCTCAGTGCGGGCGAGGCGGCGTTGCCGCACGACACGGCGGCACCCTCCTGTCGCAGCTGGCTGAGCGCGGTCGCGAGCGGCTGCCCGCCGACGGCGTCGATGACGCCCGCCCAGCGCTGCGACTCGAGCGCGCGCGGGGGTCGGTCGGGCTCTGAGCGGTCGAGCTCGCTGCGGTCGAGGATGCTCGCGGCGCCGAGCGCCCGCAGGCGCGTGGCGCTCTCGGGCCGCCCGGTCGCGGCCGTGACCGTGAAGCCCGCGCGCGCGAGCAGGGCGACCGCGAAGGATCCGAGTCCGCCACTGGCGCCCGTCACGAGCACGTCGCCCTCGGTGATTCCGTGCCGCTCGAGGGCGAGCACGGCGAGCATGGCGGTGAAGCCCGCGGTTCCGATGCCGGCGGCCTGCGCATCCGTGAACGCTGAGGGCGTGGCCACGAGCGTGCCGCCGTCGAGCAGCGCGCGCTCGGCGAGGCCCCCGGCCCGCGTCTCGCCCGCCCCTGCGCCGTTCAGCAGCACGCGATCGCCCGGGGCCCAGCGCGCGTCGCTTGAGGCGATCACGGTGCCGACGACGTCGATGCCGGGCACGAGGGGCGAGCGGCGCACGACGCCGGGGGTGCCGGCGAACGCCAGGGCGTCTTTGTAGTTGAGGCCCGAGTAGCTCACTGCGACCTCGACATCGCCGCGCTCGTCGGCGGCGGGGCTCTGCACGGTCTCGTCGAGCTCGATGAGCTCGACGCGCGGGCCCGCGTCATCGAGGGTGATCTGCCAGCCGCGCGTCATGCCCGCCAGCCTAGGCCGCGCGGCGTCGCCCGGCGAGGGCTCAGCCGAAGAGCAGTGCGGCCTCGTCGTAGCGCGCCTGCGGCACGGTCTTGAGCTTGCCGAGCGCGGCCTCGAACGGCACGCGCACGATCTCGGTGCCGCGCAGGGCGACCATCTCGCCCCAGCGTGCATCGTCGACGGCCGAGATCGCGGCCATGCCGAGGCGCGTCGCGAGCACGCGGTCGAAAGCGCTCGGGGTGCCGCCGCGCTGGATGTGGCCGAGGGTCGTCGCGCGCGTCTCGATTCCCGTGCGCTCCTCGATCATGGGCGCGAGCATCTCGCCGATTCCGCCGAGCCGCGGGCGGCCGAAGGCGTCGAGGCCGCGCTCGGAGTGGGGCTGGTCGGCCCCGTCAAGCGTGAAGCCCTCGGCGACGACGACGAGCGGCGCCCGCCCGCGGTCGTACGCGCTCTGCACCCACGCGCACAACTGGTCCATGCTCGTGTTCTGCTCGGGGATGAGGATGGCGTGGGCGCCGGCCGCCATGCCGGAGTGCAGGGCGATCCAGCCGACGTGGCGGCCCATGACTTCGGCGACCATGCAGCGGTTGTGGGCGTCGCCCGTCGTGCGCAGGCGGTCCATCGCCTCGGTCGCGATGCCGACGGCCGTGTCGAAGCCGAAGGTGTAGTCGGTGGCATCGAGGTCGTTGTCGACGGTCTTCGGCACTCCGACGATACGGATGCCCGCATCCGTCAGCCGCTTCGCCGCCGCGAGCGTGCCCTCGCCGCCGATCGCGATGAGCGCGTCGAGGCGGTTCTCGGCGAAGACCTCGTTGATGCGGTCGACGCCGCCGCGGCCCTCGAAGGGGTTCGTGCGGCTCGTGCCGAGGATCGTGCCGCCCTGCTTCGAGATGCCCTTCACCTCGTGCCGGCCGAGCGGCAGCGTGTCGTTCTCGACGAGGCCCTTCCAGCCGTCTTTGAACCCCACGAACTCGTGGTGGTGCACGGTGGTGCCGGTGAGCACGGCCCCGCGGATGACCGCGTTGAGGCCGGGGGCGTCTCCGCCGGAGGTGAGCATTCCGATGCGCATGGGTTCCATCATGGCCCGTCGCGGCGGGCGGCGCGAAAACGGGCGGGCTCTCGGCGCGCGCCCGGGGCCCGGCGCTATCGTGAACGCCGCACCCCGCCCCTGCTGGAGGACTCATGACCGACCCCGTCGTCGCGCTCGCCGACGAGCAGTACGTGCTGCTCACCACCACTCGCCGCTCGGGGGTCGCCGTCGCGACACCCGTGTGGGTGGCGCGCCATGACGAGGCGCTGCTCGTGACGACCGGTGCCGAGGCGGGCAAGGTCAAGCGCATCCGGCACACTCCGCGCGTCACGCTGCAAGCCTGCGACAGGGTCGGGCGCCCGCTGGACGGAGCCCCCGTCGTCGAGGCCGTCGCGAGCGTGCATGATGACGAGGCCTCGCGTGCGCACCTCGACACGGCGCTCAGCGAGAAGTACGGCGTGCAGTACGCCGCCATCCGGGCGATGGGCCGGCTGCGCGGCCGATCGGCGTCGAGCTCGGTCGTCGTGCGGCTCGTCGCGCCGTCCGCCTGACCTGAGCAGAAACTGCTCTCACGCGCGGGGCGCGCGGGGCAGTACGATTCGAGCGAACGGGGCCATCTCGGCCCCCCACCCCGCAGGAGTCAGAATGACCGACGCCCCTCCCCCCGCACCCGCCTACAGCGGCGCTCCCGCCGCCCCCGTCAACCCCGGCAAGACGATGGGAATCGTCGCTCTCGTGCTGTCGATCATCGGCCTGCACCTGATCGGCATCATCGTCGGCTTCGTCGGCCTCAACCAGTCGAAGAAGGCGGGCCAGAAGAACGGCTTCGCCCTCGCCGGCATCATCGTCGGCTTCGTCGGGCTCGTGATCGGCATCATCGTGATCATCAGCCTCGTCGCGGGCGGTGCCGCACTGTTCGGCGGTCTCGCGCAGGTCTGCGCCGAGCTCGGGTCCGGTGTCTGGGAGGTCAACGGCGTCACGTACGAGTGCCCGTAAGGCATCCGTCACGACAGTCCGCGACGGCGGGGAGGGCGCTCATCACGAGCGGCCTCCCCGCCGTTCTGCATGGTCAGGGCGCGGTCGTACGCTGAGCGCGTGGTCGACATGATGCCGGATGCGGAGCGCGAGCTCGCCCCGCCCGAGCCCCTCGACCTCGGCGCCACCCTCGCCTTCTTGCGCCGCGGCCGCGGCGACCCCACCCTGCACACCGCCGCGGGGCCGGATGCGTGGCGCGAGGTCTGGCGCGCGCAGCGCACACCCGAGGGCTGCGCCTCGCTGCGGCTGAGCGTGCTCGACGGCCCGCCCACCGCGGCGCGGCGGCTGCGCCTCGCCGCGTGGGGCCCCGGTGCCGCGTGGAGTCTCGCGCACGCGCCCGAGCTGCTCGGCGACGGCGACGACTGGAGCGGGCTCGACGCCCTGCTCGAGCAGCGCACGGTGGAGGGCGACCCCGCGGCGGCGGCCCTGCACCGCCTTCGCCGGCGCACGCGCGGGCTTCGGCTCACCCGATCCCACCTCGTGCTGGAGGCGGCGGTGGCCGCCGTGCTCGAACAGAAGGTGACGGGGGTCGAGGCGCGGCGCGCGTGGCGGCAGCTCGTGCGGCAGCACGGCGAGCAGGCGCCCGGCCCCGCGCCCGAGGGGCTCGTGGTCATGCCCGACGGGGTGGGGTGGCGCAGCATCCCGGATCACGACTGGCATCGCGCGGGGGTGGGACCGCAGCGCATGGCGACCATCCGCCGCGTCGCCGCCGTCGAGCCGGCGCTGCAGCGCACGCTCGCGCTCGGTCGCGGCGGGCCGGCGGCGGTCGCGGCGCTGCGCTCGATTCCGGGCGTGGGCGAGTGGACGGCGGCCGAAGTGCTGCAGCGCTCGCACGGCGACCCCGACACGCTCAGCGTCGGCGACGCGCACCTGCCGCACGTCATCGGCACGTGGTTCACGGGCGATCGCGTCGACGACGCCGGCATGCTCGACCTGCTCGCGCCCTATGCGGGTCACCGGCACCGGGTTGTGCGACTCATCACCTCGCTCGGCGTCGAGGCGCCCCGCTTCGGTGCGAAGGCCACCATCGAAGACCACCGCGGGCGCTGACCGCCCTAGCGTGGCGGCGTGAACAAACTGCTGCGCTTCCTCTGGGTGCTGTGGCGTGCCCGTCGAGCCACGCCCCTCGCCCCCACCGACGTCGGCTCGGTGCGGTTCCGCGTGCTGCCCAACGACCTCGATCTGCAGCGCCATATGAACAACGGCGTCTACCTCTCGCTCATGGATCTCGGCCGCATCGACCTCATGGTGCGGTCGGGCGTGTGGGGCGAGCTCACTGCCCGCGGCTACTACCCCGTCATCGTGAGCTCGACCATCACCTACCGCCGCTCGCTCGAGCTGTGGCAGACCTACGAGCTCGAGAGCCGCATCGTGGGGATCGATGACATCGCCGCCTACGTCGAGCAGCGCTTCGTCCGCGATGGCGAGATCGTCGCGCGCGCGGTCATCAAGGCGCGCTTCCTCAAGAAGTCGGGTGGCATCGTGCCGATTCCCGAGCTCGCCGAGCTGTTCGGCATGGACCCGCAGAACCACCCGCTGCCCGCCTGGCTCGCCGAGTGGAGCGGCAACGCCGCCCTGCCCTCGCGCCGCGAGCCCGCGCCGAGCGTGTGGGAGTGACGCGCGTCAAGGGGGCACCCTGACGCGCGACGACGCGATACCGTGCGGTCATGACTGACGACGACCGCCGGCCCCGCAGCGTCTACGGCGTGGGCGACGAGCCCGAGGTGCAGGCCTCGCTCGCGAACGAGCGCACGGCCCTGTCGTGGATCCGCACGGGCATGACCCTCATCGCGGGCGGGGTGGCCCTCGCGACCCTGTCGAGCTTCGGCGCGGTTCCCCTCGTCATCCTCGCCATCGCGGGTCTCGCGAGCCTGGGGGGCGCAGCCCTGGCGGTGTGGGCGCTCGTCTCGTGGCGCCGCACCGAGCGCGCACTGCGCCTGCGCGAGCCGATCCCCGAGCCCTCGGTGCTGCCCTGGGTCGTCGCGGGTGTCGTGGCGGTTGGGCTGCTGCTCGCCGTGCTCACGGCGTTCCAGGCGATCGATCTGGCGCGGTGATCGGGCGCCGATGAACGCCGCCGCTCAGGATGCCCGTCGCGCGCCGGTCGATCGCACGAGCCTCTCGTGGCAGCGCACGGCGATGCACTCCGCCCTGCTCGCTCTGGTCGCCGCCGTGACGGCGACGCAGCTCGGCGAGCCCGCCGTCGCCGTGGGCGGGGCGGTCATCGCGGGCTTCGCGATCCTCGTCGGTGCGACGACGCCGCGCGTGAAGCGGTCGGAGGTCGCCGACCGCGATCCGTGGATGCTCATGGTGCGCACGGTGATCGTGCTGAGCGCCACGGCGCTCGTCGCGGTGATGCTCGTGGTGGCGGTCGCGCTCGAGCTCTAGCGACTCGGGGCGCAGTGGGCGAGCACGTGGTCGGGGCTCGAGGGGGGTGCGAGCATCCGGTCGCGCAGCACCGTGAGCGCGGGGACCTCGCCGCGGGCGCAGACCTCGGCCCACGTGCCGCGCAGGTCGTCGGCGTATTCGATGTTCAGCACCTGGTCGCCGTAGACCGCGGTCGCGAGGGCGCACTCCGCCCAGCGGTCGCACTCCTCGAGCACGGCGAAGTCGAAGCCGGCCTCGTCGCGCCCGCGCGCGCCGAGCTCGAGCGCGTTCTTCTGCCCGGCGGCGAGCCCCGCGTCGTGCGCCCGGTCGACGAGCAGGGCGGCGAGGGCGAGGGCGTCGTCAGCGGTGATCGCGCCGCCCGACCGTGTGTAGCTGTCGAGGTTGTCGAACTCGACCGCGACGAAGCCGCGCTCGGCGCAGCGGTCGATGAGCGGGCCGAGCCGGTCGACGATCGCCGCTCGAGCCTCGGGCGTGCGCGGGTCGAGCAAGGCCTCGTCGGGCCAGTTCGGGTCGATGACCGGGTCGCCCGCGTCGTCGCGCAGCACGGACTCCGGCGTCTCGGCCAGCCACGACTCGAGTTCGCCCGGCTGCGTCTGGAAGCCGTTGAGGTAGCAGATGCTCGGCATGCCCGGCGCAGGCTCGTCGGTCGCGTCGCGCACGACGAGCGTCACACCGGCAGCGGGCTCGGAGGCGCCGCCGAGCTGGTAGTCGACGAGGCCCTCGGCGGGCAGGGCGAATCGCTCGGCGGGCGGGGCTGGCTCTGGCGGCACCACTGCAGGGCCCGCGGAGCAGGCGCTCAGCACGAGGGCGATGCTCGCGGCGAGCATCCCGAACCCGGTGCGTGCTCGCCGGCCCGATCGAGTCATCGCGACTCGAGCACCGCCATCGCGGCGTTGTGGCCCGCGATGCCGCTCACCGCGCCGCCGCGGCGGGCGCCCGACCCACACAGCAGCACGCCGGGCATGCCGGTGTCGACGCCCCAACGACGCGCGGGGGTGTCGAGCGGCTCGTCGTCTTCCGCCCACGGCCACGCGAGGTCGCCGTGGAAGATGCTGCCGCCCGGCAGCCGCAGCACGTGCTCGAGGTCGCGCGTCGTCTTCGTCTCGACGCACGGCTGACCGTTCGCGTCGGTGAGCAGCAGGCTCTCGATGGGCTCGGCGAGCACCGAGTTGAGCGAGTCGAGCACGGCCCGCTGCAGGGTCGCGCGCATCGCCTCGTTGTTCGCCTCGGTCAGCAGCCGGTCGGGCACGTGCAGCGCGAAGACGGTGAGCGTGTGCGCGCCGCTCGCACGCAGCTCGGGTCCGAGGATGCTCGGGTCGGTGAGCGAGTGACAGTAGATCTCGGCGGGGATGACGCCCGGCACCTGCCCCGCCGCGGCTTCGTCGTAGGCGCGCTGCAGCTGGCTGAAGGTCTCGTTGATGTGGAACGTGCCGCCGAAGGCCGCGGCCGGGTCGACGCGCTCGTCGCGCAGGCGCGGCAAACGGCTCAGCAGCAGGTTGACCTTGACCTGGGCACCCTCGGCGGGCGGGGCGGCGGCGCCGTCAGCGGTGGATGCGGGGCCCGCGTCGCCCGCCGCCAGCAGCCGCGCGAGCTCGTGCGGCGAGCAGTTCACGAGCACGTGCTCGGCGCTCGTCTCATGCTCGACCCCCGTGGCGTCGACCCAGCGCACGCAGCGTTGCCCGGCGCCGGGGTCGGAGGTGACCGCGACGACCTCGGCCCCCGTCGTGAGGGTCGCGCCCGCGAGCCGCGCGGCCCGCTCGAGCTCGCCCGACACCGCGCCCATGCCCCCGACGGGAACGTTCCAGTCGCCCGTGCCGCCGCCGATGACGTGGTACAGGAAGCAGCGGTTGGCGAGCAGCGTCGCGTCGTCGTTCGGCGCGAAGGTGCCGATGAGCGCGTCGGTGTAGACGACGCCGCGCACGAGGTCGTTGCTGTAGGTGTCGGCGATCGTGCGGCCGACGGGCTGCTCGATGAGGGCATCCCACAGTTGGTCGTCGCCGACCGCCGCGCGCGCTTCCGACCGCGTCAGCAGCGGGTCGGTGACGGTCGGGAACAGCGCGCGAGCGAGGTGCTGCGTGCCCTCATAGAACTGCGCCCAGGCGACGGCGTCGTCCTCGGCGTCGAGCGCGGCGAAGCTCTCGGCGGTCGCCATCGGATCGTGGTTGTCGACGAGCAGTCCGGTGTCGCCTCCGGGCACGGGCGTGTACGAGCTGTAGCGGCGCGGCGCGAGCTCGATGCTCAGTCCGAGGTCGTCGATGATGCGCTGCGGCAGCAGGCTCACGAGATAGCTGTAGCGGCTCAGGCGCGCATCCACGCCGGCGAAGGCCTCGGCCGAGATCGCGGCGCCGCCGAGCACGTCGAGGCGTTCGAGCACCTGCACGTCGAGTCCGGCCTGGGCCAGGTAGGCGGCGGCGGTCAGGCCGTTGTGGCCCCCGCCGATGATGACGACGTCGCGCTGTGTGCCCATGGCGCCAGCCTACGTCGACGGATCCGAGTGAACGGTTGCGGCCGCCCGTGCGCCGCGCGTGCTGAGGCGATGGGAGATCGCCGCCCCGTGTCGGATCGCGCGCTTCTCGATGAGATGCCACGACAGATACCCGAACGCAACGGTCAGTGGCAACACAATGCCGATGCTGGAGAGGATCGGCAACGTTCCGAATACTGCGATCACCGACTGCTGAATCGGGAATCCCCAGAGGTACATCCCGTACGACGGGTCGCCTCCCCGTCTCACGAACTCTGCGACTCGACTGGGTCGTGACCCCAGCGCGACGACGAGATATGTCACCACCACCCAGGCCGCGACGGTGCCGACGTTGCCGGCGAGCGGGGCGATGACGATGGCAAGGATCATTCCTGGCCAAATGGGCAACGACCTCGACACGCCCCCTCGCGCCAACAGTGAGCCGAGGAAGAAGAACACCACCGCGATCGCCGTGATCCGTAGCGGCCCTTCGAGCGGAACAGCCACCGTCGTGGTGGCGATGGCCATGGCGATGAGTGCCCGGGCAACCCGGCTGGCCCGAGCACCAAGGAGCCCGGCGACGACGAGCACGAGGTAACAGGTGAACTCGACACCGAGGCTCCACAACGATCCGTTGACGGCCTTCTGTGGGTGGTCGGTGAACACGCCTGGCAGCTCGTATTGAGCGAACAGGCTGACATTGATCAAGTAGGTCCAGGTCTGCCCATCTGCCCAGTACCGCGAGGCGGAAAGAGCGGTAAAGAGCGGGCCGAGAGCAACTGTGGTGATCACGACGACGGCGATCAGCGCCGGAAAAATGCGGAACACGCGGCGAACGAGGAAGGGAGCTGCATGCGGATCGCGCGCCCAACTTGTCGCGAGAAGATAGCCACTGATCGCGAAGAAGATGTAGACGCCGAGGTGATGAATCCGGATGCCGGCCCACTCGGGCACCCCCGATTGCCCCGACAGGGGCCAGGCGTGTCCGATCACCACGAGCGCAGCGGCGAGCAGTCGCAGGAGATCAAAGAGATTGGACGGTCGGATCGTGGCGGAGGTCGCCGCCGGCGCTTGTGCACGAACCGGTGGATTAGTCACGTTCACACGGTAGTCCGCTTTCGTGAGGGTGGGCGGGCGAGAGTGGGGGCGAAAATCGATGCCCTCTTGACCCAGACGCAGGTGAGCACAAGAAGGGTTCGCACCACTGAGCCCTCTCTCAGAGGAAGATGGGGAGCGTGACGACTCTCGAGCAGCCCGATGCCGACGCCGCCGTCGGACTCGTGCGGCAGTGGCTGCGGCAGACCGAGGGCGCGCAGACCGATGCCGGCGCGGCCCGACTCGCGGGGCTGCTGCAGGACGAGGTGGGGCTCGAGTTCGCCATCGGGTTCGTCGACCGGGTGGCGCGGCCCGACGACCTCGGCGTCGCGGCGCGCAACCTCGAACAGCTGGCGCACCGCATCCCGAGCTTCTTGCCCTGGCCGATGCGCGTGCTCATCGCCATCGGCGGACCCCTCGCCCGGCTGCTGCCCTGGCCCATCGTGCCCATCGCGCGGCGCGTGCTGCGCGGCATGGTCGGGCACCTCGTCGTCGATGCGACCCCGACCCGCCTCGGGCGCACGCTCGACCGCCTGCAGGGCGAGGGCGATCGGCTCAACATCAACCTGCTCGGCGAGGCCGTGCTCGGTGATGGCGAGGCGAACCGGCGCCTCGCGGGCATCACCGAGCTCGTCAAGCGGCCCGATGTCGACTACGTCTCGGTCAAGGTCTCGGCCGTCGTCAGCCAGGTGAGCATGTGGGCCTTCGACGAGACCGTCGAGCGCGTCGTCGAGCGGCTCGTGCCGCTCTACGAGACGGCGGCGCTCGGGGTGAACCCGGCCTTCCTCAACCTCGACATGGAGGAGTTCCGCGACCTCGACCTGACGATCGAGGTGTTCCAGCGGCTGCTCGACCGGCCGTCGTTGCGCGGGTACGAGGCCGGCATCGTGCTGCAGGCCTACCTGCCCGAGGCGCTGCCCGCGCTCGACCGGCTCACGCTGTGGGCGCAGCAGCGCCGAGCGGCGGGCGGCGCCGGCATCAAGGTGCGCGTCGTCAAGGGCGCCAACCTCGCCATGGAGCGAGTGGATGCTGCGCTGCACGACTGGCCCGTCGCCGTGCTGCCCAGCAAACGCGACAGCGACGCCAACTACAAGCGCGTGCTCGAGGCCGCCCTGCGCCCCGATCGAGTGGATGCGGTGCGCATCGGCCTCGCCGGCCACAACCTCTTCGACATCGCGTGGGCGTGGCTGCTCGCTGAGGCGCGCGGAGTGAGTGATCGCGTCGAGGTCGAGATGCTGCTCGGCATGGCGCCCGACCAGGCCGACGCCGTGCGCCGCACCGTCGGGCACCTGCTGCTGTACACGCCCGTCGTGCACCCGCGCGATTTCGAGTCGGCCATCAGCTATCTCATCCGCCGGCTGGAGGAGAACGCGAGCACCGAGAACTTCCTCTCCGGCGTCTTCGAGCTCACGCGCTCGCCCGAGATCTTCGCGCGGGAGGAGCAGCGCTTCCGCGACTCCCTCGCCGCATTCCAGGCGGCGCCCGCGGCGCCGGCGCCGCACCGCGTGCAGAACCGGCTCGACGAGCGGCCGCTCGACGCGCACGACGCGCTGCCGATCGGCGGAGTGCGCTCGGGCTTCGAGAACGCGGCCGACACCGACGTCGCGCTGCCGGCCAACCGCGCGTGGGCCCGCGCGATCCTCGAGCGGGCCGCCACGACGACCCGCGGCGTCTCGCTCGTCGAGGTGAGCCGAGTCGCCACGGTCGCCGCGATCGAACGCATCGTCGCCGAGACCCGGCAGGCCGCGGCCGGGTGGGCCGCGCGGTCGGTCGAGGATCGCGCGGGCATCCTGCATCGGGCAGGGCGGATGCTCGCAGACCGCCGATCCGACCTGCTCGAGGTGATGGCGGCAGAGGCCGGCAAGACGCTCGCCGAGGGCGACCCCGAGGTGAGCGAGGCCATCGACTTCGCGCACTACTACGCCGAGAGCGCGCGCGACCTGGCGCGCATCGACGACGCGACCTTCGCGCCGGTGCGGTTGACGGTCGTCGCGCCGCCGTGGAACTTCCCGGTCGCGATCCCGGCGGGCGGCGTGCTCGCGGCGCTCGCCGCAGGCAGTGCGGTCATCATCAAGCCCGCGCCGCAGACCCGCCGCAGTGCGGCCGTCATGGTCGATGCGCTGTGGGACGCGGGGGTGCCGCGCGACGTGCTGCGCTTCGTCGACGTGCCCGAGAACGAGGTGGGGCAGGCGCTCATCGCGCACCCGGCCGTCGACCGGCTCGTGCTGACGGGCGCGTGGGAGACCGCGGCGCTGTTCCGCTCGTGGCGGCCCGACCTGCCGATCCTCGCCGAGACGAGTGGCAAGAACGCCATCGTCATCACGCCGTCGGCCGACATCGACCTCGCCGTCGCCGACCTCGTGAAGTCGGCGTTCGGTCACGCCGGCCAGAAGTGCTCGGCCGCCTCGCTCGCGATCCTCGTCGGCTCGGTCGCGTCATCGGCCCGCTTCGAGCGCCAGCTCGTGGATGCCGTGCGCACGCTGCGCGTCGGCCGAGCCCTCGAGCCGACCACGGTCGTCGGGCCGCTCGTCGAGCGCGCCTCGGGCAAGCTGCTGCGCGCGCTCACGACGCTCGACGAGGGCGAGCAGTGGCTCGTCGAGCCGCGCGCGCTCGACGCCTCGGGCGAGGTGTGGAGCCCCGGGGTGCGTCGCGGCGTCGTCGACGGCAGCGCGTTCCACACCACCGAGTACTTCGGCCCCGTGCTCGGCATCATGCGCGCGCGCGACCTCGACGATGCGCTCGACCTGCAGAACGCCACCGCGTTCGGGCTCACCGCCGGGCTGCACTCGCTCGATGCCGAGGAGGTCGCGTACTGGCTCGACCACGTCGAGGCCGGCAACCTCTATGTCAACCGAGGCATCACCGGCGCGATCGTGCGCCGTCAGCCCTTCGGCGGCTGGAAGCGCTCGAGCGTGGGCGGATCGACCAAGGCCGGCGGACCCTCGTACGTCATGGGCTTCGGCACGTTCGCGCCGGTGCCGCGCGTGCCGCGCGAGTCGCTGAGCCTGCGTGGCCTCGACCGCGGCGTGCGCGAGGTGCTCGAGGCCAGCCAGCCGGGGCTCGACTTCGTCGGCTTCGACGCCGCGCGCGCGGGCGCGCTCAGCGACGAGCGCGCGTGGCAAGACGAGTTCGGCGTCGCGCGCGACGACAGCCGGTTGGGCGCCGCGGCCGGTGCCGTCGTCGAGCGCAACGTTCTGCGGTACCGCCGCACGCCGGTCACCGTTCGGGCCGCCGAGGGCGCCGCGATGGCCGACGTCGTGCGCGTGCTGCTCGCCGCCGCGCGCGCCGGGTCGCGCGTCGACATCAGCAGCGCGGTGCCGCTGCCGGCGAGCCTGCTCGCGCTGCTCGACTCCGGCGTCTCGGCGCTGCGCGCGGCCTCGATCGCGATCGAGACGGATGCGCGCTTCGGCGAGCGGATGCGCGAGGTGCGCCCCGCCCGCATCCGGCTCATCGCGCCGGACGCTGCGGAGGTCGCACGGTCGCTGCACCTCGCGCTCGAGGGCGACCCCGATGTGGCGATCTGGTCAGGGCCGGTCACGGCCGCGGGCCGCGTCGAGCTGCTGCCCTTCCTGCGCGAACAGGCCGTGTCGATCACGGCGCACCGCTTCGGCAACCCGTTCCCGGCGATGGCCGAGCTCGAGGTGTAGCGCTGCGCTCCCGTGCGCGGAGCGATGCCGCGCGATGGCACCCCACCTTGCTAGCTCGCCTGGTGCGATCGACATGGTGGCCAGCACTCGGTGCTCGGTGCTTGCTGCTCGCTGCTCGCGGATCAGGAAGATCGACGTCAGACCCCTGGTGAGGGGTGCGACACGCCGCCGATCGCCTTCATCATGCGGAGCTTCCTGAACCGCAAACAGGTGTGGCTCGGCTGTGGACGCCGGCAAGGTATGCCGAGCGAGGCCGAGGCTGATCGGGGCGGTGGATGCTCAGCCGCGCTGGGCGTCGCGCACGAGGTCGAGCGCGGCCGCGTCGTCGAGCCCGAGCCGCCGGGCCTGCTCGACGAACGCTCGCGCGGCGAGCTGCGCCTGCTGGTTCGCCGCATCGCCCTGCGGTGCGACGAACGAGCCGGCGCGGCCGCGCGTCTCGATGATGCCGTCGGTCTCGAGCTCGCGGTAGGCGCGCGCGACCGTGTTGACCGCGAGCCCGAGTTGCTCGGCGAGCGCGCGCACGGTCGGCAGCTTCGCGCCCGCGACGAGCTCGCCGGCCGCGACGGCGTCGCGCACCTGCACGCGCAGCTGCTCAAACGGCGGCGTCGCCGCGCTCGCGTCTATCGAGAACCTCATGCGCCGAGCGTATCCGCGCGCCCCGTTCGCAACTCAGGCTGAAGGCCGCGATGTGCCGCACTACCGGCGCACATCGGGCCGTTCAGCCTGAGTTGCGAACCGCACACCAGCTCAGGGGGTCGGCGCGTGCCGCTCGAGGAACCCGAGCACTTCGGTCTGGTCGACCCCGGGAAACGACTCGGTCGGCAGCGTCGCCAGCAGGCTGGCATGGATGCGCGCTTGCGGTCGCGCGCGCCCCGACCACCGCGCCGCGAGGTCGGCGGGTGCCCGGCGGCAGCACTCCGGCGAGGGGCAGGTCGACGCCCCGCGCCGGTCGGTCTCGCGCCCGCGGAACCACTTGACGTGCGCGAAGGGCGTGCCGACCGAGATCGAGAAGTCGCCCCCCGCCCCCGACTCGATGCGCGAGGTGCACCAGTAGGTGCCCGTGGGTTTGTCGGTGTACTGGTGGTACGGGCTGAAGCGGTCGGGCTCGTCGAACACCTGGCGCGCCGACCACTTGCGGCACACGAGCTGCCCCTCGACCGCTCCGAGGGCATCGGTCGGAAACTGGACGCTGTCGTTCTCGTAGGCCTTGGCGAGCACGCCCTGCGACGAGACCTTCAAGAAGTGCACGGGAATCTCGAGGTGCTCGGTCGCGAGGTTGGTGAACCGGTGCGCGGCCGTCTCGTACGAGACCGCGAAGGCGTCGCGCAGGTCTTCGACGGCAAGCTCGCGGCGCTGCTTCGCGCGCTGCAGGAAGGCCACGGCATCGGCCTCCGGGATGAGCAGCGCGGCCGCGAGGTAGTTCGTCTCGACCCGCTGCGTGAGGAACTCGGCGTAGTCGCGCGGCTCCGATCGCCCGAGCACGTGACCGGCGAGCGCCTGGAGGAGCGTCGTGCGAGCATCCCGCCCCGGAGCGGTCTGCACGGGCAGGTAGATGCGGCCGTGCTCGAGGTCGGTGACCGAGCGGGTCGAGGCCGGCAGGTCGCCCACGTAGTGCAGCGAGAACCCGAGGTGCGCGGCGAGCTCGGCGGCGAGGCGCTGCGAGAGCGGCCCGCCCTCGTGTCCGACGGCGCGCAGCAGCTCGGCGGCGCGCTGCTCGAGCTCGCCGAAGTAGTTGCCGCGGTCGCGCATCGTGCGCCGCAGCTCGGTGTTGGCGCGCCGGGCCTCTTCGGGCGTCGCGGCGCGCTCGCTGTGCACGCGCTGCAGCTCGGCGTGCAGGGCGAGCACCGTCGCGATCGCCTCGTCGCTGACGCTCTTGCGCAGGGGCAGGGGCGGGATGCCCAGACTCGCGAACAGCGGACCGGCCTGCACCCGCGCGAGCTCGACCTCGAGCGCCGCGCGCCCCGTGAGCGGTGCCGCGCTCAGCAGCTCGTCGAGGCTCGCACCGACGGCCCGCGCGATCGCCTGCAGCTCGCTGAGCTTGGCCTCGCGCTTGCCGTTCTCGAGGCTTGACATGTGCGAGGTGGCCACCCCGACAACGTTCGCGACGTCGGCGAGCGTGAGCCCCGCATCCGTTCGTCGTTGCCGGATGCGCTGGCCGAGGGTCAACGGATCGATCACATCATCAGCCTGGGTGCGCGAGAGCGGCGAATCGAGCATGTCGCGAGCCTGACAGCCCGAACTTTTCAGTGCAACTGAAATCTGCGCGTATTTCAGTCGCTCCATCCCGGTCGAAGGGTTGGATCTTCGCTCAGAGTGGCTCACACGACCTCGAACCACCGACCTTCAGGAGCACCTCATGACGCAGAACCAGCCGACCCGACCGGGCGACCAGACCGAGACCGCCGCCGAGCTCGAGACCCGTTGGAAGACCGACGCGCGCTGGAACGGCGTGCGCCGCGACTACACCGCCGAGGACGTCGTCGAGCTGCGCGGCCCCGTGCGCGAGGAGCGCACGCTCGCCCGCCGCGGCGCCGAGAAGCTCTGGGAGCAGATCCAGGCCAACACCGACAACCCCGAAGAGTGGACCTACGCCCTCGGTGCTCTCACCGGCAACCAGGCCGTGCAGCAGGTGCGCGCGGGCCTCAAGGCCATCTACCTCAGCGGCTGGCAGGTCGCCGCCGACGCCAACCTGTCGGGCCAGACGTACCCCGACCAGAGCCTCTACCCGGCCAACTCGGTGCCCGCCGTCGTGCGCCGCATCAACAACGCCCTGCTGCGAGCCGGCCAGATCGAGCAAGACGGCCGAGACTGGATGGCCCCCATCGTCGCCGACGCCGAGGCCGGCTTCGGCGGCCCGCTCAACGCCTACGAGCTCATGCACGGCATGATCGAGGCCGGCGCGGCGGGCGTGCACTGGGAGGACCAGCTCGCCAGCGAGAAGAAGTGCGGCCACATGGGCGGCAAGGTGCTCGTGCCCACGAGTCAGCACATCCGCACCCTCAACGCCGCGCGCCTCGCGGCCGACGTCGCCGACGTGCCCACGATCGTCATCGCGCGCACCGACTCGCTCGCCGCGAACCTCATCACGAGCGACGTGGATGACCGCGACAAGCCCTTCCTCACCGGCGGCCGCACGGCCGAGGGCTTCTACGAGGTCGAGCCCGGGCTCGGTCCGGTGCTCGCGCGCGGGCACGCCTATGCCGAGTACGCCGACATGCTCTGGGTCGAGTCGAGCGAGCCCGACCTCGAGCTCGCGCGCACCTTCGCGGAGAGCATCCACAAAGAGTTCCCCGGCAAGAAGCTCGCCTACAACTGCTCGCCGTCGTTCAACTGGAAGCGCCACCTCGACGACGACACCATCGCGAAGTTCCAGCGCGAGCTGTCGGCGATGGGCTACGCCTTCCAGTTCATCACCCTCGCCGGCTTCCACTCGCTCAACCACTCGATGTTCGAGCTCGCGAGCGGCTACCGCGACCGCCAGATGAGCGCCTACGTCGAGCTGCAGGAGGCCGAGTTCGCCTCCGAGGCCCACGGCTACACCGCCACCAAGCACCAGCGCGAAGTGGGCACCGGCTACTTCGACCGCATCGCCACGGCTCTCAACCCCGAGAGCGCGACCCTGGCCCTCGTCGGCTCCACCGAGTCCGAGCAGTTCCACTAAGCCCGCACGACCGAGACACGGAGACGATCATGAGCACCCACACCACTGCATCACTGACCATCAATGGCCCGATGCGGCCGCGCTACGACGAGATCCTGACCCCGGATGCCCTGGCCTTCGTCGAGCAGCTGCAGCACCGGTTCGCCGGCCGCCGCCACGAGCTGCTCGCCGAGCGCATGCAGCTGCGCTACGACCTCGGCAACGGCCGCGACCTGCGCTTCCTGCCCGAGACGGCATCCATTCGAGAGGATGCGGAGTGGCGCGTCGCCGGCGCCGGCCCGGGCCTGGAGAACCGCCGCGTCGAGATCACGGGCCCGTGCGACCCGAAGATGACGATCAACGCGCTCAACTCGCGCGCCAACGTCTGGCTCGCCGACCTGGAGGACGCGACGAGCCCCACGTGGGGCAACATCATCGAGGGGCAGCTGTCGCTCAAGGATGCGATCCGCGACGAGCTCGAGTACACCTCGCCCGAGGGCAAGCAGTACCGCGTCACCGCCGAGCGCACCCCGACGATCGTCATGCGCCCGCGCGGCTGGCACCTCGTCGAGAAGCACCTCGAGCACACCGACCGCAGCGGCCGCACCTACGCGGCCAGTGCGAGCCTCGTCGACTTCGGGCTGTACTTCTTCCACAACGCCGCCGAGCTGATCGCGCGCGGCCGGGGGCCGTACTTCTACCTGCCGAAGATCGAGAACCACCGCGAGGCGCGGCTCTGGAACGACGTGTTCACCTTCGCCGAGCAGCAGCTCGGGCTGCCGCACGGCACGATCCGCGCGACGGTGCTCATCGAGACCTTCCCGGCTGCGTTCGAGATGGACGAGATCCTCTACGAGCTGCGCGACCACTGCGCGGGCCTCAACGCGGGGCGATGGGACTACGTCTTCTCGATCATCAAGAACTACCGCAACCGCGGCCAGCGGTTCGTGCTGCCCGACCGCGACCGCATCCTCATGACGCTGCCGTTCATGCGCGCCTACACCGAGCTGCTCGTGCAGACGGCGCACAAGCGCGGCGCGCACGCGATCGGGGGCATGAGCGCGTTCATCCCGAACCGTCGCAGCCCCGAGGTGACCGAGCGGGCGCTCGAGCGCGTGGCCGCCGACAAGCGCCGCGAGGCACGCGACGGCTTCGACGGCTCGTGGGTCGCGCATCCCGATCTGATCCCGACGGCGCGCGCGGAGTTCGACGCGGTGCTCGCCGACCGGCCGAACCAGCTCGAGCGCACGCGCGACGAGGTGCACGTGACGGCGCGCGACCTGCTCGACATCCGCTCGGCGGGCGGCGAGGTGACGCTGGCCGGCGTGCGCGCGAACGTGTCGATCACGGTGCGCTACCTCGAGTCGTGGCTGCGCGGCGTCGGCGCCGCGGCGATCGACGACCTCATGGAAGACGCCGCGACGGCCGAGATCAGCCGCTCGCAGCTGTGGCAGTGGATGCACCAGGACCACCGCACCGTCGAGGGCGAAGCCATCACGCGCGAGCTGGTCGAGGGGATGCTGACCTCCGTTCTCGAGGAGCTGCCGCGCCCCGAGGGCCACAAGCTCGAGGAGGCGGAGGAGGTCTTCCGCACGGTGACGCTGCAGGAGGACTTCCCGACCTTCCTCACGGTGCCGGCCTACACGCGGTTCCTCGTCGAGCGCGAGGAGCCGCGGCAGCAGGAGCCGGCGCGCGCGTTCGTCGCCGCCTAGCGGCTCGTCACCCAGCCTCGATCGACCGCCGCGACTACTGGTTGCGGCGGTCGATCAGCCTCGTGAGGATGATCGCGCTGCGCGTGTGGTCGACGTTGGGGGCCACGCGCACGCGCTCGAGGGCATCCTCGAGCGAAGCGATGTCGCGTGAGCGGATGTGCACGATCGCGTCGGCGTCGCCCGTCACGGTTCCGGCGTCGACGACCTCGGGCACGGCCGAGAGGATGCGCCGCAGCTCGTCGGGCGCGACGGTGCCGCGGCAGAACAGCTCGACGTAGGCCTCGACCGCCATGCCGTCGACCGCGGGGTCGACCTGCACGGTGAACGAGCGGATGACCCCGTCGCCGACCAGCCGATCGACGCGCCGCTTCACGGCCGAGGCCGAGAGCCCGACCACATCGCCGATGTCGCCGTAGCCCGCGCGGGCGTTCTGGCGCAGCTGGTCGATGATGCGGTAGTCGATGGCATCCATGACCGTGAGCGTAGCGCTCGGCTCGCGCCCAGCATCCCGACTGGCGCGGGAAGTAAAGTAAGGCTAACCTTACCGACGGCAGCGTCGCCGGTTCCTGTCCCTCTACTCCTCTGGAGCATCCCCTCTCATGCGCGTCACCGCACCCCTCTCGCTCACCGCCCTCGCCGCTACCGGACTGCTGCTCGCCGGCTGCGCCGCGCCCGCTCCGGTCGAGACCGAGCAGCCCGCCGAGCCCACCGCCGACGGCACCTTCACGCTCTACTCGGGCCGCGATGAGGAGCTCGTGCAGCCGCTCATCGACCAGTTCGAGGCCGAGACGGGCATCGAGGTCGAGGTGCGCTACGGCAACACCGCCGAGCTCGGCGCGCTGCTGCTCGAAGAAGGCGACGCGACCCCTGCCGACGTCTTCCTCTCGCAGGATGCCGGCGCGCTCGGCGCCCTCAGCCAGGCCGGACTCTTCACGACCCTGCCCGCCGATGTGACCGACGCCGTGCCGGCCGGCTTCACCTCGACCGACGGCAGCTGGGTGGGCGTCACGGGCCGGGCGCGCGTCGTCGTCTTCGACGGCGAGCGGTTGACGGCCGACCAGCTGCCCGACGACATCGACGACTACGTCGACCCCGAGTGGAGCGGCCGTGTGGGCGTGGCGCCCAGCAACGCGAGCTTCCAGTCGTTCGTCACCGCGCTGCGTGTGCTCGACGGCGAGAATGACGCGGCCGAGTGGGTGTCGGCGCTCGCCGGCAACAGCCCGCAGATCTTCGAGGGCAACAGCGCGATCCTCACGGCCGTCGATGAGGGCGTGCTCGAGGTCGGTCTCATCAACCACTACTACTGGTACGGCCTGGCCGCCGAGGCGGGCGAGGAGAACATGCGCGCGCAGCTGAAGTTCCTCGAGGCTGGCGATGCGGGTTCGATCGTCAACGTCACCGGAGCGGGCATCCTGAACGGCGCCGCGACCGACGCCGACGCGCTCGAGTTCGTGCGCTACCTCGTCTCGCTCGAGGCCCAGACCTACTTCGTCGAGCAGACCTTCGAGTACCCGCTGCTGCCGGGCGTCGACGCGCCTGCCGGCCTGCCGAGCCTGGAGAGCCTCATCAACCCCGAGCTCGATTTGAGCGACCTCGACGACCTCGCGACGACGCAGCAGCTGCTCGCCGACGCGGGCCTGATCTGAGCCGCGGGCAGGACTTCGGTCTCTGCCGACGACCAGTCGAACCGTGATGCACTAGACGCATGACCGTCGCGCCCGAGCGAGCACGCCCGACCGCCGCGGGGGTTCCGGATGCCCGGACCGCCCCCGCGGCGTCGTCGCGTGCCGGGGGGCGCGGCCGGCCGCCGCTCGGGTTGCTCGCGGCCGCGCTCGTCGCGGCCGCCGCCGCGGCGATCCCGCTCGTGTACCTGCTCGTGCGCGCGACCGAGTCGGGGCTCGCGACGATCATCGCCACGCTGTCGCGCGGGCGAGTGCTCGAGTACGCCGCCAACTCGCTCGGCCTCGCCGCGGCCACGACGGCGACCGCACTCGTGCTCGGCACCGCCGTCGCGTTCGTGCTCACGCGCATGCGGGTGCCGTTCGCGCGCACCTGGCTGCTGATCTCGGCCCTGCCGCTCGCGGTGCCGTCGTACCTCGCGGGATACGGATGGCTCGTGGTGATCCCGGGCCTCAACGGGTTCGTGCCGAGCTGGTTGCTGCTGACGGCGGTGACGGTTCCGTATGTGACGCTGCCGGTGGCGGCCGCCTTGCGCGGAGCATCCGGCGACCTGGAAGGCGTCGCGCGCACGCTGGGCCGCGGCCCGATGCGGGCGTTCCTCGTGGCGACCTGGCCGAGTGTGCGGCCCGCCGCGATCGCCGGATCGCTGCTCGTGGCGCTCTACGCGCTCAGCGACTTCGGGCTCGTCGCCATGATGCGGTTTCCGACCCTGACGTGGGGCATCAACGCCGCGTACTCGGCGAGCTTCGACCGCGCGCAGGCGGCGACGCTCGCGCTGCTGCTCGTCGTGCTCGCGCTCGTCGTCGTGGCGGGGGAGCGCGCCGCCCGCCGCCAGCTGCCGCGCGCGGCCGCCCGCGCCGTCGCGCCCCGCACGGTCGGGCGCGGGATGCTCCTCTCGATGCTGCCCGTCGTCGCCGTCGCACCGCTCATCGGCGTCGGTGTTCCGCTGCTGGGGCTGCTCTCGCGCCTGCTCGAGGCGGCCACCCTGCGCGAGATCGACGTGCCGCGGCTGCTCGAAGCGGTCGGCTCGACGGTCGGCGTCGCCGTGGCCGCGGCGCTGCTCGCGGTGCTGCTCGCGCTGCCGATCGCGGCGCTCGCCGCCCGCTACCGCGGCCGACTCGTCACCGCGATCGAGTCGGTGGGCTACCTCGGGCACGCGCTGCCGGGCATCGTCGTCGGCCTCTCGCTCGTGTTCTTCTCGCTCGCCGTCGTGCCGGCGCTGTACCAGAGCATCGTGGTGCTCGTCTTCGCCTACGCCGTGCTGTTCATGCCGAAGGCGATCGGCACGATGCGCGCGGGCCTCGGTGACGTGCCGCCGCGGCTCGTCTCGGTGGCGCGCACGCTCGGCATGTCGCCGCTGCAGGCGTGGTGGCGCGTGACGGTTCCGCTCGCGCTGCCGAGCGTCGGCATCGGCGCCCTGCTGGTTGCCATCGCGACCATGAAAGAATTGCCCGCGACGCTGCTGCTGCGCCCCACGGGGGTGCAGACGCTCGCGACCGAGCTCTGGAACCGCACGGTCGTGTTCGAGTTCGGGGCGGCGGCGCCCTACGCGGCGCTGCTCGTGCTCGTCGCGGCGGTGCCCGCGGTGATTCTGTCGGGTGTGCGCAGTTCGGCCAAGGAGGAGTTGTGAGCGACCTCGTCGTCGATGCAGTGAGCGTGACCCACGGGTCGACGCTCGCGATCGACGACGTCTCGCTCAGCATCCGCAGCGGCGAGCTCGTCGCCGTGCTCGGGCCCTCGGGCTGCGGCAAGACCACGCTGCTGCTGTCGATCGCCGGGCTGCTGCCCGTGCAGGCCGGCACCATCACGATCGGCGACCGCGAGATCTCGCGCCCTGGCCGCACGGTCGCGCCCGAGAAGCGCGGCGTCGGCTGGGTGCCGCAAGAGGCCTCGCTCTTTCCGCACCTGTCGGTCGGCGAGAACATCGGCTTCGCGGTGCCGCGCGGTCGCGGCGCAGCGCGGGCCGAGCGCATCGCCGAGCTCGCCCACCTGGTCGGCCTCGACGACTACACGGGCCGCGCCCCCAACCAGCTCTCGGGCGGGCAGGCGCAACGCGTCGCCCTCGCCCGCGCCCTCGCGCCGCGCCCCGATCTGCTGCTGCTCGATGAGCCTTTCGCCGCGCTCGACACCCAGCTGCGCACGGGGCTGCGCCGCGAGGTCGCCGAGCTGCTGCGCGACCAGGGCACCACGTCGCTGCTCGTCACCCACGACCAGGAGGAGGCGCTGACGCTCGCCGACCGCGTGGCCGTGCTGCGCGACGGGCACCTCGAGCAGTTCGGCACGCCGGAGGAGATCTACCAGCAGCCCGCCACCGACTGGGTCGCCTCGTTCGTGGGCGACGTCGTCGAGCTGCCCGGCCAGTGGCGCGGCGGCCGCGTGCTGTGCGCGCTCGGCTCGGTCGAAGCCAGCGCCGTGGGCTTCACGCCCGCCGACGGCGACACCGTGCGGCTCATGCTGCGCCCCGAGTGGATCGTGCCCCGCCCCGACCTGCTCGCCCAGGCGGCCGCCGGCGCGGACGCGCGCGTCGCGAGCATCTCGTACGCGGGTCACGACGCCATGATCACCGCCGACCTCGTCGACGGCCCCTCGGTGCTGCTGCGCATGGCCGCGGTCGAGCTGCCCGAGGTGGGCGACGACGTGCGGCTCGCGGTGCAGCGACCCGGGCTCGCGTTCGCGGCCGCCTAGACAGGCTCGCGGCTAGGCTCGCGGCATGAGCGACGCCGACGCCCCGAAGTCCGCCAACCCCGCCGAGCTGCGAGCCCGCGCGGCCGTGCTCGATGCTGCCGACCCGCTCGCCGCCTACACGGCGAACTTCGTGCCGGGCGACGACCTCGTGGCCTACCTCGACGGCAACTCGCTCGGGCGCCCCGTGGCGAGCGTTCCCGCCGCCCTCGACGACTTCGTGCGCACGCAGTGGGCCGGGCGACTCATCCGCGGCTGGGACGAGCTGTGGCTCACCCGCCCGGCCGAGCTGGGCGACCGCATCGGGGCGGCGTGCCTCGGCGCAGCATCCGGTCAGACGATCGTCGCCGACTCGACGAGCGTGCTCATCTTCAAGCTGCTGCGGGCCGCGATCGCCGCACAGCAGACGGTCGACGCGCAGGGAACAGGCACGGCCCGCGACGAGCTCGTCATCCTGCGCGACGAGTTCCCCACCGACCGGTTCATCATCGAGCGCCTCGCCGACGATCACGGGTTGACGGTGCGGTGGGTGGATGCTCCGCTCGACGCCGGCATCACCCCCGGGCTCGCCGCCGCGGCCGTGGGCCCGCGCACCATCGCCGCGCTGTTCAGCGGGGTCGCCTACCGCAGCGCGTGGTGGGCCGACATGCCCGAGGTGACGCGCGTGGTGCAGGCCGCGGGCGCGCTCGTCATCTGGGACTGCTCGCACGCGGTCGGGTCGGTGCCGCTCGAGTTCGACGCCTGGGGCGTGGACTACGCCGTGGGCTGCTCGTACAAGTACCTGAACGGCGGCCCCGGCGCCCCGGCCTGGGCGTACGTCGCCGCGCGGCACCACGCCACGCTGCGCAATCCGATCCCCGGCTGGCTCGGCGCGGCCGCACCCTTCTCGATGACCGAGGGCTACTCGCCCGCGCCCGGCATCGGCTCGCTCGTGAGCGGCACCCCGCCCATCCTGACGATGGTGGCGCTCGGCGAGATGCTGGCCCTCATCGAGGCCGCGGGCATCGCGGCGATCCGCGAGAAGTCGATCGCACTCACGAGCTACGCGATCGAGCTCGTCGACGCGCTCATCCCGGCGGCGACCGTGAGCACCCCGCGTGATGCGGCCCGCCGCGGCAGCCACCTGACGATCGACCACCCGAACTCGGCGGTCGCGGTCGAGCGGCTGTGGGCGCAGGGCATCATCCCCGACTTCCGTCACCCGAGCGGCGTGCGCATCGGCCTCTCGCCGCTCAGCACGAGCTTCACCGAGGTCGAGCGCGGCATCCGTGCCCTCAGCGAGGCCCTGTCCTAAGGGTTACCGCGAGAGCGTCGCGAACTTCCGGATCGACAGGGGCACGAACACGAGCAGCAGCACCGCGACGCCGATGAGCACCGTGGCGATGGGGTTCTGCGCCGGCCAGGCGTCGCCCACGGGCGTGCCGGGCGGCACGTTGCCGAAGAGCTCTCGCGCCGCTTGCACGAGCGCCGAGACCGGGTTCCACTCGGCGAAGATGCGCAGCGGGTCGGGCAGGCGCTCGCTCGGCACGAACGCGTTCGAGATGAAGGTGAGCGGGAAGAGGATGAGGAACGAGGCGTTGTTGATGATCTCGGGACTCTTCACCGACATGCCCAAGAACGCCATGACCCACGAGAACGCGTAGGCGAACAGCAGCAGCAGGCCTACGCCGGCGAAGAACTCGAGCGGCGACGAGTTGACCCGCCAGCCGACCGCGAGCCCCGTGAGCATCATCACGATCATCGAGAGCGAGTTGATGACGAGGTCACCGTTCGTGCGCCCGACGAGCACGGCCGCCCCGCTCATCGGCAGCGTGCGGAACCGGTCGATGATGCCGTCTTTCAGGTCTTGCGCCATCGCGGCACCCGAGTAGGTCGACCCGAACACGACCGTCTGCGCGAAGATGCCGGCCATGAGGAACGACTCGTAGCCGTCGCCGGGAATCTCGATCGCGGCCCCGAACACGTACGTGAAGAGCAGCACGAACATGATCGGCTGAATGAGGCTGAACAGCAGGATCTCGGGCACCCGGATGATCTTCATGAGGTTGCGCCACGTGGTCACCCGCCCGTCGCTGAGGAACCGCGAGACCGCGCTACCAGGCACCGGCTGCAGGGTTCGGGATGCTGCGCTCGTGGTCGTCGTCGCGCTCATGCCGCACTCTCCGTGGTCTCGTCGGCCACGTGGCCGGTCAGTTGCAGGAACACATCGTCGAGAGTCGGACGCCGCATGCCCGCATCGTGCAGCGCGATGCCCGCGGCCGACGCGGCGGCCATGATGGCCGCGAGGGCGGCGGGACCGTCGGTCACCGGCACGACCCAGGTGCGCCCACCCGTGACGACGGGCTCGCCGGTGCCGTGGCTCGCGAGGAGGCTGCGCACAGCATCCCCGTCGGATTCGTCGACGACGGTGAGGGCGACCCGCTGCCCGCCGACCGAGGCCTTGAGTTCGTCGGCGGTTCCGCGAGCGATGACCCGGCCGTTGTCGATGACCGAGATTGAGTCGGCCAGGCGGTCGGCCTCTTCGAGGTACTGCGTCGTCAGCAGCACGGTGGTGCCGTCGGAGACGAGGCGCTCGATGACGTCCCACAGGCCGATGCGGCTGCGCGGATCGAGGCCCGTCGTGGGCTCGTCGAGGAAGAGCACGGGCGGCTTGATGACGAGCGCGCCCGCGAGGTCGATGCGGCGGCGCATGCCGCCCGAGTAGCCCTTGACCGGACGGTTCTGCGACTCGACGAGGTCGAACAGCTCGATGAGTTCGCTCGCCCGCTGCCGCGCGACCTTCGCGCCGAGGTGGTAGAGCCGGCCGACCATCATGAGGTTCTCGAGACCCGTGAGGTTCTCGTCGACGGCGGCGTACTGCCCGCTCGCCCCGATCATGCGTCGCACGGCCTGGGGGTCGGCGAGCACGTCGACGCCGTCGATCGTGGCCGAGCCCTCGTCGGGCGAGATGAGCGTCGTGAGCACCTTGACGGTCGTGGTCTTGCCGGCGCCGTTGGGCCCGAGCAGCGCGGTGACGGTGCCCTGCGGCACCTCCAGGTCGAGGCCGTCGAGCGCGCGCACGACGGGCGCGCCCTTTGGGCTGTAGGTCTTGACGAGCCCGGAGGCTTCGATGAATGCCATGCGCGGATGCTACTCGCCCGGGGTGACGCTGGGGAGGCGCGGGTAGCGTGGGGGGCATGCCCGACCCGAGTGCGCTGACCCCCGACCTGCTGCAGCGCATTCGCGAGCGCGCTCCGGGCTACGACGAGCGCAACGCGTTCTTCGCCGAGGATCTCGACGAGCTGCGCGCCGCGGGCTATCTGGCTCCCCGCGGCCTGAGCGCCGCATCCGCTGATCAGCGACTGCTCGCCGCCCACGCGCCGGCCACCGCGCTCGGCCTCACGATGCACCTGGTGTGGATGGGCGTGGCGCGCGATCTCGCGGCCGCCGGCGACGAGAGCCTCGCCTGGGTGCTCGACGACGCCGAGCGCGGCGAGCTCTTCGCCTTCGCCATCAGCGAGGCGGGCAACGACCGGGTGATGAGCGACTCGCTCACGCGCGTCGATCGCACCGAGGGCGGCTGGGCCTTCACGGGCACGAAGATCTTCACGACCCTCTCGCCCGCGTGGACGCGACTCGGCGTGCTCGGGCGTCATGATCCGGCCGACGGTGGCGAGCCGAGCATCGTGCACGGCTTCCTGACGCGCGAGTCCGGCGGCGAGGCTGCGGGCGTCACGATCACGCCCGACTGGAACACCCTCGGCATGCGCGCGACGCAGAGCCACACGACGAGGCTCGACGGCGCGGTCGTGACCGACGAGCGTGTGGCGCGCATCCTGCCCGTCGGACCGAGCGGCGACGTGTACACGCTCGCGATCGCCGCCAACTTCCACACCCTCATCGCGAGCGTCTATGCCGGCATCGCCGACCGCGCGCTCGAGCTCGCCGTCGACAGTGCGCGACGCCGCACGAGCCTGCGCGCCGGCGGAGCGCCCCAGGCGCACGACCCCGACATCCGCTGGCGCATCGCGGATGCCGCGCTCGCCCTCGACGCGCTCGCCCCGCAACTGCAGGCGGTCGCGCGCGATCGCGACCAGGGTGTCGACCGCGGCGTGCGGTGGTTCCGCGACCTGGCGGGGCTCAAGCACCGCAGCGTCGAGACCGCGCGGCACATCGTCGACCAGTCGATGCGCATCGCGGGCGGCGGCGCCTACCGCTGGTCGGCCGAGCTGAGCCGGCTGCAGCGCGACGTGCTCGCCGGCATCTACCACCCGAGCGACACCGAGGCGGTGCACGCGACCGTGGCCGCCGACCTGTTGGGGCCGCTGCCATGACCGACATACACGAGTTCGACGTCACGCTGCCTGACGGCCGCACACTGCACGGCTACGACGCGGGCGGCGACGGCGCGCCCGTTATGTGGCACCACGGCACGCCGAACGTCGGCGCGCCGCCGAAGCCGCTGCTCGCGCTCGCCGCCGAGCTCGGCCTGCGCTGGGTCTCGTTCGACCGGCCGGGATACGGCGGGTCGACCGCGCACCCGGGACGCTCGGTCGCCGACACGGCCGCCGACGCCGCAGCGCTGGCCGACATCCTGCACCTCGATCGATTCGCCGTCGTCGGGCACTCGGGCGGCGGGCCGCACGCGATCGCCTGCGCAGCGCTGCAGCCCGCGCGCATCATCGCGGCGGTGAGTCTCGGCGGGCTCGCGCCGCACGACGCCGACGGCCTCGACTGGTTCGCCGGCATGGGTCCGACGAGCACCGCCGCGCTGCGGGCGGCGCAGAATGGCCTCGAGGGCAAGCGCCTGCACGAGCAGGAGCACGCCGACGCGCCGATCGACTTCACGGGCGACGATTGGGCCGCGCTCCGCGGCCCGTGGGGTTGGCTCGGCGAGGTTGCCGCGGCCGGGGTGGCCTCGGGCATCGAGGCGCTCATCGAAGACGACATCGCCTACGTCACGCCGTGGGGCGTCGACCTCGACGCGATCGTGGCGCCCGTGCTGCTCGCGCACGGTGCCGACGACCACGTGGTGCCGCCGGGTCACTCGGCGTGGCTCGCCGAGCACATCGCCGCCGCGGAACTCTGGCTCGTCGAGGGCGAGAGCCACATCTCGTCGCTCGCGGCTGAGCGGCACGGCGCCGACGACGCGCTTCGCTGGCTCGCCGAGCACGTGCGCCGCTAGACCTCCGCAGGAGTAGTGTCGCCGCGTGCTCATCCTGCGCTCGCGCGCCGTGCTGTTCCTCGCCTTCGCCTTCGCCGTCATGGCCGACCCCGTGTCATCCGTGGCCTACGCGGTCGAGGCGGCTCTGCACGCGCTCGGCGGTCGGCTCGATCTGCTCGTCGCGACGATGGGGCTGGTCGTGGCGATCATCGCGCTCGTGATCGTCAACTATCGCGCGCTCATCGCGCGCTACCCCGAGGGTGGGGGTGCCTCGGCCGCCGTCGGCGAGGCCTTCGGCGACGGCTGGTCGTTCGTGCCGGTCGGCTCGCTCGTCGTCGACTTCGTGCTGACGATCGCGATCAGCGTCTCGGCGGCGGCGTCGGCCGTGATCGCCTACTTTCCGCAGCTCGAGCCCTGGCGCCTGCTCATAGCGCTCGTGCTCGTGGCCGTCGTCGGCGGGCTGTGCTGGTTCGGTCACTTGGGCCGCATCGTCTTCGCCCTCATGACGATCGTCTTCGTGCTCGTCGCCGCCGCGGTGCTCGTCTTCAGCGTGTTCGCGCAGCCGCTCGAGGGCGCGGCGCTCGCCGAGTCGGCGGCTGCTGCCGAGGCGGATCCGGGCGCCCTCGCGGGCCTCATCGCGGTCGTCTTCGCGTTCCCGGTGGCGATGGCGCTCGCCACCGGAGTCGAGGCCCCATCGACCGCGATCGCGCAGCTGGGCGAGCTCGACGACGCCGGTCGTCGCCGTTTCGGGCAGCTCACGTTGTGGCTCACGCTCGGCATCGTCGGCGTGATCACGCTCGGCCTGGCCACGCAGGCGGCACGGCTCGACATCGGCCTGCCCGAGGCGGGCTCGACCCTCATCGCCGACTTCGCCCGCTATGTGGCTCCCGCCCCGGTCTTCGCGTTGTTCCAACTCATGACGGCGCTGCTGCTGCTCGCCGCCGCGAGCTCGTCGTTCCAGGCCGGCCCCGGGCTACTCAAGGCTCTCGCGGTGCATCCCGATCACGCCCACGCGGTCGGAATCCTTCCGGCCGCCTTCGGCCGGGTGAACGGCCGCCACACGCCCTACTGGGGTCTCGTGCTCTTCGCCTTGCTCTCGATGGTCGTCGTCGCGGCCGCCGGAGCCGACGACCAGCGCCTGGTGTTGTTCTACGCGGTCGCCGTCTTCTTGAGCTTTCTCTCGGGCCTGCTTGCGATGACCCGGTTCACGTACGTCGCCCGTCAGCGCAAGCACTTCGCCCTCAACGTCTTCGGCTCGGCCGTCGTCGCCTTCACTCTCGTGGTCAACCTCGCGCGCGGCTGGCCGCTCGTGAGCCTCGTGGCCGCTGCGCTCATCGCCGGCGCGCTGTGGATGCTGTGGGTGCGCGCGGGGCGCCCGGAGGGCATCCGCTCGATCGAGGCTCTTGCCGAGAAGGCCGAGGCGAGCACCGACCCGATCACGCCCGACCGCTGAGACCGGATGCTCGCGCTCAGGCCGGAATGATCGCGACCCCGCGGCGCGCGAGGCGCTGCAGCACGGGGTGCTCGGGCTCGGCGTCGGTGATGACGCCGGCGATCTGGTCGAACGACAGCACGTCGAACGCTGAAGCCGCGCCGACCTTCTCGCGGCTCGCGATCACAAAGACGTCGGCCGCGCGATCGGCGAGCGCGCGCTTGACCGCGGCTTCGTCAGGGTCGCCCGTCGTGAGACCGGCCTCGTCGTGCACGCCCGTGACACCAACGAAGAACTGGTCTGCCCGCACGCGCGAGGCGGCCTCGACGAGGGCAGCGCCACTCGCGACGACCGAGTGCTTGAAGATGCGGCCGCCGAGCATGATGACGTCGACCGAGGGATGCTCCGCCAACGCCGCGGCGACCGTCGGGCTGTGCGTCACCGTCGTTGCGCGCAGGCTCGGCGGGAGTGCGTGCGCGAGCGCGAGAGCGGTCGACCCGCCGTCGATGAGCACGGTCGACCCCTCGCGAATGAGCGCCGCTGCTGCGCGCGCCACGCGTTGCTTGCTCTCCGGGGCGATCGACTGCCGCGTGGCGTAGTCGGCGAGCGCGGGGGAGACGGGGAGGGCTCCGCCGTAGACGCGCTGCAACAGCCCCTCGGCCGCGAGCTCGCGCAGATCTTTGCGAATGCTGTCGTCGGCGAGCCCGAGTTCGGCCGCAATCTGCTTGGCCACGATCGTGCCGTCGCGGTGCAGCCGCTCGAGCAGGTAGTCGCGGCGTTCGGCGGCGAGCATCGGTCCTCGTTTCCTTATCACCTTGTTTAATCGCGTTTCATCATGTTACATCGTGTTCATGACGACGACGACCAACAAACCCCTGCTCATCCTCATCGCTGGCCCCTACCGCTCGGGCACGGGGGACGACCCCGCGCTCATGGCGGCCAACCTGCGCCACCTCGAGTCGGCCGCCTGGCCGATCTTCGCGAAAGGACACGTGCCGATGATCGGCGAATGGGTCGCACTGCCCGTGCTCGAGAGCGCGGGCGCCGACGTGTTCTCGCCGCTCGCGAGCGAGGTGTTGTATCCGACTGCCGAACGCCTGCTGCGCCACTGCGATGCCGTGCTGCGGCTGCCGGGCGCGTCGGCGGGGGCCGATGAGGATGTGCGCATTGCCCGCGAGCGCGGCATCCCCGTCTACACCGCCCTCGACGAGATTCCCGCGCGCTCGGCCTGAGCCGGGTGGGCGGCCCGCCTGGCGGGGAATACCGTTTGGTCGCGGGCGCTTGACCACAGCATCCCGCACCGCGAGACGGAGGCCCTCATGACCGTGCAGTTCGGCGTCTTCCTCACCCCGACCGCCGCCGACCCCGCGCGCGTGGTCGACCTCGCCGTGACAGCGGAGCGCGCGGGCATCGACCTCGTGACGGTGCAGGACCACCCATATCAGCCGGCATTCCTCGACGCCTGGACGCTGCTGAGCGTGATCGCCGGCCGTACCGAGCGCGTGACGCTCTCGGGCAACGTGCTCAACCTGCCGCTGCGGCACCCGGCGATGCTCGCGCGCAGCGCCGCGAGCCTCGACCTGCTGACCAGCGGCCGCGTGACGATGGGGCTCGGTGCCGGGTTCTTCTGGGACGGCATCGCCGCGATGGGCGGCCCGCGCCGCACGCCCGGCGAAGGCGTCGACGCCCTGAGCGAGGCCATCACGGTGATGCGCGCACTGTGGAGCACCGAACCCGGCGGCGTTGTTCTCGACGGCCCGCACTACCCGATCACGGGGGCGAAGCGCGGTCCGGCACCCGCGCACGACATCCCGATCTGGGTGGGCGCGCTCAAGCCCCGCATGCTGCGGCTCATCGGGCGGCAGGCCGACGGCTGGTGGGCATCGCTCGGCATGCTCGCGGGGGAGCACGAGCTTTCCTCGAGCGGGGCGATCATCGACGAGGCCGCGCGGGCGGCGGGCCGCGACCCCTCCGCGATCTGCCGCGTGCTGAACGTCGGCCCGGCGGATGCCCACCCCGAGCGCCTCGTGCACCTGGCCCGCACCTACGGGGTGTCGACCTTCGTGCTGGCCGGCGACGACCCGCGCGCAATCGAGCGCTTCGGGTCGGAGGTCGCGCCCACTGTGCGCGCCGAGCTCGAGGAGTAGCGTGGTCGCGCACCCCCTCACTGCGCGAGAGGAGATTCCGGTGAGCAACCCTTCCGACGTCGCCGCCACTGCCCCGTCACCTGACCCCGTTCGCGGTCGCCGACGCGCGCTGCGCGTGCTCGTCGTCGTGCTCGCGATCGGCCAGCCGGTGTCGTCGCTCGTCTTCGACTGGCTCTCGCCGACCGACCTGCAGTCGGGGGCCGAGTTCTCGCCGCTCGTTCCGCCCGGCGCCTGGTTCGCCATCTGGGGCCTGATCATCGTCACGAGCATCGCCTGGTCGCTCGCCCAGGCGCGGCCGTCGACGATCACCGACTCGTCCGGAGTGCGCGACCAGCTCGCCCTGCCGATGGCCATCGTGTACCTGTGCTTCGGGCTGTGGCTCGCCGCGGCGAGTCTCGGGCAGGAGAACCCGGTCGGGCTGCTCGTGTTCGCCGTCATCATCACGGCGCACGTCATGGCGTGGCAGCGCGTCGTCGCCGCCCGCGACGAGATCGCCCAGTGGAACCCCGTCGAGCGCGGGTTGCTGTACCTGATGCTCGGCACGTACTCGGGCTGGACATCCATGGCGTTCTTCGTCCAGGTCGCGACGGTGACGCAGGGCTCGGGTGCGGAGGTCGACACGGCCTGGGGGATCACCTGGCAGCTGCTTGTGCTCGCGGCGGCCGCGGGCATGGCCGTGGGATTCGTCATCGTCTCGCGCGGCTCGATCGTCTACGCGGCGACGGTGACCTACGCCCTCATCGGCGTGGGACTCAGTACCGCCGAGGCCGGACTCACGGTTCTGTGGGTCGCGTGCGTCATCGCGGTGAGCGTCGTGTGGGCGTCGGTCGGCGCGGTTCGCGCGACGGATGCTCGCTGCACGCGCGGCTGAGCACTCAGTCGACCCAGCCGAGCTCGCGCAGCCACTCCTCGCAGTCGCGTGTCCAGTGCGCGGCGATCCCGGCCTGCGCGCCGCCCTCGATGCCGTTCTCCTCAGTTGCATCGACCAGGCCGAGCCCGTGCCGCCCGCGCGGATAGACATGCAGAGCGTGCGGAACGTCGTGCCGGGCGAGTGCGCGCGCGAGGCGATAGGGGTGCTCGAGCGGCACCGTCTCGTCTTCGGCGGTGTGCCAGATGAACGTCGGAGGCATGTCGGCGGTCACGCGGCGCTCGAGCGAGAGCGCCGCACGCGTCCAGGGCGGGGCCCAGCGGCCGAGCAGCTGCCGCCGCGATCCGCCGTGGGTGGGGGTGAGCATCGAGACCACGGGGTAGCAGAGCACGGCCAGATCGACGAGGCCGAGGGTCGCGGCGTGGCCCGCGAGGTGGCCGCCGGCCGAGAATCCCAGCACACCGAGCCGCTCGACGCCGGTGGCGCGCAGCTCGGCCACGCGCCTCCGCAGGGCATCGATGGGGCCGGGGTGGCGCGTCTTCACGGGGTAGGCGAGCACGCTCGCCTCGAGGCCGAGCGAGCGCAGCCACGCGGCGACGGGCTCGCCCTCGTGCGCAGCCCGGAAGGCGTAGCCGCCGCCGGGCAGCACGATGACGTGCGGGCGAGATGTGTTCATCGACCCATGCTCATCGGCCCGCGAAGGCGGCGTTCAGCAGTTCGTCGACGTCGACGCCGACGTCGGGCTCACCCGTGTCGAGACGGTTGGTGAGCAGCACGACGCACCGGCCGGTGTGACGCGACACCCAGAACTGCGAGCGGCACCAGCCCTCATGGCCGAACGTGCTGTGGTCGAGCAGGCTCGGACGGTAGGGCAGGTTGAAGCCGATGCCGAAGTCCTCCGGGTGCCGGGTGCGGTTGGCGTCGAGCGCGACCAAGCCGCTCGTGCGCGGCCGCAGCATCGCCTCGAGCGTGACGCGGTGCACGACGGCGTCGTCGCCCGCGAGCAGGGAGCGGCCGAGGGCGAGCAGGTCGGACGCCCGGGCGGCGGCGCCTGCGGCCGGGTGCCGCAGTGCGAAGAGTGCGGCGGGGTCGTGCTCGTAGCGCTCGGTGCCGTGCACGTGGTGCATGTCGTCGGTGTCGAACGAGAGGCCGTCGGCGCCGACCGCGGCGGCGAGATCGGCGAACTCGTCCTCGAACGGGCGGCCCGTGGCGTGCTCGACGAGCGCCGTCACGCCCGACCACGTCAGGTTCGTGTATCGACGGGCCGTGCCGGGCGCGAAGTCGAGCGGAGCCCGCTCGATCGCCTCGCGCAGCGTCGTGGCGTGTCCGTGGGTGCGGGCCGAGCCGCCGCCCTCGAGCGTCAGATCGGCAACGCCGGAGGTGTGGCTCGTGAGGTGGGCGAGGGTGACCTCGCGGCTGACGAAGCCCGGCAGGGCATCCTGCAGCGGGGTCTCGGTCGTGAGCAGTCCGCGCTCGACGGCACGCATGGCCGTGAGGGCGACGAGCGGTTTGGTCACCGAGTAGAGGGCGAAGCGGTCGTCGACGTGGGCGACGCGACCGCTCACGGGGTCGGTGCCGAACGCGGTGATGTCGACGACGCCGTTCACGTCGACGATGCCGAGCACGGCGACGGGCAGGCGGCCGCCCTCGACGTGGCGGCGGGTCCAGTCGGCGGCGGCGCCGAACGCGGAGGTGGTGGCCATGCGGGATGCTCTTCTCAGGTCAGGTGCGGCAGCACGTCGGCCGCGATGAGGTCGAGGTGCTCGAGGTCGGTCATGTCGACCGTCTGCAGGTAGACGCGGTCGACGCCGAGCTCGCGCAGGGCGCCGAGCCGGTCGACGACGTCGGCGGGGGTGCCGACGAGGCGCTCGCCGTGGTCGGAATGGGGGTCGATGCCGACGGCGGCGCAGCGGCGGGCGATCTCGGCGGCGTTGCGGCCGACGACCGTCGGCCACGCGGCCGACATGGTGAGCGTCGCCGGGTCGCGCTCCTCTTCTTCACACACCGCGCGCACGTTGTCGAGCACCTCGGCGAAGCCCTCGAGGGTGCGGAAGCCGATGTTGAACTCGGTCGCGTACCGCGCGGCGAGCTGGGGCGTCTTGCGCGGTCCGCCGCCGCCGACGATGACTGGCATGCGCTCCTGCACGATCTTCGGCAGCGCGGGCACGTCGACGAGTCGGTAGTGGTCGCCCTCGAACGAGAAGGTGGCGCCGTCGGGGGTGGCCCAGTAGCCCGTCACGATGGCGAGCTGCTCCTCGAGCATTCCGAACCGCTTGTCGGGGAAGGGGATGCCGAAGGCTTCGTGCTCGCGCGCGTACCAGCCGGTGCCGAGCCCGAACTCGGCGCGGCCGCCTGACATCTGGTCGACCTGCGCGACCTGCACGGCGAGGATGCCGGGGTGACGGTGCGTGGCGGAGCTCACGAGGGTGCCGAGGCGGATCGTGCTCGTCTCGCGGGCGAGGGCGGCGAGGGTCGTCCACGCGTCGGTCGGGCCGGGCAGGCCGTCGCCGTCGCCCATGACGAGGTAGTGGTCGCTGCGGAACCAGGCGTGGAAGCCGAGGGCCTCGGCGCGCTGCGCGTGGGCGACAATCGTGTCGTAGGTGGCGCCCTGCTGGGGCTCGGTGAAGATGCAGTACTGCATTGTTCGAGCCTACGATGCGGTTAGGGGCCGGCTTACGAATACTCGATTCTCGACACCGTTCCGCGCACCGCTCGACATCGACTCGTGAGCGAAGATCGTTTGATCGAGTCGATTCATCAAAAGGAGTCAGGGCATGACGACCACTGTGGTCGACGCGGCTGGATTGACTGTGGTGCCAGCCGCGCTCGTGCGCATCGCGCACTACGCTCCGGGCTCGAGCTGGGGTCCGTGGCAGATGACGGACTACGAAGTTGTGTGGTTGATGTCGGGTTCCGCTGTGCGTACCGTCGACGACACGTATCGCGGGGCCGCGAGGCGCCGGTCAATTCGACTCGAACCGGGTTCGATCATCGTCTCCCGGCCGGGCACACACGAGTCGTACAGTTGGGATCCGGATCGGCATTCCACTCACGCCTGGGTGCACTTCGATGCACTCCTTCCTCGCGAGTACCCGCCTGGTGAGGAATGGCCGGAGGCTCGCAGGCTTGACGAACACCTGATCTTGGCGGGCTTGACCGACTACTTGCTCGACGCAGCGGCGGGGGGCTCGGGAAGCAACCCCCGATCGGCGGAGATCTTGGCGCTTTTGGTCGATCTTTACGTTCGGGGGCCCATTCCTCAGCGGGCGAGCGGGTTGGCGTCAGCGCGCACGACGCGCCTCGCCGAGATTGTGCGCACCGTGTGGTCGAAAGACGGAGTACGGGCAATCGCCGTCGACGAGATATCGACGGCTCTTGGCGTCTCGCGCGAGCACCTTTCTCGGGAGTTCGCTGTGGAGCTGAAAATCGGCGTCGCGCGCGCACTTGAGCTGCTGCGCTTGGGCCAGGCTGCGGTCGCCTTGCAGCGCACCGACCAAACCGTCGAAGAGATCTCGCGAGCCTTGGGTTTCGCCTCGCCGTACCACTTTTCTCGTCGGTTCGCCAAGGCCTACGGACTGCCCCCTGGTCGATTTCGGGCGAGCGGACTAGACGAAGACCCTCTCGCTCCGATTCGTCTGGCTGGCCTTACAAGCCTGTGGGATGCGGTCTTGCGCTCGGCCTGACATCACATTTAGGCATGCGCACGCCACGAGTAGGCATTGGTCCCAACCGGGAAGACGCCGAGCATGGTGATGTTCGTCCATCACGAAGGGGCCCCTCATGACCGCAACCACCACAACCTCGTCGACCACGAGCCGGGTGCGGCTTCACGAGCAGGTTGATGCCGATTTCATCGAGCAGTATCGGCGCGATGGCTTTGCGGTTCTCGCGGGCGCGCTGTCTCGACACGAGGTGGACGCCATCAATGCAGAAGCGCTTCGCATCTGTCGGGGCGACCTGGGTTCAATCGCTGAGTCGCACAGCAACGAAGCGCCGGTCGGTCTCTCCGCGACCGAACTCGAGTCAGACGAAGACGTCTTGCGACGGTTCCTGTGCATCCACTACCCACACAAGCTGTCGACAACCATTCGGGAAAGCGTGACGCAGCCCGCAATCGTGAACGTACTGACACGTGTCATTGGCGCGAATGTGAAATCGATGCAGTCGATGCTCTTCATTAAGTCCGAGGGCAAGCCGGGCCAGGCTTGGCATCAAGATGAGCACTTCATCCCGACGCGTGATCGCTCGTTGGCGGGCGTATGGATCGCGCTCGACGACGCGACCATCGAGAACGGCTGCCTGTGGGTCATGCCCGGCTCGCACGCGCCCGGTGTGCTGTACCCGGATCGCGAGCAAGACGACCCGCGTTTCGACTGCACGGCAGAGTCGTTCGGATTTCCCTATGAAGAGTCCGACGCCGTTCCTGTCGAGATTCCGGCGGGAGCGGCGCTGTTCTTCAACGGCTACCTGCTGCATCGATCACTCGAGAATTCTGGCAAGCACGGGTACCGTCGGGCCCTCGTGCATCACTACATGAGCGCAGAGTCTCTTCTGCCGTGGAAGGAGCCGGAGGGCGACTACTTCGGCGAGTACGACTACCGAGACGTCATGATTGTTGCCGGAGAGGATCCGTACGCCTACAAGGGTCTGCGAGACCTGTCTCGACCCCACTCGCGACCCGACAAAGAGGGCGGGTGCGACCGCTGATCACTGAACACTCCCAAGGCCGGCTACGTATCGCCGGCAGGGAGTACGAATGGATCGATGTCGTCATCGACACTGTGGGTGGCTCGGCCGAGTGGGCCCACCCGGGAATGGCCGTTGGAAGTGACGACTCCGTCTACGTTCCCGATGCCCGTGGCACGGTCATCCGTCGTCGACAACCTGACGGCCACTACTCGGCTGTTGGTGTTGAGGTCACTGACACCCACGGTCTCGCCATCACCGCTTGCGACGACATGTGGATTGCCGATCACGGTCACAAGTTCGTCGCCATCGGCGACGGTTCGTACGATGGAGTGCTGCGCGACGGCGCCGTCATCCGCAGCTCGTCCCAAGGCGAGATACTGGATCGGCTTGAAGCGCCGGCCGGTAGACCATGGCGCCCGTCGGGGGTCGCGCTACACAAGTACGGACTCGGATCGTCGGGCCGTATCTGGGTGGCAGACGGGTACGGTCGGGGGCTCGTGCATTGCTTTTCCGAGGCCGGAGCGTTGCTGTGGACCAGCGATGGCGCGGAATCGGGCACTGCATTTTCGACCCCTCATAGCCTGATCGTGGATGACCGCGCGGCGGTTCCCGTGCTGCGGGTCGCTGATCGCGGCAATCGTCGTATAGTCACGCTGTCGCTCGACGGTCACTATCGTGAGTCCACCGATCCCGCGATACTGACGAGCCCCTCAGGCTTCGCCGTTGACACCGACCTCCTCTGGGTAACCGAGCTGAACGGCGGAGTGGTGGTGCTCGACCCGGCGATGACGGTAGTCGACCGGGTGGGCTCTCCCCTCGGGTCCGATCAGCTGAGCGCCGGGTGGCCGAACGCAATCGAGCGCGGAACAACCGTGCGTCCATCGCTGAGACCCATGGCGCTTCACAGTCCGCACGGAATCGCTGCCACCAGCCGGGGTGAGGTGTGGATCACCGAGTGGTGCATCGGTGGCCGTGTCACGCGACTGGCGCCACCCTGATGGTGATCGACTGGCGGGGTGTCACCACTCGGCGAGGCTGCCGTCGGCGTGACGCCAGATCGGTGGGTGCCAGTCGTGGCCGATCTCTTGTGCTGTGCGGACGGCCGCCTCATCGACTTCAATACCAAGACCCGGCGCCATCGGCCGCTCCAGGTATCCGTTGTGGGGCGTGAGTACCGAGGTGTCGACGAGGTAATCGAGGATGCCCCAGTCGCCGTTGTAGGTCATGCCGCCACTTTGCTCTTGAATCAAAAAGTTGGGGGCGGCGAAGTCGACGTGCATGCTGGCTGCAAGGGCAATCGGACCGAGGGGGCAGTGCGGCGCGATCGTGGCGCCGTACACCTCCGCGAGCGCGGCGATTCGTCGGGTTTCCGAAATGCCGCCGGCGTGTGAAATGTCGGGTTGCACGACGGCAAGGCCCGCTTCGAGCAAGGGCCGGAACTCCCAGCGCGAGAACTGGCGTTCGCCCATGGCCAGCGGAGTGGTGGTGCCAGCGACGAGTTCGCGCAAGTGAGCTGAGGCGAGCTCCGGAACCGTGGGCTCCTCGATGAAGAGCGGGTTTGTCTCCTCAAGCAATGCGAGCAGTCGCTTCGAGTTTGCAGGGGTCACCCGCCCGTGGAAGTCCATGGCGAAGTCGCGGTCAGGTCCCAGCGTCTCGCGTGCGCGCTGAGCCCGGGCGACAACGGCGTAGGTCGTGGCCGGGTTAGCAATAGCGGTCATGCTCCCCGATGCGACGAGCTTGACCGCGTCGTAGCCGAGGTCGATCTGCTCGAGAATGCGGTCGTTCAGTTCGTTGAGAGAGTCGCCCTCCACCCAGGAGTAGCTGCGCACCCTGTCGCGTACGGGCCCGCCAAGGAGGTTGTAGACCGGCGTGCCGTACGACTTGCCTGCAATGTCCCAAAGCGCCTGATCGATGCCCGCGACGGCGGACGCGAGAATGGCGCCACCTCGGTAAAAGCCTGAGCGCCACAGAAGCTGCCAGGTGTCTTCGATGCGCAGCGGATCACTGCCGAGCAGGAGAGGAGTGACCTCCGCGATCATGGTCTGAACCGTGTGAGCGCGCCCCTCGACGACCGGCTCTCCCCACCCGACGATACCTTCGTCGGTGGAGACCTTGACGAACAGCCACCGCGGGGGTACGAGGAAGGTCTCGACCGCATCGATCTTCATGAAGGGCACCCTAGTCCTATTTGACGATTTATAGACAAGTGAGGCGCTGGGTCTCGCACTGGAGACCGCACATCACCCGGTGGAGAAAAAATAGTATAAAAGTATTGACAGACGCAATCCCCGATGCCTAAGTTGGCTCCAAGAACCGCCAGGTTCGACTCTCTACATCTCCTTGCATCCCTTAAACGAATTGGAGTCAACGATGACCCGACGGCATCGCAAAGCCGCAATTCTCGGCGTCGCAGGCACAGTAACCCTGCTGCTCGCCGGCTGCCTCGGCACTGGCACGCCGACCGAACCGGTCGTAGAAGATGCGGAAGGGCCGCTGACGATTCAGTCGCGACTCGCGTCCGACTCGGGAGACGCCGCTGCCCTGCAGGCCGCGGTCGACGCGTTCAACGCCCAAGGCGGCGGACAGGTTGAGATCAACACTGTTCCGAACGAAACGTTCCGTGACCAGCTGCCCAGCTATCTGACGTCGTCAAACCCGCCCGACGTTCTCACCCTGTACGGCGGTTCTCTGACGCGGGAGTTGGCCGACGAGGGGCTGCTTCTCGACCTCTCCGACGTCTGGGAGGACGCCGAGTTCTCGGAAGGCCTCCGTGCCCTGAGCACAGACTCGTCGGGTGCCGAAGTGTTCATCCCGACGTCCTACTACTGGCTCGGTGTGTACTACAAGAAGTCCGTGTGGGAAGAAGCTGGCGCGGTCGTGCCGACGACGTGGGATGAGTTCATCGAGGCTGCCGAAACGCTCGAGGCCGCCGGCGTCGTTCCGATCGGAATTGCTCTGGGCGACGCTCCGTGGCTCGCTTCGGCGTGGTTCGACTACCTGAACCTGCGCGTGAACGGCGCCGACTTCCACCTGGATGTCCTCGCGGGCGACGAGAGCTTCGACGATCCCCGTGTCGAGGCAGTGTTCGAGCGCTGGGACGAGATCCTTCCGTACTTCGACCCTGAAGCGCCGGGCATCGCGTTCGGTCAGGCAGCGACTGATCTGACCCAGGGCCGCACCGGCATGTTCCTTGGCGGATCGTGGTTGACCTTCAGCCTGCCTCCGGAATCGCTCGAAGAGTACGACTTCTTCCAGTTCCCGATCATCGACGAGGGTGTTCCGCTCGCCGAGGAGGGCCCGACAGACGGCTTCGTGGCCAGCGCTGGCACTGACCAGCCCAACCTCGCCAAGGAATTCTTGGCGTTCCTGGCAACCGCCGAGGCGCAGCAGATCATGTTCGAGGCAAACCCCAACGGAACGGTCATCCCAGCAAATCCGAACACCGACATCGAGCTCGGCCCGGATGCGCTCAAGGGGCAGGCAATCCTCGAGTCGGCGGTCGGAGGAGTCACCCAGTTCTTCAACCGCGACTCATCCGATGCGCTGCAAGCTACGGCCGATCAGGCACTCACTCAGTACCTGGCGGGGGCGAAGTCCATCAACGACATCATCGCTGAGTGGCAGGCCGAGGCTGAACGAGTTCGAGCAGGATAATGACTCAAATCGCGCCTCGCGCGACGAACAACCGGCGGCGTGCATTCGTCACGCCGCCGGTTGTGTTCGCGCTCGTTCTTGTCCCGTTCACTATTGAGGCCCTGGGGGTTTTCTATCCCGCGATCCAGGGAATCTTGCTCTCGTTCGTCCGGTGGAATGGAATCGGCGTAGCGGAGCCCGTTGGTCTTGACAACTACGTACGACTATTCACGAACGACACGGTCTTCTACGGGGCTCTCGGCAACACCGCGATCTGGCTCGTGCTGTTCGGCGGCCTGTCGTTCGTCTTCGGACTTGCGATCGCCCTGCTGCTGCAGGCTGAGCGGCGAGGTGTCGGGGTCTACCGCACCGCGATCTTCTTGCCGATGGTGTTTTCGCTCGTCGTCACCGCAGTGATGTGGAACTCAATCTTTCAGCCTCGAGGCATCCTGAACGACACGCTTCAAGCCGTCGGGCTCGGCGACTGGACGCGAATCTGGCTGGGAGACCCTGACACAGCTTTGTACGCCGTGATCGTCGCCGCGCTCTGGCGTCAGATCGGCTATGTGATGGTGCTGTTCATCGCTGGTCTGAAGGCGATCGATCCCACGCTTCATGAGGCAGCGCGGGTCGATGGCGCCAACGTGTGGCAAAGATTTCGGTTCATCACCCTGCCGCAGCTCAGCGGAGTGAACCTCGTCATCATCTCACTGCTCGTGATCGATTCCCTTCGATCATTCGACATCGTGTGGTCGATGACACGGGGTGGTCCGTTTGGGTCGAGCGAGTTGCTGAGTACGTACATGTTCTCGACTGCGTTCACCGATCGTCAGCTCGGGTACGCGTCGGCCATCGCCGTCGTGATCTTCCTCCTTGCAGTTGGGGTCATCATTTCGTACCTGATTCGTGCATTCTCTGACAGCAAAGAGGACAACTGATGACGACAACAGTCTCTGCTGGCGCACGGCCAGTTGCAGGATCAGCAGCGTCAAAGCAGTCGCAGTCTCGGCAGGGTCGATCGCGCTGGCGATCGAGGCTCCACACGGGAAGCTTCCACACGGTCGCGATCGTGCTGTCGGTGCTGTGGTTCTTTCCCATCGCACTCGTGCTCATCACTTCGTTCCGGACCAACTCTGATGTGCTGCGCAACGGGGTTACGGCATGGCCCGAGGTCTTCGTTCTCGACTCCTACGTGGAGGCGTGGGTCAACGCCGAGATGGGGCGCGCCCTTGTCAACAGTTTGATCATCACGATCCCTGTGGTGCTTCTTACGCTCCTCTTGTCATCATTCGCCGCGTTCGCTTTGAGTCGATACCGCATCCCGTTCCGACGCACACTGCTGCTCCTTATGCTGGCCGGAAATCTCCTGCCGGCGCAGCTCATGCTCATTCCGTGGCTGAAGATCGCAGAGGGCTCTGGGCTCTACGACACGCTCTTCGTCGTGATCTTGATCCAGACGGCATCAGGGCTGGGGTTCTACACCTTCGTGATGTACGGCTTCATGCGCGGAATTCCCTTCGAGCTGCAAGACGCTGCATCAATCGACGGGGCGGGGGTCTTGCGAACGTACTGGCAGATCATTCTTCCGTTGACACGGCCTGCCCTGGCGGCCTTGGGAGCTCTCGCGTTCACGTGGGTGTTCAACGATCTGCTCCTCGCTATCACCCTGCTAAGGACCTCCTCGCAGTTCCCGATCACGGCTGCCGTGCTCTCGCTCCTCGGCGAGTTCAGCGCCGAGTGGAACCTGATTGCAGCCGCCACCGTGATCGCGGCGATCCCGTGTGTGATCGTGTTCCTCATGTTTCAGAAGCAGTTCGTGGGCGGACTCGCGCTGGGTGCGGTCAAATAGTCGACGACGTGGGTGACCCGGTGAGACGCGAGCGCTGGCTGCATGTCTCGCCGGGTCATGCGCGCGCCGCAGTAGAGTCGACAACGTGAGCACCTACTCAAGACGAGGCATCCACGGTCATGTGGTCAATGAGCTCGGTCTTCAGATCACGCGGGGTTATCTCAACGCTGGCCAGGTGATTGATCCGAGCGAGTTGGTGCACACGTTCGGAGTCAGCCGGACGGTGATCCGTGAGGCTCTCAAGGTGCTGGCGACGAAGGGGCTCGTCGACGCGAGGCCGAAGCGGGGCACATTCATCACCGAACGCACGCGATGGCAGCTGCTCGACGGTGATGTCATCCGCTGGCGAGCGGGCGGAAACCCCGACCCACTCCTGCTCATCGAGCTCGGCGAGGTGCGACTCGCCATCGAGCCAGTCGCGGCGCGGATGGCCGCCAAGAGGCGGACAGATGCCCACCTGGCCGAGATGTCGGAGGCTCTCGACACTATGGGCGAGTGGGACGGCGTGAGTCGCGAGACCGTCGTTGCCGCTGACCTTGCGTTTCACAGTGCACTGTTGCGGGCGGCCGGAAATGAACTGCTTGAGCAGTTCGAGGTGGTGCTTGAGCCAGCGCTCGAGGCACGAGACGCTCTCGCACACTCGCACAGTGACGACCGCGGCTTCTATCGAACTCACCAGTCCGTGTTTGAGGCTATTCGCCTGCGTGATGCCGACGGGGCGCAGTCGGCGATGGCCGACATGATGAAGATCGCCATCCGCGACGCCGAGGATGCCTTGCGCGCTGTCGACGGTGGCGCTGCTCTTCTCGAGGCGCGCGAAGCCGCCGTATAGAACGGTGCCGCGGGAGCTCGTTGCAGGCACTCACCCGTGTCAAGTAATGTAATAGTACTTGAGCGACATCTCCGCTCAGTCCACCCTTGACGATCGGTCTGCCGCAATGTCGACCTCCACGATTCCATCGCCCTTCTCCTGGGGGCACGAAGCACTCACGGTCGAGTTCGTCGTCACCGACGGCCGAATCGGCGTGAATGCCATCACACTGCCGGGGGGCAATGATCTGAACCCGCCTCCCGTTGCCTCACCAGCATCAATCGTCGAAGTGCGAACGGTAAGCCAGGGCAGCAACGGTGGCCACCAGCACTTGCACTCCTCGATCGGTGATCGCTTGCGCTACCTCGGTCACGACGCGAGTGAGCGTGGTGGTGTTGCGTATCTCGACATTCGGTTGCACGACCCCGTCACCTTGCTCGACGCCGTGGTGTCGCTGAGCTCCCCTTTCGGACGAGCATCCATGACCGCGTCGACCACGGTGACGAACCGTGCGGGCTCATCGACGACACTGCTGACGGTGAGCGCGTTGATGCTCGAACTCGTCGATACGTCGGCGAGCGACTACGACGACTATCGCCTCCACTGGGCCCGCAATGACTGGACCAAAGAGTGTCGCTGGCAAAGCGACTCGATTGTCGACCTGCTCGTGCCCGACTTGGCTGGTGATGAGTACTCAATCGAATCGCGGCGACCCTTCGGCATTTCGGGGCTCGGTACGTGGTCGAGCGGGCGGTACCTTCCCATGGGCATGCTCGAGAACCTGGCGACCGGCTTCGCGGCAGCGTGGCAGATCGAGAACCCCGGCCCCTGGCGGTGGGAGGTGGGTGATCGTCGCCGAAGCTTGGTGGTCGGCACCTTCGGCCCGCTTGATCTCGAGCATCACTGGAATCGTGAGTTGTCGACCAACGAGTCGTTCACTACTCCCGACGTCACGTTCGCGTTCGGCTCGCACGGCTGGCAGTCCGCGATCGCCGAACTCACGCAAATGCGCCGCGCTCGGCGCCTGCCCCACGCCTCGTTCGACGCGAAGCCCGTTGTCTACAACGACTTCTTCGCACTGTTTGCCGAGCCCACCGAGCAGAACCTCGCTCCGCTCATTGCGGCTGCGAGCGACATCGGTGCCGAGGTGTTTTGCATCGACGCGGGGTGGTTCGATGGCGAGCACGGTGGAGTTGGCGGCGGCGCCGAAGGCGGGCACGGCTGGTGGGATGCCCTCGGCGAGTACGAGGAGTCACCGTGGCGCTTCCCGAACGGCTTCGCGTTAGTCGTGCAGAGCATCCGCGACGCGGGCATGATTCCCGGCATTTGGCTCGAGCCGGAGGTCGTGGGAGTGCGGAGCGCGATCGCCAGCACCCTTCCCCTCGAGGCCTTCTTCGTGCGCAATGGGGAGCGCGTCGTCGAGCACGGCCGATATCAGCTCGATCTCTCTCACCCCGCCGCTCGCGCGTACGCCGATGGTGTAGTTGACCAGGTGCTTAACGGCTATGGCTTTGGGTATCTGAAGGTTGATTACAACATCAATCCAGGCGCTGGCACTGATGCCGCTGGACCCTCTGCGGGCGACGGACTCTGGGCTCACTCGCGCGCGGTACTGGATTGGTTCGCTGGGCTTCAGGAACGGCATCCTGACGTCATCATCATGAACTGCGGTTCGGGTGGCATGCGGATGGATGGCGCGATCCAACGGGTCACTCACGTTCAGCAGATGTCTGACCAAGCGCTGCCGTTGCCCTTTGCCCAGATTGCTGTCGGAGCTCCCACCATTGTTCCTTCTGACCAGGCGGCCTCGTGGATGAGCATCAACGGCACGATGTCGACCGACCTTCTCGAGTTCGCTGGCGTTGCCCCGCAGCTCAGTCGCTTTGAGTTGTCGGGCCCGATCGACACGCTCTCGGACGACCAGCGAGCAATCGTGCGCGAGGCGATTGCTCACTACCGAGAGGTACGTGCAGACATCTGCACCGCCGAGATGGCGTGGCCATGGGGGTTGCCGCGGTTTGCCGATGACTGGTTGACGCTTGCCCAGCGCACTCCGACGTCGACGCGCGTTTCGGTGTGGCGACGCCGCGGTGATCGAAGCACGGCAGAGATCGATCTGCCGTGGCTGGCGGGATCGGGCATGACGGAACGAGTGAGCTTCCCGTCGTCGTCGGCTGGTTCGGTGCACTGGAATGATTCGGATGGCCGCCTCACGGTCACTCTGCCCCGCAGCCCCATGGCTCTGGTGATCGAGCTCTCGTGACCAGCGCACTCGACGCGATTCGCGCCTCGGGCGTGCTCGCGATCGTGCGATCACCCGACGAGCAGTCGGCTCGTGCTGACGTCACGGCCCTGCTCGAATGCGGTGTCGTGACCCTCGAGGTGTCGCTCGTCACCCCGGGGGCCCTGCGCATCATTGCCGATCTCGCCGAGAACCGCGCGTTGACGGTCGGCGTGGGAACGGTGATGACGACCTCGGAAGTCATCGCCGCGGCCGCGGCCGGGGCCTCGTTTGTCGTCTCTCCGTCGCTCGACGACGAGGTCGTGAGTGCCACGCGAGACGCGGGGATGGTCAGCATGCCGGGTGCCGGCACAGTGACGGAGTTCGTGCGCGCGACGGCCCTGGGGGCACACGCGGTCAAAGTGTTTCCGGCGACCGTGTTCGGCCCGACGGGCATTCGAGCCACCCTCGCCGCGCTACCCCACTTGAGCCTTTTTCCCACGGGGGGCGTCACGCTTGCCCAGGTTGACGACTACCTTGCTGCGGGCGCCGCGGCGGTGGGAATGGGCTCTGAACTGGTGCGCGCGGCGAAGGCTGACCCCGACGAGGTCTCGAGCCGCCTCGCGAACTGGCGTTCGCGTTAGCTCAGCGACGTCAGGCTCACGGTCCACTCCAGAGAGGCTCCCGCCGGGATGACGGCGACGCGATCGTTCTCCATAGCGGTCGCGAGCGAGTCGAAGTAGGCAGTAGCCGGCTCGATGGCGATGATGGGCTCGGCCCGGAAGGCGAACTTGTCGTACCAGAGGCCGAGGTATCGGCACTCTCCACTCCACGACACTCGAAGCGCCGAACCGTCGGGGTGCACGAGTACAGCGCTCGAGGCGACCTCATCGGGGTGCACGTAGACCTTGCGATACCCCTCCGTTTCAATTGTGTCGATCGAGCCGAGCTCGGCTGACCAATCGAGCACGGGCAGATCTGCGTCCATGACGTCGACTACACGACGAACAGAACTGGGCAGCAGGATGCGCGTGCCGGCGGGTGCTCGAAACTGCGGGTGCCCTGCCCACAAAAACGGAACGTCGCGCGCTCCCGCGGTCACCGCGTAGTGGAGCTCGAGCCCCTCCGCGGTGGGAGCTATGGTGCGCGTGAATCGATACCCCAGTGTCGGGTCGTCGACGCTCATGCGCGCACCCTCGACCTCGAAGGCTTTGGTCCACAGTTCGCCGTGGTCGGCAAGCGTGACTCCTTCGACGACGCACTCCACGATCGTCGGAGCACACTCGTCCCAGCCGGCCATCTCTGCGCTGAGAAAGTCGTCTCCGGCACGTGCGGGTGCACCGACGGGACGGTCAGGTGCCGCCATCCATTCGTAACCGTGTGCGTCGATGAGTGAGATGATCTTGCCGCCGCGGGTGGGTAGCATCGTGGCCGCGAGCGCCGGGCCCTCGATCGTCACTCGTGGTTCGTCGGTTGGCCAGTGGTTGAGCACGGTCATGAGATTCTCGCTTCGTCGTGATCGATGTCGAGCCGGGGCTTCAGCCTCGAATCGTCAGGCCGCCGTCGACGACGAGGCTTGCGCCCGTGATGTAGCCAGCGGCATCGCTTGCCAGGAACGCGATCGCGGCGGCGACTTCTTCCGGAGTCCCGAATCGTTCCGCGGGGATCGTTGCATAAAGGGCCGCCCGTCCCGCCTCATCGATCAAGCCATCCCAGGCGCGCGTCTCGATCGCGCCCGGCACGACGGCGTTCACGCGAACGGCCGGCCCATACTCGACCGCCAACTGACGGGTGAGAGCCAGAACGCCCCCTTTCGCCGCCGCGTACGCCGAGTGCTCGGCCCAGCCGGCGATGGCATGCACGCTCGCGACGTTGACGATCGATCCGCCGTCGGCGAGGTGATCGTGAAACGCCGTGATCGAACGTCGAACTCCGCCGAGCAGAACGTCGATCTGCCGGCTCCAGGCCACGTCGTTGAGCTCATGTGCGGGGCCCCGCGTGATTGTGTATGCGTTGTTGACGATGAGAGCGACCCGACGATTGGCCGCCTCGCAGTGCTCACGAAGCGCGAGCCACGACGAGGCGTCGGCGACATCGAGAATTGCTGCCTCGGCAGACCCTCCGTCTGCCTTGATCTCGGCGACGCGCGCGGCCGCACCATCGGCATCGATGTCAGCGATCACGATGTGGTGAGCGGTCGACGCGGCCAGAAGCTGCGCTGTCGCCGCGCCGATGCCGTGGGCCGCGCCCGTGATGATCGCTGCGGTGGTCGTCATGGTGCTCCTTCATTCGCTCGCGTCACGCTGAGTCTGTCGCAGGGGGATGGACTCCGGACACCCAGACCTCGATAAAGCGTATTATAGTTGTAGATCGAGGGATGTCGTTTCGCCTAGCTCAATCGTGCGCGCCCTTCAGGCCAGGTGACAAGGAAGACATCGTGAAGCCGCACAACCGACTCAGTGTCCATGACGACGGCGCGCACGTCGTCGTCGACTCGCCCCTCTACCGCTGGACCATGACGCGTAGCGATGCGACGTTCGAGGTGCGGGACAGCAGCGGTCGCCGTGCGGCCCGCGGGCACCTATCACCGGCGATCGCGGTGATCGACGCCGAGACGGGAGAGCGACGAGAGAGCCCGGGCGCGCTCGCGAAGGTCGACGCCGACGGAAACCGTCTGCGACTCGTCTTCGAGGGAGTCAACGGTCACGGCACCGTGGTGTCGGAGTTCGTGTTCTTCGACCAGCACTTCGCCCATGAGCCGCTTCGCTATTCCTCGACTAGAGCCGAGCATGTTGAGACTGCGCTGTGGTACGCCCGATGGAGCGAGTACGGGGCAGTGCCCGGCATGTGGGCGCAGTTCTATGTGCACCCCGGTTCGACCGAGTCGTCAGCGTTGAGCCCGGTGATTCCGTCGAAGATTCGTCTGAGTATCACCTCGACGATCGGCCGAGGCAGCACTGACGAAGAAGCGTTCGCTCAACAGCAGTGGGCATTGCCTCTGTACTTCTGGGGGGCCTACAGCGTTGATGGCTGGGGAAGCTCGAAAGGTGGCTTGACCACCAAGCGCTCGGACGTGCTTGTAGGAGGCCTGACGTCGATTCCGACGGGCGACATCTTTGTGCGCTACTTCGATGAGTATGCGAGCCCCTTCTTGCGCGTGTTCGGCGAGCGATGGAAGACGCACAGCACGCGAGACGGTGAGGTCGTACTCGGGAGCCCGTTCGTGTGGACCTTCGGGGCCACGCATCGCGAGGCGATCGGTGCGTACTACGGCCTGCTGAACGATCTCGGTGTCATCGCACCTCGCGTCGACTCTCCTCGCAAGGCCGAGGTCGTGACGATGTCGCAGTTCAACACCTGGGGTGCGCAGGTAGCCAACGATTGGGCGTCGGCGGATTTGTCGCAGGAGACCCTCGAGCTCATCTATAGCCAGATGGTCGACAGCGGCATGGACGCCGAGATGTTCGTCATCGACGACCGCTGGGAGCGCGAGTACGGCCGGCTCGAGCATGACCCCGAGCGCTTACCGCGATTCGAGGAATTCCTCGACCGAGTGCGGGCGGATGGCCGCGCCATCGGCATGTGGGCCGCGTTCATTCGGTGTCAAGATCCCGAGTCGATGGGTCTCACCTTCGACGACGTGTTGCAAGCGCCGGACGGCATGCCTGTCACGCGGTCACTCTTTGACGACCACTACTACATGTTCGACGTCTCGCGGCCGAAGGTTTGCGAAGTGCTGCGGGAGAAAGCGCATGAGTTCATGCGCCGGTATCGTCCTGACCTCGTAAAGTTTGACTTCGGGTACGAGCTGCCGTCGATGAAGCACGCCGCGCCCCATGACCGGTCGTGGGGAGGCGAGCTCATCCTGCTTAAGTCACTCGAGGTTGTCGTCAGTGCGATGCGAGAGATCAACCCCGACATCGCTGTCATGTATTACAACCTGTCGCCGCTACTCGGCGAATGGATCGATCAGCATTCGACCGACGATCTCTACCTCAACGCCGGCGAATACGCCGCCGAGGTGAACCGACGCCTGTTCTTCAGTTCGCTCCTCGCCGAGTACGGAGTTCCCACCTACGGATCCGGAGGCTACGACTGGGTTGAAGTGCAGGAGATCTGGTTTGACACGGTCGCTAGCGGACCGCTCGGCTCGCTCAACAGCTTCAACGGCGACCAGTCAGACAGCAGCCCGACGCCGACTGACTTTGCGCGCTACCGCGGACTCTCGCAGTTGACCCGCCGCACGACCACGCCCGCCCGCATCGAGGCAATCGGCGCCCGGGTGCACCACGGCTCGCTGACGGCCCGTGCCCACTCGTGGGCGCGCTGGGAAGGCGACGACCTCACCGTCGTGGCGCTGCGCACTCGCGTCGTCAATGGTCAGATCGAACCCGTCGAGCACGCAGACACCGTGCACTCGACCGTGCAGGTGGCGGTCGCGTCGTTGGATGCTCACCGCATCGTTGATGCGGGTCGCATCGGCATCGTTCCGGTTGGGCCCGGGCTCGTGCGCGTCAGGACTCATCGTGCGGGCACGGCAACGGCGACCGCGCATGCGGCGCACGGCAGCAGTGAACTAGTCGTGCGTCGAGACGGCAACTGGCTCGAGCTTGCGGTGAGCCACACCGCCGACGGCGGGCCCATCGACTGGGTCGAACTAGTCGTCGAGTGACTTACAGCGCGAGCACGAGGTAACCGCACGGCCCGAGCTCGGCTCCGCGTAACTGCGCCGACCCCAGCTCTCGGCCGCGGCCGCGAAGGTTCTCAGGCAGGGCTCGAGTTGCCGTGCGCGAGAGATTCACGACGATGACCAGCCCGGGATCGCGCTCGACGATCACGAGGTCTCCCGACGGGTCGCTCTCGGTGTCGAATCGACCTGGCGTGTTCCAGTAACCGGCGGGGTCGCCGCGGAGCGAACCCACGAGGCGAAGCTCGGTCTCGATGCCTTCCTCGCCTCCCGTGAACATCATGTAGGGGCCGTCGAGGGCCATGAAGGTGACGGTGAGGGCGCGCACGGCTTCCACGCCGAACTGCTCGCGCCGCCACTTGGCGCCCCATTGCGGCCACCAGAACGTGTCGTGCGAGTCGATGTGGTGAGCGGTGCGGCTGCCCACCGGCAGAAATGCGTCGCGATCGAGCATCCACTGCATGAATTGGTGTGCAGTTGTGACGCCGCGAGGGTTCGCCTCGGCCGGATTCATGAGCGCGGTCACTAGCCACTGCTCGTCGTAGTTGTAGTTGAGATCCATCGAGCGGCGCAGTAGGTGGCCGGATGGCTCGGTGTACATAAGGGCCTCGGGCTTCTCGCCCTTGATGTCGCGGCGCAGGTCGACGAACAGGCTGACGCAGCCGAGCGGCGAGAGACTGGCGCGTGCGCGAGCCCACGATGACCAGTTGGCGAAGTTGTTGTAGGTCGGGGCGTCAAAGCGAAACCCGTCGATGTCGAGCCTGCGTACGAGGTGCATCATCGACTCGCGGAAGTAGTGTTGCCACCCCGGGTGCCGAGCATCGAACGCTTTCGTGTAGACGCCCGTCACCGCTCCGTCGCTGTTGCGCGAGAACCATTCGGGATGCTCGTCTTGCAGCGAGGTGCGCTGCGGCGAGCCGCCCTTCCAGTGCTCGGCAAAGTCGCGAATGTGCCGCGACCAGGCGATCCAGTAGTTGGTCGAGTCGGACACGTCAGAGCCGAAGCTGTCGCCGGTCACTTCGTTGAGTCGTGCTGCCAACGGCCCCTCCGCGATGCCCGCGAGAGCCATGTCGACCGACTCGTTGTCGAGAACGCCGTGCAGCAGTACGTCGAGAATGACGCGCATGCCCCGGGCGTGCGCAACGTTCACGAGCTCGATCAGCTGCTGCTCGTCACCGTACGAGGTCGAGATGTCGGCGTAGTCGTGCACGTTATAGCTCGGGTACGGCTGGCGCGGCATGAGCTGGATGACTGTGAACCCGAGCGATTGAACCCGGTCAAGGTCGACAGTCAGTTCAGCAATCTCGCGGTAGCGGGTGTACGAGTTACCGCCCCAGAAGTGGGAGGTGCCGATCTGCACCTCGTAAATGTTCGCGGAATTTGCCCACGACGGCTTGATCGGTGGGCTCGACAACCCGCGATGGGCGGCCCAGTCGGGCCACTGAGCGCGGAGGCCGTCGAGGCCGATGGCCTGCAGATCGAGTGTGACGACGGGCACCGAGACGGAGTTTTCGGGGCTGACCGCGGCCGAGAGATTGGTGTCGATCGCGATGCGCACGCCCGAGTCGAGACGCGTGACGACGATGTCGGGAATCTCGGCGTCGTGGGTGGGCCACACCGTGGTCGTCGCGCCGCCTTCTTCGATCGCGATGATGGCGGATGAACCCCGCAACCCACCGAGCGGTGCAACGCCGAGCGGCTCGTCACCGAGCTCGTTCACGGTCACACCGCGATGCACGGCACCACCCGGCACGTGCAGGAGCTGCCGGGTCGGGTCGCCTGCGAGGTCAATGACGATGCGAACATCGCGCACCAGCACCTCCTGCTCGGCCGCGAGCTCGAGCGAGAGCTCAAGGTAGGGCGAGTTCGGCATGAAGGCGTAGACGAGCGAGCCGGTGAGCGACCCCAGGCGCACGGGAACGGCGTAGTCATCGCTCGTGCCGCGGTGAGTGCGGCGCGCGGGGCCTGTCGCGACGAGGTCGTCGAGCGTTTCGACATCGTCGTACCGCAGACCACCTGTCCAGCCACGACCCTCAACGCCGCCGACCGAGGCGCTGACCGTAACAGCGAGGCGACGGCTGAGCGACGACGCATCGGTGCGCGTGATCAGTACGGGCAGTGCGGTTTTCGCATCGAGGTCAACCTCTAACCGCGAGTCGGGGCTGGAGAGTCGGGGAATGAACGTCGTCATGGGGTTCCTTTTGTCGGCACGGTGCGTGCAGCTATCGATCGATCGGGTCGCTGCTGGCGGCAGCGGAGAGTGCGGTGAGGTCGGCGCGTGTGGGTGCGTTGCGCCAGTCACCGCGTACTTCGCAGGCACGCGCACCGCACGCCGCGGCCGTCAGAAGTCGGTCAGCGATCGGGGCACCGAGCAGGGTGTCCGCGAGGAACCCTGCGACGAACGCATCGCCCGCCCCCGTCGAGTCGACGACGGTCGTCGAGAGCGCGGGTTGCCGGTGGCGGGTTCCATCGGGTTCACGCAACCAGGAGCCGTCCGGCCCTCCGGTGATGATCACGGTGCGCGCGCCGAGGGCGCTGAGTGCGGTGGCCAGAGTCTCTGGATCGGCGGGAGCGTCGGGGCCAAGCAGAAGCTGGGCTTCGTCGATTCCGGCGAAGAGAAAGTCGGCGTGCGCCAACAGAGGCAGCAGTGTCTCTGCCGCTTGCGCGCGCGACCACAGCTTCGAGCGGTAGTTGACGTCGAGGCTCACCGGCACGCCTCCTCGAACGGCTGCCTCGACAGCCGTCTCGACAGCGGCGCGGCAACGTGCCGAGAGAGCGAGGGTGATTCCGGTGATGTGCAGCAGGCCGGCCTCGGCGACCGCGTCGATACGGAGGTCGTCGGGTGACAAGCGACTGCCCGCGCTCTCGGCTCGGCCATATGAGACCCGGGATCGCCCCGGCGCGGGGGAGGTCGCGAACAGCAGGCCCGTGGGTCGGTCGGGGTCGACGGTGAGGTCGAGAGCGACGCCCTCACCACGCAACGCGCGGGTGATCGCGCGACCGGCGTCATCGTCGCCGACTCGGCCGATGAAGCGCGCGTGCCCGCCGAGCCGGGCGACACCGACGGCGACGTTGCTTTCGGCGCCGGCGATGTCGAGCTCGAATCGATCGCCATTGCGTGTCACGCCGGTGTCGATCGCTCGCAGCGCGACCATCGACTCACCGAGGGTGACGAGTCCGCCGCTCACGAGGTGCTCGATCGCTGGGCCACGCGGGCGGCGAACGCTTGCCAGGGCGCGAGGTGGTCGCTGCCACCGCGCGGTCCGCTCTGCAGGAGCGGCGCTGACGCGGCCATGAGGTGCGGGGCGAGCAGGGCGGGCACGGCCTGAGCTGTCGACGAGAGGTTCGCGACGACCACGAGGGTCTCGGTTGCTGACTCGCGCAGGTAGGCCATGACCGGCGTCGGGCCCGTGTCGAGCATCCGCGTCGCCCCGTCGGCGATGACGGGTTCGGCGTGTCGCAGGGCGATGAGATCACGGTAGAAGTGGAGCACCGAGGTGGGGTCGTCGCGTTGCGCCTCGACCGTGATGGCGGGCGGATGCTCGGCAACGGGCATCCACGGATCCGTCGACCCGAAGCCGGCATCGGGCGCGGTGCTCCACTGCACGGGGGTGCGCGCATTGTCGCGCGCCGCGACGCGCAACGCGGCGAGCACGTCACTCTCGTCACGACCCGCCTGCGTCGCCGCGCGCAGGTAGTTGACCGAGCGAATGTCGCGCAGGTCGGCCGCAGAGCGAAGGGTCGCGCCCACCATGCCGATCTCTTCGCCCTGGAACACCGACGCGGTTCCTTGCAATAGGTAAAGCGCCAGCGCGACGGCCTTGGCCGAGTCGGCCCAGTGCTCGGGGCTCGGGTCGCCGAAGCGCGAAACGAGGCGCGCCTGATCGTGGTTGTTGCCATAGAGGCTGTTCCAGCCCTGACCGTGAAGTTCTGTCTGCCACCGCTGTAGGTTGTCGCGCAACGCCGGAATGCTGAGCGCCACCGGCGAGAGGCGGTCACCGGGTGCTCGGTCGAGCTCCATGTGCTCGAACTGAAAGACCATGTCGAGCCCACACTCGCGAGCGCGGGTGAGGGTGCGAGCTTGCTCCACAGTCAGCCCAGGAGTCTCTCCGATGCGCACGATGTCGTCGGGCCGATGGGCGAACACTCGCTCGTGCATCTCGGTGAGGTGTTCGGTCAATCGCGGGCCGAAGCGAACGAACGGGCTGGGGTCGGCGTAGCGGTTGCCCGGCAGCACCTCACCGTCGACGAGCTCGTCGGGCTTCGAGATGAGGTTGATGACGTCCATGCGAAACCCGTCGACGCCGCGATCGAGCCACCACCCCATGAGGTCGTAGACCGCATCGCGCACCGCAGAGTTCTGCCAATTGAGGTCGGGCTGCTGTCGGGCGTAGAGGTGGAGGTAGTACTGCTGAGTCGGCTCGTGCCAGGTCCACGCCGGTTCGCTGAAGTACGAACCCCAATTGGTGGGCTCGGCTCCGGGTTCACCGCCGACCGTGCCCGGCCGAGGATCCCGCCAGATGTACCAATCGCGGTAGGGGTTATCGCGCGACGAGCAGGCTTGCTCGAACCACTCGTGTTCGCTCGAGGTGTGGTTGACGACGAGATCCATAGCGAGTCGGATACCCCGCTCGTGCAGCGCGGCGACAAGCCGGTCGAGGTCGTCGAGCGTGCCGAATCGTGGCTCGATATCGCGATAGTCAGAGACGTCGTAGCCGTTGTCGTGCTGGGGCGAGGGGTATACCGGGCTCAGCCAGACGGCATCGACGCCGAGCCACTGCAGGTGGTCGACGTGAGCAAGGATTCCGCCGAGGTCACCGAGCCCATCACCGTTGCCGTCAGCGAAGCTGTGCGGGTAGATCTGGTAGATCGTGCCGGACCGCCACCACAGCCCGTCGGTACTGGTGGGCGGATGGCGATGATCGGCCTCGTGCGACATGTAGTAATACTATAGTAACAGGATGCGCTCGCCACAGGGCTTCGCCGATCAGAAGGAGTGCCGTGATCGCCATCGACTTGACCGACGATGTGGTGCTGGTGATGGGAGGGGGCGGGTCGATCGGCTCTGCGATTGCTCGCACGGCCGCCCGGGCTGGTGCGCGGGTCGCTGTCGCCGACTCGAAGCTTGCCGCCGCTCAGCGGGTCGCGGACGAGATCGTCGCGTCGGGGGGCTCTGCACTCGCGCTGCAGGTTGACCTCACCGATGCCGATTCGGTTCAACAGTGCGTCGACCGTGCTGTGGCCGAGTGGGGCGCGCTGAATTCACTTGTCAACGCTGCCGGCCTCTGGAGCAGTGACGTGAGCGAGCGCATGACCGACGAGATGTGGCAGGCCATGATGGAGGTCAACTTGACCGGCGTGTTCCGCGCATGTCGAACAGCCGCGCCTGCCCTGAAGGCTGCCGGGTCGGGTGCAATCGTCAGCCTCGCGTCGGTGGCGGCCTACGCCGCATCTGGAGAGTCGGCGCCCTACTCGGCGACGAAGGCCGGTGTCATCGGCTACACCGCCGGACTGTCGGGCGAGCTGGCCCCGCACGGCATCCGCGTCAATGCGATCAGCCCGGGGTGGGTCGACGGTGGCTTCACCCACCAGGCCCTTGCGACCGCCGCTGACCCTGACGCATTACGAGCGGCCGCAAATGCACAGCACTTGCTGGGCCGCATGGCGACGCCTGATGACGTTGCCAACGCGGCTGTCTGGCTGTTGAGCGACCTGGCGTCGTTCGTGACCGGCACCGAGTTGCTGGTCGACGGCGGCTACACAGTAAAGCACTGAGCGCATGACGCCTCAACGCACTCCGTGGTGGCAGGCTGGCACGATCTATCAGGTCTACCCGCGAAGCTTCCGTGACTCGAACGGCGATGGCATCGGCGATCTGGGGGGCATTCTCGAGAAGGTCGATTACCTGCGCTGGCTGGGGGTCGACGCTGTCTGGCTGAGCCCGATCTACCGCTCGCCGCAGAAGGACAACGGCTACGACATCAGCGACTATCAGGAGATTGATCCGACGTTCGGCACCCTGTCGCAGGTCGATGAGCTCATCGCGGCGCTGCGCGAGCGAGGCATGCGGCTGATCATGGACCTCGTCGTCAACCACACCTCGGACGAGCATCCGTGGTTCACCGAATCGCGCTCGTCGATCGACAGCCCGAAGCGCGATTGGTATATCTGGCGGTCTCCGCGCGACGGCTTCGCGGCCGGGGAGCCCGGTGCGGAGCCGACCAACTGGGAGTCGTTCTTCTCGAGACCCGCGTGGACTCTGGATGAGGCGACGGGCAAGTACTACCTGCACTTGTTCGCGCCAGAACAGCCGGACCTCAATTGGGAGAACCCCGAGGTTCGGCACGCGGTCTACGCCATGATGCGCTGGTGGCTTGACCGTGGCGTCGGCGGCTTTCGCATGGACGTCATCAACTTGATCTCTAAGAAGTACCCGTTCGGAGACGGTCCGCCGCTCGCCGACACCGGCCGTGGTGACGGTCGCGCGTGGTACTTGCACGGCCCCCGGCTGCATGAGTTCTTGCGCGAGATGCACGACGAGGTCTTCGCGGGTCGCGATGCGGGCATCGTCCGCGTTGGCGAGACTCCCGATATCACTGCGCAGCAGGCCCAGCGTCTGAGTGATCCTGATGAGCGGATGCTCGACATGGTGTTTCAGTTCGAGCACGTGTCGCTCGACCGGGCTCCCGACGATTGGAAGCGCGCGGTGCCCATGCGCCGAGCCAGCGTGTACCGCAATCTCGTGGACTGGCAGGAGGGCCTTGCCGATCGCGGGTGGAACAGCCTGTACTGGACCAACCACGATCAGCCCCGCACCGTGAGCCGCTTCGGCGACGACTCGTTCGAGCACTGGGCGAACTCAGCAAAGACGCTCGCGACCGTCCTCTACCTCATGAAGGGCACGGCCTTCGTGTATCAGGGCGACGAGATCGGCATGATCAACATGCCGTTCGCGAGCCTGGACGACTTCGATGACATCTCGGCTGTCGAGTACATTCGGGCCGCCCTCGCTCGTGGCCGCGACCCGGAGGAATTGCTGGCCAACCTCACACGCACCTCGCGCGACAACGCCCGGACCCCGATGCAATGGACGGCGGAGTCGAACGGAGGCTTCACCTCGGCGACCCCGTGGATGCCGGTCAACCCCAGCAGCGCGTGGTTGTCGGTGCAAAAACAGGAGAACGATCCCGTATCGGTGTTGCATCATGTCCGTGCTTCCATTGCTGCCCGCCGTGACTTGCCGGCCCTTGCTGACGGGCGATTGGTTGCTATCGACACGGGCGACGATCGAATCGTCGCGTACGACCGGATCGCTGGTGAACACCGAATCAGGGTGGTCGCCAATCTCTCGAGTGAGAGCGTTCGCGATCAGCCGGTGATGGCGACCACTGGTCAGTCCATGTCGTCGCTTGCCGTGGGTGAGTTCTCCGCAGAAGAAATCGGACCGTGGGCCTCGCGTGTTTGGACGGTTGAGTGAACTCAGTTGCACGCGCAGAACGCCATCGCGTAGTGGTGACGCGTGCCCTTGCGGATGACCAGCTGGAGGCGTTGCGAACGATCGCCGACGTCTGGACGCCGCCGCACGATCACACTCTGTCGCGCGAAGAGTTGCTGGCCGCGTTGGCCGGTGCACAGGTCGTGATCTGCACGCTTCACGATCGAATTGATCACGAAGCTCTTGAGGCGGCGGGGGATGCACTTGGACTCGTCTCGACGATCTCGGCGGGCACCGATCACCTCGACCTCGCGGCGCTGAGCCAGAGAGGGATCGGCGTTGCCAACACGCCTGGTGCGTTGACTGCCGCGACGGCCGACCTGACGATCGGCCTGATGTTAGCGGTCATGCGCCGCATTGCTGAGGGCGATCGTGTTGTTCGCGCGGGCATGGCGTGGCGGTGGGATCTCGGGTTCATGCTCGGGGACAGCCCCGAGGGTGCAACCCTCGGCATCATTGGCTTCGGCCAGATCGGTAAGGCTGTCGCGCACCGCGCGCGTGCTTTCGGAATGACGGTCCTCGCGTCGCCCTCGCACTCGGGAGCCCGCCGCGACGAAATCGAGACGCTCGAGCTCGATGACCTCGTGCGCACCGCCGATGTGATCTCGCTTCACTGCCCCTTGAACCCTGACACGCACCACCTGATCGATGAACGCCGGCTCGGGCTCATGAAGCCGACGGCCTATCTCATCAATACCGCGCGCGGGCCCATCGTCGATGAGGCCGCACTCGCGCGTGCGCTCGCGTCGGGTGCGCTTCGGGGGGCTGGCCTCGACGTCTACGAAGAGGAACCCCGAGTTCACGCCGACCTCCTCGATCTGCCGAACGTCGTGCTTGCGCCTCACCTCGGCTCAGCGAACGCGACGACGCGGCGCGCGATGATCGATCAGGCCGTCGCGAGCGCGCGCGAGTACATTCTCCAGACGGCTGCGAGGGCTCCGGGTCGCTGATCGTTCCTGAGTTCGCCGTGGGTTGTCTGCGGATTCAGTCCATCGCGAAGAGTGACGCGCCGCCGTCCATCGTCAAGGTCGCCCCGGTCATGTACTCGGCATCGGTCGAACACAAGAAGCTGAAGCCCGCCGCCACTTGGTCAACCGACTGCAAGGTCCCCAGGGGCACGACGCGTGCTGCCCGGGCGGCGTATTGAGGCTCGGTCTCGAGCTGCTGCTTCGCGAGACCGGCGAGCACGATTCCCGGGGCGAGCGCATTCGCTCGAATCCCGTGCACCGCGAGCTCACGGGCTGCTTGTTTGATGAGCATCCCGAGCCCGGCTTTGCTTGCCGTGTAGGCCGTGATCTCGGGCCACGGCACATCGGCGACCCACGAGCTCGTGGCCAACAAAAGCCCGGGCGTGCGGTCGTGAACGAAGCGCTGTCCGGCGGCCTGAAGTGTCAAGAACGCGCCCGTCAGGTTCACGTCGAGCTGTGCCCGCCAGTCGTCTTCAGCAATCTCGAGAAAGGGTGCCGAGCGCACGGTTCCTGCGTTGGCGATGACGGTGTCGAGATGCGGGATGCCGTCGAGAGCTGCGCGAATCGACCCCGGGTCGGTCACGTCGGTGCGGTGATAGCCGAGCGACAATCCTGCAGCCGACGCGGCGCTTGATGCTCGCTCGGTGCCCTCATCGTGCGCAGCGAGGTCGAGCACTGTCACTGAGTGCCCGTCGGCTGCAAGCCTCAGAGCCGTGCCGAGCCCGATGTCTCCGAGGCCTCCGGTCACGGCGATCGTGCGGCGCGAAGAGTCTCGAGTTGCGGCGCGGGCGGCGGTCATCCGGCTCGCCGCTCAGTGACTGCGTCGCGCGCGCGTTGCGCCCGACCTTCGAGATCGCTCGAGGCCTCCGCGAATACGTCGCCGATGAGCGAGCCTCCGAGGCTCACGGCGCATGCGCCAGCCGCGAGCCACGGCACGATGTCGTCGAACCCCACGCCGCCCGACGGCATCGCGTCGAGGTCGGGAAACGGCCCCCGTAGTTCGCGCAGGTAGCTGGGGCGCACCGCTGAGGCGGGGAAGATCTTCACCGCGCTGGCACCCGCCGACCACGCTGCATGGGCCTCGGTCGGGGTCAGTGCACCGCAGAGCACGGGCACCCCGGCTGCGACGCCGAGGGCAAGAACCGCGGGTGCCACGATGGGAGTGACGAGAAACTCTGCCCCCGCATCCAGACTCGCACGCGCGTTCGCTTCGCTCGTCACGGTGCCCATGCCGATGCACGCACTGTCGCCGACACGCTCACGCAGTCGGGGGAGCTCCCGGAGGGCATCCGGCGTCGTCAATGTGAGTTCGATGCACCGGATGCCCGACTCAACCAAGCGGTCGACGATCGCCGCGCAGGCATCGGGGCGCGGGGCGCGGAGCACCGCGACCAGGTGATCCTCGACCGAGAATCGGGGGAGGGGTCGGCTCTTCGGCGAGTTGCCCGGCATGGTCTGGTATTCAGAATTCACGAAACACTACCAATCGTGCATGGTGCCGTCGGTGAGCCGATTGATGGGCAAGTATGCCTGCTCGTAGGGTCGTGCGCGTGCCGCGTCGAGGTCGAACCGCACGCCATGACCGGGCCGATCGCCGAGAGAGAACGACCCGTCGCTGAAGGTGTAGCTGACGTCGAACACGTCGCCAACCTCGGAGGGGTACTGCATGAACTCTTGAATGCCGAAGTTGTTGATCGCGAGGTCGAGGTGCAGCGCCGCCGAGAGGCCGATGGGGGAAATGTCAGAGGGGCCATGAACTGCCGACTTCACCTGGTACAGGGCCGCGAGATCGAAGATTCGGCGCACCCCGGTGATGCCTCCGGCGTGCGATACCGCGCACCGCACGTAGTCGATGAGCTGCTCGCGCATGAGCAGGTGGGCATCGTGGATCGACGTGAACGTCTCGCCGATCGCCAGGGGAACGGTGGTGGCCTGGCGGACGAGTCGGAGTGACTCGGGGTGCTCCACGGGAGTGACGTCTTCGAGCCAGAACGGCCGATACGGCTCCAGGTCGCGGCCCAACCGGCCCGCCTCCGTCGGCGTCAATCGGTTGTGTGCATCGTGAAGCAGGTCGAGTTCGTTGCCAAATTCTGAGCGCACAGCGTCGAAGACCGAGGGCATGTGGCGGAGGTAGGCGGCTGTGTTCCACGATTCTTCGACGGGTCGTGTTCCTCCCTGCGCTGGCTCATAAGGGCCGCTGGAACCTGGTGACCCTGTGCCGTAAGAGGTGGGTAAGCCGGGCACGCCGGTCTGCAGCCGAACCGCGGTGAAGCCCTGATCGATCCGTTCGCGCACCGATTCGATGAGCTGTTCGGTTGTGCGGCCCGTGGCGTGCCCGTAGCCGCGGATCGACGTGCGGCTCGCGCCACCGAGCAATTGGTAGAGGGGCATCCCAGCGCGCTTCGCTTTGATGTCCCACAGGGCAATGTCGATCGACGAGATGGCCGCCATCGACACGGCCCCGCGACGCCAGTATCCGCCGCGGTACAGGTATTGCCAGGTGTCTTCGATCGCGTGCTCATCACGGCCGACGAGCAGCGGAGCCACGTGGTCGCGCAAGTAGCTCACGACCGAGAGTTCGCGGCCGTTCAGCGTCGCATCGCCCAGCCCGACGACGCCGTCATCGGTCGTGATGATGACTGTCACGAAGTTGCGTCCGGGCCGAGAGACGACGACCTCAACGCTAGCGATCATGAGGCTTCCGATCTTTACTGCGAGTGCCGGATGCTCTTTGCGAGCCCCGTCAGCATTGGTCGTTTACTCGTATTGTAGTACTTCATGGCCTTCGCCGGAAGTCACCGTGCTGTTCCCTGGCCCGCCCCACTAGATGCGTGAGGGCAGCGCCGGTTGTCCGGCGACAGCGACACGGGCAGTGAACACTGCTCCGGCCTCGGGCTGAGCACTCGCCTCGACGCCGAGCGCCGAAGTCGTGATGAAAAGCGAGCGCCCATCGGTGCCGCCGAGCGTGCACGCCGTCACCTGGGGAACGGGCAACTCGACGATGTCGGTCAGCTCGCCCGTCGCTGAGTAGCGGTGCACGGCTGAGCCGTTCCAGAGCGCGACCCAGACTCCGCCCTCGGAGTCGAGGCAGAGACCGTCGGGGGTTCCGACCGCGGAGTCGATCTCGACGAGCACATCGTATTCGTGCCAGAGGCCATCGTCGGCGGGCATCCGATATCGGCGCACTTGCTGCGTCATCGAATCGATGAAGACGGCACTCGTGCCGTCCGGGCTGAAGGCCAGGCCGTTCGAGATGGTGAGGCCGTCGAGCACCGTCGTGGTCGAGCCGTCGCGCTCGAGGCGGTGCAACGACCCCCGCCCCGGGGCGGCGTCGTAGGCCATCGTTCCGCACAAGAATCGGCCCTGGTTGTCACAGGCGCCATCGTTCATGCGCACGGTTGGGTCGCCCCACACCTCGGGCAAGGTGGTGAGCTCGCCCTCGGGCGAGAGCAGCGCGAAGCCGCGCTCGACCGCGATCACGAGTCCGCCGCCCTCACGCGGGCGGAAGGCGGCGGCGACCGTGCCGACCGGTCGGCGTTCCACGAGCGCTCCGTCAGCTTCGATCGTCAGGATGTCCCCAGCGAGCATGTCGACGAAGCGCAGTTGGGCTGTCTCGGCGAACCAGACGGGCCCTTCCCCATGCTCGGCAAGGGGCTCGGTTAGACGAGTAGCTGCTGTCGTGGTGACCATGAATTCGACCCCTACCTGCGCCCAGCGAGCGCCTCACGCCCGGCGAAGACGCTTCGCCCGGCCGCGCGTGACTCGATCTCGAGCACGCGGTTCCACTTCGCAGTGCGTTCCGACCGCATTGTTGACCCGACCTTTATTTGGCGAGCGCGCCACCCGATAGCGAGGTCGGCGAGCCAGGTGTCTTCCGTGTCGCCCGATCGGGCGCTGACGACCGTGCCGTAGCCGCCGGCGTGCGCGCGGCGCACCACCGCGGCAGCTCGCGAGACCGAGCCGGTCTGGTTGGGTTTCACGAGCACGGCGTTGGCGACGCCCTCGGCGACCCCGCGTTCGACGCGGGCGTCGTTGGTGGCGAACAGGTCGTCTCCGAGCAACTGCCTCCCGACCCCGATCGAGGCCGAGGCGCTCGCCCAGCCCGCCCAGTCGTCTTCGAACAGAGCGTCTTCGATCGAGCTGATCGGAAACTTCTCGCACCAGCCGGCGATGACCCCGAGCCAGTCATCGGCCGTCAATTCTCGCTGCTCGACGCGCAAGGCGTAGCGCTCGCCTGTCCACAACTGATTGGCCGCGAGGTCAAGCGCGAGGCTCACGTCAATGCCCGGGCGCAGACCGGAGCGCGCGATGCCGTCGGTCACGAGCGCGAGCCCCGCCTCGTTGCTGCCGAGCGAGCCTGCGAGGCCCCCCTCATCGGCGACGAGCGCTGACGAGCCGCCTCGCTCGTCGAGCAAGTCGGCAGTGGCTTGGCGCACGCGCGCCACCCACTCCATGGCTTGTGCGAACGACTCGGCCCCCTCCGGCACAACGAGCACGTCTTGAATGTCAAGCAGCCCGCGCGCGTGGGCACCCCCCGACACGATGTTGACCATCGGCATCGGGATGAGCGGCTCGGGCGAGCCGTCGAGCTGCTGCCACAGGGGGTGCGCGGTCGAGTCCGCCGCGGCGACGAGAGTGGCGAGCGAGAGCGCCAGCACGGCGTTGGCGCCTACTGTGCCGAGATCGGCTCGGGGGTCGGCTGACTCGAGAGCGGCATCCACCGCCTGCTGGTCGGTGGCGTCGAGGCCGATGATGCGATCGCGCAACTCGCCGTTCGCCGAGGCGACCGCACCGAGTACGCCCTGCCCGCCGTAGCGGTCGCCGCCGTCGCGCCGCTCGACGGCCTCATGGCCGCCAGTGGATGCACCCGAGGGCACGACCGCTCTCCCGCGCGCACCATCGGCCAACTCGATCACAGCGGCGACCGTCGGCTTGCCGCGCGAGTCGAGGGCCTCCCACGCGTGTACATCGCGAATGGCTGAAAGGGTCATGAGCGGCTGTCCTCTCGGGAACGGAAGAGATCGTCGAGGCGCACGATGCGACCCTCGAGCGCGAGTGTGGCCAGCCGCTCGACGTGAGCGCTGCCCTGCGGGGTGAGGTATTCGGCGGGCGACTTGCCGTGCACGCGGGCGAGCAGCAACGCGCCGACGTGTCGCAAGGTGCCCGCAACCTCGGGGGTGAGCTCGGGCCCCGCGGCCACGGCGTAGGAGTCCATGAAGGCGTGCGCCGCGCGGTCGAGCGCGCGCGCGTAGCCGGGCAAGTGCACAGCCTTCATGGTGAGGTGGGTGAGCAGGAAAGCGAGATCAAACCGAGGGTCGCCACGGTGCGCCACTTCGAAATCGATCACCCACGCTCGCCCACTCGCGACATCGGGCGGCGCCAGAATGTTCTTCGGCGAGAGGTCGCCGTGCACGAGACACCGGCGGTTCGCTCGCAGCTCATCGGCGAGTTCACCGAGCACGACCCCCCACTCTGGCTTCACAAGGGCGGTGTGCTCGTAGTACGGCCGCAGGCGCAGCTGCTCGAACGGCTCCGTCGCGCACAGCAGGGGGCTCAGCGACGACGTGTCGAGCGTGGCCCGGTGCACTTTTCCGACGATGGCTCCCACCCGCGCGGCGACGTGCTCGCTCACCTGACCGGCCATGAGCTGTGTCTTCCAGTCGGTCCAGTCATCGGGCGCCGACTGCATGGCGAGCACGAATGCCGTGTCATCAGTGAGAATGATCCGAGGCACTCCGTCGTCGACGACGGTCGCTGCGAGCACCATCGCCTCGGCCTCGGTGATGGTGCGCTCTTGCGGCGCCAACCACTCCTCAGCCACCCGCAATCGCGGCAACGACTGCTTCACAATCAGGTCGGTCGACCCGTCGCGGATGCGCAATACGACATTGCTGACGCCCCCACTCAGCTCGGCGGCCGACGCGACCGGCCCGACGAGACCGCGAGCGGCCAGGTACGGCAGCACGCTGTTGGGGGTCAGGAGCTCCGCCGGTGCCGCGCGGTCGAGCGCGCCACCCGACGGCTCAGTAGGTGGCACGACCACCCGACAGGTCGAACGCGAAGCCGGTCGTGAAGCTGCACGCCGGCGAGATCATCCACCCGAGCAGCTCGGCCACCTCGTCGACGGTGCCCGTGCGCCCCATGGGGATCTTCTCCGTCATGTACGCGATCACGTCGGCGGGCTGGGTGTCGAGGAACGGGGTCTGAATCACGGCCGGGGCGAGCGCGTTGATCGTGATGCCGTCTTTCGCATACTCCTTGCCCTGCGCCTTGACCATGCCGATGAGTCCGGCCTTGGTGGTCGAGTAGGCGATCATGCCGGGGTTACCTTCCTTGCCCGCGATCGAGGCGACGTGCGCGATGCGGCCGTAGCTGTGCGGGAGCATGCGCGTGATCGCGGCGGCGCTGACGGCGAGAGCGCCGCGCAGGTTCACGGCGTAGACGCGATCGATGTCGTCGAGGCTCACTTCGTGGCTGCGCACGCCCAGCGGGCCTTGGATGCCCGCGGTGTTGATGACGGCGTGCACCTGACCGAACCGCGCCTCGACCTGGTCGAACGCCGTCTCGATGCTCGCGGCATCGGTGACGTCGGCGGCAAGGCCGACCGCGGTGCCGCCCGCGGCCCCGATCGACGCTGCCACTGCTGCGGCTGCCTCACCGTCGCGGTCGAGGCACGCGACCTGCCATCCGCGGGGGGCGAGCAGTCGAGCAACGCCCGCACCGATTCCCGAGCCGGCGCCGACGACGATGAGGGTCTGGCGAGCATCCGTCATGAGGGCGCCCCGTCGACGAAGACCTGGCGCTGCGCGCCGAGCCGTTCGATGAACACCTCGACGACATCGCCTGCGTGCACAAACTTCGGTGGGGTGAACCCCGCGCCGACCCCCTGCGGCGTTCCCGTGTTGATGACATCACCGGGGTAGAGCGTCATGAACTGGCTGATGTACCGCACGAGTTCGGCGACGGGGAAAATCATGTCGGCGGTCGTCGAGTTCTGGCGAACCTCGCCATTGACGCGCGAGCCCAGGGTGAGCGCCTGGGGGTCGCCCACCTCGTCGGCAGTGACGAGCCAGGGCCCGAAAGGGTTGAAGGTCTCACAGTTCTTGCCCTTGTCCCACTGCCCGCCGCGCTCCATCTGAAACTCGCGCTCCGAGACGTCGTTGCTCACGGCGTATCCGGCGACGTAATCGAGCGGGTTGTCGCTCGGGTCGAGGTAGCGCGCCGTACGCCCGATGACGATCGCGAGTTCGACTTCGTAGTCGGTCTTCACGCTCGCTCGTGGAACGCGCACATCGTCGTGCGGGCCGACGACGGTGTCGGGCGCCTTCATAAACAGGATCGGTTCGTCGGGAATCGGCAGCCCGGCCTCGGCGGCGTGCTCTCGGTAGTTGAGGCCAACGCAGACGATCTTGCCGATTCCGGCCAGCGGCGGGCCGACGCGGTCGTCGGCAGAGAGAACAGGAAGTCCGCCAGCGGCGATGGCCGCGGCGATGAGTGTGAGCGAGCCGGGCGCGAGCGCCTCAGGAGTCACGTCGTCGACCACGCTCGAGAGGTCGAGGATCTCGGTGCCGCCCGCGGGGCGGTCGACGAGGGCGGCGGGGCGTTCGGCTCCGGGGGTGCCGACGCGCATGAGCTTCATGAAGGGGACTCTCCTGACTGCGCCGCGTCACGGTCGTCGCGGTTTGGGTGGATGCTCGCCCGCAGCGATGCGCGGATGTCGCGTTCCGACACTGCGAGCAAGGTGGTCATAGCGGCCGTCGCACCGCGGTCATCACCGGCGATGACGAGTTCCGCGACGTGCTCGTGCAGCCCGAGCCGGTCGGCGAGGGTGCTGCCGTTCGCGAACTGGCCGCGAAAACTGTGCTCGAAGCTGGCGCGCATCGCGTCTTCGAGGCTCGTGAGCATGAGGCTAAGCATGCGATTACCGCTCGCCAGGGCGATGGCCTCGTGAAACGCGAGGTCGGCTTCGTGGTACGCCTGCTCGTCGCCTGTGCCCGCGGTGAAGGCGGCGGCGGCATCGCGCATGCGCTGCACAGCGCTCGCGAGTGCGTCGAGGGCGAGGTGGGGCGCGCGTTGGGCGGCGAGCCCGGCAGCCTGCACTTCGAGGGCGTGCCGCACCTCGCTGAGCTCGAGAACGGTGCGAGGGTCGCGACGGATGAACACGTCGAGATGGCGGGCAAGGGCGTGGCTCGAGGGGGCCTTGACCGTCGCGCGTGCCCCGGCTCGCAACTCGACGAGGTCTTGGCCGGCGAGCACCTTGAGCGCCTCGCGGATTGTCAGGCGACTAACTCCGAACCGCACCGCGAGGGCCCCTTCGGCGGGTAGCTTCGCGCCCGGCGCCAGCTCATCGACGATGAGCCGATCCAGCTCGTGCAGCACGTGGTCGAGGGGGGCCACAGCGCTGTCGCGAAGCACGCTTGGGGAGAACATGCCGCAAACCTATCTGACAGGTTTGATCGGCGTCAATCAAAATAGGTATGATCTAACGCATGACCCGCACCGCGATCGTCACCGGAGGGCTGAGCGGCCTCGGCGCCGCGACGGCCGAGCGCCTCGCGGCCGACGGCATCCGCGTCATCACGCTCGACGTCGCCGAGGGCGCGGACCACCAGCTCGACATCAGCGACGATGCGGCCGTGGCGGCAGTGGCCGCGGCGGTCGGGCCCGTCGACATCCTCGTCAACTGCGCGGGCATCGTTGGGCCGAACAAGCCGCTCATCGAGACGACGGCCGACGAGTGGCGCCGCACGGTCGACGTCAACGTCATGGGCACGGTCGCGACGATCCGCGCCTTCGCGCCGGGAATGGTGGCAAAGGGTTGGGGCCGCATCGTCAACGTCGCCTCGATGGCGGGGAAGGACGGCAACCCCAACCTCGCCGCCTACTCGGCGACGAAGGGCGCCGTCATCGCGCTGACGAAGTCGGTGGGCAAAGAGCTCGCGCAGTCGGGCGTGCTCGTGAACGTCATCGCGCCGGCCGTGATCGACACCCCCATGAACGCGAAGACCGACCCGGCGGTGCTGCAGTACATCACCGACCTCATTCCCATGAAGCGCGTCGGCCGGCCCGATGAGTTCGCCGAGCTCGTGGCGTTCTTGACCTCCGACCGGCTGAGCTTCTCGACGGGCGCCGTCTACGACCTCAGCGGCGGCCGCGCCACCTACTAGAAGGGCCTCACTGATGAAGCTCATGCGCCTCGGCCCCGCGGGTCACGAGAAGCCCGTCGTTCGCGTCGATGACGCCCACTACGTCGATGTCAGCGACCTCACGCCCGACTTCGACGAGCGCTTCTTCGGCGCCACGAGCCGCGGCGGCGGGATGCTCGGTCTCGAGCAGGTCGTCGCGGAGCGCATCGCTGCCGGCGCCGTACATCCCTTCGCCGGCGTTGACGGAACGCGCGAACGGGTGGGCGCGCCCATCGCCCGCCCCCACCAGATCCTCTGCATCGGCCTCAACTACTCGGACCACGCGGCCGAATCGGGCATGCCCGTGCCCGACGAGCCGATCCTGTTCACCAAGAGCCCCAACACCCTCGTCGGGCCGGACGACGACGTGCGCATGCCGCGCGGCGCGACGAAGCTCGACTGGGAGGTCGAGCTCGGCATCGTCATCGGCGCGCGCACGAGCTACCTCGACAGTCCCGAGCAGGCGAAGGATCACATCGCCGGCTACGTCGTCGTCAACGATGTCAGCGAGCGGGCGTTCCAGATCGAGCGCGGCGGGCAGTGGGCGAAGGGCAAGTCGGCCGAGACGTTCAACCCGGCTGGGCCGTGGCTCGCGACGCCCGACGAGCTCGACGACGTCATGCAGCTCGGCATGTGGCTCGACGTCAACGGGCAGCGGCGGCAGACCGGCACGACCTCGACGATGATCTTCGACCCGTTCGTGATCGTGCACTACCTCAGCCAGTTTCTCGTGCTCGAACCCGGCGACCTCATCAACACGGGTACGCCGCCCGGGGTCGGGCTCGGCATGACGCCGCCGACCTACCTGCAGGTGGGCGACGTGATGGAGCTCGGTATCGACGGGCTCGGCGCGCAGCGGCAGGTTGTGATCGCGCCGCGCTGAGCGTTCTCGCTGCCGAAGGGCGCCGGGCGTCTCAGCGCTCGCTGACGACGTCGAGCACCGAGCGCACCCGCGGCAGGGCATCCTGCACCCGCGTCACGAGGTCGGGGCCGTCATCATCGGCGAGCCAGGAATGCAGCTCGCGCACGAACAGCGCGAAGCCGATGGCCGAGAGCACCTCGGCGTGCTCGTCGGCGAAGCCGCGCTCGATGAGCGTCGTCGTGACCGCCCGCTGCCAGAGCGCCTGCTTGGCGAGCTCACGGCCGGCGAGCGAGACCTCGGTGTCGATGATGCGCTGCCGGGCGCGCAGCTCGTCGCGACCGGGCTGCATGACCTCAGCGAGCGATGAGAGCGCGCGGCTCATGAGCGCCTCGGCCGCGACGGGCCCGGTCGGCTCGGCGATCGTGGCGATGAGGTGCGGCATGAGGGAGTCGTCGTCAGAGAAGAGCACCTCCTCCTTGTCACGGAAGTGACGGAAGAAGGTGCGCGCCGTCACGCCCGCCCGCGCGGCGATCTCGTCGACCGTCGTTGCGGCGTAGCCGTGCTCGCCGAAGAGGCTCATCGCGGCGTCGACCAGCCGCGAGCGCGAGTCCTCAGGCCAGCGGGGCATGACCCGATCCTACTCTTGTGTCAGATCATGACATCATCTAGTCTGCGGCTATGACAGTTCATGACATCACTCAGCCCACCGTCCTCCTCACCGGACCGACGAGTGGCATCGGCGCCGGCATGCTGCGCGCCCTGCTGCAGCACCCGGCCCGCCCCCACCTCGTCCTGCTCGCCCGCAATGCGACGGCGCTGGATGCTGCGCTCGACCAGGCGCGCGCCGCCGGTCTCACCGTCCACGGCGTGCGGGTCGACCTCGCCGACCTCGCCTCGGTGCAGGCGGCGCTCGCCGAGGTGCGCGCGCTCATCGATGCCGGCACGATCGCGCCGATCGATGCCGCGCTGCTCAACGCCGGCACGCAGTTCATGTCGCGCGCGAGGCTCGGTGCCCAGGGTCACGAGCGCACCTTCACGATCAACGTCATCGCCCAGCACCTGCTTGTCACGGGCCTTGCCCCGATGCTCGCGCCCGCCGGGCACGTCGTCGTGATGGGCTCGTCGACGCACCGCGGCAAGAAGCAGTCGTTCAACCTCATCCCCGACCCGCAGTGGCAGGCGCCCGCCGCCCTCGCGACGGCCGACCCGGCCGAGGCCCCGACCGAGGCCAAGGGTCGCGAACGCGGCGGCATCGCCTACGCCTCAAGCAAGCTCGCGCTTGTCACGGCCGCGCACGTCTGGGCCGAGCGCCTCGGCGCGACCGGGCGCCGCCTCAACATCTACGACCCCGGGCTCACGGTGCGCACGGGTCTCGTGCGCGACATGTCGGCGTTCCGCTACTGGGTGTGGCGCTGGATCATGCCCGTCATGGCCCTGCACCCCAAGGCGACGACGGCGCGCATCACGGGCCGGCACGCGGTCGAGCTCGCCCTCGGCGACGCGCACGCCGGCGCGCACGACGGCTACATCGAGATCGGGCAACGGACGCAGGCCGAGCAGGTTACTTACGACCCCGAACGGCAGCGCGAGCTCATCGGCTGGCTCGACTCGACGATTGCGCCTTATCTTCCTTCCGCTCCGGATGCTCACCGCGCGCCCGGCGCCGACCACCGTCACACCCAGGAGGCCTGAGGTCGTGCTGCTCGTCTAGCTGCTGCTCAACATCGTCGTGCTCGTGCCGGTCGTCGGTTCGCTCGCGGCCCGCGCGCCGTGGGTCGCCCGGGCCTGGGGAGACCGCACGCCCGCGCGGGACATCCTGCTCGCCATCTACATCGCGATCCTGGCCGCCTCGATCGCGCTCCTCGCCGTGGTGGCGGCCACCGGGCCGTCCGTCGCGATCGAAGCGGCGGCGGTCTCGCTGTTCGCGGTGCAGATCGTCTACAAGGTGCTGACCGCGGTGACGGTGCGGAATGCGCTGCGCAACCCCGTCGTGCTGTCGAACCTCGGCATCGCCGCGGTGCACGGGGTGACCGTGGCGACGCTCGTGCCGACGCTTCTCGGCTGACCCGTGGACGACTCCCACCGCCATACCGACCGACCAGTCGGTCGGTATGGCACAATGGCGGGGTGAGCGCCCGCGACCTTCTCCTCGCCGCTGCCCGACGACTCGTCGCCGAGCAGGGCCGACTGCCCTCCCTCGACCAGCTCGCCCGCGAGACCGGCCTGTCGAAAGGAGGTGTCACCCACCACCTGCCGACCCGCGCGGCTCTCGTGCACGCGCTCATCATGGCGGTCGTCGACGAGACCGATCGAGCGCTCGAGGCCGCCGCGCGTGACGGGCAGGTGGTCGCGACCTGGCTGGCGCTGTCGAGCGCGACCGTCGTCGGAGGCACCTCGATCACGGCCCTCGCGCGCGTCGCACTGGATGCCCGGGAGCAGCTCGGCGACATGGCCGACGCGATCGCGGCAGCGGCCGAGCGCTGGGAGGGGCTGCTCGCCGCCGAGCTCGGCTCGGCCGAGAAGGCGCGCATCGTGCGTCTCGTCGGCGACGGACTCCTGCTCGGTCAGCTCATCGACGACCGCGCTCCGGCCCTGTCGCTCGAGGAGCTGATGACGGTGGTCGGAGGGCGCCCATGAGCGCCGACCTCCTGCTGCTCATCGCGGGTCTCGCGCTTCTCGACTCGCTCAACCCCGCGACGATCGTGTCGGTCGCACTCATCTTGCTCACTGCTCAGCGACGCCCCGCGCTGACTGCCGCGGCGGTCGTCGCGGGTGCCGCCCTCACCGTCTTCACGGTCGGAGCGGTGCTCTTCCTCTCGGCCGGCGCGATCTCCGGCGCGGTCGACGGCGTTCTGCTCGGACTGCGTTTCGTGGCGTTCGGGGCGGCGGGAACCGCCCTCGTCATCGCCGGCATCCGACGCCTGCGTGACCGCCCCCGTCGTCCGCTCGAGCTGCCCCCGTGGTTCCGCCCCGCAACCGCGCTCCCGTTCGGCATCGTCGTCACGGCGGCTGACCTGCCCAACGCGTTCCCCTACTTCATCGCCATCGAGCGGATGCTCGCCGCGAGCACCGCCCCCGTGACGGGTCTGCTCGTGCTCGCCGGCTACGCCGCGCTCTACTGCGTGCCGTGCCTCGTGCTGCTCGCCATCGGGCTCGTGAGCCGGGAGCGCACGCGGTCGTGGCTGCAGCGGGTGACGCGTCGCTTCACCGAGGGGGTCGTGCGGCGCTCCGTGTTCGCGGCCGTGCTGCTGATGCTCGCGGGGGTGGGGGTGGCGAGCATCCCATTCAGTCTGTTTTTCGTCGGCTGACGACGAGTGCCCCGCCGCGACGACCACCACAGCGTCGCGACGGGGCCCCGCCCCGGTCAGCCGCGCGGAACGAGCCGCTGCAGCTGGGTCACGTGCCCCGGCTCGAGCTCGTCGAGCGAGCGCACGCCGAGCAGCTTCATGGTGCGGGTGATCTCACCTCCGAGGATCTCGATGGCGCGATCGACGCCCGCGCGCCCGCCGGCCATGAGGCCGTACAGGTAGGCGCGGCCGATGAGCGTGAAGCGCGCGCCGAGGGCGATCGAGGCGACGATGTCGGCGCCCGACATGATTCCCGTGTCGAGGTGCACCTCGGTGTCCTTGCCGACTTCGCGGACGACCTCGGGCAGCAAGTGGAACGGGATGGGCGCGCGGTCGAGCTGCCGACCGCCGTGGTTCGAGAGCGTGATGCCGTCAACGCCGAGCGCGGTGAGTCGCTTCGCGTCGTCGACGGTCTGCACGCCCTTGACGACGAGCTTGCCGGGCCACTGCTCCTTGATCCAGCGCAGGTCGTCATAGGTGACCGTGGGGTCGAACATGGCGTCGAGCAGCTCGCCGACCGTGCCGTTCCAGCTGGAGAGGCTTGCGAAGGCGAGCGGCTCGGTGGTGAGGAAGTCCCACCACCACCACGGGCGGGGGATCGCGTTGACGATCGTGCCGACCGTGAGCGCCGGGGGGATCGAGAAGCCGTTGCGCTTGTCGCGCAGGCGCGCGCCGGCGACGGGCACGTCGACGGTGACGAGCAGGGTGTCGTAGCCCGCGGCCGCCGCGCGCTCGACGAGCTGCATCGAGCGCTCGCGGTCCTTCCACATGTAGAGCTGGAACCAGTTGCGGCCCTCGGGTGCCGCCGCTCGAACATCCTCGATGCTCGTCGTGCCCATGGTCGACAGCGCGAACGGGATGCCCGCCGCGGCGGCCGCGGACGCCCCCGCCACCTCGCCCTCGGTGTGCATCATGCGCGTGAAGCCGGTGGGCGCAATGCCGAAGGGCAGCTCGACGCGTGAGCCGAGCACCTCCCAGCCCGTGTCGACCCGGCTCACGTCGCGCAGGATCGCGGGGCGGAACTCGATGTCGCTGAAGGCCTGGCGCGCGCGGGCGAGGCTCAGCTCGCCCTCGGCCGCGCCCTCGGTGTAGTCGAACGGCGCCTTCGGCGTGCGGCGCTGGGCGATCGCGCGCAGGTCGGCGATCGTCAGCGCGCTCTGCAGGCGGCGCTTCTTGCCGTTGAGCTCGGGCGTCTTGAACCGCATGAGCGGTGCGAGCTCTTTGGGGCGGGGGAAGCGGCGTTTCACCATGGGGTCAGTCCTCTGCGTGGTTCTGGTCAGGGTGCTGGGAGTCGTAGCGGGCGAGCAGGCGGTCGCGCGCGCCCTCGATGTGGGCGCGGGTGAGCGAGCCGGCGCGCTCGGGGTCACCGGCCGCGACGGCGTCGAGAATGCCCTGGTGTTGCGTGACGACATCGTCGAGCGCGAGCAGTCTGTGGGCCTGTACCTGGCCCGTGCACAACTCGATCTCGCCCATCAGCAGGGCGTGCAGTCGGGCGAGCCGGGGGGATCGCTGCGCCTCGACGAGGGCGCGGTGGAAGGCGATGTCGGCGCGGGCTAGTGGCCCCGAGCGGTCAGCAGTCGATGCGTCCGAAGCGGCGTCGACGAGCATCCGCTGCGCCGTGATGGCCGCGATCGGCACGACGCCGTCGGCGGCGAGCGTGCGCAGCGCGGCCTCTTCGACGATGGCGCGATTGGCGTAGAGGTCGACGATGTCGTCGCGGGTCAGTTCGGGCACGCACGCGGTCTTGTGCGCCTCGCGCCGCAGCAGCCCCTCGGCGACGAGCCGCTCGAGCGCGACCTTGGCGGTCGGGCGCGCGACGCCGAAGCGGTCGGCGATGGCCTGCTCGGTCACGGCGGTTCCGGGCGCTTCGCGCTGGCTCAGGATGCTCTCGCGCAGCGCCTCGTAGACCGCATCGGGCACGCGCGTGACGGAGAGGGCGTCACTGCTCATGTCGGCGACAGTAGCAGATTGTTATACAAGTACACGAGAGCTTGGTGCCTGGGCGCAGTGTGCTGACGCAGTGCCAGTGGGAGATTCGAGTGCGGCTGCGGGGACCCCGTAGAGACTGTTCTCCGTCGGGCTCCCCTTCACTAGCATCGGCAGCGCACAGAACGTGCGTGCGCCGAAACCTGGCGGAAAGCGCTGAAGGCAACCTGTCGGTAGGGGAGGCCGCTTAGCCCGAGTGGAGTCGGCAATTGCCGATCCCACTCGGGCATGCAGCGTGGTGGCTTCAGATCCCATTAGTGTCCGTGACGGTCGTTCAGGAACCGAACCGCCACTGCTGGTTCGTCGTTCCCGTGTACGTCGACTGATTGACATTGGCGCCGTCGCCGAGTGCGCTCGAACCGCCGGCAACTTGGAGGACTTTCCCGCTGAACTTGTTGACAATCTTGTAAGTTCCGGCGCCTGTCGACACGATCTGCCAGAGCTGATGGTCATAGGTGCCAAGGTCGGTCCATTGATGGACGTTGGCGCCGTCCAGGGTTGAGTTCGTTCCGCTGAGAGAGAGCAACTTGTTGCTATTCACGTTCCTGATCTCGTAGTAACCGGAACCTACGCTGGACACGACCCAACGCTGCGCGGGGACGCTGAAGTCGGTCCACTGCTGCACGTTCGCACCGTCGGTAGTCAAGCTGTTGTCGACGCTGAGTAGCTTTCCGCTGCTGAGAGCTCCAATTTCAAAGGTCGCGCCGTCGACAATGCCCGTCGTAGGACTGGTGCTGAAAGTCACCGTCGCGTACCCCGGAAGCGTGTACGTGAACGATCCTTGGTTATTCCATGTGGTGGTGAACGTTGTGGGAGTACCGTTGTTGTTGTAGGCCACGAGCGCTTCGCTGCCATCCGCATTCTGGAAAGCGCGAGCCCAGACTCCTCCTCCATCGGTCGACCCGACGTGGGTAGCATCGGGATGGACGAACTTGGAGAACTGTCCGAGCTGGTAGAAGTTACTCGTATAGCTCGCGGATTGGGTCAAAGGGTCAACGGTCACGAGGCCGTTGCACCCGCCGCATCCCAGGCCTATCTTTGGACCTCCAGCGGTATCGGTGGCGAGGTTCCATAGCTGAACGCCGCTAGCCCCGTTGTAGATGGAAATCAGGGCAAGCTGAGCAGCGTTCAATCCCACCCAAGGCGCGCCGGTGGAGCACTCCGTCACGTACGTAGGCTTGTCGGGAGCCAGGGCAGCGACAGAAGGCAGGTCGTCCAGGCTGCCTTTATAGCAGTGCCATCCGGTGGCATAAATCTTGCTCTTTACGTTGGCGTCGTTGAAGAGGGTCGTCGCATACGCCACGTCAACTCCACCGGTGTCGCCGCCGATGATCTTTGTCGAGAGTCCCGCGTCCGCCAAAGCTGGTGCGAGATTGTTCTTGATGTAACTGGCTGCGTTCTCTGCAGAAAGAAGCATGCCGGGGTAGCCGTTAGCGAAATGCTCTGGCTCGTTTTGTGGTGTGATTCCCCACACGTCAATTCCCGCCGCAGCATAAGCTTGCAGGAACTTGGTCTGGTATATGGCCATCGGACCGTACATGCTGGGCAGCAATGTGCCGTTAGTGGATCCCAACATCGTGTTGTCGGTCTTCATCCACGCGGGAGGGCTCCACTGGCTGGCGAAGAGCTTCATCTGTGGGTTGAGCGCCTGCGCCTGCAGGATAAGCGGAATCGTATATGCCTCGTCGTGCGCAATCGAAAAACTTGAGAGCGTAGGGTCAGCCACTCCGGCGTTGTCGGCATACGAATAGGGGCCCGGGTTGGCAATCGGAGTCGCCGTGAAGTCCGAGGATCCAATCGGTACCCGCATGAAGGAAAGCGCGATTCCATTTCCTGAGCGAGTAAACAGGTCGTTCATCACTTGCGCGTAGGCAGCGCTAGAGAGTTGGTTCTTAAGAACATAGGTGGATGTGTCAGTGAAGGCCGCGCCGAATCCATCCACCTTCTGAAACTTCGTAGCGTCGTTGATGCTCAGATTTATCGAGCCCGAAGATACGGGTCCAAGCGTGATGCTCGGCAATGACGTTAGGGCCTGCGAAAGGTCTGAGGTGGTTTGTGTGACAGATATCACGGTTGTGGCTGCGGAGGCATTTTCAGCTCCGCTGGTGACTCCAGCCCCAATGAGCAGTGCTGTGGCTGCGACTGAAGCGCAGGCAATCCGCACACGACGGACAATTTTCATGGCCTTCCCTTTCCCGATTGCCACCTTTGGCAATCGTTGTCTATGGCGGCTTCTCACTGCTCCGCCGCGCACACAAGGGCGCGGCGGAACTCTGGCGAAGTGTGTCGTAGGCGCCTCTTTGATCGCAGGCAGCCTCGCAGCTCGGGTGAAGTCGGTACGTGCCAAACCCACCCGAGCTGCGCGTGGCGGGTTCAGAAGCCCGCTGTTCCGTTGCGGTTCATCTAGGAGCCAAACCGCCACTGCTGGTTCGTCGCCCCCGTGTACGTCGACTGATTGATGTTCGCACCGTCGGTGAGCAGGCCACCATCGACTTGGAGGGCCTTTCCGCTGAACTTATTCACAATCTTGTACGTGCCGACCCCGGTGGAGACTATTTGCCAGAGCTGATGGTCGTAGGTGCCAAGGTCGACCCATTGATGGACGTTTGCGCCATCAAGCAAGGAGTTCGTTCCGCTGAGCGAAAGCAACTTGTTGCTATTCACATTCTTGATCTCGTAGTACCCCGAACCTACGCTCGTGACGACCCAGCGCTGCGCAGGGTAGCTGACGTCTGTCCATTGGTGGACGTTCGCGCCGTCAACAGTGGAACTGCCGTCAACGCTTATCAATGCGCCACTGTGAAGCGCTCCAATCTCGTAGGTCGCTCCGTCGACGATGCCCGTGGTGGGAGGAGCAACCGTGTACGGGCCATTGCCTGTGCAGGCTGCACGAGACATTCCGTAGCAGCCAGGGATCCACCGTGTCTGCCCACTCTCGTAAGCCCCGATGTCCGGTGCTGAGCCGGCAAAGCCGTCGGTGATCCCCGGTACCGGTGTGCCCGCATTCACTGCTGGTGAACCTGCCTGCAGCGTGTAATCTTGGGCGGCCGAGTTCACAAACAAGGGATTCGTGGTCGAGAACAGGTTGTTCGAGCCAGTTCCAGGCCCCGGTAGTGAGGTGTTGCCGCGGAAGATGTTGTTCTTGTACGTGTCTGGAAGCGGAAATTTCTCCGATGTTGCTGGGCTGACGAAAGTGTTATTGAAAACGCCCGTATTGCCCGAATAAGCGACGGAGTTGTACGACCTGAGCACGTTCCAAATGACGTTATGATGCACTGTTCCGTTGCGGACATATTCATCGATGTAGACCCCACCGTGTCCCCAGTCTCCTGCGGTGTTCGGCACGTCGCGACTGTCATGAATCCAGTTGTAGCTGGCCGTCGTGTTGGTGAGATCAATGGTGTTGCTGTTTCCTGGTCCGGCGACGTAAATTCCGGCGGAGTCGTACGTAAGCCGGTTGTAGTCGTAAATGTGGTTGTATGCCATCACAGTATTGGTGAGGCGATACCCATTTCTGTGCGAAGTGATGTTGATGCCGCTTCGCCCGAGGTCCCTCATGGTGTTGAACGTGACCATGTGCCCGCCGCCTTGGGGTGCGCCAGAAACGAGGAGCCTATCGCCGTATCCATCTGAGCCACCGATGATCATGACTCCGGCGGAATGGGATCCGTTGTAATTGACGTTCTGGATGAGGTTGTTAGTCACCGTGTTGTTTCGGCCGCTCAGGGTGACGCCGTTCGCTGAGCTCCAGTTGATGGTGCTGTTGCTCAGAGTGTTGCGCTCACCGTAGAGAATGATCCCGCTGTCGTGGGTGCGAGCGTCGTGAACTGTGCAGCACGCGTCCCACTGGGTTGCTACCGTCTTCGCCGTAGGTATCGGCTGTGTCACGTTGTGCGAGACGTACTTGACATCCAAGCGGTCGAGGACAATGTCGGAGCTCGCCGGGTTGGTCTTCACCGTCGAGGAGAAGATTCCGAGCCCTTCCACGCGAATGTGGGACCGATTGCTGAGGTCGAATGCCAAGTCCCGCTTCTTTGCAGAAACATTGGTGGGCACCGTTCCCGAAGGGGGAATCATGTACAGCATCTGCTCGCTAGGGTTGTAGAACCACTCGCCCGGCACATCGAGCGCGGCGAGCTTCCCAACGATGTAGTACTTGTTTCCGTTGGCGTCCGGCAGGCCCGCCGGACCCGTCCACGTGATGGTGCTTCCCGAGTTTGACGTCACTGTCCCTGTGCGGCTGAACCAGCCATGGAGGTTGACGAGTGTCGCACCCTGCCAGTAGTTGTTGGCAAACCCGGAGAGACTCGTGTCGCTCCCGGAAATGCTCTTCCAGTTTCCGCCGGTTACCGGAACGTCAGCCCCGTTCGTCCATGCAGAGACAGTCGATAGGCCTGGGTTGAGCAAGTTGGCGGCAGAGCCTGTGTTCGGCCACCGGGCTTCGAGAACTTGCTCTTCGCCTACGAAGACCTGATTTGCGAACAGCGACGTGTCATAGCCCGCGGCGAGGTCTGCCGGGGCCCGGTAGATGGCACCCGAGTACTGGGTCCAGCCAGAGATAGAGTCGGCGCCGCTGATCACAACGCGCTCGGTCCCATAGCTGCGGTAGGTGATGGGAGCGCTCGCAGTACCACTTTGCGCGGGAGTTACGGTTTCTCTGTAAGTGCCCGCGCGAACCGTGCACACGTCGCCAGCGGCAGCCACGCTCGCGCACTTCTGGACTGTTAGAAAAGGTGCCGAGAACGTTCCGGGGTTGGTGTCCGATCCAGTTGTGGCCACGAATCGCTCGACACCTGCAGCTCGTGCGGGCAAAGGCTGCGATACAACAAGGCTAACGATGAGGCTAACGAGAGCCAACACTGACGCAGCCTTTAGCGCTCTGGCAGGCGGCGACTTCGAGAACTCTCCTGGCGCGGTCGACTCGTGACCTTCTCGGCGAGCGAGGCCGAGGGGATGAAAGCTCAATAGACCCATGGTTGTACTCCTCTTTGAATACATTCGTCCGATTCGTGTTCGGTTAGGTAGTCGCCTACTCGGATGCTCGTTCAGTTGAGTAGATCGGTGAAACGCTTCACCAAAATGAACCATGAGTCAGCTTGAGACGCAATCCCCACATTCGACCGATTGTGGTAAACATGTTTACATGGAGCCCAAGTCCTTCCCTCCGCGAAGCCCAACAATGAGGGAAGTCGCGTCATTGGCCAACGTGTCCGTGGGGCTCGTTTCTCAGTTCCTCAGTGGACAGAAGCGGGTCTCCGAGGCAACCGAGGCGAGGATCAGGGAAGCCGTGCGCACGCTTCGATATATTCCGAACGCTGGCGTACGGGTCATGCAAGGACAGCGCAGTAAGTCGATCGCGCTCTTGATTCCCGATAGCTTGAACCCCTTCATCCTTGAGGTCTCGCGAGGAGTAGAGGATGTTGCCCTCGCCCAAGGCCTCATGGTCGTGACATGCAACACTGACGGTCTACCCGAGCGTGAGGCGGCGTTCGTTTCGGTGCTCGCTGAAATGCGAATCACTGGCGCCGTAGCCATGGCAATGACTGAAGATGAAGAGTCGATGAGCCATCTGGAACAGAGTGGAGCCTCGGTTGTCCTCATAGGCGCGCACTCCCCTCGCTTTCGCTCTGTCCAGACCGACAACGTCGCCGGAGGACGCCTAGCCATGGAGCACCTCCTCTCGAAAGGTCATGACAGGTTCGTCTTCTTCGGGGGGCCAGGAGCTGGGCCCCAGATCGAGGAGCGATTCGAGTCAGCGAGGGCTACGCTCGCGAACAAGGCACCATCGGTGTCCTGGGAACGGCACGACGCTGACGGCAACGACAACCGAACCCGCCTGGCTGCGGCGCACCGAATTCTCGACAACCATCGCGATGCAAGGTTTGCCGTGTTTTGTGCCAATGACCTCCTTGCCCTGGCTCTCGAGAGCGCTGCGCTTCGCCGTTCGATCGCCGTTCCCGAACGACTTTCTATCGTTGGGTACGACGACATCGAGGCCGCCGAGTCCGCGGTGGTGCCACTAACGACCATCAACCACTCTGGGCGTGAACTCGGCCGGCTCGCCGCGAGCGCCGCGCTTGGCCAGCCAGCCAACTCCGCTACGCTGCCCGCGCCGTTCCTCGTGGTTCGCAACAGTACGTAATCGATCCTTGCCCTTGTGCGGACCCGAGCGTTGCGCATCAGGCTGTTTGAATTCCATCGGCGTGTTCCGACACATGATCACTTGGATAGATCAGTCTCATGGCACGTCGCAATACCTAACCGCGCGAGCTCCGTGAGCACGCCGTGCGCATTCGTCAGCGTCTCGGTGAGCTTCCGTTGTAGGCCGCGTGTTCTGGTTGGCATGAATCTGCATGTTGACAGATTGATGGAAGAGATGAAACGATTCAAAGCCAGCGATGAACTGTTTCACTTCAGTCGCGGACCGAGCCGTTCGAAGGAGAACAATGACGACCTTGACCACCACCGGTACGGACGCCACGGTGCGTGACCGCATCCAGGGCTGCTGGCTCGGTAAGGCCGTTGGCGGCACGCTCGGCCAGACGTTCGAGGGGCTTTCTGGGCCGCTGGAGGCCGACTTCTACTTCCCGGTCCCTGACGCCATGGTCCCCAACGACGACCTCGACCTCCAGGTCGTCTACGCGGTCGTACTCGACAAGCTCGATGCTCCCGTGGTCGACCGGCACATTCTCGCGAGCGCCTGGCGCGACCACGTACTTTTTCCTTGGAATGAGTACGGCGTCGCGTTCCGCAATCTCGCCGAGGGTCTCGAGCCGCCGCACACTGGGTCGTACGACAACTGGTTCACCTGCGGAGAAGGCGCGGCAATCCGCTCAGAAGTCTGGGCTTGCCTCGCTCCGGGCAATCCCGACCTCGCCGCCGCGTATGCCTACGAAGATGCTTGCTTCGACCACGAAGGCGACGGCATCTACGCCGCCCAGTTCCTCGCACGACTCCAGTCCCTCGCGTTCGTCGAGTCTGACGTCGACGCGCTCATCGACGGCGCCCTCGCGGGAATCCCCGCCGACAGCGGTATCGCCTCGGTCGTCGTCGACACTCGTGATTGGGCGCGCGAGCATACCGACTGGCGCGAGGTTCGTACGCTGATCGTGGAGAAGTACGGTAGCCAGGACTTCACCGACGTGCGTCAAAACACCGGTTTCGTCATCCTCGGTTGGCTGCATGGCCGCGACTTCTCAGAGGCGATCCTCATCACGAACAATTGTGGAGAGGACTGCGACAGCTCGACAGCCTCAGTCGGCGCGCTACTGGGCATCCTCGACCCCGGTTCCATCGAGCAGCGCTGGCTGGCGCCGATCGGCAACGACCTCGTGCTGAGCCCTGAGATCGTGAACCTGGAGCACCCAGCGACCTTGGACGAGTTCACCGACCTCGTCATCGACCTCGGGCGCCGGCTCGGCGGGGCCGCCCCCACTGCGACGAGTGCGCCCTTCGACCCGGAGACGCGGCGGATCCCCGTGAGGCTGGCGCACTTCAACACCGTGTTCTCGGCCGAGCGTTGGAATGATCGCGACCAGTCGGAGCTCCCCACTATCGGGGGTTCCTTGCCGGACCTTGTTTACGTCAACAGTGACTTGCCCGGTACCTGGGTCCGCAAGCCGCGAACCGAGTTCGAAGATCGACTCCTCATGGTCGAGTACTCGCTGAACGGCCGCGGTCGTCGCCAGGTTCGTCTCATGATCAACAGCACTGAGGACTACCGGGTATGGATGGACGGGCGGTTTCTTCACGGAACTCAGGGCACTGGCCTGTTCTGGCCGGCCCCAAGCATGCCTCCGGTAGGTCAGTACATCGACTTTGAACTCGAAGATGGCCAGCACACCCTGTCGCTGGCGATCAAGCGACCTCCCGCCCACCGCGACATAGCCCAGTGGGTCACCGCGCTCGTCGAGCGACCCAGCATGCTCTGGATTGAAAATGCGCTGCGCCCCTAGGCGCCCTGAGGGTGGCGTGCTCACGGCACGGGCTGACACTCGCCCTCAAGGGTCCCCCAACCCCTCGGCACCTAGCCGAATAGATCATCGTGCTCGTCGAACTCCCGAGCGCGCTGTGGGTCGAATCGCCTTTCGACCACCATTCAACAGAGAGTTCAGCTTTACTCCATCCACAGCTACAACGAAGTAACAGGAGAACCCATGTTCAAGAGAAAGGCGGGATTGTCGCGTGTTGCGGCGGTCCTAACTATTGCCCTCGTGGGCAGCCTTGCCGCGTGCAGCACCAGCGGCCCCGCTGTCGACGCGAATGCCGAGCAAACCATCAACTGGTGGTCCTGGAACCCCAACGTCGCCGATGCTCAGCCCTACATCGACGCGTTCGAGGCGGAGAACCCGAACATCACCGTGGTCCACCGGTACATCGAGTACTCCGACTACGTCAACACTGTGCGGCTTGCCGCCACCACCTCCACCGGCCCGGACGTCTTTGGTGTGCAGGTTGGTTCGTTGACCGAGCAGTTCGCACCGCTCGCGGTTGACCTCGCACCCTACGCGGAGGAAGCCATCGGCGCCGATTGGACCGACAAGCTTTCGGCCAGCGACCAGCTGACATTCGAGGACAAGCAGGTCGGCATGCCCTGGATGGTTACCGGGGCTGGACTTGTCTACTACAACAAGACCCTTTTGGACGCTGCAGGACTTTCGGCGCCCACCAATCTCGACGAGTGGAAGAGCGTCTGCGAGGCTCTCGATGGAACCGACACCGCGTGCTTCGTTCACGGGGCGAAGGATGCCTGGGTGGGCCTGGATGTGTTCCAGGCGATCTCCAATCAGATCGCTCCCGGGGAGTTCTACTCTGCCATCGCCGGCGACTCACAGTTCGATAGCGAGACCTTCGTAACGGCATTCACGACGTGGAAGAGCCTCTTCGACGACGGAATTATGCAGGAGGGTGCGCTTGGCGTCGCGCAGTATCCAGACGCGAACGATGCGTTCACTTCGGGGAAGGCCGCGATGATCGCTCTGGGCACTTGGGCGAACAGCTACATGACTACTGATGGTCTTGCTGGCATGGTTGAAACCTTCGGGGATCCGGCTATCGCCGACTTCGAGTTCCTCCCGATGCCTTTCCCGGCTGTTGTTCCCAACGCCACGACTGGTGCCCTCTTCGGAGGCCCGGACGTCGGTTGGGCAATCTCTGATGCCAGCGAGAAGAAGGATGCTGCGTGGACGTTTGTGCAGTTCCTCACCGCGAGCGAGTCGGGGCAGACGCTGATGGGGAAGACCCTGCAGCAGCCGGCTTTGAAGTCTGTGCCGGTGGACCTGAGCGGCATCACCACCGAGGCTCAGAAGGCAGCCATGGGAGAGCTCGCGATCAAGCTGGGCGACCTCATTGGGGCCCGGCAGATTCCGAACCCCGACATTGAGACGGCAATCGGTAACGCGCTGTCTGCCGTCGCGGCGGGTACCCAGACCCCTGAGGATGCAGCTAAAGCGGTTCAGGCCGTCATCGACTCGGCCGGATAACACCTCAATACTGTGAGGGGGAGCGGTTGCGATTTTGGGCCGCTCCCTCTTACCAACGACCGGGACCACACAAATGAAGGTTTCAAGAAACGGCGCACCGTGGCGTCGAGCCGTCACCCCTTATCTCTACTTGCTTCCCGGACTCATTCTGATCGTTGGCGTCGTGTACATCGGCATCGGCTACACCGGGTGGGTCTCCACGTTGGACTGGAATGGCATCAGTGACGACCCAGTAGGTGTCGGGCTTGGCAATTTCCAGCAACTCGTCGCGGACCCAATCTTTTGGTCGGCGATCGGACACGTGGCGGTGTTTGGGGTCATCACCATTCTTGTGCAGATGGCTCTGGGGCTACTCATGGCTGTGCTTCTCAGCAGCAGTTCGGTGCGAGCGGCGGGCATCTACAAGGTGATCATGTTCGTCCCAGTCGTTCTTGCTCCCGCTGTCATCGCCACGGCATTTCGGCAGATCCTCAGCCCGGACGGACAGTTCAACGAGTTGCTACGCTCCGCGGGGTTGGACTTCCTCACACAGGCGTGGCTAGCCGATCCGTCGTGGGCTCTCTACGCCTTGGCGTTCATCAATATCTGGCAGTGGACCGGGTTCAGCTTCATCCTCTATCAGGCGGCGATCTCACAACTCGATGAGCACATTTTCGAGGCAGCACAGATCGACGGCGCGAACACGCGCGACATTATTGGGCGGATTCTCATCCCTCAACTCAATGGCACCCATGCCACCTTGGTCCTGGTGGGTGCCATCGGAGCGCTCAAGACGTTTGACATCGTCTATCTCACCACCGGTGGTGGACCAGGCGGAAGCACCGAGTTCCTCACCACCTATATCTACAAACAGGCGATCAACCAGTTCGACGCCGGCTACTCCGCAGCTCTGTCGATGGTCCTTCTCGCGTTGTCACTCCTGTTCACTGTCGCGCAAGTACGATCCAGCCGGGAGCGCTAGAACGATGTTTTCACGTCCCACCATCGCCAGTCGCCTCCTCTACCAGGGCCTGGCGACGCTCGTTGCAATCCCCTTCCTTCTGCCGATCATCTGGATACTGATCACCTCAGGCGCCGGGCAAGGATGGATCGCCAACTACGGCGCTGTTTTGACCGAGACCCCGTTTCTTCGGTTCACACTCAACAGCGCGCTAATCTCGGCCGGCACCATCGCGCTGGTCTACGCCTGCACCATGATGGCGGGCTTCGCATTCAGCAAGTTGAAGTTTGCCGGCCGCGATCTGCTGTTCAATTCTTTCCTTGTGGGACTGACCCTGCCGGCAATCGCTCTCATTGTGCCTCTCTTCATTACGGTGCAGAGACTAGGCCTATCCAACAATTACCTGTCAGTGATCCTGCCTCTGGCCGCGACGACCATTCCCTTCACTCTGCTCCTGGCACGCAACTACCTACGTGGCATCCCCGATGAAGTGCTCGAGGCAGCCAAGCTCGATGGATGCAATTCCTTCACCACCCTGATTCGCGTCGTGCTACCGCTCTCAAGGCCGATTAGTGCTGTGGTCATCGTGTGGGCATTTCTGCAGTCATGGAACGAGTTCTTCCTTCCGCTGCTCTTCCTCCAAGACCCGTCTATGCAAACACTGACCCAGGTGCCGCTCTACTTCTCCAGCGTCTACGGCTCCGACGTACCCAAGATCTTTGCCTCCCTCGTTCTCATCTCTCTCCCTGTCGTCGTCACCTACATGCTTCTCCAGAAATTCTTTGAGAGGGGCCTCACCGCTGGATCCATCAAGTGAAGTTGCAGGACCTTTCACGAACTCAACAAGAGGGAACCCCCAATCACGTGAGCAAGAAGACGGAAGTCGCCGCAATCTACTTCCCGAGCTGGCACAACGAACCACGCCGCAACCACTGGTTGGGTGAGGGCTTCACGGAATGGGATCTGGTCAAGGATGCTCGGCCTCGATTCGAAGGCCATTACCAGCCCGTGGTTCCGACTCTGGGTCACCTCGACGAGAGTGAGCCCGCTGTCATGCAAGCAAGCTGCGACCTCGCGGCGTCGGCGGGAATTGATGCATTCCTATGGGACTGGTACTGGTATGACGGAGCGGACTTCCTCAACGCGCCGCTCAACGATACTTTCCTGGCTCTTGCGGACCCGGGAGTGAAGTTCGCACTCATGTGGGCGAACCATGACTGGGTGGGCGTTTTTCCAGGGAATGTTGGGGAAACCGCGGAGTTGTGGTGGGAGGGCGCGATCGACATCGCTGAGTTTCGCCGCATGACGCGTGTTGTGAGCGAACGCTATCTGAGCCACCCGGCATATTGGCGTGTCGATGATCGCGCATGGTTCACGATCTTCAGGCTCAACGAGTTTGTCGAGGGCGTCGGTGGCCTTGAGGCCGCAAAAGACGCCCTGGGCGAGTTTAGGAAGACCGCCCGTGAGTCAGGGGCCGGCGAGCTCCACGTTAATGCAATGGGGGGATACGGAGAGTTCTCCCCTCGGCAGATTCGAGAGCTTGGAATCGACAGCGTCGCAACCTACGGTTGGACGGAAGAGTGGGAGAAGAATCCCCCCACTGATCTCACCTACGAATACGACCTGTGGCGGGCGAAGGCTCAGGAACTGTGGGCTGAGGAACGAGGACGTCAGGAAGTCGAATTCGTGCCGACAGTGGCGATGGGGTGGGACTCGACCTCTCGTGTCAATCAGGATGACGATCTCATCGTCTCGACTTGGCCTTACTGGCCGGTAGTGCTCGGCAATTCGCCTGAGTCATTTGGATCGGCGGCCCGAGACGCACTGGAATTCTCCCGCACTAATGAGGAAGCACAAGTCGTGGTGGTGAACGCGTGGAACGAGTGGACGGAGGGGAGTTATCTTGAGCCAGACTCTCGCACCGGGGATGCTCACCTTCGCGCCCTCGCTGCCGCGATTCGTGAATCACGAAAGAAATGAGTTCAGGTCGACTGGCGAACGACGAGTTCAGCGAGAAACACAGGTAACGTCTCTGCCGAGCGATGTGTGGCAGCTTCAAGCATGAGCGTCGATGCAGCCTGCCCCAATTCGTAGTGAGTTCGGCGTACCGAGGTAATCGGGATCTGCGCCAGTTCAGCAGTCCCGATGCCGCCGTAGCCGGTGATGGAGAATTCCCGTGGTGTTGACAATCCCGGCCGACTGACGACTGCCTGAAGTGCAAGGGCGATGAGGTCGTTGACGCAGAAAGCTGCAGCGCGGCGCGGTACGAGGATGAGAATTCTCTCCATGACGTCAATGCGGGAAGCCAAAATGGAGCGTCGCACATCGAGCCGGCGCGACCTGCATAGGTCGAGCCCTTCGGCTGAAGACGCGGACTTTGCCACGGCCGGGCGATCGGCGACCGTTTGAGCGGCACCTGGACCCCCGACAAACACGGCAGCTCCGCTTGACTCGAGGGTGCGCATGTGCGCTTCAGTCGAGCTCCATGAGATGACAACTGCTCCACCACCCGCACTTCGGGAAGAAGCCGCACGTAGTGTGCTTCTTGCTCCGGGTCACCGGTTGTCTCGCAGGAGGTCATGACGTCTCTTGCTCGGATTGCCACCGCTTCGATTCCTCGCCCAACCCCCGTGAGGAAGGGGTTGTTTGCGTCAGGAACACTGAACCCGACTGCATGGCTCCTGCAGGACCGACAAGGTGCTGGACAATTCCCACTTTGCCGACTGACAACAGGTCGTCCGAGCGAACTGACAGGTCGGGCCCCCGCCGTTTGCAGCTGCGGGAGCGCGGTGAGGCCACGTGCGGGATACCCGAAGTGATCTGACGAGCGACCTAGTCGAAGGGAATCGAGCTTGAGCGGCCATGGGCCTCGGCAGTCGTGGAGGCCCGCTGTAGCCAGAGCGCGGGAGTCAGTTCAGTGTGGTGATCTGCGGGCGAACCACGACTTTGATGACGGAATGGTCGCGTGCGGGCGTGGCGAGGGCAACCGCGACGTCGTCGAGACCGAATTCTCGGCTCACGAATCTGGCCAGGTCGATGGCGCCAGAGCGCGCGAGTTCTATTGCAGTGGGGTAGATGTTGGCGTACCGGAAGGTTCCAGTGAGGGTGATTTCGCGACTTTGGATTGCTGCGGTCGGAATCAGAATCTCTGAGTCGGGCGCCATTCCGACGAGAATCGCTTTGCCAGCCGGCGCTAGTGCGCGAATGCCGGTGGCGGTGGCTTGTGGTGATCCGGAGCACTCGATGAGGACATCCGGTTGGAAGCCGTTGACCGCGCGGTCGTTGGCGTCGAACGCGCTGAACCCATGGTCGCGCGCGATCGCTAGGCGCTCGGGTGAGATGTCCGTGACCATGATGGGGCCCGCGCCGCGGATTCGGGCGACGGATGCGGCGAGAAGGCCCACCGGCCCGGCGCCGGTGACGAGAACGCTGGTGTGCGGTGAGGTGTCGGCCTTCACGTTGGCCCACAGTGCGACCGAAAGAGGTTCGATGAGTGCGGCGGCGGCATCTGACAGTGAGTCTGGGACGGGATGCACGAAGTCTTCATTGGTTGCCAGATATTGAGTGAAGGCGCCGTCGATGGGCGGTGTTGCGAGGAATGCGACGTCGGGGCAGAGGTTGTATCGCCCCATGCGGCACTGGGTGCACCGGCCGCATGGGACCCCGGGCTCGACGGCAACCCGGTCGCCGATGGCGACTCGAGTGACCGACGAGCCGATCTCTACGATCCGGCCACTTGACTCGTGCCCGAGGACGAGCGGTGACTCCACCACGAAGTCGCCGATCCGGCCGTGCGTGAAGTAATGGATGTCTGAGCCGCAGACCCCGACGGCGAGGATCTCGACGATGACCTCATGGGCTTGTGGGACGGGGCGGGCGCGGTTCTGGATTTCTATCGTGCCCGGTGTGGTGAGGACTGCTGTTCGGTTGTTCATGAGTCTCGTTGTACCACGCTCGAGAACGTCAAGGGGGAGACCCGAACCCGTCACAGGTGTCGATTCACGGTCGAACGAATGCGCCTTGGGTCTGCCGGAGACTCGCGCTATTCGATTCCTACCAGCGGCTCGCGGCCAGCGGGGGTCAACGTCGTGTAGCGGCGACAACGTCGCGGGCGCGGGTCCCGCTGAGCCGGCCATCGCCGTCTCATGGTGTGCAGAAGGCGCTAGGTGACTGTGCGACCGACAGTGCTCTCGCGCACGACCAGCGTCGGGGTGAAGACGATGTCGCGAACGGCCAGTCCTGGGTCGTCGACCTCTTCGAGCAAGATGCGAACCGCGGTCTCGCCGATGAGTCGACTCGGCTGCTGAACCGAGGTGAGGGGCACCACTGCGGCTGACGCGAAGTCGATGTCGTCGTACCCGACGAGAGCAATGTCGTCCGGCACGACCACGTCACCCGACATGACGAGTGCCTGCAACAACCCGATGGCCAGGAGGTCGTTGACGGTGAAGATCGCATCAGGAAGGTCGGCTCGGTCGCGTTCGAGTAACGAGCGCCCAGCGCTGCGGCCGTCGACGACCGAGAGCCCGTGAGCTTGGATAACCTCGAGCGACGCATCCGAGATTTCGTCGATCGCGCGGCGACCGCCGGTAAGCCGGTCGATCACCTGCCGAACGTCAAACTGTGCGCCAACGTAGGCAATGCGCCGGCGTCCGAGTTCGAGCAGGTGCTTCACGGCAAGGTATCCGCCCGCGACGTCATCGACCGACACGGAAGAGACCCCGCTGCCCAAGCCGCTGCGGTCGACGAGTACCGCGCGCGTACCGTGAGCTTGCAACCGTTGCAACCGTTCAGTTACGTCTCCGATGGGCGAGATCAGCACTCCGCGCACGCGCTGTTCGTCGAAAAGGTCGAGATAGGCGCGCTCGCGCAGGGCGCTCTCGTCACTGTTCCCAATCATGACCGAGAGCTCGGCGGCCTCGGCCGCGTCTTCGGCACCGCGCGCGATGGACGCAAAAAACGGGTTGCTGATGTCGAGAACAACGAGGCCGATCGACGAGCTTCGGCCGACACGAAGCTGGCGGGCAGCGTCGTTGCGAATGAAGCCGAGATCGTCGATCGCTGAGCGCACGCGTTCCACGGTGTCGATGCTGACCCGGTCAGGCCGGTTGAGCACGTTTGAGACTGTGCCTACCGAGACTCCCGCGAGCCGCGCCACATCTTTGATGCCGACTCCCACCATGGTTCCGAGGGTATCCGAATCGATTCACTTGACGCGTGCCTGTGGCGTCCCTACAGTTATGAAACGATTCAATACCTCGGACCGAGAGCCGCATCACATTGACGACCTTCACCCAGATCGCCCCGCACCTCGAGCGCCAGGCCATCGAGCTGCCCAGCTGGGCCTTCGGCAACTCCGGCACGCGCTTCCGCGTCTTCGGCACGCCCGGCACGCCGCGCGACCCCTTCGAGAAGATCGCGGATGCGGCGCAGGTGCACGCGCACACGGGCCTCGCCCCGACCGTCGCGCTGCACATCCCGTGGGACAAGGTCGACGACTACGCGGCCCTGCGCGCGCACGCTGAGGAGCACGGCGTCGCACTCGGCACGATCAACTCCAACACCTTCCAGGACGAGGAGTACAAGTTCGGCTCGCTCGCCGCGAGCGACCCGGTGGCCCGGCAGCGCGCGATCGATCACCACCTCGCGTGCATCGACGTCATGCACGAGACCGGCTCGCGCGACCTCAAGATCTGGCTCGCCGATGGAACGAACTACCCCGGGCAGGATGACATGCGGCGGCGGCAGGACGCCCTCGCCGAGAGCCTCGCCGCGATCTACGAGCGCCTCGGTGACGAGCAGCGTCTCGTGCTCGAGTACAAGTTCTTCGAGCCGGCGTTCTACCACACCGATGTTCCCGACTGGGGAACCGCCTACGCCCAGGTCGCCGCCCTCGGCGACCGCGCGATGGTCTGCCTCGACACCGGCCACCACGCGCCCGGCACGAACATCGAGTTCATCGTCATGCAGCTGCAGCGCCTCGGCCGCCTCGGCTCGTTCGACTTCAACTCGCGCTTCTACGCCGACGACGACCTCATCGTCGGGGCTGCCGACCCCTTCCAGCTCTTCCGCATCATGGTCGAGGTCGTGCGCGGGGGAGCGTACGACGAGGGCAGCGACGTCGGCTTCATGCTCGACCAGTGCCACAACGTCGAGGAGAAGATCCCCGGCCAGATCCGCAGTGTGCTCAACGTGCAGGAGATGACCGCTCGCGCCCTGCTGATCGACCGCGAGGCCCTCGACGCCGCTCAGCGCGCGAGCGACGTGCTCGCGGCGAACGGCATCCTCATGGACGCCTTCTACACGGATGTCCGCCCCGACCTCGCCGCCTGGCGCGAGTCGCGCGGCCTGCCCGCCGACCCCATGGCCGCCTACGCCGCGAGCGGCTACCACCAGCGCATCGTGGCCGAGCGCGTGGGCGGCCAGCAGGCCGGGTGGAACGCCTGATGTCGGCAAAGAGTGACCTCATCGCCCGTAGCAACCGCCTCGGCGCCGACCCGCGCATCACCAACTACGCGGGCGGCAACACCTCGGCGAAGGGCACCGAGACCGACCCCGTCACGGGCGAGCCCGTCGAGCTGCTGTGGGTCAAGGGCTCGGGCGGCGACCTCGGCACGCTCACGGAAGCGGGGCTCGCCGTGCTGCGGCTCGACCGCATGCGCGCGCTCGTCGACGTCTACCCCGGCCTCGACCGCGAGGACGAGATGGTCGCGGCCTTCGACTACTGCCTGCACGGCACGGGCGGCGCGGCCCCCAGCATCGACACCGCCATGCACGGCCTCGTGGATGTGGCCCACGTCGACCACCTGCACCCCGACGCCGGCATCGCCATCGCCACGGCGAAAGACGGCGAGACGCTCACGAAGAAGATCTTCGGCGAGAAGGTCGTGTGGGTGCCGTGGCGCCGCCCGGGCTTCCAGCTCGGGCTCGACATCGCCGCGATCAAGGCCGCGAACCCGCAGGCGATCGGCTGCATCCTCGGCGGGCACGGCATCACGGCCTGGGCCGACTCGAGCGCGCAGTGCGAGGAGAACAGCCGTTGGATCATCGACACCGCGCAGGCGTACCTCGACGCGAAGGGCAAGAAGGCGCCGTTCGGTCGGGAGCGCAAGGGTTTCGGGGCGCTTCCGGCCGAGGAGCGCCGCGCGAAGGCCGCCGCGCTCGCGCCGACGATCCGCGGCATCGCGAGCCACGACCGCCCCATGGTCGGGCACTTCACCGACGACGCGCGGGTGCTCGACTTCCTCGCCTCGGCGAAGGCTCCGGCCCTGGCCGAGCTGGGCACGAGCTGCCCCGACCACTTCCTGCGCACGAAGGTCAAGCCCATGCTGCTCGACCTGCCGGCCGGGGCGAGCGTCGAGGCGAGCATCCAGCGCCTGACAGAACTGCACGAGGCGTACCGCGCCGACTACACGGCGTACTACGACAAGCACGCCGATGCCGAGTCGCCCGCCATGCGCGGGGCCGACCCGCTCATCGTGCTCGTGCCCGGTGTGGGCATGTTCAGCTTCGGGGCGAACAAGCAGACGGCGCGCGTTGCCGGAGAGTTCTACCTCAACGCCATCAACGTCATGCGAGGCGCCGAATCGGTGAGCACCTACACGCCCATCAGCGACGCCGAGAAGTTCCGCATCGAGTACTGGGCGCTCGAAGAAGCCAAGCTGCAGCGCATGCCGAAGCCGAAATCGCACGCCACGCGCGTCGCCTTCGTGACGGGTGCGGCGAGCGGCATCGGCAAGGCCATCGCCACGCGCCTCGCCGCCGAGGGGGCCTGCGTCGTCATCGCCGACCTCGACCTGGAGAAGGCGCAGGCCGCCGCGGCCGAGCTCGGCAGCACGGATGTCGCGATCGGTGTGCAGGTCAACGTGACCGATCAGGCGCAGATCGAGCGGGGCATCCAGGATGCCGTGCTCGCGTTCGGCGGCATCGACATCGTTGTCAACAACGCGGGGCTGTCGCTCAGCAAGCCGCTGCTCGAGACGACTGAGGCCGACTGGGATCTGCAGCACGACGTCATGGCGAAGGGCTCGTTCCTCGTGGCGAAGACGGCCGCGCGCGTGCTCATCGACCAGGGAATGGGCGGCGACGTCATCTACATCTCGAGCAAGAACTCGGTGTTCGCCGGCCCCAACAACATCGCCTACTCGGCCACGAAGGCCGACCAGGCGCACCAGGTGCGACTGCTCGCGGTCGAGCTCGGTGAGCACGGTGTCAAGGTCAACGGCATCAACCCCGACGGCGTCGTGCGCGGCTCGGGCATCTTCGCCTCCGGGTGGGGCGCCAATCGCGCCGCGACCTACGGCGTGGCCGAAGACGACCTCGGCAAGTTCTACGCTCAGCGCACGATCCTCAAGCGCGAGGTGCTGCCCGAGCACGTCGCCAACGCGGTCGCGGTGCTCACGGGCCCCGACCTCTCGCACACGACTGGCCTCCACATTCCCGTCGACGCGGGCGTCGCTGCCGCGTTCTTGCGGTAGGTCAGGGTGAGCATCCACGTTGCCGCTGTCGATCTCGGCGCTACGAGCGGTCGCGTCATGCGTGCCGTGGTGGAGCCCGACAGGCTCGAGCTTGTTGAGGTGGCGAGGTTTCCGAACGGGCCGGTCAAACGATCGGGAGGGCTCCACTGGGACATTGAGGCGCTGCGCGGGCACATCACGGCGGGGCTGCGCGCGGCGCTCGCCGAAGACCCGGCGATCACCTCGATCGGCATCGACTCGTGGGCGGTCGACTACGCGCTCATGGCGGGCGACCGGATGCTCGGCACCCCGTTCCACTATCGCGACGACCGCACGGCGCGCGGTGTCGCCGCCGTGCACGCCGTGGTTCCGCCTGACGATCTCTACGCCGCCTCCGGCCTGCAGCACTTGCCGTTCAACACGGTTTTTCAACTCGCCGCCGAGGGCGACGCGCTTGCCGCGGCCGACCGATTCTTGCTCGTCCCCGACCTCGTGGCCTACTGGCTCACGGGTCGGTCGGTCGCCGAGGCGACGAACGCCTCGACCACGGGGCTGCTCGATCCGCGCACAGGGCAGTGGAACGACGCCCTCATCGCGCGAGTCGGCCTGCCGCGACGACTGTTCCCCGAGCTCGTGCGCCCGGGCGACGATCTGGGGCCGTTGACGCCTGCGATGGCCGCCGAACTGGCCGCACCTGCGGGGGTGCGCGTCACGGCCGTCGGATCCCACGACACGGCCTCGGCCGTCGTCGGCGTGCCCATGACGCGGCCCGATGCCGCCTACATCAGTTGCGGCACCTGGGGGCTCGTGGGGCTCGAGCTCGAGCATCCCGTGATCACCGACGACAGCCGCGAGGCCAACTTCACCAACGAGGGGGGCGTTGACGGCCGCGTGCGGTTCTTGCACAACGTCATGGGTTTGTGGCTGCTGAGCGAGACGATCCGCTCGTGGGAGGCCGAGTCGGTGCCCGTCGACCTCAGCCGACTGCTCGTCGACGCGGCGGCTGTGACGGAGCCGGTACCGATCTTCGATGCCTCCGACGAGCGCTTCATGGCGCCCGGAGATATGCCCGGCCGGATCGCCGCGGCGCTGAGCGAGCAGGGCGACACGGTGCCGGCATCGCGCGCGGCGATGGCCCGCTGCATTCTTGAGAGCCTCGCCGCGGCCTTCGCCGAGGCGGTGCGCGATGCCGGTCGTCTGGCCGATCGCGAGGTCGGCGTGATCCACCTCGTCGGCGGCGGCGCCCTCAACAGCCTGCTGTGCCAGCTGACCGCCGACCGATCCAGGATGCCCGTGCTCGCGGGCCCCGTGGAGGCCACGGCCCTCGGCAACGTGCTCGTGCAGGCGCGCGCCCTCGGGCTCGGCGGCTCGCTCGAGCAGGCTCGGGCGCTCGTCGCGCGCGTGTATGCGCCGCAACGATTCGAGCCGCGTCGTCGCAGTGTGGCCGAGTAGGCGAGGACCCCCTACGCTCGACAGCGTGAGTCGTGCTCCCGCGTGTCCCGTCGCGATCGGCACTCTCCCGTGACCCCCGTGCTCGATCGACCCGGCGTCGTGCTGGGCATCGCCGCTCTCGTGCTCAACGAGGGCGCGACCGACGAGAACGCCCGTGACGTGATCGCGGCGGCCGTCGACGCTGGCGTGGTGGCCCTCGACACCGCGCGCGCCTACGCCCGACTCGACGACGACGGTGTGGGGGAGCGGCTCGCCGCCGAGGGTCGCGAGCGGCGCCCCGGCCTTCCGATCATCACCAAGGCGGGCCACTACCGCGCGGGCGCCTCGGCCTGGCACTCCGACGGCAGCGTCGACCGGATGCGCGCCGATGCCCTCAGAAGCGCCGAGCTGCTCGGCCACCCCCTCGACCTTCTGCTGCTGCACCGTGCCGACCGCGTCGACGACCTCGAGGAGTCGGTGGCGACGCTCGCCGCGCTGCGGGAGGAGGGGCTCGCGCGCGCCGTCGGGCTGTCGAACGCGTCGATCGAGCTCATCGATCGCGCACGTGCCGTGGCGCCGATCGATGCGGTGCAGAACCGGCTCGGGCTCGGGGTCGACAGCTTCGCCGAGTACCGGCACTGTCGCGAGGCGGGCATCGACTTCTTCGGGTACGCGCCGTTCGGCGGCCCCCGAGCCGCGCCCCTCGCGACGCGCGTTCCGCATTTCGCCGCGCTCGCGACCGCGCGGGGCACCTCGGTACACCGCCTGACGCTCGCCGCCGTGCTCGACGTGCTGCCCGGCTACTGGCCGGTCATCGGCTCGACCCGGGTCGAGTCGGTGCGCGATGCGATCGGCGCCATGGCCGAGCCGGTCGACGACGAGCTGCGGCAGGCGCTGCTCGGCGACCTCGCCTCGCGCGGGGTGCCGGTGTCGCCGACCGCGCCGCGCAGCTGACGCGTGGCGCGCACCATGCCCGTCGATCGCACATAATCAGCGCATGACCCTGCGCGAGCGCACCGCCGCCCTCGCGCGGCCCGCGCTCGTCATCGTGGGCGGTCTCGCGGCCGTCGGGCTCGCGCTCGTCGCCTTCGGAGCGCTCGTCCCCGGCGTGCCGCTGCTCGGTCTCGCGGGGCGCTGGCACGTGCTGACCCTCGGCGGGTGGGGCGCCGCCGCCGGCCTCGCCCTCGCCGCCGGGCTAGCGGGCCTCGCCCGTGGCGGCCGCCGCTCGAGCGCCCGCTTCTCGAGTCGCACGGGCCGCCGCGTCACCGCCGGCCTCGCTGCCCTCGCGTTCATCGCCTCGAGCGTGCTCGCCTCGGCGCTCGCCACGACCGCGTCCTTCGCGGCGGCTCAGGGGGCGACCGTGTCGGCGTTCGGGTTCGCGACCGGCGGCCCCTCGGTCTCGGCCGCCCCCGACGCGAGCGAGGTCTACCTCGTCGACGACGACGACGGTCGAGAGTTGCGCGTCGACGTCTACCTGCCCGGCTCGGCGGCGCCGCGCGAGCCGTTGCCCGCGGTCGTCGTCGTGCACGGCGGGGGCTGGATGCTGCACGACCGCACGCGGCAGTCCGACTCGCTGCGTCGGCTGGCCGACTCCGGGCTCGTCGTGCTCGCGATCGACTACACGCTCGCCACGCGCGACCGCCCCACCTGGAACATCGCCGGCGACCAGGTGGCGTGCGCGCTCGTCTGGACGGCCGAGCACGCTGACCGGTACGGGGTGGATGCGCGGCGCATCGTGCTCGCCGGATCCTCGGCGGGCGGCGGCCTCGCCCTCACCACGGGCTACCGGGCGGCGGCCGGCACCGCGACCTCGGCGTGCGGCGGCGCCGTGCCCGTGCCAGCGGGGGTCGCGGGCGCGGTTCCCGTCGTCGACCCCGCGGGGTTCCACGCGAACCCCGACCCGTTCATGAGCCGCTACTCGCGCACGATGACCGAGCGGTACCTCGGGGGCGCACCGGGGGAGCATCCGGATCGCGTCGCCGCGACGACCGCGCTGACCCACCTCACGGCGGATGCGCCGCCGACGCTGCTGCTGACCGTCGAGCACGATCACCTCGTGCCCGCCGACGGTGCGCGCGAGCTCGCGGCCGCCGCACTGGCGCTCGGCGTGCCGGTCGAGCGCGTCGAGGTGCCCTTCGCCGACCACGGCGTGCTCGTGCCCTCGACGGGCGTGGGCGCTGTCATCTGGCGGGCCGCGCTGCTGCGCTTCGCGCTCGACGTCGATCCGGTCGGCTGACCCGCGATCGACCGTGCTCCGCCCGGCGCCGCTGCGGCCGCGCGCCGTGACCCGATCGAAATATGTTGTTGTTGACAGCAATTAGACCCCGACGTATATTCGGGATGTCCGGATCACTTTCGGCAAAGATGTCGAAACTTTCGAGAGGTTCAATGATGAACAAGAGAGCAGCAACCCGCTGGGCTGCGATCGCCGCGGTCAGCGTGACCGTCGGGGCCCTCGCAGCCTGCACCCCCGCCGATGACAACGCCGGAGAGGGTGACGGCGTCACCATCCGGTGGTGGCACAACGCCACGTCTGACCCGCTGCAGGGTCTCTGGGCCGATGTGGCCGCCGAGTTCGAGGCCGCCAACCCCGGCGTCACCGTCGAGGTCACCGGCTACCAGAACGAAGACCTGCAGCGCACCCTGATTCCGAACGCGCTGCAGTCGGGCGATGCACCGGACGTGTTCCAGGTGTGGCCCGGTGGCGAGGTGCGTGCCCAGGCCGAGGCGGGCTACCTGCGCGACCTCACCGAGGACGCCGCCGACCTGATCGCCGAGATCGGCGGAGCGGTCAAGCCGTGGGAGGTCGACGGCGCCCAGTACGCGCTGCCGTTCTCGTTCGGCGTCACGGGCATCTGGTACAACAAGGACCTCTTCGCCCAGGCGGGCATCGACGCGCCGCCGGAGACCCTCGACGAGCTCGTCGAGGCCAACGAGGCGCTCAAGGCCGAGGGCATCACCCCCATCGCCGTCGGCGCGGGCGACCTGTGGCCGGCCGGTCACTGGTGGTACCAGTTCGCGCTCAACGCCTGCTCGGTCGAGACCCTGCAGACCGCCATCCCGGCGCGCGAGTTCGACGACCCGTGCTGGATCGAGGCGGGCGAGAACCTCGAAGAGTTCCTCGCCACCGAGCCTTTCAACGACGGCTTCCTCGCGACGCCGGCGCAGACGGGTGCCGACAGCTCGGCCGGTCTCGTCGCGAACGGCAACGTCGCCATGGAGTTCATGGGTCCGTGGAACTCGGGCGTCATCGGCTCGCTCACGGCCGACACCACGGTTCCCGAGTTCCTCGGCTGGTTCCCCTTCCCGACCGTCCCCGGCGGCGAGGGCGATCCGACCGTCACGATGGGCGGCGGCGACGGCTTCGGTGTCAGCGCTGACGCGCCCGACATCGCGGTCGAGCTGCTGAAGTACATCCACAGCGCCGAGGTGCAGCAGCGCTTCGCCGAGACCGGAGCCGGCATTGCCGCGCACCCGGCCGCGGCCGACAGCCTGAGCGACCCGAACCTGCAGCAGATCGCCAGCGGTCTCGCCGGATCGTCGTTCGTGCAGCTGTGGCTCGACAGCGCGCTCGGCCCGGAGTTCGGCAACCCGCTGAACCAGGCCATCGTGAACATCTTCGGTGGCGTGGGTACTCCCGAAGACGTCGTGACGGCGCTGAAGGACACGGCCGCCGCGCTGTAACCACTGATGACTGATCACCTGACGGCAGGGCCCGCGGTCTCCGCGGGCCCTGCCCCCACGCCGCCCACCGTCCGCCCCGCCGTGCCGCGCCGCCGCGCGGGCACCGGCCGCAAGTGGCTCGAGATCGCGCTCTTCGCCGGCCCGGCCCTCATCGTCTTCGTCACCTTCGTGATCGCGCCCGTCGTGCTCGCCGGGGTGTACAGCCTCTACAACTGGAACGGCCTCGGTCCGCTCGAGCGCTTCGTCGGATTCGACAACTACATCCGCGCGTTCAGCGACCCGCAGTTCCTCAGCGCGATCGGTAACAACGGCACGATCCTCGTCGCCTCCGTGCTCATCCAGGGCCCTCTCGCCATCAGCATCGCGCTGCTGCTCAACCGCAAACTGCCCGGCCGCGCCCTCATCCGCGCCCTCATCTTCGTTCCCTACGTGCTCGCCGAAGTCATCGCGGGCCTCTCGTGGAAGCTGCTGCTCTCGCCGCGCGGCGGCGTCAACGCCCTGCTCGAAGCGATGGGCCTCGGCGCGTTCACACAGCCGTGGCTCGCCAACCCCGACATCGCGCTGTGGGTGATGTTCAGCATCCTGACCTGGAAGTACCTGGGCTTCGCGATCCTGCTCATGCTCGCCGGACTGCAGGGGGTGCCCGAAGAACTGCACGAAGCGGCCGCGATCGACGGCGCCAACTGGTGGCAGATCCAGACCCGCATCACGCTGCCCTTGCTCGCCCCGACCATTCGCATCTGGATCTTCCTGTCGATGATCGGCTCGCTGCAGCTGTTCGACATGGTCTGGGTCACCACGAAGGGCGGGCCGGTCGGCGCGACCAACACGATGGCCGTCTACCTGATCCAGTACGGGCAGGGCCAGTACGGCTACGGCAGCGCGATCGCCGTGATCCTCTTCGCCATCTCGCTCGCCGTCGCGCTGCTGTACCAGCGGTTCGCGATGCGGCGCGACCTGGCCGGTGCTGTGACGAGCGGAGTGCGCTGACATGACGACTGCAATGACCCGCCCCGCCCCCGCCACGGCTGCGCGCCCCCTGAAGCGCCGGAAGGCCTTCGACTGGAGCCAGCCGGGCGTCTACCTCGTCGCGCTCTTCGTCGTCGTCATCTCGGTGGCGCCGGTCGCCTATGTCTGGATCGGCGGCTTCCGCACCACACCCGACATCAACGCCGATCCGGCGGGATGGCCGAACCCCTGGTCGCTCGAGAGCTACATCGGCGTGCTCACCTCGAGCCGCTTCTGGGGCTCGGTGTTCTCGTCGTCGCTCGTGGGCCTCGGCACCACGCTCGGCGTCGTCGTGCTCGGCGTCATGGCCGCGTTCGTGATCGCGCGCTACACCTTCCGTGGGCGGGCCGCGCTGTACGCGCTGTTCGCCGCGGGCCTCATGTTCCCGCTCACGGTGGCGGCCCTCCCGCTCACGGTGCTGCTGCGCGACATCGGACTGCAGGGCTCGTTCCTCGGGCTCATCATCCCGCAGGTCGCGTTCGCACTGCCGACCACGATCATCATCCTCGTCCCGTTCCTGCGCGCGATCCCGGCTGAGCTCGAAGAGGCCGCGGTGATCGACGGCGCGACGCGCGTCGGCTTCTTCTGGCGCATCCTGCTGCCGCTGTCGACTCCCGGGCTCGTGACCGTCGGCGTGCTGGCTTTCATCGGCAGCTGGAACGCCTACCTGCTGCCGCTGCTCGTGCTCGCCGCGGGCGGCATGCCGCAAGACCTCTGGACGCTGCCGCTCGGCGTGCAGCAGTTCTCGACCCAGTACTCGGCCGACACCGGCGCCGTGCTCGCCTACACCTCGCTCTCGATGCTGCCCGCGCTCGCGTTCTTCCTCGCGGCCGAGAAGCGCATCGTCGGCGGATTGACGGGAGCCGTGAAGGGATGACCGTGCACACCTCGCACACCGCCGTCGGTGCCGCCGCGCCCTGGCACGATCGCTCGCTGTCTCCCGAGCAGCGCGTCGACTCCCTCGTGGTCGCCATGACCGTGCCCGAGAAGATCGCCCAGCTCTACGGCGTGTGGGTCGGCGCCGACACGGGCGGCGGCGACGTCGCGCCGCACCAGCACGAGATGGACGACGCCGTCGATCTGGATGCCCTGCTCGAGCACGGCCTCGGCCAGCTGACCCGGCCCTTCGGCACAGCCCCCGTCGACGCAGGTGTCGCGGCGCTCTCCCTCGCGAGCACCCAGCGCCGGATCGTCGAGCGCAGCCGCTTCGGCATCCCCGCCATGGCGCACGAGGAGTGCCTCGCGGGTTTCGCGGCCTGGGGAGCGACGGCCTACCCGGTGCCGCTGAGCTGGGGCGCGAGCTTCGACCCCGAGCTCGTCGAGCGCATGGCCCGTCGGATCGGCGATGACATGCGGTCCGTCGGCATCCATCAGGGCCTCGCCCCCGTGCTCGACGTCGTGCGCGACGCCCGCTGGGGGCGCGTGGAGGAGACCATCGGCGAGGATCCGTACCTCGTCGGCACGGTCGGCACCGCGTACGTGCGCGGCCTCGAGTCGGCCGGCATCGTCGCGACGCTCAAGCACTTCGTCGGCTACTCCGCGTCGCGCGCGGGTCGCAATCTCGCGCCCGTCTCCGTCGGGCCGCGCGAGCTCGCCGACGTGCTGCTGCCGCCCTTCGAGATGGCCGTGCGCGAGGGCGGGGCGCGCAGCGTCATGAACTCGTACAGCGACCTCGACGGCGTGCCGAGCGCGGCCGACCGCTGGCTGCTGACCGAGCTGTTGCGCGAGCAGTGGGGCTTCTCGGGCACCGTCGTCGCCGACTACTTCGCCATCGCCTTCCTGCGGCTGCTGCACGGCACGGCCGACACCTGGGCCGAGGCGGCGGGTGCCGCGATCGAGGCCGGTATCGATGTCGAGCTGCCGACCGTCAAGACCTTCGGCGAACCGCTGCGGGCCGCTGTCGAGCAGGGCGTCGTCGCCGAGGCCCTCATCGACCAGGCGCTGCGCCGTGTGCTGCTGCAGAAGCTCGAACTCGGCTTGCTCGACGCCGACTACAGCCCCGTGCCCGCGGCCCTCGCCGGGCGCGACGCCGATCACCTCGAGGCGGTGCGCGGCGCGGTCGACCTCGATTCGCCGGCCAACCGTGCGCTCGCGCGCGAGCTCGCCGAGCGCTCGGTGGTGCTCGTGCGCAACACGGGCGTGCTGCCGCTCGCCGCGCCCCCGCGCATCGCGATCATCGGCCCCAACGCCGACGACCCCTACGCGATGCTCGGTTGCTACTCGTTCCCCACCCACGTCGTCTCGCAGCACGAGGGCGTCGCGATGGGAATCGAGATCGCCACCGTGAGCGAGGCCCTGCGGGCCGAATTCCCCCGAGCCGACATCGTGCGCGAGCGCGGCACGGGCGTCGACGACGGTGAGCTCGATGGCATCGCCGCCGCGGTGGATGCCGCGCGCACGGCCGACGTCGCCATCGTCGTGCTCGGCGACCGTGCGGGGCTCTTCGGCCGCGGCACGAGCGGTGAGGGCTGCGACGCTCCCGACCTCTCGCTGCCCGGCGCCCAGCAGCAGCTGCTCGACGCGCTGCTCGACACGGGCACGCCCGTCGTCGTCGTCCTGCTCACCGGGCGGCCGTACGCGCTCGGCTCGGCTCCGCAGCGGGCCGCGGCGATCGTGCAGGCCTTCTTCCCCGGTGAGGAGGGTGCGGCGGCGATCGCCGGCGTGCTGAGCGGGCGGGTCGCGCCGACGGGGCGACTGCCCGTGAGCATCCCGGCCCACCCCGGCGTGCAGCCGTCGACGTACCTCGCCGCGCCGCTCGCCCGCGCGACCGACGTGTCGAACATCGACCCGACGGCGGCCTACCCCTTCGGGCACGGTCTCGGCTACGGCGAGCTCGTCTGGACCGATCTCGAGAGCCCCGACCGCGAGACAGCGGTCGACGGCGAGGTCATGCTCTCGATGCGGCTCGTCAACCCGAGCGACCGCGAGCTCACCGACGTCGTGCAGCTCTACCTGCACGACCCCACCGCGTCGATCGTGCGCCCCGTGCAGCGGCTCATCGGCTTCCAGCGGGTGACCGTGCCCGCGGGCTCGAGCGCACGCGTGGCGGTGGCGGTGCCGATCGCCCTCACGAGCTTCACCGGGCGCGACGGCCAGCGCATCGTCGAGCCGGGTGACATCGTGCTCGGATTCGGCCGCTCGAGCGCCGATATCCCGCTCACGACGACCGTCGTGGTGACGGGTGAGGCGCGCGCCGTCGGGGCCGACCGGGCACTGCACCCGCGGTTCCAGGTCGTGCTCGGCCCGTGACCACCGATCCGCTCGCGCACCGTCGGGGACGCGCCCGGGTCACGGTGGTCGGTGACGACGGCGCACCCCTCGCCGGGCGCGCGGTGCAGGTCGAGCAGCAGCGCCACCGCTTCGAATTCGGGTGCATCGCCTTCGATCTCGTCGAGCACGCCAACGGTCGTGCGCCGCAGGATGCCGCGCTCGCCGACGACTGGCTCGCACTGTTCGGCCTCGGGGTGCTGCCGTTCTACTGGGGCGACTTCGAGCCGCAGCCCGGGCATCCGCGCACCGAGGCGATGTGGCAGACCGCGCGTTGGCTGCGCGAGCGCGGCGTGCGCGTCAAGGGCCACCCGCTCGTGTGGCACACGGTGAAGGCCGCGTGGCTCGATGCCCTGCCGACTGAGGAGGTCGAGCGCCGCGTGCTCGCGCGCGTGCGCCGCGAGACCACCGACTTCGCAGGCCTCGTCGACGAGTGGGACGTCATCAACGAGGTCGTGATCATGCCCGACTTCACGAACGAGCCCGACGGGGTGCCGAACGCCGTGAGCCGACTCTGCCGCGAGCGCGGACGGGTGCAGCTCGTGCGCAGCGTCATGGACGAGGCCCGCGCGGGCGACCCCGCAGCGCGACTGCTCATCAACGACTTCGACCTCTCGGCCGACTACGTGCGGCTGATCGACGAGGTGCTGAGCGCGGGCGTGACGCTCGACGCCATCGGCGTGCAGACCCACATGCACCAGGGCTTCCGCGGTGCCGAACTCATCGCGATCGCCGACCGGTTCGCGCAGTTCGGGCTGCCGCTGCACTTCACGGAGACGACGATCGTGTCGGGCGACCTCATGCCGCGCGACATCGTCGACCTCAACGACTACCGGCCGGCGTCGTGGCCCTCGACGCCCGAGGGGGAGGAACGTCAGGCGCGCGAGATCGTCGAGCACTACCGCCTGCTCGTCGGGCATCCCGCCGTCGCGTCGATCACCTACTGGGGCCTCACTGATCGAGGCGCCTGGCTCGGTGCGCCCGTGGGGCTGCTGCGCGCCGATGGCACGCGCAAGCCCTCCTACGACGCGCTGCACTCCCTCCTGAGAGACGAGTGGTGGATGCCCGAGACCACGCTCGTGACCGACGCCGACGGGGCGGTCGTCATCGAGGGCTTCGCGGGCGACTACGCGCTGCACGTCGACGGCGAGACGCGGGGGCTCGCGCTCGCGACCGGTCGGTCGCAGCTCGAGCTCGGCCCGGCGCGCTAGGCGGCCGGCGGCGGTCCCGAGCTGTCGCGCACGACGAGGCTCGTCGCGAGATCCATGCGCGCGGCGGGTCCGGATCCGTCGGCGTCGCCAGCGCCCATCGCGAGCACGAGGCGCGCCGCTTCGACGCCCATCTGCCGCAGCGGCTGGTGAACGGTCGTCAGCCGCGGGCTGACCCAGCGGCACAGGGGGATGTCGTCGTAGCCGACGATCGACAGGTCGTCGGGAACCCGCAGGCCGAGTGCGCGGGCCGCTTCGAGTGTGCCGAGGGCCTGCAGGTCGCTGCCCGCGAAGATCGCCGTCGGCCGGTCGGGGCGCGAGAGCAGCTCGTGCGCGATGCGCCGCCCGCCCTCGACGTGGAAGTCGCCGAAGCGCTCGAAGCTCGGGTCAATCGGCAGGCCGACCGAGTTCATCGCCGAGCGGAAGCCGTCGAGCCGGGCGAGCGAGCACATCATGTCGTCCGGGCCCGTGATGGCGGCGATGCGCCGGTGGCCGAGCTCGATGAGGTGCCGGGTCGCGGCGAGCCCGCCCGACCAGTTCGCCGAGCCCACCGAGGGAACATCGGGCGAGGGGTCGCCAGCCGGGTCGACGATGACGAAGGGGATGGCGCGCGACCGCAGGCGCTCGCGCAGCGCCGGCGCGAGCTCGGAGAAGACCAGGATCACGCCCGCCGGTCGGCGCCGGAGCACCCCGTCGAGCCACTCGATGCCGGGGGAGTGCCGGTCGCCCGTCACCGTCAGCACGACACTCAGCCCGTGTTCTTTCGCGATGCTCTCGACGCCGTCGATGAGCTCCATCGACCAGATGCGGTCGAGTTCGTGGAAGACGAGCTCGATGAGCTCGGGCTGCGCTGACGAGGAGGCCGAGCGCCGGCGGTACCCGCGCTCGGCGAGCAGCGCCTCGACGCGCTGGCGCGTGTCGGGGGCGACGTCCGGCTTGCCGTTGAGCACCTTCGAGATCGTGGCGAGCGAGACGCCCGCCTCATGGGCGACGTCGGCGAGCCGCACGCGCTCGCCCTGCTCGGCGGCTCCAGTCATGATCATGAAGCGAATCTAGCGCCGAAACTTACGACGCCGTGGTCGAGACTGTCGAATCGAGCGGAACGTCGGTCGGATCGGCGATGATGCCGTCCCACGCCAGCTCGGCAGCGCCCATGAGCAGGCGCTGAGCCCCGAGTGCGGCGACCTCGATGCGCACGTCGGTCGCGGTTACCGAGAGCGCGTCAGCGAGCACCGAGTGCCGCAGGTCGTCGTCGGCCGCGGCCCACAGCGCCGCGAGGTACCCGCCGAGCACGATGCGCTCGGGGTTGAGCAGGTTCACGGCGCTGCGCAGGGCGATCGCGAGCCAGCCGAGCTGCTCGCGCACGACCGTGCGCACGGGACCGTCGGCCGCTTCGGCGGCGACCGCCCGCTGCAGCGCGGCATCCAGCTCGTCGTCGTCGGCCTGCGACAGCCCGACGGCGGCCGCGAGCGTGCCGCGCCGCACGAGCGCTTCGAGGCAGCCGTGGGCACCGCAGGCGCACGCGATGCCGTGCGGGTCGACCGAGACGTGCCCGATCTCGCCCGCGTAGCCCGCAGCGCCTTCGACGGGCCGCCCGCCGATGACGAGGCCGCCACCGATGCCGCTCGCGCCGCCGTTGAGGTAGAGCACCGAGGCGGCGCCCTGGCCGGCCCCGAAGGTCAACTCGGCACGGCTGCCGAGGTGCGCATCGTTGGCGACGGCGACGGGCATGCCGAGCGCAGAGCTGAGGGCGCTCGCGAGCGGCTCGTCGCGCCAGCCGAGGCGCGGGGCGAGGCGCACGCAGCCGTCGCCGCGTCGAACGAGGCCGGGCACGGCGACGCCGGCGGCGAGTACTCGGGCGTCAGGATGCGCGACCGCGAGCTCGGCGACGACGCGCGCCGCGACGGCCACGACCTCGTCGGCGCTCGGACGGTCGGCGGGCGTGCGCCGACGCTCGACGATCTCGCCGCCGAGCGAGACGAGGGCGATGTCGATGACGTCGAGCTCGGGATTGATGGCGGCCACGAGCCACCGCGACCGGGTGACCACGAGGGGGCTCGGGCGGCCGACGCCCGATCGTCGGGCGTCCTCACGCTCGTCGACCCAGCCGTGGGCGACGAGCACGCCCACGAGATCGCCGATGGTCGAGCGGTTGAGGCCCAGGGCGCGCGTCAGATCGGCGCGGGTGACGCCCCGGCGGCGGTGCACGAGGTCGAGCACCGACGAGAGGTTGCGGCGGCGCACGGCGTTGGCGTCGAGAGGCGTGGTTCTCGCGTTCGGCATGTCTCCAGTCTGGCCCCCCGCGCGCCATCGTGATAGGTTGTGCAAACCAACAAATTGGGATGACCCCCGCACCGAGGAGACACCATGGCAACGACGCCGACCCCCGCCGACCACTTCACCTTCGGGCTCTGGACCGTCGGCTACAACGGTGCCGACCCCTTCGGCGGGCCGACCCGCGCGCCCCTCGACGTCGTGCACGTCGTCGAGAAGCTCACCGAGCTCGGCGCCTACGGCCTCACGCTGCACGACGACGACCTGTTCGCGTTCGGCTCCACCGACGCCGAGCGGCGCACCCAGATCGATCGGCTCATCGCTGCGTCAGCATCCACGGGCCTCAAGGTGCCCATGATCACGACCAACCTGTTCAGCGCGCCCGTCTTCAAAGACGGCGGCTTCACCTCGAACGACCGCGCCGTGCGCCGCTTCGCGCTGCGCAAGGTGCTGCGCAACCTCGACCTCGCCGCCGAGCTCGGTGCGCACACCTTCGTCATGTGGGGCGGCCGCGAGGGCGCCGAGTACGACGCCGCGAAAGACGTGCGCTCGGCGATCGCGCGCTACCGCGAGGCCGTCAACATCCTGACGCAGTACGTCACCGACAAGGGCTACGGAATCCGCTTCGCGATCGAGCCCAAGCCCAACGAGCCGCGCGGCGACATCCTGCTGCCGACCCTCGGCCACGCCATGGCCTTCATCGAGACGCTCGAGCACCCCGAGCTCGTCGGCCTCAACCCCGAGGTCGGGCACGAGCAGATGGCGGGCCTCAACTTCACGGCCGGCATCGCGCAGGCGCTCGAGGCGGGCAAGCTCTTCCACATCGACCTCAACGGCCAGCGCGGCATCAAGTACGACCAAGACCTCGTCTTCGGCCACGGCGACCTGCACAACGCCTTCTCGCTCGTCGACCTGCTCGAGAACGGCGCCCCCGGCGGCGGTCGTGCGTACGACGGCCCGCGCCACTTCGACTACAAGCCCTCGCGCACGGAAGACGAGAACGGCGTGTGGGCCTCGGCCGCCGCCAACATGCGCACCTATCTGCTGCTCAAGGAGCGCGCCGCGGCGTTCCGCGCCGACCCCGAGGTGCAGGCGGCGCTCGCCGCGGCGCGCGTCGACGAGCTCGCGCAGCCCACGCTCGGCGCGGGCGAGACGGTCGACGACCTGCTCGCCGACCCCACCGCGTACGAGACCTTCGATTCGAGCGCCTACTTCAACGGCAAGGGCTTCGGCTTCGTGCACCTGCAGCAGCTCGCCACCGAGCACCTGATGGGCGCCCGCTAGCCGTGACGCTCGCGATGACCCTCGTCGCCGGCGTCGACACCTCGACGCAGAGCTGCAAGGTCGTGATCGTCGATGCCGCGACGGGGGCGACCGTGCGCGAAGGGCGCGCGCCGCATCCCGGGGGCACGGCGGTCGACCCCGCCGCGTGGTGGGCCGCGTTCGTCGCCGCGGTCGAGCAGGCCGGCGGGCTCGCCGACGTCGCCGCGATCGCGGTCGGCGGCCAGCAGCACGGGCTCGTCGCGCTCGACGCCGAGGGCCGCGTCGTGCGCGACGCGCTGCTCTGGAACGACACCCGCTCGGCCGGCGCCGCCGCCGACCTCACGACCGAGGTGGGGGCGGCCGAGTACGCGCGCCGCACCGGGTCGGTGCCCGTCGCCTCGTTCACGGCGACGAAACTGCGGTGGATGCGCGACCACGAGCCCGAGCTCGTGCCGAGCATCGCGGCCGTCGCCCTGCCGCACGACTGGCTCACGTGGCGACTGCGCGGCTACGGTCCCGTCGGCGAGAGCGCGCTCGGTCCGCGGCTGGAGGAGCTCGTCACCGACCGCTCCGACGCGAGCGGCACGGGCTACTGGTCGCCCGCGACGAACGCCTACGACCTCGACCTGTTCGCCCTCGCGCTCGGGCGCCCGGCGCGCGAGGCCGACCCGAGCCGAGCATCCACGCCCGCATCGACCGGTCTCCACAATTCAGGAGACCCGGCCCCGGTCGTGCTGCCGCGCGTGCTCGAGCCCGGCGTGTCGACGACGGTCGACGCCGAGACTCCTGAATTGTGGGGATCGCGCGTGGGCGTGCTCGTCGGCCCGGGCGCAGGCGACAACGCTGCGGCCGCGCTCGGACTCGGGGCCGGCCCGGGCGACGTCGTCATGTCGATCGGCACGAGCGGAACCGTCTTCGCCGTGAGCCCTGAACCCGTCATCGACGACTCGGGCGCCGTCGCCGGCTTCGCCGACGCCGCAGGCGCCTTCCTGCCGCTCGTCGCGACCCTCAACGCCGCGCGCGTGCTCGACGCCGTGGCCGCGCTGCTCGGCGTCGGCCACGACGGCCTCGCCGACCTCGCCCTCGCGGCCGAGCCCGGTGCGGGCGGCGTCGTGCTGCTGCCCTACTTCGAGGGCGAGCGCACGCCCAACCTTCCCGACGCGACCGCGACGTTGAGCGGCCTGACTCTCGCTTCCACCACGCGCGAGAACCTGGCCCGCGCCGCGATCGAGGGGATGCTGTGCGGCCTCGCCGACGGACTCGACGCCATCGCGCGCCACGGCCTGCAGCCCCGGCGCCTGTTGCTCGTCGGCGGCGCGGCGCGGTCGCGGGCGGTGCCCGCGATCGCCGCGGCCGTGCTCGGCCTGCCGGTCGTCGTGCCCGAGCCCGGGGAGTACGTCGCGCGCGGCGCCGCACGCCAGGCGGCCGAGCTGCTCGGCCACAGCGCGGAATGGCCGCTCGAGCTGCATGCCGCGGTCGAGCATCCCGCGCAGCCGCAGGTACGCGCCGCCTACGCCGCCGCGTTCGCTGGCGCTCGTCACTAGCCTGAGCGCATGGCTCACCTCAGTGCAGAACCGGCCGCGGGTTCGGCGGCCCGACCGGCCCCGATCGTCACGCTCACCGTCAACCCGGCGCTCGACGTCAGCACGTCTACCGAGACCCTCGTCGCCGAGCACAAGATGCGTTGCGGCCCGAGTCGGGTGAATGCGGGCGGCGGGGGCGTGAATGTCAGCCGCGTGATCGAGCGGCTCGGCGGGCACTCCACCGCCATCTACGCGGTCGGCGGGGCCACCGGCCAGGCCTATCGCCAGCTGCTCGAGGCGGAAGGGCTCATCGGGCGGGCGATCGCGATCGCCGGCGCGACGCGCGAGAACATCACGATCGACGAGACCTCGACCGGCAAGCAGTACCGCTTCGTGCTGCAGGGTCCGAGCCTCGCCGACACCGAGTGGAAGCAGTGCCTGCGCGCCACCGAGGCGGCGATGCACCTCGGCGGCTACGTGGTGCCCAGCGGCTCGCTCGCGCCCGAGATGCCCGATGACTTCTACGCGCGCGTCGCGCGTCGCGCCCGCGAGCTCGGGGTGCGGTGCGTGCTCGACGCCTCGGGCGCGGCGCTCGCCCTCGCTGTCGAGGAAGGCGTCTACCTCGTGAAGCCATCGGGCCGCGAGCTCGGTGAGCTGGTCGGCGCGACGGTGCTCTCGATCGACGAGAAGATCGACGCGGCCCGTGAGCTCGTCGGCCGCGGCACGGTCGAGATCGTCGCGCTCACCCTCGGGGGTGACGGTGCTGTGCTGGTGACGGCGGAGGGTGCGACCCGCCTGGCCTCGCCGCCCATCACCGTGCGATCGACGGTCGGCGCCGGAGACAGCTTCGTGGGGGCGATGGTGCTGCGGTTGGCCCAGGGGCGCGATCTCGCCACCGCGTTCCGCGCTGGTGTCGCGGCCGGTGCCGCGACGGCCACGACCGAGGCGACAGAGCTGTGCCACCGCGACGACGTCGAACGCTTCGAGGCCGACCTGGCCCGCGACGCGGCGACGGCTCACTGACCGCTGCGCGAACCACCGTGCCGTGCTGCACGGCGACTGAGGGGAGTAGGGCCCTGACCATCACGAACATCTCCATCGACCCTCGCGACGTCGTCGCTCCGGTGAGTCGGCGCACGTTCGGATCGTTCGTCGAGCACATGGGGCGCTGCGTCTACGACGGCCTGTACGAACCCGGGCACCCGTCGGCCGACGACCACGGTTTCCGTCGCGACGTCATCGAGCTCGTGCGCGAGCTCGGGGTCTCGACGATCCGCTACCCAGGGGGCAACTTCGTCTCGGGCTATCGCTGGGAGGACGGTGTGGGCCCGCGTGATGAGCGACCCGCTCGCCGCGACCTCGCGTGGCGCAGCGTCGAGACGAACCAGATCGGTGTCGACGAGTTCGCGGCCTGGTGCCGACTCGTCGACGCCGAGCTCATGCTCGCCGTGAACCTCGGAACGCGGGGGGTGCTCGAGGCAGTGGAGCTGCTCGAGTACGTCAACCACCCGGCCGGCACGCGGCTGTCTGACTGGCGGGTCAGCAACGGCGCCCCCGAACCGCACGACGTGCGGATGTGGTGCCTCGGCAATGAGATGGATGGGCCCTGGCAGCTCGGTGCCATGTCGGCGGACGACTACGGCACCCTCGCGGCACGCACGGCCGCCGCGATGAAGATGGCCGACCCCTCGATCGAACTGGTCGCATGCGGCAGTTCGGGCTCTGCCATGAGCACCTTCGGCGCGTGGGAGCGCACCGTGCTCGAGCGCACCTACGAGCACGTCGACGCCATCTCGTGCCATGCCTACTATCAGGAGCGCGATGGCGACCTCGCCGCCTTTCTCGCGTCGTCGCTCGACATGCAGCACGTCATCGAGACGGTCGTGGCCACGGCCGACCACGTCAAGCACACGCTCCGTCAGGCCAAGACGATCATGATCTCGTTCGACGAGTGGAACGTCTGGTACTACGACCAGCATGTCGAGCGCGAACGCGATCGCGAGCCCTGGACGATCGCACCGCGACTGCTCGAAGACGTCTACTCGGTGGCCGACGCCGTCGTCGTCGGCAGCCTGCTCATCACCCTGCTGCGCCACAGCGACCGAGTCCGATCCGCGAGCATGGCGCAACTGGTCAACGTCATCGCGCCGATCATGACGCAACCGGGTGGCGCGGCGTGGCGGCAGACCATCTTCTTCCCCTTCGCGACGACGAGCAGGCTGGCGACCGGGGAGGTGCTGCGCGCCTCGATCACCACCGACAGCTACGCCACGGCCGAGTGGAACGAGGTTCCGTACGTCGACGCCGTGGTCACCTACGACGCACCGGCGCTCGAGGCGGCGGTGTTCCTCGTCAACCGGCACCTCACCGAGTCGCGGACAGTCTCGATCGATCTGGAACGCGTGCCCGCGATGCGGGTCGTGGAAGCGCTGACGCTGAGCGACCCCGACCCCTCCGCGGCGAACACCCTCGAGAATCCCGAGCGGGTCTCTCTCGCTCCGAACGCCTCGGCGCGGCTCGATGCCGGACGCCTGCTGATCGACCTGCCACCGGTGTCGTGGAGCGCGATCGCGCTCTCGGGGGCAGGCCTCGACGCGATGGCAGGGTAGGCGCCCGCGGGCGGCTCGGGTGCGGCGCGCATCCACCGAAACATCGCCGCAACACGCCGCGACTAGGCTCGCGTCATGGCCGACCTCTTCGACGGGTACACGGCGACAGCCGCCCGGTCGGGCTCGGCCGTCGCCTTCGACGAGATGTTCACGCCCGATAGCCAGGTGCGCCTGCCCTACCGGCAGATCCACGCGGCCCTCGCGCAGATGTCGCAGGACGAGCTGCGCGGCCGCACCGAAGCGCTCGCCTCGAGCTACCTCGCGCAGGGCGTCACCTTCGACTTCGCCGGCGAAGAACGGCCGTTCCCGCTGGATGCGGTGCCGCGCGTCATCGAGCGCGCCGAGTGGAGCCACCTCGAGGCCGGAGTCGCCCAGCGCGTGCGCGTGCTCGAGGCCTTCCTCACCGACATCTACGGACCGCAGCGCTGCATCGCCGACGGCGTGATCCCCGCGCGGCTCGTGTCGAGCTCGAGCCACTACCACCGCTCGGCGGCGGGCATCGAGAGCGCCAACGGCGTGCGCATCCAGGTGTCGGGCATCGACCTCATTCGCGACGAGCACGGCACCTGGCGCGTGCTCGAAGACAACGTGCGGGTGCCGAGCGGCGTCAGCTATGTCATCTCGAACCGTCGGGTGATGGCGCAGACGCTGCCCGAGCTCTTCGTGTCGATGCGCGTGCGCCCCGTGGGCGACTACCCGACGCGGCTGCTCGACGCGCTGCGGGCATCCGCCCCCTCGGGCGTCGACGACCCGACCGTCGTCGTGCTCACGCCCGGCGTCTACAACTCGGCCTACTTCGAGCACACCCTGCTCGCGCGGCTCATGGGCGTCGAGCTCGTCGAGGGCCGCGACCTCTACTGCTCGGGCGGGCGCGTCTTCATGCGCACGACGGCCGGCCCGCAGCGCGTCGACGTCATCTACCGCCGCGTCGACGACGAGTTCCTCGATCCGCTGACGTTCCGCGCCGACTCGATGCTCGGCACGCCCGGCCTCATGCTCGCGGCGCGGCTCGGCAACGTGACGATCACGAACGCCGTCGGCAACGGTGTCGCCGACGACAAGCTCGTCTACACCTACCTGCCCGACCTCGCGCGCTACTTCCTCAACGAAGACCCGATCATCCCCAACGTCGACACCTGGCGGCTCGAAGACCCCGACTCGCTCGAGGAGGTGCTCGACCGCCTGCACGAGCTCGTGGTCAAGCCCGTCGACGGCTCGGGCGGCAAGGGCCTCGTCGTCGGTCCGGCCGCGAGTGCCGCCGAACTCGATGAGCTGCGGATGCGCCTGCAGGAAGACCCGCGCGGGTGGATCGCGCAGCCGGTCGTGCAGCTCTCGACCATCCCCACGCTCGTCGACGACGGCATGCGCCCGCGCCACGCCGACCTGCGGCCCTTCGCCGTCAACGACGGCCGCGAGGTGTGGGTGCTGCCGGGCGGGCTCACGCGCGTCGCGCTGCCCGAGGGGCAGCTCGTCGTCAACTCGAGCCAGGGCGGCGGCTCGAAAGATACCTGGGTCGTGGGCCAGCTGCCCATGGTCGCCGACAGTCACGATGTGCAGGGCATCGTCGCCGAGCAGGCCACCGTCACGCAGTCGATCCCGATCATCACGGATGCTGCGGCGCACGTCATCGACCACAATCCGCAGGACGACCCGCGCCGGGCGCAGTCGGAGCAGCAACAGCAGAGTCACACCGCGCAGGGCAATGGCGCTCCCGCAGTCTCGAGGGGGGTCGAGTGATGCTGAGCCGGATCGCCGAGAGCCTGTTCTGGATCGGGCGCTACGTCGAGCGCAGCGATGGAACGGCGCGCATCCTCGATGTGCACCTGCAGCTGCTGCTCGAAGACCCGTGGATCGATGAGGACACCGCGTGCCGGTCGCTGCTGAGCGTCATGGGCAGCGACGTCGATCCCGACCACGCCCTCACGCGCGCCGATGTGCTCGCGATCCTCGCGGTCGACCGCTCGCATCCCGCCTCGATCGCGTACTCGCTCGGCGCGGCACGCGAGAACGCCCGCCGCGCGCGCGAGGTCGTGAGCACCGAGCTGTGGGAGGTGCTCAACACCACTCGGGCGCGCATGCCGCGCAAGGTCGCCCCCGAGAAGGTGCACGAGTTCTTCGGCTGGGTGCGCGAGCGTTCGGCGCTCGCCGTGGGCATCGTCGAGTCGGCGACGAGCCGCGACGAGGCCTACTCGTTCTTCACGCTCGGCCGCTCGCTCGAGCGGGCCGACATGACGGCCCGCCTGCTCGCGACGCGCTCGCTCACCGAGGCCTCCGGCCCCTCGTGGACGACGATCCTGCGCAGCGTCGGCGCCTACGAGGCCTACCTGCGCACCTACCGCGGCGTGCCGAGCGCCAAGAACGCCGCCGAGTTCCTCCTGCTCGACCGGCTCTTCCCGCGCTCGATCCTCTTCGCGGTGACGCGCGCCGAGCAGAGCCTGCGCGACATCGAGCCGCGCTCCGATCGCGCCGGCATCGGCGACCAGGCGCTGCGCCAGCTCGGGCAGATCCGCAGCGAGCTCGAGTACCGGCCCATCGCCGACATCCTCGATGACCTGCAGCGGCACATGGATGCCGTGCAGCTCGCGACGAGCGCGACGAGCGAGGCCGTGCGCCAGCGCTACTTCCCCACCAATGCGGCGCCGAGCTGGGTGGCGGAGAAGACATGAACCGGTTGAGAATCCGGCACGTCACCGGCTACCACTACAAGGGCAACGTCACCGCGTCGTACAACGAGGCCCGCATGCTGCCCGCGAGCTCGGACGGCCAGGTTGTGCTGCACTCGCACCTCGCCATCAGCCCGACGTCGTCGCAGCACCACTACGTCGACTACTTCGGCACGCGCGTCGCGGCCTTCGAGCAGCTCGACCAGCACCACGAGCTGTCGCTCACGGCCGACAGCCTCGTCGAGCTGCGCCCGCGCGGGTCGCAAGACGGCTCGATCAGCTGGGCCGAGCTCGCGATCGCCGTCGAGAAGACGGTCGGCTCGGTCGAGAACACCGTGCAGACGAAGCTCACGGCACCGCCCGACGAGGTCGCCGAGCGGGCGCGCGAGTTCGCCGCTGCCGCCGCCGACCCCGAGGCCGCCGCGCGCGAGATCTGCGCGTGGATCTACGACGAGGTGCAGTACATGTCGGGCATCACGGGCGTGCACACGACGGCCGCCGAGGCCTGGGCGCACAAGAAGGGCGTGTGCCAAGACATCACGCACCTCGCGCTCGGCGCGCTGCGCTCGATCGGCATCCCCGCGCGCTACGTCAGCGGCTACCTGCACCCGTCGCGCGACCCGCAGATCGGCGAGACGATCGCGGGCGAGTCGCACGCCTGGGTCGAGTGGTTCGATGGCGAGTGGCAGGGCTTCGACCCCACCAACATGCTCGAGATCCGCGACCGTCACGTCATCGTCGGCCGCGGTCGCGACTACCGCGACGTGCCGCCCCTGCGCGGCGTCTACGCCGGGCCGTCGAGCTCGAAGCTCTTCGTCACGGTCGAGATCACGCGCGAGAGCTGACGGCAGGCTTCCGGATGCGGCCGCGTCAGGCCGCGGCCGGCGGGCAGTGCAGTCGGGTCGGGGTCGTGCCCGCGCCGCGCTCGATCGTGTGCTCGGCCATGGCCGCGCCGCACAGCGGGCAGCGCGGGTCGGCGGGGGCGACGTACGGCTGCTCCGGCCGCCCGATGCCGACGGCCGCGGGGCCGGTGACTGTCCACAGCGCGCGCCCGAGCGCGCCGAAGAACCCCTGGGAGCCGTTGAAGGGGTTGAGCGGATTTACTTTGCGCACGAATCAATTGTACGCCCGGTATTCTGGCGGCATGACCGACCTGCTCGCCCTCGACCGCCAGGTGTGCTTCGCGGTCGTCGCCGCGAGCCGCAGCATCGTCGCCCTCTACAAGCCCATCCTCGAGCCGCTCGGGCTCACCCACCCGCAATACCTCGTGATGCTCGCGCTGTGGGAGTCGAGCCCGCTGCGCGTGAAAGACCTCGGCGAGCGCCTGCTGCTCGACCCGGCCACGCTGAGCCCGCTGCTCAAGCGGCTCGAGCAGCAGGGCCTGGTGACGCGGGCGCGCGACACCGCGGATGAGCGGGCGCTCGCCCTCGCGCTGACGCCGGCCGGCGTCGCGCTGCGGCAGCAGGCCGAGCAGGTGCCCGGCCGCGTGATCGAGCGGCTGGGGCTGACGATCGGCGAGCTCGAGAGCATCCGCGATTCGGCGACGGCGCTGCTCGAGGCCAGTCGCGCCGCGATGGGGGCGCCGCAGGCGTCAGGGTAGTGTTTCCGATAACAGCACCGAGGCGAGCGTCCGCCCGAACTGGAGAGAACTGCTGCCATGGCTACCAAGAAGTCGAATGCTGCGACGATCTATGACGTCGCCGAACGGGCGGGCGTATCGCACCAGACCGTGTCGCGCTTTCTGGCCGGATACGAGGGCATTCGGCCGTTGACGCGCGAGAAGGTGGCGACAGCGCTCAAGGAGCTTGATTACCGCCCCAACCTCGCCGCCAGATCGTTGGCGACCAATCGCGCCCATCGCATTGCGGTGCTGACGGGCGACTTGCTTGCCGCGGGCCCGAGCCGAACCGTGCAGGGTGTTGCGGAGGCAGCGCGAGCGGCGGGCTACGTCGTCGACATCATAGGGTTCGACGTCGATGACCCGGACTCGTTGAAGGAAGTCATCGACGTCATCCGCAGCCAAGATCTCGCCGGCGTCGTGGCGCTCGCCGTCTCCGACTCGATCCACGACGCGATCGCGGGGCTCGCGATCGATGCGCCGCTCTACCTCGACTCAGGCCCGGCCGACCTACCTGGCCCGGTCGGACAGTCCTTCAACTCGGTGGGCATCCAGCTCGTGCTGCAGCATCTCATCGACCTGGGCCACCGCGAGATCGTGCACGTCACAGGGGCGATGGACTACCTGGCGGCCAAGGCTCGTGTGAACGGGTTCGGTCATCTCATCCGGGAGCGCGGATTGCGCGAGCATCCTGTCATCGAGGGCGACTGGACGCCGCGATCAGGCTACGCGGCCGTCAGGAGCGGACTGATCGATCCGGCGGTGACCGCGATCGTCGCCGCCAACGACCAGATCGCACTCGGCGCACTCCGGGCACTCGATGAGGCCGGCGTGCGGTGCCCCGTCGATGTGAGTGTCACTGGCTTCGACGACATTCCCGAAGCCGAGTACTACACCCCCTCGCTGACGACGGTGCGCATCGATTTCCAGCAGCAAGGCACATACATCTTCAACGCGCTCATGGCGCAGATCCGCGGCGATGAACGGCCCGAGACCGGGGCTTTCATCAAGCCGGAGCTCGTCGTGCGCGCATCCACTGCGCCGCCGCGCTGATTCGCACGAGGAGAGAGATTCACGCCCAGCTCTTGACAGCCACAAATGTTACCGATAACAATACGGATGTTGCCGGAAACATCGCGGCAGCCGGACGGCATCGCGGCCCCACGGTCGCGAGACACCACCACACTTCGACGACCGATACGAAACCGACGATCGCACCGCCCGAGCGACACCGAGGCCGATGCGAGCACCCGATACCGAGCCGACACTCACGACGCCGCCCGCCCTCACAATGCACAGAAAGTCAGGTCATGCGAACCACCACAGCAATGAAGCTGGGCGCCACCGCTGCCGTTGCGGCTCTGGCCCTCACCGCCTGCGCCGCGCCAGCGGACGACACCTCGAACGCAGACTTCGAAACCGCCATGTCGACTCCCACCACGATCTCCATGTGGGCGTGGGCGCCCGGAATCGAGAGCCAGGTCGCGATGTTCGAGGAGGCTTACCCGGCGATCGACGTCGTGCTCGAGAACGTCGGACAGGGCGGTGACCACTACACCAAGGTGCGCACGGCTCTCGAGGCCGGCACCGGTGCCCCCGACGTCATCCAGCTCGAGTACCAGTACGTGCCCTCGTTCGTGCTGACGGAGAGCCTTCTCGACCTGGCACCCTACGGCGCGAATGACGTCAAGGACCAGTTCACGCCGTGGACCTGGTCGCAGGTCACTAACGGTGACGCGGTGTACGCGATCCCGCAGGACGCGGGCCCCATGGGCAACCTCTACCGTGAGGACATCCTCGCCTCGGCCGGCATCACCGAGGCCCCCGTGACCTGGGACGACTACGCGGTCGCGGCCGAAGCCGTCCGCACGCAGACCGGCTCGTACATCACGGCCCTCTCGGGCAACGACGCCGGGTCCTTCCTGGGCCTGGTGTGGGGCGCGGGTGCCGCGCCGTTCTCCTACGACGGTGCGGAGACGATCAGTGTCGACCTGACCGGCCCGGACACCAAGAAGGTCATCGACTACTGGCAAGACCTCATCGACCGCGACCTCGTGTCGACCGACCCGAGCTTTACCGACGGCTGGTACCAGGGTCTTGCCAATGGCGCACTAGCCGGCTGGCTGACCGCCGCCTGGGGCCCCGCGTTCCTGCAGGGAACCGCGGCAGACACCGCGGGCCTGTGGCGCGCGGCTCCGCTGCCGCAGTTCGACGTGGGCAACCCCGTCGCCGGCAACTGGGGCGGCTCGACCCTCGCTGCGCTCAGCACCACCGAGCACCCGATCGTCGCGGCCGAGCTGGCAACGTTCATCAACACCGACCCGGAGGCGACGCTGCAGTTCGCGACCGAGCAGTTCCTCTTCCCGACCCGCACCGAGGTGCTGACGTCGCCCGAGTTCGCGGAGCAGGAGTCGGAGTTCTACGGCGGTCAGCGCGTCAACGAGATCTTCGCGGAGATCTCGGCGACCGTCGACACGGAGTTCCAGTGGCTGCCGTTCCAGGACTTCGTCGCCTCGAGCTTCATCGACACCCTGGGCAAGGAGATCTCCGAGAAGGGTGACCTCTCGGCCGGCCTTGCCGCGTGGCAGGACGCCATCGTCACCTACGCCACCGAGCAGGGGTTCACGGTCCAGTAAGGGGATGCTGGGACGGGGGAGGGCCGCCGGTCAAGGGTGACCCTCCCCCGTTGTCTCCCCCATTGGCAGCACCGCCCCCGCGAGTTCAGGCCCCCGCGAACCACAGAGAAGAGATCCGAGCATGACGATGACGTCACGCAGGCCGCGCGTCCAGCGGCGCCCGAGCCCGCAGCGGCGAAAGCTCATCATCACCGCCTACGCGCTCATCACCCCGTTCATCGTGGTCTTCCTCGCGATGGTGATCGCGCCGCTCGTCTACGCCGGATTCCTCAGCCTCTTCCAGACGCGTCTCATCGGCGGCGAGCAGTTCGTCGGGCTCGCGAACTTCGGCAAGGCGCTGACCGACCCGGTGTTTCTCATCGGAGTGGGTCGTGTCACGATCTTCCTCCTGGTGCAGGTACCCATCATGCTCGGCCTCGCCCTCTTCTTCGCGCTTGCGATCGACAGTGGTCGGATGCGGGGCAGCCGCTTCGCGCGCATCGCGATCTTCGTGCCCTTCGCCGTGCCCGGGGTCGTCGCGGCGCTGATGTGGGGCTACCTGTACGGCGATGACTTCGGTCCGATCGCGCAGAGCATTCGGGCGCTCGGACTTCCCGCGCCCGACCTGCTGTCGAACGAGCTGATCCTCTTCTCGATGATGAACATCGTCACGTGGTCGTTCGTCGGCTACAACATGATCATCATGTACGCCGCCCTGCGGGCGATCCCGACCGAGCTCTACGAGGCGGCCGAAATCGACGGAGCCGGAGCGATCCGTGTCGCCTGGAGCATCAAAGTGCCGGCCATTCGCCCGGCAATCATGCTCACCCTAATCTTCTCGATCATCGGCAGCTTTCAACTGTTCACCGAGCCGACATTGCTGGCCGCGATCGCCCCGAACGTCATCGGCACCTCGTACACGCCGAACATGTACGCCTATACGCTCGCGTTCCGGTTCCAAGACGTCAACTACGCGGCCGCGGTCGCTTTCCTCCTCGGGTTCGTGATCATGATCATCTCCTACGTGGTTCAGCTGTCCGGGCGCCGAGCGGAGGCCCGCCGATGACCGCCGTGATCGCTCCCGCTCGCTCACGTCAGCCGCGATCCCGTCGCCGCGATCCTCGCGACCGCCGCAGCCTCCTGCTGACGGCGCTCGTTTGGCTCGGCGTTGCATACTTTCTCTTGCCGCTGCTGTGGCTCGCGATCGCCTCGACTAAAGACAACGCCGACCTCTTCACGACCTTCGGATTCGCGTTCGGCGGCGAGTTCAACTTCATCAACAACCTCGTCGATCTGTTCGAGTTCCGTGACGGCGCCTTCTGGCGTTGGACGCTCAACACAGTGGTCTACGCCGGGGTTAGCGCCGTCGGGGCCACCGCGCTCGCAACCGCGGCGGGATACGCCTTCGCGAAGTTCGCGTTCCCGGGCAGGCAGTTCATCTTCGGAGCCGTGCTCGGGTCGATCATGATCCCCGCGACGGCCCTCGCGCTGCCGACCTATCTGGTGTTCGCGAACCTGGGGCTCGTGAACACCCCGTGGGCGATCATCATCCCGTCGATCGTGAGCCCCTTCGGGGTATACCTCATGCGGGTGTACGCCGCCGACTCGGTGCCCGACAGCCTCATCGAGGCGGCGCGCATCGATGGAGCATCCGAGACCCGCATCTTCTTCTCGATCGGTGTGCGCCTCATGGCGCCCGGCATGGTGACGGTGTTCCTGTTCTCGCTCGTCGGGGTGTGGAACAACTTCTTCCTGCCGCTGATCATGCTGTCGTCGAGCGAGCTCTACCCGCTCACCGTTGGTCTCGCCCAGCTCAACGCCCTCTCGACCGGAGGTGGCGGATCGACCGCTGTCTTCTCGACCGTCATCACCGGGTCGTTCATCTCGATCGTCCCCCTCGTCGTGGCCTTCCTGTACCTGCAGCGGTACTGGCAGTCGGGCTTGGCCGCCGGAAGCACCAAGGAGTAGAAGCACATGACCATTTGGTTCGGCGGGGACTACAACCCTGAGCAGTGGGCGGAGGCCGTCTGGAAGGACGACGTCGCGCTCATGCAGCAGGCGGGCGTCACCATGGTGACGGTTGGCGTCTTCTCGTGGTCGTGGCTCGAGCCTGAAGAGGGCACCTTCACCTTCGAGTGGCTCGACCGAGTGATGGACACCCTGCACGCCGCGGGAATCCGCGTCGACCTGGCGACCGCGACCGCGTCTCCTCCGCCGTGGCTGAGCCACCGCTACCCCGATTCGCTGCCCGTCACCGAGTCAGGTGTGCGGCTACAGCGCGGCTCTCGGCAGGCCTACTGCCCGAGCTCGCCCGACTACCGGCGACTAGCGGCTCGCCTCGCCGGCGAGATCGCGCGGCGCTACGCCGCCCACCCGGCGCTCGAGCTCTGGCACATCAACAACGAGTACGGCTGCCACGTGAGCCGCTGCTATTGCGAGACATCAGCGGCGGCGTTCCGGCGGTGGCTGACCGACAAGTACGGAACCATCGAGAACCTCAACCGAGCGTGGGGCACCGCCTTCTGGTCGCAGCGCTACGGCTCGATCGACGAGGTCACCGTTCCGAGCGTGGCGCCGGCGTTCCGCAATCCGACTCAGCTCCTCGACTTCGACCGCTACTCGTCCGACGAGATCCTGGGCATCTTCCGCGAGGAGGCGGCGGCAGTTCGGGCTTCGAGTCCGAGCGTGCCGATCACGACCAACTTCATGGGGTTCTTCAAGCCGCTCGACTACTGGGCCTGGGCCGCCGAGCTGGATGTGATCAGTGACGACTGCTACCCCGACCCTGCCGACCCCGACTCGCCGTACCTCGCCGCCATGACGCGCGACCTCATGCGCTCCCTGGCCGACGGCAAGCCGTGGCTGCTCATGGAGCAGTCGGCGGGCGCGGTCAACTGGCGCCCCTCGAATGCCGCCAAGCCCGAGGGCATGATGCGCGCCTGGTCCTATCAGGCGCTGGCTCGCGGCGCTGACGGCATCCTTTACTTCCAGTGGCGGCAGTCCGAGCTGGGTGCAGAGCGGTTCCACTCCGCGATGCTGCCGCACACGGGCACCGATTCAGTGTCGTGGAAGGCGGTGTGCGGGCTGGGCGCGGAGCTGCGCGAGATCGGCGATGCGCTGGATGCCCCCACGCACGGCAGTGTCGGCATCATGCTCGACTGGGACTCGTGGTGGAGCATCGAGCAGGCGGGCCTGCCCTCGACGATCGATTACATGGAGGGCGTGCGTGCCTGGTACCGCACCCTCTATGAGGCCGGCGTCGCGATCGACTTCGTGAACACGCGCTCCGACCTTGGCCGCTACCGGGCGATCGTCGTGCCGAGCCTGTTCGTTGCGACCGGCGAGGCCCTCGCCGCCCTCGGCGCCTACGCCGAGATGGGCGGGCAACTGCTCGTCGGCTACCAATCGGGCATCACCGACGAGGAGGGGCGCCTCACCCCGGGCGGCTACCTGGGTGGGCTGACAAACACGCTCGGAATTCGTATCGACGAGTTTTTCCCGCTCCCTATCCCCGGGTCGGTGGCGACAGACTCCGTCCGCCTGCGCGCCAACCACCTCGGCGTTCGTGATGGCTTTGGCAGCGTGTGGTCGGAGCGACTCGTCGTCACTGATGCCGAGGTCATGGCACGGTTCGCTTCCGGTCCTTTGGAAGGCGAGGCAGCAATCACACGCCGCACCATCGGCACGGGCAATGCTTGGTATGCAGCAACCTTGCCGGACGGCTGGCTGCGCAGTCGGCTTATCTCCCAGCTGCTCGCCGGTACCGGCGTGCTCGAGGACGCGATCGCGGTTGCGGGCGTCGAGGTTACTCGTCGCGGCCGCCACCAGTTCGTCATCAACCAAACGGCATCAGCGGTCAGTGTTCCGATCGCCGGAGTGCCTGTCGCTCTCGAGCCATACGGTGTGGCCATCCTCGAGGGCGATCAGGTCTGGCGCAGCTGACCCGGGCTCAGGTCTTGCGCGCCTCGGCCTCGACGATCGCGATCTCCTGCGTCGCCGTCTCGAGGTCGAGCTGGCGGCGTTCGACGTCGTCGCCGTCGTACCGTACGCGCAGGCGCCACCACGGGTCGGCGGCCGGGTGGCGGCGGATGCGTAGATTGCGCGTGCTGCGCATCCACAGAACGGCGACAACCGCCGCGAGCAGCCCCGCGAGGGCGCCGACGCCCATGGCCCAGCGCGCTCCGAGCTCGTTGGCGACGAGGCCGAGCAGGGGTGCGCCGATGGGCGTTCCGCCCATGAAGATCGTCAGGTAGAGCGCCATGACGCGGCCGCGGATGCTCGCGCGCGTCGTCGTCTGCACGTAGGCATTGGCGCTCGTGATCATGGTGAGCGCGAAGAAGCCGATGGGGATGAGCGCGAGGGCGAAGAACTCGATCGTGGGCATGAGCGCCGCGACGACCATCGAGCCGGCGAAGCCGATCGCCGCGAGCACGATGACGCGCAGCCGCGGTCGTTCGCGCCGCGCCGAGAGGAGGGCGCCGGCGACCGAGCCGATCGCGAGGATCGACGACAGCAGCCCGAACTCGGCGGCATCGCGGCCGAACTCGACCCGCGCCATGGTCGCGGTGAAGATGGCGAAGTTGAAGCCGAAGGTGCCGACGAGGAAGACCATCGTGAACACCACGACCAGATCGGCTCGTCGAGCCACGTACTGGAAGCCCGCGCGCAGCTGCCCGCGCCCCCGTGTGGTCTTCTGCATCGGCTGCAGCTCCGCCTCACGCAGCAGCCCGAGGGCGACGAGCATGGCGGCGAACGTCAGCACGTTGATCAGAATCACCCAGCCCGCGCCGACGAGCACGGTGAGCAGGCCGGCGGCGGCGGGCCCGATGAGGCGCGCGGTGTTGAACGAGGCCGAGTTCAGGGCGACGGCGTTGGGCAGGTCGGCCGTGCCCACGAGCTCGCCGACGAAGGTCTGGCGCGCGGGGGCGTCGACGGCCGTCGCAATGCCGAGCCCGAGGGCGAGCAGGTAGACCATCCAGAGCTCGGCGATGCCGAGCACGATGATGAGCCCGAGCGCCAGGGCCAGCAGGGCCTGGGCGATCTGCGTGATGGCCAGCAGGCGGCGGCCGGGCATCCGGTCGGCGATGATGCCGGCGAGCGGGCCGATGATGAGGGCGGGGCCGAACTGCAGGGCCATCGTCACGCCGACGGCGGCGGCGTCGTTGTCGGTGAGTTCGGTGAGCACGAACCAGTCTTGCGCCGTGCGCTGCATCCACGTGCCGACGTTCGAGATCAGCGCCCCGGCGAACCAGATGCGGTAGTTGACGCCGGCGAGCGAGCGGAACATGGCGTTCATGAGGTCGTGTTCACGCGTCGGCCAGTCGTCGCAATATCGGCCGCACCTCCTCGAGCGCGCGGCGCTGCTCGGGGCTGAGCGCCTCGAGCTGGGCATGGAACCACTGCTGGCGCAGTCGCCGCGTCTCGGCGATGACGTGGTCGCCCGCCGGCGTGATGGTCACCCACACCATCCGCGCGTCATCGTTGCTCGGCTCACGACGCACGAGGCCGCTCGCCTCGAGCGCGTTGAGGGTGCGGTTCATCGACGGGGCGCTGACCTTCTCGCCGGTCGCGAGGCCGCCGGGCGTGCAGCGGCCCTCGCTCGCGAGCCGCCAGAGCACGCCGAGCTGGCTGTCGCTGATGCCCTCGCCCGCGCGTTCGGCCCGGATGCGCCGCGCCACCTTCTGGATGAGCACGCGCAGCTCTTCTTCGGGGTCGGTCTCATGGTGCGTCACCTCGTTAGCCTAACTCATTACCGTTGCTAACGAAAATTGCGGATGCTGCGACGACGCCCCGCGCGCCGGCCCGCCTAGGATCGTGCGCAGGAGGCCCCTCATGCCGAAGTTCACCGCCGAGCGCCAGCACCGCACTTTCACCGACAGCCACGGTGTCGTCGTGCACTACTACGTGTGGACGCCGGGCAAGCCGAAGGGCGTCGTGCAGCTCGCGCACGGGGTCGGCGAGCACGCCCTGCGCTACGAGCTTCTCGCGCACGACCTCGTTGCGGCCGGGTATGCGGTGTACGCCGATGACCACCGCGGCCACGGTCAGACGGGCGTGGAGTACTGGAAGGGCGACCTCTCGCAGATCGGCAGGCTGGGATCGGGCGGCTTGCGCGCCACGCAGCAGAACCTGCTCGACCTCACTGCTCTGGCGACGGCCACGCATCCCGGCCTGCCGTTCGTCATGCTCGGCCACTCGTGGGGCTCGCTCATGGTGCAGAACCTGCTCAACGCGGGGGAGCACCCGTGGAGCGCGGTCGTGCTCACGGGCACGGCCCTGCGCACGCCGTTCGACATGAACGGCGGCGACCTCAACGCGCGCCACAAGCACCTCGGCGACACGGGGGCCGAGTGGCTCAGCCGCGACCCCGCCGTCGCGCGCGCCTTCGTCGACGACCCGCTGACGACCGACGCGAAGATTCTGAAGCTGTTCGGCCTCGCGGACGGCCTGCGCCTCTTCGGGCGGCCGAAGCGCGTGCAGCCGCCCGTGCCTTTGCTGATCATGGTGGGCGGTGACGACCCGCTCGGCGGCGAGAAGAGCGCCAAGAAGCTCGCCGATGCCTACCTGGGTCGCGGGGGTCTCACCGACGTCGAACTCATCGTCTACCCCGACGCCCGTCACGAGGTCTTCAACGAGATCAACCAGGCCGAGGTGCGCGCCGACCTCATCGCCTGGCTCGACGACCGACTGTTCGCCGCGACGTAGACCCCTTCCGGCGCCTGTTCCCGCCCGCGGTCCTTCACCGGATTCGGAACTCTGCGAGCAGGGTTCGCTTTCTTCCGCATCCGTTGAAGGCTCCCGACGACCAGGTTCCCGTGGGGGCTCGGCCGCCCCGCTGCGCTAGTGGTCGTTGCGGCCCGGCAGGGGCAGCGCGGTCAGCAGGATCACGCTCGGCTCGAGCGCCTCGACGCTGTGCACGCCGTCGGGGATGCGCGCGACCGTGCCCGCCGCGACCTCGATCGTGCGGGTGGCGTCGCTGAGGCGGATGAGCCCGCGCAGCACCTGCAGCATGGCTTCACCCGGGTTCGTGTGCTCGGGCAGCTCGCCGCCGGTGTCGAAGCCGATCGCCGTCATGCGCAGTTGCTGATACCCGAGATCGATGCGCTGCGATGCGCGTCGCTGCGGGTTCTCGGCCGCCTGGGTGAGCAGGTAGGCGGCCATGACGTCGAGGTCGAGCGCGATCGGATCCATGCCCCGCACCCTACGCTGGTCGCCATGATCGCGCCCTTCCTCACCCCCGCCGAGCTCGACGAGCTGCTCGCCGCCGACCGCCGCGGCGACGGCGACGTCGTCATCGTCGACAGCCGCTGGTACCTCGACGGACGCTCGGGGTCCGAGGCGCACGCGCACGGGCACCTCCCGGGCGCGGTGTTCGTTGACCTCGACGTGTGGCTCGCGGGAGCCCCCTCGCCCGGGGCGGGTCGGCACCCCCTGCCCGAGCCGCACGTCTTCGCCCGCGGCATGGCCGAGTCGGGCATCGGCGACGGCTCCACTGTGGTCGTCTACGACGATGCCGGGGGAGTCATCGCCGCGCGCCTGGTCTGGATGCTCCGAACCCTCGGGCACGAGGCCGCCGTGCTCGACGGCGGACTCGACGCCTGGCAGCGCGCCCACCCGCAGCAGGCGCTCGAGAGCGGCGCGGTCGACGTGCGCCCCGCATCCTTCACTGAACGCCCGTGGCCGGATGCCGCGCTCGCGTCGATCGACGAGACGCAGCAGGCCGCCGCCGACGGCAGCGCGCTCGTGCTCGATGCCCGCACGCTCGACCGCTACCGCGGCGAGACCGAGCCGGTGGATGCGCGCGCGGGGCATATTCCGGGCGCCGAGAGCTTCTCGTGCCGCGACAACGTGGCCGCCGACGGCACGCTGCTCGACACCGCAACCCTGCGCGACCGCCTCACGGGGCTCGGGGCCGCCGAGCGCCCCGTCATCAGCTACTGCGGTTCGGGAGTCACCGCGTGCCACACCCTGCTGGTGCTCGAGCACCTCGGCTTCGCTCCGGGGCGCCTGTACCCCGGCTCGTGGTCGCAATACGCCGCCGACCCCGCCAGGCCGCTCGCGACAGCCGAATAGGCTGGGGCCATGCATGGCGAATACAAGGTGCCCGGCGGCAAGCTCGTCGTCGTCGACCTCGAGGTGACCGAGGGGCGCATCAGCGCGTTCCGGCTCGCGGGCGACTTCTTCGTCGAGCCCGACGAGGTCGTGCCCGCCATCGAGGCCGCCGTGCTCGGCCTGCCCGCCGACACCGACGCCGCGGCCCTGACGATCGCGGTGCGGGATGCCCTGCCCGACGGCGCCGTGCTGCTGGGCTTCAGCCCCGAGGCGGTCGCCACGACCGTGCGGCGCGCGCTCGCGAGCGCGACGGCCTTCGCCGACTACGACTGGCAGCTGCTGCGCGGCCCCGCGCTCGCGCCCTTGCAGCAGATGGCCATGGACCAGGTGCTCGCCGAAGAGGTCGGCGACGGCCGCCGCGGCCCCACCCTGCGCATCTGGGAGTGGACGAGCCCTGCCGTCGTGATCGGCTCGTTCCAGAGCGTGCGCAACGAGGTCGACCTCGACAATGCCGAGCGCTACGGCTTCGAGATCGTGCGGCGCATCTCGGGCGGGGGCGCGATGTTCATCGAGCCCGCCTCGGCCATCACGTACTCGCTGTACGCGCCGGCCGCTCTCGTGCAGGGCATGAGCTTCGCCGAGTCGTACGCCTTCCTCGACGAGTGGGTCATCACCGCGCTGCGCGGGCTCGGCATCGAGGCCAGCTACCAGCCCCTCAACGACATCGCCAGCCCGAGCGGCAAGATCGGCGGCGCCGCGCAGAAGCGGCTCGGCACGGGGGCCGTGCTGCACCACGTGACCATGGCCTACGACATGGATGGCGACCGCATGGTCGAGGTGCTGCGCATCGGCCGCGAGAAGCTCAGCGACAAGGGCATCAAGAGCGCCAACAAGCGCGTCGACCCGCTCAAATCGCAGACGGGGCTCTCGCGCGACGAGATCATCGACCGCCTCGTCGGCACCTTCCGGGCGCAGTACGGCCTCACCGATGGCACCATCACCGCGGCCGAACTCGATCGTGCGAACGCGCTCGTGCCCGAGAAGTTCTCGACGCACGACTGGCTGCACCGCGTTCCGTGAGTCCGCGCATCCGGGCCCTCGCCCTCGTCCTGCTGCTCGCCGGCATCCTCGTCGGCGGTGTCGTGCTGTCGGCGGTCACGGGGCAGCTGCCGATCACGCCCACCGAAGTGGCGGGCTCGCTGCTGCGCGCGATCGGCATCGACACCGCCTGGGCGCCGACCGACCCCATCGTCGAGTCGACGCTGTGGGTCGTGCGGTTCCCGCGCATCCTCATGGGTCTCGCCGTCGGGGCGGCGCTCGCCGTCGCCGGCGCGGTCATGCAGGCCGTGTTCGGCAACCCGCTCGCCGAGCCGGGCGTTGTCGGCGTCTCGTCGGGCGCCGCCCTCGGCGCTGCGACCGCGATCACCATCGGCGCCTCGGTACTCGGCGGCCCGGGGGTGGCGCTCTTCGCGTTCGTCGGAGGGCTGCTCGCAACCCTGCTGGTCTACGCCGTCGCCCGCGCCGGCGGACGCACCGAGGTCGTCACCCTGCTGCTCACGGGCATCGCCGTCAACGCGATCGCGCAAGCGGGCATCGCCTTCGTGCTCTTCGTCGCCGACACGGCGAGCCGCGAGCAGATCGTGTTCTGGCAGCTCGGCTCGCTCGGCGGCTCACGCTGGGATCAGGTGGCCCTCGTCGCCGTGGTTGCCGCGGTCGGCATCACCGTGGCGCTGCTGCTCGCCCGGCGCTACGACCTGCTCGCGCTCGGCGAGCGCAGCGCCCGCCACCTCGGCGTCGATGTCGAGCGGCTGCGCATCGTCTCGATCGTGCTCGTCGCCCTGCTGACCGGCGCGGCCGTCGCCTTCACGGGCATCATCGCCTTCGTCGGACTCGTCGTGCCGCACCTCATCCGCATGATCATCGGCCCAGCCCACCGCGGGCTCATCCTCGCGAGCGCGGTGGGCGGTGGCGCTTTGCTCGTCGTCGCCGACCTGCTGACGCGCACGCTCGTCGGCGGGGCCGAGCTGCCGATCGGCATGCTCACCTCGCTCGTCGGCGGACCCTTCTTCTTCTGGCTGCTCTACCGGCAGCGGCGGCGCAGTGGGGGGTGGGCATGACATCGACCAGCGCGGCCGGCGCGGCCGTCATCACCGCGCGCGGCATCCACGTGCGCCGCGACGAGCGCGAGATCCTCAGCGCCATCGACCTCGAGGTGCGCGCCGGCGAGGTGCTCGCCCTCGTCGGACCGAACGGAGCCGGAAAGTCGACCCTGCTCTCGGTGCTCAGTGGTGACCTCCGGGCGAGCGAGGGCTCGGTCGAGCTGCTTGGCCGCGCGGTGGCGGCGTATCGCCCGCTCGAGCTCGCGCAGCGCCGGGCCGTGCTGTCGCAGGCCAACACCGTGAGCTTCCCGTTCCGCGTGCTCGAGATCGTGCAGATGGGCCGCAGCCCCTGGCTGCGCACGGCCGAGCTCGCCGACGACGAACGCGCCGTCAGCGAGGCGATCGAGGCCACCGATATCGGGCATCTGCTCGGCCGCCGGTTCACGAGCCTCAGCGGTGGCGAGCAGGCGCGCGTCTCGCTCGCGCGCGTGCTCGCGCAGTCGACACCCATCGTCTTCCTCGACGAGCCGACCGCTGCCCTCGATCTGCGGCACCAGGAGGAGGTCATGCGCCTCGCCCGCGCGCTCGCCGCCGCCGACCGTGCCGTCGTCGTGGTCGTGCACGACCTCTCGCTCGCCGGCGCCTACGCCGACCGCATCGCGCTGCTCGACCACGGTCGCCTCGACGCGGTCGGCACGCCCGCCGAGGTCATGACGGCCGACCGGGTCGGGCGGGTCTACGGGCTCGACGTGCAGATCCACCGGCTGGGAGCATCCGACCGCCCGATCGTGCTGCCGCTGCGCGACTGAGGATTGCTCCGAATCAGCGGGATAGACTGACCGCATGGAGTGGTGGGGGTGGCTGCTGATCGCGGCGGGGTCGGTGGCGCTCGGCGCGATCGCGCAGCGGGCCGGGTGGATCGACCTGAGCGGCGGCGGGCGCCGCGGCGGCTCGGGCGGCGGGCTCGTCGGCATCGGCGACGAGGTCTTCAACCCCACGCGCCATGAGGCCTCGATCGAGCTCGACCGGCAGACGACGCTGCCGGCGCCCGCGCCCATCCCCGGCGATGGCGACCTCGGCGTCATCCAGGTCGACGGCGATCCGGATGCTGGCGACGGCTATCGGGGCGTCATCCGCCTGTAGCGCTCAGCGCGTCGTGAGGTCGGCGTACTCGGGGTGCCGGCGCATCCACATGACGACGAAGCCGCACACGGGCTGCACGCGGTCGGTCGTCGATTGCCTCAGGTCGTCGAGGATCGCGCGCACGACCTCGCCGCCGACGCCCTTGTTGCGCATGACCGGCGGCACCTCGGCGTGCAGCAGCCGCACGGTCGTTCCGACGCGGTCGTAGACGATCCAGCCCTGCAGCTCGTCGCCCTCGTAGGCGGCGTACCGCTCGGCGTCGGGCTCGTGGTGCACGGTGAGAGACATGGTCGGCACCCTACTCGGCTCGCCTCTGCTCCCACCGGGGCTGCTCCTCGGGGGGCGGGGTCGGGCCGGGTGACGGCTGACTGCCGGACAGCAGCTTCCAGATCGCGACGCCCGCGCCCACCCAGATGGCGAGGTCATCGACGAGGCCGATAGGGCCCGTCAGCAGCTCGGGGATGATGTCGATCGGGGAGGCGCCGTAGGCGAGCGCGCCGAGCGCGACGAGCACGGCGGAGAAGATGGCGCGGCCTCGTGACATGCCTCCACGGTATCGCGCGCGGCGTCGCGGTGTCGCGGCGTCGCTGCGTCTCGGCGGCTCAGGCGCTCGCGCGCACGACGACCTCGGTCGGCATGAGGTGCTGGCGGGCGGTCGGCACGCCCTCGAGCAGGTCGAGCAGCACGCGCGCCATGCGTTCACCCTGCTCGATGGAGGGTTGCCGCACAGTCGTGAGCGGAATCTCGCTCGCGAGCGCCGCGGGCGAGTCGTCGAAGCCCATGACGGCGATCTGCTCGGGCACGGCGATGCCGCGCTCGCGCAGCACCGTGATGACGCCCATCGCCATGAGGTCGCTCGCCACGAAGATCGCGTCGAGGTCGGGGTGGGCATCGAGTAGCTCGCGCGCAGCCCGCACCCCGCCGGCGAGGGTGAAGTCACCGCGGGCGATCGCGTCGGTCGCGAGCCCCGCATCCGTCATCGCCGTCTGCCAGCCGGCCAGCCGGTCGATGCCGGCGGGCATGTCGTCGGGGCCGGCGACCGTGCCGATGCGGCGGCGACCCCGGGCGATGAGGTAGCGCGTGCCGTCGGCGGCCGCCTCGGGGTTGTCGACGTCGACGAAGTAGGTCGCTGTGGTCTCGCGGTCGAGCGGCCGACCGCCGAAGACGACGGGGATGCTCGAGCCGAGCTCGGCCAGCACGTGGTCATCGGAGTGGTGCGAGACGACGAGGGCGCCATCGACGTTGCCCCCGAGCAGGTAGGCGATGGTCTTGTCGAACGCACCCGTCGTGCTCGCGAGGTGCAGGTTGAGCACGTAGCCCGTGTCGTCGAGCACGTTCGAGATGCCCTTGACGATGGCCGCGAAGTAGGGGTCGCCGAAGAAGCGGGTGGTGTCTTCGGGAATCACGAGGGCGATCGCCATCGACCGGCGGTTGGCGAGCGACCGCGCCGCCCGGTTCGGGGTGTAGCGCAGCTCGGCGATCGCAGCGGTCACGGCGGCGATCGTGTCGTCGCTCACGCGCGGCGAGCCGTTGACGACGCGCGAGACCGTGGCGCGTGAGACGCCCGCGCGCTCCGCCACCATCTCGAGCGTGGGGGCGACGCGCGTGCTGCCACCCTCCGCTGTCATGGGTGAATCCTAGTCAGCGGTGGGCGGCACGCTACGCGCGGCGATCGCCGCCTGGTAGAGCCGACCGCTCGCCTTCACGGTGCGCACCTGGGTCTCGTAGTCGACCCGCACGAGCCCGAAGCGCTTGTCGTAGCCCCAGGCCCACTCGAAGTTGTCCATGAGCGACCAGTAGAAGTAGCCCTTGACGTTCACGCCCTGCTCGATCGCGTCGAGGATGGCGTCGAGGTGCAGGCGCAGGAACTCGGCGCGCTCGACATCGTCGACCGAGCCGTCGGGGCCGACCTCGTCGGTGTAGGCCGCACCGTTCTCGGTGACGTAGAGGGTGACGCCCGCGGGTCGCGCGTACTCCTCGTCGATGCGCACGAGCAGTCGCGTGAGGCCCTCGGGCTGCACCTCCCACTCCATGGCCGTGACGGGCAGGCCGCGCGGGTGGGTGAAGATGCCCTCGCCGGCGGGGAAGGGCGACAGCTTGACGCGTTCGGAGGGCGCGGCGCTCGAGAGCGGCGCCTCGGCGGGCGGGCGGGCGCTCACCGCATCACCGTGGTAGTAGTTGATGCCCAGCGCGTCGATGGGGGTCGCGATCGTCGCGAGGTCGCCATCGAGCACGGGAAGGTGGAGCCCGCGCGCGTCCAGGTCGGCGAGCAGGTCGGCGGGGTAGGCGCCGCGGAAGATCGGGTCGAGGAAGAGCCGGTTGTGCTGCGCGTCGATGCGCCGCGCGGCGTCGACGTCGTCCGCATCCTGCGGGTCGACGGGGTCGGCGACGGTCATGTTGAGCGTGATGCCGAGGCTCAGCGCGGGGTCGAGCGCGCGCAGCCGCTGCGTGGCGAGGCCGTGCCCGAGCAACAGGTGGTGAGCGGCGTCGAGCGACGCTTGCGGGTTCTGGATGCCCGGCGCGTGCTCCCCGCTGAGATAGCCGAGGAATGCCGAGCACCAGGGCTCGTTGAGCGAGGTCCAGTTGGTGACGCGGTCGCCCAGTACGGCGTGCACGTCGGCCGCGTAGTCGGCGAAGCGCAGGGCGGTGTCGCGCGCGGGCCAGCCGCCCGCATCCTGCAGCGCTTGCGGCAGGTCCCAGTGGTAGAGCGTCAGCCACGGGGTGATGCCCGCGTCGAGCAGGTCGTCGACGAGGCGGCTGTAGAAGTCGAGGCCCGTGGCGTTCGCCGTGCGGCCGTCGGGCTGCACGCGCGCCCACGACGTGCTGAAGCGGTAGACCTGCACGCCGAGCTCGCGCATGAGCGCGACGTCGTCGCGGTAGCGGTCGTAGTGCTCGCACGCGCGCTCGCCGCTGTCGCCGCCGACGACGGCGCCGGGGATGCGGCAGAACGCGTCCCAGATCGAGTCAGCCCGGCCATCGCGGTGGGTCGCGCCCTCGATCTGGTAGGCGGCGGTGGCGACACCGAGGCGGAAGTCGGCCGGAATCGGGCGCGGCGAAGCGTGCGTCGATGCCGACGCGGTGGTGTGGGTGGTCATCCCTTAATGGCTCCCTGCATGATGCCGCTCACGAGGTGACGGCCGGCGACGACGAACAAGATCAACAGTGGGATCGTGCTCAGGATAACTCCGGCCATGACCACCGAGTAGTCGACGAAGTAGTTGCTCTGCAGCAGCGAGAGCGCCACGGGCAGGGTCGGGTTCTGCCGGTCGAGCACGATGAAGGGCCAGAAGAAGTTGGTCCACGTCGCGATGAAGATGAAGAGCGCAAGCATCGCCGCGGCAGGACGCGCGGCGGGCAGGGCCACCGACCAGAAGGTGCGGATCATGCTCGCCCCGTCGACCCGCGCGGCCTCGATGAGCTCGTAGGGCAGCGCTTGCGCGAGGTACTGCGTCATCCAGAACACTCCGAACGCGCTCACGACCGCGGGCAGGATGACCGCCCACAGCGTGCCGGCGAGCTGCAGCTGGCTCATCGCGATGAAGAGGGGCACGACGCCGAGCTGGGTCGGCACGGCCATCGTGGCGATGACGAACACGAGCAGGCCGTTGCGGCCGCGGAACCGCAGCTTGGCGAAGGCGAAGCCCGCGAGCGTCGAGAACAGCACGACGGATGCAGAGACCACGGTCGAGACGATGATCGAGTTGCCGATCGCGCGCCAGAAGTTGACGCTGTCGGCTTCGAGCACGGCGGCCGCGTTGGTGAGGAAGTTGCCGCTCGGCCACCAGACGATGTCTTGTTGGTTGATGGTGGAGGCGTCGCCCGAGCCGATGAGGAACGACCAGTAGATGGGGAACATCGAGCCGAGCATGACGGCCGTCAGGAAGCCATAGGCCTTCCAGCCGGGCCGCTGGCCGTTCTCGAGGCCGCGGCGACGCGGGGTGCGGCGTCGCTCGAGCAGTCCGGTGCCGGTCATGATGCCTTCGCAATCGAACGGGTGATGGCCACGTTGAGCAGCCCCACGATGACGATGATGAGGAAGAGCAGCCACGCGACCGCGGCCGCGCGACCGAAGTTCAGCTGCCCCCAGCCGAGGTTGTAGAGGTAGATCGTGATGGTCATCCACTGGCTGCTCGCGCCACCCTGGCCGACCGAGTCGTACAGGCGCGGCTCGTCGAAGATCTGCAGGCCACCGATCGTCGAGGTGACGATGACGAAGATGAGGGTCGGGCGCAGCTGGGGGATCGTGATGGAGAAGAACTGCCGCACGATGCCCGCGCCGTCGATCATCGCGGCCTCGTAGTAGTCGCGCGGGATCGCCTGCATGGCCGCGAGCAGGATGAGCGCGGTGTAGCCCGTCCAGCGGAAGTTGACCATGGTCGCGATGGCGATGTGGCTCGGCAGCACGTCGGAGTGCCACCCGATCGGGTCGATGCCGATGTCGCCCAGCAGGTTGTTGATGAGGCCGTACTGGTCGCCGAACATGTTGCTGAAGATGAGGGTGACGGCGACGGGGGCCACCACGTAGGGCAGCAGCACGCCCATGCGCCAGAAGGTCTTGGCCCGCAGGTTGCGGTCGAGCACCGCGGCGATGAGCAGCGCGAAGGCGATCTGCGGCACGGCCGAGATGAGGAAGATCGAGAAGGTGTTGCGCAGCGCGATCCAGAAGGGCGGCTGCGAGAGCACGAAGGCGTAGTTGTCGAAGCCGACGAAGTCGCCCTGGCCGCCGATGAGGTTCCACTCGTGCACCGACACCCAGGCCGTGTAGACGAGGGGGAAGAGCCCCGTGATGGCGAAGAGGATGAAGAACGGCGAGATGTACAGGTAGGGCGAGATCTTGACGTCCCACCGCGAGAGCGTCTGCGAGAAGGCGATGCGGCGCACCGAGCGCTGCTTCTTCTGGATGGGGGCGGAGAGCCCGGTAGCGGTGGTCAGCATGGCTGTTCTCCTGTGAGCGCCGTCGGTCATCGAGGGGTGTGCCCGGGGCCGCTCGCCATGGTGGAGGCGAGCGGCCCCGGGGTGGTGCTTCTCTGGCGGTTAGCCCAGCGCCGTCACGTCAGCGACGAACTGGTCCCACGACTCTTGGATGCTCTGCGAGGCATCCACGTCCACGCGGGTCAGCGCCTTCTGCAGCGCGTCGTTGATCGGGAAGTACTTCACGCTCTTGAAGGGCGCGACGCCGATCGCCTGCGAGCGCTCGATGAGGATCTCGCCGACGGGAGCGTCGTTGAAGTACTCGTTCGTGGCGCTGCGCAGCTCCTCCGACTCGTAGGCCTCGACCTGGCTCGGGAAGGTGCCGGCCGCGGCGAACGCCGAGAGCTGCTGCTCGGGAGCGGTGAGCCATGCGGCGAGCTTCGTCGCGGCCTCGATGTTCGCGCCCTGGGCGGGAACAGTCAGGTACGAGCCGCCCCAGTTGCCGCCGCCGCCGGGGAAGACGTTCGCGACGTCCCACCCGGTCACGTCGGGAGCGTTGCCCGAGATGACGCCGAGCATCCAGCCCGGGCAGAGCATCGTGGCGAAGGCACCGTTCGAGAGGCCCGCGAACCAGTCGTCGCTCCACTGGCTGAGGTTGGCCGAGAGGGTCGAGCTGGCCTCGAGCACCGAGGTGAAGGCCGCTTCGACCTCGGGGTTTGTGGTGGCGATGACCGTGCCGTCAGCCTCTTCGTAGGCGAACTCGATCTGGTTGACGACACCCTGGTAGGTGGCGCCGGCCGAGTCGAACCATGCCTGGCCGGTCGCGTCGACGTACTGCTGGCCGACCTCGTAGTAGGTGTCCCAGTCGCCCTCGAGCAGCGCCGCGACCTCGTCGCGGTCCGTCGGCAGGCCCGCAGCCTCGAACAGGTCGGCGCGGTAGCAGACGGCCTCGGGGCCGATGTCGGTGCCGTACGCGACCAGGCGGCCGTCAGCATCCGTCGCCGCCGCGGTCTTCCAGTCGACCCAGCGGTCGGCGAGCTCGGGGTCGGTCAGGTCGGCGAGCTTGTCGCTGTACTGCATCATCTCGGCGAACCAGTCGACCTCGACGGCCTCGATGTCGGCGAGGCCGCTGCCGGCGCCGAGCTTGGTGAAGAAGTTGTCGCGAGCGTCGTTCGAGGTCGCGGCACGGTTGTGCACGATCGTGACGCCGGGGTTCTCGGCCTCGTACTGCGCGAACAGTTCGTCGGTGTAGCCGAAGTCGTTGAACGTGGCGACCGTGAGGGTGATGTCACCACCCTCGGCACCGGGGTCGGTCGAGCTGGCGCAGCCCGAGGCGATGAGGGCGAATGCGGCGGCGCCGGCGATGGCGCCGGCCGCAGTGCTGCGTCGTGAAAGTTTCACGGTCACTCCTTTGTGTGCGTGGGTGGAGGGTGAGAGCGCTCTCATTCGGTAGTCGTGAGAGCGCTCTCACAATGCGTGGAACACTACGCAGGTCTCGTCTGCAATGTCAACGTCTGTTCCAGAACAACATGAAAAGCCCGATCAGAAGGCTTATTTGGCGACTCGATTTCGGCGCGCCGCCCGAGGCGTGATGCGGTCGTCGATCGTCAGAACACCTCGGGCTAGTCTCGACGCGTGACCACGAACCCCCGAGCTCGCACTGCGCGCCGCGTCGCGAGCGCCCTGGGTGCCGCGGCCATCGTGGCCGTGCTGATCGGCTGCGCCACCCCGCGCGAACCGATCCTTCCCGTGCGGTCGGCGAGCCCGACCCCCAGCCCCACACCGACGGTCACCCCGACGCCGACCCCGACCCCGACGCCGACCCCGACGTTCGACCGCGCGCAGCGCTCGATCGATGCCGCCGATTCGCTGTGGGTCGTGGCCAACAAGCGGCGGCCGCTGCAACCTGAGACCTACGCCCCTGCCGACCTCGTGCGTGTCGATGTGCCGTACACGAACGAGCCGTTCCTGCGCAGTGCCGCCGCCGAGGCCGCGCAGCAGCTCTTCGCCGCTGCCGAGGCCGAGGCGGGCCTGCGACTGCAGTCGCTCAGCACGTACCGCAGCTACAACACCCAGGTGCGGGTCTACAACGACATCGTCGCCAACCGCGGGCAAGACTATGCGAACCGCCGCAGCGCGCAGCCGGGCCACAGCGAGCACCAGACGGGCCTGTCGATCGACATCGGTTCGATTCCCGCATCGTGCGCCTTCGATCCCTGCTTCGGCGACACCGCGCACGGACGTTGGCTGGCCGACAACGCGTGGCGGTTCGGATTCCACCTGCGCTACCCCGAGGGGGGCACGCCCGTCACGGGGTACGACTACGAGCCGTGGCACTTCCGGTACGTGGGGCTCGAGCTCGCCGCCGAACTGCACGAGACGGGCATCCCGACGCTCGAAGAGTTCTTCGGACTCCCGCCCGCCCCCGACTACGGCAACTGAGCATCACACCCTTGCTGGTCGACAGGGCAGAGGTCTAGCGTTCGCGCATGGACTACACGCGCAGCATCCGAGTCGTGGGCGGCCGTGACGAGGTCGCGGCGCTCTTCGCTGACGCATCGACGTGGCACGAGTGGCAGCCGCCGTTGCTGGCCGTAGACGTGCTGGACGGAGCACCGCCGGCGACCGGCGCCCGGTCACGCCTCACGTTTCGTCGAGGGCGTCGCGGCACCATGGTCATGACCGAGACCGTCGAGCACAGCGCGCTGCCCGAGCAGTGGAACGTCGTCTACGAGGTGCCGGGTGTGTACAACCTCTGCGAGAACCGCTTCACCCCGACGGATGCGGGCGCGACGATCATCGAGCAGCGCAACGTCTTCCGCTTCACGGGGTTCATGCGCGTCGTCGGGCTGCTCTTCGGCCGCAGCTTCCCGCGCGAGACCGAGAAGTCGCTCGAGGCCTTCCGGGCATTCGCGACCGAGAGGTTCGGCGCCGACCGCTGAACACCGTGACGTGCGCGGCTGCGATCAGCCGTGCGCCGCGGCGGCCAGTCGGTCGACGATCTGCTCGAGGATCGGCCGCGGGGTCGCGAGGATCAGCCGGACGTGACCGACGCCCGCTCCGCCGCACGCGCGACCGTCGGTGACCGAGAGCTTCGCCCGCTTCTGCAGGGTCACGGCCGGCTCGTCGCCGAGGCCCAGTCGTGACACGTCGAGCCACGCGATGTAGGTGCCCTCGGGCGGTGTGTAGCCGACCTCGGGCAGTCGCTCGGCGAGCAGCTCGGCCAGCAGTCGCCGATTGGCGTCGTAGTAGGCGACGGTCGCGTCGAGCCAGCCCCGCCCCTCGCGGTACGCGACGGTGTTGGCGATGACGCCGAGCGTGCTCGCGCCGTGGCTCGCGAACGGCCCGAGTCCCGCCCACAGTTCGGCGTCGGCGTCGTTGGTCAGAATCAGCTGCGCGGCCTTGAGGCCCGGCAGGTTCCACGCCTTCGAGGCGCTCGTGACCGTGATGCTGTGGGCGGATGCCACGGGGCTGACGCTCGCGTACGGAACATGCCGCGCATCGCCGAACACGATCGGCGCGTGCACCTCGTCGGCGAACACCCGCGCGCCGTGCCGCTCGACGACCTCGGAGAGTGCCGCTAGCTCGCCGCGCTCGAACACGCGCCCTCCGGGGTTGAGCGGGTTGCACAGCACGACGAGCCCGGCGCCCGCGGCGAGTTCGCGCTCGATAGCCTCGAGGTCGAGCACGGCGCGGCCCCCGCTCGTCGCCATCGGCACCTCGATCGCCGTGCGGCCGTGCATGGCGGGCACGGTCAGGAACGGCATGTATGCCGGAGTCGGCACGATCACGGCCGACCCCGGTCGCGAGAAGTGCTCCATCGCCACCACGAGCCCCGTGATGACGTCGGGCAAGGCCTGGATGCGCGCGGCGTCGACGTCCCACGCGAAGCGGTCGCGCATCCACTCGGCCGTCGCGCGCCCCATTTCGGCGGCGATTGGTCGCGGCAGGTAGCCGAATTGCCCGGCATCGACCGCGGCGTGCAGGGCACTCGTGACGGCGGGGGCGGTGCCGAGGTCGCTCTCGGCGACCCACGCGCCGATGGTGCCGGGGAAGAGGCTCCACTTCATGCTTCCCGCGGCATGCAGCTGCTCGGGCGTGATCGCGTCCCACTGCGCGAACAGCGCGGCGCGATCGATCGCGGCGGCGTTCGTCGTCTCAGGCAAGAGCACCGTCCACGATCGCCTTCGCCTCCTGCTGCACGAGCCGCAGGTGCTCCTCGCCGGCGAACGACTCGGCATAGATCTTGTAGACGTCTTCGGTGCCGCTCGGGCGGGCCGCGAACCAGGCTCGGTCGGTGACGACCTTGACGCCGCCGATGCCCGCCCCGTTGCCGGGTGCGGCGCTGAGCCGTGCCGTGATGGGGTCGCCCGCGAGCTCGGTGGCCGTGATGGCGGCGCCGTCGAGCTTGCCGAGCGCGGACTTCTGCGCGGGGCTGGCAGGAGCATCCACTCGTTCGTAGGCGGGCGCGCCGAAGCGCTCGGTGAGGTCCGCGTACAGGGCGGAGGGGGAGCGCCCGGTCACGGCGGTGATCTCGGAGGCCAGCAAGGCGAGCAGGATGCCGTCTTTGTCGGTCGTCCAGGCGCTGCCGTCGCGGCGCACGAAGCTCGCGCCCGCGCTCTCCTCGCCGCCGAACGCGACCGAGCCGTCGATGAGGCCGGGCACGAACCACTTGAAGCCCACGGGCACTTCCCACAGGCGCCGGCCGAGCCCGGCCGCGACGTGGTCGATCATCGTCGAGCTCACGAGCGTCTTGCCGATCGCCGCATCGGGTCGCCAGCCCGGACGGTGCGTGTACAGGTACTCGATCGCGACCGCGAGGTAGTGGTTCGGGTTCATGAGGCCGCCGTCGGGCGTGACGATGCCGTGCCGGTCGGCGTCGGCGTCGTTGCCCGTTAGCAGATCGAAGTCGTGGCGGCGCGCGACGACGCTCGCCATGGCGCTCGGGCTCGACGGGTCCATGCGGATCTTCTCGTCCCAGTCGAGCGTCATGAAGCCCCACTGCGGGTCGACGGCGGGGTTCACGACCGTCAGGTCGAGACCGTAGTGCTCGGCGATGAGCGCCCAGTAGTTGACGCTCGCCCCGCCCAGTGGGTCGGCGCCGATGCGCAGCCCGCTGCTGCGGATCGCGTCGATGTCGAGGATGCTGCCGAGGTCGGCGACGTAGTGCAGCCGGTAGTCGTAGGGCTCGGTGAACAGTGCGGCCTGCCGCCGCACACCGCGGTTGCCCTCGGCGATGAGGGCGTTGGCGCGATCCGCGATCCACGTGGTCGCGTCGCTGTCGGCCGGGCCACCGTGCGGCGGGTTGTACTTGAAGCCGCCGTCGCGCGGCGGGTTGTGGCTCGGGGTGATGACGATGCCGTCGGCTTTCGCGGACGCATCACGGTTGTAGCGGATGATCGCGTGGCTCAGCGCGGGCGTCGGCACGTAGTCGTCGTTCGCATCGATGAGCGCCATCACGCCATTGGCGGCGAGCACCTCGAGCGCCGTCTGCATCGCCGGCGCACTGAGCGCGTGCGTGTCGGCGCCGACGAAGACCGGCCCTGTCGTGCCCTGACTCGTGCGGTACTCGACGATCGCCTGTGTGATCGCCGCGATGTGCGTGTCGGTGAAGGCGCCGTCGAGGCTCGAGCCGCGGTGCCCGCTCGTGCCGAACACGACGCGCTGCGCCGGGTCATCGAGGTCGGGCACGCGGTCGGCGTAGGCGCTCAGCAGCGCGGTCAGGTCGACGAGGTCGGCGGACTGGGCGGGTGTTCCGGCGCGGCTCATGCGCCCATCCAACCACCGGCGGCCGTCGAGGGGGTGGGCGGATGCTCGGCAATAGACTGCGGAGATGAGCCAGCAGCCCGCCCCGGTGCCGACGTACAGCTACCTGGGCCCGGCCGGCACCTTCACCTGGCAGGCCCTCGGCCAGGTGCCCGAGGCGGCCGGCGCCGCGTGGCGCAGCGTCAGCAACGTCGGCGAGGCCCTCGACGATGTCGTGACCGGCCGCAGCGTGGGCGCCATGATCGCGGTCGAGAACTCGGTCGAGGGCGGGGTGAGTGCGACCCAGGATGCGCTCGCGACGATCCCGGGCCTGCGCATCGTGGGCGAGTACCTCGTCGCCGTCAACTTCGTGCTCGTCGCCCGGCCCGGAGTGACCCTCGACGACGTGCGGGTCGTGGCCGCGCATCCCGTGGCCTACGCTCAGTGCCGCGGCTGGCTCGAGCGCACGCTGCCGACCCACGGGCACATCCCTGCCGCCTCGAACGTCGCCGCGGCGACCTCGCTGCTCGAGCCCGGCTCGCCCGCGCAGGCCGCCGTCGCGCCGCCCGGCATCACCGAGCACCATGACCTGACCGTGCTCGGCGACCTGATCGGCGATAACGCCAACGCCGTCACGCGCTTCGTGCTCGTCAGTCGCAGCCGCGAGCTGCCCGCTCGCACGGGCGCCGACAAGACGAGCGTCATCGCCGAGCTGCCCGACGACGCCCCCGGCCGCCTGCTCGAGATGCTCGAGCAGTTCGCGACGCGCGGCGTCAACATGAGCCTCATCGAGTCGCGCCCCATCGGCGACGCGCTCGGCCGCTACCGATTCGTCATCGACCTCGACGGCCACGTGCACGACGAGCGCGTCGCCGACGCCCTGCTCGGCCTGCGCCGGTTCAGCCCCAACGTCATCTTCCTCGGCTCCTACCCCCGGGCGGATGCGCGGCAGATCGAGGTCGTCTCGCAGTACGGCGACGAGGTCTTCACCGACGCCCGCGACTGGCTGCGCGCGATCCTCAGCGGCGAGCCCGAGCTCTAGCGGCACCTCGCCGACGGCCCGGCCCGTGCGGGGCGCTTCTCCGCGCTCCTCGGCGTGGGAGCGCTCTCCCGCGGAACGTCGATACTTTCGAGAAACTTTCGATCACGGATCGATAACGTTAAGTTGCGAATGACAACAAATCGCTTGTTCGCCCCGCGTTCATCTGCCTAAAGTCACGGCAAACCCGACCGCCCTGCGCAAAGGAGCGCCATGTCTCGCCCCCGTCTGCTCGAAAGTTTCGTCGTTGGCATCACCGCCCTCGCGCTGATCGCTGCACCCATGACCGCGGCCCGTGCCGCGGAGACCGTCATCTCGACCGACGACTTCTCGTCGCCGTTGAGCGCGAGCTGGCAGCAGAGCGGCGGACCGTCGCTCTCGCTGCAGACGGTCGGCACCGACGACGTGCTGCAGGTCGCCAACCGGGCGAACGACTTCGACGGCATCGAGACCGCGCCGGGCGTGCTCGTGGCCGGCGAGACCTACTCGGTCTCGATGCGCGTGCGGCTCGCCGCTGACACCGAGGGCACGGCGACGTTCCGCATGGTCTCGGTGCCGGGCTTCGCCAACGCCGGCACGCCGGTCTCGGTGACCGACGACGCGTGGGTCACGCTCACGGGCGAGTGGGCGGTGCCGGCGGGTGCGACCGGTGCGAAGCTCTACATCGGCACGTCGAACCTCACGGGTGCCTACACGTACCTCATCGACGACCTCGTGCTGAGCCGCACAGACGCCGACCCCGAGCCCGAACCGGAGTTCACGGTGATCGCCTCGGACGACTTCTCGTCGCCGTTGAGCGCGAGCTGGCAGCAGAGCGGCGGACCGTCGCTCTCGCTGCAGACGGTCGGCACCGACGACGTGCTGCAGGTCGCCAACCGGGCGAACGACTTCGACGGCATCGAGACCGCGCCGGGCGTGCTCGTGGCCGGCGAGACCTACTCGGTCTCGATGCGCGTGCGGCTCGCCGCTGACACCGAGGGCACGGCGACGTTCCGCATGGTCTCGGTGCCGGGCTTCGCCAACGCCGGCACGCCGGTCTCGGTGACCGACGACGCGTGGGTCACGCTCACGGGCGAGTGGGCGGTGCCGGCGGGTGCGACCGGTGCGAAGCTCTACATCGGCACGTCGAACCTCACGGGTGCCTACACGTACCTCATCGACGACCTCGTGCTGAGCCAGCTGACCACCGACGGCGACGGGGACGGCGGGGACGGCGATGGCCCGGGCGACCCGGGCACGCCGGGGGAGGTCGTGCTCTCGACGAGCTTCGAGACCGGACTCGACGGCTGGGTGCCCCGTGCCGACGGCTCGGGGGCCGCGACGGTCGCGGTCAGCACGGTGCAGGCCTACGACGGCGTGCAGTCAGCGCTCATCTCGAACCGCATCTCGCAGGGTCAGGGCATTGGCTTCGACATCACCGACACCCTGCTGCCGCTCGTGACCTACGACGTCAGTGCCTGGGTTCGGTTCGAGACGGGCCAGCCGACCGACTCGGTCGTGCTGAGCGTCGCGAGCACGACAGGCGGATCGACGAGCTACACCAATCTCGTGACGGCGACCGGCCTCTCGAACTCGGAGTGGCGTGAGCTGACCGGCAGCTTCACGATCCCCGCCTCCGACAGCGCGCTGCTCTACTTCGAGACCGCTTTCGCGGGCGGCGCGGCGGGCAACACATCGGCGTTCTACATCGACGACATCGAGATCGCGCAGGCCGAAGAGCTCGTCATCCAGGACGACCTCACACCCATCAAGAGCACGGTCGACTTCCCGGTCGGCGTCGCGATCGATGCTCGCGAGACCGCGGGCGCGCAGGACCAGCTCGTGAACCTGCACTTCGAGCAGGTCACCGCCGAGAACTCGATGAAGCCCGAGGCGTTCTACAACGGTGCTCGCGAGTTCATCGCGCCGGCCGATGCCACCGCGGTCATGGACTTCGCGGCCGAGAACGATCTGCGCGTCTGGGGCCACACGCTCGTCTGGCACGCGCAGACGCCGGCCTGGTTCTTCCAGACGGCGGGCGGTCAAGCGCTCACCAACTCAGAGTCCGACCAGCAGATCCTGCGCGACCGCATGCGCGAGCACATCTTCAACGTCGCCGAGCTCTACGCCGACGAGTACGGACCGTACGGCGGGGGCAACCCGATCGTCGCGTTCGATGTCGTCAACGAGGTCGTGAGCGACGGCAACACCACTCCGGGTGGGCTGCGCGACAGCGCCTGGTTCAGGATTCTTGGCGAGAGCTTCATCGACCTCGCGTTCCAGTACGCCGATGAAGCCTTCAACGAGGAGTTCGCGGCGCCGGGTGCCGATCGCCCGGTCGCGCTGTTCATCAACGACTACAACACCGAGCTCACCCCGAAGGGCACGCGGATGCTCGCGCTGCTCGAGCGCCTGATCGACCGGGATGTTCCGGTCGACGGCATCGGTCACCAGATGCACGTGAGCCTGTCGTTCCCCGTCGATGACCTCGGTGCGACGCTCGAGCGCTTCGCACCCCTCGGCATCAAGCAGGCCGTGACCGAGCTCGACGTGACGACCGGGGCCGACACGACGCCGCTGTTCATCGACCAGGGCTACTTCTACCGGGATGCGTTCCGCGACTTCCGCGAGTTCCACGCCGAGACCAACCAGCTGTTCTCCGTGACGGTCTGGGGTCTCTCCGACAACCGCAGCTGGCGCGCGGCGAACGGTGGACCGCTGCTCTTCGACGCGGAGCTGCAGGCGAAGCCCGCGTACTTCGGCGTGGTCGACGGCGAGCTCGGTGCCCCGCAGCGTGCGGCGAACGTGTTCGGCGCAACGGTGACGGAGGCCGACGACCCGCAATGGCTGCGGATGCCCGACATCCGTATCGAGAGCGAGGCGACCTTCCAGGTGCGCTGGGCCGACGATGAGCTCTTCGTGCTCGTCGAGGTCGAGGATGCAACGCCGCAGGCATCCGACAGCGTCCAGCTGCAGGTCGGCGACACCACCCTCGACATCGATCGCGATGACGCTCAGATCGACACGGCAACGGGATGGTCGACCGTCGCCGCCGTGCCCCTGACCGCCGCGACCGAGGGCAGCCTGGTGCTGTTCGACGTGCGCATCATCGACAACGGGTCGGTGCGTTCCGCATGGAACTCGCCGGACGTGCTCGGCACCCTCACGCTGCTCGAACCGCTCAGCTTCGTCGAGATCGTCGAGACCCCCGACGCGGTGGTGGTCGATGGTGTCATCGACGATGCTTGGGATCAGGCGACGGTGATCGAGACCGACAAGCAAGTCTTCGGCACCACGGGTGCGACGGCCGAGGTGAGCACGCTGTGGCGCGGCAACCTGCTGTACGTGCTCATGGAGGTCACCGACCCGGTCATCGACCTGGAGGGTACGGACCCCTGGACGAAGGACTCCGTCGAGATCTACGTCGACTCGGGCAACTTCAAGAACGGCTCGTACCGCTACGACGACCTGCAGCTGCGGGTGAACGCCGACAACGGGGTCACGATCGGCGCGGTCGACGAGAACTTCCAGTTGCCTCGCCTCCAGACGGCGACGGCCCGCACCACCACGGGCTACCTCGTCGAGGTGTCGATCGACCTCTTGGGCGGAGCGGGCCCGGAAACGGTGCACGGTTTCGACTTCCAGGTGAACGATGGATTCGAGGGCAACCGGGTGTCGATCCGCAACTGGGCCGACCCGAGCGGGCAGGGCTACCTGTCGACGTCCCGGTGGGGCGTCGGCCAGTTGGTGGCGGCTCCGGATGCTGCGCCGCAGCTCGTCCTCGAACCGGGTTCGCCGCGCGCCGGTGAGACGATCGACTTCACGATCGAGGGCCTCGAGCCGGGTTCGCCGGTCGAGCTCGTGCTCGTGCCCGAGTCGGAGGGCGCTGCGGGTGCCGCGGCGGTGCGCGGAGTCGCGGTCGTGACGGCCGGGAACGGCGCCACGGCGGCCATGGAATTCCCGCTCTCACTCGGCACCTTCACGGCCGATGAGAACGGTCGGGTGAGCGGCACCGTGACGATCCCTGCCGCCGTCCCGCCGGGCGACTACCAGATCCTCGCGCTCGTCGATGGCGAGGAGATCGCGAGCGCCCCCCTGGGGATCCGCGCGGCGGCGGACGGCGAGGATCGACTCTCCGACACCGGCGTCTCGGCGGATCTCGCCACGCTGCTGCTCATCGCAGGACTCCTGCTGGCCGGCGGACTCGTGGTGGTGCTCCGCAATGGTCGGCGGGCGGCGACCCGAATCGCCTGAGCCGACGAGTGCCCGGGGCTGCGGCGAGAGCTGCGGCCCCGGGTGCTGGTCGCGAGGGGGCGGGACGGTCGCAGGGTCGGTCCGTCGCTCGAGAGCTCAGTCGCGCGGCACGCGCACGACGAGCGAGGCGGGCGCGACGCGCACCTCGAGCCGGGTCACGAGGCCCATCTCCTCGCCGTCGATCTCGAACTCCTCCGGCCGCTCGAAGGCCAGGGTCATGCGGCGGCCCTGGAAGTAGCGCAGTGCGCGCACACTCTTGTCGGCGGCGAGGATGCGGCGGCCGACCTTGGTCTTCTGCAGCACGCCGTTCTCCCACACGACCGCGTAGCTGACGCGCATCCAGCCCCAGAGATTGCGCGGGCGCATCGCGACCACGTCGAGCAGGCCGTCATCGATCTGCGCATCGGGAAGGATCAGCACGCCGCCGGGCAGCGAACCGCAGTTGCCGATGAGCAGGGTGTGGATGGTCGTCGAGCGCTCGGGCGAGCCGTCGAGGCTGTAGCGCAGCCGCACCGCATCGACGTCGCGCACGATGCGCGCGGTCGCCTCGACGTAGGCGAGCCAGCCCACCTTCTTCTTGAGGTCGGGGTTGGTGGCGGCGATCATCTTCGCGTCGAGGCCGATGCCGACCATCACGACGAAGGCGTGCCGCTCGACGCTGCCGTCGTCGCGCGTCAGCTCGGCGATTCCCACGTCGATCGCCTGGTCGACCCCGGTGACGGCCGTCGTCAGCGAGTCGCTGAGCTTGCCGAGCGAGAGCCCGAGGTTGCGGGCGAGCAGGTTGCCGGTGCCGGAGGGGATCAGCACGATCGGGATGCCCGAATCGAGCATGCCCTCGGCGACGGCCCGCACCGTGCCGTCGCCGCCGGCGGTCAGCACTGCGGTCACCCGGGCGGCAATGGCCTCGCGCGCGCGGCCCTGGCCGGGGTCGTCGACGCTCGTCTCGAGCCACAGCGACGGGGCCCAGCCGGCCTCCTCTTCGGCCGCGACGACGGCCGCACGCATGGCTTCCATGTCGACCTTGGTGGGGTTGACGATGACGGCCACGCGTGCGGGGTCTGCCGCCGCGCCGGGGGTGCTCATGCGGTCAGAGTAGAGCATGCGACCCAGGGGGCGACGGGGCTTGCGTTAACCCGCGCGTGCCAGACTAGAGCCGTGATCGACCCCCAGCTGCTGCGTGATGACCCCGAGATCGTTCGACGTTCGCAGCGGGCCCGCCGGGCGAGCGTCGAGCTCGTCGACGAGGCCATTGCCGCCGATCGCGAGCGGCGCGACGCCATCACCGCGTTCGAGGCCCTGCGCGCCGAGCAGAACGCCTTCGGCAAGCGCGTGGCCGCGGCGCCGAAAGACGAGAAGGCCGCGCTCGTGGCGCAGGCCCAGCAGCTCGCCGCCGACGTCAAGGCCGCCCAGGCGGTGGCCGGCGAGGCCGAGGCGCGGTTCGTGCAGGTCGCGGGGAGCATCCCGAACGTCATCATCGAGGGCGTGCCCGAAGGCGGCGAAGACGACTTCGTGACGCTGCGCGAGGTCGGAACGCGGCCCGCCTTCGACTTCGAGCCGCGCGACCACCTCGCGCTCGGCGAGCTGCTCGACGCGATCGACATGCCGCGCGGTGTGAAGGTGTCGGGCTCGCGCTTCTACTTCTTGAAGGGGGTGGGCGCGCGCCTCGAGCTCGCGCTCATGAACTACGCCCTCGACACCGCGCTCGATGCCGGGTTCACGCCGCTCATCACGCCGACGCTCGTGAAGCCCGAGGTCATGAGCGGCACCGGGTTTCTCGGCGCGCACGCCGACGAGATCTACTACCTGCCCGACGACGAGCTCTACCTCACGGGGACGAGCGAGGTCGCCCTCGCCGGCTTCCACGCCGACGAGATCATCGACGTCTCGGGCGGCCCGCAGCGCTACGCCGGCTGGTCGACCTGCTACCGCCGCGAGGCCGGCAGCTACGGCAAAGACACGCGCGGCATCATCCGCGTGCACCAGTTCCAGAAGCTCGAGATGTTCAGCTACATCGATCCGGCGGATGCCGAGGCCGAGCACGCGCGCCTGCTCGCCCTGCAGGAGGGCATGCTGCAGAGCCTCGGCCTCGCCTACCGCGTGATCGACACCGCGGCCGGCGATCTGGGCTCGAGTGCGGCACGCAAGTTCGACGTCGAGGCCTGGGTGCCCACGCAGGGCGCGTACCGCGAGTTGACGAGCACGAGCAACTGCACGACCTTCCAGGCGCGCCGGCTCGAGACGCGCTTCCGCGGCGAGGGCGGCAAGACGAGCCCGGTCGCGACGCTCAACGGCACGCTCGCGACCACCCGCTGGCTCGTCGCGCTGCTCGAGACGCACCAGCGCGCCGACGGCTCGGTCGTCGTGCCCGCCCCGCTGCGCCCGTACCTGCGCGGCCTCGAGGTTCTGGAGCCCGTCTCGTGACCGATCGCAAGCTCATCGCCCTCGACATCGACGGCACCGTGCTGCACGAAGACGGCACGCTGCCCGAGTCGGCCCTCGCCCAGGTGCATCGCCTGCGCGACGCGGGCCATGAGGTCATGCTCGCGACGGGCCGCTCGGTGGCCATGACGCTGCCCGTGCTCGATCGGCTCGACATCACGCCGGCCTACGTCGTCGCCTCGAACGGCGCCATCCTGCTCAAGCGCGACCCCGACGCGCCGACGGGCTACCGGCGCCACCACGTCGAGACGTTCGATCCGACGGCGGTGCTCACGAGCATCCGGCCGCATCTGACGCACGCGAACTACGCCGTCGAAGACGAGACGGGCGTGTACCGCTACACCGGCTGGTTTCCCGACGGGGCGCTCGGCGCGATCAGTGAAGAGGTGCCGTTCGAGCAGCTGTGCGCCGAGCCGGCGACGCGCGTCGTCGTCATCTCGCCCGGCCACGCGATGGAGGAGTTCCTCGCCGCCGTCGAGCTCATGGGCCTGCACCAGGTGAGCTACAACGTCGGCTGGACGGCCTGGCTCGACATCGCCCCCGACGGCGTCAACAAGTCGACGGCCCTCGAGCGGGTTCGGGATGCCCTGGGCATTCCGGGCGAGCACGTCGTGACCGTGGGCGACGGCCGCAACGACATCGAGATGCTGTGCTGGGCGGTCGCGCACGGCGGTCGCGGTATCGCGATGGGGCAGGCTCCCGCGGAGGTCGTCGCGGCGGCCTCGGAGGTCACGGCGCGCGACACCGACGACGGGCTCGCGCAGGCGCTCGCGACCGTCTGAGACGCCTCGCCATCCCCGCCTGCGCAGATGCGGAGGAGATGCATAGGCACCCGGAACAGGAGTTCTGAGGGCACGTCGGTTAGCATGGAAGACTGATATCCAAGGAGGGCTGTCCGAGCGGCCGATGGAGCCAGTCTTGAAAACTGGTGGGCAGCAATGTCTCGTGGGTTCGAATCCCACGCCCTCCGCTCGAGTCAGGCCCGCAGTGCTCCCGAGGGGACCATCATGAGCGAACCCGTGCGCGATCGCGGCATCCGATCGCTGCCCACGGCGCCCGTGCGTCACGGACGGCTGAGCCGTTCGCGCGCGTGGAAGACGCTGCTCGCGGTCGTGGCCGCGTCGACCGCCGTCGTGCTCGTCAGCACCGTCTCGGTCGCCGCCATCACGGTGGCCCAGATCAACGCCAACATCGACGTCGTCGAGCTCGAGGTGCTCGAGGGCGAAGAGGAGCGCGTCATCCCCACGGTCGGCGAGTGGGAGGGCGGCTTCAACGTGCTCATCGTCGGCGTCGACAACGCCGAGGGCCAGGCCGACCGCGACGAGCGCGATGGCGCCACGCTCAACGACGTCAACATCCTCGTGCACGTGGCCGAAGACCAGAAGTCGGCCGTCGCCGTGAGCTTCCCGCGCGACCTCGTCGTGCCGATCCCCTCGTGCCCCGACCCGGACGGCGACGGCGCCTCGTACGCGATGTCGGCCCAGCCGCTCAACGTCGCCTACTCGTACGGCGGCCTCAACTGCGTCGTGCTGACGATCGAAGCGCTCACGGGTCTCGACGTCCCGTACGCCGGCACGATCTCGTTCAACGGCGTGGCGCAGATGGCCACGGCGGTCGGCGGCGTCGACGTGTGCATCGATGCGCCGATCCGCGACCGCTACACGGGGCTCAACCTGACGAGTGCGGGCACGCACACGCTGTCGGGAGGGCAGGCCCTCGCCTTCCTGCGCACGCGCTACGGCGTCGGCGACGGCAGCGACCTCGGGCGCATCAGCTCGCAGCAGGTCTACATGTCGTCGCTCGTGCGCAAGGTGCAGAACGAGGGCGTGCTGACCGACTTCACCAAGCTCTACGGCCTCGCCCAGGTGGCCACCTCGTCGATGAAGCTCACGCGCAGCCTCGCGAGCCTCGACACGATGGTGTCGATGGCGCAGGCCCTGCGCAACATCCCCACCGAGAACATCGTCTTCGTGCAGTTCCCGGGTCGAACCGGTGGCACGGGGGTGTACCTCGGCAAGGTGCAGCCGATCCAGTCGGCCGCCGACGCGCTCTTCGCCCGCATCCGGGCCGACGAGCGGTTCCGCCTCGAAGAGGGCAACACGGGCATCGGCTCGACCACCAACCCCAACGCCCCGAGCGGAGAGCCGACGCCGGAGCCGACGCCGACCGAGACGGTCGTGCCGAAGAACGGCAAGGCCGAGCCCGAGGTCGAGCCCACGCTCGAGCCGGTCGAGCCCGAGAAGCCCGCCGACGTTCTCACGGGCGTGCAGGGGCAGTCGGCCGCCGACTACACCTGCTCGGTGTCGAACTAGCGGGTGCTCGGGCACCGGGAGCGGCCGGTATAGTGGAACCGCTCTGCTAGGAGACGTCGCATAGTTCGGCCTAGTGCACCACCCTGCTAAGGTGGAGTCCCCGCAAGGGGACCGCGGGTTCAAATCCCGCCGTCTCCGCGGAACGAGCCGCAGTCCTCGACTGCTAGACTTGTTCGGTTCGCGCTCAGCGCGGCATGCGCCCGTAGCTCAATGGATAGAGCATCTGACTACGGATCAGAAGGTTAGGGGTTCGAGTCCCTTCGGGCGCGCGAACAGCCCCCCGCGTTATGCGGGGGGCTTTCTCGTTTCGGTGCCGTCTCGTTGCGGTGCTATCTCGTTCCCGCGACGTTCACCCGCCGGTCGCGGCGCGGTCGCCGGATGCTCGATCGGCCCTGTCACGGTCGTTCCGTGCGCATCGCGGTCGTCACCGAATCGTTCCTCCCGCAGGTCAACGGCGTCACGACGTCGGTGCTGCGGGTGCTCGAGACCCTGCGGCAGCGCGGGCACGAGGCCATCGTCATCGCGCCGACGACGCCGAGCCCGCGGCACCTCGGCTTCGCCGTGCACCGCGTGCCGAGCATCCCGATCAAGCAGTTTCCCGTGGCGATGCCGTCGCGCGCGGTGATCGACGCGATCGACGACTTCGCCCCCGATGTCATGCACGTCGCGGCGCCCTTCCTGCTCGGGCGGCAGGCGATTCTGCACGGCGCTCGCACGGGCATCCCCACCGTCGCGATCTACCAGACCGACGTCGCCGGCTACCTGCAGCGCTACGGCGCCGGGTTCGCCCGCCCCGCCCTCGACCGGCTCGTGCTCGCCATCCACGAACCCGCGACGCTCACCCTCGCGCCGACGCCCACCGCCGCCACCGCGCTGCGCGAGCTGGGTGTGCCCCGCGTCGGCGTGTGGGGCCGCGGGGTCGACAGCGAGCTCTTCCACCCGCGGCGGCGCACGAGCCCCGGTGCCGCGGCCCTGCGGGCGCGTGCGGCTCCGGACGGCGAGCTGCTGATCGGCTACGTGGGGCGCCTCGCCCCCGAGAAGCAGGTGGGTCGGCTGAGCGAGCTGCTGCGGATGCCCGGCACCCGCTTCCTCGTCGTCGGCGACGGCCCCGACCGCGCGCGCCTCGCCGCCGAGCTTCCGGCGGATCGCGTGACCTTCACCGGCCGCCTCGAGGCCCTGGAGCTGGCTGAGGCCTACGCCGCGCTCGATGTCTTCGTGCACTTCGGCACGGAGGAGACCTTCGGGCAGACCATTCAAGAGGCCCAGGCCGCGGGCCTGCCCGTCATCGCGCCCGCCATGGGCGGCCCTGTGCACCTCATCGAGCAGGGCCGCACGGGGGTGCTCGTCGACCCTGCGGCGCCGGGGGCGTTCCGGGCGGCCGCGGGGGCGCTCGCCGCGGATCCCGCCCGCCGTGCGGCCATGGGTGAAGCAGCACGGCGATCGGTCGTCGGCCGCTCGTGGCAGGCCAACAACGCCCTGCTGCTCGACGCCTACCGCGACGCGCACAGCGTGGCGCGCATGCCGGCGGTGGCGCTCTGAACTGGCTCGACGCGCAGTCGATCATCGACGCGGCGGGCGACGCCGTCGTCATCGTCGTGACGCTTATCATCTTCGTCGAGACGGCGTTCCTCGCCACCTCGTTCCTGCCGGGCGACTCGCTGCTGTTCATCACGGGGCTCACGGTCGCGACCCTGCCGTCGATCATCCCCGCCTGGCTCGCCTTCGTGCTCGTGCTCGCGGCGGCGATCGGCGGCACGCAGGTCGGGTACGAGATCGGCCGCGCGGTGGGGCCGCCGCTGCTGCGCCGTCGTCGGTGGCCGCTCACCGACACCGTCGTCGCCCGCACGACCGCGGTCTTCGAGCGGCTCGGGGCCCGCGCCATCATCATCGGGCGCTTCATCCCGATTCTGCGCGCGCTTGTCCCCGTGCTCGCGGGCATCACGGGCATGCCGCGCCGGCGCTTCGTGATGCTCAACATCATCGGCGCGCTCGCGTGGATCGGTGTCTTCATGCTCGGCGGGTTCCTGCTCGGGCAGGTGCCGCTCGTCAAGCAGAACCTCGAGCTCGCGGTCATCATCGTGGTTGTCGTCTCGTCGCTGCCGCTGCCGTTCGAGCTGTGGCGCGACGCGCGTCGTCGCCGCGCCGACGCAGCGCGCGCGGCCGCCCTCGGCGACGATGAGGCCTCGCCCGCCCGATAGCCTGAAGCAGTGAATCCTGCTCTGCACCTCTCCGACGAGGTGGCCGAGGCGCTCGCCGCCGGCCGACCCGTCGTCGCCCTCGAATCCACGATCATCAGTCACGGCCTGCCGCGGCCGCGCAATCACGCCGCCGCGATCGAGTTCGAAGAGCTGCTGCGCAGCACCGGCGTGACGCCGGCCACGATCGCCGTGCTCGACGGCGTGCCGCGCATCGGCCTCGACGCCGAGGGCGTGCGCCGCATCGCCGAGGAGGATCTCGCGAAGGCGAGCGTTCGCGACCTGCCCATCCTCGCCGCCCGCGGTGAGAGCGGCGCCACGACGGTCGCCGCGACCGCACACCTTGCGGCGAAGGCCGGCATCCGCGTCTTCGCGACGGGCGGCCTCGGCGGCGTGCACCGCGGTGCGAGCGAGACCTTCGACGAGTCGGCCGATCTCTCGACCCTCGCCGTCACACCCATCACCGTCGTCTCGGCCGGGGTCAAGAGCGTGCTCGACATCGCGGCGACGCTCGAGCGCCTCGAGACCTACTCGGTGCCCGTCGTCGGTCTGGGAACGACCGTCTTCCCGAGCTTCTGGCTGCGCGAGAGCGCCTTCACGCTCGACTGGGCCGTCGACACCGCCGAGCAGGTGGCCGACGTCATGGCCGCGCACGATGCGCTCGGGCACACGCAGGGCATCGTCGTCGCCAACCCGATCCCCGCCGATCAGGCGTGGGATCGCGAGGAGCACGACCGCGTGCTCAGCACCGCCATCGGCGAGGCCGAGGCGCAGGGCATCCGCGGCAAGGCGGTCACGCCCTTCCTGCTCGGCCGCATCGTCGAGCTCAGCGAGGGGCGCAGCCTCGAGGTCAACCTCGACCTCGCGCGCAACAACGTGCGCGTCGCGGGCCGCATCGCCGCGGCGTGGGCCGCGCGGGGCTGACGGCCGCCGCCGTGCCGGGCCGCCGGGCTCTCGTCGTCGGCGATGTGATCGACGACATCATCGTCGTGCCGCGCGGTCCTATCCGCACCGACACCGACACGAGCGCGAGCATCACGCGTCACCCCGGCGGATCCGCCTGCAATACCGCGGCCTGGCTCGGCTGGCTCGGTGCACCGGTCGACCTCGTGGGGCGCGTGGGGTCGGGGGACGCTGAGCGGCACGCGAGCGCGCTGCGGGCATCCGGCGTCGACGCGCACCTCGGCGAAGACGCGACGCTGCCCACGGGCACGATCGTCATCGTCGTCGACGGCGAGACCCGCACGATGCTGACCGATCGCGGCGCGAACGCGACGCTGCCGCCAACGGCGGTGACGGATGCCCTGCTCGCCGAGGCGGCCGTGGTGCACCTGACCGGCTACAGCCTGTTCGACGCGTTCTCCCTCGACGACCTCGCCGCCCTCGTCGAGCGCGCGCACGCGCACGGGGTGATCGTCACGTTCGATCCCGGTTCGACCGGCTTCATCGCCGACTACGGCCTCGAGCGCTTCCGCACGGCCCTCGACGGGGTCGACGTGCTGCTGCCCAACCTCGACGAGGGTCGGATGCTCTCGGGCGAGCACGAGCGCGCCGCTGTGGCCGAGTCGCTGCTCACACATTGCCCCGCCGTCGTCATCACGGGCGGGTCGTCATCGGTGCTCGTCGCTCGCCGCGGCGAGCAGGCCGTCGAGGTGGCCGTCGAGGCCCGACGCGCGGTCGACCCCACAGGTGCGGGCGACGCCTTCACCGCTGGCCTGATCGACGCGCTGCTGCAGGGCTCGAGCGTGGTCGACGCCGCCGTTGCCGGCGTGCGCTGTGCAGGCGTCGCCGTCACGCAAGCGGGCGGGCGACCCCCAGCAAGATCGGTCGATTGACGGTCAGCTGGCCGCACTCCGACTCGACGGCTCGCCTTCGAGTGCTGCAAGGACCAACGGGGTTTCGAGTGGATCGCTGATGAGGGAGGCGAACGCGAGCTCGGCGGCGCCGACCAGGAGGACATCCGAACCGAGCGTGCCGAGCAGCACGGGGCAGTTCGTCGCGTGTGTCTCGAGTGCGAATCGGCGCACGGCGGAATCGACGGTGGAGCGGCGGCACTCGAAGATGACGCGCAGGAATCCGGTCAGTACGACGGCCTCGGGGTTCAGCATGTTCATGAGCATCCCGATCGCTTTGCCCAGCGCCTCGGCCTGCCGGTCGAGCACGGCGTCGACGGCGCCGGGCGGGTGCTGACGGATCGCCTGGGCGAGCGTGTCGTCATCGGCCCGCTGGAGCCCGAGCGCGGTGAGCAGATCGAGCCGGTTCACCACCGAGTCGAGGCTGCCGGGGATTCCGCCGTAGTCGGGGCGCACGACATCGGAGATCGCGATATGCCCGAGCTCGCCGGCGAAGCCGTCGCGTCCGCGCAGCAGCTGACCCTCGACGACGAGTCCGCCCCCGATGCCTCCGACCGCACCGAACAGCAGCACGAGATTGCGCAGGTCGCGTGCGATTCCGAACCGCTGCTCGGCAAGGCTCGCCAGCGATGCGTCGTTGTCGAGCCACACCGGCAGGCCGGTCCGGTCGGCGAGCATCCGGGAGAGTTCGACGCCGTGCCAGTTGAGCGAGTAGGCCGACTCGACGATGCCCTCGTCGCCGCGCGCGTGACCCGGGATCGCAACGCCGACGCCGGCGATCACCGCGCCGGTCGGCAGCTGACGGCGGTGCTCCTCGATGAGCAGCGCGGCGCTCTCGGTCGCTTCCGCGGGTGAGGGCAGGCCGTCGAACTCGGTCGTCGACCGCCGGAGGATGCGGCCCGACAGGCCGACGGTGGCCACGACGAGCGAGTCGTAGAGGGGGACGATCGCGAATGCGACGACGTTGCCCGATGCGCGCACCATGGTGCTCGGGCGACCGACCTCGCCCGTCGCGGACCCGGTCAGCTGCTCGATCAGACCTCGTGACTCGAGCTGGTTGAGAAGCCCCAGCACCGACGATCGGGTGATGCCGGCGCGGTCGGCGAGCTGGCTGCGGGAGACCTCCCGGCCGTAGTGGATGTGGCGCAGGAGTTCTTTCAGGTTTGCCCGCTTGAGTCGGGTCAGACCCGGAGTCGTCGCGCGCGAACGAGTCTCGGTGTCCACCTCGGATGCCCTTTCGTTTCGCGGGTGATCGGCTGGCGTCCTCGAAGTTTGGCAGATAAGTTTTTTTTTATAACAAACTCGGGTACGCTCAGCAGAGGCTACACAATGCGGCCCTGACGCGGGGCACAGTTCCAGAACAAGGAGACGATGATGTTTTCGAAGCGACGCACCAGCGCATTCGCCGCCATGGTCGCCAGCATGGCTCTGCTGGCGGGGTGCTCCGCCGGTGGGGCCGGCGCCGACGCGGACACGCTCGAGTTCTGGGCGTACGAGCCCAACTCGATGACGCAGAAGGAGGCCCTCGATCAGCTGATCGCTGAGTTCGAGACCGCCAACGACATCGACGTCCGCGTGACCTATGTGCCGAAGGACAGCTTCAACACCAAGCTGAACTCCTCGATCGCGGTGGGCCGCAACCCCGATGTCTCCTACCTCGACCAGCCGTTGACGCCGCGCTTCGCGGCCGACGGGCTCCTCCTCGACATCACCGAGCAGCTCGAGGCCGGACTCGGCGCCGATGCCTTCGCCCCCGCCGCGATGGAGACCAACGTGGTCGACGGTCGTGTCTACGGGGTCCCGCTCTCGATGACGACCGTCGCCCTGTACTACAACAAGGCCCTGGTGGCGACGCCACCGGCGACGTGGGAGGAGTGGCTCGACTCGGCCCGCGACGTCTACGTGCCCAACACCACCGCGGCCTTCGAGGGCATCGGCGGCGGCGGTTGGGGTGCCTGGCTCTTCCCCGCCTTCGTCCACAGTGGCGGCGGCAGCATGGTCTCGCCCGAGCTGGACGCCGCGACCTTCGGCGACGAGGCGGGAATCGAGGCGGCATCCTTCCTGGTCGAGCTGCAGAGCTACTCCGACCAGGCGGTTCGCCAGAGCGAGAACGCCTTCGGCAACGGCATCGTCGCCTACAAGGTCTCCGGCCCGTGGGAGATCGAGGCCCTGGGCAAGAACTTCCCCAACCTCGACTTCGGAGTCGCCCCGCTGCCGGCGCGCGAGGGATTCAGCCCCGTCTCGAACATCGGCGGCGAGAACCTCGTGATCTTCTCGAACTCCACCAAGCAGGAGCTCGCCTACGAGCTCGTGGAGTTCCTCACCGACGCTGAGGGCATGCAGGTGATGGCGGGCGTGACCGGCAACTTCGCGACCAACCTCGAGGCCGCGGCAGCGCTGGACTACGTGTCAGACCCGATGCTCGCCGTCTTCGCGGCCCAGCTGGAGAACGCCATTCCGCGACCGACCCTGACCGACTGGCTGAAGGTCAACGACGAGATCGTCGGCTCGGCCCTCGACTCGATCTTTGTCTCGGGAGAGGACCCGGAGGCTGTGCTGGTCGACGCCAACAACCGCGCCAACGTGATCCTGTTCGGCAACTGACGTGACCCAGATCGTCGACGCGCTGCCCGGGGCGGGTGCCGAGCCGCCCGCCCCGCCGCCGACTAGTGCTCCGCGCACCGCACGCGCGGCACGGGGCCGCGGCGCCACCCATCGCTCCCGGCAGAACCGGATCGGCTACCTCTTCATCCTGCCGTTCCTGATCTACTTCGCGATGTTCCTGCTCGCCCCGATGATCATGTCGTTCGTCATCAGCTTCATGGAGTGGGACCTGCGGTCGGCGCCGACGTTCGTCGGCTTCGACAACTACCTCAACCTGATGTTCGACCCCATCCGGTATCCGGAGTTCTGGCCCTCGCTCAGCGTGACGCTGCAGTACATCCTGCTGAGCGTGCCGGTGGGCGTCTTCATCGCCCTGGTGATCTCGGCCATGCTGAACGCCAACGTCAAGGGCGAGGGGTTCTTCAAGACGGCGTACTTCATCCCGAACGTCACCGCGGTGGTCGCGGTGGCTGCGATGTGGATCTTCATGCTCGACCCTCAGTTCGGGCTCATCAACGAGGTGCTGGGAACCAACATCAGCTTCCTCGGGATGCCCCAGACGGCGCTCGCGACGCTCGCGGCCATGGCGATCTGGAGCGCGCTGGGCTACAACATCCTCATCCTGCTCTCGGCGATGAAGTCGATCGATGAGTCGCTGTACGACGCGGCCAAGATCGACGGCGCGAACGCCGTGCAGCGGTTCTTCTCCATCACGCTCCCCTCGATCCAGCCGATCATCTTCTTCATCCTCATCACCGCGACGATCGGCGCCTTCCAGGCCTTCGATCAGATGTACCTGATGACGGGCGGTGGGCCGGATGGGGCGACGCTGACCTACCTGCTCAGCCTCTACAACCACGCCTTCCGCTACTTCGAGATGGGCACCGCCTCCGCGATGTCTTACATCCTCCTGCTCATCATCCTGTTCGTGACGTGGATCGGCTTCCGGTTCATCCCGCAGAAGCTCGACTAGGAGACCGGTCATGATCGCCCACAGAATCTCGCGCGTCGCTCTGTACGCCTTCCTGTTCTTCCTCGTGGTCCTGCTCGTCGGTCCGTTCCTCTGGCTGACGATGGCCTCGTTCAAGGACGGCAGCCAGATCCTCTCCGCGGACAGTCCGCTCCTGCCCGTCGATGAGCAGGGCAACCTGAGCCTGCGCTTAGACAACTACGTCTTCGCGTTCGACTACCTGCAGCTCAACACGCTGTTCGTCAACACCTTCCTGGTGGCGACGATCGCGACGGCCATCAACCTGTTCTTCAACAGCCTTGCCGGCTACGCCTTCGCGCGCATCGAGTTCCGCGGGCGCGAGGTCATGTTCCGGCTGATCCTGGCGTCGCTCATGGTGCCCGGCACGGTCATGCTCGTGCCGAACATGATCATCGTCAATCAGCTGGGGCTGTTCGACAGCCTGGCCGCGCTCATCGTCCCGTTCGTGATGAGCGTCTACAACATCTTCCTCATGCGCCAGACGTTCCTCGGCTTCCCCCGCGAGCTCGAGGAGGCTGCGATCATCGACGGCGCCGGGACCTTCCGCGTGTTCTGGACGATCGCGATGCCGCTCGCGCGACCCATGCTGGTCGTGCTCGGCATCACGACGTTCATGTGGAACTACAACAGCTTCCTGTGGCCTCTCGTGGTCATCCAATCGCCGGAGAACGGAACGGTCGCGCTCGGTCTGGGCGCTCTGGTCTCGGCGAGCGCGACCAATGCCGAGCTGTATCCGGTGATGCTCGCGGCCTCCGTGGTCATCTCGGTGCCGCTCATCGTGATCTTCCTCGTATTCCAACGCTTCATCGTCAAGGGCATCGCTGCCGGAGCACTGAAAGGCTGACCGACCAATGACCGTCACCCCACCCGCCGTGATCGCGCCGACCCCGACGGTCGAGCCGCTGACCCCTGCGCTCCCGGATGCTCTCCGCCGAGCCGACGTGTCGACCGTGGTCTTCACGGCCAGCGGGTCGGAGCGACTGCGCACCGTCGCGACCTTCTCGGATGATGACAGCCAGGAGTTTTCGGTCGTCAACGTGTATCCGGACATCGAGTACCAGACGCTCGACGGCTTCGGCGGCGCGATCACGGAGGCGACCGCCTACACGTTCTCCCTGCTCTCGCCCTCCGATCAGGAGCGCCTGCTGGAGCTCTACTTCGGCGACCAGCACGCGCGCTACTCGATCGTGCGCACCCACGTCGACAGCTGCGATTTCTCCCTCGACCAGTACGCGGCGCTCGGGGAGGACGGCGACGACTCCTTTGCCAGCTTCTCGCTCGAGCGGGACGAACGGTACATCCTCCCGATGCTGCGGCGCGCGCAGGAGCACCTCGGGCGACCGCTGAGCGTCATGCTCTCGCCGTGGTCGCCGCCGGCCTTCATGAAGACGAACGGGTCTCGCACCCACGGCGGCTCGTTGCGCCCGGAGTACCGAGCCTTCTGGGCGCGCTACCTCGTCCGCTACGTGCAGGAGTACCGCGACCGGGGCTTCGAGGTGACCCGGCTGAGCATCCAGAACGAGCCGAACGCGACGCAGATCTGGGACAGCTGCCGGTACACGGCCGAGGAGGAGAAGGTCTTCCTCCGCGACTTCCTGCACCCCGAGCTCGAGCGTGCCGGCCTCACCGATGTCGGGGTTCACATCTGGGACCACAACAAGGAGCGGGCTTTCGAGCGCGCCCGCGCCATCATCGATCAGGACACGGCGGGGATGGTGGAGGGCGTCGCCTTCCACTGGTACACCGGTGATCACTTCGATGCGCTCGCCCTGGTTCGCGAGCGCTACCCCGATCTCAAGCTGGTGTTCTCGGAGGGCTGCGTCGAGTACAGCCGCTTCGAACCGAGCGACTCCGCGGCCAATGCGGCGATGTACGCGCACGACATCATCGGCAACATCGCGGCCGGCATGAACGCCTTCATCGACTGGAACATGCTCCTCGACGCCGAGGGCGGCCCGAACCACGTCAGCAACTTCTGCGCGGCGGCGATGATGGTCGACGGCGCGACGGGGACGCTGGCGGTGACGCCGATCTACGACGTGATGGCAGAGATCAGCCGCACCTTCGACGCTGGCGCTCGTCGTGTCGCGACGACCCGATTCGCGTCCGACCTCGATGTGGCGGCCGCCGTCAACCCTGATGGCTCGGTCGGCATCGTCGTCCACAGCCCGCGCGAGACCGAGCAGGAGGTCGTCATCCGTCTGGAGGGCTCCTCGCTGACGCTCCTGGTGCCGCCGCGGTCGCTGACGGCCGTCCGCACGGTGCAGCCGTAGGTCCCGGGATCTTGACAGAAGCCCGCTCATCACTCACCATGAGTTATTAGTTCAGGAAATCAACAATTGGTCACCGTCGATCGAAAGCGCAGCGGTATGAATCGCCGAATTCTCATCGTGGGCCTCGCGTCCACGCTCCTCCTCGCCGGATGCGCTCCCACCCCCGGCCTCATGGAGGTCTACTCGACCACCGGGTCGAAGTCCGACCTCATGACGCGGCAGTCCGACCTCCTGCCCTCCGCAGCCACCGGCAACGTCGACGTCATCGTCGACGCCGGGCGCGAACTCCAGGAGCTCGACGGCTTCGGGGTCGCCATCACCCACTCCGCCGCGTACGTGCTGCTGCAACAGGATGCGGAGACCCGGACCCGCATCCTGACGGAGCTGTTCTCTCCCGAGGAGGGCGCCGGATTCTCCCTCGTGCGCCTGCCGATCGGCACCTCCGACTACGCCGGAGTGACCGACGGGGAGGAGAAGCACTACACCTACAACGACCTGCCGCAGGGCGAGACCGACTCGGAGCTCGCCGGATTCTCGCTCGGCGCCGACCACGACTCGATCATCCCGGTCATGCAGGAGGTGCTGGCGATCAACCCGGAGGTGCGCGTCATCGCCTCGCCGTGGAGCGCCCCGGCCTGGATGAAGACGAGCGACAGCCTGTACTCCGGCAGTCTCCGCCCCGAGTTCGAGCCCGTGTTCGCGGACTACCTGACGACCTACGTCGAGTCGTACGCGGCCGAAGGAATCACGATCGACTACCTCACGATCCAGAACGAGCCGGCGCTGACGAACACCAACTACCCCGTGATGGAGATGGGCGAGTTCCAGCAGCTCAGCATCATCCGCACGCTCGGCCCCCTGCTCGAGGAGCGGGGGTTCGGCGACACCGAGGTTCTCGCCTACGACTTCAACTACAGCGCCGAGTGGGAGTCGTACGCCAAGGGATTCATCGACACCGTTCTTGGCGACCCGGAGGCCGCCCAGTACACAGCGGGCGTCGCCTGGCACGGCTATGACGGCGACGGCATCGAAACCTTCTCGGAAGGGCTGCGGTACGTCGAGGAGAACTACCCCGGCAAGAAGTCGCTCATCACGGAGATCACCGAGGGTCTGTGGAACATGGACTTCGCCGGCAACCTCAGCTACGCCCTCGAGAACATCGTCCTCGGGCCGCTCAACGCGCACTCGAACGGTGCCCTGTACTGGAACGCCGCGCTCTTCGAGGATGGTTCCCCGGTGCTCGGCGGTGGGGAGAGCAGCCTCGGCGTGATCGGGGTCTCGGCCGACGGCGACTTCCAGAAGAGCTCGGCCTACTACGCGATGGCCCACTTCTCGCAGTTCATCCCCCAGCGGAGCGAGGGGATCAGCCGGGTCGTCGCCACCGAGAGCACGTCACCGAGCATCTTCGCCGCGACCGTCAAGCGACCGGACGGCCGTCTGGTGATCGTCGTCACCAACACGAGCACCGTCTTCGCTGAAACCGTCAATGTCGTCGTAGACGGCACGACGTTCACGACCGAGATCGACGCGCAGAGCGTCGTGACCTTCCTCTACTAGGAGCCCCCGTGAATACCCGAATCTGGACCATCTCCGGCATCGTCGCCGGAGGCACAGCCCTCACCATCGGCGGCGTGTTCGCCGCGAACGCGCTCCTGACGACCCCGGAGACGCGGGACCCGTTCGTCGCCGCCGAGGCGCAGGACATCCTCATCGTTCAGCAGTCGTCGGACACCTACGACGTGAGCTTCACGCTCCCCGCGGAGATGGCGTCGGAGTCAGACGTGGCGATCGAGCTGACGAAGCTCGACGAGTACGACGACGCCCAGGCCGTCGATGCGGTCATCGAGGACGGGCGCGCTCACCTCGCTGACGTGCCCCTCGACGCGGGCGACCACTTCCTGTGGATCAGCGACGGCGGCGACCCTGTATCGACACCCATCACCATCCCCGATATGGCCCCCTTCATCTGGCTCGACGGCGACGTGCCGAACGTGCAGTTCGGCCAGGAGGGGCGTTCCTCGTGGAGCTCGTATGTCGACCCGGAGGGCAAGAACGTCTACCGCAGCGGCTCCCCGGTGTTCGACGAGACGGCTGAGCCGCTCGCCGAGAACCTGCCCATCACGGAGACGGCATTCCGGGATCCTGGGCCGAGCCCGGACAGGCCCTACTACTACCTCGTGTTCTCGGGGAAGGGCGGGGACGCGACCTTCGTGAGCTCGTCCCTCTTCAGCTCGGCGAGCCAGGGCACGGTCACGGTCGACTACGTCACCGATGCGGGAGAGCCCCTCGTCGTGATCTCCGGCGAGGTGTTCGCGCAGGCGGATGCCCGCGACCGCGTGCTCTCGCTCCGGGTGGGCAACTTCGACCCGGCCGACCCGACCTCGACCTTCATGGTCGAGAACGCCGTCGCGGAGGAGAACTCGACGGCGTTCCGTTTCGAGGTCCCGGCTCTCAGTCTCCGTCCGGGCACCAGCAACCTGGCGCTCTTCCTGGAGGAGGACGGCTCGATGCTGGAGTGGTCGATTCGTGCACCCCAGGTGGACATGTCCCGCACCTTCGAGGTCGGCCAGACAGTCTTCGGCACGACCAACCCTGACGCCCTTCAGCTGACGCGGGTCGACCTCGCCTACGACCGGGTCTCGCTCACGCTGCGCGAGTCGGGCGGCGACCCCTACCTGTTCGTCTCCGGACGCTTCACCGGTGACTTCGTCGGCACGGGCACCCCCCTGACGGTCAAGGATTCGGAGGGGGAGGTCTACACGGTCGTCGACCGTGACGCCGACCCGGCGCGCTTTTCGTACGGGTTCGCGCTCGATCGATTGACCAAGCCGACCATCTGGTACGACATCGAGTTCCAGCACCCGGAGACGGGCGCAGTGAGCCCGATCATGACGAGCGACGTGGCCGACATGCGGCAGTGGATCGAGGTCGACAACCGTACTTATGCCCTCGCCGACTTCCAGGGCACCACCAAGGTGTTCTTCGAACGGTATCCCTTCGCCGATGCTCGCGTGACACAGCGGATGGTCGATGGCGTGCCGATGCTGGTGGCTTCGGGCACCCTGATCGATGCCGCTCCCACGGACGCCTTCCTCCGGGTGCGGACAGGTGACACGACGATCGGCGACGTGCGCAATCTCACCTCACGTCCGGGCGAGTTCCTCTTCCGGTTCCCGCTTTCGCGCCTGGCGGAGCCGGGTGTCTGGTACGACGTGGTCTTCGGACTGAGCTCGAACGGGTCGCTCCGCGACTTCCCGACCTCGGCCGTCTCCAACCTCGACGCCACGTTGGCCGCCGGTGATCGTACCTACGGCTACCGCGAGTGGAACGGTCAGCTGAAAGTGGTCTTTGAGCGCAGCGTTGGCGAGATCATCCTGTCGGCGGGCGAGTTCGTCGAGGTGGACGGCACTCCGGTGCTCCGGCTCACCGGATCGCTGAGCGGATTGGCGCAGGATGACGCCTTCCTCCGATTGCGGACGGCTGGCGAGGTGTACGACTCACCGAACCTCGCGACCACGGCCGGGGAGGTGCGCTTCGACGTCGATCTCTCCGTGCTCACGAAAGCCGACACGTGGTACGACATCGTCGTCGGCAATGCTCCCGAGGCCTCCTTCATGGATGTGAGCCCCGCGATCGTCGACATGGCCCAGACACTCACGGTCGGCGGGCGGACGTACGACTTCCGGGAGTTCAACGACCAGCTCAAGGTGAACTTCTCGCCTGTCGCCGCGGGGTCGGTCGCAGTGGAGTCGGCGTCCATCCTCGACGTGGCGGGCGTTCCGACGCTGCGGGTCGAGGGCTCGGTGACGGGTCTGTCGCAGGACGACGTGTTCCTGCGGATGCGCACCGGCGCCCAGACGGTAGACGTGGCGAACTCCTCAGCGGTACCGGGGCAGGCGCTGTTCGAGGTGGACCTGTCGCAGCTGACCCAGCAGGACACCTGGTACGACCTGCTCGTGGGGGTGACGTCGACGGGAGCGCTGACCGACCTGACGAACACAATGGCCGACATGTCGACCTCGCTCACCCTGAACTCGCGCACTTACGAGTTCCGCGAGTTCTGGGGTGACCTGAAGGTGAACTTCTCGGCTGCTGCTGCGGGCTCGATCTCGGTGTCGCAGGCGTCGATCGTCGATGCGGCTGGGGTTCCGACCCTGCGCGTCGAGGGCACGGTGACGGGCCTGTCGCAGGGAGACGTCTTCCTGCGGGTGCGCACGGGCGCTCAGACGGTCGACGTTCCCAACTCGGGGGCCGCGGGGCAGGCGCTGTTCGAGCTGGACCTCTCGACGCTGACGCAGCAGGACACCTGGTACGACCTGATCGTCGGGGTGACGTCGACCGGGGCGTTGACGGATCTGACGGACACGATGGCCGACATGTCGACCTCGCTCACGCTGAACTCGCGCACGTACGAGTTCCGGGAGTTCTCGAGTGACCTGAAGGTCAACTTCTCGGCCGCTGCTGCCGGGTCGGTCTCAGTGTCGTCGGCCTCGATCGTGAATGCGGCGGGCGTCCCGACTCTGCGGGTCGAGGGCACCCTGACTGGTCTGTCCTCCGGCGACGTCTTCCTCCGGGTTCGCAGCGGGGCGCAAACGGTCGACGTGGCCAACGCGGGCACGGGCTCCTCGGCCCTCTTCCAGCTGGATCTCTCGGCGTTGACGCAGGAGGGCACGTGGTACGACCTGCTGGTCGGGGTGACGTCGAGCGGGGCGCTGACGGATCTGACGGAGACGATGGCCGACATGTCGACCTCGCTCACCCTGAACTCGCGCACCTACGAGTTCCGGGAGTTCTCGGGCGACCTGAAGGTGACCTTCTCGGCCGCGGCTCCGGATCCGGATCCGGCTCCGGGGTCGGTCTCGATCTCGCAGGCATCGATCGTGGATGCCGGCGGGACGCCGACCCTGCGCGTCGAGGGCACGGTGACGGGCCTGTCGCAGGGCGACGTCTTCCTCCGGGTGCGCACGGGCGCCCAGACGGTGGACGTTCCGAACTCGTCGGCGGCAGCGGGGCAAGCGCTGTTCGAGCTGGACTTGTCGGGGTTGACGCAGCAGGACACGTGGTACGACCTGCTGGTCGGAATCACATCGACCGGGGCGCTGACCGACCTGACCACAGGTGTCGTCGGTGGCGCGCTTCCCTCGGATGTCGCGATCGGCGACTCCCTCTACGGCTTTCGGGCGTGGGAGTCGAACCTCAAGGTGAACCGCACCGTGATCGTCTAGCCGGGGGAGGACCCGTCGCCCCGCGAGCTCTCTGGCCGCGGGACGACGTGGTCTGCCGTGATTGAGCGCCGGCCACCTGCACGACAGAACGCGGTCCGCCCGATCGTGACGAGGGCGGAGCGCGTTCTGCGCGGCGACGGCCGACCCGAGCGGCTATCGCTGCGCGCCCCGCCGTGTCAGCGCGATGGGGCGCGCCAGTTGGCGAGGACTAGTCGGAGGAACCGACGCTCGCCGGGCTGTCGACCGAGGCGGGCGATGCGACCGACGCGGGCGATGCGGGGGAGACGGGCGACGGCGGCGTCACGGGGCTCGGCGCCGAGGCCGGCGAGACCGGGCTCGCGCTCGAGGTGGGGCTCGGGCTGGGGCTCGAGCTGGGGTCGGGCGAGACGATGCTGTCGCTCGAGACCGAGAAGTCGAGCACGCCGCCGGTGCCCTTGACGTCGTCGGTCACCGAGATGCCGGGAACCTCGACGTTCGTCGAGCCGGAGATGAGGGGCAGCGCGCTCGCCGCGGAGACCGCGCCGGCGGCCATGACGCCGAGTCCGAGGGCCGAGGCGGCGCCGATCGCGAGCCAGTTCTTCGCGTCCATGAGGGTGTCCTTTCGAGCTGTGGGAGAGCCGGTGCGCTCTCGCGCCCGCTCCGTCGTGAGTACAGACTCGCGGTCGTGCATGAGACCACCAGGAGGTTCGGATGAGAGGCCTCTCATCTGGCCGCGCTCTTGGCGGCCTTCACCGCCTCGTACGCTGCGAGGGCCTCGGTGCGCGAGGCGGCGAGATCGACGATCGGCCGCGGGTACTCCGGCCCGTCGACCTCGGGCACCCAGCGCCGCACGTAGGCACGGTCGGGGTCGAAGCGCTCGGCCTGCAGCACGGGGTTGAAGACGCGGAAGTACGGTGCCGCATCCGCCCCCGACCCGGCCACCCACTGCCAGCTGGCCGCGTTGCTCGCCTCGTCGGCGTCGACGAGGGTGTCCCAGAACCACTGTTCGCCGACGCGCCAGTCGATGAGCAGGTTCTTCGTCAGCAGCGAGGCGACGATCATGCGCACGCGGTTGTGCATCCAGCCGCTCGTCCACAACTGGCGCATGCCCGCGTCGACGATCGGGATGCCCGTGGTTCCTCGTCGCCACGCTTCGAGCTCCGCGGGGTCGGGCTCGCCCCAGGGGAACGCGTCGAAGTCGCGGCGCACGTTCACGGTCGCGATCGTCGGCTGGTGGAAGAGGATGCTGTACGAGAATTCGCGCCAGCCGATCTCGCTCAGGAACTTCGCCCGGTTGGCCGCCGCGGCGGGCTCGAGCGGCCCGTGCACGCGCGCCCAGACCTGGTGCGGGCTCAGTTCGCCGAACCGCAGGTGCGGGCTCAGTCGGCTCGTTGCCTCGATACCGGGCTCATCGCGACGGTGGTAGAGCGGCAGCCCCTCGTCGATGAAGCGCTCGAGCCGGTCGAGCGCGCCCGCCTCGCCGGGCGTCCAGGCCTCGCGCAGGCCCGCGGCCCAGTCGGGGCGCGTCGGCAGCAGGTGCCAGTCGTCGAGGTCGTCTCCGGCGGCGGCGAGGCCGTCGATGGATGCGGGGGCCGGCAGTGGCGGTCGGGGATCACCGGCGGCGAGGCACGCGCGCCAGAACGGCGTGAACACCCGGTACGGATCCCCGGAGCCCGAGGTGATCGTCCACGGCTCGTGCAGCAGGGAGGCCCCGAAGCTCTCGACCACGAGGCCGTCGGCACGCAGGCTCGACTTGAGCGCCGCATCCACGTCGCGCAGCGCCCCGTACCGGCGGTTCCAGTAGACGGCACCGGCCCCGGTCTCGGCGACGAGCGACGGGATGACCTCGGACGCTGCGCCGCGCCGCAGCGTCAGGCGGCCGCCGAGCGCGGCGAGGTCGTCGGCGAGCGATCGCAGGCTGCCGTGCAGCCACCACCGGCTCGCTCCGCCGAGGGGCCGCGCGCCCGGTGAGTCCTCGTCGAGCAGGTAGACGACGAGGGTGGGCCCGCCGCGCTCGATCGCGGCGCTGAGGGCCGGGTTGTCGGCGAGGCGCAGGTCGTCGCGCAACCAGACGATGCTGGGGGATGAGGCCATGCTGCGAGGCTAGCCGCGCGCGGCCGCGAGAATCCTCTGACGTCGCGTCGAGAGGTCTGTCGCTCCGGGGGCTCAGTCGCTCCGGGGGCTCAGTCGCGCAGTCGGCGGCAGAGCTCGGTGAGCTGCTGCAGCTCATCGGCGTCGAGCCGCGACCCGACCCGGCGGGCGATGGCGTCGGCGTGCACGACGGCGACGCGCTTGAACAGCTCGTAGCCTTCGGGGCGCAGCGCGACGATCGTGCCGCGCGCGTCGGTGGCGTCGGGCAGCTTGTCGACGAGGCCGCGGCTGGCGAGGCGGTCGATGAGGCGGCTGACGCTCGGCTGGCTCAGCAGCAGGTGGGGGATGAGGTCGCGGATGCGCATGCGCCGTTCCGGGGCGCGCGAGAGGTTGAACAGCACGTCGTACTCGGTGAACGAGATCTCGCTCGTGGGGAACTCGGCGTTGAGCTGCCGCAGCACCGAGACCTGCGCGCGGAACAGCGCCTCCCAGGCTCCGACCGCGATCGCCTTCTCCGTCATGCGCCAACTCTATGCGCGGGAATGAGCTTGTGTCGGCGCGTGACGCGATGTCGCGCTGAGGGCGGGCATGCGAAGGGCCGGTCGCCGAGGCGGGCGACCGGCCCTCTTCCCTTGCACCAAGAGTGTCCTGCAATCACATTCCGCGTCTCCCGCCACAGCAAACGATCGACGCATGACGAATGTATAACGGAAAGATAACGGTGTCTAGTTATCGAACCGTTATTTTTCGAGATTGGTCTCGGGATGCTCGAATCGGGCCTCCCGAGCGCCCCACGAGCCCTAGAAGAAGTCGGGGCTCGGCGTCGAGGCGTAGCGGATCGAGACGTCGGCGTGCCGGTCGAAGCGGTAGCCCGCGCCGCGCACCGTGCGCACGATGTCCTCGTATCCCCCGAGCTTGGCGCGCAACCGGCGCACGTGCACGTCGATCGTGCGCTCGTTCGGCACGTCGTCGTCGCCCTCGGCCCCGTCGGCCCAGAGCGCCGCGATGAGCTCGGCGCGCTCGATCGTGCGCCCCTCCCGCAGCACGAGGTACTGCAGCAGCTCGAACTCCTTGTAGGTGAGGGCCGCGGTGTCGCCGTCGAGCAGCACCCGCTTGCGCGAGATGTCGATGACGACGCCGTCGGCGGCCTTCTCGACGGGCGGCTCATCGGTGCGGCGGTACCGGGCCAGCGCCGAGGGGTCTTGCAGCGCGAGCCGCACGACGTCGACATCGCGCCCGCCCGCGCCCGCGGGGGCGAGGGCGACCGCTGCGTGCGTCTCGGCCCCGGGCGCGAGCTCGCCCGTGAGTCGCTTGAGCTCGAGCACGAGCCGACCGAGGTCGATGCCGGCGGCCGCGGCCTTGGCCTCATCGAGGCCGACGTAGAGCACGAAGCCGCGTGCCTCGGTGCCCTCGGGCACAGCCCGCAGTCGCGGGGCGGGCGTCGGCGCGGTCGGGGGCGCCGTCTCGGCTGGCGCCGGGGCGGCGGCGATCGAGGGCGCGGTGGTCGGGGCGGGGGGAGCGGAGCGAGGGGTCAGCGTGGCGAGAGACATGGTGGAGACGCTTTCTGCGGAGTCGAAGGGCTCGTCGCCGACGGGGGCGGTGCCGTTCAGAGGGTGCGAGTCGAGGGTGCGCGCATCGGGAGCCGGAGCATCCGAGCCCGATGCGGAGAGCGCGTCGGCGGGGCGATCGGTCATCGTTCGACGCCGGATCGGGTCGCCAGGGCGGCTCGGGCAGACACGGGACGTGTCAGAAGGGGGCCGATTAGGCGCACATTCGACAGCACACGTCAGCGCTCGCCGGCATCATCATGCCAGCGGTCTCCACAGCCTCGGGGGCGGTCAGGAGGTTCGCGGTGACGGTCATGGGGTCAGTATCCCCGAGCGCGACGCAGAGCGTCAAGTCGCGCGGGCAGGCCGCGCCGGTTCAGCCGACCGTGCCGTACAGCCGGTCGCCCGCGTCGCCGAGGCCGGGCACGATGTAGCCCTTCTCGTTGAGCTTCTCGTCGAGCGCGCCGAGCACGATCGTGACGTCGCGCCCGGCGGTGGCCTTCTCGATCATCGCGAGGCCCTCCGGCGCGCCCAGGATGCAGACGGCCGTGACATCGTCGGCGCCGCGTTCGAAGAGGAACTCGATCGCCGCGAGCAGCGAGCCGCCGGTGGCGAGCATGGGGTCGAGCACGAAGCACTGCCGGCCTTCGAGGTGGTCGGGCAGACGCTCGGCGTAGACGCTCGGCTCGAGCGTGTCGTGGTCGCGCACCATGCCGAGGAATCCGACCTCGGCGCTCGGCACGAGCTTGACCATGCCCTCGAGCATGCCGAGGCCCGCGCGCAGGATCGGGACGATGAGCGGCCGGGGCTCGCTGATGGCGAGCCCGATGGTCTCGGCGACCGGGGTCTGGATGGTGACCTCGTGCGTGCGCACGTGGCGCGTCGCCTCGTAGGCGAGCAGCGTGACGAGCTCTTCCGTCAGCGCCCGGAACGTCGCCGAAGGGGTCGCCTGATCGCGCAGCACGGTGAGCTTGTGGGTGATCAGGGGGTGGTCGGCAACGTGTACTCGCATAGGCTCAATCTAACGGAAGGGCGGGGCATGACGACGGTGTCCGACGGCGATCGCGCGGCCATGCGCGCCGCGCTCGACGAGGCCCGCGCCGCCCTCGCCTCGGGCGACGTGCCCGTCGGTGCGATCGTGCTCGACGCCGCTGGCACCGTCATCGGCCGGGGCCGCAACGAGCGCGAGAAGCACCACGACCCGACCGCCCACGCCGAAGTGGTCGCGCTGCGCGAGGCGGCCGCCGCGACGGGCGACTGGCAGCTGAGCGGATGCGCGCTCGTCGTCACCCTCGAACCGTGCGTGCTCTGCGCGGGCGCCATCCTCGCCGCGCGCATCGACCGCGTCGTATTCGGGGCGTGGGATGCGAAGGCCGGAGCCGCGGGCAGTGTCGTCGACCTGCTGCGCGAGCGGCGCCTGCCCCACCGCGTGGCCGAGGTCGTCGGCGGGGTCGACGAGCAGGAGTGCGCTTCCCTGCTCGCCGCGTTCTTCAGCGAGCGGCGCTGACGGTCGCGAGCCCGGGTTCGATGTAGATCACGCGCGCGATGGGCACGGCCGCGCGCACGGCGAGCTCGAGCTCGTTGATGATCGCGGCGACCCGCTCGATGTCGATGCCCGGGGTGAAGGTGACCTTCGCGCCGACGAGCAGCTCGTCGGGCCCGAGGTAGAGCGTCTTCATGTGCACGACGCCGGTGACGCCCTCGTGCGCGTCGAGCGCCTGGCGGATGGCGCGCACGTCGTCGTTCGAGGCGCCCTCCCCGACGAGCAGACTGCCCGTCTCGAGACCCAGCACGACGGCGACGAGCACGAGCAGTACGCCGATCATGATCGTGCCCACGGCGTCCCACATCGAGTCGCCCGTGAGGATCGTGAGTCCGACGCCGAACAGGGCGAAGGTCAGCCCGAGCAGTGCCGCCACGTCTTCGAGCAGCACGACGGGCAGCTCGGGCGCCTTGGCGCGTCGGATGAACTGGATCCAACCCTGGGTGCCGCGTACGTGGTTCGACTCGCGCACGGCCGTGCGCAGCGAGAACGACTCGAGCCCGATCGCGATGAGCAGCACGACGATGGGCAGCCACGCGTTCTCGAGCGGGTGCGGGTCCTGAAGCTTGCTGACGCCCTCGTACAGCGAGAAGACGCCTCCGATCGAGAACAGGATGATCGCCACGACGAAGGCGTAGATGTAGCGCGCGCGGCCGTAGCCGAACGGGTGCTCGGTGTCGGCCGCCTTGCGGGCCCGCCGCCCGCCGACCAGCAGCAGGAGCTGGTTGCCGGCATCGGCCACCGAGTGCACGCTCTCGGCGAGCATCGCGCTCGACCCCGAGACGAGGAAGGCGACGAACTTGGTCACGGCGATGCCCGTGTTGGCGAGCAGCGCCGCGATGATGGCCTTCCCGCCGCCGGAGGCGCTCATCGCGACCTCACGGCGGCGAGACGGCGACGGATCACCAGAAGACGGCGAGGGCGATGTTCACGAGGGCGAGGCCGCCCGCGGCGTGGAAGAACGGCAGCAGCTCGCGGCCGCCCCCGCCCTCGGTCTTGCGCTGCTTGAGGAAGCCGAGCAGGGCCGCGACGAAGATGATGACGGCGATCGTCAGCTTGACGCCGATCTTGGCGTAGTTGAGCGGATCGTCATCGTCGCCTCCCATCTCGGCGAGCCCGACGAGCACGAGCCCGGTCACGAGCTGCGTGATCGCGCCCCCGAGAACGACGGGGAAGGCGTACTGGCCCTTCCAGCGCGCCTGCATGAGGAAGGGGCCGACGATGGCGGCGAGGCCGATGAAGTGGCCGACGAGGATGACGGAGTGCAGCACGTCCATGGGGAGCTCCTACGCGAGGGGGATACCGATCGGCACGGTGCCGTGCCACGTCACAGCGTAGTGATCCGCGCGCCCGGAGGGGTCAGTCGGCGCCGCGGATGACGAAGACGTCGGTCGGAGGGTTCGCGTCGCCGCGCGGGGCGGCGATCTCGGGTTCGAGCACGATGTCGACGGCGTCGGGCGAGACGGCCCGAATGCCGGCCCGCACCGCCTCGAGAATGGCGACGACGTCGCCCGCGGGGGTGCTCGGGCCGAAGCCCAGCCGCGCGGTCACGACGTGCCCGCCCTCGGCCAGTTCGACGACGCCGACCGCGCCCACGGTCTGCACCCCGGCCGTCGCCAGCAGCACCTCTCGGATCGCCGATGTCTGCATGTCTGCCTCCCTCGCGCGCCGTTCCCCCCGGATGATGGCCCGGCTCCAACCTACACTCGTGGCATGAGCGCCTCCCTCCCCGCGATCGCGATCCTCGGCACCGGCTCGATGGGCGGCGCGATCCTGCGCGGGCTCCGGCATCCGGGCGTCGCGGTCGACGCCCTGCGCGCGACGACGCGCTCCGACGCCACCGCGGCCGCCCTGCGCGCCGAGGGCGTCGAGGCCCGCGGCACCGAGCACGACACCGAGGCGAACCGCTGGGCGGTGGCGGATGCCCGGCTCGTGCTGCTGGGCGTGAAGCCCGCGCAGATCACGGCGCTGCTCGCCGAGGTGGCGCCGAGCCTGCACCCCGAGGCGCTCGTCGTGAGCGTGGCCGCCGGCATCACGACCGAGGCCATGCAGGCCGTCGTGCCGAACCCGGTCGTGCGCGCGATGCCCAATACGCCCGCGCTCATCGGCCGTGGCGTCACGGGGATCAGCGGCGGCTCGCGGGCGACGGCCGCGCACCTCGCGCTCGCCGACGACCTCTTCCGCACCGTCGGCACCGTGGTCGAGCTGCCCGAGGCGCAGATCGACGCGCTCTCGACGATCAGCGGATCGGGCCCCGCCTACGTCTTCCTGCTCATCGAGGAGTTCACCCGGGCGGCCGAGGCGATGGGCTTCGAGCCCGATGTCGCGCGCCTGCTCGTGCAGCAGACCTTCCATGGCGCGACCCTGCTGCTCGAGGCGACGGGCGATGACCCGGCCGAGCTGCGCCGCCGCGTCACGAGCCCGAAGGGCACGACCGAGCGCGCGATCGCGGTGCTGCAGGATGCGCGGCTCGACGAGCTCTTCGAACGGGCCGCGCGCGCCGCACAGGAACGCGCACGGCAACTGGCCGCCGGAGCATAGGCCACGCATAGACGCCATATAGGCATGGATCCCACCGTGAGGTCGTCGATCCGCGAACCGTCGCGGGTCACCGATCCGAGGGAGAACCCCATGGCCACGAACGACGACACCACCTCCGCCGGCACCACCCCCGACGATGCCACCCCCGACGCGACGCAGCAGCCGGCCGCGGATGCGTCGTCGAGCACCGCGGGCCCCGTGAGCCCCGCGCCGGCCGCCTCGCGCTCCCGCGTGCCGACGGCGCTCGCCATCACGGGCGTCGCGGTCGGCTCGGCGCTGCTGCTCGGCCTCACCTTCGCGGGCGGCGTCGCCCTCGGTCAGGCGCTGCCCGACGGCCGCGGTCCGGGCGGCGTCATCGCGATCGGCCTGCACGGCGACCGGGGCGGCGAGCAGCTCGAACGCATCGGCGAGCGGGTCGAGCAGCGCATGGACGAGCGCATGGGTCAGCGCGCCGAGAACCGCGACGAGCGTCGCGCCCAGTTCGAGCAGTGGCTCGAGGAGCAGGGCATCGACCCGAGCACGATCCCCGCGCCGCCGGCGCCCGGCGATCCCGGCGAGTAGCAGCGCTCGACGTCGACCGGTTCAGTTGTCGAGCGACGCGAACCGGTCGATGTCGGCCTCGGTGCCCGAGACGATGATGAGGTCGTGGTTCGACACCACGGTCTGCTCCGTGGCGTAGGTGAAGGGCTTGCCGGGGCTCTTCACCCCGACGACGGTGATCTTGTACTTGCTGCGCACTTGCGACTCGGTGAGCGAGAGCCCGCGGATGGGCTTCGGCGGGTACATCTTGACGAGCACGAAATCGTCATCGAACTCGATGAAGTCGATCATGCGACCCGAGACGAGGTGCGCGACGCGCTCGCCGGCCTCGGCCTCGGGGTAGATCACGTGGTTGGCGCCGATGCGGGCGAGGATCTTGCCGTGCGACTGGCTGATGGCCTTCGACCAGATCTGCGGAATCTTGAGGTCGACGAGGTTCGCGGTGATGAGCACGCTCGACTCGATCGACGAGCCCGTCGCGACGACGGCGATGCTGAACTCGTCGGCGCCGATCTGGCGCAGAGCATCCAGCGACCGCGCGTCGGCCTGCACCGCGTGCGTGACCCGTTCGGCCCACTTCTGCACGAGCCCCGCGTCTTCATCGACGGCGAGCACCTCGCGACCGAGGCGCTGCAGCTGGCCGGCCGTGGCAGCACCGAAGCGCCCGAGGCCGATGACGAGCACGGGAGCGTCGTGGCGGATTCTCTCAACCAACGATGGGCCTCTCTTCTGCCCGGCGGAACAGCTGCCGGCGCTGACTGGCGGCGAGGGCCGCGGCGAGGGTCACTGTACCAACGCGCCCCGCCCACATGGTGGCCGCGAGCACGTACTTCGCCGCATCGGGCAGCTCGTTGCTCGTCAACCCCGTCGACAGCCCGCAGGTGGCGAAGGCGGAGATCACGTCGAACAGCACGTAGTCGAGCGGCGCCTTCGTGATGTGCAGCACGAGCACCGAGGCCGTGGCGACGATCGTCGCGCCCCACAGCACGATGCTGACCGCGAGGCGCAGCACGTCGTTCGGGATGCGGCGCCCGAAGGCCTCCATGTCGTCGACGCCACGCGCCTCGGCGACGGCCGCGAAGAACAGCACGGCGAGCGTGGTCACCTTGATGCCGCCGGCGGTGGAGGCGGAGCCGCCGCCCACGAACATCAGCATGTCGAGCACGAGCAGGGTCGAGCCGTTCATCTCGCCGATGTCGACCGTGGAGAGTCCGCCCGACCGCGACATGATCGAGGTGAACACCGCGGTCATCGGCCGCACCGGGCCGTCCTGCGCGCCGAGGGTCGCGGGGTTCGTCCACTCGAGCACGGCGATCAGCAGCCCGCCGACGGCGATCAGGATGAGCGTCGTCCACAGCGTCACACGGGCGTGCAGGGTGAGGCGCGTGCGGGTGCGCAACCAGCGGCCGAGCGCGAAGATCACCGGGAAACCGATCGCCCCGAGGAACACCGCGATCGAGAGGACCGAGAGCATCCACGGGTCGGTCGCGAAGCGCTCCATGCCCGGCGTGAAGGGCACGAAGCCCGTGTTCGTGAAGGCGGAGAGGGCGAGGTAGAAGCCCTGCCAGATCGCCGTCCAGAGGTCGAAGCCCTCGAGCAGCAGCCGCGGCACGATGAGCGCGGTGATGACCAGCTCGATGACGATGGCGCTCGCGGCGACCGTGAAGAGCAGGCCGCCGATCTCTCCGAGGCGCACGGCCTGCGACTCGGAGACGGGGCCGGCGTGCACGCGCGCCGCGTTCGTGTCGCTCGCCGCGATGAGCTTGGCGCGCAGTCCGATGCGCCGGGCCACGACGAGGCCCAGGATGCTGGCCATCGTCAGCACGCCGATGCCGCCGATCTGCATGGCCAGGATGATGACGACGTTGCCGAAGGGCGACCAGTGCGTCGCCATGTCGACCGTCGTGAGGCCGGTGACGCAGATGGCCGAGACGGCGGTGAACACCGCGTCGGCGAGCGGGGTGCCGCCCGTGCCGCTGCCGGCGCGCGCGATCGGCAGGGTCAGCAGCAGCGTCGTGATGAGGATGAGGGCCGTGAAGATGAGGATCGCGAAGCGCGCGGGCGAGGCGGTAGCCGACTCGCCGAGCCGCGCCCAGGCCTGGGCGAGCGGGCTGCTGCGCTCATCGCGACGGTTGCCGCGGATGCGGTTGCTCGTGGCCATCGATGCTCCTCACCGGCCTGCAGACCGCGTGCAATGGTACTCCCGGGCTGGGCTGACTAGCCTGGTGGCATGGCCGACATCTTCGACGTGATCGCCGACGCCACCCGTCGCGAACTGCTGCAGCACCTGCTCGACGCCTCGCTGCGGGGTGAGGGCGGAACGGGCGAGCTCAGTGTGGGCGAGCTCGTCGAGCGCATGGATGCGACGCAGCCGACCGTCTCGAAGCACCTCAAGGTGCTGCGCGACCACGGGCTCGTGACGGTGCGCGAGGAGGGGCAGCACCGCTACTACGCGGTCGACCCCGCGCCGCTCGAAGACGTCGAAGACTGGATCATCCCGTTCCTCAGCGCCGACTTCGACCCCGAGGGCGGCTCGCCGGTGTTCGCCGCGTGGTCGGGTGCCGACGTCGCCGGGGCGGGCAGCACCGTGGGCCGGGTGGCCGCCGACGCCTCGCACCAGGCGCGGTCGATCATCGAGGGCGCGCAAGAGAAGCTGCACGACGTGCAGGAGGCCGTGACGAAGCGGCTGCCGTGGAAGAACCACGACGAAGCCCGCTGACCCCTCCTTCGGGCGTCTTTACACGAGTCACACCAGCCCCTACTCTGAACTCCGTGCACACGCGCCACGAGGGCGCTGCGTGCGTGAGCGACAGGATGACTGCCGATGGCCCGGGATCTCTCTGAGGTGCGGTTTCTCACCGTCGCCGAAGTGGCCGACATGATGCGGGTCTCGACGATGACCGTGTACCGGATGGTGCACTCCGGCGAGCTGCCCGCGATCCGTTTCGGGCGCAGCTTCCGCATCCCCGAATCTGCTGTCGCCTCGGCCATCGAGACGCCCATCGCCGACGTCGGCTAGACTCGGTCGGTACATGACACGGTCCTGAACGGGCCGTTGCTCCCGTTCAGTCGACGATCAGAGGATTTCCATGGGTTCTGTCATCAAGAAGCGCCGCAAGCGGATGGCCAAGAAGAAGCACCGCAAGCTGCTGCGCAAGACGCGTCACCAGCGTCGCAACAAGAAGTAGGGCATCCGCCCGTGCGAAGCGCTCGACCCCGAGGGGTCGGGCGCTTTCGTCATTCGCGGGACAAGCGGCGGGATGCTGCCGGCCGGTCGTGCATGACCGGCCAGCCGCGCGCCTGCGCGTAGCGGGCCAGCGCGGCGTCGGGGTTCACGACCTGCTGGTGGCCGACGAGCTCGAGCAGCGGGATGTCGTTGCGCGAGTCGCTGTACGCCCAGCAGTCGGCGAGCCGCACACCGCGATCGCCCGCCAACAGCGCGGCCGCGTCGGCCTTGTGCCCGCCGTGCATGACCGGCCCGAGCAAAGCGCCCGTGAACACGCCGTCGACGCTCTCGATGCGCGTGCCGATCGCGCCCGAGAGTCCGAGCCGTTCGGCGATGACGCGCGCGCACGCCTCGGGTGTCGCTGTGATGAGCCAGACCTCGTGCCCCTGCGCCCGGTGCTCGTGGGCGCGCGCGACCACCGCGGGCAGCAGCAGCCGGCTGAGGTAGACGTCGTAGGCCTCGACCGCGATCTCTTCGAGCTCGGCGACCGAGTGCCCGGCGATGAGCTCGAGCGCACGATCGCGCACGGCGAGCTGGTGCTGATGGTTCTCGCCCACCGAGGTGAACCGCGCCTGCTGCCAGGCGAAGCGGCTGAGATCGCGCCAGCCGAGGTGACCGCGCCGCCAGGCGATGCGCCCCAGGTGGTAGACGCTCGCGCCGCGCAGGAGGGTGTTGTCGACGTCGAAGAACGCGAGCACCGGCGCGGGCGCGGGAGGGTGCTCGCCGGGGCCGGCGTCGCTGACGGGGGTGGGCATCCCGACCAGCATAGGCAGGTGCCTAGGCTGGGGGCGTGCCCTCCGTGACCGTGACCCTCATCGGCAAGCCCGGCTGCCACCTGTGCGACGATGCGCGCGCGGTCGTCGACGAGGTGCTGCAGGGCCGCGAGGGCGTCGCGCTCGTCGAGCGCTCGATTCTCGACGACGCCGAGCTGCACGATCGCTACTGGGACGAGATTCCCGTCGTGCTCATCGACGACGCCGTGCACACCATCTATCGAGTGGATGCCGAGCGCCTGCGGGCGGCGCTCGCCGAGAGGGGGCACTGATGTGCGGTCGCTATGCCAACACCAAGAGCGGTGAGGAGCTCGGGCAGTACTTCGAGGCCGATGAGGTCGACGAGGTCGCGATGCCCCCCAGCTGGAACATCGCGCCGACGCAGCAGGTGCCGGTCGTCGTCGACCGCGTGCCGAAAGACGACCCCGACGGGATGCCCTCCCGCCTGGTGACCGCGGCGCGCTGGTCGCTCGTGCCGCGGTGGGCGACCGAGCTCGCCTCGAAGTACCCCACGTTCAACGCGCGCAGCGAGACCGTGCACGAGAAGAGCACGTTCAAGAACGCGCTCGTGCGCTCGCGGGCCATCCTCCCCGCCGACGGCTACTACGAGTGGCACACCGTGGGCTCGACCAAGACGCCGCACTACATCACCGACCCCGAGGCGGGCGAGCTCGCCTTCGCGGGCCTCTACTCGTGGTGGCGGGCACCGTTCCCCGAGGGCGGCACGCCGACGCCGTGGGTGCTGACCGCGACGATGCTGACCCGTGCGGCGCACGGACCGGCGGCGAGCATCCACGACCGTGCCCCCGTCATGCTGCCGCGCGAGGTGTGGGACGAATGGCTCGACCCCACTGTGGAGGGCGATCAGGATCTCGTGGAGATGGTCGTGCACGAGAGCGAGCAGGTTCTCGAGAGGCTCGAACTTCACCCCGTCGCGCCGCTGAAGGGCGACGGCCCTCAGCTCATCGAGCCGCTCGACGCCTAGCGCGGGTGCGCCGATCTCAGCACTGCCCCCACAGGCCGAGCCCGTCGGCCTGGGCGTTACGCTCAGCGGCGACGAGATCGTCGTAGTACCGGTCGTTCGGCTCGAACAGCACGGCCTCGGCGAAGCCCTGCGCGACGAGCTCGTAGTTGACGAAGGTGCCGTCGGCGGTGAACAGGTACATCAACTCGCGGTCGTACGGGTCGCGCGGGTCGCGGTCGTAGGCGTAGGCGAGCGTGCTGCCCGGCGGTGCGAGCGCGGCGAGCGCCGCTTCGGCCTCGGGCCCGAAGCACTCCACATCGGGGTAGACCTCGGGCGTGTCGATGCCGACGAGGCGCACGCGCAGCTCGACGCCATCGACGTCGAGCCGCAGGGTGTCGCCGTCAGTGATGCTCGTGACCGTTCCCGTGCCCTCGGCCGTGGCGGCGGGGGAGCCGGGCTGCGCCGGGGCGGTCGTGCCGCCCGAGGCCAGGCAGCCGTCGAGCGAGCCGATGACGCCGATGAGGGCGACGACCACGAGCGGGCGCAGGGCGTCGGCGATCATGCTGTGAGGCTACCCGGCACCCCCTGACACCCGCGGGGCGCGGGGTTAGGCTGGCGGCGGTCGACCGGGCAGCGAAGGAGCACCATGGCACGAGCATCGTCGGGCGGCATCGACCCCCGGTATCCCGCAGGCTTCCAGCGCGGTGGCCCCGGTGCGGCCCCCGTGGTCGACGAAGGCGTCGCCCGCGGCGCGGCGCCCGCCCCGAGCCGCGCGGCCGCCCCGCGCGCCGAGCGCGCCGAGCCGGCCCGACCGTCGGGCGAGAGCATGCCGCTCGACGCCCTCGACGCTGCCCCCGACGAGCGCCACTTCGAACTCATCGTGGCGGGCAACCCGTGGCTGCGCGCGCTCTGGCTGGTCGGCACCCTCGCGGTGCTCGCGGGCTTCGCGCTCACCGTGTACGCCGAGTTCGCGTTCAGCGTGCCGCCCGCCTCGGGCATCTACGACCCGAGCGTCTACGTCGTGCCACGCATCGCCGAGGCCGTGGCCCAGCCGCTCGTCATCGCGGGCGTCATCGCCCTCGTGGCCGCGACCGCGCTGCGCATCGTCGCCTGGCGTCCGAGCCGCATTCGCGAGGTCGTCAGCGAACGCTAGCGGCGGTGGTCAGCGCTGGCAGCTCGGGCAGAACCACGTGATGCGCTCGGTCAGAGCGTCGTCTCCGAGGAGTCCGCGACGGATGCGCGTGCCGCAGCGACGGCAGGGCTGGCCGTCGCGGTGCGCGACCCAGAGGCGCTCGCCGCGGCGCGTGTTGCCCGTCGTCGTGCGCTCGTCGCGATCGCGGTTGGCGCGGATGAGGCGCACGCCGAGGTCGAGAGCCGCCGCGGCATCCACCGCGCCGACGGGCGTCTCGGGCAGCACGCCGCGCAGGAAGAGCAGCTCGTTGCGGTAGTCGTTGCCGAAGCCGGCGACAGTGCGCTGGTCGAGCAGTGCGAGGCCGATCGGCCGCTCGGGGTCGGCGGTGAGGCGCCGCAGGGCCTCGTCGCGATCGAAGTCGGGCCCGAGAGGGTCGGGCCCGAGGTACCCGACCACGTCATCTTCCGCGTCGCGGGCGACGAGCTCGAGCTCGCCGAGGGCGAAGCCCACGGCCTGCCAGGGGGCGCCCTCGGTCGCCGTCGTCTCGAGCACCATGCGCGCCTCGAAGGCGGGGCGCCGCCAGCGCTCGCCGAGCCGCATGACGTGCCAGACGCCTTCCATCTTCAGGTGCGAGTGCACCGTCACGTCGCCGATGCGCATGAGCAGGTGCTTGCCGAGGGCGACGACCTCGTCGACCCGCTCGCCGCTGAGGTCGGCGGTCGCGAAGCGCGGCACGCGCACGTCGCTGCGCAGCACGGTCTGGCCGGCGAGCGCGGCGTGCAGTCGCGCCGCCGCGCGGTGGATGGTGTCGCCCTCGGGCATGCTCTCGTCCCCTACAGCCGGAGGCGCAGGCCCTGGGGCGTCGTGACGAAGCCGGCGGACTGCAGCGCCTCGGCGAGCGGGGTGCCGAACGCGCTCGCGCCGTTGACGCGTTCGACGCGGAGCGAGCGCAGGCGTGCGCGCACGACGGCGGCGAGCTCGATGGCGGCCGGCTCGAGCACCGCGGGCTCGTCGGTGAAGGTCAGCACGCTCTTGCCGCCGCGCTCGAGGTAGAGCGCGAGATGCCCGTCGACGAGCACGACGAGCGATCCGGCCTTGCGCCCGGGCCGGTGCGCGGTCGACCCCGCGGCCGCGTCGGGCAGGCTCGCCGGCCACGGCAGGGCCGCGCCGTAGGGGTTGGCGGGGTCGGTCGCGGCGAGCACGAGGGGAGCGAGCGCGGGGGCCGCATCCGCATCTCTGCTGAAGGTGCGCACGCGGTCAATCGTGGCCGGTGTCGCGAACTGCGCCGCGCCGAGTCCCTCGACGATGTAGCCGCGGCGCACCGACCCAGCCTCCTCCATGCGCGCGAGCACCGAGTAGGCGAGCGCGAAGCCGCCGCGCAAGCCCTCTGCCTGCACGGCGCCGCGCGTGACGATGCCGTGCCGCTCGAGCAGGCGATCGACCGCCACGGCGGTGCGACGTGTCGGGTCGGTCTCGCGCGCGGGCAGCAGCGACCACCGGCCCGCGACCGTGGGCGGCCCCGATTGGGTGACGGATGCGGGGCGCGCGTAGCCCCGATAGCTGCGGGCGCGCGGCGCGGGCTTTCGGGTGGCCGTGCCCCCGAGCGTGGCGCGCAGCGGCGCGAGTGTGTCGTTGGTGAGGTGCCCCGCCCAGACGAGCTGCCAGAGCTCGTCGACGAGAGCCGCGTCGTCACCGCCGGCCTCGCCCGCGGCGGTCACCGCGCTCGCGAGCTGCCGGAAGAAGAAGCCGCCGCCGCCCGCGAGCGCCTCGAGCACGCGCTGCTGGCGGTCGGTGAGCTCGAGCTCGTCGGGCTCGGCGAGGCTCAGGGGGGCCATGCTCGCGAGGTGCAGGCTCACCCAGCCGTCGCTGCCGGGCAGGCTGCCCGCGCCGGCCCAGACGACCTCGCCGCTCGCGCACAGTTCGTCGAGCCATGCGGGCGAATAGTCGCGCACGCGGCTCGGCAGCACGAGGGTCTCCCACGCGCTCGCCGGCAGCGCGGCCCCCTGCAGCTGCTCGATCGCCTGCAGCACACCGTCGACGCCCTGGAGGCCCGGTCGCGCGGCGCCCGTGCCGGCTCCCGCGCTGCCGACGTGCTGCCACGCGGGCAGGAATCGCCCGAGCGTGCCGTGGCTGACGGGCTCGATCTCCTTCCGCAGCGCCGCGAGGCTGCGCGAGCGCAAGCGGCGCAGCACCTCGGCGTCGACCCACTCGGTGCCCGAGGCGCCGGGCAGGAACTCGCCTTCGATGAGACGTCGGTCGGCGGCGAGCCGGCGCAGGGCATCCATCGCCACGGCGATGCCGAGGCCGTAGCGGCTCGCGACGTCGGTCGCGGCGAACGGGGTGCGGGTGCGCGCGAAGCGCGCGACGAGGTCGCCGATCGGGTCGGGCACGGGCTCAAGGAAGGCGGCAGGTACTCCGTGCGGGATCGGCGTGCCGAGGGCGTCGCGCAACCGAGCGGCATCTTCCACACCGGCCCAGCGCTGCTCGCCGGCGATCGTTGCGCGAAAGACCCGGTTCTCGCGCGCCAGCTGCTCGAGCGCCGCGGTCACGTCGACCTCGTCGAGAGTGCGGTCGTCGATCTCCGCGATCGACAGCGGGCCCAGGATGCGCAGCAGGTCCACGATGCCCTCCTCGTCGCGCGCGCGGCGATCGGGCGCGAGGCGCTGCAGCTCGGCCTCAAGCTGGGCGATGACGGCGGGGTCGAGCACCTCGCGCAGCTCGGCGCGGCCGAGCAGCTCGGCGAGCAGGGCGGGGTCGATGCTGAGCGCGGCCGCCCGCCGCTCGGCGAGCGGACTGTCGCCCTCGTAGAGGAAGGCGGCGACGTAGCCGAACAGCAGGCTGCGCGCGAACGGCGAGGGGCTCGGGGTCTCGACCTCGAAAATGCGGATGCTGCGCTGGGCGATGCCGCCCGTCACCTCGATGAGCGAGGGCAGGTCGTAGACGTCTTGCAGCACCTCGCGCACGGTCTCGAGCACGATGGGGAAGTCGGGGAACTCGCGGGCCACCTCGAGCAGCTGGCTGGCCCGCTGACGCTGCTGCCAGAGGGGGCTGCGGCGCCCGGGGTCGCGGCGCGGCAGCAACAGAGCCCGGGCGGCGCACTCGCGGAACCGCGCGGCGAACACCGCCGAGCCGCCGACCTCGGCCGTCACGATCGCATCGAGCTCGTCGGCCTCGAAGAGGAACAGCTCGGCGCCGGGCGGCTGCGCCTCCGTGTCGGGCAGGCGCACCACGATGCCGTCATCGGCCGCGATCGCCGCACCGTCGTAGCCGTGCCGCTCGCGGATGCGTGCCGTCACGGCGAGAGCCCAGGGGGCGTGCACGGCCATGCCGTAGGGCGAGTGCAGCACCACGCGCCAGTCGCCGAGCTCGTCGCGGAACCGCTCCACGATGAGCGTCTGCTCGCTCGGCAGCTGCCCGGTGGCCTCGGCCTGCTCGCGCAGCAGCGCGTCGAGGTTCGCTTCGGCGCGAGCGTCGAGGCCTGCGGCGGCGAGGCGCTCGTGGCGGGCATCCGGCGACGCGGCCGCGAGTTCGCGCGTCGTGCGTCCGAGCGCGCGGCCCAGCTCGGCCGGGCGCCCCAGCCCATCGCCCTTCCAGAACGGCACCTTGCCGGGCTGGCCGAAGGCGGGGGTCACGATCACCTGGTCGTGCGTGATCTCCTGGATGCGCCAGCTCGTAGTGCCGAGCGCGAACACGTCGCCCACCCGTGACTCGTAGACCATCTCCTCATCGAGCTCGCCGACGCGGCGGCCGTTGCCCTCGCCCGCGATGAAGACCCCGAACAGCCCGCGGTCGGGAATCGTGCCGCCGCTCGTCACCGCGAGCCGTTGCGCGCCCGGGCGACCCGTGAGCGTGCCGCCCACGCGATCCCAGACGATGCGCGGGCGCAGCTCGCTGAACCGGTCGCTCGGGTACCGGCCGCTCAGCAGGTCGAGCACGGCGTCGAAGGCGGAGCGTGGCAGGGTCGCGAACGGTGCACTGCGGCGCACCTGCTCGAACCACTGCTCGATGTCGCACGGTTCGAGGGCGACGTGCGCGACGGTCTGCTGGGCCAGCACGTCGAGGGGGTTGGCGAGCACGCGCAGCTCTTCGATGAGCCCGGCCGTCATGCGCTCGCTCGTGACCGTCGCGTGCAGCACGTCGAGCCGGTGCTTGGGCACGAGCACGCCGCGGCTGATCTCGCCCACCTGATGGCCCGCGCGGCCGACGCGCTGCAGCCCGCTCGCGACGCTCGGCGGCGCCTCGACCTGGATGACGAGGTCGACCGCGCCCATGTCGATGCCGAGCTCGAGGCTGCTCGTCGCGACGACGCAGCGCAAGCGGCCGGTCTTGAGGGCCTCCTCGATCTCGCCGCGCTGCTCTTTGCTCACCGAGCCATGGTGGGCGCGGGCCAAGAGCGGTGTCTCTTCTGACCGACGAATCGCAGATTCGTCGGCGCTGGCGTCGCGCGAACGCGATGCGTTCGCCTCATGCTCCAGCGCGCGGAGCGCATAGATCTCGTTGAGCCGGGCCGTCAGGCGCTCGGCGAGCCGCCGCGAGTTGGCGAACACGATCGTCGAGCGGTGCTGCAGCACGCGGTCGACGATGTCCTCCTCGACGTGCGGCCAGATCGACGGGGTCTGCGGGGCGCCCGAGGCGTCGGTCGGCCCGTCGCCTCCGATCGTCGGCGGCTGCGTCATGTCGTCGACGGGCACGACGACGCTCAGGTCGAAGGTCTTCGCGGCCGGGGGCTGCACGATCGTCACGGGCTGGGCTCCGCCCAGGAAGCGAGCGACCTCCTCCGGGGGGCGCACGGTGGCCGAGAGCCCGATGCGCTGGGCGGGGGTCGCGAGCCGGGCATCCAGCCGTTCGAGCGTGAGCGCGAGGTGCGCGCCGCGCTTCGTGCCGGCCACGGCGTGCACCTCGTCGATGATGACGGTCGTGACGCCGTCGAGGGTCTCGCGCGCGCTCGCCGTGAGCATGAGGTAGAGGCTCTCGGGGGTCGTGATCAGGATGTCCGGCGGCGTCTTCTGCAGGGCCCGACGGTCGGCGCTCGGGGTGTCGCCGCTGCGCACGCCGACCGTGATCGAGGGCGCCGTGCCGCCGAGACGCAGCGCCGTCTGCGTCACGCCGATGAGCGGCGACCGCAGGTTGCGCTCGACGTCGACGCCGAGGGCCTTGAGCGGGCTGATGTACAGCACGCGCGTGCGACGGCGGGGGTCTTCCGGCGGCGGTTCGGCCGCGAGGCGGTCGATCGACCACAGGAAGGCGGCGAGCGTCTTGCCCGAGCCCGTCGGCGCGACGACGAGCGCGTGGCGGCCGGTCGAGATCGCGTCCCACGCCCCGAGCTGCGCGGGGGTCGGCGCGGGGAACGCGCCCGCGAACCACTCGCGCGTGGCGGGCGCGAACCGGCCCAGCACGGTGGCGGGCTCGAGCGCGGTCATCCCCTCATTCTCGCCCTCTGCCCTGACAGCGCGCGGTCAGGCGTACTGGGCCCGCAGAAAGGTGAGCACGTCGGCGAGCTCGGCCTCGCTCACCGAGTGGCCGAGGCCCTCGTAGATGCGTTCGGTCAGCGTTGCGTGATGCGGCAGCCAGCGCTGCGTTGCCGTCACGAACGAGTCGGGAATGACGGTGTCGTGCGTGCCGCGCCCCCAGAAGACCGGGGGAGCCAGGGCCGCGAGCCGGTCATCCGCGGGCGCCTCGCCGGGCACCACGAACCCGGCGAGCGAGACCGCGAACGCGAAGCGCTCGGGAGCGTGCCGCATCAGGTGGATGCTCATCGCCCCGCCCTGCGAGAACCCGAGCAGCCCCACCGAGGTCGCCGGCACGCCGTCGAGCCAGTGCAGCAGGCCGCGCGCCGCGGCGTCGGCACCCTGGAGGCGGCTCTCGTTGGTCGCCCCGTCGAGCTCGTACCAGGCGTACCCGGGGCCCGCGCGCAGGGGGGCGCGCAGCGAGGCGATGACGGGCTGCAGGGGCAGGTGCGGCGCGAGCCCGAACAGGTCGCCCTCGGTCGAGCCGTAGCCGTGCAGCAGCACGAGCAGCGGCCGGCCCGCCCGGTCGGGTTCGGCGGCCGACCAGATGATGGCGGATTCGTCGATCAGCTGCATCGCGCTCATGCATCCATCGTGTCAGGTGCCCCCGTGCGGTGGCCGCACGGGACACAATGGAGCATGGCCACCGTGCGCACTCCCGATCCGAATCCGGGCTGGCTCTCCGACGAGGAGCTCGAGCAGATCCGTCAACGGCTGCCGCTCGTCTACGTCGAGGCGATCCCCGTGCGCGTCGACGGCATGGGCACGGTCACCGAGGTCGGCGTGCTGCTGCGGGTCAACCCGGCCGGAAGCATCACACGCACGCTCGTGAGCGGTCGGGTCATGCACGGCGAGACGCTGCGCGAGGCGCTCTTCCGGCACCTCGAGAAAGACCTCGGGCCGATGGCGTTCCCGCAGCTGCCGGCGTCGCCGACACCGTTCTCGGTGGCCGAGTACTTCCCGTTCCCGAGCCCGACGCGGTTCAGCGACGACCGGCAGCACGCCGTCGCGCTCGCCTACGTGGTGCCGGTGACGGGGACGTGCGAGCCGCGGCAGGACGCGCTCGAGCTGACCTGGATGACGCCCGACGAGGCGGCATCGCAGCGGGTGGCCGACGAGCTCGAGGGCGGACGCGGTGCCCTGCTGCGCGCGGGACTCGCCTCGGTCGGCGTGCTGCCCTGAGCGGCGGGCTACCCCCCGAACTGGGACACAAATGACCCCCTGCCGGGGTACGACACCGCAGGGGTCCCAGCGGGTACTGTGAAACCCGTTCGTACTAGAGCGAACGTTTTTCATGTCACCCGAACGGGGGTACCCCCGTAATCCCGGCTGGGTGGCAACCCGGGGGGAACTCGCACCATGGCCTTCATCACTGCACACCGCCGCTCGCGCTCCATCATGCCGAGTGTCGCCGTGGTCGCTCTCGTGACCCTGTTCGCCCCCTTCGTGGCGTTCCAGCCCGCGACCGCAGCGGAGGGCGACCCCGACGAGCCCGTCCTCGTCCAGTTCGAGAAGGACGCGATCCCCGCGGCCGCCGACGCCGCCGTCGCGCCGGGCGGCACGGTGACCTACCAGTTCACGATCAACTGCTCCTCCCTCGAGACCGACTGCCTCGACCTGACCCTCGACGACGTCGTGCCCGAGCCGCTCGAGCTGCAGACCGTCACGACCGCGCAGTCCATCCCGCCGATCGACGTCGACATCACGGGCAACACCTTCAGCGTGCGGGTCGTCGACGAGCTGGGCGGCGGCCTCGTCGGCCTGCAGGCCGGCACGGGCATCCAGATCAATGCGACCGCGACGGTGCCCTCCGACCTCTCGGCCGACTGGGACGGCGCGGTGCTGCCCAATACGGCCACCGTGAGCGTCGCCAACCGCGAAGACCTCACGCTCGACCCGCCGCGCCCGAGCGCCGTGGAGTCGAGCGCCGAGGTGCGGCTCGAGGTGGAGCGCACCCTCGCCTCCCAGGTCACCAAGACGGTGACGCCCGATTCCGCCACCGCCGTCGCGGGCACGCCCGTCGCGATCGCGCTCGGGGCGACCAACTCGAGCAACGGCTCGGTCGACGCCCTCATCATCCAAGAGCCGTCCGACCCGGCCTCGACCGTGCTGTCGCTGCTGCAGCCCACGGGCTTCAGCGCGCTCACGATGCCGAGCGGTGCCGACCGCGTGCGCGTCGACTGGTTCGACGGCACGGTGTGGACCACCGGCACGGCGGCCGCAACCGCGACCCTGCCGAGCGGCGTCGACGCGGCCGACATCCGCGCGCTGCGCCTCGTCTTCACGAGCTCCACGGGCGGCCGCATCGCGGTCGGCGCGACGGCCGCGATCACGCTCGACGCCGAGCTCAGCGCGAGCGCTGCCCTCGTCACCGAGCCCACCACGATCGTCAACACGGCCTCGTCGTGGGTCGTCGCTGACAGCGAGTCGACGACACCCGTGCCGGCGACCGACTCGATCGTCATCGGCCCGCCGAGCATCCGCCCCATCGCCACCAAGCAGTTCGACGTGAGCTCGATCATCGGCGGGCAGCAGGTTCTCGCGACCCTCGGCGGCTCGAACGGCGGCGACTTCGGCCTGCGCGAGCTGACGCTCACCGAACCGGCTCCGGGCTCGACCTCGCTCGCCGACCAGGGCCTCACCTTCGACGGCTGGGTGCAGGCCGACATCGAGTGGCCCGTGGGCGCGACGAGCGCTGAGGTGAGCTACCGCTACGCGGGCGACACCGAGTTCACGGCCGCCATCGTCACGACGACGGCCGACTCTCTTCCTGACCCCGTGGATGCCGCGCTCGTGACCGACATCCGCGTGCGGTTCCTCAGCACCCTGCCGCAGGGCATCGCGCCGGGGCAGTACGCCGTGCTGCCCTTCCTCGCGATCACCGACGCGGTGGTGAGCGACGCGACCGAGACCAACACCGTGCGCGTCGACGTCGTCACGCTCGCCGACGAGGCGGCCTCGACCGAGGCCAGCGACGACCTCACTCGTCGTACCTCGCGCGTCAACACGTCGATCAGCAAGACCGCTCTGCCCGACGAGCTGTACGCGATCGCCGGGGCGACCACGCTCATCTCGATTCCGGCGCGCGTGACCCCGCTGCCGACCTCGGCTGTCGACCCGACGGCCTCGACCGTCGGCTCGACCTCGCTCGTGATCACCGACCCGCTCGACGCGGGCACCGATGAGTTCTGGAACTGGTTCGACCTGCGGGCCATCGTGGCCACGGCCGTGCCCGGCAGCACCGTGCTCTCGGTCGAGTACTTCGACGGCACCGACTGGCTGCCGCTGCCCGGAGCGACCGATGTTGCCGGGCCGTCGTTCCTCTCCACGACCATCGACCCCGCCCTGCGCGAGTCAATCCAGGGTGTGCGGTTCACTTACCGGCACGCCGACTACGACACCCTCGGCACCCTGCTGAACCCGGGCTTCAGCGCTCAGCCGAACCTCTCGGTGAGCTTGCGCGACGAGCTGCGCGACGGCACGGGCGAGGCGGCGTCGTCGACGCGCCTCGACGCCGTCGTCATCGACAACGCGGCGCAGAGCCGCGTCGCGAACCCGACCGCCGACCCCGCCGAGGCGACGGCCGACACCACCGAATCGATCACACTGCTGCCGACCGCCACGGAGGGCGGCGACGGCTCGGGCAACGTCACGGCCATCAGTAAGAGCTGGCTGCCGGTCGCGAGCACGGGCACCGAGGCCGTCAACGCGCGCTCGGCCGACGAGGCGACCGTCGAGATCAGCTGGGGCACCGGCGGCGCGGCGTTCGACTCGGTCGTGATCAGTGACTCGGCGAGCGACCCCGCGACGACGCCCGTCGCCAGCACCGTCTTCGAGGCCTTCGATCTCGTGCGCATCCCGGCGATCACCCCGGCGATGGACCCGCTGCTGACCTACGACCGCATCGTCGCTGTCGAGCTCTACCTGCCGGGGACGGGCTGGACGGCGGCGAGCGGCAACCCCTGCGCGGGCAGCGCCTGCGACGGCACCTTCCCCGGCTACACCCTGTCGGCGAGCGAGAGCGCGAACGCCACCGGCGTGCGTCTCGTCGTGGAAGAGAGCCCCACGCGTGCCGCACGCATCGGCACGAACCCGGCAGCGCCCCCCGTGGGCACCGGCGTCTCCCCGTCCATGAGCCTCAGCCGCGACCTGCGCCTCGTTTTCGAGGTGCGCGATGTGCGGCGCTCCGACCCCGCGACCGCCGTGCTCGGGGCCACGCGCCTGGCCGAGTACAACATCCCGGGCCAGGTCGGCCAGGTACGCAACACCGCCCTCATGCAGGGGCGCGATGCGACGGATGCGGTGCTGCTGTCGCGCACGGCCGCCGACGACATCCTCATCCTCGACACGCCCCTGACGGTCGAGATCACGAAGACCTGGGTCGACGGCCCGCTCGGCACCCCGCCGCCCGGAACACCGCAATCGCTCTACCCCCGCGCGCGCATGACCGTGCAGGCGACCAACGAGTCGGTCGCGCGCGTCGACGAGCTCGCGATCGTCGACCCCGTCGCCGGCACCGACCCCTTCGACGCGGTGAACCTCTTCGACATCGTGTCGATCACGGTGCCGTCGGGTGCGACGGCGAGCGAGGTGCGCCTCACGCGCGAAGGCCCGACGGTCACCACCCACACGATCGCCGCGGCGCTCGCCCTGACGACGGCGCAGCTCGCCGACGTCATCGGGTTCGAGGTCGTGCACACCGGGCGCATCGATGTGCAGGCGAGCACGCGCGTCATCGTCGACACGCAGCTGCGCCCCACCCTGCGCAGCGCTCCCGCGACGACCGTCGATTCGACGAGCAGCCCCGTCGTCGACAACACGGCTGAGGCGCGCATCGTCGACCCGGGTGGCGTCACGGCCCCGGCGGAGGGCGAGACCCTGATCACGCTCACGGCGCGCGACGACGCCTCGGTCTCGGTGGTCGACTTCACCTACGGGGTCACCGCCACGAAGGGCATCGTTGCCGACACGACCGCGACGCCGGGCACTCCCGCGGAGCAGATCGTCGGCAACTCGCGGGTGGCGACCGTCACGCTGACGGGCCAGCCCTCGGGCACCGTGCGCTCGACCGACATGCTGTTCGAAGACATCAGCCCCACCTTCTGGAACGCCTTCAACTTCACCGCCTTCGGCTCGCACTCGTTCTCGACCCCCATCAACCGGGTGAAGGTCGACGTGCTCGTGGGCGTCGACTACGTGATCGACGGCGGCACCGGAGACATCTCGGTCGAGTGCGAGGGCAGCACCGATCTCGACGCGTGCTGGGTCGAGGGCACGCTCGCGAGCTCGCTCGCGCTCCCGACGCTGCCCCCGGGTGTGACGGTCTCCGACATCCGGGGTCTGCGCGCCCAGTACACGCGCGCCGACGGCGCGGCGTGGGAGCGCCCCTTCAACCCCAGCCAGACGCTGCGTTTCACGGCCACGCGGCGCGACGTGCTCGTCGCGCCCGAGGGCGAGCCGGTGCCGTCGACGCTGTACATCTACACTCAGGCTGCTCCGGGCGAGACCGAGGTCGGTGTGGTCACGAACGACCTCACCGTCACTGCGTGGGCCGATAACGGGGTGGATGCTCCGCTCTGGGACGCCACGGATGACGACACCAAGCAGCTGCTCGTTCGGCACCGCCCCGCCAAGGTGCAGATCGTCAAGACGCCGTACGGCCCGCTCACCCTCGGTGCTCCCGTGCCCTACGAGATCGAGGTCACGAACCGCGGCACCGGGCTCGACAAGCAGCTCACCGGGCTCGAGGTCGTCGACCTCATCCCCGTCGACGGCTCGGGCCCGCAGCTCGTGCTCGGCCTCGACCCCGAGACCGGTCTGACGTTCGATCCGCAGGATGTCGTCGAGATCGAGGTGCTCGACGAGTCGAACTCTCCCGTCACCGCGCCGAGCTTCACGGCCGTGCTCGGCACGGCTGAGCCCTCGGGTCAGCCCCTCACCATCACGATCGACCCGGCATTCGTGCTCGAGCACGACTGGTCGATGACGATCAGCGCGCCGCTGCAGTTCCGGCAGTTCTTCGAAGCCGGCAGCGCGACCGAGAACTTCGTGCTCAACACCGCGACGGTCACGAGCGACCAGGAGTTCGACGAGTGCACCCCCGCGGTCGATGGCGCGCTGCAGGCCATGATCACCGAGGTGCCGTCGTGCACCGCGTCGACTCGCGTCTGGGCGCTGCCGAGCGCTCCCATGACGATCATCAAGGGCGTCAAGGGCGTCGAGGCCGGTCCGCTCGACGTCGACGGCACGCCCCTCATCGACCCCGAGACGAGTGCTCCGTACGACGACCTCGGCGTCATCAAGACCGTCGCGAGCAACCCCGCGACGTGCGAGGAGCCCACGCTCGCCGTCGATGGCGAGCTTTACTACCGCTACCCGTGCGTGCCGATCACGCGCCCGGGCGGCACCGAGGAGTGGGTCGGCTACTTCTTCAACGCGGGCAACGTGCGCGTGCACCAGATCTCGTCGATCGACGTGCTGCCGCGCGAGAACGACCGCGGCGTCATCATCAACGACGCCCGCAGCTCGCGCTGGACTCCCATCCTGCTCGAGCGGCCCCGCCTCGTCGGGTACCCCGACCAGGCCATGACGGTCTACTACACCGACCGCCTCGACATGGCGACGCCCGCGTGCAACGGCGCCGACATCCAGAACGATCTCGGCATGTCGCCGACGAGCTCGCCGCCCATGGTCGAGTCCTACTGGCCGTGCGTCACGAGCAGCGCCCCCGGCGGCCTGCTCGATCGCCAGAACGCCACGACCGGGTGGAAGGTCATGCCCGCCGACCCCTCGGCGGCGCTGCTCGAGAGCGTCGTGGCGATGAAGTTTGTCATCGACTTCGAGAACGGCGGCGTCACGCCCGTCGGCCTGGCTCCGGGTGAGTCGGTCTCGGTGGCGTACCGCACCCGCACGGCGCTCGAGCCGGTGCTGCGCGAGACCGACGCCAACCTGGCCCGCGACTCCATCGCCTACAACTCGATCGCCGGCGCAGCGCGCGGCTTCGATGGGGTCAACGACCTTCCGTACCGCTTCGTCACCGAGCCCCGCAAGGTCGGCGTGGCGCTCGCCACCGGCGCCGTCGACCTCGCCAAGGTCGTCGACGGAGCGGGGGAGCGCTTCGCCCCGAGCACCTTCCGCATCGCGCTCGCCTGCACGGTCGACATCGACGGCGCCGGGACCGAGCACGGCCCGGAGCCGATCGAGCTGCGGTCGAGCACCGGAGCGAACCGCTCGCCGTTCACCCTCACGGGCGACGCCGCGGCGACGCGCATCCTCGGCATCCCGCTCTACGCCGTGTGCGACGTCAGCGAGGTCGGCACGACGGGCGCCACCGACACCGTCGTGAGCCCGCAGCAGGTCGTCTCGCGAGCACTCGGCTCGAGCCCCTCGACCGTGGTCGACCCCGTGCCGGCGTTCGACGATCGCCCGGCGGTCGAGCAGAGCACCGTCACCAACTCGTACGACGAGGCCTCGCTCACGATCACGAAGACCGTGAACATGAACGGCGCCGTCAACGAGGCGGGCAACCCTGTCATGCAGTCGAGCTTCTCCTTCAGCGTCGCCTGCACGTACGACAACGGCTCGGGGCCCGTGGCGATCACGATGACGCCCTCGACCTTCACGCTCAACAACGGCGGTTCGCGCACGTACACCGACCTGCCCGCGGGAGCCGTCTGCACCGTGACCGAGACCCAGGCCCGCAGCGCGACCGTGACGAAGGTCGTCACCGTGGGCGGTGTGGCCGGCTCGTCGACGAGCGGCGCGACGGCCTCGGGCATCGTGCTCGCCCCCGACACCGAGCTCGGCGCGCCGACCAACGCGGTGGACTACACGAACTCGATCGCGGTGGGCGCTCTCACGGTGACGAAGGCCATCACGGGCGCGGGCGCCACCGAATACGGTGACGGCGTCTTCACGATCCGCGTGAGCTGCACGCGCACCTCCGCGGCGGCGACTCCCGTCACCTCGGGCGCGCCGAGCAACTCGGTCTGGTGGGGCACCTTCACGCTCGACGGCAGCAACCCGCCGGCGTCGCTGACCCGCACGATCTCGAACATCCCCGCCGGGTCGGCGTGCACCATCAGCGAGCCGGGCACCGCGGGCGCCACGGCCGTGACGATCCAGACGCCGAACCCCGTGACGATCGTGGGCGGCTCGACCGTCACGCGCACGGTGACCAACCGCTTCGACCACGCGTCGCTCACGGTCGGCAAGACGGTGCAGACGTCGGCCGTCGACGCGCAGGGGCAGCCGGTCTACCCGGCCGATCCCTTCGAGTACGAGGTCGCGTGCACCTTCCAGTCCGAGACGGTGCTGGCCGACGGCTTCTCCACGTCGCCGATGACCTTCTCGCTGCGGCATGACGAGACGCGCACCCTCACCGGCCTGCCGGCGGGCGGCGCCTGCACCGTCACCGAGACGAACGACCAGAATGCCGACTCCACCTCGGTGCTGCGCACGGTCAACGGAACCGCGACCTCGGTCGACGGGACGACCGTCAGCATCCCCTCCCTCGCGGCCGACGCGACGAGCCCCGTCACGCGCAACTCGACGCAGTTCACCAACCGCTTCGGAGTGTCGAGCTTCACGATCAGCAAGGACGTGATCGGTGGCGGGGTCGACCAGTTCGCTCCCGACTCGTTCACGGCGGCGCTGTACTGCGAGACCGCCGACGGCATCGTCTCGTTCGACGGCGATGTGGTCGTGCCGGCCGACGGCGTGACGACGATCGAGAACCTCGCCGACGGCTCGACCTGCAGCGTGTTCGAACGCGATGTCGAGCTCACCGGTGCCGATGCGCACCAAATTGTCAACGATCAGGGCGACGTCATCGACGGTGCCGACATCGTGATCACGGCGGCCGAGCCCGGCCGCGTGACGCTCGAGAACTACTACCTGACAGGTGCCCTCGAGGTGACCAAGTCGGTCGTCGGAGCGGGCGCGGGATTCGGTGACGGACCCTTCGAGGTGAGCCTCGCCTGCGAGCGCGACGGCATCGCCGTTGACATCGCCGGCGGAGCGACCCGTTCGCTCACCGCGGGCGGCACGGCGAACTACACGCTGTTGCCCTCGGGCGCCGAGTGCACGCTCACCGAGACCGACCCGGCTGGTGCCACCTCGAGCCGCCTGCTCGACGCCGACGGCACCGAGCTCACCGACGACGTCGCGGCCGGCACGAGCTTCACGGTCGTCGTCGATGAGACCGTGCTGCTCGACGACCAGGCGCAGCCCGCGCTCGAGGTCGAGAACACGTTCGAGCTCGCCTCCCTGGCGGTCACCAAGACCGTGGAGAGCGCGGCCGTCGACGAGACCGGCTCCGCGATCGCGTTCGGTCCGTTCCCGGTGGCAGTCGATTGCCTCTTCGAGGCATCGCCCGTCTTCGGCACCGGCTACGACGCCGACACACCGATGCGGTCGAGCCTTGCCGACGGCGCCACGTGGACGATCGAGGGGCTGCCGAACGGGGCGCTCTGCACCGTGACCGAGACCGACACGATGGATGCGGGCGGTACGGCGCTGGTCGTCGTCGTCGACGGGGGCGACCCGGTTGCGGTCGATGGTGCCACCGCCGACGTCGTGCTCGGAACCTCGACCTCGGTCGCGATCACGAACAGCTACCCCGTCGGCGCGCTGACGCTGACGAAGGCCGTCACGGGCGTGGGCGCCGATGCGTGGGCGGATGCTCCGTTCCAGCTCGACGTCGTGTGCGAGCTCGATGACGCGACGGGCGAGCGCACCGTCTACACCGGTTCGTTCACGGTCGAGCGCGGCGACGACCCGATCGAGATCGGCGACCTCCCGGTCGGCGCGCTCTGCACGATCACCGAGTCGAAGACCGGCGGCGCATCCGCGACCTCGATCGTCGTCGACGGGGGCGAGCCCTTCGCGGGCCTCACGGCGAGCGTCGTGATCGACGAGACCACGCACGAGGTGACGGTGACCAACCGCTTCGACCTCGGCGAGGTCTCGGTGACGAAGGTGCGCGACGGCGCGGGCCGCGAGACCTGGGGAGCCGGGCCGTTCGAGGTCGAGCTGTCGTGCACGCGCGACATCGACGGTGTCGAGCAGTCGATCACGGTGCCGGGTGGTGCCGCGCGCGAGCTCAGCTCGGAGACGCTCTACACCGCATCGTGGACGGGACTGCCGCACGACGCCGAGTGCCGGGTCGTTGAGACGCGCACGGCCGGTGCCACGTCGAGCGCGATCGATCTCGAGAGCGTGATCGTCGGCGATGAGCCCGTCGGATTCGTCGTCACGAACACGTTCGACGTCGGCAGCGTTCGGGTCGACAAGACCTTCGCGGGCGACGGCGCGGGCGTGTACGTGCAGGGCCCGTTCGAGGCGACGCTCGCGTGCACGCTCGAGATCGACGGGGTCGTGACCGAGCTCGCCATTCCGGGCGGTGCCGCGCGTGAGCTCACCGATGGCGGCGGCTGGAGCGCCCGATGGGACGACATCCCGGCCGGTGCGGACTGCACGGTGACCGAGACGCGCTCGGGCGGTGCCACGAGCGTCGTGCTGACCGACGCCGAGTTCGTGGTGGTCGCTGATGACGAGCACGTCGTCGGCGTCGAGAACACCTTCCTGCTCGCGAGCTTCTCGATCACGAAGGCCGTCACCGGACCCTTCGCCGCCGAGGGCCGCGACAAGACGTTCCTCATCGAGACCTCGTGCGTCTGGGAGCGCGACGGCGAGCTCGTGCCGATGCTGCCGGGCGGGTGGCCGACGGCACCGGGCGAGCCCGATCCTGACGCGCCGACGAGCGTGACCTCGGAGATCGCGAACGGTGTGACCGTGACCTTCGACGAGCTGCCGGCGACGTCGGTCTGCTCGATCGAGGAGGTCGACAGCGGCGGCGCGACCGCGCAGCTGCTGTGGATGGGCGGGGTTCTGCAGGCCGGCGGTCTGACCCTTGGCGGCGGGGCGAACGACTCAACGCTCTCCAACGTGTTCCTGCTGTCGCTCGCCGACACCGGCGTCGAGATCATGCTGTGGCTCTGGGTGATCGCGTCGCTGCTCGTGGTCGGCACGATGCTGCTGCTGATCGCCCGCCGCCGGGCCGAGGCGGCCTAGACCACCGACGACCGGCGCGGCAGCGCGCCGGAAACGGCCGGGCCCCGGCAGAGCGGATGCTCTGCCGGGGCCCGTGAGCCGTGCTCGGTGTACTCGGCGCGGGTCAGCGCCCGCGGCGCTGGCCGCCGGTCGAGTTCGACCGCACGACCTGGCCCACGCGGATGCCGCCGGCGCTCGCGCCGCCCGCCGACGATGCCCGGCGCGAGCCCTGCCGCGCGCGGGGCGCGGCCGCGGGGGCGTCGGTGCGGGGTGCGGCGGTGTGGGGTGCGGCGGTGCGGGCGGGTGCCGCTGCGCGAGCAGGAGCGGCGGTGCCGGCTGCGGTGCTCGACGCGCCGGAGCGGCGCTGGCCGCCCTGTCCGCCTTGTCCGCCCTGTCCGCCGCGTCCACCGCGCGATGACTGTCCGCCGCGCGACGACTGGCCGCCGGCCTGACCGTCGCGGTTCGCGCGCTTGCGCTGGGCGTTGGCGCCCTGCGAGCGTCCGCCGCCTTCGGGCTGGCGCTGCAGCACAGCAGGCAGCTCGTGCGCGGCCACGCGGGGCGCGACCTCGCCGATCAGGCGCGTGACGGCGGCCGACTCGGTCGTGACCTGCTGCGGCTGCACGCGAATCGCGGCCTTGCGCAGCAGGTCGGCGGTGTCGCGGCGCTGCTCGGGCAGCACGAGGGTGACGACGTCGCCCGCGGCGCCGGCGCGGGCGGTACGGCCCGAGCGGTGCAGGTACGCCTTGTGCTCCATGGGCGGGTCGACGTGGATGACGAGCTCGATGTCGTCGACGTGCACGCCCCGCGCCGCGACATCCGTCGCCACGAGCACGCGCACGCTGCCGTCGCCGAATGCGGCGAGGTTGCGGTCGCGCGCCGGCTGCGAGAGGTTGCCGTGCAGGTCGACCGCGGGGATGCCCTGCTCGGTGAGCGACTTCGCGAGCTTCTTGGCCGTGTGCTTGGTGCGCATGAACAGGATGCGGCGGCCGCTGCCGGAGGCGAGCGCGGTGATCATGCGCTTCTTCTCGTCGGCGCCCGAGAGCTCGAACACGTGGTGCGTCATGTCGGCGACGGGCGAGTTGGCCTCGTCGACCGAGTGCATCACGGGGTTGTGCAGGAACTGCTTGACGAGCTTGTCGACCCCGTTGTCGAGGGTCGCGCTGAACAGCAGGCGCTGGCCGTCGTTCGGCGTGGCCTTCATGATGCGCGTGACGCCGGGCAGGAAGCCCAGGTCGGCCATGTGGTCGGCCTCGTCGAGCACGGTGATCTCGACGGCGTCGAGCGTCACGAAGCGCTGCTGCATGAGGTCTTCGAGGCGGCCGGGGCACGCCACGATGATGTCGACGCCCGCGTTGAGCGCCTGTACCTGACGGTGCTGCGAGACGCCGCCGAAGATCGTCGTCGTCGTGAGGCCGTACGCCTTCGCGAGCGGCTCGAGCACGGCGTTGATCTGCGTGGCGAGCTCGCGGGTGGGCGCGAGCACCATGCCGAGCGGCGCGCCCTTGCGGCGCGATCCGCCGGCGAGGCGCGTGCCGAGGCGCGCGATCATCGGAATCGAGAAGGCCAGGGTCTTGCCCGAGCCGGTCTTGCCGCGGCCGAGCACGTCGCGCCCGGCGAGGGTGTCGGGCAGGGTGTCGACCTGGATCGGGAAGGCCTCGGTCTTGCCCTGCGCGGTCAGCACCTCGACGAGCGGGTACGGAACGCCGAGGGCGCTGAAGGTGGAGTTCTGGGTGGTCATGGGTCGTGCCTTTCGAGCAGGGTGATCCCCCGCATCCCCGGCCGATTGGTCAGGATGCTCAGCTCACGCCATGCGGGCGTGCGAACAGGAATCGAGTGGCGACGGCGGCAACGGCCGACATCGTTCGCCGTGAGAAAGTATCGAACCGCCGGATGCGCGAGTCGGTGCGCGAGGGGCGGGATGAGGAAGCGTTCTACGACGCAGGAGAGCTGAGAACAGTTCTGCCTATGCCTCAACCGTAGCAGGTCGCCCCGACGACCGGCCTCAGAGGACGAGCCGACCGTCGCCGTACCGCTCGCCCACCGGGATCTCGACGTCGACGACGTTGCCGGGCGGGGCGAGCGGGCACGCCCACGCCTCGTCGTAGGCGCACGAGGGGTTGTAGGCGAAGTTGAGGTCGAGCACGATCGACCACGGCGCGCGGCCTCCGCCGAGGTCGGCGCCCTTGACGGTGTCGAGCAGGTAGCGCCCGCCGCCGTAGGTGCCTCCGGGCACGCGCGAGAGGGCGTCGCGCACGGGCACGAACAGCCCGCCTCCGTACGACGCGAGCCGCCAGACGTCGAGCGAGCCGACCCCGGGCACCTCGACGAGCCCGAGCCGCTCGAACGGCACGACCCCGTCGGTGCCGGTTTCGACGTCGAGGCGCTGCGGCTCCGCATCCTGAATCACGCACTCGAAGCGCCACGCTGGGTCGTAGGGCTTCACGCGCAGTCCCGTGAACGCCTCGCGGTCGGCGGGCAGCAGGGGCGAGGCGGGGTGGTGCGCGAAGAGCTCGTCGCGCGTGCGCCGCCAGTGGTCGTGCGCGGCGACGAGGTCGGTCGCGGCGCGCAGCTCGGCGTAGAGCGCGGCGGTGCGCCGCCGCCAGTCGGCGACGGCGAGAGCGCTCACGGCGCGGTCGGGGGTGGCGTTCGTCGAATCGGCGGATGCGGCGCTCACGCAGCGCCACCCGCGACTGTCGACGCGTCAGGGCCGGCCGCGCCCGTCGGGCTCGCGCCGAACTGCGCCGCCCACCCGGGTGCGAGCTTCGCGATCTGCCGCCCGCGCAGCCGCCAGAACACCGCGAACCCGAGCCACGCGAACGGCGTGAGCAGCCCCGCGCGTACGTCGAGCGTGTCGTGAAACCGCGTGCGCGTCTCGGGGCTCATCGGGTTCGGGCTGATCGCCATCTGGTGGTGCCAGCCGGTGACGACGGTCATCGCCCCGCTCAGCGGCCCACCCTCGTCGTGCACGACGCGGGTGCCGTCGAGGCGCGTCTCGTCGCGCAGGCGGATGACCTGCGTGCCCATCGGCAGCACGCCGAGCATGCGCAGCCGCACACGGTGCTCGCCTCCCGGCCACCGGTCGGGGAATCCCCCGGGCTCGAGCGACTCGGCCGTCGTGATCGGGCCCGACACCTGTCGGAACACCGCGGGGGAGTGCACGGCCTCCCACGCCGCATCGGCCGGGCAGTCGAGCAGCAAATCGAGTCGCACGCGCATGCGCCCAGTCTGGGGCACGTCGATACGATCGACCTGTGACCGGCCCTCTCGACTCCTCCGATCCCGCCGCGCAAGAGCGCTACCAGGTGCGCGTCGACGTCGGGCTCGACGGCGCGCGCCGCATCGGCGCGAGCGCCCACCTGCTCGTCTGGTGCGATGGCCTCGCGACGGAACCCGTGCCGCTGGATGCCCTGCCGCCGCACCTCGAGGTCATCGACGCGCGCTGCGGGGCGGCATCCGCGATCGCGCAGCGGCTGCTCGAGCTGCAGGCCGCGCGCGGCGAGCGCACGATGGTCGCGGTCGTCGCGGCCGGGGCTCCCGTGCCAGCGCCGGAGGGCATCCCCGTCGAAGACCTGCTGCTCGCCGGTGCCGTCGTCGACGCCCTCGGCGCGGTCGGCATCGACGCCACGAGCCCCGAGGCGGCCGTCGCCGCGGCGGGCTACCAGGGCCTGCGCGGCGCCGTCGCCCACATGCTCAGCGCCTCGGTCGGGGGGCGGATGCTCGCCGCGAGCGAGGGACCGGACGCCGTGAGCGCAGCGCGGGCGCGCTGGGAATCGACCGAACTCGTCGTGCTGCGGGAATTCGACCTGACAGCCTGAGGTTGTGCCGATGACCGGCACCACTCGACCGCAGGAGGACCCATGAAGGCTCACGTCAACGGCACCGTCATCGCCGAAGCCCCCGAGAGCGAACTCATCAAGATCGAGGGCAACTGGTACTTCCCGCCGTCGAGCATCGTCGAGGGCTTCCTCACCACGAGCCCCACGCCCTACACCTGCCCCTGGAAGGGCGAGTGCCAGTACTTCACGGTGACGGTCGACGGCCAGGCGCTGCCCGACCGTGCGTGGAGCTACCCGACCCCGTACCCGAGCGGCATCGAGCGCGTCGGCAAAGACTTCAGCAACTACGTGGCCTTCTGGAAAGAGGTCAGCGTCTCCGAGTAGGCGTCTCGGCGTAGGCGTCTCCGAGTAGGCGTCTCGGCGTCGGCCCGAACACGGGCGGGCGCGCGGTCGGCTCAGCCGGCCGCGACCTCCCGCTCGTGCCACGTGATGAGCGCGGCACGGCTGAAGGCGCGCGAGCAGCGGCCGCACGAGACCTCGCGGCCGGGGCGGCGGAACCGCACGAACTCGTGCCCCCGCGGGCACGACCCGCGCCAGCGCGCGCGGTCGTCGGCGATCGGGCCGTCGTGGGTGACGCCGCCGACGTAGCCGAGCTCGCGCGCGATGCGCCGCCACTCGGCCCCGTGGCCCGTTCCCGGGCCGGCGAGCGCGTGGGCGACCTCGTGCAGCAGCGTCTGGTGGATGGCGTCGTCGTCGAAGCGCTCGGCGAGGTGGCGCGACACGGTGATGCGCTTGCGGCGGAAGTCGCAGAGCCCCGCACGTCGCGTCGCGCGGTCGAAGTCGAAGCTCCAGCTCGCGTCGAGGTGCAGCGCGAGCAGGGCGTTCGCCCAGTGCCGCACCCGCTCGAGATCGCTCACAGCCTCGATGGTAGGCGGCACCTCTGACGCGGAGGCGCTGACGCGGCGGTGCGGCTCAGCCGCGCGGCGCGAGTTCGACGACGATGAGCCGGTCATCGTCGGGGCCCGGGTCACCGCGCCCGTCGGTGTTGTTCGTCACGATGAGCAGCCGGCCGTCGGGGGTCGCGACAGCATCGCGGATGCGGCCGAGCCGCTCGACGAAGTGCGGGCGGCTGCCGCCGGGGTTCGCGAGGTCGATGCTCCACAGCCGCTGGCCGCGCAGCCCCGTCATGAAGAGCGTGCCCTCGACGATCGCGATGCCGCTCGGGCTCGCCTCGCTCGTGGCCCACTGCTGCACGGGGTCGCGGAATCCGCCCGCGCCGTCGGCGCCCTCGACCACGGGCCAGCCGTAGTTGGCGCCGGGCACGATGCGGTTGAGCTCGTCCCACGTGTTCTGCCCGAACTCGGCGGCCCACAGCTGGCCGTCGGCGTCGAAGGCGATGCCCTGCGGGTTGCGGTGCCCGAGCGAGTAGACGTACGAGCCGGGGGTCGGGTTGTCGGCGGGCACCCCGCCATCCGGCGCGATGCGCAGAATCTTGCCCGCGAGCGACCCCGGGTCTTGCGCGCGAGCGGTCTGCTGCGCGTCGCCGGTCGTGGCGTACAGCATCCCGTCGGGGCCGAAGGCGAGGCGCCCGCCGTTGTGGGTGCGCGCTTTCGGGATGCCCGCGAGCAGCACCTCGGGGGCGCCGAGCCGGTACTGCCCGGGTGTGCCGGTGACCGGCAGACGCACGATGCGGTTGTCCGCCGCCGCCGTGTAGTACGCGTAGAGGTACGGCGTGCCCTCGTCGAGCGCCGCGAGACCGAGCAGGCCGCCCTCCCCGCCGGGCACGACACCGGGCACGGTGCCGACGACGGAGACGCGGCCCTCGGGCGAGAGCTCGACGATGCGCGCGGTGTCGCGCTCGCTCAGGAACACCGAGCCGGTGGCGAGGGGCACGATCGACCAGGGGGCCCGCAGGCCCGAGGCGAGCACGGCAAGCTCGCCCGTCGGGGCGAGGGCGGCGGGAGGCGCGGCGGGTATCGAGCTCGAGGGGGTCGGCGACGGGGTCGCGGCGCCGAGCGGCGCCAGCCCCGTCGGCTCGGGCGTCGGCCCGGGCGCAGCGCACGACGTCATGGTGAGCGCCGCCACGACGAGCGCGGCGGTCAGCAGCCTGCGGGGCATCACGACTCCTCCCGGTGGCCTCCTCCCCAGGGGCCCCGCGCTCAGGATGGCTCCGGCTCCTGGGTGCTCGATGTGCGCGCTGGGCGGGGGGTGTTACTGTCAGCGGAGCAACTGAGGAAAGGTCGTCGATGTCGCTGTTCGAGGCGCTGGGAGGCGAGCGGGGCATCCGCCGCTTCGTCGACGAGCTCGGTCGGCGGCTCGTCGACGATGCCGAGCTCGGGCCGCTCTTCGCGGGCGTCGACGGCGAGGGGCTGCAGCGGCACCGGGAGCACTACTTCTCGGCGGTGCTCGGCGGGCCGGAGCTCTACTCGGGGCGCGGGTTGCGCGAGGCGCACCGGCACCTCGGCATCGACGATGCGCAGTTCGACCGCTTCGCGACGATCGCCGACGAGGCGCTCGCCGCGATCGATGCGGGTGCCGATGTCGTCGCCGATGTGCGCGACCTGCTGTCCCGGTTGCGCCCCGTCGTCGTCGCGGGGGCCTCGGGCTCGATCAGTCGGCCGGGCGATCCCGACCGGCTCGCGTGAACAAACTCGTCGAGGGCGCGGGCGACGGCACGGCGGTCTGATCGCTCACCACGGGGGCGCCGGCGATCCAGTTGATGAGATCGCGCCCGGCGACGACGGCCGCGGGGTGCGGCCCGCGGGCCATGAGCCGCGGCATCCAGTCGAGCGGCAGCCCGCTCGCCGACGCGATGAGCACGACGTTGCCGAACCGGCGGCCCTTGAGCACGCTCGTCTCGGCGAGCGCGGCCACGTCATCGAGCACGAGCCGCAGCGTCGCCGCTTGCCCGCGTGCGAAGGCGAGGCCGGGGCCGTCGGCCACGTTGACGGCCACGATGCCGCCGGGGGCCAGGAACGCGGCGACCTCGCGGTAGAACTCCACGCTCGTCACGTGGGCCGGGATGCGCGCGCCGCTGAAGACGTCGACCACGACGAGGTCGACGGCCCCGTGCAGGGCGGCGGGCAGGCGGGCGAGCATCGCGCGGGCATCCCCGTAGCGAACCCGGATGCCGGAGCGCGCCGGAAGCGGCAGCTGCTCGCGCACGAAGCCGACGAGGGCCTCGTCGAGCTCGATGACCTGCTGGCGGGAACCGGGGCGGGTGGCGTGGATGTAGCGCGGCAGGGTCAGGGCGCCCGCGCCCAGGTGCAGGGCCGTCATCGGCTGCCCGGGGTCGCCCCACTCGTCGATGACGTGGCCGATGCGCTGCACGTATTCGAAGAACAGGCGACTCGGGTCGTCGAGGTCGACGTGCGACTGGGGCGTGCCGTCGACAATGAGCGTGTAGCTGCCGTCGGACCAGCGATCGGCCTCGATGACGGCGCGCAGGCCGCTCGGCAGGCGCAGTTCGGCGGGGGCGGTCATGCCCGACAGCGTGCCACACCGCGCCGGTCCACAGCACTGTGAGCGATGCTCGCCGAAAATGAGTAATGCGCGGCCTGCGCCGGGGCGGTCCCGCGCGGCAGACTGGAGGCGCCGGCACGCAGTACGACCGCACGGAGGGAGCCGCGATGAGCCTGTACGACGACATCGGGGGAGCCCCGGCGATCCGCCTCGCGGTCTCGGTCTTCTACCACCGCGTCACGGCCGACGAGTCGCTCGCGCCCTGGTTCGACGGCATCGACATCGACCGCCTCATGGCGCACCAGCGCGCCTTCCTCACGGTCGCTCTCGGTGGCCCCGACCTGTTCTCGGGCCGCTCGATGAGCGGGGCGCACGCGGGGCTCGCCATCACCAACGATGCCTTCGACGCCGTCACCGAGCACCTCGCCTACGCCCTGCTCGATGTCGGGCTGGCGCACGCCCAGGTGAGCGACGTCATCGCGGGGCTGCAGCCGCTGCGCGCTCAGGTCGTCGAGTCGGCGGCCGCGACGGCCTGATCGCTCGCGCCGAGCCCGAGGGCCCCGGCCAGCTCGCCGCGCCGCCGCACGCCCAGCTTCGTGTACGCCGACTGCAGATGGTTGTTGACCGTGCGGGGTGAGAGGAACAGCCGCGCGGCGATGTCGTTGCTCGCCATGCCGCGGGCCGCGAGCGTCGCGATCTCGCGTTCGCGCGCGGTGAGCGGTTCGAGCTCCGTCCCGAAGTGCAGAGGGGCGGTGGATGCGCCCTCCGTGCGCTCGGCGATCGTTCGGGCGCGGCCGACGAGCTGCGCGGCCTCGCGCGCGCGGCCGTCACGGCGCGCGGCGTCGGCGGCGAGCGCGAGCGACTCCGCGGCGTGCAGCAGGTACCCGTGCCGCTCCCACTCCGCACCCACGGCGTTGAGCCCCTCCAGGTCGGCGTCGGCCATCGCGCGCGCCGTGCGGGCGCGCAGGCGCACGACGGGCGAGTCCGCTTCGGCGAGCATGCCCTCGAGCAGCGTCGCTGCCGTGGGGGCGTCGCCGAGCCGGGCGAGGTCGAGTGCCAGGATGCTCGCAAAGTCGAGGTCGCCCGACTCGATGCGCTGCCGTGTGCGCCGCGCGAGCCGTTCGCGCGCCGCCGCGGCATTGCCGCCGACCGACTCGACCCAGGCCCAGCCGAGCAGCAGCAGCGAGTCGTCCTCGATCATCGCTTCGGGCACGCTCGCGATCACCTGTCGAGCCTCGTCGATGAGCCCCTGCTGCGCGCGCACGCGCGCCAGCACGCCCCGCCCGAGCGGCTCGTAGCCGGCCGGCCCGCGCGTGCGGGCTCCCGCGATGACGTCTTTCAGCCAGCGGGCCGAGGTCTCGAGGCGTCCCATCGCCAGCAGCACGGCCGCCAGGGTGAACTCGGCCTGGCGACCCCGCAGCTCGTCATCGAGCTCGATCGCCTCGGCGAGCGCGTCGGTCGCGAATGCCTTGGCCTCGTCGAGCCGGCAGGCTTGGGCGAGCGTGACGGCGCGCATGAGGTAGGCGACGCGAAGCGGGATCGACGAGTCGCGGAGGCGCGCCGCGGCGAGCGCGCGCTCGGTCGTGCGCAGGGCATCGTCGGTGCGTCCGAGGGCCACGTAGGGCACGGCGCTGTTGAGGTCGAGCTCGGCCTGCTCGGCAGCGCTCGACCCCTCGGGGATGAGTTCGAGCTCGGCGAGCGCCTCGCGCGGCCGCTCGAGGCCGACCAGAATGCGCGCTCGGGCCTGCCGCAGTCGGCGGGCGGCGTCGGGCAGGCGCTCCGGTGCGCCGTCGAGCAGCGCGATCGCCTCGTCGAACCGGCCGCTCACGGTGATGAGGGCGGTCGTCGTCATCGTCAGGATGCGCGCCGTGCGGTGCTGGTCGGCGGGCGCGGCGTCGTCGAGTTCGCGGGCGCGCGCGAGCGCGGCCAGGGCATCGTCGACGCGGCCGAGCTTCGTGAGGGCATCCGCATGGATCAGCAGCAGTTCGGTGTCGACCGTGCCCGACTGCTCGGCGGCTGTCGCGAGCCGCGCGACGAGCTCGAAGTCCTCGGTCAGCAGGGCGAGCCGCGCGGCGTCGCCCAGGAATGCGGCGTCGCCCGGCACCCCTGCATCGAGACGCCAGGTCGCGATGCGCACGGCGTCGAGCTCGCGATCGGGCGAGGCCTCGGCACGCGCCGCGTGATCGAGCAGCTGGTCGATGCGCCGCAGCGTCGGCACGCGCGCTTGCATCGCCGCGGCATACTGCGGGTGCGCGATCGTGGCGATGAACCGCCCCGCCTCCGAGCGAAGCTGCACGAGCTGCTGCTGCTCGAGTTCGCCGAGCGCCGTGCGCAGCTCGGGCTCGACGACGTGCGAGAGCGGCACTGACTGGCACACGGCGAGCCGCTGCATGACCTCCAGCTGTGCGGGGGCGAGCCCGCTCAGCCGGCTCGCGATCAGTTCGCCGAGCGCAGTCGAGCCCCCCGGCGTGCCCTGCAGCACCCACGACCCGTGATGCTCGGTGAGCGAGCAGGTCGCCTGCGCGTGCGCCACGAGCTCGCGCAGGAAGAGCGGGTTGCCGCCCGAGGCGCCGTGCAACGCGACGACCGTCTGATGAGCGACGGTATTGCCGAGCACGACGGGCAGCAGCTGGTCGACGTCGCCGACCGAGAGCGGGGCGATCGGGATGCGCAGCGCGCGATCGGAGGTCCACAGCGCGACCATCGGCTCGGGCAGCGGTTCGCCGTCGCGGGCCGTGGCGAGCAGGGTGATCGCGCCGCCGAGGGCGAGCTGAGCGAGCACGGCGACCGAGAGCGCGTCGAGCTGCGGCAGGTCGTCGACGACGACGAGCAGCGGGCCCTCGGCGCTGCGCTGCGCGGCGAGCTCCTCGGCGAACGCCATGAGCGTCGCGGTGTCGGTGCCGATGCGCGCGATGTCCTGCCGCGTCGCCCCCATGAGGGGGATGAGCGCGGCGAGCGGCACAGCCGAGAGGCTCGCGCTCGCCACGATGCGGTTGCCGCGCCAGCCGTCGCGCTCGAGCCGCTCGGTGAGCTCGCCCGCGAGGCGCGTCTTCCCGACGCCGGCCTCGCCCGAGAGCACCACAAGAGCGATGCGCCCCGACTCGAGGGCCGCGCGCGCTTGGGCGAGCTGCGCCGTCCGGCCGACGAGCGGCCACAGCCCGTCGGCACGCGCGGCGAGCGCCTCAGGCGGGGGAGAGCTCATCGGCGGATGCGGTCCTTCACGACAACCGGAGGCGCCGGAGCGGCGCTGATCCGAAGTGTACTCAGCGCCTCGCCCACGGGGGAGTGCCGACTGAGTAATCGTCCGCCGCGAGTTGAGCAACGGTTGCCCATCTGCCGCGCGTGCGGTTTCGCGAGGGTGGAACCACGCCGAGAACGGCGCCCCCCGAACCCCCGCCCGAGACCCGGGCCACACCACCGAAGGACGATCCCATGCGCACCATCGCACACCGCCTCGCGGCCCTCGGCGCCACCGCCGTGGTCGTCGCCGGCACCGCCCTCGCGGCGACCCCCGCCCATGCGGCCGGCGCCGCACCCGTCGCTGTCGACGATTTCTACACGGCGGCGCCGGGCGAGCTGCTCGTGCTCGACCCGAGCATCAGCCCCTTCGCCAACGACTACGACCCGGAGGGCGACGCTCTCGACTTCTTCCACACCGATGTGAATGCCGGCGCATTCCCCGGAGGATCGATCGTGACCATGTACACCCCGCAGACGCCCGTGACGATCCAGATCTCGGCCGATGCGAGCGGCACCGTCGGCTTCCAGTACCGCGTCACAGACGGGACCACGCCGAGTGCCTGGGGCAAGGTCTCCATCGAGGTCGTCCCGGTCGGTGATCCCGAACCGCAGCCCGAGCCCGAGACGCCTTCCAACACCCCGCCTGTTGGTGTCGACGACTGGTACTACGTGGTTCCGGGCGAGAACTATTCGCTGCCGGGATCCACGGTGCTGGCCAATGCGAGCGATGCGGACGGAGATGCCATCACGGCCCAGTGGGCCACATCCCTCCCCGGTGACTCCACGCAGGCGGTCGATGGATCGTTCTCCTGGAGCGTGCCGGCCGACTTCTGCGGCGAATTCCCGGTGCAGTACCGACCCTTCGACGGCATCGAAGCGGGAAATCTCACCACGATCACGCTGCGCGCTTCGGTCGATGCGAGCGGAATCTACGCGCCCTGCGCCGCGCCCGTCGAGACTCTGGTCGCCAACGACGACCTATTCTTCGCCGAGCCCGGTCAGTCCATCACTGTCCCGGCTACCTGGGGCCTTCTGTCGAACGACGTGCACTCCGGCGGCACCGGTTTCGGGGTCGTGAGCTACTCCGAGCCCAGTGCTGGAGCGTTCGCCCTGCTCGCCGACGGGTCGTTCACGTGGACGGCACCTGCTGACTTCTGCGACACGCTCACATTCACGTACACCGCGGGCGACGGGGCAGCGACGAGCAACGTCGCTACCGTGACCCTGTATGCGAGCATCAGCGGCGGCGACGTCGAGTGCGAGGAGCCTGGCGACGAGCCGGGCGGGGAGCCCGGCGACGAGCCCATCGACCAGCCCGGCTCGCCGACCATCCCGACGTTGCCGCTGCCGACCGACCCGGGCACGCCCGTCGACGAGCCCGGTCAGCCCGAGTATGCGGCCACGCCCGGTCGCGACGGTCTCGCCCACACGGGCGCCGATGACCTCGCCCAGGGCATCGGCTGGGGCGCGCTCCTCGCCATCGTGCTGGGGCTCGGCTTCCTGGCCCCGCGCCTGCGCCGCGGTCGGGCCGCCTAGCGCCGACGAGCCCGCAGGGGCGGGATGCTCACCGCGAGCATCCCGCCCCTGACGCGTCTGCGCGCACCGCGGTCGACGCTCGAGCGCACGGTTATAGCGCAGCGACCGCAATAGGTCAAGAATCGGACTGGACACGACGACCCGAGCGCGCCTAGTATTGAGGTTTGCGCTCCCATGTCTGATCAGCCGCCATATGGCGGGCGGCGATCGTGCCCCGAGTATAGCGGCGGGGTGGATTCCGATTGCACGGAATCCCCGCGGGTCCGGCGCGTCCATTCGACCGCACTCACCTGTCGACGACCGACAGAATCCGGGCCTTTGAGCCCACGGAGGTTAGATCCTTGGCTGCTGCGCGCACCGCTAAGAACCAGTCCCCCAAGAACGGCCGCACCGCATCGCGGCTCTCTTTCGCCAAGATCAGCGACACGCTGACCGTTCCCGACCTGCTCGCCCTGCAGACGGAGAGCTTCGACTGGCTCGTCGGCAACGACGCCTGGAAGGCTCGACTCGCCGAGGCGCAGGCCGCTGGCCGCACCGACGTGCCGACGCACAGCGGCCTCGAGGAGATCTTCGAGGAGATCTCCCCGATCGAGGACCTGGGCGAGACGATGCAGCTCTCGTTCACGAACCCCTACCTCGAAGAGCAGAAGTACTCGATCGACGAGTGCAAGGAGCGCGGCAAGACCTACGCCGCCCCGCTCTACGTCGAGGCCGAGTTCATGAACCACATGACCGGTGAGATCAAGACCCAGACGGTCTTCATGGGCGACTTCCCGCTCATGACCGAGAAGGGCACCTTCATCATCAACGGCACCGAGCGTGTCGTGGTGTCGCAGCTCGTTCGCTCGCCCGGCGTCTACTTCGAGCGCCAGCTCGACAAGACGACCGATAAGGACGTCTACACCGCACGCATCATCCCCAGCCGCGGCGCCTGGCTCGAGTTCGAGGTCGACAAGCGCGACCAGGTCGGCGTGCGCATCGACCGCAAGCGCAAGCAGTCGGTCACGGTGTTCCTCAAGGCCCTCGGTCTGACGACCGAGGAGATCCGCGAGAAGTTCGCCGGCTTCGAGTCGATCGAGCAGACCCTCGAGAAGGACGCCATCCTCACCAAGGAGGAGGCCCTCAAGGACATCTACCGCAAGCTGCGCCCGGGCGAGCAGGTCGCCGCCGAGGCCGCGCGCGCGCTGCTCGACAACTTCTACTTCAACCCGAAGCGCTACGACCTCGCGAAGGTGGGCCGTTACAAGCTCAACCGCAAGCTGGGTCTGGATGCGCCGCTCGCCGACTCGGTGCTGAGCGTCGACGACATCGTCGCGACGATCCGTTACATGGTGTCGCTGCACGAGTCGCGCACGACCCTGCCGGGTCAGCGTGACGGCAAGCCCGTCGAGCTGCGTCTCGATGTCGACGACATCGACCACTTCGGCAACCGTCGCATCCGCGCCGTGGGCGAGCTCATCCAGAACCAGGTGCGCACGGGCCTCAGCCGCATGGAGCGCGTCGTGCGCGAGCGCATGACCACGCAGGACATCGAGGCGATCACGCCGCAGACCCTGATCAACGTGCGCCCCGTCGTGGCCGCGATCAAGGAGTTCTTCGGCACCTCGCAGCTGAGCCAGTTCATGGACCAGAACAACCCGCTCGCGGGCCTCACCCACAAGCGCCGCCTGTCGGCGCTCGGCCCGGGTGGCTTGTCGCGCGAGCGCGCCGGCGTCGAGGTGCGCGACGTGCACCCCTCGCACTACGGCCGCATGTGCCCCATCGAGACCCCGGAAGGCCCGAACATCGGCCTCATCGGCTCGCTCGCCTCGTTCGCGCGCATCAACGCGTTCGGCTTCATCGAGACCCCGTACCGCCGCGTCACCAAGGGCAAGGTCACGGCGACGATCGACTACCTGACCGCGAGCGAGGAGGACGACCACGTCGTCGCCCAGGCCGGTGCGCCGCTCAACAAGGACGGGTCGTTCGCCGAGGAGCGCGTGCTCGTGCGTCGCAAGGGCGGTGAGGTCGAGCTCGTGCCGTCGGAGCAGGTCGACTACATGGACGTCTCGCCGCGCCAGATGGTGTCGGTCGCGACCTCGCTCATCCCGTTCCTCGAGCACGACGACGCGAACCGCGCCCTCATGGGTGCCAACATGCAGCGTCAGGCCGTTCCGCTGCTCCGTTCCGAGTCGCCGCTCGTCGGCACCGGCATGGAGAGCTACGCGGCCGTCGACGCCGGCGACGTCATCACCGCCACGGCGGCCGGTGTCGTCACCTCGGTCTCGGCCGACTCGGTCACGGTGCAGCTCGACGAGGGCGGCACGCAGGACTACTTCCTGCGCAAGTTCGACCGCTCGAACCAGGGCACGAACTACAACCACCGCGTCGTCGTCAGCGCGGGCGACCGCATCGAGGTCGGCGAGGTCATCGCCGATGGCCCGGCCACCGAGAACGGCGAGCTCGCGCTCGGCAAGAACCTGCTCGTCGCGTTCATGTCGTGGGAAGGCCACAACTTCGAAGACGCGATCATCCTCAGCCAGAACCTCGTGAAGGACGACACGCTGTCGTCGATCCACATCGAGGAGTACGAGGTGGATGCGCGCGACACGAAGCTCGGCAAGGAAGAGATCACCCGCGATCTGCCGAACGTGAGCCCCGAGCTGCTGGCCGACCTCGACGAGCGCGGCATCATCCGCATCGGTGCCGAGGTGCGCCCCGGCGACATCCTCGTCGGCAAGGTCACGCCCAAGGGCGAGACCGAGCTCTCGGCCGAGGAGCGCCTGCTGCGCGCGATCTTCAACGAGAAGTCGCGCGAGGTGCGCGACACCTCGCTCAAGGTTCCTCACGGCGAGCAGGGCACGATCATCGGCGTCAAGGTGTTCGACGCGCAGGACGGCGACGACGAGCTCGGCTCGGGCGTCAACCAGCGCGTGGTCGTCTACATCGCCCAGAAGCGCAAGATCTCCGAGGGCGACAAGCTCGCCGGCCGCCACGGCAACAAGGGCGTCATCTCGAAGATCCTGCCGGTGGAGGACATGCCGTTCCTCGAGGACGGCACGCCCGTCGACATCGTGCTCAACCCGCTCGGCGTCCCCGGTCGCATGAACTTCGGCCAGGTGCTCGAGATCCACATGGGGTGGGCGGCATCGCGCGGCTGGAAGATCGAGGGCACTCCCGAGTGGGCCGAGGGAATCCCGGCCAACGCTCGCGAGGCGGCGCCCGGCACGAAGATCGCGACGCCCGTGTTCGACGGTGCGCGCGAGGACGAGATCGCCGGTCTGCTCGACTCGACGCTCCCGAACCGCGACGGTGTGCGCATGATCGACTCAACCGGAAAGGCCCGTCTCTTCGACGGCCGCTCGGGCGAGCCGTTCCCCGACCCGATCTCGGTCGGCTACATGTACATCCTGAAGCTCCACCACCTCGTCGACGACAAGATCCACGCGCGCTCGACGGGCCCCTACTCGATGATCACGCAGCAGCCCCTGGGCGGTAAGGCCCAGTTCGGCGGCCAGCGGTTCGGTGAGATGGAGGTGTGGGCGCTCGAGGCCTATGGTGCGGCGTACGCGCTGCAGGAGCTCCTGACGATCAAGTCCGACGACATCCTCGGCCGCGTGAAGGTCTACGAAGCCATCGTCAAGGGCGAGAACATCCAGGAGCCCGGCATTCCCGAGAGCTTCAAGGTGCTCATCAAGGAGATGCAGTCGCTGTGCCTGAACGTCGAGGTCCTCTCGGCCGACGGCTCCGTGCTCAGCCTGAAGGACACGGATGACGAGGTCTTCCGCGCCGCAGAGGAGCTGGGCATCAACATCTCCACCCGCTTCGAGTCCTCGTCGATCGACGAGATCTGATCCGGGCATCCCGAGTATTCGCTAGACGCTGACGACTGCAAGTAAGAGAAGAGAAATCTGTGCTCGACGCAAAAACTTTCGATGAGCTCCGCATCGGCCTCGCGACCGCTGACGACATCCGTCGCTGGTCGCACGGTGAGGTGAAGAAGCCGGAGACGATCAACTACCGCACGCTCAAGCCCGAGAAGGACGGCCTGTTCGGCGAGCAGATCTTCGGTCCCTCCCGCGACTGGGAGTGCTCGTGCGGCAAGTACAAGCGGGTGCGCTTCAAGGGCATCGTGTGCGAGCGCTGCGGCGTGGAGGTCACCAAGTCCTCGGTGCGTCGCGAGCGCATGGGCCACATCGAGCTCGCCGCTCCCGTCACGCACATCTGGTACTTCAAGGGTGTGCCGAGCCGCCTCGGCTACCTGCTCGACATGGCGCCGAAAGACCTCGAGAAGGTCATCTACTTCGCCGCCTACATGGTCATCTCGATCGATGAGGACGGCCGTCACGCCGACCTCCCCGGGCTCGAGAACGAGCTGCGGCTCGAGATCAAGACCCTGGAGGGCCAGCGCGACGCCGGCATCGCGACGCGCATGCAGCGTCTCGAGACCGAGCTCGCCGAGCTCGAGGCAGAGGGCGCCAAGGCCGACCAGAAGCGCAAGGTGAAAGACGCCGGCGAGAAGGAGATGGGCCAGATCCGCAAGTCGTTCGACGAGCAGATCGCCCAGCTCGAGCGCGTGTGGGAGGACTTCCGCACGCTCAAGGTCGGCGACCTCAAGCCGGAGGACTCGGTCTTCCAGGAGCTGCAGGACCGTTTCGGCCTGTACTTCGAGGCCCACATGGGTGCCGAGGCCATCAAGAAGCGCCTCGAGGCGTTCGACCTCGCCGCCGAGAGCGAGCTGCTGCACGAGCAGATCGCCACGGGCAAGGGTCAGAAGAAGATCCGCGCGATCAAGCGCCTGAAGGTCGTCAACTCCTTCCTGCAGACCGGCAACTCGCCGGCCGCGATGGTGCTCGATGTCGTGCCGGTGATCCCGCCGGAGCTGCGCCCGATGGTGCAGCTCGACGGTGGCCGCTTCGCGACCTCCGACCTCAACGACCTGTACCGCCGCGTCATCAACCGCAACAACCGTCTGCGCCGCCTTCTCGACCTCGGGGCTCCCGAGATCATCGTGAACAACGAGAAGCGCATGCTGCAGGAGGCCGTCGACGCCCTGTTCGACAACGGCCGCCGCGGTCGTCCGGTCACGGGCACGGGTAACCGTGCGCTGAAGTCGCTGAGCGACATGCTCAAGGGCAAGCAGGGCCGGTTCCGTCAGAACCTGCTCGGCAAGCGCGTCGACTACTCGGGCCGTTCGGTCATCGTCGTCGGACCGCAGCTCAAGCTGCACCAGTGCGGTCTGCCGAAGCTCATGGCGCTCGAGCTGTTCAAGCCGTTCGTCATCAAGCGCCTCATCGACCTGGGCCACGCGCAGAACATCAAGAGCGCCAAGCGCATGGTCGAGCGGTCGCGTCCGCAGGTGTGGGACGTGCTCGAGGAGATCATCCGCGAGCGCCCCGTGCTGCTGAACCGCGCGCCCACGCTGCACCGCCTCGGCATCCAGGCCTTCGAGCCTCAGCTCGTCGAGGGCAAGGCCATCCAGCTGCACCCGCTCGTCTGCGCCGCGTTCAACGCGGACTTCGACGGTGACCAGATGGCCGTGCACCTGCCGCTGTCGGTCGAGGCTCAGGCCGAGGCCCGCATCCTCATGCTCGCGTCGAACAACATCCTCAAGCCGTCCGACGGCCGCCCGGTGACGGTTCCCACGCAGGACATGATCATCGGTCTGCACCACCTCACGACCGTGCGCGAGGGCGCCGCCGGCGAGGGCCGCGCGTTCTCCTCGGTCGCCGAGGCGATCATGGCCATGGATCAGGGCTCGCTGCACCTCAACGCGCCGGTGCGCATCCGCCTCTACGGCGAGAAGTTCGCCGATGGTCGCGAGCTGCGCGAGACGACGCTGGGCCGCGCGCTGTTCAACGAGCAGCTGCCGGCCGACTACCCCTACGTGGATGCGGTGGCCGACAAGGGCGCGATCTCGCAGATCGTCAACGACCTCGCCGAGCGCTACCCCAAGACGGTGGTCGCGGCGACGCTCGACAAGGTGAAGGACGCCGGCTTCTACTGGGCGACCCGCTCGGGTGTGACCGTCGCGCTCAGCGACGTGCTCACCCCGCCGAAGAAGAAGGAGATCGTCGCCGAGTACGAGAAGAAGGCGGCGAAGATCCAGGGCCAGTTCGACAAGGGTCTGACGACCGATGACGAGCGGCGCCGCGAGCTGGTCGAGCTGTGGACGGAGGGCACGAAGGCCGTCAACGACGAGATGCGCGCCAACTTCCCGGCCGACAACACGATCAACCGCATGGTCACCTCGGGTGCCCGTGGTAACTGGCTGCAGGTCGGCAACATCGCCGGTATGCGCGGTCTCGTGTCGAACCCGCGCGGTGAGATCATCGCCCGCCCGATCATCAACTCGTACCGCGAGGGCCTGTCGGTGGCGGAGTACTTCATCGCCACGCACGGTGCCCGCAAGGGTCTGGCCGACACCGCTCTGCGCACGGCCGACTCGGGCTACCTGACCCGTCGACTCGTCGACGTGGCGCAGGACGTCATCATCCGCGAGGAGGACTGCGGCACGGGCAAGGGTCTCGACTTCACGATCGCGCACGAGGTCGACGGCGGTTGGGTTCGCGACGACAACGTCGAGAACCTCGTCTTCGCCCGCACGCTCGCGACCGACGCGGTCAGCGCCTCGGGCACGATCGTCGCGCAGGCCGGTGCCGATGTCGGCGACGTGCTGATCGACGAGCTCGTCGCGGCGGGTGTCGCCGAGATCAAGGTGCGCTCGGTGCTGACGTGCGAGTCGGCGGTCGGCGTCTGCGCCGCCTGCTACGGCCGCTCGCTGGCCACGGGCACGCGCGTCGACCTCGGTGAGGCCGTCGGCATCATCGCGGCCCAGTCGATCGGTGAGCCCGGAACGCAGCTCACGATGCGCACCTTCCACACCGGTGGTTCGGCCTCCGCGGCCGACATCACGCAGGGTCTTCCCCGCGTCACCGAGCTGTTCGAGGCGCGCACGCCGAAGGGCGCGAGCCCCATCGCCGAGAGCGCCGGCCGCATCAGCATCGACGACAGCGGTGCTCAGCTGAAGATCGTGCTCACGCCGGACAGTGGCGAGGAGGAGGTCGTGTACGTCGTCTCGAAGCGCGCGCGCCTGCTCGTCGAGGACGGCCAGCACGTCGAGCTGGGTCACCAGATCTTCGTCGGCACGGTCGACCCGAAGGAGGTGCTGCGCGTCAAGGGCGTCCGCGCCGTGCAGCAGCACCTCGTCGAGGGTGTGCAGGGGGTATACCGCTCGCAGGGCGTGCCGATCCACGACAAGCACCTCGAGGTCATCGTGCGTCAGATGCTGCGCAAGGTCACCGTCGTCGACCACGGCGAGACCGATCTGCTGCCGGGCGAGCTCGTCGACCGTTCGAAGTACAACCAGATCAACCGCGCCGCGCTGGCCGAGGGCAAGAAGACCGCCTCGGCCCGCCAGGAGGTCATGGGCATCACCAAGGCCTCGCTCGCGACCGAGTCGTGGCTGTCGGCCGCGTCCTTCCAGGAGACCACCCGCGTGCTCACGCAGGCGGCCATGGAGGGCAAGCGCGACCCGCTGCTGGGGCTCAAGGAGAACGTGATCATCGGCAAGCTGATCCCGGCCGGTACCGGTCTGCCCGCGTACCGCAACGTCACGGTCGAGGCGACGGAGGAGGCGAAGTCCGAGCGGTACCCCAACCGCATCTTCGCCGACGACACCGCCCTGACCGAGGCCGACCTGTCGTTCGTCGACTTCGATACGTTCTCGAGCGACGACTACACGCCGGGCACGTACAACTAGGCCCGAGTTCGATCGAGTGCGCCCGCGGAACCCACGGTTCCGCGGGCGCACTCGTTATGGGGGCAGACCAGTGCGGCGTTGTGCGCTTGACTATCGCTCATGAGATCGATTCGGGATGCTGGCTTCACGCTCGTCGAGCTCGTCGTCGTCATGGTCATCATCGGTGTGCTGGCGGCGATCGCCGTTCCGATCTTCCTGGGCAGTCTCGATCAGGCCCGTGCCGGAGCCCTGCAGGCAGCCCTCGCGACCGCGCGTCTCGAGACGGCACTCGTGGTCGTCGAGGAGGAGGCACTCCCGGCCGGATCCCAGCTCGATGACATCCTCGACGCGCACGGCGACGACGACATCACGTTGGCGTTCTCTGGCTCGGGCACCGACTTCTGCATCGAGGGTGTGCACGCACTCGTCGACGAGCCGTGGGCCGTCACGCAGCGTCTCGCACCCGTCTCGGGCGCGAGCTGCGCGCCCGACGGCTCTCTCGTCGGCCCCTGACCCAACCGCACGGCCCGCGGGTTCGAAGAAGGGGGGAGAGGCGCGCCGCACGGGTGTTGCCCATGTGAACAATGTGACTGGTGTGGACTACCCCCGAACGCGGGACTATTGTCAGCAGTACGGCGTGTCGTACCGTGACGGTCAGGCAGTCCGTGCAAGCCCCCATCGTCGGGCGGCAAGCGTCCAGGGGGGAGGGTCCTGCTGTGGTTTCCGTGAGCGAAGTACTCATCATCCGTGGGCTGCTGCCCATCGAGACGCTCGACAAGGTGCGCGATGAAGGCGATGACGCCGTCGTCGGTGACCTCATCGAGCGCGGTCTCGTCAGCGCCTCGCAGGTGGCGTCGGCCAAGGCCGAGGTCGCCGGCCTCTCGTTCGTCGAACTCGCCGAATACCCCGTCGACCGTGCCGCCGTGGCGCTCGTGCCGGCCCAGCTCTGCCGGCGGCACAACATCCTGCCCATCCACGCCACCGCCACGACGATCACGCTCGCGATGGTCGAGCCCGGCGACGTACTCGCGATGGACGACGTTCGCGCCCTCACCCGCATGCACGTCGTGGCCGTCGTCGCCGAGAAGAACGACCTCGTCGCCGCCATCAACCGCCTGCACCGCGCCGACAGCGAGCTGAGTGACCTCTCGACCGCGATCCAAGAGGAGTCGACTCCGAGCCAGACCGACGAGGTCGCGCTGCGGGAGGCCGACGCCGACGACGCGCCGATCGTGCGCTTCGTGAACCTCATCATCGGCCAGGCGATCCAAGACCTGGCGTCCGACATCCACATCGAACCGGGTGAGTTCGAGATGCGTGTGCGCTACCGCATCGACGGCGTGCTGCACGATGTGCAGCAGGCACCCAAGAACATCCAGAACGGCGTCATCTCGCGCCTCAAGATCATGAGCGACATCAACATCGCCGAGCGCCGGCGGCCGCAGGACGGCCGCATGTCCGTGCAGCACGGCGGTCAGGTCATCGACCTGCGCGTCGCGACCCTGCCGACGGTGTGGGGCGAGAAGGTCGTCATGCGCATCCTCGACAACAATGCCACGCGTCGCGATATCGGCGACCTCGGGATGCTCGACCGCAACCTCACCATCTACCGCAACTCGTACACCAAGCCCTACGGCATGATCCTCGTCACGGGCCCGACCGGGTCGGGAAAGTCGACGACGCTCTACACGACGCTGCACGCGGTGGCGCGGCCCGAGATCAACGTGATCACGGTCGAAGACCCGGTGGAGTACCGCATGGCCGGCATCAACCAGGTGCAGGTGAATCCGAAAGCGGGGCTCACGTTCGCGAGCGCGCTCCGCAGCATCCTGCGCTCGGACCCCGACGTCGTCCTGATCGGTGAGATCCGCGACCAGGAGACCGCCCAGATCGCCATCGAGGCGTCGCTCACCGGCCACCTCGTGCTCTCGACCCTGCACACGAACGACGCGCCGAGCGCCATCACGCGACTCATCGAGATGGATATCGAGCCGTTCCTCGTCGGCTCGGCCCTCGACTGCGTTGTCGCCCAGCGACTCGCCCGCAAGCTCTGCGACCGCTGCAAGCAGTTGCAGGAGTACGAGTTCGGGCACCTCGACAACCTCGGCTTCGGTCGACGGGAGGACGAGATCAGCCCCCGCTTCTACCACGCGGTCGGCTGCTCGGCCTGCTCGGGCACCGGGTACCGGGGCCGACTGGCGCTGCACGAGGTCATGTACGTGACCGAGGAGATCGAGCGGCTCGCCGTCGCGCGGGCGTCGAGCGTCGAGATCATGCACACGGCGACGGCGCAGGGCATGCTGACGCTGCGCCAGGACGGCTGGGCGAAGGTTCGCGCCGGCTTGACCTCGATCGAAGAGGTCCTGCGCGTGGTCGCCTGACGACACGCGCTCGTTGCGCGGCCGCGTCGGGGGGCGCGGCCGCGCAACAATTCGACCAAGAGATGCCACGGCACACGCACACGAGGGGGAACACATGACGGACTCGCTGGCCTTCGGCGCCACGGCGGGCGACGCCGCTCCGCCTCGACGCGTCTGGACCGTCGCCACGGATGACGCCCCGGGCGCGGCCGCCGCCGCGGCTGAGGCCGCCGTGCTCGCCGCGCAATCGACCATGCCACCGCCCGTGATGCAGCACCTCGCGCCGCCGCCGCCCGTCGGGCAGCCGCTCGCGCCTCCGGCCGTCGGGCAACTGCTCGCGCCGCCGCCGGTCGGGCAGCCGCTCGCGCCGCCCGCGGGCTCGCCGCTCGCCGCCCCGCCGCCGGCTACCGCGCCCACGATCGCCGCGCCCACGATCGCGGCTCCGCCCCTGGCGCCCCCGACAGTCGGCGTCGGACCGGAGGCGCCGCCGCCCGCGGGTGCTGCCGCGGCCGCCGCGCCGCCGCCCGTCGTCACGACGGGAACACCCATGGCGGGCATCCACCCCGCTTTGCTCGCTGCGCTCGACGAGGTCATCGCCCGAGGCGCCTCCGATCTGCACATCGCCGGCGATGCGCCGCCGATGGTGCGGCTCGACGGCGAACTCAAGCCCGTGGTCGGCGCGCCCGTCTGGAGCCGCACCGAGGTCACGACGATCCTCGAGAGCATCATGAACGACCGCCAGCGCGAGTCCTTCGCGCACGAGTGGGAGCTCGACTTCGCGATCAGCCCCCGCGGCGACTTCCGATTCCGCGTGAACTTCTACAAGGATCGCGATGCGATGGCGGGGGCGTTCCGCCTCATCCCGACCGAGATCAAGTCGCTCAAGCAATTGGGTGTGCCGGCAGTGGTCTCGAAGTTCGCCACCCTGCCGCGCGGTCTCGTGCTCGTGACGGGCCCGACCGGCTCGGGCAAGTCGACGACGCTCGCCGCCCTCATCGACCTCGTCAACAAGTCGCGCGCCGACCACATCGTCACGATCGAAGACCCGATCGAGTTCGTGCACCAGAACCAGCGCTCACTCGTCAACCAGCGCGAGGTCGGCAGCGATACGCACTCGTTCGCCGACGCGCTCAAGCGCGTGCTGCGGCAAGACCCCGACGTCATCCTCATCGGCGAGCTGCGCGACCTCGAGACGGTCTCGACCGCGCTCACCGCCGCCGAGACTGGCCACCTCGTCTTCGCGACCCTGCACACGCAGTCGGCGGCGCAGACCATCGACCGCATCATCGACGTCTTCCCGCCGCACCAGCAGAGCCAGGTGCGATCGCAGCTGGCCCTCACGCTGCAGGGGGTCGTCTGCCAGACCCTGCTGCCGCGCGCGAGCGGCCAGGGCCGCATCATCGCGACCGAGATCATGATGACGACGGGCGCCATCGCCAACCTCATCCGCGAGGGCAAGACCTACCAGATCACCTCGGCACTGCAGGCCGGGCGCGATTCGGGCATGCACACCATGGACCAGCACCTCGCCGATCTCGTCAACAGCCACATGGTCACGCACGAGGCGGCGATGTCGAAGATGCAAGACGCCGAGAACTTCAACCGCCTCGTGCACCGCAGCGCGACCGGGGCCGACGCCGCGCCCTTCGCCGACGGATTCGGAGGAGCCCGCTGATGGCTGCCACACTCACGTTCTCGTACACCGGCCGTGACTCCAGCGGCAAGCTGGTGAAGGGCCGTGTGGATGCTGCGGGCGAGGCCTCGGTCGTCTCGCGACTGCGCACCATGGGCATCGCCCCCGTCTCGATCGAGCAGGTCACGGGCGGCACCGGACTCAATCGCGACATCTCGCTCGGCGGACTGTTCGACAAGAAGGTGACGATCAAGGACCTCGCCGTCATGAGCCGGCAGCTCGCGACGATGATCGGGGCCGGTCTTCCGCTGTTGAAGTCGCTGTCGATCCTCGCCGACCAGTCCGAGAACCCGAAGTTGGCCTCGACCCTCGACGAGGTGCGCGGCCTGGTCGAAGACGGTGGAACCTTTTCTGACAGCCTGGCGAAGTACCCCCGGGTCTTCCCGCCGATCTTCGTCAACCTCGTGCGTGCCGGCGAGGTCGGCGGCTTCCTCGAGACCTCTCTCGAGTCGGTTGCCAAGAACTACGAGAAGGAGGTCGAGCTCAAGGCCACGATCAAGTCGGCGCTCACCTACCCCGTGGTCGTCCTCATCATGGCCCTGCTCGCGGTCGTCGGCATGATCGTCTTCATCGTCCCCATCTTCGAAGACCTCTTCGCCGACCTCGGGGGCACGCTGCCGATCCCCACGCAGATCCTGGTGGTCATCTCCAACAGCATGATCTGGGTCGGACCCTTGCTGATCGTGCTCGCCATCGCCGGAACGATCTGGTGGCGGGCGAACCGGCAGACGCCCAAGTTCCGATCCGTCTACGAGCCGCTCCTGCTGAAGATGCCCGTGTTCGGCGACCTCTTCAAGAAGATCGCGATCGCCCGCTTCACCCGCAACTTCGGCACCATGATCGGCTCGGGCGTGCCCATCCTGCAGGCGCTGTCGATCATCGGGTCCACGTCGGGCAACTGGCAGATCGAGCAAGCGGTGCAATCGGTGCAGGATTCGGTGCGGCAGGGCCGCACGATCGCCGCTCCCCTCGCGCAGCAGCCCATCTTCCCGAGCATGGTGACGCAGATGATCGCGGTGGGGGAAGACTCGGGTGCGCTCGAGACGATGCTCGAGAAGATCTCCGACTTCTACGACAGCGAGGTGCAGAGCACGACTGAAGCGCTCACCTCGCTCATCGAGCCGCTCATGATCGCGTTCCTTGGCGTCGTGCTCGGCGGCATGATCGTGGCGCTCTACCTGCCGATCTTCGACATCTTCAACCAAGTCCAGTAGGCGCGCCTGAGCGGCCCCCGGAATGGGGGCTGTGCGCCCGATACGGGGCCGACACAATTGCAACTGGGGGGCCGGTTTCATGTTCCGTGGGGGGCCCACCTATCAACCTTCACTTGATGGGAAAGGAAACGGACACATGTCCTTCAACACCGCACTCGCTGCACAGCGCACTCGCCTCGCCGAGGGCAAGAACGACAAGGGCTTCACCCTGATCGAGCTGCTCGTGGTCGTGATCATCATCGGCATCCTCGCCGCGATCGCCATCCCGGTCTTCCTCGGCCAGCAGGACGCCGCCCGCGAGGCCAGCTACAAGTCCGATCTCGCCACGGCCAAGGTCGCCTTCGTCAGCAGCCTCGTGAACAACCCCGACGGCGACGCCGACGCGGCGACGCTCACGAACCTCGGCTTCCCTGACACGGTCGCCATCGTCGGCACGCCGACGGCCGGTGACTTCTGCATCCAGCACGACGACGCCGAGTGGATCGTCGACCAGTCCAACGAGGGCCCGCGCGCCGGCACCTGCTAGCACGCGCGTCCCACGGGGGCGGATACGGTCGCTTGACCGGTCCGCCCCCTTCACGCTCAACACGATGACACCGGGGGGAGGACACCGTGACCAAGAACGACGAGGGCCTGGGGCTGATCGAGATCGTGATCTCGATGTTCCTCATCGCGCTGCTCGCGATCGCCTTCGTGCCCGTCATCATCTCCGGTGTCCGCGCATCCGCACTGAACTCCACCTCGGCCACCGCGACGCGACTGGTGGCCCAGGCCATCGATGCCGCCCGCACCTCGGCACCCGCAACCTGCGCGGCCGCGCAGCTGCTCAACGCCTCCATCACCCAGGTTGATGCCCAGGGCACAACCATCCGGGTGGTCACCTCGGTTCCTGCCGTCAGCGACTGCGCCGATGGCGAGGTCATGACCATCACGGTCGTCGCTTTCGACGACGCCGACGACGACGAGCGCCCCATTGCCGACGCTCGCACCCAGATCTACTTGGGCGGCTGATCGTCATGGCCGCTCTCACCCGCACCCGACGCGACGAGGGATTCACCCTCGTCGAGCTCCTCATCTCGATGGCGCTGCTGAGCGTCCTCATCACCGTCGTGGGCGGCATCATCGTCAGCTCTCTGCAGGCCGATCGCACGATCCGCGAGGTCACGACCTCCACTACCGATGGTCAGCTTGTGGTCAATGCGATCGAGCAGACGGTGCGCAACTCCACGGCGATCTCGGTCGTTCCGAACGCCGATGAATCATCGGTGTTCGCCGTCGTGCGCACGACCGTCGGAGGCTCCGCTCGGTGTGTCGCGTGGTTCTTCGACACGCAGGCCCAAGCGATCTTCCAGCGCGACAGCTCGAGCGCGATCTCCGCACCCACCCCGGGAGCCGTCGGCTCCGAATGGCGTGAAGTGAGTGGGGGGATCGTGCCGGATGACGACGCGACCGGAACGCCGTACCCTGTGCTGCAGGCAGACGGCTCTCGAGGCCTCGTCGTCCGCTTCGCCGTCGAAGGCGGAACGCGCGCCTCGACCCTCTTCGTCACTTCCGTCACCGGCCGAGGGCCGCAATCGAATGTGAGTCCGCAATGCTACTGACCACGATCCTTCGCCGCATCCGCCGGGCGCCGGCCGACCGCGGCAACGCCATGATCGCCGTAATCGGGCTGCTCGGCGTGACCTCCATGATCACGCTCACCGTCACGGGCGCGACCGTGCAGGCTCTCAGCTACACCTCGCTCAGCCGGGCGGGCGTGCAGGCCAACGCCGCGGCTGAGTCGGGGGTCGACGCGATGATCGCCGCGCTCTTCGCCGACGACTGCCCCGCCACGGGCGAGCTCACCGCCACTCAGGGCTCCATCGATCCGACCCTCACCGGCGATCCGGCAGCCGAGCCCTTCTACGCCGCGACGATCGCGCACCGCATCAGCACCGCGGCGGCCTGGACGCCGGGCTGCCCGGCAGCGGCCGCCACCCAGATCCGCATCCAGTCCACAGGCTTCGCGACTGACCAGGGAGTCGCAGAGTCGGCATCAGGCCAGGATGCCTCGGCCGTGCAGGCCATCTACGAGTGGGTGCCCGGGGCCAACTCGGCCGCCGTCACCGGAGCCGCGGTGTTCAGCTACGGCGTGCCGGGACTCTCGAACAGCCTGGAGCTGCTCTCCTTCGACGGCAACGCGGCGAATGTGATCGTCGCCGATGGCAACATCGTCTGCAGCAACAGCGTCTATGTGCAGGGTGACATCGTTGCCGCGAACGGCAACATCTCGCTCAACAACACCTGCAGCGCGGGCGGCAAAGTGTGGGCGTCCGGCACGGTGACGCTGCAAGGCAACAAGACGATCGGTGGCGACATCATCGCCGCCGGCACGGGAATCACGAGCATCGATCCGAGCACCCGCATCGGCGGCGGCGTCTATGCGCGCGGAGAGATCGACAGCTGGGGCCAGCGGTGCTCGACCGGCGCAACCGGCTGGGACGCCGCGGGCGATGCCTGCTCCGTTGCTCGCACCACGGGCGCGAGCCCCGTCTTCTTCAACCGGACCGACGTCGTCGCCCCGACGCGCCCGCCGTGGGTCGATGTCAACTTCGTCGCGAGCGACTGGCAGGCCCGGGGCTGGACGGTGCGCACCTACACCGGCCCGTGCAACATCGACAACAACGGCAAGAACAACAGCCAGGTTCTCGCTTTCAGCACCTACACGACGCCGACGGTCATCGACATGCGGGGATGCTCGTCCCTGACGATCTCGACGAGCGCGAACTACACGCTCAACATGCGCACCGACCTGACCTTCATCACGCCGCGCACCGTGAACCTCGAGAACTTCACCGTGACGTCGCAGGGCAACATCGACCGTGCTCTGCGGTTCATCACGCCCGACACGGTCGCCGACGCCCGGCCCACGACGACCGGGTGCGGCCGTTTCGACATCAACAATCGGAACGAGACGCGCGACGCGATCGCGATCCTGATCTACAGTCCATGCACGATCCAGAACAGCAACCAGTTGTCATGGCGCGGTCAGTACTACGGCGGGCGCGTGACGTTCTCGAACAACAGCGAGGTCGTCTACGTTCCGATCGGTATCCCCGGATTCGACCTCGGCAACGGCGCGGGTGGACCGGGCGGATCTGGTGCGGTCGGCGGTACGCCGACCCCCGGGACTCCTGGCGACCTGATCGAATACACCGACATCGACGTACCGGCCTGATCGGTCGATCATGATCGTCGTCGTGCCGAGCCTGCTCGGTGTGCTCGGAGCGGCCATCGGGTCATTCCTCAACGTGGTCATCCACCGAGTTCCGGCCGGTCTGTCGGTCGTGCATCCGGCGAGCGCGTGCCCGTCGTGCGCGGCTCCGGTGCGACCGTTCGACAACATCCCGGTGATCTCGTGGTTCGTGCTGCGGGGGCGGTGCCGCGACTGCGGTGCTGCCTTCTCGGTGCGCTATGCGCTCATCGAGCTGGCGACCGCGCTCGCATTCGCCGCGCTCGCCGTGCTGCACCTGCCGGGCATCCTGTCGTCGGCAACCGCCGCGGAGGCCGTCTCGGCGACGCTCGTGCTGGTCGCGCACCTCTATCTGGCCGCTATCTCGATCGCGCTGGCCGCGATCGATCTCGACACCCACCGGCTGCCCGATGCCATCGTCCTGCCGTCGTACATCGTCGGAGTCGTGCTGCTGGGCGGTGCGGCCATCGCCGGGGGCGACCTCGAGTCGCTCGCCCGAGCAGCCGCGGGTGCCGGACTGCTGTTTGCCGGCTACCTGCTGCTGGCCCTCATCTCGCCGCGAGGCATGGGAATGGGCGACGTGAAGCTCGCCGGCGTGCTGGGCTTGTTCCTCGGTTTCGCCGGCTGGTCGGCGCTCGCCGTCGGCACGCTGGCCGCATTCCTGCTGGGCGGGGTGTTCGGCATCGCGCTGATCCTCGTCGGCCGGGCGCGTCGCAACACGGGAATCCCGTTCGGGCCGTGGATGCTGGGAGGGGCCTGGGTGGGAATCCTGCTGGGGGAGCCGATCGCGCGCTGGTATCTGGCGCTCTTCGGACTGGACTGAGAGGGATGACATGGCTGTCGGAGTAGTGGGCGTCGACATCGGGAGCACGCTCCTGCGCGGCGTCGAGATCGACGACGCGTCGAGGGCGAACCCGACGGTCCTGCGCGCGCACGAGGTGCCCTTGCCCGAGGGCTCGGTGAAGCGCGGCGAGATCCTCGAGGTGCACACCGTCGCCTCGGCGTTCAAGCGACTGTGGGCCGCCGGCGGCTTCCGATCGAAGGATGTCGCGCTCGGCATCGGTGGGCAGAGCGTCATCGTGCGCGATCTCGCGGTGCCGCGCATGCCGCTCGCGCAGATTCGCGAGTCGCTCCCGTTCCAGGTGCAGGATCTGCTGCCGGTGCCCGTGAGCGACGCTGTGCTCGACTACTACCCGATCGGCGAGGGGCAGAACGAGTCGGGCCCGGTCGTCAACGGCCTGCTGGTCGCGGCCTTCAAGCAGGCCGTGACGGTCAACGTCACCGCGGCGACGCTCGCGGGGCTCAACCCCGTGAGCATGGATCTGCTGCCCTTCGCCATGACGCGGGTGCACTCGATGTCGGGGCCGACGAACGGCTACGCCGTGCACATGAACATCGGCGCGAACGCCACCTCGATCGTCATCGTGCAGGCGGGGGTGCCGCAGTTCGTGCGTATCGTGCCGGCCGGGGGCGATGACGCGACGCGCGCCCTCATGTCGCGCCTCTCGGTGCCGCGCGAGCGTGCCGAGGCGCTCAAACGCGAGCTCGGTCTCACCTCGGCGGGCTCGACCGATGAAGACCGCGTCGCCGCCGAGGTCATCCACGAGTCCACGAGCGAGCTGCTTACCGCGGTGCGCAACACGCTCGCCTACTTCGCCGGCGTGCGCACGGGAGTCGTGTTCGACCACCTCTCGGTCGCGGGCGGGGCGACGCGGATGCGAGGATTCGCGAGCGCCCTCGCAGAGTCGACGCGCATCTCGGTCGTTCCCGTGAACCCGACGGCCGGCGTCACGATCTCACGCGCGCTGCGCGGCAAGACGACGGATGAGCAGATGCAGACGTGGATCACCTCCATCGGTCTCGCAGTGGGGAGCGCGGCATGAGCCGGCGGGATCAGCGCGAACAGGGGGCGCTCGTCTACGGGGCGGTTCCCCGGGCGAACCTCATGCCGCCCGAGGTCGCGCTGCGGCGCAAGGAGAAGGCGCGCCGCCGCGGCCTGATCGCAGCCAGCCTCGCCGTGGTGCTCGTCACGATCGCCGGTGTCGCCGGAGCGTTCTTCTATGCAGCGGCGGCAGAGGCCCGACTGGCCAATGAGCGGCGCATCACCGATGAGCTTCTGGCGACCCAGCTCGAGTTCACCGAAGTGACCCTCGTGCGCGGGCAGTTGCAGTCGATCACCGAGGTTCGAGAGCAGCTTGCGGGTGCTGAAGTGCTCTGGCGCGAGTCGCTTCGGCCGTACGTCGCCGTACTCACGCCCGCCGAGGTCATCGAGTCGATGACTTTCGCGTCGAACTCGCCGGCTCAGCCGGCCCTCGGCACCACGGGACCGTTGCGGGCGGAGCGGGTGGCGACCGTCACGATGATCGTCATCACCCAGACGCCTCCCCGGCCCTGGCTCTGGTATCGCGAGTGGGAGGAGATCGAGACCTTCGCCGACGCGAGCATCGATTCGATCACCCTGCTGCAAACCGGGTACGAGACGACGGTGACGATCAACCTCAACGAGCTCGCCCTCTCGCAACGGTTCGGAACGGACGAGGAGGTGACCGAATGAACTCCGCGGCCACGCGTATCTGGACTTTCGCGACCGTCCTCATCATGATCGTCGTCGTGGCGCTCGGGTGGTTCCTCGGCGTCTCGCCGAAGCTCGCCGACGCGGCGCGATTCGACTCCGAGCGGCTCGGCGTGCAGGCGCAGAACGATCTCGCCCGGGCCGCGATCGCCCAGCTTCAGCAGGACTTCGAGCAGATCGACGAGCTGCTGCTCGAACTGGCATTCCTTCGTGAGGAGTTCCCGACCGAGGCAGAGTACGACTCGGCAGTCGAAGAGCTCGTGCGCGGCCTGCTCTCCGAGGGCTTGACCTTGCAGAACCTTGCCATCAACGAGCCCGCACCGACCTCAGCGGCGCCGGTCGAGGAGGGGGCCGAACCGCCGGCGGGCGAAGTGGACGGAGCCGGTGTGCTGCCCGCAGGCGCGCTCCTGCAGGTCTCGACCACCGTGACGGTCAGTGGCGACCTGTCGGGCATCCTGGCGTTCATCGAAGCGCTCCAGGAATCTCCGCGATTCGCCGTCATCGCGACGGGCGACTACAGCAATGGTTCGTCGGAAGACGGCGGCGACATGACCTTCTCGATGATCATCTACGTGGTCACGGGTGATGACCTCGTCACGCTGCCGCCGATTCCGGAGCGCGAGCCGGAGCCCGAGCCGACCGACACCGCCACCCCGGCGCCGGTCGACCCCTCGGCCACGCCGACGCCGACACCCGAGCCGACGCCGTAGCGGGTGTTTCGGGATGCCCGAGAGCGGCATCCCGAAACCGCCTCTTGGTAGGGTGACGCGTTCGCATTCCCCGTGAAAGGACGCGTCATGGCCACCCAGACTTCCCCCGAGCCCGCCGAGCAGTCGCCCGAGGGCGCCCCGGAGGAGCCGACGACTGTTCCGGCCGACGCGCAGCCCGCTGACCCGCAGCCTGCCGTCGCGCAGCCCGCCGACGCGCAACCGATCGCGTCGCAGCCGACTGAGCCGCAGCCGACCGAGTCGCTCGGTGCTGACGCGCCGTCCGCCGAGTCCGTCGCGGCGCCCGCGCCCACGGTCGTCTTCGTGCAGGCGCCGCAGCCGCCCAAGAAGCGCGGCGCACGGGGAGTCGGGGCGCTCGTCGCCCTGCTGAGCACCGGCATCTTCGCCGCGGTGTACGCCCTTCTCGTGCTGCTCATCGCCCTCATCGGGTCGCCGCAGGGTCTCGCCCCGGCGCTGCGGTTCCTGTCGACCGTCACGTTCTGGGTGCCGGTCGTCGTCTTCCTGTTCTCCTACCTCCTGCTCATCGTCGTCGTGAACCGCGCCGGCTGGTGGGCGCACGTGCTGGGCGGCTTCATCGTCGCCGTGCTCGTGTGGATCGGTTTCGTCGGTTCGGCCATCATCGCTGCAGGAGCCTTCGGCGGTCCCGCCTCCGAGGTCGGGGCGGTCGTCCTGCAGCAGCTGTCGAACCCGCTCGGCTTCGCCGCCGCGATCGCCGCCCGCGAGGTGCCCATCTGGGTGGGCGGTCTTGTCGCGAAGCGCGGCCGCACGGCGCGCGCCCGCAACGCGGCGGCTCGCGCCGCCTACGAGCAGGAGCTCGCGGAGCACCGCACGACGATCGGCGCCTCGACCGCCGTTTGACCGCATCCCGCTCGAGGTCTACTCTTGGGTGTGTGTGTGCTTCGGCACGCGCCTGTGTCGTGCCGTGAATGCGGTGCCGCGCCGTGAGAACGGTGGCGGCCCGCGCAAGCGGCGGGACGGGCGGGGTTGCGGCGCACGCAGAGGGTTCCTGGCGAATCGACTGCTCCGGCAGGCGCCGCCACACCCCCACGGCATATTCGTCGTCCGCGAGCACGTTCGCGGAAACCGTCGGATTCGCGTGAGCCCGGCCGGGGCTGAACCTCCGGGCGGGGACATCCAACCGCAACCGCTGTCACCGTGCAGCACTCACAAGGAGCACTTTTGCCCACTATTCAGCAGCTGGTCCGCAAGGGCCGCACGCCGAAGGTCTCGAAGACCAAGGCGCCGGCCCTCAAGGCCAACCCGCAGCAGCGCGGCGTCTGCACGCGCGTCTACACGACGACCCCCAAGAAGCCGAACTCGGCTCTGCGCAAGGTCGCTCGCGTCAAGCTCAGCAACGGCACCGAGGTCACCGCCTACATCCCGGGCGAGGGCCACAACCTTCAGGAGCACTCGATGGTGCTCGTCCGCGGCGGTCGTGTGAAGGACCTGCCCGGCGTGCGCTACAAGATCGTGCGCGGCGCGCTCGACACCCAGGCGGTCAAGAACCGGAAGCAAGCGCGTAGCCGCTACGGAGCGAAGATGGACAAGAAGTAATGCCTCGTAAAGGACCGGCGCCGAAGCGCCCCGTCGTCGCAGACCCCGTCTACGGCGCCCCGATCGTCAGCCAGCTCGTCAACAAGATCCTGCTCGACGGCAAGAAGGGCCTCGCCGAGCGCATCGTCTACGGTGCGCTCGAGGGCGTGGCCGCCAAGAACGGCCAGGATGCTGTCGCCACGCTGAAGAAGGCGCTCGACAACGTGCGCCCCACCCTCGAGGTGCGGTCGCGTCGCGTCGGCGGCTCGACTTACCAGGTTCCCGTCGAGGTCAAGCCGCACCGCGCGAACACGCTCGCGCTGCGCTGGCTCACGAGCTACGCCAAGGCGCGTCGCGAGAAGACCATGACCGAGCGCCTCATGAACGAGATTCTCGACGCATCCAACGGCCTCGGTGCCGCGGTGAAGCGTCGTGAAGACACGCACAAGATGGCCGAGAGCAACAAGGCGTTCGCGCACTACCGCTGGTAAACCGCAGGTTTAGCAGCTGGGTAGTGCGCCGAGGTTCGCTGAAGGCGGGGGCCATTTCTGGCCCCCGCTGCGAACCTCGGGTGGCGGCCCGTCCCGGGCCGACACGGTTTGAAGCCAACAACACTGAAGAAAAACCAAACGTAAGGACACCGCTGTGGCACAGGACGTGCTCACCGACCTGAACAAGGTCCGCAACATCGGCATCATGGCGCACATCGACGCCGGCAAGACCACCACGACCGAGCGCATCCTGTTCTACACGGGCATCACGCACAAGATCGGCGAGGTGCACGACGGTGCCGCCACGATGGACTGGATGGCGCAGGAGCAGGAGCGCGGCATCACCATCACGTCGGCCGCGACGACCTGCTTCTGGAACAAGCACCAGATCAACATCATCGACACCCCCGGCCACGTCGACTTCACGGTCGAGGTCGAGCGCTCGCTGCGCGTGCTCGATGGCGCCGTCGCCGTCTTCGACGGCAAGGAGGGCGTCGAGCCCCAGTCGGAGACCGTCTGGCGTCAGGCCGACAAGTACGACGTGCCGCGCATCTGCTTCGTCAACAAGATGGACAAGCTCGGTGCCGACTTCTACTTCACGGTCGACACGATCATCAAGCGCCTCGGCGCGAAGCCCCTCGTGATCCAGCTGCCGATCGGTTTCGAGAACACCTTCGAGGGTGTCGTCGACCTGGTCGAGATGCGCGCGCTCACGTGGCGCGGCGACGCCAAGGGTGACGTCGAGATGGGTGCCAAGTACGAGATCGAAGAGATCCCGGCCGACCTCGTCGACAAGGCCAACGAGTACCGCACCGCGCTGCTCGAGACCGTCGCCGAGACCGACGACGCGCTCATGGAGAAGTACTTCGGTGGCGAAGAGCTCACGGTCGCCGAGATCAAGGGCGCGATCCGCAAGCTCACGATCGCCTCGGAGATCTACCCCGTGCTGTGCGGCTCGGCGTTCAAGAACCGCGGCGTGCAGCCCATGCTCGACGCGGTCGTCGACTACCTGCCGAGCCCGCTCGACGTTCCGGCCACGATCGCGCACGACCCGCGCGACGAGGAGAAGGAGATCATCCGCAAGCCCGACGCGAAGGAGCCGTTCGCGGCGCTCGCGTTCAAGGTCGCGGTGCACCCCTTCTTCGGCCGTCTCACCTACGTGCGCGTGTACTCGGGTGCGATCGACTCCGGCGCCCAGATCGTCAACTCGACGAAGGGCAAGAAGGAGCGCATCGGGAAGATCTTCCAGATGCACGCCAACAAGGAGAACCCGGTCGACTCGGTCACGGCGGGCCACATCTACGCCGTCATCGGTCTGAAGGACACGACCACGGGCGACACCCTGTGCGACCCGAACAACCAGGTCGTCCTCGAGTCGATGACCTTCCCCGAGCCCGTCATCGAGGTCGCCATCGAGCCGAAGACGAAGGCCGACCAGGAGAAGCTCGGCACGGCCATCCAGAAGCTGGCCGAGGAGGACCCGACGTTCCGCACCGAGCAGAACATCGAGACCGGCCAGACCGTCATCAAGGGCATGGGCGAGCTGCACCTCGACATCCTCGTCGACCGCATGAAGCGCGAGTTCAACGTCGAGGCCAACGTCGGCAAGCCGCAGGTGGCCTACCGCGAGACGATCAAGCGCACGATCGAGAAGTACGACTACACCCACAAGAAGCAGACGGGTGGCTCGGGTCAGTTCGCGAAGATCCAGATCAGCCTCGAGCCCCTCGAGGTCACGCCCGAGACGAGCTACGAGTTCGTCAACGCCGTCACCGGTGGTCGCGTTCCGCGCGAGTACATCCCCTCGGTCGACGCGGGCATCCAGGACGCGATGCAGGTCGGCGTGCTCGCCGGCTTCCCGACGGTGGGTGTCAAGGCGACCCTCATCGATGGTGCCTCGCACGACGTCGACTCTTCGGAGATGGCGTTCAAGATCGCCGGCTCGATGGCCTTCAAGGAGGCTGCGCGCAAGGCGAACCCCGTGCTCCTCGAGCCGCTCATGGCGGTCGAGGTGCGCACCCCCGAGGAGTACATGGGCGACGTCATCGGCGACCTGAACTCCCGTCGCGGTCAGATCCAGTCGATGGATGACGCGACGGGCGTGAAGGTCGTCCGCGCCCTCGTGCCGCTGTCCGAGATGTTCGGGTACGTGGGCGACCTGCGGTCGAAGACCTCGGGCCGCGCCGTCTACTCGATGACGTTCGACAGCTACGCGGAGGTCCCGAAGGCCGTCGCCGACGAGATCGTCCAGAAGAACAAGGGCGAGTAATCACCCGACCTGCGAGGGCTCGCCGAGCCTGAGTACGATACATACACACCAAACCGCGCGGCGTCTGAACACCGGATGCTGGGCAAACAAGTCCTGAGGAGGACCCACAGTGGCTAAGGCCAAGTTCGAGCGGAGCAAGCCGCACGTCAACATCGGAACCATCGGTCACGTCGACCACGGCAAGACCACGCTCACCGCCGCCATCTCGAAGGTGCTTGCTGACAAGTACCCCTCGGCGACCAACGTCCAGCGCGACTTCGCCTCGATCGACTCGGCTCCCGAGGAGCGTCAGCGCGGCATCACGATCAACATCTCGCACGTCGAGTACGAGACGCCGAAGCGCCACTACGCGCACGTCGACGCTCCCGGCCACGCCGACTACATCAAGAACATGATCACCGGTGCGGCGCAGATGGACGGCGCGATCCTCGTGGTCGCGGCGACCGACGGCCCGATGGCGCAGACGCGTGAGCACGTGCTGCTCGCCAAGCAGGTCGGCGTGCCGTACCTGCTCGTCGCCCTCAACAAGAGCGACATGGTCGACGACGAGGAGATCCTCGAGCTCGTCGAGATCGAGGTTCGCGAGCTGCTCTCGAGCCAGGGCTTCGACGGCGACAACGCTCCCGTCGTGCGCGTCTCGGGCCTCAAGGCCCTCGAGGGCGACGAGAAGTGGACCCAGTCCATCCTCGACCTCATGGACGCCGTCGACGAGTCGGTGCCGGACCCGGTGCGCGACAAGGACAAGCCGTTCCTCATGCCGATCGAGGACGTCTTCACGATCACCGGCCGTGGCACGGTCGTGACGGGTCGCGCCGAGCGCGGCACCCTCGCGATCAACTCCGAGGTCGAGATCGTCGGTATCCGCCCGACGCAGAAGACGATCGTCACGGGTATCGAGATGTTCCACAAGCAGCTCGACGAGGCGTGGGCCGGCGAGAACTGCGGTCTCCTGCTCCGTGGCACCAAGCGCGAGGACGTCGAGCGCGGCCAGGTCGTCGTGAAGCCGGGTTCGGTTACGCCGCACACGAACTTCGAGGGCACCGCGTACATCCTCTCGAAGGACGAGGGTGGCCGTCACAACCCCTTCTACACGAACTACCGCCCGCAGTTCTACTTCCGCACCACCGACGTCACCGGCGTCATCTCGCTGCCCGAGGGCACCGAGATGGTCATGCCCGGCGACACCACCGACATGGTCGTTGAGCTGATCCAGCCCATCGCCATGGAGGAGGGCCTCGGCTTCGCCATCCGTGAGGGTGGCCGCACCGTCGGCGCCGGCACGGTCACGAAGATCATCAAGTAGATCTTCAGCACGGAAAGACGGGGTCGGGCCTTCGGGCCCGGCCCCGTCTGCTGTTTCCCACGAACAGGTGCACAGGAGCGGCGGCGGGCGTAGCGTCTCACCATGAGTCCACCATCGATTGCCCGCATCGCGATTCTGCTGGGCGTCACCTTTCTGATGAACTACGTGATCATCGTGCTCGTCTGGACTCCGTCAGCAGATGTCGACCCGGTCCTGGCCTGGGTCGTGCAACCTCTCGAGACAATCGTGGCGTTCACGGGGGCCGCCTACGTCGCGTGGGCGATCGCGGTCGTGATCGTGACTGTTCGACTCAGCCGAAGTCGCCCCCTGCCCAGAGTTCTCTGGCTCGGCGCGGCCGCCTTCGTTGCTGCATCGGTCGGTGCCCTGTTCGTCACGGTTGCAGCATCCGAGAGTAATCGTGACGACCTTTTCGGCATGGCCCTCCTCGTCATTGCGGTGCAGACCATCCCGTTCGTGATTGCCGCAGTGCTCAGCACTGTGCTCGTCGAGCTCGTTGCCTTCCGGCCGCGCTCAGTGCCGAGCGACGAAACGTTCACCTCCGCACCCACCGCAGGCGAGAAGTCGAGCACGGCCAGGTTGTCGTCAAGCCGGGTTCGGTGACTTCTCACGCGAACGTCGAGGGCACCGAGATCGTCATGCCCGCAGACATCACGACATAGTCGTTGAGCTGATCAACCCATCGCCAAAGAGGAGGGCCTCGACGTCGCCGGTGACCCTGCGAATCGCTGCATGCCCCTTCTGCAAACGGGCGAGAATCGTCACACTGGTGGTCAAGGCCGGACGCGCTCGGCCAGGAGAGGGGATTCACCGTGGGCATCGATGACATCGTCGACAAGGCCAAAGACATGGCGGGCGACGTCGCCGCGAAGGCGAAGGAGGTCGCGGGCGACGTGGCCGAGAACGCCAAGGAGTTCGGTGGCGACGTGAAGGAGTTCGCGGGCGATGTCGCCGAGAAGGCGAAGGACGTCGCGGCCGACATCACCGACCGCTTCGACGGCGACGACGAGTCCGCTGCTCCCGCGCCCGGCGCGGAGGGGACGACCCCGCCTCCCGCGTGACGCTCATGCGGGTCGTGCGCGAGGTGCTCGTGCTGGTCGCGACCACCGCGGTCGCGCTCGCGCTCATCGTGCTGCTCGTCTACGGCGCGTTCGCCGGGCTCGAGGCCGGTGAGCTGTTCGGTGTCGTGCCCGACTTCCTGTTCGGTTTCGCGGGACCAGCGCTCGCGGTCTGGGCGATGCTGGTCGCGCTCGGCGCGACGGTGCTGCGACGACGCGGGTCGTGGTGGCGCATCGGTGCGCACGCCCTCTCGGCCCTGGCCGCGGGCATCGCGAACGTTCCGATCGTGGTCGCGATCGGCGAGGCATCGGATGCGCAGGGCGGGTTCGTCGGAGCCCTCGGGCTGCTCGGCTCGGCCCTGTTCGTGCCCGTCGCGGTGCTCGTGACGCCCGGGGTCGTGCTGCTGCTCGACCGCGGTCGCCCGGCGGCGGCGTCGCCCAGCCCGGCTACGCCCGGCCCTGCAGCCGCGCGCTGAGGGCGCCCGCCGCCTCGCGCACGGCCTCGGCGAGCGCATCCACCTGCTCGGCCGTGACGGCCTCGGCACGGTAGGTGAGTCCGAGGGCGGCGGCGGGGTAGCCCGTGCGGTCGATGCCGGTCGCGGCGACGGAGGCGTAGCCCGCGGTGATGTCGCCGTCCTCGGTCGCGACGCCGGCGTCGCGCGCGGCGAGCAGGATGCGGTCGAGTTCGGGCAGCGTGCGCGGCCCGACCCCGCGGCGGGTGATGAGCGCCTCGCGGTGGGGGAAGAGCGCCCGCACTTGCGCCCCGGGCAGGGCGGCGAGCATCGCGCGGCCCGTCGCCGTGAGGTGCGCGGGCAACCGCACGCCGACGCGCACGACCGTCGTGGGCGCGCGGGGTGCGGCGACCTGGCCGACGTACGACACGTCGCCGCCGGCGAGCACGGCGAGCTGCGCGACGACCGGCACGGGGGCCGCGCGCACGAGGCGCTCGAGCAGCGGCCCGCCGAGCCGAGCGAGCCGGCTGGCGCTCAGCACCGAGCCGCCGATCTCGGCGACGAGCGCGCCGAGGCCGTAGGCGCGCGCCTCGGGGTAGTGCACGACGAAGCCCTCGTCTTGCAGCACGCGCAGCAGCTGGTAGACGCTCGACCGCGGCAGCTCCAGCTCGCGCGCGAGGGTCGAGGCGGGCACGGGGTCGCTGTGGTGCGCGAGGTGCGTGACGATGCGCAGGGCGGCGCGGGCGGCGGGCACGTCGGGCACGAGCATCCCCCCTTGTCTGTGATCTCAGACAGATTATCGCGCAGGGCCGATGCGGCGAGCGAGCCCGACGCGTTCACTGGGGTCATGCAGATCACGCTCGGCCGACGCCCCCTCACGATCGACGAGGTCGTCGCGGTGGCGCGGCACGACGCGACCGTCGTGATCGATACCGATGCTCTCGCCGCGATGGCGGTCACGCGGGGGATCGTCGAGGGTCTCGCCGACGACGTCGAGCCGCACTACGGCGTCTCGACCGGGTTCGGGGCGCTCGCGACGACGCACATCCCCGTGGCGAAGCGCGCCGAGCTGCAGCGCTCGCTCGTGCGCTCGCACGCCGCGAGCAGCGGCCCCGAGGTCGAGCGCGAGGTCGTGCGCGGCACGATGCTGCTGCGGCTGCAGACGCTCACGACCGCGCGCACGGGAGCCCGGCCCGTCATCGCCGAGACCTACGCCGCCGTGCTCAACGCCGGCATCACGCCCGTCGTCGGCGAGTACGGCAGCCTCGGCTGCTCGGGCGACCTCGCCCCGCTCGCCCACTGCGCGCTCGCGATCATGGGCGAGGGCACCGTGCGCAACGCGGCCGGTGAGCTCGTGCCCGCAGCGCAGGCGCTCGCGGCCGTCGGCATCGAGCCCGTCGCGCTGCGCGAGAAGGAGGGCCTCGCCCTCATCAACGGCACTGACGGCATGCTCGGGATGCTCGCCCTCGCCCTGACCGACCTCGAGCGCCTCGTCGCCACGGCCGACCTCGCCGCGGCGATGAGCGTCGAGGCCCTGCTCGGCACCGACCGCCCCTTCGCCTCGGATCTGCACGCGCTGCGCCCCCACCCCGGCCAGGCGGCGAGCGCCGAGAACATGCGCCGCGTGCTGAGCGGCTCGCCCGTCGTGAAGAGCCACCAGACCGATGACTGCACGCGCGTGCAGGACGCCTACTCGCTGCGCTGCGCCCCGCAGGTGCACGGCGCCGTGCGCGACACCATGGCCCACGCGGCGATGGTCGCGGACCGCGAGCTGGCGAGCGCGATCGACAACCCGGTCGTGACGCTCGACGGCCGCGTCGAGTCGAACGGCAACTTCCATGGCGCCCCGCTCGGCTATGTGCTCGACTTCCTCGCCATCGCCGTGGCCGATCTCGCGAGCATGAGCGAGCGCCGCACCGACCGCTTCCTCGACGCGAGCCGCAACCAGGGGCTGCCGCCGTTCCTCGCCCACGACCCCGGGGTCGACTCGGGCCACATGATCGCGCAGTACACGCAAGCTGGCATCGTGAGCGAGCTCAAGCGCCTCGCCGTGCCGGCGAGCGTCGACTCGATCCCGTCGAGTGCGATGCAGGAGGATCACGTGGCGATGGGCTGGTCGGCTGCGCGCAAGCTGCGGCGCGCGATCGACGGGCTCACGCGCGTGGTCGCGATCGAGCTGCTCACGGCCGCGCGGGGCCTCGACCTGCGGTGTGCCGCGCTCGGCGTGGCGCCCGCCCCCGCGACCGCCGCGGTCGTCACGGCCCTGCGCGAGCACGTTGACGGCCCCGGCCCCGACCGCTACCTCGCCCCCGAGATCGAGCATGCTGTGCGGCTCACGCGCGACGGCACGCTGCTGGCTGCCGCCCGCGCGGTCACCGAGATCCGCTAGACCCACCGACAGGAGACGACGATGACGCTCACCGACGGCACACGCACGGCCGCAGCATCCGGAGCCCGACCCGTTCGCGCCCACCGCGGAACCCAGCTGCACACGCTCGGCTGGCAGCAAGAAGGCGCCCTGCGCATGCTGCAAAACAACCTCGACCCCGAGGTCGCCGAGCACCCCGACGAGCTCGTCGTCTACGGCGGCACGGGCAAGGCCGCGCGCGACTGGGCGAGCTTCGACGCGCTGACCCGCACGCTCGCCACCCTCAAGGGCGACGAGACGATGCTCGTGCAGTCGGGCCGCCCCGTCGGCGTCATGCAGACGCACGAGTGGGCGCCGCGCGTGCTCATCGCCAACTCGAACCTCGTGGGCGACTGGGCGAACTGGGACGAGTTCCGGCGCCTCGAGGCGCTCGGCCTCACGATGTACGGCCAGATGACGGCCGGCTCGTGGATCTACATCGGCACGCAGGGCATCCTGCAGGGCACCTTCGAGACCTTCGCGGCGGTTGCGACGCAGAAGTTCGGGGGAACCCTCGCCGGCACCATCACGCTCACGGGCGGCCTCGGCGGCATGGGCGGCGCGCAGCCGCTCGCCGTCACGATGAACGACGGCGTCGCGATCTGCGTCGACGTGGACCCGAGCCGCATTGCACGCCGTCTCGAGCACCGGTACCTCGACGTGGCCGCTGACTCGCTCGAGCACGCGCTCGAACTCGCGGTGCAGGCACGGGATGTCCGGCTCGGGCTCTCGATCGGCGTGCTCGGCAACGCGGCCGAGGTGTTCCCGCGCCTGCTCGCCATGGGCGCGCCGATCGACATCGTCACCGACCAGACGAGCGCGCACGATCCGCTCGCCTACTTGCCCGTCGAGCACACGATGGACGACTGGCACGCGGCCCGCGAGCGCGACCCGATCGGTTTCGCGGCCGCGGCCCGGGCATCGATGGCGCTGCAGGTCGAGGCCATGGTCGGGTTTCAGCGGGCGGGCGCCGAGGTGTTCGACTACGGCAACAACATCCGCACCGAGGCTCGCGCGGCGGGCTATGCCGACGCGTTCTCCTTCCCCGGGTTCGTGCCCGCCTACATCCGCCCACTCTTCGCGCAGGGCAAGGGCCCGTTCCGCTGGGCGGCGCTGAGCGGCGACCCCGCCGACATCGCGGCGACCGACCGCGCGGTGCTCGAGATGTTCCCCGAGAACGAGAGCCTGCAGCGCTGGATCCCGATGGCGCAGCAGCGCGTGCACTACCAGGGGCTGCCGGCGCGCATCTGCTGGCTCGGCTACGGCGAGCGCGACAAGGCCGGCGAGCGCTTCAACGACATGGTGGCGAGCGGCGAGCTCAGCGCCCCCGTCGCGATCGGCCGCGACCACCTCGACTCAGGGTCGGTCGCGAGCCCCTACCGCGAGACCGAGGCCATGAAAGACGGCAGCGACGCGATCGCCGACTGGCCGCTGCTCAATGCGCTCGTCAACACCGCGAGCGGCGCGACGTGGGTGTCGATCCACCACGGCGGGGGAGTCGGCATCGGCCGCTCGATCCACGCCGGCCAGGTCGTCGTCGCCGACGGCACGGCGCTCGCCGGTCAGAAGGTGCAGCGCGTGCTGACCAACGACCCCGGCATGGGCGTCATCCGCCACATCGACGCGGGCTACACCGAAGGTGAGCACATCGTCGACGACCTCGGCGTGCGCATCCCGATGCGCGAGCAGGGCTGACCGTGGCCGCCCAGAGCGTGCTGAGCCACGACCCGCTCTGGCCGCGGGCCGGCGACTGGCCGACCTGGGCGCCGGGGTCGCGCGCCGACGCGGTGCTCGTAGGCATCCCGACCTGGCGCACGTCGCTCTCCCCGGGGCAGGCCCACACGACGCCCGCCGCGATTCGGGATGCTCTCCGGTACTACTCCGCCGACGCCCTCCTGCGCATTCCGAGCGTCGATCGGTCACTCGTTGCGGACGAGTCGGCGGCTGATCGCAACGAGCGACCGATAGACGGTCAACATGCACGACTGGTCGTGCTCGACGCGGGCGATGTGCTCGAGCCCGACGGCACGGGTGAAGCGGCCGCGACCGCGCGCGTCGCCGAGCTCGCCGCCACCGCATCCCTCGTGATCGTGCTCGGCGGTGACAACGCGGCGACCGTCCCAGCGGCGCTCGGCGCGTGGGGCGACCGCGTCGCAACGGCCGGTCTCGTCACGCTGGATGCCCACCACGACCTGCGCGATGGCATCAGCAACGGCTCGCCGGTGCGCCGGCTGCTCGAGGCCGGGCTCGCGGGGGCCCGCGTCAGCCAGCTCGGCATCGAGCCGCTCGCGAACTCGCGAACCTATGCCGCTCGCGCCGCCGAGCACGGCATGACCGTCGTCACCCGCGCCGACCTGCTGCGCACCCCGATCGACGTCGCGATGAGCGCGGCCCTCGACCGCGCGGCGGCGGCCGGCGGACCGGTGCACGTCGATCTCGACCTCGACGTGTGCGACCGCAGCGTCGCGCCGGGCTGCCCCGCGAGCGTGCCCGGCGGCCTGAGCGCGATCGAGCTGCGCACGGCGGCGCGACTCGCGGGAGCGCATCCCGCCGTCACGAGCCTCGACCTGACCGAGCTCGACGCGATGCGCGACTCGGCGGACCAGCGCACCGTGCGCCTCGCCGCGCTGTGCGTGCTCGAGGCGCTCGCGGGGCTCGCAAGCCGAGCGCCGGAGGGACACGCATGAGCGTCGTCATCGAGAACATCGGGCAACTCGTCACGTTCGACCCGACCGAGCCCGATCGGCCGGTGCGCTCCGGCGCCGCGCTCGTCATCGCCGAGGGCCGTGTCGCGTGGGTGGGGGACACCGCCGAGGCCCCGGCCGCCGACACCCGCATCGACGCCGAGGGCGCGGCGGTCATCCCGGGATTCGTCGACAGCCACAGCCACCTCGTCTTCGCGGGCGACCGCGTCGACGAGTTCGAGGCCCGCATGGCCGGGCGGCCGTACACGGCGGGCGGCATCCGCACGACGGTCGCCGCGACCCGGGCCGCGAGTGACGACGCGCTGCGGGATCGCCTGCGGCACCTCGTCGCCCAGGCGCGCGCGCAGGGCACGACGACGCTCGAGATCAAGAGCGGCTACGGCCTCACGGTCGCCGATGAGGAGCGCGCCCTGCGCCTCGCGCGCGAGGTCACCGACGAGACGACCTTCCTCGGGGCGCACGTTGTGCCCGCCGAGTTCGCGCACGACCGCGCGGCCTACGTCGACCTCGTGTGCGGTGCGATGCTCGCTGCGTGCGCCCCGCACGCCCGCTTCATCGACGTCTTCATCGACTCGGGCGCCTTCACGGTCGACGAGGCGCGGCGCATCCTTCTGGCGGGGCGGGATGCGGGGCTCGGGCTGCGCGTGCACGCCGGCCAGCTCGAGGCCGACGGCGGAGTCGCCCTCGCCGTCGAGCTCGGCGCCGCGAGCGTCGACCACTGCACGTTCCTCACGGACGACGATGTCGACCTGCTCGCGGCGAGCGCCCGCGACGGAGCCGGGACCGTCGCGACGCTGCTGCCGCTCGTCGACTTCTCGACGAAGCAGCCGTATCCGGATGCCCGGCGCCTGATCGCCGCGGGCGTCGCACTCGCGATCGCCTCCGACTGCAACCCGGGCTCGAACTTCTCGAGCAGCATGCCGCTCGCCGTCGCGCTCGCGGTGCGCGAGCTCGGCATGACTCCGCTCGAGGCGCTCGCCGCCGCGACCCGCGGGGGCGCGCGGGCCCTGCGCCGCCCCGATGTCGGGCACCTGGGGGTGGGCGCGCGGGGCGATGCGGTCATCCTGGATGCCCCCGACTACCGGCATCTCGCCTCCCGGCCGGGCGTGCCGCTCGTGCGGCAGGTGCTCGTCGCCGGCGAGGCGACGCAGTAGGCTCGCGGCACCGCTCCAGCGCTCCACCGCGCCCCTGCCCCGCCCGCAGAAAGGTCGATGATGACCCGTCGCATCGTGCTCGAGATCGTGCTCATCATCGGCATCACGATCGCTCTCGCGTGGCTCGCGCTGGGGGCCTTCGCGCTCACCGACTCGGCCGACCCGATCGGCACGCTCGTCGATCAGACGCCGCGCGTGCTCTTCGGACTACTCGGCATCGCGCTCGCCCTCTGGACGGTGCTCGTCATCATCGGGGCGATCGTGCAGCGGCGGCGCCGCGTCGGCTGGCGCATCGCCACGCACGTCGTCTCGCTCATCGCGGCGCTGGTCGTCAACATCGGGCTGCTGGCCGTGCTCACGGTCGCGACGGGCGGCGGGCAGGACGGCGGCTGGGAGATGCTCGTCGTCGCGATCGCCCTCGGTGCAGGCGGTCTGCTCCTCGTGGCCGGTACCGTCTCGGTGGTGGTCGTCGAACTGCTGATCCTCCGGCCGAAACGGCCCGCGGAGCCCGCGTCGGCCTCCGTTTCAGAGCCTGCGTAGACGAGTTTCGGGGTTCTCCGGCGTGTCGCGGCCCGCGCGACACGCCCGGGTTGCACGGGGTTGTGGCGTGTGGCAGACTCTTCTAGTTCCACACGCCGTGCTTTCGCGCGGCTCACTGCCAGGCAGTGCATAGGACGAGCGCCGCATCGAGTGATCGATCGCGAGTCGCGATGAGCCTAGGCCGCAGGCAGCAGAACACAGCTTGAACCGACAACCACCGGCACGAGGTTTCCTTGTGCCTGCGCGTGCGCGTCGCCTTGAGAAGGCGACACGCCCGAGCGCGGGGGTCGGTGGCATGCGGTCGTGCACTGAGTAATCACGTGCGGTCGTTTGACAGAAGAACAGTGGTGCGACAGCGATTGCGCTCCGCGTGAGGTGCGCCCTGATGGGTGCATCACGTCCAAGAAGGAAGAGAGTTGAGCATGGCGGGACAGAAGATCCGCATCCGACTTAAGTCGTACGACCACGCAGGTCTCGACGCATCGGCGCGCAAGATCGTCGACACGGTCACCCGTGCCGGCGCCACGGTCGTGGGCCCCGTGCCGCTGCCGACGGAGAAGAACGTCATCGCCGTCATCCGGTCGCCCCACAAGTACAAGGACAGCCGCGAGCACTTCGAGAAGCGCACGCACAAGCGTCTCATCGACATCATCGATCCGACGCCGAAGGCGGTCGACTCGCTCATGCGCCTCGACCTGCCCGCCGACGTCAACATCGAGATCAAGCTCTAAGGAACCCGGACATGTCTGCAACCAAGACGACCAAGGGTCTGCTGGGCACGAAGCTCGGCATGACGCAGGTGTGGGACGAGAACAACAAGCTCGTTCCCGTCACCGTGGTGGAGATCGCCCCCAACGTGGTGACGCAGGTGCGCACCCCTGAGGTCGACGGCTACGCCGCCGTCCAGATCGCCTACGGCGCCATCGACCCGCGCAAGGTCACCAAGCCGCTCAGCGGCCACTTCGAGAAGGCCGGCTCGACGCCGCGCCGCCACCTCACCGAGGTGCGCACGGCCGACGCTGCCGAGTACACGCCCGGCCAGCTGCTCGCCGTCGACATTTTCGAGGCCGGCCAGCTGGTCGACGTCGTCGGCACGAGCAAGGGCAAGGGCTTCGCCGGTGTCATGAAGCGCCACAACTTCAAGGGCGTCTCGGCCTCGCACGGTTCGCACCGCAACCACCGCAAGCCCGGCTCGATCGGCGCCTCCTCGACCCCCAGCCGTGTCTTCAAGGGCATGCGCATGGCGGGCCGCATGGGTGGCGACCGCGTGACCGTCATGAACCTCACGGTTCACTCCGTCGACCTCGAGAAGGGTCTGCTGCTCGTCAAGGGCGCGGTTCCCGGTGCTCGCGGCCGTCTCGTTTTCGTCCGCAACGCCGTGAAGGGAGCGTAATCGCCATGGCTACCTCGCTCGACGTGATCGACGCCGCCGGCAAGAAGACCGGTTCGGTCGACCTGCCCGCCGCCGTCTTCGACGTTCAGACCAACGTTCCGCTGCTGCACCAGGTCGTCGTGGCCCAGCTCGCAGCCGCCCGCCAGGGTACTCACTCGACCAAGGGTCGCGGCGAGGTCTCGGGCTCGGGCGTCAAGCCCTTCAAGCAGAAGGGCACCGGTCGCAGCCGTCAGGGCTCCGTCCGCGCCCCCGAGCACCGCGGCGGTGGCATCGTGCACGGCCCGACGCCCCGCAACTACGCGCAGCGCACCCCCAAGAAGATGATCGCCGCCGCCCTCCTGGGCGCGCTCAGCGACCGCGCCCGGGGCGAGCGCCTGCACATCGTCGAGGGCTTCGGCTCCGACGTGCCCTCGACGAAGGCCGCAGCCGCCGTGCTTGCTCAGCTCACGACGGGCCGCAAGGTCCTCGTCGTGATCGAGCGCGGTGACGAGGTCAACCTCAAGAGCGTGCGCAACCTCAAGAACCTGCACGTGATCAGCCCCGACCAGCTCAACGCGTACGACGTGCTGGTGAGCGACGACATCGTGTTCACGAAGGCCGCGTACGAGACCTTCGTCAGCTCGAAGACGAACAAGGAAGAGGTCGGCGCATGAGCATCCACGCAGTCGCCCAGAACAAGGACCCGCGCGACATCATCATCGCGCCGGTCGTCAGCGAGAAGAGCTACGCGCTCATCGACGACGGCAAGTACACCTTCCTCGTCGACCCGCGCGCGAACAAGACCGAGATCAAGCTCGCCATCGAGAAGATCTTCAACGTCAAGGTCGCCTCGATCAACACGCTCAACCGCACGGGCAAGACCCGCCGCACCCGCTTCGGCACCGGCAAGCGCAAAGACACCAAGCGCGCCATCGTGACCCTGAAGTCGGGCTCCATCGACATCTTCACGGCCGTCGGCTAGGCGCGAAAAGGACAACGACAATGGCTATTCGCAAGTACAAGCCCACGACTCCGGGTCGTCGCGGCTCGTCGGTCTCCGACTTCACGGAGATCACGCGCTCGACCCCCGAGAAGTCGCTGCTCAAGCCGCTGCCCAAGACCGGTGGCCGCAACAACTCGGGTCGCATCACCACCCGCCACATCGGCGGTGGCCACAAGCGCCAGTACCGCGTCATCGACTTCCGTCGCAATGACAAGGACGGCGTGAACGCCAAGGTCGCGCACATCGAGTACGACCCCAACCGCACCGCGCGCATTGCGCTGCTGCACTTCGTCGACGGCACCAAGCGCTACATCCTGGCGCCCAACAAGCTGTCGCAGGGCGACATCGTCGAGTCGGGTCCCTCGGCCGACATCAAGCCCGGCAACAACCTGCCGTTGCGCAACATCCCCGTGGGTACCGTCATCCACGCCATCGAGCTCCGCCCCGGTGGCGGCGCGAAGATGGCGCGCTCGGCCGGTGCCTCGGTGCGGCTCGTCGCCAAGGACGGCCCCTACGCGCAGCTGCGTCTGCCCTCGGGCGAGATCCGCAACGTCGACGCGCGCTGCCGCGCGACCGTCGGCGAGGTCGGCAACGCCGAGCAGTCGAACATCAACTGGGGCAAGGCCGGCCGTATGCGCTGGAAGGGCGTTCGCCCGACCGTGCGCGGTGTCGCGATGAACCCGATCGACCACCCGCACGGTGGTGGCGAGGGCAAGACCAGTGGTGGTCGTCACCCGGTCAGCCCGTGGGGCCAGTCTGAAGGCCGCACGCGCGATCGCAAGAAAGCGAGCGACAAGCTCATCGTCCGCCGCCGCACCGTTGGCAAGAAGCGCTAGTAGGAGTCGACAACTATGCCTCGCAGTCTCAAGAAGGGTCCGTTCGTTGACGACCACCTGCTCCGCAAGGTGTTCGCCCAGAACGAGGCCAGCACCAAGAACGTCATCAAGACCTGGTCGCGCCGTTCGATGATCGTCCCCGCCATGCTCGGGCACACCATCGCCGTGCACGACGGCCGCAAGCACATCCCCGTGTTCGTGACCGAGACCATGGTCGGCCACAAGCTCGGCGAGTTCGCGCCGACCCGCACCTTCCGCGGCCACGAGAAGGACGACAAGAAGGGTCGTCGCCGGTAACCCGGCGGCGTGAAGAGGAGTACAGACATGGTGGAGTCGATCGCCCGCGTGCGACACATCCGCGTGACGCCTCAGAAGGCTCGTCGCGTCGTCGACCTGATCCGCGGCAAGCAGGCCCTCGAGGCCCTGGCCATCCTGAAGTTCGCGCCCCAGGGTGCGAGCGAGCCCGTCTACAAGCTCGTTGCGGCGGCCATCGCCAACGCGCGCGTCAAGGCGGATGCTGCGAACACCTTCCTCGACGAGCAGGACCTCTACGTGTCCCGCGCCTTCGTCGACGAGGGTGCGACCCTCAAGCGGTTCCAGCCGCGTGCGCAGGGTCGTGCGTTCCGCATCCTCAAGCGCACCAGCCACATCACCGTCGTGCTCGCCACGCCGGATGAGCTGGTCGCTGCGGGCTCGAGCACCGGCAAGAAGAAGGCGAGCAAGTAGTCATGGGCCAGAAAGTCAACCCGTACGGTTTCCGTCTCGGAATCACGACCGACCACGTGTCGCGCTGGTTCTCCGACAGCACCAAGCCCGGTCAGCGCTACGCCGACTATGTGGCTGAAGACGTCAAGATCCGCCGGATGCTCACCACGAGCCTCGACCGGGCCGGCGTCGCGCGCATCGAGATCGAGCGCACGCGCGACCGTGTCCGCGTCGACATCCACACGGCGCGTCCCGGCATCGTCATCGGCCGCCGTGGCGCCGAGGCCGAGCGCATCCGCGCCGACCTCGAGAAGCTCACCGCCAAGCAGATCCAGCTCAACATCCTCGAGGTCAAGAACCCCGAGGCCGAGGCCCAGCTCGTGGCCCAGGGCATCGCCGAGCAGCTGAGCGCCCGCGTGGCGTTCCGTCGCGCGATGCGCAAGGGCCTCCAGGGCGCGCAGCGCGCCGGCGCCAAGGGTGTTCGCATCCAGGTGTCGGGTCGTCTCGGCGGCGCCGAGATGAGCCGGTCGGAGTTCTACCGCGAAGGCCGTGTGCCCCTGCACACCCTGCGCGCGAACATCGACTACGGCTTCTACGAGGCCAAGACCACCTTCGGCCGCATCGGCGTGAAGGTCTGGATCTACAAGGGCGACATCACCAACAAGGAACTCGCTCGCGAGCAGGCGACTCAGAAGTCGTCGCGCCCCGAGCGTCGTGACTCGGACCGCGGTCCTCGTCGTGACGGCGGCCGTCCGGCCACCGCTGCGGCTCCCGTCGCGGCCGGAGCGGAAGGCTAGGAACAATGCTGATTCCCCGCAAGGTCAAGTACCGCAAGCAGCACCACCCCAAGCGGAGTGGGCACGCGACCGGTGGCACCGAGGTCACGTTCGGTGAGTTCGGCATCCAGGCCCTCACGCCTGCGTACGTCACGAACCGGCAGATCGAGTCCGCCCGTATCGCCATGACGCGCCACATCAAGCGCGGTGGCAAGGTGTGGATCAACATCTACCCCGACCGTCCGCTCACCAAGAAGCCCGCTGAGACCCGCATGGGTTCCGGTAAGGGCTCGCCCGAGTGGTGGGTCGCCAACGTCAAGCCGGGTCGCGTCCTCTTCGAGGTCGCCGGTGTCAACGAGCAGCTCGCTCGTGAGGCCATGACCCGTGCCATCCACAAGCTGCCCCTCAAGGCACGCATCATCAAGCGCGAGGGAGGCGACGCGTAATGGCGATCGGATCCAAGGAGCTGGCACCTGCCGAGCTCGACACCTTCGAAGACGAGCGACTCGTCGACGAGCTCAAGAAGGCCAAGGAAGAGCTGTTCAACCTGCGCTTCCAGGCCGCGACCGGTCAGCTCGAGAGCCACGGCCGGCTGCGTGCGGTGAAGCGCGACATCGCGCGCATCTACACGATCATCCGCGAGCGCGAGCTCGGCTTGCGCGCGACCCCGGCCCCCCTCGAGGTGGCCGAGAAGCCCGCGAAGAAGGCCGCGAAGGCCAAGACCGAGGCTGCGGCCGAGGTCGAGGCGGCGCCCGCCGAGAAGGCTGACGCGTCGGAGAAGACTGAGGAGAAGAACTGATGGCGACGACCGAGAAGAAGGCCGCTGCCGGCCACGAGTCGGCCGCGCACGACGTTCGCGACGAGGCCGCTCGCGGGTACCGCAAGGTGCGCCGCGGCTACGTGACCAGCGACAAGATGGAGAAGACCATCGTCGTCGAGGTCGAGGACCGCGTGAAGCACCCGCTGTACGGCAAGGTCATCCGCCGTACCTCGAAGGTCAAGGCGCACGACGAGCAGAACAGCGCCGGCATCGGCGACCTCGTGCTCATCTCCGAGACCCGCCCCCTGTCCGCTACGAAGCGCTGGCGCCTCGTCGAGATCCTCGAGAAGGCCAAGTAGGCATCCGCCTGCTTGACCACTAGGAGTGAGAGAAAATGCTTCAGCAGGAATCCAGAGTCAAGGTGGCCGACAACACCGGCGCCAAGGAGCTCTTGACGATCCGCGTGCTCGGCGGCTCCGGCCGCCGCTACGCGGGCCTCGGTGACATCATCGTGGCGACCGTGAAAGACGCGATCCCCGGCGGCAACGTCAAGAAGGGCGACGTCGTCAAGGCCGTCATCGTGCGCACCGTCAAGCAGACCCGTCGTCCTGACGGCTCGTACATCAAGTTCGACGAGAACGCCGCTGTCATCCTCAAGGCTGACGGCGACCCTCGTGGAACCCGCATCTTCGGACCGGTCGGGCGCGAGCTGCGCGACAAGAAGTTCATGAAGATCGTCTCGCTCGCCCCGGAGGTGCTGTAACCATGGCCAAGATCAAGAAGGGCGACCTCGTCCAGGTGATCAGCGGCGCGACCGAAGACCGCGGCGGCGACCGCGGCAAGCAGGGTCGTGTCATCGAGGTCATCGCGGAGAAGAACCGCGTGATCGTCGAGGGCGTCAACTACGTCACCAAGCACGTGCGCGTCGGCCAGACGCAGCGCGGCACCAAGACCGGTGGCATCGAGACCCAGGAAGCGCCGATCCACATCTCGAATGTGGCCCTCGTCGACCCGAAGACCAAGAAGCCGACCCGCGTGGGTTTCCGCGAGGAGACCGTCGAGAAGAACGGCGTCAAGAAGACCGTCCGCGTGCGGTACGCCAAGAAGTCAGGTGAGAAGCTCTAATGTCAACCGAAACTGCCGCGCCGGCTGGCGCCGCCTTGGCGAACAAGGTCCAGCCGCGCCTCAAGCAGAAGTACCGTGCCGAGATCACGAAGGCGCTGACCGAGCAGTTCGGGTACACCAACCCGCACCAGGTTCCCGGTCTCGTCAAGATCGTCGTCAACACGGGTGTCGGCGAGGCCGCTCGCGACTCGAAGGTCATCGACGGGGCCATCAAGGACCTCACGGCGATCACCGGTCAGAAGCCGCAGGTCACGAAGGCCCGCAAGTCGATCGCGCAGTTCAAGCTGCGCGAGGGCATGCCGATCGGCGCGCACGTCACGCTGCGCGGCGACCGTGCCTGGGAGTTCATGGACCGCCTGATCACCCTCGCGCTGCCCCGCATCCGCGACTTCCGCGGCCTGAGCGCCACGCAGTTCGACGGCAACGGCAACTACACCTTCGGTCTCCAGGAGCAGAGCGTGTTCCACGAGATCGACCAGGACAAGATCGACCGCGTCCGCGGATTCGACATCACGGTCGTCACGACGGCGAAGACGGATGACGAGGGTCGCGCCCTGCTGCGCGCGCTCGGCTTCCCCTTCCGCTCGAGCGACACCCCCCAGTAACACTCCAACCCGGTCTTCGGACCACGATCGGCCAGGTCGGCCCCGGTGTCCCGGGAGTCGAAACCGGACGAGAACAGGAAACACTCATCATGACGATGACAGATCCGGTCGCAGACCTGCTGACCAGACTGCGCAACGCCAACTCGGCGTTCCACGACGAGGTGTCGCTGCCCAGCTCGAAGCTGAAGACGCACATCGCCGAGATCCTCAAGCGCGAGGGCTACATCGCCGACTGGGCCGTCTCCGACGCGCGCGTCGGCACGACGCTGACCCTTTCGCTCAAGTACGGCCCGAACCGCGAGCGGTCGATCGCCGGCATCAAGCGCGTCTCGAAGCCGGGTCTGCGCGTCTACGCGAAGTCCACCGAGATCCCCACCGTCCTCGGTGGCCTCGGCGTCGCGATCCTGTCGACTTCCTCCGGTCTGCTGACTGACCGCGAGGCGATGAAGAAGGGCGTGGGTGGGGAAGTCCTCGCCTACGTGTGGTAACCCGCCATGTCACGTATCGGACGCATGCCCATCGACATCCCTGGTGGTGTCGAGGTGAAGATCGACGGCCAGGCCGTCTCGGTCAAGGGCCCGAAGGGTGAGCTCTCGCTCACCGTCGCGAGCCCCATCGAGGTCGCCATCGAGGACAACCAGGTGGTCGTCACCCGTCCCGACGACGAGCGCGCCTCGCGCTCGCTGCACGGGCTCACCCGCACGCTCATCGCGAACCAGATCATCGGCGTCACCCAGGGCTACTCCAAGGGCCTCGAGGTCGTCGGCACCGGTTACCGCGTGCAGGCCAAGGGCGAGGGTGTCGAGTTCGCACTCGGCTTCTCGCACCCCGTCACCGTGAACCCGCCCGCCGGGATCACCTTCACGGTGGAGGGCAACAACAAGCTCACCGTCAGCGGCATCGACAAGCAGGCCGTCGGCGAGGTCGCGGCCAACATTCGCAAGATTCGCAAGCCCGAGCCCTACAAGGGCAAGGGTGTGCGGTACGCCGGCGAGGTTGTGCGCCGCAAGGCCGGAAAGGCTGGGAAGTAGTCATGGGTCTCGGAACCAGAGGCAAGAGCAAGACGGCGGCCAAGGGCCGTCGCCACGCGCGTCTGCGCAAGCGCATCGCGGGCACGAGCGAGCGTCCGCGTCTCGTCGTCACCCGGTCGGCGCGTCACGTCTTCGTGCAGATCGTCGACGACACCAAGGGTCACACCGTGGCCAGCGCATCGACCATGGAGGGCGACCTCCGCGGCTTCGAGGGCGACAAGACAGCCAAGGCCCGCAAGGTCGGCGAGCTGGTCGCCGAGCGCGCGAAGAAGGCCGGCGTCGAGGCGGTCGTGTTCGACCGCGGCGGCAACCGCTACGCGGGCCGCGTCGCGGCGATCGCCGATGGAGCTCGAGAGGGTGGACTGGACCTGTGAGCGAGTCTGAGACTGTGAACAACACCGAGAAGGAGCAGACCGTGGCGGCAGAGGCCCCCGTGGAGACCGCTGCGTCGTCGGAAGCGACCACTGAGCCCCGCGAGGCTCGCCGTGGCGGCCGGGAGCGCAACCCCAACCGCGACCGCGGCCAGCGCGAGACCGAGAAGAGCCCGTTCCTCGAGCGGGTCGTCACGATCAACCGCGTGTCGAAGGTCGTGAAGGGTGGTCGTCGCTTCAGCTTCACCGCCCTCGTGGTCGTCGGTGACGGCAACGGCATGGTCGGCGTCGGCTACGGCAAGGCCCGCGAGGTGCCCACGGCGATCTCGAAGGGCGTCGAGGAGGCGAAGAAGAACTTCTTCCGCGTCCCTCGCGTCGCTGCGACGATCCCGCACCCCGTGCAGGGTGAGGCCGCTGCCGGTGTCGTGCTGCTGCGCCCCGCCGCCGCGGGTACCGGTGTTATCGCCGGTGGCCCCGTGCGTGCCGTGCTCGAGTGCGCTGGCATCCACGACGTGCTGAGCAAGTCGCTCGGCTCGTCGAACACCATCAACATCGTCCACGCGACCGTGGCCGCGCTGCAGCAGCTCGAAGAGCCGCGCGCCGTCGCCGCCCGTCGTGGACTCGAGTTCGAGGATGTCGCTCCTGCGCGCCTCGTGCGCGCCGACGCCCTCGCGGCCGAGGCCGCAGCCGGAAAGGGCGGTGCCTGATGGCCGCGCAGCTGAAGGTGACCCAGATCAAGTCCGTCATCAGCGAGAAGCAGAACCAGCGCGACACCCTGCGGAGCCTGGGTCTCAAGCGCATCGGCGACGTCGTCGTGCGCGAAGACACCCCGGCCAACCGCGGCTACGTGCGCACGGTGGCTCACCTCGTGACGGTCGAGGAGATTGACTAATGGCTGAAGAGAAGAAGGACGGCGCCGCGAAGGCTCCGGCCAAGAAGACCACGACGGCGAAGCCGGCGGCTGAGAAGGCGCCCGCGAAGGCCGCTGCTGCCAAGGCTCCGGCCAAGGCCGCCGCGAAGCCTGCTGCGGAGAAGGCTCCGGCCAAGGCCGCCGCGAAGCCTGCTGCGGAGAAGGCTCCGGCGAAGGCGGCTGCGAAGCCTGCTGCGGAGAAGGCTCCGGCGAAGGCCGCTGCCAAGCCCGCCGCGGAGAAGGCTGCTGCTGAGAAGGCTCCGGCGAAGACCGCTGCCGCGAAGGCTCCCGCGAAGAAGGCCGCCTCGGCCGATGTCGCCCGTCCGCAGGTGCTCAAGGTGCACCACCTCCGTCCGGCTGCGGGCTCGAAGAAGGACCGCACCCGCGTCGGTCGTGGTGAGGGCTCGAAGGGCAAGACGGCCGGTCGTGGCACCAAGGGCACCAAGGCCCGCTACCAGGTCAAGCCCGGCTTCGAGGGCGGCAACCTCAACTCGGTGATGCGCGCGCCCAAGCTGCGCGGCTTCACGAACCCGTTCCGGGTCGAGTACCAGGTCGTCAACCTCGCCGCGCTCGCGGAGCTCTACCCGAAGGGCGGCGATGTCACCATCGCCGATCTCGTCGCGAAGGGCGCTGTGCGCAAGAACGAGAAGGTCAAGGTTCTTGGCGATGGCGACATTGCGGTTAAGCTCAATGTGACCGTCGACAAGGTCTCGCGCTCTGCCGAGCAGAAGATCGTCGCTGCCGGCGGTTCGATCCAGTAGGTGACGGGTGGCCCTCCGGGGCCACCCGCCCCTGCGGTTCCGGCCCACTCGGGCCACAGCATCCACTCGCCGCCGGGCGGGCGGATGCTCATAGTTTTTCTACGGGAGGTCTCGTGTTCAGAGCTATCGGGCGGATCTTCCGCACGCCCGACCTGCGCCGGAAGATCGGCTTCACCCTCGGTGTGGTCGCCGTCTTCCGTCTGGGATCGTTCATTCCCGCGCCGTTCGTCGACTTCCAGAACGTGCAGCTCTGCCTCGCGGGCAACCAGGGCGCCACGGGCCTGTACCAGCTGGTCAACCTCTTCAGCGGCGGCGCCCTGCTGCAGCTGTCGATCTTCGCGCTCGGCATCATGCCGTACATCACCGCGTCGATCATCACGCAGCTGCTGCGCGTCGTCATCCCGCACTTCGACACCCTCCACAAGGAGGGCCAGGCGGGCCAGGCCAAGCTCACGCAGTACACCCGCTACATGACGATCGCGCTCGCGATCCTGCAGTCGACCACCCTCATCACGGTCGCGCGCGCAGGCGCGCTCTTCCCGACGACGAGCGGGGTCCCCGAGTGCAGCCAGCTGCTCACCAACGACGCCTGGTACGCCATCCTGCTCATGGTCATCACGATGACCGCGGGCACGGGCCTCATCATGTGGTTCGGCGAGCTCGTGACCGAGCGCGGCATCGGCAACGGCATGTCGCTCCTGATCTTCGTCTCGATCGCGGCGACCTTCCCCTCGGCGCTGTGGGCCATCGCCGTCTCGCAGGGCCCGGAGATCTTCATCCTCGTGCTCCTGCTCGGCCTGCTCGTGATGGCGGCGGTCGTCTTCGTCGAGCAGTCGCAGCGACGCATCCCGGTGCAGTACGCCAAGCGCATGGTCGGGCGCCGCACCTACGGCGGCAACAACACGTACATCCCCATCAAGGTCAACATGGCCGGCGTCGTGCCCGTCATCTTCGCCTCGTCGCTGCTGTACCTGCCCGCCCTCATCGCGCAGTTCAACCAGCCTGCGGCGGGCGAGACGGCACCCGAGTGGGTCGTCTGGATCCAGAACAACCTGGTCTCGGGCGACAACCCGATCTACATGGTCGTCTACTTCCTGCTCATCGTCGGCTTCACGTACTTCTACGTCGCGATCACCTTCAACCCCGAAGAGGTCGCCGACAACATGAAGAAGTACGGCGGCTTCATCCCCGGCATCCGCGCGGGTCGCCCGACGGCCGAGTACCTCGACTACGTGCTCACGCGGGTCACGCTGCCGGGCTCGCTGTACCTCGGTCTCATCGCCCTCATCCCGCTCATCGCCTTCGCGGCGGTCGGCGCGAACCAGAACTTCCCGTTCGGCGGGGCGAGCATCCTGATCATCGTCGGCGTCGGCCTCGAGACAGTGAAGCAGATCGACGCGCAGCTGCAGCAGCGCCACTACGAGGGTCTCCTGCGATGAGCGCTCGTCTGCTGCTGATTGGTCCGCCCGGCGCGGGCAAGGGCACGCAGGCACAGCGCCTCTCTGAGGCCCTGGGTGTTCCAGCCATCTCGACCGGCGATATCTTCCGCATGCACCTGCGCAATGAGACCGAGCTGGGCCTCAAGGCGAAGGCGTTCATGGATGCGGGCGACAACGTTCCCGACAGCCTCACGAACGACCTCGTGCGCGACCGCCTCTCGCAGCCCGACGCCGCGGCCGGCTTCCTGCTCGACGGCTACCCGCGGACGACCGATCAAGTGCGTGCCCTCGACGAGTTTCTCGCCGAGCACGGCACGTCGATGGACGCCGTCGTCGAACTCGTGGCCGAGCCCGATGTGGTCGTCGAGCGCCTGAAGAAGCGCGCCCTCGACCAGGGCAGGGCCGACGACGACGAGGCGGTCGTGCGTCACCGTCTCGACGTCTACGCGCAGCAGACCGCGCCGCTCATCGGCGTGTATGCCGAGCGGGGGCTGCTCGCCAAGGTCGACGGCATCGGCGAGATCGCCGAGGTCACCGAGCGCATCGAGTCGGCGCTCGCGACGCGCGGCATCCTGTTCACCGCGTGAGCCGCACCTGTCGCGCCGCTCGGTCGGCCGACTTGCCTCGAGGCGCCACTATCACCTAAGCTCGACCTTTGGTGCTTTCGGCACGCCTTCGGCGTGTCTGCTCAGACCCCGCCGTGCAGAGGGGGTCACCGTGGCAGCACCGTGTCATCCGCACGACCGGTAGAAACCACACTTTTAGCGACGAAGAGGCAATGGCCAAAAAAGACGGTGTCATCGAGATCGAAGGCTCGGTGGTCGAAGCGCTGCCCAACGCGATGTTCCGCGTCGAGCTGACCAACGGCCACAAGGTGCTCGCCCACATCTCGGGCAAGATGCGCCAGCACTACATCCGCATCCTCCCCGAGGACCGCGTGATCGTGGAGCTGAGCCCCTACGACCTGACCCGCGGCCGCATCGTCTACCGCTACAAGTAAGCGTTTCGCCGGATAAGGAACGGCCCGGGGATCCACCCGGCGCACGAGGCCAGCGAGAGAGAAGAACATCATGAAGGTCAACCCCAGCGTCAAGCCCATCTGCGACAAGTGCAAGGTGATCCGTCGCCACGGCAACGTCATGGTCATCTGCGAGAACCCCCGGCACAAGCAACGCCAGGGCTAAGGCTCTCGAGCCTCCTCCGAACTCACAACTGAATACGCACTCCAGGCAGTACCAGAACCCGCGGATGCGGGGGACACCCCGGGCGAGAGGCCCGGGCACCGGTACTGCTCCACACCTCTCACACACCTGAAGGAGCCGTCATGGCCCGTCTTGCCGGAGTGGACATCCCGCGCGATAAGCGCGTGGAGATTGCCCTCACGTACATCTACGGAGTCGGACGCACGCGTTCGACCGAGACCCTCGCCGCCACGGGCATCGACCCGAACGTGCGCGTCAAGGATCTGACCGACGACCAGCTCGTCGCGCTGCGCGACCACATCGAGGGCGCCTACAAGGTCGAGGGCGACCTGCGTCGCGAGGTCGCTGCCGATATCCGCCGCAAGGTCGAGATCGGCTCCTACGAGGGCATCCGCCACCGCCGCGGCCTGCCCGTGCGCGGTCAGCGCACCAAGACCAACGCGCGCACCCGCAAGGGCCCGAAGCGCACCGTCGCCGGCAAGAAGAAGGCGCGCTAGTCCGGCCCCGCCGCGACCCGCGCAATCCACAGGTTTAGGAGAAGACCATGGCAGCACCCAAGTCGGCCGCGCGCAAGCCCCGCCGCAAAGAGAAGAAGAGCATCGCCGTCGGCCAGGCTCACATCAAGTCCACGTTCAACAACACGATCGTGTCGATCACCGACCCGAGCGGCGCCGTCATCAGTTGGGCCTCGTCGGGCCAGGTCGGCTTCAAGGGTTCGCGCAAGTCGACCCCCTTCGCCGCCCAGCTCGCCGCCGAGTCGGCTGCGCGTCAGGCGCAGGAGCACGGCATGAAGAAGGTCGACGTCTTCGTCAAGGGCCCGGGCTCGGGCCGCGAGACCGCGATCCGCTCGCTGCAGGCCGCCGGCCTCGAGGTTGGGTCGATCAGCGACGTGACGCCCCAGGCGCACAACGGCTGCCGCCCGCCCAAGCGTCGCCGCGTCTAATCCTTCGACCCCGTGTCGTCCGGCCCGAGCGCAGCTCGGGTCGGCGCGGGGGTCGCGGCGATGCGCTGCATCGTCCTCAGCTCCACCGCGCATAACTCAACACACTCGACGAGCCAGCCACTCGTCGCGCCACAAGTGTCATATGGCGGACACTTTGCCGAAAGGAAACACATAGTGCTCATCGCACAACGTCCCACGCTGACCGAGGAGAACGTCTCCGAGTTCCGCTCGCGCTTCATCATCGAGCCGCTCGAGCCCGGCTTCGGCTACACCCTCGGCAACTCGCTGCGCCGCACGCTGCTCTCGTCGATCCCCGGCGCCGCCGTGACGAGCATCCGCATCGACGGCGTGCTGCACGAGTTCAGCACCATCGCGGGGGTGAAGGAGGATGTCACCGAGATCATCCTCAACGTCAAGAACCTCGTGGTCTCGAGCGAGCACGACGAGCCGATCACCGCCTACCTGCGCAAGCAGGGCGCGGGCGAGGTCACCGCGGCCGACATCTCGGCCCCGGCCGGCGTCGAGATCCACAACCCTGAGCTCGTGATCGCGACGCTCAACGACAGCGCGAAGTTCGAGCTCGAGCTCACGATCGAGCGCGGTCGCGGCTACGTCAGCGCGACGCAGAACCGCAGCGAGTTCAGCGAGGCCGGCCAGATCCCCGTCGACTCGATCTACTCGCCCGTGCTCAAGGTCACCTACCGCGTCGAGGCGACGCGTGCCGGTGAGCGCACCGACTTCGACCGTCTCGTCGTCGACGTCGAGTCGAAGCCGGCCATCACGCCGCGCGACGCGATCGCGTCGGCTGGCCGCACGCTCGTCGAGCTGTTCGGTCTCGCACGCGAGCTCAACACCCAGGCCGAGGGCATCGAGATCGGCCCCGCGCCGGTCGACGCCGTGCTCTCGACCGAGCTCTCGATGCCGATCGAAGACCTCGATCTGTCGGTGCGCAGCTACAACTGCCTCAAGCGCGAGGGCATCAACACCGTGAGCGAGCTCGTGGCGCTCTCGGAGACCCAGCTCATGAACATCCGCAACTTCGGCCAGAAGTCGGTCGACGAGGTCAAGGACAAGCTCGTCGAGATGGGCCTCTCGCTCAAGGACGCGGTTCCCGGGTTCGACGGCGCTCACTTCTACGGCGGCTACGACGACGAGGAGAGCTAGGCCGCACCCGCGACCCGCTCCCCTCCCGTCACTGATACGAAAGAACACACACCATGCCTCAGCCCACGAAGGGCCCCCGCCTCGGCGGCGGTCCCGCCCACGAGCGCCTGCTGCTCGCGAACCTCGCGACGGCGCTCTTCACGCACAAGCGCATCACGACGACCGAGACCAAGGCCAAGCGCCTTCGTCCGCTCGCCGAGCGTCTCATCACCTTCGCGAAGCGCGGTGACCTGCACGCCCGTCGCCGGGTGATGACGATCATCCACGACAAGAGCGCCGTGCACGAGCTCTTCACGGAGATCGCGCCGCTCGTCGCCGAGCGCGAAGGCGGCTACACCCGCATCACGAAGGTCGGCTACCGCAAGGGCGACAACGCCCCCATGGCCGTCATCGAGCTCGTGCTCGAGCCGGTGAACCCGAAGCCGAAGAGCGCGAAGAAGTCGGCCGCCGCGGCCGCTCCGGTTGCCGCCCCGGTCGACGAGGCTGTCGCCGACGAGGTCGTCGCTGACGAGACCGTCGCCGACGAGGCCGCAGTCGAGGAGGCCACGGCCGAGACCGAGGCCGTCGAGACCGAGTCCGCCGAGGAGGCGCCCGCCGAGGCCGCCGACGAGGCTCCGGCCGAGGACGAGGCCAAGTAGCTCCGCGCCATCACGATCGCGTCACGGCCCCCGCTCCAGTGGAGCGGGGGCCGTACGCTTTCTCGCGTGACCGACGACCTCAGGCCGCTGCGCGAGCGCGTGACCGCCCCCGCGACGATCCCGATGCCCGACGGCCCCGAGGGCATCCACTGGCGCCCGCTCTCGGGTGACGACGCGGAGGCCGTGACCGACCTCGCCGAGCGCATCAGCGTGCGCGACCACCCGACCTGGAGCGAGTCGCTCGACGAGATCCGCGAGGAGCTCGGGCACTCGTGGGTCGAGCCCGGTCGCGACGGCATGCTCGCGGTCGACACCGAGGGCACGGCGGTCGCGTGGGGCCTCGTGGTCGCCCCGCCCGACCCCGAATCGCTCGTGCGGGTGATCCTGTTCGGGGGCGTCGACGCCGCGCATCGCGGCCGCGGGATCGGGCGCCGCCTGCTCGCGTGGCAGCAGGAGCGCGCCCGCGCACTGCTCGCCGACTCCGACCTCGCCCTGCCCGCGTGGGTGCTCAGCTATGCGGCCGACCGCGCGCCCGAGCACGGACGCCTGTTGCAGCGAGCGGGCTTCGAGCCGGCGCGCTACTTCACGACCCTCGAGGCCGATCTCGCCGACCCCACGCCGCCGGCTCCGCACCCGGAGGGCGTCGCGATCGTGCCGTTCGAGGCGGCCATGAGCGAACTCGTGCGCGCGGCCAAGAACGCCGCCTTCGCCGATCACTGGGGCAGCCAGCCGGCCTCGCGCGAGGGCTGGGAGTCGATGCAGGGCCTGCCGAGCTTCCGCCCCGAGCTCAGCCGCGTCGCGACGGTCGGGGACGAGGTCGTCGGCTTCGTCATCACCGAGGTGAACGAAGACGACTGGGAGCGCCAGGGATCGCGCTCGGGATACATCGGTCTCGTCGGCACCGTTCGCGCGTGGCGCGGCCGCGGCCTCGCGAGCGCACTGCTGAGCGAGGTGCTCACCGCCTACCGCGACGCGGGCCTCGAGTGCGCCGTGCTCGATGTGGACACCGAGAACCCCACGGGTGCTCTGGGCGTCTACACGCGCCTCGGCTTCGCGCCGACCGCACGCGACGTCTCGTACCGCGTCGTCTACTAGCGCGCGCTCACCGCGCTCAACGGGGCCGTTGCAGCTCGGGGTTGGCGTCGTAGTCGACCGGGTCGGGCAGGTCGACGAGGTACTGCAGCGCGCCCTCGACCGTGCGTGTGTAGATGCGCCCGCCCGCCGAGCCGGGGTGCACCTGATCACGCGCGAGCAGCTCGAGCCGGGGCGTGATCGCTGATCGCCAGTCGGCCAGCACGACCTGCCGGTAGTCCTGGGCGTAGGCGGCGAGCCGCGCGTTGACGGTCGGGATCCATCCGCGCGGCGCTTGCGCGCTCACGAGCACGAGCGCTCGGTCGGGCCCGATGATGGCCCGGATCTCTCGGAGCGTGGCCGTGTCGATCGAGCCGTTGGTGCCGAGCCCGATGACGACGTATGGCCGCAGCGCCCCCTGATCGGCGAGTCGCTGCAAGCGCCCGGGAGCCTGGTGCATCTGCCGAGAGACCGCTGCGTCGATCGCGATGCCCGGGAACCGCGCCTGCAACTGCGGCGCTGCCGCGAGCATCACCGAGTCGCCGATCGCAACGATCTGATCCCCCGAGGGCAAGGGCGCACCGCCGGGCTCGGCGGGCGCCCGATCCTGCGGGGGGATGCGCAGCGGCCCGGCGGCGGGCGCGGCATCGAGGGCGGCCTGCCCCGCCGCGATGAGGGCGGCGGCCTCGGACTGCGCGGGCGCCCGAACGACCGCGAGAGCGCTGCCCGCGATGAGTCCCGCGAGCGCGAGAACGGTGCCCCCGGCGAGTACTGCCCGGCGCGGGCGCGACCAGCCCCCCTCGCCGCGCAGCGCCGCCGCCACGAGCCCCGTGCGCACCGGCTGCTCGACGAACCGGTGGCTCAGGGCCGCGAGCACGACGGCGAAGGCGAGGGCGGCGAGGCCGAGCAGCCAGCTCGAGCCGCCGACGCGGTCGACGGCCGGCAGCGCGGCCCCGAGCAGGATGAGCACGGGCCAGTGCCAGAGGTACAGCCCGTACGACCGCTCGCCGAGCCAGCGGGGGAGCGGGGCATCCGCCCACTGCGCCGCCCGGCCGCCCGGATGCGCGAGGCATGCGATGAGCGCGCCGGTCAGCAGCGCGGCCGCGACGAGCCCGCCCCGGAACGTGGCGGCGCCGTCGATCGTGAGCACGAGGGCGAGAGCGACGAGTCCGCTCGCCGCGAGAACTGCGCCGGCATCGGCCGCCCAGGCGGGAGCGCGGTGAGCGGATGCCCGCTGCCGCAGCGGATCGACGCCGAGAGCGAGGGCGGCGCCGAGCAGCAGCCCGAAGCCGTGCGTGAGCGTCGAGAGGTACGCGGCCGAGGCGGGGGCCGGGTCGATCGCCGGGTCGCCCGCGAGCAGCGCCAGCCCGACGGCCGAGGCCGCGGCGAGCGCGAGCGGGAGGGCCACGCGCAGCCAGCGCCTCGGGATGAGAAGCAGGGCGATGATGGCGAGCGGCCAGAGTACGTAGAACTGCTCTTCGACCGCGAGCGACCAGGCGTGGCGGAACAGCTCGGGGCTCGTCTGGTCTAGGTAGCTCGACCCCTGCGCGATCGACCACCAGTTGCTGCTGAAGGTCAGCACGCCGGCGAGCTGCCAGCCGATGCCGACGAGGACGTCGCCGCCGATGAGCGCCGCGACGGCGGCGGTGAGCCCGACCATGACGATGAGCGCGGGCAGCAGCCGACGCGCGCGCCGGGCCCAGAACCGGCGCAGGGCGATGCGACCGTGCATCCGGTGCTCGGCGACGAGGAGGGCGGTGATGAGATAGCCGCTCACGACGAGGAACACGTCGACACCGACGAAGCCGCCCGGCGCGAGGCCCGGGAACAGGTGGTACGCGAGCACGAGCACGATCGCGAGCGCCCGCAGGCCGTCGAGGCCGGGAAGGCGGTCGCGGGCGACGCTGCTCGTGCTGATGGCCGACATGGTTCCTCTAGGGTCGTCCTCCCGCGCCCCTCGGTCAAACCGCGCGCCGTAGACTCAGCAGTCGTGGAGACTGTGCGCCTGCGGCTCGATCTCGCCTACGACGGGACGGCCTTCTCGGGCTGGAGTCGTCAACCCGGTCTGCGCACGGTCGAGGGCGTGCTCGATGCGGCGATCGCGACGCTGCTGCGCGACCCCGAGCTCGAGGTGCGCCTCGTCGTGGCCGGTCGCACCGACGCGGGCGTGCACGCCACCGGGCAGGTGGCGCACATCGATCTCACCGCCGAGCAGTACCGCCGCCTCGCCTCGTCGCGGCGTGCCGGATCGGTCGAGCAGTCGGTGGCGCGCCGCCTCAACGGCATCGTCGCGGCGACCGCCGCCGATGTCGTGATCGACCGGGTCTCGGTCGCGCCGGCGGGCTTCGACGCCCGGTTCTCGCCCGTCTGGCGCCGCTACGAGTACCGCATCGCCGACGCGCTCAGCCATCGCGATCCGCGCCGCCGCACGCACACGCTGTGGCACCCCTCCGAACTCGACGCGGCGGCGATGGATGCTGCTGCCGCGAGCCTCACGGGCCTGCACGACTTCGCGGCCTTCTGCAAACCGCGCGAGGGCGCCACCACCATCCGCACCCTGCTCGACTATGGGTGGACACGGGACGCCGAGGGCGTGCTCGTCGCCACCGTGCGGGCCGACGCCTTCTGCCACTCGATGGTGCGCGCGCTCGTCGGCGCGGCCGTGGCCGTGGGGCTCGGTCGGCTCGACTGCGCGAGGCTGAGCGGCATCCTCGCCGATGCCGTCAAGGCCAACGCCTTCGCGGTCGTCGCGGCGAAGGGGCTCACGCTCATGGAGGTGGGCTACCCGCCCGACGACGAGCTCGGGGCCCGCGCCGAGCTGACCCGGGCGCGCCGCGAGCCGCTCGGGAGAGCATCCGACCCCTCGGACTGAGTCGGGCCGTCGCCCGTGAATTGACCGGGCACCGCCCGGCCGGTAGGCTCGACCCTTGGTGTCCGTCGCCGACGGTCATCCGGTTGAGCCCTCCACCGCGGCGTTCGCCCTGCATCTGCAGCGCGAACTCCCCCCGGAGCGGGATTCACGAACTACTCGACACGAAAGTACGCACTGTGACGCGCACATTCAGCCCCACTCCCGCTGACGTTCAGCGCAACTGGGTCGTCATCGACGCAACCGATGTCGTCCTGGGCCGCCTCGCCAGCCACGCCGCCGTTCTCCTCCGCGGCAAGCACAAGGCCACCTTCGCCCAGCACATGGACATGGGTGACTTCGTCATCATCATCAACGCCGACAAGGTCGCTCTCACGGGCTCGAAGCTCGCGCAGAAGAAGGCCTACCGCCACTCGGGCTACCCGGGCGGCCTCACGGCCACCTCGTACTCGGAGCTGCTCGAGAAGAACCCCGAGCGCGCTGTCGAGAAGGCGATTCGCGGCATGCTGCCGAAGAACTCCCTCGGCCGCGCCCAGATGAAGAAGCTCAAGGTCTACGCGGGTGCCGAGCACCCGCACGCTGCCCAGCAGCCGACGATCTACACCCTCGACCAGGTCGCCCAGTAGCGGCCGCGAAGACGCTAAGGAACAGCATCGTGGCAGACATGACCACTAACGGCGCAGTGAACACCGAAGACATCACCCCCGAGTCGGCTCCCGAGTCGTACACGACCGAGTCGGCCGCTCCCGCCGCGTCGGCGGCGCCCCGCGCGATCCTCTCCGTCGGCGGCCAGGCCGTGGGCCGTCGCAAGCAGGCCATCGCCCGCGTGCGCATCACCCCCGGCGCCGGCACCTACAAGGTCAACGGGCGCACGCTCGAGGACTACTTCCCGAACAAGCTGCACCAGCAGCTCATCAACGACCCCTTCACGATCCTGCAGCTCGGCGGCGCCTACGACGTCACCGCGCGGATCACGGGCGGCGGCCCCTCGGGCCAGGCGGGCGCCCTGCGTCTCGCCATCGCGCGCGCGCTCAACGAGATCGACCGCGAGAACAACCGTCCCACCCTCAAGAAGGCCGGCTTCCTCACGCGCGACGCCCGCGTCATCGAGCGCAAGAAGGCCGGTCTCAAGAAGGCGCGCAAGGCCCCTCAGTACTCGAAGCGCTAGTCGTTCGAGCAGAGGACTCGCCATGGGTCGTCTCTTCGGCACGGATGGAGTCCGAGGGCTCGCCAACGGTGATCTCACCGTCGAGCTGGCCCTCGGGCTCTCCCAGGCCGCTGCCCGCGTGCTCACGACGGGTCGGCACGCGGACGAGCTGCGCGCGCAGGGCCGTCGTCCGACGGCGATCGTCGCGCGCGATCCCCGCATCTCGGGGCAGTTCCTGACCGCAGCCGTCTCGGCTGGGCTCGCGAGCTCGGGCATCGACGTGCTCGACGCCGGCGTCATCCCGACGCCCGCGGCGGCGTTCCTCGTCGGCGATATCCGCGCCGACTTCGGCGTCATGATCTCCGCCTCGCACAACCCGGCGCCCGACAACGGCATCAAGTTCTTCTCGTTCGGCGGCACCAAGCTGCCCGACGCCGTCGAAGACCGCATCGAGGCCGCGCTCGCGAGCGAGAAGCTGGCGCCGACCGGCGCGGGGGTGGGCCGCATCCGTCGCTTCGCCGACGCGGAGGACCGCTATCTGCTGCACCTGCTCGGCACCCTCGACGTCTCGCTCGCGGGACTGCACGTCGTCATCGACTGCGCGCACGGCGCCGCCGCGGGCATCTCGCCGCAGGTCTTCGCCGACGCCGGCGCGCGCGTCACGGTGATCGGCAGCGACCCCGACGGCCTCAACATCAACGAGGGCGTCGGGTCGACCCACCTCGGCCCGCTGCAGGCGGCCGTGCTCGAGCACGGCGCCGACCTCGGCATCGCCCATGACGGCGACGCCGACCGGTGCCTGGCAGTGGATGCCCAGGGCCGGGTCATCGATGGCGACCAGATCATGGCGATCCTCGCCGTCTCGCTGCAGGCCCGCGGCATGCTCGTCGACGACACGCTCGTCGCGACGGTCATGAGCAATCTGGGCCTCAAGCGCGCGATGGCCGACCACGGCATCCGTGTCATCGAGACGGGCGTGGGCGACCGGCACGTGCTCGAGGCGCTCGGCGAGCACCGCTTGAGCCTCGGCGGCGAGCAGTCGGGCCACATCATCTTCAGCGATCACGCGACGACGGGCGACGGCATCCTCACGGGCCTGCAGCTCGCGGCCGAGATGGTGCGCTCGGGCCGCACGCTCGCCGAGCTCGCCGACGTCATGACGGTGTTCCCTCAGGTGCTCATCAACGTGCGCGGCGTCGACCGCACCGCGCTCGAGGGCCACGGCATCATCGCCGCCGCGGTCGAGGCCGAGGCGGCGGCGCTGGGCGACTCGGGGCGCGTGCTGCTGCGGGCGAGCGGCACCGAGCCGATGGTGCGCGTCATGGTCGAGGCCGCCGATCAGGGCACGGCCGAGCAGGTGGCCGGGCGGCTCGCGACCCTCGTGCGCGAGCAGCTGGCGGTCTAGCGCTCGGGGACGTCGCCCCGTGTGCCGTCGAGGCCCGGGGCGACGAGCTCCACGTGCGTCATCGTCAGCATCGCGTCGTCGCGGCGCGACCACTGCACCCAGGCCTCGCTGATGGCGGTGAGCTCGTCGGGTGTGGCGTGCCCGCCGTCGATCGCACTGCGGGCGAATGCCGAGTGCAGCACCCGCTCGGCCCAGGCGCCGCCCCACCAGGCGCGATCCTCCGGTTCGCTGAACAGCCAGACGGATGCGGTGAGCGCGCTCGCCTCGAGCCCCGCCGCGACCGCCCAGGCCTTGAGGTGCCGGCCGGCGTCCGGTTCGCCGCCGTTCCCGCGGTGCACGCGCCGGTAGAGGTCGAGCCAGAGGTCGAGACCCGGCAGCAGCGGGAACCAGGTCGTGGCGCTGTAGTCGACCTCGCGTGCGGCGACGATGCCCTGCGGCCCGGCGACGCGCGCCATCTCGCGCAGCATCCCGACCGGATCGCCCACGTGCTGCAGGGTCTGGTGAGTGTGGACGATGTCGAAGGAGGCGTCGGGGAACGGCAGCGCCATCGCGTCACCGACAGCGAACTGCGCCGCGGCGCCGACCTCGGCCGCGTGCCGCCGCGCCGCATCGATGGCGTCGGTCGCGGCGTCGAGGCCGACGACCCGGCCCGGGGCGAGCCGGCCGGCGAGCTCGGCAGTGATCGTGCCGGGTCCGCAACCGACGTCGAGCAGCGAGCGGCCCGCACCGAGGCGCGGTTCGAGATAGGCCGCGGAGTTGGCGATCGTGCGCCAGCGGTGCGCGGCGAGCACGCTCGCGTGGTGGCCGTGGGTGTACGTGGCCGCCGGGGGCGACTGCTCGCGCTCGGTCATCAGATCTTGCGCAGCAGCACGGTCTCGACCGTGTGATCGCTCGCCTTGCGCAGCACGAGTGACGCCCGCGCGCGCGTCGGCAGGATGTTCTGCACGAGATTGGGCTCGTTGATCTCGCGCCAGATCTCGCGCGCTTTGAGCACGGCCTCGTCGTGGGTCAGCGCGGCGTAGCGGTGGAAGTAGCTGCGCGGATCGGCGAAGGCCCCGCGCTGGAGGGCCAGGAAGCGCTCTTCGTACCACTGCGCGATGTCGCTCGTGCGGGCATCCACGTAGATCGTGAAGTCGAAGAGGTCGCTCACGGCGAGCGAGGCACCCGGGCCGGGCGGCTGCAGCACGTTGAGACCCTCGACGATGAGGATGTCGGGCCGGCGCACGATGATCTCAGCACCGGGCACGCGGTCGTAGCTGAGGTGGCTGTACACGGGAGCGCGCACCTCGTCGGCTCCCGACTTCACGCGCGCGACGAAGCGCAGCAGCGCGCGACGGTCGTACGACTCGGGGAAGCCCTTGCGATGCAGGATGCCACGGCGCCCGAGCTCGGACGTCGGCAGCAGGAAGCCGTCGGTCGTGACGCGCTCGACGCGCGGGGTGTCGGGCCAGCGCGAGAGCAGTTCGCGCAGCAGGCGCGCGATCGTCGACTTGCCGACCGCGACCGATCCGGCGACGCCGATGACGAAGGGCGTGTGCGCGCCCGGCTCGCCGAGGAAGCTGCGGGTGGCCTGGTGCAGGTCGCGCGCCCCGACGGCGTAGAGGCTCAGCAGCCGGCTGAGCGGCACGTAGACCTCGTCGACCTCGCGCAGATCGAGGGCGTCACCGAGGCCGCGCAGCTGCACGAGCTCGGTCTCGGTGAGGGGATGCGCGGCGGAGGGTGCGAGCGCCGCCCAGCGCCGCCGATCGATCTCGTCGAACGGCGAGGTGTCGCGTGCTGCGCCCGGATCGCTCATCGGCTCCACAGTACCCCCGGGGGCGTGGGCGAGGACGCGAGCCGTAGAATGGACCCTCATGTGCGGAATCGTGGGCTACGTCGGAACCCGGGGCAGCGTAGAGGTGCTGCTGGGCGGGCTCAAGCGGCTCGAGTACCGGGGTTACGATTCCGCCGGCGTCGCCGTCGTGGGCGATGACGGCGCCCTCGCGACGCGCAAGCGCGCGGGCAAGCTCGGCATGCTCACCGATGACCTCGCGGCTGCTCCGATCGCCGACGGCCAGACCGGCATCGGCCACACGCGCTGGGCCACGCACGGCGGGCCGACCGACGGCAACGCCCACCCGCACCTGGGCGATGGCGGGCGCCTCGCCCTCATTCACAACGGCATCATCGAGAACTTCTTCGAGCTCAAGACCGAGCTGCTCGAGCGCGGGCACGCGTTCACCTCCGAGACCGACACCGAGGTCGCGGCTCTTCTTGTCGGCGACGCCTACCGCGAGTCGGGCGACCTGACGACGGCGATGCTCGCGACCGTGCAGCGGCTCGAGGGCGCCTTCACGCTCGTCGCCGTGCACGCCGATCAGCCGAACGTCGTCGTTGGCGCTCGCCGCAACTCGCCGCTCGTGGTGGGGCTGGGCGACGGCGAGAACTTCCTCGGCTCCGATGTCGCGGCTTTCGTCGAATACACGCACCGCGCGATGGAGATCGGGCAGGACCAGGTCGTCACGATCCGCCCCGACCGCGTCGAGGTCGTCGACTTCGGCGGTGCGCCCGTGACGCCCTCGACCTTCGAGGTCGACTGGGACGCCTCGGCCGCCGAGAAGGGCGGCTGGTCGAGTTTCATGGCGAAAGAGATCAGCGAAGAGCCGGAGGCCGTCGCGAAGACGATCCTCGGCCGCGTGCACGACGGACTCGTCGATCTGCCCGAGCTCGCCGCGCTCGGCGACGACGTGCTCGCCACCCTCGACCGCGTGCTCATCATCGCCTGCGGCACCGCCTACTACGCGGGCCTCGTCGGCAAGTACGCGATCGAGCAGTGGGCCCGCGTTCCCGTCGACGTCGAGCTCGCGCACGAGTTCCGTTACCGCGAGCCCGTGCTCTCGCCCCGCACGCTCGTCGTCTCGATCAGCCAGTCGGGCGAGACGATGGACACCCTGATGGCCGTGAAGTACGCGCGCGAGCAGGGCGCCCGCACGCTCTCGATCTGCAACACGCAGGGCGCGACGATCCCGCGCGAGTCCGACGCCGTCGTCTACACCCACGCGGGCCCCGAGGTCGCGGTCGCGTCGACCAAGGCATTCGTCGCCCAGATCACGGCGATCTACCTGCTCGGGCTGCAGCTCGGCCAGGTGCGGGGGGCGCTCGAGCCCGAGCGGGCGCGCGGCCTCGTCGCCGAGCTGCAGGCCGTGCCCGAGAAGCTCGCGGCCGTGCTGAACTCGGGGGAGCGCATCCGGGAGATGGCGAAGTGGATGGCCGACACGCAGTCGGTGCTGTTCCTCGGCCGGCACGTCGGCTACCCCGTCGCCCTCGAGGGGGCCCTCAAGCTCAAGGAGCTCGCCTATATTCACGCGGAGGGTTTCGCCGCGGGCGAGCTCAAGCACGGGCCGATCGCCCTGATCGAGCCTGGGCAGGTCGTCTTCGTGATCGTGCCGAGCCCGCGTGACCCGAGCTCGCTGCACGCGAAGGTCGTCTCGAACATCCAAGAGATCAGGGCCCGCGGGGCGCGCGTCATCGCCATCGCCGAAGCGGGCGACGTGGCCGTGCTGCCGCACGCCGACGAGGTCATCCGCATCCCGCTCGCCTCGCCCTTCTTCGAACCGCTGCTCGCCGTCGTGCCCCTGCACATCTTCGGCATGGAGCTCGCGGCGGCGAAGGGCCTCGACGTCGACCAGCCGCGCAACCTCGCCAAGTCGGTCACGGTCGAGTAGGCCCGGGCAGCGGGCAGCGGGCGGAGGGCACCATGGGCCGGATCGTCGGGATCGGGGTCGACGTCGTCGACCTGGCGCGCTTCGAGCGGGCCCTCAGCCGCACCCCGCGCCTGCGCGAGCGGCTCTTCGCCGAGAACGAGCGCGACCTGCCCCTGCGCTCGCTCGCGGGGCGCTTCGCCGCGAAGGAGGCGCTCATGAAGGCGCTCGGGGCGACCGACGGTGTCGGCTGGCACGACATGCGCGTGGTGCCCGACGCCGAGGGCAACCCCGATCTCGTCGTGAGCGGGCGTGCGGCCGAGATCGTGGCCGAGCGCGGCATCGGCTCGCTGCACCTCTCGATGTCGCACGACGCGGGCGTCGCGATCGCCTTCGTGGTGGCCGAGTCATGACGCGGCCGTTGCGCGAGGCGCGCATCTCGGCTGAAGCGATCGGCGCGAACACCGCCACCCTGCGACGCCTCGTGCCGACGACCCACGCCATGGCGATCGTCAAGGCCGACGGCTACGGCCACGGCGCGGTGACGGCCGCGCGCGCCGCGCTCGAGGCCGGGGCCGACCACCTCGGCGTCGCCGACCTCGACGAGGCGTTCGAGCTGCGTGCCGCGGGCATCGATGCGCCCGTGCTCGCGTGGTTGCACGACCCCGAGGCCGACTTCGCCGCCGCCGCGGAGGCCGGCATCGCGCTCGGCATCAGCTCGGGCCCCCAGCTCGCACGCGCGGCGGCGAGCGGCCACCGCGCGACCGTGCACATCAAGGTCGACACGGGGCTCTCGCGCAACGGCGTGATCGAGGCCGACTGGGGGCCGCTCGTCGAACAGCTCGCCGCCCACGTCGCGGCGGGCGAGGTCGCGCTCGGCGGCGTGTTCAGCCACCTCTCGAACACCTCGCCCGACGACGACCGCGGGCAGGTGGTCGCCTTCGAGCGGTTCCTGGATGCGGTGCGCAGCGTCGGCCTCGACCCGGGCATCCGGCATCTCGCCGCCTCGGCCGCGGCGCTCGACCATCCGGCGGCCCGCTACGACATGGTGCGGCTCGGCATCGGGCTCTACGGCATCGCCCCGGAGCGCCACCTGCGTGGCACGCTGCCGCTCGTGCCGGCGATGCAACTGAGCGCGCGTGTCGTCGGCCTCAAGCGCGTGCCCGCGGGCAGCGGGGTCTCGTACGGCTTCCTGCACCGCACGACCGCGCCGACGACGCTCGCGCTCGTGCCCCTCGGGTACGCCGACGGCGTGCCGCGCGCGGCGGTCGACGCCCCCGTGCGTATCGGCGACGGCGTGCACCGCGTCGTCGGCCGCATCGCGATGGACCAGGTCGTGGTCGACGTCGGCGATGCCCCCGTCGCGGTCGGCGACCGCGCCGTGCTGTGGGGCGACCCGGCCGAGGGCGACCCGGGCGTCGATGAGTGGGCCAACGCCGCCGGCACGATCGCCTACGAGCTCGTCACGCGGCTCGGCCGGCGTGTGCACCGAACGGGGGCATGAGCGCATGTCGGTCTCGCTGACGATCGCCGACCCCGACGCGATGGAGCGCTTAGGCGCCCTGCTCGCCGAGCAGCTCGGGGCGGGCGATGTGCTGCTGCTCACGGGAGAGCTCGGTGCGGGCAAGACGACGCTCACGCGCGGCCTCGGTGCCGCGCTCGGCGTGCGGGGTGCCGTGACGAGCCCCACGTTCGTGCTCGCGCGCACGCATCCGCGCCCGGATGCACCGCCGCTCGTGCACGTCGACGCCTACCGATTGCGCGACGCCGCCGAGCTCGATGACCTCGATCTCGACTTCGCAGGGTCGATCGTCGTCGTCGAGTGGGGCGCCGGGCTGCTCGAGCACCTGGTCGACGAGTGGCTCGCCGTGACGATCGAGCGGCCGTCGGGCGCGGGCGAGGGCACGGCCGCGACGACCGATGACGATTCCGCACCCGACCCCGACGCCGCGCCGATCGAACCGCGCACGGTCACGATCACGGGCGTCGGCGCGCGCTGGGCCGACCTAGGCTGGCTGCATGCTGCTCGCGATTGACACCTCCGCGGGCACCGCGGTCGCGGTCGTCGCCGACGACGGGCGCGTGCTGGCTGAGCGGTCCACTCCCGACACCCGGCGGCACGCCGAGATCATCGGCCCGTTCCTCGATGCCGTGCTGCATGCCGAGGGTGTCTCGGCCGCGGCGCTCACCGGGGTCGTCACGGGCATCGGCCCCGGGCCGTACACAGGTCTGCGCGTCGGCATCGCGGCGGCGCGCGCGGTCGCGTTCGCGCGCGGCATCCCGCTGCTGCCCGTGCCAAGCCACGACGCCGTCGCCCTCGCGCTCGTCGAGGGCGGCGTGGCCGCGGGGCGCTTCTCGGTGGTGACGGATGCCCGCCGCCGCGAGGTCGCCGTCACGACCTACGCGGCCGCCCTGCCCCTGCCGACGGTCGTGGCGCCCGCGCACCTCGTCGCCCGCATCGAGTGGATGCCAGAGGAGGGGGTCGCCGCCCACGAGGTCGTCGAGATCCCCGCCGCCCCGCTCGCGCACGTCGCCCTCGCGCGGCTCGCCGCGGGGCTGCCGTTCGCGGCACCCCAGCCGCTCTACCTGCGCGCGCCCGACGTGACGCTCTCGAGCCCGAAGCGGGTGAGCTGATGCAGGCCGATCAGGTGCAGCTGCGCGACGCCGACCTCGACGATCTCGACGCGATCATGGCGCTCGAGATCGCGACCTTCCCCTCCGACGCCTGGAGCCGCGAGATGATGGCCGCTGAGCTCGCCGCCCCACACACGCGCTATCTCGTGGCGCAGGTCGGCGAGGCGATCGTCGGCTACGCGGGGCTCAGCGCCCCGGTCGGCGCGACGCAGGCCGACATTCAGACCATCGCCGTCGACGGGCAGCACCGGCGGCTCGGCATCGGAGCGCTGCTCGTGGCCCGCCTGCTCGACGAGGCGCGCGTGCGTCGCGTCGACGACGTGCTGCTCGAGGTGCGCGCCGACAACCCGGACGCCCAGCGACTGTACGAACGGCACGGCTTCGCACCGATCGCCGTGCGGCCCCGCTACTACCAACCCGACGACGTCGACGCAATCGTCATGCGCTGGGAGGCGGGATCGTGAGCGCGCAGCCACTGGTCCTGGGCATCGAGACGAGCTGCGACGAGACGGGCATCGGCATCGTTCGCGGAACGACCCTGCTCGCCAACGTCATCTCGTCGTCGATGGAGGAGCACGCGCGCTTCGGGGGCGTCGTGCCCGAGGTGGCGGCGCGCGCCCACCTCGAGGCCCTCGAGCCCGCCCTGCGGCAAGCGCTCGACACGGCTGGCGTCACGCTCGACGAGCTCGACGCGATCGCCGTGACGAGCGGTCCCGGCCTGAGCGGGGCCCTCATGGTGGGTGTCGGCGCCGCGAAGGCCCTCGCCGTCGCGCTCGACAAACCCTTCTACGCCGTCAACCACCTCGTCGGCCACGTCGGCGCCGACGTGCTGCGCACCGAGGGCGAGCCGCAGATCGAGCTGCCCACGATCGCCCTGCTCGTCTCGGGCGGGCACACCTCGCTGCTGCACGTGCGCGACCTCACGAGCGACGTCGAGCTGCTCGGCGAGACGATCGACGACGCGGCGGGCGAGGCCTTCGACAAGGTCGCGCGCCTGCTCGGCCTGCCCTACCCGGGCGGTCCGCACATCGACCGTGTCGCGGCCGAGGGCGACCCCGCCGCCGTCCGGTTCCCGCGCGGGCTCACGCTGCCGAAAGACCTCGCGCGGCACCGCTACGACTTCTCGTTCTCGGGCCTCAAGACCGCGGTCGCGCGGCATGTCGAGAAGCTGCGGGATGCGGGGCTCGAGGTGCCCGTCGCCGACATCGCCGCCTCGTTCCGTGAGGCCGTCGCCGACGTGCTCACGGCGAAGGCGATCGCGGCCTGCACCGACCTCGGTGTGCCGCGCCTGCTGCTCGGAGGGGGCGTCGCCGCGAACGCGCGGGTGCGGGGCCTGGCCGCCGAGCGGGCCGCCGCGGCCGGGGTCGAGCTCCGCATCCCGCCCCTGTCGCTCTGCACCGACAACGGGGCGATGATCGCCGCGCTCGCCGCGCAGCTCATCGCCGCGGGACACGCGCCCTCGGCGCTCGACGTGAGCGCCGATTCGACCCTGCCCGTGACGCTCATCCAGGCGTGAGCGCACCGTGACGGCGCGCGTCGTGGCGCGTTGACACCCCCTCACCACACTGTCAGCATGGTCGTGCCCGTTCGGGCCGCATCGTCCACCATCCAGGAGAGCCTTCATGTCTGACGTCACCCCGCCGCCGCCCGCCCAGCCCGCTCCGACCCCGTACGCTTCCGCGCCCACCGGTGCGAAGACGAACACCCTCGCGATCGTCTCGCTCGTGCTCGCCTTCTTCATCTCGCTCGGTGCTGTGATCTGCGGGCACATCGCCCTCAGCCAGATCAAGAAGACGGGCGAGAACGGCCGCGGCCTCGCGATCGCCGGTCTCGTGCTCGGCTACCTCGGTCTCGTCGCCGGTCTGATCGGCACGATCCTCTGGATCAGCTTCTTCGCGATCGCCGCGGGCAGCGGGAGCTTCTCGTACTAGCCGCCTGAGCGGATTCGAGGCTCGCACCGAGGTGAACCCTCGGTGCGAGCCTCTATCATGTGCGGAGCACGCCCGAACCCCGAGCCGAACGGCACGATACCCATGACCGCACCCGCCACCCGCACGACCAATCGCCTCGCACCGGTCGCCCTCATCCTCGCGATCCTCGTCCCGATCGCGGGCGCCGTGCTCGGGCACATCACGCTGCGCCAGATCGCGCAGACCGGCGAGGCCGGTCGGGGGCTGGCGCTCGCCGCGACGATCATCGGCTGGGTGGGCACCGTCGCCTGGTTCGCCTTCTGGGGTGTGTTCCTCACCATGCTCGGAGCCATGGCGTTCTGACGCCGACCCTGACCACCCTGATCGACCGCACGCCGAAGGAGAGCCCCGTGGCTGATTCGACCGTTCCCCCGCCCCCGCCGCCGGCCCCCGGTCAGGGCGGGGCGGATGCTCCGCTTCCCTCCGTCGCCGCTGCGAGCGCCGCGGCCCCGAAGACGGCGCCCGCAGCCAAGAAGCCGGCCGCGGCGACGACGAAGCCTGCCGCTGCGAAGGCGCCTGCGGCAGCCAAGGCTCCTGCCGCGGCGAAGGCGCCTGCGGCTGCGAAGGCGCCTGCCGCGGCGAAGGCTCCTGCGGCTGCGAAGGCGCCTGCGGCTGCGAAGGCGCCTGCCGCAGCGAAGGCTCCGGCGGCTGCGAAGGCTCCGGCGGCTGCGAAAGCTCCTGCGGCGACGAAGGCGCCCGCTGCCGCGTCCGCCGCGGCGCCTGCTGCCGCGACCGCTGCCCTGCCGGTTCCGCCGCCGGCACCGGAGGCCGCCGAGCCCGCTCGCCCGAACCCGTACGCCCCGGCCGCAACGGCTGCCCCCGCGGCTCCGATCGTCGGCGCGCCGACCCCCTACACCGCGCTGCCGACGGCGCCCTCGTCGACGCTGAGCGTGCTCGCGCTCGTCTTCGGCATCATGGGCCTCGTGCTGTCGTTCTTCTTCTTCGGGCTGCTGCCGGCCATCGCGGGCGTCGTCCTCGGCCACCTCGCGCTCAAGCGCGAACCGCACGCGCGCGGCATGGCGATCGCGGGTCTCGCGACGGGCTACGCCGGGCTCGGCCTCGGACTGCTGTGGGTGCTGCTGATCGTCGTGTTCACGCTGCTGCCGCTGCTGTTCATCGGGGCGGTCGGCTTCGGCGGCTGACGGCTCGATCGCGCGGCGAGGGGCTCAGTCGCAGCGCTCGGCGATGAGCGCCACGCGCTCGCCCGCTGATCGCGTGAGCACGAGCACCGCCGATTCGGCGCCGCGGAGGGCGAGCTTTGGGCGCAGCGCCGCGGGATCGATGTCGACTCCGCGCTTCTTGATCTCGAGCACGCCGATGCCCCGCGACGCGAGGGCACGCTTGATCCGTGCGGTGTCGAGCGGCAGTCGTTCGAGCACGCGGAACCCGCGCGCGAAGGGGGTCGCGGTCGGCCGGTCGGCCGTGAGATAGGCGATCGTCGGGTCGAGCATCCGACCCCCCATCGAGCGCGCGAGGTCGCCGATGAGGCGCGCGCGAATGACGGAGCCGTCGGGCTCGTAGAGGTACTCGCCGAGCGGGCCGGGTTCGACATCGTCGCTGTCGGCGGCAGCGCGCAGCTCGGCGGGCGGTTCATCGCCGCGCAGCACGAGCGCCGCTCGTCCGACGCCGGGGCGGGCCAACGCGCCGCTCCACAGCACGAGCTCGACGACCTCGCCGTCGACCGAGATCCACTGCGCCTCGAAGCCCTCGGGCAGCAGCGCGCGGTCCATTCCCGGCGCGAGCTTGATGCCCCCTGGTCGCTGCCGCGCGATCGCGAGGGCCTGCGTGAGGCTCGGCGACCAGTCGTCGGGCGACGACAGGCGCGATGCCCCCTCGCGGCGCGCGGGGTCGAGCCATACCGCATCGACCGCGTCGAGAGGCTGCTCGAGCGCGTCGCCGTGCGCGACCTGCGCGGTCGGGAAGGGCACGAGGTTGTAGGCGGCGATCGCGGCCGTCGCCTCATCGCGCTCGACGGCCGTGACGCGCAGGTCGAGCGACGCCATCGCCATGGCGTCGCCGCCGATGCCGCACCCGAGGTCGGCGACGCGCGTGAGGCCCGCGGCGGCGAAGCGGCCCGCGTGCACGGCGGCGACGCGCAAGCGGCTCGCCTGCTCGAGCCCCTCCTGCGTGAAGAGCATGCGCTGCGCGAAGGGGCCGAACTTCGCCTCGGCCTTGCGCCGCAGCCGGTACTGGGTCAGCACGGCGGCGACGCGAGCGGGGGGATGCCCGGCCTTGCGCAACCGCGAGACGAGCGCCACGGCATCGCTGACCGCGCCGCTCGGCTCGAGCTCGTCGAGCAGCCGCAGCGCCTCGGGCGTCAGCAGTTCACGCAGCTCGGCCACATCCATGCCCCGATCCTCCCACCCCGCCGCCACTCGGTGTCGTTGGCACTCGGATTGCGTGAGTGCTAACCGCTTCGGTACAGTTGCTCTGGCACTCGCACGTCGAGTGTGCCAACCCCCTCATCGTCGTAAGAAAGAAGAGGTCAACCGTGTCGGTCAGCATCAAGCCGCTCGAGGATCGCATCGTCATCAAGCAGGTCGAGGCGGAGCAGACCACCGCCTCGGGTCTCGTCATCCCCGACACCGCCAAGGAGAAGCCCCAGGAGGGCGAAGTCGTCGCCGTCGGCCCCGGCCGCATCGACGACAACGGCAACCGTGTTCCGCTCGACGTCGCCGTCGGCGACCGCGTGCTGTACTCGAAGTACGGCGGCACCGAGGTGAAGTACGGCGGCGAGGAGTTCCTCGTGCTGTCGGCTCGCGACGTGCTCGCGGTGGTCGTGCGCTAGGCGCATCCTCACCCGCATCCGAACCCCCGGTCCGCCTCGCGCGGTCGGGGGTTCGTGCTGTCCGGGAGCCGCGCGGCGAGCTCCCGCGCCCGGGATACAGTGACACCGTGCCCGACTCGCGCCTGTCCTCCCGCGGTCTCGCGCTCGCGATCAGCGCCTACGGGCTCTGGGGCTTCCTGCCCCTCTACTTCCTGCTGCTCGACCCGAGCACACCCGTCGAGATCGTGGCCTGGCGCATCGTGCTCTCGCTCGTGTTCTGCGTGCTGCTGCTCGCCGTGACGCGCGCGTTCGCGCCCTTCGTCGCGCTGCTGCGCGACCGGCGCATCATGGGGCTGAGCCTGCTGGCCGGCATCCTCATCGCCATCAACTGGATCGTCTACGTCTACGGCTCGACCAACGGGTTCGTCGTCGAGGCGGCACTCGGCTACTTCATCAACCCCATCGTCTCGATCGCCCTCGGCGTCGTGTTCCTGCGCGAGCGGCTGCGCGTCGGGCAGTGGGTCGCCGTCGGCATCAGCGTGCTCGCCGTGCTCGTGCTCGCGATCGGCTACGGGCAGCCGCCGTGGATCTCGCTCGCCCTCGCGTTCTCGTTCGGCTTCTACGGCTACATCAAGAACCGCATGGGCGGGCAGGTCTCCGCCGTCGCGGGGCTCACCCTCGAGACGGCGTGGCTCGTTCCGGTCGCGATCGTCGCCCTGGTCGCGGTGCAGCTGACGAGCGGCATCACGCTCGGCACCTCGGGGCTCGGCCACGCCGTGCTGCTCTCGCTCGCGGGCATCATCACGGCGGTGCCACTGCTGCTCTTCGCGGGGGCCACGCGCCGGCTGCCGCTCAGCGTCATGGGATTCATCCAGTATTTCGCCCCCCTGCTGCAGTTCATCTTCGGGGTCGCCGTGCTGCTCGAGCCCATGCCGCTCGAGCGCTGGATCGGCTTCGCGCTCGTCTGGCTCGCGCTCGTCGTGCTCTCGGTCGAGGCCGTCGTGCAGCGTCGCCGCGCTACGCGCGAGCGCCGCGCCCTGCCGCTCGAGACCGGACCGGTCGAGACGGTCTGACCCCGCTCAGCCCAGCTCGGTGAGCGCGGCGTCGAACTCGGTGATGAACCGCTCGGCGTCGGCGCGCGAGAACGGCAGCGGCGGGCGCAGCTTGAGGGCGGCATTGTCGCGCCCCGAGGCGCTGATCAGGATGCGGCGCTCGCGCAGCGCGCCCACGAGGGTCACCGCAGCGGGGGAGTCGGGGTCGCCCGTGGCGGGGTCGACGATGTCGACCCCGAGGTAGAGCCCGCTGCCGCGCACGCCGCGCAGCCGGTCGTGGCGCGTGGCCAGCTCGTCGAGCATGCCCCGCAGCTCGGTGCCGACGACCGCGGCATGCTCGGGCAGGCGCTCCTCGTGCAGCACGTCCCACGTGGCGCGCGCCGCGGCGACCGCGACGGGCGTGCCCGCGAAGGTGTTGAAGTAGCGCACGCGCTCGCCGAAGGCCTGCATGAGCGCGCGGCGCGCGACGAGGCCGGCGACGGGCTGCCCGTTGGCCATGGGCTTGCCGATCGTCACGAGGTCGGGCTCGAGGCCGTGGCGGGGGAACCCCCAGAGGCTCGCCGCGCTGTCGCCCGAGCCGGGCCCGCCGACGCCGAGCCGTCCGAAGCCGGGCTGCACCTCGTCGGCGATCACGAGCCCGCCGGCGTCGTGCACGAGGCGCTGCACGGCGACGAGCGCCGCGCGGGTCTCGGGCGAGGGCGGGATGAAGCCGTCGCTCGCGAACGCCGTGTCGACGATGAGCGCGGCCACCCCGTGTCCGGCGGCCTGCAGCTCGGCGATCGCGGCGTGGGCATCCCGCAGCATCGCCGTGCCGTCGCCGACCGGGGGCCGCACGGTGCGCACCCAGTCGGCGAGCGAGTCGGCGCCGCCGAGTGAGGGCGAGATCGCCGCGATCTCGGTCGTCACCCCGTGGTAGGCGTTCTCGGTGACGATGACGCCGCGGTGGCCCGTCGCGTGCGTCGCGACGCGCAGGGCGAGGTCGTTGGCCTCGGACCCCGTGCACACGAGCGTGAGGGTGTCGAGCGCGGTGGGGAACGAGCCGAGCAGCAGCTCGGCGTAGTCGATGAGGCCCTCGTGCAAGTAACGCGTGTGGGTGTTGAGCAGGGCCGACTGCTCGGCGATCGCGGCCGTCACGCGAGGGTGGGCGTGGCCGACCGAAGGCACGTTGTTGTAGACGTCGAGGTACTCGTCGCCGTCGCGCGTGTAGAGCTTCGTGCCGCTGCCGCGCACGAACTCGACGGGGTGCGCGTAGAACAGGCGGTAGCCGGGCGACAGCACGGCCTCGCGCCGGTCGACGAGGGCGCGCGTGCGCTCGTCGAGGCCCGCGCGGTGCTCGGGCCGGTAGTACGTGGCGGGGCCGATCATTCGCTCGCTCCGATCGTGCTCGGGATGCTCGCGCCGAGCTCGCGCAGATCGCGGGCGATGGCGCTCAGGTTGCGGCTCGCGTACGCCGCGGCCGCCGGGTTCGCGGCGGCGATCGCCGAATTCAGGATGCCGCGCTGGGCCAGCCGCAGCAGCACCAGCTCGGGCAGCAGCGCGTGCTCCTCGTCGGTGAGCGGCTGCTCGGCCTCGTAGCCGGCGACGTAGGCGCGCGCGGCGGCCCAGGGGTCACTCGTCGCGCTGACGCGGCCGCGCGCGTACGAGGCGGCGACCGCGAGGTCGGCGACCCGTGGCGTGCGGGTCATGTCGCCGAAGTCGAGCACGCCCGTCACCGCGAAGGGCTCGGGCTGCACGAGCACGTTGTCGCCGTGCAGATCGTTGTGGGCGAGCGGTGCGGGCAGGGCGGCGGCGCGCGGCAGCACCGACCGCCCGACGCGGTCGATCACGCGCGCGGCCTCGTCGCGCAGCTCGGGCTGCGCGATGCCGTCGACGTGCGGGCCGTAGTGCTCGAGGTGCAGCAGGTTCCACGGCGTCGCCGCTCCGTGCAGTGCGGGCTCGGCATCGCCGATCGCGGCGATCGCGGCTGCGAGCCGGCCGTGCAGGTCCCCGAGCGCGCGCAGGGCGCTGAGCGGCCGCGGCGCGGCGCCGAGCGTCTCGCCCTCGAGGTGGGTCAGCACGCGCAGCAGCCGGGCGTCGCCGGCGTCGTCCTCGACGGCCACGCTGCGGGCGCCGTCGCGGGCGAGCACGATGCGCGGCACGGGCAGGCCGGGGTGCTCGCACTCGAGGGCCGCGAGCACCGTGAGCTGCCCCTCGATTGTCGCCGCCGTGTCGAGGGGGTGCGCGAACTTCGCCACGACGGTGCCGCGATCCGTCCGCACTCGGAAGGTGTCGTCGCGCTCGGTGGCGAGCCGCGCGATCGATCGCACGGCAAGACCGTGCGTGCGGCTGATGAGCTCAGTGGCTCGCACCTCGTCGATGGGCGCGAACGCGGCAGTCAGTTGCAGGGGTGACGGCGCGGGCACGTCGTCAGCCTATTCCGCTCGGAGTAGGGTGCCCGGTAACCCCTGGTCTCGAGAAGGAGCGCCCCGATGTCTCGACTCGCCCTCGTCGCCGTGGGCGTCGCCGCCGCTGTCGTGCTCGCCGGATGCGCGGCGCCGCGCCCGCTGCCGACCCCGACCCCGACCCCGAGCGAGACGGTCGGCCCGACCGGCGACGGCGTGCTGCGCATCGGCACGCTGTTCCCCATGTCGGGAGATGTCTCGTTCATCGGCCCCGCCATGGTGGCGGCGGTCGAGATCGCCGTGCGCGACATCAACGCGGCCGGCGGGGTGCTCGGCGAACCCGTCGAGGTGTTCTATCGCAACTCGGGCGCGTCCTCCGACGATCGACTCGAGACGGCCTTCGCCGAGCTCGTCGAGCGCGAGGTCGACGTCGTCATCGGCCCGGCCAGCTCGGCGCTCGCCGAGCGCCTCATCCCGCTCGCCGAGGCGGCCGACGTCACCGTCATCTCACCCGCCGCCACCTACCCGACGGTGCGCTCGGCCGCGCCGCAGGGCGTGTTCTTCCGCACGATCCCGGCCTATGACCAGCAGGCCACCGCGATCGTGCGGGCCGTTGCCGATGACGGCGGGCAGTCGGTCGCGCTCATCACGACGGGGGATGCGCTGGGCTTCTCGTTCGAGCTCGCCGTGCGGGCGGCTCTCGAGCAGGAGGGCATGCGGCTCTCGTCGATCGAGCAGCTCGACGCGGCCACGAACGTCGACCGGCTCGCGTTCAGCGTGACGGGCGGCGAGCCCGATGCGGTCATCCTGGCGACGGGAACGCCGCTCGCCGAGCAGAACGCCGCCGTGCTCGCGGCGCTCATCGAGCGGGGCGCCGCCCCCGAGCAGCTGTGGCTCACGGCGCAGAACCTCGCCGACTACTCCGAGTCGGTCGAGGCCGGGCTGCTCGAGGGCGTCTCGGGTGTGCTCGAGGGCGCCGACGCGAGCGAGCAGTTCATCACGCGGCTGCGGCAGTCCGACCCCTTCCTGCGCACCTACCGCTACGCCCCCGAGACCTACGACGCGGTCGTGCTCGCGGCCCTCGCGGCCGTGCTGGCCGAGGACGACGGCGGTTGCTCGATCGCCCGCACCCTCACGGCGGCGGCCGGCGACGGCATTCCGTGCGCGAGCTTCGGCGAGTGCATCGAGGTGCTGTCGACCGAGCCGGCGATCGACTACGAGGGCCTCTCCGGTCCGCTCACGCTCGACGAGGCCGGCGACGTCGTGGAGGGCGACCTCGGGCTCTACCGCTACACGGCCGAGAACGTCGCCGAGCGCGTCGGGGTCCTCCCGATCGTCGCGCGCTGACGACGGAATCCGTCGCTCTCACCCGCGCGAGACGAAAGAATTCGTCGGAAATATCCCGTCCGACCTCCATTTCGTGGTGTTACAGGGATGTAACCCGAATGTGTTGTGAATGAAGTCTGATCACCGTACGGTGACTAAGCGGCCACCTTTGTGGTTCCGCATCCTGAACACATTCGAAACCCAAGGAGCAACATGGGCGTTTTCACCACGGCTTCGAGCCGTCGCTCGCGTTCTCTCACGTCGGTCCTGAGCGGCATTGCCGTTCTGGGCGCCAGCGCGCTCGTCCTGAGCGCCTGCGCACCGACCGAGAGCGCGGAGCCGAACGGTCCTGCAGAAGACCTCACCCTCAAGATCGGCACCATCCTGCCCCAGAGTGGTGCCCTGGCATTCCTCGGCCCGCCCGAGGAGGCGGGTGTTGCTCTCGCTGTGCAGGAGATCAACGAGGCCGACCTCGGCATCACCGTCGAGGCCGTCTACCGCGACTCGGGTGACACCACGACCGACACCGCCACCGTCTCGGTGACCGACCTCCTCTCGCAGGATGTCTCGGCCATCGTCGGCGCCGCGTCGTCGGGCGTCTCGTTCACCGTGATCGACCAGATCGTGGCCGCCGGCGTCGTGCAGTTCTCGCCCGCGAACACGTCGCCCGACTTCACGACGTACGACGACGACAACCTCTACTGGCGCACCGCCCCCAGCGACCTGCTGCAGGGCGAGGTGCTCGGCAACCTGATCGCTGAGGATGGCGCTGCCACGCTCGGCCTGCTCGTGCTCAACGACGCCTACGGCACCGGCCTCGCCGGCGCGCTCGCGGCGACGTTCGAGGCCGCGGGTGGCGAGGTCGTCGCCGAGGAGCTGTTCAACGAGGGTGACACGAGCTTCGACGCTCAGGTCTCCGCGCTGACCGCAGCCGCTCCCGACGCGATCGCCGTCATCACGTTCGACCAGGCCAAGGTCGTCGTCCCCGCTCTCGTGGGCGCGGGCTACCCCGGCAGCCAGCTGTACTTCGTCGATGGCAACCTCGCCGACTACAGCGCTGACTTCGAGCCGGGCCTCGTCGAGGGCGCCAAGGGCACCCTCCCGGGTCTCGACATCGCGACCCTGGGCAACTTCCAGGAGCGCCTGCTCGAGGTCGACCCCGACCTGACCGAGTTCAGCTACGCGGCCGAGTCGTACGACGCCGTCATCCTGCTCGCGCTCGCCGCTCTCGCGGCCGGCTCGACCGAGGGTGCCGACATCGCGGCCAAGCTGCAGGAGGTCTCCGGTGGTTCGGGCGATGGCGAGAAGGCGACCGACTTCGCGTCGGCTGCTGCCATCATCCTCGACGGTGGAGTCGTCGACTACGACGGCGTCAGCGGCCCGGTCACGTTCGACGAGAACGGCGACCCGACCGAGGCGACCATCGGCGTGTACCAGTACGGTGCCGACAACACCTTCAGCCGCATCAACTAGTTCCGACTAGCGCGACTGGGAAGGGCCCTGACTTCGGTCGGGGCCCTTCTTCGTGCGCCGACAGCGCGGGCATCGCATCCGGAGCCGTCGACGACCGTGAGCGGTCGGCGCGACAGGCCACCGTGAGCGACCGGCGCGACAGGCCACCGTGAGCGACCGGCGCGACAGGCCACCGTGAGCGTCCAGCGCGACGGGCGACCGACGACAAGGGCCCCACCGAGCGCGAACGCTCTGCGGGGCCCTGTGCGGCCGTCTGGCGGCCTAATCCTGCCCGAGCGTGCCCAGGTAGAGACCGATGACCTTGGGGTCGTTCAGCAGCTCGCGGCCCGTGCCGGTGTAGGCGTCGGTGCCCTGGTCGAGCACATAGCCGCGGTCGCAGATCTGCAGGCAGCGGCGAGCGTTCTGCTCGACCATGATGGTCGTCACGCCGGCCTTGTTGATCTCCTTCACGCGCAGGAACGCTTCGTCCTGCCGCACGGGCGAGAGCCCTGCGCTCGGCTCGTCGAGCAGGATCACCTCGGGGCTCATCATGAGCGCGCGGCTCATCGCCACCATCTGACGCTCGCCGCCCGAGAGCGAGCCTGCCCGCTGGCCGAGGCGCTTGCCGAGCTCGGGGAAGATGCTGACCACGAAGGCGAGCCGGTGGTCGAGCTCCTTCGGCTTCTGGAAGAGCCCCATCTCGAGGTTCTCCTGAATCGTGAGCGTGGGGAACACGTTGTTCGTCTGCGGAACGAAGCCCACGCCCTTGGCCACGAGCTTGTTGGCCTTGAGGTTCGTGATGTCGTCGCCGTAGAGCGAGATCGTGCCCTCGCGCACCTTCACCAGGCCGAAGATCGCCTTCAGGAGCGTCGACTTGCCGGCGCCGTTCGGGCCGATGATGCCGATGAGCTCGCCGTCGTAGGCGGTGAGCGAGCACTCGTTGAGGATGTTGATGCCGGGCAGGTAGCCCGCGGTGACGGTGTCGACGTTCACGACCACCTTGCGGGTGTCGGTCACGGCGTCAGTGCTTTGCGTCGTCGGCGTCGTCATCGGCCAGCTCCTTGATCGCGGTCATGACCCCGGTGTCGAGGTCGCCCAGGTCTTCGTCGTGGTGCGAGCCGAGGTAGGCGTCGATCACCGCGGGGTTCGCCATGACCTCGTGCGGGTCGCCCTCCGCCACGACGCGGCCCTCGGCCATCACGACGACCCAGTCGGCGATGTGGCGCACCATGTGCATGTCGTGCTCGACGAACAGCACCGTCATGCCCTCGGTCTTGAGGTTGAGGATGTGGTCGAGCAGCGACTGCGTGAGCGCCGGGTTGACGCCGGCCATCGGCTCGTCGAGCATGACGAGCGAGGGCTGGCTCATGAGGGCCCGCGCCATCTCGAGCAGCTTGCGCTGCCCACCCGAGAGGCTCGCGGCGTAGTCGTCTTTCTTCGCGTCGAGCTTGAAGCGCGTCAGCAGATCGATCGCGCGCGCCTCGATCTCGGCCTCCTGCTTGCGCCAGAACCACGGGAAGAGCGCGCGGGCGAGGCTCTCGCCGCTCTGGCCCTTCGCGCCGAGCTTCATGTTGTCGAGCACGGTCAGCAGGCTGAGCGCCTTCGTGAGCTGGAAGGTGCGCACCTGGCCTCTACGGGCCACCTTGAAGGCGGGGATGCCCGAGATGCCCTGGCCGTCGAACGTCCACTCGCCCGTGTCGGGCTTGTCGAAGCCCGTCAGCAGGTTGAAGAGCGTCGTCTTGCCCGCGCCGTTCGGACCGATGAGGGCCGTGATGGCACCGCGGGGAATCTCGAGGTGGTCGACCTGCACGGCCGTGAGACCGCCGAAGGTGCGCGTGATGTTGTCGGCCACGATGATCGGGTCGACCTTCTTCACGCCGGGGGCCGGCTCGCCGATGTGCAGGCCGGTCGACTTGATGGGGGCGCCCTGGGCGCCGGCGCTACTTGACAAAGGCCAGCTCCTTCTTGTTGCCGAAGATTCCTTGTGGTCGATAGATGACGATCAGCATGATCGCGACCCCCACCAGGATGAAGCGAAGCTGACCAGCCTGGACGTTCGACAGGAACGGCAGCCAGCCGACCTCGACCGCACGAGCGATGAAGCCCGAGAAGAACGAGAGCAGCACCCAGAAGATGACCGAGCCGATGATCGGCCCGAACACGGTCGCGGCGCCGCCGAGCAGCAGGATCGCGTAGATGAAGAACGTCAGCGAGGTCTGATAGTTCGAGGGGACGACCGCGCGGGGCAGGATGAAGATCATGCCAGCGAGAGCACCGAAGACGCCGCCGATGATGAGCGACTGCATCTTGTAGAAGTACACGTTCTTGCCGAGCGCGCGCACCGCATCCTCGTCTTCGCGGATGCCCTTGATCACGCGGCCCCACGGGCTCTTGAACAGGCGCCACGTGATGAAGGCCGCGAGTGCCACGAGGCTCCACCCGAAGATGCGCACCCACCAGTCGTACTCGTTGTAGACCCAGGGGCCGAAGCCGTAGGTGCCCGGCGGGATGGGGTTGAGGGCCTCGAAGCCGCCCTTGTAGCCCTGCAGGCCGTTCGCCGAACCGGTGACGGGCTCGAAGGTGTTCGTCGTGAACAGCAGGCGCACGATCTCGGCCGCCGCGATCGTCACGATGGCCAGATAGTCAGCGCGCAATCGCAGGGTCGGAATACCGAGGATGAGCGCGAAGACGATCGAGGCCACGACGCCCGTGAGGATCGCCGCCCACACCGGCCAGCCGAAGGTCAGGGTCGCGATGGCGAAGCCGTAGGCGCCGAGCATCATGAAGCCCGCCTGGCCGAAGTTCAGCAGGCCCGTGAAGCCGAAGTGGATCGCGAGGCCGAGAGCGGCGAGGGCGTAGGCCGCCGTCGTCGGGGAGATGATCTCCTGCGCGGCGTTGGAGATGATTTGAAGCCAGTCGATCATGGTCAGCCCCTAGCCGATTCGTTCTTTGCGTCCGAGGATGCCCTGAGGCCGCACGAGCAGCACCAGGATGAGGATCACCAGCGCCCCGACGTACTTCATGTCGGAGGGGATGATGAGCGTCGAGAGCTCGACGAAGAGCCCGACGATGAGGGCGCCGACGAGGGCGCCGAAGGCCGTGCCGAGACCACCGAGCGTCACCGCTGCGAAGGTCAAGAGCAGGATCTGGAAGCCCATGTCCCAGCTGACTCCGGGGCGGAAGTACGCCCACAGGATGCCCGAGAGGCCCGCGAGGCCGCCCGCCATGACCCACACGATGCGGATCACGCGGTCGACGTCGATGCCGCTCGCAGCGGCGAGCGAGGGGTTGTCGGAGACCGCGCGGGTCGCCTTGCCGATGCGCGTGCGCAACAGGAAGTAGGCGACGCCCAGCAGCACGATGATGCTCACGGCCATGCTCGCGACGTCCGTCCACGACAGGCCGAAGGCTCCGATCGAGAGCGTCGTGTCGGTCGCCCCGGGCAGCTGCTGCGTATCGCCGCCGACGAAGAGCTGGAAGAGGTAGCGGACGGCGAGCGAGAGGCCGATCGAGACGATCATCATCGGGATGAGACCGACGCCCTTGCGCCGCAGCGGCTTCCAGAGGGCCGCGTCGTTGACGTAGCCCAACCCCGCGCTCAGCACCAGCGCGATCGGGATGGCGAGCCAGATGGGCATGCCGAGCACGACGCCGAACAGCAGCGTCATGAGGCCGCCGAAGGTCACGAGTTCGGCGTGGGCGAAGTTGCTGAGGCCCGTCGTGCCGAACACGAGCGAGAGGCCGATGGCGGCGAGCGCGAGCAGCAGTCCGAAGTTGAGGCCGTTGAAGATGCGCTCGATCACCTGGTCGAACAGGCTCACGGTGTTGCGCTCGCCCTGGCCGATGAAGAAGTTGGCGACCGCGCTGCCCGACTGCCCGACCGTGATCGTGCGCACGTTCGGCTGCTCGAGCTCGGGGTCGATGACCGCGATGCCCTCGGGGAGCGTGTTCTCGTCGAGCGTGACGGTGAACTCGCCCTTCTCCGGAACGCCGACCGCCCAGCGGCCGTCCTCCCCGCTCTCGACCTCGACGCGGAATCCGCCGCCCTCGACGACGAGCAGCACGTCGGAGAGCGGCTCGTCCGCCAGCTCGACGAGGCCGCTGATCTTGAAGTCGTACTCGTCGAGCCCGACCTCGTCGGCCGCGGCGGGCGCGGCGATCGACAGGGTGAGCGCAGAGACGAGTCCGGCGAGGAGCACGGCGGCGAGGCGGCGGTGCGCACGTCGGGGGAGTGGTCTGCTAGCAGCGTGTGCCACGAAACCTCCAGGTCGTTTCGGGTCGAGACGGGTGCATCTCGCGGGCCAGCAGGCCCTGTTCGTCGACGGTGACGATACGGATCGTTTGTTGCCGAGGTGTTTCCGGCTTCGACCGATCCGCTCAGCCATTATTGCGACGGAATAGGTTTCGACCTAACCGGCTTAAGATAAGACACCGGAATTCAGCGCGGCATCCGGGCTCAGACCGCGCGTGCGCGTGGGAGCGATCACACGGCACCCCGGTGCCGACAGAACCGCACAGCCAAGGGGAACAATGGACCAGCCCGATCCGTTCGGATTCATCGGACTCACGTACGACGACGTCATGCTGCTGCCCGCGCACACCGACGTGATTCCGAGCGAGGCCGACACCACCTCGCGCCTGACGCGCCGTATCTCGGTCTACGCCCCGCTGCTCTCCGCCGCCATGGACACCGTCACCGAGGCCCGCATGGCGATCGCCATGGCCCGTCAGGGCGGCATGGGCATCATGCACCGCAACCTCTCGATCGCCGACCAGGCGCAGCAGGTCGACAAGGTCAAGCGCTCGGAATCGGGCATGATCACCAACCCTGTGACGACGACGCCCGATGCGACGGTCGCCGAGGTGGATGCTCTGTGCGGCCAGTTCCGCGTCTCCGGCCTCCCCGTGGTCGAGGGCGACGGCCGCCTCGTCGGCATCATCACCAACCGCGACATGCGCTTCGTCTCGCGCTTCGAGGCCGCGACCACGCTCGTGCGCGACGTCATGACCCCCGCGCCGCTCATCACCGGCCCGGTCGGCATCTCGCAGGACGACGTGCTCGCCCTCTTCGCCCAGCACAAGATCGAGAAGCTGCCCCTCGTCGACGAGGCCGGGCGGCTGAGCGGTCTCATCACGGTCAAGGACTTCGACAAGAGCGAGCAGTACCCCAACGCGACGAAGGATGCCGAGGGCCGCCTGCGCGTCGGTGCCGCCATCGGATTCTTCGGCGACGCGTGGGAGCGCGCGGGCGCGCTGCGCGACGCGGGCGTCGATGTGGTCGTCGTCGACACCGCCAACGGCGACTCGCGCGGAGTGCTCGAGATCATCGCTCGGCTCAAGGCCGATCCGGCTTTCGCGCACATCGATGTGATCGGCGGCAACGTCGCGACTCGCACGGGCGCGCAGGCGCTCATCGACGCCGGGGCTGACGCCGTCAAGGTCGGCGTCGGTCCGGGCTCCATCTGCACGACGCGCGTCGTCGCGGGCGTGGGAGTGCCGCAGGTGACGGCGGTGTACGAGGCCTCGCTCGCCGCACGCGAGGCGGGCATCCCGGTCATCGCCGACGGCGGTCTGCAGTACTCGGGCGACATCGCGAAGGCGCTCGTCGCGGGCGCCGACACGGTCATGCTCGGCTCGCTGCTCGCAGGCACCGACGAGAGCCCCGGCGACCTCATCTTCGTGAACGGCAAGCAGTTCAAGTCGTACCGCGGCATGGGCTCGCTCGGCGCCCTGCAGACCCGGGGCACGAAGACCTCGTACTCGCGCGACCGGTACTTCCAGGCCGACGTGCCGAGCGACGAGCAGCTCATCGCCGAGGGCATCGAGGGCCAGGTGCCGTACCGCGGGCCCGTGGGCTCGGTCGTCTACCAGCTGCTCGGCGGCCTCCGGCAGTCGATGTTCTACACGGGCGCGCGCACGATCCCCGAGCTCAAGCAGCGCGGGAAGTTCGTGCGCATCACGGCCGCGGGGCTCAAGGAGTCGCACCCGCACGACATCCAGATGGTCGTCGAGGCGCCGAACTACCGCCGCTAGGCGCGCGCACCGTGCGCGGAGCGCGCACGGCGCTTCGTGCTCTCGCACGACCGTGCGGTCCGGCTGTGACCGTGCGCCCTTGTGCACGGTCGCGACCGCAGCGCACGGGCTCCTCCCCACGGGCGACCGGGAGCGAGCATCCACTTGCTCACCCTGGTCGAGCGGTGGGGCACGGTGGTCGGATCACACTGCCGGCATGCAGATTCCCCACCACCTCATGAACGAGGGGATGCTCGTCTCGGGCACCCTCGACGCACTCGGCTACGACACTCGAGCGCTCCGCCGGGTCGCGACCGCGGGCACCCTCGTGCGATTGGCTCGAGGCGTGTATGTCAATGCCGTCGTATGGCAATCGGCGACGCCGCGAGAACGGCACGTTCTGCGCTGTCGAGCCACCGCGGCTCGACTGGGCAACCAGGTCGTGCTCGCGGCCGCGTCGGCCGCAGCGGTGTTGGACCTCACCTATCTGGGACGGTGGCCCGAGCGCGTCTGCGCGCTCAACTCCGTCGCCGACGGCACTCGTGTGCGCGGGGGAATCGCGTGGCGGGCTCATGATGATCGCCACACGGGGGTGCGCGATCTCGGGTGGGTTCGCACGACCGACCCTTACCGCACGGCGATCGAGGTCAGCGCGCGGGAAGGCTTTCTGGCCGGAGTCGTGACCGCAGACTCCGCGCTGCGCGCGAACGGGCACCGTGGAGCCGGAGACGGTGCGAGCGAGCTTCTCGCGATGGCGGAATCACTCCAGCTGCAGCGTGGACTTCGCCGGGTCGAACGTGTAGCGGCGTTTGCCAACGGTCACAGTGAGTCGGCGGGGGAGTCGTGGACTCGCGTCGTGCTCGCCGACCTCGGTGCTGAGCATCCTGAACTGCAAGTCGACATCGTCGACGACGGGCTGTGGCTCGCGCGTGTCGACTTCTGTTGGCCCGAGCGGCGCATCGTGCTCGAATTCGACGGCGAGAAGAAGTATCGCGCGCCCCTGCGAGGCGCTGCTCGCTCGGCGGAAGACATCGTGATCGAGGAGAAGAAGCGGGAAGATCGCCTGCGGGCCGCGGGGTGGACCGTGTTGCGGATCGTCTGGGATGACCTGCGCGAGCCGGAGCGCCTGCGTCGGCTCCTCCGGCGGCATGGGCTCATCGGCTGAGGCGCTCGTCAACCCGTGCTGTTCGGCAGAGACCGTGCAGTTCGGCGCACGGTGTTGGCCGAAACGCACGGCCTTGCTGTGAAGCGGGGTGCGCGCGGCGGCGCGCGTGGCGCGCGTGATGCAAGCGTGCGGTGAGGCGTGGGGCGCGCGGTGGGGGCGCGCGAGGCGGCGCGCGCCTAGGGGCCCGCGGGCGGGGTCGGCACGCGGGCTCCGGTCTCGTGCGAGCGGATCACGGCGTGCGCGAGCTCGAGCGCACGGCGACCCGCCGAGGCGGGGACGGGCGGCGGTGAGCCGGTGCGCAGGGCCGCGAGCACAGCATCCAGGTGACGGTCGAAGGTGCGCTCGAAGGAGCGCGCCTCGTCGTCGAAGTAGCCGGCCCGCCACACCCGCTCGGTCTCGTCACCCACCGACTGCAGCGTGAGCGAGCGCACCGTGTCGTGGATGACCGCGCGGCCCGCGGTGCCGTTCAGCTCGACGCGCTGGGTGTCGGGGTAGGCGTACGACGAGTCGTACGAGCCGAGCATGGTTCCGACGGCTCCCGATGCGAACTCGAGCGCGATGGCGGCCGTGCTGAAGGCCCCGTAGGTCATGGAGGTCATCTGCGCGGCCACCGAGCTGATCGGCCCGCACAGGTGCTCGAGCATGTCGAAGCCGTGGCACTGCGTCTCGATGAGGTTGGCGTGCGGCGAGGGCCCGCGGTTGGCCTCGCCGCCGAAGCGCCAGGTGGCGAACACGAGGTCGCCGAGCTCGCCCGCCGCGATGGCGGCTCGCGCGCGCAGCACGGGTTCGGCGTAGCGGTGGTTGAAGTTGATGGCGAAGAACGTGTCGCCCGCGGCGTCGAGCAGCGCGTCGGCCTCGGCGAGCTCGAAGACGAGCGGCTTCTCGACGAGCAGTGGCACGCCCGCGCGCAGCAGCTGCAGCGTGGGCGCGAAGTGCTCCTCGTTCGGCAGGCTCACCATGACGAGGTCGGGATGTTCGGCCTCGAGCATCCCGTCGATCGAGGTGTAGGCGCGCGTGCCGTACGCGGCCGCACGGGCCTCGGTGCGCGACGGGTCGCGACCCACGACGCCCACGAGCTCGGTGTCGACGCGGTCGGTGACGACGCGCGCGTGCTGGGCTCCCCAGCCGCCGGTGCCGACGACGGCGACCCGCAGCGGCTCGACCCCGTGCGCGCCGGGTCGCTCGATGCTCAGTGCGCTGCCGGCCATGGTGCCCTCCTGTCGGCGGCGGTCGGCATCGACCGCCGAGCGCCACGTTACCCGCGCGCGCCCGCCCGATAGGCTGGCGGGGTGATGGAGATCGAGATCGGCCGAGGCAAGCGGGCACGCAGGGCGTACTCGTTCGACGACATCGCCGTGGTGCCCAGCCGGCGCACGCGCGACCCCGAGGTCGTGTCGCTGGCCTGGAGCATCGACGCGCTGACCTTCGCGATGCCCGTCATCGCGGCCCCCATGGACTCGGTCGTGAGCCCCGCCACCGCGATCGCCATCGGGCGACTCGGCGGCCTCGGCGTGCTCGACCTCGAGGGCCTGTGGACGCGGTACGAGGATGCGGAGGCGCAGCTCGCCCGCATTCGCGAGCTCGACGAGGCGGGCGCGACGGCCGAGATGCAGCGCATCTACGCCGAGCCCATCAAGCCCGAACTCATCGGCGCGAGACTTGCCGAGATCCGTGCCGCGGGCGTGCCGGTCGCGGGCGCTCTCAGCCCGCAGCGCACGCAGGAGCACCACCAGGCCGTCATCGACGCCGGGGTCGACCTGTTCGTCATCCGCGGCACGACGGTGAGCGCCGAGCACGTCTCGAACGGCAGCGAGCCCCTCAACCTCAAGAAGTTCATCTACGAGCTCGACGTTCCGGTGATGGTGGGCGGCGCCGCCACCTACACCGCGGCGCTGCACCTCATGCGCACGGGTGCGGCCGGGGTGCTCGTCGGCTTCGGCGGCGGCGCCGCGTCGACGACGCGGTTGAGCCTGGGCATCCACGCGCCGATGGCGACCGCGGTGAGCGACGTCGCCGCCGCGCGACGCGACTACATGGACGAGTCGGGCGGCCGCTACGTGCACGTCATCGCCGACGGCGGCCTCGGCACGAGCGGCGACATCGTCAAGGCGGTCGCGATGGGCGCCGACGCGGTCATGCTGGGCAGCACACTCGCGCGAGCGACGGATGCTCCGGGCGGCGGGTGGCACTGGGGCGCCGAGGCGCACCATCCCGAGCTGCCGCGCGGCAAGCGTGTGCACGTCGGCCAGCTCGCCCCGCTCGAGCAGCTGCTGTTCGGACCGAGCACGACGGCCGACGGTCAGGTCAATCTCATGGGCGCTCTGCGACGATCGATGGCGACGACGGGCTACTCCGACGTCAAGGAGTTCCAGCGGGTCGACGTGGTCGTGGCGCCCTACTCGGCGCACTGAGCCTCGCGCCCGCGCGCGCAGGAGGAGACCCCCGCCGATGGCGACCGACGCCCCCGTTCCCTCGCTTCCGCCGTTCTGGCGCGTCGCCCGGCGTCCGCGCTGGATCGCGGCGCTGCTGCTCGCGCTGGGCGTGGCGGGAGGGTTCGCGGCGCTCGGGCAGTGGCAGCTCGAGCGCTCGCTCGAGTCGACCGTGGTCGACGAGCGTGAGACCGAGTCGCCCGTGCCCCTCGAGTCGGTGGCCGAGCCGCAGCAGGTGATGACGAGCGACGCGAGCGGTCGGCTCGTGACCGTGAGCGGTGAGTGGATGCCCGGGGACGACCTAGTCGTCACGGGGCGGCTCAGCGGGGACGACGGATCCGGCGCCGCGGGCGAGCCGGGGGACTGGGTCATCCGCCACGTCGTGACCGAGGGCGGCGCGAGCCTCGCGGTGGCTGTCGGGTACGGGCCGGTCGGGGCGGGCATCCCGACCCTGCCGGTCGGCGAGGCCGATCTGACCGGCCGCTACGTGCCCAGCGAGTCGCCGCAGATCAGTGACTTCGAGGCGGGCGAACGCACGGCGATCGCCGTCGCTGAGCTGGTCAACCTGTGGGCCGAGCCGGGCCCCGTCTTCTCGGGCTACCTGGTGCTCGACGACGCGCCCGCGGGGCTCGAGACGATCGCGGCGCCCCCGCCCGAGCAGCAGACCGAGCTCAACCTGCTCAACCTGTTCTACGCGATCGAGTGGGTCATCTTCGGCGGCTTCGCGATCTACCTGTGGTGGCGCCTCGTGCGCGACGAGCAGGAGAAGATCGCGGCGGCCGCGACCGCAGAGACGGCTCAGCCCGCGCCCCTAAACTGAGTGCATGGCGATCGGCCCGAAGCGCGCAGACATTCCCCTGATCCGACGCACCCTCGGGGTCTACAAGGTCTCGTCGATCATCACGGGCATCTTCCTGCTGGGCCTCGTCGTCATGATGGTGTGCCGCTACGGGTTCGGCGTCGACATCGAGTTCGGCGGGGTATCCGGAGGCCTCGCGCTCACCGACCCCGACGCGATTACGGGCTTCAACGTCTCGATCTTCCTGCTCGCCGTGCACGGCTGGCTCTACGTGCTCTACCTCGCGTGCGATTTCGTGCTGTGGCGCGTGCTGCGCTGGCCGTTCTGGAAGTTCCTGTGGATCGCCATGGGCGGCATCATCCCGTTCCTCTCGTTCTTCTTCGAGCGCCAGGTGCCGCGCGACGTCGAGGCGATCATCGCTGACCTGGAGGCCGCCGCATGAGCGACACCGCCCACCGCCCCGTGCTCGTCGTCGACTTCGGCGCGCAGTACGCGCAGCTGATCGCCCGTCGCGTGCGCGAGGCCGGCGTCTACAGCGAGATCGTGCCGCACACGATCACGGCGGCCGAGGTCGCTGAGAAGCAGCCCGCGGGCATCGTGCTGAGCGGCGGCCCCTCGAGCGTCTACGAGCCGGGCTCGCCGACCCTCGACCCGGGAATCCTGCAGCTCGGGGTGCCCGTGATGGGCATCTGCTACGGCTTCCAGGTGATGGCGCAGCAGCTCGGCGGCGAGGTCGCTCGCACGGGCCGCCGTGAGTACGGTGCGACGGCGATGACGGTGCACGGCGACGGCGGCGCGCTGCTCGCCGGACAGCCCGAGAGCCAGACGACGTGGATGAGCCACGGCGACTCGGTCGCCCGCGCGCCCGAGGGCTTCGCGGTGCTCGCCTCGACGGCCGATACCCCCGTGGCGGCGTTCGCGAGCGACGAGATGAAGATGTACGGCGTGCAGTGGCACCCCGAGGTCAAGCACTCGGAGTACGGCCAGCGCGTGCTCGAGAACTTCCTGCACCGTGCGGCCGGCATCCCCGCCGACTGGAACAGCGGCAACGTCATCGCCGAGCAGGTCGCGCGCATCCGCGAGCAGGTCGGCTCCGCGCGCGTCATCTGCGGGCTCTCCGGCGGCGTCGACTCGGCTGTTGCGGCCGCGATCGTGCACGAGGCGGTCGGCGACCAGCTGGTCTGCGTCTTCGTCGACCACGGACTGCTGCGCGCCGACGAGCGCCGCCAGGTCGAAGAGGACTACGTCGCCGCGACCGGCATCCGTCTCGTGACGGTGGATGCTCGCGAGCAGTTCCTGACCGCCCTGGCGGGCGTCACCGACCCCGAGACGAAGCGCAAGATCATCGGCCGCGAGTTCATCCGTACCTTCGAGCAGGCCGCCGTCGACCTCGTCGCCGAGGCGGCGCACGACGGCGGCGCGATCGAGTTCCTCGTGCAGGGCACGCTGTACCCCGACATCGTCGAGTCGGGCGGCGGTTCGGGCACGGCCACCATCAAGAGCCACCACAACGTGGGCGGGCTGCCCGACGACCTGCAGTTCGCGCTCGTCGAGCCGCTGCGCACGCTCTTCAAGGACGAGGTGCGGGCGATCGGGCGCGAGCTCGGCCTGCCGGAGCCGATCGTCGCGCGCCAGCCCTTCCCGGGCCCCGGCCTGGGCATCCGCATCATCGGCGAGGTCACGCAGGAGCGCCTCGATCTGCTGCGCGAGGCCGACGCGATCGTGCGCGCCGAGCTGACCGCGGCCGGGCTCGACGCCGAGATCTGGCAGTGCCCGGTCGTGCTGCTCGCCGACGTGCGGTCGGTGGGCGTGCAGGGCGACGGGCGCACGTATGGGCATCCGATCGTGCTGCGCCCCGTCTCGTCGGAGGACGCGATGACCGCCGATTGGACGCGCCTGCCCTACGACGTGCTCGCGCGTATCTCGAACCGCATCACGAACGAGGTCGCCGGCGTCAACCGGGTCGTGCTCGACGTCACGTCGAAGCCCCCGGGCACGATCGAATGGGAGTGACCGCGCTCTGAGCGAGGCCGTTTCGGCGCGCTGGAGCTGAAGGCGAAGGCCATTTCGGCGCGCTGGAGCTGGAGGCGAAGGCCAATTCTGGCCTTCGCGCGACGCCAGCGCCGAGCGCCGTCCCGGCGCTCGGGTCACGTGAGGCCCGGCAGGGGACTTGCCGCTGACGCAATGTGCCCCAGACGGCACATGCCGCGAAGGGCACACTGCCTGAGCGGGAGGGGCCGGAGCGTGGAGCGGCGGAGCCGCGGGAAGCTGGAATCGCGGCTGGCCGACGTCCGCATCCTCGAGCAGTCGTGGGAACGAGAAAGGGCCGCCCCGAAGGGCGGCCCCATCCTGAATCGGGTGCGCGGTGCGCGCTGCGCGGTTAGTCGCCGCGCAGGATCGCGAGGAGACGCAGGATCTCGAGGTACAGCCAGATGACGGTCACCATGATCCCGAAGGCGGCGGTCCAGCCGTAGATCGCGGGGGCGCCACGCTCGACACCCGTCTTGACCGCGTCGAAGTCGAGCACGAGCGAGTACGAGGCGAGCAGGATGACGAAGATGCCGATGATCACGCCCCACGGGATGCCGAACGGGCCCGGCGCGCTGCGGAGACCGAAGGCATCGTCGGTGACGCCGAAGAGCATGAGCCCCATGTTGATGAGCGAGAACAACATGTAGCCGACCATCGCAACGAGGAAGATCTTGGTGGCGCGCTTGGAGGCGCGGACCTTGCCGTTGGCGAAGAGCACGAGCACGACCGCGACCACGGCGAAGGTGCCGAGCACGGCCTGCGTGACGATGCCGGGGTAGAGCTGCTCGAACACGCCCGAGATGCCACCGACGAACAGACCCTGCGCGGCGGAGTACGCGAGCACGAGGCCGGGTGAGGGCTTCTTCTTGAAGATGTTGACGAGCGCGAGCACGAAGCCCACGATCGCCGCCGGGATCATGAGCGCCGGGATGAACCAGCCGACCGCGGCCGTCGCGAGCAGCACGACGAAGGCGATGACCGTCTTCATGATCGTGTTCTCGTACGTCATGCGGTCCATCTGGTCGGGCGTCGCCGACGAGCGCGCGTACAGCTCGTCGAGCTGCTCGGCGCTGGGCTCCTGGGTCCACTGCACCGCCTTGGTCGCACTCTGCGAGAAGGCGGGGGAGTTGGAGAATGCGGGGTTGGAAGTGGCCATAGCCAAAGTGTAGGGAATCTCGCCTCGAATGTGCTGGCGGGTGCCTAAGGCGCGGCTGAGGGCGGTGCCGCCGGAACAGGGCTCCGGATGCCCGGCGCCGGCCGTGCGAGCGCCCACGCCCACCAGGCCGAGCCGGTGAGCACGACCGCCGAGATGCCGAGCGCGAGCAGCGTCTGCGCGTAGTCGCGGAACACCGCGACCGCGAACACGCCGTTCAGCAGCACCGGGCCGAGCGCGAGATAGCTGCGCCACGGGCGGTGCCGGGCGATGAGCCAGCAGACGAAGCACACGCTGAGCGTCCACATCGCCTGCGGCCCGGTCAGCAGCAGCCAGACGACGAGCCCGCTCGGCAGCAGCGGCACGAGCCGCCGCCACGCGGTCGCGGGCAGGATCAGCCAGCCGAGCAGGTGCGCGGCGCTGCCGACGATGAGGGGCAGCAGGTTGAGCGTGCTCGCCGACTGCAGGTGCACGAGCCCGCCCACGATGAGCACGAGCCCGATGACGACCCGGTCGCGGTAGCGGCCCCAGCGCAGTGGCAGGCGCGCGGCGGGCTCGATCCACTCCGGGCGATCGGAGAGCGCGTCGGCGTCGTTCGCGCTCATGCGCCGAGGAGTTGCCAGACCGCCACGGCTGCGACGATCGCCGCGATGAGCCACAGGTACCCGAGGCCGACCGCGATCCAGGCGATCACGGCCCCGCGCTCGCGGCCCTGCGATCGCTTGATCTGCCCGGCGGCGAGATGCCCGAAGAGGGCGGCGAGCGGGCTCATGAGCACGGCGAGGATGAGCGCGGCGACGGCGAGCGCGTTGACGCGCGCTCGCGCGGGGGCCGGCGGCGCCGGCAGGGCGAGGCCCGCCTCGATCGCCTCGGGCAGGGCGGCCTCGGGCGCCACCGGCGATGGCGGCGTCACGAGGTGCTCGGCCGGGGTGGCGGCCGTCGTGGGCGCGCTCTCGGGCTGCACGTCGCTCATGCCCTCGACGGTATCCCGTAGCGTGGTCGAGGTGACCGAGCACACGCCCGAGCGACCCGCGCGACCCCTCGTGGTCGCGCACCGCGGCGCGAGCGGCTATCGGCCGGAGCACACCGAGGCCGCCTACCGCCTCGCGCTCGCCCTCGGCGCCGAGGCGATCGAGCCCGACATCGTCGCGACGCGCGACGGCGAGCTCGTGCTGCGCCACGAGAACGAGATCAGCGGCACGACCGATGTGGCCGAGCGGCCCGAGTTCGCATCCCGCCGCACGACGCGCGAGATCGACGGCCAGCGCCTGACCGGTTGGTTCACCGAAGACTTCACGTGGGCCGAGCTCAGCACCCTGCGCGCCCGTGAGCGCCTGCCCCAGGTACGCGGAGCCTCGGCGCGCTTCGACGGGCGCTACCCCGTGCTGCGGCTGCGCGACCTGCTGCGCCTGCTCGACGAGGCACCGCCGGCTGCCGGCACCCAGACGCCCGTGCGGCTCGTCGCCGAGGTAAAGCACGCCACCTACTTCGCGTCGATCGGCCTGCCGCTCGACGAGCTCATCGCGGCCGAACTCGCCGGCTGGTCGTCGGCGCAGCCGGGGCGGCTCATCGTCGAGGCCTTCGAGCAGAGCGTGCTGCTGCAGCTGCGCGATCGGGGGCTGGCGGCCGAGTACGTCTACCTGCTCGAGAAGTCGGGCAGCCCCGCCGACCTCGTCGCGCGGCACGGCGCGGCCGCCCTGTCGTACGCGGGCCATCTGACGGATGCGGGGCTCGCGCGCCTCCGCGCCTCCGGCATCGACGGGGTGAGCGTCGACACCGCGCTGCTCGTGCGCGCGGAGCCACGGGGCGCGAGCCGCCCGGGCGCGGCCTGGAGGTCGATCGGCGACGGCCTCGCGGCCTCCGACCTCGTCGACCGCGCCCACGCCGCAGGGCTCGGCGTCTTCACGTGGACCCTGCGCCCCGAGAACCGCTTCCTGCCCGCCCCGTGCCGCATCGGCACCGCGGCCGCCGCCCACGGCGACTGGCTGAGCTTCTTCACGGCGATCATGCGCACGGGGCTCGACGGCGTGTTCGCCGACCACCCCGACCTCGCCATCGAAGCCCGCGCCGCGCTCTGAGCCGACGATGGCTCCGGATGCTCGCGCCGGGTGCGTCAGGGGCGCGACCTAGACTGGGGCGGTCATGAGCACCCCCGCCTCCGCCTCTCTCGCCGACGCCGATCCGCTGCTCGACGGGCTGAACCCGCAGCAGCGCACGGCCGTGCTCAGCCGGTCGGCGGCGCTGCTCATCGTCGCGGGCGCGGGCTCGGGCAAGACCGCGGTGCTGACGCGGCGCGTCGCGCGGCTCATCCGCGACCGCGAACTGTGGCCCAGCCAGATCCTCGCCATCACGTTCACCAACAAGGCCGCGGCCGAGATGCGCGAGCGCGTCGAGCTGCTCGTGGGGCGCGAGGCCGCGCAGGGCATGTGGATCTCGACGTTCCACTCGGCCTGCGTGCGCATCCTGCGGCGCGAAGCGGAGCAGTTCGGCTTCGGTGCGGCCTTCACGATCTACGACTCGGCCGACTCGCGTGCGCTTATCAAGCGGCTCGTGAAGGAGATGCAGGCCGACACGCTCGGGTTCACGGTGAGCGCCGTGGCGGGCAAGATCTCGCGCCTGAAGAACGAGCTCGTCGACGCCGAGGGCTACAGCCGCCAGCTGAACCCGAACGACCCGACCGAGGTCATGTTCCTCGAGCTGTTCCGGCGCTACACGGCCGAGCTGCGGCGGGCGAACGCCTTCGACTTCGACGACCTCATCGCGCAGACGGTCTACCTGTTCCGCGCGTTCCCGAAGGTCGCGGCGCTCTACCAGCGGCGCTTCCGGCACATCCTCATCGACGAGTACCAAGACACCAACCACGCGCAGTACGCGCTCATCCGCGAGCTGACGCGGCCCGTCGAGCCCGTCCACGTGCCCGTCGACACGCGCGTCGAGCTCGACGCGACCGGCGGCATCCCGGCGGCGAGCCTCACGGTCGTCGGCGACTCCGACCAGTCGATCTACGCGTTCCGCGGCGCCGACATCCGCAACATCGTCGAGTTCGAGCGCGATTTCACGGGGGCCGAGGTCGTGCTGCTCGAGCAGAACTACCGCTCGACGCAGACGATCCTCGACGCCGCCAACGCCGTCATCGCCAACAACTTCGACCGCATCGCCAAGAACCTCTTCACGGCCGTCGGCGCGGGCGACAAGATCGTGGGCTTCACGGGCTACACGCAGCACGACGAGGCGCAGTTCGTCGCTGACGAGATCCAGAAGCTGCACGAGGCGGGCACGCCGTACAGCCAGATCGCCGTGTTCTACCGCACCAACGCCCAGACGCGCGCGCTGGAGGAGATCTTCATCCGCTCGGGGCTGCCCTACCGCGTGCTGGGCGGCACGAAGTTCTACGAGCGCGCCGAGATCAAAGACCTCATGGCGTACCTCATCGCCGTCGCGAACCCGGCCGACGGCCTCGCGATGCGGCGCATCCTGAACACCCCGAAACGGGGCATCGGGCCGGCGACCGAGACGGCGCTCGCCAACCACGCCGACGAGCTCGGCGGCACGATGCACGATGCGCTGCGGGATGCCGCGGCGCTCGGTCTCGGACCCAAAGTCACCGCGGCCATCCTCGACCTCGCCGGGCTGCTCGATGAGCTCGCCGACGGCGTCACCACGATGCTGGTGCCGGACGTTCTCACGACGATCATCGAGCGCACGAAGTACCTCGAGCTCTTGCGGGGCAGCCGCGATCCGCAAGACGAGGCACGCGCGGAGAACGTGGAAGAGCTCGTGGCGGTGACCCGCGACTTCCAGAAGAACAACCCCGAGGGGCGCCTCGTCGACTTCCTCACCGAGGTCGCGCTCGTCGCGGCGGCCGACGACCTCGACGACTCGAGCGGCACCGTCTCGCTCATGACCCTGCACACGGCGAAGGGGCTCGAGTACGACGCGGTCTTCATCACGGGCGTGGAGGAGAACCTGCTGCCGCACCAGATGAGCGCCGCCGAGCCGGGCGGCCCGGCCGAGGAGCGCCGGCTGTTCTACGTCGGCATCACGCGCGCCCGCAAGGTGCTGCACCTGAGCCTGGCCATGACGCGCTCGACGTTCGGCGACACGACCGTGGCGAGCCCGAGCCGGTACCTGCAGGAGATTCCGACCGAGCTCATCGACTGGCGCGACTCGCCGGGCATGGGCGCGCGCTCGAGCACCCGCAGCCTCGGCTCGGGGCGCGACGGCTTCCGCTACTCGGCCTCGCTCCCCGCCGGCAAGCCCAAGACCGAGTGGGCCAACCGGGTGACGGCGAGCGTGCGCGACAACGGCGACCTGACCCTCGCGGTGGGCGACCGCATCCGCCACGTCGACTTCGGCGACGGCACCGTGAGCGCCGTGACCGGCGTGGGCCCCAAGAGCATCGCCGAAGTGCAGTTCGAGACCGCGGGGCGCAAGCGCCTGCTCATCAAGATCGCACCTCTAGAGAAGCTGTAGGGCCCGGCCCGCACCATAATGGGGTCAGGATTCGACGGTGAGGACGGGCAATGGACATCACGGTGGTGCATCACCCCTTCGGGGTCGCCGAGGTCACGGTCGGCGGGCGCCTCAACATGGTGACGGCCGCGCGCATGCGCGAGGCCATCGAGCAGGCGATCGACGCCAACCACCCGAATGTCGCGGTCGACCTCTCGCAGGTCGTGTTCCTCGACTCCTCGGGGCTGGGGGCGCTCGTGGCCGGTCTCAAGGCTGTGCGCGCATCCGGTGGCGACTTGCGACTCGTGCGCCCCGCGGAGCAGGCCCAGCTCGTGCTCGAGCTCACCAACATGGGCTCGGTGCTGCAGAGCTTCGACTCGGTCGGCGCCGCCTTCCCCCATGCCTGAGGTCGTCTCGCGGTCGTTCCGCTTGAACTGCCCGCCCGACACGGTCGACACGCTGCAAGACCTGCTCGCGACCGTCTGGGCGCAGACCCCGCACCTCGACCCGGCCGACCGCATGGCGGCCGAGCTGTCGATCGTCGAGCTCGCGGCGAACGTCATGGAGCATTCGAACAACGGCGAGCCGGTGAGCTTCACGGTCTCGGTCGTGGTCTACGACGACCGCATCGAGGCGACCGCGACCGACGCGGGCGCGGTCGACCACGTCGATCTGCGGGATCGCGCGATGCCCGACGAGTACGCCGAGCGAGGTCGAGGGCTGCCGATCATGCAGGCGCTCTCCGACAGCGTCGAGCACCGCCGCGTCGAGGGATACAACCACTGGACGGTCGTGCGCGGACGGCGTCACGGAGGGTCGCCACCCCGGAAGGCCATGCCCTCGATCTCGATCGCGGGCGTCATCGATGAGATGGCGCGGCAGCGCGCGCTCGACGACATGGGCATCCTCGACACGCCGCCCGAAGAGCGCTTCGACCGGGTCACGCGACTCGCCCGCCAGCTGTTCGGGGTCGAGACGGCCGCCGTCAACCTCATCGACGGCGACCGGCAATGGGCGAAGTCGGTGTCGGGGCTCGGCCCCGTCGAGATGCCCCGCGACGAGTCGATGTGCACCGTGACGGTGCAGGGCGATGAGCCGCTCGTCGTGCCCGACCTCGCCGCAGACCCCGTGCACGCGCACAAGGTCGTGCCCGGGCTGCTCGGCTTCTACGCAGGATTTCCCCTCTACGCGCCGGGCGGCGAGCGCATCGGCGCGTTCTGCGTCTACGACTCGCAGCCGCGCCACTTCTCCGCGCGCGAGACCGAGATGCTGCGCGACCTCGCCGGCTGGGTGCAGCAGGAGTTGACGGTGAGCCAGGAGCTCAGCCGGGCATCCGAGGTGCAGCAGGGTCTGCTTCCGCAGCAGCTGCTGAGCCTGCCGGGGTGGAAGACCGCGGGCGTCTGCATTCCCGCGCGCGCCGTCGGCGGCGACTTCTACGACTGGTATCCCGTGGGTGAGGGCGCCGCGCTCACGCTCGCCGACGCCATGGGCAAGGGCATCGCCGCGGCCATCATCGCCGCGACGGTGCGGGCCGTGCTGCGGTCGGCGGCCCGGTTCGGCGACGTCGCGGGTGCCGTCGACGCGGCGTCGGCGGCGCTCACGGTCGACCTCGACAACGCGGGCGTCTTCGTCACCGCCTTCCACGCGCGGCTCGACATGGACTCGGGAGTGCTGAGCTACGTCGATGCGGGGCACGGCCTCTCGATCGTCGCGCGCGCCGACGGCAGGTCTGAGCGCCTGCGGTCGAACGCCCCGCCGCTCGGGGTCGACCCCGAGACCGAGTGGCGCGTGCAGACCGTGCACCTCGACCCGGGTGACACGCTCATCGTCGTGAGCGACGGCGTGCTCGACCTCTACGACGGCACGCTGCGCTCGCTCGACAACCTCGTCACGCTGGCCCTGCTCGCGCAGGATCCGTGGGAGATCATCGAGGCGATCCGGGCTCGGGCGCGCGGCGCGAGCAGCGACGACGTCACGGTGCTGATCGTGCGGCGCAACGACGCCGACTGACCTCCGGCCGGGCATCCGCCGGTCGTGGGCGCCGGTGCGCGGGCGGTACAGTAGACACTGCGATTTGTCTCGATATCGAGAAATCTCTCCGATGCGGAAGCTCCCGATCGAGAGGCCGACCGCATCCCCTTATCTTTCTCTTTTCGCACGCGGATGGGACGAGCAGCGTGGATCTTTTCGAGTATCAGGCCCGAGACCTCTTCGAGAAGCACGGTGTTCCCGTGCTGCAGGGCATCATCGCCGACACCCCCGAGGAGGCTCGCGCTGCGGCCGAGCGCATCGGCGGGGTCACGGTCGTCAAGGCGCAGGTCAAGACCGGTGGCCGCGGCAAGGCCGGCGGCGTCAAGGTCGCCAAGACCGCGGATGACGCCGAGGCCGCGGCCCGCGACATCCTGGGCCTCGACATCAAGGGCCACGTCGTCAAGCGCGTGATGGTGGCGCAGGGCGCCGACATCAAGGAGGAGTACTACTTCTCGGTGCTGCTCGACCGCGCCAACCGCAACTACCTCGCGCTGTGCAGCTTCGAGGGCGGCATGGAGATCGAGCAGCTTGCCGAGGAGCGCCCCGAGGCGCTCGCGCGCGTCGCCGTCGACCCGGCCGTGGGCATCACGCTCGACAAGGCTCGTGAGATCGCCGTGGCCGCGAAGTTCCCGGCAGAGCTGGTCGAGAAGGTCGCCCCCGTGTTCGTGCTGCTGTACGGCGTGTACGTCGCCGAGGACGCGACGCTCGTCGAGGTCAACCCGCTCGTGCTCACGGGCGCCGGCGACATCGTCGCGCTCGACGGCAAGGTCAGCCTCGACGAGAACGCCGGCTTCCGGCAGCCGGGCCACGAGGCCCTCGAAGACAAGGATGCTGCGGACCCGCTCGAGGCGAAGGCCAAGCAGCACGACCTCAACTACGTGAAGCTCGACGGCGAGGTCGGCGTCATCGGCAACGGCGCCGGGCTCGTCATGTCGACGCTCGACGTCGTCGCCTACGCGGGCGAGAACCACGGCGGCGTCAAGCCGGCGAACTTCCTCGACATCGGCGGTGGCGCTTCGGCCGAGGTCATGGCCGCCGGCCTCGACGTCATCCTCGGCGACCCGCAGGTCAAGAGCGTCTTCGTCAACGTCTTCGGCGGCATCACGGCGTGCGACGCCGTGGCTAACGGCATCGTGGCGGCGCTTGGCATGCTCGGTGACGCGGCGACGAAGCCGCTCGTGGTTCGCCTCGACGGCAACAACGTCGAGGAGGGCCGACGCATCCTCGCGGAGGCCGCCCACCCGCTCGTGACGCTCGCGAGCTCCATGGACGAGGGCGCCGACAAGGCTGCCGAGCTGGCTGCGAAGTAAGGGATACGCGAACAATGTCGATCTTCCTCAACAAGGACTCGAAGGTCATCGTGCAGGGCATCACGGGCGGTGAGGGCACCAAGCACACCGCCCTCATGCTCAAGGCGGGCACGCAGGTCGTGGGCGGCGTGAACGCGCGCAAGGCCGGCACGACGGTGAGCCACACGGCGGCCGACGGCTCGAGCATCGAGCTGCCCGTCTTCGCGACCGTCGCCGAGGCGATGGCCGCCACGGGCGCCGACGTGTCGATCGCGTTCGTGCCGCCGGCGTTCTCGAAAGACGCCGCGTTCGAAGCCATCGACGCGGGCGTCCCGCTCCTCGTCATCATCACCGAGGGCATCCCCGTGCTCGACACGGCCGAGATCTGGGCGCACGCCCAGGCCACGGGCAACGCCACGCGCATCATCGGCCCGAACTGCCCCGGAATCATCACGCCCGGCGAGGCGCTCGTGGGCATCACGCCCGCGAACATCACGGGCAAGGGCCCCATCGGCCTCGTGTCGAAGTCGGGCACGCTGACCTACCAGATGATGTACGAGCTGCGCGATCTGGGCTTCTCGACGGCGATCGGCATTGGCGGCGACCCGATCATCGGCACGACGCACATCGACGCCCTCGCGGCGTTCGAGGCCGACCCCGAGACGAAGGCCATCGTCATGATCGGCGAGATCGGTGGCGACGCCGAAGAGCGCGCGGCCGACTTCATCAAGGCCAACGTCACGAAGCCCGTCGTCGGTTACGTCGCGGGCTTCACGGCGCCCGAGGGCAAGACCATGGGCCACGCCGGCGCGATCGTCAGCGGTTCGGCGGGCACGGCGCAGGCGAAGAAGGAGGCCCTCGAGGCCGCCGGCGTCAAGGTCGGCAAGACGCCGAGCGAGGCGGCCGCCCTCATGCGCGAGATCATCGCGGGGCTCTAGCACCGCATCCCGCACGCACGACGGCCCCGCTCCCTTCCGAGGGATGCGGGGCCGTCGCCGTGCGGGCTACTCGCGTCGCTCGTGCCGCACGGGCAGGACGTGCAGCGGGGGCTCGTCGGCGGGAGGGAATACGCAGGTGAACCGTCCCTCGTACCCGAAGAGGAACCCGAACACCCGGTTGCGCACCTCGAGCCTGATCACGTACTCGCCCGTGGCGTCGTCGAACGATTCGCGCAGGTCGGCCCGCCCCGAGAACAGCATGGGGAACCGGAAGGCGAGCGGTCCGGCGTAGAAGCGCTGGGCATCCGATCGCAGCCGCAGTGAGCCGTCGGGCTCGGCGCTCAGCTCGAGATCGACCGCGAGGTGCTGGTGCGTGCCGAGGTAGTCGACGACGCGCCCGTCAGCGCCGAGGATCATCGTGGCGTCGAACCGGCCGGGCCGGCCGGGACGCCGCGGGTAGTCGAACGTGCGCACGAAGGTGACCGTCTCGCGCCCGAAGGGGTCGCGGTACGGGTGGTTCTCGACCGTGAACGGCACCCGCTCGCCCGCGAAGGGGGCCAGGATGTTGCGGATGCGACCGATGTGCAGGAACGGCACGGTGAACCACGGCCCCCGACGGATGCGCGTCATGACGCCGCGCCCGTGGCAGGCGTACCCGGCCTCGAGTCCGACCCCGAAGCGCCGCTGCAGCATGGGATGCAGCCGGGTGAAGTCGTCGCCCATGGCGCGAGCGAAGATGCTCGCTGCGGTGTCGTTCACGGCGCCGCCAGGCCGGTGAGGCTCTCGGGGGCATCCGCCATCGCACCGGCGCGGCCGATGCTCCACGCGCAGTCGCGGGCTCGCGGGCGGTCGCCTCGCGCCGGCAGCGCCATGCGGGGCAACGGCCAGCGCTCGGGCTCCTCACCCCGCTCGGCCCAGCGTCGCAGGCGGGCGAAGCTGCACGCGGTCATCCAGGCCACGAGGCGGCGCACGACGAGGTCGTCGAGCGCCCGGCCCCAGCCCGGCACGTAGTCGTAGCCGGTGATGAATCGCACGCCGCCCGCGACGGGCTCGTAGCGCCAGTAGCCTCGACCGTCGCGCAGCGGCGACAGCCGGTCGTCGGTGGTGAAGCGCAACGCCGAGGTGCGCGCGCCATCGGCTCCGTCGCGCGAGCCGAGCGCGATTCCCGTGCCCCGGATGGTGCGCACGAGCATCCGTCGCTCGTAGCGAAACCGCCACAGCCCGTCGTCGCCGCGCTCGGTCGGCACGATGCGGCTGAAGCGGGCGTCCCACCGCGCGTGCAACTCGGGGTCTTGCGTGAGCCGCCACACGGTGTCGAGGTCGGCCGCGATGACCGTCTCGACCCGGATCGAACGATCGCTCACGGTCTCAGTGTGCCACCGTGGCACGCGCCTAGACTGACCGCGCGATGAAGAAGCTCATCTCCGCCCCCGAAACCGTGGTGGCCGACGCCCTGCGCGGCCTCGCACTCGCCCACCCCGGCGTGCGGGTCGACCACGAGCGCCGCATCGTGTACCGCGCCGAGCCGAAGGACTACGGCACGGTCGCCCTCGTCAGCGGCGGCGGGTCGGGGCACGAGCCGCTGCACACCGGCTATGTGGGCTTCGGGATGCTCGACGCGGCGGTGGCGGGCGAGGTGTTCACCTCGCCGACGCCCGACCAGATCCACGCCGCCACGATCGCCGTCGAGCGCGGAGCGGGCGTGCTGCACATCGTGAAGAACTACACGGGCGACGTCATGAACTTCGAGATGGCGGCCGAGCTCGCGCAGGCTGCTCGCATCGACGTGCGCGCGGTCGTCGTCGCCGACGATGTGGCCGTCGCCGACTCGCTCTACACGGCCGGGCGGCGGGGTACGGGCACGACCGTGCTGCTCGAGAAGATCGTGGGCGCCGCGGCCGAGCAGGGGCACGACCTCGACACGGTGCACGCACTCGCCGCGCGCATCGCCGCGAGCGGCCGGTCGATGGGCATCGCGCTCAGCGGCGCCACGGTTCCCGCCGCGGGCTCGCCGACGTTCGAGCTCGCCGACGACGAGATCGAGTGGGGCGTCGGCATCCACGGCGAGCCCGGGCGTGAGCGGCAGCCCCTCGCGCCGATGCCCGAGCTTGCCGAGCGTCTCGTGGGTCCGCTCGTGGCCGATGCGCTGCCCGCGGGCGACGCGATCGTCATGCTGTCGGGTCTCGGCGCGACACCGCTCATCGAGCTCTACGGCATGCTCGCCGAGGTGGCGGCCCTGCTCGAGGCGGTCGGCGTTCACCTGGCGCGCGTCGTCGTCGGCGAGACCATCACGGCGCTCGACATGGCCGGGTGCCTGCTGACGGTGCTGCCCGTCGACGCCGAGCTGCTCGCCTACTGGGATGCGCCCGTCGAGACCCCGGCGATGCGCTGGGGGCGCTGACCGTGCTGACGCTCGAGGCCGCGATCGCGTGGCTGCGCGGATGGGCAGCCGAGACCGGCGCGCACGAGCAGTACCTCACCGCTCTCGACGCCGCCATCGGCGATGCTGACCACGGTGCCAACCTGCGCCGCGGCACGGCGGCGGTCGTCGCGCAGCTCGACGCCCAGCCGCCGGGCAGTGTGCGCGAGGCGCTCACGCGGGCCGGGCTCACGCTCGTGAGCAGCGTCGGGGGAGCCAGCGGACCCCTGTTCGGCACGATGCTGCTGCGCGCGGGGGCCCAGTGCGGCGAGACGGCGGCGCTCGACGGCCACGGGCTCGTCGCGGCCCTGCGCGCCGGCGAGGCGGGTGTGCGCGAGCGCGGCCGTGCCGAGCTCGGCGACAAGACCCTGCTCGACGCGCTCGTCCCCGCGATCGAAGCCATGGATGCCGCCGTCGCGACCGGCGCGCCCCTCGCGACCGCCGCATCCACCGCCGCGGTCGCGGCGCGGGCCGGGCGCGACGCGACCGCTCAGCTCGTCGCACGACGGGGCCGTGCGAGCTACCTCGGCGACCGCAGCCTCGGGTCGATCGATCCGGGTGCGGCGTCGGTCGTGCTGCTGCTCGAGGCGCTCGGGGCAGCCCTCGACACGGGCGTGGACGCGGGCGTAGACGCGGCCGTCGCTACCGGGGATCCCGCACGGCCGGCCGCTGTCGGCGACCCGGCCGAGGCGCGCGAGTCGTCATCATCGAGCCCTCGGGCACCCGCGCCCGCAGTGACCGCAACGGTGGCCGACGCGCCCCCGCCCGCCCGCACGCGGAGCCCCCGGGTCGGGCTCGTGCTCGTCTCGCACAGCCTCGCGCTCGCCGAGGCCGCCGTCGCCCTTGCGCACGAAGTCGTGGGCGATGAGCCGCCGCGCATCGCGATCGCGGCCGGTCGTGCCGACGGCGGCACGGGCACCAACGCCACGCGCGTCGCGGCGGCGATCAGCGAGGCCTCCGAGGGCGCGGGCGTCGTCGTGCTCACCGACCTCGGGTCGGCCGTGCTCAGCGCCGACATGGCGCTCGAGCTGCTGGGCGGCCGCATCGACGTGCGCGTCGTGCCCGCGCCGTTTGTCGAGGGGCTGCTCGCGGCCGCCGTGCGCGCGGGCGCCGGCGACGACCTCGCGGTCGTGGCCGCCGAGGCGAGCGCGGCCCTCACTCCGAAGCTCGCCCTGCTCGCGCCCCCCGATGCAGCGGTGCCCACTCCGGCGGCCCAGAGCGACGCGGCGGACGGCGCACCCGTGTCGATCGTCGCCGTCGTGCGCAACGAGGGCGGGCTGCACGCACGCCCCGCCGCCGAGATCGCCGCCCTGGCCTCGACGTTCGCGGCGACGATCACGCTCGAGGTCGAGGGCAAGCCCGCCGCGCCTGCGGGCAGCCCCCTCAGCATCTCGATCCTGACCGTCAAGGCCGGCATGCCGGTGCGCATCGCGGCGACCGGCCCCGACGCCGCGGCGGCCGTGCGCGCGCTCAGCGCGCTGATCGAGAGCGGGTTCGGCGAGCCGGTCGTCATCCCTCTGCCGAGCGACCCCGATGCGTCCGAGGCGCGCACCGGACCCCTCGGGGTGAGCGCGGGGCGCGTCATCGGGCCGGTCGCCGTGCTCGTGCACGCGATCGCCGAGCCGAGCGCGACGGCCATCATGGCGCCACCCGCTCGCGCCGCAGCGGCAGCGATCGTCGCGGATGCGCTGCACGCGACCGCGCAGGCCTACCGCCGTCGTGCCGACGAGACCGCCGGGCACCGCGCCGAGGTGCTCGTCGCGACCGCCGCGATCGCCGACGACGAGGTGCTGCGGCAGAGCGCGGTGCTCGCCGTGCGCGAGCGCGGACTCACCCCCGAGCGCGCGGTCTGGGAGTCGATCGGCCGCCTCGCCGAGGAGTACCGTGCTGCCGGCGGCGAGCTGCTCGACCGCATCACCGACCTGGACGACGTGCGCGATCGCGCGATCGCGGCGATCACGGGCGTCGAGCCGCCGGGGCTGCCCGAGCGCCGCGATCCCTACATCCTCGTCGCCGACGATCTCGCCCCGGCCGACACGGTGACGCTTGATCCCGCCCGCTGCCTCGCGCTCGTGACCGAGCAGGGTGGGCCGACCTCGCACACGGCGATCATCGCCCGCGAGCTCGGGCTTCCCGCCGTCGTCGGGGTGCCGGGGGCGACGCTCATCGCCGACGGCACGCTCGTGCTCGTCGACGGCGACACGGGCGAAGTCATCGTGCAGCCCGGCCCCGCCGAGCAGGCGACAGCGACCGGCGTCATCACGCTGCCCCCCTTCATCGGCCCCGGCCGCACGGCCGACGGGCACCGGGTCGTGTTGAGCGCCAACGTGGGCGCGCCGCGCGAGATCTCGCGCGCCGTCGAGCGGGGCGCCGAGGGCGTGGGGCTGTTCCGCACCGAGTTCTGCTTCCTCGACCGCGCCGATGAGCCGAGCATCGCCGAGCAGGTCGCCGCCTACCGCGAGGTCTTCGCCGCGTTTCCCGAGCAGCGCGTCATCGTGCGCACGCTCGATGCGGGCAGCGACAAGCCCCTGCCGTTCTTCACGCCGATCCACGAGCCCAATCCCGTGCTCGGCCTGCGGGGCGTGCGCACGGCGATCCGCGATCCCGGCGTGCTCGACCGGCAGCTGCAGGCGATCGCCGAGGCGGCAGCGCTCGAGCGGGTCGACGTGGCGGTGATGGCGCCGATGATCGCGACGCTCGCCGAGACGCGCGAGTTCGCATCCCGTGCCCGAACGGCGGGAATCGCGAGCGTCGGCATCATGCTCGAGACGCCCGCCGCGGCGATCACGGCGGCCGAGCTGTGCGCCGAAGTCGACTTCTTGAGCGTCGGCACGAACGACCTCTCGCAGTACACGATGGCGGCCGACCGCATGTCGGCCGCGCTCGCCGCGCTCGCCGACCCGTGGCAGCCCGCGCTGCTGCGCATGATCCGGCTCGTGGGCGAGGCGGCCGAGGCCTCGGGCACCCCCATGGGCTTGTGCGGCGAGGCGGCAGCCGACCCCGACTTCGCGGCCGTACTCGTCGGGCTCGGCGCCACGAGCCTCTCGATGGTCGCCCGGGCGATCCCGACCGTGGGCGCGCGGCTCGCGGGAGTGACGCTCGCGCAGTGCCGGGAGGCCGCCGCGGCCGCGTGCGCCGCGCCCGATCCCGCCGCTGCTCGTGCTGCGGCGCGCGCGGCTCTGCCCTGACCCCGGCAGCCGTCAACCCCTCGTCCCGCGATCGCGGGCGGTGCTACTGTCGCCCTGCCGCCGTCCGGCGGCGCGATGACGCCAGCTGACGAGGGAGCATCCATGACCGACACCGCCGCTGCTCCGCCCGCCGCCGACGGCAAGGGCCTCGCCACGGGGACGCTCGGGCTGGCCGGGTCTACCGTCATCGGCCTCGCATCGACAGCGCCGGTCTACTCGCTCGCCGCCACTCTCGGCTTCGTCGTGCTCGCCGTGGGTGCGCAGGCTCCCGTGGCGTTCATCATCGCCTTCGTGCCCATGCTGCTCATCGCCTTCGCCTACCGCGAGCTGAACCGCGAGATCCCCGACTGCGGCACGGCCTTCACGTGGGCCACGAAAGCCTTCGGGCCCTGGGTGGGGTGGATGGCCGGCTGGGGCGTCGCCGTCGCGGGCATGATCGTGCTCTCGAACCTGGCCCAGATCGGTGCCATCTACCTCTGGCTGCTCATCGCCCCCGATGTCGCGAGCAACCCGGTCGCCGTGACCGCGACGGGAGTGGTGTTCATCGCGATCATGACGTTCATCAGCTGGCGCGGCCTCGAGATCGGCGAGCGGCTGCAGAACGTCCTGCTGGGCGTGCAGTACCTGGCTCTCATCGGCTTCGTCGTCGCCGTCATCGTCTCGTTCGCCACGGGAACGGCGCCGGCCACCGCGACGCCGCCCACGCTTGAGTGGTTCAACCCGTTCGGCTTCGCGAGCTTCAGCGGATTCGTCGAGTCCATCCTGCTCGCGCTGTTCATTTACTGGGGATGGGACACCTGCCTCGCGCTCAACGAGGAGACGCGCGACCCGAAGCGCATTCCCGGCCGCGCCGCCGTGCTCACGACCCTCATCCTGCTCGTAACCTACGTCGGTGTCGCGGTCGCGGCGATGGCCTACGCGGGGCTCGGCACCGAGGGTCTCGGCCTCGGCAACGAGAACAACGCCGACGACGTCTTCTTCGCACTGAAAGACGCCGTGCTCGGCCCCTGGGCGTGGCTGCTCGTGCTCGCCGTCATGATCTCGGCGATCTCGTCGACGCAGACCACGATTCTGCCCACGGCGCGCGGCACCCTCGCGATGGGCGTCTACGGCGCGCTGCCCCGGCGCTTCGCCTCGGTGCACCCGCGGTTCCAGACCCCGGGATTCTCGACCGTGCTCATGGGTGTCGTGGCGTCGACCTTCTTCGTCGGCATGTCGCTCATCAGCGACAACCTGCTGCAGGACACGATCCTGTCGCTCGGGCTGGCCATCGCCTTCTACTACGCCATCACCGGGTTCGCGTGCGTCTGGTACTTCCGGCGCACCCTGCTGCAGAGCGCGAGCACGCTGTGGATGCGCGGCATCCTGCCCTTCCTCGGCGCAGCCATGCTCACGGCCGCTTTCGGGTTCTCCGTGGTCGACATGCTCGACCCCGACTACGGCTACACCGTGCTGTTCGGCATCGGCGGCGTCTTCGTCGTCGGCGTCGGCTCGCTCGCGATCGGCGCCGTGCTGATGGGCGTGTGGGCACTGGTGCCGGCCTCGCGCCCGTTCTTCCGCGGCGAGACGCTCAACGAGAGCACCGAGGTGCTCGTGCCCGACAGCGATCTGCCGGTCATCCGATCGATCGACGGCGGTCGCTGACCTCCGCGAGGCACTCCGGGTCGCCCGGTCGGGCGGCGCTAGGCTCGCCCCCGACATGACCCGCCGCCTGACCGCCGTGCTGAGCGCCCTCGAGGCGCTGCTCATCGTCGGCATCGGCATCGCCGTGCCGCTCAGCATTCTCACCGTCATGTGGGCGGTGCAGTTCGGCTTCCAGGTCGACTGGTCGGAGTTCTGGCGGGCCGCCGTCATCATCTGGCTCATCGGGCACGGGGTGACGGTGACCTTCCAGCTCGATGCGCAGACCGCGCTCGCACTCGACGTGACGGGCGTCGGCGACCCGTTCATGGTCTCGATCGCGCTCAGCGGGTTCGCGCTGTGCACCCTGCTCGCCGGGGTCGCGCTCGCTCGCCGCCTCCGCCACGAGCCGCACCGTGTGCTCGGCGAGCTCGTGGCGCTCGGCACCGTCGTCGTGCTCTCGGGGCTCGTCGTGCTCAGCGCGAGCCAGCCCGGTGCGTTGCCGTCGCGCGGGCAGGCGCTGCTGTTCCCCGCCCTCGTGCTGGGGCTGGGGCTCGCGATCGGCTCGATCGGCGCGAGCAATCCGGCGCGCGTGCGGCTGAGCGCCCTCATCGCCGACGGCCCGCAGCCCTGGGCTGCCGCGGGCGGCGCGGCGCTGCGAGCGGGGCTCGGCACGGTCGCAACCGTCGTCGTGGCGGCTTCGCTCGTCACGACCACCGCCCTCGTGCTCGGCTACGGCCAGATCATCGCCCTGTACGAGAGCGTGCAGGCGGGAGTGCTCGGCGGCATCGCGCTCACGGCGGCGCAGCTCGCCCTGCTGCCCACGTTCGTGCTGTGGGCCGCCGCCTGGCTCGTCGGCCCCGGTTTCGCGGTCGGCGCGGGCTCGAGCGTGAGCCCCATCGCGGCCTCACTTGGTCCGCTGCCCGCCGTGCCGATCCTCGGCGCGCTGCCAGCCGAGCCCTCGCCGCTCGGCTACCTGACGCTCGCCGTGCCGCTGCTCGCGGCCTTCGCGGCCGGCATCGCCGTGCGGTCGCGGCTCGTCCGCGGCCTCGACGGTGCGCCCGTCGGGCTGTGGGCCCTCGGCACCGGGCTCGCCGCCGCGCTCGTCGCGGGCGGCGCCATGGCCTTCCTCGCGGTCGTCGCCTCCGGCTCCGCCGGGCCCGGACGACTCGCGGTCGTCGGGCCCGACCCGACGGCGGTGGGGCTGTGGATGCTCGTCGAAACCCTCATCGGAGCATCCCTGGGCCTGCTCGCCGGCGGTGTGCGGGCGCCCCGGCCCGCCGCCCTCTCGAGCACCCGGTAGCCTGGGCGGGTGCTGCGGGTCGTCGTGCTGATCTCGGGCGGCGGGTCGAACCTGCGCGCTCTGCTCGAGGCGACCCGCGATGCCGAGTACCCCGCCCACGTGGTCGCCGTCGGCGCCGACCGCGAGGCCGAGGGGCTCGCGCACGCCGAGGCGTTCGGGATTCCGGCCTTCACCGTGCCCTACTCGTCGTTCCCCTCGCGCGAGGCCTGGGGCGACGAGCTGCTCGCCACGATCGCCGAGTGGCAGCCCGACCTCGTCGTGCTGAGCGGACTCATGCGTCTTCTGCCGCCCGCGGTCGTCGAGGCACTCGCGCCGCGGCTCATCAACACGCACCCCGCGTACCTGCCCGAGTTCCCCGGCGCCCACGGCGTGCGCGACGCGCTCGCCGCCGGCGTCGCGCAGACCGGCGCGAGCGTCATCGTCGTCGACACCGGCGTCGACACGGGCCCGATCCTCGCGCAGGAGCGCGTGCCCGTGCTGCCCGACGACACCGAGCACAGCCTGCACGAGCGCATCAAGCCCGCCGAGCGGCGCCTACTCATCGACGTCGTGCGCGGCATCGCCGACGGGTCCATCGGGCTCGGCGCAGCATCCACCCCCTGATCACCCCTGGAGACCTCAATGGCCGGCCCCGCCCACGACCCTGCCCTCTACCGCCACCGCGACGCGGTGCCCGTGCGCCGAGCGCTCATCTCGGTGAGCGACAAGACGGGGCTGCTCGAGCTCGCGGCGGCGCTCGCCGCGGGCGGCGTCGAGATGGTGTCGACGGGCTCGACCGCGGCGACGATCGCCGCGGCGGGGCACCCGGTCACCGAGGTCGCGGCGGTGACCGGATTCGCCGAGACCCTCGACGGGCGCGTCAAGACCCTGCACCCGAAGGTGCACGCGGGCATTCTTGCCGACCTGCGCCTCGAGGCGCACGAGGCCCAGCTCGCCGAGCTCGGCGTCTCGCCGTTCGACCTCGTGATCGTCAACCTGTACCCCTTCGTCGAGACGGTCGCCAGCGGCGCCGAGGGCGACGCGGTCATCGAGCAGATCGACATCGGCGGGCCCGCGATGGTGCGTGCCGCGGCGAAGAACCACGCCAACGTCGCGATCTTCGTCGACCCGGCCGACTACGTCATGGTGACGAAGGCGCTCACGCTCGGGGGCACGACGCTCGCGCAGCGGCAGCGCTTCGCCGCCAAGGCCTTCGCGCACACGGCCGCCTACGACACCGCCGTCGCGGGCTGGTTCGCCGACACCCTCGGCGTGCGGGCGTCGCATCCAGCCGGCGACGGCAGCCCCTCGACTCTGCAGGTGTCGGCGCGGCTGCAGCAGGTGCTGCGCTACGGCGAGAACAGCCACCAGCACGCGGCGCTCTACCGCGCTGACGGCAGCCACGGCATCGCGCAGGCGACCCAGCTGCACGGCAAAGAGATGTCGTACAACAATTTCGTGGATGCCGACGCCGCCGTGCGCGCCGCCTACGACCACGAGGCTCCCGCTGTCGCGATCATCAAGCACGCGAACCCGTGCGGCATCGCCGTCGGCGACTCGATCGCTTCAGCGCACGCGGCCGCGCACGCCTGCGACCCGGTCTCGGCCTTCGGGGGAGTGATCGCCGCCAACCGCGTCATCACGCGCGAGGCCGCCGAGTCGATCGCGCCCATCTTCACCGAGGTCGTCGTTGCGCCCGGCTTCGAGCCTTCCGCTTTGGAAGTGTTGCGCGAGAAGAAGAACATCCGGCTCATCGAGCTGCCCGCGGGCTTCGCGCTCGGCGACGTCGAGCTGCGCCAGGTGAGCGGCGGCTGGCTGCGGCAGAGCGCCGACCGCGCGTTCGCGCCCGCGAGCGACTGGCAGCTCGTCTCCGGCCCTGCCGCGTCGGCCGAGCAGCTGGCCGACCTCGAATTCGCGTGGCGCGCGTGCCGAGCCGTCAAGTCGAACGCCATTCTGCTGGCCTCGGGCGGAGCATCCGTCGGCGTGGGCATGGGGCAGGTCAACCGCGTCGACTCGTGCCACCTCGCGGTGTCGCGCGCCGGCGATCGGGCGCGCGGCTCGGTCGCCGCGTCGGACGCGTTCTTCCCATTCGCCGACGGCCTGCAGGTGCTCATCGATGCGGGTGTCTCGGCGGTCGTGCAGCCGGGTGGCTCGGTGCGCGACGAGGAAGTCATCGCGGCGGCCCAGGCGGCCGGCGTGACGATGTACCTCACGGGCGAGCGGCACTTCTTCCACTAGCCGCGAGCTGCGGGTGCCTTCTGCGCGCCGGACGGGTCCGTGCACGCGTCGGCCTGTGCATCGCGGGCGTCGATCGGTCCCGAATGAGCGTCGTCGTCGGTGCGCCTCGCAACATGCGACCGATGGATGCGATCGGGGGCACCGCTCACGGCGCCGTCGATCCGTGCGACCCTGTGGCCATGACCGAACTCCCGCCCGAACTCCGGGCTGAACGGCACGACCTGGTGCTGGCCTTGCTCGATCTGTCGCCGGAGCGACAGCGCGTCCTGGCAGCCCTGCGCGCGTTCCCATGGGACTCGGACGGCGCTGTCGAGCTTGAACCGCGGATGCTGCGCGTCACGCTCGAGCGAACAGCGCGTGGCACCCACTCGGTCGAGGAGTTGGCGCAGTGGGCCGACGACATCGAGGTGCGGGAGGACATCGCGATGACGGACGCGCGGGTGCGCGCGATCATCCACGTGCTCGCGAATCCGTACCTCGAAGGCCCGACCGACGCAGCGCGGGTGCGCGCCTGGATCGCGGAGCTCGGCACCGACAACCCCCAGTAGCGTGGAGGGCATGACGCCCCTCGCTCGCCGCCTGCTCGACTCCGCCCTCGCCGCGCTCGCGGTCGCCCTCGTCACGCACCTCGTGACGGTCGTGCTGTTCGCCGCGATCAACGGCGCCACGGTCGAGGTGCTCGCCCAGGTCAACGGCGTCTTCGGGTTCTCGTCGATGCTGCTGTTCGTCTTCGTCGCCGTCATCGGTACGGCGGGCGTGCTCGAGAACCGCTGGATCGCCCTCGCGGTCGCGGTGCTCGCCGCGTTCGTGTCGTCGTGGCTCGGCGCGCTGCTCGCGATCGTCGCGGCGGGCAACCCGATCAGCGGCGAGCTCATCGACTACCTGTGGATCAGCGTGCTCGGCTTCAACCTCCTGTTCCAGGTCGTCGCCGTGCTCGCGGTGGTCACGGTGGGCCGGCGGGTCTGGATGGCGCGCCAGGCGGGCGCCGCGGCATCCCGCCGCCTGGCCATCGTGCGCATGCCGAGCTCGCGCCTCGCCGAGGGCGAGCTGACCCACCAGGAGCGCGTGCCCGTCGACATGGATCTCGCCGACGCCCAGTGGGAGGCCTACGTCGAGGCGCTGCGTGCCGAGGGCTTCACGCCCGTCGACGTGCCGCCGGCCGACGAGCTGGCCGACTCGGTGTTCATCGAAGATGCACTCGTGATGATCGGCGACACCGCGGTCGTCACGCGTCCGGGTGCCGAGTCGCGCCGCCCCGAGATCGAGGCCGCCGAGCAGACCGCGCGGGAACTGGGACTGCGCATCGAGCGCATCGTCGAGCCGGGCACGCTCGACGGCGGCGATGTGCTGCCCATCGGCGACGTGCTCTACGTCGGCCGCGGCGGCCGCACGAACGCCGAGGGCATCCGGCAGCTGCGGGCCATCGCGCGGCGGCACGGTCGCGATGTCGTCGCCGTGCCCGTGACGAAGGCGCTGCACCTCAAGAGCGCCGTCACCGCGCTGCCCGACGGAACCGTGGTGGGGCATCCCTCGCTCATCGATGACGTGTCGATGTGGCGCAACTTCCTGCCCATGCCCGAGGTCGAGGGCGGCCATGTCGTCGTGCTGAGCGACGACGCCGTGCTCATGGCAGCGTCGGCGCCGCAGAGCGCCGAGCTCATCCGCTCGCTCGGCTACCGCGTGGTGACGGTCGACATCTCGGAGTTCGAGAAGCTCGAGGGCTGCGTCACGTGCCTGAGCGTGCTCGTGCGCTGAGTTCGGTCGTACGCCGAACGCCGATAACGCCCGCATCACGATTCGGGCCAGGTTCGACAATCGTCATACCAAACGCATAGGCTGGAAGGCTTCGCCCGGCCACCCCGGAACCCCTTCTGCCACCACTGAACATCGCCCCCCCCGCCACGAGCGGGAGAGCACCATCGAGGACGCACCGTGTCGACGACGAAACCAGACCAGCCCCGCCTGAGCACCTTCCGGGCGATCGCGCGCATCTACCCCTACGCGAAGCCCGCCATGCCGTGGATCTACGCCGGCATGGGTGCGGCGCTCGCCGCGGGCATCGTCACGCTCATCATCCCGATCGTGCTGCAGGGCCTCGTCGACGGTCCGCTGCGCACCGGCGACCCCGCGCAGATCTGGCCCGCCGCCATCATCGTGCTCGTGCTCGGTGTGCTCGAGGCCGTGTTCATCATGCTGCGGCGCCTGTTCGTGCTGACCCCCGGCACCCACATCGAGGCGCGCATGCGCAACGGGCTCTACGCGCAGCTGCAAGACCTGCCGGTCGCCTTCCACGACCGCTGGCAGTCGGGGCAGCTGCTGAGCCGCGCGGTGAGCGACCTCAACCTCATCCGCCGTTGGCTGTCGTTCGGCTTCGTGCTGCTCATCGTCAACTCGGTGACGATCGTCATCGGCTTCGTCGTGCTCATCAACTGGAGCCTCTGGCTCGGGCTGCTCTTCCTCGTGATGAGCATCCCCCTGTGGATCTACGGCTACCTGTTCGAGAACAAGTACTCCGTCATCGCGCGCCGCGCGCAGGACCAGCAGGGCGACCTCGCCACGGCGGTCGAGGAGAGCGTGCACGGCATCCGCGTGCTGAAGGCCTTCGGGCGCGGCAAGCACTCGCTGCTGAAGTTCGCCGATCAGGCCGAGCTGCTGCGCGGCACGGAGATCGAGAAGGCGAAGGCGATCGCCGGAATCTGGTTCTGGCTGCTGCTCGTGCCCGACGTGGCGTTCGCTCTCTGCCTGCTCGGCGGCGTCGCGCTCGCGGCGAACGGCGAGCTCACGGTGGGCGAGCTGTTCGCGTTCTTCGCGACGGCGACCGTGCTGCGGTTCCCGATCGAATCGATCGGCTTCCTGCTCTCGATGACCTTCGATGCGCGCACGGCCACCGACCGCTTCTTCGAGGTCATGGACGAGGTCAACACGATCACCGATCCCGCGTCGCCGGTCACCGTCGCGGCGCCCACGGGTCGGCTCACGTTCGACAACGTGGTGTTCCGGTATCAGGATGCTCCCGCCGACCAGCCCGGAATTCTCGACGGCGTCACCCTCGAGCTCGAACCCGGCGAGACCATGGCGCTCGTGGGCATCACGGGCAGCGGCAAGACGACGCTCACGGCCCTCGCGACGCGCCTGTACGACGTCACCTCGGGGCGCGTGCTCATCGACGGCGTCGACATCCGCGACCTCACGCGCGAAGAGCTGCGCCGCCACATCGCCATGGCCTTCGAAGACGCGACACTCTTCTCGGCGAGCGTGCGCGACAACGTGCTGCTCGGCCGCCCCGAGCTCACCGAGAGCGACGACCCGGCCGATGCCGCCGAGGCCGAGCGGGTGCTCGCCGAGGCGCTCGAGATCGCCCAGGCCGACTTCGTGCACAGCCTGCCCGACGGTGTCGATACGACGGTGGGGGAGGAGGGGCTGAGCCTCTCGGGCGGGCAGCGCCAACGGCTCGCGCTCGCGCGCGCCGTCGCGGCCAACCCCGCCGTGCTCGTGCTCGACGACCCCCTGAGCGCGCTCGACGTCGACACCGAGGCGCTCGTCGAGGCGGCGCTGCGGCGCGTGCTCGCGACGACGACGGGCCTCATCGTCGCGCACCGGCCGTCCACCGTGCAGATGGCCGACCGCGTCGCGCTGCTGCAGGAGGGGCGCATCACCGACGTCGGCACCCACAGCGAGCTGCTGAAGCGCAACGAGCACTACCGCTACGTGATCTCGTCGCTGGAGGACGAGGAGCTCGCGGCGGCGGAGCGCGCCGACCGCGAGCTCAAGCTCGCCGAGCAAGAGGGTCGACGCCGCGATGCGATCGACAGAGAGAGCAGAGTCATCGACAACGAGGGCGAGGTGACCCGATGAGCGTCACGGGTGTCGAGGGGGAAGAGCGCGACGACTTCTCGCGCGCCGAATCGAAGCAGATCCGGGCTCGATCGCTGCGCCTGCTGGGCTCACTCGTGCGCCCGATGCGCTGGCGTATCGCGGGCACGATGGTCGTGCTCGTCATCTCGATCGCCCTGCAGGTCGCGGGCCCCGCGCTCATCGCGCTCGGCATCAACACCGGACTGCCCGCGCTGCTCGATCAGAACGACTGGATGCCGGTGGCGTTCATCGTGGGCGCCTACGTCGTCACGGGCATCGCGGGTGCCTCGCTCGCGGCCGCGTTCCAGGTGATCAGCGCGCGCTTGAGCCAGGCCATCCTGCTCGATCTGCGCAAGCGCGTCTTCCTGCACACGCAGCGCCTCTCGCTCGAGTTCCACGAGTCGTACACCTCGGGGCGCATCATCGCGCGCCAGACGAGCGACCTCGACTCCATTCGCGAGCTGCTCGATTCGGGGCTCACGCAGCTCGTCTCGGGGCTGCTCTACATGGGCTTCACCGCGGCGGCGCTCGTGCTGCTCGACCCGGTCTCCGGCATCGTGCTCGCGGTCTCGCTCATTCCGCTACTGCTGCTGACGCGGTGGTTCCAGGTGCGCTCGCAGAAGCTGTTCCGGCAGACACGCGTAGCCTCGGCGCGCCTGATCGTGCACTTCGTCGAGACCATGACGGGCATCCGCGCCGTCAAGGCGTTCCGCAAAGAGCCGCGCAACGAGCGGCAGTTCGCCGGCCATGTCGAGGACTACCGCGACGCGAACGCGCGCGTCATCCGGCTGTTCGGCATCTTCGACCCGGGGCTCGTGCTCATCGGCAACGTGACGGTCGCGGCCGTGCTCGTGGTGGGGGCGTTCCGCGTCGTCGACGGCGCGCTGCTCATCGGCTCCCTGCTCGCGATCGTGCTCTACACGCGCCGGTTCTTCGATCCGGCCGAGGAGATGGCGATGTTCTACAACTCGTACCAGTCGGCCGCGGCGGCGCTCGAGAAGATCTCGGGCGTGCTCGAAGAAGCCCCGAGCGTGCCCGACCCGACGACGCCGATCGACCTGTGGAAGGCGCGCGGCACGGTGCACTTCGATCAGGTGCGCTTCTCCTACACCGACGACACCGTGGTGCTGCCCGATCTCGAGCTGACGATCCCCGCCGGCCAGACGATCGCGCTCGTCGGAACGACCGGCGCGGGCAAGTCGACGCTCGCGAAGCTCATCGCGCGCTTCTACGACCCCACCGGCGGAGCCGTGACGCTCGACGGCGTCGACCTGCGCAAGCTGCACCCGAAAGACCTGCGGCGCGCGATCGTCATGGTGACGCAAGAGGCGTACCTGTTCTCGGGCACGGTGGCCGACAACATCGCGCTCGGCAACCCTGACGCGACTCGCGACCAGATCGTCGCGGCGGCGAAGGCCGTCGGCGCCCACGAGTTCATCGAGTCGCTGCCGAACGGCTACGACACCGACGTGAACAAGCGCGGCGGTCGTGTCTCGGCGGGGCAGCGGCAGCTCATCTCGTTCGCGCGGGCGTTCCTCGCCGACCCGACCGTGCTCATCCTCGACGAGGCCACGGCCTCGCTCGACATCCCGAGCGAGCGGCTCGTGCAGCAGGCCTTGCAGACCCTGCTGGCCGACCGCACGGCCGTCATCATCGCGCACCGGCTCTCGACGGTGGCGATCGCCGACCGCGTGCTCGTCATGGAGCACGGCCGCGTGATCGAAGACGGCACGCCCGCCGAGCTCATCGCGGGCACGGGCAAGTTCGCCCAGCTGCACGCGGCCTGGCGCGAGTCGCTCGTCTAGCGCGCGCTGCTGCCGTTCACGCCGCCTGGGTAGGGTTCGCCGTGTGACCGATCGGCCCGTGGATGCTGCGCTCGAGCCCGACGACGCCGCGGCTGCCCCGCGCGGCTCGGCGCTCGAGGTGCTCGGCCAGTTCACGGTGCTCGGCCTCACGTCGTTCGGCGGACCCGTGGCGCACCTCGGCTACTTCCGCGAGCGCCTCGTGGTGCGCCGGCGGTGGATGAGCGAGCAGGGGTACGCCGAGCTCGTCGCCCTCGCGCAGTTCCTGCCCGGCCCGGCGTCGAGCCAGATCGGGTTCGCGCTCGGGCTGCATCGCGGGGGACTGCTCGGCGGGCTCGCCGCGTTCGCGGCGTTCACGCTGCCGAGTGCGGTGCTGCTCGTGCTCGCGGCGCTCGGAGCGCCGCTGCTGGACGGGCCACTCGCCGAGGGGCTCATCGCGGGGCTGAAGGTTGTCGCCGTGGCGGTGGTGGCGCACGCCGTGCTCGGCATGGCGCGCACGCTCACGCCCGACGTGCGGCGTGCGGCGATCGCGGTCGGCGCGGCGGCGCTCGTGCTGCTCGTCGGCTCGGGGTGGGCGACGCTCGCGGCGATCGCGGCGGGCGCCGGGCTCGGCCTGCTGCTGTGCCGCGCGGAGGCGGCCCCGGTCGCGGGGGCGGTGCACATCCCGATCTCGCGTCGTGCCGGGGCGGCGAGCCTGGGCCTGCTCGCCCTGCTGCTCGTGGTGCTGCCCGTGCTCGCAGCGCTCGTGCCGAGCGTGCCGCTCGCCGTCGCCGACGGGTTCTTCCGCGCCGGGGCGCTCGTGTTCGGCGGCGGGCACGTCGTGCTGCCGCTGCTCGAATCGGCGGTCGTCGCGCCGGGGTGGGTGAGCGAGCAGCAGTTCCTGGCCGGCTACGGCGCGGCGCAGGCCGTGCCGGGCCCGCTCTTCACCGTCGCCGCCTTCCTCGGGGCCTCGATCGCGCCCGGCGCCGAGGGCGTGCTGCTGGCCGTCGTGGCGCTCGTGGCGATCTTCCTGCCGGGGCTGCTGCTCATCGCCGGCGTGCTGCCCTTCTGGGGCGCGCTGCAGGGGCGGCCTGCGGTGCAGGCGCTCGTGCGCGGCGCGAACGCCGCGGTCGTCGGCGTGCTCGCGGCGGCGCTCTACGACCCCGTCATGACGAGCGCGCTCGTCGACGCGCCGACGATCGCGCTCGCGGTGCTGTGCACGGTGCTGCTCGTCGTCGTGCGGGTGCCCGCGTGGGCGGTCGTCATCGTGGGTGCCGGCGGCGGCATGCTGCTCTCCGCGTTCTGACCGAGACCGGCGTTCTGACCGAGACCCGCGTTCTGACCGCGCTCAGCGCTCGACGGCGCCCACGTGCAGGGCGACGACGCCGAAGCCGGGAACCTCGGCCGTGAAGCGGCCGGCGCCGTCGACCTCGATGACGGCTCCCGATACGGCCTCGGTGTAGCGGCCCGGCGCGAGCGAGGTCTCGAAGGTCGCGGTCGCGCTCGTCGCTGCGGCGTTGAACGCGGCGAAGCCGAAAGCGCCGCGCCCGAAGCCCGTCACGTGCTCGAGCGCGGCATCGTCGGCCTGCACGAACTCGACGCTGTCGGTGAGCGGTGCGTCGCCGACCGCCTGGCGGAAGGCGAGCATGCCGCGCACGACATCCCACCGCTGCGGGCAGACCCAGGTGCCGGGCTCGTATCGCGGCTGCGGCGACGGCGCGGCATCGGCGCACGAGGCCGGCAGCACCCGGCCATCGGTGTCGAGCGGCGGCCCCGCATCCCGACCGGCGAAGGCGTAGCCACTCGTGAGCTGGGGCGTGCCGTACGGGTGGGCGAGCAGGAACGCGAGGGCGAGCGCGTACTGCTCGCCGTCGGCGTACGACAGGGTTTCGCCGTTGCGCTCGGTGTCGTGATTGTCGACGAAGCTGATCGCCTGCTCGCTCGGCACCGAACCGCCCTCGGGGCCGAAGACGACGTCGGGGTTCAGTCGGCCGCTCTCGACCATGCTCGTGAGCGTGCGGGCGTACGTGAACTCCCAGACCGAGCCGGTGGCGAGGTACTGCTCGGGCTGCACGGGTTCGGAGAGGCCGCGGATGACCTCCTGGTACACGCGCGTGCCCGCGGGCAGACCGTCGACGATCGCGGCGATGTGGTCGGGCGCCATGTGCTTGGCCGCGTCGATGCGGAACCCCGCGACGCCGAGCGACAGCAGGTCGTCGAGGTAGGCGCGCAGGCGCTGCTGCACGCTCGGCTCGCCCGTGCGCAGGTCGGCGAGGTTGACGAGCTCGCAGGTCTGCACCTCGGCGGCGTCGCGGTAGTCGATGATGTCGCCCGTCGGCGACTCGGTGCACCGGTGGAAGTCGTCAGGGCCCCAGATGCCGGGGTAGGAGTAGTGCTCGTACGCGCTGCCGGCCCAGCCCGTGCCGGGCGTGCCGAGGCCCGTCATGTGGTTGATCACGGCATCGGCGACGATGTCGACGTCGTGCTCGGCGCACGTCGCGACCATGGCGGCGAACTCGTCGCGCGTGCCGAGCCGCGACTCGATGCGGTAGCTCACGGGCTGGTAGTGCCCCCACCACTCGTCGCGCACGACGTGCTCCTGCGGCGGGCTCGTGAGCACCCAGTCGATGCCGATCTTGGCGAGTGCGGGGCACTCCTCGGCGATCGCATCCCAGCCCCATTGGAACAGCAGGATGCCCGCATCGCGTCGCTCGGCGGGCTCGGGCGGCGCGGCGGCGGGAGTGCAGCCGGCCGTCAGCAGCAGGGCGGCCGCCGCAGTCGCGGCGAGCAGTGAGCGCAGCATGCCGGACCCCTTCGTCGGACGTCCGCCGAGTGCAAGCGCTTGCACCGACTGTAGCGCACGGCGACGCGACCTCCTCGGCCCCGCCTCCTGGCCGGGCCTAGGGGCGGCGCAGCCCCGCCGTGTTCTCGGCGATCGCCACGAGCGCCACGTTCACCTCGACGATCATGCGCGCGAGCACGACCGCGACGAGCGTCGCGATCGGCACGAGCACGAGCGCACCGAGCACCGTGAGCACGCCCGAGATGGGCTGCCCGCCCGTCATGAGCCCCACGCCCGTCACGACGATGCTGAAGAAGGCGATGAGTCCCGAGAGCACGATGCTGACGAGCAGGATGGCGTAGATGAAGCCCGCGATGCGCCGCGTGATGAACGTCGTGAACCGGAAGTCGACGAGGGCCCGGAAGAAGCCCGGCACGGCGCTCACGTCGATCGACAGGGTCTGCTCGGCGGGGGCCGTCTCGGCCGGGGTCTCGACCGGCTCGGCGGCCTTCGGGGTGCGGCGGCGCGGTGCGGGGGTGGACGAGTCGGTCACGAAGGCCTCCGAGGGGTGGGGATGCGCGGCACGCGCCGCTGCACGGCACAGTATCGCCGCGGAGCGTTCGGCGCTACGACGGGGCCCAGCGCGCCGTCGACAGGTCGAGCCGGTAGGCGTGCGCGGGCTCATCGGCGCCAGCCGCGCGCAGCGGCGTGCCCTCGGCGCGGTAGTGCGCGAGCGCCTCGGCCTCGTGCCCCGCGGGCGGGCGGCCATCCGCGCGCACGACGCGCCACCACGGCACGCTCGAGCCCTCCGTCGCCATCACCCGGCCGACCGCGCGAGCGCCGCGTGAGCCGAGCTCGGCCGCGACGTCGCCGTAGGTCATGACGCGGCCGGGCGGGATGCCGTCGACCACGAGCAGCACGGCACCGCCGAAGTCGAGGGGCACCTCGCTCGCGGCGGGCATCCCGTGATCGATCGCCACCGGGTGGTCAGATGGTGAGCGAGCCGATCTTCTCGCCGTACTCGGTCTCGCCCGTCTCGACGAAGCCGATGCGACGGAAGAACTCGCCCGGGCCGTCGTCGCCGGTCTCCCAGATGACCGTGACGGTGTGGAATCCGCGCTGGCGCGCCTCTTCGGCGAGCTCATGCACCGCGAACTTGCCGATGCCGCGCCCCTGGGCCGTCGCGTCGACGTTGATGCGCCAGATGCAGCTGCGGAACTCGGGTTTCGGGTTCTCGGCGTCGAAGTTGCCGCGGATGAAGCCGACGACGTCGTCGCCGTCGAGCACCACGCGCGCCCAGGTGGTCGTCGGGTTCACGTAGGCGTCGGCCGCCGAATACGAGACGGGCGTGACGAACTGCTCCTGCCCCGGTCTGAGCGTCAGGCCGTTCGCCGCCACGATCGTCTTGGCCGACAGTTCTTCCAGTCTCAAGCTCCCCATGCACCCCAGGGTAGACGGTGCCTCTGATCGACGGGGGCGCTGATGTATCTCGATATCGAGACAACCCGGGGGAGCCGGTAGGCTGGCGGGCGGCACATCACCAACGGAAAGGCACCCCCTCGTGGAGAAGATCAAGGTCGAAGGAACGGTCGTCGAGCTCGACGGCGACGAGATGACCCGCATCATCTGGCAGTTCATCAAGGACCGCCTGATCCACCCCTACCTCGACCTCACGCTCGAGTACTACGACCTCGGCATCGAGCACCGGGATGCGACCGACGACCAGGTGACGATCGACGCCGCGCACGCCATCATCAAGCACGGTGTGGGCGTCAAGTGCGCCACGATCACGCCCGACGAGGCCCGCGTCGAAGAGTTCGGCCTCAAGAAGATGTGGAAGAGCCCCAACGGCACCATCCGCAACATCATCGGCGGGGTCATCTTCCGCGAGCCGATCGTGATCTCGAACATCCCGCGCCTCGTGCCCGGCTGGAACAAGCCCATCATCATCGGCCGCCACGCCTTCGGCGACCAGTACCGCGCCACCGACTTCCGCTTCGAGGGCAAGGGCACGCTCACGGTGGAGTTCACGCCCGAGGACGGCTCGGAGCCCCTGAAGTTCGAGGTCTACCAGTCGCCCGGCAGCGGTGTGGCCCAGGTGCAGTACAACCTCGACGAGTCGATCCGCGACTTCGCGCGCGCCTCGCTCAACTACGGCCTCGCCCGCAACTACCCCGTGTACCTCTCGACCAAGAACACGATCCTCAAGGCCTACGACGGCCGTTTCAAGGATCTGTTCGAGGAGGTCTTCGAGACCGAGTTCAAGGCGCAGTTCGAGGCCGCCGGCATCACCTACGAGCACCGCCTCATCGACGACATGGTCGCCTCGGCCATGAAGTGGGAGGGCGGCTACGTCTGGGCCTGCAAGAACTACGACGGCGACGTGCAGAGCGACACCGTGGCGCAGGGCTTCGGCTCGCTCGGTCTCATGACCAGCGTGCTGACGAGCCCCGACGGCAAGGTCGTCGAGGCCGAGGCCGCCCACGGCACGGTCACGCGCCACTACCGCATGCACCAGCAGGGCAAGCCGACGTCGACGAACCCGATCGCCTCGATCTTCGCGTGGACCCGCGGCCTCATGCACCGCGGCAAGCTCGACGGCAACCAGGCGCTCATCACCTTCGCCGAGACCCTCGAGGATGTCGTGATCACGACGGTCGAGAGCGGCAAGATGACGAAGGACCTCGCGATTCTCATCAGCTCGGAGCAGCCGTACCTGACGACCGAGGACTTCCTCGCGGCGCTCGACGAGAACCTGAAGACGCGCCTGGGCTGAGCCGGCTCACACGACGGGCCCCGCACCGTGGTGCGGGGCCCGTCGTCGTTGCCGCAGGGGCTCAGCCGCCGCAGAGGGTGTCGATGGCGCCGAAGTCGGCGACGATGCTGCTGAGCGAGTCTTGGAATGCGTCGATGTCAGCGTTCTCGGGGTCATCGATGATCGCCTGCAGCGACGTGGAGACGCCGTCGAGCGAGGCGATCGCGGTGTCGAGCGTGGACTGCACTTCGGCGTTGTCGAGTGATGACGAGACGGCCTTCAGTTCGGTTGCCGCTTCGGTGAACCCGTCGACGACGGACTGCGGGTCGGAGGTCGCGTTTTCCTCGAGCGCCTGCAGCTGTGTGCCGAGGTCGACGATCGGGTTGAGGATCTCGTTGCAGGCCTCTGTCACGCTCTGCTCCGCGGGAGCAGGGGCGGGTTCGACGGCGGAATCGTCGAGCGATGCGGGGCTCGAGCACCCGGCGATGAGTGCGATCGTCAGGGCCGCGGTCGCCGTGAGCAGCGAAGCGCGAGGGTGGTGCTGCATGATTCCCCCAGGGGTCAATGTGAACAGTCTGCCCAGCCTAAGCCAGAGTGAGGGCTTCTCGACTCGTCGGGAGGGCGGGGGGATCGAGCACGGCACGGTTGCGAGAATATACCCCGGGGGGTATTCTGACGATGCGTGTTCAGCGCCCCTCGTCCTCCGAAAGGAAATCCCCATGTGCTCACCCGCCCGTTGCTCGGTCTGCGGCAAGGTCACCTGGTCGGGCTGCGGCCAGCACATCGAGCAAGCGCTCGACGGAGTGCCTGCCGCGCAGCGCTGCACCTGCGGCTAGACCCGACCCGACCCGGGCGCCTCACGGCGGCCGCTCGAGGTGCGGATCGCGTTCCATCGCGGAGAAGAGCCCTCTGGCCCTGGTGGCGCCGGTGGAATCGCGCTAGACCGGAGTCGTGACCCGACTCTTCGCGCTCGTGCGCCGCTTCCCCCTCGTCGCCGTGACCGTCGCGATCGGGCTCGTCGCGGGCGTGCTCGTCGCCTCGGGACTCGAGCCGGCCGCGCGCTGGCTCATCTCGCTCTACGCGCTCGCGATCGCGGGCGTCGAGGCGGTGCGCATGATCCGCGGGCTGCTGTCGAAGCAGTTCGGCCTCGACATTCTCGCCGTCACGGCGATCGTCAGCACGATCGTCGTGGGGGAGTACTGGGCGAGTCTCGTCATCGTGCTCATGCTCACGGGCGGAGAGGCCCTCGAGGTCGCGGCCGCGGGCCGCGCCCAGCGCGAGCTGCGCGCGCTCCTCGACCGGGTGCCTCAGCTCGCCCACCGCATCGAGGCGGATGGTTCGATCGTCGATGTGGCCGCCGACCAGGTGCGCACGGGCGATCGTCTGCTCGTGCGGCCCGCCGAGATCGTGCCGGTCGACGCCGAGCTCGCGAGCCCGCTCGGCGGCTTCGACGAGTCGTCGCTCACGGGCGAGAGCCTGCCGGTCGACAAGACCGCCGGAGACGCGGTGATGAGCGGCTCGGTCAACGGGCCGGTCGCCGTGGAGGTCGTGGCGACGGCCCTGGCGGCCGACTCGCAGTACCAGCGCATCGTCGAGCTGGTGCGCGACGCCGCGAGCAGCAAGGCCCCTCTCGTGCGGCTGGCCGACCGCTACGCCCTGCCGTTCACGGCCGTCTCGCTCGGCATCGCGGGTGTCGCCTGGGCCCTCAGCGGCGACCCCGTGCGCTTCGCCGAAGTGCTCGTCGTTGCCACCCCGTGCCCTCTGCTGATCGCCGCGCCCGTGGCCTTCATGGGCGGCATGAGCAGTGCGGCCAAGCGCGGCATCGTCATGAAGAATGCCGGCTCGCTCGAGAAGCTCGCGCGGGCGCGCACCGTCGCCTTCGACAAGACGGGCACCCTCACCCTGGGTCGGCCGGTCGTCGTCGGGGCGCACGCCGAGCCGGGCTTCGAGCACGACGAGCTCGTGCAGCTCGTGGCCTCGGCCGAGCGCTACTCCTCGCACGTGCTCGCCGACTCGCTGCAGCAGGCGGCGATCGACCGCGAGCTCGCGCTGCTCGACTCGACGGACGCGCGCGAGGTCCCCGCCCACGGCGTGATCGCCATGATCGGCGGTCGCGAGGTGGTCGTCGGCAAACCCGCGTTCGTCGGCGGCCATGCGCCCGATGTGGTGCCGCGCACGGGTGAGAGCGGCGAGGCCGTGATCTACGCCGCGATCGACGGGCGGTTCGCGGGCGTCGTGGTGCTGCGGGATGCGGTGCGCGACGATGCCGCGGCCACTCTCGATGCCCTGCGCACCCTCGGGGTCACGCGCACGCTCATGGTGACGGGCGACATCGCCGCGACCGCGGAACCGATCGCGGCGGGCCTCGGCATCAGCGAAGTGCACGCCGAGTGCCTCCCCGACGACAAGGTGCGCATCATCCGCGAGGCGCAGCCGCGCCCGGTCGTCATGGTCGGCGATGGTGTCAACGACGCGCCCGTGCTCGCGGTGAGCGACTTCGGCATCGCCATGGGGGCGAGGGGCTCGACGGCCGCCAGCGAGTCGGCCGACGTCGTGATCCTGCTCGACGACATCTCGCGCGTCGCGCGTGCCGTCGAGATCGGGCAGCGCACCGTGCGCATCGCCCTGCAGAGCATCTGGCTCGGCATCGCGATCTCGATCGGGCTCATGCTCGTCGCGGCTGTCGGCCTGCTGCCGGCGATCGCGGGAGCCGCCCTGCAGGAGGTCGTCGACCTCGTGGCCATCCTCGGTGCCCTGCGTGCGGTGCGCGCCGGCGCGGCGCCCGTGCCGGGGCTCGATGTCATGCCGTCACGCCGCGGCGTGCCCGTGCTGCCGTCGAGTCAGTAGCCGGCGAAGTAGTCCGTGCGCACGCGGCGGACTCCGGCCCGGCGGAGGGCCGTGCGGGCTGCCGCGACGACGGAGGGCGCGCCGGAGACGAACCCGTGCCGCGCGGCGAGGTCGGGGATCAGCTCGCGGAGGGCATCCGCCGTCAGCTGGTCGGGAGCCAGCTCGACGAGGCGCGTTCCGGCGGCGTCGATCACGTCGCGGTACAGCACCTCTCCCGGGTTCGACGAGATCACGACGAGCACGATGTCGCGCTGCTCGCCCCGCTCGGCAAGGCTCGCGAGCTGGCTCGCGAAGGGCGTGATGCCGATGCCCCCGGCGACCATGACGAGCGGGATGCCCGCATCGCGCGGCAGCAGGAAGTCGCCCGCCGTCTGCGTCGCCGCGATGCGCGTGCCCGGCTCGAGGGTGCCGAGTGCCGCCTTGAACGAGCTGCCGCCCTCGGGAGTGCGGATGCCGATCGTGAGGCGCGGCTCGTCGGCCACCGCGCGCTCGGGGGCGGAGGCGATCGAGAAGGTTCGGCGCATGCCGCGGATGTCGGCAGCGTGCGGAAGATGCAGCTCGAGGTACTGCCCCGCCTCGAAGCGCAGGGGGCGCGAGGGTTCGAATTGGTACTCGGTCGCGAACTCCGAGAGCGGGGCGCGGTCGATGAGCCGAACCGAGAAGCCCCCGCGCCGCGACACGGCGAAGGCCACGATGTTGCCGAGCACGAGGGCGAGCTCGGGCGAGGTGTAGATCGGCCCGAAGCCGAACGGCACCGAGAAGGCCACGGCGACGACCGCGGCCGTGAGCCACTGCTGCCAGCGCCGCGGCGGCAGGGTCACGGGTTCGCTCAGCATGAAGCCCGCGAGGAAGACCACGGGGAACAGCTGCAGCACGGTCGTGATCGCGCCGAGCGGTGCCGTGCCTGTCACGACGAGCCGGATGCCGATGAGCACGATCGTGAGCCCGATGAAGATGAGCCCGACGTCGAGTCGGCGGGTGCGGTCGAGCAGCAGCAGGGCGCCGACCGCGACGGCGGGCAGCAGGGCGGGCGTCGCGACCCACCAGAACCCGACCCCCTGGCCGGCGTAGTAGCCGATGATGCCCGCGATGAGCACGCCCGTGGCGGCCGGGTTGAGCAGGTGGCGCCCGCGCCACACGATGAGGTACTTCGAGAGCGCCGCGAGCACGCCGGCGCCTGCTGCGGCGATGAGGCCCGGTGTGGTCAGGCTCGGCTGCACGATGCACGTGACGATGAGCGCCGTGATGACGCTCGACTCGCGGTGCGGCACGACGTGCGCGAGCCGCGCGGCGATCTCGTTGGCGCCGAGCGTCGCGACGACGACGACGCCGAGCGTGCCGAGGATGGCGTATCCGTCGGGGCCGATCACGTCGAGGAACCCGAAGAGCACCGCCTGGGCGAGCAGGATCGCGAGCGTGATGGTCGCGAGCCGGTACATGCTCACGCGGCCGGTCAGCGCATCAACCCGTGCTCTCATGCGAACAGCTCCCCTCGAAACCCCGCGCTCGCCTCGAGGCGACCGTCGATGCTCAGTCGAACCCACTCGAACGAGAACGCTGCGGATAGACGCGCCGGATCGGTGAGAAACATGGCCGTGGCGAGGCCGTCGGCGACCAGTGCCGAATCGGCGACGACCCAGGTGGCGATGATGCCGTCGGCGACCGGCCGCCCGGTAACGGCGTCGACGATGTGGTGAAGCCCGGCACCCCACGAACGGCGAGTGAGCGCAGAGGCGCAGAGAGCGGCATCGTGCAGCTCGGCCACGCCGACCGCCTTCGTCGGGTCGGCCGGGTTCTCGAGGGCGATCCGGATACTGCGCCCACCCCGTATGCGCACGTCGCCGCTCGCATCGACGAGCGTCTCGGTCACGCCGCGGGCGGCGAGCAGGTCGCCGACGAGGTCGACGAGATAGCCCTTGCCGGCGGCGCCGACGTCGAGCAGCACGGGAGCCACGGTGTCGAGCTGGAGCCCGTCGGCCGTGCGGCGCAGGGCGATCGAGTCCACCCAGCTCGGCGCCGGCAGGGGATCGCCGCTCGGGGTCAAGCGGTAGGCGGCGTCGTAGCCGAGGCGCTCGAGCGAGGCGCCGACGAGGGGGCTGAGCCGCGCATCCGTCAGCGCGTGCAGCTGCTCGTAGAGGCCGAGCAGCGGCTCGGCGTCGGCGGGCAGTCGCCACGACCCGGCGTCGCGGGCGATGCGGCTGACGAGCGAGTCGTCGCGGAATCGCGACCAGTCGCGGTCGAAGCGTTCGATCCGCTCGAGCACGGCGACGAGGTCGTCATCGGCGAGCGGCGCTCCGAGCGAGGCCACGGGGGTCTGCGCGCCGCCGACGCCGATGCGCCACGGCGCCCCGATCGCGTCGAAGCTCGTGGGCGCCGCGGCCTCAGCTCTCGAGCGCATCCGCCTTGATCGCCGTAAGGGCCTCGCGGAAGCCGTTGCTCGTGAGCGACGAGCCTGCGACGACGGTGACATCGAGGGTGTCGATGTCCTCCCCGATCACGAGGGCGCCGATGCCGTCGGCGAACTGGCCCTGATAGTTGGCCGTCGTCGGGTTGTTGGGGTTGACCGTGATCTCGACGTCGGTGACGAGGTCGTTCTCGAGCTCGATCACGACGATGATGTTCTCGTTGCCGTTGGGCGACTGGTAGGTGCCGTTCGCCTGGTAGGTGCCGTCGCGGTAGCTCGCGTCGACGGGCACGTCGGTGCCGGCCGCGGTCGAGCACCCCGTGAGGGTGCCGAGCAGGGCGGCGGTGGCGCCGATCGGGGCGGCGATGCGCGCGGCAGTCGTGCGGGCGCTCGTGGTCAGCATGCGGGTCATCGGTTCTCCAGGGCGTCGCGGGGTTCAGGCGGCACTCAGCCGACGGTCATCAGCCTGTCGGGTCTCGGTGGGTATTCGCTGTACTCGCCTCAAGGGTTTGCCGCATGCCGCGCACGCGGCTCTCGACCGACTCAGCTCTCGACAGCCTCCGCCTTGATCGACGCCAGCGCCGCACGGAACCCGGTGGAGGTGAGCGACGATCCCGCGACGACGGTGACGTCGAGCGAGTCGATGTCCTGCCCGACGACGAGCTCGCCGATGCCGCTCGCGAACTCCGCCTGGTAGGTCGAGCTGGTCGCGCTCGTGGGGTACAGGCCGATCTCGACGTCGGTCACGATGTCGTTCTCGAGCTGCAGCACGACGATGATGCTCTCGCCGCCCGCGGGCGATTGGTAGGCGCCATCGGCGCGATAGCTGCCGTCGCGGTAGCTGGCGTCGACGGCGGCCGTCTCCCGCGTCGCGTCGTCGGCGGGTTCCGGTGCGGCGACCTGCTCGGTGGCGGCCGCGCACCCGGTGAGGGTGCCGAGCAGCGCGAGGGTGCTGAGGGGCACTGCCGTGCCGATGCTCCCGGCGCGGGCTGTCCTCGTCCTCCGGTTCACCGATGCTCCTCACTGTCGCGGCCTGCTCTCCAGCGTGCGGGCTGCGGGTAAGCGCACGCCGAGAATCTGGCCCTTGCGACATTTATGTTCGTAAGGTTTACTAACAAACATGACGATGGATGTCGACAGCTTCGGGCCGCGCCGCGTGCTGCGTCCGAGCGTCAAGGTGCTGCCAGAGCAGGCCCGGGCGCACAACCGATCCCTCGTGCTGCAGACCCTCTACCGCTCGGGCCCCTTGAGCCGTGCCGACCTCGCCCGCGAGACGGCCCTCACGCGCGTGACCGTGGGCGACCTCGTCGCCGAGCTCATCGACGAGCAGCTCGCGCTCGAGCTCGGCACGCGTGTCGACGCGAGCCGCCCCGGCAAGCCCGCGACACTGCTCGACCTCAACCGCGACGGCCACCGCATCGTCGGCATCGACCTCGGCGATACCGAGGTGTTCCGCGGCGCCCTCATCGACCTCGACGGCATGATCCTCGAGCGGCGAGAGGTCGACGCGCGCGGCCTCGTGGGCGAGGATGCCGCGGCCGCGGCCCTCGCCCTCACCCGCCAACTGACGGCGCTCGCCGACCGACCCGTGCTCGGCGTCGGCATCGGATCGCCCGGCATCGTCGACCTCGCCGGATGCGTGCTCACGGCCCCCAACCGCGGCTGGAGCGATCTGCCCCTGCAGGCGCGCCTGCAGGCCGAGCTCGGGCTGCCCGTGATCGTCGCCAACGACGCGAACGCCGCGGCGCTCGCCGAGTACGGCTTCGGCGGAGCATCCGCCGACCTCATGCTGGTGATGATCGGCTACGGCGTCGGCGCGGGGCTGCTGCTCGACGGCACTCCGTTGTTCGGCTCGCGCTTCGCGGCCGGCGAGATCGGGCACGTTGTCGTCGGCACCGATGGCGGCGAGGCCTGCGCGTGCGGCAAGCACGGCTGCCTCGAGACCTGGCTCGCGGTGCCGCGACTGCGGGCGCGCCTCGCCGCGGGCGAGCCGCGCGAGGCGGTGCTGCGCCAGGCCGGCGAGCGTCTCGGCATCGCCCTGGCCCCCATCGTCGGGGCCCTCAATCTCAGCGAGGTGGTGCTCTCGGGCCCCGTCGAGCTGCTGGACGGGAGCCTCGCTGAGGCGACCGTCGACACCCTCCGTCAGCGCACCATGGAGCAGTTCCACGGCGACCTGACGGTGCGGTTGACCACGCTCGGAGACGACATCGTGATGCGCGGCGCTGCCGTCATGGTGCTCTCCGCGCGCCTCGGGGTCTCGTGAGGGGCCCCTGCACCACGGGTGCCGGCCGTCGGGCCGGCACGACCATCGCCCTAGGAAAGGTACGCACCATGAGAAAGCTCAGCATTGTCGCGTTCGGCGCGGCCGCCGCGCTCGCCCTCGCGGGTTGCGCCACGGAGGCCCCCGAGGCCACCACCGGCGCCGAGATCCGCGTCTGGCTCGTCGGCACCGACACCCCGCAGGAGGCCCGCGACTACCTCGTCGAGACCTTCGAGGCCGAGAACCCCGGCAACACCCTCGTGATCGAGGAGCAGGCCTGGGGAGGGCTCGTCGACAAGCTCACGACGAGCCTCTCGGGTAGCGACAGCCCCGACGTCGTCGAGGTCGGCAACACGCAGGCGGCCGCCTTCACGAGCGCCGGTGCGTTCCTCGACCTGACCGCCGACTTCGAGGCGCTCGGCGGTGACGACCTCTTGCCCGGGTTCGTCGAGGCCGGCACCTACGACGGGGTCTTCTCGGCGGCGCCGTACTACTCGGGCGCGCGCGTCGTGTTCTACGACACCGCGCTCTACGAGCAGCTCGGCCTCGAGGTTCCGACGACGCTCGACGAGTACATCGCCAACGGCATCGCGATCGCGGAGGCCAACCCCGGCGTCTCGGGCATCTACTTCCCCGGCCAGGACTGGTACAACGCCCTGCCCTACATCTGGGAGAACGGCGGCGAGATCGCCACGTTCGAGGGCGGCGAGTGGGTGCCCGGCTTCTCGAGCCCCGAGTCGCTCGCGGGCCTCGCGCAGGTGCAGCAGGTCATGACCGAGGCCTCGGTCGCGCCGAAGGACGGCAATGAGGCCGAGGCTCAGGTGCCGTTCTGCGCCGGCGAGATCGGGCACCTCAGTGCTCCGAGCTGGTTCAAGTGGAGCATCCTGGCCCCCGCCGACGCCGAGGCGCCCGGCTGCCCCGACAAGGAGGCCACCCTCGGTGTGTTCGCCCTGCCGGGCATCGACGGCGGCCCCGCTCAGGTCTTCGCGGGCGGCTCGAACATCGCCGTGTCGGCCAACTCGCAGTACCCCGAGCTGGCCAAGAAGGCGCTCGCGATCATGCTCAGCGAGGGCTACCAGTCGATTCTCGGCGGTGCCGGCCTCGTGCCCGCGCTCGTCTCGCTCGGCGACACGATCGGCACCGATGCGACCGCGCAGGCGATCTCGGCAGCGGCGAGCAACGCCAAGCTGACCCCCGCCTCGCCCGCCTGGGCCGAGGTCGAGGCGGCCGGCGTGCTGCAGGACTTCTTCGTGAAGATCGCGCAGGGCGGTGACGTCGAGGCCCTCGCGGCCGAGGTCGACGCTCGCATCGCCGAGATCCTCAACTAGCGGTTCAGCACGACTCATCCCCACCGGTGGTGGCCAGTTGCCCCTGGCCACCACCGGACGGTGACCATCGCCCTAGGAAGGTGACGACACCGTGTCAATCTACAAGGAGCACCCATGGCTCTGGCACCCATCGGCACCCGGCCGGCATCGCCGCCGCCGCACGCCGACCTGCCGCCCCTCGCGGGCCGCGCCGCACCAGCCGCGCGCCGCCGCCGGCCCCGCACGCTGACTCCGGCCCTGCTGCTCGTGCCCACGGGCGTCGTGCTGCTGGCGATCATCGGCTGGCCGCTGCTGCAGCTCGTCATCATCTCGTTCCAAGAGTTCGGTCGGGCCCAGATCTTCGGGGCGCCCGCCCCCTGGGTCGGTCTCGACAACTACGTCGCCGTGCTGAGCGACCCGGTCTTCTGGAATGTGCTCGGCCGCAGCATCCTGTTCGCCGCCGCCAATGTCGCCCTGACCATGGTGCTCGGCACCCTCGTGGCACTGCTCATGACGCGCCTCAGCCGCTTCTTCCGGCTGCTGGTATCGGTCGGCCTGCTGCTCGCCTGGGCCATGCCCGCCCTCACGGCCGTCGTGGTCTGGGGGTGGATGTTCGACACCCAGTACGGCGTCATCAACTACGTGCTCAGCCAGCTGCCGGGCGTCGATCTCATCGGCCACTCGTGGCTCATCGAGCCGCTGAGCTTCTTCGCGGTCGCGACCATCATCATCACGTGGCAGAGCGTGCCCTTCGTGGCGTTCACCGTCTACGCGGGTCTGACCCAGGTGCCCGACGAGGTGCTCGAGGCCGCGCAGCTCGATGGCGCCGGAGCCGTCGCGCGGTTCCGCCTCATCGTCTTCCCGTACCTCAAGTCGATCTTCCTCGTGGTGACGATCCTGCAGGTCATCTGGGATCTGCGGGTGTTCACGCAGATCTACGCCCTGCAGGGCATCGGCGGTATCCGCGAGCAGACGAGCACGATCGGGGTCTACATCTTCCAGACCTCGCTCGGCACGGGCGACTTCGGGGCCGGCGGTGCCATCGCGGTCATCCTCGTGATCATCATGATGGCCATCTCGATCTACTACGTGAAGAAGTCGATCCAGGAGGAGACGCTGTGAGCCCCGCCCTCGTCAAGCGGCAGGCGACGCAGGTCGCGCTCAGCGCGATCGCCATGGTCGTCTTCCTCGTGAGCGTGTTCCCGGTCTACTGGATGCTCAACACGAGCCTGCTGCCCAACAACCTCATCCGCGGCCCGGTGCCGCACTTCTGGCCCGACGAGTTCACGCTGCGCAACTACGAGCTCGTGCTGAGCGGCGAGGGCCGCGCGCCCTTCCTGCCCGCGCTCGGCAACTCGCTCATGGTCACGCTGCTGACGGTCATGGTCGCGCTGCTATTCGCGTTCCTCGCGGCGCTCGCGGTGACGCGGTTCCGGTTCCGCGGCCGCAAGGCGTTCATCCTGACGATCCTCGTCATCCAGATGATCCCGGGCGAGGCCATGATCGTCTCGACCTTCCGGGTGCTCGACGGCTGGCAGCTGCTCAACACGATCGTGGGCCTCACGCTCGTCTACGTCGCGACGGTGCTGCCGTTCACGATCTGGACGCTGCGCGGCTTCGTCAACGGGGTGCCGATCGAGCTGGAGGAGGCGGCCATGATCGACGGCTGCACGCGCACGCAGGCCTTCTGGCGCGTGACCTTCCCGCTGCTCGCACCGGGGCTCGTCGCGACGGGCGTCTTCGCCTTCATCCAGGCCTGGAACGAGTTCCTGCTCGCCCTCGTCGTCATGAGCCGGCCCGAGATGATGACCCTGCCGGTGTGGCTGCGCACCTTCCAGCAGGCGACGCAGACCACGAACTGGGCGGCGATCATGGCGGGCTCGACGCTCATGGCCATCCCCGTCATCATCTTCTTCCTCGTCGTGCAGGGCCGCATGACGAGCGGGCTCGTCGCCGGGGCGGTGAAGGGATGAGCGCCGTGCTCGGCACCCTCATGCCCGGCTTCGCGGGGCCCGAGCTGCCCGACTGGCTCGCCGACCGCTTGCGCGCAGGGCTCGGAGGCGTGTGCCTGTTCGGCGGCAACATCCGCTCGCGCGCGCAGCTCGTCGACCTGGTCACCGCGATTCGCGCGGCGAACCCGCACGCCGTCGTCGCGATCGACGAGGAGGGCGGCGACGTCACGCGGCTGTTCTACGACGTCGGCTCGCCCTACCCGGGCAATGCCGTGCTCGGCCGGCTCGACGACCTCGCGCTCACCGAGCATGTCGGGCGCACGGTCGGTTGGCAGCTGCGGCTCGCGGGTATCGACCTCGATCTGGCGCCCGACGCCGACGTCAACTCGAACCCGCTCAACCCCGTCATCGGCACGCGCTCGTTCGGCGCCGACCCGCACCTCGTCGCGCGGCACACGGCGGCGTGGGTGCGCGGCCTGCAGTCGACGGGTGTCGCGGCGAGCGTCAAGCACTTCCCGGGCCACGGTGACACCGAGCTCGACTCGCACCTCGCGATGCCGATCGTGCGCGGCGACCTCGCTGCGCTGCGCCAGCGCGAGCTCGTGCCCTTCGTCGCCGCGATCGCCGCGGGGGCGCGCACGATCATGACCTCGCACATCCTGCTGCCCGACGTCGACGACAGCGGGCCCGCGACCTTCTCGCCGCGCATCCTGCAGTCGCTCCTGCGCGACGAGCTGGGCTTCGACGGTGTCATCGTGTCGGATGCCCTCGACATGGCCGGCGCGAGCGGCGAGCTCGGCATCCCGGCCGCCGCCGCCCGCGCGCTCGCCGCGGGCTGCGACCTGCTCTGCATCGGCACCGACAACTCGGATGCGCAGCTCGACGACATCGTCGCCGCAGTCGAGCAGTCGATCGCGCGCGGCGAGCTCTCACTCGCCCGAGTCGACGACGCGGCCGCACGCGTGGCCGCGCTCGCCGCCGAGTCGCACCGCATCGCCGCCGCCGCTCCCGTGCCCGCGGGCATCACGGCCGACGACGCACCGCCCGTCGATCTCGCCGTGCTGCGCGGGGCGATCGAGGCCGTGCCGGGCGTCGTCGTGCTCCCGCACCGCCAGCTCATCGCCCTGCGCACCGTCGCCAACATCGCGGTCGGCGTGGCGCCGTGGGGTCCGAGCGCCGCGGGGGCCGAGGTCGTCGAGCTCGGCGAGGGCGAGCCGCTCGCACTCGAGCCGGGCGTGCAACCCGTGCTCGTGGGGCTCGGCGTGCACCGCCACGCCTGGGTGCGCGCGCTCATCGCGCAGTCGCGCGCTGCGCATCCCGACACGATCGTCGTCGATATGGGCTGGCCCGATGAGGCGCGCGAGCACGCCGACGTCGTGACGTGGGGCGCTTCGCGCGCCATGGGCGCGGCGCTGCTCGACTGGCTCGAGCGGAGCAGCTCGTGAGCGCCCTGCGGCTCGGCGTCGACATCGGCGGCACCAAGGTGCACGCCGTCGCGCTCGACGATGCGGGCGCGGTCGTCGCCGAGGCCCGACTGCCCACGGGTTTCGGAGCAGAGGCGGTCGTCGCGAGCGCGCACGCCGCCGTCGTGCAGCTCACCGAGCACCTCGGGGTCGCCCCGAGCGCCCTCACCTCGATCGGCGTCGGCGTGCCGGGCCGTGTCGACCCCGCGACGGGGCATGTCGCGCACGCGGTCAACCTGGGGCTCGACTCGCTCGACCTCGGCGCCCTGCTCGCCTCCCGGCTCGGCCGTGCGGTCGTGGTCGAGAACGACGTCAATGCTGCGGCGCTCGGTGCGTTCCACCTGCTCGGCGACCCGCGGCTGCGCTCGATGGCCTACCTCAATCTCGGCACCGGGCTCGCGGCGGGTCTCGTGCTCGACGGCCGGGTGTGGCGCGGCTCGCGCGGCGTGGCCGGCGAGATCGGGCACATTCCCGTCGACCCGCAGGGGGAGCTGTGCCGGTGCGGCCAGCGCGGCTGCCTCGAGACCCTGGCCTCGGGCTCGGCGCTTGCGCGGCTGTGGCCGCAGGGCGCCGGCGCCCCGGCGAGCGCGCTCTTCGCGGCGGCCGGGGCCGGAGACGAGCAGGCGGCCGCCGTGGCCGAGCGGCTCGTCGGCAACGTGGCGGCGGCGGTGCGCATCCTGGTGCTCGCCGTCGACGTCGACGCGGTCGTCATCGGGGGAGGCCTGAGCTCTCTCGGCGATCGACTGCTCGGGCAGGTGCGCGCGCGGCTCGACGCCGACGCGCGCACCTCGCCCTTCCTCGCCTCGCTCGCGCTCGCCGAGCGCGTGCTGCTCGTGCCGGACGGCAGCCCGGTGGGCGCCGTGGGCGCCGCGCTCGTGGGGGCGTCGAGCGCCGAGGTGGTCGGCGTATGACCGAGGTCGTCATCGTTCCGAGCCCCGCTGCGGGCGGGGCGCTCGTCGCCGACGCGATCGTCGCGCTCGTGCAGCGGCGTCCGGATGCCGTGCTCGGGCTCGCCACCGGATCCAGCCCCCTGCCCGTGTACGAGGCCCTGCGTCCGCACGCGGCGCTGCTGCGCGACGTGCGCGGCTTCGCGCTCGACGAGTACGTGGGGCTGCCGGCCGGGCATCCCGAGTCGTATCGCGCCGTCATCGAGCGCGAGGTGGTCGTGCCGCTCGGTCTCGATCCCGCGCTCGTGCGGATGCCGGGCGACGACCTCGCCGGGGGCGCGGGGCGCGAGGCCTCGCTCGCCGAGGCGGGAGAGCGTTACGAGGCCGCGATCGCGGCGGCGGGCGGCGTCGACCTGCAGCTGCTCGGCATCGGCGCAACGGGCCACATCGGCTTCAACGAGCCCGGGTCGTCGTTCGCCTCGCGCACGCGCGTGAAGACCCTCACCGAGCAGACGCGCCGCGACAACGCGCGCTTCTTCACCGCGCCCGATGAGGTGCCGCTGCACTGCATCACGCAGGGCCTCGGCACGATCCTCGCCGCCCGGCACCTCGTGCTGCTCGCCTTCGGGGCGGCGAAGGCCGAGGCGCTCGCGGCCGCGGCCGAAGGGCCCGTCACCTCGTCGCTGCCCGGCTCGGCCATCCAGCTGCACGGGCGCGTCACGGTCGTCGTCGACGACGCCGCCGCCTCGGCGCTGCGCTTCGCCGACTACTACCGGCACGCCTGGGCGCACAAGCCCGCGTGGCAGGGGCTCTGACGGCTCGACCTGCCTAGGCGGTCTCCTCGGCGTGCAGCGCGGTGTCGGCCGCGGTAACGCGCCAGTCGAGGAAGCGCACGCGCAGGCCCGGGCGGGTGGGGGCGCACAGCATCGGGCCGATGCGCGCCGACTCGTGCGGGAATCGCGCCACGCGCACCAGGCGCCACTCGGTGTCGGCGGACGACCGCGCGCGGATGACGACGGCATCCGCGATACGGGATGCCCGCACCGTCACCGCCGTGCCCACCCAGTCGTCGACGTGACCGATCGACCAGTCGCTCGCCCCGACGGTCACGACCGCACCGAGCTGCTGGTGCCCGTCGCTGTGCTCGACACCCGCCTTGATCCAGTGGGCGTCGTCGACGATCACGGCGAGGCCGGCCTGGTCGAACTGGCCCGTGAACCCCTCGAGCTCGAACGTCACCTCGACCGCGGTGTCCGGCTGCCAGTGCGCGAGCAGCGCGTGCCCGTTCTCATGCCGGAAGCCGTATGCGGTGTCGCGCCACCAGTCGCTGCCCTCGGCGGCCTCGACGACGAGGGCGCCGGTCGCCTCGATCTCTGCGGAGACCGGCTCCCGGGTCCAGGTGCCGCGCGCGAACACCGGCTCGGCGGGGTTCTCGATGCCGCTCATGCGCTCGCTCCGACTTCCGCGCCCGCTGCCCACACGCGCTCGACCCGCCAGTGCTCGTCGAGCACCACGAGGTCGGCCGCGTACCCCGCGGCGAGCGAGCCCCACTCGTCGTCGCGACCGAGCACGCACGCGGGCGTGCGCGTGAGCGCCTCGACGGCGGCGCTCTCGTGCACGCCCGCGACCATGACCGCGTGCCGCAGCGCGGAATCCTGGGTCAACGTCGAGCCGGCGATCGTCGAGGTGCCCGCGAGGTGCGCGATGCCGTCGCGCACGTCGACGTTGAGCGAGCCGAGGCGGTAGTGCCCGTCGGCCCCGCCCGCCGCCGCCATCGCGTCGGTGACGAGCGCCACCCGGTGGGGTGCGGCACGGAACACCATCTGCACGATCGAGGGGTGCACGTGCACGCCATCGGCGACGAGCTCGAGCGCGACGCGGTCGTCGTCGAACGCCGCCGCGATCGGGCCGGGATCGCGGTGGTGGATGCCCGGCATCGCGTTGAACACGTGCGTCACGAGCGTCGCTCCCGCGTCGAAGGCCGCCCGTGCGATGTGCTCGTCAGCCTCGGTGTGCCCGATCGCGACGACGATGCCCGCGTCGGCGAACTGCCGCACGGCGTCGAGGGCGCCGGGCAGCTCGGGCGCGATCGTCACCTGCCGGATCGTGCCTCGGCCGGCCTCGATGAGACCCTGGATGGTCTGCGGGTCGGGCTCCCGCAAGAACTCGGGAGCGTGCGCGCCGCGGCGCCCGATCGCCAGGAACGGGCCCTCGAGGTGCGCGCCGACGATCGTCGGATCGGCCTCGGCGAGGGTCGCGACGAGGGACAGCGACTCGCGCACGTCGACGAGCGGATTGGCGACGAGCGAGATGACCGACCGGGTCGTGCCGTGCGACCGGTGCACGGCGAGCGCCGTGGCGATCTCCTCCGCACCGTTGTCGAAGGCGGCTCCGCCGCCGCCGTGCCCGTGCAGGTCGATGAAGCCCGGCGTCAGGGTGCGGCCGTGCAGGTCGATCGTGGTCGTGGCGGGAGGCGGAGCATCCACCCCCGTCAGCCCGGCGGCCGCGAGGCGATCGCCGTCGATCAGCACCCAGCCGTCTCGCCGACCGTCGGCGTCGAGCAGGCTCGCGTTCGTCAGCAGCGTCGGCACGGCAGACCCCCTAGGTGAAGATGATCGTGCGCTGCCCGTCGAGCAGCACGCGGTCTTCGGCGAACCACCGCACGGCCTGGCTGAGCGTGCGGCTCTCGATGTCGCGGCCGATCACGACGAGCTCGTCGGGCGAGCGGGAGTGGTCGACGCGCGTCACGTTCTGCTCGATGATCGGACCCTCGTCGAGATCGCTCGTGACGAAGTGCGCCGTCGCGCCGATGAGCTTGACCCCGCGGGCGTGCGCCCGCGCGTAGGGGTTCGCACCCTTGAAGCCGGGCAGGAACGAGTGGTGGATGTTGATCGCGCGACCCTCGAGCGCCGCGCACAGCTCGGGCGAGAAGATCTGCATGTAGCGCGCCAGCACGACGAGCTCGATGTCGTGCTGCTCGACGACCTCGAGAATGCGGGCCTCCATGGCGGCCTTCTCGTCGGCCTTCGTGACCGGGCGCGACTCAAACGGAACGTCGTAGAACGCGGCGAGCTCGCTGAGGTCGGGATGGTTGCCGAGCACGAGAGGAATCTCGATGGGCAGGTGCCCGCTGCGCTGGCGGAAGAGCAGGTCGTTGAGGCAGTGGGCCGCCTTCGAGACGAGCACGAGCGTGCGCAGGGGTCGGCCGACGGCGTCGATGCGGCACAGCATGCCGTACCGGTCGATCACGGGCTGCAGTGCGGCGAGCAGCTCGTCGCGGTCGGCACGCGTCTCGGTCTGCAGTCGCAGGAAGAAGCGGCCCGAGCCGAGGCTCGAGAACTGCTGCAGCTCGGTGATGTTGCCCTCGGCCGCGACGATGGCGCCCGTGACGGCGTGCACGATGCCGGGGCGGTCGTCGCAGACGAGCGTCACGATCCAGTGGTGGGGGGTCTCGCTCACGCGTCCAGCCTATTCGCCGGGGCGTGGCGCCCCCGCGCGGCTACGCTGAGCGCGTGCGCCTGCCCTGGTCATCGCTGCTGCTGCTGTCGGCCGGCATCTTCGTGGCGGTCACGAGCGAGTTCCTGCCGATCGGGCTGCTGCCCCAGCTGCGCGACGAGCTCGGCATCACCGAGGCGCAGGTGGGCATGCTCATCACGGTCTTCGCGGGAACCGTCGTGGTCGCGACCGCGCCGCTGATGCACCTGACGCGAGCGGTGCCGCGCAAGCGGCTGCTCGTCGTGCTGCTGGCCGTCTTCGCCGTGGCCAACCTCGTCGCCGCACTCGCCCCCACCTACGCGGTGCTCGTGGTCGCCCGCGTGATCGGAGGCGCCGCCCACGGAGTGTTCTGGGCGGTCGTGTCGCCGTATGCCGCGCGGCTCGTGCCGCCGGAACGCCTCGCGAGCGCGGTCGCGATCGCGACGTCCGGCGCGACTGTGGCGACCGTCGCGGGCGTGCCGCTGGGAACCCTGTTGGGGTCAGCCGTGGGCTGGCGCGCGTCGTTCGCCGTCATCGCCGGACTCGTCGTGGTGATCGCGGCGCTCATCGTCGCCGTGCTGCCGCCCGTCGAGCACCGCGCCCACGTTCGCGACGCCGTCGTCGGCCGACCGGCACGCGATGCGACGCTCGCCCCCGTGCTCGTGCTCTGCGCCACGGTCGTCTTCGTCACCCTCGGGCACGCCACCTTCTACACGTACATCGCGGCCTGGGTCATCGACGTCGCGGGATTCGAGGGCAGTGCCGTGGCGGGAGTCCTGCTGCTCTTCGGTGCTGCGGGCGCCATCGGCGTCGCGGTCGCCGGCGTGCTCGGCGACCGCTTCCCGCGCGCGCTCCTGCCCGTGCTGCTCGTCGGCGTCGGGCTCTCGGTCGCGGGCCTCGCGGCGCTCGCCGCGCATCCGTTCGCGGTCATCGTGCTGATCGTGCTGTGGAGCGCGTTCTTGGGCGGGGTGCCGGTCATCTTCCAGGCGCGCCTGCTGCAGACCGCATCCCCCGCCCTGCGCGACATCGCGGCGGCGTGGCTGACGGTCGCGTTCAACATCGGTATCGGCGGGGGCGCCCTGCTCGGAGGGTTCATCATCGGCGCGTGGTCGATCGCGGCGCTGCCGCTCGTCACCGTCGCGCTGCTGCTCGCGGCGATCGGGCTCGTCGCCGTCGTCGGCGGGCTCGCCCCTCTGTCACGCCATCAGATCTCGACGGAGTCTGCCGCCTCCTGAACCTCGCGCTCGGCCTCCTCATCGGTGGGCCAGACGTACTCGTCGATCACGACAACGAGCGCGACGATGCCGTTGACGATCCAGGTGAGCGCGAGCGGCGTCATGCCGGGTACGAGTGGCGCGAGGGCCCAGAGCGCCGTGAGCGCCGCCATGCCCAGCAGGTGCGAGCGCAGCCACGGCCGCCCGATCGAGCGCTTGAACAGCAGGTTGCCGAGCAGGTAGAGGGCCGCGGCCCCCACGACGATCGCGTTCGTGGCGGCATCGAGCGGGTCATCGGGATGCGCGAGCACGAGGTCGTCGCCGACCGCGAGCAGCACGACCCCGCCCACGAGCACCATGTGCAGGTAGGTGTAGGTGAGCCGCGCGATGCGACCCGTCTGCGCCGAGGCGCTGATGAAGCGGGTGCCGTGCTCGGCCCCGTGGCTGAAGTACAGCAGCCAGAACAGGATCGTGCCGACGAAGGCGGCGAGCAGGGCGAGCACGCTCGACGTCGTGATCTCGGCGCGGCTGAAGAGCGTGCCGGTGACGATGATCGACTCGCCGAGGGCGAGGATCATGAACAGCCCCGCGCGCTCAGACATGTGGCCGCCGGCGACCTGCCAGCTCTCGATCGGCGAGGCCTTGATGCCCGGCACCCAGTAGCGCACGGCCGGCGCGGAGAGCTCGATGGCGAGAGCGAGCGACCACAGCACGAGCTGCAGGTCACCGCCGATGAGCGCCCCGGCGATCCAGAAAGGCGCCGAGTAGACGAACCAGATCGTGATGCGCGTCAGGTTGAGCGCGGCCTGCGGTTCGCCGACGCGGCGATAGCTCACGACCACGAAGAGGGTGCGCCCGATCTGCATGACGAGATAGGCGAGGGCGAACTGCAGGCCTCGATCGTCGAAGGCGTAGGGGATCGCGGTGCTCAGCACGAGACCGGCGAGCATCAGGGCGATGAGCATCCACCGCACGGGGCCCTTCTCGGGGTTCATCCAGTTCGTGACCCACGTCGTGTAGATCCACACCCACCACACGGCCACGAGCATCACGAGGGTCTCGAGCGCGCCCCGGAAGGTCACGTGCTCGATGAGGTGGTGCGAGAGCTGCGTGACCGCGAACACGAAGACGAGATCGAAGAACAGCTCGATGAAGGCGACGCGGTCGGCACCGGCCTCGCGGCTGCGGAACAGGCGGATCACGGGCAGGTAGCGGGTCACGGGCACTCCTGGTGGCTGGCGGTAGCGCTAGCGTAGATGTGGATGCTCCGCCCGGGCATCCCCGGACCCGTCGGCCCGTTACGCCGACCGCGAAAGCGCTTCTCGTCTCATGTCTTCTGCTGATCGCCCGTTCCCCTGGGTCGGGCTCGTCACCCTCGCCACCGCCATCTTCGTGCTCGTCACGAGCGAGTTCCTGCCGACGGGACTGCTGCCCGTCATGGCGCGTGACCTCGCCGTCACCGAGTCGCAGATCGGCTTGCTCATCACGATCTTCGCGGGCACCGTCGTCGTCTCGGCGGCCCCGCTCGCGGCGCTCACCCGGCACTACTCGCGCAAGAGCCTGCTGCTCGCCGTGCTCGCGGTCTTCGCGCTCGCGAACGTGCTCGCCGCGATCGCGCCGAGCTACGAGCTGCTCATCGGCGCCCGGGTGCTCGGTGGGCTTGCGCACGGCCTGTTCTGGGCCATCGCGGGCGCTTACGCCGGGCACCTCGTGCCGCGGCACCAGCTCGCGCGTGCCGTCGCCGTCACGAGTGCGGGCGGCACGACGGCCTTCGTGCTCGGGGTGCCGCTCGGCACCGCGCTCGGCATCGCGCTCGGGTGGCGGGCCGCGTTCGGCGTCATCGCGGCCGTCGTGGTCGTGCTCGTCGTGCTCGTCATCCGGTTCCTGCCGGCCGTGGACCACCGCGTGACGCTCGCGACGGGCGAGATCAAGGTGCCAGTGCGGCGCGACCCCACCATGCCCTCGGTGCTCTTCATCTGCCTGCTCGTCGTCATCATCGTCACGGGCCACAACGTCTTCTACACCTACATCGCGCCGTTCGTGCTCGACACCGCGGGCTTCGCGCCCGAGGCGCTCAGCATCCTGCTCTTCCTCTACGGCGGCGCGGGCGCCATCGGCCTCGTGCTGGCGGGCGTGGTCGGCGGGCGGTACCCGCGGGGCGGGCTGTACGGCATGCTCGTGGGGGTCATCCTGGCCGTCAGCGTTCTGGCGCTCTTCGCCGGGGTTCCCGTGGTCGTCGTGATCGCGTTCGTCGTCTGGGGCGCGGCCTTCGGCGGCCTGCCGACGCTGCTGCAGACGCGCCTGCTGCAGGTGGCCTCGCCCAACGTGCGCGACGTCGGCGCGGCGCTGCTGACGACCTCGTTCAACATCGGCATCGGCGGCGGGGCCGCGATCGGCGCCGTGCTGTTCTCGTTCTCGGGCACGACCTGGCTGCCGTGGGTCGAGGCGGGCGCGCTCGCACTCGCGATCCTCGCCCTCATCATCATGGAGGCGCGACGGCGGGCGCGCGGCGTGCCGCTCGTGACCCGCCCGATCGCGATCGTCGAGGCCGAGTCTCCCTGAACGCGGGTTGCCGAGGCGTGAGATGCTCTCGCTATGGTTCGGCAGCGGTGGAGTGCAGCGGCGCGCTACCACATGCGGAGACAGCGGTGGAGTGAAGCGGGGCGTTACCGAAGGCTCGCCGTGATTCTTCTGATTGCTCAGGCGAACGTCATGATCCTTGGCCTTGGGGTGCTCACGCGCGAACTGCCGTCAAGCCCTGAAGGCAACGTCGGGGGGGCCGCTCTTCTCATCGTGGTGGCGTCAATCGTCGTGATCGCGCTGCACTTCATGACCGCATCGGCGGTGCTGTCCGGGTCTTTCCGCGGTCGCATCTTCGCGACGCTGCTTTCCGCCGCAAGCCTTCTGTTCTGGTTTCCGCAGTACGTGCTGTGGGTTCCACCGACTGGGTGGCTCTCGATCGCGATATTCGCACTGACGGTCATGACGTGCGCCGTCGTGTGGCTTCGTGAGCCGACGGAAGGGGTGACCGGCATCAGCCGCCCTCGTCCCCTCGAGTAGGCCGCAGGGGGCGGCGGCGGATCAGGCGTCGAAGACGCGCTCGATCACTTCTGGGTCGCCTCTGAGGAGGGCATCAGCAGTCGACCGATAGACCGGTCTCCAGTTGTCGCTGGGTTCCATCACGTCATCGGCGATCGTGAATGCGGCTGCATTGAGATCCATGTGGCGAGCCAGCATGAGGTAGATCGAGGGCAGGTCAGCCAATCGAGCGAGGAGTCCCTCTCCATTGCCACGTTCGAGGACGAAGAGCGCTACTCCACCGCCAAGGTCGCGAGACGTGACGGACACAACCGACCCGATGACGTAGCTGCTGGTCTTGTCGATGTGCGGCATCACGTCGTCGAGCGACGGAATGACCATGCGAGCTGACCGTGAACCGTCGTCGGCTGACTGCTCACTGTCGATATGGTCAGGCATAGCGCGATTGTATGGGCCTGGCCCCGACGGGGGGCTCCCGCTGTAATGAGAAGCGCAACAGAGGGACGAACCGTCGCATCCCGGCGTGTCACTCGCCGATCCCTCGGTCTACCCGCGCGACTTTCCTCCGCGGCGCACCCGCAGTGCGGTGTCGAGCGCGGCCGTCGCGACGAGCAGGGCCGTGGCACTGAGCGACACGATCACGGGCGACGCGATGAGGGCGAGGGGGGCCAGGGCGAGCATCCCGAGGCCGGCGACGGCCGCGACGAGCACGCCCGGCGCGCCCACGATACGGCGGAAGATCGCGCAGCCCAGCAGGTACAGCGCCGGTCCGCCGACGATGCTGACGATCGCGATCGTCGACCAGGTGTCGGGTTTTCCGACGACGAGCTTGTCGGCGACGCCCGTCAGCACGATGCCGCCGATGATGACGACGTGCGCGTAGGCGTAGGCGGACCGCGCGATCGCGCCCGTCTTCGCGCCTTTTTCCAAGCGCCGCTCGCCCCACCACTCGCCCTGGTCGAAGTAGAACCACCACATGGCCGCGGCCGAGAGGAACGCGCTGACGAGCGCCAGCGAACGCTCGACGGTCAGCTCTTCGGCGACGAAGGCGAAGCCCGTGACGAGGAAGGTCTCGCCGAGCGCGATGATGACGAACAGGGATGCCCGCTCGGCGATGTGCGCCGCCGAGAGGTCCCACCGCTCCATGTCGCCGCGGCCCAGCACGGGCGTGCGGTACGACACGGCCGCGCCGAGGTAGTCGATGACGACGGCGACCACCCAGAGCACGACGAGGGCGGTGCCGCCGAGAAGTGCGCCCGCGATCCAGGCGACGCCGCTCAGCGCGAACCACGCGGCCATGCGCCGGAAGTCCGCGTTCGCGGCCCGATCGTGGTGTGCGGTCGCCGCGATCATCGCGAGCGTGCGCCCCACTTGCAGGCCGACGTAGGCGAGGGCGAAGACGAGCGCGCGCTCGCCCGAGGCCTCCTGCAGCGAGAGCGACACGACGAGGCCGACAAAGGCGAGCGCGATGAGCATCGCGCGCACTTCGAGCCGCTGCGGGTCGAGCCAGTTCGTCGTCCAGGTGGTCTGCATCCAGAGCCACCACATCGCCAGCAGCAGTACGACCGCGACAACCCCTGAGGGCACCGAGTCGACGTGCGCGACGACGTCGCTCAGCTGCGTGAGCGCGAAGACGAACACCAGGTCGAAGAACAGCTCGACGAAGCTCACCCGGTCGGCGCGCTCCGAGCCCGACCCGCTCGACGGGCGCAGCAGATTGACGCGCAGGCCCGAGTTCGCTCGATTCGACATGATCGGCACAGCGTAGAGCCGTAGAATGTGAGCTGTCGCGACTGGCGTTCGGATGGGTCACCATCAGGGAGCGACCGACACGGTGTGGGGCCGTACGCCTGGGCCCCCAGCAGAATCCCGCCGGCTGCGCCCGGCAGACCCTCGAAGGAGAACTCCCGTGTCCGACAAACTCCCCTCCTCGTTCAACGACGCCCTCACCGACGTCGACCCCGAGATCGCTGCGGTGCTCGAGCAGGAGCTCGGCCGGCAGCGCGGCACGCTCGAGATGATCGCGAGCGAGAACTTCGTCTCGCGCGCCATCCTCGAAGCCCAGGGCTCGGTGCTCACCAACAAGTACGCCGAGGGCTACCCCGGCAAGCGCTACTACGGCGGCTGCGAGTTCGTCGACATCGCCGAGAACCTCGCCATCGAGCGGGCCAAGGCGCTGTTCGGCGCGGAGTTCGCCAACGTGCAGCCCCACTCGGGCGCCCAGGCGAGCGCGGCCGTGCTGCACGCCCTCGCGATGCCCGGCGACACGATCCTCGGCCTCGAACTTGCCCACGGCGGCCACCTCACGCACGGCATGAAGCTCAACTTCTCGGGGAAGGTCTACAACGCCACGAGCTACGGCGTCGACCCCGAGACGATGCTCGTCGACATGGACGTCGTGCGCGCCAAGGCGCACGAGGTCAAGCCGACCGTCATCATCGCCGGCTGGTCGGCCTACTCGCGCCAGCTCGACTTCGCCGCCTTCCGCGCCATCGCCGACGAGGTCGGCGCCAAGCTCTGGGTCGACATGGCGCACTTCGCGGGCCTCGTCGCCGCGGGCCTGCACCCCTCGCCGCTGCCGCACGCGCACGTCGTCAGCTCGACGGTGCACAAGACCCTCGGCGGTCCGCGCTCGGGCATCATCCTCAGCAACGACGAGTCGCTCTTCAAGAAGCTCAACTCGGCGGTGTTCCCGGGGCAGCAGGGCGGGCCGCTCATGCATGTCATCGCGGCGAAGGCCGTGGCGTTCAAGCTCGCCGCGACGCCGGAATTCGTCGAGCGGCAGGAGCGCACCATCCGCGGCGCCCAGATCCTCGCCGCGCGCCTGACGCAAGACGACGCGATCGCCGCCGGCGTCAACGTGCTGACGGGGGGCACGGATGTCCACCTCGCGCTCGTCGACCTGCGCGAGTCGCCCCTCAACGGCCTCGAAGCCGAAGACCTGCTGCACCACGTCGGCATTACGGTGAACCGCAACGGTGTGCCCTTCGACCCGCGCCCGCCGATGGTCACGAGCGGTGTGCGCATCGGAACCCCCGCGCTCGCCACGCGCGGCTTCGCCGACGCCGAGTTCACCGAGGTGGCCGACATCATCGCCCACACCCTCATGCCGAACCCCGACGTCGCGGCGCTGCAGTCGCGCGTTGCGGCGCTGACCGACGCGTTCCCGCTCTACCCGGGGCTGTAGTCGTGGCGGAGTCGCACTCCACCGCCCAGCGCCTCGACGGCACGGCCACGGCCGCGGCCATCAAGGCCGAGCTCACCGAGCGCGTCACAGCGCTGCGTGAGCGTGGCATCGTGCCCGGTCTCGCGACCGTGCTCGTCGGCGACGACCCCGGCTCGCAGTGGTACGTGGCAGGCAAGCACCGCGACTGCGCCGAGGTCGGCATCGCGTCGATCCGCCGTGATCTGCCGGCGACGACGACGCAGGCCGAGCTCGAATCCGTCATCGACGAGCTGAACGCCGACCCGGCGGTGACGGGGTTCATCGTGCAGCTGCCGCTGCCGAAGCACCTCGACACCGACGCGATTCTCGAGCGCGTGCATCCTGACAAAGATGCTGACGGCCTGCACCCCACCAACCTGGGGCGCCTCGTGCTGCGCGTCGACCGCCCGATCGACACCCCGCTGCCGTGCACGCCGCGCGGCGTCATCGAGCTCGTCGAACGGCACGGGCTGTCGTGGGCGGGCAAAGATGTCGTCGTGATCGGGCGCGGCGTCACCGTCGGGCGCGCGATCGGCTCGCTGCTGACGCGGCGCGAGTACAACGCGACCGTCACGCTCACCCACACGGGCACGACCGATCTCGCGGCGCACCTGCGGCGGGCCGACGTCATCGTGGCCGCGGCGGGCGTGCCGGGCATCGTGTCGGCCGCCGACGTCAAGCCCGGCGCGATCGTGCTCGACGTGGGCGTCTCCCGGCTCGTCGACCCCAACACGGGCGTCTCGCGCATCGCGGGCGACGTGGCCGACGACGTCGCGACGGTCGCGTCGTGGATCTCGCCGAACCCGGGCGGGGTCGGCCCGATGACGCGGGCGCTGCTGCTCGCGAACGTCGTCGAAACCGCGGAGCGCGCCGCCCGCTAGACCCTCGCGCGGTGCGGCCGGTAGCCTGGTCGCATGGAGCTGTGACGCAGTCGAAGTCCCGCGCCCGAGGCTGAGCCCGGCGGGAATCCTGCGAACCCCGGCGGTACTCCATGTCTCCGACCCTGTCCACTGCGCTCATTTCCTCTGGCGACCGCGCGCCCCTCATCGCGCGCGGCGTCACCCGAATCCTCGGCGGCCGCGCCGTGCTGCGCGACGTCGACCTCATCGTGCCCGCGGGCGCGCGCGTCGGCCTGATCGGCGAGAACGGCGCGGGCAAGTCGACTCTGCTGCGCCTGCTCGCGGGCGTCGACGAGCCCGACGCGGGCGAGATCGTGCGCCCCGCGCGGCTCGGCTGGCTGCCGCAGGAGGTGCCGTTCGATTCGGGGATGCCCGTCTCGAGCATCCTCGACACCGCCGACGCGCCGCTGCTCGCCCTCGAGCGCACGATCGAGGCGACGGCGGCGCTGCTCGGCACCGACCCGGGGGTGGACGCCGCCTACAGCGCCGCGCTCGACGAGGCCGAGCTGGTCGAGCTGTGGAGCCGGCACGCGCGCCGCGATGCCCTGCTCGACGCGTTCGGGGTGGCGGGCATCCCGTTCGCGACGCCGCTCGGTGAGATCTCGGGCGGGCAACGCAGCCGCCTCGCGCTCGCCGCCCTGCTGCTGAGCCGCCCCGAGGCGCTCGTGCTCGACGAGCCGAGCAACCACCTCGACGACCGCGCGGTCGACGCGCTGCGCGAGCAGCTGCTCGGCTGGCGCGGGCCGGTGCTGCTCGCGAGCCACGACCGCGCGCTGCTCGACGAGGTCGCCACCGAGCTCGTCGACCTCGATCCGAGTCGTCGCGCGGCGACCGGCGAGAACGGGGGAGGCCAGGCCGTGCGGTACGGCGGCGGCTTCAGCGACTACCTGGCCGAGCGCGAGCGGGAACGGCAGCGCTGGCAACGCCAGCACGGGCTCGAGCAGCGCGAGCTGAGCCGGTTGCGCGGCGAGGTCGCGGTCGGGGCGCGCGCGATCGACACGGGCGGGCGCCCGCCGCGCGACAACGACAAGTTCATCCGCCACTTCAAGGGCGCCCGTGTCGAGGCCGAGGTCGCCCGCCGGGTGCGCGACGTCGAGCGGCGCCTCGCCGAGCTCGAGGCCGCTCAGGTCGCGCCGCCCCCCGAGCCGCTGCGCTTCGCGGGGCTCCCGCCGAGCACGGCCGCGCTCGAGGGCGACGACCCGCTCGTCGCCCTCGAGTCGGCCGCGGTCGACCGTCGACTCGCCCCCGTGACGCTCGCGCTGCGGGCCGGCGATCGGATGCTCGTGACCGGCCCCAACGGATCGGGCAAGTCGACGCTGCTCGCCGCGCTCGCGGCGAGCATCCGGCTCGATGCGGGCCGGCGCACAGCGAAACCGCGCCTGCGCGTGGGCGTGCTCGCGCAAGACACGCGCCTGGCCGAGCCGCACCGCACGCCGCGCGAGCTCTACGAACGAGCGCTCGGGGCGGGCCGGGCCGCGGCGGTGCCCCTGGCGAGCCTGGGCCTGCTCGGCCCGCGCGACCTCGACCGCCCGGTCGGGGTGCTCTCGGTCGGCCAGCAACGCCGGGTCGAGCTCGCCCTCGTGCTCGGGCGCCCCCCGCACCTGCTGCTGCTCGACGAGCCGACGAACCATCTCTCGCTGCGGCTCGCGACCGAGCTGGAGGACGCGCTCGGCACCCACCCGGGCGCGGTCGTCGTGGCGAGTCACGACCGCTGGCTGCGCCGCCGCTGGTCGGGCGCCGTGCTCGCGCTGGGGGGCTAGCGTCGCCCGGCGACGAGCCGCAGGCGCACGGGCTGTCCGGGTCGCAGCTGGGCGAGGCGGTCGAGTGCGGAATCCACGACCACGGCGATGACGGGGTATCCGCCCGTCACGGGGTGGTCGGGGCCGAGCACGGTGGGCGCGCCGTCGGGCGACACCTGGATGCTCCCGCGCAGCATCCCCTCACTGGCGAGCTCGACCCCGACAAGGTCGGGCAACCGGGCGAGCGCGGGCCCCTCGAGGCGCACCCCGGTGCGGTCGCTGCGGGCCGAGGTGGTCCACTCGCTCGTCAGCAGCACCTCCCACGCCGCGGCGCCGAACCAGTCGTGGCGGGGCCCGGGGCGCACCCCGAGCTCGACGGTCCCGTCGGGCGGCGGATCCACCGGCACGAGGTCGCCGAGCGGCACGGGCGACGCGGGTTCGGGGCCGAGCGGCAGCACGTCGCCCGCGCGCACCGGCTCGGGGCCGAGCGCGGCGAGCGTGTCGCGGGCGCGCGAGCCGAGCACCGCGGGCAGGTCGAGTCCACCGCGCAGGGCCACCGTCGACCGCAGGCCGTGCGTCACCGCGCCGAGGTGCAGCTCGGCCGCCGCATCCGCCCGTACCGCCGTGTGCGGCTCGACGGGCGTGCGTCGACCATCGGTGACGAGCACGGCGTCGCTCCACGCGCCCGTGACGGCCACCCACGTTCCGGCGGGCAGGGCCAGGCGAAGCCCGCCGAGCAGGCACTCGAGGGCCGCGGCGCCCTCGTCGTTGCCGACGAGCCGGTTGGCGAGCCGGTGCGCCGCGCGATCGAAGGCACCCGACGCGCTCACGCCGAGGTGCGCGAGTCCGGGTCGACCGAGGTCTTGCACGAGCGCGCGCGCTCCCGGGTCGAGAACCTGCACCGCGCTCACGAGCGCACCGCCGTGAAGCGCACCCGTGCGCCCGGGGCGACGAGGGCCGGATCGACCCGGTCGGCATCCCACAGCACCGCGTCGGTGCGGCCGATCAGCTGCCAGCCGCCGGGGGAGGAGCGGGGGTAGATGCCGCAGTACTCGGCGGCGAGGGCGACCGCGCCGGCCGGCACCGAGGGCCGTGACGTCGCGCGCCGCGGTACGGGCGGCAGTGCCGCGCCCGCAGGCACGAGGTACGGGAACCCGGGAGCGAATCCGATGAACGCGCACACCCACTCGGTCGCCGCGTGACGCTCGACGACGGCTGCCGGCGAGCACCCCCAGGCCTCGGCGACGACGTCGAGATCGTCGCCGTCGTAGACGACCGGCAGGGTCACCAGGCCGCCGACAGTGGCCATCGCGACGGCGTCGGGTTCGTGCGCCGCGAGCCAGTGCTCGGCTGCTCCGAGACCGAGCACGGCGGGGTCGAGGCGCACGAGCACCGTGCGTGCGGCGGGGACCAGCTCGACGATGCCGCCGGGAGCCTCGGCGCTCCAGCGGGCGTGGGCCGCGCGCGCACTCTCGAGCGAGGCGAATTCGGCGAGCAGCGCCCGGTCGCCGCAGGGCAGCAGCCTCATACGACCGCCGCGACCTCGACACCGGCGGCGTCGAGCGCGGAGCGCACGGCGCGCGCGATCGCGACGGCACCCGGGGTGTCGCCGTGCACGCACAGCGATTCGGGGTGCACGGTCAGCTCGGTGCCGTCGATCGCCACGACGACTCCCTCGACGACCATCCGCACGGCCCGTTCGGCAACCTGCTCAGGGTCGGTCAGCAGGGCGCCGGAGAGCCCCCGGGGCGCGAGCGTGCCGTCGGCCATGTATCCGCGATCGACGAAGGCTTCGGGCACGAAGCGCACGTCGACGGCGCGGCAGGCCGTCTCGATCGCCGAGCCGGGCAGGCCCAGCACGGGAAGACCGAGCCCGCGTGCGACATCGGCGACCACCTCGGCCACTTCGAGGTCGACGGCGATGCGGTTGTAGAGGGCCCCGTGCGGCTTGAGCGAGCGCACGGCCGCACCCGCATGCGCGGCGATGCCCGCGAGCGCCGAGACCTGGTACAGCACGTCGGCGTGCAGGTGCTCCGCCGGCACCTCCATGTCGCGCCGGCCGAATCCGGCGAGGTCGCGGTATGCCGGATGCGCCGTGATCGCGACGCCGTGCCTCGCCGCGGCGCGGCACGACGCGAGCATGGTCGCGGGGTCTCCTGCGTGAAAACCGCAGGCGAGGTTCGCGCTCGTGACGAGCGGGAACATCGCCGCGTCGTCGCCCATCGTCCACGCGCCGAACGATTCGCCCAGGTCGCTGTTGAGGTCGACGGTCACCATGCCGAGAGCCTACGACGCGCGCCCCCGCGATGGCCCCCCGTCGAGGACTGGCCGCCGGGCGAGCCCTCGGCCATAATGCGAGAGACTCTCCATACGCCCGAATGGAGTTCAGGAAGGGGTTGCCCGTGCCCTTGGGCCTGCCCCCGCACCTCGCGGCGCGCACGACGAGCACCGCCATCGCTCGAGCGGGCCACGCCGCGGCCGCCGTCTGCCTCACGGCCGTCGGGCTCGTCGTCGTGTCGATCCAGGCCTACCTGCCGCAGGTCATCCTCTGGCCGGCGCTCGTCGTGCTCATCCCCATGATCGTGCTGCTCGTGCTGCTCGAACGCAGCCCGTCGTCGTTCATCGCGGTGTGCTACCTCGTGATCGGCGGGCTCTGCGTCACCTGGTACTCGCTCATCGCCTCGACGCAGCTCGACACGCCCGTGGCGAACGACGACTTCACGATCGTGCTGCTCAAGCTCGCCCTCATCCTCGTGATCGGCGTCGGGCCGAGTCTCGGCGTCTCGATGGTCTGGACGACGGTCGCCTATGTCGTCGGCGAGCTCGCCTCGGTCGCGGCCTTGGTCATGCTGGGCGCACCGTGGCGGTTCGACACCATCTCGTTCGCCGCCTGGTTCATCGTTATCGGCCTGCTCGCGGTGCTGCGCATCGACCGTCTCACCGGCCGCGACTCGCAGTCTGAGATCTACCGCGCCGCGCGCGACGAGATGCTGGCGGATGTTCGCCGCGTGTTCGAACAGCGGGCCACGGCCCTCCTGCACGACACCGTGCTCAACCAGCTCGCGGTCATCACGGCGACGACGGGCGATCTCTCGCCGGCCGTGCGCGCCGCCATCCGCGCCGACCTCGAGTCGATCGTCGGCCAGGAGTGGTTCGACGTGGCGTCGGTCGATGACGCCCGCGACGCGGGCCACGAGTCCTCCAGCCCGGCTAGCGGTCGCGCCGACCGGCTTCGGGCGATCATCGACGACGCCGCGGGCACCGAGGTGCGGGTCGAGATCTCGGGCGATGCGGCCGTGCTCGAGGGCCTCGACCCCGAGGGCTTCGACGAGTTCAGCCGCGCCATCGGTCAATGCATCGCCAACGTGCGCCGGCACGCCGGCACGCCGACGGCCGACGTCGTGCTGGGGGGCGCAGCCGACGAGGTCTCGGCGATGGTGATCGACGGAGGCCGGGGGTTCGCGCTCGATGCCCGCACCGATGGCCGCCTCGGAGTCGGTACGAGCATCGTCGGGCGGCTCGAGACGATCGGCGGCTCGGCGACCGTCTGGTCGCAGCCCGGCAAGGGCACCTCGGTGCTGCTGCGCGTTCCCGCGGCGCGCGCCGACGGCGCTCGGCGGGTGCGCGCATGAACCTCGACCCGCCCATCCCGTCCGCCGAGGTCACGCTCGACCGGCTCGACCCGCTCTCGGCGGCCGCCGCGCGGCCCGTCACTACCGGAGCCTCCCTGCTCGCACTCGCCCTTCCCCTGGTGACGCTCGCCACCCGCAGCGACGAGGTCACCCAGCCGCTGTGGTTCGTGGTGGCCTACGCGGCGCTCATCGCCGCGGTGTCGCTCCTGCTGCATCGCTCCCGAGTCGCGACGCCCGCGTGGATGCGGCCCTCGGCCCAGTGGTTCCAGGTGCTGCTGATGATCGTGCTCATCGCGAGTGCCGCGTCGACGGCGGGGGCCAACGCACTCATTCGCGACGATTGGGCGCCGCTCGTCGTGGGCGTGCTGCTCGTCGCGAGCACCCCCTATCGTCCGGCGCGCGAGATTCTGTTCTGGACGATCGTCCACACGCTGCTGAGCGCCGCTCTCGGCGTGGTGCAGGCTCCTGCCTCGATCACCGACGTGCCCGAGTTCACCCTCGCGGTCTCCGGATCGTTCAGCGTCGCGGTCATGGGGTTCGCGGCGGCCGCCTACGCGCGCTCGCTCAACAGCTCGACCGAGCTCTGGCACGAGCGCGCGTGGCAGTCCGCCGCCGCCGCGGCGCTCGAGCACCGCAGCGGCGTGGCGCGCTCAGTGCAGCAGCGTCGCATCTCGCTGCTCAACCGCGAGGTGGTGCCGTACCTTCAGCGGGTCGTCGCGGCGGAGAGCATCGGTGACGTCGACCGTGACGAGGCGCGCCGCATCGCACGCAGCATCCGGGGCCTGCTCGTGCGCGACGTCGAGAAGACCTGGGCCCAGCTCATGCTCGACGACCTGGTCGGGCGCCACCCGCGGCTCAACATCACCGTGATCGCCGACGACCCCGACGACCTCGGCCGGCACGCCGTGCTCGAGCGGCGCACCCTGCTGCGCGCGCTCGCGGCTGTCAGCCTCGAGCGCCTCGCGGCCTCACGACTCGAGCTGGGGCTGCGCCGCGGCCCCGAGGGCAGCCTCGTCGTGCGCTGGGCCGTCGACACCCCGAAGGCGATGCCGGATGCCCGCCGCGAGCTGCGCGCCATGCTTGAGCTCATCCGGGGGCTCACCCTGCGCTCCTCGGTTCACGAGCAGCCGGGCCGACTGGTCCTAGAGTTTGAGTATGGATACTGACGCGCGCTCCGGATCCCGGGTGCGGCTGGCGATCCTGGACGATCACGAGCTGCTGCTCGACAGCCTCTCGTCGTGGATCGCGACGCGCGCGCCCGACTTCGACCTCGTGCTCACGGCCCCCACGTGGTTCGAGCTCGTGCAGAGCGATCAGTTCCCCACCGACCTCGTGCTGCTCGACTTCCAGCTGCAGGAGCCCGTCTCGATCGAGGCCCGCGTGCGCACGTGCCGCGCCGCCGGTGCGAAGGTCATCGTGCTCACGAGCCTCGACACGGTCGAGGCCCGCGACCGCGCCTTCGACGCGGGGGCGTCGGCCTTCCTCTCCAAGGCCATGCCGCTCGGCGAGGTCATGGAGACCGCTCGGCGCGTCATGGGCATGGAGTCGACGGGTGAGCCCGTGCGCGACTGGCGGCCCCTGCCCAAGGGGGCGCAGCATCCCGCCCGCCCGAAGCTCTCGACGAGCGAGCGCGAGGCTCTCGCGCTGTACGCGAGCGGCTACAGCATGGCCGAAGTGGCCAGCCAGATGAACGTGCAGTACGAGACCGCGAAGACCTACCTGCGGCGCGTGCGCGAGAAGTACTCCCGGGCAGGGCGCCCGGCGAGCACCAAGGCCGACCTCATCCGACGAGCGGCAGAAGACGGACACCTGCAGTAATGGCCAAGCTCTACTTCCGATACGGCGCCATGAACAGCGGCAAGAGCACCTCGCTGCTGCAGGCCGCGTACAACTACGAGGAGCGCGACCAGACGGTCGTGCTCGCGAAGCCGCGCATCGACACGAAGGGCGATCAGACGATCGTCTCGCGGCTCGGCGTGACGCGCCCGGTCGACTTCACGATCGACGCCGCCGACGACGTCTACGCACGCTTCCAGGCCCAGCGCGCGGCGATCCTGCGCTCGACGGGCACCGACGTGGCGTGCCTGCTCGTCGATGAGGCGCAGTTCCTCACGATGCAGCAGGTCGACGATCTGCTGCGCATCGCGGTGCGCGAGGACGTTCCCGTCATCGCCTACGGCATCCGCACCGACTTCCAGACTGTGGCTTTCCCCGGCAGCCGTCGTCTGCTCGAGATCGCGCACTCGCTCGAAGAGCTCAAGACCATCTGCCGGTGCGGCCGCAAGGCCGTCTTCAACGGCCGGTCGATCAACGGCGTCTTCGTGTTCGACGGCGATCAGGTGGCCATCGATGGGGTCGATGTGACGTACGAGTCGCTGTGCGCCGCCTGCTATCTCGACGAATCCGGCGACAACCTCGCGTCGGGATGGCGTGCTCCCGTTCCCCTCGACGCGGTCGACCCGCTCGTGTCGGGATCGCTCGGCCCCGACCCCGACTTCAGCTAGCCCGCCGCCCGACCGGAGCAGCTCGCGTCGGGGGAGCGCTTGCGCTTCCCCGACCAATAGATGCACGAATGACAAAAGGACCGCCGATGGCGATCCTTTTGTCATTCGTCGGGGTAACAGGATTTGAACCTGCGGCCTCGTCGTCCCGAACGACGCGCGCTACCAAGCTGCGCCATACCCCGGTGCCGCCCCGGCGAGCCGGGGCAACCCGTCAAGAATAGCCGATGTCGTCGCCCACGAGTGTCACGAGCACCGCCTCGGGCGGGCACGCGAACCGCACGGGCGCGTAGATCGACGTGCCGATGCCCGCCGAGACGTTGAGGAACGAGGCCTCGTGGGCGTGGTGCCACATCGAGAGGCCGCGCGCGCGATCGCGCGGCAGGTCGCAATTGGTGATGAGGGCGCCGACGCCGGGCACGCAGACCTGGCCGCCGTGCGTGTGGCCGGCGAAGATCACGTCGGCCCGTTGCGTGGTGAAGGCGTCGAGCACACGCCGGTACGGCGCGTGCGTCACCCCGATCATGACGGCGGGGTCGTCGGTGTCGTCCTCGTCGAGCTCGCGCAGGGCATCCACGAGACCGGGCAGGCGATCGAGGCGGTCCCAGCCGCGGTGAGCGTCATTGGTGCCCATGAACTCGAGGATCGAGCCGTTGATGGTGAGCTGCGCCACCGCGTTGTTGAGCGACGACCAACCGAGGCGGTCGCCCAGCAGCGCCTCGAGCGCGTCGATGTCGAGCGGCACCGCGGTCTCGGTCTGGCCCTTCGAGGGGCCGAGCAGGTAGCGCAGCGGGTTCTTCGGGGTCGGCGCGAAGTAGTCGTTTGACCCGTGCACGAACACTCCGGGCACGCCGTCGAAGGCCATGAGCGCCTCCGCGAGCGCCGGCAGGGCATCCACGTGCCCCAGATTGTCGCCCGTGTCGACGATGAGGTCGGGCTTGAGGGCCGCGAGCGAGCGCACCCAGGCGATCTTGTCGGACTGCCAGGGCGCCAGGTGCAGGTCGCTCAGGTGCAGCACGCGGATCGGGTCGGCGCCGGGCGCGAGCACGGGCACGACCTCGTGGCGCACGCGAAACGCGCGCCGCTCGATCGCGATGGCGTAGACGGCCGCGGCCGCCGCCACCCCGAGGGTGACGGCGGCCGCGGCGCGAGCGCCTGAGGTCACGAACAGACGACTCTCGAGACGGTCAGCTGGATCGTTCGCTCGTACTTGATCTTCGCCCCGCCAGCGGGGTTCTGCGCCGTCACGATGCCGTCTTGACCCGGGTCTCCGTCGACAGGGATGACGACACACGCCTCGCTGACGTTCGTGAAGCCGGCCGTGTTGAGCGCTGCCACGGCATCGTCGTACAGCTGGCCGACGACGTTGGGCAGCTCGACGAGGTTGCCGCGGCTGATCGACACCTTGACGATCGTGCCGCGCGCGAGCAGGGTGCCCGGCGAGAACGACATGGTCGCGACGCGCCCGGCCTCGAGCGCCGAGTCGACCTGGCCAGCGACCTCGAAGCGCAGCCCGAGACCCTCGAGCAGTGACTTGGCCTGCTCCTGCGTCATGCCGATGACGTCGCCCGGCAGCTTCACGCCCGAGCCGGCCAGCAGGTTCGCCGGCGGCGCCGGGAACCCGCTGCCGCCGTACTGGCGGTTGATCGCGGCCATGAGCGGTCGGAAGATGTCGTGCCGCAGCGCTGCGCCGTTCGGGTAGCGCTGCATCGAGAACTGGCCCGTGACGTTGCCGACCCACACAGCCGAGGCGACCTTGGTGGTCGAGCCGACCATCCAGGTCTGGTTCCAGCTGTCGGTGGAGCCCGTCTTGCCGAGGATCGGCACGCCGTCGCCGATCTGCGAGCGCGTCGCGGTGCCGCCCGTGATGACGGACTGCATGGGCGCGGCGAGCGCCGCCGCCACCTCGGCCTTGACAGCCCGGCGGCACTCGGGCTGCTGCCCGGGCAGCTCGGTGCCGTCGCGGTCAATGATGCGGTCGACGGCGATGGGCTCGCAGTAGATGCCGCCGCCGCCGATCGCCGCGAAGGCCGCGGCCATCGTGAGCGGCGCGATCTCGTTGGTGCCCAGGATCGCGGACGGGTTCGTGCGCAGCGGCTCGTTGGTCGCCAGGTGCACGCCGAACGACTCGGCCATCGTGCGGATGGCGCACTGGTCAAGCTGCTCGCCCATCGAGGCGTAGGCCGAGTTGACCGAGTTGACCGTGGCGTTGAAGACCGTCATGGCCGCCCCGCCACCGCCGCCCGAGTTCTTGAACCGCCAGACGCCGCCCCATGGGCCGCCGCCGTCGTCGCAGGTGTCGCGGAAGGCCGCCTGATTGAGTTCGAAGCGCGAGGCGTCGACGACCTCGTTGAGGCCGCGGCCCTCGTTGAGCCAGGTCGCGAGGGCGAAGATCTTGTAGGTCGAGCCCACCGGGAAGCCGCTCGAGCCGCCGTACTCACGGTCGGTCGAGTAGTTGACGGCCGTGACTGAGGGGTTCTTGGCACCCTCGAGCGAGTCGTCGAAGCGGCGGTTCTGCGCCATCGTGAGGATGCGCCCAGTGCCGACCTCGACCGAGGTCGCGGCGCTGCCGATGTTCAGGCGGCCGTCGGTCGCGGGCACGAGCTCGCGGATCTTGTCTTGCGCGACCTTCTGCAGCGAGAGGTTGATCGTCGTGTAGAGGTCGTAGCCGCCGAGACGCCAGTTGTCGAGGCGCTCTTGCTCGGTCGTGCCGAGCGACTCGAGGTTCTTGATGTTCTTGACGATGTAGTCGCAGAACTGCTTCGCCCACGGGTACGCGGCGATGCAGCCGTTGGTCGGCTCGGAGGGCACGACGAAGTTCTCGTCGACCGGCGTCGCGACGGCCTCGTCGTGCTCGGCCTGCGTGATGAAGCCCTCGGCGAGCATGGCGCCGAGGATGAAGTCGCGGCGGGCCTGGTTGTCGGCGTAGTTGTCCGGATCGTTGAGCGACCGGGCGCCCGGCTGTTGCACGATGGCGATGAGGCTCGCGGCCTGCGCGATCGTCACGTCGCTCGCGGGAACACCGAAGTACTGCTGCGCGGCGGCCTGGATGCCGTAGGTGTTGCCGCCGAAGCCGGCGATGTTGAGGTACGCGAGCAGGATCTCGTCCTTGGTGTACTCCTTCTCGAGGCCGATCGCGAGCTTCGCCTCCTTGAGCTTGCGCTCGAGGCTCTGCTCCTGGGCCTGCGCGATCAGGTCGTCGCGCTCCTGCTCGGTCTCGGCCTTGAGGGCCTCGGTGATGAAGATGTTCTTGACGAGCTGCATCGTGAGCGTCGAGGCGCCCGACTCGATGTCGCCCGACGTCAGGTTGCCGATTCCGGCGCGGATGATCGACTGCAGGTCGACGCCACCGTGCTCGTAGAAGCGGCGGTCTTCACCCGCGACGGTCGCATCCTTGAGGTACTGCGAGACCTCGTCCCACGTGACCTCCTCGCGGTTCTCCGCGTAGAGCGTCGCGATCTGGATGTACCCGTCCTCCGGGTTGATCGTGCGCTGAGCGAAGAGCGCGTTGCGCTGCGTCTGCTCGTTGATCTTGATGTATTCGGGCAGACCCTCGAAAATTCCGATGGTGTTGCTGGCGGCCATGCTCGAGACAGCGAGGGCCGGCGTGACCATGACGGTCACGAGAACGCCGGCGAGCGCGCTGAGCCCGAGCATCCCGCCGATGGCGCCGATGACTCCGGAAGCCTTCTGATTCTGGGCAGACATATGCTCAAGGGTACGCCACCCGGCTTATGACGACGCTGAATGGACACCACAATGACTCAATGGGAGTACCTGACGACTCCGCTCATGATCCACACGACCCAGGCGATCCTCAACAACTGGGGCTCGGAAGGTTGGGAGCTCGTGCAGGTCGTGACGGGCCCCGAGGGCGGGCTCGTGGCCTACTTCAAGCGCCCGATCGCGGGGGTGACGGCATGAGCGCCATCGACGCGCGCCTCGCCGAGCTCGGCATCAGCATCCCGGCCGTGACGAAGCCCGTGGCCGCCTACGTGCCCGCCGTGACCAGCGGAAACCTGGTGTTCACGGCCGGACAGCTGCCCTTCGTCGACGGCGCGCTGCCCGCCACCGGCAAGGTCGGGGCCGCCGTGACGCCCGAGGAGGCCGCCGGCTACGCGCGCACCGCGGTGCTCAACGCGCTCGCCGCCGCGCAGAGCGTCATCGGCTCGCTCGACCGCGTCACGCGCGTCGTCAAGGTCGTCGTGTTCGTGGCCTCGACGGCCGACTTCGCGGGCCAGCCCGCGGTTGCCAACGGCGCGTCGACCGTGCTCGGCGAGATCTTCGGCGAGGCGGGCGCGCACGCGCGCAGCGCCGTCGGCGTCGCGGTGCTGCCGCTGGATGCTCCTGTCGAGGTCGAGCTCATCCTCGAGTTCGCCTAGCCCGCGTCGGGCGGCCGCGCCCCCAGGGCCCCGCGGCTCGTACTTCGCACGGAACCAGACACCTCGCACGGTGTGAAGCGTGCGAGGTGTCCGTTTCGGTACGAGGTGCGGGGTTCGTACTAGTCGAGCGTGCCGCGGATCGACTGCACGACGTTGACGTCGGTGAGCGTCGTCGTGTCGCCGATCTCGCGCCCCTCGGCGATGTCTTGCAGCAGTCGGCGCATGATCTTGCCCGAGCGCGTCTTGGGCAGCTCGGCGACCACGAAGATCTCGCGCGGCCGCGCGATCGCGCCGATCTGCTCGGTGACGTGCTGGCGCAGCAGGGTGCTCGCCTCGGTCGCGGTGACCGATGCGGCCTTCTTGGCGCGCAGGATGACGAAGGCGACCACGGCCTGGCCGGTGGTGTCATCGCTCGCGCCCACGACGGCCGCCTCGGCGACGATGGGGTGCGAGACGAGTGCCGACTCGATCTCCATCGTCGAGAGGCGGTGGCCCGAGACGTTCATGACGTCGTCGACGCGGCCCAGCAGCTGCACGTCGCCGTCGGCGTCGAGGTGCGCGCCGTCGCCCGCGAAGTAGAGCGGACCGTTCGGCGCGTCGGCGAACTTCGACCAGTAGGTGTCGCGGAACCGGTCGGGGTCGCCCCAGATGCCGCGCAGCATGCTCGGCCACGGCTCGGTGATGACGAGCAGGCCGCCGGCCTCCTTGCCCACGTGCACGCCGGCCTCGTCGAGCACGTCGACGCTGATACCGGGGATCGGCACCTGCGCCGAGCCGGGCTTCGCCACGGTGATGCCCGGCAGGGCGCTGATCATGATCGCCCCCGTCTCGGTCTGCCACCAGGTGTCGACGATGGGGGTGCGGCCGCCGCCGATGATCTCGCGGTACCAGACCCACGCCTCCGGGTTGATGGGCTCGCCCACCGAGCCGAGCACGCGCAGGCTCGACAGGTCGAACGACTGGGGGATCTCGCGGCCCAGTTTCATGAACGACCGAATCGCCGTCGGAGCCGTGTAGAAGATGCTGACCCCGTACTTCTGGATGAGCTCCCACCAGCGGCCCGGATGCGGCGTGTCGGGCGTGCCCTCGTAGAGCACTTGCGTGGCGCCGTTCGCGAGCGGGCCGTAGACGACGTAGCTGTGGCCGGTGATCCAGCCGACGTCGGCCGTGCACCAGTAGACGTCGGTCTCGGGCTTCAGGTCGAACACGTTCTTGTGGGTGAACGCCGCCTGCGTCAGGTAGCCGCCGCTCGTGTGCAGGATCCCCTTGGGCTTGCCGGTCGTTCCGCTCGTGTAGAGGATGAACAGCGGGTTCTCGGCCTCGAAGCCCTCGGCCTCATGCTCGTCCGAGACGCCCTCGAGCTGCTCGTGCCACCACAGGTCGCGACCCTCGGTCCACTCGACCTCGTTGTCGCCGCGTCGCACGACGAGCACCCGCTCGACGCTCGACTCCGCGGCCGCGAGGGCCGAGTCGACGGCCTGCTTGAGCGGGAAGACCCGGCCCTTGCGCCAGCCGCCGTCGGCGGTGATGACGAGCGAGGCATCAGCATCCTCGACACGGGCCCTGATGCTCTCGGCACTGAACCCGCCGAAGATGACGGAGTGGATCGCGCCCAGGCGCGCCACCGCGAGCATGGCGATAACAGCCTCGGGAATCACCGGCAGATAGATCACGACCCGGTCGCCGCGCGACACGCCGAGGGCGGCGAGCATGTTCGCCGCCCGCTTCACCTCGCGTGTGAGCTCGGCGTAGGTGAGTGTGCGCGTGTCGCCGGGCTCGCCCTCCCAATGAATGGCCACGCGGTCGCCGTTGCCCGCGAGCACGTGCCGGTCGAGGCAGTTGTACGCCACGTTGAGCTCGCCATCGGCGAACCAGCGCGCGAAGGGCGGGTTCGACCAGTCGAGGGTCTCGGTGAACGGGCGGTGCCAGTGCAGCTCGCGGGCGCGGTCGGCCCAGAATTCGAGGCGGTCGGCGCGCGCTTCGTCGTAGAGTTCGGGCTTCGCCACGGCCGTCGCGGCGAACTCGGGGCTCGGCGGGAAGCGGCGGTCTTCGTGCAGGAGGCTGTCGATCGAGGTCTCTGACATCGTCATCCTTGGTCGATGTGAAGCGGACTGGCCTGGTCTGCCGACTTCGGAACGGGGTATCAGGGTCATCCTAGGGCGATGCGTGCCGTCGCGGTCGTCTCGTGTCGTGCGACGACATGCGCCGCTCGGATGCGCGCCATCGTTCCCGTCGGACGCAATTCCGTACCCCATCGGGGGACATTTTCCTGAGTCCTCCCTATGGAGGACAAAACGGGGGGCGATTTCGCTTGACCTGACCATTCCGACGCATACACTTGAGGAGTCAGCAGCAAGCCTGACTTCAGTGACGCGAACGATTCCCCCCAATCACGTGTTGCTGCGGCGGCGCTCGATTCCCCCCAATGCGAGCGCCGCCCCTGACTTTTCGCATCACTGCTTCATCCGCGCCACAGCGTGACCGACGGCCCCTCACCACGAGGGGCCGTCGGCATTTTGCCCCCAGGATGCCCGCCGCGCGCCGCGCCGCCCGTCAGCTCGCGGCATCCTCGACCAGTGCAGCCCTTCGTCCCTCGCGACCCGCGCCTGCCGGCGACCGCGCCGCCGAGTGGGCAGGCCGGCACACCCTCGATCGAGACATCGGCTGCGCCGCCGACCCTCCGGCACGATGCGTCGCGCGAGCGGCCCATCCCCGCTGCGGCGCGCAGCGCGCTCGGGCCGCTCGCCGCGATCGTCGCCGACCCCGCGGCGACCGACGTCTTCGTCACGGCCGACGGCCGCGTGCGGGTCGATACGGGCTCGGGCGCCGAGGCCGTACCCGGCCTGCGCTTCGAGCCCGCTGCTGCCCGCGAGCTCGCGGTCGGACTCATCGCCGTGGGAGGCCGTCACGTCGACGAGGCGACGCCGTGCGCCGACGTGCGCCTCGGCGACGGCATGCGCGTGCACGTGGCGCTGCCGCCGATCGCCTGGGCCGGCACGGCCATCTCGGTGCGCCTGCCCCGCGTCGAGCGGGTGACGCTCGCGACCGCGGGTCTCGACCCCTCGATCGAGTCCGCGCTGCGCGAAGCGCTCGAGCGCCGCCGCACGGTGCTGTTCACCGGGGCGACGGGCAGCGGCAAGACGACCCTGCTCGCCGCCTGGCTGAGCGAGGCGCTCACCACCGACCGCATCGTGATGATCGAAGACGTCGCCGAGGCTCCGGTCGCGCATCCCCACGTCGTCTCACTCGAGTGCCGGCAGCCGAACATGGAGGGCGCGGGCGGGGTCGACCTCGCCCGGCTCGTGCGCGAGGCGCTGCGCATGCGCCCCGACCGGCTCGTCGTGGGGGAGTGCCGCGGCGCCGAGATCCGCGAGTTCCTCGCCGCGCTCAACACCGGCCACCGCGGAGGCGCCGGAACCCTGCACGCCAACTCGCTCGTCGACGTGCCGAGCCGGCTGGAGGCCATCGGCATGATCGCGGGGCTGGCGCCCGAGGCGCTCGCTCGCCAGGTGCTCAGTGGCATCGACCTCGTCGTGCACCTCGAGCGGGACCGGGCGGGAGGGCGACGCGCGGGGCTCGGCCGGTTCGGGCTCGACGCGCGCGAGCGACTGGTCGTCGAACCCGCCGGCGAACCGTCATGACCGTCGTCGACGAGTCGCGCCTAGCCGGCCACCTGCACCGGCTCGCCGTGCTCATCGCGGCGGGGCTCACTCCGCGTGCGGCGTGGAGCCACGCGGCCGGGTCCTCGCCCGAGCCCGTGCTCGCGGGTGTCGTCACGGCCATCGACGAGGGCGCGGGAATCCCGGATGCGCTCGACGCGGCGGGGAACGAGGGCGGCGACGCCTGGCGCTCGCTCGCGGCAGCCTGGCGCGTGGCCGCCGCGAGCGGTGCCCCGCTGGCCCCGGCTCTGCGAGGCTTCGCCGAGGGGCTGCGCGATCGCGAGGCCGCTCGCCGCGACATCCGGGTAGCCCTCGCCGGGCCCCGCGCGACCGCCCGCATCGTCATGGTGCTGCCGGCGGTCGCCGTGCTGCTCGGCCTGCTCATGGGCGTCGACCTCGCCGCGACGGTCGCGACGCCGCTCGGTGCCGGGGCGATCGGCGGCGGACTGCTGCTCATGCTCGTGGCGCGGCGGTGGATGCGGCGGCTGCTGCGCGCCGCCGAGCCGCCCCCGCCCACGGTCGGCCTCGCGCTCGACCTGCTCGCGGTCGCCGCCGGGGGCGGCGGCGCGCCGGAGGCGGCCGCCGCGCTCGTGCGCGCCGAGCTCGACCGCTCGGGCCTGCCGGTCGCGCAGCCCGACCCCCTCGACGACCTCGTGCGGCTCTCCCGCGCCGCGGGGGCACCCCTCGGTGAGCTCGCGCGGGCTGAGGCCATCGACGAGCGCGCCCGCGCACGAGCGGCGGCACGCGAGACCGCCGAGCAGCTCGCCGTGCGGCTCATGCTGCCGCTCGGCGCGTGCATCCTCCCCGCCTTTCTGCTGCTGGGGGTCGTGCCGATGCTCATCGGGCTGCTGTCCTCCACAGCGGGCGCATTCTGACTTGGCGGAGCCCGATCGACGATCGTCGCCCGCAGCGCGCAGTCGGTGCGACACACTGCTCGCGTTCGTGCCGACCGATCGCCCGCACGGCGGGCACGACCGAACGGAGCACCCCATGACCGCGTCGACCGCGCACACCGCGCCGAGCCCGAACCCCGACCCGCACGTCGACCCGCGCGTGCCTCTGCGGCGGCGTCGGCACCGTCCGGCTCGCGCCCTCGTCGCGCGCATCTCGCGTCGGTGCGTCGACGACCGCGGTGCCGCGACCGCCGAGTACGCCATCGCGACAATGGCGGCCGTGGGCTTCGCCAGCCTGCTCGTCGTCATCATGCAGAGCGACGAAGTGCGGGGCATCCTCACCGACCTCGTGCGCACAGCGCTGACCGTCGGCGGGTGAGCGCGGCGGCCCGCTCGCGGTCGCGCCGCGCCGGCGGCGACCGCGGCTCGGTGACGGCAGAGATCGCCGTCGGGCTGCCGGCGGTGGTCATCGTGCTCGCTGCGTGCCTGGGCGGGCTCGGCCTCGCCACGACGCACCTGCGGGCACAGGATGCCGCCGCCGACGCCGCCCGCTTGCTGGGCCGCGGCGAGCCTGCGTCGGCGGCCCAGCAGCACGTGGCGCGCTCGGTGCCCGGCGCCGCGCTCACGATCTCCCGACCCGCCGACCTCGTCTGCGCGCGCGTGGTCGTCGAGCAGCGGGTGCTGCTGGTGCCCGTGCGAGTGGCGGGATCGTCGTGCGCGCTCGACGGCGGGCGATGAGCGCGAGGCGCGCCGCGGCCCCCCGCGCGGCCCGCGGCGCAGCCCCCTGCTCAGCACCCAGCGCTGCCCCCGCGGGTGCCCGCGATGTCGATCCCGATCGCGGCGCGGGCTCGGTGCTCGTCGTCGCGCTCGTCTCGACCGTGCTCCTCGCCGGGCTGACCGTGCTCGGCGCGGCGCACGCGCTCGTGCGCGGCCAGCAGCTGTCGGCCGCGGCCGACGCCGCCGCGCTCGCGGCCGCCGACGTGCTGCTCGGCTGGGCTCCGGGCGAGCCGTGCGCCGCGGCGCAGCGGCTTGCCGACGCGCATGCCGTGCGGCTCGCCGAGTGCCGCGACGAGGGGCTCGCTGTCGTCGTGCGGGTCGAGGCGAGCATCCTGAGCCTTGTCGTCGCGCGGTCCGCGCGTGCCGGTGCGCCGGAGGCCGGGTGGTAGCGCGCTCCTAATTCCTGTGTATGGTGTGCCTGATTGCGGCATACGGCTTCGCCACCGTGCCGCGGCACCGGCCGGGGTGCGGATGCGATCCCCCCGCCGCATTGACGGTCATATGTAGAGGAGCACCGTGCCACAGGGCAAGAAGCTGGTCATCGTCGAGTCGCCCGCGAAGGCGAAGACGATCGGCAAGTACCTCGGCGACGACTACGAGGTGCAGGCCTCGGTCGGCCACATTCGCGACCTCGTCGAGCCCAAGAACCTGCCGGCCGAGCTCAAGAAGGGGCCGCTCGGCAAGTTCTCCATCGACGTCGACAACGGCTTCGAGCCCTACTACGTCGTCTCCGACTCGAAGAAGAAGACCGTCGCCGACCTCAAGCGCGCGCTCAAGGAGGCTGACGAGCTCTGGCTCGCGACCGATGAAGACCGCGAGGGCGAGGCCATCGCGTGGCACCTGCTCGAGGTGCTCAAGCCGAAGGTTCCCGTCAAGCGCATGGTGTTCCACGAGATCACCGCCGAGGCGATCCAGCGCGCCGTCGACAACACGCGCGAGCTCGACACGGCGCTCGTCGACGCGCAAGAGACGCGGCGCATCCTCGACCGCCTCTACGGCTACGAGGTGAGCCCCGTGCTGTGGCGCAAGGTGGGCCCGGGCCTGAGCGCCGGCCGCGTGCAGTCGGCCGCGACGCGCCTGGTCGTCGACCGCGAGCGCGAGCGCCTCGCCTTCATCACCGCGAGCTACTGGGACCTCGACACGACGCTCTCGCCCCTCGGCGGCGAGACGCCCTTCACCGCCCGCCTGGCGCGCCTCGACGGCAAGAAGGTGGCCTCGGGCCGCGACTTCACCGACCGCGGCGAGCTCAAGGGGTCGGAGACGGTCGCGCTCGACGAGGCGCTCACCACCTCGCTCGCCGAGGCGCTGCGCGATCCGGCCATCGCGGTGACCGTCACGAGCGTCGAGTCGAAGCCCTACACGCGTCGACCCGCCGCGCCGTTCACGACCTCGACCCTGCAGCAGGAGGCCGGGCGCAAGCTGCGCTTCACCGCCCGGCAGACCATGTCGGTGGCGCAGTCGCTCTACGAGAACGGCTACATCACCTACATGCGCACCGACTCGACCACGCTCTCGCAGCAGGCGGTGGATGCGGCGCGCTCGCAGGCGGCCGCCCTCTACGGCGCCGACAGCATCCCCGAGACCCCCCGCGTCTACGCGAGCAAGTCGAAGAACGCGCAGGAGGCGCACGAGGCCGTGCGCCCCGCGGGCGACGTGTTCCGCACGCCGAGCGAGCTCGAGGGCACGCTGCGCGGCAACGACTGGAAGCTGTACGACCTCATCTGGAAGCGCACGGTCGCGAGCCAGATGGCGGATGCCCGGGGCCAGACGGCGTCGGTCAGCATCCAGGCCGGCCCGACCTCCGGCTCGGCGACCCCCGCCGGAGCGATCGCCGAGTTCGCGGCGAGCGGCACCGTCATCACGTTCCGCGGGTTCCTCGCCGCGTACGAGGAGGGGCAGGACGAGGCGCGCGACACCGACGAGAAGGCCGAGCCCGCCGAGGCCAAGCTGCCGCCGCTCACCGTCGGGCAGTCGCTGAGCGTCGTCGACGTCGAGGCGAAGGGTCACGAGACGAGCCCCCCCGCGCGCTACACCGAGGCGAGCCTCGTCAAGGCGCTCGAAGAGCGCGGCATCGGTCGCCCGAGCACCTACGCGGCGATCATCTCGACGATCGTCGACCGCGGCTATGTCACGCCGCGCGGTTCGGCCCTCGTGCCGAACTGGATCGCGTTCTCGGTCGTGCGCCTGCTGGAGGAGAACTTCAGCGACCTCGTCGAGTACGACTTCACGGCTGAGATGGAGGCCGATCTCGACCGCATCGCCAACGGCGAAGCCGACCGCACCGAGTGGCTGAAAGGCTTCTACTTCGGCGACGCGCACCAGCCCGGGCTGCGGCCCGTCATCGACAACCTCGGCGACATCGACGCCAAGACGCTCAACTCGATGCCGCTCACCGACACCATCACGCTGCGCATCGGCAAGTACGGCCCCTACCTCGAGGTCATCGACCCCGCGGCCGAGGCCGCGGCCGACGGCACCCCGGCGACCCCGCGACGCGTCAACCTGCCGCAAGAGCTCGCTCCCGACGAGCTGACCCCGGCGAAGGCGCAAGAACTGGTGGATGCTCCCGTCGTGGGCGACCGCGTGCTGGGCATCAACCCCGAGAACGGCAAGCGCGTCGTGGCGAAAGACGGCCGTTTCGGCCCCTACGTGACCGAGCTGGACCCGGAGCCGGAGGTGAGCCCGGAGGAGGCCGCCGCGGCGGCTGCCGCTGCGGCGCTCGCCGCGGAGCCCGTCGTCGACCCGGCCACGGGCGAGGTACTGCCGGCGCCGAAGAAGCGCGCGGCCCCGAAGAAGAAGGCGCCCGTCGAAAAGCCGCGCACGGCATCCCTGTTCAAAGACATGGACCCGGCGACGGTCGACTTCGAGACGGCGATGAAGCTGCTGAGCCTGCCCCGCGTGGTCGGCGACGACCCCGAGAGCGGCGAGCCCATCACGGCGCAGAACGGCCGCTACGGCCCGTACCTGAAGAAGGGCACCGACACGCGCTCGCTCGATGCCGAGGCGCAGATCTTCGAGATCGACCTGGCGGGCGCGCTCGCCAAGTTCGCCGAGCCCAAGTACGGCGCGCGCAAGGCCTCGAGCGCGCTCAAGGAGTTCGACGCCGATCCCGTGAGCGGCAAGCCGATCAAGCTGAAAGACGGGCGATTCGGCCCGTACGTGACCGACGGCGAGACGAACGCCACGGTGCCGCGCGGCGAAGACCCGATGGAGATCGACTTCGATCGCGCCGTGCAGCTCATCGCCGACAAGCGCGCGAAGGGGCCGGCGAAGAAGCCCGTCAAGCGCGCGCCCGCGGCCGGGGCGAAGACGGCGGCGAAGAAGGCTCCCGCGAAGAAGGCCGCGGCGCCCAAGAAGGCGTCGTGACCGGGCTCTTCATCACCCTCGAGGGCGGGGACGGGTCGGGCAAGAGCACCCAGATGGGCGCGCTGACCGAGTGGCTGCAGGGGCACGATCGCACTGTCGTGCAGGCGCGCGAGCCGGGCGGCACCGACCTGGGGCTCGAGCTGCGCGAGATCGTGCTGCACCGCCGCGGACACATCGCGCCGCGGGCCGAGGCCCTGCTGTATGCGGCCGATCGCGCCCACCATGTGGCGACCGTCGTGCGCCCGGCGCTCGAGCGCGGCGACATCGTCATCCAAGACCGCTACCTCGACTCGTCGGTGGCCTACCAGGGCGCGGGCCGCGTGCTCGACCCGGACGAGGTGCGCGACCTCTCGCTGTGGGCCACCGAGGGCCTGCTGCCGCACCTCACCGTGCTGCTCGACCTCGACCCCGCCGTCGGCCGCGAGCGCCTCGACGCGAGCCGCACTCGCTACGACCGCCTCGAAGCGGAGGAGGCCGCCTTCCACGAGCGCGTGCGGAACGCCTACCTCGCGCTCGCCGCGGCCGAACCCGAGCGGTTTCTCGTGCTCGATGCGACCCGGCCGGTCGACGAGCTGCAGGCGGGCATCCGCGACCGGGTGTCGGCCCTGCTCGACTAGGGTGGCGCCATGACCGCCTGGGACGAGCTGACCGGTCAGGAGGCCGCGATCGCGGCGCTGCAGGATGCCGCTGCCGACCCGCAGGCGATGACCCACTCCTGGCTCATCACGGGCCCTCCGGGCTCGGGGCGCTCGAACCTCGCCTTCGCCTTCGCCACAGCGCTGCTGCAGGGCGGGCAGTCTGACGACGAGGCCCGGCGCACGGCCGCGCAGGTCGCCGCCCGCACGCATCCCGACCTCGCCGTGCTCGCGACCGACCGCGTGATCATCTCGATCGACGAAGTGCGGCACCTGGTGGCGCAGAGCCAGTTCTCGCCGAGCACGGCCCGCTACCGCGTCATCGTCATCGAAGACGCCGATCGCATGACCGAGCGCACTTCGAACGTGCTGCTCAAGGCGCTCGAAGAGCCCCCGCCGCGCACCGTATGGATCCTGTGCGCGCCGAGCGCGGCCGACCTTATCCCGACGATCCGCTCGCGTGTGCGCACGGTGCGCCTGCGCGTGCCGAGCGTCACCGAGGTCGCCGAGTTGCTGGTGCGCCGCGACGGCGTCGAGCCAGCGCTCGCCGAGCGCGCGGCGCGCGAGTCGCAGACGCACATCGGCATGGCGCTGCGCCTGGCGACGGATGCCGAGGCGCGCGAGCGCCGCGCTCGCACAATCGCGCTGGCACTCGGCGTGCAGAGCGTGAGCGGCGCCGTGCTCGCCGCCGAGCAGCTGGTCGCGGTCGCGACCGATGACGCGAAGGCGCTGACGGCCGAGCGCGAGGAGGAGGAGCGGGCCGCGGCGCTGCGCTCGCTCGGCATCGAGCCGGGGGCGGCGGTGCCCGCGGGTCTGCGCGCGAGCCTCAAGGCCCTCGAAGAGGACCAGAAGCGCCGCGCGACGCGCTCGGTGCGCGACGGCATCGACCGCGTGCTCGTCGACCTCATGTCGCTCTACCGCGACCTCGCGATGCTGCAGCTCGGTGCGGGGGTCGAGCTCGTGAACGAGGCGGTGCGACCCGAGCTCGAGGTCGCCGCGCGCGCGGGCAGCGCCGCGCTGTCGCTCGCCGCGCTCGACGCGATCGCGCTGGCCCGCCGACGCATCGAGGGCAACACGCCCCCGGCGCTCGCCCTCGAGGCGATGCTCATCGCGGCGAGCGGACGGGTGCCAGCGCTAGGCTCCCCCTCGTGACCCGTCGCACCGCGCCTCGTACGGCCGCCCTCGTCTCATTGATCCTCGTGCCCGCCCTGCTGCTGAGCGGCTGTGTGCCGAGCTGGCTGCAGGGCCTCGTCGGCGGGGGCACCGTCTCGACGCCGACCGGCGAGGAGGTCGCCGACGAGCTTCGTCCGTACTACACCCAGATACTGACCTGGACGGGGTGCGGTGGGGGTGCCGAGTGCGCCACCGCGATCGCGCCGCTCGACTGGGACAACCCCGGCGAGGGCGACGACGTCGAGCTCGCGCTCGTGCGCCACCCGGCCACGGAGCAGGCGCAGGGCTCGCTCTTCATCAACCCCGGGGGTCCCGGCGCGTCGGGCTTCGACTTCGTGCGCGACAGCGTCGACTTCGCGGTGAGCGCCGACCTCCAGCGCGAGTTCGACATTGTCGGTTGGGATCCGCGCGGGGTCGGCCGGTCGAGCGCCGTCACCTGCTACACCGATCCGGCCGATCTCGATCAGTTCATCTTCGGGATTCCCGAGGCCACGTTCGGCACGCCCGAGTGGGAGGCCGAGGTCATCGACAGCTCGATCGCGTTCGCCGAGGCCTGCGCCGAGAACACGGGCCCGCTGCTCGAGTTCGTCGACACCAACAGCACAGTGCGCGATCTCGACATGATGCGGGCGATCGTGGGGGATGCGCAGCTCAACTTCTTCGGATACTCCTACGGCACCGACATCGGTGCGCGCTACGCCGACCGGTTCCCCGAGAAGGTTGGGCGTCTCGTGCTCGACGGTGCCACCGATCCGACGACGACGACCTTTGAGGTCGTGCTCGCGCAGTCAGAAGGTTTCGAGCAGGCCCTGCGCGCCTACCTCGAGGCGTGTCCCGAGCTCGGGGCCTGCCCGTTCCCCGGCTCGCTCGATGACAGCCTGACGCTCATCCGCGACCTTTACGACCGCCTCAACACGACGCCGATCGAGGCCGAGGACGGGCGGTTCTTCGACGGCGCAGTGCTCGACATCGCGATCGCGACGGCGCTCTACGACGAGGGCTCGTGGTCGTTCCTCAGCCAGATGTTCACCGAACTGCGCACGGGCGTCGTCGAGACGGGCTTCCTCCTGGCCGACTTCTACTACGGGCGCGAGAACGGCGAGTACATCGACAACTCGCTCGAGGCCTTCATCGCCATCAACTGCCTCGACTATCCCGTCGAGACCGACCGCGCCGTGATCGCCGAACAGAACGAGCAGATCCGCGCGGTCGCCCCGACGACCGGCGACCCGTCGCCGCTCGGCGACGTGCTGTGCGCCAACTGGCCGCACCAGTTCGAGGGCGAGCTCGGGCCGGTGAGCGGTGCGGGGGCGGCCCCGATCCTCGTCGTCGGCACGACGGGAGACCCTGCGACGCCCTACCAGTGGGCTGAGGCGCTGGCCGAGCAGCTCGAGAGCGGCGTGCTGCTCACGTGGGTGGGCGAAGGCCACATCGCCTACGACGAAGGCGACCCGTGCATCAACGACATCGTCGACGAGTACTTCCTCACCGGCGCGGTTCCCGTCGACGGGCTCGTCTGCGAGGGCTGATCGTGCGGTCTGCGCGGCCAGGCGGAATCGGCTAAGCTTTCACCTCGTGTCACGGCCTCGGCCGTGTCCGCCGCCTTAGCTCAGTCGGCAGAGCGTCTCACTCGTAATGAGAAGGTCGTGGGTTCGATTCCCACAGGCGGCTCCGTGATCAACCTGAACCGCGCTGGCTTGTCCTGGTGCGCTCGCGCTGCGCGCGACGGGGTTCGATTCCCACAGGCGGCTCCGTGATCAACCTGAACCGCGTCGGCTTGTCCTGGTGCGCTCGCGCTGCGCGCGACGGGGTTCGATTCCCACAGGCGGCTCCACTCCTCTCCATCCGGCTCGAGCGTCGAGAACGGAGCACTCATGACGGTTGACGGTCAGGCGGCCGCCACGACGGCGCTGCGCCGCACGGTGCTTCTCGTCGCGGTCATCAACCTCGCCTACTTCGGCATCGAGGTCGTCGTCGCTGTGGCGATCGGCTCGGTCGCGCTGCTTGCCGACAGTGTCGATTTTCTGGAGGACACGGCGGTCAACGTGCTCATCGCCCTCGCGCTCGGCTGGTCGCTCGCTGCGCGGGCGCGAGTGGGTCGGGTGCTCGCGATCGTCATCCTTCTGCCGGCCATCGCCGTGGTCGTGCAGCTCGTGCTCAAGTTCGGCGACCCTCAGGCGCCCGCTGCGCTGCCGCTGATGCTCGCGGCCGCCGGGGCCGCCGTCGTCAACCTGGTGTGCGCCCTGCTGCTCGCGCGCATCCGCGCCGCCGGCGGCTCGATGGTCGGGGCGGCCTGGCTCGCGGCGCGCAACGACGTGGTCATCAACCTCGCGATCGTCGCGATGGGGGTGATCACGCTGTGGATCGGCACCGGCTGGCCCGACATCGTGCTCGGCACGCTCATCGTCGTGCTCAACGGTCGTGCGGCCCTCGAGGTGTGGCGGCTCGCGGGCGAGGAGTCGCTCGCCGCCCGCGCGCTTGAGGGCGATGACCTCGACGACGACTGAGGCGCTTCAGCGGATGCGGACCTTTGTGAATGCCGTTCGCGACGTTCCGCATCCGCGGAAGGCACCCGCGACGAGCACCCTCCCGCCGGTCGACGCGAGGCGGGGCAGTCGCGAGCGCGTGGGATGCTGGGAACGATGAGCACACCGCCCCCGCCGAGTCACGACGACGACGCGAACGACGAGCACGCCTCGCACCCCGAGCGCGCCCCACACCCCGAGCACGCCTCGCACCCCGAGCACGGCTCGCGCGCCGCGACCGCGCTCGCGATCGCCGCGACGCTCGCGGCCGGCGTGGGTGTCGCGACGCAGAGCCGCATCAACGGCGAGCTCGGGCAGCTGCTCGACGACGGATACACCGCGGCGCTCATCTCGTTCGGCAGTGGATGGGTGATCCTGCTCACGATCCTCGCCCTCGCACCCCGCGGCCGCGCCGGCATCTCGCGGGTCATGACCGAGGTGCGCCACGGCCGCCTCGCGTGGTGGATGCTGCTGGGCGGCTTGGCCGGCGGCTACTTCGTGCTGGCGCAGGGCCTTGTCGCCGGGATGCTCGGCGTCGCGATCTTCACGATCGCGATCGTCACCGGCCAGACCGTGACGGGGTTGACCCTCGACGCGACCGGCTTCGCGGGAGCCCGCCGCACGGCGATCGCACCCGCCCGCGTGATCGGCGCCGCCCTCACGGTCGCGGCGGTCGCCGTCGCGGTCGTGCCACGACTCGGCGGCGAGGGGTTCCCGATCGCGGCGGTCGTGCTGCCCGTGCTCGCGGGGGTCGCCGTCGCTTTCCAGCAGGGCCTCAACGGCCGCGTTCGGGCCGAGGCGCGGTCGGCGCTCGCCGCGACCACCATCAACTTCACGGTCGGAACCGCGGCGCTCGCCGGCGCGACGCTCGTGCATCTGCTCGTCGCGGGGCTGCCCGAAGCACTGCCGACCAACCCGCTGCTCTACCTCGGTGGCGCGGTCGGGGCGATCTTCATCGCCATCCAGACGGTGACGGTCGGCCGTATCGGCGTTCTCGTTCTCGGGCTGTGCCTGGTGGCAGGGCAGCTTGCGGCGTCGCTGGTCTTCGACGCCGTGGCGCCGCTGGGGCCCGCATCGACGACGGCCACCGCGATCGCCGTCGTGCTCGCGTTCGCCGGCGTGCTCGTGGCGAGCATCCGGTGGCGACGCAGGGGCAGCGGCGCTAGTCGGCCGTCGGCGTGAAGTCGAGCGCGAGAGAGTTCATGCAGTAGCGGTCGCCCGTGGGCGTGCCGAAGCCATCGGGGAAGACGTGGCCGAGGTGCGAGCCGCAGTTCGCGCAGCGCACCTCGGTGCGCACCATGCCGAGCGAGGTGTCTTCGATAAGCTCGACGGCCTCGGGGCGCACCGACTCGTAGAAGCTCGGCCAGCCGCAGCCCGAGTCGAACTTCGTTCCGGCGACGAAGAGCTCGGCGTTGCACGCGCCGCAGGTGTAGATGCCGGCACGGCTCTCATCGAGCAACTCGCCCGTCCAGGCGCGCTCGGTGCCCGCCTGGCGCAGCACCTGGTAGCGCTCCTCGCCGAGCTCGTCGAGCCACTCCTGCTCGGTCTTCTCGACCGCGTACGCCTTGCCGTCGGTTGCCGGGTTCTGGCCCATGATCCCTCTTCTCCTCGCCCGCAGGCGGTTGATCTCCCCCCATTAAACTCCTCATCGTGGCCGACGCTTCCCCGATCCAGCGAACCTGGAGTCAGCTGACCCGCGACGAGTTCTTCGAGCTGGCCCGCTTGCGCACCGAGGTGTTCTTCCTCGAGCAGCGCATCGACGAGCCCGAACTCGACGATCGCGACCGCGACGAGTCGACCGAGCACGTGTGGATCGCCGACGAGCACGGCCCCGCCGCGTACCTGCGGGTCGTCGTCGACGACGTACCGCAACCGGACAATCAGGATGCCCACCGTCTCATCGGCCGCGTCGTCACCCGCGCCGACCGCCGGGGCGAGGGCCTGGCTCGCCGACTGCTCGAGCACGTCATCGAGCGACACGGGCACGAGCCGCTGGCCCTGCACGCACAGACCTATGTGCAGCCGCTCTACGCCGCCGTCGGCTTCGCGGCCTACGGCGAGGAGTACCTCGAGGCGGGCATCCCGCACATCGGCATGCACCGCCCCGCCCAGCCGGCACCGACGGCCGACCCCGTACGCTGAGCGCACCATGATCGCTGCGTTCGCCCTTGTCGCCGCCCTCGCGGTTGCCCCCGCGGCCGGCTGCACGGCCGAAACGGGGGCCTTCTCGTGGGGGTTCAAAGAGTCGTTCCGCGCCTACATCAGCGGCTCGATCGCGAACGGCGAGTGGAGCACCGAGGGTGGCATCGACTACGCGACCCCGGCGTTCTTCAGCGAGCGGCTCGGGGGCGAGATGGCGCTCGACCCTCTCGCCGGCACGCTCGCGGTCGAGGGGGCGCTGCGCTTCACGGGCCACGACGGCATTCTCGACACCACGATCGCGAACCCGCGCCTCGTCGTCGAGAGCGCCGACCGCCTCGTCGTGGTCGTCGACATCCGTGGCACGACGCAAGACTTCGTGCCCATCGACTCCGCCGACGTGCCGTTCCTGACGGGCGACCTGACGCTCGCCACGTGGAGCGCCGAGGGCGGCACGCTGCGGCTCGACGGTGTTCCGCTGACGCTCACGCCCGAGGGCGCGGAGGCTTTCGGAACCTACCCGGCGGGCGAGGCCTTCGACCCGATCACGCTCGAGCTACAGACGACGGACGCGTGCGCCGAGGCCGCGGTCGCGGCGCGGGCCGGGGCGCCGGTCGCCCAGGGGGCGATCATCGCGGGGGCCGTGCTGCTCGGGGTCGCGATCTCGATCGCCGTGCATCTCGTGCTGCGAGCACGACGCCGGTCGCGTCTTCCCGAGCCGCCGCCGCCCGCGGTGCCATGATGGAGGCGTGACCTCCACCGCTGAGCGGTACCGGCGGTTCGCCCGCGAGCAGGCGGACCGCTCGCGCTTCGCCGTCTGGGCCGAGACCGTGGCGGCCGACGACGACTGCCTGGCCCTCATCGACACCCTCGCCGAACTCGACCGCGAGCCGGCGATCGTGCTGTGGGCCGCGCAGGCCTCCGGTCTGGGAGCCCACGGCGATATCCGCGCCTGGCTCGAGGGCGAGTGGGATGCGGTGGCCGAACTCGCCCACGCCCGCCAGCGTGCGCTCGCCGCGGCTCACATGCCGGGCGCGTAGATCGCGCGGGCGAGCGCGTCGAGCACGGCGGGGGTGCGGGGCCCGAAGCTCAGCACCTCGCCGTCGGCCATGTCGACGAAGCGGCGGGTCTCGCCCGCGCGCGTCAGCGCGACCGCGGGCTTCTCGGCGAGCAGCCCGTCGACGCCGCCGACGCTCTCGAGCCCGCCGGTCATGACGAGGATGAGGTCGGGGTCGGCCGCGACGAGGGCCTCGTCGGTCATGGGCCGCAGGCCCGTCCAGCCGATCTCGCCCGCCACGTCGATGCCGCCGAGCCCCTCGATGAGCTCGTCAGCACCCGACTCCTCGCCGAACAGGTAGTAGATGCCCGAGGCCCCTCGGAGGTAGAGGAACAGGATGCGCACGCGATCGGCCGGGTTCTCGGGGCGGATCGACTCGATGGCGGTGAGCACCTCGGCGAGTTCCTGATCGAGACGCTCGGCGAGCAGCTCGCCGGTCACGGGCGAGCCCAGGGCGGCCGACACCTGCCGGGCGAGCTCGGCGGGGGCGCCGAGGCCCGGTTCGGCATCCACGTAGACGACGGTCACGCCCGCATCGCGCAGCTGCAGCACGACGTCGGTCGGCCCGACGGTGCCGTCGGTGATGACGAGCGTGGGTCGCAGGGCCAGCACCGCTTCGCTGCTGATCGCGTGCCCGCTGCTCGTGACGACGGGCAGGCCGTCGGCCTCGGGGAAGGTCGTCGAGATGTCGCGGCCGACGACGGCGTCGCCGAAGCCGAGGGCGAAGACCGTCGCGGCGATCGAGCCGGCGATGTCGAGCGGCAGGATGCGGCTCGCGTCGGCGACGACGACCTCGCGGTCGCCGTCGAGGTCGCGCGAGACGACGGTGGCCGGCAGCGACTGCGCGGGAGCGACCGCGACGGGCTCGATGCGCGACGACTCGATGAGGGCGGTGGACGGGCCCGTGAGCGTGCGCGGCTCGTCGCTCACGGTCAGCTCGCTGAGCGGCACGAGCGGTCCGCTCGGCGCCGTCGGCTCGGCGGTCGCCTGCGGGGCGGCGACGGCGCATCCACCGAGCAGGGCGAGCGCGGCGAGCATCGCGGCGAGTCCGGCCGCGCGAGCGGGGCGGGAGCGGGGTCGAGGCGTCATGGGTCCGGTCGGTCGAGGGCTGCGAGGCCGGGCGGTGCGGGCGCCGGCAGTGAGGCGAGCCTATTCCGCGCGGCTGTGCACCCGATGAGGCGTGCGCGGGGCACGCGAGCGAGCCTGCCGCAGCAACCGCGAGCCGTCCAGGGTCGAAGGTCCCCGGCCTCTAGCCTGAGTGAGTGATGGATGCTCCCTCCGACCTGCTCGACGAGCGCGCGCAGCGCGTGCTCGAGTTCGAGCGCGCGTGGTGGGGGCACAGCGGTGCGAAGGAGCTCGGCATCCGTCGCGAGTTCGGCTGGACGGCGGCCCGGTATTATCAGGTCCTGAACGCCGTGATCGACACCGATGTCGCCGTGCGGTACGACCCTGTTCTCGTGGGCCGACTGCGCGAGGTGCGCGAGGATCGCGCCGAACGGCGGCGCACTCGACGTGCGGGCGCCACCGGCGCCGCCTGAGTCTCCTGCACCAGCTGAGTCTCCTCCACCACCCCTCGCGGAAGGCGTCCCCCCGATGGCCGAGTACACCCCGGATCGCTTCGACGAGGTCTCCGACTCGCTGAGCCGCGTCGGCGCCCACCGCGCGGCGCCCGCGCGCGGGCGCGCTTGGATCGTCGTGGCCTGGGCCGCGCTCGCGAGCGGCGCTCTCATCGTGGCGGGACTCTACGGCCTCTCGCTCATCAGCGACCGCGTCACGTTCGAGCTGCCCGGCCTGGGCACGGCAGAGCCGATGCCCACCCCGACCGAGACGCCCTCGGCGCCTCCCACGGTCGAGCCCATCACCGACCCGGCGCTCGCCGAGCTGCCCGCGGGCTTCACGATCACGGTGCTCAACGGCACCGAGGTCGACGGCCTGGGTCGTGCCGCGCGCGACCTGCTGACGCCCCCCGGCTGGCGCGTCGGCACCGTGACGTCGGCCGCGCAGTCCGACCTGGCCGAGACGGTGGTCTACTACAGCGACCCGACGCTCGAGGGTGTCGCCGCGGGCATGGTCGAGCTGCTCGGCGCGGGGGTGTGGGAGCTCTCGGACGCCTTCCCCGGTGCCCCGATCACGATCGCCGTCGGCGCCGACTTCGCGGCGATCGCGGCGCCGTAGGAGCGCCGCGTTACACGCACGTTTCCGCTCGGTAAAAAGGTCGTTCCCGGCCGCGTCGGGGTGCGCTCGCGCGGGTAGTCTCGCGGCATTCCCGCAATGCAAGGAGCACCAGCAATGCCCAACGGCACCGTCAAATGGTTCAACGCCGAGAAAGGCTTCGGCTTCATCACCCTCGAGAGCGGCGACAGCGACGTCTTCGTGCACTACTCGGCGATCGACATGCCCGGCTACAAGGTTCTCGAAGAGGGCCAGGCCGTCACGTTCGAGATCGGCACGGGCACGAAAGGGCCGCAGGCCGAAGGCGTGCGCGTCGCCTGACCGTCGCTCGACCCGTGGGTTAGGGTGACCCCCATGAGCAGGGGAGCCGCGCGCGGACTCGTCGCGATGCTGGGCGTCGCGGCGGTGCTCGGCGCGGCGGGCTGCACGGCGACCGAGCCACCCATGCCCACCCCGACCCCGAGCCCCTCGTACGTGTCGACCTACGTGCCGCCGCCCGAGTACGGCATCGCGCCCCTCACGGGCGAGCAGATCGAGGTGGGCGCGCTCACGGCCCCGTCCCTCGCCGCCAAGGTCGACAACCACCCCTCAGCACGGCCGCAGGTCGGGCTCGACCGCACTGACATCGTGTTCGAAGAGCTCGTCGAGGGCGGGCTCACGCGCTACGTCGCCGTCTGGCACTCCGACGTGCCCTCGGTCATCGGCCCGGTTCGGTCGATCCGCCCGATGGACCCCGAGATCATCTCGCCCCTCGGCGGAATCGTGGCCTACTCGGGTGGGCAGCAGCGCTTCGTGCAGCTCATGCGCGCGGCCCCCGTCTACAACGCCATCCACGGGCAGAGCGACACGGCATCGACCTTCTACCGCGGCGACAACGCCCCTGCCCCGCACAACGTGCTCGTCAAGGCGCCCGAACTCATCGCCCAGCACCTCGACCTCACGGCGCCCCGGCAGCAGTTCGCCTTCGCCGAGAGCCTCGCCGCGGCGAGCGCGACGAAAGAGGGCCGCCCGACGAGCGCGATCTCGCTCGTGTTCGGCGGCTCGGCCACGCCCGTCTGGAAGTGGGGCGAGAACTCGCAGCGCTGGGTGCGCTTCATGACGGGCGGCGATCGCGATATGGCGGCCTCGGGCGAGCAGCTGAGCGCCGTCAACGTCGTCGTGCTGCGGGTTCCCGTGCAGGTGATCAGCAGCATCCCGACCACGAAGCTCATCGGATCGGGCGAGGCGTGGGTCTCGAGCGGCGGCGCGACGATCAAGGCCACGTGGTCGAAGCGGTCGCTCACGGCGCCCATCCGGCTACTCGACGCCAACGGCGTCGCAGTGCGCCTCGCGCCCGGCAACACCTGGGTCGAGCTCGTGCCGCTCGCTGGCTCCGTCACGTTCTCCCGCCCCGCCCAGTAGCAGGCGGCGCGGCTTGCACTCGCCCTCTGCGAGTGCCAGAATCGTTTAGCACTCACGCTCTGTGAGTGCCAAGAGCTACCGTACGTGAAGCGTCCGGGAGGGACGAGAGACACATGGCTAAGATCATCGCTTTCGACGAGGAGGCCCGTCGCGGCCTCGAGCGCGGCCTCAACATCCTGGCTGACGCCGTCAAGGTCACGCTGGGCCCGCGCGGGCGCAACGTCGTCCTTGAAAAGAAGTGGGGCGCCCCCACCATCACCAACGACGGCGTCTCCATCGCCAAAGAGATCGAGCTCGACGACCCGTTCGAGAAGATCGGCGCAGAGCTCGTCAAGGAGGTCGCCAAGAAGACCGACGACGTCGCCGGTGACGGCACGACCACCTCGGTCGTGCTCGCCCAGGCGCTCGTGCGCGAGGGCCTGCGCAACGTCGCGGCCGGAGCCGACCCGATCAGCCTCAAGCGCGGCATCGAGAAGGCCACGCAGGCTGTCTCGGCCCAGCTGCTGAAGAACGCCAAGGAGGTCGAGACCAAGGAGGAGATCGCCGCCACCGCGAGCATCTCGGCCGCCGACCCCGAGATCGGCGCCCTGATCGCCGAGGCCATCGACAAGGTGGGCAAGGAGGGCGTCGTCACCGTCGAGGAGTCGAACACCTTCGGCACCGAGCTCGAGCTCACGGAGGGCATGCGCTTCGACAAGGGCTACCTGTCGGCGTACTTCGTGACCGACCCCGAGCGCCAGGAAGCGGTCTTCGAAGACCCCTACATCCTGATCGTCAACGGCAAGATCTCGGCGATCAAGGACCTGCTGCCCGTCGTCGACAAGGTGATCCAGAGCGGCAAGCAGCTGCTCATCATCGCCGAGGACGTCGAGGGCGAGGCCCTGGCCACGCTCGTCGTCAACAAGATCCGCGGCATCTTCAAGTCGGTCGCCGTCAAGGCTCCCGGCTTCGGCGACCGCCGCAAGGCCATGCTGCAGGACATCGCGATCCTCACGGGTGGCCAGGTCATCAGCGAGGAGGTCGGTCTCAAGCTCGAGAACGCCACCCTCGACCTGCTCGGCCGCGCCCGCAAGGTCGTCATCACCAAGGACGAGACCACGATCGTCGAGGGTGCCGGCGACGCCGAGGCCATCGCCGGTCGCGTCAAGCAGATCCGCGCCGAGATCGAGAACACCGACTCGGACTACGACCGCGAGAAGCTGCAGGAGCGCCTCGCCAAGCTCGCCGGCGGCGTCGCCGTCATCAAGGCGGGCGCGGCCACCGAGGTCGAGCTCAAGGAGCGCAAGCACCGCATCGAAGACGCCGTGCGCAACGCGAAGGCCGCCGTCGAGGAGGGCATCGTCGCCGGTGGTGGCGTCGCCCTCATCCAGGCCGGCAAGACGGCGTTCGAGTCGAAGGAGATGACCGACCTCGTCGGCGACGAGGCCACCGGTGCCAACATCGTCAAGGTCGCCATCGACGCTCCGCTCAAGCAGATCGCCCTCAACGCGGGCCTCGAGCCCGGTGTCGTCGCCGACAAGGTGCGCCACCTCGAGGTCGGCTTCGGCCTCAACGCGGCCACGGGCGAGTACGTCGACATGCTCGGTGCCGGCATCGCCGACCCGGTCAAGGTCACGCGCTCGGCGCTGCTCAACGCGGCCTCGATCGCCGGTCTCTTCCTCACCACGGAGGCCGTCGTCGCCGACAAGCCCGAGAAGCACGCTGCGCCCATGGGCGACCCGAGCGGCGGCATGGACTTCTAGTCCGACGCGCTCGCAGAGCACACGAAGGGCGGCTTCCCCGAGGGGGAGCCGCCCTTCGGCGTCTCAGCGCTGGAACATGCGTGCGGCCTGCTGCTCGACCTCGGCGTAGCCCTGCCCCGCGTGGGCGAGCGCCTCGGTCATGCCCGCGAGCGCCTGCTCGACGCGCTGGTAGGCGCTCGTCCACTCGCCGAGCAGTCCTTGGAACGCCGTCGCGGCGGCGCCGCTCCACGTGCCCTGCAACCCCGAGAGGGTGCTCTGCAGCGCCGCGGCCTCGGCCTGGAACCGCCCGATCGAGGCGCGCGCCGTGCTCGTGGCCGTGAAGACCGCCTCGCTGTCGACCTGGTAGCGCGTCATGGTGCTCTCCCTCCGCGCCGGGGCGGTCGCCCGGCGTCGCGGGGAAGGCTAGGCCCCGGCGGGGGAGCGGGGGCCGGCGTGCTGCTCGAGCGCAGCATCCGTCGCCGCGTGCTCGGTGGGGAGGAGCGGCGAGGCGCTCGCGAGCGGCAGCGCCACGCGGAAGGTCGCCCCGCCACCGGGAGTGTCGAGCACCTCGACGCGGCCCTGGTGCAGCGCCACGATCGAGGCCACGATCGCGAGCCCGAGGCCCGAGCCGCCCGTATCGCGCGCGCGCGAGGAATCGGCGCGGAAGAAGCGCTCGAAGATCTTCTCCTTGAGCTGCGGGGGGATTCCGTCGCCGTGATCGACCACGGCGATCGATGCCCGGCCGGCGGCGGGGTCGACGCCGACGACGAGCTCGATCGGCGATCCGTCGGGCGAGAAGCGCAGAGCGTTGCCGATGAGGTTGGTGATCACCTGCCGCAGCTTGTTCTCCTCGCCGATCACGACGGCCTCGACAGCGGGCGCGAGGGGCGCGGTCGTCGGGTCGGGCCCCGGGATGCTCGCCGCGGGCCGGCGCCCCCGCCGGCCGCGCAGCCGCGCGAACGCCGAGCCCGCGAGGCCCAGGCCGCTCGCGGCCGGGGCGCTGCCCGGCACGTCGTGCGTGAGCGCAGCATCCATCGCCACATCGTCGGACGGAGCCGCGTCGTCGATGACGACGGTCACGTCGCGGTCGGGCGAGCTGGCCATGGCGTCGAGGGCGGCGTCGCGCGCGAGCGGCACGAGGTCGACGCGCGCGAGCTCGAGCGGGCGCGACTCGTCGAGTCGTGCGAGCTCGAGCAGGTCGCTCACGAGCGCCCCCATGCGGATCGCTTCCTTCTCGATGCGCTCCATCGCCTGGGCGACGTCGTCGGGAGTCGCGAGGGCACCCATGCGGTACAGCTCGGCGTAGCCGCGCACCGAGACGAGGGGGGTGCGCAGTTCGTGGCTCGCGTCGCCGACGAAGCGGCGCATCTGCGAGATCGTCGAGGCGCGATCGGCGAAGGCACGGTCGATGCGGCTCAGCATGGTGTTGAGCGAGCGGTTGAGGCGGCCGACTTCGGTGTTGGGCGTCGCCCCGCCGAGGCGCTGGCTGAAGTCGCCGCTCGCGAAGCGGGCTGCCGTCGCCTCGACGTCGCGCAGGGGCGTGAAGGTCGAGGTGACGAGCATGCGCGTGAGGGCGGCGCTGAGGATGACGACGACGAGCCCGAAGCCCAGGAAGACCGAGGCGAACGAGCTGATGATGGCGTTGGCGTCGGCGAGGTCGGCGCCGATGAGCAGGGTCGCCGTGGTCGTCTCGCCGCTGTCGGCATCAGTCACCCGCAGCGGGAACGTGATGATGCGCCACTGCGTCGTGCGGTCGGTGCTCGTGATCGTGATGCCGCCGTCGAGCTGGTCGACGAACTCGGCGGTGAGGCGCGACACGTCGGGCGCTTGCGCCCGGCTGCTCTCGCTCACGTTGTCGTCGATGAGCACGGCGTCGGCGTCGACCGCCCCGAAGTAGAACGGGTTGGAGAAGATCGAGGGCGTCAGGTCGGTGAACGAGTCGAAGTCGTCGAGGGTGAAGCTATCGGGAGATCGCGGCAGCTCTTCTGACGCCTGAGTGATCTGCCGGTCGACCTCATCGACGAGCGTGCGCTGCAGCACCGTGAGCGTGCCGGTGCCGACGACGAGCAGCCCGAGGGTCACGACGAGCACCGTGACGCCGGTGATCTTCGAGCGCAGGGAGATGGACTCCCACCACTGGGTCAGCTGCTCGTGCATCGGCGACGCCGGTCTAGCGGGGCTCCGCTAGACCTTGGCGGCCTTCAGCATGTAGCCGAAGCCGCGCTTGGTCTGAATCAGCGGCTCGTCGGTGAAGGGGTCGAGCTTGCGGCGCAGGTACGAGATGTAGCTCTCGACGATGCCGGCGTCGCCGTTGAAGTCGTACTCCCACACGTGGTCGAGAATCTGGGCCTTCGACAGCACACGGTTGGGGTTGAGCATGAGGTAGCGCAGCAGCTTGAACTCGGTCGGGCTCAGCTCGATGACCTCGTCGCCGATCGTCACCTCGTGCGTGTCCTGGTCCATCGTCAGTTCGCCCGTGCGGATGACGGCGTCGTCCTCTTCCTGCATGGTGCGGCGCAGGATGGCCTTGATACGGGCGACGATCTCGTCGAGGCTGAACGGCTTGGTGACGTAGTCGTCGCCGCCGACGGTCAGACCCATGATCTTGTCGTCGGTGTCGTCCTTCGCGGTGAGGAAGAGGATGGGGCTCGTGTAGCCGCTCGACCGCAGCCGCTTCGTCACGCCGAAGCCGTTGATGTCGGGCAGCATGACGTCGAGGATGATGAGGTCGGGCTCTTCTTCGAGCACCGCCGAGATGGCCTGCGCCCCGTTGCCGACGGCGCGCACGGCGAAGCCGGCGAAGCGCAGGCTCGTGGTGAGCAGGTCGCGAATGTTGGGCTCGTCGTCAACGATGAGAATCTTGGGTCCGTCAGCCATGGCCCCATTATCTGGGCTTTCCGTGAAAGTTTCCTGAATGCGCTCGGCCTGTCGCGATATCGGTGCGGCCCGCTAGCGTTCGCCCATGCAGATTCTTCTCATCCCCGGCTTCTGGCTCGACGGCGACTCGTGGGGCCCGGTCACGCGCGATCTCGAGGCCGCGGGCCACACGGTGCAGGCCCTGACCCTGCCCGGCAAGCGCCCCGGTGACACCGACCTGGCCGGCATCGGGCTCCGCGATCACGTGGATGCGGTGCTCGCGGTCGTCGACGAGCTGCCGGGCGACGTGGTGCTCGTCGGGCACTCCGGCGGCGGAACGATCGCGTGGGCCGTCGCCGACGCACGGCCGCAGCGCATCGCCCGCGTCGTCACGGTCGACGCGATCCCCATGCCCGCCGGCACGTGCATCAACGACGAGCTGCCCGTCGAGGGCGACGCCGTGCCGCTGCCCGACTGGTCGCTCTTCGAAGACGAAGATCTCGTCGATCTCGACGACGAACTGCGCGCCCACTTCCGAGCCATCGCGAAGCCGGAGCCCGTGGGCGTCGCGCACGAGCCGACGCGTCTCGACGACGAGGCGCGGTTCGCGGTGCCGGTGACGATCATCGCGTGCGAGTTCCCCGCCGCGCTGCTGCACCAGGCGATCGGCAACGAGCGCGAGTGGGCGGGCGAGCTCGCGCGCATGCAGCAGCTCGACATCATCGAGCTGCCCACCGGCCACTGGCCGCAATTCACGAAGCCGGCCGAGCTCGCGCGCAGCATCCTGACCGCCGTTCAGCCGTAGCGGGTGCCGCTGGGCTCCGTGGCTTAGGCGGCCGCGGCGATCTGGTCGGCGTCGAGGATCGTGTAGCTGTAGCCCTGCTCGGCAAGGAACCGCTGGCGGTTCTGCGCGAAGTCCTGGTCGACGGTGTCGCGGGCGACGAGCGTGTAGAAGCTCGCCGGAATGCCGCTCTGCTTCGGCCGCAGCAGTCGCCCGAGGCGCTGCGCCTCCTCCTGCCGCGAGCCGAATGAGCCCGACACCTGGATGGCGACCGTCGCCTCCGGCAGGTCGACCGAGAAGTTGGCGACCTTCGACACGACGAGCACGGGCGTGCGGCCATCCCGGAACTCCTGGAAGAGCCGCTCGCGCTCGTCGACCGGGGTCGCGCCCGTCAGCTGCGGCACGCCGAGCGCCTCGCTGAGCTCGTCGATCTGGTCGAGGTACTGCCCGATGATCAGGATGCGCTCGCCCTCGTGCTGCTTCACCAGGCGCTGCACGACCCCGAGCTTGGCCGGTGCCGTCGCCGCGAGCCGGTAGCGCTGGTCGTCGGCGCTCGCCGCGTACTCGAGCCGCTCGGTCGGGGGCAGGTCGATGCGCACCTCGAAGCAGCTCGCGGGCGAGATGTAGCCCTGCGCCTCGATCTCCTTCCACGGGGCGTCGAAGCGCTTGGGCCCGATGAGGCTGAAGACGTCGCCCTCGCGGCCGTCCTCCCGCACGAGCGTCGCCGTGAGGCCCAGGCGGCGGCGGGCCTGCAGCTCGGCCGTGAGCTTGAACACGGGCGCGGGCAGCAGGTGCACCTCGTCGTAGACGATGAGGCCCCAGTCGAGCGCGTCGAGCAGGGCGAGGTGGGCGTACTCGCCCTTCCGCTTCGCGGTGAGGATCTGGTAGGTCGCGATCGTGACCGGCTTGACCTCCTTCACCTGCCCCGAGTACTCGCCGATCTCGTCCTCGGTGAGGCTCGTGCGGGCGAGCAGCTCGGCCCGCCACTGGCGCGCCGAGACCGTGTTGGTGACGAGGATGAGCGTGGTCGTGTCGGCCTGCGCCATCGCGCCGGCACCGACGAGGGTCTTGCCGGCGCCGCACGGCAGCACGACGACGCCCGAGCCGCCGACGAAGAACTGGTCGATCGCCTGCTGCTGGTAGGGCCGCAGGCCCCACGCGGCGAGGTCGAGGTCGATCGGGTGCGGGGTGCCCGGGGTGTAGCCAGCGAGGTCCTCCGCCGGCCACCCGATCTTCACGAGCTCCTGCTTGATCTGGCCGCGCGCCCAGGGGGCGAGCTCGAACGCCGAGTGGTCGATGCGCCGGGTCAGCAGCGGGGCCACCTTCTTGTTGGCGGCGATCTCGGTGAGCACCGCGGCATCCGTCGACCGCAGCACGAGAGTGCCCTCCTCCTTGCGCACGATGATGAGCCGGCCGTAGCGGCCCACCGTCTCGGTGATGTCGATCGACACCGACTGCGGCACGGGGAATTTGGCGTACTTCTCGAGCACGGCGAGCATCTCGTCGGCTTCGTGACCGGCGGCGCGCGCGTTCCACAGGCCGAGCCGCGTGATGCGGTAGGTGTGCACGTGCTCGGGCGCCCGCTCGAGCTCGGCGAAGACCGCGAGCGCGTGGCGGGCCTCATCGGCCTGCGGGTTGGCCACCTCGAGCAGCACGGTGCGGTCGCTCTGAACGATCAGGGGGCCCTCGGGATTCATAACGGGCCAGTCTAGGCGGCGCGGCTGAGAGCGCCCGCGCGCCCCCTACTCGAGCGGTTCGAGCGCCGTGATGCTCGACACCGGCAGCGTGCGCTCGATGTCGGCGGCCTTGTCGCGCCCGCGCACCCGGCCGGCCGCGATGCCCGTCGGCTCGAGGTCGAACGAGCGCTCGCTGCCGTCGGGCAGCCGCACGGTCGCGCGCAGCGACAGCTTGCCGCGCAGGGCGAGCTCCCACTGCCGGGCCACCCACGCCGAGTCGCCGTCGACACCCACCGTCGAACCGCTGCGGATGCGCGCGACCGCTGCCGCCACCGAGTCGTCGACGACCGCGGGCGCCGGGCGGCTGCGCGTGCGGCCAGGGCGCTCGGGGGTAGTCGTGCCCTCGTCGGCCGCCGCCGGGTAGCGCGCGTCGATCAAGGTCCAGAGCACGACATCCGTATCGAAGCGGCTGACGGCGCGGTGCGGGCCCACGCGACGCAGAGCAAGGGATGCCGTGGCCGCGTCGACGAGGATCGTCTCGAGCAGCAGCGGCTCGTCGCTGCGCACCCCCGTGCGGGCGCCGAGCTCGGCCGCCTCGTCGGGCTCGAGCGCGCCGACGCGGACGGCGCCGTAGCGGCGGGCCGTCTCGGTGATGAGGTAGGCGAGCGGCTGCGGCACGCCCGTCAGCGATATGCTCGCGAGAAACTGCGAGAGCCCCGCCGCGGTCTCGCCCATCGCGATGGCGCGCGTCACACTGTCGGCCGTGATGCGGTAGCGGCCCGCCAGCCCCGAGCTCTCGACTTCGGCCACTCGGCGCAGTCGCTCGTCGATAGCGCCCGCGAGGGGGCCGGGCGACACGATCGTGAGGTCGTGCTGCAGGTACACCTGCTCGACCTCGGCCGGTACGAGCGGGGCGAGCACGGCCGCGGCCGGCTCGGCGCCCTCTGCCACGAGCACGCGGCCGATGCTGCTCGGGCGCCCGTCGACCGCGATACCCAGCCGATCGGCCTGCAGGCCGCGGCGTCGCAACCGTGCCAGGAGCGCCTCGCCACCCGCCGGGTAGAGCCAGTCGAGAAAGTCGGCGAGCCCCGCACCCCAGCGCGAATCGGCGCGCTCGGCGAGCAGCGCCACGAGTTCGGCGGGCAGCGCCTCGCGCCAGGCCGCGGCGAGAGCGCTCCAGCGCGCCGCGAGCGGGCCGCGCCGCCACGTGTCGCCCGCCTCGGTCGGGCGCGTGAACCCCGCCTCGTCGTCGATGAGTCCCGCGAGCGCCGCCAGATCGGTCAGCGTCGCCACGTCGTCGAGCTCGCAGCCGGCCGCCGCCGCGAGCCGCTTGGCATCGGGCAGCGAGAGTCCGCCGCGGGCCAGCAGCCGCGCGGGAGCATCGGCGAGCGCCAGCACCACCTCAGTCACGGCCGTCGTCGTCGTGAACGCCCGCTCGGCCGCGCCGCGGTCGAGAAAACGGCGGTCGGCGTCGTCCACGGGGGCGAGCACCGCGGGAGGTGCTGCCGAGCGCAGCTCCGCGGCGCTCGGCAGGCCGCGTGCGGGCCAGGCCGCGAGCTCGGCGGCGACCGCCGGCCACACGATCACGCGGGTTCCGTCGTGGTCGGCGAGCAGAGCATCCAGTGCCGGAGCCAGCGCCTGCAGCACCTCGTCGGGCGTGCGGTCGAGGCGGGCGGCGAGCTCGCCCGGCGTCGCGCCATCGGGGTGCTCGGCCGCCGTGGCAAGAGCCGCGAGGGCGCGCCGAGTGAGGCCCGACAAGGCGATGGCGAGCGCCGCCGGGTCGAGCAGCGCCTCGGCGAGGTCGAAGACGTCGCGCAGGCTCGCCGGGGCGATCGCGCGCTCGCGGATGACGCGCGCGACGACCGCGTCGTCGAGATCGCGCAGTCGCGCCGCGAGGGCGAGAGAGGCCGCGCTAGTTGCCGGCATCCTTGGCGGCTCGCCCCCGGCGCACGGCGCTGACGACGAGCAGCACGATGATGAGCACGAAGCCGATCGGCAGGCCGATGAGGGGCAGCACGGTGACGGCGGGCCAGATTCCTGACGTGAAATCGTCGCGTTCGAGGCCCATACCGGTGGCGACGATGAGAGCGATGAACGCCGCCAGGCTCAGCACGATGATGCCCGCCACCATGTAGGCGAGCACGCGTTCGACGCGGTTGCTCATCACGAACGATTCCTCGGGCACCCCTCCAGACTACGGGTCGGCACCGACCCCGATGTACCCCGCGTGCTGGGGGTGGGGTCGGCCGGGTACCCTTGGAGGTTGGATCAACTCTCGAGGAGTGCGCATGCCCACCGGCAAGGTCAAGTTCTACGACCAGGACAAGGGATTCGGCTTCATCGCCAGCGATGAGGGCGATGAGGTGTTCCTGCACGCCTCGGCGCTGCCCGAAGGCGCCGTCGTCAAGGCGGGCACCAAGCTCGAGTTCGGCATCGCCGACGGCAAGCGCGGCGCCCAGGCCCTCTCCGTGCGCATTCTGGATGCGAAGCCCTCGCTCGCGCGCGCCAACCGCAAGTCGGCCGACGACATGGCGATCATCGTCGAAGACCTCGTCAAGCTCCTCGACGGCATCGGCTCGAACCTCAAGCGAGGCCGCTACCCCGACGGCGACCACGGCAAGAAGATCGCGGCCGTGCTGCGCCGCGTCGCCGACGACCTGGAGGGCTAGGCCCCCGTGGCGCGCGCTTCGAAGAAGGCGGCCGCGACGGCCGTCGCGCCCGACGCCGCCGTGTCTGATGCCGCGGTGTCTGATGCCGCGGTGCTCGAGCCGATCGCCCGGCAGGCGCTCGGCGAAATCACGCGGCCGGCGAATGTCGGAGCCCTGCGCGACGTCGTCGTCGCCGACGATGTCGCCACCGTTCGCTTCGCCACCACCCAGGGCGGCTACCTCGGCTGGTTCTGGACGGTCTCGATCGCCGTCAACCCCGGCCTCGAGCCGAGCGTGCTCGAGACCGAGCTGATGCCCGCGGAAGGCGCTCTTCTCGCGCCCGAGTGGGTGCCGTGGGCCGACCGCCTCGAGGAGTACCTCGCGCAGCAGGCGCTCGAGGGCGCCGACGACGAGCTCGACGGCGACCTCGACGGCGACCTCGACGACGAAGAGCTCGACGACGACGACCTCGACGATGAGGACGACGACGAGGACGGCGTCGGCGATATCGACGGCGGCCACCTCGCTGACGACGAGGCGGATGCCCTCGACGACCATCACGACGAGCACGACCTGCACGGCGACGACGGCGACGACGTGTTCGACGGCGTCGACATCGACCTGCACCTCGACGACGAGCCGCCCGCGCTCGCCTAGCCCGGCGCGCGTCGCGCTGCGCGGAGTGGCCCCGCGCTTCAGCCGGAACGTCGCACTATCGCTGAGACGTTCGGGCTGTCGTGCGACAAACGGGCTGCATCGCCGCGCGCTCGCTCCCTCACCTCGCCGCGGGGCGTGGCAGTGCCCCCACGCGACACCGGCCTGTGGCCCGCAACGCTGTGCTGCGGCATCCTTCGCCGATGACCCTCGACGAACTGAGCGAACTGATCGTTCGACCGAACCACCACCTCGACGCGGGCATCCGCGTCCGCGATTACCGACGCGCTGCCGCTGGCGAGCTCCATCGACTCGTCCCGGGTCGCTTCGTCGAATCGAGCGCGTGGTCGACGCTGCATCAGGATGCGCGGCATCGGCTGCGCGTCCTCGCCGCGGCCGAACGGCTTCCGGTCGACGAGGTCATCTCGCACTGGTCGGCCGCGGCACTCTGGCGGCTGCCGGTGATCGGCTCGTGGCCCGATCGGGTCCATGTGACCGCGGCTCCCGATCGCAAGCGTCAATCGACGACCGCCGTAGTGCGCCACCGGCGCGAACTCGTCGACGAACCCCAGCACCTCGCGGGCCTGCCGGTCACGTCCCTTGCCGAGACAGTGATCGACATCGCTCGAATCGCATCGTTCAGCCAGGCGGTCGCGATGGGGGACGCCGCACTGTGGCGCGAGCAGCATCCTCGAGACGCCGGAGGTCGCCCGGGGGTCACCACGGCCGAGCTCGAGCGAGTCTGGAGTGAGAGCCACGAGTATCGAGGGCTGGCTCGAGCGCGTCGCGTGCTCGGCTTCATCGACGGTCGGGCGAACCGGCCTGGCGAGTCGCTCGCGCGCGTCACGATGGCCGCCCTCGGGGTGCCGGCGCCGGAGCTGCAGCATCCCATCGTGCTGCCGAACGGGAAACGCTACGAACTCGACTTCTACTTCCCCGAATTCGATGTCGGTCTCGAGTTCGACGGGCGTGCGAAGTACCTCGACCCGGCGTTTCGTGGTGGGCGCACCGCCGAGCAGGTCGTCTACGACGAGAAAGTGCGTGAGGACCACGTGCGGTCAGCGCTGCGCGGCTTCGGTCGGTGCGACTGGACGGTCGCGGGTTCCCCCGCCCTGCTCGGAGGATTGCTGCGCCGAATCGGGGTTCGGTGGTGATGGCGGGTGCAGAAGCGGAGTCGAAGCAGCCCGTTTCTCGCACAACAGTCGAGATGTCTCGCCGATAACGCGAGGAACGGGCTGAAACGCCGGGCGAGCCGGGATGGGACGGGGAGCTGGGAGGGCGGGGGAGGGACGGGGAGCTGGGAAGGCAGCGCGGCTAGCGGCGGCGTCGGCGGGAGACGAGCAGGCCGGCGATGCCGAGCACGAGCCCGACGGCGATCGTCGTGAGCACGCGGGCGGGGTCGAACGGGGTGGGCGCGGCGAGCATCCCGAGCACGATCGCGAGGCCGATGAGCCAGCCGCCGAGGCCGATCGCGAACGCGAGCGCGTCGTTCGTGACCGCGGGCTCGGGCTGCGGCCGGCGCTCGTCGTGCGGAACGTAGAGCCTCATGCGGCTCAGTCTGGCAGGGTCGCGGCGCGCGGGCGACCGGGCGCGCGCGGCGCGGCCCGCGCGGCGCGGCCCGCGCGGCTCAGCTCGCCAGCGCCTCGAGCACGTAGTCGATGCTGCGCGTGAGCTGGCGCACGTCGTCGGGCTCGACGGCGACGAAGGTGGCGATGCGCAGCTGGTTGCGTCCGAGCTTGCGGTAGGGCTCGGTGTCGAAGATGCCGTTGGCGCGCAGCACCGCGGCCACGCGCGCCGCGTCGACCGAGTCGTCGAAGTCGATCGTCACGACGACGGGCGAGCGGTGCGCGGGGTCGGCAACGTAGGGCGTCGCGAGCGGGTGCGCCGAGGCCCAGTCGTAGAGGTGCCCCGAGCTCTCGGCCGTGCGGGCTCCGGCCCAGGCGAGGCCGCCCGAGGCGTTCATCCAGCGCAGCTGGCTGTCGAGCAGCACGAGCGTCGCGAGGGCGGGCGTGTTGAGCGTCTGGTCGAGGCGCGAGTTGTCGATCGCCGCGGTGAGGGAGAGGAACGGCGGGATGTAGCGGTCGGTCGCGGCGATCGCGTACGCGCGCTCGATCGCCGCGGGGCTCATGAGGGCGATCCACAGGCCGCCGTCGCCGGCGAAGTTCTTCTGCGGCGCGAAGTAGTAGACGTCGGTCTCGGCCACATCGAAATCGATGCCGCCAGCGGCGCTTGTGGCGTCGACGACGGTGAGCGCATCCGGAGCCGTGCCGAACCGGCGCACGGGCGCACTGACGCCCGTCGAGGTCTCGTTGTGCGGGTAGGCGTACACGTCGACGCCCTCGACGACCTCGAGCGAGCCGCGCGTGCCGCCGGGCGTCTGCACGACGTGCGGCGCCTCGAGCCAGGGCGCCGAGGCCGAGGCGACGAACTTGGATCCGAACTCGCCGAAGTCGAGGTGCGCGCTGCGGCGGGCGATGAGGCCGGCGGCCGCGACATCCCAGAACGCGGTCGAGCCGCCGTTGCCGAGCACGACCTCGTAGCCCTCGGGTAGCCGGAACAGGTCGGCCAGCCCGGCGCGCACGCTGCCGACGAGGTTCTTCACCGGCGCCTGCCGGTGTGAGGTGCCCAGGATGCTCGCCGCCGCCGCGAGGTCGGCCAGCTGCTCCTTCCGCACCTTGCTGGGTCCGCACCCGAAGCGCCCGTCGGCGGGGAGAAGCTCGGCGGGAATCGTGATGTCGGCCATGACTCAATCGTACTGAGCGCCTGCCCGGCCGATCGCCGGGCGCGGAGGCGTGCATCCCCGTCGATTAGGCTAGGCAAGCCTGACTGCCACCCGTCTGCTCGAGCCCGAGAGGAGGAGCCGTGACCGACCTCGTCGACACGACCGAGATGTACTTGCGCACGATCCTCGACCTCGAGGAGGAGCAGATCGTGCCGCTGCGCGCACGCATCAGCGAGCGCCTCGGGCACTCGGGCCCGACGGTGTCGCAGACGATCTCGCGCATGGAGCGCGACGGCCTCGTGCGCGTCGAAGGCGATCGGCACCTCGAGCTGACGCCGGGCGGTCGCGAGAAGGCGGTGGCCGTGATGCGCAAGCACCGGCTGGCCGAGCGGCTGCTCGCCGACGTGATCGGTCTGGACTGGGCGTTCGTGCATGACGAGGCCTGCCGATGGGAGCAGGTGATGAGCGAGCAGGTCGAGCGCCGCATCATCGAGCTGCTGGGCGAGCCGACGGAGTCGCCATACGGCAACCCGATCCCGGGTCTCGAACACCTCGGCGGATCGGCCGCCGACGCCTTCCTCGACGGTGTCGTCTCGCTCGCCCATGCCGCGGCGGCCGGTGTGCGCACGGGCACTATTCGCCGCCTCGCCGAGCCCGTGCAGGTCGATCCCGATCTGCTGCACCAGCTGCGCGAAGCCGGTGTGGTGCCAGGTGCGGAGGCCCGCATCCGCCCCGAACCGAACGGCTATGTGAGCGTCGAGGTGATCGGCCAGGCGGAGGGCATCGACCTGCCCGCCGAGATCGCTCAGCACATCTACGTGGCTGAGTGACTCCTGACCACTAGATGTGGTTCTGCGCGTCGTTTTGTCACGACTCGGTAACGTCGCGTACACTCAACCAGTTGCTTGGCCACACCCAACCGGTCGGCGACTCTGACGCAGGACGCTTCGCACGCCCGTCTCCTGCATCGGACCGTGGATAACACGAAAGCGGACGGGCCACGCGATGTGAGTGGCGAAGCGCAGGAGGTTTCTCTCTTGGATCACAGCTCTACCTCGTGGAAGCGCTCGCTTCTGAACATCGGCGCCATGACCGCGGCAACCGCGATCGTCGCCACTCTGGCTCTTCCGGGCACCGCGATCGCGCCCCCGGCCAATGCTGAGTCGAACGCTAGCGCTGAGGCTGTTGCCCAGCTGCAGGCGACGGCGTCGCAGGAGATCGAGCTGACGGCCGAGGAGGCTGTCGTCGTCGACGCGACGCGCGCCGAGTTCGGTGCGACCGATCCTGCGGCCCTGCGTCGCGCGCAGCTCGCTGCCGAGCGCGCTGCCGCGGCTGCCGCCTGGCGCGGCCCGTCGGTCAGCGACTTCCTCGCCAACCCGCCGTACCCGAACTTCAGCCTCGACCGTGTCGTGCAGGTGGCGCTGCAGTACCAGGGTGTTCCGTACCGCTACGGCGGCGCGACCCCGGCCGGCTTCGACTGCTCGGGCTTCGTGCAGTACGTGTACGCGCAGTTCGGCGTGTCGCTGCCGCACTCGGTGAGCGGGCAGGATGCCGCGGGCACGCGCATCTCGCGCGCCGACGCCCGCCCCGGCGACATCGTCATCATGCCCGGGCACAACGGCATCTACATGGGCAACGGCACATTCATCGACTCGCCGCGTGCCGGCGGCGTCGTGAGCGTGCGCCCGATCTGGACCGACAACTACTGGATCGTGCGCGTCGGCATCTGATTGTCACCGGATTGTCACCTCTTCTGGGTTAGCCTTGCCTCGTGGTGCCGCACGGGCACCCGAGGAGTGGCCATGAGTGAGCGACGCGACATCCAAACCGTGGATGCGCGCGCCGTCTTTCGCATAGCCGCCCGCGCCCGCTGGATCGCGCCCTGTCGCGGTCTGGCCGAAGTGAGCACTGCCGTCTGACGGCAGTGCTTTTTTTGTGCCCGATAGGGCAGCGGCTCGGCCTCGCACCGTGAGACGCCACGACCCGGATAGAACGCCCGCAGGCCATGCGGGCCCGTTCGACAGGAGCCGTCAATGCGCACTCTCGTTCTCAACGCGGGCTACGAGCCCCTCGCCGTCGTGTCGTTCCGCCGAGCTCTCGTGCTCGTGATGAACGAGAAGGCGACGGTGCTCGCCTCCGATGGGGAGCATCCGGTGTTCGGCATCGAGGGCCGCTGGGATCGCCCGAGCGTCATCGTGCTGCGCCGCTATGTGCGCGTGCCGCACTCGCGTCAGGTGCCGCTCACCCGCCGCGGCGTGCTGCGGCGCGACGGCAACCGCTGCGCGTACTGCGGCGGCAACGCCACGACCATCGACCACGTCATGCCGCGCTCGCGCGGGGGCGCCGACTCGTGGGAGAACCTCGTGGCGTGCTGCCTCAAGTGCAACAACATCAAGGGCGACCGCACGCCGGCCGAGATGCGCTGGCAACTGCGGGTGGTGCCGAAGGCACCGCACGGCACGGCCTGGCTGGTGCGCGGTATCGAGCGCCCGCTGCCCGATTGGAACGAGTACCTGGCGCCGCTCGCCGCATGACCGACAATCTCGACACGGCGGATGACGCCGACGCGCGAGCGCGGTTCGAGAGTGCGCTGGCGACCGAGTACTTCGTGCTGCAGGGCGCGTCGGGCGCCACGATTTCAGAGAGCAGCAGCCGCTCGTCGCTCTACATGGTGTCGCTCTCGAGCAGCCTCATCGCACTCGGCTTCGTGCTGAACGCCTCGGCGGAGTCGTTCCTGGCGTTCGCGGCGGTGGTGCTGCCGGTCTTGTTCCTGCTGGGCAGCTTCACGGTCGTGCGGCTCGTCGACACGAGCGTCGAGAACGTGCGGGTGCTGCAGCAGATGGCGCGCATCCGGAGGCATTTTGCCGGCATCTGGCCGCCCGGCGCGCACCTCTTCGGCATGGTCGAGACCGAGGTGGGCGAGGCGAGCCGGTCTCTCGGGCTGCGGCGGGCGAACCGCCGCGCGGTCTTCTTCACGATGGCGACGGTCATCGGCGCGGTCAACGCCGTCGTCGGCGGGGCGATCGTCGTGCTCGTGCTCACGGGTCCGCTCGGGCTGCCGACGAGCGTCGCGGTGATCGCGGGCGTGATCGCGGCGGTCGCGCTCAGCGCGGTCGCCGTGGGGTATCAGTTGGTGCGGTTCGCGCCGCTCTTCCCGCCCGAGAAGTCCTAGGCGCGGGCGTTGAGCATGCCCCGCAGGGCGTCGACCTGGCGCTGCACGAAGTCGCGCGAGACCGCGGCCGCCGGCTCGCTCGCGTCGAAGCCGTGATACGCGCCCTCGATGATGTGCAGCTCGGTGGGCACGCCCGCCTCGGTCAGCCGGCGCGCGTACTCGACGTCTTCGGAGTGGAAGAGGTCGAGGGTGCCGACGCCGATCCACGTCGGCGGCAGGCCGCTGAGGTCGGTGCGACGTGCCGGCACTGCGCGCTCTAGGGTCGCCGCATCGAGCGGAGTGGCGGCGGGGCCGGCCGTGCCTGCGGCAAGGTACATGCTCCAGCCCAGGCGGTTGCTGGGCCCGTTCCACAGCCGCAGCAGGTGCGGGTGGGCGGCCGCGGGGGAGTCGGTGCGGTCATCCAGCATCGGATACGCCAGCACCTGCCCGGCCAGCGCGATCTCACCGCGATCGCGCGCCATGAGGGCGAGGGATGCGGCGAGCCCGCCTCCGGCGCTCTCGCCGATCACGGCGATGCGTGTGGGGTCGACATCGGGCTGCGCGGCCAGCCACTGCAGCGCGGCGTAAGCATCGTCGAGCGGCGTCGGGTAGGGGTGCTCGGGCGGCATGCGATAGTCGACGCTCGCGGCCACGCCTCCGAGCTCGTCGGCGAGGCGCCGGCACAGTGGATCGCCTTGAGTGGCCGAGCCGATGATGAGGCCTCCGCCGTGCAGGTGGAGGACGGCCGGGCGGCGCTGGCCAGCATCCGTCGCCGTGGAGCGGTGCACGCGCAGCGTGACCCCGTCGCCCAGGTCGATGAGTTCGCCACCCTTCGGCGGGCGGCCGCGGCCGATGCGGGTGAGCGCGCGCAGCAGCCGGCGGTTGCCCCTGGTGGCCGAGGTGCGCGGCATGAAGCGTGCGCGCGTGAGGTCGGGGTGGAAGGCGGGGGAGTCGTCGGTGACCATGCTCCGACTCTAGGTCGAGGCGGGGCTACCCTGACGTCATGTCGGTGAGCCGCTTCGAAGCCCCGTTGACCGGAGGGCATCCGAACTCGCTCGGCAACACGGTGAGCGTCGTCGACGAGGTGCTGGCCGACCGGGCGCTGCTGCCCGAGCTCGTGGCCTGCTATCGCAGCGACGACGCTGTCGTGCGGTTGCGCGTGTCGAGCGCAGTCAAGCGCGTGGTGCAGCAGCATCCCGAGTGGGTGGCCGAGCACCTCGACGACTTGCTCGGCTGGGTCGCCCAGATCGACCAGGCCTCGACCAAGTGGACGCTCTCGACGCTCTTCGTGCTGCTCGACGCCCACATGACCCCGCCGCAGCGCGATGCGGCGATAGCGGTGATGCAGGCGAACCTGCACTACGACGACTGGATCGTGCAGAACACCACCGCCGACTCGCTCGCGCACTTCGCCCGGCAGCGCCCCGAGCTGGCCGCGTGGCTCGTGCCCGAGCTACGCGTCTTGACGAGCAGCCGCCACAAATCGGTGCGCGGGCGCGCGGCCAAGTTGCTCGCGTCGCTCTACGCCCCCTAGCCACAACCCGGCGAATACACTGGATGCACCGCCTCTGTAGCTCAATGGAAGAGCAGTTCCGTCCTAAGGAAAGGGTTGGGGGTTCGAGTCCCTCCAGGGGCACCAGGAGGTCGTTTTTTCCGCTGGTCGCGATGACTGGACTGGCGAGGCCGTCACACTGAAAGGCGCAGCTGTGTACTCCTTACATGTCGCAGTGTTGAGGGCGGCGGCGGGATGACTCCCGAGCAGACGGACTTGATCGACAAGCTCACCGGCGTCTTCGGCGGCGAACGGATGTCGCGTTCCGACTTTCTTGAGGCAATGGGAGCCGACGACGGTGTCGTATTGGGTCTTTCGATGATGGAAGACGCCATCGCAAGGCGCGACAAAGACGATGCCAGCTCGACCCTTTCTGTCTGCAACGCGTTCGGGTACGGGATAGCCCATCTGCCTCTCTTTCATCAACTTGCGACGGCAGATTGGCACGTTAGCCACGAGGATGTCGCGTGGGCTCTCGACCAGATTGGTTCGGATGAATCGGTACCCTTCTTGAGCCACCTGGCCGAGTGGGTACCGCAGTACCTTCGGTGGGACGACGCTCGAGCGCTCTCGACGAAAGCTGTGTGGGGCCTCGGCAAGATGGGCTCAGCTGCCTCGCGCGCCGCACTTTTCGAGTTGGCACAGAGCGACGACCCGCACGTTGTCCAGGCCGCGAGGTTTCAGATTGAGCGACTCGGCCTTGACGTCTAGCTTGCACCGATCGTCGAGCGAAGAGCTTCGCTCAACGGGTAAGGCCGTTCGGATGGAAGGCCATCAAGATCACGGTCCTGCGCAAGTGCCCTCTGCAGTTCGCGCACTTTCGGGGTGATGTCGGTGATTCCGACGATCCACTCGGTGGCGAACAGCCGCGTCGCTTCTCCGGCCAGTCCCATTTGCAATGACCGGTGAGGCAGTGCGGCGTGATGGGGATCACGTTCTGGATCCCATTGCACGCGCACAGTTGTCGCGTCTCGTCGGGAAATCCACTCGACCTCATCGGCATACACAGCAGGGTCAAAGTGCGAGAGGCACGATTGGGAGAGGGCCTGCTCAAAGCCTGTGCGGAGCATCCGGATCTCAAGCACGTGCTCTTGCCCTGGTTTTGTTGCCCAGCCGGAGCGATACATCATCCATAGAAAGGACGGCTTGATCCAGGTCATGCGTTCGAGCTTGAAGGGGGTGCCGACGAAGCTTCCAGATTCAGCGGCGGGGATTGCGATCGCCGGCGAGTAGGCCTGGTAGACGGCGATCGTTTCGTCGTTGAAGGCGGCGCGCACTTGCCGTAAGGGGGTCATCGGTCGGTCACATCCTTCGGTCGTGATCGCGCGCGAGTATGGCTGGGCTCGCTTCAGTACTTGTCGTGGACCACAGGGTAGCGAGAGGGGTCGCTTGCAACTCCTGTGGGGGGACCGTCATCAGCGTTTTCGGTAATGAGCAAGATGCGCGGCTACTGTGTTGCCGTGCCGTGCCGAAGCGTCGCGGGTCGAGTGGCCCGTTGCTGAGCACCCGTTCGCGCGCCTCGCGCTCATATTCGCAGCTTCCGCGTGTTCGGCGGTTGCCTCTGTCGTCATAGGGGAAGAGTTGTGCAATGAACGATGCGGTCTATCGCGCGGCCGCCCGTCGCCTTGAGAAATCCGATGGGCTGGAACCGTGGACCGCACTCATGCGTGTGCTTCTCGTGAGACTGGAAGAGATCGAACTGCCTGCTGCGCTCGAGTCTGCGCGTCAGGATGCGACTCAGCACTGGTCGGGACGCCCCACTGACTTGCCTCGACTGAAGGTTGATGTTTGGGCATACATTGATGCTCGCTGGGTCTCGGGCACCGAAGTGGCGTCGTCCGAAGGCAGATCAGCACGAGCCCTGCTCTGCGTGCTCGAACCTGATGGGGACGAAGAGGCGTACTCGATGACTGTTGAGTGGTTCGCGGAGATGGTTGACCGCAAGTGAGCAGCAGGCTCATCTCATTCGGTTCGGAGGGCGACGCCCAGTCGTTGCTGATCTATGCGGCGAGCCTTCTCGATGCAGGAATCTGTCTTGGCTTGTCGAACCCGTGAGTTCGAGGAAGGTTGGCCATGACTTCTGTTGACATCGATTACGCCGACGAATGTGAGACGAGCCGATGAGACCTGCACTTCGCTTTGCCGAGTTCCGGCTGACAGACGACTCGGGTTGTGTGTGGGTTGACCTTGAGATTGGACCCTTTGGCCACGAAGGCGGGGAGTTGTTCTCCTTGATGGTTTGCACCGCCGACTGGCTCGTGCGGGACGTAGAGCGAAACGGAGCGCGGTCGGGTTGGGCGATGCTGATTGTCCCGCGAATCGACCACGACGACGTGAAGAGAGAAATCGAGTCGCAACTCGCACGCCTCTCAGCCGACACGTGGAGTGATCTCGCTTTGCAGCTGTCAAGGATCGCGATATGGGAGTTCGACCGGTACGTGGATCACCCGTGATAAATGCTTCGTCGATTGCGCCCGTTCACCAACCGCCTTCTCGTGCCCAGCAAAGACGCTTCTCGCTGGCGTCGGAGTAGTTCGCCCTGATTGCGCCTGGGCAGGCAACAAACCAGAACCGATTTTCCATCAGAATTGAGCTGTGGAACTAAGCCCTGTGGTCAAGGAGTAGCGGCCTTCCGCAGCCGACAGGCAAAGTGGTTTCGAGGGCACTGAGTTTGTTCCGGGCAAGGCAGGTGTCTTCGTAGCTCCGGGGGAGGTGTCGCCCGAACCTGAACGTCTGATGCTTGGAATTGGAGCGGCAATACATGAAGACGTATTTGAAAGTGCGGTGGCACCACGAACTTCCCAACGAGCCGATCGTTCTCTTCAGCGAAGTTGAAGATGGTTGGGAGCTTCGCAAAGTGGAGATCTTCCGGAACGGTCGGGTTCAGAAAGCGGGGCCGGACGGGTCGACTGGTGACACCCGGCTCTCGACGACACGACTACCGTCGATTGAACAGATCTCTTTGGACCGACAATTCGAAGTCGAGCGGTCGACAGCCTCAGAGTTCGAAAATCAGTGGATGTCTTCTGGAGGAGCTGTGGTCCGGGACGTCGCCGAGTAACCATTCGCCCTATCGATCGGGTCGATTGTTGGTGGTCGCACGCCGGGCAACCTGGCATGGAGAGACGAACTCCCGCATCTCACCAGACACGTCGTGGCGGCTAGCGCTGGCGTGGAAGCACCCTTGAAGATCAATGTCGTTTTCCACGTTTCCGGGCACTTGCTTCAGCCCGACTTTGAGGGGGTGCGGACAGGGACCTTTCGCAAGGCCGACAAGTTGCTGATGGTGCAGGTCGCACTTGCCGCAACCGACCCGCCGGATCCGGGAGCCGAGCTCCTCATCCTGCTTCAAAGCGCCGTTGATGAAGCCGAAGCCTGGGCGGCGCGAAAGCGAGTCGCCTTCGAACGCGAACCGTTCGAGCGCATACTCGACCTTGTCGCTAGGGGCTGAGGCTGACGCGTTTCGAGATAGCGCGCGGATTCGTTGAGGTAGTTCGCATCCCACTTTCGCCCGGCAAAGAGCAGCCGTAGGTCGTTGGGTGCGAGTTGCCCGGGGAAGCCGGGAATTCTGCGGCGCGGCCTGAACCGCGCAACTACTCTGAACCCATGCCGAAAAGTCGTGGGTCGAGTGGGTCGTTTCTGAGCATCCGTTCGCGCAATTCGGTGTTGTCGGCGGGCAGCTCGGGGTCGGTGCTGTCGGTGGGCAGCGTGGGGTCGGTGGGGTCGATCGGCTCGATTGGGTCGGCGTTCTCGGTGCTGTCGATCGGGTCGTTTCTGAGTTTCGCGGCGGTGCTGTCGGCCGTGTCGGTGGTGTCGATCATGGCGTTTCGCGGGAGCCGCTCGGTGATGGGCGCGCGCGAGCGGCGCTGAGCGGGCATCCGTTTGCCAGAGAAACAGGGCTGATAGCGTGTCGAACGTTCCAGACTTTCCACTTGCGATGGCCGATTGGTATCGAGCAAACGCTTCGCAGTTTCCGAGCGACGTTCAAGCGAATCTGCGCGAGAGCAGCAGGTACGCGCTGGAGTCTGCATACATTGGGCTTTTGTCGCCCCTCTGGGCTGCAACGGCCACGATCTGGGAGACCGGAATGGTCGAAGTCATCGTTTCTTCAGCCGTCACCAATCAGGTCCCTGAAGTGACCGAGCACCACATTTCTGGAGCGGAACAGCTGCCGCCCATCTTGGATGGCCTTCTCCAGCTCTTCACGGACGAGACCGCTGAGGGCTAGCAGTGCAGTTCCAGCCGCTAGCGCGCCTCGCGCTCTCGTTCGCGGCGACCGCGTCTCTCGCCGTGGCCACGGTGGTGGTGAGCGAGTCGTGGTTCTGGGCGAAGCTGCGGCCGGGCGACTCGGTGCTGGGGTTCGCGAGCACGGTCGTCGCCTACGGGCTCGCCGTGCAGGTGGTGCGTTTCGTGGCGCAGCGCTGGCGCGTGAGCGCGACGGGGCCGGGAGCGTGGCGGCGCATCCTGTTGCTCGGGGCGCTCTTTGGCTGGCTCGTCGAAGGCGTCATCGTGACGACCGTCATCGACGACCTGCCGCTCACCATCAGCTGGACGGGCCTCGCCTGGCACGCGCTCTTCACGGTGCTGGTGGGGTGGTGGTGGATTCCGCGAACCCTCGACCGCCCGGCGCGCGGCTCGGTGTGGCGGCTTGCGGCGGTGGGAGCATCCGTCGGCGCATGGGCCGCCTTCTGGCGCTTCGAAGAGGGCGCGACCAGCTCGATCGGCGAATTCGCGGCCTACGTCGGCGTCACGACCGTTGCCTTCACCGCGGGCCTCGCCGGCTGGTGGGCGCTGCGCCACCGCGCCGCTCCCGGCCTGCCCGGAACCCTCACCGCCCTCCTCCTGCTCACGGCGCTCGCCGTGCTCAACGCCATCGAGAACCCGCTGACGCTCGTCGGGCCGGCGCTCGTGGGGCTGGCGGTGGTGGCGCTCATCACGACAACCCCGCGGGCTGCGGATGCTGCGCTCGAGCCCCTCGCCGGCCCGACCCCCTGGCGTGCCCTGGGTCGCCTGGCGGTGATTCCGGTTGTGGCGACGCCCGTGTTCGCCCTGCTCACGTCGGCACCGGACCCGATCCCCACGGGCTGGCTCTTCTATGCGATCACCGTGCCGCTCGCGACGGTGTTGTTCGTCGTGGCGTGGGTGGAGGCGCGGCGTCAGGCGCGGCGCCCGCATTCTTGGCGTTGAGAAAGATGCACGGCTACTGTGATTTGTTCCTCAGTACCCTGATCCTCAGTCCTTGTACTCGTGGCTTGAGCGAACCATCCCGAAAGCCCCAAGGAGCGTCTCGAAGAAAATCAACCGACTCTGACAGGAGCCCGTGATGGCTGGCGAACACCACCAGGCAATCATCGCGGATGCCCTGGATCAGGTGCTTGTTCGTGGGCGAGTTGATTGGCTCCAACTGGTCGAAGTCGAGGACGCCATCATTCAGGCTGCTCGACAACACGGAGTCGAGCTGTGGCATCGGGACCCCGAAGTCAGCCTTCTCCGTCATGACCAGTGGTTCGGGGAGCGTCTCGAGCTCACTCTCACACTTCTGGGGCGGGCGTTCGATCAGGGTCTCTTGGAGGCAGGAGACGTGACTCCCGGCTTTGAAGTGTGGGCAGGTGCTCCCGCTGACTGGATTGAACGCATTGAGTCGGGATGGCGAAAGCTTGAAACGCAACTCTCTATGGGCGATGTTGCGTGGCTGAATCTCACTGAACGTGGACGAGAGGCGACGAATCAGCACACGCGTCGATAGTGCGGGTCTTCCGACGAGAGCTATCCCGGACTTAGTGGACTGGTCTCGCGCAGCTCGATTCCCTCAGCAATGAGACTCGGCGCCCAGGTCTTCACGGTTGCAACCTGATCAGCGAGGTCGGGGTTCCACTCGGCCAGTCTCTCTGGCCAGACCTGGAAGTTTCGATTCACTGCCACGATCTGCTCCCGAGACTCGGCGAGCACCCGCGCTCACTGGACGCTGTCGCCGCTGTCCCATCGCACCACGTAGAGGTGCATCCCCGGTGCCAGCTCCTCCCATGGGGCAGTCGCGTTCTGCCACGCGACGCTGTCTACCAACTCGGGGTTCGCGCCGAGTGGAGGAGCTGGGGTCGGCGACTGACGTGCGGCGTGCATCCACCGCTCCTGATCTATGTCGTTTGTCGAGTCTGATCGGAGGGGGTAGAAGTTACCGGTAACACGCGACGCGTGCCAGCGCGGGAGTTCCCTCAGCAACGTCATGGCGTCGTCCGCTCGCAAGATGCAATACCGCTCTCGCACCTCGGCACGTGCACTCCAGCCGAGCGACTGTAGCTCGGCATCGGGAGCGAGGTCAGCGTCGAAGCAGAGGTCAATGAGCCCGGCGTCGAGCCAGGTGAGCAAGAGCCACGACGCGAATGGCCACCCGATCATGTCGGTCGACTGGCTGTCGGCGGCCTCGGGCTGGTCGAAGGCTCGACCGATGAAACACAGCGGGGTCTCTTCCAGCACCTCGACAAGAATTTGCCCGGCGGCCACTTCTTGACGGGGCTCGAGAGAGTTCACCTGGTCCTCCGTCCCCATCCGATCCGTGCGCCGAATCTATCGCGCGGACGCTGCCCATGAGGCTGGACAACCCGCTCCTTCGGCGGCCACCAGGGGGTGCCGTGCGTGGCGCCATGTCTCCCGCGAAAGCGAGAGAATGACAATCATGGCCTCTCGCGACGAGCGCACCACCACCCTGCGGTGGATCCGCGCCTGGCTGATCTTCTTCATCGTGGCGCTCGTGGTCAGCGGCGTCACGGCGTTTCCGCTCGAGACCGAGCTGCGCTGGGGTTCCGATCTGCTGCGGGCAACGCCCATCCCGCAGCTCGCCCCCGAGTTCATGGCGTGGATCGACCGCATCCGCGACGCCCTCATCGCCACCAACGACGAGTACCCGTTCCTCGCCTATGGCACCGACTGGCTTGCGTTCGCGCACCTCGTCATCGCGATCGCGTTCATCGGCCCGCTGCGCGACCCCGTGCGCAACATCTGGATCATCCAGTGGGGCATGATCTGCTGCGTCGCCGTCATTCCGTTGGCTCTGATCGCGGGCAGCGTGCGCGGCATCCCTCTCGGGTGGATGCTCATCGACATGTCGTTCGGAATCATCGGCATCATCCCGCTCCTCATCGTGCACCGGCTCATCCGCAGGCTCGAGCGCATCGATGCGACCGCCGCCGCCGCGCCCTGATGCCGGCACGTCGTTCTACGCTGAGCCCATGACCCCGAGTGCGCAGCCCTCTGTCGCCGACCTTGTGGGCGCCCTCGACGACCAGACGCGCGAGCAGGTGCAGCTGCTGCGCGACATCATCGGCTCGCTCGACGCCGAGCTCAGCGAGCACGTCAAGTGGAACGCCCCGAGCTACGTGCTCGACGGCGAAGACCGCATCACGATGAACCTGCGCAACAAGGAGGGCGTCGTGAAGCTCGTGCTGCACATGGGTGCCACGCGGCCCGAGGACAAGAAGGGTGCGCCGGTGCTCACCGACGACGAGGGGCTCGTCGAGTGGGCCTCCGACATTCGCGGGCTGATCACCTTCGCCGACGCCGACGACATCCGCGCGAAAGAACCGGGGGTGCGGCGCGTGCTGACCGGCTGGCTCGCGATCGACCACCGAGCCCCCGCCGCGTAAGGGCGAGACCACACCCACGATGACGTCGATCGCCGAACGCTACGGCCCGGTCATCCTGGTCACCCTGCTCGTGGGGGTGCCGCTCGGCGCGCTCGCCGTCGCCCTGCTCGTGCGGGCCCGCGTGCGCTCGGGCTGGTCGCGATCGTGGGCATGGCGCGCGAGCATCAGCGAGATCGGGATGCTCGTGGGCACGGCCCCGTGGCTGTGGATGATCCTCACCCCGACGGGTGGGGCGGGCGGGCTGCAGCTTGTGCCGCTGCGCGACCTGCTCGACGTGCTGCGCGGCGGCGACACGATCGTGCAGCTCGTCGGCAACCTGCTGGCCTTCGCCGCGGTCGGGTTCTTCCTGCCCATGCGCCTGCGAATGGCGCGCGCTCGATGGGTGCCGGCGGTCGTCGCGCTCGTCGCCGCCGGGCTCTCGGTCGTGGTCGAGACCCTGCAGTTCGTGCTACAGCTCGGCCGGGTCTCGTCGATCGACGACGTGCTCATCAATGCGCTCGGTGCGGCTCTCGCCTCGCTGCTCTCGATCCGTTGGTGGCGCTCACGACGCGACGAGACCGCTGAGAAAGAATCTTTTCCTCATGTTGTCGATCAGTCGTGAGCAGCGCGTCATCTGAGTGAGAGCACGCAGATCGCGGGCCTCAGAAAGAGACGCTCATGTCGATCGACATCAACCTGTTCGCCGTTCTCGGAGCCGCCGTCGCCGCCATGGTGGTCGGCTGGCTGTGGTTCGGCCTTCTCTTCCGCAAGCCCTGGACCCGCCTGGCGCAGCTCGATGAGCGCCCCGCGGCGAAGGATGCGGTGCAGTACCCGATCGCATTCGTGGTCAACCTGCTCGGCGCCTTCGTCGTGGCCTACATCGGCTCGGCATCGCAGATCGCCAACCAGGTGAGCCTGCTCGAGGCCGCGCTCTACTCGGCCGTGTTCGGCTGGCTCGCGTTCTCGGCGGGTCGCGCGCTCATCACCACCGTCTTCGAGTCGCGCTCTGTGAAACTGCTTCTCATCAACACCGGGCACGACCTCGCTGTTCTCCTCACGATGGCGCTCGTCATCGGTCTCGTCGGCAACTGATCCCGTCCACCCCAGAAAGAGAGAAACGACAATGGAATTCATGATCCTCATCCACGGCGACGAGTCCTCCCCGCGCCTCGCCCCGGGCGACCCCGGCTTCGACGAGTTCATGGGCAGCTGGATGGCCTACAACCAGATGCTCATCGAGGGCGGCCACTGGGTCAGCGGCGCAAACCTCGCGCCGACGAGCTCGGCCACGACCCTGCGGTGCAGCCCCGGCCAGGCCCCCGAGATCGTCGACGGCCCCTTCGCCGAGACGAAGGAGCAGTTCGGCGGCTACTACCTGATCTCGGCCGAGAACCTCGACGAGGCCATCGCCCTCGCAAGCAAGTTGCCGATGGACTCGGGCTCGCTCGAGATTCGCCCCGTCGCGTTCCGGCCCGACGCGGCGTAACCGGCGCTGAGTGACCACAGCGTGACCACTTCGGCGGAGATCGCCGACGCCGTCACCCGGCTGGCGCGTGAGGAGAGCGGGCGAGTGCTCGCTCTCCTCACGCGACGCTTCACCAACCTCGACGCCGCCGACGATGCGGTTCAGGATGCCCTCATCACCGCCCTGACCGCCTGGCAGTCGGGCATTCCCGAGAGCCCGGCCGCGTGGCTCTACACCGTGGCCCGCAACACGTTGATCGACCAACTACGGCGAGACCGGACATCCCGTCGCCGCCTGCACGACGCCGCCCCCGAACTGACCGCGCACCACACGACCACCGAGCCGGACGAGGAGGGCGATCTGATCATGGATGCCTCCTCTCTCGGCGACGAGCGCCTCAGGCTGCTCTTGCTCTGCTGCCACCCGGCGCTCGACCGTGACACGCAGGTCGCACTGACCCTGCGCCTCGCGGGGGGATTGACCGCCGCCGAAGTCGCGGCCGCCTACCTGCTGCCCGAGGCCACGCTCACGCAGCGCGTCGTGCGGGCCAAGCGCAAGATTCGCGAGGCGGGCATGCCGCTCACGATTCCGGCGAATCTCGACGAGCGCGTGGACGCGCTGCTGCGGGTGCTCTATCTGATCTTCAACGAGGGGTACTTGTCGCGCGGCGCCGCGCACGTGACGCGGGTCGACCTGATGCTCGAGGCCATTCGGCTGACGCGCCAGGTGGTCGACGAGTTGCCCGCGAGTGCCGAAGCCGAGGGGCTGCTCGCCCTCGAGCTCTACCACCACGCCCGGTCGGGCACGCGGGTCGATGGGCTCGGCGAGCTCGTGCTGCTCGAGCACCAAGACCGCACCGGCTGGAACCTCGACGTCATCACCGAAGCCAACGCCCGACTGCACAGCGCCATGACGCGCATGGCGCCGGGTCCCTACCAAGTGCAGGCGATCATCGCCGGCCACCACGCCAACGCGCGCACGGCCGCCGATACCGATTGGTCGGCGATCGCCGAGCTGTATGCGCAGCTCGGACGTATGGCCCCCAACCCGGTGGTCGAGCTCAACCGCGCGGTGGCGATCGCGATGGCCGACGGCCCGCTCGCCGGTCTTGCGGTGCTCGACCGGCTCGCCGGCCTCGACGGTTACCACTTGTTCCACGCCACGCGCGGCGAGCTGCTCGCCCGGGCCGGTCGACCCGCGGCCGCCAGTTTCGAGCGGGCTCGGGAGCTCACGAGCAACGAGGCCGAGCGACGGCACCTCGCGCGCCGGGCCGCCGAGACGGCCGCCGCGAGCTAGCGCCCGCCGCCTCCGCCGCCTCCGCCTCCGCCACCCGAGAAGCCGCCGCCGAACGAGCCGCCCGAGAAGCTGCCGCCGCCGCTGCCCGACCACGACGAGCTCGACACCGGCGCGGTCGTCGTCGCGGTCATTCCCCGCACGGCCGACGTGAAGAGCGCCACCTCGAAGCCGTTGGTGCCGACGAACCAGTCAGGGGACGTGTCGGTGGCGGCGACGCGCACCTCGAGCTCGCGCATCCACTGGTCTTCGACGCCCCAGACGACCGCCCACGGCAGCAGCTTCTCGTAGAGCTTGATGAGTTCGAGGTTGTTGCCCACGTCGATGCGCTCGGCGCCCTGGGGGCTCTGCAGCACGCGCAGACGCTCTTCTTCGGCGACCGTGAGGTAGAGCTTGAGGCCCTCGAGGTGGTCTTTCGCCGCGCGACCCTTCTCGGTGAGCTGCAGGGGCCGGATGGCGAGGCCGAAGGCCGCGAAGCCGGCAAGGAAGGCGACGAGCAGCGACACGAAGGCGAGCGGGCTGACGTTCAGGAACAGCCCCGTCGACACGACGATCGCGCCGAACGCGAGCGCCTGCAGCACCCACTGCGCGGCGAGCATGAGCCAGCCGAAGCCGCGACCGGAGGGCTTGCGCCGGAAGCCCTGCGGCTCGAGCGACGACAACGCACTCGTCGACAGCGTGTCAAGCTTCACCGCGAGCGCCGAGTCGTACTCGCCGTAGGGGGTCAGGGCCCCCGCGACTCGATCGGTGCCGAAGATCGCGTCGAGGAGGGCGAGGTCGAGCGCGTCGGCCCGATCGTCGCTGAGGTACTGCAGCGTGTAGGGCGCCCCGCCCTCATCGACCGCATAGGCCAGGATGCGCAGATTCTTGCGCACGGCCAGACGCACGACGGCGGCCGGAATGCCGCTCGCCGGTCGAGTGAGGAGGTGCGCCGACTGCACGATGTCGATGCCCTCGGGTTCGGAGTACTCGGCGATGATCGCTCCGCGACTTTTCGCACCGGTGCCCGCGCGCACGCGGGAGACGATCGCGGCGGCGAGCGCGCCCAGGCTCGCGAGGCCGACTCCGCCCGAGAGCAGGTGCATCCACCACGGCACGTCTTGCGGCTCGGGTGGGGGTGTCGGCTCGGGGGTGAGGAACGTGCCGGGTTCGAAACCGATGGCGACGGTCACCGTCTCGCGGGGGGCGAGGTCGGTCGCGCTCGCGGTGAACACGCCGCCCGCATCCTGAATCGTGCACTGCTCGTTCTCGCCGAAAGCGCCGACGTAGCAGGCCGCGTTGCCGGTGAGGGCCTCGGCCACATCGGGGGCGAGGGTCACCGTCGCGCTCACGCGGCCGAAGGGCTGCTGCCAGGCGGTGCCATTGACATCCCAGTAGAACTCGTCGGACGCGGTGTCGTCGAACGAGCGCACGACGTTCTGCTGGGTGTAGCTGATGACATAGGTCTGCACGCCGCGCACGAAGTCGTCGGTGCCGAGCGCGAGCTCGATGAACTCGCCGGAGTACGCCGACTCGTAGGGCACCGGGTCGCCGTTCTCGTCGACGACACTGATGACCTGCGTGTTGAGCGGCACGCCGTCGTAGTCGTCGGGGATGGCGCGGATGATGCCGCGGTTCTGGTCGAAGTCGGGGAAACGGGCGACGATCGTCTCAATGACCTGCAGGGTCGCGGTGCCGTCGGCCTCACGGCTGAGCGTGTAGTCGGCGTCGAACGAGTCGAAGGTGAAGTCGCTCGTGTCGGCCAGGGCTGCGCTCGGGGCGAGCGCGAGGGCGACGCCGGCTGCGAGTGTGAGGGCGAGGGCGAGCCGGGCGGGTGTGCGCATGCGGCCAACCCTAGCGACGCGCGCGCCGGGCTACCGCAGGCGCCAGGGCAGCACGACGTGCAGCAGGGGCAGGGCCGAGGCGCCGAGCAGCACCCAGCTGAGCACCTCATCACTGGGGCGTAGCAGGATGCCGCCGATGAGGAGCGCCGCGAAGAGGATCGCCGAGGTCGCGCGGCGCACGCTGCCATCGAGCACCCGCAGCCGCTGCTCGACCTCGGGGCTGCGGGTGGCGAGCTCGCCGCGGTCGAGGCGCGTGGCGAGAGCATCCACCCGTTGCGGCAGGCGCGCGAGCGCCGAGAGGATGGCGACGCCCTCGCGGCCGACCGAGCGCAGGGTCGAGGCGCCGCCGCCGCTGAGCAGGGTGCGGGCGAAGGGGTCGACGGCGTCCCACATGTTGAAGTCGCGGTTGAGGGCACTCGTGACGCCCGAGATGAGCGAGATCGTGCGCACGAGCAGCAGGTAGTTCTCGGGCAGCTGGAACGGTAGGGTGCGCACGAGTTCGCTGAACTGCAGGGCGAACTGCTCGAGCTCGCGCGGGTCGATGCGCGTCAGCTCGGCCACGCCCATGCCGCCGAAGCGGTCGAAGAGCGCAGTGATGGCGCGCTCGAGCTCGACGGTGTCGGCGCTCGGCAGCAGCACGCCGAGCCGCTGGGTCGCGACGACCCAGCCGCGGGCGTCGCGCGCGGCCACGGCGAAGATGAACTGCTGCAGGCCCGTGCGCAGCTCGTCGGTGATCTCGCCCATCATGCCGAAGTCGATGTAGGTGAGGGTGAAGCCGTGCTCGGCGCTCGGGGTGACGAAGATGTTGCCGGGGTGCGGGTCGGCATGGAAGAAGCCGGCGACGAAGATCTGCTCGAAGGTCGCGCGCGCGAGCTCGGCGGCGACCGCGTTCGGGTCGATGCCCGCGGCCTGCAGCGCGGCCACGTCGGAGATCTTGATGGCGGTCACGTCGCTGAGGGTGAGGACGCGACGGGCGCTTCGTTCCCACACGACGACGGGCGTGCCGACGCGGGGGTCGTCGGCGAAGTCGCCCGCGAAGCGCTCGACGTTGATCGCCTCGTGCACGTAGTCGATCTCTTCGAGGCTCGTCGTCGCGAACTCTTCGACGAGCGCGGGCGCGTCGGCCCGGCGGTTGACGAGCTTGACGCGCGAGAGCCAGCGGCCGACGCGACGCAGGGCGGCGAGGTCCACCTCGACGATCTGCTCGATGCCGGGTCGCAGCACCTTGACGACCACCTGTTCGAACCCGAGGTCGGCGGCGATGCCGGGCGAGAGTCGCGCGCGGTGCGCCTGGCCCAGCGAGGCCGCCGCGATCGGCTCGGTCTCGATGCTGCGGAAAGCGCGATCGAGCGGCATGCCCAGTTCGCGCTCGATCTGCTCGACGATGCGCGCGAACGACTCGGGAGCCACTTCGTCTTGCAGCCCCTCGAGCTCGCGCGTGATCTCGGGCGGCAGGATGTCGAGGCGCGACGACAGGAACTGCCCGACCTTGATCATGAGCCCGCCGAGGTCGGCGGCGAGGTCGTGGAACCGTCGCGCGAGCTTCTGCAGGCGACGGATGCGCCCGCGCGCCGCAAAGCGCGCCAGGCCGAACCGCGGCAGCACGAGCTCGAACCACCAGGCTTGCGCCAGGGCGCGCGCCGCGAAACGCATGATCCGGCGGTAGCGGGCCGTCAGGGCCGGATCGGTCGTCGGAGCGCGGTTCGCGCCCTCGGTCGGCACGTTCTAGTCTTCGGCGAGGATGGCGTACAGCGCCTTGCGCGTCTGGTCGAGCAGGGCGGCGGCGCGCTCCTGCTGCTCGCGCGTGCCGCTCTGCGTCACCTGCGCGGCGGCCTGGGCGAGCTTCGCGCCCGCGCGCGGAACCGCTGCCGTGCGCTCGTTCCAGTGGTCGTTCCAGCGCCCGCTCATGCGGTCGGTGAAGTCGCTCATGCCCCAGTCAGGGCGCGCCCAGCCCTCGCGCTCGGTGCCGTGCGGCTCGGCGCTCGCGGCGGCCGCGGCCTCGCGGCCCGCATCGGTGAGCGTGTAGACGGTGCGCTCGCCGTCGTGCTGCGTGCTGATGAGACCCTCGTCGGCGAGCTGCTGCAGCATCGGGTACACCTGGCTCGCGGTGGGCATCCAGGCGCCGCCGCTCGCGGCACCGATGGCCTGCATGATCTGGTGGCCGTTCTTCGCCTCGTGGGCGAGCGCGGTCAGGATGGCCGTGCGCAGGTCGGGGTGTGCCGCACCCGAGCCGCTGCTGCCGCGCGGCGTGAAGGCCTCGCGGAGGTTCTCGACGGCCTCACGAATGTCGAAGCCGGAGGAGGAGGATGAGCTGCGCATAGCGGTTCCCTTCACGCGATGGCGGGGGAGCGTCGAACGGCGTCCCTCACGCGCTCTCACAGTACGCATGCCACCTGGATGCGCGCCGACGGCCGCATCGGTGCGCGCTGACCGCCGGCTGAGCCGGGCTACTTCTTGGCCGGGCCCGGGTCGGCGAGCTTGCCGCGCAGGAGGAGCAGCGGCAGCAGCCATCCGCCGAGCGCCGTGATGAGCCACACGATGAGGCTCGCGAGCACCCACGTGTCGATGCCGGTGAGCGTGATGCCGCCGGGGAAGAAGCTCGCGAGCAGCAGCGCCACGAAGGTCGAGACCAGTCCGATACCGCCGAGCACGGCGGGCGCGTACTTGCGCGCCATGTTCACGATGAACGGGGTCAGGATGCTCTGCGCGAGCGCGAACACCGCGACGGCCACGATGAACCCCGAGAGCGAGAGCCCGAATCCGGGGAGGATCCACGACGTGATGAGCAGGGCGAGCGCGGCCGTGCCGACGTAGATCGCGAGACGGATGAGGAACCGGAGCATGTCGGGCACCTTTCGACGGGATGAGGGCAGGTGCGATCACGCTATACCCGGGCGACGCGCCCGCGTGCTACCGTTCGGCCAGTTGCCCCAGACCTCGGCAGCGGCTCATCTGCCCGCCGACCGCTGAGGACACCCCATGACTACCGAGTCCGCAACGACCGTTCCCCGCACCACCGAATCCCGCCTCGCAACGCAGCTCGACATCGTGCGGTCCGATGTCGCCCGCCGCGTGCTCGCCGTGCTGCGACTCGCCACGGGCTTCATCTTCCTCTGGGCCTTCCTCGACAAGACCTTCGGGCTCGGCTACGCCACGCCCGCCGAGCGGGCCTGGGTGAACGGCGGCACGCCGAGCCAGGGCTTCCTGCTGGGCGACGCTGTCGTCGGGCCGCTCAAGCCGTTCTTCGCGGCGATCGCGAGCCCCGCATCCGATGTGCTGTTCATGCTCGCGATGCTCGGCATCGGCCTCGCCGTCATGCTCGGCATCGGGCTGCGTGTGAGCGCCGTGATCGGGTCGTTCGTCTTGCTCGCCATGTACCTGGCCGAGTGGCCGATCGGCATGGATGCGGGCTCGACCAATCCGATCATCAACTACCACGTCATCTACGCGCTGTCGCTCACCACCATCGCCGTCACGCACGCGGGCGACACGTGGGGAGCGGGCCTGCCGTGGAAGCGACTCGCGCTCGTGCGGCAGGCCCGCTGGCTGATCTAGAGCATCTAGCCGCCGAAGGCCTCAACAAACAGGGCGCGCAGCTCGGGGGTGTCGGGGCCGCTGAGTCCGCATGCACTGATGGTGCCGTCGGTCGCCGTGACGAGGTAGCTGTCGCCGGCAGCAAAGGGCTCGAGTGAGAAGTCGGTGCTCGTTGTCAGCTCGTCGACCTGCGGCACCGTGATTCGGTCAGCGACGTCGCCCGCGAAACGCTCGGTCACCTCGAAGGTCACGATGTCGCCTTCGACGGTCAGTACCCGCGCGGCGAAGGCTTGCTCTTGAGCGAGCAGCCCTGCGGCGTCCACGGTCAGGCAGCTGCCGCTGGCGAGCCCGCCGCCCTCAGGCAGAGCGAGCGGCTCGACGGTCGGCGTGCCGCCGATCGCGAGTGGAACGGCGATCGCGGCGCCGATGGCGAGAGCCGCGGCGACTCCCGCGATCGGAATCCAGGTGCGGCGAGCGCTGCGCGCGGGCACCGAGGGGGTGGTGGTGTCGGTCATGATCTGCTCCATCCTGTGGTCGAGCCACGTCGGGGGGAGGGGAGCCAGATCGCGCGCCGGGTCGGCGCCGCGCAACTGGTCACGCAGCGAGCGGTCATCGTCGTGCATCGGTGCTCCCTTCCTCTGCTTCGACATGTCCGGCAGGCGGTGCGGATTTCATCAGTTCGGTCTTCAGGCGCGCTTTCGCCCGGTGCAGTCGGATCGCCGCGGCGTTCGCGCTGATGCCGAGCACGGTCGCCAACTGCGGAGACTCGAGGCCGTCCCAGGCCCACAGCCGCAGCAGCTCGGCGTCGTCGCGGCGCAACCGGGTGAGGGCATCCCGCACCGCGATCGGATCGCCGCCGTCGAGCGTGTACTCGACCACCGACTCGGGCGGATCGAGCGCGATGATCTTGCCCACCAGCCGGGTTCGGCGCCGCTCGGCCCGCTGCGCGTTGGCGAGCAGGTTGCGGGCCACGACGATCGCCCAGGGCACCGCCTCGTCGCCGGCCGGCACCTCGTCGAGTCGACGCCAGCACACGAGCAGGGTCTCGTTGAGCACCTCGTCGGCCGTCGCGGCGTCGGTGCGGCGCGCCAGATAGCGCCGCACGGGCTCGACCACGAGCTCGGCGATCGTGCGGAAGCGCTGCTCGCGCACGGCATCGGTCACGGCTCTCACACTGCACCATGTCCGGCACCGCGCAGCGGATTTCAGCTCGTTCGGTCGAGTGCCGCATTGATCTCGTCGCGGCGCGCCCGCACGATCGCGTCGAACGCGGAACGCGGTAGCGGGCGGGCGTCGGTGAACGAGACAGCGCCCTTCGAGCGCGGCAGGTCGCCGAGCGCGTCCCCGAGCGCGGCGATCACCTGCCCGCTGAACGGATAGAGCGAGTAGCCCGACGCCGTGACCGCGACGGCGACGAGCCCTTTGCCGCGGTGCAGCAGTGCCGGCATGCCGTACGAGACGCCCTCGAGGGCGTCGGGGACGAGTTCGAGCGCGCGCGAGCGCCAGCCCTCGAGCACGGAGCGCGCGGGCTCGTCGAGCCCCGCGATGAGATCGGTGACGGGCTGCATCGCCCCATCGTGGCGCAGCCCCACGACCGTGTCACGCCTGAGCGTTCATCGAGAAGCACTTCTGCCGCGTGCCGCGCCTAGCTACAGTGAGCGGCACCAGCCCGCGAGCGGCGGCCCGAGCAGATGGAGCAACGATGGCCCAGACCACAGAACGCCTCGGACCGATCGACTACCTGGTCATCGAGTTTCCTGACGGCCACGTCACGGGGGCGGGCTTCCGCCGCATCGTCGAGCTGTCGGATGCCGCGCGCATCCTCGTGCTCGACATCGAGTTCCTCAGCAAGAGTGCCGACGGGCACGTGGTCACGGTGCCCGCCCACGACCTCGGCGAGATCGATGGCGTCGACATGGGGTTCTTCGACGGCGCGGCCTCGTACCTGCTGGAAGACGACGACATCCACGAGATCGGCCAGGCGATGTCGCCCGGCAGCGTCGCCGTCGTCGTCATCTACGAAGAGCTGTCGATGATCTCGGCGCTCCTCGCGTGGGAGAACGAGGGCGCCGTGCTGCTGGCCGAAGGGCCCATCGAGGTCGAGGCGCTCGTCGCCGCCATCGATTCCACTGAGCCCGACGCGACCGCGTCGTCGACGACCGAGAAGGACTGACCATGAGACTGCTCCGCACCGCCACCCACGCCGCCGTCGCCAGCTCGGTGCACAACAAGGTCTCGCGCCGCCAGCAGGCCCAGTGGGCTCAGCAGACCGCCGCGGCGCCGGCTGCGGCCGCTCCGGCCCCCGCGCCCGCTGCCGCGCCCGCCCCGCCGGCGAACGACATGGGCGCGAAACTCGAGCAGCTGAAGCAGCTCGGAGAATTGCGTGACGCGGGCATCCTGACGCCCGAAGAGTTCGAGGCGAAGAAGGCCGTGATCCTGGGCTGAGGCGCCTAGCTGCCGAGCAGCACGAACAGCAGCGTCGTGCCGCTCAGCGTGATGGCCACGAGGCCGATGATGAGCACCCAGGTGATGACCTTCATGCTGCGCAGCTTGCCGAGGAAACCCACCGGGCGGTCGTCGAGATCAGACATGGGGCGAGCCTATCGGCGCGAGCGCGGGTATCGGGGCTCAGCGCAGTTCGGCGAGGGCGCTGATGAGCTCGCCGACCGTGTGGCCGGCGTTCGAGGGGTGCCGCAGCGGGGCGGTCGGCACCACCGCGTAGTGGTTGCGCCGCCCGCGGCGCTCACGCTCGAGATATCCCGTGTCGACGAGGTCGCCGAGGATCGTCACGGTCGAGCGCGTCGAGATGCCGACCTCATCGGCCAGCTGCTGCACGGTGGCGTCGGGGTTCTTCGCAACCTCGAGCAGCACGTGCGCATGGTGGGTCAGGAAGGTCCACGACGACATGCCGCCATTGTGTCAGGCATCGCGGAACCCGTGATCCTCAGCTGCCCGTATTGCGCGCCGAGAGCGCGAGCCACGCGAGAACGCGGTCGTCGACGCGATCGAGATCGAGCCCGCTGAGCTCTTCGATGCGGGCGATGCGGTTGCGCACGGTGTGGCGGTGCACGCCGAGGCGAGTCGCCGCTGCCTCCCAGCTGCCGTTCTCGCTGAGGAAGATCTCGAGCGTGGCGCGCAGTACGGGGTCGGCGTCGTCGAGCGGCACGAGCACATCGGTGAGATCGCGCTGCGCCGCACCCGTCAGGTTGCTCAAGACGGTGCGCAGCACCGCCCCCTCGTCGAAGGCGACGAACGGCGCGCGACTGGCCATGCCGCTCGAGAGCGCCTGCACCGCTTGGCGGTGGCTGCGGTCGAGTTCGCCGAGCTCAGCCGCGCCGCCGACGCCGCATCGCACGGGCACCCCGTCACGCTCGTGGCCGAGCTCGACGCGGGCCCGCCAGACGTCGACCGCATCGGGCATCAGCACCGCGATGACGTCATCACCCCGGGTCGTCGCGAGCGGCGGCAACGCGCAGTCGTCGAGCCAGTCGAGCACGTGATTCTCGAGGCGCACGCCCCGTGATCGGGCTCGCACGACGCTCACGACGGCGTCGGTCGAGTGCAGCGACCACCGGCGTGCCACCCGACCGGCGAGAGCGGCATCGCTCGAGAGCAGGATGTCGATGGCGTCGGCGCGCGCGATCGGCTCGAGGCGCCCGTCAGCGCGAGGGAAGAAGACGTGCGTCAGCAGCTCGGCGGTGATGGAGGCGAGCTCGCGCGCGACCGCGATGTGCTGCGGCCGGGTCGCGACCACGAGGAAACCACGCGGCGCGCTGTCACCTCCGATCGGGTGCACGCTGAGCCCCGTGTGACGGATCGCCCGGGTAGGGCCGAACGCAGCGCGCCGAGCGTCATCGCGGTGCACGACTCCGGCGCCGGCCGCGTCGACCACGGTGCCGTGGGCATCGAACAGCACCGACCAGCCGCGGACGAGACGAGAGAGCTCAGCCAGCGTCGCCGCCGAGCCGCCCCGCGTGCTCGCGAGCAGTAGCGTTCGCATCCCGCGGTTGACGTACCGCAGGCCTGCCTCACCCGTCCATTGCGCAGGGGGTTCCGGCACATCGATGCTCACGCAGATGACCCTACGCGGCCTGCGATTAACCGTTTCGGCGTGGTGTTCCCCTCACGCTGTCCACTTCGGTCATCGCGCGCCGGTCATCGGTCTCCGTACCGTTGCGGAATCCGCTCACCGCCCCATCAGGAGGACGCCCGTGAAGGCCGCCGTGTTCCGCAGCAGCGATCGATCGATCAGCATCGAGGACGTTCATCTCGCCGACCCCGGCCCCGGTGAGGTGCGCGTGCGCATCGCGGCGGCGGGGGTGTGCCACTCCGACCTGCACGTGCGGCGCGGTGAATGGCCCGTTCCGACCCCGCTCGTCATGGGGCACGAGGGCTCCGGCGTCATCACCGCCGTCGGACCGGGGGTGACGCACCTGGTCGAGGGCGACCACGTGGTGATGTCGTGGGTCGCCCCCTGCGGCAGCTGCCGGTACTGCCTGGCCGGGCACGAGGCGCGCTGCTCGCTCGTCGCCACCGTCGTCGCTCCCGGCGGCGTGCTGCACGACGGCACTTCGCGGTTGAGCCTGGGCGATGAGATGGTGCACCACTACTTGGGAGTCTCGTCGTTCGCGGAGGAGGCCGTGGTTCCCGCATCCGGGGCCATCAAGGTTCGCGATGATGCGCCGCTCGATCTGATCGCGATCGTCGGATGCGCCGTCGCGACGGGGGTGGGAGCCGTCGTCAACACCGCGGCCGTCGAGCCCGGAGCGCATGTTGCCGTGATCGGGTGCGGCGGCGTCGGCCTCTCCGTCGTTCAAGGTGCGCGCCTGGCCGGAGCGGAGCGCATCGTCGCGGTCGACGTGCGCATGGAGAAGACCGCGTTGGCGCGCCGCCTCGGGGCCACCGATGAGATCGACGCCTCGCAGGTCGATGCGGTGGAGGCCATCCGCGCCCTGCTTCCCGATGGCGTCGACTATGCCTTCGACGCCATCGGCACGACGTCGACCACCGAGCAGGCGATCCGGATGCTCGGCCTCGGTGGCGCGGCCGTCATCGTCGGCCTGCCGCCGGCCGGGGCCCGCGCGTCGTTCGAGCCGCTCGTTCTCGCCGAAGCGGATCAGCGCATCCTCGGCTCCAACTACGGCAGCGTGCGACCGGCGATCGACATTCCGGCCCTCGTCGACCGCGTCATGGATGGCGAACTGCTGCTCGAGCCCATGGTGAGCGGCCGACGCTCGCTCGACGAGGCGGTCGCCGCCCTCGATGATCTGCAGGCCGGCACCGCGCTGCGCACGCTGCTCATCCCCTGAAACCCCTCCTCCATCCAACCCCTCACGAAAGGCACAATGCTGTGACCGCGACATCCACCCCTCCTGCCGACGCCGGTCTTCGGCGCGGCGTCATGGGCTCGACCGAGCTCTTCGCGCAAGCCATCGCCAACATCGCTCCGAGTGCCGTCATCGCCTTCACGGCGGCGGCGATCTACCTCTCTGCGGGGAAGGGCACCTGGCTCTCGTTCCTGCTCGCGACGATCATCATCCTCGCGGTCGGATACTCGATCCTGCAGTTCGCCAAGCGCCGCGCCTCTGCGGGGTCGCTCTACAACTACGCCGCGATCGGCCTCGGTCCGGTCGGGGCCTACGTCACCGGCGTCACGCTCGTCATCGGCTGCTTCTGCATCGCCGCGGCCTCGTTGAGCGGAAGCGTCTCGTACACGATGCTCACCCTGACCCAGATCGGTGTGCCGTTGGAGGGGCTCGTGGCGCAGATCGTGGTCGCTGCGGTGCTGGGGGGGCTCGCGGTCTTCTTCACCATCCGCGGCATCCGCATCTCGGCCCGTGTCTCGTTCGTGCTGGAGCTGCTCTCGATCGGCATCATCGTGCTGCTCTTCGTGCTGACCCTCGGCTACCTCGGCCCGGCGGCGTGGGATCCGAGCCAGTTCGACCTGTCGCAGACCAGCTTCTCGGGAGTCGCGGCCGGCATGGTGCTCGCGATTCTCGGTTTCGTCGGCTTCTCGAGCGCGGATGCCCTCGGTCGCGAGGCGAAGAACCCGTTCCGCGCGATTCCCCGCGCCATCATGTGGAGCGCACTCGGGGTGGGAGTGCTGTACATCTTCGGCGCCTACACCCAGGTCGCGGCGCTCGGCGATGGCCTCGGCGCCTCGGCGAGCCCGCTCGACGACATCGCCGTGCTGATCGGCATGCCCTCGTGGTTCAACCCGATCCTCAATGCGGGCGTCGCGGCATCGTTCTTCGCGGTTGTCGTCGCTCCGCTGAACGTGATCGGCCGGATCCTGTACGTCATGGGCAAGGAGGGCGTCGTCGACGGCCGCCTCGGCCGCACGCACGATCGCTTCCAGACTCCGCACCGGGCGCTGCTGATCTCCGGGGCCGCCGTGGTTCTCGTGCCCGCGGTCTTCTACCTCGTCGGGGTCGACCCGATCAGCGTGCTGGTGTGGGTCAACACCTTCGGCACGTACGGCTACATGGTCGCGTACGCCGTGATCGCGATCGCGTCGATCGTCTACGTGCGCCGACTGGGCGTGACCAACCGTCTGCTGCCCGTCGCCGTGATCGTCGCCGTCGGCGGCATGGCGTACGTGTTCTGGTCGAACATCGTGCCCGTGCCCGCCTTCCCGTTCAACATCATCCCGTGGCTCTTCGCGCTGCTGTTCGGTCTCACGATGGTCTGGTACCTCTACCTGGCCCGTCGTCGACCGGAGGTCGTGAAGGCCATCGGCACGACCGAGACCGACCTGCTCGAGGGCGTCGGATAGCGCCTGGGGGAGAAACCGCGCACGGGCGGGGCGATCGGGTCGCCTCGCCCGTGTGTGTCTGTTCGGGGAGGTCGCCTCAGCGAGCGATGAGCACGTCGAGCGCCATGCCCGGGCAGGGAAAGCGCTCGAACGCGGCGAGGTCATCGCCCCGGATCGTGTCGCCCGTCTCACGCGCGGGGCTCGTCGAGAGCAGCACGCGTCCGACGCCGTTGACGATCGAGATGTCATCGCCGAACGCCGCCAGGCGCGGAGTGAGGTCGCGCTCGACGCGATCGATGAGCAGGTCGAGCGCCACGGCGCCGATGAACTCGCCGTCGATGTGCACGGGGGCCGCGACGGTGATCGTGTACTCGTCGCTGCACAGGTAGTCGACGTAGGGCCCGGCGACATGCGGCTGGCCCGTGGCGTGCGGCACGCGGTACCACTCGAGCTCGCTGTAGTCGATGTGCTCTTTGTTCACCGACTGCGAGGCGAGCACGAGCTGCGCCCGCTCGGGCCCCTGCCACCATGCGAGGTGACTGTTGGCGTCGGCGAGCGAGTCGAGCGCCGCGATGAAGCCCGAGCCGTACACGGGCAGGTCGACGGTGTCGAAGAGCCGCAGCGCCGAGGGCTCGACGACCTCGTCGAGTCGGTCGGTCGTGATGGGGCCGGTGCGCCGCATGGCCGCGATCTCGTCGGCGAGCGCAGTGTTCCACGCGGCGAGGGCGGTGATGGCGCGGCCGAAGTATTCGGTCACGAGATCGACAGGATGCTCGGTCGTCGTGCGCGACGCGGGCGGGGCGGGGTGGATGCTCACGTGCTGCTCCTCTCGGTTCGGGGCGGGGTGGCCGCGGTCGACGCGTTCGGCGGCGCGACGGTCGCGATGGGGGCGGTGACGGCGCTCGCGTGCCGCTCACGGTAGGCGATGAGCCAGTCGATCGTGGCGCGCGTGCTGGCGCGGAGCGCCTGCACGGCGGCCTCGGCGTCGCCCGCACCGACGGCCCGCAGCACGTCGAGCAGGTGTGCTCGGCTCTCGGTGCGGCTGGTCGGATCGGTGTCGATGAGCGCGAGCAGCGGCGAGAACTCGCCTTGCAGCTTCATCTGCTCGCGCGTGAGCCGCGCCGACTGGCTGAGGGCGGCGAGCTCGATGACCGCGTCGTCGGATGCGCGGCGCCAGGCCGCGAGGTCGCGATCGTCGCCGCGCTCGAGGCGCGCGACGATCATGGCGATCTCGGTGGCGTCTGCGCGACGGGCGGCGAGCTCGACGCAGGCGGCGGTGATCGCGAGGTAGTGCTGGGCGGCGTCGCGCAGGCTCACGCGCGAGCCGTCGAGCAGGGCGCGGGTGGCGAAGCGCACCGGGTCGGCGCTGTCGGCGATGAAGCTGCCGCCCGTGCGGCCGCGCCGCGTGACGATGAGGCCGCGCTCGCGCAAGGCCAGCAGGGCTTCGCGGGCGGTGGCGGGGGCGACTCCGAACGCCGCGGCGAGTTCGGTCTCGGGCGGGAGGCGCTCGCCCGCGGCGAGCACGCCGCCCATGATCGCTTCGGCGATGCGCCGCTCGACGAGGGCGGCGCGCCCTTCGTCGCCGATGGGCTGGAAGACCGCGCTGTGCAGCCGGGTGGGTCGGCCCGACCGGGGCGCGACGCTGCGGGTGCTCATGGCCCCATTGTCCGGCACAGACCCGAGAGCGTTACACCGCCGTTATGCGATCGAAATAAAAGATATGAAACTATACGTTTACAGTTATTGCACCGACCAACGATGTCTCGGAGGAATCCCGCCGCCATGTCCGCCCCCCACGCGACGACCGCCCCCAGCGCGCCCGACGCCGCGCCCTCCGATTCCGGCCGCGGCCACGGCGGTGTCGAGCTCGCCGCCGTCACCAAGCGATTCGGTGAGACGACCGCTGTCGATGACCTCACCCTCTCGGTCGAGTCGGGCGAGTTCTTCTCGATGCTCGGCCCCTCGGGCTCGGGCAAGACCACCGTGCTGCGCCTCATCGCCGGATTCGAAGAGGTGACGAGCGGCACCATCGCGATCGCCGGCACCGATGTGACGGGCGCCGCGCCCTTCGACCGCACGGTCAACACGGTCTTCCAGGACTACGCGCTCTTCCCGCACATGACGATCGCCGAGAACGTGGCCTACGGTCTGCGCGTGCGCAAGGTCGCCAAGGCCGAGCAGCAGGAGCGCGTCGCCACGGCACTCGAGCAGGTGCGCTTGAGCCACGTGGCCGACCGCCTGCCCCACCAGCTCTCGGGCGGCCAGCGGCAGCGCATCGCCCTCGCCCGCGCGCTCATCCTGCAGCCGCGCGTGCTGCTGCTCGACGAGCCGCTCGGCGCCCTCGACAAGCAGCTGCGCGAGCAGATGCAGATCGAGCTCAAGCAGATTCAGCGCGAGGTCGGCATCACCTTCATCTTCGTCACGCACGACCAGGAGGAGGCGCTCACCCTGAGCGACCGCATCGCCGTCTTCAACAACGGCCGAGTCGAGCAGGTCGGCACGCCGCGCGAGGTCTACGAGTACCCGCAGACCGCCTTCGTCGCGAGCTTCCTCGGCCTCTCGAACCTCATCGACGCCGCGCACGCCGAACGCCTCACGGGCGTCGCGACCGCCATCAGCGTGCGCCCCGAGCGCGTTCGCCTCATGGATGCCCGCACCGAGCCCGCCGCCCACGAGACCTGCGTCGACGGCACGATCGTCGAGACGGTCTACACGGGCCCGACGACGCGGTACATCGTCGACACCGCCGACGGGCTCCGCGTCGTCGCCGAGCGCCACAACGACCACGCCCCGAGCGACACGGCGCCCTACCACCGCGGCGACGCCGTGCGCGCTGTCTGGGTCACCGAGCACGCCGCGATCGTGCCCTGACCCGCGCCCCGACGACCACCGACGCACCACCCCAGCACCACCACAGCACCACCCCCACATCAAGGAGGAAACATGCGACAGAAACTGATGGCGCTCTCGGCGATCACCGCCGTGTCGGCGCTGATGCTCGCCGGCTGCGCGGCCCCCGCCGCGAACGAGGGCTCAGGCGAGCTCGTCTTCGACGTGCCCGACGTGCCCATGCTCGAGGCGCTCGGCGAGGGCGAAGGCCAGGTCGACATCATCGCCTGGTCGGGCTTCGTCGAGCCGGCCTGGTCCGACACCTTCACCGAGGAGACCGGCTGCGTCGTGAACCGCAAGGTCGCGGGCACGAGCGACGAGATGGTGCAGCTCATGCGCACGGGCGACTACGACCTCGTCTCGGCCTCGGGCGACGCGAGCCTGCGCCTCATCGTCGGTGGCGACGTCGCCCCGATCAACCGCGACCTGCTGCCGAACTTCGGCGACGACATCGTTCCGGGCATGCAGGGCCAGCTGTACGACACGATCAACGGCAAGGTCTACGGCGTTCCGATCGGCCGCGGCGCCAACATCCTGCAGTACAACACCGAGGTCGTCACCGAGACGCCCGAGAGCTGGGACATCGTGTGGGAGGCCGACAGCCCCTACGCCGGCCAGATCACCGCGTACGACGCGCCGATCTACATCGCCGACGCCGCGGTGTACCTGATGTACCACCAGCCTGAGCTGGGCATCCAGAACCCCTACGCACTCGACGAGACGCAGCTCGCCGCCGCGGTCGACCTGCTCAAGCAGCAGAACGCGATCGTTGCCGAGTACTGGGCCGACCCGGTCGCGCAGATCACCTCGTTCCTCGGCGGCACGACCGTCGCGGGCACCTCGTGGGAGGTGCTGCGCAAGTTCACGGAGGACACCGAGAAGTTCGGCGGCACCCTGCCCGTCGAGGGCTCGACCGGCTGGTCGGACGCGTGGATGATCTCGAGCAAGTCGGACGCGCCGAACTGCGCCTACCTCTGGATGGACTACACGAGCTCGGCCGAAGTCAACGGCGCCATCGCCATGAACTTCGGTATGGCTCCCGCCAACGGTGCGTTCTGCGAGCTCAGCGACGAGGCGGCTGCTCACTGCGAGCAGTTCAACGCGCTCAACGAGGAGTACTTCGAGAACGTCTGGTACTGGACGACCCCGATCGAGCAGTGCATCGACGGCCGCACCGAGGTGCAGTGCACCTCGTTCCAGGACTGGACCAACGCCTGGGCGACCATCAAGGGCTAGACCCTGACCGCGGAGGGGCGGGGCCGACCGTCCCGCCCCTCCGCACCACCCGCTTCCACCCCCGCACGCGAGAAGGACACCCGTGACCACCACGACGACACCGGCGAGAACGAGCAAGCCGCTCTCGACGCTGCTCTACCGGCATCGCTGGATGCGCCTCGTCGGGCTGCTGAGCCTGCCGCTCACCTGGCTCATCGGCCTCTACATCGTCTCGCTCGCGCTGCTGCTCGTCACGGCCTTCTGGTACATCGACTCATTCACCTCGAAGGTGATCCCGGGCTTCACGCTCGACAACTTCGCGCTCGTCTTCAGCGAGCCCGCCTACATCACGACCTCGCTGCGCACGCTCGGCGTCGCGCTCGCCGTCACCGTGCTCAGCGCCGTGTTCGCGGTACCGCTGGGCATCTTCATGGCCAAGCTGGCCTCGCCGTGGATGCGCGCCGTGCTCGCCGTCGCCATCACGCTGCCGCTGTGGGCCGGCTACCTGGTCAAGATCCTCGCCATGCGCATCACCTTCACCGAGGAGGGCTTCTTCAACTGGCTCATGGCGCCGTTCGGCATCACGGGGCCCGGCTTCAGCATCGTCACGGTCGTGCTCACGCTCACCTACCTCTGGTTCCCCTACATGGCGCTGCCCGTCTACACGGCCATCCGGCAGATCCCCGTCAACCTCTTCGACGCCTCGGCCGACCTCGGCGCCCACGGGTTCACGACCATCCGCACGGTCGTGCTGCCGTTGCTCTGGCCCGCCCTCATCGCCGGCAGCGTCTTCACGTTCTCGCTGAGCCTCGGCGACTACATCGTGGCGCGCTTCGTCGGCGGGGCCAACGCGCAGATGATCGGCAGCATCATCGCCTCGAACATCAACCTGAACCCGCCCGTCGCCGCCGCGTTCTCGGTCATCCCGATCGCCTTCGTCGTCATCTACCTGCTGGTCACCCGGCGCACCGGCGCCCTCGAGAGGATGTGAGCGGCCCGTGCTGAGACTCACCCGCGGAACCAAGGTCGCCTTCGGCATCGTCGTGGCCATCGTGCTGCTGTTCATGTACGTGCCGCTGTTCCTCGTCATCATCAACTCGTTCAACATCGCGCCCATCGCGAGCTGGCCGATCACGGGCTTCACGCTCGACTGGTGGGTGCGGGCGTTCCAGAACGAGGCGCTGTGGACGGCCGTGACCAACTCGGCGATCGTCGCCGCCGGGGCCATGGTCATCGCCCTCGTGCTCGGCACGCTCGCGGCCTTCGCGCTGCAGCGCTACGACTTCTTCGGCAAGCACACCGTCAACCTGCTCATCGTGCTGCCGATCGCCCTGCCGGGCGTCGTGACCGGTGTGGCCTTCAGCAACTCGTTCAACAACGTGCTCGAGCCCGCCGGCATCCAGGTCGGCTACTTCGGCATGATCATCGCCCACGCGACTTTCTGCATCGTCATGGTCTTCAACAACGTGTTCGCCCGCCTGCGCCGCATGAACCCGAGCATGCAGGAGGCGTCGATGGACCTCGGGGCGAGCCTGTGGCAGACGTTCCGACTCGTCACGTTCCCGCAGTTCCGCACGGCGTTCGTGGCCGGCGGCCTGCTCGCCTTCGCGTTGAGCTTCGACGAGATCGTCGTCACGATCTTCACGGCCCCGGCGGGCGTCGAGACGCTGCCGCTGTGGATGTTCAACCAGATGGCCCGCCCCAACGAGGCGACGCAGGTCAACGTCATCGCGACGGTGCTGATTCTGCTGTCGTTCATCCCCGTCTACGTCTCTCAGCGCCTCACCCGCGCTGAGGAGGAGGAGCGCTAGGGGGCTAGCGCTGCTCTGCGGCGCCCGGCGATCCGTCGCGCGCCGCCCCGCGCGGGTGCACTCTTCGGGTGAGTGCGCCCGCGCGCGTGGTCGTCAGCGACGACGCAGCAGGGCCCCGACTGCCGCCAGCGGGCGGCGGTTCGCGGCGGCGACCACAGCATCCACGACCGCCCACGACATCTTCCCCTGCGACATCTGGGCGAGCCCGCGCAGGGGCAGCTCGTCGATGCTGCGCTCGATGAGGGCGAGCGAGGCGGGGTCGCGGCGGTCCTCGTCGCTCACCGGGGCCATGCGGACGACGGCACTCCGCAGCGTGCGGCCGACGAGCGTGCCGCCGATGTCGCCGAGCGTCGATTCGCGCGTGAACGGCCGGGCCGGTGCCGGGGCCGGGATGGCGCGGCCCAGGCGCCGCGCCCACTGCTCATCGTTCGCCGCGATCGGGGTCGTCGACGGCGGCTCCGCCGAGTCGGATGCCGTGCCGAGCACCTCGATCGTCAGCACGACCTCGATCGTCTCGCTCGAGCGCGCGACCTCGAGGTCGACCGGGCCGCGCGGCAGCGCCCAGTCGTGCACCCGCACATCCCAGTGGCGCAGCGCATCGGCGGCCACCTCGACCTCGACCGAGCGGGTCTCGCCGGGGGCGAGCGTCGCCCGGGCGAAGCCGACGAGCTCGCGGCGCGGCCGCAGCACGACCCCGGATCGGTCGCGGGCGTAGACCTGCACGAGCTCGGAGCGCGCGGTCGATCCGGTGTTGGTCACCTCGACCGTGAGGGTCAGACGGCCGCCCTCGGCGAGCGTCGCGGCGCTCGCGCGCGCCGCGCCCCACTCGCTCGACCCGTAGCCGAGCCCGTGCCCGAAGGCGAAGGCCGGTGAGACGCCCGCCGTCGTCGCGTGCCGGTACCCGACGAACAGCCCCTCGCGGTAGTGCACCTGCGCGTCGTCTCCGGGGAAGAAGGGATCGGCGGCGACATCGCTCTGCGCGGCCGGCCACGTCTCGGCGAGTCGCCCGGCGGGCTCGACGATGCCGAGCAGAGCGTCGGCCAGTGCGCCGCCGCTCGCCTGCCCGCCGAGGGAGCTCAGCAGGATCGCGGCGACATCGTCGCGCCACGGCAGCAGCACCGGTGCGCCGACGCTGAGGGCGACGACCGTGCTCGGGTTCGCCGCCGCAACCGCCGCGACGAGCGCGTCGTGCTGCGCCGGCAGGGCGAGCGTATCCCGGTCGAATCCCTCGCTCTCGGCGATGCCGGGCAGCCCGACCATGACGATCGCGATGTCGGCGTCGCGGGCGACCGCGACGGCCTCGTCGATGAGCGCGGCATCGGCCGCCGAGCGCACCGGTTCGTAGCCGGGGGCGTAGTCGACCACCACCCCCGCGGCCTCGAGCGCCTCGCGCGCGGTCGTCAGACGCGTCGGCGTCACGAGCGAGCTGCCGCTGCCCTGGTAGCGCGGGTGCTCGGCGAACGCGCCGATGAGCGCGACGTGGGTGCCGGGCTGCAGGGGCAGAATCCCGTCATTCGTGAGCACGACCGAGCTCGACGCCGCTGCGCGGCGGGCGAGCGCGTCGTGGGGGTCGAGCAGCTCGGCCATCGTCGGGGCGGCGTCGGCACGGGCATCCTGCGCCTGCACCGCGAGGTCGATGACGCGCTGCGCCGAGCGCGCGACATCGGCGGGGTCGAGCGAACCCTCGGCGAGCGCGGCACGCAGGGCGGGCTCGGTGCCCGCGCCGCCGGGCATCTCGAGATCCATGCCGGCGGTCACAGCGGCGGGCCGGTCGGCCGTCGCGCCCCAGTCGCTCACCACGACGCCGTCGAAGCCCCAGCGCTCGCGCAGCGTCTCGGTCAGCAGCCAGCGCGCATCGGTCGCATGGTCGCCGTTGATGCGGTTGTACGCGGCCATGACCATGCGCGGAGCGCTCGCGCGCACGGCGATCTCGAAGCCGCGGAGGTAGAGCTCGTGCAGCGTGCGCTCGTCGACGATCGCGTCGATCACGAAGCGGCGGTGCTCCTGATTGTTGACGGCGAAGTGCTTGAGGCACGCCCCGACGCCCGCGCTCTGGATGCCCCGCACGGCGCTCGCCGCCAGCAGCCCGCTCAGCAGCGGGTCTTCGCTCGAGTACTCGAAGTTGCGGCCGCACAGCGGGTGCCGCTTGATGTTCATGCCCGGACCGAGCACGACGTCGACGCCGAGCGCGCGCGCCTCGCGGCCCACGGCGGCACCGACCTCCTGCACGAGCCGCTCGTCCCAGCTGCTCGCGAGCGTCGCCGCGGGCGGGAAGCACGTGGCGGCGACGCTGCTCGCGAGCCCCAAGTGGTCGGTCGCTTCGAGCTGCGCGCGCAGGCCGTGCGGGCCGTCGGCCAGCATCGCTGCCGGGATGCCGTGCCCGGGCAGGGCGCGGGTACGCCAGAAGTCGGCTCCCGACAGCAGCGAGAGCTGCTCGTCGGTGCTCAGCGAGGTCGCGTCGATGCGGGTCGTCACGAACACGAGACTAGGTCGTGCTCGCCGACACGTGCACGCGTCGTACGCTGAGTGCGGCGCAAGGGAGCGCCGCGAGAGGAAGCCCGTGACGACCACCTCGACCCCGCCGGCCGCCGACGGCGCGACGCCCGCGGACGTGACGACTGCGGAGCGCGTGCGCATCCAAGGCCCGCTGCGCAGCCTGCTGCTCTGGTTCGTGCCCGGCACGCTCGGCATCTTCATTCTGTGGGGCGCGATCCCCACCGTGCTGCTGCCGCTGCAGGTCGAGCAGCTCGACCCGGCCAACAAGGTCGCCAACCTCGCGATCGTCACGACGATCGGCGCGCTCGCGGCCATGATCGCGCAGCCCGTCGCGGGCACGATCAGCGACCGAACGCGCAGTCGGTTCGGCAACCGGGCGCCCTACATCGTCGGCGGGGCCCTCGTCGGGGGGCTCGCGCTCGTCGCGCTCGGGCTCTCGAGCAGCATCCTCATGGTCGCCCTGTGCTGGACCCTCGTGCAGGTCTCGTTCAACGTCGTCCAGGGCCCCTACTCGGCGATGCTGCCCGATCGCGTGCCCGAGTCGGTGCGCGGCACTTTCGCGGCCGTCATCGGCGCGATGACGATGGTCGGCTCGCTCGGCGGCGTCATCCTCGCCTCGCTGCTCGCCGGCAGCATCCCTGGCGCCTACCTCGTGCTCGCGGGCGTCTCGGTCGTGCTGCTCACTCTCTTTGCCGTGTTCACCGGTCCGCGCGATAACCGCGCCGAGCCGCGCGCCGCGTTCCGGGTGCGCGACTTCCTGCTGACCTTCTGGGTCAACCCGATCGCGCATCCCGACTTCTTCTGGGCGTTCACGGGTCGGCTGCTCCTCTACACCGGCTACTTCCTCGTCGTCGCCTACCAGCTGTACCTCCTGCAGGACTACATCGGCCTGGGCGACCAGGCCGTCGTGCTGCTGCCGCTCGTCTCCGCGGCGGCGCTGCCGACGCTCGTGCTCGCCGTCGCGATCTCGGGCCCGTGGAGCGACCGCGTCGGGCGCCGCAAGCCCTTCGTCGTCGCCTCGTCGCTCATCGTGGGACTCGCGCAGGTCGTGCCGTGGGTGTGGCCGACGTTCGAGGGCATGATCGTCTTCGCGCTGCTCGCCGGTCTCGGCTTCGGCGCCTTCCAGGCGGTCGACACGGCCCTCGTCTCGCAGGTGCTGCCCGACTCCCACGCGCACGCGAAAGACCTCGGAGTCGTCAACATCGCGGCGACGCTGCCCCAGACGATCGCCCCCGCCATCGCAGGTGCCGTCGTGCTGGCGTTCGGCTTCGTCGGCCTGTTCCCGGCCGCGATCACCCTGAGTGTGCTTGGGGCCCTCGCGGTGCTGCCGATTCGCTCGGTGCGCTGAGGTCGCCGCCCAGATCGCCGTCGAGCCAGTCGACCGTCGAGATGAGGGGGGCCGACAGCGTCGGGCGGGTGACCGAGGTGATGCGCACGTCATCCCACGCATTGCCCTCGCTGTCATCTCGAGGTCCGTGCGGTCGGAATCGTCGGTGTTCGTGCAGTGACATGCGATGTGCCTCCTAGATGTCGAGGTCAATGCTGGAGTTCCAGGGGCCTGCGGGCGTACCGGCCTCGAATGACAGGCTCCCGTGTCGCACCATCACATGAGTGGCCTCGGTGATCAGAACGTCGTACTGATCACCGCGACCACCATCGATGTGCACGAACGCCCCGCCCTGGCTGAGAGCGTTCATGATCTCGGCAATCAGGGTGGAGAGGTCGACATCCTCGGCGAGCGCGATGCGCTCGTTGTTGATCATCAGCAGTGCGGCGGTCATGGCAGAAGCCTTCCTTCGCGGTTCACGGTACGTGCGGTGCCGCGGTGTTCGACAGGCCTTGCTATTCGCGGTGGATGCGGCTACGTCGTCCTGCTCTCGCGGCGGTCAGTCGGCTGAGGACGGCGGAGGGTCGTCGACAAGGTTGACGCCACCCGTCGCCGACGACAGGATCAGCGCCTCGATCCACTCGCGGTTGATCTGGGGCGAGCGCGATCCGGAGTAGGTGATGTGCAACGGAACGCCGTTGTCGATCCACAGCGCATGCCGACCGCTGCCGCTGCTGGCCGGAAGCGCCCAGGTCAGGAAGAAGTTCTCGCCGCGGCGAAGCTTCGTGCTGATGACGATCTGCACGTGGGCGAGCAGCCGATCATCGAAATCGAACTCTTCGTTGTGGTACCTCAGAATTCCCACGTGCGCCCCTCCTGCATCGCCACTGATTCAGCCAAGAGGGTGCCTCTGGCCGTCGGCGGTCGTTGCCTCACACTGACATGGCCCCCGTTCGGGGGGCAAGCGCGAGAGGGGGTCTTGACCCGACCTGGCGTAGTGCGGTAGGCGCTCGTATCACGTGTCGGAGAGCGTGGCAAGGGGTGGGGCTGACGGTTGCGCCTGTGGTTGTCTCATCCGGGCCCTGAACTGCGGGGTCAGCACCACAGAATCGACTGGGAGGTCGACATGGGCATCATCGGATGGATCATTCTCGGACTGGTTTCGGGCGCGATCGCCAAGGCGATCCTGCCCGGCAACCAGGGAGGCGGCTGGGTCATCACCCTCGTGCTCGGCGTCGTGGGCGCCCTGCTGGGCGGCTTCATCGGCAGCCAACTCTTCAATGTGGGTCTCGAAGGCTTCTTCGACATCACCACGTGGCTGCTCGCCATCGGCGGCGCGATCATCGTGCTGCTCATCTACGGCCTCGTGACGCGCGGGTCGCGCGCCACGCGCTAGAGACGACCTGAACGCCACGAAGGGCCGGACCCCGCGGGGACCGGCCCTTCGTCGTGCGTTCGGCGGCTACTCTTCGCCTGCGATGTGCTCGGGGTCGCTCGTGTCGATGAGGCCGATCGCCACGCCCGGGTGGATGAGCAGGTCGGCGGTCTTGAGCTGTCCGCGCCCGTGGTTGACCCGCAGCCAGCCCGCTTCGCCGGTCGCGAGGATCGCCTCAATCTCCACCTTCAGCTCGCTCGAGTTGCGCGGAACGATGTATTCCTCGCCGTCGTAGTGGATGGTGGTGCGCATCACGAATCCTCCTTGGCCGTGCTGGCGGGCGTCGTCGGTTCGGGCACCAGGTACAGCCCCGAGGGGGTGTTGGCGAGCAGCATGAGCTCGTCGATCCACTCGCGGTTGATCGCCGGCGGTCGGCTGCCGAAGAACTTGAATGAGATCGGGATGGTGGGGTGCATCCAGATGACGCTGCGCCCGTTGCCGATCGAGTGGTCGTCTTTCCAGCTGAAGTAGAAGGCCTCATTGCGGCGCAACTTGGCACCCATGACCATCTGCAGGTGCGCGAGCGTGCGGTCATCGAAGTCGGCCGACAAGGTCGAATCGTAGGTCAGTGTTCCCATCGTTCTGTGTCCCCCCACCCCTGCCTCGTCGTGCATCGGGTTGCGGGAAGTATGACAGGCGGCGCCGGATGACGGGGGTGAAGGCGCTCGATAGGCTCACCGCATGACCTGGCGCATGCCCGCGGAGACCGCTCCGCATGACCGCATCTGGATGGCCTTCCCCCGCGAGGGAGAGGTCATGGGAGACAGTTCGGCCGCCCGAGAGGCGACCTACGCCGCGTGGACGAGCGTGGCCCACGCCATCCTGCCGTTCGAGCCCGTGACGATGGTCGTCGACCCGAGTGAGCGCGAGCGCGCCCGGCGCATGCTGAGCGCCGAGATCGACATCGTCGAGGCGCCGCTGGACGACTTCTGGATGCGCGACATCGGCCCGACGTTCGTCATCGACGACGAGACCGGAGCGCTCGGCGGTATCGACTGGATCTTCAACGCCTGGGGCGACCAGGGCGGCAGCTTCGCGGGCGACGCGCTCATCGCCGAGTTCGTGCTCGAGCAGGCCGGCGTGACCCGGGTTCCCTCGTTGCTCGTCAATGAGGGTGGGGCCATCCACGTCGATGGCGAGGGCACGGTCATGGTCACCGAGACCGTGCAGCTCGACCCCGGTCGCAACCGCTACGCGACGAAGGAGCGCGTCGAGGCCGAGCTCGCCCGCACGCTCGGCACGACGCACACGATCTGGCTGCCGCGCGGCCTCACGCGCGACTACGAGCCGCTCGGCACACGCGGGCACGTCGACATGATCGCCACCTTCGCCGCGCCCGGCACGGTGCTCGTGCACGAGCAGCCGGACGCGAGCCACCCCGACCACGCGGTGATGCGCGAGGTGCGTGCGGTGCTCGAGCAGGCTCGGGATGCCGCGGGCCGCAGCCTGCAGATCATCGACCTGCCCGCCCCGGCCCAGCTGACCGACGACGAGGGCTTCGTCGACTGGAACTACGTCAACCACCTCACCGTCAACGGCGGCGTCATCGCGTGCGGCTATGACGACCCGGTCGCGGATGCTCGTGCCCGCGACCTGCTGGGCGCCGCGTACCCCGGCCGCGAGGTCGTGACGGTCGACGCCCGCGAGATTCTCGCCCGCGGCGGCGGGATCCACTGCATCACGCAGCAGCAGCCTGCTGCTCCGGCACGATGACCCGCATTCCGCTCGTCGAGACCTCGATCACGCAGCTTGCCACGGCGCTCGCTGCGGGCGAGGTGACGGCGGTGGAGCTCGTGCAGGGCTACCTCGACCGCATCGCGACCTACGACCGTGAGCCGTCGGCCGATGGCACGCGCCCCGCCCTCAACGCCGTGGTGGTCGACAACCCGGCGGCGCTCGACGAGGCGCGGGCGAGTGACGCGCGGCGAGCATCCGGAGCCGCACTCGGCCCGCTCGACGGAATCCCGTACCTCGCGAAAGACAGCTACATGGTGCGCGGCCTGACGGTCGCGAGCGGGTCGCCCGCCTTCGCCGACCTCGTCGCGCAACGCGACGCCTTCACGATCGAGCGGCTGCGCGAGGCTGGCGCTATCTGCCTCGGCCTGACGAACATGCCGCCCATGGCCAACGGCGGCATGCAGCGCGGGCTCTACGGCCGCGCCGAGAGCCCCTACAACCCGGCGTACCTGACGGCGCCGTTCGGCTCGGGCTCATCGAACGGCTCGGGCACGGGCCTCGCGGCGTCGTTCGCGGCCTTCGCGCTCGCCGAGGAGACCTGGTCGAGCGGCCGCGGCCCCGCGAGCAACAACGGCCTGTGCTGCTACACGCCCAGCCGCGGCGTCATCTCGGTGCGCGGCAACTGGCCGCTCGTGCCGACGATGGACGTCGTTGTTCCCTACACGCGCACGATGGCCGAGTTGCTGCTCGTGCTCGATGCGGTCGTGGCCGACGATGGCGAGACCCGCGGAGACTTCTGGCGGGTGCAGCCGTGGGTGAGCATCCCGCCGTCATCGTCCTTGCGACCGGAGTCGTACCCCGCGCTCGCCGACCCGGCCGCGCTGCAGGGCGTGCGCCTCGGCGTGCCGCGCATGTATGTGGGCGACATGACGGTTGACGACCCGATCGAGACGCGGCCCAGCGTGATCGCGCAGTGGCAAAAGGCGCGGGCCGATCTCGAAGCGGCGGGGGCGACCGTCGTCGAGGTCGACTTCCCGGTCGTCACGAATTACGAGAGCCGAGGGCGGGCGGATGACCGCTCGATGGTCGCGCGCGGCCTGGTTCCGCCGCACTTCGCCGACCACGAGCTCTACGAGCTGAGCATGTGGGGGTGGGACGAGTTCTTGCAGGCCAACGGCGACCCCGCACTGCACCGGCTCGCCGACGTGGATCCCGACCTGATCTTCCCGACGCCGCCCGGCTCGCTGCCCGGCCGCTACGACGACCACCTCAGCCGCTTCGCGCCCGAGGATGTTCCGCTCGAGGACTACGTGCACCGCGCTCGCGCGACGGGCGTGCCCGCGCTCGAGAGCATCCCCGACATCGCTGAGGGCGTGCGCGGGCTGGAGGAGACCCGTCGCCGCGACCTCGAGGCCTGGATGGACGAGCTCGGCCTCGACGCCGTCGTCTTTCCGGCGGTCGGCGACGTCGGCCCCGCCGACGCCGACGTGAACCCCGCGAGCGCCGAGCTCGCGTGGCGCAACGGCACCTGGGTCGCCAACGGCAACCTCGTGCCGCGGCACCTCGGCATCCCGTGCGTGCAAGTGCCCATGGGGCTCATGGCCGACATCGGCATGCCCATCGGGCTGACCTTCGCGGGCCGCGCGTACGACGACTCCCGGCTGCTTGCCTTCGCGGCGGCCTTCGAAGCCTCGGCCGACCGGCCCGGGTCCGCCCTCGGCGGCACGCGCGTGCCGCCGCCGCACACCCCGGAGCTGTGATGACCGAGAACACGCGCGACATCGACGAGGGGGTCGTCACCGACTTCTCGACGCGCATGAGCTACGGCTCGTACCTCGCGCTCGATGAGTTGCTGCAACTGCAGCGCCCGATCAGCGAGCCCGAGCACCACGACGAGCTGCTGTTCATCATCCAGCACCAGACGAGTGAGCTCTGGATGAAGCTGCTGCTGCACGAGGCCCGCTCGGCCCGCCAGTGCCTCATCGACGACGACCTCGGCGGCGCGCTCAAGCGCATCGCCCGCATCAAGCACATTCAAGAGGCGCTCATCCAGCAGTGGAGCGTGCTCGCGACGCTTACGCCCACCGAGTACGCCGAGTTCCGCGGCTTCCTCGCCAACTCCTCCGGCTTCCAGTCGCACCAGTACCGCGCGATCGAGTTCATCCTCGGCAACAAGCACGCCGGCATGCTGGCCGTCTTCGAGAGCGACCCGGCGGCGCATGCCGTGCTCGACGAGTTGCTGCACGAGCCGAGCCTGTACGACGAGTTCTTGCGCCACCTCTCGCGTCACGGCATCGCGATCCCCGCGAGCGTGCTCGAGCGCGACGTCACGAAGGCGCACGTCTTCACCCCCGAGCTCGTGCCGGTCTTCGTCGAGATCTACGAGGGCGCACACGACGCCGACGCGTCGAACTGGCGCGTCTACGAGGCCTGCGAAGAGCTCGTCGATCTGGAGGACAACTTCCAGCTCTGGCGCTTCCGCCACCTCCGCACCGTGCGCCGCACGATCGGCTTCAAGCGCGGCACCGGCGGATCGGCGGGCGTCGACTTCCTGCAGCGCGCGCTCGACCTCACGTTCTTCCCCGAGCTCTACGCGGTGCGCACCGAGATCGGCCAGTCGTGACCCCGAAGGCGATGGATGCTCCTCCCGCCGTCTTTCGCGTCACCGACGCCTGGCGCGGCGCGTGGATGGGCCCGAGCCTGTTCCGCCGTGGCGGGTCGACCCTGCACTACGTCGGGCCGTCGGACGCGGACGGCGCGGCCATCCCCCTGCCGGGCGTGCTGCTGCCCGGATTCACCGACCACCACGTGCACTTGCAGCTCATTGACATCGTCGATGTCTCGGCGGCCGATGCGATGGCGATGAGCGGCATCTCCCGGGTGATCGACCTCGGCGGCAACCCCGACTGGCTCGCCAACATGGCTCAGCCCGATCCGTACAACGCCATCGTCGAGTTTGCCGGTGCCTTCCTCACGGCACCGGGCGGCTACCCGAGCGACCGTGACTGGGCTCCCGCAGGTTCGGTGCGCGAGATCGCGACGGCCGACGACGCCGAGCTCGCGGTGGCCGAGCAGGTGGCGGCAGGAGCATCCCGCATCAAGATCGCGCTCAACGCCGACGCCGGGCCCGTCTGGGACGACGCTCTGCTCGCCGAGGTCATCGCCGAGGTCCGCGCGGCCGGGCTGCCGGTCGTCGCGCACGTCGAGGGCGCGGGCCAGGCGGCACGCGCGATCGAGGCGGGCGTCGACGTGCTCGCCCACGCGCCGTTCTCCGAGGTCGTGCCCGATCGGCTCATCGCGCAGGCGGTGGCGCAGGGGCAGCGCTGGGTGTCGACGCTCGCCATTCACGAGGCCGCGCTCGACCGGCCGGTCACTGCTGACGACCAGCTTCCGGTGACGGTCCGCGATCTCGCTACCGCGAACGTGCGCCGGTTCCGCGCCGCCGGGGGAGAGCTGCTCTACGGCAGCGACCTCGGCAACGGTCCGCAGCCGCTCGGCGTGAACCCGCACGAGCTCGCGGCGCTCGCCGAGGCGGGCCTCGACGAGACGGCGGTGCTGCGCGCGCTCGTCGGCGGTTTCGGCCGCGGCCGCTGGAAGAAGCGCGTGACGTGGATGCCCGCGCGCCCGTCTTCCATCACCGACCTCGCCGACGCGGTGTCGCTGAGCGTCGGCGACCTCGAGGCCGCTGGTGCCTGAGCCTCGTTAGGGCGCGTACCGGACGTCGCTCTCGCAGAAGACGGTCGCCGCCGCGTCAGTGGTCGTGCACGCCCCGTCGATGAGCGCCCGGTCGCCGAGCGACTCGGTGAGTGTGAGCTCGTAGGCGACCTGATCGTTGCCCTGGCAGTTCGCGGCGAGGGGCTCCCCGGGGCTTACCGTCACCGTGATGATGACCTGCTCATCGGTGACCTGAACGCTCGGCTCGTTCACGGTTCCCGTCACGCCGTCGTTGCAGCCGAGGCGCGAGACGAGCATCGTTACGGTCGTCGTACTGTCATCGATCGTCTGCTGCGGCGCGAGCTCCCACACAGCAGTCGCACTGCCACCCGGAACGACGGCGGAGCACGCGGAGAGCATGACCACCGACAGGCTGAAACACAGAGCGCAGAGCAATCCGCGCACGATGTCGTCAGCCCTGGATGACCGGGGCGCCCCAGCCGTCGTAGTCGCCGTGGTGGGCGGCGACGACGGCGAAGACCTCTTCGACCATGCGGTCGGCGGTCTCAACGTCGACCGTGGCGATCTTGGCGACGCGCAGCGTGCCGCGGAACAGCATGCGCCGGGTCACCGTGGCGGCGTAGCCGAGGGCCTCGAGCGCCGTGGCCGCCGAGCGCGCATCCTTGATGGCGGCGAAGTTGGCGAAGTGCTCCACCTCGCGCGGTTCATCGACGTTGTCGCGCATCTTGATGCGCTGACTGAACTGCTCGACGTTGCAGGTCAGGTGCGACTGCATATCTCCCACTCGCGCGATGCTAGACCCGTTTTCTATGGAACGCACATCGTGCGCGTGTCGCGCTACTGCTCGAGCAGCGGCGTCGTGCGGTAGGTGATGAGCTCCTTCAGCACGATCGATGTCGCCGTTCGGCGGATTCCGGGGCACCGCAGGATGCGCTGGCCCACCGCGTAGAGGTCGTCGGTGTCGCGCGCGACCACCTGGCACAGCAGGTCGTTCTGCCCCGAGGTGGCGACGCACTCGATGATCGTCGGAATCTCGCGCAGCGCGACCATCGCCTCGTCGAACCGGTCTTGATCGACCTCCGCCGTGACGATGGCCCGGATGCTGTACCCGAGCGCTTCGGGCGGCACCGTCACGCTCTGGGGTCGAAGAGTTCTGCCGTCGAAGAGCTGCGCGATGCGGCTCTGCACGGTGCCGCGCGCGAGCCGCAGCGACTCGGCGAGCCCACCGACGGTCGCCCGCGGGTCGGCGTCGAGGGCGAGCACGATGCGCCGCGTGGTGGCGTCGAGGATGGTGGCTGATCTGACCATGATGCGCGCCACTTTACGCCGAAGTGTGGTCGAAACGACCAGTTATCGACGCTGATCTTGTCGTGAGCATCCACCAGGGGCCACTGTTCTCGTCATGGTGACCAATGACGAGACCATCAGTGTCGGCCAGTACCTCGCCGCCCGCCTCGTGCAGTGCGGCGGATCGCACGCCTTCGGCATTCCCGGCGACTTCACGCTGAGCCTGCTCGACGAGCTGCTCAGCGTCAACGAGCACAGTGACGACGGGCTCACCTGGGTCGGCTCGAGCAACGAGCTCAACGCCGCCTACGCCGCCGACGGCTTCGCGCGCGTGGGCCGCACGATCGCGAGCGTCGTCACGACCTACGGGGTCGGCGAGCTGAGCGCCATCAACGGCATCGCGGGCGCCTTCGCCGAAGACGTGCCCGTCATCTCGATCGTCGGCATGCCCGCCACGGGTGCGCTCGGCAGCGGTGCGCTGCTGCACCACAGCCTGCTCGACGGCGACCACGAGCACTTCGTGCGCGCCTTCCGCGAGGTCACCGCGGCGCAGACCGTGCTCACCACCGAGACGGCGGCGGCCGAGATCGACCGCGTGCTGACCGTCGCGCTCACCTCGAGCAAGCCCGTGTACCTCGGGGTGCCCACCGACGTCGCGGTCGCGCGGGTGAGCGCCGCCGGGTTGGCCGAGCCGATCCGGGCCCGCGGCAGCGAGCCGGGGGCCCTCGCCGCCTTCGAGCGCGCGCTGGCGCAGCGGTTCGCCGGGGAGAGTGCAGTGACGGTGCTCGCCGGGCCGCGCATCCACCGCCGCGGCGTTGAGGGCCGTGTGGCCGCGCTCGCCGACCTGCCCGGGGTGCGCATCGCCAGCCAGGTGGGCTCGAAAGCCGTGATCGACGAAGACCACCCGGCGAGCCTCGGCACCTACATGGGCGCCATCACGCAGACCGAGCGCGCGCGCCGCGCCGTCGACGAGGCCGACCTGCTCGTCATGGTCGGCACGGTCGTGAGCGACTTCACGACGGGCTTCTTCACGCAGGCCTTCGACCCGACCGCGGCCGTCGAGCTCGCCCTCGACCACGCGCGCATCGGCTACGCCGTCTACCCCGAGGTGCGGCTCGACGACGCGCTCGAGGTGCTCGCGCGCGTGACCGCTGCGGCCGGCTTCGCGGCGGCCGAGGTCATCGAGGTGCCCGACCTTGCCGCACCCGCGGCGGCCGACGACGCAGCGTCGCTCGACCATGCGATCTTCTGGCACGAGCTGCAGGGCTGGCTGCCGCGCGAGACGACGGTCGTTGCAGAGGCCGGCACCTCGTTCTACGGCGCCCTCGACCTGCGGCTGCCCGAGCGCAGCGACCTGCTCGGCCAGCCCGTGTGGTCGTCGATCGGCTACACGATCCCCGCCATGCTCGGCGCGGGCCTCGCCCGCCGCGACCGTCGGCCCGTGCTCATCATCGGCGACGGCGCCGCGCAGCTGACGGTGCAAGAGCTCGGGCAGGTGTTCCACCACGGGCTCGCGCCGGTCATCCTGCTCATCGACAACGCCGGGTATACGGTCGAGCGCATGATCCAGAGCCCCGAGGCCGTGTATCAAGACATCGTGCCGTGGAACTGGCGGCTCATCCCCGCCGCGCTCGGCGGCTCGCGCGTGCGCGTTCTCGAGGCGACGACGGCCGGCGAGCTGCGGTCGGCGCTGGAGACGGCGGGCTCTGCCCGCGGCGAGGCCGTCTTCGTGCGCGTGCAGCTGCCGCGCGACGACGCCCCGCGCCTGCTCGTCGAGCTCACGCAGCGCCTCGCCACCCGACCCGCCGAGAGCGTCAAGGAGCTCGCATGACCACCGCCGCCCCGCTTCCCGACTTCACGCACGAGCGCGTCACGACCGTCATGGGCGCGCGCTCGGGCCTGCACCTCACCGTCGCCCTGCACTCGAGCGCGATCGGCCCCGCCCTCGGCGGCTGCCGTCTCTGGACCTACGAGCACTGGCTCGACGGCGTCGCCGACGCGATGCGGCTCGGCCAGGCCATGACGATGAAGAACGCCCTCGCCGACATCGGCGCGGGCGGCGGCAAGGCCGTCATCGCGCTGGCCCCCGGTGACGTTCTCGATGCGGCGCGGCGACGGGATGCCCTGCTCGACCTCGGCGACCTCGTCGAGTCGTTCGGCGGCGCGTACATCACGACCGAAGACGTGGGCGTGACCGAGCACGACATGCTCATCGTGCGCGAGCGGACCCAGCACGTCGTCGGCCTGCCCGCCGCCGACGGCGGCGCCGGGGAACCGGCCGCCGGTACGGCGCTCGGCGTGTTCGCCTCGATCGAGCAGGTGCTGCTCGCGGTGTTCGGCTCGGCCTCGGTAGAAGGCCGGTCGTTCGTGATCTCGGGGCTCGGGCAGGTGGGCTCGCGCCTCGCGCGGCGCCTCGCCGAGGCGGGAGCCGTGCTCACCGTCACCGACATCAACCCGAGCGCCCTCGCGATCGCCGACCAGCTCGGCGCCACCTGGATCGACGCGGCCGACGCGGTGTCGACGCCCGCCGACGTGTTCGTGCCGTCGGGCCTCGGCGGAATCCTGACCGGGCCCGTGATCGAGCAGCTGCCCGTGCGCGCCGTCTGCGGGCCGGCCAACAACCCGTTGGCCGAGCGCAGTGGGGCCGACGCGCTCGCGGCGCGGGGCATCCTGTACGCCCCCGACTACGTCGTCAACGCCGGGGGAGTGATCCACCTCGCTCTCACCGAGCGCGGCGAGACTCCCGAGACCGTCGACGCGCGGCTGCGCGGCATCGGCGGCACCCTCGCTGAGGTGCTCGCGACGGCCGAGGCAGAGGGCATTACACCGCTGGACGCCGCCGACCGCATTGCCCTCGCCCGAGTCGCCGCCGCCCGCTGAGCTCCGCCGGGGTGTTGGATGAGCGCATGAGCGAGATCGACGACTACATCGCGGCAGCGCCCGAGGCCGCGCGCGAGCGCCTGCTCGCCGTGCGCGAGACGCTGCGGCGCTGCGTGCCGGGCGGCACCGAGGCGTTCCGGTACGGGATGCCCGCCGTCATGATCGACGCGCGCCACGGCCTGCACTATGCGAACTGGACGAAGCACCTCGCGCTGTACCCGATCTACCGGGGTGACGAGGCCTTCGAGGCAGTGGTCGGGTCGTATCGCGCGAAGACCGACTCGGTGCACTTCCCGCACGCACAGCCCCTGCCGCTCGACGTGATCGAGACCATCGCCCGCGCGCTCGACGCGCGCCGCACCCCCGGGTCGTGACCGCGACCCTGTGAAGTCAACCCCTGACGGGCGATCGAGCAGCAGCCATAGCGTGGCTGACCACCGACCGAACAGGGGAGACCACCATGGCCACCGTGAATTCCAGCATCGACATCGACGCACCCATCTCGACCGTCTACAACCAGTGGACCCAGTTCGAAAGCTTCCCCCAGTTCATGTCGGGGGTCGACTCGATCGTGCAGAAGAGCGACACCCTCACCGACTGGACCGTCTCGATCGCCGGCGTTACGCGCGAGTTCGAGGCGACGATCGTCGAGCAGCACCCCGACGAGCGCATCGCCTGGAACTCCACCGTCGGCGAGGAGCACTCCGGCGTCGTCACGTTCCACCGCCTCGCGGCCGACACGACCCGCATCACCCTCCAGCTCACCTGGACCCCGCAGGGCATCGTCGAGAAGATCGGAGCCCTGCTGCAGGTCGACGACATCCAGATCGACCGCGACCTGAAGAAGTTCAAGCACCTCGTCGAAACGAACGGCTTCGAGACCGGCGCCTGGCGCGGCGACGTCGACCGCGCGCCCGACTCGACCGGCCGCTGACTGCCACCATCGCCTCGCTCGCGCCGAATAGGGTGACGAGCGAGGGGGTGGGGCGATGAGTCGGAACGATCGGCATCGCGCGCGCATCCTCGACGGCGCCGACTCGCGCGCCGCGACCGACGAGCTGCTCGGCGGGCTTCGCCGCGGCGGGTTCGGGGGCCGCGCTCTCGGGGCGTTCATCGCCGACGCGACGCTGCGCAGCATCCGCGAGGCCCGCAAGCGGCCTATCGCCCTCGCCGAGGCGACCGCCGTGCACGCGGGCATGGCCGCGCTCGCGCACCCGCACGGCCGTGTCTGGGTCGCCACGAGCTGGCTCATGACCGTCACGCATCTCGGGATGCTCGAAGAGCGCCGCACGATGGGCCTGCCCAATCTGCTCACGGTCGCCCGAGCCAATCTGCCGGCCGCCGCGGCGCGACTCGGGTCCGCCGTTCCGGTTCTGGCGCTGGCCACGGATTTCGTCGACGGCAAGCTCGCCCGCCGCACCGGCACGGTCACCCGCTTCGGCACGCAGGGCGACTACCTCGCCGACGCCGCGCTGTGGACCTGGTTCACCGTGACGCACGAGAAGAGCCGGGGCTGGCAGCTCGCGACCTTCGCGGCGTGGGCGATCCCGGTCGCGGGGCTGACGGTGGCCAGCTTCGCGAAAGGCGGCATGGTCGACGTACCGCGCTCGCGCTGGTTGCGCCCGGCCGCCGCCGTCGAGGTGCTCATCGGGGCGCGCGTGCTCGCGCGGTTGCTCGCCCGCGGTCGCCGCTAGAGCGAGGCGAGCACGAGCGCGGCCGAGGCCACGACGAGCCCCAGCACCTGCCACTTCGTCATGAGCTCGCGCAAGAACACGCGGCCGATGATGGCCGTGAAGACGGGGGCGGCCGGGGCGAGAATCGCGAGCAGCACGAGGTCGCCGGTCTGCAGCGCGAGCACGAGGAACAGGTTGCCGAGAATGTCGGCGGCTCCCGTGGCCATCGGGACGAGCACGTACCGGGTGCGGACGTGCGCGCCGACGGTGCGGGCGCCCTCGCGGTAGAGCATCCACCCCAGTAGCACCATGGCGATCGTCGTGACCCCGAAGCGCGCGCCGACGATCGGCCACAGGCCGTCGGCTGCGGGGGCGGAGTTGATCGTGACGATGAAGCCCGTGAACAGCGTCGCGGCGACCGCGGCGAGCAGCGGCCCGCGCAGGCTCGGCCGCACCCCGTCGACCGGCGGGCGGTAGGTGACGAGCAGGATGGCGACGAGCCCGAGGGCGAGCCCCGCCCCGCGCAGCGGCGTGATCGTGTCGCCCGTGACGACGCCCACCAGCACGAGCAGCGCCGTGCCGACGACGGCGAGCACCGCGCCCGCGATGCCGACGGGCCCGATCGCGAAGGCGCGATAGGCGACGGGCAGGCCGCTTCCTCCGAAGAGTCCGGCGAGGAACCCGATCCAGAATCCGGGCCAGCTCGGCGTGCCAGGCATGACGAGGGCGAGCAGAAGCGCGATGACGATCGTCGTCGGACCAGCGATCGCGACGACGATCGCGATGGGGAAGCGGCGTGCCGCGACCCCGCCCATGACGTTGCTCACCGAGATGAACAGCGCGTTGATGAGGATGAAGACGACCGCCATGGAGTGACCTTCGCGCAGAGGAGGATGGCCGCCGAACGAGCTCGGGAGTCGCCGTCGCCAGCCTACCGAGGGCGGCGCCGGCCGCCCCGCCCTGTACGGTTGCGCACGTGAGCACCCTCGACGCGGCCTTCGACATCCTGCAGTGCCCGAGCTGCGGCGAGCCGCTGAGCGCGGCCGACGGCGGCGCCTCGTGCGCCAACCGTCACCACTTCGACCGGGCCCGCCAGGGCTACCTGAGCCTGCGCGCCGCCCACAAGGGCAAGGGTGCTCCGGCGACGGGCGATACCCCCGAGATGCTCGAGGCGCGTGAGCGCTTCCAGGCTGACGGCTTTCACGATGAGATCGCGGCGGCCGTCGTCGCCGCCGTTCCGACCGACGCGCGCGGCTGGCTCGCCGACCTCGGTGGCGGCACCGGCTGGTACGCAGCCTCGGTTCTGGATGCCCGCCCTGAGCTGCACGGCGTCGTCCTCGACGCCTCGGCCCCGGCGGTGCGCATCGCGGCCCGCGCGCACGAGCGGTTGGCCGGGGTGAGCGCCGATGTGTGGACGGGCGTGCCCCTGCGCGACGGGAGCGTCGACGTGCTGCTGCGCATCTTCGCGCCCGGCGCCGCGGGCGAGGTGCGGCGCATCCTCGCGCCGGGCGGCACCGCGGTGTTCGCCGTGCCGCACGCCGACCACATGCGCGAGCTGGGCCACGGCCTCAAGCTCTTGAAGGTGCCGGCCGGGAAGGCGGAAGAGGTCGCGGTGAGCATCCCCGATGCGACCCTCGTGAGCTCGGTCGAGGTGCGCCAGCGCGTGCAGCTGAGTGTCGAGCAGGCTCTTGACGCCGTGTTCATGGGGCCCAACGCCTTCCACCAGGACCGGGCGAAGGTCGAGAAGGTGCTGCTCGAGTGGCAGGCGCCCATCAGCGTGACGATCGCCGTGACGGTGGTGGCGCTGCGCCTCGAAGCCTGAGCTCTGTGGAGCACCGGCACGGGGGATAGCCCCCGCACGGTTCGGGGGTGGCTCGGATGCCGCCGCACGCGGCCGATCGCGAGGCTGGAGTCACCCCGGCGCGCTGTGCGCCGTGGCAGTCTGACCTCAGGAGAATCCCATGACCACCGCCCCCGCAGCCCCGGCACCCGCCGCGGCGCCCGCCGTCGCCGACAGCTGGAGCTACGGCGCCCTGTGGCGCCGCGTGCCGCGCGCTCTTGGCTACCTGTTGCCGACCTTCGTGATCGCCATCACCGTCTCCGTGGCGCTCAGCTCGTTCGTCTCGACGGCCGTGAGCCTGCTCATCGTCATCGTCGGCATCTACCTGCTCGCCCTCACCCTGCTGCTCGCGCGCTACACCGGAACCTTCGAGGTCATCCGTCTGCGCTGGTCGGGCGAGACGCCGATCACCGAACCGGCGTGGCCCAACGACCCGAGCATCGTGTGGTGGAAGCGCTGGCTGCGACCGCTCGCGAACGGTCGCTACTGGCTGAGCCTGCTGCACGGCGCCATCGTCGCGCCGATCATCGCGACGCTGAGCTTCATCGTCGTCACCGTGTGGCTGTCGCTCATCGCGGCGAGCATCGCCGTCCCCATCCGCGTCGCCTTCTTCGATCTCGACCGCTGGGTCATCGAGGGTCGCGACGGCGGCAGCTGGGTCATTCCGAACGAGTGGGTCGAGAACTTCGCGCCCGTTGCCGTGATCGTGGCGATCGTGCTCGGCGTCATCGCCCTCGTCACCCTGCCCTACGTGCTGCGCGGCCTCACCTGGCTGCACGCGGCGATCGCCCGCCCCTTCCTCGGACGCTTCACCAACGAGCAGCTCGAGCAGCAGGTCTCGAGCCTGTTCACCTCGCGTCAGGCGGCCGTCGCGGCCGAGGGCTCGGCCCTGCGCCGCATCGAGCGCGACATCCACGACGGACCGCAGCAGCGCCTCATCCGCCTGCAGATGGATCTCGCCGCCGCCGAGCGCCGCCTCGCCGAGAACCCCGATGAGGCCGCCGGTCTGATTCAGGATGCCCGGCGCCAGGCGCAGGACGCGCTCGACGAACTGCGCAACCTGTCGCGCGGTTTCGCGCCGCCGCTGCTGCTCGACCGCGGTCTCTTCGCCGCGCTCGAGTCGCTCGCGACGCGGTCGAGCATCCCCGTCACGCTCGAAACCGAGCTCGGCGCGACCGCGAACCTGCCCGACGAGGTGGCGCGCAACGCCTACTTCGTGGCGAGCGAGCTCATCGCGAACGCCGCCAAGCACTCGCAGGCGAGCGCCATCACGTTGAGCGTCACGACGGTCGACGGCGCGCTCGTCGTCGCCGTGACCGACGACGGCGTCGGCGGCGCGGTCGAGTCGGTCGGCCACGGCCTCGCGGGGCTGCGCGACCGCGCGGCGGGCATGGGCGGAACGTTCGAGATCTCGAGCCCCGACGGCGGCCCGACCTCCGTGCGGGTGGCGCTGCCGCTCGCGGGCGTGGGCTCCGCATCCCTCGCCCCGGCCGACGGCAGCGAGCCGAGTGCCTAATCTGGAGGGCATGTCAGCCCTTCGCGTCGCGGTCGCCGATGATTCGGTGCTGCTGCGCGAAGGGCTGGTTCGCGTGCTGCGCGACGCCGGGGTCGAGGTGGTCGGGGCGTTCGGCGACGCGGAGGCACTGCTCGCGGCGGTGCCGTCGCTCGAGGTGAACGCCGTCGTGCTCGATGTGCGCATGCCGCCGACGTTCCGCGACGAGGGCGTGCGCGCGGCGATCGAGCTGCGGCGGCGGCACCCCTCGATCGCGATCCTGCTGCTGTCGCAGTACGTCGAGGTGGCCTACGCGCAAGAGCTGCTCGCGGCCGGCACCGGCGGCGTGGGCTACCTGCTGAAAGACCGCGTCGTCTCGCTCGACGAGGTTCGGGATGCGCTCGACCGGGTCGCCGCGGGGGGCACGGTGCTCGACCCCGAGGTCATCACGCAGCTCATGGCGCGTCGCGTCGACCCGCTGCAGTCGCTCACGGCGCGCGAGCGCGACGTGCTCGAGCTCATGGCGCAGGGCCGTACCAACGGGGCGATCGCCGGGGCCCTGTTCATCGGTGTGGGTGCCGTCGAGAAGCACATCTCAGCGATCTTCGCCAAGCTCGGCCTCGACGCCGCCGACGGCGACCACCGCCGCGTGCTCGCCGTGTTGGCCTGGCTGCAGGCTCAGTAGCGCTCAGTAGCGGGCGAGCACCTCGGCGTCACGCGCATGCGTGAGGGCGCGGCGTACGGCATCGAGCGCGCCGACCGGGTCGGTGTCGAGCATGCTGCGGGATGCTCGCAGCTCGTCGACCGCATCCTCCAGTCGTGCCCGCGCGCCCGCCGAGCCGCCCGAGCCGACGGCGTCGCGCGCGACGAGCACCTGCGCCTCGGCCTGCACGCGGGCCGCGTGATACGCCTCGCGCGCGTGCGCGAGGCGCTGCGCCTGCGTGCGCGACGAGGCGAGCGACACCTCGACGGCGTCCATCGCGGCGCGCAGTTGCCCCAGCCGCTCGATGGGGTCGTCGGCTCCCGCCGGGTCGGCGTCCGCCGCGCGGTCGAGCTGCGCCACGGCCTCGGTGATCGCGACACCCGTGTCGCCGTCGGGTGCGGCGCCGGCGGCCTCGAGCGCTTCGGTGCGCGCCACGCGTGCGTCGTCGCGCAGTCGGCGCAGTGCGTCGCCTGCATCATCGAGCCGCGCGGCCCCGGCCGGCACCTGCTCGAGCGCCTCCTCGGCCGAGAACAGCAGCCGCTCGGCCTCGCTGATGGTCGCCATGACGCTGCTCGCGGGGGCCGTGCTGCCCGGGGCAGCATCCGCCGCCAGGCCCTCGGCACGATCGAGCTCGCGGGTGGCGCGCTCGGGCGCGTCGGCGGCGGCGCCGAGCGCGGTGCGGGCGTGCTGGGCGAGGAGGGCATCCCGTTGCCGCGTCGCCTCGGTCAGTCGGGCGCGCGCCTCCGCGATGCGTGAGCGCAGCCGGTCGAGGCGGTCGGGCGCGGTCGATTCGAGCGAGCGGCGGTCGCGGAAGGCCGCCGCCTGCTCGCCGAGGCCGCGCTCGATGCGGTCGGCGAGCATGACGATGCGGTCGGCGCGCTCGCGGTTCGCGAGCCCCGCCTCGGGCTCGGCGTCGATGAGCCGGTGCAGCCGGAAGATCTCGTCGCGGTCGGCGCGGGCCCGACGCACGGCACCGCGGTAATCCTGCGCGGCGCGCTCGCCGAACTGGGCGATCGCGAACTCGACGTCGGCCTCGCCCTCGCCGATGCGGTCGTCGGCGCGCACGAGGGCCGAGCCGGCGCGGCGGCGGATGTCGTCGGGGGCCTTCACGAGCCGGCCCGAGCGGCCGCGGCGCCGCGCGACGACCACGATGCCGCCGACCAGCACGGCCGCGACGACGACGAGCACGGTCGTGCCCGCGGCGACAATCGCCGACACGAGACCGCCCACGAGCTCCACGTGCCGATTCTAGAGAGCCGCGCACTGCTGCTGGTTCAGGAAGATCGACGCCACCGCGCGCGACACGCGGCGCACCACGCCCCGAACCGGTCCTGCCCGCCGCGCTTCCTGAACGGCGAACGACGAGCGGCACGAGTCGTGACCGTCCGCCGTCGTGTAGCGCTCGAAACCGCGGCAGACCGGGCCAAATCCCCAGAACTCCGGCCCGCCAGACATACAGTGGCCGCGTGTGGCGCGCCGACCGATACGACGATCATGAGATCGACGCCGGCGAGGCGAGCGGTGAGAACCCGCTCGATGCCTCGTCGGTGCGGTTCGACGACCCCCGGGTCGTGCCGATGAACGTCGCCGCCCCCATCTGGGACCGCTGGCGGGTCGAACTCGCGCGCGTCGGCGGGGCGAGCACGCTGCTGCATTTCACCGACGACCCGCGCGGTCGCATCGAGCTCGGCACGAGCCACCCGGGCGGGCTCGCACGCTTCATCGCGGGCAGCCCGACCCTGCTCAGCAACCTCGTGCGCGACGACGTCGCCCTGCGGCAGGCGCGCGTCGCGGCCGAGCGCATCGCCGACCTCGGGGTCGAGCTCGCGAGCGTGCGCGGCATCGACGCGGTGGCCCTCGGCATCGGTCTCGTGGCCTGGCAGCACGACGGCGTCGATCACTGCGCCCCGCTGCTGCTGCGCCCCTTGCGCCTGCGGCGTCGGGGTCGGGATGTGGAGCTCACGCTCACCGGACGCGTCGGCGTCAACCCGGCCCTCGTGCGGGCGCTCGCCGCCCAGTTCTCGCTGCACCTCGACGAAGACGCCTTCGTCGCCCTCGCTCACGACGGCGAGGCCTTCAAGCCCAACCCGCCGCTCGATCGCCTGCGCGGACTCACCGCGCACCTCGAGGGCTTCACGATCAGCCCACGCCTGGTCGTCAGCACGTTCGCCGAGGTCGGCCCCGCGATGGTGGCCGACGCCCACGACCTCGCGCACCCCGTGCTCGACGCGCTCGCGGGCAATACGAGTGCGCGCTGGGCGGTGCAGGAGGGCCAGTCGCCGGTGGAGGCGATGCCCGCCGATCAGCGCCCGCCCGAGACCGACCTGCTGCTGCTCGACGCCGATGCCGAGCAAGAGCAGGTGATCGCGAGCATCGCGGCCGGCAACTCGATCGTGGTCAAGACCCTGCCCGGCACGGGCGGCACGCAGACCGTGGTCAACGCGCTCGGCGCGCTCGTCGCGCAGAACAAGCGCGTGCTCGTCGTGAGCCCGCGGCGCGCGACGCTGCGCACGATCGCGCAGCGCTTCGCCGACATCGGGCTGCCCGCCACGGCCGTCGCCGCGGCGACGCTGCGACGCGACCTCATCCGCGCGATCGGCCGCAATGAGAAGACGCAGCGCCCGCGCGTCGCCGACGTCAACGACGCCCTCGTGCGCCTGCGCACGGTGCTCGTCGACTACCGCGAGGCGCTCGGGCGCCCCGACGCCGAACTCGGCATCAGCGTGCTCGACTGCATCGCCGAGCTCAGCCGCCTGCAGCTGCTGCCGACGCCGCCGACGACGCGCGCGCGCCTCAGCCGTGCGGCCGTCGAGCTGCTCGCCGCCGACCGCAGCGAGGCCGCGGCCGCGATGGTGCACGCCGCGGAGCTCGGCCAGTTCAGCTACGGCCCCGGCGATTCGCCCTGGTACGGCGCGCGCTTCACGACGGGCGACGACGCCGCGCACGCGCAGGAGCGCGCCCGCCGCCTGCACCACGATCTCGTCCCGCGTCTCGTCGAGCGCGGTCGTGCCCTCATCGGCGCGACCCCGATGCGCCCCTTCGAGACGATCGCCGAACTCGGCGTCTACCTGCGCCTGCTCTCTGACCTGCGCGACACGCTCGACAAGTTCCAGCCAGCCGTGTTCGACCGCTCGCTCAGCGAGCTCATCGCCGCCACGGCCCCGCGTCGCGAGGCGAGCACGATGCCCGCGGCCACCCGTCGACGACTGAAGGGCCTCGCCAAGGAGTACCTGCGGCCGGGCGTCGCCGTCAGCGACCTGCACGAGGCGCTCGTGCGCATCCAGCAGCAGCGCGTGCTGTGGCAGCGCTTCGTGCCCACGGGGCTCACGCCGACCGTGCCCGTCGGCATCGCCGATGTGGCCGTCGCCTACCAGCAGGTGGAGCAGGATCTCGAGGCGCTGGATGCTCCGCTCGGCCACCACAGCCGTGACCAGCAGCTCGCCCACCGCCCGCTGGCCGAGCTGCACGCCCTGCTCGAGGGTCTCGCCGCCGAGAGCGACGTGCTCGCCAACCTGCAGGAGCGCACCGCCCTGCTCGAGCGGCTCGAGCGCTGGGATGTCGGGCCGCTGCTGAGCGACCTCGCCGCGCGGCACGTGCCGCAGTCGCAGGTCGCGGCCGAGCTCGAGCTCGCCTGGTGGCGCTCGGCGCTCGACAGCCTGCTGCAGCACGATCGTGCTCTGCTCGGCGCCGAGCCGAGCGTGCTCGACCGCCTCGAGGCCGACTTCCGGCTCGTCGACGAGGCGCACGCGGCGGGCAGCGCGCAGCTGCTCGCGTGGCAGCTCGCCGAGAACTGGTCCATCGGCATCACCGACTGGCCCGACGAGGCCGCGGCGCTCAAGGCCCTGCTCAAGAGCGGCTCGATCACCTCGATGCAGTTGCAGCGCGAGGCCCCGCACTTGAGCCGCCCGATCGCGCCCGTGTGGCTCGCCTCGCCCTACGACGTGCACGAGATCAGCGACGAGATTCCTTTCGACACCGTGCTGCTGCTCGACGCGGGCGCCGTCACGGTCGCCGAGGTCGCCGGCTCGGTGCGCCGTGCCCGCCAGGTCGTCGCCGTGGGCGATCCGGTGACTCAGGCTCCCGCGCCGTTCGCGATCGCGGTCGGCGACCCCGTCGATGACGGCGATGTGGATGCCCGGCACGCCGCATCCGCCCTCTTCCAGTTGAGCGAGCTGTTGCCCGCGCTCTCCCTCACGCGCTCGTACCGCGCCGGCGGTGAAGACCTCGCCGAGCTCGTGAACCGGAGGTTCTACGCCGGCCGCATCGAGTCGCTGCCGTGGGCCGGGTCGTTCCTCGGGCATCCCTCGATCGCGGTCGACTACCTCGACGACGGTCACGGCATGCCCGACGACGACACGGGCGCGATCGAGAGCGTCGACGTCGAAGTACGCCGCACCGTCGACCTCGTGATCGAGCACGCCACCGCGCGGCCGAACGAGTCGCTCATGGTCGTCACGGCGAGCGCCAAGCACGCCGCGCGCGTGCACACCGCGGTGCTCGAGGCGCTCACGCACCGGCCCGATCTGCACGACGTGCTGCTCGGCGACCGCCCCGAGCCCTTCGCGGTGCTCACGATCGAGCAGTCGGTGGCGCAGTCGCGCGACCGCGTCATCTTCTCGATCGGCTTCGGCCGCACCCCGCACGGCCGCGTGCTGAGCGAGTTCGGCTCGCTCGGGCGCGCGGGCGGCGACCGTCTGCTCGCCGTCGCGATGACGCGGGCGCGGCGCTACGTGCGCATCGTCAGCTGCATCCGCCCGAGCGATCTCGACGACGACCGGCTCTCGCACGGCGCCCGCGCGCTCGCCGACCTCTTCGCCGACATCGAGGCGCGCCGCACCGCGGTCGAGCTGCCCGACGACAGCGACCCCATGCTCATCGACCTGGCTCGTCGCCTCGAGGCCCGCGGCATGACCGTGGCGCTCGGGCACCGCGGCAAGCTGCCGCTCGTGGCGAGCCGCGGCGGCTACTGCGTCGCGATCGAGACGGATGCGGCGCTCAGGCACCTCAGCCTGCGCGAGTCGCTGCGCCTGCGGCCCGACCTGCTGCGCCGCCTCGGCTGGCACTATGCGCGCGTGCACGTGTTCGAGCTGTTCAGCGACCCCGAAGCGGTGGCCGACCGCGTTGTCGCCCTCGCGGGCGGTGCGCCCTCAGCGCCCGCCGGCACGGGTCCGGTGCTGGGCCGCGGCTCCGATCACCCCACCGACGAGCTCGCCATCACCCGCTGACCCCGCCGCGCGCTCGCGTACCCTGGAGGGCATGAACGAGGTGGATGCGGGGCGCGCCCCGAGCGGCCGCGCCCGCGGTGCGCGCCGGGCCACGACGCCCCCACCGCCCGGGTCGGATCCCGCTCCGAGCCCCGAACCCGCACGGCATCGGCTCGACGAGAACGACGAGCGCCTCACGGCCGAGAAGCCGCCGCACTACTGACGTCGCCGCCCTTCTGAGGTCGCGACCCGCGGGCGGCGACGCTGCGCGGCTCTACGCCGCGGGCGGCGCCGCGTCGCGCTTCGCGAGCAGGTCGCGAATCTCGGCGAGCAGCTCGAGCTCGGTCGGCGGCGCCGCTTCGTCGGCGGGCTGACCGGCCAGGCGGCGCTGCTCGGCACGGCGCCGCAGGTGGTTCACGGGCGCGACGAGCGCGAAGTAGACGACCGCGGCGACGATGAGGAAGTTGAGAACCGCGCCGATGACGGCGCCGAAGTAGAGCACGGCCTCGTCGCCCGAGACCGTCGGGATGACGACCGGCAGGGCCTTCTCGAGCGTGGCGGCGTTGAAGAGCGCCCCGATCGCGGGGTTGATGACGGCCGTGACGATGGCATTCACGACTCCGGTGAAGGCCGCCCCGATGACGACGGCGACGGCGAGGTCGATGACGTTGCCGCGCAGGATGAATTCACGAAAACCTTTGAGCATGCCCCGATGCTAGCGACCGAACGCGTCTAGCTGGCAGCGGGAGTGGCCGCGGGGGCCGGGGTGCTCGCCGGTGCGGCAGACCCCGACGACGACCCCGAGTCGGTCGAGCTCGTCGTGGAGCGGCTGTCGGTGCGGTAGAAGCCCGAGCCGTTGAAGGTCACGCCGACGGCCGAGAACACCTTGCGCAGCCGACCCTGGCAGGTCGGGCACTCGGTGAGCGAGTCGTCGGTGAAGGCCTGCTGAATGTCGAACGCGGTCGAGCACTCCGTGCAGCGGTACGAGTACGTGGGCATGAAAGACCTCCACCCTCCAGAATACGGCGGGCCGAGCATCCCCCCGAACCGCGGTCAGGCGGTGAAGCGCGTGATGCCGCTCGGGGTCACCGCGCCGTCGACTCCCTGGTCGTGGCGTTCGCGCGGCAGCTCGTCGACGAGCTCGCCGTCGAACACGATCGCGAACACGGGTGGGCGGCGGTCCATCGAGCCGAGCGTCTTGTCGAAGTAGCCGCGCCCCCAGCCCATGCGCATGCCCGATCGGTCGACCGCGGCGGCGGGAACGAGGATGAGCCCGACGTCGTTGACGGCGATCGGCCCGAGCAGCTCGGTCGTCGGCACGGGCATGCCGATCACGTCGAGCCCCTCGTCGGCGGCGTCGTACGGCGCCCAGTCGAGCAGCCCGTCGTCGCGCGAGACGGGCAGCAGCACGCGGATGCCCTGCGCGCACGCCCAGGCGAGGAACGGGCGCGTCTCGGGCTCGTCGGGCGTCGCGAGGTAGCAGGCGAGCGAGCGCGGCCCGAGCGTCGACGTGAGGGCGATGAGCTGGGTCGTGAGCGCCTCGGTCGCCGCCTCGCGCTCGTGCTGCGGCCGGATGCGCCGCCGACCGCGCAGTTCGGCGCGCAGGGCGCGCTTGGTCGCGATCGCGTCGCCGTCGGGCTCGGAGGGCATACCGCCATGCTACGGCTGTGGCAAGCCCGGGGCTCGAAACGGCCTCCCCGATACGCTGAGCCCATGACCCCGCGCATCAGCAAGGCCGTGATCCCCGCTGCGGGACTCGGCACCCGGTTCTTGCCCGCCACGAAGGCGATGCCGAAAGAGATGCTGCCGGTGGTCGACAAGCCCGCCATCCAGTACGTCGTCGAAGAGGCGGTCGGCGCGGGCCTCACCGACGTGCTCATGATCACGGGGCGCAACAAGAATGCGCTCGAGAACCACTTCGACCGCGTCGGCGAGCTCGAGGCGACGCTCGAGGCTAAGGGCGACACCGAGAAGCTCGCCAAGGTCGAGTACTCCACGGGCCTCGCCGACATGCACTACGTGCGGCAGGGCGATCCGCTCGGCCTCGGCCACGCCGTGCTGCGCGCCCACATGCATGTGGGGCGTCAGGCTTTCGCGGTGCTGCTCGGCGACGACATCATCGACCCGCGCGATCCGCTGCTCGAGCGCATGATCGACGTGCACGAGTCGCACAACACGAGCGTCATCGCCCTGCTCGAGGTCGATCCCGCGCAAGCGCACCTCTACGGCGTCGCCACGATCGAGCCGACCGACGACCCCGACGTTGTGAAGATCGTCGACCTGGTCGAGAAGCCCGCGCCGGGCACGGCGCCCTCGAACTACGCCGTGATCGGCCGGTACGTGCTGCGGCCCGAGATCTTCGACATCCTCGAGCACACGGCGCCGGGCAAGGGCGGCGAGATCCAATTGACGGATGCCCTGCTCGAGCTCGCCCAGCAGCCCGAGAACGGCGGCGTCTACGGCGTCGTGTTCCGCGGCCGCCGGTACGACACGGGTGACCGCCTCGACTACATCAAGGCGATCGTGCAGCTCGCCGTCGACCGCGACGACCTCGGGCCCGAGCTGCGCCCATGGCTGAAGGAATTCGCCGCGCGCTTAGACTGAGGCGTGGCATCGATCATCCCCACGCTGCGCGATGGCGCGACGGTGCTGCGTCCCATCCGGGTGCGCGACGCGCGCGCGCTCGAGTCGGAGCTGATTGAGAGCCGCAGCTGGCTGCGGCCGTGGGAGGCGACCAGCCCGTCGGCGCCCTTGCACTGGGATACGCGGGGGAGCATCCGCAGCCTGTTGAGCGCCGCGCGCGCCGGAACCGGCCTGCCGTTCATCATCGAGACGGACGGTCGGCTCGCGGGCCAGCTCAACGTGAGCGGCATGACCTACGGCTCGCTCGCCTCGGCGACGATCGGCTACTGGGTGGGGGCCGGGTTCGCCGGGCGCGGGCTCACGCCCACGGCTGTCGCGCTCGCCACCGACCACGTGTTCTTCACCGTCGGACTGCACCGCATGGAGATCTGCATCCGGCCCGAGAACGCGCCCTCGCTCCGCGTCGTCGAGAAGCTCGGGTTCCGGTACGAGGGGCTTCGGCGGCGCTACATCCACATCAACGGCGACTGGCGCGACCACTTCTGCTTCGCGCTCACGGTCGAAGAGGTGCCGCAGGGCGTCCTGCAGCGCTGGAAGGCGGGGCGGGTTCCCCCGGGTGCGGCGAGCATCCCTGAGCTGGATGTCATCGCCGCACGCCGGGGCATCAGCCTGCCGCCCGTGCGGTGATCGGCGGACCTCAGACCCAGGTGACGGGGATCGTCAGCATGATCGCGGCGGCGAACACGAAGATCGCCGAGCCGATGACGATGAGCGCGTACTGCACGCGGCGCGCGCGCACGACGGCGGCGACACCGAGCAGGAACAGCGAGATGGCCATGAGCACGGTCGTGAGCGTCAGCCAGTCGCCGCGAGCGTCGAGCTCGTCGGCCTGCTTCGTCAGTTCGACGGCCTCCTCGCTCTTCTCGCCGTAGGCGCCGAACAGCACGTTCTGGTACTCCTCGTCGTCGAGCGGGCTCGTGTAGAACTCGGTGTCGGCGGCGTTGATCGCGTCGGTACGCTCGATCGCGGCACCGAAGTGCTCGCTCACCGCGACGAAGAACAGGGCGTCGTAGACCTGGGCGGCGACGGGGTCGCCCGCGTCGATCTGCGCCTGCAGCTCAGTCAGGCGGGCGAGGGTCTGCGCATCCTGCACGTACTCCTGGTTGCCTTCGAGGTAGAGCGACTCGGCCTCGGCCGTCGCGCTCTGCGAGAGCGAGAGCGACTTGGCGGTCTGGCCGTCGTAGAGCGCCGCCTGGAACGACACCCAGGCGGTGGCGACCGAGACGATGCCGAGCAGGATGACGATGAGCAGCTCGGCGTTGCCGAAGAAGGCGCGCAGGCCGGTCTTCTCCGCGGGTGCAGCGGCGGTTTCGGCGGGCGCGGGGGCAGGGGTCGACGACATGGTGTCCTTTGAGAGGGGGTGGGGGAAGGGGGATGCGGCCTCCGGTCTGCCAACACTCCGCCGACCTGCCGACCGCATCGGCTCGTGAATCGTACCTTTGCCGCATGGAGTCCACGGGCGGCGGCACGGCGATCCTCATCGCGATCGCCGCCGGGCTGTGGCTGCTCTACCTCGTGCCGATGTGGCGGCGCCGCCGCGAGTACCTCGCGACCGAGCGCAACGCCATCCGCCTGCAGCAGACCCTGCGCATCATGGCGCACGCGGCCGAGGTGCCCGAGTCGGTGCGCGCCGAGCTGACGGCACGCGATGTCGCGGCGCAGCAGCGCTCGCTCGCCGCCCGGCAGCGCGAGCTCGCGGCGATCGAACGTGCGCGTGAGGCCGCCGCGCAGCGGGCCTTGCGGGCGCGACTCACCGAGTCGGCGCCGGGTCTCATGGCCGAGATGGATGCCGCGCGCCTGGGCCAGCGCCGGTTGCGTCGCTCGCGCGCCCTTACGTCGCTCACGACGCTGCTCGCCCTCATCGGCATCGGCGTTGCCGTGGCGCTCGGAGCGTGGGCCTGGGCCGGTTTTGCGGCCTTCGTCGCCATCAGCGGTGGGATGCTCCTCACGGGCCTCGCGCGCGCGCAACGCCGCCGCACGGCTCCCGTCGCGGGCGTCGCCGCCCCCGAGTTCGTCGATCTGGCACCCCCGGTGCGTCGGGCTCCCGCCGTCGCGCGCCGCGAGTGGACGCCCGTGCCGCTGCCCAAGCCGAGCTACCTCAGCGCGCCGGTCGTGCCGACCGGGGCCGCGGCTCCGGCTCTCGACCACGCGGCCGCGCTCGCCGCTGCCGCCGCCGAGGCTGAGCGGGCGCAGCGGGCGGCAGCCCGCGCGGCATCCCTCGACGTCGCCGCGGCTTCCATCACCTCGGAGTCGAAGTCGCCCGAGGTCGCCCAACCCGCCGCGAGCCGGTTCGCCGGCATGGGCCTCGTCGACGGGCTGCCGACGCGCGCGCCCGACCTCGACGAGGTGCTCGAGCGCCGTCGCGCCGCCGGCTGAGCCCGCGAGGCACCCGGTCGAGCGCCCCGCGCGTGAATGGTAATGTGGTCGACGCACCACGGGCCTGTGGCGCAGTTGGTAGCGCGCCTCGTTCGCATCGAGGAGGTCAGGGGTTCGAATCCCCTCAGGTCCACCGTCTTTCCCGTCTTCTCCACGCCGCCAGGTCGATGCTCACAGCGCTCCTGTCCGTACCTCGCTCGCACGCATGCGCGTTGACGACGCGATCGCGCGTGACCAGACCTAATGTTCTGAAGGTCGCCCCGTTAGGGGAGTCGGTCATGCGGGGCGACTGGACGTTGGAGTTGAGACGGTCCCAGTCGTAGAGTTCGAACAGCACGCGAAAACGGCAAGAGGTGAAGTGTTCGTGAAGGATCAAAGCGCGGTGCAATTAGCCGAACCTTGCGGGATCCCGAAGTGAAGGTGCGCCGGATCCGACCGGAAGACTTGACTGAGTTTTCACGTTGGACGAGAACGTGGGCCCCTCAGCCGACCGTCATGGACTTCCTTTCCGAGACTGTTTCGGTCGCCAAGGCTGTGGCGGTAATGCGACTCGTTTGGCCCGAGTTCATTGAGATCCGCCGTTGCGTTCTTCTGAGCTCGCGGTACTCAGCCAGCGCGTTCGAGCAGTGGTGGGAAACGCTAGACGGCGATCACGTGCGCATCGAACAGGTCATGAACCATGTGCATCTGTGGGACGTGTTTGGCCCAACCCTGGCAGGGGATGGCACCATACCCTCGGAAGAAGCCGCGCTGGAGGAGCTCGGGCAGTTGCGGTGCCGCACTTTCACCGCCGCATTGGGTGAGGAGTTTCCTGGCCGTCAGTTCGATGTTGTGTACTCCGCCGATCCGGACGAGTATGGCCCGACCGTATCTTTCTGGTCGGTCGACAGCCGTGCCGAGGGCTGAACGGTCGACGCGGGCCCGCGCCTCAACCGGTTACGCGGGCGAGTTCTCGATCTGGGGGACGAGGTGACGATCATCGAGTTCGAGGATGAGCCGTACTACACGGGCCCGGAGTTGACCGACATCATGGTTGCTGAGGTCGAGGAGTCGTTGGGCCATCAGCTTCCGTCTTCCTACCTTGAGCTACTGCGCGTGCAGAACGGCGGCGTCCCTACACGGCGCTGTTACCGCACAGAGTTCGAGACTTCATGGGCGCCGAACTACTTCGAGATCGCCGGCATCTTGGGCATCGGCGTCCGGGGGATTGAGAACTCTGCGTACATGATCAGGGAGTGGGGTTATCCGGACATCGGGATTGTCTTCTGTGACACGCCTTCTGCCGGTCATGACACTGTGATGCTCGACTACCGGTCTAGCTCGTCTGAGCCGGCAGTCGCGTACATCGATGAGGATCGGCTGCCCAGAGTCGTCGCACCGACATTCGCCGAATTCATTGAGCGGCTGGACTTTAGGGACGCCGTATGAGCGGTAGTCCAGGCCTCCAAAGCGGAGCTGTCTGTATTGCTCGACCACGTGATTGGGATTGCGAGCACGTCAGGTGAATGCGCACGGAACTGCAGAAGGCAAAGGTGTCTTCAGATGGTGACCGCCCCGGCCCCGATCGACCCGGTCCTGCTGCAGTGGATGCTCGACACCGACCCGGCACTGCGCTGGCAGGTCGAGCGCGACCTGGCCGATGAGCCCGAGCACGTGTGGCAGGCCACTCGGGCGCGCGTCGCAACCGAGGGCATGGGCGCCGCGCTCCTGGCGCATCAGGATGCCGACGGCCAGTGGGCGGGCGGCGCGTACTTCCCGGCCGACTTCGACTGGGACAGCGAGGAGGCTCAGGAGGGCCAGCCCTGGACCGCCACGACCTGGACCCTCAACACCCTGCGCGAGTTCGGCCTCGACGCCGCGGCGCTCGCCGGCACGGCCGAGAAGCTCGCCGCGAATGCGCGCTGGGAGTACGACGACCTGCCCTACTGGGGCGGCGAGGTCGACGCGTGCATCAACGGCTTCACCCTCGCCAACGGCGCCTGGCTCGGCGCCGACGTCGATGCAATCGCCACGTGGTTCGCCGAGCACCAGATGGCCGAGGGCGGCTGGAACTGCGAGTGGGTCGAGGGCTCGGTGCGGTCGAGCTTCCACTCGACGCTCAACGCGCTGAAGGGCATCCTGGAGTGGGAGGAGCGCACGGGCGACACCCGCCTGCGCCCGGCGCGGCATGCGGCGCACGAGTACCTGCTGCGGCGACGGATGCTCTACCGAGAGTCGACCGGCGAGCTCGTGGCGCCCTGGGCCACGCACTTCGGCTACCCGTTCCGCCACGTCTACAGCGCCCTCAACGTCATGGACTACCTGCGACGGTCGTCACTGCTCGAGGGCACCGCGCCCGATGACCGGGCATCCGACGCGATCGGGATCATCCGCGCCGCCCAGCAGCCCGACGGGCAGCGCTTTTCCGGCACCTGGCTGCAAGAGCGCCGCCATCCGGGCCGCGTCTGGTTCGAGCTCGACGTGCCCGTCGGCGAGCCGTCGCCGTGGCTGACGTTCCTGTCACTCCGCGTGCTGCGCTGGTGGGACTCGGCCGCCTAAATCAGCCGCGCGAGCGCCGCGCCGGCGGCGTTCCAGCCACCCATGCCGTGCACGCCCCCGCCGGGCAGCGTCGACGACGAGCACAGGTAGAGCCCCGGCACGGGCGTGGCCCACGGCGTGAGCGAGAGCGAGGGCCGGGCCGCGAGCTGCCGCCAGTCGGTCGCCCCTCCGCCGATGTCGCCGCCGACGAGGTTGGCGTTCCCCGCCTCGAGAGCGGCCGGGCCCATAACGTGCCGCCCGAGCACGCGCTCGCGGAACCCGGGGGCGACGCGCTCGAGTTGGGCCTCGATCGCGGGCAGAGCATCCACGGTCGAGCCATTCGGCACCCGGCAGTAGGCCCACAGCGTGTGCTTGCCGGCGGGCGCGCGCGTGGGATCGGCGACCGTCGCCTGGACGGCGAGCACCCAGGGGTCGTCGACGCGCCGGCCGCGCGCGGCCTCGCGCTCGGTGCGGGCGACCTGCTCGGCTGTGCCGATGTGCACGGTTCCGGCGCCGGCGAGCGCGGGGTCGGCCCACGGCACGGGGCCGTCGAGCGCCCAGTCGACCTTGAACACCCCGGCGCCGTACCGCCAGCGGTCGAGGCGGCGGGCGTAGCGCGCGGGCAGGGCCTCGCCCGCGATCGCGAGCACCTGCCGCGGCGTCAGGTCGAGCACGACGATGCGCGCGCTCGGCAGCTCGGCGAGCGAGGTGACGCGGTGGCCCGTGCGCAGCTCGCCCCCGAGCGCGAGCAGGCGCGCGACGAGCGCGTCGGCGACCGACTGCGAGCCGCCGCGGGCGACGGGCCAGCCGACCCCGTGCGCGAGGCCGCCGAGCATGAGGCCGATGCCGGTCGTGAGCGGCTGCCCGAGCGGCACGGCCGCATGGGCGGCGAGGCCCGCGAAGAGCGCGCGGGCCGGTTCGTCGCGAAAGACGGTGCGGCCAACGAGCGACGCCGGCCAGAGCCCCCGCGCCCCGAAGCCGAGCAGCGCGCCCAGATCGTGCGGCGGCAGCCGGGTGGGGTCGAGCACCGAGGCGGCGAGGCCCGGCCAATTCGTCGAGAGGCGCGCGAGCATCCCGCGCCAGGCGCGCCCGTCGCGGCCGAGACCCTCGGCTGTCGCGTCGATCGAGCGGTGCAGCAGCGCCGAGCGGCCCGCGTCGATCGCGTGGCCCAGCGGGGTGGGCGGATGCACGAGCTCAAGACCGTCGGTCCCCAGGTCGAGCGCCCGGATCGCCGGCGAGGCGAGCCCGAGCGCGTGCACGGTCGCGCCGAGGTCGTGCACGAACCCGGGCAGCGTCAGCTCGGCACTGCGCAGCCCGCCGCCGGGGTGCTCAGCCGCCTCGAGCACGAGCACCCGCAGGCCCGCCTCAGCGAGCCGCACGGCGGCGACGAGTCCGTTCGGCCCCGCGCCGACAACGACAGCGTCGACATCGGGCGAGGCGGAGGTGGTCACGGGTCGATCCTGCCGCATGCACCTGCGCGCGACCGCTCTCGCATGGTGTCGCCCCGAGCCACCAGACTGTGCTCATGACGAGCACGCCGCACCCCGCCGACCGCCACGACATCATCCGCGTCGAGGGTGCGAACGAGAACAACCTCAAGAACGTCAGCGTCGACCTGCCCAAGCGACGGCTGACCGTCTTCACGGGCGTGAGCGGTTCGGGCAAGTCGAGCCTCGTGTTCGGCACGATCGCCGCCGAGTCGCAGCGCATGATCAACGAGACCTACAGCGCGTTCGTGCAGGGCTTCATGCCGAGCCTCGCGCGCCCCGAGGTCGACAGCCTCGACGGGCTCACGACGGCGATCATCGTCGATCAAGAGCGCATGGGCGCCAACTCGCGCTCGACCGTCGGCACGGCGACCGACGCCAACGCGATGCTGCGCATCCTGTTCTCCCGACTGGGCGAGCCGCACATCGGCTCGCCCAACGCCTTCTCGTTCAACATCCCGTCGAGTCAGACGAGTGGAACCCGCACGACGAGCACGGGCGCGACGACGGTCATCGAGAACGAGACCTACCTCGGCGGTATGTGCCCGCGGTGCGAGGGCATGGGGCGCGTCAACGACATCGACCTCACGCAACTGTTCGACGACTCGAAGTCGCTGCTCGATGGCGCCCTCACGATCCCCGGCTACACGGTCGACGGCTGGATGGTGCGCATCTTCATCGAGTCAGGGTTCTTCGACCCGGCGAAGCCCATTCGCGACTTCACCGAGGCCGAGCGCAATGACTTCCTCTACAAAGAGCCGGTCAAGGTCAAGATCGAGAAGATGAACATGACCTACGAGGGCCTCGTGCCCAAGATTCAGAAGTCGATGCTGTCGAAAGACGTGGATGCGCTGCAGCCCCACATTCGCGCCTTCGTCGAGCGCGCGGTCACGTTCACGCTGTGCCCGGAGTGCGAGGGCACACGCCTCAACGCGGGCGCGCGCTCGTCGACGATCAACGGGATCAGCATCGCCGACGCGTGCGCCATGCAGATCAGCGACCTCGCCGCGTGGGCGTCCACGCTCGACGAGCCCTCGGTCGCACCGCTCATGGCCAACCTCCGGCGCCTGCTCGACTCGTTCGTCACCATCGGTCTCGGCTACCTCTCGCTCGACCGGCCCTCGGGCACGCTCTCGGGAGGCGAGGCGCAGCGCACCAAGATGATCCGGCACCTCGGGTCATCGCTCACCGACGTCACGTACGTCTTCGACGAACCGACCGTCGGCCTGCACCCGCACGACATCCAGCGCATGAACGAGCTGCTGCTGCAATTGCGCGACAAGGGCAACACCGTGCTCGTCGTCGAGCACAAGCCCGAGGCCATCGCGATCGCCGACCACATCGTCGACCTCGGCCCCGGCGCGGGAACCGCCGGCGGCGAGATCGTGTTCGAGGGCACCCTCGAGGGGCTTCGGGCGAGCGGCACTCTCACGGGGCGGCACCTCGACGATCGCGCACGGCTCAAGAGTGCGGTGCGGGCATCCACGGGCCTTCTCGAGGTGCGCGGCGCCTCGTCGCACAACCTGCAGAACATCGACGTGGATGTTCCGCTCGGGGTGCTCGTCGTCGTCACGGGTGTCGCGGGCTCGGGCAAGAGCTCGCTCATCCACGGTTCGGTCGCACACCGCGACGGAGTCGTGGCGATCGACCAGGGTGCCATTCGCGGATCCCGGCGCAGCAACCCCGCGACCTACACGGGCCTGCTCGATCCGATTCGTAGCGCCTTCGCCAAGGCCAACGGGGTGAAGCCCGCGCTGTTCAGCGCCAACTCTGAGGGCGCGTGCCCCGCGTGCAACGGCAACGGTCTCATCTTCACCGACCTCGGGCCCATGGCCACAGTGTCGACCGTCTGCGAGGAGTGCGAGGGTCGGCGCTTTCAGGCGAGCGTGCTCGAGTACACCCTCGGCGGCAAGAACATCAGCGAGGTGCTGACGATGCCCGTCTCCGAGGCGGAGCAGTTCTTCGCCGCGGGTGATGCGACGCTGCCGGCCGCGCACGCCATCCTCGCGCGCCTCGTGGATGTCGGGCTGGGGTACGTGACGCTCGGCCAGCCGCTCACGACGCTGTCGGGCGGCGAACGGCAGCGGCTGAAGCTCGCCACGCAGATGGGCGACAAGGGCGCGGTCTTCGTGCTCGACGAGCCGACGACCGGCCTGCACCTCGCCGACGTCGAGAACCTGCTCGGCCTGCTCGACCGACTCGTCGACAGCGGCAAGTCGGTCATCGTCATCGAGCACCACCAGGCCGTCATGGCGCACGCCGACTGGATCATCGACCTCGGGCCGGGCGCGGGCCACGACGGCGGCCGCGTCGTCTTCGAGGGCACGCCCGCCGATCTCGTCGCCGCCCGCTCGACGCTCACGGGGCAGCACCTCGCCGAGTACGTCGGGGGTTAACCCCCTCGCCGCGAGCGGCCGCGACCCCCTAGCCTGGGGTCGACTGATCGGGAGGACCACCATGGCAGGCAAGGCAGTGCAGCAGGGTGCGACGTGGGGCTTCGCCGGCCTGCTCGCCTACATCGGCGCGGCGATCTACTTCATCAGCCAGAGCGACGGCAGCTTCGGCGGCGTCATCCTCGGTCTGCTGCAGGCGATCGTGTGGCCGGCCTACGCCGTCTACGGCGGGCTCAACGCCCTCGGCGTGTGAGCACGACCCGCTTCGGAACCCTCGAGCTCGCCCCCGCCGCCGAGCACCCCGAGCTGCTCGCGGCGCCCGTGCGCGACTTCCTCGCCGCGCACCCCGACGAGCGCGTGCTCGTTGGCGCGATCGACGCCGAGCTCGCCGACACGGCCGCGTTCTGTGTGCACTACGCGGTGGACCCCTCACAGGGCGCCAACTGCGTCGTCGTCGAAGCGAGGCGCGGTGAGACCCGCACGCTCGTCGCCTGCATGATCCTCGGCAGCGATCGCATCGATGTGAACGGGGCGGTGCGCCGGATGCTCGACGCACGCCGCGCATCCTTCGCGCCGCTCGATGCCGTGATCGAGGCGACCGGCATGCAGTACGGCGGCGTGACCCCGCTCGGCCTGCCGGCCGAGTGGGCGATCCTCGTGGACGAGGCCGTCGCGGCGAGCGGGCCGCTCATCGTGGGGGCGGGCATCCGCGGGGCGAAGCTGCTCGTGACGGGTGAGTACCTCGCCGGGCTGCCGGGGGCGCGGGTCGCGCCCATCGCGCAGCGCTGACCGCGCCGCGCGCTCAGTGCGCGAACACCACCTTGAGCACCACGACGACCGCGCTCAGCAGGGCGAGCAGCATGCCGCCCGAGAGTGTGCGCCAGGTGGGTTGTCTCCCGCTGTGCCGCTCGACGATGAAGCCGATGAGGGCGAGCCGGCCGACGACCCACACGGCAGCCGTCAGCTGCGCGAGCTGCGTCGGAATGAAGCTGAACGTGGCGATGAAGAGGATGACGGCCGGTACGAGGCCCGAGACGAGGATCGGCAGCGCGTCGCGGATCTCGTGGGCCATGTGCGGGCGGTGCTCGCCGTGCCCGCGGCCCAGCTGCTGGCCGACATCGTGGGCGAGGATGTGCGCGCTGTAGGTCGTGAGGGCGGTCACGGTCACGAGCAGGGCCGCCTCGCCGCCGACGATCGACTTGCCGGTGGCGATCACGATCGCCGTGAGCACGAGGATGTTGCCGTAAACGTACGCCGCCAGTCGGACGCGCAGACGTTCGACGCTGAGCGGCTCGCCCGAACGGGCGATCATCCAGCCCGGCATGCGCGGAACGGGCGCCGCGACCTGCTCGTCGGCCGTCATCGCGGCACGCTAGACCGAGTAGTCGACGACCGCGCGGTCGGTGATCACGCTCGCGATGTAGGCGGCAGCTTCCTTGTGCGCGGGGTGCGCCTGGTAGGCCTCGAGGGCCGCGTTGTCGTCGTGCTCGGAGACGAGCGCGACATCCCAGTGCCCATCGACGAGGCCGAGGTCGCGGTCGACGCGGATGCTCTGGATGCCCGCGATCTGCGTCTCGAGCGCTTCGAGCCGCTCGGCGATGCCGTGGGCGTCGTCGCGGCGCTGGGCGTCGTCGGTGGCGGCCAGGCGGAACAGCACGATGTGGCGGATCATGCTCTCACTATAGGGATGGTCGCGGGGCCGCGCGGGGGCTAGATTCGCGCCATGGAGTCGAGATTCGCCACCCCCGTCGACATGCGCGCATCCGTGTTCTTCGACGGACCCGAGGCGCCCGCCCGGTACTCGCGGTTCTGGATGCTGCTGGTGCTGTCATCGATCATCGCCTCGGCGGGCGTCGTGGCCGATTCGACGGCCGCCGTCATCGGCGCGATGATCGTCGCGCCCCTGCTCGGGCCCATCCAGGGGACGATGCTCGCGACGGTGCTCGGCGATCGGGCGAACCTCATCCGCTCTCTGCTGCTCGTCGTGGCGGGGGCTGCGGTGGCCGTCGCGATCGGCTTCGCGATCGGGCTCACGGTGACGGGCGACGTCGTCGCGGCGACGAACTCGCAAGTGGCGGGGCGCGTGAGCCCCCGGCTCATCGACCTGCTCGCCGCGCTCGGCACGGGTGTCGTCGGCTCGGTCGCGCTCGTGCGCCGCGACATCTCCGACACCCTGCCGGGGGTCGCGATCGCGATCTCGCTCGTGCCGCCGCTGACCGTCGTGGGGCTCACCCTCGAAGCGGGCGCGGTCGACGAGGCTTTCGGAGCCCTGCTGCTGTTCGTCACGAACGTCGTGGCGATCATCGCGACGGGCATCGTGGTCATGTCGTTCTACGGGGTGAACAAGCTCAGCGCTGTGGGTGCCGACGCCGTGGCGGCGGGCGGCTCTCGGGCGGCGAGCCTGCGCAAGCCCGCGGTGCTGCTCATCTCGATGCTCATCATCATCGGCATCCCGCTCTCGCTGACGAGCGTCGAGATCGGCGCCAAGTCGATCATCGAACGAGCGGTGATCGAGGTCATCGACGACTGGAGCGGCGACGCCGGCTGGCGCGTGCAGAACATCGACTACAGCGGCGCGGAACTCACCATCCACCTCGAAGGGCCCCTGCCGGTGCCCGACACCGCATCGCTCGAGGCGGCGCTGGCCGATCGCGGCGTCGACCCCCAGCTGGTCACGGTCGTGCTGACGCCGGTCTACGAGGTCGAGCTCGGTTCGTGAGCGCTGGCGCGATGCGACGCATCGGTTTGCTCGGTGGCATGAGCTGGCAGAGCTCGGCGCTCTACTACTCGCTCATCAACGACGGCATCGCCAAGCGGCTCGGCGGGGTGCACTCGGCCGACGTCGTCATGATCTCGGTCGACTTCGCCGAGGTCGAGCAGTTGCAGGCCGCGGGCGAGTGGGAACGCGCCGGTGAGTTGCTCGCGCGCGAGGCGCGTGCTCTGGAGGTGGCCGGCGCTGAGTTGATCGTGCTCTGCACCAACACCATGCATATCGTCGCACCGGCGATCGAGGCCGCGGTGAGCATCCCGTTGCTGCATCTCGCTGACGTCACGGCCGAGGCGGTCATGGCCGCCGGCCTCACCCGCGTCGGACTGCTCGGGACGCGGTTCACTATGCAGCAAGCGTTCTATCGCGAGCGTGTGGAGGCCCATGAGATCGAGGTTCTCGTGCCTGATCTCGACGACCAGGCCGTCGTGCACCGGGTCATCTACGACGAGCTTGTCCGCGGCGTCGTGAGCGACGATTCGCGCGCGGAGTACGAGCAGATCATCGAACGATTCGTCGAACGGGGTGCTCAGGGGGTCGTGCTGGGCTGCACCGAGATTGAGTTGCTCATCGATGCGCGCCACGTCGGCATTCCGCTCTTCGCCACCACGAGCCTGCACGCTCAGGCGGCGGTCGACTGGGCGCTGAGTAACAGTTCTCTCACCGCCCGCTGAGCCCCCTCAGCGCGCTGGGTCGTTATGCCCGTGGACTCGCTTCCAGAAGCGCGGACTTCTGCGAATACGCGTCACGATGTTCCGCGCTTCTGGAAGTCTCGCGGGCCACCGAACGCAGGGGGCAGGGCTGAGCACGAGACGGAGCGGTGTTGCCAGCATGGCGGTGTTCCGCGCGAAGCACGCAGCGAGCCGCACGGCATACCCTGGAGGGGTGACCGCCGCACCCCTGACCTCTGCCGAGCTCGAGGGCGTGCGCGCGCAGTTCCCGATCCTCGCGCGGCAGGTGAACGGGCATCCGCTCGCCTACCTCGACTCGGCCGCGACGGCGCAGAAGCCGCTGCGCGTCATCGAGGCCGAGAGCGCGTTCTATCGCGAGTCGAACGCGGCCGTGCATCGCGGAGCCCACACGCTCGCGGGCGAGGCGACCGAGCTGTACGAGGATGCCCGCCGCACGATCGCCGCCCTCCTCGCCGTCGACGAGAACGAGGTCGTGTTCACGAGCCACGCCACCGAGGCGCTCAACCTCGTCGCCTACGCCCTCGGCACGGCGAGCCTCGGCCGCGGCGCCGGGGCGAGCGCCGCGGCGGCTCCTTATGGATTGCACGCGGGCGACGAGATCGTCGTGACCGAGCTCGAGCACCACGCCAACCTCATTCCGTGGCAAGAGCTCGCCGCGCGCACGGGCGCGACCCTGCGGTTCATCCCCGTGCTCGACCATGGCGGTCTCGACCTCGACGCGGCCGCGACGATCATCGGCGAGCGCACGCGCGTGCTCGCGCTCACGCACGTCTCGAACGTCACGGGCGGCGTGACCCCGCTCGAGCACCTCGTGCCGCTCGCGCGTGCCGTCGGCGCGCTCGTCGTGCTCGACGCCTGCCAGTCGGCCCCGCACCTCACCCTGCACCCGCGCGAGCTCGACGTCGACATCGCCGTGTTCAGCGGCCACAAGCTCTACGGGCCGACCGGCATCGGCGTGCTCTACGGCCGTGCGGCCCTGCTCGACGCGCTGCCGCCGTTCCTCTACGGCGGGTCGATGATCACGACCGTCACGATGGAGCGCGCCGAGTACCTGCCCGCGCCGCAGCGCTTCGAACCCGGCACGCCGCGCATCGCGCAAGCCATCGGGCTCGCTGAGGCCGTGCGCTTCGTCACCGAGATCGGCCTCGACCGCATCGCGGCGACCGAGCACGCCCTCACCGAACGGATGCTCGCGGGCCTCGCGCGCATCCCGCACGTTCGCGTGCTCGGGGCCGAGAACCCCGCGCCGCGCGTCGGCCTCGCGAGCATCGTCGTCGACGAGGTGCACGCGCACGACGCCGGTCAGGTGCTCGACGAGGCCGGCATCGCCGCGCGCGTCGGCCACCACTGCGCTCAGCCCCTGCATCGCCGCTTCGGCGTGACTGCGAGCCTGCGGCTGAGCCTCGGCGTGCACTCGACGGCCGACGAGGTCGACCGGGCGCTCGAGGCCGTGGCGAGCATCCGCCCATTCTTCGGGTTCACGGAAGGAGCGCCGGCGTGAGCGGCCTCGAGCAGCTGTACCAGCAGATCATCATCGACCACTCCAAGCACCCGCACGGCGTCGGCCTGGCCGCGGGGGAGGAGACGAGCCACCAGCGCAACCCCGTGTGCGGCGACGAGATCACGCTCGCGCTGCGGTGGGATGCTGCGGGCGAGCGGGTGCGGGCCGTCGCGTGGGAGGGCTCCGGCTGCTCGATCTCGCAGGCGAGCGCCTCGCTGCTCGCGACCCTCGCCGAGGAGTCGGCCGAGGAGGGTTCATCGTGGACGCCGGTTGAGCTGAATGCGCTCATCGAGGAGTTCCGCGAGGCGCTGCGGTCGCGCGGCGCGACGCCCCTCGACGAGGAGCGCTTCGGTGATGCGGCCGCCCTCAGTGGGGTTTCGAAGTATGTCGCGCGCGTCAAGTGCGCGATGCTCGCCTGGGTCGCCGCGGAAGACCTGCTGCAGCGCCGCGAGGGCTCGGCCGGCTAGGCCCGCTCGAGCACCCAGAGCGGAATCTGCCGCTCAGTCTTCAGCTGGTAGCTGGCGTAGTCGGGCCAGTTCTCGCACGCCCGCTCCCACCAGGTGGCGCGCTCGTCACCCTCGAGCAGGCGCGCGCGGTAGTCGTGCTTCTCGGCCATGTCCTGCAGCTCGCACAGCGGGTGGGCCATGAGGTTGTGGTGCCAGACCGGGTTCTCGGGCGCACCGCCCTTCGAGGCGACGACGACGTAGTCGCCGTCGTGCTCGACGCGCATGAGGGCCGTCTTGCGCAGCATCCCGGTCTTCGCGCCCAGGGTCGTGAGCACGATGATGCGGCGACCCCGCAGGTCATTGCCCTCGACGCCGTTCGTGCGCTCGTAGAGCTCGGCCTGCTCACGGGCCCAGTCGGAGGTGCTCGGTGCGTATTCCCCTGTCAGCGGCATGGCTCGAGCGTATCCGGCGGTTCGTGCTGACGCGGCTTGGCGTGTCGCGGCCGCCCGGCGTAGTGTCGGCGCTCGAACGTATGTTCGAGTGAACCCCGTCAGACCAGCGCCGGGCCGGAGCGCGCGCGACCCCTGAATGCGAGACAGCCGTGCCGGCCCGTGCCTCCTCTCTCCCTGACCCCTCGGCTCGTGACGAGAGCCCCGCCGACCCGGTCGCGATCGTGTGGGCCGACCCCGACGGCCGGCCCATGCGGCTCGTCTGGGCCGGAGCCCGCTGGCGCGTCACCGACCGCCCGACCGTCATCACCGAGCCCGTCTCGTGGTGGCGCCGCCTCGACGTGGATGCTCAGGCCCTCGCCGTGGCTCCCCGCACCTGCACCGGCTTGCGCTTTCAGGCCACGGCTGATGATGGCCGCACCTGCGTGCTCGACGTGCGCGACGAGGGCGACCCGGCGCGCTGGTTCGTCGTGAAGGTCTACGAGTGAGGCGACCGCGCACCGTCCTGTAGTTGTGCGCTTGACATCGAGAGACAGCACCAGGGCGTGCCTCGTCGCTCCCAGATGAAATGCTCTCAGCGGGCCGGAAAGAGGGCATCGTTCGGACAATTGACTTACGTTGTCATTCCGAGTAGCGTCACTCATCACGAGGTCGACCACGGCATGCGCCCCCGCCGAGCTCGAGTCCGTCAACGACGACACCAAGGGAGAATCACAAGATGGCAATGAAGCACATCGCGGGGCTGGCGGTTGTCGCCGTGGCCCTGGCCGGATGCTCGGCGGCACCCGCCGACCCGGGCACCGACGGAGAAATCACCGGCGAGATCACGGTTCTGACCAACCGCACCGACATCGTCGACACCGTGTTCCAGGACTACAAGGCTGAGTTCGAAGCCGCGTACCCCGGCACCACGGTCAACTTCGAGGCAATCACTGACTACGAGGGCGAGGTGTCAATCCGCCTCAACACTGAGGACTACGGTGATGTGCTCCTCATCCCCAACTCGGTGACCCCTGACCAGTTCCCGCTCTTTTTCGAGCCCCTGGGCACGATCGACGAGCTCAGCGAGACCTACCGCTTCGTCGAAGAGAAGTCGTTCGATGGCAACGGCTACGGTGTCGCGATCACGGGCAACGCGCAAGGCATCGTCTACAACAAGACCGTGTGGGAGGCCGCTGGCGTCACCGAACTGCCGACGTCGCCCGACGAGTTCCTCGACGCGCTGCAGGCAATCGCCGACAACACCGACGCGATTCCGTACTACACGAACTACGCCGACGGATGGCCGCTCACGCAGTGGTCGGGCAACCGTGGCATCACGGGCAACGTCAACGAGTCGATCGACCTTACGCAGTCTGACGGCCCGTGGGCTTCGGGCGAGTACTACGAGATCACCGACGGTTTGCTCTACGACATCGTCGCCGCTGGCCTGAGCGAAGAAGACCCGCTCACGACCAACTGGGAAGAGTCGAAGACGCTCATCGGTTCGGGCCAGGTTGCGACCATGGTTCTCGGCTCGTGGGCCATCACGCAGATGCGCGATGCCGCGGTTGCCGCGGGCGGCTCGGCTGACGAGATCGGCTACATGCCGTTCCCGTACCAGGTTGACGGAACCTTCTACTCGACGATCGGTGGCGACTACAAGAACGCCATCAACGTCAACTCCGACAACAAGGCCACGGCTCGTGCGTGGATCGAGTGGTTCGCCGCTGAGTCGGGCTACGCGCAGTCGCAGGGTGGCCTCTCGCCGCTCGTCGACGGCCCGAGCCCCGACACGCTCGGTGACTTCGACGCCGCCGGCGTTCAGTACATCGAGCTTGCTCCGGCCCCCGCCGGTAGCGAGAGCCTGGAGAACGACATCGCCAACACGGCCGAGATCGACCTCTTCGGCCCGATCTACCGCCAGCAGTTGGTTGACATCGCCCGCGGAGCCGCGGATGGTGACAAGGAGTCGTTCTTCGAGCAGCTGAACCAGCGCTGGGCTGACGCCCGCGCGCAGGTCGGCTAGCAACCAGCCCCGCCGTCTCCGGCGCGACGTCGCGTCGGGGGTGTTACCCGAGAGGATTGTCCATCGTGACAAGCACCACCTCCCCCAGCTCACCTGCTGACACCCCCGACGCGCACGGCGCCGGAGACGGTTCTGCTGCAGCATTCCCTCGCCCCGCCGCTCTGCGTACTCGACGCAAGCGGCGCGGGTGGGTGCAGCCTTGGCTCTACCTCGCCGCACCACTCGTGCTGCTCATCACCTTCACCTACGTACCGGTCGGCAACATGATCTGGTACAGCTTCACCTCGTGGGACGGCCTCGACCCCGTCAAAGAGTTCATCGGGCTCGACAACTACATCAAGGCGTTCACCGACCCGCGCTACTGGCAGGTCTTCGCGGTCAGCCTCTACTACTTCGCTGCCTCATTCGTGCAGCTCGCACTCGCCCTCTACTTCGCCACGGTGCTGAGTTTCCGCACCCGCTTCCGCAACTTCTTCAAGGGCGTGCTGTTCTTCCCCTACCTGCTCAACGGCGTCGCGATCGGGTTCGTGTTCCTCTACCTGTTCCAGCCCGGCGGCACACTCGACAGCCTGCTAGGCGTGTTCGGAGTGAGCGAAACCCCCTTCTGGTTGGGTGACCCCGACGTCGCGAACATCTCGCTCGCCGCCACCTCGATCTGGCGCTACATGGGACTTAACTTCGTGCTGTTTCTCGGAGCGATCCAGTCGATTCCGCACGAGCTCTACGAGGCCGCCGAGCTCGATGGTGCCAACAGCTGGCAGCAGTTCCGCTACATCATCGCGCCGGGCATCAAGCGCATCATCGGGCTCTCGTTCATACTCGCGATCGCGGGCAGCCTCTCGGTCTTCGAGATTCCGTACATCATGACGGGCGGTGCGAACGGCACCTCGACCTTCGTCATTCAGACCGTGCAAACCGCGTTTGTGTTCCGCGGCATTGGCCTCGCATCCGCTCTCGCCGTCATCTTGCTCGTGATCGTTCTGCTCACGACCTGGCTGCAACGGCGAATCGTTCCCGACGAGAAAGTGTCGCTCTCATGATCACGCGTGTCTTGGTGACGACCGGCAAGTACCTCTCGCTCGTAGCGGCCACCGGCGTCGCCCTTATCCCGCTCGTCGTCGTGCTCTTCGCCTCGTTCAAGACCTCAGAAGAGTACGCGACCACGAGCCCGCTGACGCCGCCGCTTAACTGGTTCAACTTCACCAACTTCGTCACGGCGTTCGAGAGCGGCAAGATGTTGCTCGGCTTTGCCAACACCACCTTCATCTTGCTCATCTCGGTGACGGGCACCGTGCTCATCGGAACGATGGCGGCCTACGCGCTTGACCGCTTCGACTTCCGCTTCAAGAAGCTCGTGTTCGGGGCATTCTTGATCGCCACTCTCGTGCCCGGCGTGACGACGCAGGTTGCGACCTTCCAGGTCGTCAACGAACTCGGACTCTTCAACTCGCACTGGGCGGCGATCGCCCTGTTCTTGGGCACCGACATCATCTCGATCTACATCTTCGTGCAGTTCATGCAGTCGATACCGAAGAGCCTCGATGAGGCTGCGATGCTCGATGGTGCGAGCCGATTCGGAATCTATTGGCGCATCATTCTGCCGCTGCTCAAGCCCGCGATCGCGACGGTCGTGATCATTCGCGGCATCGCTATCTACAACGAGTTCTACATCCCGTTTCTCTACATGCCGTCGGCGCAGTTGGGCGTGATCTCAACGTCACTGTTCCGGTTCAAGGGCCCCTTCGGCTCGCAGTGGGAGATCATCGGGGCGGGCGCGATGATCGTCATCATCCCGACCCTCATCCTCTTCATCATTTTGCAGCGATACATCTACAACGGCGTGACCGCAGGAGCAACCAAGTGACCCATGAGCCCCCCTTCCGTGTCGAACTGACCGAGGGGTGGCAGCTCAGCGCCCGCGCGGGGCGACTCGTTCCTGACGCGCTGCAGGGGCGCAGCATCCCGGCCACCGTTCCGGGGGTTGTGCACACTGACCTGTTGGCGGCGGGCGAAATCGACGACCCCTACCTTGACGACAACGAGAGCCGGTACGCCTGGATCGGTTCGACCGACTGGAGCTACCGCACGACGGTCGCTCTGCCCGAGGGCGAACACGATCGTGTCGATCTCGTGATCGGCGGCCTCGACACGGTCGCCACGGCCTCGCTCGACGGCGAGGTCGTGCTGCGCAGTGCCAATCAGCATCGCTCGTTCCGCGTTGCCGTGCCGCGCTCGACCACGGGTTCGGTCGACATTGCCGTCGACTTCTCAGCCCCGATTCCGGCCGCCGACGCCGCGAGCCTCGCGCTCGGCTACCGCCCGCACGTCAACCACCATCCCTACAACGCGCTGCGCAAGATGGCGTGCTCGTTCGGGTGGGACTGGGGCATCGATACGGCCACCTCGGGCATCTGGCGCCCGATCGCCCTCGAGGCCTGGTCAATCGCGCGACTCGCCGTCGTGCGGCCGTCGACGCGCGTAGAGGAGACTGATGGCATCGTCACCCTGACGGTCGAGGTCGAGCGCACGCGCGACGACGCGCTCGAGCTCGTCGTCTCGATCAACGGCAGCACGGTCGTCGTGCCGGTGCACGGCAGCGTGGCTGAGGTCGAGGTTCGGGTGGCGGATGCGCAACTCTGGTGGCCGCGAGGCTACGGCTCGCCCGCGCTCTACCCGACCACGGTCGAACTGCGCACGGCCGCCGCGGGTGCCTCGCTGGGCACCTGGAGCCGTGAGCTCGGCTTCCGCACGATCGAACTGAACGTGGAACCCGACGAACACGGCACCCCCTTCACGATCGTGGTCAACGGCCAGCCGATCGCGGTGCGCGGGGCCAACTGGATTCCGGACGACGCGTTTCCGCACCGAGTCACACGCGCGCGCTATGCCGACCGACTCGAGCAGGCAGAGTTCGCCGGCCTCAACCTCATTCGCGTGTGGGGCGGCGGCATCTATGAGAGCGACGACTTCTACGCCGAGACCGATGCGCGGGGCATCCTCGTCTGGCAAGATTTCTTGCTCGCGTGCGCGGCCTACGCCGAAGAAGAGCCGTTGCGGTCAGAGATCGAGGTCGAGGCGCGCGAGGCGGTCACGCGGCTCGCGAGCCACCCCTCGCTCGCGATTCTCAATGGCAATAACGAGAACATCTGGGGCTACGAAGAGTGGAATTGGCAGCATCGGCTCGACGGAGCCACGTGGGGCGCCCACTACTACTACGAGTTGTTCCCGGCGATCGTCAGTGAGTTGGCACCGCACGTGGCCTACACCCCCGGCAGTCCCTACTCTCCGGGCACCGTTGCCGGCGGAGACGGCCCGGCGCAAAACGCCGAGAGTCACGGCACCATGCACATTTGGGATCTCTGGAACCAGAAGGACTACCCGCACTATCGCGACTATCGGCCACGTTTCGTGGCCGAGTTTGGGTGGCAATCGCCACCCACGTGGTCGACCCTCGTCGACGCGATTCACGATGACCCACTGACGCCCGAGTCGCCCGGCATGCTCGTGCACCAGAAGGCGATCGATGGCAACGTCAAGCTCACCGACGGCCTCATCGCGCACGTGCGTTTGCCGAACGAGATGCGCGCCTGGCACTGGGCCATGCAACTCAACCAGGCCGTCGCGATTCGGACGGCGATCGAGTGGTATCGCTCGCTGAGCCCGCACTGCATGGGCACTGTGGTGTGGCAACTCAATGACTGCTGGCCCGTGACCTCGTGGTCGGCGATCGACGGCAACGGCCGACCCAAGCCCTTGCTCTATGCCCTGCGCTCGGCGCACGCCGATCGGCTCGTGACGGTGCAGCCCGATGGCGAGGGCTTGCGCGTCGCGCTCGTCAATGACCACGGTGCTGCCGCGAGCGGCATGCTTCGCCTCACGCGACGCTCTGTCGATGGCGCCGTGCTCGCCGAGCGGTCGGCCGAGTACGCTCTCGCGGCCCACGAGGCGCAGTCGGTCGCTGTGCCCGACGACATCGCGCACACCGCTGCTTCGGCGCACGAGTTCGTGGTCGCCGAGTGGGCGGGGGAGCGTGGCCTGTGGTTCTTCGCCGAGTACCGCGATCAGCCGCTGACGGTGCCCGAGCTGCAGATCGCGGTGACGGATGCCTCCGCCGACGGCCATGCACACCGCACCGTCTCGGTCACGATCTCAAGCGACGTGCTCGTGCGCGACCTCGTCCTCGAGGTCGACCGCGTGAACCCCGAGGCGCGCGCGCTCGCGGGCCTGCTGACGCTGCTGCCCGGCGAGACGGCCACCATCGCGGTGCGCCTTCCGGCCGGAGTGCCCGCCGATGTTCTTCTCGACGCGAGCCTCGTGCGCACGGCCAACGAGCTCGTCGCAGGGACCTCCGCATGACCGTGTCAGCGCCCGATCTCAGCGCCTTCGCCGAACCCTTCTGCGGCATGACGTGGGGCTGGGTCGGCACGCGCGGAACCTGGAAAACCGACGCCGCGCGCCACTCGCTTGACGCCCTCGAGTCGCTCGGTGCCAACTGGATCGTGCTCGCCTACGCGACACTGCAAGGCACCCCGCAGTCCACACGTGTCGACGCCGATGCCGCGCCGACGCTCACCGACGACGAAGTGCGGTGGGGCATCCGTGAGGCGAAGCGTCGAGGCTGGAAAGTGTGCCTCAAGCCCGTCGTCAACGTCGCCAACGGCACCTGGCGCGGTTTCATCAGTTTCTTCGAGCGGGACGTTCCGGGCGAACCCACGTGGGCCGAGTGGTTTGCCTCGTATGGCGACTTCATCGTGCGGCACGCGCGCATCGCCGAAGAAGAAGGCGTCGAGCTCTTCTGCGTCGGCTGCGAGATGGTCATGACCGATCACCGCGAAGCCGAGTGGCGCGCGCTCATCGCCCGCGTGCGCGAGGTCTATTCGGGCCCGATCACCTACAACTGCGATAAGTACCAAGAAGATCGCGTGACGTGGTGGGATGCGGTCGACGTCATCTCGGCCTCGGGCTACTACCCGACCGGCGGGTGGCCCGCGCAACTCGACCGCGTCGAAGCGGTAGTGCTTGAGCATGGCAAGCCGTTCGTCTTCATCGAGGCGGGCTGCCCCTCGCGCGATACCTCGCCGACGCGCCCCAACGACTGGACCCTCGCGGGAGCTCCCTCGGGGGACGCCCAAGCGCGCTACCTCGGCGAGATGCTGAGCGCGTGCGCGGGGCGCAGCTGGGTCACGGGCGTCGCACTGTGGGATTGGCCGGCCGAGCTGTACGCCCCGCAGGATGCTGCGCTCAACACCGACTACTGCATGTACGCCAAGCCGGGCGAGCAGGTTGTTCGTGACGCTTACCGTGCAGCGCTGGCGAGCCGCCCGAGCAGCACGGCGGTCTAGCGCGCCGCCGCTGACGTCGACGCGGCGAGTGTGCGTTGTGCGAGTGCGAGAGCACCGAGCACTCCCGAGCGCTCGCCCAGCGCGGGCGCCACGATGTAGTCCGTCGAGTTCTGCGTCAGGCCGTGACCCGCGCCCGGGCCGCCGATGATGCGGTCGAACTGCCAGCGCACCGAGTCGAGCAGGCCGGGGGTGTGCATCACGCCTCCGCCCAGCACGACGCGCTCGGTGCCGAGCGTGTAGGTGACGACGGAGATCAACTGCGCGACGTAGTAGCCGACAATCTCGACCATCGCCTCACGGTCGGCGGGCGAGAGCTCTGAGCCGCTCGCGCCCCACCGGGCGAGCACCGAGGGGCCCGAGGCCAGGCCCTCGACGCAGTCGCCATGAAAGGGGCAGCTTCCCTCGAAGTCGTCGCGCGGGTGTCGTCGCACCAGGATGTTGCCCATTTCGGGAAAACCGTTGCCGCCGAGAATCTGTTCGCCCGCGACGAAGCCCACCCCGATACCGGTGCCCACGGTCGCGTAGGCGACGCGCTCGACGCCGCGAGCGGCGCCCCACGCAGCCTCGCCGATTGCCGAGCCGGTCACGTCGGTGACGACGGCGTGCGGGGCCCCCGCGGTCGAGAGGTGCCGCAACACGTCGGTGAACGCCCAGCCGGGCTTGGTCGTGCCGGTGATCCAGCCGTAGTGCTCATCGTTCGGGTTCGTGTTGAGCGGGCCGAACGAGGCGATGCCCACCGCATCGGGCAACTGGGAACCGAGGGTCTCGGCGATAATCGTGTTGATGCGGCCGAAGGTCTCGGCCGGGGTGGTCGTTGCGATCCGCTCGACGCGTACCGGGGCCGACGCATCGTTCGCGTCGGCGATGGCGCACAGGGTCTTGGTGCCGCCCGATTCGATGCCGACAATCATGCGTCGGTCTCGTGCGCCGTGGCGCGGATCGCGTCGAGACGGGCCGGCGGGGTCGACATCGACCACCGTGCACTCATGGAACTCCTTCTCGCGTGGGCTTGCGCCCATACTCGCAGTGTTGTCTCACGTTGTCAATTTGCAGGGATGTTTCGGTTCTCTTGTCGCTCTGCGCCCGCGTTTCCGGCGTAAATGGGTAAGGTTGCTGGGTGACCAACGTCGACATACCGCGCGAGAAACCGTCGCGCGCGGGGTCGACGCGCGCCACGATTTCTGACGTCGCCCGACTCGCGGGGGTGAGCCTCAAGACCGCTTCGCGGGTGCTCACCAACAGCCCGAATGTCAAAGAGTCGACGCGAGTGAAGGTGCTCGATGCCGCGACCGCTCTGCGGTTTCGCCCGAACGCCATCGCCCGCGATCTTCGCAACGGGGGGGTCGCGACGACCATCGGGTTCGTCATCGGAGACTTGACGAACCCGTTCTACGCGCTCGTCGCCGCGGGCATCAGCCAGACCGCATCCGACCGCGGGTTGACGCTCGTCATGGCAGCCTCCGACGATGACCCGCAGCGCGAGCGCCCGACCGTCACGAGCATGCTCGAGCGGCGGGTGCAAGCCCTGCTCCTCGTGCCTATCGCCGAAGACCATGCCTATCTCGAGGGCGAGCGCCAGTTGGGCACGCCGATCATCGCGGTCGACCGACCGCTCTCGAACGCCGCGAGCGACGTGGTCGTGTTTGATAATCGCGCGGGTGCGCGTGACGGAACCCGGGCTCTCATCGACGCCGGTCACCGCCGCATCGCCTTCGTCGGCAGCTCAGAGTCGCTCTACACGCATGGCGAGCGCGCCCGGGGCTACCGCGATGCCCTCAACGGCGCCGGTATCGCGATCGATGAATCGATCGTGCGCACCGATGCCCCGAGCGTCGAGTCAGCGGCCGCGTCGACGTTGCAGCTGCTCGACGCCAGCGAGCCGCCCTCGGCGATCTTCGCCGGCAACAACCGGGCGGCAATCGGCGTGCATCGGGCGATCGCGGCGCGCGGAACCGCGACGGCGATCATGGGGTTCGACGACTTCGATTTCGCCGAGGCACTCGGTATCAGCGTGGTGTCGCACTCGCCCGTCGATATGGGCCGTGTAGCGGCGAATCTCGCCTTCCGTCGGCTCGATGACATGACGGGTCCGCTCGAGAACATCGTGCTGTCGACGATCGTCACGCTTCGCCGATCGCACCTGCTTCACCTCTGAGCCGTCCGGCCGCGAACTGAAGCATGGTCCGCGCCTGAAACTCCTCGCCGTTCTCATGACCGTTGAAGGGGTACACCTCGATTGTCTTCTCGCCCGCGTAGGCGTTGTAGGCGGCGTAGACCGTCGACGGTGGGCAGATCTGATCCATCAGCCCGACCGAGAAGAGCGCCGAAGCGCGTGCCCGCTCGGCGAAGACGACGCCGTCGACATAGCTCAGTGTGCGCTCGACGCGCTCGATGGCACCGCGATGTGCGCGCAGGTATCGGGCGATTTCAGAGTACGGAGCGGTGTCGACGAGCCGGATCGCGCGCGGGATGTCGCACAGAAACGGAACGTCGATCGACGCCGCGAGCGGCCGGTCAGACAGGCCCGCCACCGCAAGTGCGATCGCCCCGCCCTGGCTACCACCCTGCACGAGCACCCGGTGGGGGTCGAGGCCGGGGAGCTCGTCAAGGGCGTCGAGCGCGAGCACAGCATCCGTGAAGAGCCGTCGGTAGTAGTAGTCGTGCGGGTCGTCGATGCCCAGCGTCATGACGCCGCCTGAGTGCGGACCCGAGACGCCGGGGTCAGGGGTATCGCCCGTGCGATAGCCCGAGCCCTGACCCCGCGAATCGACCACGAGCTGCGCCATGCCGGCCGCGGCGACCTGGGTCCACGACTCGGGCAGCCCCCTGCCTCCGCCGTAGCCGAGATACGACACCACGGTCGCAAGCGGCCCCTCCGCCCGCCGAGGGGTGATGAGCCAGCCCGCGATGCGGTGGCCGGCGAAGCCCGAGAAGCGCACGTCATGCACGGTGAGCTCGGTGAGCGCGGTCGGCATGACCGTGCACGTGGTCGGGCTGCGGTGCGCGCGAGCCTCGGCGAGCGTGCCCTGCCAGAACTCGTCGAAATCGTGCGGGGCGACGACAGAGGATCGGTAGCGCTGCAGCTCGACGAGGGGCAGATCGAAATGGGCCATGGCGGTGCCTTCCTGCGTCGGGGGGCGAGAACTGGTGCCGGGGGTTAGGGTGCTTGAGCGCGCGCGAGCCGGGCGTAGGGCCCGTCGCGGTCGATGAGGGCGTCGTGCGAGCCCACCTCGGCGATGCGGCCATGGTCGAGCACGACGATCCGATCGGCCGAGCGCACCGTCGAGAGCCGGTGAGCGACGATGAGGGTGGTGCGATCGCGCATGAGGCGTGTCAGGGCGTCGTGCACGAGCGCCTCCGACTCCCCGTCGAGCGCCGAGGTGGCTTCATCGAGCAGCAGGATGCGCGGGTCGCGGATGAGCGCCCGAGCGATAGAAAGGCGCTGCCGTTGCCCCCCAGACAAGCGCGCGCCCCGTTCTCCTACCACAGTGCTCCACCCCTGGGGCAGGCGATCGACGAACTCGGTCGCGTTCGCATCCTCGAGTGCTTGCGACACGGCTGCGTCGTCGACCGCCGCCAGGCCGTAGGTGATGTTGTCGCGGATCGTTCCCGCGAACAGCACCGACTCTTGGGGAACGACCGAGACAAACCGTCGCATCGAGCGCAGGTCCAGGCTTTCCATGTCGATGCCGTCGATGGTCACAACGCCCGAGCTCGGGCGCACGAACCCCAGGGCGAGATTGACCATGGTCGACTTGCCCGAACCCGAGGGGCCGACGAACGCGACGGTCTCGCCCGCCTCGATGGTCAGGTCGATCTCAGAGAGCGCGTTGCTCGCTTCGCCGGGGTACGCCAGGCAGACCGCGCTGAAACCCACGCGCCCCTCAACCTTGTCGATCGCGGGTTTGCCTGCGTTGCGCTCGATATCGGGCTCATCGAGAATCTCGGCGATCGAGACGAGCGACTCGCGCCCGCGCGTGATGATCGGAGCGAGGCCCATGATGATGACGAGCGAGTTCGTCATCATCACGAAGTAGGTGCTCAGCAGCACGACCTGGCCGGGGGTGATGGGCAGAGCGCCCGAAATCGATACGAGGGCAGCCCCGACGAGGCACCCCACGGTGATGATCTGGAAGGTCACCCACGCCATCGCCCCGAACTTTCCGTTGACGAGGTCGAGGCTGAAGCCCGACTCGCGTACAGCGCGCGCGCTGCGCACGACACGGTCGGCCGCCGTCGCCTCCAGAGCGTGGGCCCGCGTGATGGGCAGCAGGGTCGCCATCTCGCCGACCTGCATCGAGAGCTGTTCGATGTCTCTCCGAAACCGTTCGTTGCGGCGATCAGATCGCACGCGAATCCAGCGGATCAGACCAGCGCTCACTGGAACCAGCACCGCGAATGCGATGAGCGAGGCGGGAACCTGCACCGCGAGAACGATCGTCGCGCCGGTCACGATTCCTACCGCGCTGAGGAGCGGACCAACACCCTGCTGCAGCATCAGCTCGACGTTCTCGACGTCGCGCACAACCTTGGTCTGAATCACCGACGAGCTCGATCGTGAGTGGTACCCGATCGAGAGCTCTTGCAGGCGATGGGCGAGCGCATTGCGCAGCGAGACGGCGAGATCGCGCACGGTGCTGAAGAACAGCGCAACCCAGGCGAGGTTGGCCGGAAAGTTGGCCGCGATGAGCAGCACGGCTCCCGCCCCGAGAGCGAGCAGTTCGCTCGCCGTGCCCCCGCGCACGAGCGTGTCGACGACTGCCGCGGTGATCACGGGGAGCACCCAGTTCGGGCTGTCTTTCACGAAGAAGAACACCACCGCGGCGGCGATGCGGGCGCGAGCGGGCGCGAGCGCAGCCGCAAGCCCGCGAAACGGTCGATCAGCCGAGAGGGTCACGTCGCCGGAAAAGGTCACGGCTCCATTATCTCGCCAATCTGACGGCAAATTGACATCGTTGTCATTGTCCCGTCCAGCGCCGCGACAGGCCCATCAGGGTGCGGCAGGGTCACTTTCGATGGGCTGATTCGGGGTGGGGGCACGAGCCGACTTCCGCCGCACGACGCCCCGCACGATCAGCAGCACGACGAGCCCGATGAGGCCGAGCGCGAGCAGCCACGGCAGCAGCACGCCGACCACCACGAGCAGCCCCGAGCCGAAGGCCACGAGTGCTTCCCAGCCCGTGACGAGTCCGCTCAGGAACGTGTCGGGCTCGTCAATCGGGGCGATCGCGAGCGATCCCAGTGTGAGGGTCAGCGTCGAGAGGCCGACCTGATCGGCGTAGTAGCGCTGCTGCGCCTCGTAGCTCTCGAGCTGCGCCTGACGATCGCTGATGGCCGTCTCGAGGGCGATGAGATCTTCGACCGTCGCGGCGGCATCCTGCAGCGCCAGGAGACGCGTGATCGACGACCGCAACGCGACGACGCGCGCATCGATGTCTTGCACCTCGCGCGTCACATCGCTCGAGCTCAGCTGCAGCTCCTCCACCTCGCCGAGCGCCTTCAGCTTCTCGAGCGTGGCGGTCAGACGATCAGCGGGGATGCGCAGCACGAGCTCGGCTCCGCCCGCATCGGTCGCCATGCGCGACGAGAGCGATTGCGGCCCGTACTCAGTGCGACCGTCGACCCGTCCCCCCGCCGCTTCGACGATCGTCGTCGCCTCGGCCGCCGCATCGATCGGGGCGTCGACCGTGAGGTAGAGGTAGCCCGTCGTGATGACGGAACGATCGGCATCGACGACGTCGCCCGCCGACTCCTCGCTGATCGGCGCCTCGGCGCCTCCATCGAACCCCGGCATGCCGCCCGAGTCGGTGGCTGATTCGTACGATTCGTTCGCCGCGCATCCGCTCAGCAGCAGTGCGGTGAGGGCGAGGGCGGGGAGAGCCGCGAGCAGTCGAGGGGTGCGCATGGCGCTCACGCTAGACCTGTGCCGCCGCGCCTCACCACCCAACGTTTTCGGCCGCAACGCGATCGTGACCTGCCACGATGACGCTCGTGATCGGGCCTCGACCCTGTGCCTGTGCCGAGAGAACGCAGAGGGAAGGGCGAGAAGGCCGTTCTGAACCCCTCCGCACGCATAGATTCTCACTATTCCTCCGCGACTAGGGGTGGACGCGAAGGTCAAGGGGGTCGGCTCAGCCGGCCCCCTTCTCTCGTTCCCGGTCTCGCACGGCGGTCGTGAGCATCCGCCATAATCGGGCCATGGCGCGATGGTCGTGGTTCCGGCGGAATTCTCCGCTGCTGTCGGTCACGGGTGACACCGGCAGCGGGCCGGTCGTCGTCATGATCCACGGCATCGCCTCGTCGTCGGTGACGTTCCACCACCTCGTGCCGCTGCTCGAGCCGACGCACCGCTGCATCACGATCGACATTCTCGGCTTCGGTGCGTCGCCGAGCCCGGAAGGGGCCACGTACTCGCTGGACGAGCACGCCGCCGCGCTCGACCGCACGATCCGCTCGCTGCGGCTGCGCGAACCGTTCACCCTCGTCGGCCATTCGCTCGGCAGCCTGATCGCGGCGCGCTATGCGATGGCCCACCGGCGCGAGCTCGACCGGCTGGTGCTCGTCAGCTCGCCCATCTACCTGCCCCCCGCGATGATCGGCGACTCGGTCGACCGGGCCAGCATGGGCGCCTACTTCACGGTCTACGAGTTCTTGCGCCTGAATCCGAGCTTCACGCGGCGCACGGCGGCCGCGCTCGCCGCGATCGCGCCGATCAAGAACGTGCTCGAGCTCACCGAGAAGAACTGGCAGCCGTTCATGCTCTCGCTGCAGAACGCGATCGAGTCGCAGACGACGCTCGCCGACCTGTCTCGCGTGCGGGTGCCCATCGACCTCGTCTACGGCGCCCTCGACCCCTTCCTCGCGCCCGGGGGTCTGGCGATCGTGCAGCAGCTTCGGCACGTGCGCGCGCACCGCGTCTCGGGTGTCGCGCACATCATCCGCCCCAAGCTCGCGCAGGCGGTTGCGCGCGTCGTCTCCGAACCACCGGCGCCGTGGGGAGCCTCGAACGGCGAATAGGCTGGCGGCATGAAGACCTCGATCCTCGGCCGCACCGGTGCGACCGTCTCCTCCATCGGCCTCGGAACCTGGCAGCTCGGTGCCGACTGGGGTGACGTGAGCGAGAAGGATGCCCACGCGGTGCTCGACGCCGCCGTCGAGTCGGGCGTCACGATCTTCGACACTGCTGACGCCTACGGTGATGGCCGCAGCGAGCAGCTCATCGCCCGCTACCTGCAGTCGCGCCCCGACGTCTCCGTGTTCGTCGCGACGAAGATGGGCCGCCGCGTCGAGCAGACGGTCGAGAACTACTCGACCGAGAACTTTCGCGCTTGGAGCGACCGCAGCCGCCGCAACCTGGGCGTCGACACGCTCGATCTCGTGCAGCTGCACTGCCCGCCGACTCCCGTCTATTCGATCGACCGCGTCTACGACGACCTCGATCAGCTGGTCGACGAGGGTGTCATGAAGAACTACGGCGTGAGCGTCGAGACGGCCGAGGAGGCGCTCACGGCGATCGCCCGCCCCAACGTGGCAAGCGTGCAGATCGTGCTCAACGCGTTCCGGCTCAAGCCGCTCGACGCGGTGCTGCCCGCCGCGATCGCCGCGGGCGTCGGCATCATCGCGCGCGTTCCGCTCGCCTCGGGCCTGCTGAGCGGGCGCTACACGAAGGACACCGTCTTCGCCGAGAACGACCACCGCACCTACAACCGCGACGGCTCGCACTTCGACCAGGGCGAGACCTTCGCGGGGGTCGACTACGCCACCGGCGTCGAGGCGGCCGTCGAGTTCTCGGCGCTCGCCGCCGAGCACGGCCTCGCGCCGGCGACGGCCGCGCTGGCCTGGCTCGCGCAGCTGCCCGGCGTCAGCACGGTCATCCCCGGTGCCCGCTCGCCCGAGCAGGCGCGGGGCAATGCCGCTGCGGGAGAGGTCGACGAGCTCGGCGCCGAGTTCCACGCCCGCGTCGTCGAGCTCTACGACCGGCGGTTCCGCGCGGCCGTGCACGAGCGCTGGTAGCGAGCGCGGCGTGATCTCCGGCTCCACCCCGGGCGCAGCATCCACCGGCCCGACCCCGCGTCGGGGGCTCGGCCGCACCTTCGCCAACGTCTTCACGGCGAATCTCGCCTCGAGCCTCGGCGACGGCATCGCGCGCACGGCGTCCCCGCTGCTCGCCGCGCGGCTCACCGACGACCCCGTGCTCATCGCCGGCATCGGCGCCGTGGCGATGCTGCCGTGGCTGTTCTTCGCCTTGCCGGCTGGAATCCTCGTCGACCGCATGGATCGCCGCCGAGCTCTCGCGCTCGCCGCGGGCGTGCGCACACTGCTCGCCGTCGTCCTTCTCGTGCTCGTCGCGATGAACGCGCTCACGATCTGGTGGCTCTACCTCGTGATCTTCGTCTACGGCGTGTGCGAGACGCTCTATGACGGGGCCATCCGCGCCGTCGTGCCGAGCGTCGTGCCGAAGCAGCAGCTGCCGCGGGCCAACGCGCGCATCGAGGGTGCCGAACTCGTCGTGCAGAACTTCGCGGCCGCGCCGCTCACCTCGGCACTCTTCGCCGTCGCCGTGCTCATCCCCATCGGCGGGCTCGTCGCGGCGTTCGGCCTCGCGGCCCTCCTCGCCGTGCTGCTGCCGGCGATCGCCTCGGGGCGGCAGTTCCATGCGGCATCGACCGAGCCGGTCGTGCCGTTCCGCCGGCAGCTCGCCGACGGCTGGCACTTCATCATGGGCAACCGGATGCTGCGCACGCTGTGGTTCGTCAGCATCCCGGTCGCGATCCTGTTCTCGGCCTCCAGCGCGACACTCGTGCTCTTCGTGCTCGACACCCTCGCCATCCCCGAGGCCGGATTCGGGCTCTTCCTGCTCTCCGGCGCCGTCGGCGGGCTGCTCGGCTCGGTCGTCGCCTCACGGCTGGCGCGCCGCTTCGGGCTCGGGCCCGTGATGGCGGCGATGAACCTCCTCGCGGGCATCCTCGTGCTGCTGACGGGGCTGTTCCCGGTGCCGATCGCCGCGATCGTGCTGTTCGCGCTCGGCGCCGCGACGACGACGATCTGGAACGTGCTCATGATGTCGTTCCGCCAGGCGATCATCCCGGGCCGGCTGCTCGGCCGCGTGCACGGCACGTGGCGCACGCTGCTGTGGGGCACGATGCCCATCGGCTCGCTCATCGGCGGAGCGCTCGCCCTCATCGACCTCACGGTGCCGTGGATCGTCGGGGGCGCGGGCATCACCGTGCTCGGCCTGATCTTCTACCGCTTCTTGATGACGCTTCCGAATCCCGAAGACATCGACAACGGGGATGCTCCGCCCCCGCCCACCGGCACCGTGCCGGTCGTGCCCGCCGCCTGAATCGAGCCGTCGTGCCGTACTCGCTCGCCCGTCACCCCTTCCCGCCCGCGGTGCGGCAGGTGCGCCTCGGCGCCCGAACGGTGCTCGCTCGTGCTGGGGTCGATTCGTACCTGCGGCTGCGGCTCGTCGAGGCGGCGCCGGGTGAGCTCGCCGGGTTCGTCGCCCCCGGTGGGGGAGACCACGTGCGCGTCGAGGCGGTCGAGGGCGAACCCCGCACCGAGACCGTCGTCGACCACTCCGTCGACGAGGGGTGGATCGACCTCGATGTGCTCGTGCACGGTGAGCCGGGCGCCGAGCTCGGGGTGATCGGCGCGTGGGCGGCGCAGGCTCCGCTCGGGTCGCCCGCCGTCATGGCGGGGCCCAAGGGCTCGGTCGTGCTGTCCGGCACACCCGGCGAAGTCGTGCTCGCGGGCGACGACAGCGCCCTGCCGGCGGTGCGCCGCTACCTCCGGATGCTCGGCCCGAGCATCACCGGGCACCTGCTGCTCGAGACCCGGTTCGACCTGGCATCGCTCGGCATCGAGCCGCCCGGGGGGCTGCGCGTGAGCATCCTGAGCCCCGACCCGCACCGACCGAGCGTGGCGCTCGCCGAGGCTCTCGCCGCGCTGCCGGCTCCCACCGACCCGCTCGAGCGCTTCGTCTTCGCGTGCGGCGAGCAGTCGCTCGTCGCCCCCGCCCGCGCGGTGCTCGCCCACTGGGGCATCGACGTCGAGCGCGCCGTCGTCAAGGGCTACTGGAAGCGCTAGGGCGTCTCGCTCGCGCGCAGCCAGTCGAGCAGGTGCCGCAGCGTCGCCTCGGGCGCATCGCGGTGCACGCTGTGACCCGCGCCCGCGACCACGACGGCCTCGAGCAGCGGGTTGGTCGCGAGCACCGCCGCCGCGTGCTCGCCGGCGAACATCGCCCCGTGGTCGGGGTCGGCCGCGATCACCAGCGTCGGGGCGGCGATGTGCGGCACGAACGCCGTGACATTCCAGTCGTCGTTGTCGAGCACCATGCGCTCGAGCGCGAACCGCGACGCGGCCTGCACCGCCCACACCCGAAACTCGATGTCGAGCGGGTGCCAGTGCGGAAACTGCTCGGCGATGCTCGCGACCGTCGCGCCGTCGTGGTTGGCGAGCTGACCCGCGAGCACGCTCTGCCGCGCGGACTCGTCGAGCTGCAGCGCGGGGTCGAGCAGCACGAGCCGCTCTGACCACGCAGACTCGGTGCCCGCCGCCTGCGCCGCCGCGGCCGCGCCGATCGAGTGCCCCACGACGAGCTGCCAGGGTCCGCCGCCCTCGGGCCGCGTGCCGAGCAGATCGGCGGCGATGTCCTCGATTCGGTAGCGGGATGCCCGCGGCGCGGCGCCGTGCCCCCGCAGATCGACGGCCGTCGCCGACCACCCGGCATCGGCGAGACCCTCGCTGATGCGCCACGTGGTCTGAGCGGATGACCCCAGTCCGTGCACGAGCAGCGCGCGTCGGGGGCTCTCGGGGTCGCCCCAGTGCCAGCGGGGCAGCGTCACCGTGCTCATGCGCAGGAGCCTAGTCGCGCCGTCGCCTGCCCGCCGCGTCGGGCCGGACCGCGAATCGGCTGAGTGCGGGAATCGATCGCCCGGCACCCCGGTTACGGCTGAGCATGACCCGCATCATGATCATCATCGGCTCCGTCCGTCCCGGCCGCATCGGCCTGCCCATCGCCCACTGGGTGCGCGACCGCGTCGCCGCCGCGGGTCACGAGGTCGACCTCGTCGACCTCGCCGAGCTGAACCTGCCGTTCATGGACGAGCCCGAGCACCCCGCCAAGCGCGCCTACACGAAGCCCCACACGATCGCGTGGAGCGCGCGCGTCGAGCAGGCCGACGCGGTGCTGCTCGTGAGCCCCGAGTACAACCACAGCTACAGCCCGGCGCTCAAGAACGCGCTCGACTTCCTCGCCCACGAGTGGCAGGGCAAGCCCGTCGGTGTCGTAAGCTACGGCGGAGCATCCGGAGGCCTGCGGGGCGCCGCCGCCCTCGATGCGGTGCTGACGACGATCGGCCTCGTGCGGGTTCCCGTCGACGTGGCGATCAACGGGCCGCACGCTCAGCTCGTCGACGGCACGTTCGCGGCGGACGCGAAGAACGATGCGACGCTCGCGAAGCTCATCGACGGCCTCGACCGATACGCCGAGGCGCTGCGCCCGCTGCGCGGCTAGCCGGTCGTCGTCAGGACTCCGCGGTGAGCGGCCAGCCGGTGTAGCCCTCGGCCACATAGGTCTGGCCCGCGGTGGACTCCACGATCGAGCGCAGCTCTCCGAGCTGTCGACGCCGATCGAAGTCTGAGGCGTCGTCGGTCACGTGCAGCATGGTGGTGAGCCACCACGAGAAGTGCTGCGCCTTCCAGATGCGCTGCATCGCCCGCTCTTCGAAGGAGTCGATGAGGCGCGTGTCGTTCTCGAGAAGAAGCGCACGCAGCGCGACGTGCAGGAGGGCGACATCCGCGATCGCGAGGTTCATGCCTTTCGCGCCGGTGGGCGGCACTGTGTGAGCGGCATCCCCGATGATGGCGACGCGGCCGCGGCGCATGGCGTGTGCCACGAAGCTGCGGAATCGCAGCACATCGCGCTGGAAGATCGGGCCTTCGATCAGGCGGGTGCCGGGCACGCGCTTCTGCATGTTCTCCCAGATCTCGGCCTCTGAGAGCGAGTCGGGGTCGAGCGCGGGGTCGCACTGGAAGTACATGCGCTGCACCGTCTCGCTGCGCTGGCTGATGAGCGCGAAGCCGTCGGGCGAGTTGCTGTAGATGAGCTCCTCCGAGCTCGGTGGTGCTTCGCAGAGAATGCCGAACCAGGCAAAGGGGTACTCGCGGAAGTACCCGCCCTGGCTCGAGCCCGTGACGGTGGGGCGCACGACACTGCGGGAACCGTCGGCGCCGACGACGAAGTCGGCCTCGATGACGAGCTCCTGCCCATCGGCATCGGCCGCGAGCACTCGCGGGCGGTCGGGATTCGAGTCGTCGATGCGGTCGACGGTCACCCCGAAGCGCAGGTCCTGCCCGGCGGCGAGGCGCGCGGCGATGAGATCTTTCAGCACTTCGTGCTGCGGGTAGAGCCAGGCGCTGCGGCCGGTGAGGCTCGGGAAGTCGATGCGGTGGCCTTCGCCCTCGAAGCGCAGCTCGATGCCGTCATGGCGCCGCCCGACGGTGCGCGCTCGGCTGTGCTCGCCGATCGTGTCGAGCAGTTCGACCGTGCCCTGCTCGAGAATGCCGGCGCGGATGGTGCTCTCGATCTCACCGCGCGTGCGGAGGTCGACGATCACCGAGTCGATGCCCGCCTCGTCGAGCAGGTGGGCGAGCATGAGGCCGGCCGGGCCGGCTCCGACGATGGCGACGGGCGTGCGCACGGTGGTGGTCATGAGGTCTCCTTCGACGGGGTGCGGGATGCGGCGCCCTCATTGTGTGGTGGGCAACCACTCCGAGTGCGAAAGAGTCTCGATCAACGGGATTAGTCTCGCGCGCCGACGCGCTCAGGAGCGCACGCCGAGCGCGCGCTCGATCTCCGTGCGGCCGCGATGCAGCTCGGCGAGGGCCGGCACAGTGGGTGCATCGCGGCGGATCACGACGGAGAGTGCGGCGACGACGGTGCCCGTCTCGTCTCGCACGGGCACGGCGACCCCGGTCGACACGGCTTCGATGGATCCGCGGGCGATCGCGTGGCCGAGCGCGCGCACTTCGGCGAGCTTGCGCCGCAGTTCGCCGGCATCGGCAATGGTCTCGGTGGTCAGCCGGGTGAGCGGGCTGGCCAGTATTCGTTCTTGCAGCTCATGCCCGCCGTAGGCGAGTAGCACGAGGCCGGATGACGAGGCGTGCAGCGGCAGGCGGCCGGCAACGCGGGTGACGTTCGAGCCCGACTCCGGCCCGCTCAGGCGCTCGAGAAAGAGCGCTTCGTCCTGCTCGAGCACAGCGAGCTGGGTGTGTTCGCGGATGCGCGCCTGCACGCGCTCCATCGCCGGCATCGCGGCCTGCCGAAGGCGGAGTGCTTGAGACGACCGCGTCGCGAGCTCCCAGAGTCGCATGCCGATGCGGATGCGGCGATCGTCGTCTCGTTCGAGAAGCCCCGCGTCGACGAGCTCACCGACGATGCGGTGCGCCGTCGAGCGAGGAAGCCCCGACCGCCGCCCGATCTCGGCGGCGGTCTGCACCGTGCGCGCCGGGGTGAAGGTCTCGAGCACGCGAACGAGACGGTCGGTCACCGAGTCGCCGGTGGAGGAGTTCGCCATGACCCGAGCATGACATTCATTCCCATTCAGTGGGAAGCCTCGGGCGCCGCGATCGCGGCGCCCGCAAGAATGACCGGCACCGCCACCCCGCTGTCGAGGAGCACCCATGACGATCACCCCGCCGCCCGCCGCCGCGCCTGAGTCACTGCTCGCAGCGCCCGACCAGGCAACCCAGTCGGCGATCACCGCCGAGATCGTGGCCGCTCACGCCGAGGCCGAGAGGCGCGTCGCGGCGGGCGAGTCGCTGCCGACGACGCTCTACGACTTCCCCGCCTATCGCTCGAGCATTCTGCGGCACCCCACGAAGAACCCGCGGCTCGTCGACCCCGAGACCATCGAGCTCTTCTCGCCCGCGTTCGGGCAGCGCGATGTCGCCGCGATCGAGACCGACCTCACGCTGCAGCACACGGGCGAGCCCCTGGGCGAGCGCATGACTGTCGAGGGCCGACTGCTCGACTCGTGGGGACGCCCGCTGCGCAACCAGCTCATCGAGATCTGGCAGGCCAATGCCGCGGGGCGCTACATCCACCAGCGCGACCAGCACCCCGCGCCGCTCGACCCGAACTTCACCGGAGCCGGCCGCACCATCACCGACGACGACGGCCGGTACCGTTTCGTCACGATCAAGCCCGGGCCCTACCCGTGGCGCAACCATGTCAACGCCTGGCGGCCCGCGCACATCCACTTCTCGATCTTCGGCTCGTCGTTCACCCAGCGGATCATCACGCAGATGTACTTCCCCGGCGACCCGCTCTTCGCGCTCGATCCGATCTACAACTCGATCCGCACGCAGAAAGACCGTGATCGACTCATCGGGGTCTACGACCATGACCTGACGAGCCCCGAGTTCTCGATGGGATACCGCTTCGACATCGTCGTCGACGGCCCCGATGCCACCTGGTTCGAGCCCGAGGAAGGCCACTGATGACCACCGTCCCGCCCCGCACCCTCGAGCCCACCCCGGGCCAGACCGTCGGCCCCTTCTTCGCCTTCGGATTGCAGTACCCCGCGATGAACCAGGTCGTCTTCCCGCACTCGCCGGGCTCGCTCGTTCTGGGTGGCACGGTCACCGATGGAGCTGGGGCGGCGATTCCCGATGCGCTCATCGAGCTCTGGCAGGCTGACTCCGACGGTTCGATTCCCCGCGTTCGCGGCGCCTGCAAACGCGATGGCCACACGTTCACCGGGTTCGGGCGCGCGTTCACGAGCGACGAGGGCCGGTACGAGTTCTGGACCCGGGAGCCGGGCGCCGAGGCCGGCAAGGCGCCCTTCTTCGCCATCGTCGTCTACGCTCGCGGGCTGCCGAACAAGCTGCACACCCGGGCGTACCTGCCGGACGACGCGGCCGCGCTCGACGCTGATCCGCTGCTCTCCGCTCTGTCGGCCGACGAGCGCGCTACGCTCATCGCAACGCGCACGCCCGAGGGTGCCCTCCATTTCGACATCCGGCTGCAGGGCGAGAAGGAGACCGTGTTCCTTGCCTACTGACGGGTCGGTCGACCGGGGTCTGCTCTCGCCCGTGACCGTGGGCACTGCCGACGCGGTCGGCGATGACGCCGTCCTCGGCGCCCTCGTTGCCGTCGAGATCGCGTTGACGCGGGCGTGGGCGGTGGTGGGGGATGCTCCGGTCGAGATGACCGAGCGTGTCTCCGAACTGCTCGGCTGGTCGGGCCCCGGCCGCCTCGCCGTCGGCCATGGCATCGATCTCGCCGAGCTCGCGACGGCAGCCGTCGAGGGCGGCAACCCGGTCATTCCGCTCGTCGGCCGAATCCGGGCCCTCCTCCCCGAGAGCGATCGAGCCTGGGTACACCGGGGGGCAACCAGTCAAGACATTCTCGACTCGGCGGTCGTGCTGCTGGCGCGCCGAGTCGGTCGTGACATCGTCGAGTCGCTCGTCGCTGTCGAGGCGTCACTGGCAGCGCTGGCGGTGCGTCACCGCGACGATGTTGCGGTCGCTCGCACGCTCGGTCAGCACGCGGTGCCCACCACGGTCGGTCTGCGTGCGGCAACCTGGCTCGTGGGCGTTCGGCGGGCGCGGCGTCGCCTCGAGCACGCCCTCGCGCACCTGCCCGCGCAACTCGGCGGTGCCGCGGGCACCCTGTCGGCCTTCGTCGAGCACGCGCGAGCGGCACACGGCGCCGACGCCGAGCAGGTCGCCGAGAGCCTCGTCGAGGCTTTTGCGAACGAACTCGATCTCGCGCTGCCCGAGCACCCCTGGCACACCGTGCGTTGGCCCGTCACCGAGCTCGGCGATGCGCTCGTGCAGGCCATCGACAGTCTGGGGGTGATCGCCGGCGATGTGGCGACGCTCGCACGCACCGAGATCGGAGAGCTCGTCGAATCGGCTCCCGGGGGATCGTCGGCGATGCCCCACAAGCGCAATCCCGTCGCCGCGGTGCTGATCCGGTCGGCGGCCCTGCGGGCCCCCCAGCTCGGCGCAACCCTGCATCTCGCGGCGGCTCTCGCTGTCGACGAGCGCCCTGACGGTGCCTGGCACGCGGAGTGGCCGACCCTGCGTGAGCTGCTGCGGCTCGCCCTCGGCGCCGCTGACACGGCGAGCCGGCTCACTGCGGGGCTCGCTGTCGACCTCGCCGCGGTCGCGCGCAACCTCGACCAGTCGGCGGGTCTGCTCGTGACGGAACGACTGGCGATCGTGCTGAGCCCGATCCTCGGCATCGAGCGCGCGCGCAGCATCGTGGCCGCGGCCACCAGCGCCGACGACGTCGAGCGCCTGCTGCGCGCAGAGCCCGGCCTCGCCGGCCACGACATCGCGGCGCTTCTCGATCCCGCCGCCTACCTCGGGCTCGCCGGCACCCTCGTCGATCGCGCGACCGCCCTCGGGGAGGGGTCATGACGGTACCGAAGATTCATCTCACCGCGATCGAGGGGCCCGCCGAGGCGCCTCTTCTCGTGTTGGGCCCGTCGCTGGGCACCTCCGCGATTCTGTGGGAGTCCACCGTGCCGCTCCTGCGCGAGCGCTACCGGGTGTGCGCGTGGGATCTGCCGGGGCACGGCGATGCGCCGCCGGCCGCCGAGCCGTTCACCGTCGGCGAGCTGGCCGATGCCGTCGCGGCTACCGTCGCCGAGCGGGGCGAAGCCCGCATCCTGTACGCCGGGGTGTCGCTCGGGGGCGCGACCGGCCTCGAGCTCGCGCTGCGGCATCCCGCCCTCGTCGCGGCGACGGCGATCGTCGCCTCGGGAGCCCAGCTGGGCGATCCCGCCGCCTGGCACGAGCGCGCCGCGACCGTGCGCGCGCAGTCAACCTCGGTGCTCATCATCCCCTCGGCGCAGCGCTGGTTCGCTCCCGGGGCGATGGAGCGCGAGCCCGAGTTGTCGGGGCGACTGCTGCATGCGCTGCAAGACGCCGATGACGAGAGCTACGCGCGCTGCTGCGAAGCGCTCGCCGGGTACGACGTGCGCGAACGACTCGGCGAGGTGCGGATGCCCGTGCTCGCGCTCTGGGGAGAACACGATACGGTCGCCCCCGAGGCCAAGGCCGTCGAGATCGCCCGCGGCGTCGTCGACGGTCGCTCGACGATGGTGCCCGGCGTGGCACACCTGCCTCCTGCCGAGAACGCGGAGGCGACCGCCGCTGCTCTGCACCGGTTCTTCGCCGATGCTGCCCGAGAGGACTGAGATGGCCGACTCACCCGCACGCCCGTCAGGAGACGGACTCACGGACGGCGAGCGCTATGCCCAGGGGATGCGCGTGCGCCGCGAGGTGCTCTCCGACGCGCACGTCGATGCCGCCATCGAGCGCACCACCCCGACCACGGCGGCGTTCCAAGACCTGATCACCCGTTACGCCTGGGGCGACATCTGGTCGCGGCCGGGGCTCGACCGGCGGTCGCGGTCCGTGGCTGTGCTGAGCTCGCTCATCGCCCTCGGCCACCACGAGGAGTTCGCGATGCACGTGCGCGCGGCGCTGCGCAACGGGCTGACGCGCGACGAGATCGTCGAGGTCATACTGCAGAGCGCGATCTACGCGGGCGTTCCGGCGGCCAACACGGCGTTCGCGCTCGCCCGCCCGATCCTCGATGAGGGGGAGTCGGCCGGCGCGTGATCGCGGCCGACGGGCCTCTCTAGATCAGGCCCTGCCGCTGCGGCACGAGATCGATCGACGCGATCGCCGCGAGCGCGAGGCCCATGGCTCGCGCCTCGTCGGTGAACAGGCTCGACTGCACGCGCGCCGAGGTGATGCGCAGCGATTCGTCGCGCGTGAGACCGAACCAGCCGCACACGATCTCGATGCCGTGCGGCGTCACCCGCCACAGCTTGTCGGCGTCCTTGACGCACGCGTCGTCGACCGAGAGGGCCTCGTGGCGCGAGTCGTGCCCGTCGATGATCGCGACCACCCGATCGATGATCTCGGGCGGATGCCCCAGCTCGCCGAGCACCTCGGTGGCGATGCGAGCCCCCTCGATCTCGTGCTGCCGCACGAGGTCGGGTCGGCCGCCGCCCGGCGCGATCGCCTCGAGGATCTCGTGGTCGGCCACGGTCGACCAGCCGGTGTCGTGCAGCAGGATGGCCGGCAAGACGACGGATTCGTCGGCGTCGGGCACGAGGGCGACCAGGGCTCGAGCGATGCCGTAGGCGTAGAGCGTGTGGGTGTCGTTGTTGCGCACGCGCAGGTGGCCGCGAGCGAGCTGCCAGATCGCACTGTCTCGCTCGCTGAGCGTGAGATAGCCGGGCACGTCGACCGCGTTCGGAATGTGGGCACGAACGTCGCGACCGTACCGCGTGCTCGTCGGTGAGCTCATGCACGAACGCTCGCACCACTGCTCGGGCAGCACAACTATGCTTCCGTTCACCGGAAGGTCGGTGATGGTCGCTGTGTCGGTGGCGAGGAGGCCCCATGACGAAGAACCCTGAGAGCGAGTCGCCGCCCTCGAGCGTGACCGGGCGGGTGCTCAGCATCCTGTCGGTCTTCGAGAAGAGCCTGGCCCCGCGCAGCCTCACCGAGATCAGTGCCGAGACCGGGCTGGCGCTCAGCACGACGCACCGCCTCGTCGGCGAGCTCGAGCAGTGGGGGGCCCTGCAGCGTGACCCGCATGGCCGGTATCAGATCGGCTTACGGCTCTGGGAGCTCGGCCAGCATGCCGGGCGACAGGTGCGTGAGATCGCCCGCCCGCTCCTGCAAGATCTGTACAGCCTGACCCAGCACACCGTGCACATCGCGATTCGCGACAAGACGGAGGTGCTCTACATCGACCGCGTGTACGGCACCCGCCGCGTGCCGCAGGCCTCGCGGGTCGGCGGGCGCCTGCCGCTGCACGCGACGGCGGTGGGAAAGGTGCTGCTGGCGTTCGAGGAATCGTGGTTGCGCGAGGCCGTGCTCGCGCAGCCGCTCGAGAGCCGCACACCGCATACCCACGTCGACCCCGGGCAGCTTCGCCAGGAACTGGCGATCATCGCCGAACGCGGATACGCGCTCGCGATCGAGGAGGTGCGTGTCGGGTCGGCCTCGATCGCCGTTCCCGTCTTCCAACGCGGGGGAGGTATCGGCGCGGCTCTGGGGCTCGTCGCCGAGCGCGGCGACGCTGACGTGCTCGAGCGCCATCTTCCCGCCATGCGCGGCATCGCGCGGCGAATCGAGGCGAGCGTCGGAGCCTTCCCGTTGCGCCAGCTCGGCGTGCGCCCGGTCGTCGACCGGCCCCAAGGTCACTTCCATTCAATGGAAGGTTGAGTGTCGCGTGGTGCAGACCGTGCGTTCAATACAGCCAGCGCATCGTTCGCGCTGCCAGACCACGAAGGAGTCGTCATGGCCATCGAGACCAGCACCGCACCCGCCGCTACCGGCGGGTGCCCCGTCGACCACGGGCAGTTCGGCACGGCCGATCGCTCCGGTGCCGACACGCACGACGGTGCCGAGAACCACTACGGGTACCAGCCGTTCGACATGACCGACCCGTTCCCTTCCTACGAGCGCCTACGTCGGAACGCTCCCGTGCACTTCGACGAGCGCATCGGCTACTGGGTCGTCACGCGCTACGCCGACGTCAAGGCCGTCTTCGACGACTGGGAGACCTTCTCGAGCGAGAACGCCCAGGCCCCCATCCGTCCGCGCAGTGCCGGTGCCACCGAGATCATGACCGAGGGCGGCTTCACCGCGTACTCGGGTCTCTCGGCCCGCGTGCCCCCGGAGCACACGCGCATTCGTGCCATCGCGCAGCGCGCCTTCACGCCGCGCCGCTTCAAGCTGCTCGAGCCCACGATTCGCGAGAACACCCGTCTCGCCCTCGACGCGATGCTCGCCTCGAGCGACGCCACCGGCGACTTCCTCACCGACGTCGCCTACGACATCCCCACCGTCACGATCCTCACCCTGCTCGGCGTCGACCCGTCGATGGTGCCGACCTACAAGCGCTGGTCAGACTCGCGTGCAGCCATGACCTGGGGCGATCTCAGCGACGACGAGCAGTTGCCCCACGCTCGCAACCTCGTGGAGTACTGGCAGGAGTGCATCCAGCTGGTCGTGCAGGCGCACCGCGACGGCGGCGACAGCCTCGTCGCTGACCTGGTGCGTGCCCAGGAGGGCGGCGCCGAGATCAGCGATCACGAGATCGCCTCGCTCTGCTACAGCCTGCTCTTCGCCGGACACGAGACGACGACGACGCTCATCGCCAACTCCGCACGCGTGCTCTTGAGCCATCGCGATCAGTGGGACCGCATCGTCGCCGACCAGGCCCTCATTCCCGGAGCGATCGACGAGGTCTTGCGGTACAGCGGCTCGATTCTTGCCTGGCGCCGGCGCGCGCTCGCTGACGCTGAGATCGGCGGAGTGGCCGTGCCGAAGGGGGCCGACATTCTGCTCGTCATGGGGTCGGCGAACCGCGACGAGGCCGTGTTCGAGAACCCCGACGAGTTCGACATCACGCGCCCTGACGCCCGCAGCCACCTGTCGTTCGGCTTCGGCATCCACTACTGCTTGGGAAACCAGCTCGCCAAGCTGCAGGCGAAGATCGTGCTCGAAGAGACGATCGCCCGTGCGCCGCAGCTGCGCCTCGTCGAAGGCGCAGAGATCACCTTCGGCGAGAACCTCTCGTTCCGCGCTCCCACCTCCGTTCCCGTCACCTGGAAGGCCTGACATGACTGCGCCCGCATACATCCAGTTCTTCGACGGCGGCGAGCCTGCCGCCCATGAGCTCCTCGGGGGCAAGTGCGCCTCGCTCGTCGCCTTGACCGAAGCCGGGCTGCCGGTCCCTCCCGGTTTCGCCGTCACGACGATCGCGTTCGACGCCTTCATCCACGCGGCCGGCATCGCGGACGACATCCATCGGATGCTCGGCACGATCGATGCCGACGACACCGCCAGCATCGATGCCGTGTCGGAGCAGATCCGCTCGGAGATCATCAGCCGACCGGTGCCCGTCGAGATCCACGACGCCTTCACCGAGGCCTTCGAAGCGCTGCAGGCGCGATTCACCGGCGAGACTCCCGTGGCCGTGCGCTCGTCGGCCACGGCGGAGGATCTGCCCGACGCGAGCTTCGCCGGTCAGCAGGACACGTACCTGTGGCTCCTCGGCCGCGACGAGGTCGCCGCTCACGTGCGTCAGTGCTGGGCCTCGCTCTACACCTCGCGCGCGATCGTCTACCGGCTCAAGAACGGCATCCCGAACGAAGGCCTCTCCATGGCGGTCGCCGTGCAGAAGATGGTCGACGCTCGCACCGCGGGCGTCGCGATGACGATCGACCCGGTGAACGGCGACAAGTCGACGATCGTGATCGACGCCTCGTGGGGCCTCGGCGAGCTCGTCGTCTCCGGCACCGTCACCCCCGACAACCTGCGGATCGACAAGGTCATGCGCACGGTGTCGGAAGAGATCATCGGCGACAAGCACATCGAGCTGGTGCCCGACGCCGCGTCGCGCAGCGTCATCGAGCGCGAGGTCGAGCCCGAGCGACGCACCGTGCGGTGCTTGAGCGATGCCGACGTCGCCGCCATCGCCGCGATCGCCAAGCGTGCCGAGAAGCATTTCGGTTGCCCGCAAGACATCGAGTGGGCGATCGATCGCGGCCTGCCGGAGGGAGAGAACCTCCTCCTCCTGCAGTCGCGGCCCGAGACCGTCTGGTCGATCAAGACCACCGAGCCCTCGACGGCAACGTCGGGGTTCGGCATCGAAAGCATCACCCGTTCCCTGCTCACCCAGATCGGTCGCTGACCGCGACCGTTCGACGTCAACCCGTTCCGCTGAAAGGATTCGCATGTCAACGACGACTGCCGCCCCCTCCCGTGAGGGCGACTCCGCTGCCTCGGGGTCGTTCCCCAGCCCGTACAACCAGGCCCCGCCCGCCGGAGCCGAAGGCTGGAAAGACCTGTACGCCTACAACCTGGTCTTCCAAGACAACCGACGTGCGGTCGAGGAGGAGAAGTTCTGGTTCTGCGACAGCCAGCACTGGCCGACCGTCACCAAGCCCTTCGAGACGATCGGCTTCGAGTTCGCCGTCGGCTGCCTGGGCCAGTACAACTCGCGCCAGCTGCTCATCCCGACCGCGAACGGCATCGAGTACCGCATCCACAACGGGTACCTCTACATGTCGCCCGTCGCGGTCGCTCCCGAGCAGATCGAGGCGCGCGTGCCTCAGTTCATGGAGCGTGCCGGGCACTACTTCCAGAACTGGGAGAGCCTGCTCAAGAACTGGCACGTCAAGCTGCGCGCGACCATCGACGAGATGGAGTCGATCGAGTTCACCGCGCTGCCGGAGAAGATCGCGCTCGAGGACGTGCTGAGCGGGAAGGGGACGGGCCCCGGCACCGAGCTGCTCGGCGACTACGACCGCATCATCGCGCTCGCGTACCGCGCGTGGCAGTACCACTTCGAGTTCCTCAACCTCGGCTACGTCGCCTACCTCGACCTCTTCATGTTCTGTAAGCAGGTGTTCCCCCGCATCTCCGACCAGGCCATCGCGACGATGGTGCAGGGCGTCGACATGGAGCTCTTCCGGCCGGACGACGAGTTGAAGAAGCTCGCGAAGCTCGCGGTCGCGAACGGTCTTGCCGACCTGTTCGCCGACACCTCTGACGCCGAGGTGCTCCTCGCGGCGATCGGCGCGCGCAGCGGCGGTGCCGAGTGGCTCGCGCAGTGGACCGAGTCGCAAGACCCGTGGTTCAACTTCACGACCGGCAACGGCTTCTACGCCCACGACGAGTACTGGCGCGATGTGCCCTCCACGCCCCTGGCGTTCATCAAGGGCTACATCGACCGCATCCACGCCGGTCAGGACATCGACCGCGACATCCAGCACCTGATCGTCGAGCGCGATCGCATCACCGAGGAGTACGCCGAGCTGCTCGAGGGCGAGGCGCTCGAGACCTTCCGCGGCAAGATCGGGCTCGCTCGCACGGTGTACCCGTACGTCGAGAACCACAACTTCTACATCGAGCACTGGACGATGGGCGTGTTCTGGCGCAAGACGCGTCAGCTCTCGGCCGTGCTGCACGAGGCGGGGTTCTGGCCGCAGGCGAACGACATGTTCTACCTGCGCCGCGACGAGGTGCGCGAGGTGCTGTTCGACTACGTCAACGGCTGGATGGTCGGCGCACCGGCGATCGGGCCCGACTACTGGCCCGCCGAGGTCGAGCGTCGGCGCAGCATCGTCGCCGCGCTCGAGACCGCGCGGCCTCAGCCGGCGCTCAACACGCCGCCGGAGGTCATCACCGAGCCCTTCACCCTCATGCTCTGGGGCATCACGACCGAGCAGATTCAGAACTGGCTCGGCAAGGGCGACGCGGTCGAGGGCACGCTCAAGGGCATGGCGGCGTCGCCGGGCATCGCCGAGGGTCCTGCTCGCGTCATCTCGAGCGCGAGCCAGCTCAGCGATGTGCAGGAGGGCGAGATCCTCGTCGCTCCCGTCACGGCACCGAGCTGGGTGCCCGTGTTCGGCAAGATTCGCGCGACCGTGACCGACATCGGCGGAATGATGAGCCACGCGGCCATCGTCTGCCGCGAATACGGGATGCCCGCGGTCACGGGAACGGGAACCGGCTCGACCGAGATCCGTACCGGTCAGATGCTGCGCGTCGACGGCAACACCGGCACCGTCACGATTCTGGACTAGGGGGAGCTGACGATGACGACCACGCGGAACGCCCGCACGGTGATCGTGACGGGCGCGGGGGGCGGCCTCGGCCGGGCGTTTGCCGAAGCCTTTGCCGCCCGGGGTGACCGCGTGGTCGTCGCCGACATCGACGAGGCCGCCGCGACCCGTGTCGCGGCGGCCCTCGACGGTGCTCTCGCCGTCGGCGTCGACGTCACCGACGCCGCCTCGACCGACGCGCTCGCGGCTGCGGCCGCCGAGCTCGGCGCGGGGCGCATCGATGTCGTGATCAACAACGCCGCGATCTACGCAACGCTCACGCGATCGCCCCTCGAGCAGATTGCCGAAGCCGAGTGGGATCGCGTGATGGCGGTCAATGCCAAGGGTCCTTGGCAGGTCGTGCGCGCCTGCTCGCCGTACCTGGGCGAGGGCTCGCGCATCATCAACATCTCGTCGGCGACCGTCATGAGCGGTTCGGCTCACTGGGCCCACTACGTGGCGAGCAAGGCCGCCGTGATCGGTCTGACCCGCGTGATGGCGACCGAGCTGGGCCCGCGCGGCATCACCGCTAACACGGTCGCCCCGGGCTTCACCCTGACCGAGGCGAGCCACGGCCTCATCGAGGGCGCCGAGACCTACGGTGTCGAGCGCAGCGCGTTGCGCCGCCCGATTCAGCCCGACGACATCGTGGGCACGGTGCTGTACCTGGCCGATGAGGCCAGTCGATCGGTCACCGGCCAGACCGTCGTCGTCGACGGCGGCCGCCAGTATCTCTAGTCGCCGTTGTCTCATCCACACCACCAGGAGGAAACGTGACCACCGTCACCTACACCGCATTCGACGGCACCGAGACGACCGTCGAGGGCGCACCCGGGGCATCCATCATGGAGACCGCACTGCGGAACGGCGTGCCCGGCATCGTCGGTGAGTGCGGCGGCAGCATGTCGTGCGCGACGTGCCATGTCTTCGTCTCGGACGAGACGGCTGCGATCGCGGGTGAGATGAGCGAGATCGAAGACGAGATGCTCGACGGCACGGCCGTCGACCGCGAGCCGAATTCGCGGCTGTCGTGCCAGATCAAGCTCGTCGACGGAAACACCTACTGCGTGACTACTCCCCGAGAGCAGGTGTGACATGACCACCGCCATCGCAGATGCGACGCTCATCATCGGGGCATCGCAAGCGGGCGTGCAGCTCGCGGCGACCCTGCGCGAGCTCGGCGACGACCGCCCCATCGTGCTCGTCGGCGACGAACCGCACGCTCCCTATCAGCGGCCCCCGCTCTCGAAGGCCTATCTGTCGGGCGAGATCACGAGTGACGACCTGGTCTTTCGCACTCCCGAATGGTTCGCGCAGCACCACATCGAGGTGCTGGCAGGCGAGACGATCGCCGCGGTCGAACGGCATGCCACCGGGGGCGGAGAGGCCGTCACCGGTTCGGGCCGCCGCATCCCCTTCGCGCGCCTCGCGCTCACGACCGGTGCCGAACCCCGCCGGCTCGACCTGCCCGGTATCGACCTGCCCGGCGTGCACTACTTGCGCACGGCAGACGACGCTGCGGCGATCGCCGCACGGTTGGCGACAGCGCGGTCGCTCGTGGTCATCGGCGGAGGCTTCATCGGTCTTGAGGTGGCCGCATCCGCGCGCAAGCGGGGTGTCGCCGTCACAGTCCTCGAGGCCGCCCCCCGGCTCGTCGGGCGGGTCGTTTCGGAGCAGACGAGCGCGTTCTATCTCGACGCGCATCGCCGGCGCGGCATCGATGTGGTGCTGGATGCTCGCATCGCCTCCCTCGACGGCACCGACGCGGTGACCGGGGTGCGCCTCGACGACGGCACGGTGATCGCCGCCGATATCGTGCTCGTCGGCATCGGCGTGGTGCCCCGGATCGACCTCGCGACCCAGCTCGGACTCCAGGTCGACGGCGGCATCGTCGTCGACTCGGCCTGCCGCACGTCTGACCCGTCGATCGTCGCGGCGGGGGACTGCGCGATCATGCCGAACCCCTACGCGCGCGGCAGCATGCCCATGGTGCGCCTCGAGAGCGTGCACAATGCGCTCGAGCAGGCCAAGGTGGCCGCCGCAACGCTGATGGGGCAGCCCGCGGATTACCGCACGGTGCCCTGGTTCTGGTCAGACCAGGCCGACATCAAGCTGCAGATCGCTGGTCTGTCGACCGGGTACGACGCCACCGTGCTGCGCGGAGACCCCGAGTCGGAGAAGTTCTCCGTGCTCTACTACCGCGACGGCGAGCTCATCGCGGCCGACTGCATCAACCAGCCGCTCGACTTCATGGCCGTGCGCTCCGCCCTCGGACGCGGTGCCACCGTTCCCGCCGACGCGGCCGCCGACCTGTCCACCCCCCTCAAGAAGTCCGTGGTCGAACCGACCGCGCCCTCCCTCGTCTGATCCAGGAGCCCGTCATGCCCCTCCCCACCGCGGTCGCCGTCGACACCTCGCCCATCACGGCGCACTCCGACATCGACGATCTCGACCCGCTCTGGCGGGCGATCGTCGTGGAGTCGCGCACGCGCGCCAACGACATCCACCTGCCGATCTCGGTCGCCTACGCCGAGCGTCTGTGCGATGCCTACCCCGAGGCGGATGCCTTGGTCGTCCGGGTCACGACGCTCCTGCACGACACGGGGTGGGCGCGCGTCGACGAGACCAAGATCATCTCCGAGGGCTTCTCCGGTGATTGGCGCAAGGCCGATATCCGGTTCGAGCACGAGCGTCACGGCTGCGATATCGCGCGCGAGGTGCTCCCGGGGCTGGGCTACGACGACGCGTTCATCCGCCGCGTGACCGACATCATCGACGGTCACGACACGCGGCAGGTCTCGCACTCGCTCGAAGACAGCCTCGTGCGCGACGCCGACCGGCTCTGGCGCTTCACGGCCACCGGCATCGCGCTCGCCTCCGGCTGGTTCGGGTTGAGCCCGGCCGAGTACGCGCGCCGACTGCGTTCCGAGATCATCCCCGAACTGCTCACCGAGGCCGCCGTGCAGATGGCCGAGGCCGAACTCGCGCGAGCCGAAGCGCTGCTGAAGACGGCGCTCCTCTCGTGACGGTCGTGACGATCGACGTCGAGGCGCTGCGCCGCGCGCATGCCTCGGCGGCAGAGAGCCTGCCCTACCGTCACGTGACCGACCAGTTCATCGGCGGCGCGTGGCGGGCATCCCACAGCACGGCGACCTCGCCGGTCACCGACCCGGCGACGGGTGAGCAGTGGGGCTCGGTGCCGGTCGCTGACAGCCACGATGTGGATGCCGCCGTCGGCGCCGCGCGTTCCGCGCTCGCCGACTGGCGGGCGACCACGCCCGCACATCGCGCCGAGTTGCTGCGCCGCATGGCCGATGAGGTGGAGGCACGCGCCGTGCCGCTCGGCCTCACGAACACCCTCGAGAACGGCTCGCCCGTGGCGGAGACCTCGAAGGCGGCCGCGAACGCGGCGTCGATCCTGCGGCACTTCGCGGGGCTCGCCCCGCATCTCGAACGCGACGACATCCGGCCCTTCCCCGACGGCGTCAACGAGACGGTCGTGAACCGTGACCCCATCGGGGTCTGCGCCCTCATCGCGCCGTGGAACTTCCCCATCAACCTCGTCGTCATCAAGCTCGCGCCCGCACTGCTGGCCGGCTGCACCGTCGTCATGAAGCCGGCGTCGCCGACCCCGCTGTCGACGCGCTTTCTCGTCGACGCGGCCGCGGCCGCGGGCATACCGGCGGGCGTCGTGAACTTCATCACCGGCAACGCCGCGGCGGGCGATGCCCTTGTGCGCCACCCGGGTGTCGACAAGGTTGCGTTCACCGGGTCGACGCCCGTCGGCCGCCGCATCGCCGCCGCGTGCGGCGAGCTGCTGCGGCCCGTCACCCTCGAGCTCGGCGGCAAGTCGTCGGCGATCGTTCTTCCCGACGCCGACCTCGACCAGCTTCGCCGTGTGCTCGTGCGCAGCTGCATGCGCAACACGGGCCAGACCTGCTACATCTCGACGCGCATCCTCGTGACGCCCGAGAACGAGGCAGCCGTGGTCGACCTGGTTGCCGAGACGATCGCGAACTCCCCGCTCGGCGACCCGCTTGATCCGGCCACCGTGTTCGGGCCGACGGCGACGGCCGCGCAAGAGTCAACAGTGCGCGGCTACATCCGGTCGGGAATCGAGGAGGGTGCGCGCGTCGTGGCCGGAGGCGACCTGCCGAACCCGGTCGGTGTCGGCACCTTCGTCGTGCCCTCGGTGTTCACCGAGGTGACCCCGGAGATGACGATCGCCCGGGAGGAGATCTTCGGGCCGGTCATCACGATCATTCCGGTGCGCGACGTCGAGCACGCGATCGAGGTCGCCAACGACACCCCCTTCGGCCTCGGCGGCATCGTGTTCGGCGCCGATGAGCAGCGCGCCTTCGAGGTCGCTCGTCGCGTCGACTCGGGGTCGGTCGGCATCAACTTCTTCGCCTCCAATCACTCGGCTCCCTTCGGAGGTCGACACGATTCGGGCATGGGTGTCGAGTACGGCGTCGAGGGTCTGGAGGCCTACTTGACGCCGCAGTCGGTGCACCGACGCCGCTGAGGGGTCTCGGAGCGGCGGATCGACCACCGGGTTCGCCCGACAATCACGCGTTCGAAGAGCGGACTAAGGGGGATTCATGATCGACAAGACAGTGAGCGACCCGATCGCGGCGGTCGCGGGTATCGCCGATGGAGCGACGGTGATGGTGGGCGGTTTCGGTCGCGCCGGCCAGCCCATTGAGCTCATCGACGCGCTCATCGAGGTCGGCGCGAGCGGGCTCACGATCGTGAGCAACAATGCCGGTGGCGGCGATGCGGGCCTCGCTCGGTTGATTGCCGAGGGCCGCGTGAGCCGCATCATCTGCTCGTTCCCGCGTCAGACCGATTCGTGGCACTTCGACCGCGCCTACCGCGAGGGTCGCCTCGAGCTCGAGCTCGTACCGCAGGGCAATCTGGCCGAGCGCATTCGTGCCGCCGGGGCCGGAATCGGCGCCTTCTACTCGCCGACCGCCGTCGGAACCCCGCTCGCCGAGGGCATGGAGCATCGCGAGATCAACGGCCGCACCTACCTGCTCGAGCACCCCATCCATGCTGATGTCGCATTGATCAGCGGCCTGCGCGCCGATCGCTGGGGCAATGTCGTCTACCGCAAGACCTCGCGCAACTTCGGACCCATCATGGCGACGGCCGCGCGCACGACCATCGTGCAGGTCGATGAGATCGTGCCGCTGGGCACGCTCGACCCCGAGGCGATCGTCACCCCGGGCATCTTCGTCGACCGTGTCGTCGCGGTCGGGGGCCGACGCTGGCTCCACGACGGCGATTTCGTCGGCGGCGTCGACCTGCACGGCGAGCCGCTCGCGGGCGCGACCGCAGCCCCGAGCGCGGGAGGAGACCGATGACCGACCGCATCGACGGCACCGACCGCATCGATCGTGATGCGCTCGCCCGCCGCGTCGCCGCCGACATTCCCGATGGCGCTTACGTGAACCTCGGCATCGGCGCCCCGACGCTCGTCGCCGACCATCTGCCTGCCGGCACCGAGATCATCCTGCACACCGAGAACGGGATGCTCGGCATGGGCCCCGCGCCCGCACCGGGTGAGATCGATCCCGACCTCATCAACGCCGGCAAGCTCGCGGTCACCGAACTGCCCGGGGCGGCGTACTTCCACCACGCCGACTCGTTCGGCATGATGCGTGGAGGCCATCTGGATCTGTGCATCCTGGGCGCCTTCCAGGTGTCGCAGACCGGCGACCTCGCGAACTGGTCGACGGGCGCTCCCGACGCGATTCCCGCCGTCGGCGGCGCGATGGATCTCGCGATGGGCGCGAAGGAGGTCTACGTCATGACCGACCTGCTGACCAAGAGCGGTGAGTCGAAGCTCGTCGCGACCTGCACCTACCCGCTGACCGGCGTCGGATGCGTGACGCGGGTCTATACCGACCGTGCCGTGTTCGACGTGACGCCCGAGGGGTTCGCCGTTCGCGAGGTGTTCGGCTCGACAACCCTCGACGAGCTGCGCCAGCTGACCGGCCTGACCCTGACCATGGTCGATCAGGCCGCCATCGACGAGGAGTTCTGATGACTGCGAGCTTCGTGTACGACGCCGTGCGCACCCCGTTCGGTCGCGCGGGCGGCGCCCTCGCCGACGTGCGCCCTGACGACCTCGCCGCGACGGTCATGCGCGCCGCCGTCGAGCGCGCGGGCCTCGACCCCGCGCGCATCGATGATGTCGTGTTCGGCGACGCGAATCAGGCGGGGGAGGACAACCGCAACGTCGCGAGGTTCGGCGCTCTGCTCGCGGGCTTTCCCACCACCGTCACGGGAACCACCGTCAATCGACTGTGCGGATCGTCGCTCGACGCCGTCATCCAGGGCTCGCGCGCGATCGAGTCGGGCGACGCCGAGGTGATCCTCGCGGGCGGCGTCGAGTCGATGAGCCGAGCGCCCTACGTTCTGGAGAAGTCGGCGAAGCCGTACCCGGCGATCGGCAACCCCACCCTGTGGAACACCGCGATCGGCTGGCGCATGGTCAACCGCTCGCTGCCGTCGGAGTGGACGATCTCGAACGGCGAGTCGGCCGAGAAGCTCGCACGCGTCTACGGCATCTCGCGCGACGACCAGGACGCCTTCGCGCTCCGCAGCCATGCGCTCGCGGCTACGGCGTGGGAGACCGGTGCGTACGAGGGCGAGATCGTGCAGGTCGCCGGTCACGAGTTGGCGCGTGACGAGGGAATCCGACCCGATACGACGATCGAGCGACTGGCCACTCTCGCCGCGCTGTTCGCCGAGGATGGCACGGTGACCGCGGGCAACGCATCGTCGATCAACGATGGGGCCTCCGCCGTGCTGCTCGGCGCCGAGGGCGCCATGGATGCGCAGCCGCTGGCGCGCATCGCCGGCCGGGCCGCGTTCGGCAATGATCCGGACATGTTCGGTGTCGCTCCGGTCGAGGCGGCGAACCGCGCGCTCGCGCGGGCCGGTCGCACCTGGGCCGACGTCGACCTGGTCGAGCTCAACGAGGCGTTCGCCTCGCAGAGCCTCGCGTGCATCCGGCTCTGGCCCGACCTCGACCCGGAGCGCGTCAACGTTCACGGCGGCGCGCTCGCGATCGGGCATCCGCTCGGGGCGTCAGGGGGTCGCATCATCGGTCACGCCGCGCACGAGCTGGCGCGTCGCGGGCAGGGTGTCGCGGTCGTGGCGCTGTGCATCGGCGTCGGGCAGGGGCTCGCGGTCGTTCTCGAGCGGTAGTGCCCAGCGGGGTCAGCTGATCGTCTGCACCGGCTCGGTGTCGGGCAGCGGGCTGGCGTCACGCCCGCGCAGGTCGGGGTGCCAGCTGCGGAACAGCACGGCCACGAGCATCCCGATCGCGGCAAACGCGAAGGCGGCGTAGAACCCGCCGATCGGCCCGATGCCGTCGATGAGGAAGCCCGCGATGGCGGAGCCGAGCGCCGCACCGATGAGCTGCCCGGTACCGAGCCAGCCGTAGGCCTCGGCCGTCTCACTGAACTTGACGCTCGCCGAGACGATCGCGAACATGACGGCGAGCACGGGCGCGATGCCGATGCCGGCGATCGTCAGCGCAAGGGCGAGCCACCAGAACTCGAGCGCGAACGGCGCGGCGGCCATGCCGACCACGACGATGCCGAAGCGGCGGGCGAGCGCCCAGGGCCCGATCGGCAGGTGCCCCATCGAGAGACCGCCGACGAGCGAGGCGATGGCCCAGATGCCGAACAGGATGCCCGCCTCGGTGCCGCCCTCACCGAACACCGCGACGACGCCGACCTCGATCGAGGCGGCCGAGCCGATGAGCAGGAACCCGCACACGGTGGCGAGCAGCACCGCACGGTTCTTGAGCACCACCCCGATGCGCCGCCGGCTCAGCGGAATGCGCACCTTGCCGACCTCGGGGCTCGCGATGAACCAGATGCCGCCGCCGACGAGGAATAGCCCGGCGACGGCGATGGCTGCAACGCTCGACACCTGGGTGGCGAGCAGCACGGTGATGACGGGGCCGGTCACCCAGATGATCTCTTGCGCCGAGGCGTCGAGCGAGAACAGCGGGGTGAGCTGCTTGCCGGTGACCATCTTCGGGTAGATGGTGCGCACAGCGGGCTGGATGGGCGGCGTCGAGATGCCGACGATGAAGCCCATGACCATGAACAGCCAGAGGGGCATGAGCGCGAAGGCGATCAGGCCGATGCCGGTGCTGCAGATGACGAGCGTCGTGATGAGCACGGGGCGCATGCCGAAGCGCCCCATCCAGCGGCTGGTGAGCGGCCCGGCGATGGCCTGGCCGACGCTCGTCGCGGCGAGCACGAGCCCGGCGGCGCCGTAGGAGTCGAAGATCTTCTCGATGTGGATGAGGAAGGCGAGCGAGATCATGCCCGAGGGAATGCGCGCGGTCAGCTGTGCGCCGATGATGCGCGCGACGCCAGGCGTCTTCAGAAGGTCGACGTATCCACTCACAAGGTCTCCAGCCTAGAGCGTCCGGTGGGCGCCTCCGGCGGCTGCGCGACGGGATGCGGAGCGCCCGATTCGCCCCGATTCACGGCGTTCTCGCGGCTGCTGTCGGCGTGTCGGTGCTTGCCCACAGGCTGGGGATAAGTCGCCCGACTTATGCACAGTTGTGGACGACACGCCCACTACATCTTGGGTGTGAACTTTGTCAGACCCCGCATATATAGTGATGGAACCGCGCGAGGGGAACAGCGCGATCAGCCCGGAATTCCGGGCTTTTTTGACCAGCAGTACACACCGCACACGGGAGCGCGAGCACCGTTATCGAGCAGGGCGCCGATCGAGGCGCAAGAGGGAGAGTGGCCACGTGAGCATCACCGTTGTGAAGCGCGATGGAAGCCGTGAGGCGTACGACGCCAACAAGATCAACCTGGCGATCGAGCGCGCGGCCGAGGGTCTCGACGACTCGATCGCGTGGGTGACGCAGATCGCGAGCGAGCTCGAGCTCACGCTCTTCGACGGCATCTCGACCCAGCAGCTCGACGAGGCGGTCATCCAGGTCGCTCTGCAGAACGTGAAGGACGACCCGGCGTTCGACGTCGTGGCGGCCCGCCTCCTCCTCAAGACCATCTACAAGCGCGTACTCGGCGACTACGAGAACTCGGCCGAGCTGCGCGAGCTGCACCGCGCGCACTTCGCGGAGTACATCCACCGCGGCGTCGACGAGGCGCTGCTCGACCCGCGGTTCCCCGACCTCTTCGACCTCGACGCCCTCGCCGACGTGCTCGACCCCAGCAACGACGAGCTGCTCAAGTACATCGGTGTCGTCACCCTCAACAACCGCTACGGCATCAAGGCCCGCAACGGCGAGCCGCTCGAGACCCCGCAGTACTTCTGGATGCGGGTCGCCATGGGCCTCTCGCTCAACGAGGCCGACCCCACGACGCACGCGATCGCCTTCTACGCCAAGATGTCGAAGCTCGAGTACCTCGCGGCGGGTTCGACGCTCGTCAACGCCGGCACGAGCTACCCGCAGCTGTCGAACTGCTTCGTCATGGAGATGCAGGACGACATCGAGCACATCGCCAAGAGCGTGCGCGACGTCATGTGGCTCACGAAGGGCACGGGCGGCATCGGCCTCGCGGTCACCAAGCTGCGTGCCCAGGGCTCGCCCATCCGCTCGAACAACACGACCTCCACCGGGCCGATCCCCTTCATGCACACGATCGACTCGGTGCTGCGCGCGGTCAGCCGCGGCGGCAAGAAGTTCGGCGCCCTGTGCTTCTACATGGAGAACTGGCACATGGACTTCCCCGAGTTCCTCGACCTGCGCCAGAACTCGGGCGACCCCTACCGCCGCACCCGCACCGCCAACACCGCCGTGTGGATCAGCGACGAGTTCATGAAGCGCGTGCAGAACGACGAGGACTGGTACCTCTTCGACCCGCTCGAGGTCGCCGACCTCAACGAGCTGTACGGCAAGGAGTTCTCGAAGCGCTACGCCGAGTACATCGCCATGGCCGAGCGCGGCGAGCTCAACATGTTCAAGAAGATCGGTGCGCGCGAGCAGTTCAAGCAGATCCTCATCTCGCTGCAGAGCACGAGCCACCCGTGGCTGACGTGGAAGGACACGATCAACAACCGGGCCATCAACAACAACACCGGCACGATCCACCTCTCGAACCTCTGCACCGAGATTTGCCTGCCGCAGGACCGCGACAACATCTCGGTCTGCAACCTGGCCTCGATCAACCTCTCGCAGCACTTCGTCGTCGGGGCCGACGGCCGCGGCGCGCTCGACTGGGCGAAGATCGACGAGAGCGCGCGCCTCGCGGTGCGTCAGCTCGACAACCTCATCGACATCACCGTGTCGAGCGTCGACGAGGCCGACCACGCCAACCAGAACAACCGGGCCATCGGCCTGGGCGTCATGGGCTTCACCGACGTCGTCGAGCGCCTCGGCTTCTCGTACGACTCGGAGGAGGCCTTCGACCTCATCGACGAGATCATGGAGCACGTCTCGTACGCCGCGATCGACGAGTCGGCCGACCTGGCGCAGGAGCGCGGCTCGTACGCGAACTTCGCGGGCAGCCGCTGGTCGCAGGGCCTCGTGCCGCTCGACACGATCGACCTCACCGAGGCCGACCGCGGTGTCGAGGTGCAGGTCAACCGCACCACGCGTCTCGACTGGGACGCCCTGCGCACGAAGGTCAAGGGCGGCATGCGCAACGCGACGCTCATGGCCATCGCGCCCACGGCATCCATCGGTCTCGTCGCCGGCACCACGCCGGGCCTCGACCCGCAGTTCTCGCAGATCTTCAGCCGCTCGACGAGCTCGGGCAAGTTCCTCGAGGTCAACCGCAACCTCGTGAACGCGCTGCAGGCGCACGGGCTGTGGGAGCGCGTGCGGGAGGACATCCTGCGCAGCCAGGGCGACATCCAAGGCATCTCGGCGATCCCCGACGACATCAAGGCGGCGTACAAGACGAGCTTCCAGCTCTCGCCCTACGCCTTCCTCGAGGTCGCGGCGCGCGCCCAGAAGTGGATCGACCAGGCCATCAGCCGCAACATGTACCTCGAGACGCGCGACGTCGACGAGATGATCGACATCTACAGCGCCGCGTGGAAGAAGGGCGTGAAGACGACCTACTACCTGCACATGAAGCCGCGCCACACCGCCGAGCAGTCGACGGTCAAGGTCAACAAGGCCGAGGCGATCAACGCGGATGCGAGCAGCGCCCCGAAGAAGGGCTTCGGCTCGGCCGTCGCCGCGGCCCCGGCCGAGACCGCGAGCGCGGCACCCGCGCGCAAAGGCTTCGGCTTCGGCGGCGCCGCGAAGGCGGGGGAGTGAGCGTCATGACCTCCACCGCGACCCAGACCAGCACCCTGAGCACCACATCGTTCACCTACGAGGTTCCGATCGACCCGATGGACGAGCTGCACTGCGAGAGCTGCCAGTAGGCCGCGCTCGCCATCCACCCCACCTTCCTCTATCCCGCACCACCCACCAGAAAGACGCGAAATCATCATGGGAATCCTCGGAACCGGAATCCAGGAGGGCCTGCTGCTCAAGCCGGTCACCTACAAGTGGGCCATGGACCTCTACGACCAGGCGGTTGCCAACACCTGGTTCCCCAACGAGATCCAGCTCGGTGAAGACATCGCCGACTTCAAGAAGATGAGCGACGAAGAGCGTCACGCCATCACGTTCCTCATGTCGTACTTCAACCCGAACGAGCTGCTCGTCAACAAGGCGCTCGCGTTCGGCGTCTACCCCTACGTCAAGGCTCCCGAGGCGCACCTCTACCTCGCGAAGCAGATGTGGGAGGAAGCCAATCACTGCATGAGCTTCGAGTACGTGCTCGAGACCTTCCCGATCGACCGCGCCGCGGCCTACGACAGCCACATCGACGTGCCGTCGATGGCGCGCAAGGAGGAGTTCGAGGTCAAGTTCATCCGCCGCATGACGGAGGACACGCTCGACATCACGACGACCGAGGGCAAGCAGGACTTCATCCGCAACCTCGTCGCCTACAACGTGATCCTCGAGGGCATCTGGTTCTACTCGGGCTTCATGGTCGCCCTGTCATTCCGCCAGCGCAACCTGCTGCGCAACTTCGGTTCGCTCGTCGACTGGATCGTGCGGGACGAGAGCCTGCACCTGAAGTTCGGCATCAACCTCATCCTCACGGTGCTGGAGGAGAACCCCGACCTGCAGACGCCGGAGTTCGCCGCCGAGATCCGTCAGATGATCCTCGACGCCGTCGAGATGGAGGAGCAGTACAACCACGACCTCCTCCCCAACGGCATCCTGGGCCTCAACGCCAACTACATCAACCAGTACGTCAAGTACCTGGCCGACCGTCGTCTCGAAGAGCTCGGCTTCGAGCCCGAGTACAACGTGTCAAACCCGGCGAAGTGGATGGCGACGGCGAACGACACCCTGCAGCTCGTCAACTTCTTCGAGTCGACGAACACCTCGTACGAGGTCAACGCCAAGACCTCGGCCTAGCCCCGGCGTTCGCGCCCTTTCCCACCCCCCAGTCCGCGGCCCGTGCCCCACGCAGATCTGCTCTTCCTCGGAGGAGTCGTCTATGCGGGGCCGGGCCGCGGCACTGTTCCGGGTGTTGCAGCGCCCGCTCCGTTGCAGGTCGCGGTCGTGGACGGCCGCATCGCGGCGGTGGATGCTGACCTCAGTGCCTGGCGCGGCCCGGCTACCGAGGTGGTCGATCTGGCGGGCGGGATGCTGCACGCGGGGTTCGTCGACGCGCACATCCACCCCATCCAGGGCGGCCTCGAGCGGCTCGGCTGCGACCTGAGCGACGGCTCCTCAGCCGACGACTACGCGCGGCTCATCTCGGAGTACGCGCAGCTCAATCCTCCGCGCGGCTGCGACGCCTCGCGCGCGTGGATCACGGGCGGCGGCTGGGCGATGAGCGCGTTCGCCGGCGGCACGCCGAGTGCCGCCGAGCTCGACGCGATCGAGCCCATCCGGCCGGTCTTCCTCTACAATCGCGACCACCACGGCGCCTGGGCCAACTCGGCCGCGCTCGCGCTCGCGGGCATCACCGCCGACACTCCCGACCCGGCCGACGGCCGCATCGAGCGGCTACCCGATGGCAGTCCGCAGGGCACGCTGCACGAGGGCGCCGCCGCGCTCGTCGCCGCGGTCGCCCCCGCCGCGACGCCCGATGACGAGTACGCCGCCCTGCTCGAGGCGCAGCGCTACGCGCACTCGTTCGGCATCACCGCGTGGCAGGACGCGATCGTCGGTGACTACTTCGGCGCGAGCGACACGGCTCTCGTCTACCGCCGCGCCCTGGCGGAGGGACGCCTCACGGTCGATGTCGTCGGCGCCCTGTGGTGGGATCGCGCCCGCGGCGTCGAGCAGGTGCCCGAGCTCGTCGCGCGCCGCGAGGCGCATGCGGCCGAGCTGGGCCCCGCCTCCCGTTTTCGACTCAGCGCGGTCAAGATCATGGCCGACGGTGTCGTCGAGAACGGCACGGCGGCGATGCTGGAGCCGTACCTGGTTCTCGACGGCGCGGCACCGAGCGAGCATCCCACCGGCATCGCCTTCGTCGGCGGGCAGGCGCTCACCGACGCGATCATGGCGCTCGACGCCGCTGGCTTCAGCGCGCACGTGCACGTCATCGGCGACCGCGCAGTGCGCGACGCCCTCGACGCCTTCGAGGCGGCCGCGGCCGCGAACGCGTGGTCAGAGCGCCCGTCGACGGATGCCCGCCGCCACCACCTCGCCCACCTGCAGTTCGTGCACCCCGACGACGTGGCGCGCTTCGCCGCGCTCGGCGTGACCGCCAACATGCAGGCGCTCTGGGCCTGCAACGAGCCGCAGATGCGCGACCTCACCGTGCCGCTCGTCGGCCCCGAGCGCGCCGCGACGCAGTACCCCTTCGCGAGCATCCTGCACGCAGGCAGCAGTGCCGGTCACGACGGCGCGGCGACTGATGCTCGCCCGCGCCTGTGCGCCGGCAGCGACTGGCCCGTCTCGACGCCCGATCCGTGGCAGGCCATCCACGTGGCGGTGAATCGCACGCTGCCCGCCGACGACCCCGAGCACGACCCCGAGCCGCTGCTCGCGCACGAGGAGCTCACGCTCGCCGAGGCGCTCGACGCGTACACGGCAGGCTCGGCCTTCATCAACGGGCGCGGGCCGGGCGACGCGCACGTTACGGGCGTCATCGAGGTCGGAGCGGTCGCGGACCTGGCCGCGACCGACCGCGACCCGTTCGCGAGGCCCGCGGCGAGCATCCACGCCACCCGGAACGTCGGCACCTGGGTGGCGGGCCGTCGCGTCTTCGGCTGACCCGCGGACACCGAGCGGCGTCCTCCACACCAAAGTGCTACCGTGTAGCACATGGACCGGATCGGGGTGCGCGAGCTGCGGCAGAACGCGAGCACCTACCTTGACCGTGTGAAGCGTGGTGAGTCGATCGAGGTGACCGAGCGCGGAGTGCCGATCGCGATTCTCGGGCCGCTGCCCGCAACGCCGCGGTCGCGTGTGCAGGAGCTCGTCGACCAGGGGCGAATGACGCCAGGGCGCGGAGATCTCGCCGCGTGGCTCGCTGAGAATCCGCCCACGCTGATCACGCCCGAGTACGACGGTCCGTCCGTCGCTCAGGTGCTCGATGAGCAGCGCGAAGAGCGGCTCTAGGTGCTCTACCTCGACACCTCGGCGGTGGTGAAGCTGCTGCTCGTCGAGAAAGAGTCCCGGGCGCTGCGCGCCTCCCTCGCCGATCATGACTGGGCCTCCAGCGCGCTCCTGCGCACCGAGCTGGTTCGCGCCCTCCGTCGCGTCGACCCGACTGTTGTACCGCGAGCGCTCGACCTGCTCGCGTTGGGGAGTCTGCTGGTCATCGACACCCAGGTGCTCGACACGGCAGCGCGACTGTCGCCGCCATCACTGCGCAGCCTCGACGCGATTCACCTCGCGAGCGCGCTGGAGCTTCGCGACGAGTTGACCGCGTTCGTTGCGTACGACGAGCGACTGCTGGCCGCGGCATCCGCGCTGGGGATGCCGGTCGCGTCGCCGGCCGATTAGCCCGGGTCGCCGCGTGGTCTAATCGACACGTGGAGTCACCGGCCGACCGCATCACGCTGCAGTTCTTCGCCGAGCCGAAGGATTCGGCGGTGGGCGGCGCGACCGTTGCGGCGGGCAGCGTGCTCGAATGGATCGACAAGGCCGGCTACGCCTGCGCCGTCGGCTGGAGCGCCTCCTATTGCGTCACCGCCTACGTCGGCAACGTGCACTTCACGCGCTCGATCGCGCCGGGCGATCTCGTGCAGGCGCACGCGCGCATCGTGCACACCGGCCGCACGAGCATGCAGGTGCTCGTCGTCCTCGAGTCGGCGAGCCCGCGCACGCGCGAGTTCTCGATCGCGACCCACTGCATCCTCGTCTTCGTGGCGGTCGATGCCGACGGCTCCGCGCGCCCCGTCGAACCCTGGCGGCCTCGCTCCGACGACGACCGCGTGCTGCAGGCGAGCGCCGAGCAGCGCATCCTGGTTCGGCGCGAGATCCGCGAGGCCATGCTCGCGCAGGCGTACACCGAGGCGGGAACGGCGCCGCGCACGACCTTCCGCTTCCTCGCCTCGCCCTCGGTTGCCAACTGGGGCGGCAAGGCGCACGGCGGCACCGTCATGCGCTGGATCGACGAGGCCGCCTTCGCCTGCGCCGCTGGCTGGTCGAGCGAGCACGCCGTCGCCGTCTATTCGGGCGGCATCCAGTTCTCGCAGCCGATCGGCATCGGCGACCTTGTCGAGGTGGATGCCCGGCTCATCCACACCGGACACCGCTCGATGCACATCGCGGTGCGCGTGCGTGCTGGCTCGCCGCGTCGCCCGCACGACCTCGCCCTCACCACCACGTGCATGACGGTCTTCGTCGACCGCGCAGCTGACGGCCGGGCCGCCCCCGTCGCCCCGCTGCCGCTCGTCAGCGATGAGGACCATCGGCTCGACGAGCACGCCCGCGATCTCATGGAGCTGCGCCGCAAGCCCATCCCGATCCCGCTTGAGCTGCTCGCCTGGGGTGCCGACTAACCGCTGAGCTGCGTGCGGATGCGCTGCACCGAGATCGGACCCTGCCACCACCATGGTTGACTGATCGTCATGAACCGCGATCTGTCAGAGGCAGACGACCGGGAGCTTGAACGCCTGGCCTACTCTCGTGCAGACACGTCCGAGCGAGTAGCGCTGGCCGACGCCGCGGCCCAGGAGCTCGCGCGTCGCGCCGACGTTGCGGCTGCGGAACGGGCGAGCGCAGAACTCGCCGCCAGCATCGCGAATCTCGCCGAGCAGAACGAACGGGAATCTGCACCCGACGACGCGGACGATGGCAGAAGGCGGAGGATGCGTGCCGTCGGGGTGGCTGGCGTGATCTCGGCCCTGCTGGCCATCCCGATGATCGGGTGGGCGCTCGCACTACCCGATCCCGATCCCCTCGCGATCTTCGACGAACCGGAGAGCCAAGAGGATCGCGAGTGGGCATCGCGACTTCAGCAGGGTTACACGTCGAACATCACGCGAGGTCCGAGGGTCACTCCACTGGGGAACGATCGTTTCGGCATCGTGTATCGGGCTTCGACCGTGCCCGACGGGCGGAGTACCGAGTGGGACCTGTATTGCATCACTGTCGCCGATCTCCCCGAAGGGTCTGGGGGATGGAGTGCCGGGGGCAGCTGCGTACTGCCATCTGTGTTCGAAGAAGCAGGCGTGGTCGCGAGTCCGGGCGGCAGCACCTCCGGTTCTGGCCTGTTCGCGTGGGGACCCGTAGGTAGCCCCAGGCTTGAGAACGATCAGAGCCTGCACGGCAACGAGCAAACGCTGAGCGTGCTCGATGTCATTGCCTTCGGTGCCTACGGGGGCTCTGCTGTCGTCGAACCGTTTGACGACATCGACGAGCCTGATCGACTTCTCATGGGGCCCTCCGCGGTCTATGTGTCACGGGAGGCGGAGGGTAGTGGTGCAGACTTCTCGGCGTACCTCATCGACAGTGCTGAGCTCGACGGCGAGCCAGAGTACTGCCTGAGGGCGCGCCATCCTGAAGTGGCTTCTACGACGAGTTGCGGCGCTCTCTCGCGCGTCGAACGAAGCGGACTCACGGTGCAACTCCGCACTCCCGAGAGCGTCTGGACCGTGGGCGTCAACATTGACGGTTCGATCAGCTCCAGCGTCTTCCCGCTCGCGGCTGGGTAGCGAGTGTCGTCGATGCCCGTCCGCTAGGTGCTGAGCTGCTTGCGGATGCGCTGCACCGAGATCGGGCCCTGCGCGCCGAGCGGCCGCGCGAAGAGCGAGAGACGCAGCTCTTCGAGCATCCAGCGGGCCTCGCGGATGCGCGGCTCGGGCCGCGACGCTCGAGCCGCGACCGACTGCGACCCGTACGTGCCGTCTCCGCTCACGATCAGCTCGGCCTCGGCGGGGCCGTTTCGTTGCCCGCCGTACGATGCCACCATGGGCAGTGAATCGTTGATCGCCACCACGCCATCCCCGCGGGCGATGCTGCTGACCGTGCTCGCCTGGGCGACCGTGATCGCGGCCCCGCTGCTGCCGGGCATGCTCGGCAGCGCATCGGCGTCAGCGGCACGGCTTCCCGTGGAGACGATCCTGCTGCTTCTTCTGAGCCTCCTTCTGCCGCACCCCACGCTCCGACTCGTCGTGGCGTCAGCGTTTGCGATGATCACCGTCGTCGCCATCGTGATCGCTGTGCTCGACCGGTCGTTCCTTGCAACGATCGACCGCGGCTTCGCGCTTGCGGAGGACTGGCGTGCCGTCGCCAACGCCTATCGCGTCGTGGATGGCGTCGTGGGCCCGACCCTTGCGGCCCTCGCCGCAACTCTCGCCGTCGCCATTGCAATCGCACTGATGGTGGTGCTCGTGTGGTGCGCCCAACGATGCGCGCGTACCCTCCGCGACACGGGCAACCACGGACGCATTGCGGTCACCACGGCGGCTGTCACCTGGAGCGCGCTCGCGATCGCCGGGGTGCAGTACCCCACCGGCACAGATGTCGCCGCGGCCGATTCGCTGAGATCGCTGTCCACGACAGCGGAATATGCGACACAGAGCGCCCGCGAACGGGACGCGTTCGCCGCAGAGCTCCGGGTGGATCCGCTGGTTGCGCAGGCTTCGGGGCAACTGCTCGGATCATTGCAGGGCAAGGATGTCGTCATCGCCTTCGTCGAAAGCTTCGGCGAGGTCGCGGTGTCGGGCACAGGGCCGATGTCGAGCATCAGCCGCACCATCGACGAGTACGCGGCGCGGTTGAGCCGTGACGGGTACCGCGCCGAAAGCGCGTTCCTGAGCTCACCGACTTTCGGCGGCGTCAGTTGGCTCGCCCACAGCACCCTGCAAAGCGGCATGTGGGTTGACTCGCAGCAGAAGTACGACACGCTGCTCGAGAGCGACCGTCTGACGATCAGCCGCCTCTTTCACGACGCGGGCTGGCGCACCGTCGTCGTCAGTCCGGCCGTCACGGAGCCCTGGCCCGAGGGCGCCGCCTTCTACGGCTTCGACCGGCTGCTCGACAAGAGTGCCCTGGCATACGAGGGGCCGGCTTTCGGCTTCGCGAGCGTGCCCGACCAGTTCACGTGGCACCGCTTCGCTGAAGAGGAGCTGTCGCGGCCCGCCCCGATCATGGCCCAGGTGAGTCTCATCTCGTCGCACTCGCCCTGGACACCGAACCCGCAGTTGGTCCCGTGGGCACACATCGGCAAGCCCGGCCCCTTCTCCGCTCAACCGCGCGACTCTGCAGACGTCTGGCCGGATGCCCAGCGCGTGCGTGCCGCGTACGCCGAGTCGATCCGATACTCGCTTCGCTCGACGCTCTCGTTTCTCGAGACGTACGACCCGTCGAATCTCGTTCTGGTGCTCGTCGGCGACCACCAGCCCTCGCGCATCGTGAGCGGCGAGACAGCCGACACCGACGTGCCCATCACGATCGTGTCGAAGGATTCTGCCGTGTTTGAGCACATCGAGGAATGGGGGTGGGACGCCGGATTCCGTCCGTCGTCCGACGCGCCAGTGTGGCGCATGGACGCTTTCCGCGACCGGTTCGTCGCCGCGTTCAGCGATCCGGAGTGAGCCGGGTACGCCGCTCCTGGAAGGCGATCACGGTGGCGACCGCCAGCACGACGACCCCGATCGACTCGATGATGGCCGTCTCTCGAATGAGCGGGTAGTCCCAGTCGGGCTGCACGCCAAGGAGGCCGACGGTGATCGAGACGATGATCGCCCCGAGGCTCGCCGCCATGAACGCCAGCCCGAGCGCGGTGACGGCGAGCAGGAGTCGCCGCGAGACCACGAGCGTCCCGACCCCGAGCACCAGGCCAGCGACGAAGTTGAGGGCGAACGCGACGCCTAGCAGCCCGCCGGCGCCGTCGATGACCAGGAACAGGTGGATGCCGCCCGCCGCCAGCAGCATCACGGCGCTGACGATTCGCGAGATCTTCAGGGCGCGGTCGTGAGTCGTCGACATGGTCTCTGATCCTACGCGCCGCCCAGCCGCCCAGCTGTTGTCCGCGGGCCGATCGGCCATCTCGAGTTCTGGGCGACTCTCCATCAGACCGAAAGGGCCTTGCGGATGCGCTGCACCGAGATCGGGCCCTGCGCGCCGAGCGGCTGCGCGAAGAGCGAGAGGCGCAGCTCTTCGAGCATCCAGCGGGCCTCGCGGATGCGGGGCTCGGGGTCGACGCCGAGCGGCAGCGTGCCACCCGCCGCGGTGTAGAGCTCGACGGCCTGCTGCACCTCGAGCATCCACGCGCGGTCGCGGCCGAGGTTGTCGGCGAGCCGCTCGACGCGGTGGGCGATGCCCCGCAAGTAGATCACCAGCCGGGGGAGGCGGGCGAGGCCCGTGCGTCCGATGAATCCGTCGTGCACGAGAGCGTTGAGCTGCTCGCGCGCGTCGGCGAGCGGTGCCATCAACTGCAGGCTCGAGCTGCGCGCGATGAGCACATCGACCTCGCGCGCCGCCGCCAGCACGGCCGCCGTCGTCGCCACGATGCCGAACAGGCGGTCGGGCAGGCCGGCGTTGACGCAGTCGCGGAGGGACTCGAACTGCTCGCGCGACCAGGGGAGGGCATCCCGAGCATCAGCGGCGGAAGCAGCGAGTTCTTCGTCGATCACGGCACGCAGCGCGTCGTCGATGAGCGCGGCCGTCGAGCGGTAGGGCGAGGCGCCGAGGCTGAGCTTCTCGGCGCTCGTCAGGTGCTCTTGGATGTACGCGAGCGGTGACGGGACCCCGAGCTGCACGAGCCGGCGAACCCCCGCACGGTGCGCGGCCACCTGGTCGGCGACCGAGGTCTGCAGCCGGATCGCCACCGAGCCGCCCTCGTCGACGAGCGCGGGGTAGGCGCGGATCGTCGTCTCGCCGCGGCGCATGTCGAGCTGCCGGGGCAGGGTGCCGCCGGCACCGCCGTCGCCGCCGGACCCCTTGCCGATGGTGTCGTCCCACGCCGTGATGCCGCCGCGCTCGATCGGGCTCTTCGCGGCGGCCGTGGCCACGCGAGCGACCGAGTCGCGCGTGCGTTCGCGCAGCTTCTGCTGCAGGGCCGTGAGGTCGGTGCCGCGCGCGAGCTTGCTGCCGCGCTCGTCGACGACCGCGTAGCCCATGCGCAAGTGGGCGGGCAGCCGGTCGAGGTCGAAGTCGTCGGGGTCGACGGGCGTGAAGGTCTGGCGGCGGATCTCGGTGGCGAGAAACTCGGTGATCGACAGTTCGCGCAGGTCGGCTCCGGGCGGCACGGCCGCCAAGAGTCGAGCGGCCCAGTCGGCGGCGGGCACGACGTTGCGGCGAATGGCCTTCGGCAGCGTCTTGAGCAGCGCGGTCACGAGCTCGAGCCGCAAACCCGGAACGAGCCAGTCGAACCCCGCTGTGTCGAGCCGGGGCAGCAGCGGCAGCGGCACGGTGACGGTGACGCCGTCGTCGGCGGCTCCGGGCTCGAAGCGGTATCCGACACTGAGCGTCTGATCGCCGAGCGTGAGCCGCGTCGGGTACGAACCGTCGTCGGCCGGCAGCTGCTCGGCCTCGACGAGGTCATCGCGGGTGAGGGTGAGCGTTTCGGGATGCTCGCGCACAGCATCCCGCCACCAGCGCTCGAAGCGGCGCACGTCGGTGACGTCCGAGGGGATACGTGTCTCGAAGAACTCGACGATCTTCTCGTCGTCGAGCAGGATGTCGCGGCGCCGGCTGCGCTCTTCGAGCTGCTCGAGCTCGCGGCGCACGCGCGCGTTGTCGCGCAGGAACGCGGTGAGGCGCTTGTCGAGCCGGGAGGTATCCCACTCACCCTCGACGAGCGCGTGGCGGATGAACAGCTCGCGCGCGAGAGCCGGATCGATGCGGCTCAGCTGCGCGCGCCGGCGCGGGATGACCGGCACCCCGAACAGCGTCACCTTCTCGTCGACGACTGCGGCGCCCTGGCGCTTCTCCCACCGCGGCTCGCTGAACGAGCGCTTCGCGAGCTCGCCCGCGAGCGGCTCGGCCCACGCCGGATCGATGACGGCGACCGTGCGGGCAAACAGCCGGCTCGTCTCGACGAGCTCGGCGGCCATGACAGCGTCGGGCTGCTTCTTCGCGAGCCCCGAGCCCGGGTAGAGCACGAAGCGGCGCTGGCGCGCGCCGAGGTAGTCCCGCTTCGCGGTGTCTTTCAGGCCGATGTGGGAGAGGAGGCCGCTGAGGATCGCCTTGTGGATCGCGGTGGCGTCGGCTCCTGTTTCGCCATCGGCGGGATGCTTGCCAACGCCTTTGGTTTGGCGTCTGATCTGCCGCTCAACGTCGGCCCACTCGCGAATGCGCAGGTAGTTGAGGAACTCGCTGCGCACCTCCTTGCGGAACTGGTTACCGCTGAGTTCCTTCTGCCGCCGTTGCAGGTGGTTCCAGAGGTTGAGGAGCGTGATGAAGTCGCTCGTCGGGTCGCGGAACCGGTTGTGCAGCTGATCGGCGCGCTCGCGCTTCTCGACCGGCCGTTCGCGCGGGTCTTGGATGCTCAGCCCCGCGACGATCGCGATGACCTCCCGCGCGACCCCGAGCTTCTGGGCCTCGACGACCATGCGCGCGTAGCGCGGGTCGAGCGGCAGCTGCGCGATCTCGCGGCCGACGCGCGTGATGCGGTGGGCGCCGTCTTTCTTCTCCACCGCACCGAGTTCCAACAGAAGGTCGAGCCCGTCGGCGATGCCGCGCTTGTCGGGCGGCTGCAGGAAGGGGAACTGCTCGATGTCGCCGAGCCCGAGCGAGATCATCTGCAGAATCACGGCCGCGAGGTTGGTGCGCAGAATCTCGGGGTCGGTGTACTCCGGACGCTTCGTGTAGTCGAGCTCGCTGTAGAGGCGGATCGCGATGCCGTCGCTCGTGCGCCCCGACCGGCCCGACCGCTGGTTGGCGCTCGCCTGGGAGATCGGCTCGATCGGCAGCCGCTGCACTTTCGAGCGCGCGCTATAGCGGCTGATTCGCGCGGTTCCGGTGTCGACGACATAGCGGATGCCCGGCACGGTGAGGCTCGTCTCGGCGACGTTGGTCGCCAGAACGATCCGCCGACGGATGCCCGCGGGCGCCCGCTCGAACACCCGGTGCTGCTCGGCCGCACTGAGCCGGCCGTACAGCGGAAGCACCTCCGTACCCGCGCCGCGCGGTCCTTGGCGGGCGAGGTGCCCGGTGAGGGCATCCGCCGCGTCGCGGATCTCGTTCTCGCCGCTGAAGAACACGAGCACGTCGCCGTCGCCCTCGCGGCCGAGCTCGTCGACCGCGGCGATGACGCCCTCGATCATGTCGATGGCTTCGCCGGGGGTGCTGGGGCCGTCGGCCTCATCATCGTCCGGGTCGCCGGGGTAGTCGGTGCTGCGGTTCTCGGTGTCGGCCCCGTCCGGCACCAGGGGCAGGTAGCGGATCTCGACCGGGAAGGTGCGCCCGCTCACCTCGATGATCGGCGCGGGACTACCGTCGGCCGCCGCGAAGTGCTTCGCGAAGCTCTCGGGGTCGATCGTGGCGGAGGTGATGATGAGCTTGAGCTCGGGGCGGCGGGGGAGGAGCTGCTTGAGGTATCCGAGCAGGAAGTCGATGGTGAGGCTGCGCTCGTGGGCTTCGTCGATGATGATCGCGTCGTAGGCCCGCAGCTCGCGGTCGCCGCGGAGGGCGGCGAGCAGGATGCCGTCGGTCATGAGCATGACGCGCGTGTCTCGCCCGACCTGGTCGGTGAAGCGCACCTTGTAGCCGACGAGCCCGCCGAGCTCGGAGCCGAGCTCCTCGGCAACGCGCTCAGCGATGGTGCGCGCGGCGATGCGGCGCGGCTGGGTGTGGGCGATGCGTTCGCGGCCCAGCTCGAGCAGGATCTTCGGCAGCTGCGTCGTCTTGCCCGATCCGGTCTCGCCCGCGACGATGACGACCTGGTTGTCGCGGATGGCCGAGGCGATATCGTCGCGCCGTTGGCTGACGGGCAGGTCGGGCGGATAGGTGATCACCAGGCCCGGGATGCGGGGCTCGGGGTGATCGGCGTCGGCAGTCATCAGCCCTCCAGTCTAGAGCGGCGCCGCTTGCGGTGCGACGTCCGCAAACCTTCTTGACACGCAAACTGGTTTGCGTTACAAAGTACTCATGACCGACCACATCGATCACCCCGCGCCGGCCGACCTCGATGAGGCCCCGCCGAGCGCCGACGAGGCGCTCGCTCTGATCCGCGAGCAGCAGAGCGCGCTCGAGCGCGACCAGCTGAGCGGCATCCCCTGGATCCTCGGAGTGTGGGGCGTCGCCTGGACGGTCGGCTTCCTCGCCCTCTGGTCGGGCTACGACGGCGGCAACCCGTGGTTCCAGCTCCCGCTGGGCCTTGCCGCGACGATCTTCGGCGTGCTGCTGCTCGTGTCGATCATCATCTCTGCCGTGATCGGCATGCGCCTCAACCGCGGCGTGCGCGGCCCCTCGAACTTCTCGGGAGCGGTCTATGGCATCGCCTGGCCCGTCGTCTCGCTCGGGGCGTACCTCATCGGGGTCGCCCTCGCTGTCAACGGCATGGACTCCACGCTGCAGAGCCTGTACTTCCCGGCGATCTACGCGCTCGTCGCCGGAGTCATGTACCTCATGGGCGCTGCGCTCTGGCGATCGATCGACCAGCTCGTCCTCGGCGCGGTCATCATCGTCGCCGGAACGATCGCGCCCTTCTTCGGCGCCCCGACCAACAACCTCGTCATGGCGGTGCTCGGCGGCGGGTCGTTCCTCATCGCCGCCCTCGTCATGCACCTGGGCCTGAAGAGGGGCCGGGCGTGACCGAGCTCGACCCGGTCATCCACGCCGCCGCCCGCCTGCGCATCTCGGCGACGCTCGCGAGCCTCGAGGAGGGCGACCGCATCACCTTCCCGCGGCTGCAGGAGCTGCTCGACATGACCGCCGGCAACCTCTCGACCCACCTGCGCAAGCTCGAAGACGCCGAGTACGTCGTCGTCGAGAAGACCCACCAGGGCCGCACCCCCACGACCTTCGTCAGTCTCACCCGCCGCGGCCGGCGTGCGTTCGAGGACTACACCGAGACCCTTCGACACCTGCTGGGAGAGAAGCCATGACCGCGACTGCGCCTACGACCTTCGCGCGCCTCGAGAACGCGACCCGCCGCTTCGGCGAGACCGTCGCGCTCGACGATGTCAGCCTGACGATCGGCGGCGGCGAGCTCGTCGGGTTGCTGGGCCCCAACGGCGCCGGCAAGTCGACCATGCTGAGCCTGCTGCAGGGTCGCCGCCGTCCGTCGTCGGGCACCGTCGAGCTCTTCGGCGGCTCCCCGACCGACCCGCGCCGCCGGGCCCGCCTCGGCAGCACGCCGCAAGAGACGGCCCTGCCCGACACCCTGCGGGTCTCGGAGGTCGTCGACCTCGTGGCCGCGCATTTCCCTGACCGCGTGCCGACGGATGCTCTCGCCGACGAGTTCGGATTCTCCGACCTGCTCCGCCGCCAGTGCGGAGCCCTCTCGGGCGGCCAGAAGCGCCGCATTGCCGTTGCTCTCGCCTTCGTCGGGCGCCCGCAGCTCGTGCTGCTCGACGAACCCACGACGGGGCTCGACGTCGATGCGCGGCACGGCCTCTGGCAGGGCATCCGCCGTCACCACGCCGAGGGCACGACGATCGTCGTCACGAGCCACTACCTCGAGGAGATCGAGGCGCTCGCTGAGCGCGTCATCGTGATCGACAACGGCGTCGTGCTCGCCGACGACACCCTCGCCGCCGTGCGCGATCGGGTCGACTCGGCCGTGATCGAGCTGGCAACAGACCGACCCGATGCGGTGCGCGCCCTGCCCGGCGTCGTGCGCAGCGAGGTCGGCGGTGAGCGGATACGTCTCACGGTCGACGACGCTGATGCGTTCGTGCGATCGCTCGTACGTGCCGACGTGACGTTCTCGGGTCTCAGCGTGCGCGGGGCATCCCTGGAAGAAGCCTTCCTCGCCCTCACCCTGTCTGATCGGAGCGCCGCATGACCATCACGACCCCCGACATCTCGGCCGTCGCGCCGCGCACAGTGCCGATGCTTCCGCTGTATGCGATGCACGTGCGCATGCTCGTGATCGAGACGCTGCGCGTGCCGATCGCCGTCATCGGCACGATGGTGTTCCCCGCGCTCAGCCTGCTCTTCTTCGTCGTGCCCAACCGCGGCGTGGCCGACGACCCGGTCTTCGCGACGCAGGCCGTGGCATCGCTCGCGGTCTTCGCCGTCATGGTGAGTGCCCTCTTCAACCTGGGTCTCACGATCGCCGAGAACCGCGAGAAGCCGGGGGATCCCTACCTGCGCAGCCTGCCCCTGCCCGCCGCGGTGCGCATCAGCGCGCAGATCACGGCGACCGCGGTGTTCAGCTTCCTCTCGATCGTGCCCGTGCTGATCGTCGGTGCGCTCGCGACCGAGGCGTCGGTCTCCGCTGTCGGTCTCGTCGCGGGGCTCGTGGTTCTGGCGCTCACGAGCATCCCGTTCCTGCTGCTCGGGGCGTCGATCGGCTACGCGTTCTCGTCGAAGGCGGCGATCGCGATCATCCAGGTCGGCATGTTCGGCTTCGCCTTCGGAGGTGGGCTGTTCTTCCCGCCGCAGTTCTTCCCCGACTGGCTCGAGACGCTCTCGCGCTTCTTCCCGTCGCGGCATGCGCGCGAGCTGACCCTCGCGGCCGTCGAGGGAACAACCCCCGAACTGTGGATGCTCGCCGGCGCCCTCGCCTGGACCCTCGCCACCGCGGCCCTCGCCCTCTGGCTCTACCGCCGCGACGAGGGCCGCCGCTACCGCTGAGCCGCGGGGCGCTCTGCTGACATCGATGCGGAGTGCCCGCCCGCCCCTTCTCGTCAGCACCGAGCTCCCTCCTCCGCCCGTCTCCCGGGAGCGGTATTCCCGCTCGGGCAATGTGCCGCTCGCGGCACATGCCGCGGCGGGCACACTCGCGGAATGGAAACCCTCTTCCTCCTTGCCCATCCGCTGCGCTGGCGGCTCATCGAGGTGCTCGCGAGCGGCGAGCACTCGGCCGGCCAACTTGCCGACGCCTTGCAGAGCGAGCGCGGCGTCGGTCGCGAGGCCATCTCGAAGCACCTGAACCGGCTCGCCCGCGCGGGCCTCGTGACGACACGCATCGACATGAACGCTCGCATCTACCGGCTGAGTCCGCGAGTGATCGGAGCGCTCGCCGTCCTCGTCGAGCGCCTGGTCAGCCTTCGCGAACCGGCCCGGTACGACGACCTCGACCTCGACGGTCGCGACCTCGACATCGGAGTGGAGAGAGCGCCGAGCGGGAAGGAAGAGGACGAGGAGGGGTGTTGGTGTATACGAAAGTCTCGTGAAATCGGCGCTGTGTAGCGCTCAAGTCGCTCAATGTATACATTGGGGGCATGGCGATCGAGAGCGCGGCGCGTGCGGGCGTTCCCGCTGGGCTGCGCACGGCTGCTGACCGCGCGTTCGACGCCCTGCGCGTTGCGATCGTCGAGGGCGAGCTCACGCCGGGCGCCCCGCTGACCGAGGTCGAGCAGGCGACGCGACTCGGAGTCAGCCGCACTCCCGTGCGCGAGGCCTTCGCCCGCCTCATCGCCGCCGGGCTCGCCACCGAGCGCGGACCCCGCACCCTCGTCGTGAGCGAGATCGAGCCCGACGACGTCACCGCCCTCTTCGAACTGCGCACTGCCCTCGACGAGCAGGCCGCGCGCCTCGCCGCCCGCCGGGCGAGCACCGACGAGAGCAGCGCACGTTTTGCCGAGCTCGCCGCCCGCTTCGCCGCCGTCGACGCCGCGAGCCTGAGCGCCGACGACCCGCAGCGCCACGATTACTTCGCCCTCGTCGCCGAGTTCGACGCCGAGCTCGACGAGAGCCTGAGCAGCAGCCCCTACCTCGCGGCGGCGATCCAGAGCACGCGCGTGCACCTCGCCCGCGTGCGCCGCCTCGCTCGCGACGACGACGACCGCCTCGCCCGCAGCGCCGCCGAGCACGCCGCCATCGCCCGCGCCATCGCCGACGGCGACCCCGAACGCGCGGCCGCCGCGACTCGGCTGCACCTGCACGAAGCCCTCACGAGCATCCACGCCCACCTGCCGCGCAGCGGCGACGACCAGACGAAAGAGCGACCATGACGACCACCCACACCGTGCGCACCTACAAGAGCAGCGAACCCCTCGCCGCCGCCGACCAGCTCGCCGGCAAGCTTGCCGCGCTCGCCGCCGAGCAGGACCGTCCGCTCGACGAGGCGGCAGTCGACATGGTCATCAACCGCGTCATCGACAACGCCGCCGTCGCCGTCGCGAGCCTCGACCGGGCCCCCGTGATCAGCGCGCGCGGGCAGGCCGAAGCGCACCCCTCCCGCCCCGGCGCGACCGTGTTCGGCACGCCCGCCGATACCCGCTACAGCCCCGAGTGGGCCGCCTGGGCCAACGGGGTCGCCGTGCGCGAGCTCGACTACCACGACACCTTCCTCGCCGCCGACTACTCGCACCCCGGCGACAACATCCCGCCGATCCTCGCCGTCGCCCAGCACACCGGCGCCGACGGAGCGCAGCTTCTCAAGGGGCTGCTGACCGGCTACGAGATCCAGATCGACCTCGTGCGCGCCATCTGCCTGCACGAGCACAAGATCGACCACGTCGCCCACCTCGGCCCCAGCGCCGCGGCCGGCATCGGCACGCTGCTGCGGCTGCCGACGGAGACGATCTTCCAGGCCATCGGCCAGGCCCTGCACACCACGACCGCCACACGGCAGTCGCGCAAGGGCGAGATCTCGACGTGGAAGGCGCACGCCCCCGCCTTCGCCGGCAAGATGGCGATCGAAGCCGTCGACCGTGCCATGCGCGGCCAGACGAGCCCGAGCCCCATCTACGAGGGAGAAGACGGGTTCATCGCATGGCTGCTGAGCGGTCCGGATGCTCGCTACGAAGTCCCGCTGCCCGACAGCGGCGAGCCGTTCACGGGCATCCTCGACAGCTACACGAAAGAGCACTCCGCCGAGTACCAGGCGCAGGCCTGGATCGACCTCGCGCGCCGTCTCGGCACCGAGCGCCCCGAGCTGCGCGACCCCGCCAACATCGCGAAGATCGTGCTGCACACGAGCCACCACACCCACTACGTCATCGGCTCCGGCGCGAACGACCCGCAGAAGTACGACCCGACCGCGAGCCGCGAGACGCTCGACCACTCGGTGCCGTACATCGTCGCGGTCGCCCTGCAGGACGGCGGCTGGCACCACGTCGACTCCTATGCCCCCGAGCGCGCGACCCGCCCCGACACGGTTGAGCTGTGGCAGAAGATCACGACGACCGAAGACGCCGAGTGGACCCGCCGCTACCACTCCCTCGACCTGAGCGAGAAGGCCTTCGGCGGCCGCATCGAGATCGAGCTGACGAACGGCGAGCGCGTGGTCGACGAGATCGCCGTGGCCGACGCGCACCCGCTGGGCGCGCGGCCCTTCGGTCGGGCCGAGTACGTGGGCAAGTTCCGGATGCTCGCGGAGGGCATCCTGAGCCCCGACGAGATCGACCGCTTCCTCTCGGTCGCCCAGCGCCTGCCCGAGCTGAGCCCCGCCGAGCTCGGCGGCCTCACCGTGACCCCGATGCACCCCGTGCCCGCCGCCCCGAAGGGACTCTTCTGATGCTCTCCACCTCCACCACGCCGAGCCAGCGCCGTCAGGCGTTCCGCGCGGGGCTTGCGAGCGGGCGCCTGCAGGTCTTTCCGGGCGCGTTCACGCCGCTCAGCATCCGCCTCATCGAAGACAAGGGCTTCGACGGCGCCTACATCTCGGGTGCCGTCATGGCCGCCGAGCTCGGACTGCCCGACATCGGCCTCACGACGCTCAGCGAGGTCGCGCACCGCGCCCACCAGATCAGCCGCATGAGCGACCTGCCGACGCTCGTCGACGCCGACACCGGATTCGGCGAACCCATGAACGTCGCCCGCACGGTGCACGAGCTCGAAGACGCGGGCGTCGCGGGCCTGCACCTCGAAGACCAGGTCAACCCCAAGCGCTGCGGGCACCTCGACGGCAAGGCCGTCGTCGATCTCGACACGGCGGTCAAGCGCATCCGCGCGGCCGTCGATGCCCGCCGCGACCCCGACCTCGTGATCATGGCGCGCACCGACATCCGCGGGGTCGAGGGTCTCGATGCCGCGATCGATCGCGCGAAGGCGCTCGAGGCGGCCGGCGCCGACGCGATCTTCCCCGAGGCGATGGGCACGCTCGCGGAGTTCGAGCAGATGCGGAAGGCCGTGAGCGTGCCGATCCTCGCCAACATGACCGAGTTCGGCAAGAGCGAGCTCTTCACGCACCAGCAGCTCGCCGACGTCGGCGTGAACCTCGTGATCCACCCGGTCTCGCTGCTGCGCGTCGCGTTCGGTGCGATCGAGCGCGCACTCGATACCCTCCAGTCGACGGGAACCCTCGACGGCGAGGTCGCGGGCATGCAGACTCGAGGCAGGCTCTACGAGCTGCTCGACTACGAGGCGTACAACGCCTTCGATTCGGACATCTTCACGTACACCGGCCGCTGACCCACAAGGAGACCGACATGCTCGACGACATCAAGAAGGGCCTGGCCGGCGTCGTCGTCGACGTCACGGCGATCTCGAAGGTCAACCCCGATACGAACTCGCTGCTGTACCGCGGCTACCCCGTGCAGCAGCTCGCCGAGCGCTGCACGGCCGAAGAGGTCGCCTACCTGCTCTGGCACGGCGAGCTGCCGAGCCCCGAGCAGCTGGCCGAGTTCGAGACGCTCGAGCGCTCGCTGCGGCACCTGAACCCCACGGTGAAAGACGCGATGGATGCGCTGCCGCTGAGCGCGCATCCCATGGACGTCGTGCGCACCGCCGTGAGCGTGCTCGGCGCGCTCGACGAGTCGCTCACGATCGACAGCACGTGGATCGATGGTGACCTCACCCTCGAGCGCAGCATCCGGATGTGGGCGCAGCTGCCGTCGATCGTCGCCTACGCGCAGCGCCGCCTGCGCGAGCAGGAGCTCGTCGAGCCCCGCGACGACCTCGGCTACTCGGCGAACTTCCTGCACATGACGTTCGGCGAGGTGCCGGAGCTCGTCGTCGTGAGCGCGTTCGACGTGTCGATGATCCTGTACGCCGAGCACTCCTTCAACGCCTCGACGTTCACGGCGCGCGTCATCGCCTCGACGCTGAGCGACGTCTACAGCGCCGTGACGGGCGCGATCGGCGCGCTCAAGGGCCCCCTGCACGGTGGGGCGAACGAGGCTGTCATGCACACCTTCCGCGAGGTCGGCTCGGCGCAGTACGCCGAGAGCTGGCTGGCGGAGTCGCTCGCCGCCAAGCGCAAGATCATGGGCTTCGGCCACCGGGTCTACAAGAACGGCGACTCGCGTGTGCCGACCATGAAGGCCGCGCTCGAGACGCTCGTGGCGCACTACGAGCGGCCCGAGGTGCTCGACCTCTACGACGCGCTCGAGAAGGCGATGGACGAGGCGAAGGGCATCAAGCCCAACCTCGACTACCCCTCGGGGCCGGCCTACGACCTCATGGGCTTCGACACCGAGCTCTTCACGCCGCTGTTCATCGCCGCGCGCGTCACCGGCTGGACGGCGCACGTGCGCGAGCAACTCGCGGCGAACGCGCTCATCCGCCCGCTGAGCCTCTACACCGGCCCCGATGAGCGATCGGTGCCGAGCGCCGTCTGAGAGGGAGCGCCGTCTGAGAGGGATCGTCAAGGCAGATGGGGGAGACTGGCCGGATGACTGACGCGATTCCCACTCCGCACATCACGCTCAACGACGGCCACCGCATCCCGCAGTTCGGGCTCGGTGTGTGGCAGATCGACGACGATGAGGCGCACGGTGTGGTCGCCGAGGCGCTCGAGGTCGGCTACCGCCACATCGACACGGCGCGCGTCTACAAGAACGAGGCGGGTGTCGGCCGGGCGATCGCCGAGTCGGGCATTCCGCGCGACGAGCTCTTCATCACGACCAAGCTGTGGAACAGCGACCAGGGCCGTGACACCGTGCGCGCCGCGGCCGAGGCGAGCCTCGAACGGCTCGGGCTCGAGCAGGTCGACCTGTACCTGATCCACTGGCCGTCGCCGAAGTACGGCAAGCACGTCGAGTCGTGGGAGGCCGTGATCGAGCTGCGCGACGCCGGGCTTGCCCGCTCGATCGGCGTCTCGAACTTCATGCAGACCCACCTCGACGACCTCGCGGCGGCGACTGAGGTCGTGCCCGCGGTCAACCAGGTCGAGCTGCACCCCGCGTTCCAGCAGCGCGACCTGCGGGCGTTCCACGAGGCGCGGGGCATCTACACCGAGTCGTGGAGCCCGCTCGGCAGCGGCAACTACGACCTCGCCGAGCTGCCCGGCTTCGCCGAGATCGCCGCGCGCCACGGCAAGAGCGTGCAGCAGATCGCCATCCGGTGGCACCTGCAGGAGGGCCTGATCGTCTTCCCGAAGACGGTGCGCCGCGAGCGCATGCTCGAGAACGCCGACGTCTTCGACTTCGAGCTCTCGGCCGACGAGATGGCGACGCTCGCGGCGTGCGACCGCGACCAGCGCGTCGGCGCGCACCCCCTCAACACCGACTTCTAAGTCGGCATGGCATCCGCTGGCGTGGTCGTGCGGCGCTGCACGCCTGACGATGCTGCGGCGATGACTGAGCCGGCTGAGCTCAAGAGCTTCTCGGTCGACGCGTCGGCACGAGGCCGCGGAGTCGGGTCAGCGATCATCGCTGCGGCCGAGAAAGTGGTGGAAGAGCGCGCCGACCTCGCGACCGGGCGCGCGCGACGCCTGGTGGTGGGCGTCGGGTTCGACAACCCGAGGGCCGCTGCGCTCTACGAACGACTCGGTTTCGTGCGCACGGGAGTCGTCAGCACGACAACCTACGAGTACGTCGACGACGAGGGTGCGACGTGCTCGGCCACCGAGACCGATGAAGAGCTCGTCAAGGTTTGGTGATCAATCGGACTGCTCCGTGCGGACTGCTCCATGCGGACTGCTCCATGGTGCGCGCACTTCAACGGACGCGGAACTTCATGAATCTGCATCACGAAGTTCCGAATCCGTTGAAGTCGCCGCGACGTGAGTGTCGAGCATCGACGACCTGAGGGTCCGCCCGCTGATCGTCGTCGGCACAGTCAGCGCCGTGGGCGTCGCCCCTCGAGGCGAGCGGCCAGGGGGGAGTGTTGGCTCGGGCTAGAGGGTGATCTCGGTTCGGGCGCCGAGCGGCGTGGCGGCGAGCAGCGCTCCGCCCGCGGGCGACTCGAGCCCCGCGAACTCGCGCTCGAGGACGTCGCGGCCCTCGCTGAAGTGCGTCCACTGGTCCACGTGCAGCCCCACCACTCGGCGCGCGCCGAGCACGAGGGCGGCGGCGCGGGCGTCCGCCGCCGTGAGGGTGAGGGCGGCGTCGATCGCTGGAACGCGCGCGGCGCCCGCGAACAGCACCGCGGCATCCACCGTGCCGTATCGGGCGACGATCGTCTCGACGACCGAGACCTCCGAGTTGTCGCCCGAGACGTAGACGGTCGGGTGCCCGGGGGCGGTGAGCAGGAACCCGCAGACCGGCCCGAGCCGTTCGGCCCACTCGGCAGGGCCGTGCTGGGCGGGCAGGGCGTGCAGTCGAGCGCCCGCGGGCGCCAGCGAGGCGACGACCGTGCCAACCATGAGCGCGTCGTCGAGCGCGATCCCCTCGTCGTCGGCGAGCCCGATGACGCGAGCGGTACCGCCGCGGGTTCCGAGGTCTTCAGCCCCCGCGGGAGTCGTGACGACGAGCGGCAGCGTCAGCGCGAGGTTGCGGCCCTGGTGATCGAGGTTGTCCTCGTGGTGGTGGTGCGAGACGAGGGCGGCGTCGATGCGCCCCAGCTCATCGACGGCGACAGCGGGGCCGTCGGTCTTCTCGAGGTCGTCGTCATCGGGCCCGTAGCGCTGGGGCTCGTCGAAGGTGGGGTCGAGCAGCAGCCGCAGGCCCGCCCACTCCAGCAGGGCGGTGGGCCCGCCGACGACCGTGACGGCGGTGGATGCTGCGCTCGAGCTCATGCTGCGACCCTAGCCGCGGTCGGGAAACCCGTGGGGCAGCGCCGCGAGAGTGGGCTGCAACTCATCGAGCCGCGCCCGCTCGAGCCGCAGCGCCGTCGCCTCACGGCCTCGGCGCAGCGCGGCGACGGCCGCGAGGAACAGTTCGGGGTCGCCCGCCGGCACCGGCGAGACGAAGAGCGCCGCCTCGATCGCGAGGTCGTGCGCGATGCGCTCGCGCGTCGCGGGAGTGTGCCCGCCCGCCTGGCGCAGGAACTGGGCGATGCGGCGAGCGAGCGCGTCGGGCAGCCGAGCGACGTCGGCGGTCGAGGCCCACTCGGTAAGCTCGACAGGAACCCCGTAAACGGGAGCGTTCACGGTGCCCACGCGCTCGTACTGGCTGTAGGTGCCGGCGAGTAGATCGCCGAGCCGCTTCGCGCGCGTGTTGAGCATCGCCACGACGACGGCGAGCCCGCCGAAGGTGAACACGATCTCGACGACGCCGACGAACGAGCGGATGACGGCGTGACGGAACGCGATGGCACCGCCGTCGTCGCGCACGATGCGGTCGCCGAGCGCGAGGCGCCCGAGCGACTTGCCCTGCGCCGCCGTCTCCACGACGGCCGGCAGCAGCACGAGCCCCACGACGATGCAGGCGATGACGATCGCCGTGCCGAGCTCTTCCGGCACCCCGATCGAGAAGGCCGCCGAGAGCGAGAGCCACACGAGCAGCCCCGTCACGATCGAGTAGAGCAGGTAGTCGATGATGCCGCCCGCCATGCGCAGCACGACGCTCGTCGGCCGCAGCTCGAGGGCCACGGCTTCGCCCGTCAGCAGCTCGCGCTCGGCGTCGTACTCGCTCGCGGCGTTCTGCGGGCTCGACATGCCATCATCTAAACAGATGGATCTCGACGCCTACTCAACAGCCCACGCCGCCGAATGGGATCGGCTGCGTGAACTCGCGCGCCGTCGGCGCTTCGCCGGCCGCGACGCCGACGAGCTCATCGAGCACTACCAGGCGGGTGCCACCCAGCTCTCGGCGATCACGACGAGTGCCGGCCAGGTTCCGCAAGCGGCCTCGCTCAGCGTGCTGCTGTCGCGCGCGCGGCTGCGGTTCACGGGGGCGACGGCCGAGCCGCTCGCCCAGCTGGCCCGCTTCGCGACGCGCGAGGTGCCGGCGGCGCTGTACCGCATCCGGTATCTGACGCTCGTCGTGGCCGGACTCTTCGTCGTCATCGCGACCCTCTACGCCGTGTGGGTGGCCTCGAACCCCGCCGTCATCGCCGCGTTGGGCGACTACGAGGATCTGCGCCGCTACGCGGAGGAAGACTTCGTCGGCTACTACAGCGCGTCGAGCGAAGCCGTCTTCGGCCTGCAGGTGTTCAGCAACAACGCCTGGATCGCCGCACAGTCGGTGGCCTTCGGCATCACGGGTGTGTACGTGCCGTTCATCGTGTTCCAGAACGCGCAGAACCTCGGGCTGAGCGCGGGCATCATGACCGAGTTCGACCGCCTCGACGTGTTCTTCCTCAGCATCCTGCCCCACGGCCAGCTCGAGATCTACGCGATCTTCGTGGCCGCCGCGGGCGGGCTCATGATCTTCTGGTCGTGGGTGTCGCCCGGTCCGCGAACGCGACTGCAGGCCCTCGCCGAAGACGGCCGCGCCCTGTTCTCGATCATCGGCGGCCTTGTCGCGGCGCTGCTCGTGAGCGGCATCATCGAGGGCTACGTGACGCGGCAGGAGTGGCCCGACGTCATCCGCATCGGCATCGGCACCGTCGCGCTCGTCGCCTTCCTGCTCTATCAGTGGATGCTCGGCGGACGTGCCTACCGCGACGGCGAGACGGGCGACCTCGACCCGATCAGCCGCGGCGCGCGCGTCGTCGTCGGCGACTAGCCGCGTCACCGACGGGCGAGCGCTGGCCGCGCTCCTACAGGCGCCCGGCCGCCTTGTAGGCGAGGTACCGGTCGGCGACGGCGGGCGGCAGGTCGAGCGGCGCCGCGCTGACGACGTCTCCGCCGAGCCGGCGCACGGCGGCAGCGACGCGCTCGGCGTCGAGCAGGGCGCGCTCGGCCGCGGCGGCCCGGTAGACGGCGGCGCGCGTGTCACGTTCGGCCGCCGCGTCGAGCAGCGTCGGGTCGGTGACGGCGGCGACGAGCACGAGGTGGCGGGTCGTGAGCTGCGGCAGCATGGCGAGCAGCGAGCGGGTGGCGCCGGGCGACTCGAGCGGCACGCACAGCACGACGAGCGAGCGCTGCGCCGTCATCGACCGCACGAGCCCGGGCACGGCCGTGTAGTCGGTCTCGATGAGCGCGGGGTCGATGGGCGCCATGGTCTCGACGAGCTTCGCGAGCAGGTCGGCCCCGCGGGCGCCCTGCACGCGGCCCCGCACGCGCCGGTCGAACACGGCGACGTCGACGCGGTCGCCCGCGCGGTCGGCGAGGGCGCTCAGCAGCAGGGTCGACTCGAAGGCCGTGTCGAGCCGCGTCTCGTCGGCGATGCGGGCGGCGGCGGTGCGCCCCGAGTCGACGATGACGACGACGTGCCGGTCGCGCTCGGGCCGCCACGTGCGCACCATGAGCGTCTGTCCGGGCGCGCCGCCGGGTCCGGGACCGCCCGAGCGCCGTGCCGTCGCGCGCCAGTCGATTGACCGCACGTCGTCGCCGCGCACGTACTCGCGCAGGCTGTCGAACTCGGTGCCCTGGCCGCGCACCATGACGCTCGTGCGGCCGTCGAGCTCGCGCAAGCGCGCGAGCCGCGAGGGCAGGTGCTTGCGCGCGGCGAACTCCGGCAGCACCGTGATGGCCCCGGGCACACGGATGGTCGCCTGCCGCTCGGCGAGGCGCAGCGGCCCTCGGGCGCGCACCGTGACGAGCGCCGTGCGGCGCTCGCCCCGGCGCCACGGCGTGAGCTCGGTGACGATCGCCCGGCGTTCGCCGGGCGGCACGAGCAGCCGCTGCCGGGTCGGGGCCGCACCGGCCGAGGGCTCCCACGCATCGCGGATCATGCCGCGCATCATTCGCCGCGAGGGGTTGGTGACCAGCAGCGTCGCGGTCGCGGTCTCGGTCAGCCGCACCCGGGCATCCGTCTGGCGCTGCAGGCGCAGCGCGCGCGGCGACGCCGCGAGCGCGAGGTCGAGGCCCGCGAGCACGACGCACAGCACGAGCCAGCCGAGCAGCACGAGCCCGGCGGGCGCGACCGGCGACAGCGCGACGACGGGCACGACGCCGAGGGCGACGAGCAGCACGAACCACCCGGTGAGGGCCATGGCTAGCGCCCGATCATCAGAGCGGCACCTGCACCTGCGCGACGATCGAGCGCAGGATGGTGTCGGCCGAGACGCCTTCGAGCTCGGCCTCGGGGCGCAGGGCGATGCGGTGCCGCCACACGGGCAGCAGCATGGTCTGCACGTGGTCGGGGGTGATGGCTTCGGCCCCCTGCAGCCAGGCCCAGGCCTTCGCCGCCGCGAGCAGCGCCGTGGTGCCGCGCGGGCTCACGCCCAGCTTGACCGAGGGGCTCTGGCGCGTCGCGCGCGCGAGGTCGACGAGGTAGCCGAGCAGCTCGGCCGAGGCGCCCACCTCGCCCACGAGCGCGCGGGCCTGCGTGATCTGCTCGCCGCTCAGCACCGCCGTGACGCCCGCCGCGGCGAGATCGCGCGGATTGAAGCCTTCGGCGTGCCGCTGCATGACCTCGACCTCGGCGTCGCGCGCGGGCAGGTCGAGCACGAGCTTGAGCAGGAAGCGGTCGAGCTGCGCCTCGGGCAGCGTGTAGGTGCCCTCGTACTCGACGGGGTTCTGCGTCGCCGCGACCATGAAGGGGTGCGGCAGCGGGTGGGTCTCGCCGTCGATCGTGACCTGGCGCTCCTCCATGGCTTCGAGCAGGGCCGACTGCGTCTTGGGCGGCGTGCGGTTGATCTCGTCGGCGAGCAGGATGTTGGTGAAGACCGGTCCGCGCCGAAACTCGAAGTCGCCCGCTTTCGCGTCGTAGACGACCGAGCCCGTGACGTCGCCCGGCATGAGGTCGGGCGTGAACTGCACGCGCGTCGTGCGCAGATCGAGCGCGGCGCTGAGCGAGCGCACGAGCAGCGTCTTCGCGACACCGGGCACGCCCTCGAGCAGCACGTGGCCGCCCGTGAGCAGGGCGACGATGAGGCCGCTGACGGCGCCGTCTTGGCCGACGACGGCCTTGCCGACTTCGGTGCGAACGCGCCCGAAGGCGTCGCGAAGATCTGTCGTGGTCATGCGTCCATTCTTCCGGTCGGAGCGGGGTCGGTGGCGGTACTGAGGTCGTCGAGCCCGACGCGGCGCGCGATGTGCGACTCGAGCTCGAGCAGGCCGTCGCTGAGCTCGATGAGCTCGCGGTCGCTCGACGGCTCGCGGTCGATGAGCAGGGCGCGCAGGGCGGCCGGATCGCGGCCCGTGATGGCGGCGACGGCCGTCACGATGTTGTCGACCCCGGCCCCGCGGCCGAGCGCGAGCCCCGCGGCGATGCGGCGCAGCGTGCCGACCCGCAGCGCGTCGATGGCGCGCAGTCGCGAGCCCTCGCGCGCGTAGAGGCGGGCGCGACCCTCCATGGTCTCGGTCGTCTTCACGACGACGGGCAGGTTCTCGACGACGACGGGGCCGAAGCGGCGACCGCGCCAGAACGCGGCGGCGAGCCCGACGAGCACCGCGAGCCAGGCGACGGGGTTCACCCAGTCGGGCGTCAACTCGCCGATCGTCGGCGCCGACAGATCGGCCGGCGTGGGCTGGTACCAGACGAGGGTCGGATGCTCGCCGAGCAGTCCGAGGGCGAGCGCGGCGTTGCCGGCCAGCGTGATGTCGCCGTTCTGCAGCACGCTGCCCGCCCCGAGCACGCTCACCTGCCGCCCCTCGACGTCGAGCCGCACGAGGCCCGCGCCCGTCTCCCCGGCGTCGAAGCAGACCTCGCCGTCGATCGTGCTGTAGCCGATGCCGGTCGCGCGCACGCTTCCCGCCCGCTCGGCGGCCGGCACCGTGCACCCCGCGGCGAGCTCGAGCGGGTCGCCGCTGTCGCTGAGCGGCGCTGCGGTGAGGGCATCGATGCGCAGGGCATCCAGTGCCGTCTGGGTCGGCTCGGCGATGACGAGGTGGTCGGCGACGCCCAGCAGGCGCGGCCACTGCTCGTCGCCAAGGATCTCGCGGGTGTCGCCGACGAACAGCGTCGTGCCCTCTCCGTCGAGCGCGGCGAGCGCCTCGTCGAGCCGGCCGACGGTCACGACCTCGACGCCGGCGTCCCGCAGCACCTCGAGCACCGCGCGCGAGCCCGCGGAGGCCGTCTCGTCGGCGCCCCAGCGCTGCGGCTCGCGCGAGGCGCCGCTGAGCGCGACCGTCACGCCCCCGAGCACGAGCAGGCCGGCGATCGCGACCGCCCAGTAGAGCGACCGCCGCACGGCGCGCCGCACCGTGGGCGTCGTGATGACGCTCGACAGCTCGGCGTTGAGGTCGGTCGTGGGCGCGCTCATCGGGGGGCCGTCACCATGGCGTCGAGCTCGTCGTGCAGCGGCGAGGGGGCGGCGTCGAGCGTCTCGTCGAGCGCGCGCACGGCCGCGTAGTGCTCGGCCGTCCCCGGCCGGCCGAGGTAGCGCACCCCGTCGAATCGGTCGGCGGCGGCCTCGAGCGCCCCCGCGTGCTCGGGAAACCGGCGGCCGGCAGCTCGCGCGAAGCCGTGCGCCGTCATGCCCGGCAGCGCCGAGACGAGCGTGCGCTCGTCGAGCGCCCGCGCAATGGCACGGAATCGCTCGGCGATCGCACGATCGAAATCGCCGGCACCCGCGGCCCGCTCGGCATCGCGCCGCAGCTCGCGCGCCGAGCGGCGGTCGCGCTCGCCGAACAGCTCGGCGTCGTGTCGGCTGCGGGCGCGCCAGCGCGGCAGCCCGTACACGAGCAGCGCGGCCCCGATCGCGGCCGCGATGAGCACCGCACCGATGACGAGCGCGAGCGCGGGCGGTCCGCCGCCCTCACCGAGTGAGAGCGATCCGAACCAGTCGAGCACGGCCTGCGAGAGAAGGTCGAACCAGGTCGGCTGGCTCTCGGCGTAGGCCGGGTCGCTGAGCTCGTCGAGCAGCAGCTCGCGAGCATCCGGAGCATCGGGCTCGACCGGCACGCCTCGGATCACGGCGCGCGACGGTAGGGGTCATCGCCCGCCGCGCCGCTCGCGCGCACCTCGACGTAGCGCTGCAGCTCGAGATCGAGCCCCTCGGTGCGCATGCGTCGGTCGATGTAGAGCAGCGAGGCGGCCGAGGTCGTCAGCACGGCGCCGATCGCGCCGACGACCGCGGTGATGGCGATGACGATGACGTTGAGCACGAGGAACAGGGTCAGATCGGTCTCGAGCTGGCCGGCGGGATTGACGAGCGGTGCCGCGAACGTCGCGGCGAACTGGAACGGCGTCGTCACGACGCTCGCCGCGACGTTGACCATCACCGAGACGAGAAGCAGAGTGCCCAGGATGCGCCAGAAGGCGCCGCGAACGAGGCCCCACGAGCGGCGCACGGCAGTCAGGATCGGGAGGCGCTCGATCATGATGCCCGCGGGGACGAAGGCGAGCATCGTCGAGATCCAGACGCTCACGACGATGAGGCCGAGCACGCCGACGATCAGCACGATCACGCCGCCCGCGATCGCGAGCGGGTCGCCGAGCGCGAAGAAGCCGATACTGATGCCGGCCAGAACCGAGAAGGCGATGACGACCGCGACACCGACGAGGGCCGTCCAGCCGATGAGCGGCCACCAGCGACCGCGTCCCCGGTCGAGCAGCTGGCGCAGCGTCAGCTTCTCACCGAGCGTCGCGCGCGACACTTCGAGCGAGATGACCCCCTGCAGCAGGGCTTGCGCGACGATCGAGATGCCGACGGCGAGCAGCGTCGCCACGAGCGTGAGGGCGAGCGTGCCCACGATGATCGTCTCGGAGTCGGCGAAGCTCGCGCGCGAGGCGCGGTCGATGCCCGAGACGACGATGACCGTGGTGATGCCCGTCGAGAGGAACACGACGAGGGCGTTGAGCAGCAGGGCTGCGCCGAACGTGGGGCGCGGATTGCGCCGCAGCACCTGGAAGCTCGCGCCCAGCACGGTGCCGAACTCGAGGGGGCGCAGGGGGATGAGCCCGGGCTTCGGCGGCGGCGTCCATCCGCCCGCGCCCGGGGTGGGCGCAGCGGCGGGGCTCGCGTCGCCCGCGGGGCCGTAGGGGCCCGGGCTCACGGGCGCGGGCCCGGATGCCGCGGAGGGGTCTCCGGGTGAGGCCCAAGAGGTGGAGTCGCTCACGTGCTGGCCCTTCGTCGTCGCCTGAGGTCTGCTCGGAACGTATGGTGTCACACTCGTCTAGGCTGGGGCCAAACACGAACCGGAGGTCGCCCGATGACCGCGCGCATCCTCGTCGTCGATGACGACGCCGCCATCGCCGAGATGATCGGCATCGTGCTGCGCGGCGAGGGCTTCGAGCCCCACTTCTCGTACGACGGCGCCGCCGCGCTCGAGTCGTTCGCGACCGTCAAGCCCGACCTCGTGCTGCTCGACCTCATGCTGCCGGGCATCGACGGCATCGAGGTGTGCACGCGCATTCGCGAGTCGAGCGGCACGCCTATCATCATGCTGACCGCGAAGAGCGACAGCACCGACGTCGTTCGCGGGCTCGAGAGCGGCGCCGACGACTACGTCGTCAAGCCCTTCAACCCGAAAGAGCTCGTCGCCCGCATCCGCACCCGGTTGCGGCCGAGCACCCAGTCCGACGTCGAGCGTCTGCCGATCGGCGACCTCATCATCGATGTGACAGGGCACGAGGTGACGCGCGACGGCAGCTCCATCTCGCTCACGCCGCTCGAGTTCGACCTCCTGCTCGCCCTCGCGATGAAGCCGAACCAGGTCTTCACGCGCGAGATGCTGCTCGAGCAGGTGTGGGGCTACCACTACAAGGCCGACACGCGGCTCGTCAACGTGCACGTGCAGCGGCTGCGGGCGAAGGTCGAGCTCGACCCCGACAACCCGAGCATCGTCATGACGGTGCGGGGCGTGGGCTACCGGGCCGGCGCGGCCCGCTGAGGGCGGGTCGGCCCAACCCATGCCTCCGTACACCTGGCGCAGCCTCGTGCAACGGGCGCGCCAGCTCTGGCGCGGCTCGCTGCAGCTGCGCACGGTGGCCATCACGGTCTTCTTCTCGACCATCGCGGTGACGATCATCAGCGGCTACATGTCGATCAGCATCGCCACCAACCTCTACGACGCGCGCAAGACGCAGGCGATCGCCGAGGCGCGGCAAGCCACGGTGACGACGCAAGATCTTTTCGACAGCTCGGTGACACCGAATGGCACGATCGACGTCGAGGCGGTGAACCAGACGGCGGTCACCACCATCCGGAGCGTGGCGTCGAGCCCCGGCGGCACACAGTTCGCGATTCTCCGTACACCGGGCCAGACCACGGCAGTGACGATGACGCCCCGAAGCACGGGCGGACTCGACATCAGCGTGATCACGCCAGAATTGCGCGACCAGGTCGCACAAGACGACGGCCTTCTGTACACCCAGGCGGTGTCGCTCGACGGCGAGGACGCCCTCGACCCGGGCCTCGTCGTCGGCAGCGTGTTCGAAGTGCCGACCGCCGGGCAGTACGAGCTGTACCTGGTGTACAACGTGCGCGACGTGCAGCAGACCCTCGACTTCGTGCAGCAGACCCTCGTCATCGGCTCGCTGCTGCTCGTTGCCACCATCGGCCTCGTCACCTTCCTCGTCACGCGGCTGGCCATCAACCCCGTGCGGGTCGCCGCCGAGACGGCCGAGAAGCTGGCTGACGGCCAGCTCGAAGAGCGCATCCCGGTCAAGGGAGAAGACGTCATCGCGACCCTCGGCCGCTCGTTCAACCGCATGGCCGACAGCCTGCAGCGGCAGATCACCCAGCTCGCCGCCCTCTCGCGCGTGCAGCAGCGTTTCGTGAGCGACGTGAGCCACGAGCTGCGCACGCCGCTCACGACCATCCGCCTCGCGGGCGACGTGCTGTACGAGCAGCGCGACCAGTTCAACCCGACGACCGCCCGCACGGCGGAGTTGCTGCACGCGCAGGTCGACCGCTTCGAGGTCATGCTCGCCGATCTGCTCGAGATGAGCCGCTACGACGCCGGCGCCGTCGAGATCGACACCGAGCCGACCAACCTCGTGCGCCTCGTCGAAGAGTCGCTCGAGGCGATCCGCCCGATCGCCGAGGAGCGCGGCAGCGAGCTGCGGCTTGTCGCCCCTGGCGGGTACTTCGAGGCCGAGGTCGATGCGCGGCGCATCCGCCGCATCCTGCAGAATCTGCTCGGCAACGCGGTCGACCACGGCGAGGGGCATCCGATCGTCGTCTACGTCGACAGCGACCGCGAGGCGGTCGCCATCGCGGTGCGCGATTACGGCGTGGGCATGGATGCTGCGCAGCTCGAGCGCGTCTTCGACCGGTTCTGGCGCGCCGACCCCTCCCGCCAGCGCACGACGGGGGGCACCGGTCTCGGCCTCGCGATCGCGACGGAAGACGCGCAGCTTCATGGCGGCAACATCGACGTGTGGTCGGTGCCCGGCGAGGGCACGTGCTTCCGCGTGACGTTGCCCCGTGAGCGCGGCGCGACGATCGACCACTCGCCCATCGAGCTTCCTCCGGTCGATCCGCTCGAGCCGGTGCTCGACGGCGGGGGAGGTGATGTCGATGCGTGAGCGCTCGCGTCACCTGCGCCGGCTGCTGCTCGCGCTCGCCGTCGTCCCTGCCCTGCTGCTGACGGGCTGCGTCTCGGTGCCGTTCTCCGGCGGCGTCGAGCTCGGCGGCGAGATCGACTCGGGCGTCGACGTGGACGTCGACTTCTTGCCCTCCGGCCCCTCGGCGGGCGCGACGCAAGAAGAGATTCTGCGCGACTTCCTCGCGGCGACGACGGCGGCCCAGAACAACTACCGCATCGCGCGGTCGTACCTCGCCGACGACGTCGCTGACGCCTGGAACCCGTACGCGAGCACGCTCGTGCGCAGTCGCGAGGGATCCGTCGAGCGCACGAACGACACGACGCTCACCTACAGCGTTCCGATCGTCGCCGCGGTCGACGAGGTCGGGCGCTACTCGGTCGCCGACGACGCCGCGACGCAGACGCTGCCGCCGTTCCGCTTCGTCGAGCAGGACGGCGAGTGGCGAATCGCCGAGCTCGGCGACGGCATCCTCATCTCGCAGCAGGCGTTCCCGAGCGCGTTCAGCCAGCACGCCCTCTTCTACTGGGACGCCGCCTTCCGCAATCTCGTGCCCGATCTGCGGTGGTTCCCCTCGCGGTCTGAGGTCGCGACGCGCATCGTGCGCGCCGTGCTCGAGCCGCCGACGAGCTGGCTCGGCCAGGGGGCGACGGTCTCGGCGATTCCCGAGGGCACCGCGCTGGCACTCGCCCCCGTCTCGGTGGCCGGAGGCATCGCGCAGATCGACCTCACGAGCGAGGTGCTGTCGCTGAGCGACCGCGAGCGGCAGCGCCTTCGCCTGCAGCTCGCGGCGAGCCTGCGCGCGGTCAGCGGCGTCGTCGGCGTGCAGATCACCGTCGACCAGAACGCGGTCGCCATCCCCGAGTGGACCTCGGGCTCGCCCGACGTCGTGCCGCAGGTCGACCCGCGCTTGCTGCTGGGCGCGGAGGACCAGTTCGGCTTCGCGACCGGCGGCGAGATCGAGCCCGTCGGCACGCTCAGCGCGCGCGTGCTCGAGCTGGGAGCGACGGCCGTCTCGCTCGCGCCCAGCCAGACGCTCGCCGCGGTGTTGACCCCCGACGGTGTCTTCGCCGTGCGCTCGGGCGACTCGCCCCCCGTGCTGCTCGATGCGCGCGAGCGGCTCGTCGCCCCGAGCATCGACGGCTACCAGTTCGTGTGGTCGGCCCCGTCGAGCTCGTCGGCCGAGATTCGCGCGACCGAGCTCGACGGCACCGTGCACGTCGTCGAGGCCGCCCTGCCCGCCGACGCGCGCATCGTCTCCCTCGAGATCTCGCGCGATGACGCGCGCGTGCTGCTCATGCTCGACGGCGCGGGCGGACCACGCCTCGTGCATGCCGCCGTCATCCGCGACGAAGCGTCGGGCGTGCCCGTGCGGCTCGGCGAGCTGCGCGATCTGCCGCTCAACGGCGACACGGCCGTCGACGCCACCTGGGTCGACGAGGTGCGCGTCGCGTCGGTCACGCGCAGCGACGACCAGTCGCTCGTCGAGCTGCACGAGCTCGGCGGCCGCAGCCGGCCGCTCGGCCTCCCGCCGGGCCCGGTGCAGATCGTCGGCGGCAACTCCGGCGTCGATGGCATTCGGGTGCTCGGCGCCGATGGCATCGTCTTCGAGCCGCGCGGCTCGGGCTGGCAGAACGCGGGGCTGCGCGCCTCGTTCCTCGGCACGCAGCAGTAGGCGCCGTCCCCAGGGCGGCCCGCTCGACCGCCGTGGCCGGCGACCTCCTGCCAGAGTGCGCACATGGTCGACACCCGCTCCCTCATCGGCGCGGCGCTCGCCGAGGCCTGGGCGCTCATCGCCCCCGTCGACTGCGCGGGATGCGGTGCTCCCGATCGCGCGCTGTGTGCGGCGTGCGCTCCCGCGCTGCGATCGCGGCTGAGGTGCGCCCCCCTCGAGCCGTCCTCCCGCTCCGCTCTCCCGGTCGGGCCGCCCGTCCTCGCCCCGCTCACGGTCGTGGCCGCCCTGCCCTACGAGGGCGTCGTGCGCGCGACGCTGCTCGGCCTCAAGCACGAGGGCCGCACGGAGCTCGCGCGCGCGCTCGCGGCCCCGCTGCGCGACGCCGTCACCGCGGCGTGGAGCGGCTCGGGCGCCGAGCTGCTCGTGCCGGTTCCCGGCTCACGCGCGGGCGCGGCACGACGAGGGTTCGCCCCCGTCGCGCTCATCGCCCGGCGAGCAGGGCTCGCGGTCGTGCCCGCGCTGCGTGCGGCGTCGAGTGCGACCGAGCAGAAGGGGCTGAGCCTCGACGAGCGCCTCGCGATCGATGAGGGGCGCTGGCGCGCGTCGGCCCGCGTGCAGGGCCGACGGGTGCTGCTCGTCGACGACGTGGTGACGAGCGGCGCCACCCTGCGCGCGGCCGCGCGCGCCGTGCGTGCGGCCGGCGCCGAGGTCGCGGGGTGCGCCGCGATCGCCGCGACGCTGCGTCGGCGGGGCGCCTCGAGCATCCCCTGGAGATTCATGGCTGACGATGACCAACGTCCCGGTGACAATGAGCCCGGCGAGGACTACCGTGAGGGAAAGGAGGCGTGACGATCGCCTGACCGACAGGCGACACGCTGACGGCTCAGGAGGTTGACGTGGACATCACCATCACCGGACGCAACATCGGCATCACCGACCGGTTCCGCGACTACGCGACTGAGAAGGCCGAGAAGATCGAGCACCTCGCCGATCGTGCCCAGGTGCTGGAGATCAAGGTCTCTCGTCATCACGAGAAGGGCGGCGGCCGCGCCCCGGATGATCGCGTCGAGATGACGCTCATCGGCCCCGGCCCCGTCGTGCGGGCCGAATCGCCGGGCAGTGACAAGTACGTCGCGTTCGACCTCGCGATCGACAAGCTGCTCGAACGGCTGCGCCGGGCGAAAGACAAGCGCAAGGTGCACCGCGGCAATCACCGGCCGGTCTCGTTGCACGAGGCCTCGGCCGATGGCTTCACCGCCCTCGACATCACGCCGGCCGACCCCGAGATCATCCAGAAGGTCGCGACGGGGGCGATCCCCGTGCAGGAGGCCGTGGAGGAGGCCGAGGAGGTCTACTCGCCCGTCGTCGTGCGGCAGAAGGTGTTTCCGGCGGCCGCGATGACCGTCGATGAGGCGGTCGACCAGCTCGAACTCGTCGGGCACGACTTCTTCCTCTTCATCGATGCCGCCACCGACCGCCCGAGCGTCGTCTACCGGCGCCAGGGCTGGAACTACGGCGTCATCGGCCTCGAGGCCGAACAGCCGGTCGCGGCCGCCGCGGGGCGCCGCGGTCGCTGACGGATGCGGGGGCGTCGGTACCGCACCGGCGCCCCCGACCGGCTGTCCCGTGTGCCGACTCCGTCGCGCACGGCCCCTGCATGGCCGCACTTGCTAGCATGAGCGGGCCGTGTTCTGCGGCGGTCTGCGGCGTGCCCAGGCCCGGCCGCACGGCCCCCCGTGCAGCCCGACGAGTGGAGTGACCGAAGTGGCGAATGTTCTCGAGCGTGTTCTGCGGGTCGGCGAAGGTCGACTGCTGCGACGACTGAAGGCCTATGCCGAAGCCATCAACCAGCTCGAAGACGACTTCAGCGATCTGACCGACGACGAGCTGCGCAACGAGACCGTCGAGCTGCGCGAGCGCTACGGCAACGGCGAGTCGCTCGACGACCTGCTGCCCGAAGCCTTCGCGGCCGTGCGCGAGGCCTCGAAGCGCACGCTCGGCATGCGCCACTTCGACGTGCAGCTCATGGGCGGCGCCGCCCTGCACCTCGGCAACATCGCCGAGATGAAGACCGGCGAGGGCAAGACCCTCGTGGCGACTCTCGCGGCCTACCTCAACGCGATCCCCTCGCGCGGCGTGCACGTCATCACGGTCAACGACTACCTCGCGAGCTACCAGAGCGAGCTCATGGGCCGCATCTTCCGCGCGCTCGGCATGACCACCGGCTGCATCCTCTCGGGCCAGACGCCCGAGGTGCGCCGCCAGCAGTACGCGGCCGACATCACCTACGGCACCAACAACGAGTTCGGCTTCGACTACCTGCGCGACAACATGGCGTGGCAGACCGCCGACATGGTGCAGCGCGGCCACTTCTTCGCGATCGTCGACGAGGTCGACTCGATCCTCATCGACGAGGCGCGCACGCCCCTCATCATCTCGGGCCCCTCCTCGGGCGAGGCGAACCGCTGGTTCACCGAGTTCGCGCGCATCGCGAGCCGCCTGCAGGCGGGCGTCGACTTCGAGGTCGACGAGAAGAAGCGCACGGTCGGCGTGCTCGAGCCGGGCATCGAGAAGGTCGAAGACCACCTCGGCATCGACAATCTCTACGAATCGGCCAACACGCCCCTCATCTCGTTCCTCAACAACGCGATCAAGGCATCCGCCCTCTTCAAACGCGATAAGGACTACGTCGTCATGAACGGCGAGGTGCTCATCGTCGACGAGCACACGGGCCGCATCCTCGTGGGCCGCCGCTACAACGAGGGCATCCACCAGGCGATCGAGGCGAAGGAGGGCGTGACGGTCAAGGCCGAGAACCAGACCCTCGCCACCGTCACGCTGCAGAACTACTTCCGCCTCTACACGAAGCTCTCGGGCATGACCGGCACGGCCGAGACCGAGGCCGCCGAGTTCATGAGCACCTACAAGCTCGGCGTCGTGCCGATCCCCACCAACCTGCCCATGCAGCGCATCGACCAGCCCGACCTCGTCTACAAGAACGAGCAGGTCAAGTTCGAGCAGGCGGCCGAAGACATCGTGCAGCGCCACGCCACGGGCCAGCCCGTGCTCGTCGGCACCACGAGCGTCGAGAAGAGCGAGCTGCTCTCGCGCCTGCTCGCCAAGCGCGGCGTCAAGCACGAGGTGCTCAACGCCAAGAACCACGCGCGCGAGGCCTCGATCATCGCCCAGGCCGGTCGCCTCGGCGCCGTCACGGTCGCCACGAACATGGCCGGTCGCGGCACCGACATCATGCTCGGTGGAAACGCCGAGTTCCTCGCCGTCACCGAGATGAACGCCAAGGGTCTCTCGCCCATCGACACGCCCGACGAGTACGAGGCGGAGTGGGATGCGGTGTTCGCCCGCGTCAAGGAGCAGGTGGCGATCGAGGCCGCCAAGGTCATCGAGGTCGGCGGCCTCTACGTGCTCGGCACCGAGCGCCACGAGTCGCGCCGCATCGACAACCAGCTGCGCGGCCGCTCGGGCCGCCAGGGCGACCCGGGTGAGAGCCGCTTCTACCTCTCGCTGCAAGACGACCTCATGCGCCTGTTCAACGCGGGTGCGGCCGAGGCGCTCATGGGTCGCTCGAACGTGCCCGACGACCTCGCGATCGAGTCGAAGGTCGTCAGCCGCGCCATCCGCTCGGCGCAGTCGCAGGTCGAGGCGCGCAACGCCGAGATCCGCAAGAACGTGCTGAAGTACGACGACGTGCTCAACCGCCAGCGCGAGGCGATCTACACCGACCGCCGCCACATCCTCGAGGGCGACGACCTCAAAGACCGCGTGCAGACCTTCATCGAGCAGGTCATCACCGAGATCGTCGAGACCCACACGGGGTCGGGCCACAGCGACGAGTGGGACTTCGAGCAGATCTGGACCGAGCTCAAGACCCTCTACCCGATCACCCTCACGATCGACGAGGTCATCAGCGAGGGCGGCACGAAGCTCACGCCGGCCTTCCTCATCCGCGAGGTCGTGAGCGACGCCAAGCTCGCCTACGAGCGCCGCGAAGAGAGCCTGGGCCGCACGGCGACGCGCGAGCTCGAGCGCCGCGTGGTGCTGAGCGTCATCGACCGCCGCTGGCGCGACCACCTCTACGAGATGGACTACCTGAAAGACGGCATCGGCCTGCGCGCCATGGCGCAGCGCGACCCGCTCGTCGAGTACCAGCGTGAGGGCTACGCGCTCTTCCAGTCGATGATGAGCGCGATCCGCGAGGACGCGGTCGGGTTCCTGTTCAACCTCGAGGTCGAGGTGACGGGCAGCAAGGGCACCGCGCAGGTCACGGCTAAGGGCCTCAACCAGCCGCAGACGCCGCAGAACCTCAGCTACACGGCGCCGTCGGCCGACGGCGACGTCGAGGTGCGCAACCAGCGCGGCCAGGTGCTGCAGGCGCCGACGGATGCGGCCCGCCAGGCGGCGCCGCAGGTCTCCGCCGCATTCGGCGGCCCGGCCGCGGCCCCGGCCGCCGCGCCCACGCGTCGTGCTCCCCAGGGCCAGCCGCAGAACGGGCAGGGCCAGGGGGGCGCGCAGGCGACGGGTGCGTTCGGCCAGAAGACCCCCGCAGCGCCTTCCGGCGCTGCGCCCGTGAACCGCGCCCAGCGCCGCGCGCAGGAGAAGAAGAAGAGCCGCTAGCCGCGCGAGCCCCGATACGGGGTCTCCGCGCCACGCTGCCGTCCGAGAGTCGTCGTCGGTGGCATGAGTCGCCGAATGGTCGGGGACTCATGCCACGAACGCCGGCTTTCGATGAGTCGCCGGGGGCGGCTCAGAGCACGCTGATCGCGCTCGCGCGCCAGCGTCGGTCGAGGCCTTCGAGTCGGATGGCGACGGCACGGGCGCGCGCTCGACTCGTCACGATCACGACCGCCTCGACCACGCCATCGCGCGGCTCGGTCAGTCTCGGTGCCCCCACCGAGAACGTTGGACGCACCGCCGGGGCACCGCGGGCGGCGCGAGCGCGAGCGCTGATCGAGGCCCGAGCGAGCAGGGTGCGGTACACGTCGTCGGTGACCCACCGCGCGACCTGCTCGAGCTCGCGTGCTCCGGCGAGAATCTCGATCACGCACCGCGTGAGGTTCTCGACGAGCGGCCGCGGATCGGGCAGATCGGCGGTCGAGGTGGGCTGGTAGTCGAAGTACTCCTCGTGCGCGATGCGCGCGAGCGAGCCCCGGCCGCGCGGGGGAGCGCCTGGGGCCCGACCGGAGACGGGGGCGGGCTGAGCGAGGGGAGACGCAGCAGCGCCGGACGAAGCAGCGGGGGACGAAGCGGCGATCACGGTCGGCTCCTTCCGAGGGGGAGGCCTCGTGGACGGGGTGTCGATGACGGTGGCCACGCGCGCACGGCGTTCGTGCACGCGGGTGTCGCGGCGGCCCCGCCCCCTCCCCGGACGGTAGACCGATTGGTGCACCCCAGCGGGGCAGCACCACTCAAGCAAAAGATTCCTCATTCGTAAAGAGGAATCCTCGAACTGTGGAGAACTCGGTCGGCGGCGTCGGGGGCCGTCGATACCGTCTCGGCATGCGCTGGGACCACCTCTTCGACGACCTCGCCGGCCAGCTCGAACACGAGCTGCAGGCGGAGCAGGCCGACCTGCGTCACGAGGAGGAGCGGCTGCGCCTCGGTCGCCTCCCGCTGCGCGAGCGGCTCGTGGCCTTGCGAGACGCGGAGGATCCCGCGATGCACAGCATCCGGTGCCGACTGCGGTCGGGGGCCGTGCTGCGCCTCCGCATCCGCACGGTCGGGCGCGACTGGCTCGCGGGCGACATCGAGGAACCCCCGGGTCGCGATCAGGCGATCGTCCCGTTCCTGGCGGTCGATGCGCTGCTCGTGACGCCCGCGCAGGCGGCGCGATCGCTCGAGCCCGTTGTTGAGCGCTCCGAGCTCGCCGCACGGCTCGGCATCGCCTTCCTGCTGCGCGATCTGTGCCGCCGACGCTCAATCGTCATGATCCGCACGCTCGCCGGCGACGTCACGGGCACGATCGACCGGGTCGGGCGCGATCATGTCGACCTGGCCGAGCACGATCGCGATGTGCCGCGCCGGTCGCAGCACGTTCAGCAGGTGCGGGTCATCCCGACCGACCAGATCCTCCTCGTTCGCCTCTGAGCGTTCTCCCGGCGTGACCTGCTGCCGGGGCGGCATCCGCTCAGGCGCTGGGGCGGTGCGCTCGACGAGAACCGAACAGCTCGGTGACGTCGGCCTGCTGCGCTTCCTGCCACAGGGCGAGCCGCCGAGCCTCGTCGTACTGCGTGGCGATGAACGACTCGAGGGCGCCCTGTTGGATGCGCCACTGTCCGAGCGATCCGAGTCGAAATGCGGGGAGCTCACCGGAGCGGATGAGCTCGAGAACCTCTGCGGCGGTGAGGCGAAGCACCTCGGCCACGTCGGTGAGGGTCAGCAGGTGACCCAGGGGGCTGCTCGCCGCATCCGTCATGCCTCGATTATCGACCGCCCAGGCGGTGTCGACCCCGGATGTGGATAACTGCTCCGGCAGATCCCGGGGAATCGTCAGGATCGGTCGCGTTCCGCTCCGCGAGACCTGGAGGAGACATGCACGACGCCTCGACCCCCACTGCGCCCGCCCCCGTGCGCGCTCGGCGGCGCCCGGACGCCCGGCTCCTCGTCGGCCTCGCGCTCGTGGCGGCGTCCATCGCCGCGGTCGTCGGCATCGTGACCGCGGCGGACGAGGGTGAGGATGTGCTGGCGGCGCCCCGCCTGCTCACGGCGGGCCAGGTGCTCACGATCGACGATCTCGAGGTGCGTCGGGTCGCCCTCGGCGTCGAGGGCCACGGCTACCTGCGTCCCGCCGACGTGCCCGAGGCCGGCATCGTCGTCACGCGCACCGTCGGTGCGGGCGAGCTCGTGCCGATCGCGGCCGTCGGCGATGTTCGCGGGCCGAGCGAGACCACGATCGTCGTCGCCCTGTCGACGGCGCTCGGCGCGACCGTGCGACCCGGGGACGCGCTCGACCTCTGGTCGGCACCCGCGCTCGAGGCCGGTCGGTTCGGGGCGCCCGTCGTCATCGCCCCGGGCACCCTGCTCGTGCGCACGGTGGCGGCCGAGGGGATCGTGGCGGGAGCCGAGGCGGGTCGCGTGGAGCTGCTCGTTCCCCGGCGGGATGTGGCGCGCATCCTGCACGCCCTGGCGAACGGCGACGCGCTCTCGGCCGTTCCCGCGTCGCTCGCGATCGGGGGCTGAGGTGCTCGTCGCGATCGCCGTGCCGGGCATGGACGCCGATGCGGTGGAGCTCGCCGTGCTGCGTGCCGGGCACCGGGTCATCTGGCGTGCGCTGGATCAGGACGAAGTGCTCGCGCAGCTCGCCCAGCGCGCACCCGACGCGATCTTGCTCGCCGACCATCCCGCGGTCGCCTCGGCCACGGTCGTCGGATCGTGCGACCTGCTCGGTGTGCGCAGCTGCCTCGTCGTCGGCGACGAGTCCCCGCTGTCGGTCGGCGCCCAGCGCCTCGGACTGCACGACGTGCTGCACATGCGCGCAGACGGGTCGGTCGACGTGAGTCTGCTCGGCGAGCCGCCGCTCGGGCCGATCCCCGCGGGGTCGGGGCCGGCCTCGTCGACGTCGAACGCGTCGATGGCCCCGGATGCGTCGATGGCCCCGGACGCTGCGCCGGCGGGTGCCCGGACACCCAGTGCCCGGCCACCCAGCGCCCCGGCCCTCGATCCGCTCAGGTCGTTCGCAACTGCGATGCCGGCCGCGGCGACGTCGACCGATGCGTCACCACTGCCCGCTGCGTCACCACTGCCCGCTGCGTCACCTCTGCCCGCTGCGTCGAGTCCGCGCGGTCCGCGCATCATCACGGTCTGGGGCCCCGCGGGCGCGCCGGGCCGCACGACGATCGCGATCGGACTCGCCGCAGAGCTCGCCGCGCGGGGTGAGGCCGTGTGCCTCATCGACGCCGACACCTATGGCGGCACGATCGCTCCCGCCCTCGGCCTGCTCGACGAGTCGCCCGGCTTCGCAGCGGCGTGCCGGCTCGCCGGGGCAGATGCCCTCACGGCGAGCGAGCTCGACCGGGTCGCGCAGTCGGCGACGGCGGCGCGCGGCATGCCCTTCTCGGTGCTCACGGGGATCGGGCGCCCGCACCGGTGGCCCGAGCTCTCGGCATCGCGCGTGACCACCGTGCTGGAGCACTGCCGGCGCTGGCGCTCGGTCGTGGTCGTCGACGCGGGTTTCAACCTCGAGAGCGATGAAGAGCTCAGCAGCGACCTGCTCGCGCCCCGACGCAACGCCGCGACGATCGCCGCGCTGCGTGCGGCCGACGAGGTCGTCGCGGTCGGTGCGGCCGACCCGCTCGGACTCGCGCGGTTGCTGCGCACGCACGCCGACTTGCTCGAGACGATCGAGACGGCGCATGTGCGCATCGCGGTCAACCGCGTGCGGGCATCCGTGCTCGGCATCGATCCGCACGGGCAGGTGCGTCAGACGCTCGAGCGGTTCGCCGGCATCCGCGACGCCGTGCTGATCAATGACGATCGGGATGCGGCCGACGCCGCCGTGCTCACGGCCCGCCCGGCACCGGCAGCCGCGCCCCGGTCGGCGCTGGCCCGCGGCATCGCCGAACTCGCCGACGCGCTCGGGTACGCGCGCGAGCCGGCGACGGGCGCCGGCCCGCGCTGGGCTCGGCGACTCGTGGCCGGTCGCATCGGCTGACACCGCGCGGGCTGACACCGCACGGGCTGACACCGCACGGGCTGACACCGCGCGGGATGCACGGCACCGCGCAGCGACTAGCCTGGAGCCGTGTCGACGCTCTCAGATCTGGTGCACGAGCACGGCGATGCCGACGAGGTCGACATCGAGTGGCTGCACCTGCTGCTCGCCGAAGGGCAGCTGATCGCCGACCTCGCTTTCGCCGACATCGTGCTGTGGGTTCCCACGCGCACGGGCAGCTTCATCGCCGTCGGCCACGCGCGCCCCAGCAGCTCGGCCACCCTGTTCTACCGCGACTTCGTGGGCCAAGAGGTCAAGCCCGAGTGGCGGCGCCAGGTGACGCAGGCCGCCGAGACGGCGCAGATCGTCGACTCGTCGGCACCCGACTGGTACGAGGAGACACCGACGCGCGTGCGGGCTGTTCCCGTCATGCGGCGACCGGGGCGCGGCGGCAAGGGCGTGAGCGAGCATCCGATCGCCATCATCACCCGCCACACCAACCTCAGCGAAGCGCGCATGCCGAGCCGGCAAGAGCTCACCTTCAACGAGTGCGCCAACGACCTGTTCGCCATGATCGCCGCCGGCGACTTCCCCGACCTCGCCGCCCCGAGCGGGCCGCGCCGCGGTGCCCCGCGCGCGAGCGACGGCCTCATCAGGCTCGACCTCGACGGCATCGTCACTTTTGCGAGCCCCAACGGCCTGAGCGCCTTCAACCGCATGGGCTTCGCGGGCGAGCTCGAAGGGCAGTCGCTCGCCACGGTCACCACGAGCCTGCTTACCGGGCGCCCGCAGCAGGTCGACGAATCGCTGCCGCTCGTCGTCACCGGCCGCGCGCCGTGGCGCACCGACATCGAGTCGCGCGGAGTCACCGTGACGCTGCGCACGATCCCGCTGCTGCGCGACGGGCGGCGCATCGGCGCCATCATCCTCGTGCGCGACGTCACCGAGGTGCGGCACCAGGAGCGCGAGCTCATCACGAAAGACGCGACGATCCGCGAGATTCACCACCGGGTGAAGAACAACCTGCAGACGGTCGCGTCGCTGCTGCGCATCCAGGCCCGTCGATCGCACGCCGACGCGACACGGGATGCTCTGACGCAAGCCATGCGCCGCGTGGCCGCGATCGCCGTCGTGCACGACACCCTCAGCGAAGGCCTCAACCAGAACGTCGACTTCGACGTGGTGTTCTCGCGCGTGCTCATGCTCATCGCCGAAGTGGCGTCGAGCCACAACACGGTCGTGCGACCGACGTCGACCGGCAGCTTCGGCATCCTGCCGAGCGAGTACGCCACGCCGCTCGCGCTCGCGCTCACCGAGCTCGTCACCAACGCGGTCGAGCACGGCCTGGAGGGCCGGCCCGACGGCGAGGTCGAGATCATCGCCTCGCGCACGGAGACCGCGCTCTCGGTGAAGGTGCGCGACAACGGCGGCGGCATGCCCGAAGGCAAAGTGGGCTCGGGACTCGGCACCCAGATCGTGCGCACCCTCATTCAGGGCGAGCTCGGCGGCACGATCGACTGGCACACGCTCGAAGGCGAGGGCACCGAAGTGACGATCGACGTGCCGCTGCACTACCTCAAGCGCCGCGCATGACGACGCCCCGGCGTCGCATCACAGCGGATGCAGCGCCGGGGCGTGCTGTCGAGTGGAGCGCTAGGAGGCGCGGCGGGCGCGGGCGGCGCGGCGCTTCAGGGCGCGGCGCTCGTCTTCGCTGAGGCCGCCCCAGACGCCCGAGTCCTGGTTCGTCTCGAGGGCGTACTGCAGGCAGGTCTCGGTCACCGAGCAGCGGCCGCAGACAGCCTTCGCTTTCTCGATCTGGTCGACCGCGGGGCCGGTGTTGCCGACCGGGAAGAACAGCTCGGGGTCAGCGGTAAGGCAGGCTGCTTTGTCGCGCCAATCCATGGGGAAGTGCTCCTTTGTGTGGGTCAGGTAGCACGCGCCGAAGGTTGACAGACGCGCTACATCGTCGGTGCTCGCACCAACGATTTCGGTGAGAGAGAAGGTTCTGGGAACGTCGCCCACCGCTCTGTAGGCGTCACATCAACCTCGTATAGGTTCCCATAGGCTGGTTGTCAAATCAATAGGTACGCATGGGATGGTTCGCATGGAAGACACCCGACGTTCGCCTCTCGTCACCCTGCTTGTCATCCTGCTCGCGGGCCAGACGGCGCTCATCGTCGGCATCACGGGCTTTCTCGTGATCGAGCTGCTGCTCGCCGAGGCGCGGTTCCCGCCGACGGCGATCGCGCTCATCGTGCTCGTACTGCTCGTCGCCGTGTGGCTCGTCGCCATGACCGTGGGCGTGCATCGCGGCCGTGCCTGGACGCGGGGGAGCGTGCTGACCTACCAGTTCCTGCAGCTCGCGATCGGCGTCGGCAGTGTGCAGGGCTTCATCCCGCGCCCCGACATCGGCTGGTGGGTGATCGCGACGGCTGTGCTCGGCCTCGTGCTCATCCTCAGCACGCCCGTCACGCGGTACCTCGACGCGCGCGACTAGGCTGCGCGACGCTCGCGGGGACGCTAGTCGAGGCCGAGCTTCTTGCGCAGGCTCGCGACGTGGCCCGTGGCCTTGACGTTGTAGAGCGCGTGCTCGAGCGTGCCGTCCTCGCCGATGACGAAGGTCGAGCGGATGACCCCCATGACCGTCTTGCCGTACATCGACTTCTCGCCGTAGGTGCCGTACGCGTTGTGCACCGTGAGCTCGGGGTCGCTGAGCAGCGGGAAGGGGAGGTGCTCCTCGGCGGCGAACTTCTGCAAGGCATCCGGAGCATCTTTCGACACGCCCAGCACGACGTAGCCGGCCGCCTGCAACGAGGCCAGGTTGTCGCGGAAGTCGCACGCCTGGGTCGTGCAGCCGGGGGTGCTCGCGGCGGGGTAGAAGTACAGCACGACCTTCTTGCCGGCGTAGTCGGCGAGCGAGACGTGCGCGCCGTCCTTGTCGGGGAGGGTGAACGCGGGGGCCGGGGCTCCGGCTTCGAGGCGGGTCGCTGCCATGGGATGCTCCTCCTGGTCGTGTCGTGTGCTCGACCTGCACAGTGTATGAACATCCGTCTCGCAACGGCTGAGCGATCGCCGAGTGGAGACCGTGGTCGCGCGGGTGGTAGTGTTTCCTCTCGGCCCGCTCGTCGGGCTGCGCACCTCTAGCTCAATTGGCAGAGCAACTGACTCTTAATCAGTGGGTTCCGGGTTCAAGTCCCGGGGGGTGTACGAACGGCCCCGTTGCTCTCGCCAGCGCGGGGCCTTTCGCATTCCCGGGCCGCCCGCGAGTGGTCGGGACCAAAGTCACGAATCCTCGTGAACCAGGTGCGCAACGGCGTTCGCGCCCGCAGACTGGGGCGGCGCCGCAGTGGCGCGCCACCCCTCGCGAGCGGAGCCACCACCCGTGTTCGAGCAAGACATCGCCCCCGTGTTCGGTTCGCTCGCCCTCTCGGCGATCGCCGCCGCGCTGCCCCTCGTGCTGCTGTTCGTGCTGCTCGGGGTGTTCAAGGTTCGAGCGCCGTTCGCCGCCCTCGCTGCGCTCGGGCTCTCGATCGTTCTCGCGATCGTCGGGTGGAACATGCCGCCGGTGCAGGCGCTCAGCGCCGCCGGCGCGGGAGTGTTCTACGGGCTCTTCCCGATCCTCTGGATTCTCGTCAACGCTCTCTGGGTCTACCGCCTCACCACGGTGACCCCGTGGTTCGAGGTGTTTGGCCGCACGATCCGATCGGTGAGCGACGATCTGCGCATCCTGTCGATCCTCATCGCCTTCTGCTTCGGGGCGCTGCTCGAATCGCTCGCGGGCTTTGGGGCCCCGGTCGCGATCTCGGCGGCGATGCTGCTCGCGGCGGGCATGGCGCCGCTCAAGGCCGCGCTCGTCTCGCTGCTCGCCAACACGGCGCCCGTCGCGTTCGGCGCGCTCGCCGCACCCGTGATCGCGCTCGCGGGCGTGACGGGGTTGCCGCTGCAGGATCTCGCCTCGATGGCGGGCCGCCAGACGCCGTTCATGGCCCTGCTCGTGCCGCTCATCCTCGTCTTCCTCGTGGATGGCCGCCGCGGCCTCAAGCAGACGTGGCCGGTCGCCCTGGTCGCCGGCTTCGTGTTCGGCCTCGCGCAGTTCATCACGTCGAACTACTTCGCCGTCGAGCTGACCGACGTCGTCGCCGCGGTCGCGACGATCGCGGCCGTGCTGCTCATGCTGCGGGTGTGGCAGCCGGCCGAGCTCGTGGGCATCTCGGGCGCCGTGTCGACGGACTCGGTCGCGGTGCAGCGGCCGCCGGCCCGCGAGGTGCTCATGTCGGTGGCGCCGTACCTCATCATCATGGCCGTCTTCTCGCTCGCGCAGATTCCCGCCCTCAAGCAGGGCCTCGCCGCGCTCAGCCTGACGTTCGCCTGGCCGGGGCTCGATGTCGTCACGGCGGCGGGGGTGCCGGCCGGAGCGCAGCAGTTCCACCTCGACACGCTCGGGGCCACCGGCACCCTGCTGATGATCTCGGGGCTCATCACCGCGGCGGTCTACCGCATCGTGCCCCGCACGGGCGTCGCCGCCTACGGCGCTACGCTGCACCAGTTGCGCTGGACGATCGTCACCGTCACGGCCGTGCTCGGCCTCTCGTTCGTCATGAACCTCTCGGGCCAAGCGACCTCGCTCGGCGTCGCGCTCGCCTCCGCGGGCGGATTCTTCGTCGTGCTCTCGCCCATCATCGGGTGGATCGGCGTGGCGCTCACGGGGTCGGACACCTCGTCGAACGTGCTCTTCGGCCCCGTGCAGGTGGCGGCCGCCGAGCAGGTGGGCCTGCCGCCCGTGCTCATGGCCGCGGCCAACTCCTCGGCGGGCGTGCTCGGCAAGATGCTCTCGGTGCAGAACCTGGCCGTGGCCGCGGCCGCGGTCGGCATGGTCGGCTCGGAAGGAACGCTGCTGCGCAAGCTGCTGCCCTGGAGCGTCGGCCTGCTCGCGCTCATCACCGTGCTGATCGTGCTGCAGTCGATTCCCGCCGCGCTCGGCTGGATGGTGCCCTGACCCCGTCGCGGCGCGGCAGGATGGTGCCGTGAGCATCGACACCTGGCTGATCTTCCTGGTCGCGGCCATCGGCCTCTCGTTCACCCCCGGGCCGAACGGGCTGCTGGCGCTGACACACGGGGCGATCTACGGCGTGCGCCGCACGGTCTTCACGGTGCTCGGCGGGGCGCTCGGCTTCTTGATCGTGATCGCCGTGTCGATGTTCGGCATCGGCGCCCTGCTGCTCGTCGCGCCCGATGTGCTCACGGTGCTCAAGTGGGTGGGCGGCGCCTACCTGGTGTTCCTCGGCGTGCAGGTGTGGCGGGCTCCCGCCATTGCCGTGGCGGCGAGCGGCGACCGCCCGACCGCCTCCGGCTGGTCGCTGTTCCAGCAGGGACTCCTCGCCGCCGTGACGAATCCCAAGGGCATCCTGTTCTTCGTCGCCTTCCTGCCGCAGTTCATCGACCCGCAGCGCGATCTGGGCGTGCAATTCATCATCATGGCGAGCACGTTCATCGTCATCGAGATCGTGTTCGAGCTCGTCGTGGCGGCGCTGTCGCAGTCGCTGCAGCCGTTGCTCGCCCGCGCCGGCCGCTGGTTCAACCGCGCGACCGGCGGCCTCTTCATCCTGATCGGCGTGCTGCTGCCCTGGCAGCTCTAGGCGGTGCTCGCCGCCTCGCGCGCCGCGAGGCGCGTCCAGGTCTCGACGACCGTGTCGGGGTTGAGCGACATCGACTCGATGCCCTGATCGACGAGCCAATCGGCGAGATCGGGGTGATCGCTCGGCCCCTGCCCGCAGATGCCCACGTACTTGCCCGCCGCGCGGCACGCCTCGATGGCCATCGCGAGCAGCGCGAGCACCGCCGGATCGCGCTCGTCGAACGATGCGGCGACGAGCGCCGAGTCGCGGTCGACCCCGAGGGTGAGCTGCGTCAGATCGTTCGAGCCGATCGAGAAGCCGTCGACGTGCTCGAGGAACGCGGCGGCGGTGAGCGCGTTCGACGGGATCTCGCACATCATGATGATGCGCAGCCCGTTCTCGCCGCGACGCAGGCCATTCTCGGCGAGCGCGGCGATGACGGCCTCGAGCTCGGCGACCGTGCGCACGAACGGGATCATGAGCTCGACGTTCGTGAGGCCCATGTCGTCACGCACCCGGCGCATCGCCGCGCACTCGAGGGCGAAGCTGGCGCGGAATTCGGGCGAGGCGTAGCGGGATGCGCCGCGCCAGCCGAGCATGGGGTTCTCCTCGTCCGGCTCGTAGCGCGTGCCGCCGATCAGCCCGGCGTACTCGTTGGTCTTGAAGTCGCTCAGGCGCACGATGACGGGTTCGGGCGCGAAGGCCGCGGCGATCATCGAGACACCTTCTGAGACGCGCTGGACGAAGTACTCGCGCGGTGACCCCGAGGTGGCGGTGCGTGCGTCAACGATCGCGCGCAGGTCGTCGGGCAGGGTGTCGCGCTCGAGCAGCGCCCGGGGGTGGATGCCCACTTGCGTGTTGATGATGAACTCGAGCCGCGCGAGGCCGACCCCGCGGTTCGGCAGCTGCGCGAACGAGAACGCCTGGTCGGGCGTGCCGACGTTCATCATGAGTTTCGTCGCGATCGTGGGCATGGCGTCGAGGGCGGTCTCGACCTCGTCGACCTCCAGTCGTCCGCGGTAGACGCGCCCCTCATCCCCTTCCGAGCACGACACGGTGACGTCGGCGCCGTCGACGAGGGTGCCCGTGGCGTCTCCCGTGCCGACGACGGCGGGGATGCCGAGCTCGCGAGCGATGATCGCCGCGTGGCACGTTCGCCCCCCGCGGTTGGTGACGATCGCCGAGGCGCGCTTCATGATCGGCTCCCAATCGGGGTCGGTCATGTCGGCGACGAGCACGTCGCCGGGCTGAAAGCGATCCATGTGGGCGATCGAGTCGAGCACGCGCACGGGACCCGCACCGACCTTCTGCCCGATTGCACGGCCCGTGATGAGCACCTCGCTGCGCTCGCGCAGGGTGAACCGGCGCAGCACGGCGCCCGCGCGCGAGACGACCGTCTCGGGCCGCGCCTGCAGAATGTAGAGCAGGCCGTCGACACCGTCGCGTGCCCACTCGATGTCCATCGCGCGCCCGTAGTGCTCCTCGATGGTGAGGGCGTGGCGGGCGAGCTCGTGCACCTCGTCGTCGGTGATCGAGAAGCGGCCGCGATCGCCGGCGTCGACGTCGGTGAAGACCGTGCTCGTCGTCGTGCTCGCGCCGCCGGCGTAGACCATCTTCACGGCCTTCTCGCCGAGCGACCGCGACAGGATCGCGGGCCGGCCGGCCCGCACGCCGGGCTTGTAGACGTAGAACTCGTCGGGGTTCACGGCGCCCTGCACGACCGCCTCGCCGAGCCCGTACGACGAGGTGATGAACACAGCGTCGGTGAACCCCGACTCGGTGTCGACCGTGAACAGCACGCCCGATGCGCCGACGTCGGCGCGCACCATGCGCTGGATTCCCGCCGAGAGCGCGACCTCGTCGTGCGCGAAGCGGTTGTGCACGCGGTAGGCGATCGCGCGATCGTTGAAGAGCGAGGCGAAGACGCTGCGGATCGCCTCGAGCAGGTTGTCGATGCCCGCGATGTTGAGGAAGGTCTCCTGCTGACCGGCGAAGGAGGCGTCGGGGAGGTCTTCGGCCGTTGCGCTGGAGCGCACCGCCCACGAGACACCGTCGGGGTCGGGGTCGTCGCGCACGAGGCGGGTGTAGGTCTCGCGGATCTCGGCCTCGAGGTCGGCCGGGAACGGCTGCTGCTCGATCCAGCCTCGGATCATGGCGCCCGTGCGGGCGAGCTCGGCGACGTCGGTGACATCGAGCGGCATGACGGCCGCCATGATGCGGTCGTAGAGCCCGTCGCCGGCGAGGAAGCGATGGTACGCATCCGCCGTCGTCGCGAAGCCGCCGGGAACCCGTACCCCCTTCTCGGCGAGAGCGCTCACCATCTCGCCGAGCGAGGCGTTCTTGCCGCCCACCTGGCCGATGTCGTCGATGCCGATCTCGGTGAACCACAGAATGCTCGCGCTCATGGCAGTGCTCCTTCCGGCGCACTCGCAGCGCGCCTGCGCAGGGTGGTGGTGATGACGGCCGCCATCTCTTCCACAGAACGGTCGGTCGAGTCGAGGTGCGGGATGCCGTGGCGCCGGTAGAGGCGCTCGGCCCAGCGCACTTCGCGCGTGCACTGGGCGAGCGATGCGTAGGGGGAACCCGGTCGGCGGGCCTCGCGCACCTGGCTGAGCCGCTGCGGGTTGGCGGTGAGCCCGAACAGGCGGTCGACGTGCGGCCGCAGCGGCTCGGGGAGCTGCTCGGCGGAACCGCTCCCGGCCGCCAGGTCGTCGTCGGTCAGCGGGTAGTTGGCGACGACGACACCGTGCTGCAGGGCGAGGTACATCGAGGTGGGGGTCTTGCCGCAGCGCGACGGTGCGATGAGCACGACCTGCGCCCGGTCGAGCGCGCGCAGGCTCTGGCCGTCATCGTGCTCGATGGCGTACTCGATGGCCCACATGCGCTCGTGGTAGCGGTCGAGGTCGCCGAGGCTGTGCACGGTGCCGCGGCCGGGCTGCGCGTTCGCGCCGAGCGCGGCCTCGACCTCGCGAAGGTGCCCGCCGAGCAGGTCGATGACGATCGCGGGGGCCGCCGCGACGGTCTGGCGCACGGCGAGGTCGCGGATGGTGCTGAACACGAGCGGGGGAGCGCCGGTGGGGGCCGCGGTGATCGTGGCAACGGCCTCGGCCGCCGCGGCGGCGTCGTCGACGAACGGAATCGTGTGCCGCGCGAGCGGCACGCCGGGAAAGCTCACGAGCAGTGCGTTGCCGAGCGTCTCGGCGGTGATGGCGGTGCCGTCGGAGACGAAGAACACCGCGCGCGGGGCGGATGCTGCGCTCATGCGACTCCCTCCCCGAGCCCCCCGGCGCCGGCGCCGGGGCACCCCCAGGGTAGGCCTCGCAGGGCCGCGCGCCCAGGGGTCTTTGGTCATGCATCGTGCCCCGCACGACGACGCCCCGCGGTCGACCGAGGTCGACCGCGGGGCGCCGGGATGGAGCGCGTTACCGCACGTACACCGTGCTGAACGGCCCGCGACGGCGCCGCTCGAGCTCGACCGCCGCCGCGCCCGTGAGCGTGAGCAGCAGCGCGAGGCCGATGAGGCCGGCGTTCTCGGCGGGGCCGGTCATGGCGAGCGTGGGCTGCGGCCCGTCCATCGACAGGTAGAGCAGCGTGCCGTCCGTCCCGACCGTGATGTAGGCCACTTCGGTCAGTCGTCCAGAGGGCCCCTGCCCGGTGAGCGTGATCGTGTGCGCTCCCGGCGTGATGTCCAGCGGCAGCGGAACAACCTGCACGAACCGACCGTCGAGGTCGGTCACGCCCTCGGTCACCGTCACGGGCGTTGAGCGCAGCACGAGGTCGTAGGCGGACTCGGGCTCGAGACCACCACCCGAGACCTGCACATCGCTGCCCGGAAGGTAGTCGCCCACGCCCGCGGCGAGGGATAGATCGATGCCGGGGCTCGAGAAGACGGGCGCCTGCACGATGTTGTCGATGTACATGTAGGCACCCGCGGCGCCGCCCCAGCTCTTGTCGTAGCTGCCGGAGACGAAGACGAAGCGGTAGGTGCCGGCGGACGGGATGGCGACCGACGTGGTCGTCCAGTCCTGCAGCTCGCCGGTCGCGTCGATGACCTCGGTCTGCGCGCACGTGCTCGTGTTGAGCAGGTAGCCGAAGACGTGGAAGTCGTCGCTGTCGTCGACCGCCTTCCAGTCGAGGCTGATCTGCCGACCGGCCGCCACGGTGAAGGGGGCGCTGACGATCGCCGGGCCGTGGATGACGTAGCCGTCGTAGTCGCCTTCGAGATCGCTGTACAGCTCGAGAACCTTGCCCTCGCGATCGACGTCGGCGCCGTCGACGATCGAGATCTCGTACTCCTCGTACTCGACCGCCGCGTTGTCCGGGTCATCACGCCGCACGGTCGGGTCGGGAGCGGTGTTCTCGGCGACCTCGAACGCGTCCTGCTGCTCGATCGACCACAGGTCGGGGGTCAAGTACTCGAACACTCCGACCGACGGGGCGAGCTCCTCGCTCGGCGCATCGTTCTGCGACTCGCCCGGAGCAGGCTCCTGCTGCGACGGCTCCTCGGGCGCGGGCTGGCTCGGAGCGGGCTCGTCCGGGGTCGGCTCGCTGGGGGTCGGCTCGCTCGGCGTGGGCTCCTCGGGCGCGGGTTCGCTCGGGGCCGGCTCGTCGGGCGTCGGCTCGCTCGGAGGCGCCTCCTCGGGCGCGGGCTGCTCGTCGAGGCTCGAGAGCGAGTAGCTGGGCTCCGACGTGACCGACACCGACACCTCGATGAGGTATTGGCCGTAGTTGTTGTCATAGACGAGGGGATCGCCGAGGATCAGGACAGGATCGCCGCTGATGACCTCGTGCACGTAGGTGTAGTCGGCGTATCCGGAGACCGGGCTCGCGTAGTCGTCCCAGAGCGCCTCGGACTCGTCCTCGTACTCACGCAGGTTCGCGTAGTCGGAGGTGTCGACGGTCGTGCAGCCACCGAGCGACGTCACGCCGAGGTCGATGGCCTGGTTGACCGTCGTCCATCCCGTGATGCTCGTGGAGCCGATCGCGTCGGCCTCGAACCCTCCGTTGGTGATGGTCGAACTCGCTGCGTTCGCGGTGAGAGCGGGGCCGACCGCGAGGGCGGTGCCGACGGTGAGCGCGATCGCCGCGCGGGATCTCTTGTTCATGGGGTGGACTCCTCACGAGTGATGGTGAACCGGATTCGCCGATTCACGCACAGTGTGCTCTCGTGAGCGCGCCCGCGATAGGGACGTTGGTCACCCAAAACGGGGGATAGTCCCGATTCATGTTCGCTTCGCGAACATGCGGGCGAGGGCCCTAGTCGTCGAGTTCGAGCGGGTCGTTCGCCCGGCTCTCCTCGATCACGGTGCCCACGGCGACGGCGACGCTGATGCCCCAGCTGACCCACATGAGGGCGAGTCGCCAGTCGCGCGGGCCGGTGCGGGTCGCGTTGATGACGCCGACGGCCGAGAACGCGGCGCCGATGACGGCTCCGTTGAAGATGTACCTGCGCATGCGGCCTCCTAGGTTCTGCTCCACGCTAGCGGCTGGGGCCCGGGCGAGGGGCGGCTTGACACGGAGTCTGTGACCATGCCCAGAGCATCCTTCGAAACTGACCGACTGGTCAGAGGGCTGGCCGATCGGTCAGTAGCGTGGAGGCATGTCCCTCCATGACCAGCTTCGCGCTGTCGCGCTCGCCGAGTTCGCGGCCGCCGGGTACGCGGCGACCTCGCTGCAGCGCATCGCCGATCTGGCGGGGACCTCGAAAGCGAGCGTGCTCTACCACTTCGACTCGAAGGAGCAGCTGCTCGCCGAGATCGTGAGCCCCGCGCTCGACGACCTCGAGCAGCTCATCACGCCCCTCGACGACCACGGTGGACTGCGGCGCGCCGACTTCGTCGAGCGCTTCGTCGACCTGCTGCTACTGCATCGCCAGGTCGTGCCCCTCGTCATCAATCAGGGGGCGACGCTCGACGACGTGCCCGTCATGCACCGGGCGACCGAACTCATGCGCCGCGTGGCCGAGCTGTTCCGGCTCGCGAGCGGCTCCACGATCGAGAAGCTGCGCTTCGGCGTGGCGTTCGGCGGTGTCGCCTACACGCTGGCGGCCGCCGAACGACTGGGACTCAACGGCGAGATCCCGATCGACGAGGTGCGCTCTGCACTGCTCGAGATCCTGCACGACCTGCTCGTGCCCGCCGACTCCCGAACCCCCTAAGGACGCCCCGATGGCCACGCTCCTCTACCGGCTCGGCCGGTTCTCCTACCGCCGCGCCCGCCTCGTCATCGTCGCCTGGCTCGTGGTGTTCGCCGCGACGATCGGCGGCGGCCTCGCGCTCGGCGGGCAGACCGACGAGACCTTCAGCATCCCCGGCACCGAGTCGCAGGTCGCGCTCGACCAGCTCAACGCGCTCTTCCCGGCCGTGTCGGGGGCGAGCGCGCAAGCCGTGGTCGTCGCGCCCGAGGGTGCAGCGGTGACGGATGCCGGCATTCGCGACCAGATCGACACCCTCGAGCGCGCCCTCATCGGCGTCGACGGCGTCGACTCGGTGCTCGGTCCGTTCGACGAGTTCGCCGACGGCCAGGTGAGCGACGACGAGGCCGTGGCGATCGTGCGCGTGCAGCTTGACGGCGCGTCGTCCGACATCTCGGAGGAGACGATCGCGGCGCTCGTCGCGACGGCCGAGACGGTCGACGTGCGCGTCGAATTCGCCGGGCAGGTGTTCCAGGACACGACGGTCGGCCTCACGGTCAGTGAGGTGCTCGGCGTGCTGTTCGCCGGCGCGGTGCTCATCATCACCTTCGGCTCGCTGCGCGCGGCGTGGATGCCCCTCGCGACCGCGCTCATCGGCGTCGGCATCGTCGTCGGCGCCATCCTCGGGCTCGCGGCGTTCCTGCCGGTCTCGAGCTCGGCGCCCCTGCTCGCCGTCATGATCGGCCTCGCCGTCGGCATCGACTACGCGCTCTTCATCCTGTCGCGGCATCGCGGCCAGCTCGCCCGGGGAATGGACCCGGCCGAGTCGGCGGCCGTCGCGGTCGGCACGGCGGGCAGCGCTGTCGTGTTCGCAGGAGCGACCGTCATCATCGCCCTGCTCGGTCTGCTCGTGGTCGGCGTGCCGTTCCTCTCGGTCATGGGCGTCGGCGCGGCCTTCGCGGTGCTCATCGCCATCGCCGCCGCGGTCACCCTGCTGCCCGCCCTGCTCGGCGTCGCCGGCGCGAAGCTCGTGCCGCGCGAGGGCTCGCGAGCCTGGAAGCGCGCCCACCCCGACGCCACCACGGCGCCGACCATGGGCCGGAGGTGGGTGCGCGGCGTCATGAAGCGCCCCGTGCTCACGAGCATCTCAGTCGTGGCCGTGCTCGGCGTGCTCTCGATCCCGGCCTTCTCGCTCGATCTCAACCTGCCCGACGGCGGCAGCGAGCCCGCCGGCTCGACGCAGCGCGAGGCCTACGACATCATCGCCGACGCCTTCGGGCCCGGCACGGCTGGCCCCCTGCTCGTGACGCTCGACATCACGCAGACGACCGACATCCTCGACGACCTCGCGGCGATCCGGGGCGAGCTCGAGCAGGTCGACGGGGTTGCGAGCGTGAGCCCCGGCATCCCGTCGCCGGGCCTCGAGACCGCGATCTTCCAGGTGGCGCCCGAGACGGCGCCCGACGACCCGGCGACGAAGCTCGTCGTCGCCGACCTGCGCGCGGCCGGCGACGCCATCGAGGCGGAGTTCGGCACGCCGCTCGCCGTCACGGGCGTCACCGCGGTCGGCATCGACATCTCGACGCGGCTGACCAACGCGCTCGTCCCCTTCGGCCTCGTCGTCGTGGGACTGTCGGTCGTGCTGCTCATGGCGGTGTTCCGCTCGGTGCTCGTGCCCGTCAAGGCGGCCCTGGGCTTCCTGCTCTCGGTCGGCAGCGCGATGGGCGTCACCGTCGCGGTATTCCAGTGGGGATGGGGCGCCGAGCTGCTGCACGCCGAGCCCGGCCCCATCCTCAGCTTCATGCCCATCATCCTCATGGCCGTGCTGTTCGGGCTCGCCATGGACTACGAGGTCTTCCTCGTCTCGGGCATGCGCGAGGAGTTCGTGCGCACGGGCGAGCCGCGCCGCTCGATCGAAGACGGCTTCGCGAACGGCGCGCGCGTCGTCACGGCCGCGGCGCTCATCATGTTCTTCGTCTTCGCGGCCTTCGTGCCGGAGGGATCGGGCCTCATCAAGCCCATCGCCCTGAGCCTCGCGGTCGGCATTGCGATCGACGCCTTCGTCGTGCGCATGACGCTCGGCCCCGCGCTCATGGCGCTCTTCGGGCGCGCGGCCTGGTGGTTCCCGCGCGCGCTCGACCGCACCCTGCCCGACCTCGACGTCGAAGGCGAGAAGCTGCGCCATCACCGCGACCACCGCGCGTGGGCGGCCGAGCAGGGCGACGCCGTCATCGTGGCCGATCGCCTCGGCTTCGAGGGCACGGATGCGCAGCTCACGCTCGTCGCCGGCCCCGGCACGCGCGTGGACCTGGTCGGCGAGGGCGCGACCCGCCGGCTCGCGGGTGCGACGCTCGCCGGCTACCTGCCGCCGCGCTCGGGCCGCGCGGTCGTCGCCGATGCCGTGCTCCCCTCCGAAGCCGGACGCGCCTCGCGCCGCGTGACGCTCGTCGACGTGAGCGGCGACCGGCTCGCGCCGACCGTGACGATCGCCGCGCTCGTGAGCGAGCGCATCGCGCTCGCGGCCGGCTACCCGCGCGGCCTGCGCAGAACCCGGCGCTGGATCGCCCGCCTCACGACCGCGCTCGCCTCCCTCGGCGTCGAGCCGCTCGGTGTCGCCGACCCCGAGACGGCCGTCGCGGCGCTCGACCCCCGCCGTCGCGCGCTTGTGCTCGCCGCGGTCGCCACGCTCGACGCGACCCCGGTGATCGTGATCGACCATCGCGATGACGCCTTGACCGGCGATGACATCGCCCTGCTCGACGCGCTCGTGCAGCGCCTCGCCCCCGCTCCCGTCGTGCGGGTGTGGGGCCGCGAGCCAGGCAGCCCGGCCGCGGACGGCGCGCTGACCGTCGACCTCGACTCCGCATCCGCCCTCATCGAAAGGAGCGGCGCATGACCGCCGCCTCGCCCATCGCCCCCGCGCCGGTTGCCCCGACGCCGCTCGCCCACCGCGGGCGACTGCGCCGCTGGCTCACCATGGTCGCCGCCGTCGCCGTGCCCCTCGCCCTCGTCGGCATCGCGCTCGCCGCCGTCGGCAGCGAGTCGAGCGCGCTCGAGCGCATCCCCGCCGCCGTCGTCAACGACGACGAGCTGCTCACGACGACCACCGCCGACGGCGAGGAGCAGATCGTGTTCGCGGGCCGCCAGCTCGTGACCGAGCTCACCGGCGGCGACGGCACCGGGTTCGACTGGCGCGTGACGAGCGCCGACGAGGCCGCCGCGGCACTCGAGCGCGGCGAGGTCTACGCGGTGCTCACGATCCCCACCGACTTCTCGGCCTCCCTGCTGACGATCGGCACTCCCGACCCCGTGCAGGCGCAGCTCGAGATCGAGACCGACGACGCGCACAGCTACCTCGCGGGCTCGGTCGTGCAGGCCGTCGGCAGCGGACTCGCCCAGCAGTTCGGCGCCGCCATCACGGCCCAGTACCTCGACGGCCTGACGACGGGCCTCGGCGAGCTCGGTGCGGCCCTCGGCGAAGCCGCCGACGGCGCGACGCAGCTCGGCGACGGCGCGAGCGAGCTCAGCGCGGGTCTCGGTGAACTGAGCGCCGGCGCGAGCGCCTCGGCGAGCGGTGCGCGCGCGCTCTCGGCAGGGGTGGGCGAGTACACGGGGGGCGTCAGCAGCCTCTCGAGCGGTCTCGGCGAGCTGCGGGCCGGAGCCCGCCAGCTCGATCCGCTGCAGCAGGCGGTCGCGGGTATCCCGTCGAGCGCGGGCGCCCTCGCGGGCGAGCTCGCCGCGCTCGCCCCCGCGATCGCGGCCTCGAACCTCAGCCCGGCTGACCAGCAGGCGCTCCTCGACGCCGTCACCGACGCGCAAGTGCTTGCGGGAACAGCCTCCGCCGTGATTCCTCCGCTCAATGGCGGACTCGACGGCATCCAGTCGGGCATCGCGCAGAGCGCGAGCGGAGCGGCGGCCCTCGCCGCCGGCGGGCCCGCGCTGCGCTCGGGCGCGGCCGACCTCGCCGGGGGGCTCGGCACACTCGCGGGCGGCACCTCCGAGATCACCTCGGGCGCCGAGTCGCTCGCCTCGGGCGTCGACGAGCTCGCCTCGGGGCTCTCCTCCGGCGCGGGCCAGGTGCCCGAGGCCGGCGACAGCAGCGTGGCGAGCGAGCCCGTCGTCGTCGAGTCGACGCGCGTCAACGCCGTCGACGGCGTCGGATCGGTCATCGCCGAGACGCTTGTGCCCATCGGGCTCTGGATCGGCGCGCTCGCGACCTTCCTCGCGCTGCGGCCGGCGGCGCGCGGCGTCATCGGCACCTCGGCGGCGGGCGGCATCATCGTGCGCCGGGCCGTCGGCCGGGCATCCCTCATCGCGCTGGCCCAGGCCGCCCTCGTGACGGTGCTCGTGCATGCCGTGAGCGGCATCGACCTCGCGCTGCTGCCCGCGACGCTCGCGCTCACGAGCATCATCGCGCTCGCGTTCACGGCGCTGCACGCGGCGCTCACGCTCACCCTTGGGCGGGCCGGGCTCGTCGTCTCGCTGCTGCTGCTGGCCGTGCAGATCGTCGCGACGGGCGGTCTCATCCCGATCGCGGCGCTCGCCGACCCGTTCCCCGCGCTGAGCGCGGTGCTGCCGCTCACCTACGCCGTCGACGGCATGCAGGCGCTCTTCGCCGGGGGAGACCCCGCGCGCATCGTCGCGGCCGTCGCCGTCATGGCCCTGCTCGGCGGGGTGTCGCTGCTCGTCGCGCGCCTCGCAGCGGGGCGCGCCCGCCGGCGGGATGCCCTCGCCGCGTTCGCCCCGACCCTCGCGACCGCCGCGGTGTGAGGTGCGGGATGCTCCGGCCGAGCATCCCGCATCACCACCCCGGCACCGCGCTCGCCGCCCCCACGCAGCAGCGCGGGCCGCGGGCTCGAAGCCCGCGACCCGCGCTGGTCAGTGCTGGTCGAGCATCACTCCTTGGTGAGCTCGTGGGTGCCGCCGCTCATGGCGTACTCCTCCTCCGGGGAGAGCACGAGCTGCTTGCGGTAGTGCAGCCCGAAGCCCAGCAGGATCAGCACGTAGACGATGATGATCGCCACGATGGCCGCCTGGAAGGCCGGGTTGATGAGCAGCCCCACGAAGACCAGGGCGGCGATCGCCGCGGCGCTGTAGGCGCCGAACGTGCCCCACGGGCTCTTGTAGGGGCGGTTCACGTCGGGGAACTTGCGGCGCAGGATCAGGAACGACACCATCTGCAGGAAGTACGCCACCACGGCGCCCCACACGGCGATGTTCAGGATGATCGCGCCGGCCACCGCGCCGAGTCCCTCCGGGTCGGCACGACCGAGCAGGTCGAGCACGACGATCGCGACGAAGCCGACGACCGCGCCCACGGTGAGCGCGACCCAGGGGGTCTTGTTCTTGCCGGTGAGCGAGAGGAACTTCGGGTAGTACCCGGCCCGCGACAGCGAGTACATGTTGCGCCCGTAGGCGAACATGATGCCGTGCAGCGAGGCGAGCAGGCCGATGAGCGCGAAGATCGCGAGCAGGGCCGCGAGCTCGTCGCCGACGATGGCCCGGAAGCCGTCGAGCAGCGGTTCGAGCGAGACGCCCGTCGCCTCGGCGCCGAGCACGCCCGTGTTGAGGAAGAGCACGAGCACGCCGGTGACGATCAGGGTGCCGCGCGCGATGACGCCGGCGCGGGGGATGTCCTTCTCCGGGGTGTGCGACTCCTCCGCCGCGAGCGGCAGCTCCTCGATGCCGAGGAAGAACCACATGGCGAACGGCAGCGCGAAGAGGATCGCGAGCCAGCCCTCGGGCAGGAACGTCGACGAACCGGCGACGTCGGGGTTCGGCGCCATGTCCCACAGCTTGTCGAACGAGAACAGGCCCGAGGCGAGCGCCATGACCGAGAACACCAGGATGATGCCGATGGCGATGATCGACACGATGATGGCGAAGCGGAACGAGATGTGCGCGCCGGCGGCGTTCAGGGCGACGAACGCCACGTAGAGCACGATCCACCAGATCCACATGTTGCCCGACTCGGCGAGCGAGAAGTTCAGCAGGCCGCCCGTCACGCCGTCGAGGTACTGGGCCGAGAAAAAGACGACGACCGCCGTGGTGGCGACGTACTCGATGGTCTCCGCGGCACCCGTGATGAGACCGCCCCATGGGCCCATGGCCGACCGGCCGAACGAGTAGGCACCGCCGGTGTGCGGCATGGCCGCCGACATCTCGCTGATCGAGAAGGTCAGGCCGTAGTACATGACGACGAGCACGACGAAGGCGATGAGCATGCCGCCGAAGCCCGCGAAGTCGATGCCGAAGTTCCACCCCGAGAAGTCGCCCGAGATGACCGCGGCGACGGCGAGGCCCCAGAGGCCCCAGACGCCTGCCGAGCGGCGCAGCCCGCGCTTCTCGAAGTACGTGTCGTCGACGCTGGTGTACGTGACACCGCCTGTCGCTTTCGTTGTTTCCGCCATTCAGTCCTCCTGGGGGGTGGTGGGGATGGGTCGGCACACGGGCGAGGACGCCGCACTGCACCTTGGCAACTGAGCATGGCCGCAAAGGTGGGAGTTGTCTACCATTGGAAATCAAAACTTCAGTCGCGTCTTCCGTGCGGACTGGGGCGCTGTGGTACTAATGGTCGACACTCGAGCCAAGGGAGGCCCCATGTCTGCAGCGCCGTCGACGGTCCGCTCCGGAAACCTGACGATCGCCGAGCTCGAGCAGCTCATCGATGCGGGTGAGATCGACACCGTCATCGTCGCCTTCGCCGACATGCAGGGCCGGCTCGTCGGCAAGCGCGTCTCGGCCCGGCTGTTCCGCGAGGAGGTCGCCGCGCACGGCGCCGAGTGCTGCAACTACCTGCTCGCCGTCGACGTCGAGATGAACACCGTCGCGGGGTACGCGCTCTCGTCGTGGGAGACCGGCTACGGCGACATGGTCATGCAGCCCGACCTCGGCACGCTCCGGCGCATCCCGTGGCTGCCCGGTACCGCGCTCGTCATCGCCGACCTGCTGCGCACCGATGGCGGGCCCGTCGCCCCGAGCCCGCGGCAGATCCTGCAGCAGCAGCTCGACCGCCTCGCCGCCCACGGCCTCGTGCCCTACGTCGGCACCGAGCTCGAGTTCATCGTCTTCGACGAGACCTACCGTCAGGCCTGGGCGAAGGGCTACGACAACCTCACGCCCGCGAGCGACTACAACATCGACTACGCCCTGCTCGCCTCCACGCGCATGGAGCCGCTGCTGCGCGATATCCGCAACGGCATGGACGGCGCAGGCATGTACTGCGAGGGCGTCAAGGGCGAGTGCAACCTCGGGCAGCAGGAGATCGCGTTCCGCTACGCCCACGCGCTCGCGACGTGCGACAACCACGTCATCTACAAGAACGGCGCGAAGGAGATCGCCGACGCGCACGGCAAGGCGCTCACATTCATGGCGAAGTTCAACGAGCGCGAGGGCAACAGCTGCCACATCCACTTGAGCGTGCGCGGCACCGACGGCTCGGCCGTCATGGCGGGCGACGGCGCGCACGGCTTCTCGCCGCTCATGGAGCACTGGCTCGCCGGCCAGCTCGCTGCCATGCGCGAGCTCAGCCTGTTCTTCGCGCCGACGATCAACTCCTACAAGCGTTACGTGCCCGGTAGCTTCGCGCCCACGGGCATCGCGTGGGGCTTCGACAACCGCACGTGCGCGCTGCGCGTCGTCGGCTCGGGCCACAGCCTGCGCATCGAGAACCGCGTGCCCGGCGGCGACGTCAACCCCTACCTCGCCACGGCGGCGATCATCGCCGCGGGCCTGCACGGCATCGAGAACCAGCTGGCGCTGCCCGAGATCTTCGAGGGCAACGCCTACGCGGCCGACCTGCCGCGCGTGCCCTCGACGCTGCGCGATGCGGCCGAGCTGTTCGCGGGCTCCGAGCTCGCGCGCGCCGCGTTCGGCGACGAGGTCATGGCGCACTACCTCAACATGGCCGCCGTCGAGCTGTCGGCCTTCGACGCCGCGATCACCGATTGGGAGCGCATCCGTGGCTTCGAACGGTTCTGACGCCGGGGCGGGCGCCGCGCCCCGCCCGGTCATCGGCCTCACCACCTATCTCGAGCAGACGCAGTGCGGGGTCTGGGATGTTCCCGCCGCGTTCCTGCCGAAGGTCTACTTCGACGCCGTCGCGCGCGGGGGCGGGCTCGCCGTGCTGATTCCGCCGCAGCCGATCGACGCGGCCGGCGCCGACGCTATCCTCGACGGCCTCGATGGGCTCATCATCACGGGCGGCAAGGACGTCGACTCGCGGCGGTACGGTCAGGAACCGCATCCGACGAACGACACCCCCCGCCTCGATCGCGACGCGCTCGAAGACGCCCTGCTCGCACGGGCGATCGCGCGCGACCTGCCCTTCCTCGGCATCTGCCGCGGCATGCAGGTGCTCAACACGGCGCTGGGCGGCAGCCTCATCCAGCATCTGCCCGATGCCATCGGGTCGACGCGCTACAACGCGGGCGGGGGCGTCTTCACGCCCAACCCGGCCATCACGGTGCCGGGCACCCGCACGGCCGAGCTGCTCGGCGACCGCGTGACCGTGCAGAGCTATCACCACCAGGCGCTCGACGCGGTGGCGCCGGGGCTCACGGTGAGCGCGCGGGGCGATGACGGTGTCATCCAGGCCGTCGACGTGGACGCGATGACCTTCGGCGTTGCGGTGCAGTGGCACCCGGAGGAGACGGCGGCCGAGGACGCGCGCCTCTTCGCGGGCCTCGTGGAGGCCGCTCACGAGTACCGCCAGAACCGGAAGGCCCGCGCATGAGCGAGACCACCCTCATCAACCCGGCCGACGAGACCGTCATCGGCACGGTGCGGCACACGACCCTCGAGGAGGTCGACGCGGCCGTCGCGCGCGCCGTCATCGCGCAGCGCGCCTGGGCGGCCCTCGCGCCCGTCGATCGGGCTCGCGCGCTGCGCCGCTTCGCCGCGACCGTCGATGCGCACATCGAGGAGCTCGCGCAGCTCGAGGTGCGCAATTCTGGCCACCCCATCGGCGCCGCCCGCTGGGAGGCGGGCAACGTGCGCGACGTGCTCGACTACTACAGCGGCGCGCCCGAGCGGCTCATCGGCCAGCAGATCCCCGTCGCGGGCGGCCTCGACGTCACCTTCCACGAACCGCTCGGCGTCGTGGGCGTCATCGTGCCGTGGAACTTCCCCATGCCCATCGCGGGCTGGGGCTTCGCGCCGGCGCTCGCCGCGGGCAACGCCGTGCTGCTGAAGCCCGCCGACTGGACCCCGCTCACGGCGATCCGCCTCGGCGAGCTCGCCCTCGAGTCGGGGCTGCCCGAGCATCTCTTCCAGGTGCTGCCGGGCCGCGGCTCGGTCGTCGGCGATCGGTTCGTCACGCACGAGCAGGTGCGCAAGGTCGTCTTCACCGGGTCCACCGAGGTCGGCAAGCACGTCATGGCGGGATGCGCGGCGCAGGTGAAGCCCGTCACGCTCGAGCTCGGCGGCAAGAGTGCGAACATCGTCTTCGCCGACGCCGATCTCGAGGCAGCGGCATCCGGCGCCCCCGGTTCGGTTTTCGACAACGCGGGCCAGGACTGCTGCGCGCGTTCGCGCCTGCTCGTGCAGCGCAGCGTGCTCGACCGCTTCCTCGAACTGCTCGAGCCCGCCGTGCGGGGCTTCCGCGTCGGCGATCCGAACGACGAGGCGACCGAGATGGGGCCCCTCGTCTCGAAGGGCCACTTCGAGAACGTCGCGGCGTTCCTCGACGACGACGTCGCGGTCGCCTTCCGCGGCACGGCGCCCGAGGGCCCCGGCTACTGGATGGCGCCCACCGTGCTGCTGCCTACCCGCACCGACCGCGTCGCGACGGAGGAGATCTTCGGCCCCGTCGTCTCGGTGCTGCCCTTCGACGACGAGGCCGACGCGATCGCCCTCGCGAACGACTCGATCTTCGGCCTGTCTGGCTCGATCTGGACGCGCGACCTCGGCCGCGGCATCCGCGTCGCCCGCGGGGTCGAGAGCGGCGCGCTCAGCGTCAACTCGCACTCCTCCGTGCGGTACGCGACCCCCTTCGGCGGGTTCAAGCAGAGCGGGCTCGGGCGCGAGCTCGGTCCGGATGCTCCGCTCGCCTTCACCGAGACCAAGAACGTCTTCTTCTCCCACAGCTAAGGAGCCCGCACCATGACCATCACTCCCATCGACCTGACCCAGCGCCTGAAGGGCAAAGTCGCCGTCATCACGGGCGGCGCGAGCGGCATCGGGCTCGCGACCGCGCGCCGCTTCGCCGCCGAAGGCGCCACGGTCGTCATCGGCGACATGAACCCCGAGTCGGGCCAGGCCGCCGCCGCCGAGGTCGGCGGACTGTTCGTGAAGGTCAACGTGACCGACGAGGCCGAGGTCAACAACCTCTTCGACACGGCGCAGTCCACCTACGGCTCGCTCGACATCGCCTTCAACAACGCGGGCATCTCGCCGCCCGACGACGACTCGATCGAGACCACCGAGCTGCCCGCGTGGGACAAGGTGCAGGAGGTCAACCTCAAGAGCGTCTACCTGTGCTCGCGCGCGGCGCTGCGCCACATGGTCGCCCAGCAGTCGGGCTCGATCATCAACACCGCCTCGTTCGTCGCCGTCATGGGCAGCGCGACGAGCCAGATCTCCTACACCGCGAGCAAGGGCGGCGTGCTCGCCATGACGCGAGAGCTCGGCGTGCAGTTCGCGCGCCAGGGCATCCGCGTCAACGCGCTCTGCCCGGGCCCCGTGAACACGCCGCTGCTGCAGGAGCTCTTCGCGAAAGACCCCGAGCGCGCGCAGCGCCGCCTCGTGCACATTCCGAAGGGCCGGTTCGCCGAGGCGGAGGAGCTCGCCGCGGCGGTCGCCTTCCTCGCGAGCGACGACGCCTCGTTCATCACCGCCTCGACGTTCCTCGTCGACGGCGGCATCAGCGGCGCCTACGTGACGCCGCTGTAGGGTCGCGAGCATGGCGGGCGGTGACGAGGCGGCAGAGCGCGGAGTCGAGCCCGCGGGCAGCGTCGAGCCGCTCGAATCGCTCGCGCACGAGGCGCTGTCGCGCCCGGTGCGCGGCGGCAACGCGTTCGAGGAGACGCTCGCGCGGCTGCTGCAGCTCATCCGGCTCGGCCTCGTCGCGCCGGGCGACGCCCTCGCCCCCGAGCGCGAGCTCGCGGCGCGCTTCGAGGTCAGCCGTGACACCGTGCGCGAGGCCATCCGCTCGCTCGCCGAGGCGGGCTACCTCGAGTCGCGGCGCGGCCGCTACGGGGGCACGTTCGTCTGCGATCCGCTGCCCGTCGCGGGCGGCGACCCCGCTCCGCCGGTGATGCCCGCCGAGCTCGACGACATCCTCACCCTGCGTGCCGTGCTCGAAGTGGGGGCCGCGCGTGCCGCGGCCGCTCGCACGCTCACGGCGGCCGAGCGGGAGTCGCTCGGCGCGCGGCTGCACGAGCTCGCGGCCGCCGACCCCGCCGACTACCGGCGGCTCGACTCGCGCCTGCACTTGACGATCGCCGAGCTCTCGGGCAGCCCGAGCCTCGTCTCGCTCGTCGCCGAGAATCGCATGAGCGTCAACCGGCTGCTCGACCGCATCCCCCTGCTCGCGCCCAACATCGCCCACTCCGACCAGCAGCACGAGCAGATCGTGTGGGCGGTGCTCATCGGCGATGCCGACCGGGCCGCGACCGCGATGGCCGAGCACCTCGAGGGCTCGCAGTCGCTGCTGCGCGCCTTCCTCAGCTGAGCGCACCTGCCCCGTCGGCGGGGGAGGCGGCCGCACCCGGGCCCGCCACGGTGGTGTGCCGCCGCGCGAACTCCAGCGTCTCGCGCAACCAGGCGAGCCGCCGCACGTCGTCGCTGCCGCACGCGCGCGAGTTGATCTCGGCGATGATCGCGCCGTCGAAGCCGCGCTGGGCGAGCAGCGCGAGCACGTCGGCGACCGGCTGCGCGCCGCGCCCCGGCACGAGGTGCTCGTCGAGCACGCGCGCGTTGGGCTCGGTGCTCGAGCCGTCGCACAGGTGCACATGCCGCAGCCGGTCGCCCCACTGCCGCGCGAGGTCGAGCGCGCTCACACCGGCGAGGGCGGCGTGCGAGAAGTCGAGTGTCAGGGCCGCGATGTCGAGGGCGCCTGGATCCCAGTGCGGGGCATAGGGGTGCCGGTCGCGGCCCCGCACCGTGAGCGGGAACATGTTCTCGGCGGCGATCGTCACGCCCGACGCCGCCTGCAGCTCGCGCAGCGTCTCGACGAAACCGGCGGCCGTGCGGCGCTGCCACCGGTACGGCGGATGCACGACGACCGTGGTCGCTCCGACCTCGCGCGCGAGGGCCAGGCTGCGCTCGAGCTTCACGCGCGGGTTGCGGCCGAACACGAAGGTGCTGAAGAACAGCACGGGGGCGTGGATGCTGAGCACGGGCATCCCGAACCGCTCGCTCAGCGCGCTGATGACGCGGGGGTCGTGCGTGTCGCGGTCGCTCGTGATCATGACTTCGACGCCGTCGAAGCCGGCCTCGGCGGCCAGTCGGAACGCGTCGTGCAGACGCCGCGGCAGAACGCTCGTGGTGCCCATGCCGATGCTCATCACGTCGCCACTGTACGGCGGCGGTGCCCGCCGACCACGGAGGGTCGGGTGAACGCCGCGTGACGATCGGTCGAACCCCGGGGCGACGGGACGGGGCGGAGGGACCGAGCGGAGTGCCCGGCGGAAGGGCCGGGCGATGCTGAGAACGCTCTGAGACTCGGCTGATACCGTGGACGGTGCCGGACAGCCCCGCACCGAACGATCACCCCCGGACAGCCCCCCGGAGACGAGCGAGCGACATGACCGACCTCCCGCACTACGACTTCGTCGTGGTCTCGAACCGACTTCCTGTCGACCGCGTCATCGACGCCGACGGCACGGAGCGCTGGCAGCGCTCGCCGGGCGGACTCGTGACGGCGCTCGAGCCCGTCATGCGCGCCTCCCACGGCGCCTGGGTCGGGTGGGCCGGCCAGCCCGACCTCGACCTCGCGCCCTTCGACTCCGACGATGCGACCCTCGTGCCGGTGCCGTTGAGTCCGCTCGAGATCGAGTACTACTACGAGGGCTTCAGCAACGACACCCTGTGGCCGCTCTACCACGACGTCATCGCGCCGCCGAGCTTCCACCGCGAGTGGTGGGAGGCCTACGTCGAGGTCAATCAGCGCTTCGCCGACGCGAGCGCGCGCGTCGCCGCACCCGGGGCGACCGTCTGGGTGCAGGACTACCAATTGCAGCTCGTGCCCCGCATGCTGCGCGAGCAGCGGCCCGATCTCACGATCGGGTTCTTCAACCACATCCCCTTCCCGCCGTACGGCATCTACGCCCAGCTGCCGTGGCGCAAGCAGGTGATCGAAGGCCTGCTCGGTGCCGACGTCATCGGGTTCCAGCGCGTCGCCGACGCCGGCAACTTCTCGCGCGCCGTTCGGCGGCTGTTCGGCTATGCCACGCGCACTCCCGAGATCCGCGTCCCCGACGGGCTCGGCGGGCATCGCTCGGTCATCGCGAAGGCGTTCCCCATCTCGATCGACGTCGAGAGCTTCGAGCAGATCGCGCGGCGGCCCGAAGTGCAGCAGCGCGCCCAGCAGATCCGTGACGATCTCGGCAACCCCTCGACGATTATGCTCGGGGTCGACCGGCTCGACTACACGAAGGGCATCCGTCACCGCCTAAAGGCCTTCGGCGAACTGCTGGGAGACGGCACGCTCGCGGTGGGAGACGCCGTGCTCGTGCAGGTCGCGAGCCCGAGCCGCGAGCGCGTGGCGGCCTACATGCAGCTGCGCGACGAGATCGAGCTGACCGTGGGGCGGCTCAACGGTCAGTACGCCACGATCAGCCACAGCGCCGTCGCGTACTTGCATCACGGCTACCCGCGCGAAGAGATGGTGGCGCTCTACCTCGCCGCCGACGTCATGCTCGTCACCGCGCTGCGCGACGGCATGAACCTCGTGGCGAAGGAGTACGTGGCCTGCCAGCTCGATGAAGACGGCGTGCTCGTGCTGAGCGAGTTCGCCGGCGCGGCCGACGAGCTCAAGAACGCGCTGCTCGTCAACCCCCACGACATCGACGGCCTGAAGGAGGCGATCATCGCGGCGGTGCGCATGCCGCAGCGGGAGCGCACGACCCGGATGCGGGCGCTGCGCCGCCGGGTGCGCGACAACGACGTCGCCCGCTGGTCAGCGACGTTCCTCGACACGCTGCGGCACGCGAACCACCACTCGGACGCGCGATGACGCAGCAGGTGGCGCTCGACCCCCTGCTGCTCGCGGCGCTCGACTCGTTCGCGGCGCGGGAGCGGGTGCTCGTGGCGCTCGACTTCGACGGCACGCTCGCGCCCGAGGTCGACGACCCCGAGCTCGCCCGGGCCCTCCCCGCGGCGCTCGAGGCGATGCTGGGGCTGCGGCAGCTCCCCGGCACGACCGTCGCGCTCGTCTCGGGGCGCTCGCTCGCGAGCCTCGCCGCCGTCGGGGGCCTGCCCGACGCTGCGCCGCTCGTCGGCTCGCACGGTCTCGAGGTGCGGTTCGCGGCGGGGGATGCCCGGCCGGCCGTCGACGACGCCGACCGCGCGCGCGTCCGCGCCCTGCGATCGCGGCTGCAGCCGCTCGTCGCCGCAACCGAGGGGGCGTGGATCGAGGACAAGCCCGCGGGGTTCGCGGTTCATACACGCCTCGTCGACCCGGCCGCCGCATCCGCGCTCGCCACGGAGGTGCGCGCGCTCGCGCGTGACGCCGATGCGGCGCTCACCGTGCGCGATGGCAAGAACGTCGTCGAGTTCTCGGTGCGCGACGCCACCAAGGGCGACGGCCTGCGCGCCCTCCGCGCGCGGTTCGCCCCCGACGCCGTGCTGTTCGCGGGTGACGACGTGACCGATGAGGACGCCCTTGCCGTGCTCGAGCCCGGCGACGTCGGCATCAAGGTCGGCCCCGCCCCCTCCGTTGCCGCGCATCGCGTCGACGGCCCCGAGGCGATGGCGCGCGTGCTGCAACACCTGGCGAGTCGGCGGTCCGCTTCCTGAGAGTCGAGCGCGACAGCGCTTGGTAGACTGGGGGCATCCGGCGATCGCGCCGTGACGCCCTACCCCCTTGCCGAACCGCCGACACCGAGGGAGGACGCATGCTCATCGTCCTGATGGTGTTCGGGGCGGCCGCGATCGCCCTGCTGCCGCTGGCACGGCCGCTCGGCGCCCGGGTGTTCTGGGTCGCGGCCCTCGTGCCGCTCGGCGCCTTCGTGCACACCCTGCTGCAGGCGCCCGCCGTGCTGTCGCAGGATGCCGCGCGGGTGCCCGTCGAGCGCCTCACCTGGATCGCCCAGCTCGACCTCACCCTCGACGTGCGCATGGACACGCTGTCGTGGGTGCTCGCCCTCGTCGTCACGGGCGTCGGCAGCCTTGTGCTGCTCTACTGCGCCGGCTACTTCCGCGACGACGAGCCGGGGCTCGGGCGGTTCGCGGCCGTGCTGCTGGCGTTCGCCGGCGCGATGTACGGGCTCGTGATCGCCGACGACGTGTACCTGCTGTTCGTGCTGTGGGAGGCCACAAGCGTCTTCTCGTACCTGCTCATCGGCCACTACACGCATCGGCGGGCCAGTCGCGGCGCGGCCCTGCAGGCGCTCGTCACGACGACCCTCGGCGGGCTCGTCATGCTCGTCGGCCTCGTGCTGCTCGCCGTGCAGGCGGGTACCTCGAGTCTCACGGCGATCCTCGCCGAGCTGCCCGCGGGGCCGCTCACGACGACGGCGATCCTGCTCGTGCTCGTCGGCGCGCTCTCGAAGTCGGCGATCGTGCCGCTGCACTTCTGGCTGCCCGGCGCGATGGCCGCCCCCACTCCCGTGAGCGCCTACCTGCACGCCGCCGCGATGGTCAAAGCGGGCATCTATCTGATCCTGCGCCTCGCGCCCGCGGGGGTCGACGTGCCCGGATGGCGTGAGCTGCTCATCGTGCTCGGCCTCGTCACGCTGCTGCTGGGTGGCTGGGCGGCCCTCAAGCAGACCGATCTGAAGCTGCTGCTCGCCTACGGCACGGTGAGTCAGCTCGGGCTGCTCGTCGTCGTGGCGGGCTTCGGCACACGCGATACCGCGCTCGCCGCGCTCGCGCTGCTGCTGGCGCACGCCCTGTTCAAGTCGGCGCTGTTCCTCGTCGTCGGCATCATCGACCATGAGGCCGGCACGCGCGACCTGCGCAAGCTCTCGGGTCTCGGGCGGCGATCGCCCTGGCTCGCGGCGATCGCGGGGGTCGTGCTCGCCTCGATGGCGGGGTTGCCGCCGGTCTTCGGCTTCGTCGCGAAAGAGACCGTGCTGTACGCGCTGCTGGCCGCGGCGACCGGGCAGACGGGGGAGGCACCGCTCGACCCCGCGGCACAGGTCTGGGCCGCCGTCGCGCTCGTCGGCGTCGTCGTGGGGTCGGTGCTCACGGTCGCGTACAGCATCCGCTTCTTCTGGGGCGCGTTCGCGCGCAAGCAGGGCGTCGACGACGTCACGGCGCTCGCCGTCGTGAGCCGCCGGTTCCTGCTCGCCCCCGCCGTGCTCGCGGTCGCCAGCCTCCTGCTCGGGCCGCTCGCCGGTGTCGTCGACGCCGGGCTCGCCGGCTACCCGGCGCTCTTCCCCTACCCCGGTGAGGTCGCGTACCACCTCGCGCTCTGGCACGGCCTCACCCCCGAGCTCGGCCTCTCGGCCCTCGCCATCGGCCTCGGCGCGCTGCTGTTCGCCGCCCGCGCCCCCGTCGCACGGCTGCAGGGGCGGCTCGCGAGCGAGTACACGGCCTCGGAGGCCTATTGGGATGCGATGGGAGCCGTCGACCGGCTCGCCGTGCGCGTCACGAGCCTCACGCAGCGCGGATCGCTGCCGTTCTACCTCGGCGTGATCCTCGTCGTCTTCGTCGCCGTCACGACGGCGGGGCTGCTGCTCGGCGACAGCTGGCCGAGCGAGCTGCGGCTGTGGGACCACCCCGCGCAGCTCGCGATCGGCGTCGTCATGATCATCGCCGCGATCGCCGCAACGCAGGCGCAGAAGCGCTTCGCGGCCCTCGTGGTCGTCGGGGTCACGGGCTTCGGCATGTCGGCGATCTTCGCGCTGCAGGGCGCGCCCGATCTCGCCCTCACGCAGATTCTCGTCGAGGTCGTCACGCTCATCGCCTTCGTGCTCGTGCTGCGGCGGCTGCCGGCCCGACTCGGCGACAAGCACGGCAGCAGCCACCGCCTGCTGCGCGCCGGAATCGGCATCGGCGTCGGGCTCGTCATGGCGCTCGTGGCGCTCATCGTTGCGGGCTCGCGCATCGAGCAGCCCATCTCGCTCGCGTGGCCCGAACTCGCCTACGAGATCGGTCACGGCCGCAACACCGTCAACGTCGCGCTCGTCGACCTGCGCGGCTGGGACACCATGGGCGAGCTCGCCGTCGTCATCGCCGCGGCCACGGGAGTCGCGAGCCTGCTGTTCCTGCGCAGCCGCGGCGACTCGCCGCCCCGACTCGGGCGGGCGACCGTCAAACGGCGCATCTCGGCCCGCCTCGACCGCGTGCGCGAGCAGGGGGAGCAGGGCGAGCTGCGCAACGCGTGGATCCTCGCGGGCCCATCGCTCGACCCGCGGCACCGCTCGATCCTGCTCGAGGTCGTCGTGCGGCTCACCTTCCACGCCATCATCGTCATCTCGCTCTACCTGCTGTTCGCCGGCCACAATCTGCCCGGCGGCGGCTTCGTGGGCGGGCTCGTCGCGGGCCTCGCCCTCGTCGCCCGCTATCTGGCGGGCGGCCGCTACGAGCTCGGGGCCGCCTTGCCGGTGGGGGCGGGCGCCGTGCTCGGCACCGGTCTGATCATCGCCGCCGGTACGGCGCTCGTGCCCGTGCTGCTCGGGGCGCCGCCGCTCACCTCGACCTACTGGGAGGGCGAGGTGTGGCTGCTCGGCGAGATCGAGTTCGTCACCTCGACGATCTTCGACATCGGCGTCTACCTCGTCGTCGTCGGCCTCGTGCTCGATGTGCTGCGCAGCCTCGGCGGCGAGGTCGATCGCCAAGGCGGCGACGAGCTCGCGCCGGCGGGGCGCTCGGGCGCCGCATCCGGATCGCTCATCACGGAGCCCAGTGCGCCCGCGGGAGGTGCCCGATGACCGTCTCGCTCGTGCTCGTCATCGTCATGGCCGCGCTCATCGCGTGCGGCGTCTACCTGCTGCTCGAACGCAGCCTCACGCGTGTCGTGCTCGGGTTCTTGCTCATTGGCAACGGCGTCAACCTGCTCATCCTCATCATGGGCGGCCCGTCGGGCTTCGCGCCCATCTACGACGAGAGCCTCGACCCGAGCCAGTACAACGACCCCCTGCCGCAGGCGCTCATCCTCACGGCCATCGTCATCACCTTCGCGGTCTCCGCGTTCCTGCTCGCGCTCATCTACCGCTCGTGGCGCCTCGCCAACGCCGACGACGTCTCGGACGACGCCGACGACATCGCGCTGCGCGAAGGCGCGCTCACGATGCCGATGGAGGAGGTCTCCCCCGACGAGGGCGATACCGACTTCCCCGTGGAGGTCAGCCGATGATGGCCGCGCTCGTCTCGCTCGTCGTGCTCGTGCCGCTGCTCGCGGCGGCGCTCACGCTCGTGCTCGGCCGCCGCGCCCGTCCGCAGCGCATCGTGGCGGCGCTCGCGCTCGTGATCGTGCTCGGCATGAGCGTCGCCCTGCTCGTGGGCGTCGACGCGGGGGGCGCGATCGTCGTCGAGGCGGGCAACTGGCCCGCGCCGTTCGGCATCGTGCTCGTCGTCGACCGGCTCTCGGCGCTCATGCTCGTCGTCTCGTCGCTCGTGCTGCTCGCGGTGCTGATCTTCTCGATCGGGCAGGGCCTCGCCGACGGTGACGATGAGACACCCGTCTCGATCTACTACCCGACCTACCTCATCCTCACCACGGGGGTCATGGTGGCCTTCGTCGCGGGCGACCTGTTCAACCTCTACGTGGGCTTCGAGATCCTGCTCGTCGCGAGCTACGTGCTCATCACGCTCGGCGGCACGCAGTCGCGCATCCGCGCCGGTGTCACCTACGTCATCGTGAGCCTGCTCTCGTCGATCCTCTTCCTCGCCTCGATCGGCATGGTCTACGGCGCCCTCGGAACCGTCAACCTCGCCCAGGTGGCCGAGCGGGTGCAAGACCTCCCGGTCGACGTGCAGATCCTGCTGCACGTCATGCTGCTCGTCGCCTTCGGCATCAAGGCGGCCGTCTTCCCGCTCTCGTTCTGGCTGCCCGACAGCTACCCCTCGGCACCCGCCCCGGTCACGGCGGCCTTCGCCGGCCTGCTCACCAAGATCGGCGTCTACGCGATCATCCGCGTCGAGACCGTCATCTTCCCGACCCCCGAGCTCAACCCGGCGCTCATGGTGCTCGCGCTGCTGACCATGGTGGTCGGCGCACTCGGCGCCGTCGCGCAAGCCGACATCAAACGAATCCTGTCGTTCACTCTCGTGAGCCACATCGGCTACATGATCCTCGGCGTCGCCCTCGGCACGGTGGCGGGCACAGCCGCGGCGATCTACTACATCGTGCATCACATCGTCGTGCAGACCACCCTCTTCCTTGCCGCGGGGCTCGTCGAACGCGAGGCCGGCAGCACGTCGATCACGCGCATCGGCGGACTGCTCGCGAGCGCCCCCCTCGTCGCCGTGTTGTTCTTCATCCCCGCGCTGAGCCTCGGGGGCATCCCGCCGTTCTCGGGCTTCATCGGCAAGCTGGGCCTCTTCCAGGCCACGGCGGTGCAGGGGGATGCGCTGGCCTACGTGCTCATCGGCGCCGGAGCGCTCGTCTCGCTGCTGACCCTCTACGCCCTCGTGCGCGTCTGGAACCTCGCGTTCTGGCGGCCCGCGGGCGATGTGGAGGGCGACGAGACTCGACTGCTGCGCGCGGTCGAAGAGGCCCCCGATGACGAGGGGGCGCGCTCGGAGACCCGCGCGACCCCGCGTCTCATGACGCTCAGCACGGCGGGCATGGTCATCGTGGGCCTCGCCCTGACGGTCTTCGCGGGGCCGCTCTACGGCGTCGCCGACCGGGCCGCCCAGAACCTCGACGGCTCGGCCGACTACATCGAGCTCGTGCTGCCGGGCGCGACGACGGGGGAGGAGCTGCCGTGAGCGAACCCTCGACCACCGCCGCGCGCGCCCGTGTCACGGTGCGGCAGCAGCTGCCGCTGCTCGCCGCGCTCGTGGCGCTGTGGATGATGCTGTGGGGCTCGATGACGCCCCTCACGATCCTGTCGGGCATCGTCGTCGCACTGATCGTCACGCGCGCCTTCTACCTGCCGGCCGTCGAGCTCTCGGGCCGCTTCAACCCCTTCTGGTTCGCCGTATTCGTCGCACGCGTGCTCGCCGAGATGGTCGTCGCCTCGTTCCAGGTCGCGCTGCTCGCGATCGGGCCGCGCGCGCGTCACCGCAGCGCGCTCGTGAAGGTCGACCTCACGACGCGGTCCGACTTCATCCTCACGGGCACGGCGCTCGCCGTCTCGCTCGTGCCGGGCTCGGTCGTCGTCGAGGTCGATCGCGCGAGCACGGTGCTCTACGTGCACTCGCTCTCGGTGCGCACCGATGCCGACGTCGAGAAGGCCCGCGCGCACGTGCTCGGCCTCGAGCGCGACCTGCTGCGTGCGTGGGGTTCGCGCGCCGAGTGGGAGGCGGTGCGGCCATGACCATCGCCTACCTCGTCGCGGGGTCGATCGCCGCCGTCGCGGTGCTCATCGTGCTCGTGCGCCTCATCACCGGGCCTACGCTCATCGACCGGCTCATCGCGAGCGACGTCATGCTCACGACCCTCATCCTCGTCATCGGGGCCGAGATGGTCATCTCGGGGCACACGCGGTCGATCCCGCTCATGGTCGTGCTCGCCGCCACGGCCATCCTCGGCAGCGTCGCGGTCGCACGCTTCATCACGCGCACGACCATCGAGTCGGGAACCGGATCGCCCGACGGCGCCGTGCAGGGGGAGGACGACGATGCTCGACGCTGAACCCTGGAACGGCATCCTCGACATCATCGCCGCCGCGCTCCTCATCGTCGCGGCCCTGCTGACCCTCGCTGCGGCCATCGGCCTCGTGCGCTTCCCCGACCCGCTCTCGCGGCTGCACGCCGCGACGAAGCCGCAGATCCTCGGGCTCATCCTCGTCGTCGTCGCGCTCGCGATCAGCGAGCGCAGCGGCACGGTGCTGCTGCTGCTCGTGCCCGTCGTCGTGTTCCAGCTGCTGACCGCGCCGATCTCGGCGCACATGGTGGGGCGCGCCGGTTACCGCAACGGCGACTTCGACCCCGACTCGCTCCTCGTCGACGAGCTCGCCCCCGATGTCGACGCCGCGCGCGGTGCCGAGCTCCCCGGAGGATCGTGGACCGACGAACGCGCCCCGGAACCCCGGCCGGCGGCGGGCGGCGAGCGCGCCCCGGGTGACGACCAGCCGTCGAAGGGTGCGGGCGCCGGGTCGTAGACTCGAGCCATGTCGAAGGCCGACCACAAGCCCCGTTCCCGCGTCGTTACCGACGGAATCGAAGCCACCACCTCGCGCGGCATGCTGCGTGCGGTCGGCATGGGCGATGACGACTGGGATAAGGCCCAGATCGGCATCGCGAGCTCGTGGAACGAGATCACCCCGTGCAACCTCTCGCTCGCGCGTCTGGCGCAGGCGGCCAAGGAGGGCGTGCACGCCGGCGGCGGGTATCCGTTGCAGTTCGGCACCGTGAGCGTGAGCGACGGCATCTCGATGGGCCACGAGGGCATGCACTTCTCGCTCGTGAGCCGCGAGGTCATCGCCGACTCGGTCGAGACCGTCATGCAGGCCGAGCGCCTCGACGGCTCGGTGCTGCTCGCCGGCTGCGACAAGTCGATCCCCGGCATGCTCATGGCCGCCGTGCGCCTCGACCTCGCGAGCGTGTTCCTCTACGCGGGCTCGATCGCGCCGGGCTGGGTCAAGCTCAGTGACGGCACTGAGAAGGAGATCACAATCATCGACAGCTTCGAGGCTGTCGGCGCCGTCAAGGCGGGCAAGATGTCGGCCGAAGACGCCCACCGCATCGAGTGCGCCTTCGCGCCCGGGGAGGGTGCCTGCGGCGGCATGTACACCGCCAACACGATGGCCTCCGTGGCCGAGGCGCTCGGCCTGAGCCTTCCGGGGTCGGCGAGCCCCGCATCCTATGATCGCCGCCGCGACATGTACGCACACCGCAGCGGCGAGGCCGTCGTGAACCTGCTCAATAAGGGCATCACGGCGCGCCAGATCGTCACACGCGAGGCGCTCGAGAACGCCGTCACGGTCGCGATGGCGCTCGGCGGCTCGACCAACGTCGTGCTGCACCTGCTCGCGATCGCGAACGAGGCCGAGGTGCCGTTCACGCTCGACGACTTCAACCGCATCGGCAACCGCGTGCCGCACATCGGCGACCTCAAGCCCTTCGGCAACTACGTCATGAACGACGTCGACCGGCAGGGCGGGCTGCCCGTGCTGCTCAAGGCCCTGCTCGACGCGGGCCTCCTGCACGGCGACGTCATGACCGTCACGGGCAAGACGATGGCCGAGAACCTCGCCGAGCTGAACCCCGACCCGCTCGATGGCGAGGTGCTGCGCACGCTCGACAACCCCATCCACGCGACGGGCGGCATCACGATCCTGCACGGCTCGATGGCGCCCGAGGGCGCGGTCGTCAAGACCGCCGGATTCGACGCCGCCGTGTTCGAAGGCCCGGCCCGCGTCTTCGAGCGCGAGCGCGCGGCGATGGATGCGCTGACCGCGGGCGAGATCTCGGCCGGCGACGTCGTCGTCATCCGCTACGAGGGCCCCAAGGGCGGCCCCGGCATGCGCGAGATGCTCGCCGTGACCGCCGCCATCAAGGGGGCGGGGCTCGGAAAAGATGTACTACTCTTGACGGACGGTCGATTCTCAGGCGGCACAACCGGACTGTGCATCGGCCACGTAGCTCCCGAAGCGGTAGACGCTGGTCCTATCGCTTTCGTGCGCGATGGTGATCTGATCCGGGTTGATATCGCTGCTCGCTCCCTCGACCTACTGGTCGACGCAGACGAGCTTGAGGCGCGCCGCACCGACTGGGCGCCCCTGCCTCCGCGTTACACCCGTGGCGTCCTCGCCAAGTACTCGAAGCTCGTGCGCTCCGCTGCGCAGGGCGCCGTGACGGGGTAGCAGCGCGGACATTCCCGCTCTCGCATCACCGACTCCCAAGGAAGTTCCCCACGATGACCACGGAATCGACCCCCGTGCCGAGTCCTGCCGCCGCCGGCACCGCGAAGAAGGGTGATCCGCCGATCCTCACCGGGTCGGGTGCGATCCTCGCCTCGCTCGAGAAGCTCGGCATCACCGACGTCTTCGGCCTGCCGGGCGGCGCGATCATGCCCTTCTACGACGAGCTCATGTCGTCGACCGCCATCCGCCACATCCTCGTGCGCCACGAGCAGGGTGCCGGCCACGCGGCCGAGGGCTACGCGGCGGCGAGCGGCCGACTCGGCGTCTGCATCGCCACCTCCGGCCCTGGCGCGACCAACCTCGTTACCGCGATCGCGGATGCTCACATGGACTCGGTGCCGCTGCTCGCGATCACCGGCCAGGTATTCTCGACCTCGATGGGGACCGACGCGTTCCAAGAGGTCGACATCACGGGCATCACGATGCCGATCACGAAGCACTCCTTCCTCGTCACCAAGCCGGAGGACGTACCCGGCGTGATCGCCGCCGCGGTGCACATCGCCACGACCGGTCGCCCGGGCCCCGTGCTCGTCGACGTCACGAAAGACGCGCAGCAGAAGTCGGCGCCGTTCATCTGGCCGCCGAAGGTCGAGCTGCCCGGCTACCGCCCGGTCACCAAGGCGCACGGCAAGCAGATCCAGGCCGCCGCGCAGCTGATCGTCGAGTCGCGCAAGCCCGTGCTCTACGTCGGCGGCGGTGTCGTGCGCTCCGGTGCCCACCGTGAACTGCTGGCCTTCGCCGAGAAGACCGGCGCCCCCGTCGTGACGACGCTCATGGCCCGCGGCGCGTTCCCCGACTCGCACCGTCAGAACCTCGGTATGCCGGGAATGCACGGCACCGTCCCCTCAGTGCTCGCGCTGCAGGAGAGCGACCTGCTCGTCGCCATCGGCTCGCGCTTCGATGACCGAGTGACGGGCAAGGTGAGCGAGTTCGCGCCCGGTGCGAAGGTCATCCACATCGACATCGACCCGGCCGAGATCGGCAAGATCCGGCACGCCGATGTTCCGATCGTGGGGGATGCCCGCGAGGTGCTGCTCGACCTCCTTCCCGCCTTCGAGGCCGCTGCTGCGCAGTCGACCCCCGACATCGTCGACTGGTGGAAGCGACTGGAGACCCTGCGGTCGCAGTACCCGCTCGGCTACGTCGACGACCCCGACGATGGGCTGCTCGCTCCGCAGGCGGTCATCGAGGCCATCGGCAAGCTCTCGGGGCCCGAAGCCGTCTACGCCGCGGGCGTCGGCCAGCACCAGATGTGGGCCGCGCAGTTCATCAAGTACGAGCGCCCCGGCGCGTGGCTCAACTCGGGCGGCGCCGGCACCATGGGCTACGCCGTCCCGGCGGCTATGGGCGCCAAGGTCGCGCAGCCCGATCGGCTCGTGTGGGCGATCGACGGCGACGGCTGCTTCCAGATGACCAACCAAGAGCTGGCCACCTGCACGATCAACAACATCCCCATCAAGGTCGCGATCATCAACAACTCGTCGCTCGGCATGGTGCGGCAGTGGCAGACGCTGTTCTACGACGGCCGTCACTCGTTCACCGACCTCGAGACCGGGTCGAAGAGCGCCGGTGAGCAGACGCGCATGGTGCCCGACTTCGTCAAGATGGCCGACGCCTATGGCGCGCTCGGCATCCGCGTGACGAAGCCGGAAGAGGTCGAGCCGGCCATCCGACTGGCGATGGAGACGAACGACCGCCCCGTCGTCATCGACTTCATCGTGAGCCGCGACGCCATGGTGTGGCCGATGGTTCCGCAGGGCGTCGGCAACTCGTCGGTGCAGTATGCCCGCGATCACGCCCCCGACTGGTACGAGGAGTAAGCCGCCATGACCTACCACGTGCTCTCCCTCCTCGTCGAGGACAAGCCCGGTCTGCTCACCCGTGTTGCGGGCCTGTTCGCCCGGCGCGGCTTCAACATCCGCTCGCTCGCGGTCGGCACGACCGAGGTCGAAGGGCTCTCGCGCATCACCGTCGTGGTCGAGGTCGAGGGCCTGCCCCTCGAGCAGATCACCAAGCAGCTCAACAAGCTCATCAACGTGCTCAAGATCGTCGAGCTCGACCCCTCGAGCTCGGTGCAGCGCGAGCACATGCTCGTCAAGGTGCGCGTCGACAACTCGACCCGCTCGCAGATTCTCGAGGCGGCCAACCTCTTCCGCGCGCGCGTGGTCGATGTCGCCACCGACTCGCTCGTCATCGAGGTGACGGGTGACACGGCCAAGGTCGAGGCGCTGCTGCGCGTGCTCGAGCCTTACGGCATCAAGGAGATCGCGCAGTCGGGCCTCCTCGCGATCGGCCGCGGCTCGAAGAGCATCAGCGAGCGCGTGCTCAAGAACTGACACCGCCCCACGAACGACAGCACCCCACCGAACTTCTGCACCCCACCGAACTTCTGCACCCCACCGAACAAGGAGAACCCCGATCGTGACCGAGATCTACTACGACAAAGACGCCGACATCGCGCTCATCCAGAGCAAGAAGGTCGCCATCGTCGGCTACGGCTCGCAGGGCCACGCCCACGCCCAGAACCTGCGCGACAGCGGGGTCGAGGTCGCCATCGCCCTCAAGGCCGGCTCGAAGTCGATCCAGAAGGCGGGCGACGACGGCTTCAGCGTCATGACCGTCGCCGACGCGGCCGCCTGGGCCGACGTCATCATGATCCTCGCGCCCGACCAGCACCAGCGGTCGATCTACAGCGAGAGCATCAAGGATGCGCTGCAGCCGGGCAAGACGCTCGCCTTCGCGCACGGCTTCAACATCCGCTTCGGGTACATCGACGCCCCCGAGGGCGTCGACGTCATCCTCGTCGCCCCCAAGGCCCCGGGCCACACGGTGCGCCGCGAGTTCGTCGCGGGACGCGGAATCCCCGACATCATCGCCGTCGAGCGCGACGCGACCGGCCACGCCTGGGATCTCGCGCTGTCGTACGCCAAGGCCATCGGCGGCACGCGCGCGGGCGTCATCAAGACCACGTTCACCGAAGAGACCGAGACCGACCTGTTCGGCGAGCAGGCCGTGCTCTGCGGCGGCACCTCGCAGCTCGTGCAGTACGGCTTCGAGGTGCTCACCGAGGCCGGCTACCAGCCCGAGATCGCCTACTTCGAGGTGCTGCACGAGCTCAAGCTCATCGTCGACCTCATGTGGGAGGGCGGCATCGCCAAGCAGCGCTGGAGCGTCAGCGACACGGCCGAGTACGGCGACTACGTCTCGGGCCCGCGCGTGCTCGACGCCTCGGTGAAGGAGAACATGAAGGCTGTCCTCGCCGACATCCAGTCGGGTGCGTTCGCCAAGCGCTTCATCGACGATCAGGATGCGGGAGCGGTCGAGTTCATGGAGCTGCGCCGCAAGGGCGAGCAGCACCCGATCGAGGAGACCGGCCGCAAGCTGCGCGCCCTCTTCGCGTGGAAGCAGCAGGACTCGGACTACGTCGACGGCAGCGCCGCGCGCTAGTCGCTGAGCTCCTCGGCCATCCGCCGAGGAATCCACGAGGCCGCGACCCCCGCAACCCGGGGTCGCGGCCTCGTGCCGTGTGCGGCACCCCGGTCGTTCACGCGACACACCCGTCGAGGGGGGTGTCCGTTCACCTGCGAGCGACACCGTGGCCATCGTGACCGCGACGATCGAGCGCACTCCGCTCCGCCTCTGGTTCCGTCCGCTGCTCGCGGCGACCATCGCGCTCGCCGTGACCGGCGTCGTGCTCGCACCGATGCCGGCGTCGGCGCAGCCCGAAGGGGGCAGCAGCGGCTCGCACGTGCGGCGCGATGACCACCCCGTCATCATCAGCGAGATCGCTCCGGGATGGGGCGACCGACCTGACGCGAGCTACGTCGAACTGCGCAACGTCTCGTCCGGTCCCGTCGACCTCACGGGCTGGAACCTCTACCGCTGCTCGGAGGAGGGCCTGCGCTCGAAGCGCGGCGCTCCCGACTCCGAGTTCTCGGGCGTCGTGCTCGCGCCCGGCCAGCACTACCTGATCGCCCGCGCGGGCGAGCGGCCCGCGGGCGCCACGCCCGACGACGTCATGAGCGCGCCCTTCGGCGCGGGCGGCTACGGCTACGTGCTCGAAGACCCCGAGCAGCGCGTGGCCGACTCGGTCGCCGTCTACCCGACGACCCCGTGGATGATGCGCAGTGAGTGCGACCCGAGCGGCTCGCTCCCCGACATCGTCGATTCCGCTGCCGGAGAGAGCTACCAGCGACTCGGCGCCACCGCCACCGACGACGGCCGCTTCGTCATCGCCCCCGCCACTCCCGGTTCCGCGAACCGCGCGGGTCGACTGGATGCTCCGTCGACGAGTGGCGTCGTGATCGCCGAGGTCGCGCCCTTCGGGTCGGGCGGCAGCGGCGACGACCTCGTCGAGCTGCGCAACGACGGCGCGGAGGCCGTCTCGCTCGACGGCTGGATCCTCGTGCGGTGCACGGCCGCGGGCGAGCGCGCAATGGCCGCACCCCAGGCGCAGTTCGATGCCGGCGACGTGCTCGCCCCGGGCGGGCAGCTCGTGGTCGTCGGGCCCGCGTCGAGCATCCGCGATGCCGACGCCGTCATGGCCACCTCGCTCGCCGACGCGGCCTACGGGCTGCAGGTGCGGGATGCTGCGGGTGCGGTCGTCGACGAGGTCGCCTCGGCGCATCAGCGCGACAGCGCGTGCCAGTCGGGCCCCGAGAAGCTGCCGGCGACGCTCGATGCGGTGCGCAACGAGAGCCACCAACGGCTGCCCGACGGCGGCGGCTGGATCGTCGCCCCCCGCACTCCCGGCGCCGCCAATGCGCGAGCCGAGCAGTCGCTTCGCGCCGAGCGCGTGCTCGACACCGGTGTCGTCATCTCGGAACTCGCGACCGACCCGCTCGACGTTCGGGCCATCACGAGCCCGCACAACTTCGTCGAGCTCACGAACCGATCCGACCGGGCCGTTGAGGTGGGCGGCTGGCGCGTGTGGGCCTGCGATCGCGACGGAATGCGTCGCGCCGAACCGCTCGCCGAGCTCGCCTCCGGCACCGAGCTGGCGCCGGGCGCGTCGATCGTGATCGCCGCCGAGGGCACGCCGACGGATGCGGAACTGCGGTACGCGCGCCCCCTCGACTTCCTCGGCGCAGGCGTGCTCGTCGAAACCGACGACGGCGGCGTCGCCGACCGGGTCGGCGCCTACCACGTGAACGAGATGGACGAGAGTGTCGAGCCGCCCTCGCCGTGCACGAACGCCGTGTCGCTCGTGACCTTCCAGCCTGACCGGCTGCGGGGTGAGACGTACCACCGCGTGGGGCGGTCGGGAGTGGATCTCGTCGACTTCGTGACGGCCGCGGCGAGCCCGGGCGTGCCCGAGTCGGCCGTGGCGCGCGCGGCGGCGCTCGATGAACCGCGACGGCGCCCCGCCGGAGAGGCCACGCGGGTCACCGATGCTCCGCTCGATGCCGCGACGGTGGCCGGGGTCGACACCCCCGGCGGCGAACCGCTGAGCGCCAGCGGCCCCGCGCTCGCCCGCGTCGTCGCGGGCACCACGGGGCCGGACCCTGCCGTCGCGTGGGAGCTCGCGAGCGAACGCGAGGTCGCCATCGACGCGGCGAGCCCCCTCCCGGCGACGACGGCCGGGGGCCACGAGTACCCCGCCCTGCGCCTCGAGCTCGCGGCCCCCCTCCAGGGCGCCGTCGCGTGGACCGGCACCGTGAGCCCCCGCCACCGCGTTGCGCTCTCGGCCTGGAACCCCTCGGCGCGGCAGTGGTACCTCGTCGGCGAGGCCGTCGCCGACCCGCAGGGGGTCGTGACCGTGACCGGCACAGCCGAGACCACCGAGGCGGTGCTCGTGCAGGTGCTGCCGGCGCCGCGCGCCACGGCCGATCTCGAGCCCGACGCCGAGTTCGAGCGCCTCGACGACATCGATGCGTCGATCGTGCACCTCACCGATACCCAGTACTTGAGCGAGGGGTATCCCGAGGAGTACGAGCGCATGACGCGGTGGATCGTCGAGCTCGGGCAGCGGCACGGTCTCGCGGCTGTCGTGCACACGGGCGACCTCGTGCAGAGCTGGGTCGACCCCGACCAGTCGGATGCTCGGGCGCGGATCGAGTTCGCGCGAGCATCCGCGGCGCAAGCAGTGCTCGAGGAGGCGGGGCTCGTCACGACCGTGCTGCCCGGCAACCACGACACCAAGCGCGGCATCGACGCGGCGCTGTACAACGAGTACTTCGGGCCCGAGCGCTACGCCGATGCCCCCGGCTTTGTCGCACCGATCGCGCCGGACGACGCGACCTCGAGCTACACGATCGTGCAGGCCGGCCCGGCGCCCGTGCTCGTGCTGTCGATCGGCTACGGCTACGGCGAACGCGAGCTCGCGTGGGCCGAGCGCATCGTGCAGCAGCATCCCGACCACAACGTCGTCATCGCGACGCACGAGCATCTGACGCCGCTCACGCGATGGGATCCCGCGCGGCGCGCGACCGACAACCGCTGGCTCAGCCGCGCCGACGAGCTGTGGGAGCGCGTCGTCGCGCCGAACCGCAACGTCGTCGCGGTGCTCGCCGGGCACTACCACGGTCTCGGGGCGATCGTCACGCCCGACGCCGGAGGCATCGAGGGGCACACCGTCGTCGAACTGCTCGCCGACTACCAGGAGTTCCGCACCGACTCGGGCGAACGCGCCACGGGCTTCATGCGCCTGCTGCAGTGGGATCTCGCCGCCGGTCAGCTGCTCGTCGACACGTACTCACCCCGGCTCGACGCGACCGTCTCGACCGCCTACGACTACCCGCAGTTCGTGCTCGAGAACGGTACCGAGAGCCGCCCGTCGAACGGTCGGCCGTGGAACATCGTCGCCCTCGGCGCCGAAGGCCGGTACGGCGTCGCCGACGACGAGTTCGCCGTGCCCGTGACGCTGCAGTACGAGAAGGCACTCGGGATGACCGGTCTCACCCTCACCGCCCCCGAGGCCGAGCCGCTCGAGTCGCAGTCCCGCGGGCCGCTGCTCGGGGTGCCGCGCGTCTGAGCCCTCCGCGCCGAGCGGCCGCCAAGGCGGCGCTCGCTAGGCTCGGAGCATGCCCCGTCCTTCCGCGCCCAACGACGACGCCGCGCTGCGGTGGGATGAGTTCGACGATGCCAGCCACGTCGAATCCGACGCCGCGATCGCCGCGCTCGCGGCTGCCGAGGCGGGCGACGACGACGAGGCGGGTACCGCATCCGCCACCGACGGGGCCCCGGATGCCGCCACCGAGCCCGCCGCCCCCCAGAACTCCACCGCGGGTCTGCGCCTGCTCACTGCCCTCTTCGCCGTGGTCTACCTGGCCTGGTCGGTGGGCTGGATCATCGGCATCGGCCTCGTGCCATTGAGCGGCCCGACCGTGCTGCTCGAGGTGCTCTACCAGTTCAGCGAGTTCCTCGCCATCATCGCGAGCGCCCTGTGGTTCGCGGCGGTCGTGGCGCTGACGCGGGACGGTCGCGCGGTGCACCGCATCGGCTGGCTCGCGCTCGGCACGCTCGTGCTCGTGCCGTGGCCCGTCGTGCTGGGGGTGCTCGCGTGACGCGCGCGCACGTCGGCGTCGCCGCGCTGATGTCGATCATCGCCGGGTGGTTCGTGTTCGACGGGGTCAGCTCGCTCATCGGCCTGCCCGCGCTCTACGCCCAGCTGGGCGCCGATCCGTCCGCGGTGCCGTGGGTGCCGCTGTGGGTGGGCGTCGTGCTGCCGATCGTCTTCTACGCTGTCGCGGTCGTCGTCGCCCGGCGTCAGACGGTCACGCGATTCACGCTCGTGCTCATCGTCGCCCTCGCGGCGACGGCGACCGTGCGGCTGTCGCTCATCGCGCTCGCGACGGGCTCGATCCTGCTCTGAGGCCGCTCAGCCCAACCCCACCCACAGCACGAGGGCGATGAGCAGCACCTGCATCGCCAGTCGTGGCCAGAACGGCACGGCGATCGCGCCGAAGCGATCCCGGTGCCGGGCCGCGTACGCGTTCGCGGGAAAGACGCACACGAGGAACACCGCGAGCGCGATGCCCGCGGCGGCGCGCGTCGGCTCCCACAGCAGACCGAGCCCGCCCGCGATCTCGGCGACGCCCGTCACCCAGACCCAGGCCACCGGTGAGAAGGGCCGACCGTGGAACACCGCGGGCACCATCGCCGCCATGCCCCGCACGATGGGCGGCACGAAGTGGGTGACGCCGATGCCGACGAAGACGATGGCCGTGATCACCCGGGCGAGGTCGATGGGCGCGAGCCCCGCATCCGTCGCCGCCATCAGCACCATGGCCGCCATTCTGCCCGCACGCCCTGCGATACCCTGTGAGCACCGGTCGCCCCCACTGGCGTAGGCCACCGCATACCACCGCACCTCTTGTCGGTACCTCTCTGCGTAAGGACCTCACCCCGTGCCCAAGCCGGTCGTGCTCATCGCCGAAGAACTCAGCCCCGCCACCGTCGACGCCCTCGGGCCCGACTTCGACATCCGCCAGGTCGACGGCACCGATCGTGCGGCACTGCTCGCCGCGCTCGCCGACGCTTCGGCGGTGCTCATCCGGTCGGCCACGCAGATGGATGCGGAGGCCATCGCCGCGGGAACCGCGCTCAAGGTCATCGCGCGCGCGGGCGTGGGTCTCGACAACGTCGACGTTCCCGCCGCGACGACTGCGGGTGTCATGGTCGTCAACGCGCCGACGAGCAACGTCATCAGTGCCGCCGAGCTGGCGATCGCGCACCTGCTCTCGCTCGCGCGCCACGTGCCCGACGCGAACGCCTCGATGAAGGCGGGGGAGTGGAAGCGCTCGAAGTTCACGGGCGTCGAGCTCTACGAGAAGACGGTGGGCGTCGTCGGCCTCGGCCGCATCGGTGTTCTCGTCGCCCAGCGCCTCGCGGCCTTCGGCGTCGAGCTCATCGCCTACGACCCCTACGTGCCGCCCGCGCGCGCGCAGCAGCTCGGCGTGACGCTCGTGACGCTCGACGAGCTCATGCAGCGCAGCGACTTCATCACGATCCACATTCCCAAGACGCCCGAGACGACGAACCTCATCGGCGCGGCCCAGTTCGCGATGGCGAAGCCGACCCTGCGCATCGTCAACGCGAGCCGCGGCGGCATCATCGACGAGGATGCCCTCCGGGAGGCGCTCGCCACCGGCCAGATCGCCGGCGCCGGCCTCGACGTGTTCGTGCACGAGCCGCCCGTCGGCTCGCCGCTGCTCGACCTCCCCACCATCCAGCTCACGCCGCACCTCGGCGCCTCGACGGATGAGGCCCAGGAGAAAGCGGGCGTCTCGGTCGCCAAGTCGGTGCGCCTCGCGCTCGACGGCGAGCTCGTGCCCGACGCCGTCAACGTGGCGGGCGGCGTCATCGACCCGACCGTGCGCCCGGGCATCCCGCTCATGGAGAAGCTCGGGCAGGTGTTCGCGGCTCTCGCCGACGCCTCGTTCGCGAGCATCGACGTCGAGGTGCGCGGCGAGATCGTCGCGCACGACGTCAACGTGCTCAAGCTCGCCGCGCTCAAGGGCATCTTCAGCCGCATCTCGAGCGAGCAGGTCAGCTACGTCAACGCGCCGCTGCTCGCCGAGCAGCGCGGCGTGGCCGTGCGCCTGCTCACCGAGGCGACGAGCGAGGAGTACCGCAACCTGCTGACCATCCGCGGCTCGCTGAGCGACGGCACGCAGCTCTCGGTGAGCGGCACGCTCGTCGGCGCCAAGCAGGTCGAGAAGATCGTCGAGATCAACGGGTACGACGTCGAGGTGCCGATGGCGCAGCACTTCATCGTCATGATCTACACCGACCGACCCGGCATCGTGGCGATCTACGGCAAGGAGTTCGGCGAGGCCTCGATCAACATCGCCGGCATGCAGATCGCTCGGCGTACGGCCGGCGGCCAGGCGCTGAGCGTGCTCACGGTCGACTCGCGCGTGCCCGATGAGCTGCTTGAGCGCGTGCGCACGGCGATCGACGCGACCGTCATGCGGGAGATCACGATCGTCGAGCAGTAGCCAGTCGAGCAGGAGCCCGTCGCGCAGGAGCTCGTCGCGCAGTCGGCACCCGCACGCAGAAGAGCGCCCGTCGTCGACGGGCGCTCTTCGTGGTCGTGACCGGTCGTGACCGGTCTAGACGCGGTCGTCGACCGGGTCGGAGGCGATCGACTCGCGGCGCGTGACGGCCTCGCCGCTCGCGGGGTCGACATGCGTGTGCTGCGTCGTGACCGACGAGCGCTTGCGCGCCATCAGCACTGCGCCGATGAGGATCATCACGACACCGGCGGCCATGAGGATGTACCCCACCGTCGACAGCGCGATCCAGTCGAGCGTGACGTTCACCGCGAAGGCCAGGATGGCGCCGACGGCGAAGAGGAAGATTCCGAATCCAATGCTCATTGTGGGAGCTCCTTTCGATTCGGTGAGGACTCTATGGGTCGGCCGTGCAGGCGCGCACCCCCTTGACAAGCGGCTCCGACATCCCCACTAGCCTGGAAGCACTGTCGTCCGCCGGGCTTTCCGGCGGCATGTGCACACCGGGGAGAGAACTGTGAAGCGAACGCTCGACCTCGCCGTCATCGGCGGCGACGGCATCGGTCCCGAAGTCACCGCCGAGGCGCTCAAGGCCCTGCGCGCGGCCGTCGGCGACGACGTCGCCCTGACCGAGACGACGTACGCGCTCGGTGCCGAGCACTACCTCGCGACGGGCGAGATTCTCTCCGACGACACCCTCGCCGCCCTCGCGCGCCATGACGCGATCCTGTTCGGCGCGGTCGGTGGCGACCCGCGCGACCCCCGCCTCGCGGGTGGCATCATCGAGCGCGGGCTGCTGCTCAAGCTGCGCTTCGCCTTCGACCACTACGTCAACCTGCGGCCGACGCTGCTCGCCCCCGGCATCGCGTCGCCGCTGCGCGACCCGGGCGCGGTCGACTTCGTCGTCGTGCGCGAAGGAACCGAAGGCCCCTACGTCGGCAACGGCGGCCGATTCCGCCAGGGCACCCCGCACGAGGTCGCGACCGAGGTGTCGATCAACACGGCGTATGGCGTCGAGCGCGTCGTGCGCTTCGCCTTCGCTCAGGCCGCCGCGCGCCGCCAGAAGCTCACGCTCGTGCACAAGACCAACGTGCTCGTGCACGCCGGCGCGCTGTGGCAGAGCACCGTCGACCGCGTCGCGCCCGAGTTCGCATCCGTCACCGTCGACTACCTGCACGTCGACGCCGCGACCATCTTCCTCGCGACCGACCCCACGCGGTTCGACGTCATCGTCACCGACAACCTGTTCGGCGACATTCTCACCGACCTCGCCGCGGCGATCGGCGGCGGTATCGGCCTTGCGGCCTCGGGCAACCTCAACCCCGACGGCGCGTTCCCGAGCATGGTCGAGCCCGTGCACGGCTCCGCCCCCGACATCGCGGGCCAGCAGAAGGCCGATCCGACCGCCGCGATCCTGTCGGTCGCGATCCTGCTTGAGCAGCAGGGGCTTCCGGATGCCGCGGCGCGCGTGCGCACCGCGGTGCTCGCCGACCTCGCCGAGCGGGGCCAGTCACCCCGCCGCACGAGCGAGGTCGGAGACGCCATCGTCGCCCGGCTGCGGTGACCCCTCGGGCGTCCCCGCCGCCCGGCCGCGTTGACCTCTCGGGCGTCCCCCGTCGCCCGGCTGCGTTACCTCTCGGGCGTCCCTGCCGCCCTGCTGCGCTAGCCCCCGCAGAGTACGCTGTATCCACGCTCTTCCGGGGCCTTCGGGCGCCGGCGACCCTCGAGGATCCCCATGACGAACCTGCTGCCGATGGCCACCCGCGAGCTCACGTGGGCCGTGACCCCCAACGAGACCGCGCGACCCGTCGACGAGCGCGCGGCGATCCTCGCCGATCCGGGCTTCGGCAAGCACTTCACCGACCACATGGTCGACATCTGCTGGAGCGAGATGGGCGGCTGGCACCGCCCGCGCGTGCAGCCCTACGGCCCCATCGCGCTCGACCCGGCCGCCTCGGTGCTGCACTACGGGCAGGAGATCTTCGAAGGACTCAAGGCCTACCGCCACGCCGACGGATCGATCTGGTCGTTCCGCCCCGACGCGAACGCGCGTCGCCTGCAGCGCTCGGCGAAGCGCCTCGCCCTGCCCGAGCTGCCCGAGCAGTACTTCATCGAGGCGCTGCGGCAGCTCATCGCGATCGACGGCGACTGGGTGCCGAGCGCACCCGAGACGAGCCTGTACCTGCGGCCCTTCATGTTCGCCAAGGAGGCCTTCCTCGGCGTGCGCCCCGCCCACAAGGTGGCGTTCTACGTCATCGCCTCGCCCGCCGGTGCCTACTTCCACGGCGGTGTGAAGCCCGTGTCGATCTGGCTCTCGACCCAGTATTCGCGCGCCGGCAAGGGCGGCACGGGCGCAGCGAAGACGGGCGGCAACTACGCGGCCTCGCTCGTCGCGCAGGCGGAGGCGGCGGAGCACGGCTGCGCCCAGGTGCTGTTCCTCGACTCGGTCGAGGGGAAGTGGCTCGAGGAACTCGGCGGCATGAACATCGTGCTCGTCTACAAAGACGGCACGCTCGTGACGCCGCAGAGCGACTCGATCCTCGAGGGCATCACGCGCGACTCGATCCTGCAGCTCGCCGAAGACCGCGGCCACACCGTCGAGCGGCGCCGTGTCAGCATCGACGAGTGGCGCGAGGGCGCGGCATCCGGTGACATCGTCGAGGCGTTCGCGTGCGGCACCGCCGCGGTCGTCACGCCGATCGCGCTCATCAAGGCCGCCGACTTCGAGATCGGCAGCGCCGACGCCGAGGCCGGCGAGCTGACGATGTCGCTGCGTGCCGAGCTCACCGACATCCAGTACGGCCGCCGCCCCGACCCGCACGGGTGGATGCTGCGGCTCGACGCCTGATCACGACGGTCGATCACCCGTGCTCGCCATCGATCCCGACTTCGCTCGCATGAGCGCGCTCGAGCGCGCGGGCGTCGCCGCGCTGTGCCTCGGCGGCGGCGTCGTGCTCGGGCTCATCGGCACCTTCGCGCACCAGTCGCTGCCGCCCATCGGGGTGGGGATCGCGCTCATCACGGTCGCCCTCTACATCGTCGGCCTGCGGGCCTGGGGCGGCGTGCGCACCCCTGCGGCGGCGGGTGCCCTGGGTGTCGGCGGCGTCAGCGCTCTGCTCGCGACGGCGACGGGCGGCTCGGTGCTCGTGCCTGCCAACACGGTCGGTTATGCCTGGCTGGTCGGCATCACGGCGATCGCGTTCCTCGCGCTCGCCTGGCCGCACATCCAGCGGGCTCCCCAGCCGCGTGCCGATACGATGGAGGGGTCCGCGACTGCCACCTCGACAGCGCATCCCGAAGTGAAGGAACGACCACTGCCGTGACCTACGTGATCGCCCTGCCCTGCGTCGACGTCAAAGACCGCGCCTGCATCGACGAGTGCCCCGTCGACTGCATCTACGAGGGCGACCGGATGCTCTACATCCACCCCGACGAGTGCGTCGACTGCGGTGCGTGCGAGCCGGTGTGCCCCGTCGAGGCGATCTACTACGAAGACGACGTGCCCGAGCAGTGGGCGGACTACTACACCGCGAACGTCGAGTTCTTCAGCGAGATCGGTTCGCCCGGCGGAGCCGCCAAGGTCGGCGTGCTGCCCGGCGACCACCCGATCGTCGCCGCGCTGCCGCCGCAGGCGTAGCCGCATCATCGTGGGTATCGCTTTACCCGACTTCCCCTGGGACTCGCTCGCGCCGTTCGCGGCGCGCGCCCGCGAGCACGTCGACGGCATCGTCGACCTGTCGGTCGGCTCACCCGTCGACGCGACTCCGGCGATCGTGCGCGACGCCCTCGTGGCCGCGACCGATGCGCACGCCTACCCGCAGACGATGGGCACGCCGGCCCTGCGCGACGCGATCGTCGACTGGTACGCCCGCCGCCGTGGCGTGACGGGGCTGGTTCCGGATGCCGTGCTCCCGACGATCGGCAGCAAAGAGCTCGTCGGCCTCCTGCCGCTGCTGCTCGGCCTCGGTCCGGGCGACACCGTCGTCTATCCGCGCACGGCCTACCCGACCTACGCCGTCGGATCCGTGCTCGCCCGCGCGTCCGGCCTCGCGACCGACGACCCCGCCGAGTGGCCCGCATCCACCCGCCTGGTCTGGCTCAACAGTCCGGGCAACCCGACGGGGGCCGTGCTCGGCGTGCCCGCGCTGCGCGCCGCGGTCGCGCGCGCCCGCGAGCTCGGGGCCGTGCTCGTCAACGACGAGTGCTATGCCGAGCTGGGCTGGCGGCCCGAGGCCTGGGGTGCGACGGCCGGGGCAGGGTCGGGCGCGGAAGGGTCGGGCGCGGAGGAGTCGGGCGCTGCCGAGCGCGTGCCGAGCATCCTCGACCCCCGCGTCACCGACGGCGACCGCACGGGCCTGCTGAGCGTGTACTCGCTCAGCAAGCAGTCGAATCTCGCGGGCTACCGCGCCGCGTTCCTCGCGGGCGACGAGGCGATCGTGCGGCAGGTGCTCGAGGTGCGCAAGCACGCCGGGCTCATCCCGCCCGCGCCCGTGCAGGCGGCCATGGTCGCGGCCCTCCGCGACGAGGCGCACGTCGCCGAGCAGCGTGAGCGCTACCGCGCGCGGCGGGCCGTGCTCGCCCCCGCCCTCGAGGGCGCCGGTTTTCGCGTCGACCACTCGGAAGCGGGTCTCTACCTGTGGTGCACGCGCGGCGAGCCGGCGCTCGCGACGATCGCGCTGCTCGCCGAGCACGGCATCCTCGCCGCGCCCGGCACGTTCTACGAGGGCGAGGCCTCGCAGCACGTGCGGCTCGCGCTCACGGCGACCGACGAGCGCATCGCCGCCGCGGCCGCGCGTTTGGCGCATCTCTCCAAGGCCTGAGCCCCCCTGTTGGGCGGTGCGTGACTGGTGCGCCTTTGCGCATAGGCTGTAAGCGGGTCACTCCCGAGCCGCCACCACCACCATGGCTCGTTCTCGGGACCCCGCCCCCACAGACCGATCACACCCCGATCACATCCCGCGAGGAGGCGCAGTGAGCGACGGCGCACTGAACGACGGCGTACCGACCAACGGCGCATCGACCGGCACGAGCCAGAAGGCGACGCTGCAGTTCCCGGGCGGCACGGCCGAGTTCCCGATCCTGCCGAGTGTCGCGGGTGCCGCGAGCATCGACCTCTCGTCGCTCACGCGCCAGACCGGGCTCACCGCGCTCGACTACGGCTTCGTCAACACCGCGTCGACCAAGAGCGCCATCACCTACATCGACGGCGAGCAGGGCATCCTGCGCTACCGCGGCTACGCGATCGACGACGTCGCCGCGAACTCGACCTTCCTCGAGGTGGCCTGGCTGCTCATCTACGGCGAGCTGCCGACGCCGAGCGAGCTCGCCGACTTCGACTCGCGCGTGCGCCGCCACACCCTGCTGCACGAAGACCTCAAGCGTTTCTTCGACTCGCTGCCGCACCAGGCGCACCCCATGTCGGTGCTCTCCAGCGCCGTGAGCGCCCTGTCGACCTACTACGGCGACTCGCTCGACCCGCACGACCCCGAGCAGGTCGAGATCTCGACCATCCGCCTGCTCGCCAAGCTGCCGGTCATCGCCGCCTACGCCCACAAGAAGGCGATCGGGCAGGCCTTCCTGTACCCCGACAACTCGCTCGGCTTCGTCGAGAACTTCCTGCGCCTCAACTTCGGCATCATGGCCGAGCCCTACGCGGTGAACCCCGTGCTCGTGAAGGCGCTCGACCGCCTGCTGATCCTGCACGAAGACCACGAGCAGAATGCGTCGACCTCGACCGTCCGTCTCGTCGGTTCGACGGGCGCGAACCTCTTCGCCTCGATCTCGGCGGGCATCAACGCCCTCTCGGGTCCGCTGCACGGCGGCGCCAACGAGGCCGTGCTCGACATGCTCGCGCGCATCCGCGATTCGGGCGAGAGCGTCGAGCGCTTCGTCGAACGGGTCAAGAACAAGGAAGACGGCATCAAGCTCATGGGCTTCGGCCACCGGGTCTACAAGAGCTACGACCCGCGCGCCAAGCTCGTGAAAGAGAGCGTGGATGCTGTGCTCGCCGACCTCGGTGTCTCCGACCCGCTGCTGCAGATCGCGCGCGAGCTCGAGGCCATCGCCCTCGCCGACGACTACTTCATCGAGCGCAAGCTCTACCCGAACGTCGACTTCTACACGGGTGTCATCTACAAGGCCATGGGCTTCCCGACGCGCATGTTCACGGTGCTCTTCGCCATCGGCCGCCTGCCGGGCTGGATCGCCCACTGGCGCGAGATGAACGACGACCCGCAGACGAAGATCGGGCGTCCGCAGCAGCTCTACACGGGTTCGGGCGCGCGCGACTGGCCGCAGCGCTAGCCGACCCGGCCCCGGGGCCGTCGCCGACGCGGGATGCTCGCGCCGAGCATCCCGAACCGGCTCGGCCTACGCGTGCAGGGCCTCGTTGAGCTGCACGCCCGCGCCCGTGCGGGGCAGCACCTCGACGGCGCCCGTGAGCGAGCTGCGGCGGAACAGCAGCCCTGGCACGCCGGACAGCTCAGCGCCCTTGACGGTGCGCGGCTGCCCGTCGGCGCCGACGGTGCCGTCGACCACGACGACCTTCTGGCCGGCCGTGACGTAGAGGCCCGCCTCGACGACCGAGTCGTCGCCGATCGAGATGCCGATGCCGCTGTTGGCGCCGAGCAGCGCGCGCTCGCCGATCGCGATGCGGTGCGTGCCTCCACCCGAGAGCGTGCCCATGATCGAGGCGCCGCCGCCGATGTCGCTGCCGTCGCCGACCACGACGCCCTGGCTGATGCGGCCCTCGACCATCGACGCGCCGAGCGTGCCCGCGTTGAAGTTGATGAAGCCCTCGTGCATGACGGTCGTGCCAGGCGAGACGTAGGCGCCGAGGCGAACGCGCGAGGCGTCAGCGATGCGCACGCGCGGCGGCGTGACGTAGTCGAGCAGGCGCGGGAACTTGTCGATGCCGAGCGCCGAGATGCCCGCCTGCTGCAGCGCGGGGCGGCGCGCGTCGAAGTCGTCGGGGTGCATGGGTCCGGCGGTCGTCCACATAACGATCGGCAGGTGGCCGAAGAGCCCCAAGAGGTTGAGGGTGTTGGGGTGCACGAGCCGGTGCGAGAGCAGGTGCAGGCGCAGGTAGGCGTCGGGGGTGGATGCCGGCGGCGCATCGAGGTCGATCGAGATCGTGCGGGCCTCGCGCCGAACGCCCCGGCGCGCGTCCTCGCCCTGCAGGTGCTCGATCTCGGCGGGCACGATGTACGGGTCGCGCCCGTGCGGCAGCGTGCCCAGGGCGGGGTGCGGGTACCAGGTGTCGAGCTCGGCGCCGTCGGCGATGCGCAGCGTGACGAGGCCGTAGCCCCAGGCGTGGCGCGTGGCGCGCTCGGAATCGGTGGCGATGGGGGTCTCGCGGGCGGACGGGGCGGCGGGGCTCGACATGCCTCCAGGCTACCGGCGCCGCATTACCCTGGAGTCGTGACCGAGCAGACCGCAGCGCCGACCGCAGCGCCGACCGCAGCGCCGACCGCAGCGCCCGCCGAGCTGCCGGTTCACGAGGGCGTCGTGGCGCTGACGGCGGCGATGGTCGACATCGCGAGCGTCTCAGGCGATGAGCGGATGCTCGCGGACGCGATCGAGCGCGTGCTGAGCATCCACGCCCCGCACCTCGAGGTGCTGCGCGACGGCGACGCGATCGTCGCCCGCACGCGCCTCGGCCGGGCCCAGCGGGTCGTGATCGCGGGCCACATCGACACGGTGCCCGTGAACGACAACCTGCCGAGCCGCCTCGAGGGCGACGCCCTCACCGGCACGCTGCACGGCCGCGGAGCGGTCGATATGAAGGGCGGCTGCGCCGTCATGCTCACGCTCGCGGTCGCGCTCGAGGCGCCCGCCTACGACGTGACGTGGGTCTGGTACGACCACGAGGAGGTCGAGGCGAGCCTCAACGGGCTCGGCCGGCTCGCGCGCATGCGGCCCGAGCTGCTCGCGGCCGACTTCGCGATTCTCGGCGAGCCGTCGAACGCCGTCGTCGAAGGCGGCTGCAACGGCACGATGCGCGTCGAGCTGCGGGCGACCGGGCGTCGCGCGCATTCGGCCCGCGCCTGGATGGGCGAGAACGCCATCCACGCCCTCGCACCCGCCCTCGCGGCGCTCGCCGCCTACGAGCCGCGCGCGATCGAGGTCGACGGACTCGTCTACCGCGAGGGCCTCAACGCGGTGGCCGTCAGCGGGGGAGTCGCGGGCAACGTCATCCCCGACGACGCCGTGCTGACCGTCAACTACCGTTTCGCCCCCGACAAGAGCGTCGCCGAGGCTGAGCAGTACCTGCGCGAGCTGTTCAGCGCCGCGGCCCCCGAACTGCGCCTGACCGTTACCGACGCGGCCGGCGGGGCGCGCCCGGGGCTGGATGCGCCGCTCGCGCAGCACTTCATGGCCGCGGTCGGCGGCACCCCGGCGCCCAAGTACGGCTGGACCGACGTCGCCCGGTTCGCCGAGCTCGGCATCCCCGCCGTCAACTACGGCCCCGGCGACCCCTCGCTCGCGCACACCGACGATGAGCGCGTGCCGGTCGAGCAGATCATCGCCTGCGAGCGCGGGCTGCGGGTGTGGTTGAGCGGGGCGTGAGCGCGCAGCGGCCGACGGCGTTCGCCGACCTGCGCGCCCGCGCGGGGGCACCCGCGAGCCGGGGTGGTGCCGCGCTCGATCGCCTGCGCCGCCTGCCCTGGTGGGTCGGCGTGCTGGGCATCTGGGGTGCCTCGCGGGTCATCACCACGAGCATCCTGCTGTCGTTCGCGTCGCGGCAGGGCGAGAACGCGTGGACGGGCGCGACCCCTGGCTACCTCGACTTCTCCCGGCTGTGGGACGCCCACTGGTACTACATCATCGCCGCGGTCGGGTACCCCGACGAGATTCCGCGCGACGAGAACGGACTCGCGGGGGAGAGCGCGTGGGCCTTCATGCCCGTGTACCCGGGGCTCGTGCGCATCGGCATGGCCCTGACCGGCGACTTCTCGGCGCAGGGATTCGCGGCGGTCGCGGTGACGATCTCGGTGCTCGCGAGCCTTGCGGCCGCGCTGCTGTTCTTCGTGCTCGCCCGGCGCTGGCTCACCGCGGGCACCGCGATGCTCGCCACCGCGCTCTTCTGCGTCGCCCCGCTCTCGCCCATCATGCAGGTCGGCTACGCGGAGTCGCTGCACCTCGCGCTGCTGTTCGGTGCGCTCATCCTCGTGCTCGATCGGCGCTGGGTGCTGCTGCCCGTCGTCGTCACCGTCATGGCGCTCACGCGGCCGAGCGGGCTCGCCTTCGCCCTGCTGCTCGTGCTGGTGTGGGGCTGGCGGTGGATGCGCCGCCGCGACGAGCCCTTCGAGACCCGCGAGCGGGTGCGGCTCGGTGCGGCGGCCGTCGTCGCCGGCTTCGCCGGCCTCGCCTGGCCGGGCATCGTCGCGCTCTCGACGGGCGAGCTGCGCGGGTACCTCGAGACCGAGCTCGCCTGGCGCCGGCCGTACATCGGCGACGTCGACTTGCTGCCGTTCACGCCGTGGTGGCAGGGGGCGCAGTGGTGGGCGGGCCAGCAGTGGTGGCCGGGCCCCGCGCTGCCGGGGCTGCCGTGGTCGGCGGGGGAGGTGCTCGGGTCGGTCATCCTGATCGCGGTGCTGGCCCTCGCGGCAGCGGCGTTCGCCCTGCCCGCGATGCGCCGCATGCCGATCGAGCTGCGGTTCTGGATCGTCGCCTATGCGCTTTACCTGCTCGCGGTGTTCTTCCCGCAGTCGAGCACGTTCCGGCTGCTCGTGCCGCTCGCTCCCGTGCTCGGAGCGCTCGCGATCGGCATCGTGAGCGTCGGCACCGGCCGCATCGCCGGGGGATGGTCGCCCGCAGTGTCGCGCGGGCTGCGGGTCGCCCTCGCCGTGCTCGCGATCGTGCTCGGGGTGCTCGGCCAGATCGCGTGGGTGCATATCGGCTGGTGGGTCGACGGCTACGACTGGACCCCGCCCTGATCGGCGGGTGAACAGCCGCTGAACCCGGTGCTGTGCGGGCCCGCTCGATTTAGCCGTTGGGCGACTGTGAGGGATAATAAAAGGCACTGTTCAGCGAAAGGGGAGACCACATGGCAGCCATGAAGCCCAGGACCGGCGACGGCCCGATGGAGGCTGTCAAGGAGGGTCGCCTCATCATCGTGCGCGTGCCGCTCGAGGGTGGCGGACGCCTCGTGGTGTCGGTCAACGACGACGAGGCCAAAGAGCTGCACGACGCGCTCGCGGCCGCGATCGGCTAGCGCACCCCGACGTCGCTCGCCGCGCCCTCGGCGCGGTCGCACCACTGCGCCGCGTTCAGCGCGCGGTGATCAGTTGTAGCAGTCCATCGCCGACGGGCGAGATCGCCACGTGCACAGCCGGCGATTCGCGCAGCTCGGCGATCAGCCCGCGCAGGTCGGCCGTCACGCCGTCGCGCTTGGCGGGGTCGGCCACGGTGTCGCGCCACAGCGCGTGCGGAACCAGCACGGCACCGCCCGCGCGCACGAGGCGCAGTGCGTGCTCGACGTACTCGAGCAGCGATGCCGCGTCGGCGTCGATCAGCACGACGTCGTAGTCGTGCTCGTTCATGCGCGGCAGCACGTCGGCGGCGCGTCCCGTGATGAGGCGCACGCGTGCGGGTGCGTGCCCGGCCTCCGTGAAGTGCCGGCGGGCGGCCTCGTGGTGGTCGGCTTCGACGTCGATCGAGGTGAGCTGCGCATCCGGAGCCCCCTGCAGCAGCCAGAGGCCCGAGACCCCGATGCCGGTGCCGATCTCGATGATCGATTCGGCCGCGAGGGCGGCGGCGACGACGGCGAGCTGGGCTCCCGTGGCGGGGCTCACGGCCTCGACGCCGAGCTCGAGCGACTGCGCGCGCGCGCCGCGGACGACGTCGGGTTCGACCGTCTGGTCTTCGACGTACTTCCACGACAGGTCTTTGCTGGCCACGGTGCTCCTTCTCCGCCCCAGCCTAGGGCGAAGACCTCAGCCGACCGGGCTATTCTCGAGGGGTGTCCTGGGGTCTGACGTTCGAGAAGCTGCTGCTCATCGGGCTGATCGCGGTCATCCTCATCGGCCCCGACCGCCTGCCGGGCTACGCCGCGCAGTTCGGGCGGCTCATCCGCTCTCTGCGCGACATGGCCAACGGTGCCAAAGAGCGCATGCGCGACGAGATGGGTCCCGACTACGACGACGTCGACTGGAAGAAGCTCGACCCGCGCCAGTACGACCCGCGCCGCATCATCCGCGAGGCGCTCACGGACGAGCCCGCGCCGGCGACCCGCCCGGGTCAGGCCGCGGGGGCCGGTGCTGCGGCGCCGGTGCGCGAGTCGGCGTACGCGCAGCGGCAGCGGTTGATCCGCGAGGGCAGGCCCGCGCCGTTCGACTCCGAGGCGACCTAGTTCTCTTTTCGCGGGATGCCCGGCCAAGGCTCGCGTGGAGCTCGGCCCCGCTTCTCGGGGTGTGAGTTGCCCGCTCAGCGTTCTCGCGGGGCTCGTGCCCCGCTGCTCGCGGGGGGAGTCGCCCGCTCAGCGCTCGCCGACCGTGCGGTAGCCCTCGACGACCCGCGTCGCCTCGGCCTGGAGCAGCTCGAGCACGCGGCGCACGCTCGGTCGCTCGGCCCGGTCGGCGCGCATGAGCGCCGAGATCTGTCGCTCGGCGGGCAACCCCGTGATGGGGCGGGTGACGATGCCGTTGCCGTGGCTGCGGGTCGTGAACCGCGGCAGGATGGCGATGCCGATGCCCGCGGCGACGAGCCGCTCGACGATGAGGTTGTCCATGACGCGCTGCACGATGCGGGGCTCGCGCCCGACGGCCGCCCCCAGGCGCTCGAGCACGCGGTCGTAGGGGTAGCCCGTCGGAGCGCCGATCCACGGTTCGTCGACGAGGTCGGTGAGCCGCACGACGCTCTTCTCGACGAGCGGGTGGCCGGCGGGCAGCGCGACGTCGAACGGTTCGGTCATGAGCGGTACGACGCGCAGCCCGTTCTCGCGCCAATGGGCGGGGATGCCCTGCGAATCGGCGATGACGATGTCGTAGTCGGGCGTCAGTTGCGCGAAGTCGGGCAATGGCATGTCGTGGTCGGTGATGACGACCTCGAGGCCCGGCTCGCTGGCGATCGCGCGCAGCACACCCGGCAGCAGCATCTGCCCGGCCGTCGGGAACGCGCTGACCGAGACCGAGCCCTGGGGGCTCTGCGTGAACTCGAGCCAGAGCGCTTCAGCCGATTCGATCGCCACGGCGATGCGGCGGGCGGTGTCGGCGAGCGCGAGGCCCGCTCCGGTGAGCACGATCCCGCGCCCGTGGCGTTCGGTGAGGGGAACGCCGACCTCGGCCTCGAGCACCTTGAGCTGTTGCGAGACGGCGGATGCGGTGCGGTGGGTTGCCGTGGCGACGGCAGTGATGCTGCCTCGGTCGGCGAGCTCGCGCAGCAGCTGGAGGCGGCGGATGTCCATACTCCAATACTAAAGACAAACTGAAGTATCAGTTCAGAAAGTATCGATTGTGCTAAACACTGACGCGCGGTGGAATAGACCTGTTCAGGAAACCAAGGAGACCCCCGACATGACCGCCGTGCTCATCACCATCGCCCTTCTCGCTGTCGCCGCTGTTGCCGCGACGATCGTGACCGCTGCTCGCGACGGCTACCGTCGCGTTCCTGCGATCCAGCGCTGAGCCCGGCGCCTTCGGGCGCTCCCGCGACGGCCGTCGGACCTCGTGCTCGCCTTTCCAGGGGCGGGCGCGGGATCCGGCGGCCGTCGTCGTTGGCGCGATACGAATCGCGGCCGCCCCTTCTGGTCAGCGCGGGCTGAGGCCGAGCTTGCGGCCCGCGAGTCCTCGACCGCGCGCGGCCAGCTCGCCCGCCAGCCGCGTGATCGCGTCGCCCGCCGCGTCGCCCGGACGCAGCACGATCGGCTCGCCCGCGTCGCCGCCCTCGCGCAGCGCGATGCTCAGCGGGATCTGCGCGAGCAGCGGCACCTCGAGGCGCGCCGCCGTCTCCGCACCGCCGCCCGAGCCGAAGAGCTCGAGCACGCTGCCATCGGGCTGCGCGAGCCCGGCCATGTTCTCGACGACGCCGATGACGGTCTGCCCCGTCTGGCGGGCGACGAGTCCTGAGCGCTCGGCGACATCGGCCGCGGCCTGCTGCGGCGTCGTCACGACGAGCACCTCGGCGTGCGGCAGCAGCTGCCCGGCTGAGATCGCCACGTCGCCCGTGCCGGGAGGCATGTCGAGCAGCAGCACGTCGAGGTCGCCGAAATGCACGTCGGTGAGGAACTGCTGCACGGTGCGGTGCAGCATCGGCCCACGCCACGAGACCGCGGTGTGGGCATCCACGAACATGCCGATCGAGATCACGGCCACGCCGTGCGCGCGTGGGGGCATGATGAGTCCGCCGACCTGGGTCGGCTTGGCGTCGGCGATGCCGAGCAGGCCCGGGATCGAGAAGCCGAACACGTCGGCATCGACGAGCCCCATGCGCAGCCCTCGCCCGGCCAGGGCGACCGCGAGGTTCGCCGTGAGCGTCGACTTGCCGACGCCGCCCTTGCCGCTCGTGACGGCGATGACGCGCGTGAGCGAGTCGGCCGTGAACGGGTGACCCGTCGGCCGGTCGCCGCGCAGGCGTGCGATGAGGGCATCGCGCGTCGCGGCATCCATGACCCCGACGTCAACCGCCACCTCGCCGACCCCGTCGACTCCGGATGCGGCCGCCCGCACATCGCGCTCGATCGCGCTCGCCGCGGGGCAGCCGACGATCGTCAGCCGCAGATCGATGTCGACGCGGTCGCCCTGCGCGCTCACGCGCGGCACCATGTCGAGCTCCGTGATGGGGCGCCGGATCTCGGGGTCGATGACCCGCGCGAGCGCCTGCCGCACGGCGAGCGCGAGCGGGTGCTGCTCGTCGCCGGCGGGGGCCGTCGCGTCGGCGTGTGCCCTCGCGTCGGCGGGGGCCGTCGCGTCGGCGTGTGCCCTCGCGTCGGCACGTGCGCCGCGCACCGGCGGCAGCGCGTCGCCGGGCGGCGGCGACGGGGGAGTGCTGGGCGTCATCGGTCGCGGGCGTTGCGGGCCAGGTCGTCTTCGGCGGCGGCCTCGGCCTGGGCGTCGTTCTCGTCGTCGCGACGCTCGAGCTCGTCGAGCAGGGCGCGCAGCTCAGAGCGCAGGAACTCTTTCGTCGCGACGTCCTTCATCGCCAGGCGCAGCGCGACGACCTCTCGCGCGAGGTACTCGGTGTCGGCGAGGTTGCGCTCGGCGCGCTGGCGGTCCTGCTCGATCTGCACGCGGTCGCGGTCGTCTTGCCGGTTCTGCGCGAGCAGGATCATCGGGGCGGCGTACGAAGCCTGCAGCGAGAGGATGAGCGTGAGCAGCGTGAAGTTGAGGGAGCGCGGGTCGAACTGCGCGTCGACCGGCGCGACGGAGTTGTAGACGAGCCAGACGACGACGAACACCGACATGCCGACGAGGAACCACGGCGTTCCCATGCCGCGCGCGAACGCCTCCGAGAACCGCCCCATGCGGTCGTTGCCGCTCGAGAACCGCGGCACGAACGGCGTGCGCATGCCCTTGGGTGAGTCGAGGCGCACCTCGGGGCGGCGCGAGCCCCGACGGCGATCGCCCTCACGCCGTGCCATGACCGGCCCTTCGTGCGGCAACGGTGCCGCGACGGCGTGAGGCCGCGGCGGGGCTTCCCGCGGGGGGCGTCCCTTCGTGATCGGCGCTGCGCCAGTCGTCGGGCAGGAGGTAGTCGAGCACGTCGTCGATCGTCACGACGCCCACCAGCCGGTGGTGCTCGTCGACGACGGGCAGCGAGACGAGGTCGTAGCTCGCGAGGCGCCGTGAGACTTCGGCGGCGGACGTCTCGGGGCTGACCGGCTCGACGCTGCGGTCGAGGATCGTGCCGAGCCGTTCGTGCGGCGGGTAGCGGAGCATCCTCTGGAAGTGGACCATGCCGAGGAAGCGGCCGGTGGGCGGCTCGTACGGGGGCAGGGTGACGCAGATCGCAGCCCCGATCGCGGGGGCAAGCTCGTGACGACGGATGAGGGCGAGCCCTTCGGCGACCGTCGCATCGGCCGAGACGATGATGGGCTCGGTCGTCATGAGTCCGCCCGCGGTGTCGGCGTCGTAGCTCAGCAGGAAGCGGACGTCGTCGGCCTCTTCCGGCTCCATGAGGTCGAGCAGGGCCTCGCCCCGCAGCACCGGCAGTTGGGCGATGAGGTCGGCGGCGTCGTCGGGCTCCATCTGGTCGAGCACATCGGCGGCGCGCTCGTCGTCGAGCTGCGAGATGATCTGCACCTGCTCGGTCTCGGGCATCTCTTCGAGGGCGTCGGCGAGTCGTTCGTCGGAGAGCTCTTCGGCGACTTCGATGCGGCGCGACTCGGGCAGTTCGAGCAACGAGGTGGCGAGGTCGGCAGGCAGCAGCTCGTTGTAGGCGGCGACGAGCTGCTCGGCGCTCTGCGGCTGGCCCGCCGCGGCGTCTTCGGCGACGTCGCTCCACCGAACGAAGAGGGTGCTGCCTTTCGAGAACGGGGTGGGCACGGCGCGCGGCTTGCGCACGAAGAGCTGGTCGACGGCCCACTCGCCCGGGCCGGACTCGAGGATCGCGACGTCTTCGATCGTCGCCGAGGTGCCGCCCTCGCGGAGCGTCACCGAGCGGCCGACGAGCTCGGCGAGCACGCGCACCTCGCCGCCGCGCTGCGCGAAGCGACGCAGGTTGATGAGGCCGGTGGTGATGACCTGCCCGCCGCTCATGCTCGTGACGCGGCCGATCGACAGGAAGACGCGGCGCCGCCCAGGAACCTCGACGACGAGGCCTACGACCCGCGGCGGATCGTTACGGCGGTAGACGACGAGCACATCGCGCACGCGACCCACGCGGTCGCCCGCGGGGTCGAAGACGGCGCACCCCGACAGGCGCGCGACGAAGACTCGGGCGGTGCTCACGGCTCAACCATATCCCCGGGCTGTCAGAATGACGGGGTGAGCAATTCGAGCCCCTTCGCGCGCCGCTCCTCAGCATCGCTGACTGTGCCGCGTGGCGACGTGCTGGGCGAGTACGAGACGTATCCCGAGGCCCAGAAGGTCGTCGATCGGCTCGCCAAGGCTGAGTTTCCGGTCAAGGGCATCGCGATCGTGGGCAGCGATCTGAAGACGGTGGAGCGCATCACCGGCCGCTTGAGCTACGGGCGGGCAGCGCTCTCGGGGGCCGCGAGCGGAGCCTGGCTGGGCCTGTTCTTCGGGATGCTGCTCTTCCTGTTCTCGCCGGAACCTCAACTGTCGTTCATCCTCGCCGCGGCCTTCATCGGCTCGGGGTTCGGCATGATCTTCGGCATCACGACCTACGCGATCAACCGTCGACGTCGCGACTTCGGATCGACCCACCAGGTGCTCGCGAGCAGCTACCAGATCATCATCGATCCGAGTCAGACGGCTCGCGCGCGGCAGGCTCTTGCCGGAGGGTCGACCTGGCCGCCGCCGCTTCCCGAGACCGCTCCTTCGGACGCGCCGGCGTCCGCCGCGCCCACGTCCGCCGCGCGGCCGCTCGACGCGCCTCCGGCCGGAGGTACTGAAGCCGACGCTGACTCTGCTGCTGGTCCCGCGGCTGACGAGCCTGCATCGAAGCGCTAGCTCGCTATCGCGCGCTGCCACTCCCGGCTACGGCTGGGCATTCGGCGAGGGCGCTGCTGCGCGTCGACGCTCGCCGGAGGCACGAGCTCGTAGTCAGGTGACCGCTCGGCGCGCTGGATGCTCCACCCCTGGTCGTGCAGCAGGAGGTGGTGATGTCGGCAGAGCAGGACGCCCGCCTCGACGTTCGTCTCACCGTCATCGCGCATCCACTGGTCGATGTGGTGCGCTTCGCACCAGCTGGGTGGTCGTTCGCACCCGGGCCATCGGCACCCTCCGTCGCGGGCCGCGAGGGCGAGGCGCTGGCGGGCGGTGAAGAGCCGTTGCGACCGACCCACATCGAGCGGCTGACCCGTCGAGCCGACGAGGATGGGCGTCTGGGTGCCCGCGCACAGCATCCGCCGCACCGTCGGCAGTGCGATGACGGTGCCGTCGGGCTGGCCGGCGGAGGCCTCGAACGACGCGGAACCGGTGTCGAGCCGCAGGTCGCGCGCGGTCACGAGAACCCGCACGCTCGGAGCACCGGTGCCGAGCATCATGCTCGAGTCGGCATCGGCTCCGGCGAGGAGGAGGTGGAGCAGGGCATCCGACGCGTACTGCTCGGGCGTGCGGTCGTCGTCGGCGATGCGCGCGGCCTTCTCGATGTCGTCGGGGTCGGTGAACTGCACCGTGCGCCGCTTCGGCGAGACGGCACGATCGACGAGCTCGCGAACCAGGATGGCCGACTCGGGATCGAGCATCCAAGTCGCACGGGACATGCCATCGGGCAGGGTCGTGACACGGAAGGAGCGAGCATCGCGCTGCGCTCGCTCGCGATCGACGATCGCCTCGCTGTCGAGGCCCTCACGCAGCTGCCGCGCGAGTCGGTGCAGTCGATCGACGTCGATCGATGCGGCCGCCTCGACGAGGCGCTCGCACGCAGCGCGGAGTGATGCAGAGGAGACGACGGGGCTTGGGTCGCCGAGCCCCGACCGGATGGCGTCGAGCGCCGCGGCGCCCACGACGCCGCTGCGCGCCGCGCCGATCGCTGGCCGGAGGTGCTCGGGCGCGGGCGGCAGGTCGTCGGGATCAGCGCCCCGGCCGGGCTCACCGCTCGCGGCGGCGAGGAGCCGCCCGGCGTTGACCGCGGTGGCGGCGTCGCGTCGGGACTCGCCCGTCGTCACCCGGACGAGCTCTTCGGCCGTTCGGTGCCCGAGCCGTTGGGCCAGGCCGTCGTGCGCGAGCTCGGGGCGCGAGCGTCGGGCGAGTTCCCCGGCGATGAGCGCGGTGCGAGCGTCGAGCAGCCGACGCGCGCTGGCGCCGAGATCGGTCAGCGAGAGCAGGTCGGCATCGCCCAGTTCGCGCAGCGCCTCGGCGTTGAGCGGCTCACGCTCGAGCGCGGCCACGACCGTGGCGAGGTGCTCGAGGGGCGGGGGTGATGCCATGCGTCCATGGTTTCATCGAACATATGTTCGATCAAGAGGGTGCGGGCAATCTTGGGAGAAGTCGTGCCTAGGCGGCCCTGTGGAGGAGCCGCCGAGCCCCGCGCGACGACGGCTAGCGCCCCCGCATCCATTCTTCGACCGCATCGGCCGTGCGCGGAATGCCGGCCGAAAGGTTCTCGGCCCCGTTGGCGGTCACGAGGATGTTGTCTTCGATGCGCACACCGATGCCGCGGTACTCCGCGGGCACGGTGAGGTCGTCGGGCTGGAAGTACAGCCCCGGCTCGATCGTGAAGATCATTCCAGCGGCGACGACACCGTCCATGTACATCTCGCGCCGCGCCTGCCCGCAGTCGTGCACGTCGAGGCCGAGGTGGTGCGAGGTTCCGTGCACCATGTAGCGGCGGTGGTAGCCGGCGTCGGGCGCGAGGCTCTCCTCCGCCGAGACGGGCAGCAAGCCCCACTCCGCCGTTTTCTGCGCGATCACCTGCATCGCCGCCGCGTGGATCTCTCTGAAACGGATGCCCGGCCGCACGATCGCGAACGCCGCGTCGGCCGCCTCGCGCACGGCCTCGTACACCCGGCGCTGCACGTCGGTGAAGACACCCGACACCGGAAGGGTGCGGGTGATGTCGGCGGTGTAGTAGCTGTCGAGCTCGACGCCGGCGTCGATGAGGATGAGGTCGCCGGGCACGACGGGCCCATCGTTGCGGGTCCAGTGCAGGATGCACGCGTGGGGCCCGCTCGCGGCGATCGTGTCGTAGCCGACCGTGTTGCCTTCGGCCCGCGCGCGGCGGTTGAAGGTGCCTTCGACGAGCCGCTCGCCGCGCGGGTGCGCGACGATCGCGGGCAGGTCGCCGATGACGTCGTCGAAGCCCTGCTGCGTGGCGGCGACGGCGCGGCGCATCTCGGCGATCTCCCACGTATCCTTCACGAGCCGCAGCTCGCTGAGGTCGCGCGCGAGCTGCTCGTCGCGCGCCGGGTCGACGTCGTCGTTCGGCCCCGCGAGCAGGCGGATGCCGTCGAGCCGATCGGTCAGGGCGCGGTCGGCCTCGCGCACGATGAGGGTCTCGACCGTGCCGTCGGCCTCGAGCGCCGCGAACACGGCGTCGACCGCGTCGAGCCCGGCCGTCGCGAGCCCCAGATCGGCGGCAACCGAGCCGAGCGAGGGGCGCGGCCCCGTCCAGAACTCGCCGATCTCGGGGTTGGCGTAGAACTCGTCCGAGTCGCGGCCGGCCCCCTCGCGGAAGTACAGCGTCGCGACATGCGCGTCGTCGGCCGGCTCGAGCACGAGCACGCTGCCGGGCACCGTGTCGGCGCCCCAGCCTGTCAGGTGCGCGAAGGCCGAGTGCGCGCGGTACGGGTAGTCGGTGTCGTTCGAGCGCTGCTTGGCGGGGCCGGCGGGCAGCACGAGGCGCACGCCGGGGTAGAGCGCCGACAGGCGGCCGCGGCGCTCGGCGGTATGCGCGGCGACGGGGCGCTCCGAGGTCGCCGGGGCGGGTCGCTCGGCCCAGCCGCTCGAGATGTAGGTGCGGAACACGTCGCTCGCCGGGGTGGTCGAGCGGTTCTCGGTCGCGCGCGGAGCATCCTTGCCGTCGGTCATGCCTTCATTCTGGCACCGGCCGGATGCTCGCCCGTCGTCAGTCGAGGATGAGCCGCGCCACCACGGGTCGGTGGTCGCTGCCGCTGCCGTCTTCGGTCGTGATGACGCGCATGCCCGTCACGGTGATGTCGGGTGTCACGAACACGTGGTCGATCGGGGCGCCGAGCAGCGGCGGCAGGCGCGTGGGCCAGGTGCCGACCGCGCCGTTGCCCGTCAGGAGGCCGGCGTTGCGGCAGTCGCCGAAGCCGAGACCGGCGACGCCCGCCTCGGGGTCGACGACGCGGAAGTGGTCGGCGGTCGCGTTGAGGTCGCCGGCGAGGATGACCTCCTCGCCGCGGCACACCGACTCGACCCAGCGCAGGTCGGCGCGCCAGTTGTCGAGTTCGCCGGGGAGGGGGGCCACGGGGTGCACGCCGATGATCGTCGGCCCGGTGCCGTCGATCGGCCGCAGCACGATGCTCGGCAGCACCGAGGTGTTGCCGAGCGAATCGTCGACGACGTGCTCGCCGAGGTCAACCGAGACGAGCACGCTCGTCGACCGGGCCTTGGCGACGTAGTCGAAGGCGATCGAGTACACCCACATCGGCCGGCCCTGAGTGCGCGTGAGCTCGGCGATCGCGACGGCCGTGTCTTGACTCGTCTCGGGCAGCACGACGATGTCGGCCTGCTCGGCGATGACGAGGTCGGCGATGCGCTCGGCGCCGGGCGCGTCGCCGAGGGTGTTCCAGGTGAGCACGGCGAGTTCGGCGGGGGCGCGCGTCGGAAACGATTCGTTGCCGAACCCGCGCGTCGACAGCACGGCCACGTTGATGCCCGCGAAGAGCACCGCGAGCAGGGCGAGGGCCGCGAGGAAGCGCCGCGCGGCCGCCCACAGCATCGCGAGCAGCGCGAGGGTGACGGCCGCCCCGATGGCGAGCGCCGAGCTGAGCGCGCGCACCGAGACGAGCTGCGCGATGAGCGGTGCGTCGGCGACGCCGAACAGCCCGGGCCAGGCGATCACGAGCATCGCCGCGGCGACTCCGACGATGATGACGGCGGCGAGGATGCGTCGGATCATGGTGCGTCGAGCCTACCGGCCGCCTCCGAAGCAGAATCTGAGCGCGGGATGCTCGCCGCCCGTGCGCCCGCCCGCCCAGCATCCCGCCCGTAGCATGGCGGTATGACCCGCGGCCCGATCGATCTGCACACGCACAGCAGCGTGAGCGACGGCACCGAGACGCCGACGCAGCTGATCCGCGCGGCGATCGAGGCGGGGCTCGACACCGTCGCGATCACCGACCACGATTCGACTGCGGGCTGGGACGAGGCGCTCACAGCGGCCGCGGGCAGCGGGCTGCAGGTGATCCGCGGCATCGAGCTGAGCACGCGCCACGAGTGGCGCAGCGTGCACGTGCTCGGCTACCTCTTCGACCCGAACGACACGGCGATCGTGCGCGAGACGGCGCGCACGCGCGACGACCGGCTCAACCGCGCCGAGCGCATGGTCGCCCGGCTGTCCGAGGACTACGACGTGACGTGGGACGACGTTCTTGCTCAGAGCGGCGGCGTCTCGATCGGCCGCCCGCACATTGCCGACGCGCTCGTGGCGCGGGGCATCGTGCCGAACCGCAGCGCGGCCTTCGAGTCGATCCTGCACTTCTCGGGGGGCTACTACCTGCCTCACGAGGCCCCCACGGTGCTCGATGGGGTCAGGATGATCGCCGAGGCCGGCGGTGCCCCCGTGCTCGCTCATCCCGCGACCCGCGGCCGCGAGGCCGTCGTCGATGGCGAGTCGCTCGCCCGCCTGGTCGAGGCCGGACTCGTGGGCCTCGAGGTCGGCCACCGCGAGAACACGCCCGACGGGCAGGCGCGCCTGCTCGAGCTCGCAGCGCAGTACGACCTGGTCGTGACCGGTTCGAGCGACTACCACGGCGAGGGCAAGCCCAATCGGCTCGCCGAAAACACGACGACCCCCGAGGCGCTCGAGCGCCTCGTCGCCGCGACGCGCGGTGTTCCGCCCGTTCGCGCCTAGAGACGTCTCACCCTCAGGGCGATGACCCGCGTGGTCACGTTCTCGACGGGCCGAGGCGGGCCCGACGGGTCACCGTGTGAAGTGCCAGGCGGTGAGCCCGCCACTGTCGATGATGAGCCGGGTCGACTCGCAGGTGATCGTGTACGCCGCGCCGTCGCCGAAGACGAGCCGGGGCGGTTCGGGGAAGAACGACACGGTGGTCTCGCCGTCGACCACCGCGTCGCTCGACGTGCTCTCGCTGAGGTAGACCACGCGGCTGGGCACGAGGGTCACGTCGTCGAACCAGTCCCACTCGCCGCTCACCTCGTCGCTGCGGGTGACCGTGGCGACGATCGTCTCGCCCTCGTTGTCGTAGGTGCGCACGGTCGTGAGCCCGCTCGTCGTCGCCGCGAACAGGAAGTCGTCGGTGAACTGGATGGTGAGCGAGCCCCCGGTGACGCTGACGTCGCGCAGCGGCACCGGCGTCACGGCCTCGGCTGCGGCGACATCGTCGGCGTAGCGCTGCAGGTCGAGGGTCCACGGCGTGCCCGCGGTGAGGCACTCGGTCTGGTCGGTGTCGGCGACGGGCGGCTGCGGGTCGCCGTCCTGTGCGACGACCGCGCAGCTCGACAGCAACGCTGTCAGGCCAAGAGCGCCCGAGGCGACGGCAACGCGAACGACTCTGAGTGCGGGCATGGCGGCCTCCTGCGGCTCACGATGCTCCGCTCGGCCCGCAGTGTCAAGAGCCGTGCGACGCCGGCCCGCCGGCCGGAACCGGCGTGCGCCGCACGAGGAACACCAGCGGGATCGTGAAGGTCGCGATGATCGCGCCGACCGTGAAGGCCGCACGCACGCCCTCCTCCGTGACCGAGGCGACGTCGGCCCCGCCCCCGCCGAACGCGGCGGCGACCGAGATGAAAAGCGCGATGCCCGCGGCGCCCGCGACCTGCTGCACGGTGCCGACGATCGCGCTGCCGTGCGAATTGAGCTGGGGGGAGAGCGCCGAGAGCCCGTTCGTCAGCAGCGGCGTGAAGAGCAGCGCGAGGCCCAGGCTCACGCCGATGTTGACGATCGCGATGAGCCACAGCGGGGTCGCCGCGGTGAAGAGCGACATGCCCCACAGCGAGCTTGCGAGCAGGATCGATCCGGGGATGACGAGCGACATGGGGCCGACGGCGTCGTAGCGGCGGCCGATCCAGGGAGCGAGCAGGCCCTGCAGGAGCGCGCCGGGCAGGATGATGAGCCCCGAGAGCAGCGCCGACGCCCCGATGACGTCTTGCACGAAGAGCGGGATGAGGATGATCGCGCCGAAGAGCGCCATCGACGCGATCGTGACGATCGCGATCGACACGGCGAACTGGCGCTGGGCGAACGTGCGCAGGTCGAGCAGGGCACCGTCGGTGCGCTGCAGCACGAGCTGCCGCCACACGAAGAGCGCGAGCGACACGAGGCCGATCGTCAGAGCGATGGTCGCGATCGTCGTGGTGGAGGCGGCCTGCTCCGCAGGCTGCCGGCCGGCCTCACCGAACTCGGCGAGACCGTACACGAGGCCGCCGAAACCGGGGATGGAGAGGAACACCGAGAGAACATCCAGTCGCCCCGGACGCTGCTCGCCCACGTTGACCATGCGCACGGCGCCGATGACGAGCGCCGTGATCGCGATGGGAATCATGGTGATGAACAGCCAGCGCCAGTCGGCGATGCTCAGAATGAGGCCCGAGACGCTCGGGCCGAGCGCGGGAGCCACGGCGATGACGGTCGAGATGGTGCCGACCACGCGCCCGCGGCGCTCGGGTGCCACGAGAGCGAAGACCGTCGTGAACAGCAGCGGGAAGATGATCGCCGTACCGGTCGCCTGCACGATGCGCGCGAACAGCAGCACCTCGAAGCCGGGCGCGAGCGCGCCGATGAGCGTGCCGACCGTGAAGAGCGACATGGCCAGCAGGAACATCGGGCGGGTCTGGAACCGCTGCAGCAGGTAGCCGGTGATCGGGATGACCACCGCGAGCGTGAGCATGAACGCGGTCGTCAGCCACTGCGCGAGAGACGCCGTGATGCCGAGCGACTCGATGAGCGTCGGAATGGCGACACCCATGAGGGTCTCGTTGAGGATGACGACGAAGGTCGAGCCGAGCAGCAGCCCGATGACGAGGCGGTTGCGGGCGGCGAGGTCGGCGTCGGCGTCGGGGATCACGGGGATGGATGCGGTGGCAGGCATAGGGAGTCCAACCTACTCCCGTGCGCCGTCATTCCCGTTCGTGAGGCATACACGGGTCAGCGTCGCGCCCACACTGCTGTCAGGGGGCCGGAGCCCTGCAGCAGGAGGTTCTGCGCGTCGCAGTCGACGCCGAGAATGGCCTCGTCGCCCAGGGCGGGCACCGGGGGCTCGACGCCGGCCTCGGCGGCTTCCTCTGCGCTCTCGGTCTGCGACTCGACGACGCGGTACTCGGCGATCTCGATTTCTCCATCGCCCGCGAGATCGCTGGCGTTCCAGCCCCATTCCGCGGTCGCCGATTCAGTCGTGGTCACGGAGAACGGGAACTCGAGAGACTCGGTGACGAGCGTTCCGCTCGAGGTGAGGTCGGTCTCGACCAGCAGCAGCCCGTCCTCCGTGAGGGTCAGCACCTGCGCACCATCCATCCCGAAGCCTTCGACGGGAATGCCGAGCCCCAGAAGGTAGCTCTCGGCCTGGATCGCGTATTCAGGAACGATGAGCTCCCACGTGCCGACGATGCAGTCGGTCGGTTGGTCGCCCGGGTCGGGTTGACGTTCGGAACCCGGGTCGACGGGCTCGGGGGCCGGCGGGGCCCCGGTCGAGCATCCGGCCAGCACGAGGGCGGCGGCGGCCGCGAGGGTGATCCAAGGAACGAGGGTGCGGGTCATGGCGACCTCCGATGCGGTGGCGCGCGCATCCCCAGCGTGCGTCCGGTGCGTCCAGTGTGGCGCACCGGGCCGCACGAGGCCAGGGTCAGCTCGAGGCGACGGCTCCGTCGCCGGATGCTGCGCCCGCGCCGCCCGTGCGACGACGACGACGACGGCGCGGAGTGCCCGAGCCCTCGGCGCGAGCTTCACCCGACGCGGCGGTCTCACCCGCGGGTCGACGCTCGCCGGAGCCGGAGCCGGAGCCGGAGCCGGAGCCGGAGCCGGAGCCGGAACCCGAGCGCGATCCGCTGCGCCCGCCGGAGCCCTGACCCCCGGAGCGGCTGCGCTCGCGCGGCGGGTGCGAGGCCTCGCGTTCGACGCGCGGGATGGGCGTCGCCTTGAGGCGGCCCTTGGCGTCGGTGGGGATGTCGAGGTCCTCGTAGAGGTGCGGCGACGAGGAGTAGGTCTCGACCGGCTCGGGCTGGTTCATCTCGAGGGCGCGGTTGATGAGCGCCCACTTGTGCATGTCGGCCCAGTCGACGAACGTGACCGCGATGCCGGTCTTGCCGGCGCGGCCCGTGCGGCCGGCACGGTGGAGGTACGTGTCGTGGTCATCCGGAACCGTGTGGTTGATGACGTGCGTGACGTCGTTGACGTCGATGCCGCGTGCCGCGACGTCGGTCGCGATGAGGATGTCCTTCTTGCCCGCCTTGAACGCGGCCATGGCGCGCTCACGCTGCTCTTGGTTGAGGTCGCCGTGCACGGCGGCGGCGTTGAAGCCGCGGTCGTTGAGCTCTTCGACGAGCTTCGCGGCGGCGCGCTTCGTGCGCGTGAAGATGACGGTCTTGCCGCGACCCTCGGCCATGAGGATGCGCCCGACGACCTCGTCTTTGTCGAGCGCGTGCGCGCGGTAGACGACGTGCTTGATGTTGGCCTGCGTGAGGCCCTCGTCGGGGTCGGTCGCGCGGATGTGGATGGGCTTCGACATGAAGCGGCGCGCGAGCGCCACGATCGGGCCGGGCATGGTCGCCGAGAACAGCATGGTGTGCCGGGTGGGCTTGGTCTGCGCGAAGAGCTTCTCGATGTCGCTCAGGAAGCCGAGGTCGAGCATCTTGTCGGCCTCGTCGAGCACCATGACCTCGACGTTGGCGAGGCTCAGCAGGCGCTGGCTGGCGAGGTCGAGCAGGCGACCGGGCGTGCCGATGACGATCTGCGCGCCGGCCTTGAGCTGCTCGATCTGGCCCTCGTATGCCTTGCCGCCGTAGATCGACACGATCTTCACGTCGCGGTTGACGGCGGCCGTCTCGAGGTCTTCGGTGACCTGCACGCACAGCTCGCGCGTCGGCACGACGACGAGCGCCTTGACGCCCGGCTCGGGGTGCAGTCCCAGGCGCTGGATGAGCGGGAGCCCGAATCCGAAGGTCTTGCCCGTGCCGGTCTTGGCCTGGCCGATGATGTCTTGGCCACTGAGGGCCAGGGGGATGGTCTGCTCCTGGATGGGGAAGGGCTCGATGATGCCCTTGGCCGCCAGGGCGTCGACCATGTCGGGCTCAATGCCCAAGTCAGTGAAAGTCACGGTGGTGTGTCGCCTGTCGTTATATAGATGAGGAGGTCAGTTTAGCCGCCGGGCGCTCGGCGGCGGGGCCATCGCCTAGGCTGAGCGCGTGGCTTCGTGGTTCCGACGGCAGCGCCCTCGTGTCGAGGCGCCGACGCTGACCCCGCGCGACACCGCGGCGGGCGCTCTGCGCGTCGACCTCGCCGAGCTCGCCCCCGCGCCCGATTCGTTCCTCGGTCAGTGCGCCGCGCTGCACCTGGTGTTCATCGAGCAGCTGACCGCCGCCATGGCGAACGCCCCGCGCGTCGCCGATAAGGATGCGCTCGCTCGCGTCGCCGGCGTCGTGTTCGAGCGCTACCGCGGGCTCACCGCCGAGCTCGAGCGACTGCAGCTCGACAAGACCGATGTCATGACGCCGCACCTCGACAGCGTCGAGGAGTTCAAGCGCCGCACGCAGGGCGGTGAATGGCACGAGCAGGTCGCGAGCGCCCACGTCGCGATCGGGTTCCTCACCGACTTTTGGATCCGCCTCGCCGCCGGTCTGCCGGGCGAACTGCGCGGTCGTGTAACGGCGGCGCTCACGGGAGGCGACATCGACGGCCCGATGCACCGCATCCTCGAACGGGCGATCGCCGCCAACCCCACGCTCGCCTCGCGCCTGGCGCTGTGGTGCCGCCGGCTCGTGGGCGACACGATGCTGCAGGCCCGGTCGGCGCTCGTGCTGCACGGCGATCGTTCGAAAGACGAGGCGCAGATCGAGCCCGTCTTCACTGAGCTCATCGCGGAGCACACCCGCCGCATGGACCGCCTCGGACTCACGGCGTAGGCGCATCCATGTCGACGACGCAGCCGGCTGGCGCCTTCCGCACTCTGCCCCGCACCCGCCTGGGCTGGTGGGGCTTCGGGATGCTCGGCGCGAGCGCGGCCCTGCAGCTCGTGCAGAGCGGCCTCGTGTGGGCGAGTAGCGCGTGGGGGCTCGATGCGGCCGTGCGGGTTCCTGTGCTCGTGTTCGTCGTGGTGATGGTGGCTGGGGTCGTCGTGTCGGCGCTCGCCGTCGTGCTGCGCCGCGACTACTCGATCATGATGATCGCGCTCGCGGCCGTCGTGCTCATCAGCCTCGGCGGCGTCGCCGTGCGCGCGTTCGCGGGCTAGCGGCCCGCATCCGGAACCGGGGCTCAGGCCTTGGCGGCCGCGCTCGGCTTCATGAGGCGCTCGAGCAGCTCGGCGTCGGCCTGCTCACGGCGCTTGGGCAGCGTCAGGGCGAGGGCGAGGGCGACGAGCGGGCCGCCGACGAGGGCGATGACCCAGATCCAGCCGCCGTCGAAGGGCAGACCGATCCACACGCAGATCGCCCAGATCGCCGCGGTCGCGGCAGCGCCGACGAGCGGCACGAGCAGCAGGCCGTGCGCCTGGCGCCCGGGCGCGAGGTAGCGCACGCCGAGCGAGAGCGCGGCGCCGATGACCGTGACGAAGAGCAGTTCCATGCCTGCGAGCGTACCGGCTGCGCGGGGCGGGGGTGCTAGCCGACGAAGCCGACGCGACGAGCCGAGTCGCTGCCGATCTCGACGTAGCCGATCGCGGCGGTCGGCACGAGGTACTGCTTGCCCTTGCTGTCGGTGAGGCTCACGACGGGGGCGCCCTTCTCCATGGCGGCCGTGATGGCGGCCGTGATGTCGGCGGCCGACTCCGAGGTCTCGAAGGCGAGCTCGCGGGGGCTGTTGAGAATACCGATGCGAATGTCCACGGTCGTCAGCGTACCCGGCGCTCCCGGGGCGTTCCGCCTTGTTCACTGAGGGCGCACCGGGCGGCGCGGCACCGCCCTGCCGCGCTGTCGGCGCGCGCCGGTAGCGTGGCCCCGTGACCACCTTCGACGCCGCGCCGCCCCCGGTCGCGGTCGGGGCGGTGCTGCTCGATGCCGAGCAGCAGCGGGTGGTGGATGCGCGGCGCACGCCCGGCGCGATCGTGCTCGGCGCGCCGGGGTCGGGCAAGACCACGGCCGTGGTCGAGCTGGTGGCGGCCGCCGTGCTCGACGACGGCGTCGACCCCGCGCGCGTGCTCGTGCTGACGCCGTCGCGCCGCACCGCGACGGCGCTGCGCGACCGGCTCGCGTTGCGGCTCGCCGCTCCCGCCGACAGCTCACGTGACGATTCGCACGATGCGATCGCGCATCGTGCGCTGCCCGGCCCGCTCGCCCGCTCGATCGCGGCGTACGCCTTCTCGGTCGTCACGGCATCCCATCGTCTCGGCGGGCTCGCCGAGCCTCGCCTGCTGAGCGGGGCCGACCAGGATTCCGACCTCGCCGAGCTGCTCGACCGCAGCGAGCTCGAGGCGATCCTCGGCCCCGACGCGGCGCCCGGCCCGGCCTGGCCCGAGCACCTGGGGCCCGAGGTGCGTCGGCTGCCCGCCTTCCGCACCGAGCTGCGCGACGCCATCGCGCGGCTGAGCGAGCACGGCTGGAGCACCGATCGACTGCGCGCCGCGGCGCAGGAGCGCGCGCTGCCCGCGTGGGTCGCGATCGCCGATTTCGTCGACGAGTACCGCAGCATCCTCGGCGCGTCTCGGCCGGGGCAGCTCGATCCGGCCGAGCTCGTGCGGGCCGCCGTCGGGCTCGTGCGCGACCCGGTGCACGGCATGCCGCCCGCGCCGCAGCTCGTCGTGCTCGACGACGCCCACGACGCGACCCCGAGCGGCATCGACCTCGTGGCCGCACTGGCGGCGCAGGGGGCAACGGTGATCGCGCTCGGCGACCCCGACCTCGCCGCCAACACGTTCCGCGGCGCCGAGCCCGAGGCGCTTGCGCACCTGCCGGCGGCGCTCGGCTGGCGCGACAGCCGGCCGATCGTGCTGCCGCTCGTGCACCGGCACGGCTCGGCGCTGCGCGGGCTCGCGGCCGACGTCACGCAGCGCATCGGCGCGGCCGCCGCAGGCATGCAGCGCAAGGCCGTCGCGGTCGAGGTCCGCGCCGACGACGACGCCGACCCGCGCGCGATCCCCGCCGACTGGGGCGGCCCGCTTGTGGCCCTCGAGGCGCCCAATCCCACGCGGGAGCGCGCGCTCGTCGCCGACCTGCTGCGCGAGCGGCACCTGCTCGACGGCGTGCCCTACGGCCGCATGGCCGTGATCGTGCGCAGCGGCACGATGGTTCCGGGCATCGTGCGCGCGCTCGGCCAGGCCGAGGTGCCCGTGCAGTCGACGGCTGCCGGGCGGCCGCTGCGCGAGCATCCGGCGGCCCGTGCCCTCATTCGCCACGTCGATGTCGGGGTCGGGCGCGCGCCGCTCGACGCCGCAGCGGCCACCGAGCTGCTGCTCGGCCCGCTCGGCGGCCTCGACCGCGTCGGCCTGCGGCGCCTGCGTCGGGCGCTGCGCGCCGAAGAACTCGCGGGCGAGGGCGACCGCCCTGCCGACGAGCTGCTGGTGGATGCCCTCACCGCGCCCGACCGCCTCGCCACGATCGACCACCGCATCGCCCGCCGCGCGGCGCGGCTGGCCCGCACGCTGCAGTCGATCGGCGAGCGGCACGCGGCCGGAGCCACGGTCGACGAGCTGCTCTGGCTCGCATGGAGCGAGTCGCACGTCGCCGAGACCTGGCGCCGCGAGGCGGCCGGGTTCGGGGTCGCGGCGGCCGAGGCGAACCGCGCGCTCGACGCCGTCGTCGCCCTGTTCACCGCCGCGGCGACGATCGTCGACACCGTGCCCGACGCGACGGTCGAGTCGTTCCTCGCGCGCGTGCTCGACAGCGATGTCGGCGACGACCTGCTCGCACCCCTCCGCGGCGACGATGCCGTGCTCGTCGCGACGCCCTCCGCCGTGACCGGGCTCGAGGCCGACGTCGTCGTGATCGCCGGCCTCACCGAGGGCGTGTGGCCCAACACCCGCATTCGCGGCACGCTGCTCGGCGCTCCGCTCATCAGCCGCATCGCGCGCGGCCTGCCCGTCGACGACCTCGACGAGCGCCGCATCGTGCTCGACGACGAGCTGCGCATGTTCGCCCTCGCCGCCACGCGCGCGCGGCGGCAGCTTGTCGTCACCGCGACGGCGGGTGACGACGAGCAGCCGAGCGCGCTCTTCGCGCTCGTGCGCGAGCACGCGCGGCGCGAGCGAGCCGAGGCGCTCGGGCACGACGCGTCGGCGACGAGGCCGGAAGCCGTCGCCGCCCTCGATGCGGCGATCGCGGCATCCGGAGCCCGCCCGGTGCGGGCGCGCTCGCTGCGCCGCCTCGTCGGGCGCCTGCGGCGCGAGCTCGTCGACGACGACCGCCTCGCGCGCGACCGCGACCGGGCCGAGGCCGCCCTCGCGCTTGCGCGGCTCGCGGCCGAGCGCGTGCCGGGGGCGAGCCCCGAGGCCTGGTGGGGGCTGCTCGCACCCTCGACCGAAGCGCCGCTGTTCGCCGAGGCCGAGACGGTGCCGCTCTCGCCCTCGAAGCTCGAGGCCATCGAGAGCTCGCCGCTCGACTGGTTCCTCGACACGGTCGCGCCCGGCGAGACGGGCCCCGCCATGGGCATCGGCACGATCGTTCACTGGGCCATGGAGACCGCGCGCGAGCCCGAAGTCGATGCCATCTGGGCCGCGATCGAGAGCCGGTGGAGCGAGCTCGTGTTCGAGTCGCCCTGGCTCGCCGAGCAGCAGCGCCGCCTGGCTCGGCGGTATGCGCTCGGCGTCGCGGCGTACCTGCGCGACGCCGAGGCGGAAGGTCGCGGACTCGTCGCCGCCGAGCAGCGCTTCGAGGCTGTCGTTGACCGCGCGCGCGTCTCAGGCATCGTCGACCGCCTCGAGGTGGATGCCGACGGCGGTGTGCGCATCATCGACCTCAAGACGGGCCGCCCGCTCACGAAGCAGGCCGACATCGACGAGCACGCGCAGCTCGGCGCCTACCAGCTCGCCTACGCCGACGGCGCCTTCGACGAGGTGCTCGACGCCGTGCTCGACGGGCTGCCGCACCAGGCGGGCGGGGCGCGGCTGCTCTACGTGCGCGAGGGCACGAAGGGCAGCGACTACCGCGAGGCCGTGCAGGCGCCGCTCGACGCCGAGCAGCTCGAGGGGTTCCGCGAGCGACTGCGCCAGGCCGTCGCGGCCATCGCGGTCGCGCGGCTCACGGGCGTGCGCACGATCGACCGGTTCGATTTCTCGGCCGCGGCCCACCGCATCCACCGCGTCGGGGCGGTGACGGGCGATGAGTGAGCGGATGCGCCCGAGGTTCAGCGCGCTCGATATCGCGCGCGAGCTGCAGCAGCCCGAGCCGACCGACGAGCAGCAGGCCGTGATCGAGGCGCCGCTCGCGCCGGCGCTCGTCGTCGCCGGGGCCGGCTCGGGCAAGACCGAGACGATGGCGGCGCGCGTGCTGTGGCTCGTGGCCAACGGCCTCGTCGCCCCCGAGCACGTGCTCGGCCTGACGTTCACGCGCAAGGCGGCGGGCGAGCTCGCCGCGCGCATCCGGCGGCGGCTCGTGCAGCTCGAGGCCTCGGGGCTGCTCGACGCGTCGGGCGTCGTCATCGACGCCTTCACGCAACCGACCGTGGCCACCTACAACTCGTTCGCCTCGAGCCTCTACCGCGACCACGCCGTGCTCATCGGGCGCGACCCCGACGGCGTCGTGCTGCGCGAGGCGAGCGCGTGGCAGCTCGCGCGCGAGCTCGTGACGACCGCGCGCGATGAGCGGCTCGCCGACCTCGACCTCAGTGTCGACAAGCTCACGGCCGCGACGCTGCAGCTCGCGCACGCCGTCGCCGAGCACGACGCCGACATCGCCGACGTGCGCCGCGTCATCACCGAGTTCCTCGGCGTGGCGGAGCTGCCGCTCGGCGACCGCTTCGAACGGCGCGCCGAGTTCGAGAAGCTCATGGCGCTCGGCGCGACGCTGCCCATCGTCGACCTCGTCGAGAGGCTGCAGCAGGTGAAGCAGCGCGACGGCTACGTCGAGTTCGCCGACCAGGTGAGTCTCGCGCTCTCGATCGTGCGGCGGCATGCGGGCGTGGGCGAGCAGTTGCGCGAGCGCTACCGTGTCGTGCTGCTCGACGAGTACCAAGACACGAACGTGGCGCAGACCTGGCTGCTCGGCGAGCTGTTCGGGGGCACTCCGGTCATGGCGGTCGGCGACCCGCACCAGTCGATCTACGGCTGGCGCGGCGCGAGCGCCTCGAACCTCGACGACTTCGCCGGGCGGTTCGTGAGCGGCGCGGGCGACCCGGTCGGGCGCTACTCGCTCAGCACCTCGTGGCGCAACGGCACCGCGATCCTGCAGGCCGCGAACGCCTTAGTCGAACCGCTCAGCGCCCGCGGGGGAGTCGCGGTCGAGACGCTCACGCCCTCGCGCGTCGCGAGCGCATACCCGATCGAGGTCGCATTCGACGAGACCTTGCACGATGAAGCGCGCGCGGTCGCCGCCTGGCTCGCCGAGCGTGTCGCCGAGCCGCCACCGGGCAGCGCTCCTGACGCCGTCGACGCCGAGGGGCGCCCGCTGCGGGCGAGCGCCGCGCTGCTCATGCGCAACCGCACGACGCAGCCCGTCTTCCTCGCCGCCCTGCGCGAGGCGAAGGTGCCCGTGCACGTGCTCGGCATCGGCGGCCTGCTCGAGCAGCCCGAGATCGCCGACCTCGTGAGTGCGCTCGCGGTCATCGACGATCCGGCCGCGGGCACCGAGCTCGTGCGCCTTCTTGCGGGCCCGCGCTGGCGCATCGGCGTCGCCGACCTGCACGCGCTCAACCGCATCGCCTCGTGGCTGCGTGACCGCGACCTCGCGCAGCGCGCCTTCAGCGACGAGGTGAAGGCCCGGCTGCGCGCATCCGTCGCCCGCACCGACGGGGTGTCGCTCGTCGACGCCCTCGACTTCGTGAGCACGGCCCCCGACGGTCATTCGCAGGTGCAGAGTCTCACGGCCACGGGCCTCGACCGGCTGCGGGATGCGGGGCGCCTGTTCGCGACCCTGCGCACCCGCACGGCCCTCAATCTGCCCGACCTCGTGGTGGCGGTCGAGCACGACCTCATGCTCGACATCGAGGTCGCGGCGAACCCCGCGCGCTCGCTCGGCGAGGCGCCGCGCGAGGCCTTCCACGAGGCGCTCGACGGCTACCTCGCGCTCGCCGACCACGCGACCCTCGGCGGGTTCCTCGGCTGGCTGCGCGAGGCCGAGTGGCGCGACAACCTCTCGCCGCGCTCGGAGGATCCGGAGCCCGGCACGGTGCAGGTGCTCACCATCCACGGCTCGAAGGGGCTCGAGTGGGATCACGTCGTCGTGCCGCGACTCGTCGACGGCGAGCTGCCGAGCACGCCGCGCGACGGCACGGTCGGCTGGCTGCGCCTCGGCGTGCTGCCCTACGAGTTGCGCGGCGACGCCCCCGAGCTGCCGGTGTTCGACTGGCGCTCAGCCGAGTCGCGCAAAGAGCTGCTGCAGCGCCGCGAGGCCTTCGGCCTGGCGGTGGGCGAGCACCTCGAGCGCGAAGAGCGCCGCCTCGCCTACGTCGCGGTGACGCGCGCGCGGCACCGACTGCTGCTGACGGGCTCGTTCTGGGCGTCGCAGAAGGCTGCCCGCGGTCCGAGCCCGTACCTGCGCGCGCTCGAGCAGCGCGGCATCATCGGCCCGCTGCCCGAGGCGCCGCAGCATGAGGAGAACCCGACCGTCGACGACAGCGGCGACGAGCCGTGGTGGCCGCTCGACCCGTTCGGGGCGCGACGCGAGCGGGTGGTGGCGGCGGCCGAGCGGGTGCGCGCGGCCGATCCGGCGGTGCGCGGAGACGATCGCCGGGGCTGGCAGCGCGAGATCGACCTGCTGCTGGCCGAGCGCGCCGAGCGCCTCGCCGCGAGCGGTCGTGTGACGGTGCCGCTGCGGGTGCCCGCCTCGTCGTTCAAAGACTTCATCACCGCTCCGGCCGAGGTCGCCGAGCGTCTGCGCCGCCCGATGCCGCAGCGGCCGTACCGTGCCACACGGCTCGGCACGGTGTTCCACCGCTGGGTCGAGCAGCGGTACGGCCTGGGGGCGATGCCCGACGCGGTCGACGGCCTCGATGCCGAGTTCGACCTCGCCGCGGGCGGGCTCACGGGCGCGGCGGCGGGCGCGGTCGCGAGCGGCGGCGGGGCTGGCCGCGGGGCTGAGGGTGGGGCTGCGGGCGTCGACGGGGATGCGCTGCTCGCCCTGCAGGCCACCTTCGAGCGCTCGGCCTGGGCCACGCGCACCCCGATCGATGTCGAGCGCGAACTGCACCTGCCCTTCGAGGGGCGCATCCTGATCTGCAAGATCGACGCCGTCTACTCGACCGACCCCGAGTTCGATCCCGTGCGCGACGGGTCGGGCGGCCCGGGGGCGACGCGCCGACCGCGTAGCGTCGAGATCGTCGACTGGAAGACGGGCAAGGCTCCGCGTGACGACGCCGACCGCGCGGCGAAAGAGCTGCAGCTCGCGCTCTACCGGCTCGCCTACGCCCGCTGGGCGGGTCTGCCGCTCGACGCGGTCACGGCCGCCTTCTACTTCGTCGTCGACGACGCCGAGCTGCGGCCCGAGTCGTTGCCCGACGAGGACGAGCTGCGCGCGCAGTGGCGCGCGGCGGTCGGCACCGCCGACTAGGCGCTTGCGGCCGGGAGCGCGAAGCGCGTGCGGTACGCCTGCACGGCGCTGCGCATCCCGATGCCGCAGACGCCGACGAGCTCCTCGCCGCGGAAGTACTCGACCACGCACTCGTCGTCGACCCGCCCTGCGACGAGCTCGCTGCGATCGGCGAGGTAGGTCATGCCGAAGGCGAGCAGGTGCGCGTCGTACTGGTCGCTCCAGAACGAGGGCAGCGGGGCGAAGCCCGCGGCCGCGAGGGGCTCGCAGTCGTCGCCCGCGAGCTGCGCGGCGATGAGCTGGCCGGCCCGCTTGCCGGTCTCGGTCGGCAGGTTCCAGTGCTCGACCCGACGCGGCACGTCGTCGAACAGCGGGTTGGCATAGCGGGCCACGTCGCCCACCGCGAAGATCTCGGGGTGCACCGTGCCGTCGACGCCGACCGCGCGCAGCCCGCCGTCGACGAGCACCCCGTTCGACACCTCGAGCCCCGAGCCCTCGAGCCACTCGGTGTTGGGGTCGCTGCCGACCGCGACGATGAGTACATCGCACTCGAGCATGACGCCGCTCGTGAGGATGACGCGCTCGACCGAGGGATCGCCGACGAGCCCGAACAGCGACTCGCCCGTGAAGAACCGCACCCCGTGCTCCTCGTGGCGACGGCGCATCTCCGCGCCGAGCAGCGGGCCGAGCGCCCGCTCGAGCGGCACGCGGCTCTGCGTCACGATCGACACGGTCGCACCGTTCTTCGCCGCCGTCGCCGCGATCTCGCAGCCCACGAACCCCGAGCCGAGAATGACGACGTTCGCGCCCGGCCGCAGCACGTCGCGCAGCGCGACGGCGTCGTCAAGCGTGCGCAGCACGTGGATGCCGCCGAGCCCGTGGTCGTCGATCGGCAGCCCCTTGGGCCGCAGCCCGGTCGCGATCACGAGCGCGCTGTACGGATGCTCGTCCCCGGCATCATCGACGACCACCCGCCGCGCGGCATCGAGCGACACCGCCGCACGCCCGAGCACCCACGAGACACCCTCCTCGAGCGCCGAGCGGATGGGGAACGCGACCTCCGCGTGCCCGTGCCCCTCGGTCTGCAGCAGCTCTTTCGAGAGGGGCGGGCGGTTGTAGGGCGCGTGCGCCTCGGCGCCGAGGAACTCGATGGGCCCCGCGTAGCCGGCGCGCCGCGCGCCCTCGGCGGTGCGGAGGCCGGCCATGGAGGCTCCGACGATCAGGAGCGGAGCATCCATCGGATCAGGCCCGGGTGATGAGGATCGCCTGCATGGGGCAGACGTCGGCCGCGGCCTCGAGGTCGGCGAGCATCTCGTCGGGGGCCTCGGCCACGTATTCGAGCTTGTCGTCGGCGTTGAGCTGGAAGACCTCGGGGGCCTCGAACACGCACTGGCCGTAGTGCTGGCACTTGTCCATGTCGACGTCGATGCGAATCATGCGATGGTCCTTACTTCTCGAGACGGGAGGGGTACAGATCGTTGGAGGGGGTGCGGATGCCGCGGAACTCCCAGTCGCCGCCGAGCGCGGTCGAGACGACCTCTTCGCTCGAGGTCGGCTGGGCGCCCACGTCGGTGCGGATCGGCTCGGGCCCCTCGACGATGTGGTTCGTCAGGCGGCCGAGGCCATCGACCTCGACCTCGACGACATCGCCGGGCTGCACGGGCCGCGAGTTCGCGGGGGTTCCCGAGTAGATCATGTCGCCCGGCACGAGCGTGATGGTGCGCGCGAGGTCGGCCACGAGGTAGTGCATGTCCCACTCCATCGTGTCGGTCGAGTCCTCCTGCACGACGGCGCCGTTCACGAGCGTGCGGATCGTCTTGCCCCGGAAGTCCCAGTCGGTCACGAGGCCGGGCCCCACGGGCGCGAGCGTATCGCTGCCCTTGACGCGCAGCATCGAGCCCGCATCCGTGTCGCGGAAGTCGTGCAGCCCGTAGTCGTTGCCCACCGAGTAGCCGGCGATGTAGTCGCCCGCCTCGGCCGGCGAGACGTTGCGGCACGTGCGGCCGATGACGATGACGATCTCGCCCTCGTAGTTGAGCCACTGGCAGCCGGCGGGCCGCACGACAGCACCCTTGTGGCTGTTGAGCGCCGTGATCGGCTTGTGGAAGTACGTCGGCGCGGGCGGCAGCTTCGTCATGAACTCATCGCTGCGGCTCGGGTAGTTCAAGTGCACGGCGATGATCTTGGTCGGCTCGCTGGGCGGCAGGTGCACCGCCTCGTCGACGCCGATCGAGCGGCCGTCGGATGCTCGCAGCTCGTCGCCGTGCCGCACCACCTGCACGGGGAAACCGTCAAGCAGGATGCGCCGGTACTCGGTCATGCGGCGCTCCCACGGGTGGCGGCGACGTCGCCGGTCGGGTCTTCCCGCGAGAGGGTGACGTCTTTCGGCAGTGGGAAGCCGCCCTCGGGCTCGGGGAAGTAGATGTGCACCTGGCCCGTGCCGATCGAGTTCTCGTACTCGGAGTACATGACGCCCTTGGCGGTGTTGGCCTCTTCGCCCGTGGCACCCGCCATCTGCAGCCAGTGGCTGAAGTTGGCCTCGGGCTTGAACTGCTTGAACTCGGGCATCGTCTCGAGAATGCGCTTGTGGTCGCCCTGCTTCATCCACTCGACGCGCTCGAGGTCGGCCTGCAGCGCGCCCTCGCTGTAGATGTGCGAGGGGTCGCTCGCCTCGTGCTTGCGCAGGTCGCGCAGCTTGTAGAAGGTGTGCGACAGCGCGCCGGAGGCGAGCAGCAGCACCTTGCGGTCGCTGTCGCGAATCGCCTCGCCGAGAGCGCGACCCGCGCGCAAGAAGTCGTCGGTCTGCGCGGTCTGGCAGACCGAGAGGCTCACCCAGCGCTTGTCGAGCCCCCGACCGAGGTAGTGCCACAGGTTGACCGTGGCGTAGAAGATCGGCAGGTGCGGGTCGCTGATGGGCGTGACCCAGGTGCCGTTCTTCTCGTCATAGTCGGCGACCGCGTTCGCGAGCTCGGGGTCGCCCTTGAAGGCGTAGGGGATCTGCGACATGCCGCGCGGCAGCTCCTCGCTCGTGAAGAGCCCCGAGCGCTCGGCCTGGGCGCTGATGACGAACTCGACCGTCGTGGCCCAGTGCGAGTCGAGCACGACGACGGTGTCGTAGTCGAGCACCTCCATGACTTCGGAGCGGAAGCGCTTCAGGCCCGGAACAAGGCTGATCTCCTTGCCGCCGTTGAGGTCGTACCGCACGTCCTGCGGCAGCATGATGGTGGGCACGTGCGCGAGCATCGCGGCGCCGACGACCTTTCCCATGACTTACTCCTTCCACCCAGAGGGTGCGTAGACGGTGTTCTTGACGTCGGCGTAGAAGTCGAACGACCACACGCCGCCTTCACGGCCGATGCCGCTCTTCTTGCTGCCGCCGAAGGGCGCGGCCAGATCGCGAACGAAGAAGCAGTTGACCCAGATGGTGCCGGCGACGAGGTTCTTCGTCAGGCGCTCGGCGCGGTCGCGGTCGCCGCACACGACGACGGCGGCGAGGCCGTACTCGGTCGCGTTGGCGATCTCGACCGCCTCATCGTCGCTCGAGAAGGTCTGCATCGCGAGCACGGGGCCGAACACCTCGGCGGTCAGGATCTCGCTGCCGGGGGTCGCCCCCATGATGAGCGTGGGCCGGTAGTAGAGGCCGCCCAAGTCGTCGTTGGGGCCGCCACCGAAGGCGACCTGCGCGCCCGCGGCCTGCGCGCGCTCGACGAAGCCGGCCACGCGGTCGAGGTGCACGCGGTGGATCTGCGGGCCGATCTGGGTGGCCTCGTCGCGCGGGTCGCCCTGAACGATCTGGGCCGCTTTCGCCGCGAAGCGCTCAGCGAACTCGTCGGCGATGCTCTCGTGCACGAGCAGCCGCGTGCCCGAGAGGCACACCTGCCCGGCGTTGTCGTACTGCTCGACGGCGATCTCGACGGCGAGGTCGAGGTCGGCGTCGTCGGTGATGATGAGCGGGCTCTTGCCGCCGAGCTCGAAGCTCACGGGCGTGAGGTTCTCGGCGGCGGCGCGCGCGATGGCCTTCGCGGTCGGCACCGAGCCGGTGAAGGCGATGCGGGCGATTCCGGGATGCGCGACGAGGGCCGCGCCCACCTCGGCACCGTAGCCCTGCACGACGTTGAAGACTCCGGCGGGCATCCCCGCCTGCTCGCAGAGGTCGGCGAAGACGCTCGCCGTGAGCGGCGTCCACTCCGCGGGCTTGAGCACGACGGTGTCGCCCGCGGCGAGGGCCGGGCCGATTCGCCACGTGGCGAGCATGAGCGGGGCGTTCCAGGGCGTGATGATCGCGGCGACGCCCGACGGATCCCAGCTGACCACGTTGTCGTGCCCGCGGGTCTGCCAGACGGGGTGCGACAGCTCGTTGAGAGCCCAGTCGGCGAAGAAGCGGATGTTCATGGCGACGCGCGGCATGACGCCCCAACGGTGGCTGCGCAGCAGCGAGCCGTTGTCGAGGGTCTCGAGCTGCGAGAGCGCTTCGACGTTCGCCTCGATGAGGTCGGCGAGGCGGTGCAGGATCTCGCCGCGGCCGGTGGGCCCGAGGTCGCGCCAGCCCGGGAACGCGGTGCGCGCGGCCTGCACGGCGGCATCGGCCTCGGCGGCCCCGCCACGGGCGATATGCGCGAGCACGGTGCCGTCGATGGGCGAGATGCTCTCGAAGGTCTCGGCCGAGGCGACGCGCTGCCCGCCGATGGAGTGCCGCGTGTCGACGGTCAGTCCGGCCAGCTCAACCTGATGCACGCGGTTGCTCCCTTGCGATCGCTATTCGTTCGGATACGAACGTTTGGCAGGAGTCTAGCCGAGGAGGACCGTCGCGCAAGAGGGGATGCCTTACCGCTGCCCCTCCGTCACCTGGGTGATCGCGCGCAGCATGTCGGCGAGTTCGCTTCGCCGGGCGGGGTCGAGCCTCGAGGTGATCGTGCGCTCGTGGTCGTTGAAGGTCGGGAAGAGCGTGGACATGAGCTCGCGGCCCGCGGGCGTCATCGACACGTTGACGAGCCGGCCGTCTTTGTCGCTGCGCTCGCGCAGCAGATAGCCCTTCGACTCGAGGGTTCCGAGCACCCCCGTGAGGGTCGCCTTCGAGAACCCGCCCTCCTCGGCGATCTGCCGGGTTTCGATGGGCTCCCAGATCCAGGTGACCCAGAGCACGACGAACGCTGTCCACGACAGGCCCGTCGCGGCGAGCACGCTGCGCTCGAGGTAGTTGCGGGTGGCGTTGGCGGCGCGGAAGAGGTTCGAGACCACGGCCATCGCCTCGAAGTCGAGGGGCAGGGTGCCGAGCTTGCCGGCGACGCGCTCTTCGGTCTCGGCCAGGGTGTGCGGACTCGGCATGGTTCCCTCTCTTGCGCGCGGTTCGCGCGACCTCCATCCTCACTCATTCGCATCGAAACCACCTTGAGGCTCGACTCGCGCGCCGAAGTTCGTTAGCATCCGAACAAATCGCTTCCCATGAGAGCAGGAGCACCATGTCGACGACGACAGACCTCACCCTCGCTGACCTCGATCTCTTCGCGGGCGGCGCCCCGTGGGGCGTCTTCGACGAGCTGCGAGCCACGCCCGGCCTGCACTACTCGACCGAAGAGGCGCCCAACAGCGGCTTCTGGTCGGCGACGCGGTACCACGACATCGTGCGCATCCTGCGCGACACCGAAACGTTCACGTCGACCAAGTTCACCAACCTCGAAGAGGTCGACCCGGCCATGCAAGACCAGCGCCGGTCGCTGCTCGAGACCGACGGACTGCGCCACCGCGCGCTGCGCCGCATGCTGCAGGGCGAGTTCACGCCCCAGGCCGTCGCCAAGTATGAGACCTTCCTGCGCGGCATCACCGCGAAGACGTTGGATGCTGCGCTCGCGAAGAAGGAGTTCGACTTCGTCGAGGAGGTCAGCGCCGACTTCCCGATCCGCGTGCTCGCGCGACTGCTGGGCGTGCCCGACAGTGACACCGGCCAGCTCATCGAGTGGGGCAACCGCATGGTCGGCAACACCGACCCGGAGCACGCCGATGTGCTCATCGGCTCGGCCGACAGCGACGAGTACAAGCACGTGCCGTTCCGCTCGCCCGCCGCGATCGAGGTCTACGAGTACGGCAAGCACCTCGCGGCTGAGCGCCGAGGCAAGGGCGGCACCGACCTCATCACGCTGCTCGCCGACGGTGTGCCGAGTGACGGGCAGCCGCTCAGCGAGCACGAGTTCAACACCAACTTCCTGCTGCTCGTCGTCGCCGGCAATGAGACGACCCGGCACACGATCACGCACTCGATGAAGAACCTGCTCGACAACCCCGAGCAGCTCGAGATCCTGCGCAACGACCCCTCGCTCATCCCGTGGGCGGTCGAGGAGTTCCTGCGCTACGCCTCGCCGGTCTACCACTTCCGCCGCACGGCCACGAAGGATGTCGAGTTCTCCGACACGCAGATCAGCGAGGGCGAGAAGGTCGTCGTGTGGTTCGCCTCGGGCAACCGCGACTCGGCCATCTTCGACGACCCGTACCGCTTCGACGTGACGCGCAACCCCAACGAGCACATGTCGTTCGGCCGCGGCGGCCCGCACATGTGCCTCGGCAACGCGCTCGCCCGCATCGAGCTGCGCATCATGTTCGAAGACCTGCTGACGCGCGACGTCACGCTCGAGCGCGCGGGCGACCTCGACTACCTGCGCAGCAACTTCGTGCACGGCATCAAGCGCATGCCCGTGCGCGTGGCCTAAGCGCGGGGGAGGAGCCCCGCGACGTCGGTGAGGAACGCGTCGACGAGCGCGAAGGTGCGCTCGCGCGCGGCGGCTTCAACCGCGCGCGTCTGCGCGAGCATGATCGCGGGGTCGTCGCCGTTCTCTTCGACCTTGGATGCTCCGCCCCAGTCGAGCCACCCCTGCAGCCCTGCGGCGTCGAGTTCGGGGTGGAACTGCACGGCGAGCGACCGCCCCACCACGAAGGCCTGCGAGGCCGCCGGCGTGCGCGCGATCTCGACGGCGCCGGGTGGCACGGTCCAGCGATCGTAGTGGAACTGGAACCACGGGCCTTCGCCGACGAGACCCGGGTCGTCGCTCCACACCGAGGTCCAGCCGATCTCCCCGCGAGGGGCGGGTGCCACCGAGCCGCCGAGGGCGCGGGCGAGCAGCTGGCCGCCGAAGCAGATGCCCAGCACGGGCATCCCGGAATCGACGGCGTCGCGCAGCCACGCGATCTCGGGGAGGAGCCAGCGGCCGATGCAGGCGTCGTCCCACGCGCCCCAGGGGGCGCCGAGCGGTACGAGCACGTCGTAGTCGGCGACGGCGGGAAATGCGGTCTCGATGTTGGGCGCCGCGAAGTCGCTCTCCGCGACGACGAGATGCGTGTCGATGGCGAATCCGTGGTGCGCGAAGCGCTCGCCGACCGCGCCCAGCGGGCTCACGTGATCGTGCTGGATGAACAGAACGCGCATCAGACCTCCCCATCGAGTCGGTGGGTAGTCTACTATCTCGTTTGAGTCCGAACGATTTTCGTTCGAGCCGCCCGAGTGCCACGAAGGAGTCGCACATGAGCCACAGCCTGTCCGCCCTGCAGAGCGAGCTGCTCTCGGCCAAGATCGACGTGCTGCGCGTCATCTACGCCGACATCATCGGCACCGTGCGGTCGAAAGACCTGCTCGTGAGCGAGCTCGACAAGATCAGCCACGGCGGGCCGGCGTTCTGCCGGGGCGTGTGGGTGACGACGACGCAGGGCGGTGTGCTCGACGGTGCTGACGTGCTCAGCAACGGGCTCGAAGACTTCATCAGCCAGATCGTCCCCGGCAGCTGGCGCGCCCTGCCGTGGGAGCCCGGCGTGGCCTTCGTCGTCGCCGGCGCGAACAACCCCGACGGCACGCCAAGCCCGCTCTCGCCGCGCGTGCTGCTCGAACGCATCGTGGGCGAGTACGCGAAGCTCGGCCTCACGCCGCTCGTCGGCCCCGAGCTCGAGTTCTACATCGCCGACCGCAACCCCGAGGGTGGCTTCACGCGCGCCCTCACGCAGCCCGGCCGCGTGTACACGAGCGGCGCGACCGTCGACCCCAAGGGCACCTTCCTGCACCTATTGCGCATGCTCGACCAGCTGCGCATCGGCGTCTTCGCCGGCAACCACGAGTTCAGCCCCAGCCAGTACGAGATCAACATCTGGCACGGCGAGGCGCTCGACGCCTGCGACCGCGCCTTCATGCTCAAGGCGGGCGTGAAAGACGTGATCGCGCGCGTCGGCCAGGCGGCCACCTTCGCGGGCAAGCCGTGGAGCGACGAGGGCGGCAGCGGCTTCCACCTGCACATGTCGCTCGTCGACGCGCAAGGCGAGAACCTCATGCACGACGGCGATGGCCTCAGCCCCCTCGCGCAGCACATGATCGCGGGCATCGTCGAGCACGCCGCGGCGCTCACGGCTTTCTGCAACCCCACGATCAACGCCTTCAAGCGCCTCGGCCCCGACACCCTCGCTCCGTACCGCGCCAACTGGGGCTACGACAACCGCAGCGCCATGCTGCGCGTGCCGCCGGAGCGCGGCGGCGGAACCCGCCTCGAGATGCGCTTGGGCGACGGCGCCGCCAACGCGTACCTCATGACCGCGGCCCTGCTCGCGGCTGGCCTCGACGGCATCCGCCGCGAACTGGCAGCCCCGCCGGCCGCGGTCGGCTACAGCTACGAAGACGAGTCGCAGGCCGTGCTGCCCATGACCCTGGGCGATGCTCTGGATGCTCTGCGCGCCGACAGCGCGCTCATCGAGATGCTCGGCGGCGAGCTGGTCGACGTCTTCGAAGTCATGAAGCGCGACGAGATCGAGCGCTACACCGCCGACGTGCCCGACCCGTCGACGCGCGACGTCACCGCGTGGGAGGTGCGGGAGTACTTCCTGGACCTCTAGGTCCAGGAAGTCAGCAAACACAGATTCTTGGATCTCGCAGGAATCAGACGAGAAGGGCCCGGGAGCAACGCTCCTGGGCCCTTCTCGTTCCCACTTTTGATCTAGACGGCGGGGTTAGACCGATCGGCGACGATCGACCCCCCGTTGAACGTCACGCCGACCTCGCGGTAGTACGCGGCGATCTTCTCCTGCACGGGCAGGATCGACGCGAGTTCGTCCCAGGGGGAGTCGTGCAGCTCGAGCTCGAAGTCGCCGACCCAGGTCTCGCCGATCTCGGCGTCGGTCGTGCTCATGGTGATGAGCTGGTCGAGGCTGTTGCCGGCGCCGGGGGTGATGGAGGGCATCCATCGTGAATGCAGCATGGGGTGGCCGTTCACGAAGCCGTTCGACTCGCTGGGCTCACGCAGCGTCACGACTAGTGAGGCGAGGCGGTGGTCGTACGCCGCGAGCGAGGCGCCGAGCTTCGCGCCCGGTGCGAGGCGCGGTGAGGCCTTGCCGACATTGAAGACGCGCGTGACCGCCATCGAGCCGAGCTTCTTCGGGTAACCCTGGAACCAGCCGCGGCCGATCGCGAAGTCTTTCGTCACCCAGATGGCGACGCAGCGCGTGTAGGTGACGCCCTCGTGCTTCACGCGCACGACGGCGAAGGTCTCGAGGTACTGCGAGCGCATGGGGTCGAGCAGCTCGGCGCCGCCGGTCGAGCACGACTGCCAATCGGCCCAGATGAGCGCCACCGCACCCGGGTCGTCGTCGGCGAGCTCGAGGCCCTCGGGCAGCAGCGCCTTCACGTTGGCAGGGTCGGTGCGGTACTCGGCGGTGAGCAGCGTGCCCGAGTAGAACCAGGGCATGTCGGGCACGAGCGCGCTCGCGCCGCTCGGGGTCTTCGGGGCGAGGAATCCATTGAGCGAGGCCATGAGGGTCAGGCTACCGAATCATTCGTGAACTAACGATAGGCAATTCCGGATGCCCGTTCCGCACCCGCGCGCAAGCACGAGCGACACGGGCAGACCCGTGATTCTGCTTGACGCGCGCCCACCCGTGCACCACTATTGCGCCAGGTCGTTTCGACACGAACGATCCACCCCAACTCAATGAGGAGTTCTGGATCCATGACTGACACCCCCCAATCGACCCTGCGCAAGGGTCGTCTCGGCGTCATCGGCGTCGTCTTCTTCGTGGTGGCGGCCTCCGCCCCGCTCGTCGGCATCACCGGTGCCGTGCCCGTCGCCATGCTCGTCGGCAACGGAGCCGGTGCCCCCGGTGCCTACCTCGTGGTCGGCCTGACCCTGCTGCTGTTCAGCGTCGGCTACGCCGCCATGAGCCAGCGCGTCACCAACTCGGGCGCCTTCTTCGCCTACGTCGGCAAGGGCCTCGGCGTCAACGCCGGCGTCGCCTCGGCGTTCGTGTCGATCCTCACCTACGTCACGATCCAGCTCGCCATTTACGGCTTCTTCGGCGGGCTCGTCGAGGGCACCATGGCCGAGCTCGGCGTGAGCCTGCCGTGGTACATCTGGGCCTTCATCGCCTGGGCGCTCGTCACGGGCCTCTCGCTGCTGAGCGTCGACGTCGGGGCGAAGGTGCTCGGCGTGCTGCTCGTGCTCGAGATCACCTCGCTGCTCGTCGCCGCGGTCGCCATGCTCGCCAACGGCGGCCCGGAGGGCTGGAACCTCGCGGCCTCGTTCAGCCCCGAGAACATCTTCGCGGGCGGCTTCGCGGGCGGTGCCGGCATCGCCCTGGCCTTCGCCCTCGCGAGCTTCATCGGCTTCGAGGCCACGGCCATCTACGGCGAGGAGTCGAAAGACCCCAAGCGCACCGTGCCGCTGGCCACCTACATCGCCATCTCGACCATCAGCATCCTGTTCGCGATCGTCTCGTTCGGCATGGTGACCGGAATGGGCGCGAGCGGCATCATCGACGAGGTCGTCACGCGCTCGATGGATGCCGACGGGAACGTGCTCGCGAACCCGGCCGGGGTGCTCTTCAGCCTCACCGAGCAGTACGTCGGCCCGTGGCTCGTCACGATCATGACGATCCTCGTCATCACGAGCCTCTTCGCCGGCCTGCTGGCCTTCCAGAACGCCGCGGCGCGCTACTTCTTCGCTCTCGGGCGCGGCGGCGTGTTCCCGGCACGGGCGGCCGTGACCAACAAGGCCGGTGCCCCCGTCGGCGGCGTGGTCATCACGTCGGCGCTCGCCGCCCTCGTCATGATCATCTTCGCGGTGGCCGGCCTCGACCCGATCGGCAACCTGTTCTTCTGGATGAGCTCGATCACGGCCATCTCGGTCATCGTCGTCGAGATCCTCGTCTCGATCGCGGTGATCGTGTACTTCCGCCGCGTCGGTGGCGGAAACCTCTGGAAGACCGTCATCGCCCCGGCGGTGTCGATCGTGCTGCTCGCGATCGGGCTCTACCTGGTGATGTCGCGCTTCAACCTGCTGGCCGGCACCGTGCCCGACGGCGTCGACCCCTCGTTGCCCGAGAGCGCGTGGCTGCTGAACCCGCTCGGCTGGTTCCTCGTGCTGCTGCCGTTCATCTTCCTCGTGATCGGCTACGTGGCGGCGCTCATCAACAAGAAGGAGAACGAGCAGCTGGTGAAAGACTTCGCCAGCTAGTTCGTCGACGCTCGGGAGCGGTCGCCGATCCGGCCGCTCCCGAGCGTCACCCCGCACCATCGGAATGGAGACACCCATGCGCGACGACGACTTCGACCTCGATGTGGTCGATCCTGAGGATGCCCGCCTCGAGCGCGTCGTCGCCAGCCTCACCCCCGCCGAGCTCGAGGCCGCGATCGCCCGCCTGCCGCACGACCTTCAGGCCGCCGCGACCGGAGTGCTCGTGCAGCGTCGCACCTACAGCGATGTGAGCCAAGAGCTCGGCATCCGTCAGCCCGAGCTCGTGCGCGCCCTGCGCCGCGCGCGCGGCATCATCGCCCGCCGCCTCGCGGGCCCGCCGGAGGGCGACACCGCGTGACCGCCCTCATCGGCCTGACCACCTACATGGAGCAGACGGTCATGGGCCTGTGGGACCGCCCGGCGGCCGTGCTGCCGCGCGTCTACACCGACTGCGTGATCGCCGCCGGGGGAGCGGTCGTCGGACTGCCCCCGCAGCCCCCGCACCCCGACGCCGTCGAGCGCGTGCTCGAGGGCATCGACGGGCTCATCCTCACGGGCGGGAAGGACGTCGATGCGGCGCTGTACGGCGAGCGCGCGCATCCCGAGAACGACGCCCCGCGCCCCGACCGCGACGCCTGGGAGATCGCGCTCGTGCACGCCGCGATCGCGCGCGACCTGCCCGTGCTCGGCATCTGCCGCGGCCTGCAAGTGCTCAACGTGGCCCTCGGCGGCACGCTCGTACAGCACCTGCCCGACGTGATCGGCTCGACCCGCTACAGCTACGGCAACGCGACCTTCGCCGACAACCCGGTGCTCACCGAGCCGGGCACGCGCATCGGCGGGATGCTCGGCGCGAGCCTCACCGTCAAGAGCTACCACCACCAGGCCATCAACCACCTCGCCCCGGGGCTCACCGTGAGCGCCCGCGGTGATGACGGCATCATCCAGGCGGTCGACATCGACGCGCTGTCGTTCGGCGTCGCAGTGCAGTGGCACCCCGAGGAGTCGCCCGACGACCTGCGGCTCTTCACCGCGCTCGTCGAGGCCGCGCGGCGCTAGTACGCCGAACCGGGGGAGCGCGGTGTGCCGCGCTCGAGCAGCTCGTCGACCTCGTCGAGCCCGAGCGAGGCGGTGGGCTCGGCGGCGAGCGGGTTGGTGAGGTCGCCGCTCACGCGATCGAGCAGGGCGTGCAGCATGCCCACGGCGTCGTCGACGATCTCGGTCGAGCGCCGCTCGGTGCCGTGCAGCAGCCAGCGGGCGAGCTCCAGCTCGGCCGCGAACACCGCGCGCCGGCCGACCTCGCGATCGTGCACGCCGCGCGCTTGGTGGTAGGCGTCGAAGGCGGTCTCGGGAACATCCGGGTTGCTCGAGCCGAGCATCCAGAACAGATCGCGCGCGGGGTCGCCCACCTGCAGGCGCGCCCAGCCGAGCAGGCCCGTGACCGAGTCGCCGACCACGAGGAACGAGGCGGCGCTGAGCGAACCGTTGATGACGGTGGGCGTGAACTGCCAGAGGGCCGAGTCTTCGGCCGCGAGCTCCCAGCGCCGCAGCAGGGCGGCGGGCACGAGGCCCGTGGCGGCCGCGCGGTCGAGCGTCGTCACGGCCTCGCGCATGACATCGATCGCCCGCAGCTGCGGCAGGCCGACATCGGCGACGACACTCGTGGGCAGGGCGTGGATGGCGGCGATCGCGCGCCCGATCGACGCCGCGGTACCGGGCGTGATCGCGTCGAGCCGCACGGGAGCGCCGTCGACGAACTCGGAGACGATCGCGCGCGTGCCGTCGATGGGCGCTTGGCCGAGCATGCGCGGCACGCCGAACGGCAGACGCGCGCGGACGCCGTCGCTGAGCGCGCGCACGGCGACGAGATCGGCCGACTGCTCGCTCTCGGCGGCGGCCGTGCGGGGCACGCGGATGACGAGGGTGCGGCCGTCACGGGTGCTCAGCAGTGCCGAGTCGACCTCGCCCCCCGTGCCGCCCAGCGAGGCCGCGTGCGTCACATCGAGACCGGCGACGGCCGAGGTGGCGAGCGCGGCTAGAGTGAGAGGCGATCGGCGGGACATACCGACAGGGTAGGTTGCCCGGGCCCGCCGGGGCCCCGCGCCACGCGCCGGGGCGCCGATGTGACCACCGCTGCCGTGCGTGACGCTGAGAGGTTTCGATGCCCCGTTCGCTGACGCAGCACCTGCCGCTCTCCCGGTACCGCATCGACCGCGATCACGCCGCGCGCGACCGCCCCCAGCTGTTCGACGAGCTCGCGGCCGATCCCGACGCGCGCATCGTCGCGCTGTGGCGCGGCGAGGTGCTGCTGGCGACGGCGCGGGATGCGGCCACGGCTCCCGCGCTCGCGCTGCTGCCGTGGGCATCCGCCCCCGCCGAGGCGCTGCGCATCTACCTCGGCCGCACGCTCGAGGCCGAGGGCGGGGTGCCGGCCGGAGCCGCGATCACCGCGGTCGTGCTGGACGATGAGTCGGGCCCCGCGCTCGAAGCCGATGTGACGCGCTGGGCCTCGCCGCGCACGCTCGGCCACCGGCTGGGCGACCGCGACGCGGGCCTCGCCATCGAGGCCCTCGGCCTGGCCAACTGGCACGACACGCACCGCTTCTCGCCGCGCACGGGCAACCCGACGGTCGCCGCGAAGGCCGGCTGGGTGCGGGTCGATGTCGAGACGGGGGCCGAGCTCTTCCCCCGCACCGACGCGGCCGTCATCGTGGGCATCACCGATGCCGACGACCGCCTCGTGCTCGGCAGCAACGCGCTGTGGGAGTCGAACCGCTTCTCGCTGCTCGCGGGCTTCGTCGAGCCGGGGGAGTCGCTCGAGGCCGCCGTCGTGCGCGAGGTCTTCGAGGAGTCGGGGCTGCGCGTCATCGACGCCGAGTACGTCGGCTCGCAGCCCTGGCCGTTCCCCGCCTCCCTCATGCTGGGGTTCCGCGCGCGCCTCGATCCCGCGCACGCGAACGACCTGCGGCCCGACGGCGCCGAGATCCTCGATCTGCGCTGGTTCAGCCGCGACGAGCTCGCCGCGAGCCTCGGCGAGATCCTGCTGCCCGGCCGCACCTCGATCGCCCGCGCCATCATCGAGGACTGGTTCGGCGGGTCGCTGGATGCTCCATGACCGCTGAGCCCGTCGTCAGCCCCGACCGGCTGCTGGCCGCCCTCGACGACCACCAGCGCCAGGTGGCAGAGGCGCTGCTCGGCCCGGTGTGCGTGCTCGCGGGCGCCGGCACGGGCAAGACGCGCGCCATCACGCACCGCATCGCCTACGGGGTCGCGACGGGCGCCTACGATCCGCAGCGCGTCATGGCGCTGACCTTCACGACGCGCGCGGCGGGCGAGCTGCTCGGGCGGCTGCGCGCGCTCGGCGCGGAGGGCGTCGCGGCGCGCACCTTCCACTCGGCGGCGCTGCGGCAGCTGCACTACTTCTGGCCCATCGTCGTCGGCGGCACGCCCCCGCGTGTGCTCGAGGGCAAGGGCCCGCTGCTGGGCCAGGCCGCGGGCGTGCTCAAGCTCAGCCTCGATACCGCGGGGCTGCGGGATGCCGCTGCCGAGATCGAGTGGCGCAAGGTCAGTCGGCTCTCGATCGACGACTACGCCCGCGCCGCCCACAGCCGCACCCTTCCCGCCCGCCTGAGCGTGGATGCCATGGTGGCGCTGCAGCAGACCTACGAGCGCATCAAAGACGAGCGCAAGCAGATCGACTTCGAGGACGTGCTGCTCGCGACGGCGGGCATGATCGAGAACGAGCCGCGCGTCGCCGAGCAGGTGCGCGCGCAGTACCGCTTCTTCGTCGTCGACGAGTATCAAGACGTCTCGCCGCTGCAGCACGACCTGCTCACCCTGTGGCTCGGCGGGCGGCGCGAGCTGTGCGTCGTCGGCGATGCCTCGCAGACGATCTACTCGTTCGCGGGGGCGACGAGCGACTACCTGGTGCGCTTCGGCAGCGAGTACCCCGAGGCGCGCGTCGTGCGGCTCGAAGACAACTACCGCTCGACGACCGCGATCGTGACGCTCGCCAACCGGCTCATGCGCGGGCGGCCGGGCGCGCTGACGCTGCACGCCGCGAGCGAGGGCAGTGATCGGGGCGCGGCCCCCTCGGTCAGCAAGCACGTCGACGATGCCGCGGAAGCGGCATCCATCGCGCAGTCGATCGCGCGCCGCATCGCCGACGGCACGCCGCCCGAGTCGATCGCCGTGCTCTACCGCATCAACACGCAGTCGATCGCGCTCGAGTCGGCGCTCGGCCGCTTCGGCGTGCCGGTGCAGTCGCGCGCCGACAGCCGGTTCTTCGACCAGATCGAGGTCAAGCAGGCGATCATGCTGCTGCGCGGCGCGTCGATCTCGATCACCGACGAGCCGCTCTTCAAGAGCGTGAGCGACGTGCTGCGCGGGCTCGGCTGGCGGCAGGACCCGCCCGAGGGCGGCGGCGCCGAGCGGGCGAAGTGGGAGAGCATGAACGCGCTGCTCGGCCTGGCGGAGGAGTCGCCGAAGGGCACGACGCTCGCCGACTTCGTGCGCGAGCTGCAGCGGCGCCAGCAGCAGCAGCACGCGCCGACGCGCTCGGCCGTGACGCTGTCGACGCTGCACGCGGCGAAGGGCCTCGAGTGGGACTGCGTCTACATCGCGGGCCTCAGCGAGGGGCTCGTGCCGATCACGTTCGCGCAGGGACTCGAGGCGATCGACGAGGAGCGTCGGCTGTTCTACGTCGGCATCACGCGTGCGCGAAAGGTGCTCGAGCTGTCGTGGGCGCAACGGGCGACCTCGGCCCGCGCCGAACGCGCACCGAGCCGGTTCCTCGACGAGGTGCGGGCTCCGGCGACGGGCTGAGCCCGCGGCAGCCGCACTGCGGGTTCGGGCGCCACGGCCGCACGGTGCGCACGCCGCTCTCGGCGTCGAGCCGCACGCTCGTCGACAGGGGCGGGGTCGGGATGCCCGCGCGCAGCAGGCGCAGCGCTTCGACCGCCGCCTCCGTCGCGAGCGGCGCCGTCTCGGCCGCGGCCGCCGTGCCCCAGAGCTGCGCGGCGATGGCCGGCCGCGCCGGGTCGTCGAGCGTGCGCCGCTGCTCGACGCAGGCCAAGCAACCGGATTCGCCCGGCAGCACGAGCGGCCCCACGGTCACGGCCGCCTCGCCGAAGACGACCGGCAGGTGCGGAATGTCGCGCCGCAGCCAGCGCTGGTGCTCGATCGGGTCGACGACGTGCGTGCTCACGAGCACGACGATCGCGGGTCGGGCGCCGCGCGGGCGTGCGGTCATGCTCGGGGTGAGCGTCACGGCGTGCCCCGCGTCGAGCAGCACGGCCGCGATGCGGCGAGCGCCGAGCCCCGAGCCGATGACCGCGATCGCGCTCGACGGCGCAGGCGCGATGTTCGCCTCGACCAGCGCCGGGGCGAGCGCCCTGATGATCGCCTCGACGCGGTCCTTGGGCACGATGGCCCGGTCGGCGAGCATCGCCAGACCGTCGCGCGTGACACCGACGGTGAGCGCGTCGACGAGCCGGGCATCGCCCTCGCTCACGTCGTCGAGCTGCGCGAGCACCGGGTCCACCCCGATCTGCAGGCTGTGCGGCGTTCGCCAGACGAGAGGGCGGCGGGGGTCGAGGCGCAGGATCATGGCGCACATGATGCGGGCGGTTCCGCGGGCGCGCGCCGCGCATCCACAGCCCGCAGCAACGGCGGTCGAGATCCGGTGCTACGCGGTCGGCTCGTCCGGCCGGTTCGGCTCGTCGGGCGCTTCGCCCGGCGCGCCCTCGATGGGTCGATCGCCGCTCTCGTCGGCGAGCAGGTCGCTGAGGGCCTGATCGAGCGCGTCGGGCTCGACCGTGCCGCCGCCCTGCAGCGTCGCGATGACGCGGCTCGGGTCGTCGATGTCGTCGGCGCCGGGCAGCAGATCGGGGTGCGCCCACAGACCGTCGCGCGCATCGGCTCCGACGGCGTCGGTGATGCGCTGCCAGAACGCGGCCGCCTCGCGCAGGCGTCGCGGCCGCAGCTCGAGTCCGACGAGCGTGGCGAAGGCGCTCTCGGCCGGACCCCCTGCGGCGCGCCGGCGGCGCACGGTCTCGGCCACGGCATCCGCCTTCGGAAGGCGGCTCGTCGCCTGCGCGGTGACGACATCGACCCAGCCCTCGATGAGGGCGAGGGTGGTCTCGAGCCGGCCGAGCGCCGCGAGCTGCGCCTCGGTCTTCGGCGGGATGAGCGCACCGCTCGTGAGCGCCTCGCGCAGGCTCTCGGGGTTCGCCGGGTCGAACTCGGCCGCGAGCGACTCGATGCGGTCGGTGTCGATGCGGATGCCGCGGGCGTACTCGGTGATGGCGCTGATGAGGTGCTGCCGCAGCCAGCGGGCGTGCCGGAAGAGCCGCGCGTGGGCCAGCTCGCGCACCGCCAGGTACAGCTGCACCTGGTCGGCCGGGATATCGAGGCCCGTGCCGAAGTCGGTCATGTTCTGGGGCAGCAGGGCGGCCTGCACGTCGGTGTCGTCGCGGCCCGGCAGCAGCGGGATTCCGATGTCGCCCCCCGACACGACTTCGGCCGCGAGCTGCCCGACGACGTGCCCGAGCTGCAGCGAGAAGAGGGTGCCGCCGAGCGAGCGCATCATCTGGCCGGCGTTGGCCACCATGCTCTTGAGCTCGTCGGGCACCTGCTGGTCGAGCACCTCGGTGAGTGAATCCGAGATCGAGGTCGCCACGGGTTCGGCGAGCTGGGTCCACACCGGCAGCGTCAGGCGCGCCCAGTCGGCGCGCGTCAGCAGCGTCGGCTCGGAGGTGAGCTGCGTGATCGACGTGGCCTCGTCGAGCCACAGCGCGGCGACGTTGAGCGCCTGGCGCAGCTGCTCGAGCTCGGCAGCGCTCGAGCGAATCGAGCCCTGGGCGGCGATGCGCCCCGACTCGTCTTTCGCGAGCTGCCAGTCGACGCCATCGGCGTTCGCGTTCATGGCTTTCTGCAGCTGCCCCATGAGGCGCGCCACCATGAGCGGATCGGTCGGCAGCCCCGCGGCCCCCGCGAGCTTGGCCGGGTCGAGATCACCCTCGCCGGCCAGGAAGCGGCGCAGCATTTCGCGGAACTCGTCGTCAGCCCCGCCTAGGGGATCCTCAGCCATGGTTCCTACGCTAGTGCGCGTGCCTCGGCGGCCGATGGGTTTTCGCCTAGGCTGACGCCCGCGGCTCTGCGCCGTGGGCGAACACCTGCCCGAGGCCCGACCGGCTCGGCAGCGCACACCCCGAGAGGAGCCCGGTGAGCCTGTTCACCGCTGAAGAGCGCGGCGGCACGATCGACGACGCGCACGATCCCGCCGTCGCCGACGCGCGCGTGCGCGGCCGCCGCGTCGGCTGGCTGCTGCTCGCCCTGACGCTGTTCGGGGTCTTCGGGCTGGCCGTGCTGCCCTCGCCCTACGTCATCGAGCGTCCGGGTCCCGTGTTCGACACCCTCGGTACGGTGACGGTCGACGGCGACGAGGTGCCGCTCATCGAGATCCCGACCGAGCCGACCTACGACACCGAGGGCTCGCTGAGCCTGCTCACCGTCAACGTCTACGGCAACCGCGATCAGCCGCCCTCGTGGTTCGAGGTCATCCGAGCCTGGCTCGATCCGAGCCAGTCGGTCGTGCCCGTCGAGGCGGTGTTCCCGCCCGGGCTCAGCACGGAAGACCGCCGCGAGCAGAGTCGCATCGACATGGAGAACTCGCAGCAGGAGGCGGTCGCGGCGGCGCTGCGTGCCATCGGCGAGCCGTACGAGAGCCAGTTGCGCGTCGTCGAGACGCTCGAGGAGAGCCCCGCCGAGGGAATCCTGCGCGGCGACGACATCATCACCGCGGTCGCGGGCGAGCCCATTCGGGATGTCACGGCGCTGCGCGCCGCGATCGCCGCCAACGGCATCACGCAGCCGGTGTCGATCGACATCCTGCGCGCGGGCTCGGAGCGCAGCCTCGAGGTCACGCCGGTGCTGAGCGAGGGCGACGAGCCCGTCCCCGTGATCGGCGTGCTCATCGCGGGCGAGTACGTGTTCCCCTTCGACGTGAACATCGAGCTCGAGAACGTGGGCGGCCCGAGCGCGGGCATGATGTTCGCGCTCGGCATCATCGACAAGCTCACTCCCGACTCGCTCGCGGGCGGTGCGGAGGTGGCCGGCACCGGCACGATCGGCGCCGATGGCACGGTCGGCCCGATCGGCGGCATCGTGCAGAAGATGCATGGCGCGGTCGGCGCGGGCGCCGACTGGTTCCTCGCCCCGATCGAGAACTGCGGTGAGGTCGTCGGCAATGTGCCGGGAGACCTCGAGGTGTTCGCGGTGGCGACGCTCAACGATGCCATCGGGGTTCTGCAGGCGATCGCCGACGACGAGGGAATCGACGAGCTCGCGCGCTGCGAACGCTAGCGGCGAACATCCCCCCACCCCGGCCACTTCCAAGACTCGCGCCAGTAGTCTGAAGCGGTACGCCCGCCGACTCTGGGAGCACCCTCGTGACGTCCACCGCAACGCCGCCCGCCAACCGTTCCCGCGCGACTCTCGCGATCAGTGCCGCCATCGTCGGCGCGCTGGTCGTGCTGTTCTTTGTCTTCGCGAACGTGTACACCGACATCCTCTGGTTCGACCAGCTCGGGTTCCTCAACGTTCTGACGACGCAGTGGTTCGCCACCGGCGGCATGTTCCTCGTCGGGTTCGTCGGCATGTTCCTGCCGGTGTGGGCGAGCCTGCAGATCGCGTACCGCGCGCGGCCGGTGTACGCCAAGCTCAACTCGCAGCTCGATCGCTACCAGGAGGTCGTCGAGCCCCTGCGCCGCGTCGCTATGCTCGGCATCCCCGCCGTGCTCGGCCTCTTCGCGGGCGTCACGGCCGCCGGCCAGTGGCAGATGGTGCTGCAGTGGTGGAACCGCACTCCGTTCGGCCAGGTCGACCCGCAGTTCGGGCTCGACATCTCGTTCTTCGTCTACGAGCTGCCGTTCTGGCGCGGCGTCATCGCGTTCGCCTCCGCCGTCGTGCTGCTCGCCGGCATCGCCGCCGTGGCCACGAGCTACCTGTACGGAGCCATCAGCGTCAACGGTCGCGAGATCCGCATCTCGCGCACCGCCCGCATCCAGCTCGCTCTCACGGCCGCGATCTACATCGCCCTGCAGGGCGTCAGCATCTGGTTCGACCAGTATGCGACCGTCATCCAGCCGAGCGACGGCTTCCTCGCCATCGGTGCCGGCTTCACCGAGGTGAACTCGACCATTCCGAGCCGCGGCATCCTCGCCGGCATCGCGCTGCTCGTCGCTGCGCTCTTCGTCATCACGGCCGTCATCGGGCGCTGGCGCCTGCCGATCGTCGGCACGGCGCTGCTCCTCGTCAGCGGTCTGCTCATCGGCAGCGTCTACCCGTGGATCGTGCAGCGGTTCCAGGTCGAGCCCAACGCGCGTGAGTTCGAGGCGCCGTTCATCGAGCGCAACATCGAGGCCACGCGCGACGCCTACAACGTGTCGGGCATCGAAGAGATCTCGTACGACGCCGTCACCGACGCAGAGCAGGGCGCGCTGCGGGAGGACGCCGAAACCACGGCGAACATCCGCATCATCGACCCCGCCCTCGTGACCGAGGCCTTCGCCCAGCTCGAGCAGTTCCGGCAGTACTACCAGTTCCCCGAGTTCCTCGACGTCGACCGCTACGAGATCGACGGTCGCACGCAAGACACCGTCATCTCGCTGCGCGAGCTCAACCCCGACGGCCAGACGTCGCAGAACTGGTACAACAACACGATCGTCTTCACCCACGGCTACGGCGTGGTGGCCGCCTACGGCAACCAGCGCACCGACGACGGCCGCCCGCAGTTCCTCGAGGGCGGGATTCCCGCGAGCGGTTCGCTCACGAGCGAGCTGGGCGAGTACGAGCCGCGCGTGTACTTCGGCGAGTTCTCGCCGACCTACTCGATCGTCGGCGGCGGTGACAACCTCGAGCTCGACTTCCCCTCGGAGGGCAACGAGGATCAGGCCGGCAACGCCACCTACACCTTCACGGGTGACGGCGGACCGACGCTCGACAACGTGTTCAAGCGGTTGCTGTACTCGATCAAGTTCCAGTCGGAGCAGATCTTCCTCTCGGAAGCCGTCACCGACGACTCGCAGATCCTCTACGAGCGCAACCCGGTCGAGCGCGTGCAGAAGGCGGCGCCGTACCTGACGCTCGACTCCGACCCGTACCCGGCGATCGTCGACGGCCGCATCGTCTGGATCGTCGATGGCTACACGACCTCGGCGAGCTACCCCTACTCGACGACCGTGGCGCTCAGCGAGGCGATCGCCGACACCTACACGCCGGCTCCCGCGTTCCCGCTCGACCAGATCAACTACATCCGCAACTCGGTGAAGGCCACGGTCGACGCGTACGACGGCTCGGTCACGCTCTACGCGTGGGACACCGAAGACCCGATCCTGCAGACGTGGCAGAAGGTGTTCCCGAACACCCTCGTCGACGCAGACGAGATGAGCGAGGCGCTACTCTCGCACGTGCGCTACCCGGCTGATCTCTTCAAGGTTCAGCGCAACATCCTCGGCGCGTACCACGTGACCGATCCGGGTTCGTTCTTCTCGACCGATGACGAGTGGCGCACGCCGAACGACCCGACGTCGCTCGCCGCGGCCCCGACCCTGCAGCCGCCCTACTACCTGACGATGCAGGTGCCGGGGGCGGATGCGCCGGGCTTCACGCTGTACTCCACCTTCATTCCGCGTACCGCGAGCGAGAACGAGCGCAACGTGCTCACGGGCTATCTCGCGGCGAACGCCGACCCCGGTGAGGACTACGGCAAGCTCACGCTGCTCACGCTTCCCTCGCAGACGATTCCCGGCCCGGGCCAGGTGCAGAACCAGTTCAACTCCGACCCGATCGTGGCGAATGACCTGGCCCTGCTGCAGCGCGGTGAGACCGAGGTGCTGCGCGGCAATCTGCTGACACTGCCGATCGGCGGCGGCTTCCTCTACGTGCAGCCTGTCTACGTGCAGTCGACGGGTGAGACGAGCTTCCCGCTGCTGCGCAAGGTGCTCGTGGCCTTCGGCGACTCGATCGCCTTCGAAGACACGCTCGACGAAGCGCTCGACTCGCTGTTCGGTGGCGACTCGGGTGCTGCGGCGGGCGACGGCGACGTCGATCCGGTCGATCCCACGGATCCGACCGACCCGACCGACCCGACGGAGCCCACCGACCCGACCGATCCGACCGACCCCGGCACGGGCGTCGAGATTTCGGCCGAGCTCGCGCAGGCGCTGCAGGATGCCCGTCAGGCGCTGCTCGATCGAGAGGCGGCCTACGCGGCCAACGACCTCGTCGGCGCTGCTGAGGCCGATGAGCGCCTGCAGGAGGCGATCGAGCGCGCACTCGCGCTGAGCGACTAGCACGATGGGGCAGTCCGAGACTCCCGAGTGGGCCCGGCTCAACCGGGCCCACTGGGATTCGACGGTGCCCGTGCACGTCGCGAGCGGGTTCTACGACCTCGCACCGTTGCGGGCGGGGGAGGGGCGCCTGTATCCCGTCGAGGAAGCCGAGCTGCTGCGCATCGCGCCGAACGGCTGGGCGGGGCTGCGGGTCCTGCACCTGCAGTGCCACTTCGGGGCCGACACGCTCGTGCTCGCCCAGCGCGGGGCCGAGGTCGTGGGGCTCGACTTCTCGATGCCGGCCGTGAAGCAGGCGCGAGCCCTCGCCACCGAGCTCGGCCTGGACGACCGCAGCCGATTCGTGTGCGCCGACCTCTACGACGCCCGGCACGCCCTGCCCGAGCCCGAGGGATTCGACGTCGTCTACACGACGTGGGGCACCATCGGCTGGTTGCCCGACATCGTCGAGTGGGCGCGCATCGTCGCCTGGTTCCTCAAGCCCGGGGGTCGGTTCTACTTCGCCGACGGGCATCCCAGCGCATTCGTGTTCGACGACCCCCAGCCCGGGGCTCCGACGGCGCTGCTCGACGGCGGCCCTGCCGCGTTCCCGACGCCGCGCTTCCCGTACTTCGAGGCGCGCCCCCTCGATCTCGACGAGGCGGGCGATTACGCCGATCCGGATGCGGAGCTCGAGCACTCGCGCACCGTCGAGTGGATGCATCCGCTCGGCCAGACCCTCACGGCGCTCGTCGATGCGGGCCTCGCTCTCGACTTCGTGCACGAGCACGACGCCGTGCCGTGGCAGATGTTCTCGGTGCTCGAGCCGCGCGGCGACGGTCTGTGGGCGTGGCCCGGCACGGCCTGGCTGCCGCTCGGCATGAGCCTCGGGGCCACTCGTCGCGTCGAGTGAGTCGGCCGCCGTCAGGGGTGTACCGCTCGTTCTGTCCCTCATTCGGGAGTTCCCCGCTCTGGGGATGACCTCGCACGCCGGGCGCCCCTAGCCTGGTGCGCGAAGGGGGGCTTGGAAGGAAGCCTCGTGTCGGCTCTGACTGCCGCTGCACTGCACATCGCTCGTCCTTTCATGTCGGCTTGGGCCGCGTGGCGCGACGACGAGCTGTCGTCGATGCCGCGACCGAGCGGGTTGCCGCGCGCGGTCGCCGACGGACCGTCGGCCGACCGCATCCTGCTCATCGGATCGGGCCCGGCGGTGGGCTGGGGGGTCGCTTCGCACGACCTGGCTCTTCCCGGCGCACTTGCTCGTGCACTCCGGGCCACGACGGGCCGCGGAGCGATCGTCGACGTGATCGCCGACCCGCAGATGACCGCGGCCAACCTCGCGGGCGTGCTCGTGGGCACGCGCCTCGACCGCTACGACGCCGTCGTCACGACGGTGGGCACGAACGACGCGCTGCACTTCACGACCCCGCTCGAGTGGCGACGGCGGATCGCGCGGGCTCTCGACCTGTGGAGCTCGCGTGCGCGCGGCGGCACGACGCTGCTCATGGTGGGCATCATCCCCCTGCGGCTGCTGCCGACCTTCACGGGCGTGGCCGCTCGCTCGGTCGACCGGCTCTCGCTCGTGCTGAACCGCGTGACCGACGAGATCGTCGAGCAGCACCCCACGGTCCGCACGACCCTGTTGCCCGCACCCGCCGGCGGGGCCTGCGACGCCCTCGGCCGCTTCACCCCCGAGGGGTACGAGTTCTGGGCGGCGCAGCTCGCCGCCGAGCTCGTGGAGCACCTCGATGAGCTTGCGGGAGACCTCGATCGCACCGCCGAGATCGCCGAGCGCATGACGACGGGCGTCGACGATGCCGACCGCATCGCCGAACTGCTGAGCGACGACGCGACGAGCCTCGAGCGCATCGTCACGATCGCCGCCGCGGCCTTCCATACCCCGACTGCGCTCGTGACGGTGCTCGGCCCCGACACGCAGTGGCACGTCTCGCGGTTCGGCATCGATCTCGAGTCGCTGCCCATCGAGCAGTCGTTCTGCGCAGTCGCGGTGCGCACCGATGACGGCATGGTCGTGCCCGATGCGACGCACGACCCCCGTTTCGCCCGCAATCCTCTCGTGACGGGCGCGGCCCAGGTGCGCTACTACGTGGGTGTGCCGATCGAAGACCCCCAAGGGCGCCGCATCGGCGCGCTCTGCGTCGTCGACACCAAGCCGCGCAACGTCACGACGGATGCCGACCTGAGCATGCTGCGGAGCCTCGCCGAGAAGGTGCAGCGCATCGTTTGGGCGAGTGTCGAGCGCGCTCAGCGCACCGCGCGCGGCGAGGAGCCGCCGCACTCGCGGGTGCTGCCCGAGCACGTCGACGTGGGCGGGCGCGTCGAGACGCTGCCGGGCAACGCGAGAGTGCAGGTGGCTGCCGTTCCGCGGTATCGCCCCGCCACGCTCGTCGCCGCTGTCGGCTGAGGCGTCGCCGGTGCATCGGGCCGAGGCCCGGGGTCGATTCGACCCGGCCAGCGCTGACTGCTACCCTGGAAGCACGCCGCGGGGTGGAGCAGCTCGGTAGCTCGCTGGGCTCATAACCCAGAGGTCGTAGGTTCAAATCCTGCCCCCGCAACCAGTGCCGCGAGTCGCGGCCCGAGAAGGCCCGGTCGTTTTCGACCGGGCCTTCTCGCATGCCGGGGGCATGTTCGATATGCGAACCGCGCGCGGCGGGCTGGATTGCACGGCCCCGCGCATCCCGAGAGCATGGACCTGCCGGGTTTGGGGACCCGCCCCGGCGTGCGATCGCCCCCCTTCAGGTTCGTGACTGCACGCCGCCCGGCACCGTCGGTGCCCCGAGCCATTCGGGTTGGCTCAGGGCACCGACTCCCCCTTTGAGGAGCCGGTGCCGATCGCCAGTGGGCCGCGGATCAGCTGGTGAGCGCCGGGATGATGGCGCCCGAGAACACCTGCCACGCGAGCGCGGTCTTCGCGACGAGGCTCAGCGTGATGTAGCTGCGCTCGCCCTGCAGGTAGCTCTTCCACTTGCCGACCTGCTTGTACTGCAGCCACTGGTTGATCGCGAAGGTGTTGAAGAACACGAAGAGCGAGATGACGATGCCGACGACGAACTCGGGCGGCGCGGCTTCGCTCTCGCTGCCGGGGCGCAGGAAGTAGATGAGGATCAGGATCCAGGGCACGATGCCGACCATCGAGCCGAAGATGAACGGCAGCAGGCCGCCCGAGCCCGGCTGCTCGTACTTCTCCTGCAGGGCGCCGAACAGGATCATCGCCGCGTTGACCGCGAAGATCGAGAACAGGGCGGCGATGTCGGTGACGCCGTTGATCGCGAGAATGAGCCAGATCATGATCGACGAGCTCAGCGAGTACTCCGTCCAGCGGAAGTAGTTGCGGTTCTGCAGCAGGCCGTTCTTGTAGCGGCCGAAGAACCACGGGCTCGAGATCAGGAAGTGGAAGAACGCGCTGAGGGCGAGGAAGGCGACGACGCCGATGCCAATGTTGACCTCGAAGAGCGTGACGCGCTCGGGCGGGATCGGCACGCCGGGAGGGCCGGAGAGGTAGTCAGCGGTGACAGCGAACAGCACCTGGGTGCTGAGCATCGACAGCACGACCGCGAAGCCGATGGCCTGCAGGAGGTGCAGGCTGCCCGCGACGATGTTGTAGACGCGCAGGCGATCGATCTGCTGCTCGGGGGTGTAGACCTTCTTGGCCATCAGGCACTCCTTCGTGACGCTGACTGTCAGCAGTCGTGCTGACGCTAGCAGTTAGGCACGCGGGGACGTCTCCGGCTTCTGGCTCATCAGCATTCGACGTCGAATCAGCACGATTCCCAGTCCGAGCATGATGGCGAGGACCACGAATGCGAGCAACCCATTCAAAGGCGCGGCGCCTGTGGAGGCGATGTCTCCTGCCGGCAGGACCGTGATCCGCACTCGCACCTCTTCGTCCGAGATCGCGCCCGTGGCGACGATGTCATGCGGGCCCGGCGACGTGTCGCGGGGAACGGTGACGGACGTCTGGAACGTGCCGCTCTCGTCGGCGTCGATGGTCGCGAGGACGACAGGGTCAGACTGCAGTTCGATCTGCACGGTCTCGTCGGGCGAGAATCCCTCGCCGCTGACGGTCAGGGTGTCACCCGCCGCAACGGACCGCGTCGAGAGTGTGATCGCGGGAGACGGAGTCGGCTCGGGATCGACCGTCTCGGTCACGGTGAACGTCAACGAACGCTGGGCGTAGTTGCCGCCCTCCGCGGTGACGTCGACGGTGAAGGTGCGTTCGCCGAGCGCCAGGCTTCCCCCGGGCCAGACTCCGCGCGTTGCGTCACCGCAGTCCACGATCACGTCGTCGAGACGGCACTCGACGGTCTCGATCGGCGTCTCGGGGTTCGCCGGGTCGATCGTGAACGCCACCGCGCCTGTTGTCGCGTTCCAGGTGATGGCTCCCACGGTGGGGGGGCCGACCAGCAGCCTGAAGCTCGACACGATCGGTGTGGCGTCGGCGCGTTCCGTTCCGGGAACAGAGACGGCTACTTCGTAGCGGCCGGCGCGGAGGCCATTCGGCGCGAAGTCCCGGAAGGCGATCGGCTCGAAGGCGCCGTCGGCATCGAGGAGGTCGGCGACCGGTCCGCACGACTCGATCGGGGTCGAGGGGAATTCGGTGTACTCAAGGCTGACGCAGACATCAGAGGTGTATTCGCCCCACTCGGCCTTGCCGCCCATTACGTAGGGCACGAGCGTCGGCAGCGCCTCAACCGCGAAGTTCGCGGGGTCAACGCTGCTCGCGACCGCACCTCGAAAACGATCACCGGAGGCGGGCACCAGATCGAGCGTCAGCGGCAACACCGTGCGCGCACCGGTCACCTGCTGAACGACGAGAGGAACCACCTGACGGCCGACCTCCGCGGCTGTCGCGGTCACTCGGATCGACACGACCCACTGATCGAGGTCGGCGTCATAGACGATGCTGGCACGGGCGCCACCCCCGGGGAGCTCGAGGCTGCTGACGGGCAGGTCGGTCGAGGGGTCGACCAGGCCGAAGTTCGTGGGCGTGCCACCCGTGCCGGGTTCGAGGCGAGCGATCTCGTAGTTCGGGTCGACGCCGTAGCCGACGGGAACTTGCAGGGTCGTCATCTCGGGGGCGAAGGTCACGATTCCCGGCTGCACGGGCGATGGGCTCGTCTCGGGCGCGATTACGGTGGGGCGTGCGGCGTCGTCGATGGCGAAGCGCTGGGTAGTGCCTCCGCCGAACCGGTCGGTAATGCTGACGGTCACCCCCTGGGCGAGGGCCGCGTCGTGCGGCAACGTGTACGAGAGTTCGTCATCGAACTCGGAGAACAGCGCGGTGTTGACGGTCGAACACGAGAGCGCGTCGACCTGAATGCACGGGAGGGTGAGGGCTGTCGTGGTCGGAGCGTCACCGTCAACCGAGCCCGGCCACGTCACGGCGACGGTGTACTCGTTGCTGGGGACGTCGGATGCGAGCTGAAGCGACAGCGCAAGAGTGTCGATGCCATCGTCGTCCAGCACCATCGAGGTGACCTGGGGGGTCGGCGCGGAGACCGTGAAGTTCACTGCCCCCCACACATCGTCGTCGGTTCCGTCAGAGGGATCGGTGTCGCGCATGAGCACGCTCGCTCGGTAGGCGCCGATTGCCTGCGGCACGAACCGGGTGTCGTAACCGTCAGCCTGCGCCACCTCGACCCACGAGTTCGAGGAGGGCTCGTGCCGCACGATCGTCCACGAATAGTCGTACCCGTCGACGAATCGATCGAGATCGAACGTGCCGTTGATGTCGACAGGGTTCGGTCGGAGGATCACCGTGCGGCCTGGCGTGAGCGGTCCGACGGCACTGGGGGTTGGCCCCGCGAGGCCCGACGTGCTGTCGCTGACGAGCGAGACGGAGACCACATCATCGTTCTCGTCGAGGAATTCGATCGTATCGACGTTCTCTTGCAGCAGCGTGTTGTCTGGCTGCAGCACGCTCACCGTGAAGCCGCCTTCCGAAAGTGCCGTACGGGATGCCAGAGCCGCCTTGCCGTCCGGCGTGATGAACGGGAAGGAGAACGTCGCGCGTTCACCGCTTCCGCCGTCGGTGATGATCCAGCCATCACTGAACCGCACGGTGGTGGAAACGCCCGCGACAGGAATCACGATGCTCGACGCTGCCCGGGTGCCTTCCGAATCGGTCACCATGAAGCTGAAGTCGGACGCCGTGGTGGCGTTGTCGGTCCACACCCCCGAAGCGTCGGCCACGTACACGCCTCCATATCGAGCACTGGTCACGTCGACGACGGTCGCGAGAATACGTGCCATGGCGTTGGAGGAGCGATAGGCAGGCAAGTTGTCGAGCGAGAGGTTCTCGCGAAGATCCAGTCCAGCGAACTCGGCCCTGCGGGCATCGAGGCCGAACGGATCGCGCGACGCAAGGGCGTTCGCGAGATTCGCACTGACCGTGCGCCCGACCTCTTCGTATGCGACAAGCTGCACGACCGCAACGGCGGTCACAACGATCGCGAGCACAACCACGGCAACGACAGTGGCCGCGGCGAATGCCGCAGAGCCCACGACTGACCCCGTAACGACCGTTGTGCCGGCAGTGCCGGTGACCCCGGATGCCACGAAGAACGTTGATCCGGCGTACGGGAACACTGCGCCCGCAATAGCTCCCGCGAGCCCGGACGCGCTTCCTGCGACGAACGCACTGGCGGCACCACCCGCGATGGCGGCGCCAGCAACGGCGCCAACGGCGCCGATTTGATAAGCGGCATTCTGCGCGTCAACGAGGTTCTGTTGAACCGTTCCGTTCGTGAGTGAGTTGAGCCCCAGGGCGTCAGCGTTGCGGTACACACCCCAGGCTTGGAACTCAGCGGCCGAGGGAATCGGCGGGGCGAAGACGAACTGGTTCTCCAGTGAGGTTCGCGGTCGTGAACACCAATTCGCCACTGCTTCGGGCAACAGCACAGGGTCGGTAACGAATGCCGGTGCCGCTGGCGGGCGGTAGCCACACTCGTTCGTCATGAACCGCGTGTACTCCTCTTGTGCGTACTCAGCGACGGCGCGGTCGGACTCGAGGAAGATCTCGGTGAAGTAGTCGTAGGTCTTCTGCTCGTCCGGGGTCAGGGCCACGCCGTAGAGGGAACGATCGAAAATGTCGATAACGCGGGACAGCACGTAGCCCCGAATCTCGTCGCCTGCGTACCGCTCGATTCGACCGTCGTTGGGCACGTCGTACAGCACCGCGAGGGCATCGATGGCTTCGCGGATGATCCACCCGAGAGCCCCGACGTGATCACCAGAGTCGGAAGCGAGGAAGTCGGACAGACCGCCCACGCCAGTGTCTTCGAGCGGATCGCGCTCGGAGGGGGCGCCGATGCAGGTCACAATCCCGCCTGCGATCGGAACGCACTGTGGCTGAATCGTCTCGCCTGTCGGAACCGTGATGTCGATCGCGCCCGTGCCCTCGACGGTGATGAACGACGAATCGGAGCTCTGCGTGATGAGCGGAATCGTGGACGGGATGATGATCACGTCATCGTCGGCGCCCGCGGCCGGAGACGCGATGACGGGGGCAAGGAGGGCGCCGATCACGATCGCGATGACGCTTCCGCGCACCGCCGTAGAGGTTCGGGTCATGGTCTGCTCTCTGAGGTCGCTCGGACAACGACAGCGACACAGATGTCCCTACGCCGCCTCACTCGCGGGGGCAAGTGGTGCGGTCCAACATGATCGTTCGCCTAATCGGGACTATACGTCACAATCTTCGCAAAACGAACACTTGTCAGCCATCGCGCGGGGGCTGGGCGCCGAGCCACTGCACGGCCGCGGCACCCGCGGCGACGCCCCGCTCGACGGCCGTGCGCAGTTCGGCGCTCGCGCCGCTCTCCGCGAGCTCCGCCGCGACCGCGCCCGCGAAGGCGTCTCCGGCCCCCGTCGTGTCGACCACGGTGACGCGCGGCGCCGGCAGATGGCCGCTCGCGCCCGGCGCGGCGAAGACCGCGCCGTCGCCGCCGAGCGTGATGACGACGCTGCGGCAGCGATCGATCAACGCCCCGGCCGCCGCGGCGGCCTCGTCGGGCGTGCCGATCGTGAGGCCGGTCAGGTCGTGCGCCTCGGCCTCGTTGACGATGAGCGGATCGCAGAGCGCGAGCAGAGCATCCGGAACCTCACGGCTGGGGGAGAGGTTGAGCACCGTTCGCCCCCCGAGCTCGTCGATCGTCTCGGCGGCCGTGAGAACCGCCGCGAGGGGGATCTCGAGCTGGGCCAGCAGCACCGTTCTGCGCCCGGCGATCGCGCGGATGCCCGCTTCGACCTCGTGCGCGTTCACGCGGGCGTTGGCCCCGGCCGCCACGACGATCGTGTTCTCGCCGTCGCGTGACACGGTGATGAGCGCGATGCCCGTGGGGGCGTCGTCGACGACCGCGACGCTCGAGACATCGACGCCGCCAGCGCCGAGGGCGTCGAGCATCTGGCGGCCGTTGCCGTCATCGCCCACTGCCCCGAGGAACACCGGCATCGCTCCCGACCGGGCGGCCGCGAGCGCCTGGTTCGCGCCCTTGCCGCCGGTCGCGATCACGAGCTCGTCGCCGAGCAGCGTCTCGCCCGGCAGGGGGTGCCGGTCGACGAGCACGGTGTAGTCGGTGTTGGCCGAGCCGAGAACGATGAGCGAGGCGGTCATGGCTCCATCGTGGCAGAGCGCTCGCCGACAGCGGAGCGTGCGGCCCGGTGCTCGCGCCACGCCCGCCAGGCGCCCGTCGACCACAGCGCCCACACCACGAGAACCGGTTGGAACAGCAGCCGGATGCCCCGCGCGAGGTCGGTGTCGAGGCCGAAGCCGTCGCGGCCCTCGGTGAACTGCGCGATGTTGCCGGGGAAGATCGCGAGGAAGAACAGGGCCGTGGCCCACCCGGTCCACACCCGCCAGCGCCCGCGCGCCAGGAGGAGCGCGATCCCGAGCGCGATCTCAGCGACGCCCGAACCGAGCACGATGAGGTCGGGCTCGATCGGCAGCCAAGGCGGCACCTGGGCCAGGAACTCCTCGCGCCCGAAGGTGAGGTGGCCGGTGCCCGCGAAGACCAGGGCCGCGCCGAGCAGCCAGCGGGCGATCCGCTGCGGCCAACTCGTTCCGCGAGCGCGCGTGTCGGTTGTCATACGGCGAGTATGCCGCGCGGGGCGAATGCGGTCCTGGTAGCTACGCGCGAGATCGACTAGCGTGACGTGTCAAAAGGTGCGCAATTCTCAAGCCGTGTTTCCCGGTCGCCGCGCTCTCAGCTCGTCCCCCGCCTCATGGAAAGGCATCGTGATGACCTCTCGAACGAACATATTGTCTCTCCTGGGCGTGATCTGCGTTGCGCTGAGCGCGTGCTCGACGACCACTGGCGAAGACCAACTGCGACCGACTGCCGGAGGAGCGATCGCGCTAGCAGTGTCAGAGACCTGTAGTGACGAGTCTGATCCGCAGTGCATTTCGGTCAACGGAGAGAGCGTGGTGTTTCCTTCTGCCTTTGAGCGAGCGGGTGTCGACGATGCCGTAGCTATCGATGGACAGAACGCCATCGCCTTAACGCTCAGTGCCGACGGTGCGGAGGTCTTGCGCACCCTCACCGAGCAGGCCGCCGAAGCCGCAGACACCGCTCGTTTGGTCATAGCGATTGGTGACGAGATACTCACTGCCGCGCGTGTGATTGAACCGTTGACCGACGCCACTGTTCACGTCGTGTTGCCGCCAGACAGGACCGCCCAAGACCTCATCACGCTAATCAGGGAGAACTGACGGTCCAGATTGCCTGGCGACGAAGGAATGAACAGCCACGAAACCTCGACGCATAGGCTGGGAATCGTGAGCACCGCATCCGTCAGCGCTGTCGTGGCCGTCGCCCAGTTCGGCCCTGTCGCCGACCGCGACGCCAACCTCGCCGCGATGCGCAGCCTGGCGATGCATGCGGTCGAGCAGGGGGCGGGGCTCGTCGTCTTCCCCGAGTACTCGTCCTACTTCTCGCCCGTCATGGGCCCCGACTGGCTCGCCGCCGCCGAACCGCTCGACGGCTCCTTCGTCGAGGGCCTCGGCGATCTCGCGAGCGAGACGGGCGCGATCATCGTCGCCGGGCTCATCGAGTCGGGCACGCGCGACGACCGCTTCCGCAACACGGTCGTCGCCGTCGCGCCCGGCGGCACGCTGCTCGCCGTCTCGCGCAAGCTGCACCTCTACGACGCCTTCGGCGCGACCGAGTCGGCCTGGGCCGAGCCCGGCGCGATCGAGCCGCCGCAGTTGTTCGATGCGATCGGGCTGCGCGTGGGCATCCAGACCTGCTACGACCTGCGGTTCCCCGAAGTGACGCGCCGCCTCGTCGACGCGGGAGCCGAGCTCGTGCTCGTGCCGAGCGAGTGGGTCGCCGGCCCCGGCAAGGTGCACGCCTGGACCACGCTCGTGACCGCACGCGCCATCGAGAACACGGTCTACGTCGCGGCCGCCGACCACATCCCGCCCGTCGGAGTCGGGCACAGCATGATCGTCGACGCGCGCGGCGAGCTGCTCGCCTCGATCGAGACGGCGACGGATGCGGTGGTCGCCCCGGTCTCGCGCGATCACCTCGACGAGGTGCGCCGCCTCAATCCCGCCCTGCGGTTGCGCCGGTTCGGGGTCGTGCCCCTCTAGCGGCGCAGGCTCTGCAGGCGGCGCACGCCCTCGGCGATGACGTGGTCGGGCTTGCAGAAGGCGAAGCGCAGCGCGCTCGCGCTGACGACCGATGCGCCGCCCGCGGCGTCCGCTAGCCCGAAGGCACTCAGCGGGATCGCGACGACGCCGGGATCGACGGCGAGGGCTCGGGCGCTCGCCGCCGCATCCGTGAGCCCGAGGGGCGACCCATCGGCGACGATGAAGTACGAGCCGGCGGTCGGCGCGATCGTGAAGCCGGCGTCGACGAGCCCGGTTGCGAGCAGGTCGCGACGGCGCTGCAGGGTGGCGCGCAGGCCGTCGTAGAAGCCGTCGTCGAGCTGCAGCCCGCGGGCGACCGCGCCCTGGAAGGGGGCGCCGTTGACGTAGGTGAGCCACTGCTTGACGCCCAGGACGGCGTCGACGAGTTCGGCGGGGCCGGTCACCCAGCCGATCTTCCAGCCCGTGACGTTGAACGTCTTGGCGGCGCTCGACACGGTCAGTGTGCGCTCCGCCGCCCCGGCGAACGAGACCGTGGGTCGATGACGCGCGCCGTCGAAGACGAGATGCTCGTAGACCTCATCACTCACGATGACGGCGTCGTGGCGAGCGGCCGCCGCGACGATGCGCTCGACGTGCTCGGGGGCGAGGATCGAGCCGGTCGGGTTGTGTGGAGAGTTGAGCACGATCACGGCCGTGCGGTTCGTGATCGCGGCGTCGATCGCGTCGGGGCTCGGCTGGAAGCCCGGCTCGGAGAGCGGGATGGTGACGTGCCGGGCCCCGCTCAGCCCGATGACGGCGGCGTAGGCGTCGTAGTAGGGCTCGACTGTCACGACGTCATCGCCTGGGCCTGCGAGCGCGAGCAGGCTCGCCGCGATCGCCTCGGTCGCGCCCGCCGTCACGAGCACCTCCCTCGCGGGGTCGACACTCAGGCCGTAGAAGCGCTGCTGGTGCTCAGCGATCGCCTGGCGCAGTTCGGCCACGCCGCGCCCCGGCGGGTACTGGTTCACCCCGGCGCGGATCGCCTCCACCGCGGCCTCGAGCACCGGGGCGGGTCCGTCGTCGTCGGGGAATCCCTGGCCGAGGTTGACGGCGTCGTGCTCGAGGGCGAGGGCCGACATCTCGGCGAAGATCGTGGGCCGCGCGGTGCCGTCAGAACCGATCAGGCCTGCCGCGCGCGAGGCGCGCATCCACGGGGCATCGATGCTCACCTCGCCAGCGTAGCGGGGACCGAAAAATGGATGCGAACGCATGATGTTCGATGTGCGAACACCGCGCCGAGCAGGCTCTGGGCAGGCGCCGCCGCATCCGCAAGACTGACGGTGTGGTGGCGCCCCAACGAGATGTTGTGCTCATCGTCGACGACGAGCCGATTCTGCGCGTCATCCTGCGCCACACCCTCGAAGCTGCCGACTACACGGTGCTCGAAGCCGCGAACGGGGTCGAGGCGTTCGCCATTCTCGAGAACGCACCGCAGCGCGTCTCGGCCGTGCTGAGCGACATCACGATGCCGTGCATGGATGGGCTCGCCCTCGTCGACCGGCTGGAGGCCTCGCACCCGACCCTGCCGATCATCCTCGCGAGCGGACTGCATCGGCGCGACACGATTCCGCCCTCGACGGCCAACCGCATCCGCGGGTTCCTCGAGAAGCCGTACTCGCGTTCGACCGTTCTCGCCGTCGTCGCCACTGCCGTCAGCGGGGGCGTCGCGGCCTGACGGCAGCGAGACGGGGCACCGGCGCCTGCTCAGTCGCCCTCGCGCGGCACGGCGAGCTTCGTCGCCCAGTCGTAGAACACGACCTTGCCCGGCGACGTGTCCTCGACATCCGCGTCCACCCCGCGCGACAGCAGCGTCGCGAGTCCGTCGATGATGAGCCCCAGGTCGTCGTGCGGCGCCGTCAGGGCGAGGCCGGCCGAGCAAGCCGAGAGCACGCTCGACACCGTGCGGGCATCCAGATCGGTGCGCACCATGCCGACCGCCTGCAGGCTCTCGATGAGCTCGCCGCGAATGCCGATCGTGGGGGTGTACGCGTAGCTGTGCGAGTTGCGCATGATCGCGTTGAGGGCCTCGCGATCGATCACGAACAGCGTCTTGGCGAGCGGACGCTCGTAGACGGCGCTGAGAATGTACGTGTACATGCGCGAGAGCAGCCCGCCGCGCGGGTCGCGCTCGATGTTCTGCACGATGAGCCCGTACATGCCGTGGAACTCGCGATTGAGCATCGCGACCATGGCGTCGTTGGCGGTCGGAAACATGTCGCTGACCTCGTCGACCGTCGCGCCGCAGCGCGAAGCGATGGAAGCGAGCGTCACGGCCGCATAGCCGTCGTTCATGATGATGTCGCCGGCGGCATCAAGGATGGCCGTCACATCGGTCACAGGGGACTGCGTCATTCGAGAGCCCTCGGATCGGTGGTTTGTCGGTCTCGCCCTCATTCTAAATGGCGGACAGACGAATCTGTGTACCCCCTTTGGGGCCTAGCCACGGGATGCGTCATGTGGAGAAACGGCGCGGGATGCGGTGCGCATGCCTACCGTGACGGGCATGATTCGACGTCTCGCGCTCGTCGCACTCCCGCTCGCCCTCCTCGCCGGCGCACTGAGCGCCTGCACGGAGTCGACGCGCATCCCGCCCGCCGAACCGACCGCCGAGGTCGCGCCGCTCTTCGCGACGGATGAGGAAGCCCTCGAGGCGGCGACGGCGGCGTACGAGGAGTTTCTTCGCGTCTCGAGTCAAATTCTTCAAGACGGGGGTGCCGACCCCGACCGTCTGAGGCCTCTCGTCTCCGACGAGGTCTATGCGTCAGAAGCCGAAGGCTTTGCGGCCCTGTCTCAGAACGACTGGAAGCTCACTGGCTCGACGGAACTCACTGGAATGTTGTTACAGCAACACATGCAGGGCCCGCCCGGGTCGGCCCAAGTCATTGCCTACGCGTGCGTGACTGTTGCCGGCACGGATGTCGTCGATTCGATGGGCGTTTCGCAAGTCGAACCTGACAGGGTTACAGACCTTCAGTTTGAGGTTGTATTCGCGTCGACGGACGAGTCGTCGTTGCTCATAGAACGCAAGACGCTGTGGGATGAAGAGGTCACATGCTGACTATTGCAGTCGCCCTGGGTCTAGTTCTTGGCTCGACCTCCGTACCTGTCGTTCAGGAAGTTCGGCCAACTAGCAGTTGCTCTGAATACGGAGCCGTCCTCGGCGGCTGCCCCGACGTGCGCGGCGAGATCGGCGACGGGGCCGCGATTATCGACGGCGAGCTCACGAACGGCGGCGGCCCGGGCTCGGGCAGCGGGGGCGGCGGAGGCGGGGCATCCGGACCGCCCGGATCGGTCGAGATGCCCATGCCCTGCGAAGAGGTCTTCGCGGGCTACTGCTACGGCGAGGGGCAGCCGAAACCGATCGACGCCGAACCGGGCGAGCCCGCGGTCACATGGAACGACCTCGCCGTCTTCCGCCCGCGGGTGCCGACGCAGTACATGCAGCCCGACGGGTGGATGGTCGTGGGGCTGCCGACCAACTTCGTCGCCCGCACCGAGGCGCACTTCGTGTCGGGCACGCTGCTCGGCGCCCCCGCCGACGTGCGCTTCACGCCGGTCGGCTGGCGATGGCGCTACGGAGACGGCTCGGCCCAGCGCCGCACCACGCCGGGGTCGAGCTGGCAGTCGCTCGGTCTGCGCGAGTTCGACGCCACCCCGACGAGCCACGTCTACACGGCGCCGGGCACCTACGTGATCGAGCTCGACGTCGAGTTCGCCGCCGAATACCGGTTCGCGGGCAGCACGTGGCGGTCGCTCGCTGGCATCATCGTCGTGCCCGCCAACGACCTCGTCGCCACGGCCGGAGACGCCGTGACCGTGCTCGTCGACCGCGACTGCCGCGAAGGCTCCGTCGGTCCCGGTTGCTGACACCGCCGCATCCTGTCGACCGAGACAGGCTTGGGCGAAGCGTCGGGCCGCGCTCAGGCGGGGCAAATAGAATGCACAGGTTTGCGGAGGACCCTGACAGCGCCGAAAGGAGCACCTCCCTATGACCGCCACGCCTGAGAACCACGAGGCCCCCGAGAACCCCGAGATCCACGAGAACCACGCCGCCCACGACACCGGCAGCCCGGTAACCGCAGATCACGAGACGGTCGCACCCCCGACCGCGTCGCCTGCGCAGGCCCATGCCGCGCCGGCGATGGCAGGCGCAGCGCCGAGCGCAGCGCCGAAGGCGAAGAGCTCGATGGGTCCGCTTCTCGGAATGCTGACGGTCGGTGCTCTCATCGGCGGTGTGGCCGGCGGCGGCGTCGTCGCGGCCGTGCTCGCGAGCGACGGTGCCCCCGTCGTCGGCACGCCCGCCGCTCCGACGTCGATCACCGTCAACGACCCCGACGACGCCACCCTCGTCACGGGTGTCGTGGCGAAGGCGATGCCCGCCGTCGTCACCCTGACGGTCGCCGGCGGTGGTTCCTCGGGCAACGGATCCGGCGTCATCCTCAGCGACGACGGATACGTGCTCACCAACAACCACGTCGCGACCCTCGAAGGCGCCACCAGCAGCCCGAGCATCCGCGTCACCCTCTCCGACGGCCGCATCTTCGACGCGGAACTCGTCGGCAGCGACCCCATCGCCGACCTCGCCGTCGTCAAACTCGAGGGTGCCGAAGGCCTTCCGACCATCGAGTTCGCTGACTCCGACGCGCTCAACGTCGGCGACCGCACGGTCGTCATCGGCGCACCGCTCGGTCTTGCCGGCTCCGTCTCGAACGGCATCGTCTCGGCGCTCAACCGCTCGATCACCGTGCGCTCCTCCGCGGTGCCCGACCAGCAGGTCGAGCAGCAGCCCGACGACAGCACGGATGCTCCCTTCGACTTCTGGGACTTCGATGTTCCCGGCACCGAGGGCACCGACCCGCGCCCCGTCTCGAGCGGCACCGTCTCGCTGCCGGTGATCCAGACCGACGCCGCGATCAACCCCGGTAACTCGGGCGGCGCCCTGCTCGACGACGAAGGCCGACTCATCGGCATCGTCGTCGCCATCGCCACGGCGGGCGGCAGCGGCGGCCAGTCGGGCAGCATCGGCGTCGGCTTCTCGATCCCCTCGAACTTCGCCCAGCGCGTCGCGACCGAGCTCATCGAGAACGGCACGGCGACGCACGGCCTGCTCGGAGCGACCGTCACCGACTCGATCAACGACGCCGAGAGCACCGTCGTCGGCGCCCTCATCGACAGCGTCGTGCCCGGCGGCGCGGCCGAACAGGGCGGCCTCCGCTCGGGCGACGTCATCACGATCTTCAACGGCGTGCCGATCGCGGGCAGCGTCGACCTCACCGCGCAGGTGCGCGTGCTGCCGGCGGGCGCGAGCGCGACCCTCACCTACGTGCGCGGCGGCGAGGCGCAAGAAGTCACCGTCACGCTCGGCGAGCTGCAGTAGTGCGGCGGGGGCCGTCTCGCCGAGGCGGCCCCCGCGCTGCTGGCCGTGCCGAGGCAGTAGCCTCGACGCTATGGGCCAGCCCGCGACGACGCACCCCGGCGTCAGCTTCGTCATGCCCGTCTACAACGAGGCCGCCTACATCGACGACGCCATCGAGAGCGTGCTCGCGCAGCAGTACCCCGGTGAGCGTGAGCTCGTCGTCGTGCTGGGCCCCTCCACCGACGGGACGACCGAGAAAGTGCAGTCCCGTGCCGCCGCGGATGCCCGCATCCGCATCGTCGAGAACCCGCAGCTGTCGATCCCGCTGGGTCTCAATCTCGGCATCCGTGCCGCCGCCCACGAGGTGATCGTGCGCGTCGACGCCCACACCGAGATCGAGCCCGACTACACGGCGATCGGCGTCGCCACCCTGCAGCGCACGGGGGCGGCGAGCGTCGGCGGCCTCATGGTCGCCACCGGTCGAGGGCGGCTGCAGTCGGCGGTCGCGCGGGCCTACAACCACCGCCTCGGGCTGGGAGGCGGTGCGTACCACGGCGCCGCATCCGAGGGCCCCGCCGAGAGCGTCTACCTGGGCATCATGCGGCGCGAGGCACTCGTGGCCGTGGGGCTCTACGACGAGGGGCTCAAGCGCGGCGAAGACTGGGAGCTCAACCTGCGTCTGCGCGACGCCGGCCACCTGGTGTGGCTCGACCCGGCGCTGCGCGTGACCTACTGGCCGCGGTCGACGTGGGCGAAGCTCGCGCGGCAGTTCCACGCCACCGGCATCTGGCGCGGCGAGCTCGTGCGGCGCCTCGGCGGCCGCAACCCGCTGCGCTACTTCGCTCCGCCGGCCCTCGTCGTGTCGCTCGCGCTCAGCGCTGTGCTGCTCGTGCTGCAGCTGACCGGCGTGGTCGCGGGCCTGCCGAGCCTGCTGCTGTCGGTCGTGCACCTCGGCCCCGCGCTGTACCTGCTCGTGCTGCTGGCCCTGCTCGTCGTGCCGTCGAGCGGGCCGCGGTTCGCCGACCGGTTCACCTTCGCGCGGGTGATCGCCGTCATGCACGTCAGCTGGGGTGCCGGGTTCGTGCGCGGCTTCGTGCTCGGCGCGCGCGACGCCGTCGACACCTCGCGCATCGAGTCGTAGGGCGGGTCAGCCCCGCTCGAGCATCCGCTCGGCGATGATGCGCGCCACGACGCGCTCTGCCGCGCGACCGTCGTCGAGCGCCGTGAAGCGCTGCCGCCAGGCCGAGAGCGCGGGCCACTCCGCTGCTGGGCCCGGCGCGGCGGCACGCCGAGCGAGTTCGGCGATGAGCCCCGCGCGACTGTCGGTCACCGGCACGGGCGCCTCGGCCAGCAGGTCGAAGTAGAAGCCGCGCAGCTCGCGCTCGTAGTGCTCGCGGTCGGGGGCGAAGAGCACGAGCGGGGTGTCGGTCGCGGTGACGTCGAACATGAGCGAGCTGTAGTCGGTGACGACGACGTCGGCCGCGAGCAGCAGTTCGGCCATGTCGGGGTAGGTCGTCACGTCGATGAGGCCGTCGACGGCGAGGTCGTGACCGTGCCGCAGCGTGCGGCTGTGCCCGCGCACGAGCACGACGTGCTCGCCGGGCAGTGCGGCGAGCGCGCTCGGCAGGCTCGGCAGGTCGAGGTAGTCGACGATCTCGCGGGCGTCGTCGCGCCACGTCGGCGCGTAGAGCACGGCGCGCTGCTCGGGCCGCAGCCCCAGGCGCGCACGCACCGCCCGGCGCATCGCCGGGTCTGCCCAGACCAGCACGTCGTTGCGCGGGTAGCCCTCCACCCACAGCGGACCCCGGAACGCGTAGGCGCGGCGCAGAATCGTCGCCGCGTAGTCGTTCTGCGCCAGCAGCACCGTCCACCGGCGGCTCTCGCGGCGCACGGCGATGCGCGTCCGCAGTCCCACGCCCTCGCGGTCGAGCGCGAGCCGCTTCAGCATCGTGCCGTGCCAGGTCTGCAGCACCGACTGGTGCGGCCGCGGCATCCACCGCTTGCGCAGCCAGTCGTTGACGACGAGCAGGCGCGCGTCGGCCCGCACACGCCACCACTCGGCCGAGCCCTCGACGATCGCGACGGCTCCCTCGGGCACGGCGATCGAGCGGTCGACGACCGACCAGTAGCGGGTGACGTCGGGGCGCACGCGCGCGAGCTCGCGGTCGATCGCCAGGGGATTGCAGGCGGCCGTCTGACTGTAGAAGCTCTCGAAAAACACGGCGTTCTCGGGGATCGCGGTCCGGCGGCGGTACTGCGCTTCGAGGCGCTTCTGGGCGGATGCGCCGCGCTCGTCATCGGCCAGCGGTGCCGCGACGCGCAGCACGAGGGTTCCGGCGTCGGCCCGCAGCTCGGCCCGCAGCAGCTGCGAGCGGAACCCGGGGTCGAGCTCGGTCGCCACCGCGGCCCGCGCGCTCGCGTGCACATCGCCCTCGAGGGTCACCTCGAGCCGGTAGTCGTCGCTGCGCGGCGGCAGCCCCTCGGCACCCCAGCGCTCGTCGAACAGCGACGCGCCCGCGGTGAACTCGTCGCGCACCTGCGACACGGCGAGCTCGATCGTCTGCCGGGGGCCGACGAGTGCGAGACGCGCGATCACCCCGGGCGTCGTGCCGCGCAGGCTCACGGCGTGATCATCGAGCTCGGCGTCGGTGATGACGAGTCGCCGCCGGCTGGCCGGGGGAGCGGGAACCGCGGGCGCGGTCGTCACGGGCTCGCCGAGCAGGCCGAGGATCGCCTCGAGCACGCGCTCGGTCGCCCGCCCGTCGAGGTGGTCGACGACTTCGTCACGCAACCACGCCGCGTGCCGGAGGGCGTCGTCGCGGGCGGGGCCGCCCCCGAGCACGGCCTCGAGCCGCTCGAGGGTCTCGACCCACGTCGTCGCGGGCTCGCCCCCGCTGAACTCGCGGTAGGGCTGGTACAGCCCGCGCGTCGCCAGGTACGAGGCGAGATCGGGGGCGAAGAACACGCTTGGCACCCCCGCGATGGCGGCGTCGAAGGCGATCGAGCTGTAGTCGGTGACGAGGGCGTCGAGCGCCGGCAGTGCCGGGGTCACATCGGTGAGGGCATCGCGGCCGAGCAGGCGGATGCGGGGCGAGCCCGCGGCGCCCTCCGCATACGAGCCCGCGCCGAGCGGGTGCGAGCGGATGAGCAGGGTCGCGCCCGTGCGGTCGGCCCAGGCGGCGATCTGCGACCACTCCGCGGGGGTCGGGATCGCGGCATCCACCGCCCCGTCGCGCCAGGTGGGGGCGTAGAGCACGACCGGTCCGGCATCCGGAAGCGGAGCGCCGTCGGCCGTGACGAGTGCCGCCGATACGAGCGCGCGCGCCGTCGAGCGCCGGGCCTCGGGCGTGCCCGAGAGCAGCACGTCGTCGCGCGGGTCGCCCGTCACGATCACGCGCGAGGCCGGCAGACCGAACGCCGAGCGGATGCGCGCGGCGACGAGCTCGGACGACACGGGGAACAGGGCGATCTGCGCGCCCGCTCGGCGGTAGAGCGCCGCCATGAGCCGGCCGACGCCCGGCAGCGAGCCGATGAGGGGCAGACGCAGCGCGGCGCCCGTGTCGAGGTGCAGGCGCTTGAGCGGGATGCCGTGCCACAGTTGCACGACGCGCGCGCCGCTCACGCCGAAGCGGTTGACGTCGCCGAAGCCGTGCGTCACGACGACGACGCCCGCGCGCAGCGTGGCCCAGAGTCCGCGCGGCCCGCGCTTCGGCAGCGCCCGCAGGCCGCGCGCCCGCGCCGCCGCGAGCTCCGCGCGGTCGGAGGCGAGCCACGTGAGGTGACGCACGGGCTCGCGCTCGGCGGTCAGCGCGAGCAGGGCCAGCGCACCTTCGCCGAGCCCGATGCCCGAGGCGAAGACCCAGCGGCGGGGGCTGCGCGGCACGAGCACGGCGGCGAGCGCCCCGAGCGCGTAGAGCGGGGCGCGGGCGAGAACGCGCGCGTTGCCGGCGCTGAACGTGAAGCGGGCCATCGCGCCCGATTCTGTCACCTCGCCAACACAATGCGAACAAGTGGGTAACGGTGTGGTGGTTTGGCCGAATGGGCACCGCGCTCGCTGAGAGAATCGTGGGCGTGAAGATCGTCGGGCAGTTCAAGACGGCGCGCCGCATCGTGCGCGACCTGCTGCGCTCGCGCCGCAACCGCAACGCGCTCGCCGTGCGGCTCGAGACCGAGACGCCTCCGGCTGCCGGCACGATCGAGATCGCCGTGTACTTCGCCGACACGCGCGTGAACCTGTACCAGATCCGGCAGTGGTACGCGCCCCTCGCCGAGCTCGCGCGCGAGCATCCTGTCGCCATCATCAGCCGGAGCCCCGGAACGATGATGACCCTGCTCGACGAAGCACCCGTGCCGGCCGTCTACCTGCGCAAGGTCACCGACCTCGAGCGCTTCGTGGCCGAGCAGCCGCTGCGCATCGTCTTCTATGTCAACCAGAACACCAAGAACTTCCAGATGTTCCGGTACGGCCGCATGTGGCACGTGTTCATCAACCACGGCGAGTCCGACAAGATGTACATGACCACCAACCAGTACAAGGCCTACGACTACGCGTTCATCGCGGGCGATGCCGCCCGCGAACGTCTCGCGCGCAAGCTCTGGGACTACGACCTCGATCGCAAGACACTGCAGATCGGGCGTCCGCAAGCCGACCACTTCGCCGGCGAGACGCCCTACACGCCCGACGATCGCACCGTCGTGCTGTACGCGCCCACGTGGGAGGGCGACCGGCCGGCGGCGGCGTACGGCTCGATCGCGAGCCATGGCGAGGCCCTGGTGGATGCCCTGCTCGCGACCGGCCGCCACCGCATCGTCTACCGCCCGCACCCGCGCAGCGGGGTCGTGAGCCGCGAATACCGCGACGCCAATCGGCGCATCATCGCGGCTCTGGAGCGCGCCAACGCCGCCGACCCCGCAGCCCAGCACGTGCACGACACGGGGTCGGCGCTCGGCTGGCAGCTCGCCGCCGCCGACGTCGCGATCACCGACATCTCGGCGATGGTCTACGACCGGCTCGCCACCGGTCGGCCTCTCATCATCGCGCGGCCGGCCTCGCCCGAGGCCGAGATCGACGACACGGGCTATCTGAGCGCCTGCGAGTGGCTGCGGGCCGAGGATGCGGCCGATGTCGTGCCGCTCGTCGACCGCGTTCTCACGAGCACCGAGGCGCACGAGACGCTCACGCACTGGGTGACGCGCTACTTCGGCGATACGACTCCGGGGGCGGCGACGGCTCGGTTCCACGCCGCGGTCGACGCGCTCTACGCCGAGTGGGAGCGCGTGGCGGCCATCCACGCGCTCGATCCGATCACGTCGGAGTCGAACCCTTTCGACGACGAAGACGACGAGGACGAGGCTCCTTCGGGGGACTGACGGCATCGAGTTCGGCGGGCCACCGTGCGGGGGCCGGGCCGAAGGCCTGCTGCGCGGTGCGCACGACCTTGCCGCCGATGATGCGGTTGCCCGCGCCGCCGATGACGGCGCCGATGCCGAACGGCACGAGCCGACCAGCCATGCTGCCGCCCTGCTTGACGGCCATGTTCTTGACGAGCTCGTCGCGCAAGCGCTTGTTGAGCAGCCCGACGAGGGCTTTCGGCATTCCGGCCGTGATCGACTCGCCCCAGTACTGCGTGCGGTCGGGGCCCGCCCCCGTGGCCTGGCCGACGAACTGCTGCACGAGGTCTTTGCCCGGCCCGCCGAGCATGAGTGCCATGACGAGGTTGTGGGCGCGCTCCTCGTCGTCGACGACGATGCCGTGAATCTCGGCCACCGATTGCGCGAAGAGCGCGGTCATCTCGAAGAACGCGACTGTCTCGACGCCGATGACGGTGAGTCCGACGGCGGTGCCGACGCCGGGGATGAGCGCGGCCGCGCCGCTGCCCGCGCCCGTGAGCGTGACACTGTTGAGGAACCGCCGCTCGAGGATCATGATGACCTGCTCAGGCGTCGCCGCGGGGTACTGCCGACGGATCGAGCGGATGTGCAGCAGCACCGCGGGCCGCTGCGCCGACATGGCCGCGCGCAAGCCGCGCACGAGCAGCGGGTCGACGGCGGGGGCGGCGATCGGCGGCGGCGCGGTCTCGAGCGCATCATCGATCGGGATGCCCCGCAGCGGTTCGCGCGCGCCAGCAGGCTCGTTCTCGCTCGGGATGAGGGTCACCGCGGTCCTCCTGATGTCGCGCCCAGTCTACGAGCAGCCGCTGTGCGGTGATCGGGTGCGGCAGTCGGGTGCGGATCAGACCGCGGTGCTGCCGTAGTCGCGGTTGTAGGCCGCGAGCACCTTGCCGATCGAGGCATCGAGCACCAGGCTGCCCTTGTCGAGGTACAGCCCGCGCGTGCAGAAGCGCTTGAGGTCGCGTTCGTTGTGCGAGACGAAGAACAGCGTGCGACCGCCCGCGAGCAGTTCGTCGATGCGCTGGTAGCACTTGTCGCGGAACGCCTTGTCACCCACGGCGAGCACCTCGTCGACGAGCAGAATCGGTTCTTCGAGGCGCGAGATGACCGAGAACGCGAGTCGCACCTTCATGCCGCTCGAGAGGTGCTTGTAGGGTGTGCCGACGAAGTCGCGCAGCTCGGCGAAGTCGATGATCTCGTCGTAGCGCGCGTCGATCTCGGCCTTCGTCATGCCGTGGAGCCCGGCCGTGAGGTACAGGTTCTCGCGCACCGTGAGATCGTCGACGAATCCGCCCGTGATCTCGATGAGCGGGGCGACCCCGCCGTGCACCTCGACCGTGCCTTCGTCGGGCAGCATGACCCCCGCGACGAGCTTGAGCAGGGTCGACTTCCCCTGGCCGTTGCGGCCGACGACGCCGATCGCCTCGCCCGCGCGCACCTCGACATCGACGCCGCGCAGCGCCCAGAACTCGTCGGGGCGCGAGCGGCGCCTCGAGCCCGCGAAGAGGTCTTTGAACGAGCGGCGGCCGCGTCGATTGCGGCGGAACCGGATGCCGGCGCCCGCGACCCGGATGACCGTCTCGGCCTCCATCAGACCTCCTTCAGCACGGCGGGCACCATGCGCCGGAACACGAGCATGCCGACGCCGAGGATGACGAGGCTCATGGCGGCCGCGATGAGCACGGCTCGAGCATCCAATTGATCGGGGAAGAAGCTCGCCCGGTACAGCGAGATGATGCCGGCGAGCGGGTTGAACGACGCCCACAGGTCGAGCCCGTCGGGCAGGTCGCCGAGCCCGTAGATGATGGGCGATGCATAGAACAGGAAGCGCAGGATGAGCTTCACGGCGCGCTCGAGGTCGCGGAAGAAGACGACCAACGGCGCGATGATGAGCCCGAGACCCACCGTCAGCACGGCCTGCAGGGCGATCGCGAGGGGCAGCCAGAGCACGCCCGCGGTGAGTGGTGCCCCGAAGATGATGGCGAACACCGCGATGACGGGCAGCGCCGCGATGAACTCGATGCCCTTCGAGAGCACGATGCGGTTCACCCAGACGGTGCGGGGGATGCGCGTGGAGCGCACGAGCTTCGCGTCCTTGATGAACGCCCGCGTCGCGTCGCCGACGGCGCCGTTGAACCACATCCACGGCAGCAGGCCCGCGAGCAGGAACACGATGTACGGCTCGTTGCCGATCGCGCGGTCGACGATCTGCGTGAAGACGAACCAGTAGATGACCGCCATCACCAGCGGGTCGAGCACCGACCAGAGGTAGCCGAGCACCGACGTCGAGTAGCGGACCTTGAGGTCGCGGCTCGTCAGCAGCCAGAGCGACTGGCGGTACACCTGCGCGGGGGTGCGCGCGGGGCGCGGCGGCAGGGCGGAGGTCACGAACGACAACGCTAGCGCCACGCGCGCCGCTCTGCCCGCGAATCAGGGCTCACGGCGTGCGCGAGCCGACGGCTCAGACGTGCAGGTTGGCGCGCTCGAGGTCTTCGGCGAAGTCGATCTCGACGGCGTAGAGGTCGCTGATGTCGACGGGCTCGACGGTGATGCCGTCGTGCTCGATCGCGAGCTCGATGCCGCGCTCGAAGTAGTCCTGGTCGGCGCAGCGTGCGAGGTGGTGCATGAGCACGGCCTTGTCGCGGCTCGAGATGTAGTTGATACCGACGGCCTCGCCGAGCCCCTCGGCGACGGTCTTCGACAGCTTCTGGATGAAGCCCTCGGCGTCGACGGTGTACTTGACCTCTTCGTCGCTGACCGTCGAGGTGTTGACGCTCACGAACGAGCGGTCGGCGTGCACGAGGCTCGCGACCCGCACGAGAACCTGCGGGTCGAAGACGACGTCGCCGTTCATCCAGAGCACACCGTGCTTGCCGGTGGCCTTGAGGGCGCGCAGCAGGCTCTTCGAGGTGTTGGTCTGGTCGTACTGCTCGTTGTAGACGTACTCGACCTCGGGGAACGCGTCGATGATGTGCTCGAGCTTGTAGCCCACGACGGTCGTGATGGTCACGTCGGTGCCGAACGCGGCGGCGATGTTGTCGTGCTGCTGGCGCATGATGGTGCGCCCGTCGCTGAGTTCGGTCAGCGGCTTCGGCAGCTCGCGGCCGAGACGGCTGCCCATGCCTGCGGCGAGAATGACGACCTGAGTGGTCATGTGATGGCTCCTGATGTGTCGGATGAAGGTCAGAGGGACACATCGTTGTGCTCTCCCAGGGTACCCGGGAGGTTTCCGCGCCGTCATCCGCTGTTCACCCATTGTTTCCGAACTGTGACCCGGGCGCCAGGCCTTCCGCGCGCGGGTCGAGGGGTGCTCACGAGGGTTGGTAGCGTGGACGTCGTGGAATCCTCGTCAGCGTCTCCGAAGCGAACGGGGAAGCCCGTCCGGCCAGCGCGGCCGTCGAAGCCGGGGGCCCGGTCCACGGCCAAGCCCGCCGTGCCGCGGCCGAAGCCGCTCGCGCCCGTCGTGCTCGAGGTCTCGGGGTTGCGCAAGCGGTTCGGTTCCTCCACCGCCGTCGATGACGTGAGCTTGACCGTGCGTCGCGGCTCGATCTTCGGCTTCGTCGGGCCGAACGGCGCGGGCAAGACCACGACGCTCTCGATGGTGACGGGGCTGCTGCGACCGGATGCGGGCACCGTGCTCGTCGGTGACACCGACGTCTGGGCGGCACCCACGACCGCGAAGCGCAAGATCGGCGTTCTGCCCGACCGCATGCGGCTGTTCGACCGGCTCACGGGAGCCCAGATGCTCTACTACGCCGCCGTGCTGCACGGGCTCGACCGTTCCGCCGCACGGTCGCGCAGTGACGACCTGGCGCTCGCGCTCGGCCTCGACGGCTCGCTCGACCGCCCGGTACGCGACTACTCCGTGGGCATGGTGAAGAAGATCTCCCTCGCCGCCGCGCTCATCCACTCGCCCTCGGTGCTCGTGCTCGACGAGCCCTTCGAGTCGGTCGACCCGGTCTCGACCGCGCAGGCCGTCGACCTCCTGCAGCGCTTCGCCGCCGCGGGCGGCACGGTCGTGCTCTCGAGCCACAACATGGATCTGGTCGAGCGCGTGTGCGACAGCGTCGCCGTCATCGTCGAAGGGCACATCCTCGCCGCGGGCACCCTCGACGAGGTGCGCGCGGGCGAGAGCCTGGAGGAGCGCTTCGTCGAGCTCGCGGGCGGACGCGTCGCGGTGGAGGGCCTGGAGTGGTTGACCACGTTCTCCGACTGAAGCTCGCTCTGCTCGGGTCGGCGTTCCGTCCCGGAGCGACGCTCGCGCGCACGCTCGCGGTCGTCGTGCTCGGGCTCGCGATCGGTGCGGCGGTCATCCTGCTCGCCCTCGAGGTCGACGTGCGCCTCGCGAGCCACCGCGCGGGCCTCGTGATCGTCGCGAGTGCGCTCTCGGTCGCGATCGCCGTTGCCCCGCTCAGCGCCGGCCTCGGATCGGCCCTCGAGCCCCGCCGGTTCGCCTCGTACCCGATCGAGCCCCGCCGGCTCGCGGTCACCCTCGCGGCGGCGGCGGCCGTCGGCCTGCCGGGTGTGCTCGCGGCCGTCCTCGGAGTGGGTCTCGAACTCGCCTGGGCGGGCACCGGCACGGCCGGTGCGGCGATCGTCGCGGGCGTGCTCGCGGCTGCCGCGATCATCCTCATGACCCAGTACCTCGTCGCGATCGGCGCCCAGCTCGCGGTGTCGCCCGCGGCGCGGCGCCTCGTCACGGCCATCGCGCGCACCGTGATCGTCATCGCGATCGCCGCGGCGGCCACGACCGTGCTCGTCGTGCGCGGAGGCGGCGATGACGACGCGCTCATCGCGGTCGCGCGAACGCTCGGTAATACCCCGGTCGGCATGCTCTGGGCGGCGCCCGCGAGCGACACGGGCCCCCTGCTCGCCCGCCTGCTGGGCGGCGCCATCATGCTCGCGGTGCTCGCCCTCGGCTGGGGCTGGATCGTCGTGCGACTGCTCGAGGCGCCGCAGCGCACACGCGACTCGGCCTCGCTCTCGGGTCTCGGCTGGTTCGACCTCGTTCCCGCGACGCCGGCAGGAGTCATCGCGGCGCGCAGCCTGCTCTACTGGACGCGCGACTCGCGGTACCGTGCGGTGATCCTCGCTCTGCCCGTCGCACCCGTGGTCATGATGCTGGCCTTCGCCGTGGCCGGGGCGCCGCTGCCGCCGCTGTGGCTCGTGCCCCTCCCCGTGCTCGCGCTCTTCCTCGGCTGGTTCAGCCACAACGACGTCGCCTACGACCACACCGCCGTCTGGATGCACGTGGCCGCCCCCGTGCCCGGGGCCGCCGACCGCTGGGGCCGCTGCGTCCCTCCGCTCGTGCTCGGCGTGCCCATCGTGCTCGTGCTCTCGCCGCTCTTCGCACTGTGGTCGGGGGTCGACGGCGTGCTGCCCGCGCTCCTCGGCATCAGCATCGGCCTGCTGCTCACCGGGCTCGGGGTTTCGAGCGTCAGCTCGGTCATCGGCGCGTATCCCGCCGCGCGTCCGGGGGCCGGGCCCTTCGACCAGCCGCCGACGCTGGGCGCGCGCGCCGGGTGGTCGCAGTCGCTCGCGCTGCTCGCGATCCTCGCGTTCATGGCCCCGTCCGTGCTCGTGGCCGGCTGGGGCTTCGCTGATCCCTCCTGGTTCGCCGTCGCCGGCCTCGCCGGTGCGGCGACGGGGCTCGGGATGCTGCTGCTGGGCATCGTCGTCGGCGGCCGGGCGTTCCGGCGCCGGGCGCCCGAGCTGCTCGATCTCGTGATGCGCACCTAGCAGCGCCGCGCGGCTCGGCGGGCGGATCGCCCGGCGCGAGCATCCGGCCCCGTCGTAGACTGACGGCATGGCGACACTGGACGAACCGGGCGGAGCAGGCCAGGGCGGCGGCACCGATGTGCTCGACCGCGAGCTCGAGAAGCTGCTGAACGAGGAGCAGCTGGAGGACGGCGACCACGAGCGCTTCTCGCACTACGTGCCCAAGAACAAGATCATCGAGTCGGCGCTGACCGGCAAGCCCGTGCGGGCTCTGTGCGGCAAGAAGTGGACGCCGGGGCGCGACCCCGAGAAGTTCCCCATCTGCCCCGACTGCCAGAAGATCTACGAGAAGATGCGCGACGAGTAGGTGGCCGACCGCACCTGGAGCCTCGGCGGCGCCCTCAAGGGCCTCTTCACGAACCCGACGATCGACGACGACACATGGGACGACCTCGAGTCCGCGTTGATCGGCGCCGACTTCGGGCCCGACCTGGCCGACGAGATCCTCGACGAGCTGCGCGCGAACGTCGCGAAGTACAAGACCACCGATCCGCGCGATCTCAAGCGCATGCTGCGCGAGGCCCTTGAAGAGCGTCTCGCCGCGCACGACCCGACGCTGACGCTCAGCAACCGCCCTGCGGTCGTTCTCGTGGTCGGGGTCAACGGTGTGGGCAAGACCACGACGATCGGCAAGTTCGCGAAATTCCTGACCGGATACGGGCGCACGGTCGTCGTCGGCGCGGCCGACACGTTCCGGGCGGCGGCGGTCGACCAGCTCGCGACCTGGGCCGAGCGCGCGGGAGCGCAGGTCGTGCGGCCGCAGCACGCGGGGCAGGACCCGGCGAGCGTCGCCTATCAGACGGTGCAGTTCGCGATCGACAACGGTGTCGAGATCGCGATCATCGACACGGCTGGCCGGCTGCAGACCAAGGCGGGCCTCATGGATGAACTGGGCAAGGTCACCCGCGTCATCGAGAAGCTCGCGCCGATCGCCGAGGTGCTGCTCGTGCTCGACGGTACGACCGGACAGAACGGCCTCGCGCAGGCCGAGGCGTTCATCGAGAGCGCGGGGGTGACGGGGCTCGTCGTCACGAAGCTCGACGGCTCGGCCAAGGGCGGCTTCGTGCTGCGTGTGCAGCAGCAGACGGGCATCCCGATCAAGCTCATCGGTCAGGGGGAGGGCATCGGCGACCTGACGGGCTTCACGCCCCACGTCTTCGCCGCGAGCCTGGTGCCTTAGCGCTCGAGCGCGGCGTGCTCGGCCGAGAGCATGAGGTACGTCTCGGCGTTGCGCCGGATGCCCGCCACCTCGTCGTCGGTCAGCTCGCGCCGCACCTTCGCGGGCACGCCTGCCACAAGCGACCGCGGCGGCACGACCGTGCCCTCGAGCACGACGGCGCCGGCGGCGACGAGCGACTCGCGCCCGATGACCGCACCGTTGAGCACGGTGGCACTCATACCGATGAGGCAGTCGTCCTCGATCGTGCAGCCGTGCAGCATCGCGTTGTGGCCGACGCTCACGCCGCGGCCGACGATCGTCGGCTTGCCGGGGTCGCCGTGCACGGTCACGTTGTCCTGCAGGTTCGAGCCCTCGCCGAGCTCGATGGCGTCGCGATCGGCGCGCAGCACGGCACCGTAGAACACCGAGGCGCGCGGGTGGATGCGCACCTGGCCGATGAGCGTCGCGGTCGGGGCGACCCACGCCGTGGCATCCACCTGGGGGTCGTGACCGAAGATCGCGCGTCGCATGGTGCCTCCTGAGGGTCGGTGCCCACAGTCAACCAGAGCCCGCCGCCTAGAATGGGGCCACTATGGCGACTTTCGGCACTCTCTCCGACCGGCTCACCGCGACCTTCACGGCGCTGCGCACGAAGGGCAAGCTCAGCCCCGCCGATGTCGACGGCACGGTGCGCGAGATCCGCCGCGCGCTGCTCGACGCCGACGTGGCGCTGCCGGTCGTCAAGGACTTCACTGCGGCAGTGCGCGAGCGGGCGCTCGGCGACGAGGTCAACAAGGCGCTCAACCCGGCGCAGCAGGTCGTGCAGATCGTCAACGACGAGCTCATCGCCATTCTGGGCGGGCAGCAGCGTCGACTCGAGTTCGCGAAGAACCCGCCGACGGTCATCATGCTCGCGGGCCTCCAGGGTGCCGGCAAGACGACACTCGCCGGCAAGCTCGCGAAGTGGCTGAAGGCGGATGGCCACACGCCGTTGCTCGTCGCCGCCGACCTGCAGCGACCCAACGCCGTGCAGCAGCTGCAGGTGGTGGCCGAGCAGGCCGGGGTCGCGGTGTTCGCGCCCGAACCGGGCAACGGTGTCGGCAACCCCGTGAGGGTCGCGACCGACGCGCTGAAGCACGCGAAGACCTCGCTGCACGACGTCGTCATCGTCGACACGGCGGGCCGACTCGGCGTCGATGCCGAGCTCATGAAGCAGGCCGCCGACATCCGCAAGGCTGTCGACCCCGACGAGGTGCTCTTCGTCATCGACGCGATGATCGGTCAAGACGCGGTCACGACCGCGAAGGCCTTCCAAGACGGCGTCGACTTCACGGGCGTCGTGCTGTCGAAGCTGGATGGCGACGCGCGCGGCGGTGCCGCGCTCAGCGTCGCGAGCATCACGGGCCGACCGATCATGTTCGCCTCGACGGGCGAGGGCCTCGACGACTTCGAGCCCTTCTACCCCGACCGCATGGCGAGCCGCATTCTCGACCTCGGCGACATCCTGACCCTCATCGAGCAGGCCCAGAAGGCCTTCGATGAAGAAGACGCGCGCAAGACGGCCGAGAAGTTCGCGACCGACAGCTTCACGCTCGAAGACTTCCTCGCTCAGATGCAGCAGCTCAAGAACATGGGCTCGATCAAGGGCATGCTGGGCATGCTGCCGGGCGCGCGCGGCATGCGCGAGCAGCTCGACAACTTCGACGAGCGCGAGCTCGTGCGCACCGAGGCGATCATCCAGTCGATGACGCCCGCCGAGCGACGCGTGCCCAAGCTGCTCAACGGCTCACGTCGCCTGCGCATCGCCCGCGGGTCGGGCACGACCGTCACCGAGGTCAACTCGCTCGTCACACGCTTCGAGCAGGCGGCGAAGATGATGAAGACCGTCGCGAAGGGCGGCATGCCGCAGATTCCCGGCATGGGCCCGATGCCCGGCATGGGCGGCGGCGGGGGATCGGCGACGGCCCGCAAGGCCGCGGCGAAGAAGAAGGGCAAGGGCGCCTCGAAGTCGGGCAACCCGGCGAAGCGCGCGGCCGAGGAAGCCGCTCGCTCGCAAGGGCTCAAGCCCGGTACGGCGGCGGGCGCATCCGGAGCCGGATTCGGACTCGGCGGGGGAGCACCCGCTGGCGCGCAGCCGAGCGCGGAGGACCTCGCGACCATCCAGAAGCTGCTCGGCCGCTGAGGGTCGAGCGGCCCGGGCGCGCGACGTAGGGTGATGCCATGAGCTCGCCCGACGCCGTGCCCGCACCCGCTCTGACCGCTGTCGACACCGCCGCCGCCGTGCGCGCCGGCACCACGACCGCCGTCGCCGAGACTCGCGCCGCGCTCGCCCGCATCGCCGCGCTCGACCCCGCCCTCGGGGCCTTCCAGGTGGTGCGCGCCGAGCGGGCGCTGGCCGAGGCCGCCGCCCTCGATTCGACGGTGGATGCGCGGGTCGCCGCGGGCGAGGCGCTGCCGCTCGCGGGCGTGCCGATCGCCATCAAGGACAACATCTCCGTCGCCGGCGAGCCGATGCGCGAGGGCAGCGCGGCCACGAGCGCGGAGCCCCGACCCGCCGACCACGAGGTCGTCGTCCGCCTGCGGGCCGCGGGAGCCATCGTCGTCGGCATCACGCGCGTGCCCGAGCTCTGCGTGTTCGGCACGACCGACTCGGTCTACGGAACCACCCGCAACCCGCACAACCCCGAGCGCACCTCGGGCGGCTCGTCGGGCGGATCGGCCGCCGCGGTGGCGAGCGGCATGGTCGCCGTCGCGCACGCCGCCGACGGCATGGGATCCATCCGCATCCCCGCCGCCAACTGCGGGCTCGTCGGCCTCAAGCCCGGCTCGGGCCTCGTGCCCGCCGACATGGGCGCGCACAGCTGGTTCGGCATGAGCGAGAACGGCCCGCTGGCGACGACGGTGCAGGATGCCGCGCTCATGCTCTCCGTCATGGCGGCCCGCCCGGCGCTCGCCGAGGTGTCGGCCCCGCGCCCGCTGCGCATCGGGCTCGCGACGGGCATCCCGACGCCGCTCGCGACACTCGACCCCGAGTGGAAGGCGGCCGCCGATCGCGCTGCCGCGACGCTGCGGGCCGCCGGGCACGAGGTCGTCGAGCTGACGATCCCCTACCCGGCCGACCCGCTGCCCGTGCTCGCGCGCTGGTTCGCCGGCGCGGCCGATGATGCCGCGCACGAGGGGCTCGACGTGCGCCGCCTCGAGCCGCGCGTGCGCGCCCACGTGCGCGCGGGCCGCGTGCTGCGGCGGCTCGGCGGACTGCGCCGCGGGCCCGTCGACCGCCTGCGCGCGCGGGTCGAGGCGGCCACGGCTGGCGTCGACGTCATCGTCACGCCCGGCCTCGCCCAGCCGGGGCCCGCCGCCGAGGGCTGGCACCGGCGCGGCTGGGTCGCGAACCTGCGCGCCAACATCGGCTACGCACCCTACGCGGCCCTGTGGAACCTGCTCGGGTGGCCGGCCGCCGCCGTGCCCGCCGGGTGGCATGAGGGCGCGCAGGTGCCGGTGAGCGTGCAGCTGGTGGCGCATCCTGCCGCAGACGGCGCCGGCGAGGCCCTGCTGTTGAGCGTCGCCGGGCAGCTCGAGGCGGCGAACCCCTGGGTGCGCACCGCGCCCGCGGGCGCGACCGTAGGCTGAGAGGCATGACTTCTCGACCCGTGCGCCTCGGCGTGCAGCTGCGGCCCCAGCACACCTCCTACGAGCGCATCCGCGACGCGGCCGCCGAGCTCGACGCCCTCGGGGTCGATGTGATCTTCAACTGGGACCACTTCTTCCCGCTGTACGGCGAGCCTGATGGCCTGCACTTCGAGTCGTGGACGATGCTCGCCGCGATCGCCGAGCAGACGACGCACGCCGAGCTTGGCGCGCTCGTCAACTGCAACAGCTACCGCAACGCCAACCTGCAGGCCGACATGGCCCGCACGATCGACCACATCAGCGCCAAGGGCGGAACGGGCCGGTTCATCTTCGGCACCGGTTCCGGCTGGTTCGAGCGCGACTACGACGACTACGGCTACGAGTTCGGCACCGTCGGGGGCCGACTGGATGCGCTGGCCGACGCCCTGCCGATCATCCGTGATCGCTGGTCGCGCCTCAATCCCGCCCCCACCCGCGACATCCCCATCCTCATCGGCGGCGGCGGCGAGAAGAAGACGCTGCGCATCGTTGCCCAGCACGCTGACATCTGGCACTCCTTCGCCGATGTGCCGACGCTCGAGCACAAGCTCGGCGTGCTCGCGGCGCACGGGGAGGCGGTCGGGCGCGACGTGCGCGAGGTCGAGATCTCGGTCGAGATCCGCGAGCGCACGATGCAGCAGGCCGACGAGCTGCACGCCGTCGGGGCGACGCTCTTCACGCTCGGGCTCGATGGCCCCGAGTTCGACATGGCACCCGTGCGCGAGTGGCTGAGCTGGCGCGACGGGCACCGCTGAGCGGGGCGCACCACCCGCGGCGGCGGCGTCGCCGAAAATCTGCCAGAATAGGGGGTCGAGTGCTCGCGCGCCCGACCCTCTAATCAGGCAGCGCGAGCATCCATCACGAGCTTTCGCGCCGAGTGTGCCCCACGCAGCCGGTCGCAACTCATCCCTTCACACATTTCGGAGAAACGTGGCTGTCAAGATTCGCCTCAAGCGCATGGGCAAGATCCGTGCACCGTACTACCGCATCGTCGTCGCCGACTCGCGCACCAAGCGCGACGGTCGCGCGATCGAGGAGATCGGCAAGTACCACCCCACGGAGGAGCCCTCGGTCATCGAGGTCAACTCCGAGCGCGCCCAGTACTGGCTGAGCGTCGGCGCCCAGCCGAGCCCGCAGGTGCTCGCGCTGCTCAAGCTCACGGGCGACTGGGGCATGTTCAAGGGCGAGAAGGGTGCCAAGAGCATCGTCAAGTTCGCCGAGCCCAAGGCCGCGTTCGTCATGGACGAGAAGAAGAAGCCGGTGCTCAAGCCCAAGGCCGAGAAGCCCGTCGCCGAGAAGGCTCCGGTCGCCGAGGCGCCCGCCGCTGACGAGGCCGCGGAGGCCCCCGCCGCCGAGGTCGTCGAGGAGGCCGCTGAGGCTCCCGTCGAGACCCCGGCCGAGGCCGCCGCGGAGGAGGCCCCCGTCGAGGAGGCTGCTGCTGAGGCTCCCGCCGACGACGCCGAGGCTGAGAAGGCCTGACGCACGTGCTCGCTGACACGCTCGAACATCTCGTCAAGGGGATCGTGGATCACCCCGACGATGTCGCCGTCGTCGCGCAGAGCTCTGCTCGCGGCGAGGTCCTCGAGGTGCGCGTGCACCCCGAGGACCTCGGCCGCGTGATCGGCCGTGGTGGCCGCACCGCCAAGGCTCTCCGCACGGTCATCTCGTCGCTCGCCGACGGGCGACGCGTGCGCGTCGACGTCGTCGACACCGATCAGCTTTGAGCGCCCCCGCGCAGCAGCTGCGGGTCGGTCGCCTCACCAAGGCTCACGGGCTCAAGGGCGCACTCAAGCTCGAGCTCTTCACCGACGACCCCGACAAGCGCTTCACGCCCGGGGCCGTCTTCACCCTGCAGGTGCCGACGAGCTCGCCGTGGCACGGCAAGACGCTCACGCTCGCCGAGTTGCGCTGGTACAACGGCCAACCGGTCGGCTTCTTCGAGGGTGTCGCTGACCGCACCGGGGCCGAGAGCCTCGTCAAGGCCATCCTCTGGATCGATCAGGACGCCGACGAGCCCGACGAGCCCGACGCCTGGTACGACTTCCAGCTCGTGGGCCTGCGCGCGCTGCGCGACGGCGTCGAGGTCGGCACCGTCGCCCGCGTCGAGCACTTCCCGGCGCAAGACCTGCTCGTCGTGCGGTCGGGTGAGCGCGACGTGCTCGTGCCGTTCGTGAGCGCCATCGTGCCCGCGGTCGACATCGCCGCCGGCACCGTCACGATCACGCCGCCCGTGGGCCTCTTCGAAGAGTTGCCCGACGACGAGGCGACGAGCGACGACCCGGCGCGGGCCGAGCCCGAGGCCGACGTCGCCCCCTCTGCCTAGACTGCAGAGCGTGCGCCTCGACATCGTCACGATCTTCCCCGAGTTCTTCGGGGTGCTCGATGTCTCGCTGCTCGGGCGCGCGCGCGCCGCGGGAGTGATCGAGGTCGGCGTGCACGACCTGCGCGACCACACCCACGATCGCCACCGCACCGTCGACGACACGCCCTACGGGGGCGGAGCAGGCATGGTCATGAAGCCCGAGCCGTGGGGCGAGGCGCTGGATGCGCTGCTCACCCCGCGCAGCGTGCTCATCGTGCCCAGCCCCGCCGGGCATCCGTTCACGCAGCGCCAGGCTCGCGAGCTCGCCGTGCGCGAGCACCTCGTGTTCGCGTGTGGTCGCTACGAGGGCATCGACCAGCGCGTCGTCGACCACTACTCTGAGCGCACAGAGGTTCGCGTGCTCAGCATCGGCGACTACGTGCTCAACGGCGGGGAGGTGGCGACGATGGCGATGATCGAGGCGATCGCGCGGCTGGTGCCCGGTGTCGTGGGCAACCCCGAGAGCCTGACCGAGGAGAGCCACGAAGACGGCCTGCTCGAGTACCCGAGCTACACCAAGCCCGCATCCTGGCGCGGGCTCGAGGTGCCGCCCGTGCTGCTGAGCGGCAACCACGGCGCGGTCGCCGACTGGCGCCGTGAGCAGCAGCTCGCGCGCACGCGGGCGATCCGCCCCGACCTGATCGAGAAGCCATGACGGCGGGCGAGCGGATGTGGCTGTGGTCGCAGCCGCTCGTGGCGGTGCTCGCCGGCGTTGCGGGCGTGGCGGCGTGGTACCTGCAGTTCACAGGCGACCTCAGTGCGCTCCCGACGCTGCAGGCGCTCATCACGGGCTCGTTCGTGCTTCCCGGGCTCGCGCTCTCGCTCACGATCAACCATGTGGCGGTCATGCTGCGGCGCCCGCCCATGCTCACGGTGGGCGAGAAGCTGCTGCTCATCGTCGAGTTCGCGCTCGTCGTGGCGATCCTCGCCATCTCGCCCAGCCCCGACCTGCTCTTCCTCGGCTATCTGCTCTGGCCCTTGCTGATCGCTGCGGCCGCGACCGCATTCGCCTCGATGGTCTCGACGACGATCCGATCGCGCCGCCCGAACTCCGACGGAGGTCCCTCCGATGAACTGGCTCTCGAATCTTCTGGGGTCGCCTGACGGCAGCCTGCTGACCGCGGGCGAGTTGGCCCGCGGCCACATCCTCGCGCTCTCGTCCTCGAGCCTCAGCATGAGCGTCATGAACGCGCTTCCCGAGCGCAAGTGCACCTTCACGGTTCAGGTCTACCGCGACGGTCACGAGCCCTACACCGCCACCGCGGTGCAGCGGGTGCAAGAGGTGTACATCCCGCAGCTCGCCTCCGGCCGCGCGTGGGTTGCGGTGCGCGTCGACGCCGCGAACCCCGCCCGCATCGCCCTCGACTTCGCGACCGAGCCCCCCGAGGTTCGCGTGGAGGCGGGAGACGGGGATACGACCGCGGCTTCGATTCTCGAGACCGGTCGGCCGGTCGAGGTCGTGCTCGTGCAGGCGCAGCCGCTCGGCATGACGGCGCCCTCGGGCGACCCGGTCTACGCGCTCACGCTGACGGTCATCGACGGCGCGGAGACTCCCTATCAGACGCAGGTCGGCAACGGCGTTCCCGCCTCGTCCCTCCCCGTGCTCTATCCCGGCTCGCGACTGCACGCACGCAGGGGCGAAGGGCCCGGCGACATCGTCGTGGACTGGGCGGCGGGCCCGGTTCCGCCTCCGACCGCCGCCGGCTAGTCGCGCGCGGTCAGCACGATCGGGCCGTCGGCCGTGATCGCGACAGTGTGCTCGGCGTGCGCGGCGCGGCTGCCCGTGCTGCTCCGCAAGGTCCAGCCGTCGGCATCCGTGTAGATCTCATCCGTGTCGGGGATGAACCAGGGCTCGATCGCGATGACGAGACCCGCACGCAGCTTGAGGCCGCGGCCCGGGCGGCCGTCGTTGGGAACGTGCGGGTCGCCGTGCATCGTGCGCCCGACGCCGTGGCCGCCGAAGTCGAGGTTGACGGGGTAGCCGGCGTCGGCCGCGACGTCGCCGATCGCCGCCGAGATGTCGCCCATGCGCTGGCCGGGGCGCGCCTGCTGGATGCCCGCCGCGAGCGCGCGCTCGACCGTGCTGATCATCGCGAGGTCCTCCGGTCGCGGCGTGCCGACGACGATCGTGAGCGCCGAGTCGCACACCCAGCCGTTGACCGAGGCCGCGAAGTCGAGGGAAAGCACGTCGCCGTCGTTCAGCCGGTAGTCGTGCGGGAGCCCGTGCAGGGCCGCGTCGTTGACCGAGGTGCAGATGACCTTGCCGAAAGGAGACCCGCCGAAGGAGGGGTGGTAGTCGATGTAGCAGCTGTCGGCGCCCTCCGCGCGAATCATCTCGTGCGCGAGGGCATCGAGGTCGAGCAGGTTGACGCCCACGTCGGCCGCCGCACTCGTGGCCGTGAGCACGCTCGCGACGAAGCGGCCCGCCGGTCGCATCTCGTCGATCTCGGCGGGCGTGAGCAGTTCGATCATCTACGTCCTCGGCAGGGGGATGTGGGTGCGCAAGTATGTGCCGCACAGGTCGCGCGTCGCCTCGATGAAGCGCGCATCCCCATTCTTGTCGAGCTGGAAGGCCCGCGTGAGCAGCCCGCTCGCGATCTCGATCGCCACCTCGAGGTGGAAGACGATGTCGTCGTCGGGCTCGAAGTCGTAGGTGCGGCCGACCTGGGAGGCGAACTCGCGCGCGAGGATCGCGTTGTTGCTCAGCTCGGGGCTGATGAAGCGCTGGTCGATGACGTCACCGAAGCGCAGCGCGCGAAAGCCCGGCTCATGGCGCGTCATGTCGATGAAGGCGTCGAGCGTCGCGTCGAACGATGACCACGGCTCGGGCGGGGAGTTCTCGACGCCCTGCCAGACGCGTTCGAGGTAGCGCTCCATGTTGCGCGCGGCGAGCGCCCGCAGCAGCGACTGGATGTTCGGGAAGTATCGGTAGACGACGCCGACCGACGATGTCGATCGCTTCGCCACCGCGCTCGTCGTGACGCCGTCGATGCCCGCGTCGTCGATGAGCGTGGCTGCCGCATCGAGCAGCAGCGTGATGCGTTCTGCACTGCGCTGCTGGATGGGCTCGGTGCGCATGACGACTTTGTCGGTCGCCAGTGCCGGTTGTGCATTCATGGTGTACCCCCTGGATCGTCCCCCGACGTCCTTCTTGCCTGTGCGAACATCCTTTCACTGATTGGGCGCGGGGCGCGCGATGTGGCATCATTTCTCTTTGTGCCTCGGCACGGCTCTGCCACAGGGGAGCCGTGGATCTGCGAGTGCCGTGCGATTCTTCGAATTTCCCCGGAACCGCGATCGACCTGTGGCGGTTGCAGAGAGCGAATCACCATGCACATCCTCGACCACGTCGACGCCGCCTCGCTGCGCACCGACATCCCCGACTTCCGCCCCGGCGACACCGTCAAGGTGCACGTCAACATCGTCGAAGGCAGCCGCTCGCGCATCCAGGTGTTCCAGGGTGTCGTCATCGGCCGTTCGAACGAGGGCATCCGCGAGACCTTCACGGTGCGCAAGGTGAGCTTCCAGGTCGGCGTCGAGCGCACCTTCCCGGTGCACTCTCCCGTGATCGACCACATCGAGATCGTCACGCGCGGCGACGTGCGCCGCGCCAAGCTCTACTACCTGCGCAACCTGCGCGGCAAGAAGGCCAAGATCAAGGAGAAGCGCGACGCGTAATCCGCGTTCCGCGCCACTCTCGAGGGCCTCGTCGATTCGTCGGCGAGGCCCTCGGTCGTTCGTGTCCTCTGAAGCTGCGTGCCGGTAGCCGCCTAGACTGGCGGGGAGCACCTGGGGAGTCATGACAGAGCAGAATCCGCCCGCCGCGGGCACAGCATCCACCGCGGCGCCGTCGCACCGCGCGACGACGACCCGGGGCCGCAGCGTTCTGCTGTTCCTGCGCGACGTGCTGGTGATCGTCGTCGCCGCGCTCGTCATCTCGTTCCTCATCAAGACGTTCTTGATCCGCTCGTTCTACATCCCTTCCGAGTCGATGCAAGACACCCTGCTCGTGAACGACCGCATCATCGTCAACCAGCTCGTGCCCGACGTCGTGCCGATCCAGCGCGGTGACGTCGTCGTGTTCCGCGACCCGGGCGGCTGGCTGCCCGCGACTCCCGAGACGCCGCAGGCCCCGCTCGCCGCGGCGGGCGACTGGGTGCTCTCCCTCATCGGGCTCAGCACCTCCGACAGCGACGAGCACCTCGTGAAGCGCGTCATCGGGCTGCCGGGCGACCGCATCACGTGCTGCAACGACCTCGGGCAGCTGAGCATCAACGGCGTGCCGCTCGACGAGCCGTACGTGACGCTGCCGGGCGGCACGACCGACGTGAGCGGGCAAGACTTCCAGGAGGACGTTCCGGAGGGCACGCTCTGGGTCATGGGCGACAACCGCTACGACTCGGCCGACTCGCGCTTCAACGGCGTGGTGCCGATCGCCGATGTCGTCGGGCGCGCCTTCGTCATCAGCTGGCCCATCGACCGCTGGCAGTGGATCGACAGCTACCCGATCGTGTTCGACGGGGTCGAGCGCGCCGAGTGACCGGCGCAGCATGATCGGCTCGACGTGAGCGCGGCGCCCACCCTCGAGGTCGAGCAGGGCTTCTTCGCCGCCGGCGCGCCCGTCGTCATCGGGGTCGACGAGGTGGGTCGCGGAGCGATCGCGGGCGTCGTCGCGGTGGGCGTGTGCGCGATCCTTCCGGGGGTGGATGCTCCGCCCGCCCGCCTGCGCGACAGCAAGCTGCTCAGCCCCGCGCGGCGGGCCGAGGTCGAGCCTCTTGTGCACGCCTGGGCGGCCGCGGTGGCGGTGGGGGAGGCGGAGCCCGCCGAGATCGACGAGCACGGCATCGTCGCCGCGCTCGGCATGGCCGCCCGTCGCGGGCTCATCGCCCTCCACGAGGCGGGCATCGATGTCGGTGCGTCGACGGTGCTGCTCGACGGCAGCCACGATTGGCTGACGCCGGCGCTCGGCTCGCCGCTGCGCATCCTGACCCGCGTCAAGGCCGACCGCGACTGCGCCTCGGTGGCAGGGGCATCGGTCGTGGCGAAGCAGCACCGCGACGCGCTCATGGTGGCCGATCACGAACGCTGGCCGGTCTACGGCTGGAGCGGCAACAAGGGCTACGGCAGCCCCGACCACCTGGCGGCGGTCGCTGCGCACGGGGCATCGCCGCGCCATCGCGTGACCTGGCTGCGCGCGCCGTCGCTCCTCGACGGTCTCGACCCCGCCCCCGGCGCGACGGTCTAGACTCGACTCGCCATGGACGACGAAGAATTCGACGACTACGACCGCGAGGTCGAACTCGCCCTGTACCGCGAGTACCGCGATGTCGTCTCGCAGTTCTCGTACGTGGTCGAGACCGAGCGCCGCTTCTACCTCGCGAACGAGGTCGAGCAGGTCGTGCGCGACATGGGCGGCGACTTCTACTTCGAGCTCACGCTCACCGACGTGTGGGTGTGGGACGTCTACCGCGCCGACCGCTTCGTCAAGAGCGTCAAGGTGCTGACCTTCAAAGACGTCAACGTCGAAGAGCTCGGCAAGAAGGAGCTCAAGCTGCCGAAGGAGCTCGCGCTCGACGAGTAGTCGCGCGAATTCGTCATACGTTCGAAACGTTCTCGGGTTATTCTGACGACGGCCGTCCCCCCGCGCGCCGAAGCTTGACACCCGAGGCAGGAATTCCGTGCTGCGTTCACGCTCGTTCGTTCGTCGACTCGCCACGGCCACGGCCGTGTCCCTTCTCGCCGGTGCCTCGGTGATCGCTGGCGTGACCGTCGCGAACGCCGCGCCGGGCGCGCCGTCGATCACCGCTCCCACCGATGGGTTCGAGACCGTCGCCACGACCTTCACCGTCTCGGGAGATCTGGCCGAGAGCATCGAGCAGGTCGTGACGGTCGAGGCCCGTATCAACGGCGCGTACTCCGCGGGATGCAGCGTGCTCGTGGCGTACTTCGACACCACGTACAGCTGCGACATCACCGTGGCGGGCCCCGGCCGGTATGAGCTCACCGCGACCTCGTACGACGCCGCCGACGTCGACCAGATCCCGAGTCCCGTGAGCAATGCCGTCACCGTGACGGTCGGGGGCACCGCTCCGGCGCTGCTCGGATACTCGGAGTCGGGCACCGAGTGGTCCACCGTGTCGCCGGGGCTCTCGGGCACCGGCCCGGCCTTCGGCACGGTCGAGGTCGAGATCCTCGCGGGAGAAGGCTCGGCGACCTACTGCGTGGCGGAGGTGTCCGCATCCGGGGACTGGTCGTGCTCGTCAACCGTGAACCCCTTCTGGACCTGGGGCGACGTGGAGTTCCGGGCGTACGGCTACGACCTCACCGGAGGCTCGACGGCCGACGACCAGATCGTCGGCGAGCTCGTGCCGCCTCCGCCGACGAGCGGCATCACGCTCGGGCCGGCGCGCGTGACGCTCACCGCCCAGGGCGCCGCCGACACCTTCTTCCAGACACGGGTCTACCGGGCCGTGCTCAACGGTGAGGGCTCGAGCTTCACGCTGCGTGAAGAGTGCATGGCCGACGGCGACCCGCCCGTCGTCGACTGCGCGGTCAGCGCGCTGCCCGCGGGAATCTGGAACTTCTACACGGTGCAGGACTTCGAGGAGCGGTACTTCTCGACCCTCGATGAGTACGTCCGCATCCCGGCGACGCCGACCAGCTTCGCCGCGACCGTGCTCGCCGACCAGCAGGTGCGCTTCTCGGGCCAGGGCCAGCCGGGCTTCCGGGCCATCGTGCGTGATGCCGACGGCGACGGGGTGTGCTCCGCGACCGTGAGCCCGAGTGGTGCGTGGCAGTGCGTCGTCCCTCGCCCGATCGGAACCGAGAGCTATCGGGCACTGCAGCAGTCGGTCGGGTTCGACACCGCCGACTTCTTCGTCAGCTCGGATCGCTCGCTCGACGGCTTCTCGGCCTACACCGCGGCGCGCACGGTGACGGTCACCGCGCCCGCGCCGCCGGTGGCTCCGGCGGTCGAGCCCACCCCGCTGCCCTGGGTGCTCGAAGGCTACGACGGCCAACCCCTCACGCCGGGCCAGCAGCTCAGCCTGACGGCCTCGGGACTGCCGGTCGGTACCGACGTCGTCGTCGAGATCCGCTCCACGCCGCAGGTGCTGGGGTCGACCGTCGTCGGCGACACGGGCTCCTTCGCCCTGGATGTCGTGGTGCCGACGGACCTCGAACCCGGGCAGCACACGCTCGTCGCGATCGCCACGCCCCCCGACGGAGTCGCCTCGCCCGTGGCGATCCCGGTCTCGGTCGTCGCGGCCCCCGCGATCGACCCTGCGAAGGAGACCGCGCCGTCCAGCGCTCCCGAGAAGACCGAAGCCGCCGCGGCGGCGGGCGAGAGCGGGTCGTCGGACGGCGTGGACCGCAGCGACCCGGCGGCGCCCTCGGCGATCAGCGACAGCATCCCGACGATCGATCGCATCGTGCGCACCCCCCTCTTCGCGATCACGGCGGGCGGGCTCGCCCTCGCGATCCTCCTGCTCGTCGCGTTTCCCGCCGAGCTGCTGAACAGCACGCTCGCGTCGAACACGCGCCGCCTCGGACGCTGGTACGCGGCCATCGAGGATCGCGTGGAGCGTGCGACCGAGTGGTTCGCCGCGGTCACGCGCACGCGCGCGCTCGCCGCCGCCGTGCTCGTCGTGCTGACGGCGCTCATCTTCGGATTCGTCGATCCCGACTACGGCTTCGATCCCGTCTCGCTGCGCATGACGGTCTCGCTCGCGATCGGGCTCTTCATCATCACCTACGTCTCCGCGTGGATCAGCGGGGCGATCATCCGGCGCGTGTGGAGCATCCCGACCCGCGTGAGCCTGCAGCCCGCCGCGCTGCTGTTCGCCGTCATCGGTGTCGTGGTCGCGCGCCTGCTCGAGTTCTCGCCCGGCTTCCTCATCGGCCTCGTGATCGGGCTCGACCTGCTCACGCGGGTCGGCGCGCAGTACCGCGTGCGCGCCACGCTCACGAGCGTCGGCGTGACGGTGGGTCTCGCGCTGCTGGGCTGGGTCGGGTATTCGATCCTCGCGGCCGTGGCGAGCGGCGAGCCGACCGTGCTCGACCTGCTCGTGAGCGACGCGCTCGTGGCGACCGCGGCCGAAGGCCTCACGGCCTCGCTCGCGTCGCTCCTGCCGCTCGGCTTCCTGCAGGGTCACGAGATCTTCCGTCGCTCGAAGGGGCTGTGGGCGGCGACCTTCGTCGTCGTCGCCACGCTGTTCGCGCTCGTGGTGCTGCCGACGGCGTCGAGCACCGAGGGCGAGGTCGCCGACGTCGGCTTCTGGATGCTCGTCATGGTGATCTTCGCCGTCGCCACCCTCACGCTGTGGGCGGTGCTGCAGTTCACCGGCCGCGGTGACGACGAGCACGACGCGCCCGTCGACGAGCCGGTGGCCGCCGGGCGCTAGCGCCGCTCCCTCACACCCGGCCTCCGCCCGCGCCGACCGCCCGGTCCCGCGAGCGGGGCCCCGGGTTCGGCGCGCCCTCCGCCATGCTCCCCGGCGGGAGGCGACATGGCACGCAAAGACGAGCTCGGCCGCACGGGCGAGCAGCTCGCAGTCGAGCACCTGGAACGCGAGGGGTTCGAGATCCTCGATCGCAACTGGCGCTGTGCGATCGGCGAGATCGACGTCATCGCGCAGCACGGCCCCACGACGGTCGTCGTGGAGGTGAAGACGCGGTCGGGCGTCGGGTTCGGGCACCCGCTCGATGCCGTCACCCCGCGCAAGCTCGCGCGCCTGCGCCGCCTCGCAGGGGCGTGGTGCGCGGCCACGGGGCGGGGTGCCTCGGCGCTGCGCATCGACGTGATCGGGGTCATCGCCTCGCGTGACGGCGTCGTCATCGACCACGTGCGGCAGGCCGGCTGATGCCTGTCGCGCGCACGCTCGCGGTCGCCCTGCACGGCGTCGACGGCGCTCTCGTCGAGATCGAGGCCGACCTCGCCAACGGGCTACCGGCCTTCTCGATCATCGGGCTTCCCGACACCTCGCTCGGTGAGGCGAAAGACCGGGTACGCTCGGCCGCGGCGAACTCGGGCTGCGACCTGCCGACGCGCAAGCTCACCGTCAACCTCTCGCCCGCCTCGCTGCCCAAGCACGGATCGGGCTTCGACCTCGGCATCGCCGTGGCAGCCCTCGCCACGACCGGCGGCGTGAGCCCGGCGGCGATCGCCGAGATCGTGCATCTGGGCGAGCTCTCGCTCGATGGTCGGCTGCGTCCGGTGGCGGGCGTGCTGCCCGCCGTGCTCGCCGCGCGCCGGGCGGGGGCCAGGGCGGTCGTGGTGCCGCGCGGCAATGCCGACGAGGCAGGGCTCGTGGCGGGCATCCGGGTCATCGGGGCGGCGTCGCTGCGTGACGTGCTCATCGCGCACGGAGCCACGCTCGATCCGGTGCCCGTCGAGCCCCTGGCGGGGCCCGAGACGCCTGCCCCGCCGGCCGAGCCGGGTGACCTCGCCGACGTCGTCGGGCATCCCGAAGCCGTCGAAGCCCTCCAGGTCGCCGCCGCGGGCGGCCACCACATGCTCATGCTCGGCCCGCCGGGAGCCGGCAAGACGCTGCTCGCGTCGCGCCTCCCCGGGCTGTTGCCCGATCTCGATCCCGATGCCGCGGTCGAGGTGTCGTCGATTCGCTCGCTCGCGGGGCTGCCCCTCGGTTCCGCGCTCGTGACCCGGCCTCCTCTCGAAGCACCGCACCACAGCGCGACCATGGCCGCGCTCGTCGGCGGCGGCAGCGGACTCGTGCGACCGGGGGCCATCTCGCGAGCGGCCCACGGCGTGCTGTTTCTCGATGAAGCGCCCGAGTTCGCGGGCGCCGTGCTCGACGCGTTGCGCCAGCCGCTCGAGACCGGTGAGATCACCATTCATCGGGCGCGCACGGTCGCACGGTTCCCCGCGCGGTTCCAACTCGTGCTCGCCGCGAACCCCTGCCCGTGCGGTCACGGCGGCGGTGACGAGTGCACGTGCACCCCGATCATGCGCCGCCGCTACCTCGGTCGGCTCTCGGGGCCGCTGCTCGACCGCATCGATCTGCACCTCACCGTGCGTCGCGTGTCGGTCGCCCAGATGACGGAGGGAGGGGCCGGCGGCATCACGACCTCTGAAGCCCGGGCCCGAGTCGTGGAAGCCCGCCGTCGTGCGCGCGAGCGCTGGGGTGATCAGGGCTGGTCGCTGACGGCCCACGTGCCGGGCCCGGCGCTGCGCTCGCCGCGCTGGCGGCTCGCCGCCGCTGACCGCGCCGCACTCGATCGAGCGCTCGAGCGAGGCGCACTGACGATGCGCGGCTACGACCGCGTGCTGCGCGTCGCCTGGACCCTCGCCGATCTCGACGGGGCTGACCGACCGAGCGCCGACCACCTCGGGCGAGCGCTCTACCTGCGAAAGGGGATCTGAATGAGCATGTGGGGCATCGACACGCATCGCATCGCGGCGGCGATCGCGGCCGTGCGGCCGGGCGGCGACGCCGAGTGGAGCGAGGCCGAGCGAGGCCGCGCCGAGGGGAGCGCTGCCGAGAAAGGCGACGCCGAGGGGAGCGGCGCCGCGTGGCAGGATGCCGAGGCTCTCGACGCGCTCGCCGATCCAGACGCGCTCGCTGAGCCGGACGCGCTTGCTGAGCCGGACGCGCTTGCTGAGCCGGACGCGCCCGACGAGCCGACCGTGCTCGACGCGCTGTTCGCTCGCGCGATCTGGAGCGTGCTCATCGAGCCAGGTGACAAGGTCGCGGGCGCGCTCATCGACGCGGTCGGGCCCGTCACGGCCGCGCGCCTGGTCATCGACCGCGTCGCACCGCAGACGATTGCCGATGCGAGCCGCGGTGAGATCGAGATCGATCGGGCGAGCGAGGGGCTGCGGCGATGGACCGAACGGCTTCGCGCCTCGGACGTCATGCGCAGTCTCGAGAGCGCCGCCCGGTGCGGTGCCCGCATGCTCGTGCCTGATGACGCTCACTGGCCCGAGCCCCTCGCGGGGCTCGGGCACAGCGCCCCGGTGCTGCTCTGGGCGCGCGGCGACGTCGAGCTGCTGCGCCGGCCCGGCGTCGCGATCGTCGGGGCGCGAGCCGCGACGGGGTACGGCGAGCATGTCGCCATGGAGCTCTCGGCGGGGCTCAGCGCCCGCGACGTCGTCGTGGTCTCGGGTGGCGCCTACGGCATCGACGGCATGGCGCACCGCGCGGTGCTCGCCAGCGGCGGAGCCACGATCGCGGTGCTCACGGGCGGCATCGACCGCTTCTATCCGAGCGGGCACGAGGCCTTGCTCACGAGGGTCGCCGAGCACGGGCTGCTGCTCTCGGAGGTGCCGTGCGGCACCCCGCCGACGAAGTGGCGCTTCCTGCAGCGCAATCGCCTGATCGCCGCACTCTCGGCGGCAACGGTCGTCGTCGAGGCGGGCCGGCGGTCCGGCGCGCTCAACACCGCGAACCACGCGCTCGAGCTCGGGGTGCCCGTCGGCATCGTCCCCGGCCCGATCACGAGCGCCGCGAGCGCCGGGTGCCTCGCGTTCCTCCGCTCCGAGCCGTCGACCTGCGTCACGAGCGTCGCCGAGATCATGCAGCTCGCCTTCGGTCTCGATGGGGTGCTCGATGTGCCCGAGCCGGTCCCGGCAACCGCCGCGGCTGAGGGCGGCGATCGTCGCGACGCACACCACCCGAGCGCGACGAGGGAGGATCCGATGCATGTCCGGGTGCTCGATGCGCTCCGACCGCGACGGGGCCTCGACCCGAGCGAGATCGCCCGAGCGGTCGGCGAGAGCACCGACCGCATCCGTGCGGCGCTCGGCGTGCTCGAGCTCGAGGGTCGGGCGACGCTCGGGGCCGACGGTCATTGGCGCCGCACACCGGCTGCGCGCGAGCGGGCTGCGGCAGGCGGAGCGGGCGCCCGATCCTGACGCGGCTTCATCAGCACGGGTAGCCTGGGCGCATGACGCAGATGGGGCAGTATCCACCGGCCGGGCACGTCCTCGTGCACATCTCCGATACGCATCTGCTCGGAGGCGGTCGCGCGCTCTACGGCAAGGTTCCTGTCGAGGAGCGCCTCGCCGCGGCGCTGCACCGACTCGAGACCGGACCGGTACGTCCCGATGCGCTCGTCTTCACCGGCGATCTGGCCGACCTCGGTGAGCCCGATGCCTACATCCGCCTGCGCGCGGCCGTCGATCCCGTCGCCGAGCGACTGGGTGCCGAGGTGATCTGGGTCATGGGCAACCACGACGAGCGCGCCCCGTACGCCTCGCTCTTGTTCGATGAGCCCGAGACGGATGCGCCCCAGGATCGCGTCCACGACATCCGGGGCCTGCGCGTCATCTCGCTCGACACGACGGTGCCCGGCTACCACCACGGCGAAATCTCAGCGGAGCAGCTCGAGTGGCTCGCGGGAGTGCTCTCCGAGCCCGCTCCGCACGGTTCGGTGCTCGCCGTTCACCATCCCCCTGTGCCCACCCCGCTCGAGGTCATGGCGGTGCTCGAGCTGCACGATCAGCCCGCGCTCGCCGCAGTGCTGCGCGGCACCGACGTGCGGCTCATCCTCGGCGGTCACCTGCACTACTCGACCCACGGCACGTTCGCAGGCATTCCCGTCTCGGTTGCGGCCGCCACCTGTTACACGCTCGACCTGGGAGCCGACGCGGCGCGCCTGCTCAGCGGCGTCGACGGTGGCCAGTCGTTCGACCTCGTGCACGTCTACGACGACCAGGTGGTCACGTCGACCATCCCGCTCGAGGCATTCCCCGAGGTCACGGGATTCTCGGTCGAGTACCGGCCCATGATCGACGCGATGCCGGCGGATGTTCGGCTCGAGCAGCTCTCGAGCAAGAACTCGCACCTCAACCTCAACGAGGCTGCGGCGAGCGACGTCTAGCGCGGAGTCGCGTCGGCCCGCCAGCCGCGCGGACGCTCCGCGGGCCCCGCGTGGTCGCGGTAGGCGTCGACCACGCGCTGCAGGTAGCGCGTGATGACGGCACGCTCCTGCTCGTCGAAGTCGTGGATGGCGCTGTCGACCTCGGTGACCATCGGGATGATGCGACCCATGGCACGCCCGACCGACGCGGGTGTCGGCACGATGATCGTGCCCCGACGATCGTCGGGGTTGGGGGTGCGATGCACGTGCCCGAGCGACTCGAGCCGATCGATCACCGTCGTTACCGCGCCCGACGAGAGCTCGAGACGCTCGGCAAGGGCGGTGGGGCTCAGCGGCCCTGCCGCGATGAGGTGCTGCATCGCGGTGAGGTCGGTGGGGTTCACGGCGAGCTCGTCCCCCAGGGAGCGCTCGAAGTCGCTCGTCACGTCGAGGAACTCGCGCAGCAGCAGCGTGGCGGCGTGCGATTCGCCGAAGCTGGGAGTCTGCTGATCCGATTGGCTCACCGCATGAGTCTACCGCTAGCTTCTTCGAAGGTCGAATATCTCGATGGTCAAGGTAAACTGTGGCTTGGTCGCCGATCGATACTCGGCGCTGCGCGCCATCCTGCCCCTCACCCCGCCCCGCACCCTTCAGGAGAACTCCCTTGATCGCGATCACGCGCTTCATCACCGCGGCCCGGACGTCGTGGATCGTCCTCGTCGTCGGCATCGCCGCCACCGCCGCCTTGTTCGTCGCGGCGGGCTATCAGAGCGCCGACTCCGCCCCGCCGGTGGGGCTGCCCGACTCCGCGGAGTCGGTCAAGGCGGCAGTACTGCAGGAGCAGTTCGCCGACGATGACGCGACGAGCGGCATCCTGGTCTTCGGCCGCGAGAGCGGTGAGCTCAGCGACGACGACATCGCCGCGATCACCGAGCGCACCGTCGAGCTGGGCGACATCGCTCTCGATGGCTTCGTGCCGCCGCCGACGGTCTCCGACGACGGCACGACCGCGCTCGTGGTCGTGCCCCTCTCGATCGAGGACAGCGTCTCGGCGCAGGCCGAGCGCGCCGAGGAGATCCGCACCGTGGCGGCCGACGGCCTGCCCGACGGCATCATCGTGTGGTTCACGGGAGCCGAGGGCTTCCTCGTCGACATCTCCGCCGTGTTCGAGGGCGCCAACTTCGTGCTGCTGGGCATCACGGCGCTCGTCGTCGCCGTGCTGCTCATCGTCACGTACCGCAGCCCGATCCTCTGGATCGTGCCGCTCGCCGTCGTCGGCGTCGCCGACTTCATCGCCGGCATCGTGGCGCGACTCGTGGCCGATGCGGCGGGCATCACCCTCGACGGCTCCGTGACCGGCATCCTGTCGGTGCTTGTCTTCGGTGCCGGAACGAACTACGCCCTGCTGCTGATCGCGCGGTACCGCGATGAGCTGCGCCTGAACACCGACCGCCGCGAGGCGATGGCGATCGCTCTGCGGGGCGCCGGGCCCGCGATCATCGCGAGCGGCTCGACCGTCGCGCTCGCGCTCGCAACCCTGCTGTTCGGCGAGCTCTCGGGCAACCGCTCGCTCGGACTCGCCGGCGCGGTCGGCATCCTCGTCGCGATGGCCTACGCGCTCATCGTGCTCCCTGCCGCGCTCGTGGTCTTCGGCCGCTGGCTGTTCTGGCCCCTCGTGCCGCGCTACGGTTCGCCCGACGTCATCTCGAAGAGCCCTTGGGGCCGACTCGGTCGCTCGGTGAGCCGTCGGCCGGTGGTCGTTGCGGTCGCGGGCTTCGCCCTGCTGGGCGTCTTCGCGGCGGGATTGAGCACGCTGAACATCGGACTCGCGCAGAACGATCGCTTCATCGTCAAGCCCGAGGCGGTGCTCGGCCAGGAGCGCATTGCGGAGGCCTTCGCCGCGGGCAGCACGGCTCCCGCAGTCGTGATCGTGCCCGCGGGCGACGCCGAGGAGGTGCTCGAGGGTGTCCTCGATGTCGACGGCGTCGTCGAGGCTCGGCCCGGACCGTTCAACGACGACATCGCCCAGATCGACGTGGTGCTCGACGCCGATCCCGAGAGCGCCGAGTCGTTCGCGATCATCGGCGAGCTGCGGCTCGCGCTCGACGACCTCGGCGACGGCTCGGGACTCGTCGGCGGCATCGACGCCGAAGGCCTCGACCTGCGCGACGCGCAGCAGCGGGATCAGAACCTGGTCATCCCGCTCATCCTCGTGCTCGTGCTCGCGGTGCTCATCATCCTGCTGCGGTCGCTGCTCGCCCCGCTGCTGCTGCTCGTCGCGGTCGTGGCCAGCTTCTTCAGCGCGGTCGGGATCGGATCGGTGCTCTTCGCGACCGTCTTCGGGTTCCCCGGCGTCGACACGAACGTGCTGCTGTTCAGTTTCCTCTTCCTGGTGGCACTGGGCGTCGACTACTCGATCTTCCTCGTGACCCGAGCGAAGGAGGAGGTGCCGATGCTCGGCACCTCGGAAGGCATGATCCGCGCGCTCGCCGCGACGGGTGGCGTGATCACGAGCGCGGGCATCCTGCTCGCCGCGGTGTTCGCGGTGCTCGGCGTGCTGCCGCTCATCACGCTGACGCAGGTCGGAGTGATCGTCTGCATCGGCGTGCTCATCGACACGCTGCTCGTGCGCACGATCATCGTGCCCGCCATGACCTTCATCGCGAAGGATCGCTTCTGGTGGCCGCGCCGCCCCGAGCTCACCGACGCTGAGGCCGCCCAGCGCGGTGCCGACGGTCAGGCCGAGCGGATGCCCGAGCCGGCGCTCACCGCCTGAGCCGTCGCGACGCCGGGAGGAATCCCGTCGCGCCGCTCGTCCTCCCCGCGCCCGCCCGGCTTGTCGCCGCGGCGGGCGCGGTCGTGAGGGCGCATGCTGGAGTCGTGCACGAGCTGACCACCGCGCTGCGCGAGGCCATCGCGCTTTACCTGCGCGCCGTCGAGCTCGAGCGCGGTGCGAGCTTGCACACGGTGCGCGCCTACGCGGGTGACCTCGAGACCTTCGCGGGGTTCGTCGAGCAGCGCGGAGCCGAGCCCGATCCTGCCCTCATCGACCTCGAGCTGCTGCGCGAGTGGGTGTGGAGCCAGAACGACGCGGGGCTCGCCGCGTCAACCCTCGCGCGTCGCGCGTCGACGTTGCGCGGCTTCACCGCCTGGCTCGCACGCACGGGGCGCACTCCGGCGGATGCGGCGGCACGACTGCGCGCGCCCCGCCCCGACCGGCACCTGCCCCGCGTGCTGTCGCGATCGCAGGTGGATGCCCTCCTCGACGGTCTCGCCGCTCGCGCCGCGACGCTCGAGCCTCTGGCGCTGCGCGACCTCGCGATGATCGAGCTGCTCTACGCGAGCGCTCTGCGCGTGAGCGAGCTCGTCGGGCTCGATCTCGGCGACGTCGACGCCGCGCGCCGTGTCGTGAGGGTGCTCGGCAAGGGGGCGAAGGAGCGCGTGGTGCCGTTCGGGCTGCCGGCTGCTCGTGCCCTCGCGGGATACCTCGAGCACGGGCGGCCCGCGCTGCTCGGCGAGAAGTCGGGCCCGGCGCTCTTCCTGGGCGCACGCGGGGCGCGTGAGTCGACCCGCGCCGTGTACGCCCTCGTGGCGGGCCTGCTCGCCGACCATCCCGGCAGCGGCCCGTCGGGTCCTCACACCTTCCGCCATTCCGCAGCCACGCACTTGCTCGACGGCGGCGCCGACCTGCGCGCGGTGCAGGAGATCCTCGGCCACGCGAGCCTCGGTACGACCCAGATCTACACGCACGTGAGCGCCGAGCGCCTCGCGTCGGTCTACCGCACGGCCCACCCGCGCGCCTGAGCGGCGCATCAGTCGAGCGGCAGCAGCACGGCGCGCTGCAGCCCGCCCAGGTAGAGCAGCGGCGAGACGTACTCACCGGCCACGCGAACGCCGAGGTGCACGCAGGGTCGCGCGCAGTGACCCGGCTCGAGCAGGCCGATCACCTGCCCGACCTCGACGCGGTCGCCCGCCGCCACGAGCGGGGTGACGGGTTCGACGGTCGCGAGCACCTGGCCCTGCCGCACCGTGATGACCGGCCGGTCGACGACGACCCCGGCGAAGTGCACGATGCCGCTCGTCACGGCGACCACCTCGGCCCCCGAGCCGGAGGCGCCGAGGTCGACCCCCCGGTGGCCGGCCGCGTACGGGGTCGCGGGCGCGAGGTAGGGCCGCACGATGATGCGCGGGCCATCGACGGGCCACACCCAGCCGGGTGCCGCAGGATCCACCGCACCCGGCGCGGCGAGCGCGGCACCTGTCCCGGGCGGGCCGAGCACGAGCAGAGGCAGCAGGACGAGGGCGAGCAGAGCGTGGCGCATGCCGACATGATCGGCGCGCGCGCGGCATCCATGGGGCCATGGCGGCCCTGGGGAGGAAGCCCGTGATCACGCGGCCCGCGGGGAGGAGCCTGCACCGGGGAAGCGCCGCGGAGCGCGTGGGGGAGCGGTGATATGCTGGCAGACGCAGTCGCGCCTGTCGCGGCTGACTTCGCGTGTCCATTTCGTGGCGCACACTCCCATCAGTCCCGCCGGTCCCCGAGCAATCGGGGGCTGAACCGTGCGGGTCGGGGGCAGCGCCGGGCACCAGGGCCCCTCCCGTCGGGCGGGGCGACAACTGAGAACAAAGGAGCACGGCCATGGCCGTCGTCACTATTCGCCAGCTGCTCGACAGCGGCGTGCACTTCGGGCACCAGACCCGCCGGTGGAACCCGAAAGTCAAGCGCTTCATCCTGACCGAGCGCAGCGGCATCCACATCATCGACCTGCAGCAGTCGCTCGCCTACATCGACAAGGCCTACGACTTCGTCACCGAGACGGTCGCCCACGGCGGCACGATCCTCTTCGTCGGCACCAAGAAGCAGGCGCAGGAGTCGATCGCCGAGCAGGCCACGCGCGTCGGCCAGCCCTACGTCAACCAGCGCTGGCTCGGTGGTCTGCTGACCAACTTCCAGACCGTGTCGAAGCGCCTCGCGCGCATGAAGGAGCTCGAAGAGCTCGACTTCGACGACACCACCAAGGGCTTCACCAAGAAAGAGCTGCTGATCAAGAAGCGCGAGCTCGACAAGCTGCACAAGTCGCTCGGCGGTATCCGCAACCTCACGAAGACCCCGAGCGCCATGTGGGTCGTCGACCCCAAGCGCGAGCACCTCGCGATCGACGAGGCCAAGAAGCTGGGCATCCCGGTCATCGGCATCCTCGACACGAACGCCGACCCCGACGAGCTGGCCTACCCGATTCCGGGCAACGACGACGCGATCCGCTCGGTGGCGCTGCTGACGCGCATCATCGCGGATGCTGCTGCCGAGGGTCTGATCCGCAAGCACCAGAAGCCCGAAGCCGAGGGCAACGTCTCGGCCGTCGAGCCCCTCGCCGAGTGGGAGCGCGAACTGCTCGAGCAGGGTGCTGCCGCTGCTGAGGCGCCCGCCGCGGACGCCCCTGCGGCTGCTGCCGAGGCTGAGGTCGTCGCTGAGGCGCCTGTCGCCGAGGCTGAGGTCGCTGCCGATGAGCCCGCCGCCGAGGAGCCCGCCGCTGAGAAGCCGGCGAAGAAGGCCCCTGCCAAGAAGAAGCCCGCCGCCGAGGCTGACGCCCCGGCTGCCGAGACCGAGTAAGGACCCCTCTATGGCGAACGTCAGCCTGGAAGACATCAAGACCCTGCGCGAGCGCCTCGGCACCGGCATGGTCGACACGAAGAACGCTCTCGTCGAGGCCGAGGGTGACCTCGAGAAGGCGACCGAGATCCTGCGGCTCAAGGGTGCGAAGGGCAACGCGAAGCGTGCTGACCGCTCCACGAGCGAGGGCCTCATCGCCGCCCACGAGGGTGCCGGTGCGACCACGATGATCGAGCTCGCGTGCGAAACCGACTTCGTCGCCAAGGGCGAGAAGTTCGTCGCCCTCGGTGAGCGCGTGCTCGCCGCGGTCGTCGCCGCCGGTGCCGCGACGGTCGAGGCGGCTCTTGCCGCTCCGGTCGACGGCTCGACGGTCGCCGCGATCATCGACGAAGAGGCCGCCATCATCGGCGAGAAGTTCGAGCTGCGCCGCGTGGCGCGCCTCGAGGGCTCGCAGTTCGCGATCTACCTGCACCGCACCAACAAAGACCTGCCGCCGCAGGTCGGCGTGGTCGTGGCGTACGAGGGGTCGGACGCCGAGACGGCGCGCAGCATCGCGCAGCACATCTCGTTCGCCGACCCGCAGTACCTGACGCGCGACGAGGTTCCGACCGAGGCGGTCGAGACCGAGCGTCGCATCGTCGAGGAGATCTCGCGCAACGAGGGCAAGCCCGAGGCGGCACTGCCCAAGATCGTCGAGGGTCGCGTCGGCGCCTTCTTCAAGCAGGTGGCCCTGCTCGAGCAGGACTACGCGCGCGACAACAAGCTCACCGTGTCGACGGTGCTGAAGGATGCCGGTCTGACCGTCACGGGCTTCGCCCGTTTCAAGGTTGGCGCCTAGCTCGCACGCGATCGAACGCCCCGGGTCTGGTTCAGACCCGGGGCGTTCGTCGTCGGGCGGCGGCTCGCCCGGCGCAGACCGCCCAGTGACCCGGTTCGCCCCATGGCCCGGTGGCCCGGTGGCCCGGTTGCGCGGTGGCGCGGTGGCGCGGTGACCCGGTAGCCCGGTGACCCGGTTCACCCGCTGGCCCGGCCCGACCCGCTGCTCAACTCGCGGAGAGCCCGAGCGCTCGCTCAGCCGCGGCGATCACGGCGGCCCGGTCGTGCCCAAGCTGCTGCAGCACGCGCGCCGCGGTGCCGTGCTCCCGTTCGGCGACGGCGATGAGCACGTGCGCCGCACGCAGGCCGGTGGGGGAGCGTCGGGCGAGTTCTCGGGCCCGCTGGAAGACCTGCTGCGCGCTGACGTCGGCGCGGTACGCCCCCGAGGCGGCCGGCAGTGCGGCGGCGTTCGGCGGCGCCTCGACGCCCACGGCAGCGAGGGCCGCGGCGTGCACGGCGGCGATGGCGGCGCGCACGGTCTCGGCATCGGTCGGCACCGCCCGGCGCGCAGAGTCGTCGTCGAGCAGCAGCGCGGCCAGCAGCAGGTGCTCGGCGCCCGGTTCGGGGTCGCCGAGGGCGCGGGCCTCCCGCTCGGCGGTCGTGAGCAGGTCGGCGATGAGCCGCAGGTCGTGGCGGGCTGTCGTGAGGGGCACAGTGGATCCTTTCGGGGGTGCGCGGGGCGGTCGGTCAGTGAGGCGGTCAGTGAGGTCGTCGTCGGGGCGGTCAGCGGTCGATCGGCGGGGCGGTCAGCGAGCGGTGCGGCGGGCGGGCGCGAGTCGCTTGTGCGCGGCCTGCGCGGTCATCCCGAGCGCCTGGCCGATCTCGGCCCAGGTCCAGTGCGCGGCGAGAGCGCTGTCGACAGCGTCGCGTTCGAGGGCGGCGGCGAGCCGGCGCAGGGCGACGACGGCGGCGAGCGCCTCGGCGGGGTCGTCGGGCGAGGGGATGCGGATGCTCTCGGGCATGCCATCAACCTAGGTTGACAGCGCGCAGCTGTCAACTCCGGTTGATGCATCTCGCCGCACCTCCGGCGCCGAACGCCCTACGCTGGAGGCACTGCTTGACCTGGAGGAGCTCACTGTGGCCGACAAGAAACGACGCGTTCTGCTGAAGCTCTCGGGGGAGGCCTTCGGAGGCGGCTCGCTCGGGGTGAACCCCGACATCGTGAGCGGCATCGCGCGCGAGATCGCCGATGCGGCCACAGACGTCGAGGTCGCGATCGTCGTGGGCGGCGGCAACTTCTTCCGCGGCGCCGAGCTCAGCCAGCGCGGCATGGACCGCGGTCGCGCCGACTACATGGGCATGCTCGGCACGGTCATGAACGCCCTGGCCCTGCAAGACTTCCTCGAGCAGGCGGGCGCCCAGGTGCGCGTGCAGTCCGCCATCCAGATGACCCAGGTCGCCGAGCCCTACATTCCGCTGCGCGCCGAGCGCCACCTCGAGAAGGGTCGCGTCGTCATCTTCGGCGCCGGCGCGGGGCTTCCGTACTTCTCGACCGACACGGTCGCGGCGCAGCGCGCGCTCGAGATCGGTGCGGTCGAAGTGCTCGTGGCGAAGAACGGCGTCGACGGCGTCTACAGCGACGACCCGCGCCGCAACCCGGACGCCCGCAAGCTCGACGCGATCACCTACCAGGAGGCGCTCGTCACGGGCCTCAAGGTCGTCGACTCGACGGCGTTCTCGCTGTGCATGGACAACGGCATGCCGATGGTCGTCTTCGGCATGGAGCCGGGCGGCAACATCGCGCGGGCCATCCGCGGCGAGCGCATCGGCACGCGCGTCTCGAACTGAGCGAGTGCTCGGCCGGTTAGGTATGATCTAAGGGACGCGACCGCGTCGCCCGCCGACGACCTGCCGGGAGAGCATCCATGACCGACGCCGTCACGATCGCCACGGGAGTGCCCGGCATCAGCGTGCGGCTGACGCCGACCGAGCGCTTCACCTTCGGAAGCTTCGTCGACTGCAACATGGCGACCGCGTGGGTCGGCGACCGCTTCCGCATCTTCCCGGGCAAGTACGGCGAAGACCCCGTGTGGGGTCAGGCGAACGAGCTCAAGCACGCCGACGGTGCGACCGTGACCGAGGCCTTCTCGCGGCGCCCCGACGAGTTCGTCGAGCCGACGATGCCGCCCAACACCCCGCCCGGCGAGCCCGGCTTGCACGGTGCCGTCTGGTTCGAGACCGTCTACCAGGACCCGTCGGACGGCACCGGTCGCACCCTCTACGCGCTCTACCACAACGAGAACTACCCCGAGACGCTGCCCTACGACCCGGCGACGGGGGAGGGGCTGCGCGCCGATGACTGGCCGCCCGGGCTGACCGGCCCCGAGTCGGTGCAGGCCGTGCCCCGCATCGGCATCATGAAGTCGACGGACGGCGGAGAGAGCTGGGCCAACCACGGCATCCTGCTCGAAGACCGCGACGAGCGGATGATCCGCCTGCCGGTCAACCGCAACAACTGCTTCCCCGGCGGGGTCGGCGACCCGAGCGCGGTCGCCTCGGGCGAGTTCTTGTACGTCTTCTTCGGCGAGTACGCCTACCCCGAATCGTGGGATGCCGACACGTGGTCGCGCGAGACCGAGGCCGCGGCGCAGTGCGTGAGCGTGGCCCGCGTGCCGCTCGCCGCGCTCGATGAGCCCACGGGCGCCGCGCGGCGCTGGAGCGGCACTGCCTTCGATGCGCCGTGGGACGGCGTCGGGCAGCCGATCGTGAGCCTGCGCATCCCGGCATCGGAGGGCGGCGGCGCCGTTTCGCAGGGCGATGAGCTCTACTACTGGGGCCCCTCGGTCAGCTGGAACGAGCACCTCGAGGCCTGGGTCATGCTGCTCGGGCGCGTCGACGGCAGCTTCTGGGTGGGCGACAGCCTGTTCGTGTCGATCAACCCGCACCGCGACCTCGGCGAGGGAGACAACGCGCAGCAGTGGTCGACACCCGTGCGCATCGTGCACCGCCCCGGCCACACGCTCTGGTACCCCTCGCTGCAGCCCACCGACTCGCCGGAGGATCTCGCCGCGAAGCGCACGTGCCTGCGCCTCGGCCGCGAGGCGCGGCTGTTCTTCAAAGACATGGCGGGCGATGAGCACGTGTACATCAGCGACTACCGCGTGGAGTTCGTGCGGGAGTGACGTGCGTCACGCGCGTGCCCGCGGTGCGCCACCGCGCGCGCCCGGGTGCGCCACCGCGCGCCTAGGCTGATCGGGTGATCGCCGCCCTGCTCATCGCCGGCGCCGCGATCGCTCACGCGACGTGGAACATCGCGATGAAGCGCGCGGGCACGAGCGGCACGCCGTTCATCGCCGCGACGCTCGTGGTCGGCGTCGTGATCTTCGCGCCGTTCGGCGTCTCGGCGCTCATCGCCGCACCGCCGACGACCTCCGCCGTCGTGCCGCTCGTGCTCGGCAGCGCTGGGCTGCAGCTCGCCTACTTCCTGCTGCTGCAGCGCGCCTACCGGCTCGCCGACGTCGGCGTCGTGTACCCGGTGGCGCGCGGCACCGGGCCGCTGCTGAGCGTCATCGGAGCGGTGCTCCTGCTCGGCGAGCGGCCCGGCCTCGTCGCGCTCGCGGGTGCGGCGCTCGTCGTTGCCGGGGTCGTCGTCATCGGCACGGCCGCCGCGCGTGCGCCGATCGGCGAGCCGGATTCGACCACGCGGCGCTGGCGGGGCATCCGCTACGGGGCGGCGGTCGGCGTCGTCATCGCCGCCTACACGCTGTGGGATGCGGCCGCCGTCACGCGCGCCGACCTCGAGCCCGTCGGCTACTACTGGGCGAGCATGGTCGTGCAGCTGGCCGTGCTGCTGCCCCTCGCGCTGCGCGAGCGCGGGGCGCTCGCGCGAACCGTGCGCGAGCATCCCGTCGCGATCGGGCTCGTCGGCGCGCTCTCACCGCTCGCCTACGTCGCGGTGCTCGTCGCCTACACGCTCGCGCCCGTGTCGATCGTGGCCCCGGCCCGCGAGGTGAGCGTCGTGCTCATCGCCCTTGCCGGCTGGCTGCTGCTGCGCGAGCCGCACCCGGTGCGGCGCCTGCTCGGCAGCGTCATCGTGCTCGCGGGCATCGCGCTGCTGGGCCTCGGCTGATGCCCCTCCGGTGCTGGCTCGACCACTAGACTCGGGGTCGACCCACCGAAGGAGCCGCCGTGATCGCCGATGTTCTGGCCGAAGCCACCGAGAAGATGACCAAGGCCGTCGAGGTCGCGAAAGAAGACTTCGCGACCGTGCGCACGGGCCGGGCCAACCCGCAGCTGTTCCAGAAGATCCTCGTCGAGTACTACGGCACCCCGACGCCGCTCGCCCAGCTCGCGAGCCTGCAGAACCCCGAAGCGCGCACGATCCTCATCACGCCCTACGACAAGAGCGCGCTGAAGGAGATCGAGAAGGCGATCGTCAGCTTCCCGAACCTCGGGGCGAGCCCCAACAACGACGGCGAGATCATCCGCGTCACGATGCCCGAGCTGACGGAGGACCGTCGCAAGGAGTACGTGAAGATCGTCAAGCAGAAGGCGGAGGACTGCAAGGTCTCGATCCGCAACATCCGCCGCAAGGCGAAAGACGACCTCGACGCTCTCAAGAGCGAGGTCGGCGACGACGAGGTCGCGCGCGCCGAGAAGGAGCTCGAGGCGATCACGAAGCGCGCGACCGACGCCGCGGAGGACGCGCTCAAGAAGAAGGAAGCCGAGCTGCTCGAGGTCTAGATGCCCGAGACGCCCGAATCCGCGCCGCCCGCAGCGGCCCCCGAGCACGAGGCTCCGCGCACCGCGCGGCGGCCCGCTCGCGGCCGTGCCGGCTCGGCGCGCGGTGAGGTCGAGGCGGCCATCCACGACATCGAGAACACGGTGCACAATCTCGAGGCGAAAGCGCGCGAGATGGATGCCCGCATCGAGGCCCGCGCCGGTCGCAGCCTGACCAAGGCCATCTTCTTCGGTCTGGTTCTCGGCCTGGCGCTGCTGTTCAGCCTCATCGTTCTCAAGCAGCTCTTCATGATCTTCGTCGCCGCGCTCGTGGCCTTCACCGTCTACGAGCTCGCGAGCGCGCTGCGCTTCGCGGGGCGCGATATCCCGCGCATCCCCCTCGTCATCGCCGCGATCGGCGTCGTGCCGCCCGCGTTCTACCTCGGTGCGCCGGGGCTCTGGTGGGCGTTCCTCGCGGGCGTCGCGTTCGTGAGCCTGTGGCGCATCGTCGAGACCGCGCGTCCCGCCATGCGTCAGCCGGGCGTCTCGCTGCGCACCGACCTCGCGGCGGGCGTCTTCGTGCTCAGCTACGTGCCCCTGCTGGCGGGCTTCGCGGTCGTCATGACGGCGCAGCCGGGCGGCGAATGGTGGGTGCTCGCGTACCTCATCGTGGTCATCGCGATCGACACGGGCGCCTATGCCTCGGGGGTGCTGTTCGGCAAGCACCCCATGGCGCCGCGCATCAGCCCGAAGAAGACCTGGGAGGGTTTCGCGGGGTCGGTCGTCGCCGCGACCCTCGCAGGCATCCTGCTCGCGGTGCTCATGATCGGCACCGAGTGGTGGGTCGGCCTCATCCTGGCCCTGACGCTCGTCGGCGTCGCGACGCTCGGCGACCTCACCGAGTCGCTCATCAAGCGCGACCTCGGCATCAAAGACATCTCGACCTGGCTGCCGGGCCACGGCGGGTTCCTCGACCGGCTCGACTCGATGCTGCCGTCGACGATCGCCGCGTACGTCATCTTCACGCTGCTGGGCTGAGGCGGGCGCCTCGGCGCCGCGTGGCACGGGTGGCGGCGCGACTGCGGCAGAATGGTGCGGTGACTTCGACCTTCCCCCTCGCCCGATCGGGCAAGCCCGGCTACGACGCCGAGGAGGTCGATGCGTTTCTCGAGCGGGCTCGCGAGGCATTCTCGGCGCCGCTCGGCGACGGCGCGACCCTGACGAGCGACGAGATCCGGCACACGGCGTTCCGGGTCGTGCGCAAGGACGGCTACTCGGCCCGGCACGTCGATGCCGCCCTCGAGCGACTCGAGGAGGCCTTCGCGGGTCGCGAGCGCGAGCAGGGCATCGCGAGCCTGGGGGCCGAGGCCTACTACGCGCAGGCCCGCGCGACGGCCCAGGAGATCATCGATCGCCTCGCTCGACCGGCGGGCAAGAAGTTCCGCCGTCTCAGCCCGCTCACGCGCGGATACCACCCCGCCGACGTCGACGCCTTCGCCGTGCGCATCTCGGCCTACTTCGAGAACGGACAGGCGCTGCCCGTCGAGACGGTGCGCACGATCGCGTTCCGACCCCGCTACCGCGGCTACGACGAGGCTCAGGTCGACCTGCTGCTCGACACCGTGATCGGGCTCATGCTGGCCGTTCGCTGAGCCCCGCGGCGCCCGTCGGGTAGAATCGGGGCACTGTGGGAAAGCATGCTTCGACGCCGACGCGCCCCACTGCGGTGACCGAGCGGTGGATGCGCGCTGATCGGCGACCCCTTCCGGCCTCGATCGAGCGGCATGTGCGCACGCCGTGGTCGTTGCCCGTCTTCGCCTCGGTCGTGTCGCTCGCGTTCGTGCTCGTGTCGATCACCGACCACTCGCCGGCGATGGCGCTCGAGGTCACCGCCCCCGCCTCGCCGCAGCAGACGCAGGTCATCGCGGCGACCGACGACTACGTCAGCAGCATCGAGCGCACGCAGTGGAAGACTTCGCAGGTCGTCACCTACGGCACCGCTCCGGCCGCCGGCACGCCCGACCCCGGTTCGGCGAAGGCGATCGCGCTCGAGATGGTGACAGCACGTGGCTGGTCGGCGAACCAGTACAACTGCCTCGTCGCGCTCTGGAACAAGGAGTCGGGCTGGAACGTCTACGCCCACAACAAGAGCTCGGGCGCCTACGGGATTCCGCAGGCGCTGCCGGGCACCAAGATGGCCTCGGCGGGGGCGGACTGGGCGACGAATCCGCGCACGCAGATCACGTGGGGCCTCGGCTACATCCAGGGCCGCTACGGCGACCCGTGCGGCGCCTGGGGGCACAGCCAGCGCGTCGGCTGGTACTAGGCCCGCGCATCCATGCCCCGCAGCAATCGGCCGCGCAGCAGGCGCCGCGGTGACGAACCTGTCGAGCCGATCGATCTCGATCGCCTGAGCGCGGGCCTGCGTCGCACGGAGGTCAAGCGCTCGGGCACCTGGAACGTGCAAAGCGTCTCGGCCGCCTCGGCGCAGAAGGTGTACCTGTGTCCGGGCTGCCGCCTCGACGTGCCGGTCGGCCAGGCGCACATCGTGGCCTGGCGCGCCGACGGGCTCATGGGCGAGCAGGCCGACCTGGCCGACCGCCGGCACTGGCACTCCCACTGCTGGAGGATGGAACCATGAGCGAGCCGATCCGCAGCGCGACCGTGCTGCCCGCCCACCGCACCGACATCGAACTGCGCACGCCCGATGGCCTCACGCTCGTCGGCGAGCTCTCGCTGCCCGAGAGTCACGACCCCGTCGCGACGCTCGTGTGCCTGCACCCGCTGCCGACAGCGGGCGGCTACATGGACTCGCACATCATCCGCAAGGCCGCCGCGCGACTGCCCGCGCTCGCCGACATCGCCGTGCTGCGCTTCAACTTCCGCGGCGTCAGCTCGCCGCGGGGCACGAGCGAGGGATCGTTCGGCCACGGCGACGACGAGCGATTCGATCTGGATGCGGCGATGGCGTTCGTCGCCGAGCGCGGTCTTCCCGACCCCTGGCTGCTCGGCTGGTCGTTCGGCACGGAGGTGGCCCTCAAGCACGGCCTCGAGCACGCCGTCGTGGGGGCGATCCTGCTCTCGCCGCCCCTGCACCGCACGAGCGCCGACGAGGTCGCCGCGTGGGCGAGCAGCGGCAAGCGACTCGTCGTGGTCGTCCCCGAGCTCGACGACTACCTGCGGCCGCCCGAGGCGCTCGAGCGCTTCGCGAGCGTGCCCGAGCGCGAGTTCGTCGCGGTGGAGGGCGGCAAGCACTTGTGGGTCGGCGAGAACCAGACCGCGCGCGTGCTGACCGAGATCGTGGCGCGGCTCAACCCCGCGGTGCTGCCGCTGCCGACCGAGTGGCCGTGACCTCGCGAGCCGTGCGCGCCTGAGGGCAGCCGCGCCGCTACTTCTCTTCGAGCTTCGGCACGACCACCTGGTCGATGATGATGAGGATCGACGCCGCGACCGGAATAGCGATGAGGGCGCCGAGGATGCCGAGCAGCGTGCCGCCGATGAGGGCCGCAATGACCACGACGACGCCCGGCACCTTGACGGCGCGGTTCATGATGTTGGGGCTGAAGACGTAGGCCTCGATCTGCATGTAGACGAGGTACCAGACCGCCGCGACGATCACGGTGATCAGCGAGTCGGGGTTGACGAGCAGCTGGGTGGCCACGATGAGGATCGAGCCCGAGAGCGTTCCGACGAGCGGCACGAGCGAGAACAGGAAGGCGATGAAGGCGAACAGCGCCGGATACGCGGCGCCGATGATGCTGAGGAAGATGAAGCTCAGCACGCCGTTGATGAAGGCGAGCGTCACCTGCCCGACGACGTAGCGGCCGACGGCCTGCGCCACCTGCTCGGAGATGTCGACGAACTGCTCGCGGCGCGAGCGCGGCACGAGGCGGTACAGGGCCTTCTTGATCGAGCTCAGCGAGGCCGTGAAGTACAGGGTGAGGATGAGGATGATGAGGGCGCCGAAGACGCCCGTCGCGATCGAGACGCTCACCGACAGCACGCCACCGCCGATCTGGGCGAGGTTGTCGGGGTCGGTGAGGTAGACGAGCGCATCCTGCGCCGCAGCCCGCACGTCGAGGATCTCGATCGGGATGATGCTCTGCACTTGCGACAGCAGCTCGTCGAGCGATGCAGGGTTGGTGACGTACTCGGTGATCTGGGTGATGAGCTTGCTCGACTGCTCGACCACGACGGGGATGATCGCGAAGACGAGGCCGGCGAAGAGCCCGAGCACGCCGAGGAGCACCGTCAGGATCGCGGCCCAGCGGGGCCACTTGCGCGACTCGAGCCACGAGATGAGCGGGTCGAGCCCGAGCGCGATGAAGATCGCCGCACCGATGTAGGTGAGGATCGTCGCGAGCGAGGCAAAGGCGCCGCCGATGAGCAGGGCGATGAGCACGCCGAGCCCGCCGAAGATGCCGAGGCGGAACGCGTTCTGGATCTTCACCGATGTCCTCCGGTCGTGGTCGACGAGGACTACTCGTCGCGGGTCGAGAGCGCCTCTGCCTGCGACAGTACCCCGCGCAGTCCCTCGAAGTAGCCCGCCACGGCGTCGCGCTCGACACGGATGCGAGCCATGCGCTCCTCCGCGTCGGCGACCATCGCGGCAGTGCGCTCCTCAGCATCGCGCAGCAGGTCGGCGGCGCGGCGCTCGGCGTTCTCGAGCACGTCCCGGGCCGTCGAGTCGGCCGATGCCCGCAGGGCCTCGGCCTCGTCGCGCGCAGACCGCTCGAGCGACTCGGCTTCGGTGCGCACGGCCGCCGCGCGCTCCTGTGCGGCGGTGAGCTGCGCGGTCGCTTCGTCGAGGTAGCGCTGGGTCTGCGCCACGGCATCCTGCTGGCGGGTCAGGTACTCGCGCTCGGCTTCCTCGCGACGAGCGGTCAGCTCGACGTCGAGGTCGATGCGGGCCTGCTCCGCCTCGCGGGTGAGGCGCGCGCGGTGCGCATCGGCGTCGTGCTGCAGCTGAGCGCGCTGCTGCTCGGCCGCGTCGGCGAGCTGGCGGCGCTGCTGCTCGACCGCGCGCTCGAGGGCCGTGGTCTGCTCAGCGGCGGCGGCGGCGTGCGCTGCGCGCTGCTCGGCGACCTCGCGCTCGACGGCGGCACGTGCCTCCGCAATCTCGCGCTCGGCGGCCGCGCGGGCATCGGCGACCTCGTGAGCGAGGGCGGACCGGGTGCTCGCGACCTCTTCGGCGAGGGCCGTGCGGGCGGACTCCAGCTCGAGCTCGAGGGCGGCGCGACCGGCGCTGATGTGCTGCTCGAGCGCGGTGCGGCTGCGGGTCTCGAGCTGCTCGACCTCGGTGCGGCGGCGCGACTCCTCGGCCTCCCACTCGGCCTGGCGGCGCGTGAGCTCGCCCTCCACCGACTCGCGAGCGGCGGCGAGCTCGGCCTCGAGGTCGGCGCGTGCATTGCGCAGGTCGTCGTCGAGCTGGGCGCGGCGCGTAGCGTCGTCGCTCTCGAAGGCGGCCCGCGCGCGCTCGGTGTCGCGGGCGAGAGCGCCCGCAGCCTCGCGGGCCTCAGCGACCTCGCGGTCGGCGACGACGCGCAGCTCGGCGAGTTCGCGCTCGGTCTCGGCCCGCAGGGCGGCCGCCTCGCGCTTGGCCGTGGCGCGCGCTTCGGCCGCCTCGGTCGCGACGGCGCCGCGAATGGCGGCCGCCTCGCGAGTGGCCTCCTGCACGAGCGCATCGGCTTCGGTGCGGGCGCGGGCGACGGTCTCCTCCGCCTCGCGCACGGCCGACTCGGTGATCTGGGTGGCGCGCGTGGCGGCCTCGGTCACCATGCGCTCGGTGCGCTCGGCGGTCTCCGCCTGCAGGCGCTGCGCCTCGGTCTGCGCGCTCGCGCGCAGCTTCTCGGCGTCGATGTCGGCCTGGCTGATGAGGCGCGTCGACTGCTCTTCGGCGACCCGCAGCGTCTGCTCGAGCTTCGTGCCGAGCCCCGCATACGTCGGGCGGCCGACCTCGTCGAGCTCGGCCTGCAGGTCGTCGATGACTGCTTGCAGCCGCCCGACCTCCTTGGCCGCCTCCGCCCGATCGGTGTTCGCCTTGATCAGCTCGCGGCGGATCTCCTGCAGCGCCCGGTCGACGTCTTCGCGCTTGTAGCCGCGCATCTCGGATCCGAAGTCGTACTCAGTGTCTGCCACGTGCCGTCTCCCGGGGGAATAAGGGGGTTAACCGGTTCGAGTGTAGTCGGCGGCGAGGCTCTCGCGGCCTGCCGGGGTCTCGCCGACGAGGCCGCACGCGGGCCTCGAATGGGCGCTCGGCCGCGCATCCGCTATTCTGGAATGTCTTTGTTCTGCTGGACGCCCGCCTTCCGTGGTGGGAGAGCCCGATGTCGAGCGCAGGTGGATCGACGCGAACCGCGTCGAGAGTTCGCTCCACCGCCGGACGTTCATGGGCCGCGATCGACCTCGATCGCAAGCGCCAGCACGAGAGGAGTAGACCCGTGCGATTCATCGCAGCGATCGTGTTCTTCGTCATCGCCGTCGTCGGAGTCGGACTGGGAGTCGCCCAGCGCACCGTGTGGGCCCCGCCCGACCGGGTGACGGCCGATCTCTCGCTCGACAGCCCCGTATCGGTGACGGTCGTTGACGGCAGCGCGCTCAACGCTTATGAAGGCCGCCAGACGGTCACCATCGAGGGCGGCGTGGTGGCCCCGTCGGTGCCCGAGCCCGAGCCCTCCGAGGTTCCCGCCCCCGGTGAGACGCCCGCCGCGAGCCCCGACCCCGACGCTGCCACCGAGACCGAGGCGATCACCGCGGCCTACGGGCGCACCGCCGACGTGATGGCGTGGGTCGGCGCGGCGAGCTACAACCGGGTGACCTGGGATGCGGAGAACGGCACCTTCGTCACCGAGACGGTCGCCGGCACCGAGAGCGCCGTGCCGAACCCGTACGGCGGCGACCTCTGGTACGGCGACTTCGAGGGCGAGGGCGAGCTGGGCCTGACGATCAACGTGCCCGACGACATCTCGCTGCTCGTCGTCTCTGACGGCACGCTGCCCGCGCCGCAGCGGCTCTCGGTCACGTGGCCGCTCGACAACAGCACGCCGTTCTCGACGATGCTCATCCTCGGCGGCGTCGGCTCGCTCGTCGTCGGACTGCTCTTCCTGCTGTGGGCTCTGCTGCACATGCGCCGCCAGCGCGGTCCGCGCCGCAAGACGCCGAAGATGCCGAAGGTGCCCAAGCCCTCGCGGTACCGCCCGACCTCGAGCCGGGCGCTGCTGGGCCGGCCGAAGGGCCGTCGCGCCGCGCAGCGGGTGGCGCTCGTGCCGGGCCTGCTGATCGGCTCGGTGCTGCTCGCGGCCTGCACCACGGGGGGAGCGGGAGTCGTCGCGACTCCCACGCCCGAGGCCACCGAGGTCGCCGAGACCCCCGCGGTCGCGGTCACCGAGAATCAGCTCGAGCGCATCGTCTCGCGCGTCGCCCTGACGATCCAGCAGGCCGACGACGAGCTCGACGACGAGCTCGCCGCCACGCGACTGGCCGGGCCCGCGCTCGAGCTGCGCGAGGCCAGCTACACGATCCGCGACGACGAGGACGACTTCGCGATCGTACCGACGATCCCCGCGGGCGATGTGCAGCTCACGCTGCCCCAGCGGCTTCCCGACGAGGGGGACACCTGGCCCCGTGCCGTGCTCGCGATCGTGCGGGAGCCGGCGACCGTCAATGACGAGGGCGAGGAGCAGCAGACTCCTCCGCTCGCTCTTCTGCTCGTGCAGGACGACCCGCGCAGCCAGTACAAGGTGCACTACGCGATCACCGTGACGCTGCCCGAAGGCGCCGAGCGGCCCGAAGTGGCTCCGGCCGAACTCGGGGCTCCGCTGCTTCCGCGGGACACGCCCCTCTTGGCCGTGAGCCCGGCGGATGTGGCGGCCGGCTACGCCGACGTGCTGCTCACGGGCGAGGAGAGCGAATCGTTCCCGCTCTTCCAAGCCGAGGGCGACACGCTCGTCGAGCAGATCGGCGCCGCCGCCAAGGCCGAGCGCAAGGCCGACCTGCCGGACACGGCAGCCATCGGCTTCTCGAACACCGTCGGCGAGGCCGAGATCTTCTCCTTCGTCACGAACGACGGCGGCGCACTCGTCATGCTCTACCTGACCGAGTCGGAGAGCGTGAAGCCGACGCAGGCCGGGGCCGCCGTCAACGCCCCTGCCGCGGTCGCGGCGCTCGCGGGACGCTCGCAGAGCACGCGCGGCATCGTCGCGACCTACGGCATCCAGGTGCTGTTCTCGGTGCCCCCCGTCGGCAGCGAGGAGCAGGTCGTGCTGCTGGGCTACACCCAGGGCCTCATCGCCGCGAGGGAGATCCGATGACCGACGCTCGACTCTCGGGCGGCACCCTGCGCGGTGCCGTCGACCTCTCGGGCCTCGTGCGGGCCGCGCAGGCTCCCGCACCGGCGGCGGGAGCGGCACCCGCACCGACGGGCCTCATGCGTGACGTCGACGACGTGTCGTTCGGCGAGGTGGTCGAGCAGTCGCGCACCGTTCCCGTCGTCGTCGAGTTCTACGCCGACGGGATCGCGCCCGTTCTCGGCCCGATCATCGCTTCCTATGGTGGTCGGCTCGCGCTCGCGACGGTCGACGGCAACCGCAGCCCCCAGGTCGCGCAGGCCTTCCAGATCCAGCAGGTTCCCGCGGTGGTGGCGCTCGTCGGCGGTCGACCGCTGCCGCTCTTCGTCGGCATGCCGAGCGAACCCGAGGTGCGCCAGGTGCTCGACCAGGTGCTCGAGCTCGCCGCGCAGAACGGCGTCACGGGCAGCATCCCCGTCGATGGTGCCGAGGAGGGCGCCGAGCCCGTCGAGCCGCCCCTGCCGCCCCTGCACCAGGAGGCCTACGACGCCATCAGTGCCGGCGACTACGCCGCGGCGGCGACTGCCTACCGCACGGCCATCGCCCAGAATCCCCGCGACCAGCTCGCCGTGGCGGGCCTCGCTCAGGTCTCGCTGCTGCAGCGGCTCGAGGGGCTCGTCGCGGCCGACGTGCGCGCTGCGGCCGCCGCCGCCCCCGATGACGCGGATGCGCAGCTCGCGGTCGCCGACCTCGACCTGAGTGGAGGCCATGTCGACGACGCGTTCGCGCGCCTGCTGCGCGTCTTTCCCGGCCAGCAGGCCGAGGCGAAGGCGACGATCCGTGCCCGGTTGCTCGACTACTTCGAGATCGTGGGGGCCGACGACCCGCGCACGATCGCGGGGCGCCGCGCGCTCACAAACCTGCTGTACTGACGCGCGCTCCTCACTCGCGCTGCAGGTACAGGCCCGCGAGCGGCGGCAGCGTGAGCTCGACCGACGCCGGTCGGCCGCCCCACGGGGTGTCGGTCGCGTGCACGCTGCCGAAGTTGCCGACGCCCGAGCCGCCGAACTCTTCCGCATCGGTGTTGATGACCTCGCGCCAGGTGCCCGCCGCGGGCAGCGGCAGCCGGTAGGGCCCCACCGGGTTGCCGCTGAAGTTGAACACGCCCACCAGCGGTGCCCCGTGGGCGTCACGGCGCTCGAACGCGATGACGTTGTTGCCGGCGTCGCCTCCTTCAAGCCACGAGAAGCCCTCGGGGGAGTTGTCGAGCTCCCACAGCGCGGGCGTCTCGCGGTACACGCGGTTGAGCTGGCTCACGAGGTGGTGCAGGCCGCGGTGCACGGGCTGGTCGAGAATCCACCAGTCGAGTCCGCGCTCTTCGCTCCACTCGCTCGGCTGCCCGAACTCCTGCCCCATGAACAGCAGCTGCTTGCCGGGGTGCGCCCACATGAACGACAGGTAGGCGCGCACGTTGGCGAGCTTCTGCCACTGGTCGCCCGGCATCTTGGCGAGCAGCGAGCCCTTGCCGTGCACGACCTCGTCGTGGCTGATGGGCAGCATGAAGTTCTCGCTGAACGCGTAGAGGAAGCTGAAGGTGATCTCGTTGTGGTGGTGCGAGCGCCACATCGGGTTGCGCGCGAAGTAGCTGAGGGTGTCGTGCATCCAGCCCATGTTCCACTTCATGCCGAAGCCGAGGCCGCCCTCGCTCGTGGCCTTCGTCACGCCCGGCCACGAGGTCGACTCTTCGGCGATCATGACGATGCCGGGCACGCGCTTGTACGCGGTCGCGGTCGCCTCCTGCAGGAACGCGATGGCTTCGAGGTTCTCGCGCCCGCCGAGCACGTTGGGCAGCCACTGCCCGTCGCTGCGCGAGTAGTCGAGGTAGAGCATGCTCGCGACGGCGTCGACCCGCAGACCGTCGATGTGGAATTCTTCGAGCCAATAGAGCGCGTTGGCGACGAGGAAGTTGCGCACCTGGCTGCGGCCGAGGTCGAAGATGTAGGTGCCCCAGTCGGGGTGCTCACCCCGTCGGGGGTCGGGATGCTCGTACAGGGCCGCCCCGTCGAACCGGCCGAGCGCCCACTCGTCCTTCGGGAAGTGCGCGGGAACCCAGTCCATGATGACGCCGATGCCGGCCTGGTGGAGGCGGTCGATGAGGTACCGGAGGTCATCCGGATGCCCGAATCGTGACGTCGGGGCGAAGTAGCCCGTCACCTGGTAGCCCCACGAGGGGCCGTAGGGGTGCTCGGCGAGCGGCATGAACTCGATGTGCGTGAAGCCGAGCTGCGTGACGTACTCGATGAGCGGGTCGGCGATCTCGCGATACCCGAGCCCGGGCCGCCACGAGCCGAGGTGCATCTCGTAGACGCTCATGGGGGCGTCGTGCGGGTTGCGAGCCGCACGGCTCGCCATCCACTCGCCGTCGCCCCAGGCGTACTGCGAGTCGCCGACGACGGATGCGGTGGCCGGGGGCGTCTCGGTGTAGCGCGCCATCGGATCGGCGCGGGTCACCCACGTGCCCTCGGCCGTGAGCAGCTCGAACTTGTAGGTGGAGCCGGCCCCGAGCCCGGGCACGAAGAGCTCCCACACGCCGTTGTCGTCGAGGCGGCGCATGGCGTGGCCGAGGCCGTTCCAGCTGTTGAAGTCGCCGACCACACGCACGGCCTGCGCGTGCGGCGCCCAGACGCTGAAGCTCGTGCCGTCGACGTCTTCGTGCGGGCGGTGGTGGGCGCCGAGCACCTGCCAGAGCTGCTCGTGGCGCCCTTCGGCCCACAGGTAGAGGTCGACCTCACCGACGCTCGGCACGAAGCGGTAGGGGTCGTCGGCGTGCCAGTCGGGGCCGCCGTCGTAGGCGGTGCGCACGGTGTAGGCCTGGCCCTCGTCGAGCCCGCCGGGCAGCAGCCCGTGCCAGAGCCCATCGGCGTCGTGGGCGAGCGCGTGCTCGGTGCCGTCGGCGCGCACGATCGTGACGCTCGCAGCGAGCGGACGCACGACGCGCACGAGCCAGCCGCCGTCGACGTGCCGCTGACCGAGCGCGTCGTGCGGGCGCGGGTGCCGGCCGTCGACGAGCGCGCGACGGTGGTCGGGGTGCAGCGGCGGCGGACCGTCCTTCTTCTTCGCAACCATCACGTGCCCTTCGGGTACTCGATACGCAGAATGTGCACGGGCTCGACGAAGGCGTCGAGCCGCACGAAGTTGTCGGCGCCCCACCGGAACTTCTCGCCCGTGATGAGGTCTTTCACGTCGAAGGTCGATCCGGGCTCGAGCCCGAGCGCCGCGAGGTCGAGGTGCACGGTCGTCTGGCGGGCAGAGTGCGGGTCGACGTTCGCGACGACGATGATGCCGTCGCTGCGCCCACTGCGCACGAACCGACCGGGCAGGGTCTTCGCGTAGACGAGGATCGCCTCGTCGTCGCTCCAGTGCACGCTGAGGTTGCGCAGCTGGCGAAGCGCGGGGTGCTCGTTGCGGATGCGGTTGAGCGTCGTCAGGTACGGCGCGATCGATGCTCCGGCCTTCTCGGCGGCCGCCCAGTCGCGCGGCTTGTACTCGTACTTCTCGTTGTCGATGTTCTCTTCGCTGCCCGGCCGCGCGACGTTCTCGATGAGCTCGTACCCGGCGTAGACGCCCCACGTGGGGCTCGCGGTGGCGGCGATCGCCGCGCGCACCTTGTAGGCGGGAACACCCCCGAACTGCAGGTACTCGGTGAGGATGTCGGGCGTGTTGACGAAGAGGTTGGGCCGCAGGAAGGCGCTCGTCTCGCGGCTGAGCTCGGCGAGGTAGGTCTCGAGCTCGACCTTCGTGTTGCGCCACGTGAAGTAGGTGTACGACTGCTGGAATCCGGCTCCGGCGAGGGCCTGCATCATGGGCGGCCGCGTGAAGGCCTCGGCGAGGAAGACGATGTCGGGGTGGGCGGAGCGCACCTCGTGCAGCAGCCACTCCCAGAAGTGCAGCGGCTTGGTGTGCGGGTTGTCGACGCGGAAGATGCGCACCCCCCGCTCGATCCACAGCAGCACGATGCGCAGCACCTCACGGCTGAGCCCCTCGAAGTCGTTGTCGAAGTTGAGGGGGTAGATGTCCTGGTACTTCTTCGGCGGGTTCTCGGCGTAGCGGATCGTGCCGTCGGGCAGCGTCGTGAACCATTCGGGATGCTCGCTCACCCACGGGTGGTCGGGCGCGCACTGCAGGGCCAGGTCGATGGCCACCTCGATGCCGTTCTTGGCCGCGGCCGCGACGAAGGCCTCGAAGTCGGCGACCGTGCCGAGGTCGGGGTGCACGGCGTCGTGGCCGCCCTCGCTCGAGCCGATGGCCCAGGGGCTGCCGGGGTCGTGGGGTCCGGGTGTGAGCGTGTTGTTGGGGCCTTTGCGGTTGAGGCGGCCGATCGGATGGATGGGCGGCAGGTAGAGCACGTCGAAGCCCATGCTCGCCACGGCCGGCAGGCGCTTGGTCGCGGTCGCGAAGGTGCCGCTCTGCCACGAGCCGTCTTTGCGGCGCTTGGCGCCTTCTGAGCGGGGGAAGAACTCGTACCAGCTGCCGACGGCGGCGCGCGTGCGCTCGACGTGCAGGGCGAGCCACTCGCTCGCCGTGCGCAGACTCTGCAGCGGGTGCCGGCCGACGGCGGCGACGACGCGAGCGTCGGTCGCGACGGCGAGGCGCGCCGCCGGGGTCAGCGTGGTCGTCGACATGGCGGTGCGCGCATCCGTCAGCACCGAGGCCGCCGGGTCGCCCGCCGCGTGGATCGCCGCCCGCTCGAGCAGTTGGGCGCCCTCGAGCAGCATGAGCTCGACGTCGACGCCCGCCGCGATCTTGACGGTGGCGGCGTGCAGCCAGGTCGCCCAGTCGTCGGCCCAGGCCTCGACGTGCCAGCGCCAGGTGCCCGTCTGCTCGAGCGGCACCTCGGTCTGCCAGCGGTCGGTGCCGGCGACTCGCTGCTCGAGGGGGTGGCGCTCGACCGTGCCGTCGGGGGCCGTGAGCACGACCTCGGCGCCGAGGATGTCGTGGCCCTCGCGGAACACCGTGGCGGCGAAGGGCACGACCTCGCCGGCGAAGGCTTTGCTCGGCCAGCGGTTCTCGGGCTGCTGGGGGCTCAAGTGACGGATCGGGATGCGCCCGATGCGGTGGGTGAAGGGCGGTGTCTGCGTCGTTGCCACCCCTTGACCCTACGCCGGGGGCGGGGTGGATGCGCGGGTCGCGCGGGCCCGGACGCCAGCCTCGCGGGCCGTGTCGGCACAAGGGGGGACTAAATGTACCCCGACTGGGGTACACGAATCTTCGTCAAGACCTGGAGCGCGGTGCCCCTGCGTCGTACAGTGATGTTCGGAAAACGAACCGGCCGCATACCCGAAACGGCCCGAGCGTTCCCCGACTAGCACGGAGCAACCCGAATCGCCCCGTGGTGCAGGACCGAGACTCGATTCCCCCCAATCGCGAGTACCGGTCCTGTTCGTCGTTAACGGCCCCCGAGCGCCGTGCGAGCTTCGCGCGAGCTCCTCTCGCGCCGCCCGCCGGGCTGGAACCGGTTCCCGATCGCCCGCGCACTCGCCTAGAGTGAAACGCGGGGTGCCCCCACCACGCCCCGTGCCGAGGAGTGATGAGCGTGAAGGCGATCCGCCGCTTCACCGTCCGTACCGTCCTGCCCGAGTCGCTCGCCGCCGTCGCGGCGCTCGCCGCCAACCTGCGCTGGTCGTGGCACGAGCCCACCAAGGCGCTGTTCGCGCGCATCGACCCGCAGCGCTGGGAAGACCTGGACCACGACCCCGTGGCACTGCTCGGCGCCGTCGACCCCGCCCGCCTCGACGAGCTCGCCGCCGACAGCGCGTTCATGGCCGAGGCCGAGGCGCTGCGCGCCGACCTCACCGCCTACCTCGAGCAGCCGCGCTGGTACCAGTCGCTGCCCGACGCCCCGCAGCGCATCGCCTACTTCTCGCCCGAGTTCGGCATCGCCTCGGCGATTCCGCAGTACTCGGGCGGTCTCGGCATCCTCGCCGGCGACCACCTCAAGAGCGCGAGCGACCTCGGCTTGCCGCTCATCGGCGTCGGCCTCTTCTACCGGGCCGGCTACTTCCGCCAGGCGATCGACCGCGACGGCTGGCAGAAGGAGAGCTACCCGCTCATCGACCCCGATGGCCTCCCGATGCAGATGCTGCGCGAGCACGACGGCAGCGCTGTGCGCATCTCGCTGCGCCTGCCCGGCGGCGACGCCCTGCACGCGCGCGTCTGGCAGATGCAGGTCGGCCGCGTCGTGCTGCTGCTGCTCGACACCGACATCCACGACAACAGCGACGAGCTGCGCGGCGTGACCGATCGGCTCTACGGCGGTGGCGGCGAGCACCGACTGCTGCAGGAGCTGCTGCTCGGCATCGGCGGCGTGCGCGCGATCAAGCGCTACGTCGACGTCACCGGCACTCCCGCCCCCGAGGTGTTCCACACCAACGAGGGCCACGCCGGCTTCCTCGGCCTCGAGCGCATCAGCGACCTCATCGCCGAAGGCCTCTCGTTCACCGAGGCCCTCCAGGTCGTGCGCGCCGGCACGCTGTTCACCACCCACACGCCGGTTCCCGCCGGCATCGACCGCTTCGACGGCGAGCTCATCGAGCGCTACTTCTCGACCGATCTGCTGCCCGCCGTGAGCGCGCCCGACGTGCTCGCCCTCGGCACCGAGGACTACGAGGGCGGCGACCCCGCCGTCTTCAACATGGCGGTCATGGGCCTGCGCCTCGCCCAGCGCGCGAACGGCGTGAGCAAGCTGCACGGCGACGTCTCGCGCGGCATGTTCGGCGCCCTGTGGGAGGGCTTCGATCAGGATGACGTGCCGATCACCTCGGTGACGAACGGCGTGCACGCCCCCACGTGGACCGATCCGCGCATGGTCGCGCTCGCGAAGGAGAAGCTCGGCACCTACGAGACCTCGTCGTGCGACTGGCGCTCTGAAGCCGTCACCGACGCCGACCTGTGGGCCGTGCGGCGCGCCATGCGCGAGCAGCTCGTGACCGACGCGCGCGAGCGTGTCACGGCGGCCTGGGCCGAGCAGAACCCGGGCGTCGCCGCGCCGAGCTGGATGGGCGAGCTGCTCGACCCCGACGTGCTGACGATCGGCTTCGCGCGCCGCGTGCCCACCTACAAGCGCCTGACCCTCATGCTGCACGACCCCGATCGCCTGCGCGCGCTGCTCACGCACCCCGAGCGCCCCGTGCAGCTCGTCATCGCGGGCAAGTCGCACCCCGCCGACGACAGCGGCAAGGCGCTCATCCAGAAGCTCGTGCAGTTCGCGGCCGATCCCGAGCTGCGCCGCCGCATCGTCTTCCTGCCGAACTACGACATCGGCATGGCGCGGCTGCTCTACCCGGGCACCGACATCTGGCTGAACAACCCGCTGCGTCCGCTCGAGGCGTGCGGAACATCCGGCATGAAGGCGGCCCTCAACGGATCGCTGAACCTGTCGATCCTCGACGGCTGGTGGAACGAGTACTACGACGCCGAGAACGGCTGGGCCATCCCTACGGCCGACGCCGCGGGCGACGGTGCCGAGCGCGACAAGCTCGAGGCCGAGGCCATGTACGACCTCATCGAGCACCAGATCGCGCCGCGCTACTACGACCGCGACGCCGAGGGTCTGCCGCGCCGCTGGCTGCAGAGCATCCGGCACACGCTCGCGACGCTCTCGCCCGAGCTCTCGGCCGACCGCATGGTGCGCGAGTACGTCGAGCGGCTCTACGTGCCCGCCGCGCACGCCGAGCGCGCCATCACGGCCGATGACCACCGGCCGGCGCGCGAGCTCGCGGCCTGGAAGGCGCGCGTCGCCGCCGAGTGGCCGCACGTGTCGGTCACGCACGTCGAGTCGGGCGGGGTGCAGTCGCCGCAGGTCGGCGACGAGCTCAAGGTGCGCGCGCACGTGCAGCTCGCGGGCCTCTCGCCCGACGACGTGCTCGTCGAGGTCGCCTTCGGTCGCGCCCGCAACGGCGACGATCTCGTGGATGTTCGGCGCCAGCCGCTCGAACTCGCCGAGCACGAGCTGGGCCAGCCCGCGACGTTCGTCGGCACGGTGCCGCTCGCACGCTCGGGATCCTTCGGCTACAACGTGCGGGTCACCCCGAAGCACGCGCTGCTCGCGAACCCGGCCGAGCTCGGCCTCGTCGCCGTCGCGCACTGATCGCTGGCGGCGGGGCGCTCGCGGGCGCCCCGCCGTCTGTGCCGCCGCCGCGGATCAGCGGGCGATATCAGCCAGCTGACCGCTCGTGACGCGCAGCAGGTCGTCGGGCGCGAGTTCGATGTCGAAACCGCGCCGGCCGCCCGAGACGTAGACGGTCTCCCACAGCGCGGCCGTCTCGTCGAGCACCGTCGGCAGGGCGGCCTTCTGACCGATGGGCGAGATGCCGCCCACGACGTATCCGGTCTTGCGCTCGGCCACGGAGGGGTCGGCCATGACGGCGCGTTTGGCTCCGACGGCCGCAGCGAGCGACTTGAGGTCGAGCATCCCCGTGACCGGCACGATGCCGACGACGAGTCGGCCGTCCGCCTCGGCGAGCAGCGTCTTGAACACACGGTCGGGGTCGAGCCCGAGCGCGTGCGCGGCCTCGAGGCCGTAGTTCGTGGTGGCCGGGTCGTGCGCGTACGTGTGCGCGGTGAACGGGATGCCCGCCGCGACGAGCGCCACCGTCGCGGGCGTGCCCGGCCCGCTCGCCCCCGGCCGCGCGCCCGCCTGCTTCACCATGCCCCGACCGTGCACTCAGCCGTGCGCGCGGAACAGCAGCATCGACGCGGGGCCGACCGCGAGGGTCTCGCCCGGGGCGTGCTCGGAGACGAGCTCGCTGATGTCGTCGTGCGAGCTGTCCCACAGCAGCGTGTAGCCGTCGACGCCCTCGTGCGCGGGAAGCGTGACCTCCACGGGCTCCTCGATGCCGTGCACGATGAGCAGGATGCGGTTGAACTCTTCGAACTCGGGCGTCGAGGCCGCGAGGTACTGCAGGGTGCGCTCGGCGGGGGAGTCCCAGTCCTCCATGGTCATCGCGAGGCCCTCTTTGTTGTACCAGTCCATCTGGGTCGCGTTCGGCACCGTCTCGCCCCAGCGGCCGTAGCGCACGGGGCGCAGGGCGGGGTTCTCGCGACGCAGCCGCAGCAGGCGCTGCACGACGCGGTACAGGTCCTGCTGCCAGCCCTCGTGATTCCAGTCGAGCCAGGTGAGTTCGCTGTCGTGGCAGTAGGCGTTGTTGTTGCCCCGCTGGCTGCGGCCCACCTCGTCGCCCGCCGTGATCATGGGCATGCCGGCGCTCAGCAGCAGGGTCGCCATGAGGTTGCGCATGGCCTTGCGCCGCGCCGTCGTGATCGCCGGGTCGTCGGTGAGCCCTTCCACTCCGAAGTTGTAGGAGCGGTTGTTGTCGGTGCCGTCGCGGTTGTCTTCGCCGTTGCCGATGTTGTGCTTGACGTTGTAGGCGGTCAGATCGGCCACCGTGAAGCCGTCGTGCGCCGTGATGAAGTTGACGCTCGCGAGCGGCCCGCGCTCGTGGGCGAAGACGTGGGCGCTGCCGGTGATGCGCCGTGCGAGCGAGCCGATGCCTTCGGGCGCCGTGCCGTGCGCCCGGGCTGCGCCGGCATCCGTCAGCCAGAAGGCGCGCGCGCGATCGCGGAACCCGTCGTTCCACTCGTGGTAGCCGTGCGGGAAGTGGCCGACCTGCCAGCCGCCCATGCCGACATCCCAGGGTTCGGAGATCATCTTGACGCCCTGCAGCGCCGGGTCGTCGAGGATCGCCCGCAGCAGGGGATGCTCGGGGTCGAACTCGGCGTTCGCCCCGCGTCCCAGCGTGGCCATGAGGTCGAAGCGGAAGCCGTCGACCTGCACCTCGTTCGCCCAGTAGCGCAGCGAGTCGAGCACGAGGCGCTGCGCGGCCGGGAGCGAGAAGTCGATCGTGTTGCCGCAGCCTGTCGTATCGATGTAGGCGCCCTCGGGGGTCTGCCGGTAGTAGCTCGCGGCATCGATGCCGCGGAAGCTCGTCGTCGGACCCTCCGGTCCTTCCTCCGAGGTGTGGTTGTAGACGACGTCGAGCACGACCTCGAGACCCGCCTCGTGCAGCAGCTTGACCATGCCCTTGAACTCGCGCAGCACCGCGCCCGTGCCGCCGAACTGCGCCGAGCGGGTGGCGTACGCTGCGTGCGGTGTGAAGAAGTTGAGCGTGTTGTAGCCCCAGTAGTTGACGAGCCCCTGGCCTTGCAGCCGCTGCTCGCTCACGAACTGGTGCACCGGCAGCAGCTCGATGGTCGTGATGCCGAGCTCTTTCAGGTAGCCGATCGTCGCGGGGTGGGCGAGCCCGGCGTAGGTGCCACGCAGCTCGTCGGGCAGCTCGGGGGCGAGCTTCGTGAGGCCCTTGACGTGCGCCTCGTAGAGCACCGTGTGATCGAGGGGGATGCGCGGCTTCTGTACGCCCGCCCAGTCGAAGGCGTCATCCTGCACGTAGCCGCGCCAGTCGCCATCGGGCGTGCGCGCGAGACCGCGCGCGTAGGGGTCGAGCAGCACGCGCTCGGGGTCGAAGGCGTGGGTCGGCCCCGTGGGGCCGTCGACGCGAAGGCCGTAGCGCACACCCGGGGCGAGCGACCGGGTCGTGATGTGCCAGATGCCCGATTTCATGCGGTGCAGGTCGTGGGTCTCGGCGATCCACGTCGGGTCGTCGGGCGCGAAGATGCACAGCTCGACGGCGGTCGCGTGAGCGCTGAACACCCGCAACTCGCCGCCGCGGGCGTTCTGCCGCACGCCGAGATGCCCGAGGGGGTCGTTCGAGGCCATGCGTCTTAGGCTAGGTCAACGCGAGACGAGCGCTGTTCACCGCCGCCGCATCGACCGTGCGCCGAGAGGAGGCCCGCGTGATCTACCTCGACCATGCCGCCACCTCACCCATGCCGGCCGCCGTTCGCGACGCCTACGTCGAGGCCCTGCAGCTCGTCGGCAACCCCTCGTCGATCCATGGGGCCGGCCAGCGTGCGCGCGCCGCGGTCGACGACGCGCGGGCCCGCATCGCCTCCACGCTCGGAGTCGACGCGATCGAGCTCACGCTCACGGGTGGAGGCACCGAGGCGGTCAATCTCGCCATCAAGGGGATGTTCTGGGCGCGCAACGCGAGCGCCTCCCGACGACGCATCCTCGTGCCGCGCACCGAGCACCACGCGGCGCTCGACGCCGTCGAATGGCTCGCCGCGCACGAGGGGGCCGAGCTCACGTGGCTCGAGGTCGACGAGCTGGGTCGGCTGCTGCTCGACGGCCTTGCGGAGGCGCTCGGCGACGGATCCGATGTCGCCCTGCTGACGATGCTGCACGCCAACAACGAGGTGGGCACGCTGCAGCCGGTGGCCGAGGCCGCCGCGCTCGCCGCGGCCGCCGGCGTGCCCGTGCACGTCGACGCGATCGCGGCCTACGGGCAGGTGCGGCTCGATCCGCTGCCGCCGGGGGTCTCGGCGCTCTCGATCTCGGCGCACAAGATCGGCGGCCCGGTCGGGGTCGGGGCGCTCGTGCTGCGCCGCGGGGCCGAGGTCGTGCCGCTGCAGCACGGCGGTGGGCAGCAGCGCGGGCGATCGGGAACCATGGACGCCGCGGGTGCCGTGGCTTTCGCCGTCGCGGCCGAGCTCGCGCACGCCGAGCTCGCCGAGCGGGCCGCGCACAAGCGTGCGCTGCGGGAGCGGCTTGCGGCGGGCATCCGGAGCGCGGTGCCGCAGGCCGTGCTGCATGGTGCCGCCGGCACCGCGGCTGCCGGCACCGCGGCCGCCGAGCCCGACCCCGTGCGAGCCGCAGAGCTCGACGCGCTCGCCCTGCCCGGCACGCTGCACCTGACGGTGCCCGGCGCCGAGGGCGACTCGCTGCTCATGCTGCTCGACGCGCGCGGCATCGCCGTCTCGACGGGCTCGGCGTGCCAGGCCGGGGTGCCCGAACCCAGCCACGTGCTGCTCGCGATGGGTCTGAGCGAGGCGGATGCTCGCGGCGCGCTGCGCATCACGATCGGCCCGGCGACGACGGTCGACGAGATCGACGCCCTGCTCGCCGCGCTGCCCGAGGCGGTCGAGCGCGCGCAGGCAGCGGGGCTCGCAGGGCAGCAGCCGCGCCTCGGCCGCTGAGGTCGCTGCGCCTCCGCCGCCGAGAGCGTCGCGCAACGGCGGGGTAGGGCGGTGCGCCGCGGCCGCCGAGAGCGTCGCGCCTCGGGCGGTGAGCTCTCTGCGCCGCCGCCGCTGAGAGCGTCGCGCCTCGGGCGGTGAGCGCGGCCTCGCCGACCGTGCGCCGAGCATCCACCCGGCGGCGCCGCGTACCCTGGAGGCATGCGGGTTCTGGCAGCGATGAGCGGCGGCGTCGATAGCGCCGTCGCGGCTGCGCGCGCCGTCGATGCCGGCCACGACGTCGTCGGCGTGCACCTCGCGCTCAGCCGCATGCCCGGCACGCTGCGCACCGGCAGCCGTGGCTGCTGCACGATCGAAGACAGCCTCGATGCGCGTCGCGCGGCCGAACTGCTGGGCATCCCGTTCTACGTCTGGGACTTCAGCGAGCGGTTTCGTGCCGACGTCGTCGACGACTTCATCGCCGAGTACGCCGCGGGCCGCACCCCCAACCCCTGCATGCGCTGCAACGAGCGCATCAAGTTCGCGGCCGTGCTCGAGAAGGCGCTCGCCCTCGGATTCGACGCGGTCGCGACCGGTCACTATGCCCACATCGTCACCGACGAGGCTGGCAACCGCGAGCTGCACCGCGCTTCCGATGAGGCGAAAGACCAGTCGTACGTGCTCGGCGTGCTGACGACCGAGCAGCTCGCGCACGCGGTGTTCCCGCTCGGCACGACGCCGTCGAAGGCCGTCGTGCGCGCCGAAGCCGCCGCGCGCGGGCTCACGGTCGCGCAAAAGCCCGACAGTCACGACATCTGCTTCATCCCGGACGGCGATACGCGCGGCTGGCTCGCCGACCGCATCGAGCCCGTCGAGGGGGCGATCGTCGACCGCTCGGGTGCGGTTGTGGGCGCGCACGACGGGGCGACGAGCTTCACCGTCGGTCAGCGGCGCGGACTCAACCTCGGCGTGCCCGCGCCCGACGGCCGCCCGCGCTTCGTGCTCGAGGTGCGCCCGCGCACAAACGAGGTCGTCGTCGGGCCGCGCGAGGCGCTTGCGATCCGCGAGCTCGCCGGGCGCCGCTTCACGTGGGCGGGGCTCGACCCGGTCGCGAGCGGCATCACGGGCGTCGGCCCCGATGCTCCGGATGCCCTCCTCCCGTTCGACTGCCACGTGCAGGTGCGGGCTCACGCCGACCCCGTGCCCGCGGTCGCCCGCGTGATCGTGGTACCCGCCGAGGCCGACGAGTCGGATGCGCCCGCGAGCCGCGAGCTCGTCGTCGAGGTGAGCGAGCCGCTGCTCGGCGTCGCGCCGGGGCAGACGGCCGTGATCTACGTGGGGACGCGCGTGCTCGGCCAGTGCACGATCGACCGCACGGTCAGCGCTGTGCCGGTGGGGTCTGCCGCTCTCTAGACTGGCGCCGTGACCGCCGAGCTGCTGCGCCTGAGCGATGTCCCGCGCGAGCGCCCGGGCGCCGACCCCGCCGCCTTCTGGCCGCGGCTCACCGCGGCGACGGCGCACCTCGACCCGCCGCTCGGCGTCATCGATCGCGCGGCCCTCGCGTACAACGCCGCCGACCTCGTGCGTCGTGCCGGGGGAGTGCCGATCCGGGTGGCGAGCAAGTCGATCCGGGTGCGCGGCGTGCTCGAGGCCGTGCTCGCGCGCCCCGGCTTCGCGGGAGTTCTCGCCTACACGCTGCCCGAGGCGCTGTGGCTCGCCGACCCCAGCCAGCCCGGCGGCGGCATCGACGACGTCGTGCTCGGATACCCCACAACCGATCGCGCGGCCCTCGCGCGGCTCGCCGCCGACGAGCAGCTCGCCGCGCGCGTGACGCTCATGATCGACGACGTCGCCCACCTCGATCTGGTCGACGCGGTGACTCCGCCAGGAGCGCGGCCGAGCATCCGCATCGCCCTCGAACTCGATGCGAGCTGGCGCGGCCCGCTCGGCCACCTCGGAGTGCGCCGCAGCCCGCTGCACGAGCCGGCGCAGCTCGCCGCCCTCGCCCGTGCGGTCACCGAGCGCCCCGGCTTCACGCTCGTCGGCGTCATGGCCTACGAGGCGCAGATCGCGGGACTCGGCGACGCGCCTCCGGGTCGGCCGGTGCGCGGCGCGCTCGTGCGCGGCATCCAGCGCCGATCGCGCGCCGAGCTCGCCGAGCGTCGCGGGCGCGCGATCGCCGCGGTGCGCGCCGTCGCCGAGGAGGCCGGCACGCCCCTGCGGTTCGTCAACGGCGGCGGCACCGGGTCGCTCGAGTCGACCGCCGCCGACCCGAGCGTCACCGAGCTCGCCGCGGGCAGCGGCCTCCTCGGCCCGCACCTGTTCGACACCTATCGCGGCTTCACGCCCGCGCCGGCGGCGGCCTTCGCGCTGCCCGTCGTGCGGCGCCCGGCTGACGGCATCGTCACCCTGCTCGGTGGGGGCTGGATCGCGAGCGGGCCTCCCGGCGCCGACCGCCTGCCGCAGGTGGTCTGGCCCGAGGGGCTCCGGATGGTCGGCGCCGAGGGTGCCGGCGAGGTGCAGACTCCGCTGCGCGGGCCGGCCGCCCGCACGCTGCCCGTCGGCGACCGGGTCTGGCTGCGCCACACGAAAGCCGGAGAGCTCGCCGAGCACCTCGATGCCTACGTCGTCGTCGACGGCGAGCGGGCGACGGGCGAGCTGCCGACGTACCGCGGTGAAGGGAAGGTGTTCTTGTGAGCGAGACCCGCGCGACCGAGACGGCCGCCGTACCGGCGACCGAACCCCGCGCGAGGCGCACACACGCTCCGCGCCCGTGGCGCAACTGGGCCCGCACCGAGCAGGTCACGCCCGTGCGCGTCGAGCGGCCCGCGAGCGGCGACGAGGTCGTCGCGGCGATCGCCCGTGCTCGCGCCGACGGCCTGCCCGTCAAGGCGATCGGCTCGGGCCACTCGTTCACGGGCATCGCCGTCGCGCCGGGCGTGCAGCTCGACCTGACCGACCTCGCGGGCATCACCCGCATCGACGCCACCACCGGCCTCGTGACGCTCGCCGCGGGCACGAAGCTGCACGCCGCCTCCGCCATGTTGCACGAGCACGGTCTCGCCTTCGAGAACCTCGGCGACATCGACGTGCAGTCGATCTCGGGCGCGCTCAGCACGGGCACGCACGGCACCGGTCGAGCCTTCGGCGGCCTCGCCACGCAACTTCGGAGGGTGACCCTCGCGACGGCCGACGGCCGCCTGCTGCCCGTCAGCCCCACCGAGAACGCCGAGCTGTGGCCGGCCGCGCGCCTCGGGCTCGGCGCCCTCGGGGTGCTCGTCGACCTCACCGTGCAGACGGTGCCGACGTTCGTGCTCGCGGCGGACGAGCATCCGGAGCCCCTCGATGCCGTGCTCGACGACTGGCCGACCCGCTCTGCGCAGGCCGACCACGTCGAGTTCTACTGGTTTCCGCACACGCGGCTCGCGCTCACGCGCAGCAACACGCGGCTGCCCGCCGATGCCTCGCGGCAGCCGGTCGGCCGCGTCAAGCGCTGGGTCGACGACGACCTGCTCGGCAACGGGCTCTACGAGGTGCTCTGCCGCGTCGGCTCGATCGCCCCGGGCACGATCCCGGCGTTCAACCGGCTCGCGAGCGGGGTCGCCTTCAACCGGCAGGTCGCCGACTACTCGCACCGCGTTTTCGCGAGCGAGCGAAAGGTGCGGTTCCGCGAGATGGAGTACTCGGTGCCGCTCGACGCCGTCGCGCCCGTCATGCGCGAGCTCGACCGGGTCATCGAGCAGAACGGCTGGCGCATCTCGTTCCCCATCGAGGTGCGGGCGACGGCCGCCGACGATGTCTGGCTGTCGACCGCGCACGGCCGCGAGAGCAGCTACATCGCCGTGCACCGCTACCACCGCGAGGATGCTCACGACTACTTCGCGGCCGCCGAAGCGATCCTGCGCGCGCACGACGGACGCCCGCACTGGGGCAAGCTGCACACCCGCGCCGCCGCCGACCTGCGGCCTGCGTACCCGCGCTTCGACGACTTCCTCGCCGTGCGCGACCGGCTCGACCCTGACCGGGTCTTCACCAACCCCTACCTCGACCGCGTCCTGGGTTCCTGACAGGGGTCGCTCCTAGACTGAGCGCGTGGCTGAGACCCCCGAGATCGATGTGGATGCCCGCGGTGTTGATGCTCTGACGCGCGACGAGGCCCGCACCGAGGTCGAGGCCCTCACGAGCCGCATCCTCGAGCTGCGCGACGCCTACTACGCGCGCGACACCGTGCTGGAGGACGACGCCACCTACGACGCCCTCGTGCGGCGGCTCGAGCTCATCGAGCACGCGTTCCCCGAGTTGCAGAGCCAGGACAGCCCGACGCAGACCGTCGGCGGCGTCGCCGAGACGACCCTCTTCGCCCCGGTCGAGCACGCCGAGCGCATGCTGAGCCTCGACAACGTCTTCAGCGCCGAGGAGTTCGCCGAGTGGGCGGCGAAGGTCGAGCGCGACGCCGGCCGGTCGGTGCGGTGGCTGTGCGAGCTCAAGATCGACGGCCTGGCCCTCAACCTGCGCTACGAGCGCGGAATGCTCGTCACGGCGGCCACGCGCGGCGACGGACGCGTGGGCGAAGACGTCACGCAGAACGTGCTGCGTGTGGCGGGCATCCCGACCCGGCTCGCGGGCGACCCCGACCAGCTGCCCGACCTCGTCGAAGTGCGCGGCGAGGTCTTCATTCCGAAGGCGGCGTTCGACGAGCTCAACGCGCTGCAGCGCGAGGCGGGCGAGCGCGAGTTCGCCAACCCGCGCAACGCGGCGAGCGGCAGCCTGCGCCAGAAGGCGGAGGGCAAGAACGACGAGCAGCTCGCGCGCATGCGCGATCGTCTCAGCCGACTCCGGATGCTCGTGCACGGCATCGGCGCCTGGCCGAACCCGCCCGTCACCGCGCAGAGCGAGGTCTACGGCCTGCTCGAGCGCTGGGGTCTGCCGATCAGCAGCCACTTCCGCGTGCACGACAGCGCCGCCGAGGCCGCCGAGTACATCGCCTTCCACGGCGAGCACCGCCATGCCGTCGAGCACGAGATCGACGGCGTCGTCGTCAAGGTCGACGAGCTGGCCCTGCACGGCGAGCTCGGCGCGACGAGCCGCGCCCCGCGCTGGGCGATCGCCTACAAGTACCCGCCCGAGCAGGTCAACACGACACTGCTCGACATCGTCGTGAGCGTCGGCCGCACGGGTCGCGCCACCCCCTTCGCCGTGATGGAGAAGGTGCGCGTCGCCGGCAGCGAGGTGCGGCAGGCCACGCTGCACAATCAAGACGTCGTCAAGGCGAAGGGTGTGCTCATCGGCGACACGGTCGTGCTGCGCAAGGCCGGCGACGTGATCCCCGAAGTGCTCGGGCCGGTCGTCGAGCTGCGTGACGGCACCGAACGTGAGTTCGTCATGCCGACGAACTGCCCCGAGTGCGGCACCGAGCTGCGGCCCGCGAAAGAGGGCGACATCGACCTGCGCTGCCCCAACGCGCGCAGCTGCCCTGCCCAGGTGCGCGGTCGCGTCGAGCACATCGGCAGCCGCGGGGCCCTCGATATCGAAGGGCTCGGCGAGATCAGCGCGGCAGCGCTCACGCAGCCCCTGGTTCCGGATGCTCCGCCCCTCGTCACCGAAGCCGCACTCTTCGACCTCACCGTCGAGCAGCTGCTCCCCATCGAGGTCATCGTGCGCGACGCCGAGACCGGGCTGCCGAAGCTCGACGACGACGGCGAGGCCAAGCGTCGGTCGCCGTTCCGGCGGGTCGAACAACGCTACGGACCCGAGGCCGCCGGGCTCGACGCCGGCGAGCTGCGCGCGCGCGGCATCCGCAAGCAGGCGGTCACCGTGCCGAGCGCGCTCGCCACGCAGCTGCTCGACGAGCTCGAGAAGGCTAGACGTAAGCCCCTGTGGCGCCTGCTCGTGTCGCTCAACATCCGTCACGTCGGGCCGGTCGCGGCTCGCGCGCTCGCCGACTGGTTCGGCTCGCTCGACGCGATCCGCGCGGCGAGTCTCGACGAGCTCGCGGCCGTCGACGGGGTCGGTGCGATCATCGCCGAGGCGGTGCAGGAGTGGTTCGCGGTCGACTGGCACGTCGAGATCGTCGAGCGCTGGGCCGCTGCGGGCGTGCAGTTCGCGACCCCCGGCCACGCCGGGCCCGGTGCCGCCGCCGCGGCCGGGGGAGTGCTCGCGGGGCTCACGGTCGTCGCCACGGGATCGCTCGAGGGCTTCACACGCGAGGGAGCCCAGGAGGCCATCATCGCGGCGGGCGGCAAGGCCGCGTCGAGCGTCTCGAAGAAGACCGACTTCGTCGCCGCCGGTCCCGGGGCGGGCTCGAAGCTCGCGAAGGCCGAAGAGCTCGGTGTGCGCATCATCGATGCCGCCCAGTTCGCGGTACTCGTGCGCGAGGGGCCGGATGCCCTGGGCCCCGACGAGGGCGCGACGACCTGATCCGCGCTCGAGGCCCGGGGCGTCGAGGCCAGCGTGTCTCGTTGAACGGCGCCCGACGCCAGCGTGCCTCGCTGAACCGCGTCCGACGACGGCGTGCCTCGCCGAACCGCGCCCGACACCCTGTGACAGCCGTGTAACGGCTGGATGTCGGTTGAGAAGAATGTTCAGTACACCCCCCAAAAGGGGACATTCTTCGCATACCATGGAAAAACGCTGATGGGACCGTCTCGGGGGATGCCCGGACCATCGCGCAAAAGGGGAAACGGGCGTGCTGTTCGACGCGACGGCAGTGTTGATCGCCTCGCTCACCGTGGCCACGGTGGCGGGGAATCCCGTCGTGCACGCAACCGTCCCCTCGAGCCCGCCCATCAGCATCACGACCCCCGCAGAAGTGCGGGAGATCGACCTGCCCACCAGTCAGCAGCAGAGCGTTAGCGCCTCGGCTCCCGCCACCCCCCGGTCGGCGACGAGCATCGCGAACCTCACCGGCGCCTCCCTGCTGCAGGCCCTCACCGCGATGCCCCCCACCGCGGTGAGCGACTATGTGGAGGCGAACCCCCGACGCCTCCACGACCTGCTCGCGGCGCCCCCCGGCGCCCCGCAGGTGGCCGGCTGGTGGGCAGGTCTCGATCGCACGGCGCAGCGCGCGCTCGCCACCGCCGCGCCCGAACTGATCGGCAACCTCGACGGCATCCCCGTCGCCGTGCGCAACGACGTCAACCGCGATGTGCTGCGGTCGACCATCCGTGAGCTCGAACTGGGCGGGGCGGATGCGGGGCGCGCGCTCGCGACGCAGAACCTGCAGCGCCTCCAGATGCTCTACGCGATCGCCGACGCCCTCGGGCCCGCCTCCGCCAACCCGCCCCGGTCACTGCTGCAGCTCGACACCCACGACGCCGGCAAGGTGGCGATCGTGCTCGGCGATCTCGACACCGCCGACTACGTCAGCTACCTCATGCCCGGTATGTTCATCACCGTCGGCGGCAACGTCGTCGAATGGACAGAGACGGCTGCCCGGCTCTACGAGGAGCAGGTCTCGTGGCTCTCGCTGCTCGCCGAGGCGGGCGCGAGCGACGAGGCCGAGACCGTGGCGACCGTCGCCTGGATCGGCTACCAGACTCCCCACCTTCTGAACGTCGGCAGCCTCGACCTCGCCTACGAGGGTCGGGATGCGATCGCGAGCGCCATCGACGGGTTGCAGACCCTGCGCGGCACCGACCAGCCCTTCATCTCGCTGCTCGCGCACTCCTACGGGTCCACCGCGGCGATGCTCGCACTGAGCGGCAGCACCTCGGTCGACGCTCTCGCGATGATCGGCTCGCCCGGTGCCCCCGTCACGGGCGTCGACGACCTCAACGTGCGCGGCGACGTCTTCGTCGGTGAGGCGGCGTGGGATCCCATCCCGAACAGCTCGTTCTTCGGATCCGACCCGGGCTCGACCGAATTCGGTGCCCGCATCATGAGTGTGGCCGGCACCGTCGACGTCATCACGAACCGCGTGCTCACCGCATCCATCGGCCACAACTACTACTGGGGTGTGGGCACCGAGTCGATGCGCAATCTTGCGCTCATCGGCATCGACAAGGGCGAGCTCGTGACCGATGGCTCGCAGCGCGACGCCGGGCGCACACTCGCCCTGCTGCTCTAAGTGCCTCGGCGCGGGGCGGCCGCCCGCGTTCTCGCCGCGGTGCCGCTCGTGCGGGCGCTCGTGCGAGTCGCGGCCACGACCCGGTCGCGCGGGAGGCGCGGCGACTACCCTGGGCCCATGCGCCGACGCTTCGTGACGACTCTCGCGGCCGCGGTCGTCGCTCTGGGGCTCACCGGATGCGCGGTGCAGTCGTCGACGCCCGTCACCGACCTCGAAGCGCGCGAACGCTTCCTCACGGTGCTCGACGAGGCGCAGCAGCTCATCGGCGGCGACTGGCAGACCATGGATGATCCGACGCCGCGCGCATGCGTCATCCCCCTCTGGGTGGCGGGTGAGCGCTACCCCGCGCTGCGGGTGGGTGAGGCGCCGCGGTCGGTGGAGGCGTCGGCCGCGCGAGTCGAGGCCGCGTGGACCGATGCTGGTATGCGGGTGACGCGGACGGCCATCGGCGATGTCGTCGAAGTGAAGGGCGAGAGTGCCGACGGGGAGCTTGTCGTGCTGCGCGTCAGCGAGAGCGCGAGCACGCTGCTCGGCGAGAGCGAGTGCCGGCCGGTCTGAGCCGCGCCCGTTTCACCCCTCCACGAGCAAGTCGAACTCGAGGCGCACGCTCGGGCCGATGAGCTCGACGGTGTCGGAGTCGAGGCGTCGGGCGCTCGTCACGCCGGCGAGAGCATCCAGGTACCGCTGTTCGAGCTCCATGACGCCCTCGTCGAGGCACGCCATCTCGGTCTGGAACAGCTGCTCGACCCGCAGCGGCTGCTCGACCTCGGCGACGGTGCCGACAACCGTGCCGCCGTAGGTGTTGCAGGCGGCGACGCCGGAGATCGCATCCCCCTGCACGATCATGGTGATGCCGGCGACCGCGAGGTCGAAGTCGCCCGCGGTGTCCTCGCCGGAGACGAGTCCCCAGTCGCCGCTGAGGCCCGCGCCCGATCCGATGCCGAGAGCGGAGCATCCGGCGAGCACTGTCGCGGCCGACAGCGTGAGCGCGACGGCCGCGAGCGCGGTGCCGCGGCGGGCGGTGCGGCGGGCGGTGCCGGTGGTTGTGCGGATCGTGCTGCGGGTGCTGCTGCTGCTGCTGCTGCTGCTGCTGGTGCTGGTCATGATGCCTCCCGTCGACGGGTGGGCGGCGTGCGCCGTCTCTACTCTTTCAGACGACCGGCACGGCCGAACCGTTGGGGTGCGCTCAGTAGACTGGAGAATCCCCGCCGAAGGTCACCCTGGCAGCCCCATGTCTGAGAGGCACCATGTCTGAGATCACCCCCGAGCGCGTGGCGCACCTCGCGTCGCTCGCGCGCATCGCGCTCACGCCCGACGAGATCGAGCAGCTGACGGGCGAGCTCGGAGCCATCGTCGACTCGGTCGCGAAGGTGCAGGAGGTCGCGACGCCCGAGGTGCCCGCGACGAGCCACCCGATTCCGCTGACGGGCGGGCTGCGGGTCGATGAGCCGGGGCAGACGCTCTCGACCGAGCAGGCGCTCGCCGGGGCGCCCGACCACGACGGCAGCCGCTTCCGTGTCACCGCGATCCTGGGGGAGGAGCAGTGAGCGCCGCGGCATCCTCGGGAGCCGCCGCAGGCTCCTCCAACGACCTCACGCGCACCTCGGCCGCCGACCTCGCCGCGCACCTCGCCGCGGGCGAGATCTCGAGCGTCGAGGTGACCCAGGCGCATCTTGACCGCATCGCCGCCGTCGATGGCGACGTGCACGCCTTCCTGCACATCAATGCTGCGGCGCTCGAGACGGCCGCGCAGGTCGACGCCGATCGCGCGGCCGGGGTCGCGCTACCCGCGCTCGCGGGGGTGCCGATCGCGATCAAAGACGTGCTGTGCACGCTCGACATGCCGTCGACCTCGGGTTCGAAGATTCTCGAGGGCTGGATTCCGCCTTACGACGCGACGGTCGTCGCGCGTCTGCGTGCGGCTCGCATGATCCCGCTCGGCAAGACCAACATGGACGAGTTCGCCATGGGGTCGAGCACCGAGCACTCGGCGTACGGTCCGACGAAGAACCCGTGGGATCTCACGCGAATCCCCGGCGGTTCCGGCGGCGGTTCGGCCGCGGCGGTGTCGGCCTTCGAGGCACCCGTCGCGCTCGGGAGTGACACCGGCGGCAGCATCCGTCAGCCGGCTGCGGTCACCGGGTCGGTCGGCGTCAAGCCCACCTATGGTGGCGTCAGTCGGTACGGCGCGATCGCGCTCGCCTCGTCGCTCGACCAGGTCGGGCCGGTGTCGCGTTCGGTGCTGGATGCTGCGCTCGTGCACGACGTCATCGGCGGGCATGATCCGCGCGATGCCACGAGCATCCCCGACGCATGGCCCTCGATGGCGGCGGCCGCGCGGGCCGGCCAGTCGGGTGACGCCCTGAAGGGTGTGCGTGTCGGTGTCGTGAAGCAGCTCGAGGGCGAGGGATTCCAGGCGGGCGTCAAGTCGGTCTACCACGAGACGCTCGAGCTGATGGCGGCGGCGGGTGCCGAGATCGTCGAGGTCAGTGCGCCGCACTTCGAGTATGCGGTCGCAGCGTACTACCTGATTCTGCCGGCGGAGGCGTCGAGCAACCTGGCGAAGTTCGACTCGGTGCGGTTCGGGCTGCGGGCCGAAGTGCCGGGTGGGACGGTCGAGGACGTGATGGGCGCGACGCGCGAGGCCGGGTTCGGGCCCGAGGTGAAGCGACGGATCATCCTGGGTACGTACGCGCTGTCGGCGGGCTACTACGACGCCTACTACGGCAGTGCGCAGAAGGTGCGCACGCTCATTCAGCGTGATTTCGCGGCGTGCTTCGAGCAGGCCGACATCCTGGTGTCGCCGAGTGCGCCGACGACCGCGTTCCGGTTCGGTGAGAAGCTGGCGGATCCGCTGGCGATGTACCTCAACGATGTGACGACGATTCCGGCGAACCTGGCGGGAGTGCCCGGCATGGGGCTGCCGATGGGGCTTGCGCCGGAGGATGGTCTGCCGGTGGGCCTGCAGCTCATGGCGCCGGCGCGTGAGGATGCGCGGCTGTACACGGCGGGTGCGGCGATCGAGCAGCTGCTCGAGGCGCAGTGGGGCGGGCCGCTCTGGGCGAAGGCTCCGGAGCTGCGTCAGGCCTAGTAGGCAAGGGCGCCGTTCGCGATTCCGCCTGAGCCGCACTTGCGCCCCCGAGTTCTCGCGCCCGCGCATCTGCGCCCGGGTGCGCGCCTTTAGCTCGCGCCCGCGAGGGCGCGCTCGCGTTCGATGATGGGGCTCTTGCTGGGGGCGGGGATCGGTCTCTGCTCGGGGTCGATCGATCTCGGCGGGATCAGCACCAGGTCACCGGCCATCCCCGAGCGCCCCACAGACTCCCGGAGTCGTTCGAATCGCCAGCCGTTGTTGTGCAGCAGCAGGTGATGGTGCCGGCAGAGCAGCACTCCGTCGGCGAGATCGGTCGCTCCGCCCTCTGACCAGGGGATGATGTGGTGCGCTTCTGTCCACGAGGGCGGGCGTTCGCAGCCGGGGAACCGGCATCCGCCGTCGCGCGCGGCGAGGGCGAGCCGCTGTCGTCGGGTGTAGAGCCGCGTCTCGCGGCCGAGCGCCACGACGTCACCCCGCGCGTCGATGACGATGGGGACGACCCCGGAGGAGCATCCGTGCCGGTCAGCGGTGTCGATGCTCACGGGCTCGGACTGGCCGTCGATGCGGGCGAGGCCGCGGCGGGCGCGCACGTCGCGTTCGGCGACGATGACTTGCACGGCGGGGGAGCGCGTGCCGATCACCTCGGTCGGGGCGACGTCGCCGCCGATGCGCACGAGCTCGACGAGGGCGTCGAGCGCGAGCTGCTCGGTCGTGCGCGCGTCGCGCGTGATGCGCTCAGCGCGCTCCACCTCGCCGGGGCTCACAAACCGCGGGCCGCCGCGGCGGGGCGAGGCCGCGCCGTCGACGGCGTCGCGCACGAGGGCCGCCGACTCGGGGTCGAGCAGTCCGCTCAGGCGGGTCATGCCGTCAGCCTGGCGGCTGAGGAAGAGGTAGCGCCGATCACGCAGGGACTGCTCCCGATCAGCGACGAGTTCGGGCTGGCCGTCGAGGTCGAGCAGTGCGCGGGCGTTCCGCGCGCGCACCGCCAACTGCTCGAGCGTGAGCAGGGCTGCTTCGGCGACGAGCTGGGTCGCGGCGGATGCGAGCTGCGCCGCGGTGACGTGGTCATCAGGGTCGCCGAGCGACCGAGCGATCGTGTCGCCCGCCTCGACGCTCAGTCGCGCTTCGGAGACGGCTGCGGCGATCGGCTCGAGCCACGGGCGTGCGGGGGAGGCAGGCGCACTGTCAGCCGCGCCGAGCATCGAACCCACGCGAACGAGGGCGGCGGCGTCGCGCGCGCTCGTTCCGGTCAGGTGCTGAACGAGAGCCTGCGGAGTGCGGCTGCCGAGCCGTTGAGCGAGACCGTCATGACCGAGCGAGTGGTGCGAGCGCCGGGCGATCTCGTCGGCGACGACCGCGAGGTTGGTGTCGGTGCGACGCCGCAGTTCGGCCAGACGGGACTGCAGATCGAGCAACGCCTCATCAGCCAACTGGCCCACGAGTGCCCCCGCGTAGAGCCCGAGCGCCGGCACGTCGAACATCGCGTCAGCACCCGGAGGGGTGATCGTCGCGGTGTTCGAATGAGGCATGCTTCATTCTCTCGCAGGGTAGAACTGGTGTACAGAGCGTGAGTGAAACTCGTGGATAAGAAGTTCTGGGGCGGCTTGTGGAGGAGGGGCGGGGTTCGCTGGCAGCCGGGGAGTGCGCGCGAGGCAACGGACGGCAGGGCGACCGGAGGCGGCGTGCGTTGGCTGCCGGGAACGACGGCAGGGCGCCCGGAGGCGACAGACGGCGTCAGCGATCGGGCGGGAAGGAGGAAGCGGCGGGTGGGCGGCGGCCGAGAGGCAGCGATCGGGCGCCAGGGACGGCAGGGCAAACTCCACCGGCCCATCGGGCGCACAGCACCCGCGGAGGGGCAGCCAGCCCGAGAACCCGCGAGTACACCCGAGACAGAGCATCCACCCCCCCTGCAAGAATCGGCGTCGATGCTGACCCGCCTGATCACCCTCGCTGCGTACACCGCGCTGCCGCTGGTCGGCGTGCTGCTGCTGGGCTGGGATTGGCGCGAGATCGTGCTGCTCTACTGGCTCGAGAACATCAGTCGCGGGGTGGCGATGGTGATCACGATGATCCGGTCGGCGGATGCGCCGGGCGGCGACGACCCCGCGCACATCGGCGAGCTGCGCGTCAACGGCCGGCTCGTGCGCGGCCCGGGCGCCGGGCGCGAGCTCGCGAGCTTCTTCGCCCTGCACTACGGAATCTTCACGCTCGTGCACGGCGTCTTCGTGCTGCTGCTCGTCGCGGGCGTCTTCCTGCCGACGGCCGCCGAGCAGAGCCCCGTCAACTGGCTCACCGCCCTCGCCGTCTGGCTCATCGGCGGCACCGCCCAGGTGCTCGCCGCCCGCTTCGGCCCCCTGCCCGAGCAGCGCGGGCAGCGCCTCATGCTCAGCGCCTACCCCCGCATGATCGTGCTGCACGTGAGCGTCATCGTGGGCATCGTGCTCATCGCCACGTTCGATTGGCCCGCCGCCGCGGCCGTGCTTCTCATCGGCCTGCACGCGCTCGTCGACGGTGCGGGGTGGATGCTCGCCGCCCGCCGCGACCGCGCCCGAGCATCCTGACCCCACCGTCAACGCCCGTAGGATTGACGCATGGCGCGCGCGGAACTCATGGACTTCGACAAGGCACTCGAGCTGTTCGAGCCGGTGCTCGGCTTCGAGGTGCACGTCGAGCTGAGCACGAAGACGAAGATGTTCAGCGACGCCCCCAACCCCGCCTTCAGCGGCAACGCCGTGACCGAGCCGAACACGGCGATCACGCCCGTCTGCCTCGGCCTGCCGGGCAGCCTGCCGGTCGTCAACGAGCAAGCCGTGAGCTACGCGATTTCGCTGGGCCTCGCGCTCGGCTGCCAGATCGCCGAGAGCAGCACGTTCAGCCGCAAGAACTACTTCTACCCCGACACTCCCAAGAACTACCAGATCAGCCAGTACGACGAGCCGATCGCCTTCGAGGGCGAGGTCGAGGTCGAGCTGCCCGACGGCCGCCTGTTCACGGTGCCCATCGAGCGCGCCCACATGGAGGAAGACGCCGGCAAGCTGACGCACGTCGGCGGGTCGACGGGCCGCATCCAGGGCGCTGAGTTCTCGCTCGTCGACTACAACCGCGCGGGCGTTCCGCTCGTCGAGATCGTGACGAAGCCGATCATCGGCGCCGAGGCCGACGCACCCGCGCTGGGGGCGGCGTACGTCTCGCTCATCCGCGACATCGCGCGCGCCCTCGGCATCAGCGAGGCCCGCATGGAGCGCGGCAACCTGCGCTGCGACGCCAACGTCTCGCTGCGTCCGCGCGGGCAAGAGAAGCTCGGCACGCGCACCGAGACGAAGAACGTCAACTCGTTCCGCAGCGTTGAGCGCGCCATCCGCTACGAGATCCAGCGGCAGGCGGCGATCCTCGCGGCCGGCGGAACCATCCAGCAAGAAACCCGCCACTGGCACGAAGACACCGGCACCACCTCGCCGGGCCGCGTCAAGAGCGACGCCGACGACTACCGCTACTTCCCTGAGCCCGACCTGCTGCCGGTGGTTCCCGGCTCGGCGCTCATTGAGCAGCTTCGGGATGCCCTGCCCGAAGCCCCGGCCGCCCGCCGACGCCGCCTGAAGGAGGAGTGGGGTTTCACCGACCTCGAGTTCCGCGACGTCGTCAACTCGGGCCTCTTGGTCGAGGTCGACGAGACGGTCGCCGCCGGAGCCGCCCCCCAGCAGGCCCGCAAGTGGTGGACGGGCGAGATCGCCCGCATCGCCAACGCTCAGGATGCTGAGCCGCAGTCTTTGATCAGCGCGGCCCACGTGGCCGAAGTCGTGGCCTTGGTCGAATCAGGTGCCCTGAACGACCGCCTCGCCCGCCAGGTGGTCGAGGGCGTCATCGCGGGGGAGGGAACGCCGGCCGAGGTCGTCGCGGCCCGAGGCCTCGAGGTCGTCTCGGACGACGGTGCTCTCATCGCCGCCGTGGATGCGGCGCTGGCGCAGCAGCCCGACGTGCTCGAGAAGATCCGCGACGGCAAGGTGCAGGCGGCCGGAGCGGTGATCGGCGCCGTCATGAAGTCGATGGGCGGCAAGGCCGATGCGGCGCGCGTCAGGGAGCTCGTGCTGGCGCGGGCTCAGGTGGTGTGACCTGAGCACACCACCCCGGGTAGAGGATTGGAAGAGTGAACCTCTTCAGGGATGTCTCAAGCATCATCGCGCGGGATTGAGCGGCTCGTCAGGGCAATCGTCGCTTCTGCCAGACTCTCACTCAACCATGGCTCACATGGGACGTCTGCAGTGCGGAAGACGAGTTAGATTAGACGGATCGGTTCCCACGCCTCATCTTGCCTGGGCAGTGTCACACGCAGAAGACAACCCCTCTGGGCTGTATCATCCCGACAATGCCTCGCAATGACCGGTGCCGCCTTAAATCATCATTCTTGGCACGGACCCGGATGAGGAGTAATGAGCGCTAGGTCAATTCATCCATTTCCGGCTCGCATGGCGCCGGAGATCGCACTCAACGCGATCAGCGAACGTGTTTCAGGCGCACCCCTTACCGTGCTAGATCCAATGTGCGGGTCTGGCACCGTATTGGCGGCGGCCCTCCAGCGCGGCCACAATGCAATCGGGATTGACATTGACCCGCTCGCGGTGATGATGTCCCGCGTGACTGTGTCAGAACAGGACTTCTCTGGTTTGAGTCGTCTGGCTCGCGAAGTGGCAGAACAAGCGAAGCTGTCACCCGTCTCGTTCCCATGGGGCGCAGATGACAAAGCGACCGCTGATTTCGTTGACTTCTGGTTTGGACCGAAGCAGCGGGACGATCTGGCTCGCCTTATGAATTCGATCCGCTCAGTTGAGTCGGAGGAGATGCGCCTTGCATTGAGGCTCTCTGCAAGTAGGTTGATCGTCACCAAGAGTCCCCGCGCGTCTCTTGCTGCGGACACCTCGCACAGCAGGCCGCACCGTGTAATCACCGCGTCGGAGTTCGACGTGCTTGAGGGCTTCGTGGCATCGTCTATCCAACTCGAACGCATGCTGTTGGCACGGGTGTGCCGGGGTGTCGCCTCAGTCCACGGAGGAGATGCGCGAAGTCTCCTAGCGGTCGATGACGCCTCGATCGACCTCTCAGTGACGTCCCCGCCCTACCTGAATGCACTCGACTACCTTCGCGGGCACAAGCTTGCCCTCGTATGGTTCGGATACTCCGTCGCCACACTGCGGGAGTTGAGGCGCCAAAGCATCGGGGCTGAGCGGCGCCCCGATGAAGCATTGAAGCCCGCAGTTGAGTCCATCGTGGCCACGATCGAGAGGGAAGTCGCCGATCCCAGCAAGTTGCCGTTGGGCACAGTTCAGCGCTTCGCGGGCGATATGGCAGGTTTCGCCTTTGAGCTCGGTCGAGTACTGAAGCCGTCTGCTGACGCAGTTGTTGTCGTTGGCAACTCGACCCTGCGCGGAAACTACATCCGGAACGACTACATCACCCAGTTAGCGATGGAGCAAGCTGGCTTCACGTTTGTTTCACGGACCGAACGTGAAATACCACCGGCGCGGAGGTATATGGCGATCAGCAACGCGAGCGACTCGTCCATATCTAAGCGAATGCGCTCCGAAGTAGTTCTCACAATGAGGCGGTAGAAAGTGTCAGACGCTAGCGTATTCCGGCCGCACGCCCGATTGCTGACCATGCTCGGCGAACAGCTGATCACGAGTGATCGCGTTGCTCTCGTCGAGCTTGTGAAGAACGCCTATGACGCTGACGCTACCTTGGTGACAGTCGACTTCCGAAGTTTCGACAGTAGCTTCCGCGCGACTCAGGCGTCTTCCATAGTTGTGCGAGACGACGGAACAGGCATGAGCGAGTCTGTCGTTCGCGACGCTTGGCTGAATCCTGCGACACCGTCAAAGCGGAATCTGAAGTCGTCGATGCCCAGGACGGCTACTGGAAGGTTCTTGCAGGGCGAGAAGGGCATCGGTCGATTCGCTGCATTCAAGCTCGGCCGACAGATCCTTCTATCGACGCGTGCGACAGGGAGCCCGAGTGAGACGACTGTCGCGGTCGACGTCTCGGGCCTTGATGACGACGCGGAAGAAAGCTCGACGCTCTTTCTGGATGAACTCCCGATCCAGATCGAGACCTCAGAGCCCGTTTCCTACAGGGAACCTGGTGCCCACGGGACTGAGATCGTAGTTCTTAGTTTGAGATCCGAGTGGGGCGTAGAGGCAATCGATGCCGCGTACCAGGACCTTGAGAAAATGCAGCCGATCATGTGGCAGCAAGATAATGCCGCCAAGGCTTCCGACTTCAGAGTGGAGTTCTTGCGTGACGGGGAACTGCACGTCCCCACGTCTGCACGAATCGAACTTCGCAACTTGCTAGACGCAGCCGTACTCAGGGTTGAGGCAGGCCGTTACGACAGTGAAAATTCACTCGTAAGCTTCAACCTAAACGGGTCGGATGTAGATTTGCCTCTAGACGGCGCTTCGCTCCGCGGAAATTGGGTGTACAAGAGCACCTTTCAGAATGCGAGCAATCAATGGCGTGCACCTGAGTGTGGAAGCTTCGAGTTCACCTTCTATGTATTCGACCTGGCATCTGGAGCGTCAGCGAAACACAAGCTCAACGATGCTGAAAAGACCTTTGTTAAGTCGCACCGCGTGTATCTATATCGTGACGATGTCCGAGTTTATCCTTACGGTGATCCCGACGATGACTGGCTCCGAGTCGATGCGATTCGTGGAAACCGGTCTGCTTCGTCGTTCTTTAGCAATGACCAATTACTCGGCTACATCAAGATAACGCAGGCAGGCAATCCCAAACTCCGGGATAAGACGAATCGCGAAGGGCTCTTAGAGTTTGGTCACGCCACCAGTGACTTCGTTGGCTTGATCCAGAGCGTGCTTTCCTACCTGCGTAGCGGCGAATACAAACGCTACACGGAAACGAAGCGTCGCGAGCGGGAAAGCGCGCTTCGGCGCTCGAGTGACTTGGATCGAAGGCTCAGCGAGCTGGTTGCGTCGCCAAAGCTGGATGACGAGACGAAGTCGAAGATAAAGCGACTGGGCAAGAGCCTGGAGGCCGAACGAGAACTCGCGCAACGTCAGATCGAGCGCACCCAGGACCTTGCAGGCGTCGGGCTATCAATCGAAAGCGCTTCTCACGACCTAATTGCTTCTAGCCGAGAATCTCTGCGGATGGCTACTGAAGTGCGGGACGAACTAGTTCGCGAGGGAATGAGCGGCAGTGCAGCACACCTCGTGACAGTCGGCCTCGTTCAGCGGCTCGAGTTTATTGTTGAGCGTTTCCGGGACGTCGAAGGAATGTTCGTGTCGTCGCGACAAAAGATCACGACCGTCGACGTCTCACAGGTGGCACGTAGGGTGAGATCCATCTACGCGTCACTGCACGCTCGCATGGACATCGAGATGGAGATTGAACCGAGCGATCGGCTGTCTGTCCAGACAACTGAAGGCGCGGTGATGATCGCGCTCGTGAACTTGATTGATAATGCGACGTACTGGTTGGGGCTGGTGGATCGACCACATCGAAAGATCCTGATCGAAAGTTCACCTCCACACGAGCTGTTGGTCAGCGATAACGGGCCTGGAGTAGCTGAATCTGATCTCGACTTCATTTTTGAGGCCTTTTACACTGGCAAGGGTGAAGCTGGCAAAGGGCTTGGTCTATACATTGCTCGCGAAATCGGCGCGCGAAATGGATTTACTGTTGAACTTGCTGGTGATGATCGAAGTGTCCTCGGGGGCGCAACTTTCGTTCTACGGTTTGATGGAGAGTCAGAATGACGCTTCTCGAGGGTGCAGTGATTTTCGTCGACGACGAGGTTGAGAAGCTCGGTACAGACGCGAACAACCTCCTAAAGGAGATCGAGTCTACTGGACGGCCCACCGCTCGTTATGGCGGGATTCCGGTACCCGAACACGTACCCCATTGGGAGGGTGTTTCCTTCGTCGTCGTCGACTGGAATTTGAAGGATCGCATCTCAGTTCCTGGATCGTCGACGCTCTCAGAGGAAGCGGATGAAGAAGTTCTCGAATTCATCGCGACAGTGTCTGCTACTTACTACTGCCCAATTTTCGTGGTCAGCTCACAACCTTCCGCTGCGATTCAACGTCAACTAGAGGAATCGTCAGATCCGAGGATAATGGAGGCGTTGCCGGAGAGGATCAAGGTCTTCCGAAAGGATGCAGTCCTCAGTTCCTTCGTCGACTCGCTAGAGGCGTGGGTAGAAGGCAATCTAGCGCTCCGCGCCTTAAGGGCTTGGGACAAGGAGTACCAGAAGGCGAAGAGTCGCCTTTTCGCCGACCTCGGCAAGTATGCCGAGAGTTGGCCTGCCTATGTCACGGCAGCTTCAGATGGAGACAAAACAGATCCGTCAGTGGAACTTGCCGACGTCATTCACGCTAACCTTCGTAGTCGAATTGACCCTGTGGCGTTCGATGAACTCATAGCACTGGCAGGCTCGGCGAGCCCTTCAACTGCTGGCCTGAAGGAGGTTCATTACGGTCGATCGGTACTACCGGCCAACCGTGTTCCCGACAGCACCATCTTCCCGGGAGACATTTTCGAGTCCTGGAGGTTGGAAGATCCTGAAGGGTCACTCTGGATAAACATCACCCCCGCATGTCACACCGTTCGGAAGCGGCACCCTTCATCGCGTGCACTAAAGTTGCATCTGATACGTGGGGTGCCGATCGAGATAAAGGGAACTGAGAAGCAAATCGAGAGTGCGTTGAAACAGTTTGCTGGCAATCCGAATGTGCAGATTGTGCATGCTCTGCGGGATGGCGCGGCATACAAGTTCGAGTTCAAGCACATGCGTATCGCATCTTGGGAAACAGTGAAGAGGCACCGTTACGGAAGACTGCTGCCTCCCTTCATCACGAGCCTGCAACAACGACATGGTGCATTCCTAACTACAGAAGGTTTGCCGCGCGTGCTTCCGAGCTTCTACTTGTAGCGGCAGTTGTCGAGAATTCTTGGGTACCCCGGACGTCCGTTGGCAATGCGGTTTAACCGCGCGTTCCCCCGCGGCGCTTAGCCACTTCAAGAGGCGCGAGGGGTACTGATTGGTCGGTGTCGATTCGACACCGGCGCCACTCTCAAAACCGGTCCTTGAGCTTCGGTTTTCAGTCTCGCGCCAAGCATCGACATTTAGGGCGGCGCCATCTCGAGGGTGGTCACCATGGCCAGCAAGCGTGTGCCCTATTCGGATCGCGCCGCCCCGATCGTCGTGAATATGAGCATGGTGGGCGCACCTTGAGGAATCTCCAGGGCGAGCACAGACATTGCTTGGGCGCAATGCGGGTTCTGGACCAACTGCCTACGTCAAGCTAGCAAGCAACGCATCGACGAGTGCGGAAGCCGCGAACATGCGGTGAGTATGTCTATTGCCCTCCGCTGCAGCAGCGTGCCGAGCACCGGCGGCAGCGTCTTCACGAACGTGGTCACAATGATGCGCCCGGTGGATGCTCGCGCCAGGTACGCCGCCCGATGCAGCCCCACGACCGTCTTGCCGGTGCCAGCCGCGCCACGAGTTCTCGCCGGACCCGAGAAGCTGCGCCGCACGAGCTTGGCTTGCTCGGGGTGCAGGAAGGCCATCCACTCTTCGATGGGGGCGGCGAGCATCCCGGCCAAAAACGTGTCGGCCACCTCGTCGACGGTCAGCAGCACGGGCTCGTCGAGCACCGGGTCGGGAACACTCAGGTCCAGCGGCACCGGCTCGTCGCCCAGCACCGGAAAGTGCTGCATGACCGCGCCGAGCACCGCGTTCTGCTGGCGATTGGTCAGGCGCCGGCCGAACCCGTTGATGTACGCGGATGCCCTCCGCTCGCCGACCACCACCAGGCCGCCGAGGCTCGCGAGCGGCACAGGGACCAAGGCGGAACCCGCCAGCACCACGACCACGCGCACTTCACCCGGAGCGAGCCCCAGCTCGACGAGCGTCGCCTCGGTGCTCACGCCCACGTCGGCGAGCCCGGCCAAGTCGTCGGTGACGTCGGCCTGACCGCGGAAGATGCGGCCTCCCGCCACGGTCACGTCGCGCCAGCCCTTCGTGTCGACCACGAAGACGCCGCCCGGCCCGACGAGCACGTGGTCGATCTGGGCCCGGCTGCCGCGTTTGGCTCCAGGCCAGCCGCGGTCGTGCAAGAAGGTGTAGCCGCACGCGCTCAACGGCGCGAGCGTGCCGGCCACTTGCTGCTCGGTGCGGTGGGCGATCATCCATCGTTCGGCGGCGGCGCGCGCCTCGGCCGCACGCGCGTCGAAGGCGTCGGCGAGCGCGACGAGGCGGCGCGACTCGTCGCCCGCCGACCTGCCCGCCTCGCTCATGGATCCCCCGGTGCCGGCTCGCGCAGAAAGCGAGCCTGGCTCCATTCTGGTGGGCTGCAGCGCACGGCGGCACCCCCTGAGCGGGGGCGACTCCTTCGATTCGGGAGTCGCGGCGTCACCCCTCTGCGGCAGACTGACCGGGTGCGAGCATCCGCAGACGACACGATCACCTACGACTTCACGGCCGCGCTCTACGAGTGGACCGGCCCCGCCGCCTGGCACTTCGTCACCGTTCCGGTGGCGATCAGCGACGAGATCGACGCGCGCACCCACGGCCTCACGAATGGGTTCGGGAGCGTGCGGGTGCGCGTGCGCATCGGGGGCAGCGAGTGGGCGACGAGCCTGTTTCCCGACTCGAAACAGCAGGCCTATGTGCTGCCGATCAAGAAGGCGGTGCGTGTGGCCGAGGGCATCGCACCCGGCGACGAGGCGCGCGTGCGCATTGAGCTGGTCGACGTCTCGTGAGGCACGTCTTCCTCTTCCGCGCCGTCAACGTCGGCGGCACCGCCAAGCTGCCGATGGCCGCGCTTCGCGCGCTCGCCGCCGAGCTCGGAGCCACCGACGTGCAGACCTACATCGCCTCGGGCAACCTCATCGCCGCGCCGCCGGGCGACCCGCTCGCGTTCGCCGCGCGACTCGAAGCAGAGGTCGAGGCCCGTTTCGGGTTTCATCGCGAGGTCATCGTGCGCGATGCGGCGGCGCTGCGCGCGGCGCGGGATGCGCATCCCTTCCCCATCGTCGACCCGCGTTTTTCCTACCTCGTGCCGCTCACGGCAGCGCCCGCCGACCCCACAACCGCGGCCGACGTGCCGAGCGGAGACGACGAGTGGGCCCTCGTCGGCACCGACCTGCACATCCGCTACGCCCACGGCGCGGGTCGCGCCGAGCTCGACCTGAACCGCCTGCTGCGCGCGCTCGGCGTCATCGGCACGGCGCGCAACCTGCGCACGGTCGACGCGCTGCTCGCCCTGCTCGACCGCCAACCCGTGACAGAACCGTGACCCCCGCCAGCGCGACACGCCCGGGATGCATGAGCTAGGGTCGTGACTCGCGCCTGCACTCGGCAGGCGCCGAAACACGAGCGCCTGCACTCGGCAGGCGCCAGAACACCGCCCACGGAAGGAGCACGAGCATGAATATGGCCTATTCGCCGATTCGCGAACAGCTCGCGCAGCGCCTCGAGCGCTTCCTTCCCGACCTCATCTAGGGGCGGTCCGTCGCATCCAGCGACGCTCCGTGCCGTGAGGCCCGGGGCGTCGTTCTTCTGTGCTCGCCATGAGCACGGCTCCCACCGCGGGGGAGCCGGGAGTGACTCTTCGGGACCGGTCGGTCGAGCATCCACTCGCCGACCAACGACAGAAACGAACACCGAAGAGAATCGAAAGGATCATGCAGAAGATCTCGAAGACCCTCGCCAGCTGGGCGAGCATCCTCGACGAGAAGACGCTCGAGCAAGCGCGCACGACCGCGACCATGCCGTTCATCTACCCGCACCTGGCCCTCATGCCCGACGCCCACCTGGGGTTGGGCGCGACGGTCGGCTCGGTGATTCCGACCCTGCGGGCAGTCATGCCGGCGGCCGTCGGGGTCGACATCGGGTGCGGAATGATCGCGGTGCTGACCGACAAGACGGTCGACCAGCTGCCGGATGACCGCACGCCGTTGCGGCTCGCCATCGAGCGGGCCATCCCTCTGAGCGCAGGTGCGGCGAACAACCGCATCGTCGCAACGGCCCAGCCGCGGGTGGCCGCGCTCGAGGCCATGGCCGAGACGGCCGGGTTCGACCCGGCGCAGCGGCTGGGGCGGTGGCGGGAGCAGCTCGGCACGCTGGGCAGCGGCAACCACTTCATCGAGGTGTCGGCCGACGAGCTCGACCGGGTGTGGCTGTTCTTGCACTCGGGCAGCCGGGGTGTGGGCAACAAGATCGCCCAGACCTACATCGACATCGCGAAGAAGCTGGCCGCGCAGTGGTTCATCTCGCTGCCGGATGCCGACCTCGCATACCTCGTGGAGGGCACCCCGGAGTTCAGCCGGTACATCGCCGAGCTTCGGTGGGCGCAGCACTACGCGCTGCTCAACCGGGAGGAGATGATGGATCGGGTCGTGCGGCAGTTCACCGAGTGGGTGGGCGGCGACGGCTCTGGCAACAGCGTGACGCAGCTCGAGCGGATCAACTGCCACCACAACTTCACCCAGAAGGAGACCCACTTCGGCAAGGAGGTGTGGGTATCGCGGAAGGGCGCGATCTCGGCGAAGGCCGGAGAGCTGGGATTGATTCCCGGCTCGATGGGCACGGCGTCGTACGTCGTCGAGGGCACGGGCAACGCCATGGCGCTCGAGTCGTCGCCGCACGGAGCCGGACGGCTCTACTCGCGGTCGGCGGCCCGGAAGACCTTCACGCAGGATCAGCTGCGGGAGGCCATGGTGGGCATCGAGTTCCGCGACACCGACGCCTTCATCGACGAGATTCCGCACGCGTACAAGCCGATCGACGAGGTCATGGCCGATGCCGCTGACCTGGTCACGATCCGGCACACGCTGCGGCAGCTCGTGAACGTGAAGGGCGACTGAGTGACAGGGGACTCAGCACCGCGCCGGTCGTCTCGCTGCTCCGGCAGCGGGGCGGCCGGCGTCGTCGTGCTACAGCGGCAGGCAGAGGTGCGCCCACTGCCCGCCGGCGGCGGTTCCCCACTGCAGCAGGTTGACGACGGGGGAGCCGTCGGTGAGGGCGAAGACGTACTTGGCGTCGCTGTCGGGGTCGTCGACGGTGATGCGCGTCATCGGCCCGACACTGATGTCCTCGTAGGCGTCGACCACGGCCGAGGGGTAGGCGGCGAGCACCTCGGCCTGCGTCGACCCGACGCCCACTCCCTCCGCGTTGCGGGGCATGTCGGCCATGGCCTCGCCGAAGGCCTGGGTGTAGAAGAACAGGATTCCTGGGTCGACGCCCTCGGGGTCGGTGAAGGCGTAGGTGGCGGCGTCGGCGCCGTGCGTCTCGACCTCGGCGTACCAGGGGCACTCGGCGAGACCGGTGACCGTGGAGCCGAACTGCGTGCTGAACTCGGCGAAGTCGGCGGCGCTCAGCTGCCCGCCGCGAAAGTAGGTGAAGCCGTAGTCGGCGAGCTCGGGCTCGGGGCTCGGGGTGACCGTCACGGTCACGGTCGGCGCCGGGGTCTCGGCGGCGGGCGGCGCGGGAGTCGCGCATCCGGCGAGGGCGAGCAGCAGGGCGGCGATCAGCCCGGTGGATGCGGTGCGCACAGTCATGCGGGGCACTCTAGCCCCCGGGTGCGCCGCCGCGATAGGGAGGATTCCGCCTATTCCGTCGCGGCGAGGAGCGGGGCGCACGCCGTCGCGATCGCGTCGACGTGGCGGTCGTCGGTGCCGCAGCATCCGCCCATGATCGTCAGGCTCGGCAACAGCGCGGTGAGATCGCGATAGAGCGCGGCGAGCGCGACCGGATCACCGGTGTCGAGCTCGTCGGCCTCGTCGAGCTCGGCGTGGCTGCGGGTGGAGGCGTTGGCGCGCACGCCTCGGATGCGCGCGAGTGCCGGCGACCCAGCCTCGAGAGCGGGCATGAGGTGGGTCGGATGCGCGCAGTTGACCATGACGTACGCGGCTGCGGCGGCGGTCGCCGCGTCGAGTTCGGCGATGGCCTCATCGAGCCGCTGGCCGCTCGGCAGGAGGCCGTCGACCTCCACGGTGAACGAGATGACGACGGGCATGCTGTGCTCGACGGCCGCGCGCATGATGCCGATCGCCTCGTCGACGTGCGTGAGGGTGAGGGCCGTGATGAGGTCGGCGCCCCCGTCGGCGAGGGCGCGGATCTGCTCGCTGTGGTACGCCGCCGACTCGGTCGGGGTCATGACGGTTGTCGGCGAGTAGCCGTCGCCGCGCGGGCCGAGGTTGCCGCTGATGACGATGGGCGGCTGCCCCTGACCGTGGGCGGTGCGCAGCGTGCGCAGGTGCTCGACCGCCGCGATGTTGACGGCGCGCAGCGCGGCCGAACTGTAGCCGAGGCGCTTGCCCCAGTCGCTGCTCGCGCGCCAGGTGGCGGTCTCAAGCACGAGCCCCGTGCCGTGCGCTCGCGCGATGGCGAGGTAGGCGAGGTAGTAGCGCTCGAGGGCGGCGCGGCCCTCCGCGGTGTCGAGCAGCGGGAAGGCGGCGAAGTCGGGCAGGTCGAGCCCGTCGTGGAAGATGAGCGTCGTCTCGAGGCCCCCGTCGGTGAGGAAGAGGTCGGGGCTGAGCTGGGGCAGCACGGCATTGTCGGGCACAGAAACTCCTCGTTCGGTCGGGTCGACGCTCGGGGGTGAACGAGTGCTGGCCTTGAGTGTGGGCCGAGGAGTGCCCGCGTGCAAGCCCGCTACTCGCGCAGACGCACCAACCGCGTCTGCGTCGATTCGTCGAGCTCGACGATGTTGGCGCGCGACTTCAGGAAGCTCGTGAACGAGCTGTAGCCGAGCGCCTTCTCATTGAAAGCCGGGTCGAGGCGCTTCATCTGCTGCTTGAGGGCCGAGGCGTGCGCCCAGTCGGCGTCGTCGGCCTCGTGCACGAGGCGCAGGGCTCGAACGATGAGCGCCGTCGCCGCGCGCTTCGAGGTCGCCGATTCGGTCGATGCTGCGGTGGTCGCGCTCGTCGCGGCGTCGGGCTCGGCACCGCTCGCGGTGTCGGCGATCGCCCCGGCCGTCGACGCGCGGCGCGACCGCTTCGCGGGCGGGACGGTCTCGTCGGTGCTCACGGCATCCGGGGCGACCACGAGCGCCGCCGCGATGTGGGCGGCGGGCCGGATGCCCGGCAGCGAGTCGTAGTCGGCGTACTCGTTGCACGCCGCGGCGAGCGACTTGCTCGTGCCGCCGGCGACCCCGATGCCGACGATGTAGCGGCCGAGGCGCTTGGCCCGCTGCGCGAGGGCGATGTAGTCGCTGTCGCCTGCGGCGATGACGACGTGCGTGATGTCGGGCAGCCGGAAGAGGTCTTCGACCACATCGACCGAGAGGCGGATATCGGCGCCGTTCTTCATCTGCTGCGTGGCGGGGAACAGCTGGGTGAGGTCGACCGCGCGCTCCATGAGCTGCCCCTGGTAGGTGGCGTTGACGCCCACCGACCAGTCGGCGTAGGCGCGCGAGAGCACGATCGTGCCGAAGGCCGAGGCGAAGTCGAGGATGGCGCTGATGTCGACAGTCGCGTGCCGAACCTTGTCTTTCTGCTCGGGGCTCGCGTCGGCGAGTCCGGGCGCGAGCTTGTAGACGTTGTCTTTGCGCCAGGCGCTGCGGCCGTGCACCTGGTCGTAGCGCGAGATGACGATGTTGTCGAAGTCGATGTAGACCGCCACGCGGTTCTCGGCCGATTCGGCCATGGGTCGCCTCCTTCTGGGTCGGGACCCGGTCGACCCCATCCTGTCAGGCCGCGGCGGCGCGGCGGCGTTCAGGGCTGCGGGTCGAGCGCGTCGTAGTCGCGCAGGCTGCGGTACACCCGCAGGAAGACCGCGCACACGACGATGATGATGAGCCCGCCGAGCAGGGGCGGGAACCACAGCAGCAGGGTGAGGCTGAGCGCGCCGACGTAGAGGTCGCCGACGCGCGGCCCGCCGTTGACGACGACGGTGAAGAGGCCCTGCAGCCGACCGCGCATGACGTCGGGCACGGCCGCCTGGATCATCGTGGTGCGGTAGATCATGCTCACCGAGTCGGCCGCGCCCGAGAGCGCGAGCAGCACCGAGGCCACGATGAGGGCGGGAATGTTCGCCTCGCTGATGTCGGTGCCCACGTCGATGGGCAGCACCGCGGTCACGAGCAGCAGCAGCCCGAACAGCAGGATGCTCGCGCCGTAGGCCGCGACCGCGATCACCATGCCCTTCCCGTGGGCGCGCACGGCGGCGACGCGACCCGACAGCAGACCGAGCACGAGCATCCCGACCGCACCGGCCGACGAGAGGATGCCCACGGTGACGGCGCCGCCGCCGATGAGGAGGGCGCCGATGGCGGGGAAGAGCACGCGCGGGTTGCCGAAGGTCATGGCGACGATGTCGAGCACGAATGATGCGCGGATGTTCGGCGCGACCCGCAAGAACCGCCAGCCTTCGACGATCGAGCGCAGGTCGGCCCGGCGGCGCTCGCCGTCGGGAATCATCGCGGGCAGCGTGTAGAGCCCGTAGAACGCGGCGAGGAAGAGCACGACGTCGACCGTGTAGGTGACGCTGAAGCCGAGGTAGGCCACGGCGAGCCCGGCGAGCGCGGGCCCGACGGTGAGCTGCACGCCCGCGCTGATGCCGCCGAGCGCGCCCGCGGCGGGCAGCAGCTCGATGCGCACGAGGCGGGGGATCATCGCCTGCCGGGCGATCTGCACCATGACGGCGGCGACCGAGTTGACCGTGATGAAGGCGTAGAGCGGCCAGATGTCGGGCACGCCGAGCCAGCTGTACACGGCGATGGCCGCGGTCGACCCCCAGGCTGCGATCGCCGCGATGAGGGCGACGCGGCGCCGGTCGAAGCGGTCGGCGAGAGCGCCCCCGTAGAGCCCGAAGATGATCATCGGCCCGAGCGCGAAGGCCGCGACGAGCGAGACGGCGAGGGTCGACGCAGTGCGGTCGTAGATGTCGAGGCCGACGGCGACGATCGTCATCTGGCTGCCGATGCCCGTGATCGCCGCTCCCGCCCACATGCGGGCGAAGGCGGGGCTCTCGCGCAGCGGGCGCAGGTCGACGAGGTGGCCGCGGCGCGCGGCGGCAGGAGCAGTCACAGTAGCTCTAGGCTACGCGCTATTCGCCCTATCGAGACACTGTCTCAGCGATTTCGGCATACCGAACACCCGTGAGCCGCTCCGACGCGTCCCAGAGCAGCACCGCGGCGGTCGCGTCACGCGCCGCGCGCGGCAGGCGCGCGGGCGCCGGCAGGCCGCGCACTTCGAACAGCCCGTTCGGTCCGTAGTAGCCGCCGGGTGTTGCCGAGGGGCTCGTCGCGGCGTAGAGCGAGGGCAGGATCCCCTGGTCGACGCCCTGCATGAAGCGCGCCGTGCGGCGCTGCTGCGCGGGGCTCGGCGGCCGGCCGTCGCGCGGGCCGGTGGTCTGCAGGTTCGTCGCGGTGCCGCCCGGATGCGCGGCGATGCTCGTCACGCCCCAGCCATTGAGCGTGCTCAGGCGCTGCAGCTCGCGCGCGAACACGAGGTTCGCGAGCTTCGACAGCCCGTAGGCGCCCCAGGCGCTGTAGCTCTTCTCGGCCTGCAGGTTGTCCCACTGCCAGCGGCCGGCGTTCGCCGCGATGCTGCTCGTCGAGACGACGCGCGGTGCCTCGGAGCGCTGCAGCGCCGGCAGCAGCAGGCCGGTGAGCGCGAACGGGCCGAGGTGGTTGCTGCCGAACTGCAGCTCGAAGCCGTCGGCCGTCTCGCGGCGGTCGGGCACGGCCATGATGCCGGCGTTGTTGATCAGGATGTCCACCGCGCGATCCTCATCGAGCAGGCTCTGCGCGGCCGAGCGCACGCTCGCGAGCGAGGCGAGGTCGAGGTCGAGCAGGCGCAGGTGCGCATCCGGATGCTGCGCCTGCAGTTCGTCGAGCGCCCGCTGCCCCTTCTCGCGGTTGCGCACGGCCATGACGACCTCGGCTCCCGCGGCGGCGAGGCGGCCGGTGAGACCGAAGCCGAGGCCGCTGTTGGCGCCCGTGACGACGGCCAGGCGGCCCGTCAGGTTCGGAACGGTCGTGTCGAGGGCGGTGCGGGGCATGGAGTCTCCGTCGTCGTGATGAGTACTGACATCACACCATTCGGAGCCCGGCCCGACCTGGGAGCGGTCGGTGGGCTGACCCAGCGCCGCCCCAGCGCCGACCGAGCGCCGACCGAGCGCCGACTCAGCGCCGCGGGCGCTCCATCGCACTCGGCCCCACGGCTGTGGCGAGCCAGGCGCAGACGTCCTCGCCCGCGCTCCAGATCGCCGCCACGCGAGCCGCAGCGTCGTCGACCGGATGGGGCAGGCGCCCGAACACCTCGACGCCCTTCCAGCGCAGCCAGGTGATGCGCGAATGGTCGCGAGGCACGCCGCGCGGGGCCGTCGCGAGCGGCTCGGGGTACCCGCTCTTCAGCGTGCCGCCCGCCTCCTGTGCCGCTGAGGCCGCGCGCACGAAGTCCTCGCCGCGCTCGTCGAGCAGCGCGGCCCGCCACTGCGCCAGCTGATCGGGCGCGAAGTAGGGCATGCCGCTGGAGGCGAGCACGCCGCGCGCGTCGAGCTGCAGGTAGCGGCCGGTGCCGTTCGGCTCGATACGCAGGGCGCCGATGAACGTCTTGAGCACGCCCTTCTTGGCCGAGAACCGGGTGTCGTGGTGGGGGCGGTAGACCTTCCACGCGGCGGTGTCGGGGTCGACCGCGCCGAGCAGGGCGAGAAAGGGCGCGCGCACCTCGTCGGCGTACCGCTGCTTCTCCCGCGCCCAGAACTCGCGCGAGTTGTCGGCCGCGACGCGCTCGAACCAGGCGCCCGCGGCGGCTAGATTATGACTCATCATGTGTCACATCGTAGATGTGGCACACATCGAGTCACAACCGGGAGAATGCCGTGGATGCTCGCATCGCCCGCACGCGCGAATCCGTGCTCGCGGCCGCACGCGCCGTGCTGCTCGACGAGGGTCTCGTCGCCATCACCCCCACGCGCGTCGCCGAGGTCAGCGGCGTCGCTCGGCGCACCATCTACCGGCACTGGCCGACCACCGACGAGCTCGTGCACGACGCGCTCGCGAGTGCGAGCTTTCCGACCTACGCGCGCACGGGCCGGCTCGAGACGGATGTTCGCGCCCACCTCGAACAGCTGCGCGACGCGCTGCAGCACGGACCGCTCGCGACGATCCTGCTCGCCCTCGGCGAGCGCGCCGCCGTCGACGAAGGCATGCGCGCACTGCGTGCCCGGCTCGTCGACGAGGGCTGCGCGCCCCTGCGCGCCCTGCTCATCGACCACGGCGCCCGTCCTGACGAGGTCGACGACCTCGTGCTCGAGATCGAGGGGCCCGTCATGACGACCGCGCTCGTTCACGGGCGTCCCGCCTCCGATGCGCTGCTGGCCCGCATCGTCGAGCGCGTCGCAGCGCACCCGCGGCTCGCCGACCCGCAGAATTAAGCGCACGAGCGCGACAGAGGAGACCGACCATGACCGCGATCGATCACCGCCGCCTGGCCTGGGAGGCCCGCACCTCGTCGACGCTCGCCGTGCTCGGCGTGCTCTTCCTCGTCGCCTACTCGGTCTACGTTCTCGTCGTCGAACCGTCTGATCTGCTCTTCGCGGCGATCTTGCTCGTCGGCCTCGTCAGCTGGGTGGCGTTCGCCGTCGACATGGTGGCGCGCGTCGCGCTCTCCGACCGCGGGCGGCGCCTGCGGTTTCTGCTCACCCACCCGCTCGACGTGCTCGCGCTCTTCGTGCCTCTCTTCCGCGCGCTGCGCGTCGCCGGCCTGCTGCGGTACATCCCCGTGCTGCGCGGCCGCTCGGGCGCGGCGGTGCGCGGCTCGGTCGTCGCCCACGCGCTCGTCTACGCGGTCGTGTACGTCTACGTCATCGCGCTCGCGACCCTGCAGGTCGAGCGCGACGCCCCCGACGCCACCATCACGACCTTCGTCGACGCCGTGTGGTGGGCGGTCGTCACGCTCGCGACCGTCGGCTACGGCGACACCTACCCGGTGACCGGGCCGGGGCGTTTCCTCGCCGTGCTGCTCATGGGCGGCGGCATCGTCATCGTCGGCACCGCCTCGGCCATCGTCGTCTCGTACATCACCGAGCGGGTCGGAAACCAGCGGGGGACGGCAACGGGCGAGAGCGAGACTCAGCCGTCGAGCAGCGCGTCCTCGGCCGCGTAGTCGAACCAGGCCTCGGCGCCGTAGCGGGTGAGGCCGGGGAACCGCTCGCGCCAGTCGGTGTCGGCGACGGCCGCGAGCATCCCATCGATCGCAGGGCCGATCGTCGCGCGGTGGCTGCCGAGCGGCACATAGCCGAGCTGCTCGCGCGCCGCCTGCATGCTCAGCACGACGGGCACGGGCACCGACCACGGCGTCTGCCCGACACTGCTGTCGGGCCCGCCCGCGCCGCGCGGCAGCAGGTCGAACTCGGCGCTGTGGCCCAAGTGCGCGAAGACGGCTTGCCCGATCTCGAGCACCGTCGGGGCCGGTTCGTCGACGGCGTTGAGCACGCGGCGGCCCGGATGCTCTCCCGCGAGCCGCACGAGCTCGGCGATCACGGCCGTCGCCGAGGTCGCGAACCGGCTCTCGCCTCGATCGATGAGCGGCACCCGGCGGCGGCCGTCGAGCGCACGCTTGATGAAGTACCACTCGCGGAGGGCGGGCGAGCCGGGGCCGTGGATGGCGCCCGGCCGCAGGATCGTCACGGGGAGGCCCTCGACGGCGAGCAGCGCGCGCTCCATGGCCGCCTTCTGGGGCGAGTAGCCCTCGACCTCGGCGCTCACGATCGGATGCTGCTCGGTGATCGGCACCGGGAAGCGCGGGAAGTCGTCGTCGCCCGTCGCCGCGTCCATCCACGTGCCGTTCGTGCCGAGGTACACCGAGGCGGTCGAGATGACGACGAGCGATCCCAGCTCGCCGGCGAGGGCCGCGTAGGGCGCGACATCGCCGGGGGTGAAGGCGACGCAGTCGAGCACGAGATCGTGGCCGCGCGCGGCGGCGGTCAGGGCATCCGCATCCGCGCGATCGAGGGGCAGCGACGCCGCGTGATCGGCCAGCCCCGCCGGCAGCGGACGGGTACCGCGGTGGGCGATCGTGACGCTCCAGCCCGCGTGCAGCAGCGCGTGAGCGGCCGCTGAACCGATCTGACCCGAGCCCCCGACGAGCAGAGCATTCTTCTGCATGCCGACACTCTAGGCGCTAGATTCGCAGGGTCCACTCGAGCCGAGGAGCCCCATGGCGACCACCCAGCCCAGCACCACGAAACCGCTCAGTCGCAACCAGACGCAGAGCGCCCTCATCGCGGGTGCCGTCGCGCACACGATCTTCCAGACGGGCTGGTTCGCCTTCGGCATGTCGCTCGCGGCACTCGTCGCCACCGCGCTGTTCGGCAACATCGTCGCGACCATCACGCGCGGGCTCGGCGGCGACGACCCCAACGCCGTGCTGCGAGCGCTCGACGGCGGCTCTGACCTGCTGTTCTGGGTCGTGATCTCCTTCCTGATCGGCAGCCTCATCCTCATCGGCCTCGCCATCCTGGTGAGCGGGTGGATGCTCTCGGCCGCAGGCCTGCGCGCCCCCTGGAAGGTCACGATGGCGGCCGTCGGCATCGCCGCGCTCGTCGACATCGCGCTCTTCTGGGTCTACGTCGGCCTCGCCAACCTGCTGACCGAGAGCCGCCTCGCCGGCCCCGTGCTGCTCACGCCGGTCATCGCCCTCATCGGGGGAATCCTCGTCGGCGCGCTCATCTGGTGGCTCGTGTCTCTCACGCGACGCGAGAAGATTCCCGCTGTGGACGAGGCCCCGACGGTGGCCGCGACCGACGAACCCGTCTAGTCGAGCAGCTCGCCGAGGAGGGTGGTCAGCTCGGCGCGCATCTGCTCGCTCGTGATCGTGCGCTCTCCGTCGCCCGACTGCGGGCCGTAGTCGCCGAAGCTCGCGTGGTTCGCGCCCTCCATCGTGACGAAGCGGGTGTCGGACGGCAGCATCCCGGCGTTCTGCTCGATGATCGCGGGGGTCGACAGCGCGTCGTTCTCACCCGCGATGCTCAGCACGTCGAGGCCCGAGCCGCTCAGGTCGTTCGCGCAGTAGCTGCCGAAGAGCACGAGCCCGGCGGCATCGGAGCCGGGCGTCATGAGGCACGCCCGCACGCCTCCGAGCGAGTGCCCGCCCACGAACCAGCGATCGACCTCGGGCGCCGCGGTCGTGAACTGCGCGAGCGACCGCGTGTCGAAGAACGCCAGGTTGAGGGTCGGCTCGGTGATGAGCACCGTCATGCCGTGCTGCTCGACCGCGCCGCTGAGCTGGAACATGTAGGCGTGCGCCTCGACGCGCGCCCCCGGCACGAAGACGAGCCCCGTCGAGTTCGCGGGCAGGTCGACCGCGTCGCCGACCGGGGTCATGAGAATGCCCTCCTCGAGGTACTGCACCTCGACGCTCCCGTTCGCCCACACCTCGATGACGGGAGCGCGCTCAGCGCGGTACGGCGTGTTCGCCCAGATGAGGAAACCGAGCACGACGAGGGCGAGGGCCGACAGCGCGCCGAGACCGATCGCCCGCACACGGCGGCGGATGCGCCCGGCGGGGCGGTGGCGGGCAGAACCAGTGGCGGTGGAGGTCATGCGCCATTATCCCGAGCAGACCTGGCACAATGGAGCCATCATGAACATTCTCGCCGTGGCCGTGTCGATCTTCCTCTTCGTGTCGTCGTTCGTGCTGTTCGCGTACGCCTACGCGGTGCCCGAAGAGTTCGCCGCGATCGTGTTCTTCACGGGCATCATGTCGGCGTCGCTCTCGCTCGCCATTCCGTTCCACCTCATGGGTCGCCGCGACTCCTAGTCGCCGCCGCCTGTCAGGCGGTCATCAGGGTCTGGCCGCCCTTTAGGCGGTCTTGAGGATGTTCGCCGTGAAGTTCTCGAGGCGCTGCTGCAGGCCCGCGCTGCGGCGCGCGATGAGCTCGTCGCGCATCAGGGTCAGCTCGCTCGTGCCCGGCACGATGCGGATCATGATCGAGCACGCCAGATCGGCGCAGATGTAGGTGCCGATCGAGTTGCCGTCACGGCCGGCCTCGCCGCCGCGCGGCGCGCTGAACATGACCACCTGGGTCGAGGGCTGCGGGGTGTGGCACAGCGAGCACATCGCGCCGATGCCGGGGCGCAGCGCCGTGCTCGCGGCCCGCACGAGGATTCCGACGGGGCGGTCGTCGACCCAGTGCACGATGTAGCCGCGGGGAGAACCGGCCGGATCGCGCCAGCCCAGGTACTCCCGGTCGGCCCACACGGTCTCGTGCAGGCCCGGCAGGGGCATCCGCTCGATCTCGGCCTCGCTGGCGTTGACCATGCTGGCGCGGATCTGGTCGGCGGTGAGCTCTCTCATCGCCTCTCAGCGTACGTCACGCCCGCTGAGCGCGGCCGATAGGGTGTGCGTCATGCCGTCGCTTCCCCGGGCGCTGCGACCGTTCGCGGTCGCACAGTACCGCCTGCTCGCCATCGCCCTCGTGCTCTCGCTGTTCGGCACGGGCGTGTGGATCGTCGCCGTGGTCTGGCAGGTCATCGAGCTCGACGGCACGCCCGTCGACCTGTCGATCGTCGCGACGGGCGGCAGCATCGGCCTGGTGCTCGCCGTGCTGTTCGGCGGGGTCGCCGCCGACCGCATCCCGCAGAAGCGCATCCTCGCGGCGGTCGAGACGGTCAAGGCCGCGTCGGCGGCGGCGATCGCCGTCCTCGCGCTCACAGACTCGCTCGAGGTCTGGCATCTCGCCGTCGTCTCGCTGCTGCTCGGCGTCGCCGACGGCTTCTTCTACCCCGCGTACTCGGCGTGGCTGCCCGCGCTCCTGCCGGCCGACGACCTGCTGGCCGCCAACGGCATCGAAGGCGTGCTGCGGCCCACGCTCATGCAGGCGGCAGGCCCCGCCGCGGCGAGTGCCGCCATCGCCATCCTGTCTCCCGGGCTCGGGTTCGCGACCGTCGCTGTCACCCAGGGTGCCGCGGCCGTGCTGCTCGTGGCCATGCGCACGACGCCCGTGCGGCGCGAGGCCGACGCCGAGCCCGTGCACGCGCTGCGGGCCGTGTGGGTCGACGTGCGCGACGGCGTTCGGTACATGCTGCGCACGCGCTGGCTGCTGGCGACGCTGCTGTACTCGGCGCTGCTCGTGCTCGTCATCATGGGGCCGATCGAGGTGCTGCTGCCCTTCGCGGTGCGCGATCAGACCGGCGGCGGCGCCGGCGCCTTCGCGCTCGCCCTCGCGGCCTTCGGCATCGGCGGAGCGCTCGGCTCGATCGTCGTCGCGTCGATGCGGCTGCCGCGCCGCTACCTCACCCTCATGATCGCGGCGTGGGGGCTCGGCTGCGCGCCGCTCGTCGTCATCGGCCTGACCGATCAGCTCTGGGTCATGGTCATCGCGCTCTTCGTGTGCGGTGTGCTGTTCTCCGGCGCCACGGTGGTGTGGGGCACCCTGCTGCAGCGCCGCGTGCCGCCCGAGATGCTCGGTCGCGTGTCGAGCCTCGACTTCTTCGTCTCGCTCGCCTTCATGCCCATCTCGATGGCGATCGCCGGACCGGTCGGCGAGCTCATCGGCATCCCCGTGGCGTTCCTCGCCGCGGGCATCATCCCCGTCGTGCTCGCGGCCCTGACGCTGCTCATCGCGCGGCTCGGCCCGGATGAGCTCGCGCACCCGCTCACGGATGCCGAGGTCGTCGTCTCGACCGACACGGGACCGATCGTCACCGGACCGGGGGCGGCGAGCGGCCGCCAGCGCCCCGTCGACGAGCAGAACCCCGCACCCGGCCCCGCGCCGAGCTCCGCGGAGTAACCGCCCGGCCACCCGCCGTTCACGACGTACAGGCGATGGTCGGCTGGCATGGGGGCGATGCACTGCCCGCGCACGGGCGCTGGGCGGGTGCGGGGGGCCAGAGTGGGGAACACCCGATCGACACCGCTCGGGCGGGCGCCTCCGTCGCCCTCACGCACGTCATCAGAGATGAGATCCCCATGGCCACCATCGTCGAAACCGCCGTCAGCGCCGGTTCGTTCACCACTCTCGTCGCCGCCGTCGGTGCTGCCGGCCTCGTCGACACGCTCAACGGAGAGGGCCCCTTCACGGTCTTCGCCCCCACCGACGAGGCGTTCGCCGCGCTGCCCGAGGGCACCGTCGAGGGCCTGCTCGCCGACATCCCGACCCTCACGTCGATCCTGACGTTCCACGTCGTGCCGGGTGCCGTGCACGCCGCCGACCTGACCGACGGTCTCAAGGCCGCCACGGTCAACGGCGCCGAGCTCACCTTCGACCTGACCGACGGCGTGAAGGTCAACGGCGCCACCGTCGTCACGGCCGACATCGTCTGCGACAACGGCGTCATCCACGTCATCGACGCGGTGCTCCTGCCGTAGCAGTGTTGTCCGCCCTCGGGCGGACGGCAGAACGGGGCGGTCCCTTTCGGGGCCGCCCCGTTCTGCATGCAGGGGGTCGGGGCGCGCAGCGCCCCGCATCCAGCGCTGCCGCCTAGTCGGCCTGCAGCGCGAACTGCGCGTCGATCGTGATCGTCACGTCGTCACCGAGCAGGAAGCCGCCGGTCTCGAGTGCGGCGTTCCAGTTGACGCCGAACTCGCTGCGGCTGATGACGGTGCTGCCGCTCGCGGCCGCTTTGACGTTGCCGTAGGGGTCGGTCGCGATGCCGCCGAACTCGCCCGTGAGGGTGACGGGCCTGGTGACGCCGCGCAGGGTGAGCTCGCCGTCGAGCAGGAGGGCGTCGCCCTCGACCCGCAGGCCCGTCGACACGAAGGTCAGGGTGGGGTACTCGTCGATGGCGAAGAAGTCGTTGGTGCGCAGGTGCGCGTCGCGGTCGGCGTTCTTGGTGTTGATCGAGGCCATGTCGACCGTCACGGTCACGCTCGACTCGAGCGGGTTCTCGGCGGCGATGACGGTCGCGTCGAACGACTCGAAGACGCCCTTGACCTTGCTGATGGCGAGGTGGCGCACGCTGAAGCCGATCTCGGTGTGGGCGTGGTCGACGGTCCAGGTTCCGGTGCGGTAGCCGGGGATCGTGTCGGCGGTGAGAGTGGTCACGAGGGGTTCTCCTTCGTCGGTGGCGATGTCGAGCCGGTCGGCTCTCGACGTCGCGAGTCGGTGCGCAGCAATTCGATGCGAACGCATCGATGCGCGGCGACTCCTGGTGCAACGCGACCGCGTCGACCATCTATTCCCCACCACCGCATATTCCGTCCGTCCCGGCGTGGGGTTGACTAGAGGGGTGGATGCCGAGCTCACCGCCCTCCTGCGCGCCGACCTGCTCGCCGCCGGGTACACGGTCGACCGGCTGCGGCAGCTCTGGGGCGACGAGGCCGACGCGGCCCTCGCGCGCGGCGACCGCGTTCCGGCGGGTCGGGCACTCCGGGCGATCGACGAGTCGCCCGCGGCGACGCTCGCCCGGCTCTTCGTGCTCGGCGAGCCCGTGGATGACACGGCGCTCGCGCGGGCCCTACCCGCCCTCGGCATCGCGGGGGCCCGCGCGCTCGGGCTCGTCGACGCGGGCGGCCGAGCGCTGCTCGACCTGCGGCCCTACACGGCCATCGACGCCGGGGGAGCCGTGCAGTGGCTCATCGCCTCCGACCTCGGTGAGCTCGCCCTCGGCGGCGCGCTGCCGCCCGACCACGTGCTCGGCGTCGGCGGGGCGTCGCTGACCCTCGCGGCGCTCATCCCGACCGAGCCGGTCGACTCGGTGCTCGACCTCGGCACCGGCTGCGGCATCCAATCGCTGCACGCCGCCCGGCACGCGCGTCGCGTCGTGGCCACCGACATCTCGCCGCGCGCTCTCGAGCGCGCGGCGTTGACGCTCGCGCTCAACGCCGTCGACGCGGTCGAGCTGCGGCAGGGCGACCTATTCGCCCCCGTCGCGGGGGAGCGCTTCGACCGCATCGTCAGCAATCCGCCGTTCGTCATCACGCCGCGGCGCGCGGGCGTTCCCGTGTACGAGTACCGCGACGGCGGCCGCGTCGGCGACGCGATCGTCGAGCAGGTCGTGCGTGGCGCGGCCGAGCACCTGACCCCGGGCGGCACGGCGCACCTGCTCGGCAACTGGGAGTACCACGATGCGATGGGCGGCGACGGCCTGGCCCGCGTGCGCCGCTGGATCGACGAGGCGGGTCTCGACGGCTGGGTCGTCGAGCGCGAGCGGCAGAGCCCCGCCGAGTACGCGGCCACCTGGATCCGCGACGGCGGCACGCGCGTCGGCAGCCCCGAGTACGAGCAGCTCGCGGCCGAGTGGCTCGACGACTTCGCGGCCCGCGGGGTGACCGCCGTCGGCTTCGGCTACGTCGTGCTGCGTCGACCCGTGGGCCCGGATGCGGTGCGCCTGCTGCGCACCGAAGTGCTCGGCTCGCCGCTCGGCGGCACACCCACGGGCATCGGCGACCACCTGCTCGCGGGCCTGCGCGCGCACGACCGCATCGCGGCCCTCGACGACGCAGAGCTCGAGACGCTGCGGCTCGAGGTCGCGCCCGACGTGACCGAAGAGCGGCACTACTGGCCGGGGGAGGAGAACCCCACGGTGATCCGCCTGCGGCAGGGCGGCGGCTTCGCGCGCACGATCGACGCGGATGCCGCGCTCGCCGGCCTCGTCGGGGCGAGCGACGGCGACCTCACGGTCGGCGAGATCGTCGGCGCCCTCGCCGACCTGCTCGAGGTCGACGAGGGCGCCCTGCGCGCGCAGCTGCTGCCGCAGGTGCGCGAGCTCGTGGTGACGGGGCTGCTCAGCCCTGCGACGGGGTCGCCCGCCGCAGGATGAGCCAGGCCGCGAGCGCGCAGAACGCGGTGATGATGAGGCTCCACGCCGCCGAGCCGAGCACGCCCGCGGCGGCGAAGAACGCGCCCACCTGCGGCCATGCGTCGAGCCAGGTGGCGAGCGCGGCGCCGCCGATGCCGAGGAAGACCAGCCCGCCCCAGAAGGCGTACATGCCCAGGGCCTTCCAGCGCACGTAGACCGACGCGGTGGCGGCACCGATCGAGAAGAAGAGCAGGAAGGCGAGCAGGCTGAGGGCCAGCCCCTCCCACCACTCGGCCCGCCAGAGCTCGTCGGTCGTGAAGAAGCTGTGCCCGACGCCCCATCCGCCCGTCGCGCGCTCCACGAGCGAGGCCACGATCAGCAGCGCCGAGTAGCCGAGCGAGAGCACGATCGCGAAGACTCCGAAGCCGAGAACGAAGTCGCGGCGCGTGCTGCCGTAGCCGAGAGCGAGGGGGAAGGCCTGGTTCACGCTCTGCACGGCGACGACGAGCATGTAGATGAACAGGAAGAGCACTCCGCCGTTGATGGAGGAGTCCATCTCGCCATCCGCCGGGATGCTCGCGCGCACGATCCCCCAGATGGCCATGTTCATGAGGAACACGACGCCGAGAATGAGCAGCGGGGTGTAGATCGCCGTCCACGGGTTCGCGAACAGCAGGCGCACGATCGTGGCGACGCGCGTGACCAGCGGTCGCGGCTCGAGTGCCAGCGGGGCGGGGGCGGTGGTCGTGGTCATCGCGTGACCTCCTCGTGCTCGGTGGGGGTGCCCCCGGTCTGACGGATGATGAGCTGCTGCAGCGAGACGGGCCCGACCTCGAGGCCGGCGGCTCGCGCCGCGCCCGCGGCCTGCTCGGTGATGCCCGCGACGGTCGCGCTGACGAATCCGCCCAGGCGCTCGCGGTGGATCACCTCGAGGCCCGCGACCGCCTGCTCGACGGCCTCGGCCGGGCCGGCGATGGTGGCGGCGTGGGCGCGGAGGGCATCCACGGGCGAATCGATGAGGATGCGGCCGTTGTCGATCACGAGCGCGTGCTCGAGCAGATCGGCGACCTCGTCGATGAGGTGCGTCGAGAGGATGACCGTTCGGGGGTGCTCGGCGTAGTCGGCGAGCAGTCGGTCGTAGAACGCCTGGCGCGCGATCGCGTCGAGCCCGAGGTAGGGCTCGTCGAAGATCGTGAGGGGCGCGCGCGAGGCGAGGCCGACGATGATGCCGACGCTCGACAGCTGACCGCGCGAGAGCTTCTTGATACGGCGGTCGACCGGCAGCCGGAACTCGGTGGCCAGGTCGCGTGCGAACTCGGCGTCCCAGTTCGGGAAGAACCCGGGGGCGGCCGCGAAGACGTGCTTCGGCTTGAAGTCGTCGGGGTAGCGCTGGCTCTCTTTGATGAAGCACGTGTGCTGCAGCACGCGCGGATTCTCGACGGGCGACTCGCCGGCGATCGTGATGCTGCCGGCGGTCGCGAACTCCTGCCCCGTGAGCAGGTGCATGAGGGTGGTCTTGCCGGCGCCGTTGCGGCCGAGGAGACCGGTGATGGTGTTGCGCGCCAACTGGAAGTCGACGCCGTCGACGGCCGTGATGCCGCGATAGCGCTTCGTGAGGCCGCGCGCCTCGACGATGGTGGTCATGGGGTGCCCTTTCGGATCATCTCGATCAGGTGGTCGGTGGTGAGGCCCAGCGCCCGCGCCTCGATGACGAGCGGCTGCACGTACTCGGCGGCGAAGCGTTCGCGACGATCGGCCAGCAGCCGATCGCGCGCGCCGTCGGCGACGAACATGCCGATGCCGCGGCGCTTGTAGAGCACCCCCGCGTCGACGAGCAGGCTGATGCCTTTGAGTGCCGTCGCGGGATTGATGCGATGGAACGCCGCGACCTCATTGATCGAGGGCACCTGGGCGCCCTCGGCGAGCGAGCCGTCGATCACCTGGTTCTCGATCAGCTCGGCGATCTGGAGGAAGATCGGTCGACCGTCGTCCACGCGAGCCTCCCTTCTGTGTTGGTTACTTAGTCAAGTAACTAACCAGAGAACCGGACGCGTGTCAAGCGGGGCACGGCGAAGCCGGCCTCGCACAATGGCGGGGCCCAGCGCGAGCGTCGGCTAGCGCGGCGAACGCCGCCAGTCGGGAACCGTGATCAGGATGGCGATCGCGCTGAGCGCCACGCCCGTGAGCCCGAACGCGAGGCTCGCGGGGCTCTGCACGCCGCTCGCCATGAAGGGCAGGTCGTCGGGCAGGCTGATGCCGATGCTGAGGTGCGGGAACCACGCGGCGACGACGATCGCGCTGCCCGCGATGCAGGCCGCGGCGAGCATGCGTCGCGGGGTCAGGATGCGGTCGGCGGCGATCGCCGGCAGCAGTGCGAGCACCGCGACACCGAGCACGACGGCGAGCGAGAGCGCCACCCAGATGGTCATCGAGATCGTGAACCCGACGCGCGAGGCCGTGTTCCAGACGGCGTAGACCTCATCGAGCGTCAGCTGGCCCTGCGCGATCGCGAGCGGCTGCTCGATCGCGAGGGCGTACGCGCCGAATGCGACGAGGCCGAGCAGCGCGGCGGCCGCCGCGAGGCCGACGCGGCGGCGCAGACCGCGCGATTCGGGGCCCGGCGACGACCCGGAACCGACACCGCCCTCGCCCACGACCGTGCCATCGACGAGGATGACGCGCTGCCGGGGCACGAGCGGCTCATCGAGGAACTCGCCCGCGCGGTCGGCGGGGGTCATGCCGTCGAGGCTCGTCATGAGCGCACCCGAGCCGACCCGACGGACTCCGCGCACGATCGCGGCGGCGTTGAGACCGCCGCCGAGCAGCACGAGCGCGAGGGCGAGCCACAGGAATCCGACGGCGCCGCCGGCCGCGAACCAGCCGAAGCCCGCGACGGGAGCCAGCAGCAGGCACGTGAGCCCCCAGCGGAACAGTTGACCGGTCGAGCGCACGGCATCTCCCTTGTATCGCGTGTCGTGATGCGGCCAGGGTAGCCGACACGCCGTAGCCTCGCGGGGTGCGCGACTATAGCGATGACGTGCTCTCCGGCGATTGGCGTGCGGCGGGGCGCACGGTCTCGGCCGATGTGCACGCGGTCATCGACCTCGTCGTCGAGCTGCCCGGCGGGGACTCCGCCGATAACGCCGCGGGCTTCGTCGGCGCAGTGGTGCACGTCGACGCCGGCAACGTTCACCTCGAAGACCGCCACGGGCGCGTGCGGGTCTTCCCGCTCGGCGCGGGGTTCCTCGTCGAGGGGCGGCCCGTGCGCCTCATCGCGCCGAGCGCTCCCGTCGCGTCGACCGGCCGCGCGCGCACCGCGAGCGGATCGTTCGCGGTGGCGGATGCTCGAGCACGCGTGGCCCGTGCGAGCCGCATCTGGGTCGAGGGAAAGCACGACGCCGAGCTCGTCGAGCAGGTGTGGGGCGACGACCTGCGCATCGAGGGCGTCGTGGTCGAGCAGCTCGAGGGCGTCGACCACCTCGCCGAGCTGCTCGTCGACTTCGCGCCGTCGCCCGGGCGCCGGGTCGGCGTGCTCGTCGACCACTGGGTTCCCGGATCGAAGGAGGTGCGACTCGTCGAGCAGGCGATCGCGCGGGTGGATGCCCGCCACGTGCTCGCGATCGGGCATCCGTTCATCGACATCTGGCAGGCGGTGCGCCCGGCCGCGGTCGGCATCGCGGCGTGGCCTGACGTTCCGCGCGGGCAGGACTGGAAGACCGGCACGTGCCGCGCCCTCGGCTGGCCGCACGAGACGGCGGCGGACCGCGCCGCGGCCTGGCGGCGCATCCGGGGCAGCGTGCGCGGCTACGCCGACCTCGACCCCGCGCTGCTGGGCCGGGTGGAGCAGCTCATCGACTTCGTCACCGCCGAGTAGCGGCGCAGGAATGACGAAAGCCGCCCCACGTCATCGGGGGGCGGCTCACGTGTGTCTCAGCTCGAGCGGACTCGAGAAGACGGGAGGGAACTAGAGCGGGCGGATGTTCTCAGCCTGCAGACCCTTGGGGCCCTGCGCGACGTCGAATTCGACCTTCTGGTTCTCGTCGAGCGAGCGGTACCCGTTCGACTGGATGGCGGAGAAGTGCGCGAACACGTCGGCGCTTCCGTCATCGGGGGTGATGAAACCGAAACCCTTTTCGGCGTTGAACCACTTAACAGTGCCTGTCGTCATTGCTGACTCCTTGTTACTCACGGAGTTTCGACTGTCGAAACCACCAGTCGAACCACTCGTGAATCCTGCTCTATACGAGAGCACGTACTGCTTGCACCGCACGTTCGGATCGCCGAGGCGTATCAACTTCGCTCCTGACAGTAGTGCACGGCGAGCGCTGCGGGTGCATCCTTCACCGAGTTGTTACACGAGTTCTGCACAGCCTGCACCGAACGACGGGCCTTAATGTGGGGGATCCGACCCCCAGGAGACACCGCATGAGCTTCTTCGACCGCCTGTTCGGCACCCCCACTCCCGAGCCGGAGGCGCGCCGCGCCGGCGTGCGCAGCGACGACGATCGCGCCGTCGAGCGCTACCGCTACCTGCTGCAGACCGCGCCGCCCGAGACCATCGAGCAGGTGCACGCCGAGGCCTTCGCGAAGCTCAGCCCCGAGCAGCGGCGCCTCGTGTTCGACGAGCTGGCCCGCACCGCGCCCGCGGGCGAGGCCCCCGCTGACGACGAGCCCGGCACGCTCGCTCGTGCGGCGACGCGGTCAGAGCTGCGCCAGCCCGGCACCATGGAGCGCTCGCTCGCCGGCCCCTCGTTCGGCCAGATGGTCGGCGCCTCGCTGCTCGGCACCGTGGCGGGCTACGTCATCGGCTCGGCGCTCGCGAGCGCGTTCCTGCCGCCGCTGGATGCCGGGGCCACCGATGCCGGGGCGACCGATGCCGGGGCCGCGGACGCGGGCGGCGCCGAAGCCGGTGCCGACGCCGGCGGTTTCGATGGTGGCGCGGACGCGGGCGGCTTCGACGCCGGCGGGTTCGGCGACTTCGGCGACTTCGGGTTCTAGGCCGCGATCATGGCGCGGCCGAAGCGCATCGAGCCGGGACCGGGCCAGGAGTCGGTCTGGGATTATCCGCGGCCCCCGCGGGTCGAGCCCGTGCATGCCCGCGTCACGATCGAGCTGGGCGGTCGGCTCATCGCCGACACCACGCGAGCGGTGCGCGTGCTCGAGACGAGTCATCCACCCGCCTACTACCTGCCGCCGGAAGACTTCGTCGACGGCGCGCTCATTCCCGGTGAGGGCTCGTCGTTCTGCGAGTTCAAAGGCCGCGCCGCGTACTACGACATCGTCGGCGGCGGCGTGGTCGCCGACCGCGCGGGATGGTACTACCCAGCGCCCAGCCGCGGATTCGAGAGCATCGCCGGCTTCGTCTCCGTCTACCCCGGCCGCATGGACCGCTGCACCGTCGACGGCGAGACCGTCACCCCGCAGGAGGGCGGCTTCTACGGCGGCTGGATCACCGCGAACATCGTCGGCCCCTTCAAGGGCGGCGCGGGCACCTGGGGCTGGTGACCGCGCGCTGATTCGGCGGATGCTCGGTCTCGCCTGTTTCGGAGCACCGAACTGCGCCCGGCCGTGCCCCGCTGTCATCATGGGCGCGTGACCGTCGCGCCCGAGCCGAACCCCGCCGAGATCCGCCGCTGGCGGCGGTACCTCGCCGACGAGCGTGCCGAGGCCGCCGTCTACCGCGATCTCGCGGCACGCCGCACGGGAGAAGAACGCGCCATCCTGCTCGCCCTCGCTGAGGCTGAGTCGCGGCACGAGCAACACTGGGTGACGCTGCTCGGCCCGCACGCCGACCGCGTGCCGGCGGTCTCGCTGCGCACGCGCGTGCTCGGATTCTTCGCGCGGCGCTTCGGCAGCGTGTTCGTGCTCGCCCTGGCGCAGCGGGCCGAGTCGCGATCGCCCTACGCCGACGACGCCCACGCGACGGCCGCGATGGCCGCCGACGAGCGCATCCACGGCGAGGTCGTGCGGGGGCTCGCCGCCCGCGGCCGCCAGCGACTCTCCGGCACGTTCCGCGCCGCGGTGTTCGGCGCCAACGACGGCCTCGTCAGCAACCTCGCCCTCGTCATGGGCATCGGTGCCGCGGGCCTCGGCCCCGGCGCTGTTCTGCTCACGGGACTCGCGGGCCTGCTCGCTGGCGCCCTCTCGATGGGGGCGGGCGAATACGTCTCGGTGCGCTCGCAGCGCGAACTGCTCGACGCCTCCACCCCCGACCCCGAGGCGCACACCGCGCTGCCGCACCTCGACGTCGACGCCAACGAGCTCGCGCTCGTCTACCGGGCGCGCGGCATGGACGAGGTGGCGGCGGTCGAGCATGCGCGCGGCATCCTCGCCGATTACGACCCCGTGGCCGCCGCGGCGCGCGCCGCCGAGGCCGAGGCCGAGCAGCACGAGGCCATCGGCTCGGCGTGGGGCGCCGCCCTGTCGAGCTTCGCGTTCTTCGCCTCGGGCGCGATCATTCCCGTCGTGCCCTACCTGCTGGGCCTCGAGGGACTCGTGGCGGTCGTCATCTCGGCCGTGCTCGTCGGCATCGCCCTGCTCGTGACGGGAGCGATCGTCGGCGTGCTCTCGGGGGCCTCACCGGTCAAGCGGGCGCTGCGGCAGCTGGCGATCGGCTACGGCGCAGCGGCCGCCACGTACCTGCTCGGCCTCGCGTTCGGCACCACGATCGCCTGATCGTTCGGCCACGAACAGCACTTTCACAGGTTTCTCGGTCACGCTGGAGTGTTGGCTGCGTTGCCGACAGGGGCGAGTGCCGCCGGTGCGAACGATTCCGCCGGACCTGGTGCGACGACCTCCTGACCTTGTGCCGAGTGCCCGACCGGGTGCCGCGAGGTCGAACTGCGCAATGACGTGCACTCACCGTGTCCACGGCCTGCCGGCCGCCACCAGGAAGTGTTTCTCCTCTCATGCTCCATCTTCTGCACCCGTCTCTTCCGCGCGCCGCGGCCCTCGACCCCTATCGCGTTCGACACCACGTGCTCGTCGCCGCGGCATCGGTCATCACGCTCACGCTCCTGCTCGGCAACGGGGTCTCGACCGCTCTCGCCGTCGCTGCTGAGCAAGCGGAGGAGTCGTCGCAACCGGCCCCTCAGCTCTTCGTGACCGCGCCCGAGGGCGCCGTCGCTGAGGCCGTCGCCCCCGCGGCCGCCGCGTCGCTGAGCGCAGCGACCGATGGCGCCACCGGTGAGGCCCCTGCCGATGAGGCCCCCGCGGCCGAGGCGGGTGCGCTCGACGCGGCAGCGCCCTCGGCGCGACCGGAGTTCACGATCGACGTGCGGCCGCCCGTCATGTACCCCGTCGGTTCGGGTGCCCCGGTCGGCAGCCCCTTCGGTCCGCGCGACCGCGCCTGCGGCGCTTGCTCGACGCAGCACCAGGGGGTCGACTGGAACCCGGGCCGCGGCACTCCCATCGTCGCGATGGCCGACGGCGTCGTCAGCAAGGTCGTCACCTCGGGCAGCACGCTCGGCGTGTACCTCATCATCGACCACGTCGTGAACGGCCAGGCGATCTCGAGCGTGTACGGCCACATGGAGAACGGCTCGCTGACCCTGCGGGTCGGCGACGAGGTGCGTGTCGGAGACCAGGTCGGCAGGGTCGGCAGCACGGGTGTCACCACGGCTCCGCACCTGCACTTCGAGTTGCGCATCGGCGGCAGTGCCATCAACCCGCTGCCGTGGCTGGCAGCCAACGGCGCGCAGTAGCGACCATTCCGCGCGCGCCGCGCCGACAACCGAACCGATGAGTGCTCGGTTCCGAATAGCTCGTGCTTACAATGACGATCGATGACCCTCGAGGGAGTCGTCGTCGGATGACCCGCACGAGGAGACCCATGTCGATCGCCACCGCCCTTCGCGACTTCGAGCTGCAGACGCGGCCCATCCATCCCGACACGCGCCGCGCGCTCGACAAGCGCTGGGCCGATCTGCCGGAGCATGCGAAGACGCCCGAGCAGCTGCTCGGCAAGTGCGCGGTCGGCTGCGAGGGCACCCACGGGGTCTTCCCGAAGTGCAACCTCACGTGCTCGCCCTGCTACCACTCGGCCGACGCGAACAAGGTGCGCATCGACGGCGATCACACCGTCACTGAGGTGACCAAGCAGATGGGGTTGCTGCGGCAGATCCGCGGCCCGCGCGCCCACGCACAGCTCATCGGCGGCGAGGTCAGCCTGCTGCCGGCCAAGGCCCACCGTGAGACCCTGCTCGCCATGCGCGCCGTCGGCCGCGAGCCGATGTCGATGACGCACGGCGATTTCGACTACGAGTACCTGCTCGGTGTCGTGCTCGACGAGACCGGCAAGCCCGCCTTCAAGAAGGTGTCGTTCGCGGCGCACTTCGACTCGCTCATGCGCGGGCGCCGGGGTGCTGTGCGGCCCAAGAGCGAGGCCGAGCTCACGCCCTTCCGCGAAGAGTTCGCCGAGATGTTCGCCACGCTCAAGAAAGAGCACAAGGTCGATTCGTACCTCGCCCACAACATGACCGTGACCCCGACGAACCTCGACGAGGTCGAGCAGGTCACGCGCGATGTGCTCGAGATGAACTACGACATGATGTCGTTCCAGCCGGCCGCCTTCATCGGCGATGACCGCCGCTGGAAGGAGAACTTCGAAGAGGTCACGATCGATGCGGTCTGGGAGCGCATCGAGGCCGGCGCGGGGCAGAAGCTGCCGCACAAGGCCGTGCAGTTCGGCGACCCGCGCTGCAACCGGCACACGGTCGGCGTGCTCGTCGACGGGCGCTTCGCCTCGGTGCTCGACGCCGATGAGCCGAAAGACATCGCTGCGCGCGACCGCTTCCTGAAGCACTACGGCGGCATGATCTTCGGTGACATTCCGACCTGGGCGCTCACGATCAAGGTCATGCGCGCGGTGCTGGGCCACCCCCAAGACATTCCGCCGATGGTCGGTCTCGTCAACCGCATCCTCAAGCGGGGCGGCGGTCTGCGCGCCGTCATTCGCGCCGCGCGCCGCGGCAAGGTGAGCTTCAAGACCTTCGTCGTGCACAACTTCATGGATGCCGAGCAGGTCAAGCCCGCCTGGCAGCTCATGCAACAGGGTGCGGTGGCCGACGACCCGAAGATCAAAGAGACGCAAGAGCGGCTCGGCTCGTGCATGTACGCCATGGCGCACCCCGAGACCGGCGAGATCGTGCCGGCGTGCGTGCAGCACTCGGTGCTCGACCCCATCGAGAACATCGGGCTGCGGAAACTGCTGCCGCTCGAGCCGAAGGGTGAGCGCACGACGGGCATCACGAACGGCCGCGCCGACGATCTGGTCGCCGAGGGCGCGTCGCGCTGGTAGGCGGTCACCCGCCGCGGGTCACGCGGGGCGCCGGATGCTCTGCCGATCGTCGAGCGCGACGACCGAGCACGCCGAGCGCGGGATCTGGGCGCTCGCGCGCTGTCCGACGACGAGCGGCCGGCTTGCCGGGACCTCCGCCTCGAGTATGGCGTCGCCGCACGCGAGCGTGATCTCGGCGCGGGGCCCGCGCGGTCGCCGATCGGCGACGACCGCGTCGACTCCCACCATGCCGGGCGGCACCTCGGCGGGGAGCGTCGAGACGTGCACGGCCTCGTGCCGCACGACGAGCATCCCGGGGCCATCGGCCCAGGTCTCGCCCTCGGGGGCCGGCACCGCGCCGATGGCGGAGTGGTGAGTGCCGTCGCGCACCTCGCCCACGAGCTCGATGCGGCCGCCCATGAGCCGCGACACCTCGAGCGAGGCGGGACGCGTGTAGAGGCGCTCGACGGTGTCGTGCTGCAGCAGGTGGCCCGCGCTCAGCAGTGCGACGCGGTCGGCCACGACAGCCGCCTCGTCGCGATCGTGGGTGACCATGACGATGGTGGGCCTGAGCTGCTGCCGGATCTGCCCGAGCAGGGTGTGCATGTCGCCGCGCAGCTCGGGGTCGAGCGCGCTGAACGGCTCGTCGAGCAGCAGCAGGCGCGGGCGGGCGGCGAGCGCGCGAGCGAGCGCGACGCGCTGCTCTTGGCCTCCCGAGAGGGCCGTGATGGGGCGCTCGCCGAAGCCCTCGAGCTGCACGAGCTCGAGGAACTGCCGGGCGTCGGCGCGCGCCTCGCGCCGCGGCTGACCCGCGACGGTCGCCGCGAACGCCACGTTGTCGAGCACGCTCAGGTGCGGGAAGAGCAGGGGCCGCTGGAAGACCATGGCCATGCCGCGGCGTTCGGGTGCGACGCCGGCGACATCGGTGCCGTCGACGAGGATGCGTCCTGAGGTCGGGGCGTCGAGCCCCGCGATCGCCCGCAGCACCGTGCTCTTGCCAGACCCCGAGGGGCCGAGGATGGCGAGGCACTCCCCGGCGTCGACGCCGAGCGCCACGCCATCGAAGGCGGGCGATCGCGCTCCGTCGAAGACCTTGGTCAGCGCGTCGAGGGTGAGGGTGGCGCTCACGGGGCACCTTTCGGAGAACGACTGGCCGTTGGGCCGGTGAGATAGCGGGCGGTGGGGTAGCGGCGGCCGAATCGGCCGAGGCCGAGCAGCAGCACGAGCGGTGGCACGATGGCGCTAAGCGAGAGCACCGCCACGACGGCGTCGTTGCCCACGCCGCCGGCGAACGAGGCGACGAGCAGCGGCAGCGTCACGATCGTGCCGCCGCCGACGAGCACGGTGACGACGTAGTCGCTCCACCCCACGAGGAAGGCGAGGAACGCCGCGCGTGCGAGTCCGGGTGCGACGAGGGGAAGGTGCACGCGCCACAGCACGTGCGCGCGCGAGGCGCCGAGCGTGCGGGCCTCCTCCTCGTAGGCGAGGTCGTGCGCCGCGTAGGCGACCCGCATCGTGTAGACGGTGTACGGCAGGGCGGCCGCGACGAGCAGGATCACGACGCCGATGAGACCCGGCACGCGCGCGCGCAGCAGCACAACCGTGAGCCCCATGACGGCGACGAAGGCGGGCAGCGCCAGGGGGGCGAGCAGGATGCCGCTCACGAGCCGCGGCGCCGGCACCGCTCCTCGGGCGAGAGCCCGGGCGGCCATGGCTCCGAGCGGCGTGGCGATGGCCGCGACCACGAGGCCCAGCAGCAGGGATCGGCCGAACGCGGGCACCGCCCCCGCTGTCACGGCCGAGGCGAGGCCGTCGAGCCCCCACTCGGTCGGCAGCGCCGCGGGTGCCGACCACCGGTTGGCGACCGACCACAGCAGCAGGGGCACGAGCGGCAGGGCGAACCACACGGCGAGCAGGCTCGCGACGACGATGCGCAGGGTGCGGCCGGCGGGCCGCGGGCGCATGAGCGGGCGCGCGGCGACGGTGCGGTCGTCGGGCGTGACGCGCTCGCCGTAGGGGATCATCATGGCCATCGGCGTCTCACCTCCACAGCGGCGTGCGTCGCAGCAGGGCCATGCCCGCGGCCACGACGACGAGCGAGATGGCCGTCGTGATGACAGCGACGGCGGCGGCTTCGGGTCGTGAGGTCAGCGAGATGGCGTCGAACAGCCGGAAGGCGAGCACCGGCAGCGGTTCGGGGTAGGGGCGCCCGAGCAACCAAGCCACCTCGTACGAGCCGAAGGTGTAGACGAAGATGATGATGGCGCTCACGATGACGGCGGGTGTCGCGAGCGGGATGACGACGTGACGGAGCCGGCGAGCGCGAGAAGCGCCCAGCAGCGCGGCAGTCTCGTCGTAGCGGGCGACGCGTGAGGCGAGCACGCCGGCGACGACGAGGGCGACGAACGCCGACTCCTTCCAGGTGTACTCGAGCACGACAGCGACCCACCAGGGTCCGCCGACGAGGTCGGGCCAGTCGGCGCCGTCGATGCCGAGCATCCGCGGCAGCACGCCCGAGTCTGAGATGAGCAGGCCGACTGCGGCTGCACCGATGAGGTGCGGCACGGGGATGGTGAGCGCGCTGAGTGCGGCGACGAGCCGTCCGGTGACGCGGCCCTGAGTGATGATGACGGCGGCGGTGAGTCCGATGATGCACGAGAGCACCGTGGATGCGGTGGCGATGCCCAGTGAGAGCCCCAGGCCCGTCAGCAGCTCGTCGCCGTTCGCCAGGTAGGCGTCGAGGCTGAAGCGCGGCTCGCCCACGAGGGGCAGCAGTCCCAGGCTCTGCACGAGGGACATGCCGATGCCGCCGATGACGACGAACGCGGCGATCGCGACGGCTGGAGCCACGAGCGCCACCGACGCCCAGCGCCGGGCACCCGTGGTTCGGGTGCCCGGCGTCAGGGAATCGATGGCGACGATGGTGTGCGGCCCTACTGTGCGAGCACGAGCTGGCGCCAGCCCTCGTCGATCGGCGTGACCCACGCGGCGGCGAGCTCGGGGTTGGCGTTCTCGCTCAGCACGTCGTAGCTCGGCACGACGGGCGACGACGGCAGCGCCTCGAACAGCGCACGCTGCTCGTCGCTCAGCTGGTCGAGGTCGAGCACGGTGAACTGACCCCACACGTCGGGCTCGGCCTTGGCCGCCTGCTGCTCGGCCGAGAGCGACAGGTTCGCGACGACCATCGCGCCGGCCTTGCTGCCCGAGGTCGAGGCGAGGCCCAAGAAGCTGGCGTTGCCGACCGTGCCCTCGTCGAGCGTGAGCACCTTGGTGCCGGCGGGGTAGGTGCCGTCGGCCACGAGCTGGGTGAGCGTCGCGGGGCCGTAGGTCATCGTGAAGTCGACCTCCCCGTCGGCGAAGAGCTGGTTGAGCTCGTTCGAGTCCTGCGGGTAGGTCTCACCGCCGCGCCACAGGCTCGGTTCGAGGTCCTGCAGCTCGGCGTAGAGGGCGGGCGTGAGCTCGTCGAAGGCCGCCTGGTCGAAGCCGAGCGGCACGTTCTCGTAGCCGCCGCTCACGCTGTAGAGCACCTCGCGCACGAAGACCGAACCCGTGAAGTCCGGCGGGGCGGGGTAGGTGAAGCGTCCCGGGTTGGCGCGCGCCCAGTCGAGCAGCTCGTCGAGCGTCGACGGCACGTCGGTGACGGTGTCGCTGTTGTAGACGAAGGTGAACTGCGCCTTGTGCCACGGCGCCTCGCAGCCGTCGACGGGTGTGCCGAAGTCGTCGAGCAGCAGCGGGTCGGCGGGATCGGTGAGGGCCATGTTGGGCAGCAGGTCGGTCCAGCCGCACTCCCAGGCGCCCGCCTCCTTGCCGGTGCCGAAGTTGTTGCCGTTGACCCAGACGAGATCGACCTCGCCGTCGGTCGTGCCTGCCTGGACCTCGCTGAGAATGCGGTTGAGGGCATCCGGGGTGTCGGCGATCGGCACCTGCTCGAGCGTGACGCCGAGCTCGGCGGCGGCGGGCACGAGCACGTCGTTGACGTAGGCGTTCCCCTGCTCGTCGCCGCCGTACATCCAGAGCTTGACGGTCTGGCCCTGTGCGGCCGCCACGACCTCATCCCAGGTGTCGTACTGCTGGTCGTCGCCGGTGGCGGGTGCCGAGCAGGCGGCGAGCGGGATGACGAGGCCGAGGGCGATCGCAGCGGCGACCCCCCTGCGGCGAATGGCGTGCTGTCGTGACATCGTGACTCCTTGGTAGGGGTAGGGGCGTTCGTCCCGGGGCGGTCGCGACGATTGGGCTGACTCTTAGACTTACCCACCATGAGCGAAACGGCCGATTCCGACACGGACCCAGCGCTCACGGCGGGCTCGCGGTCGTCAGTCCTGGCTCGCGCGATCGCCCTTGCAGTATTCGTCGCCCTCGCCGTTGCGGTTGGGCTGCTCGTGCCCCTTCCCTCTCTGGACGAGATTCGCACAGCAGTCGCCGACCTCGGATGGGTGGGCGGGGTCGTGTTCACGCTCCTGTACGCGGCGATCACGCTGACGCCAGCCCCGAAGAATGTGCTGTCGGTCGCGGCTGGGCTCGTCTTCGGGTTCGGACTCGCGCTCGCGCTCGTCTACGCGGGCGCCCTGCTCGGGGCGGCCGCCGCCTTCGCGCTCGGCCGATGGCTCGGGCGCGACGCCGTCGAGCGCTTCACGGGCTCGCGCGTCGCCCGGCTCGATGATCTCGTGCGCCGCCGCGGGCTCGCGGCGGTCATCGGCGTGCGGCTGATCCCGGTCATCCCGTTCACCGCGATCAACTACGGAGCAGGTCTGACCGCCGTGCGCCGTCGCGACTACGCGCTCGGCACGGCGCTCGGTATCATACCCGGAACGATCGCGTACGTCGCCCTCGGCGCCTTCGGCCTCGAGTTCGGCTGGCCCGCGTGGGTCGCGATCGGCGTGCTCGGCGCGCTCACGGTCGGCGGAGCGATCTGGGCAGACCGAGGGCGCCGAATACGTCGTGACCGCGCGGCACTCGCGCCCGAGACGGAGGCCTGATGCTCGATCGATCGATGCGCGCGCTCATCGCGCGGCCGACGGATGCTCTCGCCCGCGCCCTCGACCGCCCGGGCATCACGCCCGACGGCCTCACCCTGGCGGGGCTCGCGATCGGCCTGGGCTCGGCGGTGGCGGCCGGGGTGCAGTGGTGGGGAGCGGCGCTCGTGCTCTGGCTGCTCTCGCGCGTCGTCGACGGGCTCGACGGCGCCCTCGCGCGCCGCCGTCGCACGGCCGCCCCCGAGGGTTCGACGCACAGCGAGGCCGGCGGCTTCCTCGACATCACGGCCGACTTCGTCGTCTACGGCGCGACGGTGGTCGGCGTCGCGGTCGGAGCGACCACGGGGTTCGGCGCGCCGTGGTGGCCGTTCCTCGCCGTGCTCTTCGCCTACTACATCAACGGGGCGGCGTTCCTGGCCTTCTCGTCGATCGCCGAGCGCACCGGGCGGCAGCTCGACGACGGCCGCTCGCTGTCGTTCCTCGGCCGCATCGCCGAGGGCACGGAGACGATCGTCGTGCACGCGCTCTGGCTGATCCTGCCCTTCTGGGCGGCCCCGATCGCGATCGGCTGGGCCGCCCTCGTCGGCGTGAGCGCGGTGCAGCGCATCGTCGCGGGCTATCGCGCCCTGCGCTGAGACCGGCCTGCTACCGGGTGGTGAACCGGCGCCAGCGGGCGAGCATCCTGATGGCGCTCGCGACCGCGCCGCGCTCGAGCCGCACGCGCACGTCGGCGATGGCGGCGTTCCAGAATGCGTCGCTGTAGGTCGGGTAGGGGTGGGTCGTGCTCGCGATGGCGCTCGTCGTGATGCCCTGCCGCACGGCGAGCGCGGCCTCGCCGATCGACTCGCCGGCTCGAGGGCCCACGATGACCGCGCCGCGCACGCGCCCCTTCGTGTCGACGACGATGCGCGTGAAGCCCGCCACCTCGTCCTCGGCGATCGCGCGGTCGGTGTGCTCGTGCAGCACCTCGCGCACGGCGCAGCCGGCCGCCGCGGCGTCCGCGGGCGCGAGCCCCACGGCCGCGACCTCGGGGTGCGTGAAGGTGACGCGCGGCACGGCATCAGCATCCACGCGCCGTCGCAGACCGAGCACGGCGTTGGTGGCCGCGAGGCTGCCGTTGACCCCGGCGATGTGGGTGAACTGCGGCAGTCCGCTCACGTCGCCCGCCGACCAGATGCGCCGGTCGCTCGTGCGCAGCGAGGTGTCGACCGCCACGTAGCCGCGGTCGTCGAGGCGCACACCGGTCGCCTCGAGTCCGAGCCCCTCGATCCTCGGGCGGCGCCCGAGGGCGACGAGCAGGCGGTCGAAGGCCACCGCGGTGCCGTCGGAGAGGTGCAGCGTGCCCGACCTCCCGTCGGTCCCGGCCTCGACCCGCTCGAGCGTCGTGCCGACCCGCACGTCGACGCCGTCGCGGGTGAGCGCCGCGGCGACGAGGGTGGAGGCGTCCGGATCCTCTTTCGGCAGCACGCGCGCGTTGCGCTGCACGAGCGTCACGTGCGTGCCCAGGCGCGCGAACGCCTGGCTCAGCTCGCTGCCGATCGCGCCGGCGCCGAGTACGGCGAGACGCTCGGGCTGCTCGGTCAGCTGCCACACGTCGTCGCTCGTGAGCACCTCGACGCCGTCGATGCCGGGCAGCGCGGGCACCTCGGGGGCCGACCCCGTGGCGATGATCGCCTGGCGAAACCGCACCGCGACCGTCGCGGTGCCGTCGACCGGTTCGATGACGGCGGTGCGCGCGCTCGTGAAGCGCGCCCGGCCCATGATGACGCGCGCACCCGTCGCCTCGACGACCTCGGCGGAGTCGGCGGGCTCGATCTCGTGGATGGCCGCGTGCACGTGCCGCATGACGGCGGCGAAGTCGACGCGCACGTCGTCGGCGTGCACGCCGAGCCGGGCACCCGAGCGCGCTCGGGCGGCGGTGTCGGCGGCCGCGATAAGCGACTTCGAGGGCACGCAGCCGGTCCAGAGGCAGTCGCCCCCCATGCGGTGCGCCTCGACGAGCAACGTGCTCGTGCCGAAGCGCGCCGCGGTCTTCGCGGCGACGAGCCCCGCTGTGCCACCGCCGATCACGAGCAGGTCGACGTCGAGTTCAGGCGAGAGGGCTGCGGTCATGCGCCGAGCGTATCGCCGCCGCGGCTTGTTACCCTGGTGCCGGTACCGGGTCGCGACTCCTCTCGCGACGGCGCACGGGACTCGATGACGAGGAGCAGACTCATGGGGTCACGCGAGCGCTACCGCTCGGGGGCGCGCCTGTACGACGCGCTCTCAGCCGAATGGCCGGTCTACCGCATCGGCCGCATCGAGGCGATCCGGATGCTCGACCCGCAGCCCGGCGAGCGCGTGCTCGATCTCGGCTGCGGCACGGGGCTGAACCACCCGCTGCTGCACGCGGCGGTCGCGCCGCACGGCCGCGTGCTCGGAGTGGACCGCAGCACCGAGATGCTCGCCGTCGCGCGCCGTCGTGCCGAGCGGCGCGGGCTCGACAGCGTGCGGCTGCTCGAGAGCGACGCCCTCGAGCTGGATGCGCAGCGCGTGGTCGCGGAGCTCGGCGGCCCGGCCGACATCGTCATCGCGACCTATACGCTCTCGATCATGGCCGACCCCGCGCAGGCGTGGCAGCGCGCGATCGCCGCCGCGCGGCCGGGCGCCCGTGTCGCGATCGTCGACATGCAGCCCCCCACCGGTGCCGCCCGCCTCGTCGCGCCGCTCGCGCGCGCCTTCGCGGGATTCGGCGGTGCCGACCTCGATGCGCACCCGTGGCGCCTGCTCGACCGCACCGCCGTCGGCGTGCGCGGCCGCTCGCTGCGCGGCGACCACATTCAGGTGAGAACAGGAGCACTGCCCATGACCCCCGCCCTGCCCGACGGTGTCACGCTGCGCCCGCTCGTGCCCGCCGACGCCGATCAGCTCGCCGTGCTCAATGATGCCGCCGCGCCCGCCGTACCCGTCACCCCGCCCGCCGACCTCGCCGAGCTCGTCGGCATCGCGGGTCTCGCCCTCGGCCTCGAGCGCGCGGGGCGGCTCGTCGGCTTCGTCATCGCCATGCGTCCCGGAGCCGACTACGCGAGCGAGAACTACGCCTTCTTCGAAGCGCGGGGCGTCGACCACCTCTACGTCGACCGCATCGTCATCGCGGCGAGCGAGCGCGGCGCCAGTCTCGGTGCGGTGCTCTACGACGCGGTCTTCGCGGCAGCGGGCGCCGAAGGGCGACGCGAGGTGACGTGCGAGGTCAACCTCGATCCGCCCAACCCCGGAAGCCTCGCCTTCCACGAGCGGCTCGGCTTCCGCTCGGTCGGAACCCAGGCCACGAAGGGCGGCACCGTCACGGTCTCGCTGCTGGCAGCCGCCGTTCCGGGCGCGACCGCGGCATCCCTCGACGGTGGAGCCACGTCATGACGGCCGCCCCGACGCTGCCGACCGTCTCGATCGTCGTGCCCGCCTACAACGAGGAGCAGACCATCCGCTCGTGCGTCGAGGCGGCGCTCGCGCAGACCGTGGCCGCCCACGAGGTCATCGTCGTCGACAACCGTTCGACCGACCGCACGGCCGAGATCGTCCGCGAGCTGCAGACGTCGAATCCGGATGCTCCGCTGCGGTTGCTGCGCCAATTCGACGAGCAGGGCCTCGTGCCGACGCGCAACCTCGGCCTCGACAGCGCCACGGGCGAGGTCATCGGTCGGATCGACGCCGACTCGGTGCTCGAGCCCACCTGGGTTGCCGAAGTGCAGAAGGCTTTCGTCGACCCCACGGTGGCCGCCGCGACCGGTCCGGTGCTCTACTACGACATGCCGCTGCGCCGTTTCGGGCTGCGCGCCGACGACACCTTGCGCCGAGCGATGCTGCGCCTGGCGCGCGAGTACCACTTCGTGTTCGGCAGCAACATGGCCCTGCGTGCGACGGCCTGGCAGGCCATTCGCGACGAGGTGTGCCGTGATGAGGAGGACCTCTTCCACGAGGACATCGACATCTCGGTGCACCTCTACGACGCCGGCCTGAAGGCCGTGTACGTGCCGACGATGGTCACGGGCATGTCGGCGCGTCGGGTGGAGGACAGCCCGCGCGACTACGTCTCGTACGTCGGGCGCTTCGACCGCACCTACACGCACCACGACGTGCGCAACCGCGCACTGCGGGCGCCGGCGTGGGTGTTCCTCGCCGTCTACCCGATCGCGAAGGGTCTGCGGTGGGGGCACCAGGAGCTGGCCGCCCGCCGGGCGGACGCCGCGGCCGACTGAGCTTCCCCGTCAGCGGCGGGTGGTGCCCTTGGGCATCCACTCGGCGGCGAGCACGGCCGCCTGGGTGCGCCGCTGCATGCCCAGCTTGGCGAGGATGCCGCTGACGTAGTTCTTGACGGTCTTCTCGGCGAGGAAGAGTGCGCTGCCGATCTCGCGGTTCGACAGTCCCTTCGCGATGAGCGCGAGGATCTCGGTCTCGCGCGGGGTCAGCGCGTCGAGCGGCGAGGCCGGCGCGGCAGCGCCGATGCGGCTCATGACGCCCTCCGCGAGCGTGGGGTCGAGTAGCGACTCGCCCGCCGAGACGCGGCGGATGGCATCGACGATGCCGGTCGCGCGCACCTCTTTCAGCAGGTAGCCGTCGGCTCCCGCGAGCACGGCCGCGAGCACGGCCTCGTCGTCGTCGTAGGAGGTGAGGATGAGGCAGCCGATCTCGGGGCGGGCCGACTTCACGTCGCGGCACACGTCGATGCCGCTGCCGTCGGGCAGGCGGCCGTCGAGCACCGCCACGGTCGCGGTCGAGCCGAGGATGGCACCGGCAGCGCCCGCCGCGAGCCCCGCTTCGCCCACGACGGTGATGCCGTCCTCCTGCTCGAGCAGGTCGGCGATGCCCCGGCGCACGATCTCGTGATCGTCGAGGAGGAAGACGCGAACGGGAAGAGTCATCGTGACTCCCAGGGTACGCTCCATCGCACCTCGGTGCCGTGCGGCTGAACGGTCTCGATCGCGAAGGTGCCGCCGCGCTCGCGCGCTCGCGCGGCGAGGTTCGCGAGGCCGCTGCGGCGTTCGGTCTCGGGCATGCCCACGCCGTCGTCGCGCACGATGACGACGACCTGCGCGCCGCGCACGGCCACGCTCGCCTCGACGAGGCTCGCGCTCGCGTGCCGCACGGCGTTCGAGAGCGCTTCGCGCATGACGGCGGTCACCTCGTCACCGAGGCCGAGGTCGACGAGGGTGTCGACGGGGCCGCTGAACGCCAGGCGCGAGTCGAGCGACTCGCCCTCGAGGGTCTCGCGCACGAGCTGGTTGATGCGGGCGCGCAGGCTGTAGGTGCCTGCGCTCGGCGGCGCCGAGAGCCGGTAGATCGCCTGCCGGATCTGCCGGATGGTCGAGTCGATCGCGTCGACCTGGGTCGCGATGCGCGCGCCCGTCGGCGACGAGGGGTCGCCGACGACGCTCTGCAGCGACAACCCGACGGCGAACAGGCTCTGGATGACGTGGTCGTGCAGGTCGCGCGCGATGCGGTCGCGCTCGTCGGTGAGGGCGATCCACTGCTCGTCGAGGCGCGAGCGCGCGAGTTCGCGCGCGATCGCGACCGATCGGCCGAATCGTGCGACCGTGTCGCGTTGCGCGTCGGTCAGGGGATGCCCTCCCGCGGGCGGGGTGATGACGAGTTCGCCATCGGCGGTCTCGGTGACCTGCGTCTCGTGGTCGCCCATGAGCTCCCAGACCGAGGTCGTGATGGCCTCGAGGTCGTCGGGCCCGACCTCGCCCGAGAGCAGACGCTGGGTGAGGCGCTCGGAGGCGGCGAGCCAGCGGCGATCATCCTGCGATTGCTCGTAGAGGCGCGCGTTCGCGATGGCCGTGCCCGCCATCGCGGCGAGGGCGGCGATGATCGCCTCATCGATGTCGTCGAACGGCCCCTCGCGGTGCTCGGTGAGGTAGAGGTTGCCGAAGACGGTGCCCTCGACGTGGATCGGCACGCCGAGGAACGAGTCCATGGGCGGGTGGTGCGCCGGGAACCCGACCGATCGCGGATCGTGCGAGAGGTGCTCGAGCCGGATGCTGCGTCCCTCGGTGATGACGGCGCCGAGGATTCCGCGCCCGCTCGGCGGCGCACCCAGCTGCCGCACCTGCTCGTCGGTGAAGCCGGCGTGCAGGAAGCTCTCGAGCCCGCCATCGGGGGAGAGCACCCCGAGGGCTCCGTACTGCGCGCCGACGAGTTCGCGGCCGACCCCCACGATGCGCTGCAGCTGCGTCGTCAGGTCGAGGCTCTCGGTCACGGTCTGCGCGGCCGAGACGAGCAGGCCCACGCGCCGGTAGCCCTCGTCGAGTCCGGCGGCGCGCTGCATGATGCGCTCGACGAGCGCGTCGACGCTCTCGCCGCCCGCGGTCACGGCGCGCCGTCGGGGTGGTTCTGCTCGTCGACGGTGCGGCGCCGGGCCCCGCCCAGGTGCACGGGCGTCACGTCGTCGGGCGCTTCATCCTTCACGAGGAACGGTCGCAGCTCGACGGGCTCGACGCTCTCGTTGCGACGCTTCGCCTGGCGGCCGCGGTAGACGAGGTTGAGCACCTCGACGATGATCGCGAACGCGATGGGGCCGTAGATGAGGGCCTTGTCGATCTTGACGTCGAAGCCTTCGGCGATGAGCGTCGTGCCGATGAGCACGAGGAACGCGAGGGCGAGCATCTTGACGGTGGGGTGGCGGTTCACGAAGTCGCTGATCGCTTTCGCCGTGAAGAGCATGAGCGTGATCGCGATGACGACGGCGGCGATCATGATCCACAGCTCGTCGACCATGCCGACCGCGGTGATGACCGAGTCGAGCGAGAACACGATGTCGATGAGCAGGATCTGCACGATGATGCCCGCGAAGGTCACGCTCTTGCCGGTGGACTGCTGGTGGCCCTCGGCACCCTCGAGCTTCTCGTGGATCTCGACGACGGCCTTGTAGACGAGGAAGAGCCCGCCGAGGATGAGGATGAGATCGCGCCCCGAGAAGCCCATGCCGAAGAGCTCGAAGAGGTCGTTGGTGAGGCTGATGATCCAGCTCGCCGCGAACAGCAGCAGGATGCGCATGATCATCGCGAGCGAGAGGCCCAGGACGCGCGCCTTGTTCTGCTGCTCGGGGGGCAGTTTCGCCGCGAGGATCGAGATGAAGATGACGTTGTCGATGCCGAGGATGATCTCGAGCACGAGCAGCGTGGCGAAAGCGATCAGCAGCTCGGGGGAGAAGGCGAGTTCCATGCCCGAATCCTAGTGAGCGTCGACCGCATTCCAGCCGAGCCGCGTGCGCACGGTGCGGGCTCCCTCGTGCGGCCAGCGCGCATCCGCCCCCACCGGCCCCGATTCGGCGAGGGCGAGCAGGGCGCGCGCGGCCGATTCGGGGTCGGTCTCGATCGCGGCGGCCGCCGCGGCGGCGAACTGCGGATGCACGAGCTCGAGCCGCCGGTACCCGTCGAGGTCGTCGAGCCGGGCCGTCTGCTCGGGCCGCTCGGCCGACACGGCCCGATGCAGCGCGATGAGGTGCGCGAGGGCGTGGGATCGCACGAACTGGCCCGCGGTGAGCACCTCGCCGCGGCGGTGCCGACCGACGCCGATGAGCAGCAGGGCGAGGAAGAGTTCCGCGCGGTCGCGGTCGGTGGCCTCGTGGCCGGGGCGCGGCTTGCGCGCGGCATCCCGCATCGTCTCGGTGATGCCGCCGCGATCGATCGCGACCTCGTAGGCGTTGGCGATGGCGAGCGAGAGCTCGCCGGGGGCGAAGACGGCGAACTCGAGCACGTGGCCGTCGTCGTAGACGACCTTGAGACCGTGCACGCCCTCGCGCGGGCGCAGCACGATGCGCTCGGCGTCGGGCAGCCAGTCGAGCTCGCGGCGCATGCGCTCGGCGTTCGCCTCGCTGTCGGCTACGACGAGGAAGTCGTGGTCGCTCCACTCGTCGACGCGGCCGCGGTCGGCGGTGGACCCGGCGAGCACGAGGCCCGTGACGTCGTCGCGTGCCTCGAGCCCCGCGACGAGGCGGGCGAGGTATGCGTCGAAGGCGATCCTGTAAGCGCTTGCATTCGTCATGCGCACGACCCTAGCGGGCGACGGGCGTACACTCGTGCTCGTACACGGGAGTCCGGTGAACCGGGCTGAGAGGAAGCGCACTCACGCTTCGACCGTCGAACCTGATCCGGATCATGCCGGCGCAGGGAGGACTTCTCGCACCCGTGCCGACCCGATACGCGGGCGCGATGGTCGCGCTCGCGCAGAGCGAAAGGCACGACTCATGGTCACGACCGCACCAACCCCCTCCACCCGCCCTCGACCCGCCCTGCAGTGGCGCGTCGTCGACATCGTTGTCGCGAGCGTGCTCGGCGTCGCCGGCGGCCTCGTCATGACGCTGTGGAACCTCGTCTACTCGCCCGTCACGGCACCCCTCGAGGTCGCCCTGCCGGGGCTGCAAGCGCTCATGTACGCCGTCTGGCTGTTCCCGGCCGTGCTCGTCGGTCTCGTCGTGCGCAAGCCCGGTGCGGCGCTCTACGGCGAGCTGGTCGCCGCGTCGGTCTCGGCGCTGCTCGGCGGCATGTGGGGCTGGACGGCGATCGCCTGGGGCCTCGTGCAGGGCCTCGGCGCCGAGATCGTCTTCGCCATCCTGCTCTACCGTGCGTGGGGCCTTCTGCCCGCCATCCTCGCCGGCATGGGCGCGGGCGTCGGCATGTCGATCATGGACCTGACCTTCTACTACGCCGGCGCGCGACCCGAGTTCATGGTCGTCTACGCGGCGAGCGCGATCGTGTCGGGCGCCGTCATCGCCGGGCTCGGCAGCTGGCTGCTCGTGCGGGGGCTCGCTCGAACGGGTGCGTTGGCGCGCTTCGCCGCCGGACGGGAGCTCGCGGCCCGGTCGACGGCGAGCGAGCCCGTGGCCGCCGCATCGGCCGCCGCCTCGGCCTCGGCAGAGGACGCGCGATCGGGCTCGTGACCGCGGCTCGCGCGGCCGCCCTCGGGGCCCAGGGCTGGAGCTGGACTCCCGCCGGGCGCTCGGCCCCCGTGCTCGATGCGCTCGACGTGCGCATCGAGCCGGGTGAGCGCGTGCTGCTGCTCGGCGCCTCCGGCAGTGGCAAGTCGACGCTGCTGCAGGCATGGGCGGGCGTGCTCGGCGGGGCCGACGAGGGCGAGCAGCAGGGACAGCTGACCGTCGACGGCCTCGAGGTCGGCGCGCGTCGCGGGCGGGTCGGCCTGCTGCTGCAGGATCCGGATGCGCAGCTCGTGCTCGCGCGCGCCGGCGACGACGTGGCCTTCGGGCCCGAGAACCTCGGCGAGCCGGTCGACGAGATCCTCGCGGGCGTGCCGCGCGCGCTCGACGCCGTCGGGCTCTCGGCGCTCGCCGACGCCGACACCCGACGGCTCTCGGGCGGGCAGCAGCAGCGTCTCGCCCTCGCGGGCGTGCTCGCGATGCGCCCCGCGGCCCTCCTGCTCGACGAGCCCACGGCTCAGCTCGACCCCGCCGGCGTGCGCGAGGTCGCCGCGGCCGTCGCCGCACTCGTCGCCGATCGCGGGCTGACGCTCGTCGTCGTCGAGCACCGCGTCGACGTCTGGGCCCCGCTCGTCGACCGCGTCATCGTGCTCGACGGCGGGCGCATCGTGGCCAACGGCCCCGTTGCCGAGGTGCTGCTCGAGCAGGGGGTGCGGCTGGCGCGGCGCGGTGTGTGGGTTCCCGGGCGCGGGCCCGAGCATCCGGCCGCCCCGATCGCGGCGTCGGGAGACGAGCTGCTGCGCGCGACAGGCCTCGCCGTGCAGCCCGCCGGGGGAGACGTCATCGGGTTCGCGAGCGGCCTCGACCTCACCGTGCGCGCGGGCGAAGTCGTCGCCCTCACGGGGCCCAACGGCGCGGGCAAGAGCACGCTGCTGCTCACGCTCGCGGGCCTGCTCCCGCCTGCCGCCGGCACGATCGAGGCCCTCGGCGCCGGGGACCCCGCGCGATGGACCTCGGCCGAGCTCGCCGAGCGGTTCGGCGTCGTCTTCCAGAACCCCGAGCACCAGTTCGTGGCCGCGACGGTGCGCGATGAGCTCGCCGTCGGCGGCGCCGACCCGGAGCGCGTCGGCGCCCTGCTCGAGCGACTGCGGCTGCCGCACCTCGCCGCGTCGAGCCCCTTCCTGCTGAGCGGCGGCGAGCAGCGCCGGCTGTCGGTCGCCACCGCGCTCGCGACCGAGCCGCGCGTGCTGCTGCTCGACGAGCCGACCTTCGGGCAGGACGCCCGCACGTGGGCCGAGCTCGCCGCGCTCCTCGCGGCCCACCGCGACGTCGGGGGAGCCGTCGTCATGGCGACGCACGACCGCGAGCTCGTCGCGGCGCTCGACGCGCGCGAGGTCGCCCTGGCCGGTGCAGCCGTCTCGCCGCCGCCCGTCTCGCCGCCACAGGTCGAACCGGCAGCGGAGCGACGAAGGCCGCTCGGCGATCGGCTCAACCCCGTCGCCGCGATCGCGGCCTCGCTCGTGCCCGCCCTGCTGCTCGTCACGACGCTCGACGTCGTCTCGGCCGCTGTCGCCCTCACGCTGCAGTTGCTGCTCATCCCGTTCCTGGGCATCCCGTTCCGCACCCTGCTGCGGCGCACCGCTCCCGTGCTCATCGCGGCTCCGCTCGCCGCCGCCACGGTCGTGCTCTACGGCCGCGAGTCGGGCACCGTCTACGCCGAGTTCCTGCTCGTGCGCATCAGCGACGGATCCCTCGAGCTCGCCCTCGCGACCCTGCTACGCATCCTCGCCATCGGCATCCCCGCGATCGCCCTGTTCGCACGGCCCGACGCGACGCGGCTGGGGGATGCTCTCGGCCAGAACCTCCGCCTGCCCAGTCGCTTCGTGCTGGGCGGCGTCGCCGCGCTGCGCCTGTTGACCGTGCTGCGCGACGACGCCCGCCTGCTCGAGCGGGCCCGGCGCGCGCGCGGCATCGGCGACCGCGGCCGGGTGCGCCGTGCGCTCGGGCTCGTCTTCGCGCTGCTCGTGCTGTCGATCCGCCGCGGGTCTGCGCTCGCGATCGGCATGGAGGCGCGCGGCGTCGGCGCCCCCGGCCCGCGCACCTGGACCCGGCCCTCGCCGTGGCGCGCATCCGACACCGCGGTCGTCGCGGTCGGTATCGCCATCTCGACCGTCGCCGTCGTCGCGGCCGTGCTCACGGGGGAGTTCACGAGTGTCATCGGCTGACGGCGCCCCGCCGCGCATCACCCTCGTCGACGGCCGCTCGGGAGCGGGCAAGACCACCTGGGCCACCGCGCTCGCGCGACGCACGGGTGCCCAGCTGCTGAGCCTCGACGACGTCTACCCGGGGTGGGACGGTCTCGAGGCCGCCGAGGCGCACGTGCTCGAGCACGTGCTGCGCGCGATCGCCGACGATCGGCCGCCGCGCTGGCGCTCGTGGAACTGGGTCGACGATGAGCCCGGTTCCTGGCACGCACTCGACCCCGCACGCGACCTCGTGATCGAAGGATGCGGTGCCATCAGCCCCGCCGCCCGCGCGCTCGCGCACCACGCCGTGTGGGTCGAGCTGGCCGACGATGCCGAGCGGCGCCGACGCGCGATCGCGCGCGACGGCGAGGTCTTCGCCCGCAACTGGACGCGCTGGGCGCTGCAGGAGGACGCGCACGCCGCGCTCCACGCGCCTCGAGAGACGGCGGACGAGATCGTCGAGCCGCTCAGCCCGCCCAGCGCTCGAACACCGTGATCGGGTCGGCGAAGCGCCACGCGACACCGGGTTCTGTGATTGCACTCGTCGACTGGAGCCGCACGACCTGCTCGGCATCACCCGTCTCGACGACGAGGCTGCCGGCATCCGCGCCCCGCACGATCGTCGACCGCGAGGCGGCCTCGAGCCGCAGCCCGAGCCCGTCGAGCTCGGTCGAGCTGACCGACACGCCCTCGGTCGCCACGAGCTCGGTCTCTTGCCCCCAGGCCGAGCGCGCAATGGCGACGACCTGCCCGGCGGCCACGACCTCGACGGGTCCAACGCTCGTGCGCACACTCTCGAGCAGGGCCCCCACCGCCTCCTCGGCGACGGGGTAGCCCGGCTGGCCGAGGGCGGCGACGATGATCGTCTCGTCGCCCACCGTGATCGCGAGCAGCACGCACACCCCCGCGGCGTCGGTGTACGTGCGCACGAGGCCCGTGGTGCCGAGCTCGCGCAGGAAGGCGGCCTCGTCGGCGAAGGCCGCGCCGCCCTGCGTGGTGCGGGGCCGCGATTCGAGCAGCGCGGCGAGCGCGGGGTTCTCGAGGCTGAGCGCGCCGAGCCGGGCGAGGTCGGCGGCGGTCGAGAGCGAGGCCGGGTCGAGTCCTGTGCCGTCGACGACGGTCGTGCTCGAGAGCCCGTTCTCATCGAGCCACGCGCGCGCGGCGGCGAGGTAGGCGTCGAGCCCGCCGAACACCTCGTCGACGAGCAGCTCGGCGGTGTTGTTGCCCGAGCCGATGACCGTGGCGGCGAGCAGGTCGCGGCGCGTCCAGGTCTGGCCGAAGCGCACGGCGACCGTGCGGGCGCCCGCGGCGGCGAGCTCGCGGTACCGCTCGATGTGCTGCTGGTCGATCGTGATGGCCGCCCCGGTGCCGCCCGCCCCGAGCGGCTCGGCGTCGAGCACGACGTGGGCGAGCACGAGCTTGGCCATGCCCGCGATGGGCCGCGGCTCGGCATCGCCGGCCTCGACGATCGAGCCGCTGCCGGCGAGCAGGGCCGTCGACCCCGCGGCGGGCAGCGCGAGCGTTTCGTCCCAGCCGCCGTCGACGGCCGCCGACAGGGTCTGCTCGATGTGCAGCCGCGGCACGGGAGTCAGCAGCGCCGCAGCGCCGTAGACGACGCCGAGCACGACGGCGAGGGCCACGAGGCCGCTCAGCACGCGACGCACGCTGCGCGCCCCGCTCACGCCCAGCCCAATCGGTGCAGCTCGTCGTCGTCGATGCCGAAGTAGTGCGCGATCTCGTGCACGAGCGTGACGTGGATCTCGTCGCGCAGCACCTCGAGATCCCCCTCCGCCGCCGCGAGCAGCGGCTCGCGATAGAGGATGATGCGGTCGGGCAGCTCGCCGAAGCCGTACTGCCCGCGGTCGGTGAGGGCGGTGCCCTCGTAGAGCCCGAGCAGATCGAGCGAGCCGTCGGCGGGGCGGTCCTCCGTCACGAAGATCACGTTCTCGAGCCCCTCGACCATCTCATCGGGCAGCTGGTCGAGCTCATCGATGACGAGGGCCTCGAACGCGGCCGCGTCGAGTTCGAGGGCGTCGGATGCGCGGTCGTCGGTCACGACGGACCGCCCGGGGCGGGGTGCGCCTCCGGTTCGCGCACCTCGAGCACCTGCACGATTCCGTCTTGCATCCAGGCGAGCCAGTCGTACACGTCGCGCAGGCCGGGCTCGGCGAACGCGCCCTCGTCGCCGTCGACGATGATGCCCATGCGGTCGGCGATGACGAGGCGGAGGTCGCCGATGCCGCGCACCCAGTCGAGGGCGGCATCCATCGTCAACGGCACGGTGCGCGCGATCCCCTCGTCGGCGACCGGCGCGAGCGCGGTCGACAGCGTGCGCGCGAAGCCGATCTTGCGGTCGACGAGGCCGCGCCGGCTGAGGCGCCGCCACTCGTCGGCGAGCTCGGGCACGTGCCGGTAGGCATCGGGCAGCACGCGGCGCACGGCCGAGTCGTCGTCGACCGGCGACTCGAGCGCGTCGGCGAGCAGTGCCTGCAGCTGGTCGGCGAGCGAGACGAGGATGCGCGCCTCCTCGGGTTCGACGTGCACGAGGCCGACGAGCGCGGGGTCGTCGGTCGGCACGGTGATCCTCACGAGCGCACCGCCGTCATCGGGGTGCCCGCTCGACGGTGGCCCACAGGCCGTACTCGTGCATGGCCTCGGCGTGGCGCTCCATGTGCTCGCGGTTGCCGTGGGCGAGCGTCGCCCGGCCCGCGGTGTGCACCTGCATCATGAGCTCATCGGCGGTCTGCGCATCCACCCCGAAATGGCGGCGGAACACCCACGAGACGTAGCTCATGAGGTTGACGGGGTCGTTCCAGACCACGATCGTCCACGGCACCTCGGCGGCGTGCAGGGGCCGCTCGATCACCTGCTCGCGCGTCGCACCGTCGGTGCGCGCGCGGGCCGGGGCGATCGAGGTCATGCCCCTATTGTCGCGCGTCGACCGGGAGGACGCCGGGAGGCCGACCGGCGAGGGGCGCCTCAGGCCTCGTCGAGCATGCGCCGGCGCGTGCTCGCGAACTCCTCCTGCGTGATGAGGCCCTTGTCGAGCGCCGACTGCAGCGACGCCAGCCGCGTCGGAAGATCGGGCAGTGCGCCGTCGGCGCCGGGGCGACCCGCGATCGCATCGGAGATGATGGCCCCCGTCACGATGGCGGCGCCGGCCTGCTCGTCGGTCACGGCGAGCAGCCGCTGCTCGTCGGAGAGCCCGAGCTGCTTCGAGGCCGAGTTGACCACCGTCATGCGCCAGATGCCGAAGCCGATCGCCGCGAAGAACACCAGCACGAAGAGGCCGACGAAGGCGCCGCCCCCGGGCACGAGATCGACCGGATTGCCCGGGTCGAGCGGCACGAACGAGTCGAGCACGTGGCCCGTCAGCAGGGCATCGGTCATGGCGCGCTCCTCCTCGATCCAGGCGCGAACGCCGGGGTGAGGATCACTCTAGACGCGCGGGACGCCTCGAGAGCGAGGAACACAACTTGGGGTGAGTAACGGGGCTTGAACCCGCGACCTCCTGGACCACAACCAGGCGCTCTGCCAGCTGAGCTATACCCACCATGCTGACCGTCTCGCGACGGCCGACACGACAGTCTATTACAGGCGGGGCGCCCACTTCTGCACGACCTCTGCCGCGGCGGCCTGCGCCTCGTCGGACGTCGGCCCGGGCTCGCCCACGAAGCCCGCCCGGCGGTAGTACTCGAGCTCGCGGATCGACTCGAGGATGTCGGCGAGCGCCCGGTGCCCGCCGTTCTTCGCGGGGGCGTTGAAGTAGACGCGGGGGAACCACCGGCGGACGAGCTCCTTGATGCTCGAGACGTCGACCGAGCGGTAGTGCAGGTGCGCGTCGACGCTCGGCATCGATCGGGCGATGAAGGCGCGGTCGGTGCCGATCGTGTTGCCCGCGAGCGGCGCCTGGCCCGCCGCCGGAACGTGCTCGGTGATGTAGGCGAGCACCTGCTGCTCGGCCGTCTCGAGCGGTACGCCCGCCTCGAGCTCGTCGAGCAGGCCGCTCGTCGCGTGCATCTCGCGCACGAACTCGCCCATGTTCGCGAGGCCCGCCTCGGTGGGCGCGATGACGATCGAGAAGCCGGGATGCACGGGCTCGAGCTCGTAGTCGGTGATGACGACCGCCACCTCGATGAGGTCGTCGACCGCCAGATCGAGCCCCGTCATCTCGCAGTCGATCCAGACGAGGCGATCGGTCGTTGAACTCACCGGGGCAGTCTACCGGCGCGGCCCGACCGGCTCCGGCGCCCAGCCGTCGCGCGTACGCTGGAGGAGTGCGCCTCGAGCTCTTCACCTCCGCCTTCTGCGACCCGTGTCATCGGGCGCGTGAGGTGATCGCCGAGGCGCAGCGGCTCGTGCCGGCCCTGCAGGTCGATGAACGGGATGTCGCGGCGCATCAGGATCGTGCCGCCGAGCTCGGCATCCGCAGCACGCCGACGACGATCATCTACGACCGCGACGGCGGTGAACTGTTGCGCGCGGAGGGCGTTCCGACGCTGCCGCGCCTGCTCACGGCGCTCGCCGAGGCGCTGCCCTAGCGGCTGACCGTCGGCTCGGTCGCCGACGCCGTGCAGCGATCGTCGGGGCACTCGGCCGCGAAGCACCAGTCGACGCCCGACCCGGGCGCGGCATCCACCGCCTCGGCGATCACGGTCACGGCGCCGCCCTCGCGAGCCACCAGCGACCCGACGAGACCCGCCCGATAGCCGCTCGCGCAGTACACCCACACGGGCTCGTCGGCGAGCTGCGCGGCGGGCTCGATCGTCTGAGCGGGGCGGTGCACAGCGCCCACGACGTGCCCCAGTCGCCACTCGTCGTCGGCACGCACGTCGAGCACGACGGGGGCGCTGCCCGCCCGCTGCCGCTGCGCGAGGGCCGAGAACGGCGCGCTGTCGACCGCGACGGTCTCGGCGTCGAGCTCGTCGGCGATCACGATGCCCTGCACCTCATCGAAGCCGATGCGCGCCAGGTCGCGGTGCGCGTCCTCGGCGACCTGCTCGCTGTCGGCGACCAGCACGTACGGCGTGCCGACCGGCAACTGCCAGCCGGCCCAGCGGGCGACGGCGCCCGTCGCGGGCATCGCGATGCTGCCGGGCAGGTGGCCGCGCTCGAAGGCGCCCCACGGCCGCACGTCGATGATCGTCGCCCCCGATGCCGCCGCGTCGGCGGGGGAGAGGGCGGGGGCCGTCGGCGGCGCCCAGGCGTCGGGACCGTGCACATTGCGCGGCGCCATCGACGGGTAGTAGGGCGGGATCGGGCCGGACCCGCGCACGAAGGCGTCGAGGTACTCCTCCTCGCTCACGCGGAACACCATGCTCGAGGCCTTCTGATCGCCGACCGTGTCGCCCGAGCTCAGTTCGAGCGGTCCGGCGAGGCACGAGCTGCCGAAGCCGTGCGTCGGCAGCACGCGCGTCGCGTCGGGCAGCTCGCCGCCGAGTCGCCGGATCGAGCGGTACTGCGAGCGCGTGAGCGGCACGATGTTCTGCTCGCCCATGAGGTCGGTGCGCCCCGCGCCCCCGATGAGCCACGAGCCACCCGTGAACGCGCCGACCGGCTCGCCGCGCGCATCGAGCACGACCAGGGTCTGGTGCGCGTCGGTGTGCCCGGGGGTCTCGAGCACGAGCACGCGGATCGGCCCGGCCTCGACGGTCTCCGAGTCGCGCGTCGCGCGCGCCGGCATCGAGTACGCGGGCCCCGAGGGCACGAGGTACTCGCCGCCCACCCGTCGCGCGAGCGCCCAGCCACCGCTGAGGTAGTCGTTGTGCAGGTGCGTCTCGGCGACCGCGCCGAGACGCAGCCCGCGCTGCTCGACGATGTCGGCGAAGCGCTGCACGTCGCGCTCCACATCGATCGCGACCGCCCAGCCCTCCTGCTCGACCAGGTACGAGCGGTTGCCGATGCTCGGCGTCTCGATCGTGTGCAGCACGATGCCGGGCGCGAGCTCGGTCGCGGTGACGGTGGTGTCGAGCATCAGGCCTCCTGCGGGGTGGTGGGCACCCGTCGCACCGAACCTAACAAAGCAGCCGGTCGATGTCCTCCGTCAGCAGGGCCGGGTTCTCCGCTCCGACCGAGAACCGCACGAGGTTCGGCTCGAGCCCCATCGCCGCGAGGTCGTCGAGGCTCGCGGCCGCGTGGCTCATGTACGACGGAATCTCGACGAGCGAGTCGACCGATCCGAACGACGGCGCCATGCGCGCCGTGCGCAGGGTGCCGATACGCTCGGCCAGCTCCTCGCGCGACCGGGTCGGCACGAACGACACGAGCGAGCCGCGGGGGCCGCCGAGCGCGAAGGCGACCGCGTCGGCCTCGTGCGCGTTCGCGAACTCCCCGGGGTAGTGGATGCTCTGCACGAGCCCCTCGTCGGCCCGCTGCGCGAGGTGGCGCAGCACGTGGCGGGCGCCCTCCTCCTGCCGATCCAGCCGCGCGTCGAAGGTGCGCAGACTGCGCACCACGAGATGAGCGTCGTGCGGCGGCATGATCGTGCCGAGGCGCGAGCGGGCCTCCCAGAGCGGCGCGCGCAGGGCATCCCGAACCAGAGCCAGACCGCCGATGACATCGTTGTGACCGCCGATGTACTTCGTGCACGAGTAGACGATCACGTCGACGATCTCGAGCAGGGCCGGCGGCAGATCGCCGAGGCCCGCGAGCGTCGCGTCGAGCACGACGACGCCCGTGCGCGTCGGGCCGCGGTCGACCCCGCGCAGATCGGCGACCCGCAGGTGCGGATTGCTCGGCGCCTCGACGAACCACACCTCGCCCTCTTCCGGCTGCCCCGAGAGCGGCGCAGCGACCGCCGCCGTCGGGTACGTGACGACCTCGACGGGCGACGTGGCTGCCAGCTGCTGCCCGAGCGCGACCGTCTTGCGGTACACCTCATCGGGAAGGTGCAGGCGCTGCAAGCCCGGTCGCACCGCGTCGAGCACCGACGCGATCGCGCTCATGCCCGAACTGAACGCGAACGCGCGGAAGCCCGGATGCAGCTGCTCGACGATGCGCTCGAGCTCGATCGTGTTCGCCGACGCGTCGCGGGCGTACCGCACCGAATCGAGCTTCGCCGCGTGATACGCGGCGAGCGCGGCCGAATCGAGGAAGTGGTGGGCCGACGACGGCTGCATGCCCGAGACGAGGGGGAAGCCGTGCTCGCCCGGCGCCGACGGATTCGCGGCGGCCAGCGCCGCCCTGCTCTGCACGACGGTCAGGGCGTCGCTCACGGTGTACCGGCTCATGCCACGACGCTAGCGGGCCGCGCGAACCCCCTCCGGTAGCCTGGAAGGCGAGCCCCCGTAGCTCAGCGGATAGAGCAGGAGCCTTCTAATCTCTTGGCCGCAGGTTCGATTCCTGCCGGGGGCGCTGTGTCTATTGGCTGCGCCGCCGCTGCTGCGGCGCAGCGGCCGCTTCCGCGGCGCGAGCGCGGTCGCGCCGCTGCGCGGTCTCGGCTCGGGCTGCCCGTGCGCCGCTGCTGCGGCGCAGCGTCCGCTTCCGCGGCGCGAGCGCGGTCGAGCTACTGCGCGAAAGCGGCCGAAAGTCGCATAGGTTGCGAAACGTCTCACCGCTTATGCGATTTTCGGGCGCTTTCGTGGGGGAAGTGCACAGGATGGCGGCGCGAGGGCGGGGTTAGCATCAGCGCATGCGACGCATTCTCGGTGCCACCCGCTTCGTCGTGGCGCTTCCCGCCGTGGCCGCGATCCTCGGCGGAATCCTGCTCATGCTGCAGGGCTCGGTCGCCACAGTCGTGGTGATCATCGACACCGTGTGGTTCGGGGCCGACCTCAAGACGACGACGGTCGACGTGCTCACCGCGATCGACGCCATCCTGCTCGGCACGGTGCTGCTCGTCATCGGCTACGGCCTCTACGAGCTCTTCGTCGACGCCGATCTGCCGGTGCCCGCCTGGCTTCGGGTCACCACCCTCGACGACCTCAAGTCGAAGCTCATCGGCGTCGTCGTCGCGATCATCGCCGTCATCTTCGTCGGCGTGCTCGTCGACGCGAACCGGGCCGTCGATGTCATGTCGTACGGCATCGGCGCGGGCGCGATCGTCGCCGGCCTCGCCCTGTTCTCGTACGCGACGCGCAAGGAGCAGAAGGACGCCGAGGTCGTACGCACCCGAACGACCGAGGGATAGACTCGCCGCACATCCCCGACACGAAGGAGTGCGGCGTGGGCCACAAGCGTGCCGTCACCCTGGCCGAGCTGCTCCCGCAGCCGATCCAGGGCATCCAGACCCTGAAAGACACCTACGGCGAGTGGGATGTCCATCCCAGCCAGCACGTCGATCCCGACCAGGTGCAGGCCGTGCTCGGCGAGCTCGTCGAGCGACTCGACGACAACTTCCCCTACTTCCACCCGCAGTACGCGGGGCAGATGCTGAAGCCGCCGCATCCCGTCGCCGTCGCCGCGTACCTCGCGACCATGCAGCTCAACCCCAACAACCACTCGATCGACGCGAGCCGCGCCACGACGGCCATGGAGCACGAGGTGCTCGACCAGCTCGCCGCCATGTTCGGGTATCCCGACGACTACATGGGCCACCTCACGTGGAGCGGCACGACCGCCAACCTCGAGGCGCTCTGGGTGAGCCGTGAGATCGCGCCCGGCAAGGCGATCGCTCACTCATCGGATGCGCACTACACGCACGCGCGCATGGGCGAGGTGCTCGGCATCGACACCGTGGGTATCCCGACCGAGGCCGACGGGCGCATGAGCCTCGACGCCCTCGAGCGCGAGCTCGCCACCGGCCGGATCGGCGTCGTCGTCGCGACCCTCGGCACCACGGGGCTCGGCGCGGTCGACCCGCTCGCCGACATCATCCCGCTCGTGCGCGCGCACGGCGCTCGCGTGCACGTCGACACCGCCTACGGCGGATTCTTCGCCATCATCGCCGACGAGCTCGAGCCCGAGACGGCGCGGCACTTCCGGGCGATCGCGCAGGCCGACTCGGTCGTCGTCGACCCGCACAAGCACGGGCTGCAGCCCTACGGCTGCGGCGCCGTGCTGTTCAACGACCAGTCGATGCTGCGGTTCTACCACCACGAGTCGCCGTACACCTACTTCGCGAGCACCGAGCGGCACTTCGGCGAGATCCAGCTCGAATGCTCACGCGCGGGGGCGAGCGCCGCGGCCCTGTGGGCCACGCTCAAGGTGTTTCCGCTCACGATGCAGGGGCTCGGCGCGATCGTGCTGCCGGGCTACCGCGCGGCGCAGACCTGGCACGGGCTCATCGCCGAGAGCGACATCCTGCAGCCGTACCAGCGCCCCGAGCTCGACATCATCACCTACCTGCCGCGGGTGCGCACGATGGCCGAGCTCGACCGGGTGAGCCACGCGATCTTCGAGATGGCCGCCGACACGACCCGCCCGCAGCAGACGCACCTGGCGACCTACGTCGTGACGCCTACGCAGTTGCGGGCGCGCGGCATCGAGCTCGAGCAGGATGCCGAGCGCGCGCGCATCATGCGCAGCGTGCTCATGAAGCCCGAGCACGAGCCGCTCATCCCCGAGATGCATCACCACGTCTCGATGTGGTCGCGGCGCGCCTACGCCGCGACCCACTAGCCGGGCGGTCAGCCGCCGGAGGCGGGAAGCACGCGCTCGCGCACGGCGCTCGCCGGCATGGGCGTCGTGATGATGAGCGGCATGCTGCCGGTCGCTGTCGCGACCGCGGTCGGCGGCTCGGGCGTCAGCGGCGAGCGCTCGAGGCTGTCATTCGTCGCGACCCACGAGAGCACGGGCTCATCGGGCGCGGGCGCCACATCGCTGCTCGTGGTCGGCTGGTCGCCCTCGAACTGCCAGCGCTCGAGGTCGGTGCCGAAGAGCTTCTTGGCCGAGCGCGGTTTCTCGCTCCAGGCGACGAGCCGGTCGCGGTACTCCGCGAGCGTCTGCTGCGCCTGGAACTGGAACCCCGCCGAGTCGCGCTTCATCGCGGCGAGCTCGTGGGCCGCCCACGTCGCCGCGAGTCCCGAGCCCGCGATCGGCAGCAGGCGGATGCGGGTCTCGCTCTCGGCGATGAGATGGTCGAGCTGCGCGCGTTCGACGTCGCCGAGCGCGTTCCACGCTGCCGCGCGCCGGCCGGCAAGCAGGAACCCGCTGATCGCCGCGGTCAGGGCATCCCGCTGATGCATCGTGATGAGCCGTCGCGTCGAGGCGCGCCCGATGAGCCCCGCGATCGCCCCCGCGACCACGATCGCCGTCGCGGGGATGATGGCGCCCGACAGCACCCGCCACCCCTCGTCGGATGCCAGCCATTGCAGAAAACTGTTCCCCCAGTCCATGCGGGGCAGACTACCCCCGAACGGGGGACACGGCTACTCTCGCGAGGATTTCTCTGCTGGGGCCACCGTCGCGATGGGTCCGGTTGCAAGGGCGAGGTCGGCATCCACGACCTTCCCGACGCGGGCCGTTTGCGCCAGGATGATGCCCCCGAGCACGATCGCGGCGCCGATGATCTGCACGGCGTCGAGGGTCTCGCCGAGCCACAGCCAGGCCACGGCGAAGGCGAAGATGACCTCGCTCGAGGCCACGATGCCGGCCGCGGTCGCGGGCAGGTGCCGCAGGGCCGCGAGGCTCAGCAGGAACGGCGCGAACGAGCCCAGGAGCACGTTCCAGGCGAGCGGCAGCGCCATCGGCACCTCGACGACGCCCGCGGCTCCGCCGATGTCGACGGGGGTGCTCAGGATGCTCGGGGACAGCTCCCACCAGCCGCTCACGAAGCTCCAGAAGACGGCCGCGATCGTCATCGTCCAGAACGAGACCGCGAGCGGCGAGATGCGCGCCACCTGCCGCTCGCCGACGAGGAAGTACACGGCGAGGCACACGGCGGCCGCGAGGGCGAGCACGACCCCGAGCACGTCGAGCGTGCTCGCCCACACCTGCGCGACGACGGCGAGCCCGATGAGCACGAAGCCGATCGCCACCCAGAGGCGCGCCTTCACGGGCTCCTTGAGCACGAAATAGGCGACGAGCGCGACCATGAGCACGGCCGTGTACTCGAGCAGCAGCGCGATGCCGACGGGCAGGATGAGCACGGCGGCCGCGTAGGTGGCCTGCAGCAGCGCGACGCCGACGACGCCCAGCACGAGCATGACCGGCCACTGGCTGCGGGGCAGGCGGAAGGCGGATCGGTCGATCACGAGCAGCACGAGGCCCGCGATGATCGCGGTGCCGACGAGGCGGAACTCGGTGACCTGCGCCGGCGTCAGGCCGGCCTCCATGGTGACCTTCGTGACACTGCCGTTGGCCCCGAAGAGCACGGCGGCGAGCAGGGCGTACAGGTATCCCACGGTGTGCCGGCTACTGCTTGGTGCCGGTGCCGTGCACCGCGTGGGGCTCGATCGCGTCGAGCTCGTCGGCGGTCAACGCGGGGCCGTGGAGGGCGTCGAGGCTGTTGTCGAGCTGCCGCACGCTGCTCGCGCCGATGAGCGCGCTCGTCACCTGGGGGTGGCGCAGCACCCACAGCAGGGCGAGCTGCGCGAGCGACTGTCCGCGCGCCTCGGCGATGGCGTTGAGCGCGCGCGCTCGGCCCAGGTAGGCCTCGTCGATGTTGTCGCCGCTGATCCAGCGGCCCTCGGCGGCGCGCGAGTCGGCGGGGATGCCGTCGAGGTACCGGGCGGTGAGCAGCCCTTGCGCGAGCGGGGAGAAGACGATGCTGCCCAGCTCGAGCTCGGCGAGAGCATCCAGCAGGCCGTTCTCCATGCGCCGATCGAACATGTTGTAGCGGGGCTGGTGGATGAGCAGCGGGATGCCCATCTCGCCGAGGATGCGGTGGGCCTCGCGCGTCTGCTGCGCGTCGTAGTTCGAGATGCCGGCGTAGAGCGCCTTGCCGCTCGTAACCGCGGTCGCGAGCGCCCCCATGGTCTCCTCGAGCGGCGTCTCGGGGTCGGGCCGGTGGCTGTAGAAGATGTCGACGTAGTCGAGGCGCATGCGCCCCAGGCTCGCGTCGAGCGAGCTCAGCAGGTTCTTGCGCGAGCCCCACTCGCCGTAGGGGCCGGGCCACATGTAGTAGCCCGCCTTGGTCGAGATGATGAGCTCGTCGCGGTAGCGGGCGAAGTCCTGGTGGAAGATCGTGCCGAAGTTCTGCTCGGCGCTGCCGGCGGGCGGGCCGTAGTTGTTGGCGAGGTCAAAGTGGGTGACCCCGCGGTCGAACGCTCGACGCAGGATGGCGCGCTGGGTCTCGATCGGGCGGTCGTCGCCGAAGTTGTTCCACAGGCCGAGCGAGATGCGCGGCAGCCGCAGCCCGCTGCGCCCGACCCGGGCGTACTCGAGAAGCTCGTATCGATTCGAGGCGGCGAGGTACGCGTCATTGGTGTCGGCCATGCGTCAAGCGTACGACCGCCGCGCGGGGCCGACGTGCAGGGGAGGACGAGGGCCTCGGGGCGCCGTCCGGAAGCGCCCGCGAGGCCCTCGTCGGGTCGTCGTCAGCGGCTGGCTGCGGCGGTGGCCGGAACGGGAGCGGCGTCGGTCGAGGGCTCCGGGAGGCGAACGCCCTTGACGATGAGCCACACGCCGAGCGAGAACTCCCAGAGCGCGATCGGCACGGCCGCGATCGAGCCCACGGGGCCGGTCTGCTCCCAGGCACCGAGCACCACACCGTACGACGACAGCAGCAGCAAGGGAGCGCCGATGAGCCCAATGATCGGGATGACGCGGGGCACGAGCCGGCCGCGCAGCATGATCGTGCCGAGCAGGAAGGCGTTGATCGATGACATGAAAGCGGGCCCGAGCAGGAACGCCGCGTCGTGCAGCTCGACGAGCGCGGGGGCGGCGGCCGAGTCGCCGCCGACCTCGATGAGGGCGAGCACCGCGAGCGCGCCCGAGAGGATGACGCCGGCCTCGACGACCCGCGAGGTGACGAAGCCGACCGCGAGCGTCTCGCTGACACGGCGCGCGATGGGCAGGATCGCCACAGCCGTGCCGACGCACGTGAAGGCCAGCGTGATCTCGAACACGAGGCCCCATTGGGCGAGCGCGGGCTCGGCCTCGCCGGCGAGCAGGGGGGTCTTGAGCGCGAGGGCGGGGAACGACGTGATGAAGGTGCCGAGATAGAAGATTCCTGCCCAGAGGGCGAGGCGGCGGTCGGTGGTCATGGTGTCCTTTCGGGATGCTCGGCACGAGTGGTGTACGGCGTACACCTTGGCCGTGCGCCACTGTAGGCGTACGCTGTACACCATGTCAAGCGCAGACGGTCCGGCCGCACCCGCCTCCGCTCGTCGCGGCGCGCGCTCGGGCCCCCCGCTCACGCGCGCCCAGGTGCTCGCAGCGGGCGTGGCGCTCGCCGATCGCGAGGGCCTCGGCGGCCTGAGCATGCGGCACCTCTCGGCCGAGCTCGGCGTCGTGCCCATGGCCCTCTACAAGCACGTCGCCGACAAGCACGACCTCGTGGCCGGCATGATCGACCTCGTCGTCGCGGGCTATGCGGCGCCCCCACCCGGCCTCGAGTGGCGCGACGGCGTGCGCCGGCGTGTGCTGGCGGCGCGGGATGCCCTGCTCGAGCATCCCTGGCTGCGACCGGCGATCGAAGCCGCCACCGAGCGCACCCCGGCAGTGCTCGCGCACATGGACGCCGTGGCGGGTGAGCTCGCGGCCGGCGGGCTCTCGTACGACCTCGTGCACCACGCCATGCACGCCCTCGGTCATCGCATCTGGGGGTTCAGCCCGGAGGCCTTCTCGAGCCCGGTGCCGCCGAGCGCCTCGCCGGGCCCCGCGCCGTCGAGTGCGGAGCAGGAGGCGATGATGACCGCGATGGCCGCGCGCTTCCCGCACATCGCGGCGATCGCGATCGACACCGTCGCCCGTCATCCGATGGGGGCGTGCGACGAGCAGTTCGAGTTCGAGTTCACGCTCGACCTCCTGCTCGAAGCCATCGCCCGACTGCACGCCACGGGCTGGGCCTCGCGCTGAGCGAGAGCCTCCTCCCCAGTGGGGCGAGTCCCGACTGGTCTCCCAGTCGGGGTGGATGCTCTCCTCGGCGCCGACGACATCGCGCATCCTCGGGTCGGGCGCCGGCGTTCTCCGGCACGAACCGCCGGCGCCCACCCGGCGCCGGTCCCGGCGTCGTCACCGAATTCTCAGGAGCACGCCATGACCGACCTCATCACCCTCACCGGCCTCGTGGCCACGAACCCGCGCCACATCGTTACGAGCGAAGGCCTCACGATCACCTCGTTTCGCCTCGCGTCGAACCAGCGGCGATTCGACCGCACCCAGAACGCGTGGGTCGATGGCGACACCAACTGGTACACGATCACGTGCTTTCGCCAGCTCGGCACGCACGTGGCGACCTCGGTCGAGAAGGGTCAGCGCGTGATCGTGACCGGTCGCGTGCGCATCCGCGATTGGGAGAGCGGCGAGAAGTCGGGCACGACGATCGAGATCGACGCCGAAGCGGTCGGTCACGACCTCTCGTGGGGCCGCGCGACCTTCACCCGCAGCGTGATCGCCGCGAAGAGCGAGGCACCGCCCGCGGAGGCGGGAACCGACTCGTTCGACCACGGTGACGCCGGTCCCGCCGAGGAGCGCGAGGCGGCGTCGGCCGACGAGCCGCAGCCGGCGCTCGCCGCGAGCGGAGCATCCACCCCGTTCTGATCGGCGGGGCGAGCGGCTCGCATGCCGCTATCGAACGCGAATCCCCCCGCGCTGCCACATCGTCACGGCTGCGACGCGGGGGTTCGCGTTCTCCCCCGTGTCGAGTCCGAGCGCCACGAAGAGGCGGTTCAGCATCGTCTCCACCGCGCGCACCGTCGTGCCGCGGGCCTCGGCGAGCGCGCGGGTCGAAGCGCCCTCCGCGAGCATGCGCAGCACGTCTGCCTGCGCCGCCGTCACCGTCGGAACGCCGTCATCGGCTCGCTCGTCATCGGGGAGGGTGTCGTCATTCGCCTGCCCGGAGATCGCCCGGTGAACCGCGTCGGCGAGGTCGTCGATGCGCCCGAGCTGCGACTTCACGAGGTACACGGCCCCGGCCGGGATCTTCTCCGGGTTCGACACCGCCAACTCGGGGGAGCGGTGCGACGTCAGCACCACGAGTCCCACCCAGGGGAACTCCTCGGCGACCTGCTGCAGCAGCTCAGACCCCGTCTCGACCGTGCCGAAGTTCAGGTCGCTCACGACGGCGTGCGGATCGACCGCGCGCACCGCCTCGAGCGCCTGCGCGACCGAGGTCGCTGCCGTCACGGCGAAACCCTTCGCCTCCAGCCCGCCACTGACGAGCGAGAGGGTGAATGCGTCGTCGTCGGCGATCACGACACGCAGTTGGCGGGTGTCCGACTCGGTCACTCGGTCTCCTCGTCGTTCGATCGGTATTCGCGGAGGGTATCGTGAACGGCCCGCAGCAGCTGGCCTGTCGTGTACGGCTTCGCGAGGAACCGGGCGATCCCCATGCCCACAGCGCGCGACTCGTTGCTTCCCGAGGTGAGTCCGCTCGATGCGATGATCGGGATGCCCGGGTGGTGCTCTTCGAGGTATGCGCTCGTCGCCGCGCCGTCCATCACCGGCATCATCATGTCGGTGAGCACCAGATCCACCGGCTCCCCGCCGTTCTCGACGAGATCGATGGCCGCTCGACCGTCGGCCGCGGCGATCGTGCGGTAGCCGTGCGATTCGAGGGTGCGGGTCGTCACCCGGCGGATCGACTCCTCATCGTCGACGACGAGCACCAGCTCGTTCTGCCCGCGGGGAATCGTGGTGCGACCGGCCGGGGCGATCTCGGTCTCATCGGTCTCGACGCGCGACTCGGGGAGGCCGACGATGAATCGAGTGCCTCGATCCGGTTCGCTGTAGACCTGCATGAAGCCACCGTGGCTGCGCACGATCGCGAGCGATGTCGCCAGACCGAGACCCGTGCCCTTGCCCTGCATCTTTGTCGTGTAGAACGGCTCGAAGATCTTCTCGATGACCGCGGGGGCCATGCCGTGCCCGTCGTCCTCGACAGCGATCGTGATGTAGCGGCCGCGAGCCGGGGCGTGACTGACCGAGATGTAGTCGTCGTCGACCTCGAGGGTGCAGGCCGAGATGCGCAGTCGTCCCGCGCCGTCCATCGCGTCTTTCGCATTCGTGACGAGGTTGACGAGAACCTGCAGAAGCTGGGTCGGGTCGCCGATCGTCGCCGGCAGCTCGGCCGCGCGCTCGACCTCCACCGTCACCGACTTCGGCAGCACGTCACGGGCGAAGGCCACGAGTTCGTCGAGGAGTGCATCGATGTCCACCGCGATCCGCTGACCATCGACGCCGCGAGCGAACGACAGCACTTGCTTGATCATCTCGGCACCTCGCTTGACCGAGGTCTCCATGGTCGACAGCAGTTCACGGCGGAACGGGTCCTGCTCGTCGAGCTCGAGCAGCTGCACCGACATCAGCACCGGAGTCAGCATGTTGTTGAGGTCGTGGGCGATGCCGCCCGCGAGGGTGCCGAGGCTCTCGAGCCGCTGCGCCCGACTCCGGGCATCCTGCTCGCGTCGATACTCGGTGATGTCGGTGTTGACGGCGAAGATCGACTGCGGCTCGCCGTTGTCGTCGTAGAGCAGCTGCCAGCGGCAGTCGACGATCACCGTCCGACCATCGCGAGTGTGCTGCTCGAGCTCACCGGCAAAGGTGCCGTTGTGCATCAGCTCCTCGAGCGCCGCCGTGCGGGCCTCGGCCTCGACCCCGATGAGCTCGAACGCGCTGCGCCCGACGGCCTCCTCGGCCGTCCAGCCATAGAGAGCGGCGGCCGCGGCGTTCCAGTAGGTCACTGTTCCATCGAGCTCTCGCACGAGCATCGCGTCGCTCGCCCGATCGAGCAGCGCCGCCTGCTGCGCGAGCTGCTTCTGCGTGCGGCGCACGGTCTCGCGCGAGCGCTCATCGTCGGTCACGTCGCGCACGTAGACGGCGAGGCCGCCATCGGCCGGATACGCCGTGGTCTCGAACCATCGATCGAACGGTTCGTAGTAGGCGCGATGCGTCACCCGTTCACCCGAGGCGCGAGCGCGGTCGAAGGCGTCGCGATAGCCGGCGTCCACCGCGTCCGGGAAGAGCTCCCAGAGGGGCATGCTGCGCAATTGCTCCTCGTCGAACCGCAGCAGCTCGCGCGCCCGCGGGTTCGCGTACGAGAGCCGGTCCTCGCTGTCGAGGAAGTAGACCCCGTCAGAGATCGACGTGAGCGTGGCGCTCAAGCGCGACTCGATCTCCCGCTCCCGCTCTCGCGCAGCCGCCGTGTCCGACACGTTCCAGATGGCGCCGTGGGCTCCGACGATCGTTCCGTCGTCCAGCACGTCGGCCTCGCCGAGCGTGCGCACGGTCAGCCGCTCGCCGGCGGCCGTCACCATGACCGTCTCGAGGTCGAACGGCTCGCCGTCGCTCAGGCAGCGTTCGAGCAGATCGCTGACGCCCTCGCGCGACTCATCCGGGTGCAGGGCCCAGGCGTCAGCAGTGAGGTCGTGATCGTCGTCGGCAAGACCGAGCATGCGGCGCGCTCCCTCCGACAGGACGACCTTCCGGGTCTCGGCGTCGATCGACCAGCCGCCGAACTGGGCGATCCGCCCGGCGAGGCGGACGAGCTCCTCCCCGCGCCGGATTTCGACATCGTGCCGGTCGGCCTCGGTGAGGTCGACGGCGGTGCCGAGCACAGCGAGGACGACGCCGTCGACCCGGATGGGCAGCAGGGTGATCTCCGCGACGAACGGCTCACCGTTCGAGCGCGTTCCCGATCCGCGGTACCGGGACGGTGAGCCGCTCAGCGCCGCCTGGAAGTGCGCCACGATCCGTTCAGGGTCGGTCGACCGCGCTGCGAGCTCATACCTCCGACCGAGGAGCTCGCGCTCCTCGACGCCCAGGGACGCGCACAGGGTGCGATTCGCCATCAGAACCAGACCCTCGAGGTCGAGCACGAAGGCCGCGTCGGGGCTCTCCCGCAGGGTGATGCGCAGCGCTCGCACGATCTCATCGAGCCGCGACGCGACAGGGTCGGGAATCACGGAGCGCCGCCCGGATTCTCGAGAAGACGGCGCACGCGATCGAGGAAATCATCGAGGTCGATGGGCTTCCGCGCGAAGTCGCTCGCCGGACCGGTCAGATCGTCAGGGGGACGCAGTTCACCACTGAGGACGAGCACGGGAAGCTCGGGTTCGCGCTCCCGCATCGATCCCAGGGTGTCGCGCACCGTTCCACCGGGCATGTTGATGTCGAGCACAACGAGGTCGGGAGCATGCTCGGCGGCCGCGGCGATGACCTCGACGGCATCCTGCGCCTCGAACACGACGTAGCCGGCGCGGGAGAGCGCCATGCGCAGGACGGCGCGCACGAGAGAGTCGTCATCGGCGATCAGCACTGATGCCGGCGACCCTTCGGGCGTGGTCATGCCAGAAGTGTAGGGGCGCGCTCGCGAGCGGCACAGGGTCGAGGGGCACGAATGGGTCCCCCGTTAGGGGGACGTCGGCCGGCCGACTCCCGCGGCGATCTGGCTCAGGTCTCGCGAGACGGCGCGCAGGTGGTCGAGCACCGAGTCGGTCAGCGACTGCGCCTGTTGCTGGTCATGGTCGCCCGACGCGTGAAAGTTCAGCGCCATGATGCACGCCGCGATGCGACCCTGCACGGGCCCGTGCATGAGGTCGGAGAGCCGACGGCGCTCGCGGTCGATCACGCGCGCGTTGTGTGATCGCAGCTCTTCGAGCTCTTCGAGCATGGCGGCCAGGCGCGCATCGGCCTCGACGTTCGCATCGGCGAGCACGATCGCCGAGAGGTAGGTTCCGCTCGCGATCGTGAGCCCGATGGCGAGCAGGGGAACGAGGAGGAGTCCATGCCAGGTGATCGGATCGATGCCGCTGTTGAGCATGAGGAAGGTCGCCACGAAGATGCCGAGCAGGGCCGCGATTCCCGTCGTGCGCTGCCCTTGCTTCTCGAGGACGTCCGGGCGGATGACGGCCACGGTCGCGGGCACGACACCGATGATGAGCGAGGCCGCCACCGTCGAGACGATCACTTCGATGGCCGCGAGCGGCCCGAAGATGCGCCACGCGTCGAACACCACGAGCACGGTCGTCGCGACGCCCACGAGCAGAGCGGTCAGCCAGGGACGGCGGGGCGGCACCTCGAGGGCACGGCGCAGCGTGGCGCGCGACGGCGGTGGCGGAGTGGCGGGGGAGTGGGCCGAGTCGAGCAGATCAGCAGTGTCGTCATGCAGCTGCGACAGGCGGAGGCTCAGCTCGGCCACCGAGGCGCGATCGAGCGCCGACCGGCTGGCGTCGAGGCTGGACTGCAGATCGTCGAGCGCGGGAAGCAGCGAAGCGGCGATGGCATGGCGCAGCTGCTGCTGCACCTTGGTCGCGCTCGAATCGGCGAGCGGCCGCTCGCGGTTCACCTCGAACTCGGCAACATCGAGTGCCCCGATGACGAGACGGCGCCGCTCGAACTGCGCGATCGCGTAGACGAGCGGGGGCACCCACACCAGGCTCACGATGCTCCACACGGCCGCGCGCGTGAGGAACTCCGGGTCGACGCCCGCCACCTCGTGCGCGATCGCGCCGGCCACGATCCCGCGCAGCCCGGCGCCGAGCGCCCAGATCGCGAGGATCGTGGCGACGGGGATGATCGCATGAACGCGTCGAGCGATCGCGCCACCGAGCATGATCACGACACCCGTGACGACGTGCTGCACGAGCGCGGAGACAAGGGGCCACCACCACTCGGGGAACGGTGTGACGGTCTCGCGCAAGAGCACGAGCAACGTGCTGGGCGGCAGGAAGGCGATGAGGAGCATCCAGTGGGCTGCCCATGGGCCGCCGAGCGCCTCACGAACGGTCATCGCCGGGTTTCCGCCTTCGCGTGTGCCGAGCGGGACGTGCAGCCCGGGTGGTGCCTTCATTGTGGCTTAACGCGTGACGGTCGTTCCTGGTCCCACCCGAAGGGACCAGGAACGACCGCTCATCGCAGGAGTTCAGCATCGACCCGAACGATTCTGAACCACCGGATTGTTCGCGAGCCCCCGGTGATCCCCCGATCACCCCTCGCATGTTCCGTCTCTGAATCATGCGCCCGCCGGAAACCGCTTGCAAGCAGTCGAACCGCGGCATGTTCGCATTGCGAACGAGCCCGGTGCCGAGGGCGCCGCACCTAGAATCGACGCGAGGCCCCATGCGGCGGCCGGGAGAGGGCGGCTGACGTGCGGGTGGTGGCTCGGGCATCCTTCGGCCCCCGGCGACGCGCGGTTGCGGCCGCGACCGGCGCGGTCATCGCCGCCGTGCTGCTGGCCGGATGCGCGCCCCAAGACGTGCAGCCGATTCCCACGGCGACGCCCGTCGACACCGCGGAGCCGACTCCCACGCCGACGCCCGATCCGGAGCTCGTCGAGGGCGGCACGGCCGGCCAGAACCGGCCGTTCTTCGAGTTCGTGCTGCGCACGCTGCTCGACGAGACCCCGCAGCCCTCGACGCAGGCGCTCGTCGCGACCCTCGTCACGGCCGGCTTCGATCGGGCGGCGATGCAGGCGACGGCGGACACGACGCCGACGGGCGCGCGCGCCGACTCGATCCTGGTGTCGGTGCGCATCGGCGATCAGTGCCTCGTCGGCCAGACCGCGAACGGCGGCCTCGTCACCGAGCTGACCGACGTGCTCGGCTCGGGCGCGTGCCTGGTGGGCCGCACCGCCTCTCTAGACTGAGGGGCATGGCAGAGTTCATCTACACCATGGTCCGCGCCCGCAAGGCGGTCGGCGACAAGCTCATCCTCGATGACGTCACGATGTCGTTCTTCCCGGGCGCGAAGATCGGCATGGTCGGCCCGAACGGTGCCGGAAAGTCGACGATCATCAAGATCATGGCGGGCCTCGACACGCCCTCGAACGGTGAGGCGCGGCTGAGCCCCGGCTATACCGTCGGCATCCTCATGCAGGAGCCCGAGCTCGACGAGACGAAGACCGTGCTCGAGAACGTGCAGGACGGCGTGCGCGAGCTCGCCGACAAGCTGCACCGCTTCAACGAGATCTCGCTGGCCATGGCCGACCCCGACGCCGACTTCGACGCGCTGCTGGCCGAGATGGGCACGCTGCAGGAAGAACTCGACGCGCAGAACGGCTGGGATCTCGATTCGCAGCTGGAGCAGGCGATGGATGCCCTGCGGTGCCCGCCCGGAGACGAGATGGTGACCCACCTCTCGGGCGGTGAGAAGCGCCGCGTCGCGCTCTGCAAGCTGCTGCTCGAGAAGCCCGACCTGCTGCTGCTCGACGAGCCCACCAACCACCTCGACGCCGAGAGCGTGCTGTGGCTCGAGCAGCACCTGCAGAAGTACCCCGGCGCCGTCATCGCCATCACGCACGACCGGTACTTCCTCGACCACGTCGCCGAGTGGATCGCCGAGGTCGACCGCGGCCGTCTCTACCCCTACGAGGGCAACTACTCGACCTACCTCGAGAAGAAGGCCGCCCGTCTCGAGGTGCAGGGCAAGAAGGACGCCAAGCTCGCCAAGCGCCTCGAGAGCGAGCTCGAGTGGGTGCGCTCGAACGCCAAGGGCCGCCAGGCCAAGTCGAAGGCCCGTCTCGCGCGCTACGAGGAGATGGCCTCGGAAGCGGAGAAGACGCGCAAGCTCGACTTCGAGGAGATCGTCATCCCGGTCGGCCCGCGCCTGGGCTCGCAGGTCATCGAGGCGACGAAGCTTAAGAAGGGCTTCGGCGACCGCGTGCTCATCGACGGCCTGTCGTTCACGCTGCCCCGCAACGGCATCGTGGGCATCATCGGCCCGAACGGCGTCGGCAAGACCACGCTGTTCAAGACGATCGTGGGGCTCGAAGAGCTCGATGGCGGCACGCTCAAGATCGGCGAGACGGTCGACATCTCGTACGTCGACCAGAGCCGCGGCGGCATCGATCCGAACAAGACGCTGTGGGAGGTCGTGAGCGACGGCCTCGACTACATCCAGGTCGGCAAGACCGAGATTCCGTCGCGGGCATACGTCTCGCAGTTCGGCTTCAAGGGCCCCGACCAGCAGAAGAAGGCCGGCGTGCTCTCGGGTGGTGAGCGCAACCGCCTCAACCTCGCGCTGACCCTCAAGCAGGGCGGCAACCTGCTGCTGCTCGACGAGCCGACGAACGACCTCGACGTCGAGACGCTCGGCAGCCTCGAGAACGCGCTGCTCGAGTACCCCGGCTGCGCCGTGGTGATCACGCACGACCGGTGGTTCCTCGACCGCATCGCCACGCACATCCTGGCGTACGAGGGCACCGAGGCGAACCCCTCGTACTGGCACTGGTTCGAGGGCAACTTCGAGGCCTACGAGGCGAACAAGATCGAGCGACTCGGCCCAGAGGCGGCGAAGCCGCACCGCTCGGCGTACCGCAAGCTCACGCGCGACTGACGTCGGCCGCTCACCGATGACTCGACTGCACGTCGCGATCCCGCTGCGCTGGAGCGACCTCGACGCCTACGCGCACGTCAACAACGCGCGCATGTTCACGCTGCTCGAGGAGGCCCGTATCGCGGCCTTCTGGGGCGGCGGCACGAACGGCGCCCCGACCGCGGTGCTGTCGACGGGGCCGGGCGCCGACTCGATCACCTTGATCGCCGGCCAGCAGATCGAGTACCGCGCGCAGATCCCGTTCCACCGCGAGCCGCTCGACGTCGAGCTGTGGATCGGCAAGCTCGGCGGTGCGAGCCTGCAGGTCTGCTACGAGGTCTACAGCCCCGCCGGGCACGACCCGCGCACGCTGTACGTGCGCGCCGCCACGACGATCGTGCTGGCCGATCGCGAGTCGGGTGCTCCGCGGCGGATCAGCGATGAGGAGCGTGCAGTGTGGCTGCCGTTCATCGATGAACCGTTGGAATTCCGGCAGCAGTAGTCAGCGCAGGCGCGACTCGCGCACCCACGCGATGTGCGCCTCGAGCGGGTACTCCGCCGGATCGCGCGGGCGGCCGTCGGGCAGCTCGTAGAGGTTGAGCATGAGCTGCAGGGGGTAGGCGGGCGACTGGTCGGCCTCGGCCACGAGCACGTCGTCGATGAAGAACCGGGCGGAGCCGGGCATCCATTCGACGGAGTACGTGTGCCAGTCGAGCGCGTCGCCCTCGAGAGGCACCTGCACGAAGTCGTCGCGCAGTGCGGGGTCGCCGAACGGGTGGATGCCCAGCCCGACGCGCGCTGACCCGTCGGGGTGGATGTCGCGGCCGAAGATCTCGACGAGGCACAGCTCGCCCGACTGCTCGGGCTCGTGCTCGAACCCGATGAGCCACAGCGCCGTGAGCGCGCGCGGGTGCGGCGACGCCCGCAGGCGCACCTCGATGAGGCCGTGGTGCGGCAGCCACAGTCGGCGTTCGGGCTGCGCGGTGCGCACAACGAGCCCCTCGCGAAACGGATGCTGACCGCTGCCGCTGCCCACCGGCCCCGATCGACCGCCGGTCTGCAGGTTCGACACGCGCAGCTCGCCGTCGTACTCGGGGCTCCACGCGGGCTGGTCGTGGTCGATGCGCAGCGTGATCCCTTCGGGGCCGAGCGCGTACCGCGCGGCCGAGCGATCGGGGGTGCTCCACTGGGGCAGGTAGTGGGGGAGCCAGCGCGCGGTGTCGAGGGTTGGTCCGGCGAAGTGTTCGTCGACAACCAGCTCGTAGCCGGAGCGGTCGAGCCGCTCGGCGGGGAGGTCGGGGGCGAGGCGCACGCGACGATGCTAGCGGCCTGCTCCCGCACAGCGAGGCGTCACGACGATGTGTCGTTGACAATACTGTGTGATACACAGTAACGTGTCGGCCGTGAGCACTTCGTCCCCTGAACCGTCGGCCCTTGACGCCGGCCACCTGCAAGAACTGCGACGCGGCACGGTCGTGCTCGCGAGTCTGCTCGCCCTGCGTACGCCCGGCTACGGCTACGCGCTGCTCGAGCAGCTTGCCGAGGCCGGGGTCGATGTCGACGCCAACACGCTCTACCCCCTGCTGCGCCGACTCGAGAGCCAGCAACTGCTCACGAGCGAGTGGAACACCGACGAGAGCCGGCCCCGCAAGTTCTACCGCACGAGCGCCGAGGGCGAGGCCCTCGCCTCCCGGCTTCTCGACGAATCCCGCCGCATCACCGACGCCCTCGTGCGTCTTTCTGAAGGAGGAGCATCGTGACCACCCCCACCCTGACCGAGCGCTACGTCGCCGCGGTCGTGCGCCGACTGCCTGAGAAGGGCCGCTCTGACGTGGCGACCGAGCTGCGGGCATCCATCACCGATGAGATCGAGGCCCGCGTCGAGGCCGGGTCCGCCCCTGAGACCGCTGAACGGGATGCCCTCACCGCGCTCGGCGACCCCGACCGCCTCGCCGCGGGCTACGCGGGTCAGCCGCTGCACCTCATCGGCCCCGCCGTGTACCTCGACTGGCGCCGGCTGCTGACGGTGCTGCTGAGCATCGTGCTGCCCATCGTGGCGGGTGCCCTCACCATCGCGCAGGCGCTCGCCGGGTCGGGCCCGCTCGAGATCGTGGCGAACGTCGTCGGCACCGTCATGAGCGTCGGAATCGCGCTGGTCTTCTGGGTGACGGTCGTGTTCGCGCTGATCGAGCGCACGGGTGCGGGTGATCGCCCGGTGGTCGCGTGGTCGCTTGATCGCCTGCCCGACTCGTCGGCGAAACCGCAGGTCGGGGTCGATGTGCTCGTCGGGGGTGTTCTCGGGCTTCTGTTCCTCGTGGCGGGGCTCGTCGCCCAGTCGGCCTTCCCGGCCTTCCGCGACGCCGACGGCGCCGCGATCCCCTTCCTGGCGCCCGAGCTCTGGGCGTGGTGGATTCCGTACTTCGTCGTCGTGCTTGTGGCCGAGCTCGTCTTCGCGGTCGTGCTCTACCGCCGTCGTGTATGGAGCCTGGGGCTCGCGGTGGGCAACATCGTGCTCACTCTGGCGTTCGCCGTGCCGATGATCGTTCTTCTGCTCACCGACTCCTTCGTGAACCCGGCATTCTCGGCTCAGTTGGCAGACGTGCCCGAGCTTCTGCGGCTCGGCGAGCAGACCATGGTGGTCGCGGCGATCGCGATCGGGGCAATTTCTCTGTGGGAGTGCGTCGACGGTGTGCTGAAGGCGGCGCGCGCGCACCGTTAGGCTCACGCCTCGGGAATGCGCACCATGCCCTCTTGCGCGACGCTCGCGACGAGCATGCCGTCGCGCGTGAAGATGCGCCCCTGCGAGAGGCCTCGGCCGCCTTGCGCGGTCGGGGACTCCTGCACGTAGAGCAGCCAGTCGTCGACGCGCGCGAAGCGGTGCCACCACATGGCGTGGTCGAGGCTCGCCATCTTGAGGCCGGGCGTCGCCCACGTGGCACCGTGCCGCCGCAGGATTGGTTCGAGGATCGTGTAGTCGCTCGCGTAGGCGAGTGCCGCGCGGTGCAGGTTCTCGTCGTCGGGCAGCGGCGCCGTCGTGCGGAACCACACCGCCTGGTGCGCGACCGCCTCGGGGCCGGGCGCGAAGTAGATCGGGTCTTCGACGTGCCGCAGATCGAACGGTCGGCTGTGCGCCCAGTACTGCGCGACGGGGTGGTCGATGGGGCCGAGGATCTCGCGCGCGCTCGGCAGCTCGTCGGGGTCGGGGATGCCGACGGGCATCGTCGTCTGGTGCTCGAGGCCGGGGTCGACGTCTTGGAAGCTCGCGATCATCGACAGGATCGGCTGGCCGTTCTGGTATGCCTGCGTGCGGCGCGTCGAGAACGAGCGGCCGTCGTGGATGCGGTCGACCGAGAAGGTGATGGGTTGCTCGTCGTCGCCGGGCCGCAGGAAGTACCCGTGCATCGAGTGGATGAACCGGTCGGCGTCGACCGTGCGCATCGCCGCGAGCACCGCCTGCGCGGCGACCTGGCCGCCGAAGACGCGGCGCTGCGGGGTCCACAGGCTGGGCGCGGTGAAGATGTCTTCCCGCGTGCGCGCTTCGGTGTCGGTGAGCGTCAAGGCGGCCAGCATGTCGAGAACGGGGTCACGAGGGGCTTCGGTCACCCGCGTAGTCTAGGCAGTGATGAACGCGTCGTTCACCCTCTCCTCCCTCCCCGCCGCGCAGGATCTCTCGGTGCTGCTGGGCCGTGCCGTGCGCCTCGACGAGGCGGGGGCCGTGCGGCTCATCGCCGACAGCGGCGTGCTCGCCGTCTATGTCGCGGTCATCACGCCGAAGGGTCTGCTCGACCGCGGGCCGACCGTGCTCGGGTTGCGCACGCTCGCGCTGGCCGAGGGCTCGTTCGACGTCGTGGTGCCCATCCGTTCGCTGCAGGTGCGGGTGGATGCTGCGCTCGCGGCCGTCGCGGAGGGCGCCGACCCGGCGATCCCGGTCACGATCGGCCTGCCGGCAGCCGTGAGCACGATCGTGTGGGCGGGCATCTCGCCCCCGCGCGGCGGCTGGCAGCGCATGTCGCCGCTCGTGCCGACGGCTTTCGCGGCCGCGGCCCGCGCGGGCATCGAGGAGGTTGCGACGGCGATTCCTGCGGGCACGGGCGAGCAGATCGTGCACCGCGTGCGCAGTGAGGTCTGGGGCCGCCCCCTGCCGGAGGCCGAGCACCTGCCGGCCGGCACCGCGTTCGCGCTCGAGAGCCTCGGCTTTCTCGGGGACGACCTCGTGCAGCAGTTCGCGACCGGCCCGTGGATTCGCCTGAGCACAGCCCGCGGGCACGTGCTCGTCAAGCAGAGCGCCTGGTCGCTCGGCGGTTAGCCGCGCGCGATCGCGCGTCCCGCGCGCAGGCCGGTGTGCAGGCAGCCGCCGAGGAAGGTGCCCTCGAGCGACCGGTAGCCGTGCACGCCGCCGCCCCCGAAGCCGGCGGCCTCGCCGACGGCGTACAGCCCGGGGACGACCGTGCCGCTGGCGTCGAGCGCCCGGCAGTCGAGGTCGGTCTGGATGCCGCCGAGGCTCTTGCGCGTGAGGACGTGCAGCCGCACGGCGATGAGCGGGCCGTGCTTCGGGTCGGTCAACCGGTGCGGCGGCGCGACGCGGATGAGCTTGTCACCGCGGTACTTCCGTGCGCCGCGGATGGCCGTGAGCTGGGCGTCCTTGCCGAACGCGTTGTCGAGCATGCGGTCGCGCGCGGCGATCTCGTCGCGCACGCGGGCGACGTCGAGCGGAGCATCCGGTTCGAGGGCCGCCATGCGGGCCACGAGATCGTCGACCGTGCTCGCGACGATGAAGTCGGCTCCGTCGCGCGTGAAGCGCCGCACGGGTTCCGTTGGTCCTTTCGACAGGCGCTGGCGCAGCAGCTCGCGCACGCTCCGGCCCGTCAGGTCGGGATTCTGTTCGCTGCCGCTGAGCGCGAACTCCTTCTCGATGATCGACTGCGTCGTGACGAACCAGCTGTGGTCGTGGCCGGTCGTGCGCAGGTGGGCGAGCGTGCCGAGGGTGTCGAAGCCGGGGAAGAGGGGCGCGGGCAGGCGGCGGCCGGTCGCGTCGAGCCACAGGCTCGAGGGGCCGGGCAGGATGCGGATGCCGTGCTTCTCCCACACGGGGGAGTGGTTCTGGATGCCCTCGACGTAGTGCCACATGCGGTCGCCGTTGATCAGCCGCGCGCCGGCGGCTTCGGCGATGCCGAGCCCGCGGCCGTCGACGTGCGCAGGCACCCCGCTCACCATGTGGTGCGGGGGCGTGCCGAGCCGCTCGGGCCACGCGGCCCGCACGAGGTCGTGGTTGCCGCCGATGCCGCCCGTCGCCATGACGACCGCGCTCGCCTCGAGGGCGAACTCTCCGACCACATCGCGGGTCGAGGGCGCGCCCCGCTCCGCGTCGTCGGGGGCGAGCACGCTGCCACGCACGCCGACGACGCGACCGTCGGTCACGGTGAGGGCGTCGACGCGGTGACGGAAGAGCAGGGTGACGAGGCCGGCATCCACCCCTCGCCGCACCGTCGCGATGAAGGGCTCGAGAATCGCGGGGCCGGTGCCCCACACGATGTGGAACCGCGGCACCGAGTTGCCGTGCCGCGTCGCCGTGTCGCCGCCGCGCTCGGCCCAGCCGACGACGGGGAAGAGCCCGATGCCCTTCTGCTTCAGCCACGCGCGCTTCTCGCCCGCGGCCCACTCGAGGTACGCGTCAGCCCACGCGCGCGCGTGATCGTCTTCCGGCCGGTCGAACCCGGCGGTTCCGGCCCAGTCCTGCCGGGCGAGCTCGATCGAATCACGGATGCCCATCCGGCGCTGCTCGGGGCTGTCGACCAGGAACAGCCCGCCGAACGACCACCACGCCTGACCGCCGAACGTGGCCTCAGGCTCTTGGTCGACGATCGTGACGTGCCTGCCCGCATCCACCAGTTCGGCCGCGGCGACGAGCCCGGCGAGGCCCGCGCCGACGATGATGGCGTCGCTGCGTTGGGTGCCCATCGGGTTACGGCCCGAACGTCACCAGGTCGAGGTTCGCGATGACGAGCTGCACGAGCACGATGCTGAGCACGACCCCGGCGACGAGGCCGGCGACTAGGGTGGCGATCGTGATCCACATGACCTCGAGCCCGCGGCCCGTGCGTCGCTTCGCGACGACGGCGCGGCCGATGGGGTAGACCGCGTAGCTCACGGCGAGCACGAGGAACATCCAGGCCCAGTGGAACGGCTGCGGCACGCCGCGCCGCTTCAGCTCTTTCCAGTCGAGGTAGGCGAACCAGATCAGCAGCGCCGTGCCGATCCAGCCGACGGCGATGAGCGCGACGTAGCCGGGGGAGAAGAGCGCGGCGGTGGCGCCCAGCCCCGTCGTGTCGGTGATGCTCGCGACGATGAACGCGTTCCAGTCGATGAGGAAGATCGGCAGGAACTGCACGATTGGGATGACCAGGATCGCCCAGATCCACGGCGTGCTCGGGTCGGTGCCCGGCGGGGCCGTCAGCTCGGCGGCCGGTGTGGTGCGCGCGTACGGGTCGGGCTGCGCGGACGGGGCGGGGTCGGTCATGGGGTCTCCTCGAACGTGTTGACCATGGCGAAGGCGGCTCGCTCCAGATAATCCCACAGGGTCGCCTCGAGCAGCGGAGGCAGCGCCAGGCTCTCGACGGCGGCGCGCATGTGGCCCAGCCAGCGGTCGCGGGCATCCGGATTGATGTGGAAGGGGTTGTGGCGCATGCGCAGCCGCGGGTGACCCCGCTGCTCGCTGTAGGTGCCCGGCCCGCCCCAGTACTGCTCGAGGAAGGCGGTGAGGCGCCAGATGGCGCCCTCCATGTCGTCCTCCGGGTACATCGGCTGCAGCACCGGATCGGCCGCGACGCCCTCGTAGAACCGGCGCACGAGCCGCTCGAAGGTCTCGTGGCCGCCCACCTGCTCGTAGAAGGTGGACTGCGGATCGTCAGCGTTGCGCTGGCCGAGTTCGACCATGTGTCAGCCCTCCTCTACCGCGGTCATCAGAGGTCGCTGTCTTCTGGCGGCGACGCGGGTCGGCGGCTGCCGCGCTCGTGCTCCCGGGCGTCGATGCCGTCCATGACGATGCGGTTGAGCGAGGGCACGGCCACGCCCAGCTCGTCGAGGGCGAGCTTGAGGCGCAGGCGCAGGGCGCGCGCCATGTCGAACTGGTCGCCCGAGCGCACCTTCATGACGAGGCGGATAACGAGGGCCTCAGCAGAGATCGACTCGATGCCCCAGATCTCGGGCGGTTCGAGCACCTTGCGCTTGTACTCTGGCTCGGCGGCCATGGCGTTCGCGGTGGCGAGCATGACTTCTTGCACCTCGTCGACGTTCGAGGTGTAGGGCGCAGGCAGGTCGATGATGACGCGCGCCCAGCCCTGCGACTTGTTGCCGACGTTGATGATCTCGCCGTTGCGCACGTACCAGAGCACCCCGTTGACGTCGCGAATCTGCGTCACGCGCACGCCGACGATCTCGACGACACCGCTGACCGGCCCCTGGGTCGACTGCAGCTCGACGATGTCGCCGACGCCGAGCTGGTCTTCGAACACCATGAAGAGGCCGTTGAGCATGTCTTTCACGACGTTCTGGGCGCCGAAACCGAGGGCTGCACCGAGGATGCCCGCGGAGGCGATGAGCGCCGTGACCGAGAAGTCCAGCTCGCCGAGCACGAGCACGATCGCGACCGCGACGATGGCCCAGGTGACGAGGTTGTTGAGCACCGTGCCCATCGTGCGCGTGCGCTGCACGACGCGCACGGCGTGCAGCGGCGAGGCACTGAGCTCGACAGTGTCGTCGACGTTCTGCGCCTTCTTGACACCCGACACGACCCGATCAACGACGCGGTGGATGATCGCGATGAGCACCCAGCGCAGAATGACGGCGCCGATGATGACGCCGATGATGCGGAACGGCGCCTCGTAGGTCGTCAGAAAGCTGCCGATGCCCGCCCAGAATGTCGCCCAATCGAAGTCGCCCATCGTGATGTCAGCTTAGCGACCGCCCCGCCGAGCAGTCTCTGCCTAGACTCACGACAAGTCGGGGGAAGGGACGGTGCCGGTGGAGGCTCGCGTGATCGCGCAATTCTCTACGCAGATCGACGAAGGTTGGACTGCAGAGCAACGCGCAGCGTTTCTCGGCCTTGACCTCAAGGCAATGCGACGCACGATGGTGGTGCTAGCTGCGATCGCGCTTGTCGCTCTTTCAAGCATCATGCTGGTTGCGATTGTCGGCTACGCACTGCTGGTGCCCGACCTGGAGATCCCCTTTGCGGTCATCGTCCTAGGGGCCGCAATCGGCGTTTTCGTCGGGGCAACACTAAACCTGTGCTTGACACTGCTCATCAGCACGCGTCTCGCGCTCGGGCGCCCGATGGTTCAGCAGTCTGTCGTGGTCTCGTCGATCGTCGCGGTCGGTTACCTCACGATGAACGTGGCGCAGACGCTGGGCGGGACGCCGTGGCTCATTTCCGTCTCGCTCGGGTTGACCGCCTGGACGCTCGGTGAGGGCGCATCGCAGCAATCTCTCGTCATGTCGGCGCTTCGCCGACCGCAGTATCCGCGTCGAGGGCTCGCGATGCTGGCCGCGCAGCGTGCTGAATTCGGGCTCGGTGGTCACGCAACCGTGTTGGGTATCAGCCCGACGCGAGAGGCCGTGGGAGGCCTGAGCCGCGGGGTGGTCGTCATTAGTTGCGCGGCGCTCTTGGCGGTCTCTCCGCTCGTGGGCCTGCTCGCCGCTCTCGTTCGCTTGGCGGCTGATCTCGCCGACATGTGGGCGCTGACGACGCAGCGTCGCCGACTGCTCTCGATCGCCCCGGCCGTCGCCGCGATTCTGCTTGTGGTCGCGGTCGCCGCCCTCCACTAGACGAGGGCAGCGACCGCGCCGCGGCTGCTACACCCGGTCGCGCGCCTGCGCGGCGAGCGCGCGCTCGACGCCCGCGAGGTTCTCGGTGACGAGGCGCCGCAGCGCGGGGGCCGCGTCGGTGTTGGCGTCGAGCCACGCGCGCGTGGCATCCACGAGCTCTTGCGAGGCCAGCGGCGCCGGGTACAGACCCAGCACGATGTACTCGGCGATCGCGTGCGTGCGGCTCGACCACACGTCGGTCAGGGCGTCGAAGTATGGCTGCACGAGCCCCTCGAGCGAGGCCGGGTCGTTGACGTGCGTGTAGCCCATGGTCGTCATGCGCACGACGACGTTCGGCAGCTCGTCGCGCGCGACGAGCGAGTCGAACGCGGCGCGCTTGTCGTCGGCGCTCGGCAGCGCGGCGGCGCTGCGGGCGGCCGCCTGCTGGCCGTTCGAGGTGTTGTCGCGTTCCAGCGCGGCATCGATCTCGCTGCGGGATGCGGCGCCGTTGAGCGCCAGGCCCTCGAGCAACTCCCACTCGAGATCGGTGTCGATCTCGACGCCGGGAAGGGTGATCGAGCCGTCGCGCAGGCCGCGCAGCGTCTCGACGTGCGCGGGCGTGCTGGCGACGTTGGCGAAGAACTTCACGAACTGGAACTGGCTGTCGCTGCCGGCCTCGGCGCTCTGCGCGAGCGACCACAGGGCGTCGCCGATCTCGGCGATGATGCCCGGCCGCGCCGAGGGCTCGACGTACATGCGGGCCACGGTGAGCAGCTGCATGAGCGTCGTGCGCACGGTGGTCGACTCGGTCTCGGTGGCGATGTTGCCGAGCACGAGCCGCACGTAGTCACGCGGCGCGGTCTCGGCGTCGCGCGTCGAATCCCACGCCGAGCCCCAGACGAGCGAGCGGGCGAGGGGGTTCTCGATCTTCGACAGGTGCTCGATGGCCACGGCGAGCGAGTCGTCGTCGAGGCGGATCTTCGCGTAGGCGAGGTCGTCGTCGTTGAGGAGGATGAGCGACGGCCGATCCATACCGACCAGCTCGGGCACGTCGGTGCGGGGGCCATCGACGTCGAGCTCGAGGCGGTGCGTGCGCGTGAGCGCACCATCCGCGAGGTCATAGAAGCCGACGGCCATGCGGTGCGGGCGAATCGTCGGGTAGTCGGGGTGCGCGCTCTGCAGCACGGCGAAGCTCGTGATGACGCTGGCCTCGTCGACCGTCAGCTCGGGGCGCAGGGTGTTGACGCCCGCCGTCTCGAGCCACAGCTGCGACCACGTCGACAGCTCGCGTCCGCTCGTGGCCTCGAGCTCGCTCAGCAGGTCGGTGAGCTCGGTGTTGCCCCAGGCGTGCTTCTGGAAGTACTGGCCGACGCCCGCGAAGAAGGCGTCCTGCCCCACCCACGCGACGAGCTGCTTGAGCACGCTGCCGCCCTTGGCGTAGGTGATGCCGTCGAAGTTGACCTGCACGTCTTCGAGGTCGTTGATGGTCGCGACGACGGGGTGGGTGCTCGGCAGCTGGTCTTGCCGGTAGGCCCAGCTCTTCTCCATCGCCTGGAAGGTCGTCCACGCCTCGTGCCACTCGGTGGCCTCGGCCGTGGCGATCGTCGACGCCCACTCGGCGAACGACTCGTTGAGCCACAGGTCGTTCCACCACTTCATGGTGACGAGGTCGCCGAACCACATGTGGGCGAGCTCGTGCAGGATCGTGACGACGCGGCGCTCCTTGACGGCGTCGGTCACCTTGCTGCGGAACACGTAGACCTCGGTGAAGGTCACGGCGCCCGCGTTCTCCATGGCGCCCGCATTGAACTCGGGCACGAAGAGCTGGTCGTACTTCTCGAACGGGTAGGCGACGCCGAACTTCGACTCGAAGTAGGCGAAGCCCTTGCGCGTGATGTCGAAGATGTAGTCGGCATCGAGGTACTCGAAGAGGCTCGCGCGGGCGTAGATGCCGAGCGGGATGCTGCGGCCGTCGCTGCTCGTGAGCTCGCTGTGCACGCTCTGGTAGGGGCCCGCGATGATCGCGGTGATGTAGCTCGAGATGCGCTTCGTCGTCGCGAACACTGTGGTGGCGGAGTCACCATTCTCGGTGCGCGACTCGACGGGGGAGTTCGACACGACGACCCAGCTGGCGGGGGCGGTCACGGTGAAGCGGAACGTCGCCTTGAGGTCGGGCTGCTCGAACACCGCGAACACGCGGCGGCTGTCGGGCACCTCGAACTGCGAGTAGAGGTAGACCTCGCCATCGACGGGGTCGACGAAGCGGTGCAGGCCCTCGCCCGAGTTCGTGTACTCGTGGTCGGCGACGACCGTGAGCACGTTGTGCTCGGCGAGCCCGTCGAGCTGGATGCGCGTGCCGTCGGCCACGGCGGCCGCGTCGAGCTCGACGCCGTTGAGCGTGACGCTGTGCACCGTGCGGGTGATCGCGTCGATGAAGGTGCTCGCGCCGGCCTCGGCCGAGAAGGTCACGGTCGACGTCGACCGGAACACCTCGTCGCCCGTGGTCAGGTCGAGCGAGATGTCGTAGCTCTCGGTCTCGACGATGGCCTTGCGCTCGTGCGCTTCGACGCGGGTCAGGTTCTCTGCGGGCACGGCGGCGGCCTCCTTGGGGCAGTGTGCTGATGAGCACGGGAATCGGGATGCGCGGCTCGTGGCCGCGCCCATTCAGCCTAGCCGCGCAGCCAGACCGCGCCGTGGGCGGGCAGGGTGAGGTCGGCGCGCAGGTCGTGGCGCGCATCCGTCAGCAGGTCGGTCATCGTGGCGGGCAGGCCCGAGAGGGTCAGCGCGGCGATGGTCTGCGGCTCGTCGGCGACGTTGGCGAAGCAGACCACCGGCCCCTTGGGGCCCGGCCGCTGGTAGCCGAGCACGTGCAGGTTCTTCGTGTCGAAGCCGATGAGGGTGCCGCCGCTGAACTCCGGGGTCGCGCGGCGCACCGCGATGAGGTGCTGCAGGCCCGAGTAGATGCGGCTCGCGTCGGTGGAGGCGTCGGTGCGCTGCGCGTAGCGCTCGGCGGGGTAGGTCGGCCGGTGCGCCCAGCGGCTGTCGTCGGCGTGGCCCGGCTCGTCGGCCCAGTGCGGGTCGTTGAGCTGGCCGACCTCGTCGCCGAGGTACAGCAGGGGGATTCCGCCGGTCGAGAGCACGATCGAGTGGGCGAGCAGGATGCGGCCGATCGCTCCGGCGTCGCCCGCCTCGAGGCCCGCGAGTGAGGCGGTCGTGCCCGAGATGCGGCAGTCGCCCGTTTTCGGGTTGTCTTGGAAGGGGATGCCGCGGGCGAAGCTGCCGGGAAACCGGTCGACGAAGAAGCTGTTCAAGAACCGCCGGTGCTCGAAGCCGTCGATGCCGAGCTCGGCCGCGTCCTCGTCGGCAAAGGTCCAGCCGATGTCGTCGTGGCTGCGCACGTAGTTGACCCAGGCCGTGCCCGGCGGCAGGTTGTGGCGGCGGTCGAGTGCTTGCTGCAGCAGCCGGGCATCCCTTGTTGCGAGGGAGTTCCAGATGAGCGCCATCTGCAGTGGGTTGTAGCTGATGCGGCACTCGTCGACCGAGATGTACTCGACGACCTGGTCGGGGTGCACGATCGCCTCGCTCTTGAACATCACGGCGGGCGCCGCGATGCGCAGGGCCGCAGTGAAGGCCTGGATGAGCAGGTGCGCTTCGGGCAGGTTCTCGCAACTCGTGCCCAGCTGCTTCCAGATGAACGCGACCGCGTCCATGCGCAGGATGTCGACGCCCTGGTTGGCGAGGAAGAGCATCTCGCCCGCCATCGCGCGCAGCACCGCGGGGTTCGAGTAGTTGAGATCCCACTGGAAGGTGTGGAAGGTCGCCCAGATCCAGCGCTCGGCCTCGGCCCGGCTCGGCACGGTGCCGTCGGCCTTCGGAAACGGCACGAAGCTGCCCGGGTGATCGTCGGGAAAGATCTCGCGCACCGTCGCCTCGAAGGCGTCGGGCTGCTCGCGGCCGTCAAAGACCCAGTAGTAGTTCTCGAACTCCCGCTCGCCCGCGATGGCGCGCTGCGCCCACTCGTGCTCGTTCGAGGTGTGGTTGAAGATGAAGTCGAGCACGAGCACGATGCCGTTCGCGCGCAGCTCGGAGGCGAGGCTCTGCAGCTGCGCCATGTCGCCGAGGGCCGGGTTGACCGCGCGGTAGCTCGACACGGCGTAGCCGCCGTCGCTGTTCTCCTCCGGCGCCGCGAAGAGCGGCATGAGGTGCAGGTAGGTCAGGCCCAGTTCTCTGAAATACGGGATGCGCGCGCGAACGCCCTCGAGGTCGGTCGCGTAGCGATCGACGTAGCAGACGCCGCCGAGCATCTGGTTCGACTGGAACCAGTCGGGGTCGGCGAGGCGCGCGTCGTCGAGCGCGCGCAGCTCGGCGGGGCGCTGCAGCCACGAGGTCGCGAGCAGGTCGATGAGCGCGGCGAGCTCGGTGTCGAGGTGCAGCCCGGCGCCGTAGATGCGGGTGAGCAGGCTCATCAGCCGGGGCGCCTCGGCCTCGACGCGGGCGGAGAACCGCTCCCACTCGGCGGGGTCGGTCTCGGGGCGGCGCGCATCGGCGAGCGCCCGCATCCACTGCTCTGTGTTTGCTTGGTCCGTGTGCGGCACGATCGCCAGTCTAGGTCGGTGCCGGGCCCGTCGACCCAGTATTGTCCAGGTGGACAACTCGTGAGACGATGAGCCCATGCACACCACCGTGTTCGAGCGCAGCCGCCCCGACGCCCGCCTCATCGCCGACAGCCTCGAGGGGTCACGGCTGCAGCCGTTCTGGCTCGACGACCTGCCCGAGCGGCCCGTGCGGCCCGCGCTGACGGGGCGCGAGACGGCCGACCTCGCCGTCGTGGGCGGCGGCTACACGGGGCTGTGGACGGCGCTGCTGGCGAAGCAGCGCGACCCTGATGCCCGCGTCGTGCTGCTCGAGGGCAAGCGCATCGGCTGGGCCGCGAGCGGTCGCAACGGCGGCTTCGTCGAGGCGACGCTCACTCACGGCGCGAAGAACGGCGAGACCCGGTTCCCTGACGAGCTGGCCACGCTCGATCGACTCGGCATGCAGAACCTCGACGAGATCGAGGCCACGGTCGAGGCCGAGGGCTGGGCCGTCGACTTCGAGCGCGTCGGCTCCATCGCCGTCGCCACCGAGGCGTACCAGGTAGCCGAGCTCAAGGCCGCGCACGACGGCGAGCACGAGCTGTTCTTCGACGCTGCCGCGATGCGCGCGCAGATCGCCTCGCCCACCTACGAGGGCGGGCTGTGGTCGACGCGGGATACGGCGCTCGTGCATCCCGGCAAGCTCGCGATCGCCCTCATGCGCGCGTGCCTCGATGCGGGCGTCGAGATCTTCGAGTCGAGCCCGGTCAGCGACCTCAGCGCGGAGCGCGACGCCGTCACGCTGAGCGTGCGCGGCGGCGGCACCCTCAGGGCCGCGCGCGTGGCGCTCGCGACCAACGCCTTCCCCTCCCTGCTCAAGCGCTACCGCCTGCACACCGTGCCGGTCTACGACTACGTGCTCATGACCGAACCGCTGACGGATGCGCAGCTCGCGTCGATCGGGTGGCAGGGTCGCCAGGGCGTGGCCGACAGCGCCAACCAGTTCCACTACTACCGCCTCAGTGCCGACAACCGCATCCTGTGGGGTGGATACGACGCGATCTACCACTTCGGCGGGCGCATCCGTCCGGAGTACGACGACCGTCGCGAGTCGTTCGAGACCCTCGCGAGCCACTTCTTCACGACCTTCCCGCAACTGGAGGGCGTGCGGTTCAGCCACCGCTGGGCGGGCGTCATCGACACGTGCAGCCGCTTCTGCGCCTTCCATGCCACCGCCCACCAGGGGCGCGTCGCCTACTCGGCCGGCTTCACGGGGCTCGGGGTCGCGGCCACGCGGTTCGCGGCGAACGTCATGCTCGACCAGCTGGCCGGCGAGACGACGGAGCGCACTGCGCTCGACATGGTGCGCAGCATGCCGCTGCCCTTCCCGCCCGAGCCGGCGACGTATCCGGCCGTGCAGTCGGTGCGCTGGGCGCTCGACCGCGCAGATCACAATTCGGGAAAGAGAAATGCGTTCCTGCGCACGCTCGACGCCGTGGGTCTAGGGTTCGATTCGTGAGCCTTCCCCTCGACGCAGCCACGGTGCTGCAGGCCCTCGAGCTCGAACTCGAGCACGAGCCCGTCGACGCCGACCAGGTCGTCGAGGGTGCGCCCACCACGGGCATCGCCGCCCTCACTGAGCTTGACGACTGGGAGGTTGGGGTGTGGGAGATCACGCCCGGCACCGTCACCGACGTCGAGGTCGAGGAAGTGTTCATCGTGCTGCGCGGTCACGCCATCCTGCGCCGCGGCGACGGCTCCGAGGTCGAGCTGCGCGCCGGCTCGGTCGGCCGTCTCGATGACGGCGAAGAGACCGAGTGGCGCGTGCTCGAGACGCTGCGCAAGATCTACATCGCGTAGCGCCTAGAAGGTGCTGTCGCCCCGGATGACGACGTCGCTGCCGCCGTCGACGAACACGATCTGCCCGCACAGGTGCGAGTTCTCGACGCTCGTGAGGTAGCCGAGCAGGTTCGCCACGACGGCGGGCTCGGCGATGCCGTTGAGCGGCATCGGCACCATCTCCAGAATCGCCTTCGACGACTCCTCCGTGGCGGTGAACGAGTCGGTCATGGGCGTGCGGATGATGCCGGGCGCGACCGCGTTGAGCGGAATCCCCGCGCCGGCCCACTCGGGCGTCGCAGCGTTGCGGCGGATCCAGCGCACGAGCGCGCGCTTCGTCGAGCCGTAGATGAGCCCGCCCTGGCCGGCGTCGATCAACTGCTGCGCGCGGTGCAGCGCGGCCGGTTCGTCGTGCGCGAGGCAGGCATCGACGAGCTCGTCGTCGACCGGGAAGAGCGAGGCCATGGATGCCGTGGCCACCGCGCGCGGAGCATCCGACCCCGACAGCAGCGGCCGAAGACCCTCGAGCGTCGCGAGCGCGCCGAAGTAGTTCACCGCGACGGTGGCGGTGGATTCGGTCGCGAGCCCCGCGTTGGCGACGACCGCGTCGATGCGGCCGCCGGTGAGCTCGGTGACGTGGCTCACGAGCGCGGCGCGGCCCTCGTGCGTGGTCAGGTCGGCCGTGATGTCGGCGTCGTGCAGATCGACCCCGATGACGCGGTGGCCCTGGCCGGCGAGCAGCGCGGCGGTGGCGGCTCCGATGCCGCTCGCCGCGCCGGTGATGACGTAGGTGCGAGTCATGATGACTCCTTCCGATCGGTGGTGTCTTCAGCGTGGCACTGAGGCTCTCTCGACGACAGGGGCGAACGTCCCGCCCTCGTAGAATCGAGCCATGCGCATCCACGTGGCGACCGATCACGCCGGCCTCGAGTTCAGCCAGACGGTGCGCGAGCACGTCGCCGCCCAGGGCCACGAGGTGCACGACCACGGGCCGCAGCACTACGACGCGCTCGACGACTACCCGAGCTTCTGCATCAACGCCGCGCGCGCCGTCGCGCGTGACCAGGCAGCGGGCGTCGAGGCGCTCGGCATCGTCTTCGGCGGGTCGGGTAACGGCGAGCAGATCGCGGCGAACAAGGTGCAGGGCATCCGCGCCGCCCTCGTCTGGAGCGACGCGACCGCGCAGCTGGCCCGCGAGCACAACGACGCCAACGTCATCGCGATCGGGGCGCGCCAGCACACGGTTGATGAGGCGCTGCGCTTCATCGACCTGTTCATCAGCACGCTCTTCCCGGGCGAGGAGCGCCACGCGCGCCGCATCGCCCAGCTCGCGGAGTACGAGAACACCGGCGCGATCGCCGGGCACGAGATCGTCTAGCGGTGCCCGAGGGCCACTCCGTTCATCGCATCGCGCGGCAGTTCGCGCGGCACTTCGTCGGTGACCCGGTTCGGGTCAGCTCGCCGCAGGGGCGCTTCGCCGACGGCGCGGCGCTCATCGACGGGCGCACGATGACCGACTCGAAGGCCGTCGGCAAGCAGATGTTCCTCGAGTTCGACGACGCCCTGTGGCTTCGGGTGCACCTCGGCATCTACGGCGCCTGGGATTTCAGTGGCTCGATCACTCAGGACGCCACGCAGCGCTCGGCGGGCGGTCGCATGGGTCAGACGAACCAGCGCGGCGCCGACCCCGATGCACCGGATGCTCGCACGACGGTCGTCGGCGAGCACGAGGCATCCCTCTCCTCGATCGGGGCTCCTCGCCGCACGCGCCTGCGCATTGCCGAGGCCGAGAAGGAGAGTGCGCTCGATGATGCGGCGCTCGCCGCCTTCCCGCCCGAGCCCGTCGGGCAGGTGCGCGTGCGCCTGCTGACCGACCGCGCGGTCGCCGACCTGCGCGGGCCGACCGCGTGCGAGGTGCTCGACGCGGCCGGCGTGCAGCGCGTCATCGACGCGCTCGGCCCCGATCCGCTCGTCGACGACGCCGACGCGGGGGAGGAGCGCATGCTCGCGCGCATCCGGGGCCGCCGGGTGCCGATCGGCCTGCTGCTCATGGACCAGTCGGTCGTGAGCGGCATCGGCAACGTCTATCGCGCCGAGATCCTCTTCCGCGCCCGACTCGACCCGCACGTCACGGGGGCGGCGCTGCCCGACGACGTCATCCGCGACCTGTGGCGCGACTGGCGCTACCTGCTGGGGGTGGGCGTCGAGACGGGCCAGATGCTCACGATGGACGGCCTCGACGAAGAGGGCCAGCGGGCCGCCCTGCGCAATCGCGCCGACCGGCACTGGGTCTACAAGCGCGAGGGGCTGCCCTGCCGCATCTGCCGCACGAACATCGCCCTCGAGATCGCGGCCGGGCGCAAGCTGTACTGGTGCCCGGGCTGCCAGTCATGAGAGAGGCCGAGCGATGAGGCACACGCCGCACTACCTGCTGCACGACCACGATGAGATTCGCCGCCTGGTGCGCGAGAACCCGTGGGTGACGATCGTCTCGCACACGGCTGATCGCGGCATCGTCGCCTCGCACTACGCCTTCCTGCTCGACGAGGCCGCCTCGACCGGCGATGAGATCGTGCTCGTCGGCCACGTCGGCCGCCCCGACGAGCAGGCGCATGAGCTGGGGCGGCACGAGGTGCTGCTGATCGTGCAGGGCGCCCACGGCTACATCTCGCCGAGCTGGTACGCAGAGGGCGACATCATCCCCACCTGGAACCACGTGACGGCGCACCTCTACGGCACCCCCGAGATCCTGACCGACGAGCAGAACCTGCAGGCGCTCGCCGAGCTCACCGATCACTTCGAACAGCACGTCGTCAACCCCCGGGGGCTGCACCTCGACCCGGAGTATTCTCGACGCGTGGCCCTCGGCACGGTCGGGGTGCGGGTGCGAGTGACGCGGTTCGACGCTCGCGCCAAGCTCAGCCAGAACAAGGCGCCCGAGGTCGTCGAGCGCATCATCGACGAACTCGAGGACGACGGGCCCTACAACCACCCCGGGCTGGCCCGCGAGATGAGGAGACACCATGACGCGCGCAATTCGTAATGCGCGACCGCTCGGCGGGCACGACCCGATCGACCTGCTCATCGACGACGGTGTGATCGTCGGCATCCTGCCCGCGGGCATCGAGGCCGCGGCCTCCGACGATCTCGACCTCGAGGGCCGCTTCATCATGCCGGGGCTGTGGGACGAGCACGTTCACCTCACGCAGTGGGCGCAGCACCGGCGCCGCATCGACCTCGCCCCCGCCGAGAGCGCGGCCGAGGCCGCCGCGATCGTGCGCTCGGCGATCGCCCGCGGCGCGGCCTCCGACGCCGTCATCGTCGGCGTCGGCTTCCGCGACGGCCTGTGGCCGGATGCGCCCAGCGCGGCCCTGCTCGACACCGTCGCGCCTGACCGCCCCATCGTGCTCATCAGCGCCGACGTGCACTGCGTCTGGCTCAACAGCGCCGCGCTGGTGCACTTCGGAGTGGACTCGCCCTCGGGCGCCGACGGCGACGGCGTGCTGCGCGAAGACGCGGCGTTCGCCATCACGGCGCGCCTAGACAGCGCGCCCGACGCCGAGCTCGACCGCTGGGTGGCCGAAGCGGCGGCCGAGGCGGCCGCGCGCGGCGTGGTTGGCGTGGTCGATCTCGAGATGCGCTGGAACCGCGACGACTGGGCACGCCGCGTCGCCGCGGGCTTCGACGCCCTCCGCGTCGAGTTCGGCGTCTACCCGCAGCACCTCGATCGCGCGATCGAGCTCGGCCTGCGCTCGGGCCAGCCGCTCGCCGGCACCGTGAGCGTCGGCCCGCTCAAGGTCATCACCGACGGCTCACTCAACACGCGCACCGCGTACTGCTGCGACCCGTATCCGGATGCTCCCGCCGAGGCCTACGGCCGCCTCAACGTGCCCCCCTGCGAGCTGCACCCGCTGCTCGCCCGGGGCAGCGAGGCGGGCTTCGAGCTCGCCGTGCACGCGATCGGTGACGGCGCCAACCGTCTGGCTCTCGACGTGTTCGCCAAGCTGGGGCGCGGGGGACGCATCGAGCATGCGCAGCTCGTGCACGACAGCGACTTCGCCCGCTTCGCGGCGCTCGGCGTGACGGCGAGCGTGCAGCCCGAGCACGCGGTCGACGACCGCGACGTGGCCGAGCGGTACTGGCCCGGGCGCACGCGCCGCGCGTTCGCGCTGCGCTCGTTCCTCGACGCGGGTGCGCGCATCGTGCTCGGCTCTGACGCTCCGGTCGCGCCGCTCGACCCGTGGGTCGCGATCGCGGCGGCGACGAGCCGCACGCGCGATGGGCGCCCGGCCTTCCACGCTGAGCAGTCGATCACGGTCGTCGAGGCGCTCGCCGCGTCGACCCGCTCGCTCGTCGGGCTCGGCGAACCGGCCGACCTCGTGGCGCTCGACGTCGACCCGCTCGCGGTCGCCCCTGAGGAGCTGCGCACGATGCCGGTGGCGCTGACGATGCTGGCCGGGCGGGCGACGCACGCCGACGCGGCCCTGCGCGCGGGAGCGGCGCTCGAGGTCTAGCTCGGCGCCGCCCGCGGGCGGGCCCGAGCGCTCACCGGGCGCCGCCCCTGTGGCGGCTACGCCGCGATGTGGGCGAAGAGGAACCAGCGGTCCTTCTCGAGCGCGGCGGTGATCGCGATCGCGAGGTCCTGGCTCACGGGGTCGATCTCATCGAGCTCGTCGATGGCCGAGCGCAGCGTGACGAGCGTCGCGTCGATGCCGGCGATGACCTCGGCGACGAGCGCATCCGTCGATTGGAAGCCCTCGCTCACGGCGGGCACCGTCGTGGTGGCGCCGATCGTGGCGACGCGCGCGTCGAGCGGCTGCCCGAGGGTGACGATGCGCTCGGCCGCAAGGTCGCTGAACTCGCGAGCGTGGTCGACGAGCGCGTCGAGCAGTTCGTGCACGGGCATGAAATTGACGCCGCGCACGTGCCAGTGCGCCTGCTTGCCTTCGACGGCGAGCGCCATGAGGTCGATGACGACGGGCGTGAGGTGCGCGGCGACGCCTTTCGTGAGCTCGGCAGTCTTGGCACCCTTGGGGGCGGCGGTGACGGTGGCCATGGGGATCGTCCTTCCTTCGTGGGGATGAGGTCCGTCCACCGTAGAACAGCCGTTCTGCCGCCCGCTGGGGGTTGACAGGGCTCAGCGCAGCTGGGCGATGCGCGTCGCGGTGTCGCGAACGTTCTGCACCCGGCGCTCGAAGCGTGCGGCGATCACGATGATGAGCACGCCCGCCAGACCGAGCCACAGCCACCACTCGACCGAACGACCGACGAGGTCGAGCAGCGGCCAGCTCTGCACGAGCAGGTGCACGAGCAGCACGGTGCCGCCGATCACGAAGGGCGCCTGCAGGCGTCGCCACAGGCCGCCGGCGAAGACGGATGCTGCGGCGACGCCGAGCGCGACGGCCCGCCACAGCGGCTCTCCCGCGGCGTCGATCGCCAGCAGCGAGGGCACGAGCAGCACTGCCATGCCGGGCCCGAGCCATGGCCAACTGCGCGCAGCGGGCACAGCGTCGAGATGCATCGTGCCGATCGCGATCGCGGCGAGCGCGAGGGGCAGGCTCACGAGCTCCACCGGCTCGACGGCGCCGGTGAGACCGAGCGCGCCGGCGCTGAAGGCGGCCGTGCCGAGGGCGGCGATCGTCGCGATGTCGCGCAGCCGGCCCTCGGCCAGCACGCGGGCGGCGACGGCGACGGCGCTCGGCACGAGCACGACGAGCGCAGCGCGCAGCAGGGCGGCTCCCGTCAGCGCGCTGCCGTTCGCGGTGAGGAGCAGGTCGAGAGCGTGCGCGAGGGCGAGCAGCCCGAGTGCCGTGAGACCGGTCCCGACGAGGGCGCCGCTCATGCCCGGAAGCCGCTCGTCGATGCGCCGCTCGGCCAGTAGGGGCACGATGGCGAGCGCGACGGCGACGAGCGCGACGACGATGCCCCGCGCATCCGTGCCGTCGGCGCTCTGCGCAGCCGAGGGCACCAGCGCCACGAGCAGTGCTGCCGCCGTGAGGGGCGCGGCCGTGCGCGAGGGAGCCGCGCCGCGGCGACGACCGAGCAGGGCTCCCGCGGCGACGATGAGCAGCATCGCGCCGGCGAGCGGCAGCACGTAGGGCTCGGAGGCCCTCTCGCCGGCGTCGGCGAGGCGCATCCACAACGCGATCGTGGCGAGCCCGAGCGCCACCCAGCCGACGAAGCGGCGGGGCGAGGTCGAGCCGATGAGGCCGTCGCGGCTGATCGCCGTGACGAGCGCGAGCACCGCGAGCACGAGCACGGGCACGAACAGCAGCTCCGGATCGGCCGAGCGGGTGGCGGCGTCGGCGACGATCACGAGCCCCGTCAGGGCCCCCGCGGCATCGCCCACGATGCGCTCGACCCCCGGCCCCGCGAGGGCGGACCGGGCCGACCGCGCGCGGGCGTCGAGCGAGCTCTCGGGCGTGCGCGGGGCGACGAGCAGCGCGACGACCGCGATGATGACGAGAGCTCCGAGCGCGATCGCGGCGACGAGCGCCGGCTCGATCCCGCCGCCGTCGACCGCGAGCACGACGCCGCGCGCCACGACGAACGGCAGCAGCGCGAGGGCGACGAGGCGCTCGATGCGGTGGGCGCGCAGCGCGACGAGAGCGAGCGCGGCGGTGAGCAGGCCCGCGGTCACGGCCTCGTCGGCCGCGGGAAGGGTCACGCTCGTGCTCGCCCCGATCGCGGCGAGCACCGCGATGATGCCGACGACGCGCTGCTCGAGCGCGGCGAGTCGCCCGAGCTGGCTGCTCGCGATGATGACGGCGGCGCCGGCGATGACGGCGCTGCCGGGGCTCAGCTGCAGCGCGGGGACGGCGCGGGCGAGGTCGCCCGCGAGCTCGGGCATCGACCCGAGGACGAGGGCGGCGGCGGTGCCGACGAACACGGCGCGCAGGCCGATGACGGTGGTGGTCGGCCGCGCGATGCCGATCGCGAGGAGGGCGATCAGCAGGCCGACGACCCAGCCGCCGGGCACCGCCCATGCCGTGACGAAGGCGCCGAGCGCCGCACCCGTGCTGAGTGGGATGCACAGGGCGACGAGGGCGCGGCGGGCATCCCGCGCCTCGATGCGGTTCGCGGCATGCAGGGCCGCGGCGCCGCCGACGGCGAGCACGGCGTTCGCGGCCATCACCGCCCACCACGCGGGCAACAGCGGAACGGTCGCCACGAGCACGATCGCAGCGATGAGCGTGAGTGCGCGGGCGCGGCGTTCGAGTACGCCGAGGCTCGCCCAGCTCGCGGCGATGAGGCCGAGGCTCAGGGCGAGCGCGCCGAGCGCGGCGACTGTGGCTGGATCTCCTGAGGCGACGGGGGCGCCGACGCCGAGCGGAATCACTTCGAGGCCCTGCGTACCCGCCTCGAGGAAGGCGGCGCTCGCCACGATCGCGGCGAGACCGCCCGCGACGGCCGTGAGCGCCGTGGCGGTGAGCGTCGCGGCCGCGAGCGCTGTGCGCCAGGGCGAGCCGGCCGCAGACCGCCGCCAGCCCTGCTCGGCCAGGACGCCGATGATGACGGCGGCGATGAGCGGCGCACTGACGATCACGCGGTCTTGCTCGAAGCGTGCGGCCGAGACGACGGCGCCCACGACGGCGGCGAGCGCCGCGCCGCCTCCGAGGGCGCTCAGCACGAGGGTCGTGCCCGCGCTCGCCGCGGCGCTGCGCAGCCCCGGGGCGAGCGTCACGACGTGCAGCAACGCGCCCGCGGCGAGGATGAGCCCGGCGACGACGGGGGAGTAGCGCGCCCCCGGGTCGAGCTCGATGAGCAGCGGCAGGGCGGCGGTGGCGGCCACCGCGCCGACGATGAGGGCGACCGTGCGCGCCGCGCGCCGCGCGATCGGGCGCGAGCTCGGGACGATCGCCCACGCGCCAGCGGCGACGATGAGCGCTGCGAGTGCCGCAGCGGTCTCGGGTGCCGCGCCGATCGCGGGCAGCAGCTCGCGCACGACGTGCAGCGTCACAAGGGCGGCGCCGATCGGCAGCAGTCCCGCACCGACGACGCCGGGCGTCGCGAGGCGGTTGGTGCGCGACCACAGGGCCGCCGTCGCCCCGACGATGAGCAGGGCGGTGCCCCAGTAGAGCGCTTCGGGCGTTGATCCCAGCCCGGCGGGGTCGTTGAGGCGCAGCGCCCAGGCGTCGAGCACGAGCATGACGGTGCCGAGCGCCGCCACCCCTTCCGCGGTCGAGCCGAGTCCCCGGCGCGCGAGCACGCCCGCGGCGACCATCGTGGCGAGCGTGCCGCCGATGATGATCGCCATGCGCACCTCGCTGCCGTAGGTCACGAAGGCGTAGACGAGGCCGAAGACGGCGAACACCGAGAGCAGGCTGATTCCGACGACGATGAGGGCGATCTGGATGCCCGAGCGACGCGGCCCGTCGACCCCGGTCGGCGCGGCGGGGGTGGCGGGCGGCACGGCCGGGGTGCTCGCGGGCGGCGCGACCATGGCGGAATCCACCGCTGCGGCCTGCGCGGCCGCGGCCGGCACGGGGGGCGCGGCGGGAGCCGCGAGTGCGGCGGCGGCGGTCTCACGGCGGATGCGTCCGATGAGGTCGAGGCGGGCATCCAGCGCGTCGGCGATCGCTGTTGACGACGCGGCGAGGTCGGCAGCCGCAGCGTGGCCCAGATCGAGCCCGCAGCTGCGGCACACGGTCGACGTCAGCGGCGTGAAGCAGGCGGGGCAGATGGTCGTCGAGCGCAGTTCCGCGGCGGAGCGGGGAAAGAGCACGCGACCGGCCCAGGCGCGATCAGGGGTGGTATCGCTCATGCGCTCACGCTATCGCCGTGACGTTCGACGCGCCGGAAACGTTGGGGTGCCTGTGCAGGGTCCGGGCCGCCAGACTGTCAGCATGCCCGAGTCGATCGAGCCGTTCGTGGCCGTCTACACCCAGCACCTGCCCGCCGTGAGCCGGTATCTCGCCCGCCGCGTCGACCGCTCCGACGTCGACGACCTCGCCGCTGACGTGTTCGCGATCGCCTGGCGCAAGCGGGACTCGGTGACGCCGGGGGAGGAACTGCCGTGGCTGTATCGCATCGCCGCATTCCAGGTGGCGAATCACCGCCGCCGGCTCGCCGCGCGGGCCTCGGTGCTCGGGCTGCTGTCGGTGCCCGACTCGGCGCCCTCGGCGGAATCCCTGGTGACGGCGGATGCGGAGCTCGCCCGCGCGTGGGCCGCCATCGGCCCGCGCGACCGCGAGGTGCTCGCCCTCGTCGTGCTGGACGACCTGTCGGTGGGCGATGCGGCGCTCGCGCTGGGGGTCAGCGCGAATGCGGTGAGCATCCGGCTGCACCGCGCGAAGAAGGCGCTCGCCGCGACGCTCGAGGAACCGGGTTCGACGAGTTCTGAAAGATCGCCCGCCCCCGCGACATAAACCGGGTATGAGTGACAACACCGACCCCCTGACCGATCGCCTGCGGCGTTCCGCTGGCACGGATGCTCCCGCTCCGGCACTGTCGCCCGAGCTCGTCGCGTCGGCCCCCGGCCGTCGCGCTCCCCGCCTCGTGAACCACGGGCGCACGACCCGCTTCGCGAGCGCCTCGCTCGCTGCGGTCGCTGCTGTCGCGGTCGGCTCGCTCGTGGTCACCAACCCCTTCGTTCCGCAGGCGCCGCTGTTCACGGCGGCCGCGGCGGGCAGCGGGCCGGCGAACGCGCAGAGCGCCGAGACGTCGGCGCTCGCCGATGAGGCCCGTATCGCCATGTGGATCGACTACGACTACGTGGCCGGCCCCGGCCTCGGCACCGAGGGTGGCAGCGGAGGGGTGTATCAGCTGCGTCGCGTCGGCAGCCCCGAGCAGGTGCTCGCCGACGTCGCTGAGCGGTTCGGCGTCGACGGTGAGGCTGTCGAGTCTGAGTACTTCGACCCCGCGTGGCCGAGCTACGTCGTCGGCCCGGAGGACGGCTCGGGTCCGTCGATCATGGTGACCTGGAGCGGCACGGGCAACTGGTGGTACAACAACCCCGGCGCTTACCCCGAGCCGGTGTGCGAGCTCGTCGAGTACGAGACCGAGAACGGCACCGAGGAGTTCGAGGAGTGCATCGCACCGGAGATCCCCGCGAGCGAGTCGCTCGCCCCGAGCGACGCCGAGGCCCGCGCCCAGGCCGCCGAGCTCTTCGCGTCGATGGGCATCGACGTGGCGCCCGGTGACGTGCGGGTGTTCTCTGACGTGTGGCAGACGATGGCGACCGCGAGCTTGCGCGTCGACGGCGTCGACACGGCGATCGACTACAGCGTGGCGTGGAGCCCGCTCGGCGAGATCGCCTGGGCCTACGGTCACTCGATCGAGGTTGTCGACCGCGGCGACTTCGGCACGATCTCGGCGACCGCTGCGGTCGAGCGCCTCGACGACGGCCGCTGGTACGGCGCCGCTGGCCCCGAGTACCAGGGCGGCATGAACATCCTCGCCGCCGAGTCGGGTCTGGCGCGGGATGCGGTGCCGGCGACCGCGGGAGGGGACACGTCGGTCTCGTCCCCGGCCGAGGAGCCGACCGAGCCGGGTACGTCTGGGGAGGAGCCCGTCGAGCCGACGGAGCCCACCGAGCCGACCGAGCCCGTGGAGCCCACGGAGCCGACCGAGCCAACGGAGCCCACCGAGCCGGTCGAGCCGGCGGAGCCCGGCGAGGAGCCAATCGTGGAGCCCACGACGGAGCCGGCGCCGCTGCCCGAGCCCGAGCAGGTGACGGTGACGGTCGACTCGGCCGAGGCGACGCTGCTGCTCATGTGGGACGCCGACGGCAACGCCTGGCTCGTGCCGGGCTTCGCGATGCAGCACCCCGACGGTTTCTTCAACACGATCGTCTCGCTCGTCGACGGTGTCATCGAGCTGCCCGCACCCTTCGAGGGCGAGATCACCCCGTTCCTCGAAGACTGAACCTCCCGTGAAGACGGCGCCCCCGCAGGTTGGGCTGCGGGGGCGTCGTCGTGAGCGCGTGCCAGGCGGACGCGGGCCGTTCCTCCCGGATCCAGCCCCAGATCCAGCCCCAGACCCAGCCCCAGACCCAGGCCCAGACCTCGGCCGCGGTCCGTCGCTGGCGGGAGATCCTCCGGCAACGGGTCGGGGTCGCACTTCCCGTGACTTCCACGGATGCGGAACTTCGCGAATCCAGTTCACGAAGTTCCGCATCCGTGGAAGCCAATGAGGTGGCCACCCCCTGCTGGCCATGGGGACATCGCCCCGGTCGCCGACTCGACGACAGAAGCCACCGTCACGGAGCGCGTTCGCAACTGGCCACGCAGGCGACGATCAGCTCCTGGAAATCCTCAGCGAGCGCAGTGATCTCGCGAGCCCTCGCCATTGGGTTCACTTCCTCTACTTCTCGGACGAGTCGAGCGCTCGAACGGCGGCGGCGTCGGTCGAGGAGGCCGGGTGGGCGCTTCAGGCCGTGCAACCAGCAGCGACAGATAACGGCGATTGGATCGTCATCGCTGAACGCCACGACGCCGTCGTATCGCCTGACGCGGTGATGGAGGCCAGGATCTCCTTCGAGTCGATCGTGGCGGGGCATCCGGGTGCCGACTACGACGGTTGGGAAGCGAGTCTCTGAGCCTCGACGGAGACCGGCGAGCCGGTCGTGTTCGGGAAGGTGGAGGGGCTGACGGGAATCGTCCCCACCGCCCCTCCACACGCCGCTGCGCGGCGCGCGGAGCCTCCGGCGGCGTGGGCCCACCCGAGGGTTCGATTCACGACAAAACGATCGCCGAGCCGCCTGGCCCCTGAGGGGCCAGCCGTCCCGGCGATGGAGGGGCTGACGGGAATCGAACCCGCATCATTAGTTTGGAAGACTAAGGCTTTACCACTAAGCTACAGCCCCGCATCGGGCTCGAAACCCGCGCAACCTCTAGGGTAACGCATCGGAGCGGGCACCCAGTGGAGGGGCCCGGCGACTCGGCTAGACTTGCCGAGGCCATTTTTCGAAGCGACGCCGCGTCGTGACGCTGACGTGGTCCACGGTCACGGTTTCGGGGCGTAGCTCAGCTTGGTAGAGCGCCCGCTTTGGGAGCGGGAGGCCGCAGGTTCAAATCCTGTCGCCCCGACCAGCACCCTCGCCCACGAACTCAGCACACATATTCAGGAGAACCCCTTTGGTCCAGTCCACGGTCGAGAAGCTCAGCCCGACGCGCGTCAAGATCGCGATCACCGTCACGCCCGATGAGCTCAAGCCGAGCATCCAGCACGCCTACAAGCACATCGCCGAGACGGTGAACATTCCGGGCTTCCGCAAGGGCAAGGTGCCGCCGCCCATCATCGATCAGCGCGTGGGCCGCGCCGAGGTGCTCAACCACGCGGTGAGCGAGGGCCTCGACGGCTTCTACCGCGCCGCCGTGCAGGAGCAGGGCCTGCGTGCCCTCGGTCGTCCTCAGGCCGACATCGCCGAGTGGCCGAGCGAGAAGGACTTCTCGGGCGACCTGCTGGTCACGGTCGAGGTGGATGTTCGTCCCGAGTTCGAGATCCCGAAGTACGACGGCCTGAAGATCGAGGTCGACGCCACCGATGTGACCCCCGACGAGGTCGAGGCCGAGCTCGAGAACCTGCGCAGCCGCTTCGGCACGCTCGTGACGGTCGACCGCCCCGCCGCGAAGGGCGACTTCGTGCAGCTCGACCTGATCGCCACGGTCGGCGGCACGACGGTCGACACGGCCAACTCGATCTCGTACGAGCTCGGCTCGGGCGAGCTCATCGACGGCATCGACGACGCCGTCGAGACTCTCACGGCGGGCGAGACCACGACGTTCGAGTCGAAGCTGCTCGGCGGCGACCACGAGGGCGAGATGGCCCAGATCGAGGTCACCGTCATCTCGGTCAAGGAGCGCGAGCTTCCGGAGGCTGACGATGACTTCGCGCAGATCGCCAGCCAGTTCGACACGATCGGCGAGCTGCGGGCCGACGTGCGCGAGCAGCTGCTCAAGCAGAAGTCGTTCGGCCAGGGCGCGCAGGCGCGCGACAAGCTGCTCGCGGCACTGCTCGAGAAGGTCGAGATCCCGGTGCCCGACGCGCTCGTCGAGAACGAGGTGCACCGCCACCTCGAGAACGAGGGCCGCCTGGAGGACGACGAGCACCGCGCCGAAGTGACCGAGTCGAGCGCGACGACGTTCCGCACGCAGATCTTCCTCGACGCGCTCGCCGAGAAGGAGGAGGTGAAGGTCAGCCAGGACGAGCTGACGCAGTACCTCATCCAAGGCGCCGCTCAGTACGGCATGGAGCCGGGCGAGTTCATCAAGATCCTCGACCAGAACGGCCAGATCCCCGGCATGGTCGGCGAGGTCGCCCGTTCGAAGGCGCTCTCGGTCGCCCTCAGCAAGGCGAAGGTCGTCGACTCGAAGGGCAAGGCCGTCGACCTCACCGCGTTCACGGCCGCTGCCGTCGCGCCGGTCGCCGAGGCGATCGACACCGACGACCACGAGGGTCACGACCACGAGGATCACGAGGGTCACGACCACTAGGTCGCCTACCGTCATGAGGGGCTCGGCGCTGCGGCGCCGGGCCCTTCGCCGTTCCCGCTAGGGCAGGCGCATCCCCATGATGATGCCGCCGTCGTCCTCCGTGGCGAGCCGCACGAACCCCAGGTGCTCGTAGAACGCGATCGCGCGGGCGTTCGTGCCTGAGACGCCGAGGTGGAGGCCCGGCACCCCGCGCTCTCGCAGCTGGCCGACGAGGCGCTCGATGAGCGCGCGGCCGAGCCCGAGGCCCTGCGCGCGCGGCAGCAGGTTGATGTGCAGGTGCGCCGGGTACGCACCGGTGATGGATGCGGGGGTCCCTTCGGGAGCGTGCAGCAGCGCGACGAGCTCCTGGTCGCGATCGCGGCGCGGGGCCTGCAGGGGGTACCGGTCGCGCAGCGCCGGCCACCACATCCGTTCGCACCATGCCTCAAACGTGACGGTGTCGGCGGTTGCGACGAGGTAGCCGGTGGGGCCGTCGTCGTCGACGACGATCGTGGCGAGACTGGGGTCGGCGACGAGGTGCGGAGCGGCCCAGTGGTGGGCGAGCAGCTCCGGGGCGTCGTACTGTCCGCTCGCGTCGCGGCCGTCGTCACCCGTGAGTGTGCAGATGCGCATGACGGCGGGCAGATCGTCGAGGGTGGCGGGGCGCAGCAGGGGCATGCAGCCACTGTAGAGGCGGGTACTTTTTGCTCATTGCCCCCGACATGCCGCGGGAGTAGCGTCACCGCATGAGTCGTCTTCTTCCTCTCGCCGCGGGTGCAGCGGCCGCCCTGCTGCTGCTTGCCGGCTGTGCCGCGCCCATCGACACCTCGAATGCCGAGCGCGTCGACGGCGCCGTCACGGTGCCCGCGTCCGATCTCGCCCTCGCGGCGGAGGGCGTCGTGCTCGAGCAGGGCTTCACGGTCGAGATCGACTGCGGTTCGGCAGACGTGCCGCTCGAGGTCGGGGCCTCGGTCGAGTGCTCGGCGTTCGACCCGGCGACCGAGTCGACGGGCGGCTACGTCGTGACGATCACGGCGGTCGACGGTACCGACTACGAGATCGAGGTCGTGGGCTCGGAGGCGACGCCTCAGCCCGCGCCCGAGTCGGCGCTCGAGAGCGCGCAGGCGTTCGCCGACCTCACCGCGCAGGCCATCACCGACTCGCTCGGTGAGGCCCCGTTCGTCGACTGCGGCACCGACGACATCGAGATCTTCGAAGGCCAGGAAGTGCGCTGCGCCTACGAGACCTCGTCGGCGAGCGGCTTCGTCGTGGCGACGGTCACGTCGTTCGACGGCTCGTTCTACGAGATCTCGGTCGTCGAAGAGTAGCCGCGGGGCAGGGCCCTCCCCGCGAGTTCGCCGAGCACGGCTCTGCCCACGGCGAACACGGCCGTTCGCGCTCGTGCGCTTCTGTAGATTCGAAGCACGAGACGAACAGGAGCTCCTTCCATGGCTGAACCGGCAATGCCGAACAGTGTTTTCGACCGACTGCTGAAAGACCGCATCATCTGGCTGGGGTCGGAGGTGCGCGATGAGAACGCCAACGAGATCGCGGCCAAGCTGCTGCTGCTCGCGGCGGAGGACTCTGAGAAAGACATCTACCTCTACATCAACTCGCCCGGTGGCTCGATCACGGCCGGCATGGCGATCTACGACACGATGCAGTTCGTGCCCAACGACATCGTCACGGTCGGCATCGGCATGGCGGCCTCGATGGGCCAGCTGCTGCTGACGGCGGGCACGAAGGGCAAGCGCTACATCACGCCCAACGCGCGCGTGCTGCTGCACCAGCCGCACGGCGGCTTCGGCGGCACGGCGAGCGACATTCAGACGCAGGCGCAGCTCATCACCGACATGAAGCACCGCCTCGCCGAGATCACGGCGGCCCAGACGGGCAAGTCGGTCGAGCAGGTCAATGCCGACGGTGACCGCGACCGCTGGTTCACGGCGGAGGAGGCCTTGGCCTACGGCTTCGTCGACCACATCCGCGCCTCGGCTGCCGACATCGTCGGCGGCGGCGGCACGGCTGACAAGTAACGCGCCGAGAGACGAAGGACGACACTCATGGAATTCCCCACCTACGGCGCCGCGAACCCCGGCATGCCCAGCAGCCGCTACATCCTGCCGAGCTTCGAGGAGCGCACCGCCTACGGCTACAAGCGGCAAGACCCCTACGCGAAGCTGTTCGAAGACCGCATCATCTTCCTCGGTGTGCAGGTCGACGATGCCTCGGCCGACGACGTCATGGCGCAGCTGCTCGTGCTCGAGTCGCAAGACCCCGACCGCGACATCGTCATGTACATCAACAGCCCCGGCGGCTCGTTCACGGCCATGACGGCGATCTACGACACGATGCAGTACATCCGCCCGCAGATCCAGACGGTCGTGCTCGGCCAGGCGGCCTCGGCCGCGGCCGTACTGCTCGCGGCGGGCTCGCCGGGCAAGCGCCTCGCGCTGCCGAACGCGCGCGTGCTCATCCACCAGCCTGCGACGGGTGATGCCGGCCGCGGTCAGGCGAGCGACATCGAGATCCAGGCGAAAGAGATCGCGCGCCTGCGCGAGTGGCTTGAGCACACGCTCTCGAAGCACTCGAACCGCACGGTCGAGCAGGTCAACAAAGACATCGACCGCGACAAGATCCTCATCGCCGACGAGGCCCTCGAGTACGGCCTCATCGACCAGGTGCTCACGAGCCGCAAGACGCTGCCGGCGGCCATCGCCTCGTAACGCACCGTCCGTTCACGACGAGAGCCCCGCATCCGATTCAGGATGCGGGGCTCTTGTCGATCGCCGGGTGAGGGGCTATTCCTTCTCGGGCGCGTCGGGTGCAGCGGCCTCGGATTCGTCGAGTGCACGGTTGCGGCGCCAGAGCACGACGCCGGCGACCACTCCCGCCACCACCAGCACGCCGACGATCGCGAGCACAACGCCGATGACGGTTCCCGACTCGTCGGGAACGGCGGGCGCGGCAGGTTCGCTCGACTCGGGCTGTGCCACGGCTGTTTCGCTCGGCTCGGCGGTCGGCGTCGGCTCCACCGTTTCGAGCGGCTCGCCGCACACGGGAGCCTCCGTGCGGCCGGGCGAACCGACGGCATCGGCGGCGGGATCGAATCGGAAGGTCAGCTGGTCAGAGAGCGTGTGTCCATCGGCGGAGATGTACTGGAACGTCATGGTGTACGTGCCAGCGTCGCCGAGCGCACCCGGAGTCGACATCGATGGCCCTTGCACGGTGACGCAGCCGTCTCCGTAGAAGAGCCCGTTGTCGTCGGTGACTTGGATCGCGAACCCCGCCCCTTCGCCGCCCAGGTCGAGCATGCTGTCGTTGACCGTCACCACGAAGAACTCCGGAATCGACGTCAGCACCTCGCCCTCGGCAGGAGTCGATGACACGACGTAGTTGTGTGCGGCGGCCGGCGAGACCGCAGCGAGGCTGAGGCCGGCCGCAATCACGCCGACGCCCACGATGCGTGCGATGGTGTGCATGGTTTCTTCCCTTCTAGGAGCGCGCTCGGGCCGAGCGGCGAGAGATGATGGCGGCGGTCACGCCGATGATGCCAACGACGATTCCGAGAACGCCGAGCGTGCGAGCCACGAGATCGACATTCGTCGCCCCGACGGCGGCGGAGGCGGCCGCCACATCAGCGGAGGTGTTGTCTAAGTGGGAGACTCCGCCGTGGGTCTCGTCGACGGCCGCCGTGAGCGTCACTGACGGCACGTCGTCACCGGTCCATGTGACCGACCCCTCGGTGCACGTCTGCGTCACGGGAAACTCGACGACATCGCCGACCTCTCCCGCGGGCAACTGCAGCGACAGGGCGAAGGTGTCTCGCAGACCGTCAGCCAGGCCACCGGTGCTCGAGGTGTACACGACCTGCCCGACTCGATCGGTGATCGGGTCACCACCGTGCACCGACTCGATCGGTTCTGCCAGGGGCACACGAGCGGTCTCGACGCTCCAGGAGGGGTTGACGGTCGGTGTCACGCTCACAATCGTTTCGGGCAGATCGATCGTCACGACCTGGGTGGGCGAGCCGTCGCAGCCATGAGGAACAGCGAAGGTCACGACCGTGTACGAGCCGGCGGCCGTGCTGGACGCGGTCGCAGAGACGTGAGCGAGCGCGCTCGTGGGCACGGCGAGCGCGAGTGCGCTGCCGGCGAGCAGAGCGGCGGTGATGCGGGTGCGGTTGTTCATGAGGTTCCGTTTTCTGTGTGGGGCGTGCGGCAATGCTCGGCCATGCCCGGTGGGCATGGAGCGGCGAGCGTGCAGGGCACGCACAAAAGGGGAGAAGTGTGGGGTGCGGTTCGGCGTCGATCAGGCCGCCGCGACGGCGGGTGGACCGCGCCGATCGGGCAGGTCGAGGTGACGTGCCGCGACTCGCATGGTGGCTCGTGCCCAGTCGGCCAACAGCCTCGGTCGTGAGATGGGAGTCGGAGCGGTGCCGACATCGAAAGATCGTCGGAGCTCGGATCCGATCGTCGCCAGGGCCTTCGCGATCGCTGCGACGCCGCCGCGGAGCATGGCGTAGGCCAGCACTGCCGCTGCCAGGTGGCTGAGAACCATCGCCGATGTCAGCGCTGATTCGCCGCTTGCGTCATTCGCGACGGTGAGCAGTGCGGTGTGTTGTGCATGGTGCGCCCCGGAACCGAGGGGTGCGGTCGTCGAGCTGGACGCGGTGGACGCGCCGAAGAACGAGAAGAAGGTGTGGAAGATGACCTGATCGAGCACCACGCCGGCGACGGTGCCGCGGCGCGACAGTCGCGAGCCGACGACCGCTGTGCCGAGCAGAGCGGACGCGAAGAGCGCGAGCACGAGTGCGACGAGCGAGGGGGTGCCCCCGCCGGCGAGGGCGTGCCCCGTGGCGGCCACGACCGTCGACACCGTCGCGACGATCCACGCCGACGCGAGTCGCGATCGACGCGATCTCAAGCGGTCGGATGTCACCATGGTCTCTCCAGCCTAGGGCCCGTCGGATGAGGGCTCGCAGAGTATTCGGAGAGCTCGGCCGACCGGTCTGCTTTCCGCGCGACACCCGGGAGGGGCACGGTGCACGACGAACGTCGTCGCGCCGCGTTAGGCTCGCTGCAGGGTCGGCTCGCTGTCGATCCGCTGCCTGAGTGAGGGGTGAGGCCATGGCTCGCATCGGAGAGACCGCCGACCTGCTCAAGTGCTCGTTCTGCGGGAAGAGCCAGAAGCAGGTGCAGCAGCTCATCGCCGGCCCCGGCGTGTACATCTGCGACGAGTGTGTCGAGTTGTGCAACGAGATCATCGAAGAGCGCCTGGCCGAATCGGGCGAGGCCGAGTCGGCCGAGTTCGACCTGCCGAAGCCGAAAGAGATCTACGCCTTCCTCGAGGAGTACGTGATCGGGCAAGACGCGGCGAAGAAGTCGCTCTCGGTCGCCGTCTACAACCACTACAAGCGCATCCGGGCCCGCCAGACCATCACGGCGGCCGACCAGCTCGCCGACGACGTCGAGATCGCCAAGAGCAACATCCTGCTCATCGGTCCGACCGGGTGCGGCAAGACCTACCTGGCGCAGACGCTCGCGAAGCGCCTCAACGTGCCCTTCGCGGTCGCCGACGCGACGGCCCTCACCGAGGCGGGCTATGTCGGTGAAGATGTCGAGAACATCCTGCTCAAGCTGCTGCAGGCCGCCGACTTCGACGTCAAGCGGGCCGAGACCGGCATCATCTACATCGACGAGGTCGACAAGATCGCGCGCAAGGCCGAGAATCCGTCGATCACGCGCGACGTGTCGGGCGAGGGCGTGCAGCAGGCCCTGCTGAAGATCCTCGAGGGCACGGTCGCGAGCGTTCCGCCGCAGGGCGGGCGCAAGCACCCGCATCAGGAGTTCATCCAGATCGACACCACGAACGTGCTCTTCATCGTGGCGGGCGCCTTCGCGGGGCTCGAAGACATCATCAGCCAGCGCGCCGGCAAGCGCGGCATCGGTTTCGGCGCCCCCCTGCACGACAAGTCGCTCGAGAAGAACCTCTTCAGCGAGGTGCTGCCCGAAGACCTGCACAAGTTCGGGCTCATCCCCGAGTTCATCGGGCGCCTGCCCGTCGTCACGACCGTGACGCCCCTCGACCGCACCGCCCTCATCGAGATTCTCACGACGCCGAAGAACGCGCTCGTGCGGCAATACCAGCGCATGTTCGAGATCGACGGCGTCGAGCTCGAGTTCGAGCAAGACGCGCTCGACGCGATCGCCGACCTCGCCGTGCTGCGGCAGACGGGCGCGCGCGGCCTGCGGGCGATCCTCGAAGAGGTGCTCGGGCCGATCATGTTCGAGGTGCCGTCGCACGACGACGTCGAACGCATCGTCGTCACGCGCGACGCCGTCATGGAGAACGCGGCGCCCACGATCGTGCCCCGCAGCATCGCCCCCCGGCGCGAGAAGTCGGCCTAGCCGCACGCTCATGACCGAGCTCGCCGTCGGCACCGTCGACGGCGCGACCGCGCCCGCCGCGCTGCTGGCCGCGAAGTTCAACCGGCACACGTTCTGGTGCGGGCAGAGCGGATCGGGCAAGACCTACGCGCTCGGCGTCGTGCTCGAAGAGCTGCTGCTGCGCACCGAGCTGCCGCTCGTGATCGTCGACCCGAACGCCGACTTCGTGCGGCTCGGCGAGGTGCGCGAGGGGGTGGATGCGGAGATCGCGGCGGCACTGTCGGCCCGCGACATCCGCGTGCTGCGCCCCGCATCGTTGCCCGGCGACGACCTGCGGGCGCGGTTCTCGTCGATGCTGCCGCAGTCGAAGGCGGCCGTGCTGCGGCTCGACCCCATCGTCGATCGAGCCGAGTACAACGCGTTCCTGCATCTCAGCGCCGTCGGTGCTGCGGCCGAGGCGACGGCGCTCATGCAGCAGCTGCTCGACTCGAGCGACCCGGGTCAGCGGGCCATCGCCCAGCGCATTGAGAACCTCGGGGTGCTCGACTGGCAGATGTGGGCGGGGAAGCACGCGGCGGCGTCAGAGCTCATCGATCAGCGGCCCGATGCGACCGTGCTCGATGTCGGCGGGTTCGCGCATCCCGATGAGGCGCTCACCGTCGTGCTGTCGGTGCTCGACGACCTGTGGCAGAAGCGCGAGCAGCGCCGACCCGTGCTCATCGTCATCGACGAGGCGCACAATGTGTGCTCGCCTGAGCTGTCGGGGCCGCTCGCGGTGGCGGTGCGCGAGCGCATCATCCAGATCGCCGCCGAAGGGCGCAAGTACGGGCTGTGGATGCTGCTGTCGACGCAGCGCCCCTCAAAGGTGCACCCGGGCGTCATCTCGCAGTGCGACAACCTCGGACTGATGAAGATGAGCTCGCCGGCCGATCTGGCTGAGCTCGGTTCGGTCTTCGGCTTCGTGCCGAGCGAGCTCATGGCCCGCGCGGCCGTCTTCGAGCAGGGGCAGGCGCTGCTCGCCGGAGGGTTCGCGCCCGCCGACGGGGTTGTGCGCATGCGCGCCAGATACACGCACGAGGGCGGCGCCGATGTGCGCGTGCCTGTTCGCGGCTGAGCGGGCTACCCTGGCGGCATGAGCGAGTCTCTGCGCGACCGGTTGCGGGCCCTGCCCGCCTTCCCCGACGAGCTGCCCGAGTTCGACCCCGCGGTCGCCCCGGCGACGGCGCACGAGCTGTTTCTGCAGTGGCTCGACGATGCGCTGGCCCGCGGGGTCGCGCAGCCGCACGCCTGCACGCTGTCGACGGCGGGACCGACGGGGCACGTGACGGCGCGCACGCTCATCCTGAAAGACCTCGTCGACGGCCAGTGGGTGTTCGCGGGGGCGCGCTCGACCCGCAAGGGCATCGACCTCGCCGCGAACCCCAGTGCGGCCCTCACCTTCTACTGGCCCGAGGTGGGGCGCCAGGTGCGCATCACGGGCGAGGTCGAAGAGTTGCCGAGCGCGGTCGCCGCGGCCGACTGGGCGGCCCGGCCCGCGGTGACCGAGCCGCACAACCCCGACTGGGCGGCGTGGGCGCTGACGCCCACCGAGGTCGAGTTCTGGCAGGCGCGGCACGACCGCCAGCACGTGCGGCACTGGTACCGCACGGCGCACTAGCCCGCGGCGCCCCGCGCGCCTCCACGATCCCGCGCCCCGCGCGACTTTGCCATCCCGCGCGCCGCCACGATCCCGCGCCTCCACAATTCAGGAGTCGCGTCGCGCTCGTCGCGCCCGGCGACCCTCCGCCGGCGTGTCGCGGGTGCTGCCTGCCGCGTTCTCCTGAGTTGTGGAGATCGCCGACGCGGGGTCTTGACATGCTTCCGAACTTCATTCTATGGTTTGTTTAGTTCTGAAGTAAGACCCGCACCAACGACAGGGATCAGCAATGGCGCTTCGCCCGATGGCACGCACCGACGTCAACCGGTCCGCGATCCTCGCGCACCTGGGGGCGCACGGTCCCGCCTCGCGCGCCGAGCTCGCCCGCTCGCTGTCGCTCTCGCCGGCCCTCATGACGCAGCTGTCGAAAGATCTCATCTCCGACGGGCTCATCCGCGAGCTCGCCCACCAGGCCAGCCAGGGCGGGCGCCCCGCGCGCATGCTCGGGCTCGTCGCGAGCGCCGGTCGGGCCGTCGGGGTCAAGGTTGCCGCCGACCACCTCGCGTTCGTCGAGGTCGGCATCGACGGCACGGTCGGCCGCACCGCGAGCGAGCCCTTCGACGCGGCCGCGAGCACGATGCTCGCCGTGCTCGCCGACCGCCTGCGCCGCTTCATCGCGGGCGGCGCCGACACGCCGCTGCTGGGCATCGGCGTCGGGGTTCCGGGCGACGTGGATGCGCAGGGCACCGGCGTCGTCAACTCCACCCAACTCGGCTGGACCAATGCGCCGATCGGCTCGAGCCTGCGCCGCGAGCTGGGGCTGCCCGTGCTCGTCGAGAACAACGTGAACGCCGTGGCCATGGCCGAGCGGCTCTACGGCCTCGGCCGACGCCACGCCCACTTCCTCGTGGTGACGATCGGCACCGGCGTCGGTGCGGCGATCGTGATCGACGGTGCGATCGTGCGGGGCACGCGCGGCGGAGCCGGTGAGATCGGCCACATCCCGGTGCGCGAAGAGGGCCCGCGCTGCAGCTGCGGCAACCGTGGCTGCCTCGAGACCTTCATCAGTGAGGGTGCGCTCGTGCGCATCGCCCGTGAGCGCGGCATCATCGCGACCGATGCCGGCATCGGCGCGCTCCGCGACGCTGCTGCCGCGGGCGACGCGGCCGCGACGACGGTCTTCAGCGAGGCGGGGCACCTGCTCGGCCGCACGCTCGCGGGTCTCGTGCACGCGCTCGATCCCGAGGTCATCATCCTGCTCGGCGAGGGCACGACCGATTGGGCGCACTGGTCGTTCGGTTTCGAGCCCGCGTTCCGCGCCGCGCTCATGCCGTCGCGTCGCGGCGTGGCGGTGGCGGTCGAGAGCTGGCAGGACGACAGCTGGGCCCAGGGTGCGGCGACGCTCGTGCTGGCGACGCCGTTCGACGCCGACGGCGTCGCGGGCGAGCAGGGCGACCTCGTGCGTCAGCGCCTGGTCGAGCAGGCGGCTCCGCAGGGGGAGCCCTCGTGAGCGTCTCGACCCTGCAGACGAGCCTCGTCGACCGTGCTCCCGTTGCCCCGATCAGCACTCCCGTGCGTCCGCGGAAGAAGCGGGGCTGGCGCTATGGCCTCACGGTCGCGGCATTCCTGCTGCCGAGCGCCGTGCCGCTGCTGCTGTTCGTGCTCGTGCCGATGGTCGCGGCCGCGTGGATCAGCCTCAACGACTGGAACCTCATCACGCCGATGCAGTTCGTCGGCATCGACAACTTCGTGCAGCTGCTGAACGACCCCGCCACGGCGAGCGTCTTCGGCAACACCCTGTACTACATCCTCGGCTACCTGCCGCTGGTCTACGTCGGCGGCCTGCTCCTGGCGCTCGGGCTCAACCGCGCGCTCAAGGGCCGGGCGTTCTGGCGCGGCATCTACTTCTTGCCCGTGGTCACGAGCTGGATCGCCGTGGCGATCGTGTGGCGCTGGCTGCTCAACCCGAGCAACGGCGTGGTCAACACGGTGCTCGGCTGGGTCAGCATCGACGGCCCCGGCTGGTGGACCGAGCCGGCCTGGTCGATGCCCTCGATCATTCTCGCGAGCGCGTGGAAGGACCTCGGCTTCGTGATGGTCATCCTGCTCGCGGGCCTGCAGGCCATCAACCCCGACCTCTACGACGCGGCGAAGGTCGACGGCGCGAACGCCTGGCAGCGCTTCCGCAGCGTGACGCTGCCGATGCTGAGCCCGAGCACGTTCTTCGTCGTGGTGATCTCGCTCATCAACGGCTTCCAGGTCTTCGACCAGGTCTACGCGATGACGGGCGGCGGCCCGGCGGGCTCGAGCCAGGTCGTCGTGCAGCAGATCTACGACCTCACGTTCCGCTACGGCGCGGCCGGTGAGGCGGCGGCCCTGTCATGGATGCTCTTCGCCGTCATCCTCGCCGTCACCGTCGTGCAGATCATCGGCCAGAAGCGGTGGGTGCACTATGCGTGAGCGCACCACGAGCCGCACGAGCTGGGTCGTGCTGCACATCGCGATCATCCTCGGCGCACTGGCGATGTTCTTCCCGTTCCTGTGGACGTTCGTCACCTCGATCACGCCGGGAGCCGGCTTCTCGATCACGCCGCAGCTCTGGCCCGAGAACCCCTCGTTCGAGGCCTACGCCACGCTCTTCACCGAGCGGCCCTTCGGGCGCGTCGTGCTCAACAGCCTCATGCTCGCCGTCATCACGACGCTTGTGCAGCTGTTCACGAGTGCGACGGCGGCGTACGCCTTCAGCCGGCTGCCGTTCCGCGGGCGGGGGATCGTGTTCGCGGTCTACCTCGCGACGATGATGGTGCCGCTGCAGGTGCTCGTCGTGCCGCTGTTCGCCGAGCTCAAGGCCTTTGGTCTGCTCAACACCTACCTCGGCGCCCTGCTGCCGACCTTCGCGAGCGCCTTCGGCATCTTCCTGCTGCGGCAGGCCATCAACCAGGTGCCGCGCGAGCTCGACGAGGCGGCGACGCTTGACGGCGCCGGCCACTTCCGCATCTTCTTCTCCATCGTGCTGCCGAACATCAAGCCGGCGCTCGCGACGCTCACGATCTTCGCCTTCATGGGCAGCTGGAACAGCTTCCTTTGGCCGCTCATCGTGCTGCGAGACCCCGAGCTGCAGACGCTGCCGATCGCGCTCGCCGGACTGCAGGGCCAGTACACGACGGCGTGGGACGTCGTCATGGCAGGCTCGGTCGTGAGCATCCTGCCGATGCTCGCGCTCTACATCTTCGCCCAGAAGTACATCATCCAGGGCGTCGCCAGCTCGGGGCTCAAGTAGTCCCCGAGAACCACCCATCCGAATGATCCGCACCACCGGTACCGAATATCAAAGGAGATAGCACTCACATGAAGCGTTCACTCATCGCCGCGGCCGGCATCGCCGCCGCCTCGGCCCTGGTGCTCGGCGGTTGCGCCGCGCAGCCGGCCGAGCCCGAGGGCCCCGTCACCATCACCTACAGCAACTTCATCTCGGCGGGAGGCAATGAGGAGAACCTCGCGGCCATCGTCGAGGCCTTCGAAGCCGAGAACCCGAACATCACGGTCGAGGTCGAGACGCTGCCCTACGGCGACTACTTCACGGCGCTGCAGACCGACCTCGCGGCCGGCACCATCGCCGACGTCGTCGACACCGACTTCGGGTTCTTCCAGACCCTCGCCGACTCGGGCGCTCTCGCGCCGCTCGAGATCGCCAACCCCGAGGCCTACCGCGAGTCGCTCGTCGACGCGTACTCGCGCGACGGCGTGAGCTACGGCCTGCCGAGCTCGTTCTCGGCCGTGGTGCTCTACTACAACGCCGACCTGTTCGACCAGGCCGGTCTCGAGTACCCGACCGCCGACTGGACGTGGGAAGACGAGCAGGCCGCCGCTGAGGCGATCACCGCGCTCGGCGACGGCATCTGGGGCAGCCACCAGCCGGTGTCGTTCTTCGAGTACTACAAGGTGCTCGCGCAGAACGGCGAGTCGTTCCTCAACGACGACCGCACCGCCGTGGCGTTCAACACGCCGGGCGGCATCGAGGCCGCCGAGTGGCTCGTGAACAAGAGCGGCACGGTCATGCCGACGATCGAGCAGGGTCAGGGCACGCCCGACTTCGACACCAACCTGTTCGTCGAGGGCAAGCTCGGCATGCTGCACACCGGCATCTGGGTGTTCGGCGCTGTCGCCGATGTGCCGTTCACGTGGGACATCGCGGTCGAGCCCGGCAACACGCAGCAGGCCAGTGGTGTCTTCTCGAACGCGGTCGGTGTCTCGGCCACGTCGGAGAACGTCGAGGCGGCCACGCTCTTCGCCGAGTTCCTGACGTCGTCGCAGACGATGGTCGACGTGCGTCTCGAGTCGGGGTGGGAGCTTCCGCCGATCAGCGACGAGTCGCAGCTCGCGGTCTACCTGACGAAAGACAACCCGGCCAACCGCCAGGCGGTCTTCGACTCGCTCGACGGCATCGCGATCCAGCCGATCGTGGCGACGGGCCAGCAGGAGATGCAGGACATCATGAATGAAGAGCTCATCGAGGCTCAGGCCGGCCGCAAGTCGGTCGCCGACGCCCTGGCGAGCGCCGAAGAGCGCATCAACGCCGTCATCGGCGGCTAGTCCAGCCCTTCACCCGGAGCGGGGTTCCGGCGCGCTATGGCCGCCGGAACCCCCTCCCTCGGCACGCCCCGGAGGGCCATCCGCATGAACACCACCACCGACCTCGACGCCGTAGCGGCCCTCGCGGCCCGCAGCGTCACGCTCATCGAGAGCCTTCAGCACCCCTCGGGGGCATACCCCGCGAGCCCCACCTTCTCGGCCTACCAGGGCTACAGCTGGTTCCGCGACGGAGCCTTCATCGCCGACGGCATGTCGGCGGCGAGCGCCGTCGACAGCGCATCGCGCTTCTTCGATTGGTGCGACCGGATGCTCGCCGAGCGCCGCGAGCAGATCGCCGAGATCGTCGCCGCTGAGGCCGCCGGCACCCCGTTGCCCGACGACGCCATGCTCGCCACCCGCTTCACCCTCGACGGAGTCGAGGGCTCCGACGACTGGTGGGATTTTCAGACCGACGGCTACGGCACCTGGGTGTGGGCCGCGGTGACGCACGCGCGCCGGCACGGGTTGAGCCTCGCGCGCTGGCAGCAGGGCATCCGCCTCAGCGTCGACTACCTGCTCGCCACGTGGCGCCGCCCCTGCTACGACTGGTGGGAGGAGCACCGCACCGAGGTGCACGTGTCGACCCTCGGCTGCGTCATCGCCGGGCTCGAGGCGGCCGCCGATGCCGACGCGCTCGAGCCGGCTGTCGCCGACGCCGCGCGCGCCGCCGCTCTCGAGGCGCGCGCGCTCATCACGGAGCGCGGGGTGCACGACGGCCACCTCGCGAAGTGGCTCGGCTCGACCGAGGTCGACGGCTCGCTCGCGGCGGTGATCGCCCCGCTCGGGGTGATCGAGGCGACGAGCCCGCTCGGCCGCGCGACGATCGCGGCCGTCGAGTCGACGCTGAGCGTCGACGGCGGCGTGCACCGCTACCTGCTCGACACCTTCTACGGCGGAGGCCAGTGGCCGCTGCTGACGTGCTTCCTCGGCCTCGCGCACCATGCGTCCGGCGACCGCGCGAGCGCCGTGCGCCTCCTGCACTGGGCCGCCGGCACCGTGACGAGCGAGGGGCTGCTGCCCGAGCAGGTCGACGACCATCTGCTCGCGCCCGAGCGACGGCAGGAGTGGCTCGACCGCTGGGGTCCCGTCGCGACCCCGCTGCTGTGGAGCCACGCGATGCTCGTGCGCCTCGCGGTCGAGCTCGACGTGCTGCAGCCGGCGGGAGCCCGCGCGTGATCCGCCACCGCCCGTTCGGTTCGGGCCACCCCTACTCGGTCGATACCGAGCAGCGCAGCCCGGTCGACCCGGTCGCGGGCGAACCGCTGACCCTCGGCGTGCGCGTCACGCCCGAGGTGGATGCCGTGACCCTGCAGTGGGACGACGGCGCGACGATCACCGAGCTGGCCCTCGATCGCACCGAGCGCCGCTCGCGCGGGCAGGCCGTCGACGGCGGCCACCTGGCGAGCGCGCAGGCGCGGCTGGCGCGGGCCGCGCGCGGCTTCGCGGTGACCCTGCCCGCAGGCGACCCACGGCTCACGGCCGGCTCCGCCGCCCGCTACCGCTTCGTCGGCGGCCCGGCAGCGGCCCCGAGCGGCCAGACCACCCGCTGGTTCCCCGTGCGCGTCGCGGGCTGGCGCGCCGCGCCCGACGACGCGGTCGCGGCCGGCTCCGGCGCGGGCCTCCTGCCCGGCAGCGTCGAGGTGCTCGACGACGGCGAGCGCGTGCGCCGCGTGCGGTTCGCGCTGGCGCTCGCCCCGGGCGAGCACGTGGCGGGGTTCGGCGAGCGCTTCGATGCGCTCGACCACCGCGGGGCATCCCTCGATTCGATGGTCTTCGAGCAGTACAAGTCGCAGGGCGCCGAGCGCAAGACATACCTGCCGATGCCGTTCGCACACGTCGTGGGTGGGCGCGGCTGGGGCTTCCACGTGCGCACGAGCCGCCGCGTGTGGTTCGACATCGGCGAGAGCGCCCGCGACCGCCTCGTGATCGAGGCCGAGGTCGACAGCGCGAGCGACGCATCCGGCGTCATCGAGGTCGCGGCGTACGCGGGCACCCCGCACGCGGTGCTCGACGCCTTCCTCGGCGAGGTCGGCCGCCCCGAGCAGCTGCCCGACTGGGTGCTGCGGCTGTGGGCGAGCGGCAACGAGTGGAACACGCAGGCCGAGGTCATGCGGCAGGCCGACGCCCACCGCGAGCACGGCATTCCGGTCGGCAGCATCGTGATCGAGGCGTGGAGCGACGAGAGCACGTTCCACATCTGGCGCGACGCGCACTACACGCCGCGCACCGACGGCGGGCCGATGCGTCTCGCCGACTTCACGTTCCCGGCCGAGGGCGCCTGGCCCGACCCGAAGGGCATGGTCGACGAGCTGCACGCGCGCGACATCGCGCTGCTGCTGTGGCAGATCCCGCTCATCAAGCTGCGCCCCCACCCGCGCGGGCAGACCCGGCTCGACGCCGACGCGGCGATCCGCGAGGGCGTGCTCATCCGCGAGCCCGGCCCCGACGGTCGGCTGCGGCCGTACCGCAACCGCGGCTGGTGGTTCCCGCTCGGGCTCATGCCCGACCTCACCGACGAGCGCGCCGCGCAGTGGTGGACGGAGAAGCGCCGCTACCTCGTCGACGAGCTCGGCATCGACGGCTTCAAGACCGACGGCGGCGAGCACGCCTGGGGCCGCGAGCTGCAGTACCTCGACGGCCGCCGCGGCGACGAGGGCAACAACACCTTCCCCGTCGCCTACGCGAAGGCGTACGGCGACCTGCTGCGGCGGGCCGGCAAGGCGCCCGTCACGTTCTCGCGCGCGGGGTTCACGGGCTCGCAGGCGCACGGCGCGTTCTGGGCCGGTGACGAGAACTCGACGTGGGAGGCGTTCCGCTGGTCGCTCTTCGCCGGCCTCAGCGCGACGGCGAGCGGCGTCTTCTACTGGGGGTGGGACATCGCGGGCTTCAGCGGCGAGATCCCCACGGCCGAGCTCTACCTGCGCTCGATGGCGGCCGCGGCGTTCGTGCCGATCATGCAGTACCACTCCGAGTTCAACCACCACCGCACCCCGAGTCGCGACCGCACACCGTGGAACATCGCCGAGCGCACGGGCGACGAGCGCGTGCTGCCGGGCGTGCGGCGCCTCGTGCAGCTGCGCGAGCGCCTCGTGCCTCACCTGTCGGCCGAGAGCGCATGGGCCATCGGGCAGGGCACCTCGCTCATGCGACCCCTGTTCTTCAACTGGCCCGACGACGAGCGGCTGTGGGGCGCTCCGTTGCAGTGGATGCTCGGCCGCAGCATCCTGATCTCACCGGTCACGACCGAGGGGGCGACGTCGCACACCGCGACGCTGCCCGCGGGGGAGTGGGTGCACGCGTTCAGCGGCGAGCAGGTCGCGGGCGGCGGCACGCACACGACCGAGGTGCCGTGGGACGAGGCGCCGGTGTACGTGCGCGCGGCCGACTGGCCCGCGCTACGGGAGGTGTTCCAGCCCTAGGCTGGCAGGGTGCTGCAGCCGATCATCGCCGGGGTCATCGGCGCGCTCACGGGCTTCGCGAGCTCGTTCGCCCTCGTGATCGCGGGCCTGCTCGCGGTGGGGGCGAGTCCGGCCGAGGCGGCGAGCGGTCTGCTGGCCCTGTGCATCGGCCAGGCGCTGCTCGCGGGGCTGCTGTCGTGGCGGTTTCGCCTGCCGCTGAGCTTCGCGTGGTCGACACCGGGGGCGGCCCTGCTCGTCGCGGCCGAGGGCACGACGGGCTCGTACGGTGCGGCGATCGGCGCGTTCATCGTGTGCGGGCTGCTCATTCTCGTGAGCGGGCTGTGGCCGTGGCTGGGCCGCACGATGACGCGCATCCCGATGCCGCTCGCGGGCGCGATGCTCGCGGGCATCCTGTTCCCCATCTGCATCGCGCCCGTCACGGCCGTCATCGAGCAGCCCCTGCTCGCGGCGCCCGTCATCGTCGTGTGGCTGCTGCTCGTGCGCTGGCTGCCGCGGTGGGCGGTGCCGGCTGCGATGCTCGTCGCCATCATCGGCGTGGTCGTGAGTGCGGGCGACGACTGGATGACCGGCGCGAGCCTCGCGCCCGCCCTGACCCTCACGATGCCGGCCCTCGACCCGCTCGTCATCGTGTCGCTCGGGCTGCCGCTGTACATCGTGACCATGGCGGGCCAGAACGTGCCGGGTTTCGCCGTGCTCAGCACGCTCGGCTACCGCGAGGTGCCGGCGCGCACGATGCTCGCCGCGAGCGGCGCGGCGACGGCCCTCACGGCACCGTTCGGCGGCTACGCGCTCAACCTCGCGGCCATCACGGCCGCACTCATGGCCGGCCCCGACTCGCACCCCGATCCCGCTCGTCGCTGGGTCGCGCCGGTCGCGGGCGGCGTCACCTACGTGCTGCTCGGTCTGGGTGCCGGGGTCGCGACGGCCCTCGTGGCCGCGGCCCCGCCCATCCTGATCATCGCGGTCGCGGGGCTCGCGCTGCTGAGCGCCTTCGCGACGGGGCTCGTGAGCGCGTTCGAGGCGCCCGAGACCCGGCTCACGGCAGCCGTGACCCTGATCGTCGTCGCCTCGGGGGTCGTGGTGTTCGGCATCGGCAGCGCGTTCTGGGGGCTGCTCGTCGGTGCCCTCGTGATGCTCGTCACTCGGCCGCGCCCGGCCACCGCGAGCCCTGCCCCGGCGTCACCCGTCGAGGAGTAGGGTCGGGGGCGCCCGAGCAAAGGAGCCCGCGATGACGACCACCCCCACTCCGACGCGCAATGCCGCGGCCGAGCACCGCCGCGATTCGGCCATCGGCGCCGCCCGCAAGGGCGCCATCTACGGCATCATCGTGTCGTTCTCGCTCGCCGCGATCGTCGGCATCATCGCCCTGCTCAGCGGCGACTTCGGCGAGACGCAGGGTCGCATCATCCTCATGACGCTGCTGCTGGGTGCGACGAGCATCACGGCGCTCTGCCACCTGGCGATCGCTGACCGCGCCATGCGCATCGTCGGGTTCGTGGGGCTCGCCGCGAGCGCGATCACGCTCATCACGGGCCTCGTGCTCATCTGGCGCGATTGGGATTCGCCGGGCTTCGACGAGTGGTTCAAGGCCTTCGCGACCGCGGGCATTCTGGCGGTGAGTTTCGCGCATGCGAACCTGCTGCTGCTGCTCGCCGGGCGTCGGCGTGCGGTCATCCGCTACGGCCTCATGCTCACGCTCGTGATGATCGCGACCGTGGCGATCATGTTTATTCTGCCGATCCTGACGAATGGCGACATTCCGGGCCCCGGCAACGAGGAGTGGTACACCCGGCTCTTCGGCGTCGTCGGCATTCTCGATGTGCTCGGCACGGTCGTCGTGCCGGTGCTCGCGATCTTTGTGAAGGACGCGCCGGCCGTGGCCGTCGCCGATGCGATGGGGGCGGATGCCCATGCCGTCGCCCCCGTCACGGCCGACCACCTCGCGCTCACGCTGCCGGCCGACCTCGCGCGTGCCGTCGAGCAGCGCGCCGCGGCCGATGGGGTGGATGCCACCACCGCCGCGCTCGATGCCCTGCGCCGCGGCCTGCAGTAGCCCGGCTCGATAGCCTGGGCGCATGACCGACGCCGTCAACGCCCTGCCGCTCGACGAGACGTCGCGCGCGGCGCTCGCCGCTGAGGGATTGCGCTACGCGCAGCTCGACACCGCCGACACTGCTGCGCACGACCGCTGGCTGCAGGCGGCCTACCGAGGCCTGCACTTCGCGGCGTTCACGCCCGATGAGCTCGCGGACTACCGCACGGGCTTCGGCTACGCCCGGTCGATCGGGGTCTGGGATGAGACCGGTGCCGATGCGCCGACGCCGGTGGCGACGGTCGCCTCGTGGCGCTCGCCCCTGAGCCTCGGTGATGCGCGCAGCGTCGAGGCCTGGGCGATCAGCCTCGTGCATGTCGCCGCGACCCATCGCCGTCGCGGTATCGCGCGGGCGCTGCTCGAGGGTGAGCTTCGCGCGGCGCATGCGGCGGGCATCCCGCTCGCGATGCTCACCGTCTCGGAGGCGACCATCTACGGGCGCTGGGGTTTCGGCCCCGCCGCGTACTGCGCCGACTACCGCATCGCCACGGCGGGGCTGCGGGTCACCGCCCCGGCGGTCGGCGGGCGCGTCCACCGTGTCGACGCCGCATCCCTTCGCCCTCTGGCCTCCGGAATCGCGGCCCGCGCGCACGAGCGCGTCGGGGGAGAGGTGCCGAGCGACGCGCTTCACTGGGACCGCGCTTTCGCCCTCGCAGCCCGCACGGCATCCCGCGCCCCGCAGCTGCGCGCCGCACGCTTCGACGACGCGAGCGGCGAGCCGCAGGGCTTCGTGCTCTACTCGGTCGCCGAGCACCCTGACGACTTCAGCGCCCACACCCTGACGGTCGAGCACCTGTGCGCCGCCACCGACGATGCGCTCGTCGCCCTCTGGCGCTACGTGCTCGACCAGGACCTGGTCGGCACCGTGCAGGCCGCCCTGCGCCCGGTCGACGAGCCGCTCGAGTGGCTGGTCTCGAACCCGCGCGCGGTGCAGACGGTCGCGCGCCGCGAGCACCTGTGGTTGCGCGTGCTCGACGTGCCCGCTGCCCTGAGCGCGCGCCGCTACGCCGTCGCCGATGCGGTGCTGCTGCGGGTTACCGACTCGCTGGGCTTCGCCGAGGGCGAGTGGATGCTCACGACGAGCACCGACGGCACCGCCACGGTCACGGCCCACGCGGGCGAGCCGCACGGCGCGGCGATCGTCGATCTGGGCGTCGAGGCGCTCGGCGCGCTGCTGCTCGGCGGCACTCCCGTCGAGGCGCTGCGCGTCGCCGGGCGACTCATCGAGGGCGCGCCGGGGTCGGCCGAGCGCCTCGCGGCGGTGCTGCGGCCGGCGCGCGCGCCGCACCTCAGCACCTGGTTCTGAGCCCTATGCGGCGAGGCCGCGCCGCTGCAGCAGCGGCTCGATGACGGCGTCGCGCCCGCGGAAGTCGCGGTACGCCGCGAGCGGGTCGCGCGTGCCGCCGACGCCGAGCACGTACTGCCGGAACCGGTCGCCGTTGGCGCGCGTGAGCCCGCCGTTCTGCTCGAACCACTGCACGGTGTCGGCGTCGAGCACCTCGCTCCAGATGTAGCTGTAGTAGCCGGCGTCGTAGCCGCCCGAGAACGTGTGGGCGAAGTACGTCGAGCTGTAGCGGGTGGGCACGGCGGGGTTGTCGAGGCGCACGCGCGCGAGGGCAGCGGCTTCGAAGGCGGCGACATCCGTCACGGCGGCGGCCTCGTCGGCGCTGAGCGTGTGCCAGGCCTGGTCGAGCAGCGCTGCGGCGAGGTACTCGCTCGTCGCGAAGCCCTCGCCCCACAGCTGCGCGGCGCGCACGCGGTCGAGCACGTCGGCCGGAATCGGTTCTCCGGTCACGTGGTGCACCGCGTAGTCGTTGACGATCTCGGGCCAGAGCATCCACATCTCGTTGACCTGGCTGGGGAACTCGACGAAGTCGCGGTACACGTTCGTGCCGGTGAACCGCGGGTAGGTGACGTGCGCGAAGAGCCCGTGCAGCGCGTGCCCGAACTCGTGGAAGAACGTGTTGACCTCGTCGTAGGTCAGCAGCGTCGGCTCGCCCGCGGCGGGCTTGGGCACGTTGAGATTGTTGACGACGATCGTGGGATGCCCGAGCAGCGAGTTCTGCCCGATGAGCTCGTTCATCCACGCGCCGCCGCGCTTGCTGTCGCGCGTGTACAGGTCGAGCAGGTAGAGCCCGAGCTCGGATCCATCCTCGTTGCGCACCTCGAACACCCGCACCTCCGGGTGGTAGCCCTGCAGGTCGCTTCGCTCGGTGAAGGTGATGCCGTAGACCTTCGTGGCTGCCGCGAACACGCCCTGCTGCAGCACGCGCTCGGCCTCGAAGTAGGGGCGCAGTTCGCCGAGGTCGATGTCGTACTCGGCCTTGCGCACCTTCTCGCTGTAGTGCGCCCAGTCGTGCGCCGCGATGGGGTGGCCGGCGAGGGCCTCGAGCTTGGCCTGCTCGGCGGCGGCGTTGCGTGCGGCCGCGGGGGCGAGCCGCTCGAGCATCTCGGCGACGCGGTCGGGAGTCTGCGCGGTCTGGTCGGCGGTGACGAAGGCGGCGTGGCTGTCGAAGCCGAGCAGGGCGGCGCGCTCGGCGCGCAGGCGCACGATCTCGAGCAGCACGGGGCGGTTGTCGTGCTCGCTGTCGCGTGACCCGCGGGCGCGCGAGGCGGTCATGATGCGCTCCCGAACCTCGCGGTTCGTCAGGCTCTCGAGCCACGGGTGGCCCGTCGGCAGCACGAGGGTGACGAGGTACTTGCCGTCGAGGCCGCGGTCGGCGGCGGCCTGCGCGGCCGCGCTGATCTCGCCGGGGGTGAGACCGTCGAGCTCGGCGGGGTCGTCGATGACGAGAGCGAGGTCGTTGGTGTCCGCGAGCAGGTTCTTCTCGAAGGCGGTCTCGAGGGTCGACAGGCGCGCGTTGAGTTCGCTCAGGCGCGCCTTTTGCCCGTCGTCGAGGCCCGCGCCCGCGAGGGCCATGGTCGTGTAGTGCCGCTCGATGAGGTAGCGCTGCTCGTCGGTGAGGTCGAGCTCGTGGCGCTGCTCTTGCAGTTGCGCGATGCGCCAGTACAGGGCCGCGTCGAGCGTGATGGCATCGGTGTGGGCAGCGAGCTTCGGGGCCAGCTCGGCTTCGAGCGCGTTCGTGACATCGTTCGAGTCGGCCGAGGCCTTGTTGTAGAACACGCGCAGCACGCGCGTCAGCAGCTGCCCGCTCGACTCGAGCGGCACCATCGTGTTCTCGAAGGTCGGCATGTCGCGACGCCGCGTGATGTTCTGAATCTCGGCGAGCTGCTCGGTCATGCCCTGCTCGATCGCGGGGGCGTAGTGCTCATCGCTGATCTCGGCAAAGGGCGGCAGCTGGTAGGGCAGGGTGCTCGGGGCGAGGAACGGGTTCGACATGCCTCCACCCTAGGCCCGCTGTGCAAAGATCTCTATGCAAACGAACAGTTGCAAAGAAGTGCTTGCAAAGAAGTCTTTGCATGGCTACGCTCTCGGGTATGGGAAAGAACCTCGACGAGCACGGCGGCCGCGCTGCCGATCTCGACGGCCTCAAGGCGCTCGCGCATCCGCTGCGCATGCAGCTGATCGAGGCGCTGTCGACCTACGGCGAAGACACGGCGAGCGGCCTCGCCGACCGGCTCGGCGAGTCGAGCGGTGCCACCAGTTACCACCTGCGCCAGCTCGAGAAGCACGGCTATGTGCGCGAGGTCGAAGGGCGCGGCACCGGTCGCGAGCGGTGGTGGGAGCGGGTTCCCGGCCCCATCCACCTCGGCAGCGCCGAGCTCGACCACAGCGAAGCCGGGCGAGCCGCATCCCGCGTCATCATGCGCGAGTGGCTGCACCACCGCGAGGCGGGGGTGCGTTCCATCGTCGAGGGCGGCATCGATGGGCTGAGCCCCAGCTGGCGCGAAGCGGTCGCCATGCAGTCCGCCAGCGTGCACGTCACGGCCGAGCAGCTCGAGACCCTCAACGAAGCGGTCACCTCGCTCATTCTCGACTTCGCCCGAGAGCACCGCGGCCAGCGGGTTCCGGGCTCCCGACCTGTTCACCTGCAGTACTACGGCTATCCGGTTCTCGACGGTGTCGAGATCCCGGCAGACGAATCCACCCCCGCCACCACCCCCGCCACCACTCCTCAGAAAGAGAGCTGATCATGACCACGATCTCGCTCACCGTGTGCGACACGACTCCGCGCGAGTCGACGCTGCGCCGGCTTGCCCTCAGCACAGGAATCGCGCTCGTGCGCTGGGCGCACCGCCGCCCGCTGCCGCCCACGCATGAGCAGCAGGCTCTGCGCCTCGCCGCCCAGCAGTCAGCGCAGCGTCAGCGCGAGAGCCTCAGCCGCTACGGCATCGTTCAGTAGTCGCCTGCCCGCAACCCGCGGGCAACCTTCCCCCTCCAGCCTCGAGCGGTGCGCTGATCGCAGCGCTCGACACCGACCGACACCCCGCGTTCAGCGACGCGCAGCACCGATGCACCACCGGATGATCCGAGCATCCGCATCGGGCGGGAGATACGCCCCGCACCTCCCGTCGCTCAGCGCGGGGTGTCGCCGTCTTCCGTCACGACCGTGCCATCGTGCGCGACGCGGATGACCGTGCCATCGTCGAGCTCGACGACCGGGCGGTTCTCGAGCCACGTGAGCGTCCAGCGCCACAGCGTCGTGTCGCGTCCGAGCAGCTCGCCTTCGACGGCGCGGATCGCCGCGCGCACCTCGGGGCTCAGGCGGGCGGGCGGTTCGCCGCCCACGGTCCAGCGGGTTCCGAGTTGCATGCGTGCTCCTTCGATCGAGGGGGGTGGGGGAGAGGGCGGCCGCGCGCGGCGGCCGAGGGTCAGGGGTCGACGAATTGGCGGTGCAGGGCCGCGGCGAGCCCGTGCGCCTCGGCGGCGTCGATGCCGCGAGCGAGTTCGGCCAGCAGCCGGTCGCCGAGGTCGATGGCGGCGATGCCGGCCGCGGTGATCGACACGGCGTTCTCGCGACGCGAACTCGTCGACGGCTCGACGGTGACGAGTCCGAGCGCGGCGGCTTCTTTGATGCGGCGGCTGACGCTGCTCTTGTCGAGCCCCAGACCGTCGGCGACGGCCTGCTGGCTGATGGCGTCGTCGGGGCGACGCAGTGCGCAGAGCACGGCGTAGGTAGCGGCCGAGAAGCCCGAGTGGGCGCGCAGCTGGGCGTCGAGTCGACTCTCGAGGCGCGAGCTGAGGGCCCGCGCCGCGAGCCACAGCTCGAGCGCCTCGACGCCGTGGTCGTCTGCGGGGGGCACGACTCCATCGTGGCAGTCATCAGTTGGACAGACAACAGTTGGACAAGAAACAGTTGCTCATGCAACGATAGTGCGGTTCGCATCCCTCGACCCTTTCGGAGCCTCATGCACGTGCTTCTCGTTCTCGACCATCCCTACGGCGTTGGCGCGGGTGGCGACGTGCCGCACCGCCGCAGCCTCGCGGTGGCCATGCTCGACGCCGCGCGCGACGGGCTCGAGCGTGCCGGGCACACGCACGAGACGATCGACCTCGCCGACCTCGACCCCGCGATGACCGCCGACGACCTCGTCGCGTGGCGCCGGCAGACCGAGCCCCGGGCCGACGTCGCGGCGCTGCAGCAGCGGCTCGCGGGCGCCGACCACCTCGTGCTCGCGTTCCCGGTGTGGTGGATGTCGATGCCGGCCCGCACGAAAGGCTTCCTCGACCGCGTGCTCACGCCCGGGTTCGCGTTCGACGAGCCCGTGCCGGGCGGGCGGCTGCACCGCCGCCTGCACCGCTTGAAGGGCGTCACCGCGCTCGTGGCGATGACGACGCCGTCGTGGCTCTACACGGCGTGGTTCGGCGCCCCGGCCCGGCGCATTCTCGACCGCGGCACGTTCCGCCTCATCGGTATTCCGCGCGTGCGCTGGGTCGCGATCGACCGCTCCGCGCAGCGCGGCGCGGCGTCGCGGCAGCGCGCCCTCGAGCGGGTGCGACGGCGGTTCGCGGCCCTGCGGCCCCTCACCCGTCAGTCGGGGTCCGCGCTCGTCTCGAGCTCGTAGGTGACCCAGGTCGCGCGGGTCGCGACGCGATCGTAGACGCGCTGTGCGCGCTCGTTGTCGGCTGCGGTGATCCAGCGGATCGTGCCACCGCCGTGCGCGCGGGCGTGCTGCTCGATGGCCGCGAGCAGCGCCGTGCCGGCGCCCGAGCCGCGCACCTCGGGCTCGGTGTACAGGTCGTCGAGGAACCATCCGGGGCCGGCCGTGAAGGTGTCGGGCTGCTCGCGCACGTGCGCGAAGCCCACGACCCGGCCGGCGTGCTCGGCGACGAGGCAGAACAGCGGGTGCTCCGCATCCATGAGCCACGCCCACACGCCGTCGAGCACGGTGTCATCGAAGTCGGTCTCGTAGAAGACGCCGTACGCCGTGAACAGCTCGCGCCAGCGCTCAGCGTCGCGCGCGTCAAGAGGCCGCACCGTCACGTCGCCCATGCTCAGGCCTCCGGCAGCTCGGCCAGCTCGATCGACACGACCGAGACCTCGTCGGCGGGCTCGAACGTGAGCGATGCGATGCGCCCGACGGCGGCGAGGTCGGCGGCCGCGAGCTCGAGCAGCGACGGGCCGGCGATGACCGCGCTCGAGACGGGCGTCTTCTGCGAGGCCTTCGCGTCGGTCTTCGCGCGGCGGATGCCGATGAGCGCCTCCGATACGAGGGGCAGCAGGCCGCCGTGCTGCGCGTCCACGCCCAGCTCATCGAGGGTCGGCCACGGGGCGCGGTGCACGGATCCCTCGTGCGTCCAGCTCCACACCTCTTCGGTCGCGAAGGGGATGACGGGCGCGAACAGGCGCAGGAACACGTCGATCGCGAGCTGCAGCGCGGTGACGGCGCTCGCCTGCCCGGCCTCGCCCTGCGAGCCGTACGCGCGCTCCTTCACGAGCTCCAGGTAGTCGTCGGTGAAGGTCCAGAAGAACTGCTCCGCCACTTCGAGGGCGCGCGCGTGGTCGTACTCCTCGTAGGCGCGGGTCGCCGTCGCGACCACCTCGCCGAGGGTCGCGAGCATGTCGATGTCGAGGGGCTCGGTCACCGCATCCGGGCCCGTCACGGCGCCCGCGGGCGCCTCGAACGAGTAGACGAACTTGGCGGCGTTGAGCACCTTGATCGCCAGACGCCGGCCGATCTTCATCTGCTTGGGGTTCTGCGGGTCGAAGGCCGCGTCGGTGCCGAGGCGCGACGAAGCCGCCCAGTAGCGCACCGCGTCGCTGCCGTGCTCGTCGAGCATCGCCGCCGGGGTCACGACGTTGCCTTTCGACTTCGACATCTTCTTGCGGTCGGGGTCGACGATGAATCCCGAGATGCCCGCGTGCTTCCAGGGCAGAGTGCCGTGCTCGAGCTCGGCGCGCAGCACGGTCGAGAACAGCCAGGTACGGATGATGTCTTGCCCCTGGCTGCGCAGGTCGTAGGGGAACACGAGCCCGAAGAGCTCGGGGTCGTCCTCCCATTTCGCCGCGATCTGCGGGGTGAGCGACGAGGTCGCCCAGGTGTCCATGATGTCGACCTCGCCGATGAAGCCGTTCGGCTGGCCGCGCTGCGCCTCGTCGAACCCGGGGGCGGGCATCGAGGCGGGGTCGACGGGCAGCTGGTCCTCCGACGGCACGATGGGCTCGCCGGTCTGCTCGCCGTGCTCGTCGAGCCGGTACCAGACGGGGATCGGCACGCCGAAGAAGCGCTGCCGCGAGATGAGCCAGTCGCCCGAGAGGCCGCCGACCCAGTTCTCGTAGCGCACGCGCATGAAGTCGGGGTGGAAGGCGATCTCTCGCCCGCGCTCGAGCAGGCGCGCGTTGAGGGCTTCGTCGCGCGCGCCGTTGGCGATGTACCACTGGCGGGTGGTGACGATCTCGAGCGGCTTGTCGCCCTTCTCGAAGAACTTCACGGGGTGCGTGATGGGCCGGGGTTCGCCGATGAGGTCGCCCGATTCACGCAGCAGTTCGACGATGCGCGCCTTCGCGCTGAACACGGTCTTGCCGGCGAGTTCGGCGTACACCTCGGCGCCCGCGCCCTCGATGCCCGAGGGCGCCTCGGCGAGCACGCGCCCGTCTTTGCCGAGCATGGGCCGCAGCGGCAGGTTGAGCTCGCGCCACCACACGACGTCGGTCACGTCGCCGAAGGTGCAGACCATGGCGATGCCCGACCCCTTGTCTTGCTGCGCCAGGTGGTGCGCCACGACGGGCACCTCGACGCCGAACAGCGGCGTGCGCACCGTGGTGCCGAAGAGCGCCTGGTAGCGGGGGTCATCGGGATGCGCGACGAGCGCCACGCAGGCGGGGATCAGTTCGGGGCGGGTCGTCTCGATGTCGACGGTCGAGCCGTCGGGAGCGTGGAACGACACCCGGTGGAACGCGCCGGGCATCTCCTTGTCTTCCAGCTCGGCCTGCGCGACGGCGGTGCGGAACGTGACGTCCCACAGCGTGGGAGCATCCGCCCGGTACGCCTCGCCGCGCGCGAGGTTGCGCAGGAAGGCCCGCTGGGCAACGCGCTGCGCCTCGTCGCCGATGGTGCGGTAGGTCTGACTCCAGTCGACGCTGAGGCCGAGCGTGCGCCACAGGTCTTCGAACTGCTTCTCGTCTTCGACGGTCAGGCGCTCGCACAGCTCGATGAAGTTGCGGCGGCTGACGGGCACCTGGTCGGCCGATTTCGAACTGGCGTTGTCGCCGCCCTCGAGCGGGGGAGTGAAGTCGGGGTCGTAGGGCAGCGTCGGGTCGCAGCGCACGCCGTAGTAGTTCTGCACCCGGCGCTCGGTGGGCAGTCCGTTGTCGTCCCAGCCCATCGGGTAGAAGAGGTTCTTGCCCCGCATACGCTGGAACCGCGCGGCGAGGTCCATGTGTGTGTAGCTGAAGACGTGGCCGATGTGCAGCGAGCCCGAGGCGGTCGGCGGGGGAGTGTCGATCGCGTAGACCGAGTCGGGCCCCGCATCCACGGCCGCCTGGCGGTCGAAGCGGTACGTGCCCTGCTCTTCCCAGGCCGGAGCCCACTTGCTCTCTAGACCTTCGAGGGCGGGCTTCTCGGGCAGGCTGGCGTTGCTCATCGCAGGTCTCGCTTCGCTATGTGCGGCACCGTGTCAGAAGGGTGAGGTGCCTGAGTGTGGGAGGTGCTGCCATCGTACCGGCCCTGCAGAACCTGCCCGGTTTCGTCACCCCCTGTTCGTGGGGGTGAAAACTGTTTGCGAATTGCCCTCGATACCGTAGCGTGACCATATCTCGCCTCTTTCACCCCTAGGGATCCCCGTGCGCCGTCGCAATTCCACCCTGTCCCTCCTGCTCGGCGTCGCGATCGCGATATCTTCAGCACCCCTGGCCGCGTTCGCGGCTCCGGATGCTGCGCCCGAGCCGCCCAAGCGCTCCGACATCGAGCGTCCCGAGGGTGAGGCGGCCGGCCTCATCGTGCGGTACAAGCCGGGCACGCTGCCCACGCAGGGCGGGGAGGTGACGGGGGCAGAGGCCCTCGAGCTGCAGGTGAGCGCGGGCGACAACATCGGCCGCGGCCTTCGCACGGTCGAGTTCGACGAAGTGCAGTCGGCCGATGCTGCTCGGGAGGCCGCCGCGCAGCTCGAGCAGTCGCCGCTTGTGCTCGAGGCCTACCCCAACTTCATCTACCGGCCGAGCGAGACGATCGAGACGACCGGGGTGGGCCCCCAGCCCGACTCGTTCGTCACGACCCAGACCTCGACTCCGTGGGGCCTCGGCCGCATCGATCAGACCACGGGAACGCTCGACTACAAGTACACCTACGACACCACGGGCGAGGGCGTCACGGCCTACATCGTCGACTCGGGCATCCGCCCGGGGCACACGCAATTCACGGGACGCCTCGAGGCGGGGTACCACCTGCCGCGCTACACGAGCTCGGGCGACTGCGACGGCCACGGCACGCACGTGGCCGGCACCGTCGGCGGCACGACGTATGGCGTCGCCAAGAAGGTCACGCTCGTGCCGGTGCGCGTGTTCGGGTGCTCGGTGAGTGAAGAGACCTCGACCGCCGACCTCAATACCGCCCTCGACTGGGTCATCGCCGACCACCAGGCGGGCGAGCCTGCGGTCGTCAACATGAGCCTGGGCGGCCCGTTCGACACCCTGCTCAACACCAAGGTGCAGGCCCTCGTCAACGACGGCATCACCGTTGTGGTGTCCTCGGGCAACGAGGCGATCCTCTCGTGCGATGTCAGCCCCGCGAGTGCGCCGAACGCCATCACGGTCAACGCGGCGACCAAGTCGAACAACGACGCCGACTACTCGAACTTTGGCGACTGCAGCGACATCTATGCCCCTGGTAGCGAGGTGAAGTCGGCCGACTCCGACAGCAACACCGACACGGCCATTCTCAGCGGCACCTCGATGGCCGCGCCGCACGTCTCGGGCGTCGTCGCGCGCATCCTCAGCCACTACCCGACCCTCACGCCCGCGCAGGTCTGGGAGAAGGTCGAGGCGGAGGCCAGCTACTTCGATCACGGCCTCAATGAGGACGTCGCCTACTACTGCAGCTTCTTCCCGGGCGACTACTGGTGCGACTGGGGCTACGACACCGAGCTCATGCTCTTCGCCTCGCGGCTGCAGACCCTCACGACTGCGCCGACGCCGACGATCCTGGGTTCGCCCGTAGGACTGGGCAACCTCACGGCCAACGCCGGCTCGTGGGTGCAGACCGGGCCCGAGCCCGACGTCGACCCCGACATTCGCGTGCAGTGGAAGCGATCGGGTGTCGCGATTCCCGGCGCGACCGACCTCGACTACGAGCTGACTCCTGCCGACGTCGGCAAGACCATCACGGTGACCGTCACGGCGTACGCCGAGGGCTACGCCTCGCTCTCGAAGACGAGCGCCGCAACGGCCACCGTCACGAAGCCCGCGCTGAGCGCACCCGCCTACCTCAACACGCAGGCGCTGCCCGGCCGAATCGGTCTCGAGTGGGCCGACCCGACGCAGATCGGCGGCACGATCAGCGACTTCGTCATCCAGTACCGGCCGACGACGTCATCGACGTACCTGACGTTCAACGACGGTGTGGGCGCCACGTACTACGACACCGAGATCACGGGACTCAAGTTCGGCACCTCGTACTACGTGAAGGTGGCCGCGAAGACGGAGTTCGGTACGGGCACGTTCACGCCCGCCGTGCTCGTCAAGACCCTCACGGGCTTGCCGACCGCCCCGACCGGCGTGATCTCCACGCCGGCGCCCCGCAGCATCCAGCTCGACTGGACGGCGCCGGCGACCCTGAACGGCGGCACGATCAGCGACTACGTCATCCGCTACCGCGTCACGGGCACCACGACCTGGAAGACGTTCACCGACGGCGTCAGCACCGACACGACGGCAACGGTCACGGGGCTCTCGGGCAGCCGCAGCTACGAGTTCGCCATCCAGGCGAAGACGCAGTTCGGCGTCGGCACCTCGGCGGTCGTCAAGCGCTCGACCCTTTCGGGGCTGGCCTCGCTGCCGACCTCGCTCGTCGCTACGCCGACGCGCACGACGATGGGGCTTGCGTGGAACGCGCCGAGCACGACCAACGGCGGCAACCTTATCGACTACGTCATCAAGTACCGGCGTGCGGGGGGCACGACGTGGGTCGTCGTCAACGACGGTGAGACCTCGGCAACCGGTGCCACCATCTCGGGCCTCACGCGCGGCATCTCATACGAGTTCGCGGTCGCGGCGAAAACGCAGTTCGGCACCGCGCCGTCGGCGATCGTCAAGCGCACGACCATGACCGGCCTGCCCTCAGCGCCCACGGCGCTGACGGGCACCGCGACCATCTCGTCGATGCAGCTCGACTGGGTCGCGCCGTCGACCACGAACGACGGCGGCGACATCACCGACTACGTCATCCGCTACCGGGCCACCGGCGCGACGACATGGATCACGGTGAACGACGGCGTCAGCACGGCGACGACGCACACGATCTCGGGGCTGACGCGCAACAAGTCGTACGAGTTCGTGGTCAACGCCAAGACGGTGATCGGCACGGGTGCCTCGGTGCTCATCAAGAAGTCGACGCTGAGCGGCACGGCCTCGGCCCCCACGGGTCTGGCGACCACGGCCACCTCGCAGACCGTCGACCTCAGCTGGACGGCACCGGCGAGCAACGGCGGCACGATCACCGACTACGTGATCCGCTACCGCGCGGCGGGTGCCACCACGTGGATCACCTTCGCCGATGGCGTGGGCACCGGCACGACGGCCACGATCACGGGCCTGACGCGCAACAAGGCGTACGACGTGAACGTCTTCGCGCGCACGCAGGCGGGCGCCACCGTGCTCTCGGGCTCGAGCACCACCAAGCGCGTCACGACCGCCTCGGGTGTGCCGAGCATTCCGGCTGTCACGTCGGAGAGTGCCGCGCAGACCTCCGAGTTCGAGGGCGAGTTGACGCTGAGCGTCGCCTCGAGCTCTGACCCGTTCTACCCGATCACGGGCTACACGGTGCAGTACAAACTGGGAACGGGTTCGACGGGCACGTGGATCACGGTCGTCGAGTCCCTCACCGGTAACGGGGGAGAGGTCACCATCCCCAACCTGATCATCGACGCGGTCTACCAGTTCCGGGCTTCGGCGACGAGCAGTGCAGGCACGAGCGCCTACAGCACGCCGATCGTGGACGGCGTCGCCTCCAGCGGCCCGTAATGCTGCGTGCCCTCCTGACCCTCGGTCTCGCTCTCGTGACCGTGGTGTCAGGGGTGCCCGCGGCTGCCTCCGCCGTCGCCCCCGCCACGCTGTCGACAGCCCCCACGGGCGTGGCCGCCACTGCGGGGGTCGGAACGGTGCAGCTCACTTGGGGCGCTCCGTCGACACCGTCGGGCACCGTGAGCGACTACGTCGTGCAGTTCCGCCTCACGACGACGAGCACCTACTCCACGGCGAACGATGGCGTGTCGACCGACCTGTCGGCGGTGCTGGCCGGTCTCAAGCGCGGCTCGTCGTACTACGTCAAAGTGGCCGCGGTCACCGAGTCGGGGCGGGGCGCATTCTCGAGCGCGGTGCTGGTGAAGACGCTCACGGGCCTGCCGTCGGCGCCCGCCCAGGTCTACTTCTACCCGGTCGGCACGAGCACGATCGAGGTCTCGTGGAACGCAGTGACAACCACCAACGGTGGTGGCGACGTCGTCGACTACGTCGTGCTGCACCGCCTGCACGGCACGACGACCTGGCGCACCCTCGCCGACGGGGTGAGCACCGAGCGGTCGACGGTCATCACGGGGCTGCTGCGCAGCCGTGACTACGAGATCGCGGTCTACGCCCTGACCTCGTACGGGCGCGGGCCGTCGAGAATCTTCGATGCGTACACCCTGCACGGCATCCCGGGGCGGCCGAACGTGTGGGCCTCCGCGCGATCGGTCAGCTCGCACGCCGTCTCCTGGAGCGACGCGACGCCGATCGGCTCACCGGTGATCGACTACGTGGTGCAGTACCGGCAGGCCGGCTACACGACGTGGCGAACCGTCGCCGACGGCATCTCGCCGACGGCATCGCGCGTCGAGATCACCGGCCTGAAGCGAGGCGTCACCTACGAGACCCGGGTCTGGGCGAAGTCGGTATTCGGGTCGGGCTCACCGCAGACAGCCCGCTTCACCGTGCACTCGGGGTTGCCGACGGCGCCCCGGAACGTGACGTGGTGGGATCCGACCCTGTCGAGCGTCTCGCTCGACTTCGGAGTGCCGACAACGGGGGACAACATCACCCCCATTTCCGGCTACCGCGTTCTCGTTCGACCTGTCGGCACGACGACGTGGCGTGAGGCGACCTTCGTCTCGACGGGTACGGGGCGCGGCATGGTGACCGGTCTCGCGCGGGGCGCGAAGCTCGAGCTCGCGCTCTACGCGACGACCGTGTACGGCCGAGGCCCTTCGACGCTCGTGACCGTGCAAACCCAGAGCGGTGTGCCATCGGCGATCACCGCCCTCACACTGGAGCCGAGCGCGCATACCGTGCTGGTGAAATCGGCGACACCGTGGAACAACGGGAGCCCCATCATCGACTACGTCGTGCGCTACCGTCCGGTCGGCTCGGCGACCTGGACGGTGTTCCCGGACGGTGTCTCGGCCAATCCGTGGATCACGGTCACGGGCCTCAACCGGCTGGCCCCCTACGAGTTCTCGTCGTACGCCGTCAGCGCCATCGGCGCGGGCGGAGCATCGCCGATCACCCGCACAACGACGCTCAGCGGCGTGCCGGGCGCTGTGACCGTGCTCTCGAGCAGTTCGCGGATGTCCACCAGTTCGACGAACCCTGTGCGTGTGACGGCTGACCCCGCGTATCCGATCACGTCCTACGAAATCGATTACCGAGTCCTCGGAGCGGCCTCGTGGACCACGCTCACCCTCACCGAGCTCGGCCCCGGCGACACGGTCACCATCGACGGGCTCACCCCGTCGGGCACCTACGAGGTTCGCGCTCGCGCCTTCTCGGCCCAGGGCGCCGGACCGTACGGCCCCACCCGGCTCATTTTCCCCGCGCCGTAGCCTGGCTGCTGCGCCGCGCTACTGCCGCACGATCTCCACGGTCTTGTGCGTCAGGCGCCCGGCGGAGTCTTCGAGGGTGACCGTGTAGCGCTGGCTGGCCTCACTGCACTGGTAGTTGAACGTGTAGGTCGCCGTCGTCGGCACCGACTCGAATGGCTCGGCCTTGGCGTTGTTCGTTCCGATACCGAACCACGCGTTCACGGCGTTCGTGCTGCTCCAGGTCCACGTGATGGCGACGGCGCTCGACGTGTCGGGGCACGTGGCGCGGTCGGGCCCGGTGAAGGTCGCGAAGCTCGGGCTTTGCGCGGGAGGTGGCGGGGCCGTGGTCGCGCTCGGCTCGGTGCTGGGCTCGACGCTCGGCTCGGGCGACTCGGTCTCGGTGGGCGTCGGCTCGGGGCTCTCGCTCTCGCTCGCCGTGATCTCGGGCCCGGGCTGCGCCGTGTTCGACCCGGCGTTGCCCACGAGCACGACGATGAGCACGACGAGCGCAACGAGGATCGCGGCCGCAATGGCGATGAGCGCGATGAGCATGCGCCGATCGGGGCCCTCGGTCTCGGTCGTCACCGCGGAGGCCTCACCCCCGGCGCCCTGCGGCAGCGGTGCGGTGGGCGGCTCGAACCGTTCGGTGGGGGTCTCGTCGCTCATCGCAGCTCCCAGCGGTCTCGGCGGCGTGCCGACGCCGTCGCCGCGCCGGTCGCGCTCAGCCTAGAGCGCGGCGCCCGCCTCGGCCAGAGGTGCGTCGTCGCGGTCGACCCGCATGCGGATGGCGACGAGCGAGGCCACGAGCGTGATGACCGACATGCCGGCGAGCACGATGGCGGGGTGCCACCACGCGTTGCCGGTCGCCGCGCCGAGCGCGCCCGTGAGCGCGGGCACGAATCCGGCGACGACGGCGGCGAGGGCGTACGAGAAGCCGAGCGCCGAGTAGCGGTAGCGCTCGTCGAAGAGCTCGGTGAAGATGCCGCCGAGCGCCGCCCAGCTCATGGTCGGCAGGATGCCGCCGATGATCATCATGCCGACGAGGAAGCCGAAGCTCGCGTCTTGCAGGAAGAAGTAGATGGGGAACGACACGAGCAGCGTGCCGAGCGCGCCGATCGCGACGACGAGGCCCGAGCCGATGCGCGTCGCCCACGCGCCGAACAGCGGGATCGTCACGAGCTGCAGCAGCCCGCCGATCGTCGTGGCGATGAGCAGCTGCGAGTAGTCGTAGCCGAGCACGGCCGCGCCGTAGTTGATCGTGTAGGTGTTCATGAGCGAGTACGAACCGATGCCGAGCAGCGCGACGCCCACGGCGACGACGATCGTGACGGGCTGGGCCCGCAGCAGGGCGGCGAGGGGGATGCGCGGCGCGCGCCCCGCATCCTTCACCGCCGTGAACACCGGCGTCTCGGTGATCGCCAGCCGCAGGTAGAGCGAGATGGCCAGCAGGGGGATGGCCGTGAGGAACGGCACGCGCCACGCCCACTCGCTGATCTCGGCGCTCGACAGCGTGAGCGTCAGCCACAGGAAGGCGACGGCCGCCAGGATCGAGCCGATGGGCGAGCCAAGCTGCGGCATGGCCGCGGCGAAGGCGCGCTTGGCGCGGGTCTCGTGCTCGGTCGCGATGAGCACCGCGCCGCCCCACTCGCCGCCGAGCGAGATTCCCTGCACCACGCGCAGCAGCACGAGCAGCACGGCGCCGAACCAGCCAGCCTGCTCGAAGGTGGGCAGCACGCCGATGAGGCCCGTCGCGATGCCCATCATCGTGATCGTCACGATGAGCACCGTACGGCGGCCGATGCGGTCGCCGAGGTGGCCGAAGATGATGGCGCCGAGCGGGCGGATGACGAAGGCGACGCCGATCGTCGCGAGCGCGGCGAGGTTCGCGCCCACCGCGCCGAGCGGCTCGAAGAAGAGCGGGCCGGCGAAGAACGCCGAGAAGTAGGCGAAGAGGTAGAAGTCGTACGACTCGAGTGAGGTTCCGACGAGCGAGGCCCAGCGGGCGCGGCGCGCGATGCGCGGGTCGGAGGGTGCGATGGGGGCGGGAGCGGTCAGGGCGGTCACAAGTCCCTCAGCGTAGTCGCCCCTCGGTTCATTCCCGGGCGGTCGGGCGGATACCATGGACCCACAGACATCGATCCGGCCATCACCGGGGAGTCCTCGGAAGAACGTCGCTCTCGAGCGACCACTAGACCCGAGCGGGGCAGGCCCGTCACAGCCGATGCAGAGAGGCGAGCATCCACCAGCGATGGGGGGAGCCCGCAAGCGGGGTGGTACCGCGGCAGCGCCGACAGCGCAGTCGTCCTCGCGGTGAGCGCAGCAGTCGACACCGTCGAAACCAGGAGTACCGCCCGATGACCTACCCCCTGCACCGCGACGACACCTCGGTCGTCGCCTCGCCGAGCTTTCCGGCCCTCGAGCACGAGGTGCTCGCGCACTGGGCCGCGCACGACACCTTCCGGCGCTCGATCGCCCAGCGCGAGGGCTGCGACGAGTGGGTCTTCTACGACGGCCCGCCGTTCGCCAACGGCCTGCCGCACTACGGCCACCTGCTCACGGGCTATGCGAAAGACGTCTTCCCGCGCTTCCAGACCATGCGCGGCAAGCAGGTGCACCGCCGCTTCGGGTGGGACACCCACGGGCTGCCGGCCGAGCTCGAAGCCATGAAGCAGCTCGGCATCACCGAGAAGTCGCAGATCGAAGACATGGGCATCCAGGCGTTCAACGCCAAGGCGCGCGAGAGCGTGCTGCGCTACACCGACGAGTGGCAGACCTATGTGACGCGCCAGGCGCGCTGGGTCGACTTCGACAACGACTACAAGACGCTCGACATCACGTTTATGGAGAGCGTGCTGTGGGCCTTCAAGACCCTGCACGAGAAGGGCCTCGCCTACGAGGGCTACCGCGTGCTGCCCTACTGCTGGCGCGACGAGACGCCGCTGTCGAACCACGAGCTGCGCATGGACGACGACGTCTACAAGATGCGGCAAGACCAGTCGGTCACGGTCACCTTCCCCCTCGTCGGCGAGAAGGCCGAGGCGCTCGGACTCACGGGCGTGAAAGCGCTCGCGTGGACGACGACTCCGTGGACCCTGCCGACGAACCTCGCGCTCGCCGTCGGCCCCGAGATCGAGTACGCGATCGTGGATGCGGGGGCCGAGTCGTTCCTGCTGGCCGCCGACACCATCGGCGCGTACGTGAAAGAGCTGGGCTTCACCTCCTTCGAGGAGGCGCGCGCGGCCGTGTCGCGCACGATGCGCGGAGCCGAGCTCGGCGGCGTGCAGTACGACCGGCTGTGGGACTACTACGCCGACGTCGAGGTGTGGGGCACGCAGAACGCGTGGCAGATCCTCGTCGCCGACTATGTCGCCACGGGTGAGGGCACGGGCATCGTGCACCAGGCACCCGCGTACGGCGAAGACGACCAGGCGACGTGTGCTGCCGCGGGCATCCCGATCATCATCTCGGTCGACGACGGGGGCCGGTTCCTCACCACCGTGCCCGAGGTCGCGGGCCAGCAGGTGTTCGAGGCGAACAAGCCGCTCACGGCGATGCTGCGCGAGGCCGGCCGGCTGTTCCAGGTGCGCAGCTACGAGCACAGCTACCCGCACTGCTGGCGGTGCCGCAACCCGCTCATCTACAAGGCCGTGTCGAGCTGGTTCGTGCGCGTCACGCAGCTGCGCGACCGCATGCTCGAGCTCAACGAGCAGATCACCTGGGTGCCCGAGAACGTCAAGCACGGCCAGTTCGGCAAGTGGCTCGAGGGTGCGCGCGACTGGTCGATCAGCCGCAACCGCTACTGGGGCAGCCCGATTCCCGTCTGGAAGAGCGACGACCCCAACCACCCGCGCGTCGACGTGTACGGCTCGCTCGCCGAGCTTGAAGCCGACTTCGGCACCCTGCCGCGCAACGCCGACGGCGAGGTCGACCTGCACCGCCCCTTCATCGACGAGCTCACGCGCCCGAACCCCGACGACCCCACGGGGCAGTCGACGATGCGGCGCATCGAGGATGTCTTCGACGTGTGGTTCGACTCGGGCTCGATGCCGTTCGCCCAGGTGCACTACCCCTTCGAGAACGCCGACTGGTTCGACTCGCACAACCCGGCCGACTTCATCGTCGAGTACATCGGGCAGACCCGCGGCTGGTTCTACACGATGCACGTGCTCGCGACGGCGCTGTTCGACCGCCCCGGGTTCTCGAACGTCATCAGCCACGGCATCGTGCTCGGCAACGACGGCCAGAAGATGTCGAAGAGCCTGCGCAACTACCCCGACGTGGGCGAGGTGTTCGAGCGCGACGGCGCCGACGCCATGCGCTGGTTCCTCATGTCGAGCTCGGTCATTCGCGGCGGCAACCTCGTCGTCACCGAAGAGGGCATTCGCGAGGGCGTGCGCCAGTTCCTGCTGCCGCTCTGGAGCACGTACTACTTCTTCACCCTCTACGCCAACGCGGGCTCGCTCGGCGCGGCCGAGCGTCGCACTGACTCGGGCAACGTGCTCGACCGCTACCTGCTCGCCAAGACGCGCGACCTCGTCGTCGAGGTGACGACGCAGCTCGAGGCCCTCGACGCGCCGCTCGCCGCCGCCGCGCTGCGCGACTTCGCCGACGTGCTCACCAACTGGTACGTGCGCCGGTCGCGCGACCGCTTCTGGGCGGGCGATGATCGGGATGCTCACGACACGCTCTTCACCGTGCTCGAGACGCTCGCCCGCCTGTCGGCCCCGCTCGCGCCGCTCGTCGCCGACGAGGTCTGGCGCGGCCTCACGGGCGGCGAGAGCGTGCACCTCACCGATTGGCCGCACGCTGAGGAGTTCCCGGCCGACGAGGCCCTCGTCGCCGCCATGGACCGCGTGCGCGCCATCGCGAGCTCGGGCCTCGCGCTGCGCAAGGCGCAGGGCCTGCGCGTGCGCCTGCCCCTGCAGAGCCTCACGGTCGTCACGCCCGGCGCCGCGGCGCTCGCCGACTTCAGCGACATCGTGCGCGACGAGCTCAACGTCAAGACCGTGACGCTCGTCGAGTTCGACGAGAGCCTCGTCGACGAGTACGGCATCGCGCGCCGCCTCGCCGTCAACGCGCGCGCCGCCGGCCCCCGCATCGGCAAGCAGGTGCAGCAGGTCATCGCCGCCGCGAAGGCGGGCGACTGGATGCTCGACGGCGACGCCGTGGTCGTCGGCGGTGTGCCGCTCGAGGCGGGGGAGTACACCCTCGAACTCGAGCTCGACGACCCCGCCGCCGCCGTGCAGTTCCTGCCCGGCGCCGGCTTCGTGCTGCTCGACACGCGCGTCACGCCCGAGCTCGCCGCCGAGGGCCTCGCACGCGACGTCATCCGCGCCGTGCAGCAGGCGCGCAAAGACGCCGGCCTTGACGTCAGCGACCGCATTGCGCTGACGCTCGGGTCGGACGACGACGCGGCCCGCGCCGCGATCGACGCGCACCGGCAGCTCATCAGCGCCGAGACGCTTGCCACGACCCTCGAGGTCGGCCAGGCTGGCGAGGGCACCGCGACCGCGGTGGGCGAGGGAGCATCCGTGACCGTGTCGGTGGTGCGCGCATGAGCGGCGACGAGCGCGAGCGCGATACTGCGCAGGCCGCGGCCGACCGCGCCGCGGCCGAGACCGTGCACGCCGAACTGCTCGCGCGCGGCAGCGAGGGCAGCCCGCAGCCGCGCCTCGACGCCGCCCGCCGGGCGGTCGAGCTGCTCGGCGACCCGCAGCGCAGCTTCGCGATCGTGCACATCACCGGCACGAACGGCAAGACCTCGACGGCGCGCATGATCGAGAGCATCCTGCGCGCCTACGGCCTGCGCACGGGCCTGCTCACGAGTCCGCACCTGCTGCGCATCAACGAGCGCATCGTCATCGACGGTGAGCCCATCGCCGACCGGGCGCTCGCCGACAACTGGGCCGATGTCGCGCCCTACCTGCTCATGGTCGACGCCGAGCTCGCGGCGAGCGGCGAGCCGGCGCTCACCAACTTCGAGGCGCTCACGGCGCTCGCCTACGCGAGCTTCGCCGACGCGCCCGTCGACGTGGCCGTCATCGAGGTGGGCATGGGCGGCGAGTGGGATTCGACCAACGTGGCTGACGGCGACGTGGCGGTGCTCACGCCGGTCGCGCTCGATCACACCCGCCACCTCGGCAGCACGGTCGCCGAGATCGCGCGCACCAAGGCGGGCATCATCAAGCCCGCGGCCACCGTCGTCACCGCGCTGCAAGCCACCGAGGCCATGGACGAGATCGTCAGCGCCGCCGCCCACAACGAGGCCGAGGTCGTCGCCGAAGGGGTCGGCTTCGCGCTGCTGGATGCCCGCCTCGCGGTCGGCGGACAGCTCATCGACGTGCGCGGCCGGGCGGGGGAGTACCGCGAGCTCTTCCTTCCCCTCTTCGGCGAGCATCAGGCGCACAACGCCGCCGTGGCCATCGCGGCCGTCGAATCGTTCCTCGGCGACGGCACGCAGCCGCTCGCCGACGACGTGCTCACCGAGGGCTTCGCCACGGTCACGAGCCCCGGGCGCTTGCAGCTCATCGGCATCGAGCCAAGCGTGCTCGTCGACGCGGCCCACAACCCGCACGGTGCTGAAGCGCTCGCCCGCGCGCTCATGGGCTCGTTCGCCTTCGACTCGATCACCGCCATCATCGGCGTGCTCGCCGAGAAGGACGAGCGCGGCATCATCGAGGCGCTCGACCCGATCGTCGACCGCTTCATCGTCACGCGCAGCGACTCGCCGCGCGCCGTCGACGCCGACGAGCTCGCCGAGATCGTCACCGCGGTCGCCGGCCCCGACCGCGTGCGCATCGAGCCCGACCTCGCCGTCGCGCTCGACGAGGCGCGCGACGAGGCCGGGCCGAACGACGCCGTGCTCGTGACGGGCTCGATCACGCTCGTCGGTCAGGCGATGCTCATCGCGCGCGAGCAGAATTGGGCGCTGTGACCGACACCACCGCTGCAGAACAGCCCGCCCGCCGACCGAAGCGCGAACGCGGCGCCCTCGAGTCGCTGCTGACCGTGACGCTCGGCATGGAGGTGCTCGCCGTCATCTTCGGCACCCTCGCCATCAACGGCCTCGACATCGCCCCGCCCGGGCTCGTGTTCGGGCTCGGCGGCGTGCTCGTGCTGCTGCTGCTCATCGCCACGCGCGTCGTGCGCTACCGCTGGGGCGTGTGGTTCGGCCACGCGCTGCAGCTCGTGCTGCTCTCGACCGGATTCATCGAAGTGCTCGCGGCCGTCACCGCCGCGATCTTCGTGGGATTCTGGATCTACTGCTTCGTCAAGGGCACCCAGCTCGACGCCGCGAAGCGCGCAGCCTCCGCCTGACCCCGCCCGAGCATCCGCCCGCCACCAGAGGAGCCCCCATGACCACCACCGTCGAAGAGACCCTTGTGCTGATCAAGCCCGACGGCGTCGCCCGCGGCCTGACCGGCGAGATTCTGCGCCGCATCGAGGCGAAGGGCTACCAGCTCGTCGACCTGCGCATGGTGCAGCCCGATCGCGACCTGCTCTCCGCCCACTACGCCGAGCACGAGGGCAAGCCCTTCTACGAGCCGCTCATCGAGTTCATGGAGTCGGGCCCCGTGGTGGCCGCGCGTGTCGCCGGCAATCGCGTCATCGAAGGCTTCCGCTCGCTCGCCGGCACGACCGACCCCACGACCGCCGCTCCCGGCACCATCCGCGGCGACCTCGGCCGCGACTGGGGCCTGCGCGTGCAGCAGAACCTCGTGCACGGCAGCGACTCGCCCGAGAGCGCCGCGCGCGAGCTCGCCCTCTGGTTCGCCTGAGCACACACCGGCCATGACGACCGAGCGAGCGCGAGTCAGCGACTGGCTCGCGACGGTCGCTGATAGCGCCGAGCTGGAGGTCACCCCTGCCCTTCTGAGCGACTCGACCGACTGGGCCGTGCGCGACGGCGCCATTCGGCACCGCAGCGACCGCTTCTTCCGGGTGGTCGGCGTGCGCACCGCGCAGGGTGATCAGCCGCTGCTCGAGCAGCGCGAGATCGGCACGCTGGGCTTTCTGTGCCGGGGAGATGCCCGGCGTGAGGTGCTCGTGCACGCCAAGGTCGAGCCCGGCAATGTCGGCGGCGCGCAACTGGCCCCGACCGTGCAGGCCACCGCGAGCAACGCCGACCGCGTGCACGGCGGCGAGGCCCCGCCCTTCAGTCGCGAGTTCGCGTCGACGGCCGTGCAGGTGCGCTCGCGCGTGCTCGGCAGCGAGCAAGGCACGCGCTTCGCGGGCAAGCTCAATGCCAACGTCATCGCCGAAGCCGTCGCCCCGCTCGAGCACGGCGAGACCCACCGCTGGATGCCCGTCGACGAGATTCTCGATCTGCTCGCCCACGACTGGCTCGTCAACACGGATGCTCGCTCGGTGCTCGTGACGGCGAGCTGGCCTGCGCTGCTGGGCCGCGAACCGTTCACGCGGCGTCGCGATGCGTGGAGTGCGCGCCTCGCCGCCTCGCTACGCGCCACCGATGACGTGCACGCGGTCACCGAGTCCCTGCTCGCGGCCCGCCGCGCGGCGGCGGCGCCCCAGTGGATTGCCGTCGACGCGCTCGACGGCTGGCGGCTCGACGACACCGGGATCACTCCGCTCGCGTCCGGGCCGTTCCACGTGCGGCACATCGCCGTGCGGTGCTGGGGTCGCGAAGTCGAGCGCTGGGATCAGCCGATCATCGACAGCGTCGACGACGGGCTCGTCGAAGTGTGGGTCGATGACCGCGGGCCGCATCCCCTGTTCGGGTTGACGCCCGTGACCGAGCCGGGGCTGCTGCACCGTGTCGAGCTGACGGCTACGCGGGTGCGCGCACCGGGCGAGCGGTCACGCGAGGCGCCGACGGCGGGCGAAGTGATCGCCGCCGTGCAGCAGTCCGACGAAGGCGGTCGATTCTTGCACGACCGCTCGCGCTACGCGCTCGTGCGCGTCGATGACCCGAGCTCGGCGCCGGAGGGCACGCTGTGGCTCTCGCTCGCGCAGCTCGTCGTGCTCATGCGCGAGGGCGAGTGGACGACGAACGAAGCCCGCAGCGCCCTGTCGCTGCTGCTGCCGTGGCTGTGAGACGCCGATGACCCTGCGATCCCTCGCGATCCAGTCGATCCATTTCGCGACCCCTCGCGATGGCATCGATCGGGCAGCGGCGAGTGTCGTCGGCGCCGCGAGAGCGGTGCGCCGGTCGCGGCCCGACCTCGCGTCGATCGAGTGGCGCATCGGGGACTGCTCGCCCGAGCCGGTGCTCGACTCGGCGGCCGTCGATGCGCTGGCGGCGTCGCTCGGCGCGGTCGGCGTGCGGCTCGACCACCGCACGTTCGGTGAGAACCTCGGGCCCTCGGGCGGCCACAACCGGCTGTGGGCCGAGGTCGGACCGGCCGATGCCCTTCTGCTCATGGCTCCTGATCTCGTGCTCGCACCCGAGTCGATCGGCGAGCTCATGGCCGTGCTCGACGAGCCGACGGTCGGGGGAGTCGAGGCCCGCCAAGTACCCTCGCTCGAGCAGCCGCGGCCCGAACCCTACGGCGCGCCCGTGTCGTGGATCACGGGGGCGAGCAGTCTCGTGCGCGGCACCGCCTGGGATTCCGTCGGTGGCTACGACGCCGCCTCGTTCTTCCTGTACCACAACGATGTCGACCTGAGCTGGCGCCTGCGCGACGCCGGCTGGGAGCTGAGGGTGGCTCCGCACGCCGTCGTCTTCAACGACAAGCGGCCCGACGAGAACGGCCGTTTCGTTGAGAGCCCGGCGACCCAGCGAGCCGCGATGCTCGGCTGGTTGACGGTCATGCACGTGTGGGCTCGCATCGAGGCCGTCGAGACTTTGCGATCGGGCATTCCGGCGCTCGAGAACCCTGCGTACACCGAGGCGCTGAGCGAGTTCGACGCGCGGGTGGCCTCGGGGCGCATCCGCACGCCCCGCCGCTCGGCACTCATCGAGCAGGGTCTTCGCGAGGTGCCGTTCGGGGGGCTGTCGTGACGCGCCCCGGCATCGCGGTCCGCATGCGGACGTCGCGAGGGGCGTCGGACGCCGGAGCGGCAGACACGGCGGTCTCGCTCGCCGCGCAGACGCAGCCGGCCGACGACGGGCCCGCCGAATGGATGCTCACCCTGCGCCCCGGCGACGTGCTCATCGCCGACGCCCTCGAGTCGATGCGTGCCGCGGTGCCGCGATTGCGGGTGCCCGCCTGCTGGGTTCCCGTGCTCGGCGTCGAGTGCAGCATCGTCGAGTCGCAGGGCAGACCCGTGCCGCGCGTGCTCTCGACCCCGCGCCACCTCCGGGCCGAGGCGCGCGGAACGCGCCGCTTGCTGCGACGTCGCGGAATCGTCGGGCTGATTGCGTCATCGATACTGCTGCTGTCGCGGGCGGCGAACAATGCGGCATTCTCGGGAAAGCCCGTGCTGATCGTGCCTCTCGTTCCCCGCTGATTCGGTCGCGCTGAACGGCTACCCGAGCAGCAGCCCGATCAGGGTGGGGAACTGCACGAGGATGGCGACGGCGATCGCGACGAGGTTCGCCACCACGATCACCCAGGTGAACGGCCAGACCGCGCCGGCGAGGCGCTGAACGGCGGCATTGCTCGTCAGCACGTCGCCCTTGAGGCACCACACCAGCAGTACCCAGAACATCGGGATGACCATGAGCCAGACGAGCATGCACCACGGGCACAGCGCGCCGATCTGGTAGACGGCCTGGTCGAAGAGCCAGTGCACGAACACGAAGGCGCCCGTGACGCCCGTGAGGAACGCCCACCAGAACCAGCGATCGAAGCGCGCGCCGGCGAGCAGGGCCACGCCCACTGCGATCGGGGCGACGAGCCCGGCCACGCCGAGCAGCGGGTTGGGGAAGCCCAGCAGCGAGGCCTGCCACGACGCCATGACATTGCCGCACGAGATGAGCGGATTGATGTCGCAGTTGAGCGTGTACTCGGGGTCGAGTAGCAGCTTGACGCGCTCGGTGATGAGCGCCATCGCCCCGAGCCACCCCACCGCGCCGGTGATGATGAGGAAGAGGGCCAGCCCGATCGGGCGGCGGGCCTCGGCGGGCGCGGTCGTGTCGGCGGCATGGAGGTCGGTCACCCCTCGATTATCGTCGGCGCGCCGAGCCGGCGCGGGGGTCGAACGTCCCGAGTTCGCGAGTCCGTGCGATAATGAGGAGCAGTCGTCGCCAGCCGCGCTCGCGATGACGAACAAAAGAGCTTTCTGGGCGTTACCAGACCAGTATTGCGGCACCGATTGCCGCGACCGCGGGGAATAGCCAGTTTCCTCAGCCGCACCGTCGTGACAGGGCGCGTGGGGCGGCAGTGCCGCAACCGTGACAGGGTCGGCATCGCCAGCGCCGGCCGGCGCAGCACTCGACACGGGGGCCCGGTCAGCCACAACAGAAGAGTTCGGTGGGGGCACGGCCCATCACCCGAGATTTCCCGTACGGGCGCGGCCCGAGCGGTCGAGGAGTGCACCAGCGATGGTGAGTGACGACAACGAGAAGACGACCAAGAAGCGCACGCGACTGTTCGCGAGCCGCGCGCCGAAGAAGGCCAGCGAGCACGCCGCGCAGAGCGAGCCCGGCTTCGACGGCGGCCCGCTCGCCGAGCCGGTCGATGACGCATCGGCGACTCCCGCAGCGATCGACACGGCGCCCGATGCGGTGATGGATGCGGCCGAGGCCGCTCCCGCCGACGTCGCTGCCGCCGAGCCTGACGCCGCGCCCGAGGCTGAGACCGGGCCCGAGCCGGAGGCCGCGACCGAGCCCGAGCCCGCCGCCGCGAAGGCCGCGCCCGTGTTCCCCGAGCTCAAGCCGGAGTCGACCACCTCGCTGCTGTTCTTCGCGCCGCCCGTCGAGGCCGTTGCGCCGCGCGGCGGTGCCGTCGACGGCCGATCGAGCCGCGCGCCCCTCGACCTCGACGACGAGGAGGGCACGGTCACGAGCCGCCGCCGCTCGCGCTCGCGCCGCACCCGCGGCGGGGCCGAGGGCGACACCGGTCGCACCGAGAGCCCGCGCGACGACGAGCCGAGCACGCGCTCGCGCGCCGGAAGGCGACCCGCCGAGCTCATCACCGAGCCCCAGCGCATCAAGGGCTCGACGCGCCTCGAAGCCAAGAAGCAGCGCCGCCGCGACGGCCGCGACGCCGGTCGTCGCCGCCCGGTCGTGACCGAGGCCGAGTTCCTCGCTCGCCGCGAGAGCGTCGACCGCCAGATGATCGTGCGCTCGAAAGACGGGCGCATCCAGATCGGCGTGCTCGAAGACGGTGTGCTCGTCGAGCACTACGTGGCCCGCTCGCAAGAGTCGAGCCTCATCGGCAACGTCTACCTCGGCAAGGTGCAGAACGTGCTGCCGAGCATGGAGGCGGCCTTCGTCGACATCGGGCGCGGCCGCAACGCCGTGCTCTACTCGGGCGAGGTCGACTGGGATTCCGCCGCGCTCGACAGCGACGGCAAGACCCAGCCGCGCCGCATCGAGCTCGCGCTCAAGCCCGGCGACAAGGTGCTCGTGCAGGTCACGAAAGACCCCATCGGCCACAAGGGCGCCCGCCTGACGAGTCAGGTCAGCCTGCCCGGCCGCTACCTCGTCTACGTGCCGAACGGCTCGATGAGCGGCATCAGCCGCAAGCTGCCCGACACCGAGCGCGCTCGCCTCAAGAAGATTCTCAAAGAGGTGCTGCCCGAGAACGTCGGCGTCATCGTGCGCACGGCGGCCGAAGGCGCGACGGAAGAGCAGTTGACGCTCGACGTGCAGCGCCTCACGAGCCAGTGGGCCGAGATCAGCAAGCAGCTCTCGACGACCCCGGCTCCGGCCATGCTGCACAGCGAGCCCGACCTGCTCATCAAGATCATCCGCGACGTCTTCAACGAAGACTTCCGCTCGCTCGTCATCAGCGGGGCGGATGCGCAGCAGACGATCGAGGCCTACCTGCGTGGCGTCGCTCCCGACCTCCTCGACCGCGTGCAGAAGCACGAGGGAGACCGCGACCCCTTCGACGAGTACCGCATCTCGGAGCAGATCGAGAAGGCCCTCGACCGCAAGGTCTGGCTGCCCTCGGGCGGCTCGCTCATCATCGACCGCACCGAGGCCATGACGGTCGTCGACGTCAACACCGGCAAGTTCGTCGGCTCGGGCGGCAACCTCGAAGAGACCGTCACGAAGAACAACCTCGAAGCGGCGGAAGAGCTCGTGCGCCAGCTGCGCCTGCGCGACATCGGCGGCATCATCGTCGTCGACTTCATCGACATGGTGCTCGAGTCGAACCGCGACCTCGTGCTGCGCCGCCTCATGGAGTGCCTGAGCCGCGACCGCACGAAGCACCAGGTCGCCGAGGTCACGAGCCTCGGCCTCGTGCAGATGACCCGCAAGCGCCTCGGCCTCGGCCTGCTCGAGACCTTCAGCGAGTCGTGCGAGGTCTGTGCCGGTCGCGGTCTCATCGTTCACCACGAGCCCGTCGTGCGGCACCGCCAGGGCTCGGACACCGCAGCCAACGGCGGCGGCATCGGCGGCTCGAGCGGTCGCCGGCGCAGCGGATCGGGCAACGGCAACGGCGGCAACGGCGGCGGGCAGAACGGCTCGAACCGCGGCGGCTCCGGCCGCTCCGGCACGCCGGCCGCGGCGCACGCCATCACCGACGACGTGAGCCGCGCGGTCGCCGCGATCGCCGCGAAGACCGTGCACCACGACGCGCCCGCGACGGGCGCGATCGAGCTGCCCGTGCTGGCGAGCGGCACCGCGACCGACTCGGCGGCCGAGACGGTCGTCGAGACCGCGACCGCCGCATCCACCGCCCCGGCTGAGGCCGCGACGGTCGAGATCCTCGACATCCCCGTCACGAAGAAGCCGGCACGTGGTCGCGCGCCGATCGACGCGACGACGGCCGACCAGCTGCTCGGCTCGGTGCTCGAGTCGCTGCCCGAGCCCCCCGCCCCCGGCACGCGCAAGCGCGCCTCGCGACGGGTCTCGAGCGGCACCATCACGGCCCAGGGCGCGCCCGACGCGTCGTGAGGGCGCTCTGAGGGGCGCTCCCTAGGATGCTGGATGTGACGCAGACCACCGCCGAGCAGCACGCCGGCCACGACCACGGCTCGGCGCCCGTGCGGCGCCGAGCTCGCGGCGTGCACGTCGCGTGGGCCGTCGGGGCGACCGTGGTGCTCATCGCGCTCGTCGCTGTGCGGGCCGTCACGGCCGAGACCGGACCCTGGGGCATCCCGAACCCGGTGCAAGACCTGCTGACGCTCTCGACGAGCGTCATCATCGAGTCGCTGCCGTTCATCATGCTCGGCATCGTGCTCTCGGTGCTCGTGCAGGTGTGGATCCCCGAGAGCTGGCTGCTGCGCATCCTGCCGCGCAACCCGTGGGGCCGGCGCGCGATCATCTCGCTCTTCGGCATGTTCCTGCCCGTGTGCGAGTGCGGCAACGTGCCGCTCGCGCGCGGGCTCGTGCGGCGCGGGTTCACGGTGCCCGAGTCGATGACGTTCCTCATCGCCGCCCCCATCCTGAATCCGGTGACGATCATCACGACGCACCAGGCGTTCGGCTTCGACGACGGCATCCTCATCGCACGACTGCTCGGCGGCTTCGCCATCGCCAACATCCTCGGCTGGCTGTTCAGCAAGCACGCGCAGCCCATGAGCCTGCTGAGCGGGCGGTTCGCCGAAGAGTGCCGCCTCGACGACGGCCACGGGCACGACCGCACCCGGCGCGAGCAGAGTCTCGACCTGTTCGTGCGCGAGTCGAGCATCCTGATGCCGGCGCTCGTCATCGGCTCGCTCATCGCCGGCGCGATCCAGGTCATCGTGCCGCGCGACGTGCTCGTCGCCCTCGGCAGCGACCCCCTCTACAGCGTGCTCGCGATGATGGTGCTCGCGTTCATCATCTCGGTGTGCTCGAACGTCGACGCCTTCTTCATCCTGCCCTTCGCCTCGACCTTCCTGCCCGGCTCGATCGTCACCTTCCTCGTCTTCGGCCCCATCGTCGACATCAAGATGCTCGCGCTCATGCGCACGACCTACTCGACCCGCACGCTCGTGCAGCTGACGACGATCGTCGCGCTGCTGAGCCTCGCCCTCGGACTGGTGGTGAACTACCTTGCCTGATCAGCAGCGCGCCACCCTGTGGCGCCACGTGCAGCGCTGGCGCGGCGTCGTCATCATCGGCGTCATGGGCGCCATCACGCTCTGGCTCGCGGCCGTGGGGCAGCTCGTGCTCTACATCCACCCGCGCTACATCCTGTTCACCGTCATCATGTCGGCGATCGCCGTCGCGGCCGCCGTGCTCGCCCTCGCCTCGCCGCGGCAGCACGACGACGAGGCCGTGGCGCCGCCGAGCCGACGGTCGCGCGCCGTGAGCCTCGCGGCCGCCGGCCTCGCCGTGGCGTTCACGGTCGGCATGGTGCTCATCCCGCCCGCGACGCTCAGCACGGCCACGGCCGAGCAGCGCGAGATCAATGCCACCGCGAGCGACGACGCCGAGACCCTCGCGGCCGCCTCGGTCGCCGACGCCGAGACCGTCGCCGCGTTCACCGTGCGCGAGTGGTCGACGGTGCTGCGCCAGACGAGCGACCTCGCCTTCTTCGACGACAAGCCCGTGACGGCCCTGCTGGGCTTCGTCACCGCCGACGCCGACGACCCCGAGAACACGTTCTACGTCTCGCGCTTCGCCGTCACGTGCTGCGCCGTCGACGCGCAGCCGCTCGGCGTTCCCGTGCACCTGCCGGGCTGGGCCGAGCAGTACCCGCCCGACACCTGGGTGCAGGTCTCGGGCGCGTTCGAGAGCAACCCCTCGCGCACGGGCACGCAGCCGGTCGTGCTCGTGCCCACCGTCGTCGAGGTGGTGGATCAGCCGAGTGAGCCCTACCTCTTCTGACGCCGAGTCGCGGCCCGACGCCGGGCTGCCCGCCGCGCGTCGGGTGGCGGCCGCCTCCCAGCGCCTGCGCGAGCAGCGCGAGCGGCGCCGCTTCTCGCGCACATTCTGGATGCTCGTCGCGACCCTCTCGGTCGTCTCCGCCGTCTTCCTCGTGCTCGGCAGCCTGCAGGGCCCCAAGCTCAGCTCGGCCATCGTCGATCCGCAGCGGGTCACCGAGCAGCCCGGCCAGCAGCTGCGCCTGTTCGCCAACCAGCCCCTCGGCGAGGTGACGGCCGAGCAGGTGTCGGTGAGCCCGGCGGCCGAGGTCTCGGTGAGCGTGCAAGACGACCTGCTCATCGTGCAGTTCGAGCAGCGCCTGCGCTACGGCACCGAGTACACGGTCGAGATCGTCGACGTGCCCGCGACGAGCCGCGAGGCCACGGCGACGTTCACCCACCGCTTCACGACCGCGCAGGGCGAGGTGCTGTACCTCGACCGCGGGGAATCGCAGGACGAGGTGCTGCGCGCGCCCCTGGACGGCACGGGTCGCGGCGAGGTCGTGCATGCCGCGCCGGGCATCCAGCACATCGCCCCGATCGAGAACGTGCTCGTGGTCGCGCGCGACGCGCCCGGCGGCACGAGTGTGCTCGAGGCCGTGTCGAGCGACGGCGGCGTGCAGCAGCTGCGCCTGCCGGAGGGGGTGCGCGTCGACAAGCTCATCGTGCCGCCCGTCGGCACGCTGCTCGGCCTCGTGATCTCGAGCGTCGGCACGCCCCCCGAGGGAGCCCCCGAGCAGGATCCGTTGACGCGCGCGCTCGCCGTCATCGATCTGGGCGCCGACGGGCCCACCACGATCGTGCGCGCGCTCGACGGCACAGCCGTGACGGCGCGCGTCGCACAGTTCCTGCCCGACGGCGCCACGATGATCGTGCACACCGTCGAGCAAGAGGTGCTGCGCGTCGAGCTCGTCGGCGAGCCGGTCGCCCTGCCGATCGGGCAGATGCCGACCGCCTACGGCCTCTCGACCGACGCGACGCGCCTCACGGGTGCCGACGCGTTCGGCGGCATCGTGCTCGACCTCGCGACGGGCCGCGAGTCGCGGCTCGACCCCTCGCCCGTCGACGGCGCCTTCGCCTTCGGCGGTCAAGCGCTGCTGACCCGCACCGAGCTGCGCGTGCAGAAGGTCGCCGTGCCCGACGATGCCACGGGCGGGGTCACGACGCTGCTCGTCGCCGACGACGGCACGGGCGCGGCGCGCGTGCTGTTCCGCACGATCGACGACCGCGGCAGCATCGGTGACTTCGTGCTCTCGACGAACGACCAGTACGTCGCGGTCGAAGTGACACCCTCGGTGGCGGATGCTCAGCCCGACGCCCGCCTCGTCAACGGCCGCCCCACCTCGGTCACGACGGTCATCGTCGACATCGAGTCGGGAGCCGTCGTGCGCACGCTCGAGGGGTTCTCGCCGATCTGGTGACCAGTGGTGGGCCTAGAGCCCGCGCTTCTCGCGCTGGCGCTGCGTCGCTTAGAGCCCGCGCTTCTCGCGCTGGCTCAGCGCTGACTAGAGCCCGCGCTTCTCGCGCTGGCTCACCCGCAAGCCCGCAGCGGTGAGGCGGGCGACGAGCTCTTTGCCCGTCACGGGCACGGCGCCCTGCGCGATGAGGGCTTCGCGGCGCTCGTCGGGGTAGTCGTAGTGGTCGTGATCGAAGCCCCGGTCGGGGATTCCCGCGGCCGCCGCGAAGGCGTGCAGCTCGTCGAGCGAGGTATCGCTCACGAGGTGCCCCCAGAGGCGGCCGTGGGCCGGCCAGATGGGCTCATCGATCAGCACGGCCATGGTCGCGATTGTAGGCTGAGGGCGCCGGGAGCGCGCCGATCGGGCGCGTTTGACCGGGCATCCCGCGGTCGGCTATTCTTGACCGTTGGTGCGCGCTGGGCTATGCCCGCGCCGACACCCCCCAGCACGTCTCGACGCGTCGCCTTCGATGCGCACGAGCAGGATTCTGTCAACAGAGCAAAGGTGAAACGTGGTCTACGCAGTTGTGCGCGCCGGTGGGCGGCAGGAGAAGGTGGAGGTCGGCACGGTTGTCGTTCTCGACCGCATCAAGGCGAGCGAGGATGGCACCATCCAGCTGACCCCGGTTCTGCACGTCGACGGTGACACGGTCACCACCGACGCGAAGAAGCTCGCGAAGATCACCGTGACGGCCGAGGTGCTGGGCGACCTGCGCGGCCCCAAGATCGTCATCCAGAAGTTCAAGAACAAGACCGGGTACAAGAAGCGCCAGGGTTTCCGCGCCGACCTGACCCGCGTCAAGATCACCGGCATCAAGTAAGAAGGGGCGCGAACAATGGCACACAAAAAGGGCGCATCGTCCACCCGCAACGGTCGCGACTCCAACCCCCAGTACCTGGGCGTGAAGCGCTTCGGCGGCCAGGTCGTCAAGGCCGGCGAGATCCTCGTCCGCCAGCGCGGCACCCACTTCCACCCCGGCGCCAACGTCGGCCGTGGCGGTGACGACACCCTCTTCGCTCTCGAGGCGGGTGCGGTGCAGTTCGGCCAGAAGGGCGGCCGCAAGGTCGTCAACGTCGTGAGCGTCTAGTCACGACCACAGATCCACACGCGAGGGGGCGGGCTTCGGCCCGCCCCTTCTGCCGTTCCACAGCAGCACAGCACGACAGCAGTCACGGGCACATCGGCGCCGCGGCAGAGCAGTACGAGGAGGCCCCATCATGGCGACGTTCGTCGACCGTGTGACCCTTCACCTGCGCGCGGGAAACGGCGGCCACGGCTGCGTCTCGGTGCGGCGTGAGAAGTTCAAGCCGCTGGCCGGCCCCGACGGCGGCAATGGCGGCGACGGCGGCGACATCGTGCTCGTCGCGGCCGCCAACGAGACCACCCTGCTCGGCTACCACCGCCGGCCGCACCGCTCGAGCGACAACGGCGGCCCTGGCATGGGCGACAACCGCTCGGGCTTCACGGGCACAGACCTCGAACTGCCCGTGCCCATCGGCACGGTCGTGCGCGACGCCGACGGCACCGAGCTCGCCGACCTGACCGAGCCCGGCATGCGCATCGTCGTCGCACCGGGCGGCCAGGGCGGCCTCGGCAACGCGGCGCTCGCCACCACGAAGCGCAAGGCGCCCGGTTTCGCGCTGCTCGGCACCGAGGGCTGGGAGGGCGACATCGTCCTCGAGCTCAAGACGGTCGCCGACGTCGCTCTCGTGGGCTACCCGAGCGCGGGCAAGTCGAGCCTCATCGCGGCCATCTCCGCGGCCAAGCCGAAGATCGCCGACTACCCCTTCACGACCCTGCACCCCAACCTGGGCGTCGTCGAGTCGGGCGAGAGCCGCTTCACCGTCGCCGATGTTCCCGGTCTCATCGAGGGCGCGAGCGAAGGCAAGGGGCTGGGCCTCGAATTCCTGCGCCACGTCGAGCGCTGCAGCGCGCTGCTGCACGTGCTCGACTGCGCCACGCTCGAGCCGGGCCGCGACCCCATCAGCGACCTCGAGATCATCCTCACCGAGCTCGCCGCGTATCCCGTCCCCGAGGGTCAGACGCCCCTGCTCGAGCGCCCCCAGCTCGTGGCGCTCAACAAGGTCGACGTGCCCGAGGGGCGCGACCTCGCCGAGCTCGTGCGCCCCGAGCTCGAAGCGCGCGGCTACCGCGTCTTCGAGATCAGCGCCGTCAGCCGTGAGGGCCTGCGTCCGCTCACGTTCGCACTCGCCGAGCTCGTCGAGGCCGATCGCACCGCGAAGGCCGCCGAGGCGGTGACGCGCGAGCGCATCGTGCTGCGTCCGCGCGCGGTCAACACCGAAGACTTCCGCATCGTCGTCGAGGGCGGCAGCGACGGCAACCTCTACCGCATCCTCGGCGCCAAGCCCGAGCGCTGGGTGCAGCAGACCGACTTCCGCAACGACGAGGCCGTCGGCTACCTCGCCGACCGGCTTGCCAAGCTGGGCATCGAAGACAAGCTCTTCACGGCCGGTGCCGTTGCCGGCGCCACCGTCGTCATCGGGCCTGGCGACGGCGTCGTCTTCGACTGGGAGCCGACGCTCACGAGCGCGGCCGAGCTCATGACGGCCCCGCGCGGCACCGACCCGCGCCTCGATGCGCTCAACCGGCCGTCGACGAGCCAGCGTCGCCAGAGCTACTACGAGCGCATGGACGCCAAGACCGCGGCTCGAGCCGAGCTCGAGGCCGAGCGCATTGCTGAGCGGGATGCGAGCAGGTGGAACGACGAGGAGGGCGATGACTGAGCAGCAGCGCGCCGCCGTCACGGCGGCGAAGCGTATCGTGGTGAAGGTGGGGTCGTCGTCGATCAGCGGCCCCAACGTCGGGCAGATCGGCCCGCTCGTCGACGCGCTCGCAGCCGCCCACGCCCGCGGTGTGGAGGTCGTGCTCGTGTCGTCGGGGGCCATCGCCACGGGCATCCCGTACCTCAAGCTCGACGCGCGCCCGACCGATCTCGCCACGCAGCAGGCGGCGGCCGCCGTCGGCCAGAACGTGCTCATCTTCCGGTATCAAGAGAGCCTCGACCGCTACGGCATCGTCGCCGGGCAGGTGCTGCTCACCGCGGGCGACCTCGAGAACGCCACGCCCCGCAGCAACGCGCAGCGCGCCATGGAGCGCCTGCTCGGCCTGCGCATCCTCGTCATCGTCAACGAGAACGACACGGTGGCGACGCAGGAGATTCGGTTCGGCGACAACGACCGCCTCGCGGCGCTCGTGAGCGAGCTCGTGCACGCCGACCTGCTTGTGCTGCTGAGCGACGTCGACGCGCTCTACACGCGCCCGCCCCACGAGCCGGGCGCCGAGCGGATCGAACGCGTCGCCCACGACGATGACCTCGCGAGCGTCGAGCTCGGCGACATCGGCGCGGCCGGAGTCGGCACCGGGGGAGCGGGCACCAAGATCGCCGCCGCGAAGCTCGCCGTCGGCCAGGGGATTCCCGTCGTGCTCACGTCGACCGACCGCGTCGCACAGGCCCTCGCGGGCGACGTCGTCGGAACCTGGTTCGAGGCCGCCCCGGTAGACTGAGGGCATGTCGACCCTCGTCACCGACGCGGTGACCACTCCGCCCGCGGCGCTCATCGACGCCGAGTTGACGGCCGCGAAGGAGGCCTCGCGCCTGCTCGCGACCATGACGACGGCGCGCAAGAACGCCGCCCTCGCCGCGATCGCCGACGGACTCGAGGCCGCGTCGACCGAGATCATCGCGGCCAATGCCGACGACCTCGAGCGCGGGCGCGCGACGGGGCTCTCCGACGGCCTGCTCGACCGTTTGCGCCTCGATGAGGCCCGCGTGGGCGCCCTTGCAGCGGCCGTGCGCGATGTCATCGCCCTGCCCGACCCGGTCGGCACCGTCGTGCGCGGGTCGCGGCTGCCCAACGGCATCCAGCTCAGCGAGGTGCGCGTGCCCTTCGGCGTCGTCGGCGCCATCTACGAGGCGCGCCCGAACGTGACCGTCGATATCGCCGCGCTCGCCCTCAAGAGCGGCAACGCCGTGCTGCTGCGCGGAGGCAGCGCCGCTGAGAGCTCGAACCGCGTGCTCGTCGCGACGCTGCAGCAGGCGCTGCGCTCGACGGGACTGCCGCCCGAGGCCGTGCAGACCATCGACGCCCACGGTCGAGCCGGGGCCACGGCGCTCATGCGCGCACGCGGCTTCGTCGACGTGCTCATTCCCCGCGGCAGTGCCGACCTCATCCAGACCGTCGTGCGCGAGTCGACCGTGCCGGTCATCGAGACGGGTGCGGGCGTCGTGCATATCGTGCTCGACGCCACCGCCGACGAGCAGCTCGCCGTCGACATCGTCCACAACGCCAAGGTGCAGCGGCCGAGCGTGTGCAACGCCGTCGAGACGGTGCTCGTGCATCGCGATGCCGCCGCGCGCCTGCTGCCGCCCGTGCTCGAGGCGCTGCGGGCATCCGGGGTCATCGTGCGCGGCGATGAGCGCGCTCGCGCCCTCGACCCCGACCTACCGCTCGCGACCGACGACGACTTCGCGACCGAGCACATGGCCCTCGAGTTGAGCGTCGCGGTCGTCGACGATCTGGATGCCGCGCTCGCCCACATCCGCCGGTTCTCGACCCAGCACACCGAGTCGATCATCACGCGCGACATGGCCAACGCTGAGCGGTTCCTCGCCGAAGTGGATTCGGCCGTCGTCATGGTCAACGCCTCCACGCGCTTCAGCGACGGCGGCGAGTTCGGCTTCGGCGCCGAGGTCGGCATCTCGACCCAGAAGCTGCACGCCCGTGGCCCGATGGGGCTGCCCGAGCTGACGAGCACGAAGTGGATCGTGCGCGGCGCCGGGCAGGTTCGCGGGTGACAGTCGGTAGACTCGACGCGCGGTAGCTTGCCGCGCATCACCGCCCACGACCACGGGAGCCTCGAATGCTGACGACGCTGGCCACTGCGATCCTCGCCTCGGAGGAGGAGCTTGCTCCGCTCATCGCCCCGCCCGAGGTGATCGCCGGTGCCGCCGCGCTCGTCTTCCTCATGCTCGGCCTCGTGACCTTCGCCTACCGCGATGTCGCGAACCGCCACAGCCACAAGACCGCGAACAAGCCGAGCGGGCACGACGCCGGCCACTGAGCCGGGCTGCCGACGCGATACCCATCGCCACCACAACCGCTTCCCCGCCCGTTGCGCCTCGCGCGCGGATCGGCATCATGGGCGGAACCTTCGACCCGATTCACCACGGCCACCTCGTGGCCGCGAGCGAAGTGGCGCATGCCTTCGAGCTCGATGAGGTCGTCTTCGTGCCGACGGGTGAGCCGTACCAGAAGCAGCGGGTCACCGAGAGCGAGCACCGCTACCTCATGACGGTGATCGCGACGGCGGCCAACCCGAGCTTCCGGGTGAGCCGTGTCGACATCGATCGTGACGGGCCCACCTACACGATCGACACGCTGCGCGACATGCGGGCGCAGCATCCTGATGCCGACCTGTTCTTCATCTCGGGCGCCGATGCGATCGCGCAGATCCTCGAGTGGAAAGACGCCGCTGAGCTCTGGCGGCTCGCGCACTTCATCGCCGTCAGCCGCCCCGGCCACGACCTCAGCGTTCGCGGATTACCGGAGGGCGACGTAAGCTTGCTCGAGATTCCCGCGCTGGCCATCTCGTCGACCGACTGCCGCGAGCGCGTCGAGCACGGCTCTCCGGTCTGGTACCTCGTGCCCGACGGCGTCGTGCAGTACATCTCGAAGCACCAGCTCTATCGGAGCCCGACATCATGAGCAATCCCACCGACCCGCCCCTCAGCCGCCGCGCCGCGCGGCAGGCCGAGCTGTCGGCGCAGGATGCTCCGCCGGAGGGTTTCGCGCAGCCCGTGACCCGGCACGTGCGCGGGGGCACCCCGGTCTCGGTGCCGTCGTCGGCGCCCAGCGATGTGGCGTACCGCACCCAGGTGCGGCCGCGCGTGCCTCACTACGACGCGGCCCCACCGACCCACACGGTCATCACGCCGGGGGATCACGGCACCGCCGAGTCGCCCGCGCCCTCGAGCGAGCACGGTGCTCCGCTCGCGCCCCCGGTGGCTCCGCCGGTCGCCCCGCCGCCCGCGCAGCAGGTGCGCCGCCGCGACTTCCGGCCGCCGACCGAGCAGCCGTTCGCACCCCCGCCCGCCGAGTTCGACACGTCGCTCGAGTACCACACCCAATTGACCCCCCGGCCCGAGCAACCCGCCGTCCCGGCGCCCGCACCCGTGCCGCACGTCATCGCTCCGATGCCGCAGGGCGGCGACCTCGCGCCTCCCGCCGAGGCTCAGGGCATCGCCGCCTCGCCGTCCGCCTTCGAGCAGACCCTCTCCCGCCGTGAGCTGCGCGCCCTGCGCGAGCCCGGCGCCGAGGCTCCCACCCCGCTCGTCGCTCCGCCCGCGCCGGCCGCCGCGCCGGTCGCCGAGCCAGCTCCCGCGCCGCCCGCCGCGCTGTCTGCCGAGCCGGCACCCGCGCCGGCACCCGCGCTGTCCGCCGAGCCGGCACCGGCGCCGGCCCCGGCCCCGGTCGTGGCCGAGCCCGTGCCGCTCGCTCCGCAGTTCGTGGCACCTCCGCCGGTGCCGCTCGCCGAGCCCGCTCCCGAGCCGTATCCTTCGGCGGGGTCGGCCCCGACGGGGTCGCACTGGTCGGTCGGCATCCACGATGACGACGACCCGTTCGAGAACACCTTCAGCCGCGAGGTCGGGTCGACGGCGAGCCTCACGAACACGAACGCGCTCGTGCTGCCCGAGATGCCGTCGGTGAGCATCGCCGGCCCGGTCGCAGGGACGGGCGAGATCATCATCACCGGCATGATCGATCTGCCCCGCGTCGTGTCGTCGACGGGAGCGGTGCCCCAGGTGCACGAGAGCCCTGACGTCGACGACCTGCTCGAGCCCGGTGAGTTCGAGGTGGCGCACCCCGATTCCGCTCCCGTGAGCGCCCTGCGGGCCGTCAGCAGCCACACCGGTGCAGCGCCGATCATGGCGACCGGCAAGGGCCCCGCGAGCAACACCGTCACGACCGTGCTCGTGGCCTCCACGGTCGTCATGGCCGTCGTCGCGATCGGCCTGTTCGTGCTCGCCGCGGTCAACGGGCTATTCTGAATGCTTTGCCCTCCCGCCCCTCGTCGAAGGAACCCGTGACCGCCACCGAACGCGCCATCGCCCTCACCCAGGTCGCGGCCCGCGCCGCCGACGATAAGCAGGGCGACGACCTGGTCGCCCTCGACGTGTCGGGGCCGCTGCCGCTCACCGACGTGTTCCTGCTCGTCACCGGGCGCAACGAGCGCAACGTGCAGGCCATCGCCGCCGAGATCGAAGACCGCATGATCGAGGCGGGGGCGAAGCCGCTGCGCCGCGAGGGCCGCGCCGAGGGCCGCTGGATCCTGCTGGACTTCGGCGACATCGTCGTGCACGTGTTCCACGAGGAGGAGCGCCTGTTCTATTCGCTCGAGCGCCTCTGGAAGGACTGCCCGCCTATTCCGCTGACGCTCGGCGAGCATCCAGTCGACGCATAGCCGACCACGGGCAGACTGGGGGGCATGAAGTGCCCCACCGACGACACCCTGCTCGTGATGAGCGACCGCAACGGCATCGAGATCGACTACTGCCCGCAGTGCCGGGGGGTCTGGCTCGACCGTGGCGAGCTCGACAAGATCATCGATCGCGCCTCGAGCGCACCCGGCCCCGCGCCGGCTGCCGCGCCGCGCGTCGAGCTGCCGCGCGAAGCACCCGCTCGCCCCGCGGGCGGCTACCCGCCGGGCGGCTATGCGCAGCCGGGCTACCCGCAGCGCTGGGGCTCGAACTCGCCCGGTTCGGCGCCCCGCTACGGCGGCGGCTACGGCCACCCGGGCGGGTCGTACAAGCGCCCCAAGAACTGGTTGAGCGAGCTCTTCGACTGAGGCGCGGTGGCGCCGCCGCCGAATTGGTCGGCGGCCTCGGCGTGTACTAGTCTTGTCGAGTTGTCACCGGCCGAGAGGCCGGCAGCCACGGGCCTGTGGCGCAGCTGGTAGCGCACCTGCATGGCATGCAGGGGGTCAGGGGTTCGAGTCCCCTCAGGTCCACGCACGAACGATATCCCGGTCTCGGCCGGGATTCGTCGTATCCGGCGCCTGCTGACCCGAGTGGCGGGGCGGCGCGCCGGGGGATCACGCGCCGGGCGCGTCGATCCGGTTCGAGAGGACCCGCCGTGAGCCGCGATCTGGCCGCATCCCCGTCCGCCTCCGCAACGCGCATGCACGCGATCACCGACGAGACGACCGCCATCGTCGACATGGTCCTCGAGTACGCGCGCCGCCGCATCCTGAGCGACGACACCCCGCTCGACAAGCCGTTCACGCCCGCCGAGCTGCGGCGCCTCGCCGGCCGCACCATCAGCGAGGAGGGAATGGGGGCGCGCCGCGCCCTCGCCCTGTTCGAGAACGTGCTCGCGCCCTCGTGCATCACGACCGAGCACCCGCTGTACCTGTCGTTCATCCCCTCGGCGCCCTCCAAGGCGGCCACCGCGTTCGACCTCATCGTCTCGGCGACGGCCGTCTACGGCGGTTCCTGGCTCGAGGGCTCGGGCGCCGTCTACGCCGAGAACGATGTTCTCGCCTGGCTCGCGAACGAATTCGGGCTGCCCGAGACGTCGGGCGGCGTCTTCGTGCAGGGCGGCACGATCGGCAACCTCTCGGCCCTCGTCGCCGCGCGCGATCACGCCGATCGCCTCCGTCGCGAGGCCGGGCGCCCGCGGCCGGAGCGCTGGGTGGTCATCGCGAGCGCCGAGGCGCACTCGTCGATCGCGAGCGCCGCGAAGGTCATGGACATCGATGTCGTCGCGGTGCCCGTGGGGGAGAGCGGCATGCTGCACGGTGACGCCGTGCGCCCCGCGCTCGTCGAGCACGGCGAGGCCGTCATCGCGGTGGTCGCGACGGGCGGCTCGACGAATTTCGGCATCGTCGACGACATCGCCTCGATCGCCGCGCTCAAGGATGAGCACGACTTCTGGCTGCACATCGACGGCGCCTACGGCCTCGCCGCGGCGCTCAGTGCGCTCGCTCGGCCGCGATTCGCGGGCATCGAGCGCGCCGACTCGCTCATCGTCGACCCGCACAAGTGGCTCTTCACGCCGTTCGACTCGTGCGCCCTGCTCTACCGCGACCCCGAGATCGCGCGACTCGCGCACACGCAGCACGCCGAATACCTGGATGCCCTCACCGAGTCGACCGAGTACAACCCCTCCGACTACTCGGTGCAGCTGACCCGGCGCGCCCGCGGGCTGCCCCTGTGGTTCTCGCTCGCGACCTTCGGGGCGCAGGCGTACCGCGATGCGATCGGCGTCTCGATCGAGCTCGCCCATGCCGTGGCCGGCGAGATCGCCGCGCGCGACTACCTCGCGCTCGTGCGTGAGCCGCAGCTCTCGGTCGTCGTCTTCGAGCGTGTCGGCTGGAGCCCGGGCGACTACGCCCACTGGTCGAACCGCCTGCTCGACGACCAGCACGCGTTCGTCGTGCCGAGCTCGCACGCGGGCCGCACGAACGCGCGGTTCGCGATCGTCAACCCGCGCACGACGCTCGACGACCTGATCGGCATTCTCGACTCAATGCAGTGAGCGCGGGGGCGGCCGTACACTGGCGCTCGTGACCATCGGCGCCCCGGAGTCGTCGCCTGAGCCGTCGCCCGCGCCGCCGCCCGCGCCGCCGGGCGCTGATGACGCCGTGCGCGCGAGGACGCCCGGCTGGGTGCCGTGGGTCGTGACGCCGCTCGTTGTGCTGATGCTCGGGGCGGCGCTCGACGCCGTCGACCTCGTGGCGCCTGAGGTGTCGGGTGGGGCGGCCGCCCGGTTCGTGCCGCCGGATGGCCAGCGCTCGGTCGCGACCGACGCCGCGGGCATCCAGATCGTCACTGAGCACACGCGCTCGATCGGCATCGAGGGCATCTTCGCGGCGCCCTCGACGATCGCCGCGAGTGTGCTCGGCTCGCTCGGCGAGACCGAGGTGCGCGAGGCGCAGTGGTGGCGGGCGTCGACGGTGAACGATCGCGGTGAGCGCGGCGCCGACCTGTTCCGGCTGTCGAGCGACGGCGTCACCCAGGTCGCCTCGTGGGGCGGGCCGATCGGTTTCGTGTTCGAGCCCGCGATCGTGCTGCTGCCGCCCGAGGTGCAGCCGGGAGACACCTGGAGCTCGACCGGCTCGGCACTGCCCGGCGGAGTGCTCGTCTACACGGCCGAATTCGCCGCGCTGCGCGCCGATGGCCCGTTCACCGACTTCGACGAGGGCCGCGAGATTCCCCTGACGGGCGGCTGCATCGGCGTCGAGAGCACCGTGCGCATCGAGGATGTCGATGGGGGCCTCTCCACGACCCTCGAGGAGTCGACGGTGTGGTGCCCGGGGCGCGGAGCCGTGTGGAGCAGCGGCACGATCGACGATCGGCCCGCGGGCCGCGCTGAGCTGCGTCCGGGCGCTCTCGCACCGCTCGGCGGGCCCGCGACCGTCGCGGCATCCTTCGGCGCCCTGCTCGACCCGTCCTCGCGCCTCCTGCCCGGCCGCACCCTGCCGATCGCCATCACCGATCCCTTCTTCGGCGCCTCCGACGTGACCGGCCAGTACCCCGTCGCGCCCGCGGCCACCGCCGACGGTCGACTCGTCGTGGTCAACGATCGCGGCGACGATGTGCAGGTGCTCGACCTCGGGCGCGCGCAGGCACGGCTCGCGTGGTTCGGGCACCCGGGCGGCACGGTCGTGGCCGTCGGCACGGCCGGCGATCTCGTGGTGGCGACGACGGCGCGGCGGCAGGTCGTCGCCTACGACGCGACCGGGCGCCGGCTCTGGAACTGGGCGGCCGACGAGCTCGTGCTCGCCGCACCGGTCGCCGTTCCCACCGGCGACTCCGGAGCCGACGACATCGTGGTCGCCGCCCGCAGCGGCACCGTGACGCGATTGGATGCCCGCACCGGCACTCCCCGCTGGTCGCAGTCGCTCGGCGCCGACGCCCGCGCCGAGGTCGTCGTCGTCGACGATCTCGTCCTGGTGGCCGATGAGCGGGAGCGGCTCACGGCGCTCGACGCCGCCACGGGCGCGGTCGTCTGGCGCGACGAGCCCGGGCTCGTCGTCGAGCTCGCGGCCGCGGGCGGCACGTCGGGGCTGGTCGTGGCGATGCTCGAGTCGGGCGAGATCGTCGCCCTCGAGCGGGAGTCGGGCGACGAGCGCTGGAGCACGGGGTACACGGGTCTCGCGCGCGGCGTGCTGGTCGTCGACGACGCCGTGGTCGCCCTCACCGACGAGGCCGTCGTGGCCATCGAGGCCGAGAGCGGCGAGGTGCGGTGGCGCGCAGCGGGCGGGCAGGCCCTGGTGGGCGAGAGCACGTCGAGCGTCGTCACGATCGTGCGGGCTGCCGACGTCGAGTTGCGGGCCACCGTCGATGGCGCCGTCATCGACGCGCACCCCATCGACGAGGGGTCGATCTCGGCGAGCCGGTCGGTGCTCGCGGTCGGCGCCGCGCTCGTCGTGCTCGAGAGCGATGGCGTGCTGCGGCGCTGGGAGCTGCGATGAGCGCGGAGGGGATGACGGCACTGTCGCCGCCGCGCTCGCGCACGATGTCACGCATCGCCACGGGCGCCCGCACGCTGTGGCGCGGCATCATCGTCGACCCGATCCGGCGTGGGCGCCTGCGCGATACCGACTCGCCGCGCGGGCTCGGCCCCATCGTGGTGGTCGGGGTGGTGGCGTTCTGCCTGGCGGTCGCGCTGATCCTGGGTGCCCCGCTCGTGCGGTCGATCTCGCCGCTGACGGTGAGCGTGGGCTCGATCGTGCTCTCGCTGCCGCGGCTGCTGCTGCCGACGATCTTCTGGCTCGTCATCCTGTCGCTCGCCCTCATGCAGACGGCGGCGCTGCACACGCGGCGCCGCACGACGGTCGTGCTGACGATCATGACCTCGCTCGTGCTGCTCTTCATCGGCTCGCTCGACCTCGGGGCCGACGGCGCCGGCGGCGTCTCGATGACGCCGGGCAAGGTCGTGTCGGTGCTCGCGGTCGTCGGCATCATCGTGCTCGTCGTGCTGCGGCGCCGGTCGGAGTTCGCCTGGTGGGAGTTTCCGCTCGTGCTCGCGATCACCGGGCTCTCGACGGTGGTCTCGCTCGGGCGCAGCGCGGCGCAGGCGGCTCCGTTCGGGCTCGACTTCGGGCCGACGACCGCCTCGCTCGTCATGTCGTCGCTCGGGCAGCTGGCCGTTCCGGCGGCTCTCGCCGCGGGAGTCGCGGTCGCGGAGTTCGCGATCGGGGCGTCGACGACGGCCGTCGCCGCCGTGCATCGGCCTCTCGAGAACGCCCGTCGGCGCGGAGTGCTGCGCTCGGTCTCGCTCGTGCTCATCGTCGCGTTCGTGCTCGTCGCGCTGTGGCGGATCATCGAGCTGGCGCTGGGGCTCGCCACCGGCAGCGGGGTCGTCGTCGAGGTGCGTGATCTGCCGCTGTCGATCGGCATCGTGCTCGCGATCGCGGGGTTGTGGTGGGGCATCGCACGGGCGCGCCGGTCGTCGGCGACCCGCATCGACGACGTCATGAGCCGCCTCGACGACGCCGGGCTGCCGGTGGCCGCCGCCCTGTCGATCACCCTCGCACCGGTCGTGGTGCTGCTGCTCGCGGCGCAGGTCGTCACCGCGTGGGGCGCCGACGGCGCCGCTGTGAGCGTCGTCTTCGTCATCGCCGATGCGCTGCGCGGCACGGTCGCCCTCACGATCGTGCGGGGCGCGGTCGGCATCGCCCTCATCGTCATCGCGTTCGTGCTGGCACGGCGCGGCGCTCGCGGCCTGCCCGAGCTGCTCGCCGCGATCGGGCTGTTCGCGCTGCTGAGCGTGCTGCCGGCACTGGTCAGCACACCCCTGACGTGGTCGTCGCCGGCGCTCGCCGTCGTCATCGCGCTCGGCACGCTGACGCTCGCGGTCGTCCTGGCGGTGCGTCGACGGCTTGACGCTCGCCGCATCGCCCTGCTCACGGTCGCATTGCTGCTCTCGGCCGCGGCGGCGTGGCGCGATGTGCTCGCCGACCCGCTGAGTGCCGTCATCGGCGCCAGCGGCATCGCCCTCGTGCTGTTCGGCTTCGTCTGGGGGTTCGTGACCGACGCCGACATCACCCACGGCGCGAGTGCCGCCTACCCGCGGCCGGCGCGCGTCATGCTCTTCCTCGCGAACGCCGTGTTCGGCGTGACCGTGCTGGCCTTCGGAACCCTCGCGCGCGACCTGGGCGCCGCGATCGATCTCGACGCCTTCGCTCAATTCGGCGATGAGCTGCTCGGGACCGCGCTCATCCTCGCCGCCGTGATGGCCGTGTGGGCGACGGCCACCGCACGCGACTCGGCCGATTCCCGGCCCGAAGCCCCTACCGTGGCTGCATGACCGATCCCGCCGGCACCGACCCGACCCTCGAGAGCGCCCTGCGCACGCACACCGACTACGGCGTCGAGAAGCTCGAAGAGGCCGACCTCGCCGCCGACCCGTTCGCCCAGTTCACGGCCTGGCTCGCCGAGGCCGCCGAGCGCGGCGTCTACGAGCCGAACGCGATGGTGCTCGGCACGATCGACCCCGACGGCGCGCCCTCGATCCGCACCGTGCTGCTGCGCGGCGTCGACGAGCGCGGCTTCGCGTTCTACACCGACTACACCTCGCGCAAGGGCCGTGCCCTGCTCGCGAACCCCGCGGTCGCCGTCGTGTTCCCCTGGTACACGCTGCACCGGCAGGTCAAGATCTTCGGGCACGCGCATCCCGTCGAGGCGGCCGACAGCGACGACTACTTCGCCAACCGTCCGCGTGGGGCGCAGGTCGCGGCGTGGTCGAGCGACCAGTCGCAGCCCATCGCCTCGCGCGAGGCGCTCGAGCAGAAGGTGCACGACGCCGAGGAGCGGTTCGTGGATGCGCCCGAGGTTCCCCGGCCTGAGCGATGGGGCGGGTTCCGCATCGTTCCCGACCGCGTGGAGTTCTGGCAGGGGCGCACCTCCCGCCTGCACGACCGCCTGCTGTTCCACCGCGAGGGCTCGGGCTGGCGCATCGAGCGCCTGCAGCCCTGATCGCGGTCGCGGGAATAGGGCGGTTCGTGAGACGGTTGACCCCGTCGATACGTACGCATAGATAGGGGAGACCAGTGGCCATTGCCGACGCGAACGACCTCGAGCTGGGCATCGACACCTTCGGTGATGTCACCGTTGCCGCGGACGGGCAGCCGCTGCCCTACGGCCAGGTGATCCGCAACGTCGTCGAGGAGGGCGTCCTGGCCGACCAGGTCGGCGTCGACGCGATCACGGTCGGCGAGCACCACCGCGACGACTTCGCCGTGTCGGCGCCCGACATCGTCCTCACCGCTATCGCCGCCCGCACCGAGCGCATCCGCATCGGCAGCGGCGTGACGGTGCTGAGCTCTGACGACCCCATCCGCGTGTTCCAGCGCTTCGCCACGATCGATGCGATCTCGAACGGCCGTGCCGACGTCATCATGGGCCGCGGCTCGTTCACCGAGTCGTTCCCGCTCTTCGGCTACGAGCTGCAGGACTACCAGCGGCTCTTCGAGGAGAAGCTCAACCTCTACGCCGAGGTGCACAAAGAGCAGCCGGTCACGTGGCAGGGCTCGACGCGCGCCCCGCTGCAGAACCAGATGGTGTACCCGACGACCGAGAGCGGCGCACTGCGCACATGGGTCGGCGTGGGAGGCAGCCCTGAGTCGGTCGTGCGTGCCGCGAACTACGGGTTCCCGCTCATGCTCGCCATCATCGGTGGGCCGGCCGAGCGCTTCGCGCCGTTCGTCGAGCTCTACCACCGCGCCCTCACGCAGCTCGAGCAGCCGTGGCAGCCGGTCGGCGTGCACTCGCCGGGCTACATCGCCGAGACCGACGAGCAGGCGATGGACGAGTTGTGGCCGGCCTACGAGCAGATGTTCGGCCGCATCGGCCGCGAGCGGGGCTGGGGCCCGACGACCTATGCGCACTTCCAGCAGGAGGTCGAGCACGGCTCGCTCTATGTCGGCTCGCCCGAGACGGTCGCCCGCAAGATCGCGGCCACGGTCTCGACCCTCGGCATCCAGCGCTTCGATCTGAAGTACAGCACCGGCCCGCTGCAGCACGAGAAGCTCATGCGCGCGATCGAGCTGTACGGCACGCAGGTCATTCCGCGCGTGCGCGAGCTGCTCGCCGAGAAGCTCGTGCCGGCCGGCGCCTGAGGCACCGACCGCCACGAGTGCCGGGCTACGGTCCGGTGACGACCGGGATGCCCGTGCTGCTCGACGCGCTCTCGACGCTGCCGCCGTTCGTGAGGTCGGCGAAGCCGAGAGCCGTCATGCGGTCGATGGCCTGCCCCGAGCGGTTGCCGCTGCGGCAGTAGACGTAGTAGCTGCCCGTGGGGTCGAGCTGGCTCACGAGCGCCTCGAAGTCGGGCGACTGCACGTCGATGTTCACCGCACCCTCGAGGTGGCCGCTGGCGAACTCGGCCGGTGTGCGCACGTCGATGACGACGGTGCCGGCATCGAGGGCGACGGGCTCGGTGGGGCTCGCGCAGGCGGTTGCGCCGAGCGCGAGTCCGAGGGCGAGGGTGATCGAGAGCAGGATGCGGCGCATGGGTCCTCCGGGGTCGATGGGATGTCGCTCCATGGTATACCCCCGGGGGTATTGAAAGGACTCGCAGGCGCCGGACGTGCCCGCGGTGCTTGACTGGCCCCATGGTCTCTCCCGCGCTCGACCGCCGCGTACTCGTCGTCGCCATCCTCGCGGCCTTCGTCGCCTTCCTCGACGGATCGATCGTCACGGTCGCCCTGCCCGCGATCTCCGCCGAGCTCGGGGGTGGCCTGCCGGTGCAGCAGTGGGTCGTGGATGCGTATCTCATCACCCTCGGAGCCCTCATCCTGCTCGCCGGCTCGCTCAGCGACCTGCTCGGCCGCGTCGCCATCCTGCGCATCGGGCTCGTCGGCTTCGGCGTGACGTCGCTCGCCTGCGGGCTCGCGCCCACTGCCGAGCTGCTCATCGTCGCGCGCGCGGCTCAGGGCGTCGCGGGGGCGCTGCTCGTGCCGAGCTCGCTCGCGCTCATCATGGGCGCCCACCGGGGAGCGAGCCAGGCTCGCGCCATCGGGCTCTGGACGGCCTGGACCTCCGCTGCCTTCATCGTCGGCCCGCTCCTGGGCGGCGTGCTCACCGATCTCGCGAGCTGGCGCTGGGTGTTCGTCATCAACGTCGTGCCCATCGCCCTGACGCTCGTGCTCATGGCGCGCATGCGCAATGAGCCGGCCGCCGTGCGCACCCCCATCGACATCGCGGGCGCTGTGCTCGGGGCGCTCGGCCTCGGCGGCCTGGTCTTCGCCCTCATCGAGCAAGCCAACTACGGCTGGGCATCGCCGGTCGTCTGGGGACCGCTCGCGGTGGGCATCCTGTGCCTCATCGCCTTCATCGTGCGCCAGGCGACCGCGCAGCACCCCATGATGCCGCTCTCGCTGTTCCGCAACCGCAACTTCGCGGTCGGCAACCTCGCGACCGTCGCCGTCTACGCCGCGCTCTCGGTCTCGGGCCTCGTCATCGTGGTCTACCTGCAGCAGGTCGCGGGTCTCAGCGCCACCGTGTCGGGGCTCGTCATGCTGCCGCTCACGATCATGCTCATCGTGCTCTCCGCGCGCTTCGGCGCGCTCGCCGGCCGCATCGGCCCGCGCTGGTTCATGGCGGGCGGCCCCGCGCTCGCCGCGGTCGGCTTCCTGCTGCTGCGGGCCATCGAGACGCCCTTCGACTTCGTCTCACAGGCGATGCTGGGCGTGCTGCTCTACGGGCTCGGCGTCGCCATCACCGTCGCCCCGCTCACCTCGGCGATTCTCGGGGCCATCGAGCCCGAGCGCTCGGGCATCGCCTCGGCCGTCAACAACGCCGTGGCGCGCATCGCCGGGCTCATCGCGATCGCCCTGCTCGGCGCCGTCATCGGCACGACTGTCGACGACGCGTGGCTCGACGCCGGACTGCTGCTGTGCGCGGGGCTCATGCTCGTGGGTGCGGTGGTGTCGGCGATCGGCATCCAGAACCCTGCTCGTGAGCCCGCCGCCACCACCGAATCCGCCTAGGCGACGAGCGCGCCCGCCGCTCCGGCGAGGGTGAGCACCGCGGCGAGAGCCGCGAGCATGATGATGCGAAACAGCGCGCGCGAGCCGGGGGAGCGGGCGAGCACGACGAGTCCGGTGACGAGCAGCAGCACGGTGGCGGCCGCGCCCACGGCGGTCACAGGCGTCGCCGCGCCCGGCCCCAGCACGCCGAGCACGCCCGCCGCCGCGAGGGCCGCGAGCGCGACGGCTCCCGCGGCGCGCGCACCGAGCCGGTGTGGCAGAGCGCGGATGCCGTGCCGCTCGTCGGCCTCGAGATCGGGCAGCACGTTCGCGAAGTGCGCGGCGAGGCCGAGCATCCCGCCCATCGCGATCGCCCACCATGCCGCGGGCCGGGGCTCCTCGCGCGCGAGCGTCACGAGCATCGGCAGGAGCGCGAACGCCACGACATAGCAGGCGGTCGCGAGCACGGTGCGCTTGAGGCCCGCGTTGTAGGCCCAGCCCGCGCCGAGCGCCACGAGATGCACGAGCACGAGCCAGGGGCCGAAGGCGAGCGAGACGAGCACTGCCGCGGCTGCCGCCGAGAGGGCGAGCGTCATGAGCGTGCGCGCCGACACCTCGCCGCGCACGACGGGCTTGTCGGCGCGGGCGGCATCGCGGTCGCGCGCGGCGTCGATCGCATCGTTCGACCAGCCGATCGAGAGCTGGTTCGCGAGCATCATGGCGCCGAGCAGCGCGATGCGCCCCGGTTCGAGGCCGCTCACCGCGGCCAGCAACACCGTCACGAGCGTCACGAGCACGGTCGGCCCGGCGTGCGCCGCGCTCACGATCGCCCGCACCCCTGCCGTCATGCGCCCATCGTAGGCGGGCGCCATGGGCGCGCGGCTACCATCGACTCATGCGACGACGCGGCCCCACACGACTCGGGCGCGCGGCCGCGCTCGCCCTCGCGGCCGTCATCGTCGTCACCGGATGCACGGCCGAGCCCCCGCCGCCTGAGCCACAGCCCGGCCGACTGGTCGGCGCCCCGGCGCCGCTCGACGTCACCGAGGTCTACCTGCAGCAGCGCATCGCGGCGATGACGCTGCGCGAGAAGCTCGCCGCGCTCGTCATGGTGCACGTGCCGGGCACCGATGCCGCGCGCATCCGCTCGGTGCTCGACCGCTACGGCTTCGGCGGCGTCATCATCATGGGCGACAACGTCGGCGGCCCCGCGCGCACGGTCGCCGGGCTCACGGGCGCCCTCAGCAGCGAGGCCGGGCTGCCCGTGCTCACCGCGATCGACCAGGAGGGCGGCATCGTGCGCCGCCTGCGGGAAGATGACGCGGCGGCCGCGCGCGAGCTGCGCGGGCTGCCCGCGTCGGCGGCCGAGCAGGCCTTCCGCACCCGCTCGGCGCTCGTCGCCGAGGCGGGAGTGCTCATCAACTTCGGCATCGTGGCCGACGTCACGCCCGACAGCTCGTCGTTCATCCGCAGCCGCACGCTCGGCGAGTCGCCCTCCGCGGCCGCCGAGCGCGTCGCGGCCGCGGTGCGGGGCGAGCTCGGCACGGTGCTCTCGACGCTCAAGCACTTCCCCGGGCACGGTGCGAGTCCCGATGACTCGCACATCAGCATCCCGCGATCGTCGATCGGCATGCGCGCCTGGCGCGCCACCCATGCAGTGCCGTTCCGCGCGGGCATCGAGGCGGGCGCGCCGCTCGTCATGATGGGGCACCTGCAGTTCGACCGCATCAGCCCCCTGCCGGCATCGCTCTCGCCCACGTGGGTCACGATCCTGCGCCAGCAGCTCGGCTTCGACGGCGTCATCGTCACCGACGACCTGCTCATGCTGCAGCGCTCGGGCCTGCCCGAGTACGAGAACCCGCTGCGCAACGCGATCCGCGCGCTCGCAGCGGGCAACGACATCGTGCTCTTCGTGCTGCCGGCCGACCCCGGGAGCGTCGGCGTCGATCTCACCGGCCTGCTCGATGCGCTCGAGCGAGCGGTCGGCGACGGCCGCCTCGTCGAAGCGCGCATCGACGCCTCGCTGCATCGCGTGCTGAGCCTGCGGCGAGCGGCAAGCGGCCTCGTCGAGCCGTACGTCGACTGCGGGCCGAAATGCTGGGGAGAGTCGCCCCGGTCGCTCGCGCTCGCGGACGTGCCGCCGACCGGCTAGAGGGTGGGCAGCTCGACGTCGGTGACGCGCTCGGGCAGCTGGTTGATCGTGACGCCGCGCGGTACGACGTCGGCCGTCGCCGGATCGATCGTCGCGACCGTGGCCGTGATGGCGCCGAGCACGACGGCGAGGGTGCCGAGGCCGGTGACGATGGCGGTCAGCGGCGTGAGTCGCCGGTGACGCTCGAGGCTGATGACGATGGCGCCCACCAGCATCAGGGTTGCTGCAGTGATCACGAGCGCGATCATGATTCTCACCGTTCCCGTCGGGTATCGAGGAACGCGGATCCGCGGGTAACGGACCGTATTCGGGTGTCGGCCCCTGGGGGAGGGGCCTGGGTCAAGGGTACGCCTGTCGTGACGCGGCTGGCAACCGCCGCACCGGGCGTCACGACCCCCCAACGGAGGGGTGCGCAGGGGCCGAAGGTCCCGATCGCTAAGCACTGCGCCGTGATCGGGAACGCGGCGAGCGGGGCGACGCGCCGCCCCACAGCGCCCGCATCCAGCGTGACCGGACAGAACGGTCTCGTGCCTGAATCGAGCGATCGTCTTCTCCATCGCGACGTGCTCGATGCCGTCGCGGCGTCGCTCGACTCCGCGCTCGTCGAGGCGCACGCGCTGCAGGTCGAGCCCACGGGCAACGGCTTCACGCACGGCTACCGCGTCTCGTTGCGCGATGCGGCGGGCTCGACAGCCGACCACACGGTCTTCGTCGAGACCTCACCGCCCGAGGCGACGCGCCCCGGCGTGCTGGCCCTCAGCAACCCGACGACGGGCGAGCGGGTCGACGTGTGGGTGTACCCGGCCGACCCCGCGCTTCCCGCGCTGCGCACGGCCGTCTACGCCGAAGCCGCGGGCGTCGTGCTCGCGCGACTCGGGCTGCCGGTCGACAATCTGCGGGTGAGCCTCGCGGCCTACCGGCCGGGCAAGCGCGCCGTCGTGCGTGTCGACACGGCGAGCACCGCGTACTTCCTGAAGGTCGTGCGGCCCCCCGCGGCCGAACCGCTTCAGGCTCGGCACACGCTGTGGCGCGAGGCCGGTATCCCCGTGCCCGCCGTGCTCGGCTGGAGCGAGGAGGGGCTCGTCGCGCTCGAGGCCCTCGACGGCTCCGAGCTCATCGCCGTGCTCGACCGCATCCCCGCACCGGATGCGCTGCTCGACGAGATCGAGGCGGTCGTCAGCGCGATCGCGCGCGTGCCCTCCACGTCCACCGCTCGTGCCTCGCTCGTGCGGCGCGTGGACTGGTACGAGGAGCGACTCATCGAGCAGCTGCCGGCGCACGACGGCCTCATCGAGCGCACGGCCCGCACGATCACGCAGCGGTTCCGTGCCGGAGGCACGCCGCCCCCCTCGCGCACCGTGCACGGCGACCTGCACCTGGCTCAGCTGCTCGTCGATCCGGCGGCGCCGACGCGCGTGACGGGCGTGCTCGATATCGACACCTCGGGCTGGGGCGATCCGGCCGACGATGCCGCCGCACTGTACGCCCACCTCATCGCCACCGTCGTGCACGACGGCGGCAGCCGGGCCACCGTGCGCGCACGCCGTTCGTCGGTGCTCGCCGACGGCTGGCGCCGCCGCTGGTTCCGCTCGGCCGAGACCGGCTTCGTCGACCGGGCGCACGCGATCGCCGCGACCCAGCTTCTCGGCCATGCGCTCTCGCGCTCGGCGGCCGGCTCGGCGGGCGCGACCGAGCTCATCGAACGCGCACATCGCGTGGTCAATGCGGATGAGAGGCCTCTCACCACCTCCTCCTGGTGATCTCATGCCCGCGGGCGAGAGTTGCCTCATCAACAGCGAGCCGCACGGCCCGCAGAGGGAGGACCATCATGGACACCAAGAACTGGATCGCCGTCGGAGCGGCCTCGGCCCTGAGCCTGGGCGTCATCGCCGGAGGCGCCGCGAGCGTCGCCAACGCGATGCCCCTCATCGAGAACGCCACGGGCCTCTCGGTTCCCGGCATCTCGACGACCGACGACGACGGCACGACTTCGGGCGACCTCGACTTCCGCGTCGAGAGCGACAGCATCGTGTCGCCCGCTTCGACGACGTCGCCCCCGTCGCCGGCCTCGACGAACTCGCCGGTCTCGCCGGCCTCTGTCGACAGCCCGGCCTCGCCCGTGAGCCCCGCCTCGGTCGACACCCCGCCGAGCCCGGCGAGCCCGGCTTCGCCCGCGAGCCCGGCCAGCCCCGCGTCGCCCGCGAGCCCGGCCTCGGTCAACTCGCCCGCGAGCGTCGACTCGGTTGACTGATCGATCGGCACGCTGATCGTCGTCCGGCGGCCCCCGATGAGAGTTCTCTCATCGGGGGCCGCCGGTTTTCTCATGCGCGGCCGCGAGAATCGCAGCAGCGCCCCCGCACCGACACCCGACGAGGAGGGATGAACATGGCCGCGACCCCGCACTGGATCACCATCTCCGCCGCCACCGCCCTCGGCGTGGGCATGCTCGCGACGAGCGCGATCGGCGTCGCGAACGCGATGCCCCTCGTCGACACCTCGACGAGCGCTGAGGTGCCCCCGATCTCGACCACGCCCCTCGACGGCAAGGGAACCATCGGTGGCGGCGACGTCACCTTCCCCGTGCCGACGAGTTCGCCCGCGCCCGCGTCGACTGGCGGGCCCGCGTCGTCGCCGACGGTCGAGCGAGCGCCGGCCCCCGCACCGCAGCCCGTCGCACCGCGACCCGCGGCGACCTCCGACACCTCCGCCGCCTCTCCGGCGAGCCCCGCGAGCCCCGCGAGCATCGACGACTGACGCCGCGTGACGGCCGTCTGATGTCGCCCGACCCTCGTCCGGGCCCGACGCCTCAGACGAGCCGGTAGCCCATGCCGCGCACCGTCTCGATGTGCTCGGCGCCGATCTTGCCGCGCAGGTAGCGCACGTACACGTCGACGACGTTTGATCCCGGATCGAAGTCGAACCCCCACACGCGGCTCAGCAGCTGCTCGCGGGAGAGCACCTGCTCGGGGTGCCGCAGAAACTGCTCGGCGAGCGCGAACTCGCGTGCCGAGAGATCCATCGCGCGGTCGCCGACGGAGACGCGGCGGGTCTTGAGGTCGAGGGCCACGTCGCCGTGCCGCAGCACCGTCTCGACAGCCGCTTGCTGGCCCGATTCGCGCAGGCGCAGCCGGATGCGCGCCACGAGCTCGTCGAACTTGAAGGGCTTCGGCAGGTAGTCGTTGGCGCCTCCGTCGAGGCCCGCGACCGTGTCGTCGACGCTCGTGCGCGCCGTGAGCATGATGACCGGCACGGTCTCGCCGCGCGCGCGCAGCCGCGAGAGCACCTCGAACCCGTCGATGCCGGGCAGGCCCACGTCGAGCAGCACGAGGTCGAACGAGCCCGTCGCGAGGTAGTCGAGCGCGTCGAGCCCGTTATCGACGACGGTCGGCGTGTAGCCCGCGGCTGCGAGCCCCTTCTCGACGAAGGAGGAGATGCGCTTCTCGTCCTCGACGATCAGGATGCTGCTCATGCGGGGCTCCTCGCGGGGTCGACGGTCTCGGGCTCGATGAATCCGGCGGCGGGCGGCGGCGGCGCGGCACCCCGCTCGATGGTGGGCACGACGATGCCGAAGCGCGAGCCGCTCGACGAGCTGTCGAGGCTGACGTAGCCCCCGTGCGCGCGGGCGATCGCGGCGACGATGGGCAGGCCGAGGCCCGACCCTGCGATGCCGCGGCCCGTGTCGGCCCGCCCGAACCGCTCGAAGATGCGCTTCTCGGCGCCGGCGGGAATCCCCGGTCCGGCATCGGCCACCCAGAACTCGACCGTGCCCGCGTACGAGGTGCTGCCGACGCGGATCGGAGTGCCCTCTGGCGAGTACTTCGCCGCGTTGTCGGCGAGTTGCACCCAGGCTTGCGTGATGCGCGAGGGCGAGAGCGGCGCGACGACGTCGGCGGACTCGACGAGCACCCAGTCGTGCCCGGGGATCGCCTGCATCTTGCTGAAGACGAGCGCCGTGAAGTCGGCGATGTCGGTGGGCTCGGCGAGCACCTCGCTGCGCTCGACCCGCGCGAGCGCGTCGATGTCGTTGACGAGCTCGGCCATGCGGTCGAGCTCGTCGATGGCGATGTCGCGCACGGCGCGCACATCGTCGGGCTTGCTCTCATCGAGCAGCTCGAGGTGCCCGCGCACGATCGTGATGGGCGTCTTGAGCTCGTGCCGCACGTCGTCGAGCAGCTGGCGCTGGCTCGTCAGCGCCTCGTCGATGCGGTCGAGCATGGCGTTGACCGTCTCGGTGAGCGCCGAGACGTCGTCGCGGCCGATGACGGGGATTCGTTCGCTGACATCCGCCGCGGTGATGCGCGAGGCCGTCTCGGAGAGCGTGCGGATGGGGGCGAGCAAGCGCCCCGCGACGAACCAGCCGATGACGCCGATCGCGGCGAGCGAGAGCAGGGCGAGGCCCGCGTAGGTGAGGAAGGCGCCGCCGACCTCGTCGACCGCGCGCTGCGCATCCACCGCCGTGACGAACACGCCGAGCTGCTCGTCGCCCTCGATGATCACGGGCACGCTCACGTAGCGCAGCGTGCCGACGCTCGTGATCGCGGTGCCGAGCGTCACCTCGCCCGACGAGGCCTCCTGCCAGGCGCGTGCGATGAACGCGGGGTCGTCCTCCAGATCGAACGCCGTCTCGACGAACGGAAGCCAGCGCACCTCGCCATCGATGATGCCGACGCTGCTCTCGTGCCGGCCAGGCACGAGCCGCTGCAGGATGTCGCTCAAGGCGTCGACGGCGGTCGTCGGCAGCGCCGCCGCCTCGGGGGCGTTCTCATCGGCGGACGACGTCGAGGCGCCCGTGACGATGCCGCGCGCGGCTTCGACCGAGGCGAGCAGGTCGGTGTCGAGCCCTTCGAGCACGCGGTCGCGCTGCACGAGGTAGGCCGTGAAGCCCGAGACCGACATGCCGAGGGCGGTGACGACGAGGATCACGGCAAGGATGCGCGACCGCACCGAGAACCGGGGGAGCGGCGTTCGCGACATTCCCCCATTATCAGCGGCCGTCGATGCCGAGAAGCCCAGATGAGAACACTCTCACCCCCTGCCGCGCCACTCGCGCGCGAGCGCTCGCAGGTCGGCGCACTCGTCGGGTTCGATCGCGAGCACGCCCTCGGTGCTCCGGAGCGTGCCCGAGATGAGCACGAACCGGGCCGTGAGCGCCGCGCGCAGCACGCGCGATGCGCGGGCCGGCACGATGATTGGCACCACCGCTGTGCCGTCGTCGAGCAGGGCGTCACCGCCGAGCAGCGCCTCCGCGGGGCGACGCTCGCCGGCGACGAGCACGGCCCCGCCGACCCGGCGGACGTCGAGCTCGTCGAGGCGTGCGGTCTCCGCCGCGGCGAGCAGCGCGCGAAACGGGGCGAGCGCGTCGGCAGCCCGCGGTCGTGGCGGCATGGGCGGCGGCGGGGGGAAGTCGTCGGCATCGACGAAGAGCACGGGATGCTCGGGGCCGGCGCGACGCGAGAGGCGGCGGGGCATGCTCGACCTCCTGCGCATCCGCTCGATGGAACGAACGCAGTCTATCGAACGTGTGTTCGAATAACGCGCACCATCGTCAGGCTCGAGCGGTCACTCCCGCGCCCCGGTCTCGCCGTCGTCGGGCGGGCTCAGCAGCCCCGCCTCGATGAGCTGCTCGGCGAGTCCCGCGCCGTCGGGCGCCCAGACCCAGGGGATTCCGCCGCTCGGTCGCTCGGCCTCGTCGAGGTGGCTGCGCCCACCGGCGAGCACGGCCTCGGGGGTCGACAGCTGACGGATGGCGACGCCCGCGACATTCTCGGGATGCTCGGCGGCGAACTCGCGATAGATGGCCTCGTCGTGCTGGCCGTCGTCGCCGATGAGCACCCAGCGGATGGAGGGGAACTCGCGCGCCAACCGGGCGAGGCTCGCACGCTTGTGGTCGCGCCCGCTGCGGAACAGCCGGTCGTGCGTCGGCCCCCAGTCGGTGAGCAGCATCGTGCCGGCGGGGTAGAGGTGGCGGCTCATGAACCGGTCGAGGGTCGGAGCGACGTTCCACGCCCCCGTTGAGAGGTAGATGACGGGCGCTCCCTCGTGCTCGCGCGTGAGCCGCTCGAGCAGCACGGCCATTCCGGGTACGGGACGGCGGGCGTGCTCGTCGAGCACGAAGGTGTTCCAGGCGGCGAGGAAGGGGCGGGGGAGCGCCGTGACCATGACCGTGTCGTCGATGTCGCTGACGATGCCGAGGCGAGCATCCGGGTCGACGACGAATATGCGGGCCGTGACCGGGTCGGAGCCTTCGACCTGCAGCGTGATCGTGCGCACGCCGGGCTCGAGGTCGATCGTCGCATCGGCGTCGACGACGCCGCCGCGGTCGGCCTGCATCGTGAACTCCTGCCCGCCGATCGTGACGGTGACGACGCTGTCGGCGACGGGGATGCTCACGAAGCTGCGCCATCCCCGGATGCTCGCGGGCGTCGCGCGACGGGAATCGGTGCGTGTGAGCACCACGCGGCACAGCACGCGGATCCAGCCGGGGCCGCCGTAGCCGCTGTATGGGATGACGACCGGTTGCAGCCCGCGCCGCCGGCCATTGCGTTCGCGCATGCGATGGAAGCGGTCTTCGAGCGCTACCGCCCGCCGCACCCAGGGGGAGCGCGAGGCCGGAGGGGGAGCGTCACTCTCGGCCGTCACCTGCTCAGTCTGTCAGATGCTCCGTCGTTCGCGACGGGCCCAGCCGGGCGCCCCGCCGCGGCACGGCGGGGGCGACACCAAGGGCGACTGTCGAGCCGCAGTGAACAGAACGGTCCGCTCCCGGCGGTATTCGCCCCCCGAACGTCCAGCAATAATTAACATCGCGTCAAAGCGTGATTCGCTCACCTCGAGGAGTACGCTTGCGGCGTCGAAAGGGTCGATCGTGAACATCACCGAGTCCAGCTCCTCGCTGCTGAGCAGCGCCGCTCCCATCCGCAACGAGCCGGTCCAGGCGCGCAGCACGGCCCGACTGGCCACGCTGCTCGACTCGGCTGCCGCCGTCATCGATGAGATCGGCTATGAGCGACTGACGACCGCTATGGTCGCCGAGCGCGCCGGGGCCTCGATCGGCACGGTCTACCGCTACTTCCCCGATCGCATCGCGGTGCTTCAGAGCCTCGCCGCCCGCAACTCCGAGCGCCTGCTCGGTCGTGTCGCGGCCGAGCTGAGCCCTGGCCGCCACGCTTCGGCGATGGATGCTGTGCTCGCCGTGCTGGCGATCACCGCCGACCTGTTCCGCACCGAGCCGGGCTACCGCTCGGTGCGCGTCGGTGACGTGCTCGATCTGCTGCCGCCGATGACGGAATCGACCGCCAACGCCGCGGTCGCCGATGTCGTGACCGATGCGCTCGTGGGCGGCTACGGCGTGACCGACAGCGCCGAGGTGCGTCGCGCCGTGGGCACGGCCATCGAGATCGCCGACGCGCTCGTGGCGCGGGCCTTCGCCCGCAGCACCCCGGGCGATCCCGCGCTGCTGGCCGAGGCCGAGCGCGCGGTTCGCGCGGTGCTCGCCGACCGCCTCTGACGGCGGACCGCGAGGCCCCCTTCTGGAGAACTGCTCAGAATCTGGGCAATCCGCACGACTCTCTGCGGCGAATGCTGTTTGACTGAGTGAGCGCTGGGCGCGCGCTCAGCACCGATGGCGACGAGAAGAGAGCATCGTGATCGAATTCCGCTCCATCTCCAAACGCTTCGACGACGGCACGCTCGCGGTCGACGACTTCAGCCTCATCATGCCGAGTCGGCAGACGACGGTGCTCGTCGGCTCGAGCGGATCCGGCAAGACGACCCTGCTGCGCATGATCAACCGCATGGTCGACGCGACGAGCGGTGAGCTCGAGATCGACGGCGAGAACGTCTCGACCATCGAACCCGTGCAGTTGCGCCGCCGCATCGGCTACGTCATGCAGAATTCCGGCCTGTTGCCGCACCGCCGGGTGATCGACAACATCGCGACCGTGCCGCGGCTCAACGGCGTGCCGAAGAAGCAGGCCCACGCTCGGGCGCTCGAGCTCATGGACACCGTCGGCCTCGACCGCGACATGGCCGAGCGGTACCCCGCGCAGCTGTCGGGCGGCCAGCAGCAGCGCGTGGGCGTGGCGCGGGGCCTCGCGGTCGACCCAAACATCCTTCTCATGGACGAGCCGTTCGGGGCCGTCGACCCCATCGTGCGCGCCGACCTGCAGCAAGAGCTGCTGCGCCTCCAGCGCGAGCTCGACAAGACCGTCGTCTTCGTCACGCACGACATCGACGAGGCCTTCCTCCTGGGCGACCAGGTCGTCATCCTCGAGAAGGGCGGCCGCATCGCGCAGAAGGGCACGCCCGCCGAGATTCTCGCGAACCCCGCGAGCGACTTCGTCGCGAGCTTCATCGGCGCCGACCGCGGCAAGCGCGCGCTGACCATTCAGACGATCGAGGGCGCCTCGGTGCTCGTCGACGGCGACGGCAACCTCGCCGGGCGTCTCGTGGAGGTGGGCCCGGCGTGACCTGGGTGCTCAACAACCTCGACCTGATCCTCGAGCTCACGCTCGAGCACATCAGGCTGAGCATCCTGCCGATCGTGCTCGGGTTCGTCATCGCGATCCCGCTCGGCTGGCTCGCCTACCGCTACCGGCTGACCCGCGGGCTCATCCTCACCCTCGTCGGCCTGCTGTACACGATCCCGTCGCTCGCGCTCTTCGTCATTCTGCCGCCGCTGCTCGGTATCGGATTCTTGAGCGAGGCCAATGTGCTCATCGCCCTCACGATCTACGCCGTGGCGATCATGTCGCGATCGGTGGCGGATGCTCTCGCGAGCGTGGATCCCGATATCCGTCAGGCGGCGACGGCCGTGGGCTACTCGTCGTGGAGCCGGTTCTGGACGGTCGACTTCCCCCTCGCCGGTCCCGTGCTGCTCGCGGGGTTGCGCGTCGTCGCGGTCAGCACGGTGAGCCTGCTGACCGTCGGCATCGTCGTCGGCGTGCAGAGTCTCGGCTATCTGTTCACGAACGGGTATCAGCGCCAGATTCTCGCCTCGGTGCTCACGGGCGTCGTCATGACGGTCGTGGTCGCTCTGCTCTTCGACCGGCTGCTGGTGCTGCTGGGCCGCGTGCTCATGCCGTGGACGCGCGCCGACCGCCGCACAGCGCGGCGCGCGGGAGGCGGCGATGATCGCGCCGCGCTCGAGCAGCAGATCGAGACGCCCGTTCTGGCGGTCGGCCGCGGTGTGCAGCAGGGGAGCGCACCGTGAACCTCTTCCTCGACGCCTTCGCCTGGCTCGCCGACCCCGTCAACTGGCAGGGCGCGGGCTCGATCCCGCAACGGGTCGCGGAGCACCTCGCCTACACCGCGGTCGCGGTGCTCGTCGCCGTGATCATCGCCGTGCCCCTCGGCTGGTGGATCGGGCACACCGGGAAGGGCAAAGAGCTCGTCGTGGGGCTCACGGGTGCGGCACGCGCCCTGCCCTCGTTCGGCCTTATCTTCCTGTTCGTGATGGTCGCCGGGGTCTCGCAGCGCGAGCCCGCCGCCGTGATCGTGCTCATGCTGCTCGCGATCCCTCCCGTACTTGCCGGTGCATACGCGGGTTTCGAGGTCATCGATCGCCGCATCATCGACGCGGCGCGCTCGATGGGCATGACGGAGTGGCAGATCGTGTGGAAGGTCGAAGTGCCGCTCGGGCTGCCCCTGCTGTTCGGCGGGCTGCGCAGCGGCGTGCTGCAGGTCGTGGCCACGACGGTGCTCATCTCGTACATCGGACTGGGCGGCCTCGGCTACGACATCGTGCAGGGCATCGCCTTGCGGCAGTTCGACCAGATGCTCGGCAGCGCGATCCTCATCATCGTGCTCGCCCTCCTGCTCGACGCCCTCTTCGCGGTGCTCGAGCGCTACGCGGTACCGCGCGGCGTGCGCGCCGGCCGCGCCACAGACGTTCGCACGACGCCATCCGGGCGACGCGCGACGGCGGACTCCTCCGCCACCACCTGAAGAGAAGAGAAGAACTGATGTTCACAGCAAGGAACAAGGGCCGGTTCGCCATGACGGCGGCCGTGGTCGGGGCATCATTGGCCCTGGCAGGGTGTGCATCGGGCGACCCGCTGGCGCCCGAGCCGGATACGGACGCTCCTGCGGAGACGATCGTCATCGGCTCGCAGGCGTACTACTCGAACGAGATCATCGCTGAGCTCTACGCCCAGGCGCTCGAGGCCGGCGGCTTCGAGGTCGAGCGCAACTACCAGATCGGGCAGCGCGACGCCTACATCCCGGCCCTCGAGGCCGGCGAGGTCGACCTGTTCCCCGAGTACACGGGCAACCTGCTGCAGTTCTGGAACCCGGACACCACGGCCACGTCGTCGGACGACGTCTTCGCCGAGCTGCAGTCCGCCGTGCCGGACGGCCTGCAGGTGCTCGACCAGTCGTCGGCGACCGACCAGGACAGCTACAACGTCACGGCCGAGTTCGCCGAGGCGAACGGCCTCGCGTCGATCGCTGACCTCGCGGGCGTCGAGGGCCTCATCCTCGGCGGAGCCCCCGAGCTCGAAGAGCGCCCGTACGGCCCCTCCGGCCTCGAGTCGGTCTACGGCGTCACGGTCGCGTTCCAGGCCACGGGTGACACGACCGTCGAGTCGCTGCTCGAGGGCATCGTCAACGTCGCCAATGTCTACAGCGCCGACCCGCGCATCGGCCAGAACGGCCTCGTGACGCTCGCCGACCCCGAGGGCCTGTTCCTGGCCTCAAACGTCGTGCCGATCGCCTCGGCCGATCTGCCGCAGGAGGCGGTCGACATCGTCAACGCGGTGAGCGCCGCGCTGACGCCCGAGGGCCTCGTGGCGCTCAACGTGCAGAGCACGGTCGACCAGCTGGGCTTCGCCGAGATCGCGACCCAGTGGCTGACCGAGAACGGCTTCATCGACTAGCCGGTCGCAGCATCCCCATGCCGTGAGGGGCGGGCACCGACCGGTGCCCGCCCCTTTCGCATGGTCGCGCGCCGGCGCTCAGTCCTCGCGCGTTGCCGCGTCGCCGTCGCCCGGCTGGTCGGCGAAGCGGCCGACGTAGCGGTCGAGCAGCTTCTTCACGGCGAAGACGAGCAACCAGAACCCCGCGATGACCCCGACGAAGATGAGGGCCGCGTAGTCGAGCTGCTCGGCGATGCTGCGGTAGCCCTCGGCGGCGGCGGAGCCGACCGTGACGTAGGCGAAGGCCCACAGAATGCACGCGGGGGTGAGCCACAGCATGAAGGTGCGGTAGCGCAGGCCGCTCATGCCCACGACGAGCGGGGTGAGCGAGTGCAGCACGGGCACGAAACGTGAGATGAACACGGCGATGCCGCCGCGGTGGTCGAGGAAGCTCTCGGCGCGTCGCCAGTTCTTCTCGCCGATGCGACGACCGAGACGAGATGCCCGCAGGCGCGGCCCGAAGAACCGCCCGATCGCGAAGCCGAGCGAGGCGCCCGTGAGCGCGCCGACGATGACGGTGATCGTGAGCGCCCAGTACTCGGCGGGCGAGTCGACGGCAGTGCTCGCGACGAGCACGACCGTATCGCCCGGCACGACGAGGCCGAGCAGGATCGTCGTCTCGAGCATGATGAACAGCCCGGCGAGCGCCGTGCGCAGCACGGGGTCGACGCCCTGCACCAGGTCGAGGATCGCATCGAGCAGCTCATTCACGCCGCGAGCCTAGCGACCGGGCCTGATGACGATGCCGATTCAGGACCTTCGGCCCGTGTGCGGCCCGCACCCGGTTCCTAGGCTCGAACCGGCAGCGTCGCCGAGTCCCCCCTCCATCCCCTCTCGCAAGGCAGGTGACCCGCTCGTGGTCGAATGGCTCGATCCCCTTCTCCTCGCTCGGTGGCAGTTCGGTCTCACGACCCTGTACCACTTCCTCTTCGTCCCCCTGACGATCGGCATGGTCGTGCTCGTCGCGATCCTGCAGACCGCGTGGGTGCGCACGGGCAAGCTCAAGTACCTGCACCTCACGCGCCTGTTCGGCAAGATCTTCCTCATCAACTTCGCCATGGGCGTCGTGACGGGCATCGTGCAGGAGTTCCAGTTCGGCATGAATTGGAGCGACTACTCGCGCTTCGTCGGCGACGTCTTCGGCGCCCCGCTCGCGATGGAGGGCCTGCTCGCGTTCTTCCTCGAGGCGAGCATGATCGGCCTCTGGATCTTCGGCTGGGACAAGCTGCCGCAGAAGCTGCACCTCGCCGTCATCTGGCTGCTCGCGCTCTCGACGACGCTCTCGGCGTACTTCATCCTCGCGGCGAACGCCTTCATGCAGAACCCCGTCGGGTTCGAGATCAACGAAGAACTCGGGCGCGCTGAGCTGACCGACATCGGCGCGGTGCTCACCAACCCCGTCGCGCTCGCGCAGTTCCCGCACACGATCTTCGCGTCGCTCATGTTCGCGGCCGTCGTGGTCGTCGCCGTGGCCGCCTACCACCTCTCGAAGAACCAGTACCTCGACGAGATGCGCACGGCGTTGCGCTTCGGCCTCGTCATCAACATCGTGGCCTTCGTCGGCGTGGCCCTGTCGGGCGACCAGCTCGGCCTCGTGATGGTCGCGACCCAGCCCATGAAGATGGCTGCCGCGGAGGCGCTCTACGAGACCACGGCGGGCGCATCCTTCTCGATCTTCACGTGGGGCACGCCCGACGGCTCGAGCGAGCTGTTCTCGATCCGCATCCCCTACGTGCTCTCGTTCCTCTCGACCCACGACTTCGGCGGCACCGTCGAGGGCATCAACGACCTCCAGGCGCAGTACCAGACCGAGTTCGGCCCCGGCGACTACACGCCCATCATCTGGATCACCTACTGGAGCTTCCGCTGGATGATCGGTCTCGGCGCGCTCGCGGCCCTCATCTCGGCGGTCGGCCTGTGGCTGACCCGCGGCGGACGCCTGCCCGAGAAGACCTGGGTCTGGAAGGTGGCCATCTGGTCGGCGCCGGTGCCGCTCGTCGCGAGCCTCGTCGGCTGGATCTTCACCGAGATGGGCCGGCAGCCGTGGATCGTCTTCGGACTCATGCGCACCGAGGACGGCGTCTCACCCGGCGTCACGGGCCTGGAAGTGCTCATCTCGCTCATCGCCTTTACCGTCGTCTACGGTGCGCTCGCCGTCGTCGAGTTCGGCCTCATCAAGCGCGCCGCCATCGACGGCCCGAAGGACTGGGCGAAGTACAGCGACGGTGCCGACGGCGACGGCGGCACGGCCAGCGTCGACCCCACCAAGCTCGCGACCGTCTACTAGGAATCCGGAGAGAAACGCATCATGGACCTCGCATACCTCTGGTTCGGAATCGTCGGATTCCTGTTCATCGGCTACTTCGTGCTCGACGGCTTCGACTTCGGGGTCGGCATGGCGATGCCCTTCCTCGGCAAAGACGACACCGACAAGCGCGTCATGATCAACACGATCGGCCCGGTCTGGGATCTCAACGAGACCTGGCTCATCGTGGCGGGAGCCTCGCTGTTCGCGGCCTTCCCGTACTGGTACGCCACGCTCTTCGACGGCTTCTACCTCGCGCTGCTGCTCATCCTCGTCGCGCTCATCGCCCGCGGCGTCTCGTTCGAGTACCGCCGCCTGGGCAAGTCTGACCGGTGGAAGTCGTGGTTCGATTGGATGATCGTGGTCGGGTCGGCGGTTCCGGCACTGCTGTGGGGCGTCGCCTTCGCCAACATCGTGCAGGGCGTCGCGATCGACGAGTCGGGCACCTACACGGGCACGCTCTTCGACCTGCTCAACCCCTACGGCCTGCTCGGCGGACTCACCACGCTGCTGCTGTTCTTCACGCACGGTGTGCAGTTCCTCGCCCTCAAGACCGACGGCGACCTGCGGCTGCGGGCGCGGGCGCTCGCCGTGCGCTCGGGAATCCTCACGATCGTCGTCGCCGCGGCCTTCCTGGTCTGGACCGTGCTGCAGCACCTCGACATCGCGCACCTGCCGGTGCTCGTGGGGCTCGCCGCCGCGGCCGCCGTGGCGCTCATCGGATCGTGGGTCGCCAACCGGGCGGGCGCGGAGAAGGCCGCCTTCGGGCTCATGGCCGCGACGATCGCGCTCGCGGTCGCGAGCATCCTGGCCGCCCTGTATCCGAACGTGATGCCCTCGACGACCGACCCGGCCTTCAGCCTCACGATCGAGAACGCGTCGAGCTCTGACTACACGCTGCAGGTCATGACCTGGGTCGCCGTGGTCATGATGCCGCTCGTGCTCGCCTACCAGGGGTTCACGTACTGGGTGTTCCGCAAGCGGATCACGCGCGCGTCGATCCCCGTGGCCGCGCACTGAAGCCGCTCGACCCGCGCCTGCTGCGCACCGCGTCGGCCGCCCGCACCCTGCTGGCGGCCGGCGCGGTCGTCGCCGTCGCGCACACCGCGAGCATCATCGCGTTCTGCTGGTTCGCGGCGCAGTCGATCGCGGGCGTGATCGACGGCGTGCCGGTGGCGCAGCTGGGCGGGCCGATCATCGCGACGGCCGTCAGCATCCTGGTGCGCGCCCTCACGCAAGCGCTGCTGGATGCTCTCGCCGTGCACGGCGCCGCCCGCGTCAAGAGCCAGCTGCGTGCGCGGGTCGTCGCCGCCGTCGATGCGGGAGGGACGCAGCTGCTCGGCTCGACCTCGAGCGCACGCGTCGCGACGCTGCTCGGGCACGGCCTCGACGCGCTCGACGGATATATCGGGAAGTACCTGCCGCAACTGATCCTCACGGCGGTCGCGACGCCGATCATCGTCGGCGTGCTGCTGCTGGCCGATGTCGCGACGGGCATCACCGTGATCCTCACCCTGCCGATCATCCCGGTGTTCATGGTGCTCATCGGGCTCTCGACTCGCGCGGTTCAGCGCGACCAGTGGCAGCAGCTCGGCGCCCTCGCGCAGGGCTTCCTCGAGGTCGTGCAGGGCCTGTCGACACTGATGGTCTTCGGCCGGCAGCACCGGCAGGTCGACCGCATCGCGGCCGTCACCGACGAATACCGGCGGCGCACGATGCGCGTGCTGCGGCTGTCGTTCCTCTCGGGCTTCGCGCTCGAGCTCGCGGCCAGTCTCTCGGTGGCGCTCGTGGCCGTGTCGATCGGCATCCGGCTCATCGATGGCGACATCGCCCTCGCCCTCGGTCTCTTCGTGCTCGTGCTCGTGCCCGAGGCCTACCTGCCGATCCGGCAGGTCGGCGCCCAGTTCCACGCGGCGAGCGAGGGCATCGCGGCGGCCGACGACGTGCTCGAGCTGCTCGAGGGTGCGGCCCCCGCCCCCGCCCCCGCCCCGGTGCCGGCAGGCGAACCGATGGCGGTGGCGAGCACGCAGCCCGCCCCGCCCGCGCTCGCGGTGCGCGGGCTGACGGTGCGGCGCGGCGACCGCCTCGTCATCGACGGGCTGACGGGCGAGTGGATGCCCGGCACGGTGCTCGCCATCACCGGCCCGAGCGGCGCCGGTAAGAGCTCGGTGCTCGGCGCGCTGCTGGGCCTCATCGAGCACGAGGGCGTGGTCGAACTCGACGGACTCCCCGTGCCTCCCGCCGCCCGCATGGAGCGACTGGCGTGGGCCGGCCAGCGGCCCGAGCTGACGGGCGGCACGCTCGACGAGGTCGTGGCGCTCGGCGCACCGACCGTCGACGCCGGGCGCGTGTCGGCATCGCTGCATTGGGCGGGCGCCGACGACGTGCCGCGCGACACGGTGCTCGGTGCTGCGGGCGACGGCCTCTCGGGCGGCCAGGCGCAGCGCGTCGCCCTCGCCCGCGCGCACTACCGTGCGCGTGACCGCGACTGCCGGGTGGTGCTCGTCGACGAGCCGACCTCGGCGCTCGACGCGGCGAGCGAGCAGCGCGTCGTCGCGGGCCTGCGCGACCTCGCGAACGAGGGGCGCCTCGTGATCGTGGTGACCCACCGGCGTGCCGTCATGGCCGCCGCCGACGCCGTGCTCGCGATCGAACCGGCACGGGCGGGGGTCGTCGCATGAGCGGAGTCCGACGCACCGTGCTGCGCGCATCCCTGCCGCCGCTGCGCGCCTTCGCCCCCGCGCTCGCCCTCGGCGTGCTCGCGAGCGGCTCGGCCGTCGCGCTGCTCGCGACGAGCGCGTGGCTCATCGCCCGATCGGCCGAGCAGCCCCCCATCCTCTTCCTCGGCTTCGCGATCGTGGGCGTGCGCGCCTTCGCGCTGGGTCGCGCCGCGTTCCGCTACCTCGAACGGCTCATCGCCCACGATGCCGCGTTCCGCGCGCTCAGCACGCTGCGCGTGAACGTCTTCCGGCGCCTGCTGCCCGTGGCGCCCGATGGCCTGCGCGGCGTGCGGCGCGGCGATCTGCTCACCGCCCTCGTGCGCGACGTCGATGCGCTGCAGGATCTTCCCCTGCGCGGGCTGCAGCCGCTCATCACCGCCGCGGTGATCGCGGGGCTCAGCGTCGTCGGGGTCGCGACCGTCTCACCCGCGGCGGCCCTCATGCTGCTCGTCGGCCTCGGCGTGACGAGCGCGATCGCCGCGGCCGTGCTGCGCGGGCTCAGTCGCGATGCCGATGAGCGCATCGCGCCGCTACGGGCCGCCCTCGCCGACGCGGTGCTCGAGTACCTCACGCGCTGGGAGACGCTGCGGGCCTACGGCGCCGACGAGGCCCGCCGCGCGCGGGTCATCGACCTCGACGCCCAGCTGCGTCGAGCCCAGTCGCGGCAGTCGGCCGCGGCCGGCACCGTCGCGGCCCTCTTCACGCTCGGCGCCGGGCTCACCGTGCTGGCCACGCTGATCGTCACCGAGCCGACGCTCGTCACCGGCGGCATCACGGGCCCCCAGCTCGTCATGCTCGTGCTCGTGCCGCTCGCCGTGCTCGAGGTCGTCGCTGCGCTGCCCGGCGCGCTCTCGACGTGGTGGCGCGTGCGGGCGAGCGCCGATCGCATCGCGCACATCGTGCCCGCGGTCGTGCCGAGCGTCCTGCCGGTTCCACCCCAGGCCCCCCAGTCGCTGCCCGACGGGCCGCTCGCGCTGCGGCTGCGCGGCGTGAGCGCTCGCTGGCCAGAGGCCCCGGCGCCGGCCCTGGTCGGCGTCGACCTCGACCTGGCGCCGGGCGATCGGCTCGTCGTCGAAGGCTCGAGCGGTGCGGGCAAGACGACGCTCGCCCACGTGCTCGTGCGATTTCTCGACCACGAGGGCTCCTACACCCTCGGCGGGGTCGATGTGCGGGCCCTGGATCCGGACGAGGTGCGCCGCCACGTCGTGCTGTGCGAGCAGAGCCCGCATCTGTTCGATGCGAGCATCCGCCAGAACCTGCTCTTCGCGCGCGACACGGCGAGCGACGCCGAGCTGCTCGCGGTGCTCGACCGCGTCGGACTGGGGGAGTGGTGCCACGAGCGCGGGGGGCTGGATGCGCCGGTTGGCGAGCGAGGCCGCCTCGTGAGCGGCGGGGAGGCGCAGCGCATCGCGCTCGCGCGCGCCCTGCTCACCGAGGCGCCGGTGCTCGTGCTCGATGAGCCGACGGCGAACGTCGACCCCGACCGGGCCGAGAGCCTGCTCGAGCAGCTGCTCGGTGCCGCCGCGAGCCCCGACCGTGCCGTGCTCGTCATCTCGCACACGCCCGTGCCCGATCGGCTCGTCACGGCGCGCCTGCACCTGGGCGCCGCCCGCTAGGCTTGCTGCGCCACCGCAACGCTGTCCGACCCCTCAAGGAAGAGGCATCTGAACATGGTGCGCACCACCGGCCCTGGCCCCAGTTTCACCACGAGTGACGACGGGATCCCGATCTACCGCCCCGGTCTCGACGACGACCAGGATGCTCCGCGCGCGATGCGCCAAGAGCGCGACTCGCTCGGCGAGATGCCGATCCCGGCCGACGCCTACTGGGGCATCCACACCGCGCGCGCGCTCGTGAACTTCCCGATCACGCGCCGCGCCCTCTCGAACCACCCGAACCTCATCATCGCGCTCGCGATGGTGAAGCAGGCGGCTGCGCGCGCGAACAAGGAGATCGGGGTGCTGCGCGCCGAGCGGGCCGACCTCATCGATCGCGTGTGCCAAGAGATCATCGAGGGCCACCTGCACGACGAGTTCGTGCTGGGGGTGCTGCAGGGCGGCGCGGGCACGAGCACCAACATGTGCGCGAACGAGATCATCGCCAACCGCTGCCTCGAGCTCATGGGCCATGAGAAGGGCGATTACGCGAACTTCCACCCCATCGACCACGTCAACCGCAGCCAGTCGACGAACGACGTCTACCCGACGGCCATCAAGCTGGCGATGGTGTTCTCGCTCAAGAGCCTGCTCGACGAGCACCGCCTGCTGATCGACTCGTTCGCGGCGAAGGGCCAGGAGTTCGCGCAGATCTTGAAGGTCGGCCGCACGCAGATGCAGGACGCGGTGCCGATGACCCTCGGGCAGGAGTTCCGCGGCTTCGCGACGACGCTCGGCGAAGACCAGGAGCGCTTGAGCGAGATCATCCCGTGGCTCAACGAGATCAACATGGGGGCGACGGCGATCGGCACGGGCATCACCGCCGACCCGCGCTACGCCGAGGCCGTGCGCCGGCACTTGAGCGTCATCTCGGGCTACACCATGGTCACCTCGCCCGACCTCATCGAGGCCACGAGCGACACGGGCATCTTCATGACCGTGTCGGGCACGCTCAAGCGCGCCGCCGTCAAGCTCTCGAAGATCTGCAACGACCTGCGGCTGCTCTCGAGCGGCCCGCAGGCCGGGTTCGGCGAGATCAACCTGCCGCCGCGCCAGGCGGGCAGCTCGATCATGCCGGGCAAGGTCAACCCCGTCATTCCCGAGGTCGTCAACCAGGTGGCGTTCTCGATCATCGGAGCGGACGCCACGGTCACCGCCGCGGTCGAGGGAGGGCAGCTGCAGCTCAACGCCTTCGAGCCCGTCATCGCGACGAGCATCATGCAGTCGCTCGCGTGGATGTCGAACGCGTGCCGCACCCTGCGTCTCAACTGCATCGACGGCATCACCGCCAATGAGGAGCGCTTGCACGACATGGTCGAAGCGAGCGTCGGCGTCGTGACGGCGCTCACGCCGTACATCGGCTACCAGGAGTCGGCGGCACTCGCCTACGAGGCGCTCTCGTCGAAGGTGCCCATCCGCCAGCTCGTCATCGAGCGGGGGCTCATGACCGCCGACGAGATCGGCAAAGTGCTCTCGCCCGAGCGGCTGAGCGGGGTCGTGCCCGCGACAGGCGCCATCCCCCTGCCGATGGTGGCACCCGAGAACTGATCCCTCAGGGTGCGCGGCGCTGCGCGGGCGGCGCCGCGCGCCAGAGGTGCAGGGTCGCGTACGAGCGCCAAGGCGCCCAGCGCTCTCCGAGCCGGGCGGCCTCGCGCGACGTCGAGGCCGCTCCGCTCGCGCGCAGCGTGCGCAGCAGCACGAGATCGGTGTCGAGCAGCAGGTCGGGCGAGCCCAGCACGCGCAGCGCCACGTAGTCGGCCGTCCACGGGCCGATGCCGGGCATCCGGAGCAGGCGTTCGCGCAGCTCGCTCGTCGTGAGCCCCACGTCGAGCGCGAGGGCGCCGCTCGCGAGCGCCTCGGCTGTCTCGACGATCGTGCGCACACGTCGCGCGGGGCCGCGCAGCACTCTTGCCCCGTGCTCGGCGATGAGCGCCGCCGAGGGGAACCGGCGGAGGGCTCCCGGCTCGACCGCGTCGCCGAGGTCGGCGGCGAGCCGCCCGACCACGGTGCGGGCCGCGGGCAGGGAGATCTGCTGGCCGACGATCGTGCGCAGCAGCGTCTCGGCGGGGTCGACCGAGCCGGGGATGCGGATGCCCGGCTGCGCCGCTACGAGCGGGCCGAGCAAGGGGTCGCCGCCGAGAGCCGCATCGATCGCGACCGCGTCGGCGTCGAGGTCGAACCAGCGGCGGATGCGCGATGTGAGCGGCGCCACATCGCCGAGTGCGGCGAGCGTCGCCGACACGCGGACCCCCGCCCGCGCCTCGTCGAGATCGACGCGCACGAACGCGGGGCCGTGCGGCAGGTCGATCCAGCGCTCGACGCCCGTCGACCGACCCTCGGTGTCGACGACCATGCGCTCCACGCCCGTCACCGCGTGATCGGCGATGTACTGCAGCACCCCACGGCCGTCGAACGGCTCGCGTGCCGCGAGTCGCAGCGTGACGGGGGTGCCCGACGTGCTGGCCTCGGACTCGTCGACGCCCCGGTCGTCGGCGCGCTCGGTGACCCGCTCGACGAAGGCAGGGGAGGATGTGGGATCGCCGTGGCCGTGCCGGCCCCGTCGCGCGAGCGCGCGCAGCGCGAGCGGAGTGAGCCCGTAGACCTCGCGCACGGTGTCGTTGAACTGGCGGATGCTCGCGAAGCCCGCCGCGAACGCGACCTGCGAAGCGGGCAGCTCGGTGCCGGCGAGCAGGGCACGCGCGGTCTCGGCGCGATGCGCGCGCGCGAGCGCGAGCGGGCCGGCCCCGAGCTCGGCGACGAGCACGCGCGCGAGGTGGCGCGGGCTGTAGCCGAGGCGGTCGGCGAGCCCCGGCACGCCCTCGCGTTCGACGGTGCCGTCGAGGATGAGCCGCATCGCCCGCCCGGCGAGATCGTCGCGCAGGTTCCACTCGGGGTTGCCGGGCACGGCGTCGGGCTGGCATCGCTTGCAGGCGCGCAGGCCTGCCTCGTGCGCGGCCGCGGCCGTCGCGTAGAAGCGCACGTTGCGCGGGCGCGGCGTCGCCGCGGGGCAACTGGGTCGGCAGTAGATGCCCGTGCTGTGCACACCCGCGATGAACTGGCCGTCGAACCGCGCGTCGCGCGAGGCGAGAGCCCGGTAGCAGCGGTCGTGGTCGAACAGCGTCATGGCTCCAGCGTCGCAGGTGCGGGATGCGTGCACCAGCGGGAATCGGACATCACCCGGCACTGCCGCCGCGCGGTCGCTCGCCACTACAGTTGCCCTCATGACCGACCCGAGCGCCCCCCGGCCCGCGCACGCCACCCCCGACTACAGCGCCACCGCGACGGGGCTCGCCACCGCGCCCTCGCCCGCCGCCGCACCGGAGGACGTGCGGCTCGAGACGACCCAGGTCGTGCAACCGGGACTCGCGGCACCGGCTCCGCGCTCGCGCGCAGGCCTCATCGTGGCGGCCGTCATCGGCTTCATCGTGCTCGCGCTCGTCATGCTGTTCGTGCTCGCCTACCTGTTCGTGGGGCTCGGCCCCGCGGGTGTCATCATCGGCGGCATCATGGCGCTCGTGCCCCTCACGATCGTGTTCTGGGGCATCCGCTGGATCGATCGCTGGGAGCCCGAGCCGCGCGGGGCCCTCGTGTTCGCGTTCCTCTGGGGAGCGGGCGTGAGCGTGCTCATCGCGCTCATCGTCGACGCCGAGATCCAGAACGTCATCGCCGCGGCCGGGCTCGGCGAGTTCGGGGCCGAGTTCTTCGGCGCGGCCATCCAGGCGCCCATCGTCGAGGAGGTCGGCAAGGGCCTCGGGGTCCTGCTGCTGTTCTTCGCCGTGCGTCGCCACTTCGACGGGCCGGTCGACGGCATCGTCTACAGCGCGTGGGTCGCGGGCGGGTTCGCGTTCACCGAGAACATCCTCTACTTCGGCAGCGAGCTCGTCGCGGGGGGCGCTCCGGTCGAGGTCTTCTTCATCCGGGGCATCATGTCGCCGTTCGCGCACGTCATGTTCACGGCCTTCATCGGTGCGGCGATCGGCTACGCCGCGCAGCGCCCTGGGTGGTTCCGCGGCATCGTCGCCTTCCTGATCGGCCTCGTCCCGGCGATCCTGCTGCACGCCTTCTGGAACGGCGTGCTGTTCTTCATCAGCGACTTCTACGGCTACTACCTGCTCGTGCAGGTGCCGATGTTCCTCGTCGCCGTCTGGCTCGTCACGCTGCTGCGCCGCCAGGAGCGCCGCATCACGTTCGAGCGCCTCAGCGAGTACGCGGCCGTCGGCTGGTTCCACCCCGAGGAGGTCACGATGCTCTCGAGCCCCGGAGGCCGGCGCAGCGCCATGGCGTGGGCGCGCTCGCACGGGCTCGCACCCCTCATGAAGGCCTTCATCCGCGACTCGACGCGACTCGCCTACGCGCGCCAGCGCATTCTCGGCGACCGCGACACCATCGGCGCGCAGGCCGATGAGGCCGAACTGCTGCAGCGCGTCGCGGCGTCGCGGCACGCCCTGCGGGGCGCCGCTCCCACGGCGACCGTGTGACGGGCCCGCTCAGCCGACCGAGCTGAGCAGGATGCCGCCGAGCCAGAAGAACAAGAAGACGCCGATGACGGCGATCGTGGCCCACGAGATCCCGCGCCGCAGGCGCTGACCCTGCGGCGCCACGAGATTGGCTGTGAACTCGCCGACGCGCTCGTCGACGTAGCGGTCGGTCTGCGTGAGCGTCTTCGCCCCCACGGTCGACACGATGGTGAGCAGGCGCTGGTACGTGGCCGGGTCGGCGAGCGGGAACGGACGGGCGCTGTAGACGAGCATCCACCGATCGATGATCTCGACGTCATAGGGAGCCGCCTCGTCGATCAGCAGCGCCATGAGGTCAGGGGTGAAGACGTAGAGGGCGTCGCGCTCGTACTCGGCCGGGCAGTAGAGCGTGAAGTGCCGGTCGAAGTCGCCTTCGAGCGAGAGCACCTGATCGCGCGAGAACACGGCGGGCAGGTTCGTCGCACCGAGCAGACCGTTGTTGGCCCGCGAATCGAGCAGCATGTGCGGCAGCGCACGATCCAGGTGCAGCGCGAGGAACCCCCAGTGGTGCGTCGAGCGGTTCTTGCCGCTGCCCGTGACGTAGCGGTAGTTACCGAAGTCGAGGAACCGGTCGTCGGTCGTGCGAAAGTGGTCGGTGACCTGGCGCGACGAGCCGATGCCGAAAATCGCACCGGGGTACGAGGGCCCCTCGCTCGTCGGTTCATAGCGCAGGCCGTTCGCCTCGGCGAAGCGTGCCATGCGCAGGCGCTTCTGCCAGTCGTGCCGCCGCGAGAGCACACCGCGGCTGATGATCAGCAGGGCCACGCCGACAATGGCGATCGTCGGCACGAGGCCGACGAGCTGCATCGGGTCGACCTCGCCGCTCGCCGCCGACACGGCGAGCACGAGCGTGGGCACGATGATCGTGACGCCGATCGTGACGGCCATGAGTCCGCCGATCACCCAGGTCGCGACGCGCACGAGCTGCTCGGCCGCCCCGCTCGGCCGGGCGGCGAGCGTCGCGCGGCGGTATTCGGCCACCTCGTCCGGCTGGGGCGTGGTGAAGAGGGGCGAGTAGTCGATCGTGCGGTCCACAGCGTCATGCTGGCATGCCGCGCCCGCGGGCGGTAGCGGCCCCGACACAGACTCGCCGCCCAGTGGCGGGGCGATGCCTCCGGCGCACCTGGGCGGCGAGTTGTTCTGCTTCCAGTGTGCTCCGGTGCTCGCCGCCCGTCAATGGGGGGAGGCCAGCACCGATGCGGCCTTGCTAGCCTGACGAGCACCGAGCCGCGCGCCGCGGACGAGGGTACGAGGAGTGACGCTCGATGCAGAACTGTGCCGTGTGCTCCGCGCCGTTGCGCGCGGGTGCGCGATTCTGCACGCAGTGCGGCGCCCCGGTGCACGCGGCGCCCACGCCGCTGCCCGCGCCCGTGCCGTCGCGTCCCGCAGCGCTGGAGCCGGTCGTGATGGCGCCGGTGGTGCCTGCGCCGATCGAGCCTGCGCCGGTCGAGTCCGAGCCGGTTGAGTCTGAGCCGGCGGCGGGGGAGATCCCGGCGCGCATCCCGTCGCGCGGGCGCATGACGCCCCCGCCCGTCCGCAGCCGGGCGGCGACCTGGGCGCTTGTGACGGGGGCCGCACCGCTGCTCGTCTCGGTCGTCGGCAACGTCGTGGCGGCGCAGCTGAGCCGCATCGCCGCCGAGCAGATCTCGGCCGGCGACGTGCAGGGCGCGTGGGCTCCCGTGCTCGTGACGCTCGCCCTTGTATTCGTCGTGAACGCCGGGCTGCTGACCATCTGCACGATCACGGGCGGCCGAGCGCTGCGCGAGACGGGCAACGGAATCACGCGCGGCCGAGGGCTCGCGGTGGCGGGTCTCGCCCTCGGCGCCGTGAACCTCGTGCTGTGGGTCGCCGGGCTCATCGTGAGCGTCAGCAGCCTCAACGCCGTGCTCGTCTGAGCCACCCGTCCCAGCGCAGACCGGGCATCCTCCCAGCCGACTGCCAGGTCCAGGCGCATCCGCCAGGGCCCCTGCGCGGGAAGTAGTAGGTGAAGGCACTTCCGCCTGACGCCCCGAGAGGGGATCACCCCCCCGGGGGACCTACCAAGGAGGAACCATGCGCAATCGAATTCTCGCGGGGCTGGGCGTTGTCGCCCTCGCCACCGTCGGCTTCGCCGCCCCGGCGAACGCTGTCAGCGACACCACGGCCGACCTGTGGCTCGTGCACGCCTTCCCCGACGACGCCCTCGGCGACGGCGAGTCGTCGACGGTCACGATCGACATCGGCAACGGCGCGATCGTGCTCGATGGCGTCACGCCCGAGACCGTTGCTCCCCAGGTCGACCTCGACCCCAACACCTACAACGTGACGATCACGCGTGAGAGCGACAGCACCGAGCTCTTCAACGCCGACGTCACGCTCGAGGCCGGCGTCTCGTACACCGCCGTAGCGCACCCGTCGATCGACGGTGACGACGAAGTGAACGGCTTCACCGTTTCGATCTTCGAGAACGACCTCAGCACGATCGCCGCGGGCGAGGGCAAGATCACCGTTCGCCACACGGCGGGCGTCGGCGCGGTCGACATCCGCTCGGGTTCGGCCGTCGTCGCTGGCGGGCTGGCCAACCCCAACGAGGGTACGCTGACGCTGCCGGCCGGTGTCGTCTCTGACGTCAACGCCGCGGTCGCGGGCACGGACACGCGCGCCATCGAGCTCGGTGACGTCACCCTGGCAGAGGGTCAGCACATCTTCGTGCACGCCTTCGGCCCTGACGGTGGCGACTTCGGCGCCGTGATCTTCGACATCGAGGGCCTGCACTCGACCCCCGGCGGCATCCCCGGCGGCACCGCCGGTCTCGTCGACGAGGGCACCAACGGAATCGCGTTCGGTCTCGCGGGCGCTGCTGCGCTCATGCTGCTGATCGCCGGCGGCGTCATCGCCGTCCGTCGCAACGCCGTCACGGCCGAGCGCTGATCCACCGAGGAGAGAACGCATCATGACGAGCAAGAGCAGGTCGACGGCCCCGATCACGACGGCCATGGTCGGCCTGCTCTTGCTCGTCCTCTCCGCCTGCTCCGCCCCCGCCGCCGAGAGCGGCGGGGGGCGGGGCCTCGATGATCGCGCAACCTTGCCGAAGGCAAACACTGAAGTGCAGAACGCCGCGATCTCGCTCGCCGAGCTCAATGCACCACCAGCTCCGGGGGCGACCCGCGTGCTGATGCCCTCGCTCGGCATCGACATGCCGGTCGAACCGCACGGGCTCGACGCCGAGCAGCTCATGTCGCTGCCGGTGAGTCCGTTCCGCGCCGGTTGGTACAAGTTCTCGCCCGGTCCGGCGAGCGATGCGGGTGCCACGGTCATCGCCGCGCACGTCGATTCGCTGGCCGAGGGCGTCGGGCCGTTCGCCCAACTGCGGCGCGCCGAGGTGGGGGCTGCGGTCTCGGTCGTCGACGCCGCGGGGGTGCGCCACGAGTACCGCGTGGTCTCGGTCGAGCGCATCTCGAAAGCCGAGGTTCCCCTCGACCGCGTGTTCCGCAAGGATGGCGAGCCGGTCGTCGTGCTCGTGACCTGCGGCGGCGAGTTCGACCGCCAGGCCGATTCCTACGAAGACAACTACATCGTGACCGCCGAGAAGGTGTCATGACAGGCGCACCGGCTACCATGACCGCGAGGGATGCCCTGAGCATCCGCACATCAGCGCGTCGAGGGAGGTCTGCCGTCATGTCGACTGCTCTCGATGGCGCCAACGACGTCGCTCTGCGGTTCGCCCGCGGAGACGAGCGGGCCCTCGCCGAGATCTACGGTCAGTGGTCGTCACTCGTGTACTCCCTCGCCCTTCGTTCGCTCGGCGATGCAGCCGACGCGGAGGACGTGACGCAGAAGGTCTTCGTCGCCGCGTGGCAGGGCCGCGAGCGCTTCGACCCCGAGCGGGCCTCGCTCTCCGCGTGGCTCGTCGGCATCACCCGTCACACGGTCGCCGACACGCATCAAGCGCGCACGCGCGAGCGTTCGATCACCGAGCAGGTCGCCGCCATCACGGGCGATGACCTCGCGCCCGCGCCCGCGCCCGAGGCCGACTTGGCCGACCGTCTGCTCATCGCCGACGAGATGGCGCGGCTCGAACCCCTGCCGCGCGCCGTCGTGCGGCTCGCATTCTTCGACGACCTGACCCACCTGCAGATCGCCGAGCGCCTCGGCATTCCGGTGGGAACCGTCAAATCACACATCAGACGCAGCCTCAGCAAGCTGCGCGGACGCCTGGAGGTGAGTCATGGAGCACGCTGATCCCGACGCGCTGGCGCTCGTCGCCCTCGGTGAGCCCCTCACCGACCCCACCGTGCCCGAGCACCTCGCGGCCTGCGAGTCATGCCAGCACGAGGTCGAGGCGCTGCGCTCGACCGTGACGGTCGCCCGTTCGACCGTCGGCGAGACGGCGCTGCAGGCACCTCCGGCTCGCGTGTGGCAGGGCGTGCGCGCTCAGCTCGGCCTCTCATCCGACCTCGAGCCGGTCATGCCCGCGACGGTTCCCGGTGCGGCCAACCCCGGCGTTCTGAGCGACGTCACCCCGGCAGGCTCGCCTCGTGAGGTGGTGGCGCTCGATGCCGCCCGCGAGCGCCGCGCGGGCATCCGGCGCCTGGTTCTGACCGTGGCTGCATCGGCGGCCGCCGCCGCGATCGTGGCCGGCGGGGTGCTCGTCTGGGGTGCCGCAGCGCCGCGCGACGGCGGCCAACTGATCGCCTCGGCGCAGCTGGATGCGCTGCCCGCGTGGATCGGCGCCGCCGGCGAGGCGACCGTGGCCGAGCGCGCCGACGGCGAGCGGGTCGTGCGTGTGTCGCTCGACGCCGAGGTCGGCGAGGGAGTCGTGCGCGAGGTCTGGCTGCTGACCGAGAACATCGACGGACTCATCAGCCTCGGCTACCTCACGGGTGCCTCGGGGGAGTTCGTGGTGCCGGCATCGGTCGATCTCGCCGAGTTCTCGGTGGTCGACGTCAGCGCTGAGCCGCTCGACGGTGACCCCACGCACTCCGGAGATTCCATCGTGCGCGGGGCCCTCGACGTCTGAGGTGCAGCGAGCGCGCTAGGCGGCGGCGGTCTCCGCGGGGGCCGCGGTCTCGGCACCCTTCTTGGGCGGCAGCGAGAACAGCGTCGCGATGCCGATGGCGATGAGGATCCAGCCGCCGAAGAGCACGAAGGTGACGATCGCGACGCCGGGCAGCGTGAAGACCACGATGCCACCGATGATCGAGATGACGCCCGACACGATCGCGAGCCAGCGCGGCAGCGCCGAGCGACCCGTGATGCCCGCCGCGATGGCGGCGACCCCGTCGAAGATCCAGCCGAAGCCGATCACGAAGGCGAGCACGAGCAGCGACTGCGCGAGATTGTTCAGCGCGATGATGCCCGCGATGATGATGAACACGCCGAGGATGCCGACGAGCCACCGCACGCCCGTGCTGATGCTGTCGCTCGTGAACGCGATCACCAGGCGGAAGATGCCGCTCACGACGAGGTAGGCGCCGAACAGCAGGGCGACGGTGATGAGCGTGGCGCCGGGCCAGACGAGCGCGGCGATGCCGAGCGCGATCGCCGAGATCGCCGAGGCGATGACGAAGCCGCGCTCGAGCACGACGGGTGAGGGGGCAGCAGTGGTCGCGGCCATGGAGGTTCCTGCTTTCGGAGAGGCGGTCACGGCAGCGGATGCTCCCGCGTCGGTGCCAGCCTAGAGCCGTGCAGGCTCGGGGCCGAGAGAAAATCGGCGCCCTGCGATCTCGGTCGGCCGGATGCGCACCCACCGGTACTTCAGCGTCGGGATCCACGGGCTCAGGCCGAGCAGTTCCGCGGCATCCATCTCGCTCTGCCGCTCGACGCGCTCCGCGTGCCCCTTGACGACGACGCTCCATGCCTCGTGCTCGTCGCGGCCGTCGATCTCGAAGGCGACGCGGTCGTTGATGGCGAGTTCGAGCAGCTTCGTGCCCGGCGCCGTGCGGAAGTAGATGGCGGGCGCGGCATCGACGGCGTAGTTGATGGGGAAGATGTCGACGGTGCCCACCGCGCTCGCGGCGATGCGGCCGAGCTCGTGCGAGCGGAGCAGCTGCCAGCACTGGTCGGCTGTCAGCTCGGTGATTCCCCCGAATCCCATGACCATGGCAGCGCTCCCCTCGATCACCCCATTTCAGCGCTTCGCCCCGCACTGGCGTTAGGGCCGAAGGTCCCGATGCCTAGGCTGGGGGCATGACCGCGTCGTCGTTGTCCTCCCGAGTCGTCCGCTACCACGAGTTCGGTGGCCCCGAGGTGCTGCGCATCGATGCGCTCGACGTGCCGCCCCCGGGCGAGGGGGAGGTGCGCGTGCGGTTCGCGGCCGGCGGGCTCAACCCGGTCGACTGGAAGATCCGCTCCGGGCGCTCCCGCATCCAGCTGCCCCTGCCGGTCGCGGTGGGCCGCGAATTCTCGGGCACCGTCGAGGCGGTCGGGCCCGGCGTCGACGATCTGGTGGTGGGGGATGCCGTATTCGGCTCCATTCCGCAGGGCGCGTTCGCCGACGTCATCGTCGCCCCCGCATCCGTCGTCGCCCGGGTGCCCGAGGGGGTGCCGCTCGAGGTCGCGGCCGGCATCGCCCTCGCGGGCCAGACGGCCTGGGACGCCCTCGAGTCGCAGGGGCTCGAACCCGGCGACGTCATCCTCGTGAGCGCCGCGGCGGGCGGGGTCGGCGGCATGCTCGGCCAGCTGGCCGTCGCCCGCGGCATCCGCGTCATCGGCACCGCGAGTGCGGGCAACCACGCGTGGCTGCAGTCGCGCGGGATCGAGCCGGTGCTCTACGGCGAAGGCCTACGTGAGCGACTGGAGCACGCTGCGCCCGACGGCGTCACGGCCGTCTTCGACCAGGCCGGCGCCGAGACGATCGAGACGGCCCTCGCCCTGGGGGTGCCGCCGGAGCGCATCAACACGATCGCGGCGGACGCGAGTGCCTACGGTGTGCGCAACGTCGGCCGCGGAGCCGTGCACCCGCCGACGCTCGCCGCCCTCGCCGCCCTCGTCGCCGACGGCACGCTCGACGTGCCCGTCGCGGCCGCCTACCCGCTCAGCGAGGTGCGCGCGGCCTTCGAACGACTCGAGACCGGGCACCTGCGCGGCAAGGTCGTGGTCATCGCCGACTGATCAGTCCGCGGGTGCGGTGCTCGTGACCGTGCCCGAGACCTCGCACACGGCGGCGAGGGTGTTGTAGACCGTTCCGAACTTCTCCAGGTTGCGGTGCAGCAGCTCGACGCGGTGCGCGGGTTCGGTCGTGACGAGGTGCAGGGTGTACTCGATGGCGGTGAACCGCGGGGGAGCATCCTGTCGGTGCATCGTCACGTCGACGCGCACGCTGTCGTAGGCGAACGGCAGCATCGCGCTCGAGCGCGCGACGTTCTTGAGCAGGCAGGCGGCGAAGGCTCCGGCGAGCAGCTCGGCCGGGCCGGGGTGCGTCGAGGGAGCATCCGGCTGCCAGCGGGTCTCGAGCGGGAGATCGTCGCCCGCGGCGAGCATCGTGGCGCCGTCGGAGTCCGCGCGTGCGGAGACCGAGTACGTGAGGGGTGCCGCGGTCACGACAGGCTGGATCCGAGTGCGCCGGTCACGTACGGCACGAGCCAGATCGCCCACACGACCACCGAGAAGCGGTGGAAGCGGCGCAGTTCGGTGTCGCGCCCGCGCACGAGCACGACGACGGCCCACAGCAGGTGCACGGCCATGAGCACGAGGGCGATCACGCCGCTCACCGCCATGACCTGGTTCAGGATGCTGGGCTCAACTCCGTCGACCCGGTTCTGCTCGGCGATGAGGCTCATGAGGTAGGTGCCGCTCGCGTCGGCCGCGAGCCCCAGCCCGAAGAACGCCGTGTGCCAGGGCTTCAGCACCTTCTGGGCGCGTTCGGCCCACACGCCGATCGTGTAGAAGACGAGGGCGAGGGTGATGAGGATGATGGCAGGCAGCAGCATGGGGCCAGTCTGCCGGTGCGAGGTCGGCGAAGGCGAGAGCCGTGGCCCAGGTCAGGACGAACGTCCCGTCGCGGCGTAGCCTGTGCCTCGTGCGCCCGACCTTCCGCCCGCTGCCCGCGTTCACCCCCTACCTCGTCGTCACGGTCGTGCACCTCGTGGCGATCGCCGCAGGCCCACCCGGGCTCGTCGCCGCGACGAAACCCCTGCTCATGCCGGCGCTGCTCGTGGCGCTCGTGCTCGCCCTGCCGGTGCGGCGCTCGCCGCTGCTGCTCTGGGGCGGGCTCGCTCTCGTGTTCTCATGGCTCGGCGACGTGCTGCTGCAGAACCCGGGCGACATCGGGTTCCTGCTCGGCATGGGCGCCTTCGGCCTTGCGCACCTCGCGTACATCGCGCTCTACCTCGGCCCGCTGCGCACGCACCGGGTGCCGGGCTGGGCGGTCTCCCTGGGGGTCGTCTGGTGGAGCACGATGGTGGCCGTGCTCGCCTTCTGGCTGGGCGGGCTGCTCGTGCCGGTTGCGCTCTACGGCCTCGTTCTCGGGGCCGCGGCCGTCTGCGCGCTCGCCACGCGCCCGCTCGTGGCCGTCGGCGCCGTGGTCTTCCTGGTCAGCGACACGCTGCTCGCCCTCGACCGCTTCCTGCCCGGTTTCTCGGTGCTCGACCTCGACCTCGCCATCATGCTTGCGTACTGCCTGGGGCAGGGGCTCATCATCGCGGGGGTCGTCACGGTCGCTCGGCGGGCGGCGGGTTTCGCGAACGCGGGGCAGCTGGGGCCCGCTCAGAGCGCGAGCGGAGAGCCTGGTAGTATCTGAAGGTTGCCGTCCAACGGCCGCGGATAAAGAGAGCTCGAGCATCCTGCTCCGGGCGCCGCGCAACGAGCAGAGAAGGGGGTCCCTCTATGGCACTGGAATCAGACGTCAAGAAGGCGATCATCGACGAGTACGCAACCCACCCCGGTGACACCGGATCCCCTGAGGTTCAGGTGGCGATGCTCACGCGTCGCATCAAAGACCTCACGGAGCACCTGAAGGAGCACAAGCACGACCACCACTCGCGTCGTGGCCTGCTTCTGCTCGTCGGTCAGCGCCGTCGTCTGCTGGGCTACCTGGCCGACGTCGACATCGAGCGTTACCGCTCGCTGATCGAGCGCCTGGGTCTGCGTCGATAACACCGCGTCGATAACACCGCGAACTTCTTCTGCGAAGGCCGCCCCCGAGCAATCGGTGGGCGGCCTTCGTGGTTCCCGGGTGCGCGGGGCGCTACCGGTTGGATTCGAGCGCTTCGAGACGCTCGATCATGGGCAGCACGAGGGTGGCGACCTCGGCCTCGGTGAGCGGGACCCCGTCGATGACGACGCGCACGACGATGTTGCCGTGCTGCAGGTCGTGGCCGCGATCGGTGAGGGCACCCGCGTTCTGCCACCCGACGTGCAGGGTCGTCCGCTCGGCGACGATGGGATCGTCGATCGAGTTGTAGCCCGTGATGGTGGCCGGCCTCGTCGTGACGGCACCATCGGCCCCGCGCGTGTCGACGATCTGATCGCCGCAGAGTCCGAGCGCGAACTCTGCGGCGGCGGCGTAGGCGGATGCTCGCTCGGGGTTCTCGAACACCCGCGCGATGACGCTCATGCTCGTGCCCCCGCCCGCGAACTGCCCGAGGTTCACGAGCGGGTCGGTCTCGGCCGCGGACCCGGCGCTCGGGTTGCCGCGCACGACCGGCGCGATGCCGAGGGCGAAGCGGCACTGCGCATTGCTCGTCTCGATCACCTGTCGCGCGCGTTGCGCCTCGCCCGCCGAGTCACCCTGCGGTTGCGCCGACCCCGTTCGGCGTAGGCCGACCGCGGCCAGCTCCGCCGGGCTCGGTGCGAGCGACTGCGCCTGTGCAACGGAGAAGCAGTCGCCGGTGCAGTCGTCGCGGGGTCCGGTCGCGCCGTTCTCGTCGGGCAAGAAGCCCGGCTGGGGCTCGTCCGCTCGCGAGCCCGGGTCGACGACGAGCGGCCATCCGGCCATGTCGCGCGCAGCCTGCTCGGCCAGATCGCGGAACGCCTGTTCGCTGATCTCGGTGTCCGTCCAGAGCACGAGCCGCAGCACGGCATTGGAGCGCAGCAGGTCGACCGCGTAGTACCGACCCTGCAGTGCTGAGGATTCGACCCATCCCACAGCGGCCACGGTGGGCGGCAGCTCGAGCGCTGGCATGGGCGTCACCGAGGCGCGCCAGGCGGAGATGTCGGTGGCGCCGTACGCGGTGCAGCCGGGCACGAGTTCGTGCAGGGTGCGCAGGTGCTGCTGGGCGGCCTCGGCGGTCGGGAAGAAGCGGAGCGCGCGCGCCGTGCCCGAGACGCGGCTCTCGCTCTCGAAGCTCGTCAACCAGTGGATGGTGCCGCCGGCGTCGCGTGCCGCGCCGCGCTCGATGATCACGGGGGCCTCGCTCGCCGTGAACAGGCACGAGTCAGGGCTGTAGCCGGCATCGTCCCAGTAGGCGATGCCGAGTTCGTGCTGCTCGGTCGCGGTCGAATCGGCGTAGGTGCCGGCCGGGTCGACCACGACAGCGGTACCGAGCCGCTCGAAGTCGGCCGCCGTGAGCCGCGACTCCCACAGGTGCTCGACCCCGAAGCACGGGTCGTCGCACGCCGTCTGCTCCGTCGGCATCGGAGACCCCGGCTCCCCGACGAGCAACGGCGCCTGCGCGGTGCGCGCCTCGCGCACGAGCGTGAGCCCGATCGAGTAGACACCCCAGCCGATGGCGCCGATCCCCGTCAGGATGCCCAGGATGAGCGCCGCGATGCCGACACCGAATCCCCACCGGCGCGGTGCCGCATCCGTCATCGCCGTGCCACCCTCCTCGCGCCCCCGTTCGGGGCGGATGACGCCGACGTTACAACATGAGCCGGGCTCGTGCCGTTACTCGCCGCTCAGTTTCGGCAGTAGCGCGGTCAGACGCCGGCGCGTCTGCTCCAGCACGTCGGCTGGGGGAGCCGCGCCGTCGCGCATGAGCGCGCTCGCGGTGTACCGCAGCACCCCGGCGAGCAGATGCGCGGTCAAGCGCGACTGCTCGGTGATCTCGGCGGGCGACTCGTCGGGCCCCGAGACCCGGGCGATGCGGTACTCGATCACCTCGGCGAGCTCGGCCTCGATCTCGGCGAACCGCTCGAGCTGGCGCTGCATGAGCGATGCGCTCGAGGTGATGGCGAGCATCCGCTGCCGCATGAAGTCGGTGTCGGGCGCGCCCGGGAGGGTGGGGAGCGAGATGAGCGCGGCCGCGTCGGCCAGGATGCTCGGCTCGGTGCTCGCGATGAAGGCGCGCACGCGTGACTCGTCGAGTCGCGGCATGTCGAGGCCGATGACGGCGACGTCTTTTGTCGGGAAGTGGTTGAAGAACGTGCGCTGCGAGACCCCCGCGTCGGCGCAGATCATGTCGACGGTCGTGGCCTCGTAGCCGTGCCGCAGCACGAGGGCGACGGCGCTGCGCTCGATGCGGCGCGCGGTCGCCGTGCCGCGAGAGGAGGGCGCGATCGACCGAGCGCGGGGGGCGTTCGGTTCGCTCATGGTCCCATCCTCTCGCGGCAGGGCGTGCATCACTCGTACCGCAGCGACTCGATCGGGCGCTGGCGTGCCGCACGGCTGGCCGGCAGCGCTCCCGCGAGGAACGCGATGGCGCTGATGAGCACGATCACGCCGACGAGGCTCGCCGGTTCGAACAGGAACAGCGAGAGCCCCTCGAGGTCGGCGAGCGGCCCCGCCGCGAGCGCCGAGCCGAGGCCCGAACCCACGAGCATGGCGGCGCCGACGCCGATGACGCTGCCGATGACGCCGATCGTCACGGCCTCGAGGCTGAACAGCGTGAAGATGCGGCCGCTGCCCATGCCCATGGCCTTCATAAGGCCGATCTCGCGCGTGCGCTCCTGCACGCTCATGAGCAGCGTGTTGACGATGCCGAAAGCGGCGGCGATGAGGGCGACGATCGCGAAGGCGTTGAGCACGCCCGTGATGCCCGCGATGATCGTCGTCACAATGCCGAGCTGGTCCTCGATCGTCTGCGCGCTGAAGCCCGCGTCGTCGAGATCGGCCGTGACGGCCTCGACCTGCTCGGCGGTCAGCCCCGACTCGAGGTAGGCGATCGCGATCGTCGAGTTCTCGTCCGCGCCGTCGATGCCCGCGGTGCGCAGGGTCGAGAGCTCGGTGACGAGCGCGTTGTTGGCTCCGGCGCCGCTCGCGAACAGGCTCGATCGGCTGACGCCCACGACCTCGGCGACGACCTCGTGGGTCTCGCCCGTGATGTCGGTCATCCCGATCGTGATCTCGGTGCCCACGGCGTCGTCGGCGCTCGCGAACTCGAGGGCGTCGAGGTAGTCGTTCGGCAGCACGACCTCGAAGTCGCGCCCGGACAGGTCGAGCTGCTCGCCCGCCTCGAGGTCGGCCACGGTGACGGCCGATTGCGGGTTGACGCTGAACTCGAAGCGGTCGCTCGTTGCCGTGCTGACCCAGTCGGTCGAGACGGCGCGAACGGGGTCGATGCCCGTGATGCCCTCGATGGCGGCGATCGTGTCGAGATCGTCGTCGGTGAGCGGCTCGGCCTGCGCGCCGGCGAGGGGCGCCCCGCCAGCTTGCGAGTTCGACGAGGTGGAGCTGTCGGGATCCCACTCGGCCGGGCCCTCCTCGGCCGCCGCCGCGGTCGCGTCGGTCTGCGCCTGCACGAGCAGCACGTCGTCGGCGGCGAACGAGTTGACCTGGGTCTCGATGTAGGTCGAGACGCCGGCGCCGAGCGCGGTCGTGATCGTGAGCGTGAACGCGCCGACGACGAGCGCGAGCACCGTGAGGGTGGTGCGCAGTTTCGAGCGGAAGGTATTGGCGACCGCGGTCCGAGCCAGGTCGACGGCCTTCATCGGGCCACCTCCGCGACCACGACGGCGGCGCTGTCGCTGACGATGCGGCCGTCGCGCAGCACGACCTGGCGGTCGCATCGAGCGGCGAGCTCGTCGTCGTGCGTGACGATGACGAGCGTGATGCCCTTCTCGCGATTGAGGGCGAACAGCATCTCCTCGACGTTCGCGCCGGTCTGCGAGTCGAGGTTGCCCGTCGGCTCGTCGGCGAAGATCACCGACGGGTCGCCGGCGAGCGCGCGGGCGATGACGGTGCGCTGCTTCTGCCCGCCCGAGAGGGTCACGGCCTTCACCGCGGCCTTCTCAACGAGGTCGAGCGCGCCGAGCACCTCGAGCGCCCGCGCGCGCCGCTGGGCGCGTCGCACCCCGGCGATCGTGAGCGGCAGCGTGACGTTCTCGAGCACCGACTGCTGGGCGTTGAGGAAGAACTGCTGGAAGACGAACCCGAACTCCCGGTTGCGCAGTCGGTTGAGGGCACGCGCCGACAGCGAGCGGGCATCCGTGCCATGGATGCGCACCTGACCCTGCGAAGGCTCGTCGAGCACGGCGAGCAGGTGCATGAGCGTGCTCTTGCCCGAACCGCTCTTGCCGACGATCGCGACGCATTCACCGGCCTGGATGCTGAGGCTCACGTCGCTGAGCGCGTCGAAGCGCCCCGCGCCCGAGCCGTAGTGCTTCGAGAGCCCGATGGCCTCGAGGGCGGGCGGGGGAGGCCCGTCGTGGGGGGTGTCGCGGGTCATGGTGCTCCTTCGTGGTCGGGGTTGCGAACAAAAGTACAGTAACTGCAGATTCACATGCAGTGACTGCAGAATGGCTATGAGCCGGCTGTCAGCCGAAGCGGCATCAGACGTGGCACCCTGTGGGCATGCGAGATCGCGACGCCGCGCGCCCGGGTCGGGTCGCGATCGCGCTCGCCCTCGCAGTCACGGCCGCCGCGCTGCTTGCCGCCTGCTCCACCGCGCCGTCCCCGACGGCCCCGGCGCTCGCGCAGACGCTCGCCGACCGCGATGCCGCTGCGGCCGCCGCGCACGCGCAGACGCTCGAACGATCAGCGGTGTTCTTGCGCGAGAAGTGGGGGCCCGTCGCCTTGCCCGAGGAAGCCATCGAGCGCTGGGTCGCCGCGAGCTCGTGGGGCCCGACGATGGCGCGCTGCCTGAGCGAGGAGGGCTTCCCGGGCGCGCAGCCCGCCGACGGCGGCGAACGGATCGACTTCAGCGGCGTGCGCGTGTCGGGCCCGCGAGAGCTCTTCGAGATCGACGTGGCCGTCTACCGCTGCCAGTCGCTCTACCCCGTGCGGGCGTGGTTCGACGACGAGGTGCGCGACATCGAAGCGCCCTGGGCGCTCGACTACACGCGTGCCGTCGTCGTGCCGTGCCTGCTCGCGAGCGGGCACGAGGTGCCGCCCGTGCCGACCGGCGAGGGGTTTCGTGCCGGGTGGCGCACCGAGGCGGCCTACGACCCCTTCGCACTCGTCGGTGAAGGCCCGGGTGCCCGCACGCGCGCCGAGGCGCTCTGCCCGGCGGCCGAGACCGTGCTCGACGGTGCGCCGTGAGGCCGGGCATCCTCGCCGCCGCGCTCGCGACCGGGCTCGTGCTCACCGGCTGCGCGCCGATCGGGGGATCGCTCGGCCTTGACGCCGTCGCCGCCGAGCGCGCCGACCGCGCCGAGGCCCGCGTCGACGCCCTGCTCGCGTCGTACGCCGAGTACCTCACCGATCGCTGGCCCGGCATTCTGCTGCCCGAGACGACCGTCGAAGCGTGGTTGGGCCCGGGCGTCTGGACCACGGCCTTCCAGAACTGCGCGAGCGAAGCCGCGGGCCGCGACGTCGTCGTCGACGTCGACGCGGGCATCACGACGAGCCCGCCCCCGCGCACGGCCGGCGAGCTGCGCGATGTCGAGACGGCCATCTACCTCTGCCAGGGCCGCCTGCCCCCGCCCGGGCTCGGTGCCAGTGATCCCGGACCGATCGAGATCGCGTGGGTGACGGCCTATGCGCGGGATGCCCTGCCGACGTGCTTGCGCCGCGAGGGCGTCGCGGCCGAGCCCCTGCCCGACGATCCCTTCGCCATCCTCTCGGGGGGCGCAACCCCGGGGTGGGATCCCTACCGGGCCGCGCGCGGCGACGCGCCCGCCCTGCGCCGCCTGCAGGCGCTCTGCCCGCACCCGTCGGTGCTGCTCTCGACGATCTCGCCCGTTGGCGAGCCCGTTGGCGAACCGATTGGCGAACCGATTGGCGAACCCGCCGCCGAGGACGGCTCGTGAGGCGCGCGCTCGCGGCCGTCGCCGCGCTCGCCGTGCTCGCGCTCAGCGGCTGCGCCGAGCCCCCGGCGGTGCCGAGCCTCGACGCCGTCCGCGACGAGCGCTCGGTGACGGTGACCTCGGCCTGGCTGCGCGCCGCGGCGGCGACGGAGGAGTACATCGAGCGCGACTGGCCCGAGGCCGTGTACCCGCCGCTGGAGTTCGAGCGCTGGGTCGAGCAGGACCGCGCGCTCGCCGAGGTGGCGGCCTGCATGGACGGCATCCTCGGCCGCACGGCAGGCGCCATCTCGGAGAGCGGCATCTACACGCTCGCCCCGCGGCCGACGAAGGAGCCCACGTGGGCGCTGCCGGTGGCGCAGTTGCGCTGCTCGGTGCAGCTCGTGCCGTGGACGGGCCTCTACCCCTTCGGCGGGCCCATCGAGCAGGAGTGGGTGCGGCACCAGCTCACCGTCGCCCTGCCGCAGTGCGCCCGGCGCTGGGGGGCCGAGGTCGTCATCGCCGACCTCGACGCCGCCGTCGATGCATCGATCTACCCTACCTCCGCCGGTCGCTCGGTCAGTCCGACCCAGAGCGTGTGGCTCGCGGCCGAGCTGCGCAACGTCGATCCGGGAACCGCGCGGCAGATCCGGCTCGCGTGCCCCGACCCGGGCCGCACGCTCGTGCAGCTCGGGCCCGCCGAGATCCGCCCGATCGAGTTCGGGCCCTCGGGAGGCGGCCTGACGGGCGCGGATGAGACAGGAGGTCTGCCGTGAGGCGGCGTGCGGGCATCCCGAGCCTGGCGCTCGCGATCGGCGCCCTCGCGGGGTGCGCGACCGCTCCCGCGGCGCCGCTCACGGTCGACGACGTCGTCGCCGAGCGCGTGGCCGCGATCGAGTCGGTCGAGCGCGAGCGGTTCGACTCGTTCCTGGCCGAATCGGGCGGGCGGCTCGACGAGCTCGGGCTTCCCCTGCCGCAGTTCCAGGGCGTCGTCGCGCTCGACGAGTGGGACTCGGTCGTCACGGGATGCATCGAGCGGCTCGACCCCGAGGTCGACGTGACGCGGCTCGAGGGCGGTTTCTCGGTCAACTACTTCGGCGTCGTCGGCGAATCGTACGAGCGCATCCGCTGGACCATCGAGAGCTGCAACGCCCAATACGGCATCGCCGATCTGCGCGCGGAGAGCACGGCGGGCGTTGTCGAAGCGGCGTGGCGGTACCAGGATGCGACGCAGCGGGTGCTGCCGTGCCTGCGGGGGCTCGGCGCCACCGTGCCGAGCCCGCCGAGCCGCGTCGCCTACATCGAGCACCTCGGCACGGGTCGCGAGTGGAGCCCCTACGCGATGCTTGGCCTCGACCCCGCCGCACTCGTGCAGGCCGCCGCCCTCTGCCCACCGAGCTCGGTGCTCATCGACGAGCGCATCGAGCGCATCGAGCGCGCGATCGACGGAGCCCTGCGATGACCGTCGAGCCCGGCGCGGGCGCGTGGCCGGTGGGGGTCGTGCGCGCGCGGGCGGGGCGCTGGATTCGGCGCCTCGTGCTCGGCAGCGCCGCCGTGATCGTCGGCGCGTGGAGCCTGCTCGCCGATGCCGTCGGCACGGGCATCCCGCGCATCGTCGTCAGCCTGCTCGTGCTCGCCGCCTTCGGGGTCGTCGCCACGAGCGTGTCGGCGATCACGATGCGCTGGCGCACCTCGCTGCGCTCGGACGGCGAGGCGATCGTGGTGCGCGACCCTCTCGGCGCGCGCGTCGTGCCGCGCCGCGACGGGCTCGTGCTCGGCCGCTGGCTCGACGACCGCGATCGGCCCGTGCACTGGCTGCTCGACGGCGATCGGCCCGCGGTGCCGGTGAGCCCCGACCTCGACCCCGTCGACCTTGAGGCCTTCGCGCACCGGGTCGGGCTCGCGGTCGTCGACCGCGACGGCGCGCCGCGACCGGGCGGATCACTAGGCCGCGACACGCCGGACTGATAGTCTCGGCACGGCGCGATTCCTCGCGCCATTCAAGTGAATACCGCACGGAGCAGGCCGGCTCGAAGCTGGTCACCGGTGGTGATCTCCCGTCTCGCAGCGCACGCGTCGACGACACGGTGGATGTCTACTGTTGGCCAGAGCAGACCCGGCGGCACATCGCCGACGTCCCTTCCTGCCCGCTCCTGCTCCGCGCGCTGCGCTGCGCATCCATTCGGGATGCCGTGCGCAGAGATGTGTTAACACAGACGTGTAAGGAGACAGACCTCAATGGAAGGTCCTGAAATCAAGTTCGCCGAGACGGTTCTCGACAACGGCAAGTACGGCAAGCGCACCATCCGATTCGAGACCGGCCGTCTCGCGCAGCAGGCGCAGGGCGCCGTCGCTGCCTACCTCGACGAAGAGACGATGCTGCTGAGCGCGACGAGCGCCGGCAAGCACCCCCGCGAGGGCTTCGACTTCTTCCCCCTGACGGTCGACGTCGAAGAGCGCGCGTACGCCGCGGGCAAGATCCCCGGCTCGTTCTTCCGCCGCGAGGGCCGCCCCTCGACCGAGGCCATCCTCGTGTGCCGCCTCATCGACCGCCCGCTGCGCCCGACCTTCATCGAAGGACTGCGCAACGAGGTGCAGATCGTCATCACGGTGCTGAGCATCGCGCCCGACGAGTTCTACGACGCCCTCGCGATCAACGCAGCGAGCGCCTCGACTCAGATCTCGGGCCTGCCGTTCAGTGGCCCGATCGCCTCGGTGCGACTCGCGCTCATGCCCGACAACAACGGCGGCGGCCAGTGGGTCGCCTTCCCGAAGCACAGCCAGCTCGCCGAGGCGGTCTTCGACATCATCGTCGCCGGCCGTGTCGTCACGAATGCGGATGGCGCGGAAGACGTGGCCATCACCATGGTCGAGGCCGAGGCCACCGAGGGCAGCTGGAACCTCATCCAGGGCGGCGCCGTCAAGCCGAGCGAAGAGATCGTGGCCCAGGGCCTCGAGGCCTCGAAGCCGTTCATCATGCAGCTCGCCAAGGCGCAGCTCGAGCTCGCCGCGCAGTCGGCGAAGGAGATCCAGGACTACCCGGTCTTCCTCTCCTACAGCCCCGAGCTCTACAGCGCCGTCGACGAGATCGCGCACGCCGAGCTCGCGGCGGTCTACCAAATCGCCGACAAGGTCGAGCGTCAGACGGCCGACGACGCCCTCAAGGCCCGCACGAAGGCGGCCATCGAGGCGAAGGTTGCCGACGGCTCGCTGCCCGAGGAGGCGCTCAAGGACTTCGGTGCCGCCTACAAGTCGGTCTCGAAGAAGATCATGCGCACGCGCGTGCTCACCGAGGGCGTTCGCATCGACGGCCGCGGGCTCGCCGACATCCGTGCGCTCGATGCCGAGGTGCAGGTCATCCCGCGCGTGCACGGCTCGGCCATCTTCCAGCGCGGCGAGACGCAGATCCTCGGCGTCACGACCCTCAACATGCTCAAGATGGAGCAGCAGATCGACTCGCTGAACCCCGTCACGAGCAAGCGCTACCTGCACCACTACAACTTCCCGCCCTACTCGACCGGTGAGACCGGCCGCGTCGGCAGCCCCAAGCGTCGCGAGATCGGGCACGGCTTCCTCGCCGAGCGCGCCCTCGTGCCGGTGCTGCCGAGCCGCGAGGAGTTCCCCTACGCGATCCGCCAGGTCAGCGAGGCCATGAGCTCGAACGGCTCCACCTCGATGGGTTCGGTCTGCGCCTCGACCCTCTCGCTGCTCAACGCCGGTGTGCCCCTCAAGGCCCCCGTCGCGGGCATCGCAATGGGCCTCATCAGCGACCAGGTGGATGGTGAGACCCGCTACGCGGCCCTCACCGACATCCTCGGTGCGGAAGATGCCCTCGGCGACATGGACTTCAAGGTCGCCGGCACGAGCGAGTTCGTCACGGCCATCCAGCTCGACACGAAGCTCGACGGCATCCCCTCGTCGGTGCTGCAGCAGGCGCTCGGCCAGGCGAAGGACGCCCGAATGGCGATCCTCGCGGTCATGAACCAGGCGATCGACGCGCCCGACGAGATGGCGCCCACCGCGCCGCGCGTCATCAGCGTGCAGATCCCCGTCGACAAGATCGGCGAGCTGATCGGCCCGAAGGGCAAGACGATCAACGCGATCCAGGACGAGACCGGTGCGCAGATCTCGATCGAGGAGGACGGCACGGTCTACATCGGCGCCGTCGACGGTGCTTCGGCCGAGGCTGCTCGCCTGCAGGTCAACGCCATCGCGAACCCGATCAACCCCGAGGTCGGCGAGCAGTACCTGGGCACGGTCGTGAAGCTCGCCGCGTTCGGCGCCTTCGTCTCGCTCATGCCGGGTAAAGACGGACTGCTGCACATCAGCGAGGTGCGCAAGCTCGCCGGCGGCAAGCGCGTCGACAACGTCGAGGACGTGCTCTCGGTGGGTCAGAAGATCCTCGTCGAGATCACGAAGACCGACGACCGCGGCAAACTCTCGCTCGCCCCGGTGCTCGCGGAGGGCGAGGGCGGCGACGCTCCCGCCGAGGGCGAAGACGGCTAGTCCTGCCCCCTTCCGCCGGAACGACCGGATGCCCGCCCTCCACCTGGAGGGCGGGCATCCGTCGTTCAGCGCCGGGTGGTGACGTGACCTGTCGTCAGACGGCGACGTCGCGCCGGCGGAACGCCAGCACCGCCACGATCACGGCGGCCGCGGCGACCCCGTACAGCAGGCCGAGGGTCGCGTCGAGCCCGTTCGCGAGGGGTTCGGCCCCGAACGCCCAGTGGTACGGCGAGAGCGCGTGCAGCCACTCGAGGTCGGGGTTCTGGTTGCCGAGCGCATTGAGCGCGTAGCCGAGCACGGCGACTCCCGCGGCGGCGCCGACGGCGATCGACCTCCGCCCCACGAGGGCACCCGTCATCGTGCCGACGGCCGCGGTCAGGAGGCCGAGGCCCAGCAGCGCCACCGATCCCGCCACGATGCCCTCGAGCGTGAGCTCGAGCGCGGCGGGATCGTTGAGGGCCAGCACCATGAGGGCGAGCAGCACGGCGAGTGCGACGAGCTTCAGGGCGATCGCGGCGAAGCGCTCGAGCACGAGCTGCGTGCGCCCGACCCCGTGCGCGAGCACGATCTCGAGTGTGCCGCGCTCCTCGTCGCCGGCGATGATCGCGGCACCCCAGGACACGGCCGCGATCGTGACGAGCACGAACCCGATGAGGCCATGCACCGTGCCCTGGGTGTAGCCGGCGCCCGTCGTGATCTGGTCGTAGCTGAGGGCCGCGACGAGCTCCGGCGGCAGGCTCTCGATGATGGCCAGAAACTCGGGGTTGCCGCCGATCGTCGAGTAGAGCGGCAGGTACATGCCGACGACGCCGGCGAGCCCGAGGCTCCAGCCGAGGAGGCCGCGCCAACCGTCGGCCAGGGTGCGGCGCAGCAGCGGGAGCGGGCGCGGTGTCGTCGCGCGCGTAGTCGTCGCCGCGCTCATCGTCCTGCCTCCTCGCCCGGTTCGGCGCGACCCGGGCCGTAGAAGCCGAGCACCGCGCTCTCGAGGTCGGGCTCTTGCACGACGAGGTCGAGCGGGTCGCTCGCCGCGATCGCCGCGACGAAGGCGGCGACGCCGTCGCCGAGCATGCCGTGCACGACCGTCGTGCCGTCGACCTCGGTGACGACGAGATCGTCGAGTCGTGGCACCTCGCCGAGTCGGGCGAGCAGGCGCTTGCGATCGGCGGGCCGCACGGTGATGCGCACCGAGCGGCGTGCCGCCGCGCGCAACCGGTCGACCGTGCTCACATCGACGATGCGCCCGGCGCGCAGCACGGCGACGTCGTCGGCGGCCTGCTGCACCTCGCTGATGACGTGCGAGCTCAGCAGCACGGTCTGCCCCGCGTCGCGGGCTTCGCGCACCAGGGCCAGGAACTCCTGCTGCACGAGCGGGTCGAGCCCGCTCGTCGGCTCGTCGAGCACGAGCAGGTCGGGGCGGTGCACGAAGGCCTGCACGAGGCCGACCTTCTGCTTGTTGCCCTTGCTGAGCGACCGCACCGGTCGGCTCAGCTCGAGCCCCAGCCGCTCGGCGAGGTCGTCGATGCGCGCGTGCGGGGCGCCGCCGTTGAGCTCGGCGTAGTGCCGCAGCAGGCTGCGCGCTGTCGCGCGGCCCTCGAGCGCGAGCTCGCCCGGCAGGTAGCCGATGCGTCGCCGCAGCGCGGGGCCCGCCGTGCGCGGGTCGAGCCCGAGCACGCGCACCTCACCGCTCGTCGGGCGGATGATGTCGAGCAGCACGCGCATGGTCGTGGTCTTGCCCGCCCCGTTGGGGCCGATGACGCCGACGACGCGGCCGGGCTCGACCGCGAGGTCGATCCCGTGCAGCGCCGTGCGGCGGCCGTAGCGCTTCGTGAGCGCGCGTGTTTCGATGGCGAGGGATGTCATCCCCGGGTCCTTTCGTTGGAGGGGGGCGCCCTGCGGCGCCGATCAGGGGTCGGATGCCGGGGTCGCCGGCGGGTCCGGATCCTGATTCGGGTCTCCCGCGCCCTTGTCCGAGCGCGGGCCGCGGCTCGTGTCGAGCGTGCCGGCCAAGGCGGCTTCGGCTGCGTCGAGGATGGCCGTGGTGCGGTAGAGACCGTGGGTGTAGAGCTCCAGGGTCGGCAGGGTCATGCGCCGCACGAGCGCGGCGCTGAGGCCCGTCTCGCCCATGGCGCGACCGAGGTGGTGTTCGAGCAGCAGCGGCATGAGCCCGTGCGACGCGACGATGACGGCCGTCATCTGCGGGTCGGCGCTCTCGTGCATGATGCCGCTCGCGGCGCCCTGGGCGAGCATGGTGCGCGTGCGCGCTACGAGGTCGTCGAAGAGCCGATCGCCCGCGGGGGAGCCGTCGGTGATCATCCGCGCGAGGTAGTCGAGGCTCGCACGGTGGGCGTCGACGTCAGCGAGCCAGCGCTGCATCGTCGACGCGAGGTCGCCGGGGTCGGCGTCGTGCAGGTCCTCCTTCCGGCCGAGCACCTCCTCCACGATGTGCGCGTCGCACTCGGTGCGCAGCGCTTCCTTCGAGCCGAAGTGGTGCATGACGAGGGCGGGGCTGACTCCCGCACGAGCGGCGATGTCGCGCACCGAGGCGCCGTCGAAGCCGTGGGTGCCGAAGAGGGCGAGTGCGGCATCCCGGATGCGATCGCGCGTTGTGCCGTCGCTGCGCAGGGTGCTCACGACGATCAGACTAAACGATCGTTCAGCCATCGGTCAACGCCGAACGGCGTCGTTCCACGAGCGCCGCTCGCATTCCCGGCGTTTCATCAGCGAGCACACAGCGAATTTTGGCCGTATCGGCGGCTGGTACCGGGCAAGGGGCGTACAGTCAGGCTTAATTCGACGGTGCAGGGTCCCGATCCCCGGTTCTTGCGAAGAGTTGCGAATCGACTACCACTCACCCCCCTCGTCGGCGGCCACCAGCTGCCGACCTGACACGGTTCGAAGGAGAATTGTGGACTTCCAGATCGTCCAAGCGTTTTTCATGCTCGGTTTCGTCGCCATGGCGGCCGGCACCCTGTGGTTCTACCTCGAACGGAATGACCTGAAGCCCGAGCTGCGCTCGGTGGCGACCTACGCCGCGGTCATCACGTTCATCGCCGCGATCATGTACTACGTCATGAAAGACGTCGTCAAGTTCCCCGGCGGCGAGATCACGGCCGCCGACGTCGACGCGACCCTGCCGCTGCGGTACATCGACTGGCTGCTCACGACGCCCCTGCTGCTCGTCGAGTTCGCGCTCATCGTGGCGATCGCCGGCGCTCTCAAGAAGGGCCTGCTGACGAAGCTCATCATCGCCGACATCGTCATGATCGTCACCGGCTACCTCGGTGAGATCGGCGTGCCGGGATCGATCGGCAACATCGTCTTCTTCGTCATCTCGTCGGCCGCGTGGCTCTACATCGTCTACGTCGTCTACACGCTCAAGCTCGGTGCTGACGCGCCCGCTCACGTGCAGCGCGCCGTCTCGACGATGAAGTGGTTCGTCATCGCCGGCTGGGCGATCTACCCGATCGGCACCGCGACGCAGGAGTTCCTCGAGCTCAGCGGCAGCGACGCGGCCCTCGCCATCGGCATCGCGGCGATCATCTACGTCATCGCCGACGTGCTCAACAAGGTGGGCTTCGGCCTCATCGCGGTGCGTGCCGCCAAGCAGAGCAGCTAGCACCAGCGTTCTCGACCCGGCGCGGTCGTGCCCCCTCGCGGGCGCGGCCGCGCCGCGGTCGTTTCCGCAGGCGCCGCGCACCAGCGCGCGTGACACGGCCCGATAACGATCGCGCGCCGCAGCGTGGTTGAGCGGCGCTCACGCAGTACTCTCGCCCCACACACCCTCGCCCGCGCCAGCGGTCGCCCCAGAGAGAAGACCCCGCCCGTGAACGACCCCGCGACCCGCAGCGCTGAGGCTCGTGCGGCCAGCGCGGGCGACACGGCGCTCGTGACGGCACCCGTCGCGGTACCGCGCCGAATCGGCACGAGCGACCTGCGGGTCTTTCCGATCGCCCTCAGCGGCACCGTCTTCGGATGGACGGCCGATGGTCCGACCACGACGCGCATCCTCGACCGGTTCGTCGAGCTCGACGGCACCTTTATCGACACCGCCGACTCGTACGCCGGTGGGCGCAGCGAGATCATGATCGGCAACTGGATGCGCGAGCGGCGCAATCGCGACGCCGTGACGATCGCGACCAAGGTCGGCAAGAGTCCCGATCACCCGGGGCTCTCGGCCCCCGCCGTGCGCGCCTCGGTCGAGGCCTCAATGCGACGGCTGCGTGTCGATCACATCGACGTGCTCTTCCTCCACATCGATGACACGACGGTCTCGTTCGACGAGACCCTGCTCGCGGTCGACGAGCTCATCCGCGCGGGTCACGTTCGGTACTTCGGCGGCAGCGACCACACGGGCGATCGTCTGCTCGAGGCGCGCATCGCCTCGGGCCAGCTCGGGGTCGCCCACATGGTGGCCCTGCAGAAGCACTACAACCTCGTGCACCGCGACGAGTACGAGGGTGATCTTGCGCGCGTCGCCGGGCAGCTCGACCTCGGCGTGCTGCCGCGGTTCGCGCTCGCGGCGGGGTTCCTCACGGGCAAGTACCGCTCGCGTGCCGATCTCGAGCGCGAGCGCCGCGGCGCCGAGGCCTCGCGCTACCTGAACCGGCGCGGGCTGCGCATCGTCGGTGCGCTCGACCGGGTCGCGGAGGAGACGGGCACGAGCGTCGCGACGGTCGCACTCTCCTGGTTGCTGAGCCGACCCCGGGTGATCGCCCCGGTGGTCTCGGTGAGCAACCCTGATCAGCTCGAGGCGATCATGGCCGCGCCGCGCACGGCGCTTTCGCGGCACCAGCTCACCGAGCTCGACCGCGTCAGCGAGTGACGCGCGACTGAGTCCCGTCGCGGCGGCTCAGGCGGCGATGGGCAGTTCGGCGAGCACGCGCTCGACGGTGCGGCGGAACGCCACCGAGGCGCCCACCGGGTCGCCGACGTGGCCCCACGACAGCGCTCCGACGTAGGCCACCATGAGCTGGTCGGCGGCCTCGCCCGGCAGGGGGTGCCCGACATGGTGCAGCAGGTCGGTGATGCGGCTCGCGATGGCCTCGTGGTGCTCGGCGATGATCGAGCGCACGGCGTCGCGCTGGTCGGGAAACTCCGCGGCGGCCTTGATGAACAGCGAGCCCTGGAACGTCTCGGCGTGCAGAACGGCGTGCACGGCATCGGCGATGGCGAGCAGGGCCGCGTGCGGCGACTCCTGCGTCCGGATGAGCTGGTCGAGCTGGGCGAGCTCGTGCTCGGAGGCGGTCGTCAGGTAGTCGCGGATGAGGCGCTCCTTCGATCCGAAGTGCTTGTAGAAGGTCGCTTTGGTCACCGACGACTGCTGGATCAGCCGATCGACGCCGACTGCCCGGATTCCCTCGCTCGAGAAGAGCTGGGTCGCGGCTTCGAGAATGCGCAGCTTCGCGGGCGGCATGCGGCGACGCGTATCGACGGGGGGTGCAACCGGCACTGCTGCTCCTGCTCGATGCGGTGCTCGGCGGTCGTCGGGCGACGTGCTCTGCATCCGGTGGGGCCACTCTACCAGGGGACAGACAGCCCTGTCTGTCCTTCCGTCTGTCCCCCATCCGGGGCGCGTCGTCCCCATGGCCTAGGCTCATGCGGGTCGAGCAAGGGGAGTGGTGTCGTGTCGCGGTACGTCTATCTCGTCCGTCATGGCGAGCAGCAGGATGCGGAGCACGGCCTCCCCGATGGCCCGTTGAGCGGCCGTGGTCAGCGGCAAGCCCGCGCCATCGCCGAGCGCCTGAGCGGGGTGCCCTTCGCGAGCGTGCACACCTCGCCGCTGCAGCGCGCCGTCGAGACCGCCCGCCTCATGACCGAGCGCATGCCGGCCGTCGAACCCGAGCTGTCGGCCCTGCTCATGGACTGCATCCCCGCCGGCCCCTCGCCCGAGATGCCGCACGCGTTCGAGCCGTTCTTCGGGGGCATCACTCCCGAGGAGATCTCGGCGGGGGAGGCGCAGATGGCCGACGCCACGGCCGAATGGCTCTCGCCGTCGCGCGACGACCGCCACGACCTGCTCATCACGCACAACTTCGTGATCGCCTGGTTCGTGCGCGAAGTGTTCGGGGCGCCGGCATGGCGGTGGATGGGCGTCAATCAGGCGAATTGCGGGCTGACCATCATCCGCGTGCGCACGGCGAAGCCACCCGTGCTCGTCACCCACAACGACCTCGGGCATCTGCCGGCCGAGCTGCGCACGGGGCTCCCGGTCGACCAGCCCTTCTAGACGGAGGGCTGCCGGTCGGTGGCGAGTCGCTCGAGCCGGCGGCGCGTGAAGTGCAGGCTCGATGATTCCGAGCCCAGCAGCAGGCGCATCCATCGCAGGGCCAGCCCGGTGAGGGCGATGGCGGGCCACCGCGGGCGTCGAAGCCCGAGCAGCTCGCGGTACTGGTCGGGCAGCGAGGCGACGGCTCCCGCGAACAGCACGCGATAGGCCGGGCCCACTCCGCGCCCCAGGGGAGGGCGGCGCAGCCAGCGCACGGCCTCGTCGACGCGGGCATCGCGCCGCAGCACGGGCAGGTACGAGGCGATCGCGGCGTCGAGCTCGGCGCGGCTGCGCGGCGGATCGACCATGCCCATGAGCTCGCCCGCCGTCGCCCACTCGCGCACGTACTGGTCGGAGCCCCCCGGCACGGGCCCGCCCCACGTCTCGTGGCTGCCGATGAACGCGTCGGCGAAGACGCAGTGCACCCAGCCGACGAGATCAGCATCGCCCGCGGTGTACGGCCGCATGGTGCCGTCTGCGTCGGCGTAGTCGCCCCGCACGCTTTCGTGCAAGCGCGCCACCCAGGCGCATCCGGCGGCCGCCTGGGCGCGGTCGGCGAAGGTCGTGGTGAGCACCCAGCGCACGGTGCCCGAGAGCCGGCCGAGCGGGTCCTCCCGATAGCGCGAGTGGTCGTGCACGCCGGCCATGGCGCCGGGGTGCAGCGACTGCATGAGCAGCGCCCGGATGCCCGCCACGACCGTCGGGATCCCGCTGTGCACCTCCCACACCGCGGAGCCCGGCCCGAAGTACCCCTCGTCATCGCCCGTCTCGAGCGCGCGCACCCACGCGGGGGTGCCGTCAGGGTCGCCCGAGAACATCACGAGGATGCGCGCCCGGGCGCGCGAGAGAAGGGCGGGTCGCTGCATGATGCGACTGTCGCACACGGCGCTGTGCGCGATTCGGGAGACCGCTGGGAGCGGTCGCTCAAATACCCCAGGGGGTATACAATGAGGGCATGACCTCCCCTCGAACCTTCGTCATCGTCGGCGGTGTCGCTGGCGGCATGTCGGCGGCCACGCGCCTGCGCCGCCTCGACGAGCGCGCCCGCATCATCGTGCTCGAGCGCGGCGAGCACGTCTCGTTCGCCAACTGCGGCCTGCCCTATCACGTGGGCGGCGTCATCGCCGATCGCGAGTCGCTCATCCTGCAGACCCCGGCATCGCTCGGTGCCCGTTTCGCCCTCGACGTGCGCGTGCGCACCGAGGCGGTCGCGATCGATCGGGATGCCCGCACCGTACTCGCGCGCGATCTCACGACGGGCAGGGAGCAGTCGATCGGGTACGACGCCCTCATCCTCAGCCCCGGCGCGGCACCCGTGCGCCCCGATATCCCCGGGGTCGACCTCGGCCTCGTGCTGCGCGACATCGCCGACATGGATCGCATCATCGCAGCGGCTCAGAACGCGCGCCGTGCGGTCATCGCGGGGGCGGGATTCATCGGCCTCGAACTCGCCGAGAACCTGCGCCACCGCGGCCTCGACGTCGCGGTCGTGCAATCGATGCCGCACGTGCTGCGTCCCTTCGACGTCGAGATGGCGCACATCGTGGCGCAGCGCCTGCGCGCGAACGGCGTCGAGCTGCACCTGGGCACGACCCTGACCGGCATCGCGAACGATCACGTCGTGCTCGACGGCGGTGCCGCGACCCTTCCGGCCGACCTCGTCGTGCTCTCGGTCGGGGTGCGCCCCGAGAGCGGCCTCGCCCGCCATGCGGGCCTCGAGCTCGACGCGAGCGGCTCCATCGTCGTCGACGACGAGCAGCGCACCTCCGACCCCGCGATCTTCGCCGTCGGCGACGCCGTCGTGAAGCAGCGCTTCGACGGCGACCCCTCGCCCGTGTGGCTCGCGGGCCTCGCGAACCGGCATGGGCGGCTCGCGGCCGATGTCATCGCCGGTCGTCCCCATGCCGCCGTACCCGCTCTCGGCACCGCGGTCATCGGCGTGTTCGGCCTGACCGCCGCGGCCGTCGGCCGCACCGAGCGGGAGCTGCGCGAGGAGGGGCGGGCGATCCGCATCATCCACACGCACCCCACGAACCACGCCGGTTACTACCCGGGTGCCGAGCAGCTCGCCCTCAAGCTCGTGGTCGACGCCGATACCGACGCCATCCTCGGCGCCCAAGCCATCGGGGGCGGCGCCGAGAAGCGCATCGACGTCATCGCCACGGCGATGGCCGGAGGTATTCCGGCACGGGGTCTCGCCGACCTCGAGCTCGCGTACGCGCCTCAGTTCGGCTCGGCGAAAGACCCCGTCAACATGCTCGGCTACGTCGATGACAATCTCATCGAGGGTGAGCTGACCGTGCAGTGGCACGAGCTCGACGGCAAGCAGGCCGAGGGGTGGCGACTGATCGACGTGCGCACGCCGGGCGAGAACGCTCTCGGCGCGATCCCCGGCAGCGAGCTCATCACGCTCGACGAGTTGCGTGACCACGCAGAACGGCTGCGCGGCGAGCGCGTCATCGTCACCTGCAAGGTGGGCCAGCGCGGGCACACCGCCGCGGCGCTCCTGCGGCAGTACGGTGTGACGGTGGCCAATCTCGACGGCGGCTACACGACGTGGCGGGCCGGAACCGCGGCCCTCGCGCCGACCCTCGTCGCCGCCTGACCCCCCGCACCACCCGATCCGAAGGAGTCCCCATGGCTGACGAGATCACCGTCGACCAGCTCGTGCTCGAGCGCGAGCGCGGTGCGACCGTCATCGACGTGCGCGAGGTCGACGAGTACATCGCTGCCCACGTTCCCGGTGTGCGTCTCGTACCCCTCGGCACGATCCCCGATGCGCTGGATGCCCTGCCGCGCGATGAGACCGTCTACATCATCTGCCACTCCGGGGCACGCAGCCTGCGCGCCGCCGACTTCCTCAACGCCCAGGGCTTCGACGCCGTCTCGGTGGCGGGCGGCACCTCGGCGTGGGTGCAGCGCGGCCTCGATTACGCGACAGGAGACGACCGATGACGACGATTCCCGCCGACGAGGCCAAGAAGATCGCGAACCGGCTGCGCCGTGCTCAGGGGCAGCTCGGCGCGGTGCTCACGATGATCGAGGACGGCCGGGACTGCCGTGACATCGTCACGCAGTTGAGCGCAGCATCCAGCGCCATTGATCGCGCCGGATTCGCCATCATCGCCTCGGCGCTCAAGGAGTGCCTGCGCGACGGCGAGAACGGCGGCGACCCCGTCGAGGTCGCCGACCTCGAGAAGCTCTTCCTCAGCCTCGCCTGACGACGAACCCGACGAGCAGCGGACTCACACCAGGGTGCTAGGCTCTGAACGTGAGCAATGCACCGGTTGGGCAGGATGCATCGGCTCCGGAGTGGCAGCGGCTCTGCGCGATTCTCGGGTGGCTGATCTTCGTCATCGCTCTGTTGGTGGCACTGCAACTGGTTCTCACGGCCGTCGCCTGGGGCGTCGGCTCGGCGCTCGGCGCGGGAGCGGTGAGTATCGGCGAGGCCGCCGAGTGGTCACGCGATGCGCGCATCACCCTCGTCGCGGCCATTCTGACGATCGTGCTCGGGTGGGTTGCGCGGCGGTGGGTTCTCGTCGCCTTCTCCGTGCTGCTCGCCGGGCTGGCCTTCGTCATGAGTGTCGGCCAGGTGACAACCGGCTGACAGGACGCGGCTACAGCACGCGGCCCAGCCAGGTCGTCGCGTTCGGGTTGTCGTTGTACGGCGCGATCGGCGCGAAGCCGAGGGAGCGGTACAGCGCAGACGCGGCGTCGAGGCTCTCGTTGGTGTCGAGCACGAGCTCAGCGGCGCCCAGCTCGCGGGCCCGTCGGCTGAGCTCGTCCATGAGCGCGCGCCCGTATCCCAATCGGCGAGTGTGCGGCTGCACCCAGAGGTGCTTCACCTCGAAGCGCGGCCCGAGCGCCCCGTCGGCGATGCGCCGCACCCCGCCGCAGCCCACGTCGGCCGGCTCGCCCGAGAGGTTCTCGCCCTCGACGAGCAGGAACACGCCCACGGGCGGCGTGAACTCGGTGTCGTCGGGCACGGTGCGGCGGTATGCGTCCGGCCCGGCAGGGAAGCCGTGCGCCCGCGCGGCGAAGTACTGGTCGAGCAGGATTCGAGCGGGCTCATCGCTCGGCAGGGCGGTGCGCCAGGTGACCATGGGCTCAGCCTAGGCGAGGGCTCGCCCGCCGTAGACTGGGCGCCATGGTCACTCGGGTCGCCGTCGTCGGTGCGAGCGGACGACTCGGGTCGCTCGCGTGCACGCTCATCGAGCAGCAGTCTGATCTCGCGCTCGTCGCGCGGCTCGACTCGCGCTCCGACCTCGGCGAGATGCTCGGGGCCGATGTCGTGCTCGATGTCACGGCCCCCGGCGTCTCGCCGACGGTCGTCGACCACGCCGTGCGCGCCGGCCTCAAGGTGCTCGTCGGCACGAGCGGCTGGAGCGAGGACCGCCTGCGCACCCTGCGCACCCTGCTGCAGTCGCATCCGGATGCGGGGGTCATCGTGATCCCGAACTTCTCGATCGGCAGCGTGCTCGCGACGCACCTCTCGACCATCGCCGCGCGCTACTTCGAGTCGATCGAGATCGTCGAGACCCACCACGCCGCCAAAGTCGACTCGCCGTCCGGTACGGCCGTGCGCACCGCCGAGCTCATCGGGCACGCTCGTGCCGAGCTGGGCCCCGTCGTCGCCCCGCACACCGACCAGCGGGCCCGCGGGCAGCAGGTCGCGAGCGTGCCCATCCACTCGCTGCGCCTGCAGGGCGCCGTCGCGCGGCAGGACGTGCACCTCGGCGGCACGGGCGAGGTGCTGACGATCACGCACGAGACGCTCTCGCCGAGCTCGTACGAGGCCGGCATCCTGCTCGGTCTGCGTGCGGCGCTCGAGACCACGGGGCTCGTCGTCGGCCTCGACGCCCTCATCGGGCTGAGTGGGTCGGGGCCCAGCCCTGCGGCCGCCGACGCTGCTGCCGCCGCTGCCGCTGCTGATCCGGCCGGGGCCGACGCCGAATGACCCGCGCCCGCTGGGCCGTCTTCGGCATGGCCGCGCTGCTCGGCCTCTACCTCGTCGTGGTGCTCGGCTATGCGCTGCGGCTCATCGGCGATCCGCTGCCGATCGTGCAGGGCATGGGGTGGGCGCTCGTCGTCTTCCCGCTGCTGGGGTTCTGGGCCCTCGTCGTCGAGCTGCGGTTCGGCTTCCGCGCCGAAGCGCTCGCGCGCCGGCTCGAGGCGGAGGGCGGGCTGCCCGACGACGAGCTGCCCGCGCGCGTGAGCGGCCGGGTCGAGCGCGAAGCGGCCGACGCGATCTTCGCGCGGTACGCGCTCGATGTGCAGCAGCATCCGGAATCGTGGCAGCACTGGTTCCGCCTTGCGCTCGCCTACGACGGCAGCCGCGATCGGCGCCGGGCGCGGTGGGCCATGCGCGAGGCGATGCGTCTCGAGCGTGCTGCGCCGCCCGCCATCCCGCCAGGGGCGTCTGCGCGCTAGACGCTCGCGACCTCGACCGGGGTCGGCCGCACGAGCTCGTCGATGGCCTGCTCGACCGTCTCGTGACGGAACGAGAAGCCGTCGGCGAGCAGCTTCGACGGGATCTGCTTCTGGCTCGCGAGCAGCAGCTCGCGACCGGCTTCGCCCATCATGAGGCTGATGAGTCCTTCGGGCAGGGTGAACAGGTGCCAGCGGTGCATCGCCGCGGCGAGGGCGCGCGTGATGCGGTCGCTCGTCGCGGGGGTCGGGCCGGCGAGGTTGACCGGTCCGCGCAGGTTCGACGTGAGCAGGTGGCGGATCGCCGCCGCCTCGTCATAGAGGCTGATCCACGGCCAATGCTGGCCGCCCGAACCGATGCGCGCCGCCGCCCCGAGCGCGGTGAGCAGGCGCAGGGGAGTCATCGCACCCCCGCGGCCGACCACGAGGCCCGTTCGCAGCAGCACCGTGCGCGTCGCCTCGGGCGCGAGGCCCGCGGCCTCCTCCCAGGCGGCGACGACGTCGCTCAGGAAGCCCTCGCCCTTGCTCGCATCCTCGGTCAGGCGCACCGCGGGGCGGTCGCCGTAGTAGCCGACGGCCGACCCGCTCAGGAACACCCGCGGGGGAGTGCTCGCCATCGTCATGCCCTCGGCGAGCGCGCGCGTCGCGCGAACGCGCGAGTCGAGAATCTGCTTCTGATAGCGGCGCGTCCACGGGATCCGCGAGATGGAGGCCCCGGAGAGGTTCACCACGGCGTCCGCCTGCTCGAACACCCGGAAGTCGAGCACTCGGGCGTCAGGGGCCCACGCGAACTCGGTCTCGGAGCGCGGCGCTCGCCGCACGAGCGTGAGCACGGTGTGCCCGTCGGCGCGCAGTTGACGTTGCAGTTCGGTGCCGATCATGCCGGAAGCGCCGGCGATGAGCACGCGCATCGGTGCCGGGGCGGCCACTAGGCGAGCGAGGCTTCGAGCGTGATGGCGACGCCCGCGAGCGCCTGCGACACCGGGCAGCCGGTCTTCGCGTCCTCGGCGAAGCCCTGGAACTGCTCGGCCGTGAGGCCCGGAACCTTCGCGCTCACGAGCAGGTGACTGCCCGTGATGCCCTCACCGGGCACGAACGTGACGGCCGCGGTGACCTGCAGGCTCTCGGGGGCGTGTCCGGCCTTGCTGAGCGCGTTCGAGAGCGCCATCGAATAGCAGGCGGAGTGCGCCGCGCCCAGCAGCTCTTCGGGGTTTGTGCGCCCCGCGACGCCCTCCGAGCGCGCGGCCCACGTGACGGGGAACTCGCCCGCATCCGACGAGTCGAGAGAGGTCGTTCCCGAGCCTTCGAGCAGGGATCCGAACCACAGAGTGGTTGCTTCGCTGGTGACGGCCATGGCAGTGCTCCTGACGACTCGTGCGGGCTGCGGGCCTTCAGCCTACGCGGGTGATGCCGAGCGGCGGATGATTCCGGCGCGCACGAGCAGCACGTACAGCTGGCAGCCCAAGCAGTAGGCGAAGACGGCGTTGAGGAACGCCGCGAGGAAGGCGGCGCTCGCCGCGACCACGAGGGCGCCGGGAACGCCGAGCAGGTGCAGCACGAGCCCCGTCGCCGTCACGAGCAGCCCGACGAGCTGCGCGAAGGTCGGCGGCGCGGGGTGCTCGCGCTCGGTCGGCGACGCGAGGCGCGGCGCGATCAGACGGCGGTAGAGCAGGCCGTAGGGGTGCTTCTGGATGCCCGCGAAGGCTCCCCACGCGAACAGTCCGACGAGCACGGTCAGCAGCAGCGCGGCGGGCTGCAGGGCGCGGGCGGCGAGGTCGGCCCCGAGCGGCGCGGTGAGCCCGAGCAGCACGACGACGAGCAGGAGCACCGAGGTGATCGCGGCCCCGAAGCGCGGACCGCGCGGGTCGATGCCGAACGGCCGCTCGGTGCCGGTCGGTGCCGGCGATGCCCCGCTCACGCGGCCACCAGCCGCGACCGCGCGGCCTCGACCGCGGCGCGCACGTCGGCGGGCGGCACGGCGCCGATCAGGCGCGCGCGCACGTGGCCCTCGTGGTCGAGCACGAGCGTCGTCGGCGTCGAGAACACCGAGTGCCGGCGCGCGATCTCCGGATCGTCGAGCACGTCGACCTCGCGGTGCGCGACGGTGCTGTCGCTCGCCACGAGCTCACCCGCCACCCGACGCATCGCCGCGCACGCCGAGCAGACCGGGCTCGACAGCTGCACGAGGGTCACCTCGGCGCCCGGAACGACCAGCTCGTGCTCGTCTCCGCCGCAGCCCTTCGCCACGCGAACGCTGCGGGACCGCAGCACGAGGCCGAGCAGCGTCGCGAGGGCGACGAGCGCCACGATCACGACGAGGGCGGGAAGAGCATCCATGCTGACCACAATACGAAACGCGCTTCATGCATTCCCGTGTGTGACGCCGCGAGACGGCGGCGGGCCCCCGGTAGGGTGACGAACGTGACCGAGCCAGCCGAGATCCAGTTCCGCTCCGATGTGACCGTCGAGCTCGTGCGGGCCAGCGCCCACGACAGCGACGTGCTGTTCGCCGCCCGCGTGTCGACCCAGGGCGAGCAGACGCTCGAGGCCGCTGCGGCGGGCGACGAGGCGACGGCGCGCGACCGCGGGCTCATCAACTACCTCATGCGCGACCGCCACGGCTCGCCCTTCGAGCACAACTCGATGACGTTCTACGTGCAGGCGCCCATCTTCGTCTTCCGCGAGTTCATGCGGCACCGCATCGCCTCATACAACGAGGAGAGCGGTCGCTACCGCGAGCTCAACCCGGTGTTCTACGTGCCCGGCCCCGAGCGCAACCTCGTGCAGGTGGGCAAGCCCGGCGCCTACGAGTTCCTGCCCGGCACCCCCGAGCAGACCGCCCTCGTCGACGCGGAGGTGCGCGCCGTGTGCGAGGCGGCCTACGCCTCCTACCAGCGGATGCTCGCCGCAGGCATCGCGCGCGAAGTGGCCCGCGCGGTCCTCCCCGTGACGATCTACAGCTCGATGTACGTCACGATGAACGCTCGCTCGCTCATGAACTTCCTCTCGCTGCGCACCAAGCGCGAGGGCACGCACTTCCCGTCGTTCCCGCAGCGCGAGATCGAGATGGTGGCCGAGCTCATGGAGCACCACTTCGCCGAGCTCATGCCCCTCACCTTCGAGGCCTTCAACGCCAACGGCCGCGTCGCGCCCTAGCCGATCGCCCGCACCGCGGCGACCTGCCCAGCCGGGCGAGTTATCCAAGCGCGCGACCTGACCAGCCGCGCACCCGCACCGCGCGACCTGCCCAGCCGCGACCGGTGGCCCCGTCCCGGCGCCCCTCTCGTGTCCGCTCACCCCGGTGACTCGCAGCGCGCGTGGCGTGTCTGATTCGCACGACGGTGAGTCGCGACAGACTCCGGATTGAACGGACGTCCACGCGCTCCACCCCAACTCCTCCCGACGCGGGGTTACGTGCACATATGGTCGCGTTCCCTCTCGCGTTGCGCCCGGCTGACGGATGCTCGTCGCATGCACTCGTTCACCGCGGCACTGCGAGCACACGGCGGAGTCGCGCGAGCCGCTGACCTCGCCCATGATCAGTCTGGCCAACGCGCGTTGCGGCGCGCTCACTCTCGAGGTGAGCTGAGTCGGCTGCGTCGGGGAGTGTACGCGTTGCCTGAACTCGACGCAGACACTCGTCTCGCGGCAGCGGTCGGCGGGCGCATCGCGGGCGTGTCGGCTCTTCGGCACCACGGTCTGTGGGCGCCGCCCGGCGCGAGATCACCCTTGCACGTCGAAGTCGCGGACGACGTCCAGGAACGACCGGCAGAGGCCCAGGGCAGGACCGTGCTCATCCACTGGCTTCCTGCCGGTTCTCGACCCCGCTTCGGCGTCGCACCGCTCGAGGCGGCACTCGCGCGAGCCGCGAACGACCTCCCACTCCCGTTTGCGGTGGCGGTGCTCGACTCTGCGCTTCGAGCCGCCCCGCTGACCCCGGTCGAGCTTCAGTTTCTGGCAGCGGGCTGGCGGCCGCAGGCGAGGGCCGCCGCGGCGCTCGCCGATGAGCGCTCTGAGTCGGGCACGGAGAGCGTGCTGCGAGTGCTGCTGCGCGAGGCGGGAATCCAAGCGACGCCGCAGGCTTCGCTTCCGATCGGCGACTTCGCGCGCGCCGATCTGCTCGTCGGCGATCGCCTCCTCATCGAGTGCGACAGCGAGGCTCACCACGCCGAGCCGGCGAACCGGCGGGCAGATCTCCGGCGGGATGAGTCGCTTATGGCCCTCGGCTTCATCGTTCTGCGACCCGACTACCGCCAGGTGTTCGACGACCCAGCGGGGATCGTCGCGACCGTTGCGGCCATCGTTGCCCGGGGAGACCACCTGTCCGCTCGCCCCGGAGTGTGAGGCCGACCACAGTGAGTCGCACCTTGCAGCCGGCAAGTCGCACGATTCGCCGGGGCGAGCGGACACTCGCCCGCCCACACCCCCCGGTGGCAGGTATCGGGCGGAGATACGTCAGAGAGAGCGACCGCGAGCCGGGCCGCGCGTGAGCGCGATACCCTGAAGCACGTGTCTGCGAACAACCCCTTCGGTCAAGTGCTCGTCGCGCTCGTCACGCCCATGCTGGCGGACGGCGAAGTCGACTGGGCCGGGGTCGAGAAGCACATCGACGACGTGATCGGCGCGGGCGCCGACGGCATCGTCGTGACGGGCACGACGGGGGAGACGAGCACCCTGACCGACGCCGAGAAGATCCGGCTGGTCGAGGTCGGCAAGTCGGTGAGCGCGGGCCGGGCATCCATCATCACGGGCGGCGGCTCGAACGAGACCGCGCACGCGATCGAGCTCTACAAGGCGAGCGCGAAGGCCGGCGCCGACGGCGTCATGATCGTCACGCCGTACTACAACAAGCCGACGCAGGCGGGGGTACTCACGCACTTCCGCATGGTCGCCGACGCGACCGACCTGCCGGTGATCCTCTACGACATTCCGGGTCGCGCGGGCATCCCGATCATGTACGAGACGATCCTGCGCGCCGCGAAGCACCCGAACATCCTCGCCGTCAAAGACGCAAAGGGCGACCTGAGCGAGGTCAGCCGCGTGCTCAACCAGACCGACCTCATGTACTTCGCGGGCGACGACGCCAACGTGCTGCCGACGCTCGCGATCGGCGGCACGGGGCTCATCGGCGTCACAGCCAACGTCGCCCCGGGGTCGTATCGCACGATCGTCGACGCCGTGAACGCCAACGACCTGGCGACGGCGACGGCCGAGCACCAGCACCTCGAGCCCCTCGTACGCGCGATCATGACCCACGTTCCGGGCACCGTCGCGACCAAGTACGTGCTGCACGGCCTCGGCCGCATCGGCACCCCGCGCGTGCGCTTGCCGCTCGTCGGCCCCGAAGAGCACGAGGCCGCCGTCATCGAAGACGAGCTCGACCTCGTGCAGAGCGTGGCGGGCGTCGACTTCCACAACTTCCGACCCGACCGCAACGCCGCGGCCGGCGGTGCCTTGCCCAAGGTGGCCGGCACCACCCGCTAGACCGAATCAGGGGGCTCGCGCCCCACCGCGCACCACCAGAAGCAGAGGCGACACATGCCCACCGAACTCTTCCGCCCGCCCGTTCTCGAACCCGGCACGCTGCGCATCATCCCGCTCGGTGGCATCGGCGAGATCGGCCGCAACATGACCGTCTTCGAGATCGACGGCAAGCTGCTCATCATCGACTGCGGCGTGCTCTTCCCCGAAGAGACCCAGCCCGGCGTCGACCTGATCCTCCCCGACTTCGAGCCCATCCGCGATCGTCTCGACGACATCATCGCCGTCGTGTTGACGCACGGTCACGAAGACCACATCGGCGCCGTGCCCTACCTGCTGCGCATGCGGCAGGACATCCCGATCCTCGGCTCGAAGCTCACGCTCGCCTTCATCGAGGCGAAGCTCAAGGAGCACCGCATTCAGCCCTACACCCACATGGTGCGGGAGGGGCAGGTCGAGAAGCTCGGACCGTTCACCCTCGAATTCATCGCCGTCAACCACTCGATCCCGGATGCCCTCGCCATCATCGTGCAGACCGCGGGCGGCACGGTGCTGCACACGGGTGACTTCAAGATGGACCAGTTGCCCTTGGATGACCGCATCACCGACCTGCGTGCGATCGCCCGCTGGGGCGAGCAGGGCGTCGACCTCGTGCTGAGCGACTCGACGAACGCCGATGTTCCCGGGTTCACGGCGCTCGAGCGCGACATCGGGCCGGTGCTCGAGAGCGTGATCGCGCGCGCCCCGCGCCGCGTCATCGTCGCGAGCTTCTCGAGCCACGTGCACCGCGTGCAGCAGGTGCTCGATGCCGCGCACGCGAACGGGCGCAAGGTCGCGCTCATGGGCCGCAGCATGGTGCGCAACATGACGATCGCGGCCGATCTCGGCTTCTTGAAGGTGCCCGACGACATCCTCATCGACCACAAGAAGGCCGCGAACCTGCCCGACGACCAGATCGTCTACATGTCGACCGGCAGTCAGGGCGAGCCCATGGCGGTGCTCGCGCGCATGGCCAACCTCGAGCACCAGATCGAGATCGGCTCGGGCGACACCGTCATCCTCGCCTCGAGCCTCATCCCGGGCAACGAGAACGCTGTGTACCGCGTCATCAACGGCCTTATGAAGCTCGGAGCCAAGGTCGTGCACAAGGGCACGTCTCGCGTGCACGTCTCGGGTCACGCCTCGGCGGGCGAGCTGCTCTACTTCTACAACGTTCTGCACCCGACGAACGTCATGCCCGTGCACGGCGAGCAGCGCCACCTGGTCGCGAACGCCGAACTCGCGATCGCGACGGGCGTGCCCGAGAAGAACGTCATCGTGGGCGAGAACGGCACGGTCGTCGATCTGCGCGGCGGTGTCGCGCGCGTGACGGGCCAGCTCGACATCGGCTTCGTGTACGTCGACGGTTCGACGGTCGGCGAGATCACCGACGCCGATCTGAAAGACCGCCGCATCCTCGCTGAAGAGGGCTTCATCTCGATCTTCGTGGCCATGGATGCTCAGACCGGCAAGGTCGTCGTCGGCCCCGAGATCCACGCGCGCGGGTTCGCTCCCGACGAGGCGATCTTCGACGACGTCAAGCCGCAGATCATCAAGGCCTTGGTGGATGCCGCCTCCAACGGCACCCGCGACACGCACGCGTTCAGCCAGGTTGTGCGCCGCGTCGTGGGCCGCTGGGTCAACACGCAGCACCGCCGGCGTCCGATGATCGTTCCCGTGGTGATCGAGGCCTAGCCGCCTCGATCACCCAATCGGTGCTGGATTGCCGCGCCGCGCGGCGGCGCGGGCCGAGGCCTAGCGGCCTCGATCACCAAACAGTGCTGGATTGCCGCGCCGCGCGGCGGCGCGGGCCGAGGCCTAACCGTAGGGGCGTAGCCTCCAGCGCGCAGCCTCTCTATGCTGTGCCCATGAAGGCCTTCTGGGCGGTTCCCTCGGCGGGGCTCCTGCTCGCCCTCGCGGCGTGTGCTCCTGAGTTCCCGAGCGCCGAGCCCGGCCCGAGCGAGAGCTCGAGCTCGAGCGCACCCACTGAGCCCAGCCCCGACCCCACGCGGCCATCCGCTGACGAGCTCGCGCTCGCGCCCGGGTCCCTCAACCTGCTCGTGATCGGGCAGCCGGCTCCGGCCCCCGACGATCCGACGGCGATGATCGTGTTCGACCCCGAAGCGTGCGTGGACCCCGACTTCGGTATCGCGCCGGGTGACCCCGGGGCCGGGCTGTGGCGAGCGGTGCCCGACTACGCGGGCTCGGATGGCGCCGGGCTCTTCGGCGTCGCCGTGGGAGAGTCGGGCGAGGTCGGCGCCATCCAGGTGATCGGTCCGTCGACCGTGCCGACGACCGAGGGCATCGTCATCGGTTCGACGGTCACCGAGCTGCTGGCCGCCTACCCGACGATCACCGGTCCGATCGACGCGGTCGTGAGTCGGCTCTACGTCGTCGACGAGGGTGCCGGCCGCCTGGTCTTCGAGGTCTCGTGGAACGACAGCGCGTTCGAGCCCTACTGGTTGCCCGACGAGCTCGACCGCGTCGTCGTCATGACGACGCACCCCACCTCGGTCGCTCCGTTCGCAGTCTGGGCGACGGACGGCGGCGTGGGCTACTGCAGCGTCTGAGCCCGGCGCGCCCGGCGTCGGCGCGTGTCGCCCCCGGCCGCGGTCGCACGGCGCGGGTACCGTGGGCGCATGGCATCGAGCACCCGGTCGTCGTCGCGCCCGCGCGCCGCATCAGCGCGCTCGGGTGGCGTATCGAGCCGCTCGCGCACGCAGCCCACGAAGAAGCTGCCGGCCGCCCCTGAGCCCGAGCAGGGCATCCTGACTCGTCTCTGGATGGGCCTCGCCCACATGACGGGCGCGACGTTCCGCGTGCTCGGCCGCGAGACGCTCGCGAAAGAGGAGCGGCGCGACGGCGTGCCGTTCTTTATCGTCGTGCTCGCGATCGCAGGTGCCGTCGTCGAATGGTTCTTCGCCACCGACCCCGTGGCCGTCGCCCTCAATGCCTGGACCTTCGGCGGCCTCGTCGGCCGCGTCTCGTTCGCGCTGCCCGTCATCATGCTCGTGTTCGCAGGCTGGCTCTTCCGGCACCCGGCGAGCGTGCACGACAACACGCGCATCGGCATCGGCCTCGGTTTGCTCATCGCGAGCGTCAGCGCGCTCTGCCACATCGCACTCGGGGCCCCGCAGCCCGCGCTGCCCCCGCTCGCGCTCGCCCAGGCCGGCGGCATCCTGGGCTGGATCCTCGGCGGGGTGCTGCTGCTCGCGACCGTCTACGTCGCCGTGCCGGCCCTCGTGGTGCTCGCCGCCCTCTCGGTGCTCATCATGACGAAGACCCCGCCGAACCGCATCGGCGATCGCCTGCGCGAGCTCTACAGCTACCTGTTCGGCGCCGAGCTCGCCCCGCGCGAACCGAAGGCGAAGGCCGAGACCGAGAGCGTCGAGTTCGGGTCGCTCACCGATCTCGGCCTCGACATGGACGACACGAGCTCGATGCCCTGGTGGCGCAAGGGCAAGTCGACGCGCGAGTCGGCGGCGTTCGACAGCCCCGTCGAGCGCGAGCAGGCCACCGAGGTCATCGACGCGGCGCAGCGCGCTGCTGTCACCGAGAGCCTCGACGACGTGCTGACGGCCGCCGAGCGCGCCGTGCGCCGGTTCACGGGCGAGGTGGATGCCGCGCCCGCGGCTCGCGAGCAGGTCGCGCCCGCGGTCCTCCCGGGCTTCGCCACGAGCGCGAGCGAGAAGGGCGCGGCGGGGGAGTTCGCCCCTCCGGCACGGTCGCGCACCGGGACGCCGTACCGGCTGCCGGCGGCATCGCTGCTCGCTCCGGGCGATCCGCCGAAGTCGAAGTCGGCGGCCAACGACTCGGTCGTCGCGGCGATCACCGAGGTGCTCGCGCAGTTCCAGGTCGACGCGCGCGTCACGGGCTTCAGCCGCGGTCCGAGCGTCACGCGCTACGAGGTCGAGCTCGGCCCGGGCGTCAAGGTCGAGCGGTTCACGGCGCTCACCAAGAACATCTCGTACGCCGTCGCGAGCAACGAGGTCAACATCCTGTCGCCGATTCCCGGCAAGAGCGCGATCGGCGTCGAGATCCCGAACGTCGACCGCGAGATCGTCAGCCTCGGCGATGTGCTGCGCTCGAGCGCGGCCTCCAAGGCCCTGCACCCCATGACGATCGGGGTGGGCAAGGACGTCGAGGGCGGCTACGTCGTCGCCAACCTCGCGAAGATGCCCCACCTGCTCGTCGCCGGTTCGACGGGCTCGGGCAAGTCGAGCTTCGTCAACTCGATGATCACGAGCGTGCTCATGCGGGCGAAGCCCGCCGAGGTGCGCATGGTGCTCGTCGACCCGAAGCGCGTCGAGCTCGCCGCCTACCAGGGCGTGCCGCACCTCATCACCCCCATCATCACGAACCCGAAGAAGGCGGCCGAGGCGCTGCAGTGGGTCGTCAAGGAGATGGACATGCGGTACGACGACCTCGCGTCGTTCGGGTTCCGCCACATCGATGACTTCAACCGCGCGGTGCTCGCGAACGAGATCGAGCTTCCCGAGGGCAGCAAGCGCCAGCTGCAGCCCTACCCGTACCTGCTCGTGGTGGTCGACGAGCTCGCGGACCTCATGATGGTCGCCCCGCGCGATGTCGAAGACTCGATCGTGCGCATCACGCAGCTTGCCCGCGCGTCCGGCATCCACCTCGTGCTCGCCACCCAGCGCCCGAGTGTCGACGTCGTCACGGGCCTCATCAAGGCCAACGTGCCGAGCCGGCTCGCGTTCGCGGTGTCGAGCATGACCGACAGCCGCGTCATCCTCGACCAGCCGGGCGCCGACAAGCTCATCGGTCAGGGCGACGCGCTCTTCCTGCCGATGGGCGCCTCGAAGGCCGTGCGCGTGCAGGGTGCGTGGGTCACCGAGCACGAGATCGCGGCGGTCGTCGAGCACGTGAAGAAGCAGGCGCTGCCCGAGTACCGCGACGACGTCGCGGCCGAGGCGACCAAGCGCGAGATCGACGCCGACATCGGCGACGACCTCGAGGTGCTGCTCGCCGCCGCCGAGCTCGTCATCAGCACCCAGTTCGGCTCGACCTCGATGCTGCAGCGCAAGCTGCGCGTCGGCTTCGCGAAGGCCGGCCGGCTCATGGATCTGCTCGAATCGCGCGAGATCGTCGGCCCCTCCGAGGGCTCGAAGGCGCGCGACGTGCTCGTGAGCCCCGACCAGCTTCCCGAGGTGCTCGCGCGGCTTCGGGGCGAGGATGCTGCGCCCGCGTCGCGCGTCGCGGACGACCCCGTCGCGCGCATGACGGAGGGGTATCCTGAGGTCGAGGGCGGCTCTGATGAGGACGCCTGGCAGTTGACCGACCGCGAGTGACGCCGCTCAGGCCCGCACCGCGACCATCAGCCGGGAGGCCCGCGTGACCGAGTCCGAGGCGAGCGCCCGGTCCTACTCCCTCCGCGGGCGGGTCGTGCGCGCTGGCGAGTCGCCGGCGAGCAGCGGCAACCTGGCGAACATCATCACGGTGGTGCGCATCCTGCTCGCCCCCGTCTTCGTCGTGCTGCTCGTGCTCGACGGCGGGGCCGACGGCCCGCTGCGCATCGCCGCGGCGCTGCTGTTCATCGTCGCCATCGCGACCGACGGTGTCGACGGCATGCTGGCCCGCCGACGCAACCTCGTCACCGACCTCGGCATCCTGCTCGACCCCATCGCCGACAAGCTGCTCACGGGCGCGGCCCTCGTCATGCTCGCGGTGCTCGCCGAGCTGCCGGTCTGGGTCGTCGTCGTGATCCTTGTGCGCGAGTGGGGCATCACGCTGTTCCGGTTTCTCATGCTGCGCGACCGCGTGATTCCCGCCTCGCGGGGCGGCAAGCTCAAGACCGTCGTGCAGTCGGTCGCCATCTCGTCAGCACTGCTGCCGCTCTGGAACCTCTTCGGCGAGTGGGTGCACGTCGTCAACATCGTGCTCATGTCGGCGGCGTTCGTGCTCACGGTCGTCACCGGCATCGACTACCTCGTGCAGGCGTGGCGCCAGAACCGGGCCGCCGCGTCGTGACCGCTGACGACCGTGCGGCCGGGCTCGTCGACCGGCTCACGACGGTCGGGCGGTCGGTCGCGGTCGCCGAGTCGCTGACCGGCGGTGCCGTGGTGGCCGCGCTCGTGGGAGTGCCGGGCGCGTCGCTCGTCGTGCGCGGCGGCATCGTCGCCTACGACACGGCGCTCAAGGCGAGCCTGCTCGGCGTTCCGGCCGGGCTGCTCGCGCAGTACGGACCCGTGCATCCCGAGGTCGCGGCGGCCATGGCGGAGGGGGTTCGCGGTGCCGCAGCGGTCGGGGGGCATCCCGCCGATTTCGGGGTGGCGACGACGGGCGTCGCCGGACCGGACCCGCAAGGAGCAGCCCCGGTGGGCCTGGTCTATGTCGCGGTCGCGGATGCGGCGGGCACGACGGTGCGCGAGCACCGCTTTGCGGGCGGTCGCGCCGCGATCCGGGCTCAGGCCTGCGATGCGGCGCTCGACCTGCTCGCCGAGGTGCTCGCCGAGCGCGCGTGAGGCGCTGTCGGGAATGACTGGGGTGACAGTCGTGTTACAGACAGCAGACTGACAACCCCTGCTCAGGTGGCGGCGGTTACAGTGAAGCAATCCGGTTCCGGTAGTGTTACCGGCCCGGCGTGATGCTGGCCGTGAGGCGAGTGAAAAGGAGGTCCCCATGGTTCTGGTTCGACAGGAAATCGGTGAGGTCCTCCGCGACGTGCGTCTGCAGAAGGGCCGCACGTTGCGACAGGTGGCGAGCCGCGCGAGTGTGGCGCTCGGGTACCTGAGCGAGGTCGAGCGGGGGCAGAAGGAGGCGTCGAGCGAGATTCTCGCCTCGGTCGCCGAAGCCCTCGACACCCCGATCTCGGTCATCATGCGCGAGGTGGGCGACCGCCTTGCCGTGATCGAGGGTCTCAGCACCGTTCCCGACACGCTGCCCGACGAGCTCGTCGCGCAGTTCGACGCCGACCTGGCGATGCGCTGACGCCTGCGCGTCGATCGACCCGGCTGTCACGGTGACCCGCAGCGAGTTTCTGCGTGCCATCGCTGACGAGTTCGGCGATGCCTACGGTCGCAGCCTGGTGCGCGATCTCGTGCTGTCGCCGCTCGGCGAGCGCACGGCCGATGAGGCGCTGACGGCGGGCGTCGCGCCGCGTGAGGTCTGGCTGGCGCTGTGCGCGGCGATGGATGTTCCGCGCGAGCGCTGGTACGGCGCGGGGCGCCCCGAGCCCAAGCGCGGCTAGCCGCACCGCGACACGCCGCGCGTCGTCGTTCGAACATCTGTTCGCTTCTCGCATAGACTCCTCCCCAGCGGCACTCGAACACGAGTCACTGCACGTGTTGCGCGTCGAACCCGGCGATGTCGGGTCTGGGGCGTACCGTCGGTCTCGTCGGCGACAGCCGTCACGCCTTGTCGTGATCCGTCCGGCCCTGCTCCATCGGCCGGACGAGGAGCGACAGAAGACAGGCACACCGCGCACGAGATTGAAGGAGTCGCAATGCCCTCTGCAGCAGACCGCGAGAAAGCCCTCGAGACGGCCCTCGCCCAGATCGACCGACAGTTCGGCAAGGGCAGCGTCATGCGCCTGGGCTCCGACGACCGCGCTCCCGTGGCGGTGATCCCGACCGGCTCGATCGCCCTCGACGTCGCTCTCGGCATCGGCGGGCTCCCGCGCGGCCGCATCATCGAGATCTACGGCCCCGAGTCCTCGGGCAAGACGACGCTCACGCTCCACGCCATCGCGAACGTGCAGAAGGCCGGCGGCATCGCGGCCTTCATCGATGCCGAGCACGCCCTCGACCCCGACTACGCCCAGAAGCTCGGCGTGGACATCGACCAGTTGCTCGTCTCCCAGCCCGACACGGGCGAGCAGGCGCTCGAGATCGCCGACATGCTCGTGCGCTCGGGCTCGATCGACCTCGTCGTCATCGACTCGGTCGCGGCGCTCGTGCCGCGCGCCGAGATCGAGGGCGAGATGGGCGACAGCCACGTCGGTCTGCAGGCGCGCCTCATGTCGCAGGCGCTCCGCAAGCTCACGGGCGGGCTCAACAGCACGCAGACCTCGATGATCTTCATCAACCAGCTGCGCGAGAAGATCGGCGTGTTCTTCGGCAGCCCCGAGACCACCGCAGGTGGCAAGGCCCTCAAGTTCTATGCCTCGGTGCGCCTCGATATCCGCCGCATCGAGACCTTGAAAGACGGCACCGAGGCGGTCGGCAACCGCACGCGCGTCAAGGTCGTGAAGAACAAGATGGCCCCGCCGTTCAAGCAGGCCGAGTTCGACATCCTCTACGGCGTCGGCATCTCGCGCGAGGGCAGCCTCATCGACTTCGGCGTCGAGCACGAGATCGTGCGCAAGTCGGGCGCCTGGTACACCTACGAGGGCGACCAGCTCGGCCAGGGCAAAGAGAACGCTCGCAACTTCCTGCTCGAGAACCCGGCTATGGCGGCCGAGATCGAGGCGAAGATCCTCGCCAAGCTCGGCATCGGCGCGAAGCTCGCCGCGGTCGAGCCGGTTGCTCCGGTCGAGAAGGCGCCCAGCAAGGCATCGGCCAAGGCCGCTTCCGTGGCCACCGCTGCCGCTCCTGCCGCACCGAGCACCGAGCAGCCCGAGCTGCGCGCGGCGGCGGGCGCCTGATGCCTGCTTCGCGCGGCCCCGGGCAGAGCGCTGACGGCGTCGACGAGCCGCAGAGCGGTGCGATCGCCCCGGTCACGTTCCTGCCCGGGGCGCGCGAAGCCCAGGCCGAGCGTGATGCGGCCGACGCCGCGGAGTCGGCCGCGAGTCACGAGGCCGACGCTCGTCGCGCCGAGAACGTCACCATGCACGCGCTCACCCGTCGCGGGCAGTCGCGCGCCGAGGTGGCCGACCTGTTGCGTCGACGCGAGATCGATCCGCAAGTTGCGGAAGCCGAGCTCGACCGGCTCGAATCCGTCGGTCTCATCGACGACCGGGCGTTGGCGGCTGATCTCGTCGACCGCTTGCGCACGCGCAAGAAGCTCGGCGACTCGGCCCTGCGGTCCGAGCTCATGCGACGCAAGCTCGACCGCTCGGCGATCGACGAGGCTCTCGCCGGTGGTGCAGACGACGACGCGAACGACGACCTCGTGTTCGAGCTCGCTCGTGATCGGGCGCGGCGGCTGGGCGGTCTCGATCGATCCACCGCCGAGCGGCGGCTCGTCGACTTCCTCGCCCGCAAAGGCCATTCGGGCAGCGCGGTGCGCGAAGCCGCTCGGCGAGCCCTCGACGACCGCGACGACGAGCTCGCGGGCGACGCGAGTGGGGCCCCCGCGCGGCTCGCCACCGTGCACCGCGTCGAGTTCCGCTAGCAGTCACCGCGCACGGAGCCGGGGCCCGGTCCGTCGCGCGCCGTAGACTGAGACGACCATGAGCACCGCCGTCACCGAGCCTCTCGCGCCCTCGACCGCCGACCGACGGCGTACCTACGAGGTGCGCACCTTCGGCTGCCAGATGAACGTGCACGACTCCGAGCGCTTGAGCGGTTCGCTCGAGGCCGCGGGCTACGTGCGCGCTGAGAGCGGCCAGGCCGACATCGTCGTCATCAACACCTGCGCTGTGCGCGAGAACGCCGACAACAAGCTCTACGGCACGCTCGGCCACCTGGCGAGCATCAAGCGCGAGCGCGGCGGCGACCTGCAGATCGCCGTCGGAGGGTGCCTCGCGCAGAAAGACACCACGACCATCCTCGAGCGGGCGCCCTACGTCGATGTCGTGTTCGGCACGCACAACATGGGCTCCCTCCCCGTGCTGCTCGAGCGCGCTCGCCACAACGGCGAGGCCCAGCTCGAGATCCTCGAATCGCTCGAGGTGTTCCCCTCCACCCTCCCGTCCCGGCGCGAGTCGACATCGAGCGGGTGGGTGAGCATCTCGGTCGGATGCAACAACACCTGCACGTTCTGCATCGTGCCCGCCCTGCGCGGCAAGGAGAAGGATCGCCGCCCGGGCGACATCCTCGCCGAGATCCAGGCGCTCGTCGACGACGGCGCCATCGAGGTCACGCTACTGGGGCAGAACGTCAACTCCTACGGCGTCGAGTTCGGCGACCGCCTCGCCTTCGGCAAGCTGCTGAGGGCTGCAGGACGCATCGAGGGGCTCGAGCGCCTGCGGTTCACGAGTCCGCATCCCGCAGCGTTCACCGACGATGTCATCGATGCGATGGCCGAAACCCCCGCCGTCATGCCGCAGCTGCACATGCCCTTGCAGTCGGGCTCCGACCGCATCCTCAAGGCCATGCGGCGCTCGTACCGCAGCGACCGCTTCCTGGGCATCCTCGATCGCGTGCGCGACCGCATCCCGCACGCCGCCATCTCGACCGACATCATCGTCGGCTTCCCCGGCGAGACCGAGGAGGACTTCGCCGACACGCTTCGCGTCGTCGAGCAGGCGCGGTTCGCGAGCGCGTTCACGTTCCAGTACTCGATCCGCCCCGGCACGCCCGCGGCGACCATGTCCGACCAGGTTCCGAAGGCCATCGTGCAAGAACGATACGAGCGGCTCACCGCCCTTCAAGACGCCATCAGCGCGGCCGAGAACCAGCGCCAGGTCGGGCGCGAGGTCGAGGTGCTCATCACCGCGGGCGAGGGCAAGAAAGATGCGGAGACCGAGCGCATCTCGGGTCGTGCCGCCGACAGCAGGCTCGTGCACCTCGCCGTGCCCGACGGCAGCGAGCGGCCGCGCCCGGGCGACATCGTGACGACGACCATCACGCACGCGGCGTCGTTCCACCTCATCGCCGACCACGATGCTCCGCTCCGCATCCGTCGCACGCGGGCCGGCGACGCCTGGGACCGCGCGCAGGCGGAGAGCTGCGCGGTGCCCGCGACGGCGGACGGCGGGCGCGCGGTCTCGCTCGGCCTGCCGACCCTGCGCACGCGGGCCGCCGAGGGTGCGCCCGCGGCTCGGTGACGTCGGGCATCCCGATCATGACCGCGACGTCGCCGTGATCGTCGCGCTCGTCGGCGCGACCGGCACCGGCAAGAGCGGGCTCTCGCTCGCGCTCGCGCAGCGCTGGGCCGCGCGGGGGATCGCCGCCGAGGTCGTCAACGCTGACGCGATGCAGCTCTACCGCGGGATGGACATCGGCACCGCGAAGCTGCCCGCCGCCGAGCGCACGGCAGTGCCGCACCACCTCATCGACGTGCTCGACGTGACGGACGAGGCGAGCGTCGCCCGCTACCAGCACGATGCGCGCGCGGCGATCGAGGGCATTCTCTCCCGCGGAGCGGTGCCGATCCTCGTCGGGGGTTCGGGACTGTACCTCGCGGCCGTGCTCACCGACTTCCGGTTCCCCGGCACCGACCCGGAGCGGCGCGCGCACTGGGAGTCCGAGCTCGCGCAGCGGGGGCCCGCTGCGCTGCATGCGGTGCTGGTCGAGCGCGATCCCGTGGCGGCCGCCGCCATCGGGCCGCACAACGGCCGCCGCATCGTGCGGGCGCTCGAGGTCGGCGACCTCACCGGAGAGCCGTTCAGCGCGGGCCTCGCCGCGCGCGAGCGGCCCTGGCGCCCCTACCGCCAGTTCGGGCTCGACCTCGACCGCGCGACCCTCGTCGCCCGGCTCGACGAGCGCGTGCGCGGCATGTGGCGCGACGGACTGCTCGACGAGGTGCGGGGCCTCCTGCCGCTCGGGCTCGAGCGCGGCGTCACGGCGAGCCGTGCCATCGGCTACGCGCAGGCGATCGCGCAGCTGCACGGCGAGCTCGACGAGGCCGAGGCGATCGCGCAGACGCAGTCGCTCACGCGCCGCTACGCCCGCCGGCAGGTCGGCTGGTTCCGTCGCGACGCCTCGATCGAGACCCTGGATGCCGCTGCCGACGATCTCGCGGCCCAGGTCGACCACCGGGTCGCCGATCTGCTCGCGGCTAGCATGGGCGGGTGACGACGCTGCGATTCACCAAGGGCCACGGCACCGGCAACGACTTCGTGCTGGTCTCCGACCCCGAGGGCGAGATCGATCTCTCGCCGGCGCAGCGGGCGGCTCTCGCCGACCGACGGTTCGGTGTCGGGGGAGACGGTGTCATTCGCGCCGTGCGCTCGCACCGTATCCCGGAAGGGCGGCAGCTGCTGGAGGACGAACCGGATGCCGAGTGGTTCATGGACTACTCGAACGCCGACGGCAGCCTTTCCGAGATGTGCGGCAACGGCATCCGCGTGTTCGTGCGGTTCCTCGTCGAGCAGGGCCACATCGAGCTCGTGCCTGGGGCATCGGTCGCGATCGGCACACGGGCGGGTGTGATCGACGTGCACCGCATCGCCGAGGGATTCGCGGCCGACCTGGGCCGGTGGCGCCTCGACGGCGGCGAGCCGCTCGTGCGGGCGCGCGAGCTTCCGGTGGCGCGTCCGGGCCTCGGCATCAACGTCGGCAACCCCCATGTCGTCGTCGCGCTCGCGAGCGACGACGAGCTCGAAGCGCTCGACCTCTCAGCGGCGCCCGTGCTCGATCCGCCGCCCGCCGCGGGGGCCAACGTCGAGTTCGTCGTGCCCGCCGACCCCCTCGTGGTGGACGGCATCGGGCGCATCCGCATGCGGGTGCACGAGCGCGGCAGCGGCGAGACGCTCTCGTGCGGCACGGGGGCGGTCGCCGCGGCGCTCGCGGTGCGCTACTGGGCGGGTTCCGCGGCCCCGAACGAATGGCGCGTGACGGTGCCGGGCGGCGTGCTCGGAGTGCGCATGTTCGCGGCGGAGGACGGCGAGCACGTCGCGCTCTCCGGCCCCGCCGAGCTCGTCTTCGACGGAGAGCTCGTGCTCTAGGACTGCGGCGCTCCGACCGTCGTGATCGGCCCGGTCAGTCCCGAGCGGTTGCGCACGCGCAGCACGCGAAAGCCCTTGTTGGTGGCCGCGCGCGACACGGCGAGCTCGCCCTGGTAGCGCGCCTCCATCCAGCGCTGCAGCGAATCGCTGCCGAGGTTGCGCGCCACGACGAGCCAGGCATCGGCGCTCTCGCGCAGCCGCGGCAGCCAGCGGTCGAGCATGCCGTGCAGCTCGTTCTTGCCGACCCTGATGGGCGGGTTCGACCAGATCGTCATGAACCGCACGTCGTCGGGAACCTCGTCCGGCGTCGCCGCCCGTACGTTGTCGAGCCCGAGCGCGGCGGCATTGCGGCGCGTCAGCTCGAGCGCGCGCTCGTTGACATCGACGGCCCAGACGGTCGCGTGCGGCGACTCCAGCGCGAGCGTGAGCGCGATCGGCCCCCACCCGCATCCGAGATCGAGCAGGTCGCCGCTCGGCGGGGGAGGGGGCACGTGCGAGAGCAGCACCTGGGTTCCGACATCGAGCCCGCCCGGGCTGAACACGCCCCCCGCCGTCTGCAGCTCGACCGGGCGCCCCGCGAGGGTGACCGTGAGCGGCTTGGCCACGAACGCCCCGCTCGGCTGGGCGGTGAAGTAGTGGTCGGCGGCCATGCGCAGAATCTACCGAAGTCGGGCGGAGTACAGTGAACCTCCTATGACCGACCACGATCCTCTCGACCCGATCGACGCTCCGAGCGATGGTGCCGGCCCCGATGCGGGGGCGGATGCGGTGGCGCGCGTCCTCGCGAACGCCGAGTCGCGCGCGCGCTCGGTGACGCTGCACGGCGCGGCGGCCCTGCAGGAGGACGCGAGCTACTCCTCCGATCGCGACGGCGAGCAGTTCGACCGGGAAGACCGCGCCGCGCTGCGCCGTGTGCGGGGTCTCTCGACCGAGCTCGAGGACGTCACCGAGGTCGAGTACCGCCAGCTGCGGCTCGAGAACGTCGTGCTCATCGGCATCTACGCGCAGGGCGACCTCGACGACGCCGAGAACTCGCTCCGAGAGCTCGCGGCCCTCGCCGAGACGGCGGGAGCCGTGGTGCTCGACGGGCTGCTGCAGCGGCGCCCGCATCCCGACCCCAGCACGTTCCTCGGCAAGGGCAAGGCCGCCGAGCTCGCCCTCGTCGTGAAGGAGCTCGGGGCCGACACCGTCATCGCCGACACCGAGCTCGCGCCGAGCCAGCGCCGAGCGCTCGAAGACGTCGTCAAGGTGAAGGTCATCGACCGCACTGCGGTCATCCTCGACATCTTCAGCCAGCACGCCAAGAGCCGCGAGGGCAAGGCGCAGGTCGAGCTCGCGCAGCTCGAGTACCTGCTGCCGCGGCTGCGCGGCTGGGGCGAATCGATGTCGCGCCAGGCCGGTGGCCAGGTGGGCGCGGGAGGTGCGGGCATGGGAAGCCGCGGACCGGGTGAGACGAAGATCGAGCTCGACCGCCGCCGCATCAACACGCGCATGGCGAAGTTGCGGCGCCAGATCAAGGGCTTCGCGCCCGCGCGGGCCGCGAAGCGCGCCAACCGCGACCGTTACGCCGTGCCGAGTGTCGCGATCGCCGGCTACACCAACGCAGGCAAGTCGAGCCTGCTCAACCGCATCACGCGCGCGGGCGTGCTCGTCGAGAACGCGCTGTTCGCCACGCTCGACCCGACCGTGCGCAAGTCGACGACGCCGGACGGCCGTCCGTACACGATCGCCGACACCGTGGGCTTCGTGCGCAACCTGCCGCACCAGCTCGTCGAAGCCTTCCGATCGACGCTCGAGGAGGTCGCCGAGTCCGACGTGATCCTGCACGTCGTCGATGGCGCGCATCCCGACCCTGCGGCGCAGTTGGCGACCGTCCGCGACGTCATCGGCGACGTCGGGGCGCGCGAGCTGCCCGAGCTCATCGCCGTCAACAAGAGCGATCTGCTCGGTGACGACGCGCGGCTGCTGCTGCGCGGGCTCGTGCCCGATGCCGTGTTCGTCTCGGCGAAGACGGGCGAGGGCATCGACGAGCTGCAGCGGCGCATCGCCGAGCTGCTGCCGAACCCCGAGGTCGAGCTGACCGTCATCGTGCCGTACGACCGCGGCGACCTCGTGTCACTGCTGCACGAGCGCGGGCGCATCATCGAGACGAGCTACGTCGAGTCGGGGACGCGCGTGCACGCGTTCGCGACGCCCGAGGTCGCGACGCTCGTCGAGCCGTTCGCGGTCGCCGAAGCGCTGTAACCGGCCGGCGTCCACGGGGCGCTCGCGACAGGATGGGCGGCCTCAGACCGAGCGCAGCACCGCCACGACCTTGCCGAGCACGGTGGCGTGGTCGCCGAGGATCGGCTCGTAGGCCGAGTTCTGCGGCAGCAGCCAGGTGTGGCCGTCGCGCTGCTTGAAGACCTTGACGGTCGCCTCGTTGTCGAGCATGGCGGCGACGATCTCGCCGTTCTCCGCCGTGTTCTGCTGCCGCACGACGACCCAGTCGCCGTCGCAGATCGCGGCGTCGATCATCGAGTCGCCGACGACCGTCAACATGAAGAGCTCGCCCTTCCCGACGAGCTGCCGGGGGAGCGGCACGACCTCTTCGACCATCTGATCGGCGGTGATCGGGATGCCCGCGGCGATCCGCCCGACGAGCGGCACCATGGCGGCGTCGCCGACCGAGGGGCCGGGCAGCGCGTCGGAGTCGACCGCGTGCGCCGGGTCGGGCTCGAGGTCGATGAGCACTTCGAGGGCCCGCGGCCGGTTCGGGTCGCGACGCAGGTAGCCGCTCAACTCGAGCTGCCCGAGCTGGTGCGAGACGCTCGAGAGGGAGGCGAGGCCGACGGCCTCCGCGATCTCCCGCATGCTCGGCGGATACCCGCGCCGGGCGACCGAGGCCTGGATCACGCCGAGGATCTCGCGCTGCTTGTCACTCAGGGTCGTGCGCCGGCGAGTGCCGCCCACGGCCTCGGGCGCGCCCTCGATCGGCGAGTCCTTCTGATCCTCAGCCATGTCGGCTCCGTTCTGACCAATGTCGGTGGTCGGGTGTGGAGTACTCCCGAACCCTCGAAACTCTATCCACGAGCGAGGCCCATTTCAAACATCTGTTCGAGTGTGTCGCGGTTCTGGAGCGGAAATCGGTTCGAGGGCTTGAAACTGTGTTCGATCGAAGGTATGTTCGGAACACAGGTTCGCATCCGATTCTCCCGGCCGAGAATCGGATGCATTCCCCCCGGCGGCCCCCCGGCGCCGGGGGGACCTGTACCACCAGCACCGCAGCCCCACCTCGAGAAGGGTCGACACCATGAGCGCCATCACCTACGGCACCGCCGTCCGCACCGCTCCCGTCGTCACGACCCGCCTGCGGCTCACGCGTCGCGGTCGTGCGGTCATCGCGGCGCTCGTCTCGCTGCCGCTCGTGATCGCCCTCGTCTCGATGACCCTCAACGGCGGGGGCGCCACGGCGACCTCGGGCGACGTCGTCGTCGCGACCGTCACGGTCGAGGCGGGCGAGTCGCTCTGGTCGGTCGCTGCCGCGATCGCGCCCGAGGCTTCGACGGCCGACGTCGTCGCCGACCTGATCGCCGTGAACGACCTGTCGAGCGCCGAGCTGCTGCCCGGCCAGGTGCTCATCGTGCCTGCGCGCTACGCCGACTGAGCGGCCCAGGATGGCCGCCCCGGCGGCGACTACGATGAGCGGGTGACGAGCCTCGCCGACCTGCCGATCCGTGACGACTTGCGGGGCCAGACACCGTATGGCGCGCCGCAGAAGGCGGTGCGCATCGCGCTCAACGTCAACGAGAACACCCACCCGGTTCCGGTGGAGATCATCGCGCACGTCGCGGCCGCGGTCGAGCGAGAGCTCCACGCTGTCAACCGGTACCCCGACCGCGAGTTCACGCTGCTGCGCGAGCACCTCGCCGCCTATCTGAGCGGCAGTGGTGGAGGCGCGGCCGCCCCCGTGCTGCCCGAGCAGGTGTGGGCCGCGAACGGCTCGAACGAGGTCATCCAGCACATCCTGCAGGCCTTCGGCGGGCCGGGTCGCCGCGTGCTCGGGTTCCCGCCGACCTACTCGATGCACTCGATCATCGCGGCCGGCACGGGAACCGAGTGGGTCGCGGGCGACCGCGACGCCGGCTTCGCCCTCGGCCCCGAGACCGCGGTCGCGGCGGTGCGGCGAACCGACCCCGACATCGTCTTCCTGTGCGCGCCCAACAATCCCACGGGCACCCCGCTCGGGCTCGACACGATCGCGGCGGTCTACGAAGCGAGTCGCGGCATCGTCATGGTCGACGAGGCCTACGCCGAGTTCATGCCGGAGGGGCAGCCCGACGCGCTGAGCCTGCTGCCCGGCCGCGAGCGCCTCGTCGTCTCGCGAACGATGAGCAAGGCCTTCGCGTTCGCGGGCGCCCGTCTGGGCTACCTCGCCGCCGACCCTGCTGTCATCGACGCGCTGCGGCTCGTGCGCCTGCCGTACCACCTCTCGGGTCTCACGCAGGCCGCCGCGGTCGCGGCGCTCGAGCACGCGCCGACGATGCTGCGCACGGTCGGCACGATCCGCGAGCAGCGTGATCGACTGCTCGTCGAGCTCACCCGACTCGGGTACGACCCGCACGACAGTTGGGCGAACTTCGTGCTCTTCGGCGGCGTCGCCGACCCGCACGCGACATTCGAGCACCTGCTCGCGCATGACATCCTCATCCGCGACGTGGGGCTGCCGAACCACTTGCGGGTGACGGCGGGCACCCCCGCTGAGACCACGGAGTTCCTCGACGTGCTCGCTAGGATGAACCAGTGAGCACCCCCCGCATCGCCGAGCTCCGGCGCGAGACCAGCGAGTCGTCGATCGAGTTGCGCCTCGACCTCGACGGCACGGGACGTTCATCGATCTCGACGACCGTGCCGTTCTTCGACCACATGCTCACGGCCTTCGCCAAGCACGCCCTCGTCGACCTCGACATCGCAGCGAGCGGCGACACCGACATCGACGTGCACCACACGGTGGAGGACACGGGCATCGTCCTCGGCACGGCGATCGCGCGCGCGCTCGGCGACAAGGCCGGCATCGCGCGATTCGGTGACGCCCTCGTGCCGCTCGACGAGGCGCTCGCTCAAGCCGTCGTCGACGTGAGCGGCCGGCCCTACCTCGTGCACTCGGGCGAGCCCGCCGGTTTCGAGCACCACCTCATCGGCGGCCACTTCACCGGATCGATGGTGCGCCACGTCTTCGAGGCCATCACGATGCACGCGGGCCTCACCGTGCACCTCACGGTGCTTGCCGGTCGCGACCCGCACCACATCGCCGAAGCCGAGTTCAAGGCCTTCGCACGCGCATTCCGCACCGCCGTGCAGCCGGATCCGCGCGTGCACGGCGTGCCCTCGACGAAGGGCGCGCTCTGAGCATGAGCGCTCCCCTCGTGGTCGTGCTCGACTACGGCTCGGGCAATGTGCACTCGGCGGCCAAGGCCGTCGAGGCCGCGGGCGCGCGCGTCGAGCTGACGGCCGATCGTGAGCGCGTGATGGCCGCCGACGGGCTCCTCGTGCCCGGCGTGGGCGCCTTCAGCGCGGTGATGGATGCTCTGCGCGCCGTCCGCGGCGACGAACTCATCGATCGCCGGCTCGCGGGCGGGCGTCCGGTGCTCGGCATCTGCGTCGGGCAGCAGGTCATGTTCGAGCGCGGAGACGAACGCGGCGTCGTGACCGAGGGGCTTGCGCAGTGGCCCGGCACCGTGTCGGCACTGCGGGCGCCGACGGTGCCCCACATGGGCTGGAACACGGTCGACGCGCCCGAGGGCTCCCGGCTCTTCGAAGGCCTGCACGACGAGCGCTTCTACTTCGTGCACTCCTACGCCGCGCACGAGTGGACGCTCGACCCGCACCCGGCCATCCCGGCCCCGATGGTGACGTGGGCCGAGCACGGTGAGCGCTTCATCGCCGCGGTCGAGAACGGCCCCTTGACGGCGACGCAGTTCCACCCCGAGAAGTCGGGAGCGGCCGGGCTGCGGCTGCTGGCCAACTGGCTTCGAACGCTCTGAGAACCGGCTGAGGGCGAGGGCGCCCGCAGAACGGAGTACGATTCTGTGTTTGGCCGCGCCGCACGCGCTGCCGCCCCCTGACCCGATCAGAAAGCCTTCGATGAGCGAGTTCTCGACAATCCCCGCCCTCACGCTGCTGCCGGCGGTGGATGTCGCCGGAGGCAAGGCCGTGCGTCTGACCCAGGGCGAGGCCGGCACCGAGACGAGCTACGGCGACCCGATCGACGCGGCGCACGAGTGGGCCGACCAGGGTGCGGAGTGGATCCACCTCGTCGACCTCGACGCGGCGTTCGGCCGCGGCAGCAACCGCTCGATCATCAAGAAGGTCGTCAAGACGACCCCGCGCAACGTCAACATCGAGCTCTCGGGCGGCATTCGCGACGACGCGACCCTCGAGGCCGCGCTCGCGACGGGCGCCAAGCGCATCAACCTCGGCACCGCCGCGCTCGAGAACCCCGAGTGGGCGGCCCACGTCATCGCCGAGTACGGCGAGGCGATCGCGGTCGGGCTCGACGTGCGCGGCACGACGCTCGCGGCTCGTGGCTGGACGGAGGAGGGCGGCGATCTGTGGTCCGTGCTCGAGCGGCTCGAGGCGGCGGGCTGCGCGCGCTACGTCGTCACCGACGTCACGAAGGACGGCACGCTGAAGGGCCCGAACCTCGACCTGCTGCGCTCGGTCATGGAGCGCACCCACCGCCCGGTCATCGCCTCGGGCGGTGTCTCGAGCCTCGACGACATCGCGGCGCTGCGCGAGCTCGTCCCGCTCGGCCTCGAGGGTGCCATCGTGGGCAAGGCGCTCTACGCGGGCGCGTTCACCCTGCCCGAAGCACTGGATGTCGCGGGCCGCTGACTCGGCCGGCCAGCCCTGGGAGGGGCGGCACTTCGCGCCGAACCCCAGCGCCGCCGACGACGGCTCCGCTCCCGCCGTCTATCTCGAGGCGATCGCGCGGTTGCGCGCGGGGGAGCGCTCGCTCGTCGAGGTCGTCGACGTCGTGCGCGGCTGCCGATTCCTCATCCCGCTCGTCGCCGTGGCGGGCGAGACGGGCCTGACCGACGACGGCCTGCTCGTCGACAAGACGCAGGAGCTCTCGATCATCACGGTCGCCGGCCCCGACGGCCGCCCCGTCCTGCCCGTCTTCTCCTCGGTCGACGCCATGCGCCGGTGGCGACCGGATGCCCGTCCCGTGCCTGCTGACGCCGTGCGTGTCGCGCTGGCCGCCGCCTCGGAGCGCACCGATCGCGTCGTGATCGACGCCCGCTCGCCCGAGACGCTCCTCGTGCTGCCGCGGCCGGCGGTCTGGGCGATCGCGCAGGGAGTGCCGTGGCTGCCCGCTGTCGACGACCCCGCGGTGCTCGAGGCGGTCGCGCGACCCGCGGCGCAGCATCCCGAGATCTGGGCGGTCTCACTCGTGGCGGGCGACCCGCAGGGGCGAGGAGAGGCGGCCGAAGTGGTCGTGCGCCTGGGCGTCGAGCAGAGTGCGACGCCGGAGCGGGTGCGGGAGGTCATCGCGGCGCTCAGCGCGCAGTGGGCGCAGGATGCGACCGTCGCTGAGCGCATCGACTCGCTCTCGGTCCAGCCGGTCGCGGCTGCGCGCCCGGAGTCGGTCTAGACCGCGGTCTGTCTAGTTCACCGGCCCGGTGAGCTTCTCGCCCGGGCCCTGACCGGGCGCGTCCGGGAACGGCGAGGCCTCGCGGAAGGCGAGCTGCACCGAGCGCAGGCCGTCGCGCAGCACGCGAGCGTGGTGGTCGCCGAGCTCGGGAGCGGCGGCCGTGATGAGTCCCGCGAGAGCCGTGATGAGCTTGCGTGCCTCAGCGAGGTCGATCTCCTCCTCACCGTGCTCCGACAGGCCGCACTTGACCGCCGCGGCGCTCAGCAAGTGCACGGCGACGGTGTTGATGATCTCGACGGCCGGAACCTCGGCGATGTCGCGCGAGGGCTCGGTGTCGGTGGGGTTCTCGCTCATGAGACCTTTCACCTGCTATCGTTATGCGGGCTCCGGGGCCAGATCCCCGGTACGAAAGTGGAGAATCCTCCCACCCGCGCTTGACCGACTACTAGGTTACCGGGTCGAATCACCCCGTTCGACGGCTGCGAAGCCGCGCGAAGTCCGTGGGTGGTGCTGGCCGTGCGCCAGGGATGCACTCTCCTCTTCCGTGAAGAATCACCACTGATCCGTCCGGATCATGACAGAGGAGAATCGCATCAGCGAACCGAGAACGAACGACCGTATCCGCGTCCCCGAGGTCCGTCTTGTGGGCCCCGCTGGTGAGCAGGTCGGAGTCGTCAAGATCGAGGTTGCCCTGCGCCTGGCGCAGGAGGCCGACCTCGATCTCGTCGAGGTCGCCCCCAACTCGAAGCCGCCCGTGGTCAAGATCATGGACTACGGCAAGTTCAAGTACGAGGCGGCGCAGAAGGCCAAGGAGGCCCGTCGCAACCAGGCGAACACCATCCTCAAGGAGGTGCGCTTCCGCCTGAAGATCGACAAGCACGACTACGAGACCAAGCGCAAGCGCGCCGAAGGCTTCCTGCAGGCCGGCGACAAGGTCAAGGCCATGATCCTGTTCCGCGGGCGCGAGCAGTCGCGCCCCGAGCAGGGCGTTCGCCTGCTGCAGCGTTTCGCCGAAGACGTCGCCGAGTTCGGCACCGTCGAGTCGACGCCCATGATCGACGGCCGCAACATGGTCATGATCATCGGCCCGCTGCGCAACAAGGCCGATGCGAAGGCTGAGCAGCTCGCGCAGCGCGCGGCCTCGAAGGCGGCGCGCAAGGAGGGTGAGGCGGCTCCCAAGGCCGACGCGCCTGCCGAGCGCGAGCCCGTCGCGGCACCGGCCGCCGAGGCGCCCGTCGCCCCGGTCGAGACCGTTGTCGAGGCGGTTGCCGCGTCTGCTGCTGAGGCGCCGGAGGAGGCACCCGCTGCGGCGGAGAAGCCCGCTGCCGCCAAGAAGCCGGCTGCCGCCAAGCCTGCCGCTGCTTCAGCCAAGCCTGCCGCTGCCGCCAAGCCGGCCGCCGCTGCGAAGCCGGCCGCCGCTGCCGCCAAGCCGGCCGCGGCTGCCAAGCCCGCCGCCGCCAAGCCCGCCGCCGCGAAGCCCGCTGCCGCGCCCAAGCCCGCCGCGTCCGCGTAACCCGCGCCGCGCATCCAACCGAGAAGAAACGAGGAAGCAATGCCCAAGCAGAAGACGCACTCCGGTGCCAAGAAGCGCTTCAAGCTGACCGGCACCGGCAAGGTCATGAAGCAGGGTGCAGGCATGCGCCACAACCTGGAGAAGAAGTCCAGCGAGACCACCCGTCGCCTCAACCGCGAGGTCGTCCTCGCGCCGCAGGACGCCAAGGTGATCAAGAAGCTCATCGGCAAGAAGTAAGACCCGAGAAACGATCTGAAGGACTAACGAAATGGCAAGAGTCAAGCGGGCCGTCAACGCCCACAAGAAGCGTCGGGTCATCCTCGAGCGGGCCGAGGGCTACCGCGGCCAGCGGTCGCGTCTCTACCGCAAGGCCAAGGAGCAGGTCACCCACTCCCTCGTCTACGCGTACCGCGACCGCCGGGCGAAGAAGGGCGAGTTCCGCCGCCTCTGGATCCAGCGCATCAACGCCGCCGCGCGTGCCAACGGCATGACCTACAACCGCCTCATCCAGGGCCTCGGCCTGGCCGGCGTCGAGGTCGACCGTCGCATGCTCGCCGAGCTGGCCGTCAACGAGCCCGCCGCGTTCACGGCCCTCGTGAAGGTCGCCAAGGAGGCCCTCCCGGCCGACACCTCGGCGCCCAAGGCCGACGCGGCCTGATCCGCGCCACTCGCAGCACCGTCGACGCGGCGCGCTCCTCTGGGGGCGCGCCGCGTCTGCGCGTTCACCCGGCGTTAAGCCCGGTCTCGCTACCATGACGCCTGTGATCGACAACCCGCGCTCGCCCCGCGTGCGCGCGGCGGCGAAGCTCGCGAAGAAGAACCAGCGCGCTGAGACCGGGCTGTTCCTCATCGAGGGGCCGCAAGCGGTCGCCGAGGCCCTGCAGTACCGCCCCGACCTCGTCACCGAGGTCTTCGCGACCTCGGCCGCGCTCGACCGGCACCCCGCGATCGCCCGCGCAGCGGCGGCGGCGGGCCTCCGCATCGAGACGGTGACGGATGCCGTGCTCGAGACGATCGCCGACACCGTCACTCCGCAGGGGGTCGTGGCCGTGTGCCGGCAGTTCCCGATGGCGCTCGACGAGCTGCTCGCCGCGCGGCCGCGCCTCGTGGCCGTGCTCGAGGAGGTGCGGGATCCGGGCAACGCGGGCACGATCATCCGCGTCGCCGATGCCGCGGGAGCCGACGCGGTCATCCTCACCGGCTCGAGCGTCGACGTCTTCAACCCCAAGGTCGTGCGCGCCACGACGGGCTCGCTCTTCCACCTCCCCGTCGTCGTCGGCGTACCGCTCGCCGCGACCCTCGAGCGCCTGCGCGGCCTCGGCACGCGCATCCTCGCCGCCGACGTCTCGGGCGACGACCTGCTCGACGTGCGCTCCGACGGCCACCTCGACGGGCCCACGGCGTGGCTCTTCGGCAACGAGGCCCGCGGGCTCACCGACGAGCAGCTCGCGCTCGCCGACCGTGCCGTGATCGTGCCGATCTACGGCCGGGCCGAATCCCTCAACCTCGCGACGGCCGCCGCGGTCTGCCTCTACGAGAGCGCCTTCGCGCAGCGCGCGAGCGCGGCCGCGCACCCGCACTAAACTCGTGTCTCGTGCCGTCCAGCCCTGAAAGCCCCGACTCCGCCGCGAACACTGCCGCCGCGATCACCGAGACCGCGGTCGAGTCCGCCGTCGATGCCGCGCTTGCGGCGATCGCCGCCGCCGCCGATACCGCTGCGCTCAAGGCCGCCAAGACCGCCCACGCTGGCGAGGCCTCGCCGCTCGCAGGGCTCAACGCTCTGCTGCGCGATGTTCCGGCCGACCAGAAGGCCGCGCTCGGCAAGCTCGTCGGGCAGGCCCGCGCGCGCGTCGGTCAGGCCGTCGCGGCCCGTGAGGCCGAGCTCGCGGTGGCCGAAGAGCAGGCGCGGCTCGCCGCGGAGGCGATCGACGTGACGGCGATCGCGCCGCTCGGGCTCACGGGCGCTCGCCATCCGCTCACGACGCTCATGGAGCAGATGAGCGACATCTTCATCGCCATGGGATGGGAGGTCGCCGAGGGCCCGGAGCTCGAGAACGAGTGGTTCAACTTCGACGCCCTCAACATGGACGCCGACCACCCGGCCCGCGGCACGCAAGACACCTTCTTCATCGAGCCGGAGGACCGCCACCTGCTGCTGCGCACGCAGACGAGCCCCGTGCAGGTGCGCTCGCTGCTCGACCGTGGCGTGCCGCTCTACGTCGTCTCGCCCGGCCGCGTGTTCCGCAAGGACGAGCTCGACGCGACGCACACGCCCGTCTTCCACCAGCTCGAGGGCATCGCCATCGACAAGGGCCTCACGATGGCGCACCTGCGCGGCACGCTCGAGCACCTCGCCCGTGCGGTCATCGGCGAGGGCGCGCGCATCCGCTTGCGCCCCAACTACTTCCCGTTCACCGAGCCGAGCGCCGAGCTCGACGTGTGGCACCCCACCTTCAAGGAGGGGCCGCGCTGGATCGAATGGGGCGGATGCGGCATGGTCAACCCCAACGTGCTGCGCGCCGCCGGCATCGATCCCGAGGTCTACCAGGGCTTCGCCTTCGGCATGGGTATCGAGCGCACGCTCATGTTCCGCAACGGCGTGAGCGACATGCGCGACATGGTCGAGGGCGATGTGCGCTTCTCGCAGCAGTTCGGAATGGTGGTCTGATGCGCATCCCGCTCTCGTGGCTTCGCGAGCACGTCGACCTGCCCGCCACGGGCGATGCCATGGCCGACGCCGAGGCGCTGCACGCCGCCCTCGTCAAGGTCGGCCTCGAGGAGGAGACGATCCACGGGGTCGCCCTCACCGGCCCGATCGTCGTCGGCCAGGTGCTCGAGTTCGTTGAGGAGCCGCAGGCGAACGGCAAGACCATCCGCTGGTGCCAGGTGCTCACAGGCCCGGGGGAGACCCGGGGCATCGTCTGTGGCGCCCGCAACTTCGAGGTCGGCGACAAGGTCGTCGTGACCCTGCCCGGCGCCGTGCTGCCCGGGCCGTTCCCGATCGCGGCGAGGAAGACCTACGGGCACGTCTCCGACGGCATGATCGCGAGCGCACGAGAGCTGGGGCTCGGCGACGAGCACGACGGCATCCTGCGCCTCGCGACGCTGGGCCTCGACCCCGAGGTCGGCACCGATGCGATCGCGCTGCTCGGGCTCGACGACCTCGCCGTCGAGGTCAACGTCACGCCCGACCGCGGCTACGCGCTGTCGATCCGCGGCATCGCCCGCGAGTACGCGCACTCGACGGGGGCGGCGTTCCGCGACCCCGCGACGGCGCTCGACCCGGCACCCGCGGAGGGCTTCCGCGTCGCCATCGACGACCGCGAGCCGATCCGCGGTCGCCGCGGCTGCGATGTCTTCGTCACGCGCGTCGTGCGCGGCATCGATCGATCGCGTCCGACGCCCGCGTGGATGGTCTCGCGCCTCGAGCTCGCCGGCATCCGCTCGATCTCGCTCGTCGTCGACATCACCAACTACGTCATGCTCGAGCTCGGCCAGCCGATCCACGCCTACGACTTCGCCGCCTTGCGCGGCGGCATCATCGTGCGCCGCGCCGTCGCGGGTGAGACGCTCACGACGCTCGACGGCCAGACCCGCACGCTGCACCCGGAGGACCTGCTCATCACCGACGACTCCGGCGCCATCGGCCTCGCGGGCGTCATGGGCGGGGCGACCACCGAGATCGGTGACGCCACCGTCGACGTCCTCGTCGAGGCCGCCCACTTCGAGGCCGTCTCGATCGCGCGCACGGCTCGTCGTCACAAGCTGCCGAGCGAGGCCTCCCGCCGCTTCGCCCGCGGCGTCGACCCGCTCGTCGCCGAGCCCGCCGCGCAGCGCGTCGTCGACCTGCTCGTCGAGCTCGCCGGCGGCACCGCCGATGCCCTCGGCTCGCGCTGGATCGACGCTGCCGCTCCGGCGCCCATCCACCTCGCCGAGGGCTTCGCCGACGCCCTCATCGGCGTCGACTTCTCGCTCGACGAGATCACCGACTCGCTGACGGCGATCGGATGCTCGCTCGAGGTGCAGACCGATGGCTGGCAGGTCACCCCGCCGAGCTGGCGCCCCGACCTCATCGATGCCCCGTCGCTGGCGGAAGAGGTCGCGCGCATCGTCGGCTACGACCGCATCCCGGCGGTGTTGCCGGTCGCTCCGCCCGGGCGCGGACTCACGCGCTCGCAGCGCGTGCGCCGTGCCACCGCGAACGCGCTCGCGGCCGCGGGCCTCACCGAGGTGCTCGCCTACCCCTTCGTCTCGGTCGACGACATCGCCCTGACCGACGGGGACGCGCCGAGCGTCCAGCTCGCCAACCCCTTCGACAGCGACACGGGCCGCTTGCGGCGCAGCCTCATTCCGGGGCTTGCGCGCATCGCGCACCGCAACATCGCGCGGGGGCTCACCGACCTCGCGCTGTTCGAGATCGGCGCGGTGTACCTGCCTGCGGCGGGTGCGCAGTACGGGGTCGACGCGGTGCCGGGCATCCAGCAGCGGCCGGAGGGCCCGGTGCTCGACGCGCTCGAGCACAGCATCCCGCCCCAGCCCTGGCACCTCGCCGCCCTGTTCGTGGGCGATCGTCGCGGCCGCGGCATCGGCCAGGCCGCCGAAGCGGCCGGCATCGCCGACGCCCTGGATGCGGCGCACGCGGTCGCCGCCGTCGCGGGCGCCGTGCTGCGCGTCGAGACCGGCGCGCACCCCGCGTTGCACCCCGGGCGCACGGCCGCGCTGCTCGTCGGCGAAACCCTCGTCGGGCACGCGGGCGAGCTGCTGCCGGCCGCGGCGCTCGAGCGCGACCTGCCGCGCCGCGTCGGGGTGCTCGAGCTCGACCTCGAGGCGCTCATCGCCCTCGGCTCGAGCGAGGTCGAGGCGGGCACGATCGCCGCCTACCCGGCCGCGACGCAAGACCTCTCGGTCGTCGTCGCCGAGTCGGTGCCCGCGGGCGCCGTGCGCGCCGCGGTCATCGAGGGCGCGGGACCCCTGCTCGAGTCGGCGACGCTCGTCGACGACTACCGCGGCGCGGGGCTCGAGGCGGGCACGAAGTCGGTGACCCTCGCGCTGCGCTTCCGCGCCGCCGATCGCACGCTCACTGCCGCCGAGGCGACCGAGGCGAAGCTGGCCGGCCTCGCGCTCGCGAGCGAGCGGCTCGGCGCCACGCTGCGCGCCTGAGCCGCTCGCTCACCGAGCGGGGCGTCGACTACTTGCGGCCGCCGCCGAGCAGGCCGCCGAGTGCGCCCGCGATGAGGTCCTGACCCTGGGGGCTCGCGATGAGGCCGCCGAGCAGGTCGCCCAGCGGGTTCGCGGGGGCCTCGGGCTCGGCCTTCGCGGCCGGCTGCTCCTGCTTGCTCGCGAACTGATTGGCCACGAACGCCAGCACGATGGGGGCAACGATCGGCAGCACCTGCGCCACGATCGCGCCGATGTCGACGCCGTCGGCCTTGGCGGGCGCCTTCTTCGCCGCGGCGACGGCCACATCGGCCTTCTTCGCGCCGAAGACGTTGGCCACGATCTTCTCGCCGTCGGCCTCATCGACATCGGCGAGCGAGCGCGGCGCCTTGCCCTTGTGCTTGCCGAGGGCCTTCTCGATCGACTTCGCGCCGCCCTCGTCCTTCGCGTTCGCGGCGAGCCCGCCCACGATCGCGGGCACGGCCACGGCCACGGCGGCCTCGGCGATGCTGCGGTCGACGCCGAGCTTCTCGGCGATATCGCCGACGGGGATCATGCTGATGAGGCCGCTGAGGTCGTCCATTCCTGCTCCTTCGATGCCGGGTACGCGCGCACGCGATCCGTCGCGTCGCTGGCTCATCGTATTGTCTGGAAGAGTGAAGGGCATGACCTATTCCGTGGCGGTCGCCGGAGCCAGCGGGTACGCGGGCGGAGAGGTGCTGCGCCTCATGGCCCAGCACCCCGAGCTCGAGGTTCGCACGGTCACGGCCCACAGCAATGCCGGGCAGCCGCTCATCGACGTGCACCCGCACCTGCGCTCGCTCGCGCACCTGGAGTTCGTCGAGACGACGCCCGAGCGCCTCGCGGGCCACGACGTCGTCGTGCTCGCCCTGCCCCACGGCGCCTCGGGCGCTCTCGCGGCCCAGCTGCCCCCCGAGACGCTCGTGCTCGACTGCGGCGCCGACCACCGCCTCACGAGCGCGGCCGAATGGGCGCGCTACTACGGCGGTGAGCACCATGGCGCGTGGGCCTACGGGCTGCCCGAGCTGATCCACGCCGACGGCGCGCGGCAGCGCGAGGTGCTCGCCGGCGCGCGGCGCATCGCGGTGCCCGGGTGCAATGTCACCGCGGTGACCCTCGGGCTCGCGCCGGGCATCCGCAGCGGCGTCATCGAGGCGCACGACGTCTCGGCCGTGCTCGCTGTCGGCCCGAGCGGCGCGGGCCGCTCCCTGCGCACCGATCTGCTCGCGAGCGAGCTGCTCGGCTCGGCGTCGGCGTACGGCGTCGGGGGAGTGCACCGGCACATCCCCGAGATCCTGCAGAACCTCCGCGTCGCGGGCGCCGCCGATCCGACCATCTCGTTCACGCCCGTGCTCGTGCCGATGGCCCGTGGCATCCTCGCCACCGTCACGGCGCGGCTCGCCCCGGGCGCGGATGCGGCGAGCGCGCGCGAGGCGTGGGAGTCGGCGTATGCCGCCGAACCCTTCGTGCACGTGCTGCCCGCGGGCCGCTTCCCGGCCACCGCGTCGACGGTCGGGGCGAACACGGCCCTCCTGGGGCTCGCGGTCGACGACGACGCGCAGCGCGTCGTGGCCGTCGTCGCGCTCGACAACCTCGTCAAGGGCACCGCGGGCGCCGCCATCCAGTCGCTCAACCTCGCGCTCGGCGTGCCCGAGACGCTCGGCCTTCCCGTGAACGGAGTCGCCCCGTGACCGTCACCGCTCCCGCCGGCTTCGACGCGGCCGGAGTCGCCGCCGGGCTCAAAGCGAGCGGAGCCGCCGATCTCGCCCTCGTCGTGAACCGCGGGCCGCGCCGCGCGGCCGCTGCGGTGTTCACGAGCAATCGTGCGAAGGCCAACCCCATCCTGTGGTCGCAGCAGGTGATCGCCGACGGCGAGGTCGCCGCGATCGTGCTCAACTCCGGGGGAGCGAACTGCTTCACGGGGGCCGAAGGATTCCAAACCACGCACGCGACCGCGGAGGCCGTCGCCGAGGCCTTGCAGGTGAGCGCAGGCGACGTGCTCGTGTGCTCGACCGGCCTCATCGGCGTGCAGCTCGACCGCGATGCGCTGCTCGCGGGCGTGACCGCCGCGGCCGCCGGGCTCGGCGCGAACGGCGAGGCCGCGGCCCGCGCGATCATGACGACCGACTCGGTGCCCAAGACGGTCGTCATCGACGGCCCGGGCTACTCGATCGGCGGCATGGCGAAGGGCGCCGGGATGCTCGCCCCGGGTCTCGCCACGATGCTCGTGGTGCTCACCACCGACGCCGACCTGCCCGCCGCCGAGCTCGACACGGCGCTCCGCGCGGCCACGCGGGTCAGCTTCGACCGGCTCGACTCCGACGGCTGCATGTCGACCAACGATCAGGTGACGCTCATGGCGAGCGGAGCATCCGGCGTCACCCCCGATCTCGAGGCCTTCACCCTGCTGCTCATCGACGCGTGCATGGCGCTCGCCCTGCAGCTGCAGGCCGACGCCGAGGGGGCGAGCCACGACATCCAGATCCACGTGCGTGGCGCCGCGACGGAGGACGATGCGGTCGAGGTCGGCCGCTCGATCGCCCGCAACAACCTGTTCAAGGCCGCGGTGTTCGGCAACGACCCCAACTGGGGCCGCGTCCTCGCCGCGATCGGCACGACGAGCGCTCCCTTCGACCCCTACGCGGTCGACGTCACGATGAACGGCGTGCGCGTGTGCCACGCCGGCGCGCCCGATCGGCCGCGCGACGAGGTCGACCTGAGCCCTCGCCTGCTCACCCTCGAGGTCGAGCTGCACGCGGGTGATGCCGCGGCCATGATCCTGACCAACGACCTCACGCACGACTACGTGCACGAGAACAGCGCCTACGCGAGCTAGGGCACGATGAGCGAGCTGAGAGACCCCGCGACCGTCGCCGACGACCACGCCCAGGCGGCGGTCAAGGCGGCCACCCTCATCGAGTCGCTGCCGTGGCTGCAGCGGTTCCGCGACCGCATCGTCGTCATCAAGTTCGGCGGCAACGCCATGGTGAGCGACGAGCTGCAGCGCGCCTTCGCGCAAGACATGGTCTACCTGCGCACGGTCGGCCTGCGACCCGTCGTCGTGCACGGCGGCGGCCCGCAGATCTCGGCGATGCTCGAGAAGTTCGGCATCGAAAGCGAGTTCCGCGGCGGCTACCGGGTGACGAGCCCCGAGGCCATGGAGGTCGTGCGCATGGTGCTCACGGGCCAGATCAGCCGCTCGCTCGTCAGCCTCATCAACGAGCACGGGCCGTTCGCCGCTGCGATCTCGGGGGAGGACGCGGGGCTCTTCCGCGGCCGCCGCCGCGGCGTCGTGGTCGACGGGGTCGAGGTCGACCTCGGGCTCGTGGGCGATGTCGTGGGGGTCGACCCCGCCGCGGTGCTCGCGCAGCTCGACGCGGGGCGCATCCCCGTCGTCTCGTCGATCGCGCCCGACGGCGACACGCCGGGTCAGAGCCTCAACGTCAACGCCGATTCGGCCGCCGCGGCGCTCGCCGTCGCGCTCGCCGCCGAGAAGCTCGTCATCCTCACCGATGTCACGGGGCTCTACCGTGACTGGCCCGACACCTCCTCGCTCGTCTCGTCGATCGACGCCGACGAGCTGCGGGCGCTGCTGCCGAGCCTCGAGTCGGGCATGATCCCGAAGATGGCCGCGTGCCTCGAGGCCGTCGACGGCGGTGTCGGCAAGGCGGCGATCATCGACGGGCGCGTGCCGCACTCGATCCTGCTCGAGATCTTCACGCAAGACGGCATCGGCACCGAGGTCACCGCCGCGGACGGCGCCGCACGATGACGGGTCCGCTGGTGTCAGGAACGGAGACGGATGCCGTGCGCGCGCGGTTCGCGCACGTCGCCATGCGCTCGGCCCCGGCCCCGATGGCCGTGTTCGATCACGGGCGCGGGGCGCTCGTATGGGATGTCGACGGGCGGGAGTACCTCGACTTCCTCGCCGGCATCGCCGTCAACTCCCTCGGCCACGCGCACCCCGTCATCGTCGAGGCGCTCGCCGCCCAGGCGGGGCGCCTCGTGCACGTCAGCAACTACTTCACGACGCCGCAGGCCGTCGCCTTCGCCGAACGGCTCGTCCGCCTCACGGGGTTCGGAGCGACCGGGCGGGTGTATCCCGCCAACTCGGGCGCCGAGGCGATCGAGGCGGCGCTCAAGCTGGCCCGCCGCACGGGGCGGCCGCGCATCCTCGCCTTCGAGCAGGGCTTCCACGGCCGCACGATGGGCGCCCTCGCCCTCACGGGAAAGCCGGCGCTGCGCACGCCCTTCGAGCCCATGGTGCCGGGCGTCGAGCACCTGCCGACCGACCTCGCCGCCCTCGAGGCCGCGCTGGGGCCGGATGTCGCGGCGCTCGTGCTCGAACCCATCAAGGGCGAGGCCGGCGTCGTGCCCCTGCCGCCGGGGTTCCTCGCCGAGGCCCGGCGGCTCACGCGGGCGAGCGGAACCCTGCTCATCGTCGACGAGATCCAGACCGGAGCGGGCCGCACGGGCGACTGGTTCGCGTTCCAGCACGAGCTCTCGGGCGACGATCTACCCGATGCTGTCGTCGTCGCGAAGGGCATCGGCGGGGGAGTGCCCGTCGGGGCGCTCGTCACGCGCGGGGCCGCGAGCGAGCTGTTCACGCTCGGCCAGCACGGCTCGACCTTCGGCGGCAATCCGCTCGCGACGGGGGTCGCCGACGCCGTGCTCGCCGAGATCGAGCGGGCCGACCTCGTCGGCACTGCGGCTCGGCGCGGCGAGCGGCTCAGAGCGGGCATCCTGAGCCTGGGGTCGCCGCTCGTCGCCGAGGTGCGCGGCCGCGGGCTGCTGCTCGGTGTCGGGCTCACCGCCCCGGTCGCCCCGCGCATCGTCGCCGAGGCCCTCCACCGCGGGCTCATCATCAACGCGGCGAACGACGAGAGCATCCGCCTCGCGCCCCCGCTCATCATCGGCGATGCTGAAATCGACCGGTTCCTGACCATGTTCGCTGCGAGCCTCACGGCCGCCCAGTTGGAAGTCGTCTCCCCATGACCGCACACGCCCCCGCCGCCCGCCACTTCCTGCGCGACGACGACATTACGCCCGCCGAGCAGGCGCAGATCCTCGATCTCGCCGCGCAGATCAAGGCCGACCGCTGGGCGCGCACGCCGCTCGCCGGCCCGCAGACGGTCGCCGTCATCTTCGACAAGTCGTCGACCCGCACGCGCGTGAGCTTCGCGGTCGGTATCGCCGACCTCGGCGGGGTGCCGCTCATCATCTCGACGGCGAGCAGCCAGCTCGGCGGGAAGGAGACCCCGAGCGACACCGCCCGCGTGCTCGAGCGCATGGTCGCCGCGATCGTCTGGCGCACCTACGCGCAGGCAGGGCTCGAGGAGATGGCGGCCGGCACGACGGTGCCCGTCGTCAACGCGCTCAGCGACGACTTCCACCCCTGCCAGCTGCTCGCCGACCTCCTGACGATCCGCGAGCACCGCGGCGAGCTCGCGGGGCTGACGGTCGCCTTCCTGGGCGACGGGGCGAGCAACATGGCGCAGTCGTACCTGCTCGCGGGCGCGACCGCGGGCATGCACGTGCGCGTGGCCGCTCCCGCGTCGTTCGCCCCGACCGCCGCGGTCGTCGCCGATGCCGAGCGCCGCGCGGCCGAGACCGGCGGCTCGATCATGGTCACGACCGACCCGGTCGCCGCCGTGACGGGTGCCGACGTCGTCGTCACCGACACGTGGGTCTCGATGGGCAAGGAGGACGAGAAGGCGCACCGCGTCGCGACCTTCGGCGCCTACCGGGTCGACCCCGCGATGATGGCGCACGCGACGCCCGACGCGCTCTTCCTGCACTGCCTGCCGGCCGATCGGGGCTACGAGGTGACGGCCGAAGTCATCGACGGTCCGCAATCCGTCATCTGGGACGAGGCCGAGAACCGCCTGCACGCGCAGAAGGCCCTGCTCGTGTGGCTGCTCGAGCAGTCCGGCGGCGCGCGATGAGCGGCGCCACGAACGAGGGCTCGCTCTGGGGCGGCCGCTTCAGCGACGGCCCGTCGCCCGAGCTGCAGCGGCTGAGCCGCTCGACCCAGTTCGACTGGCAGCTCGGCGGCTACGACATCCGGGGTTCGCGTGCGCACGCTCGCGCTCTCGCCGCGGCTGGCTACCTCACCGACGACGAGCTGGTGCGGATGCTCGAAGGACTCGACGACATCGAGGCCCGCTGGGCAGACGGTCGCCTGCAGCCCCGGCCGGAGGATGAGGACGTGCACGGTGCCCTCGAAGCGGCCCTCGTGGACGCGGTCGGCGCCGAGCTCGGCGGCCGCCTGCGCGCGGGCCGCAGCCGCAACGACCAGATCGCGACCCTGATCAGGCTGTACCTGCGCGACCACGGTGCCGTGATCGCGCGCGAGGTGCGGTCGCTCATCGAGGCGCTCGCCGCGCAGGCGGACGCGCATCCCGATGCCGTCATGCCCGGCCGCACGCACCTGCAGCACGCGCAGCCGGTGCTGCTGGCGCACCACCTGCTGGCGCACGCCTGGCCGCTCGTGCGCGACCTCGAGCGCCTGCGCGACTGGGCAGCCCGCTCCGATCGCTCGCCCTACGGCGCCGGCGCGCTCGCCGGATCGAGCCTGGGCCTCGACCCCGCCCTCGTGGCGGCCGAGCTCGGCTTCAGCGGGCCGACCGAGAACTCGATCGACGCGACGGCGAGCCGCGACCTCGTCGCCGAGTTCGCCTACATCGCGGCGCAGCTCGGCGTCGACCTGTCGCGACTGGCGGAGGAGATCATCCTCTGGAATACGCGCGAGTTCGGCTACGTGACGCTGCACGACGGCTACTCGACGGGATCGTCGATCATGCCGCAGAAGAAGAACCCCGACATCGCCGAGCTCGCGCGCGGCAAGGCCGGCCGGCTCATCGGCGACCTCACCGGGCTGCTGTCGACTCTCAAGGGCCTGCCGCTCGCCTACAACCGCGACCTGCAGGAGGACAAAGAGCCGGTCTTCGACGCGGTGGAGACGCTCGAGGTGCTGCTGCCGGCGTTCACGGGCATGGTGGCGACCCTGCGCTTCGACACCGAGCGCATGGCGGCCCTCGCGCCGCAGGGCTTCTCGCTCGCGACCGATGTCGCCGACTGGCTCGTGCGGCAGGGCGTGCCGTTCCGCGAGGCGCACGAGATCTCGGGCGCGCTCGTCGCGCACTGCGAGCGGCACGGCCTCGAGCTGCACGAGCCGAGCGACGACGAGTACGCGGCGATCGACGCGCGCCTCACGGGCGACGTGCGCACCGTGCTGACGGTCGAGGGCTCGATCGCGTCGCGCTCGGGTGCGGGCGGCACGGCGCCGTCGGCGGTCGCGGCCCAGCGCGTCCACCTCGCCGAGCGGCTCGCCGCCCTCGCGTAGCGCCGTGCGCCTGCTCGACGACGATCCCGTCGCGGTTGCGCCGCTCCTGCTCGGGGCGGTGCTGCACGGCCGCGGTGTGAGCCTGCGGCTCACCGAGGTCGAGGCGTACCGCGGAGTCGGCGCCGACCCCGGCTCGCACGCCTTCCGCGGCCCGACCCCGCGCACCGAACCCATGTTCGGCCCCGCGGGCACGGTCTACGTGTACCTCAGCTTTGGGCTGCACCGCTGCCTCAACCTCGTGTGCGGTCCCGCGGGGGAGGCCGGCGCCGTGCTGCTGCGCGCGGGCGAGGTCGTCGAGGGTGCCGAGCTCGCCGCCCGGCGCCGTGCGGCCGCGGCACCCCGCCGCGCGGGCGCCTGCGCATCCCGCATCATCGCGCCCCGCGACCTCGCCCGGGGGCCGGCACGCCTGGCGACGGCGCTCGGAGTCGAGCTGTCCGACAGCGGCGGGATGCTCGCCGCGGGCCCGCCGCCCCCCGAGGGCTTCGCCCTCGAGCCCGGCCCGCCGCTGCCCCCCGAGCGCATCGCCACGGGCCCCCGCGTGGGGGTGAGCGGTCTCGGCGGCACCGTCGAGTTCCCCTGGCGCTTCTGGCTCGCGGGGGATCCGACGGTGTCGGTCTATCGCCCGGCGGCCCGCGGCGGCACGACTACGCCAGCACGATGAGCGCGGCGCACACGCCCGCCCAGAGCGTGCTCACGAGTGTGCCGATGATGAAGCGCTCGGTCGCCGCGCCCGCATCGAGATCGCGGAACCGGCCGAGGCCCTTGACGGCGATGAGCGCGCCGACGAGCTCCCAGCGGCCGAGCAGCACGGCAGCGACGACCACCGCGCGCTCGAGGTAGCCGATCGTCGTGCCGCCGCGGAGCACCTCCCGCGTCGGCTGCGTGGTGCGCGCGGTGGCGGGCGCGGCGCCCGCAACGGGCACGATGATGCCGCCGTGCTGGCCCGAGGGGGCGCCGTCCCGCGTCGCCGCGGCGAGCACGAGGGTGACGACCGGCCCGCCCGCGATGATCGCGACAGCGACGAGGCAGAGGGGCAGGATGCTCGCCGCGAGCCCCACGGGCCGTGCATCGAAGCCGAGCGCGAGCGCGAGGGCCCCGACGCCCACGACGATGATCGCGGGCACGACCAGCCGCGGCCGTCCCGTCGCGGGCGCGAGCAGCGCGAGGGCGGTCACGAGCACGAGAAGCAGGGCGACCCCGATCCACCCGGGGGCGGTGATGACGGAGACGATCGAGGGGGCGAACGGCATCAGGCGGGTGCTCCTTCGGGGGTCATGGCCTCCACGGTAGCGCCGAGGTCGGCGAGCAGTGCGACGAGTGCACGGCGGGCCTCCCCATCGACCCGCAGTCCGGCGGCTCGGGCTCGCTTGCTCGTCGCCTGCGGCGTCACGCCGAGTCGTTCGGCCGCCTCGGCCTGGGTGAGCCCCGTCTCGATGAGATCGTGCAGTTGCCAGCCGGCGGGACTCCAGCGCGCTCGGTGCGTCAGCAGCAGGTCGATGAGCGCCCCGAGGTGCTCGGCGCGGGCTCCCGCGCCCCCGGCGCCGACCGCCGCGAAGCGCCCGGGACGGCGCGAGGCCTGCTCGATCCCCGCTCGGGCCGAGGCGAAGGCCGGTCCACTCGCTTCGCGCACGCTCGTGGGCAGGGGCATCCGCACGGCACCGATGCCCAGGCCGACCCGCCAGTGCGGGGAGCGCAGCAGGTGCAGGGCGGTCTCCAGGGCGACCGCGGCGTCGCTGGTCAGTGCTTGCAGCTCGTCGCCCGCGGTGCGCTCGGGGAGGAGCGGATAGTGGTCGCCGAAGCGGTCGACGAGCTCGACGAGCGCTCCCGCGACGCGATCCGCGTCGCCGCTGCTGCCGATCTGGTCGGCGATGATCACGAACACGGGCCCTCCTCGCAACCTCCGAGGGGTGATTCCCTCAGCATCAAGCCTACAGGGGTGATTCTTCCGGAATCCACCTCCTGCCGCTGATACGCTGACGCGGTGACCGCCGCCCCCGACCCCGACCGCACCGTGACTCTCACGCCACCGCAGAACGATCCGAGTTTCGAGACCGTGTGGGACGAGATCGTCTGGCGCGGTCTCGTGCACGTCTCGACCGACCCCGACTCCCTGCGCACCGCGCTCGGGGGCGAGTCGATCACCTACTACTGCGGCTTCGACCCGACCGCAGCGAGTCTGCACCTCGGCAACCTCGTGCAGCTGTTGCTCATGCGGCGCCTGCAGCTCGCCGGCCACCGACCGCTCGCGCTCGTGGGCGGCTCGACGGGGCTCATCGGCGACCCCCGCCCGTCCGCCGAGCGCACGCTCAACGATCGCGAGACGGTCGCCGAGTGGGTGGGGCGCCTGCAGAGCCAGGTCAGCCGGTTCCTGAGCGCCGAGGGGCCGAACGGCGTCACGCTCGTCAACAACCTCGACTGGACAGCGGGCCTGAGCGCCATCGACTTCCTGCGCGAGATCGGCAAGCACTACCGCGTCGGCACGATGCTCAAGAAAGACGCGGTGGCCTCACGTCTCAACTCGGAGGCCGGCATCTCGTACACCGAGTTCAGCTACCAGATCCTGCAGGGCTACGACTTCCTCGAACTGCACCGGCAGCACGGGTGCGTCCTGCAGACCGGCGGCAGCGACCAGTGGGGCAATCTCACGAGCGGCACCGATCTCATCCACCGGGTCGAGGGCCGGAGCGTGCACGCCATCGGCACCCCGCTCATCGCCAACAGCGACGGGACGAAGTTCGGCAAGAGCGAGGGCAACGCGATCTGGCTCGATGCCGAGATGTGCAGCCCCTACGCGATGTACCAGTTCTGGCTCAACACCGACGATGCCGACGTCATCGATCGCCTCAAGGTCTTCACGTTCCTCGGGCGGGCCGAGATCGAGCAGTACGCCGAACTCGTGCGCGACGAGCCGTTCCGCCGAGCGGCGCAGAAGCGGCTCGCTCTCGAGGTGACGGGCATCGTGCACGGTGCCGACGCGGTCGCGGCGGCGATCGCGGCGTCCGCGGCGCTCTTCGGCGAGGGTGACCTCTCGGCACTGGATGCTCCGACGCTTGCCGCCGTGATCGCCGAGCTGCCCTCCGCCGAACTGGGGGAGTCCGACACGGTGGTGCATGCCCTGGTCGCCACGGGGCTGTGCTCGAGCGCCAGCGAGGCCCGGCGCGCGATCGCGCAGGGCGGTGTCGCCCTCAACAACGTCAAGGTGTCGAGCGACGAGGCGACCCTCGCCGGCGCCGCGCTCGCGGGCGGCGCGGCCGTGCTGCGACGTGGCAAGAAGACGCTCGCGGGGCTCGTTCTGCGCTGATGGGCGGCGGCCCGGATGCCCGGAAACGAGCGCGACACGCCCGGGATTCGCCCAAATTTGCCCCGCACCCGTACGAACCGTAATCTTCTAACTCGTCACCCCAAAGGTGCGGCAAGCCGAAGAGCGAGCCGGCCTCAAGCGGGACCAGATCCTCCAAGACAGAGCAGCCACTTGCTGGTGCGCTCATCGCCAAGTAGGATTGCGAATCCGCCCGGCACGATCCTTCGGATCAAGCCACGGGCAGTCGGACTCGGTTCGCCGAGATCGCCGATTTGCGCCGGGAAGCCGGGGCGGATACATTAGGGAAGTTGCCCAGTTGCGACAGCCGAGAGGCTGGAGGTCTGGAGCGTCCGATCCTTGAGAACTCAACAGCGTGCACTAAGTCAATGCCAAATAACCTCGTCGGCTGACCTCGGTCAGTCGTCAGAGATTCCTTTGGATTGAAACAAGAATGTCAGTAGATATTCGAACTTCAGTCAGACAAACTCGTCACCGCTCAGACCTCGGTCCGGTGGTGACACTAGATGTGCCGGCAGCCCTCGGGCAGCCGTGCAATCAAACATTTACGGAGAGTTTGATCCTGGCTCAGGACGAACGCTGGCGGCGTGCTTAACACATGCAAGTCGAACGATGAAGCCGGAGCTTGCTCTGGTGGATTAGTGGCGAACGGGTGAGTAACACGTGAGTAACCTGCCCTTGACTCTGGGATAAGCGTTGGAAACGACGTCTAATACCGGATACGAGCTGGGACCGCATGGTCACCAGCTGGAAAGAACTTCGGTCAAGGATGGACTCGCGGCCTATCAGTTAGTTGGTGAGGTAACGGCTCACCAAGACGACGACGGGTAGCCGGCCTGAGAGGGTGACCGGCCACACTGGGACTGAGACACGGCCCAGACTCCTACGGGAGGCAGCAGTGGGGAATATTGCACAATGGGCGCAAGCCTGATGCAGCAACGCCGCGTGAGGGACGACGGCCTTCGGGTTGTAAACCTCTTTTAGCAGGGAAGAAGCGAAAGTGACGGTACCTGCAGAAAAAGCACCGGCTAACTACGTGCCAGCAGCCGCGGTAATACGTAGGGTGCAAGCGTTGTCCGGAATTATTGGGCGTAAAGAGCTCGTAGGCGGTTTGTCGCGTCTGCTGTGAAAACCCGAGGCTCAACCTCGGGCCTGCAGTGGGTACGGGCAGACTAGAGTGCGGTAGGGGAGATTGGAATTCCTGGTGTAGCGGTGGAATGCGCAGATATCAGGAGGAACACCGATGGCGAAGGCAGATCTCTGGGCCGTAACTGACGCTGAGGAGCGAAAGCGTGGGGAGCGAACAGGATTAGATACCCTGGTAGTCCACGCCGTAAACGTTGGGAACTAGATGTAGGGACCATTCCACGGTTTCTGTGTCGCAGCTAACGCATTAAGTTCCCCGCCTGGGGAGTACGGTCGCAAGACTAAAACTCAAAGGAATTGACGGGGGCCCGCACAAGCGGCGGAGCATGCGGATTAATTCGATGCAACGCGAAGAACCTTACCAAGGCTTGACATATAGAGGAAACGGCTGGAAACAGTCGCCCCGCAAGGTCTCTATACAGGTGGTGCATGGTTGTCGTCAGCTCGTGTCGTGAGATGTTGGGTTAAGTCCCGCAACGAGCGCAACCCTCGTCCTATGTTGCCAGCACGTAATGGTGGGAACTCATGGGAGACTGCCGGGGTCAACTCGGAGGAAGGTGGGGATGACGTCAAATCATCATGCCCCTTATGTCTTGGGCTTCACGCATGCTACAATGGCCGGTACAAAGGGCTGCAATACCGTAAGGTGGAGCGAATCCCAAAAAGCCGGTCTCAGTTCGGATTGAGGTCTGCAACTCGACCTCATGAAGTTGGAGTCGCTAGTAATCGTGGATCAGCAACGCCACGGTGAATACGTTCCCGGGCCTTGTACACACCGCCCGTCAAGTCATGAAAGTCGGTAACACCCGAAGCCAGTGGCCCAACCGCAAGGAGGGAGCTGTCGAAGGTGGGATCGGTGATTAGGACTAAGTCGTAACAAGGTAGCCGTACCGGAAGGTGCGGCTGGATCACCTCCTTTCTAAGGAGCATCTGCTGTCTCGCTCCGGCGAGTGCAGCCAGAAGCCAGATCTGAGACGACTGTTCTCAGCTGGTAGCTCATGGGTGGAACATTGACTTTGGTGGTCGGCGAACGCCGGCAGCTCAGTACTCCCCTCGGGGATGGAAACGCTGCCGACAGGAGCCGGCCACATGCACGCTGTTGGGTCCTGAGGGACCGGGCCTCGAGTCGGAAGACTCGGGAAACGATTCCTCGGACCGCGGTCTGACCGACTAGAAAGCGCCCGCGCTCTGGAGACAGAGCAGGGGCCGTCGGCAGGAGCGGTACCGACCGTATGTTGAGAACTACACAGTGGACGCGAGCATCTTAGAACTGAGGTCGCAAGACCTCGGATCTACGATCAAAAGTCTCGAAAGAGACATAGATCATTGGTCGCAGCGAAGGGCTTTCGAGCTCGGCGCTGCCGATCGATTCAAACTCATGTAGTCAAGTTTCTAAGAGCAAACGGTGGATGCCTTGGCATCTGGAGCCGAAGAAGGACGTAGCAATCTGCGATAAGCCTCGGGGAGCTGATAAGCGAGCTTTGAGCCGAGGATTTCCGAATGGGGAAACCCCGCTGGGCGTACTTGTGCGACCTAGTGACTCCCGCCTGAATATATAGGGCGGGTAGAGGGAACGTGGGGAAGTGAAACATCTCAGTACCCACAGGAAGAGAAAACAACCGTGATTCCGTTAGTAGTGGCGAGCGAAACCGGAAGAGGCTAAACCGAGCATGTGTGATAGCCGGCAGGCGTTGCGTGTTCGGGGTTGTGGGACTCACCAGCAGATCTGCCGATCTGCAAGGGTTACAGCGCGATATAGACGAATGGTCTTGAAAGGCCAGTCACAGAGGGTGCCAACCCCGTAGTCGAAATGTCGTAATGGCCCGGAGAGTATCCCAAGTAGCACGGGGCCCGAGAAATCCCGTGTGAATCTGTCAGGACCACCTGATAAGCCTAAATACTCCCAGATGACCGATAGCGGACAAGTACCGTGAGGGAAAGGTGAAAAGTACCCCGGGAGGGGAGTGAAATAGTACCTGAAACCGTTTGCTTACAAACCGTCGGAGCAGCCCTAGTAGCTGTGACGGCGTGCCTTTTGAAGAATGAGCCTGCGAGTTAGCGATATGTGGCGAGGTTAACCCGAGAGGGGTAGCCGTAGCGAAAGCGAGTCTGAATAGGGCGATTCAGTCGCATGTCCTAGACCCGAAGCGAAGTGATCTATCCATGGCCAGGTTGAAGCGACGGTAAGACGTCGTGGAGGACCGAACCCACTTAGGTTGAAAACTGAGGGGATGAGCTGTGGATAGGGGTGAAAGGCCAATCAAACTTCGTGATAGCTGGTTCTCTCCGAAATGCATTTAGGTGCAGCGTTGCGTGTTTCTTGCCGGAGGTAGAGCTACTGGATGGCCGATGGGCCCCAAAAGGTTACTGACGTCAGCCAAACTCCGAATGCCGGTAAGTGAGAGCGCAGCAGTGAGACGGTGGGGGATAAGCTTCATCGTCGAGAGGGAAACAACCCAGACTACCGACTAAGGTCCCTAAGCGTGTGCTAAGTGGGAAAGGATGTGGAGTTGCACAGACAACCAGGAGGTTGGCTTAGAAGCAGCCACCCTTGAAAGAGTGCGTAATAGCTCACTGGTCAAGTGATTCCGCGCCGACAATGTAACGGGGCTCAAGCACACCACCGAAGTCGTAGGATTCGCATATTTGGTAGGCCTTCGTGGTCCAGCCGTGCGGATCGGTAGGAGAGCGTCGTGTGGCCAGCGAAGCGGCGGTGTGAACCAGCCGTGGAGGCCACACGAGTGAGAATGCAGGCATGAGTAGCGAAAGACGGGTGAGAAACCCGTCCTCCGAAAGACCAAGGGTTCCAGGGCCAGGTTAATCCGCCCTGGGTAAGTCGGGACCTAAGGCGAGGCCGACAGGCGTAGTCGATGGACAACGGGTTGATATTCCCGTACTGACGAAAAACCGCCCAAGTCAATCCAGTAATGCTAAGAGTCCGAATACCGGTGACCGATCCCTTCGGGGAGGAGCTCCGGGGCTAGCACTCGACCCTATGCTGGTGCGGCTAGCGTATTAACAGGTGTGACGCAGGAAGGTAGCTGAGCCGGGCGATGGTAGTCCCGGTGTAAGGACGTAGGGCGAGAGATAGGCAAATCCGTCTCTCACATAGCCTGAGATCCGATGCGTACCCCTCACGGGGGAAATCAGTGATCCTATGCTGCCGAGAAAAGCATCGACGCGAGGTTTTAGTCACCCGTACCCCAAACCGACTCAGGTGGTCAGGTAGAGAATACCAAGGAGATCGAGAGAATCGTGGTTAAGGAACTCGGCAAAATGCCCCCGTAACTTCGGGAGAAGGGGGGCCGGATGTGTGAAGGGACTTGCTCCCGGAGCATTGAAGGCCGCAGAGACCAGTGGGAAGCGACTGTTTACTAAAAACACAGGTCCGTGCTAAGTCGCAAGACGATGTATACGGACTGACGCCTGCCCGGTGCTGGAAGGTTAAGAGGAGCGGTTAGCGCAAGCGAAGCTGCGAATTTAAGCCCCAGTAAACGGCGGTGGTAACTATAACCATCCTAAGGTAGCGAAATTCCTTGTCGGGTAAGTTCCGACCTGCACGAATGGCGTAACGACTTCCCAGCTGTCTCAACCGCGAACTCGGCGAAATTGCACTACGAGTAAAGATGCTCGTTACGCGCAGCAGGACGGAAAGACCCCGTGACCTTTACTACAGCTTGGTATTGGTGTTCGGTGTGGCTTGTGTAGGATAGGTGGGAGACTGTGAAGCTGGCACGCTAGTGTCGGTGGAGTCGTTGTTGAAATACCACTCTGGTCACTCTGGATATCTAACTTCGGACCGTAATCCGGTTCAGGGACAGTGCCTGGTGGGTAGTTTAACTGGGGCGGTTGCCTCCCAAAAAGTAACGGAGGCGCCCAAAGGTTCCCTCAACCTGGTTGGCAATCAGGTGTCGAGTGTAAGTGCACAAGGGAGCTTGACTGTGAGACTGACAGGTCGAGCAGGGACGAAAGTCGGGACTAGTGATCCGGCAGTGGCTTGTGGAAGCGCTGTCGCTCAACGGATAAAAGGTACCTCGGGGATAACAGGCTGATCTTGCCCAAGAGTCCATATCGACGGCATGGTTTGGCACCTCGATGTCGGCTCGTCGCATCCTGGGGCTGGAGTAGGTCCCAAGGGTTGGGCTGTTCGCCCATTAAAGCGGTACGCGAGCTGGGTTTAGAACGTCGTGAGACAGTTCGGTCCCTATCCGCTGCGCGCGTAGGAAGTTTGAGAGGATCTGACCCTAGTACGAGAGGACCGGGTTGGACGAACCTCTGGTGTGTCAGTTGTTCCGCCAGGAGCACCGCTGATTAGCTACGTTCGGGATGGATAACCGCTGAAAGCATCTAAGCGGGAAGCCGGCCTCAAGATGAGACTTCCATGCCTTCGGGCGAGAGGCTCCCAGCCAGATTACTGGGTTGATAGGCAGGATGTGGAAGAGGGGACTAAAGACCCTTGCAGCTGACCTGTACTAATAAGCCGATAACTTGACAACACCTCTTTTGAGGAATGAGATTTGTGTTGCTCGCGTCCACTTTGTGGTTCTCGATTTACGGTCGAGAACTACGCACAGACTCAACACTGTGAGAACAGTGCTTGGCTTGTCTGTCCGTAAACGATTGATAAATCAATAGTGTTTCGGCGGCCATAGCGAAGGGGAAACGCCCGGTTACATTCCGAACCCGGAAGCTAAGACCTTCTGCGCCGATGGTACTGCGAGGGCGACCTCGTGGGAGAGTAGGACACCGCCGGACTTCTTTGTGAGATGGCCACCCAGCAATGGGTGGCCATTTCGCGTTAACGCAGTACTTTCTTGAGCACGAGGAGTCACCATGGCCGAACGGCCCGATCGCCCCCCGCGCGACGACCGCGCCCCGCGCAGCGGAGGGTCGCAGCGCGACGGCGCGCCCCGCCGGGATGGTGCTCCGAAGCGGGATGGTGCGCCGAAGCGTGATGGTGCTCCTCGGCGGGATGGTGCGCCGAAGCGGGATGGTGCGCCGAAGCGGGATGGTGCTCCCCGGCGTGACGGTGCGCCGAAGCGTGACGGCGGCGCGAAGCGCGAGGGCACGGGGTACCGCGGTCCCCGCCCCGCCGGCGCGGGTCGCCCCGAGCGACCCAACCGGCCGGAGGGTGACAACGATCGTCCGCGCCACGATGACCCGGTCATCCCGGAGACCGTGACGGGCGCCGAGCTCGACCGCATCGCCCGCAACGAGTTGAAGACACTCGCGAAGGAGAACGCCGACCGGGTGGCGCAGCATCTCGTGATGGCGGGCACGCTCATCGACGAGGATCCCGCGCTCGCACACCGGCACGCGCAGGCCGCTGCTCGTCGTGCGGGGCGCATCGCCCTGACGCGCGAGACGCTCGCGATCACGGCGTATGCGACCGGAGACTTCGCACTCGCCCTGCGTGAACTGCGCACCTACCGCCGAATCTCGGGCTCCAACGAGCAGCTGCCCCTCATGGTCGACTGCGAGCGCGGACTCGGGCGACCCGAGAAGGCCCTCGAGCTCGGACGCTCGGTCGACCGCCGCACGTTGAGCGTGCCGACGCGCGTCGAGCTCGCGATCGCGATGTCGGGCGCGCGGCTCGACCTCGGGCAGACCGAGGCGGCGCTCACCGAGCTCGAGATCCCGCAGCTCGACCCCTCGACGGCGTTCAGCTACAGCCCCGCGCTCTTCGATGCCTACGCCATCGTGCTCGACGAGCTCGGGCGCACCGACGATGCCGAGACCTGGGCGCGTCGTGCCGACGTGGCGGCCGAGGCGCTCGCCTCGGCCGGATCTGACGACGGCGACGAGACGATCGAGATCATCGAACTCGACGATGAGGACGGCAACGCGGGCGGCGACAGTGGTCGATAGCTCGTCGAACCCGACCCCCCTCACGGGGCGTGATGCGCTGCTGCTCGACCTCGACGGCGTCGTCTACGCCGGACCGGGCGCGATCCCGCACGCCGTCGAGAGCATCACGCGAGCAGCTCGCGCGCTGCGCGTCGGCTACATCACCAACAACGCGTCGCGCACCGACGAGTCGGTCGCGGCGCACCTGCGCGAGTTCGGTCTCGCGGTGGAGGCCGCCGACGTCGTCACGAGCCCGCAGGCCGCGGTCCGCATCCTGGCGACGCTCGTCGACCCCGGCGCGCTCGTGCTCGTCGTGGGCGGTGACGGCCTCGTGAGCGAAGTCGAGGCCGCCGGCTTCCGCGTGACGCGGTCGGCTGACGACGAGCCCGCGGCGGTCATCCAGGGATTCGCCCCGCATGTCGGCTGGGAGCACCTGGCCGAGGCGTCGTTCGCGCTGCACACGGGCATCCCGTGGGTCGCGACGAACACCGATTGGACGATCCCCGTCGCGCGCGGCATCGCGCCCGGCAACGGCACGCTCGTCTCGGCCGTGCACCTCGCTGTCAGTCGCCTGCCGGTCTTCGCCGGCAAGCCCGAGACGGCGATCTTCGACGTCGCGAGCGAGCGCTTCGGCGCCGCGAACCCCCTCGTCGTGGGTGACCGCCTCGACACCGACATCATGGGCGGCAAGCGCGCCGGGCTCGCGACAGCGCTCGTGCTGACGGGCATCGACCGCGCCAAGCAGGTGCTCGCCGCACCGCCGACGATGCAGCCCGACTACATCTTGGGCGACCTGCGCGAGCTCTTCGAGCCGTACCCGACGATCGCGATCGACACGGATGCCGACGGCGTGCGCACTGCGGAGGTCGGGCAGGCGGTCGTGCGCATGAAGCAGCACGTCGTGCGCGTGGCCCGGGCCGGCGACGACCCGCTCGATCTGCTGCGCGCGGCCGCCGCGGTGATCTACGCCTCGGGGCTGCAGATCTACGGCCTCGACGTCGACGAGCAGCTCATGCAGCTCGCGGTATCGTCGTGAGCATGACCGACGGCGAGTTCGATCCCGAGCCCGACGAGGCGCTGCTGTCGCGGCTCGCGCTCATCGACGAGCGTCCGCTTGAGAGCCGCGCCGCGGCCTACCGGCAGCTGCACGACGAGCTGCGGCAGCAGCTCGAGGCCGCCGACGGCGACGGCGCCCGCCCCGCGTGATGCCGCTCGCGCCCGAGCCGGGGAATCCCGCGCCGAGCGCGCGGGAGGAGCGCGCGGGTGCTGCGCCGCTGCGGCGCCTCGACCTCGAGCTCGTGGAGCGCGGCCTTGCACGCTCGCGCACCGCAGCCCGCGCGGCCATCGAGGCAGGGCGCGTGAGTGTCGGGGGGCGCGCGATCGTGAAGCCCGCGCATCCCGTGGCCGAGACCGCGGCGATCGAGGTCGACGGCGACGACCGCTACGTCAGCCGCGCGGCACTCAAGCTCGTCGCCGCCCTCGACGCGAGCGGCATCGATGCGCGGGGGATGCTCGCGCTCGATCTCGGCGCCTCGACGGGCGGCTTCACCCAGGTGCTGCTCGAGCGCGGCGCGCGGCAGGTGATCGCGCTCGACGTCGGGCACGGACAGCTCGCGCCCGAGCTGCGCGCCGATCCCCGCGTGGTGGTCGTCGAAGGCGAGAACGCGCGCACGCTCAGCGCCGAGCGGCTCAGCGCCGTCAGCGGGATTGCCGAGCGCCCCGACCTCGTCGTGGGTGACCTCAGCTTCATCTCCCTCACGCTCGTGCTGCCGGCGATCGTGGCCACCGTCGGCGCCGGGGTGCCGGTCGTGCTGCTGATCAAGCCGCAGTTCGAGGCGGGTCGGCAGGGTATCCGCGAAGGCATCGTGCGCGATGCCGCCGTGCGCGAGGACGCGATCATGGCGGTGCTGTGGGCGGCGGGCGATGTCGGGCTGCACGCGAGCGATCTGCTCTCCTCCCCGATCGTGGGCACGGGGGGCAACCACGAGTATCTCGTCGTCTTCCGGCCGGGTGTCGGGGTGCATCCGACAGAATGGAGGGCGCGCGCCGCCGAGCTGGCGCTCGCGCACGTTCCCGACAGCAGGCAGAAGGGGTCATCGTGACCGACCGCCGCATTCTCGTGGTCGCCCACACCGGGCGGCCCGAGTCGTTGAGCGCCGCCGTCGATGTCGTGCGCTTGCTGCGGTCGGCGGGGGTGCTGCCCGTGGTCGACGCCGAGTCGCGCGACGACCTTGTCAAGGCGACTGGCGAGGGCGAGCTGCTCGTGCTCGGGCAGACCGCCGAGGTGGGTGAGCTCGAGCTCGTGATCGTGCTCGGCGGCGACGGCACCATTCTGCGCGCGGCCGAGCTCGCCCGTGGCGGGTCGGCGCCCCTGCTCGGCATCAATCTCGGGCACGTGGGCTTTCTCGCCGAGAGCGAGCGCGACGACCTCGCCTCGGCGGTCGGCCGGGCCCTCGAGCGCGACTACCTCGTCGAAGAGCGCATGACCCTCGCGGTGCGGGTCAAGCTCGGCGCCGAGGTCATCTACGAGACGTGGGCGCTCAACGAGGCGACGGTCGAGAAGGCGAGCCGCGAGCGCATGCTCGAGGTCGTGATCGAGGTCGACGGCCGCCCGCTGTCGAGCTTCGGCTGCGACGGCGTCGTCATGTCGACACCGACCGGATCGACCGCCTACGCCTTCTCAGCGGGCGGCCCGATCGTGTGGCCGAGCCTCGACGCCCTGCTGCTCGTCCCGCTCAGTGCGCATGCCCTCTTTGCGCGCCCGCTCGTCGTCGGCCCCAACAGCTCGCTCGCGGTCGAGGTGCTCGACCGCACGCAGGGTGTCGGCGTGCTGTGGTGCGACGGCCGTCGCGCCGTCGACCTGCCGCGCGGTGCACGCGTCGTCGCGCGCCGATCGCCGACGCCCGTGCGGCTCGCCCGCCTGCATCCCGGCCCGTTCACCGACCGGCTGGTCAACAAGTTCGCCCTGCCGGTGCACGGCTGGCGGGGCCCCATCGACGAGGAGGGCCGCGGCGCGTGATCGAGGAGATCTCCATCCGTCATCTCGGGGTTATCGGCGAGGCGCGCCTGCCGCTCGGGCCGGGCTTCACCGCGCTCACGGGCGAGACGGGCGCGGGCAAGACCATGGTCGTCACGGCGCTCGGCCTGCTGCTCGGCGACCGCGCCGACACCGGGGCGATCCGCTCGGGCTCGGGCCAGGCGCTCGTCGAGGGCCACTGGCACGTCGACGAGCACGGGCCCGTGGCCGAGCGCGTGCGCGACGCCGGGGGAGACCTCGACGGCGGCGCGCTCATCCTCAGCCGCTCCATTTCGCAGGAGGGCCGCTCGCGCGCGGTTGTCGGCGGGCGCTCGACGCCCGTCGGTGTGCTCAACGAGATCGGCCAGCAGCTCGTCGTCGTGCACGGGCAGAGCGATCAGATCCGGCTCAAGTCGGCGACGGCGCAGCGCGAGGCGCTCGATCGCTTCGCCGGCCCCGAGCTCGCGAGCGTGCTCGGCGACTACCAGGAGGTCTTCCGGCGCTGGAACGACGCCCAGGCCGAGCTCGACGTGCTCGTCGCCGAGCGCGACCGCCGCGCGCGCGAGGCGGAGGACCTGCGCCTCGCGATGACCGAGATCGAGGCCGCCGCGCCGCGTCGGGGGGAAGACGTCGAGCTCGCCGAGCGCGCCGATCGCCTCACCAACATCGAAGACCTGCGGCTCGCCGCCGCGCAGGCGCACGAGCTGATCTCGAGCGAGAGCCTCGATGAGGCGCGGGATGCCCTCTCGCTGCTCGACAGCGCCCGACGCACGATCGACCGCGTGTCGGGGCACGACCCCGAGCTCGTGCCGATCGCCGAGGCCATCGCCAATGCGGGCTTCGTCGTGGGCGAGCTCGCCACGCAGCTCTCGTCGTACCTCGCCTCGCTCGACAGCGATGGCGGGCGCGAGCTCGAGACCGTGCAAGAGCGCCGCGCCGAGCTCGCCGTGCTCATGCGCAAGTACGGCCCCTCGCTCGACGAGGTCATCGACTACCTCGACTCGGGCAGCGGTCGGCTCATGGAGCTCGACCACGACACCGACCGCATCGAGTCGCTGCGCGCCGAGGTCGACGCCGATCGAGCCCGCGTCATGATGCTCGCCGACCGGCTGAGCGACCTGCGGCGGGTGGCGGGCATCCGGCTGTCGGAGCGCGTGACGGGCGAGCTCGCCGCGCTCGCGATGGGCTCGGCGCGCATCACGGTCGAGGTCACCCATCGCGAGGAGTACACGGCGAGCGGCCGTGATGTCGTCGCCATCCTGCTGCAGCCGCACCCGGGCGCCGAGCCGCGCCCGCTCGGCCGTGGTGCCTCCGGCGGCGAGCTCTCGCGGGTCATGCTCGCGCTCGAGGTCGTCATCGCGGCGACCGACCCCGTGCCGACGTTCATCTTCGACGAGGTGGATGCCGGCGTCGGCGGTGCGAGCGCCATCGAGATCGGGCGGCGCCTGGCGCGCCTCGCGCAGACCGCTCAGGTCATCGTTGTCACGCACCTCGCGCAGGTCGCCGCGTTCGCGACGAACCACTTGCGCGTCGTGAAAGACAGCGACGGGCACGTGACCGCATCGAGCGTGCAGCAGCTGCAGGGCGATGAGCGCATCGCCGAGATGGCGCGGCTGCTGAGCGGCCTGCCCGACAGCGAGTCGGGCCTGACGCACGCGCGCGAGCTCATCGAGACGGCGCGCGAGCTCGTCGGCTGACCGGGAACGCGCGCCCCGATCGGCTGAGGCGACCGCGGACGAGCGCCGCGTCGGCGACGCGTGCCTGAGGCTCGTCGCCGGGGCGCTCAGTCGCCGATCGGGATGCTGGTCTGCTGCGCGGAGCCGTCGCGCTCCTCGAACCGCACCGCCAGGGTCACCGCCCCCGAGCCGACGCCGTCGGGCACGCCGAGCACGTGCGTCGTGGGTCCGAAGTCGGCGGTGCACACCCGCCCGGCCGGCAGCGGCCCGAAGACGAGCGACAGCTGGGCCTCATCGACGAGGGTGAGGGAGGTGGCCGGCGGCGGGCAGCTCGAGCTTCCCCACGTGATGACCCGCAACGATTGCCGCTCGGGCCCCCAGAACGCGAGCGGCTCGCCGCTCTCGAGCGCGTCGGGCGGCAGCGTGATGTCATCCGGCGCACCGCGCAGCGTCTGCACGGCGATCGTCGCCGGTTCAGTCCAGGGCCAGAGCTCTGCCGTGCTCAGGGTGGGGTCGGCGGCGCCGAAGGCGTCGAGAAAACGCGTGATCTCAGCGGTGTACGGGCCATCACCCTGCCCCCACCCCTCGGGGGTGGGGAGCATGTGGGTACGCGGCGCGAGGTCGTCGGTGCAGGCATACGCGGCTCCTTGCCGCAGCTCGATACCGACGGTTGCGTCGTCGAGCACCGTGACCGCGGTGGCGAGGAAGGGGCACGCCGAGCTGCCGTAGCTCACGATCGTGATCGTCGCGCGATCGTCGGCGAGCCAGCCGATCGGCTCGCCGCGCCATCCCTCGTCCCAGAAAGGCTCGGCGATCGGCGCATCGGCGGGGAACCCCTGCTGCTCGGTGAGCGCAACCGAGACGGGCGCGCCGCTGAGGCCCGCGCATCCACCCAGCACGACGGCCACGATCGCGACCGCGGCGATGCCGGATGCCCGGCGCAGCATCCTCAGACCCGATCGGGGCGCGCGCACGCTCATGGCCGCCACTGTACGCTCACGGCGTTGCGCGCGTCGAGACCGAGCGGGCCTCGCGTCGGATACGATAGAACCCCGTGGCGGACACTTCAGATTCTGGTTCAACCGGTCGTATCACCAAGCACATCTTCGTGACCGGAGGTGTCGTCTCGTCTCTGGGCAAGGGCCTCACCGCCGCGAGCCTCGGCAACCTGCTGACCGCGCGCGGGTTGCGCGTCGTCATGCAGAAGCTCGACCCCTATCTCAACGTCGACCCGGGAACGATGAACCCGTTCCAGCACGGCGAGGTCTTCGTGACCGACGACGGCGCCGAGACCGACCTCGACATCGGGCACTACGAACGCTTCCTCGACATCAACCTCGACCAGGCCGCCAATGTCACGACCGGGCAGATCTACTCGCAGGTGATCGCGCGCGAGCGCCGCGGCGAGTATCTCGGCGACACCGTGCAGGTGATTCCGCACATCACCGACGAGATCAAGCGGCGCATGCGCCTGCAGGCGCAGGACGAGGTGCAGCCCGACGTCATCATCACCGAGATCGGCGGTACGGTCGGCGACATCGAGTCGCAGCCGTTCATCGAGGCCGCGCGCCAGGTGCGCCACGAGCTCAGCCGTCGCAACGTATTCTTCGTGCACGTGTCGCTCGTGCCGTTCATGGGCGCGAGCGGCGAGCAGAAGACCAAGCCGACGCAGCACTCCGTCGCCGCGCTGCGGTCGATCGGCATTCAGCCCGACGCCCTCGTGCTGCGCAGCGACCGGCCCGTGTCGAGCGCCAACCGCCGCAAGATCGCGCTCATGTGCGACGTCGATGAGGCCGCCGTCGTCAATGCGGTGGATGTTCCCTCGATCTACGACATCCCCTCGATGCTGCACAGCCAGGGCCTCGACAGCTACATCATGGACCAGCTCGACCTGCACGCCGGCGAGGTGCAGTGGGATCGCTGGAAGGACCTGCTGACCGCGGTGCACGAGCCCAAGCGCGAGGTCACGATCGGCCTCGTCGGCAAGTACATCGACCTGCCAGACGCGTACCTGAGCGTCACCGAGGCCCTGCGCGCCGGCGGGTTCGCCCACCAGGCGAAGGTGCTCATCCGCTGGATCGCGAGCGACGAGTGCGAGACGCCCGAGGGCGCGGCGAAGAACCTCGCCGACCTCGACGGCATCTGCGTGCCCGGCGGCTTCGGCGTGCGCGGCATCGAAGGCAAGCTCGGCGCCCTCCGCTTCGCGCGCGAGAACCGCATCCCCGTTCTCGGGCTCTGCCTCGGGCTGCAGTGCATGGTCATCGAGTACGCGCGCGATGTCGCGGGGCTGCCCGGAGCATCCAGCACCGAATTCGACCCCGAGACCGAGTTCCCCGTCATCGCAACGATGGCCGAGCAGGTCGACATCATCGCCGGGGGGGACCTCGGCGGCACGATGCGCCTCGGGCTGTACGAAGCGGCGCTCGCGCCCGGCTCGATCGTCGAAGAGCTCTACGGCGCGCCCGTCTCGCACGAGCGCCACCGCCACCGCTACGAGGTGAACAACGCCTACCGCGAGCAGATCGCGGCGGCCGGCCTCGTCTTCTCGGGCACGAGCCCCGACGGCACGCTCGTCGAGTACGTCGAGCTGCCGCGCGAGGTGCACCCGTTCTACGTGGCCACGCAGGCGCACCCCGAGCTGCGGTCGCGGCCGACCAATGCGCACCCGCTGTTCCGCGGGCTCGTGGATGCGGCGATCGAGCGCCAGCGCGCCTCGAAGCTGTTCGACGACGAGACCGGCGAGGTCGAGATGGTCGCCGCTGCGGTTTCCGGCACTGAGGCGGGCTCGCCCGAGTGAGCGAGGCGGCTGCGGGGCTCGACGACGCTGACCGTCTCGCCGACGAGGCTTTCGGGGTCGAGGTGCTGCAGAGCGACGTGGCCTTCGCGGGCGTCGTGTGGGACATCCGGCGCGAGCGGTTCGCCTACGGCGAGAGCGCCCTCACGCGCGAGTTCATGGAGCACCCCGGTGCGGTGGCCGTGCTGGCCGTGGACGCCGATGATCGTGTGCTCAGCATCCAGCAGTACCGGCACCCCATCCAGATGCGCAACTGGGAGCTGCCCGCGGGCCTGCTCGACGTCGAGGGCGAGCCGCCGCTCGAGGCCGCCCAGCGCGAGCTGGCCGAAGAGGCCGACCTCGTCGCCGCCGACTGGCAGCCGCTCATCACCCTGCACACCTCGCCGGGCGGGTCGGATGAGGTGATCCACGTCTTCCGCGCGACGGGGCTGTCGGCGTCGCCCGCGCCCTTCGATCGCGGGGCGGAGGAGGCCGACATCGTGCTGCGCTGGGTCGCGCTCGACGAGGCGGTGGATGCCGTGCTCGCCGGTCGCGTGCACAACGGCATCTTCATGGCCGCCGTGCTGGCCGAGCACGCGCGGCGCTCGCGGGGCTGAGCCGTGGCGGCACTCGAGCGCGCAGCGCCCACGGCGCTCGAGCGCGAGGTCGACCGGTACCTCCGGCACATCGCGCTCGAGCGCGGTCGCTCGGTCAACACGGTCTCCGCGTATCGCCGCGACCTCGCGCGGTACCTCGATCATCTCGCCGCGCGCGGCATCGAGGAGGTGCAGGCGATCGGGGAGGCCGATGTGGCGGCGTTCGTCGTCGCAGTACGGGAGCCCGGGCCGTCGGTCGAGGGCGAGCGCGCCACCGGAGTGAGCGCCTCGAGCGCCGCCCGCATGCTGTCGAGCGTGCGCGGGTGGCACCGGTTCCTCGCCGAGGAGGGGATCGTCGACCGCGACGTCGCCGCGCAGCAGCGCCCGCCGAAGCAGCCGAAGCGTCTGCCGAAGGCGATCACGATCGACGAGGTCGAGCGCCTGCTCGACGCGTGCGCCGGTGACGACCCGATCGCGTTGCGCGATCGCGCCCTGCTCGAGCTGCTCTACGCCACGGGCGCGCGGGTGAGCGAGGCCGTCGATCTGGCCGTTGACGATGTCATGAGCGGCGATGTGATGAGCGGCGATGTGATGAGCGGCGATGTCATGAGCGACGGCGTGAGCGGCGACAGCGCGGCCGCGGGCGACACCGCGAGCGTGCGGGTCGGCGACGCCGTGCGGCTGTTCGGCAAGGGCCGCAAGCAGCGCATCGTGCCGCTCGGGCGGTTCGCGCGCGAGGCGCTCGAGGCCTACCTCGTCCGGGCTCGGCCGATGCTCGCGACCCAGGGTGCCGCGACACCCGCGCTCTTCCTCGGGGCCCGAGGGGCGCGGCTCTCGCGGCAGAGCGTCTGGCTGATCATTCGGGATGCCGCCGCGCGCGCATCCCTCACCGCCGACCTCTCACCGCACACCCTGCGGCACTCGTTCGCAACCCACCTGCTCGAAGGCGGCGCCGATGTGCGCGTCGTGCAAGAGCTGCTGGGCCACGCGAGCGTCGCGACGACCCAGCTCTACACGCTCGTGACGGCGGATGCCGTGCGCGAGGCCTGGGCGACCGCCCACCCGCGCGCGCTCTGACGCGGGACGGCGCGGATCACTCGGCCGTCGCCGTCTGTGCCGAGATCTCACCCGTCGGGGACCAGGAGATGAGGATCGTGCGGCCCTCGCGCTCGAACTCGAGCAGCATGCCGCGGCTGCCGATGTCGGCGAACGCGACGCAGCGGCTTTCGCGCTGCACTCCGTCGGCGACGACCGCGAGGCAGGCGACGCGCTCGAGAGCATCGGGAGCCCCACCACTCTCGCCCTGCTCGAGGGGGCGCATGGGCACCGCGGTGTAGGCGGCGACCCACTCGGTCTGCGACGTCACCGTTGGCCCGCCGACCTCGGACGTGTCATTCACCAGCGTCGGCACCGGGAAGATGCGACGCAGCTGCTCGACGGCCAGGCCCGTCTGCTCGACGAGCAGTTGCTCGGTGAGGTAGCGCAGGTCGTCAGCGGTCTCGGGAAGGTCGAGGAAGACGCCTTCGATGCCGGGGTCCATCGCGCGGCGCTGCGCTTCGGTGATGAGCACGTCGAGCTGCGCGCGGCCGCGCGGACCCCAGTCGACGTCGTATTGGCCCCCGATCCCGTAGAGCGTCATCGAGGCACCGGCGGCGTCGAACTCGCCGCGATCGAGGCACTGCCGGTCGGCGATGACCGGCGACTGGGCCGCGCGGTCGAACTCGGCGATCGCGAGGCAGATCTGATCGCGCTCGGGCTGCCCGGGGTCATCACGCATCGAGCCGTACGCGAGCACGGTGCCGTACTCGATCGTTCCGAGCACGCGAGGGCCGGCCGAGACGCTCTGGCCCTGCCGCAGCAGCAGCGTCAGGTACTCCCGCTCTTCGGTCGAGTCCTCGCGCTCGAAGACCGCGAGCGAGCTCGAAGTCGTCGGTGCGGAGGCGAGCAGGGGAGGCAGCGCGATGCCCGCGACGAGCGCGATGCCGAGCAGACCGGCTGCGGCGACGATGAGGAGGCGTCGGGGTGGGCGGGGAGCGTCGTCCGACACCTGCTGCTCGGCCTCCGGGGCCTGACCATCGACGACCGGGCCTGCAGCCGCCGCGGAACGCCGGTCGGTGTCGAGCGGACGCGTGTCGAGGGGACGCGTGTCGAGCGGCGTGACCACCTCGGGCGACGACGCCGCACGGCGGTCGGCAGTACGCCGGTCGAGCTCTGCTGCCGCCCGCCGCGCCCGCTCGGTCTCGCTCGCGTCGCCCGGGCGCCCGTAGGCCCAGCGGGCGAGCTGGGCGTCGTCGACGGTCGAGAGATCCTCGCTCATGTCGTCAGTCAACCACGCGGGGTCACGAACCGGGGGACTCCTCGACCCGCGATGTCACGCGTCGGGGGTCTCCTCGATGCGCACGGCATCGCTGGGGCTCCACTCGATGAGCACCGTGCTGCCGGCCGTGCGGGCTTGCGCGATGAGCCCCTCGCGCTCGAAGGCCTCGGCCACCGCGCACGTCACGCTGCCGTCGGTCGCTGCGCTGTCGATGCCGCCGCGCGCGACGAGGTGCACGCAGTAGGTCCAGCGGCCCGAGCCCGCGGCGGCGACGAGCGCCCCGACGGCGTCCCAGCGGTCGGTGCGGGCGAGCAGGCGCACGATGAGCCGGTCGTCCGGGTACTGCGCCCTCAGCAGCGCGGCGTACTCGCGATCGTCGGCGCTCGGGTCGACGCTCGGGTCGGCGCTCGCGTCGTCGCCGGGGTCACCGTTCAGCAGTCGCGCCGCGGCGGCGGAGCGCGGTGGGTCGACAGCGTCGCTGCGCGCGGGCAGTACCGACAGGTCGGGCGGTCCGCTCGGGCCCCAGCGCACCACGATCGTGCGCAGCGCACCGTCGAGCGGAGCGAGCACCCCCTCACGCGCGAAGTCGTCGCGCTCGACGCACCGTGGCGGCCCGAGGGCGTGCGCGTCGTCCAGCAGCACGCACACCTCGTTGCGGGGCGGCTCGGCGCCCGAGCCGACGATGAAGCGGTAGGCGATGACGGCGGCGCCGTCCCGCTCGGCGATCACGCGCGGGTCGACGCTGAGCCGCAGGCCCTCACGCCGCAACTGCTCACCGAGGGCGACCTCCGCGGGCGTCGCAGCGCGGGCGAAGACGTCGAGCGACGAGGCCGTGTCGGGGTCGCTCGCGAGCAGGGGTGCGACGCTCGTGGCCGCGATGACGAGGGCGGCGATCCCGCTCACGACGAGGGCCGCACGGGGTCGCCGACGGCCGAGCGTCCCGGGCGCGACCGGTGCGGGGGCGCCGGGTGCTCGGTCTCCGCGCTGCAGCAGCGGAGCATCCGGAATCACGTCGCCACTGCGCGTCGGCAGGTCGGCCGTGCGACGGGCGAGCTCGGCGGCCGCGGCCGCGGCGCGCGCCTGCTCGGCGGGGGAGTCGGCTCGCGCGAACGCCAAGCGCTCGAGCTCGCCGTCGAAGAGATTGCGCACGACGTGGTCGAGCGCGGCGCGGTCGACGGCGACAGGGTCGAGCGCGGCGCGGTCGACGGCGACAGGGTCGAGCGCGGCGCGGTCGACGGCGACAGGGTCGAGCGCGGCGCGGTCGTGCGCTGCATCGTCGTCGGGCGAGGTCGGCACGGGCCCAGTCAACACCCGCCGTCGCTCACACGCGAGGGAGTCAGCCCGCGTCGCGTGCCACGAGCCGCACGATTCCTTCGGCGCTCACTCGCACATCGACGATCTGGTCGCCGTCGACGAAGCTCAATTGCAGTCCGTCGCGCTCGGCGAACGATTGCGGCGCGCACACGGCGTCGAAGGGTGGCTCCTCGCGCTCGGCCATGAGGCACAGGCGCTGGCCGTCGTCGATGTCGGCCGCGGTCGCCTGGTACATCAGCACGCGCGTCGTCGTGGTCTCGCCGACGACGACGGGGCCCGCCGTGAGCTCGTCACCCGTCTGCGAGATCTCCTCGAACACGACGACGCGGCGCACGAGCTGTTCGGTGACGATGAGATCCAGGATGCTCGGTGCGGCCGCCGCGGGCGCGTCGAGGGAGGCGGCGGGTTCGGTATCGGGCGGCCACCGCACCTGCACGACCCCGTCGAGGGTCGCGAACGTGGCACGCAGCCCGGAGTCGGCAAACTGCTCGGCGTCGACGCACAGCCAGTCGAGCACGACCCGCTCGCGAATGACGGCGGTGCAGACGCTCGCGATGACGGTCGCGCCATCGAAGGAGGGGCTCTCCGACGTGAAGCCCACGACGTCGAGGGGGTCGAAGCGATCGATGATGCGGGCTCCGCTGGGGGTGCGGAACGAGGCGCGCACGAGATCGATCGTGTGCTGCTGCTCGAGCGCGCTCGGCGCCTGCTCGAGCAGGGTGAGGGCGGCGGGCTCACCGCCCGGCGCCCGCACGATCGAGTCGACGGCAGCTCCGCCAGCCACGAGCACGAGGAGGGCGGCGACGGCCGCGATCGGGCGGCGGTACCACGGGCGCACGCGGCTGGGTGCGTCGCCCATCGAGGCGGAGGCGGTCGGGGAACCGTCGGCTGCGTCGCGTGTTGCGTCGCGTGCTGCGCCGCTCGCTGCGTCGCGTGCTGCGTTGCGTCGCCGTTCGAGCGCGGCGGCCTCGGCCGCGCGTCGTCGTGCGAGCTCATCGGCCGCCGCCGCGGCGCGCAGCTCGTCGAGCGGCGTCCCGGTGCGGCCGTAGGCGCGCCGCGCGAGTTCGGCGTCGCTGAGCTCGCGCTCGAGCCCGAGCGCCGGCTCGCGCGAGGCGCCCGGCTGCGCACCGTCGATCATGGCCTCGAGTCAAGCACGCCGCGGTGGGAGTGCGGCGCGAGCACTCGAGTCAGCGGTACGAGTCGAGCGTGATGGCGATGGCCTCGTCGATCGGGGTGGCGCGCACGCCGAGCTCGGTGCTGATCGCGCTACTGTCGACGACGAAATCCTCCTCGAACTCGTAGGCCATCTCGACGACCTCGCGAATGGTGCGGTCGCGCAGGCCGAGCAGGCGGAAGATCCAGGTCGGCGTACCCGCGATCTTCCCCGTCGTCCCCGCCAGGCGGAAGGCCGTGTGCACCATCTGCCGCGAGGTCTGCGGCTGCGGGTCGTTGGGCAGGTGCCAGATGCGCCCGATCGCGCGCGGGTCGGTGCCGAGCACGGCAAGACCTTCGCCGATGTCGGGGATGAAGGTGTACGAGTGCACGCGATCGGGCGAGCCGTAGAGTCTCGCCGTGCCGCCCGCGAGCACCGCGGGAAAGACGAGGTCGCCCATCGGCGAGGCCATGCCGCCCCCGGGGCCGTAGTAGTCCGAGGCGCGCCCGGTCGTCACGCGCACGCGTCCGCTCTCGTGCGCGAGCCGCAGCTGCTCGGCCATGCCGTTGCGCAGGCGCCCCTTGCGGGTGTGGGCGTTGAGCGGCGACTGCTCGGTGAGCGGTGCGCCATCGGGCCGGCCGTAGCCGTACACGTTCTCCATGCTCACGAGCAGCGTCTCGTTCGCCTCCGCGGCCGCGAGCACGCCGTTCTGCAGGGCCGAGAAGAGCTCGATCCACTCGTGGTACTCGGGGTTGAGGCACTGGTAGACGACGGATGCTCCGGCCGCGGCCTGGCGAGCGAACGCAGCGTCGCGCGCATCGCCCGCGAGCACCTCGACCCCAGCAGGGGCCTCGCCACCGGGATACCGGCCCGAGCGGTTGACCATGCGCACCGGCAGGTCTCGGCGGCGCAGGGATTCCATGGTCGCGCGCGCGACCGGTCCGGTTCCGAAGATGACGTGGAGGTCGGTCATGGGGGAGGCCCTATCGTTGTACGGCGTGCAGAGTTGCAAACAGTCGATACTGTACAGTGTGCAGTAATCGATCTCAAGCACGCCGAACCAGGAGGAGCCCATGGCGGCACCCGGCCCCGCTCGTCGGCTCAGCGAGCACATCGTGCTCGATGCGGCCTTCGGGGTGGTGCGCGATCACGGCTTCACGGCTCTGTCGATCCGCCGCGTCGCGGCGGTGCTCGGCGTCACGCCCAATGCGCTGTACACCTACGTGCCCGATCGTGCGGGACTGCTGCGCGGCATGGTCGAGCGAGTCATGAGTGCTGTCGATCTCGGCACCCTGGCGATCGCCACGCTCTCGCCCGCGGAGCGCCTCGTGGAGTTCGCGGTCGCCATGCGGCGAACGCTGCTCGGTCATCCGGGAGGCGCCGCCCTCATCATGACCGGCCCCATCGACGGGCCCCACGCGCTGCTGCTCAACGAGGCGCTGCTGCGCACGCTCACCGAGACCGGGCTGACGCTCGACGACGCCGCGCGCGGTGCCTACGCGCTGCAGGTGCACGTGCTCGGTACCGTCATGCTCGAAGCCGCCGACGGCGGAGACGGCGACCCCGCGCGCGAAGAGGCGCTCGCCATCGAGCGCCGTGCCGCGCTCGAGCGTGTCGACGCGAGCGGCGTGCCCCTCACCGCGCAGACGGCCGACATCGTCGCGCGCTACAACACGACGGCCCAGTTCCGCTGGAGCGTGCGACGGCTCGTTGACGGGATGCTCGTCGCGGGCTGACCCGCGCGGGGGCCCGCGCCCGCTCGCGCTCGGAGCGCCGCCCGGCGCGAGCCCGCCCGGTCACTAGACTGGACCGTTATGAGCGGCGACAACGACAGCGGAGCGGAGCTCGCGGGCTTCGACGAGCTCATGCCCGGCCCGACCGGTCGACCGCTGCGCGATTTCCCCGAGCCGACGAAGCTGAGCAGCCACGGCCCGGCCCGCATCATCGCCCTGTGCAACCAGAAGGGTGGCGTCGGCAAGACGACGACCACGATCAGCCTCGGGGCGGCGCTCGCCGACTACGGCCGCAAAGTGCTCGTCATCGACTTCGATCCGCAGGGCGCGCTCTCGGCCGGACTCGGCATGCAGAGCCACGATGTGCCGACCGTCTACGACCTGCTGCTGGGGCGCGAGAAAGACGCGCGCAAGGCCGTGCAGGCCACCGCGACGAAGAACCTGCACCTCATTCCCGCGAACATCGACCTGAGCGCGGCCGAGGTGCACCTCGTCAACGAGGTCGCGCGCGAGCAGATCCTCGCCCGCGTGCTCGCCCCCATCCGCGACGACTACGACGTCATCCTCATCGACTGCCAGCCGAGCCTCGGCCTGCTGACCGTCAACGCGCTCACGGCGGCGCACGGCGTGCTGATTCCGCTCGAGTGCGAGTACTTCGCGCTGCGCGGCGTCGCCCTGCTCGTCGAGACGATCGACAAGGTGCGCGACCGCCTGAACCCCGCCGTGCAGCTCGACGGCATCCTCGCCACCATGTACGACGCCCGCACCCTGCACAGCCGCGAGGTGCTCGAGCGCGTCGTCGAGGTCTTCGGCGAGAAGGTGCTCGAGACGGTCATCGGTCGCACGGTCAAGTTCCCCGACGCCTCGGTCGCCGGTGCGCCCATCACGAGCTTCGCGCCCGACCACCCCGCCGCGGCCGCCTATCGCCAGCTGGCCCGAGAGCTGATCGCGCGTGGCCAGGTCGCCTGAGTCGGCGGCCGGTTCGGCGGGGGCGGCGGGCGCTGCGGGCGCGGCGACGATCGAGGCGGATGCTCCTGCCGCCGGTTTCCGCGTCACCCTCGACGACTTCGACGGCCCCTTCGATCTGCTGCTGAGCCTCATCACCAAGCGCGAGCTCGACATCACCGAGGTGAGCCTCTCGGTCGTGACCGACGAGTTCCTGTCGTACTTGCGGGCGATGGAGAACGACGGCACGGTCGACGCCCTCGACCAGGCGAGCGAGTTCCTCGTCGTCGCCGTCACGCTGCTCGATCTGAAGATCGCGAGCCTGCTGCCGCAGGGCGAGCTCGTCGACGCGGAAGACGTCGCGCTGCTCGAAGCCCGCGACCTGCTCTTCGCTCGCCTGCTGCAGTACCGCGCGTTCAAGGAGGTCTCGGCCTGGTTCGCGCGAAGCATGGCGGAGGAGGGCGATCGGCACGTGCGCTCGGTGCGCCTCGAAGACCAGTACCGCGAGACGACGCCGGAGCTGAAGTGGACGCTGAGCCTCGACGACTTCGCGGCCCTTGCGCTGCTCGCGCTCACGCCGAAAGAGATCCCGGTCGTCGGGCTCGACCACCTGCACGCTCCGCTCGTGTCGATCCGCGAGCAGGCCGCGCACGTCGTCGCCCTGCTGCGGCGGGAAGAAACCGTGACCTTCCGCCAGCTCATCGCCGGTGCCGATGCGAAGGGCGTCATCGTCGCGCGGTTCCTCGCCCTGCTCGAGCTCTACCGTCACGCGGCCGTCGGCTTCGAGCAGCTCGAACCGCTCGGCGAGCTGACGGTGCGGTGGACGGCCGAGAACTGGACGGACGAGAACCTCGTGAACCTGGGGAACGACTATGGCCAGTGAGGCCCCGATGACGGACGAGCACGCGACCGATGAGCACGCGACCGATGAGCAGGTGACGGACGCGGAGCCGGGTGCGGGCGAGGTGGCGGCCGACGAAGCACCCGCGCGGGGCATCCCGAACGGAGTCGACGTCGCCCGCGCGCTCGAAGCGATCTTCATGGTCGTCGACGAGCCGCAGAGCGTCGTGGGCCTCGCGAGCGCCGTCGGGCGGCCCGTGAAGGAGGTGCGGGCGGCGATCGCCGAGCTCGTGGCCGACTACGACGGGCTGAGCCTCGACGGACGGCCGGCAGGGCCGCGGCGCGGCTTCGAGCTGCGCGAAGTCGGCGGCGGCTGGCGCATCTACGTGCGCAGCGAGCTCGACGAGGTCGTGCGCGACTTCGTGCACACGCAGAACCCCTCGAAGCTCTCGCAGGCGGCGCTCGAGACCCTCGCGGTCATCGCCTACAAGCAGCCCATCAGCCGCGGCGCGATCGCGTCGATCCGTGCCGTCAACGTCGACTCGGTCGTGCGCACGCTGCTCGGCCGCGGACTCATTACCGAGGCGTTCACCGACAGCGAGACCGGCGCGATCCACTACGAGACCACCGATCTGCTGCTCGTGCAGCTGGGCATCAACTCGCTCGACGAGCTGCCGAAGATCTCCCCGTTGCTCGACGACGGCAGCGAAGGGTTCGACGATGTCCGATAAGCACCGTGCTGACAAACGCGCCGACCGCGACCTCGTGCCCGACGTGGTCATCGACTGGTCCAGCGGCGACGCCTCGAGCAACCAGCGCGCGGGCGACAGCGCCACGAGCGAGCGCCTGCAGAAGGTGCTCGCCGCGGCGGGCGTCGCGAGCCGGCGCGTGTGCGAGAACCTCATCGTCGCCGGTCGCGTGACCGTCAACGGCGAGATCGTCACCGAGTTGGGCTCGCGCGTCGAGCCCGCGACCGACCTCGTCGCGGTCGACGGCGTCGCCATCCAGCTCGACACCACGAAGCGCTACATCATGCTCAACAAGCCGACGGGTGTCGTGAGCTCGATGGCCGACGAGAACGGTCGCCGCGACCTGCGCGAGTTCACGCGCGACTACGACGAGCGACTGTTCAACGTCGGTCGACTCGACGGCGAGACGAGCGGGCTCCTCCTGCTCACCAACGACGGCCCGCTCGCCAACGTGCTCGCGCACCCGCGCTACGGCGTCGAGAAGACCTACATCGCCAAGGTCACCGGCTCGGTTCAGGCCTCGACGCTGCGGAAGCTCAAAGAGGGCATCGAGCTCGACGACGGCCCCATCGCGGTCGACGCCGCGCGCGTGCTCGGCGCGCCCAGCAAGGGCCACTCGATGGTCGAGCTGACCCTGCACTCCGGCCGCAACCGCATCGTGCGGCGCATGATGGCGGCGGTCGGGCACCCCGTCGTCGAGCTCGTGCGCCGGCAGTTCGGGCCGCTTCACCTCGGCACGCTCGCCTCGGGTCAGACGCGTGAGCTGACGGATGCCGAACGCGGCGCCCTGCTCACGATCGCCCGGGAGCACGAGCAGGCTGGCCCTGCGCCCGCGTCCTCGGGCACCACGCCATCCGGGGAGGGCGACGGATGACCGACCGCCGCCTGCAGGAGCAGGTGCACATCATCGGCGCCGGGCTGCTCGGCACGAGCATCGGGCTCGCGCTTTCGGAGAAGGGCGTCGACGTCACGCTCGCCGACCAGTCGCCGACGGCCGTGCGGCTCGCGGTGGACTACGGGGCGGGCCGCGCTCCGCGCGCCGACGACCGACCCGGCCTCGTCGTGGTCGCGGTGCCGCCGGATGTCACGGCGGCGACGGTCGCGCAGGCGCTGACCGAGCATCCCGAGGCCCTCGTCACCGATGTCGCGAGCGTGAAAGGCAGCGTGCTCGCCGAGCTGCAGGCGCTCGGCGCCGACGTCAGCCGCTACCTCGGCACGCACCCGATGGCGGGTCGCGAACGCGGCGGGCCCATCTCGGCACGCGCCGACCTCTTCCTCGGCCGGCCGTGGGTGCTCGCGGGGCACGAGGGCATCAGCTACCGCCGCGCGGGGGCCATCGAAGACCTCATCCTCGACGTCGGCGCGGTGCCGATCGAGATGAGCGTCGACGAGCACGACCGCTCGGTCGCGATGGTCAGCCACGTGCCGCAGCTCGTCGCGAGCGCCATGGCGGCGCGGCTGCGCACGGCCTCGAACGGCGCCGTCGGCCTCGCCGGGCAGGGCGTGCGCGACGTCACGCGCATCGCGTCGAGCGACCCCGGGCTCTGGGTGCAGATCCTCTCCGCGAACGCGGCGCCCGTCGCCGAGATCCTGCGCGGCGTGCGCGACGACGTGGATGCCCTGCTCGCCGCCCTCGCCGACCCCGAGGCGCCCGGCTCGCGCCGCGCCCTCGCCGAGCTCATCGCCGCCGGCAACGCGGGAGTCGCCCGCATTCCGGGCAAGCACGGCGACGACCGCCGCTTCGCGCAGCTCGTCGTCATGATCGACGACACCCCCGGCCAGCTCGCCCGCCTGCTGACCGAGATCGGCGAGCTCGGCATCAACATGGAAGACCTGCGGCTCGAGCACTCGCCCGGAGCCCCCATCGGCTTCGCCGAAGTCTCGGTGCTGCCCGAGGTCGAGCAGCGCCTCATCGACGAGCTCTCGGCGCGCGGCTGGCGCATCGCGGGCGCGAGCTGAGCATCCACCCCTGGCGCGCCGCCCGCTGCCGCCGACCCGCCCGAACCCGCCCCCACCCCTGACCTGATCCCACACCCCGGAAGGACCCCCATGAGCGACATCGTCGTGGCCGTTGACGGCCCCGCCGGCAGTGGCAAGTCGAGCGTGAGCCGCGAGGCGGCCCGGCGACTGGGCTTCGCGTACCTCGATACCGGTGCGGCCTACCGTGCGCTCGCCTGGCACTGCCTCGACGAGGGCGTCGATGTCGAGGACGCCGCGGAGGTCGCTGAGCGGGTCGCCGCGTTCGACTACGCCATCGGCATGCAGCCCGACCACTACTTCGTGCGCGTCGGGGGAGAGGACATCACGACCGACATCCGCGAGCCGCGCGTCACGGCTGTCGTGAGTGCCGTCGCCCGTGTGCCCGAAGTGCGTGCGGGGCTCACGGCGCTGTTCCGGCGGCTTATCGCCGAGGCCTCCGAACCGGGCGTGATCGTCGAAGGGCGCGACATCACGACGGTCGTCGCGCCGGATGCTGCGGTGCGGGTTCTGCTGACCGCCTCGCCAGAGGCTAGAATGGCGAGAAGGTCGGCAGAGTTGAGCGCTGTGTCGGCCGAGGCGACCGCGCAGCAGCTGGCCTCGCGGGATGCCCAAGATTCCCGTGTGGTCGACTTCATGAACGCCGCTGACGGCGTCACCACTCTCGACTCCACCGATCTCGACTTCGAGCACACGGTGCAGGCGCTCATCGACATCGTGCGCGCGGGGGCCTGAACCAGGGCTCTCGGGCGAAACACACGCCGCCCGCGGGCGGCGGAACAAGTGGGAGGATCCCATGACCGAGAACCCTGTCAACCCTGAGCTGTCTGGCGACGACGACGCCGAGTTCGCGAACGCCGAGGCGGCCGAAGCCGTCGCGGCGCGGCTCGCCGAACTCGACGACGACCTCGCCGACAAGCGCGCCGACGCCCTCATCGCGGGCCTCGCCGCCTACGACCTCGACGACGACGACCTCGAGCTGCTCGAGGGCGCCGAGCTGGGCGAAGACGGCATCATCACGATGCCCGCCCTGCCCGTGCTCGCGATCGTCGGCCGCCCCAACGTCGGCAAGAGCGCGCTCGTCAACCGCATCATCGGCCGCCGCGAGGCCGTCGTGGAGGACACCCCCGGCGTCACCCGCGACCGCGTCACATACAAGGCCGAGTGGAACGACCGCAAGTTCACCCTCGTCGACACCGGCGGCTGGGAGCCCGACGCCTCGGGCATCAACGCCTCCGTCGCCGCGCAGGCCGAGGTCGCCGTCGATCTCGCGGATGCGGTGCTCTTCGTCGTCGACGCCATGACCGGCCCGACCGCGACCGACGAGTTCGTCGTCAAGATGCTGCGCCGCTCGAAGAAGCCCGTCATCCTCGCCGGCAACAAGGTCGATGACGCGCGCCAGGAGCCCGAGGCCGCCGCGCTGTGGGGTCTCGGCCTCGGTCAGCCGTGGCCCGTCTCGGCCCTGCACGGCCGTGGTGTCGCCGACCTGCTCGACCACGTGCTCACCGTGCTGCCCGAGGTCTCGGCCGTGGCGAAGCAGGAGTTCGGCGGGCCTCGTCGCGTCGCCCTGCTCGGTCGCCCGAACGTCGGCAAGTCGAGCCTGCTCAACAAGGCGGCGCGCGAAGAGCGTGTCGTCGTCAACGAGCTCGCCGGCACGACACGCGACCCCATCGACGAGCAGATCGAGCTCGGCGGCAAGGTGTGGCGCTTCGTCGACACGGCCGGAATCCGTCGTCGCGTGCACCTGCAGCAGGGTGCCGACTTCTACGCGTCGCTGCGCACGGCCGCGGCGCTCGAGAAGGCGGAGGTCGCCGTCGTGCTCATCGACGTGACCGAGCCGCTCAGCGAGCAGGACGTGCGCATCATCGACCTCGTGCTCGAATCGGGTCGCGCGCTCGTGCTCGCCTTCAACAAGTGGGACCTGCTCGATGACGAGCGGCGCCGGTACCTCGAGCGCGAGATCGAGCAAGACCTGCACCACGTGGCGTGGGCGCCGCGCGTCAACATCTCGGCGCGCACGGGTCGTCACCTCGAGAAGCTCGTGCCGGCACTGGAGGTCGCGCTCGAGTCGTGGGATACGCGGATCGCGACCGGCAAGCTCAACGCGTTCGTTGCCGAGCTGACGGCTGCGCATCCGCACCCCGTGCGTGGGGGCAAGCAGCCCCGCATCCTGTTCGCGACGCAGGCCTCGACGCGTCCGCCGACGTTCGTGCTCTTCACCACCGGATTCCTCGACCCGCAGTACCGTCGCTTCATCACGCGGCGTCTGCGCGAGGTCTGGGGCTTCGAGGGCACCCCCATCCAGGTCAATATGCGAGTCAGGGAGAAGAGGCAGCGCTAGCGCTGCCCGCAGAGGCCATTTCTGGCCTCTGCCCCTGACTCGCCTCGGCCCGTCCCGGGCCGCGGGCGGGAGAAAAGTCGGCGAACACGCCGCGGCCCGTCCCGGGCCGCGGGTCACCTCACAACTCGGCGCGCCGCCGCAAACTCGGTGATCAGGCCAGGATGCCCGACCGGCGTCGCGAGCACCGAGTCGGGCGCCCGCGCGGCGAGGTCGGGGAACCCGGCGGTGGCGAGCAGCTGATCGTCGAGGTGCAGCAGCTCGGCGTCGACGAGCGGCCACGGCTCGTGCGTGTTGCGCGCGTGGATGGTGCGCCCGAGGTGGCGTTCGTGGAACCCCCAGCGCGCGGTGAGGAAGCGGCTCAGTTCCGTGTCCACCGGGGTCGTGCCCGGCCGGGCATGAATGCGCGTCGTCGGGCGCGCGCCCGTGCGACGCCGCCCCCGGTACTCGATCGTGGTGTCGTCGAGGCGTCGTTCGGCGTGCATCCATTGATACGGCAACCCGAAGAGCGCGCGAGCGGCGAGCACCGAGGGCAGCTGCTCGGCATCGAGAGAGCGGAACACGACCCCGCGATCGCCGGTGTCGTCGATCGAGTAGGTGCGCACGTTGATCTCAATGAAGGTTCCGAGCCCCGGCACGGGCGGCAGCGGCAGGAACGCGTGGTCGCTCAGCACGAAGGGGATCAGCCCCACCCACGCATCGCCGTTCTCATCGACATCGGGCCGCGTGCCCGCGGGCAGGAACGGCGCGACCGCGTCGGGGGAGACGCGCCAGTGCAGGAAGACGAAGTCGCTCCAGCGCTGCCGGATGACCGCACGACCCGGCAGGGGCGGGGCGACCGCGCTCATCATCACGTTCCCATCATCCTCGCTTAGCCTGAACCCACCATGACGCACGATCCACTCTCGAGCACGCCGCCGCCCCTACCGACGGGCGCCGCGCGCGACCCCGGCGACGCCTGGGTCGAGGGCGACAACGGGCAGCGCTACTGGGGCCGCTTCGGCGCGGCGGGCCTGCTGGCGTGGCACCCCGAGGCGGGCATCCTGCTGCAGCACCGTGCCGTGTGGTCGCACCACGGCGGAACGTGGGGGCTTCCCGGCGGAGCCCGCAAACTGGGCGAGTCGGCGGTGGATGCTGCGGTGCGCGAGGCGGGGGAGGAAGCCGGGGTTCCGGCCGACGCCGTCGAGCCGCTGTTCGAGAGCCTCTTGGACCTCGGCTATTGGTCGTACACGACCGTCGCGGTGCGCGTCGTGCGGCTGTTCGCTCCGATCGTCGCGGATGCCGAGAGCGTCGCCCTGCGCTGGGTTGCGATCGACGAGGTGGATGCGCTGCCCCTGCACCCCGGATTCGCCGCGAGCTGGCCGGCCCTCCGCGCGCAGCTGCCCGAGCGCTAGCCCGCTGAGCCCTTAGTCGCCGCCGCCACCCCCGCCACCCCCGCCGTCGCCACCGGCACCGGCACCGATATCGCCGTAGTCGTGGTGCACGATGATCGCCGGGTTGTCGACCCCGGGGTGGGCATCGAGCGGACGGTGCCGCTCGGGCGGGCGTCGCCGGCGCAGCACGAGGCCGATGACGACCGCAGCGACTCCGACCGAGATGAGCACTCCCGACCCGATGACGAGCTCGGCTTCAGGCAGCAGAGCAATGCCGACGACGATCGCGATCGCGCCGATGATGAGCAGAATGCGGTCAGTGTTCGCACCGACCGTCGCTCGCGCGGTGTGTCGAGTCCCCTGGTTCATGGCGCCATCGAACCACATGTCGACCGATCCTCGCATCAGGCCGCGGGTCAGGGGGTGTCGGGCTCGGCCGCTTCAAGCCGCTTGAGCGTTTCGAGCGCGTCGTCGGCCGCATCGCGGAACGGGTGCAGCACGGTCGAGACGGTGCCGTCGATGAGCGCCTGCCGGTACAGGTGCGCTTGCCCGTCGGTGTGCACGGTGACGGCGATCGGGCACGTTGCTCCCGCTCGGCGCAGAGCGCCGGTCAGTACGAGGTTCGTGTCGACGTCGGGCACGGTCGAGATGATGAAGCGCACGCCGTGCAGGGGCAGGGTTTCCGGAAACTCCGGGCTGCGGGCATCGCCGAACACGACGTCGACGCGATCGGCGAGCTGAGCATCCTGCAACCGCACCTCGGCGAACGGATCCCATTCGACGAGCAGCACGCGGCATCCTTCGCCGACGAGCTCGCGGATGAGCTGGCTGCCGAAGCGCCCGTGCCCGAACACGATCGCGTCGTAGTGCTCGCCGCTCGCGGGCGCCTCGGTGCGGGTCACTCGCCGCTGCAGCCGATCGAGCCACGGTTCCAGGCGGCTCGCGATGGCTTCGGAGTGGGGGATGAGGTAGCTCGAGCCCGCGATCGTGATGAGGGCGACGAGCGTGATGAGGCCGACGATCTCGTCGTCGACGAGCCCGATGTCGCGTGTGAGGGCGATGAGGATGAGGCTGAATTCGCTGATCTGGGCGATCGCGAGGCCGGCGAGGAAGCCGACGCGGGCGGGGTAGCCCATGAGGCTCATGATGCCGATCATGATGATCGGGCTGCCGACGAGCACGAAGATCGACAGCGCGATGGCGAGCGGCACTTGCGCGCCGATCGCGCCGAAGTCGAGCTCGGCGCCGAGCACGATGAAGAAGAACAGCAGCAGGAAGTCGCGCAGCCCGCTGAGCGAGGCGTGCACCTGCTCGCGGTAGCGCGTGGAGGCGAGGGCGAACCCGGCGAGGAAGGCGCCGACCTCGATCGAGAATCCGAGCACGTCGGTGAGGGCGGCGATGCCAATCGCCCACGCGACACTCCACACGATGAGCAGCTCTTGGCTCGTCGCGACGCGGTCGAGCAGCCAGGGCAGCACCCACCGCATCGCGATGCCGATGCCGACGAGCAGGCCGCCGCCGCCGAGCAGGATGCGCAGCGCTTCCGCACCGACGTCGAGCGTTGCGCCGTCGGCCGCGCCCGATCCGAGGCTCGTGAGCACGATCATGACGACGATGACGACGATGTCTTGCACGATGAGCAGGCCGAGGGCGACGCGGCCGTGCAGCTCGTCGAGCTGCCGCTGATCGCTCAGCAGCTTGACGACGATGATGGTCGACGAGAACGTGATCGCGACGCCGACGACCGCGGCGGCGACGAGGTCGAGCCCGAACAGCAGGGCGATGCCGAACCCGACGACGGCGGTGACGGCGATCTGGCCGAGCCCGGTCGCGAGGGCGACGGTGCCGACGGACCGCACGAGGGTCACGTCGAGCTTGAGGCCGACGAGGAACAGCAGGATGGCGATGCCGATCTCGGCGAAGAGCTCGAGCGCTTCGGCTTCGTGCACCCAGTCGAGCGCGCTCGGGCCGACGATGATGCCGACGACGATGAACGCGATGATCAGTGGCTGGCGGGCGCGGTGGGCGAGGAACGCGACGGCCGCGGCGAGCACGAGGATGAGCCCCGTGATGCCGAAGGTGTCGAGCTCGATCGCCATGGCCCCACGGTATCGCGAGCGGCCATCAGAGTCGGGCGGTACCGGTGCTCAATGGCCGGCTGCGGGGGACTCCGCCAGTCAGCCCAGAAGGTCGAGCATGCGTTCGGTGACAAGCGGTGCGATCGCGATGCCCGTGAAGTCGTCGGGATGCACCCAGCGCAGTTCGGCGATCTCGGCACCCGCGCTGATCGCCTCGGCAGTTGCACGCTCAAGCACCGGCACCCGGAACACTTCGGCCTCGACGAGCATGCCCGCCTCGTTGGCGGCGGGGGCGAGGAAGGTACCGAGCGGGTGGAGAGCATCCGGTGCGATTTCGAGGCCGAGCTCTTCGTGCAGTTCGCGTGCCAGCGTCTGCGCCCCCCTTTCGCCGGGCTCGTACTTGCCGCCGGGTTGCATGAACACGGTCGTTCCGGCCTTGCGCACGAGCAGCAGCCGCCCGTCGCCGTCGACGATGAGCGCGGCCGCCACGCGGATCACCGACGACTCTGCGGACTCCGGGGCCGCGCCAGCGCCCTCACGGGGCTGAGGCGTCTCGCCCATCTAGTGGGTGCTCCCGCCCGGCAGGTCGGCGTCGCGGTGCCGTGCGTCGCCGTGTGTCGCCAGGGTGGTCGTGATGGCGATGCGGATACCCCGCTCGAGCTCGTCGAGCGTGAACTGCGGGCCGCCGCCGAGCTGGGGAGTGGCGGGCACGTGGATGAATCCGGCCCGCATGCCCGGCCGTGTGGCGGCGATGCCCATGAGCTCGTAGAACACGTGGTTGCAGACGTAGCTGCCCGCGGTCAGGGAGACGTCGCTGGGGATGCCGGCGGCATCCAGCGCATGGGCGATCGCTTTCACCGGCAAGCCGGTGACGCGCGCGGTCGGGCCGCCGTGCTCGATCTCGGCGTCGCGCGGCTCGGCGCCGTCGTTGTCGGGGATGCGGGCGTCGGCGAGGTTGATGGCGATGCGCTCGGGGGTGATGGCGTGGCGCGTTTCGGCGAGTCCGAGGGCGATGACGATGTCGGGGTGGTGGGCGTCGATGGCGGCGGCCAGCAGGGGAGCGGCGCGCGCGAACGACACGGGCAGCACCTCGCCGACGAGCCGGCAGTCGGGATGCCCGAGCTCGGTCAGTCGGCGGACGACGTCGCCGCTCGGGTTGACGGGAGCTCCGGCGAACGGTTCGAACCCGGTGACGAGAACGGTGGGAGGGGTCGACGGCGTCATGCGTCCAGCCTGTCACGACCGCGCTGGTCAGGTGCGCAGGTTCTCGGGAGCGCAGGTTCTCGGGTGCGCCGGTTCTCAGGCGCGCAGGAGCAGGGGTGCGCCGGTTCTCAGGCGTGCAGGGCGTCGAGTAGCGCCCGACTGCGCGTCGGCATCTCGCGCACGCGCTCGATCTCGTCGCTGCGCCGGTCGCGCACGCGCTCGATCTCAGGGCCGCGCCCGTCGTCGGGCGGCACGAGCAGGTAGCGCGGGCCGTCGCGGCGGATCTCCCAGCCCTTGTTGTGCGCGAGCAGATGGTGATGTCGGCAGAGCAGGATGCCGTCGGCGACGTCGGTGCGCCCGCCGTCGCGCAGCCAGTGCTCGATGTGGTGGGCTTCGCACCAGGAGGGCGGTCGTTCGCAGCCGGGCCACCGGCATCCGCCGTCGCGGGCGGCGAGCGCGACGCGCTGCGCCCGGCTGAACAGGCGCCGCTCGCGCCCCAGGTTGAGGGGCTGGCCGGCGTTGTCGGGGTGGCCGTCGACGGTGAGCGTGACCGTGCCGGTGCTGCACGCGAGGCGCTCGACTGTGGCGATGGAGACGGCGTCGGGCTGGCCCTCGAGGAATCCGCGGCCCTGCCGGGCGTCAAGCGCCCGCGCCGCGACGATGATGCGCACGCCGATGGGCGCGTCGCCGAGCAGCTGCGAGGTATCGGCGGCGACGCCCTGCCGGAGCAGCTCGGCGATCGTGTCGCTCGCCCGCTGCTCGGGCGTGCCGTCGTCGTCGGGGTCGGACGCGCCGGCGCCGGTGGAGGTGTCAGCAGCGGACGGGGACGGCCCGGCCGATGGGGAGGCGTCGTCGAAGCTCGGCACCGTGCGCTTCGGCGAGGTGACGCGGTCGTAGACGTCGCTCACGATCGCGAAGGTCTCGGGATCGAGCACCCAGTGCGCGTACCCCATGCCGTCAGCACGACGCCCGAGCCGGAACGAGCGCTGCGCCCGCCGAGCCTCCTCGCGCTCGGGCAGGCCCAGGAGGTCGAGGTCGTCGCGCATCGCCCGTGCTTCGCGCGCGGCGCGGTCGGCATCGAGCTCGGCCACGCGAGGCAGCAGCTGCTCGGCCGCGGCGTCGAGCATCTGGGCCGTCAGCGCGGGGGAGGGCGAGCCCAGCCCGAGACGCACCGCGTCGGCGACGGCCACGCTCACTCGACCCTCGAGCACGGCGGTTCCGAGCGCCGAAGCGGGTGCCGAACCGCCTGCCGAACCGCCTGCCGAACCGCCTGCCGAACCAGGCTGCGCTTCACCGTCGCCCCCGGGAGCGTCGGCATCGGCCCCGGCCATCGCCGCCCCGACCCGCACCGCCGCTCGGGCATCCGCGACGCGCGTGCCGGTCGTGACGCGCACGAGCTCGTCGGGCGTGCGATGACCCGTGCGCTGCGCGAGCCCCTCCGACCCGAGCTCGGGAGCCGATCGGCGCGCGCTCTCTCCCGCCAGCAGCGACACATGCAGTTGCGCCAGGCGCACCTCGTCAGCCGCGACGCGCGTGAGTGCGAGCAACGCGTCGTCGCCCAGGGAACGGTAGAGGTCGAGCTCGCGGGGGACGCGCGTGAGAGCATCCACCGCCGCGGACAGCGCCCCGCCGACCGCGTGCCCTGCTGCGTCATGCCCTGCAGCGTCGTGCCCAGCGGCGTCGTGCCCAGCGGCGTCGTGCCCTGCAGTTTCGTGCCCAGCGGCATCGTGGGGGGCATCCACGACGTCGAGTGGCGTCACGAGCATCGTCATCACGCGCCACCCCTTCCGCCGCTCGGCTTGATCTCAATGATTCGAACATACATTCGACGACCGACATCGGGGGCGGAGCATCCACAGGGAAGGAATCAGGCGCGCGGTGGCTCCGGCGGCGACGCAACATCGGGCGACGAAGGCGGCGACGCGACGTCAGGTGCAGGCGGCGCGGCAGAAGCGGCGTTGGCAGCACCAGCGTCGGCCGCAGCAGCGTCGGCCGCCCCCGGCCCAGCCGGAGCCGCCCCCGGCCCGTCACCCGGCGCCCGCTGCGACCCCGCGAGCGAGAAGAACACGACCCCGACGCCCAAGAACGTGATGCCGAGCGCGATGTTGTCGGGCATGACGATCGTGAACACGACGCCGACGGCGAAGAAGGTGATGCCGGTGGCCATCCAGGCTCCGCGCGCGCCCGCCGATCCGCTGCGGTCGGGCGTTGATTCCGTCGGGGGATGCTCACTCACGCTCCCCACGATATCCACTGCCTCGGCACGGCGGGCGTAGCATCACGCCCATGACCGAGACCCTCACCCCGCGCCGCACCCGCCTCGTGCTGCTGGTCGTGAGCCTCTCGCTCATGACGGTCGTCTCGGCGGTCAGCGGACTCAACGTCGCCCTGCCGAGCCTCGCCCGCGCGACGGGCGCGAGCCAGACCGAGCTCACGTGGACCGTCGACGCCTACACCGTCATCTTCGCCGGCCTGCTGCTCGCCTCGGGGGCGATCGGCGACCGGGTGGGCCGCAAGGGTGTCCTCTTGGTGGGCCTCGCGATCTTCGGCGTCGCGGCGGGCGCCGCCGCCTTCGTCGAGGCCCCCGAGACCCTCATCGCCCTGCGCGCCGTCATGGGCATCGGCGCGGCCGCGATCATGCCGACGACGCTCTCGGTCATCACGACCACGTTCCCCGAAAGCGAGCGCGGCAAAGCCGTGGGCGTGTGGGTGGGCGTCGCCGGCGGGGGAGCCGCGATCGGCGTTTTCGTCGCCGCCGTGCTGCTGCAGTGGTTCGAGTGGCCCTCGTTCTTCTGGCTCAACGTGAGCCTCGCGGCCATCGGCTTCGTGGGCACGGCGCTGGTGGTTCCCCCGGGGCGAGACGAGCATCCACCCCGTTTCGACGGCCTGGGCGCGGTGCTGAGCCTGCTCGCGGTCGGCGGAATCGTCTTCGGCATCATCGAACTGCCCGAACGCGGCGTGGATGACCCGCTCGCGCTCGGCGCGCTCGCCCTCGGGCTGGCCGCTCTCGGAGCGTTCGTGCTGTGGGAGTGGCGCGCGCCCGCCCCGCTGCTCGACCCGCGCCTGTTCGCCGTGCGCGGCTTCGGCATGGGCAGCCTCTCGCTCTCGGTGCAGTTCTTCGCCGCGTTCGGCTTCTTCTTCGCGGCCCTGCAATACCTGCAGTTCGTGGCCGGCCTGAGCCCGCTGTGGGCGGCGGCGTGCCTGCTGCCGATGCCGTTCATCCTCATCCCGCTCGCGCGCGTCTCGCCGCGCCTGGCCGAGCGCTTCGGCTACCGTCGCGTCGCCCCCGTGGGCCTCCTCCTCATCGCCGCCGCGTTCGTCGTCTTCGCCCAGCTCGAGGTCGAGCTCAACTACGCCGTCTTCGGATCCGGCATCGTGCTCTTCGCCCTCGGCATGGCCCTCTCGGGAGCCCCCTCGACGACGGCGATCACCCAATCCCTGCCGCCTGGCAAGCAGGGCGTAGCCTCTGCGGTCAACGACACCGCCCGCGAATTCGGCAGTGCTCTCGGCATCGCCGTGCTCGGCAGCATCCTCACGGCCACCTACAAATCCGGCATCCAGGATGCGATCGCGGGCCTCCCGCCCACGATCGCCTCGGCCATCGAATCCTCGATCGCCTTCACCCAATCCCCCCGGGTCGCCGACTTCGGAGCCGCGGCCACCCCCATCATCGCCGCGGCCAAAGAGTCCTTCCTCTCCGGCGTGACGACGGCCCTCCTGACGGCCGCGTGCGTGCTCGCCGTGACGGCCCTGCTGACGGCGACGTTCGGCCCCCGTCGCCCGTCTCCGGATGCCCCGCCACCGCTCCCCGTGCGTGTCACACCCCCGCCCCCAACGCGCTAGACTCTCTCTTCGTGCCCACGGGCACAGCCACGGGCTGTGGCGCAGCTTGGTAGCGCACTTGACTGGGGGTCAAGGGGTCGCAGGTTCAAATCCTGTCAGCCCGACTGAATGACTGAAGGGCCGTCCAAAGGACGGCCCTTCAGTCATTCATGCGAGCCGTGCGACATGGCACCTGCGAGCAGGTGGGCCCCCGGCGCGAGGGGCCCCGGGCGCGGCTCCGCCGCGTCTGGGGGAGCACCAGGGACAAATCCCCACCTGCCAGGCAGAACCGGCGCCGAGCACCGCTCGGCGCCGCGCGAAGAACACCCAGTCGCCGCCCTGTGTGATTCACCAGCCCCCGGCCGAGCAACCTCTCTACCCTCGCGCTCATTCGAGTCGGCGTCTACATCGATGGGTTCAACCTCTACTACGGGGGTCGCGGCGTGTGCGGCCGCTCAACGGCAGGCTGGAGGTGGCTCGATCTCCGTTCGATGCTGACAGCCGTCATTGCCAAGCACGCTCCATGGCCGTCTCCGACCGAACTGTCGATCACCTACTGCACGGCGCGTGTCAGCGGCGCGAGCAATCCTGTGGGGCAGCGGGAGCAAGACGTTTACCTTCGTGCCCTTCAACGCTCAGGATCAGTCGACCGGTTGAGCTTCGGCAATTACGTCGTACGCATCGCGACAGCACCACTCGCAACTGCTGGCCGCAACGGGAGGCCGGTGATCGCCAGACCGGTGTGGCCTCTGATGGTCCAGGATGGAGAGGGATCCGACGTGCCCGACGCACGCTTCTTGGCGTCAGTGGCGCGGCGCGAGGAGAAGGGTTCGGACGTGAACGTGGCCTCGCACCTGTTGATCGATGTTCTCGGGGGAGCGGTAGACGCAGTTGTGGTGGTTTCGAACGACAGCGATCTCGCTTTCCCGGTCTCTCACGTGCGTACTGAGGTGTCGGTCGGCCTGATCAACCCGACGAAGGGCTATCTCGCTGGCAAGCTTGCTGGCGATGCAACTTCGGGCGCAGGTCGCCACTGGTGGTATCAGTTGACGGCCGACGACTGGCGTCGCCACCAGCTACCCAACACGATCGGTAGTCGCATCGAGAAGCCCCACCAATGGTGACCGCGATGCCGCTCTGCTAATCTTTACCCACACCACCCGGCCCCTCTGGGGCCGGGTTTTCTCATTCCCCGAAGCTGCCCGACTTCTGGCGCAGCTTGTCAGAATTCCGGGCTGAAGGTGTCAATCCTGTCCTCCCTCTACCCCCGCCTCCGTCGCCCTGATGTAATCACCCTCAACACAGAGCGGAGCAACCAGTGCGCTACATGATCCTCATCCACTCGAACAAGGCTGCCGAGGCGGCCTGGGCCGACGGACTCCAGCAGTCCCTCTACGACACTCACGGCGCGATCATCGAAGAGCTCATCGCGAAGAAGGAGTTCGTCGACACCAACGAGCTCGACACCGAGAACGTCACCGTCATCGGCCACCACAACGGCGCGCCCATCACCACGCGCGGCCCGTTCACCGAGGGCACGGAGTTCGTCGGCGGCTACTACATCGTCGATGTCGCGAGCCTTGATCGCGCGGTCGAGATCGCCGGCACGTTCGCCGAGGCCAAGCATTCGCCGATCGAGGTCCGCCGCCTCATGCACACCGGGGAGGGGGACAAGAACTGATGCGCTACCTCCTGCTCATCGTGAGCGACCCCGCCGCCCCGGCCTATGTCCCCGAAGAAGACAACATCGAGGAGTGGGTGGCCAACCTCGAGCGCCGCGGAGCCGCCATCGTCGGCGACCGCCTGCGCCCGCCCTCCGACGCCACGACGGTGACGGTCCGCGACGGCAAGACGATCCTCACCGACGGCCCTTTCGCCGAGTCGAAGGAGTGGATCGCCGGTTTCGACCTCATCGAAGTCGACAACCTCGACGAGGCGATCGAGCTCGCGGCCGCGCACCCCATGGCCCGCTTCGGCCGCGTCGAGGTGCGCCCGCTCTGGCCGCTCGAACTGGGCGCCTAGGCGATGCCGCACCGAAACGATCAGGCGATGGATGCCCGCACCCGGCTCTGAGAAGGCCCCGAACGCGGCGGCCGAGGTGAGCGCGACGCTCGCCGAGGTCGTCGCGTCGGAGCGCCTGCGCATCGTTGCGACCCTCATCCGCACGACCGGCGACTGGGATCTCGCGGAGGACTCCTTCCACGACGCCGTCACCCGCGCGCTGACGACGTGGCCCGAGCGCGGAATCCCCGACAACCCCGGCGCCTGGCTCACGACCGTCGCGAAGAACGCGGCGATCGACGCGATCCGCAAGGCGACAACCGAGCGCAAGGCCACCGAGCGCCACGCGCACGAACTGACCGACACCCCGGAGGAGGAGACGACGATGCCCGACGACACGATCGACGACGACCGCCTCCGCCTCATCTTCACCTGCTGCCACCCTGCCCTCGCGATGGAGAGCCGCGTCGCCCTCACCCTCCGCACCGTGCTGGGCCTGAGCGTGGCCGAGACCGCGCACGTCTTCCTGGTGAGCGAGCAGACCATGCAGAAGCGCCTGGTGCGCACGCGCGCGAAGATCCGCAGCGCGAACATCCCCTACCGCGTGCCGCCGCCGCACCTGCTGCCCGAGCGCACCGCCGGGGTGCTCGCCGTGCTCTACCTGCTCTTCACCGAGAGCTATTCCTCCGGCAGCGGATCCGACCTCATCCGCCCCGCCCTCGCCGACGAGGCGATCCGCCTCACGCGCCTCGTGGCGCAGCTCATGCCGCAGCAGCCCGAGGTGCTGGCCCTGCTCGCCCTCGAGCTCTTTCAGCACTCTCGCGCGGGCACGCGCCTCGACGCCGCCGGAGACCTCGTGCTGCTCGAAGACCAAGACCGCTCCCAGTGGAACGCCGCCGCGATCGCCGAAGGCTCCCGGATGCTCGCCGCAGCCGAGCGCACCCTCCACCATCTCGGCGCCCCGCCCGGCCCCTACCTGCTGCAGGCCCAGATCGCCGCCGAGCACGCCACGGCCCTCACCGCCGCCAACACCAACTTCGCCCGCATCGCCGCCCTCTACGCCCACCTGAGCGAGGTCGCGCCATCCCCCATCGTCGACCTCAACCGCGCGATCGCCGTGGCGTTTTCTGAGGGCCCGGATGCTGGCCTCGCCCTCATCGACACCCTCCACCTCGACGCGCAGCTGGGGGAGTACCACCTCCTGCACGCCACTCGCGCCGACCTGCTCCGCCGCGCCGGCCGCCCCGCGGATGCTCTGCCGCAGTACCGCCGAGCCCTCGAGCTCGCGCCCTCCGACGCCGAGCGCCGCTTCCTCCAGCGTCGAATCGATCAGGTGTCGTCGCTCAAGCCGCCCCAGGGTTCGGAGTGAGGACCAGAGTGCTTGCTGACCGAGCGCACCGCGGGGTGCTGACCGCAGCTCTTGACATCGCACGTCGCCGGCCCCGCGTGCTCGCTAGTGCCGGATGAAGTGAGGCATGCTACGTTTCCCCATGCACGCAAGATGGGGGTCTATTGCTCATGATCACAACGACAGGTGAAGTCCGGTCGGCCGCGCCGGCACCAGGGCGGCTGACCGCGATAGCCGGAGCCTGCGCACTGGCGGGCCTCAACGTCGCCTTCGCGGTGTTCTTCATCACGTGGTGGCTCGCTGACAGCGCCGCGATCAACAGTGCGGAGTCCGCGGGCGGATACGACGCCACAACGATGCTTCCTAACGCGAACCTGATGTGGGTTGCGGCGATGGCGTCACTGTTCTTCCTGATCGCCGTTGATGTGATGGCGGTGCTGGTCTTCCGAAGCAAACAGTCACAATCACGGTGATTGAGCGCGCGCGGCGGGCGCGGGCGAGCTGGTCGCCTGTGCCCGTCGCGTTGACGCCGACCTCAACCGCACGATTACTGTGGCGTTTTCGCAGTATCCGGATGCTGGCCTAGACGAACCGTCGGCCCACAGCGGAAAGAAACTCGACTAGCGGTCAGAGACTGCCATGCTTGTGCCATGGCGCAGTCCAGAGACCTCATCGCAGTTCTCGTCGACGCAGACAACGTGTCGCACTCGAGAATGGGCGCGGTGCTGACGGAGGTGGCGCGCTTCGGCACTGCATCCGTCAAGCGGGTTTATGGCGACTGGACCAAGCCGAGCCTGAGCGGCTGGAAGCCGGTGGCCAGTGAGCACGTCATCCAGCCGATTCAGCAGTTCGCCAACACGGTGGGCAAGAACGCGACCGACAGTGCGCTCATCATCGACGCCATGGATCTGCTCTACACGAGCCGTTTCGACGCGTTCTGCATCGTGTCATCTGACAGCGACTTCACCCGCCTCGCCTCGCGCATTCGCGAAGAGGGCGTGGCCGTGTACGGCTTCGGTGAGCGCAAGACTCCCGAGGCGTTCAGAAACGCGTGCGACCGGTTCATCTACCTCGATGTGTTAGAAGAGCCGGCAGCGGATGACGCCCCCGCAGCCCGAACTCGCGTTACCCCGGCGAAGCTGCGCAGCGACTCGAAGCTAATTGGCGGACTTCGGTCAAGCGTGTCAACCGCCTCGGGCGACGACGGCTGGGCCCCTCTGTCGGCCGTGGGCTCACTCATGCGCAAGCAGCAACCCGACTTCGACCCACGCAACTGGGGCTATGCGAAGTTCTCTGAGCTGGTGAATGCGACCGACCTTTTCGTGCTCGAAGCGATCCCGTCGGGCGGCATCAGGGCGCAGCAAAAGGCCAAGGCCGCGAACTAACGTCGCGCGTTCAGACCGATGACGGGGGAGTGATGTTGATCAAGTGTCACGTCCGGCCGTCCCACGGCTCGGAGTAGGTGATTATGCTGCCCGGGTGCAGTTGGACCCGCTCATGTCCGTCGTCGTCTAGGTGGATGGACCCGAAGTTAATGGCTCCTGACCAGGCACTCATCGCCGATCAGTGGACCCTGGCTCTGCCTTGACATGGCTGACTGCGTATCCGCAGACGGCCCGATGGAGATAGAACCCGGTAGGCTCGCGATCACTTCGAGTTGTGAGGGGATGTCGTGGCGAAGAACACAGGCAACGGTAAGCGGGTCGGCTTGGTCAAAGACCGTTACCAAAAGAAGAACTCCCGCACTGGCCTTTGGGACAAGTACAACAAGCGTGGCGACTACGTCGGAACGAAGAAGACCGGCGGCCCCTTCAAAGCTATCGTGCGGCTTTTCGGTCGCAACCCCAAGCGCGGCTGAGTCATGGCTGATTTGGTCTGCGAGGGCTGCGACGAGGCCATCGAGAGCGAACACATTGATTCCAACGGCGAGGTCTGGCACGAGGCTTGCTTTGAGGTGAGCGGTGGCCCGACCTACTGCTGCGGCCAGATCTACGAAGAGGGTGAGTCGACCTGCATGAGCTGCGGGGAATCGCTCTAGCGATATCCACTTTTCAGAGGTCATAGCTCCCCGTCTTCCTCCGGCGCAGCTCCGCCAGCGCCTCGGGGTGGCCCGCCTGACACTTCCTGTTGCAGGCCCAGACCGCCGCCGAGCACGCCGCCGCCCGATAGTCTGCACGGCGCCCGCGCTACATGGCGATCAACTCCCGAAGGGACGTTTACGGGAGGAACTCTTGCTTCGCCGAACCGGAAGTGCAGGCGCTCGACTTGCTCCGCGCCGACTACCGTCAAGGTTCGCGTCGATGTGGCGGAGAAAACTCGCCTCCATGGCGATAATGAGTCATGGTTCAAACCGCTAGTGGCGAGGACATAACGCACGCCGAAGCGCGCGAGCTCTGGGCTTCCGCCGCCTACGACAAGCTGAAGAGTGTCGCCTCTCGATACAACGACGTAATCAGCTACAAGCAGCTTGCACTTTATGTGCAAGACGCCACGGGCGTGAACACCAACCAGCTGATTACCAACTGGATCGGCATGATGCTGGAAAGGGTCGCTCAACGAGCCGCCGATGCAGAGGAGCCACCCCTTACCTCGCTCTGCGTGTACGCGGATGGCACGATCGGCCCGGGGTACGGGCGTGCCCCCAAGTTCGCTCCCGTCAGCAAGACTTCCGACATCGAACTCGTCGCCGCGGAGCACCGTCTACTGTGCTACCGACGTTTCGCAACTGACCTTCCGGCAGACGGTGGAGTCCCAACGCTGACCCCCATGGTGACCATGTCGCGCAGATCTGACCTAGCGCGAAGTGATTCACCGCACTGGCTCAGCGAACTCATCGCGGCAGGCCGCCTGACCGTGGGTGACAAGATTCCGTTCAAAACCCACGTCGAGGTTGCCCAGTTGTTCGGTCGCGATTTTGCTGGGCACCAGCAGGCAACCATCGGCCTTGGTGATCGCGTTGACGTCTGGTTTCCCAAGCTCTACTCGAACAATGATTGGGAAAACTCGCTGAGTAACGATGGGCAGTTATTGACCATGCGCCAGGTTCTTGGTGGCAAGTACAGCTCGGTGATGGCAGAACCAACGGCACGCGGTGATCTGATTACCTTCGGCCACATCAGGGCCACCCGCGGTTCACCCCACTACGAGTTCGTGGGAGTTTTTCGTCGCGACCCGTCAGCGTCGAGTGCAGAACAATGGGTGCATCGTCGAATTTCAGACTCGGTTGAGTTCGACGGCATTGGCGGCTTCGCTTATCGGAAGGAAGGCGCTCGGCCCGTTAATGACGACCAGATAGCTGAGGTCGATGCTTACGACCCCGAACTCGTTCAAGAACTTGAGGCGCAGCAACAATCTGGGAACTACCGGGTCGAAGATCAGCAGGGTTCGAGTCGCGTTCGGGGTAGCGCCCAAAGGGTTTTCGCCAAGGCGGTCAAGGCGAATTACGACTGGGAATGCGCCATCACGGGGATCAGGACTTCCGAATTTCTCGTCGCTTCACACATCGTGCCGTGGAGCGCGGACAAAGACATTCGGACAGATCCCACGAACGGAATCTGCCTCTCCACCTTCGTCGATCGAGCGTTTGACGCGGGCTTTCTCGAGATCCGACCGAACGGGCGAACGGCAGTTCGCTGGGAACGTGTCCACAACGATCCCATTCTCAAGATCGAGCTTGGAAAGATCGACGATGTGGCGATAGCGAAGCCTAAAGCCAGCCCACCCGATCCACTGAAGCTTGCCCGGCGCATCGAGCTCGACCACTCGGCGTAACCCGTTCTGTCTCGCGCACTAGCACGTCACTCACTGGCAGACGCCCCGCCCGATTCCTCTTGGGCAGCTGCCACCGCGGCTGCCGCGACGATAGTCAGCGCGGCACCAGCGACGCTGAGCGCCACCATCCCAATCTTTGGCCCGACGTCTGCGGCTGCGGTTCGAAGCTGCTCAGGGTTTCGGATCGCATCCATCCACCGCGTGACCAGCTGATCGACGTGAAAAGCGTCGAGCCCCATCGGCTTCCGGAACTCCTGAACGGCTTCACCGATGTTGTTTGCCGAGTCGATGATCCTGTTGGCGGCCCCCGCATGGAGAATCACATTCGCCCGCGCGAGCTCGCCGGCTTTCTCCATCCGCGTGAGAAGGTGCTCAGTCTTTTCGAACACGATCCGTTGCCGGTTACTTAAGGTCTCGTCAAGCGCACGCCGGTGGTACTCGAGCTTGTCGGGGACTACTTCCATGACCCGGTCGATTTCGAGAATCTTGTACTCGTTGTCGAGCAGGAAGGTGCGCGCGAGCACCGAGAGCCAGAGGGCTGTCTCCTTCTCCACCTCGGTGACGGACTTCGCAAGCTTCGCCACGCTCGAGAAGCCATCAACCTTGTCGGCGAGTGCCTCGACGGCGCGAAGGGCATCCGCTCGAGTTTGGGCAATCGTGCCCGACTCGACGACGACCTTTTCCCACGCCGTTCCAGTGTCTCCGCCGTGCTCGCGAATCGCTATCGCCTCGTCGACAGCTTCGATCGCTCGGTCGAGCCGAGCAAGAACTTCGTCGCGCTGGCGTCGCCGCACGTCGTCAAGCTTGCCGTCTATACGTGACAGCAGGTCCTTCAGCTCTTGCGCTTCTGCTTGCCGAGCGAACTGGGCCATCATTCCAGCGGCTCCGGCAAGCATTGCGGGATTGGTGAGTAGCGCTCCCGCAGTTCTCTCGACCTGAACCCAACCGCCTACCTCGCCGGGCTGGCCGAACATGGCGTAGCTGACGCCCGGCGTTTTGGTGTCGATCAAGCCTTCGGCCTTTAACCGCGCGGCTGATTCTTTCGTCAGCTTCACGTATCGCCCAGACTTCTCGACCAGCTCCGCAGCGGCGTACGCGAGGTCAGATCCGGTTTCGAGGGCACGCCCGAGCTTGTCGATGTGCAGAGCGACAGCAATGTCTCGAAGACCCATCGATGACAAGAATCGGTCTACCGCGTTCGGGCTTCCGACAACGGCGAGACCATCCGCGTCGCTGACGACTTCGATTTCATCGTTCATTGGGAGCTCCTAGGATCTCGTGTTCGCTCAGGCTATTGCGCGGCGCTGACATCGACTCATGGTCGAACCGCAAACGCCAATGTCATGTCCCCTGTCCCTTCAACCTGATTGACTATCACGAGTGAAGCAGCGGCCGGGCTGGCGACACAATGGAACGCTTGCATCCGGCCACCACAGAGGAGCAACCAGTGGCCGGCAAGACCCCCAAGACCGCAGCAGCAAGTCTCGAAGACGCGCTCTGGGCTTCGGCCAATCAACTCCGCTCGAGCATGGACGCCGCCGAGTACAAGCACGTCGTCCTCGGCCTGATCTTCCTCAAGTACGTCTCCGACGTCTTCGAGAAACAGCGCCTGAAACTCGACGCGTTGTCGCGAGATAACTCGAGCGACTTCTTCACCCCGTCGGAGCAGGCACGAGCAGCGATGCTCGAAGACCGTGACGAATACACCGGCGACGGAGTCTTCTGGGTACCCGAGGGCCACCGCTGGCGCGACCTGCGCAAGGCCGCGAAGCAAGCCGGCATCGGACGCCGCATCGACGACGCAATGGAGGCGATCGAGCGCGAGAACCCCGCCCTCAAGGGCGTTCTGCCCAAGAACTACTCGCGCCGCGAGCTCACCCCTCAGACCCTCGGCGCCCTGATCGACTTGTTCTCGAACGAGAACCTCGCCGCCGAAGAACACGACAGCCTCGACGTGCTGGGCCGGGTCTTCGAGTACATGCTGAGCAAGTTCGCCAGTGCCGAGGGCAAGCTCGGTGGCGAGTTCTTCACGCCTCGCAGCGTGGTGTCGCTGATGGTCGACATGCTTGAGCCGTTCCGCGGCCGCGTGTACGACCCGGCGTGCGGCTCGGGCGGCATGTTCGTTCAGGCCGACCGGTTCGTGAATGCCCACAACGGACAGCGCAACGACATCAGCGTCTTCGGGCAAGAGCAGAACCCGACCACGTGGCGCTTGGCGAAGATGAACCTGGCGCTGCGCGGCATCGAGGCGAACCTCGGCCCCCAGTGGGGCGATTCGTTCACCAACGATAAGCATCCCGACCTGCGGGCCGATTTCGTCATCGCGAACCCGCCGTTCAACATCAGGGGCTGGGGTGCAGACCAATTGGCGGGGGATGCTCGCTGGAAGTACGGCCTGCCTCCCGCGAACAACGCCAACTTCGCGTGGGTGCAGCACATGCTGCACCACCTCGCCCCCACGGGCACGATGGCCACGGTGCTGGCGAACGGGTCGCTGTCGAGCCAGTCGGGCGGCGAGGGCGTCATTCGCCGCGCCCTGGTCGAGGCCGACCTGGTCGAGTGCATCGTGTCGCTGCCGGGGCAGCTGTTCTTCACCACGCAGATTCCGGTGTGCCTGTGGTTCTTGACGAAAGACAAGAGCGGCAAGCAGGTGGCCACCGAGCGTTCGCAGCGCAGTCGCGCTGGCGAGGTGCTGTTCATTGACGCACGGATGCTCGGCTCAATGGTCTCGCGCACCACCAAAGAGCTGACCGAGGCCGACATCGCTCGCATCGCCGACACGTATCACGCCTGGCGGGGTGAGCCGGGGGAGCAGCCTTACGATGATGTTCCGGGCTTCTGCGCGAGCGTCACCCTCGACCAGATCGCGGAGCACGGCCACGTGCTCACCCCCGGCCGCTACGTCGGCAGCGAAGAAGCCGAAGTGGATGACGAGCCGCTCGATGAGAAGATCGCGCGACTCACGGCCGAGGTCCGGGCGGGGTTCGAGCAGCGGGCGGAGCTGCAGGAGAAGGTACTGGCTTCACTCTCGTCGCTGGAGACCAGCTAATGGGAACCTCGATACGAGAACTCGCCTTGCCGGATGTCCTATCCGCAATCGTCGATAACCGGGGACGGAGTTGCCCGACGTCTGAGTCAGGGTTCCCTCTCATCGCGACGAACTGCATCAAGAACGATCATCGTTATCCCGTCTTCGAGAAGGTCCGATACATCACGCAGGACACGCGAGAGAACTGGTTTCGGGGCCACCCGCAGCCCGGGGACATCGTGTTTGTGTGCAAGGGCGCCCCTGGTCGTGTTGCTGTCGTCCCGCGTCCAGTTCCTTTCGCGATTGCGCAAGACATGGTTGCCCTCCGAGCAAACCCAAGAATCGTTGACGCCACCTACCTCTATTACGTCTTGAGGTCACAGTCGACTCAGCGGAAGATCGCGAACCTCCACGTAGGCACGATGATTCCGCACTTCAAGAAGGGCGATTTCGGACGGCTTCACCTTGAGATTCATGAGGACCTCGACGAGCAGCGGCGCATCGCGGAGGTTCTGGGCGTGCTCGACGACCTCATCGACACGAACAACCGACTGATCGAAAAGTCGAAGTCTCTGTCGACAACTCTCTTCAACTCGATGCTCGAGGAACGATTTCAGTGCCGGCTCGGAGAGATCGCTGACGTGAACCCCACCAAGATCAAGCCAAAGCCGTCCGGCGATCTCATCTACGTAGACATCGCGTCCCTGGGAAACGGGAGCATTGACTGGCCTGCCCCGATCTCGTGGGCAGAAGCACCCGGCAGAGCACGGCGAGGAGCGACTCTGGGATCGACACTGTGGTCCAACGTGCGTCCCAACCGGCTCGGTCACGCTTTGCTCTTGCACGCGCCCGACAACTTGGTCGTGAGCACGGGAATCTCGGTCCTGGAGCCACGCGATGTGGGGCCAGCAGAGCTTCACGAGATTACCCAGACGGAGGCATTCGTCGCCCACCTGGTGGCACGGTCCGATGGAAGTGCGTACCCCGCTGTCACGGCAGACGTTTTCGAGGACGCTCCAGTTGAACGGCTCTCAGCTGCAGACTCGGAGCGTTTCGAAGCGACCGCCTGGCCGTTGTGGGAGTCCGTCGCTCAACTTGAGGACGAGAACGAGCAACTCCGCCGCACCCGCGACGAGCTGCTCCCGCTCCTGATGTCGGGTGCAGTGCGGGTGCGGCCGGAGGAGGTCGGGGCGTGAGCGGTATCCCGACCGAGGCAGAGTTCGAAGAGCTGGTGCTTGACGAGCTGCGGTCTGCGGGGTGGGCGGTGCAGCACGGGCCGGAGATTGACCCGGAGTCAGAGCATCCGGAACGCCGCGATTACCGCGAGGTCGTGCTGGCAGCGCGACTGCGCGCGGCCGTTGCCCGGCTGAACCCGCAGCTCGACGCCGACGCGATCGACGATGTCGTAAAGACGGTGGTGCGGCCCGAGTCGCAGGTGGTGATGAGCGAGAACTGGCGGGTGTACCAGCTGCTCACGCAGGGGGTTCCGGTCGAGACGCGCGACGCCGACGGCAACCCGCGCACCGTGCGCGCCCGGCTGGTCGACTGGACGGATGCTGCCGTCAACGACCTCGTCGCCGTCAACCAGTTCAGTATCGTGTCGGCGGGTGGCGCGAAGCGGCGGCCCGACATTGTGCTGTTCGTCAACGGCCTGCCGCTCGTGCTGATCGAGCTGAAGCGTGCCGGCAACCAGGGGTCGAGCCTGCGCGGCGCTTTCAACCAGGTGAAGACCTACGTGAACGACATCCCAGATCTGTTCGCGTTCGTGCAGTTCGCCGTCATCAGTGACGGCGTGCAGGCGCGGGCGGGAGCGTTCACGGCAGCGTGGGAGCACTACGCGCCGTGGAAGACCATCGAGGGCGAGCTCGCGCCCGCCTTCAAGCCCGAGTATCAGGTGCTCGTGCAGGGCATGCTGCAGCCGGAGCGGCTGCTCGACCTGGTGTCGACGTTCACGGTGTTTCTCGGCGACGCCGGGTCGTTGGTGCGGTTCGGGGCGAAGTATCACCAGTTCTGGGCGGTCAACAAGGCCGTGTTCGCCACCGTCGAAGCCGTCGAGGGCGATGGGCGCGCGGGCGTGGTGTGGCACACGCAGGGCTCCGGAAAGAGCTACGAGATGCTCTGGTACGCGGGCAAGGTCATGCGGCACCCGGCGATGGAGAACCCCACCGTCGTCGTGCTGACTGACCGCAATGACCTCGACGACCAGCTGTTCGACGACACCTTCGCCGCCGCCCTGCCTGGAGCGCCCCTGCCCGAGAAGCCCGTGCAGGCCGGATCGCGCGCCGAGCTCAAGACGCTGCTCGGCGGGCGCGCGTCGGGCGGCATCATCTTCTCGACCATCCAGAAGTTCGGCATCTCACGCGAAGAGCGCGAGGCGGGCACCGCGTTCCCGCTGCTGTCAGACCGGTCGAACGTCGTCGTGATCGTCGACGAGGCCCACCGCTCGAACTACGACTTCATCGACGGCTTCGCCCGCCACCTGCGCGACGGTCTGCCCAACGCAACCTTCATCGGATTCACGGGCACCCCCATCGAGTCGAGCGACAAGTCGACGAAGAACGTGTTCGGCGACTACATCGACACCTACGACCTCACCCAGGCTGTCGAAGACGGTGCGACCGTCAAGGTCTACTACGAGCCGCGCCTCGCCCGCGTCGAACTGCCGACGGATGCTCTCGCCGACCTCGACGCCGCCTTCAGCGATGCCACCTCGGGCACGGAGGACGAGGCGCGCGACCGCCTCAAGACCAAGTGGGCGCGTGTCGAGGCCATCGTCGGGTCGGAGAAGCGGGTCGCCGAGCTCGCCGCCGACCTCGTGACGCATTGGGAGGAGCGTCGCTCGGTGCTGGCTGGCAAGGCGATGATCGTCGTGATGTCTCGGCGTATCGCGGCAGCGCTGTACGACGCGATTGCCGCGCTGCGGCCCTCGTGGGTTTCCGATGACGACTCCACCGGGCGTTTGAAGGTTGTGATCACCGGCTCGGCTGCGGATGACCAGTCGCTGCAGCCGCACATCCGCTCGAAGGAGGCGCTGCGGGCGCTGAAGGCGCGGGCGAAAGACCCGGCCGACGAGCTGGAGCTCGTGATCGTGCGCGACATGTGGCTCACCGGGTTTGACTCGCCCTCCATGCACACCATGTATGTCGACAAGCCGATGCGTGGTGCGAACCTCATGCAGGCCATCGCCCGCGTGAACCGCACGTTCAAGGACAAGCCTGCGGGCCTCGTCGTCGACTACCTCGGCATCGTCGAAGACCTGAAATCGGCGCTGTCTGAGTACACCGACCGCGACCGTCAGAACGAAGAGATGGGCCAAGACGTCCGTGAGCAGGCCGTGCCCGGCATGATCGAGGCGCACGGGGTCGTCGAGAGCATCCTGCACGGGCACCCGTGGCGCGACGGGCTGGCCTCGGGCGGCGCGAAGGCGTTCATCGACACCCTCACGGGAGCGATCGAGTATCTGCTCGCCTCCCATGTCGACGAGTCGTGCTCCTCGGAGACTCCCTGTCTGAAGCACCGCTTCCTGCAGCAGGCCGGTCGCTTCGTTCGGCTCTACGCGATCTGCGCGGGTACGCCCGAGGCCGAGCGACTGAAGGGCGACGCCGCGTTCTTCGAGGCGGTGCGCGGGCAGCTCTCGAAGATGGAGGGCACCGACCCCGTGGTCAACCCGAGAGCCGAGCTCGACACGGCTATTCGCCAGATCGTCTCCGATGCCATGACCGGGGTCGGCGTCATTGACATCTACAAGGAGGCCGGAATCGCAAAGCCCGACCTCTCGATGATCGACGACGACTTCATTGCCCGCTTCAAGCAGTCTGACCGCAAAAACCTGCAGCTCGAGATGCTGCGCCGCCTGCTCTCGACCGAGATCGCGCGCATCGCCAAGCGCAACATCGTGATGAGCAAGCAGTTCAGCGAGCTGCTCTCGGAGTCGCTGCTGCGGTACCAGAACCGCACCCTTGACTCGGCCCAGGTCATCGCCGCTCTCGCCGACTTGGCGCGACGGATGACCGCCGAAGCCAACCGTGCCGAACAGCTCGGCCTCACGAGCGACGAGCTCGCGTTCTACGACGCCATCCGCACCAATGAGTCTGCGGTCGTGGCTCTCACCGATGACACTCTCAAGGCGATCGCGCAGGAGCTCGTCGAGATCGTGCGCCGCGACGCCAAGACCGACTGGGCAGTGAAGGAGCAGGTGCGAGCGAAGCTGCGCGCCACCATCAAGCGCTTGCTGCGCAAGTACGGCTACCCGCCTGACCAGGCCGAGGGCGCCACGGCGCTCGTGCTGCAACAGGCCGAAGTTCTGGCGGCCGCGTGAGCCGAGTCCTTACGACACATATAACGAGTGCTCCGACTGATGTGCCGCCATATCTAATCGCAGCTGTTCTGCCCTTCGGTCAGGCACGGGCCTCGTCCAGAGGTGAAGCGTGAGCTTTCACGTTCCCAACCAGCCCCGACGCCCCGGATCAGAGCAAATACGAGAGCTGTACTTCGGAGCCGATGCCGGGCAGGGCGCGAGTCGAGCCGAACTGCAGGAGAATCTCGCTCGAATTGTCGAAGGTGCCAGTTTGACCTTGGCTACTGCGATGCAGGAATTCGAGAACTCCTCCGATACTCACGCAGTTCGCACAACAGCGTCGACGATTGGCCTGAAGGCCCATGTCCTCGCGTCAGTCGGCAAAATCTTGGCCGGCCGCGATCTTGAGCGTCCGTTCCGGGTTGTGCTGATGGGGCGAACGATGGCTGGCAAGAGCACGCTCTTCGAGTACCTGTCCGGTGGAAGCGGCGCCCGGATCGGCGTCGGTGGCCAGAGAACCACCCGCGACACAAACGCTCGGCAGCTTCGCGATCTTGTGGGGGTCGAAGTCGTCGACACCCCTGGCGTCGGTGCGATGGATGGTTCGGAGGACTACGAGACGGCGTTCGCTGAGGTTCCCGAAGCTGATCTCGTGCTGTGGGTGGCCACCGACCAGGCAACTCAGGAACTCACGGGGCGTGCACTCCAGCGACTCGCTGATCTTGGGAAGCCGATCCTCGTTGTGCTCAACTGTCTTGCGGACATCCGCGATGACATCAACCTCGTAGATCTGCTTCAGGACCCCGATCGAATCTTCGGAGGTGACGCTGAAGGCAACCTTGCACCGATTCGCCGCCACCTGTCGTCGGCCGGCGGCCAGTACCTCGACGCCGTCGCGGTCCATGCGCAGGCCGCCCAGCATTCGACAGCTGGGACATACTCCGACGATGACTCGGAGAAGCTGCTCAGAGGCAGCCGCATCGGCATGCTCGTTGAGGCGATTCGTCTTCAGCGCGACCACACCGCAGAGGCGCGGCGCCTTGTCAGCCTTGCTGACTTCGTCAAGTACGCACTTCTTGAGATTGCAGCCGACGTTGACGAGTCTCGCGTCGAGTTGTCCGCGTTACTTGCTGCAGTCCGCGGAAGCAAGACGGCCTTCGGGCAACGAGCGCGACGGCGAATAGACGACGCGCACAGTGAACTGAAGGCGGTGTTCACGGCTGCGATTACGGATCGCGAGCGATGGATCGAGCGAGTCGATGTCGACATGAGCGACAAACAGATCAATCAGGCGTGGGACGACGAACTGAGGAGCATTCAGGGAGAGCTTCACGCCAGCGCGACGAACGTGGCTATGCGGCTTGGAGCGGATTTGAAGCTCATCGCAGTCGATGTCTCCGACGATTGGTCGGAGATCAGCACCCATGACTTTCGCGAGCTCGGCGGGATTGGCGCCCTCTGGGGGAATCGCGCCGTCAGAGTGGGTGGTCGTATTGGTATCGCCCTTGCGGCAAGTGCTGGGGGTGCCAAACTCGGCGCGATAGTAGGAACTCCCTTTGGCGGACTTCCCGGAGCAGCGGTGGGGGCTGCGATTGGAGGTATCGTCGCCGGGATCATCGTCGGCGTGTTTGGTCCTCGCGGTATCGATTGGATTGCCGACAGGTTTTTCCGCAATGCGGCCGAGGTGCACGAGCGGCGGCGAGAGCGCGTACACGCTCAACTCGGCCCGATTCTGGTGAGCTTGACCGAGAAAGTGACTGCCGCCCGTGAAGATCTTCGCGACGCGTGGCTCCATGCACTTGATGTCGAGCTTCAACGTCAGAGTGCTGTCGGCAATGAGGTGGAGGCTCTCTCAGATCGTCTTACCCGGCTGTTGTCGGACGAACTGCAGCCTGCAGGGACAGGTGTCGATACCGAACTGGCGCGACAGCTGCTCCGCTCGAGTGGCCGCCCTCGTGCTGCCAAAGCACTTACGAGTGCGACACGATGGCGTGGCGCAGGTATGGCAGTCGAGCTGCCCACTCTGGCGTTCACAGAGATGGTCCTTTTCCCGATGCCGGATGACGTAGAACGCATCTTGCCGACGCGGACGGGGGCCTCGCCAGAGATGAACGCGCTCCAGATCATTCGCACGCTCGCCGATCGCGAGGTGCTCGTTCATAAGATGAGCCAATCAGAGCTCGTCGTCGGCCTAGGCTCTCCAATGGCGGAGGGCCCCCGCGAGGCCTGGGAGTCGTTGGCTCGAGTACATGCGGCCACTCGCGTCCGAATCGCTGACTCGATTGAAGGAGACACGGGTGACCAAGGTTCTGATCCACGAGTTGCCTGAACAAGCGAAGTTGCTGATGGCTCGACTTCGGAGTGTTCTGGAGGCAGTCTCAACAACGATTGCGGCGGAGATGCTTGAGCGGGCGAACATCGACCAGCGTGAGAAGCCGAGGGTTGTCCTGACCGGCCAGTACAGCAGCGGTAAGTCGAGCCTGATCAAAGCCCTGACTGATGCCAATGTCGATCCGGTCATCGACGCCGACATCGCCACCGATGCTGTAACCGAGTACCCCTGGGACGGGGCGGTGGTTCTCGTAGATACGCCCGGAGTTCAGTCTGGTCTGCGAAGCCACGATGAACTCGCGCTGGGGGCGATTGGCAAGGCAGATTTCGTTCTCTTTGTCATCACCGTTGCTCTCTTCGACGACGCCTCACGCGACTACCTCAGGCATCTTGCGAACACGCTGCAGATGTTCGGGCAGATGGTGGTCGTGATCACTCAGACGAGCAAGCAGTCGGCGGCAGAGGGCGTCCGTGCCAAGGCAGTTCAGCAGGCGCTGGGAACAGTTGCCTACAACTTGCCTATCGCGGAAGTTGACTCTGTCTACTATCTGAGGAGCCTGGAGGGCGGTGAACGCGCTGAGCTACTTCGGGCCAGGTCGGGGATCGACCGTCTTCGCTCCACGATCAACCAGATCAGTCACGACAACGGTCAACTCGCAATACTCCGGCAACCGCTTCATCTGATCCGCCAGCTCAGTGACGAAGCCCAGCAGTTTTTTGTGGCCGACGATCGCTCCCGTGCTGCGATCGCAGTGCTGGCTCAGCAGAGAGCCGCCGTGTCGCAGCGCCGTCACATGATCGAGAAGGACTTCGCCATTGCGGAGTCCACATTCAAGTCGCAATGCCTGGTCGATGTGCGGGGTTTCGTGGACGCTGCTACCAGTCTTCCAGCTGACGAGGTTGAGGGAAAGGCAACTCTAGAAAGGGCAGAGGCACGGTTGGTCGACGCTCTCGACCAGCACGCCGAGCAGTTCGCCGCGTCGATAAACACACTGTCCGATGCGCAGTTCGACATCCTTGCCGAGCAACTCGCTGAGATCGGAGAGAGCAACCGAGCTCGGTTGGTGGCCCGGCTGTCGACCCATGTGAATCTTGAAGGCCCCGATGGTGTCGACAGTCGCTCCGGCTCGCAATCGACGCCCGGCGGTTCGGGGTCAAGCGTCGATTGGAACAAGGTCTCAACGCTCCTGAAGAAGGGCCAGGGGTGGTGGGGCGCAGGGGGCGGCCTCAAGGACTCGTCTGGCTCCATCGGCCACCAGATCACTAAGGACGTTGGACACTTCTTCGGCAAGAAGTTCCAGCCCTGGGAGGCAATCAAGATCGCGGACAAGGTCGGGAAAGCCGTGAAATGGGGAGGCGTATTTGTCCAAGTCGCTGCGTCAGGCTATGAAGTATGGCGAGATGAACGCGAGACGCGAAAAGAGTTGCGCGAGAGCGAGCGTCAGCACTCCGCGTTCGTTACCGAGATTATGGGTCACGCAGACAGGATCGCGTCTGATGCACGGAAGAAGCTCCACTCGATAATCGATCCGCCCCTCGAGGAGTTCCTCGCGCAGATTGATGCGGCGCAAGCGGAGATCCTAGGGGCCGATCAGGTAAGGAACGCGGCGTCGGCGGAACTCAAGGCCATCGCAGCGGAGGCCGATCGACTTCTCGTACACAGCGCGACCCAACCCGCCCCAGGGGAGCTTGAATATGGCTCGAACGATCACTGACAGCTGAAAGATCTCGGAAGGAACTAAGGATGGGTGCCGAAGACCGCAAGATTCGAACGCTTGTGGAGATGATCGAGTCCGGGACCCTGCGACTTCCAGAGATGCAGCGTGAGTATGTCTGGACTGCTGCGAAGGTGCGTGACCTCTTCGACTCGCTCTACCGTGGGTACCCCTCTGGAGTGATCCTTGCTTGGGAGCCCTCGGAATCGGAAGACTTGGAGGTTGAGACGCGGGCGTTTGCTGTCGCGACCGGTGCCTCGACCCGGCGCTCGCTCCTCCTCCTTGATGGGCAGCAGCGACTCACGTCCCTGTCTGCCGTGCTCCGTGGGGAACCAGTCCAGGTCAAGTGGCGCAAACGTCCAATCGAGCTTCTTTTCAACTTGGACCACCCCGATGAGTTGATGTCTGTTCTCGAGACTGACTCTGAGGATGCGATCGATGAAGGTGAGCTTTCGATTGCTGACAAACTTCGCCGCCGGGCGTTCGTTGTTGGTACAAAGCAGCTTGCCGCTCAACCGCAGTGGGTAAGAGTTTCAGACGTCTTCCAGCATGAGGCGATTGACATTCTCGAGTCCAAGGGTTTCGACATCAGTGCGATGGATCGCGACTTGCGCCGCAAATACACGAGCAGGCTCGCAGCAGTAAGAGCGATCGAGGACTACAACTACCGTGTTGAAATTCTCGAGAAGGACAAGTCATACGAAGAAGTGACCGAAATCTTCGTCAGGGTGAATTCTCTCGGCGCCCGCCTTCGGAGCTCTGATCTCGCGTTGGCGCAGATCACCGCGGTTTGGCGCGGCTCTCTTGAAATATTCACTGACTACGAGCGAAAGACAATCGACCGGGGCTTTGCCCTCGATCTGGGTAATATCCTTCGAACTCTGGTGGCTTTGCTTACTGACCAACCTCGTTTCGCTCGTCTAGGTTCGCCGGCTCAGTCCTCCCTTGAGCAGGCCTGGAAGCGAACAAAGAAGGCCATCGACTTCGCGCACAACTTCCTTGTGAACGACGTAGGCATTGAGAGCCCAGCCGTGCTGACTTCCCGCCTCCTCATTGTTACGACCGCGTATTGGGGCGATCAGCGCGACTTCCAAGTCGAGAATGAAGAAAAGGAGGCCTTCAAGCGTTGGGCGTTGATAGCGAATGCGAAGGGGCGCTACTCCAGGGGTTCGTCTGAGAGCTTCCTTGACCAAGACCTCACCGAGCTTCGAAGCGGTTCTGGTGTGAGCGGTTTGACGCAACGACTCACCGCGCAGGTCGGCCGTCTCGACTTCACCCCGGATGAACTGAAGGGGCGCACTCCGCAGAGCGGGGCCTACAAGACTCTGTTGCTCGCATTGCGTCAGGTTGGCGCGGTCGATTGGGACACGAAGTTGCTTGTAAGCGCGAAGCATCAGGGTGAGTCAGACGTGGTGGAATATCACCACATTTTCCCCAGGGCCTACTTGAAGTCCGCTCGTCCCGAACTCAGTTCCACTCTGGTCAATGAAATCGCGAACATGGCCATCATCGGCGGTAGTACCAATAGGAGAATCTCCAAGACGGCACCCTCTGCGTATCGGGATTGGTTCGATTCTGATGTCCTGGCAAAGCATCTTGTCGACTTCTCAGGTGGCCTAGACCAGGCCGAGCGATTTGAAGATTTCATCGAGCAACGTCGAGAGTTGATGGCGAAGAGTCTCAATCGCTTTCTTGGCGTTGGAGACGGCGCTTCCAGCTCCTAGTGCTGAGGCGAGCTTGATCCTTTCTCGGAATCGAGCCCTCGATCAAGACCGCGGCGATTCAGGACCTCCGCAGCTTGCGATTACGAGTGGCGCACAGCCGACGACGAGGCGAAGTAGCGCGCGAAGTGGGGCAAGCTCGGCGGGCTGGCCATCGCGCTCTCGGACGAAAAGCAGAGCACGAAGGCCTGGAGCAGCGGAGCTGCCGGCGAGGCGGCCGTGGGAGTTCGGTTTGACGGGTTGGCGTCGGAGAGCATCCGGGTCATGCATGATCGCCGCATTCCGCGGTCGAAGGCCAACATCGATCACATCGTGGTGACGCCCGGCGGGGTGTGGGTGATCGACACGAAGCGGTATGTCGGCAGGGCACCCGAGAAGCGGGTGGAGGGCGGCATCATCCGGCCGCGGGTCGAGTTGCTGATGGTGCGGGGTCGCGACAAGACGGTGCTCGTCGACGGGGTGCTGAAGCAGGTGGCGCACGTGCGCGAGGTGGTCGGCGAGGTGCCGGTGTTCGGCGTGCTGTGCTTCGTCGATGCCGACTGGGGGTTCTTCCCGGTCGAGTTCGCGGTCAACGGGGTGCAGGTGGTGTGGCCGAAGAAACTCTCGGGGATGATTGCGAAGAGTATTGACCCGGCGCTTGATGCGGCGCTCGTCGCTGAGCAGATCGCGCAGCGATTCCCTCGCGCGTGACGTGCTCGTTGACACGCCGGCCGGCGACCACCAGACCTACGCGAACTCCGCGCCCGCGCGGGTGCCGCCGTCGACAAGGATGTCGACCCCGGTGAGGTAGCCCGGTGCTTCGCTCGCGCAGAAGGCGAGCACCGCCGCGACCTCTTCGGGTTTGCCGAACCGCTTGATGGCGGCGACCTTGAGAAACTCCGAAGCGCCGTGGTCTTTCTCGAGCTGCCCCATGGGGGTGTCGAAACTGCCGGGCGACACGGAGACGATGCGCGCGCCTTTCGCGCCGAACGGCACGGCGAGTTTGCGGGTGTACCAGAGCACGAAGGCTTTGCTGAGCCCGTACGCGAGGCCGGAGTGCAGCTTCGTTCCCGCGATGCGCGCGCGCCTCACGATGATGCGTTCGAAGGCCGCCGGGTCAGTCTCGGCGAGGGGGAAGGATCGGGTCGGGACGAGCACTTTCGGCATGCTGTGGCCGGCGGTGGAAGCGACGTTGACGAGCACGTCGCCAGCCTCGGCGCGGGCGAGGAACGCTTGCGCGACGTTGACAGTGCCGATGCCGTTGATGTGGATGACCCGCTCGGCTGTTCCCATCTGCGGGCTGATGCCAGCGGTGTGTACGACGGCGCGCACGTGGTGGCCGCCCTCGGCGGCACCGTCGAGGAGCCGGTCGACGGAACCGCGGTCGGTGATGTCGGCGACCATGCCAGCAGCCTCGATGCCGAGTGCGGTGAGCTCGCTGACCGCGGCGTCAATGCGCGCTTGGTCGAGATCGGCGAGCACGATGCGGTGGTCGCGCCCGAGGATTCTCGCGGTCGCGAGCCCCATGCCGCCGGTGCCGCCGGTGATGACTGCTGTCTGGGTCACGGTCGTTCTCTTCTCGTTGATGGGTGCTGCGGCACGTCGCCGTTGGGGGAGGTGTGCCCGCGGTCGCGCCGGCCAGGCGCGCGGCGCGACCGCGGGTGTTGAGGTTCGGCCTAGGCGGCCGAGCGGTGCTTGTCGATGAAGCGACGCACTTCGTCGTTCAGTTCGCGGTCTTCAGGTGAGGCGCCGCCGAAGCCCCCGTGCGGCATGGCCTCCCAGACGTGCAGTTCGGCGTCGACGCCCGCTTCGCGCAGTTTGCGATGCATGCGCACCGTGTTCGACAGGTACATGTCGCGTGTGCCGCTCTGCAGGAACGTCGGCGGAAAGCCGGTGAGGTCGCCGAAGAGGGGGGAGAGGTGCGGATGCGCCAGATCGTGGTCGCCCGCGTAGAGACGGTTCACGGTCATCAGGCTTCCAAGGATGTTGTCGGCCCCCCGGTTCGCTGCGAACGCGTCACCCGACTCGGTGAGGTCGATTTCGGGGGTCTGCAAGACGAGCGCGGCGGGCACCGCGAGCCCCTCGTCTTTCAGGCGGTGGATGAGCGCCGCGGCAAGGTTGCCGCCGGCGGATCCGCCCGCGACGAAGATCTCGTGCGGTTCGCGGATCTCGAGCAGCGCGCGATAGACGGCAACGCAGTCGTCGAGGCCGGCCGGGTACGGATGCCGCGGGGGCATCCGATAGTCGATCGCCCACGTCGTCATGCCGTAGGCGGCCGCATTCCCCTGCGCCATCGACGCGACCAGGTCGCCGCCGCCATACATGAGTGCGCCGCCGTGGATGTGCAGGGTGATGGGCCCATCAGGCTCTTCGTTGAGCACGTACGTGCGCACGCCGTTCACCTCGCGCTCGACGACCGCGGCGTCGCCGCCCTGGAACTGCGAGAACCGGTCACGGATGTAGGCGTCGATCTCGTCGACGTGTGCTGCCCAGGCCTCGATGTCGTCGATGGCGGGGTACTCCAGCTGCACGAACGGCAGCTGCAGCCACTCTTGCGCCTCGGCGCTCACCGACGAGGGCACCGGCAGGGGTTCGGGCTCGGTCGGTGCGCTGGCCTGCTCAAGGGGCGCCCGCCCGCCGTTCGCCGCGAGCACGAGAGCGTCGATGCGCTCTTGGCTGAGCATTCCTTTGCTCAACGGCACGAGGCGCTGCAGCGCCAGCATGCGCACGGGCTTAAGGGATTCTTCGGTCTGCCCTCCCTCTGCCAGGAGCGCACGAAACGCGGGGCCTCCGGCAGGGTGGGCGAGCCAGTCGGCGATGCTGTTCTTGGCGGTGATGGGGGCATCGGCGGCTTTCGCCCGCCGGCCGAACTTCACTGCTCTCTCCGCGCATGATTGTGGGACATGACACTCCTTCGGACCATGTGTACGATTCGTATCGAATCTGGTCAGAGACTACACGGATCGCGAAGTTCCGCAACTCCCGGCTAGCGTGAGGGGCGTGACGATGACGACGAAAGGCAGGCCCCGCAGCGAGCGCAGCCGCATCGCCGTGCTGTCGGCCACGCGCGATCTCTTGGCTGAACTCGGGTACGAGAAGCTCACGATGGACGCCATCGCGGCTCGGTCGGGAGCGAGCAAGATGACGATCTACCGCTGGTGGTCGTCGAAAGCCGCGGTCGTCGCCGAGGCGGCGATGGAGGGCACGATCCCCGTCACCGCGGTGCTGATTGCCGACACCGGCGACGTGAGGGCAGACGTCGACGCGTGGATCGCGGCCGCCGTCGACGGGCCCGCCGACCCTCCTACGGTCGCGCTCGCGCTCGCGCTCACAGCCGCGACGGCCGGGGACCCTCGAGCCGGCGGCGAGTTGTACGAACGCTTCACCCAGCCTGTGCGTGACGCACTCATCACCCGACTGCGGGCAGGAATCACCGCCGGTCAACTCTCGCCCGGGGCCGACGTCACCACTGCCGTGGATGCCCTGCTCGGGCTGCTGCTGTACCGACTCGTCACGCGCGCAGCGCCCGAGCCCGGTGATGCGCAGCGCATCAGCGACCTGTTGTGGTCGGGGCTCAACCGCTAGCACGGCGAGGCGGCCGTGGGGGCTCGGCGTGATGCGCAGCCAACCACGTGCTGAGCGCCTTCTAGGATCGACCCTCGTGAATGCACTGCAGCTCGACTGGGCCACCGACCTCGCGATTCTCGAACTGAGCGGTTCGACGGTCGAACGGCACGACGACCACATCGTGGTGCGCACGCCCGACAACCCCGACTACCACTGGGGCAATTGCGTGCTGGTGACCGATGCGGCGTCCACGAGCGATGCCGCGCAGTGGGTCGCCCGATTCGGCGAGGCCGTGCCGCACGCCGACTGGGTGGCGATCGGCCTGCCGTGTATGCCGGCCGATCAGGCGGCGTGGACGGATGCGGGGCTCACCCTCGAGCAGCTCGACGTGCTGGCGGCGCGCGAGCGGCCCCGCACGGCTCCGCTCGCTGACGGATACACCGTTCGCCCGCTCGCCGGCGACGACTGGCGTCAGGTGGAGCAGCGCAGCATCGCAGCAAACCTCGCCTCGGGGGAGCACGACCCGGTGGTGCACGAGCGGTTCGTGCGCGAGACCACCGTCGTGCGGCAACGGCTTTGCGAGCGCGGCGACGCCGCGTGGTTCGGCGCGTTCGCCGGCGACGAGCTCGTCGCGGATCTCGGCATCGTGCGCTGCGGGTCGATCGGCCGTTACCAAGACGTCGAGACGGCGGCCGAGCATCGCCGCCGCGGCCTCGCCTCGCACCTGCTCGGCGTGGCGGCCGAGTGGTCGGCGCAGCGCGGCTGCGACACCTGGGTGATCGTCACCGAGTCGACGAATGACGCAGGTCGGGTCTACCGCCGCGCGGGGTTCGCGCTCGACGCGGCGTCGGTGAACGCGTATCGAGCGCCGTGACGCGTGCTGTGTGAGGGGAGCGCCGCATCCCGCGCCTGACGTGGCATCGCCTCACCTTTGTCGGTGCTCGCGCCTAGCCTGAAGCTGTGCCCGTCAGAGCGAGGGGCCGGGAAGGGCCGGACATGTCGGAGACCAGCGAGACCAGCGGCAAGAAGATTCTCTACATCGACATGGACAACACGCTCGTCGACTTTCCGAGCGCGTTCCCGCACGTCGACCCGGCGCTGCTCGAGAAGCACGCCGAGCGCAAAGACGACATCCCCGGCATCTTCGCTCTCATGCAGCCGATGCCCGGCGCGATCGAGGCCGTGCACGAGCTCGCCCCGCTGTTCGACATCTACGTGCTCTCGACCGCCCCGTGGGCGAACCCCTCGGCCTGGCACGACAAGGTCGAATGGATTCAGAAGCACTTCGGCGCCGACGATTCCGGCCCTCTGTACAAGCGGCTGATCCTCTCGCACCACAAGCACCTGAACCGCGGCGATTTCCTGGTGGATGACCGGCCTCACGCGAACGGAGCCCAGCGGTTCCACGAGCACGGGGGAGAGGTCATCGCCTTCGGGCCCGAGGGCACCCACGCGACCTGGCCCGAGGTCGTCGAGTACTTGAAGGAGCGCGCGTGACCTTCGTCGTGGGATACGAGTGGGGTCAGCGGCCTCTGGATGAGCTGCCGAGGGAGGCGCGGCTCGAACTCGCTGCTCGCGCCCAGGCGATCGCGGTGATCGCCCACCGGGGCCAGAAAGACAAGACCGGTGTCGACTACATCGACCACCCCGTCGCCGTGGCGATGGGATTCGACCCGGTTGAGCAGACTCTCGAGTGTTGCGCGGCCTGGCTGCACGACGTTCTCGAAGACACCGATATCACCGCCGATGATCTGTACCTGGCGGGCATCTACCCCGAAGTGATCGAGGTCGTCGACCTGCTGACCCGTCGCGACGGTGACGGCGACGAGTACTACGAGCGCATCGCGCGTAACCCGGCGGCGCGCGACGTAAAGCTCGCCGACATCGCGCACAACACCGCACCGCACCGGGTCGCGCAGCTCGACGACGCCACCCGCGTGCGCTTGCGGGCCAAGTACGAGCACGCCCTCGAGCTGCTGGGCGCGGCGTGGCCCGACCACGAGTGGACGGGCCACGCCGGGTGGAGTGAGTTCGGCAACCCCGAGCTCTACCGCGATCGTAGCGACGACGACGGCTGAGATGCTAGCGAAACCGCTCATGGGTCATCTCGACCCAAAAGTTCCATGAAGGTCGCTCAGGGCATTGCTAAGGTTGCCTCAATCGGCTACCTGAAGCGCTCGGCGACAAGAACGGTTTGACAGTGCACCAGCTCGTACTCGCCCGCGCCTTCGGCGGGACGTTCGGGCGGTTCGTCGCGGGGCTGTGCGCGATCGCACTCGGCCTCGGGCTGGGATTGACGCCGTCGAGTGCGACCCCGGCAAGTGCTGCGGTGGTGACCGGGACCGATGCGAATGGGCTCGTGTTCGAGGTCGACGACGATAACGCCGCCGCTGGCGCGGTGGTGACGGGATACACCGGGTCGTCGAAGGATGTCGTGATTCCCACGGTTGTCGAGATCGGAGGAGTCGCCTACGACGTGACGTCGATCGGCGACAAGGCCTTCGAGGATCGAGGACTGGACACGCTGTCTTTCGACACCCCCAGCATGGTGACGACGATCGGTGACGAGGCGTTCTTCAACAACAACTTGCGCGCGCTGATCATCCCGCCGTCGGTGGTGTCGATCGAGTACTGCGCCTTCTATTCGAACGCCTTGGCGACGGTGACCTTCGCAGAGCCGAGCAGTCTCGCCACGATTAGTCACTGCGCCTTCGAGGTGAACCAGTTGACGGCGGTGACGATTCCCTCATCGGTCGTGACGATTGGTTCGTCGGCTTTCGCCCGCAACGATTTCGCGACGATCAGCTTTCAAGCTCCCAGCAGCCTCACAACGATCGGCGCGTCGGCATTCTTCGAGTCGTACACGCAGACCAGTGCCCGCAACAGTCTGGCGGAGCTCGAGATTCCTGGTTCGGTGGTGTCGATCGGAAACCGCGCGTTCTACGAGGTAGGGCTACAGCAATTGACGTTCGCGAAGCCCAGCAACCTGGCGAGCATCGGAGAGTACGCCTTCACCAACAACCGGTTTTCGGCCGTGGAGCTTCCGTCGTCGCTGACCTCTGTCGGCAAGTACGCATTCGCGGATGGAGACCTCGAGTCCGTCAGTTTCGACCTTCCGTCGAGTCTTGGTGCGACCAGCGTCGGCATGTTCTCGACCAACCCGATAACTGACCTGACGATTCCCGATTCGGTGACCACGATTGGGGCCGCCTCGTTCGAGAACACGGACCTTTCTGAGATCGATCTTCCGGATTCTCTGACCACGATCGAACCAAGTGCGTTCCTCAGCGCGAACCTCACCTCGGTCACGATTCCCGAGTCGGTGACCTCGATTGGGCGCACGGCGTTCAACAGGAATCCTGAATTGCGAGACGTCTACTTCACCGGGGACCGTCCTTTTTTCGTCGATTCAGATCGCCCTCTCGGCCTCGAAGGTATCGCCGTGGCGCACTTCCCCTGTGGTGCGGAAGGCTTCGGTCATCCTGTCTGGCTCCATTCGTATGAGACGTCAACCACGTGCGAGATCACCTTTGACGCCAACGGTGGGGTCGGCTCGATGGAGTCGACGCTGGTGGAGACCGGCGAACGTCTCCCTCTTTCGACCTTCACGCGCGATGACTTCCGGTTCGTCGGCTGGAGGACGAGCGCGGATGGCACGGAGCCTCTGGTCGCCGACGAGCAGGTGTCAGCATTCCTTCGAGAGACCGGCCTATTCGCGCAATGGGTTCCGGCGACGGCACCGGAGTGCATCACGTACGACGTCACGGGCGGAACCGCGATCGTCACCACCTATGACTCGGCATGCGGGGGAGCGGATGTCATTCTGCCCGCTACGACGTTGGTCGACGGTGTTTCGTATCGGGTGACGGGAATCGGCACGGGTGCGTTCGAGGGAAGCGGTATCAGCAGCCTCGAGCTCTCGAATGGGATCACGTCAATCGGCGAGCGCGCCTTCTTCGGCAACGCGCTCGTCGATGTTTCGATACCCGCGTCGGTGGCGGTGATCGGCGACCAAGCGTTCGACGACAATCCCGACCTCGACCGCGTCAGCTTCCCGGGAGGCGCGCCCGTAGACACCGGAACGACGGATGCCGGCAGGCCGCTGGGGCCCGACTCGGTGACCGTCCACTTTCGCGCGGGTGCCTCCGGATTCACGCACCCCACCTGGCGCGGCTACAGCACGAAAGCCCTGCACACTCTCCGCTTCGATGCCAACTGGGCGGCTGGAGCAGTCTTCCCGGTGTCACTCACAACGGGTGAGACCTTGCCTCCTGAGGCGTACCTCCGTTATGAGTGGCGCTTCGCCGGCTGGAACACCGAACCCGACGGCTCGGGCGTCTCGGTCGCCGATGAGGGCGCCTCGCCGTTCGCCGCCGACACGCTCCTCTACGCGCAATGGGTTCCGGATACCGAGCCGCCGGTCGTGAGCGATCCGTTCATCTCCGGCGGGCCCGTTATCGCCTGCGTCCCCGATTCCGAGCCCCCGCCGATCATCGCCTCGGGAACTCCGATCTTCTCTGTCGTCGTGACCGATCCGGAGGGGAGCAGCACCGACACGGTGTTCACGCTGACGTCAGCGGATGGCACCGTGCTGTGGGTCAGTCATCCTGATATAGCGGGGTCTGGCAATCGTGCGCTCGTCAAAGTACCGACGGGGATCCTTCGGCAGGAGGGCCTCTACCGCTGGCGTGCTCAAGCCACCGATAATCGGGGAATCACCTCCGAGTATTCGCCCTGGTGCGAGTTCCAGCTCGATATCTACAAGCCGCCTCCGCCCACGGTGACGTCGATCGCTGAGGGCGCCATGGCGGTGTACCCCCCGCAGGGCAACAGCGGTGGGGTCGGCCGCACGGGAGTGTTCGAACTCGATGCTGGCGAGTCGTCTGATGCCGTCAGGTTCAACTACAGCTTCAATTCGACGTCCATGCTCAACACGATCGAGGTTGGCCCCGACGGCACGGCGCGGGTGTCCTACACCCCCACTTCGGATTTTCCCGTCACCCTCTACGTTCGCGCAGTCGATGTTGCGGGCAATCTCTCTGATCGGGTGTCGTACACGTTCGATGTCGGAACCTTGCGAACGGTGTGGTTCTCAGCGAACCGCGGCATCGGATCCATGGCTTCGGTGACGGAGTCGACGCCCACGGTGCTGCCGTTGAGCACCTTCACTCGGCCCGGCTACCAGTTCGTGGGGTGGAACACCAAGGCAGACGGTACCGGGCTCGCCGTCGCCGACGGCAGCGTCTGGCCGTTCAGCTCGGCCGCGACCATGTACGCACAGTGGCAGCGAAACGACATCGCATCCATCGACATCGTGGGCCTGGATGCCGCCCTGGCGAACTCGACCGGCACGTACACCGTCACCGGCTGGGACGAGTCGGGTGTGACTCTCGGAAACGTCACGAACGAGGTCACACTCAGCGGCGCGAACATGACGATCGCCGGCGGTCGAGTGACGTTCGACTACGACCCGTGGGTCAAACCCGGCACCGTCGACACGCGAACACTGGTCGCAATGGTGGATGCCGACCCGGTGATCACCGATTCGCTTGCGATCGAGGTGACGGCGCCCCCCAGAGATGTCAGCCTGCTTCCGTATCAGATCTATGGGAACGATCGTTTTCCGACCCCCGCAGTGATCGCCACGGTGTGGGACCGTTACTTCGACGCGAGCATCGCCTTCGTTGTGGCGAGCGACGGGTCCCCTGAATCGATGGCGGCGGCCGCGGCAGCAGCGCACCTGAATGCTCCGTTGATCGTGATGCCCCCGAACGCTCTGTTCTTTGGGGCCCGTGCGCGGCTCGAATCCCTACAGCCCGATCGCATCATCGTGGTCGGTTCGCCCAGCAGCATCCCCGAAACGGTCGTCGCTTCGATGCGGCTGGTGTCGAGTTCCCCCGACGTGATCCGCCTCGCTGGCGCCACCCGCTATGACACGGCTCGGATGGTCGTGCAGTACGCATTCGATGTGAATGGCAACGGCGATGGCGCAGAGGATCGAGACATTCACACACTGGTGGTCACCACCGGCCGCAACCGCGTCGATGCGATCGTTGCGGCGCCCGTCTCCGACACGGTCGGCGGGGCCGTGATCGTGGTCGATGGCGCGGCGAGCTCGATCCCTGCGGCGACGATCCGGTTGATTCGGGATCTCAGCCCGCAGCGGATCATCATTGCGGGGGCGAGCAACGCCGTGTCGACGAAGATCGAGACGCAGCTTCGGTCCGGCTTCGGAACCAAGACGGTGAAGCGGATCGGATCCGCCGATCGATACGCAACAGCCCTCGCCCTCACTGACTACTTCTACGATGACGCGGAGATTCTCTTCTGGGTCGCGGCGACGAATCATCCGGATGCGCTGGCGGGCGCGGTACTTGCCGCCGAGTTGGACGCGCCCATGATCTTGATGCCGCGAGAATGCATCTCCGCGGCGACAACGCGATTCGTCGAGCGACTCGCAGCGCCCCGGTCTGCGTACCTCGGCACGCAGTCCACCTTCGTGAGCGGCATGGTGCGACCGCAATCCTGCTGACTGCCGTCACGAACGCCTGCTGACGCGGCTCAGCGCGGGAAGGGCATCCATTCGCCTTCGCTGACCACCTGCACCACGCCGTCGACGACGCTGATGGCCGTCTGGTCGTCGATCGCGTAGGCGGGGGTGTCGAGCTTGTTCGCCCAGCCCTCGGCTGCGGCGCGGGAGTTGCCGGGCTCGCCGTCGGGGGCGAAGTGCGGGCAGATCGAGAAGTCGACGAGCCCGAGCGCGGTGTCGTCAGCGGTGTCGTCAGCCCCGCCGTCGCCCGCCGGTCGCCACCCGACGAACTCGCGGCCGATGCGCGGCGTCATCACCATGCTGCCCGCGCTCATGCCCACCCACACGGTGTTCGCCAACTGTGGGAAGAGCGTGTCGAGCCCCGACTCGCGCACCCAGTGGGCGAGGTAGAGGGCATCGCCGCCGGCGACGAGCAGCACGTCGGTCTCGAGCACGAGGGGCTTCCAGCGGTCGTCGTCGATGCTGGGCAGGGCGGTGAGCTCGAGCACGCCGACCGACTTCCACCCCAGGTCGACCATCGGGTTCTCGGCGCGGCCGCTGATGAACTCCCAGGCCTTCACGCCCGGGCCGACCCAGGGGTGCCCGTACATCGCGGTCGGAATGCAGAGCGCCGTGCTCTCGCTCACGGGCTTGCCGAGCATGTCGTCGAGCGCGCGGCGGATCGTGGGGTTGGTGACTCCGCCCGACGTGAGCAGCAGCTTCATGGTGCCTCCTCGGCGGTGGGCGATGGTCGTCGTTGCGTCGTCAGCGTATCGAGCGTCGTCACCCTCGGGTCGAGAGAACGGCTGTGGCGGCGATGCGGAGGGTGCTGTCGTGGAAGGCGGCCCGCGAGAGTGCGCCGGGCAGTGCCTGCTCGGTGACGAGCCCGGTGAGCACGGTGCCGAGGAACCGCGCGCCCGCGTCGGCGTCGAACAGCAGAGTGCCCGCGTTGCCGTCGGCGGCGGTCTCGGCGTGCAGCGTCGTCACCCAGCCGGCGATCTGGCGAAGCGCAAGCCGTTCGAGGGCGAGGGTAGGCGCGGCCTGTTCGTCGGTGGGGATGGACGAGGGTGCGGCCAGGGCGGAGCGCAGTCGGGCGCGGGCTGATTCGTCGACGAGCGCATCGCGGAGGGTGCCGCGCAGGAGGTCGACGAGGCGATCGACCGCGGGCCGGGTGGTGTCGTGCAGCGCGCTCTCGAGCTGGTCGGTGGGCTGGAGGGCGGCGATTTCGGCCACGACCGCGTCGATGAGGTCTCGTTGGGTGGGGAAGAAGTGCCGCAGTGAGCCCGTGCTGACGCCCGCCCGCTGCGCGACCGCGCGCACGCTGAGGGTCGCGGCGGGGTCGTCGGCGAGCATCGCGGCGGCGGCCGACAGGATGCGATCGCGCGTCGAACCCGGGGTCTGGCGCTCAGGCACGGTGGCCTCCTCCGTCTGTACTAGTACAGTGTGCTAGTCTCGCTTGCTACTAGCACACTGTACTACTAGGCGAGGAGATGAGCACGCATGGCGGGGTCGACGTGGCGGCGGGGTGTGTTCGCGAACCGGGTGAAGCCGGGCGACGGCAGCGAACTGCCGCCCTACCGGTGGTGGCACACCCCCGTCCGCACGCTGATGATGCTGACACTGGCCGACGGCCAGGGCGGCACCACCACCTACGCGGTCGACATCCGCACGCTCGGCGACCGCTCCGACGGCGAGGTGCGCGCGCGCCTCTTCGCGAACGGCAGGCAGACCGCCTGGTCACGGCTGCCGGCGATGTTCCGGGTGCCGGGAGGGGCCATCGACGTGCGCGCGGGCACGTTCGGCGTGAAGCGCTGCCACTTCGTGCCCGATCACGGCACCGAGCGGCGGCTCGACCCGCACCCGCGATCGGCGCACGGTCGTCGCGCCCGGTTCGATCGGCGCCACCCCGTCGCGAGTCGAGTGATCGGAGCGGTGAGCGCGCTCATCGTTCTCGGCGCGCTCGCCGTCACCGTGCCGCAGCTCGTCGAGGTCATCAGCGCGGCCCCGGCGATCGCCGAGAGCCTGGGGCAGTTCACCTCGCCGATCCGTCTCTCGCCGCTGCAGAACGTCGTGGTGACCCTCGCGGCCATCGTGGCGAGCTCGGAGCGGGCGCTGCGCCTGCGGGCGACGTGGGTCGACGAGCTGGCGACCTGACGCATCGGCGAGAGAGCCGCGTGCGCGACGCGAGGCCCTAACGCGAGCTGTTCGCCGTGCGCCCCCGCACGATGCCGATGAACTCGTCGACCATCGGATGCGCGCCCGCGGCCGGCCACACGAGCGAGATGCTCGTCTCGACCCCGTCGGTCACGGGCCGTGCGACGACGTCCTTGCGCGAGTGCGCGCGCGCCACCGACTGGGGCATGACGGCGACACCGACGTTCGCGGCGACGAGTTCGACGGCGTCGGATCCGCTGCCGCCGTGCAGGTCGACGGTGAGCACGACCACGTCGTCGAGCCCGCCCAGCTCGACGAGGCTGACGCTGTCGAGACCAGCCACGAGGGATCCCTTGGGCGCGACGACGACGGGCGCTTCGCGGTAGAGCGGGATGGCGTGCCAGGTCTCGTCGGCCGCCACCTCACGCAGCAGCGCCATGTGGGCGGTGCCCTCCGTGAGCGCCGTGAGCGCAGCATCCTGATTCATCGGGATCAGGTCGAGGCGGCCGCGCGGGCGGCGGTCGCGCCAGATGCGCTCCCACTTGCCCGGTGTCACGCCGGGCACGAAGGCGACGCGCAGCGGGTCGGGGTAGGGGGCGGCCATGCGCTCAGGCTACCGGCGCGGCCCGGCGGGCCGCCCGGCAGTACGCTCGACACCATGACCGACACCCCGCGCGAAGACCGCCGCCAGCAGCCGAAACCGAAGAAGGAGCAGCTGCTGAGCCCCGCGACGGCGGCGAAGAAGCTCGGGCTGTACCTGCCGGCGACGCCAGAGGAGTTTCAGGCGACGCCGATCACGCGCACGCAGCTGCAGGCGCTGAACGACAGCCCGCCCGCGTGGCTGACGACGCTGCGCAAGGAGGGCCCGCACCCGCGCGACGAGGTGTCACGCCGGCTGGGCGTGTCGAACTCGGCGCTCGCCCGCGCGGGCGTGAGCGACCACATGACGACGGCCGAGATTCGCGCGCTGCTCGACGACCGGCCCGAGTGGCTCGTGGTGGAGCGCGAGAAGCATGCGCCCGGCACCGGCATCATTCCGGGTACGGCGGTGGGCGAGCGGCCCGCCCGCGCCGAGGTCGCGGCGACTGACGACGACGAGTTCGACGGCGAGACGGTCTAGTCGGCGGCGGCGTCGCGAGTCGCCGCTGAGCGTCGTCGCTGCAGCGCCCCGACGATCGTCGTCAACACCATCGCGATGACGGCCGCGGCGAGAACCGCTTCGATGCGGCCGATGCCGAGCTGCACCGCCGTGAGGTCCGTCGTGCTGGTGAGCAGCACGGCCGGGGTCAAGAACATGGCGAACATCGCGTAGGTGCCCTGCCGGAGGTAGGCGATGGCGAGCACTCCGCAGAGCAGGGCGGCGACGAGCGGCCACGGCGCCGGCGTGAACGAGACGAGGGTGGCGAGCACGGCGCCGAGGATGGTGCCGACGACGCGCTCGACGGAGCGCGACGTGCGCGCTTCGCCGCCGACGGTCACGATCATGCACAGCGAGAGCAGCGCCCACCCGGCGAAGGGGAAGTCGGCCCACTCGGCGAGCACGACGATCAGCACGGCCCCGAGGGCGAGGGCGATGCCGTCATCGAGCCGGTCGCGCAGCGACCCGACGGTGGGCGGGGTCTCGCTCGGCGGCAGCAGTCGGGCGAGCGCAAGCGTGAACGCCGCTCCGACGACGGTGCCCAGCACCACCTGCCACAGTGCGGCGCCCGTCGTCGCGAGCCCCGCGAACGCGAGCAGGTTGACGGGGGCGCGCGTCATCGTGGCCACGTCGCCGAGACGGAAGAACGCCTGGGCGATGCTCACGAGAATGACCCCGGCGAGCACCGCGTTGAGCCCGAGCGGCCCCAGCAGGAAGCCGCCGATCGCGACGAGCACGGCCAGCAGCGCTGCGGCGCCGCGCGTCGACGATTGGGCCGCGCGCACGGGCGACAGCAGCAGCATGATCGAGAGGAACGCCGCCTGCGCGGTGTTCGGGCCGATGACGACGGCGGTGAGGCCCAGAATCGCCGAGACCGACGCGACGAGCACGAGCGCCGAGATGATCGAGCTGCGACTGAGCCGAGGGTCGAGTCTCGGGGCCGTGATGGTCATGCCTGGTTCTCCACGTGCTGGTCAGGGTGCCGCGTTAAGGTATCGACACCCCTCCCGTGCGAAGGATGAGCCGATGACCCATCACACCATGACCGACCTGGCAGAGCTGTATCGCGACCTGCACGCTCACCCGGAGTTGAGCTTCGCCGAGACCCGCACCGCGGCGATCGTCGCCGAGCGGCTGCGCGCCCTCGATTTCGCGGTGACGACGGACGTGGGGGGCACGGGCGTGGTGGGCGTTCTGGAGCGTGGCACCGGTCCGACCGTCCTGATGCGCGCTGACATGGATGCTCTGCCGGTGCGCGAAGAGACCGGGCTGCCCTACGCGAGCTCGGTGACCTCGGTCGGCCCCGACGGTGCCGAGGTGCCGGTCATGCACGCGTGCGGGCACGACATGCACGTCACGGCGCTGCTCGGTGCGCTGGGCGTTCTCGCCGCCGCGGACGACTGGCAGGGTCGCGTGCTCGCGGTCTTCCAGCCCGCCGAGGAGAAGGGCGCGGGCGCCCGCGCGATGATCGACGACGGGCTGTTCTCGCGGTTCGGCACGCCCGACATCGTCATCGGGCAGCACGTCGCGCCGCTGCCGGCGGGCGCGCTCGGTGTGCGCACCGGTGCGGCCTTCGCGGCGTCGGATGCCCTGCGCATCACCCTGTTCGGCCGCGGCGGCCACGGCTCGCGCCCGGAGGCGACCGTCGACCCGGTGGTGCTCGCGGCCGCGACGATCCTGCGCCTGCAGACGGTGGTGTCGCGCGAGATCGCGGCGACCGAAACCGCCGTGGTGACGGTGGGCGCCGTGCACGCGGGCACGGCGGCGAACATCATCCCCGACTCCGCGGAGCTGCGGCTCAGCATCCGCACCTTCGACCCCGACGTGCGGCAGCGGGTGCTCGCCGCGATCGAGCGCATCGTGCGGGCGGAGGCGCTGGCGGCGGGCGCCGACCGTGAGCCGGTCATCGAGACGGAGTACTCCTTCCCGGCCGTCGTCAACGACGCCGTGGCGGCCGACCGGGTGCGCACCGCATTCGCGGAGGCCATGCCCGCCGTCATGGTCGTCGACCCGGGAGTGGTGACCGGCAGCGAAGACGTCGGCATCCTCGCCGTCGAGGCGGGGGCCCCGTGCGTCTACTGGCTGCTCGGCGGCGCCGACCCCGCGCACTTTGCCGGCCTGACGTCGCTCGATGAGATCACCGCGACGGTGGCCTCGCTGCCGTCGAACCACTCGCCGCAGTTCGCGCCGGTCATCGAGCCGACCATCGGGGTCGGGGTGTCAGCCCTGGTGGCTGCTGCTCGCGCCTGGTTGCACGGCTGACGCGATAAACCGGTTCAGACGGGTCACCGGCGGGTGGGGAGACACTGCGGTGATCAGAGCGCGAGGCGTTCGATTGCTTGACCGGTGACCTCGGCGATCAGGTCGAAGTCTTTGTCGACGGCGAGCACGGTGCAGCCCGTGAGTTCGGCCGTCGCCGCGATGAGCAGGTCGGGGATCGACGGGGCGCGATGCTGACCACGGTCGCCGAGCAGCTGCTGCACCTCGAGGGCGCGGCGTTCGATGCCGGGCGTCAGGTGCTCGACGGGCAGGAGCGAGAGCGGGGGAGACGCGAACTCGAGGCGGGACTGCTCGGCTGATCGCATCGAGTACCCGATCTCGAGCTGCGTGATGCCGGTGATCCGCACGAGGCCGCGGGCGATGCGGGTGAGCCAAAGCTCGGCGTCGGGACTGTCGGCGAGCCGCACGTAGGCCGACTTGTCGATCAGCCAGGGCGTCACCGCCACGCGGCGGCCATCACGTCGGGGTCGTCGAGGTCGCGGGCGGCGTGGGATGCGCGACGCAAGTCATCGAGGGAGATCTCGGCGGGGGCCTCGCGCTGCACGTCGGCCAGCGCATCGAGCTGCCGCCGCAGGTATTCGTTGCGCGAGAGCCCGAGTCTCGACGCCTGCTCTTCGATGCGCGCGACCGACTCGTCGCTCATGCCGCGGATGAGGATGTCGGTCATCGGCTGCTCCCTCGTCGATCCTGAGCCCGATGATATCGCGATATCGCCTACGGGGTCGAGCGTTCCGCACCGCCGCGCGGCCGCGCCCACACCCCGAGCAACCCCGGCAGTACGGCGACGAGCCCGACCAACCCGAACACGACGCTCGCGGCGAGGCTGGCGCTCGCGGTCGCGCCGGCCAGGGGCAGCAGCGCGGCCGCGGCCCCCTCGCGCAAGCCCCACCCGCTGATCGTGATCGGCACGAGCATCGTGAGCAGGATGAGCGGCACGAGCGTGACGATCGCCCCGAACGGCAGGCTCAGCCCCACGGCGATCGTGCAGAACCAGAAGGCGAGCAGGATGCACGCGGTCGTGCCCGCGCTGAGTGCGAGCTGCGGCGGCAGGGAGCGGCGGCCGACAAGGGCGATCGCCGCCGTGCGCGAGAGCTCGGCGACGCGCGGGCCGACGCGGCCCGGCAGCCACCGGGCGGCGAGCAGCACCCCGACGAGGGCGAGCGAGCCGAGGGTGAGGGCGGCGGCGAGGCCGAGCATCCACAGGGGCCATTCGAGGCCGCCGGGAACGAGCGTGGTGATCGTGATGGCGAGGGCCATGGTGGCGAGCAAGGCGACCTGGCCGGCGAAGCGCTCGACGACGACGGCCTGGGCGGCGACGGCGAGTCCGGCCTGCTTGCGGCTGCGCACGGCGCGGCCCGCGTCGCCGACGACGCCGCCGGGCACGGTCGAGTTGACGAGCTGGGCCAGGTAGTACTCGCGCAGCGCGTGCCCGCGGGCGAGCGGCAGGCCGAGTGCGCCCGCGGTGAGGCGCCAGCGCTCGGCGGCGAGCACGGTGTGCAGCGTGAGGGCCGCGAGGGCGGCGGCGATCCACCACGGGTTGACCGACAGCAGCACGGCGAGGGCGTCGGCGCCGTCGGCCACCTGCCAGAGCAGGGCGAGCAGGCCGATCGTGACGAGCGCTTGCGCGGCGACGACGAGCGCGCGGCGGCCTAGGCCTTGCGGCGCCACAGCCACACGATGTCGCGGCCGAACGACCAGCCGAGCGCGGCCAGGGTTCCGACGATGAGCACGACGGACAGCGGCGCGGGCACCCACGGCGACTGCAGCACGATGAGCACGATGAGCTGGATGACGCACACGACCTTGCCGCTGTAGCGCGGCGGCAGCGGGTCGTAGAGCCACGGCCAGATCGCCCCGGCGACCCAGAACAGGTATCGGGGCAGGCCGAGCAGGATGACGAACCACGGCGCCCCGCCGAGGGCGGCGAGCAGGGCGAGCACGAGGGCGAAGACGGAGTCGACCTCCATGTCGAAGCTGCCGCCGAAGTCGGAGGAGAGCCCCTGGCGGCGGGCGAGCCAGCCGTCGACGCCGTCGAGGCTCAGCGAGACCGTCGCGATCGCCATGATCGCGACGGGCTCATGCGCGCCGCCGACGAGCGGGATGATGAGCGCGGAGACGAGCGCGAGCCGCAGCAGGGTGACGGCGTTGGCGAGGCCGAGCCGGGCGTGCGGGTGCCGACGCCGCAGCTGCCACGCCGCGACGCCCGCACTCGCGGTGAAGATCGCCAGACCCAGGATGATCGCGAGCACCCCCGCCGACCCGAAGAACCCCGCCCCGAGCGCCGCGACCACCCCGAGCCCGACCGGCGCGAGCACCGCGAAGCGGCGCACGGGCGGGTCGGTCGGGCGCAGGGGGAAGAAGCGGCCGCTGCGAGGCGCGGCGTCGAGCGCGGTCACGCTGTCAGCCGGCCGCGACCTGGTCACGCTTGGGCAGCACCCAGTCTTTGCGCGGGTAGTGGCAGGTGTAGCCGTTCGGGTACTTCAGCAGGTAGTCCTGGTGCTCCTCCTCGGCCTGCCAGAACGGACCCGCGGGTTCGATCGTGGTGACCGCCTTGGCGGGCCACAGGTGCGAGGCGTCGACGTCGGCGATCGTGTCGCGCGCGACCTGCTCCTGCTCGGGGCTAAGCGGGAAGATCGCCGAACGGTAGCTCGTGCCGACATCGTTGCCCTGCCGGTTGAGCGTCGACGGGTCGTGGATCTGGAAGAAGAACGCCAGGATGTCGCGGTACGTCGTGGCCGTCGGGTCGAAGACGATCTCGACCGCCTCGGCGTGACCCGGGTGGTTGCGGTAGGTCGCGTGGGCGTTCGCGCCGCCGGTGTAGCCGACGCGCGTACTGATGACGCCCGGCTGGCGGCGGATGAGATCTTCCATGCCCCAGAAGCAGCCGCCCGCGAGCACCGCGGTCTCGGTTCCGGGGGTGCGGGTGATGGCACCCGTGCTGATGTCGACAGAGTCGGTCATGATGCGTCCTTCGTGAAGAGAGCGGTGAACTGGCCGTAGCCTTCGGCCTCGAGCTGGTCGACCGGGATGAAGCGCATCGCGGCCGAGTTCATGCAGTAGCGCAAGCCTCCCGCATCGCGGGGCCCGTCGTCGAACACGTGGCCCAGGTGGCTGTCGGCTCCGGATGACCGCACCTCGGTGCGCGTCATGAAGAAGCCGCGGTCGGTCTTCGTGGTGACGGCACTCGCCTCGATGGGCTTGGTGAAGCTGGGCCATCCCGTGCCGCTGTCGTACTTGTCGAGCGACGAGAACAGGGGCTGCCCCGAGACGATGTCGACGTAGATGCCGGCGGCCTTGTTGTCGTGGTACTCGTTGCGGAATGCGGGCTCGGTGCCGTCGTTCTGCGTCACTTTGCGCTGCATCGGGGTCAGGCGGGCGAGCGCTTCGGGCGTCGCGCGGTACTCGGTGGTCATGTCGTCCTCCTCAGGCGACGGCGCTGGATGCGGCGTCACTGAACAAGAACAGTCTCGCGTGCGAATCGGTTCCCGTGGGGCTGGGAGCCGGCTGGGAGTTACGGTCCGTCCCCGCTGCGGTCAGACGGCGGGGGTCGGCTGCGTCGCGGTCGAGGGTTCCGGGTCTGCGGTGGACTCGGCGGCCCGTTTGTCGGGCAGCGTCACGAGCCAGCATCCGATGAGGATGAGCGCGAAGCCGAGCCCCGTGTAGACGGTCACCGCCTCGCCGAGCACGAGCGCCCCGGCGACGACGGCGACGGCCGGGTTGACGTAGGTGATCGCGGTCATCCGCACGGGGCCGATCTCGGCGATGAGCGCGAACATCAGCAGGAAGGCGACGGCGCTGCAGAGCACGGCGAGCACGAGCACCGAGGTGATGACGGGCGCCGACGGCACCTCGGTCGGCCACCCTCCGGTGATCGCGACGATGGGCAGGTAGATCAGACCCGCGATCGTGAGCGCGGCGGCCATGACGCCGAGTCCCGGGAGGTCGTGCATCCACTTGGCGAGGATCGCGGGCCCGAGCGCATAGCCGACCACGGCGACACCGATGAGCGCGACGGCTCCGAGGTCGCCGCCGCCGAGGTCGAGGCCGACGACCGCGACGACGCCCGCCGTGCCCGTGATGAGGCCGAGCACCGTGAGCGCGGTGACGCGGTGGCGGCGGCCCATGAGGAAGGCGACACCGATGGCGACGAGCGGGATGCTCGCGAGCAGCAGCCCCGTCGTCGAGCTCGGCAGGCTCTGTTCGGCAGCGTTGAGCGCGTACCAGGGCAGCACGATCTCGGCGACCGCGAAGGCGAGGAGGGGCTTCCAGCGCCGCAGCACGGGGGTGAGCGCGCGCTGTCGGGCGGCGATCGGCAGGAGGAGCGCGGCGGCGATGACGCAGCGCGCGAGCACCAGGAATTCGGGGGTGAGCTCGGCGACCGCGATCTTGATGAACAGGTACGGGATGCCCCAGATGAGGCCGAGAGCGGCGAAGAGGATGAGGCCGCGGCGGGTCATGGTCTCATTCTGGCTCAGGTCAGGCGGTCAGATCTCCCGTGAGCGCCTGCCAGACGATGACGGCGTTCACGACAACGCTCACGCCGATGAGCATGTTGTCGTAGGCGCCCTTGTAGGGCAGGCCGGAGAGATTGAAGACGGCGCTGAGGGCCGAGACCACGACGGTGATCCAGACCAGTGGTGCGGCCGGGGTCAGCAGGGTCACGAAGATCATGACGATGGGCACGAGCTGGATGCAGGCCGCGAGCGTCCACATCCACGGCTTCGCCGGCTGGCCGGAGATCTTTCCCGGCTCGGCGTGGCCTGCGAAGACGCGGAGCACGTCGCCGAGCAGGTAGACGAGCATGAGCGCCACCCACGCGAAGGCGAGAACGATGCGGGTCGTTTCGATCATGCCGCGAGGCTAGCCCCCGGCGCGGGGGAGCGGGCGTAGCCTGACGCCGTGCCGCACCCGAACTCTCGCCAGGCGAAGGCCGCGCGGCGTCGTCGCCGGCGGGTCGCCGCGGCGGATAACGACCTGACCGCGGCCCAGTGGGTCGAGGTGCAGCGACTGTGGGGCGGATGCGCCTACTGCGGCGAGACCGACCGCCCCCTGCAGCGGGACTGCGTGCAGCCGATCGCGCGCGGCGGCCGCTACACGCTCGACAACGTCGTGCCCGCGTGCGGCTCGTGCAACGCGAGCAAGAGCAACGACGAGGTGACGAGCTGGATGCGCCGCACCCGCCGCGACGAGCGAGCCTTCCTCGAGCGGCTCGTGGTCGTGCGGGCGGCGCTCGCCGGGTTAGCGTGATCGCGTGCGCCGTCTTCTGCCTCCGCTGCTGATCACGCTCGCCCTCGTGGGCCTCTTCTGGGCCGTGGGCGCATCCGTTCTCTCGGGGTCGTTCATCGACGAGGTCGACGCCTACAACGATCGCGTCACCGACGAGCGACTCGACTACTTCGAGGACGACGAGGACTTCGGGGAGGTGGCCGTGTACGACGTGCTCGCGGACGGCTCGCTCGAGCCGCAGCCCGAAGGCATCACCGCCGAGGTCTGGGATCTCTGGGTGCGACTGATCGGCGCAGATGTGGCGGGGGAGTCGATCAGTCAGTTCCGGGCAGGAGACTCCGACACGAGCGACACGCTCGCCTACGTGTACCAAGACGAGAATCCGCAGTTCTTCACTCTTGCCGTCAACCTCGCGACGGCCGACGACGAGCAGTTGATGGTGGCGACGCTCGTGCACGAGTACGCGCACGTCTTCTCCTTCGCCCCGGGCGAGTTCGACCCGAAGGCCTCGGAGTGCCCGACCTTCGAGGTCATCGAGGGCTGCGCCGAGCCCGACTCGTACCTGTGGTCGTTCTACGACGCGTTCTGGGCGGGTTATGACGAGCATCCCGACCTCAAGAATGTCGACCCCGACATCGCGTACGACTTCTACCTCGAGCACGAGGAAGACTTTGTGAGCGACTATGCGGCGACCAACATCGGCGAGGACTTCGCCGAGAGCTTCATGACCTTCGTGCTCGAGGACGAGTGGTCGACCGACACCGTGACGGGCGCGAAGCTCGACTTCTTCACCGCCTATCCCGAGCTCGTCGCGCTGCGCGAGCAGATGCGCGAGGCGGCGGCCGAGGAATTGGGCTTGCGCTGACACTATAAAGTAATATAGCGTTTGGGAAGCGGTGATCCGACCGCACCCGAACGCGGCCTCCGCCGCACGTGACCCCGCGGCCCCCGCCGCGTTCCCGAGGAGCCCCCCATGCACGTCCATGTCACCGTCTCGCCCGACATCGTCGAAGCCGTCATCTCCGGCCGTTTCGATGCTCACGGCATTCAGCGCTTCGACCACGAGGTCGTCGACGCGATCGACGCCGCTCACGCGCACGTCATCATCGACCTGGCCGAGGTCGAGTTCATGGACTCGAGCGCCCTCGCCGGCCTCGTGCGCGCCCTCAAGGCGACCGTCGCCCACGGCGGCTCGGTCATGCTCGTCGCCGTGAGCGATGCGGCGCGCATCATTCTCGAGCTCACCCGCCTCGACGCCGTGTTCACGACGGCCCCCTCCATCGCGGATGCTCGTGCCCGCGTGCTGACGGCAGCCTGAGTCGTGACCGCCATCGTCGAGCGGCCCGCCCCGACGCGCAGCGCGTGGGCCGATCTGCTGCCCGCTCGGGCGAGCACGAGCGTCGCCGCGTACGACGGAAACCACGCCGCCCGCGTTCAGCACGCCCTCTCGACGACCGACCGCCTCACCACCGGGCCCATCAGCGCGGCCTCGCACTCGCACGGACTGCACGGCGCCGGGGGAGACCTCGTCGAGCTGCTCGAGGCCGACGGGCGCATGATCGCCGTTCTCGGCGATGTCTCGGGCAAGGGCGTCGCGGCATCGCTCGTGGCGGCCGTCGTGCTGTCGAGCGTTCAGCACCACGTTGCCCACCTCGGTGCGCACCCCGGAGTGCTGCTGGCGGCCGTCGACTCGTCCGTGCGCGCGATGCTCGAGCGCACGGGTGCCCTCGTCACGCTCGCCATCGCGGTCGTCGAGCCGGCGACGCAGACGCTGCGGCTGGCGTCGGCGGGGCACCACCCCGTCGTGCTCGCTTCAGCGACGTCGCGAGGGCGTCTCGGCCCGACCTGCCCGCCGCTCGGCGCCATGAACGCGTGCACGAGCGAGCTCACGCTCGACTTCGGCCCGGGCACGAGCCTGCTGCTCGCGAGCGATGGCATCACCGAGCAGGTCGACGAGCAGGGTGCCGAGTTCGGTCTCGACCGACTCGCCCGTCTCGCCGATGAGGCCCGCCGTCGCACTCCCGTCGCGGCGATCGCTCGGGTGCTGCACGCCGTGGATCGCCACGCCGGCGGCGCTGCGCCGACCGACGATCGCGCCGTGATCGTCATCAGGGCGGGGATGACGCCGTGAGAACGCACGACTATCTCATCGACGGCGGACTCGACTTCTCCTATCTCGATGAGCGCCTGACGACGCTGATCTGCCGCTCGGCGCCCTGGCTCGATGGCGACGACGCGCGCCGCGCACGCCTGGGGCTGCACGAGCTGCTCGTGAACATCCGTCGTCACGCCTACAACGGATCCATCGGACCGATCAGCGTCGGGATGACCGCCTCGCCCAGTGGCGTGACCGTGCTCGTCACCGACTGGGGTTCGGGGCTGCCCGACGTGCAGCGCCGCGTGCTGCCCACCCTCTCCGATGAGGGAGGCTACGGGCTCGGCATCATCGATCGCGTCTTCAGCGAAGTCGAGTACCGCCGCGCCTCGGGGCGCAACGAGTGGGTGCTCGCTGTTCACGCCGCGGATGTGACCGCGCGGTGACCTCTCTCGCCCTCGCGCAGCCCTCGGGCGCGCGCGCCGCCGGCGTGCGCGCCGAGCAGGCGCGCGCCGCGGAATTGCGGGTCGCGCGCCGCATCGTGCACGTCGTCAGCGCCGTGTACGTGCTCGTGGCGTTCGTGGTCTTTCGCGAGGTGCTGTTCGCCATCCCCGCCGTGCTGCGCGGGGAGTCGGTCATCGTGGGCGACGAACTCGTGCCCTTCTTCAACGTCAACAGCCAGCTGCTCGAGCAGGCCGCCGGCGAGTTCAACCAGCTGACGAACGGCTACGAGTTCCGCGTGCGCTACTCGTTCCTCACGACCTGGCTGCGGCACTACCAGGTGCTGCCGTTCGCGATCCTCATCGTGATTCCGGCGATCGTCATCGCGGCCTACCGCGTGGTCGTGTGGTTCATCACCGACGTCTTCCGCACGCTCTCGCCGATCACGGTCGCCCTCGCCACGGCGCTGCCCGTCGGCCTGATCTACGCGATCATGATCTACGCCAAGGTCACGCACTTCTACACGCTCGCCCTCGGCCTGGCCATGGTCACCATCTCGGTGCTGCTCATGCTGCACTCCCTGCTCTTCTCGACGAAGGGCTGGGTACGCCGGGCCGTCATCTCCTCGCTCGTCACGCTGCTCAACCCGGCCGTGCACTACCTCGTGCTGTTCGTCGTGTTCATCTTCGTGGCGGGTGTCACGCTCATGCTCGGCGAGCTCGCCGCGTGGATCCGCTCGGGCGGCCCCCGCCGTTTCTCGGCCGCCGTCGCCGCCCTGCCCGCGCGCGTGCGCCGTGCCGTGCGGTGGGTGCGCCGCCCAGCACGGCGGCACCGCCCGCTGCGCCGCCTGCGCATCCGTCTGCACCGCGCGGGCCAGACCACGATGGGCCGCGGTGTCGTGGCGGTGGGAATCTTCGTGGTCGTCACGCTGATTCCGTACGTGCTCTTCGTCAACTACGTCGCCCTGCGGGGGGTCGAGAACCTGTCCGAGACCGTGCCGGGCGACTACTACTTCATCCGGGACGCCTCGGTCTCCTGGCTGCACGTGCTCAGCTGGGACCTCGCCGGCATCATGGACAAGATCCTCTACGGCGACTACCTCGCCAAGGTGCCGCGCGTCAGCAACCTCGCGTACACGCTGCTCTTCATCGTGCCGTTCGTCGTGCCGCGCATCCGCCGCTCGCTGCTCGTCTCCCGCGCCCACCGCCAGTTGTTCGGCGTGCTCGCGGTCGTCTCGGTGTTCGCCGTATGGGCCACCATCGGCTACGCCGAGCCGCAGTGGTTCCCGAGCTTCCACCGCACGCTCGCGGCCGTCACCCGCACCCTCGCCGCCAATGACGGACCGATCGGTTCGCTCGCGCTCGACGTCTCGTCGACGATCGTGCAGGTGCTGCGATTCCCGCACCGCTTCCAGCTGCTGCTCTTCGTGCTCGCCCCTCTGGTCATGTCGCTCACGATCGCCTGGACGATCGACGCGCTGCTGAAGCGGTGGATGCGGCGGCGGGATGCTGCGGCCGCAGCGTCGTCGCAGATCGCGAGCGCGGCATCCGATCGTCGCCGTCACCGCGATGCCATCGTGCTGCGGGGGGCCGCGGTCGTCGCCGTGAGCACGGTCTTCTTCGCACCGCTGCTCTCGAACGAAAACTATCGACAGGTCTTCTTCTCGGGCGACTTCGGCACCTTCATGGCTCCGTACCCGGTCGGCGACCTCGCCGAGCTCAAGGATGCGTTGCTGGAGCTCGACGAGGGCAAGACCGTCGTGCTGCCGCCGACCGAGACGGCCAAGCTCGTCACCGACGACAACGGCGTCGACCACAAGTTCATCGACAAGTTCTTCATCTACTACCTCGACCTGCCGAGCTACTACTACGGCCTCACGGGCGACAGCTACAACAAGTTCGAGTTCTTCCTGCTGCTGCGCGGCCTGTACTACCAGCAGGACTGGTGGGTCAACGTGGCCCGCGACATCGACCTGCGCTACATGGTCGTCAACAAGAAGCTGCGCGACAACCGCGGCGTGGGCGCGGAGTACCTTCCCGACGTCGAGACGTTCATCGGCCCCGCGATGGAACGCCAAGAGGCCATGGGCTTCGTCGAGCAGCGCTTCGAGAACGACAGCTACGTGCTCTACGAACTCGTCGATCGGGCTCCGGATGACCGGCCCACGCTGCTGATCGACTCGAGCTGGAGCGACTACCTCGCGCTCGTCTGGAACCGGCTCGAGCTCACCCGCTGCTACGACCTCGAGTACCTGCCGTTCGCTGAGCCCGACGTCATCGACGGTGCCGCCGGAGACGAGCCGGCTCTCGTCTACGCGGGCGATTCGCCCGAGACGGCGCTCGACCTGTGGACGCTGCAGAACCGCGAGTCGTTCTTCACGCCCTCGCCCAAGATGTTCCCCTTCGACAGCGACATCGTCGCCTCGAGCTACTACCTCTCGCCGATGTTCCGCGCCTTCCTGATGTTCTCGACCACCAAGTGGAACCGCACCGAGATGATCACGCCCGGAGTCTTCGGCACGCTCAACGGGTCGTTCGTGGCGGTGCCGCGCGCGACACGCCTCACGATCCAGGTGCGCGTGCCCGACGACGGTCGCTACCGCGTGCTGCTGCGCGGCGCCGCAACCGGCAACGCCCTCACGGTCACCTCGCCCACGCTCGACCTGCTGCGATCGGTCGAACTGCACCCCACCGCCGGCGCCGTCGACTTCTACACGGAGGACACCGTCTACACCTCCGACCGCGTTCCCGAGCCCGTCGCCGATCTCTCGGTTGCCGAGCTCGAGGACCGACTCGATTCAGGACTCGTCGCCGTCAACTCGCGCAACGAGTACCACGATCTCGGCGTCATCGACATCACCGCGGGGGCTCACAGCCTGCGGTTCGACAAGCTCGACGGCAACCCGCTCCTCGTCGAAGGAGTCGTGCTCGTGCCCGAAGCCGAGTACGGCGCGCTCACCGAGGCCGGCTCGTCGAGGATCATCACCGACGTGGCCCAACTCGAGTGCGGCACGGTGTACGACGTCTTCGGGCCCGACGCCGAGGGCTACGTCGACCCCGCCGCCAACGAGGTGCACGCCGACCTGACGCAGGAAGAACTGCTCACCCTCGCTGCCGCGGGCGTCGACCAGCTGGAGCCCGATGAGACGGGCGGCCTCGGCGCCGACTGGCTCGTGCTCGTGCTCGGCGCCCTGCTCGTGCTCGCCGCGACCCTGACCGTGCGCTCGCGAACGCGCGTGCGCGTCGACGACACGCTCCCGACCTCCGAACCCGCTTCCGATCCCCACCGAGGACCCACTCATGACTAATCCCACGCCCACGCCCACCCCCGCCCCGAGCCCGACGCGTGTCGTCATGCTCGGAACCCACGGGCAGTACAACATCGGCGATGAGCTGCTGCTCGCCACCTTCCTGCACCAGCTCGGTGCGCAGCACGACTACGTCGTCAACACCTACGACCCGGCCGACACGGCGGCTCGGCTCGATCCGGCCTACCGGGTCGAGCTGATCAACACGGCCGGCGACCGGCGCGCCCTGCTGCGTCACCTGCGGCGAGCTGATGCGGTCGTGTTCGCCGGCGGGAGCATCCTGAAAGAGCTCTCGGCGGCCACGGGCCGCAATCGCTACGCGACCCTGCTCATGATCCTGGCCGTCGTCACGGCCACGCGATGGATCGGCCGGGCCCCCATGGCGATGCTCAACATCGGGGTCGGCCCCATTCGCACGCGCCGCGGCCGGTGGCTCGCCGGGCGCATTCTCAACCAGATCACGCTCGTGACGGTGCGCGACGCGGGCTCGGCCGCACTGTGCGAGCGCATCGGCGTGCGCCGCCCCGTGGTGAGCTCGACCGACGCGGTCTTCTCGGTCGAACCGCGGTGGCTGCTCGGGGGAGCCCCCCGGCCTGCGGCCGACAGCGGCACGCTGCGGGTGGGCCTGAGCCTCAACCACGACATCGACACGCCCGAGAACTGGGAGCACGTCGTCGCGACGCTCGCCCAGGCCGTGCGCGAGCTCGCCGCCGAGCGCCCCATCGAAGTGCACGGGCTGCCCATGCAGTCGCGCGGCAAGGCCCACGACGACGCAACCGTGCTGCGCGATTTCGCGCAGCGCATCGCCCCCGTGCCCTTCGTCGAGCATCGACCGGATGCGGTGGCCGAGGTCGCCCGCATCATCGAGCAGTGCGACGTCGTCGTCGCCGAGCGCCTGCACGCGATCATCACGAGCGCCAAGCTCGGCGTCCCCGTCGTGCCGCTCGCCTATGACGTCAAGGTGCGGGAGGTCGCCAGCGTGCTCGAGCTCGACGAGCTGAGCATCGACCTCAGTGAACCGTTCACCGCTGCTCAGGTGCGCCAGGCGATCGTGCGGGTCGCCGACGATCGTCCCGCCGCGCGCGCCGCCCTCGCGCGGGCGACCGCGCTGATGACCGTGCGGGCCCGCGCTGGCTTCGACCAGGCCCGCTCGTGGCTGGCCGGAGTGCGCGCATGACCACCGCGGCCCCCCGCCCCACCGGCGCGCGCGCGGTCGTGACCGGCACCGCGCTGCTCTCGACGACGATGCTCGCGGTGAGCGCCGCCAACTACGGGCTCAACTTCGTGCTCGCGCGGCTGCTCGAGCCCGCGGCTTTCGGTGACGCGTCGCTCGCCATCACGCTCGTGCTCGCCGCTGCCGTCATCGCCGCCACGCTGCAGCTGGTCGCCTCGAAGTCGGTGGCCGCTGATCCCTCGTCGCTCGAGGCCGTGCGGCGCACTCTCGTTCGCGGCGCGATGGGGGCCGGCGCCATCGCCGTGCTCGTGCTCGGCGGCGGAGCCTGGCTGATCGCTGATGTCTTGAGCGTGTCGACACCGTGGATGCTCGTCATCGTCTCGCTCGGACTCCCCATCTACTTCGTCCAGGCCGTGCACCGCGGGGCGCTGCAAGGTCAGCTGCGGTTCGGGCGGCTCGCGCTGAGTTACGGGGTGGAGGCGGGCGTTCGCGTGACCGTCGTGCTCGCGCTCGTTGCCGCGGGGCTCGGCGTGATCGGGGCATCCATCGGCATTCTGCTCTCGTTCGTCGCCTCGGCGGCCGTTGCCCGTGCCCGGGGCGGCGATCGCTCCCCGCGCCCCGCCGGCGCGCCGTGGTCGGCCGTGCGCGCCGCGGTCGTGGCCGCGGTCGTGCTGCTGCTCGGTCAAACGCTGCTCAACAACGCCGACCTCATCATCGCGAAGGCCGTGCTCGACGCCCCGACCGCGGGTGTTTACGCCGCGGCGGCGGTGCTCGGTCGGTCGGTCTTCTTCGTCTCGTGGTCGGTCGTGCACGTGGTCTTCCCGGTGATCGCGTCGGTGTCGAGCACGGCGGCGCAGCGTCGTCGGGCCCTCGCCACCGCGGTCGCGATCATCGCGGGTGTCGGGGGAGCGGGCGTCGGCCTCGCTCTGCTCGCCGGCGAGCCACTGGTGCGCATGCTGTTCGGGGACGACTACGCGGCGGCCGGGCCGCTTCTCGTGCCGTACCTCGTGGCCACGTCGCTCTTCGCTCTCGCGAACCTGTTCGCCGCCGCCGATCTGGCGCGCGGCCGGCTCGCGGCACCCGTCGTGCTCGCGGTCGGGGCCGTGCTGCAGACCGGCGCGCTCGCGCTGTGGGCGCGGACCCCGGAGGCCCTTGTTCTCGCGCAGGTGGGGGGCACGGCGGCGATCGTGCTGGCCATGGTCGTGCTGGTGGCGGTGCGCGCGACCCGGTTCGATCGCGAACGCGTGCTTGACAAGAATATATAAAGCGTTATAGCGTTTGGTGACCGAAGGACATCATGACCCCCCAACCCGAATCGGCCTACGCGGCCTACGCCGCCTGGCGCGACACCCCGCAGACCGGCCCCATCGATCTCAGTATCGTCATTCCCGCCTACAACGAGCAGGCCCGCATCGTGCCGACGATCGGCGCCTTCGCCGCTCACCTGGCCCTCTCGGGCTTGACGTGGGAGCTCATCGTCTCGGACGACGGCTCGCGCGATGCCACGCGTGCGCTCATCGACCTGCTCGACCATGCGAACGTGCGCGTCGTCGAGGCGCCCGCCAACGCGGGCAAGGGTGCCGCCGTCAAGCGCGGCTTCGCGGCCGCGCGCGGGCGCATGGTGCTCTTCTCCGATGCCGACAACGCGACTCCGGCCGACGAGCTCGACGGCCTGATCGCCCGGATCGAGGGCGGTGCCGACGTGGCGATCGGCTCGCGCGCTGCCGACGGCGCCGACGTCGTCAACCGATCGCTGCTGCGGCGCACGCTCACGGCCGGCCTGCGCGGCGTCGTGCGGGTCGGTCTCGGAATCGGGGTCGCCGACACCCAGTGCGGGTTCAAGCTGTTCACCGCGGATGCCGCCCACCGCATCAGTTCGGCCCAGACCGTCGAGGGCTTCTCGTTCGACCTCGAGATGCTGCACCTCGCGGAGCGCTTCGGCTACGAGATCGCGGAGGTGCCGGTTCGCTGGTTCGATGCTCCGGGCTCGACGGTGCGACCCGGGCGCGAAGCGGTGCGGTTCCTGGTCTCGATCGTCCGCATCCGGCTCAACGGCATTCAGGGGGTCTACGCGCGTGCGTGACATCACGATCGCGGTCGTCACCGCGCTGAGCCCGAGCGGCACCACGCTCGCCGAGTACGGGCTCCACCTTCTCACCGCGCTCGGGCGGAAGCCCGGGGTGCGCGTGATCGCCCTCGTCGAGGATCTGGCGATCGACTATCCGCACATCGCGGGGGTGGAGGTGCGGCGAGCGTGGCGATTCGACGCGCTCGGCACCCCGATCCGGCTGGCGCGCGCGGCCCGGGCGGCAGGTGCCGACATCGTGATCGTCAACGCCCACTTCACGAGCTTCGGCTCGTCGAAGGCGGCTGCCGCGATCGGTCTGCTCACCCCGCTCGTGCTCCGCCTCACGGGCACGCCGGTCATCACCCTCCTGCACAACATCGTCGAGACCGTCGACCTCGCCGCGGCCGGCTTCCGTGCACCTCGACCCGTGGAGGCCGTGCTCCGTGCCATCGGCACGACCCTGACCTGGCTCGTACTGCGGTCCACGCTCGTCACGACCACGATGCCGCGCTACGTCGACATCCTGCGCTCGAAGTACCGCGCTGAGAACGTCGCTCTGACCCCGCACGGGGCGTTCGACGTGCCTCCTCCTCCGGCCGCCAGCGCCGCCGACAAGGAGATCGTCATGACCTTCGGGAAGTTCGGCACCTACAAGAAGGTCGAGATGCTCATCGAGGCCGTGCGCAGCCTGCGTCGTCCTGGCCTCGCGCTCGTGATCGCCGGCACCGACAGCCCGAACACCCCCGGGTACCTGGCCGCGGTTCACGAGCGCCTCGGTGGGGACGACGTGCGCTTCCTCGGGTACGTGCCGGAGGACGCTGTGGAGTCCGTGTTCCGCTCCGCCACCATCACGGTCTTCCCGTACAGCGCCACGACAGGAAGCTCTGGCGTGCTGCATCAGGCCGGGGCGTTCGGATGCCCCCCGGTGCTTCCGCGACTGGGCGATCTCGAAGAACTCATCATCGAGGAGGGCTACACCGGGGCCTTCTTCGACCCCGACGACGTCTCGAGCCTCGCTCGCTCGATCGAGGCGCTGCTCGACGATCCGACGGAGCGCGCTCGCATCGCGGCGGGCAACTACGCGGCTGCCGTGGGGCTCTCGCTCGAGCAGGTGGCCGATTGGTACCTGTTGCACATCGGACGAATCCTGCATGACGATCCGCTGGCACTGCTGCCGTCCGGTGCAGAACTTCATAAAGTTTTGTAGGGTATGAGAATGCTGTCCAGCCCCGAGCTCGTCGCGCGCATTCGTGCCGCCACCGGAGACACCCAGGAGGGTCTCGCGCGCCGCATCGGCGTGTCGTTCCCGACCATCAACGCGTGGGAGCGCGGACGCAGCGAGCCGACGCCGCGCCATCGACGCACGCTCGAAGACCTTGCCGCCGAGCTCGCCATCGTGCACAGTCTCGTCGTGCTCGTCATCGACGACGACCCCGTCACCGCCGAGCTCGTGCGCGCCGCTGCCGCGGGCCTCGACTCGGCCGTCTCGGTCGAAGAGGCGTCGAACGGCTGGGAGGGCCTGGTCAAGTGCGGCGCTCTGTCGCCGGACCTGCTCTTCCTCGACATCATGATGCCCGGCATCGACGGACTCGAGGTGGCGCGGCGCCTGCCCTCCATCGAGGGACTCGATCAGCTGCGCGTCGTCTTCGTGACGGCCTCCCAGAGCCCCGACATCCTCGCGCGCGCGGCGTCGCTCGGCACGGCCGTCCTCGGCAAACCGCTCGAGCTCGATCAGCTGGCGCAGGTGATGGCCGACTCGCTCGCCGAGGTGCCGTCGCGGTGAGCGCGCCGCGGCCCGACGCACTCGGCGAGCTGGTCGCCAGTCTTCCGGCTGCCGTCTACCGCACGACCTCGGACGGTCGATTCGTCGCCGGCAATAACGCGCTCGTCTCGTTGCTCGGAGCGTCGTCGTTCGACGATCTCGAGGCCATCGACGTCCGCGCGATCTACGCCGATCCTGCACGCCGCGACTGGCTCGTCGAGCGAGCGACGGCCGGTCTCGAGATCCCGATCGAAGACCTGCAAATTCGCCGTCTGGACGGCGAGACGCGGTGGGTTCGCGTCACCTCGCACTCGGTTCTCGCCGAGGACGGCACCGTGGCCTACTTCGAAGGAGTGATGGAGGACGTCAGTTCTCTCCACGCCGTCGACGAGCGGCTGCAGAGGTCGAACGCTCTGCTCGACTCGCTCACCCGAATGCAAGACCAGTACCTCGCCGGGGTCGACCTCGGCGAACTGTTCGATGGACTGCTCGACGAGCTGCTGCGCACCACAGGCAGCGAGTACGGCTTCATCGCCCAGTTGCTTCACGATGACGACGGCCCGTTCCTGCGCACGTGGGCGATGTCGGACATCTCATGGAACGACGTCACGCGCGCCATGTACCAGCAGCACGGGCCGCGCGGAATGGAGTTCCACAACCTCGACACGCTGTTCGGGCGCGTCGTCACGAGCGATGCGCCGATCATCTCGAACACCGTGCAGAGCGACCCGCGGGCGGCCGGGCGGCCGCACGGGCATCCACCGCTCGAGACGTTCTTCGGCCTTCCGATCCGAAAGGCCGGCTCGGTCATGGGCATGGTGGCGCTCGCCAACCGCGAAGGAGGTTTCGACGAGGAGCTCGTCCACTTCCTGACGCCGCTGGCAGCCACCGTCGGCAGCCTCATCGAGACGGTCACCGTCGAGCGCGAGCGTGCGGAGGCCCGGCGGCGCCAGGCGCACCAGGAGCAGCTGCACCACTCGATCGTCGAGCAGGCGGCCGACGCCATCGTGACCTTCCGCGACGGCGGCGAGATCGTGCTCGCGAATCGCGCGGCGAGGATGCTGGTCGGCGCGACCGACCGCGAGGTGGCGGGGGAGCGCATCTGGCAGTTCGCACCGCCCGCGCACCTGTCGTCGTACATTCGGCGTTCGCAGACGGCGATGCAGACCGAGTCGAGCGTCGAGTTGAGCGCGCGGTGTTCCGACGGCACCACGCGACAGGTGGAAGCCACCTTCGTGCGCGGTCGCCACGACGACCATGACGTCACGACCATCATCGCTCGAGACATCGAGGCCAGGAAGGAGACCGAGGATGCTCTGCGCGCGGCCCGCGATGTCGCCGAGAGCACCGCTCGCGCCAAGGACGAACTGCTGGCCGGGATGAGCCACGAGCTGCGCACGCCGCTCAATGCCGTCATCGGGTTGAGCGCGGTGCTGCAACGCGAATTGCACGGTCCGCTGACCGATAAGCAGCGCGAGCACGTGGTGCAGATCGAGAAGAGCGGTCGCCACCTGCTGAGCGTGATCACGACCATTCTCGACACCGCGAAAGCGGAAGCCCGCAAACTGGAGCCCTCCTTCGTCGACTGCGGCGTCTCTGACATCGTGCGCGATGCCGTGGGGCTCGTCGGCGAACTCGCGATCGGGAAGGGGCTGTCGGTCAGCACCGATGTGCCGAACGACATGCCCACCATCCACGTCGATGCCTTGCGCGCCCGGCAGGTGCTGCTCAACCTGCTCTCGAACGCCGTCAAGTTCACGGCCGCGGGGGGACGCATCGGGATTCGTGCTCATGCGGTCGGCGACGCGGTCGACGTCACCGTGTGGGACACCGGCATCGGCATCGCCGCGGAGGACCTCGATCGCATCTTCGAACCGTTCGAGCAGGCCGACTCCTCGCTCGCTCGGCGCTACGAGGGCACGGGCCTCGGCCTCGCGCTGAGTCGTCGCCTCGTCGAGCTGCTCGGCGGAACCCTGCGCGTCACGAGCGTGCTGGGCGAGGGCTCGGCGTTCACCGCGCGATTCCCGACCTCGCGCTCCTGAGCGGGCTAGTCGAGCTCGCGCCGCATGACGAGACGCCGCGTGGTCGGGTGGCTGACCTCCGTGAAGCCCGCGGCCACGAACGGCCCGACGGGGCCGACGCTCAGCTCGTCCCACGTGATCTCGGCGCCGCCCGTCAGCATCGGGTAGCCCTCGATCGCACGCGCGCCGCGCTCGCGCGCGTGGTCGACCGCGGCGGCGACGAGCGCGTAGGTGAGCCCGCGGCCGCGGAATCCGCGGCGCACGACGAGGCAGGCGATGGCCCAGACCGTGGGGTCGTCCTTCGACTCGAGCCGACCGGCCCAGGGCACGGGGGAGGCGCGCAGGCGGCGGAACGCGGTGCGGGCATCCACCGCCGCCCAGGCGGCCGGTTCGCCGTCGACGAAGGCGACCAGCCCGGCGGTGCGGGAGGGGTCGCGGTCGACGGGCTCGTCGCAGCCGACGGCCTCCCGCAGCACGGCCGCGCGCTGCTCGACCGGCAGGGCGTACCAGGCGCGGTCGCCGAGCCGCTGGCGCGTGCACTGGCAGCGGCCGGCGGTGCCCGTCAGGATCGCCTGCAGGTCGTCCCAGCTCGCCTCGTTCGCGGCGACGATGCGGATGCTGGGCTCGGCCATGCGCCTCACGCTAGCGCGCGGGGCCGTCGGGTCGACCGCCGATAGGCTGGAGCCGTGTCTAAAGTCTTGACCTCCCTGCCCGTCGGCGAGCGCGTCGGCATCGCCTTCTCCGGAGGCCTCGACACCTCCGTCGCCGTCGCCTGGATGCGCGACAAGGGTGCGATTCCCTGCACCTACACGGGCGATCTGGGGCAGCCCGACGAGCCCGATGTGTCGGCGGTGCCCGACCGCGCGACGGACTACGGCGCCGAGATCAGCCGCCTCGTCGACGCGAAGGCCGCCCTCGTCGAGGAGGGCCTCGTCGCCCTCGCGTGCGGCGCGTTCCACATCCGCAACGCCGGCAAGACCTACTTCAACACGACGCCCCTCGGCCGCGCCGTGACCGGCACCCTGCTCGTGCGCGCGATGAAAGACGACGGCGTCGAGATCTGGGGCGACGGCAGCACCTACAAGGGCAACGACATCGAGCGCTTCTACCGCTACGGCCTGCTTGCGAACCCGCGCCTGCGCATCTACAAGCCGTGGCTCGATGCCGACTTCGTGACCGAGCTCGGCGGCCGGCAGGAGATGAGCGAGTGGCTCGTCGCCCACGGGTTCCCCTACCGAGACTCGGCCGAGAAGGCCTACTCGACCGACGCGAACATCTGGGGCGCGACGCACGAGGCGAAGACGCTCGAGCACCTCGACGTCTCGCTCGAGACGGTCGAGCCGATCATGGGCGTTCGATTCTGGGATGCTGCGGTCGAGATCGCGACGGAGGACGTGCGCGTAACCTTCGTCGAGGGTCGGCCGACCGCGCTCAACGGCGTCGAATTCGCAGATGCGGTGCAGCTCGTGCTCGAAGCGAACCGCATCGGCGGGCGCCACGGGCTGGGCATGAGCGACCAGATCGAGAACCGCATCATCGAGGCGAAGAGCCGCGGCATCTACGAGGCCCCCGGTATGGCGCTGCTGCACATCGCCTACGAGCGGCTGCTGAACGGCATCCACAATGAAGACACGATCGCCAACTACCACGCCGAGGGGCGCCGCCTCGGCCGCCTCATGTACGAGGGCCGCTGGCTCGACCCGCAGTCGCTCATGCTGCGCGAATCCATTCAGAAGTGGGTGGGCTCGGCCGTCACCGGCACCGTCACGCTGCGGCTGCGCCGCGGCGACGACTACACGATCCTCGACACGAGCGGCCCCGGCCTGTCGTACTCACCCGAGAAGCTCTCGATGGAGCGCGTCGGCGATGCCGCCTTCGGCCCGACCGACCGCATCGGCCAGCTCACGATGCGCAACCTCGACATCGCCGACTCGCGCGCCCGGCTCGAGCAATATGCCGCGCAGGGCATCATCGGCGGGGCGACGGCCGCACTCGTCGGCCGCATCACGGCGGGGGAGTCGGACGAGGTCGTCGAGCACGCGGTGCCGATGAGCGCCGAGCGCGAGGCCCTCGCTGAGGCGATCGATGCCGCTGGCGAGAGCGCGGCGTTCGACTTCGGCACCGACTGAGTCTGGGTCTCGGCGCAGGATCAGTCTCGGCGCAGGATCGGTCGCGGCGCGGGCTCAGTCGACCGGCAGGCTCACGGTCGCGAGCACGCGGCGGCGCGCGCCCTCGGGGGCGTCCGCGCGCGTCGCGAGCGGCTCGATCGCCGCGCGGATGCCGTGCAGCACCGCCAGCCACTCCTCGTCGGTGGCCTGCACGGCGAGCTGCCGGAAGCTCACGAGATCGTCCTGCAGGCTGCCGTGCGGCGCCGCGAGGTAGTCGTCGAGCATCGCGGCGAGGCTCGCGAGATAGGCGAGGAATCCCGCCCGCAGTGCGTCATCGTCGTGCGCGAGCGCCTCGGGGTCGACCGAGGCGCGTTCCTCGCGCAGCCGCAGCGACCGCTCGGTCGATCCCCGCACGCGCCGCTCGCTGACGACCTCGAGCACGCCGCCATCGACGAGCGTGCCGACGTGCCGGTAGAGGGTCGCCGGCGCGACGTCGGGCAGGCGGGCCGCGAGGTCTTTCGTGGTCAGCTCGGTGCGGCCCATCATGGCCTGCACGACGCGCAGGCGCACGGGGTGCAGCAGCAGTTCGGCGCTCGTCATGGGCACACCCTACCAATCCCAGTTGCGCGAATGTTCTCAACAATGATATCAATGAGTCATCCCCTCGACTGAAAGGACTCCTCGTGGTGACCATCTCCCTCGAGCACGACACCCTCACGATCCGCCTCGGACCCCTCGAGCGCCTGTTCGCCGTGCGCGGCAACCTGAGCCTGCCCCTGCGGCACATCGCCTCGGCCGAGAGCGTGCCCGACGGCCTCGCCGCCGTGACGGGGCTCCGCGCGCCGGGGCTCTCCGTGCCCGGGCGCACCAAGTTCGGAACGTGGCGTCGTCGCCAGGGCACCACCGTCGTGCTCGTGCGCGGCCGCGGCCCCGCCCTGCGCATCCGCTCGACGACCGGTCGCGCGCGCGATGTGCTCGTCTCGACGCCGCATGCCGCCGAGCTGGCCGCGCAGATCACGGCGGCGCGCACGGGGGTCGGGCAGTGACCGTGCGCACGATCACCGCGGCGGTCGACCTCGTCGTCGAGTCGCAGATTCCGTCGGAGGCGCGGGCCGTCGCCATCCTCATCCCGGGCAGCGGGCCCGTCGACCGTCACGGGGATGCCCGGCGCCTGCCTCTCGGCATCCAGCGCCAGCTCGCCGAGGGGCTCGCGGTGCACGGCATCGCGAGCGTGCGCTGGGACAAGCGCGGCGTCGGCGAGTCGGCCGGCGACTTCCTCTCGACGGGCTTCCACGACCTGGTCGACGACGCCCTCGCGGTCGTCGATGACACGGCGACCCTCGGGCTGCCGATCGTGCTGGTCGGTCACAGCGAGGGCTCGGCGATCGCCGCGCGCGTGCTCGCCGAGCGCCCCGCAGTCGTGCGCGGTGCCGTGCTGCTGTCGCCCTACGCGCGCAGCGGGCTCGAGGTGCTGCGCTGGCAGGCGCGCGCTCTCGGCGACGACCTTCCCGCCTTCGCCCGGTTCGTGCTGCGACTTATGCGCACCGATCTCGAGCGGCAGTCCGAGACGTCTCGGCAGCGCCTGCTCGCGACGACGGGCGACGTCGAGCGCATCGGCGGCGTGCGCGTCAACGCGCGCTGGTTCCGCGAGTTCATGGCCTACGACCCCGCAGTCGACCTCGCCCTCGCCCCGCAGCCCGTGCTCGCGGTGGCGGCGGCGTTCGACCTGCAGTCACCGCCCGACGACGCGGCTCGCATCGCTGCGCTGCGCGCCGCGCCGACCCGCACGGTGACCCTCAGCGCTCTCAGCCACATCCTGCGCACTCAGCCGTCGCCGACGCTGCGCAGCTATCGCGCCGACGTGCGTCGACCGATCGACGAGCGCGTGGTGCCGATCATCGCGCAGTGGGTGAACACCCTGCTCGACGCGTGACGGCGGTCGATCAGGCCCGGGCGAAGGCCCGCACGGGCGAGTCGGCGAGCACGAAGCGCGTTGGCGCGACCGCGGCGAGCACCGTGAGCACGAGGGCGGTCACGAGCACCAGGCCGATGAGCGGCAGGGGCACCGCCGGAGTCACGACGCGCGAGGTGAGCGCGACCCCGATGACGCTCTGCGCGCCGACCCAGCCGAGCAGCGCGCCGAGCGCGAGCCCGGAGAGCGCTGCGGCAAGGCTCAGCACGGCCGACTCGATGATGATCGCCGCGCCCGCATCACGCCGAGACTGACCGAGGATGCGCGTGACCGCGATCTCGCGCGCTCGCAGCCGCGTATTGAGCGCGACGGTGGTCGCGAGCCCCACCGCGGCAATGAGCACGACGAAGCCGATGAGCCCGCCGATGATCGCGAGCACGCCGAGCAGCACCTCGTCGGCCTGCGCCTGGAACTCGGTGTCGCGGTACTCGAGCGCGAGCGACAGGTTCGCGCTCGCGGTGGCGACGACGAACATCGACACCACCGCCACGCCGATGAGCACGCCGAGCGCGGCGCGCGCGGTGCGAGCGGGATGCTCGGCAAGGGTGCGCCGCGCGATCGCGGCGGGCCCCGTGCGCGGCAGCACGGCACCGAGCAGCGCCATGACGCGGGGCAGCAGCCCGTTCGCGCCCGCGAGCACTCCGATCACGAGCACGGTGCCCGCGATGATGCCGAGGAACGCGGCGAACGGCGTCACCGCCCCGGCGACGGCGGTGAGGGCCAGGAGGGCGAGGCCCGTGAGCAGGGCAGCGGCCGCACCCCGGCCGAGGCGAACGCGGTCGTCGCCTCCGGCCTCGCGCGTGCCGGCGAGCCCCAGGGCCTGCACCGGCTCGGCCGCGAGCACCGCCGCCGAGCCGCGCCAGGCCGCGACGACCGTGCACACCTGCAGCGCGAGCAGCGGCACGACGACGAGCGGGTCGACGAGGTCGGCGGGCGCGGCGCCGGCGAGCATCCCGTCGCCCTGCGCGGTGAGCGCGAGCACGCCGAGGGCGGCGCCGGCCGCGAGCGCGGTGCCGAGCGCGGTCGCGCCGAGCGACAGCCGCAGCCCATCGAGGGCGATGCGGCGCCGCTCCTGCGCTGCCGAGGCGCCGAGCAGGCGCCGCAGGGCGATCTCGCGGATGCGCGAGGCCGTGACGAGCGCGAAGGCATTGGTCACGACGACCGTCGCGACGATGAGCGACACGATGAGGAAGGCGAGGCCGAGCACACCGAGTACGAGGTCGGCCGTCTCGCCCTGCCCGAAGGGTGTCTGCACGAGCCCCGTGCGCAGCAGGGCCATGACCGAGGTGAGCAGCACGATGTACATCGCGCTGAGGGCGACCGTGGTGATGGCCGCGAGGGTTCCGCCGCGGCCGCTCATCGGGTGGCCGCCGCATCGGCATCGCGTGCATCCGCATCGATCGCGTCAGCGAGCATGAGCGCCGAGATCTCGGCGGCGCTCGCGCGACCCAGCTCGGCGACGAGATGACCATCGCGGATCGAGAGCACGCGGTCGGCGGCGCTCGCGGCCCGAGGGTCGTGGGTGACCATGATGATGCCGCAGCCGCTCTCGTGCGCGAGCTCGGTGAGCAGGCGCAGCACATCGCCGCCGGTCGCGAGGTCGAGGTTGCCGGTGGGCTCGTCGGCGAAGATGACGGCGGGCCGGTGGGCGAGGGCCCGGGCGATCGCGACGCGCTGCTGCTGCCCGCCCGAGAGCTCGTGCGGCAGCCGCTCGAGCAGCGCCGCGAGGCCGAGGCGCTCGATCAGCTGCTGCAGCCAGGCCTCGTCGATCGGCCGACGGTGCCGCCCGAGCGATTCGGGCAACCGGATGTTCGCGATCGCCGTGAGCCCCGGCAGCAGGTTGAACGACTGGAAGATGAAGCCCATGCGCTCGTGACGCAGGGCGGCGAGCTCGGGCTCGTCGAAGTCGGTCAGGCGGTAGCCGTCGAGCTCGACCTCGCCCCACGTGGGTGCATCGAGACCGGCGAGGAGGTACATGAGCGTCGACTTGCCCGAGCCGCTCGGGCCGACGACGGCCGTGAGCTCGCCACGCCGGAACTCGGTGGTGATGCGGTTGACGGCGGCGATGGTGGCGCCGTCGGCGCCGAACAGCCGGGTGAGGTCGCTGCAGCGCGCGACGATCTCGTCGGGACGGGGTGCGGTGTGTGTGGTCATGTGCTCGACGCTACGAACCGCACCACCCGTGCCGCATCGGCCGCAGGGCGCAACCGGGTGGCCGCGGGTGCCGCGCATCCGGTACTGCAGTACCGGTCGCGCAGCCCTCCGACGGATGACCCCGAAGGGGCGAGCCGCCAGGATGGACCCATGACCCTGCACCCCGCCCTCGTGCGATCGCGCACCGGCGTGCTCGTTGCCGATGGGCTCGGGGGCCTCGCGCTGCTCGTGGCCGTCGTGCTGCTCGGTACGTCCTTCGGGTCGGGGGATGCCGCGGCCGGCCCCGAGACGTTCGCCGCGCTCGTCGTCTCCGCCGTGATCATGGCCGCCGCCGTGGCGGTCCGGCGGCTGCACCCGGGATGGGCCCTCGCGCTCGCGTGGGTGAGTTCGCTCGCGCACATGATCACCGGCCTGGATGCGGGTGTGACCCAGCTCGGCATCCTCGTCGTGCTCGCGAGCGCCGCGCACTACGGCTCGCCCGCGGTGCTGCGGCTGAGCGGCGCCTCGGTTCCCGTCGGAGCGGTCATCGCGCTCGCGTACCTGCTGCTCATCGATTCGTGGCTCGTGCGCCTGTTCTCGTCGACGTCGCTGCTGCCGCTCTGGCTGCCCGTGGGCGTGCTCGCCGCGCTCATCGCACTCGTGCTCGCCGTTCCCTGGCTCGTGGGGCTGCTCGCCCGCACGATGCGGCTCGGACGCGAGGGCCGCCAGCGCGCCGCCGAGGCAGAGGCCGAGGCGCGCCGCTCGCGCGAGCTCGCCGAGCTGCAGTCGGCCCGCACGCAGCTCACGCGCGACGTGCATGACATCGTCGGGCACTCGCTCGCCGTGATCGTCGCGCAGGCCGAGTCGGTGCGCTTCCGCGACGATGCCGAGGTCGAGGCCATGCGCTCGGCCGTTGCGACGATCGCCGACACGGCGCGACGGGCACTCGGCGAGGTGCGACACGTTCTCGAGTCGACCGACGCGGCCCGTGCCGCCTCGTCGGCTCCCGTCGTCGACCTCGACCGCCTGATCGCCGAGGTCGCCGACTCCCGGCCGGGCACGCTGATCGCGCGCACCGGCTCCGCACCGGCGCCGCAGGGCGCGGCCGCCGTCGCCCTGTACCGCGCGACCCAGGAGCTGCTGACGAACGCCCTGCGCCACGGCGACCCCGCGGCACCGCTGCGCATCGCGGTCGATCGATCGGCGCCGATGACCGCGGTGCAGGTCGAGAACGACCGCGGGCCCGCCGATGCGGCCGACCGTGAGCTCGACGCCGCGCGCACCGGCACGGGTCTCGACGGTGCGCGTGCGCGGCTCGCCGCCGTCGGCGGTGGGCTCGACGCCGCCGAGGTCGAGGGGCGCTTCGTTGCGCGCGCGACGGTGCCGTTGGGAGAGGGGGAGCCGTGAGCGATCCGATCCGCGTCGTGCTCGTCGACGATCAGCCGCTGTTCCGGGCCGGCGTCGGGGCGGTCGTCGATGCACAGGCTGACCTGCGCGTGGTCGGCGAGGCGGGCACGGGGGCGGAGGCGATCGCGCTGCTCGACCGCATCGAGGCCGACGTCGTGCTGCTCGACATCCGCATGCCCGACGTCGATGGCGCCGAGGCGGCCCGTCGGCTGCTGAGCCCCGAGCGCGCCGCGCGCCGCCCGCGGCCGCTGCGCATCATCGTGCTCACGACCTTCGGCCTCGACGAGCGAGCCCGCGCGGCGATCGACGTGGGCGCCTCGGGCTTTCTGCTGAAGGATGCGAGCCCCGAGTTTCTCGTCGCCGCGATCCGTGCCGTGCACGCCGGATCGGCGGTCGCTGCCGCCGGCGACCTCGCGGCGCTCGTGGGCGCGACTCCCGTGCTGGACGCGCTTCCCGCGCCTCCCGCGGCGCTCGCGACGCTGAGCGAACGCGAGCGGACCGTATTCGACGCCGCGGTCGAGGGTCTCAGCAACGCCGAGATCGCCGCGCGCCTGTTCCTCAGCGAGTCGACGGTGAAGACGCACGTCAGCACCGTGCTCGCCAAGCTAGGAGTGCGCGACCGGGTCCAGCTTGTCGTGCTTGCGCACCGGCACGGCCTCGGGGGCTGACGCCGCCGGCTCGAGGCACGGTGACGAGCAGCCGTGGAGGCTCGACTCAGTCGGGCGTTGCGCTCGGGATCGCTCGGGCGTCGACGAGGTGCTGTCCGGCGGCCCGTGCCGCGAGCCCGCGCCGATCGCGGTCGACGAGCACCGTCACGACCAGGGCGAGCGCCAGCACGAGGGCGAGTGCGTCGCCGACCACGGGCACGAGTTCGCTCAGCACGACCACTCCGCCGAGTCCGAGAGCCGCGCGCACGGTCCGGGCGAGCGCGAGCGGCTGCCAGCCCCCGGTCGCGCGCAGCAGCACGGCGGCCTCACCGATCGTCGTTCCCGTGATGAGCACGGGCACGAGGTAGACGGCGAGACCGATGGCGATCCCGAGCGCGGTCTCGATCGGGTCGGTGACCGTCGATGAGCCGGGAGCGATCACGAGCACCCGCAGCAGCGACACGATGATGCCGGTGATGAGCGACACGAGGCTGAAGACGAGCAGGTCGCAGAGCATCCCGAGCAGCCGACGGCCCGCGGTCACCGCGTGCGGGACCGCGACCGCAGGCGTCAGGGATGCGCGCCGGCGCAGCAGCGCGAGCGCGATGAGCGACCCGATGACCGCGCCGAGCGTGTTGTGCAGGAGGTCGGTGACCGAGAACAGCCGGTACGAGCAGGGGTAGAGGCCCCAGATGCCGGTGAGCTGGGTGGTCTCGACCGCGAGCGACACGACGAGGCCGCTGAGGGCGGCACGGGCGATGCCCCAGCGGAACAGGAATCGCACGAGGAACCCCAGGGGCATGAAGAAGATGATGTTGAGCACGACCACCTGCAGGGCGGCGTTGGCGATGAGGCTTGTGCCCGACTGCTGGATGAGCAGGATGTCGCGAAGGTCGGTCAGCAGGTCGAGGTTCGGTGTCGAGCACCGGTAGTCGTCGGTGATGGCCGGTGCGGGCAGGATCGTGTACGTCCAGATCGCGAGGAACGACACGAGCAGGGCCGCCCAGCCGATCGTGCGCGAGACCGTCATCCTGCCGCGCAGTCGATAGCTCGCCGCGACGAAGGGGACGAAGAGCAGCACGGCGACGATCGCTCCGATGATGATCGCGATGATTCCCGGGGTGATGCGGTCCACGACGGTGCTCCAAGGGGGAGAGGAGGTGAGCTCGGGCAGGCGGCCGTGCCGTGCCCGTCGACGGAATCCCACGCTAGTGGTTGACGGCTCGACCGCGGTCGCCTAACGTGCAACCACATGGTTGTACAAATTCAGCTCCTGAGCGACGCCGACGTCGACGCGGTCTTCCACGCCCTCGCCGATGCCACGCGGCGCGACATCGTCGCTCGCGTCATCGAGCGCGAGCAGTCGGTCTCGAGCCTCGCGGCGAGCTACGCCATGAGCTTCGCCGCGGTGCAGAAGCACGTGATGGTGCTCGAGCGCGCATCCCTCGTCGCGAAATCACGACGAGGTCGCGAGCGCATCGTGCGCGCCGACCCGGCCGCGATCGCCCGCGCCCGCGCGCTGCTCGAGCACTACGAGACCCTGTGGCGGCACCGCGCCGCCCGCATCGACGCGATCCTCGCCGAGGGTCCCCAGTAGGAGCGAGACCACCATGCCCGTCATCGACGCCCGCACCGACCTCGAGGCATCGAGCCTCACCTTCGTCATCGAGCACGACGCTGCGGTCGAGCGTGTCTGGCGGCTCTGGTCCGACCCGCGGCAGCTCGAGCGCTGGTGGGGGCCGCCGGGGTGGCCGGCCACCGTCACCGAGCACGAGCTCACCGTGGGCAGTCGAGTGAGCTATCACATGACGGGACCGGAGGGGGAGATCGCGGCCGCGTGGATGCGCTTCACCGAGATCGACGCCCCCTGGCACCTGCGCTTCGACGAGGGGTTCAGCCACGAGGACGGCACCGACAATCCCGCGATGCCGGCCGGGGAGTGCGACGTGCGGTTCGAGGCCCTCGACGGCGATCGCACGCGCGTGACCGTGGTGTTCTTCTACGCCTCGGTCGCCGACCTCGAGCTCGTGACCGGTATGGGCATGATCGAGGGCTTCACCGCGGCGGCCGGTCAGATCGAGGCGCTGCTCGCCGGCTGATCAGGCCTCGGGATGCGGGGCATCGAGCGCCCGCATCTTGCGGTCGAGCACCCCGCGCTGCGCCGTGTTGGCGGTGAGGGGGATCGCGCGCGCGAACTCGATCCGCGCCTCGTCGGGCCGTCCGAGCCGCGCGAGCAGTTCTCCGCGCACGCTCGGCAGCAGGGGCGAGTGCGCGAGCGCGCCCTCGTCGGTGAGGCGATCCACGAGGTCGAGCGCCTCGGCCGGCCCCTCGGCCATCGACAGCGCGACCGCACGATTGAGGTCGACGATCGGGCTCGGCGCGAGGCGGCCGAGCACCTCGTAGAGCAGCACGATGCGCTCCCAATCGGTCGCGTCGACGCTCGAAGCGATCGCGTGCTGCTCGGCGATCGCCGCCTGCACGGCGTAGGGACCTCGACCCTTGCCGAGCGCGTCGACCCGACGGAGCGCTGCACGACCCCGCAGGATCGCCTGCCGATCCCATCGAGCCCGATCCTGGTCCGCGAGCAGCACGGGCGAGCCGTCGGAGGCGACCCGGGCCGAGAATCGCGACGACTGCAGCAGCATGAGCGACAGCAGGCCGTGGGCCTCGGGCTCGCGCGGCAGCATCGCCACGAGCCGGCGACCGAGCCGCAGCGCCTCGTCGGCGAGCTCGCGGTGCACGGGGGTCGCGCCGCTCGCGGGCGCATAGCCCTCGGTGAAGATGAGATAGACGACGCGCAGCACGCCCGACACGCGATCGTGCCACTCGTGCGGGTCGGGGGCCTCGAACGGCACGGCGGCGGCCGAGAGGGCGCGCTTGGCCCGCACGATGCGCTGCTGCATGGTCGTCACCGGAACGAGGAACAACCGGGCGACCTGCTCGGTCGAGAGTCCGCCGACGAGGGTCAGCGCGAGCGCGCACTGGGCCGGGGTCGAGAGCACCGGATGACACGCGATGAAGAGCAGGCGCAGCACCGAGTCGCCGATCGGCTCGAGCTCGTCGTCGCCCGACTCGCGCAGGGTCGACCCGATGCGCGCGTAGCGCTCGGCGAGAGCATCCTGCCGCCGCCACGCATCGATCGCCCGGCGTTTCGCGACCGCCGTGAGCCACGCCCCGGGGTTCGCGGGCACGCCATCGCGCGGCCACGATCGCAGCGCCTCGGCACAGGCGTCGTGGGCGAGGTCTTCAGCGAGCGCGACATCGCGGGTGAGCGCGGTGAGGGTCGCGATCACGCGGGCGCCCTCGATGCGCCAGACGGCCCCGAGCCGGCGGGCGATGTCGTCGCCCACCGGCACGGGGGCGGGCCCGTCAGCCATCAGCCCTCGTTCGTGCGCTCGAGCTCCTCGCGCCAGCCGGCTTCCTTCTGGATGAACTCGTTGTCGGCGAAGTCGGCGAAGTCGCTCTCGTCGGTCACGCGCCGCACCTCGAGCTTGGTGCCCGGGCCCATGGGGCAGCGTCGCGCCCACTCGATGGCCTCGTCGCGGTCGGCCACCGAGATGAGCCAGAAGCCGTTGAACAGTTCGTGCACCTCGCCGTAGGGGCCATCGGTCACCACCTTGTCGGGGGTCGAGAAGTCGACGACGAATCCCTCGCTCGGGTCGCTCAGTCCGTCACCGCCGACCATGACGCCGGCTTCCATCATCGACTCGTTGTAGGCGCCCATCGCGTTGATGATGGCCTCGAAGTCCTGCTCCTTGCTCGCGGCGAGGGCGGCTTCCGTGGCCCGCATGATGAGCATGTACGTCGGCATGGTGGTTCCTTCCTTCGGGGATCGCCCGGTGCGGTCCTCTCACTATGGCGTCGAACGACGCGCGACGGAATCGACATCGGGTGAGAGAAATCTGCGATGGCCGCGACCGCGTACCCTGGAAGGCATGGCAGGCGAGCGCGGAATCCGCAACAACGGCGCGGCCGCGACCCCGCGATCGGCGGTGGATGCTCGCCCCCAGGTGCGCCCGACGACCGAGGGCTGGCAGCAGAAGATGGGTCCCGACGGGCGCCCGGTGCTGCAGTTCGCCGAACCGAAGCGCGGCAAGCCGCCCGTGCACCTCGCCGACCTCACGCTCGAGCAGCGCACGGCGCGCGTCATCGAGCTCGGCCTGCCCGGGTTCCGCGCGAAGCAGCTCAGCACCCACTACTTCACGCACTACACGACCGATCCTGCCGCGATGACCGACCTGCCCGCCGCCCAGCGCGATGAGCTCGTGGCCGGCATGCTGCCGCCGTTGCTGACCGAGGTGCGGCGCCTGCGCACCGACAACGGCGACACCATCAAGTTCCTCTGGAAGCTGCACGACGGCGCCCTCGTCGAGAGCGTGCTCATGCGCTACCCGGGCCGCATCACGCTGTGCGTGAGCTCGCAGGCGGGCTGCGGCATGAACTGCCCGTTCTGCGCCACCGGTCAGGCGGGGCTCACGCGCAACATGTCGACCGCCGAGATCATCGACCAGGTCGTGCAGGCCAACGCGGCGATCGCGGCGGGCGAGCTCGGGGGCAAGAAGCGCGGCGAGACCACGCCCGAGCGCGTCAGCAACATCGTGTTCATGGGCATGGGCGAGCCGCTCGCGAACTACAACCGGGTCATGGATGCGGTGCGCACGATGGTCGAGCCCCAGCCGCACGGCCTCGGCATGAGCGCTCGGCACATCACGGTCTCGACGGTCGGGCTCGTGCCGGCCATCCTGAAGCTCGCCGAGGAGAAGATCCCGGTGACGTTCGCGCTCAGCCTGCACGCGCCCGACGACCAGTTGCGCGACGAGCTGATCCCCGTCAACTCGCGGTGGAAGGTCGATGAGGCGCTCGACGCCGCGCGGGCGTACTTCGACGCGACCGGCCGTCGCGTGTCGATCGAGTACGCGCTCATCAAGGACATGAACGACCACGCCTGGCGGGCCGACCTGCTGGCGCAGAAGCTCAACGAGCGGGGGCGCGGCTGGGTGCACGTCAACCCGATTCCGCTCAATCCGACACCCGGATCGATCTGGACGAGCTCAGAGCCCGCGGTCATGCGCGAGTTCGTGCGCCGGCTCGAGGATTCGGGCATTCCCACGACGCTGCGCGACACGCGCGGCAAAGAGATCGACGGAGCCTGCGGGCAGCTCGCCGCTGCCGACGAGACCGCGACGGCCTAGCCGCTACTCGAAGAGTTCGTACGTCTCGGCGGAGAGACGGAACCCGTAACCCGTCTCGTCGTCGGTGCACCCGATCGACGCACCCTCGGCGACGCAGGTGACCCCCAGCACGGCGAGGTACCGCTGCTCCGGCAGCGTCGCGACGGCGAACGACGGATCCTCGCCGGCGTAGACGACGCCCCCGCGGCAGATCGTCGCCGCGGGCGCGCCGACCTCGGCCTGGAAGCCGCCTCCGCACGCGATCTCCTCCGTCGGCGCCGGGGGGTCGACGAAGGAGTACGGTCCGAGCATGACGCAGCCGTAGGTCACCGGCCAGTCATCGCCGAGATCGTGGATGCCGCAGGCGATGTCGCCCGCGGCCGAGACGAAGTCGTAGCCGCCCTCGACGGCGCCGCTCGCGAACTCGGCGGGATCCACCGGCACGAATGCGCCCTCCTCCTCGGGGATCGGGCTCGCGCTCGGAGTCTCCTCCGTCTCGGGGGCGGGCGGGAGCGCGGGCTCCGGTTCGGCGCCGCCGGCGCTGCATCCCGCGAGCGCGAGGCTCACGGCGATGAGGAGCACGGCGAGGGGGCGGGAAGCGCTCATGATCGCGATGCTAGAGCCGAGCGCGGCGCGGCGGAAGGAGCAGAATCGAGGTTCCCTCCGACCCGGCCCCGGCATCCGACATACTGGGGCCATGCTCCTGGATCAGATCAACGAGTTCTTCACGCAGATCGTCGGCATCAGCGTCGCCGTCGTCATCGCGATCATCGTCATCATCGTGCTGCTGCGCGGCATCAAGGTGGCGAAGCCCGACGAGGCGATCATCGTCACCTCGCGGCAGCGCACGCCGAGGGAGCGGCTGCAGAACGCCGAGATGGAGAACGTCGGCCAGCGCGTCGTGTTCGGCTCGCGCGTCTTCGTCAAGCCCATCGTCGAGGCCTACTTCAAGCTGAGCCTGCGCTCCCGCCAGCTCAACGTGCAGGCCACCGCGCAGACACGCGACGCCATCACCATCAAGGTCAACGCCGTCGCGGTCGTCAAGGTCGGCGGCTCGGAAGCCATGGTGCGCGCCGCCGCCCAGCGCTTCCTGAACCAGCAAGACCAGATCGAGTCGTCGACCGAAGAGGTGCTGAGCGGCTCGGTGCGCTCGATCGTCGGCCAGCTCACCGTGACCGAGATCATCACGAACCGCTCGGCGCTGCAGGAGCAGGTGCTCGAAGCGGTGCGCGAGGCCCTCGACATCCAGGGTCTGCAGATCGACACGCTGCAGATCAAGGAGATCGACGACGAGAACGGCTACATTCGCGACCTCGGTCGCGCGGAGGCCGCCCGCGTGAAGCAGGTCGCCGAGATCGCTGAGGCGCAGGCGCAGCAGGCCTCGGAGGAGGCCCGCATCGCGGCCGCCCAGAAGATCGCCGAGAGCCAGCGCGCCCTCGACCTGCGCAACGCCGAGATTCAGAAGGAGACCGACAAGGCCCGCGCCGAAGCCGCTGCCGCCGCTCCGCTCGCCGAGGCGATCGCGCAGCAGGAGGTCGTCAGCCAGCAGGAGGTCACCGCCCAGAAGCGCGTCGGCCTGCGCAAGCAGGAGCTCGACGCCGAGGTGCGCGCGGTCGCCGACGCCCAGGCCTACGCGATCGAGAAGGAGGCCAACGCGGCAGCCCTCGCCTCGGTCGCCGGCGCCAACGCCGAGCGTGACTCCCGCAAGGCCGCCGCCGAGGCCATCGAGGCGGAGGGTGTCGCCGAGCGCAACCGCCGCAAGAGCGCAGCCGAGGCCGTCGAGGCGGAAGGTATCGCCGAGCGCGCCCGCCGTATCGCCGCGGCCGAGGCGCTCGCGGCCGAGGGTGAAGCCGAGGCATCGGCGATCCGCTCGAAGGGTACGGCCGAGGCCGACTCGACGCGCGCGCAGGCCGAGGCACTCGCCGAGCGCGCCGAGGCCCTCCTGAAGCAGCGCATCATCGACCAGCTGCCCGAGATCGTGCGCGCGGCGGCCGAGCCGCTCGGGGCGATCCAGAACATGACGGTGATCTCCTCCGACGGCAGCGGCACCAACCAGCTGGGCGAGAACGTGGCCGGCCAGCTCGCGACCTCGACGAAGATCATCAAGGATCTCGTGGGCATCGATATCGCCGAGCTCATCAACGGCAAGGTCGTCGGGGAGGCCACGGGGGCCGCCGTCGCGAAGGGCGCAGCGACCGCGCCTTCACCGCGGCGCAAGAACCCCGAATCTTGACGCGCTGAACCGACCGTGCGGGCCCGGACGAGGCCCGCACGGTCGCTAGCGTTGTCGTCATGACCGACGCCGCAGTCGCCCAGCGCGAGGCCTGGAAGGCCCGCGAATCCCTCGCCGAGCAGTTCATCCCGCTCATCGGCCGCCTCTACCGCGAGCACGGGGTGGTGACCTCCATCCACGGCCGCCGCCTCATCAACCAGTCGCCCATCGGCGTCATCAAGGCGCACCGCTACGCGCACCACGTCACGGGCTCCGTGCTGCCGCTCGAGCAGACGAAGCAGGTGCTGGATGCGCTGCTCACGCTCGACCCCGGCCCGGCATCGCTCGACATCGCGCGGCTGCTGAGCGACTTCGAGCGGCACGGAGCCGGGCGCTCGCTCGCCGCCTACCTCGGCGAGGTGCTCGCCGCCACCCACCGCGCGACCCCCGCGCCGGGCGGCACCGATGTGGTGCTGTACGGCTTCGGCCGCATCGGGCGGCTGCTCGCGCGCATCCTGATCGCCCATGGCGGTCACGGTGCCGGACTGCATCTGCGCGCGATCGTCGTGCGGCGCGGCGGCACGAACGACCTCGTCAAGCGCGCGAGCCTGCTGCGCCGCGACTCGGTGCACGGGCCCTTCGAGGGCACGATCACGGTCGACGAGGAGGCGAACACGATCCTCGCCAACGGCACGCTCATCCAGGTCATCTACGCCGACGACCCGGCGGCGATCGACTACACCGCCTACGGCATCCGCGATGCGATCGTCGTCGACAACACCGGGCGCTGGCGCGATGAGGAGGGGCTGTCGCAGCACCTCCGCTCGACGGGCGTCGCACGCGTGCTGCTGACGGCGCCGGGCAAGGGCTCGCTGCCGAACGTCGTGCACGGCATCAACCACGAGTCGATCACGCCCGAGCAATGCATCGTCACGGCGGCGTCGTGCACGACCAACGCCATCACGCCCGTGCTCAAGGTGCTCAACGACGAGTACGGCGTCGTGCACGGCCACGTCGAGACCGTGCACTCGTTCACGAACGACCAGAACCTCATCGACAACTTCCACAAGGGCGACCGCCGAGGGCGCTCGGCCGCGCTCAACATGGTCATCACCGAGACGGGAGCGGCCAAGGCCGTCGCCAAGGCGCTGCCGGTGCTCGAGGGCAGGCTGACGGGCAACGCCATCCGGGTGCCGACGCCGGACGTGTCGATGGCGATCCTCAACCTCCGGCTCTCGCGGCCGACGACCCGCGACGAGGTCAACCGCTTCCTGCGTGAGACCTCGCTGCACTCGACCCTGCGCCAGCAGATCGACTACATCGAGTCGCCCGAGGTCGTGTCGACCGACTTCATCGGCTCGCACCGGGCGGGCATCGTCGACGGCCTCGCCACGATCTGCACGGAGGAGAACCTGATCGTCTACGTCTGGTACGACAACGAGTTCGGGTACAGCTCGCAGGTCGTGCGCGTGCTCGAGACGATGGCGGGCAGCCACCCCACCGTGGTGCCCGAGCGCGCCCAGGCCTAGCGGCGCTCAGCGGAACGCGGGGATGCCCGTGATGGCGTTGCCGAGAATGAGGGTGTGCACGTCGTCGGTGCCCTCGTAGGTGCGCACCGACTCGAGGTTGTTGGCGTGGCGCAGCGGCGAGTGCTCGAGCGTGACCCCGTTGCCGCCGAGCATCGCGCGGGCCTCGCGCGCGATCGCGATCGCCTCGCGGGCGTTGTTGAGCTTGCCGACCGAGATCTGGTGCGGCTGCAGCTGGCCGGCGTCCTTCAGCCGGCCGAGCTGCAGGGCGAGGAGGAAGCCCTTGTCGATCTCGAGCGCCATGTCGACGAGCTTCTGCTGCGTGAGCTGGTACGCCGCGACGGGCTTGCCGAAGACCTCGCGCTCCTGCACATAGGCGAGCGCGGCGCGATAGCTGTCGAGCGCGGCGCCCATGACGCCCCAGACGATGCCGTAGCGAGCCTGATTGAGGCACGTGAACGGCCCCCGCAGGCCCTCGGCGCCGGGCAGCTGCGCGCTCGCGGGCACGCGCACCTCATCGAGCGCGATGTCGCACTGAATGGAGGCGCGCATCGACAGCTTCTGCCCGATGGGTGTGGCCGTGAAGCCGGGCGTCTCGGTCGGCACGAGGAAGCCGCGGATGCCGTGCTCGGTCTGAGCCCAGATGACGGCGATGTCGGCGATCGACGCGAGGCCGATCCAGCGCTTCGACCCCGTGATGACCCAGTCGTCGCCGTCGCGGCGCGCGGACGTCTGCATCGAGGCCGGGTCGCTGCCGGCATTGGGTTCGGTGAGGCCGAAGCATCCGATCGCCTCGCCCGCGGCCATGCGCGGCAGCCATTCCTGCTTCTGCTCCTCCGAGCCGAAGGTGTGGATGGCCGTCATCGCGAGCGAGCCCTGCACCGAGACGAAGGTGCGCAGCCCCGAGTCGCCGGCCTCGAGCTCGGCGGCGGCGAGGCCGTACTCGACGGCCGAGCGCCCGCCGCAGCCGTACCCCTGCAGGTGCATGCCGAGCAACCCGAGGGCGCCCATGGGCTTGATGATCTCGGTCGGAAACACCCCGGCGTCGTACCACTCGGCGATGTGCGGGCGCAGCTCGGCGTCGACGTAGGCGCGCACACGGTCGCGCGTCGCGCGCTCCTCATCGCTGAGCAGGGCGTCGAAGCCGATGAGGTCGAGGGGGGAGTCGGTCATGGGGGTCCTTCCGGGAGCATGCTCATCGTGCCGCGCGCCCGGCCTTTTGTCCACTTGTACAGTAGGCGCATGATCCGACCCCTCGACGGGATGCTCGTGGCCGACCTCAGCCGCGTGCTCGCGGGCCCGACCGCCGCCGTCATGCTCGCCGACCTCGGTGCGCGCGTCATCAAGGTCGAGCGCCCCGGCGCGGGCGACGAGACGCGCGCGTGGGGACCGCCGTGGGCCGGGTCGTCGAGCGCCTACTTCGAGGCCGCCAACCGCTCGAAGCAGTCGATCGCGCTCGACTTCGGTGACGCCGCCGACCTCGCCCTCGCGCACGCGCTCGTCGACCGCGCCGACATCGTGCTCGAGAACTACCGCACCGGCGCCCTCGAGCGCTTCGGCCTCGACTCGGCGAGCGTGCTCGCCCGCAACCCGCGGGCCGTCTACTGCTCGATCACGGGGTTCGGTTCGACGGGGGAGGGCGCGGCCATGCCCGGCTACGACTTCCTCGTGCAGGCGCTCGGCGGGCTCATGAGCATCACGGGCGACCCCGGTGGCGAGCCGCGCAAGGTCGGGGTGGCCATGGTCGATCTGCTCGCCGCCAACCACGCCGTCATGGGCGTGCTCGCGGCGCTGCTGCACCGCGAGCGCTCGGGCGCCGGTCAGCACGTCGAGGTCGCCCTGCTGTCGAGCCTCATCGCCTCGCTCGCCAATCAGGCCGGTTCGTACCTCGCCACGGGCACCGCACCGCGCGCCCTCGGCAACCGGCACCCCTCGATCGCCCCCTACGAGACCCTCCGCTGCCGCGACGACCTCATCGCCGTGGCCGTCGGCAACGACGCGCAGTTCGCGGCCCTGTGCGCGGTGCTGGGCGATCCCGGGCTCGCGAGCGACCCGCGCTTCGCGACCAACCCCGCGCGGGTCGGGCACCGCGACGACCTGCAGGGCACGCTCGAGGTGCTGCTGGCCGCCGACGATGCCGCGGTCTGGGCAGCCAGGATGCTCGAGGCCGGGGTGCCCGCCGGCACCGTGAACGGCATCGACGAGGCGCTCGCGCTCGCGCGGCGGCTCGGGCTCGCGCCGACCGTGGGGGTGGGGCCGGATCATCCGGAGCAGCTCGCCCACCCCGTTCGCTACTCGGCTTTCGCCCCCGCGCCGGCGACGGCGCCACCGGCGCTCGACGAGCACGGGGCCGCGGTGCGGGCGTGGCTCGCCGCGCCCCGCGACTAGATCGGCGGCCGGTCGTCGACGACGCGCTCCAACGCGGCGCGATCCTGCTCGACGCGCTCCAGCGCGGCGCGATCCTGCTCGACGCGCTCCAGCGCGGCGCGATCCTGCTCGGCCCGCTCGAGAACCGATCGCGCGAGGCGTGCGGCGCCGACGACTGCTGCGGGCATGACGGCGATCGCGCCGCCGGGAATGAAGAAGAACAGCTGGGTGGCGATGCCGAATCCGAGTTCGCGGGCTCGCGAGCCCCGCAGCAGGCGAGCACGTTCCGACGCCGTGATGCCGCGCGCTTCGAACGGTCGGGTGGTGAGTTCGCGCGCGATGAGGTGCCCGGCGAGCATGGGGCCGAGAACGGCGGCGGTCACCGACCCCACGACGGGGATGAGCCCGACAAGCCAGGTGATGAGCGCATAGCCCATCGCGCGCAGCACGAGCAGCAGTCCGTCGCCGAACGAGCGCCAGAACCGCAGGGGAGAGGGCGAGAAGTCGCCGAGCTCGGCTTCGGCGGCACGCCAGATGCGCTCGTAGAACGGATCGCCGATGAGCAGAGTGAGCGTCGTGAACGTGTAGACCGTGCCGATGATGGCGCCCGCGACGATGACCAGGGCCAGCAGCGTGCGCAGCACCCCACGATCCCGCTCGGCCCAGCCGTCGGCGAAGGGCGTGATGGCCTGGGCCAGGGCCTCGACGTTGAGGCCGAGCGCGATGAGCACGGCACCCACGAGAGCGCCCGCGATGATGGCGGGCACCATGCCGAGCGCCATGACGCCGGGTCGTCGCCGCCAGAACGCGAAGCCGCGCGGCACGAGGGCCGCTCCCGCGAGGAGTTCTCGCACGATGCCGCGGATGCGCTTCATGTCGGCCACTGTAGACGCCGTGGCGATGCGCTGTACGTTCTGGCGAAGAATGCGCCGGGAATCTCCACCGTGTCGATGCGAGGGGCCCGCGCGTGACCCTAGGCTGGGCGCACGTGTGCACCGCGGCCACCTCGAGCAGGTGAGCGCCGCGCGCAAATCGAGTCAACGAGGAGCCCCATGAGCAAGTACGCAGTCATCAACCCGGCCACCGGCGAGATGCTCCGGTCGTACCCGACCGCGACCGATGCCGAGGTCGCGACCGCGATCGACGGTGCGTTCAACGCCTACCGCGGCTGGTCGCGCTCGACGACCGTCGAGGAGCGCGCCGCCCTCGTCGCGAAGGTCGCCGACCTGCACCGCGAGCGCCGCCAGCACCTCGCCGAGATCATCGTGCGCGAGATGGGCAAGCCGATCGGCGACGCCCTCGGCGAGGTCGACTTCTCGGCCGACATCTACCAGTACTACGCCGACAACGGCCCCGAGCTGCTGAAGGACGAGCCGATCACGCTCGCCGAGGGCAGCGAAGGCTCCGCCTTCATCCGCAAGAGCGCGATGGGCGTGCTGCTCGGCATCATGCCGTGGAACTTCCCGTACTACCAGGTGGCCCGCTTCGCCGGCCCCAACCTCATCCTCGGCAACACGATCCTGCTCAAGCACGCCGCGCAGTGCCCCGAGTCGGCCGAGGCGATTCACCAGATCTTCGCCGACGCCGGGTTCCCCGTCGGGGCGTACACGAACCTCTACGCGACGACCGATCAGGTCTCGACGATCATCGCCGACCCGCGCGTGCAGGGTGTCTCGCTCACGGGCTCGGAGCGCGCCGGCGCAGCGGTCGCCGAGCAGGCCGGGCGTCACCTCAAGAAGGTCGTGCTCGAGCTCGGCGGCAGCGACCCCTTCATCGTGCTGAGCACCGACGACCTCGATGCCACGGTCGAGATGGCGACCAACGCGCGTCTCGACAACAGCGGGCAGTCGTGCAACGGCGCCAAGCGCTTCATCGTGGTCGAAGACCTGTATGACGCCTTCGTCGAGAAGTTCGTCGCGGCGATGTCGAGCACGCAGGCGAGCGACCCCATGGTCGAGGGGGGCGCCTACGGGCCGCTCTCGTCGAGCACCGCGGCCGAAGGCCTGGAGGACCAGGTCACGCGCGCCGTGGCGGGCGGCGCAACGGTGCTCACGGGCGGAACGCGCGAGGGCAACTTCTTCACCTCGACCGTGCTCGCCGACGTCAAGCCCGGCAACAACGCGTACTACGAGGAGTTCTTCGGCCCCGTCGCGCAGGTCTTCAAGGTCGCGAACGAGGACGAGGCGGTGCAGCTCGCGAACGACACCCCGTTCGGACTCGGCTCGTACCTGTTCACGACCGACGAGGCGCAGGCGGCGCGCGTCGCCGACAAGATCGACGCGGGCATGGTCTACGTCAACTGCGTGCTCGCCGACAGCCCCGAGCTGCCCTTCGGCGGCATCAAGCGCTCCGGCTCGGGTCGTGAGCTCGGCACGCTCGGCATCGACGAGTTCGTCAACAAGAAGATGATCCGCATCGCCTGATCCGATGCCCACCACGGTTCTGCTGCGCAACGCTCCCATCCACGCGATCGGTGCGTTCGCTCCGAAACCGACCTCGCTCACCCCCGGTCAGTCCGAAGGCGTCCTCGACGTCTGGACTGCGCCGGGGGTGGCCGGGGGGCCGGTCGAGACCGGCGTCTGGGAAGCCGATCCGGGCACGTTCACTGCCACGCGCGACGGCTACCACGAGATCTGCTACCTGCTGAGCGGGCGCGTCACGCTCACGGAGGACGGCGAGCAGCCCCTCGAGCTGACCGCGGGCGATCTGTTCGTCACGCCCGCGGGCTGGAGCGGCACCTGGCACGTGCACGAGCGCGTGCGCAAGGTCTTCGTCATCGTGCCGGTCGCGCCGACGCTCGGCGACTGATGCGGCGCTTCGACGAGCTCGCGTTCGAGCAGACGCCGATGGGCGAGCTCACCCTGCGCCGTCGCTACGAATCCGCTGTCGACGCCGATGTCTTCGAGGTCAAGCTCGGCGACGAGTACCTCATGTCGAGCCTCTTCACGGTGGCCGAGGAGGCCCTGAGCGACCTCGGCCTCGCCGCTGTCCCCGCGGGCCGCGACGCGCTCGACGTGGTCGTCGGCGGCCTCGGACTCGGCTACACCGCGGTCGCCGCCCTGCGCGACGCGCGCGTCGCGACGATGACGGTCGTGGATGCGCTGCCCGCCGTGATCGCCTGGCATGAGCGGCGACTGCTGCCGGTCTCGTCGACCCTGGTGCAGGATGCCCGCACGCGGCTCGTGCACGCCGACTTCTTCGCCCTCGTGCGCGGGGCTCCTGGCGCCGATGCGCGACTGCCGACCCCGCTCGACGCCATTCTGCTCGACGTCGACCACTCGCCGACGTTCACGCTCGATCCGTCTCACGCCGACCTCTACACGGTCGACGGGCTACGCCGCCTCGCGGCGCATCTGCGACCCGGCGGGGTCTTCGCCCTGTGGTCGGACGACCAGCCCGAGGAGTCCTTCCTCGCCGCGCTGCGACAGGTCTTCACTCGCGTCGAGGGGCACACCGTCGCCTTCGACAACCCGATCACGGGCGGCACGTCGCGCAACGGCGTGTACGTCGCGGTACGAGCGGGCTAGAACACCTTCCCGGGGTTGAGGATGCCGCGCGGGTCGAACGCCTGCTTGATGCGGCGCTGCAGGGCAAGCTGCTCGTCTCCGAGCTCGTCGACGAGCCAGCGCCGCTTGAGGGTTCCGATGCCGTGCTCGCCCGTGAGCGTGCCGCCGAGCGCGAGGGCCGCCTCGAAGAGCTCGCCTGCCGCCCGCCAGATCACGTCGGGCACCTCGTCGCCCGCGTAGACGAGGTTCGGGTGCAGGTTGCCGTCGCCCGCGTGCGCGACGGTGGGGATGAGGATGCCGTGCCGCTCCGCGATCGTCCGGATCGCGGCGAACATCGCGGGCAGCTGTGATCGCGGCACGGCGACATCCTCGATGAGCACCTGACCGAGGGATTCCATGGCGGGGTGCATCGCGCGGCGGACGGCGAGCATCCGTTCGCCCTCCTCCTGGTCGGTCGTCATGCGCGCCGTGCCGCCGAGCGCCGTGATGATCGCGAGGGCGGCCCGTGCCTCACTCTCGGCGGCCTCGCCGTCGGTCTGAACGAGCAGGTGCGCCGTGCCGGGCGCGCGGTCGGGCAGTCCGAGGTGCCGCAGGATGGCGGCGAGGGCCACGGGATCGATCAGCTCCATGGCGGCGGGGCGGATGCGCGCCGCGGTGATCGCCGCCGAGGCCGCTGCGGCATCCTCGATCGTCGGGAAGGTGGCGCCGATCGTGGCGACGGCGCCCGTCGGAATCGGGGTGAGCTTCAGGGTCGCCCCGACGATGATGCCGAGCGTGCCCTCCGAGCCGATGAGCAGCGCCGTGAGATCGAGACCCGTCACGCCCTTGACGGTGCGGTGCCCGAGGCGCATCAGCGTGCCGTCGGCGAGCACGACGTCGAGCCCGAGCACCGCCTCGCGCGTCACGCCGTACTTCGCGCACAGCAGCCCGCCGGCATTGGTCGCGATGTTGCCGCCGACGCTCGAGATCTCGCGGCTCGCCGGGTCGGGCGCCCAGCGCAGTCCGTGCGGTTCGAGGGCGCGGTTGAGGTCGGCGTTGCGGATGCCCGGCTCGACCACCGCCACCTGATCGGCCTCGTCGATCTCGAGGATTCGGGTCATCGCCGCCGTCGAGAGCACGAGCTCGCCCGGGCCGGCCATGGCTGCGCCCGTGAGCCCCGTGCCCGCGCCTCGGGGCACGACGGCGATGCCGTGCTCGTGCGCACTGCGCAGCACGGCCTGCACGTGCTCGACCGTGCGGGCCGTGATCACGGCGAGCGGGGCCCCGGCGCTGCGCTGGCCCGACTTGTCGGCGCGCGCGGCCTCGAGGGCGTCGGCCTCGGTTGACACCGCATCGCCGAGGGCTGCGCGTAGCAGGTCGACGACGTCGGTCACGGGCCGCTCACGACGCGGGTTCCGCGCCGAGCAGGGCGTCGAGGAAGAGCGCTCGGTACGGCGCCGGGTCGACGTCGGTCACAACGGTCGCGAGCGGCACGTCGCGCGTCGGCGAGATGTCGGCACCGACCATCGTGCGCAGGTCGACGACCGTCTGCCCTCGCGTCGCCCCCGGGGCGAGGGCGACCTCGACCGGGGCACGACGCGTCACGAGCGGGCTCGGGTCGATCGCGGCGCACACCGCGCCCGCGTCGCCGATCGCCACGCGGTCGTCGGCGACGCGCTCCTCGGTCGCATCGATGCCGATGAGGTGCGTCAGCAGCGCTCCGGCCAGGCGCGCCCCCGCGTCGGTGGAGGCGGCGAGCACAGCGGCATCGTCGTGCGAGACGGCCACTCGGTAGAAGGGCTCGAGCCCGTACATGAGCACCTCGAGGCCCGACCCGAGCACGATCGCGGCGGCTTCGGGGTCGTGCCACACGTTGAACTCGGCGACGGCCGTGGCATTGCCCGTGCCGACGGCGCCTCCCATCATGACGACGCGCTCGATGCGCGGCAGCACCTCGGGGTGCATGCGCACCAGCAGCGCGATGTTCGTCAGGGGCGCGAGGCTGATGATCGTGAGGGGCGTCTCCAACTCGGCCAGGCTGCGGCGCAGCAGTTCGACCGCGTGCACCGGCTCGGGGGCGCGGGCCGAGTCGGGCAGCCCGAGGTCGGCCAGGCCGTCGGATCCGTGGATGGCGGCCGCATGCTGCGGCGCTTCGAGCAGAGGACGGTGCGCTCCGGCGGCAACCGGGATGCTGCCAGCACCGGCCGCATCCAGCACCCGGAGCGTGTTCGTCACCACCTGGGCGAGCGGGGCATTGCCGCCCGTGCACGTGATCGCCCGAACGTCGAGGGCCGGATGCCGCACGGCGAGCAGGATCGCCAGGGCATCGTCGACCCCGGTGTCGACGTCGAGGATGACGGGGCGCACCGCGGTCATCGGTTGCGGGTGCGGTCGGTGAGCCAGAACAGCCCGGCGATCATGAACATGGTCGCGGCGACGAGGAGCCCCGTCGTCGGCGAGGTCTCGATGTAGCGCGACACCGCGCCGGGCGGCACGGGGGGGCCGGTGAGGGCGACACGCAGGGCGCCGATGGCGAGGCCCACGCCGACGAGCGCGAAGCCGAGCCCGATGCCGGTGAGCGTGATGCCCGCGTCGGTGCCCCGCGCGAGGCGCCGCACACGGGTGCGGGTGAAGGCGATCGCGGCGCCGACGACGGCGAGGAACCCGAGCGTGAAGGGCTCGAGCAGTGCCACGAGCAGCGACTGCTGCAGCAGGGTCAGTCGAACGATGATCGACACCACGACGGCCACGACGGCCGCGAGCGCCGCCCAGCGGAACCGTTGATCGATCGACTGCCAGCGCAGGGCCGACAGCAGCACAGCGGCCCCGGCGAACCACAGCACGGGAGCGACGTCGATGTACAGCAGCAGCAGCTCGCCGGGTCGGGCGAAGACCGCGTCGCCGATGCCGAGCTGGAAGGCGAGGCCGACGATCGCCAGGCCGACGAGGGCGCTCAGCAGCAGCACGCGGGCGACCGAGCCCGAGCGGGTCGGCATGCCGCCGACGGGGATGACGGGGGGCAGGGCGTCGTCGCTCATGACCCGATGCTAGGTCACGACGCGCGACGAGCGCCCCCCGCGCGCCCGCTCAGATGAACAGCGTCGTGGTCGACTCGGAGGCCTCGCCGAGGAACGTCGCGACGCCGCCCAGCTCGACCCCGTCGAGCAGGTCGCTCGGGGCGATGCCCAGCAAGTCCATCGTCATCGTGCAGCCGATGAGTCGAGCGCCGCCGGCCTGCGCCGAGGCGATGAGCTCGGGCAGCGATGGCACGTTGTGCTGCGTCATGACGTTCTTGATCATGAGCGGGCCCATGCCCGCCATGTTCATGGTCGAGAGCGGCAGGTCGTTCGCGCCGGAGGGCATCATCATGCCGAACATGCGGTCCATCATCTTCTTCTGGCGCTTCGGCGGCTGCTCGCGCCGCAGCGCGTTGAGCCCCCAGAAGGTGAAGAACATCGACACCTCCTCGCCCATCGCGAGCGCGCCGTTGGCGATGATGAATGAGGCGAGCACCTTGTCCATGTCGCCCGAGAAGACGACGAACGAGGTCTTGCCCGGTCCGCTGACCGTCGCGCCGCCCGTGGGACGCGCCGAGGCCATCGCCCCCGCACCGCCCTTGCGGATGACGGCGACGTAGCCGGGGCCTTCCGGCTCGATCGAGACGAGCTCGTGGCCGTTGCGCTTCACCCAGGCGGGAGCATCCGCCGCGAAGCCGGGGTCGCTCACGTGCACCGTGATCTCATCGCCGGCATCCGCGGCATTCGCAGCCTCCGCGAGCTTCATGATCGGGCCGGGGCAGGCGAGCCCCGTGCAGTCGAGGTCGATGGATGCGCCGATTCCGGTGGGGGCGAGCGCGAACAGCGAGTGCGCCTCGGCGTAGTTCTCCATCGGTTCGCGCCGCACCAGGGCATCGGCCTCGTCGAGCTCGTGCCACGAGCGGAACGTGGTCGAGCCGCCCGAGAGGGTCTTCAGGTCGGTGAAGCCGCGCTGCCGGAGCGCACGGTAGGCCAGGTAGGAGCGGAAGCCGACCGCGCAGTAGAGCCGGATCGGGGTGCTCGTATCCCAGTCGCCGCAGACCGCGCGCAGCGTGTCGAGCGGCACGTTCTCGGCGCCGGGCAGGTGCCAGATGCTGAACTCCTCGGGGGTGCGCACATCGATCACGCGCGCGCCCTCGACGGCGGCGGGGTAGTCCTCGGCGTACCAGAGGTCGAGATCACCCCGCACGACGTTGCTCGCCACGAAGCCCGCCATGTTGATCGGGTCCTTCGCCGAACCGAACGGGGGAGCGTAGGCGAGCTCCAGCTCTTCGAGGTCGAACACGGTCATGCCCATGCGCACGGCGGTGGCGAGCACATCGAGGCGCTTGTCGACGCCGTCGAAGCCCGCGACCTGGCCGCCGAGCAGGCGCCCGGTCTCGGGGTCGAACACGACCTTGAGGTGCATCATCGCCGTGCCGGGGTAGTAGCCGGCATGCCCGGACGGGTGCACGTGCACGGCGCGGTGCGCGATGCCGGCGGTGCGCAGCTGGCGCTGGGTCGCTCCCGTTCCGCCCGCAACCATGTCGAAGACCTTCACGATCGACGTGCCCTGGGTCGAGCGGTACTCGGTGTCGCGCCCGCAGATGTTCTCCGCCGCGACGCGCGCTTGGCGGTTGGCCGGGCCCGCGAGCGGGGCGAGCGCCGTGCCGGGCAGCACGGTGCCGGGCGTCTCGACCGAGTCGCCGGCGGCCCAGATGTGGGGATCGGAGGTGCGCATGTGCGTGTCGACGGCGATGCCGCCGTGCGGGCCGAGCTCGAGCCCCGCGGCACGGGCCAGGTCGGTGTTCGGGCGCACGCCCGCCGAGAGGATCACGAGGTCGGCGTGCAGCACGGTGTGGTTCGTGAGTTCGACGTCGAGACCGCTCGCCGCCTCGCGCAGCGCGGCTGCGCCGGTCTCGAGGTGCACGGCGACGCCGCGGCTGCGCAGGTGCGCCTCGACGGGCACCGAGAGCTCGTGATCGAGCGGGGGGAGGATCTGGTCGGCGAGCTCCACGACATCGACCTCGGCCCCGCGATGCCGCAGGTTCTCGGCCATCTCGAGGCCGATGTAGCCCGCGCCGATCACGACGGCGCGCACGGGGCCGCGGCGGCCGGCGGCCGCCTCGGTGAGCAGAGCATCCAGTCGTGCCTTGATCTGGTCCATGTCGCCCATGCGGCGCAGCACGTGCACACCCGGCAGCTCGATGCCCGGGATCGGCGGGCGGATCGCCTCGGCGCCGGGTGTGAGGGCGAGCGCGTCGTACGACTCGGTGTACTCGGTGCCGTCGTCGACCCGCCGCACCGTCACGGTCTTCGCCGCGCGATCGATCGAGACCACTTCTTGCCCGATGCGCACGTCGAGATCGAGCGCGTCGCGCAGGCTCTCGGGGGTCTGCACGAGCAGTCGGCTGCGATCGGTGATGACCCCGCCGATGTGGTACGGCAGCCCGCAGTTGGCGAACGAGACGTGGTGGCCGCGCTCGAGCACGATGATCTCGGCGAACTCGTCGAGACGACGGGCGCGGGCGGCGATGGATGCTCCGGCGGCGACTCCGCCGATGATGACGAGCTTCACGATTCTCCTCTGACGAGCGCTGGTGGCCTCAGGCTAGAGAGGGGCACGGGTCGTCGAACAGTGCCGTTGGACCCGGATTCGATCGGCCAATGGCCCGATCGAGGAGCGCGGGGGTCGAACGGCCCTGGCGCGATGAGGATGACTCCGACAGGCTGGGCCCATGCCTGTCATCGAGAACTCCCGTCTTGCCATCATCGGCGCCGGAGCCGTCGGCTCCTCGCTCGCCTACGCCTCCCTCATTCGCGGCTCCGCCCGCGAGGTTGTGCTCTACGACATCGACGCGCCGCGCGTCGAGGCCGAGGTGCTCGACCTCGCCCACGGCACGCCGTTCACGGGGTCCAGCACCATCACGGGTGGCGCCGATCTCGACGTCGTCGCGGGCGCGAACGTCGTCGTCGTCACCGCGGGGGCCAAGCAGCACCCCGGGCAGAGCCGCCTCGACCTCGCGGGGGTCAACGTGGGCATCCTGCGCTCACTCATGCCCCAGCTCGTCGAGCGCGCGCCCGACGCTGTCTACGTGCTCGTGACGAATCCGTGCGATGTTCTCGCTGTCGCCGCGCAGCGCTTCAGCGGACTGCCCGTCGGGCGCGTGTTCTCGAGCGGCACGGTGCTCGACAGCTCGCGACTGCGGTGGCGCCTGGCCGAGCGCCTGGGGCTGGCCCCGTCGAGCATCCACGCCATGATCGTCGGCGAGCACGGCGACAGCGAGTTCCCGCTGTGGTCGCAGAGCCGCATCGGCCCGATCCCGATTCGCGAGTGGCTCGACGATGCCGGTGAGACGATGACCGTGGAGGAGCTCGATCAGATCGCCTTCGAGGTCAAGACGGCCGCCTACAAGGTCATCGAGGGCAAGGGCGCCACGAACTACGCGATCGGCCTGTCGGGCGCGCGCATCGTCGAGGCCGTGCTCAACGACGAGGGCGCCGTGCTGCCCGTCAGCTCGGTGCTCGACGACTACCGCGGCGTGAGCGGTGTGGCGCTCTCGGTGCCGAGCATCGTGGACGCTGCGGGAGTCTCGCGGGTCATCGACGTGCCCTTCTCGGCTGACGAAGAGCGGGCGCTGCACGCCTCGGCCGAGACGATCCGGGCCTCGCTCGCGGCGCTCGATCTGGCCTGAGGATGCTCGCCGGGCGCTCGCTCAGTCGCCGTCGCCCGGCACCCCGTCGCGGCCGCGCAGCCGCTCGATGAGCCGCCGGTCGCGTTTCGTCGGGCGCCCCGCACCGCGCTCGCGCAGCACCGTGGCCGGTCGCTCCTCCTTGGGCGGTGGCGGGGGAGTCAGGTCGTCGTAGTTGAGGGCCGCGAGGGGGGCGCTCGTGCGCTTCGTGATGAGGCCCGTGACGATGACGATCCGCTCGCCCCCGGGCGTGAGCGCTCGCACGCGATCGCCGATGCGCACGACTTGCGCCGGCTTGGCGGAGGCGTCGTTGACCTTGATGTGCCCCGCCTTGCACGCCGCCGTCGCCGCCGAGCGCGTGGCGTAGAGCCGGATCGCCCACGTGTAGGCGTCGACGCGCACGCCCGTGGTGCCGCTCGCTGAGCTCATGCGCCCAGCGTACGAGGCGAGGGCCGCGCCGGGTTAGCGTGGAGGCATGCCCACCGCCCTCATCACCGGAGCGACCGCCGGCATCGGCGCCGAGTTCGCCCGCCAGCTCGCCGCGCGCGGCAGCAATCTCGTCATCGTCGCCCGCGACGCCGAACGGCTCGCCGCGACGGCAGCGGCGCTGCAGCACGAGTTCGGGTTGCGGGTCGAGGCGCTCCCGGCCGACCTGCTCGCGGCCGACGGACTCGCCGCCGTCGACCGGCGTCTGGCCGACGACCGGCGGCCGATCGACCTGCTCGTGAACAACGCCGGGTACGGCATCCGGGGAGAGCTCGACGAGAACGCGTTCGAGGTCGAGAAGCGGCACCTCGACATCCACGTGACGGTGCCGCTGCAGCTGACGCAGACGGCCCTGCGCGGCATGCTCGCGCGCGGCACGGGCCGCATCGTGCTCATCGCGAGCGTCGCGGCCTTCACCCCGCGCGGCACCTACTCGGCGGCGAAGGCGTGGGCGGTGATGTTCGCGCGCAGTGCGAACCTGGTGTATCGCCCGCGCGGGGTGACGGTCACGGCGGTGTGCCCCGGCTTCGTCCGCACCGAGTTCCATGACCGCATGAAGGTCAGCACCGCCGGCATCCCGTCGTTCCTCTGGCTCCAGGCCCCGCAGCTCGTCCGGCTGGCTCTGCGCGGCATCGACCGCGGTCGATCGGTCGTGATCCCCACGGTGCGGTACCGCCTCGTCGCCGCGCTCGCCCGCGTGCTGCCCGATCGCGTCGGCGCGTCCGGGCAGTTCCGCTCGCGCGACTAGCGGCTGCCGCCGACCAGTTCGACGGCCGCGAGGCCCTCGTCGGCCGCGAGTGACGCCTTCCAGTCGACGAGGCCGCGCACGACCTCGCTCGGGTCCTCGGCGAGCGTCTGCATGGCATCGGCGGGCACGAAGTAGTTGATCGCCACGAATCCGCGCACGCGCTCATCGGGGTCGTCGGCGAGCCGGCGCAGGATGTCGCAGGGAACGTGCTCGTTCTTCGCGATGCACGCCCGCACTCCCGCGTCGGGGTCGCGCGACAGGGCCTCGTAGATCTCGACGGGCGCGTGGTACGAGAGCGCAGCAGCCTCGCGGATCTTCGGGTTCGGGTCGGCGGCGAGCCGACGGATGCGCGCGACCTTCGAGGCGGTCACGGCGGGGGAGAGAAACTGCGCGACGGGGTCGTCGGAGGTCAGCATCGCCGGCGCATCGGCGGCGAGTTGGCGGCGCTGGGCGGGGGTGTTGAACCGGATGCACGACATGGTCGAGAGGGTAATCAGGCGGCGGGCGCATCCGCGGCAGCGCCACGAGGCTCTCGGGGAATCCACGGGATGAGCATCGAGGTGCGCCGCTGGTACTCGGCGTACTCGGGGTACTTGCTCGCCGTGATCGACTCGGTGAAGACCGTCGACCCGATGAACAGCGCTGTCAGCAGCAGCGGCCCGACGACGGTCCAGTGCACGGCCGAGCCGAGAGCCGCGGCGCCCATGGCATAGAAGACCCACCACTGCGCCTGCTCGAAGAAGAAGTTCGGGTGCCGGCTGAACCGCCACAGCCCCGTCGTCACGAAGCGCTGCTCGGGCTCGCGCCCCGCATCGATCGCGGCCTTCTTCGCCTGGTGGAAGGTCCACTGCTGCTGGTCGGCCACGAACTCGCCGATGAGCAGCACGAGGAACAGGGCGGCGAGCCCCAGGTCGAGGGCGCTCACCGGTGTCGCCTGATTCTCGACGGCGACGAGAGCGGGCAGGGCGATGAGCAGCAGCAGCGCGTTCTGGAAGAGCACGATGAAGAGCAGGTTGAAGACCTGGAACTGGCCTGCGCTCATTCGCGCGCGCAGGATCGGCCAGCGGTAGTCCTCCACTCCGCTGTAGCCGCCCTTGCGCGCGAAGTTGAAGGTCAGCCGCGCCCCCCAGAGGGTGACGAGCACCGTCATGATCGTCAGCCGGGCATCCGTGAACCCCGTCGACGCCCAGAAGACCGCGACATACACGACCGGAACGATCGACCAGAGACGATCGACCCACGAATGGTCGCCCGTCAGCAGCGAAGCGACCCAGGTGAACAGGCTGACCCCGGCCGCGATGCCGAGGACGATGACGACGGTGTCCATGGCGATCAGGCTAGTGCCGAATGCCCCGCTCGCGGGTGCCGGAGTCTCACTAGACTTGCCCCGTGTCGGAGCCCCTGAGCACGTCCCGCCCCGCAGCCCCGGTCGTCAGCGATCGCGTGCTCACGGTGCCGAACGCGCTCAGCGCCCTGCGCATCCTGCTCGTGCCCGTGTTCCTCGTGCTCGTGCTGCTCGAGCTCGACCTCGCGGCGCTCATCGTCATCATCATCTCGAGCCTGAGCGACTTCCTCGATGGCATCATCGCGCGCCGGTTCTCGCAGATCACGAAGCTCGGCCAGCTGCTCGACCCGGCCGCCGACCGGCTGTTCATCTTCGCGGCCGTCATCGCACTCGCCGTTCGCGAGGTCGTGCCCTGGTGGGTCGTGGGCGTCATCGTCGGGCGCGACGTGTTTCTCGCCGCGCTCGGGCTCGTGCTGGCCCAGCACGGCTACGGCCCGCTTCCCGTGCATCATCTGGGCAAGCTTGCGACCTTCGCGCTGTTCTACGCGCTGCCGATTCTCGTGCTCGGGCAGGCCTTCCCGGCGGTGCAGGCCGTGAGCGACCCGATCGGCTGGGCCTTCACGCTGTGGGGCGCGTTCCTGTACTGGTGGGCGGGCATCCTCTACCTGCGTCAGACCCTGGAACTCACTGCGGGCCCGCCGAGAGGCGCCCCCGCATCGGATACGCTGGGCGATCGAAGGAGGTCGACGGATGGCTGACACCCCGCCCGACGCGCGCGACGGCGCGACCCCGGGCGAGTACCGCCCGCACGAGACGACGGTGCACTACGGGCCCGAGTTCGCGGCGCAGCTCGCCGCCCTCGAGGCCGGGGTCAACACCGAGGAGCACGAGGTCATCGGCGCTCTGCCGTCGGGCTCGGCCCTGCTCATCGTGCGCCGCGGGCCGACCGCGGGCGCGCGCTTCCTGCTCGACGCCGACGTCACGGTGGCGGGCCGGCATCCCGAGGCCGACATCTTCCTCGACGACGTGACCGTGTCGCGCAAGCACGCCGCCTTCCTGCGGCAGGGCACCCGGTTCTCGGTGCGCGACCTCGGCTCGCTCAACGGCACCTTCATGGGCGGCGACCGCATCGACGACACGGTCGTGCTCATCGATGGATGCGAGGTGCAGGTCGGCAAGTTCCACCTCACCTTCTACGCGTCGCGCGTCGATCTCGCCGCGGGCGCCTGATGGCGGCGCGGTCCGCCGCCGCCGCGTCCCGTCCGTCGACGGCCGGTGGCCTGCTCAGCATCGGCCAGGTACTCGCCAAGCTCAGCCCTGAGTTCCCCGACCTCACCCCCTCGAAGCTGCGCTTCCTGGAAGAGCAGCAGCTCGTCTCGCCGTCGCGCACCGAGTCGGGCTACCGCAAGTTCTCGGCCGCCGATGTCGATCGCCTGCGGTTCATCCTCACGATGCAGCGCGACCACTTCCTGCGCCTGAAAGTCATCCGCGGCTATCTCGACGACATCGAGGCCGGCCGCACTCCCGCGCTGCTGGCCACCGGTGCGGTCCCGAGCACGATCCTCGTGACCGAGCGCCGCTACACGCGCGCCGAGCTGGCGCGCGAGGCCGGGGCAAGCCCCGCCCTGCTCTCTGACGCCATCTCCGCCTCGCTCGTCGCCCCGGCCGACACCTACGGCGACGAGGCCCTGCAGGTGCTGCGCGCCCTCGTCGAGCTGCAGCGCTCGGGCATCGAGCCGCGTCACCTTCGGGGGTTCCGTGCGGCCGCCGAGCGCGAGCTGGGCCTCATCGAGAGCGCGCTCATTCCCGTCTCGCGCCGCAACGACCCGTCGAGCCGCGCGAAGGCTGCCGAGCTCGCTCGCGAGATCGCGGGGCAGCTCGAAGTGGTGCGCTCGAGTCTCATCCGTTCGGCTCTGGGCAAGCTACAGTCGTAGTCGGGCCCGACACGCCGAGGTGTTCGAGCGGATGTCTCCCGTCGGCGTGAGGCGGCTCGCTACTCTGAACGGCGTGGCACCAACTGTCACGTTAACGATGAAGGTTAGGTAGGGGTCATGACCGACGCTGACAACCGCGACGAGCGGTACGACCTCGGGCTCCTCTTCACCGACGGGCTTCCCGAGCTCGACGACCAGGCGGGCTACCGCGGGGCCGTCGCCGCCCGCGCCGCCGGCATCTCCTACCGCCAGCTCGACTACTGGGCCCGCACCGAGCTCGTCGAACCCACCGTGCGCGGCGCGGCCGGGTCGGGTACGCAGCGGCTCTACGGCTTCCGCGACATCCTCGTTCTCAAGCTCGTCAAGCGGCTGCTCGACACGGGCATCTCGCTGCAGCAGATCCGCACGGCCGTCAACCAGCTGCGCGAGGCGGGCGTGAGCGACCTCGCCCAGACGACCCTCATGAGCGACGGCGCGAGCGTCTACCTCTGCACGAGCGACGACGAGGTCATCGACCTCGTCAGCCGCGGCCAGGGCGTCTTCGGCATCGCCGTCGGCAAGGTGCTGCGCGAGGTCGAGAGCTCGCTCGTCGAGCTCGACTCGACGCCGGCCGCCGACCCGAGCGACGAACTCGCGGCGCGACGGGCGACGCGCGCTTCCTAGCGTCGAGTTTCGATCGAACCGCGAGGCGTCGCTTCGCGGCGCCGATTCCCTCGCGCGCTGTGCACGGTCCCTCGGGAGTATGCAGGCCTAGAGGCCTGCATACTCGCCCATCTTCGCCGTGCGCATGATGCGGTCGAGCAGCTGGTCGAAGTTGCGCGCCATCTCCTGCGCCGAGTCGCCGGGCCAGACGTGCAGGGGCTTCGCGGCGCCCTGAGCCTGCTGCAGCGAGGTGCGCTCGGGCAGTTGCGGCGCGAGCACGAGCGGTCCGAACATGTCGCGCAGTTCCTTGATGCGGAACTGGTGCTCGAGCGACTGGACCCGCGCACGGTTGACGATGATGCCGAGCGGCTGCAGGCGCGGCGAGAGACCGCGTCGGATCTCTTCGATCGCGCGCAGTGCGCGATCGGCCGCGGCGACCGAGAACAGGCCGGGCTCGGTCACGACGACGACGCGGTCGCTCGCGGCCCACGCCGTGCGGGTGAGGGCGTTGAGCGAGGGCGCGCAGTCGACGAGCACGAGGTCGTAGTCGGCCTCGACGTGGGCGAGCGCCTCTTCGAGCTTCCAGATCTCGCGGATGCTCGGGTGCGGCCCGTCGAAGTTGATCGCGCTCGGGCTGCCGATCATGACGTCGACCGTGCCGGGGCGGCCACGGGTCCAGCCGCTCTTCGCGATGGCCTGGCGCACCGTGCGCTCCTTCGGAGCGGCGAGCACATCGGCCACCGTGAGGTGCCCGGCGACCTGGATGTCCATGCCGGTCGAGGCGTCCGACTGCGGGTCGAGATCGACCACGAGCGTGCGCAGGCCGCGCGAGAAGGCGGCCGACGCCAGACCCAGCGTGACCGTCGTCTTCCCCACGCCCCCCTTGAGGGAGCTGACGCTCAGTACGTGCACGAGTAACGACCCTACCTTCACTAGTGTGGAGAAGCGCGCATGCGCACCGACCTCGGCCCGCCACCACCGGAGCCTTGTCGACCCCCACCCGGGCCGATTCCGAGAGGACACGATGTTTCGGAAGATCCTTGTCGCCAACCGCGGAGAGATCGCCATCCGCGCCTTCCGCGCCGCCTACGAGCTGGGCGCGAAGACCGTGGCGGTGTTCCCGTACGAGGACCGCAACTCCATGCACCGCCTGAAGGCCGACGAGGCCTACCAGATCGGTGAGCCCGGGCATCCGGTGCGCGCGTACCTCGATGTCGCCGAGATCATCCGCGTCGCGAAGCTCGCGGGCGCCGACGCCATCTACCCCGGCTACGGGTTCCTCAGCGAGAACCCCGACCTCGCCCAGGCCGCCGCCGACGCCGGCATCGCGTTCATCGGCCCACCGCGCTCGGTGCTCGAGATGGCCGGCAACAAGGTCACCGCGAAGGAGAAGGCGATCGCTGCGGGCGTTCCCGTGCTGCGATCGAGCCCCGCGACGACCGACATCCAGGTGCTGCTCGATGCTGCCGACGAGATCGGGTTCCCCATCTTCGCGAAGGCCGTCGCGGGCGGCGGCGGGCGCGGCATGCGGCGCGTCGAGCACCGCGACGAGCTGCGCGGCGCCCTCGAAGCCGCCATGCGCGAGGCCGACAGCGCGTTCGGCGACCCCACGATGTTCGTCGAGCAGGCCGTCGTGCGGCCCCGGCACATCGAGGTGCAGATTCTGGCCGACGCGACCGGCGAGACCGTGCACCTGTTCGAGCGCGACTGCTCGGTGCAGCGGCGCCACCAGAAGGTCGTCGAGATCGCGCCGGCCCCGAATCTCGATGAGGGCACTCGACAGCAGATGTACCGTGACGCGGTCGCGTTCGCGAAGTCGATCGGCTACGTGAACGCGGGCACGGTCGAGTTCCTGCTCGACACGGCGGGGGAGCGCGCGGGCGAGCACGTGTTCATCGAGATGAACCCCCGCATCCAGGTCGAGCACACCGTGACCGAGGAGGTCACCGACGTCGACCTCGTGCAGTCGCAGATGCGCATCGCCTACGGCCAGACGCTCGCCGAGCTCGGGCTGCAGCAGCACCAGATCCACCTGCGCGGCGCGGCCCTCCAGTGCCGCATCACGACGGAAGACCCCGCGAGCGGGTTCCGCCCCGACACCGGCAAGATCACGACCTACCGCTCTCCGGGCGGCGCCGGGGTGCGGCTCGACGGCGGCACGGTCGCCTCGGGCGCGCAGATCTCGCCGCACTTCGACTCGATGCTCGCGAAGATGACGTGCCGGGGGCGCGATTTCGCCTCGGCCGTCTCGCGTGCGCGCCGCGGGCTCGCCGAGTTCCGCATCCGGGGCGTGACGACGAACATCCCGTTCCTGCAGGCCGTGCTCGACGACCCGGCGTTCCAAGCGGGAGACCTCAGCACCGCGTTCATCGACGAGCGGCCGCACCTCGTGCGCACGAGCCCTTCGAAGGATCGCGGCACCAAGATGCTCAACTGGCTCGCCGACGTCACGGTGAACCAGCCGAACGGGGCGGGGGAGGGCGTCATCGACCCCGCGCTCAAGCTGCCCGTCGTCGACCTCGAGGCCGCGGCTCCCGAGGGCTCGCGTCAGCGGCTGCTCGCGCTGGGTCCGCAGGGCTTCGCGAGCGCACTGCGGCAGCAGACGGCCCTCGCGGTCACCGATACGACGTTCCGGGATGCGCACCAGTCGCTGCTCGCCACCCGCGTGCGCACGGCCGATCTCGTGCAGGTCATGCCGCACGTCGCCCGGCTGACCCCCGGGCTCCTCAGCGTCGAGGCCTGGGGCGGGGCGACCTACGATGTCGCCCTGCGCTTCCTCGGGGAGGACCCGTGGCAGCGCCTCGCGGCGATGCGCGAGGCCCTGCCCAACGTGGCCATCCAGATGCTGCTGCGGGGTCGCAACACTGTCGGGTACACGCCGTACCCGGTCGAGGTGACCGATGCGTTCGTGGCCGAGGCCGCCGCGACGGGCATCGACATCTTCCGCATCTTCGACGCGCTCAACGACGTCGACCAGATGCGGCCGGCGATCGACGCGGTGCTCGGCACCGGCACGACGGTTGCCGAGGTCGGCATGTGCTACTCGGGCGACCTGCTCGACCCCGCGGAGAACCTCTACACGCTCGACTACTACCTGCGGCTCGCCGAGCAGATCGTCGAGTCGGGTGCGCACATCTTGGCGATCAAGGACATGGCCGGTCTGCTGCGTGCGAGCGCGGCCGAGACCCTCGTCGCGGCGCTGCGCGAACGGTTCGACCTGCCCGTGCACGTGCACACGCACGACACGGCGGGCGGGCAGCTCGCGACGCTGCTCGCGGCCGCCCGCGCTGGTGCGGACGCCGTTGATGCCGCGAGCGCGCCGATGGCCGGCACGACCTCGCAGCCCTCGCTCTCGGCCCTCGTCGCCGCGCTCGAGCACACCGAGCGCGACACGGGGCTCGGGCTCCGCCCCGTCGCCGACCTCGAGCCGTACTGGGAGGCCGTGCGCCGCGCGTACGCGCCCTTCGAGTCGGGCCTGCCGGGCCCGACGGGCCGCGTCTACACCCACGAGATCCCGGGCGGTCAGCTCTCGAACCTGCGTCAGCAGGCGATCGCGCTCGGGCTCGGCGACCGCTTCGAGGTCATCGAAGACTGGTATGCCGCAGCGAACCGCATTCTCGGCCGGCCCACGAAGGTCACGCCGTCGTCGAAGGTCGTCGGCGACCTCGCGCTGCAGATGGCGGCCGCCGGAGCGGACCCGGCCGACTTCGAGGCCAACCCGCAGAACTACGACATTCCCGACTCCGTGATCGGCTTCATGGCGGGCGAGCTCGGCGACCTGCCGGGCGGCTGGCCCGAGCCGTTCCGCAGCAAGGTGCTTGCCGGTCGCACGGTCAAGATCGGCACGACGCCCCTGACCGACGAGCAGCGGGCGAAGCTCGCCGGCAGCACCGACGAGCGCCGGCTCATGCTCAACCAGCTGCTGTTCCCGCAGCCGACGCAGCAGTTCCTGCAGGTGCGCGAGCAGTACGGCGATCTCTCGGTGCTCGCGACGCCCGACTACCTCTACGGCCTGCGCGCGGGCGTCGAGCACTCGATCCAGATCGAGCAGGGCGTGAGCCTGCTCGTCAGTCTCGAGGCCATCGGCGAGCCCGACGAGAAGGGCATGCGCAGCGTCATGGCGACGCTCAACGGACAGCTGCGGCCCATCACGGTGCGTGATCGCAGCATCGCGGTCGACGCAGCGACAGCCGAGAAGGCCGATGCCGCGCAGCCCGGTCAGATCGCCGCGCCGTTCATGGGCGTGGTGACGGTCTCCGTCGCGGAAGGGGATCGCGTGGAGGCCGGCCAGGCCGTCGCGACGATCGAGGCGATGAAGATGGAGGCCGCGATCACGACGCCGGTGGCGGGGGTCGTGCAGCGCCGGGCCATTCCCACAACGCAGCAGTGCGAGGCCGGCGACCTCATCGTCGTCATCGCCTGAGCACCCCCGGTCTCGGCGCTCTCCCGATGAGCGGAGGAGCGGGCGGCTAGACTGAGCAGTCGTCTGATACCAGGGAGAGTTACGACTGTGGCCGAGAAGCGTGGCAGAACCAAGACCGAAGCGGTGACGACCGTCGCCGAGGGGGTCGAGCCCGTCGGCGACGCCGACCTCGCCGCGGCGCTGCCGGAGAGCCTCACGATCGACGTCGAGCTGCCCGCACCCGTGCACGAGCGCCCGGCCGACGAGCAGGCTGTCGCCCTGCTCGACAGCGGCGTCGACCCGGCGATCGTCGGCGCCGTCGTCGGCACGGTCGAGACGGGCACCACCGTCATCGAGCTCGCCCACGACGAGCTGCACGCCGTCGTCACGACGCCGCCGACCGGCGACGATCCCGACGCCGATGTCGAGATCCCGCCGCTGCCGCAGACCGACGGTGTCTACTCGCGCCGCGACATGCTCGACGGGGTGCACCAGGGTCCGGAGTCCGCCGCCATGCTCACGGCCGATCGGCTCATCGAGCCGCGGCGGCGCAATCGAACGGCGCCCGAGGGTCGCTGGCCCGCCTTCGTCTACGCGGTCACCTTCCACCTCGTCAACATCGGCGACTCGCGCCGCGTTCGCGAGCGCAAAGAGCTCGACGCCAAGATCGCCACGGCGTTCGAGGGCGGGGCGCGCTTCGTGCCCGTGCTCACGCGCAAGGGCGGTGTCGGCAAGACGACCATCACGACCCTGCTGGGCATGGCTCTCGCCTCGGTGCGGGATGACCGCGTCATCGCCATCGACGCGAACCCCGATCGCGGCACCCTGTCAGAACGCGTCGCGCGGCAGACCCGCGCGACCGTGCGCGACGTCGTCAATCGCGCGCCGAGCATCCAGGGATTCACGGACTTCTCGACGCTCGTCTCGCGCGATGAGACTCGCCTCGACATCCTCGCCTCCGATACCGACCCCATGCTCTCCGAGGCTTTCGACGAGAACGACTACAACGTCGTCGCCGACCTCGCTGCCCGCTACTACTCGATCGTGCTCACCGACTGCGGTACGGGAATCGTGCACTCGGTCATGCGCGCGACCCTGCAGCGGGCCGATGCGCTCGTCATCGTCTCGGGCGGCAGCGTCGACGAGGCACGGCTCGCCTCGGAGACCCTCACCTGGCTCGAGGCGAACGGCTACGGCGAGCTCGTGCGTGAGGCGATCGTCGCGATCAACACGGCCACGCAGGGCACGAATCTCGTCAAGCTCGAAGAGATCGAAGCGCACTTCGCCTCGCGCGTGCGGCAGATCGTGCGCATCCCCTACGACGAGCAGCTCGCCGCCGGTTCTGTCATCTCGTGGCGCGACCTGCGCCCGCTCACGCGGCAGGCGGCGCGTGAGCTCGCGGCGCTCGTCGCTCAGGGCATGCCTGTGCGCCGGGGAGTCTGACCGGTCCATGGCCGTCCGCCCCATCCGTCTCTTCGGCGACCCCGTGCTGCGCAGCGCCGCCGACCCGATCGTGCGCATCGACGACGCGGTGCGGGCGCTCGTGACCGATCTGATCGACACCGTGAAGGTACCGGGCCGTGCGGGTGTCGCCGCGCCGCAGATCGGCGTCATGCTGCGCGCGTTCAGCTACAACATCGACGGTGACGTCGGCTACGTGCTCAACCCCGAGCTCGTCGAGGTTCGCGGCGAGGCGCAACCCGTCGATGAAGGGTGCTTGAGCGTGCCCGGGTTCGGGTTCCCGCGCCGCCGCCACCCCTGGGCCCGCGTGGTCGGCATCGATCTCGAGGGGTCCGCGGTCGACCTCAGCGGCGACGGCCTGCTCGCGCAGGCGCTGCAGCACGAGTGCGACCATCTCGACGGGCGACTGTACGTCGAGGGGCTCGAGCCCGAGATCAAGCGCGAGGCCATGCGCGCGGTACGCCAGGCCGACTGGTTCGCGCGGCCGTAGCGCAGCATCCCGAATCGCTGTCGCGCACGCGCGCGCGGCGACACCCGGAATGCCGACGGGCGCCGCCGGTCTGCGCGACGATCGGCGCGACCGTCGGCGCCCGTCGGGCGTTCGGCGACTACTGCAGCGAGATGCCCTGCGTCTCGGGGGCGCCGCTGTACATGCCCTCGATGACATCGGCGAAGTCGGTCGTGATGACATGGCGCTTGATGCTCATCTTCGGCGTGAGGTGACCGCTCGCCTCGGTGAACTCGGTGGCGAGCACCGTGAACTTGCGGATCGACTCGGCGCGCGAGACGCGGCTGTTGGCGCTGTCGATCGCGCGCTGCACCTCGGCCAGCACCGTGGGGTGCTGTGCCGCCTCGGTGAGCGACATCTGCGCGTCGAGCTCGTTGTTGTTGAGCCACACGGGCAGCATCTCGGAATCGAGCGTCACGAGGGCGGAGACGAAGGGCTTCTTGTCGCCGACGACGACGACCTGGCCGATGATCGGGTTCGCCCGGATCGGGTCCTCGAGCGCCGCGGGGGCCACGTTCTTGCCGCCCGCCGTGACGATGATCTCCTTCTTGCGACCGGTGATCGTGAGGAAGCCGTCGTCGTCGAGCGCGCCGATGTCGCCCGTGCGGAACCACTCGCCCTCCATGACCTCGGCGGTCGCCTCGGGCTTCTTCCAGTAGCCGGCGAAGACGTTGATGCCCTTGACGAGGATCTCGCCGTCCTCCGCGATCTTGAGGCCCACGCCCGGCAGCGCCGGACCGGTGGTGCCGATCTTGAACTTGTCGACGAGGTTGATCGTCGCGGGCGCCGTCGTCTCGGTGAGGCCGTAGCCCTCGAGGATGCGGATGTCGAGGCTGCGGAAGAAGTGCGCCAGGCGCAGGCCCAGGGGAGCGGAGCCCGAGACGGCGTACTGCACGCGCCCGCCCATGGCCGCGCGCAGCTTGCCGTAGACGAGCTTGTCGAAGAGCGCGAACCGCAGCTTGAGGCCGAGCGGCACGTGACCGGCGTCGAGCGCCTTGGAGTGCGCGATCGCGACATCGGCGGCGGCGCGGAAGATCTTGCCCTTGCCGCCGGCCTCGGCCTTCTGCTCGGCCGAGTTGTAGACCTTCTCGAACACGCGAGGCACCGCGAGCAGGAAGGTCGGCTTGAACGAACCGAGCGCGCTCAGCAGCTGCTTGGTGTCGGCCTGGTGGCCGATCTTCACGCCGCCGTGCACGCCGAGCACCGAGATGAAGCGCGCGAAGACGTGCGCCGTCGTGATGAAGAGCAGCGTCGAGGACTGCGGGTTGACGATCTGGCTCATCGAGACGGTGGCGTTGCGGCACAGCTCGACGAAGTTCGAGTGGGTCAGGATGCAGCCCTTGGGAACGCCCGTCGATCCCGAGGTGTAGATGAGGGTCGCGAGGTCGCTGCCGACCGCGGCCGACCGACGGGCCTCGAGCTCGTCATCGCTCACGCCCTCGCCCGTCGAGGCGAGCTTCTCGAGGTCGCCGAGGTGCATCTGCCAGACGTGCCCGATGTTCGGCAGGTCGCCGGCCACCTCGTCGTAGCGCGAGAAGTGCTCGGCGGTCTCGACGATCATGTGGTGCGCTTCGGAGTCGTCGAGGATGTACTGCACCTGGCTCGGCGAGCTCGTCTCGTAGATGGGTACGAGGGCGGCTCCGGCGAACCACGTCGCGAAGTCGACGAGCGTCCACTCGTAGCGCGTCTTGCACATGAACCCGATCTTGTCGCCGGGCTTGATGCCAGCGGCGATGAAGCCCTTCGCGAGCGCCTTCACCTGACGGTGGAACTCGGCAGCCGTGACATCCGACCAGCCGCCATCCGCCGTCGGCAGGGCGAACAGAGCGCCGTTCGGGGTCTGGCGAACGCGGTCGACGAGCAGGTCGGTGGCGTTCGCGTCGGGGTCGGGGGTGACGACGGCCGGGACGAAGAACTCTTTCACGGCAACTCCTTTGGTACCGGACGGGCAGATGGTTCCCTCAGTCTAGTCGGCAGACCGGGGCACCCCCTCGGAGCCCTCGCCCGCTCACTAGACTCGACCCTCGTGCACTCCATCGGAATCGACATCGGCGGGACGAAGATCGCCGGAGCCCTCGTGAGCGACGACGGCGAGATCCTCGCCGAGCTGCGCGAGCCCACCCCCGCGGGCGACCCTGCCGCCATCACCGAACTCGTCGTGCGCATGATCGAGCAGTTGCGCGATGGCCAGCAGGTCATCGCCGCGGGAGTCGCGGCCGCGGGATTCATCGACGCCGCGCAGTCGACCGTCTACTACGCGCCGAACATCAACTGGCGGCACGAGCCCTTCCGCGACCGACTGCGCGAGCGGCTCGATCTCGACGTGACGATCGACAACGATGCGAACGCGGCCGGCTGGGCCGAATTCCGCTTCGGGGCGGCACGGGATGCGCACGACATGACGATGCTGACGATCGGCACGGGCGTCGGCGGCGCGATCGTCGCGGGAGACCGCCTGCTGCGCGGCGGCTTCGGCACGGCCGGCGAGCTCGGTCACCTGCGGGTCGTTCCCGACGGTCTGCCGTGCGGCTGCGGCGCGCGCGGCTGCATCGAGCAGTACGGCTCGGGTCGTGCGCTGCTGCGCATGGCGAACGAGATCGCCGACGCGGGCGGCATCGGCCTGCAGCTCGCGGCCGAGCGCGAGCGCGCGGGCGGGCTCACGGGCGACATCCTCGCCCGACTGCTCGTCGACCACGACGCCGGCGCGCTGCACGCACTGCGCCAGCTCGGCACCTGGCTCGGCCAGGCCTGCGCGAGCCTCAGCGCGGTGCTCGACCCCGAGCTCTTCGTCTTCGGGGGCGGCGTCTCGATCGCCGGCGACCTGCTGCTCGATCCCGTGCGCGAGTCGTACCTCGCGCATCTGCCGGCACGGGGCTACCACCCTGAGCCCCGGTTCGTCGTGGCCGAGCTCGTCAACGACGCCGGTGTCGTCGGGGCGGCCGACCTGGCGCGCATCCACGCCACCGCCTCGGGCGCGTGATCACCGTCGCGGCCGGACAGGCGGTGCGCGCAGGGGTTAGGCTGGCCTCCGCCGTCGACGAAGGGACTCCCCGGTGTTCTACTGGCTCATGAAGAACCTGGTGATCGGGCCGATCCTGCTCACGGCCTTCCGTCCGTGGGTGCGCGGTGTCGAGAACGTCCCGCGCACGGGCGCGGTGATCCTGGCGAGCAACCACTTGTCGTTCACGGACTCGGTCTTCCTGCCGCTCGTGCTCGATCGGCGCGTGGTGTTCCTCGCCAAGAGCGACTACTTCACGGGGCGCGGAATCAAGGGTTGGCTCATCAAGATGTTCTTCGAAGCGAGCGGCCAGCTGCCGATCGACCGCTCGGGCGGCAAGGCGAGCGAGGCGTCGCTCAACACCGGACTCAAGGTGCTCGCCGAGGGCTTCGCGCTCGGCATCTACCCGGAGGGCACCCGCAGCCCCGACGGCATCATGTACCGGGGACGCACGGGCGTGGCCCGCATGATCCTCGAGTCGGGGGCGCCCGTCGTGCCCGTGGCCATGATCGACACCGAGAAGGTCATGCCGATCGGCGCGAAGCTGCCGAAAGTCGTGCGCCCGGGTGTCGTGTTCGGCGAGCCGCTCGACTTCAGCCGCTTCCAGGGGCTCGAGGGCGACCGCTTCGTGCTGCGGTCGATCACCGACGAGATCATGTACGAACTCGGCCGCCTGAGCGGCCAGGAGTATCGCGACGTCTACGCGACCACGGTCAAGGACAAGCGGCCCGCCAACGCCCGATAGGCTGGACAGTCGCGGCGTCGATGCGCCGTGCATCCCGCTCGAGCCGCCCTGTGAGGACGTAACGCCCGTGGTCGACCCCTTCGAAACCGTTGTGCACGCTGACCCCGAGGTCATTGCCGGACTCGATCACTGGCGCACCCTGCCGATCAAGCAGCAGCCCACGTGGCCCGACTCGACGGCCGTTGCTGCGGCGTCTGCCGAGCTCGCGACCCTGCCCCCGCTCGTCTTCGCGGGTGAGGTCGACATGCTGCGCGACCGCCTCGCGCGCGCTGCGCGCGGTGAGGCGTTCCTGCTGCAGGGCGGCGACTGCGCCGAGACCTTCGCGGGCGCGACGGCCGACCAGATCCGCAACCGCGTCAAGACCATCCTGCAGATGGCCGTCGTGCTCACCTACGGCGCCTCGATGCCCGTCATCAAGATGGGCCGCATGGCGGGCCAGTTCGCGAAGCCGCGCTCAAGCGACACCGAGACCCGCGGCGACGTCACGCTGCCGGCCTACCGGGGCGACATCGTGAACGGCTACGACTTCACGCCCGAGTCGCGCCAGGCCGATCCCGCGCGCCTCGTCAAGGGCTACCACACGAGCGCCTCGACCCTGAACCTCATCCGCGCCTTCACCCAGGGTGGGTTCGCCGACCTGCGCATGGTGCACAGCTGGAACAAGGGCTTCGCCGCCAACCCCGCGAACCAGCGCTACGAGGGCCTCGCGAAAGAGATCGACCGCGCGGTGAAGTTCATGGAGGCGGCCGGGGCCGACTTCGACGAGCTCAAGCGCGTCGAGTTCTACTCGAGCCACGAGGGTCTGCTCATGGACTACGAGCGACCCATGACGCGCATCGACTCGCGCACGGGCACGCCGTACAACACGAGCGCGCACTTCCTCTGGATCGGCGAGCGCACGCGCGAGCTCGACGGCGCCCACGTCGACTTCTTCAAGCGCATCCGCAACCCCATCGGGGTCAAGCTCGGCCCCTCGACGACGCCCGAGACGATGGAGCGGCTCATCGACGTGCTCGACCCCGAGCGCGAGCCCGGTCGACTCACCTTCATCACGCGCATGGGCGCCGGCGTCATCCGTGACGCGCTGCCGCCGCTGCTGGAGGCGATCCGCGGCATGGACGCGACGCCGCTGTGGGTCAGCGACCCCATGCACGGCAACGGCATGACGACGCCGAACGGCTACAAGACGCGTCGCTTCGACGACGTCGTCGACGAGGTGAAGGGCTTCTTCGAGGCCCACCGCGCGGTCGGCACGCATCCCGGTGGCATCCACGTCGAGCTCACCGGCGACGACGTCACCGAGTGCCTCGGCGGCTCGGAGCACATCGATGAGGAGACCCTTGCGACGCGCTACGAGTCGCTGTGCGACCCGCGCCTCAACCACATGCAGTCGCTCGAACTCGCCTTCCTCGTCGCCGAGGAGCTCGGCCGCAGCTAGTAGTTCGCGACGACCGTGACGGGACTGTTGCGCAGCACCCGCTCACCCGCGGCGGGGTTGGTCGACTGCACCGGAGCGAGCGGCGAGTCGCGCAGGCCGGGCGGTACGTTCGTGTCGAGCACGACCTCGAAGCCCGCTTCTTCCAGGATGTCGACCGCCTCATTGATCGGACGACCGACGACGTTCGGCACGTCGACGAGGTCCGGCCCGCGCGAGACGATGATGGTGAGCGTGCTGCCCGGGCGAACGGGGGCCTCGCTCGTGCGCTCGACACGCAATACGTCGCCGAGCGGCACATCGTTGTCGAACTCCGACTCGCCGCCGACGATGCCCGTGAGGTCGCGCGCGCTGAGCGCCGCTTGCGCCGCCTCCACCGTGAGCCCGCGCACCGAGGGGATCGCCCCGACCGACACGATGAGCTGAACGGGGGTGCCCTTGAACGAGTCGTCGCCGGCGCCGAGGGTCTCCTCACCCTCGCCGACGACCGCGATCACCGAGCCGTCCGGCACCTCGCGGTCGAATTGGGGGATGCTCTCGCCGACGTCGAAGCCCGCGCCGACGAGCGCCGTGCGCGCGTCGGCCTCCGGCTGACCGAGCACATCGGGCACGGTGGTCGGCTCCGGTCCGCGTGAGACGACGAGCGTCACGACGGTGTCGCGGTCGATCACCTCGCCCGCCGGGGGATCGGTGGCCGCGACGAGGCCCTCGGCGATCTCGAGGTCGAACTCTCGGGCGACGTCGTCGGCGACCGAGACCCCCTGCTCCTCCAGCACGAGGCGTGCGGCCTCGACCGAGTCGCCGCGCACATCCGCGATGGCAACGAGCGCACCGGGCCCCGCGGCGAACCACCAGCCGACCCCGCCCGCGAGTCCCGCGAGGGCGAGCACGGCTGCGAAGAGCAGCCAGCCGCGCCGTCGGCTCGTCGCCCCGCGGCGAGTGAGTTCCGCCGTCGCGGAGGGCTCGGCCGCATCGCCGCTCGACGCCCGCGTGCCGAGCACCTGCGTCTCGCCGGTGGCGGGGAGCGTCGGGATGGGGGAGGTGAGGAGCATCGTGCGCTGGGTCGCCTCGGCCGGCAGGGCGGTCTGCAGGGCGCGCCCGGTCTCCGCGAGCTGGTCGAGAAGGGCGCGCGCGTCGGCCGGGCGGTCGTGCGGATCGCGCGCCGTCGCCCAGAGCACGATCTCGTCCCACTCGGCGGGCACACGCGGGTTGAGCGTGCTCGGCGCGGGCACCGAGTCGTTGGCGTGCTGGTACGCGATCTGCATGGGCTGCTCGCCCTTGTACGGCTGCTCGCCCGTGAGCATCTCGAACATCATGATGCCGACGGCGTAGATGTCGCTGCGGGTGTCGGCGATGCCGCGCGTCACGAGCTCGGGGGAGAGGTAGGCGATCGTGCCCAGCAGCGCCTTGCCCGTCGCGGTGTTCGCACTGGCGGCCCGAGCGAGGCCGAAGTCGCCGATCTTGATGCGCCCGTCGTCGGCGAGCAGCACGTTCTCGGGCTTGAGATCGCGGTGGACGATGCCGGCCTTGTGCGCGGCCGCGAGACCGGCGAGCACGGCCTCCGTGATGTCCATGGTCTGCTCGGGCGTGAGAGCGCCGTACTCCTGCAGCAGTTCGCGCAACGTGATGCCCGGCAGGTACTCCATGACGAGGTAGGCCGATTCGGCATCCTGGCCCTGATCGAAGACGTTGACGACGTTGGGGTGGGCGAGGCGGGCGGCCGATCGCGCCTCCTGAATGAACCGCTCCTTGAACTGGCTGTCATCGGCGAGATGCCCGTGCATGATCTTGACGGCGACGAGACGATCGAGTCGCTGGTCGGTGGCGAGATACACGGTCGCCATGCCGCCGCGAGCGATGCGTGAGCGCACCTGATATCGGCCGTCGATCAGGCGGCCGATGAGGGGATCGGTCGTCGAGGAGCTCACTCGAGCGAGTCTAGGTCGCGAGGCCCGCGCGACCGCGCAGGCGCACCCACGAGCGCGGGGTCATGTGAGCTCGAAGTACCAGGCCCACGCGCTGGCCTCCCACTTGGCGTACGCGGTCGGGTAGGCGGAGATCTGAACGGCCTGGGCGGCGCGCGTGAGCGTCATGCTCTGCCATCCGGGGATGTCGAGCAGTCCGCGCGTGTATCCCGAGCGGCCCACATAGAACAGCTTGGCCGCGTGGCTCGGCACCTGCAGGTCGGCGGATGTTCCCCAGCCCGAGCTGGGCCGCTGTTGGAAGAGTCCGACCGAGTCGCGATCACCCCACGACAGGTTGCGCAGGGAGGATTCCTGCATCGCGGTCGCGAGGGCGATCACGATGCCGTACTCGGGCACCCCGAGCTGACGCCCCACCTGGACGATCGTGGCGGCATGGGTGCGCATCTCACCCGTCAGCGGCGTCACCGTGCCCCCGGCCGGGGGCGTGGCGGGCGGGGTCGAGCTCGAGCCGCCGGGCGGGCGCGGTGCGGGAACGCGACGGGGCTCGACCGGCAGCACGGGACGGGCCGCGACCGACATGGCGGCCACGGCGGGTGCCCGAGGCGCCTCGGCCTGCGGGTCTCCCTCGATCGTGTCGGCGGTCGCGAGCGGCGCGTCGCTCGACATCGTTCCGGTGCCGGGCATGGCGACTGCGATGTCGGCGGCGAGGCCCACGGCGGGAGCCGGGGCGGGGGCGGGGGCGGGCACGCGGCCCGGGATGACGATGGTCTGGCCCGGGTAGACGATGCTCGACCAGACGAGTCCGTTGGCGTCGAGCAGCGACTGCGTCGCGATGCCGAAGCGGGCCGCGATCGCCGAGAGCGTGTCTCCCTTGACGATCGTGTAGCGCCCCCCGCGCGTCGTCGCCGGGCCGCTGCCCGTCGTCTTGACGGGGGCGGCAGTCAGAGCGAGCACCTGTCCGGGGAAGATCGTCGACTTCCACGACAGGCCGTTGAGGGCGAGCACGGAGGCTGTCGAGATGCCGAAGCGCTGCGCGATGCTGCTGACCGTGTCGCCCGCGGCGACCGTGTAGACGGCCGGGGCGGCGCTGGTCGACGCGGTCTGCGCGGCGAGCGCTCCCGGCACGAGCGCGGCGCCGATCTGGGTCAGGGCCGATCGCAGCCCGAGGGGCGTCGGCGACTGCTCGGGCTTGGGCGGCAGCGGCTTGCGCGCGTGGGCGGGCTCGATGGGGCCCGTGAGGCCGAGGCTGAGAGCGATGGCCCCGGTGAGCATGACGGGCACGGTCGTGAACGCGGTCGATCGGGCGCGACGGGCGAGGTCGCTGTGAGCGGCGCTCGGCGCCATCGGCGCCGGGGCAGCCACCCGCGGCGCGAGCCCCCCGAACACGGCCCGCGCTCGGTCATCGATGTCGGCGGCCCCCCGGCCGCCGCTCGCGATCCCCGTCGTACGGTCGCTCTCGATCATCGTCTCCGGCCCTTCGCAGTGCCTCGGTGCGCTCGGTCGAGCGCGCGCGGATGCCCCCCAGCCGCTGTGACAGGGTACAACCCCCGTATACCAATGGGGAAGATGTGGTGTGAGTTTACATGTTCGTAACATTCAGGCGGGGCGCGCGAGGCGCGGCAGACATGGCACGCTTAGACCGTGCCCGCTGAATCCGCTCGTTGGTTGACCGTTCCTGATCTCGTCGAGGTGCTGGGCATGAGTCCCGGCAAGGTGCACCGCCTGCTCGAGGACCGCCACCTGCTCGCTGTGCGGCGCGAGCGAGTGCTCGTCGTGCCCGAGGAGTTCGTGCTCGACGGCGAGCCGCTCAAGGATTTGCGGGGCACGCTTGTGCTGCTGGCCGACGACGGCTTCACCGACGACGAGGCCATGGAGTGGATGCTGAGCCCGAACGAGCTCCTCGGTGTCGCCCCCATCGCGGCTCTGCGCGCGGGCCGCAAGGCCGAAGTGCGTCGCGTGGCGCAGGCGCTCGCCTTCTAGCCCGGGGCCCCGTCGCCCCGGCGCTCAGTGCGCCCGGCGCGTCACGAGGTCGCTCAGGCCGATGAGCTCGGCGCGCGCCGAACGGCTGAGCGGAGCATCCTCGAGCGCGGCAACCGCCTCGGCGACCGAGCGGGCGATGATGCGCTCGGTCGTCTCGACAGCGCCGCTGTCACGGATCGTGGCCTGCAGGGTCGCGATCTGGTGCTCGCTCAGCGTGGGATCACCGAGCAGCTCGTCGATGAGCCGCACGGCCCCCGCGGGCAGCGCGGCACGCGCGAGCGCGATGATGACGGTGCGCTTGCCCTCGCGCAGGTCGTCACCGGCGGGCTTGCCGGTGATGGCCGGGTCACCGAACACGCCGAGCAGGTCATCGCGCAGCTGGAAGGCGACGCCAAGCGGCAGACCGAACGCGCGCAGCGCCGCGACCTGCTCGAGCGTGCCGCCCGCCATGAGGCCGCCGAGCGCGAGCGGCGCCTCGATCGAGTACTTCGCCGACTTGTAGGTCACGACCCGGTGCGCACGCGGCAGCAGGTCGGCCTCCGCGGCGTCGCGCCATGCGACCTCCTCGCGGATGTCGAGGTACTGCCCCACCATGACCTCGGTGCGCATGGTCTGGAACTCGCCGCGAGCGGCACGGGCGCTCCGCGGCTCGGCGAGCCGCTCGAGGCCGCTGTCGAGCAGCTCGTCGCTCCAGCCGAGCAGCAGATCACCGAGCAGCAGAGCGGTGGAGGTGCCGTAGGTCGCCGCGCTGCCGACCCACTCGCGGCGCGCGTGGTCGGCTTCGAACCGGCGGTGCGCGGCCGGCATGCCGCGGCGTGTGTCGGAGTTGTCCATGATGTCGTCATGCACGAGGGCGGCGGCGTGGAAGAGCTCGAGGGCGGCGGCCGCGTCGATGATGCTCGAGAGATCGGGGTGCTCGTCGAGCTCGGCGAGCAGATCCTCCGGTCGCACGGTGCCCGCGACGGCGTGCCACCCCCAGTAGCAGAAGAGCGCGCGGAAGCGCTTGCCGCCGCTCAGGAGGTCGCGGCTGGCGTCGGTGAAGACCGCGAGGTCGTCGGCGATCGAGCCGAGCTGGGTCGCGCGCTCGTCGAGGAACTGCTCGAGCCGGGCGTTGACAAGGTCGACTAACCGCAATCTCTCAGGCACTCGCCTAGCCTATCCAGCACCGCGAGCCTAGAATGATCGAGCGGAGCGTATCCGATCCGCTTGCCGCTGAAGGGTTCATCATGCCGCTGTCTGAGCACGAGCAGCGCCTCCTCGAAGAGATGGAGCGCAATCTCTACCAGAACGACGCCGACTTCGTGGCGACCGTCTCCGGTCGGCGCGGCAAGCCCAACTACCGCTTGATCGTGATCGGCGCGCTCCTGGCCGTCGCGGGTGTCGGCGCCCTCGTCGCGGGCGTCATCGTTCGGCAGCCGCTCATCGGTGTTGCCGGCTTCGCGCTCATGCTCGGCGGCGTTCTGCTCGTCATCAGCCCGGGCCGCGGCGACGCATCCACGGCCGCACCCACCGCGACGGGCCGTGCGCGCACGCCTCGCACCTCCTGGATGTCGACGATGACTGACCGCTGGGAGCGCCGCCAGGACGAGCGCGGCGAGTAGCCTCCACCCTCCTCCACCACCCTCTCCTTCACGGGGTCGACCGTCTGGTCGGCCCCGTTTTTCGTGCGCCCGGGCACGTTCCGCCCGAATTCCCTCCACCGACACTCCACCGTCTGACCGCGCGGACTAGCCCGGAATCACGGGCCTCCGGGGTCGAAGTGGAGGCGAGTTCGCGATACAGTGCCCAGGATCCTTTACTTGGTGGAGGAAAGTGGAGTAAAGTGGAGGTCATCACCTGATCTCGGGCCGGAGATGAGAGGGGGCCAGGACGATGCTTCTCGGCACGCACACCCCCAAGCTCGACGACAAAGGGCGCATCATCCTTCCTGCCAAGTTCCGCAGCGAGCTCGCCGGGGGAGTGGTGCTCACTCGCGGCCAGGAGCACTGCATCTTCGTCTTCAGCGCGGCGATGTTCCAGGAGCAGCTCGACAAGCTGCGCACCGCGCCGCTCACGAGCAAGCAGGGCCGTGAGTTCCAGCGGCTCTTCCTCTCGGGTGCGAGCGAGCAGGAGCCCGACTCGCAGCACCGCCTCACGATCCCCACCGTCCTGCGCGACTACGCCGGCCTCGACCGCGAGCTCACCGTCATCGGCGCCGGCGACCGCGCCGAGATCTGGTCGACCGAGGCCTGGAACGCCTACTACGCCGAGCGCGAGGACGCGTTCGCCAACACCGAGGAGGAGGTGATCCCCGGACTCTTCTGATCGCGTGACCCCGACTCCCAGCCGTGAGTCGCCCTGGCGCACCTTCCCCGGTGCCAGGTCGCACGGATGGGGATCGGGGCCCCGCGCTCGATCCGGACACGATGATGACCGACCGCCTCCGCCACATCCCCGTCATGCTCGACCGCACCCTCGAGCTCCTCGATCCCGCCCTGCGCGTCGAGGGCGCGGTGCTCGTCGACGCCACGCTCGGACTCGGCGGCCACGCCGAGGCGGCCCTCGAGCGGCATCCCGGCCTCACCCTCGTCGGTCTCGACCGCGACACCGATGCGCTCGCGAAGGCCGGTGCTCGGCTGGCCCCCTTCGGCGACCGCGTGCACCTCGTCCACACCGTGTACAGCGGCGTGCGCGAGGCCCTCGACGGTCTCGGCATCGACCGCGCGACGGCGGTGCTCTTCGACCTCGGCGTCTCGTCGATGCAGCTCGACGAGGCCGAGCGCGGCTTCGCCTATGCGCAGGATGCCCCGCTCGACATGCGCATGGACCGCACGACGGGCATCACCGCGGCCACGATCCTGGCCGAGTACCCCGAGGCCGAGCTGCGCCGCATCTTCTACGCGTACGGCGAGGAGAAGCTCGCGCCGCGATACGCCCGCAGCATCGTGCAGGCGCGTGCGGAGCATCCCCTCGAGCGCTCGTCGCAGCTCGTGCAGCTCATCATCGACGCGACGCCGCGGGCCGTGCAGCGCGCGGGCCACCCGGCCAAGCGCGTGTTCCAGGCGCTGCGCATCGAGGTCAATGCCGAGCTCGCCGCGCTCGAAGCCGCCCTGCCGGCGGCGCTCGACGCGCTCGCGGTCGGGGGGCGCATCGTCGTGCTCGCCTACCAGTCGCTCGAAGACCGCATCGTGAAGCGCGAGCTCGCCGCCCGCTCGCGGTCGACGGCGCCCGCCGGTCTGCCCATCGAGCTGCCCGAGCACCGTCCCGAGTTCTCGCTGCTCGTGCGCGGGGCCGAGCAGGCCGACGAGGCCGAGCGCGCCCGCAACCCGCGAGCCATCCCGGTGCGCCTGCGCGCCGCCGAGCGGCTGCGAGACGCGGCATGAGCGCCGTCCCACTGACGACCGCGCCCCGGCCCCGCCGCAGCGCGCCCGCCGTCGCACCCCTCGAGGTCGTCGCGACGCGTCCGCAGCGACGATCCCGACCGCGGGCCGTCTACGCGATCGTGACGGTCGCGGGTGTCTTCGCGATCCTGCTGACCCAGCTCATGCTGAGCATCGTGCTGTCGGACGGCGCGTATCGCATCACGGCGCTCGAGGCTCAACGCATCGAGCTCGACCGCACGGCCCAGATGCTCACCGAAGACCTCAACGTCCTGGACTCCGCGCAGCACGTCGCGGCCAACGCCGAGTCGCTCGGCATGGTCGTGAGCACGGTGAGTCCCGCCTTCCTGCTCCTCTCCGATGGCACCGTGCAGGGCTCCCCCCAACCGGCGGGGGCCGGCTCGGGTGTGCTCGACGGTCGGGGCGATCTCGTCGGCAATGTGCTGCTGACCGACGTGCCCCTCGTGACCCCGACGACGACGGGGGGTGCACCGGCCCTCGCTTCGGGCGAGTCTCCGGCGCCGTCGTCGCCGGGGTCGCTAGCCTCGGCCCCGAGCGCACCCGCTCCTGCGGGGGCTCTGCCCTCGCCAGTGACGCGCTGATCGACGAGAAGGGGATCCCCGCATGGTGACCGCCGCTCGGCGCACACGCCGCCGACTCGCCGCCTGGATGCTCGTGCTCGCGATCATCCTGTCGTCGTTCATCGTGCGCCTCGTCGATATCCAGGTCGTGCGCGCGCAAGAGCTGGCCGACGAGTCGGAGGCCCGCCGGTCGATCCCGCTCACGATCTACGGGGCGCGCGGCGACATCGTCGATGCGACCGGTGTTGTGCTCGCCGACTCGGTCTACCGCTACGACATCACGATCTCTCCGCGGTTCGTCAAGGACTACCGGCTCACGGACCCGGAGTCGGGCGAGAAGTCGGAGCACACGGTCGCGGAGGCGCTCGCGGCCGTCGCGGGGATCGTCGGGGGTGACCCCGCGGCGATGCTCGCCGAGATCCAGAGCCAGCTCGCGGCTGATCCGGCCGACGACCACGCCTACCTCGCCCGCCGGGTAACGACCGAGCAGTTCCAGGCCGTGCGCGAGCTGCGCATCCCGTGGGTGTACTGGGAACGCCTGCCGAGCCGCACCTACCCGAACGGGCAGATCGCGGGGAATCTCGTCGGGTTCCTCGGCACCGACGGTCCGCAGACCGGGCTCGAGCGGCGCCTCGACGAGTGCCTCGCGGCCACCCACGGCACGTCGACCTACGAGCGCGGCGCCGACGGCGTGCGCTTGCCCGGCACGACGGTCGTGCAGCAGGAGGCCGTCGACGGCGGCACGCTGCGGCTCACGATCGATGCCGACGTGCAGTGGTTCGCGCAGCAGACGATCGCCGAGCAGGCCATCGCGATCGGCGCCGACTGGGCGACCGCCTGGGTCGTGCGCGTCGACGACGGGCATGTCATCGCGGCGGCCGACTGGCCGACGGTCGACCCCAACGATGTCGATGGCACCTCGGTCGACAATCTCGGCTCCCGCAGCTTCAGCTCGCCCTTCGAGCCCGGCTCGGTCATCAAGTCGCTCACCTTCGCGGCGCTCATCGACGCGGGCCTCACGACGCCGCGCGAGCAGGTCATCGCCCCGGGGCGCCTGCCGACGATCGCCAACTACTCGATCACCGACGCCTGGGCGCACGACGACCTGCGGCTCACCACGACGGGCGTGCTCATGCGCTCCTCGAATACGGGAACCTCCGTGCTGAGCTCGCGCCTCACGGTGCAGCAGCGCCACGACTACCTCGCCAAGTTCGGCATCGGCGAGGAGACCGCGGTCGACTTCCTCGGCGAGTCGAGCGGGCGGCTGGGCGATCCCGAGACCATCGACGGCCACGGCGCGCTCACCCAGATGTTCGGTCAGGGCATGTCGGCGACGAGCGCGCAGATCGCGAGCGCCTACCAGGCCCTCGGCAACGGGGGCGTGCGCCTGCCGCTCACGCTCGTGGCCGGGTGCGAGCACGCCGACGGCACCGTCACCCACACGCCGCCGACCGAGGGCGTGCGCGCCGTGTCGGAGTCGGCCGCCGACCAGACGCTCGCGATGATGCAGAGTGTCGCGACCGACAGCGCCATTGCGAGCCTCATCGACATCCCCGGCTACCGCGTCGCGGCGAAGACGGGCACGGCCGAGGTCGCCCGCAACGGGCGCTACACCGATGAGCGCATCATCTCGGTCGCCGGCATCGCTCCCGCCGACGACCCCGAGTTCGTCGTTGTCGTGACCTATGGCAAGCCCGATACGATGAAGACGTCGGCTACCGCGGCGCCCACCTTCCGGTCGATCGTGACCCAGGTGCTCACGACCTTCCGGGTTGCGCCCTCGAGTGAGCCGGCGCCCCGCCTTCCGACCACCTGGTAGGCGCCGCCCACGAATCGAGGTTGCGTTGTCCGGTCCTGCCCCCGTCGTGCTGCGACCGGAGCACCTCCCGCCCCGCGCGATCGCCGAGCTCGCTGACGCGTTCGCGCTGACGCTGCACGGGCCGGCGTCGGCGGCGGTCACGGGCATCGCGGTCGCGGCCTCGCACGTGCATCCGGGCGATCTGTATGTCGGCATGCAGGGTGCGCACGCGCACGGAGCGGCGTTCGCGGCCGAGGCGCGCGCGCACGGCGCGGTCGCCCTGCTGACGGATGCCGCGGGGCGCGACCTGGCCGCCGAGGCCGGGCTGCCGGTGCTCGTCGCCGCGCAGCCGCGCGCCCTGCTCGGGGCGCTCTCGGCCTGGCTCTACGGCACGGTGGATGCTCCGCTCGAGCTCTACGGGGTGACGGGTACGAACGGCAAGACCTCGACGGCCTACCTGCTCGACGCCGTGCTGCTGCAGCTGGGCAAGCGCACGGGACTCAGCACGACGGCCGAGCGCGTCATCGACGGCGAGCGCTCGGCGAGCCGCCTCACGACGCCCGAGGCGCCCGAGGTGCACGCGATGATCGCCCTCATGCGCGAGCGCGGCATCGACGCCGCGACGCTCGAGGTGAGCGCGCAGGCGCTCACCCGGCACCGTGTCGACGGCGTGCGGTTCGGCGTCGTCGGATTCACCAACCTCAGCCACGACCACCTCGACGACTACGGCACGATGGAGGCCTACCTCGCCGCCAAGGCGCAGCTGTTCGCCGCCGAGCGCGCCGGCACGGGGGTCGTCTCGCTCGATTCGTCGTACGGTGCGCGCGTCGTCGAGCTCGCGGAGGTGCCGGTGACGACCATCACCTCGCGCGCCGACGTGCAGGCCGACTGGCGCGTCGCGGTGACGCGCGAGCTGCCCGAGCGCACCGACTTCCGGCTGACCGCGCCCGACGGGCAGTCGCTCGAGTCGGCCGTCCCGGTCATCGGCACCCACATGGCAGCGAACGCGGGTCTCGCGATCGTCATGCTCGTGCGGGCGGGGCACGCGCTCGACGACATCGCGGCGGCGCTCGGCGGCGAGCCCATCGACGTCTACCTGCCGGGCCGTGCCGAGCGCGTGTCGGGCGACCGCGGGCCGAGTGTGTACGTCGACTTCGGGCACAGCGCCGACGCCTACGCGACGACCCTCGCCGCCCTGCGCCGCTTCACCGAGGGCCGCCTCATCATCCTGTGCGCGGCGAACGGCAATCGCGATGCCACGAAGCGCTTCGAGATGGGCCGCGTCGCCGCCGAGGGCAGCGACATCGTGATCGTGACCGATCACCACCCGCGGCTTGAAGATCCGGCCGCGATCCGCGCCGCACTGCTCGAGGGGGCGGCCGCAGCCGAGTCGGCCGCCGAGGTGATCGAGATCGCCGTGCCCGAGCAGGCCATCCGGCATGCGGTCACGATCGCCCGCGAGGGCGACACGATCCTGTGGGCCGGTCCTGGCCACCTCGACTATCGCGACGTCGGGGGGACGAAGGTGCCCTTCTTCGCCCGCGACCTCGCGCGCGCGGCACTGCGCGATGCGGGCTGGTAGGCCGCGATGACCGGTTCCGTGCTGCTCGACGATGCCCGCCACGACACCGAGGGCTCGACGATCGACGTGCGCGTCGGCGACGAGCGGCGCACGGTGCGCGTGGGCGCGCTCGGCCCCGCCTCGATCGACCGCGCGGTGGCCGCCCTCGAGGCCGCGCTGGCGCGCGGCGAGTCGATCGACGAGGCCATCGAGGGCCTCGCGGTCGAGCAGGTCGCGCGCCGCACCGCTCCCCGCCGTGCGGCCGACGGCGCGCTGCTGCTCGACGACACGGGCTCGACCCACGTCGACGACGTGCGGGCCTCGCTGCGCGTGCTCGCCGACCTCGGGCGCTCGGGGCTGCGAACGATCGCCGTCATCGGGCCGCTCGCCGTCGACGAGCCCGATCGCTTCGAGGTGCACGACGCGCTGGGCCGCATCATCGTGCGCCTCGACGTGCGCCAACTGGTCGTGATCGGCCACGGCGCCCGTCACCTGCACATGGCCGCGGGGCTCGAGGGGTCGTGGGACGGCGAGTCTGTGCTCATGGACGACCTCGGCAGCGCGTACGATTTCGTGCGTGCGACGAGCGGAGCAGACGCGGTGATCCTCATCTCTGGAGGAGCGGACCTCGACCTCGGCGACCTCGTCGACCGGCTGAGCGGAGACCGCCCGTGATCGCCCTGCTGACGGCCGGCGCGTTCTCGCTCGGGTTCACCCTGTTCATGACCCCGCTCTTCATCCGCCTGTTCGAGCGCATCGGCTGGGGTCAGTTCATCCGCGACGATGGCCCGCAGTCGCACCACACCAAGCGCGGCACGCCGACCATGGGCGGCATCGTCTTCATCCTCGGCTCGGTGCTCGGCTACTTCTTCGGCCATCTGGTGGCGGGGGAGCGCATCACGGCGAGCGCCCTGCTCGTGCTGCTGCTCATGATCGGCCTCGGGGTCGTGGGCTTCATCGACGACTTCACCAAGACCCGCAAGCAGCGCAGCCTCGGTCTCGGCGGCTGGGCGAAGATCGCCGGGCAGGCGATCGTGGCGACGGTGTTCGCCGTGCTCGCCCTCTCGTTCCCCGACGAGAACGGCCTCACGCCCGCCTCCACGGCCATCTCAGCCGTGCGCGACATCCACTGGCTCGATCTGGCCGTGCTCGGTTCGGTCGGCGCGGTCGTGGCCTTCGCCGTGTGGGTCAACATCATCGTGGTGAGCACCTCGAACGCGGTCAACGTGGCCGACGGCCTCGACGGCCTGGCGACCGGGGCCTCGATCCTCTCGATCTCGGCCTACATCTTCATCGCCTTCTGGCAGTTCAACCAGTCGTGCGGCAGCGACGCGCTCGACCCCGCCAACATCGGCCGCTGCTACGAGGTGCGCGACTCCCTCGACCTCGCGATCGTGTCGGCCGCGATCGCGGCGAGCCTCATCGGCTTCCTGTGGTGGAACACCTCTCCCGCCCAGATCTTCATGGGCGACACGGGATCGCTCGCGATCGGCGGCGCGCTCGCGGCCCTCGCGATCCTCACGCGCACCGAACTGCTGCTCGTGCTCATCGGTGGCCTGTTCCTCATCGTGACGGGGTCGGTGATCCTCCAGCGCGCGTACTTCAAGATCACGAAGGGCAAGCGCATCTTCCTCATGAGCCCGCTGCACCACCACTTCGAGCTGAAGGGCTGGGCCGAGGTGACGGTCGTCGTGCGCTTCTGGCTCATCGGTGGCTTCTTCGTGGCGCTCGGGGTGGGGCTTTTCTACCTCGAGTGGGTCAGCCAGTAGCCGTGCAGCGCCCTCACGACCTCCAGAGCTGGCACGACGACTGGTCGGGCCTGCGCGTCCTCGTGCTCGGCCTCGGTGTCACGGGCTTCTCCGTCGCCGATACCCTTGCCGAGCTCGGCTGCCGCGTCGCCGTTGCGGCGCACCGTCCCGATGATGACCGCGCGCGCATCCTGCCCGTGATCGGGGTCGAGCTCGTCGAGCTCGATTCCGGCGACAGCGTGCCGCCGCGCTTCGCCGAGCTCGACCCCGAACTCGTCGTCGTGTCGCCCGGGTACCTGCCCGAGCACCCCCACGTGGTCTGGGCGCGCGATCGCGGCGTGGCGCTGTGGGGTGATGTCGAGCTCGCCTGGCGCGTGCGCGACAAGGTCGGCCCGCCGGCAGAGTGGCTGCTCATCACGGGCACCAATGGCAAGACCACGACGACCCAGTTGGCGGCGACCATGCTGCAGCAGGACGGCCGCCGCGTCGCTCCGTGCGGCAACATCGGCGTTCCCGTGCTCGATGCCATCCGCGACCCCGCGGGGTTCGATGCGCTCGTCGTCGAGCTCTCGAGCTTCCAGCTGCACTGGATGCCCACGGCGGGCCCCGGCGCGGTCACACCGCTCGCGAGCGCGTGCCTCAACATCGCCGAAGACCACTACGACTGGCACGGCAGCGCTGAGGCCTACGCGGCCGCGAAGGCCAAGATCTACGCCAACACGCGCGTCGCGTGCGTCTACAACCTCGGCGACCCGGCGACGATGCGCATGGTCGAAGAGGCCGAGGTGCAGGAGGGCTGCCGGGCGATCGGTTTCGGGGCGACCGTGCCCGGACCGAGCGACGTCGGCGTCGTCGACGACCTGCTCGTCGACCGCGCGTTCCTCGACGAACGGCGCACGAGCGCTCTCGAGCTCGCTGAGCTCGCCGATGTCGCCGCCGCGGGGCTCGCGACGCCGCACGGGCTCGCGAACGCCCTCGCGGCCGCGGCCCTCGCGCGGGCGGCGGGGGCGGCTCCGTCATCGATTCGGGATGCCCTCCGCCGGTTCCGCGTCGACGCGCACCGCACCGAGCTCATCGCCATCACGGCCGACATCGCCTGGGTCGACGACTCCAAAGCGACGAATCCGCACGCCGCGGCCTCGGCATTGAGCGCCTACCGCTCGGTGGTCTGGATCGTGGGCGGTCTGCTCAAGGGCGTCGACCTGTCGCCCCTCGTCGAGGCGCATGCCGGGCGCTTGCGCGCGGCCATCATCATCGGCGTCGACCGCGAGGCCGTGCGGGCGGTGTTCGCGCGACACGCGCCCGCCCTGCCGCTGTTCGAGGTCGAGGCGCACGAGACTGAGCGGGTGATGCCGACCGCCGTGCGGTTGGCGGCCGACGTGGCGCAGGGTGGCGACACCGTGCTGCTCGCGCCGGCCGCGGCATCCATGGACCAGTTCATCGACTACGCCGACCGCGGCAACCGCTTCGCCGCCGCCGTACGGCAGTACCTGGAGGGGGAGGCCCATGACAACGGTCCGTCCTCCGCGGGGTCGCCCGACGCCTGAGCCCGGCCCGGTTCCGCGGTCTCCCGCGACCGCGCGCGTCGTCGTGCGCCGCCTGTTCGGGGTCGAGCACCCCGACGCGATGATCGTCGTGGGCACGGTCATCTTCCTGGTGCTGTTCGGGCTCGTCATGGTGCTCTCGTCGTCGGCCGTGACCTCGGCGCAGAACAACGAGGGCGACTTCTTCGCGGTGTTCCTGCGGCAGGGCCTCTTCGCCCTCATCGGCATCCCCCTCATGCTCATGATCGCTCGGCTGCCCGCCGTGTTCTGGCGGCGCTGGGCGCGGGTTGCCGTCATGGTGGGCCTCGGGCTGCAGTTGCTCGTCTTCACGGGCCTCGGCTACGGCTACGGCGGCAACCAGAACTGGATCTCGATCGGCGGTCTCACCGCCCAGCCGTCGGAATTCCTCAAGCTCGCCCTCGTCGTCTGGCTCGCCACGGTGCTCGCCGACCGCGCCAATGCCTTCACCGACTGGCGCAGCGTGGCGATCCCGGCCGTGCCGATCTCGGGGGTCGCGATCGGCATGGTGCTGCTGGGGCAAGACCTCGGCACGGCATCCATCATGATCGCGATCGTGCTCGCCGCCCTGTACTTCGCGGGGGCGCCGCTGCGGTACCTCGCGGGACTCGTGGGCGCGGTCGCGCTCGGAGCGGTGGTCTTCGCCCTCACCTCGAGCTCGCGGTCGAGCCGTATCGACGTGTGGCTCAACGGCTGCGCTCCCGAGGACTACGAGTTCACGTGCTGGCAGTCGGTGCACGCCCTGTGGGCTCTCGGCTCGGGCGGCGTGTGGGGCGTGGGCCTCGGCAACTCGGCGACGAAGTGGCGCTGGCTGCCGCACGCCGAGAGCGACTTCATCTTCGCGATCATCGGCGAAGAGCTCGGGCTCATCGGCGCGATCGTCGTGCTCGTGCTGCTCGCCGTGCTCGCGGTCGGCCTCGTGCGCCTCGTGCGCGCCCACGAGAAGCCCTTCCACCGCATCGCGACGGGCGCGATTATGGTCTGGATCATCGGGCAGTCGCTCGTCAACATCGCCGTCGTGCTCGGAATGCTGCCGGTACTCGGGGTGCCGCTGCCCTTCATCTCCGCGGGCGGCACCGCGCTCGTCTCGTCGCTGCTCGCGATCGGGGTCGTGCTCTCGCTCGCCCGCGATCTGCCGCTGCCCGCTCGCACCGCAGCGCCGGTCGCCCGATGACGACGGCGCTGCTCGCCGGCGGGGGAACCGCCGGCCACGTGAACCCGCTGCTCGCTCTCGCCGACCACTGGCGCGCGACCGATCCGGCCGCCGAGCTGCTCGTGCTCGGCACTGCCGAGGGGCTCGAGGCGCGGCTCGTGCCCGCGTGCGGCTTCGAGCTGCTCACGATTCCGCGCGTGCCGTTCCCGAGACGACCCGACGGTGCCGCCGTGCGCTTCCCCGGCCGGTTCCGCGACGCCGTGCGCCGTACGCGGGCGATCATCCGCGATCGGGGCGTGCAGGTCGTCGTCGGCTTCGGCGGGTACGCCGCGGCTCCCGCCTACGTCGCCGCCCGGCTCGAGCGCATCCCGATCGTCGCCCACGAGGCGAACGCGCGCCCGGGCATCGCCAATCGTCTCGCCGTGTGGCTCGGCGGGCGCGTCGGCATCACGTTCGCGGGCACCCGGCTGCGCGGCGCTCGGCTCGTCGGCATGCCGCTGCGGCCCGAGATCGCCGGGCTCGACCGCGCGGCCCTGCGCGGCGAGGCGCTCGCCTTCTTCGGCCTCGACCCGGCCCGGCCGGTGCTGCTCGTCACGGGCGGCTCGACGGGTGCGAAGCGCATCAACGAGTCGATGACGGCCTCGGCCGCGCGCCTCCTCGGCGCCGGCTGGCAGGTCGTGCACCTGACCGGCACCGGCCGGGGCGGCGACGACCCCGGGCTCCAGGGCTACCGCACGATGGAGTACTGCGATCGCATGGACCTCGCCTTCGCGGCCGCTGATCTGGTGCTCTGCCGTTCGGGTTCGGCAACGGTCAGCGAGCTCGCCGCGATCGGCCTGCCCGCGGTGTTCGTGCCCTATGCCGTCGGCAACGGCGAGCAGCGGCTCAACGCCCGCGAGCTCGTCGATGCGGGCGCCGCGATCATCGTCGCCGATTCCGAGCTGAGTCCGGCGTGGGTCGCGCGCGAGCTCGTTCCGCTGCTCGGCCGTCGCGCCGAGATCGCACGCATGGCTGCTGCGGCGCAGCAGGTGGGACGGCGCGACGGCGCGGCAGACCTGCTCGCCCTCGTGCGCGAGGCGATCGCCGCGTCGGGCCGCGTAGGGTGATGGGCGATGATCAAGCCCGACCCCGACCTCGTCCTTCCTGACTCGCTCGGCCGCCTGCACTTCGTCGGCATCGGCGGCAGCGGCATGAGCGGCATTGCTCGCCTGTTCCACGACCGGGGGTACGTCGTCACGGGCAGCGATCGGTCCGATTCGGCGACCGTGCAGTCGCTGCGTGAGCTCGGCATCCCCGTCAGCATCGGACACGACGCGGCGCACGTGGCCGACGCCGACACTCTCGTCGTGACGGGCGCGCTGTGGCTCGACAATCCCGAGTACCAGGAGGCCCTGCGCCGCGGGCTGCCCGTGCTGCACCGCTCGCAGGCTCTCGCGTGGCTCGTACGGGGCGAGCGCCTCGTCGCGGTCGCGGGCGCCCACGGCAAGTCGACGTCGACCGGGATGCTCGTCACGGCCCTGCGCGCCCTCGAGCGCGATCCCTCCTTCGTCAATGGCGCGGTCATCCAAGGTGCGGGTACGAGCGCGGCCTGGGGCGAGGGCGACCTCTTCGTCGTCGAGGCGGATGAATCCGACGGCTCGTTCCTGCTCTACGACGTGGCGGTCGCGCTTATCACCAACATCGATACCGACCATCTCGACCACTACGGCGACGAGGGGGTGCTCGAGGCCGCGTTCGACACCTTCGCGACGGCAGCGAGCGAGCTGCTCGTGGTCTCGGCCGACGACCCGGCCACGCGACGCCTGGCCGCGCGGCTCCGGGCGGCGGGCGAAGCGCTCCCCGTGCTGACATTCGGCGAGTCGGCCGACGCCGATGTGCGGCTCGTCGCGATCTCCGACACGGGCCCGATTCGCTACCGGGTGGCGGTCGGCGGCGACGAGCACGAGGGCGAGCTCGCCATCCCGGGTCGGCACAATGCCCTCAACGCGGCGGGCGTCGTCGCCGTGCTCGTGGGGCTCGGCGTCGATGCGCGGGATGCTGTGCTCGCGCTCGACGGCTTCGCGGGCACTCAGCGCCGGTTCGAAGCCCACGGGCTCGCCGATGGCGTGCGGCTCTACGACGACTACGCCCACCATCCGACCGAGGTCGCGGCTGCGCTGCAGACCGCCCGGTCGGTCGTGGGGGAGGGGCGCGTGATCGCCATCCACCAGCCGCACCTCTACAGCCGCACGCAGGCGATGGCGGGCGAGTTCGCCGAGGTCTACGAGCACGGTGCCGACCACACGGTCGTGCTCGACGTCTACGGCGCGCGGGAGGATCCGATCCCGGGCGTCACCGGCGCGCTCGTCGTCGACCGCTTCAGCGACCCTGCCCGCGTCGACTACCGCCCCGATTGGCAGGATGCCGCCGATCGCGTCGCCGAGATCGCCCGGCCCGGTGACATCGTCATGACGCTCAGCTGCGGCGACGTCTACCGGATCATTCCGCAGGTGCGCGGGGCGCTCGAGCGCCGCGGCACGCCGGGCGGGGGAGCCGCGAGCCCGTGAAGAGGCCCGAGGGGATCGGCGCGCCGCCCCCGCCGTCGGCCACGCCGGGCGGGGAGCGCCCGGTCCGCGTCCCGCGCGCGCCGCGCGAGCCCCGTGCCCCTCGTGACCACGCCGTTCCGCGCGACGCTCGTGCTCCGCGTGAGCCCGCGGCCCGGCCCCCGCGCCCCGCGCGAGATGGGCGAGCCCCGGTCGGTGCCGCGTCGACCGCCGAGGGCGCTCGTGCAGCGCGGGGACTCGACGGTGCCGCCGAGCAGCGGCGGTCGGCGCGCGCCCGTCGACGCGAGGAGCGCGCCGAGGTGCGCCGCTTCACGCGGCGCTCGCGCCGTCGTCGCCTCATCGCGACGGGCGCGGCGGCGACTCTGCTGGCCCTCGTCGGCGGCGTTGCCCTCGTGACCCTCTCGCCGCTCATGGCGCTCGACACGATCGAGGTCGCGGGCGCCGAGCGCCTCGACGCCGAGGTCGTCGCCGCGGCGCTCGACGACCACCTCGGAACACCCCTCGCGCTGCTCGATGAGGAGGCGATCCGTGCCGATCTCGCCGTGTTCCCCCTCATCCGCTCGTACTCGACCGAGGTGATCCCGCCGCACACGCTCGTCGTGCGCATCGTCGAGCGGGCCCCCGTCGCCGCGATCGAGCGGGGCGCGGCCGTCGATCTCGTCGACGCCGCGGGGGTCGTGGTGTCGTCGGCGCCGCAACGCCCGGAGGGCATCCCGCTCATCGCCGCGGAGAGCGCCGACCCGACCTCGCTCGCCTTCCGCAGCGTGGCGGCCGTGCTCACGGCGCTGCCCGCCGAGCTGCGATCCCGGGTCGACGTGATCAGGGCATCCACGCGCGACGATGTCGTCTTCTCGATGACGGGGGTCGGGCACCGGGTGGTGTGGGGGAGCGCTGAGCGCTCTGACTTCAAGGCCCGCGTGCTCGCGGCGGCACTCGCGGCGACCAACCAGTCGTCGCCGCGCGAGTACGACGTGTCGGCGCCCGAGAGCCTCGTCGTCCGTCGGCTCTGACCCCGCCGGTCGCCTGCGCCGCGCACATTCGCGACACGCGGCGCGCTTCGAGGCCGCGCGCGCCCCGCGGGCCTACCGTCGAGCCCAGCAGTACATACTGAGCATAACTTTAGCCCTCAACCTGAGGGTGAAGGTTGAGCGGAAGGCATCGACGTGACCTCGAACCAGAACTACCTCGCCGTGATCAAGGTGGTCGGCATCGGCGGTGGCGGCGTCAACGCCGTCAACCGCATGATCGAGCTCGGGCTGCGCGGTGTCGAGTTCATCGCCATCAACACCGACGCCCAGGCCCTGCTCATGAGCGACGCCGACGTCAAGCTCGACGTGGGCCGCGAGCTCACACGGGGGCTCGGCGCCGGCGCCGACCCCGAGGTGGGGCGCCGCGCGGCCGAAGACCACGCGGAGGAGATCGAAGAGGCGCTCGCTGGTGCCGACATGGTCTTCGTCACGGCGGGCGAGGGCGGCGGAACCGGCACGGGCGGTGCTCCCGTCGTCGCGCGGATCGCCAAGTCGATCGGCGCGCTCACGATCGGTGTCGTCACCAAGCCCTTCGGGTTCGAGGGGAAGCGCCGGCAGGCGCAGGCCGATCTCGGCGTCTCGCAGCTGAAGAACGAGGTCGACACGCTCATCGTCGTGCCCAACGACCGCCTGCTCGAGATCAGCGACCGCGGGATCTCGATGCTCGAAGCCTTCGCGACCGCCGATCAGGTGCTGCTCGCGGGCGTGCAGGGCATCACCGACCTCATCACGACCCCTGGGCTCATCAACCTCGACTTCGCCGACGTCAAGAGCGTGATGCAGGGTGCCGGATCGGCGCTCATGGGCATCGGCTCGGCGCGCGGCGCCGACCGCGCCATCAAGGCCGCCGAGCTCGCCGTGGCGAGCCCCCTGCTCGAGGCGAGCATCGACGGCGCTCACGGCGTTCTGCTGTCGATCCAGGGTGGATCCAACCTCGGCATCTTCGAGATCAACGACGCCGCCAAGCTCGTGCAGGAGGCCGTGCACCCCGAGGCCAACATCATCTTCGGCGCCGTCATCGACGACACCCTCGGCGACGAGGTGCGCGTGACGGTCATCGCCGCGGGCTTCGACGGCGGCGAGCCGACGGTCGTGCACCGCGATCGCCGCGCGAGCTACCAGGCCGCGGAGGGCGCGGCGGCGGCTCCCGTCGCTGTCGCCACCACGACCGCCGAGCCCGGGCTCTCCGACCGCAGTTGGGGCGACGACGGCGGCCTCGCGGCGACGGCGCCGATCGACCCGCTCGAGGTCGATGACGACGACGATCTCGACATCCCCGACTTCCTGCGCTGACGTGGCCGCCAGCGCCGAGCTCCGCGAGCGCTACGCCCGCATCGACCAGGGCATCCTCGACGCCTGTCGCGCCGCCGACCGGACGCGCGAGGAGGTCACCCTCATCGTGGTGACCAAGTTCCACCCCGCCGAGCTCGTGCGCGACCTCGTCGAGCTCGGCGCGCGCGACGTCGGAGAGAACCGGCATCAGGACGCGGCGCCGAAAGCGGCCGCGCTGCACGACCTGCCGCTCACGTGGCACTTCGTCGGGCAGCTGCAGTCGAACAAGGCGCGCGCGGTCGCCGAGTACGCGCGCGTCATCCACTCGGTCGACCGCGAGTCGCTCGTCACGGCGCTCGCGCGCACCGAACGGCCGCTCGAGGTGTTCCTCGAGGTCAACCTCACCGACGATCCCGGCCGGGGAGGGGTCGAGCCGTCGCAGCTGCTCCCGCTCGCCGAACGCGTGCTCGAGCATCCGACCCTCGATCTGCGCGGCGTCATGGCCGTCGCCCCCATCGATGAGGATGCGCGCTCGGCGTTCGCGCGCCTCCGCGAGCTCTCCGACCGCGTGCGCGCACTCGCTCCGACGGCGACCGCGATCTCCGCCGGCATGTCGAACGACTACGCGGAGGCGATCGCAGAAGGCGCGACACACCTGCGCATCGGCACGGCAATCACGGGAAAACGGCCCGAGCGCCCTTAATCTGGCGAGTGCCACGACCGGTAAGGACGAACCTCATGAGCAATCCGCTGCGCAAGACCATGGTGTACCTCGGCCTCGCCGACGAAGAGGTCGAGTACGACCACCCCGCCGCTGCCGCGCCCGCCGCTCCCGCGGCCGTCGCCGCCCAGCGTGCGCCGGTGACCCCGCTGCGCCGTCCCGCCGCGACCCGGCCGGCTGCGGCGAGCGACATGAACGAGATCCTCACGGTGCACCCGCGGGCCTACAAGGACGCCCAGATGATCGCCGAGAGCTTTCGCGAGGGCATCCCCGTCATCATCAACCTCTCGCAGATGACCGAGAGCGAGGCGCGACGCCTCGTCGACTTCGCCAGCGGGCTCTCGCAGGGTCTCTACGGTCGCATCGAGCGCGTGACGAGCAAGGTCTTCCTGCTCTCGCCCGCGCACGTCGCGACGAGCGGCGATGCCGCCGACATCGAGCCCGACGTCGACGCGTCCTTCCTCGCCCGCGACTAGCGCGGGCTCCGGTCTCGCGCGCCGACTCCCAGCAGAACCTGCGAGACTTGCCCCGTGACGCTCGTCTTCTCGATCCTGCTCTCCGTCATCTACATCGCGCTGCTCATCGTGTTCATCGCGATGTGGGTGCGCTTCGTGTTCGACTGGGTGCAGGTGCTCAACCCGGGGTTCCGCCCGCGGGGGGTTGTGGTGCTCATCGCCGAGTCGAGCTACACCATCACCGATCCGCCTCTCAAGGCGGTCCGTCGCGTGATCCCGCCGCTGCAGCTCGGGTCGATTCGCCTCGACCTGGCCTGGACGATCGTGCTGATCGTGCTGCTGATCCTCATGTCGCTCGTGAGCGGACGCTGATCGGCGGGAATCTTCCCGTTCGTGCGGGTCGGCGCGGTACGCTGACCGACACGGATGTGACGGATGTGACCCGGTGTTGCTAGCGTTACCCCATCGTTATTCAACCGCTCCAGAAAGTCTCGAGGTGACGCACATGGCCCTGACGCCTGAAGATGTCGTCAACAAGCGCTTCCAGTCCACCAAGTTCCGCGAGGGATACGACCAGGACGAGGTGGACGACTTCCTCGACGAGATCGTCGTCGAACTGCGCCGCCTGAACCAGGAGAACGACGAGCTGCGCCAGCGACTCGTCGCCGCCGATGCGCGCATCGCCGAGCTCGGCCGCGGGGGAGCCGTCGCCGCCGCTCCCATGGAGGCCCCCGCGCCGGCCATCGTCGCCGCTCCTCCCGCGCCGGTCCCGGCCCCGGTCGTCGAAGCGCCCGTGGCGAGCGCGTCCGAGCCGTCTGCCGACACCAACAACCTGCTGCAGCTCGCGCGGCGCCTCCACGAGGAGCACGTGCGCGAGGGCGTCGCCAAGAAGGAGCAGCTCATCGCCGAGGGCCAGGCCGAGGCCGCTCGCATCGTGGCCGAGGCCACGAACGCGCAGCAGGGCCAGTTGCAGGCGCTCGAGCAGGAGCGATCGATGCTGCAGCAACGTGTCGATGAGCTGCGCACCTTCGAGCGCGAGTACCGCCAGCAGCTGCGCACCTACATCCAGACCCAGCTCGCCGAGCTCGAGGGCACGGCGCAGCCGGCGGCAGCGCCGTCGGCCTCGACCGCTGGCTCGGCCCCGGCGGCCGCCTCCACGGTGGGCTCGGCTCCGGTCTACGGCTCGGCGCCGGCGTTCGGTTCCGACCAGCCCTTCCCGGGCTCCGCGCCCTCGTACCCCGCGCCGGCCTCGCCGGCCACGGGATACCCGGCTCCGCAGTCGCCGCCGCCCGGCCAGTTCCCGGGCTACGGTTCCTGAGCCGCAGCAGCAGCCACGACCGAACGGTCGGCAGGGTCAACACGGGAGCGCGACGGTGACCGAGTCGCGCTCCCTTCCTGTGCCTCCCGGGCGGGCCGGTGAACGGGTGGATGTCGCGCTCGCGACGCTGCTCGGATTCTCGCGCACGCAGGCGGCCGAGATCGCCGATGCCGGAGGCGTGACCCTTGACGGGCGCGTCGTCGGCAAGTCAGACCGGGTCGCCGCCGACGCGTGGCTCGAGGTGACGTGGCAGCCCCGCCGCGAGGCGCGCATCGAGCCGATCCCCGTGGACGACCTCGGGATCATCTATGACGACGACGACCTCGTCGTGGTCGACAAACCCGTCGGCGTCGCCGCTCACCCGTCGGTGGGGTGGGAGGGGCCGACCGTCATCGGCGCCCTGGCGGCCGCGGGCTACCGCATCGCCACCTCGGGGCCCGCGGAGCGTGCGGGCGTCGTGCACCGGCTCGACGCCGGCACGAGCGGTCTCATGGTCGTGGCGAAGTCCGAGCACGCCTATCGCGAGCTCAAGCGCCAGTTCCACGACCGCGAGGTCGAGAAGATCTATCACGCGATCGTGCAGGGGCATCCCGACCCGCTCTCGGGCACGATCGACGCGCCGATCGGTCGGCACCCGGGCAGCGCCTGGAAGTTCGCGGTCGTCGCGGGCGGCAAGCCCTCGGTGACGCACTACGACACGATCGAGGCGTTCCCGGCGGCCTCGCTGCTCGAGATCCACCTCGAGACGGGCCGCACGCACCAGATCCGCGTGCACATGGCGGCGCAGCGGCACCCGTGCGCGGGCGACGCGATGTACGGCGCAGACCCGAGTCTGAGCGCACGTCTCGGCCTCGAGCGGCAGTGGCTGCACGCCATGCGGCTCGCGTTCCGGCATCCCGCGACCGGCGAATGGAGCGAATTCTCGTCGCGCTACCCGGCCGATCTGCAGCACGCCCTCGACGTGCTTCGCGGCTCCTGACGCGCCCGCCGACACGCCCGGCCGGGTCTGCGGCACGACCTAGACTGAGGGTCCAGATCGACCCGTCGGAGGCCCCGTGACCACTCGAGCAGACTCGTTCGTCCACCTCCATGTGCACAGCGAGTACTCCATGCTCGACGGCGCCGCGCGCGTCAAGCCGCTCATCGCCGAGGCAGTCGAGCAGGGCATGCCCGCGATCGCGGTCACCGACCACGGCAACATGTTCGGCGCCTTCGACTTCTGGAAGACCGCGACCGACGCGGGCATCAAGCCCATCATCGGCATCGAGGCGTACCTCACGCCGGGAACCCACCGCACCGACAAGACGCGCGTCAAGTGGGGCGTCGGGGGAGAGGACGACGTGTCGGGCGCGGGCGCCTACACGCACCTCACGATGCTCGCTGCCTCGACGACGGGCATGCACAACCTGTTCCGCATGTCGTCGCTGGCCTCGATCGAGGGCTACTACTTCAAGCCCCGCATGGACCGCGAGCTGCTGAGCCGGTACGCCGAGGGCGTCATCGCGACGACGGGCTGCGTGAGCGGCGAGGTACAGACGCGCCTGCGGCTCGGCGAGTACGACAAGGCCCGCGAGGCCGCCGCCGAGTTCCGCGACATCTTCGGCGCCGAGAACTACTTCGTCGAGATCATGGACCACGGTCTGCCGATCGAGCGGCGCACGATGACCGAGCTCATCCGGCTCGCGAAAGACCTCGGCCTGCCGCTCGTCGCCACGAACGACCTGCACTACACGCACGCGGGTGATGCCGGTTCGCACGCGGCGCTCCTCTGCGTGCAGTCGGGCAGCACGCTCGACGATCCGAACCGCTTCAAGTTCGATGCCGACGAGTTCTACCTCAAGACGCCGGCGCAGATGCGCGAGCTGTTCCGCGACTATCCCGAGGCGTGCGACAACACGCTGCTGATCGCGGAGCGCGCCGACGTCGCCTTCAACACCTCGGCCAACTACATGCCGCGGTACCCGGTTCCCGAGGGGGAGACCGAGAACAGCTGGTTCATCCAGGAGGTCGAGCGCGGGCTGGCGGTGCGGTATCCGGGCGGGGTTCCGGATGCGGTGCGCGCGCGCGCCGAGTACGAGATCGGCGTCATCACGCAGATGGGCTTCTCGGGGTACTTCCTCGTCGTCGCGGACTTCATCAACTGGTCGAAGCGCAACGGCATCCGCGTCGGCCCGGGCCGCGGCTCGGGGGCCGGATCGATGGCCGCCTACGCCATGCGCATCACCGACCTCGACCCCCTCGAGCACGGCCTCATCTTCGAGCGCTTCCTCAACCCCGACCGCGTCTCGATGCCCGACTTCGACGTCGACTTCGACGACCGCCGCCGCGGTGAGGTGATCCGCTACGTCACCGAGAAGTACGGCGACGAGCGCGTCGCCCAGATCGTCACCTACGGCACCATCAAGGCGAAGCAGGCGCTGAAGGACAGCTCGCGCGTGCTCGGGTTCCCCTTCGGGATGGGCGAGAAGCTCACCAAGGCCATGCCGCCCGCCATCATGGGCAAGGACATGCCCCTCGCGGGCATCCTCGACCGCACGCACGAGCGCTACAAGGAGGCCGCCGACTTCCGCGCCATCATCGAGGTCGACGCCGAGGCGCGCACGGTCTTCGACACCGCGCTCGGCCTCGAGAACCTCAAGCGCCAGTGGGGCGTGCACGCGGCGGGCGTGATCATGTCGAGCGAACCGCTCATCGACATCATCCCGATCATGAAGCGCGAGCAGGACGGCCAGATCGTCACGCAGTTCGACTTCCCGGCCTCCGAGGCCCTCGGGCTCGTGAAGATGGACTTCCTCGGCCTACGCAACCTCACGATCATCGACGACGCTCTGGACAACATCGAGGCCAACCGCGGCACGCGGCTCGTGCTCGAAGACCTCACGCTCGACGATCCGGCGGCCTACGAGCTGCTGGCGCGCGGCGACACGCTCGGCGTCTTCCAGCTCGACGGCGGACCCATGCGCTCGCTGCTGCGCATGATGAAGCCCGACAACTTCGAAGACATCTCTGCTGTGCTCGCGCTCTACCGTCCGGGGCCGATGGGTGCTGATTCGCACACCAACTACGCGCTGCGCAAGAACGGCCGGCAGGAGATCACGCCGATCCACCCCGAGCTCGCCGAGCCGCTTGAAGAGGTGCTGGGCGGGACCTACGGCCTCATCGTGTACCAGGAGCAGGTCATGGAGATCGCGCAGAAGCTCGCGGGCTACACGCTCGCGCAGGCCGACCTGCTGCGGCGGGCGATGGGCAAGAAGAAGAAAGAGGAGCTCGACAAGCAGTACGAGAACTTCCGCGCCGGCATGGCGGCCAACGGGTACTCCGAGGCCGCCGTCAAGACGCTGTGGGACATCCTCGTGCCCTTCTCCGACTACGCCTTCAACAAGGCCCACTCGGCGGCGTACGGCGTCGTCTCGTACTGGACCGCGTACCTCAAGGCGCACTACCCGGCCGAGTACATGGCGGCCCTGCTGACGAGCGTGGGCGATTCGAAAGACAAGATGGCGGTCTACCTCAACGAGTGCCGCCGCATGGGCATCACGGTGCTGCCGCCCGATGTCAACGAGTCCATCGGATTCTTCGCGGCCGTCGGCGACGACATCCGGTTCGGCCTCGGCGCGGTGCGCAACGTCGGCTTCGCGGTCGTGGAGCACATCCGCGCGGCACGCGAGGAGAAGGGCCGCTTCACGGGCTTCTTCGACTTCCTCAAGAAGGTGCCGTCGCCCGTCGCGAACAAGCGCGCGATCGAGTCGCTCATCAAGGCCGGGGCCTTCGATTCGCTCGGCGCGACCCGGCGGGCGCTCATGGAGATACACGAGGGCGCCGTCGAGGCCGCGGTCAAGGAGAAACGGGCGGAGGAGGTCGGCGACGTCGGCTTCGACTTCGACAGCCTCTTCGAGGATGCCGAGCAGAGCACCGAGCACGTTCCCGACCGGCCCGAGTGGGCGAAGAAGGACAAGCTCGCGTTCGAGCGCGAGATGCTCGGGCTCTATGTCTCCGATCACCCCCTCGCCGGGCTCGAGCGCGCGCTCGCGCAGCACGCTGGCACGGGCATTGCCGAGCTCAACGACAATCCGCCCGCCGATGGTGAGCAAGTGACGGTCGCGGGCCTCATCACGAGCGTGCAGCACCGCGTGGCACGCCAGTCGGGCAACCCCTACGGCATGATCACGCTCGAAGACTTCGGTGGCGAGATCAGCATCATGTTCCTCGGCAAGAGCTACCTCGAGTTCGGCGCCAAACTCGTCGCCGACAGCATCGTGGTCGTGCGCGGCCGCGTGAACCACCGCGACGACGGCATCACCCTGCAGGCGATGGTGCTGCAGCAGCCCGAGCTGGGAGTGAGCGCTGAGACGGGCCCGCTCACACTCTCGGTGCGCGAGCAGCGCGCGACCGTCGACGTCGTGAGCGAGCTCGACTCGGTGCTCTCCCGCCACCGCGGGTCGACCGAGGTGCGCCTTCGGCTCGTGCGCGACGATTCGGCGCGCGTCTTCGAGCTGCCGCACCGCGTCGAGCCCTCCGCCGGGTTCTTCGGCGAGGTGAAGAGCCTGCTTGGACCGCGCGCGCTGCTCTAGAGCTCGGCGCCGAGCGCCCGGAAGGCCCGCTCGTGGTAGAGCAGCGGCTCGTCGGGCTCGCCGAGCGCACCCTCATCGATCTGCACGGCGATCATGGCGTTCTCGGCCACGAAGGTGCGGGCCACGATCGTGCCGACCATCCAGGCCGTTACATTCCTGAGGATGGGGAGGTCGTGGGGTCCCGACTCCCAGTGGTCGCCGTCGAAACGATGCGCGTTGTCGCCCGCCATGATCTTCGCGACGGCGAAGTCCTCCTGGCCGAGCATGTGGATCGCCACGCGATCGGTCTGCTCGATCGCCGGCCACGAGCTCGCGGTGCGGGCCATGTTGAAGGTCGCGAGCGGCGGGACGGCGGCGAGCGACGCGAGCGAGGTGGCGGTGAAGCCGACGGGGCGACCGTCGGGCGTGCGCGCCGTGATCACGGCGACCCCCGCGGCATGACGGCGGAAGGCCTGGGCGAAGGCGTCGAAACCGGTGGCGTCGGGAGCAGTGGTCATCACGGTCTATGCAACCGCATCCACGCCCGGGTATTCCCGAGGCTGGCCGCGATTAGGCTGAACAGGCCATGATGCGAACCCTCGACCTGCGCGGCCGCGCCCTCTCCGCCGCTGACCTGCTCGCCCTCGTCCCGCGCGCTGCAAGCGACGTCGGCTCCGCCGTCGACGCCGTGGACGCCCTCATCCAGGATGTCCGCGACCGCGGCAGCGCCGCCTTGCTCGATCAGGCGGAGCGCTTCGATCGCGTGCGACCAGCCGCGGTGCGCGTGACGGCCGAGCAGCTGCGCGCCGCCGAAGCCGGGCTCGATCCCGCGGTGCGCGCGGCGCTCGAGGAGGCCATCGACCGCGTGCGGCGCACGACCGCTGCCCAGGTGCCGGCGCCGCAGACCACCGAGGTCGCCCCCGGCGCGCGCATCGTGCAGCGCTGGCAGCCTGTCGCGCGCGTCGGCCTGTATGTGCCGGGCGGCAAGGCGGTGTACCCCTCGAGCGTCGTGATGAACGTCGTCGCGGCCCAGGTCGCGGGCGTCGGCTCGATCGCGCTCGCCTCGCCGCCGCAGGCCGCGTTCGACGGCTCGGTGCACCCGACCATCCTTGCGGCGGCCGCGCTGCTCGGGGTCGACGAGGTCTACGCGATGGGCGGTGCGGGCGCGATCGGCGCGCTCGCCTACGGCGTGCCCGACCTGCACCTGGACCCCGTGCAGGTGATCACGGGCCCGGGAAACCTCTTCGTGGCGACCGCGAAGCGGGCCGTGAAGGGCGTCGTCGGCATCGACAGCGAGGCCGGCCCGACCGAGATCCTCATCATCGCCGACGCGACCGCGCGCCCCGACTACGTCGTGGCCGATCTCATCAGCCAGGCTGAGCACGACGAGCTCGCCGGCAGCGTGCTCGTGACCGACGACGCCGCGCTGGCCGACGCCGTGCAGGCGGCCCTGCCCGCGGCGGTCGCCGCGACCCACCACCGCGAGCGCGTCACGACGGCGCTCGACGGCCCGCAGTCGGCCGTCGTGCTCGTCGACGACCTCGCCCAAGCGGTGCGGTTCAGCAATGCCTACGGCCCCGAGCACCTCGAGGTGCAGGTGGCCGACCCGCAGGCTCTGCTGCCGTCGCTCGAGAGCGCGGGCGCGATCTTCGTGGGCGACCACACCCCCGTGAGCCTCGGCGACTACATCGCCGGCTCGAACCACGTGCTGCCGACGGGCGGACAGGCGCGCTTCGCCTCGGGGCTCGGGGCGTACACGTTCCTGCGCCCGCAGCAGATCGTCGAGTACGACCGGGATGCTCTCGCCGCGGTCGCCGCCCACGTGGGCGCACTCAGCGACGCCGAGCAGCTGCCCGCCCACGGCGACGCCGTGCGCGCCCGGTTCCTCTAGGCTGGGCGCACCATGCACTGCCCCTTCTGCCGGTACCCCGACAGCCGCGTCATCGATTCGCGCACGAGCGATGACGGGCTCTCGATCCGACGCCGTCGGCAGTGCCCCGAGTGCGGTCGCCGCTTCAGCACGACCGAGACCGCGAGCCTCATGGTGATCAAGCGCAGCGGCGTCGTCGAGCCGTTCTCGCGCGAGAAGATCGTGCTCGGCGTGCGCAAGGCCTGCCAGGGCCGCCCGGTGACCGACGCCGACCTCGCCCAGCTCGCTCAGAAGGTCGAAGAGAACCTGCGAGCGACGGGCGCCTCGCAGCTCGACGCCAATGACATCGGGCTCGCGATCCTGCCCGAGCTGCGGCAGCTCGACGAGGTGGCCTTCCTGCGCTTCGCGAGCGTCTACCAGGCCTTCGAGAACCTCGATGACTTCGAGTCGGCGATCGAGCAGCTGCGCATCGAGCGCGAGCAGCTCGCCTCCGCGGCTCCCGACGCCGACTGAGCGGCCCCGTGTACGAGCTGCTGTTCCGCACCGTGCTGCGGCGCCTCGACCCGGAACGCGCGCACCACTTGGCGGTCGCGGTCATCCGCGCCATCCCCGCGCTCGGGCTCACCGGGCTCGTGCGCGCGGTCACCCGGCCCGATCCCGCCCTCGCGGTCGAGACGCTCGGCCTGCGGTTCGAGTCGCCGTTCGGCATGGCGGCCGGCTTCGACAAGGATGCGCGGAGCATCCGCGGCCTGTGGGCGCTCGGATTCGGTCACATCGAGATCGGCACGGTCACCGCGATCGCGCAGGACGGCAACCCGAAGCCGCGCTTGTTCCGCCTCGTCGACGATCGCGCGGTCATCAACCGCATGGGCTTCAACAACGGGGGAGCGGCCGCGGCGGCCGAGCGCGTCGCGCGCCAGCGGCGCTCCCGCGCGCGTCCGATCATCGGCGCCAACATCGGCAAGAGCCGCGTCGTCGCGGTCGAGGATGCGGTGGCCGACTACCGCGAATCGGCTCGCCTGCTCGCCCCGGTCGCCGACTATCTCGCCATCAACGTGAGCTCGCCCAACACTCCGGGGCTCCGGGGCCTCCAAGACGAAGCCCTGCTGCGTCCGCTCATCGTCGCGGTGCTGGAGGAGGCGGGCTCGACGCCGGTGCTCGTCAAGATCGCGCCCGATCTGGATGACGCGGCGATCGACGCGGTGTGCGCGCTCGCGCTGCGCCACGGGCTCGCCGGCATCATCGCGACGAACACCACGATCAGCCGCGAGGGCCTCACGAGCGACCCGGCAGCCGTCGAGGCGGCGGGATCGGGCGGGCTGAGCGGTGCGCCCCTGCGAGCCCGTGCCCTCGAGGTGCTGCGCCGCGTGCGTGCCGCCGTGCCGGCCGACTTCTGCGTCATCGCCGTCGGGGGCATCGACACCGCCGCCGATGCCGCCGAGCGCCTCGACGCGGGGGCCACCCTCGTGCAGGGCTACACCGCGTTCCTGTACCGCGGCCCGCTGTGGGCGCGTCAGGTCACGCGCGGGCTCGCGCGCATCCGGCGGGCCTGAGCGCCGTTCGGGCGCCGAGCGGTGACGTTCCCGATCAGTCGGGGAACTGGCCGCGCTTCACCTGCGGCTTCGGCAGACGCAGGATGCGCAGCTGCAGCGAGCGCATCGCGGCGTACCAGCGCACCTTCTCGACCTTGTCGGCGCCGTGCTTCTTGACAAGCTTGCGGTGCACGATGAAGCCCAGCAGCGTCGAATCGAGCACGGCGACGAGGAAGAACGCCCACAGCGCGAGGATCGAGATGGTCTGCGCCTCGACCGAGGGGATGAAGGTCAGGATGATGACGACGAACATCACCGGGATGAGGAACTCACCGATGCTGATGCGGGCGTCGACGTAGTCGCGCACCCACTTCTTCTGCGGCCCGCGGTCACGCTGCGGCAGGTACTTCTCCTCGCCGTTCGCCATACCGATGCGCGCCCGCTCACGGGCGGCGTTCATCTTCTCGCGGTGCTCCTTCGCCGCCTGCTTGCGGTCGTTGGGCACGAGCGGGCGCTTGCGCGCGGCCTCACGCTCTTTGCGGGTCGGCGTCGGGCGGCCCTTGCCGGCCGCGATGGCCTCGGCAGTGGCGATCGCTTCGGCGCTGGCCTGCTCGGCGGCGCTGGGGGCGGGGTTGGCGTTGTCGCGGGCGGCCACGGCGGCACATCCTTCCGTTGAAGCAGAGCCTTAAGATTACCGGCATGACGCCTGCAGAACGCTCCGTACCCTCGCCGCTGCCCGACGGCTCCCTCGAGGGGCTACGCGCGAGCGTGCGGCACGGCCTGCCCCGGGCGATCGCCGAGCTCAGCGAGCTCGTCCGCATCCCCTCGGTCTCGTGGGACGGCTTCGATCCCGCGCACGTGCAGGCTTCGGCCGAGCGCACGGCAGAGCTGCTGCGCGAGCTCGGCGTCTTCGACGAGGTGCTCGTCGATCGTGCCCCCGGCCCGGACGGTGCGCTCGGGCAGCCGGCCGTGCTCGCACGCCGCGCTCCCGAGGCCGGCCGGCCCACGGTGCTGCTCTACGCGCACCACGACGTGCAGCCCCCCGGCGCCGAATCCGACTGGAGCTCGCCCCCGTTCGAGCCGACGCTGCGCGGCGACCGCCTCTACGGGCGCGGCGTCGCCGACGACAAGGCCGGCGTGATGGCGCACGTCGCGGCGATCCGCGCCCTCGTCGAGACAGCCGGTGAGCCCGGACTCGGCATCGTCGTGTTCATCGAGGGCGAGGAGGAGTTCGGCTCGCGCTCGTTCGGCGCGCTCCTCGAACGCCACCGCGATCTGCTGGCGGCGGACGTCATCGTCGTCGCCGACTCGGACAACTGGAGCATCGACACGCCGTCGCTCACCGTGGGTCTGCGCGGCAACGCGACCTTCAGCCTGACCGTCTCCACGCTCGAGCACGCCTCGCACTCGGGCATGCTGGGCGGCGCGGTGCCGGATGCGATGCTCGCGACGATCGCCCTGCTCGCGACCCTGCACGACGCCGACGGCGCTGTCGCGGTGGACGGACTGCGGTCGCACGAGCAGCCCGTGCCGAGCATCCCGGAGCAGCGCCTGCGCGCTGAGGCCGGCTTGCTCGACGGCGTGACGCCGATCGGGCGCGGCGAGCTGCTGCACCGGCTGTGGGCGCAGCCCGCCATCACGGTGACCGGCATCGACGCGCCGAGCGTGCAGAACGCCTCGAACACCCTCGCCCCCTCGGTCACCGTCAAGATCAGCGCTCGCATCGCGCCCGGGCAGTCGCCCGACGAGGCCTTCGCGGCCATCGAGCGCCATCTGTGGGCCCACGCGCCGTTCGGTGCCCACCTCGCGTTCGCGAGCGTCGACCTCGGCGCGCCGTTCCTCGTCGACACGAGCGGGTGGGCCGTCGACGAGGCGCTCGCGGCCATGGCGGAGGCGTGGGGCGCCGAGCCTCTGCAGGTGGGGGTCGGCGGATCCATCCCGTTCATCGCGCAGCTCGCCGAGACGTTCCCGGCGGCGCAGGTGCTCGTCACGGGGGTGGAAGACCCGCACACGCGCGCGCACAGCCCCGACGAGTCTCTGCATCTCGGCGTCTTCCAGCGCGCGATCCTCACCGAGGCCGTGCTGCTGACGCGCATCCAGGCTCACGGGCGCATCCAGGCAGACGACGTACACTGACACCAGATATCGACCCACTCGAGGAGTCACCATGACCGACACCGCACTCACCACGACCGGCAGCGACACCGCTCACGGCGTCAGCCTCACCGACGCGGCCGCCGCGAAGGTGCGCTCGCTGCTCGAGCAGGAGGGCCGCGACGACCTGCGTCTCCGCCTCGCGGTGCAGCCGGGCGGATGCTCGGGCCTCATCTACCAGCTCTACTTCGACGAGCGCGTGCTCGACGCTGACGCCCTGCGCGACTTCGACGGCGTCGAGGTCGTGGTCGACAAGATGAGCGTCCCCTACCTCGACGGCGCCTCGATCGACTTCGAGGACACGATCCAGAAGCAGGGATTCACGATCGACAACCCGAACGCGGGCGGCAGCTGCGCGTGCGGAGACAGCTTCCACTGAGCACGATCGGCCTGCTGGCCGAGCACGAGGGGCCCGCTCGACGGCGGGCCCCTTTTTCGCGCCGTCCCGCGTCGTCACGCCGCGGAATTCGTCACGATTGGCAGTGCTTTCGGAGCGTCGCGAGGCAGTCGGCCCCTCGCCCGTGACGTAGACTGACGAGTGTTCCCCGCCCCCGCCACGAGAGGTCTCCGGTGCGTTCCAACCGACGTCTTCGATTGACGGCGATCCCGCTCGCCCTCGTCACCACGATCGCCCTCGCGGGCTGCACGACCCAGATGCAGCTCGGCTGGCTTCCGACCGAGCCGGGCACCACGAACCAGGTCGACCGCGTCATCGGTCTCTGGGTCACGTCGTGGATCGTGCTGCTCGTCGTCGGTGTGATCACCTGGGGGCTCATCATCTGGGCCGCGATCGTCTACCGCCGTCGCAAGGGCCAGACCGGTCTCCCGGCCCAGCTGCGCTACAACATGCCGATCGAGGCGTTCTACACGGTCGTGCCGCTCATCCTCGTGCTCGGATTCTTCGCCTTCACGGCCCGCGACCAGGCCGAGATCGAGGCGCCGCTCGCCGACCCCGACACGGTGATCGAGGTGTACGGCAAGCGCTGGGCGTGGGACTTCAACTACATCACCGAAGACGTCTACTACGCAGGCATCCAGGCCCAGGAGACCGGCCCGAACAACACGATCGACGCGGACTCGCTGCCGACGCTCTACCTGCCGGTCGGCCAGAAGGTCGAGATTCGCATCGAGTCTCGCGACGTCATCCACTCGTTCTGGATCGTCGACTTCCTCTACAAGAAGGACATGATCCCGGCGAAGACCAACTACTGGTACTTCATCCCCGAGAAGGAGGGCACGTACACCGGCAAGTGCGCCGAGCTGTGCGGCGAGTACCACTCGCTCATGCTCTTCAACGTCGAGGTCGTCTCGCAGGCCGAGTACGACGCCTACATCGAGTCGTTGCGCGCCGAGGGCAACGTCGGCCGACTCGGCCCCGAGTTCAACACGAACACGAACCTGCCGGGCACCACCGGCGCGACCGAAGAGGAGTAAGCGGCTCATGACCACGACCGCACCTCGTCCGAGTGTCTCCGGCCCCGCGCCGGAGCACGTCTCACCGACCGTCCGCCGCAAGGGCAACGTGTTCGTCGGCTGGATCACCACCACCGACCACAAGACCATCGGGTACATGTACCTGATCACGTCGTTCGTGTACTTCCTCATCGGCGGCGTCATGGCGCTCGTGATCCGCGCCCAGCTGTTCGCGCCGGGCCTCGAGATCGTGGCGACGAAAGAGCAGTACAACCAGCTGTTCACGATGCACGGCACGATCATGCTGCTCATGTTCGCGACGCCGCTCTTCGCCGGCTTCGCCAACGTGCTCATGCCGCTGCAGATCGGTGCGCCCGACGTGGCGTTCCCGCGCCTCAACGCCTTCGCGTACTGGCTGTACTCCTTCGGCTCGCTCATCGCGGTCGCCGGCTTCCTCACGCCCCAGGGGGCGGCCTCGTTCGGCTGGTTCGCCTATGCACCACTGTCGAGTCAGACGTTCACACCAGGGCTCGGCGGCAATATGTGGGTCTTCGGTCTGACGCTGAGCGGATTCGGCACCATCCTCGGCGCCGTGAACTTCATCACCACGATCATCACCATGCGTGCTCCCGGCATGACGATGTGGCGTATGCCGATCTTCACGTGGAACACCCTCGTGACGTCGCTCCTCGTGCTCATGGCCTTCCCGGTGCTCGCCGCCTCGCTGTTCGCGCTCGGCTCCGACCGCATGTTCGGCTCGCACGTCTTCGACGCGGCCACGGGTGGAGCGATCCTCTGGCAGCACCTGTTCTGGTTCTTCGGGCACCCCGAGGTGTACATCCTGGCCCTGCCGTTCTTCGGCATCGTGTCCGAGATCATCCCGGTGTTCAGCCGCAAGCCGATCTTCGGCTACAAGACGCTCGTCTACGCGACGATCGCGATCGCGGCGCTGTCGATGACGGTCTGGGCGCACCACATGTACGTCACCGGCTCGGTGCTGCTGCCGTTCTTCGCCCTCATGACGATGCTCATCGCGGTGCCGACAGGCGTGAAGATCTTCAACTGGATCGGCACGATGTGGCGCGGCTCGGTGACCTTCGAGACGCCGATGGTCTTCACCCTCGGCTTCCTCATCACCTTCGTCTTCGGCGGCCTCACGGGCGTCATCCTGGCGTCGCCGCCGCTCGACTTCGCGGTCTCCGACTCGTACTTCGTCGTCGCCCACTTCCACTACGTGGTCTTCGGCACCGTCGTCTTCGCGATGTTCGCCGGCTTCTACTTCTGGTGGCCGAAGTGGACGGGCAAGATGCTCAACGAGCGTCTCGGCATGATCCACTTCTGGACCCTCTTCATCGGTTTCCACGCCACCTTCCTCGTGCAGCACTGGCTCGGTGTCGTGGGCATGCCGCGGCGCTACGCCACGTACCTCGTCGAAGACGGCTTCACGTGGATGAACCAGCTGTCGACCTTCGGCTCGATCCTGCTCGCCGCCTCGATGATCCCGTTCCTGCTCAACGTATACGTCACGGCGCGCACCGCTCCGCTCGTCACGGTGAACGACCCGTGGGGCTACGGCCGCTCGCTCGAGTGGGCGACCTCGTGCCCGCCGCCGCGCCACAACTTCACCTCGATCCCGCGCATCCGCTCGGAGTCGCCGGCGTTCGACCTGAACCACCCCGAGGCGAGCATCCCGCTCGGTATCGGACCGTTCAAGGACGCACCTGACGCTCCCGTGCTCGACATCGACGACGACAAGATCAAGTAGGGCAGGCCATGAAGACGACGATCAACCTCTTCTGGGTCCTTCTCGGATTCTTCACGTTGCTCACGGTGGTCTACGTCGTGTGGGCGATCATCGACACCGGTCAGGTCGAGTGGGTCGGCGCGGTGGCCATCGGCCTCTGCGCCATCCTGTCGGCGTTCATCGCGGTCTACCTCCGACTCGTCTACCGCAACCAGGGCGGCGAGCTGGCGGAGGACCGCCTCGACGCCGACATCGACGATGGCGAGGCGGAGCAGGGCTTCTTCTCGCCGTGGAGCTGGTGGCCGGTGTTCCTCGCCGCCGGCGCCGCGCTAGTCTTCCTCGGCCTGTCGATCTCGTTCTGGATCGTCGCCTACGCGGTGCCGATCGCGTTGCTCGCGCTCGTCGGCTGGGTCTACGAGTACTACCGCGGCAACTTCGGTCGCTGACATGAGCGGCGTGCGCCGGGCGACGGCGACGGATGCCGATGCCGTCTTCGACCTCGTACGGCAGCTCGGCGCGGCCTTCGTGCCCGTGCGATCGGCGTTCGACGAGAGCTTCGCGGCCATCGTCGGGGCGTCGGATGACGGTGCTGACGTGCTGCTGCTCGTGGCCGAGAATGCCGACGGCGTCGTGCAGGGTTACGCCTTGACGACGATCACGCGCCTGCTCTCGACCAACGGTCTGTCGGCCCAGCTGCAGGAGATCGCGGTGGATGAGGAGGCCCGCGGGCTCGACCTCGGCACGGCGCTCGTGCACGAGGTGGAGGCGGAGTGCATCCGCCGAGGAGTGCGCCAGCTCACGGTCGCTGCTCGCCGCGCGGGCGGGTTCTACGACCGCCTGGGCTATTCGCAGAACGCCGAGTACATGCGCCGGGTGTTCTGACCCGAGGTCGCTGGGCATGACCGTTGTTCTCACCACCGAGCGTCTCGTGATCGAGCCGCTCGGTCCCGCCGACGCTGAGGCGTTCGCGTCGTATCGGCGGCTGCCCGAGGTCGCGCAGTTTCAGACCTGGGGCACCGACTACTCGCTCGCCGATGCCGAGTCCCTCATCACCGCCCAGCCGGCGCAGGGCATCCCGAAACCGGGGGAGTGGGTGCAGCTGGGCCTGCGGCTCCGCGACAGCCGCCAGGGAGCTCTCGCGGGCGATGTCGCGGTGGGGGCAGATGCCGAGCAGCCCGACACCTACGAACTCGGCGTGACGCTCGACCCGAGACATCAGGGGCGCGGCTACGCCGGGGAGGCGCTTGAGGCGGTCATCCACTGGCTCATGACCGATCGGGGGGCGCACCGCGTCGTGATGCAGGGCGATGCCCGCAACGCGGCGGTGCTCGCGCTCATGCGCCGCCTGGGGCTGCGGCATGAAGGCACGGTGCTCGACGGCGACTGGTTCAAGGGCGAGTGGACGACGCTCGAGCGCTTCGCCCTGCTGCGGCGCGAGTGGGCTGGCCGCTGAGCCCTGCGCGAGGGACGGCGCCGGTCGTGCGCAGGGCCATCGGCGGCCTTGTGCGTCACAATCCCCGCGCTTGCCTCGCTGGCCGCTAGCCTTCCACGGTGCCCCGCGCCGCTGACCTCCGCCTCGACCTGCTCGCCGTGCCCGGCGGCACGGTCTCGCTGGTGGATGCACGGACCCAGACGACGTGCACGGTCGTCCTGCAGCCGTTCGAGCTCGCACGCACGGCCGTCACGCACCAGCAGTTCGCCAGCGTGCCGGTGCCCGGGCTGCCGGCAGGGAGGCCCCGCCTGCCCTCCGTGCCCCCGACATCCCGGTGCACGGTATCTCCTGGCGAACAGCGGTGCGGTGGTGCAATGCGGCGTCCGAGCTCGAGGGCCTCGTGCCCGCCTACCGTCTCGACGGGGAGCGCGTCGAGTGGGATGCGGCTGCCTCGGGCTTCCGCCTGCCGACCGAGGCCGAGTGGGAACACGCCAGCCGCGCGGGGACGACGGGTCCCCGGTACGGCGAGCTCGCCGAGATCGCCTGGACGGCGATCGACGACGTCGACGCCCCGCAGCCGGTGGGACGCAAGCGGGCGAACGGCGCCGGGCTGCACGACATGCTCGGCAACGTCTGGGAGTGGGTCTGGGATCACGCCGACACCGCGCGCTACGGCGACTACCGCGTGCTGCGCGGAGGGGGATGGGCCGACCGGCCGTGGAGCGTGCGGGCATCTGTGCGCCGGGGGAGCGCGCCGGACGCGACGATCGAGGACGTGGGCTTCCGCGTCGCGCGGGGCGCCGTCACGGCCCGTGGGATCGATGAGCTGCAGGGGTGGTCGCGCATCGAGGATGCCCGCCGTGCGTCGGTCACGGGGCCCCGACCGGTCGGGTGGACGCCGCTCGAGCGCGCCCTCCGGTGACGACGCCGAAAGGCCCCGCGATCGTCCTCCGCGGCACGCCCGCGAACGACGTCGGCCCCGCTCTCGGAGGAGGGCGGGGCCGACGGGGGATCGTGCTGCTAGTGCTTCTGCGACTCCAGCTCGTTCATCGTGACCGGCGCGATGCGGTCTTCGAAGAACCACCGCGAGAGGCCGGCGCGAACGCGCTGCGTGACCGTGATCTTGCCGTCGTCGTTCGGCCGGATCATGAGCGGCTGGTACTCGTCGAAGCTCACGAGGCGCCAGCGCTCGAAGTCGTCGAGCTGCTCGTGCACCTCGATGTACTCGCCACCAGGCAGGCGCACGACGCGACCCGACTCGAAGCCGTGCAGCGCGATCTCGCGATCCTTGCGCTGCAGGGCGAGGCACACGCGCTTCGTGATGAAGAAGGCGATGAAGGGGCCGACCACGGTGGCGAACTGGAGGGCGTGGATGACGCCCTCGATCGTCAGGCGGAAGTGCGTCGCGATGAGGTCGGAACTCGCCGCTGCCCACAAGGCCGCGTAGAACGTGACGCCCGCAGCGCCGATCGCCGTGCGCACCGGCGCGTTGCGCGGGCGCTCCGCGATGTGGTGCTCGCGACGGTCGCCCGTGACCCAGGCCTCGAAGAACGGGTAGAGCGCCACGGCGGCCATGAACACCAGGAGACCGACGAGCGGGATCAGCACGCCGAACGCCCACGTGTACCCGAACGGGTCGACGACATCGAGGTTCGGCGGGATTAGACGCAGAGCGCCGTCGGCGAAGCCGATGTACCAGTCGGGCTGCGTTCCGGCCGACACCGGTGAGGGGTCGTACGGTCCGTAGTTCCAGATCGGGTTGATCGTGAAGAACGAGGCGATCAGCACGATGACACCGAAGACGATGAAGAAGAACCCACCGGCCTTCGCCGCGAACGCCGGCAGCACCGGGGCGCCCACGACGTTGTCGTTGGTGCGGCCGGGAGCGGCGAACTGCGTGTGCTTGTTGACGATCAGGAGCACCATGTGGATGCCGATGAGGGCGATCGTGATCGCCGGCAGCAGCATGATGTGCAGGACGTAGAGCCTCGGGATGATGTCGGTGCCCGGGAACTCGTCGCCGAACAGGAGGTACGAGATCCAGGCGCCGGCGACCGGAACCGCCTTGATCATGCCGTCGATAATGCGCAGACCGTTGCCCGAGAGCAGGTCGTCGGGCAGCGAGTAGCCGGTGAAGCCCAGCGCCATCGCCATGACGAACAGCAGGAAGCCGATGACCCAGTTGAACTCGCGCGGCTTGCGGAATGCGCCGGTGAAGAACACGCGGAGCATGTGCAGGCCGATCGCCGCCACAAAGAGCAGGGCCGCCCAGTGGTGCACCTGGCGCATGAGCAGGCCACCGCGAATCTCGAACGAGATGTCGAGGGCCGAGTGGTACGCGACCGACATCGGGATGCCTTGCAGGGGCACGTAGGAGCCCTCGTACTCGACCTCGGTCATCGACGGGTCGAAGAAGAAGGTCAGGAACGTGCCGCTGAGCAGGATCACGATGAAGCTGTAGAGCGCGACCTCACCGAGCATGAACGACCAGTGGTCGGGGAAGATCTTGCGCCCAAGGGCCTTGACGGCGGTCGAGGCGCTCGTGCGCTCATCGACGTAGTTGGCCGCCCAGCCCGTGAACCGCATGCCGCGCCCGGGCGCGGTCTCGGCCGACGGTGCCGGCGGGGTCACAGTGGTACTCACAGTGCACGCTCCCAGAAGCTCGGACCCACAGGTTCGGTGAAGTCGCTCTGCGCGACGAGGTAACCCTCTTCATCCACAGTGATCGGGAGCTGGGGAAGGGGACGGGCCGCCGGTCCGAAGATGACCTCGCAGTGGTTCGCGACGTCGAACTGGGACTGGTGGCAGGGGCACAGCAGGTGGTGCGTCTGCTGCTCGTACAGCGCGACGGGGCATCCGACGTGCGTACAGATCTTGGAGTAGGCGACGATGCCGTCGTACGACCAGTCGGCCTTCGCCGGGTCTTCATTGAGCTCGTCGACGGGGAGGCGCATGAGGAGCACGGCCGCCTTGGCCTTCTCCTCGAGGCGGTGCGACTCGAGCTCGGCGAGTCCCTCGGGAATGACGTGGAACGCCGACCCGATGGTCACCTCGGAGGCCTTGATGGGCGTGCCCGAAGGGTCGCGCGCGAGGCGCGTGCCGGCCTCCCACATCGTGTGCTTGAGCAGTGCCACCGGGTCTTCGGCCGGAGCGAGGTCACGGAAGAGCGCGATTGCCGGGATGGGCGTGGCCACGACCGCGCCGATGAGCGAGTTGCGCACGAGCGTGCGCCGCGTGAAGCCCGACTCGGCGTTCGCCTCGCTGAAGATCTCGACGGCGCGCTCGCGCGACTCGTCGCTGCCGCGAGTGGGGTGCCGCTGCTCGACGAGCTCGTGGCCGTGCATGAGCGCCTTCGACCAGTGCACCGCACCGATGCCGACGCCGAGCAGACCGAGCGTGATGCCGATGCCGAGGAACATGTTGTTCAGGCGGATGCTGCCCGGGTCGAGTTCGTCGATCGGGAACAGGATGTACGCCGCGACGGCGAGCACGCTGCCGACGATCGAGAGGAAGAACAGCGCGCTGATCGTGCGCTCGGCCTGCTTCTCCTTCTTCGGGTCGAGATCGGTGACGCGCAGCCGCTCGGGCGGGAATCCGGGGTTCGGGATGCGGTCGGTGCGCACCACCGCGACGGCGGGCGCGGGCGCCGCGTGATCCGCCTGCTGGGCGACAGCGTTGCCCACGGTCTCGCCGTTGGGGGTGCCGTCGTGTGCCTCAGCCAATGGTCGTCCTTTCCTCGAGTGCGTGCGGGCCTAGTTCGACTTCGCGGTGAGCCAGATGGTCACACCGACGAGAGCGCCGAGGCCGAAGATCCAGATGAAGAGGCCCTCGGAGACGGGGCCGAGCGAACCGAGGTCCCAGCCGCCGACAGAGGGGTTCTCCTGCACGTAGAGCAGGTAGGTGATGATGTCGTTCTTCTCTTCGGGGGTGAGGTTCAGGTCGCTGAACACGGGCATGTTCTGGGGCCCGGTGACCATCGCGCCGTAGATGTGCACGGGGTCGACGCCCGCGAGGCCGGGAGCCCACTTGCCTTCCGTGAGCGCGCCGCCGGCGCCGGCGACGTTGTGGCACATCGCGCAGTTGATGCGGAACAGCTCGGCTCCGTTGGCGGCGTCGCCGTCGCCCGCGATGTAGCGGTCCGCCGGAACAGCCGGTCCGGGAGCCAGGTCGGCGACCCACGCGGCCATGGCGTCGATCTGCTCTTGCGTGAACTGCACCGGCTTCACCTCGGCCTGCGGGCCCGAGGCGGCCATGGGCATACGGCCCGTGCCGACCTGGAAGTCGACGGCGAGCGCGCCCGCGCCGATCAGGGTCGGGCCGGCAGCGGTGCCTTCAGCGTTGAGGCCGTGACAGCTGGCGCAGTTCGCGGCGAAGAGCTTGCCGCCCTCGTCGATGAGCTGCGCGCTGGCGGCGGTCGTCTCGGCCGTTGCCGTGGTCGTCGCGAGCGCGTAGGCGCCGCCGGTGGCCAGGAGGCCGACGACGAGCAGCGCAGTGGTCGCGAGCGGGTGGCGACGGCCGGCGCGACGGGCGGATGCAGGAGCGGTGGGTGCCATGGTGTGGAGCGTCTCGATTCTGCGGGTTATTGAAGGACGTAGATGACGAGGAAGAGGCCGATCCAGACCACGTCAACGAAGTGCCAGTAATAGGAGACCACGATGGCGCTCGTGGCATCGCGATGCGTGAAGGTCTTCACGGCATATGCGCGGCCGATCACCAGGAGGAAGGCGATGAGACCGCCCGTCACGTGCAGGCCGTGGAAGCCGGTCGTGAGGTAGAAGGCCGAGCCGAAGGCGTCGGAGTCGAGGGTGACGTACTCGCTCACGAGGATGGCGTACTCGTAGATCTGGCCGATGACGAAGACGGCGCCCATCGCGTAGGTGAGGAAGAACCACTCGATCATGCCCCACTTGACGGGGCTCCAGCCGGTACGTCGCGCCTGCAGGCGCTCGGCGGCGAAGACGCCGAACTGGCACGTGACGCTCGAGAGCACGAGGATGATCGTGTTCACGGTCGCGAGCGGGATGTTGAAGAGCTCGGTGCCCTGCTCCCAGAGCTGCGGAGACGTGGACCGCAGGGTGAAGTAGATGGCGAACAGGCCAGCGAAGAACATCACCTCGCTTCCCAGCCAGACGATCGTGCCCACGGCGACGACGTTCGGTCGGTTGATCGTGGGCGCGCTGAGCGAGCTCGAAAGCGAGGTACTGGTCACCCACTCATTATGACCGATGAAACTGGAGGTTCGAGCCGGGCGACACCCCGGTTTCGAGCGAGAAAGTAGCATCAAGGCATGTCGACCCTCCCCACGTGGCCCCGCATCCTCACCCGCATGCTCGATGGCGACGATCTGTCGATCGCCGAGGCCTCGTGGGCCATGGAGCAGGTGGTCTCGGGCGAGGCGACCGAGGCCCAGCTGGGCGGCTTCCTGGTGGCACTGCGGGCCAAGGGCGAGACGGTTGACGAGATCGTGGGCTTCCGGGATGCTGCGCTGCGGCACGCTCGATCGCTCGAGATCGACTCCATGGTGCTCGACATTGTCGGAACCGGGGGAGATCCCTACGGCGCCGTGGTGAACGTGTCGTCCATCGCATCCATCGTCGTCGCTGCGGCGGGCGTGCCGGTCGCCAAGCACGGCAACCGGGGCGCGAGCTCGGCCTCGGGCGCGTCGGATGTGCTCGGCGTACTCGGCGTGAACATCGAGCTCGAGCCCGAGCGCGTGGCCGAGGTGTTCGGCGAGGTCGGTCTGACCTACCTCAACGCGGCGGTCTTCCACCCGGGGTTCCGCCACGCGGGCCCGCCCCGGCGCCAGCTCGGAATCTCGACCGTCTTCAACATCCTCGGCCCGCTGTGCAACCCTGCGCGGCCCGAGGCTTCGGCGGTCGGCGTCGCGAGCCTCGACCGCGTGCCGCTCATGGTGGGCGTGTTCCGCACGCGCGGAGCCACGGCGCTCGTCTACCGCGGCGACGACGGCATCGACAAGATCACGACGACGGGCCACAGCCACATCTGGGAGGTGTCGCGCGGATTCGTGACCGAGCACGACCTCGACCCGCGGGAGCTGGGCATTCCGACGGCGTCGATCGATGACATCCTCGGCTCGACGCCCGAGCACAACGCGGGCCTCGCGCGCGCGGTGCTCGCGGGTGCCGCCGGGCCCGTGCGCGACATCGTGTTGCTCAACGCCGCGGCGGGGCTCGTGTCCTTCCGGCTCGCGCAGGACCCGGAGCAGCTGCGCCGACCCCTACTCGAGCGCCTCGCCGAGCAGCTCGAGGTCGCCGCGGCCGCGATCGACTCCGGAGCCGCCGCGGCCAAGCTCGAGGCCTGGGCCGCGGCCACGCAGCGCTAGTCGGAGGAGGAACGCGCCCCACTCGGCACCATGCCGGCGCCCTCGAGCACTTCGAACACGAGCTGCGTCTCGACGTGCCGCACGTGCGGGTGCGTCGTGAGGTGCTCGAGCACGAGCTCGCGCAGCGCCGCGGCCGACTCGACGGCGACGTGCAGCAGGTAGTCGTCGGCTCCCGCGACATGGAAGGCCGTGAGCACGCTCGGCAGCGTGCGCACCCGCTGCTCGAAGCCGCGGATCTGCTCGCGCCCGTGGGTGCCGAGGCGCACGGTGATGAGCGCCTGCAGCGTGAGGCCGAGCGCGGCCGGGTCGATGTCGGCGCGGAACCTGCGGATGACCCCGCGGTCGCGCAGCGAGCGCAGCCGCTGCGTGCACGTCGACTCGGCGATGCCGACGCGCGCCGCGAGCGCGGCGTTGGTGAGGCGCCCGTTGCGTTCGAGCTCGGCGAGCATCGCGAGGTCGATCGCATCGAGGGATGCGGGGCGCGCGTTCTGCGCCGCAGGTGAGTCGGGCATCCCGTCAGCATGAAGCATGCGCGCGCACAGCGTCAATCCACGCGGAAACTGCGGACTCCTGTCGGCTAGGCCGCAGGGAGCGCCAGAATCGAGGCATGACGAGCATTGACGCTTCGAGTCTGCACGACGCCTTCGAGACGATCGCGGTGCGTGCGGGGCGCGACGACCTGACCGCGCTGGGCGTGCACGCGCTGCCGATCGACCTGTCGACGACGAACCCGCTGCCCGACATCGACGCCGGGGGAGCCTCGTACGAGGCGATCGCGACGGGCGGGCATCCGACCGAGGGCGGCAACGTCTACGCGCGGCTCTGGAACCCGACGGTCGCGCGCTTCGAGGAGGCGCTCGCGACCCTCGAGGGGGCAGACGAGTCCGTGGCATTCGCCTCGGGCATGGCGGCTTTCTCGGCGACGCTGCTCGCCGCGATGAACCGCGGCCGGGGCCGGCACGTGGTGGCCGTGCGGCCGCTCTACGGCGGCACCGACCACCTGCTCGCCTCGGGGCTGCTCGGTGCCGAGACGACGTTCTGCGCCCCCGACGAGGTCGGCGACGCCGTACGCGCCGATACCTGCCTCGTCGTCATGGAGACGCCGTGCAACCCCACGCTCGAGCTCGTCGACATCGCGGCGGTCGTGGCGGCAGCGGGCGACGTGCCCGTGATGGTCGACAGCACGTTCGCCACGCCCGTGCTGCAGAACCCGCTCGCACACGGTGCGGCCTTGGTGCTGCACAGCGCCACGAAGTACCTCGGCGGCCACGGCGACGCCATGGGGGGAGTGGTCGCGACGAGCGCCGAGTGGGCGACGGCGATCCGGCCCGTGCGTGCGATCACGGGCGGGCTGCTGCACCCGCTCGGCGCCTACCTGCTGCACCGCGGCCTGCCGACGCTCGCGCTGCGGGTGCGGGCCCAGCAGGCGACGGCGGGGGAGCTGGCACTGCTGCTGACCCAGCACCCCGCCGTCGCGCGCGTGCACTACCCGGGCCTGCCCGGATCCGACCCGCGAGGGCTGCTCGGCACCCAGCTGCGCGGACCCGGGGCGATGCTGGCCCTCGACCTCGTGGGCGGATACGCGGCCGCGCAGGCGCTCACCGGATCGCTGCGGCTCTTCACTCACGCGGTGTCGCTCGGGGGCGTCGACTCGCTGGTGCAGCATCCGGCATCGCTCACGCACCGCCCGGTGGCGCCGGATGCCCGCCCCGGGGCTGGCATCGTGCGCCTCTCAATCGGTCTCGAGTCGGGGGCCGACCTGTGGCGCGACCTCGAGGCCGCGCTCGACGCGGTTCTCGACGACACCGAGATCCAGCGACCGCTGGCTCAGGCCTCGGCGACGTAGTACCAGCGCCCGCCCTCGCGCACGAAGCTGCTGCGCTCGCGCTGCGAGCCGCGAGCCTCGGCGGAGCGCCAGAACGCCTCGAACTCGACCTCGCCGCGCGTGTCGAGCGGGCCGCCGGCGACCCGGTCGAGAATGTCGAGGCGGTACCACCGCAGTTCGGGGTCGAGCTCGAGCTTCGCGGGCCGGGTCGAGGGGTGCCACGACGCCAGCAGGTAGTCGGCGTCGCCGACCGCGAAGGCGCTGAAGCGCGAGCGCATGAGCGCCTCGGCCGTCGGTGCGACGCTCTCGCCGCGGTGCACCGGTTCGCAGCACTCGGTGTAGGGGAGCCCGCTCAGGCAGGGGCAGCGGGTCGTCACCAGGTCAGCCCCGCAGCACCTTCTCCATCGCCCGACCCTTGGCGAGCTCGTCGACGAGCTTGTCGAGGTAGCGCACCTGCTGCATCAACGGTTCCTCGATCTCTTCGACCCGCACGCCGCAGATGACGCCCGTGATGAGCGATGCGTTCGCGTGGAGGGTCGAGCGCTCGAAGAACTCGGCGAAGGTCGTCTGATCGGCGACGTGCCGGGCGATCGCCTCGGCGTCGAATCCGGTCAGCCAGGTGATGACCTCATCGAGTTCGGCCTTGGTGCGCCCCTTGCGCTCGACTTTGGTGACGTACAGCGGGTACACCTGGCCGAACGACATGCGTGCGACGCGCTCGAGGGTTGCGGGTGCCGTCGCCATGATCAGTTCTCGATGAGGCGCAGCATCGTGCCGTCGAGGTCGATGAGGAAGGCCGCGCGGGCACCCCATGGCTGCTTCTCGATGGGCGTCAATCGCGGGATACCAGTGGTCGCGAGCGGGACTCCTGATTCGGCGAACGCCGAGTGCAGGGCATCCAGGTCGTCGACGCGCAGGTTCGCCTGGTGGTCGCTCGTCGACGGATCGAGGTCGAGGTGCGGAAAGAACTCGAGCGTGAGGTCGCCTCGGCTCATGATGAGCCAACCCGCGTCGCGGTACTGCTCGACGAACCCGAGCTTTTTGTAGAACGCAGCCGTCGCGTCGAGGTCGCGGGAGGGAAGCGTCGGAACCGCGTGATCGGCCATCGGTCAAGACTAGCCAACGAGGTTGTCGGGCTGTCGACCCGAGCGGGCGTGCGATACCGTCTGGCGCAACGTCGGAAGCAGGGGTGACTGGTGAAGTTCATGATCAGCGTGATTGATAGTGAAACCGGCTCGGGATCGGGCGACGAGATGGCGGCGATCGACGCCTTCAACGAGCGGCTACAGAACGCCGGCCAGCTGATCATGGCGGAGGGCTTGGCGTCGCCGCGAGCATCCGTCGTCGTCGACAACCGCGGGGGAGCGTGGACCGTCACTCCCGGCCCGCTGCGCGACTCAGATCAGTACGTCTCGGGGTTCTGGATCGTCGAGGCGGCCGATCGGGATGCTGCGCTCGCGCTCGCTGCCGAGGGCTCGCGCGCCTGCAACCGCGTGGTCGAGCTCCGGCCGTTCTTCGGGGGAGAGGCCTCAGCGTTCTGACGGCGCCGCTTGCCGGTAGGCGCTGCCGTCGGGCTCGCGCATGAGCAGGCCGGCGTCGACGAGGTAGCGGCGCATCGTGACGGGTTCGTCGGTCAGGGCCGCGAGTCGTTCGGTGAGCGTGCGCTCGTCGACGAGCTCGGTCGCATCGGGCATCGCGCGGTGGACCAGGTACTGCAGCACGGCCGCGCGGTCGTCGGAGCGCGCGGGGTAGTGGTCGAGGCGACCGTCGACGATGAAGCGGTCGATGCCCCTCGGCCGCGCGACGGGAGCCGCGGCGAGCAGCTCGGCGAAGCGCTCGGGGCGCAGGCGAGGGCGGTCGCTGCTCGGATCGAGCAGCCCGGCATCCGCCAGCACCCGGAGCACGCGCTCACGTCGCTTCAGGGGGAGCGACGCCAGGTGGGCTGAGGCATCCTGCTCCGAGAGCAGCAGCCCGAGCACACGTCGACTCTCGGGGTTGGCGAGCGCGGCGATGACGCCCCGCCATGCGTTCTTCTCGTCCGTCATGACGCCCGAGCGGAGCCGCTCACGACCTGCCAACGGCCGTCGATGATGCGCCACGAGCGCGTGTAGGTCAGCGCGGCCTCGATACGGTCGCCGTTCCACCGGATGACCGCGTCGACGGCGGTCTCGGTCGTTCCTCCGTCGTCGTGCTCGCTGGAGCTGCGGGAGAGCTCGATGAGGCGCTCGAACCGCGTCGCCCCGGTCCGGTGCGATTCCAGGTCGTCCTGCTTGCCGATGGTCGTGCCATCGGGAAGCGTGAAGGTCAGCTCGTCAGCGATGAGGGCGTCGAGCGTCTCGAGATCGCTCACGCGCATCGCGTCGAGCACCAGGGTTTCGGCCTCGTTGATCGAGCGGCCGTGGGCATCGAGGGTCGGCATGCCTCGAACCTATCGACGGGGGATGCTCGACGAGGGTCTCTGCGGCACGCTCAGGGCGAACATACGCCGCCATCGGGTCGTTCTGGCGCCGGGGACGGTGACGTGCCAGCCTGGGCAGGTGCGACCTCTGCGGTACTCCATCAACGTCTCGCTCGACGGCTGCGTCGACCATCTCGCCGGTCGCCCCGACGAGGAGACGCACCAGCACGCCGCGCAGACGATCGCGCGTGCCGACGCGATCATCCTCGGCCGCACGACGTACGAGCTGATGGAGTTCTGGCGAACTGCGACCGACTTGCCCGATTGGACGCTCCCGTTTCAGGAGTCGATCACCGCGGCGAAGAAGTACCTCGTGTCGAGCACGCGCGAGCCGGACGGATGGAACACCGAAGCACTCGAGGGTGATCCGGTCGAGGCGGTGCGGAGACTGAAGGAGCAGCCAGGAGAGGGACTGTATGTCGGGGGCGTGACGCTGCCATTGGCACTCGCGAACGCGGGCCTCATCGACGAATACGAATTCGTCGTGTATCCGATGGTGATCGGCCGCGGGCCACGGCTGTTCGACGGGCTTGCCGTTCCGCTCGACCTTCGGCTCGTCGATGTCACCGAGTTCGCGTCGGGCACGCGAGCCGAACGTTACGTGCCGGTGCGCGGGGAGTAACCGCCCCAGCGTGAGATTCTGGTCCTACTGACATAATGTGGATTATCGGATCCTTATCGACCCGAGATTCTTTGAGGTCGCTGGGAGTGGGCCGCACCAGCGTGACTTAATACGTGCAATCTGATTCACTTGTTTTCGGAGGGGAGTATCCCCGACCCGCGTCGCGTCGTCACTCCGATCCGTCCGCACGGATCCGGCGCCACGGGCCGACCTCAGACCTATTCGGCCGGGAAAGACCTCCTGAATCGCCTCATCGACCATTCAGGAGTTTCTTCATGGACGTGCCCCTCTGGCTCTGGTTCGCCGTGCTCGGCGTCATCATCGCCATGCTCGCGATCGACCTCTTCGCCCACCGGAAGGCCCACGTCATCGGCGTGCGCGAGGCCGCCGTGTGGTCGATCATCTGGGTGAGCCTCGGCGTCGCCTTCGGTGGCTACATCTGGTGGGAGTACGGCGCCGAACTCGGCCAGCAGTACTACGCCGGCTATCTCATCGAGAAGTCGCTCGCCGTCGACAACGTCTTCGTGTGGGCGATCATCTTCGCCTTCTTCGGCGTGCCCCGCGAGCTGCAGCACCGCGTGCTGTTCCTCGGGGTGATCGGCGCCCTGGTCTTCCGGGCGATCTTCATCGCGCTCGGCGCCGTGCTCATCGACCAGTTCTCCTGGATCCTCTACATCTTCGCGGCCTTCCTGCTCTACACGGGCTACGTCATGATCCGGAAGCGCAATGAGCACATGGACGTGGAGAACTCGAAGGTGCTGAAGCTCTTCCGGCGCTTCGTGCCCATGACCGACGCGTACCACGGCCAGAAGTTCCTCATCCGCAAGGCGGGCATCATCGTGGCGACTCCCCTGCTCGCGGTGCTCGTGCTCGTCGAGGTGACCGACATCATCTTCGCCGTCGACTCGATCCCCGCCATCTTCGGCGTGACGAGCGAGCCGTTCATCGTCTTCACGGCGAACGCCTTCGCCATCCTCGGCCTCCGTGCGATGTACTTCCTGCTCGCCGACCTCATGCACCGCTTCATCTACCTGAAGCTCGGCCTGGCGTTCGTGCTCATCTGGGTCGGCATCAAGATGCTGCTGCTCGACGTGTACAAGATCCCCACGAGCGTCTCCCTCGGCGTCGTGGCGCTCATCATCACGATCTCGATCGTCACGAGCCTGCGCGCCACGCGCGGCGAAGGGCGCCACGCGGTCGAGGTCGAGAACGCTCCCCCGTTCCGCATCGCGACCGAGGCCGAGCTGGCCGAGGCCGAGCCGGTGTGGCGCCGGGCCTCGCGTCGCGCGGCGGTGATCGCCGACTCCTCCTCGTCCCCTGTGCAGGGTGACGGGCCCTCCGATCAGGGTGCTGCGACCGAGCGCGGCAACCGCATCGAGTCGTAGGGCTCGACGGGTAGACCGGGGGCGAGCTTCTCGATTGAGAGCAGCTCGCCCCCCGTCTCATTCCAGCGCGTACCGACCTCGTCCGACGCCGAACCAGACGAGAGTGCCCAGCACCGGGGCGAAGACGACCACGGCTGTCCACCCCGCCGACTCCAGAACCGACATGGAGCGATATCGGCGGATGATCGACACGAGACCCGTGATCGCGATGATCATCAGCACGAGCGGCACGATCGAGAAGACGAGGTCGAACCACGCGGGAGTGACGGGGTCGATGACCGAGTCGAGAATCACCGGATCGGAGCGGTGTAGCGCTTACGGCCGACGAAGAACCAGATGAGCGGGCCGATGAACTGGGCGAACACGACGAGGGCGCACCATCCGAGCACCTCGAGACCTGACATCGCTGCCGAGCGGCGGAAGATCGAGATGAGAGCGCTGACCCAGAGGGCGGCAAGGCCGATCATGACCGGCAGGACGATGAGAGCCGTGAGATCCATGTCGAGAGTCTCTCAGACTCCCCTGGCGACCTCTCGCAGCAGGCGCGGCAAGTCGTAGGGCTCGAACGGCTGGCCCGAGCGCAGCAGCTCGGCGGCGGTGAACCACCCGTGCGCCGTCACGTCGATGTGCTCGTCCTCGGTCCAGTTCGTCGACGCCGGTTCGAAGCGCTCGCATCGAACGACGTAGTACTCCGCGTGGCCGCGGTCGTGATCCGCGTCGTCCCACGCGACGTCGAAGTCGAGGCTCCACACGGGCTCCCCGACGCTGTCGACGACGAGTCCGGTCTCTTCGAACAGCTCGCGGATCGCCGCTTGCTCGTGGGTCTCCCCCGGGTCGACTCCCCCGCCGGGCGTTATCCAGCGCGCGAACCGCGTGGAATCGGGCGCGGCTGTCATGAACAGCAGCGCCGCTCCGTGCTCATCCATGAGAATGATTCGGGATGTCCGGCGCAGGCCCGGCGTAGGGGCCACGCCGCTACTCCCCCGTGGAGTCGGCGCCGAACGCGGTGAAGTAGCTCACATCGCCCACGAGCCGCGTGTTGTCGGCCGGAACCGGATCGACCGCGGCCAGCGCGACCTCGGCCGCGAACTCGCTCACGTTGTAGAGCTTGCCCGCCGCCTCCTTCCGCGCGTCGATCGCGCCCGGCGCGGCGCGTTCGAGCAGTGTCGCCGTGATGGTGCCCTCGATCATGTCGCCCGACACAACCGTGAAGCCGATGCCCTGGGCCTCGAGCGTCGGGATGAGCGCCCGCAGGGAGTCCTCCCCCGCGCGCTTCGACGAGGCGACGGCCTCGTACTCGGGCATCGTCGGCACCGTGCGGATGAAGTGCGCCTGGTGGCTCGTCACGAAGACGACGCGGCCGCCCGGGCCCATGAGCTCGGCGCCCTGCGTCAAGACGTTCACCTGCGCGTCCCGATTGAGCTTCAGCGCGTAATCCTCGCCCATGCCCGACTCCATGCCGCCGGAGGCGTTGAGCACGAGGATGTCGAGGGAGCCGAAGCGCTCGCGCACGGCATCCATCATCGCCGTCACCGAGGCCGGGTCGGTGAGGTCGGCACCCACGGCAATCGCCTGGCCGCCCGCCGCCTCGATCTCGGCGACGAGCTTCTCGGCACGCGGCGCCTTGGCGCGGTAGTTGATGACGACGTTCGCGCCCGCGGCGGCGAAGTACTTGACGGTGTCGGCGCCGATGCCGCGCGACGATCCGGTGACGAGAGCGGTTGTGCCGGCGAGCGAGCCGGGCTGCAGAGGGGTGTTCACGGTTCTCGACCCTATCGCCCGAGCGGGCCGGATGGGCCGTCAGGCGCCGGTGATAGCGTGAGGGAACCGCAGCGATGACGAGAGGTGCGACCATGGTCGATCTGACGCAGTACCTCTGGATCATCTGGCTCGTGTTCGTGGTGGTCTGCGTGATCATCGAGGTGCTGACCCTCGAGTTCACGTTCATGATGGTCGCGGCCGGCTCGCTCGTCGGAGGCCTCGGCGCCAACCTGCTGGGCGCCGAGTGGTGGGTGCAGATTCTCGCCGCCGCCGTGATCTCGGGGCTGCTGCTCTTCACCATCCGGCCGCTGCTGCTGAAGACGCTCGATCGCGGTGTTGAGCCCGCGCGCACCAACGTCGACGCCCTCATGGGCATGACGGCCCGCGTGACGGCCGCCTTCGCTGACGGCGCCGGCTACGTCAAGCTCGCCAACGGCGAGACCTGGACGGCGCGGCTCGCGCCGCAGCACGAGACCCTGGCCCTCGCCGAGGGCGACCGCGTGGTCGTCACGCGCATCGACGGAGCGACCGCCGAGGTCGCCCCTGCAGAACGGAGCGAAGCACCATGATCACCACCGCCGCCTTCATCGGCCAGATCTTCGTGACGGCGCTCGTCGTCGTCGTCGCGATCTTCGTCGTCGTCGTGCTCATCCGCTCGATCCGCATCGTGCCGCAGGCCTACGCCGGTGTCGTGGAGCGGCTCGGTCGATACCGCAAGACCCTCCAGCCGGGGCTCAACATCCTCGTGCCCTTCATCGACCGCATGCGGCCCCTCGTCGACATGCGCGAGCAGGTCGTCTCGTTCCCGCCGCAGCCGGTCATCACCGAGGACAACCTCGTGGTGTCGATCGACACCGTCATCTACTTCCAGGTGACGGATGCGCGCGCGGCGACCTACGAGATCGCGAACTACCTCGCCGGTGTCGAGCAGTTGACCGTCACGACGCTGCGCAACGTGGTCGGTGGTCTCAACCTCGAGGAGGCGCTGACGAGCCGCGACAACATCAATGGCCAGCTGCGCGTGGTGCTCGACGAGGCGACCGGCAAGTGGGGCCTGCGCGTCAACCGCGTCGAGCTCAAGGCGATCGACCCGCCCCTCAGCATCCAGGACTCGATGGAGAAGCAGATGCGCGCCGAGCGCGACCGCCGCGCCGTCATCCTGACTTCTGAGGGCTCGAAGCAGTCGCAGATTCTCGAAGCAGAGGGTGCTCGTCAGTCGGCGATCCTCAAGGCCGAGGGTGAGGCGCAGGCGCAGATCCTCAAGGCCGAGGCCGAGGCGAAGGCGATCCTCACGGTGTTCGAGGCCATCCACCAGGGCAACCCCGATGCGAAGCTGCTGGCCTACCAGTACCTGCAGACGCTGCCGAAGCTCGCCGAGGGCGACGCGAACAAGCTGTGGATCGTGCCGAGCGAACTCACCGAGGCGCTCAAGGGCATCGGCCAGGGCTTCTTCGCCGGAGGGGCCGACTCGGCGCCGCCCCGCGCACCCAAGGCCTGATGCCGACAGCGATGAGCACCGCCGGGCTCGCCTACTTCGAGCCGGCGGTGCCGCGCGTGCTCGCGCATCGCGGGCTCGCGCTCGAGGCACCGGAGAACTCCTTGCTCGCGTTCGCGCACGCTCTGGCGCTCGGGGTGACGCACATCGAGACCGATGTGCACGCGAGCGCCGACGGCGTCGCGGTGATCGCCCATGACACCGACCTGACGCGTGTCGCCGGACGCCCCGACCGCGTCGACGCGCTCACGGTCGCCGAGCTCGCCGCCCTCGATCTGGGCGAGGGCCAGCACCTGCCGACGCTCGCCGAAGCCCTCGATGCGTTTCCGGAGGCGCGCTTCAACATCGACCTCAAGAGCGCGCAGGCCGTGCAGCCGACCGTGGACGCCATCCGCTCCGCGCGCGCTGAGCACCGCGTGCTGCTGACGTCGTTCAGCGAACGCCGTCGTCGGGCCGCGCTCGCCCTGCTGCCCCAGGTGGCGACAAGTGCCTCGGGCCCGCGGTTCGCCGCGGCACTGCTGGCCTCCGTGGTGCGCGGCGGGCCGCTCGTGCGGGCGGCGCTGCGCGGGCTGCACGCGGTGCAGATCCCCGTGCGCGCGCTCGGGCTCGACACGGTCTCCCCCGCGCGCATTCGGGCCTTCCATGCTGCGGGGGTCGAGGTGCACGTGTGGACGATCAATGAGTCGGCCGAGATGACGCGCCTGCTCGCCCTCGGCGTCGACGGCATCGTCACCGACCGCGCCGACCGCGCCCTCGAGGTCGTCGCGACGCTGGAGTGACGCTGTCAATGCCCTGGGAAGCGTCCTCGTCGCACGGTCCGTCCCAGTGAACGGGTCTATACCTATACATGAACTTACTCGCGCCTTTCCGGGGCGGGCGATGACGGTCACGGGAGAGGAACGGGCATGGCGGAGCGCACGCTGCGGGGCATGAGACTCGGCTCGCAGAGCATGCAGAGCGAAGAAGGCGTCGAATTCGCCGACCGCCAGCGCGCTCAGTACCGCACGGCCGGTGGCGAGACGTTCGATGTCATCTTCGCCGCCGACGCCGAACTGCCCGACACGTGGGAGTCGCCCAAGAGCGGCCACGAAGGAGTGCTGCTCGCGCCCGACGGCACCCCCATCGACATCGAGGTCGGCGAGACGAAAGCCCCTCGCACGCACTGGGACATGCTGCTCGAGCGCCGCACGCGCGACGAGCTCGAAGAACTGCTGCAGGAGCGCCTCGAGCTGCTGCGCGCCCGTCGCGGCGGGGGCGAGCGCATCGGCGCCTAGCGCGCGATCGAGCGGACCGGCCCGCGCCCGAGTCGGGCCGACACGCCCCACCACGTCACGCGCGCGAGCGCCTCGGTGACGATCCCCGCGTGCATCTTCGAGCGTCCCGTCTCGCGCTCCACGAACGCGATCGGATGCTCGAGCACCACACCGCCTGCGGCCTCGACCCGCCAGGCGAGTTCCACCTGGAAGCAGTAGCCCTGCGAGGAGACCACTGCGCGGTCGAGCCCGCGCAGCGCACTCGTGCGGTAGGCGCGGTAACCGGCTGTCAGGTCGTGGATGCGGGAGCGCAGCATCCACCGCGCATAGCGGTTGCCCGACCGCGAGATCGCGCGTCGTGGCCCGGGCCAGTTGACCACCGAGCCCCCGTCGACCCATCGCGAGCCGATCACGAGGTCGGCCGGACCGCTCTCGAGCAGCGCGAGCATGGCCGGCAGCTCAGCGGGATCGTGCGAACCGTCGGCGTCGATCTCGACGACCGCGGCGTAGCCCTGGTCGATCGCCCGCGCGAAACCCTGCAGGTAGGCGGCGCCCAGGCCCTCCTTGCGCGCACGGTGCAGCACCGAGACGTGGGTATCGGCTGAGGCGAGCGCGTCGGCGATGCCGCCCGTCCCGTCGGGCGACCCGTCGTCGACGATGAGCACATCGGCGCTGGGCACGGCTGTGCGGATTCGGGCGATGATCGACCGGATGCTCTCGGCCTCGTTGTACGTGGGCACGACCACGAGCGTGCGCATCATCGGGGCCCGTCCGGCTCCTCGTGCACCCGCGCGCGAGCTCGCCCGCCTCGGCCGATCAGCAGCCCGGCGAGGGCGATCGTCAGCAGGCCGAACAGGATCACGCCCCACTCGAGGGCGCGGCCGAGCGCGTGCGCGGGCGTGACGGTGTCGCTCAGGGGCACTTCCTGCACCATGGTGCCGGGCTCGAAGAGCGGCAGGCTGTCGAGCGTGGAGCCGTCGGGCAGCACGATTGCGCTCGCGCCGACCGTCGAGGCGTTGACGAGCGCCCGACCCGACTCGATCGCGCGAAGGCGGGCGATCGCGAGCTGCTGCACGCTCTGGTCGCTCACGCCGAAGTCGGCGTTGTTCGTGGGCGCGAGCAGCACCTGGGCGCCCTCGTCGATCTGCCGGGCCAACAGGTCGTCATCGACGATGTCGTAGCAGATCGAGATGCCCGCGATGACGCCGTCGAGGTCGACGACGGTGTCGCGCTGGCCGAAGGAGTAGTCGCGCGGCACGAGATCGAACAGGCTCGGGGCGAGCGGGTAGAAGAACTCGCGCGCGGGCAGATACTCGGCGAAGGGCACCGGATGCACTTTGTCGTACTGGTCGACCGAGCCCTCTCCCGCGCGCCAGAGCAGCACGGAGTTGAACGTCTCGTCGCCCTCCACGGTGATCGTGCCGACGACCACGGGCGCCTCGAGCCGGTCGCTCACGAGGTCGAGCACCGAAGCCGCGTACTCGCTGCGCAGGGGGTCGAGGTCGCTCGCGTTCTCGGGCCACACGACGACGTCGAGGTCGAGGCCCTGATCGAAGAGCGCGCGCGTCGCGTCGTAGTGGTCCTGCAGAATCTGCCCCTGCTCGTACTCGGCGAAGAGCCCCGAGTCGGAGTCGCCCTGCACGGCGGCGACCGAGATGGTGCCCGTCGTGGCGATCGGCACGGCCGGCCAGACGAGCAGGGCGGTGGATGCTCCGGCGACGAGGATGCCGCGGCGCAGCATCCCGACCCGACGTTCGATGACGACGGCGACGAGCATCGCCGAGAACCATGCGAGCAGGAAGGTGAGTCCGGAGAACCCGACCCAGGCTGCCCAGTGATTGAGAGGACCTTCCGCCTGACTGTGCGCCAGCCGGCCCCACGCGAAGCCACCGAAGGGGAACACGCTCGCGACCGCCTCGCGCGCCGTCCACGCCGCCGCCACCACGGCGGGCGTGAGGATGAGGCGACCGGCGACGCCGGGCCAGGCGCGGGGCACCCAGCGCCACGCGAGCATGATGAGCACGCCGCCGAGCGCCGTGAAGAACACCTGCGCGAGCGTGAGGGCCAGCCACGGCACGATGCCGAGATACACCGTCAGCCACTCGATGAGGATGCCGTAGTAGGCGAAGCCGCTCACGGCGCCGACGAGCAGCGCACCGCCGATACTGCGGCCGCGCAGACTCGCGAGCACGAGCGCGGTGCCGACGATCGTGAACGGCCACCAGGCGATGTCGGGGTAGCCGAGATCCATGAACCAGCCGCCCACGATGGCCGCGAGCAGTGCGAGATCGAGCGAGAGCGGTCGTGCGGTGGCACGGCCCGCATCGGCCGGGATCGTCGAGGTCACGAGGCAGAATCCTAGGCGACCGGGCACGGTGCCCGGCTCAGGCGACCGAGCTGTAGGCGACGATCCCGCGGCGGATCGCGTCGAGCGCGCTGCGCGCCGTGCGCCCGACCGGTCCATCGGCGACGATCGAGATCTGATCGAGGAGGTCGATGGTCTGCTTGGTCCAGCGCACGAAGTCGCCTGCCGCGAGGTCAGCATCGCGCAGCACTGCGTCGAGCGACGCCCCGGCGGCCCAGCGGTGCATGGGCAGGGCCAGCGTCGTGGCGAGGGGCTCGCTGCCCGGCAGCCGATGCTCGTGCTCGAGATCGTCGAGCGAGGCCCAGAGCTCTTGCGTGCGCTCGAGCGCCGGCCGGAAGGCGCCGCGCGGCAGCGCGTACTCGGGTGCCTGCCCGTCATCGCGGCGCGCGGCATACACGATGGCGCTGGCCATCGCCGCGAGCGAGGGCACGTCGAGGTCGCGCCAGAGCCCGCGACGCAGGCTCTCGGCCACGAGCAGATCGCGCTCGCCGTAGATGCGGCGCAGCGAGCGGCCGTGGGTCGTCAGACCCAGGCGGCCGTGCTCGTCGGTCTCGAGGTAGCCGAGCTCGGCGAGAATGTCGGTGATGCGGTCGAAGACGGCGGCCACCGCGCCCGTGCGACCCGTGATCTGCCGGCTGACCTTCTCGGTCTCGCGGCTCAGGCGCCACCAGCGCTCGGCCCAGCGCGCGTGCGCCTCACGCTCGGCACACCCGTGGCACGGGTGCTTGCGCATGCGCGTGCGCACGCCCTCGATCTGCTTCTGCCGGCGCAGCTTGTCGGCTTTCTCACCCGGCTCGCCGACACGCCGTGTGCCGCGCTCGAGGTCGCTGAGCTCGCGCCGCAGCGCCGCGTACTCGGTGTAGTCGCCCAGGTGGCAGGTCATCGCGCGCGCGTAGCCCTCCAGCGCCTCCTGGTTCTTGCGCACGGTGCGCGCGAGATCGACGACGGCGCGGTCGGCCTGGAACTGCGCGAAGCTCGATTCGAGCACCTCGCGCGTGCGCTCGCGACCGAACTGCTCGATGAGGTTGACGGCCATGTTGTACGTGGGGCGGAAGCTCGAGTTGAGCGGGTAGGTGCGACGCGATGCGAGCGACGCGACCGCCTGCGGGTCGAGCCCGCCCGTCCACTGGATGACCGAGTGGCCCTCGGTGTCGATCCCCCGCCGCCCGGCCCGCCCCGTGAGCTGGGTGTACTCACCGGGCGTGATGGGCACGCGCGCCTCGCCGTTGAACTTCTCGAGCTTCTCGAGCACGACCGTGCGCGCGGGCATGTTGATGCCCAGGGCGAGCGTCTCCGTCGCGAACACGACGCGCAGCAGCTTCTTCTGGAACAGCTCCTCGACGACCTCCTTGAAGGCCGGCAGGAGGCCGGCGTGGTGCGCGGCGACACCGCGCTGCAGCCCGTCGAGCCACTCCCAGTAGCCGAGCACGGCGAGGTCGTCGTCGCGCAGCGTGCGGCAGCGCTCTTCGACGATGAGCCGGATCTCTTCACGCTCGGCGGCATCGGTGAGTCGAATGCCCGAGCGCACGAGCTGCTTGACCGCTTGATCGCAGCCCGCTCTGCTGAAGATGAAGAAGATCGCGGGCAGCAGATTGCGGGCCCCGAGCATCCCGACGATCTCGGCGCGATCGGCGCGCCCCTCCCCCGCCGGCCGCTTCTCCCAGCGTCTCGGATGGTGCTGGCGGCCGCGGTGCGGGGTGTGGCCGCCGGCCTTCGCGAGCTGCACGAGCTCAGGGTTGACGCGGTTCGTGGCGGCCTTGCCCGAGGAGTCGAAGAGGTCGAGCAGCTTCGAGCGCACGAGCACGTGCTGCTCGAGCGGAACGGGGCGGGTCTCGCTCACGATGACGTCGGTGTCGCCGCGCACGGCCTGCAGCCAGTCGCCGAACTCTTCAGCGTTCGAGACCGTCGCGCTGAGCGAGATCATGCGCACGTGCGCCGGCAGGTGGATGATGACCTCCTCCCACACAGCCCCGCGGAACCGGTCGGCGAGGTAGTGCACTTCATCCATGACGACGAAGGCGAGGTCGGTGAGCAGGTCGGAGTCGGCGTAGAGCATGTTGCGCAGCACCTCGGTGGTCATGACCACGATGCGCGCACGCGCATTGATGTTGGTATCGCCCGTCAGCAGACCCACCTCGCTGTGGCCGTACTGGGCGACGAGCTCGGTGTACTTCTGGTTGCTGAGCGCCTTCATCGGGGCGGTGTAGAAGATCTTGGCGCTCGGCTCGAACATCGCCAGGAACACGGCGAACTCGGCGACGATCGTCTTGCCGGCGCCGGTGGGCGCGGCGACGAGAACACTGCGGCCCTGCTCGAGTGCCGCACAGGCGGCATGCTGGAAGGGGTCGAGCTCGATCGTCAGCCCGTCGCGGAAGGCGCGCAAGCGCGGAAGCGCCCGCAGTTCGCGCTGGGCCGCGTAGCGTTCGGCAGGGCTCGGTGCGTCGGTGTCGCGTGCGGCGTCACTCATCGACGCGGATGCCGTACTCGGCGTTGAGCGCGGCCTCGCGCTTGGCGACCCGCTTGTCGTTGATGGAGGCGATGCCCGCGGCGGCGAAGTACAGACCGACCATCGGGATGGCGAGGAGCACCATCGACAGCACGTCGGCGGCGGGCGTCGCGATCGCCGTGAACGCCGTGATGCCGAGGATCGCCCATCGCCAGGCCTTCAGGATGCCCGTGCCCGTGATCACGCGGGCGAGGTTGAGCGCCACGAGCACGACCGGGAAGAGGAACCCCGCCCCGATCGCAAGAATGAACTTGATCGCGAAGTCGAGGTAGATGCGCGCGCTCAGCAGCGTCGCCGACTCGCCGAAGGCGAAGCTCGTCAGCAGGATGACGATGTTGGGGAACACGAACCACGCCGCGAGGCAACCGCCCACGAAGAGCGGCACCGAGGCGGCGATGAAGCCGATCGCGAAGCGCTTCTCACGCTGATGCAGGGCCGGCACGATGAACGCCCACAGCTGGTAGAGCCAGATGGGTGACGACGCCACGATGCCGACCAAGAACATGATGAGCAGGCGGGTGTCGAAGGCCTCGCCGATCGTCGTGTAGGCGAGGGTCGCATCGCGGTCCTGCGCCTCGGCGACGGCCAGCACGGGGGCGCTGAGGGCGGCCCACACGAAGTCGACGGCCCACCAGGCCGGGATCGAGAACAGGATGATCGCGACAGCCGAGATCGAGATGCGCTTGCGCAACTCGACGAGGTGCTGCCCGAGGGACATGCGGCCCTCGGGATTCCGGGGCCGCGGTTCGCGGCCGGCCACGGACTACTTCGACGAGGAGGTGTCGGTGCTGTCGGCCTTCGGCGCGGTGCCCGCGTCGGTCCCCGACTCGCCGTCGACGTCCTTGTTCTTGATCTCCTTCTTGAAGATCGTCATCGACTGGCCGAGGCTGCGCGCGAGCTGCGGCAGCTTCGGGGCGGCGAAGAGCAGGATGACCACGAGGAGCAGGATGAGGCCGGTCCAGCCACCGAGGTTTCCACCGAACATGGGGTCGTCCTTACGTTCACGGATGCGATGTGTCGGAGTCTAGCGGTCGGCGCTCGGAGTCTCCTGCGCGGACCCGCCGTCGTCGGCCGCGAGCGCGGACCGCGCCCAGTCGGCGACCGCCGCACGCGCGACCGCGGGCTCCAGGATCTCGACGCCGCCGGCGAGCCGGGCGGCGATGCGCCCCAGGATGCCGACGTGCGCGATGCGCAGCGTCACGGTCGCGCTCTCCCCCTCGATCCGCACCGGGTCGTCCGGCCCGCGGTAGTCCGCGATGAGCGGCAGGGCCGCCGCGGGCAGGCGCAGGGTGACCCGCTCGTCCGTGGATGCGCCCTGGAAGAGCTCGTCGCCCGGGGTCGCGGCCTCGTGCGCCTCGGCCTCGCCGAGCAGCTCGGCGCTCGCCATGCGGTCGAGCAGGAAGGTGCGCTCGGCGTCGCGCGTGAGGCACCATCCGCGCAGGTACCAGGCGTCGTCGACGCCGTCGAAGCTGATCGGGTCGACCTCGCGCACCTCGCGCACGCCGCGCGTGGTCACGTAGTCGATACGCACGCGCCGCGCTGTCGCGACGGCCTCGACGAGCGTCGCGTGCATCGCGGCGACCTCGGCCGGGCGAACCGCGACGGGAGCGGGCACGCCGGTCGCACCGCGAGCGAGCTTCGCCATGAGCTCGACGATGTCGACGCGCGCCGCGAACTCGGGGCGGGCAGCGACGCGCTGTAGTCCGGCGAGCAGGGCGGCGGCTTCTCGCGTCGAGAACCGCGGCTTGTCCTCCATGGGCGCCGCCCGGAAGCGGATGATGCCGCGCTCGTCGAAATCGTCCCAGTCGATGTCGAAGAGCGTCTCGTGCGTGTACGTGCCGTCGGCCCCCGGCGTACCGCTCATCGCGATGAGCTCGACCGCCTGACGCATGCGCTCAGGGCTCGTGCCGAAATGCGCGGCGGCCTCGTCGACCGTCACGCGCACCTGATCGATGAGGTAGGGCACGAGCGCCAGCAGGAAGGTGAGCTTGTCGGCGGCGTGCAGCGGGGCGGGTCGCTCAGCCATGCGTCTGCACCAGCCTCTGCCACCGCAGCCGAACCGCGTCGCGCAGTGCGGGCGGTCCGACGACCTGCGCATCGGGGCCGAACGCCGCGAGCTCGTCGGCGAGGATGTCGAGGTCGGTGGCGTGCACGGTGAGGCCCTCGTCGACCTCCTGGGTGCCCGGGCGGTTGCGCATCACGACGTCGGCCTCGCTGCCCGGGCGCACGCGCACGGTCGCCACGGTGGAGCGCCACAGGGCGGCGAGCTCGTCGAGCACGCGTGCCGTCTCGTCGGCAGTCGGGCGAACCGTGGCCGGAGATCCCGACGGCACGACGGGGCCGACGATGCGGCGCAGCAGGAAGGTGCGCCGAGCATCCACCCCATCGTCGTGGGCGTGCAGATGCCAGCGCCCCTCATGGAAGACGAGGGCGAGCGGCGAGACCGTGCGGTGCTCGGCCGCGGTCTGCCCCGGCTTGAGATACGGGAACACGACCTGCTGGCCGCGATCGATCGCGCCCGTGAGCGGCTCGTGCGCGGCATCGCGCGTTCGGATGCTCGGAGCGAAGCCGATGACCGCGTCGTCGATGCGCAGGCCGAGCGACTGCAGCTTCGTGAGCGCACGCCGCGAGTCGGTCGAGAGTGAACCCTCGCGCCAGACCTGCGCCGCGAGCGTCAGCATCGCGTACTCCTCGGTCGTGAACACGATGTCGTCGGGCAGCTGGTAGCGCGCCGGCGGGATGCGGTAGCGCTGCAGCTTCGTGTCGCCCTCGGCGCCGAGCGCGTCCACGGTCTCGAGCGGCACGCCGAGCTCGCGCAGGTCTTCCTTGTCGCGCTCGAACTGGCGCTCGAGATTGGCCCGATCGGCGGCCACCTCGTACCGCGCGGAGTACCCCGTGACGGTGGAGAGGATCTCGGCCTTCGTGAGGCCCTGCTCGGTGGCGAGCAGCGCGAGCACGAGGCTGAACAGCCGCTCCTCGGCCGGAACCCGCCGGGTGGGCGCGGGCACGACCGACCTAGTCCTCGATGCCGAGGATGTCGACGACGAACACCATCGTCGACCCATCGGGGATCGTGGCGGGGGCCTGACCAGCGGGGTAGCCGAACTCCGGCGGGATCACGACGATCACCTGCGAGCCGACCGTGCGGCCGACGAGCCCGTCGGCGAGTCCGGTGACGATGCCGTTCGGGTCGTTCTCGAAGCTCGTGATCGTGAACGTCGCCGGCGCGCCGCGCTCCCAGCTCGAGTCGAAGATCGTCTTCGTGCTCCAGAGCAGCCCCGTGTAGTGCAGCACGGCACGGTCGCCCTCCTCGATCGCCGCACCCTGGCCGAGCACGAGCGTGTGCGAGCGCAGCTCGGTCGGCGGCGCTTCATCGGGGATCGTCACGCCGGGCGTGCCGTTGGGTGCCGTCACGACGGCGGGGATGCCCGCCGCGCCGAGCTGGGGAAGACCGGTCGCCCGGCCGAGGTAGGCAGCCTGCACATCGAGCACCATGACGATCGCGTCGTCGTTGGCGAGCCCGAGACCGGGGTCGAGCGTGTCAGCGCCGAAGACGTCTTCGATCGTGCCCGTCACGGCGATGCGCGAGCCGACCTGGGCGCACTGCACGGCCTCGGCGAGCAGGTCGATCTCGCTGCCGGCGGTGCGGCGCAGCGGCGCCTCCTCATCGGAGTAGGCGCTCGCGGTGATGAGCTCGCCGTCCTCGCCGTTGAACAGGCTGACCTGGAAGTCGACGATCTGGCCGGCGGCGATGCGGTCGCCCTCCCCCGCGTCGATCACGGCCTGCTGCGTGCCATCGGTCGTGAGCGGCGTCGGGAACTCGACCTCGGGGGCGCTGCCGAACGCGCCGGAGGCCTCGACGTAGCCGGGAGCATCCCCTGTCGGCACGACGGGGGTGCATGCGCCCGAGGCGGCGGGGCCGGTGCACGCGACGAGCGAGCCGATGAGGGCGCTGGTCAGGACGAGGGCGGAAGCGGTGCGCACAGAGCGTCGGGGGGTCGCAGTCACACCTGTCACTCTATCGGGCGGCGCGCCGACTTCTCGGCGAGGGCCTGAGCCTCGCGGGCGGCCTTGCGCAGGCGCTTGTCGCTCGCCTGCCGGTCGCCAACGGCCCCCGGAGTCCACAGCTCGAGGTCGACGTCGCCGTACTCGGTCTTCGAGCCGCGCTTGGCTTTCACGAAGCGCCCCGCGCCGTCGGCGAGCCGTCGTGCGGTGAGCAGGAACCCCGTGTGCGCGACCATGCGGTGGTCGGGACGCACCGACAATCCGTCGACGTTCCAGCCGCGCACCATCGTCTCGGTCGACACGGGCTCGGTGAAGGTCTCGGTGAGGCGGATCGCTTCGGCCACCCGCGAGAGCTGCGTGGCGGTCGCGACATACACGAGCAGCACTCCCCCGGGCGTGAGCGCCGCGGCGACGGCGTCGAGGCACTCCCAGGGCGCGAGCATGTCGAGTACGGCGCGGTCGGCGGTGCCGTCGGGCACGGCCTGCGGCAGGGCATCCTGCAGATCGCCCATCGTGATCGTCCAGTTCTCGGGCCGCGCGCCGACGTAGGCGCTCACGTTGCCCTCGGCGATCTGCGCGAACTCCTCGCGCCGCTCGAACGAGAAGAGGTGGCCGCGCTCGCCGATGGCGCGCAGCAGCCACATGCTCAGCGCGCCCGAGCCGACGCCGGCCTCGACGACGCGCGCACCGGGGAAGATGTCGGCCTGCGCGAGGATCTGCGCGGCGTCTTTCGGGTAGATGATGGCGGCGCCGCGCGGCATCGACATGACGAAGTCGGTCAGCAGCGGGCGCAGCGCGAGGTAGGAGACGCCCTGCGAGTTCTCGACGACGCTGCCGTCGGGCAGTCCGATGAGCACCTCGTGCTGCAGCACGCCGCGGTGGCTGTGGAAGGCGTTGCCCGCCTCGAGCGTGATCGTGTTGAGCCGCCCCTTGGGGTCGGTCAGCTGCACCTGGTCGCCCTCGACGAAGGGGCCGCTCCGACGGCGAATGGTCATTGCTCAGGCCCCTGTCGCTCGGTAGTGGTGGCGCGCGAGGGCGCCGGCGAGGTCGGCGACCGTGCGCCCGGCGAGCGTCGGCCACAGCTCGTGGGTGGGGCCCTCGTGCAGCGTGAGGTGCAGGGGCACGCCGATCGCGGCGGCACCCGACGCGACGGCCGAGACGAGCCCGAACTCGCTGTCTTCGATCGCGACGCAGTCGTGAATGGCCACGCCGAGCCGTTCGGCGGCGAGCAGGTACGGCTGCGGGTGCGGCTTGGGGTGCTCGACATCATCGCCGGCGATCACGACATCGAAGACGTCGTCGCCGATCGCGCCCGCGATCTGCAGCGCCATGCGACGGATCGACATCGTGACGAGGGCGATCGGGATGCCCGCCGCGCGCAGCTCGGTGATGAGCTCCAGTGCGCCCGGTCGCCACGGCACGTCCGTCTCAACCTGCAGCATGACCCGGTCGGTGAGGGTGCTGATGATCTCATCGACCTCGAGGGCGACGCCCGCCTGCTGCAGGATGCGGGCCGACTGCACGAGGCCGGAACCGACGAGCTGCATGCCCTGGGCCTCGCTCCAGGTGCCGCCGTGCTCGCCGACCAGCTCGGTCTCGGCGCGCATCCAATAGGGCTCGGTGTCGACGATGGTGCCGTCCATGTCCCAGAGAACGGCGGCAGGAGTCGGAGCGGTCACGACGCACGAGTCTAGTTGCGTTCTATCCTGGGGCGACCCCTCGGCACCGGCCGCGGGGGTCAGGAGGGTGCATCGGTGACGCAGAGCGATCTGTTCCGCAGCGGGCGGCTGCTCGTGGTCGCTTTCGAGGGCTGGAACGACGCCGGCGAGGCCGCGAGCGGCGCCGTGCGCGCGCTCAAAGAGGTGCTCGACGTCGTGCCCATCGCCGACATCGACCCCGAGGACTACTACGACTTCCAGCTCAACCGCCCCCACGTCGAGTTCGACGACGACGGCAAGCGGCGCCTGCGCTGGCCGGGCGTCACGCTCTACGGTCCCGCGGGCGATGACGGGATGCCCCGCACGCGCTCGGCGGGCGACGACCCCATCGGCGTGAGCGGGACGAACCACGAGAACATCTACCTACTGCTGGGCACCGAGCCCTCGCGCGGCTGGAAGACCTTCGCGACCGAGACCATCGACCAGGCGCTCACGGCCGACATCACGGGCGTGATCCTGCTCGGGGCCCTGCTCGCCGACGTGCCGCACACGCGCCCCATCGCGATCCACAGCTCGAGCGAGAACCCCGAGGTGCGCGACGAGCTCGGCGTCGAGCGCAGCAGCTACGAGGGGCCCGTCGGCATTCTCAGCGTGATCGCGACGATGGCGGAGGAGGCCGGGATTCCGACGGTGTCGCTGTGGGCATCCGTGCCGCACTACGTGCACAACGCGCCCTCGCCCAAGGCGACGCTCGCCCTGCTCGACAAGCTGGAGGAGCTCGTCGACGTCGTCATTCCGCGCGGCGACCTGCTCGATGAGGCGCGCGAGTGGGAGGAGGGCATCGACGCCCTCGCGAACGACGACGACGAGATGCGCTCGTACATCGATCAGCTCGAGCGCGCGCGTGACGCCGTCGAGGCGCCCGAGGCGAGCGGCGAGGCGATCGCGCAGGAGTTCGAGCGCTACCTGCGCAAGCGCGACGACGAGCCGCCGGCCGACGGGCCCGGCGCCGGCTGAGGCCGACGCTCAGGAAACCCGCTGCGGACGACTACAACCACTCGACAGCCTGGTTATCGCCGAACTGCGCCGCGAGCGTCGACCGTATCGCTGGACCAACCCAGGGCTCCCAGCGGGTGACAACCAAAGGTGTCGAGCGAGATCGCATGTGAGCCTGCGCAGCTTTGTCATCTGGAGTTCCGACGCATACGGATGTCCGCCACCTGGACTTCCAGACGCTGAGGCCGTTGCTGACCACTCCAACGACGATCCGTTGAACTCGTTCGACATCGCTCGAGCGGGACAACACGAACTCCAGATCGATAAGGGTGCCGATCGAGAGCTGGCACTCGTCGGCTCCGAAGGCGAGCTCGATCCCTCGATCCCCGCTGTCGCTGGGCGCCTCGAAGTAGACAAGTTCGGAGTGTTCGAGCGCTCGCCACTCGGACGTGACGTCGGTCGACACGAGATCTCGCAGCCGCTCTAGAAACTCCCGCAACTGCGCTTCACCCTCGGTCACACGACCCCCCAACTGATCTCCACAATTCAGGAGGTGCGACCTCTGCATCACCGCGACACGCCGGTGGAGCATCCTGAAGCCGCATCGGCGCGCGCGATCTCCTGAATTGTGGAGATGCGCGGATGCTCGCTCGGGGCCGTGCGGCGGCGCGAGCCGGGCTACAGCGGGTCGAGCACGCCCGTCGAGAGCAGCACGATGAGGGTGCCGCCGAGCAGTAGCCGGTAGATCACGAAGGGCAGGAACGAGCGCTTCGAGATGTAGGCCATGAGCCCGGCGATGACCGCGAGGCCGACGCCGAAGGCGACGACCGTGGCGGCCGCGATCTCGAGGCCCGAGAACGGACTCGACCCGGGCTCGCGGATGGCCGTGACGAGCTCGTAGAGCCCGCTGCCGAAGACCGCGGGCACCGCGAGCAGGAAGGCGTAGCGCGCGGCGGCCGGCCGGGTGTAGCCGAGCGCGAGGCCCATCGTCGTCGTGGCTCCCGAGCGCGAGACCCCGGGGATGAGCGCGAGCATCTGCGCCGCGCCGTACGCGAGGCCGTGCGGGTAGGTGAGGTCGGTGAGCTCGCGCGTGCGCTTGCCGAGCCAGTCGGCGAGGCCGAGCAGGATGCCGAAGACGATGAGCACGATCGCGACGATCCAGAGCGAGCGGAAGCTCGAGCGGATGTACTCCTGCGCGAAATAGCCCACGAGCACGATCGGCACGGTGCCGATGATGATGAGCCAGCCCATGCGCACATCGGGGTCGTCGCGCGGGATGCCCCGCTCTCCTCCCTCGGAGTGGGACCCGCCGCGCGGCCCGAACGAGCGGAACCACTTGCCGATGATGCGCGTGATGTCTTTCCAGAAGTAGAGCAGCACGGCGAGCTCGGTGCCGATCTGGGTGATCGCCGTGAAGGTCGCGCCGGGGTCGGTCGCGCTCGGCAGGAACTCGCCGACGATGCGCAGGTGCGCGCTCGACGAGATCGGCAGGAACTCGGTGAGGCCCTGGATGAGGCCGAGGAAGAGCGCTTCGAGGAGGGACACGCGGGGCCGTTCTAGTAGCGGGTGAGCAGGTCGGTGAGGGCGGCGTGGCCGAACTCGAGCGCGTCGAGCGGCACGCGCTCGTCGACGCCGTGGAACATCGCGGGGAAGTCGAGCTCGGGCGTCAGCTTGAGGGGGGCGAAGCCGTAGCCCGTGATGCCCAGCAGGCTCAGCGCCTTGTTGTCGGTGCCCCCGCTCAGCAGGTAGGGCAGGACCTCGGCGCCGGGATCGTGCCGCTGCAGCGTTGCGACCATCTCGTCGACGAGCGGGCCGCTGAACGGGTTCTCGAGCCCGAGATCGCGGTGCATCACGATGACCTCGATGTCATCGCCGACGAGGTGCTGCACCTCGGCGAGCACGGCATCCTCCTGGCCCGGCAGCGTGCGGATGTCGATGAGGGCTTCGGCCCGGTCGGGAATCACGTTGTGCTTGTAGCCCGCCTGCAGCAGGGTCGGGTTCGTCGTCGTGCGCACGGTCGCCGTGAGGAAGCCCGCGGCGGTGCCCGAGCGCAGCAGCAGCTCGTCTGGTCCGACCTGCTCGGGGTCCGCATCCAGCAGGCGCGCGAGCTCGGCGAGCAGCTGCCGCGTCGTGTCGGTGAGGTGCAGCGGCCACTGCTGCCGGCCGAGCGTGACCACGGCCTCGGCGAGCTTCGTGACGGCGTTGTTCGTGATGACGCGCGAGCCGTGCGCCGCCGTGCCGCGCGCGACGAGCTTGATCCAGACGAGCGCCTTCTCGCCGGTCTGCAGCAGGTAGGCGCGCCGCCCGGCGAGCTCGACCGAGTACCCGCCGACCTCGCTGATCGCTTCGGTCGCGCTGGCGAAGAGCTGCGGATGCTCGGTCACGACGTGGTGCGACCCGAACACTCCCCCGTTCTCCTCGTCGGAGAAGAACGCCACGACGAGGTCGCGGTTCGGCCCGCCGGTCTCGATCGTCTGCCGCAGCGCGGTCAGCATCATGGCGTCCATGTTCTTCATGTCGACGGCGCCGCGCCCCCACAGCATGCCGTCACGGATCTCGCCCGCGAAGGGGTCGACGCTCCAGTTCGCCGGGTCGGCAGGCACGACGTCGAGGTGGCCGTGCACGACGAGCGCGGGGCGCTCGCCGCGAGTGCGATCGACGGGATGCTCGTACCGGCCGTCGACGCGGGCGATCACGCTCGTGCGCCCGGGGGCGGCGTCGACGAGCAGGGGCTCGAGTCCCATGTCGCGCAACTCGGCCTCGACGTAGTGGGCGGCTTCGGTCTCGCCGTTGCTGCGGCCCTCGCCGTAGTTGGTGGTGTCGAAGCGGATGAGGTCGCGGGCGATGCGGGCGGTGCTGCCGAGTCGGTCGAGCGCAGCATCCTGGGGCATGTCGTCAACGCTACCGGGCCTACCGCGCCCGTGAGGCGGTGCGCGGAAGGGCACGCGGCATCCGTGCTAATGTCGTCTCCGGTCGCGACGCCTCCGGGCGGAGCAACCACAACCAGCGCGGGTGGCGGAAATGGCAGACGCGCTAGCTTGAGGTGCTAGTGCCCGAAAGGGCGTGGGGGTTCAAGTCCCCCCTCGCGCACGGATCACATGCTCGTGGTCAGGTGTGTGACGAAGAACTGGTTGAGACAGTGCGGCACGTGTGCCGTGAACGGCCCCGAGGCGAGAGCCCGGGGCCGTTCGTCGTTTCGGCAGTCGTGCGGCCGACGCACAGCGTGCACTTAGCGATTGCCGACACTGTTGAGATCATGGACGACTGTCACCATACGAGCCGTTGATGGGCGATATCGCGCTCACCATCGGGCTCATCGCCCTGTTCATCGCCATCGGCGGCGTGTTCGCCGCAGCCGAGATCGCTCTCGTCTCGCTCCGCGAATCGCAACTGGTCACGCTCGAGAAGCGCAGCGCCCGCGGGGCGCGCGTCGCCGCCCTCGCGCGCGACCCCAACACCTTCTTGGCTGCGGTCCAGATTGGCGTGACCCTCTCCGGCTTCCTCTCCGCGGCGTACGGCGCCACGGCGCTCGCGCCCTACCTGACGCCGACGCTGGTGGCGGGCGGCATCGCTGAGCCGGTGGCCGCCGCGATCTCGATCATCACGATGACGCTCATCGTGGCCTATGCCTCGCTGGTCTTCGGCGAGCTGGCGCCGAAGCGGCTCGCCCTGCAGCGCGCTGAGTCGTTCGCCCTCATCGTCGCGCCCGTGCTGGCCGGATTCGCGGTCGCGGTCAAGCCGCTGGTGTGGCTGCTCGCCGCGTCGAGCAACCTCGTCGTGCGCCTCTTCGGCGGCGACCCGCATCAGCGGGCCGAGCAGATGAGCGACGACGAGCTGCGTGAGCTCGTCGACGCCCACGACGGGCTCGGGGACGAAGAGCGCGAGATCGTCGGCGACGTGCTGCACGCCGCCGACCGCACGCTCGCCGAGGTCATGCGCCATCGCGCCGACATGGTCGCGGTGCGCGGCGATCTCACGCTCGACGAGGCCCGGCAGTGGGCGCGCGAGCAGCCGTATTCGCGCTACCCCGTGCTGCACGGCGGGTTCGACGGGATCACGACCTTCGTGCACGTGCGCGACCTCGCGTGGGCGCCGGAGGGCGCCGACCTCGCGAGCATCGAGCGCCCGCTTGCCGCGCTCCCCGCGACAGCGCGCATCCTTCCGACGCTCACGCGCATGCGCCGCGACGGCGACCACATCGCACTCGTCGTCGACGAGTACGGCGGCGTCGATGGCATCGTGACGCTCGAGGACATCGTCGAAGAGCTCATCGGCGAGGTCTACGACGAATACGACGAGACCGACGCCCTCACCGAGGGAGCCATCGACGCGACCGTGCTCGTGGCTGGGTCGCTCACGATCGAGGAGTTCGCTGACCGTACGGGCGTCGTCGTCGACGACGGACCGTACGAGACCATCGCGGGATACGTGGTCGACCGGCTGGGGCGCATGCCGAATGACGGCGATGCGGTCGAGACGGCGGAGGCACGGCTGGTCGTGCGCGGGGTCGAGCGACGACGCATCGTGCAGGTCGAGGTCGAGCGGCTCGAGCCGGCGATCGACTGATCGCGCCTACATCGCGGCGGTCGGCTCGGCCTTCTCGGTCGCGAGCTGCTGCAGGCGGCGCTCGCGGTTGGCGAGGAAGAGCGGGAAGGTGAACGCGATCGCCGTGAGCCCCGAGAACACGATGTACGCCCACAGGTGCTTCATGCCGAGGCGGCGGCCCTCGATGACGATGAGGGCGCACGCGGCGACTGCCATGATGAGCAGGTCCATCGTGAGCGAGCCGACGGCCGGGCCGCTGCCGAACCAGTCGCCGAAGAAGTCGCGGCGCTCGATGATGGCGATGACGTTGTAGGTCCAGGTGCCGATGAGGCCGGCGATGGCGAGGACGAGGAACACGATGGCGGTGCGATTCCAGTGACGGGTCATGACGCCATTGTGCCTGCGGCGGCCGACTCGCGTGCCGTCGACCTCGACGCGCTGGAATCCCGTACGGCGTTTCGGGAGTGGAGCGCGCGGTCTCCCGGGCAGCGGGCCGACCCCCGTCGGTTCGGGATGCTCGTCGCGGCCCTCGGGCTCGACGTCGAGCATCCCGCCCCCGCCCTCGGGGTTGTCGGGTCTAAGGGCAAGGGCACCACCGTCGCCTACGCCTCGGCGCTCGTGGCCCAGACGGGGCTGCGGGTCGGCACGGTCTTCAGCCCGGGGCTCGTGAGCAATCGCGATCGGCTGCGGGTCAACGGTGCCGTGCTGCCGCTCGACGACTACATCGCGCTGCTCGAGCGGGTCGACGCTGCGCTGCGCACGCTGCCGGCGCCCGACGCGGGCTACATCGGGCCGAGCGGGTTCTTCCTCGCCGCGGGGCTCGCGCACTTCGCCGCCGCAGGGTGCGAGGCGCTCGTGCTCGAGGCCGGCATCGGCGGCCGGCGCGACGACCTCGGGCGTGTGGGGCTCACGGGCCTGGCGATGGCGCAGGTGTTTCTCGAACACACCGACCTGCTCGGGCCGACGATCGCCGTGATCGCCGCCGACAAGGTCGGGGCCGCGCGGCCCGGCACCCGCTTCGTGAGCCACCTCGCGCAGAGCGAGGAGGCCGAGGCGGTCATCCGTCAGCACACCGACGACATCGGCGCAGAGCGGATGCGCGTCGACGCGACCGCCCGCGCACCGTACGCAGGCGCGGTCGTCGAGGGGCTCACGGGCATGAATGCCGCGCACGGCATGATCGCTGCGCGGAGGCTGCTGACCGAGCTCGGTCGGCCGGATGCGACTGACGAGCAGGTGCGCGCCGCGGCGGCGCGCGTGCACTACCCCGGGCGGCTGTCGCGGCACGAGCGTGACGGCTCGACAGTTTTCGTCGACTCGGCTGTCAGCCGCGACGGCTTCGAGAACGCCCTCGCGCACGTCGAGCGCGAGACGGGCGCGCTGCCCGCTCTCACGCTCGTGTCGGTGCCCTGCGAGAAGGATCTGGCCGGGTTCCGTGCGGTGGCCGCGGGGCTGGCCGCTGCGGCAACGCCTCGCCGCGTCGTCTTCGTCGCCCTCGAGCGCGTGCACCTGCACTACCCCGAGCGCGACGAGTGGCCCGGCGAGTGGGCGACCGCCGCCGAGCTGCCCGCCCTGCTGCGCAGCGCGCCCGTCGTGCTCGCGATCGGCACCGCGAGCTTCTCATCCGAGGTGCTGCGGCACTGCGGCGTCGACACCGACCGCGTCTTCTGAGACTGGAGCCCCCCATGCCCTCCCCCGCCCCCTTCGGCCTGCTGCTCGACGTCGACGGCCCCATCGCGAGCCCGATCGAGCGGCGCATCGTGATCGACTCGATCGTGGACGACCTGCTGACGCTCGCCGCGGCGGGCATCCCGATCGCCTTCATCACGGGCCGCAGCGACGCCTTCATGCGCGAGCAGGTCGTGGCGCGGCTGGTGGCCGGCGGTCTGGATGCTCGCGCGCACGTCTTCGGCGTCTTCGAGAAGGGCGGCTGCTGGGCCCCCGTGACGCCGCAGGGGCTCGGCGAGCTCGAGATCGACACCGTCGTCGCGGTGCCCGTTGCCCTCAAGACGGCCGTAGAGTCGCTCGCGCGTGAGCACTACGCCGACACGATGTTCGTCGACGGCGGCAAGCACGTGATGATCTCGATCGAGCAGCGCACTGACGTGACCTCGGCGGTCTATCGCGACGCACAGCTGCGCTTCATCGTGGAGGTCGAGCGGATCATGGCCGAACTCACTGTGGGGCCGGGCTTCCGCATCGACCCCACGATCATCTCGATCGACGTCGAGTCGGTGCTGCTCGACAAAGATCTCGGCGCCGCGCGCGCCCTCGACTGGTTCGCCGCGCGCGGTGTGTCGGCCGAGCGGTGGTGGTCGGTCGGCGACTCGCGGTCGGACTACCTGATGGCCGACGCGGTGCACGCGCGGGGCATCCCGGTCGCGCACGTCGACGTGCGGCCCGGCGACGGCATGCTTGATCGGCCCTACGACGTCGTAGTCGAGAGCGACCTCATCCACGATGCCGCGGGCGCGGCGTTCCTGCGGCGGAGGGTCGCCGAGCTCGACTGATCGGGCGCCGCGGTCGACGGAGCGAGTGTCGCGGGAGTCATGATCGAGGGGGAAGCGTCTCCCCTGCAGACGCTTCCAGAAACGCGGAACATCGTGACATCGATTCGCGTTGTTCCGCGTTTCTGGAAGTCTGTGGGGGATGTTCGCGACACGCCGAACGGATGTCGGTGCAGGTTGCCATATTCGAACGTATGTTCGATCATGGAGAGATGCCCGCTCTTGCGCTCTCCCCCGTCGCCGACCCTGTCGTCGACTCCCGCGGCGCGCGCATCGAGGCGGTCGAGACCGTGCAGGCGCTGCAGGCCCGCATCGACGCGCTGCAGCGCACGCGGCTCGACTCGCGACTCATGCCCACGCACGAAGCCCTCGCCGACCTGCTGCCCGACGGCGGGCTGCGCGAGGGCGCGACCTACGCCCTGAGCCCCTCGAGCGCCCTCGTCATGGCGCTGCTCGTCGGCCCCTCCCAGGCGGGCTCGTGGTGCGGCGTCGTCGGCATGCCCGAGTTTGGCGTCGAGGCCGCCGAGGGCATCGGCATCGACCTCGACCGGCTCGTGCTCGTGCCGCACCCGGGCGACGCATGGCTCACCGTCACGGCGTCGATCGCGGATGCGCTCGGCATCGTCGTCGTGCGCCCCGGGCGGGCGGCGAGCGACGGCGCGATCGCCAAGCTCGCCGGGCGGCTGCGCGAGCGCGGCTCGACCCTGCTCGTGCTCGGCCCGTGGCCCCAGGCCGAGGCGATGATCAGCCTCACCGAGAGCCGCTGGTCGGGCCTCGGCGATGGCCACGGCTACCTGAGCGAGCGCGAGGTGACGATCACCGTGAGCGCGAAGCGCGGCGGCCGGCCCCGCAGCGGGCGCGTGATGATGCCGGATGCCGAGCTGGGCATCCGCCGCCTCGATCGCGGTGTTGCGGCCGACCGCGCGCGCGAGCGCTGGCACGACACCGCTCCCCTCACGGCGAGGCGGGTCGGCTGATGCAGCGCACGCTCGTGTTGTGGGTGCCCGACTGGCCCGTCATCGCGGCCGTGCGCGAGGGGCTGGCCGTCGCGGGCGCGCCGATCGCCGTCATGGCGGCCAACCGGGTCGTCGCGTGCTCCCCCGCCGCCCGCGCCGAGGGCGTGCGGGCGGGTCAGCGGCGGCGCGAGGCCCAGTCGCTGTGCACGAGCCTCGTCGTCGTGCCATTCGACGAGGGGCGGGATCACCGGCTGTTCGCTCCGCTCATCGACGTCGTCGACGGGCTCGTCGCGGGCGTGCAGGTCGTGCGGCCCGGCCTGCTCGCGCTCGCCGCGCGCGGGCCCGCCCGCTACTACGGCGGCGAGAAAGCTGCCGCGCTCGCGCTGCGCGGCGCTGTGCTCGCCGAAGGGGTGGGCGCAGCATCCGGCAACCCCCTCGGGGGTGGGCTGGCCGATGTGCGCATCGGCCTGGCCGACGGCCCCTTCGCGGCCGAGCTCGCCGCGCGCACGGTGGCTGCCGAGCAGTCGGTGCAGATCGTGCCGAGCGGAGCATCCGGCCCTTTCCTCGCCCCCTTCGCCGTGACGACGCTCGGCGACCCCGACCTCGCGACGCTGCTCGGGCGGCTCGGAGTGCGCACGCTCGGCGACTTCGCCGCGCTGCCCGCCGAGGCCGTGCGCGACCGCTTCGGCGCGGCCGGAGCCCATCGGCACGCCCTCGCCGGAGCCTCCGACACCACGCCGCTCGTACCGCGCACTCCCCCGCCCGACCTCGAACGCGTACTGGAGCTCGAGCCACCGCTCGACCGCGTCGACCAGCTCGCCTTCGCCGTGCGGCAGCTCGCCGACGAGCTCGTCGAGACCCTCACCGGGCGGCTGCTCGTCGCCACGGCCATCCGCATCGGCTTCCGCGACGAGCACGGCACCGAGACCGAGCGGGCCTGGCTGCACCCGCGATCGTTCCGCGCGAGCGAGATCGTCGACCGCGTGCGCTGGCAGCTCAGCGGCGAGACGCGCACGGCGGGGGCGCGCGCCGACGCCGACCGCGGGCCGGGCCTGCGCTCGGCCATCACGCGCGTGCGCATCGTGCCCGAGAGCGTCGACGACCTCGCCCACCACGAGCCCGGGCTGTGGGGCAGCGCGCCCGACGAGCGCGTGCACCACGCCCTCTCGCGCGTGCAGAGCCTGCTCGGCCACGAGGCCGTGCTCACCGCACAGCGCACGGGCGGCCGCACGCTCGCCGAACGATCCGTGCTCGTGCCGTGGGGCGACCGCGCCGTCATCACCCGACCGGTCGAACGACCCTGGCCGGGAGCCCTGCCGCAGCCCGCGCCGGCCACCGTATTCCCCTCGCGGCATGCGGTCACGGTCGTCGACGAGCTGGGTGCTCCGGTCGGCATCGATGACCGGATGCGGCTCTCCGCGCCCCCCGCCGGGTTCGCCCCGGCCGCGGGCGGCGCGACGCGGCCCGTGACCTCGTGGGCGGGCCCGTGGCCGCTCGACGAGCAGTGGTGGAGCATCCGTCGCCGGCGACTGCACCGCCTGCAGGTCGTCGACGCGGCCGGCGTCGCCTGGCTGCTCGTGCTCGAGGGCAGCAGCTGGTGGGCCGAGGCGCGCTATGACTGAGCGCGTGCCGACTGAGCGCGTGCCGACTGAGCGCGTGATCGCCGCGGGGCCGCGCTGATGGCCGGCTGGCACAACCCGCCCATTCCGTGGAGCGAGTTCGAACGGAATCTGCGTGAGGGCAGCCGCCCCGGCTCGAGCCCGCCGCTCGGCGGTGATGCGGGAGACTCCCCCGCCTGGTCGCAGAAGCGTGCGCCGTACCAGCGGCGCGGTCTCGAGCAGCCCGACCCCGCCACGGTCGTGCCCTACGCCGAGCTGCACGCGCACTCGAGCTTCAGCTTCCTCGACGGCGCCTCGAGCCCCGAAGAGCTGCTCGAAGAGGCCGCGCGTCTCGGGCTGATGGGCCTCGCGATGACCGACCACGACGGCTTCTACGGCGTCGTGCGCATGGCCGAGGCGGCCGAGCCGTACGGCATCACGACGGTGTTCGGCGCCGAGCTCTCGCTCGACCTCACGGGTCCGCAGCAGGGCGTGCCCGACCCCGAGGGCACGCACCTGCTCGTGCTCGCGCGCGGGCAGGCCGGCTACCACCGGCTCGCCGCCGCCATCACCGACGCGCAGCTCGCGGGCGCCGAGAAGGGCCGTCCGGTGTACGACCTCGACGTGCTCGCCGAACACGCGGGCCGCGGGGGCGATTCGACGAGCGGCGACCACTGGATGATCCTCACCGGGTGCCGCAAGGGCGCCGTGCGCTCGGCGCTCGAGGGGCGCGACACCAGACGCGCCGGTAACGACGGTGCGGCCTCGGATGGCGTCGCCCGCGCGCGGCCGACGCGCGCCCACATCGCCGCGGCGGGCGCCGAGCTCGACGCGCTCGTCGACCGGTTCGGAGCATCCAATGTCTGCATCGAGCTCTTCGATCACGGCCGGCCGCTCGACACCGTGCACAACGACGTGCTCGCCGCCCTCGCCGCTGAGCGCGGGCTGCCGCTCGTCGCGACGGGCGCCGTGCACTACGCGACCCCCGCGCGGTACCCGCTCGCCACCGCGTTCGCCGCCCTGCGCGCGCGCCGCAGCCTCGATGACATGCAGGGCTGGCTGCCCGCGGCCGGAACCTCGCACCTGCGCAGCGGGGCCGAGATGCAGCGCCTGTTCGCGCGGTACCCGGGGGCGGTGGCACGCAGCGTCGCGCTGGCGACCGAGCTCGGCTTCAGCCTGCGGCAGGCCAAACCGAATCTTCCCCGGCAGGAGGTACCAGAAGGCCACACGCCGATGAGCTGGCTGCGCGAGCTCGTCTGGGCGGCCGTGCCGCGCAAGTACCCCGACGCGAGCGAGGCCGACCGCGCCCGCATCGCGCGCGAGCTCGACGTCATCGAGATGAAAGACTTCCCCGGCTACTTCCTCATCGTGCACGACATCGTGCAGTACGCCCGAAGCCGCGGCATCCTCTGTCAGGGCCGGGGCTCGGCCGCGAACTCGGCCGTCTGCTACCTGCTCGACATCACGGCGGTCGACTCGATCGGCTACCAGCTGCCCTTCGAGCGCTTCCTGTCGTCGCTCAGAGACGAAGAGCCCGACATCGACGTCGACTTCGACTCCGATCGGCGGGAAGAGGTCATCCAGTACGTCTTCGAGAAGTACGGTCGCCGCAATGCCGCCCAGGTGGCGAACGTCATCAGCTACCGGCCGAAGAACGCCGTGCGCGACATGGCGCGCGCGCTCGGCTACTCCACCGGGCAGCATGATGCCTGGAGCAAGCAGGTCGAGCGCTGGGGCGCCGTGCTCTCGAGCGACGACCACGACATTCCCGAACCCGTCGTCGACCTCGCGCAGCAGGTGCTCACCTACCCGCGGCACTTGGGCATCCACTCGGGCGGCATGGTGCTCACCGATCGGCCCGTCGGCGAGATCGTGCCCATCGAGCACGCGCGCATGGAGAACCGCACGGTGCTGCAGTGGGACAAAGACGACTGCGCCTGGATGGGCCTCGTCAAGTTCGACCTGCTCGGCCTCGGCATGCTTGCCGCCCTGCAGTACTCGTTCGACCTCATGGACGAGCACCTCGGCGAGCGGTGGGAGCTCGCGACCCTGCCGAAGGAGGAGCAGGCCACCTACGACATGCTGTGCCGCGCCGACTCGATCGGCGTGTTCCAGGTCGAGAGCCGCGCCCAGATGGGCCTGCTGCCGCGGCTGCAGCCGCGCAAGTTCTACGACCTCGTCGTGCAGATCGCGCTCGTGCGGCCCGGGCCCATTCAGGGCGGGGCAGTGCACCCCTTCGTGCGGCGCAAACTCGGGCACGAGCCGATCACCTACGACCATCCGAAGCTCAAGGCTCCGCTCGAGCGCACGCTCGGCATCCCGATCTTCCAAGAGCAGCTCATGCAGGTCGCGATGGCGGTCGGTGGCTGCACGGGTGACGATGCCGACCTGCTGCGCCGCGCCATGGGCAGCAAGCGCGGCCTCGAGCGCATCGAGTCGCTGCGCGAGACGCTCTACACCGGCATGGCGGGCAACGGCATCACCGGTCAGCTCGCCGACGAGATCTACGGCCGCATCCAGGCCTTCGCCAACTTCGGCTTCGCCGAGAGCCACTCGATCAGCTTCGCGCTGCTCGTCTACGCGAGCTCGTGGATCAAGCTGCACTACCCCGGCGTCTTCCTCGCCTCGCTCTTGCGCGCGCAGCCGATGGGCTTCTACGCGCCTGCGAGCCTCACGGCCGACGCCGAACGCCACGGTGTGGAGGTGCGCACGCCGTGCATCCTGCGGTCGGGGGTCGAGGCGGGGCTTGAGCGCCTCGATCTGGTGGTTGCGTCAGCGCACGAGCCCGTGGCTCCGGATGCCCGCCGCGCGCACCCCACGGGGCTCGAGCAGTGCATCCACCGCCAGCAGCCGCCCGTACCCGAGTTCGAGCCCGCGTCGACGAACGGCGACCTCGCCGACTGCGCGCTGCACCGCCGCGACGGTGAGCTCGCGGTGCGGCTGGGGCTTGCCGAGGTCGGCGGGATCGGTCGGCCGACGGCCCAGCGCATCGTCGCCGAGCGCGAGCGGGGCGGCCCGTACCGCGACCTCACCGAGCTCGTCTACCGCACCGGGCTCACGGCCGCCCAGGTCGAGGCGCTTGCGACCGCCGGCGCCTTCGACGTGCTCGGCATGTCGAGGCGCGAGGCGCTGTGGGCGTCGGGCGCGGCGGCGCAAGCCCGGCCCGAGTACCTGCCGGGGGTCGTCACGGCGGTGCAGCCGCCGCTGTTCACCGACCTCGACGAGTACGAGCTCATGGTCGCCAACCTCGTGTCGACGGGCATCGCTCCCGGTGACCACCCCGTGCGCTTCGTGCGCGGGCTACTGCGCGAGCGCGGCGTGCTGAGCGCGCGCGAGCTGCGCAGGGCCGATCCGGGGCGCCGCGTCGAGGTCGCGGGGGTCGTCACCCACCGTCAGCGACCCGCGACCGCGAGCGGCATCACCTTCCTCAACCTGGAAGACGAGACGGGCCTCGTGAACGTCATCTGCTCGGTCGGGCTGTGGGGCCGCTATCGCCGCACGGTGCGCGAGAGCCGCGCCCTCATCGTGCGGGGCACGCTCGAGCGCTCTGCCGAGGGTGTGATCAACATCGTCGCCGACCGCGTCGAGTCGCTGCCTTTGCGCGTCACGATGCCGAGCCGCGACTTCCGCTAGTCCTTGACCCCGAAGGCGTCAACCCGTGGGCGCTCGCGCGCGACCGCCGTACCCTGAGGCCATGAACGATGCGTCGAACACGGCCGCCCACGCTGCGAAGGCCGCGCTCGACGCGGCGAAAGCCGGCGCCGACGGAGCCCTCTCCGTGGCCAAGCAGGTGCACGGCAGCACGCTCTTCGAGCGCACCGCGCGCGCCGGCTTCGCCGTGAACGGCCTCCTGCACGTGCTCATGGGACTGCTCGCCATCTCGGTCGCCACGGGAGCAGCCGGCGCGGGCGACGAGGCCGACCCCGCCGGAGCACTGCGCACCGTCGCCGACACACCAGGCGGACTCGTGCTCGTCTGGGTGCTCGCCATCGGGCTTGCGGCACTCGCGCTCTGGCTGCTGCTCGAGGCGGTCATCGCTCACCTGCTGCGGCGCGAGTGGAAGCGTGGCATCGTCGTGCTCGCCAAAGCTGTGGCGTACGGCGCTCTCGCGGTGCCCGCCGTCACGATCGGCCTCGGCGGCAGCGTCGACGCCGACAGCGATGTGCGCGAGGTCAGCGCGTTCCTCGTGCAGACGCCCGTCGGCATCGTGCTGCTCGGCCTCAGCGGCGCGGCGGTCATCGCGATCGGCGGATACTTCGTCGTGAAGGGCGCCCGGCGGGGCTTCCTCGACGACATCGACACCCCGCACGGTACCGCCGGCACCGCGGTGACGGTGCTCGGAACAGTCGGATACATCGCCAAAGGCGTCGCGCTCGCGGCGGTCGGCGCACTGCTCATCTCGACGGCCGTCACGGTCGATCCGGCGGAAGCGGGCGGTCTCGACGAGGCCCTCCGCGCCGTCGTGCAGCTGCCGTTCGGCGCCCCGCTGCTCGTCGTGATCGCGCTCGGACTCATCGCCTACGGCCTCTACTGCGTCGTGCGGGCGAAGCGAGCCCAGCTCTAGCGGCGCTTAAGCGTTGCGGCCGCGCGCCGCGACGTGCCACACGGCGACCTCGGTCCCGTCGCGCTCGACGACGAGCTCGTCGACGAGGTTCACGGCGTTGCAGACATGGTTGGGCACGACCCGCAGCACCGTGCCGAGCGGCGGCACGACGGCGTCCGGCGGGAACGTGACGGTCGCGTGGTGCTCCGAGAGCGCCGTGATGCGGGCATCCGGGTGGTCGAGCAGCCGGCCGTAGCCGCTCGCATAGGCGGCGCGGTCGGCGCCCAGGATCTTGCTGCCAGCATCCACGACCGCCACCTGATCGCGTCGGCTCACGACGGTCGCTCGCGCGCTCATCGCGATCGCCTCGGGCTCTATCGTGCCGAGCTCCCACTGCTGCGCGTCGCCGAAGAGGTAGACGCCCGGGCGCAGCTCGGTGAGCACGCCGCCGTCCGCCGCACGCGCGCTCGGCGTCGACCCGCCGCTCACCACGGGGCACGGGATGCCCGCCGCGACGAGCGCATCGCGCGCGGTCGCGAGGGCCGCGGCCTCGTCGCCCGCCGCGGGTTCCGCCGCGCCCGAGCCGTACGAGTGCCCGGGGAAGGTGAAGACACCGTCGACGAGGAGTCCCGCCTCGAGCGCCGCGGCAGCAACCTCCGCGGCACGCTCGGGAGCGACGCCGCTGCGGTGGTGGCCGCTGTCGACCTCGACCGCGATCGCGAGGGGCACAGCGCCGGGGCGACCGGCGTGCACGGCGTCGGCCAGCATCCGAACGCCCTCGATCGAGTCGGCTCCGACGCGCAGGCGAGCGCGGCCGGCGAGCGAGCGCAGCCGGGCTGCACGGGGTCCCGTCGCCCACAGCGGATAGGCGATGAACAGATCGTCGATGCCAGCGTCGGCGAAGACCTCGGCCTCGCCCACCGTGGCCACCGTCAGACCGATGGCCCCGTGCTCGCACTGCCGACGCGCGATCTCGGGTGTCTTGTGCGTCTTGGCGTGCGGACGCAGCGCGACCCCGAGCGCGCGCGCGTGCTCGGACATGGCAGCGAGGTTGGCCTCGAGCCGGTGCTCGTCGACGACGAGGTAGGGGGTATCGCGCACGCCCCCATCATGCCCCGTGGTCAGGAGGTTCCGGCCGCCATCTGCTTGCGCAGCAGTTCGATGCGCAGCTGCAGCTGCGCGACAGTCGCCTGGCCGACGGTCGGACCGCCGCACAGGCGCCGCAGCTCGGCGTGGATGTGCCCGTGCGGCTGCCCGGTGAGTTTCGCCCGGAGCCCGACGAGGCTGTTGAGCAGCGTGCGCTGCTCTTTCAGCGAGCGGTAGAGGGGCTGCGGCGCCGGCGCCGCGCCCGCGGGGCGGTCGGCCGCACGCCGCTGCTGCCGCTGGTGGCGGGCCTTGAGCACCTCGCGCACCTGGTCGGGTTCGAGGATTCCGGGGAGTCCGAGGAAGTCGAGCTCCTCCAGGCTGCCGACGGGCGAGAGCGCGCCGAACTCGTCCCCGTCGTACAGCACCTTCTCGAAGGTCGCGCTCGATTCGAGGGCGAGGTACGTGTACTCGGCGAGTTCGCTGTCGCTCGCCTTCTCCTCCCGCTCGGCAGCGGCGAGCAGCGCATCATCGAGCAGCTCGTCGCTCGCGCGGTCGAGCGCGTGGTCGCGCTCGCGCTCGAGCTCGCTCGCCAGCCGCTGGATGGAAGGAACGCTCGGGATGAAGATCGACGCGGTCTCGCCGCGGCGGCGCGCGCGCACGAAGCGCCCGATCGCCTGCGCGAAGAACAGCGGGGTGGATGCGCTCGTCGCGTAGACCCCGACCGCGAGGCGCGGCACGTCGACGCCTTCGGAGACCATGCGCACGGCGACGAGCCAGCGCGACTCGGACTCCGCGAACGCAGCGATGCGGTCGGAGGCCCCGGCCTCGTCGCTCAGCACGACGGTGGGCTCCTTCCCCGAGATCGACGTCAGCAGACCCGCGTATGCGCGCGCGGTCGCCTGATCCGTCGCGATGACGAGTCCCCCCGCATCCGGGATCGCGTGCCGCACTTCGGTGAGGCGCGTGTCGGCGGCGCGCAGCACGCCGCTCATCCACTCGCCGCCCGGGTCGAGCGCCGTGCGCCAAGCCTGCGCCGTGATGTCGGCGGTGTCCGCCTGCCCGAGCACCGCCTCCATCTCGTCGCCGGAGGTCGTGCGCCAGCGCATCCGACCCGCGTACGAGAGGAACAGCACGGGACGCACGACACCGTCGGTGAGCGCGCGACCGTAGCCGTACTGGTAGTCGGTCTGCGAGATGCGGATGCCCTCGGCGTCCGGCACGTAGGTCACGAACGGGATGGGCGCGGTGTCGCTGCGGAACGGGGTGCCGGTGAGGGAGAGCCGCCGCGTCGCGCCCTCGTAGGCCTCGCGGATCGCATCGCCCCAGCTCAGCGCATCGCCGCCGTGGTGCACTTCGTCGAGGATGACAAGGGTCGACGCCTGCTCGACGAGCCCGCGGTGCACGAAGGGCTGCGCAGCCACCTGCGCGTAGGTGACGGCGGCGCCGTGGAAGGCGCGGCCGACGACACGGCCGGCGTTGCGGAAGGCGGGATCGAGGCGGATGCCCACGCGATGCGCGGCGTCAGCCCACTGCCGCTTGAGGTGCTCGGTCGGTGCCACGACGATGACGCGTTCGACCGTGCGGCGCGCGAGCAGCTCGGCGGCGAGACGCAGGGCGAACGTCGTCTTGCCGGCTCCGGGGGTGGCGGCCGCGAGGAAGTCACGCGGCTCGGTCTCGAAGTAACGGTCGAGGGCCTCAGCCTGCCAGGCCCGCAGCCGGTCGGCGGTGCCGCGCGCGGCGCGCTCGGGGTACGAGGGTGAGAGGTGCTCCGCAGCGAAGGTGCCCACGTGGGGGGCACGGCGGTAGGTCGGACTCACGAGACCTCGATGCTAGTCGAGCGCACCGACGGGGCTGTCACTCGCCCGCGTCGGGCACACTCCCACGGCGCGGCGGGGCCCCGCGCAGCAGGGATGCCCGCTGCACCGCTCCGCGCCCGAACCGCTCCGTCAGGGCGTCGATCGCCCCTTCTGCCTCGCGCCAGGGTTCGTCGTCGTCCCACAGCCCTCTCGCCACCGTTCCCGTCGGCAGCAGCCCCGAGGCGCGCACGCCGATGAGCCGCAGACCGCGGCCGACGACGGGCGAGGCCGCATACAGCGCGCGAGCCTCCGTCGCGATGCGCTGGGCGACGTCGGTCGGCTCGGGCAAGGTCTGCGACCGCGTGATGGTCTCGAAGTCGCCGAACCGGAGCTTGATCGCGAGTGTCCGGGCCACCCAGCCCCCCGCGCGCAGCCGCTCGGCGACGCGGTCGGCGAGTCGCAGCAGCTCGCGCTCGATGACGCGGGCATCGGCGATGTCGCGCTCGAAGGTCACCTCGTGCCCGATGGTCTTCTCGGCGCGCTCGGGCGACACGGTGCGGGGGTCGCGGCCGTGCGCGAGTTCGTGCAGGTGCCCCGCAGCGGCGGGGCCGAGTGCGCGTGCGAGGGCGTCGAGCGGCGCATCCGCGACGTCGCCGATCGTGCGCAGTCCGAGACGCTCCAGCCGCTGGGCCGAGGCCGCGCCGACGCCCCACAGCGCCGTGATCGGCTGGGGATGCAGGAACGCGAGGGTCTCGGCCTCGGGCACGACGAGCAGCCCGTCGGGCTTGGCGCGGCCCGACGCGAGCTTCGCCACGAACTTCGTCGCGGCCGCGCCCACCGAGGCGACGAGCCCTGTCTCCTCCCGGATGCGCGCCCGCAGCGCCGTGCCGATCGCGAACGGCGGTCCGAAGAGCGCGGTCGCTCCTGCGACGTCGAGGAAGGCCTCGTCGATGCTGAGCGGCTCGACGAGCGGCGTGACGTCGGCGAGGATGCGCATGACCTCCCGCGAGGCGGCCTGGTAGCGCTCGTAGTGCGGCTCGAGCACGATCGCCTGCGGGCAGCGGCGCAGGGCGACGGCCATGGGCATGGCCGAGTTCACGCCGTATCGCCGGGCCTCGTACGTCGCCGCGGTCACGACGGAGCGCGCGCCGCGATGGCCGACGATCACGGGCTTTCCGCGAAGCTCGGGGCGGTCGAGCAGCTCGACCGAGGCGAAGAAGGCGTCCATGTCGAGGTGCAGGATGGGCGCGCTGAGGTCAGCGGTCGGGGCTGACGTGACCAGCCGACCACTGCCGTCTTGCTTGCTCATGACGAACGCCCCACGCGAGCATCCTGCCACCGTGCGGTGACGGTGGCGGGATGCGCGTGGGGCGCTCGGTGGTGCGGGAGCGGCTAGCGCTTGCGGGTGATGAGGCCCCAGAGCAGGATCACGAGGATCGAACCGCCGATCGCGAGCAGCCAGGTGCCGATGCTGAAGAACGAGTCGATCGAGCCGAGGCCCAGCAGGCTGCCGATCCAGCCGCCGAGGAGGGCGCCGACGACGCCGAGGATGAGCGTCGCGAGCCAGCCGCCGCCCTGCTTGCCGGGCAGGATCGCCTTGGCGATCGCTCCGGCGATGAGGCCGAGAAGAAGGAATGCGAGGAAGCCCATGGCTTCTCCTTTCGTTGTGGCGAACGCGCAGGAAGCACGCCGCCGGAGTTCGAGCAGTTCTGTGGAAATGCTCGGCCAACAGTCAACCAGATGTCCCCCGTTCGGGGGGCGAAGGTTCTCGGCGGTTTGCCAGGGTGCGCCGATGGCCCCCGGTCTGCCACTCTGGGAGCATGCCTCAGTTGCACCCCTGGTCGCGCTACGTCGCGATCGGCGACTCGTTCACGGAGGGCATCGGCGATCCCGAGCCGCAGAGCCCCGGCGGTCACCGCGGATGGGCGGACCGCGTGGCCGAGGTGCTCGCCGAGCGCACCGACGACTTCGCCTACGCCAACCTCGCCATTCGCGGCAGGCTGCTGCAGCAGATCGCCGACGAGCAGGTGGATGCTGCGCTCGCGCTGCGCCCCGATCTCATCACGATCTCGGGCGGCGGGAACGACATCATCCGCCCCGGCACCGATCCCGATCGCGTCGCCGAGCTCTTCGACGACACGATCCGCCGCCTGCGGGCCAACGGCGCCACGGTCGTCATGTTCAACGGTCCCGACATCGGCATGACCCCCGTGCTGCGGCGCGTGCGCGGCAAGGTCGCGATCTACAACGAGAACCTGCGCTTCGTCGCCGCCAAGCACGACGCGATCGTCGCCGACATGTGGGCGCTGCGTCAGCTGCAGAACCCGCAGATGTGGGCGCCCGACCGGCTGCACTTCTCGCCCCTCGGGCACCACACGATCGCGATCGCGGTGCTGGACGCGCTCGGCATCGACCACGAACTCGAGCCGCAGCATCCCGAACCGCTGCCGGCGCGTTCGTGGCGCGCCGCGCGCGCGGACGACATGGGCTGGGCTCGCGAGTACCTCGTGCCGTGGGTGGTCCGCCGCATCCGGCACCAGTCATCGGGCGACACGGTGCGGCCCAAGCGTCCGACCCTGCCGCCGCACTCCTGACCGGCCGTCAGCCCCCGGTCAGCTCGGCGATCGGCTGGGCGAGCCGCCACGTCAGCGGGGGCTCGTCGATCGACCCGACCCAGCGGAGGTCGAGGCGCACGTCGCGATCGCCGTATCGCACGATGAGTGTCGGCGCCGCGCCGGCGTCGAGCCCGGGGCGTACCTCCGGCGCGCTCGTGAAGGCGACCGACCGCACCTCGCCCCAGACCAGATCGTCGACGGTCTCGTCGACCACGAGTTGAGCGGTGTCACCCCAGGGCGCCGTGTACTCCGCGACGACGGCCCCGGGTTCACCGATCGAGATGGAGTGGTAGTCGTCGACGACGCTCGCGATGAGCCGCCGCAGATCGCGCGCGATCGTCGCCTGGTCGGGCGCCCCGATGACGACACCGACGACGTCGACGGGGGTCTCTCCCGCCGTGACGGTGCCCGAGAACAGCAGGTTCGAGCCGACCACGCGCAGCGTGCCCGTCTTGAGCCCGGTGATGCCGGCGGTGCCGAGCGCGAGGTTGCGATTCTCGTACGTGCCGATGCCCGCGACCGTGAGCGTGCGCCGCGCGGAGGCGGTGGCCACGACGGGGTCGGCCGCGGCGATGCGCGCAAGGCTCACGAGGTCGCGCGGTGTGGCGCGGTTGTCGGCGGAGAATCCGGTGGTGTCGGCGATGCGGATGCCCTCGAGTCCTCGCGCGTCGAGCCACCGCCGTGCGGCCGCGAGGTAGGCGTCGACCGAGCCGAAGCCCCACACCGCGAGCGACTCGGCGTAGTTGTTCGCCGAGTGCACCATCATGAGCTCGATCATCTGCCTTTGGGTGACGACGGCGCCCGCAGGAGCGGGCGCAACCGTGCCGTTGATGGCCGCGTATCGTGCGGGCAGCCGGCTGTCAGCGGCCGTCAGGGTGATCGCGGCGCCGGGGCCGTCGCCCTCGATGGGATGCTCGGCCAGCACCACGAGCGCCGTGACGACCTTCGCGATCGAGGCGATGGGGCGCGGCGTGTCGAGGTCGCGCCCGGCGTAGATCTGCTCGCCCTCGGCAGCCGCGATGGCCGACGCGCCGTAGGCCGGCAGGGTGACCGTCGGCGCGGGGGTCGAGACCTGCTCGAGCGGCAGCACGACGGGAGCGACCGCCGGCAGCGGCGCGAGCGCGGCGTACGCGGTGTACCCGATGCTCGACGCCACGAGTGCGAGCAACGCGACCATGCCCGTCGCGCGGACGCGCCGCGCCGTTCGACCCGGGCTCACGCCGAATCGCGCCAGACGACCTCGGTGCTCAGCAGCGCACCGTTGGAGGCCAGCGACCCCGTGCGAACCTGCTCGAGCACGAGCTCGGCCGCCCGGGCGCCGAGCTGACCCGCGGGCTGCCGCACGGTCGAGAGCGCCGGCTGCGCACGCAGCGCCCACGAGCTGTCGTCGAAGCCGACGATGCCGACGTCGCGCGGCACCGCGCGCCCGGCGTTGCGCAGCGTCTCGAGCGCGCCCGCGGCGATCGCGTCGGAGGCCGCGAAGACCCCGTCGATCTCGGGGTCGATGCGCAGCAGTTCCGCCATGCCGGCCACGCCGGCCGCGTACGTGTAGAAGCGCTGCCGGGCGACGAGGGTGTCGTCGAATGCCTCGCCCATCGCTTCGCGGAAGCCGGCGAGACGGTCGCGGCCGGAGTCGCGGTCGAGACCCGCCGCGATCATCCCGACGCGGTTCCGACCGGTGCCCCGCAGCCGCTCGGTGATCTGACGGGCTGCTCCGCGGTTGTCGATGCCGACCCACGGCAGTTGGGGCTGGTTGTCCGGTCGTCCGACCATGACGGCGGGCAGCCGCAGATCGGCGATCGCTTGCGAGATGGGGTCGTCCTCGCGCGCGGAGACGATGATCGCGCCATCGACGAAGCCGCCGCCGAGGTAGCCGGTGACGCGGTGCGAGTCGCGCTCGGTGTCGATGATGAGGGACACGAGCTGATAGTCGGCGGCCGAGAGTGCGGCGTTGGCCCCGAGCAGGATCGCCCCGATATTGGGGTCGTCGATGAACACCGAGTCGGGCTCGTGCACGATGAGCGCGATCGCGCCCGAGGACTGCTTCGCAAGATTGCGGGCCGCCGTGTTGCGCACGTAGCCGACCTTGGCGATCGCGGCCTCGATGGCTTCGCGAGCGGCCGCTGAGACGTAGGGCTCACCGTTGAGCACGCGCGAGACGGTGCCGCGCGAGACGCCCGCTTCGGCCGCCACATCGAAGATCGTGGCGCGCTTGAGACGGGTCGTCGATTCGGACACGCGCTCAGTGTAGCCACGCGGGGGTGCCGAATCGGCGGACAGGGTGTTGACACGGCGGACGCGGCGTGCGTACTCTGTGAGCGCTCACAGAAAATCGTCCCCCTGAACAGGTCACAGTCATCTGTGCACGCTCACAGGGGTCGGTGGACGGAGCGACGACGATGTTGACCCCGCCTGCGAAAGGACGGCCTGTGACCACTCCCCTGACCCTCAGCCACGAGCAGCCGCTCGTGCCGGGCTGGGCCACGGGCACGATCACCCTCGGCTGCGACTACAACCCCGAGCAGTGGGACGAGTCGGTATGGCACGACGACATCGCCCTCATGCGCGAACTCGGCGTCGACCTCGTCGCGATCAACATCTTCGGCTGGGCGCAGCTGCAGCCGCAGCCCGGGCCCTTCGACTTCAGTCGGCTCGACCGCATCCTCGAGCTGCTGCACGCGGCGGGAATCCGCGTGAACCTCGGCACGGGCACGTCGTCGCCGCCCCCGTGGCTCGCGCGCGTGCATCCCGAGACGCTGCCGCAGGCCGCCGACGGCACCATCGCGTGGCCCGGCGGGCGGCAGGCCTGGTGCCCCAGCTCGGCGGTCTTCCGGCAGAAGGCCCTCGAGCTCGTCACGGCCATGGCCGACCGCTACGGCTCGCACCCCGCGATCGCGCTCTGGCACGTCTCGAACGAGCTCGGGTGCCACAACGCCCTGTGCTACTGCGACGCCTCGGCCCGCGCTTTCCGCACCTGGCTGCGCGACCGCTACGCGACGCTCGACGCCCTCAACGCCGCCTGGGGCACCGCCTTCTGGAGTCAGCGCTACGGCCACTGGGACGACGTGCTGCCGCCGCGGACGACGCGGTCGGCCGGCAATCCCGCGCAGCTGCTCGACTTCAAGCGGTTCTCCTCCGACGCGCTGCTCGACTACTACCGGGCCGAGACCGCCGTGCTGCGCGAGCGCTCGAGCGCTCCCGTGACGACCAACCTCATGGTCACGGCGCACATTCAGACCCAGGACTACTTCCGCTGGGCGCCCGAGCTCGACCTCATCGCCAACGACCACTACCTCGACCACCGTCTGGCCGACCCGCTCGCCGAGCTGGCGTTCAGCGCCGACCTCACGCGCGGCGTCGCGGCCGGCGCCCCGTGGATGCTCATGGAGACCTCCACGAGCGCCGTCAGCTGGCAGCCCGTCAATCACGCCAAGCGCGAGGGCGAGCTCGTGCGGACGGTGCTCGGCCACGTTGCTCGCGGTGCTGATTCGGTGTGCTTCTTCCAGTGGCGCGCCTCCCGCAGCGGCGCGGAGAAGTTCCACTCGGCGCTGCTGCCGCACGGCGGCACGGCGGGCGAGGGCTGGGCGCAGAGCCTCGAGCTCTCCGCCCTGCTCGACCGGCTCTCCCCCGTCGTCGGCTCGCGGGTGCTCGCCCGCGCAGCGCTCGTCTTCTCCTGGGAGGCCTGGTGGGCCGCCGAGGGCGACACCCAGCCGAGCAGCCTGCTGCGCTACCTGCCCGAAGCGCACCGCTACCACCGCGCGCTTCGCGCCCTCGGCGTCACGGTCGACGTCGTCTCCCCCGATGCCGACCTGAGCGCGTACGACCTCGTGGTCGTGCCGACGCTCTACACGCTGACGGATGCGGCGGCCGCGTCGATCGCGCGGGCCGCCCTGTCGGGCGCGACGGTGCTCATCACGCCGTTCAGCGGCATCGTCGATGAGCACGACGCCATCCGTCCCGGCGGCTACCCCGGAGCCTTCCGCGACCTGCTCGGCCTCACCGTCGACGAGTTCCGCCCTCTCGCAGCCGAGGCGGCGGTTGCGCTCACCTCGGGCGCCCGGGGCACGATCTGGAGCGAATCGGTGCGCGTCGTCGATGCCGAGATCATCGCGAGCTTCGCCGACGGCCCGGCCGCGGCATCCCCCGCCCTCACGCGGCGCGCGGTGGGAGAAGGTGCTGCCTGGTACGTCGCAACGGTGCTCGACGACGATGGCCTGCTCGACCTCGTCCGGACGCTCTGCTCCGAGGCGGGCGTGCCCGTCGTCGAGGTCGGCGTCGACGTCGACGTCGTCACGCGTCGCACGGAGACCGACGAGATCACGTTCATCATCAATCACCGGGCGCAGCCCATCGCGGTACCGTTCGCTGGACTCGACCTGGTCTCGGGCGAGCCCGTCACCGACGCCACTCCGCTCCCCGCGGGCGCCGTGCGCGTCGTCATGTCAGAGAGGAGCGATCGTGGCGCGTGACACAGCCGTCAAAGCCTCGAGAGCCGTCAGCCATCGGAAGGCGCTTGCGTTCTTCCTCATCCCCTTCGGGTCGCTGTTCGTGCTGTTCTACCTCGTGCCGATCCTCTACGCGATCTACCAGTCGCTGCTGACGGTCGAGCGCGAGGGTACGTTCGGCCCTGCCGTGCAGGTGTTCGGCGGGCTCACCCAGTACATCGCGGTCTTCCAGAACGAGCCGTTCTGGGCGTCGATCGGGCGCGTGCTGCTGTTCGGCGTCGTGCAGGTGCCGATCATGCTCGGTGTCGCGCTCGTGCTCGCCCTGCTGCTCGACTCGCCGCTCGTGCGGGGCTCGAAGTTCTTCCGCCTCGCCTTCTTCGCGCCCTACGCGGTGCCGAGTGTCATCGCCGCGATCATGTGGGGCTTCCTGTACTCGCCGAACCTCTCGCCCTTCACGGCCGTGACCTCGAGCGTCGACCTGCTCTCGGCCGAGACGGTGCTCTGGTCGATCGCCAACGTCGTCACGTGGGTCTACGTGGGCTACAACATGCTCATCATCTACTCGGCGCTGCTGTCGATCCCGCAAGAGATCTACGAGGCCGCCCGGCTCGACGGCGCTGGTCAGTTCCGCATCGCCTTCGCGATCAAGATCCCGCTCGTCGTTCCGGCGCTCGTGCTCACGGGCATCTTCTCGATCATCGGAACGCTGCAGCTGCTTGCCGAGCCGCAGGTGTTCCAGAGCTTCTCGAACGCCGTCACCAGCACCTTCACCCCGAACCTCACCATCTACTCCACCGCGTCAGTGCCGAACATCAGCCTCGCCGCGGCCATGTCGGTCGTGCTCGCCCTGGCGACCTTCGTGCTCTCGTTCACCGTGCTCAAGCTCACGCAGCGGAGGACCGCGCAATGACCGTCTCGACCGAAACCCGCGCGCTGCGCACGCAGGGGCTGAAGAAGCCCGCCCGCGACGGCGGCATCCGCGAGAGCGCCGTGTCCCGCACCGTCGCCATGGCGGTCATGATCGTCGCCACGCTGTACTTCCTCACCCCGCTGTGGTGGCTGCTCGTCGCGTCGACGAAGACGCGCGAGGACTTCACGACGACCAACCCCCTGTGGTTCGCCGACTTCGCGCTGTTCGACAACATCGCGGCGCTCGTCACCTACCGCGACGGCGTCTTCCTGCAGTGGCTCGGCAACAGCGCGCTCTACGCCGGCGTCGGAGCGCTGCTCGCCACCCTCATCGCGGCCATGGCCGGATATGCGATCGCGAAGTACACCTTCCGCGGGCGCGAGACGCTCTTCAACGTCATCCTCGGTGGAGTGCTCGTGCCGGCCACGGCGCTCGCCCTGCCGCTCTTCCTGCTCTTCAGTCAGGCGGGGGCGACCAACACGATCTGGGCCGTGCTGCTGCCGAGCCTCGTGAGCCCCTTCGGCGTGTACCTCTCGCGCATCTACGCCGCGGCGAGCGTGCCCGACGAGATCATCGAGGCCGCGCGCATCGATGGCGCGGGAGAGGTGCGCACGTTCTTCACGGTGGCGACGCGCCTCATGGCGCCCGCGCTCGTGACGATCTTCCTCTTCCAGTTCGTGGCGATCTGGAACAACTTCTTCCTGCCGCTCATCATGCTGCGGGACGAGTCGCTCTTCCCCGTCACGCTCGGCCTCTACGTCTGGAACACGCAGGTGAGCCAGATCCCCGACATCCGCGCCCTCGTCGTCATCGGGTCGCTGCTGTCGATCATCCCCCTCATCGTCACCTTCCTCGCACTGCAGCGCTTCTGGCAGTCGGGGTTGGCGAACGGCGGGCTCAAGTGAGCATCCGCCGACAGTCCCTCGGCCGCACGACGGCCGAGCGGAGCAGCACCACCACCAATCGAAAGGAACACAGCATGGCGATCTCTCTCGTCGCACGTGCGGGGGCCATTGCGGCCATCTCCGCACTTGCGCTGACGGCCTGCTCGACCGGCGGCACTGACGCCCCCGGTGCGAGCGGCGACTGCGCTCCCTCCGACGGCCCCGTCACCCTCACCTTCACGAGCTGGCTCCCCGGCGTCGAGGAGGCCGTGGCGATCTGGAACGAGGAGAACCCCGACGTCCAGGTCGAGGTTCAGACGGGCCCGAACGGCAACGGCGGCACCTACCAGAACTTCTTCAACCAGCTCGCGGCCGGCAACGCGCCCGACCTCGGTCAGATCGAGTTCGACGCGATGCCGAACTTCCGCGTGCAGGACGGCCTCGAGAACATCGCGGCGTGCGAGGGCATCCTCGCGGCCGAGGACCAGTTCGTGCCGTGGACCTGGAGCCAGGTCACCTTCGGCGAAGAGGACGCGGTCTACGCGATCCCGCAGGACACCGGCCCCATGGCCATGTTCTACCGTGCCGACCTCTTCGAGGAGGCGGGCATCCCCGTTCCCACCACGTGGGAGGAGTACGAGGCTGCCGCGGTGCAGATCCGCGAGCAGGGCGGCTACATCAACAACTTCTCGCAGAGCGACATCAACGCCTTCGCGGGCCTGGTGTGGCAGGCGGGCGGCGAGTGGTTCTCGAACGACGCCGACGGCTGGACCGTCGACCTGACTGGTGCCGAGACCACGCAGGTGGCCGAGTACTGGCAGGGCCTCATCGACAACGACCTCGTCGCTGTCTACCCGCCGTGGACCGACGAGTGGAACGCCGCCTACAACTCGAGCGAGCTGTGGACGTGGGTCTCCGCCGTCTGGGGTGCCAACACCATCGCGAGCGGTGCGCCTGACACCGCCGGCAACTGGGCTGTCGCCCCGATGCCGCAGTGGGAGGCCGGCGCCAGCGCCGCGGGCAACTGGGGTGGCTCGACCACCGCGGTGCTCAAGGGCTCGGACCACCCGTACGAGGCCGCGCAGTTCGCTCTGTGGCTCAACACGGATGCCGACGCGCTGACCGCGATGAACCGCACCGCGAACATCTACCCCGCCACGATCGAGGGTGCGAACCTTCCGGTCTTCGGTGAGGGTGTGGAGTTCTACGGCGGACAGAAGATCTACGAGGTCTTCGCCGAGGCCGGCAACAACGTCGACCCCAACTTCACCTGGGGCCCGACCATGACGCAGGTCTACAACGATGTCGCTGACGGCTTCTCCGGTGCCGTCTCGGGCAGCGGTACGCTTCTGGATGCTCTGACCGCTGGTCAGGACGCCACGATCGCAGCCCTCAAGGCGGCCTCGATTCCCGTCAAGGAGTAGGTATCTCGCTTCTCCACCTCCGTGCCGCGGGTGTCAGCTTCGTGCTCGACGCCCGCGGCACGGCCGTGCCACGGCTCGCGCACTGGGGTCACGACCTCGGTGAGATCGAGCCGACCATGCTCGAGCTGGTGGCGGCCGCACTGCCCGCGGTCGCCCCCAGCTCGCCTGACCTGCCGCTCGTGCCCTCGATCCTCGCGGGCCCGGCGGAGGGGTGGAGCGGGTTCCCCGCGCTCATCGCCCACCGCGTCGGGGCCGGCCCTGCGCGCCTGCCGATGCGCATCCATCGCACCGGTCTGACGGCCGACGACCGCTCGATCGCGGTCGAGCTGCTCGTGCACGACGATCACGGCCCGCTGCTGACAGTGGGCTGGACCGTGCGGCTCTCGCCGGAGGGCGTCGTCGTGATCGCGATGGATGCCCGCGCCGAGGCGCCCGAAGGCGTCGACCTGCACCGTCTCGCCGCGACCCTGCCGGTTCCCGCCCGGGCGAGCGACCTGCTCGACTTCAGCGGGCTCTGGGCCGGCGAGCGGAGGCCGCAGCGCGGCACCGTGCGCGACGGCCTGCACCTCCGCGACCAGCGTCGCGGCCGCCCCGGCCACGACGCCCCCTTCCTGACGGTGCTCGGCACACCGGGCTTCGGCTTCCGCACGGGCGAGGTCTGGGCTCTGCACCACGCCTGGAGCGGCAACAGCACGACCGGCGTCGAGTCGCTGCCGACGGGCCACCGCCGTCTGCTCGCCGTCGAATTGCTCGACCCGGCCGAAGTCGTGCTCGCCCCCGGCGACACCTACACGGCTCCCGAGACCGTGCTGGCCTGGTCGAACACGGGCCTCGACGGCCTGAGCGACCGCCTCCACCCTTTCGTGCGCGCCCTGACTCCCCCGACGCACCGGCCCGTCGTGCTCAACACGTGGGAGGCCGTGTACTTCGACCACGCCCTCGAATCGCTCCTGCCGCTCGTCGACGCGGCGGCGCAGCTCGGCATCGAGCGCTTCGTGCTCGACGACGGGTGGTTCGAGGGCCGCACCGACGACCGCCGTGCTCTCGGCGACTGGACGGTCGATCCCGAGCGGTGGCCCTCCGGCCTGCACCCGCTCGCCGACGCTGTCGTGGCCCGCGGCATGGAGTTCGGCCTGTGGGTCGAGCCCGAAATGGTCAGCCCCGACTCGCGGCTCGCGCGCGAGCATCCCGAATGGATGCTGGCCGAAGCCGCGCCCGACCGCCAGCATCCCCCCACCTGGCGCTACCAGCACACGCTCGACCTCACGGTCGACGGGGCTCGCGCGCACCTGCTCGAGACGCTGAGCGCGCTGCTCGCCGAGTACCCCATCGCCTTCCTCAAGTGGGATCACAACCGCGACCAGCACGCCGGTACCGCGGCGGCGCACACCCGTGCCGTGTACGCGCTCATCGACGATCTGCGCGCGCGGTTCCCGCACGTCGCGATCGAGAGCTGCGCCTCGGGCGGCGCGCGGGTCGACCTCGGCATGGCCGCGCGCGTGCACCGCTTCTGGACGAGCGACACGAACGACGCCCTCGATCGGCAGCGCATCCAGCGCTACAGCGGGCTGCTCATGCCGCCCGAGCTGCTCGGCGGCCACGTGGGCGCCCCGCGCGCCCACATCACGGGCCGCACGCACGACCTGTCGTTCCGGCTCGCGACGGCGCTGTTCGGCAGCGCGGGCATCGAGTGGAACGTCACGACCGCCGACCCCGCCCAGCTCGACGCGCTGCGCGACTGGGTCGCGACCGTCAAGCTCGTGCGGCCGCTGCTGACGAGCGGCCGCACGGTGCGCACCGACGAGCCCGTCGACGACCGGTATGTGCACGGCCTCGTCGCGCCCGACGGCAGCCAAGCGCTCATCGCGCTCGTCACGCTCGCGACCGCGGCGGTCGCCGTGCCGCCGCCCCTGCGGTTTCCCGGCCTCGACCCCGACCGGCGATACCGCATCGAGCCGCTCACCGTGGGCGGGACGCCGCATGCGGTGCAGGATGCTCCCCCGGCGTGGCTCGCCGAGGGCGGCATCACGGTCACGGGCCGGCTGCTCGCCGACCTCGGGCTGCCCGTGCCGCTGCTCGCGCCGGAGCAGGCGCTGCTGCTGCGCGCGGTCGCGCTCGACTAGCGCTGCAGCGCACTGCGCCTATGGTCGCGCTTGCAGCGCACTGCGCCTATGGTCGCGCTTGCAGCGCACTGCGCCTATGGTCGCGCTTGCAGCGCGTACAGGGCCACCGCACTCGCGGCCGCGACGTTGAGCGAGTCCACGCCGTGCGCCATGGGGATCGTCACGACGACATCAGCGGCCTCGAGCGCCGCGCGGCTCAGGCCGTCGCCCTCGGTGCCGACGACGATTGCGACGCGCTCGGGCGCGGTCGCCGCGAAATCGCGCAGGCCGACGGCGTCGTCGGCGAGGGCGAGCGCCGCGATCGTGAAGCCCGCGTCGTGCAGCTGCGGCACAGCCTCGCTCCACTCGGGCAGCCGCGTCCACGGCACCTGCAGCACCGTTCCCATCGAGACGCGCACGCTGCGGCGGTAGAGCGGGTCGGCGCAGCGCGGGGTGATGAGCACGGCATCCGCCCCGAGGCCCGCCACGGAGCGGAAGATCGCCCCCACGTTGGTGTGGTCGACGACGTCCTCGACGATGACGACGCGGCGGGCATCCCGCAGCACGTCGATCACGGTCGGCAGCGCGGGCCGATGCATGCTCGCGAGCGCACCGCGGTGCAGGTGAAAACCTGTGAGCGCTTCGAGCACACCGGCCTCGCCGACGTGCACGGTGACGTCGCGGTCGCCCAGCAGCGCCGCGAGATCGGGCAGCCACTTCTCGCTCGTGAGCACGGACCGCGGCTTGTGGCCCGCCCGCAGCGCGCGGCCGATGACCGTGATCGACTCGGCGATGTACAGCCCGCCCTGTGGCTCGGTCGCGACGCGCAGCGCGACGTCGGTGAGGCGCGCGTAGTCGGCGAGGGCGGGCTCGTCGAGCGTCGTGATGTGCTCGATGCGCATGGATGCCCGCCTTCCGCCCGGTGGACGCGAGTCGCCCTGCCAGCCTCCGGAAACATATCCGAAACCCGAGCGTTCTAATCTTCGAGCAGGAAACACCGGAGGCCCCATGTCGATCGCCGCACCGCTCGTCGAGCTCGATGCGGCCGCGCGCGCCGCCGTCGAGCAGGCGATCGAGTTGCTGCGCGGCCGGCGGGTCGCCGTGCTGACGGGGGCCGGCGTGAGCACCGACTCGGGAATCCCCGACTACCGCGGCGTCGGCGCCCCCGTGCGCACGCCGATGACCTACAGCCAGTTCCTCGCCGACGAGCCGTACCGCAAGCGCTATTGGGCGGGAAGCCACCTCGGGTGGGAGCGCTTCGCCGCCGCTGGCCCCAATGCGGGCCACCGCACGCTCGCCGACCTCGAGCACGGCGGCGTCGTGACGGGCGTCGTCACCCAGAACGTCGACGGCCTGCACGTGCGCGCCGGCAGCCGCCGCGTCGTCGACCTGCACGGCAGCATGGACCGCGTCACGTGCCTGCACTGCGGCCAGACCTTCGACCGCGGCGCCATCGCCGAGCGCATTGCGCGCCTCAACCCGTGGCTCACCGATGCCGACGCGACGATGAACCCCGATGGCGACGCCGAGGTGGCGGACGTCTCGCGGTTCCAGGTGCCCGAGTGCTCGGTGTGCGGCGGCACCCTTAAGCCCGACATCGTGTTCTTCGGCGAGTTCGTGCCGCCGGTCAAGTTCGAAGAGGCGCGCGGCATCGTGGCGCGCTCGGATGCCCTGCTCGTGCTCGGCTCCTCCCTCGTGGTCAACTCGGGCATCCGTCTCGTCGGGCTCGCCGCGAAGAAGCGCATCCCGACGATCATCGTCAACCGCGGTGAGACGAAGGCCGACGCCCGCGCCGCGCTCAAGATCGACGCGGGCACCACGGAGACGCTGGCTGCGTTCCGTGAGGCCCTGCTGCGGTAGTCGACGGATCACCCGTTCATGAGGGATGATCAACGCATGACGCGATCGACCTTCCTCACGCTGGCCGCCATCCCCGCGCTGCTCCTCGCCGTCTCCGGCTGCAGCGCCTCCGCTCCCGCTGCCGAGCCGACGAGCTCGGTCGCGGCGCCTGAGGCGGCGACCGAGCCGCTGACCTCGGTTCCCGCGGGCGACGCCGACTGGGAGTGCGGTCACGCCAGCGCGCTCATGGGCATCCAGTTCCGCACCGAGTGGGAACTCGCGAACGGGGTGATCGACCAGGCGGCTTTTGACGCGCGCGCGGCCGCGCTCGTGGACTCGTGGACCTCCCTCCCCACGGGCCAGTCCGATGTCACCGCGGCGCTGCGGGCAGCGATGACCGAAGCCGCTCAGGGCATCGGCCCGGAGAACCCCGATTTCTCCGTCGCGACCCAGCAGCTCGTGTCGGCGTGCGACGCCGCCGGCTCGATCACGATCGTGAGCGCCCTCCCCGAGATGGGCGGCTGAGCGCGCGGGTCGTGGTCTTCGTCGCGCGCCCTACGATTGTCGGGGCCGACGAAAGGGATTCTTCATGACGGTGTTCGCACTCGTGCGCCACGGCGAGACCGACTGGAACCGCGAGCGGCGCATCCAGGGCTCTACCGACATCCCGCTCAACGCGACCGGGCGTGAGCAGGCCCGCGCGACCGGGGAACTGCTCGCGAGCCGCCGCTGGACGGCCCTCGTCGCCTCGCCTCTCTCACGCGCCGCCGAGACCGCCCGCATCATCGGCGAGCACGTCGGTCTCGGCGACCCCGAGCTCGAGCGACGCCTCGCCGAGCGCGACTACGGCGAGGCAGAGGGGCTCACGGGCCCCGAGATCGACGCGAAGTTCCCCGACGGCGCCGACGTGCCCGGTCGCGAGCCGCGCGAGGCCGTCGCGGAGCGTGCTGTTGCCGCCCTGCACGATCTCGCCGCGCGGCACCCGGGCGAGGCCGTCATCGTCGTCGCGCACGGCGGCGTCATCCGCAGCGTGCTCGAGACGGTCGCGCCCGGCCGGCACCGCGAGCCGATCACGAACGGCTCCGTGCACTCCTTCCGCCACGCTGACGGGGAGATCGAGCTCGTTGCCTTCGACGACCCGATCGACGAGCAGTCGATCTTCCCGCTCGCCGACGACTTCGAGCAGCAGAACCGACTCGCCGAGCGCGAGCGCGAAGGCCGCTGATGGCGAGCGGTCCCGAGCGCTTCCTGGCTGCGACGGCGCACCTGCCGATCACGCCGCAACGGATGCCCGACTCGACCCACACAGCCGCCGAGGCCGCGGCCGCTGTCGGCTGCGAGGTCGGGGCGATCGTCAAGTCGCTCGTCTTCGTCGCGGTCCACAGCGATGACGCGCGAGAGCCCGTGCTCGCACTCGTGTGCGGAGACAACCGCGCCGATCTCGACGCTCTCGCCGCGGTGCTCGGTGCCCGCATCGAGAAGGCGGACGCGAAGACCGTCAAGGAGGCCACCGGGTACTCGATCGGCGGTGTTCCTCCGCTCGGGCATCCCGCCCCCGTACGCACGGTCGTCGATCGCGACCTGCTGCGCTTCGAGACGGTCTGGTCAGCGGCGGGCAGCGCCTACGACGTCTTCCCGGCCACCCCACAGCAGCTCGTCGACTGGACGGGCGGCGAGCTCGCCGACATCGGCTCCCGTTAGGTGTCCGACGGGCCCAACGCAGCTTCTGCGGACTCGACGAAGACTTGAGCCCGGTCGAACGGCAAGGGGAATAGCCCGTCGAACGGTCCCAGCAGCTCGATCAACGTCGACTCGCCGCTCTCGAACCGCACGTCAATCACTTGTATTGCGTTCGGCACGAGCGAGCTGTCATCAAGTGCGATGGCGCTGATGCGGGCGTCGTCTATTGGCTGCCGCGTGAAGCCCTTACCTGCTCTCGCGAGAGCGACGAGTTGCCGCCGCTCAGTGTCGATACCCACGACGAAACGACCGGCTGTTGATCCCGCGGGACCGACGATTCTCGCTGCATGCGCGGGCCCGATGAATCCAGCATCACGCCGTGCGAAGCGAACAATGCGTCGATTGGCCGAACCTCTGAGCACCATCCACACGATTCCCGAAGAGATGATGGCGACCACGACTCCCCAGGTCAGCCACAACTGCGCCATCTCGACGGCATCGAAGCCGTTGCGCTCTGCCCGGAGCGTCATTCCGACAAGCGGCATGAGCGCGAGTGGCGTCAGCACGAAGAACTGCCATGGCCGGAAAACTGGTCGAGTCATCGTTCATGTCCAAGGAGCGCTTGCTCGCGCAGCAGCTCGAGCAGCACCGCGGCCGACCGACTCCAGTCGAAGCGCGCCGCCTCAGCGGGGGCGGCGGCCGAGCGGCGCTCCCACTCCCCCGCGGCCAGCAGCTCGGTGATGCGCGCGGCGAAGGCCTCCGCATCCCCGGTCGCCGCATAGAGCGCCGTCTCTCCCCCGATCTCGCGGAAGATCGGGATGTCGCTCACGACGACGGGGGTGCCGCGTCCCATGGCCTCGACGAGCGGGATGCCGAAGCCCTCGTCGCGCGACGCCGTCACGAGCGCCGTTGCCGAGTCGAGCAGCTGCGCGTACTCCTCGTCGCTCACGCCGTCGTGCACGACGAGCGAGCCCGCGGGCGCGGCGGCTTCGAACCGGACGCGATCGGCAGGCCGAATACGGCTCAGCAGGTGCAGCCGAGCGCCGGGCAGGTGATGCAGGGCCGCGACGAGGGTGTCGACTCCCTTGTAGGGCATGAACGAGCCCATGTAGACGAGCTCGACGCCCTCAGGGCGCACCCGCGGGGCGACGGAGACCGGCCGGTCGGCGGCGTTCGGCACGACGGTGATCGAGCGCCGCGTGAGCCGGTGTTGCCGCATGAGCGCGCGCGTCGTCTCACTCACGGTCACGACCGCGTCGGCCCGGTTCAGCAGGAGCCGCTGCGGCCACCACGCCAGGTGGTACAGCCGCCAGCCGAGGCGCACCGGCCACGGGAGGTCGCGCGGCGGCGTCGGATGCGCGTAGTAGATCAGATCGTGCAGCGTCAGCACGAGCGGGTAGCGCCGCCCGAGCGCCCCCATGGTCTGCATGGGACTGAAGACGACGTCCGGGCGCACACGATTGACCTGGCGCGCCACAACGGGCTCACGCGGGCTCGTGGGGCCGCTCACGAGGTGCCAAGGCAGTCCCTCGGGCAGCATGGGCAGCTGCCGCTCGTCGCTGATCAACAGCTCGAGCGACTCACCGTCAGCGAGCAGCGGGAGCAGGGCATCCACGAGACCCGCCGTGAACCGGCTGATGCCGTCGTGGCGCGGAAACCGCACATAGCGGCAGTCGACGACGATCTTCACGATCTAGGCCAGGAACTCTCGGATGGCCGCGGCCGCCTCGACCGGCTTCTCGTAGTGCACGAGGTGGCCGACGCCCTCGATGATCTCGAGTCGGGCATCCGGGAACAGCGTGACGAGGTGGCGCTGGGCCTCCAGCGGCGTGATGTCGTCTTCGTCGGCGACGATCAGCAGCGTGCTGGGCGACACGCGGGCCGCGTACTCCGAGACGTCGTGCGAGACGGATGCCCGGAACGCCTCGAGCAGGCTGTCGCGATTCGCGAAGGCCGAGAAGTAGCGGTCGTGCTCCTCGTGAATCCAGCGGAGCAGAGCCTTGTCGTCGGTCTTCGCCATGGTCACGCTCATGATGCGCGTGACGAGGCGGCTGCGCAGCACCGCGAAGCCGAGCGCCTCGGGCAGTGCGGCGCCCGCGCGGTAGAAGCCGACGGCGAGGCGCGTGAGCACGCCGCGCGGCCCCGCGAGGGCATTCTGGCCGATGGGGTTCACGAGCACGACGCGCGGCGTCGGAACCCCGCTCGCCACCGCCGCCGAGACGACGATCGAACCGAAGGAGTGGCCCAGCAGCACCGCGGTGCCGTGCACGCCCGCCGCGTGCAGGAAGGCGTCGAGCCAGGCGACGTACCCCTCGATGTCGTGCGCACGGTCGGCGAGCGGCTCGCTCGTGCCGAATCCGGGCAGGTCGGGAGCGAGAAAGCGGATGCCCGGCAACTGCGCCACGACCGGCCCGAGCCCGTGGTGATCGCCGCGGAAGCCGTGCACGAGCACGACCGTGCGATCGGCGTCGAGCGGCCCGTACTCGACCAGGTGGGTCGAGACTCCGAGCACCTCGAGCGTGCGGTCGCGGGCGGGGATGCGCGCGAGGGCATCGGCGTACGGAGAGGGGGCGCTCATCGTGATTAGTCTAGGCAGGTGTCGTTCACCGCCCCCATCACCCTGCCCGGACTCGCCCTCGACCCGCAGTGGCATCGCCGCAGCGTCTTCTACGAGGTCATGGTGCGCTCGTTCATGGATTCCAACGGCGACGGCATCGGCGACCTCGCCGGCCTCATCAGCAAGCTCGACTACCTGCAGTGGCTCGGCGTCGACGCCCTCTGGCTGCCGCCGTTCTTCCAGAGCCCGCTGCGCGACGGCGGGTATGACGTCGCCGACTACACGGCCGTGCTGCCCGAGTTCGGCACGGTCGAGCAGTTCCGCGAACTCGTGACGAAGGCGCACGAGCGCAACATGCGCATCGTCATCGACCTCGTCATCAACCACACGAGCGATCAGCACCCCTGGTTCCAGGCCTCGCGCGAAGACCCCGAGGGGCCCTACGGCGACTACTACGTCTGGAGTGACACCGACGAGAAGTACGAGAACGTGCGCATCATCTTCGTTGACACGGAGGAGTCGAACTGGGCGTTCGACCCCGTGCGCCGCCAGTTCTACTGGCACCGCTTCTTCTCACACCAGCCCGACCTCAACTTCGAGAACCCGAAGGTGCACGACGAGATCTTCGACGTCGTGCGGTTCTGGGCCGACCTGGGCGTCGACGGCTTCCGTCTCGACGCGATCCCCTACCTGTACGAGTCCGACGGCGGCTCGGGCGAGAGCGAGCCCCCGACGCACCACTTCATCGCGAAGCTGCGGGCGATGATGGACCGCGAGTACCCCGGCCGCGTGCTCATCGCCGAGGCGAATCAGTGGCCCAACGAGGTGGCCGAGTTCTTCGGCACCGACGAGCAGCCCGAGTGCCACATGGCCTTCGACTTCCCCGTCATGCCACGCATCTTCTACGCCCTCCGCTCGCAGCAGGCGACCGAGCTGCAGCGCCAGCTGAGCGAGGAAGTCGCGGCCCCCGAGGGCAGCGCGTGGGGCGTGTTCCTGCGCAACCATGACGAGCTCACGCTCGAGATGGTGAGCGAGGAGTACCGGCAGGCGATGTACGGCTGGTACGCCTACGACCCGCGCATGCGCGCCAACATCGGCATCCGCCGCCGTCTCGCTCCGCTGCTCGACAATTCGCGGGCAGAGCTCGAGCTCGCCCACGCGCTGCTGTTCAGCCTTCCGGGCAGCCCGTTCCTGTACTACGGCGACGAGATCGGCATGGGCGACAACATCTGGCTGCCCGACCGCGACAGCTCGCGCACACCCATGCAGTGGACGCCCGACCGCAACGCGGGCTTCTCGCACGCCGACCCGGGCAAGCTCTACCTGCCGGTCGTGCAGTCGCTCGTCTACCACTACAACCAGATCAACGTCGAGAGCCAGCTGGCGCAGTCGCGTTCGCTGCTGCACTGGATCCGCAACGTCATCCACGTGCGCAAGGCGCACCCGACCTTCGGCCTCGGCACGATGCGCGTGCTCGAGACCGACAACGAGTCGGTGCTCGCCTTCGTGCGCGAGTACGAGGGCACCGGCACCCATCTGGGCGACGCGCCCGAGCGCATCCTGTGCGTGTTCTCGTTCGCTCACAACCCCGTCGCGGCGCGCATCATCGCGCCGGGGCTCGAGGGCGCCGAGCTGAGCGACCTGTTCGGTGGCGCACCGTTCCCTGCGGTCGGCGCTGACGGCGCGATCACGCTCACCATGGGCACGCAGAGCTTCTACTGGCTGCACGTCGGAGATTCCACCGGCGTCGGGGCATCGGCCTAGGCTGAGCCGCGTGACCCTGCTGCAGCGCGACCTCGCCGTCTTCGATCTCGAAACGACGGGGGTGGATGTTCGCACCGCGCGCATCGTCACCGCCTGCATCGCCGTGCTCGACGCCTCCGGCACCGTCGTCTCGCGGCGTGACTGGCTCGCCGACCCCGGGGTCGAGATCCCGGAGGGTGCCGCGGCGATCCACGGCATCACGACGGAACGCGCGCGGGCCGAGGGCCGCCCGGCCGCCGAGGTCGTGGCCGAGATCGTCGCCGAGTTGCGCGCCCAGTTGAGCGCGGGGCTGCCCCTCGTCGTCTATAACGCCCCCTACGACCTGTCGCTGCTGCGGTTCGAGGCCGAACGGCACGGTGTCGCGCCTCTCGTCGACCCGGCTCCCGTCGTCGACCCGCTCGTCATCGACAAGGCCGTCGACCGCTACCGCAAGGGCAAGCGCACGCTCGAGGCCGCCGCCGCCCACTACGGGGTCGCCCTCGACGGCGCACACGACGCCGGGGTCGACGCGATCGCGGCCGGCCATGTGGCCCGCGCGATCGTCGAGGCGCACGCCGCCAAGGTGCCCGACACCCTCGACGAGCTGCACACCCAGCAGGCCGCGTGGCACGAGCAGCAGGCCAGCAGCTTCGAGGACTACATGCGCACCCAGCGCGACCAGCACTTCACGGCCGACCGCGGCTGGCCCGTTCGGCACTGACGCAACGACCTCGTGGTCTGCCACACTGCCTGCATGACAGCCACGGCATCCATCTCGGTGAGTGGGCTCACGAAGCGCTACGGCGACCTTCTCGCCGTCGACGAGGTGTCGTTCGATGTTCAGGCCGGCAGCGTGTTCGCGTTTCTCGGCACGAACGGAGCGGGCAAGTCGACGACCATCGGGTGCATCACCACGGTGCTGTCCTACGACGCCGGAGTGATCATCGTCGACGGCTACGACGCACGGCGAGACCCCGGCTCTGTGCGTGAGCAGATCGGCGTGGTCTTTCAAGAGTCGATGCTCGACGCACCACTGACGGCTCGCGAGAACCTCGCCACCCGGGCCCGCTTCTACAGCGCCGATCGTTCGCAGATCGCGGCTCGCGTCGCCGAGCTGTCCGCCCTCATCGGCCTCGACGACTTTCTCGACCGCCGGTACGGATCCCTCTCCGGCGGTCAGCGCCGACGGGTCGACATCGCGCGTGCTCTCCTCCACTCGCCCTCGATCCTCTTCCTCGACGAACCGACGGCGGGTCTCGATCCCGCGAGCCGGGCGATCGTGTGGTCGACGATCAATGACCTGCGCGACGCGCACGGCTTGACGGTGTTCCTCACCACGCACTACATGGAGGAGACCGAGAACGCCGACCAGGTGAGCATCATCGAGCGCGGTCGCGTCATCGCGCACGGCTCCCCCGCGCAGTTGCGGGCGCGGCACAGCTCGAGCGTGCTCTCGGTCATCACGCGCGATCGGGCGGCGTTCGCAGCCCTGGCCTCGACGCGCGGGTTCGAGGTGCGTGAGCGCGGCGAGCCGCTCGAGGTGCGGGTGCCTGACGCTGCGGCCGCCCGGGGCCTGATCGTCGACCACGCCGACGACCTGCTCGACTTCGAGTTCCGACATGGATCGATGGACGACGTCTTCATCGCGCTGACGGGGCGCGAACCCGATCGAGGCAACGGCTGATGCGCCTCGTGCTCACGATCACGGCCCGCAATCTACGTCTGTTCTTCCGTGACCGGGCCGGAGTCGTCTTCTCGCTGATGGGCGCGCTCATCGTCTTCCTTCTCTACGCGCTGTTCCTCTCCGACCTGCAGGTGCGCTCGATCGCGGCGTCCTTCCCCGACGCCGATGCCTCCGACGTGCGCGCCTTCGTCGACACCTGGATGTTCGCGGGCATCATCGCGATGACATCGATCACGACGTCTCTCGGAGCGCTAGCGGTGTTCGTGGAGGATGTCGCGTCCGGGCGATTCCGCGACTTCATGGTGTCGCCGATCCGCCGGTGGCAGCTCGTGCTCGGCTACCTGCTGGCCACCGTCGTGGTCGCACTCGTGATGACGACGGTGGTTCTCGGGGCGAGTTTCGCGTACCTGTTCCTGATCGATGGGGTGACGATCGGAGTGTTCCCGCTCGTCCTCACCGTGGTCTGGATCGTTCTCTCCTGCGTCGCGTTCGCCGCCCTGTGGGCGTTCGTGGTCTCGTTCCTCCGCAGCACGGCCGCGTTCTCGGCGCTCGCGACCGTCGTTGGCACGATCATCGGCTTCCTCGCGGGGGCCTTCATCGCCATCGGTCTGTTCCCCGCGGGCGTTCGCGACATCGTCAATGCGTTGCCGTTCGCGCAGTCCGCGATGCTCATGCGGCAGCAGTTCACGGAAGAGAGCCTTCGTGCCCTCGTGGGCGATCAGCCCGAGGCCATCGCACCGCTCAGCGAGTTCTACGGCATCACCGCCGTCGTCGGAGGCGCTGTCGTTCCCGTGCCCCTCGTCGTCGCGCTCCTGCTCGCGTATGCGCTCGCGTTCACTGCACTCGCGGCCTGGCGCATCCGTTCGCGACTGGAATAGCGCGTCGCGAACGACGACGGGCCCCGCTGATCAGCGGGGCCCGTTCGGCGGTTGCGGCCGTCGCGCTCATGATCGACGGATCGGCGTTAGCCGGCCGCGCCCCCGGTGACGAGAAACGCCAGCGAGAGCAACAATGGGGCGAGAAACGGCACGAGGGTCGCTGCGAGTGTGACTGACGAGACGATCATTGCGGCGAGCGACAGCCCCCACCCGCTGAGCTCCGGGTGCGCGCGCAGTTCGGCACGGCTGCGGAGCGAGAGCCAGACTCCCGCGACGGCGAGGAGCAGACCAAGAGCGGGCGCAGGCAGTGCGGCGATCGCGCCCGTCACGCCAACGGTGACGGCGGCCAGCACGATGCCGGGGTAGGTGCGAGGTGAGGAAACATCCGTGCCCGTCATGCTCGAACAGTAGCGCTTGGCGCGATGATTCGTTCCGCGGCACAGCATCTGTCTCGGGAACACAGAAGGGCCCCGCCGGATCGGCGGGGCCCTTCTCTTGCTCAGTAGCGAACTACTGGCCGAAGTTCTTGAAGCGCTGGTTGAACTTCTCGACGCGACCGGCCGAGTCCATGATGCGCTGCTTGCCCGTGTAGAACGGGTGCGAGGCCGACGAGATCTCCACGTCGATGACCGGGTAGGTCTCACCGTCGAGCTCGATGGTCTTGTCGCTCGTGACGGTCGAGCGGGTGAGGAAGGTCTCGCCCGAGGCCAGGTCGCGGAACACGACGGCGGCGTACTCGGGGTGGATGTCAGTCTTCATGAGCGGATTCCTTGAAAGTTCGTGATGGGCGCACGTCACGCGTGCGCGACGAAGGGCCACGAGGCCCGGCGGTCAAGAATAGCAGAGGCCGAGCGCGATCGAGCGGCTCAGGCGGCCCGCGCCGTGAAGCGGTCGCCGTCGCGCGACACCGAGAGACCGAGACCGAATGCGGCGGTGAGATGCTCGCTCGTGATGACCTCGCCGAGCGGGCCCGCCGCAGCGATCTCGCCTCCGCGCAGCAGCAGCGCGTGTGTGAAGCCGGAGGGGATCTCCTCGACGTGGTGGGTCACCATGACCATGGCGGGCGAGCTCGGCTCGCTGGCGTAGGCGCCAAGCAGCTGCAGCAGCTCTTCCCGAGCGCCGAGGTCGAGGCTCGCCGCGGGCTCGTCGAGCAGCAGCAGCTCGGGATCGGTCATGATCGCACGCGCGATCTGCACGCGCTTCTGCTCGCCATCGCTCAGCGTGCCGAACAGCCGGTCGGCGAACCCGTCGAGGTGCCACTCGCGCAGCACGCGCTCGGCGCGCCGAACATCCACCTCGTCGTACTGCTCGTTCCAGCGACCGGTCACCGAGTACGAGGCCGTCATGACGACGTCGAGCACGCGCTCATTGCCCGGGATGCGGCGCGCAAGCGCGGTCGAGGCGAAGCCGATTCGGGGTCGCAACTCGAAGACGTCGGTCGTCCCGAGGGTCTCGTCGAGCACGACCGCGCGGCCAGAGCTCGGATGCAGCAGCGAGGCGGCGACCTGCAGCATCGTCGTCTTGCCAGCACCGTTCGGGCCGAGCACCACCCAGCGCTCATCGGAGTTCACCTGCCACGAAACATGGCTGAGGATGGCCGAGCCATCGCGGGTCAGAGAGACATCGTCGAACTCGAGAACACTGGCCATGGTCCCTCCAGCCTAGAGCACCGGCGGGGTGCCGATCAGAGCAGCAGGCCGCGGTAGAGCTCGGTCGTTCGCGCGGCGATCCGGTCCCACGAGAACATCTGCTCGGCGCGCTGACGTCCCGCGGCGCCCATGGCGTGCGCCGTGCTCGGGTCGCTCACCACCTCGGTCAGGATCGCGGCGAGGTCGGCGATGAAGCGCTCGGGGTCGAGCGGGGTTCCTGAGCCGTCGTGCACCTGGTCGATCGGCACCAGCCGACCGGTCACCCCGTCTTCTACCACCTCGGGAATTCCGCCCGTGTTCGTGCCGACGACGGCGACCCCGCACGCCATGGCTTCGAGGTTGACGATGCCGAGCGGTTCGTAGACGCTCGGACACACGAAGGTCGTGGCGGACGAGAGTACGGCCGACAGCTCAAGCGGTGAGAGCATGCGCTCGATCCAGACGACTCCCGTGCGCTCGGTCTGCAGGGCGGCCACGCCGTGCTGAACCTCGCGCAGGATCTCGGGCGTGTCGGGAGCGCCCGCGCACAGCACGAGCTGCACCTCGGGGGGCAGGCGGCGCGCCGCTTGCAACAGGTAGGGCAAGCCCTTCTGCCGCGTGATGCGGCCCACGAAGACGACGGAAGGCCGGTCGGGGTCGATGCCCAGTGCCCGCACGGCGTCGTGATCGATCGTGCGCTGCCAGCGCTCGAGGTCGATGCCGTTGTGGATGACGCTCACGCGCGACTCGTCGATCTCGGGATAGCAGCGCAGGATGTCGCGGCGCATGCCGTCGCTCACGGCGATAACCGCATCCGCCGATTCGAACGCGGTCTTCTCGATCCAGCGCGAGACACGGTAGCCGCCGCCGAGCTGCTCCGCCTTCCACGGCCGCAACGGCTCGAGGCTGTGCGCCGTCACGACATGCGGAATACCGTGCAGCAGCTGGGCGAGGTGTCCTGCGGCGTTCGCGTACCAGGTGTGCGAGTGCACGATGTCGGCGCCGTCGACGTCGTCGGCGATCGCGAGGTCGACGCCGAGGGTCGCGAGGGCCGGGTTGGCCGAGCTCAGGGTGCCGGGAACGAGGTACGCGTGGGTGTTGGCCTCGTTGCGCGGCGCGCCGAAGCAGCGCACCCGCACATCGTGCTCGTCGCGCAGCGCACGCACGAGCTCGGCGACATGCACGCCTGCTCCCCCGTAGACCTCGGGCGGGTACTCACGGCTGATCACGTCGACGCGCATGGGCATGACGCTAGTACAGGCGAGCCTCTATGACGCCACCGGCCGCTCGCCTAGTGTGGGGCCATGTCGACTCCCAAGATCTTCGGAATCGTGCTCGCCGGCGGTGAGGGCAAGCGGCTCATGCCCCTCACCGTCGACCGGGCGAAGCCCGCTGTGCCCTTCGCGGGCGGCTACCGGTTGATCGACTTCGCGCTGTCGAACCTCATCAACTCCGGCTTGCGGCAGCTCGTCGTGCTCACGCAGTACAAGAGCCATTCGCTCGACCGTCATGTCTCGCAGACCTGGCGCCTGAGCGGCATGCTCAACGCCTACGTCGCCTCCGTGCCCGCGCAGCAGCGCCTCGGCAAACGCTGGTTCTCGGGCTCGGCCGACGCGATCCTGCAGAGCCTCAACCTCATCCGCGACGAGAAGCCCGACATCGTCGTCGTCGTCGGTGCCGACCACGTGTACCGCATGGACTTCCGGCAGATGATCGACGCCCACATCGCCAATGGCGCGGGCGTCACGGTCGCGGGCATTCGTCAGCCGATCGGGCTCGCCGACCAGTTCGGCGTCATCGAGACCGATCCCGCCAACCCGCAGCGCATCGCCGCGTTCCACGAGAAGCCGAAGAACGCGATCGGCCTCGCGGATGCTCCGCACGAGGTGCTCGCCTCGATGGGCAACTACGTGTTCGATGCCGACGTGCTCGTCGACGCGGTGACGCGCGATGGAGAGGACGCGGAGAGCGACCACGACATGGGCGGCGACATCGTTCCGGCATTCGTGCGCGAAGGCAAGGCCTTCGTCTACGACCTGAACCTCAACGAAGTTCCCGGATCCACCGAGCGCGACCGCTTTTACTGGCGCGACGTGGGCACGATCGAGTCGTTCTTCGACGCTCACCAAGACCTCATCTCGGCCCTGCCGGTGTTCAACCTCTACAACACGGAGTGGCCGATCTACTCGCAGCAGCTCAACTCGCCGCCGGCCAAGTTCGTCCGCGACGCGGCAGGGGTGACCGGCAACGTTATCGATTCGATCGTCTCGCTCGGCACCGTCATCTCGGGTTCGCACATCGAGCGCAGCGTGCTCGGGCCGTGGGTGACGATCGAGTCGGCGACGGTCACCGACACCGTCGTGTTCGAGCGCACCACGATCGGCGCGGGCGCCGTCGTGCGGCGGGCTATTCTCGACAAGGAGGTCGTCGTGGCCCCCGGCGCCCAGGTGGGTGTCGACCACGACGCCGACCGTGCTCGTGGCCTCACGGTCACCGAGACGGGCATCGTGGTCGCCGGCAAGGGCGTCCGCATCGAGTAGCGCGGCTGCGGCCGCCCGAGCCGCGCAGGAGCATCCACCGCCATGGCCACCGTGCTTGTCGTGCTCGACGTCGACTCGACCCTCATCGAGCAGGAGGCCATCGAGCTGCTCGCGGATGAAGCCGGTTCCGGCGAGCGGGTTGCGGAGATCACGGCCAGGGCGATGGCGGGTGAGCTCGACTTCGCCGCATCCCTCGCCGAACGGGTGGCGACCCTCGCCGGTCTCGACACGGGGGCGGTGCACCGCGTCGGCCCGCGCATCGTGCTCACGCACGGCGCGCGTGAACTCGTGACGGGCATCCACGCCGCGGGCGGTCGCGTTGCCGTCGTCTCGGGCGGCTTCCACGAGCTGCTGGACCCGATCGCTGCCGATTTGGCGCTCGACGCCCACCGAGCGAACCGCCTGGCAACGGCCGACGAGCGATTCACCGGAGTGACGACCGGGCCCGTCATCGATGCGGCGGCGAAGGCGGATGCCCTGCGCGAGTGGGCGCGGCGATTCGACGTGCCCCTGCATCGCACCGTGGCCGTGGGCGACGGTGCGAACGATCTCGCCATGATGGCCGCGGCCGGACTCTCGATCGCCTTCGACGCCAAACCCGTCGTGCGCACGGCGGCGCACGTGAGCCTGCCGGAGCGCGACCTCTCGGCCGTGCTGTCGGTGCTGGGCCTGCGGAGTTAGTGCCCCATGCCGAGGCCGCCGTCGACCGGGATGACGGCCCCGCTGATGTAGGCGGCGTCGTCGCTCGCCAACCAGGTGACAACGCGGGCGACCTCGAGGGGCGTCGCGAAGCGGCCGGCGGGGATCGACTGCTGGTAGGCCTTCTGCTGGTCCTCCGGCAGTGCCGCCGTCATGTCGGTTTCGATGAAGCCGGGCGCGACAACGTTCGCAGTGATGCCCCGCCCACCCAGCTCGCGCGTGAGCGAGCGCGCCATGCCGACGAGCGCTGACTTCGAGGCGCTGTAGTTGACCTGACCGGCCGAGCCGTAGAGGCCCACGACGCTCGAGATGAGGATGATGCGGCCGAACCGTGCCTTGAGCATGCCCTTCGACGCCCGCTTGACCGTGCGGAAGGCACCGGTCAGGTTGGTGTCGATCACGTCGGTGAAGTCGTCCTCCGACATGCGCAGCAGCAGGGTGTCGCGCGTGATGCCGGCGTTCGCGACGACGACCTCGACGGGGCCGAGCTCGGCCTCGACCGTGGAGAAGGCGGTGTCGAGCGATGCCGCGTCGGTGACGTCGGCGATGACCGTGAGTGCGCCCGCGGGCCCCGATCCGGAGCGGGCGGTGACAGCCACGCGATGGCCCTGAGCGACGAACTCCTCGGCGATCGAGAAGCCGATGCCGCGATTGCCGCCGGTGATGAGAACAGTGCGCTGGGGGGTCATGGCTCCCCAGCATATGCGCAACGTCGCGGGCTACCATCGCGGTGTGCCGAAGCCGCAGACGAGCGCCATCACGAGCCTCCCGACGTCTCCCGACGACGAGCGCCGTGCTCGCATGATCAAGTACGCGGCGGCGATGGGCGTGCGCATGATCTGCATCGGCGCGTGCTTCTTCACGCCGGGCTGGTGGCTGCTCGTTCCCGCCCTCGGCGCCATCGTGCTGCCGTACTTCGCCGTCATCGCCGCCAACACGGTCGTCAACACCGGCCGCACGGCGGTCGAGCGCCCAGGCGCCCTGCTGCCCTTCCACGACGACCCGTTGTCGAACGGTCGCGCGTGATCGATCTGCCGGGCTCGATCTCGAGTACGCGGTGCTCGCGCGCGGGCTGCCGCGCGGCGGCCACGTGGGCCGTCAACTGGCGCAACCCCCGCATCCACACCCCCGATCGCGTCAAGGTGTGGCTCGCGTGCGACGAGCATCGCGACTACCTCTACGACTACGTCGACGCCCGGGGGTTCCCGGTGACGATCACGCCGGCCGGTGTGGTCGTCGAGCGGGTTCCCGAACCGGGAGAATAGCTGGTCGTGAGCATCCTCTCGCTGGCCTTGACGCGCCGCTGGCTCGGCTGGCTGGCGTTCACGACCGTGTTCGCGATCGTCTGCGTCGGCCTCGCGCAGTGGCAGTGGGCGCGTCGCCTGGAGGCGGTGGCCGAGATCCGCGTCGTCGCCCAGAACTGGGATGCGGCCCCCGTCGCGCTGCGCCAGGCCTTGCCCGCGGGCGAGCAGCTCGACCCGGCGGCGGAGTGGACTCCGGTCGTGGTCGAGGGTGAGTACCTGGTCGACGAGCAGCTGCTGGCGCGCAACCGGCCCTTCGGCGGCCGTCCCGGCTTTGCCGTGCTGACGCCGCTGCTGCTCGAGACCGGCGAGGTGCTCGTCGTCGATCGCGGCTGGGTGCCGACGGGTGACGCGCAAGACCTGCCCGACGCGGTGCCCGCTCCCCCGGCGGGCACGGTCGAGGTGCTCGTGCGCCTCAAGCCAGGTGAGCCGACGATCGCCGGTCGCGGGGCGCCCGAGGGCCAGGTCGCGACCATCAACCTGCCCCAGATCGCGGAACTCGTCGACGGTGGACGCGTCATCACGGGTGCCTATGGGCTCATGGACCGCGAATCGCCCACGACCGCTGAGCGCCCCGCCGCGGCCCTGCGCCCCGTCGCCGACGAGGGTCCGCACCTCAGCTACACGTTCCAGTGGTACCTGTTCGCGCTGCTCGGCTTCGTCGGGTACGGCTGGGCGCTGCGGCAGGAGCACCGCGGGTTGCGCGCCGCCGATGCCGACGCGCCTCCACCGCCTCCGCGTCGACCCCGCCGCTCCGGACCCAGCGACGACGAGGTCGAGGACGCGATCGTGGAGCGTCAGGCGGCCGGGCGTCAGGCGAGCGAGATCAGCTCGGCGTAGTCGGCCGTCCAGAGGTCTTCGACGCCGTCGGGCATGATGAGCACTCGCTCGGGGTTGAGCGCCTCCACGGCACCCTCGTCGTGGCTGACGAGGATGACGGCGCCCGAGTAGTTCGCGAGCGCGCCGAGGATCTCCTCACGGCTCGCCGGGTCGAGGTTGTTCGTGGGCTCGTCGAGCAGCAGCAGGTTGGCCTTCGACACCACGAGCGTCGCAAGCGACAGGCGGGTCTTCTCGCCGCCGGAGAGGACGCCGGCGGGCTTCTGCACGTCATCGCCGATGAACAGGAACGAGCCCAGCACGCTGCGCGCCTCACGCTCGGTGATGGCCTCGCTCGCGCTCATCATGTTCTCGAGCACCGAGCGCGTGACGTCGAGCGTCTCGTGCTCCTGCGCGTAGTAGCCGACCCGCAACCCGTGCCCGGGCTCGATGACGCCCGTATCGGGGGCGTCGACCCCGGCCAGGATACGGAGCAGCGTCGTCTTGCCGGCACCGTTGAGCCCCAGGATGACGACGCGCGAACCACGGTCGACCGCAAGGTCGACGGCCGTGAAGATCTCGAGCGAGCCGTAGCTCTTCGAGAGGTTGTGCGCCTGCAGCGGCGTCTTGCCGACCGGGGCCGGTTCGGGGAACCGGAGCTTCGCGACCCGGTCGACGGCCCGCACCTCCTCGAGCCCCGAGAGCATCTTCTCGGCGCGCGCGACCATCTGGTGGGCGGCGGCGGCCTTCGAGGCCTTCGCGCCGAATCGCGCCGCCTGCAGCTGCAGTGACGTGGCCTTCTTCTCGACGTTGACGCGCTCTTTCTTGCGGCGCTCCTCGTCGGCCTCGCGCTGCCGCAAGTAGTGCTTCCAGCCCATGTTGTAGATGTCGATAACGGTGCGGTTGGCATCGAGGTAGAAGACGCGGTTGACGGTCTCCTCGACGAGCTGCACATCGTGGCTGATGACGATGAAGCCGCCCTGGTACTGCTTGAGGAACTCGCGCAGCCACACGACCGAGTCGGCATCGAGGTGGTTGGTGGGCTCGTCGAGGATCATCGTCTCGGCATCGCTGAACAGGATGCGGGCGAGCTCGATGCGGCGCCGCTGGCCGCCCGACAGCGTGCTGAGCGGCTGGCTGAGAATGCGGTCGGGGAGACTCAGGTTGCTCGCGATGGCCGCCGCCTCCGCTTCAGCGGCGTACCCGCCGAGGGCATGGAATCGGTCGGTGAGCCGCCCGTACGCCGCCATCGCCTTCTCGGACACCGCCGGATCGGTGCTGCCCATGTCGATCGACGCGCGCTCCATGTCGATCACGATCTGACCGAGGCCGCGAGCATCGAGGATGCGGGTGCGGGCGAGCTGCTCCGGGTCGCCGGCGCGCGGATCCTGCGGAAGGTAGCCGATCTCGCCCGTGCGCGTGATGGTGCCGCCCGTGGGCTCGCCCTCACCGGCGAGAGCCCGGGTCATCGTGGTCTTGCCGGCGCCGTTGCGTCCCACGAGCCCCACTTTGTCGCCCTTGTCGACGCGGAACGTCACGTTCTCCATGAGCAGGCGCGCCCCGACGCGGATCTCGAGGTCTTGCACAGCGAGCACAGCGAATGTCCGTTTCTTTGGTGGGATTCGACCACCCCGACGACAGGGGGCCAGCCCGATAGTCTAACCCTGTCCCCCGCACCCGACTTCTCGTAAGGAAGCCCCCGTGTCGACTGCCACCACCGCCCTCGTTCGCCCCACGCTCGTCGACCGCGTCGTGACGCGCTCGTGGGCGAGCGACATCGCCCTCGTCATCGCGGGCACCGCGCTCGTCGCCGTGCTCGCTCAGGTTTCTATCCCCTTGTGGCCGGTGCCCGTTACCGGGCAAACTCTCGCAGTATTGCTGGTCGGCGCGGGCCTCGGTGCAGTGCGCGGCGCGTCGTCGCTGGGCCTTTACGCAATTCTCGGGCTGGTCGGCCTCCCCATCTTCGCGCCGCAGGAAGACGGGTCACACCTCACCGGCCTCGCCGCGCTGAGCGCCCCGAGCTTCGGCTATATCGTCGGCTTCATCGCCTCCGCCGCGATCGTTGGCTGGGCCGCCGAGCGCTCGTGGGACCGCGGCTGGTACAAGCCGATCATCACGTTCATCGGCGGCTCGCTCGTCGTCTTCGCGTTCGGTCTCCCGTGGCTCGCGGTCTCGCTCGGCCAGCTTGGCGTGCCGAACGACCTGCAGTCGGTGCTCGTGGCCGGCTTCTACCCGTTCATCATCGGCGGAGTCATCAAGGCCGCCATCGCCGCGGCGCTCCTGCCGGCGCTGTGGGCGGCCGCCGAGCGCCGCGATCGCTCCGACGCGTAGCGCACCCGCGACGACGAAGGCCCCTCCCGAGACCGGGAGGGGCCTTTCGCGTGGAGCGCTGCGGTCAGATGCTAAATCCGAAACCGCCTTCGGCGGCGCGCTTGGCCCTGAGAGCCCACTGGGCTCTCAGATGCTAAAGCCAAGCGCGCGCATCATGTCGCGGCCGTCGTCGGTGATGCGTTCGGGGCCCCACGGCGGCATCCACACCCAGTTGATGCGGAACTGCGCGACGATGCCGTCGAGGGAGTTCGCAATCGACTCCTCGATGACGTCTGTGAGCGGGCATCCCGCCGAGGTCAAGGTCATCGAGATGATGAGGGCGTCGCTCTCCTCGTCCCAGGCCAGGTCGTAGACGAGGCCCAGATCGACGATGTTGACCCCGAGCTCGGGGTCGACGACGTCCTTCAGACCCTCCTCGACCTGGTCGAAGAGCTTCGGCTCGAGTGCGGTGGGCATGCGTCTAGCCTACGGTCGAGCCGGTCAGGTAGCGGTCGTAGCCCTCGTTCTCAAGGCGTTCGGCCAGCTCGGGCCCGCCCTCTTCAGCGACGCGGCCATCGACGAACACGTGCACGAAGTCGGGGGTGATGTACCGCAGGATGCGCGTGTAGTGCGTGATGAGCAGCACGCCGAGGCCGGTGTTCTCCTTGACGCGGTTGACACCCTCCGAGACGATCTTGAGCGCGTCGACGTCGAGGCCAGAGTCGGTCTCGTCGAGCACCGCGATCTTCGGCTTGAGCAGCTCGAGCTGAACGATCTCGTGGCGCTTCTTCTCACCGCCCGAGAAGCCCTCGTTGACATTGCGCTCGGCGAACGAGGTGTCCATGCGCAGGGCCTCCATCGAGCCGCGCAGGTCCTTGATCCACGACCGCAGGGCGGGCGCCTCGCCGTCGAGCGCGGTCTTCGCGGTGCGCAGGAAGTTGGAGACCGTCACCCCCGGGATCTCGACGGGGTACTGCATGGCGAGGAAAAGTCCGGCGCGCGCGCGCTCGTCGATGCTCATCTCGAGCACGTCAGCGCCGTCCAGCGTGATCGATCCGCTGTCGACGGTGTAGCGGGGATGCCCGGCGATCGTGTACGCGAGCGTCGACTTGCCCGAGCCGTTGGGGCCCATGATGGCGTGGGTCTGGCCCGAGTTGATGGTCAGGTTGACCCCGCGCAGGATCTCTTTCGTACCCTGATCGGTCTCGATGCTGACGTGCAGGTCGCGAATCTCAAGAGTGGACATGTCGTGGGTCATCCTTCGGGGGTGTTGGCCGGAGCGGCGATGTTCGCGGTGACGTCGACGAGCACGTCGGTGCCCTCGATCGTCACGGCGTAGACAGGGACCGGCTCATAGGCCGGGAAGTTGCGGGGCTTGCCGGTGTCGAGCGAGAACTTCGAGCCGTGCGCCCAGCACTCGATGGCGTCGTCCTCGACGAAGCCTTCGCTGAGCGAGATCTCTCCGTGCGTGCAGGTGTCGCCGAGAGCGTGGACGGCGCCGGCTGAGTCCATGACGACCGCGACGGGGGTGCCGTCGACGACGACCTTCTTCGCCGAGGCGGGGCTCAGCTCGTCGAGCGCGCAGACGCGGGTCGCGGTCATCTCACACCACCTCCACGGCGTCGAGTTCGGCCTCGATCGCGGCAACGAGACGGGTCTGCAGCTCGGGCGCGCCGATCTTCTGCACGACGTCGATGAGGAACCCGAGCACGACGAGGCGGCGGGCCTCCTGCTCGTCGATGCCGCGCGAGCGCAGGTAGAACAGCTGCTCGTCGTCGAAGCGACCGGTCGCGCTCGCGTGGCCGGCCCCGGCGATGTCGCCCGTCTCGATCTCGAGGTTGGGGATCGAGTCCGCGCGCGTGCCGTCGCTCAGCACGAGGTTGCGGTTCTGCTCGTACGAGTCGGTGCCCGTCGCGTCGCGGCCGATGAGCACGTCGCCCACCCAGACCGTGCGGGCACCGGAGCCGTTGAGCGCGCCCTTGTACGTCACGCGGCTGATCGTCTGAGGCGCGATGTGGTGCACGTACACGCGCTGCTCGAGGTGCTGGCCCGCGTCGGCGAAGTACAGGCCCAGAAGCTGCCCGTCGGCTCCCGAGCCGGCGAGGTGCACCGAGGGGTTGACCCGAACGATGGCGCCGCCGAGCGAGACGACGACGTGCTTGAGCTGCGCATCTTTGTCGACGCGCGCGAACTGGCTCGACAGGTGCACCGACTCGTCGTCCCACTCCTGCAGGCTGACGACCGTGAGATCGCTCCCCGCGCCCGCGACGACCTCGACGTTCTCGCTGAGCCGGGCACTCCCCCGGTTGTCGATCACGACGAGCCCTCGCGCGTTCGGCGCGGCGGTGATGACGGTGTGCGCGGCGCGCGGCGCGCGGTCGGTGCCCGTGCGGTCGATCGTGACCGCCACGGCCTCCTCGCTCGAGAGCGTCACCGCGAGTGCCCGCTCGGTGCTCGACCACGCGTTCGCGGCGGCGCGCTCCTCGGCCAGGCCTGCCGAGCCCACGCGCGCGTCATCCATCGGGATCCACTCGACGGTCACCCCGGGCGCGCTCGACACCTCGGCGGGGAACGCCGTGCCGTCGAGCTCGCCGTCGATGAGGTCGCGGATCTTGTCGACCGGCGTCAGCTTCCACTCGAGCTCGCGGCCGGTGACGGCCGGGAAGTCGGCGTGCGCAGCGGACGCGAAACGCTCGTTGCGGGTTTGCACGGGCACAGGAGAACCCGGGCCATGCGCGTGCTGCTGGGTCTCGATCGTCGGTGCATGCGTTACGGGGATACTGCGTGCGGGGGCGGAGCTCATCTAGCCGACGCTGCCTTCCATGCTCATCTCGATGAGCTTGTTCAGCTCAAGGGCGTACTCCATGGGCAGCTCGCGCGCGATGGGCTCGATGAACCCGCGCACGATCATGGCCATGGCCTCGTCTTCGGGCAGTCCGCGGGACTGCAGGTAGAACAGCTGCTCCTCGCTCACGCGCGAGACCGTCGCCTCGTGGCCGAGCTGCACGTCGTCGACGCGGATGTCGATCGCCGGGTAGGTGTCGGAGCGCGAGATCGTGTCGACGAGCAGGGCGTCGCAGCGCACGGTGTTGGCCGAGTGGTGCGCGTTCGCGTCGACCCGCACCTCGCCGCGGTAGCCGGCGCGCCCGCCACCGCGCGCGATCGACTTCGAGACGATCGACGACGTCGTGTACGGCGCCATGTGGATCATCTTCGCGCCGGCGTCCTGGTGCTGGCCGGGGCCCGCGAAGGCGACCGAGAGCGTCTCGCCCTTGGCGTGCTCACCCATGAGGAAGATCGACGGGTACTTCATCGTCACCTTCGAGCCGATGTTGCCGTCGATCCACTCCATCGTGGCGCCCTCGTGGGCGACCGCGCGCTTGGTCACGAGGTTGTAGACGTTGCTCGACCAGTTCTGAATCGTCGTGTACCGAACACGGGCGTTCTTCTTCACGATGATCTCGACGACGGCCGAGTGCAGCGAGTCGCTCTTGTAGATCGGGGCCGTGCAGCCCTCGATGTAGTGCACGTAGGAGCCCTCATCAGCGATGATGAGCGTGCGCTCGAACTGGCCCATGTTCTCGGTGTTAATGCGGAAGTAGGCCTGCAGCGGAATCTCGACGTGCACGCCCGGGGGAACGTAGACGAACGATCCGCCCGACCACACGGCCGTGTTGAGGGCCGCGAACTTGTTGTCGCCGGCCGGGATGACCGTGCCGAAGTACTCGGTGAAGAACTCGGGGTGCTCGCGCAGGGCCGTGTCGGTGTCCATGAAGATGACGCCCTGGGCCTCGAGGTCTTCGCGGATCTGGTGGTAGACCACCTCGGACTCGTACTGGGCGGCGACGCCGGCGACGAGGCGCTGGCGCTCGGCCTCGGGGATTCCGAGCTTCTCGTAGGTGTTCTTGATCTCCTCCGGCAGCTCCTCCCACGTGGTGGCCTGCTTCTCGGTGGAGCGCACGAAGTACTTGATGTTGTCGAAGTCGATGCCCGACAGGTCGGCGCCCCAGAGCGGCATGGGCTTCTGGCCGAAGAGCTTGAGGCCCTTCAGGCGCAGGTCGAGCATCCACTGCGGTTCGTCTTTCAGGGCCGAGATGTTGCGCACGACGCTGTCGTCAATGCCGCGGCGCGCGGTCGCGCCCGCGGTGTCGGAGTCGGACCAGCCGAACTCGTACTGGCCGAGGCCCTCGAGCTCGGGACGGTCGATGAGCACGTCAGACATGCGTTTCCTCTTCTCTCTACCGAACCCAACCTCGATCGGGACGGGGACATTCCGTGGACATCCAGTTGCGCGGTGGCCTTCGGCAGACGCTCATCGAGCGCCCATACACTGAGGCCGAACGAGATGTCGTGCGCTTGAGCCGCCCAGCAACCCCAACGATGCGTGGCCCGCGGTCGACACTGACTGATGAGCTTCGCCGATTCTATCGTGCGCAGCCTGAAAGAGGAGGAAGCGGACCGTGAATCGGCTGTGGCAGGCGCTGGTCGGAGTGGGCCGTCGGTTCGTGGAGTGGCTGCCGACCACGGCGGACAGGCGCGTTCGTGTCATCGCCTGGGCCTCGCTCGTGAGTCAGACACTCATCGTGGGCACCGGCGGCGCCGTGCGCCTCACCGGATCAGGACTCGGGTGCCCGACCTGGCCGCGCTGCACCGAGGACTCGTTCATCGCGACGCCGGAGATGGGCATCCATGGCATCGTCGAGTTCGGCAACCGCCTGCTCACCTTCGTGCTCGTCATCATCGCGATCATCGCGTTCCTCTTCGTCGTGCGGATGCGGCGCGAGCGCCCCGAGCTGCTGCGCCTCACGATCGCGCTCGGGCTGGGCATTCCTGCCCAGGCGGTCATCGGCGGCATCACCGTGCTGACCCAGCTCAACCCCTGGGTGGTCGGGTTCCACTTCGTCGTCTCGGCCGTGCTCGTCGCCCTCGCGGTCGTGTTTGTGCACCGGGTCTACCGGGGGCGCACGACCGGCGAACTCGTCGTGCCGGCGCCCGTTCGGGCGCTTGCGCTCGCCACCGCCGTGGGCGCCTGGGTGACCGTGCTCGTCGGCATCGTCGTGACCGGTTCGGGTCCGCACGCCGGCGATGGAGGCGCGGCGCGCAACGGCCTGGACAGCGAGCTGCTGCAGCACGTGCACTCCTGGCCTGCCTACATCACCGCGGGGCTCAGTGTGCTGCTGCTCATCGCGGCGATCCAGGTCGGTCGCCGGCCCCTCGTCCGTGCCGTCGTGGCACTGCTCGCGGTCGAGGCCGTGCAGATCGCGGTGGGGATCGCGCAGGCGCGGCTGGGGCTTCCCGAGCTGCTCGTGGGCATCCACATGGTGCTCGCCTGCGTGCTCATCGCGGTCATGACGCTCGCCCTGCTGACGCTGCGGCGCAGCGAAAGCGAGCTGACGAACGACCGGTCGCAGCCGGAACTCGCGGGAGCCGCGCGCTAGAAGGGCAGCAGCGGGTCGATGCCCACGGCCACGAAGAGCAGCGTGAGGTACGTGATGCTCGCGTGGAACACCCGCATCGGAGCCGCTTCGAGCCCCCGCACCGCTCGACTGTGCAGACGGTGGCTCTCGACGATGAACCATCCGCCCGCGATGAGGGCGACCGCGGTGTACAGCGCGCCCATCGGCGCGATCGGGATGAGCAGCAGCGATGCCGCGACCGTCGCCCACGCGTACAGGATGACCTGGACGCCGACCGTCGCCCGATCCCGCATGACCGCGAGCATGGGCACGTCGGCCGCCGCGTAGTCCTCGCGGTACTTCATCGACAGCGGCCAGTAGTGCGGCGGGGTCCACAGGAACACGACGAGGAAGAGGATGACCGGCGGCCAGTCGAGCGAGCCGGTCACCGCCGTCCAGCCGATGAGCACGGGGAAGCATCCGGCGATGCCGCCCCAGATGATGTTCTGCTCCGTGCGGCGTTTGAGCACGAGCGTGTAGATCACGACGTAGAAGACGATCGCACCGAGCGAGAGCGCTGCGGCAAGCCAGTTCGTCGTGAGCCCGAGCCAGACGATCGAGATCACGCCGATCGTGTAGGCGAACACGAGCGCCGCACGGTCGGAGACCTCGCCGGTGACGAGCGGGCGGTTCTTGGTGCGGTTCATGACGCGATCGATGTCGCGGTCGATGTACATGTTGAAGGCGCCGGCCGATCCGGCCGAGAGCGCACCGCCCACGAGGGTGGCGAGCACGAGCCAGATGCTCGGAAGACCGTCGGCCGCGAGGATCATGACGGGCGCGGTCGTGACGAGCAGCAGCTCGATGACCCGCGGCTTGGTCAGGGCGATGTAGGCCGAGAGGGTGCGTCGGATGCTTCGCGGTCGCGTCGTGACGGCGTGATCGAGAGCGGTATCCATAGCTCCTTCATTCGTGGCGCGGGAATGCGGTCAGTCTACGGGAGGGTTGGTGAGAGCGAGCCCGTGCGCACCCGCCGCGGCATACGACCCTCTCTATACTGGCGAGGGCCGACGACGCCCTGCACGCAGACGTTCGTGCAGGACCGGGCGAGGCCCGCATCCGTCTGAAGAAAGGGCAGTACCGACGCCATGACCGACCTGACCTGGGACGACCTGGACCGCCGCGCCGTCGACACCGCCCGACTGCTCGCCGCCGATGCTGTCGAGAAGGTCGGCAACGGCCACCCCGGCACTGCGATGTCGCTGGCCCCCGTCGCGTACCTCTTGCACCAGAAGGTGATGCAGCACGACCCGAGCGACCCGCACTGGCTCGGTCGCGACCGCTTCATCCTCTCGGCGGGCCACAGCTCGCTCACGCAGTACGTGCAGCTGTACCTGGGCGGATACGGGCTCGAGCTCGACGACCTCAAGGCGCTGCGCACCTGGGGCTCGAAGACCCCCGGCCACCCGGAGTTCGGCCACACCGACGGCGTCGAGATCACGACCGGTCCGCTCGGCCAGGGACTGGCATCGGCGGTCGGCTTCGCCTACGCCGCGCGCTTCGAGCGCGGCCTGCTCGACCCGCAGACACCCGCGGGCGAGAGCGTCTTCGACCACCACGTGTACGTCATCGCCGGTGACGGCGACATTCAGGAGGGTGTGACGAGCGAAGCGGGCTCGCTCGCCGGCCACCAGCAGCTCGGCAACCTCATCGCGATCTACGACTCGAACCAGATCTCGATCGAAGACGACACGAACATCGCCTTCACCGAAGACGTCGCCGCGCGCTACGCCGCCTACGGCTGGCACGTGCAGACCGTCGACTGGAAGAAGACCGGCGAGTACGTCGAAGACGTGCAGGCCCTGCACGCCGCGCTCGAGGCGGCGAAGGCAGAGACCTCGCGCCCGAGCCTCGTGATCGTCAAGACGATCATCGGCTGGCCCGCCCCGACGAAGCAGAACACCGGCAAGATCCACGGTTCGGCACTCGGCGGCGACGAGCTCACCGCGACCAAGCGCGTCATGGGCTTCGACCCCGACGAGCACTTCGCCGTCGCCGACGAGGTGATTGCGCACACGCGCCTCGCCGTCGAGCGCGGGCGTGAGCGTCGCGCGGCGTGGGATTCTCGTTTCGACGCGTGGTCCGCCGCGAACCCCGACAAGAAGGCGTTGCTGGACCGGATGCTCGCGGGCGAGCTCCCCGCCGACCTCGAGGCCGCGCTGCCGGTGTTCGAGGGCGGCACGAGCGTGTCGACCCGCGCTGCCAGCGGCAAGGTCATCAACGCGATCGCGGGCGTGCTGCCCGAGTTCTGGGGCGGGTCGGCCGACCTCGCCGAGTCGAACCTCACGACGATCGCGGGCGGCGGCTCCTTCGCCCCGAGCGAGCACTCGACGCACGAGTGGTCGGCGAACCCCTACGGGCGCGTGCTGCACTTCGGCATCCGCGAGCACGCCATGGGCGCGATCCTCAACGGCATCGCGCTGCACGGTCGCACCCGCGTCTTCGGCGGCACCTTCCTGATCTTCAGCGACTACATGCGCCCCGCCGTGCGCCTCGCCGCGCTCATGAACGTGCCGGTCACCTACGTCTGGACCCACGACTCGGTCGCCCTCGGCGAGGACGGACCGACGCACCAGCCGATCGAGCAGCTCGCGTCGCTGCGCGCGATCCCGGGTCTCGCGATCGTGCGCCCGGCCGACGCCAACGAGACCGCGCACGCGTGGAAGGCGGTGCTCGAGCGCCGCTCCCCCGCGGGGATCGCTCTCACGCGCCAGAACATCCCCGTGTTCGAGCGCGGCACCGGCATCGCCTCGGGCGACGAGCTCGCGGCGGCGCACCACGTCGCGAAGGGCGCCTACGTGCTCGCCGAGGCGGCCAACGGCTCTCCCGACGTGATCCTCATCGCGACGGGCTCCGAGGTCGCGGTGGCGATGGATGCGCGCACGCAGCTCGCGGAGCACGGCATCCACGCCCGCGTCGTGTCGGCCCCGTGCCTCGAGTGGTTCGACGAGCAGAGCGCCGAGTACCGCGAGTCGGTGCTGCCGTCATCGGTGACGGCGCGCGTCTCGGTCGAGGCCGGCCTCGCCCTGAGCTGGCACCGCTACGTCGGCGACCGCGGCCGCTCGGTGTCGATCGAGCACTTCGGTGCCTCGGCCGACTACCAGACGCTGTTCCGCGAGTTCGGCATCACTCCCGAGGCCGTCGTCGCCGCCGCGCGCGAGAGCATCGCAGCGCACTGACCGGCCCCTCCCCTCTCCGTCCGCCACCACTCCACCACCCACGATTGAGGACACCATGAGTGCCACCCCCACCGCCCAGCTGAGCGACCTCGGCGTCAGCATCTGGCTCGACGACCTGTCGCGCGATCGCATCACGTCGGGCGGTCTCGCCGCCCTCATCACCGAGCGAGACGTCGTCGGCGTCACGACGAACCCCACGATCTTCGCCGCCGCGCTCGCGACGGGCACGACCTACGACGACCAGGTGCGCGAGCTCGCGGCCGCGGGTGTCGATGTCACGCGTGCCGTCTTTGAGATCACGACCGACGACGTGGCTGCCGCGAGCGACATCTTCGCCTCGGTCTACGGTTCGACCGGCGGCCAGGACGGCCGCGTCTCGATCGAGGTCGAGCCGGGTCTGGCTCACGATGCCGCGGGCACGATCGCCCAGGCGCAGCAGCTCTGGAAGAAGGTCGGCCGCCCCAACGCGATGATCAAGATTCCGGCGACGGTCGAGGGCCTCGAGGCCATCACCGAGACGATCGCCGCGGGCATCAGCGTCAATGTGACGCTGATCTTCAGCCTCGACCGCCACCGCGCCGTCATCGACGCCTACCTCGCCGGGCTCGAGAAGGCGCACGCCGCCGGCATCGACCTCTCGACGATCCACTCGGTCGCATCGTTCTTTGTCTCGCGCGTCGACACCGAGATCGACAAGCGGCTCGTCGAGATCGGCACTCCCGAGGCGCTCGCCCTCAAGAGCAAAGCCGGCATCGCGAACGCACGCCTCGCCTACGAGGTCTTCGAGCAGGCCTTCGCAACCGAGCGCGCCGCGGCGCTGCTGGCTGCCGGCGCAAACGCGCAGCGCCCGCTCTGGGCCTCGACGGGGGTCAAGGACCCGAGCCTTCCCGACACCCTCTACGTCACCGAGCTCGCCGTCGGCCGCACGGTCAACACCATGCCCGAGAAGACCCTGCAGGCGACCTTCGACCACGGCATCATCGCGGGCGACGCCGTCACGGGCAGCTACGACGAGGCGCGCGGCGTGCTCGCCGCGCTCGATGCACTCGGCATCTCGTACGACGAGGTGACCGCGCTGCTCGAGAAGGAGGGCGTCGAGAAGTTCATCGTCAGCTGGAACGAGCTGCTCGACACCGTCAGCGCCGCTCTCGAGGCTGCACGATGACTCTCACGGTCGCGGCGCGCGGCGACGCGCAGCGTGCCATCGACGCGCAGGTTCCCGCGCTCGTCGAGCACCTCGTGGCGAGCCGCATCACGGCGGGCGACAGCACGCTCTGGGGCCCGGCCGCCGAAGCCGAGGCCAGCATTCGCCTCGGCTGGACCCAGGCTGTCTCGGTGTCGCGCCCCCTCGTCGCGGAGATTGTCGCTCTGCGCGAGCAGCTCGTCGAGCGCGGCATCTCCCGCATCGTGCTGTGCGGCATGGGCGGCTCGTCGCTGGCCCCCGAGGTCATCACCCGCACGGCGGGGGTGCCGCTCGTCGTGCTCGACTCGACCGACCCGGGCCAGGTCGCGACCGCCCTGGGCGAGCACCTCGGCCACACGGCCGTCGTCGTCTCGTCCAAGTCGGGCTCGACCGTCGAGACCGACAGCCAGAAGCGCAGCTTCGAGGCCGCGTTCCGCGACGCGGGCATCGACCCGGCGGAGCGCATCGTCATCGTCACCGACCCCGGCTCGCCCCTCGAGCAGGCGTCGCTCGCGGCGGGCTACCGCGTGTTCACCGCCGACCCGACCGTGGGGGGCCGCTACTCGGCGCTCACGGCCTTCGGTCTCGTACCCTCCGGACTCGCGGGCGTCGATCTGGATGCCCTGCTCGACGAGGCCGAGGCGGCGAGCCTTCCGCTCGCCGTCGACAGCGCCTCGAACCCGGGCCTGCAGCTGGGTGCCGCGATCGCCGGCACCGTGCCGCTGCGCGACAAGCTCGTGATCGTTGCCGACGGCACCCACATCGTCGGCCTCGGCGACTGGGTCGAGCAGCTCATCGCCGAATCGACCGGCAAAGACGGTCGCGGAGTTCTGCCCGTCGTCGTCGGCATCGATGCGCCCGAGCTCACGAGCGGCGCTGCGGATGTGCAGGTCGTGCGCCTCGTCGCGGACGCGCGCGCGACGCGCGAGGTCGCCGACGGCGAGATCGAGCTCTCCGGCTCGCTCGGGGCGCACCTGCTGACCTGGCAGTACGCCACAGCGGTCGCCGGCGTGCTGCTCGGCATCAACCCCTTCGATCAACCCGATGTGGAGTCGGCCAAGGTCGCCGCGCGCGGACTGCTCGACGCCCGGCCCGAACCGCTCGCGGCGCAGTTCGCCGACGGCGGCATCGAGGTCGTGGGGCCCGCGTCGCTGCTCGGTGGAGCATCCACCGTCGCCGATGCCGTCCGTGCCCTCGAAGCGGCGCTGCCCGACGGCGGGTACGTGGCTGTGCAGGCCTACCTCGACCGCATCGCCCACCCCGAGCTCGAGGCCGTGCGGCACCTCATCGCCGCCCGCACGGGACGCCCGGTGACCTTCGGGTGGGGGCCGCGCTTCCTGCATTCGACGGGCCAGTACCACAAGGGCGGCCCCGCGCGCGGGGTGTTCCTGCAGATCACCGGAACGCTCGCCGATGACCTGGCGATCCCCGATCGCCCCTTCACCTATGGTCAGCTCATCGCCGCCCAGGCAGCAGGAGATGCCGCCGTGCTCGCCGAGAAGGGGATGCCCGTCGTCACCCTGCGCGTGCGCGACGCCGACGGCATCGCCGCGATCATCGCCGCGCTCTCCTGACCCGCTCCGCCACCACGAGGAGAACCATGGCCCCGGTCGCCATCGCCCGCGACAGCAACCCGCTGCGCTCCCCCGATGATCGTCGGCTCAACCGCATCGCCGGTCCCAGCGGACTCATCATCTTCGGTGTCACGGGAGACCTCTCGCGCAAGAAGCTCATGCCGGCGGTGTACGACCTCGCCAACCGCGGGCTGCTGCCGCCCGGCTTCGCCCTCGTCGGGTTCGCCCGGCGCGACTGGGAGACGCAGGACTTCGAACAGGTCGTGCACGACGCCGTCAAGCAGTACGCCCGTACGCCCTTCCAGGAGGACGTCTGGAAGCAGCTGGCATCGGGCATCCGATTCGTCTCGGGCGACTTCGACGACGACGACGCATTCGCTCGCCTGACGGAGACGCTCGCGGAACTGGATCGGGAACGCGGGACGATGGGCAATCACGCGTTCTACCTGTCGATCCCGCCCAAGTCGTTCCCGCTGGTCACCGAGCAGCTGCGGCGGAGCGGGCTCGCCGAGGCGCAGGCCGGCGAGTGGCGGCGCGTCGTGATCGAGAAGCCCTTCGGCAGCGACCTCACGTCCGCGCGCGAGCTCAACGATGTCGTCGAATCCGTCTTCCCGCCCGACTCGGTGTTCCGCATCGATCACTACCTGGGCAAGGAGACGGTCCAGAACATCCTCGCCCTGCGGTTCGCGAACATGATGTACGAGCCGATCTGGAATGCGAACTACGTGGATCACGTGCAGATCACCATGGCCGAAGACATCGGTGTCGGTGGGCGCGCGGGCTACTACGACGGGATCGGAGCCGCGCGCGACGTCATCCAGAACCACCTCCTGCAGCTGCTCGCTCTCACGGCGATGGAAGAGCCCGTGTCGTTCGACGCGGCCGACCTGCGCGCCGAGAAGGAGAAGGTGCTCTCGGCGGTGCGCCTTCCGAAGGACCTCGCCACGGGTACGGCGCGCGGGCAGTACGCGAGCGGCTGGCAGGGCGGCGAGTGGGTTGCGGGGTTCCTCGAAGAGGACGGGATGAACCCCGCCTCGGTGACCGAGACCTACGCCGCCATGCGCCTCGACATCAATACCCGTCGCTGGGCCGGGGTGCCGTTCTACCTGCGCGCCGGCAAGCGCCTCGGCCGCCGCGTGACCGAGATCGCGGTCGTGTTCAAGCGCGCTCCGCAATACCTCTTCGCCGAGGCGCAGACCTCCGCCCTGGGTCAGAACGCTCTCGTGATCCGGGTTCAGCCCGACGAGGGTGTCACCATCCGGTTCGGCTCCAAGGTGCCCGGCGCCGGTATGCAGGTGCGCGACGTGACGATGGACTTCGGCTACGGCCACGCCTTCACCGAAGCGAGCCCCGAGGCGTACGAGCGGCTCATTCTCGACGTGCTGCTCGGTGACCCGCCGCTGTTCCCGCGGCACGAGGAGGTCGAGCTCAGCTGGAAGATCCTCGACCCCATCGAGGAGTTCTGGGCCACGCAGGGTGCGCCCGAGCAGTACGCGCCCGGCACCTGGGGTCCGCAGTCCGCGGACGATCTGCTCGCGCGCGACGGACGAGTGTGGAGGCGCCCGTGATCATCGACCTGCCCGACACCACGGCGAGCCAGGTGTCGAAGACCCTCGTCCGCATCCGCGACGAAGCGGGAGCCGTGGCACTCGGCCGCGTGCTGACCCTCATCATCACGAGCGAGATTGGCGAGGAGGAGGACGTCATCGCGGCGGCCAATGAGGCCTCGCGCGAGCATCCCATGCGCATCATCGTCGTCTCGACCGACAGCGCCGGCGCGACCGCGCGTCTGGACGCCGAGATCCGGGTGGGCGGAGACGCGGGAGCGAGCGAAGTCATCGTGCTGCGGGCGCACGGCGAGACCGCCACCGACCTCCGGGGCCTCGTCACGGGCCTGCTGCTGCCCGACGCCCCTGTCGTGTCGTGGTGGCCAGGAGAGTGCCCTGACGCGGTCTGCGACACGCCGCTCGGGCGTCTCGCTCAGCGCCGCATCACCGACTCTGCGGCCACATCCGACCCTCGGTCGACCCTCGCGCGCATCGCCTCGGGCTATCGGCCCGGCGACACCGACTTCGCCTGGACGCGCCTCACCCTGTGGCGCGCCCAATTGGCCGCCGCGCTCGACCAACCGCCCTACGAGCCCATCACGCGGGTGCAGGTCGCCGGCGCCCCTGATAGCCCCTCGACGGCGCTGCTCGCGGCCTGGCTCGGCCTGCGGCTGCAGGTGCCGGTCGAGATCGATGTGGCCGACGGCAACCCGTCGTCGGGCATCCACCGCGTCGTGCTGCACCGCGCCAGTGGCGAGATCAGCCTCGAGCGCACGCGCACTGGCATCGTCGAGCTGCACCAGCCCGGACAGCCGATGCACGAACTCTCGTTGCCACGCCGCGGCCTGCGCGAGTGCCTCGCCGAAGAACTGCGTAGGCTCGACCCTGACGACGAGTTCGGCGCCGTGCTCGAGAGCGGGTTCGGCAGCTCGACCGCCGCCTAACGTCGGCGCCCCGCGCGCCCCGCTCCGCAGAGAGGCTCCACCACTGTGACCACCGAACGCCGCGTGCTCGTGCACGCCGACCGTGCCGCGCTCGCGGGCTCGGTCGCCGCCCGATTCCTCACCAAGATGATCGACCTGCTCGACGAGCAGGACGAAGCGCACATCGTGCTCACGGGCGGCAGCGTCGGCATCGAGGTGCTCGCCGCGATCGCCGCGCTCCCCGCCCGCGATCAGATCGACTGGAGCCGCGTGCATGCCTGGTGGGGCGACGAGCGCTGGGTGCCCACCGGTCACGCCGACCGCAATGAGCAGCAGGCTCGGGATGCGCTGCTCGACCGCATCGCCATGCCCGCGTCGAACATCCACCCCTTCCCCGCCTCGGACGAGGGCCTCGACCTCGAGGCGGCCGCGCAGCGCTACCGGGAAGAGCTGCTCGCGGCGGGCGGCGGCGACTTCCCGACCTTCGCGATCACGTTCCTCGGCGTCGGCCCCGACGGGCACATCGCCTCGCTCTTTCCGGAGCGCGACGGCCCCCGGGTCGCCGAGCCTGGCGTCATCGCCGTGCACGATTCCCCCAAACCGCCGCCCGGGCGGTTGACCCTGACGCTGCCCCTCATCAACCAGTCAGAGCGCATCTGGCTCGTGCTCGCCGGCGCTGACAAGGCCGCTGCCCTGGGTCTTGCACTCGCGGGCGCGGCAGTCGCCGATGTGCCCGTGGGCGGCGTGCTCGGCACGAAGCGCACGGTGTTCTTCATCGATGACGAGGCGTCGTCGGAAGTGCCCGAGTCACTCATCGCGCCGACGAGCTACTGGACGGGCGCGATGGACCAGGCCGAGTGGACGGTCGGCGAGGACTAGACCGCGGACGTCAGACCGTGCCGCGGCGCTGACGCAGCTTGAGCAGGGCCTCGTCGAGAATCTGCGCAGCCTCTTCGTCGGTGCGGCGCTCTTTCACGTAGGCCAGGTGCGTCTTGTACGGCTCGTTCTTGGCGACCTGCGGCGGGTTGTTCTTGTCTCGCCCCGCGGGCAGTCCCGTCGACGGCGAGTCGATGACGTCGGGGATCTCCTCTTCGGGGAGGTTGGCCGCGAAGTGCCGCACGGTCTCGTTGCCCATGGCGTCCCAGTAGGAGATCGAGATGCGCTCGGCGTGGATGCCGCGATCCTGCTCGCCCATGGGGCCGGAGCCCACGCGCGACCCGCGGATGGCGCTGCCGCCTGAGACCATGATGTGCTCCTTAGACCGCGTCGAAGCGCGTGATGAGACCGAGCACGATGATCGAGCTCACCCAGACGAGGGCGAGGATGATCGTGATGCGGTTGAGGTTGCGCTCTGCGACGCCCGAGGCGCCGAGGTTCGAGGTGACGCCGCCGCCGAACATGTCGGAGAGGCCGCCGCCGCGGCCGCGGTGCAGCAGGATCATCAGAGTGAGCAGAAGGCTCGTGATCCCCAGGATGACCTGGAGCACGACCTGAAGGATTTCCACGGATCGGACCTCTCGCGCGATTCGGACAGTCTCCTACCCTACCGGACGGAGGGCGGAGCGGGGATCAGACGGTGCCGACGTGCTTCGGGAACCGGGCGATGCTGGAGAACTCGTCAACATCGAGGCTCGCGCCGCCCACCAGAGCGCCGTCGACATCCTTGTGGGCCATGAAGCCCGCGATGTTGGCGGCCTTGACCGATCCGCCGTAGAGGATGCGCGTGCGCTGCGCGGCCTCGTCGCCGAGAGCCTCGGCGAGCGACTGCCGCAGCGCTGAGCACACCTGCTGGGCCTGCTCGGGCGTCGCTGCCTGACCCGAGCCGATGGCCCAGACCGGCTCGTACGCCACCACGATGTCGGCGTCGGAGGCGAGCGCGTCGAGCACGACCCGCAGCTGCGCCACCGGCACTGCCGAGGGGCCGTGCTGCTCGAGGTCGTCAGCTGTCTCCCCCACGCAGATCACGGGCACGAGGCCGTGCCGCAGGGCGGCGACCGTCTTGTCGGCCACCACCTGGTCGGTCTCGGCGTGGTACTGCCGGCGCTCGCTGTGCCCGATGATGACGTACCGGCAGTCGAGAGCGGCGAGGAAGGCGCCCGAGATCTCGCCCGTGTAGGCGCCGCTGTCGTGCACCGACAGGTCTTGCCCGCCGTAGCGCAGCTCGAGCTTGTCGGCCGTCACGAGCGTCTGCACGCTGCGCAGGTCGGTGAACGGCGGGAACACGGCGACCTCGACCTGGCCGTAGTCGTGCTTGGCGTCGCGCAGGCTCCACGCGAGCTTCTGCACGAATGCGATCGACTGCAGGTGGTCGAGGTTCATCTTCCAGTTGCCCGCGATGAGCGGGGTGCGTGCTACTGCCATCCGAGGACCTCCAGGCCGGGGAGCTTCTTGCCCTCGAGGAACTCGAGGCTGGCGCCGCCTCCGGTGGAGACGTGGCCGAAATCATCATCGGTGAATCCCAGGGCACGCACCGCGGCGGCGGAATCGCCGCCGCCCACGACGCCGAGCCCCGACACGCGCGTGAGCGCTTCGGCGACCGCGCGCGTTCCGCCGGCGAAGGCGGGGAACTCGAACACGCCCATGGGCCCGTTCCAGAACACCGTGGTCGACGACGCCACGAGCTCGGCGAAACGGGCGGCCGTCTCGGGCCCGATGTCGAGCCCGATACCGGATGCTCCTGCCGGACCCTCTTCGAGCGCGTCGGCACGCTGCACCGTGTGGGGGGCGTCGGCGGCGAAGCGCTCGGCGACGACCACGTCGGTCGGCAGCACGATCTGCACACCGCGCTGCTCGGCCTCGGCGAGGTAGCCCCGCACGGTGTCGAGCTGATCGGCTTCCAGCAGGCTCGCGCCCACCTTGTGGCCCTGCGCGGCCAGGAAGGTGAAGAGCATGCCGCCGCCGATCAGCAGGCGGTCGACGCGCGGAAGCAGGTGCGCGATGACACCGAGCTTGTCGCTCACCTTCGAGCCGCCCAGCACGACCGTGTACGGCCGCTCAGGGCGCTCTGTGAGGCGGTCGAGCACATCGGTCTCGGCCGAGATGAGTGAACCGGCCGCGCTCGGAAGCGTCTGCGCGAGTTCGTAGACGCTCGCTTGCTTCCGGTGCACGACGCCGAAGCCGTCGGAGACCATGGCATCGCCGAAGGTCGCGAGCGCGTCGGCGAATGCCTGCCGCTCCGCGGCGTCTTTCGACGTCTCGCCGGGGTTGAAGCGCAGGTTCTCGAGCACGGCGATGCCGCCGTCGGCGAGTCCGCGCACCGCATCCGCCGCCGATGCGCCGACGGTGTCGCTCGCGAAGGCCACCGGCGCTCCCAGCAGCTCGCTCAAGCGCTGCGCGACGGGGCGCAGGCTGTAGCGCTCGTCAGGAGCACCCTCGGGGCGCCCGAGGTGCGAGATCACGACGACCTTCGCACCGCGATGCAGCAGGGCGTTGAGCGTCGGCAGCGAGGCACGGATGCGACCGTCATCGGTGACGACGCCGTCGGTGAGCGGCACGTTGAGATCGCACCGCACGATGACACGCCGACCCGAGAGGTCGCCGAGGGACTCGATCGTACGCAGGGCCACGGAGGACCGTCCTTGTCGCAGCGACCGCCTAGAGGCGGGCGCCCACGAACTCGGTCAGGTCGACGAGGCGGTTCGAGTAGCCCCACTCGTTGTCGTACCAGGCCGAGACCTTCACGAGCGTGCCGCTCACGTTGGTGAGCTCGGCATCGAAGATCGACGAGTGCGGGTTGAGCTGGATGTCGCTCGACACGATCGGGTCCTCGGTGTACTCGAGGTAGCCCTTGAGGCGTCCCTCGGCCGCGGCCGCCTTGTACGCGGCGTTGATCTGCTCGACCGTGAGGCCCTCGGTGGGGGTGACGATCGTGAGATCGACGATCGACCCGGTGGGCACCGGCACGCGATACGACGAGCCGCTGAGCTTGCCCTGCAGCTCGGGCAGCACGAGGCCGATGGCCTTGGCTGCTCCGGTCGAGGCGGGAACGATGTTGATGGCGGCACCGCGCGCGCGGCGCAGGTCGTTGTGCGGGCCGTCCTGCAGGTTCTGGTCGGCCGTGTACGCGTGCGCCGTCATCATGAAGCCGCGCTCGATGCCGAAGGCGTCGTTGAAGACCTTCGCGAGCGGGGCGAGGCAGTTGGTCGTGCACGAGGCATTGGAGATGATGACGTCGGTCGCCGGGTCGTAGGTCTCCTCGTTGACGCCCATGACGATCGTGGCGTCGTCGCCCGTGGCCGGGGCGGAGATGAGCACCTTCTTGGCGCCACCGGCGATGTGCTTCTTGGCGTCCTCCGCCTTGGTGAAGCGGCCCGTGGACTCGATGACGATGTCGACGCCGAGGTCGCCCCACGGCAGGGCAGCCGGGTCGCGCTCCTCGAAGACGCGGATGCGACGGCCACCGACCGTGATCGAATCGCCGTCGTGCGAGACGTCGTGAGCGAGCACGCCGCCCACGGAGTCGTACTTCAGCAGGTGCGCGAGCGCGGCGTTGTCGGTGAGGTCGTTGACCGCGACGATCTCGAGGTCGCTGCCCTGGGCGAGGGCCGCCCGCAGGTAGTTGCGGCCGATGCGGCCGAATCCGTTGATGCCGACTTTCACGCTCACGGGATCTCCTGTTGCTCAGGCGCCCACGGCGCCATTGGTGGTGGTAGAGGTGGTGGTGTGGTGCAGGGGGGAAAAGACGAAGGCCGGGGCATCAGCCCCGGCCACGACGCCTGTTACGACAGTAGCAGGAGCCCGTCGCTGTGCGAGCGCGCCGCCGCGAAGCGGTCGGCGACGTTCTGCCAGTTGACGATGTTCCAGAACGCCTTAACGTAGTCGGCCTTCACGTTGACGTAGTCGAGGTAGAAGGCGTGCTCCCACATGTCGAGCTGCAGCAGCGGCACCGTGGCCTGCGCCGTGTTGCCTTGCTGGTCGAACAGCTGCTGGATGATCAGGCGGCGCCCGATCGGATCCCACGACAGCACGCCCCAGCCCGAGCCCTGGATGCCCATGGACGCGGCGGTGAAGTGAGCGACGAACTGGTCGAAGGAGCCGAAGAACTCGTCGATCGCGGCGGCGAGCTCGCCCTCGGGCTTGTCGCCCCCGTCGGGCGACAGGTTCGTCCAGAAGATCGAGTGGTTGATGTGGCCGCCGAGGTGGAACGCGAGGTCTTTCTCGAGGCGGTTGATGTTCGCGAACGCGCCGGTCTCCCGCGCCTCCGCCATCGCCTCGAGCGCGCCATTGGCGCCCGCGACGTAGGCCGCGTGGTGCTTCGAGTGATGCAGTTCCATGATGCGGGCACTGATGTGCGGCTCGAGCGCCGCGTAGTCGTAGGTGAGCTCAGGGAGCGTGTACACAGACATGGGAGCTTTTCTCTCCTCCAGATAGGGCGTCCGACCGCCGGGCTGCCGACGACCGCGCTGACGTGGGGCCAGTCTACTGATGGCAACCGCGCGGCACCCCGGGGTGTTCCCGCGCCGCGGTGGATCAGTCGAGATCGATGTCGGGGGGAAGGTTGGCGTCGGTGCCCGGGATGCCGAGGGTCTCGGCCCGCTTGTCGGCCATCGCCAGGAGACGTCGGATTCGGCCGGCCACCGCATCCTTCGTCATCGGCGGGTCGGCGTGGTGGCCGAGCTCATCGAGGCTCGAGTCGCGGTGGTCGAGTCGCAGCTGGCCTGCGTACCGGAGGTGCTCGGGCAGGTCGTCGCCGAGGATCTCGAGGGCCCGCTCGACCCGCGCACAGGCGGCGACCGCGGCTTGCGCCGATCGGCGCAGGTTCGCGTCATCGAAGTTCACCAGCCGGTTCGCCGTCGCCCGCACTTCGCGCCGGGCGCGCAGAGCCTCCCAGTCGGCCACCGTGGTCTCGGCGCCCATGAGGCGCAGCATCTGACTGATCTTGTCGCCGTCACGGATGACCACGCGATGCACCCCGCGCACCTCGCGGGCCTTCGCGGCGATGCCGAGGCGCCCTGCGGCGCCGACAAGGGCCATGGCGGACTCGTTGCCCGGGCAGGTGATCTCGAGCGCGGCCGAGCGGCCGGGATCGGTGAGCGACCCGTGAGCGAGGAACGCTCCGCGCCACACGGCCGCGAGCTCCTCGCGTGATCCGGTGGTGAGGCGATTCGGGAGGCCGCGGACCGGCCGGCGTCGCGCATCCAGCAGGCCCGTCTGCCGGGCGAGCGTCTCGCCGCCCTCGAGCACGCGCACGACGTAGGCAGGGGTCTTGCGGATGCCGCCGGGCGAGAGCATCGCGGCGTCGCTGCGCATGCCGTAGAGCTCGACCAGGTCTTTGCGCACGCGGCGCGCGATGGCCGGCGTATCCAGTTCGACCTCGACGGCCACGCGGCCCGAGATGAGGTGCAGGCCGCCGGCGAAGCGCAGCACCGTGGCCAGCTCGGCCGCGCGCACCGTGGTCTTCGTGATCACCAGCTGCGAGAGCTCGTGCTTCACGTCAGCGGTCAACGCCACAGCGGTCGTCCTCTCGAGGGGGGTGGGTCAGGGGGTACGGCAATCGACCTTACTCGCGTCCCAGGTCGCGATGCTTCACGGTGATGCCCACGCTCGGCAGCACGCGCAGGCGCTCCGCGAGCTGCTGCACGAGGGCGACCGAGCGGTGCTTGCCGCCCGTGCAGCCGATCGCGATCGTTGCATGCCGCTTGTTCTCGCGAGCGTACCCGGCGAGAACGGGGGCCAGCAGCGCCTCGAAGGCGTCGAGGAACTCGCGCGCGCCCTCTTGCGCGAGCACGTAGTCGCTGACTGCCGCGTCGAGGCCCGTGGCAGAGCGCAGTTCGGGCTGCCAGAAAGGGTTCGGCAGGAAGCGCGCATCGGCGACCACATCGGCGTCGGTCGGGATTCCGTACTTGAAGCCGAAGCTCTCGAGCGTCACCTTCACTCCCGGGCTGCCCTGCGCCGAGAAGATCTCGGTGACGGTCGTGGCGAGCTGGTGGATGTTGAACTCGGTCGTGTCGATGATGATGTCGGCGAGCTCGCGCACCTCGAGCATGCGCTCGCGTTCGCGCGCGATGCCGTCGAGCAGCGTGCCGTCCTGTTGCAGGGGATGCGGGCGACGCACCTGCTCGAACCGTCGCACGAGCGCCGCATCGGTCGCCTCGAGGAACAGCACGCGCACGGTGTCGCGCGCCCGAAGCTCGGCGACGATGGCGGCGAGGTCGGCGAACAGCTTGCCACCGCGCACGTCGACGACCGCGGCGATGCGCGGCAGCGCACTGCCCGGGTGCACCGCGAGATCCACGAGCGGACGCAGCATCTGCGGCGGGAGGTTGTCGACGACGTACCAGCCCAGGTCTTCGAGGGCGTTCGCGACGGTCGATCGGCCGGCGCCAGACATGCCGGTGACGATCAGCACGTCGTGCGGCGCGGTGTCAGGCATCGGTCCTCAGGTCGGTTCGGGGCGGGGTTCCAGACTACCCGTCGACGCGCAGGGCCCGATGGACGAGCCGCGCGGTCGCGGGACCGATCCCGTCGACCGCGGTGAGCTCGTCGATGCTCGCCGCGCGCAGTCGTGCGACCGAGCCGAAATGCTTGAGCAGCTCGGTCGTGCGAGTCGGACCGAGGCCGGGGATGCTCGACAACCGCGAGCGGATATCGCGCGACCGGGTGGTGCGCTGGTACCGCAGCGCGAAGCGGTGCGCCTCGTCGCGCAGCCGTTGCAGCAGGAACAGCGCATCCGACGAGCGAGGCAGGATGACGGGGTAGTCGCTGTCGGGAAGCCAGACCTCCTCGAGCCGCTTGGCGATGCCACACACGGCGATGTCGTCGAGCCCCTCATCGCGCAGCGCCCGCGCTGCCGCGGCCACCTGCGGCTGCCCGCCGTCGATCACGAGGAGCCCCGGCCGGTAGTGGAACGACTTTCGCGCGGCGGCGGGCTGCCCCGACTCGGGATCGATCAGTGCGCTCGGTGCCGCGGCCTCATCGTGCAGGTACGCCAGGCGGCGGCGCAGCACCTGGTACACCGCGTCGGTGTCGTCACGGGCATCCGCGATCGCGAACTTGCGGTACTGGTCTTTGCGCGGCAAGCCGTCTTCGAACACGACCATCGAGGCAACCGGATTGCTGCCGCCGAAGTGCGAGACGTCGAAGCACTCGAGCCGCAGGGGCGCTTCGGCCAGGCCCAGGGCCTCCTGGATGTCGGCGAGGGCCTGCGAGCGCGCGGTGAAGTCCCCGCTGCGCCGCGTCTTGTACTGCACGAGCGCGCCGAGCGCGTTCGTCGCGACCGTCTCGGCCAGGGCGGCCTTCTCGCCGCGCTGGGCGGTCTTGACGACGACGGCACCGCGCTCCCCCGCATCCCGTCGCCGCTCGGTCAGCACGGTCTGCAGGGCCTGGGCGTCCTCGGGAACCGCCGGCACGATGATCTCGCGCGCCGGCGCGGCCGTGCCGTCGTAGGCGTTCTGCAACACCGTGTCGACGAGCTCGGCCATCGTGACGTCGAGCTCGGTGTCGACGACCCAGCCCCGGACACCCCGGATGCGCCCGCCCCGCACGATGAACAGCTGCACCGCCGCGGCGAGCTCGTCGTACGCGATGCCGAAGACGTCGGCGTCGGTGCGGTCGTCGAGCACGACCGCGCTCTTCGCGAGCGCCGTCTCGAGCGCGCCGATCTGGTCGCGGATGCGCGCCGCGCCCTCGTAGTCGAGCTCGCGCGCCGCCTCGGCCATCGCCGTTTTGAGCCCGCGCACGTAACCCTCATCGTTGCCGGCCATGAACGACGCGAAGTCGAGCGCGATGCCGCGGTGCTGCTCAGGGGTGACGCGGCCGACACAGGGCGCGGCGCACTTGCCGATATCGCCGAGCAAGCAGGGCCGGTTCGTCGCCTGGGCGCGTTTGTAGGTCGTGTCGGAGCATGAGCGCATGGGGAACGCCTTGAGCATGAGGTCGACCGTCTCGCGCACCGCCCAGACCTTCGTGTAGGGCCCGAAGTAGCGCGCGCCCGGGATGCCGCGGGTGCGCGTGACCATGACGCGCGGCACCCGCTCGGCGAGGGTGATCGCCACATACGGGTACGTCTTGTCATCACGGAACTTGACGTTGAACGGCGGCGCGAACTCCTTGATCCAGGTGTACTCGAGCGACAGCGCCTCGAGCTCGCTGCCCACGACGGTCCACTCCACGCCCTGCGCGGTGGTCACCATGCGGCGGGTGCGCTCGTGCAGGCTGTGCAGCGGCTGGAAGTAGTTGCTCAACCGGCTCCGCAGGTTCTTCGCCTTGCCGACATACAACACGCGCCCCGCGGCATCGGTGAACCGGTATACGCCCGGTTCGGTGGGGATCTCCCCCCGCTTCGGGCGCCAGTGCTCGCGCGCGCTCATGTCAGCGCTTCGCGCGACCCGCGGTCGTCGCGGCGACAGGCTCGCCGTCGAGCAGCTCGCGGAGGAAGAACCCCGTGTGGCTCTCGGGCACGGTCGCCAGATGCTCGGGCGTGCCCGTCGCGAGCACCTGCCCTCCCCCGGCACCGCCCTCGGGGCCGAGGTCGATGAGCCAATCGGCCGCGCGGATGACGTCGAGGTTGTGCTCGATCACGATGACCGTGTTCCCCTTGTCGACGAGGCCGTTGAGCACGAGCAGCAGCTTGCGCACGTCTTCGAAGTGCAGGCCCGTGGTGGGCTCGTCGAGCACGTAGACGCTGCGCCCGTTCGAGCGCTTCTGCAGCTCGGTCGCGAGCTTGACGCGCTGCGCCTCGCCACCGGAGAGGGTCGTGGCGCTCTGGCCGAGGCGGACATAGCCGAGCCCCACGTCGACAAGCGTCTTCAAGAAGCGGTGGATGGCCGAGATGGGCTCGAAGAACGCCGCAGCCTCCTCGATCGGCATGTCGAGCACCTCGGCGATGTTCTTGCCCTTGTAGTGCACCGTGAGGGTGTCGCGGTTGTAGCGGGCGCCGTTGCAGACCTCGCACGCGACGTAGACGTCGGGCAGGAAGTTCATCTCGATCTTGATCGTGCCGTCGCCCGCGCAGTTCTCGCAGCGGCCGCCCTTGACGTTGAAGCTGAACCGGCCCTGGAGGTAGCCGCGGGCCTTCGCCTCGGTGGTCTCGGCGAAGAGGGCGCGGATGCGGTCGAAGACGCCCGTGTAGGTGGCCGGATTCGATCGTGGCGTGCGGCCGATCGGCGCCTGGTCGACGTGGACGACCTTGTCGAGGTGCTCGAGGCCGCGCACGCGCACGTGCTTGCCGGGCACTTGGCGCGCGCCGTTGAGCTTGTTCGCGAGCACCTTGTAGAGGATGTCGTTGACGAGCGACGATTTGCCCGAGCCGCTCACGCCGGTGACCGCCACGAAAGCGCCGAGCGGGAAGTCGACCGTGACATCGCGCAGGTTGTTGGCTTTCGCGCCTTCGACCGTGAGCATGCGGGCCGGGTCGATCGGGCGGCGCGCCACCTGATCGACCACCTGTCGGCGGCCCGCGAGGTAGTCGCCCGTGATGGAGTCGGGGTTGGCGATGAGCTCGGCGTACGAACCGGAGTGCACGACACGACCGCCGTGCTCCCCCGCGCCCGGGCCGATGTCGACGATCCAGTCGGCCGTGCGAATGGTGTCTTCGTCGTGCTCGACAACGATGAGGGTGTTGCCGAGACTCTTGAGCTTGACGAGCGTGTCGATCAGGCGGCGGTTGTCGCGCTGGTGCAGACCGATCGACGGCTCGTCGAGCACGTACAGCACGCCCGTGAGGCCCGATCCGATCTGCGTCGCCAGCCGGATGCGCTGCGCCTCGCCGCCCGAGAGCGTGCCCGCGGCGCGCGCCATGCTGAGGTACCCGAGGCCGACCTCGAGCAAGAACTCGAGCCGCGCGCGGATCTCGCGCAGCACCGCGGCGGCGATCGCCGCCTCGCGCTCGGTGAGCGTGATCGTCTGCATGAAAGCGTACGCGTCGAACAGGCTGAGCTCGGCGACCGCCGAGATGCTGCGGCCGTCGACGGTCACGGCGAGCACCTCGGGCTTGAGCCGCGCGCCGTCGCACTCGGAGCAGGGCACCTCGCGCAGGTACTCGGCGAACCGCTGCTGCGACCAGTCGCTCTCGGCCTCGGTGTACTTGCGCTCGATGTACGGGATGACGCCCTCGAAACCCGTGGAGTACGTGACATCGCGGCCATAGCGGTTGCGCCACTTCACGCGGACGTCGAAGTCGTTGCCGTTGAGGATCGCCTCCTGCGTGCTCTGCTCGAGCTCGCCCCAGGGCGTGTCGAGCGAGAAGCCCAGGTCGCGTCCCAGCCCGGCGAGCAGCTTCTGGAAGTAGCTGTACAGGCCTTTGCCCTGCTGGTTCCAGGGCAGGATGACCCCGTCGTTGAGACTCAGCGAGGGATCACCGATGAGCAGGTCGACGTCGACCGCCATGCGGGTGCCGAGCCCCGAGCAGACGGGGCAGGCGCCGAACGGCGCGTTGAACGAGAACGTTCGCGGCTCGATCTCGGTGAGCTGCAGGGGGTGCCGGTTGGGGCAGCTGAGACGCTCGCTGAAAGTGCGTGTGCGGTCAGGGGCCTCATTCTCGCGGTCGACGAAGTCGATGACGACGAGACCCTCGGTGAGCCCGAGGGCCGTCTCGAGCGAATCGGTGAGCCGCGTGAGCGCGTCGTCGTTCGCCACGAGGCGGTCGACGACGACCGCGATGTCGTGCTTGATCTGCTTCTTGAGCACGGGCGGATCGCTCAACTGCACGAGCTCGCCATCGACGACGGCCCGGGCGTAACCCGAGGCCGCCAGCTCGCGGAACAGGTCGACGAACTCGCCCTTCTTCTGGCTGACGACCGGTGCGAGCACCTGGAACCGGGTGCCCGTCTCGAGGGTCATGAGCTCGTCGGCGATCTGCTGCACGGTCTGCCGCTGGATGCGCTCGCCGCACTCGGGGCAGTGCGGGATGCCGACGCGCGCCCACAGCAGGCGCATGTAGTCGTAGATCTCGGTGATCGTGCCGACCGTCGATCGCGGGTTGCGGTTGGTCGACTTCTGGTCGATCGAGACCGCCGGGCTCAGGCCCTCGATGAAGTCGACATCGGGGCGGTCGACCTGCCCGAGGAACTGGCGCGCGTAGGCCGAGAGCGACTCGACGTAGCGCCGCTGCCCCTCGGCGAAGATCGTGTCGAACGCGAGCGAGCTCTTGCCCGAGCCCGACAGTCCGGTGAAGACCACGAGCGCGTCGCGCGGGATCACCAGATCGACATCGCGCAGATTGTGTACGCGCGCACCGCGCACGCTCAGATGGGGAGCACTCTCAAGGGGGGTCGCCGACACTCTGGCCATTCTAGGTGCGCGCTCCGACAGCGGCCTGAGTGCCGGCCTCAGCGCACGTGGCCCGCGTCGACCATGCCGCGCAGGTCTTTCTTGAGGTCTTGCACCTCGTCGCGCAACCGCGCGGCCAGCTCGAACTTCAGCTCTTCGGCGGCCGTCAGCATCTGCGCCGTGAGGTCGGCGATGATCGACTCGAGCTCGGCAGCGCCCTCGGCACCGCGGCCCTCGCGACGCAGGGCGGGAGTGGCGGCACGCTTGCCCCCGTCTGCCCTGCCGCTGCGCCGGCTCTCGAGCAGCTCGGCCGTGTCGGCGCCCTCGCGCACGAGCTGATCGGTGATGTCGGCGATCTTCTTGCGCAGTGGAGTCGGATCGATGCCGTGCTCGGCGTTGTAGGCGATCTGACGATCGCGCCGGCGCGTCGTCTCGTCGATCGCCTGCGCCATCGAGGGGGTGACGACGTCGGCGTACATGTGCACCTCGCCCGAGACGTTGCGTGCGGCGCGCCCGATCGTCTGGATGAGCGACGTCGCCGACCGCAGGAACCCCTCTTTGTCGGCGTCGAGGATCGCGACGAGTGAGACCTCGGGCAGGTCGAGGCCCTCACGCAGCAGGTTGATGCCGACGAGGACGTCGTAGACGCCCTGGCGCAGCTCGCTCAGCAGTTCGACGCGGCGCAGCGTATCGACGTCCGAGTGCAGGTACCGCACCCGCACGCCCGCTTCGGTGAGGAACTCGGTGAGCTCTTCCGCCATCTTCTTCGTGAGCGTCGTGACGAGCACGCGCTCGTCGCGCTCGGTGCGCTGACGGATCTGCTCGAGCAGATCGTCGATCTGCCCCTTGCTCGGCTTGACGACGATGCCCGGGTCGACGAGACCCGTCGGGCGGATGATCTGCTCGACGACCGAGTCGGTGATGCCGAGCTCGTACTTGCCGGGCGTCGCCGAGAGGTAGACCTTCTGGCCCGTGCGGTCGAGGAACTCCTCCCAGCGCAACGGGCGGTTGTCGAGCGCGCTCGGCAGGCGGAAGCCGTGCTCGACGAGCGTGCGCTTGCGGGAGGCGTCACCTTCGTACATCGCGCCGATCTGCGGCACCGTCACGTGGCTCTCGTCGATCACGACGAGGAAGTCTTCGGGGAAGTAGTCGAGCAGGCAGTTGGGCGGCTCGCCGGGGGCGCGGCCGTCGATGTGCCGGGAGTAGTTCTCGATGCCGTTGCAGAACCCGATCTGCTCCATCATCTCGATGTCGAAGGTCGTGCGCATACGCAGACGCTGCGCTTCGAGCAGCTTCCCCTGGCGCTCGAGCTCGGCGAGACGGAGTTCGAGCTCCTCCTTGATCGTGACGATCGCGCGCTGCATGGTGTCGGGCGAGGCCGCGTAGTGCGTGGCCGGGAAGACCGAGACGGCGTCGAGTGCGCGCACGACATCCCCCGTCAACGGATGCAGCGCATAGAGCGCCTCGACCTCGTCGCCGAACATCTCGATGCGGATGGCGAGCTCTTCGTACATCGGGATGATCTCGATCGTGTCGCCGCGCACCCGGAACTTGCCGCGCGAGAAGTCGATGTCGTTGCGCTGGTACTGCATGCCGACGAACTTGCGGATGAGCGCGTCGCGCGGGATGCTCTGGCCGACCTGCAGGGCCACCATCGCCTCGAGGTACTCCTCCGCCGCCCCGAGACCGTAGATGCAGGACACGGTCGACACCACGACGACGTCGCGACGGCTCAGCAGCGAGTTCGTGGTCGAGTGCCGCAAGCGCTCGACCTCGGCGTTCACCGAACTGTCTTTCTCGATGAAAGTGTCGGTCTGCGGCACGTAGGCCTCGGGTTGGTAGTAGTCGTAGTACGAGACGAAGTACTCGATGGCGTTGTGCGGCATGAGGTCGCGGAACTCGGTCGCGAGCTGCGCCGCGAGCGTCTTGTTGTGCGCGAGCACGAGCGTGGGCCGCTGCACCTGCTCGATGAGCCACGCCGTGGTCGCCGACTTGCCGGTGCCCGTGGCGCCGAGCAACACGATGTCGGTCTCGCCGGCGTTGATGCGAGCGGCGAGCTCCGCGATCGCCTGCGGCTGGTCGCCGCTCGGGCGGTAGTCGCTGACGACCTCGAAGGGCCGCACCGAGCGCGTGGGTTCCATGCCCCCAGCCTACGAGAGGGGGTCTGACACTCCGGTGTGCCGGGCTCGCTCCGCGACGAGGCGCTCCCAGAGAGCATCCACCTGCTCGATCGTGTGCGCGAGGGTGCCGCTCGTGTCGATGACGACGTCGGCCACGGCGAGGCGCTCGTCGTCGCTCGCCTGCGCGGCCACGCGATCGAGCGCGGATGCGCGCTCCATGCCGCGCAGCGCGACGAGCCGCTCGACCCGGAGATCGGCGGGAGCGTGCACGACGACGACCGCGGCGAACTCGTCGGCCGACCGGGCTTCGACGAGCAGCGGCACGTCGTAGACCACGATCGCGCGCGGGTCGGAGGCCTCGAGAGACTGCAGCCGCTCTCGGTAGAGCCGGTGCACCTCGGGATGCACGATGGCGTTGAGGTCGGTGCGAGCCCGCGGGTCGGCGAAGACCAGCGCCCCGAGCGCGGCGCGGTCGAGCGAGCCATCGGGTGCGAGTACGTCGTCGCCGAAGCGGCGGCGCACCGCCTCGAGCCCCGGGGTGCCGGGAGCGACGGCCTCGCGCGCGAGCACGTCGGCGTCGATCACGACGGCTCCGAGCTGCGCGAGGCGCGCGGAGACCACCGACTTGCCGGCCGCGATGCCGCCCGTGAGCCCGATCACATCCACTCGCCGACCCTACCCCGTCGCCTCGATGGCGAGCAGGTAGCATGACTCGCACGCGCCCCGATGGAGGTCTCCCGTGCTCGAACTGCTCACCGGTACCGGGCTCGCCGTGGCCGCGGGCCTCAACGCCTATGTGCCGATGCTCGTCCTCGGGCTCGCCGGGCGGTTCCTCGACTTCGTGCAGCTTCCCGCCGCCTGGTCGTGGCTCGAGAACGAGTGGGTGCTCCTCATCCTCGGCGTGCTCCTCGTGATCGAGATCGTCGCCGACAAGATCCCCGCGGTCGACTCGATCAACGACTGGATCCAGTCGATCATCCGCCCCGCCGCGGGCGGCATCGTGTTCGGCACCGGGGCGTCGACGCAGACCGCCGCGGTGACCGATCCGGCCGCCTTCTTCGAGTCGAGTGCGTGGGTGCCCGTCGTGACGGGCGTCGTCATCGCGCTCGTGGTGCACGGCGCGAAGATGTTCGTGCGCCCCGCAGCCAACGCGCTCACGGCGGGCGCCGCGGCGCCCGTCCTCTCGACGGGCGAAGACATCGGCGCGGTCATGCTCAGCCTGTTCGCGATCCTCATCCCGATCCTCGTCGTCGTCGCGATCATCGGGCTCGTCGTGCTCGTCTTCTCCATCTTCCGTCGGCTGCGACGCCAGCGCCGCTCGGTCGCGCCCGCGTAGCGCGCATCCCGAACGACGAACGGGCCGCCCCCTGGCGGGGGCGGCCCGTTCGTATCGGACGCTGATGACTCAGCGCGTCACGATGATCAGCTGTTGCTCGAGAGCTTCTCGCGCAGGGCGGCGAGCGACTCGTCGTCGGCGAGGGTGCCACCGGCGCTCGCGTCGGACGAGAAGCTCGACCCGCCGGCGGCCGGCAGCTCGAGGGTCTCCTCGTCGACGAGGGCCGCGGCGACCTGCTTCTTGTGCGACTCCCAGCGAGCCTGGGCGGCAGCGTAGTCCTGCTCCCACTTGGCGCGCTGCTCGTCGAAGCCGTCCTTCCACTCGCCCGACTCGGGGTCGAAGCCCTCGGGGTACTTGTAGTTGCCCGCCTCGTCGTACTCGGTCGGCATGCCGTAGACGGCCGGGTCGAACTCGGTGCCCTCGGGGTCGACGCCCTCGTTGGCCTGCTTGAGGCTCAGCGAGATGCGACGGCGCTCGAGGTCGATGTCGATGACCTTGACGAAGACCTCGTCGCCGACCGACACGATCTGCTCGGCGAGCTCGACGTGCTTGGCCGAGAGCTCCGAGATGTGCACGAGGCCCTCGATGCCGTCGGCGACGCGCACGAACGCACCGAAGGGAACGAGCTTCGTGACCTTGCCCGGGGCGACCTGGCCGATCGCGTGGGTGCGGGCGAAGACCTGCCACGGGTCCTCCTGCGTCGCCTTGAGTGACAGCGACACGCGCTCGCGCTCGAGGTCGACCTCGAGGATCTCGACCGTGACCTCCTGGCCCACCTCGACGACCTCGCTGGCGTGCTCGATGTGCTTCCAGCTGAGCTCGGAGACGTGGACGAGGCCGTCGACGCCGCCGAGGTCGACGAACGCGCCGAAGTTGACGATCGACGACACGACGCCCTTGCGCACCTGGCCCTTAGCGAGGTTGTTGAGGAACGTCGAGCGGCTCTCGGACTGCGTCTGCTCGAGCAGCGCGCGGCGCGAGAGCACCACGTTGTTGCGGTTCTTGTCGAGCTCGAGGATCTTCGCCTCGATCTCCTGACCCAGGTAGGGGGTGAGGTCGCGCACGCGGCGCAGCTCGATGAGCGAGGCCGGGAGGAAGCCGCGGAGGCCGATGTCGACGATGAGACCGCCCTTGACGACCTCGATGACGGTACCGGTGACGACGCCGTCGGCGTCCTTGATCTTCTCGACATCGCCCCACGCACGCTCGTACTGAGCGCGCTTCTTGGAGAGGATCAATCGGCCTTCCTTGTCCTCCTTCTGGAGAACGAGAGCCTCGACGGTGTCGCCGACGGCGACGACCTCTTCGGGGTTGACATCGTGCTTGATCGACAGCTCGCGCGAGGGGATGACGCCCTCGGTCTTGTAGCCGACGTCGAGGAGGACCTCGTCGCGGTCGATCTTGACGACGGTTCCTTCGATGAGGTCGCCGTCGTTGAAGAACTTGAGGGTCAGTTCGACCGCGGCCAGGAAGTCTTCAGCAGAGCCGATGTCGTTGATGGCGATCTGCTTGGGGGCCTGGGTCGTTGCGGGGGTCATGTAGTGGGTGCTCCGATGCGAACAGGAATCAGGCCAGGACGACGCGATGCGGAGTGTCGCCCGGGCATGCGGACAGGATTGCCGTCAAATCGACGACTCTCCAGCTTATCCCGCGCGCCCGGGCGGCGGCAACACGACGCGGAGACGGCCTCAGCCCAGCAGAGCGCTGCGGAGCGTGTCGAGTCCGACACCGCCGAGGTCGAGCGCGTTCTTGTGGAAGACCTTGTTCGAGAACGACGCGCCCTCTTTGGCCTTGTAGGCGTCGCGGATCTGCTCCCAGATGCGCTGGCCGACCTTGTACGACGGCGCTTGGCCGGGCCAGCCGAGGTAGCGGTTGACCTCGAAGGTCACGAAGCCGTCGTTCATGTTGACGTTCTTGCGCAGGAACGCGAACGCGTCATCGCTCGTCCAGACCGCCCCCGTCTCGGGGTGGATCTTGCCGAGGTGCACGCCGATGTCGAGCACGACGCGCGCCGCGCGCATGCGCTGACCGTCGAGCATTCCGAGGCGATCGGCCGGGTCGTCGAGGTAGCCGAGCTCTTCCATGAGCCGTTCGGCGTAGAGCGCCCAGCCCTCCGCGTGCCCGCTCGTGCCGGCCAGCAGGCGGCGCCACGAGTTGAGCTGTGCGCGGTTGTAGACGGCCTGACCGATCTGCAGGTGGTGGCCGGGAACGCCCTCGTGGTACACCGTCGTCGTCTCGCGCCAGGTGTCGAACTCGTCGACACCCTCGGGGATGCTCCACCACATGCGGCCCGGTCGCGAGAAGTCGTCGGTCGGACCGGTGTAGTAGATCGCTCCCCCGGGCGTCGGTGCGATCATGCACTCGAGCTCCTTCACGGGCTCCGGGATCTCGAAGTGCGTGCGTGAGAGCTCGGCGATCGCCGTGTCGCTGAGGTTCTGCATCCAGGCTTTGAGGGCGTCGCGGCCGTGCAGCTTGCGCGCCGGATCCTTCTCGAGGTGCGCGATCGCCTCCTCGACGCTTGCCCCCGGCAGGATCTCGCCCGCGATGCGGGTCTGCTCCTCGACCATGCGGGCGAGCTCCTCGATGCCCCACTCGTAGGTCTCGTCGAGATCGATCGTGGCCCCGAGGAAGCGCCGCGACATGAGGCCGTAGAGCTCACGGCCGACGGCGTCGTGCTCGCGCGCGGCGGGCGCGAGCTCCGACTCCAGGAACGTCGCGAACGCGCCGTAGGCGTCGGCGGCGGACTGCGCATTGCGGGTGAGGTCGTCATGCAGCGAACCGGGCAGCCCGGCGCTGTCGACCTGCGCGCCCAGCGCGAATTCGGGGAAGAAGCCGTCGGCCGCCGCGTTCCGTTTCGCCTGCTCGAGCACCTCGAGCACCTGCCGTCGCGCGGGGGTGTTGCCCGCAGCGATGCCCTCGCGCAGCGTCTCGGTGTACCCCTCGAGCGCGGTCGCGACGTTGCCCATCTTGCGGGCGATGATCCCCCAGTCCTCTTCCGTGGCGGTCGGCATGAGGTCGAAGATCTCGCGGATGCCCTGCGCGGGCGAGGCGAGCACGTTGATGTCGCGCTGATCCCAGCCGGCCTCGGCGAGTTCGAGGTCGAGCCGCAGCTCTGCCGACAGATCGGTGATCGTGACGCGATCGGTGTCGTCGACCGGGGTCGCCGCCTCGAGCTGCGACAGCGCGGCGCGGGCGGCCTCCTCGTACCGGGCCCGTCCAGCGGGCGAGAAGTCCTGGTACTCGTCGAGCTTCCCTGCCGCGCCGATGTAGGTCGCGGTGTCGGGGCTCAACTCGACGAGCGTGGCGACCCACTGCTCGGCGATGGCATCAACGGGAGTGGGCGTGCGGTCGGCTGCGCTGTCAGACATGCCGACGAGCCTAGTGCGCCGCCTCGTTCCAGTCGCGGCCCACGCCGACCTGCACATCGAGCGGCACGGCAAGGTCAGCCGCCGAGCCCATGCGCGCGCGCACGATCGCCTCGAGCGCCTCTCGCTCGCCGGGGGCCACCTCGAAGACGAGCTCGTCGTGCACCTGCAGCAGCATGCGCGAGCGCAGGGCATCCTGCGCCATGTCGGCCGCGACCCCGTTCATGGCGATCTTCATGATGTCGGCCGCAGAGCCCTGGATCGGGGCGTTGAGGGCCTGGCGCTCGGCGTTCTCGCGCAGCACCCGGTTCGGGCTCTTGAGATCGGGGAACGGCCGGCGCCGACCGAAGATCGTCTCGGTATAGCCGTCGGCGCGCGCCTGCTCGACGACACTGCGCAGGTAGTCGCGCACCGCGCCGAACCGGGCGAAGTAGTCGGCCATCAGCTGCTTCGCCTCGCTCGTGTCGATGCGCAGCTGCTTGCTGAGACCGAACGCGCTGAGACCGTAGGCGAGCCCGTAGCTCATCGCCTTCACCTTCGTGCGCATGTCGCTCGTGACATCGGCGGGGTCGACCCCGAAGATGCGGGCGCCGACGAATCGGTGCAGGTCCTCCCCCGATCGGAACGCCTCGATGAGGCCCTCGTCACCCGAGAGGTGCGCCATGATCCGCATCTCGATCTGCGAGTAGTCGGCAGTGAGCAGGCTCTCGAAGCCCTCGCCGGCCGTGAACGCGGCGCGGATGCGGTGCCCCACCTCGGTGCGCACGGGGATGTTCTGCAGGTTCGGGTCGGTCGAAGAGATGCGGCCCGTCGTCGTGCCCGTCTGATCGTAGGTCGTGTGGATGCGGCCGTCAGCGGCGATGGCCGTCGTCAAGGTCTCGACGATCTGTCGCAGCTTCGTGGCGTCGCGATGCTGCAGAAGCAGCCCGAGGAACGGGTGCGGATGCGCCTCTTGGAGATCGGCAAGCGCTGCCGCGTCGGTCGAGTAGCCCGTCTTCGTCGCGCGCGTCTTCGGCATGCCCAGCTCGTCGAACAGCACCTCCTGCAGCTGCTTAGGCGAACCGAGGTTGACCTCGCGCCCGATCTCAGCGAAGGCCTGCTGGGCGAGCTGCGCGGTCGTCTCGCCGAGCTCGGTGTTGAGCGCGTCGAGTGCCGAGCGGTCGACCGTGATGCCCGTCGCCTGCATGAGCGCGAGCACGGGGGCGCTCGGCAGGTCGATCTCGGCAAGCACGCGCTCGCTCGTCGCGGGCAACGAGTTCCGCTGCTCGGCGACGAGCCGGTGCAGGAACCATGCGACCGTCGCGGGGCTGATGCTCTCGGTGTCGGGCACGAGCTGGTTCGGGTCGGCCTGCGGCATCGCTTCGCCGAGCACGTCGTGCACGAGGTCGGCGAGGTCGTAGGACTTCGCGCCTGGGCGCTCGAGCCACGCCGCGAGGCGGGAATCCCAGACCACCCCGGCGAGAGCGATGTCGAGGCCCGCGAGCACGCCGGAGGCCGCCTTCGCATCGGCGAGCAGCTTGGGGGCGTCGCTCGACAGCCAGGCCTCGAGCGCGGCGTAGTCGGGGCGGTGCGCGGCCCAGTTGACCTGCACCGTCTCGGTCGCGGTCGCGAGCCCGAAGGCGGCGAGCTGGCCATGCGGAGCATCCACGATGACCGCCACCTCGGCCCCGGCCGTCGAGGCGAGCCACAGGGCGAGCTCTTCATCGACGAGCGTGCGCACCGTCGGCAGGTCGGTGCGCGGGGCGGCCTCGTCGGCGGTGCCCATGTCGGCGCCCTCGGCCTCGGCGATCTTCAGCACGCGCTCGGTGAGCGAACGGAACTGCAGACGCTCGAACACCTGCTTGACCGCGGGCACGTCCATGGGCCGGCGATCGAGGTCGTGGGCGCGCACCGGCAGCTCGAGGTCGGTGACGAGCCGGTTGAGGCGGCGGTTGCGCTCGGCGCGCTCGCGCTGCTCGCGGAGGTTCGCGCCGACCACACCGCCGATCTCGTCGATGTGCTGCCAGATGCCGTCGAGCGAGCCGTACTGCGTGATCCACTTGACCGCGGTCTTCTCGCCGACCTTGTCGATGCCGGGCAGGTTGTCGCTCGTCTCGCCGACGAGCGCCGCGATCTCGGGGTACTGCTCGGGATTGATGCCATAGCGCTCACGCACGGCGTCGGGGTCGTACCGCTTGAGCTCGGAGACCCCGCGCGCGTTGGGGTACAGCAGGGTGACGTCGTCGGTGACGAGCTGGATCGTGTCGCGATCGCCCGAGACCACGAGCACCCGGAAGCCCTCCGCCGCCGCCTGGGTGGCGAGGGTCGCGAGGATATCGTCGGCCTCGTAGTCCTCTTTCGTGATCGTGGGGATGCTCATGGCCGCGAGAGCCTCCTGCAGCAGCGGCACCTGCCCCATGAACTCGGGCGGCGTCTCGCCCCGCGTGCCCTTGTACTCGGGGTACTCGCGCGTGCGGAAGGAGAACCGCGAGATGTCGAAGGCGACTCCGACGTGGGTGGGCTTCTCTTTCGCGAGCAGGCTCAGGAACATCGACAGGAATCCGTGGATCGCGTTCGTGTGCTGCCCGTCGCGCGTGACGAAGCTGTCGACCGGCAGGGCGTAGAACGCCCGGAATGCCAGCGAGTGGCCGTCGATGAGCAGAAGGGTAGGCTTTGCGGAGTCCGTCACGGGGCCAGCCTAGCGAGGCGCCCCGACCCGCTCCCGGGCGCAGCCCGCCCGGCCCCGCCGAGGATGCCATGACCCTGCTGCCCCCCGACCTCGATCCCGAGCTCGTCGATCGTCTCGTCGGCACCGGCGGTGGTGCCCTGTGCCGGAAGATGGGAATCGAGTTCCTCGAGCTCTCGGCCGAGCGCTCGGTCGCCACCATGCCCGTGGAGGGCAACACGCAGGTCATCGGCCTGCTGCACGGCGGCGCGCACGTCGTGCTCGGTGAGAGCCTGGGATCGATCTCGTCGGCGATCCACGCAGGGCCCGGCCGCTATGCGGTCGGCATCGAGATCAACGCGACGCACAGCCGCTCGATCACCGAGGGCATCGTCACGGGAACGTGCACGGCGCTCGTTCTCGGGCGCACGCTCGCGACCCACGAGATCGTCATGACCGACGAGGCCGGCCGCCGGCTCTCGACCGTCCGCATGACGAACATGCTGCGCGACCGCTGACGAGGTCGCGGGATGCGCGGGGCTACTCCCCTGCGTCGCCCGCCTCAGCGGCGTCGGACGCCGCCTTCTTCGGGGCGTCCTTCTTGGAGCCGAGCTGGTCGATGATCGCCTGCGCCACGGCCTGCATGGTCGTGCGGCGGTCCATCGACGCCTTCTGGATCCACCGGAAGGCCTCCGGCTCGGTCAGCCCCATGCGCTCGTTGAGCAGCCCCTTCGCCCGGTCGACGAGCTTGCGGGTCTCGAAGCGCTCGACGAGGTCGGCGACCTCGGCTTCGAGGGTCAGGATCTGCTGGTAGCGGCTGAGCGCCACCTCGATCGCGGGCAGCAGGTCGTTCGGGGTGAACGGCTTGACGACGTAGGCGAGCGCTCCGGCCTCGACCGCCTGCTCGACGAGCTCCTTCTGGCTGAAGGCCGTCAGCAGCACGACGGGGGCGATGTGGTTCTCGCTGAGCCGCTTGGCGGCCTCGATGCCGTCGAGCTGGGGCATGCGGATGTCCATGATGACGAGGTCGGGCCGAAGCTCGGTCGCGAGGGCGACCGCGGTCTCGCCGTCGCCGGCCTCGCCGACCACATCGAAACCGTTGTCGCGCAGGATCTCGACAATGTCCATGCGGATGAGGGACTCGTCCTCGGCGACGACGACACGGCGGGGGGCGGCAGTCTGATCCTGGTCACTCACGCGTCAGAGCCTACGGTATCGTCGAGGCCCGAGGGTCGAGATGGCCCGAGCCGGCTTGGCGGAATGGTAGACGCGGCGCACTCAAAATGCGTTGTCCGAGAGGACGTGTGGGTTCGAGCCCCACAGCCGGTACGCGATACGAGTACAACGGCCCGTGCTGATCCCGGTGCGCCGACGCGATGCGTCGCGGGGTTCGAGCCCCACAGCCGGTACGCGATACGACGAGGGCCCGCGTCCATCAGGATGCGGGCCCCCGTTCGCGTCAGAAGCTCAGTCGGCGTGGTCGCCGCTCTCCCAGACGGGTGCGGCGGCGTTGATGGCATCGCCGACGACGTGCACGCGCAGGTCGTTCGTCGACCCGGAGATTCCGGGAGGCGAGCCGGAGATGACGACGACCTTGTCGCCGACATCGGCCAGGCCCTCGCGCAGCAGCACTTCATCGACCTGGCGGTACATGGCGTCGGTGTGCGTCACGCGGTCGACGAGGAAGGTCTCGATGCCCCACGTGAGCGACATGCGACGCTGGATCGACTCGAGCGGCGTGAAGGCCTTCATGGGCACGCGGAAGCGCAGGCGCGACATGCGGCGCGCCGAGTCACCCGACTCGGTGAACACGCACACGTACTTCGCCTCGACGAAGTCGGCGACCTCGGCGGCGGCGAGCGTGATCGCTCCGCCCTGGGTGCGCGGCTTCGTGCCGAGCGGCGGAATGCGCTCGAGGCCGTGCTCCTCGGTCGACGCGACGATGCGGGCCATGGTCGAGACGGTGATGACGGGGAACTCGCCCACGCTCGTCTCGCCGCTCAACATCACGGCGTCAGCACCATCGAGCACCGCGTTCGCGACATCCGAGGTCTCGGCGCGCGTCGGAATCGGATTGCTGATCATCGACTCGAGCATCTGCGTGGCCACGATGACGGGCTTCGCCATACGGCGGGCGAGCTCGACCGCGCGCTTCTGCACGATGGGCACCGCTTCGAGGGGCAGCTCGACACCGAGGTCGCCGCGCGCGACCATGATGCCGTCGAAGGCTTCGATGATCTCTTCGAGAGCATCCACCGCCTGGGGCTTCTCGATCTTCGCGATGACCGGAATCGTGCGGCCTTCCTCGCGCATGATCTGGTGCACGCGGTTGACATCGGAGGCGTTGCGCACGAACGAGAGCGCGATGTAGTCGGCTCCGAGCGTCAGGCCCCAGCGCAGGTCGTCCTCATCCTTCTCGGAGAGGGCGGGAACGTTGACGGCGACCCCGGGCAGGTTGATGCCCTTGTTGTTCGAGACGGGTCCGGCGACGACGACCTCGGTACGCACGCGGATGCCGTCGGTGTCGAGCACGCGCACCTTGACCTTGCCGTCATCGATGAGCAGGAAGTCGCCCGGGTTGACGTCGGCAGGCAGACCCTTGAAGGTCGTGCTGCAGATCTCTTTCGTGCCGAGGATGTCTTCGGTGGTGATCGTGAAGATGTCGCCTTCGGCGAGTTCGTGAGGTCCGTTCTCGAACTTGCCGAGGCGGATCTTCGGACCCTGCAGGTCGACGAGCACCGCCACCGCGCTGCCCGCGTCGGCCGCGGCCTTCCGCACGTTGCGGTAGACCTCCTCGTGCACCTCGTAGGTGCCGTGGCTCAGGTTCATGCGGGCGACGTTGACGCCGGCCTCGATGATGGCCCGGATGTTCTCGTAGCTGGATGTCGCCGGCCCGAGGGTGGCGACGATCTTTGCGCGTCTCATGGTGTCCTTCAGTGGGGTGGTGGTGGTAGGGGTGGTGCTGATGGTGCGACCCTGCGCGCTCAGACGGTGAGCGGGCGGTCCGTCGCCCGCACGGGCGAGGGCAGGTCGCTCTCGCCCTGCAGGTAGGTGTCGACGGCGGCCGCGACGGCGCGGCCCTCGGCGATGGCCCAGACGATGAGCGAGGCGCCACGGCCGGCGTCTCCGGCAACGAACACCCCGGTCTCGCCCGTCGTGTAGTCGGCCTGCCGCGCGATCGCACCCGAGCCCTCGAAGGGCAGCCCGAGCTGGTCGTTCAGCGTGCCGCGGGCGGCACCGGTGAAGCCGAGCGAGAGCAGGACGAGGTCGGCGGGGATCTCGCGCTCGGTGCCCGCCTTCGGCACCCGCCGTCCGTCGAGGTACTCGGTCTCGGCGACGCGCAGCGCGCGCACCTCGCCCGCCTCGGTCGTGAGGAACTCGACGGTCGAGGCCAGGTACATGCGCTCGCCGCCCTCCTCGTGGGCGCTCTGCACCTCGAACAGCGTCGGCTGCAGGGGCCACGGCTGCGTCTCGGGGCGCTCGTGCGGCGGCTGCTTGCCGATCGCGAGGTTGGTGACGCTCAGCGCGCCCTGCCGGTGAGCGGTGCCGATGCAGTCGGCGCCCGTGTCGCCGCCGCCGAGCACGACGACGTGCTTGCCCTCGGCGGTGATCTGGCCGTCGACGACGTCGCCCGCCTGCACCCGGTTCGACTGCGTCAGGTACTCCATGGCGAAGTGGATGCCCAGAGCATCGCGCCCCGGAATGGGCAGGTCGCGCGGCTCGGGCGCTCCGGTCGCGATCACGACAGCGTCGTATCGGGTGCGCAGCTCGTCCCACGTGATGTCGACGCCGATCTCGACGCCCGCGCGGAAACGGGTGCCTTCCGCCTGCATCTGCGTGAGCCGGGCATCCAGGTGCCGCTTCTCCATCTTGAAATCGGGGATGCCGTACCGCAGCAGCCCGCCGATACGGTCGTCCTTCTCGAAGACCGCGACTGTGTGCCCAACGCGGGTCAGCTGCTGCGCCGCGGCGAGACCGGCCGGACCGGACCCGACGACGGCGACGGTCTTGCCCGTGAGCCGCTCGGGGGGCACGGGCTGCACCCACCCGTTGTTCCACGCCTGCTCGATGATCGACGCCTCGACCTGCTTGATCGTGACCGCGGGCTGGTTGATCGCGAGCACGCACGACGATTCGCACGGTGCGGGGCACAGCTTGCCCGTGAACTCGGGGAAGTTGTTCGTCGCGTGCAGTCGCTCGATCGCCTGACGGCCCTCGCCGCGCCACGTCAAGTCGTTCCACTCGGGAATGAGGTTGCCGAGAGGGCATCCCTGGTGGCAAAACGGGATGCCGCAGTCCATGCAGCGACCGGCCTGTCGGCGCAGCACACCGGGGTCGCCCTGCTCGTAGACCTCTTTCCAGTCCATCAGGCGGAGCGGAACGGGCCGGCGCGGCGGCAGCTCGCGCTCGGGAACAGTGATGAATCCGCGGGGATCAGCCACCAGTCACCTCCAGGATGCGGCCCCACACGACGTCCCCGTCGGGGTCGAGGCCTTCGTCGAGCGCGGTCTGGCGCGTCGCGAGCACGGCCGCGTAGTCGCGCGGCAGCACCTTGACGAACCGGTCGAGAGCGGACGCGCCGTCGGCGAGCAGACGGCTCGCGAGCGCCGACTCCGTCTCGTCGACGTGCTGGCGCAGCAGGTCGGTCACGATCGCGCGGTCGTCGGCGTCGAGCGCCGTCAGCTCGAGCTCACCGGTCGCGAGCGCATCGCTGTTGACGCGTTCGCGACGCAGATCGTAGACGTAGGCGGTGCCGCCCGACATGCCGGCGCCGAGGTTGCGGCCCGTGGCGCCGAGGATGACCGCGGTGCCGCCCGTCATGTACTCGAGCGCGTGGTCGCCCACACCCTCGACGACGGCCGTTGCGCCCGAATTGCGCACGAGGAAGCGCTCGCCCACGATGCCGCGGATGAACATCTCGCCGCTCGTGGCACCGTAGCCGATGACGTTGCCAGCGATCACGTTGCGCTCGGCGTGGAACACGGCGTCGCGCGTCGGCCGAACGATGACGCGGCCGCCCGAGAGCCCCTTGCCGACGTAGTCGTTGCTGTCGCCGTAGAGGCGCAGGGTGATGCCGCGCGGCATGAACGCGCCGAGGCTCTGCCCGGCCGATCCCGCGAGCGTGACATCGATCGTGTCGGGAGCCAGGCCGTGCTCGCCGTGCAGCGTCGTGACCTGGTGGCCAAGCATCGTGCCGACGGCGCGCTCGGTGTTGCGGATCGGCAGATCGATGCGCACGGGAGACCCGTGCTGCAGGGCGTCGACGCTCAGTCGGATGAGCTCGTTGTCGAAGTGCTCCTCAAGCTCGTGGTCCTGCTCCTCGCGCTTGGTGCGCGGGGCGCTCTCGTCGAACTCCGGTCCGGCAAGGATCGGCGAGAGGTCGAGACCGTCGGCCTTCCAGTGCCGCACGGCGCGGTCGACGTCGAGCAGGTCGGCCCGGCCGATCGCCTCCTCGAGCGAGCGGAAGCCGAGCTCGGCAAGATACTCGCGCACCTCCTGCGCGAGGAACTCCATGAACGTGATCACGAACTCGGGGGTGCCCGTGAAGCGCTTGCGCAGCTCGGGGTTCTGCGTCGCGACACCGACGGGGCAGGTGTCGAGGTGGCAGACCCGCATGAGGATGCAGCCCGAGACGACCATCGGAGCAGTGGCGAAGCCGTACTCCTCGGCGCCGAGCAGGGCGGCGATGATGACGTCGCGGCCCGTCTTCATCTGGCCGTCGGCCTGCACCGTGACCCGCCCGCGCATGTTATTGAGCATGAGCGTCTGCTGGGCCTCGGCGAGACCGAGCTCCCAGGGCGTTCCCGCGTGCTTGAGCGAGTTGAGCGGGCTCGCGCCCGTGCCGCCGTCGTGGCCAGAGATGAGCACGACATCGGCCTTCGCCTTCGCGACGCCCGCGGCCACCGCCCCGATGCCCGACTGGCTCACGAGCTTGACGTGCACACGGGCGCCGGGGTTCGCGCGCTTCAGGTCGAAGATGAGCTGCTTGAGGTCTTCGATCGAGTAGATGTCGTGGTGGGGCGGCGGCGAGATGAGCCCGACGCCCGCCGTACCGTGCCGCAGGCGCGCGATCCAGGGGTAGACCTTGTTGGCCGGCAGCTGGCCGCCCTCACCGGGCTTGGCGCCCTGGGCCATCTTGATCTGGATGTCGTCGGCGTGCGTGAGGTAGAGGCTCGTGACGCCGAACCGGCCCGACGCGACCTGCTTGATGGCGCTGCGCTTCTCAGGGTCGAGCAGGCGCTCGGGGCTCTCGCCGCCCTCCCCCGTGTTGCTGCGGCCGCCGATGCGGTTCATGGCGATCGCGAGGGTCTCGTGCATCTCGGGACTTATGGCGCCCATGCTCATCGCGCCGGTCGTGAAGCGACGGATGATCGACTCGACCGACTCGACCTCGTCGAGCGGCACGGGCGTGCGGCCTTCGGTCTTGAAGCGGAACAGGCCGCGCAGGGTCATGAGGTTCTCGGCCTGGTCGTCGACGGCCTTCGTGTACTCGCGGAAGATGTCGTACCGCTTCGACCGCGTCGCGTGCTGCAGGCGGAACACCGTCTCCGGGTTGAAGAGGTGCGGCGGCCCCTCGCGGCGCCACTGGTACTCGCCTCCGGTCTGCAGCCGCTCATGCGGGTTGACCGGGGCGCTCGCCGGATAGGCCAGCGCGTGGCGGGCGGCGTTCTCGGCCGCGATCGTGTCGATGCCGACACCGCCGAGGACGCTCGAGGTTCCGGTGAAGTAGCGGTCGACGAACTCTTGGCTGAGGCCGACCGCCTCGAAGGCCTGCGCACCGGCGTAGGAGCCGACGGTCGAGATGCCCATCTTCGACATGATCTTGAGCACGCCCTTGCCGAGCGCCTTGATGACGTTGCGCACGGCCTTCTCGGGAGTCAGCCCCACGATCATGCCCGAGCGCACGAGGTTCTCGACGGTCTCCATGGCGAGGTACGGGTTGATCGCCGAGGCGCCGTAGCCGATCAGGACGGCGCAGTGGTGCACCTCGCGCACATCGCCCGCCTCGACGATGAGGCCCACCTGCATGCGCTTCTCGGTGCGGATGAGGTGATGGTGCACGGCGGCGAGCATGAGCAGCGACGGCACGGGGGCGAGGTCGGCCGTCGAGTCGCGGTCGCTCAGCACGATGAACTCGGCGCCATCGGCGATGGCGTCATCGACCTCGGCGCACATGGCGGCGATGCGCTTCTCGAGCGCCTTCGGCCCCTTGTCGACGCGGTACAGGCCCTTGATCGTCGTCGTGAGCGAGCTTCCGGGGCGCGGATCGATGTGCTGGATCTTCGCGAGCTCGTCGTTATCGATGATCGGGAAGTCGAGGATCACCTGGCGCGCGTGACGAGGCGTGGCCTCGAGCAGGTTGCGCTCGGGCCCGAGGCCGAGCCGCATCGAGGTGACGACCTCTTCGCGGATCGAGTCGAGGGGCGGGTTGGTGACCTGGGCGAACTGCTGGGTGAAGTAGTCGAACAGGAGGCGCGCGCGGTCGGAGAGCACGGCGATGGGCGTGTCCGAGCCCATCGCACCGAGCGGCTCGGCGCCCGCCTTCGCCATGGGGGCGAGCAGGATGCGCACCTCCTCCTCGGTGTAGCCGAAGGTGCGCTGGCGGCGCACGATCGAGGCCGGGGTGTGCACGATGTGCTCGCGCTCCGGCAAATCTTTGAGGTGGATGCGCTGGCCCTCGAGCCACTCGCCCCAGGGCTCGAGCCCGGCGAGCTGCGCCTTGATCTCGTCGTCTTCGATCAGGCGCCCGTCGGCGGTGTCGACGAGGAACATCTTGCCCGGACGCAGGCGGCCCTTGCGCACGATGCGGCTGGGCTCGATGTCGAGCACGCCGATCTCGCTCGCGAGCACCACGAGGCCGTCGTCGGTGACGATGAACCGGCCGGGCCGCAGGCCGTTGCGGTCGAGGGTCGCGCCGACGAGCGAGCCGTCGGTGAACACGAGGGCGGCGGGGCCGTCCCACGGCTCCATGAGCATGCCGTGGTACTCGTAGAAGTCGCGCAGCCCCGGGTCGATGTCGGTCTGGTTCTCCCAGGCCTCGGGCACCATCATCATGATCGCGTGCGGCAGTGAACGGCCGCCGAGGGTGAGCAGCTCGATGACCTCGTCGAACGAGGCCGAGTCGCTCGCACCGGGCGTGACGATGGGGAACACATCGCGCAGGTCGCCGAACAGGTCGCTCTGCAGCTGCGACTGGCGGGCGCGCATCCAGTTGCGGTTGCCCTGCACCGTGTTGATCTCGCCGTTGTGCGCGATCGAGCGGAACGGCTGGGCGAGAGGCCAGGACGGGAAGGTGTTCGTCGAGTAGCGCGAGTGCACGAGAGCGAGCTTCGAGGTGAAGCGCTCGTCGCTCAGGTCGGGGTAGAACGGCTCGAGCTGCAGGGTCGTGACCATGCCCTTGTAGACGAGCGTGCGGCACGACAGCGAGGGGAAGTACGAGCCGAGCTCGCGCTCGGCCCGCTTGCGCGCCCGGAAGGTCTGACGGTCGAGGGCGATGCCGGCGAGGGGCTGGCCGTGCTCGTCGGTGCGGCTCGAGCGCACGACGAGCTGCTCGAAGGCCGGCATGGCCTCCCGCGCGAGGTTGCCGATGAGTCCCGGGTCGGTGGGCACGACGCGCCAGCCGATCAGCTCGAGACCCTCGGAAGCGATGATCGCCTCGATGCCCGCCTTCTCACGAGCGCGCTCGTCGTCGTCGGTCGGCAGGAAGGCGGTGCCGATGGCGTACTGGCCCACCGGGGGAAGCTCGAAGGGCAGCACAGCCCGCAGGAACGCATCCGGGATCTGGGTGATGATGCCCGCGCCGTCGCCCGTGCCCGCATCGGAACCGACGGCACCTCGGTGCTCGAGGTTGCGCAGCGCGTCGAGGGCGGCCTGGATGATGTCGTGGCCGGCGGTGCCACGGAGGGTCGCGACCATGGCCAGGCCGCACGCGTCGTGCTCGCGCGCCGGATCGTACATGCCCTGGGCAGCGGGCACCGTCGAGAAGCGCTGCATCGGCGATGTGAGTTCCATCAGAACCGTCCTCACGTTGTTGCGGAAACCGTGTGGGACGTCGCTGGCCCGGAGGGTGGAAGCGCGCGCAGACTGCGCCGCAGATGCCGGATCGAGTGTGGTGGCGATCCTGTTCACCTCCCGCGGCGCTCGGTGAGCGTCATGGATGGTGTCACGGCTTCGCGGCGGACCCGCTTGTGGCGTCGGTCGAACCGGTTGCACCGGCGGCGGCGAGAGCCTCATTGCCCTCGTCGTCGGAGTCGGTGTAGACGTCTTCGGAGTCTACCCCAGCCTCGGGCGACCACTCCCGACCCGCCACGTAGGGCGAGGGCTCGAGGCCCGTGTGCCGGCGCGACTGCACGATGATGATGATGAGGCCGATGAGCACCGCGGCCCACGCGCCCCAGACGTTCACGCGGATACCGAGGAAGAGCTCGCTCGGGTCGAGGCGGATGGTCTCGAAGACGCTGCGACCGGTGCCGTACCAGATCAGGTAGATGCCGAGCTGCTTGCCCCACTGCAGCACGAAGCGGCGCGCGAGCAGCAGGATGACGATCGCACCCGTCACGTTCCAGACGATCTCGTAGAGGAACGTGGGGTGGAAGAGCACGTCCTCGGGCAGACCGACGGGGATGGCGTCGTTGGGGCGATCGATCTCGAGGCCCCACGGCAGGTCGGTCGGCAGGCCGAAGAGCTCTTGATTGAACCAGTTGCCGAGACGGCCGAACGCCTGGGCGAGCAGGAGGCCCGGCGCGAGCGCGTCGGCGAAACTCCAGAATCGGATGCCCGTGACCCGGCATCCGATCCACACGCCGAGGGCGCCGCCGATCAGGGCGCCGAAGATCGCCATGCCGCCCTCCCAGATGTAGAGCGTCTTGAGCAGGTCGGCACCTTCGAAGAAGTAGTCGTCGGGGTGGGTCAGCACGTGGTAGATGCGACCGCCGATGATGCCGAAGGGCACCGCGAAGAGCGCGATGTCGAGCGTGATCCACGGCTCGGCCCCGCGCGACGAGAGACGGCGGTTCGTGAGCATCACGGCCACCACGATGCCCGCGAGGATGCACAGCGCGTAGGCGTAGATGTTGACGTCGAAGCCGAACCAGGTGAGCCCGATGTCACGCAGCCACTGACCGAGGTTGAAGACCTGCCACTCGGGAGGCGGGCTCGGGATGCTGAGGGGCTGGATCACGTCGTCAGAACCTTTCGCGGGCGGTCAGGCATGGTGGGGGGCCGCAGACAGCCTAGCGGCGGGTTCCGGCCGCGAGCTCGCCGGCGACCTTCGCCACCTCGGCCACACCGCCCTGCTCGAGAGCTGCGACGAGTCGCGAGCCGACGATCGCCCCGTCGGCGTAGCTCAGCACGTCAGCGACCTGCTCGGCGGTCGAGATGCCGAGGCCGACGCAGGCGCTCGTCGACCCGGCCTCGCGCAGCCGGGAGACCACGCCGCGCGCGGCCTTGTCGACGTCGTCGCGCGCTCCGGTGATGCCCATCGTCGACACCGCGTAGACGAAGCCGCGACTCGCGTCGACCGCTTGCCTCATGCGCGCGTCGCTCGAGGAGGGCGCGGCGAGGAAGACGCGGTCGAGGTCGTGCTCGGTCGACGCGGTCATCCAGTCCGCGGCCTCGTCGGGGATGAGGTCGGGGGTGATGAGCCCCGCTCCCCCGGCGTTCTGCAGGTCGGTCGCGAAGCGCTCGACGCCGTACTGCACGACCGGGTTCCAGTAGGTCATGACGAGCAGCGGGGCGTCGACACGAGCGCGGATGCGCTCGACCGCCTCGAAGCCGTGGCGCAACCGGAAGCCGTTGCGCAGCGCCGTCTGCGTCGCCCGCTGGATCGTGAGGCCGTCCATGACGGGGTCGCTGTAGGGCAGCCCGAGCTCGACGATGTCGACGCCGTTCTCGACGAGCGCCACGGCGGCATCAACGCTCGCATCGAGGCTCGGGAAGCCCACGGGCAGGTAGCCGATGAGCGCGCCGGAGGCCTCGTCATTGCGGGTGCGGATGGTGTCGGCGACAGTGCTCATGCCGAGGCCTCCGCCGCTGCGGCGTCGAGCAGTCCGAAGTAGCGGGCCGCCGTCTCCATGTCCTTGTCGCCGCGGCCGCTCAGGGAGACGAGCACGATTCCCTCCGGCCTCAGCTCGCGGCCGAGCTCGATCGCACCGTGCAGGGCGTGCGCCGTCTCGATGGCAGGGATGATGCCCTCGGTGCGGCTCAGCAGGCGCAGAGCATCCATCGCCTGGGCGTCGGTGACGGGGCGGTACTCGGCGCGCCCGATCGAGTCGAGCCACGCGTGCTCGGGGCCGACGCCCGGGTAGTCGAGGCCGGCGGAGATGGAGTGGGACTCCATCGTCTGCCCGTCCTCGTCCTGCAGCATGAGGCTGCGGGCGCCGTGCAGAACACCGGGGCGGCCCTTCGAGATCGTCGCGGCGTGGAACATCGTGTCGACGCCATCGCCCGCGGCCTCATTGCCGACCAGGCGCACGCCCTCGTCGTCGAGGAAGGCGTGGAAGATGCCCATGGCATTGCTGCCGCCGCCGACGCACGCGACCACGGCGTCCGGCAGTCGGCCGGTCAGGGCCAGCACCTGCTCGCGGGCCTCGGTGCCGATGACCGAGTGGAAGTCGCGGACCATCGTCGGGAAGGGGTGCGGGCCGGCGACCGTGCCGAGCAGGTAGTGCGTGTTCTCGACGTTGGCGACCCAGTCGCGCAGTGCTTCGTTGATCGCGTCTTTCAGCGTGCGCGAGCCGACCGTGACGGGCACGACCTCGGCGCCCAGCAGCTTCATGCGGGCGACGTTGAGGGCCTGGCGCTCCGTGTCGACCTCGCCCATGTAGACGACGCACTCGAGGCCGAAGAGCGCGGCGGCCGTCGCGCTCGCGACGCCGTGCTGGCCCGCCCCGGTCTCGGCGATGATGCGGGACTTGCCGAGGCGCTTGGCAAGCAGGGCCTGCCCGAGCACGTTGTTGATCTTGTGGCTGCCGGTGTGGTTGAGGTCTTCGCGCTTGAGGATGATGCGCGCGCCACCGGCGTGCTCGGCGAACCGCTTCGCCTCGGTGATGATCGACGGCCGCCCCGTGTAGGTGCGGTGCAGCTCGGCGAGCTCGGCCGCGAATGCCGGGTCGGCTTTCGCCGCCTGGTAAGCGGCGTCGAGCTCGTCGAGCGCGGCGATGAGCGACTCGGGCACGAAGCGCCCGCCGAACTCGCCGAAGTACGGGCCGACCTGTTCGCGCAGATTCATGAGACCGCCAAGAACTCGTTGAGGGCGGCGACAGGGTCGCCGCCGGTGACCAGGGCTTCGCCGACCAGCACCACATCGGCTCCTGCTCGACGGTAGTGCTCGACGTCTGCGACTCCGCTGACTGCCGACTCCGCGATGCGCACCGTGCCGTCGGGGATGCTCGGCGCCAGTCGACCGAATAGATCGCGATCGAGCTCGAAGGTGCTGAGGTCGCGCGCGTTGACGCCGATCACGCTCGCGCCCAGGTCGACCGCTCGGCGCACCTCGTCGGCGTCGTGCGTCTCGACGAGCGGCGTCATGCCGAGCTCGAGGATGAGCGCGTGCAGCGCGTGCAGCGTCGGGTCGTCAAGCGCCGCGACGATGAGCAGCACGAGGTCGGCTCGCGCGGCCCGCGCCTCGAGCACCTGGTACGGCTCGGCGATGAAGTCCTTCCGCAGCACCGGGATGCTCACGGCGGCGCGCACGGCGTCGAGGTCGGCCAGGCTACCCCCGAACCGGCGCCCTTCGGTCAGCACGCTGATGGCCGAGGCGCCGCCTTCGGCGTACTGACGGGCGAGCAGGGCCGGATCGGGGATGCTCGCCAGAGCACCGCGCGACGGGCTCGCGCGCTTGACCTCGGCGATCACCTTGATGCGGTCGCCGCGCTGCAGAGCAGCGCGCGCGTCGAGCGCGGGCGGCTGGGCGAGCGCCTCGCGCTCGACCTGGGCGAGAGGGCGCAGTACGCGGCGCTGCGCCGCGTCGTCGAGCGCCCCGGCGACGAGGCCGTCGAGCACTTAGGAGTGCACCTTCGGGAAGTACTTCGGCCCGCGCACGCCGTAGCCGGCCTTGGCGAGCAGCCCCCCGATGATCCAGCCCACGAGCACGAGGGCCGCGCTCGCCCAGACCAGCCAGGCGAGCTCGAAGAAGAATGCGACCGTGCCGATCGTGAAACCGACGAGCATGATGGTCACGGCGGTCCAGGCGGCGGGCGAGTGTCCGTGGCCGGGGTCGTTCTGCGCGTTCATCATCACTCCTGTGGGGATCGGTCGGTTGCGTGCGAGTCTATCGTGCAGTCGGGTCGTCGCCGTCGCTCAGCGCGTCCCAGGCGTCAAGCCGGGCGCTATGGCCTGAGCCCTCCGCCGGCGCGAGCCGAACGGCGTCATAGCGTCGCGTGCGCGGGGGCCAGCGGGATGCTGTGGCGGCGATGAACAGGCCGATGGCGACGCCGGCGGCACCCGCCGCGATCGCGACCCCGGGCCAGGGGGTGAGGGCGGCGTCGGAGACGAGTGCCCGGAGGGCCGCGTCGCCGGCGATACCGGTCGTCTCGGTGATGCGGGCGGCCGCGGAGGCGACCGGATCGCCGACCGCGAGCACGCCGGAGACGGCGATGCCAAGACCGAGCAACGATTGCAGGAGCCCGAGCAGCACCCGGAAGACCGGACCGGCGAGAGCGAGGGCGCCGACGAGCGCGAGCGCCGCGAGTGCGAGGGGCGGCACGGCGGGCGCGGCGGCATCCCCCGCAGCGATCACCACGCGCTCATCCGCCAACGTCACGATCACCCAGGGCTGCGACCACGCGAGGAACGCGGTCGCCCCGACCACGACGGGTAGCAGCAGGGCGAGCAACCGTACCCGGCGCGACCCCGCGGGAGGGCCCTCGGGGGTCGAAGCTGACTCGACGCTGTCGGTCATGGCGTGCCCCGGTGGAGGGCGTTGGCGATCGCGACAGCCCGCAGCGGAGCGGCGGCCTTCGAGAGGGTCTCCTGGAACTCGGTCTCCGGCACCGAGTCGGCGACGAGCCCCGCGCCGGCCTGAACGCGAGCGACACCGTCGGCGAGGAAGGCCGTGCGGATCGCGATCGCGAGATCGAGATCGCCGGAGAAGCCGAAGTACCCGACGACTCCCCCGTAGACACCGCGGCGGGCGGGCTCGAGCTCGTCGATGATCTGCAGCGCTCGCGGCTTCGGCGCTCCGCTCAGGGTGCCGGCGGGGAAGGTGGCCCGGAACACGTCGATGGGCGTGACGTCGGATCGCAGGTCGCCCTCGACGCTCGAGACGAGGTGCATGATGTGGCTGAAGCGCTCGACCTGCATGAACTCGGTCACCTCGACCGAACCGGCCCGGCAGACCTTCGACAGGTCGTTGCGGCCCAGGTCGACGAGCATGAGGTGCTCGGCCTGTTCTTTGCGGTCGGCGAGCAGTTCGTCGGCGAGCTCTCCGTCGCGCTCCGGGGTGTCGCCGCGCGGCCGGGAGCCCGCGATCGGGTGCGTGTAGACGCGCCCGTCGGTCACCTTCACGAGTGCCTCGGGTGACGACCCGACGATCGCGTACGGCGCGCCCTCGGCTGTCTCGAGGGCGAGCGCGTACATGTAGGGCGAGGGGTTGAGGGCGCGCAGCACGCGGTAGACGTCGAGCGGGCTCGCGGTGAGCTCGTGATCGAAACGCTGCCCGACCACGACCTGGAACACGTCGCCATCGCGGATGAACTGCTTCGAGCGCTCGACCGCTGCGAGGAACTCGGCGGGCGTCGAGCGGTGATGCGGCCGCGGTGCGGTGTCGAGGTCGATCCGCGCGATGCCGGGCTCGGCGGGGGCGGCGAGGGAGGCTTCGAGCGCGTCGAGCCGCTGCTGGGCATCCGACCACAGCGACTGCTCGTCGTCGACACCGTCGCCGAGCGCGCTCGCGATGAGCGAGACGGTGCCCTGGCGGTGGTCCATGACGATGAGCTCGCTCACGAAGGCCATGGCCAGCTCGGGGCAGGGGAAGTCGCTGGGCGGCGCATCCGGCAGGTGCTCGACCTGCCGCACGGCGTCCCAGCCGATGAACCCAACGAGCCCGCCCGTCAACGGCGGATTGCCGGGCACGTCGGGCGAGCGCCAGCGCGCGTAGAGAGCGTCGAGGGCCGCGAGGGTCGTGGAGGGCATGGGGCCGCCGAACGCGCGCTCGGCATCCAGCGAATCGGCGAGCCAGACAGCGGCGCCCTGGTGCTCGGTCAGCACCCCGAACGAGCGCACGCCGACGAAGGAATAGCGCGACCAGATGCCGCCCTGCTCGGCGGATTCGAGCAGGAAGCCGCCCGTGCGGCCCTCGGCGAGGGAACGGTAGAGGCCGACCGGCGTGAGCGCGTCGGCGAAGAGGGTGCGGATGACCGGCACGACCCGCGCGGTGGCCAGCTGCCGGGCGAACTCCTCGCGCGTCGTCGTGCTCACGAGCGGGCTCCCACAACGGGCTCGAGCGGGTCGACGTCGAAGCAGGAGCGCGCGCCCGTGTGGCACGCCACGCCCACCTGGTCGACCTGCACGAGCAAGGTGTCTCCGTCGCAGTCGAGCGCGGCACCGCGCACGTGCTGCGCGTGGCCGCTCGTGTCGCCCTTGCGCCAGTACTCCTGCCGCGAGCGGCTCCAGAACGTCACACGGCCCTCGGTGAGCGTGCGGCGCAGCGCCTCGGCGTCCATCCAGCCGACCATGAGCACCTCGCGCGTGTCGTGCTGCTGGATGACGGCCGGCAGCAGCCCGGCCGCATCGAACCGCACACGGTCGAGCACCGCATCGATGTCGAGCTCGCTCATCGCACGCTCATCCCCTCTGCGCGCAGCGCATCCTTGACCTGGCCGACCGTGAGCTCGGCGTTGTGGAAGACACTCGCCGCGAGCACGGCGTGGGCTCCGGCCGCCACCGCGGGGGCGAAGTGCTGCAGCGCTCCTGCGCCACCCGAGGCGATCACGGGCACGCTCGAGATCTCGGCGATCGCCTCGATGAGCTCGAGATCGAATCCGTTCTTCGTGCCGTCGGCGTCGATCGAGTTGACGAGCAGCTCGCCGGCGCCGCGCTCGATCGACTCGCGCGCCCACGCGACGGCGTCGATGCTCGTGCGCTCGCGACCGCCATGGGTCGTGACGACGAAGCCGCTCGGTGCCGCGGCATCGCGCGTGACGTCGAGCGAGAGCACGCAGACCTGGGCACCGAATCGGTCGGCGATCTCATCGATGAGCGCGGGGCGTGCGATGGCGGCGCTGTTGACGCCGATCTTGTCGGCCCCGTGGGCGAGCAGCCGCGCGACGTCGTCGACCGCGCGCACGCCGCCCCCGACCGTGAGCGGGATGAACACCTGCTCGGCCGTCGCCCGGACGAGATCAAGCATCGTCTCGCGGTTGTCGACCGTGGCCTTCACGTCGAGGAACGTGATCTCGTCGGCACCCTGCTCGTAGTAGGTGCGCGCGAGTTCGATGGGGTCGCCCGCATCGCGCAGATCGAGGAAGTTGACCCCCTTGACCACGCGGCCCGCGGCGACGTCGAGGCAGGGGATGACCCGGACGGAGACGGCCATCAGATGCGGGCGGCGTGGATCGAGCTGACGAGGATCGCCCGGGCACCGAGCTCGTAGAGGGCGTCCATGACGTGATTGGTCTCGTCGCGCGGCACCATGGCCCGCACGGCGACCCACGAGCCGTCGGCGAGGGGCGAGACGGTGGGCGACTCGAGGCCCGGCGTGATGGCCTGCGCCCGCTCGAGGAGTTCGCGGGGCAGGTCGTAGTCCATGAGCACGTACTGCCGCGCCACGAGCACGCCCTGCAGTCGCCGTTGCAGCGTCGCGATGCCGGCCCGGTCGGGTTGCGCGCTGATGAGCACGGCCGTCGACTCGAGGATGACGGGGCCGACGATCTCGAGGCCCTGGGCGCGCAGGGTCGAGCCGGTCGACACGACGTCGGCCACGGCATCCGCCACCCCGAGGCGCACCGCCGATTCGACGGCGCCGTCGAGGCGGATGAGCTGAGCCGTGATGCCGTGCTGGGCGAGGAAGCCGCCCACGAGCCCCGGGTAGCTCGTCGCGACGCGCACGCCCGCGAGATCGGCGAGCGTCGACACGGTGCCGGGAGGGGCGGCGAAGCGGAAGGTCGAGCCGCCGAAGTCGAGCGGCTGGATCTCGACGGCGGCCGAGCCGGAGTCGAGCAACAGGTCGCGGCCCGTGATGCCCACATCGAGCGCGCCCGAGCCGACGTAGGTCGCGATGTCGCGCGGGCGCAGGTAGAAGAACTCGACGCCGTTGCGCGGGTCGGCGACCGTGAGGGCGCGCGGGTCGCGGCGCCCCGCATAGCCCGCCTCGACGAGCATCTCGACGGCGGTCTCGGAGAGCGAACCCTTGTTGGGTACCGCGATTCTCAGCATGGTCTGGTCTCTTCGGTGTTGGCGCGCCCCTGCCGGGCCGCAAGTGGTCTAGAGGTGCTTGTAGACGTCGTCGAGCGTGAGGCCCTTCGCCAGCAGCAGCACCTGCAGGTGGTACAGCAGCTGCGAGACCTCTTCGGCCGTCTGCTCGTCGGTCTGGAACTCGGCGGCCATCCACACCTCGGCGGCCTCCTCGACGATCTTCTTGCCGATCGCATGGATGCCCGCATCGAGTTGCGCGACGGTGCCCGAGCCCTCGGGGCGCACGCGCGCCTTCTCGCTCAGCTCGGCGAACAGCGCGTCGAAAGTCTTCACCGGCCCAGGCTACCGGGCCGGTGCCGTGCGTTCGCGCGGTTAGGAGACGCCGAGCAGGTCGATGACGAAGACGAGCGTCTTGCCCGACAGACGATGACCGCCACCGGCGGGACCGTAGGCGAGGTGCGGCGGGCAGACGAGCTGGCGGCGACCGCCGACCTTCATGCCGGGGATGCCCTTCTGCCAGCCGGCGATGAGGCTGCCGAGCGGGAAGTTGATCGACGATCCGCGGTTCCACGAGGCGTCGAACTCCTCGCCCGTCTCGAACTCGACGCCGACGTAGTGCACGTCGACCGTCGACCCGGGGGCCGCCTCGGCGCCAGTGCCGACGACGAGGTCGGTGATGACGAGGTCGGTGGGCGCGGGGCCCTCGAAGAAGTCGATCTCGGGCTTCGTGTTCTGGCTCATGCATCCATCCAATCAGACCCGGCCGGGCGTTCCGTGCGAGTGCGCCTCCGCGGCCGAGCGCAGCTCGGCGATGGCGGCCTCGACGCTGTCGCGGCCGTACACGGCCGACCCGGCGACGAAGGTGTCGGCGCCCGCCTCGGCCGCGATGCCGATCGTGTCGAGCGCGATGCCGCCGTCGACCTGCAGCCACACGTCGAGCCCGTGGCGCTCGACGGCCTGCCGTAGCGTCCGCAGCTTCGGCATCGTCTCGGCCATGAACGACTGCCCGCCGAAACCGGGCTCGACCGTCATGACGAGAACCTGATCGAACTCGGGCAGCAGCTCGAGGTACGGCTCGATCGCGGTGCCGGGCTTGACCGCGAGTCCGGCGCGGCTGCCGCGTTCGCGCAGCGCGCGCGCCGTCGCGACGACATCGCTCGCGGCTTCGGCGTGAAAGGTGACCGAGAAGGCCCCGAGCTCGGCGTAGCCGGGTGCCCACCGGTCGGCATCGCTGATCATGAGGTGCACGTCGAGCGGAATCGGCGCGATCGCCTTCAGCCGACCGACCATCTGCGGACCGAAAGTGAGGTTCGGCACGAAGTGGTTGTCCATGACGTCGACGTGCACGAGATCGGCGCTCGCGATGCGCTCGACATCGCGCTGCAGGTTCACGAAGTCCGCCGACAGGATGCTCGGATTGATGCGCACGGTCACGTCGCCAGCGTAGCGAGGCGCGTGAGGAGCTGGATGAACATCGCATCGGTTCCGTGCCGGTGCGGCCAGAGCTGCGCTGCCCCATGCGGCAGCTCGCCGAGATCGAGCGGGGTGAGCGTGAGTCCCGCGAGCACGGCCCGTGCGTCGAGCGGGGCGACCTCGTCGGGGCGCTCGGTGAGAAGGGCATCCACGATCGCGGTCGTCTCGTCGGGGTGCGGCGAGCACGTCACATAGGCGAGCACTCCCCCGGGCCGCAACGCCGCGAGCGCGCTGCGCAGCAGCTCGCCCTGCAGCGCGGCGAGCGGAGCGACATCGGCCTCGGTCTTGCGCCAGCGGGCCTCGGGTCGGCGGCGGAGAGCCCCGAGTCCCGTGCAGGGGGCGTCGAGCAGGATGCGGTCGAAGGCGCGCGGTTCGCTCGCGCCGATCGCGCGGCCGTCTCCGACACGCACCTCGACGCCGGGATCGACCGCGTGCAGCGCCCGGCGGACGAGCTCGGCACGGGCGGGAACGACCTCGTTCGCGACGAGGTCGGCGCCGGCCGCGCGGGCTTCGGCGGCGAGCAGCGCGGCCTTGCCGCCCGGACCGGCGCACAGGTCGAGCCAGCGCTCCCCCGCTCCCACCGGGTGCGCGCGGGACAGCGCGAGCGCCGCGAGCTGCGAACCCTCGTCCTGCACCCGGGCGGAGCCCGCGGCGACGGCGGGGTGCGCGGCGGGGTCGCCCGCCGCCGATCGGGCGCCGACCGGCGAGTAGGGCGTGCGCTCGCCGAGCGTCTCGGGGTCGCTCAGCCCCGGAAGCGCCGCCAGCGTCACGCGGGGCGGCAGATTGTCGGCCACGAGCAGCGCCTCGAGCTCGGCGCCCCGACCCTCCCGCTCGAGGGCAGTGCGCAGCGCCCCCACGAGCCACGGAGGGTGGGCGTGCGCGACGCCGGCGCGCTCATCGGGATCGGTGACCCCCTCGAGCAGCCGAGCCGTCCACGTCGCGTCGTCGTCGCGCGAGATCGTGCGCAGCACGGCGTTCACGAAGCCGGTCGTGCGCGCGGCGCGGGCGCGGCGGGTGAGCTCGACCGTCTCGCCGACCGCCGCGTGCGCAGGCGTGCTCATGCCCAGCAGCTGGTGCGCCCCGAGCCGCAGCACATCGAGAGCAACGGGGTCGATCGCCGCAATGTCCCGACCCGCCGCGTGCGCGATGACCCGGTCGTAATGGCCCCGACGACGCAGGGTGCCGTAGGTGAGCTCGGTCGCGAAGGCCGCATCGGCTCCCGTCAACCGCGCACGGCGCAGGCGCGGCGGCAGGAGGAGGTTGGCGTAGGCATCGTCGTCGGCGACCGCACGCAGCACGTCGAAGGCCACCTGGCGCGGCGTCGCCGTGGTGCGCGCCCGGGCTCGCGACCCCTCCGACTGCGGCCGGTCGGTCACGTGAACACCGGCTCGCGGTCGGCGGGCAGCCCTCGCGCCCAGTCCGCCGCGGGCATGGCCTGCTTGCCCGCGGGCTGCACCCGCAGCAGCTCGAGGGGGTGCGTCGCCGTGCCGACCAGCACGCGACCGCCCGTGCGGCGCACCCGTCCCGGCGGGAGGGGCGCAGCATCCCGCGCGATCGCCGCCTCGTGGATCTTGATGATCTGCTCGGCCCAGCGGGTGAAAGCGCCCGGCTCGGGCGTGACGCCCCGCAGCCGCGCGTGCACGGCCTCCGCAGGTTCACCCCAGTGCAGCTCGGCATCATCGCGCTCGAGCTTGGGCGCGAGCGTCACCTCGCCCTCTTGCGCCCGCGCGACGGCCGTTCCCGCCGCGAGGGCATCGACGACCTCGAGCACGAGATCGGCTCCCGACCGGCTGAGCTCGTCGAGGAGCGAGCCGGCCGTGCGCTGTGCGCCGATCGGTGTCGTCAGGCGGGCGAACCACTCGCCCTCGTCGAGGCCCTCGGTCAACTGGAACACCGTCGCCCCGGTCTCGGCGTCGCCGGCGATGATCGCGTGCTGCACGGGGGCCGCGCCGCGCCAGCGCGGCAGCAGCGAGAAGTGCAGGTTGATCCAGCCGAGGCGGGGCCACGTGAGCAGCGGTGGGCGCACGAGGGCGCCGTAGGCGACGATGACGCCGAGATCGACGGCCAGCGGCAGCAGCTCGGACTCGATCTCGCCGAGGCGACGCGCCTCGAGCACGGGCAGGCCGAGTCGCTGCGCTTCGACCGCGACGGGGGTCGGTGACAGCACCCGCCGGCGACCCTGCGGCGTGGGCGGGCGGGTGATGACCCGCACGACCTCGTGCTCGCTCGCCGCGAGGGTCGTCACGGAGGGAACGGCAGCCTCGGGGCTGCCGGCGACGACGAGACGCAGCGCGGGCATGCCCCCATTCAACCGGATGCCCGCACGCTGCTCGACCGCCTCAGGGACCCGGCGGGCGTCCCGTCGGGTCGTCGAACGGCTCGGTGTCGTCGAACCGCACGCGCAGCGCCGGCACGCGGCGCCGCGGCGGCGCTCCCGGCACCCGCGGGGCGCGGGCGGTCGCACCGCGGACGAGCTCGGCCTTGAGCAGCCCGGCGACCTCGGCGCCACGGCCGTAGTCGAGGCGCACGATGGCCCGAACGCGGCCCTCGTCGAGCTCGATGGGGCCGAGCACGTCGACACCGTCGAGGTCGTCGAGCAGTGCGGTCGCGCGCGCGACGGCCTCCGGCGTGCCCGCGAGCGCCGCCACCCTCACGGCGGGCGGGAAGCGGAGCGTGCGGCGGTCGGCGAGCTCGCTCGCGGCGATGCGCTCGGGGCTGCCCGTCGCCAGCGCGGTCGCGACAGGCCCTCCGACGCCGACGAGCAGCACGGGCGCGTCGGCGGCTGCCAGGGCGGCCGCGTTGCACCACGAGCGCACGCAGTCTTCGACAACGCGCAGGCTCTCGCGCGCGAGCATCCCCTCGCCGTCGAGCAGCAGCACCGCGCGGTAGCCGCCCGGAACGAGCGGCTCAGCACCGCGCGTCGCGACGACGAGCGTACGACCTGCCGGTGCCGATTGCAGCGGAGTCGCGCCGTCGGAGACCACGACGCGGGCGCCCGGGAAGGCTCGACCGAGCTCATCGGCCGTACGCACAGACCCCTGCCCCACCGTGCGCCAACGCTCCCCCTCGCACGTCGCGCAGCGCCACCCGACCGCGAGCGCGCCGCACCAGCGACACGAGGCCGCGGCACCCGCGCGCGGGATGCCGAGCGGACCGCGGCAGGTCGTGCAGCGGGCGGTCTCGCCGCAGTCGACGCACGCCAGGCGCGGCGCGTAGCCGGGCCGAGCCACCTGCACGAGCACCGGACCGCGCTGCAGGGCGTCAGCGACGGCGCGCCACGCACTCGAGGGGATGCGGGCCCGCGCCGCGGCCGCGTCGGGCGCCGTCTGGTGGGCCGTCGGCGTGATGCGGCGCCGCCAGCGGCCGCTCGGCTCGACCGCGGACATCCACCCGAGCTCGACCAGGCGCTGCACGTCGGTGCTGCGTGCGTGGGCGGCGAGCACGAGTGCGCATCCTGCATCCTCCTGCCGCAGGAGCGCCAGATCGCGACTGTGGATGCCCGGCGCATGCGGCTCGACGTGCAGGCCGTCGCCGTCATCCCAGACGGCGATGAGCCCGAGGGCGGGGGCGGGCGCGAGCAACGCCGACCGGTTGCCGATGACGATGACCGGTCGCGGCTCGAGCGTGCGCAGGAAGGCCCGGTAGCGGTCGGCCGCGGGCTGCACGGCATCGATGCGGGCGACGTCCTCTGCGGGCGCGAGCGCGGCGAGGCAGCTCGAGAGGTGGTCGAGGTCGCGATAGTCGGGAACACTGATGATCGCGCTGCGGCCCGCGGCGAGGCTCGCCGCGGCGAGTTCGGCGAGGGTGCGCAGGGCGGCCGGCACCCACGAGCCATCGGCGAGCTCGACCGGGGTGGGGATGGCGGTGAGCGCGATGCGGCGGCGCGCCTCGGACTCGTCGGTACCGACGGCGACGAGCGGGTCGCCCGCGCCGGGCAGGACCGCGGCGAGGGACTCGGCGGCATAGCCCGTCACTGCGGGCGCCGAGGGGCGCGTAGTCTCGCGGGCGGCGGTTGCGGCGGCCGACTCGGCACGGCGCGCGAGCCAAGCCTTCTCGACCCGCACCTGCCGCGGCGGCACCGCGAGTCGAACGAGGTCGCTCGCGACGCCCGCCGCACGATCGGCGGCGCGCCGCACGAGCCGCCACACCGCGGCGTCGAGCACGGGCGCGGGCGAGACGACCTCGTCGAGCTCGCTCAGCACTCCCTCGTAGCCGACCTCGTCGGCGAGCTCGACGATGTAGCCCTTCGCCTGTCGCCCGGCGGATCGCAGCGGCACGAGCACGCGCACGCCCGGCTGTGCGAGCTCTCGCCAGCGGTCGGGGATGCGGTAGTCGAACAGCCGGTCGAGCTGCGGCAGGGGCGAATCGAGCAGCACCCGGGCGATGGATGCCGAGGACACGCTAGAGACCGGCCTCCGCGCGCAGCGCGTCGACGCGGTCGAGGCGCTCCCAGGTGAAGCCGGGGAGCTCACGGCCGAAGTGGCCGTAGGTGCTCGTCTGGGCGTAGATGGGACGCAGGAGGTCGAGGTCGCGGATGATCGCGCCCGGCCGCAAGTCGAACACCGTGCGGATCGCCTCGATGATGCGGGCCTCGTCGACGTGCGCCGTGCCGAAGGTCTCGACGTAGAGGCCGACGGGGGCGGCGGTGCCGATGGCGTACGCCACTTGCACCTCGAGCCGATCGGCGAGCCCCGCCGCGACGGCATTCTTCGCGACCCAGCGCATGGCGTAGGCGGCGGAGCGGTCGACCTTCGACGGGTCCTTGCCGCTGAAGGCGCCGCCGCCGTGGCGCGACGCCCCGCCGTAGGTGTCGACGATGATCTTGCGGCCGGTGAGCCCGGCGTCGCCCTGCGGCCCGCCGATCTCGAACCGCCCGGTCGGATTGATGAGCACGCGCGGCGCAGCGGCGGCGAACCCGGCCGCCTCGAGCACGGGGTCGATGACGGCGCGCCGCACCTCCTCGCGCAGCTGCTCGGTCGAGACCGAGGGCAGGTGCTGGGTCGAAAGCACGACGGTCTCGACCGTGCGGGGCACGGCGCCCTCGTAGCCGATCGTCACCTGCGTCTTGCCGTCGGGCGCGAGGTAGTCGAGCACGCCCTGCTTGCGCACCTCGGCCAGCCGCTCGGCCAGGCGGTGCGCGAGCCAGATGGGCAGCGGCATGAGCTGCGGGGTCTCGGTCGTGGCGTAGCCGAACATGATGCCCTGGTCGCCCGCACCCTGAACGTCGCCGGCGTCGGTGCTCGTGCCCTCTCGCGACTCGAAGGCCGCGTCGACGCCCTGGGCGATGTCGGGCGACTGCTCGCCGATCGACACCGAGACGCCGCACGAGCGGCCATCGAACCAGACGTCGCTCGAGGTGTAGCCGATGTCGGTCACCCGCTTGCGCACGATGCCCGGGATGTCGACGTAGCCACTCGTCGTGACCTCGCCCGCGACGTGCACGAGGCCCGTCGTGACGAGGGTCTCGACGGCGACGCGGCTGTGCGGGTCAGCAGCCAGCAGTGCATCGAGGATGCTGTCGGAGATCTGGTCGCAGATCTTGTCGGGGTGACCTTCGGTGACCGACTCGGAGGTGAACAGTCGCAGCGCGGTCATGGGGTTCCTGTCGTGATCGTGCGGGCGTGCGGGTGGCGGGCGTGCAGCGGGCGGCGGGATGCGCGGCTAGACGAGCAGGTCGAGGATACGGTGCGCGACGGTCGCCTTCTCGCCCTCGGCCCGTGCCACCACGCTACCGCCGCCGTCGAGCATGATGACGGCATTGGTCGGAGCGCCGAACCCTTCGTTCCAGCCCACCCTGTTGACGACGAGCAGATCGACGCCTTTGCGCGCGGCTTTCTCGGCCGCGATGCGCAGCAACTGCTGCTCGTCGGCCTCCGTCTCGGCGGCGAACCCCACAATGCGCTGCCCGGGGCGCCGCGCGGCGGCGAGCCCCGCGAGCACATCGGGAGTGCGCTCCAGTTCGAGGCGCAGGGTCTCGCCCACGGCATCCTTCTTGATCTTGCCCTCGGCGACGACGGTTGGTCGGAAGTCGGCGACTGCGGCGCTCATGATCACGGTGTCGGCGTGCGCGGCGCCCTCGCGCATGGCCGCCTCGAGCTCGGCGGCCGTGCCGACCTCGACGAGGGTCGCCCCGGAGGGAGGGGCGACATCGAGATGGGCGGCGACGAGCGTCACGTCAGCGCCGCGCGCGAGGGCGGCGGCCGCGAGGGCGACACCCTGACGGCCGCTCGAGCGGTTGCCGAGAAAGCGCACGGGGTCGAGCGGCTCGCGCGTGCCCCCGGCCGAGATCAGGATGCGGCGGCCGGCGAGATCTCGCGGTCCGACGACCGCCAGTGCGGCGGCCGCGATCGCGGCGGGCTCGGTCATACGCCCCGCGCCGACGTCGGTGCCCGTCAGTCGCCCGGAGTCGGGACCGACGATAGTCACCCCGCGCGCCCGCAGCGTCGCGATATTGGCCACCGTTGCCGCGTGCTCCCACATCTCGGTGTGCATGGCGGGCGCGATCACGAGGGGTGCGGCGCTCGCCAACACCGTCGTGCCGAGCAGGTCGCCCGCGAGCCCCGCCGCGAGCGAGGCGATCGTGTGGGCCGTCGCGGGCGCGATCACGATGAGGTCGGCGCGCTGCCCGAGTGCCACGTGGCGCACCTCGGCGACGCCCTCGTAGAGGTCGGTGTGCACGGGATTGCGACTGATCGCCTCGAGCGTCGGACGCCCGACGAAGCGCAGTGCGCCCTCCGTCGCGACGATGTGCACGTCGTGGCCGGCCACGACGAACTCACGGGCGACACCGACGGCCTTGTACGCCGCGATGCCGCCCGTGATGCCGAGCACGACCGTCAGTCGACGCGGAGCATCCGTCGTCGCAGCGGCCATGCGGATCGGACCTAGTCCGTGAGGCGGGTCAGGACGAGCTTGTCCTCGTTGATCTCGTGCAGCGCGACCGAGAGCGGCTTGTCGTCGACGGTCGAGTCGACGAGCGGGCCGACGTTGTCGAACAGGCTGCCCTCGTGCAGGTCGGCGTAGTAGTCGTTGATCTGGCGCGCGCGCTTCGAGGCGAAGATGACCAGCTGGTACTTCGAGTCGACCTTCGACAGCAGATCGTCGATGGGGGGCTCGATAATGCCCGAGTTCTTGTCAGCCATGGGTCTCTCGCTCTCGTTCCGCCCGGCGCTCGATGGCCCCGGGTCTCGGTATCGCAGTCTCGTCAGCGTGCCGAGCCGGCGCGACCGGACGGTCGCGCTGCGCCGCTGGGCACTGTGAGCAAGTCTACGACCTCCTGCGCCGCACGGCGCACATCGTCGTTGACGACGAGCTCGTCGAACTCGTCTTGCGCCGCGAGCTCGACCCGCGCGGTCTCGAGCCGACGCGCCTGCTCCTCGGCCGACTCGGTTCCCCGGCCCACGAGCCGACGCACGAGCTCCTCCCAACTGGGCGGTTGCAGGAACACCAGCAGCGCCTCGGGCATCGAGGCACGCACCTGACGGGCGCCCTGCAGATCGATCTCGAGCAACACGCTGCGCCCGGCCGCGAGAGCGGCCTCGACGGGAGGCCGCGGTGTGCCGTAGCGCGAGGCGTTGTGCACCGTCGCCCATTCGAGCAGGTCGCCGCGGTCGATGAGCGCGTCGAAGCCCGCGTCGTCGACGAAGTAGTAGTGCACGCCGTCGCGCTCGCCCGGTCGAGGCGCGCGCGTCGTGGCCGAGACGCTCAGCAGCACGTCGGGGTGGTGCTCGCGGATGTATCCGGCCACCGTGCCCTTGCCGACCGCCGTGGGGCCGGCGAGCACGACGAGGCGGCCGCGGCCCGCGACGCCCTCGCGCGCGCGCAGCCACGATCGCAGGCGGTCCCGCTGCAGGTGGCCGAGGCCGCCGAGCCGCTTGACGGGCGAGATCCGCAGCATCTCGAGTGCGTCATCGACGCGCTTCGGACCGAGCCCCCGCAACGTTCCCAGCAACTCGGCGACGCGCATCCCCGCCTCGGGGCCCTCCGGCGCCGCCCACGCCGCTTCCGCGACGTCGATCGCGGTGCGCTCCCCCGCGCGCACGGCCTCTTTGACGGCCGCTCGTGCCCGCCGGGCGGCCACGGCCGCACGCGACGCGGCGGCACGGTCGACCTCGGGCATGGGGGTGGTCACGCGGCGAGCTCCGCCCGGTGGGCGTCGAGGGCCGCCGCGAGGCCGTCGGGTCCGGCCGAGAGCACGCTGCGGGTCACCGTCGGGATGACGGAGCCGGCGGCGACGCCGTAAACGCTCGCGAGGTCGCCCAGTCGTGAGCCCTGGTAGCCGAAGCCCGGGCCGAGCACGGGCGTGTGCTGCAGCAGCACGGGGTCGATGCCGCTCGCGGTGATGGGTTCGGTCGCGCCGATGACGACGCCGATCGACCCCCACCCGCGCGCCGACGCGTTGCGCACGGCCACGTCCCGGGCGAGCTGCCCGGCAACGGACCGGCCGCTGCCGCTCACCGACTGCTGAACCCCGCGCCCTTCGGGGTTGGAGGTCGCCGTGAGCACGAAGACGCCCTTCCCGTGCTGATGTGCGAGGTCGATGACGGGGTCGAGCGACCCCAGGCCCTGATAGGCGACGGCGGTCATCGCGTCGGACTCGAGCGGCGATCCGGGCGCGAGCCACGCCTCGCCGTAGGCGGCCGCCGTCGAGCCGATGTCGCCGCGCTTGACATCGGCGATCACGAGGAACCCCGCGTCGCGCGCGGTGCGAATGACCTCCTCGAGCACGGCGTAGCCCGCCGCGCCAAAGCGCTCGAAGAATGCGGCCTGCGGCTTGACGATCCCGACCCGGCCGTGCGCCGCATCGATCGCGGTCATCGCGAGCGAGCGCGCGCCCTGAGCGTCGTCGGCGAGGCCCCACTGCTCGAGCAGCGAGGCGTGCGGGTCGAGCCCCAAGCACAACCGACCGTGAGCATCCACGACCGATTGCAGCCGCTCGCCGAAGGGCATCATGCGCGCGCCGCCCGGGCGATCGCGTAGTCCTGCAGGCTCGTCACCGTCACCGGCTCGGTGGCGGTCTCGAGCGAGGCGACCGCGGCACCGACCGTCGCGATCGTCGTGAACAGCGGCTTGTCGGCCGCGACGGTCGCCGTGCGGATCTCGATGCCGTCAGCGCGCGCCGATCGGCCCGAGGGCGTGTTGATGACGATGTCGACCTCGCCCGCGTTGATGAGATCGACGATCGAGGGCTCGCCGTCGGCCGCCCCGCTGTGCTTGCGCACGACGCGCGCGGCGATGCCGTAGCGCGCCAGCACCTCGTTCGTGCCCTCGGTCGCCCACAGCTCGAAACCGAGCTGGTGCAGACGCAGAGCGGGCAGCACGACCGCGCGCTTGTCGCGGTCGGCGACCGAGACGAACACGACGCCGTGCTTCGGCAGCCCGCCGTAGGCGGCGTCCTGGCTCTTGGCGAAGGCGCGCGGGAAGTCGCGGTCGATGCCCATGACCTCGCCGGTCGAGCGCATCTCGGGCCCGAGCACCGAGTCGACGATGACGCCCTCGCGCGTGCGGAACCGCTTGAACGGCAGCACCGCTTCCTTGACCGCAACCGGCGCGTCGAGCGGCACGCTCGAGCCGTCGCCGGCCGGCAGCAGGCCGTCGGCGACGAGCGAGCGGATGCTGCGGCCCGTCATCACGAGCGAGGCCGCTTTCGCGAGCGGGATGCCGAGCGCCTTCGACACGAACGGCACCGTGCGCGAGGCGCGCGGGTTGGCCTCGAGCACGTAGAGCACCCCGGCGCCGATCGCGAACTGCACGTTGATGAGACCGCGAACGCCGATGCCCGCAGCGATGCCGCGCGTCGCCTCGCGCACGCGGTCGATGACCGAGGCGCCGAGCGTCACGGGCGGCAAGGTGCAGGCCGAGTCGCCCGAGTGCACGCCGGCCTCCTCGATGTGCTCCATGATGCCGCCGATGTAGAGCTCATCGCCGTCGTAGAGCGCGTCGACGTCGATCTCGACGGCGTCGTCGAGGAACCGGTCGACGAGCAGCGGCTGCTCGGGCCCGATGATCGCCTGATCCTTCACCCGGTCGAAGTAGTCGACGAGGCTCGCGCTGTCGTACACGATCTCCATGCCGCGCCCGCCGAGCACGAAGCTCGGGCGCACGAGCACGGGGTAGCCGATGCCCTCGGCGATCGAGACAGCGCTGTCGACGTCCGTCGCCGTGCCGTTGCGCGGAGAGGTGAGGCCGGCCTCGTCGAGGATGCGCGAGAACGCCCCCCGCTCCTCCGCCAGGTCGATCGCGTCGGGGCTCGTGCCGAGGATCGGGATGCCCGCCCGCTCGAGCCCGTGCGCGAGGCCGAGGGCCGTCTGGCCGCCGAGCTGCACCACGACGCCCACGAGCTCGCCCGTCGCCGATTCGGCGTGGATCACCTCGAGCACGTCCTCGAGCGTGAGCGGCTCGAAGTACAGCCGGTCGGAGGTGTCGTAGTCGGTCGAGACCGTCTCGGGGTTGCAGTTGATCATGATCGTCTCGAACCCGGCGTCGCGCAGCGCGAAGCTCGCGTGCACGCAGCTGTAGTCGAACTCGATGCCCTGGCCGATGCGGTTCGGGCCCGAGCCCAGGATCACGACCTTGCGGGCGTCGCTCGGGGCGACCTCCGTCTCGTCGTCGTAACTCGAGTAGTGGTACGGCGTGAGCGCCGGGAACTCGCCCGCGCACGTGTCGACCGTCTTGAAGACGGGCCGCACCCCCGCCGCCCACCGCGCGTCGCGCACAGCGGCCTCGTCGAGCCCGCGCAGCTCGGCGATCTGCGCGTCGCTGAACCCGTGATCCTTCGCGTGACGGATGACGTCACCGGTCAGGGCAGGGGCGGCGGCGATCTCGTCAGCGACGTCGTTGATGAGCACCATCTGATCGAGGAACCACGGGTCGATCCCGGTGGCGGTGAAGAGCTCGTCGATGCTCGCGCCCGCGCGCATCGCCTGCTGCACGGTGACGATGCGGCCGTCGGTGGGGATGCGGGCGGCGGCGATCAGAGCATCCTTGTCGCCGGGCTCGCCGGCCCAGTGGAAGCTGCTGCCGCGTTTCTCGAGGCTGCGCAGCGCCTTCTGCAGGGCGGTGGAGTAGTTGCGGCCAATCGCCATCGCCTCGCCGACCGACTTCATGGTCGTCGTGAGCTCGACGTCGGCGCCCGGGAACTTCTCGAATGCGAAGCGCGGAACCTTCACGACGACGTAGTCGAGCGTCGGCTCGAAGCTCGCGGGCGTGACCTTGGTGATGTCGTTGGGGATCTCGTCGAGGCGGTAGCCGATCGCGAGCTTCGCGGCGATCTTCGCGATCGGGAAGCCCGTGGCCTTCGAGGCCAGCGCGCTCGAGCGCGAGACGCGCGGGTTCATCTCGATGACGATCACCCGGCCCGTCGCCGGGTCGACCGCGAACTGCACGTTGCAGCCGCCCGTGTCGACGCCCACGTCGCGGATGATGCGGATGCCGATGTCGCGCAGGTTCTGATACTCGCGGTCGGTGAGCGTGAGTGCGGGCGCGACCGTGATCGAGTCGCCCGTGTGCACGCCGACGGGGTCGACGTTCTCGATCGAGCACACGACGACCGTGTTGTCGGCGTTGTCGCGCATGAGCTCGAGCTCGTACTCCTTCCAGCCCAGGATCGACTCCTCGAGCAGCACTTCGGTCGTCGGCGACTGGTGGAGGCCGTCGGTCACCATCCGGAGGAGCTGCTCACGGTCGTGCGCGAAGCCCGAACCGAGGCCGCCCATCGTGAACGACGGCCGGATGACGAGGGGGTAACCGAGGTCGTCGGCGAACGCGACGGCCTCGTCGACCGTGTGGGCGATGTGACTGCGCGCCACGTCGGCACCCGCGTCGAGCACGAGCTGCTTGAACAGCTGACGGTCCTCCGCCTTGTGGATCGCCTCGAACGAGGCCCCGATCAGCTCGACGTCGTATTTCGCGAGGATGCCCCGCTCGTGCAGCGCGATGGCCGCGTTGAGGGCCGTCTGGCCGCCGAGGGTCGGGAGCACCGCATCCGGCTTCTCTTTCGCGATGATCGCCTCGATCACCTCGGGAGTGATCGGCTCGATGTAGGTCGCATCGGCGAAGTCGGGGTCCGTCATGATCGTCGCCGGGTTGGAGTTGACGAGAATGACGCGGATGCCCTCCGCGCGCAGTACACGGCAGGCCTGAGTACCCGAGTAGTCGAACTCGGCCGCCTGGCCGATGACGATCGGGCCGGAGCCGATCACCAGGACACTGTTGATGTCGTCGCGCTTGGGCATCAGTTGCTGGCCTTCGGGGTCGAGGTGTGGGCCACGACGAGCTCGCGGAACCGGTCGAACAGATACGTGGAGTCGTGCGGGCCGGCCGCCGCCTCGGGGTGGTACTGCACCGAGAAGGCGGGGATGTCGAGCGCGCGGAGGCCCTCGACGACCTGGTCGTTGAGCCCGATGTGGCTCACCTCGACGCGACCGAAGCCCGCCGGGCTGTCCACCACCCCCTCGAGCGGGGCATCCACCGCGAAGCCGTGGTTGTGGGCGGTGATCTCGATGCGGCCGGTCGCCTTGTCGAGCACGGGCTGGTTGATGCCGCGGTGCCCGTAGGGCAGCTTGTAGGTGCCGAAGCCGAGCGCGCGGCCGAGCAGCTGGTTGCCGAAGCAGATGCCGAAGAAGGGCAGGCCCTCGCGCAGCACTCCCTGCAGCAGTTCGACGTGGGCGGCGCTCGCCGCGGGGTCGCCGGGGCCGTTCGAGTAGAAGACGGCGACCGGCTCGATCGCCCGCAGCTCGTCGAGCGTCACCGACTGCGGCAGCACGTGCACGTCGAAGCCGCGCTCGGCCAGGTGACGCACGGTGGCCTCCTTGATCCCCAGATCGAGCACCGCGAGGCGGCCGATGCTCTCGCCGACCGCCGGCACCACCCGGGGCGCCTCGGCCGAGACCTCGGCCGACAGGTTGCGGCCCGTCATCTCGGCCGACGACCGCACGATCGCGAGCTGCTCGTCGTCGCTCAGGGCGGCGTCGACGCCCGAGAAGATGCCGGCGCGCATCGCCCCGCTCTCGCGGATGCGGCGCGTGAGCGCGCGCGTGTCGATGCCGCTGATGCCGACGATGCTCTGGCCCTCGAGGTCGTCGTCGAGGCTGCGCGTCGCGCGGTGGTTCGAGACGCGGCGGGCGGGGTCGCGCACAACGAACCCCTCGACCCAGATGCGCCGCGACTCGGGGTCGTCGTCGTTCATGCCGGTGTTGCCGATGTGCGGTGCCGTCATGACGACGATCTGGCCCGCGTAGCTCGGGTCGGTGAGCGTCTCTTGGTAGCCGCTCATGCCGGTGGCGAAGACCGCCTCCCCGACGGTGCGACCCTCGGCGCCGTAGCGGCGGCCGACGTAACGGGTGCCGTCTTCGAGCACGAGCACGGCCGGGGAACTGGTCACGATGCGATTCCTTCTGCGGGGTCGGTGGCGGGAGCGGGAGTCAGTGCCTGCAGGGCGGCGACAAGGGCGGCCGCGTCGGCCGCCTCGGGGATGCGCAAGTAGCTGTCGACGGGGGTCGCGCCGAGCATCCACCCGATGAGCACGAGGCCGTCGCGCTCGACGACGCGGTCGATCGCCCAGGTGGCCCGACCGGCCCCGCGCAGCGCGGCGGGCTCGATGAGGATCGCCTGCTGACCGCGCACGGTCAGCACGAGGCCTTCGGGATGCACGCTCGCCGTCGCCCGTGCGCGGAAGCCGAGCCCGTGCACCGCGACGCGCTCCAGGGGCTCGTCGGCGGCCGTCGTCGCGACGTACCAGCCGTCGGCGACGATGGATGCGGGCGCGAGCGTCGCGGGAGCGGGCATCGGGCGCGGCAGCCCGGCCTGGCGACGCATGCGGGCGCGCCAGCCGAGCAGCATGAGCACGAAGACGCCGAGGATGACGGCGGCGATGATGAGCGTGGGCAGCAGCCTATCCACGGGCGACCTCCTGGTGAGCGGCCGCGACGGCCTCGGGTTCGACGAGGGCGCCGTCGTCGACGGTCAGCACGCCGCGGTGCACGGTGTGCACGACCCGCCCCGGGAGCTGCCGACCGGCGTACGGCGTGTTCGTGCTGCGACCGCGCATATCGGCCGTGCTCCACTCGCGGGCGTGCGCGGGATCGATGAGCGCGATGTTGGCGGGCGAGCCGATCTCGAGCGGGTGGTCGTACCCCTCGAGCCGCCCGATGCGCGCGGGGGCGGTTGAGAGCACCCGCGCGACCTCGCTCCAGCCGAGCATCCCCGTGTCGACGACGGCCTGCTGCACGACGCTCAGCGCCGATTCGAGGCCGACCATGCCGAAGGCCGCCTCGGCCCACGTGCACTCCTTCGCCTCGACGGGGTGCGGGGCGTGGTCGGTCGCGACGATGTCGATCGTGCGGTCGGCGAGAGCGGCGCGCAGGGCGAGCACATCCTCGTCGCGGCGCAGCGGCGGGTTGACCTTGAAGCGCGCGTCGTATCCGCGCGCGAGATCCTCGGTCAGCAGCAGGTGGTGGGGAGTGACCTCGGCCGTCACGGCGATGCCGCGGGCCTTCGCCCAGCGCACGACGTCGACCGAGCCGGCGGTGGAGAGATGGCACACGTGCAGGCGCGCGCCGACGTGCTCGGCGAGCAACACATCGCGGGCGATGATCGACTCCTCGGCCACGGCGGGCCAGCCGGCGAGGCCGAGCTCGCCCGACAGCACGCCCTCGTTCATCTGGGCGCCCGCCGTCAGTCGGGGCTCTTGCGCGTGCTGGGCGACGACGCCGTCGAACGTCGCGACGTACTCGAGCGCGCGGCGCATGAGCAAGGGGTCATGCACGCACATCCCGTCGTCGCTGAACACGCGCACGCGCGCCTCCGACCGCGCCATGGCGCCGATCTCAGCGAGCTGCTCGCCTGCGAGACCGACCGTCACCGCTCCGACGGGCCGCACGTCGGCGTAACCGTGGCGCTGCCCGAGCCGCTGCACCTGCTCGACGACGCCCGCGGTGTCGGCGACGGGCGAGGTATTGGCCATCGCGTGCACGGCCGTGAAGCCGCCCGCGGCGGCCGCGCGCGTGCCGGTGAGCACCGTCTCGCTCGCTTCTCCCCCGGGCTCGCGCAGGTGCGTGTGCAGGTCGACGAGTCCGGGGAGGGCGACGAGCCCTCGGGCGTCGATCACGTGCTCGTCCGACTCGGGCGAGAGCGATCCGCGAGCGGCGATGAGTCCGTCGCGCACACGGAGGTCTTCTGCGTGCGCGCCGAGCATCGCGGCACCCCGAATGAGGAGGCCGGTCATCCCTCGCCCCCCGTCGGCTCGGCGGTGCCGGTGGAGCCGGCGACGAGCAGGTAGAGCACGGCCATGCGGATCGACACCCCGTTCGTGACTTGAGCGAGCACCGTCGACCTCTCGGAGTCGGCAGCGGCGGACGAGATCTCCAGTCCCCGATTCATCGGGCCGGGGTGCATGACCATCGTATCGGGGCCGAGGAGTGCGAGCCGCTCAGCGGTGAGTCCCCAGACGCGCGCGTACTCGCGGGCGGAGGGGAAGTACGCGTCGCGCATGCGCTCGCTCTGGATGCGCAGCATCATGACCGCGTCGGGAGCGCTCGCGAGCGCGTCGTCGAGGTGCTCGTGCACCGTGACGGGCCACTGCGCGACGCCGTGCGGCTGCAGGGTACGCGGGGCGACGAGGTGCACCTCGGCGCCGAGCGTCGTGAGCAGCCAGACGTTCGAGCGGGCGACGCGCGAGTGCAGGATGTCCCCGACGATCGCGACGCGCAGGCCCGCAAGATCGCGCCCGCGGGCCTCAGCCCCGAACCGTCGGGCACGGATTGTGTAGGCGTCGAGCAGCGCCTGGGTCGGGTGCTCGTGCGTGCCATCGCCGGCGTTGATGATGGCGGCGTCGATCCAGCCGGCGTGGGCGAGCTGATGCGCGGCACCGGAGTCGTGGTGCCGCACGACGATCGCATCGGCACCCATCGCCGCGAGCGTCTGGGCGGTGTCCTTCAGGCTCTCGCCCTTCGAGACGCTCGAACCCTTCGCGCTGAAGGTGATGACGTCGGCGCTCAAGCGCTTGGCAGCCGACTCGAACGAGAGGCGCGTGCGCGTCGAGTCTTCGAAGAACAGGTTGACGACCGTCTTGCCGCGCAGCGGCGGAAGCTTGCGCACCTCCCGGTCGGCGGTCTGCGCCATGTCCTCCGCGACATCGAGGATGCGGATGGCGGTCTCACGATCGAGGTCACGCGTGCTCAGCAGATGCTTCATGGCTTGATCGTCACCTCATCGACCCCGTCGATCTCGACGAGGTGCACCGAGACCCGCTCGCTCGTGGCCGACGGCAGGTTCTTGCCGACGAAATCGGCGCGGATGGGCAGCTCGCGGTGCCCGCGATCGACGAGCACCGCGAGGCGCACGACGCGGGGCCGCCCGTGGTCGACCAGCGCGTCGAGCGCGGCGCGGATAGTGCGGCCCGAGTACAGCACGTCGTCGACGAGGACGACGATCGCGTCGTCGATGCCGTCGGCGGGAATGCGCGTCGGCGCGGGAGTGCGCGTCGGAGTGCGGGCAAGGTCGTCGCGGTAGAGCGTGATGTCGAGTGCTCCGGCGGTCGAGACGCCCGGCTCGATCTCCTCAACGATGCGCTGAATGCGGTCGGCGAGCGTGGCCCCGCGGGTCGGGATGCCGAGGAACACGAGGCGGCCGTCGCCGCGCCGGCTCTCGAGAACCTCGTGGGCGATGCGGCGCAGAGCGCGCGTGATGTCAGCGTCGTGCAGCACGGTGCGTGCGACCACTCTGACCTCCTTTCCCGCCTCACAGGACGGTGGTTAAAGGACGTCGAACGCGCTCAGTCTAGCCCGATCAGCCCCAGCGCTTGAGCAGGGCGCGCTCTCCGATGCCGACGATCGCGTCGGTGGTCTTGCCCAGGACGCCGAGCAGGATGATCGCGAGGAACAGGCGGTCGATCCGCCCGTTGTTCTGCGAGTCGATGAGCAGGAACCCGAGCCCCATCGACGAGCCCGCAAGCTCGGCCGCCACGAGGAACAGCCATGACTGCACGAGCGCGAGCCGCAGGCCCGAGACGACCGAGGGCACGACGGCCGGAAGCTGCACGGCGGTCAGCAGCCGAAACCGCGTGAGTCCGAAGGCGCGACCCGCCTCGACGAGGTGGGGATCAACGTGTCGCAGGGCTCCCGCCACGGTCGTGAACACCGGGAAGGCGGCTCCGATCGCGATGAGGGTGATCTTCGGAGGCTCGAAGATGCCCATGAGGATGACGAGCAGCGGCAACCAGGCGAGTGAGGGCACCGCGCGCAACGCGCCGAGCGTCGGGTTGAGCAGCTTCGAGGCGAGCGGCGACAGGCCGACGAGCGCGCCGATCGCGAGTCCGATTGATGCGCCGATCGCGAAGCCGATCAGCACGCGCTGCAGCGAGATCAGGATGTATGTGCCGAGCAGCCCGGACTCGGCGAGCTCGACACCCGCCAGCACCACTTGAGGCGGCGAGGGCAGCAGGTAGTCGGGCACGCTCGGCGACTCGGCCGCGATCCACCAGGTCGCGAGGATCAGCACGGGGACGACGAGCCCGAGCAGAACGGTTCCGATCGTCGCCCGCGACCGCGAGCTCTCGGAGATCGCGGTTCCCGCGGCGGAGTAGCCGAAGCTGCTCACGAACTGGAAGAGCGACGCCGAACGGCGCCCCTCGGTGGAGGGGCGCCGGACGGGAACGCCGCCGCGTTCGTCGAAGCTCATGCTCAGCCGATCGCATCCGGATCGGCGGCCACGGCGAAGGTGTCGTTGAACAGGGCGTCGAGCGCGTCGTCGATGAGCTGCTGGTTCGGCACATCGCCGCTCTCGACGAAGATCGGCCCGATGATCGCCAGCACATCGCGCTGCGTTTGACCGGGCACGTTGTCGATGTCGATGACCGTGCGGGCGATCGTCGCCTCGGCGATCGCGATATCGATGCCCGCGACCTCGGCGAGGATCGCCGCGGTCTCCTCCGGGTTCTCGAGCGCCCACGCGCGCGCCTTCTCGTAGGCGTTGACGACAAGTTGCGCGAGGTCGGGGTTCGCGGCGATGAACTCCTCCGTCGCGTTGAGGAAGCCGTAGGAGTTGAAGTCGACGTTGTCGTAGATGATCTCGGCGGCGCCGTTGTAGACCGACGTCGAGAGGAGCGGGTCGAGTCCCGACCACGCGTCGACCGCCCCGGTCTCGAGCGCGGTCTTGCCATCGGCGTGCTGCAGGTTCTGCAGGCTGATGTCGGAGAGCGAGAGCCCCGCCTCGGCCAGCGCCTGCAGCAGGAAGAAGTACGGGTCGGTGCCCTTCGTCGCGGCGACCGTGCGCCCCGCGAGGTCGGCGACCTCGGTGATGTCGCTGCCGGTCGGCACGGCGATCGCCGCCCAGTTCGGCTGCGTGTAGATGCTGATCGCCTGAATGGGGCTTCCGTTCGACCGCGCGAGCAGCGCGGCGGAGCCCGCCGTCGAGCCCACGTCGATGGCGCCGGCGCGCAGGGCCTCGTTGGCCTTGTTCGAGCCGGCCGACTGCACCCACTCGACCGTCACGTCATCGCCGAGCTCGGCTTCGAGCCACCCCTGGTCCTTGATGATGAGGCTCAAGGGGTTGTACGTCGCGAAGTCGAGGGTCAGCGTCGTGTCCGACCACTCCGAACCCTCGGCGGGTGTGCCGGTCGAGGCGCCCTCACCGGCGACGCAGCCGGTCATGGCCATGGCGGACACGGCGACGGTCGCGGTCAGCAGGGTCAGACGGGTGCGGGTGCTCATGATGGCCTTTCGGTGATCGGTCGGATGACCGGGTGGTGGGGTGGAGGTGCGGGTGGTGCGGTCGAGGGGCGGCTAGCCGCCGTGATGGCTCGGCACGCCGAGCGCATCGAGGAGCTTGGCCCGGAGGCGCGTGAGCACGACCGACGCGCGGTCGCGCGGTCGCGCACCCGGCACGTCGAGGATCATGCTGATCGTGGCGCCGGGCCGGTCGTGGCGGGTCCCGAGCAGCACGACCCGATCGGCGAGGGCCAGGGCCTCGTCGACATCGTGCGTGACGAGCACGATCGTCGCCGGCTCGGCCCGGTGGATGTCGACGAGCAGATCCTGCATCGTCAGCCGGGTCAGAGCATCCAGCGCCCCGAAGGGCTCGTCGAGCAGCAGGACGCCCGGACCGCGCGCGAGAGCCCGGGCGAGCGACACGCGCTGGGCCATGCCGCCCGAGATCTCCCGCGGCTTCAGGCTCGCCGCATGGCTCAGTTGCACGAGCTCGAGCAGTTCGGCGACACGCGCGGCACCCTGAGCGCGGTCGACGCCGCGCGGCAGGCCGAGCTCGACGTTGCGCGCCACCGTGCGCCAGGGCAGCAGGCGCGGCTCTTGGAAGGCGACGGCCGACCGCTGGTCGGCGGGCGTCACGGGAGTGCGATCGATCGTCAGCGTGCCGGCGGTCGGGCGGTCGAGCCCGCTGATCTGGCGCAGCAGGGTCGACTTGCCGCAGCCCGAGGGGCCGAGCAGGGCGACGATCTCGCCCGGGGCGATCTCCAGCTGCACGTCACGCAGCACCGTACGAGCCTCGCCACCGCGTGCCGCGGGGAAGGTGCGGCCGATGCCGCGCAGCGAGACCGGCAGAGCCGGGGATGCTGCGACGGACGTGCGCGAGGAGGACGACATGACGCCACCGTACGAGCGGTGTTCGCGCCGCGGCAAACCGGCTCGACACGCGACGACACGGAGTGCAACACAACGTCACACAGGCGTCACAGACGCCCCCGGCTCAGGCGCGGACGTCGTCGGCGATCGAGCCGAGCACGCCGTTCACGAAGGGGGCGCTGTCGTCGGTCGAGAGCACGCTCGCGAGCTCCATGGCCTCGGCGATCGCCACGGCCGTGGGGATCTCGGGGTTGTCGCGCAGCTCCCAGGTGGCCATGCGCAGGATGGCGCGGTCGACGACGGGCATGCGCGCGAGGGTCCATCCCACGGCGTGCTGCTCGATAAGGGCGTCGATCTCGTGGCGCGCCTCGTCGACACCGCGCACGATCTGCTCGGCGTACGGCCAGCTCGAGGCGCGCTGCGGCGCCGCGGCTGCCCGGCGAGCCTCATCGCCGAGAACCTCGGCGATCGGCACCTGCCGCACATCGGCGATGTAGAGCATGTCGAGAGCCCGCTTGCGGGCCTTGCTGCGGGCGCTCACTACTCGCTGACGCGGCCCAGGTAGTCACCCGACCGGGTGTCGACCTTGACCTTCGTGCCCGTCTCGAGGAACAGCGGCACCTGGATCTCGTACCCCGTCTCGAGCGTCGCGGGCTTCGTGCCGCCCGTCGAGCGGTCGCCCTGCAGGCCCGGCTCGGTGTAGGTGACCTCGAGCACGACCGAGGCCGGCAGGTCGAGGTAGAGCGCGGCACCCTCGTTCATGGCGATCGTCACGATCTGGTTCTCGAGCATGAAGTTCGCGGCATCGCCGACGACCGAGGCCGGCACGGTGACCTGCTCGTAGTCGGTCGTGTCCATGAACACGTAGTCGGCGCCGTCCTGGTACAGGTACTGGTAGTCGCGGCGGTCGACCGTTGCGAACTCGACCTTGGTGCCCGCGTTGAACGTCTTGTCGACGACCTTGCCGCTCATGACGTTGCGCATCTTCGTGCGCACGAAGGCGCCGCCCTTGCCCGGCTTGACGTGCTGGAACTCGATGACGTTCCACAGCTGCCCGTCGAGGTTGAGCACGCTGCCGTTCTTGATGTCGTTCGTGGTCGCCATGAGTTCGAGAGTTCCGTTCCGGTGAGAAGCAGTGGGGTCGGGCACGCGCGAGCGCGCCGCCGCGAAAGTCTAGTCGACGGGCGCGCGACCGCCCTTACGGCAGGCGCAGCAGGTGGTCGAGCGCGAGGCGGTACGAGCCGAACCCGAAGCCGGCGATGACCCCCGTCGCGACACCCGAGATCACGCTCGTGTGCCGGAACTCCTCGCGCGCGTGCGGGTTCGACAGGTGCACTTCGATCACGGGGATGCCCGCCTCGGTCACGAGGGCAACCGAGTCACGCAGCGCGTAGCTGTAGTGCGTGAAGGCCGCGGGGTTCAGGATGACCGGCGTGCGAGCATCCACCGCCTCATGCAGCCAGCCGATGAGCTCGGCCTCATCGTTGGACTGTCGCAGGTCGATCTCGACCCCCTCGGCCGCGGCGCCGAGCTCGGAGCGCAGCTCGTCGAGCGTCGCCGTGCCGTAGATCTCGGGCTCGCGCGTGCCGAGACGGTTGAGGTTGGGCCCGTTGAGCACGAGCACGCGGGTGACGGCGGTCATGGCGTCACCCTACCGGCGCGCGAGCTCACTCCCCCACCTCCTGGTAGGCGGCGAAGAGCATCGACTCGTCGGTGCCGTTGAGCACCCGCGGGCGGGCGACGTCGTCGAGCACGATGAAGCGCAGCATGCCGGCGCGGGTCTTCTTGTCGCGCTGCATCGTGGCGAGCAGGGTCTTCCAGCGGCCCAGCGGATAGCCGGTCGGCAGCGTCAACGAGGCGAGGATGCGGCGCGTGCGGTCGACCTGCTCGGCCGGCAGCGAGCCGGCGAGGTGCGAGAGCTCGGCGGCGAAGACCATGCCGATCGCGATCGCCGCGCCGTGCCGCCAGCGGTAGCGCTCGGCGTGCTCGATCGCGTGGCCGAGCGTGTGCCCGTAGTTCAGGATCTCGCGCTGGCCCTGCTCGGTGAAGTCGTCGCTCACGACGGCGGCCTTGACCCGGATGCTGCGCTCGATGAGCTCGCGGAAGACCGGGCTCTCGCGGTCGGTCGCGACGCTCACATCGGCCTCGAGCAGCTCGAGGATGACCGGGTCGGCGATGAAACCGCACTTCACGACCTCGGCGAACCCCGCGAGGATCTCGTTCTGCGGCAGCTCGGCGAGCAGGTCGAGATCGACGATCACCGCGGAGGGCGCCCAGAACGCACCGACGAGGTTCTTGCCCTCCGCCGTGTTGATGCCGGTCTTTCCACCCACGGCGGCGTCGACCATGCCGAGCACGGTCGTCGGAACCTGCACGACCGCGACGCCGCGCAGCCAGGTGGCGGCGACGAAGCCGGCGAGATCGGTCGTGGCTCCCCCGCCCAGGCCGACCACGGCATCCGTGCGCGTGAAAACGGTCTGACCCATGATCTGCCAGCAGAACGCGGCGACCTCGATGCGCTTCGCGCCCTCGGCATCGGGCACCTCGGCGAGCAGCACCTCGACGCGGCCCGCGAGCTGCTCGCGCAGCGCCTCGGCCTGCGCGGCGAGCGGCGGAGCATGGATGACGAGCACCTTCGCGGCCGCGGGCGGCAGCACCGCGGCCAGGTCGGCGAGCAGTCCGCGGCCGACGCGGACGTCGTAGGACGAGGCTCCCGTGACGGGGATGACAGTGATGTCGGTCATGATCCTCCGGCCGCAGCGGCGCGGCCGCGCGCCCACTCGGCAATCTCTTCGGCGATGTGGTCGATGGGGCGCGACGAGGTGTCCCACGTGGCGACGGCGAGGGCGGTGTAGGTCGGCATCCGGCTCGCGACTAGATCGACCCAGGCGCCGATGCCGTCGCGGACGAGCGGACGGGTCTCGGGGTCGAGCCGCTCGGCGGCCGCCTCGGGGCTGATCGTGAGCAGCACGACAGGCAGGCCATCCACGGCCTCGGCGATTCTCGGCGTCATGACGGCGCCGCCGCCGAGCGAGACGACCGCGCCGGGCTGCCGCAGCGCTTCCGCGACCGCGTCGGCCTCGAGGGCGCGGAACGCGGCCTCCCCCCGCGTCGCGAAGATCTCGGGGATCGGGCCGTGTGCGGCGACGATCTGCTTGTCGGTGTCGATGAACGGTGCCTCGAGGATGCGCCCCAGGCGCTTGCCGACGCGCGACTTTCCGGCGGCCGGAGGGCCGATGAGCACGACGAGCGGGCCGCGAACGGGCCCGGGTTCGACGGCGTCAGCCACGACCGTCGGAGACCGCCGTCGTGAGAGTCGCGGGCATCGCCGCGAGGTAGCCCTCGAGGTTGCGGCGGGTCTCGGCGATCGAGTCGCCCCCGAACTTCTCGAGCACGGCCTCGGCGAGCACGAGCGCGACCATGGCCTCGGCGACGACGCCGGCGGCGGGCACGGCGCACACGTCGGAGCGCTGGTGGTGAGCGGGGGCGGCCTCGCCCGTCGAGGTGTCGACGGTGCGCAGGGCGTGCGGCACGGTCGCGATGGGCTTCATGCCCGCACGCACGCGCAGCACGGTTCCCGTGCTCATGCCGCCCTCGGTGCCGCCCGCGCGATCGCTCAGGCGCTCGATGCGGCCGTCGTCGACGACGAGCTCGTCGTGCGCGGCCGAGCCGCGGCGGCGTGTGGTCTCGAAGCCGTCGCCGACCTCGACACCCTTGATGGCCTGGATACCCATGAGCGCGGCGGCGAGCTTGGCGTCGAGACGGCGGTCCCAGTGCACGTAGGAGCCGAGCCCCGGCGGCACGCCATAGGCGAGCACCTCGACGACGCCGCCCAGGGTGTCGCCTTCCTTGTGGGCCGCGTCGACTTCCGCGACCATGGCCGCGCTCGTCTCGGGGTGCAGGCACCGCAGCGGATCGGCGTCGAGGCGATCGACGTCGTCGGGCAGCGGCAGGGGCGCGTCATCGGGCACGCGTACCGGCCCGATCGCGAGCGTGTGGGCGACGAGGCGGATGCCGAGCTCGCCGAGGAACGATCGCACGACCGCGCCGAGCGCGACGCGCGCCGCCGTCTCGCGCGCGCTCGCGCGCTCGAGCACGGGGCGCGACTCGTCGAATCCGTACTTCTGCATGCCGACGAGGTCGGCGTGCCCGGGGCGCGGCCGCGTGAGCGGCGCACCGCGCGCACCGGTGAGCTCGGCCGGGTCGACCGGGTCGGCGCTCATGATGGTCGTCCACTTGGGCCACTCGGTATTGCCGATGCGCAGGGCGATGGGGCTACCCATGCTCAGACCGTGGCGCACGCCGCCCGAGATCGTCAGCTCGTCCTGCTCGAACTTCATGCGGGCACCGCGCCCGTAGCCGAGCTTGCGGCGCTGCATGTCGGCCTGGATGGCCTCGCGCAGCACGGGCACGCCCGCGGGCATCCCCTCGAGCACGGCGATCAATTCAGGGCCGTGGGATTCCCCGGCGGTCAACCAGCGCAGCATGCCCCCATCCTCCCATGATCGATGGGGGCAGGATGCCGCGAGCCGCCTCAGACGGCGTCGAGCGCCGCGCGCATCGCGGCCTCGACGCCCGCCTCATCGCCGAGCGGCGAATCGGTCTGGCCGGAGACGAAGAACCGCACCTGGCGCACGGCCTGGTGCAGCAGCATGTCGCGCCCCGAGGCCACGCGCCCACCGACCTCGAGCCACTGGGCGGCGAGCGGTCCCGGCCAGGGGTGGTAGGTCACGTCGAGCGCGACCGCCGTGGTGCGGGCGTCGAACGGCAACTGCTGGCGCAGACCGACGCCGTTCGGAAGCGTCCACGCGACCACGTCGGCACCCTCGACGACGTGCTCGAGATCGCCGAGCCGCACCACGTCGAGCTCGAGCCCGAGATCGTCGGCAAGCTGTGCGAGCGCTGCGGTGCGGGCGGGTTCGCGCACGGCGACGGTTGCGCTGCGCACCCCGAGGCCGTCGAGCGCCACGAGCACCGAGCGGGCCGTGGCTCCCGCTCCCGCGACGACGGCGTGCCGTGCGCTCTCGAGCCCGGCATCGAGCAGCGACCGCTCGATGCCGCCGACATCGGTGTTGCGCACGATGCGGCGTCCGTCGTCGGCCAGCAGGAGGGTGTTCGCGGCGCCGGTCAGCGAGACGGCGTCGTCCCATTCGTCGGCGAGACGGTACAGCTCCTCCTTGAGCGGCATCGTCGCCGACAGCCCTCGCCAGCTGCGGTCGAGACCGTCGACGAAGCCACGCAGCTCATGCTCGCGCACCTCGTGCCGGTCGTACCGCCAGTCGAGGCCGAGCTGCCGGTAGGCGGCGGTGTGCAGCACGGGCGAGAGCGAGTGCTCGACGGGGTGCCCGAGCACCCCGAGGCGCCTAGGCACAGTAGGCCGCATTCTCCTCACTCGCCCGGCACCAGGCGCGCAGCTGCGCCACGCCCTCCTCGTGCTGCCCGATCGTCTCGGAGAACTTCGTCTCGCCCGTCGCGAGGTTGACGGTCACGAAGAACAACCAGGGACCGTCGGCGGGGTTGAGCACCGCGTCGATCGCGACGTCGCCCGGTGCCGCGATCGGCCCGATCGGCAGCCCCTCGATGACGTAGGTGTTGTACGGGTTGTCGGCATCGAGGGCGTCGCCGCTCGACCACACCGAGCCCGTCTCCCCCGCGCCGTACTGCGTCGACGAATCGAACTCGAGCCGCCAGCCGTCGGCGAGCCGGTTCTCGATCACGCGCGACACCCGGTAGAAGTCGTCGGCCAGTCGGGCCTCGCGCTGGATGAGCGAGGCCTTCGTCAGCACCGTGTGGCGATCCTCGACCGCGACCCCTGCCGCATCGAGGCGCGAGAACATCTCGTCGACGAGCGTGCGAATGTGGTCTTCGGCGGTCGTGTTCGGCTCGAAGGTGTAGGTCGCGGGGAACAGGTAGCCCTCGATGTTCGGGGCGACGTCGGGGATGCCGTAGATCGAGGGATCGGCGATGGCCGCCTCGTAGTCCGCGAGCGGCAGGCCGGTGCCCGCCGAGAGCGCCTCGATGACCTCACCCGCGCGCAGACCCTCGCGCACGGTGGCGCTCAGCTCCACCTTGTTGGCCGGGTCGAGCAGCGCATCCAGCGCCGACTGCGCCGACATCTCCTCCTGCAGGCGGTAGGTGCCCGGGATGAACGCGATGGAGTCGTCCGCGAGCAGCAGATCGTAGAACGCATCGAAGGTCATGGTGACGCCCTGCTCGACGAGCGACGTCGCGACATCGGCGCCGATCTCTCCCGAGTAGATGGTCACGAGCACCTCCGTGCCGTTCCCGGTGCCCGCGTAGTCGTTCGGCAGTTCCCAGCCGAGCACCTCGCGCACTTGCTCCTCGTAGTTCGTCCAGACGTACCACGCCCCGGCCGCGGCGATGCCGGCGAGCAACGAGAGGATGCCGAGCACGACCCAGGGCCACCGCCGACGTCGGCGCGGCGCGCCACCCGCCGTGCCGCGACCGCGCCCGCCCCGACGCGATTCGCTCTCGCGCGCGGCCCGACGGCTGGCCGGGGCCTCGCCGTCGCTCGTCGCCGTCGCCGTCGTCGCGGGCGCGCTCGGCGCGGCGCCCGGCTCGTTCGGCTGCGAGCGGAAGATGGCGTCCCAGGGGTCGTTATCGGTCACGCGGTCGGTCGTCCTTCGTGCGGCTCGACGAGCGCGCCGGGCGGGTTCCCGGTCGAGCGCTCGAGGTCGAGGGCGTGCTGGAGCAGGATAACAGCGGCGGCCTGGTCGACCACGGAGCGCGAGTTCTTCGCCGTTCGCCCCGCCTCGCGCAATCCGCGCGCGGCGCTCACGGTCGTCAACCGCTCATCGACGAGGCGCACGGGCACCGGCAGAACCGCGGCGAGCTGCTCGGCGATGTCGCGCGAGTCGGCCGTCGACGCCGTCTCGGCGCCGCTGAGCGACAGCGGGAGGCCCACGATCACCTCGATCGCCTCGTGCTCCATGACGAGACTCCGGATGCTGCCCACGGGCTCCTCGCGCCGGGCGAGCGTCTCCACCGGCGTCGCGAGCATGCCGTGCGGGTCGCTGCGCGCGACGCCGACGCGGGCACGGCCCACGTCGATGCCGAGCCGCACGCCCGTGCGCACGATCAGTGCCGCAGCTCGGCCAGCACGGCTTCGATCGCCGCGGGGATCGCCGAGGGGTCGGCGCCCCCGCCCTGGGCGAGGTCGTCCTTGCCGCCGCCGCCGCCGCCGAGCACGCCCGAGGCGGTGCGCGCGAGCGCCCCGGCCTTCGCGCCGGCGTCGCGCGCCGCCGGCGTCGTCGCGACGATGACCGTGGCCTTGCCCGCGACCTCGGCGGCGAGCACGACGACCGTGGGGCCGTCGTTCAGGCGGCCGCGCACGCTCGTGGCGAGCATCCGCACATCGTCAGCTGACCCTAGCGAGCCGAGGTTCTCGGCCACGACCGTGTAGCCGCCGAGCGTCGTCGCCGCAGCGACAAGCGCAGGTACGCGCTCGGTCAGGCGCGCCGACTCGTACTGCGCGATCGTCTTCTCGGCCGCCTTGAGCTGTGCGCTCAGGTCGGCGATGCGGTCGGCGAGCTGGTCGCGCGGCGTCTTGAGCGAATTCGTGAGCTGCTGCACGAGCGCGCGCTCGGCGGCGAACTCGCGGAAGGCCTCGAGGCCGACGAGCGCCTCGACGCGGCGGTTGGTCGAGCCGACCGACGACTCGCTGACGAGGCTGATCATGCCGATCTCGGCCGAGGCTGCCACGTGGGTTCCCGCGCAGAGCTCGCGCGACCACGGGCCGCCGATATCGACGACGCGCACGGTGTCGCCGTACTTCTCGCCGAACAGCGCCATCGCGCCGAGCGACTTGGCCTCGTCGAGCGCCATCACGCGCGTCGAGACGGGCAGGTTGTCGCGCACGGCGATGTTGCTGATCTCTTCGATCTCGCTGCGGGTCGCCGGGCTGAGCGCCTGGTTCCAGCTGAAGTCGAGACGCATGTAGCCGGCCTTGTTGTACGAGCCCGACTGGTGCGCATCGCTGCCGAGCGTCTGCCGTAGCGCCGCGTGGATCACGTGGGTCGCCGAGTGCGCCTGCGTGGCCGAGCGGCGGTAGACCGGGTCGACCTGCGTCGTCGCGGCATCGCCGACGTGCACCTCGCCCGAGCGCACCTGAACGGTGTGACTGATGAGCCCCTTGACGGGCTTCTGCACGTCGAGCACCTCGAGGTCGAAGCCGGTGCCGACGATCGCGCCCTCGTCGCTGTCCTGACCTCCCGACTCCGCGTAGAGCGTCGTCTCGGCGAGGATCACCTCGGCGATGTCGCCGGCCTGCGCGACCGGCACGCTCTGGCCGCCGACGAGGATGCCGAGCACCGTCGTCTCGGCCTGCAGCTCGTCGTAGCCGAGGAACGCGGTCTCGCCCGCGGCGCGGAACTCGCCGTACACGCTGAGGTCGGCCAGCGCACCCTTCTTCGACTTCGCGTCGGCCTTCGCGCGCGTGCGCTGCTCGGCCATGAGGCGGTCGAACTCGGCGCGGTCGACCGTGAGGCCGTTCTCCTCGGCCATCTCGAGCGTGAGGTCGAGCGGGAACCCGAAGGTGTCGTGCAGCTGGAAGACGGTGTCTCCCGGCAGGGTCGACGCGCCCGACGCGGTCGTCTCGGCCACGGCGAGGTCGAGGATCGTCGTGCCGGCCGCGAGCGTACGCAGGAACGCCTCCTCCTCACCGAGTGCGAGCCGCGAGACGCGGTCGTAGTGCTCGGTGATCTCGGGGTAGGCGGCGCTCATCGCGTCGCGCGAGGCGGCGAAGAGCACGTCGAAGCTCGGCGCGTCGACCCCGAGCAACCGCATGGCGCGGATGCTCCGCCGCAGCAGGCGGCGCAAGATGTAGCCCCGGCCCTCGTTGCCCGGTGCGACGCCATCCGTCATGAGCATGAGGGACGAGCGCACGTGGTCGGCGATGACGCGCATGCGCACGTCGTCGCCGTGGTCGGCACCGTAGCGGCGTCCGGAGAGCTCGGCCGCGGCATCCAGCACCGGACGCACCTGGTCGATCTCGTACATGTTCTCGACGCCCTGCGTCAGGAACGCGACGCGCTCCATGCCCATGCCGGTGTCGATGTTCTTGTTGGGCAGCTCGCCGAGGATCTCGAAGTCGTTCTTGCCCGTGCCCTCGCCGCGCAGGTACTGCATGAAGACGAGGTTCCAGATCTCGACGTAGCGGTCGTCATCCGTCGCGGGACCGCCGTCGACGCCGTACGCAGGCCCGCGGTCGAAGAAGATCTCCGAGCAGGGGCCGGCGGGGCCGGGCTGGCCGGTCGACCAGTAGTTGGTGTCCATATCGAGGCGCTGAATGCGGTCGTCGGGCAGGCCCGCGATCTTCTTCCAGAGCGCGATGGCCTCGTCATCGTCCTTGTAGACGGTGACCCAGAGGTCCTTCTCGTCGAAGCCGAGGCCGCCGTCGCTCTGCGACGTCGTCAGCAGCTCCCAGGCGTACCCGATCGCGCCTTCCTTGAAGTAATCGCCGAACGAGAAGTTGCCGTTCATCTGGAAGAACGTGCCGTGGCGCGGCGTCTTGCCGACTTCTTCGATGTCGTTCGTGCGGATGCACTTCTGCACGCTCGTCGCGCGCGGGTACGGCGCGGGCACGACGCCCGTGAGGTAGGGCACGAACGGCACCATGCCGGCGACCGTGAAGAGCAGCGTCGGGTCGTCGCTGACGAGGGAGGCGGAGGGCACGACCGTGTGACCGCGGGTTCCGAAGAACTCGAGCCACCGGCGCTGGATGTCGGCGGTCTGCATGAGGGGCTGTGGCGTCCTGAGTCGAAAAGGGGCGGGGCGCGGAGCCCCGCCGGCTACTTGAGGCGGCTGGTGAGGTCGGCGATGGTGTCTTCGGCCTCGGCGACGGCGGCACGCAACTCGGCCTCGCGCTGCTTGTAGCCGTCGACGACGGCCGAGCCGAACTCGCGGGCCTTGGCGTCGACGTCGTCGAAGAACTGCTTGCCCTGCGGGGTCTTCGAGACCTGGTGGGCGGCGACGAAGCCGAGCGCGATGCCGACGATGAGCCAGGCGGCGTTCTTCATGGGTGCTCCCTCGTGAGAAGTCGGATGTGGTGGGCTCCCAGCCTAGCGGCCGAACGCGAACGGGGGCCCGGCCACTGGCCGGACCCCCGTTCGACGGAGCGTAGTGCGAGCGACTAGCGCGCGGCGTAGTACTCGACGACGAGCTGCACTTCGCAGGTCACGGGGACCTCGGCGCGCTTGGGGCGGCGCACGAGGCGCGACTGCAGCTTGTCGAGCTCGACCTCGAGGTAGGCCGGAACCTTGGGCAGCACGTCGACGTGACCGCCGGCGGCCGCGACCTGGAACGGCTCGGTGCCCTCGGAGCGCGGCTTGACGTGGATCAGCTGACCCGGCTTGACGCGGAACGAGGGGCGGTCGACGAGCTGGCCGTCGACCATGATGTGACGGTGCACGACCATCTGGCGCGCCTGCGCCGTGGTGCGGGCGAAGCCCGAGCGCAGCACGAGGGCGTCGAGACGCATCTCGAGCAGCTCGACGAGGTTCTCACCCGTCAGGCCGGCCGAGCGGCGGGCCTCGTTGAACGCGATCTTGAGCTGGGCCTCGCGGATGCCGTACTGGGCGCGGAGACGCTGCTTCTCGCGCAGACGAACGGCGTAGTCACTGTCGGCCTTGCGCTTGGTGCGGCCGTGCTCACCGGGAGCGTAGGGGCGCTTCTCGAGGTACTTGGCGGCCTTCGGGGTGAGGGCGATGCCGAGCGCGCGGGAGAGGCGGGTCTTGCTGCGAGTGCGTGACTTGGTAGACACGGTTTCCTTCCATGGGCGTGGCCGAGAATTTCAGCGGCTCACGGGCGTACACCGCTCCGTCCGGTCCGAACGCACGCCGAGGCGCTTCGGTGGAAGCTTCGAGGGAGGGTGTGCCCATATCTGACGGGCCGAGCAAGCCTACCAGAGCCGGGGCGCGCGCTCGTCAGTCGGCCGCATCCCCGCGGGTGATCGCGCGCAGCTTCGCAAGGCGAGCGGCGATCTCGCGCTCGTGCCCGCGCTCGGTCGGCTGGTAGTACTCGGTGCCGACGAGCGGATCGGGCAGGTACTGCTGCTCGGCCACCCCGACGGGCTCGTCGTGCGGGTACACGTATCCCTTGCCGTGCCCGAGCCGCTTCGCGCCCGGGTAGTGGGCGTCGCGCAGCGGTTTCGGCACGCGGCCCAGCCGGCCCGCGCGCACATCGGCGATCGCGGCGTCGATGCCGACGTAGGCGGCGTTCGACTTCGGTGCCGTCGCCAGGTAGACGACCGCCTCCGCGAGCGGGATGCGCCCCTCGGGCATGCCGATCAGCTGGACGGCCTGCGCCGCGGCGACGGCGATGGGCAGGGCCTGCGGGTCGGCCGTGCCGATGTCTTCTGCCGCCGAGATGATGACGCGGCGGGCGATGAACCGCGGGTCCTCCCCCGCTTCGATCATGCGGGCCAGGTAGTGCAAGGCGGCATCGGGATCGCTCCCCCGGATCGACTTGATGAAGGCGCTGATGACGTCGTAGTGCTCGTCGCCCTGCTTGTCGTACCGCAGTAGCGCCCGATCGACGGCCGCAGCGACGATCTCCGCCGTGATGACGGGATGCCCCTCGCGGGTCTCCCCACCCGCCGCAGCAGACTGGGCCCCGGCCTCGAGCGCGGTCAGCGCCCGCCGCGCGTCGCCCGAGGCGAGCCGCACGATGGCCTCGCGCGCCGCTGGCTCGAGCTCGACCCGACCGGCGAGGCCGCGCGGATCGATGACCGCACGGTCGACGAGCACACCGAGGTCGTCATCGCTGAGCGCCTCGAGCGTCAGCAGCAGACTGCGGCTCAGCAGCGGCGCGATGACCGAGAACGAGGGGTTCTCGGTCGTTGCCGCGATGAGGATCACCCAGCCGTTCTCCACGCCCGGCAGCAGCGCGTCCTGCTGCGCCTTCGTGAAGCGGTGGATCTCGTCGAGGAACAGCACGGTCGACGTGCCGTACAGATCGCGGTCGGCGAGAGCGCGCTCCATGACCTCGCGCACGTCCTTGACCCCGGCCGTCACTGCCGACAGCTCGACGAACCGCCGGCCGCTCGAGCGCGCGATCGCCTGCGCCAGCGTCGTCTTCCCCGTGCCGGGCGGGCCCCAGAGGATGACGGAGACCGCGCTCGGGGCACGGCCGGGATCGTCGCTCGCGAGGCTCACGAGCGGGGATCCGGCCCCCAGCAGATGCCGCTGCCCGGCGACCTCGTCGAGGCGTGTCGGCCGCATACGCACGGCGAGGGGAACCGCGGCGCTGCCGAGGCCCGGCTGAGCATCCATGCCCCCAGGCTACTGGCCCGCCCCGGCCCGACCCGGGCGCGCGCACCGGGCGGGAGTGCTCGACTAGAGTTCACTGCGGCGCGGCCGCACGAACGGCGTCCGCCGTCGGATGGAGGAGCAGTGGCAGCCGCATCGGCCAACAACCGCGAGACGCAGGACCGCCTGCGCCGCTACCAGGCGCGTCAGACCGTGCACGAGACCAAGACCGCTCGCCGCAAGCGCGACAACCTCGTCGGGGTGCTCGCGATCGTCGTCGTCGGCGCCCTGGCCGCGACCGCACAGATCGTCTACTTCACGGCCGGACCGGGCACGCCGGAGCCCGTCGCGAGCGCCAGTCCCGCGCCGACCGACCCCGCAGCGGTCGCCCCCGACCCCGCGCTCAGCGAGTTCCGCACGTGGACCGGCACCATGACCCTCAACGAGGGAATCGAGCTGGAATACGAGCTCGACGGTCTCGCCGCCCCCCAGGCAGTCGCCTCGTTCGCGAGCCTCGTGCAGAGCGGCTTCTACGACGGTCTCCGCTGCCACCGCCTCACGACTCAGGGCATCTTCGTGCTGCAGTGCGGCGACCCCAACGGCGACGGCACCGGCGGCCCCGAGTACCGCTTCGGCCCCATCGAGAACCCGCCGCTCGACGACGTCTACACGACGGGCGTCATCGCGATGGCCCGCCAGGGCGGCGACGGCGCGAGCATGGGCAGCCAGTTCTTCATCGTCTACGACGACTCGACGATCCCGGCCGACGCCGCGGGCGGGTACACGATCATGGGTCGCATCACGAGCGGCCTGGATGCCCTGATCGCCGACGTCGTGGCCGCGGGCGTCGAGGGTGGTGCGCCCGACGGCGCACCGGCCGTGCCGACGGTCATCTCGGGCATCACGATCCAATAGCGATCAGCGGCGGCGGGGCCCCGGCCCGAGCCGTGCCGCCGACCGTGCCATATGCTGAAAAACCGCGCGGACACTGCCGCGCGCGTGCGCACTCGATGAGGATGAAGCAGACGTGTCAGCGAACGAGAAGAGCCCCTGGGGCCGGGTCGATGAGACCGGCACCGTGTACGTCACCGACGCCGGTGTCGAGCGCGCGGTCGGGCAGTACCCCGACGGGACGCCCGACGAGGCGCTCGCGTACTTCACCCGCAAGTACGTCGAGCTCGAGGGCCAGGTGCGCCTCCTCGAGCAGCGGGCGAAGGCCGGCGCTCCCGCCGCCGACGTCGCCAAGACCGTCGCGACCCTGACCGCCGCGCTCGAGGCCCCGGCCGCCGTCGGCGACCTCGCGGCGCTGCGAGCCCGGGTGGGGGCGCTCACCGAGACCGTCGAAAAGCTCACCGAAGAGCAGAAGGCCGAGGCCGCCGCCGCAACCGAGGCCGCGGTCGCCGAGCGCACCGCGATCGTCGAAGCGGCCGAGGCACTCGCCGCGAAAGACCCGCAGTCGGTGCAGTGGAAGCAGGCCTCGAGCGAGCTCGACGCCCTGTTCTCGCGCTGGAAGGACCACCAGGCGAACGGACCGCGACTGCCCAAGAAGCAGGCCGACGACCTCTGGAAGCGGTTCCGTGCCGCGCGCACGACGGTCGAGACCCACCGCCGCGCCTTCTTCGCCGGGCTCGACTCCGAGCACAAGGAGGTGCGCGCCCGCAAGCAGGCGCTCATCGACCAGGCCGTCGCCCTCGCCTCGCAGGGCACCGGCGGCATTCCCGCCTACCGCCGCCTGCTCGACGAGTGGAAGCTCGCCGGGCGCGCCGGCAAGAAGGTCGACGACGCGCTGTGGGCCCAGTTCAAGGCCGCAGGCGACGCCCTCTACGCCGCCAAGGCCGAGGTTGACGCGCGTGAGAACGAGGAGTTCGCGGGCAACCTCGCCGTCAAGCTGGCCCTGCTCGACGAAGCCGCTCCCCTGCTCACCGCGACCGACCGGGTGCAAGCGCGCGCGACGCTGTCGAACATCCAGCGCAAGTGGGACGCCGCGGGCAAGGTGCCGCGCGACCAGGTGAAGGTGGTCGAAGACCGCATGCGCCAGATCGAGCTCGCGGTGAAGAAGCTCGAAGAGGAGCACTGGAATCGCTCGGACCCCGAGAAGAAGGCGCGCTCGGAGGGGCTCGCCGCGCAGCTCGAGCAGGCGATCGCCGGGCTCGAGGCCGATCTCGCCGCGGCGACGGCGGCGAAGGACTCCAAGCGCATCGCCGAGGTCACCGAAGCTCTCGAGGCGCGCCGCGCCTGGCTGAGCGCTGTCGACCGCTGAGCGCTACTCACGCCTGAGCGCTGCTGACGCCTGAGCGCTGCTGACGCCTGAGCGCTGGTGACGGCGGAGCGTCGCCGAGGGCTGAGCGCGGCCGACTGCAGGCCGGCGATAGGCTCTGCGGTCGTGGTCGCCCGCGGGTTCTCCACAGCAACCGCGCTGGGCGCCCACGAACGACCGCGAGGGTGCACACTCCCCCGCATGGTGCCTGCCTCCCTCATCCTGCCCGGACCGCTCGTGAGCGCGAGCGAGTGGCGCTGCGCGGTGCTCGACGGCGAGCTCGTCGCGCTCGGCGACGGGTTCCTGCCGATCGATGCGCCGTTGACCGCTCGCGAGCGCGCCGCGTCGCTCGCACCGGCCCTCATCGACGACCGTGTGGTCATCGCCGACCGCAGTGCCGCCTGGGTGTGGGGGTGGGCGCCCACACCGCCGGTCGTGTCCACGTGCGTCTCGATCCAGGCGCGCATCCCCTCGCCCGATCGGCGGCGGCTGCGGGCCCGCGAGGTCGTCATCGAGGCCGATGAGCTGCGGATGCTCGGCGCGGTGCCCGTGACCGCGCCCCTGCGCACTCTGCTCGACCTGGCTCGGCACGACCACGATGCGCACATTGTCTCCCTGCTCACGGCAGGTCTGCGCGCGCACGGAGTCACGCGAGCCCAGCTCGACGCCGCGCTCGCGCGCCGCCCGAGTCTGTCGTTCGTGCGCCCCGCGCGGGCGCGACTGCTCGCCGCCCTCGACGCCGTCGACGCGGCGACCGATCAGCCGTTGCTGACGCGGTAGACGTCGTAGACGGCGTCGATGCGCCGAACGGCGTTGAGTACGCGGTCGAGGTGCGTGACATCGCCCATCTCGAAGACGAAGCGGCTGAGGGCCAGTCGGTCTTTCGAGGTGCTGACGCTCGCCGAGAGGATGTTGACGTGGTGCTCGGAGAGCACGCGCGTCACGTCGCTCAGCAGCCCGCTGCGGTCGAGGGCCTCGACCTGGATCTGAACGAGGAAGACGCTCTTCGCGGTCGGTGCCCACTCGACCTCGATCATGCGGTCGGGCTCGGTGAGCAGCGACTGCACGTTGCTGCAGTCGGCGCGGTGCACGCTCACACCCTGGCCGCGCGTGACGAAACCGACGATGCCGTCGCCGGGCACAGGTGTGCAGCACTTGGCGAGCTTGACGAGAATATCGGGGGCCCCGCGCACGAGGACGCCGGAGTCGCTCGTGCGCACGGGCGTACGGCCGCGCGTCGGCACGCTGAAGGGCTCGTCGTCGCTCTCGGCCTCGACGTGGAGCGCGGCGAGGATCTTCTCGATGACCGACTGGGTCGACACGTGGCCTTCGCCGACGGCGGCATAGAGCGACTCGACCGTCTCGTAGCGCAGCTGCGAGGCGACGTGCGCGACCGCGTCTTGCGACATGAGGCGCTGCAGGGGCAGGTTCTGCTTGCGCATGGCGCGCGCGATCGCGTCCTTGCCCTGTTCGACGGCCTCGTCGCGGCGCTCCTTCGTGAACCACTGGCGGATCTTCGACCGCGCGCGCGTGCTCGTGACGAAGTTCAGCCAGTCCTGGCTCGGGCCCGCATCCGGATTCTTCGACGTGAAGACCTCGACCGAGTCGCCGCTGTTGAGCACGGTCTCGAGCGGCACGAGCCGCCCGTTGACTTTCGCCCCCATCGTGCGGTGCCCGACCTCGGTGTGCACCGCGTAGGCGAAGTCGACCGGCGTCGCGCCCGCGGGCAGGCCGATGACCTTGCCCTGCGGGGTGAAGACGTAGACCTCCTTCGCGCCGATCTCGTAGCGCAGGTTGTCGAGGAACTCGGTCGGGTCGCTCGTCTCGGCCTGCCAGTCGGAGATGTGGGCCAGCCACGCCATGTCGGTGTCGGAGCGCTCGGTGCCGGCCTCGCCGCGGCTCGAGCCCGCCATGCGCTCTTTGTACTTCCAGTGCGCGGCGACACCGAACTCGGCGCGCTGGTGCATCTCGTGCGTGCGGATCTGCAGCTCGACAGGGCGCCCGCCCGGGCCGAAGACGGTCGTGTGCAGCGACTGGTACAGGTTGAACTTGGGCGTCGCGATGTAGTCCTTGAAGCGGCCCGGCATCGGGTTCCAGCGCGCGTGCACGGCACCGAGCACGGCGTAGCAGTCTCGGATCGAGTTGACGAGGATGCGCACGCCCGTGAGGTCGTAGATCTCGTCGAAATCGCGGCCGCGGTGCACCATCTTCTGATAGATCGAGTAGTACTGCTTGGGTCGCCCCTTGACGTCGGCCTTGATCTTCGACTGCCGGAGGTCGTCCTTCACCGCGTCGATGACCTGCTGCACGAAGGCCTCGCGTTCGGGCGTGCGGTTGCGCACGAGGCTCTCGATCTCGACGTAGATCTTCGGCTGCAGCACGGCGAACGACAGGTCTTCCAGCTCCCACTTGATCGTCTGGATGCCGAGTCGGTGCGCGAGCGGTGCGTAGATGTCGAGGGTCTCTTGCGCCTTGCGCTGGGCCGAGGCGCTCTCGACGAAGCCCCACGTGCGGGCATTGTGCAAGCGGTCGGCGAGCTTGACGATGAGCACACGGATGTCTTTCGACATCGCGACGATCATCTTGCGCACCGTCTCGGACTGCGCGCTGTCGCCGTATTTGAGCTTGTCGAGCTTCGTCACGCCATCGACGAGCATGGCGATCTCGTCGCCGAAGTCGCGCCGCAGCTCGTCGAGGCTGTAGCCCGTGTCCTCCACGGTGTCGTGGAGGAGGGCGGCCGCGATCGTCTTCGCGCCGATGCCGAGATCGGCGAGGATCTGAGCGACCGCGAGCGGGTGCGTGATGTACGGCTCGCCGCTCTTGCGCGTCTGACCCTCGTGGGCGCGTTCGGCGACCTGGTACGCGCGCTCGATGAGCGCGAGATCGGCCTTGGGATGCTGCGCCCGCACCGTGCGGACGAGCTTCTCGAGCGCTCCCCCCGACTGCGAGCGCGAGAAGATGCGCGGCAGCAGCGCGCGCAGAGACGCACTGCTCTGCTGCGTCGTGTCGGTCATCCGCGCGCCCTCCACGTCGATTCTACGGCGTGGCGGTCCGGCTGGCCGACGAGGGGATGCGGGAGCCGCGACTCAGCGAACCGCGCCCGACTCGGTGCGCGCGACGCGCGGACGCGTGCCCTGCTTCTTGAGCTCCGGCTCGTTCTGACGCAGGTGCACGTAGAGCGGGGCCGCGAGGAAGATCGACGAGTAGGTGCCGACGATCGTGCCGACCGTGAGCGCGAGCGCGATGTCGCGCAGGGTTCCCGCGCCGAGCAGCAATGAGCCGATGAACAGGATCGACGCCGTCGGCAGCACCGCGACGATCGACGTGTTGATCGAGCGCACCAGGGTTTGGTTGACCGCGAGGTTCACCGACTGCGCGAACGTGCGGCGCGACTCCACGCCGTCTTCGCTCGTGTTCTCGCGCACCTTGTCGAAGACGACGACCGTGTCGTAGAGCGAGTAGCCGAGGATCGTGAGGAAGCCGATGACGGCCGCGGGCGTGATCTCGAGTCCGAAGACTCCGTACACACCAGCGGTGATGATGAGGTCGTGGAAGAGGGCGATGATCGCGGCGAGTGACATCTTCCAGGTGCGGAAGTACACCGCGAGCACGAGGCTCGCGAGCAGCAGGAACACCACGAGGGCGATGATCGCCTGGCGCGTGATGTCGGCACCCCAGGTGGCACCGATGAACGAGGAGCTGACGTCGGACTCGGCGACACCGTAGGCCTCAGCGAGGGCGGTGCGCACCTCCTCCGTCTGGGCGGGGGTGAGCTGCTCGGTCTGCACGCGCACCGAGTCGCCCCCGACGATCGAGACGCGGGGGTTCGCGCCCGGAACGACCGAGGCGACCGCCTCGTCGGCGATCGCGGTCGCGGATGCGGTTCCCTGCTCGACCACAGAGGTGCTCTGCACGCGGAACTCCGAACCGCCGCGGAACTCGATGCCGAACACGAATCCGCCGCGGAGGGCCGTCAAGCCGATCGCGAGGAGGACGAAGACGGCCGCGATGATGTACCAGGTGTTCCGGCGCCCGACGAAGTCGAACGAGCGCTGCCCGGTGTAGAGGTCGTTGCCGAACTGCGTGAGCTTGCTCATCGCGAACCCTTCCCTTCGCCGCTCGACTCGGCGGCCTTTCGCTCGGCGATGGTCTGCCGCTTCTGCGCCTCGCGACTGCTGCTCGCGACCTTGGTGCTCGTGACACCCACCGGGGCGCGGAACTGTGCGCGACCGCGGTACACGGCTCCGAGCGCTTGCGGGTCGAGCCCGCTGAGCGGGTGACCGCTGCCGAAGAACCGCGTACGGGCGAGCAGCTGCATGAGCGGGTGCGTGAACAACGCCACCACGATGAGGTCGACGATCGTCGTGATTCCGAGCGTGAAGGCGAAGCCGCGAACGTTGCCGACCGCGAGCACGAACAGCACGGCTGCCGCGAGGAAGTTGATGACGTCACTGATGAGGATCGTCCGCCAGGCGCGCTTCCAGCCCGCCTCGACCGCCCCGTCGACGCTGCGCCCGTCGCGCAGTTCGTCGCGGATGCGCTCGAAGTACACGATGAAGGAGTCGGCGATGACGCCGATCGAGATCACGAGACCGGCGACGCCGGCGAGCGACAGACGGAAACCCTGCTGGTTCGAGAGGTACGTGATGATGAGGTACGTCACGATGCCGGCCACGATGAGTGAGGCGAGCACGACGCCGCCGAGCGCGCGGTACTGGAAGAAGGCGTAGAACGCCACGAGGATCAAGCCGACGATGCCGGCGATGATGCCGCTCTGCAGCTGCGAGACGCCGAGCGTCGCACTGATGTTCTCGCTCGACTGGATCTCGAAGCCGATCGGCAGAGCGCCGAACTTCAGCTGGTCGGCGAGCGTCAGCGCGCTCTCCTCCGTGAAGTTGCCGCTGATCTGCGGCCGGCCGTCGGTGATCGCGCTGATCGTGCGCGGAGCGCTGATGACACTGCCGTCGAGCACGATGGCGAACTGGTTCTGCACGCCGACGAGGGCGACGAGCCGCTCGGTCACGGCGCGGAACTGCGCGGTGCCCTCGGCGTCGAATTCCATGAACACGCCCCACTCGTTCGTGGTGACGCCCGTCTGCGACGAGATGAGGCCAGCCCGCGCATCCGCGATGCGCTCGCCCGCCACCTCGACGGGACCGAGGATGTACTTGATCGAGCCGTCTTGCTCGCACGTGATGAGCGGCTCATCAGCGGGGGCGACGTTGGCGCCGATCGCGTTGACGGTCGCGCAGTCGAAGGTGTCGAACTGCTCCTGCAGCTCCGGCGTGATCCAGGCCAGGTCGCTCGCATCGGTCGGGCTCGCGCTCGGCGTGGGCTCGGCACTCGGGTTGGCACTGGGCGAGGCCGAGGGGTCGGTCGTCGGATCCTCCGCGCCCTCCTCGCCGATCGTCGAGTTCGAGGGCAGATCGGCGACCAGCACCGGGCGGAACTCGAGCTTCGCCGAGCTCGAGATGCGCTCGCGCGTCTCGTCGTCGGGCTCGCCCGGGATCGACACGACGATGTTCTGGTTTCCCTGCGTGTTGATCTCGGCTTCGCTGACGCCACTCGCGTCGACACGCTGGCGGATGATGGCGACGGCACGCTCGAGCTGCTCTGCCGTCACCGCCTCGCCGCTCGACAGCTGCGGGCTGAGCGTGATCTGCGTGCCGCCCTCGAGGTCGAGAGCGAGCTTCGGAGTCCACTGGCCGTTGTTGAAGAGCACGCTCGCCCCGTTCGCCGCGATGAGGGCGATGATGATGACGAGCAGCCACACGAGGGAACGGATGGCCTTGCGCTCGGTGGTAGTTCTGGCCACCTCAGGTACTCATTTCTGCCGGGGAGGGCGGGCACGCCGCAGAGCGGCGCGCAGCGCGCGGGAAGCGGTGGGGTCTAGCTCTCGGTCTTCTTGGTGCGCTTGGGCTTCTCGGCCGGAGCGTCGAGGCTCGACTCGTTGAGAACGGGGGCGCCCTCGGCGACCATCTCCTCCGAAGCCTCCTCCTCGAGCGCGACATCGTCTTCGATGACGCGGGCGAGGGTCTGGCGGTGCACGCGTACGGTGCTGCCGGGGCTCGTCTCGATGGTGGCGACGTTGGCCTCCTCGTCGATGCTGACGAGCGTGCCGAAGAGACCGAAGTTGGTCATCACCTCGGCGCCGGGCACCATCTTCTCCTGCAGCAGCTCCAGGTCTTGCTTGCGCTTGCGGGAGTTGCGGAACATGAAGAAGATCAGCAGGGCGAGCACGCCCAGCATGACGATGGTCAACGGGTCCATGAGGGGACTGCCTTTCAGGAGTTCGGGAGATCTCAGCGATCTGCGCCGGGGCGCCGGGGCCGGTCAACGAGCGGATGCTCGGTCGAGGGCCAGCGATAACTATAGGTCATCGGCCCCGGTCGGCCGTGGCGGGTGGCCGAGGTGGGCCCAGGCTCGGGCTGTGGCGACGCGACCGCGGGGCGTGCGCGAGAGCAGGCCCGTGCGCACGAGGAACGGCTCGACGACCGCCTCGATCGTCTCGGCCTCCTCCCCCACCGACACGGCGAGGGTCGAGAGCCCGACGGGCCCACCGTCGAAACGTTCCACGATCGCCGCGAGCACGGCGCGGTCGAGACGATCGAGTCCTTGCTCGTCGACGTCGTACAGCTCGAGGGCGGCGCGCACCGCGGTGCGGTCCGCCGCTCCGCCGTGCACGAGAGCGTAGTCGCGCACCCGGCGCAGCAGCCGGTTGGCGATGCGGGGCGTGCCGCGCGAGCGGCGCGCGATCTCGGCCAGCGCATCCTCGTCGATCGCCAGCGTCAGCAGGCGTGCGGCGCGCACGAGCACCTGGTGCAGCTCCTCCGGCTCGTAGAACTCGAGGTGGGCGGTGAATCCGAAGCGGTCGCGCAGCGGATTCGGCAGCAGCCCCGAGCGGGTCGTGGCGCCGACGAGCGTGAACGGAGCGAGCTCGAGGGGGATGCTCGTGGCCCCCGCCCCTTTGCCCACCATGATGTCGACACGGAAATCCTCCATGGCGAGGTAGAGCATCTCCTCTGCCGATCGCGCCATGCGGTGGATCTCGTCGATGAACAGCACCTCGCCCGGAACGAGCGAGGAGAGCACCGCGGCGAGATCGCCCGCGTGCTGGATCGCGGGCCCGCTCGTCATGCGCAGCGGGCGACGGCCCTCGTGGGCCACGATCATGGCCAGGGTCGTCTTGCCGAGCCCGGGAGGACCGGCGAGCAGGATGTGGTCGGGTGTGCGGTTCTGCAGGCCCGCGGCCTCGAGCAGCAGCTGCAACTGGCGGCGCACCTTCTGCTGGCCGACGAACTCGGCGAGGCTCTGCGGGCGCAGCGCGCCCTCGAACGCGAGCTCGGCGTCCGATTCGGGGGTCGGCCGCAGCACGTCGTCGGTCATGAGCGACGTCCGTCGGCATCAGACCGCCCGCGAGCGGGTCCCAGGATGCTCAGCGCGCGCCGCAGCAGCACCGCGAGCCCGGTCGTCGCGGCATCGGGGTCGGCCTCGACGACCTGCGCGGCGGCATCGAGCGCGGTGCGCTCGGGCCAGCCGAGCCCCGTCAGCGCCGCGGCGAGCGAGGCGGTGACGGCGGCCGGCGCGGCGGGGCTCCCGGCGGGGGCGGCGCCGACGGGTGCCAGGAGCTTGCCCGCGAGCGAGACCACGATGAGCTTCGCGGTCTTCGGCCCGATGCCGCTCACCGCGCGGAACGGCGCGTCGTCGTCGGCGGCGATGGCACGGGCGATCGCGTCGGGTGTCATCTCGCCGAGAACGCCCAATGCCGACTTCGGGCCGACGCCCGAGACCGTGCGCAGCAGCTCGAAGAGGCCCAGCTCGACCTCATCGGCGAAGCCGTAGAGGCTCATGTCGTCCTCGCGCACGACGAGGGCAGTGTGCAGGCGAACGCTGTCGCCGACGCGTAGCTCGCGTGCGTGGCGCTCAGTCACCGCGACGGCGTATCCGACCCCGGCGACGTCGATCACGACGCGCGTTCCCGCGAGGGCGATAAGGGTTCCCCGCAGGCTGGCGATCACCCGTCGAGCCTACGGGCGCGCGTCGCCTTCTCGGCCGCGCGCCACGCCTGCTGCGCGGGGGTCGGCGCGGCGCCGGTCGGCGCCTCCCCCGCGACCCGCGCGGCCGGGCTCGCGTCGCCGCGCCAGCCGTGGCAGATCGCGAGCGCCAGGGCATCAGCGGCGTCCGCAGGCGTCGGCGGAGCATCCAGTCGCAGAATGCGCTGCACCATCGCCGTGACCTGCTTCTTGTCGGCGCCGCCGTGGCCCGTGACGGCGGCCTTGACTTCGGTCGGCGTGTGCAGGGTCACGGCGAGACCGCGGGCGGCGGCGGCGTGCAGCACGACGCCGCTCGCTTGCGCCGTGCCCATGACGGTGCTCACGTTGTGCTGCGCGAAGACGCGCTCGAGGGCCACCGCGTGTGGACAGTGCTCGTCGAGCAGTGCCGCGAGCTCGTCGCCGATGGCCAGAAGCCGGCGTTCGAGCGCGAGCTCGGGTGGCGTGCGGATGACCGTGACGGCCACGAGGGTGGCGCGGCGGTTCGGCTCGATGTCGACGATGCCGACCCCGCAGCGGGTCAGACCGGGGTCGACGCCGAGCACCCGCAACACGCGGCTACTCGTCGTCGTCGAGCTCGGCGCGCACCTCAGCGCTCAGCGAGACATTCGTAAAGACGTTCTGCACGTCATCAAGGTCGTCCATCGCATCGACGAGCTTGAACAGCTTGCGCGCGGTGTCGGCGTCGGCCTCGATCTGCAGGTTCGCGACGAACTCAGCCTCGGCCGAGTCGTACTCGATACCGGCCTCCTGCAGCGCCGTGCGCGCGGCGACGAGCTGCGAGGGGTCGGTGATGACTTCGAAGCCGCCGCCCTGATCGATGACCTCTTCCGCTCCCGCGTCGAGCACCGCGAGCAGGATGTCGTCCTCGGTCACACCGTCGGTCTTGGTGATCGAGATGACGCCCTTGCGGCTGAAGTTGTAGGCGACGCTGCCGGGGTCGGCCATCGTGCCGCCATTGCGCGACATGGCCGTGCGCACCTCGGCCGCGGCGCGGTTCTTGTTGTCGGTGAGGCACTCGATGAGCAGGGCCAGGCCGCCGGGGCCGTAGCCCTCGTACATGATCGTCTGATAGTCGACGGACTCGCCGGTGAGCCCCGCACCGCGCTTGATGGCGCGATCGATGTTGTCGTTGGGCACCGAGGTCTTCTTGGCCTTCTGCACCGCGTCGACGAGGGTCGGATTACCGCTCAGGTCGGCACCGCCGATCTTGGCGGCGACCTCGATGTTCTTGATGAGCTTGGCGAACGACTTGGCCCGGCGACTGTCGATAATCGCCTTCTTGTGCTTCGTCGTCGCCCACTTGGAATGGCCGGACATGGGGCTCCTTGCAGGTCTGAAGATCAGTGCCAGTTTAGGGCAGGGCGTCTTCCCTGATTCCGGCGCGGCGCAGTTCGAGCCCAGCGAGCGCACGGATCGCGGCGGGATCGTTCGCGCGCCACGCCGCAGCGGGGTCGGGATGCACGGCGGCGAGCTCGTGCAGCGGCGCCCGGGCCACGGCCCGTGCGGCGAGCGTGTCGGCGGTCATGCCGCGGGCGATCATCGACCGCAGCCTGCTCGAGCGCAAGGCGAATCGCACGCGCGGTAGCACCCAGACGAGCGCGAGCAGCACGAGCGGGACGACCGCGACCGACCAGCCGACGCCGAGCGCGACTGCCTCGACGAAGGCCTGCTGCGCGCGGCCCGCCTCGGCAACGGAGGCGCCCGCGCCTGCCGCCGCATCGAAGGGGCCACGGATACCGTCGCCGATGAGCGGCACATCGCCGAGCGTCTCGGCGGCGTCAGCGAGCCCCGTCTCGAAGTCGAGGCCGGCCTGCTCGAGATCACGTCCGAACGCACCGAGGGCGCGGATCGTCGCAGTGACCGCAGCCGCCGTGCTCACGACGACGATCACGAGCACGAGTCCGACGATGTCGGCGATGATCTGCCGTGTCCGGGCGGCCGGGTAGTCCGAGTAGAGGCTCATGCCCCCATCGTGTCAGGTGCGGCGCTCAGGAGGCCGCGGCGACGTGATCGAGGAACCGCGCGTGAAAGCGCGTCTCCCCGGCAACCTCCGGGTGGAAGGAGGTACCCATCAGGCGCCCCTGCTCGACGGCGACCACGCGCCCGTCATCGAGCGACGCGAGCACCTCGACCCCGGCACCGACCTCGTCGACAACCGGCGCGCGGATGAACACGGCATGCACGGGCGGCTCGCCGAGCGCCGGCACCGCGAGGTCGGTCTCGAAGGAGTCGAGCTGGGTTCCAAACGCGTTGCGGCGCACGGCGACATCCAACCCGCCCAACGACAGCTGGCCCTCGATGGCGTCGTGCAGGCGGTCGGCGAGCATGATGAGCCCCGCGCACGTGCCGTAGACGGGCATGCCGGTCGCAATGCGGTCCCGCAACGGATCCCGCAGCCCGAACAGCCGGCTGAGCTTGTCCATGACGCTCGACTCTCCGCCCGGGATGACGAGACCGCCCACCTCGGCGAGCTGCGCCGGCGTGCGCACCTCGCGCACGTCGGCGCCCAGCTGCGCCAGCACCGCGACGTGCTCGCGCACGTCGCCCTGTAGCGCGAAGACGCCGACGGGCGGCAGCGACCTACCAGCCACGCTCGGCGAGGCGGTGCGGCGCGGGCAGGTCGGCGACGTTGATGCCGACCATGGCCTCACCGAGACCGCGCGAGGCCTCGGCGACGATCGCGGGGTCGTTGTAGCCCGCCGTCGCCTTGACGATCGCGGCAGCGCGCGCCACGGGGTTGCCCGACTTGAAGACGCCCGAGCCGACGAACACGCCGTCGGCGCCGAGCTGCATCATGAGCGCGGCATCGGCCGGCGTGGCGACCCCGCCCGCGGTGAAGAGCACGACAGGCAGCTTGCCGGTCTGCGCGACCTCGGCGACGAGCTCGTACGGCGCCTGCAGCTCCTTCGCGGCCACGTACCACTCGTCAGGGGTCTTCGCCGACAGGGCCCGGATCTCGCCGAGGATCGTGCGGATGTGCTTGGTGGCCTCGGAGACATCGCCCGTGCCAGCCTCGCCCTTCGAGCGGATCATGGCGGCACCCTCGGTGATGCGCCGCAGCGCCTCGCCCAGGTTGGTCGCTCCGCACACGAACGGCACCGTGAAGGGCCACTTGTCGATGTGGTTGACATAGTCGGCGGGACTCAGCACTTCCGACTCGTCGATGTAGTCGACGCCGAGCGACTGCAGCACCTGCGCCTCGACGAAGTGGCCGATGCGGGCCTTCGCCATGACGGGGATCGAGACGGTCGCGATGATCTCGTCGATCAGGTCGGGGTCGCTCATACGGGCGACACCGCCCTGCGCCCGGATGTCAGCGGGCACGCGCTCGAGCGCCATGACGGCGACGGCGCCCGCGTCTTCTGCGATGCGCGCCTGCTCGGCGTTGATGACGTCCATGATGACGCCGCCCTTGAGCATCTCGGCGAGTCCGCGCTTGACGCGGCTGGAGCCGGTCTCGGTAGTGCTCATCAGGGTTTCCCTTCGACGGATGGTGCGCTGGCGCGCGTATGCTTGAGGCCACGTGGTCACAATGACCTAGGCCAAAAGATACCATGGCCTATCCGGCACACACCCCGAGCGATGGACCGCCACATGACCCTCGAGATCACCGGCCGTTCGGCCGCAGAGATCGCCGCCAGCGTGCGCGGGCTGATCGAGCGCGGCACGCTGACTCCGGGTGATGCCCTCCCTCCGGTCCGCGACCTCGCGGACGACCTCGGCGTCAACCGCAACACCGCCACGGCTGCGTACCGCCAGCTCACGCAGGCGGGCCTCGTCGTCACGCGCGGCCGGGCCGGCACCCGCGTCGCCGATCTCGCGGCCGTCGCCCAGGAGGGCTTTGCTGCCGACAGCGTGCTGCGCGACGTCGCGACGGGGAATCCCGACCCGGCGCTCATCCCCGATCAGTCGCGGGCGCTCGCCGGCATGGCCGGCCATCGAGTGCTCTACGGCGAGCCCGTGATCGATCGCGACCTCGAACGCTGGGCCACCGGGTGGATGCGCGCCGACCTCGCACCCGCCGACGTGCGACTGACGGTCACGAGCGGCGCAGCCGATGCGGTCGAGCGGCTGCTCTCCCAGGCACTCGTCCGCGACGACGCTGTCGCGCTCGAGGATCCGTGCTTCCTCACCAGCATCCATACGGTTCGCGTGGGCGGCTATCGTCCAGTGCCCGTGCCGGTCGATGAGGAGGGTATGACCGTTGCCGGGCTCCGGGCGGCACTCGAGCAGGGCGTTCGTGCCGTCGTCTGCACTCCCCGTGCACAGAACCCCACGGGGGTGAGTCTGAGCGAGCGGCGTGCCGTCGAGCTGCGCGCGGCGCTCAGTGAGCACCCGTACGTGCTGGTCATCGAGGACGATCACTTCTCGAAGCTGTCGCGCTCGCCGTTCCGCTCACTCATCGGACCCGACCATAAGCGCTGGGCACTCGTGCGCTCGGTCTCCAAGTTTCTCGGTCCGGACATGTGCCTCGCCGTGACGGCGTCCGACCCCGACACCGCCGATCGGCTCGCGATGCGGCTCACCCCGGGCACCACCTGGGTGAGCCACTTGCTGCAGCGGCTGACCCTCGCCCTCGTGTCCGACCCTGCTGTCGCCGCCGGCATTGCTCACGCCGGCGACCACTACGCCGACCGCAATGCCGCGTTCGCGGCTCGACTCACGGCGCTCGGCATCCCGACGTACGCCGGTGACGGCCTCAACCTCTGGGTGGCACTGCCCGTCGCAGCGCGCGAGGTCTCCGAGCTGCTCATGCGCCGCGGGTGGCTGGCACGAACGGGTGACGAGTTCTCTCTGGGCTCCGTACCCAGCACGCACCGGCTGCGTCTCACGGTGCACGATCTCGACGACGCCGACGCCGGGCGTCTCGCCGCCGACGTCGCGGCAGCCGTGAGGGCCGCTGGCGGACGGCTGCGCCCGACCCAGGTGGAATGATCGAGGAATGAAGGTCCTGTCCATCCAGTCCGCCGTGGCCTACGGGCACGTCGGCAACTCCGCCGCCGTGTTCCCCCTGCAGCGCATCGGCGTCGAGGTCATGCCGGTCTACACGGTCAACTTCTCCAACCACACGGGATACGGAGCGTGGCGAGGCCCGCTCATCAGTCCGGATGACGTGAGGGACGTCATCGTGGGAATCGAGGAGCGTGGCGCGTTCCCGACGATCGACGTGATTCTCTCCGGCTATCAGGGCTCGGAGGGCATCGCCGATGTCATTCTCGAGGCGGTCGCCCGCATCAAGGCGGCGAACCCCGACGCGATCTACGCCTGCGACCCCGTCATGGGCAATGCGACGAGCGGGTGCTTCGTGGCGCCCGCGATTCCGGTGCTCCTGCGGGAGCGCGTCGTGCCCGCCGCCGACCTGATCACCCCGAACCAGTTCGAGCTGGGCTACCTCACCGGAACCGAGCCCGACACCCTCGAATCGACTCTCGCTTCAGTCGACCGCGTGCGGGAGTCCGGCCCGCGCGTGGTTCTCGTGACGAGCGTCGAGCGCCCCGATCGCGACGACGGCACTCTCGAGATGCTCGCCGTCACCGACACCGGAGCGTGGATCGTCACCACGCCACGGCTGCCCCTGAAGGCCAACGGCTCGGGCGATGTCACCGCCGCGCTCTTCACCGCGCACTACCGCCGCACCGGTGACGCCGCCGACGCCCTCGCACGCACGGCCTCGAGCGTGTTCGACCTGCTGGAGAACACGTTGAACTCGGGCGAGCGGGAGCTGCAGCTCATCGAATCGCAGGAGGCATACGCCCACCCGAAGATGCAGTTCGCGGTGCGGCAGGTGCGCTGAGCCACCCCGTCGGCGACGGCGGGATCAGCGCGGCCAGGCCGCCGCGATCTGGACCCGCACCTCGTCGAGCAACCGCGGCATCGCCTTTGTGCCCGCGATGATCGGCATGAAGTTCGCGTCCGCGCTCCAGCGCGGCACGATGTGCTGATGGAGGTGGCTCGCGATGCCGGCGCCGGCCAGACGGCCCTGGTTCATGCCGATGTTGAACCCCTCGCAGCGCATGGTGTCCCGCAGCACCCGCATGGCGGTCTGCGTGAGCGTCGCGATCTCTGCCGTCTCCGCGTCCGTCGCCTCGTCGTAGAGCCCCACATGACGGTACGGGCACACGAGCAGGTGTCCGCTGTTGTACGGGTACAGATTCAGCACGACGAACGAGAACTCACCGCGTGCGACGATCAGCGACTGCTCGTCGGAGAGCGCTGGAGCGCTGCAGAACGGGCACGCGTCGTCGCTCTCCTGCCGGTGATGCGACTGGATGTACGCCATCCGGTGTGGCGTCCAGAGCCGCTCGTAGCTGTCGGGCACACCGACGAACTGCGAGGCCGGCTCCGCCTCGACGCCCGCCAGCGACGGCCGCTCCGCATCCTGATCGGTCATGGATGCTCGCTACAGTTCGGCCGAACGCGTCGAGATCGCCGTGGTGATGCGCGCGATCGCCTGCCCGACGGGCACGCCGTTGACCTGCGAGCCGTCGCGGAACCGGAAGCTCACCGCGCCGTTGGCGACATCCTCGGCGCCCGCGATGAGGAGGTAGGGCACCTTGCCGGTCGTGTGGGTGCGGATCTTCTTCTGCATGCGGTCGTCGGAGTGGTCGACATGGGCCCGCACGCCGGCGGACCGGAGCTTCCCGATGACTCCCTCGAGATATTCGGCGTAGTCCTCCGCGACGGGGATGCCGACGACCTGCTCGGGCGAGAGCCAGGCCGGGAACGCCCCCGCGTAGTGCTCGAGCAGGATCGCGAAGAAGCGCTCGATCGACCCGAGCAGCGCGCGGTGGATCATGATCGGCTGCTGGCGCGTGCCGTCGGACGCGGTGTACTCGAGCTCGAAGCGCTCGGGCTGGTTGAAGTCGAGCTGCACCGTCGAGAGCTGCCACGTGCGGCCGATCGCGTCGCGCGCCTGCACCGAGATCTTGGGGCCGTAGAACGCGGCTCCACCCGGGTCGGGCACGAGCTCGAGCCCCGACTCGACGGCGACCTCGCGCAGCGTCTCCGTCGCCTGCTCCCACAGCTCGTCGCTGCCGACCGACTTCTCGGGGTTGCGGGTCGACAGTTCGAGGTAGAAGTCGTCGAGGCCGTAGCCGCGCAAGGTCTCGAGCACGAACTGCAACTGGCTCGCGACCTCGGCCTTCACCTGGTCGGGCGTCACGTAGATGTGCGCGTCGTCCTGCGTGAGGCCGCGCACGCGCGTCAAGCCCGAGAGCGTGCCGCTCTTCTCGTAGCGGTACACCGTGCCGAACTCCGCCAGGCGCAACGGCAGCTCGCGGTACGAGCGCCCGCGGGCCCGGAAGATCAGGTTGTGGAACGGGCAGTTCATGGGCTTGAGGTAGTAGTTCTGCCCCTGCTTGGTGATGTTCCCCTCGGCGTCGCGCTCCTCGTCGAGGTGCATGGCGGGGAACATACCCTCCTCGTACCACTGCAGGTGCCCACTGGTCTCGAAGAGGGCGCCCTTCGTGATGTGGGGCGAGTAGACGAGCTCATAGCCGTTCGCGAGCAGGCGCTCGCGCATGAAGTCCTCGATCTCGGCGCGGATGATGCCGCCCTTGGGGTGGAAGACCGCGAGCCCTGATCCGATCTCATCGGGGAAGCTGAACAGGTCGAGTTCGACGCCGAGCTTGCGGTGGTCGCGCTTGGCGGCCTCCTCGAGGCGGCCGAGGTGCTCGCGGAGGGCATCCTTCGACGGCCAGGCTGTGCCGTAGATGCGCTGCAGCTGCGGGTTCTTCTCGCTGCCGCGCCAGTAGGCGGCGGCCACTCGCATGAGCGACCAGCCGTTGCCGATCATGCGCGTGTTGGGCAGGTGCGGGCCGCGACACAGGTCTTTCCAGTAGACCTCACCGGTCTTGCCGTCGACGTTGTCGTAGATCGTGAGCTCTCCCCCGCCGACCTCGACGCTCTCGCCGTCCGCACCGTCGGCTGCCGCACCCTTGAGCCCGATGAGCTCGAGCTTGTACGGCTCGGCCGCGAGCTCGGCCCGCGCCTCCTCCTCGGTGACGACCCGGCGGACGAAGCGCTGGCCCTGGCGGATGATCCGGTCCATCGCCTTGCTCAACGCCGAGAGGTCGTCGGTCGTGAACGGGGTCGAGACATCGAAGTCGTAGTAGAAGCCGTCGGTGATCGGCGGACCGATGCCGAGCTTCGCCTCGGGGTTGATCGACTGCACGGCCTGTGCGAGCACGTGCGCGGCCGAGTGCCGCAGAATCGCCAGGCCGTCGGGACTGCCGATCGTCACCGGCTCGGCGACATCGCCCGGGTGCAGCCGGTGCGCCAGATCGCGGAGTTCGCCGGCCACCCGCATGGCCACGACCGAGCGGTCGGTGAAGATGCCGAAACCGTCGGTCGCCTGCGTGACCGCGACCGGCTCGGGAGCGGTCGGGACGGCGGCGGACTCGGGCGCGACGGGGTCGGACACGCAGGCTCCTCGTGGGGCGGATTGCTGGGGCGATGGGCGCGACCAACTCTACCGGCGCGCATCCGCCCGCTCGGCCGCGCCGATCAGCCGACGAACACGACCCAGGCGTCGGCGACCGACTGCATCCAAGCGAGCACGATCTCGCGATCGAGGGCCGCCGCCCACGCGATCGCGATCTGCAGCACGGCGACGAGGTCGACGAGGGCGTTCGTGACCGGCGTGCGCGCGCCCGGGATGAGGGTGATCGCGAGCAGCGTCAGCAGCGTGAAGGTCACGCCGGCGGCACCGGGGTGGAAAGCGCCGAGCAGGAAGGCGACGTTGAGCAGCAGGAACACGATCGTCGAGACCGGGATGGCGGCGGGACGTCGCACGATCGCCGCGACCAGCCACGAGCTCAGGACGGGAGCGGCGATGAGCCAGCCGGTCGGCGTCGAGTAGAGCGCTTGCAGCCCCGCGAGACCAGCCGGGATGCTCGCGATGATGCTGGCGACATCCTCTTGCGGCCACGGGGTGCCGAAGAACAGCATGTTGAGGAAGATGATCGTCGCGAACGCGCCGAGGGTGGGGAAACCGATGACGAGCATGTTCGCCGCGCGCAGCCCCGGCGCCGACGGCCGGCCGTGGCGCAGGAAGGGCGACGCGAGCACGGCGACGAGCGCGTAGAGGATGCCCGAGGGGTCGCTGAGCGCCGCGATCATGAGCAGGATGCCCGCCCGGAACCCCGACTCGGTGCTGCCCCAATTGACGAACCGCACGAGGTCGGCGAGGGCGAGGCCGAAGAACGTGATCGCGAGGAACCCCGGCAGGTTCTCGAGCGCGAAGTAGGCGAAGAGCGGGTTCGCCGCGAGCGCGATGATGAGGATGATGCCCGTCGACCGCGGGATCGCTCTCTGCGCGATGATCTCCGCGACCTTCTGCAGCAGGAAACCCGCAGCGATCGCCCCTATGATGCTGAGTCCGAGTCGGCCGAAGGGGTTGCTCGCAGCGATCAGAATCGACGTGTGCGGGTACAGCAGCGCGAGCCACTCGGCGTCGCCCCGCGTCCAGTCGATCGCCGCCACATCGACGAGCAGATCGGCGTTGGGCGCCGACTCGGGGTACGGCACGAGTTCGAGCAGGAGCGCGATCGCGATGAGCGGGGCCATGAGGCCGAGGCGCAGCATCCAGCGTTGCACCGGGAATCGGGGGAAGGGGTCGTGACGCGTGCGCGGAGCGCGGCGGCTTGATCGGTCACGCACCATGGGGGCCTCAGTCGTGCTGGACATGCGTCGTCAGACCGTGCTCGGTCTTCTCCCAGTAGTGCGGCTTGGTGATGAGCTGCCAGAGGCCCTTGTAGGCCGCGATCGAGTGCAGCAGCCAGTACAGCGGATTCAGCAGCGCCCACAGCACGAGGTGGAACGTGCCGCGCTTGTACGGCCCCATCATCGACAGGTAGATCATGATGACGTTGCCGATGACGAAATTGAGCAGGGTCAGCCAGAGCAGCCAGATCGGGAACAGCTGTGCGAGAGCGTCGACCGGCAGCACGATCGTGAACGCCGTGATCACGTAGAACGGGATCACCCCGAGGAACGTTGCTGGCGTGCCCGCGATGAGGAGCACGAAGCTCAGGAACCGCCGGAGCCCGATCTGGCGCACGAGGGCGAGCGGCTGGCGCGCGTGCACGAGCGTCGTCTGCATGTAGCCCTTGATCCACCGCGAGCGCTGACGGATGAAGTTGGGGATGGAGGTGTTGGCCTCCTCCATCGTCGTCGAATTGATGACCCCGACCCGGTAGCCGAGCGCGCTCGCACGGATTCCGAGGTCGGCGTCTTCCGTGACGTTGTACGGGTCCCACCCGCCGAGCTCGATGAGCGCGGACGTGCGGAAGTGGTTCGACGTGCCGCCGAGCGGAATGGGCAGGTCGCCGAGGTCGAGGCCGGCGAGCATGTAGTCGAACCAGTAGCTGTACTCGAGCGTGAACATGCGGGTGAGCGCGTTCTCGCGGTCGTTGAAGTAGTTCAGCGAGGCCTGCACGCAGACCGTCTCGTCGCCCCCACGACGGAAGGCGACGACGGCCTTCTTGAGCTGGTCAGGGTCGGGCGTGTCTTCGGCGTCGTAGATGACGAGCAGATCGCCCGTCGCGAAGTACAGCCCGACGTTGCATGCCCGCGGCTTCGTCTGCGGCTGGCCCTTCGGGATCGTGACGATTCGGAAGTGGGGCGGCGGATTCGAGGTGAGCACCGCATCCCGCGTCTCGTGGTCTTCCTCCTCGATCAGGATGAGCACCTCGAGCTTCTCCGTCGGGTAGTCGAGACCGCCGAGGTTGCGGATGAGCTGGCCGACGATGTTCGCCTCGCGGAAGACCGGCACGAGCACCGTGTATCGGGGCAGCTCGCGCTCGTCGAGCGCGTGGATCTGCGCCTTCGTGATGCGCTCGACGACGTCGTAGCGGGCCCCGCGCATGGCGACGATGAACTTGAAGCTCGTGCCCGCCAGGAACACCAGACTCGTGACGGTCATCAACACGATCACGGTCTCGACGGGCCGCAGCACCGCCGCAGCGACGAGCACGAGGGCGCCAACGGCCCCGATCACCTTCTGACCGCGGCTGAAGGTGATGCGCGCCGACATGGCGGGGTTCTGACGCCACAGTTCGTTCGCGGCCTCATCGGCGATCTCGGAGCGAAACAGCTTGAGGCACGCGTTCTTGATGTCCCACGACGTGGTGGCGACGAACTGCACCTCCGCACCGCCGAGTGCCTCACGGATGCTCGCCACACGCTCGGGAGCGACACCGCGTGCGGTCGCCACGAAGACGATGCCCGCGTCGTTGCGCCGGATCGGCAGCCAGTTCTCGGCCAGATAGCGCTGACCGGAACCGCTGCGCACGAGCTCGTCGTCGAACTTCACCGCTTCGAGGTCAATCGGGTGGATGCCCCACGACGCCGCTTCGGCGAGCAGCAGCGATTCGGAATCGAGCAGGCCCTCGCTGATGAGCACCTGGTCGATGTGCGCACCCGTGCGCTCTTTGACGAGCCGCGCGAACGCGAGGTTCTCTGACGAGACGAGGCCGCTCTGCAGCAGGAGATCGGCGAACGCCTCACTGTCGGCGACGCGCGTCGCTGGAGCCTCTCCCCCCGGAGCCATGCCTCTAGCCTAGGCCGTCACCCGCTCGAATGCCCGCCCCAGAACGGGGTGCCATCCCTCGTGCTAGGCCACGGGCGCTGGGTCGAACGCGCGGGTCCGTGACCGGATGCCCTCGACGACGAGAGCCAGCAGCACCCCCAGCATCGTGCCGGCGAGATTGGCGACCAGGTCGCGCGGATCGGAAATGCGAGCCGTCGGGATCTGAGCGATCTCGATCAGCGTCGTCAGCGCGAGGCCCGCGAGGATCGCGAGCCACCAGCGGCGCGCGCCCACGACGAGCAGCGCGAGCGCGCCCCATGGCGCGAAGAGCAGCACATTCGCGGCGAACTCGAGCACCGACCCGGTCGTCCAGGTGGCTGAGTCGAACCACTCGCGCCACGCGAGGACACCGCGCGCCGATTGGGATCCCGCGAGGCGCTGAGGCACAGGACCGAGGGTCACGAGCAGCACGAGAGCCGTGTAGGCGAGACCCACGATGATGGCGGGAGTGCGGCGGCTCATCATTCGATGATCGCACCCCCGACGATGATGCCGCTGAGTGTGGTGGGCGATACGGGGATCGAACCAGCGCAGAGGCGACAGCGTCTGCGAGGGCACTGGTTCGAGGGAAGTGTTGGTGGGCGATACTGGGATCGAACCTGTATACCCCCGGAATCGACTCCCCCGGCACATCGCCCAAAACACCTGATAAATCAGGAATTATTGCCCTTCTCGCCCTGCCCTTCGCCCTAGAATGGTCTCTAGTGGACTGGGGTTAGGCCACGCAGAGGCCACGGCGTGGCCTAAGCCGAGAGGGAACACCATGGCGAAGCGCAAGGTCGCAACCATCACAGATTCGAGGGGCCGTACTCGCAAGGCCACGCGCCGGAAGTTCGGCAAGGTTGAGCTTCTCCCCTCCGGTTTCTACCGAGCGCGCTACGTTGGCCCCGATGGCCGCACCTACGCGGCCCCCATGACCTTCACCACCGAGACTGATGCCGACGTTTGGCTGGGCATCCAGCGGGGTCAGATCGCGGCAGGGACATGGACCGCTCCGGAGACCAAAGAGCAGGCGCGAGCGAAGGCGCAGGCTGAACGCGCCAACACGCTAGGACAGTACGCCGAAGCCTGGATAGAGACCCGCACCAACACCAAAGGTGTGGCCCTGACCGCGCGAACGAAGGCCGAGTATCGCCGTCTGCTCCAGACGGTGCTCGCTCCCCTCTCCCCGCTCCCTCTGGCAGACCTCACTCAGCCCAAGGTGCGGGAGTGGTACAGCGCTATCGAACGGTCAGGGCGCGCGACCACAGCGTCACGGGCCTACCAGTTCCTTCATGCGGTCATGAGAACAGCCGTTCAGGAACGTCTGGCCATCGAGAACCCTGTGGTCGTCAATGGGGCCAGCAACGCCTCTACGGGGCGCACGAGCGAACCTCCGACCACTGCTGAACTGTCGATCATCGAGGCCTCTATGCCCGAGCGCTTGCGCCTCATGGTGCACATCTCTGCCTGGGCCGGACTGCGGTATGGCGAGACCACCGAGCTTCGTACGAAAGACATCACCTACGACGACGATGCGGTGCTCATCAAGGTGAGTCGCGCCGTCACGCACGTCACGGGTCAGGGATTCATCGTCGGCAAGCCAAAGAACGCGGCGGGCATCCGCACTGTGTCTCTCCCAGGGTTTGCTGGCGAATTCCGTGAGCACATCGCTAAGCATGCCCAGCCCGGTCCGGATGGTCTCCTCTTCCCGGCCCCCCGTGGCGGGCACCTCGCCCAGAGCACCTTCACAGACTCGTGGTACCCCGCTCGCGCCGCCGCTGGCCGTACTGACCTCACTTGGCACACCCTCCGAGCATTCGCCGGGACCAAGTACGCCCATGAGGGGGCGACCCTCGCAGAGATTCAGGCCCGCCTGGGGCACAGCACAGTGGAGGCGGCAATGAAGTACCAGCGGGTCATGGCTGGTCGAGATGCCGAACTCGCGGCACGCATGCTCGGGCGTCGCTGACTCAATTCTAGAAATAAGAACATCCTTCATGAATGCTCTAGAGTGGTCATGCCGGGTCAACCGGTGCGGCTGGCGGAGTGACGACACCCAGCGCGACCCCAGCGGGGTCCGGAGTCGCGGAGTGACAACAGTCACGGTCCGCACGACTTCGTTCTAGGGACAACCCCATGACCACGCAACTCGTCACCATCGCCGCCGCCGCTGAGCGCATCTCTGTCTCCGAGAAGACCGTGCGCCGCCTCATCTCCAGCGGCGAGCTTCCTGCCCGACGCATCGGTGCGCGCTCTATCCGCATCCCACTGGATGCTCTTGACGCCCTCGGGCGTCCACTTGCGGTGCCGAACCGCTAGGCAGGTTCCTCGCCAGTCTGCTCTCCCCTAGCGCCCTTGATTCTGTCCCGCACGCTCCGAGGCAGTTTGTCGAAGAGCGCTGAGGTTTGGCGAGGTCGAGTCACACGCTCTTCGACCAGATCATTGATGGCGATGAACAAGAATTCAGCGACTTCAACGTCTTGCGGGTCAAGTACGAGCACAGTCAACTCATCGGGGTTCTCATCGACGTGAAGAGCCTTGTTTCCCGCGTGCCTCACGACCGTGAGCAGTTCTGCCAGCGGCCCGGAAACAACCTCCGATGCCAAAGAAATTCTTGTTTCGAGATTTGCCCGCGCAGAGTGCTCTGGGAAGAGATTCTTCAGCAATGCCTCGAGAGTTGCCCGGGCCAGCGCCGCACCCGCACGCCGTGACACGGGCATCACGTTCCTAGCTTCCACGTAGAGCGCTTGGACTTCCTCCGGCATATCCGGGTGCGCGCTTGGCGCGGGAGAATTGGCGGGGTAGATCATCAATTCGTCTCGCCACAGACTGAACGCCTTGCAACTCTCACACTGAGCCGCGTTCCAGTCACCCGAGCCAAACGGATTGAGCACACTGATCGCCTCGCGGCGTTGATCATCCGTGAGATCGTCTCTGGCTAGCAACTCTTCCATTGACGAAACGGGTGTGTCTCGAAATCTCGTCATCCGATTCGCGCTGTCCCGAACCCTGACCGGGAACCAAGTCTGACGGGCATACACGTCGCAACGCGGACAGATGAACGCGCGACGATCTTTAGCAGGGAGGCGCTCTGGGTCGAATCTCTCATGACTCATGCTCAGAGCCTAGGTCGGGCCGCCGACGCGGGCACCTTCACTTAGCATGGCGGGCATGAGCGATGCCCAAGACCGTGAAGCTCTGGAGTCGGCGGAGACCGCACTCCGGGAGGTGCTGGCGGCCTACGAAGAAGAATTCATCCAGCATGAGGAGCGTGTCGAGGCAAGCCGCGCCCGGCTGGCACTCGTGGGCGATGAGGTCTCGAAACGCCTGGCCCGCTACAAAGCCGCCGCCGATCTTGCAGAGGCCCCGACCGACCTCGCTCTCATCAAAGTCATGTACTGGGAGCACCCGGAAGTGCCGGTCAAGATTCTGGGGGCCATGCTGGGCGTTGGGACCGGTGTCGTCCACCAGCACGTGGGAGAGCACACCATCACGCGCAAGTGCCGGGGTGGATGCGGACGCGATGTCTCTCATCGTGTTGCCAACCGCACCGCGGCCAAGAGCGGGGCCGCGCTCCATTGGCGATGGTGTCCCGAGTGCGCTGAGGAGCGAGAGCGCCGGTACTCAGAACGCAGTCGGAACGCGGGCCGCGAGTTCGATGAACTAGAGGCTCAGGTAGACGCGGCGCTCGCCGCAGGGGTCATGCCGTTGGCCACCTATGTCGAGCTTCCCGGCATCCCGGGAACCTGGCGAGTAGATGAGGCCGCGTCGCGCTAAATCTGGACCGCTCGCGTTCAACACTTCCGGGCGATCTGCGCTAAACCTCGACCGCTCGCGCTAAATCTGGGCCGTATGCGCCTAACGGTTTCAGCCCGTACCGCAGAGTTTGAAGCTTCGGGCCGATAGTCCTAGGTGGAGGACTAAGTGACCCCATCAGATAAGCAAGACCGAGCACATCAAATAACCTCTACTCTCCCTGGAGAGTATGGAGTTAGTGAGGCGGCTCTGCTCTCAGCGATGCGCTCAGCATCAGAGGCCCGCGGAAATCGCAAACAGATGCGCGCGCCCCGACTGCCAAGCGCTAGCGCATACGTCCGCTCCGGGGGACGCGCCAGCCGAAGCGGCTTCTCGGTCATGCTCCGCTATCTCAACAAATTGGGATACCGCGCGCTAAACGATCTGACCGGCGCGGGCTACGCCCCGCCGACCGTCGCCCAGTTGACCGCGGCCTATGCGGGCATCGTGGATGAGCGGCTGGGCAAGTTCGTGAAGTCGTCGGCAGGCTCCAGCGGCGAGCGCCAGAGCAAATTCGAGAAATGGGCCTACGTCGATGAGGGCGGGGTCGAGCGCCTCACCACCATGGCGGCAGAGGGGACACTCCAGGACTGGACTCCCGACTTCCTCCGGGTAGCCGCACTGCGAGGCCGCGTGGGTGGAACCCGCTCACGGCGAGCGCCGCTCTGGATGACAGACGGGAACCTGGAGCGCCTACTGGCCATGGAGGGGCAGACCGTGGCCGAACAGGCCCGAGCGCTGAAGCTCTCGACGGCGACCATCGAGCGGATGAGGCGGCACCTTCGGCAGAGGCCATGGGACGAAACGTCGGAATTCGGACCGGGAGGCCGATAGTGCTTCGTGAGGGAGGAAATCCGATGACTGAGCAGATGCGACCGGGGCGACAGTGCGCCGTGTGCACGAGCGGCGCACGCGCCGACATCGAAGCCGCCTACCTGGAGGGCGAGAGCATTCGAGCCATTTCGGCCAGGGGCAATTTCGCCCGCTCAAGCCTTCGTCGTCACATGGCAATGCACCTAGTCATCGATGCCTCGACGGCGCGCGACGTGCCCCTCAATGCCGGCTCAATCGCCCTCCGCGTGCTGGCAGTCGCTGAGCGTGCCCGTGAGGTCGCAGAGGAGGCCCTCGACGCCGGAGACCGAACCCAGACGTTCCGGGCCGGGGACGCAGAGCTTCGCGCCCTAGCAGTGCTGGCGAGCCTGGGGGTCAAGCACGAGACCGCGCTACAGGAACTCGATGCATACCGAACGGTCACGCACGCAGTCATTCGAGCCGCCCGACGCAATCCCGAGGTCGGGGAGTACGTCGCCAGGCAACTGGACGCCGTAGACCGCGAGGCGTTCGCCGCTGACCTCAGATCGCAAATTCAAGAAACGACGAAGGGACTCACATCATGACCAAGACCAAGACGCCGACACCAGGGGACTCGATTCACTTCCTGGTCGATGGGTTCACGTTCGCTCTCGACACGGGCCTCATGGCCCAGAGCCACGTCTCTCGACGGGGCGAGACCGCCGTGCTCACTCAGAAGCTCATCGACGCAAGCAGAGACCGCGACGGGCATTCATGGCTCGACCTGCTCCACGATGAACTCGCACAGATCGAACGCTGGGGCCAGGTGCGCTTCGCGCCCGGGGCCGCACCCGCCGACATCGCACCATGGCTCCCGGGTTCGGTTGAAGCTGAGCAGGCACGGGAGCAAGCACGCCGGGCCGCGTTCGCCATCCTTGACGACACGGAGCGCCGCCGAGCACTGGCCGACATCGACGCCCGCTTCGGGCGTCCCTCGACCTCGCGCACGCTCAACTCAGCACCACAGCGTGACCTCACCACGCACGGCGAGAATCGGGGGCGCTGATGTCCGAGGTACGCACCCGTCGCCAGGCCGCTGAGTTCCGCGAGCGCATCGCCCTGGGCCTCCAGGCCCTGGGAGTCAGCGCCCGGCCCGTACCCCCTGCCAAGCGGCCCTCAGAGGCGTTCTCAGGCCCCTTCGGGCACGTCGTTCTGCAAGATGTGCCCAGCCTTACGGTCATGACCCGCGCGTCGTTCGAATTCCGGCCCACCGAGCTTCTCGACATCGCAGAGCGAGCCGCCGCCGACGATGGAAACGATCTGGGCGTGGCCGTCCAGTTCAGACAGTTGGCGACGGTCGAAGAACAATTCGCGGTCATGAGTCTCAAGACCTTGGCCGTCCTCTTGGCAGACCGCAGGGCGGCCCACTCGTGAGCGACCAAATCCGCCTCACCAGGCCCACCATCGCGGCCTCGCATGGCATCCCGCTCCGGGTTGGGAAGTCGGTCTACAAATTGCCGAGCGGCTCCCGAGTCGCGCACCCGCACAACGCAAAGAAGCTTGCCTACGTCATCGACTGGCAAGGGGTCGTGCACTGTTTCGTGGAGACGGGAGAAGTCACCCTCTCGCAACCGCTCCAGCAGATCATCCGCCGCAAATTTTTCTCTGGCGGGTGAAACAAGAATTTTCCATAGACCGCGCGCGGTCTTCAAACGGGTCTCCTCCTGAGGGTGGCCGCGCGCCGCTGGCCCTCACTGCACACCACGGTGAGGGCCAGCACCCAAACAAGAATTCAAGACCGCGCGGGCTTCATCGGGTCCGCGCACCGCTGGCCTCCATTTTCTCCTCGGTTGATGGAGGCCAGCACCCACTGGGGGCCGTGCTGTGTCGGCACGGGGCGCGGCCCCCTCTCTAACTCGCCTTGATTTGAAGCGGCTACTGCGCGTCCTTGCCTGCCTTCTTTTTCAGAACGTCACCAATGTCGTTGACGAATATCGCGAGCAGTTCACCCTGCGCGTGGCCCCGCACAGAGTGACCGAGGTCCGAGCGCATGGCCTTCAACATCCCCTCAAACGAGAGCATTAGAGCAACTGCATCTCCCGGCTTCTCCCTGGACACTTTGCGGAAATCGTTCCACGCCCGAATGACACCTCTAGACCCGTAGGTGATGAGTTGGGGAGTTGTCTCCGCAAAGAACGACATCATCTCTCGGTCGGTCTTTGGCTTCCCGTTTCCCAGATTCATCATTCCCAGCAGTCCCGCGATCATGCTGTCGTAGAGCTTCGTCTTGCTCTCACGGATGGCGTTCTCTAGCCCTCGCCTCCGCTCCAGTGCCCTCGACGTGAAGAAGGTGATGATCGGGACCAGGATGACGCCGAGGAGCGCGGCGACGGGAGTCATGGTCTCGGGCGGCAGGCTCAAGAACCACGCGCCCACGATGAAGGCGAGCCAGCCAAGCAACCAAACCAGGCCCGCCAGTAACACGAGTCCGAGCAACAGGCGGAACAGCTTCACCATCGTCTACTGCCGCTCATCCCACTCAGACCTGGGAATCGTGAATCCGGTCAGCCCGCCGCCGTGGAAGTTCTCGCATCGGTCGTTAGAACAACGCTCGGGATACTGCTCGTACGACTGCGCATTGCTCGTCAAGGTGGTGGTGTCAATCAGGCCATAAATGGGCGCTGAGCCGCACTCTTCGCAAACGAGGTCATTCATGGCCAAAGACTAGCCGCGCTCGACTCTTTGAACATCGACTCTGGAGGCCGTTTCCGCTGGCGACTAGGCCACGTGGAGGCCACGAGCCTCAGCCGGAAACACCAAAACCCCCGGCTGACCAGGGGTTTTAAATGGTGGGCGATACTGGGATCGAACCAGTGACCTCTTCCGTGTCAGGGAAGCGCGCTACCGCTGCGCCAATCGCCCATTCGCATGGGGTGTTTCGGGTGGTGCTGTGAGGTGGCGACGGGATTCGAACCCGTGTGCACGGCTTTGCAGGCCGCTGCCTCGCCTCTCGGCCACGCCACCGTGGGCAATAGCCCACCTCACAGAGGGCCATTACTCGAGCGGATGACGAGATTCGAACTCGCGACCCTCACCTTGGCAAGGTGATGCGCTACCACTGCGCCACATCCGCATTCGCTCCCCCGTTCCCGGGGGCGCATCGAAACTCTAGCCCACCATTCCGGTCTGGGCCAAACCGACCGGTGCGGGCGTGTCCCCTGCTCCGTGGGCGTCGCAACGAGCTCTCGCGTTTGTGGCAAGATGGACGCGCACGGGCGATTGGCGCAGTTGGTAGCGCGCTTCCTTCACACGGAAGAGGTCATCAGTTCGAGTCTGGTATCGCCCACCATCAGTCTCCTCCCGCAGGACCCCGGGTCACGGCATCGCCTGCGGCACGGCCCCGCGGTCCCCGCTCGAGCAGGATGATCGCTCCGATCGCGAGGGCCCCGCAGAGCAGCCCCGAGGCGGCCGATCCGAGCGCAATCGCGAGCACCGCGCCCAGCTGGCCCAGGACGGGCGCGACGGCCCCTGTGGCCGCGAGCCCGAACCCGTCGGCGAGCAGCGCGAGCACGACGCCACCGACCGAGGCCGCGACGATGACCCCGACGGCGACTCGACGCACGGGGTCGGCCGCCGCGGGGGCGCGCACGATCACGGCCGTGCCGCTCGCCGTGCCGATCACGACCGCGGTGGCGAGACCGACGGGTGACAGGAACGCGACCCCCGCGCCGATCGCGGCCCAGCCGAGCACAGCACCCGCGACGAGCCCGGTCGGGCTGCCGGGGCGCCCGGCGATGCGCGCCACGAGCGCCCAGACGAGTGCCCCGAGCAGCACACCGACGACCGCATTGCCGAGGGTGCGTCCCGTCGCGACATTGACGACGCGCTCGACTCCCACCATCCAGGCGGTCGCCCCGACAGCCAGCAGCACGGTTGCGACGATCGCCCGCGACAGCCTGGCCGGTTCCGACGGCTTCGCGGCCCGCGGGCGCGCGGGAAGCAGGGAGAGGGCGAACAGGGATGCCGCGGGCGCGACATGCGTGGCGAGCACCCCCGCATAGTCCACGGCCCCGAATACGGTCTGCACGAGCGAGGGAACCGTGCCCACGACCGCGGCGAACACCGGGGGCAGCACGATGACCCCCCACACCGCAGCGAACACGCCTCCGCCGAGCGCTCCGAGGCGGGTCGCGGCGAGCACGGCGACCGACCCGGTGATCGCCGCGGCAAGGGCAGCATCGAGCACGATGCTCGCCGGGTCGACCGCACCGCCGCGGATCGCGGCCCCGATGATCACTCCCGCGGCGGCGACGAGGCCGGCGACGGTCACCGCGAGGGTGCGTCGCTCGCCCGGCGGCCGGAGCCCCATGAGCAGGGCCACGGGCACCGCGAGCACGAGCACCGCGCATACGGCTTGCAGCACGGGGTCGCTCGCTCCCACAACGGCACCGTCCTTCCCGTGCGAACGCCGAGGGGCGCTACTCCCTTGCGAGAGTAGCGCCCCGGTCTCCCGCAGGCGGGAGGGTGTTTCAGCGTGCTTACTTGGCGTCGAGCACGTACCCGGCTTCGCCGTGCACGATCGGGTCGATGCCCGCGATCTCGTCTTCCTCGGTGACGCGGAAGCCGATGGTCTTCTCGATCGCGAAGCCGATGATGTAGGCGACGACGAACGAGTAGATCATCACGGCGAAGGCTGCGATGGCCTGCGCAGCGAGCTGCGTGAGCGATCCGCTGTAGATGAGGCCCGAGCCGTTGGCGAAGAAGCCGAGGTACAGCGTTCCGATGAGTCCGCCGACGAGGTGGATGCCCACGACGTCGAGCGAGTCGTCGAAGCCGAGCTTGAACTTCAGGTCGACAGCGAGGGCGCAGAGCGCACCAGCGAGAAGTCCGAGCACGATCGCCCAGAACGGCGTCAGGGATGCACAGGCCGGCGTGATGGCCACGAGACCCGCGACGGCACCGGAGGCGGCGCCGATCGAGGTCGGCTTGCCGTCCTTGATCTTCTCGACGATGAGCCAGGCGAGCAGCGCCGCAGCGGGGGCCGCGATCGTGTTCATGAAGGCGATGGCCGCAACGCCGTCAGCGGCGAGCTCCGAGCCGGCGTTGAAGCCGAACCAGCCGAACCACAGCAGACCCGCGCCGAGCAGCACGAACGGCGGGTTGTGCGGAACGTGGGCGCCCTTGGCGAAGCCGACACGCTTGCCGAGCACGAGCGCAAGCGCCAGAGCCGCAGCACCGGCGTTGATGTGCACCGCGGTACCGCCGGCGAAGTCGATGGCACCCGCGCCGATCCACTCCTGCAGACCGTAGGTGATCCACCCGCCGTCGGCGAACGAACCGTCGTCGGCGAGGGTGAAGTTGAAGACCCAGCTCGCGACCGGGAAGTAGACGATCGTCGCCCACAGTCCCGCGAAGATCATCCACGAGCCGAACTTCGCGCGGTCCGCGATCGAGCCGGAGATGAGCGCGACGGTGATGATGGCGAACGTCGCCTGGAAGGCCGCGAACGCGATGAGCGGGAATGCGCCCGCCGGCTCAGAAGCCTCTTGGAAGACTGCGTCGAGTCCCAGGTTGGTCGCGTCGAGGTTGAACGGAAGGTTCACCCCGTCGCTACCCGAGAATGCGACCGCGTACCCGTACAGCACCCACAAGACTCCAATGAGACCGATCGCGCCGAAGCTCATCATCATCATGCTGATGACGCTCTTGGCCTTGACGAGTCCTCCGTAGAAGAACGCGAGTCCGGGAGTCATCAGCAGCACGAGCGCTGCGCAGATGAGGAGGAAGGCAGTGTTGCCCTGATCCATGTCAAACCTCTCTTACCGTGGCAAAGGGAGCGCCCGACTCGAGGACTCAGGTTCGGGACGAGACTCCCCCGGCGAGTCCGGGCACATGCACAGTGTCGAGTGAGGAGGTTTCGGTAGGAGTGTCGCGATGTTTCCCGGGTGTTACACGAATCCCCCACAGGTAAACATCGCGTTTCGCGGATGCTCGAACGCGCTAGGAGCTCACCCTGTCGTCGCCGTAGACATCAGGGATGCCGTCACCGTCGGCATCGACCTGCTCGTCAGCCAGTTGTCGCTTGTACTGGCGGTTGCGCGCGCCCAAGAGGATGACAGCCAGCACCGCGGCGATGAGTGAGCCGAGCAGAATGCCGACCTTGCCGATGTCGTCGAGAGCGGAGCCCTGGCCGAAGCTCAGTTCGCTGATGAGCAGCGAGACCGTGAAGCCCATGCCGGCGAGCAGCGCGAGGCCGATGAGGTCGACCCACTTGACACCGCGCGGCAGCGAGACACCCGGCAGTCGGGTCACGAGCCACGTCGCGACGGTGATGCCGACGGTCTTGCCGACGACGAGCCCCGCCATGATGCCGAGAGCGATGGGGCTCGACACCGCGTCGACGAGGCCATCCCAGCCCCCGACCGCGACGCCCGCCGAGAAGAAGGCGAACACAGGAACAGCGACACCGGCGCTGAGCGGGCGGTAGCGATGCTCGAAGATCTCGGCGAGACCCATGCGCGGCCCGAGGCCGTCGTCGTCGCCGCCCTTCGCCCGCACCGGCACGGTGAAGGCGAGCAGCACTCCGGCGACCGTCGCGTGCACGCCCGACTCGAACATGAAGAACCACACGACGATGCCGATGGGCAGCAGGATCGCCCAAGCGGCGGTCTCGCGCACGCGGAAGAACTCCTGGTAGCGCTGCGCGAGCAGCCCGTACACGGCGAGGCCGATGAACGATGCCAGCAGGAACAGCGGCTCGAGGTCGGTCGTGTAGAAGAAGGCGATGATCGTGATCGCGATCAGGTCGTCGACGACCGCGAGCGTCAGCAGGAAGGTGCGCAAGGCGAGCGGCAGCGCCGTGCCGACGACGGCGAGCACGGCGAGCGCGAAGGCGATGTCGGTTGCGACGGGGATCGCCCAGCCGCGCAACGCCTCGGGGCCGTCGTCGAGCACGATCGCGACGTAGATGATCGCGGGCACGATGACGCCGCCGATCGCCGCCACCACGGGCACGAGCGCCTTGCGGGGGTCGCGCAGCTCGCCCGCGACGAACTCGCGCTTGAGCTCGAGGCCCGCGAGGAAGAAGAAGATCGCGAGCAGGGCATCCGCCGCGAATTTTCCGACCGAGATCTCCCAGAACAGGTCGCCGAAGGTGATCTGCAGGTAGGTCGCGCGCAGCTCGAAGTAGCCCTCGCCCCACGCGGAGTTCGCGACGATGAGCGCGAGCACGGTCGCGGCCAGCAGCAGGAAACCGCCGACCGTCTCTCGGCGAAGGATGCGCTCGATCCACAGCGACTCGCGGTAGCGACGCTCCGGCCCGCTCAGGGGTGCGGTGGGGTTCTGCTCGATGGGGGCGCTCTCGGCGGTCATGCGGCCTTCCGGGGGTCGATGATCAGGATGCTCCCGATGACTACCGGGAGGCCGACCAGGCTTCCCGGCGCTCCGGTACCCAGTCTAGGCGGTGGTCAGTTCGCGGCCGTGGTGAGGGCGATCATGCGGGAGGTCGCCCGCAGGTACTTTTTGCGGTATCCACCCGCCAGCATCTCGTCGGGAAACACCTGGTCGAGTGGCACCCCCGTGGCGTGGATGCGCACTTGCGCGTCATACAGCCGGTCGACGAGGGCGACGAGGCGCAGCGCATCCGTCTGGTTCGACAGCACCTCGACGTCGGTGAGCCCGATCGCGTCGAGGCCGCTGATGAGGCCGACGTACCGGCTCGGGTGCACTGTCGCGAGGTGGCGCAGCACGTCACGAAACGGATCGACCGTGACGCCGCCCGTCTCGGCGGCGATGCGCGCCGCGAACTCCTCGTCAGTGAGCGCGACGGCGTGTCCCTCGATGTCGCGTTTGCGGTAGTCCTCGCCGTCGATGCGCACGGTCGTGAACCGATCGGCGAGCGCATTGATCTCGCGCAGGAAGTCTTGCGCAGCGAAGCGGCCCTCACCGAGCGCGTGCGGCGGAGTGTTCGAGGTTGCGGCGATGCGCGAACCGCTCGCGACCAGCTCGCCCAGCAGCCGGGACATCACCATCGTGTCGCCGGGGTCGTCGAGCTCGAACTCGTCGATCGCGATCAGGGCGGCGCCGCGGAAGTGCGCGACCGCCTCGCGGTAGCCGAGCGCGCCGACGATCGCGGTGTACTCAATGAAGGTGCCGAAGTACTTGCGACCGCGCGTTCGATGCCACAGCGCCGCGAGCAGGTGCGTCTTGCCGACCCCGAAGCCTCCGTCGAGGTACACGCCGGGCTTCGCGACCGGAGCGGCGGGCTTGCGCGAGAAGAGCCCCCGCGCGGGCGCCGTGCTCTCGCTCGAGAACGCGCGCATCGCCTCGACCGCCGCCGCTTGCGAGGGGTAGCGCTCGTCAGGCACGTAGTTCTCGAGGCTCGCACCCGCGAACTGCGGGGGCGGGCTCAGGTGGCCGACGAGCTCGGCGGCGGTCATCCCGGGCTGACGGTCGATCAGTCGCGCCGCGGTCGTCGTGGGTTCCACCGTCATCGTTCGCCCTCGGGCTCGTCGCACTCCGTCACGTGAGGTCGGCGCCCAGCCGGAGTGCGTAGATTTCTCAGCGGGCGGTGTTCCCCAGTTTACCGCCGTGAAGAGAGGCCCCCATGACCGTCGCATTCGACCCGTCCGAGAAGTTCCAGGCCTACGCGCACCCCGAGCGGCTCGTCTCGACGGCCTGGCTCGAGGCGCACCTCGGCGCCCCGGGGCTCGTCGTCGTCGAGAGCGATGAAGACGTGCTGCTCTACGAGACCGGGCACATCCCCGGCGCCGTCAAGGTCGACTGGCACACCGAGCTCAACGACCCCGTCGTGCGCGACTACGTCGACGGAGCCGGTTTCGCGCGCCTCATGAGCGCCAAGGGCATCGCGCGCGACTCGACCGTCGTCATCTACGGCGACCGCAGCAACTGGTGGGCGTCGTACGCGCTCTGGGTGTTCACGCTGTTCGGCCACGCCGACGTGCGGCTGCTCGATGGTGGCCGCGACCGCTGGGTGGCCGAGGGCCGCCCGCTGACGACCGAGGCACCGTCCCCGACGACCGTCGACTACCCGGTCGTCGAGCGCGACGACTCGGGCGTTCGCGCGTTCAAGGAGGACGTGCTGGACCACGTCGGCAAGCCGCTCATCGACGTTCGCTCGCTCGAGGAGTACACGGGCGAGCGCACGCACATGCCGTCGTATCCCCAGGAGGGCGCGCTGCGCGGCGGGCACATCCCGACGGCAGCGAGTGTGCCGTGGTCGCGCGCCGCGAACGACGACGGCACGTTCCGTTCGGCCGACGAGCTCACCGCGATCTACCGCGACGAGGCCGGCATCGACGACGCCGACGACGTCATCACCTACTGCCGCATCGGCGAGCGGTCGAGCCACACCTGGTTCGTGCTCGCGCATTTGCTGGGGGTGCCGCGCGTGCGCAACTACGACGGATCGTGGACCGAGTGGGGCAGCGCCGTGCGCGTGCCGATCGCCGTGGGTGCCGAACCCGGCTCGGCACCCGGCCGATAGCCTGAACGCGTGACCGTCCTGCCCGCTGCGCTCGCCGAGATCCGCGACGACTTCCTCTCGTTCAGCGAGAAGGATCGCCTCCAACTGCTGCTCGAGTTCTCGAACGAGCTGCCCGCCCTGCCCGAGCGCTACCGCGAGCACCCCGAGCTGCTCGAGCGCGTCGAAGAGTGCCAGTCGCCCGTCTACCTCTTCGTCGAGGTGTCGCCCGAGGGTCGCGTCGACGTTCACGCGACCGCGCCTGCCGAGGCGCCGACGACGCGCGGCTTCGCGTCGATCCTCGCGCAGGGGCTCAGCGGTCTCGACGCGGCCGCGGTGCTCGCCGTGCCCGACGACTTCCCCTTGCAGCTCGGCCTCACCGCGGCCGTGAGCCCGCTGCGGCTCAACGGCATGTCGGGCATGCTCTGGCGCATCAAGCGGCAGGTCGGCGAGAAGTCGGCCGCATGATGCTGCGGCGGGTCGTGCCGGTCGAGGGCGGCGCACTCGATGTCGAGCATCCGGATGCCCGCCGCACCCTGCTCGATTGGTACGCCCCGCACTCCCCCGAGCACGTGCGGCTCTCCTTCGTGACCACGCTCGACGGTCGGGCTGCCGGCACCGACGGCACGTCGGAGTCGCTCACGTCGCGCACCGATCGCATGATCCTCGGGGTGATCCGCGAGCACGCCGACGTCGTGCTCGTGGGCGCCGAGACGGTGCGCCGCGAGGGCCTGCGCCGTCCGCGCCGGGCCGCGCTCGCGATCGTGTCGGCGAGCGGCGACCTGACCGGGCACCGGCTCGACGCCGACGACCGCACGACCCCGGTCTTCGTGCTCACGACCGAGTCCGGTGCCGCGCGCGCCGCCGAGGCCGTGCCCGACGCGACCGTCATCCCGCTCCCGACCGGGCCGGAAGGGCGCCTGCCGATCACGACGATCGTGGAGTCGCTGCGGTCACGCGGGCTGGTCGGCATCGCCGCGGAGGGCGGTCCCGCCCTCGCGGCGCAGCTGCTCTCCGCCGGGCTCGTCGACGAGCTGTGCCTGACCGTCATGCCCCGCCTCAGCGGTCCGACGCTGCCGCTGCTGGGCGACGGGGTCGCGGGGGTCAGCCCGTTGTCGGCGGTGCAGCTGCTCGTGGACGACGAGGGCGCGCAGTACGGGCGCTGGGGGCTTCGGCCGTAGCGCCCGCAAGCCCCTGATCGGCCAGCCAGACGCGGATCGCGCGCTCCCACCGCTCGGCGTCGAAGTTCCAGAGTTTCGTGTGGCGGGCGACGGCGAACCGCTCGAGGCGCACGACGTCGGGCCGCGCAGCCGCGAGCGCCGCGCTGCCCTCGATCGGCACGTAGCCGTCGTCGTCGCTGTGCAGCAGCAGCATCGGGATGCGCAGCGCCGCCGCGCGCGCGAGCACGTCGAGCCGCACGAAGTCGATGGGTTCGGCGAGCCCCACCCACTGCGAGGCCCGGTCGGACCCGAGCATCGCGAGCGCCGCATCGCGCACGGGAGCGGGGAGCCGCGCGGCCTCGGCCTGGAACCGCAGCACCGAGAGCCAGTCGACCACAGGCGACTCGAGCACGACCCCGTCGACGTGCTCGGCGAGCGGCGAGCGCGTGATGCACTGCAGCACCGTGGCGCCCCCCATCGACCAGCCCATGAGCACGATCCGACGGGCGCCCTCGTGCCGGGCGACGGTGATGGCGGCCTCGACGTCGCGCCACTCCTCGTCGCCGAGCGCGTAGCGTCCATCGTGGCTCGGCGGGGCATCCCCGTCATTGCGGTAGCTGATGAGCAGGCAGCGGTAGCCCGCCGCGCGCAGGACGGCGACCGCGCGCAACCCTTCGGCGCGCGTAACGCCACGGCCGTGCACGAGGATCGCCCAGGCATCGCCCGGTTCGACCGGCTCGATCTGCCAGGCCGGGGCGATGCCGACCGGTGTGGGGATGCCGACCTCGCGGAACGGCAGCCCGAGGTCGGCGGGCGTCAGATACCACCAGCCGGCCCAGCGGCCGTGGGATGCCCGCGCGAGGTCGCCCCGCTGCACGCCCTCCAGGCGGCGCAGCACCGTGCGGTCGTCCTGCTCGAGCACGTCCGCGACGCGCGCATGCCCCCGATCGTGATCGAACCAGAGGCTGTACCGACCCGGCACGACCGTGTCGGGCGAGCGCCCCAGCCGCACGGTCGAGGCCGCGAGGTCGACGGCGACGATGTCGACATCCTGCCGCCGACGGCGCGGCGGCGTCACAACGTCGCGAGCGACGCGCAGAGCCACGAGTCCTGCTCCGAGCAGGCCGGCGGCCGTCGCCACGAGCATGACGGCGGCAGCGCGCACCGCGATGCGGCGTCGCCCCCTCACGGGCGCCCCGATGGGCGGTGCGGGTACGGAACGGCGAGTCTCACGCCTCGACGGTAGCAAGACGGCCTAGTCTGCACACGTGTCCCCCGCCACGGCCGCAGAGCCGACGCCGCAGGCCGTCTTCGACGGGCTCATCGCCTCGGTCGGCCGCGCACGGCTGCGGGAGGAACTCGAGGTGTCGACCATCCCGGCCCCCGGAGGTCTCGCACCCTTCTCCTATGCGCTCGCCGCCGACGTGAATCCCGCCCGGCACGCTGACGACTCCGACCTCGGCACGGGGCGGCTCATCATCCTCTTCGACCCCGAAGCGCCCGAGGGCTGGGGCGGCCCGGTGCGGGTCATCTGCTATGCGCAAGCACCGCTCGAGACCGAGATCGGCCTCGACCCCTTCGTGGCCGACGTGGCCTGGTCGTGGCTCGTCGACGCGCTCTCCGCCCGTGGCGCCGACTACACGGCCGCGAGCGGCACCGCGACGAAAGTGCTCTCCACGGGCTACGGCGAGCTCGCCGCCCAGGGCAGCGGCGCGCAGATCGAGCTCCGCGCCTCGTGGACGCCGCTCGACGACGATCTCGCCGCGCACGTCGAAGGCTGGGCCGAACTGCTCTGCATGGTCGCGGGGTACCCACCGACGGCCGAGGGCGTGGCGGTGCTGCCGCCGCGGCGGGGGTCGCGTGGCTGAGCGTCCCCCCGTCACCGATCCGTTCGCCGTGCCGCCGCCGATTCCGCCGCGCGCGCGGTCGACCGCGCCGTCGATCGCGCCGTCGCGGCGCACCGGGCAGTCTGTGCCGGATGCCCAGCCGTCGCCTCCCGAGTCGCCGACGCCCGAAGCTTCCCCGGCACTGCCGACCGCGCGGCTCGCGCGCACGCCGCACGTCATCGACTCCCGCGAGGAGTACCTCGCGGCGGTGGCCGAGCTCGCCGCCGCGAGCGGCCCGGTCGCGGTGGATGCCGAGCGGGCGAGCGGGTTCCGCTACTCGCAGCGGGCCTACCTCATCCAGGTCTTCCGGCGCGGTGCCGGCACGTTCTTGTTCGATCCCCCCGCGATCGGCGCCTTCGCCGAGCTGCAGGCCGCGATCGGCGAGGTGGAGTGGGTGCTGCACGCGGCGAGCCAAGACCTCTCGTGTCTGCGGGAGGTCGGCCTCGACCCGGTGCTGCTGTTCGACACCGAGCTGGGCGCCCGCCTCGCGGGCATGCCGCGGGTGGGTCTCGGCGCCGTCGTCGAGGAGACCTTGGGACTGCACCTCGCGAAGGAGCACTCGGCCGCCGACTGGTCGACGCGCCCGCTGCCGGACTCGTGGCTCACCTATGCGGCTCTTGACGTCGAGCTGCTGCTCGACGTGCGCGACCGCATCGCCGAGCGCCTGGAGGAGGCCGGCAAGAGCACGATCGCGGCGCAGGAGTTCGCGGCGGTGCTCGCGAAGCCCGCAGCAGAGCCCAAGGCCGAGCCCTGGCGCCGCCTGTCGGGCATCTCGACCGTGCGCGGTCAGCGAGCGCTCGCCGTGGCGCGCGAGCTGTGGCGGGCGCGCGACGACTACGCCCAGGAGGTCGATACGTCTCCCGGTCGCCTCCTCCCCGATGCGTCCATCGTGGCTGCCGCGCGCGCACCGCTCGCCTCGAAGCGCGACCTGGCAGCCCTCAAGACCTTCATGGGGAGGGCCAGCCGGGCCCAGATCGACCGGTGGTGGGCTGCGATCGAGGCCGGACTCGCGACCGACGACCTGCCTGCCCACCGCAGCTCGGAGGAGAGCATCCCGCCCCCGCGCTCGTGGGCTGATCGCAGCCCGGAAGCCGACCGCCGCTATCGGGGCGTGCGTCCGCGCCTGCAGGCCATCGCCGAGGGGATCGACCTGCCGGTCGAGAACCTGCTGACGCCCGAGCACGTGCGGCGGATCGCGTGGGCACCGCCCCCCGAGATCACGCCGCACACCATCGCCGAGAGTCTCGCGGCACTCGGCGCGCGCCCCTGGCAGATTGACGCAACCGCACAGGCGATCGCCGAAGCCTTTGTCGAGGCGCTCCAAGAGCCGGTCGAGGCCTCCGAGTCCGGTTCGTAGGAACACGCAGGGCTTCGCACCCCCTCCCGGCGGCCTCCCTAGGCTGAGCGCCAGACCATCAACCCCTGGGAGGCACCATCGTGGCTGAACGAGCCGACGTCGTATTCGTGGACGGAGTCCGAACGCCGTTCGGGCGTGCGGGCGAGAAGGGAATGTACTGGAACACCCGTGCCGATGATCTGATCGTCAAGGCGATGATCGGGCTGCTCGAGCGCAACCCCTCGCTGCCGAAGGAGCGGGTCGACGAGGTCGCGATCGCCGCGACGACCCAGGTCGGCGACCAGGGCCTGACGCTCGGCCGCACCGCCGCGATCCTCGCCGGCCTGCCGCTCAGCGTTCCCGGCTACGCGATCGACCGCATGTGCGCGGGCGCCATGACATCGGTGACCACGACGGCCGGCGGCATCGCCTTCGGCGCCTACGACATCGCCATCGCGGGCGGCGTCGAGCACATGGGACGCCACCCCATGGGATTCGGGGCCGACCCGAACCCCCGCTTCGTCGCCGAGAAGCTCGTGAGCGGCGACGCGCTCAACATGGGCCTCACCGCCGAGCGCCTGCACGACCGGTTCCCGGCGCTGACTAAAGAGCGCGCCGACCGCTTCGGCATGCGCAGCCAGCAGAAGGTCGCCGCCGCCTATGCCGCGGGCAAGATCCAGCCCGACCTCGTGCCGGTCGCGCTGCGCAGCGAGACCGGTTTCGGGCTCGCGACCACCGACGAGGGCCTTCGGCCCGAGACGACCATGGAGGGCCTCGCGGGGCTGAAGACGCCGTTCCGCCCGCACGGTCGCGTGACCGCCGGCAACGCATCCCCCCTCACCGATGGCGCGACCGTGAGCCTGCTCGCGAGCGCCGACGCGGCGAAAGAGCTTGGCCTCACGTCGAAGATGCGCCTCGTGAGCTTCGCCTACGCCGGGGTCGCCCCCGAGGTCATGGGCATCGGCCCGATCCCCTCGACCGAGAAGGCACTGAAGAAGGCCGGGCTCTCGATCGACGACATCGGCCTCTTCGAGCTCAACGAGGCCTTCGCCGTGCAGGTGCTGAGCCTGCTCGACCACTTCGGCATCGACGACGACGATGACCGCGTGAACCCCTGGGGCGGCGCGATCGCGCTCGGCCACCCGCTCGCGAGCTCGGGCGTGCGTCTCATGATCCAGCTCGCCCGGCAGTTCGAAGAGCGTCCCGATGTGCGCTACGGCCTCACCGCCATGTGCGTGGGCCTCGGTCAGGGCGGCAGCGTCATCTGGGAGAACCCGCACTACACCGGAAAGAAGGCCTGACCGTGGCGACCACGAGCGCGACCGCGCAGTACTCCCCCGACCAGTTCGCCGAGCTGCGCTCGCTGAGCGATGACGAGGTCGTCACGCACAGCTACGTGCGTGACGTGCCGCTGCCGAGCGGTGGGATGCTGGCCCTCGTCACTCTCGACAACGGGCGCGACCACACGCGGCCGAGCACGCTCGGCCCCGAGGGTCTCATGCAGCTCGCGAGCGTCCTCGACGCGCAGAAGGAGCGCGCCGCCGCGGGCGAGATCCGCGCCCTTGCGATCACGGGCAAGCCGTTCATCCTCGCAGCGGGCGCCGACCTCTCGAAGGTCGGCGACATCCCGAGCTACGAGGCGGGCTTGCAGATGGCCCAGCTCGGTCACTACGCGCTCGGCAAGCTCGGCGAGCTCGGGGTGCCGTCGTTCTGCTTCATCAACGGCCTTGCGCTCGGCGGCGGGGTCGAGGTCGCCCTCAACTGCGACTACCGCACGCTCGACTCGAGCGCCGCGGCGCTCGCGCTGCCCGAAGTGTTCCTCGGCATCATCCCCGGCTGGGGCGGCGCCTGGCTGCTGCCCAACCTCATCGGCATCGAGAACGCGCTCAAGGTCGTCGTCGAGAACCCGCTCAAGAACAACCGCATGCTCAAGCCCGCCGAGGCGTTCGAGCTCGGCATGGCCGACGTGCTGCTGTCGCCGGCCAACTTCCTCGAGGACTCGATCCGCTGGGCCGACGGCGTGCTCACGGGCGCGACGAAGGTCAAGCGCCCGCACGAGCCCGGCAAGCTCGAGCGGGCCGTGAAGTGGGATGTCGCGATCGGCATCGCGCGCAAGACCCTCGAGAAGCGCCTCGGCACGGTCGCGAAGTCGCCGTACGCGGCGCTCGAGCTGCTCGCCGCGGCCAAGAGCTCGACCAAGGCCGAGGGCTTCGCCGCGGAGGACAAAGCCCTGGCCGACCTCGTCGCGGGCGACCAGTTCCGCGCATCCATCTACGCCTTCAATCTGGTGCAGAAGCGGGCCAAGAAGCCCGCCGGCGCCCCCGACAAAGCGCTCGCGAAGAAGGTCACGAAGGTGGGCGTGCTCGGCGCCGGGCTCATGGCAAGCCAGTTCGCCCTGCTCTTCCTGCGCCGCCTGCAGGTGCCGGTGATCATCACCGACCTCGATCAGGCGCGCGTCGACAAGGGGCTCGACTACATCCGCGGCGAGATCGATGGCCTGCTGCAGAAGGGCCGCATCGATGCCGATGAGGCCAACCGGCTCAACGCCCTCCTCACCGGCACGACCGACAAGGCCGACTTCGCCGATTGCGACTGGGTCATCGAGGCGGTCTTCGAGGAGCTCTCGATCAAGCAGGATGTCTTCGCCGAGATCGAGCAGCACATTTCGCCCGAGGCCGTGCTCGCCACCAACACCTCCTCGCTCTCGGTCGAGCAGATCGGCGCGAAGCTGAAGAACCCCGAGCGCGTCGTCGGGTTCCACTTCTTCAATCCCGTCGCCGTCATGCCGCTCATCGAGGTCGTCAATACCCCGGCGACCGACGAGGCGACGCTCGCCACGGCCATGGCCACGGCGCAAGCCCTGCGCAAGAACGCGGTCATCACGGCCGACACCCCGGGCTTCGTCGTCAACCGGATCCTCGCGAAGGTGCTCGGCGAGGCGATGCACGCCGTCGAACTCGGCACCCCGTTCGAGACCGTCGTCGAGGCGCAACGCCACTTCGGCCTGCCGATGGATCCGTTCGTGCTCCTCGACCTCGTCGGTCTGAAGGTCGGCGCGCACGTGCTCGACACGCACCACGCGGCCTTCCCCGACCGCTTCTTCGAGTCGCGCGCGCTCCACGAGCTCGCGGAAGCGGGGGTGCTGCTCGAGAAGGACGCGAAGGGCCAGTCGAAGGGCATCGACAAGAAGGCCATCGCGATCGTCGCGAAGCACCGGCCGCAGGGCGCGCAGCCCTACACGGTCGAGCAGCTCACGGCGCGGCTCGAGGACGGCCTGGCCGACGAGATCCACCTCATGCTCGAGGATGGGGTCGTCGAGGCTGCCGAGGACATCGACCTCTGCATGATCCTCGGCGCGGGCTGGCCGTTCCAGATGGGCGGCGTGACGCCGTTCCTCGACCGGGTCGGCGCCTCCGAGCGCGTGTTCGGCGGCACGTTCCACGAGCCGCGCATCCGAGGCATCCGCTGAGGCTCCGCGGCGGCCTCCCGTGTCGGAGGCCGCCGCTACCCTCACGGCATGAGTGGTTCGACCGTCTACTACGTCGCCCAGAGCCTCGACGGCTTCATCGCCGACCGCGATGAGGCCCTCGACTGGCTGCTCGCCTTCGGCTTCGACGACTTCCAGCAGCAGTACGACGCCTTCGTCGGCGGCGTCGGCGCGATCGTCATGGGGGCCGGCACCCTGCGCTGGCTCGCGGCCGAGGGCGAGCCGTGGGGCTACACGGGCACACCCGCGTGGGTCGTGAGCAGCTCCGAGTCCCTGCCCGAGATCGTCGGCGCGTCCTATGAGCGGGTCGCCGACCCCGTCGCGGCGGTGACGGCGGCGCGCGCGGCGGCCGCGGGGCGCGACGTGTGGGTCGTGGGCGGCGGCCAGCTCGCGGGCTCCCTCGTCGACGCGGGTCTGCTCGACCGCCTGCAACTCACCGTGATGCCGGTGACGCTCGGCGCCGGAACCCGGGTGCTGCCGCACGCCGCGGCGAGCATCCCCTGGCAGCTCGAATCGGCGCAGCCGATCGGTTCTGCGGGCGCCGTGGAGCTGCGTTATCGGGTGCGTTCGTCCTGATCGACGCTCGCGCCGTGCTCGTCGGGCAGCGGACGGGCGACGGGGATGCGCGTGCCGAGCACCTGCGCCACGAGGTCACGCGCGATCGCCTGCGACGTGAGGCCGACCCGCTCGAGGATCTCCTCGCGCGTCGCGTGCTCCAAGAACTCGTCAGGGAGTCCGAGCTCATCAACGGCCGTGTCGACACCCGCCGCGCGGAGATCCTGACGGATACGCGTGCCGATGCCGCCCACGCGCACGCCGTCTTCGATGCTCACGAGGATGCGGTGGTCGCGAGCCAGCTCGATAACGCTCGAGGGCACGGGCACGACCCAGCGCGGGTCGACGACCGTCGCCCCGATGCCCTGGGCGGCGAGCCGCTCCGCGACCTCGAGGCCGATTTTCGCCATCGGGCCGACCGTGACGATGAGCACGTCCTTGTGCGGCGCCTCGCGCAGCACGTCGACACCGTCGTCGGTGCGGCGCACCGCGTCGAACTCGGTGCCCACCGAGCCCTTCGAGAAGCGCACGACGGTCGGCGCATCGTCGACGGCCACCGCCTCGGCGAGCTCCTCCCGCAGGCGCGTCGCGTCGCGCGGCGCAGCGAGACGGATGTTGGGCACGACCTGGAGGATCGAGAGGTCCCACATGCCGTGGTGGCTGGCGCCGTCGGGACCGGTGACACCCGCGCGATCGAGCACGAAGGTTACGCCGGCCTTGTGCAGCGCGACATCCATGAGCACCTGGTCGAACGCGCGGTTGATGAACGTCGCGTAGACCGCCACGACCGGATGCATGCCGCCGAACGCGAGGCCTGCGGCCGAGGTCACGGCATGCTGCTCGGCAATGCCCACATCGATGATGCGATCGGGGTGCTTCTCGGCGAGCTTGTGCAACCCCGTCGGGCGCAGCATGGCGGCGGTGATGCCCACGATACGGCGGTCCTTGTCTGCGAGCGCGACGATCTCGTCGGCGAAGACCGAGGTCCATGACGGACGGCTCGCCTGCTCGATCGACTCGCCCGTCTCGGGGTCGATCTGCCCGACAGCGTGGAACTGGTCGGCGACGTCGGCCAGCGCGGGCTCGTAGCCCTTGCCCTTCTGGGTGATCGCGTGCACGATGACGGGCGCGCTGTACTCCTTCGCCTGCCGCAGCGCGCGCTCGACGTCTTTCAAGTCGTGCCCGTCGATCGGGCCGATGTACTTGATGTCGAGGTTCGAGTAGAGCGCCTCGTTGTTGGTGAACCGTGAGAGGAACCCGTGCAGGCCACCGCGCACGCCGCGGTAGACGGCGCGTCCGGGAGCGCCGAAGAAGCCGAACGCCCGCTCGGTGCCCCGCCGGAACCGGTAGTACGAGCGTCGCGTGCGCACCGTCGAGAGGAACCGGGCCATGCCGCCGATCGTGGGAGCGTACGACCGTCCGTTGTCATTGACGACGATCACCAGATTGCGGCTGTTGTCATCGCTGATGTTGTTGAGCGCCTCCCAGGTCATGCCGCCCGTGAGCGCGCCATCACCGACGACGGCGATGACGTGGCGGTCGTCCTGGCCCGTCATCTCGAAAGCGCGCGAGATCCCGTCTGCCCAGCTGAGCGAGCTCGATGCGTGCGAGCTCTCGACGATGTCGTGCTCGCTCTCCGAGCGCTGCGGGTAGCCCGCCAGGCCGCCCTTCTGCCGCAGCAGCGAGAAGTCTTGCCGGCCCGTCAGCAGCTTGTGCACGTACGACTGATGCCCGGTGTCCCACACGATCGCGTCGCGCGGCGAATCGAAGACCCGGTGGATGCCCAGTGTCAACTCGACGACGCCGAGGTTGGGCCCCAGGTGCCCTCCGGTCTTCGAGACCTCCGTCACCAGGAAACGGCGGATCTCCTCCGCCAGTTCGACCATCTGCGACTCAGAGAGCCGATCGAGGTCACGGGGGGTGCGGATCGCGTCGAGCAGTGCCATTCACCGAGTCTACGGGAGCGCGGTGGAGAGGCGGCCCGTCGACGAACGCCTGTTGCTGGGCGTTCGCCGACGGTTCGCTGAACGGCTAGACGAGGCTGCGCAGCACGTACTGCAGAATGCCGCCGTTGCGGTAGTAGTCCGCCTCACCGGGGGTGTCGATGCGCACGACGGCATCGAACTCGACAACGGCCTTGCCCGCGGCGGAGTGGGCGCTCGGCGAGGCCGTGACACGCACGGTGCGCGGCGTCGTGCCCTCGTTGAGCGCGGTGATGCCGGAGATCGAGACCTCCTCGGTGCCGTCGAGACCGAGGCTGTCGGCGGTCTCGCCGGCCGGGAACTGCAGGGGGATGACGCCCATACCGATGAGGTTCGAGCGGTGGATGCGCTCGAAGCTCTCGGCGATGACGGCCTTCACGCCCAGCAGGCTCGTGCCCTTGGCCGCCCAGTCGCGACTCGAGCCGGAACCGTACTCCTTGCCCGCGAAGATGACGAGGGGCACTCCCGCGGCCTGGTAGCGCTCGCTCGCGTCGTAGATGAACGCCTGCGGAGCATCCGGCTGCGTGAAGTCGCGGGTGAAGCCGCCCTCGACGTTGTCGAGCAGCTGGTTCTTGAGGCGGATGTTCGCGAAGGTGCCGCGGATCATGACCTCGTGGTTGCCGCGGCGCGATCCGTAGGAGTTGAAGTCCTTCCGGTCGACGCCGTGCTCGGTGAGGTACTGGCCCGCGGGCGAGTCGGCCTTGATCGACCCGGCCGGGCTGATGTGGTCGGTCGTCACGGAGTCGCCGAGCTTCGCGAGCACGCGCGCGCCCGCGATGTCGCTCACCGGCGTCGTCTCGAGCGTCATGCCGTCGAAGTACGGGGGCTTGCGCACGTAGGTCGACTCCGAGTCCCACTCGAAGGTCGCGCCGTCGGGCGTCGGCAGCGAGCGCCAGCGCTCATCGCCCTCGAACACCGAGGCGTACTGGTGGTCGAACATACCCGTGTCGATCGACGAGTCGATCGTCGCCTGCACCTCAGCCGCGTCGGGCCAGATGTCGCGCAGGTAGACGTCGTTGCCGTCGCGGTCGGTGCCGAGGGCATCCGCCTCGAAGTCGAAGTTCATCGACCCGGCGAGGGCGTAGGCGATGACGAGCGGCGGGCTCGCGAGGTAGTTCATCTTGACGTCGGGGTTGATGCGGCCCTCGAAGTTGCGGTTGCCCGAGAGCACGGCCGTCACGGCGAGGTCGTGCTCGTTGATGGCCGTCGAGATCTCGTCGGCCAGAGGGCCCGAGTTGCCGATGCAGGTCGTGCAGCCGTAGCCGACGGTGTAGAAGCCGAGGGCCTCGAGGTCGTCGGTGAGGCCGGCCTTCTCGTAGTAGTCGGTGACGACCTTCGAGCCCGGCGCGAGCGTGGTCTTGACCCACGGCTTCGCCTTCAGGCCCTTCTGCGCCGCGTTGCGGGCGAGCAGACCCGCGGCGAGCATGACCGAGGGGTTCGAGGTGTTGGTGCACGAGGTGATCGCGGCGATCGTGACCGCGCCGTTGTCGAGCGTGAACTGCTCGCCGCCGACCGTGACCGGGACGGGCGTCGAGGCCGTCGTCGCGTAGGCCGGCAGCGCCGCCTCGAAGGCCGACTTCGCGACTGAGAGCTCGATGCGGTCCTGCGGACGCTTCGGACCCGCGATCGACGGGACGACCGTCGAGAGGTCGAGCTCGAGGTATTCGCTGAATCGCGGCTCGACGCTCGGGTCGTGCCAGAGCGACTGCAGCTTGCTGTAGGCCTCGACGAGCGCGACCTGGGCCTCGCTGCGGCCAGTGAGGCGCAGGTAGTCGAGGGTGACGTCGTCGATCGGGAACATCGCCGCGGTCGAGCCGAACTCGGGGCTCATGTTGCCGATCGTCGCGCGGTTGGCGAGCGGCACGGCCGCAACGCCAGCACCGTAGAACTCGACGAACTTGCCGACGACGCCGTGCTTGCGCAGCATCTCGGTGATCGTCAGCACGACGTCGGTCGCCGTCACCCCCGTCGGGATGGAGCCCGTGAGCTTGAAGCCCACGACCTTGGGGATGAGCATCGACACCGGCTGGCCGAGCATCGCGGCCTCGGCCTCGATGCCGCCGACGCCCCAGCCGAGCACGCCGAGGCCGTTGACCATCGTCGTGTGCGAGTCGGTGCCGACGCAGGTGTCGGGGTAGGCACGCAGCACGCCGCCCACCTCGCGGGTGTAGGTGACCTTCGCGAGGTGCTCGATGTTGACCTGGTGCACGATGCCCGTGCCCGGGGGCACGACCTTGAAGTCGTCGAACGCAGTCTGGCCCCAGCGCAGGAACTGGTAGCGCTCACCGTTGCGCTCGTACTCGATCTCGACGTTGCGCTCGAGCGCGTCGGCGGTGCCGAAGAGGTCGGCGATGACGGAGTGGTCGATGACGAGCTCGGCGGGGGCGAGCGGGTTGATCTTGTTGGGGTCGCCACCGAGAGCGGCGACCGCCTCGCGCATGGTGGCGAGGTCGACGATGCACGGCACACCCGTGAAGTCCTGCATGACGACGCGGGCGGGCGTGAACTGGATCTCGGTGTCGGGCTCGGCCGCGGGATCCCACGAACCGAGAGCACGGATCTGATCGGCGGTGACGTTCGCGCCGTCCTCGGTGCGCAGCAGGTTCTCGAGCAGCACCTTGAGGCTGAACGGCAGGGTCTCGTAGCCCTCCACCGCGTCAATGCGGAAGACCTGATAGTCCGACCCGGCAACCGAGAGGGTGTCGAGGGAATCGAAGCTGTTGACTGCGGACACGGTGGCTCCTCATTGTGCACCGGGGCAGGCGCATCCGCCGCCCCGCATCGGACTCGACCAGCCTACTGGCCGAAAACTATCTTGATATCGAGATAAATAATGCTAGCACTCACGCAGCGCGGCGGGTGTAGACGGCGCGAACCATCAGCCAGGTCACCCAGAGCACCGCGGCGTAGAGCGGCAGCCCCATGAGCAGCTTCGTCGCCGCGAGCGCGGCGGCCTGCTCGGCGAGGTACAGCGGCACCTGCACGCCGAGGCGCAGCGTGAAGAGCGCGACCCACAGCCAGGTCGTGACGGTCAGCACCGTGCGCTTGGCCGCATCGGCGCGCCACTCGTGATCGCCCGTGAGCAGCGCAGTGATGACCCCGATGAGCGGCCGACGCACGGCGAGGCTCACGAGCAGGGCGACGAGCCACACACCGTTGATGACGAAGCCCAGCAGGAAGTTCTCCTCCGCCCGACCCGTCCACAGGGCGAGGCCGGCGGAGAGGGCGATGCCGACGAGGCCGACGACCGCCGGCACGATGGGCGAGCGCGTCACGGCCCGAACGAGAACGAAAAGCACCGCGATGCCCACCGGGATGAGCACGGAGGGCGCGACGTCACCGGTGATCGTGAAGACGACGAGGAACAGGAAGCCGGGCAGCAGCGACTCGACGAGCCCGCGCACGCCGCCGACAGCGGCCCAGAGGGCGTGGGCGGTCGGACGCTCCCCCGGTTCGACGCGCGCGAAGCCCGATCGTCGCGCAGCGGCCGCGAAGGCCTCGCGCAATTCGGCGCGCGGGTCCTCCTCGTTCGAGGAGGGCGTCTCGGTGGTCATGCCGTGGCAGGGGGCACGACGGCGCCCGCCGCCTGAGCGGCACCCTGCGGCACCTGCAGCGGGATGAGATCGCGCGGCGGCATCGGCGTCGAGCCGCGCACGACCACGACGCTGCGGAACACGTCGTCGATCGCCGCCGCGGCATCCGCCTCGATCGCTCCGCGACCCGCGATGACGCCGCGCAGGAACCAGCGAGGCCCGTCGACGCCGACGAATCGCGCGATGCGCGTCGCTCCGGGCTCGCCACCCGTGACGGGGATGCGCGCGACGAGCTCGGGACCGAACGCCCCCGCGCGCTCTTGCGTCTCGCCGCCCTGCGAGCGCACCTGCTCGACGATCTGCGCGCGGATCTCGTGCCAGAGCCCGCTGGAGCGCGGCGCGGCGAACGGCTGCACCTGCAGCGTCGAACCGGCGTAGTCGATGCCCACGGCGACGACGCGCTTCGTGCCCTCTTCGATCTCCAGCCGCAGCTGCAGACCCTCACGGGGCACGAGCTTGACTGCGCCGAGGTCGACGTAGGGCCGCACGGCGTTCGCCTCGCTCTCGTCGAGAGGGCCATTCTCGGCGCGATCGATCGGCGCGGATTTCGCGTCGTCGGGGGGCACCGCGGCGCCGGGGGACGGATCGGTCACGCTGAATCTCCTTCGGTCGGCACCCCACGGTAGCCGGTCGACCCGAACCCGCGCTCCCCGCGGTGCGAGCCGGGAAGCTCCTCCACGGGAACGAAGCGGGCGCGCGCGACGGGCCACACGATGAGCTGCGCGATGCGGTCGCCCGCGTCGATGGCGAACGGCTCGCGCGCATCCGTGTTCAACAGGGTCACGCGGATCTCGCCCCGATAGCCGGCGTCGACCGTTCCCGGGGCGTTGACGATCGTGATGCCGTGGCGCGCCGCGAGTCCGCTGCGGGGCACGACGAAGGCCGCGTAGCCGTCGGGCAGGGCGATCGCGGTTCCCGTTCCGACGGTCGCCCGCTCACCGGGCGCCAGCACGAGACTCTCGGCGGCGCACAGGTCGGCACCCGCGTCACCCGGGTGGGCGTACGCGGGAACGGTGGTGCCGGTCAGCAGCACGTCGATGGTTCGCAGCACCCGTCGAGGCTAATGCATGGTCGAATGGAGCAATGGAGACGTATCGCGAGCGCGTGTGGCCGGCACCCTGGATCGCGGTCATCGCGCTGTTGGCGGTTCCCGCGAGTCTGCTGACCTTCGCGCCGGTCAGCATCGTCGCGGGCGGGGTCGTCGGCGGAGTGCTCGCGGCGGGCGTCATGCTCGCGGCCGTGCTGAGCGCCCCGACCATCGTCGTGGCCGACGGGATGCTGCGCGCGGGCTCGGCGCGCGTGCCCCTGTCGCTCATCGGCGGCACAGCAGTCGCCCGAGGCGCCGAGGCGCGACGCATGCGCGGACCGGAACTCGATGCCCGCGCGTTCCTCGTGTTGCGGCCCGATGTCGACCCCGTCCTGCGGGTCGACCTCGTCGATCCCGACGACCCCGTGCCCTACTGGGTCCTCTCGACGCGGCGTCCCGAGCAGCTCGCCGCGGCGATCCGCGACACGACGGAAACCGCCTAGGCGGCGCACTCCCGGCAGACCGAGCCGAGCTTCTCCTCGTGGTCGAGCTGCGAGCGGTGCTTCACGAGGAAGCAGCTGATGCACGTGAACTCGTCAGCCTGCGGGGGCAGCACGACGACGTCGAGGTCGAGGTCGGCAAGATCTTGCCCCGCGAGCTCGAAGCCCGGATTGTCGGCGTCATCGACGTCGACGACACCCGACAACTTGTCGGGAACGCGCTCCTGCAGAGCCTGGATCGAGTCGGTGTCCTCGTCCGTCTTGCGGGGGGCGTCGTAGTCCGTAGCCATGCCAGTCCACTTCTCATCATCAGTCGTCGGCCGCGTTCGGCGCGCATAGTTTGCAGGAAGGGAGGGGGAAACGCAAACGCGCTCGTCCGCCGGTGTTCCGACCTGCCATCCGCGCCAACTTCCGGCACGCCCGCGCTATTCCCGCGCTCTCGCGCGCGCTCGTGGGATGCTGTGGCCACCCAGCCCACGACGAGAGGGTGAGAGCCATGGACGAGCTCACAGTGATCGGTGCCGAGAACGGTGCGCTCGTCGTCGTCGCCGCCGACGGAACCCGGTTCCGCGTTCCGATCACCGAGGCGCTGCACACGGCCATCCGTCAGAACCGGCCCGCCGCACCCGCACCGCACCGGGTCGGACCGCGCGAGGTGCAGGCGCTCATCCGGCAGGGCCTCACCGCGGCCGAGGTGGCCGCGCAGACGGGCGAGCCGCTCGAGTACATCCAGCGCTTCGAAGGCCCGGTGCTCGCCGAGCGCGAGTACGTCGTGACCGCGGCGCGCACCGTGCCGGTCGCCGTCGCGTCCGACCCCGATGCGGGGACGACGGGCACCTTCGGCTCGGCCATCGACCACCGGCTGACGGGCATCGGCGCGCGCGACGTGCGCTGGGAGAGCCGCAAGCACGAGTCGCACTGGATCGTCTCGGTGAGCTTCCTCGACGGCGACGTCGCGCGCACCGCATCCTGGAGCTTCGACCCCAAGAAGTCGACGCTCGCCCCGGCCAACCACGAAGCCCAGTCGCTGTCGCAGCAGGGCGACGCCCCGGCCCCGATCATCCCCCGGCTGCGGGCCGTGCCCGTCGACACCCCCACGAGCGGGCGCTTCGATAGCGGCGCCTTCCTGCCGACGGGCGAGCAGCCCCGCGCCTCGCAATCCGTCGAGCGGCCGATCGCGCGCATCGCCGAGGCCGACACGAGCGACACGCAGGAGGTCGGCCAGACCGCCGATCTGCTCGAAGCCCTGCGCCGACGCCGCGGTGAGCGCGAGGCCGCGCCGGGCGACGACTGGGAGTCCGCGCGCGCCGCGCATCCCTCGACCGGGTCGATCCGCATCGTCGAGGTGCCCATCGACCCCGCGCTGCTCGACGACGCGGCCGAGTCGAATGCCGCGGCAGACGCGGCATTCGACGACACGGCCCTGATCGGCGACGATCTCGAGGTCGACGACTCCCCCGCCGGCGCTCCCCCCGCGAAGCCCGCCAACCGCCGTGGCCGGGCCGCGATGCCGAGCTGGGACGAGATCGTCTTCGGCGCGCGCCCCGACGATGAGGGTGCGTGACGGTTCCGTCCTAGCGGGCGAAGGCACCCCAGCGCGCGAGCGGCACCCGCAGCTCGTCGGGTGAGAACGAGCCGTGCTGCCCGACCATGGCGAGCGATCGCTCGGTGGCCATCCGTGCGTCGTAGTAGGCCACCTGGGCGCGTGCCGCGACGATGACGTCGCCGATCCTCGAGAGCGCAGCGGCACCGACCGGGCCGAACCACCCCGCGGCGACCGCCTCGTCGCGCGTCACCACCCACGACCGAGCGCCCTCTGCCTCGAGCCAGCGGTCGCGCACGAGCTCCGCATCCGCGGGATCCTCGAGGCCCAGGTGCAGGCAGCGCGGCTCGCCCGCGACATGCCGGATGCCCTGCCACAGCGGATCGTCGGCTCCGAGCACGAGCCGCCGGTGCGGCGCCACGTCGAGCATGCCGTGGTCGGCGGTGAGCAGCACTCCCGCATCCGCGGGCACCGCCCCGTCGAGCGGTCGGAGCGCGGCGTCGAGCTCGTCGAGCCGTGTCGTCCACAGGGGCGACTGCACGCCCTCGGCGTGCCCGGCCATGTCGAGCTCCGGAATGTAGACGTAGACGAGGCGACGATCGCTCCCGGCCAGCAGCTCGACTCCGCGGGCGATGCGCTCCGCGATCGAGCGCCGCGCCTCGAAGCGCGCACCGCGCAGCACGGCGTCGGTGAAGCCGGTGTCGCGGTACCGCTCGGCCCCGACGACGACAGCGTCGATGCCCTCGGCGGCGACGCGCTCGAACACCGTCGGCAGGGGCTGCCAGTCGCGCGGCCGCATGCCCTCGTCCCAGCCCGTCAACTGGTTGACGACGCGATCACCGGCCCGGTCGATCGCGCTGTATCCGACGAGGCCGTGCTCGCCGGATGACCGCCCCGTCGTGAGGGTCGCAAGCGCGGAGGCGGTCGTGGTCGGGAATCCGGACTCGATGACCCCTCCGGCGGACGGGATGGCGGCCAGCAGCCGACGGGCGTGACCCGCGCGCTGTTGGAGCGCGGTCATGCCGAGGCCGTCGACGAGCAGCACGGCGGCACTGCGCACGGCGGGCAGCCCCAGAGGGTTCGGCTCGGCCCGCATCGCCGCCGCCGAACTGGTCAACACGTCGGCGAGTGACGGGGTGTCGCCACGGGGCGCCGGTAGCATGGCTCCAGCCTATGACTCCCCCTCCCGCCTCCCGATCCCGGGGCTCCGACCCCGCCGACGCGCCCGTCGGCGAACGCATCGACGACGTCGACCTCGCCGACGAGATGCAGGGCTCGTTCCTCGAGTACGCCTATTCCGTCATCTACTCGCGCGCCCTGCCCGACGCCCGTGACGGCCTCAAGCCCGTGCAGCGGCGCATCCTGTACATGATGAGCGAGATGGGCCTGCGGCCCGATCGCGGCCACGTGAAGTCGGCGCGCGTCGTCGGCGAGGTCATGGGGAAGCTGCACCCGCACGGCGACTCGGCGATCTACGACGCCCTGGTGCGCCTCTCGCAAGACTTCACACTGCGCGTGCCGCTCATCGACGGCCATGGCAACTTCGGCTCGCTCGATGACGGACCCGCCGCCGCGCGCTACACCGAGGCCCGGCTGCGCGCCGAGGCGATGGCGATGGTCGACGACCTCGATGAAGACGTCGTCGACTTCGTGCCGAACTACGACAACCAGCTGACGCAGCCCTCGGTGCTGCCCGCGGCCTTCCCCAACCTGCTCGTCAACGGGGCGAGCGGCATCGCCGTCGGCATGGCCACCAACATGGCACCGCACAACCTCATCGAGGTCGCCGCGGCCGCTCGCCACCTGCTCGACGATCCTTCGGCATCGCTCGACGAGCTCATGGCCTACGTGCCCGGCCCCGACCTGCCCACGGGCGGCACGATCATCGGCCTCGAGGGCATCCGCGAGGCCTACGCGACGGGGCGGGGGTCGTTCAAGACCCGCGCCAAGGTGTCGATCGAACCCATCACCGCGCGCAAGACGGGCATCGTCATCACCGAGCTGCCCTACCTCGTCGGGCCCGAGAAGGTCATCGAGAAGATCAAAGACGGCGTGCAGTCGAAGAAGCTCGCGGGCATCAGCGATGTCACCGACCTCACTGACCGCCGCAACGGGCTGCGCCTGGTGATCGGCATCAAGACGGGGTTCAGCCCCGAGGCCGTGCTCGAGCAGCTGTACCGCTACACCCCGCTCGAAGACGGATTCTCGATCAACGCTGTGGCCCTCGTCGACGGCACGCCCCAGACGCTCGGACTGAAAGAGCTGCTGCAGGTCTACCTCGACCACCGCATCCAGGTCGTCACCCGGCGCAGCAGCTACCGCCTCGCACGACGCCGTGAGCGGCTGCACCTCGTCGAGGGACTGCTCGTCGCCATCCTCGACATCGACGAGGTCATCCAGGTCATCCGCACCTCCGATGACGCCGACACGGCGCGCACGCGCCTCATGGAGGTCTTCGACCTCAGCCAACTGCAGAGCGAGTACATCCTCGAACTGCGTCTGCGCCGCCTCACGAAGTTCAGCCGCATCGAGCTCGAGACCGAGCGCGACCAGCTGCGTGCCGAGATCGCCGAGCTCGAGACCCTGCTCGCCGACCCGGCCCGCGTGCGCACCGTCGTCGGCGATGAGCTCGAGGCGACCGCCGACCGCTTCGGCACGCCGCGTCGCACCCTGCTGACCGAGGCAAGCGCCTCGATCGCGGCCCCGCGCAGCCGGGGCGCCGCCCCCGTGTCGCTCGAGATCGCCGACGCGCCCTGCCGCGTGCTCGTGTCGACGACGGGTCGCGCCGTGCGCGTCGAACTGCCCGAGGGTGCGACGATCGTCACGCCGGCGCGTCGCAGCAAGCACGACGCCCTCCTCGGCGCCGTCGACTCGACGACGCGCGGCGAGCTCGTCGCCATCACCTCGCGCGGGCGCTTCGTGCGGTTCACCCCCGTCGATCTGCCGAGCGTGCCCGCGAACTCCGTGCAGCTCGCCGCCGGGGCGAAGCTGCGCGACTACCTCGGGCTGACCGATGCGAAGGAGCGCGTGCTCGCGATCGTCGACCCCGCCAGCACGGTGCCGCTCGCCCTCGGCACGCGCGAGGGCACCGTCAAGCGCGTGGCGCCGGGCGGGTGGCCTGCCCGTCCCGACGGCGACGTCATCGCCCTCAAGGCGGGCGATGAGGTCATCGGGGCGGCTCCCGCCGACGAGGCGGCCGAGCTGGTCTTCGTGACCTCGGATGCCCAGCTGCTGCACTTCGCGGCCGACCAGGTGCGCCCCCAGGGCCTCGCGGCAGGCGGCATGGCGGGCATCAAGCTCGGCGCCGGCGCGCGCGCGGTGTTCTTCGGCGCCGTGGATCCGGCGACCGCCGAGGTTCTCACGGTCTCGAGCTCGACGCAGACCATCGCGGGCGCCGACCCCGGTCGCGGCAAGCTCTCGGCGTTCGAGCAGTTCCCGGGCAAGGGGCGCGCGACGGGAGGCGTGCGGTGCCACGCGTTCCTCAAGGGCGAAGACGTGCTGCAGCTCGCCTGGGTCGGCACGGCTCCGCTCGCGGTCGGCGCCGACGGCTCAGCCCGCACCCTGCCGGCCAGCGGAGCGAAGCGCGACGCCTCGGGCACGCTTCTCGACTCCCCCATCGGCTCGGTCGGCACGCCCATCGCCTGAGCGAGCGTGCCGCACGACCTAGACGTCGATGCGGTCGCGGTCGAGGCCCTGCCCGGCGATGATGAAGTCTTTGCGGGGGGCGACCTCGTTGCCCATGAGCAGCTCGAACATGCGCGATGAGGCCTCGGCGTCGCTCACGCGCACGCGCCGGAGGGTGCGGTGCGCCCGGCTCATGGTCGTGTCGGCGAGCTGATCGGCATCCATCTCGCCGAGGCCCTTGTAGCGCTGGATCGGATCCTGGTAGCGCTTACCGGCCTTCTTGAGCGCCGCGAGCACGCCCTGCAGCTCGCTCTCGCTGTAGGTGTAGATCGTCTCGTTGGGTTTCGACCCGGGGTTCATGACGACGACGCGGTGCAGCGGCGGCACGGCGGCGAAGACGCGGCCCTCGTCGATCATGGGCCGCATGTAGCGGAAGAACAGCGTCAGCAGCAGGGTGCGGATGTGCGCGCCGTCGACGTCGGCGTCGCTCATGATGATGACCTTGCCGTAGCGCGCCTGCTCGAGGTCGAAGCTGCGCCCCGAGCCGGCGCCGATCACTTGGATGATCGAGGCGCACTCGGCGTTGCTGAGCATGTCGCTCACCGAGGCCTTCTGCACGTTGAGGATCTTGCCGCGGATGGGCAGCAGTGCCTGGAACTCGCTGTCGCGCGCGAGCTTCGCCGTGCCGAGGGCGCTGTCGCCCTCGACGATGAACAGCTCGCTGCTCGCGACGTCGTTCGACCGGCAGTCGACGAGCTTCGCCGGCAGCGCCGAGCTCTCGAGTGCGTTCTTGCGCCGCTGGGTCTCTTTGTGGGCGCGCGCCGAGATGCGGCTCTTCATCTCGGCGACGACCTTGTCGAGCACGAGCGCCGTCTGCGCCTTGTCGTCGCGCTTGCTCGAGGCGAAGCGCTCGGCGAGCCCGCGGGCGATGACGTTCGCAGCGATCGCGCGCACGGCCGGCGTGCCGAGGATCTCCTTCGTCTGCCCCTCGAACTGCGGCTCGGGCAGGCGCACCGTGAGCACGGCGGTGAGACCCGCGAGCACGTCGTCCTTCTCGAGCTTGTCGGTGCCGGCCTTCAGGCGGCGCGCGTTCTTCTCGACCTCGGCGCGCAGGAACTTGAGCAGGCCCTGCTCGAAGCCGAGCTGGTGGCTGCCGCCCTTGGGCGTCGCGATGATGTTGACGTACGAGCGGAAGGTCGTGTCGTACCCGGTCCCCCAGCGCAACGCGATGTCGACGACGCACTCGCGCTCGACCTCGGTCGGCACCATGTGTCCGTTCGCCTGCAGCACGGGAACGGTCTCGGTGAAGGTGCCGCTGCCCGTGATGCGCCAGGTGTCGGTGAGCGGGGCATCCGGCGCCAGGAACTCGGCGTACTCGCTGATGCCGCCATCGAACCGGAAGGCCTCGGTGACCGGCGTCTCCCCGCGCTCGTCGGTGAGCTCGAGCGTGATTCCCGGCACGAGGAAGGCCGTCTGCCGCAGCCGGCCGATGAGCTCGTCGGTGAGGAAGCTCGCGCCCTTCGTGAAGATCTGCGGGTCGGCCCAGTAGCGGATGCGCGTGCCCGTGACGCCCTTGGCCACCTTCCCGATCGTGCGCAACTCGCTGCCCGAGACGAACGGTGTGAACGGCGCGTCGGGGCTGGGGCCCTCGGGGCCATCGGCGAACACGCCGGGCTCACCGCGGTGGAACGACATCGCCCACGTCGCGCCATCGCGGTCGACCTCGACATCGAGACGCGCGCTGAGCGCGTTCACGACGGAGGCACCGACGCCGTGCAGGCCGCCCGACGCGGCGTAGGACCCGCCGCCGAACTTGCCGCCGGCGTGCAGCTTGGTGAACACGACCTCGACGCCGCTGAGCCCCGTCTTGGGCTCGATGTCGACGGGGATTCCGCGCGCGCGGTCGCGCACCTCGACGCTGCCATCGGGGTGCAGCCGCAGGTCGATCTGGGTGCCGTGACCGCCGAGCGCCTCATCGACCGAGTTGTCGATGATCTCCCACAGGCAGTGCATGAGGCCGCGCGAATCGGTCGAGCCGATGTACATGCCGGGGCGCTTGCGCACCGCTTCGAGGCCCTCGAGGACGGAGAGATGGCGGGCGGAGTAGTCGGAGCTGGGCACGGCATTCATCGTAAGCGGGCTCGCCGACGCTGCCGGGTTCCCACTCCGCGGGACGGCCGGCTCCGAACAACCGGTACGACCTCGGCCTACGCGTTCAGCGAAATCGGGGCGTATTGACACGAGACCGTCGCATGCGTGTGGTGCAATAAGGGCACTGAGAGATTCGCGACGCCACCGGAGAGTGAGGGGCACCCCATGACGCAGATCACCACCGAGAACCCGACCGTCGCGACCGCGCCGCTCACCGCCCTCGACCGCTGCGACAGCTGCGGCGCCCAGGCCTACGTTCGGGCGACCCTTGCGACCGGCGAACTGCTGTTCTGCGCCCACCACGCGGCGCGCTTCAAGGAGAGCCTCGCGAGCACTGCCCTGGCCTGGCACGACGAATCGAGCCGCCTGCTCGATGAGCGCGGCGCCTGAGCCGCCCGGCGTTCGTCGTATCGCGCGCCTCTCGGCCCGCGCCCTCGACGATGCGCTGACCGCGCTGCTCGCGACCGACGACCCGATCGTCGACCTGCGGGCCGACGGCTACGGCCACGGCGCCGACGAGATCGAGCGACGCGCCCGCGCGCGCGGGATTGACCGCTTCGTGCGCGATGGCGATGACGGCTCCCCCGACGGCGCGAACGATCACCGGATGCTGGCCTACGGGCTGCATCCGCACCATCAGCCCGTGCTGAGGCTTGAGGGCGAGGTCGTGGCCGTGAAGCACGTGCCCGCGGGCACCGCGGTCTCGTACGGCTACCAGTACCGCACGAGCACGGAGGCGACGCTCGCGCTCGTCGGCCTCGGCTATGCCGACGGCGTGCCGCGCCTCGCCTCGAGCCGCGCGCCCGTGCGTGTCGGCGACACGACCGGTATCGTCGCCGGCCGCATCGCGATGGATCAGCTCGTCGTCGATCTGGGGCCGGAAGCGGCCGCGGTCGGCGACACGGCCGTGCTGTGGCACGACGCCGCGTCGCTCGCGGCCTGGAGCGCGGCGACCGAGCGCCCGGCCGAGGCGCTGCTCGCCGGGCTCGGGCGCCGCATTCGCCGGCAATGGGTCGAGGCATGACCGCCGTCGCCGTCATCGACCGCGCGGCGTTCGCCCGCAATGTGCGGCGTCTCGTCGAGCGCGCCGCACCCGCCGAGGTCATGCTCGCGATCAAGGCCGACGCCTATGGGCACGGCATGCTCGACCTCGCCCCCGTCGCGCTCGCCGCCGGTGCCCGCTCGCTCGCCGTGCTCGAGATCCCGGCCGCGCTCGCGTTGCGCGAGGCCGGTATCGACTGCCGGCTCTTCGCCTGGCTGCATGGCACGGGCAGCGACTTCGCCGCGGCGATCGCCGCGGGCATCGACCTCGGTGTCTCGGCGCCGTGGCAGCTCGACGCCATCGCCTCGGCCGCCAGCACGACACGTCCCGCCCGCGTGCACCTCAAGATCGACACCGGGCTGCGGCGCAACGGCGCGCTGCCCGAGCAGTGGCCCGCGCTCGTGCGGCAGGCTCGCGAACTCGCCGAGACCGGCCGCATCGTCATCGACGGCATCTGGTCACACCTCGCCGACGCCTCGGTCGAGGCCGACGACTCCGCGATCGCCGTGTTCGAGGCCGCCATCGCGACCGCCGAGGCGCTCGGCGTCTCGCCGCCCCTCCGGCACCTCGCCGCGAGCTCGGCGGGCTGGCGCGAGCCGCGCGCGCGGTTCGATCTCGTGCGCTTCGGCATCGCCGCCTACGGCGTCTCGCCCTTCGACGACCGTTCGGGGCTCGATCTCGGCCTCGAGGCCGTCATGACCCTGCGCACGACGGTGATGGATGCCGCCGCGCCGAGCGGGCGGTCCTGGATCGCGGCGGGCTACGCCGACGGCGTGCCGGCGGCGGCGCAGGGGGCCGAGGTGTCGATCGACGGCCACCGGTGCGCGATCGAGGCCGTCGAGGTGGATCGCACGCTCGTCATCGCGCCCCCCTCGGTCGAACCCGGCGCTGTCGTCACCATCTTCGGCGAACCGGCGGCGGGCGTGCCGAGCGCCGAGGATTGGGCGCGCTGGAGCGGCACGATCGGCGATGAGATCCTCACCGGGGTTCCTGCCCGGGTACCGCGCAGCGCGGTCGGCTAGCGCGGTCGGGCTAGACGGCGACGCCGGGGCGGCCGAGGCGCTCGGCGATCGCCGCGCGAGCGCGACGAGCACGCTCGTCGACGCGGGCGATGCGCTCGTCGGCCTCGGGCAGTCCCCGCCCGTGGCGGGCCAGCGCGGCGACGAGCAGCTCGTCGGCGAGGAACGGGTTCATGGGCAGTACGGGCCCGCCGAGGTGGGTGCCGATGAGGGCGCCGAGCCGCACGCCCTCGCCGCGGTCGGCGCCATCGGCCGTGCCGGTGTTACCCGGGCCGCGATCGAGCACCGTGAGCGGATCCCCGTCGTGCACGTCGACCGAGACCCCGTGGTTGACGAAGCCCGCGAGCCGGCCGTCGGCCCGCGGAACGCCGAGCGCTTCACCGACCGCCCGCGAGCGGGCATCCCGCACCGTGATCGGCAGCAGGCCGAGCCCCTCGTGCGGGCGACCCTCGAGGTCGACGATGCGCTGCGCGAACAGGTGCATGCCCGCTCCGATGGCGATCATCGGCACGCCGGCTGCCGCCCACTCGCGCAGCAGCGGTCCGTGCTCGCGAGCGTCGGGCAGCACGGCATCACGCGCCGAACGCGCGCCGCTGCCCACGTGCACGAGATCGGCAGAGTCGGGCAGGGAGTCACCGGGCGCGACGTCGACGATCGCGACCGACACCCCGCGCCATTCGAGTCGACGACGCAGAGCGAGCACGTTGCCGCGGTCGCCGTTGAGCCCGAGCTCGGCGGGATAGAGGTGCACGATGCGCAGCTCGGTCATGCGCCGCCCTCCAGGTCGAGGTAGCCCATGCGCAGGCGCAGCTCCATCATGAGCTCGTAGTTGATGACGGCGACCTTGGGTCCGTCGCTCGGCTCGGGAAGGGCGAGGAAGGCGTCGACCGCGGCGGGGAACTCTTCGATGACCGCCCCCACCTCGATGCCCTCGTAGGCGAGCCGCGTGGCCCACTGCCAGGCCTTCGTCCCCGTCACGATGTCGACGTGGTCGAGCGTCGAGAGGTCGGTGTCGTAGATCCACGAGGGGTCGGGCGTGCCCTCGTCGACGGCGACCATGACGCGCTGCGGCACGCGACCGAGCGCGTCGAGGTTGAGCTGGAGGCTCGGCGGGTTCTTCATCATCACGAGCTCGATCTGCTGCCCTCGAGCGTCGAGGATCTCGCCGCGCCCGTAGACCGTGTCGAGGCCCGCGAAGGCCGATTCGGCGGTCGCGCGGTCGAATTTGGCGCCGAGGAGGCTGCGGGCGGTCGCGAGCGCGGCCGCGGCGTCGACGGCGTAGTGCAGTCCGCGAGCAGGCAGGGCGATGGATGCGCGCTCGCCCCCGACCGCGATCGACGCCATCGTGCCCTCCACCTGCAGCACGACGACCGAGGCCTCGGGCAGCGCGGGCCGTTCGGGGCTCGCGCCCGTCGGGGTCGCGCGCGGTGCCGCGGCGACGCCGTGGCGACTCGCTGCGAGCGCCTCGGGCGCGACGTCGAAGACGACGACCTCCTGGTCGGCGCGCGACTCGCGCCCGAGCGCGGCCGTGTTGGGGTCGGCCGCGTTCACGATGACGCGACGGCGCGCGGCGTCGCGGATGCGCTCGAGCATGCCGTACACCCGGTCGGGCTCGTGGAACCGGTTGAGCTGATCGATCTGCAGGTTGAGCAGCAGGAGGTCGGTGGGCGCGAGGCGGTCGGCGAGGCCCACCCCGTACGCCTCATCGACCTCGAGGACGGCGATGTCGTCGCGCACCCGCCCGTCGAGCGGCACCGAGGCGAGCAGAGCCGACGCGATGCCCTGCGGCAGATTGGCCCCGCTCGGGTTGGTGAAGACCCGCATGCCGTGGGCGCGCAGCACGCCGACGAGCATGTTCGTCGTCGTCGACTTGCCGTTCGAGCCCGTGACGAAGACGACGCCGAGCGGCAGCCCGCCGAGCGCGTGCTCGAGGAATCGCGGGGCGATGCGCAGGGCGATGTTGCCCGGGATCGCCGAGCCGCCGCCGCGCAGGCGGGCGACGACGCGCACGGCCCGCCCGACAAGCACTGCCAGCCGGATGCGCACGGGGTCGGCCTACTCGAGGTAGTCGCGCAGCGCCTGCGAGCGCGAGGGGTGCCGCAGCTTGGCCATCGTCTTCGACTCGATCTGGCGGATGCGCTCGCGCGTGACACCGAAGGTGTCGCCGATCTGATCGAGCGTCTTCGGCATGCCGTCGCCGAGGCCGAAGCGCATGCGGATGACGCCGGCCTCGCGCTCGGAGAGCGAATCGAGCAGGCTCTCGAGCTGCTTCTGCAGCATCGTGAAGCCCACGGCGTCGGCCGGAACGACGGCCTCGGTGTCTTCGATGAGGTCGCCGAACTCGCTGTCACCGTCTTCGCCGAGCGGCGTGTGCAGCGAAATCGGCTCGCGGCCGTACTTCTGCACCTCGATGACCTTCTCGGGGGTCATGTCGAGCTCGCGGCTCAGCTCTTCCGGCGTGGGCTCGCGCCCGAGGTCCTGCAGCATCTGACGCTGCACGCGGGCGAGCTTGTTGATGACCTCGACCATGTGCACGGGAATGCGGATGGTGCGGGCCTGGTCGGCCATGGCGCGCGTGATCGCCTGACGGATCCACCACGTGGCATACGTCGAGAACTTGAAGCCCTTGGTGTAGTCGAACTTCTCGACCGCGCGGATGAGACCGAGGTTGCCCTCTTGGATGAGGTCGAGGAACTGCATGCCGCGGCCGGTGTAGCGCTTGGCGAGCGAGACCACGAGACGCAGGTTGGCGCCGAGCAGGTGGTTCTTCGCGCGCTGGCCGTCGCGGGCGACCCAGGAGAGGTCACGACCGAGGGCGGAGCGCTTCTCCTTCTCGGTCATCGTCGAGAGCTTCTCCTCGGCGAAGAGGCCCGCCTCGATGCGCATGGCGAGCTCCACCTCCTCCGCGGCGTTGAGCAGCGGGACCTTGCCGATCTGCTTCAGGTAGTCCTTGACCGGGTCAGCCGTCGCGCCCGTGATGGTCGAGGAGTAGACGGGAACCTCGTCGTCGTCATCGGTGTTCGAGATGACGATCGCGCCCGTCGGCAGGTCGCCCGCCGATCCCGTGTCCTTCTCGTCGTCGTCATCATCGCCGGTGTCGTCGGCGTCGGCATCAGCGTCCTCGGCCACCACCACGACCTCGGGGTCGATCTCGCCCTCGGCGACGACGGCCTCGACATCGGGCTCGACGGCATCGAGGTCGACCTCGACCTCATCATCACCCTCGGCCGCGGCACCCGCGGGTGAGGCCGCCTTCTTCGCCGCCGCGCGCTTGGTGGCAGCGGGAGCTGCGGCGGCCGGAGCCTTCGCGGCCGCCTTCGCGGGCGCGGCCTTCGCTGCGGGAGCCTTCGCGGCCGCAGTCTTCGCGGTCGTGGTCTTGGCGGGCGCTGCCTTCGCGGCTGTGGTCTTGGCGGCCGTGGTCTTGGCGGCCGTGGTCTTCGTGGCCGCAGTCTTCGCGGTCGTCGCCGCGGGCTCGGCGGTCGTGCTGGTGGTCGCTCGGGCAGCCATGGGGCCCCTCTTTTCGCGTTCTGCGGGCAGTACAACGACCCATGTCAAGTCGCTGCGGCGCGCCGCCCCGCGGAAGCGGAGTGCGCGCCCGGCGTCCGACCGGGTCGTGAACCTTCATTATCGCACACCGGGCCGGGGGTCACGACCAATGCTCGACGTCGCCCCGTCCCTCGCGGCGCCCGCGCCACCGTCGCACGATCGCGAGCCAGAGCGGACCGACGGCGATGCCCTCCTCCTCCTGCAGCCGACGGCGGGTGCGGCGTCGCGCGATGAGCATGAGGCCGACGACGAGGCCCACGACCGGGCCCTGCACGGCGAGCGCGAGTCGCCAGCGCTCCCAGGCGTAGAGCTGCTCGGTCGACGCGCCGGGGCTCTGCAGGTCGAGCAGCACGCCGACGAGCAGCACCACGATCACGGTCACGGTGAAGCCGCCGAGGTTGACGAATCCCGACGCGGCCCCGTGCCGCACCGGCGGGTTGTACGTGCGGGCGAAGTCGAAGCCGATGAGCGATCCGGGGCCTCCCGCCGCCACGACGGTGAACAGCACCACGATCATCCAGAACGGCGGGATGCCCGGCCACAGCAGCACGATCATCCAGGCGAGGGCCATGGTGCCGACGATGCCGAGCACGAGGTTCGACCGCCGGAAGGGGAAGCGCGCCGACAGCAGGCCGATGATCGGCCCCGCGATCGCGGCCACCACGACCATGAAGCCGATCATGCCGGCGGCCACCGCGGGCCCGTAGCCGAGGCCGATCGACAGCATCGGGAACCCCCACAGCAGTGCGAGCATCGCTCCGCTCGACTGCGTCGCGGCGTGCGCCCAGAATCCGAGGCGTGTGCCCGGGTGGCGGATGCTCGCCCGCAGGCTGCTGAGCGCCGATGCGAGCGAGGCCGAACGGTCGGGCGGTGCTCCGGCCGGAGCATCCCGCACGGTGACGAGCACCGCCGCCGCGACGACGACCGAGAGCGAGGCCGCAGAGGCGAAGGCCGCCGTCCAGCCGCTCAGCTGCAGCACGGCCGCGAAGGGGATGGCCGAGAGCAGCTGCCCGCTCTGCCCGAGCGTGCCGACCCACTGCGAGAGCTGCGGCAGGCGGCCGGGCGAGAACCACGCGCCCAGCAAGCGCAGCACCGAGATGAAGGTCATGGCATCGCCGGCACCGACGAGCACGCGCCCGATGATCGCGATGACGAGGTCGTCGGCGACCGCGACCGCGAGCTGCCCTGTCGCCATCGTGAGGGCGCCCGTGAGGATGAGCACGCGCGGGCCGAAGCGGTCGACGAGCACGCCGACGGGAATCTGCAGCAGCGCGTAGACGAGCAGCTGCAGCACAGCGAGGCTCGAGAGCGCGGTTGCGTCGACGAGGAAGCGCTCCGTGGCCGCGACACCCGCCACGCCCATGCTCGATCGCTGCAGGACGCCGATGATGTAGGCCAGCATCGCCACGAGCAGCACGGCCCAGGCGCGACGCGAATCCACGCCGCCAGCCTAGGTCGCGCGGTGCGCCCGCCTGACCGGCCTAGCGCGGGTCGTCGTCGTCGGTGGCCTGCCGGAAGGCGAGGAACTTCTCGAGCTCGGCCGCGATCGAGTCGGCGCTCGGCAGCTCGCCGTCCTCATCGGTCAGCGGCGAGCGCAGCGGGTTGTCCTCCATATAGCTGTCGTGGCGCTCTTCGAGCGTTCCCACGAGGCGGGCGAGCTCGCTGTTGCCCTCGACCTGGCCCTCGATCTTCGCGAGGAACTCGCGCCCGTCCGACCGCAGCCGGTCGGTGGGGAACAGCAGCCCGGTCGCCGCCGTGATGCTCTCGAGGGCGGTGACCGCGGCGGACGGGAACTCGGTGTCGGCCAGGTAATGCGGCACGAGCAGCACGAAGCCCGCGATCGGGTGCTCCGATTCGGTGAGTCGGTACTCGAGCAGGTGCAGCACGTTGCCGGGCACCTGCGTGGTCGGGCGCCACACCGAGAGCGACTCGATCAGGTCCTCGCGCGTGCCGCTCACGGTGACGCCGATCGGCCGGGTGTGTGGAACCGGCATGGGAATGGCGTGCACCCACGTGGTACTCGCGACGCCGTAACGCTCGATGATGCCGATCACGGCGTCGACGAAGCGCTCCCACTGGAAGTCGGGCTCGTAGCCCGTGAGCAGGAGGAACGGCGCGCCGAGGTCGTCCTGCGCGAGCCGCAGGGCGAGCTGCGGACGCCGGTAGGCCGTGATGCGGGTCTCCTCGAAGACCATGATCGGGCGTCGGGCGCGATAGTCGAGCAGTTCGTCGTTGTCGAAGACGATGACGTCGCGGTGCTCGAGCTCGTCGAGCAGGTACTCGGAGACCTGGGCGACGGCCCCGCCCGAGTCGACGAATCCGGTGAGGCCGACCACAAGCGGCAGATCGCGCGGCACCTCATCCTCCGTCAGCACGACGGAGTAGAGATCAGCCGGATTCCGCATACCTCCATGGTAGGTCGCGCCGACCCCGCGACCCGGCCGCGCGGGGCGCGCTGAGAGCGAACAGCGCCCCCGATCCGCCCTGGGGCGGCCCGTGCGGAGCAGCCCGGTGGCGCGGCTAGCCTGGACCGCATGGCCTCCCCCGCGCTCTCCGTGTCGACCCGCCCGCCCACCGAGCTGGACGGCGACGCGCTCGTTGTCGGCATCGCCCCGGCGGCCGAGGACGGCATCGCGGTCGTCGGCATCGAGTCCGGTCCGCTCGCGACGCTCGCCGGGGGGCTCCGGATGCTCGGGCTCACGGGTGCCATCGACGAGACCGCCCGCATCCCCGCGCCCGAGGGAGTCGCCGCCGCGAGCATCCTCGTCATCGGACTCGGCCGCGCTCCCCTCACGCCCGAGAGCCTGCGCAGCGCGGCGGGCACCGCCGCGCGCTCGCTCGGCTCGGCCGCCCGCATCGCGTTCGCCCTGCCGACGAGCTCGCCCGCCGACGTGCAGGCGGTGCTCGAGGGCGCCGCGATGGGCGGCTACCGCTTCACGGCGTACCGATCGACGGAGTCGAGCGCGGGCACGACCGCAATCGAGCTCGCGACCACCGTGGCGGGCGCCGAGGCGGCTGCCATCGCCGCGAGCGCGACCGCGAGCGCTGTCGCCCTCGTGCGCGATCTCGTCAACACGCCCCCGAACGACCTCTACCCGGCGAGCTTCGTCGAGCGGGCCCGTGAGGCCGCGGCCGACCTGCCGGTCGAGTTCGAGGAGTGGGGACCCGACGAGCTCGCCGCGGGCGGCTTCGGGGGCATCCTCGGCGTCGGCCAGGGCTCGTCCCGTCCGCCGCGCCTGCTCGCCGTGCGCTACCGCCGAGCGAGCGACGACACCCACCTCGCGATCGTCGGCAAAGGCATCACGTTCGACTCGGGTGGGCTCTCGCTCAAGCCCGCCGCCGCGATGGTCGGCATGAAGTACGACATGACGGGCGCCGCGACGGCGCTCGCAGCCGTGCTCGCCGCCGCTCGGCTCGAGCTGCCCGTGCGGCTCACCGCATGGCTCTGCCTCGCCGAGAACATGCCCTCGTCGACCGCCATGCGCCCCAACGACGTGCTCACCATCCGCGGCGGCACGACCGTCGAGGTGCTCAACACCGACGCCGAGGGCCGCCTCGTCATGGCAGACGGCCTCGTCGCCGCCAGCGAGGAGCGACCCGATGCGATCGTCGACGTCGCGACCCTGACGGGCGCGGCCCGCGTCGCGCTCGGCGAACGGTATGCGGGCCTCATGGGCGACGACGCCCTCGTCGAGCAGGTGCGCGCCGCCGCCGCCGACACGGGCGAGCTCGTCTGGCCCATGCCGCTGCCCGCCGAGCTGCGTCCGCTGCTCAAGAGCGATGTCGCCGACATCGCCAACGCCAAGCCGGGCAGCACGGCGGCGGGAATGCTGCTGGCGGGCGTGTTCCTGCGCGAGTTCGTCGGGCGCACCGGTGACGAGGCCGATGCGCCGCGCATCCCGTGGGCCCACCTCGACATCGCGGGGCCGGCCAACAATCCCGCGGCACCGTTCGGCTACACCCCCAAGGGACCGTCGGGCGTGACCGTGCGGCTGCTCGTCCGGCTCGCCGAGCGCCTCTCGGCCAAGTAGTAGGCTCGACGACGGGCACGTGACCGTCGTGCCGCACATCGGGTCGACCCGCCACCTCGATCGTCGACCCCCGCACGACAATCCTTCGCGGATAAAGGAGTCTCTGCCGGTGTCGGACCAGAATTTTGACCTCGTCATCCTCGGTGCCGGAAGCGGCGGCTACGCCGCTGCACTGCGCGCCAGCCAGCTCGGAATGAGCGTCGGGCTCATCGAGAAGTCGAAAGTGGGCGGCACCTGCCTGCACGTCGGCTGCATCCCGACCAAGGCGCTGCTGCACGCCGCCGAGGTCGCCGACGCCGCACGCGACGCCGCGAAGTTCGGCGTCAAGGCGACGCTCGAGGGCATCGACGTTCCCGCGGTCATCCAGTACCGCGAGGGAATCATCGCGAGCAAGTATAAGGGCCTGCAGGGCCTCATCAAGGCGCGCGGCATCACGATGATCGAGGGCGAAGGACGCCTCACGTCCCCCACGACCGTGCAGGTCGGCGACAGCACGATCACCGGCAAGAACGTCATCCTCGCCACGGGCTCGTACTCGCGCACGCTGCCGGGCCTCGAGATCGGCGGCCGCGTCATCACCTCCGAGCAGGCGCTGCAGCTCGACTTCGTGCCGAAGAAGGTCGCGGTGCTCGGCGGCGGCGTCATCGGCGTCGAGTTCTCGAGCGTCTGGCGCTCGTGGGGCTCCGAGGTGCACATCATCGAGGCGCTCCCCCACCTCGTGCCGATGGAGGAGGAGTCGATCTCGAAGCAGTTCGAGCGCGCCTACCGCAAGCGCGGCATCGAGTTCACGCTCGGCGTGCGCTTCCAGAGCGTCACCCAGAACGACCAGGGCGTCGTCGTCACCCTCGAGAACGGCGCGACGATCGAGGCCGACCTGCTGCTCGTCGCCGTGGGCCGCGGCCCCGCGACGGCCGGACTCGGTTTCGAGGAGGTCGGCGTGGCGATGGATCGCGGATTCGTGCTCACGAACGAGCGGCTCGAGACGAGCATCCCGGGCCTCTACGCCGTCGGCGACATCGTGCCGGGCCTGCAGCTCGCGCACCGCGGCTTCCAGCACGGCATCTTCGTCGCCGAAGAGCTCGCGGGCCTCAACCCGGTCGTCATCAGCGACGTCAACATCCCGAAGGTCACGTACAGCGAGCCCGAGGTCGCCTCGGTCGGTCTGAGCGAGGCCAAGGCGAAAGAGCAGTACGGCGATGCGGCCGTCGCGAGCTACGAGTACAACCTCGCCGGCAACGGCAAGAGCCACATCCTCGAGACGGCCGGATCGATCAAGGTCGTGCGCGTCGTCGACGGCCCCGTGGTCGGCGTGCACATGATCGGCGCCCGCGTTGGCGAGCTCATCGGCGAGGCGCAGCTGGCCGTGAACTGGGATGCGCACCCCGAAGATGTGGCACCGCTGCTGCACGCCCACCCGACGCAGAACGAGGCCCTCGGCGAGGCCTTCCTCGCGCTCGCGGGCAAGCCGCTGCACGCGATGTGAGCCCCGCCAGACCACCGCAACTAGGCTGAAGAAACATTGAAGGCTTCGAAGGAGCACTACTGATGAGCGAATCCGTCAACCTCCCGGCGCTCGGTGAGAGCGTCACCGAGGGAACGGTCACCCGATGGCTGAAGAACGTGGGAGACCGGGTCGAGGTCGACGAGCCGCTGCTCGAGGTCTCGACCGACAAGGTCGACACCGAGATCCCCTCGCCCATCGCGGGCGTCGTCGAGGAGATCCTCGTGGCCGAGGACGAGACCGTCGAGGTCGGCACGCCGCTCGTGCGCATCGGTGACGGTGCGGGTGGAGGCGCGGCCCCCGCCGCTCCCGCCGCCGAGCCGGTGGCTGCGCCGGAGCCGGTCGCCGCCCCCGAGCCGGTTGCTGCTCCCGAGCCCGTCGCTGCACCGGAGCCCGTGGCTGCACCCGAGCCGGTCGCCGCCCCCGAGCCGGTTGCTGCTCCCGAGCCCGTCGCAGCCCCTGAGCCCGTCGCCGCTCCCGCTCCGGCCGCTGCTCCGGCACCCGCTGCTGCGCCGGCGCCGGTGGTCGCGCCAGCACCCGCCGCCGCTCCTGCGGCCGCGACGGCCAACGCCGCCGCGTACATCACGCCGATCGTGCGCAAGCTCGCCGCCGAGCACGGCGTCGACCTCGCCCGCGTGGCGGGCACCGGCGTGGGCGGTCGCATCCGTAAGCAAGACGTCATCGCCGCGGCCGGTTCCGCACCGGGAACCGCCGCACCGTCGACCCCTCGTGCCGAGCTCGAGGTCTCGCCGCTGCGCGGCACGACGGCAGCCATGTCGCGCCTGCGCAAGGTCATCGCCGAGCGGGCCGTCATCTCGATGCAGTCGACCGCCCAGCTCACGACCGTCGTCGAGGTCGATGTCACGAAGGTCGCGGCGCTGCGGACGGCGGTCAAGGCCGACTTCGAGAAGGCGACCGGCACGAAGCTGTCGTTCCTGCCCTTCTTCGCGAAGGCCGCGACCGAGGCGCTGCGGGCATTCCCGATCATCAATGCCACGGTCGACGGCGACTCGATCGTCTACCCCGACACCGAGAACCTCTCGATCGCGGTCGACACTGAGCGCGGCCTGCTCACCCCGGTCATCCGCAACGCCGGCGACCTCAGCATCGCCGACCTCGCCCGCGAGATCGCCGACCTGGCCGCGCGCACGCGCGACAACCAGCTCAAGCCCGACGAGCTCGCAGGGGGAACCTTCACGCTCACCAACACCGGCTCGCGCGGGGCTCTCTTCGACACGCCGGTCGTCTTCCTGCCGCAGGTCGCCATCCTCGGCACCGGCATCGTGAGCAAGAAGCCCGCGGTCATCCAGGTTGACGGCTCTGACGTCATCGCCGTGCGCTCGATGGTCTACTTCGCCCTGTCGTACGACCACCGCATCGTCGACGGCGCCGACGCCGCGCGCTTCCTCAGCGCGGTCAAGGCCCGCCTCGAGGAGGCCGACTTCGACGGCGACCTCGGCATCTAGCCGCGCACGTCGCGCAGACGCCAACCGGCCTCGCTCCTCACGATGAGGAGCGAGGCCGTCGTCGTCGTGCCCTCAACGAGGTCGACGAGCACCGCGCCGCCCATGCGCTCCACCACGACGACCTCGCCCCGGCGATCGCTCCAACGCTGCAGCAGTGCGTGACGCTCGTCGTCGACCGCGATGAGCAGCTCGGCTGCCGACCCCGCGTGCACCACCTCGGCTCCGCATGCGCCGCCCGTGGACGCGGTCGCTCGGCATGCGGCCCAGCGGTCGACGAGCACCTCGACGATGCCCTGCCACTCCTCCGGTGCCGGGTCCGGTGCGAGTTCAGGGGCCGCAGGGTCGGCTGGGGGCGCAGTGTCGACAGGAGCCGCAGGGTCGACAGGAGCCGCAGGGTCGCCGGGCGCCGGCGCGGCAACGGGCTCGGTCGTCGGACCGATCGCCCCTGAGTCACTCTCCGCCACCGTTCCCTCGCCACCGGGCTCGTCGCCGGGCCCGCCTCCGAGCCCGCCCACCACGATTGCGAGTACGACGGCCGCGGCCCCGGCAGCGCCCGCGATCGCGAACCGGGGGCGCACGGGTGCTCGGTCGACGACACCGGCCGCGCGACCGCGCAGCGCGCTCCCGAGCGCCAGCGCGCGATCGGCACCGCGAGCCACGGGGTCGACGACGGTCGACGGCAGTCCGAGCTCGCGCAGCGTGCTGAGCAGCACGGCGACCAGACGAGGCCGTGCGGTCTCGCCGGCGAGGGCAGCCGACCGCGCCGGCGCGGCGACCGGCGCGGCGACCGGGGCGGCGACCGGGGCTGCGGGCAGCGCCGGGGATGCTGCCGTCACTGAGGGCGCAAGCAGATCGCCGACCGCGGCGCCCTGGTCGACGGCCGCCGCGCGCAGGGGCTGCGGGTCGGCGAGGTCGAAGAGCGCGTGGGCGAGCGGTGTGCCGCGCTCGGGCGCGCGCAGCGCGGCGAGCAGCGCCGGGCGATCCGACTCGACGACCGCCGCCGCGACGGCGGCCCCGAGCCGCTCGAGCGCCGCGCGGTCGGCGAGGTGCGCCGCATCGGCGGCGCGGAACCGTTCTGGCAGCGCGGGCCCGCTCCGGGCATCCTGAACCCGAACGATCACCGCGGCGCCGCTCGCCCGGAGGCGCACCGCCGTGGGGTCGAGACCGAGCCCCGTGAGTCCGACCCCGTGCGCGCACTCGACGGCCGTCGCGAGGGGCGCGAGCAGGGTGACGGCCTCGCCGAGCGAGAGCCCCCCGCGCCGCGCCCCGAGCACGTCGACGAGCCGTGGCCCCGGCACCTGCTCGAGCAGCAGCACGAACCGCCCATCGGGCAGGGTTGCGAGATCGCGCAGGGAGACCGCGTGAGCGCGCAGGGCCGGGTCGCCCACCGCGATGGCGTCGTGCACCGCGAGCTCGGCGTCGATCACCTCGTCGGGCGTCGTCGCCGCGAGCACGCGGGCCACGAGCGGTGCGCCATCGGCGTGCACGAGCGCCGTCAGCGCGCGCTCGTCTCGGCTGAGCACCCGCACGACGCGATAGCCGACGAGCTCGTGCGGCACCGACTGCGCGACGGGGTGGGCGCGCGCATCAGGGCGCGGCGCGTCGGGGTCGGGGGCGTCAACGGCGGGCACCTCGCGATGATGCGCCGGGCCTCGCCCTGGCCTCGACGTGCCGGGCGTCGTCGGGGACGATCGGCTCTCGGCGAACGGCGGGGAGGAGCCGAGCGCGGGCCCTATCCTGGTATGCATGGCCCGCACCTCCTCCGCTCAGAAGCCCCCGAAAGAACCCGGTCGCATGAAGCAGATGTGGCAGGTGTTCCAGATGACGCGGCGGATGGACCCGCTCGCCGTCTGGATCATGCTGCTGGTGTTCCTGCTGCCGATCCTCGCGGCCGTGCTGCTGGCGGTGTTCGCGACGCCGGGCGACGTGCTCGCCGGCATCCTGTGGGTCGTCACGGGCGTGCTCCTCGGCATCCTGCTCGTGCTCATCGTGCTCGGGCGTCGCGCTGAGCGCGTGGCGTACCGTCAGATCTCCGGCCAGCCCGGCGCCGTCGGCGCGGTGCTGAAGTCGTCGCTGCGGCGAGCATGGCAGGCGAGCGAGATGCCCGTCACCGTGAGTCCCAAGACGCAGGATGCCGTCTACCGGGCGATCGGCAAGCCCGGTGTCGTCATCATCGGTGAGGGGCCGGCATCGCGCACCCGCCGCATGATGGAGGACGAGCGCCGGAACGTGAACCGCATCGTGCCCAACGTGCCGGTGCACCTCCTGCACGTGGGCCCCGATGTCGAGAGCGTCAAGCTCGAGAACCTCGCCCGCACCCTCAACAAGCTCAAGCGCTCGATCACGAAGGCCGAGGTCTACGCGGTCAGCAATCGACTCACCTCGCTCAGCAAGTCGAGCACGCTCCCGATCCCCAAGGGCATCGACCCGCTCAAGGCGCGCGCTCCCAAGCCGCGCTGAGGCTGGTGCGCCGCTAGCGGCGCAGCAGCACCGTGCCCGCGGCGCGATCGTGCAGCCCGCGCTGGTTCTCGTCGAACAGCAGCGCGGGGATCACGAGGGCGATCAGGAGCGCGCGCACGATCGGGCGCCAGACGCCGAGCAGTCCGCCCACCATCGGCACGACGCGCATCCCGAGCACCGCGTGACCGATGCTCGCGTTGATCACGACCGTGAACAGCACCTGCAGGCCGACGAAGAGCAGCAGGGTCACGAGCGAGTCGTACGCGAAGAACGCGGCCGAGAGCGCTACGGCGATGCCCCAGTCGATCGCGAGGGCGCCGAACCGGCGCCCGAGGCGAGCCACCGAGCGCGGGCCGGTCTCGGGAAGCCCGAGGCGCTGGCCGGGCCAGTCGGGCGGGGTCGGTGCGGGGATCGCGGTCACCCCCTCAGCCTATGAGTCGTGCTCGGGCGTAGACTGAAGGTGTGATCGACTTCGTCGTCACGGGGCTAAGCGCCAACTCCGTGCCGTATTTGTCGGGTCTCGAGCAGCAGCGTGCCCTGCACGCCGCCGTCGCCGAGGGCCGGGCGCCAGACACCCTGATGCTGCTCGAGCACGAGAGCGTCTACACCGCGGGCAAGCGCACCGAGCCGCACGAGCGGCCGACCGATGGCACTCCCGTCGTCGAGGTCGACCGCGGCGGCAAGATCACCTGGCACGGCCCCGGCCAGCTCGTCGGCTACCCGATCATGCGCCTCGCCGATCCGGTCGACGTCGTGCAGTACGTGCGCCACCTCGAGGGCATGCTCATCGCGGTGCTCGATGACCTCGGTGTCGTCGGGGCGGGTCGGGTCGCGGGCCGCAGCGGCGTGTGGATGCGCGGCACCGACAAGATCGCCGCGATCGGCATCCGCGTGGCCCAGGGCGTGACGATGCACGGCTTCGCCCTCAACTGCTCGAACAGCTTCGAGGCGTACCGCGCGATCGTCGCGTGCGGCCTCGCCGACGCGGGGGTCACCTCGGTGAGCCGCGAACTCGGACGCACGGTGACACCCGCGGAGGTCATCCCGCTCATCGAGCAGCGCTTCGGCCCGCTCGTCCACGACATCGTCGGCGTCGCTGCGTCGACTCCCGAAGGAGTACCCGCATGACCACGACGCCCGCCACGCACCCCGCCGACGGCCGCAAGCTGCTGCGGCTCGAAGTGCGCAACGCCCAGACGCCCATCGAGAAGAAGCCCGAGTGGATCAAGACCCGGGCGAAGATGGGGCCCGAATACTCGGCCCTGCGCTCGCTCGTCGGCGAGCAGAACCTGCACACGGTGTGCCAAGAGGCCGGATGCCCGAACATCTACGAGTGCTGGGAGGACCGGGAGGCGACATTCCTCATCGGTGGCAGTCAGTGCACGCGCCGCTGCGACTTCTGCCAGATCGACACGGGCAAGCCCGCCGACTACGACCGCGACGAGCCGCGGCGGGTCGCCGAATCGGTCGTGCAGATGAACCTGCGCTACGCGACCGTCACGGGCGTCGCCCGCGACGACCTGCCCGACGAAGGCGCGTGGCTGCACGCCGAGACGGTGCGCATGATCCACGAGCTCAACCCGGGCACGGGCGTCGAGCTTCTCGCGACCGACTTCTCGGGCAATCCCGAGCTGCTGCGGGTCGTCTTCGACTCGCGCCCCGAGGTGTTCGCGCACAACGTCGAGACGGTGCCGCGCATCTTCAAGCGCATCCGACCGGCGTTCCGCTACGAGCGCTCGCTCGATGTCATCACGCAGGCGCGCGACTACGGGCTCATCACGAAGTCGAACCTCATCCTCGGTATGGGCGAGACGCGTGAGGAGGTTTCGCAGGCGCTGCAGGACCTGCACGATGCGGGCACCGACATCGTCACGATCACGCAGTACCTCCGCCCCAGCTCGCGCCACCACCCGATCGACCGCTGGGTCAAGCCCGAGGAGTTCGTCGAGCTCAAGGCCGAGGCCGAGGCGATCGGCTTCCTCGGCGTGCTCGCCGGCCCGCTCGTGCGCTCGAGCTACCGGGCGGGGCGCCTGTGGGCGCAGTCGATGGTGGCCAAAGGCCGGCCGATCCCCGAGTCGATGCGCGCGCTCGCCGAGGCGACGGAAGGGTTCGCGCAGGCCGTCGGCTGAGCATCCGGAACCGCGACGAGGTGACAGCGGTTCGCCCGTAACATCCCGGAAACACACGGGACACTGCAGGGAAATGCCCTGCGCCTAGTCTCGGAGCCAGGCTGCGACTGCAGTCGTCCGGTACCAAGCTCAGGAGATCTGTCGCATGTTCAGTGATTCTTCCGAGGTGCTGAAGTTCATCAAGGACACGGACGTCAAGTTCCTCGACATCCGATTCACCGACCTCCCCGGTGTCCAGCAGCACTTCAACATCCCCGCCTCGACCGTCGATGAGGACTTCTTCACGGTCGGCCAGCTGTTCGACGGCTCCTCGATCCGGGGATTCCAGTCGATCCACGAGTCCGACCTGCAGCTCATCCCTGACGTGTCGACGGCCTACGTCGACCCCTTCCGCACCGAGCGCACGCTCATCATGGTCTTCGACATCTACAACCCGCGCAACGGCGAGATCTACGCCCGCGACCCGCGCCAGGTGGCCAAGAAGGCCGAGAAGTACCTCGCCTCGACCGGCATCGCCGACACCGCGTTCTTCGCCCCCGAGGCGGAGTTCTACATCTTCGACGACGTGCGCTACGAGGTGAAACAGAACACCTCGTACTACTCGGTCGACTCGAGCGAGGCGGCCTGGAACACCGGCCGCGTCGAAGAAGGCGGCAACCTCGCCAACAAGACCCCGTTCAAGGGCGGCTACTTCCCCGTGAGCCCGGTCGACCAGCACGCCGACCTGCGCGACGACATCGTCGTGAAGCTCATGGAGGTCGGCCTCGAGGTCGAGCGCAGCCACCACGAGGTGGGCACCGCCGGCCAGGGCGAGATCAACTACAAGTTCGACACGATGGTCTCGGCCGCCGACGACATCCTGAAGTTCAAGTACATCGTCAAGAACACGGCGCTCGAATGGGGCAAGGTCGCGACCTTCATGCCCAAGCCCCTCTTCGGCGACAACGGCTCGGGCATGCACACCCACCAGTCGCTGTGGAACGAGGGCAAGCCCCTGTTCTACGACGAGGCGGGCTACGGCGGGCTCAGCGACATCGCGCGCTGGTACATCGGCGGCATCCTCAAGCACGCCCCTGCGATCCTCGCGTTCACGAACCCCTCGCTGAACTCGTACCACCGCCTGGTCAAGGGCTTCGAGGCTCCGGTCAACCTGGTGTACTCGGCCGGAAACCGCTCGGCAGCCATCCGCATCCCGATCACGGGCACGAACCCCAAGGCCAAGCGCATCGAGTTCCGCGCGCCGGACGCCTCGGGCAACCCGTACCTCGCGTTCGCGGTGCAGCTCATGGCCGGCATCGACGGCATCGTCAACAAGATCGAGCCGCACGAGCCCGTCGACAAGGACCTCTACGAGCTGCCGCCCGAGGAGGCCAAGGGCATCCCGCAGGTTCCCGGCTCGCTCGAGGAGGCGCTCGTCGCCCTCGAGAACGACCACGAGTTCCTGCTCGCCGGTGGCGTCTTCACCAAGGACCTCATCGAGACCTGGATCGAGTACAAGCGCACCATGGAGATCCTTCCGGCCGCGCAGCGCCCGCACCCGTTCGAGTACGAGCTGTACTTCTCGGTCTAGTTCGAGACCGCCACCACGGCATCACCAGGGGCCCCGTTCCGTCAGGAGCGGGGCCCCTGCCGTGCGTCGGGACGCCTACGCGCTCGCGGTGGCGCTACGCCGTGGCGTAGAACCCTCGCTCGAACACCTGTCGGGCCAGGCGGGTCGTGCGCAGATACTCCTCCTCGAGCTGGGAGGCTCCCCCGGCCGGGTAGCCCATGAGCCGCGCAACGCCCTCGAGCTGCGGCCGGTCGATGGGCAGCACATCGGCGGTCTTCGCGCTCCACAGCGTCAGCGCCGAGCGGGCGCGCGAGGCGATGAGCCACGCGGCGCGGAGGCGCTCGGCGTCGGCGGGCGGCACGAGCCGAGCATCCACCGCCGCCTCGAGGGCCTCGAGCGTCGAGGTCGTCGCGAGCGCGGGCACCGCCGCCGCGTGCTGCAGCTGCAGCAGCTGCACGAACCACTCCACGTCGCTGAGCGAGCCGCGGCCGAGCTTGAGGTGGCGTGCGGGGTCGGCGGCCTGCGGCAGCCGCTCGGCCTCGACGCGGGCCTTGATGCGCCGCACCTCGCGCGCATCGGCGTCGGGGAGCGATTCGGGGTACCGCACCGTATCGGCGAGAGCCGTGAAGTCGGCCATGAGCGACTCGTCGCCCGCGACCGCCCGGGCCCGCAGCAGGGCCTGCGCCTCCCACGTGAGCGACCAGCGCTCGTAGTAGGCCCGGTACGAGTCGAGCGAGCGCACGATGGCCCCGTTGCGCCCCTCGGGACGCAGATCGATGTCGAGGTCGAGCGGCAGGCGCAGGTCCTCCGTCAGGCGCTTGAGCTCGTGCACGATGTGCTCTGCCCGTGCCTGGGCATGCTCCCCCGCACCCGCGTCGCGGTAGACGTACATGACGTCGGCATCCGAGCCGAAGCCCAGTTCGGCCCCGCCGTAGCGCCCCATGCCGATGATCGCGAACTCGATCCCGTCGCCATAGCGATGCACGAGCGAGAGCGCCCCGGTCAGCACGGTCGTCGTGACGTCGCTGAGCGCCCGCCCCAGCTGCTGCACCGTGATCACATCCAGGATGCCCGCGAGGGCCAGGCGCAGCACCTCGCGTCGCCGCGCCGTGCGCAGCGCCTTCGCGGCCGCCTCGATGTCGCCGGCGTGGCGGTCGACCGTGGCGCGCGCCTCGTCGAGCAGGCCCGCGAGCGGACGCGGATGCAACTCCTCCTCGTTCTCGAGCCAGGCGGCGCCCTCGGGGATGCGCTCGAAGAGCCCGCCGACATAGCGCGACGAGGCGAGCACGCTCGTGAGCCGCTGCGCCGCACCGCTCGAGTCGCGCAGCATGCGCAAGAACCAGTAGGTCTCGCCGAGATCGTCGCTGAGCCGCCGGAAGGCGAGCAGCCCGTAGTCGGGGTCGGCGCCCTCGGCGAGCCACTGCAAGATGACCGGCAGGAGGGTGCGCTGGATCTGAGCGCGGCGCGACACACCGCTCGTGAGCGCCGCGATGTGGTGCAGGGCCCCGCGCGCGTCGCCGAAGCCGATCGCCGAGAGCCGGGCCTCGGCCTGCCCGCTCGTCAGGGCGAGGCCCTCCTCCGGCAGCGCGGCCACGGCCGAGAGCAGCGGCCGGTAGAAGAGCTTCTCGTGAAGCGAGCGCACGGCGATCTTGGTCTGCTGCCAGCGCTCGGTGAGCTCGGCGGCCGAAGCGGCGAGCCCCGTGGCACGCGCGAGCACGCGCAAGCGCTCCTCGTCGCGCGGCATGAGGTGGGTGCGGGTCATGCGGTCGAGCTGCACGCGGTGCTCGATGACCCGCAGCAGTCGGTAGTCGCGCGCGAACGAGGCCGCCTCCTCGCGGCCGATGTAGCCGTGCTGCGCGAGGGCCGCGAGGGCGCCGAGCGTGTCGGGCTGGCGCACCCGGTCGTCGGTATGGCCGTGCACGAGCTGCAGCAGCTGGATCGTGAACTCCACGTCGCGCAGGCCGCCGGGGCCGAGCTTGAGCTGAACATCCACCTCATCTGCAGGAATGTGCTCGGTGACGCGCTCGCGCATGCGCTGCACCGAGTCGACGAAGCCCGCGCGCTGCGAGCTGGCCCAGACGAACGGATGCACCGTCTCGCAGTAGCGCTCCCCCAGCTCGACGTCTCCGGCCAAAGGCCGCGACTTCAGCAGCGCCTGGAACTCCCAGCTCTTCGCCCAGCGCTCGTAGTACGCGCGGTGCGAGTCGATCGTGCGCACGAGCGCGCCGTCCTTGCCCTCAGGCCGCAGGTTGGCATCGACCTCCCACAGCGGCGGTTCCACCCCCGGTTCCTGGATGCCGCGGGCCGTCTCCGAGGCCAGTCGCGTCGCGATCTCCACGGCCCGCGCCGGGTCGAGCCCACCGTCGCCGTCGGCGACGTAGATGACATCGACGTCGCTGATGTAGTTGAGCTCCCGCGCGCCCGCCTTGCCCATGCCGATGACGGCCAGACGCGTGCGTGCGACATCGACGGCGGGGAAGGTCGAGGTGCGTCGCGCAAGCAGCAGGCTCGCATCGATCGCGGCGCCGGCGAGATCGGCGAGAGCAGCGGCGACGCGCGGCAGGGCCTCGAGCGCGTCGCCGTGCTCGAGATCCCAGGCGGCGATGCGCAGCAGCCAGCGGCGGTAGCGCACGCGCAGGGCGGTGCGCGCCCGCTCGACCTCCGCCGGGGTACCCACGGGCGCGCCTTCGACGGCGGCGACGAGGAACCGTCGCAGCTGCTCCGCGGTCGGCGGGGTGCGCAGCGGCTCGCGCAGCGCGAGCAGCTCGGCCGGCCGGCGCCGCACGAACTCTCCGAGGCCCTCGCTCGCGCCGAGCACCCGGATGAGGCGCGCCGCCCAGGCCGGGTCGTCGAGGACGGGGCGGAGGGCATCCGGATGCTGCTCCTGCAGCCGCACGAGCAGCCGGAGCGCCCGGTCGGGGTCGGCGGCCGCGCCGAAGGCCTCGAGCTGCTCGGCGAGGTCGCCAAGGGCATCGCGGGCGGCGCTCAGCTCGGCGAAGCCGAGGCGAGCGAGCTCGGTGAGCGTCGACGGTGAGCGCGTCATGGGGTGCCCGGGGCCGGGCTAGAGGATCTCGAGGTTGCTCTCGAGCTCGTACGGGGTGACCTGCGCGCGATACGCGGACCATTCGCGCCGCTTGTTGAGCAGCACGTAGTTGAACACCTGCTCGCCGAGCGTCTCGGCGACGAGCTCGCTCTCCTCCATGAGTCCGAGGGCGCGGTCGAGGCTCGACGGCAGCGGCTTGTAGCCGAGCGCGCGACGCTCGACCTCGGTGAGCTCCCACACCGTGTTCTCGGCCTCGGGCGGCAGCTCGTAGCCTTCCTCGATGCCTTTGAGCCCCGCGGCGAGCAGCAGCGAGAAGGCGAGGTAGGGATTCGCGGCCGAGTCCATGCCGCGGTACTCGACGCGCGCGCTCTGGCCTTTGCCGGGCTTGTAGAGCGGCACGCGCACGAGCGCCGAGCGGTTGTTGTGGCCCCACGTCACGTAGCTCGGGGCCTCGTCACCCGTCCAGAGGCGCTTGTACGAGTTGACGAACTGGTTGGTGACGGCCGTGATCTCGGGCGCGTGCGTGAGCAGGCCGGCGACGAACTGGCGGCCGATCTTCGACAGCTGGTACTGCCCAGCCGGGTCGAAGAAGGCGTTCGTGTCGCCTTCGAAGAGCGACAGGTGCGTGTGCATGCCCGATCCGGGATGCGCAGCCAGAGGCTTGGGCATGAACGTGGCGTAGACGCCCTGCTCGATGGCCACCTCTTTCACGACCGTGCGGAAGGTCATGATGTTGTCGGCCGTCGTCAGCGCGTCGGCGTAGCGCAGGTCGATCTCGTTCTGACCCGGGCCGGCCTCGTGGTGGCTGAACTCGACCGAGATGCCGAGGTCTTCGAGCATGCGCACGGCGCGGCGGCGGAAGTCGTGCGCGGTGCCGCCCGGCACGTTGTCGAAGTAGCCGGCCGCGTCGACCGGCTGCGGGCCCTTGGGCCCGTACTTGCTGCTCTTGAGCAGGTAGAACTCGATCTCGGGGTGCGTGTAGAACGTGAACCCGCGGTCGGCGGCCTTGGCGAGCGTGCGCTTCAGCACATGCCGCGGGTCGGCGGCAGCGGGCTGGCCGTCGGGCGTCGTGATGTCGCAGAACATGCGCGCGGTCGGGTCGACCTCGCCGCGCCACGGGAGGATCTGGAAGGTCGTGGGGTCGGGGTGCGCGAGCACGTCGGCCTCGTAGGCGCGCGAGAAGCCCTCGATCGCCGAGCCGTCGAACCCGAGGCCCTCGGCGAAGGCCCCCTCGACCTCGGCAGGCGCCACAGCGACCATCTTGAGGGTGCCCACCACATCAGTGAACCAGAGGCGCACGAACTTGACGCCGCGCTCCTCGATCGTGCGAAGAACGAAGTCGCGCTGCTTGTCCATGCCGCCCATTCCGGTGCTCACATCTCTCCCTCGGTCGACACAAAATCCCGCCATTAGGCTAACGGGTATGCCCCGCCTCCGCTTGGCCCTGGCCCAGTCGAACCCCCTCGTCGGCGACCTCGCGGGCAACGCCGAGCAGATCGTCGCGGCCGCGCGCTCGGCCGCCGCTCAGGGCGCCGATATCCTCGCGCTCGGCGAGATGGCGCTGACCGGCTACCCCATCGAAGATCTCGCCTCGCGGCCCTCGTTCCTCGTCGATGCGGGTCGCTCGGTAACGGCGCTCGCGGCCCGGCTCGAGGCCGAGGGGCTCGGTCACCTGCCCGTCGTCGTCGGGCACCCCGACGGGCCGCACGAGCCTCGCCTGCTCGGCACCTCGAACGCGCCCACGGCGATCGCGCAGAACTGCGCGAGCGTGCTGCAGGGCGGGCGCGTCGTCGCCCGCTACGCCAAGCACCACCTGCCCAACTACGGCGTCTTCGACGAGTACCGCATCTTCATCCCCGGCGACGAGCTGCTCGTGCTGCGCCTGAAGGGCGTCGACGTCGCGCTCATCATCTGCGAAGACCTGTGGCGCGACGGCGGGCCGGTCGGCCGCGTGCTCGAGTCGGACGCGGGCGTGCTGCTCGTCATCAACGCCTCGCCCTTCGAGCGCGACAAAGACGAGGTGCGACTGCCGCTCGTCACGCGCCGCGCGGTCGAGACCGACACGGTCGTCGCCTACGTCAACATCGTGGGCGGGCAGGACGACCTCGTGTTCGACGGCGACAGCGTCGTCGTCGACGGGCGGGGCACGATCCTCGCCCGCGCCCCCCAGTTCGTCGAGCACCTCCTGGTCGTCGACGTGGATGCGGCCGCGGCCACCGATACCGAGCTGCCCCCGGCGGTGCGCAGGGTGGAACTTGCGGGTGGCGAGGCCTCGAGCGAGCATCCGGTGGACGCTGATGTGGCCGAATTGCCGGATGACCGGGAGCAGCTCTGGAATGCGCTCGTCACCGGCACGCGCGACTACGTGCGCAAGAACGGGTTCCGCAGCGTCGTGCTCGGGCTCTCGGGCGGCATCGACTCGGCCGTGTGCGCGGCCATCGCCGCCGACGCGATCGGCGCCGAGAACGTCTCCGGCGTCTCGATGCCGTCTCGCTACAGCTCCGATCACTCGCGCAGCGACGCCGATGATCTGGCCGAGCGAATCGGGCTGAACTACTCCGTCGAGCCCATCGCCGACCTCGTGCAGCCGGTCGAAACCCAGCTCGCGCTCGACGGCGTCGCTGCCGAGAACCTGCAGGCGCGCATCCGGGCCATCATCCTCATGGGGCTCTCGAACATGCACGGGCACCTCGTGCTCACGACGGGCAACAAGACCGAGCTCTCGGTGGGCTACTCGACGATCTACGGCGACTCGGTCGGCGGGTTCGCGCCGATCAAGGATGTGCCGAAGCTGCTCGTGTGGGAGCTGGCGCGCTGGCGCAACGAGGCCGCGATCGCGCGGGACGAGACGCCGCCGATCCCCGAGAACTCGATTGCCAAGCCGCCGAGCGCCGAGCTGCGGCCCGGCCAGGTCGATCAAGACACCCTTCCGCCCTACGAGGTGCTCGACGCGATCCTCGTGGCCTACGTCGACCGCGAGCTCGGGCGCGACGATGTTGTGGCCCTCGGCTTCGAGGCCGAAACGGTCGACTTCGTGACGCGGCTTGTCGACCGCTCGGAGTGGAAGCGGCGCCAGGGCGCCATCGGGCCCAAGATCTCGGGCATGGCCTTCGGGCGCGACCGGCGGATGCCGATCACGTATCGCCCCACGAGGTAGCTGTCTGTCGCGGTGGCCTGTCGACCGCCGCGCGTACCGCCCTTCCCGGTAGCCCCGGGCTAGGGTGGTCGGCATGGCTGAGGCACCGAAGCGCGTCCGCACCCGTCACTTCGCTCGTGCGAAGGAGCAGGGCATCAAGATCACGGGGCTCACGTCGTACGACGTGCTCACGGCGCAGATCTTCGACGAAGCGGGCATCGACTTCCTGCTCGTCGGCGACTCGGCCGGCAACACCGTGCTGGGCTACGACACGACGCTGCCCGTCACGATCGACGACCTCATCCCCCTCACGCGCGGCGTCGTGAGCGGCGTCAAGCGCGCGCTCGTCGTCGCCGATATGCCCTTCGGCTCGTATGAGACGGGCCCCGAAGAGGCTCTGCACACGGCGTTCCGGTTCATGAAGGAGACGGGGGCCCACGCCGTGAAGCTCGAGGGCGGGGTGCGGTCGGCCAAGCAGATCCGGCGCATCGTGTCGGCGGGCATCCCGGTCATGGCGCACATCGGCTTCACGCCGCAGAGCGAGCACGGGCTCGGCGGCCACGTCATCCAGGGCCGCGGCGAGGCGGCGGAGCAACTGCTCGCCGACGCGCACGCGGTCGAAGAAGCCGGCGCGTTCGCGGTCGTGCTCGAGATGATCCCCGCCGAGGTCGCGAAGCGCATCACGGCCGAACTGAGCATCCCGACCATCAGCGTCGGCGGCGGCCCGCACTGCGACGGCCAGCTCGTCGTCTGGACCGATTGGGCAGGGCTCACCGGCGGGCGCATCCCGAAATTCGTCAAGCAGTACGCGAACCTTCGCCAGGTGCTGCGGGATGCTGCGCTCGCGTACAAGGCCGACGTCGAGTCGGGCGCCTACCCCGACGAGGCGCACAGCTACAGCGACGAGAGCGCCGAGCAGGCGCTGCGCGACCGCACCGACTAGGCGCTACTCTTCTTCGTCGGCCGCCCAGGCGCGAGCGCGCTCGCGGGCGATCTCGGGCGCGCGGCGCGCCTCGGCCTCGGTCGCGTAGGGGCCGTCGCGGTCGCTGCCGAGCGACTGCGCACCGTGCTCGACCTCACCGGTCTTGTGGTTGTACCACCAGTGCTTCTCGCTGTCATCGACCATGAGCCGCTCCTCCCCCGCGCCGAGGCGCACACGCGGCTCGGTAGACTCGACCCTATGCCTCGCGACGCCTCCGGTCACCTCGTCGCCGGGCGACTCTCGCCGCAGCGCACGGTGCCGTTGAGCATCCCGCGCCCCGAGTATGTGGGCAAGGCCGCGCCCGCGCCGCACGTCGGCGGCGACGTCTACGACGCCGAGACGATCGAGCTCATCCGCCACAGCGGACGCATCGCCGCGCAGGCCGTCGAGGCTGTCGGCGCCGCGATCGCGCCCGGCGTCACGACCGACGAGCTCGACCGCATCGCCCACGAGTTCCTGCTCGACCACGACGCCTACCCCTCGACCCTCGGCTACCGCGGCTACCCCAAGTCGTGCTGCACGAGCCTCAACGAGGTCATCTGCCACGGCATCCCCGACGACACCGTCATCGCCGAGGGCGACATCGTCAACATCGACATCACCGCTTTTGCAAACGGCGTGCATGGCGACCTCAACAAGACCTTCATCGCGGGGGTGGCGAGCGACGAGGCGCGGCTCATCGTCGAGCGCACGCAGGAAGCCCTCAACCGCGGCATCAAGGCCGTCGCCCCCGGGCGCGAGATCAACGTCATCGGCCGCGCGATCGAGGCCTACGCGCAGCGCTTCGGCTACGGCGTCGTGCGCGACTTCACCGGCCACGGCGTCGGGCGCTCGTTTCACTCGGGCCTCATCGTGCCGCACTACGACGCTGCGCCCGACTACTCGACGGTCATGCAGCCCGGCATGGTGTTCACGATCGAACCCATGCTCACGCTCGGCGACATCGCGTGGGACCTCTGGGCCGACGACTGGACGGTCACGACGAAAGACAAGACCCTCAGTGCCCAGTTCGAGCACACGCTCGTGGTCACCGAGCGCGGGGCCGACATCCTCACCCTTCCGTGAGCACCGCCCGAACGCATCACCTCGACGACAGGAGAACCGCATGACGCGCGCCATCGGCATCGACATCGGCGGCACCGGCATCAAGGGGGCGATCGTCGACCTGGATGCGGGCGAACTCGTCAGCGACCGCATCAAGCACCCCACGCCTGAGGGCGGCGAGCCGGAGGCGATCATCGAGACCGTCGCGCAGCTCGTCGACGAGCTCGGCACCGACGGCGTCGCGCACATCGGCGTGTGCTTCCCGGCCATCGTGCGCAACGGCCGCACCATGTCGGCCGCCAACGTCAGCGAGCGCTGGATCGGGCTCGACGCCGACACCCTGTTCGGCGAGGCCCTCGGCCGCGACATCCACTTCGTCAATGATGCGGATGCCGCCGGGTACGCCGAGGCCGTGTCGGGCGCCGCCCGCGACCAGCAGGGTCTCGTGATCATGACGACGCTCGGCACGGGCATCGGCAGCGCGTTCCTCTACGACGGCGTGCTCATTCCCAATACCGAGCTCGGGCATCTCGAGCTCGGCGGCGACGACGCGGAGCACTGGGCGGCCAACTCGGCGCGCGAGCGCGAGGGGCTCACGTTCGCGCAGTGGGCCGAGCGGCTCACCCGCTACTACCGGCACGTGGAGTTCTTGTTCTCGCCCGACCTGTTCGTGATCGGCGGCGGGGTGTCGAAGCAGCACGACGAGTTTCTGCACATGATCGACGTCGAGACGCCGATCGTGCCCGCGGCTCTGCGCAACAACGCGGGCATCATGGGCGCTGCGGCGCTCGCTGCGCGCCACGCCCGCTGACCTCGCTCGCGGCACCGCCGCCGCAACCGCGAAACAGCCCGTTCCTCGCGCTATCGCCCGAACGTTCGGGCTGACATGCGAGAAACGGGCTGAATCGCGCGCTGTGCGCGCTAGCTGCGCTTGAACTGGTTGACGAGCGGGCAGTCGAAGGGGTCGCGGGCCGAGAGGCCGACGCGGTTCAGGTAGTCGATGACGATGCCGTACGAGCGGAACACGCCCGTCTCGGTGTACGCGATGCCCGTGGACTGTGCGTACTCGCGAACGATCTCGCGCGCCTTGCCGAGCGCGGGGCGCGGCATGTTCGGGAAGAGGTGGTGCTCGACCTGGTGGTTGAGCCCGCCGAACATGACGGTTGCCCACCAGCCGCCCTTGAGGTTGCGCGAGGTCAGGATCTGGCGGTGCAGGAAGTCGAGCGAGGTGTCGTTCTCGAGGATGGGCATGCCCTTGTGGTTGGGGGCGAAGGATGCTCCCATGTAGACCCCGAAGACCGCGAGCTGCACGCCCAGGAAGGCGAAGGCCATGCCCAGGGGCAGGAACCAGAACAGCACGGCGACGTAGAGCGAGAGCCGCAGGGCGATGAGCGTGAGCTCGAGGTAGCGGTGCTCGACGCGGCCCTTGTCGAACAGGCTCAGGATCGAGCGGAAGTGCAGGTTGATGCCTTCCAGCGTCAGAAGCGGGAAGAACAGCCAGCCCTGGTTGCGCGTGATGAGCGCGAAGGCCCCGCGCGACTTCGCGGCGTCTTCGGGCAGGAACGCGATCGTGTCCTGCTCGATGTCGGGGTCGGCGCCCTTCTGGTTCGGCTTCGCGTGGTGACGCGAGTGCTTGTGCATCCACCAGTGGTAGCTGATGCCGACGACGGCGGTCGCGAGGATGCGACCGACCCAGTCGTTGACCTTGCCCGAGGCGAAGATCTGGCGGTGCGAGGCCTCGTGCGTGACGAAGGCGATCTGCGTGAGCACGATGCCGAGCGCACCGGCCATGAGCAGCTGGAACCAGCTGTCGCCCAGGAGCACCATGCCGGTGATGACGCCGCCGAGCGCGACGGCGAGGCCCGCGAACACGGCGTAGTAGAAGCCTTCACGGCGACGGAGCAGACCGCCGTCGCGCACCGTGCGCATGAGCGCGGAGTACGACGCGGTGAGGGGAACAGCATTCGGGTCGCGCGGCGTCGTCGTGCGAAGGGCACCGAGCGTGCCGGAGTCGGCACCGGAGGAGGCGAGAGAGGTCATGAGGCCTTCGGGGTCGGAATGCGACTTCCCAGCCGGCGCGAGGTGCAGGCCGTTGCCTGCGAGATATTCCGACTCTACGCACCTGTGTATGCCGAACGCGGAATGACAGGCCGATTCATAGCGCAGGCTCGCCTTGCTTGATGGTGGAGGACGCAGGGAGTTGACTGGGCACATGAGCGAGCAGCAGAACGACGCGGCCGAGCACACGCCGCACGACGCCGAGCCCCACGACCGCGGAGCGTTCAGCGATGGCCTCAACAAGCTGCGCGCGGGCGTGCTCGGCGCCAATGACGGCATCGTCTCGGTCGCCGCGGTCGTCGTCGGCGTCGCGGGCGCGACGAGCGCGCTCGCGCCGATCCTCACGGCGGGTGCGGCGGCGGTCGTCGGTGGTGCGATCTCGATGGCGCTCGGCGAGTACGTGTCGGTCGCGAGCGCGCGCGACAGCCAGACGGCGCTCATCGCCAAGGAGAAGCGCGAGCTCGCCGAGATGCCCGAGCAGGAGCTCGCCGAGCTCGCGAGCATCTACCAGGCCAAGGGGCTCACGCCCGAGACCGCGCAACGCGTCGCGGAGGAGCTCACCGCGCACGACGCTCTCGGCGCGCACCTCGAGGCCGAGCTGCACATCGACGAGCACGAAGTGCTCAAGCCGTGGCAAGCCGCGGTGGCCTCGGGGCTCGCCTTCCTCGCGGGCGCCGTGCTGCCGATGCTCGCGATCCTGCTGCCCCCGCCCGAGCTGCGTATCCCCATCACCTTCATCGCGACCCTCGCCGCGCTCGGCATCACGGGCGCCCTCGGAGCCGTGCTCGGCAAGAGCCCGTGGCTGCGGCCGACGGTGCGGGTGCTCGTCGGGGGCGCGCTGGCGCTCGCGGTCACGTTCGGAATCGGCGCGCTGCTCGGCACTCAGATCGCCTAGCCCTCGGCGGCGCCCCGGTCGAACCGGCCGGTATCCTGGCGTGTGCCTTCCGACCACCCCGAGCTGCCCGACGATCGCCCCGCGGGCATCGACCCCGACGACCTGGCGACGACGCTGCGGGTGCTGAGCACGTTGCACGAGCTCGACCACGAGCATCCCGACTTCATCGCGGTGCGCCACGCGACCGCGCACATGTTCCGCGCCGTCAAGGTGCATCGGCGCCTGACGAAGCGCGCCGAGGTGCTCGCCGCCGACAAGGCCGTCATCGAAGCCACCGCGACGGGTTCACCCGATCGCATCGACGACGAGACCCGCGGCGTCGACATCAGCTCGTCGACCGACGCGCCGTTCGCGGGCGAGCTCACGCGCCCGCAGTCGTGCTACATCTGCAAGCAGCCGTACACCCTCGTCGACGCCTTCTACCACCAGCTGTGCCCCGACTGCGCGCGCCTCAATCATGCGAAGCGGGATGCCCGCACCGACCTGACCGGACGGCGCGCCCTGCTCACCGGCGGCCGCGCCAAGATCGGCATGTACATCGCCCTGCGCCTCCTGCGCGACGGCGCCCACACGACCATCACGACGCGGTTTCCGCGGGATGCCGTGCGCCGCTTCTCCGCCCTCCCCGACGCGGCCGACTGGATCGACCGGCTGCGCATCGTCGGCATCGACCTGCGCGACCCCGCCCAGGTCATCGGCCTCGCCGAATCGGTCGCGGCGGCCGGCCCCCTCGACATCATCATCAACAACGCCGCGCAGACCGTGCGGCGCTCCCCCGGGGCCTACCAGCCGCTCATCGAGGCCGAGCTCGCCCCCCTGCCCGACGGGCCGCTTCCGGAGTTGGTGACGTTCGGCCACACGATGGATCCCCACCCCTTGGCCTTGGCCGAGTCGGTCGCCGCCCACCCGATTCTCTCGGCGGCCGCCGCGAAGGCCGAGCAGCTGACGCAGGCGGCCATGACGGCCGGCAGCGCATCCCTCGCCAAGCACCGCGACGGCACCGCGATCGATGCCGGCGGGCTCGTGCCTGACCTGCACGACGTCAACAGCTGGACGCAGGCCGTCGGCGACGTCGAGCCCCTCGAGATGCTCGAGGTGCAGCTCGCGAACTCGGTCGCGCCGTTCATCCTGGTCGATCGGTTGCGACCGTCGCTCGCGGCCTCGTCGTTCGCTCGCACCTACGTCGTCAACGTGAGCGCGATGGAAGGCGTCTTCGGGCGCGGCTACAAGGGCCCCGGGCATCCGCACACGAACATGGCCAAGGCGGCGATGAACATGCTCACGCGCACGAGCGCGCGCGAGATGTTCGAGACCGACGGCATCCTCATGACGAGCGTCGACACGGGCTGGATCACCGACGAGCGCCCGCACCCCACGAAGCTGCGGCTCGCCGAGGAAGGCTTCCACGCCCCGCTCGATCTCGTCGACGGGGCCGCGCGCGTGTACGACCCGATCGTGCGCGGCGAGGCGGGCGACGAGCTGTTCGGTGTGTTCTTGAAGGACTACCGGCCGTCGCAGTGGTGAGCCCGGCATCCCGAACCGAGTGAGGCAAGTGGGTCGGCCGATACGCCGGGTTCTGTTCCAGGAATCGCTTCCCTTCGACGGCCATCTCTCTCGGGACGACGTTGCCGCCGCCCTCTAGCGGTCTACCCGACACCTCGGCGAGCCGCGTCAACGGTGTCTGTCTGACCTTGCTCCGGGCGAGGTTTACCCAGCGAGCCCGATCACTCGGGCCCCTGGTGGTCTCTTACACCACCGTTTCACCCTTACCGCCGGCGTGATGCCGGAGGCGGTCTGCTCTCTGTTGCACTGTTCTCGCGGATTTCTCCGGGTGGGTGTTACCCACCGCCCTGCTCTGCGGAGCCCGGACGTTCCTCGGCGAGGCCGTCCCCCTTGCGGGGCGTGCGCTCGACGCGACCGTCTGGCCGGCCCACTTGCCCTCACAGGATACGCCCCGGGCCGGCTCACGTCGCCCGGTGGCGGCCCCGCATCAACCCCAGCACGGCGTCGGCCCGCTCAGTTCGGCCGCGCACCGCGCGCCGAAAGGTGGGCCGGATACTCGAGAGCCACTGCCGCATGACGCCGTCGAACTGATCGTGCGCCACGTCGTACTGCTCGGTCGCGAAGGCCGCGACGGGTCGTGCCTCTGCGGCATCGTCGAGGGGCATCGACATGGTGGAACGACCTTTCCCGTGTCGGATCTCTGATCCGCCGGGGACTCGGGCGTCATGCTCACGGTACACCTCGCTGAGGGCCGAGCACCGGCACTCAGGTCACGATCCGGGTGTCGATCGCACGCGCTCCGAGGGGGTGCGGGAGGCCGCGAGCACGGCATCGAGCAACCCCTCGACCGACCGCTCGGCGACCTGCTCGGCCACGGTACGTAGCGTCAGGCGATTCGCCCGCGCGTAGTCGCGCAGCGCGCGGAAAGCCTGATCCATGTCGAGCTCATGCACGGCGGCGAGCACACCCTTCGCCTGCTCGATGAGCACGCGACTCTCGAGCGCGCGCTGCAGTTGCTCGTTGAGAATGTGGCTCTCGCGGATGCTGCGCTCTTGCAGGATGCCGATCGTCGCGATGTCCGCGAGCGCCTGGGCGATCACCGCATCCTGCTCCGTCGGACCTCCGGGGGCGGTGCTGAACAGGTTGAGGGCGCCGAGCACCTGGCCACGGAGGCGCATCGGGGTGGCGAAGACGGCGTGGAAGCCCTGCGCCAGGGCCGCGGCCTGAAAAGCGGGCCAGGTGTCGCCGTCGAGCTCGATGTCGCCGACGGTGACCGCGTGGCCTTTCGTGAAGGCGTCCACGCACGGACCGGCGCCAGCATTCAACTGCATGATCTCGACGAGGTGGGCTTGCTCGCTGCTGGAGGCGACAAGCTGCAGGTCGCCCTGCTCGTCGGCGAGCACGAGCCCACCCGCATCGACATCGAGCAGCTCGACGCACTCGTTGATGAGCGTGTGCAGCAGGTCAATGATGTCGAAGTCGGCGATGAGCGTATCGGCGACGGCGACGAAGGCATCGGCCACGCGCTGATCCCGGGACTTCTCGATCATGCGACTTCCTTTGAATGAAGGATGCACAGCCCCGCCTGGGCCAGGCGACGATCAGAGCACGGGTGCCGCTCCGCGCTCGGGAGCCGGGACCGACTCGGCAGAGTCTACGCCCCTCGGCCGGATCCTCGGCCTCGGGGCCTACACTGTGCCCACCGACGCTCTCACTCCCTCTCCTGGTGGCGTTCCGACGGCCGACCGAGGCGGGAGCCCCATGGACGAGCGGCATCCGCCCACCGGCGCTCATTATCGACGACCCGATCCGTGGGGTCTCTGCGCCGCATTCATGCACCAGTTGCCCATCTCGGGCGCCCTCCTCTCGATCGTCGACCGGCACGGTCACCGCGCCACGGTCACGGCGACCGACCCGGTCGCCGCGCGGTGGGACGAGCTCGAGCTCGAGCTCGGCGCGGGCCCGCTGCGGGATGCAGCTCGTGACAGCGCCCCCCAGCTCATTCCGGACGTGTCAACGAGCGCCATCAACCCGGTCATCGGCGCGCACCTCGAGCAGTTGGGCGTCCGCGCTGCGTTCACCTTCCCGCTCGTCATGGGCGCGGCCATCGTGGGCGTCGCGGGGCTGTATCGCTCCACTCCCGGCCCGCTGACGGCGACCGCGGTCGGCACGGCCCTCGGTCTCGCGCGCTCGGTCACGATTCCCGCGGTGCGCGCTGCGCTCGCGATGGCGGCCGCGGAGGGCACCGCGGATCCCGCTGACACCGGCCCCGGGATTCGACGCGAGGTGCACCAGGCCACGGGCATGATCAGCGCGCAGCTCGACGTCTCGACGACCGAGGCGTTCGCCCGGCTCCGGGCCTACGCGATCGCCATGGACCGTTCGATCACGGCGGTGTCGTTCGACGTCGTCGCGCGCACGATCGACTTCCTCGATCTCGACTGAGCGCGTACGGGCTAGCGCGAGAACGAGGCGCGGGCATCCATCGCGTCGTTCGCGCACTTATCGGCGCGCGAGTTCTGCAACCGGGGCACCCACTCGAACCGCACGGGTGTGCCGGTCAGCACCTGGCGAGCCTCGGCGGCGAGCTCGGCCATGGCCGGGTGCTTGATCTTCCAGCGGCCCATCATCTGCTCGACGACGAGCTTCGAATCCATGCGGATCGTGAGGTGGGCGTCGGGATCGAGCTCGAGCGCACGCCGAACGCCCGCGAGCATGCCGCTGTACTCGGCGACGTTGTTCGTCGCGGTGCCGACCCACACACCCACCTCGGCGAGCACCTCGCCCGAGGCCGGATCGATGACGACCGCGCCGCCGGCCGCCGGCCCGGGGTTGCCCCGCGACCCGCCGTCCGCCTCCACGAGCAGCTCGCGGCTCACAGGCCGCTCTCGTCGGTGCGCACGAGGATCGCATTGGAATCGGGGCACAGCAGCACCGCGTCAGGTGCGGCGGCGCGCACGACGGCGAGATCGCTGCCGGTGAGCTCGACGCCGCTCGCGCTCGACACCCGGGCGCGCAAGTGCGAAGCGCCGACGCCGTAGCGCTCGCGCTGCTTCTCGTAGAGCGCCAGGAGGTCGTCGGGCACCGTCGCGACGATCGCGGCACGTTGCGAGCGCGCCGCCGCGACCTCGGCCGCGATCGAGGTGAGGCCGGCATCGCGCGCGGCCTCGGCATCGGCGAGCTGCTGCTGGTGCGCCTCGAGCGAGGCCGTCGCCGACGCGAGCTCGGACTCGAGCGCCTCGACCTTCTCCATGACCGACAGCTCGATCTCTTCGAGATCGCCCAGTCGACCGCGCAGCGACTCGAGCTCGTGTTCGAGCCCGGCGATGTCCTTGACCGACGAGCTCGCCTGCAAACGGTCGCCGTCGCGCGCGATGCGCGCCTCGACGATGGCGACATCGCTCTCGACGCGTCCGAGCTCGATGCGCGCATCCTCGAGTTCGCCGCGCCGCTGGATGACGAACTCGCGCATGACGTCGGCCTCGGCCGTGAGCGCGTCGACCACCGCGCGCTCGGGCAGCGAGCGCTCGCGGTGGGCGAGCTGCTGCAGGGTCGTGTCGAGCGCCTGCACGTCGAGCAGGATGCGCTGGGCGTCGGGGCTGGCGGTCAGGGCCATGCGGGGCTCACCTGGTCTCTCGAGGTCGCTGCGGTTCGGGGGCGGGATCGCCGGTGGGTGCGCCCCTACTGTACGACCACGAAGTCCCACGGGTCGGTGCGCAGCTCGCTCACGACGACCTCCACGCCCGGCAGCGCCGCGCGCAGTTCGCCGGCGGCGGTCTCGAGCCACAGCCACTCGCTCGCCCAGTGTGAGACGTCGATAAGGGCCGGTCCGCCCGCGACGCGCGCCGATTCGACAGACTCGCTCGCGGGGTGGTGGCGCAGGTCGGCGGTCACGTAGACGTCGGCGCCGAGCACCTCCGGCTCGCTGAGCAGCGAGTCGCCCGCTCCCCCGCAGACGGCGATCGTCTGCACGGGCCGGTCGAATTCTCCGGCCACGCGCACGCCGGTTGCCGTGGCGGGCAGGATGCTCGCGAGCCGCCGCGCGAGGGCTCCGAGCGTGGTCGGCACGGGCAGCGCGCCGACCCGGCCCAGGCCGAGCCCGGGCGCGGTCTCCACAATGGGCACCGCATCCTGCAGCCCCAGGAGGTCGGCGAGCCGTGCGCTCGTTCCGGTCGCGACGATGTCGGCGTTCGTGTGGGCCGCGATGAGCGCGCACCGGCCGCGGATGAGCCGCGCGAGCAGCGCGCCCTTCGCGGTCGACTCGGCCACCGTCGTGACGCCGCGCAGCAGCAGCGGGTGGTGCACGAGCAGCAGGTCGGCGTCGAGCTCGATGGCCTCGTCGACGGTCGCGGCCACGGCATCGACGGCGAGCACCACGCGCTCGACAGCGGCAGCGGGGTCGCCGCTCAGCAGGCCGGGAGCATCCCACGACTCGGCCCCCGCGCGCGGCCAGAGTCGCTCGACGACGACCGCGACCTCGGCCAGTGTCGTCACGGGGCGACCGCGCCGAGGGGTGCTGGTTCCTCGGCCAGGTCCACCGGGCTCTCCTCCGCCTCCGTCGCGGCGCGCTCGGCCGCCTGCAGTCGACGCAGCGCCGGGATGCCCGCGACGAGCGGCACGAGCAGACCGAGCAGCATCGCGAGCAGCACCCCCGGGTCGCTCTGCGCGAGCGACGCCGAGGCATCGACGCCGAGCAGGGCGAACAGGTAGCCCTGCCACTGCAGCCCCGCGAGGGACGCCGTGCTGAATCCCCACCCGAGCGCGGTGATGAGGATGAGCATCACGAGGTTGACCCAGCGAACGGCCGGGTAGACGCCGCCCGAGCGCAGCAGCGACGGCGAGTGCACGCGACGCGTGCGGATCATGGTCTCGGCGCCGAAGATGCCGGCCCAGGCCGCGACGGGCACGGCGAGCGTCGTTACGATGTCGCGGAACAGAGCCGCCACGTCGGGCACGAGCACTAGCAGCACGGCCAGCACGGCTCCCGTGAGCACGGCGGCGATGAGCACGCTGCCCGTGCGCGGAGCCCGCAGCCCGCTCGCGAGCACCGCGAACCCGCCCGAGTAGAGCGCGAGCGCGGCGGCGCACAGCAGGCTCAGGGCGACCCCGGCGATGAGCGGCGCCGGGTACCACAGCGGCAGCAGGCGCGAGATGAGGTCGACGGGGTTCGACTGCAGCCCGTCGCTGATGACGGGGTTCGAGGCGGCGAGCACGGCACCCCAGCTGATGAGCAGGAAGGCCGGGATCGTAGCCCCGAACGCGGTCCACAGCACCGCCGACGAACCGTAGGTGCCCTTGGCCTGGTAGCGCGCGATGTCGCCGCTGCTGTTCGCCCAGGCAAGACCCACGACGCTGAAGACGAGCACGGCACCGCTCAGCAGCAGCATCCAATCGCCGTCAGGCACCGAGAGTGCCACGGCGAGGTCGACCGCCGGAAGTGTCAGCACGATGAGGCCGACGACGAGCACGGCCGAGAGCACGCTGACCACTGCGCTCACGACCGCGATCATCGCGAAGCCGAACCCGGCGATGAGCGCCGCGAGCACGAGAGCCGCAGCGGCGACCGCGATGCCGAGCTCGAGCCGTCCGACGCCCGACACGAGGCCGGAGCCGACGAGCACCTCGGCGACACCCGTGCCCAGCATCCAGAGCAGCGCCGCAGCCCACGCGACTCGTGTGACGACCGCGAGCAACGACGGCAGCAGATTGCCGGCGGTGCCGAACGTGGCGCGCGAGACGACCATGGTCGGCTGCCCGCTCCACTTGCCGGCGAGCGTGCCGAGGCCGAGGGGCAGGAACGAGACCGCGACGCCGATGAGCGCCGCGAGCACCGCCTGGCGCAGACTGACCCCGAGTCCGAGGATGACCGCGCCGAGGGCGAGGCTGACCACCGAGGCGTTGACGGCGAACCACAGCCAGAACAGTCGCACCGAACGGCCGGCGCGCTGCTCGGCCGGCGTGGGCTCGAGGGCGCTGACCTCGATGCGACCCGCGCTCGGAGCGACGACCGTCGCCACGGCGTCAGCGGTCACCGGCTCCGTCGCACGGGTGTCGCTCGGCACATCGGCAGCAGCACGGTGCGGTTCGAGCTGCGAGTCGGGCTGCGGTTCGGGCTGCGGTTCGGGCTGCGACTCAGGTTCGCGCAGCAGATCGTCGAAGACCGACACCGCTGCGGGTGCGGCGGCAGCAGCGGGGTCGACGCTGGCGGCCGGGTCCCCATCGGAAGGGTCGCCCGGCGTCGGAGCGCCGAGCAGCTGCTCGATCGAGGTCGGCCCCGTGAGGGGTGGCACGGTCGGCGACGAGACGGGGGGCGGGATGCTCGGCTCGACGAGCGGCTGCGGCCCCACCGGCGGCGGCGCGAAGTCCGAGAGGTCGGGCGCCGACGGCGGCGGCGCGACCGCCGAGGGCACCAAGCCGTACGGCGGGGGCGCATCGGCAAGCGCGAGATCGAGGCGCGGGGCGGGCGGGCTCGGTGGACTCGGCGGACTGTCCGGGCTGTCCGGGCTGTCCGGGCTCGACGGGCTCGACGGGCTGTCCGGGCTCGACGGGCTGTCCGGGCTCGACGGGCTCGGCGCGCTCTCGGAGTCGGGGGACGACGAATCCGGCGACCCAAGGGGGGCGGCGACGGGCACGACGTCGGAGAACTGCGCGCGCACCTGGGAAACGAGGTCGTCGGCCTGCGGAACGGCGGCCGCCCGCACCACGGCCTCCCACTCCTGCACGCGGCGAGCCTCGGCGCGGCGCAGGTCGAGTTCGCGCTCGACGAGGTCGAGCAACGCCGCGGTGTCGTGATCAGGCGCGTCGAGGTCGGCCGCCGCGAGAAGCTCGGCGTCGGTCAGCGAGATGCGCTGCGGCGGCGGCGGGATCGCGCCCGCAATCGGCGACTCGACGACGGACGCCGCCTCGGCAGGTGGCGCGGGCTCGGCGCGGGATACCGGCACGGTGGGCGGCTCGGTGGCCGGCACGGTGGGCGCCACCGCCTCGGCAGGCATGCCGACCTCGTTCGGCACCGGCTGCGGCACGGGCTGCGGCATCGGCTGCGGCATGGGAGCCGGCATGGGCTCGGGCATCGGCATGGGTGCGGGGTGCGGCAGCGCGGCCGGCTCCGCGGCCGGTTCCGCGACCGGCACGGCGACCGGTTCCGCGACCGGTTCCGCGACCGGCACGCGGATGGGCGACGTGGGCGGTGCCCAGCGCTGGTACTCCTGGGCGAGCGCGCCCGCGAGCGCGTCGTCATCGGTGGAGCCGTCGTCGGCGCCACCGAGAAGCCGGCCTGCCGCGCCCGCGGGGGGCGGCGTGTACGTCGAGCGGCGGGGCCCGGGCGGCATCACCGGGTCGGCTTCCTCGTTCGGCGGCACTGCGTCGTCGACCATGCCCCGATGATAGGACGGTCAGGCGCGCGAACGCGGTTGCCGAGCCGAGGAAAGCACGGTGACGCCGGCGAGGATGAGCACGAGACCGATCCAGCCGAGAGGCTCCAGTCGCTCGCCTACGATGAGCACGGCCAGGAGCGTCGCGACGAGGGGCTCGAGCAGCGTGATGACGGTGACGGTGCTCGAGGCGAGGGCGCGCACGCCGACCGCGAAGAACAGGTACGCGAGGAACATCGGCCCGACGGCCAGATACACGGCGATGGCGACGCTGCTGGCACTCGCGAGCAACGGCGCCCCCACCACGATCAGCACGAGCGCGAGCGGCAGCGCCGCGAGACCGAACGCCGCCCCCATCGTGCCGCGGCCGGAGTGGCCGCGTCGGATCACAATGCCCGACGCGAAGGTGAAGAGTGCGTACCCGGCTCCCGCGACGAGACCGAGGGCGACACCGGCGGGGATGCTCGCCGCATCGACGGGCGAATCATCGCCGTGCCCGCCCACGACGAGCAGTGTCATGCCGGTGAGGGCGATTCCCGCGCTCAGCATCCACCGCCGCGTCAGGCGGCTGCCGGAAACCCGCCATTCGAGCAGCGCTGCGAAGAGCGGGCCTGAGCCGAGCGAGACGACGTTGCCGATCGCGACGCCCGCGAGATCCATCGAGGCGTAGAACGACAGCGGGTACGCCACCATGCCGAGTGCCGCCGCGATGAGCCACCCGCGAACCGCGCGATCGCGGATGACCCCGAACGCCGCCCGGTGGCTGACCGCGAACAGCAGGGCCCCACCGAGCGTCATCGTGCTCGCACCGACGGCGAGCGGGCTCACCGCTTCGGGCAGGAACGAGGCCGCCGTGCCCGTCGTGCCCCACAGCACGCACGAGGCGACGAGCGCCCAGACGGCAGGGGTCATGCGGTTCTCCGGGGGACGGGCACGTCGCGATGCGGCGACGTACAGTGGTGCGCATGACCGAGAACGAGTTGATCGCCCTCTGGACCCGCGCGCGCTGGCACATCATTGTGTCGCAATTGGCACCGACCTTCCTGTTGGCCGTGACCGTGTGGATGCTCGTCGAGGGCCTCGCCGAGACCGCGCTGCCCGTGCGGATCGCCGCGACCGGCATTCTGCTGGCGTCGGGCGCGCTCGGTGCGGCCGCGCAGTTCGCCGCCGCTCAGGAGGGGCTTGCCGTTATCGAGGAGCTGAAGACGGTGCCCGGTGTCTCCGCGATCGGACGCCGCATCATCGCGAGCGCCCGCGGTGTCGACATCGTGCGGTTCGTCGGCCCCGCGATCTTCGTGGCGACCTTCGTCGCACTCCTGTGGGCGCTGTACCTGTAGCGCCCGCGGCTGATCAGAACGGCTCGGCGAAGCCGGCGTCGCCGGCGTCGCCGCCGTCGAGCGGCAGGGTCGTCGCGGCGTAGCCGGGTACGACCCCGAGCACGAGCCAGTCACGCGCGATGTCGAGAAACTGCGCCGGAGCGGGTGCGCGCCCGGCCGCGCCGGCGTGCAGGCGCCAGACGGTGTGGCGGCCCCGCGAGGGCACGAGCGCTCCGACTTCGACCATGAACCCCTCACCGGCCCGCAGGCACTGCGCGAAGCGCTGGCCGAGGTCATCACGCCGCTGCACCACGACCCAGCGCCAGTCGAGCGCGTCGACCCGGCCCGCGAGCGCGTCGAGGTGCGCCCACGAGCGCACGGGAGCGTAGGCGCCGACGAGCGCATCCGCCGTGTATTCGAGGTCGGCCGGAACCGTCGAGCGGCTCACGGATACGGTCGGCATGAGTTTGCTCCTCTCGACCCCGGTGCGTGTGACGCTACGCGCGACCACCGACACGCCCGAGCTGTGTCGCGCGTGCGTACGCCTGCACCAGGAGGTGGCCACGCACCTCTCCCATGCGCTCGACGAGCGCATCGACCGCCGACTGCGAGACGCCCGCAACGACGAGGTCATCGGCGCCGAGCGCGCGCAACGGGCGGCACCGCAGGCGCACGACGTGCCAGCCGACCTCCGTGAGCACCTGGTCTTTGCGCCGATCGGCGCGCTCGCGGCGACCCACGTGCTCGTCGCCGTTGCGCCCCACGGTGTCGAGTTCGACGGCGATCGCGAGCTCCGGCACGATGACGTCGGGCCACACCTCGAGGCGTCCGAAAAAGGGCGTGCGCACCCGCACGGCCGTCATGCCGAGGTCGACGTCGAGCCGCTCGGCGAGCAGCGCGCGCAGCCGTCCCTCCGCCGCGGAGGTCGCTCGCGGCGCCCGCTCGCTGCGAAACGCCTCCCCCGGCCGCACGTCCGCCGCTGATCTCCGCAATTCAGGAGTCGGCGGACTGTGGCGGGGCGCAACACGCCGGGCGGGCATCCGAACAGCGCCATCGACCACCGCGTCTCCTGAATTGTGGAGACGCGGCCAGCGGGGCGTGACCGGCAGCAGCGACGGGGTCGAGCAGACGGGGCACCACGAGCGCGACGATCGCGTGCGGCCGGGGCGGGCGCGTTGCTCGGCGGGAGTCGCGACGAACTCATGGCCGACCGCGCACACCCACACGAGGTACACGTCGGCGGCCGGCGGAATCTGCGAGAGCACGAGGTCGTGGTTGCGCTCGGGCCGGTACTGCTCGACGAGTGCCGTGAACGGCGCCCAGGCATCGCGGTAGCGGCCGATGGGGCTCGGAACCGCGAGCCCCGTGATGCGCTGGCGACGGCGCCACCACTGTTCGACGCTCCACGGCACGACTCGACGCTAGACACGACCGCCGACACGCTGCACGAAGAGTGGGCCCTGAGGGACTCGAACCCCCGACATCCTCGGTGTAAACGAGGCGCTCTACCAGCTGAGCTAAGAGCCCGTGCCCCTCCAGGCTACCCGCGCTCGCCGTCAGAGCGCGGCGATCGCCTCGCGGTAGGCGGCGAGCGGTCGCGCCTCGCTCGGGCCGACGGCGAAGGATGCCCGCACGATGCCCTCCGCGTCCACGAGCACGGTCACGCGGGTGGCGTAGCCCTTGTCGTCGAGGAAGGCGCCGTACCGGCGGGCCACCTCGCCGTGGGGCCAGAAGTCGGCCAGCAGCGGGAAGTCGTAGCTCTCGCGCTCGGCGAACTCGCGCAGCGTCGCCGTGGAGTCGACGGAGATGCCGAGCAGCTGCACGCCCGCCGAGCGGAACATCGCGATGTTGTCGCGTAGCTCGCACAGCTCGCCCGTGCAGGTGCCCGTGAACGCGAGCGGGAAGAACACGAGCGCCACGGCAGAGCCGCCTCGGAACCCGCTCAGGGTGACCGTCTGGCCGAACTGGTCGCGCAGCGAGAAGTCGGGCGCGATGCTGCCGACGGGGGGAAGGGCGGGATGCGGCACAGACGGCTCCTCGCGCTCATCGGGCTCGCACCGAGCGGTGCGGAGCGGGTGACTAGACTCGACAGCGCTCGTGCGATGCACTGCGCCGTGACCCGGCGCGGGCGTTCGTGCCGACACACTCTGTCTACCACCAGGAAGAGGTCAAGGGTGACGGTCAACGACCAGGATCCGTATTCGGTCAGCCACGTGGACTCCGACCCGGAGGAGACCGCCGAATGGAACGCGTCTCTCGACGCGGTCGTGCACGAGCGGGGAGCGGAGCGCGGCCGCGACATCATGCTCAGCCTGCTGAAGCGCTCGAAAGAGCTGCACCTCGGCGTGCCGATGGTGCCGACGACCGACTACCTCAACACGATCGCGCCCGAGAACGAGCCCGCATTCCCTGGCGATGAGGAGATCGAGCGCCGCTACCGCGCGTGGATCCGCTGGAACGCCGCGATCACGGTGCACCGCGCGCAGCGCCCCGGCATCGCCGTCGGCGGCCACATCTCGACCTACGCCTCGAGCGCCGCGCTCTACGAGGTCGGCCACAACCACTTCTTTCGCGGCGCCGACCACCCGACCGGCGGCGACCAGATCTTCTACCAGGGCCACGCCTCCCCCGGCATGTACGCCCGCGCCTACCTCGAGGGCCGGCTGACGACCGATCAGCTCGACGGCTTCCGGCAGGAGAAGTCGCACGCGGGCGCCGGCGGCGGCCTCTCGAGCTACCCGCACCCGCGGCTCATGCCCGACTTCTGGCAGTTCCCCACCGTCTCGATGGGCCTCGGACCGATCAACGCGATCTACCAGGCGCAGCTCAACAAGTACGTGAGCAACCGCGGCATCGCGCAGGCCGACGACACCCAGGTGTGGGCGTTCCTCGGCGACGGCGAGATGGACGAGGTCGAGAGCCGCGGCGCGCTGCAGCTCGCCGCCAACGACGGACTCGACAACCTCAACTTCGTCATCAACTGCAACCTGCAGCGGCTCGACGGCCCGGTGCGCGGCAACGGCAAGATCATCCAGGAGCTCGAGAGCTTCTTCCGCGGCGCGGGCTGGAACGTCATCAAGGTCATCTGGGGCCGCGAGTGGGATGCCCTGCTCGAGCAGGACCACGAGGGCGCCCTGCGCGACCTCATGAACCGCACTCCCGACGGCGACTACCAGACCTACAAGGCCGAGTCGGGCGCGTTCATCCGCGAGCACTTCTTCGGCCGCGACCCGCGCACGGCCGCGATGGTCGCCGACTACACCGACGACCAGATCTGGGGCCTCAAGCGCGGCGGCCACGACTACCGCAAGGTCTACGCGGCGTTCAAAGCCGCGAGCGAGCACACCGGCCAGCCGACCGTCATCCTCGCCAAGACGGTCAAGGGCTACGGCCTCGGCCCGAGCTTCGAGGGCCGCAATGCGACCCACCAGATGAAGAAGCTCACGCTCGACAACCTCAAGCAGTTCCGCGATGAGATGCGCATCCCGATCACGGATGCTCAGCTCGAGGCCGACCCGTACCAGCCGCCCTACTACCACCCGGGCGAGAACGACCCGGCGATCCAGTACCTGCAGGAGCGCCGTCGCGAGCTCGGCGGCTATGTGCCCGAGCGCCGGTCGAAGTACACGCAGGTGTCGCTGCCCGATGCCGCGACGTACGACATCGCGAAGAAGGGCTCGGGCAAGCAGGAGGTCGCCACGACGATGGCCTTCGCGCGCCTGCTGAAGGACCTGCTGCGTTCGAAGGACTTCGGGCACCGCATCGTGCCGATCATCCCGGATGAGGCGCGCACCTTCGGCATGGACGCCTACTTCCCGACGTCGAAGATCTACAACCCCAACGGTCAGCACTACACGAGCGTCGACCGCGAACTACTGCTCGCCTACAAGGAGAGCCCGCAGGGTCAGATCATCCACACGGGCATCAACGAGGCGGGCGCGGTGGCGGCCTTCACGGCGGTCGGATCGAGCTACGCCACGCACGGCGAACCGCTCATCCCTGTCTACGTCTTCTACTCGATGTTCGGGTTCCAGCGCACGGGCGACGCGTTCTGGGCTGCGGGCGACCAGATGACCCGCGGCTTCATCATCGGTGCGACGGCGGGCCGCACGACGCTCACGGGCGAGGGCCTGCAGCACGCCGACGGCCACTCGCCGCTGCTCGCGAGCACGAACCCCGCGGTCGTCACGTACGACCCGGCGTTCGGCTACGAGATCGGCCACATCATGCGCGCCGGACTCGAGCGCATGTACGGCGGGGCGCATCCCGACCCCAACGTCATGTACTACATCACGGTCTACAACGAGCCGCACGTGCAGCCCGCCGAGCCCGAGAACCTCGACGTCGAGGGCCTGCTGCGGGGCATCTACTTGCTCAAGGCGGGCAGCACGCTCGGCCCGAAGGCGCAGATCCTCTCGTCGGGCGTCGCGGTGCCGTGGGCGCTCGAGGCGCAGCAGCTGCTCGCGGACGACTGGAACGTCTCGGCCGACGTGTGGAGCGTCACCTCGTGGAACGAGCTGCGTCGCGACGGGCTCGCCGTCGACGAGCACAACTTCCTGCGACCGACCGAAGAGCCGAAGATCCCCTACGTCACGCGCAAGCTCGAGGGTGCGGAGGGGCCGTTCATCGGCGTCACCGACTTCATGCACGCGGTGCCCGACCAGATCCGGCCGTTCGTGCCCGGCGACTACGCCACGCTCGGCGCTGACGGCTTCGGATTCAGCGACACGCGACCGGCGGCTCGGCGCTTCTTCACGATCGACGGCCCGTCGATCGTCGTGCGCACGCTGCAGCAGCTCGCGCGCCGCGGCGCGGTCGACCCCAGCGCGGTGCCCGCCGCGATCGAGAAGTACCGGCTCTACGACGTGACGGCCGGCACCACCGGCTCGGCCGGCGGCGAGTCCTAGCACCGGAGGAGGGGGCGCGCGCCGACAGGTGGTGCCGCCCCCTCGCTTCACCGAAGGAGCACGGTGGCAGAGCTGACGAAGGCGCAGACGCTGCAATGGCTGCGCAACATCTCGGGCGAGTTGGCGACGGCGACCCTCAAGCGGCTCGACGACACCCTGCCCTGGTACGGCACGATGCCGCCGAGCCGTCGCTCGGCCGTCGGGCTCGTGGCGCAGGCGGGCATCACCTCGTTCATCAGCTGGTACGACGACCCCACCTCGCAGCCGTGGATCGCGGCCGACGTGTTCGGTGCGGCTCCGCGTGAGCTGCTGCGCTCGGTGAGCCTGCAGCAGACCCTGCAGCTCATCCGCGTCGTCGTGGAGGTCGTCGAGGATCGCGTGAAAGACCGCGATGAGAACCTGCGGCACGGCATTCTGCTCTACAGCCGCGAGATCGCCTTCGCGGCCGCCGATGTCTACGCGCGCGCCGCCGAAGCCCGAGGGCTCTGGGATGCTCGCCTCGAGGCCCTCGTCGTCGACAGCATCCTCAGCGGCGAGTACGACAACGAGCTGCCGAGCCGCATCGCAGCCCTCGGCTGGAACGGCCACGGCGAAGTGTGCGTGCTCGTCGGCACGACGCCGCGCATCGTCGACGTCGACCAGATCCGCCGCACGGCGCGCCACGTCGAGGCCGACGTGCTCATCGGCGTGCAGGGCAACCGCCTCGTGGTCGTGATCGGGCGCGCGACCCCGCGCACCGACGACGAGACGCCGCAGCCCGAACCGAGCCACACGTTCCCGCAGATCGCCGAGGCCCTCGAGCCGAGCTTCGGCGCGGGAAATCTTGTGCTCGGTCCCGAGGTGCCCGACGTGGTCGAGGCCGGTAAGAGCGCCAAGGCCGCGCTCGCGGGCTTCGCGGTCGCCCGCTCGTGGCGCAACGCCCCGCGGCCGACGCTCGCCGACGACCTGCTGCCCGAGCGCTCGCTCGCGGGCGACCCGATCGCGCGCGGCACGCTCATCAACCGCATCTACCGGCCGCTGAAAGCCCACAACCCCGAGCTGCTGCTCACGCTGTGGGCCTACCTCGACAATGGCCGAAGCCTCGAAGCCACGGCGCGCGAACTCTTCGTGCATCCGAACACCGTGCGCTACCGCCTCAAGCGGATCAGCGAAGTGATCGGCTGGGACGCGACCGGGGCGCGCGAGGCGCTCATCCTGCAGTGCGCCCTCATCGTCGGCTCGATCGCCGAACCCGAGAGCCCCGCCCGCCGCTGACTGTAGAACCACGACAAGGTCGTTGTACGTTTGTGCACGACATCCCCACCGCCACCCCGCACCACCCCTTGGGAGGATGAAATTCATGATCGTCGTCGTCGCCCCCGGCCAGGGGTCGCAGTCCCCCGGCTTCCTCGAGCCGTGGATCGCGGACCCCGCGCACCGCGAGCGCCTCGAGCGCTACTCGCAGGCAGCGGGGCTTGATCTCGTCGCGCACGGCACGGTGTCGGACGCCGACACGATTCGGGACACCGCCGTCGCCCAGCCGCTCATCGTCGCCGCCTCGCTGCTGAGCGCTGCCGCCCTGCTCGACGGCCGACGTGACCGCGTCGGAGCCGTCGCCGGGCACTCGGTCGGCGAATTCGCCGCCGCCGCGATCGCCGGCGTGCTGAGCGACGACGACGCCCTGCGCCTCGTGCGCGAGCGCGGCCTCGCGATGGCCGAGGCCGCCGCGGCCGTGCCCACCGGCATGAGCGCGGTGCTCGGCGGCGATGAGGATGCCCTCGCGGCTCGCCTCGCCGAGCTGGGCCTCTCGCCCGCCAACATGAACGGCGGCGGGCAGACCGTCGTCGCCGGCGAGCTGCCCGCGCTCGCAGCGCTCGCGGCCGAGCCGGTGGCCGGCTCCCGGGTCATCCCGCTGCCGGTCGCGGGCGCGTTCCACACGGCGTACATGAGCCCGGCGGTCGAGCGGCTGCGCAGCGCGGTGGCGGGCGTCGACGCCCACGATCCGAGCATCCGGCTGTACACGAACCGCGACGGCACCGCCGTGACGTCGGGCGCGGCGGCCGTCGAGCTGCTCGTCGGCCAGGTCTCATCGCCCGTGCGGTGGGATCTCTGCATGCAGTCGTTCGCGGCCGACGGCGTCACGGGCATCATCGAGCTGCTTCCGGCGGGAGCCCTCGTGGGCCTCGCCAAGCGCGCCCTCAAGGGCGTACCCACCGTGGCCGTCAAGACCCCCGACGACCTCGCGGCCGCCGTCGACCTTCTGGAGAGCGCATGACCGAGCCCACCCTGCACCAGTCCGTCGGCGTGCCGTTCACGCGCATCTACGCCGTCGGCGCCGCGCGCGGCGACCTCACCGTGACGAACGACGACATCGCCGGGCCGATCGACTCGAGCGACGAGTGGATCCGGCAGCGCACGGGGGTCATCACCCGCAGACGCGCCTCGAGCGAGGTGCACGCGATCGACCTCGCCGAGGCCGCCTCCCGCGAAGCGATCGCGAAAGCGGGCATCACGCCCGACCAGATCGGCGCCGTCATCGTCTCGACCATCAGCAACAGCGTGCAGACCCCCTCGCTCGCGGCGCTGCTCGCCGACCGCATCGGTGCGACACCCGCGCCCGCCTACGACGTGTCGGCGGCATGCGCGGGCTACACCTACGGCATCGCGCAGGCCGACGCCTTCGTGCGAGCGGGCCTCGCGACCTACGTGCTCGTCGTGGGCGCTGAGAAGCTCAGCGACTTCGCCAATCCCACCGACCGCACCATCTCGTTCCTGCTCGGTGACGGCGCGGGCGCGGCAATCGTCGGCCCGAGCGACACGCCCGGCATCGCCGCGACCGTCTGGGGCTCCGACGGGTCGAAGTGGGATGCCGTCGGCATGGACCGCCCCCTGAAAGAGGCCTTCGACGACCCCGAGGGCGGCTTCCCCACGCTGCGGCAGGAGGGCCAGACGGTCTTCCGCTGGGCGGTCTGGGAGATGGCGAAGGTCGCGCAGCAGGCCCTGGATGCCGCGGGCGTGACCTCCGACCAGCTCGCGGCGTTCATCCCGCACCAGGCGAACATGCGGATCATCGACGAGTTCGCGAAGCAACTGAAGCTGCCCGAGAGCGTCGTGATCGCCCGCGACATCGCGACGACGGGCAACACCTCGGCCGCATCGATCCCGCTCGCGACGCACCGGCTGCTCGAGGAGCACCCCGAGCTGAGCGGCGGCCTCGCTCTGCAGATCGGCTTCGGTGCCGGGCTCGTCTTCGGCGCCCAGGTGGTGCGCCTGCCCTAGACCGCCCGTTCCCTCGTGGCCTCCCCCGCACGGCGCACCGCCGCTCTAGGATTGGGGACGGTCATACGACACCCCAAGGAGAAAACACATGGCACTGTCCACCGAAGAAGTTCTCGCCGGCCTCGCCGAGCTCATCAACGACGAGACGGGCATCGCCACCGACTCGGTCGCGCCCGACAAGTCGTTCACCGACGACCTCGACATCGACTCGATCTCGATGATGACGATCGTCGTCAACGCCGAGGAGAAGTTCGACGTGAAGATCCCCGACGACGAGGTCAAGAACCTCACCACCGTCGGCGACGCCGTCACCTTCATCGTGAACGCCGCGGCGTAGAGCCGCCGCACGATGCCGCGCAGCGGCCGGGACCGGTCAACCGACCGGTCCCGGCGCTGAGCGGTCGAACCACCACCCCTGCAGAGAGTTGACGTTATGACCACCATCGTCGTCACCGGAATCGGTGCCACCTCCCCCATCGGCGGAACCGCACGCGAGAGCTGGGATGCTCTGCTGCGGGGCGAGTCGGGCACGCGCTCGCTGACCCACGACTGGGTCGCCCAGCACGAGCTGCCCGTCACGTTCGCCGCCGAAGCCAAGGTGCGGCCCGAGGAGGTGCTCGAGCGCCAGGAGATCAAGCGCCTCGACCCCTCGGCGCAGTTCGCCCTCATCGCCGCCCGCGAGGCCTGGGCCGACGCCGGCTCGCCCGACATTGCTCCGGAGCGCATCCTCGTCGACTACGCCACGGGCATCGGCGGCCTCTGGACCCTCCTCGACGCGTGGGACGTGCTCAAGGAGAAGGGCCCGCGTCGCGTCCTCCCGATGACGATCCCCATGCTCATGCCCAACGCCGCGGCGGCCGCCATCAGCATGGGACTCGGCGCCCGCGCCGGTGCCCGCACCGTCGTCTCCGCCTGCGCCTCGGGCACCGAGGCCATCGCCAACGCCTACGAGCACTTGCAGCTGGGCCTCGCCGACATCGTCGTCGCCGGCGGCACCGAGGCGGTCGTGCATCCGCTGCCCATCGCCGCCTTCGCCTCGATGCAGGCGCTCTCGAAGCGCAACGACGACCCCGCCGCCGCCTCGCGGCCCTACGATGTCGACCGCGACGGCTTCGTGCTCGGCGAGGGCGCGGCGGCGATCGTGCTCGAGACCAAGGAGCACGCGCTCGCACGCGGCGCCCGCATCTACGCCGAGCTCGCGGGCGGATCGGTCACGAGCGACTCGTACCACATCACCGCTCCCGACCCCGAGGGCTCGGGGGCCGGGCGCGCCGTGCTCGCGGCGCTCGCGCAGGCCGGCGCGACCCCCGACGAGGTCTCGCACATCAACGCGCACGCGACCTCGACCCCGGTCGGCGACATCGCCGAGTACAACGCGCTCTACCGAGTCTTCGGCGAGCGGGTGAAGAGCATCCCGGTGTCGGCCACGAAGGCGTCGACCGGCCACCTGCTCGGTGGCACGGGCGCGCTCGAGGCCGTCTTCACGATCCTCGCGCTGCACGAGCGCACGGCACCGCCGACGATCAACCTCGACAACCAGGACGAGGCGATTCCGCTCGACGTCGTCACCGCGCCCCGCCCGCTCGGCGACGGACCGCTGCTCGCCATCTCGAACTCATTCGGCTTCGGCGGCCACAACTCGGTCGTCGCCTTCCGCACGGTCGACTAGCGCGCGCCTCCACAACTCAGGAGGTCCGACGCGAACAGCCCCGCGACACGCCGTCGCGGGGCTGTTTCGTGCCGGGTGGCGCCGCCGGCTCCTGAATTGCGGAGACGAGCGGCGGGTGCGAGGTGGATGCGGGCTCAGCCCGCGCGGTGCAGCCAGACCACGCGCGCGCCATCGCCGGCGTGCCGGAACGGCTCGAGCTCGTCATCCCAGGCCTGTCCGAGCGCAAGGCGCAGTTCGCGATGCAGCTCGAGCGTGTTCGAACCGGCGACCTCGATCGCGTAGCGGATGCGGTCCTCGGGCACGACCGTGTTTCCCGCCGTGTCGGTCTGCGCGTAGAAGATGCCCAGGTCAGGCGTGTGCATCCAGCGACCGCCGTCGGTGCCGAGGCCGGCATCCTCGGTCACCTCGTACCGAAGGTGCTCCCAGCCGCGCAGGGCGCTCGCGATCTTGGCGCCCGTGCCCCGCTCGCCCTCCCAGACGAACTCGGCCCGCTGGGTGCCTTTGAGCACGGGCTGGTCGACCCAGTCGAAGTTCACGGCGCGATCGATGGCGCGCCCGGCCGCCCACTCGATGTGCGGGCAGAGTGCACGAGGAGCGGAGTGCACGTAGAGCACTCCGCGGGCCGTTGCCACGGTGTTGTCAGCCACTGTTCACTCCGTTTCGTTCAGGTGCGACTTCCCCATCGACCTGGTGCACGGAGTGCGTGGTGTTCAGTTGTGACGGTTTCCCGCCTGCCAGCAGTATGACGCAGAAGGCGACGGAATGACAAGGCTGGAATCACAGGCCTGTGATTCTCGGGATGCGCCGCGCACGAATTGTGGATCGATAGTCACTCCGCATGCATACGCCGAATAGTGTTGGACTATGACGCTGCGGCACTCCCTCCTCGCGGTCCTGACCCTCGGGCCGGCCTACGGCTACCAGTTGCACGCGGAGGTCGTGGAGCGCACGCGACGTGACGCCCCGCTCAATGTCGGGCAGGTCTACTCGACCCTCGATCGACTGCGGCGCGACGGACTGATCGAGGATGCGGGCAACACTCCCGACAACCTGCCGCTCTACGCGCTCACCGACGCGGGCGCCATCGAGGCGCGCATGCACCTGACCGAGCCCGATCTTGCCGATTGGCACGAGATGGTGGAGCGGGTGCTGCTCGCGCTTTCGCTGCCGGGCGATCACGTCGAGGTGCTCGTGCGCAACTACCGGCGGCTCTGGGCGCCGCGGCGCGGGGCGAGCGACGAAGTCGCCGACCCCACGGGCGGGGCTGCACAGGCCGCCGCCCAGCACGCGGCGCGCCTGCTGCAGGCCTCGGCGCTCGCGTGGCTCGATTCGTTGCCCGAGGTCGAGCCGTGGGGCCTGCGCACCGATCGGCGCCGACGCGGCCGGCGCGCGGCCGAAGCCGTGCATCCGCCCGCCTGACGATCTCGATCGCGGCGACGCCGCGCCACGCCTCCCACAACGCGCCGCGCCCGGATCGCGACTACTTGGCGTCGCTGTAGCGCTGCACGGCGGCCACCGTCACCGGGAAGCTCACGGGAGTCGCCCCGAATACGATGCGCCCGGCCTCGACCGCGGCCTCACGCAGCACCTGTTCGACCTCGGCGACCCGATCGAGCGGGCTGTGCACGATGAGCTCGTCGTGCACGAAGAACACGAGGTGCGACTGCGTCGCGAGCGGCCCCGCCCCCGTGGTCCACAGGCGCCGCCGCACACCCGCCATCCACGCGAGCGCCCACTCCGCCGCGGTGCCCTGCACCACGAAGTTGCGGGTGAATCGTCCCCACGAGCGGGAGGCCGAGCGGGCGGCGCGGCCCGCCGACTCGTCGGCGCCCTCCGCGCTCGCGGCGCCTTGGCGCTCGCGCCACGCCGCGGACGGCGCGGGCGATGTGCGCCCGAGCCGCGTCGTCACTCGTTCGCCGCGTTCACCCGCCCGTGCCGCCGCTTCGACGTAGCCGATGGCCTGCGGGAACGAGCGCGCGAGCCGCGGCAGCACCTGGGCGCTCACGCCCGTCGTCCCGCCGTACATCGCCCCGAGCATGCCGACCTTCGCGTGCTCGCGCGAGGCGACCGCGCCGCTCGCGACGATGCCCGCGTAGAGGTCGACCCCCGCGCCAGCCCGCGCCATCGCGGCGTCACCCGAGAGGGCGGCGAGGATGCGGGGCTCGAGCTGCGCCGCGTCGGCCACGACGAGCGCCCAGCCCGCATCGGCCTGCACGGCGCCGCGCACCTGCTTGGGCAACTGCAGCGCGCCCCCGCCGTCGGATGCCCAGCGACCGGTGACGACACCGCCCGGCACGAACGTGGGGCGGAACCGGCCGTCGTGCACCCACTCGTCGAGCCAGTTCCAGCCGTTCGCGGTGTGCAGGCGGCTGAGCGTCTTGTACTGCAGCAGCGGGGCGATCGCCGGGTGGTCGAGCCGGGTGAGCTCGGCCGAGCGCGTCGTCGCGACGTCGAGTCCGGCGCGCCGCAGCGCCTTCACGAGCTCGGGCGGCGAGTCGATCGGCACCGGGCCGACCCCGAGCAGCGCCTCGACCTGCGCCGCGAGCTCGTCGAGCCGCGCGGGGCGGCGACCCGGCGCCGGTCGCGGCCCCAGCGCCTCGGCGAGCAGGGCGTCGTGCGCGGCGGTGCTCCACGGCAGGCCCGTGTGCTGCATCTCGGCCGCGGCGAGGGCGCCAGCCGACTCGGCGGCGGCGAGCAGGGTCAGTCGGGCGGGATCAGCGTGCGCGGCGATCGCGGCGCGCTGCTGCTGCCAGGCGAGCGGGGCCGCGATCGCGGGCGCCGCATCTGTCGCCCCATCGAGGTCGAACAGCGTGTCGGCGCGCGCGGGCTCGGGGGCGCTCCCCCACGATCGCCGAGCGGGTTGGCCGGCGATGCCCGCGATGATCGCGTCGACGAGTCGCAGATCGTGGCAGCGTTCGACGCGCACGCCTGCCGCGAGCAGCGGCGGGTACCACTGCGCGGTGTCCGTCCAGACCCACCGTGGATGCTCCGCCTCGCGCTCGGCCACCGCCGCAGCGAACTGCGGCTCGGGCACGAGCGCCGTGGCGCCGTCGTCGTCGATGAGCGCGACCCCCTCGGGGCGCCGGTCGACGACGATGTGCATGCCCCCAGTCTGCCGCCGCGCGACGACACCGCCCCCCGCGGCCTCCACAATTCAGGAGCCGTTGCGCGCAGGAGCGGCCGACACGCCGACGACGGGGTCGAATCGGGAGCTGGGCACCGCCGACTCCTGAATTGTGGAGACGCGCGCGCGGGTGGGCGGCCGCGCGTGCCGGGTCAGTGCAGGAGCGAGCCGTCGGCGGCGAGCACGTTCTTCTCGCCGGCCTCGACGCGGAAGGGGAACCGGTTCTGCTTCGGCGGCAGCGGGCAGTTGAAGGCGTAGCTGAAGGCGCACGGCGGCAGGATCGCCGTGTTGAAGTCGAGCGTGATCGTGCCGTCCGGGTTCGGGGCGAGGAAGAGGAAGCGACCGACGCTGTAGGTGTCGTCGCCGTTCGTCGCGTCGGCGAAGACGAGCTGCAGCGCGCGCCCCGACTTGAAGGCGGCGATGTCGTACTCGACCCCGTCGTGCGTGAAGCGGATCTCGCCGGGCACGACCTCGCCGCGGGTCTTGCCGTCGTCCTTGAGATGCTCGAAGCCGACGACCGTGCCCCCCTCGATCTCGCGGAAGGTGCCCGTCACGACCCACTCGGGCGCGTAGTCGAACGCGTCGATGCCGCCGAAGTTCTGAATTCCCTCGCTCTGCGCGTCCCACACCCGCAGGGCGTAGAGGCCGTCGTCGCCCGCGATCACGAAGCCCGTCGTGTGATCGTCGAACACGATCGCGCTCGGGTTCGGGTCGTCCTTGCCCCGCACGTGCACGGTGCCGTCGACGAGAACACCGTCGACATGGATGCCCGCCGCAGCGTCCGCCTTCACGACGAGGCCGCCCTGCCCCGCGGGCGCCGGGGCCCAGCGGCCGGGCACGCCCCACACCGTCTGCTCCTCGGCGATCCACTGCGTGTTGGTCAGCGCGAGCGGCCCCTGCGGCTGCACGGCGGCGAGGGCGCGGCGCTCGCGGAAGACGGCGTACCGCTCGGCGGGCGTGGCGGGGGCGGCGGGGGCGGTGTCGGTCATGGTGTCCATCCTGTCGGTCTGTTCGGTGCAACCGGGGCGCAGACGCGGCGATTCCCCGCGCGGGATGCCCGGCGCGACGCTCGGCGCATCGCTACAGCAGCGCCGACGGGCGCGCGAGCCCGACCGCGAGCACGAGCAGCGCCACGCCGTTGGCCAGCGAGAGGGCGGCATGCAGCACCGACGCGCGATGCGCGGTCGTGAGCCCGAGCTGCCATCGCCGCTCGGTCCACCAGGCGAGCGCCACGACGATCAGGATGAGCACGGTCAGCACGCGCACGATCGGCGCCGGGGGGTCTCCCGCGACGAGACCGACGACCTGGTAGAGCGCGACGATGCCCCACGGCACCACGGCGAGGCCAGCGCCGAAACTGAACGGCCACCGGGCCCGCCGCCGATCGTCGGACTCGCGGGCCTGCAACCAGAGCAGCCCCGCTGCTCCCCCGCCGAAGGCGTACACGAGAATCAACGCTCCCGCCTCCGTCACGCCGTTGAGCTGCGCGACGAGGAAGAGCGTGATGCCCGACGACTGGGCGAACGCCACGAGCTGCAGCGACCGCGGCGCCCGACCACCGCTGTCGCGCACGAGCCCGAGTGCGAGCACTGCGTGCACTGCCGCGCCGATGAGCAGGACGATCGCCGCAGCTGCGGCGAAGTCGACGGAGGCGAACACCCCGATGCTGGCGGCAGCCGGCACCGACAGGGCGACGGGCAGCAGGATCGAGGCCTGCGCGGCCGCCAGGGCTCCGAGGGCGATCGCCACGAGGAGATGCGCCGCGGCCGACACCGTGTGCAGCGTTCGGGAGCTGATCAGGACCACGGTCCGACTCGATGACACGGAGGCTCCTTCCGGCGGCCCAACGGCGGTGGTAGGGCGGACGGGACTTGAACCCGTGACCGATGGATTATGAGTCCACTGCTCTGACCAGCTGAGCTACCGCCCCGCGCACCGCGTGCGGGCGGCGCACGCCCACTCTACCGAGCGCGACCGCCGGGTTCAGGGAGCGACGGCGTCGAGGTCGTCGGCCACCGGGTCGACGACGGGCTCGCCACGGTAGAGCGCCTCGAAGGTGTCGAGGGTGCGGTTGATGTCGTGGCCCTGCACGATGCGCAGACTTTCGCGCTTGAGTTCGAGCAGCTCGGCGTGCGGCATCGTGAAGACCTTCGTCAGCAGCGCGGCGAACTGGTCGACGTCACCGGGCTCGTAGAGGAACCCGTTCTCCCCGTCGTGGATGAGGTGGGGCAGCGCCATCGCGTTCGCCCCGATGACCGGCAGGCCCGAGGCCATGGCCTCCATCGTCGCGATCGACTGCAGCTCGGCGCGCGAGGGCATCGCGAAGACGGATGCCCGGGTCAGCTGCTGGCGCAGGTACGACTCGGGCGCGTGGCCCGCGAAGTGCACGCGGTGCGAGATGCCGAGCTGCCCGGCGAGCCGTTCGAGCGCCGGGCGCTGCTCGCCGTCGCCGATGATCTCGACCTTCACGTCGAGCGCGGGGTCGAGCTTCGCGGCGGCGCGCAGCAACTCTTCGATGTGCTTCTCGGCCTCGACGCGGCCGAGGAACAGCACGACGTTCTCGGTGCGCGGCTCGAGATTGGGCGTGTAGTGGTCGATGTGCAGCCCGCAGCTGATCGGGTGCACCTCGGTGAGCTCGGTGTACTTCTCGAGGTAGTCGGCGGCTTTGCGGGTCGGTGTCGTGACGGCCTCGGCGAGTCCGAAAGTGCGGCCCGCGGCCTTCCAGGCCGCGCGGATGGCGGGTTCGCGCAGGGCGCCGACGAAGGGGGTGAACTGCAGGCCGTTCTCGGGCATGAAGTGGTTTGTGCCGATGACGCGGATGCCGCGCTTGACGGCCTCGCGCGCGAGGCCCCGGCCGACGACGATGTGCGACTGGAAGTGCACGACGTCGGGCTTGACGGTGTCGAGGATGCGCGCGGCGTTCTGTTCGATGCGCCAGGGCAGTGCGTACCGGAGCCAGGGGTGCGGGTACCAGCGCCAGGAGCGCAGCCGGTGCACCGTCATGGGCTGGTCTTCGTGCACCTCGGTGCGGGTCACGTTGGGGCCGCCCTCGGCACCGGGCGCGACGATGTGCACCTCGTGGCCGCGTTCGACCAGGCCGGCGGCGAGGCGCTCGGCGAACTTCGCGGCGCCGTTGACATCGGGGCCGAAGGTGTCGCCGCCGATCAGTACGCGGAGGGGGCGGTTCGCAGAGCCGCCGTCATGCGGAACATCAGGCACAGTGGTGGTGATCCTTGCTTCTCGGTGGTGGGCGCCGCTCGAACGCGTACGCGAGCGAGCGCCGGGGACAAGAGGAGAACCGTCGCCCTACGCTACCGCAGGGCGCCCTGCCCGCGCGGGAGGGCATCCCCACGGATCGACGACGGTTCAGCGGTGGGTCTGCGGGTGGTGCTTCGCGAGCTGCAACACGCCGAAGATGGCGACCGCTCCCGCGACGACAGCGACGATCGCGAAGGCGGGCGGGATGAGCGCGGCCTCACCGAGCACGACGACGCCGATGAGCACCGCGACGAGCGGGTCGACGACCGTGAGCCCCGCGATGACGAGGTCGGGAGAGCCGACCGAGTACGCGGTCTGCACGAAGTAGCTGCCGAGTGCCGCCGACGCCAGCAGGGCGACGATCGCGAGCACCGTGAGCCACTCGAAGTTGTTGTTGAGGATGCGGTTGATGACGACCTTCGCGAGCGTCGCCACGAAGCCGAACAGCACCCCCGCCCCGACGATGTAGAACATCGCGCCGACGCTGCGTCGCGCGAAGGCGAAGGCGGCACCGAACGCCGCGAGCACGAGGCCGAGGATTCCGAGCACGATGAGCAGTTGCACCTCGGTGATCTCGTTCTCGATCGCGTACACCGCCGCGATGGCGACGAAGATGCCGACGCCGCTAACGCACATGGCGATGGCCCGGATGGCGTTCCGGTCGAGCTTGATCTTCGACACTCGCGCGTTGAGCACCGCGGTGATGACGAGGGCGACAACGCCGAGCGGCTGCACGACGATGAGGGGCGCGAAGCCGAGGCTCGTGAGCTGGAACAGGATGGCGAGGCCCAGCATGAGGGTGCCGATGACCCATGACGGCCGGGCGAGCAGGTGCATGAGCTGCCGGATGCTGAGGCCCGCCTTGGCCCCGTCGCCGTGGCTCTCCTCGACGCGCGTGACACCCCGGTGCTGGAACTGCGCCCCGAGCGACAGGAAGACGGCGCCGACGAGCGCGATCGGGATGCCGATCGACTGGTACGGGGTGAGGGTGATCTGCTCGGTCAGGTCACTCAGCTCGGGCGGCACCCGGTCAATCTACCGGTCAGGCCGCCGATATTCTGGAGGAATGGCCGCGCTTCCGATCTGCATCACCGGCGAACCGGTGCTCCATTCCGTCGCCGCCGAGGTCGAGGTGATCGACGACGCACTGCGCGAGCTCGTCGCCGACATGTTCGCGACGATGGAGGCGGCGCCCGGCGTCGGTCTCGCGGCTCCGCAGGTGGGGGTGGATGCTCGCCTCTTCGTCTTCGACTGGACCGACGACGACGCCGTGCGGTGGCGCGGTGTCGCCATCAACCCCGAGCTGCTCGTGAGCCCCGCCCCGGTCGGCGAGGCCGACGAGGAATCCGACTCGGAGGGCTGCCTCTCGGTGCCCGGGGAGCGGTTCCCGCTGCTGCGCTCGGAGCGGGCGCTGCTGCGCGCGATCGACCTCGACGGCGAGCCCTACGAGATCGACGCGACGGGCTGGCTCGCCCGCATCTTCCAGCACGAGTACGACCACCTCGACGGTGTGCTGTACGTCGACCGGCTCGCGCACCCCTACGACCGTGCGGCCGCGAAAGCCATCCGCAAGCGCTCGTGGGGGTCACCCGGGCAGAACTGGCTGCCAGGCCGCGACCACCTCGAGGACTGAGGGGCGCCTAGCCCCAGCCGAGCGCGCGCAGCCCCGCGGCCGTCGCTGCCGCCGCGACGATCACGACGATGAACGGCACGCGCAGCGCGAAGAGGCCCGCCGCGACCGCGAGGGCGGGCAGGCGGGCGTCGATCGCGATGCCCTGCCCCGCCCCGATCGTCTGCACGACGATGAGCGCCGAGAGCAGCGCGACGGTCGTGAGGTCGGCCGTGCGCGCCGCCGTCGGCGCCGCGAGCACGCGGGGCGGCACGAGCGAGCCCAGAAGCTTCGTCGCGAGCACGAGGATCGACGCGAGCAGGATGATCTGCCAGACCGTCATGCGCCCTCCCCCGTCTCGGCCCGGCGACCGAACAGGTTGGGCACGCCGACCGCGACCGCCACGAGGGCGGCGACGAGCACCGGCACGCCCTGCGGCAGCGCGGGCAGCAGCACGGCGGCGACGACGACGGCTCCCCCGGCCACGACGAGGGGCTGCAGCGCTGTCAGGCGGGGCCACACGAGGCCGAGGAAGGCCGCCCCGGCGGCCGCATCCAGCCCGAACTGGCGCACATCGCCGAGCAGGTCGCCCAGCACGGCGCCGAGGAGCGTCATGAGGTTCCACCCGACGTAGATGATGGCCCCGGTCGCCCAGAACCCGATGCGCTGGCTCTCGAGCGTCGGCTGCGCCGTGGCGACCGCCGTCGACTCGTCGATCGTGAGGTGGCCGGCGAGCAGGCGCTTGGCCCAGCCCGGGCCGATGATCGGCGAGACCCGGATGGCGTACAGACCGTTGCGCAAGCCGAGCAGGGTGGCGCCCGCGATCGCGGCGGAACCGGCCGCGGTGCCGCCCGAGGCCAGCACTCCGATGAGGGCGAACTGCGAACCGCCCGAGAACATGACGAGGCTCAGCACGCAGGCCTGCCAGATGTCGAGACCCGACGCGACCGCGAGCGCACCGAACGAGACGCCGTACGCCGAGACCGCGAGGCCGACCGCGAGGGATGCGCGCCAGGCGGCCCGGCGCTCAGTCGCGGCGGACATCGGCCGCGAGTGCCTCGGCACCCCGCGAGCCGGTGGCGCGAGTCGTCACGAGCGGTCCAGCTTCACCCCGTGCACGCCGTTGTGGAAGCGGAGGGCGGGGAAGACGACGGACAGTGAGAAGCCGACACCGGGAACAGTGGACGCCGTGAGGATGCCGCCGTAGAGCTCGGCGCGCGAACGCATCTCGTGGATTCCGCGTCCGCTCGGCTCGTCGGTCAGCGCCTTGAGGTCGTCGTCGATCGTGTACCCGACCGCGCTCGCGTCGTTGGGGTCGAGTCCCGCACGGCGCGCCGAGGACCGGATGCCGTCGTCGTCGACCTTCACGTGCAGGCCCTCGGTGCCCCACGTGAAGCTCACGCGCGCCGCCGTGCCCGGCCCGCCGTAGCTCAGGGCGTTGGCGAGCGCCTCCTGCAGGATGCGGTAGATCGCGAGCTCGGCCCCCGGCTGCAGGTCGAAGGGTTCGCCCGACTCCTCGAAGACGACCTCGAGACCGCTCTCGCGCATGGCGTCGAAAAGCTCGCTCGTCGAGGTGAGCCGCGGCTGCGGCGCCGCGCTCGCCTCTCCCTCGCTCGCGAGGCCGATCACGCGGCGCAGGTCGCCGAGCGTCGTGCGCGCGGCCTCGCCGATCGACTCTGCGGCCCGCGCGGCGGCCGAAGGATCGGCGCTCGCGGCGTAGCGGGCCCCGTCGGCCTGGCTGATGATGCCCGTGAGGGCGAGCACCGAGACCTCGTGCACCTCGCGGATGATGCGCAACCGCCCGGTCTGCTCGGCCAGACCGAGTTCGAGGTCGATGCGCTGGCGCTCGGCAGCCGCGCGGTCGAACGCGGTGCGCCGGGCACGACCGCGGGCCCGCAGCCATGCGACGAGCAGCACGATGCCGAGCACGAGCAGCAGGGCGGTGGATGCCGTGAGCACCATCGCAAGCATCGTCGCGTCGGTCGCCACCGCGTCGAGGGGCGTCGTCGCGAGCATCGCGGGCTCCTTCGAACGGAAGACGGTGCTTCACCACGATAACGCCGTGGTGCGTGGATGAGGAGACGTGGCTCCCCGACTTGGACTCGAACCAAGAACCTGCCGGTTAACAGCCGGCTGCTCTGCCAATTGAGCTATCGAGGATCGCTGAAACAGCCCTGCCAATCTAGCAGAATCACGAGGGCCCGTTGTGCGCTCAGTACCCCGCGGCCGGGTCGACGATGCCGACGAAGCGGCTGTCGCCGAGGAACGCCCGCACGTTCTCCGTGATGCGGCGCGCGAGCAGCGGTGCCGTCATCTCCGGGGTGTCGGCGGAGTGCGAGGTGATGAGGCAGCGCGGTTGCGACCAGAGCGCGTGCTCGGCAGGCAGAGGCTCGGGCGTCGTGACGTCGAGGCCGGCGCCGAGCAGGCGCTTCTCGCGCAGGGCTTCGGCCACCGCATCCTGGTCGATGAGGGACCCGCGCGCGATGTTGACGAGGGCGGTCGTCGGGGCGAGCAGCGCGAGCTCTGCGGCGCCGATGAGCGCACGGGTCTCGTCGGTCGCGGCCGCGGCGAGGATGAGCACCTCGGCGCTCGGCAGCACCTCGTGCAGGGAGTCTGTCGTGACGGTGCGGTCGGCCCCCGGCATCGGGCTCGCGGTGCGACGCACGACCGTGATGCGCACGCGGTAGGGCTGCAGCAACCGGATGATCTCGGTCGCGATGCCGCCCGCGCCGACGATGACGACGTGCCGGCCGTAGAGCGAGAGCCCGGTGCGCACGGGAGCCCACTGGGCGACCCGCGCCTTCGGGGCGAACTCGCGCAGCACCGCGTGCGCGAGGGCCACGGCGTGCTCAGCAACGGGCTCGGAGTACGCGCCCTTCGCGCTCGTGAAGAGCGGGCCGGAACCGTCGGCATAGCGCGCGAGCACCGCCGCGAAGCCGTCGACACCCGCCCACGGCAGCTGCACCCAGCCGATTCCGGGATGCGCCTGCAGAATCTCGGCGAGCTCCTCCGCCCGCTGCTCGCTCAGCCAGACGAGCCCCCGCGTGGCGGACGACAGCTCGCCGATCGCACCGCCGCCCGCGAGCACGGCCTCGGCGAAGAACTCGGAGGCGTGGGGCAGCACGGCGATCTCGCCCGCGACCGGAAGCCGCTCGGGCACGCGCCCCTGCCCGGCCACGGGGTCGCGGTGCTGCTCGGTCAGCATGAAGGCGGCGTCGGCGGCGAACGTGGCCGAGGCGGTCATGCGGTCACTCGGGGTCACGCGGCATCGCGCCTCTCCTGCTCGGCCCAGCGCTGCGCGTCACGCTCGAGCGCGCGCGAGCTGGGCGAGGCGGTCAACATACGGGTGGGAGGGGTCGTCGAGCACGTCGTCGATGCTCCCCATGCCCACGATCGTGCCGCGGTGCAGCACGGCGAGGCGGCGCGAGAGCCGACGCACCTCGCCGATCTCGCTGCTCACGATGAACGCGGCGAAGCCGCGGCGCCGCTGAACTTCGGCGAGGTGGCTGAGGATCGTGCCGCGCACCGTGGCGTCGATGCCCGCCGTGGCCTCGTCCGCCACGAGCAGGTCGGGATCGAGCACGAGCGCCCGGGCGATCGCGACGCGCTGCCGCTGCCCGCGGCTGAGCTCGTGCGGGTATTTCGGGATCGTCGCGAGCGTCAGGTGCATCGCGTCGATCGCCTCGGCGACGATGCCGCCCGCGCGCTTCTTGGGGAAGGCCTTGTCGCGCTGGAAGAGCGGCACGGCGACGTTCTCGCCGACCGTGAGGTGCGGATCGAGCACGGTGCCCGCGTCCTGCGGCACATAGCCGACGCGCAGGGCCAGCTCGTCGTCGCCGTGGCGGCGCAGCCGGCGCACGTCGATGCCGAGCACCTCGAGCGATCCGCCCGCGATCTCGACGCCGCGGTCGACACTGCGCGAGGTGTAGCCGGCGATCGCGCGCGCGAGCGTGCTCTTGCCGCTGCCGGCATCGCCGATGACCGCGAGGGTCTCGCCCGGGGCGATGTCGAGGCTCAGGCCGGTGACGGCGGCGACCGGCCGTCGTGCGACCCCCGAGCGATAGCGCAGGGTGAGGTCGCGGGCGCGCACGGCGGGTTCTGTCACGCGAGCGATCCTAGTCTCCGCGCACGCGGCGACGTTCGGCCTCGAGCTCGACGAGCTCGCGCTGGAGGGCGCGGTGCCGCTCGGGCTCGGCGGTCGCATCGGTGCGCTGCAGGGCCCCGAGCAGCTCGGTCTTGCGCCGCAGCAGGTCGCGCTCGATGAGCGACGTCGTGACGCCTCGGCAGTACTCGGCCGCGAACCCCTCGCGAATGGGGAGCGGGGCGATCGCGAGCTGGGTGACGAGCGGGCTGAACGCCTGGGGAGACTCGTCGGCGACCCGGCGCGCCCACTCGCTCGTGCCGTACGCGTCGATCGCGGCGAGCAGCGCGTCGCGCACCGTCGCGAGCGCGGGCTGGCTGAATGTCGTGTGCAGTGCGCGCCGCGCGGTCTCGAGCGGGATCTCGTCGGGATGCTGCAGCAGCGCCATGAGCAGCTCGCGCTCGAGCCGCGTGACCGGGTCGGTGGGCAGCTGGGCGATCCCGATCGTCGGCGCGATGGCGTCGGCCATCGCGGCGGCGGCATCGCCGACCGGGATGCGCGCTGCGGGCTCCGCCGCCCCCGAGGTGCCCGGCCCCGCCGCGGTGCCGGCGCGGCTCGGCGCGGTGCGGGCCGGGGCGCGTCGCGCCGCGCGCACGGCTTGCGCGACCTCGGTCGGATCCATACCGATCCATCCCGCGAGCGTGCGGGTGTAGCCCACCGACAGCGACTCGTCGCGAATACCCGCGACGATCGGTGCGGTCGCCCGCAGCGCCGCGACGCGGCCCTCGACGGTCTCGAGGTCGTACGAGTCGAGCTGCCGCCGCACCATGAACTCGTACATGGGCTTGCGGCCCTGGATGAGCAGCCGAACGGCGTCGTCGCCCCGCTGCAGCCGCAGATCGCACGGGTCGAGCCCGTCGGGCGCGACGGCGACATAGGTCTGGGCCGCGAACCGCTGTTCGTCGGCGAACGCGCGGCTCGCGGCCTTCTGACCCGCTTCATCGGGGTCGAACGTGAACACGACCTCGCCGAGGCCGTGCGCGTCGCGGTTGTCGACGTCGCCCATCACGCGACGGATGATCGTGATGTGGTCACTGCCGAAGGCGGTGCCGCACGTGGCGACCGCCGTGGTGATGCCCGCGAGGTGGCACGCCATGACGTCGGTGTAGCCCTCGACGACGACAACCTGCTTGCCGCGCGCAATGTCGCGCTTGGCAAGGTCGAGCCCGTAGAGCACCTTGGACTTGCTGTACACCGGCGTCTCGGGCGTGTTGAGGTACTTGGGGCCGTTGTCGGTGTCGAGCAGCTTGCGGGCGCCGAAGCCGAGCGTCTGTCCCGTGACGTCCTTGATCGGCCAGATGAGCCGACCGCGGAACCGGTCGTAGGGCTTGCGGTCGCCCTGGCCCTGCAGGCCCGAGGCCAGCAGCTCCTCCGCCGTGAAGCCGAGGCCGCGCAGGTGGTCGCCGAGGGCCTCGTACGAGTTCGGGGCGAAGCCGATCGAGAAGCGTTCGGCGGCGATCGCGTCGAAGCCCCGCTCACCGAGGAAGCGCCGAGCGGGCTCGGCCGCCGGCGTGCCGAGCTGGTCGCGGAAGAACTGCTCGGCGGCCGCGTTCGCGGCCAGGAGTCGGCTGCGGTTGCCCTGGTCGGCTGCGGGGCCGCCGTCTTCGTAGTGCAGGGCGTAGCCGAGGCGTCCGGCGAGGCGCTCGACGGCCTCACTGAAGGTGACGTGGTCCATCTTCTGCAGGAAGGTGAAGACATCGCCGCCCTCGCCGCAGCCGAAGCAGTGGTAGAAGCCGACCTGCGGGCGCACGTGGAAGCTCGGGCTGCGCTCGTCGTGGAAGGGGCACAGGCCCTTCATCGAGCCGACGCCCGCGCTCTTGAGCGTGACGTAGTCGCCGACGATGTCGGCCAGATTCGTGCGCGACCGGACCTCGTCGATATCGCTGCGTCGGATCAGGCCTGCCACAGCGCCGATTCTAGGCCCGGGGTGCTGAGCGCCGTTCCGGCTGCCGACAGGGTCAGGGAACGAGCCGCTCGTGCCAGCTCATCGCGCTCTGGTCGGTGAGCGAGGCGACCTGGTCGACGATGACGCGGCGGCGGGCGTCGTCATCGCCGGCCGCCCGGAAGTCGTCGGCGAACGCGCGATCGAGCGCATCCGGACCCGCCGCCCAGAGGGCGTCGGCGAGCTCGACGAGCAGCGCGCGCTGGCGGGCGTAGATGGGCTGGCGCGCGTTCGTCGACATGACGTTGGCGGCGACGATGCCCTTGAGCACGGCGATCTCGGCCTGCGTCTCGCGCGGCACCACGACGTCGGCGCCGAATCGGGCGAGCGCGCCCTGAGGATGTGCCTCGCGCGTCGCGTGCACGGCCTCGTGCGCGAACCGCCCGATCAGCTGGCTCGTGAGGTTCTTGAGGCGGGCGAGGTCGCGACGGGAGCCGTCCCACGTCTCGATCCACGCGTCGAGGTGGTCGAGCCGGTCGAAGGCCGCGATGAGCTCGTCGTGGCTGATCTCGCCGCCGATCCACTCGAACATCGCGTCGACGAGGGCGTCGTGGTCGACGCGAGCGCTGAGCGCGGGCACATCGAGGTACCCGCTCACGATGGCGTCTTCGAAGTCGTGCACGCTGTAGGCGATGTCGTCGCTCAAGTCCATGACCTGCGCCTCGATGCAGCGCACGCGGTCGGGCGAGCCGCCGCGCATCCACTCGAAGGCGGCCGCGTCGTCGTCGTAGAAGCCGAACTTGCTGCGACCGCTCGGGTCGGGGATTCCCTGCGACTGGGGCCACGGGTACTTCGTGCTCGCGTCGAGGCTCGCGCGCGTGAGGTTGAGTCCGTAGCTGCGGCCGTCGGGCCCGAGCACCTTCGGCTCGATGCGCGTGAGCAGGCGCAGGGTCTGCGCGTTGCCCTCGAAGCCGCCGAAGTCGGCCGCCCAGTCGTTGAGGGCGCGCTCGCCGTTGTGCCCGAAGGGCGGATGCCCGAGGTCGTGGGCGAGGCACGCCGTGTCGACGACATCCGGGTCGAGACCGAGGCTCGTCGCGAGCTCGCGGCCGACCTGGGCGACCTCGAGCGAGTGCGTCAGTCGGTTGCGCGCGAAGTCGAGGCCCGCCGTGGGGCTCAGCACCTGGGTCTTCGCGGCCAGGCGGCGCAGGGCGCTCGAGTGCAGCAGGCGGCCGCGGTCGCGCGCGAAGTCGCTGCGGCGGCTTCCGCCGTGCTCTTCCGGCAGCCAGCGCTCGGCGTCGGCCGGGCCGTAGCCCGGCGTGAGGTCGTCGTGCACGCTCAGCCGCCCGAGTGGTGCAGCTCGGCGGCGGTGACCTCGGCACGGCTCGCGCCCGTGAGCTCGCGGCTCTCGAGCCAGCGATCGGGCAGGGCGGGCTTCTTCGGGGTGCCGGCGCGGCCGCGCTGGCCCTCGGCGGCCTCGCCCGGGTAGGGCGCGTCGCGGTCGAGCTCGCCGAGCAGGTCGTCCATGTGCTGCAGGCTCTCGACCGCGGCGAGGCGCGCGCGCAGCTCGCCGCCGACCGCGTAGCCCTTGAAGTACCAGGCCACATGCTTGCGGATGTCGCGGCAGGCCTTGGCCTCGTCGTCGAAGAACTCGACGAGCAGTTCGGCATGACGGCGGAAGGCGTCGGCGACCTCGCCGAGGCCGGGCATGGCCTTGTGCTCTTCACCTCTGAAGGCTGCCGAGAGGTCGCCGAAGAGCCACGGCCGGCCCAGGCAGCCGCGCCCGACCACGATTCCGTCGCAGCCCGACTGCTCGACCATGCGCAGGGCATCCTGCGCCGACCAGATGTCGCCGTTGCCGAGCACGGGAATGCTCGTGATCGTCTCCTTGAGCGTGCCGATGGCGTCCCAGTCGGCGTTGCCCGAGTAGAAGTCGGCGGCCGTGCGCGCGTGCAGAGCGACGGCGGCGACCCCCGCCCCCTCGGCGGCCTTCGCGGCCTCGAGGTAGGTCAGGTGGTCGGCGTCGATGCCCTTGCGCATCTTCACCGTGACGGGGATGTCGCCCGCGGCCTTCACCGTCGCCTCGACGATGTTCCGGAAGTGGTTCAGCTTCCAGGGCAGGGCGGCTCCCCCGCCCTTCTTGGTGACCTTGGGAACAGGGCATCCGAAATTCATGTCGATGTGGTCGGCGAGCCCCTCGCCCACCAGGAACGCCGCCGCCTCGCCCGCCGTCGTCGGGTCGACGCTGTAGAGCTGGATGCTGCGCACCGTCTCGCTCTCGTGGTGCGTGATCAGGCGCAGGCTCTCGGGAGTGCGCTCAACGAGCGCGCGGCTGGTGATCATCTCGCTCACGTACAGCCCCGCGCCGTACTCGCGGCACAGCCGCCGGAACGCTGTGTTCGTGATGCCCGCCATGGGCGCGAGCACGACGGGCACGCTCAGCGGGATGGGGCCGATGCTGAGCGGCTTCGCGGCGGGCGCGGGGAGAGTGGCGGTGGACATGAGGGTTCTATTCTCCCAGGTCGCGCCGGGATGCGCGGTCAGGGCGGCGAACCGACGTCAGCGGGCCGCCATCGCGTGGGCCTGCTCGATGATGCGCACGGTCTCGAGGGCGTGGCGAGCATCCACCGGCACCGGGGCGCCGTCGCGGATGCTCGCCGCGACCTGCGCATAGAAGTCGGGGTAGCCGCCCGCCTCGGTGGGCACGGGCACGAGCGGCTGCTCGCCGTTGTCGATGCCGAGCAGCCCCCAGTCGGCCTTCGGCGTCTCGCCGTAGCCCTCGCTGCCGGGCCAGCGGCCGACCTTGAGGTCGGGCTCCTGCCCGTCGAGGCCGTAGACGGTGTAGCCGCTCGCGTCGCCGAGCATGCGGAACCGCGGTCCGCTCTGCGCCGCGACCCGGCTCATCGTCAGGTGGCTGCGCACGCCGCTGTCGTGGAGCAAGGAGACGAAGGCGTCGTCCTCGCTGCCGAGGCCCTCGCGCACCGCGCGCAGCTCGGCGACCTCGAGTTTCGCGGGGCCGAAGAGCGTGAGCGCCTGATCGATGAGGTGGCTGCCGAGGTCGAAGAGGATTTCGCCGCCCTGCGCCGGGCTGATCTGACCCTGCCACTGGTCGCGCTTGGGCGCGCCGAAGCGCTCGAACGTCGACTCGAAGCGGTGCACGGTGCCGAGGGCGCCGGTATTCACCAACTTGGTGACGGTGCGGAAGTCGCCATCCCACCGCCGGTTCTGGAACACCGTGAGCGGGAGTCCTGCCGCATCGGCCGCTGCGATGATCGCCTCGGCGTCGGCGACGGTCGGCACGAAGGGCTTGTCGATGACGACGGCCGCCCCGGCCACGAGGGCGGCGACGGCCTGCTCGCGATGCACGTGCGGCGGCGAGGCGAGCACGACGAGGTCGAGGTCTCCGGCCTGCGCGAGCAGAGCATCCGTCGACATGATCTGCGCGCCCGGATGCGCGGCGGCGGCCTGGGCACCCCGCTCAGCGTCGCTCGTCGCGATGGCCGCGATCGTGAACGCCGGATTCGTGGCGAGGAAGGGGGCGTGGAAGACTCGACCCGCGAGTCCGAAGCCGATGATGCCCGCTCTGAGGGGTGCGCCGTTGCTCATGGGCTCAGCCTAGAACTCGGGAGGCGGGACCATGACCGACGGCGGACGAGAGCGCGTGGCGGCCGATGCAGCGGCGCGCGGGTTGACGGTCAAATTGATCGAGCGGATGCGGGCCTCGTCGCTCGAGGAGGCCGCGTCGCTGCTCGGTATCACCCCGGCCGACATCGTCAAATCGCTCGTCGTGAAGCGCAGCGACGGCACGTTCCTCTTCGCGCTGATCCCCGGCGACCGCCAGATCTCGTGGCCGAAGCTGCGGGCCACCGTGGGCGTCAACAAGCTGCAACTGCCCTCGCCGGAGCTCGCGCTGTCAGCGACGGGGTACGAGCGCGGCACGATCACGCCGCTCGGTTCGACGACCGCCTGGCCGGTGTATGCCGATGCCGGCATGGTGGGGCGGCGTGTGTCGATGGGCGCGGGCGAGCACGGCTACTCGCTCTTCGTCGAGGCCGACGAGCTGCTCGTCGCTCTCGGTGCCGTCGTCGCCGACATCAGCGAGCCGCTCGCGCCCCGCTGAGTTCCGCGCTCGTCTCCACAATTCAGGAGACGGACGCGCGAACTGCCGCGTGGGAGCCCTCGCACGGCGTGTCGGGCTGCTGGGGCTGCTGCTACTCCTGAATTGTGGAGACGCCCGAGGGCGCCGGGGGCGCGGGGAGCAGGCAGGCGTCGCCCGCGCAGGCCTCGGCGGCGGGGTCGCCGAACATGGCGAAGGGCTTCGGCGCAGCATCCATCGTCATGATGCCTCGAAGGGAGTCGACTCGCGCTCGGCCGCGGCCTGCTGCATCGCGGCCAGGAAGGTCGCGCTCTCCTGGGCACCCGAGATGCCGTACTTCTCGTCGATGACGAAGAACGGCACGCCCTGGATGCCGTATGCCACCGCCTGCGCCATGTCGGCCTTCACGTCGGGCAGGTACGTGTGCTCGACGAGCGCGGTTGCTGCGGCATCGCGGTCGAGCCCCACCTCGGCGGCGAACTCGGCCAAATCAGCGGCGCGACCGATGTGACCGCCCTCCGTGAAGTAGGCGCGCAGCAGGCGTTCCTTGAGCTCGACCTGCTTGCCGTGCGCCTTCGCGAAGTGCAGCAGCTCGTGCGCGAGCACCGTGTTGGTCTGGTGGATGCGGTCGTAGTGGTACTCGAGGCCCACCGACTCGGCGATGCCGCTCACGCGGTCGACCATCTGCTGCGCCTGCTCGGGGCTGATGCCCTTGCGCTGGCTCAAGTAGTCGACGGGCGAGCCCTCGAAGTCGACCGGCGTATCGGGCGCGAGCTCGAAGCTGCGGTAGGTCACCGCCACGTCGCCCTCAAACTGCTCGACGGCGGCCTCGAACTTGCGCTTGCCGATGTAGCACCACGGGCACTGCACGTCGGACCAGATCTGCACGTCGATGGGGTTGCTCATGCTGAGGTCAACGCGGCCCGGCCGGCGGTATTCCCGCCTCAGCCCGCGCGGGCGGGTCTCCACAATTCAGGAGCCGCGCGCGGGTGCAGGCCCGGCGGAGCGCTCTCACGGCGTGTCGCGGGCCTTCCGACCCGCGCGACTCCTGAATTGTGGAGAACAACGAGGATGCCGCGCTCGCGCAGCGCGCGCACGAGAGCCGCCTGTACCGCAGGCCAGCGGGTGAAGACCTGCCGGGCGCTCGGCCGCACCGCGTGCAGCCCGACCTGCGTGATGGCGAGGTCGCGCGCACGATCGTCTTCGAACCGATCGCGGTGATGCTCCTCGCCGTCGACCTCGACGGCGACCGTGCCCTCGAGCACGAGATCGATCGTCTCGAGCCCGTCGGTGAACCCGACCTGCGTGCTGACCTGCACGCCCGCGGCGCGCAATCGCGTGCGCGCCAGGCTCTCGGGCAACGAGTCGCAGTTCTCGACGCTCGCGTCGACGAGCCACCGAAGAGGCCCCAGCGGTTCGCGCAGTGCGGCGAGCTCGATGCGATCAAGCCGGCCGGTGCGGCGCGCCCAGTCGAGCACGGCGATCGCCTGGTCGGCGGGCTCGGTGCGGCAGACGAGCTCGATCGCCTCGGGGAGGTCGACGATGCCGGTCGTGGAACCCCGATCGTGCACCGGCGCCACCCAGTGCACGACGGCACCGTCGTCGTGAGCATCCGCCCGCCGGATGTCGCGGCGCCACTGGCTGCGCAGCCGTGCGGCGTTGACGGGCACGGCGACGTGCAGCGGGCGGCGGCCGAGCACCCAGCCGCCGAGCGCGGCCACCGCGCTCATGCCCGTGAGACGCCCGCCGACACGCATGGCCCGGAAACGCGGATCGCGCTCACCCCAGCTGGAGTACCAGCCCCGACGGGGGCGGTTGAGCGATCCGGCCCTCAGCGCTCGGCGCAGATCGTGGTCGGTGGCGCCGAGCTCGTGCAGCCGGCGTCGGTCGAGAGCGCCGCCGTGGCGGGCGACGAGGTGCGCAGCATCCATCGCCGCAGGATGCCCGGCATGCGCACCCGGCCGACCGCCAGCTCTGCTCCCGCACGTGCGGCAGCGCGACCCGCCCCGTGTGAGGGACGCCCCGACCCCGGCGCGCCTCCACAATTCAGGAGACGGTGACGGTGAGCGCGCCCGACACGCCGACCAGGGCCCGCGGATGCCCTTCCGAGCGCCGAGACTCCTGAATTGTGGAGACCGGCGCGGGTCGGGGGTCGGGCGGCCCGGGGCTGCGGCTAAGAGCCGAGCAGCTCGCCGGCGAGGTACGCCTCGAGTTTGGCGAGCGGGATGCGCTCTTGCGCCATGGTGTCGCGCTCGCGCACCGTGACGGCCTGGTCGTCGAGGGTGTCGAAGTCGACCGTGACACAGAAGGGCGTGCCGATCTCGTCCTGCCGGCGGTAGCGGCGGCCGATCGCGCCGGCGTCGTCGAAGTCGACGTTCCAGTGCTGGCGCAGGCGGTCGGCGAGCTCGCGCGCGACGGGCGAGAGCTGCTCGTTGCGCGACAGCGGCAGCACCGCCGCCTTGATGGGCGCGAGGCGTCGGTCGAGGCGAAGCACCGTGCGCTTGTCGACGCCGCCCTTCGTGTTGGGCGCCTCGTCCTCGTAGTAGGCGTCGACGAGGAAGGCCATGAGCGAGCGCGTGAGCCCCGCCGCGGGCTCGATGACGTACGGCACCCAGCGCTCTTCCTTGCTCTGGTCGAAGTACGACAGGTCGACCCCGGAGTGCTCGCTGTGGGTCTTCAGGTCGAAGTCGGTGCGGTTGGCGATGCCCTCGAGCTCGCCGAACTCCGAGCCCGTGAAGCCGAAGCGGTACTCGATGTCGACCGTGCGCTTCGAGTAGTGCGAGAGCTTCTCCTGCGCGTGCTCGTAGAGCCGCAGGTTCTCCGGCTTGATGCCGAGATCGGTGTACCACTTCAGCCGCGTGTCGATCCAGTACTGGTGCCATTCCTCGTCGGTGCCGGGCTCGACGAAGAACTCCATCTCCATCTGCTCGAACTCGCGCGTGCGGAAGATGAAGTTGCCGGGCGTGATCTCGTTGCGGAACGACTTTCCGATCTGGCCGATGCCGAACGGGGGCTTCATGCGGGCCGCGTTGAGCACGTTGACAAAGTTGACGAAGATGCCCTGGGCGGTCTCGGGGCGCAGGTAGTGCATCCCGGATTCTTCTTCGACCGGGCCGAGGTACGTCTTGAGCAGCCCCGAGAACTCCTTGGGCTCGGTCCACTGGCCGCGCGTGCCGCAGTTGACGCAGACGATATCGGCGAGGCCGTTCTCGGGCGCGCGGCCCTTCTTCTCCTCGTACTCCTCCTCGAGGTGATCAGCCCGGTAGCGCTTGTGGCAGCTGAGGCACTCGACGAGCGGGTCGCTGAAGACCTCGACGTGGCCGGAGGCCTCCCACACGCGGCGGGGCAGGATGACGCTCGAGTCGAGCCCGACCACGTCGTCGCGGCGCGTCACCATCGCGCGCCACCACTGGCGCTTGATGTTCTCCTTCAGCTCGACGCCGAGGGGTCCGTAGTCCCACGCCGAGCGCGAACCGCCGTAGATCTCACCGGCCTGGAAGACGAAGCCGCGACGCTTGGCGAGCGCGATGACGTTGTCGAGCCGAGAGGGGGCAGCCACGGTGGGGATCTCCTGTTCCGGCCGAGCTGGATGCCCGGCGCCGAGTAACGCAATGCCGAGAAGTCTAGTAACCGCGGGCGTGCGCGACGGTCCAGTGGACCGTCGCGACCATCACCTTCGGCCAGCTACGTCGTCGGAGCATCCACCGCCCCGCCGAAGCGGCGGTCGCGGCGCGCGTAGTCCTCGATCGCGGCCCACAGGTGCCGCCGTCGGAAGTCGGGCCAGAGCGTGTTGAGGAACACCATCTCGGCGTAGGCGCTCTGCCAGAGCATGAAGTTGCTCGTGCGCTGCTCGCCGCTGGATCGCACGAAGAGGTCGACGTCCGGCTGGTCGGGCTCGTAGAGGTGCTTCGCGATCGAGCGCTCGGTGATGCGCGCGGGGTCGATGCGACCGGCCGTGACGTCGGCGGCGAGGGCGCGTACGGCATCCACGAGTTCGATGCGGCCGCCGTAGTTAACGCACATCGTCAGGGTGAGGCCCGTGTTGCCAGCCGTGCGGGCCTGGGCCTCTTCGAGCTCGCTGATGACGCTGCGCCACAGGCGCGGGCGGCGGCCGGCCCAGCGGATGCGCACGTTCCAGGCATCAAGCTGGTCACGGCGGCGGCGCAGCACCTCGCGGTTGAAGCCCATGAGGAAGCGCACCTCGTCGGGGCTGCGGCTCCAATTCTCAGTGCTGAAGGCGTAGACGCTCAGGTGCTGCACGCCGATCTGCACGGCACCGGCAACGACATCGAGCAGGCTCGCCTCGCCCGCGCGATGGCCCTCGACGCGCGTGAGGCCCTGGCGGTTGGCCCAGCGGCCGTTGCCGTCCATGACGATGGCGACGTGCTGCGGCACGAGTTCTCTCCGCAATTCAGGAGGCTGCTCGCCCGTCCAGTCAATCGGGCGCAGCGGTTCGGCGTGTCGCGGCTCCCTGCTCACGCCGACTCCTGAATTGTGGAGGCCGCCGCGGCGGCGTGGGCCAGGTCGCGGTCGGCCTCGCGCTCCGCCTCGCGCGCGTCGTACCGCGCGTCGTGGCGGTCGACGTGCGGCAGCGACCGCAGCCCGCGCTCGAGGTGGAACTGCGCGTAGGCCGCGACGATGCCGTTGGCCTGGGCCCGCGCGCGCTCGGAGGCAGCCTCCGCGGTGGCCCAGTCACCCGTGAGCAGGGCGGCGAGCAGCTCGCGCGTCTCGGTGCTGAGTCGCGGGGCGCCGGGCGGGGCGACCTCGTCGGCCACCATGCCTCCCAGCTGCACCACGAATGCGCTGTGGGGGCCGGGCGCGCCGGTGACGGCGCAGTCGCCGAAGGTGGGCGCCCATCCCGCGATCGAGAGCGACCGCAGCAGGTAGCTATCGAGCGTCAGACCAGGCGGATGATCGCCCCGGGCCAGCGACCGCAGCGCGCCGACCAGCAGCAGGTACTGCTGCACTCCCCCGCCGTCGTCGCCCGTGACGCGGTCGGCCGTCTCGACCATGACGTTGGCGGCCGTGTAGCTGCCGTAGTCGGCCGAGATCTCGGCGCCGTACGAGCCGAGGCTCTCGGCCTGCTGCACGATGTCGAGGCTGCGGCCGGCGTACAGCTGCACGTCGGCGACCATGAACGGCTCGAGGCGCGCGCCGAACTTGCTCGCCGTGCGCCGCACCCCTTTTGCCACCGCGCGGATCTTGCCGTGATTGCGGCTGAGCATCGTGACGATGCGGTCGGCTTCGCCCAGCTTGTGGGTGCGCAGCACGACGATCTCGTCACGGTAGGTCGGCACCGCTCCAGTATCCCGCGCGAGGGTGCGAACGGGCCCGACGGCGCGGCGGGCATCCGCGATTCGCGCGATCTTCTCCGCAATTCAGGAGAATCGGCGGATGCTCAGCCCAACCCGCGCAACGAGGCCGCTGATTCGGCGAGCTCACGCGCCGCGGTGTCGAGCGACTCCTGAATTGTGGAGAAGCCCCAGCTGAAGCGCACCGCGGTGCGGGCGGTGTCGGGGTCGTAGTCCATCGCGAGCAGCACGGGTGAGGGCTCGTCGCGGCCGGCCGCGCACGCCGAGCCGCTCGAGGCGAGGATGCCGCGGTCGTCGAGCGCGATGAGCAGCGGCTCGCCGCCGATGCCCGGCACGACGAACGAGGCGTGGCACGGCAGGCGGCGAGACGAGTGGCCGGTGAGGCGCGCGCCGGGCACGGTCGCGAGCACCTGCGCGATGAAGGCGTCGCGCCGCGGCTCGAGGGCGGCGAGCGGATGCGCCTCGCGCTCGGCCTCCGCGAGTTCCAGCGCGAGGGCGAGCCCCACGGCCCCGGCCACGTTCTCGGTGCCCGAGCGTCGGTCGCGCTCCTGTCCCCCGCCGTGGATGAGCGGCTCGATCGCCGCGCCCGTCGGCAGCAGCAGCGCGCCGACCCCCTTCGGGGCGCCGAGCTTGTGCCCCGAGATCGTGACGGCGTCGAGCGCGGACAGGCCCGCGAGCGGGTACCACCCGGCGTACTGCACGGCGTCGGTGTGCACGAGGGCGCCTACGGCGCGCGCGGCCGCGAGCACCGCGTCGAGCGGCTGGAGGGTTCCGACCTCGTTGTTGGCGGCCTGCACGCTCACGAGTGCCGTGCCGGGTCGGAGGGCGGCGATCGCAGCATCAGCATCCACGACGCCGTCGGCGTCAACCGGGATGCGCCCGACCTCCACGCCGTGCCAGCGCTCGAGGTACGCGGCCGACTCGAGCACGGCCTCGTGCTCGATCGCGCTGACGAGCACGTGCCGGTCGCGCCCGCGCGCGATGGCCGCGAGCGTGAGGCCGATCACGGCGAGGTTGTCGCTCTCGGTGCCGCCGCTCGTGAGCACGACCTGCGCCGGGCGCACGCCAGCGATGCGGGCGATGCGCGCGCGGGCATCCGCGAGGGCGTCGGCGGCGCGGCGGCCGAGCGCGTGCGTCGACGAGGGGTTGCCATGATCCCCCGTCAGCCACGGCCACATCGCCTCGAGCACCTCGCGGCGGGTCGCGGTCGTCGCCGCCTGGTCGAGATCGATGAGGGTCATGGATGCTCGCTAGCGCGCGCCGCCCGCATCGCCACCCGATCCGGGAGTGATCTCGATGTCGAGCCCCAGGTCGAGCGCCGGGGCGCTGTGCGTGAGCGCGCCGACCGAGATGACGTCGACACCCGTCTCGGCGATCGCGCGCACGGTGTCGAGGCTCACGCCGCCGCTCGCCTCGACGAGCGCGCGGCCCGCGATGAGCGCGACACCCGCGCGCAGGTCGTCGAGTCCGAAGTTGTCGAGCATGATCGTGTCGGGGTCGGCCGCGATCACGGCGGGCAGCTGATCGAGCCGATCGACCTCGACCTCGAGGTGCATGGTGTGCGGGATGCGCGAGCGCACGGCGCGGATCGCTTGAGTGAGATCGAGCCCCTCCGCCATCAGCACGGCGAGGTGGTTGTCTTTCAGCATCACGGCGTCGCTCAGCGAGAAGCGGTGGTTGTGGCCGCCGCCCGCGCGCACAGCGGCCTTCTCGAGCACACGCAGGCCGGGCGTGGTCTTGCGCGTGTCGACGAGGCGCACCGGTTCGCCGGATGCGGAGGCCGCGCCCGCGACCGCGTCGACGTAGCGGCGAGTCAGGGTCGCGACTCCGCTCAGCCGCTGCGCGAGGTTGAGCGCGACGCGTTCGCCGCGCAGGATTCCCCGCGCGGGGCCCGTGATCGTGGCAACAACCGCGCCCGGCGTCAGCGGGTCGCCGTCGGCGAGGTGCCGCTCGACGACAAGGGTCGGATCGACGCGCGTGAACGCGAGTTCGAGCGCCAGGCCGCCGGCGAGCACGCCGTCGACGCGGCTGACGATGCGCGCGGAGGCCGTCGCGCCCGCGGGGATCGCGGCCTCGCTCGTGGCGTCGCCCCAGGGCGCATCCTCGTCGAGCGCGCGATCGACGATCGCCGTGACGGCGGCGAGGGTCGCGCCGCTCAGCTCGTCGCTCATGCCGGCACCTCCGTGCGAGCATCCGATCTCCACAATTCAGGAGAATCGGCATCGGGGCGCACGACGACACGCCGCACGCGCTGCGCGGGGTCGGTCGACGGGAAGTCGTCGCGCCAGTGGGCGCCGCGCGATTCGGTGCGCGCGAGCGCGGCCGCGGCGGTCAGGCGCGCGAGCGGCAGCAGCGAGCGGGCCTCGTCGTCGGCGGGCCGGGCATCCCCGAGTTCTCGGGCAAAATCGGCCATTTCGTCGCCCGTGCGCTCGAGACCGAGGGCCTGCCAGGCGCGGTCGCGGATGCGGTCGGCCGTCCACGGGACTCCTCGGGCGAGCAGGGCATCGGGTGCCATCGCACGGCTCACCGGCACCGGGGTGTCGAGCTGATCGGTCGGCAACGACTCCTGAATTGTGGAGACGCGCGCGGCGGCCGGGGCGGGCGGCGCGGCCGCGAGGGCGGGCAGGGGCAGCGCCGGCACCGAGCCCGCGGGGCCGACGGCGTCACCCGCGCGCCACCCCACGACGAGGGCCTCGAGCAGCGAGTTGGAGGCGAGGCGGTTGGCGCCGTGCACGCCCGTCGACCCGGTTTCGCCCACAGCGAACAGTCCGGGAACCGTCGTGCGGCCATCCATGTCGGTGAGCGCGCCGCCCATCGCGTAGTGCGCGGCGGGCGTGACCGGCACGGGCTGACGCGCCCAGTCGACGCCGGTCGCGCGCACGAGCGCGTCGATCGTCGGGAAGCGCTCGGCGAGCACGGCGGCGCCGAGCATCGTCGCGTCGAGCAGCACCGGCTGGCCATCCTGCGCCCGCATCTGGCGGGCGATCGCGCGCGCCACGATGTCGCGCGGCGCGAGCTCGGCTCGCGGGTCGATGTCGAGCATGAAGCGGCGGCCCTCGGCGTCGAGCAGCGTCGCGCCCTCGCCGCGCACGGCCTCGGAGACGAGGCCTCCCCCGGCCAGCACGGTCGGGTGAAACTGCACGAACTCGAGATCGGCGATCGCCGCGCCCGCCGCGTAGGCGAGGATCACGCCATCGCCCGTCGACACGGGCGGGTTGGTGGTGTGCCGGTAGAGCCGCCCGTTGCCGCCCGTAGCGAGCACGACGGCATCGGCCGCGACGTGCTCGACCCCATCGGGCCCCTCGACGACCGCCCCGGCGATCGCCCCGTCGCGCACGATGAGCGAGGTCGCGCGAGCGAATTCTCGAGCCCGGATGCGCCCCTCGCGCACCGCGGCGGCCAGAGCCGTCTCGATCACGCGCCCGGTGGCATCTCCACCCGCGTGCAGCACGCGCGCAACGGAGTGGGCGGCCTCGAGCCCGCGGGCCCAGTCGCTCACCTCGTCGAAGGGCGCGACGGCGCCCGCCGCCGGGTCGAAGGCCACCCCGAGGGCGACGAGGTCGTGCACCCGGGCGGGCCCCTCGGTGCAGAGGATGTCGACGGCCGCGGGATCGCTCAGCCCGGCCCCGGCGATGAGCGTGTCGCGCGCGTGCAGCGCGGCCGAGTCGTCGGGGAACACGGCGGCCGCGATGCCCCCCTGCGCCCACGCGGTCGATCCGGCCGTGAGCACGTCTTTCGTGACGATCGTGACGTCGTGCCGGCGCGCGGCGCGCAGCGCGGCGACGAGGCCGGCCATGCCGCTGCCGATGACGAGGATGTGGGCCATGGGGTCAGTCCCGCGGCTTCGCGGCGAGCATGCGCTCGAGGGCGAGCTTGGCGTCGGCCTGCACGCCCGCGTCGACGACGATCTCGTTGACGACGCGGCCCGCCACGAGCTCCTCGAGCACCCAGGCAAGGTAGCCGGGGTGGATGCGGTACATCGTCGAGCACGGGCAGATGACGGGGTCGAGGCAGAAGATCGTGTGCTGCGGGTATTCGGCCGCGAGCCGGTTGACCATGTTGACCTCGGTGCCGATGGCGAACGTGGTCGGCGATGTCGCGCCCGCGACGGCGCGCCGGATGTAGTCGGTCGAGCCCGCCTCGTCGGCCGCGTCCACGACCTCCATGGGGCACTCGGGGTGCACGACGACCCGCACGCCGGGGTGCTCTGCGCGCGCCTTCTCGACCTGCCCGACCGTGAAGCGCTTGTGCACGCTGCAGAAGCCGTGCCACAGCACGACGCGGGCGTCGAGCAACTGCTGAGCGGTCGAGCCGCCGAGCGGCTTGCGCGGGTTCCACATCGGCATCTGCTCGAGCGGCACGCCCATGGCCTTGGCGGTGTTGCGGCCGAGGTGCTGGTCGGGGAAGAACAGCACGCGCTGCCCACGCTCGAAGGCCCACTCGAGCACGGTCTTGGCGTTCGAGGAGGTGCACACGATGCCGCCGTTCGCGCCGCAGAACGCCTTGAGCGCGGCGGAGGAGTTCATGTACGTCACGGGGATGATGGGCGCACGACCCTCGGCGTCGGGCTCCGAACCGTAGACGCTGAGCAGCTCGTCCCACGCCGCTTGCACCGAGTCGATGTCGGCCATATCGGCCATCGAGCATCCCGCAGCCAGATTCGGCAGGATGACGCGCTGCGAATCGCGCGCCAGGATGTCGGCCGTCTCGGCCATGAAGTGCACGCCGCAGAACACGATGTACTCGGCGTCGGGCTTGGTCAGCGCGGCGTTCGCGAGCTGGAACGAGTCGCCGAGGAAGTCGGCGTGCTGCACGACCTCGTCGCGCTGGTAGAAGTGGCCGAGAATCACGAGGCGGTCGCCGAGCGTCTCTTTCGCGGCACGGATGCGCGCGTGCAGCTCGTCGTTCGACGCCGCCTGATACTGCTCGGGCAGGGCGCCCTGGCGCGGCGAGCCGGTCGGAATGACGTCGTGCATCGACGAGCCCGGGCCGTAGCCGGACACGGAGTCGAAGCTCCACGGTCCCTGGTCGAGCTCGGGGGTGCAGGTTTCGCCCGGCGCCTGGCCGTTCGTGATCAGGCGGATGGTGGTGGCGACGGACGCGTCGATGGCGGTCATGCGGAGTTCCTCAGGTCGGGCCGGACCGCGCCCGTTGCGCGGCGGCTCAGGGGGCCGGCGTCGACCAGGTCGACGGCGCCGGTGTAGCGGTAGAGGCGCGGAGGGCGGTGGCGGCCGCCCGTGACGACCTCGCCCGTGGGCTCGATGACGCCGCTCGTCTCCATCTGGCGCCGGAAGTTCGCGGGATCGAGAGGCTTGCGCAGCACGGCCTCATACACCTCGCGCAGCTCGGCGAGGGTGAACCGCGGGCCGAGGAAGGCGTGGGCGATGCGGGAGTACTCCATCTTCGTGCGCAGGCGCCAGAGGGCGTAGTCGACGATGAGGTTGTGGTCGAAGGCGAGGTCGGGCAGCTCGTCGGCGGCGAACCACCGCACGTTCTCGCCGAGGGTTACCCGCTCGGCCTCGTCGGGACGCACGAGCGCCCAGTAGACGATCGAGACCAAGCGCTGGTCGGGCGAGCGGTCGACGTCGCCGAAGGCGTAGAGCTGCTCGAGGTAGGTGGGCTCGAGGCGCGTCGTCTCGCCGAGGTTGCGGCGCGCCGCGCCCTCGAGGCTCTCGTCGACGCGCACCATGCCGCCGGGCAGCGCCCAGCGGTCGAGGTAGGGGTCGCGGGTGCGGCGCACGAGCGGCAGCCAGACGCTCGGCGCGCCGGTCGCGTCGGCCCGCAGCGCGAAGATGACGGTCGAGACGGCGAGCCCCAGGCCGATCGTCGTGGTCATGGATGCTCCTTCCGCTCGCAACCCCGTGTAACAGTCATGCTGACCTGAACAGAGTCTAGCACTTCGGGTGTGCGTGACACGAACACGAGGGTTCCGCGGCGCGCGAGCCGAGCATCCACCCACCAGAATGGGCCTGTGGACGACCTCTTCGTGATCCCCCTCTGGGTCGACCTGCTCGCCGTCGGCATCGGCGCACTGCAGGGCGCGCTCTTCGCGGCGCAGTTCCGCGACCGCCGGCTCGACTGGCTCGGCGTCGCGATCATCGGCATCGTCGTCGGCTTCGGCGGCGGTCTGCTGCGCGACCTGCTGCTCGATGTGCCGCTCGCGCCCCTGCAGTCGAACTGGTACGTCGTCGTCGCCACGGGCGCGGCCCTGCTCGGCATGCTGCTCGAGCGGGTGTTCCGGCGCCTCAACCGCTTCATCACCGTGCTGGATGCCCTCACGATCGGCCTCTTCGGTGCGATCGGCACGACCAAGGCGCTCGCGCTCGGCCTGCCGGAGGTCGCGGCCGTGTTCGTCGGCGTGCTCGCCGCCGTCGGCGGGTCGATCTTGCGCGACCTGCTGCTGAACCTGCCGATCGCCCTCATGCACGTCGGGTCGCTCTACGCCGTCGCCGCGGCCGCCGGCTCGGGCACGATCGCCGTGCTGCTCGCGCTCGACGTCGACGTGCTGCTCGCCGGCGCCATCGGGGTCGCGATCACGTTCGGGGTGCGCGTCGCCTCCGTGCTGTTCGGCTGGAGCCTGCCCGAGCAGCGCGCGATCACTCGCCTGCCGAAGTTGCCCGCCCTGCCGAAGCGCGCCCGGCGCGACGAGGATGCCGCGGCTGAGCGCGGGCGCACGGTCACGACGGCGACCGGGGTGATCCACCTGCACCCGACGACCTCGTCGATCCCCATCGTCGGCTCCGAGCCGCGGGCGCGTCGCCGCTCCCCCATCCCCGGCGCGAGCCAGCGGCGCGGGTGAAACGGTGACGGCGACGGCGGTGTCCGCGTTCGAGGCAGCGCGGCCCCGGCTGACCGGCCTCGCCTACCGGCTCCTCGGATCCTGGGCCGAGGCGGAGGACGTCGTTCAGGATGCGTGGCCGAAGTGGGCGGCCGTCGCGGGCCAGGGCATCGCCAACCCGGATGCCTACTTGACCACCATGGTCACGCGGCTCGCCCTCACCGCGCTCGACTCGGCGCGCGTGCGCCGCGAGCAGTACGTCGGCCCGTGGCTGCCCGAACCCGTCGACACGCGGGCCGACCCCGCTCTCGGTGCCGAGAAGGCCGAGGACCTCGACCTCGCGACCCTGCTGCTGCTCGAACGGCTGAGCGGCCCCGAGCGCGCCGCGCTCGTGTTGCGCGAAGCCTTCGCCTACGACTACGCGAACCTCGCCGAGGTGCTCGACACGACCGAGGCCGCCGCGCGCCAGCTCGTGTCGCGCGGGCGCCGGGCTCTCGAGGGCCAGCGGCGGCAACGGGTCGATGAGGTCCAGCGGGGCCAGCTGCTCGCGGCCTTTGTCGCGGCCGCCCAAGGCGGCGACCTGGCCGCGCTCGAAGCCGTGCTCGTCGACGACGCCGTGGCGATCAGCGACGGCGGTGGAGTCGTGAGCGCCGCGCGCCGGCCCGTGCACGGCGCCGAGCAGGTCGCGCGCTTCGTGCTGGGCGTGCTCGAGAAGTTCGGGCAGGGTGTGCGCAGCATCCCGGTGCAGGCGAACGGCGAGACCGCCTTCCTCGCCATCGCGGAGGGGCCGGAGGGCGTCGAGCCCGTCGCGCTGTGGGCGCTCGACATCGGCGACGAGGGGGTGCGCGGGGTGCTCATCGTGCGGGCTCCCGACAAGCTCGCACGCTTCGCGGCGGCCGCCCTGTCACAGATCGACGGCCCGCCCGGTCGACTCTGAGAGGGCGCGGTGCGCGCGCCCACGAGAGGAGCACCATGACCCTGCTGATCACCGGCGGCACCGGAACCCTGGGCCGCCCCACCGTCGAGGCACTGCGCGCAGGCGGGCACGAGCCGCGCATCCTGAGCCGCCGCCCGGGCCCCGCCCACGTCGTCGCCGACCTCCAGTCGGGTGCCGGCGTACCCGAGGCGCTCGCGGGCGTCGACACCGTGCTGCACCTCGCGACCAACCGGCGGTCGGATGCTCGCGCAACCCAGCACCTCCTGCAGGCCTCCCGTTCCGCGGGCGTGCAGCACCTCGTGTACCTGTCGATCGTCGGCGTCGACGCCGTGCCGCTCGGGTACTACCGCTCGAAGCTCGCGTGCGAAGAGCTCGTCGCCGGGTCGGGCGTGCCGTTCACGATCCTGCGCGCGACGCAGTTCCACGACTTCGTGGCGGGGGCCTTTCGCGCGCAGCGACGGCTGCCCCGGGTCATCGCGCTCGACGTGCCGTTCCAGCCGATCAGCACCGCGGCGGTCGCCGACCGGCTCGTGTCGCTCGTCGGCGCGGCGCCGGCGGACGGGCGCGTCGACGACCTCGGCGGGCCTGCCGTGCTGCCGATGGCCGAGCTCGCCCGGCAATGGCTCGTGGCGCGTGGCTCGGCACCCGAGGCCGCCGAGCGCCGGGTCGTCGAGTGGCACGCGCCCGGCAAGCTCGTCGGCGCCTACCGCGCGGGGCTGCACACGACCGGGGGGCCCGGGCCGGGCATCCGCTTCGCCGACTGGGCCGCGACGACCGCCCGACAGTAGCCCCGATGCTGGCGCCAGGGCTACCATCAGCGCAGCGGAGACCCGAAATCCGCTCAAGGAGGCCCCGTGCGCCAACGGGCAGAGTTTCGTCGTCGCGCCGCCCTGCGGGTTGCGCTGAGCGTGCTCGGGACGTCGATGATCGGTGCCGGCCTGATGGTTCCGTCGGCGTCGGCGCTCGCATCGGGGCTCGACCCCGACCCGGCAGAGCCCTCCGAGGCCGGGTCCTCGGTGCACGGAACCGGGCAACTCGTCTTCGAGGGCACCTCGGCGCGCGATTCCTTCTCGATCGATGGTGAGACGCAAGACTCGCTCACCGACTCGGTCACCATCACGGTCACCTGTGTCGACTTCGCGTGCACGTTCGAGGGCGTTCCCTACTGGCTTCGACTCGTCACCGAGGGCACGATCGTCGACTCGGCGATCGTCGTCTCCTGGTCGCAGCCCGCATCAGGCACTCCGTGCGCTGCGGACGACTCGCCCGACTACTACGAGAACCAGACCGAGGGGATCGCGACGCTCACCGCCGAAGCACTGACCGCCACCGGGCGAGAAGCACCGAGCGACTGGATCGAGTGCAGCGATACTCGGCGCGTGACGCGCTGGGGCAGCGACCTGGTGCTCGACGCCACCCGCGTGAGCGGCGACCCGTGCGTGCTCGACGAGGCGGTGTGCCCCGAGCCGCGAGCTGTCGACGTCGCCATTCCGGTCGACGCCCCGGTCGCACCGAGCACGCCCAGCGTGTTCAGCGAGCTACACACGCCCGCCGACACCCTCGCGCCGCAGCAGGTCATCACCGCAGTGCTGCTGACTCTCGTGCTCGTGATTCTGCTCGCGCTGCCGACTGCGCTGCTCAACAGCGCGTCGAGCACCGGCGCCGGGAAGGTTGCGGCGTGGCGTGCAAGCATCGCTGCCCGGCGCGCGGCGCTCGGCAGCGGACTGCCCACTGGCCTGCGCCAGACCGGCGAGAAGGCGCGTGCGTGGTGGGCTCGAGCATCCACGGCGAAGCGCGGACTGCCGCTCGCCGTCGCGACCCTGCTGGTCGCCGCCATCATGAGCGGATTCGTCGATCCCGACTTCGGCGCTGGTGCGAGCACTCCACGCGTGCTGCTGTCGATCGTGCTGGGCTTCACCCTCGAGGTGCTGCTCGGCTGGGTCGCGATGCTGGTCCTGCTGCCACGCCTCATCGCCGGCGTGGATGCTCGCCTCGACGTTCGCCCCGCGACGCTGCTGATCGTGCTCGGTGCCGTGATCGTCACCCGCCTCACCGGGTTCGAGCCCGGCATCGTGTTCGGCCTCGTCGCCGGAGTCGCGGTCGGCGCAACCCTCGCGACCGCCGCGCGCGTGCGGGTCGCGCTCGCAAGCCTCGGCTGGGGCTACGGCCTCGCCCTCCTCGCGTGGGTCACCTACGCGGCCCTCGAGCCCGCCGTGCTCGATGCCGCTGCAGCGAGCGCCGACGGGCTTCCCCCGCTCGGCCTCGTGCTGCTGCGCGAAGCTCTGGCGACCATGACGATGGCAGGCATCGCGGCCTTGCCGGTCGCGCTCGTGCCCGCGCGCGGGCTCACGGGCCATGAGGTCTGGCTGTGGTCGAAGCCTCTGTGGGCGGGCCTCTACGCCGTAGGTCTGCTGTCGTTCTTCCTGGTGCTCATGCCGATGCCGTTCGCGTGGGCGGGCGTCGAAGCCGCGCTCGCCACCTGGGTCACCGGCTACCTGATCTACGCGGGCGTCGCGGTCGCGCTCTGGCTCGCAGTCACGCAACCCTGGAAACGGGATGCTGAGCCGCAGCCGCTCGCCCCCGCTGAATCCACCGCAGCCGAGCTCGTCGAGTAGAGCGCGCTACCCTTAGCCCACGCCCACCACCGGCGTCTCCACAATTCAGGAGATCGCGACGGGCAGGAGCCGCGACACGCCTGAACACGGGCGCAGCGCCTTGTCTTGATGCCGAGTCTCCTGAATTGTGGAGATCGCGACGGATGCGGCGGCAGCCCGTAGCCGGGCCGCCGCCGAGCGGCACGAGTGCTACGCGCTGACGAGCTCGCGGTCGGGGGTCTCGAGCCGGATCGCCCGGTTGACCGCCGAGACGACGGCCTTGAGCGACGCGGTCGAGATGTCGGGGTCGATGCCGACACCCCAGAGCGTGCGGCCGTTGACCTCGAGCTCGACGTAGGCCGCCGCGTGGGCGTCACCACCGGCACTGAGGGCGTGCTCGACGTAGTCGAAGAGCCGGATCGCGATGCCCTGGCGCTCCATCATGCTGAGGAACGCCGCGACCGGACCGTTGCCGGTCGACTCGACAGCGGAGATCTCGTCCCCATCGCGCAGGGTCGCGCTCAGCGACACCGTTCCCGTCATGTCGCTCGCGGTGCGCGTCGAGAGCAGCTCGAAGCGGCCCCACTTGGCGTCGGGGTCGGGCGACGGAAGGTACTCGTCCTGGAAGATCTCCCAGATCTGCTCGCTCGTCACCTCGCCGCCCTCGGCGTCGGTCTTGGCCTGCACGACGCCGCTGAACTCGATCTGCAGCTTGCGCGGCAGGTCGAGCGCGTGGTCGGTCTTGAGCAGGTAGGCGACGCCGCCCTTGCCCGACTGCGAGTTCACGCGGATGACGGCCTCGTACGTGCGGCCGAGGTCTTTCGGGTCGACGGGCAGGTACGGAACCCCCCAGACGAGGTCGTCGACGCTCACGCCAGAAGCAGCGGCCCGGGCATCCATCGCCTCGAAGCCCTTCTTGATGGCGTCCTGGTGGCTGCCGCTGAAGGCCGTGTAGACGAGGTCGCCGGCCCAGGGGCTGCGCTCGTGCACCTTGAGCTGGTTGCAGTACTCGGCGGTGCGCTTGATCTCATCGAGGTCGCTGAAATCGAGGTGTGGGTCGATGCCCTGCGTGAACAGGTTGATGCCGAGGGCGACGAGGTCGACATTGCCGGTGCGCTCGCCATTGCCGAAGAGGCAGCCCTCGATGCGGTCGGCGCCCGCCATGTAGCCGAGCTCGGCGGCGGCGACGGCCGTGCCGCGGTCGTTGTGCGGGTGCAGGCTCAGGATGACCGAGTCGCGTCGGGCGAGGTGACGGTGCATCCACTCGATCGAGTCGGCGTACACGTTGGGCGAGGCCATCTCGACCGTCGCCGGCAGGTTGATGATGATCTTGCGGTCAGGCGTCGGCGCGATCTGCTCGATGACGGCGTTGCAGATGTCGAGCGCCGTCTCGAGCTCGGTGCCCGTGTAGCTCTCGGGGCTGTACTCGTAGAAGATCTCGGTGCCCGGCACGGTCGCCTCATACTGCTGGCACCAGCGCGCGCCCTGCAGCGCGATCTCCTTGACGCCCTCGACGTCGGTGCGGAACACGACCTCGCGCTGCAGCACGCTCGTCGAGTTGTAGAAATGCACGATCGCGCGTTTGGCGCCCTTGATGGATTCGTAGGTGCGGGCGATGAGGTGCTCGCGCGCCTGCGTCAGCACCTGGATGGTGACGTCGTCGGGAATCAGGTCCTGCTCGATGAGCGAGCGCACGAAGTCGAAGTCGGTCTGGCTCGCGCTCGGGAACCCGACCTCGATCTCCTTGAAGCCCATGCGCACGAGCAGGTCGAACATGATGCGCTTGCGCTCGGGGCTCATCGGGTCGATGAGGGCCTGGTTGCCGTCGCGCAGGTCGACCGCGCACCAACGGGGCGCCTGCGTGATGCGCTGCGCGGGCCAGGTGCGGTCGGGCAGATCGATCGCGAGTTGCTCGTGGTACGGCTGGTACTTGTGGATCGGCATGCCCGAGGGCTGCTGACGGTTCTCCATGAGGTGCTCCTGCTGGTCGTTGTGGGGTTGTCAGCCGACGACGAACTCCGCGACGAGGGAGGCTACGGGACTAAGCCTCGTCGCGGCAGCGAAGAAGGAGCTGGCCGAACACGCTTTCAGGGTACACCCGCGTTCTGCGCGCACGCGAATGCGGTTCGGGATGCTGTGCCGTCAGCCTTTCGGATGAAAAGGGTCATCCGCTCGGGTGAGCCGCGCGAGTTTCGCTCGGATGCGGGCCGCGCGCCCCGTACCGTGGCGGACATGTTCGATTCCGTCATCGCCTGGTTCACGCCCGAGCGCCGTGCGCGCATCGTCTTCCCGCTCGAGATCGTTCTCGGGGCGTGGCTCGCGCTCGCCGTGCTGCTCAATCAGCAGTGGTGGGGCGGGATTGCACAGGGCTTGATCAACGGCGGCATCGCGGTACTCCTCGGCCTCGGGGTCGCGCTGCACCGCGTGCGACCGGAGATCGCGCTCTCCGCCCTCGTGGCCGGCGGGCTCGGGACGGTCGCGAGCATCCTCGTCGGCGGGTACCCCGACAACGGCTTCGTCTTCCTCGCGGCCGCGATCGTGCTGTTCGGGGCCTCGGCTTACGGCTCCCCGACCGTCCGGTGGATTGCTCTCACGCTCTCGATCTTCGCCTCGGCCACCGTCCTCGTCGCGAACGTCGCCTCAACGGGGACCTTCTTCGGCGTCGACCTCGGCTACTTGCTGCGATACGGATTGGTCCTTGTCGCTTCGGCAGGCTTGCCGATGCTGCCGTGGGTGCTCGGCGAGCTCGTGCGCAGCATCCGGAATCGGCGCCAGCTGAGCGCGACCGTCGCGACCGTCAGCACGCAGCGCGACGCGGCCCTCACGCGCGCCGACCTCGAGGCCGAGCGCACGCGGGTCGCGCGCGACGTGCACGACATCGTCGCCCACTCGCTCACGGTCGTCATCGCGCAGGCGGATGGGGCGCGGTACGCGACAGCGGGCGACTCCCCCGCGGCGGCCGACGCCTTCGAGACGATCGCGCAGACCGCTCGGGATGCCCTCGCCGACGTGCGCGTGCTGCTCACCGAGCTGCGGCACACGCAGGAGGCCGGGCCGCAGCCGGGGCTCGCCGACCTCGACGCGCTGCTCGGCGCGATGCGCGACTCCGGGCTCGCCCTCGAGGTGCGCGAGTTCGGCGACCGCGGACGCCTGACCGAGACGCGCGAGCTCGCGCTGTACCGCATCGTGCAGGAGTCGCTCACGAACGCGCTGCGGCACGGCGACGGGGCCGCGACGCTCGAGGTCGAGTGGGGCGAGCAGGCCGTCGACCTCGTGGTGACGAATGGCGCTGCCGCGGAGACTCCCGAATCGAAGGAACCCGGGCACGGCATCGACGGGATGCGCGAGCGCGCATCCCTCGCCGGTGGCGAGCTGAGCGTGCACGAGCGCGCGGTGTTCCGCGTGCGGGCGCGCCTGCCGCTCGAGGTGCGCACGGCGGTGCCGGCTGAGCCCGAGCCGACCGAGGAGCTCATCAACGCGGGAGCCCCGGCGTGACCGCGCCCGCCGCTCCTCCGCCGCTCGTCGTGCTCGTGAGCCTCGTCACGGTGCCGCGCCGGCCGCTCGACCCTGCCGCGCTGCCGTGGGGCACGCCGTGAGCGCGATTCGCGTGCTGCTCGTCGACGACCAGCCGCTGTTCCGGCGCGGGGTGCGCATGCTCGTCGACTCGCAGCCCGACCTCACCGTCGTCGGCGAGGCCGGCGACGGTGGCGAGGCGGTGGTCGTCGCCGCGGAGGCGCTGCCCGACGTCGTGCTCATGGACATCCGGATGCCGCGCGCCGACGGCATCGCGGGCACGGCGGGCATCCTGCGATCGGCTACCGAGGCGGGGCGCACGTCACCGCGCATCATCGTGCTCACGACCTTCGACCTCGACGACGCGGCGCTGCGAGCGATCCGCGCGGGCGCGAGCGGCTTCCTGCTGAAGGACGCCGAGCCCGAGTTCCTGCTCGCCGCCATCCGGGCGGTGCACGGCGGGCACGCGGTCGTCGCGCCGGGCGCGATCAGCGACCTGCTCGCGCACGTCGGTACCGCTCCGGATGCTCTCCGCACGCAGTCACCCGCCGACCTCTCCGCGGCGCGCGACGCGGCGCTGCCCTCCCTCAGCAAGCGCGAGCGCGAGATCTTCACCGCCGTCGCCGAGGGCCTCAGCAATGCCGAGATCGCGGCGCGCGAGTTCGTGGCCGAGGCGACCGTGAAGTCGCACGTCGGCCGCATCCTCGCCAAGCTCGGCCTGCGCGACCGCGTGCAAGTCGTGCTCTACGCCCACGACCACGGGCTGCTGCCGCGCCGCTGAGCTGCGCTGAGCGGCCCTAGAACCCGAGCTTGCCGAGCTGCTTGGGGTCGCGCTGCCACGCTTTGGCGACCTTGACGTGCAGCTTGAGGAAGACCCGGCGGCCCATGAGCTGCTCGATCTCGAGGCGCGCGCGCGTGCCGACCTCCGTCAGGCGCGACCCGCGGTGCCCGATGATGATGCCCTTCTGGCTGTCGCGCTCGACCCAGACGTTGGCGAAGATGTCGAGCACGCCGCCGGGCGTGCGCTCGGTCATCTCGTCGACCGTGACGGCGAGCGAGTGCGGCAGCTCGTCGCTCACACCTTCGAGCGCGGCCTCGCGGATGAGCTCGGCCACGCGGTCATCGGTCGACTCGTCGGTCACGGCATCGTCGTCGTAGAGCGCGGGCGACTCGGGCATGAGGGCGATGAGCTGCTCGGCGAGCAAGTCGACCTGGTCTCCCGTGACGGCCGAGAGCGGGATGATGAGATCCCACTCGCGCAGCTGCGACACCGCGAGCAGCTGCTCGGCGACACGGGTGCCACCCGCGGCGTCGGTCTTCGTGACGATCGCGACCTTGCGCGTGCGCGGGAAGCTCTCGAGCTGCTCGTTGATGAACTTGTCGCCCGGCCCGATCGGCTCGTTGGCGGGCACGCAGAAGCCGATCACGTCGACGTCGCCGAGGGTGTCCTGCACGACCGCGTTGAGGCGCTCGCCGAGCAGGGTGCGCGGGCGGTGCATGCCGGGCGTGTCGACGACGATCAACTGCCCGGATGCGCGGTGCACGATGCCGCGGATCGCCCGCCGCGTGGTCTGCGGCTTCGAGCTCGTGATGGCGACCTTCTCGCCGACGAGCGCGTTGGTGAGGGTCGACTTGCCGACGTTGGGGCGGCCGACGAAGGTGACGAATCCGGCCCGGAACGTGGGCTCGGGCGACGCGGCCGTGCCCCCGCGGGGCTTGCGGGCGCTCACTCGGCCTCCTCGCGATCACGGTCAGAGCGCTCTGAGCGGTCGCCCGCGAAGGCGATGCGGGCATCCAGGAGCGCCTGATCGGCCTCGACGAGCACCGTGACGACGCGCTTACGTCGGCCCTCGGTGCGCTCGGCGGTGAGGTGCAGACCGTCGATCGTGACGGTCGACCCGGCGACGGGCAGGCGCCCGAGGTGCTTCGCGAGCAGGCCGCCGACCGAGTCGACCTCGTCGTCGTCGAGCTCGATGCCGAACAGGTCGCCGAGCTCGTCGATGGGCATGCGCGCGCTCACCCGGAACTGGTTCTCGCCCAGCCGCTCGCTGTCGGCCGATTCACGGTCGTACTCGTCGACGATCTCGCCCACGAGCTCCTCGATGAGGTCCTCCATGGTGACGAGACCCGCGATGCCGCCGTACTCGTCGACGACGAGGGCGAGGTGGTTCGATTCGAGCTGCAGCTGCCGCAGGGCGTCGTCGGCCTTCTTCGACTCGGGCAGGAACAGGGCGGGCTTCACGAGCTCGTCGACGAGCGCGGTGGCCGCCTGCTTCGGCTTCTCGAACGTGAGGCGGGATGCGTCGCGCAGGTACACCACGCCCAGCACCTCATCGGCGCTCTCGCCGACGACCGGCACGCGCGAGACGCCGCGGCTGAGGAACAAGGACATCGCCTCGGCGACGGTGGCGCCCTGCTCGAGCACGATCATGTCGGTGCGCGGCACCATGACCTCGCGCACGATCGTGTCGTTGAACTCGAAGATCGAGTGGATGAGCTCGCGATCCTCCTCCTCGAGCACGTCGAGCTCAGTGGCCTCGTCGACCATGTTGAGTAGCTGCTCCTCGCTCGAGAAGCTCGCGCTCGACGGCCGCCCGGGCGTGACGCGGTTGCCGAGCACGACGAGGGCGTCGGCGAGGGGGCCGGTGAGCAGGCGCACTCCGCGGATGAGCCAGTCGAAGGTGCCGAGCATCGCGCGCGGGTGGGCGCGGCCGACCGAGCGCGGGCTCGAGCCGACGAGGATGAACGAGACGCCGATCATGATGCCGGCGCTGATGAGCAGCACCCACCACCACTCGTCGATGAGCGTGGCGAAGCCGATCGTGACGAGCACGGCGGCGATCGTCTCGGCGACGATGCGGAGGAAGTTGAGGGCGTTGACGTGCGCGCCCACATCGGCGGCGACGGCGTGCAGGCGCGCGGGCCGAGCGCGATCGGAGGCGATGTCGACGAGCTCGATCCGGCTGACGACACCGAGCGCGGCGTCGATCGAGGCGAGCAGGCCGCCGATGGCGACAAGCAGGCCGGCGGCGACGAAGAACAGCAGCGTCGCGGTCATCGGCGACGACCCCGCTCGGCCAGGGTGAAGCTCACGAGGATGTCGCGCTGGATGCCGAACATCTCCTTCTCCTCCTCCGGCTCGGCGTGGTCGAAGCCCAGCAGGTGCAGGATTCCGTGAGTGGTCAGGAGCAGCAGCTCGTCCTGCGTGGAGTGCCCCGCGGCCTCGGCCTGCTGAATCGCCACCTGGGGGCACAGCACGATGTCGCCGAGCAGCCCGGGGGGCGTCGGCTCGTCGTCGCTGCCGGGCCGCAGCTCGTCCATCGGGAAGCTCAGCACGTCGGTGGGGCCGGGCTCGTCCATCCACTGCACGTGCAGCTGCTCGATGGCGGCCTCGTCGACGAGCACGATCGCGAGCTCGGCGTCGCGGTGCACGTTGAGGAACTCGAAGGCGTGCAGCGCCAGGCGCTGCAGCGAATCCTCCTCGACGGGGATGCCCGACTCGTTGTTGATCTCGACGGCCATGCTCAGCGCCCTCCCGCTCCGGGCCGCGGGCGACGGGTCGCGCGGTCACGCGGCAGCCCGCGGCGGCGTTCCTCGCGGTTGGCGCCCTCGACGGGGTCGGGCAGGCCGTTCTCGCGAGCGTACTGCCGCGCCTGCTTCTCGGCATCGTACTTCGTGTACGCATCCACGATGCGCCCGACGAGCGAGTGCCGCACGACGTCCTCCGAGGTCAGCCGCGCGAAGTGGATGTCGTCGATGTCGTCGAGCACGCGCGTGACGAGCTGCAGTCCGCTCGCGCCGGTCGGCAGGTCGATCTGGGTGATGTCGCCCGTGACGACGATCTTCGAGCCGAAGCCGAGGCGGGTGAGGAACATCTTCATCTGCTCGGGGCTCGTGTTCTGCGCCTCGTCGAGCACGATGAACGCGTTGTTGAGCGTGCGCCCACGCATGTAGGCGAGCGGGGCGACCTCGACGACGCCGCTCGCGAGCAGCTTCGGCACGAGCTCCGGGTCCATCATCTCGTTGAGCGCGTCGTAGAGCGGCCGCAGGTACGGGTCGATCTTGTCGGTGAGCGTGCCGGGCAGGAAGCCCAGGCGCTCGCCCGCCTCGACGGCCGGGCGGGTCAGGATGATGCGGTCGACCTCTTTGCGCGTGAGCGCCTGCACGGCCTTCGCCATGGCGAGGTAGGTCTTGCCCGTGCCGGCGGGGCCGATGCCGAACACGATCGTGTGCTGGTCGATCGCGTCGACGTAGGCCTTCTGCCCGAGGGTCTTCGGGCGGATGCTCTTGCCGCGGCTCGTCAGGATCGCCTGGCTGAGCACCTCGGCGGGGCTGCCGGCGCCCTGTTCGAGGATGCGCGCCGAGCTCGCGACCTCGACCTCGCCGAGCTCGTGGCCACCGCGCACCATGACGAGCAGCTCGTCGACGAGTCGACGCGCTGCCGCCACTTGGGCGGGGTCGCCCTCGAGGGTGATCTGGTTGCCGCGCACGTGCACGTCGACGAGCGGGTACTGCTTCTCGACCGTCGACAGCAGGCGGTCCTGGGGGCCGAGCAGCCGCACCATGGCAACGCCGTCGACGTCGAGCTGCTCGCGGGCGCGCTCATCACGCGCGGAATCGTCAGTGGGCAAGGGATCCCTCGGTCAGGCCCCCCGCGAGCACATGGGCGTGCACGTGGAAGACGGTCTGCCCGGCGTTCGCGCCGGTATTGAAGACGAGCCGGAAGTGCCCGTCGGCGTGCTCGTTCGCGAGCAGGTGGGCCGTTGCGACGACCTCGGAGAGCAGCGCGGGGTCACCCGCGGCAAGCTCCGCGACGTCGCGGTAGCGCGGCGTCTTGGGCACGACGAGCAGGTGCACGGGAGCCTTCGGCGCGATGTCGCGGAACGCGATGACCGTGTCGGTCTCGTGCACGATGTCGGCGGGAATCTCGCGCGCGATGATGCGCTCGAAGATCGTCGGCTCTGCGCTGCTCATGCGCCCAGTCTAGAGCGCAGCCCTGAGGCTGCGCCGGGGTGCTGACGCGGCCGTGAGGCTGCGCCGAGGTGCTGACGCGGCCGTGAGGCTGCGCCGGGGTCGCACCGCAGCCCTCACCAGCGTCCGAGCGTCGCCGAGAGCACGGCGATCGCGGCGGGGCCCGCGGTCGAGGTGCGCAGCACGCTCGCGCCGAGGCGCACGCAGCGCGCGCCCGCGGCGACCAGGGCATCCCGCTCCTCCGGGGCGATGCCGCCCTCCGGGCCGACGACGATGAGGATGTCGCGGTGACCGAGGTCGTTCGGCGTCAGCGTCGTGAGGGCGTGGTCACCCGTGGGATCGAGCACGAGCACGGTCGACCCGCTCGCGCGCGCCGCGAGCTGCGCGGTCGTGGCGACGGGCTCGACCACGGGCATCCACGGTCGCACCGATTGCTTCGTGGCCTCGCGCGCGATCGTCTGCCAACGCTCCCGGTTCTTGAGGGCCTTCGCGGAATCCCAGCGCGAGACGCTGCGGGCGGCCTGCCACGGGATGACGCCGTCGACGCCGAGCTCGGTCGCGGCCTGCACGGCGAGCTCGTCGCGGTCGCCCTTCGCGAGCGCCTGCACGAGATGGATGCCCGGCACCGCCCGCTCGTACCGTTCGACCCGATCGACCTCGAGCGCGACGTCACCCGGCTCGACCGCGGCGACGACCCCGTGCACGACGAGCCCCGCGCCGTCGCCCAGCCGCAGCTGCTCGCCGACGCGCACGCGCGACACGGTCGCGGCATGCCGCGCGTCGGCGCCGCGCAGGTGCACGACCGCGGCGCCCTCAGCGGTCGCAACCTGGGCGGCGAGCGAGTCGTCGAGGTAGAAGTGGGCCACAGCTACAGGTTGAGGAAGCGGTCGCGCAGCTTGGCGAAGATGCCCTGCTGGAAGGTCGCGAACTGCGGCGGCACAGGACGGCGGCTCGAGGCGAACTGCCGGATCAGCTCGGTCTCTTTGCTGTTGAGGCGCACGGGCGTGACGACCTGCACCCCGAGTTTGAGGTCGCCGCGGCCCGAGCCGCGCAGGCGCGTGATGCCGCGCTCTTTCACGGTGATGATCTCAGCGCTCTGCGTGCCGGGCTTGATCTCGACCATGACGTCGCCGTCGAGGCCGGGCAGGGTCACCATCGTGCCGAGAATGGCGTCGGTCATCTGCACTTCGACGGTCGCCAGGAGGTCGTCGCCGTTGCGGCTGAACGTCTCGTGCGTCTTGACCTTGATCTCGAGGTAGAGGTCGCCGTTGGGGCCGCCGGCGGGGCCGACCTCGCCCTGCCCGGTGAGCTGGATGCGCACGCCGGTGTCGACGCCGGCCGGGATGTCGACGGGGATGGCGCGTCGGGCGCGCACGCGGCCCTGTCCCGCGCAGGTCGGGCACGGGCTGGGGATGACGGTGCCGTAGCCGCGGCAGGTGCCGCAGGGGCTCGAGGTGAGCACGTTGCCGAGAAGGCTGCGCACGGTGCGCTGAATCTGACCGGAGCCGCGGCAGATGTCGCAGGTCTGCGGGCTCGTGCCGGGCGAGCAGCAGCTGCCCTCGCACGTCGAGCACAGAATCGCGGTGTCGACCTCAAGCTGGCGCGTCGTGCCGAACACGATCTCATCGAGCTCGACCTCGACCCGTAACAGGGCGTCCTGCCCGCGCTCGCGCCGACTGCGGGGCCCGCGCTGCTGCTGGCCCCCGCCGAAGAAGGTCTCGAAGATGTCGCCGAAGCCCCCGAATCCGGATGCGCCGCCGAAGCCACCCGACCCACCGAGGTCGTACTGCTGCCGCTGCTGCGGGTCGCTCAGCACGTCGTAGGCGTGCGTGACCTGCTTGAACCGCTCTGCGGCGTCCGCACTCGGATTCACGTCCGGATGCAGTTCGCGCGCCAGGCGGCGGTAGGCCTTCTTGATGTCGTCGGCGCTTGCCTGTCGGTCGATGCCGAGCACCTCGTAGTGGTCTGCCACTTATTCCTCACCGAGCAGTCGCGAGACGTAGCGTGCTACGGCGCGCACTGCTGCCATGTTGTTCGAGTAGTCCATGCGAGTGGGGCCGAGCACCCCGAGCTTGGCCGAGCTGTCCGAGCCGACCCGGTACGCGCTCGTCACGACCGCCGTCTCCTTGAGAGCTTCGGCGTTCTCGCGGCCGATGCGGGCCGTCACGCCGTTCTCGTCGACCTGCATCTCGCTGAAGAGCTTGAGCAGCGTGACCTGCTCCTCCAGGGCCTCGAGCACGGGATACACGCTGCCCGCGAAGTCGCCCTCGGTGCGCACGAGGTTCGCCGCGCCCGCCATGACGAGCCGGTCGGTGCGGTGCGCATCTACGTGGCCCAGGAGGGCCTCGGCGACGACGCCGACGGCGGCGCGACGATCGGGCGCGAAGCGCTCGGGCAGCGAGGCAGCCACGCTCGCCACATCGTTGAGCGGTTGGTCGGCGAGCGCCGCGTTGAGCTTGGCGCGCAGTTCGCCCACGAAGGCCTCGTCAGCCTCGGCGGGCAGCTCGATGATGCGCTGGTCGACGCGGCCGCCGTCGGTGATGAATACCGTCATCAACCGCGTCGCGCTCATCGGCACGAGCTCGACATGACGAACGCGCGCGTTGCCCAGGGTCGGATACTGCACGAGCGCCACCTGATTGGTGAGGTGCGAGAGCAGCCGCACGGTGCGCGCGAACACGTCGTCGAGGTCGACCGACTGGTCGAGGAAGGCTGAGATGGCCTGGCGCTGCGCGGCACTCAGCGGGCGCAGGTCGGCGAACTGGTCGACGAAGACGCGGTAGCCCTTGTCCGTGGGCACGCGTCCCGAGGAGGTGTGCGGGGCCGCGATGAGCTCCTCCTCCTCCAGCAGCGCCATGTCGTTGCGGATGGTCGCTGCTGAGACCCCGAACTGGTGGCGGTCGACGATCGCCTTCGATCCGACGGGCTCGCGCGAGGCGACGTAGTCGTGCACGATCGCGCGCAGCACGTGCAGGGCGCGCTCCGAAACCATGGCGCTCCTCCCCCTCCGACATCTCTCGCGGGTCTCGAGTGCCTGGCACTCGCTCCCGCGGACTGCCAATTCTACCCCGCCACGCGGGCGTCGCATCATTGCCTGGCGGATGCGCGGGCGCTAGGTTTGCCTCGTGCTCCACCCCGGGACCCATGTTCGCCGCAGGATCATCGAAAGGCAGTACCCATGACCGACCAGACCCCTCCCCCCGCCGCTCCGCAGCCCGCCGCTCCGCTCTCGGAGGCGGAGGACCGCCAGTGGGCGTCGTTCGCCCACCTGGGAGGCATCATCGGCCTCCTCCCCTCGCTCATCATCTTCCTGGTCTTCAAGGACCGCGGAGCGTTCACGCGGGAAGAGTCCAAGGAGGCGCTGAACTTCCAGATCACGATCGTCGGCCTGCAGATCATCGCCTACATCGTGGGCTCGATCCTCGCCGTGATCCTCATCGGCTTCCTGTTCTACTTGGTCGCCTGGGCCGCGTGGCTCGCCGGCGTGATCTTCTCGATCATCGGCTTCACGAAGGCGAAGGACGGCATCGCCTACCGCTACCCCTTCGCGGTGCGCCTCATCAAGTAGTCCCGCGACTGCTGCCTCTGCGGGCCCCGACCGATGCGGTCGGGGCCCGCGGGTGTTTAATGTGGCCATGACTGATCAGCCCCCCGTGAACCCGTACGCGACCACTCCCCAGCCCATGAGCCCCGCTGACGAGAAGCTGTGGGCGACCCTCGTGCACGTCGGCGGCATCTTCTTCGGCTTCGTCCCGGCGCTCATCGGGTTCCTCGTTCTCGGCAACCGCGGGCCCTTCGTGCGCGGTCACACCGCCACGGCGCTCAACTTCCAGTTGACCATGATCATCGCGGGCGCGATCGGCGCGATCACCTCGTGGCTCATCATCGGCATCTTCGTGCTCATCGCCGTGAGCGTGCTCATCCTCGTCTTCTCGATCATCGCCGCGCTCGCGGCCAACCGCGGCGAGGCCTACACCTACCCGCTGACGATCCCCTTCATCTCGTAGGGCGTCAGTCGGGCAGTAGGCGGCGCACGACGCCGTCGGCGAGCAGGCGCCCGCGCAGCGTGAGCACGATCGTGCCGCGCAGCGCGGGCCCCGGCTCGACGAGCTCGTCGGCGATGAGCCCAGCGACCGCACGGCGGCCGAGCGGGGTGAGAGCATCCGTCGACAGGCCCTCGCGCAGGCGCACCTCGAGCAGCACGCGCTCGACGCGCCGCATCTCCGCATCGAGGGTCTCGCGACCCGCCGCCGGGCTCAGCCCGTGCGCCAGTCGGTCGGCGTAGGCCGCGGGGTGCTTGACGTTCCACCAGCGCACGCCGCCGACGTGGCTGTGCGCGCCGGGGCCGACGCCCCACCAGTCCTGCCCCGTCCAGTAGGCGCGGTTGTGGCGTGAGCGCTGGTCGGGGGTGCGCGCCCAGTTGCTGACCTCGTACCAGTCGTAGCCAGCGTCGGCGAGCCGGGCATCCAGCGCCTCGTAGAAGACCGCGTGAAGGTCGTCGTCCACGGGCGGCACCTGCCCGTGCAGCACCTGACGGGCGAGCTTCGTGCCCGGCTCGACGATGAGGGCGTACGCGCTCAGGTGGTCGGGCTCGGCCGCGAGGGCGGCGTCGAGGCTGCGCTGCCAGTCGGCCTCGGTCTCACCGGGCGTGCCGTAGATGAGGTCGAGGCTCACGGCGAGACCGGCGGCCTTCGCGGCGGCGACAACGCGCGGCACGTTCTCGGGGTCGTGCGTGCGCTCGAGCACGGCGAGCACGTGCGGCACGGCCGACTGCATGCCGACGCTCACGCGCGTGAAGCCCGCGGCGGCGAGGCGGTCGAGCCCCGCGGCGTCGATCGAGTCGGGGTTCGCCTCGGTCGTGATCTCGGCGTCGTCGGCCACGCCGATGTGCTCGCGCACGGCGTCGAGCATGCGCGCGAGGTCGCTGGCGGGCAGCAGGGTCGGCGTGCCGCCCCCGAAGAACACGGTGCGGGCGGGGCGCGGCGGCACGCCGCTCTCGCGCAGCACGCGCGCGGCGAACTCGACCTCGGCGATCGCCTGGTCGGCGAAGTCGCTCTGCTTGACCCCGCGCACCTCGTCGGCCGTGTAGGTGTTGAAGTCGCAGTACCCGCAGCGCACGCGGCAGAACGGCACGTGAAGGTACACCCCCAGGTCTCGCTGTTCGGTGCCCGCGAGCACGCTCGGCGGCAGCATCCCGTCGTCGGGGGCCGGGTCGGCGAGGGGCAGGGCGCTGGGCACGCCCCCATCCTCCCAGCCGCGTCTCCACAATTCAGGAGTCGGGCCCGCCGACGGGGGCTGTGGAGGCTCTGCCGGGCGTGTCGCGAGGGCTCAGCATCCCGAACTCCTGAATTGTGGAGACGCGCCGGCGGCCGGGCCGCTCGGTGTCTGGCAGGGTTGACGAGTGACCACCACCATCCTCTGGGACGTCGACGGAACCCTGCTGCTCAACAGCTACACGGGCGGCGGCGAGCTGTACCACACGGCCGTCGAACGCACCGTGGGCCGCGAGCTGCACCCGCCCCTGCCGCGCACGCACGGCAAGCCCGACGGGCTGATCCTCAGCGAGATCCTCGCCCACTTCGGCTACGACGACACGTGGCACGAGCGCGCGAGCGCCGTGCTCGACGAGCTCTCGATCGAGCGCGCGCAGGCGGGCGATCGGCGCGAGCCCGCTCCGGGCGTGGTGGATGCCCTCACCGCGGTCGCCGCCCGCGGCTGGCACAACGCGCTGCTGACGGGCAACTCGCTCGTGCGCGCCCGCGTGAAGCTCGAGGGCGCCGGGCTCGTGCCGGAGTGGATTGACTGGGACCGCTCGTTCTTCGGCTCGACGGCCCGCGACCGCAGCGAGATCACCCGCGCGGCGCGCGCGGCCCTGCCCGACGAGACCCTCGTCATCGTCGGTGACACTCCGCGTGACGACGAGGCCGCGGCGGCCGCCGGGCTCCCGTTCATCGGTGTCGCGACCGGCGTCTTCACCGTCGAGGATCTGCGCGAGACGAGTGCGGTGCTTGTGGTTGCCGACCTGGCCGGGTCGTTCGACGAGGTGCTCGCGGCGATTGAGGGTCTCTAGCAGCGATTGGACTAGCTTTCCCGATGGCTAGACATGTTCGGCGGATCCCAAAGAAGGTCTTCGGGCAACACGAAACCGAGCTCCTCGCTCATCTCCAAAAGGCGGTGTCGCCGCTTCTCCCACTCGTCGCGCAGCATGGGCTCCACGAGTTGCTCAATTGCGGTGTCCGGTCGCGGCACTCCCGATTCACGCCACCAATCGACACTGATCAACTCGATCAGTGACCTGACTTCCTCCGCGTCGCGGCATGCTTCGACCAGGTTCCACAGCACATCAACGGGGCTGTCATCATTCGCCCACTCGACCACGGACGAAGGAATACGGACCACGGATAGATTTCCGAGCGGCTCAACTTCGCGGTACGGGAACACCCAGACCATCATCAAGCCCGCAAGCACCAGTCCGGCGAGGGACAACCCGAATACCGCAGCAACCTGACCGACAGTGCTCAAGACCGGGATCAGTGGCACCCCGGCTGCAGCCGCAACGGTGACCACTCCCCATGTCACGAAGAAGATGACGCCACGCAGCGTGCGTTGCCACGCTGGCTTGTTCGTCGGGGCGTAATGATTACGCCAGGCACGCTCTGCCTCTTCGACGCTGCCGCCCAGCGACGGGTCGACGATGTACCAGGCCTGTTGGTTGTCGCGGCGCCCACGGAAGATGCCGTCGCGCTCGAGGGTCAGGGCCATGCAGGCACGCTACCGCGAGCGAGCATCCATCACCATGCCGTCAGCCGACGAGGGCGACGCCCTGCACGAACCAAATCTGGTTCATGCGGAAGACCATGACCGCAACAGCCAGTGACGCGACACCCATGACGATGGTCGCCCAGCGCGAGCGGTCGACGAGCGCCCAGGCGATCGCGGCGACGGGCAGCACGAGCGCGGTCACGAGGTAGATCCACCACTCGACGATGTCGCCGGTCGGCTCGTTGCCGACGAACGGGGCCACGATGCCGATGACGATCTGCACGATGAGCACGAGCGCGACGGCCGCCGTGGCGAGCACGCTGTAGTCGTCGGGCTTGCGCCCGACGCCCCCGAGCACGAGGGCGATGAGCCCGGCGATGACGCTGACGACGATGGCGATCGTGGTGAACCACTCGATCACGGGCGGGCCTCCTGGGCTGACGCGGGTGAGGGGTCGGGCGGGAACCCGACCAGCGTACGACCGCGCCCCTGACGAACGCTGATGAGGGCGACGAGGCGGTCGGGATGCCCGCTCTGCGCGGCCCGCGCGATCGCGGCAACCGGTTCGGCGTCGGCGTGCATCGGCAGAGTGAGCACCTTGCCGTGCCCGAGGTCGCGGGCCAGCGCGGCGTCGACCTCGAGCACCGGGAAAAGTCGCGATGCCACCGCCGCCGGGTTCTCGAGCAGGCTCGGACCACCCTCGGCCAGGGCCTCGAGGCTCACCGCGTCGGCGACCTCGAACGGACCGACGCGCGTGCGCCGCAGCGCCGTGAGGTGCCCGCCGACACCGAGAGCAGCGCCGAGGTCGCGCGCGAGGGCGCGGATGTAGGTGCCCGAGCTGCAGTCGATGCGCGCATCCACCTCGATCGCATCGGGTGTTCGCCGAACCGCCAGTACCTCGAAGGCGCTGATCGTGACGCGGCGCGACGCGAGCTCGACCGCTTCACCCGCGCGCACGCGATCGTAGGCGCGTTTGCCGTCGACCTTGATCGCGCTCACCGAGCTCGGCCGCTGGTCGATCTCGCCCGTGAGGGCGCGGATGCCCGCCGCCACCCGCTCGTCGGTCACCGCCGCGATCGCCGCGGGGTCGGCCGTGCTGACGACCTCGCCCTCGGCGTCGTCCGTGGTCGTCGCGGCACCGAGCCGCATGGTCGTCTCGTAGGTCTTGTCGAGGCCCACCAGGTAGGTGAGCAGGCGCGTGGCCGGGCCGGCTCCCAGCGTGAGCAGGCCCGTCGCCATCGGGTCGAGGGTGCCGGCATGACCGACCTTGCGGGTGCCGAGGGCGCGGCGCGCACGGGCGACGACGTCGTGGCTCGTGAGACCCTGCGGCTTGTCAACGAGCAGGAGTCCGGTGGGCACGACTCCACGGTAGCGGGCGCGCGCGGCGGCGGTCGTGCGGCTGCCCGGCTTAGGCTGGCGGGCATGCGCATCGCGGTCATCGGAGCGGGCGCGGTCGGCGGCCTCGTGGCCGCACTGGCCGCGCGTGCGGGGCACGAGGTGCTCGTGACCGCGCGCGGCGAGCATGCTGCCGCGATCGCTGCGGCGGGGCTGCTCGTCGACGGCGGCTGGGGCGAGTGGCAGGCCGCGGTCGAGCTCGTCGAGAGCATCCCGAACCGCTCCATTGATCTGCTCATTCTGGCAACGAAGGCGCACGACTCGGCCGAGGCGATCGCCCCCTGGGCGACCCACGACGGCACCCCCGTGCTCGTGCTGCAGAACGGCCTCGGCGGCGAGGATGCGGTGCGGGATGCCCTGCCGCGCTCCCCCATCGCGATCGGCCTCGCGCTGTTCGCCGTGAGCCTCACGGGCCCCGGCCGCATCACCGTCACGGGCCCCAACGGCCTCACGCTCGGGGGCGACTCCGCCGCGGTGGCGGTCGCCGAGCCCCTGTTGCGCGAAGCTCTCCCGGCCGACATCGTGCTGGCCGAGAACATCCGCGGCGCCCAGTGGACGAAGCTGCTCATCAATCAGGTCAACGCCCTGCCCGCCATCACGGGCCTCAGCGTGCAGCAGACGATCGCACACCCCGGACTGCGCGGCGTGATCGCCCGCGCCATGGTCGAAACCGTGGCGGTCGGCACCGCGGTCGGCGCCCGCTGGGGCCGCATCGGGGCGGTGGATGCCGAGGCCATCGCTCGCGTGCGCGCCGGTGGAGCGGCGGCGGCCGCCGAGCTCGCCGAGCACCTCGCCGCCGGAATGGGCGACGTGCCCAACCCCGCCTCGATGCTGCAGAGCATCCGCCGCGGACGCCTGACCGAGGTCGACGCGATCAACGGCGTCGTCGTCGACTACGGCAACTCGCTCGGCGTGGCCGCACCGGTCAACGCCGCCCTCGTGGGTCTCGTGCGCAAGGCGCAGTCGGGCGATCCGCCGCTGACGCCCGCCCAAGCGCTCGCGCGCATCCCGGCGCCCTCCTGATCTCCACAATTCAGGAGTCGCGAACGCGAACAGCCCCCCGACACGCCGTGGGAGCGCTCCACGACCGCGCCCCGCGCCGCGATCTCCTGAATTGTGGAGACCCGACGGCGCGGGGCGGCGGTGCGGCAGCGGGTCGAGCGGCTAGAGCATCGACTTGGTGTGCCAGACGGTCTTCGTCTCGACGTAGGCCGTGATGCGCTCGAGGGCCGGGCGCGGGATGCCCGCCACGGGTGCCACGACGCGCTTGAGCGTCTCGGCCGCCGCCAGCTGCAGGTCGACCCAGGTCTCGCCCTTGGCCCCGTCGATCGATCCGGCGCCGGTGAGGTCGAGCGCGTTGACGTCGGCGTGCGCGGCGAGCCACGGCATGATCTCCGCCGGCGAGCCGGTGAGCATGTTGATGACACCCCCGGGCACGTCCGAGGTCGCAAGCACCTCGCTGAGCGAGATCGCCGAGAGCGGCGCGCGCTCATCGGCCACGACGACGACGGTGTTGCCGCTCACGACGATCGGCGCGAGCACCGACACGAGGCCGAGCAGCGAGCCGCCCGTCACGCCCTGCGGCGCGACCGCGGCGACAACGCCCGTCGGCTCGGGCACCGAGAGGTTGAAGTAGGGCCCCGACACGGGGTTGGCGTTGCCCGCCACCTGCGCGTACTTGTCGGCCCAGCCCGCGTACCAGACCCACACGTCGATCGCGAGATCGACCTGCGCGCCCGCCTCGGCGGCCGAGACGCCCTCGCTCGACTGGATCTCGTCGACGAACTGCGCACGACGCCCCTCGAGCAGCTCGGCGATGCGGTAGATCACCTGGCCGCGGTTGTAGGCCGTGGCGCCCGCCCAGCCGCCGACCGCGGCGCGCGCGGCGACCACGGCATCGCGGGCGTCCTTGCGCGAGGCCTGCGCGGCGTTCGCGAGGAACGCCCCGTCGGCCGCGACGACCTCGTAGGTGCGGCCGCTCTCGCTGCGCGGGAACTTGCCGCCGATGTAGAGCTTGTACGTCTTGGGCACGGTGAGCCGGCTCACTTCGCGACCGCCTTCCGGGTCTTCGCGGGCTTTCGGGCGGCGCGTGCGCCGTCGGTCGGTGCACTGGATGCTGCACTCAACGATGCCGGAGCATCCCACCCGCTCGCCTCGAGGTAGGCGGCGAGCCCGTGGCGGCCGCCCTCGCGGCCGTAGCCCGACTCCTTGTAGCCGCCGAACGGCGACGCGGGGTCGAAGCGGTTGAACGTGTTCGCCCACACGACGCCCGCCTTCAGCTGGTCGACGAGCGCGAGCATGCGGCTGCCCTTCTCGGTCCAGATTCCGGCCGAGAGCCCATAGGGCGTGTTGTTGGCCTTCGTGATCGCCTCGGCGGGCGTGCGGAACGTCAGCACCGAAAGCACGGGGCCGAAGATCTCTTCCCGCGCGATCGCGTGCGCGGCGCTCACCTTGGTGAAGATCGTCGGCGCGAACCAGAAGCCCTTGTCGGGGATGCGGCAGTCGGCCGTCCAGCGCTCGGCGCCCTCGCTCTCGCCCGTGTCGCTGAGCGTGCGGATGCGCTCGAGCTGCGCGGCCGAGTTGATCGCGCCGATGTCGGTGTTCTTGTCGAGCGGGTCGCCCATGCGCAGCGTCGAGAGCCGCTGCTTGAGGCGATCGATGACCTCGTCGTGCACGTTCTCCTGCACGAGCAGGCGCGAGCCCGCGCAGCAGACGTGGCCCTGATTGAAGAAGATGCCGTTGACGATGCCCTCGATCGCCTGATCCATCGGCGCATCGTCGAACACGATGTTGGCGGCCTTGCCGCCGAGCTCGAGCGTGAGGCGCTTCTGGGTTCCGGCGACCTGGCGCGCGATCATGCGGCCGACGTTCGTCGAGCCCGTGAACGCGACCTTGTTGACGTCAGCGTGCGTGACGAGCGCCTGGCCTGTCGGGCCGGGTCCCGTGACAATGTTCACGACGCCCGCGGGCAGGTCTGCCTGCTGCAGAATCTCGGCGAACAACATCGCGGTGAGCGACGTAGTCTCGGCGGGCTTGATGACGACGGTGTTGCCGGCGGCGAGGGCCGGAGCGATCTTCCACGCCAGCATGAGCAGCGGGAAGTTCCACGGAATCACCTGCGCGGCCACACCAAGCGCGCGCGGGTTCGGACCGAGGCCGGCGTGCTCGAGCTTGTCGGCCCAGCCGGCGTAGTAGAAGAACCACGCGGCGACGAGCGGCACGTCGACATCGCGCGTCTCGCGAATCGGCTTGCCGTTGTCGAGGCTCTCGGCCACGGCGAGCTCGCGCGAGCGCTCCTGCACGAGCCGCGCGATGCGGAACAGGTACTTGCCGCGGTCGCTGCCCGACATGCGCGACCACACGCGGTCGTAGGCGCGACGCGCCGCCGCGACCGCGACATCCACATCACCGGCGGTGGCCTGCGCGATGCTCGCGATAACCTCCTCCGTCGCGGGCGAGATCGTGTCGAACACGTCGCCGTGCCCGTCGACGAACTCGCCATCGATGAAGAGGCCGTACTGGGCTTTGAGGTTCAGGATCGACGCCGACTCCGGCGCCGCTGCGTATTCGAGAAAGGCCATGATCTAGTCCACCGTCACGTAGTCGGGGCCACTGTAGTGACCGGTTCGCATCTTCTGGCGCTGCAGCAGCACGTCGTTGACGAGGCTCGAGGCGCCGAAGCGCCACAGCTGGGGGGTGAGCCACTCTTCGCCCACGGTCTCGGCGACCGTGACGAGGTAGCGCACGGCATCCTTCGACGCGCGGATGCCGCCGGCGGGCTTCATGCCGATCTTCTCGCCGGTCAGGCGGTGCCAGTCGCGGATGACCTCGAGCATGAGCAGGGTGACGGGCAGCGTGGCCGCGGGGCTCACCTTGCCCGTCGAGGTCTTGATGAAGTCGGCTCCGGCGAGAATCGCGAGCCAGGATGCGCGCTTGACGTTGTCGTACGTCTGCAGCTCGCCCGTCTCGAGGATCACCTTGAGGTGCGCGTGGCTGCCGTCGGGGCGGATGCACGCCTCGCGCACGGCGACGATCTGGTCGAAGACGACCCCGTACTGACCGCTGAGGAACGCCCCGCGGTCGATGACCATGTCGATCTCGTCGGCGCCCGCGGCGACCGCCTCGCGCGTGTCGGCGAGCTTGATGGCGAGGCTCGCGCGCCCCGAGGGGAAGGCCGTCGCGACCGCGGCGACCTGGATGCCCTCGGTGCCGCCCGCGGCGTGCCGGCTGCCGAGCGCCTCAACCGCGTAGGGCACCATGTCGCCGTAGACGCACACGGCGGCGACGCTCGGCGTCGTGGGGTCGCTCGCGTCGGGCGTGATCGCCTTGGCGACGAGCGAACGAACCTTGCCCGGGGTGTCGGCACCCTCGAGCGTCGTCAGGTCGCACGTGCGGATGATCGTGTCGAGGGCCCAGGCCTTCGAGGTCGTCTTGATCGAGCGCGTGCTGAGGCCCGCGGCGCGCTGCTCGAGGCCGACGGCGTCGACGCCCGTGAGGCCGTCGAGGTGCAGCCGCAGGGCCGTCTCGGTGAGGTCGCCGCCGAGCAGGCGCACGGCGCGCTCCGCCGGCGCGATGCCGACGGGGTGGGTGATGGTCATGAGGCGTCCTCTCGGGATGCTGTGGTGGCGGATTCGAGGTCGTGGTCGTGCTCGGCGAGAAGGGCGCGCGCCGTGTGCTCGTCGGTGACGAGCACCGAGCAGAGTCCGTGGGTGACGATGGCGCGGGCGACGGCGTGCTTGGGCTCACCGCCGATGACGAGGATGCTCGTGGTCGCGGCGCGCAGCTCTTCGAGTCCGAGGCCGAGCGTGCGAGCATCCAGTTCGGGGTCGGCGATCGTGCCGTCGGCCGTGATGTACCGGCCGATCACATCGCCCACGGCACCGCGCTCGACGAGCCCGGCGATGTCGGTCGAGGTGAGGTAGCCGCTGTCGACGTGCACCGAACTCGTGTCGGCGACACCCGCGCTGTAGAGGTAGGCCGAGGCGCCGCGCGCCATGCCGAGCACGCCGCCGACCGTGCGGTCGCCCTCGATGGCCTTCTTGGTCTCGAGGCGTTCGAGAATCGCCGGGCTCGGCAGTAGCGTCGCCTGGCCGCCGGCCTTCTGGGCGATCATGACGGCGGTCGCGGCGGCCGTGCCGGGGCGCTTGCTGAGGCTCACGCCGCCGTTGATCTGCACGACGTTGACCGCGGTCGCCCAACCGGCCGGGAGGGCCTCGGCGACCTGGTGCAGCGTGCGACCCCAGCTGACGCCGAGCAGGCGCGGCACCGGGCGATGGCTCACGAGGTAGTCGGCGGCGGCCTCACTTACGCGCGCCTGCAGCTCGGTCTCGTCGGCGGGAGCGGGCACGACGACGGCATCCTTGAGGCCGAAACGGGCCGTGAGGTCGCGCTCCAGGGCGAGGCGACGCGCGCGGGGGTGCACGATCTCGATGCGGATGATGCCCCGCTCGCGGGCCTGCGCGAGCAGCCGGCCCACTTTCCAGCGCGTGACGCGCAGGATCGCGCCGATCTCGTCTTGCGTCTTGTTCTCTTCGTAGTAGAGCTCGGCGGCGCGCACGGCGAGCAGCTCGGTGGCTGCGGCGGTCTCGGCAGGGACCATGCGGGTGCGTCCTTCCGGGTCGGCGTACGGGGCTCCTGCCCCAGGCTAGGCGCGGGCGCGCGCCGACACCAACATATGTTGGCAGTTGTGCTCATATGAGCACGTCGCGGCCGGAGCGTGCTCCTCCGCGTGAGTACGCTGGGCATGACCGTCGCACGGTCGCCCACCACCCCCGGCCCCGCCGGCTCTTCGCGGAAGGACTCCCGTGACCGACTACGCCCTCGCCGTCGACCTCGGCGGCACCAAGGTCGAGGCGGCCCTCGTCGATCCGAGCGGCACGCTGCTCGACGGTTCGCGGCACCGCCGCCCCACAGGCGCAGCGTCGACGAGCGAGCAGCTCGCCACCGCCGTCACCGAGGCGGTGCGGGATGCCCTCGCGGCGCTCCCCGACGGCGCGACCCTTCTCGGCGCGGGCATCGGCAGCGCGGGTCCGATCGCGGGCACGACGGGCGACGTCTCGCCCTTGAACCTCGGAGCCTGGCGCAACTACCCCCTCGGCGCGCTCGTGGGCCAGCAGCTGCCCGACCTGCCCGTCACCCTGCGCATGGATGGCATCTGCATCGCGCTCGCCGAGGTCTGGATGGGTGCGGCGCAAGGCGAGTCGAACGTCATGGGCATGATCGTGTCGACGGGCGTCGGTGGCGGGCTCATCCTCGGCGATCGCGTCATCGCCGGGCCGACCGGCAACGCCGGCCACATCGGGCATGTCGCCGTCGCCGGGTTCGACGACCCGTGCGCGTGCGGCGCGCGCGGCTGCCTCGAAGCGATCGCCTCGGGGCCCCGCACGGTCGCCTGGGCGCGCGAGCACGGCTTCGGGGGCGACACCGGCGAGCAGCTCGCCGCGGCGGCCTCGGCGGGCGACACCACCGCGCGCGCCGCGATCGAGCGCTCCGCCACCGCCGTCGGCCGGGCGATTGCGAGCGCGAGCGCGCTCGTCGACCTCGACATCGTCGCAATCGGCGGGGGCTTCAGCCACGTGAGCGACGACTACATCGCGCTCGTCGGCGCGGCCGTCGCGAGCCACAGCGACTTCGGCTTCGTCACGAAGACCCGCGTCGTCGCCTCGGGTCTCAGCGGCGAGGGCCCGCTCATCGGGGCCGCGGCGCTCGTGCACCGCGCCGACCTGCTCGGCTAGCGACCCGCTCCCCCGGCGACCGAGGCAGGCTCGCGACCCAGTTCGTCGTCGACCATGCCGCGGCGGCCGAGCAGCGGCACGGCGATGAGGTTCGCGAACGCGAGGGCGAGCAGCGCGGCGATCGCGGCAGTCCAGCTCCCGGTGGCGTCGCGCAGGGCGCCGAGCAGCAGCGGGGCGAGCGCGGCCACGGCGTAGCCGACCGTCTGCACGGCGCCGCTGACGGTGCTCGCCATCGCGGGCGTTCGCGTGCGCAGAGCGAAGAGGGCCAGGCACATCGGGAACGTGATGTAGCCGAGCCCGAGGGCGATCATCCACAGCAGGGTCGCCGATTGCGGAGCCAGCAGCAGGCCCGCGTAGGCCGTGCCGAACAGCGCCGTGGATGCGACGAGCAAGGGCGTGGGCGTGCGCAGGCGCGCGACGAGCACGGGTCCGAGGGCCGCGAGCGGCAGGCCGAGGAATCCGAGCAGGGCGAGCAGGGCGCCCGCCTCCGCCTCGCCCACCCCCGCGATCTCGCGCAGCATCGGGGGCAGCAGGGCGTACCCGGCGTAGGCCGAGATGCTCGAGATCGTGAACGGGATCGCGATTCCCCACACCGTCGGTGACCGCAGCAGAGCGGTTCGAGACACGCGGGCGGCCGGCGCGGGAATGCCGTCGTCGCGGGCGATCGCCGCCCGGCGCGACCGTACCGCGCCCACCGCCAGCGCGATCCAGGGCAGCACGGCGATGCCGACGAAGGCCGCCCAGATGGCGAGCGAGAGTCGCCAGTCGCCGAGCTCGGCGAGCGGCACGGCGACGAGCGGCGGCACGGCGGCGCCGATCGACATGATCATCGCGTAGGCCGCGGTCATGGTTCCGATGCGGTTCGGCGTGACCTTCTTCACGGCGGCGGGCAGCAGCACGTTGCCGAACCCGGCGCCCAGCAGCAGCACGAGCGTGCCCACGAGCAGCATCGTGTAGTCGACGGCCGCAGCGCGCACGAGGTGCCCGGCGATCATGGCGAGCATCGCGAGCAGCAGCGTCGGCTCGAGTTGCAGCCGGCGCGCGAGCCGGGGCGCGAGCACGCCCGCGAGGGCGAACGCGATGGGCGGAGCCGTTCCGAGGGCGCCCAGGGCGAATGCGCTCAGCGGGATGTCGACGTCGATGCGCCCCGCGAGGGGCGAGAGCGCGGCGACCGGCAGGCGCATCGTGGCGGCGATCAGCACGATCGCGACGACCCCGATCACGACCTGCGATCGGCGTCTCACGAGGTCGTCGGTCACTCGGCAATCCTAGGTCGCACCCGCACGCTGACAGCCCGGGCACGGCGACCTAGGCTGGCCCCGTGACCGACTGGGCCCGCTTCCTGCCGCTGAGCAGCCGCGACCGCGCCGACGATGCGGGGGTCAGCCGCGACCGCTCCCCCGCGGTGGCGAGCCTGCTCACGGCGATCGCGGCGGTGCTGGATGCCCGACCCGAGCTGCTCTCCGCGCCCACCCTGCGCCCCGAGGTGCCGGTCGAGGCGGCCGTGCGCGAGCTGCTGAGCGAGCTCGGCGCGCCGTGGTGGCGCCGCTGGGCTCGAGGAGTCGGTGCGCTCGAGTCTCCCCGCCCCGAGGTGGCGGCCATCGCCGATGAGGCGCTCGCGAGCGTGCTGCGCGCGCGGGCGGCGGACCTCGCGGGGCCCGAGCGCCGGGCGAGCATCCACGATCTGCGCGCCACGGTCGTGCTGGCGCTCGAGCTGAACGCCGCGCACGGTGCCGCGATCGTCGTCGACCCGCTGCTGTGCGGCGCGGTCGCGCTCGACCTGGCCCTGCGCGCGCGCCTGCCCGAGCGGGCGGTCGTCACGGCCCGCTCGCTCGTCGCGACCGATGGCGAGTGGCGGGTCGGACGCGGGCCCGAGCTGCCCGCGCCGGGCGCGGCGATCGTGCTCTTCCTCGCCGGGCGCGCAGATGTGCCGCCCGAGTCGACGACGGCTCTGCCGTTGGACGGGTCGTCGACCTAGGCTGAGCACATCGCGGGCACACGGCCCGGCGGCAGAGTCAAGGGAGAGCGCGCATGGCGCAGAACGACGGTTTCGATCTCGGAGACATCGGCGACGTGGTCGGCGACCTGATCAGCGGCAAGGGCTTCGACCTCGCCGCGCTGCAGCCCCTCTGGGAGCAGGTGCAGCCGACCCTCAAGGGTCTCGACACCGATCAGATTCTCGACACCGTCGGCAGCTGGGCGAAAGACCTCGACCTGCCGCTCGTCAAGGACATTCCCGACTCGACGATCGACGACCTCAAGAACGGCGCGAAGGTGCCGCTCAAGAACCTGCTGCAGGGCTGAGGCGCGGTCAGGCGCCGAGGTCGCCGAGAACGTTCTCGGCGGCCCGGCGGCCCGACAAGAGGGCACCGTGCACCGTCGACGGATGCTCACGCGAGGTCGCCTCGCCCGCCAGGTGCAGGCGGCCGCCGACGGGTGCCGCGAGGTCATCGCGCATCGCCGGGTCGGAGCCCACCGCGGCGAACGAGTAGGAGCCGCGCGCGAACTCGTCCGCCCCCCAGCGCGTCACGAGCACGTCGACGGGGTCGGGCGCGCCCGGGTAGGCGCTGCGCAGGGTGCGGAGGGCGCTCGCCACGGCCTGCTCGTCCGTCATCACGTCGACGCGCCGACCCAGGTCGCCCGCGGCGAAGCCGAGCAGCACGGGCACGCCCTCGGCACGGCCGACCGTGACCCAGTCGACCCATGGGTCGGCGCCGTCGGGCGGCACGATGCCGATCCAGTCGACCGAGTCGTCCCAGAAGACCTCGTCGAACTGCAGGAAGACCTTGTTGAGCACGCCCATGCCGAGGGCGTCGATCGCCGCCTGGTGAGACGCGGGCAGCGGCGGTTCGACGACGATCGCGCCCTCCTGCAGCACGCCGAGCGGCACGGTAACGATGACCGCGTCGGCCGCGATCTCGCCCGTGCCCGTCTGCACACTCACGCCGTCGTCGTTCCACCGCACAGCGTTCACCGCAGCGCCGAGCCTCACGTCGAGCCCCTCGGCGAGCAGGTCGGGCACCTGCCCGTAGCCGCCGTCGATCATGGCGTCGCCGCCACCGAACGTGTCGGCCTCGTCGAACCAGTACGACGAGAGCTGGTCGATCGACCCCGCGTACTCGTTCTCGATCGCGCTCGCCGCGAGATAGCGAATGAGCCGGGCCTCAGCGGCGGAGGCCCCGCGCATGGCATCGTCGACCACGAGCCGCAGCGGCTGGTCGACGTCAGCGTCGTAGCCCGCCTCGACGGCCGCATCGAGCCGTGCCCCGGCGCGCGCGAGCGCGGCGTCGTCGACGAGCCCGCTCGCGGTCGCGGCATCGAACCCGATCGACGAGGCGACGTCGGTCTCGATGAGCCCCAGTCCCGCTTCATCGACAAGCTCGGCGACGGGGTTGCCGTCGACGCCGTGGATCCAGGAGGCTCCGAGGTCGAGGGCGAACCCTTCGCGCACGAGCGTCGTGGTGCGGCCGCCGATACGGTCGCGCGCTTCGAGCACGACGACCTCGGCGCCCGCGCGGTGCAGATCCCGGGCGGCCGCGAGCCCTGCGACGCCCGCCCCCACCACGACGACGGTGAGTCCCTCGCCGCGAGTGCTCGACCCCGAGCCGAGCGGGGTGCATGCCGCGAGTGCCGCCGCGGCGGTCGACCCGACCGCCGCGGCGCCGAACTGTCGACGGGTGATCGTGCTCACGCGGGTGCGGGCAGCCCGAGAATCTCGCGGATGCGCAGCTCGTCGCGCCCCATCTGCTCGGCGAGGGCATCCGCCGACTCGAACTTGTGCATCGAGCGGATGTAGGCGACGAACTCGAGCTCGACGATCTTTCCGTAGAGGTCGAGGTGCACGTCGATCGCGTGGGCTTCGACGGTCTTCTCGGGCACGTCGCCGAAGGTGGGGTTGTTGCCGATCGACACGGCGGCGCCGTAGCGCGCGCCCTCGACGTGCAGCCAGCACGCGTAGACACCGTCGGCGGGGATGCACCCTTCGGCGTCGCGCGCGAGGTTCGCGGTCGGGTAGCCGAGCTCGCGGCCGCGCTGGTGGCCGGGCACGACGAGCGAGCGGATGCGGTGCGGCCGGCCGAGCGCCTCGGTCGCCTCGTCGAGGCGCCCCGTCTCGAGCAGGGTGCGGATGCCCGTGGACGACACGCGCGTGCCGTCCTGCTCGCAGACATCGTCGACGAGCGCGACGCCGAAGCCGGCGCGCTCGCCCGCGGCCCGCAAGGTCTCAACGGTGCCGGCACCGCGCGCGCCGTAGCGGAAGTCGCTGCCGACGAGCACGCGCTCGGCGTGCAGACCGCGCACGAGCACCTGGTCGACGAAGTCGTCGGCGGTGAGCGCGGCGAAGTCGGGGGTGAACGGTAGCACGACGACGAGGTCGACCCCCGCGTCGATGAGGGCTTCGGTCTTCTGGGCGACGCTCAGCAGCGTTTCGGGCGCACTCTCCGGGTGCAGCACGGCGGCCGGATGGCGGTCGAAGGTGACGACAACGGTGCGGCGTCCGTCGGCTTCGGCGGTGAGCTGCTCGAGTACCGCGCGGTGCCCGCGGTGCACGCCGTCGAACTTGCCGATCGTGACAGCACTCGGCCGGGAGTCGTGCGGCAGATTCTCAATGCCGTGCACGACGACGCCGGTCACGCGGTCACCTCGGCAGTGACTCGGCGGGCGCGCGCGACGCGGCGCAGCCACAGCAGCCCGAGCACGGGCAGCACGAGCGGGATGAAGGCGTAGCCGCGGCCGAACTGGCTCCAGACGGTGTCGTCGGGGAACAGTGCGGGGTCGATGATGCTGAGCGTGCCGACGATGAGCACGCCCGCGAGTTCGAACGCGATGGCGATGACGGCGACGCGGAACCAGGCGGTTCCCCGCGCGATGAGCGCGACGGTGGCGAGCACGTAGACGATGGCGGCGAGCGCCGAGAGTCCGTAGGCGACGGGAGCCTCGTCGAACTTGGTGGCGATCTGGTAGGCCGAGCGGCCGATCGCGGCCAGGGCAAGGATGCCGTACACGGCGATCAGCACGCGGCCGATGCCGGCGCTCGTCGGGCGGGGTTCGTCGCTCATCGTGCTCAGCCTAAGTCAGGCTTGCTGGGTGGGAATCGCGCCCATGAGGGCGCGCAGGAACCGGCGGGCGATGAGGATGCGCGCGAGCAGCAGCCCGGGCAGCAGCGGCCATCCCCACCAGGTGGCGGGCCGCGCGAAGCTGCGCACCGTGAGCCACACGGAGCCGTCGTCCGTCTGCTCGAGCGTGAACGCTTCTTCGCCCGAGAACGGATGCCCCGGCAGGGTTCCGACCGCGTACATGACGCGCTGCGCGGCCTCTTCGAGCAACACGACACGGGTCGGCAGCGGCAGCCACAGCGCGCTCCCGACCTCGAGCCCCACGACGATGATGTCTCCGGGTCGCAGGTGCCGCGCACCGCTGGAGGTGTAGACCTCATCGGCCGCACCCAGCTGAGCAGGCTCGACGGGCTCGCCCGCGGTGTCGTACTCGACGTGGTGGTAGGTGAGCTCCGCATCCCCCGCGGTCACGGGGGTGATGCGCACGCCCATGCCGGCGCCGCGGTAGACCCCGCCGGTGAGCAGCTCGTCGACCGCGTACTGCCAGCGCTCGTCGCCGTGGCCGATGCGGCCGCGCTGCTCGAGCGGGCGGTACCCCTGCGGCGGGTACTGCAGTAGGTCAGGAGCCTGCGTCGCCCCGACGGCCGCGTACGTCACCGGCTGCTGCTGGCGGTCGCGGTCGCGAGTGGTGTCGGCGGTCACGCTCCCCAGCGTACGGCGCAGTACCGTGGGGAAATGCCCCGAGACATCAGCCCCGTAGCGCTGACGTCGACGATGTCGACATGTTCGCTCGCGAGCCACGTCGTCTGCTCTCCGCCGTGCTGAGCGTGCGAAACGGACGCCTGACCGAGCTCGACTGCGTGTCGCAGGGCCGGTTGAGCTTCTTCCCCCCAGGCCTGGCTGAGATCTCCGGCTGGGTGATGACCGCCGAGCCCGTGGCGTGCACCCGCGAACCATGATCCGCGGCTGACGTCAACGTCGACCCATCGAGGAATTCGCCGTGCCGAGCGGGACCACCGCCCCCCGACTCCCGAATTGAAGGAAGGTGAGGAGCAGAGTCGACCGGAACTCCTTCACTTCGGGAACGTTTCGGGCGAAGCACCCCTCGATTGCCGCCCGGGATGGCGCTGTACGGTGCCGTCGAGCGGCGACTCACGAGCGCAGCGTCGAGCTGTCGCCCGCTAGACGCCGAGGTGCTCGCTCAGCGCTTCGACGATGAGCGCGTGGTCGATCTCGTGCGGCAGGCCCGACACGGCGATCGTGCCGACGACGCCGACGCCGCGGATCGCGAGCGGGAAGCCGCCGCCGTGTCCGGAGAACTGCATCGGATCCATCCACGGCGCGTGCTCGAGCACGTGGTTGTCGAGAATGGGGAACCGCAGGCCCACGAGGTAGCTCGACGCACCGAACTCCCGCACCGTGCGCTTCTTGCGCTCGATCCACACGTCGTTGTGCGTCGAGGTGCCGGGCAGCGCGCAGTGGAACAGCCGCTGCTCGCCGAGCGCGATGTCGATCGTGATCGCTTGGCCCCGCTCGAGGGCGCTCTCGCGCAGGCGTGCGCCCAGCATCCACGCGTGCTCATGGCTGAACTCGGTGAACTGCAGGCGCTCCTCCTGCGCCACCACATCCGCGATCAGGGCGTCGAGCGCGGCACGGTCGGCGGGCGAGAGGTCAGTCGTCATGGGCTCAGTGTGCCGCACGCACGAGCGCGCGCAGGTACCGGCGCGTGTAGACCGCCTGCACGAGGCGCAGCGCCGGCGCGCCGAGCATCCAGATGCCGGGTGCCGGGCGCGAGAACCCCTGCACGACGACGCGCACCATTCCGGCATCGTCGATCGTGACGAGAAACGCTTCTTCGCCGCGTTCGGGATGCCCGGGCAGGGTTCCGTAGACGAACCCCCGCCGCGCGGGCTCATCGACCACCGCGAGCACGCGCGCGTAGGCCTTCACCGGCACGACGCCGAATAGCGGAATCGTGAGCGTCACGTCGTCGCCGACAACCACCCGCGGCGTGCTGACCCGGATGCCCGCACCCCGCTGCAGCCCCCACTCGAGCACCTCGGCCGCGGCCGACGCCCAGCGCTCGGCACCCGAGCCGATCGCGGCTTCGTGCCGAAAGGTTCGGAACCCCGCGGGCACCCGTTCGGGCTCGAGATTCAGGCTGCCGCCGTGGGGCGCGTAACTCAGCTCGGGTCGCGCCACAGCATCCACCGCCTCGGCCCTACTTCTTCTCTTTCGCCTTTTCGACGTCGCCCGAGAGCGCGGCGATGAACGCCTCTTGCGGCACCTCGACGCGGCCCACCATCTTCATGCGCTTCTTGCCCTCTTTCTGCTTCTCGAGCAGCTTGCGCTTGCGGGTGATATCACCGCCATAGCACTTGGCCAGCACGTCTTTGCGCATCGCGCTGATCGACTCGCGCGCGATGATGCGGGCGCCGATCGCGGCCTGAATCGGCACCTCGAACTGCTGGCGCGGGATGAGCTTCTTGAGGCGCTCCGTCATGAGCACGCCATAGGCGTAGGCCTTCTCGCGGTGCACGATCGCGCTGAACGCGTCGACCGCCTCGCCCTGCAGCAGGATGTCGACCTTCACGAGGTCAGCCTCCTGATCGCCGGCGGGCTCGTAGTCGAGGCTCGCGTAGCCGGCCGTCTTGCTCTTCAGCTGGTCGAAGAAGTCGAACACAATCTCGCCGAGCGGCATCGTGTACTTGATCTCCACGCGGTCCTCGCCGAGGTAGTCCATGCCGATGAGCGAACCGCGGCGGCTCTGGCAGAGCTCCATGATCGTGCCGACGTAGTCCTTCGGCGCCAGGATCGCCGCGCGCACCATGGGCTCGCTCACGGCCGCGATCTTCGCGCCCGTCGGGAACTCGCTCGGGTTCGTGACGGTGAACTGCTTTTTGTCGTCGGTCGTGACCTCGTAGGTCACGCTCGGCGCCGTCGAGATGAGGTCGAGACCGAACTCGCGCTCGAGGCGCTCGGTGACGATCTCGAGGTGCAGCAGCCCGAGGAACCCGCAGCGGAACCCGAAACCGAGCGCGACCGAGGTCTCGGGCTCGTAGTTGAGCGAGGCATCCGACAGCTTGAGCTTGTCGAGCGCCTCGCGCAGCACCGGGTAGTCGCTACCGTCGATCGGGTAGAGCCCCGAGAACACCATGGGTTTCGGGTCGGTGTAGCCCGCGAGCGCCGTCGTCGCCGGCTTCTGCGCGTTCGTGACGGTGTCGCCGACCTTCGACTGGCGCACGTCTTTCACTCCGGTGATGAGGTACCCGACCTCGCCCACGCCGAGACCCTTGCTGGGCGTCGGCTCGGGCGCGCTGACGCCGATTTCGAGCAGCTCGTGCGTGGCCCTGGTCGACATCATCTGGATGCGTTCGCGCGGGCTCAGCCGGCCATCCACCATGCGCACATAGGTGACGACGCCGCGGTACGAGTCGTAGACCGAATCGAAGATCATCGCGCGGGCCGGGGCATCGGGGTCGCCCTGCGGCGCAGGAATCTGCCGCACAACCTCGTCGAGCAGACCCTCGACGCCCATGCCCGTCTTGCCACTCACGCGCAGCACCTGGTCGGGGTCGCCGCCGATGAGGCCCGCGAGTTCTTTCGCGTACTTCTCGGGTTCGGCCGCGGGCAGGTCGATCTTGTTGAGCACGGGGATGATCGTCAGATCGTTCTCGAGCGCCAGGTAGAGGTTCGCCAGAGTCTGAGCCTCGATGCCCTGCGCGGCGTCGACGAGCAGAATCGCACCCTCGCACGCGGCGAGCGAGCGGCTGACCTCGTAGGTGAAGTCGACGTGCCCGGGGGTGTCGATCATGTTGAGCGCGTAGGTGACGGGCTTGCCGCCCTCCTCCGGAGCGAGCGCCCAGGGCATCCGCACCGCCTGGCTCTTGATCGTGATGCCGCGCTCGCGCTCGATGTCCATGCGGTCGAGGTACTGCGCGCGCATGTCGCGGTCGCTGACGACCCCCGTGATGCCGAGCATGCGGTCGGCAAGGGTCGACTTGCCGTGGTCGATGTGCGCGATGATGCAGAAGTTGCGGATCAGCGTCGGGTCGGTCGCGGCAGGGGCGAGCGGCGTGAGGGCGCGAGGAGACATTTGGTCTCATTCTTCCATGCGACCGGTGCGCTGGCAGACCGCCGAGTGGCCGACCGCGCACTGCACCTGGTAACGTAAGCGGTTGGCTTGCGTGTCAGAAAGCCCTCTCTCTTTCGACACGGAACGCGGCTGGGAATTTCGCCGCGATGCTCGCATCGCACCGGCACCCCACCCCGGCCGCTCACACACACCGTTCATCTCGAAGAAAGCACCCACGTGGCAAACATCAAGTCGCAGATCAAGCGCATCAAGACCAACCTCAAGGCGCAGGAGCGCAACAAGGCTGTCAAGAGCGAGCTCAAGACCGCTATCCGTCGCACCAACGAGGCCGTCGCCTCGGGCGACAAGGCCGCCGCCGAGGCCGCCCTCAAGACGGCGACCAAGAAGCTCGACAAGGCCGTGAGCAAGGGCGTCATCCACGAGAACCAGGCGGCGAACCGCAAGTCGTCGATCTCGAAGAAGGTCGCGGCGCTCTAGCCTCACCCCGAACGTCGCAACGCCCCGTCGGCATTGGCCGACGGGGCGTTGTCGTGGGCATGGCGACCCGGGCCTGACCCGTGGGCGGACTGCTGAGTTGCGCTAATCGACACCGTGCGTTTCGGCTCAGCACGTGCGCCGTTTCGCACGGTGACTGCCGAACGGCACAGTCACGACACGGTCGACCCGCCGTGTGCGCGAAAGGCAGAGAGCGCGCCGCAGCGCGCCTCTACCGTCACGGCGCGCGCCGCAGCGCGCCTCTCGCGTCATGGCGCGCGCCGCAGCGCGTGCGGACAGTCGCGCTGCGCTAAAGCTCGAGGCCGCGGTCGGCCACGACGCGCACGAGGGTCTCGACCGCGAACACCGGGTCGCGCTGCGCCCCCTTGACGGCTGCGTCGGTCTCGGCCGCCATGAGGATGGCGCGGCCGAGCCCCTCCTCCGTCCAGCCCTGCAGGTCGCGGCGGGCGCGGTCGACCTGCCAGGGCGCGAGTCCGAGCTGCGAGGCGACCTGGCCGCCCGAGCCGCGCGTGCCGCCGACCTTCGCCATCGTGCGCAGCTTCATCGCGAACGCCGCGACCATCGGCACGGGGTCGGCGCCGGTCGCGAGCGCGTGCCGCAGCAGGCCGAGAGCCTCGCCATGCCGGCCCGCGATGGCGGCATCGGCGACGGCGAACGAGTTCACCTCGACGCGACCCCCGTAGTACTTCTGCACGGTCTGCTCGGTGATCTCGCCCTCGGTGTCGGCGAGCAGCTGCTGACACGCGCCGGCGAGCTCGGCCAGGTCGTCGGCGAAGGCGCTCACGAGCGCGCGCAGCGCGGCGGGGGCAATCGGCCGACCCGCGTGCCGGAACTCCGCCGCCGCGAATTCGGCGCGGTCGTTGTCACGCGTCAGTGCGGCGCACACGATCTCGATGCCGCCGCCCGTACCCTGCCGGATGGCGTCGAGCAGCTTCTTGCCGCGCACTCCCCCGCCGTGGCGGATGAGCACGACGACCTCGTCGGCGGGCGCGGCGATGTACTCGAGCGCCTCCTCGAGGAAGGCGTCGTTCATGGTCGCGGCCGCGTCGATGCGGATCAGCCGCGGCTCGCCGAAGAGCGAGGGGCTCGCGAGGGTGATGAGCTCGCCGGGCGCGTAGGCGTCGGCGCGCAGGTCGTGCACCTCGAGGCTCGGATCCTGCTCGCGCAGGGCATCCCGCAACTGACGGCTGGCGCGCTCGGCGAGGAAGTCTTCCGGGCCGCTCACGAGGATCACCGGTGCCGCGCGGATCTGGTGCCACGCGAGCTGCGGGATGCTCGCCGCGACCCGCGCGGATCCGGTGGGTTTCTTCGGCGCGGCCATGCCCGCCAGCCTACCGAGGCGCGCCGACGCCGCCGCGCTCGAGTGCGCCCCTCTCGACGGCGCCCCGTTCCACCCAGAGCCGGAGCGCGCTCGCGCCGTCGCCGCCCGGCGCGAGCAGCGCGAGCCCGTGGGTGTCGCTGCGCACGACGGTCGATCCGGCCGCCGCCAGCACGGCGAGCAGGCCCGGAGCCGGATGCCCGTAGGTGTTGTCGGCGCCGACGCCGATGAGCGCGATCGGCGCGCCGAGCGCCGTGTAGAGCGGCTCGTGCTGGTCGGGCGAGCCGTGGTGGCTCACCTTGACGACGTCGACACGGGCCAGCGGCTGCGCGGCGGCGAGCATGCGCTGCGCATCCGCCCCCAGGTCACCGAGGGCGAGCAGGCTCGGGCACGCGCCGCACGCCTGACCGCCGCGCAGCTCGACCACGATGCTCGCGTCGTTTCCTGGCTCGACCCCGCGGTGCGCGGGCGGCCAGAGCACGCGCCACTCGTGCGCTCCGAGCGTGCCGTACCGCCCCTCGGCAACGACGTCGACGACGGCACCGCCGGCAGCGAGGGCCGCGACGACCGCCTCGTCCTGCTCGCGCCCCGTCGGCCCCACGAGCACGCGATCAACGCGGCCGACGACCGCGGGCACGCCACCCGCGTGGTCGAGATCGAAGTGGGTGAGCACGAGCAGGTCGAGGCGCCCGACGCCGAGCGTGTCGAGGCACCCCTCGAGCAGCTCGGGCTCGGCTCCCGTGTCGATGAGCGCGACGGCGTCCGCGCTGCGCACGAGCACCGCGTCGCCCTGCCCGATGTCGCACTGCGCGATGACCCAGTCGGCCGGGCGGCCCAGCCCGCGTAGCGCAGCCGTGCCCGCCGTCGCCCCCATGACGACGACGAGCGTGGCGGCGGTTGCGAGCGCGACGCGCCACCGCAGTCGGGCGCTGCCGAGCCGCGCTGGCACCCCGATCGCGACGAGCCCGGCGATCGTGAGCGCCGCGAGCAGCAGCGCGCCGAGCGCCCCCTCGGGCCACGGCAGCAGGGCGCCGGGCAACGTCGAGCACACGCGCGCGACGCCCGCGATCCACGCCGCAGGCAGCCACGCGATGCCCGCCACGAGCACCGCGAGCGGCGGGATGACCGGCGCGAGCAGGCACGCGATCATGCCCACGATCGTCGCCACCGGGGCGGCGGGCGCCGCGAGCACGTTCGCGACGACCCCGGTGAGCGGCACCTCGGGCGCGAGCAGGATCAGCACGGGCTGGCACGCCAGTTGCGCGCTGAGCGGCACGGCGATCGCGAGCGCGAGCCACGCGGGCAGCACGCGCTCGAGCACCGCCGCGAGCGGGCCCGCGAGCAGGAGCAGCGCCGCCGTCGCGAGCACCGAGAGGGCGAAGCCGTACTCGCGTGCGATCCACGGGTCGAGCACGACGATGCCGAGCACGGCGAGGCCCAGCACCGGCAGCCCCCGCGCGGGGCGGCCGCTCGCGAGGGCGAGCAGCACGACCGCGGCCATGACGGCGGCGCGCACGACGCTCGGCTCGGGGGTGACGAGCACGACGAAGCCGCCGAGCGCCGCGAGCGCGACCCCGACCCGCACGGGCCGCGGCCATCGGGCGAGCGCGCCGATGCCGAGCACGAGGCCGACGACGATGGCGCAGTTGGCTCCCGAAACCGCGGTGAGGTGACTGAGGGCGCTCGCTTTCATGGCCGCGTCGAGGTCGTCGCTCACGGCCGTGGTGTCGCCGATCGCGAGGCCGGGCAGCAACGCGGCGCCGTCACCCGAGAACGGGGCCATGAGCGCGAGAAATCCGGCGCGGAGGGCGTCGGCGCCGCCGATCAGCGGGGCAGGCGCTCCGCGGGGCGTCAGCTCGGAGACGGGCCGCACGAGCGAGACGCGATCATCGCCCGCCTCGAGCGGAATGAGCCGCACGGTGCCGTCGAGCCGTGTGCCGAGGGGCAGGCGGCCGTCGGGCTCAAGGCCGAGAATGCGCACCGGCACCCGCACAGCGACCATCGCGCCCGCCTCGCCTTCCGCGGCGACGATGAGCGCGTCGGCGCTCACGCCTCCCCACCCGCCGAGCGCCGGCGCGCTCGTCGCGGTGGGCGGCACGACCGACTGCTCGAGCTCGAGCACGACGAGCACCGCGCGGCCGTCGTCGAGGGCACCCGCGAGCACGGGCGGCGTGCGCGCGGGTGCGGCGAGCGCGACGGCGGTCGCGACGACCGCGACGGCCATGAGGCTCGGGATGCTCGCCGCGAGCACCGCGCGCGCTCGAGCCCGACCGCCGTCGCGCCGCACCACCACGACCCCGACACCGGCGAGCACGAGGGCTGCGACCACCACCGGACCTGCAGCCGCGGCGGCGCCGACGAGCACGAGGGCGGTGAGCCAGCCGGCCAGCGCGGGCAGCGCGAGTCGCGCGTCGACAGCCCGGGCGGTGCTCACACGGTCGCCTGGTCGCGCAGGCCGTCGAGCGTCTTCTCGCCGATGCCGCTCACGGCCGTGAGCTCGTCGACGCTGCGGAACGGCCCGTTCTCGTCGCGCCAGGCGATGATGCGCGCCGCGATGGCGGGGCCCACGCCCGGCAGCGTCTCGAGCGCGGCGGCGTCGGCGGTGTTGAGGTTGACGCGACCGTCGCCCGCCGCGCCACCCGCGGCCCCGGGCGCGGCGGACCCGGCGACGGGCACCTCGCCCACGCGCGGCACGCGCAGCTGCTCGCCATCGACGACGACGCGGGCGAGGTTCACGCCCGCGAGGTCGGCGTCGTCGCTCGGTCCGCCGGCGGCGGCGATGGCGTCGACGACGCGCGCGCCGAGCGGCAGTTCGACGATGCCGGGCTGCGAGACCGCGCCGAGCACGTGCAGCACGACGACCTCGACGGACGGGGCCGGGCCGGGTGTCGCGCCATCGACGGCCGCGGGCGCCTCGACCGTCACGGTCTGCCCGCCGGGGGTGACGACGGCGCCCACGACGGCCGCACCGACGCCGAGCAGCGCGAGCACAACGACTCCGCCGAGCGCCGCCCGCACGCGCGGCGACCGCTGGGGCGGCCCGTCGAGCGCTGCGGTAGGGGTCACCGCGGCAGGCTAGGCCCGCGCGGTGATCCCCCGAGCTCGGCGCCAGGCCGCGCGGGAGCGTCTACTTCGCGGTGGCGATGTTGACGACGCGCGGGGCGCGCACGATGACCTGCGCGATCGCCCGGTCGCCGATCGCGCGCTGCACGGCCTCGGAGGCCCGGGCGAGCGCCTCGAGCTCGTCACCGCCGATGAGCGGGCTCACCTCGAGCTTGTCGCGCACCTTGCCGTCGACCTGCACGATCGCGGTCACCGACTCCTCGACGAGCAGCAGCGGGTCGGCCTTGCGCCAGCCGGCAAAGGCGACGAGGTCGGTGCTCGTGTCGCCGCCGTGACCCAAGCGCACCCACATGTCTTCGGCCGTGTACGGCGCGAAGATCGACAGGGCGACCGCGACGACCTCGACGGCCTCGCGCACGGCCGGGTCGGCCGCGCCGGGGCCAGCGTCGATCGCCTTGCGGATGACGTTGACGAGCTCCATCGTGCGCGCGACGGCCACGTTGAACTTGAACGACTCCATGAGTCCCGGCACCTCGGCCAGGAAGCGGTGGGTGACGCGGCGCAGCGCGACGTCGCCCGTCGCGGGGTCGGCGCCGACGGGCGAAGCAACCTCGCCCGACAGCCGCCAGGCGCGGGCCAGGAACTTCTGCGAGCCCGTGGGCGAGACATCCGCCCAGTCGATGTCGTCCTCCGGCGGACCGGCGAAGGCCATCGTCAGGCGCACGGCGTCGACGCCGTAGCTGTCGACGCCCTCGGTGAAGGTGACGATGTTGCCCTTCGACTTCGACATCTTGGCGCCGTTGAGCACGACCATGCCCTGGTTGAGCAGCGCCGAGAACGGCTCGGTGAAGCTCACATAGCCGAGGTCGAAGAGCACCTTCGTGATGAAGCGCGCATAGAGCAGGTGCAGGATCGCGTGCTCGACGCCGCCCACGTACTGGTCGACGGGCGCCCACTTCTCGGCCATCTCGGGATCGAAGGCCTTCGTGTCGTCGGTCGGGTTCAGGAACCGCAGGAAGTACCACGACGAGTCGACGAAGGTGTCCATCGTGTCGGTATCGCGGCGCGCCGGGCGGCCGTCGGGCGTGGTCGTCGCGACCCAGTCCTCGACGCCACCGAGAGGCGAGGTGCCCTTGGGCTTCATGTCGATGCCCTCGGCGTTCGGCAACACGACCGGCAGCGCATCCATCGGAACCGGCACTTCGGTGCCCTGCTCGTCGTACATGATCGGAATCGGGGTGCCCCAGTACCGCTGACGGCTGATGAGCCAATCGCGCAGGCGGTAGGTCTTGGATGCCCTTCCGGTGCCGCGCTCTTCCAGCAGCTCGATCGCGCGCGTGATGGCGTGCTGCTTGCTGAGGCCGTCGAGCGGGCCGGAGTTGATCATGCGCCCGTCGCCCGTGAGCGCCTCGCCGGTCGCGACGGGGTCGAGCGGCGCGACGGTCGTCGCGCCGGGATCCCCCGACTCGAGCATCGCGGGCGTGATCACCGGAATCGCGCCCGTGACCGGGGCGTTCGTGTCGACGACGACGCGCACGGGCAGGTCGTAGGCGAGGGCGAAGTCGAGGTCGCGCTGGTCGTGCGCGGGCACGGCCATGATCGCGCCGTGGCCGTAGTCGGCGAGCACGTAGTCGGCGGCCCACACGGGGATGCGCTCGCCCGTGACGGGGTTGATCGCCCAGCGGTCGAGGAACACGCCGGTCTTCTCGCGCGAGGTGTCCTGCCGATCGATCTCGCTCTTCTTCTGCGCCTCCTCCAGGTAGGCCTGGAAGGCCATGCGCACCTCGGGTGTCGAGCCCGCGGCGAGCTCGGCGGCGAGGTCGCTGTCGGGCGCGACGACCATGAAGGTCGCGCCGAAGAGGGTGTCGGGGCGCGTCGTGAACACCGTGACGGGGCTGTGGTGGCCCTCGATGACGAAGTCGACGTCGGCGCCGGTCGAGCGGCCGATCCAGTTGCGCTGCATCGTCAGCACCTTGGCCGGCCAGGAGCCCTCGAGCTGGTTGAGGTCGTCGAGCAGTCGGTCGGCGTAGTCGGTGATCTTGAAGTACCACTGCGTGAGCTTCTTCTTGACGACGACGGCGCCGGAGCGCTCGCTCGTGCCGTCGGGCAGCACCTGCTCGTTCGCGAGCACGGTCTGATCCACCGGGTCCCAGTTGACCCAGCTGTCCTTCCGGTAGGCGAGCCCCTTCTCGTACATCTTCAGGAACAGCCACTGGTTCCAGCGGTAGTACTCGGGGTCGCTCGTGTGCAGCACGCGCGTCCAGTCGAAGCTCGCGGCGTACCGCTTCATCGAGGCCTTCTGCTGCGCGATGTTGTCGTAGGTCCACTGCCGCGGGTCGGCGCCGCGCTTGATCGCGGCGTTCTCGGCGGGAAGGCCGAACGAGTCCCACCCGATGGGGTGCAGCACCGTGAAGCCCTGCTGGCGCCAGTAGCGGGCGACGATGTCGCCGAGGGCGTACTGCTCGGCGTGCCCCATGTGCAGGTCGCCGCTGGGGTACGGGAACATGTCGAGCACGTACTTGCGCGGCTTCGTGTCGGCGGGGTCGTCGACGGTGAACGGCTGCAGCTCGTCCCAGATCGGCGCCCAGTGGGCCTCGATGCGGGCGTGGTCGTACGCGTTCTCGTCGGGGTGCAGCTCGTCGGTCACGGAGAGGTCTCGATTCACGTCTGTGCAGGGGCCGCCCGGTGGTGGCGGGGCAGAACTGCCAGATTACCGGGTGCTCGGGGCCGCATCCTCCGCGAGCGCCCGCAGCAGGGCCGCGGCCTTCAGTCGCATCTCGGCCACTTCGGCCACGGGGTCGCTGAGCGCCGTCACGCCGCCGCCCGCGCCCACGGTCGCGCGGTCGCCGCGCACGACGATGCTGCGGATGACCATGGCCAAGTCGGCGGTGCCATCGGCGCCGAGGTAGCCGAAGGCTCCCGAGTAGATGCCTCGGGGGCCGGCCTCGAGCCCGGCGAGCAGCTCAATGGCGCGACGCTTCGGTGCGCCCGTCATCGAGCCGGCGGGAAGACACGCGGCCACGGCATCCAGCGCATCGAGGCCGGGCCGCAGGCGACCCTCGACGGTGCTGACGAGCTGGTGCACGTGGGCGTAGCTCTCGACCTCGAGCAGCCCCGTGACGGTGACGGTGCCGACCGTGCAGATGCGGGCCAGATCGTTGCGCATGAGGTCGACGATCATGAGGTTCTCGGCCTGCTCTTTGTCGCTCGCGGCGAGCTCGGCGGCGAGCGCCGCATCCCGCACCGGGTCGGCGTCGCGCGGGCGCGTGCCCTTGATGGGCCGGGTCTGCACGATGCCTTCGGCGACGCGCAGGAAGGTCTCGGGGCTCGCGCTCAGCAGCGTCGTTCCGCCGATGCGCAGCAGGGCGCCGTGGTGCGCGGGGCTCGAGAGCCGCAGCCGTCGGTAGATCGCGACCGGGTCGAGGGGCGAGCCGTCGGCGGTCGCGGCCTCGGACTGCGTCGTGAGGCACAGCTGGTACGCCTCGCCGTCGCGGATCGCCGTCTGGCAGTGCCGAACGAGCTCGGCGTAGTGGTCGTCGGTGTCGCGGTGCACGATCGGCGCGAGGGGGGCGGGCGGCGCGATGGGGGTGCCGGATGCCGCTGCCGCCCGCTCGACGAGCGCGAGCATCCGCCGCCGCCAGTCGGCGAGCTCGCCGCGCCACTCCCCCGTCCCCTCCCGATCGAGTGCGACGAGCCGGGCGGTGCCCGTGGCGTGGTCGAACGCCACGCCGCGGTCGACGCGCAGCCAGGCCGCGCGCTCGTCGCCCGGCACGGGCGGAACGGGCATGCCCATCGTCTCGGCCCGCAGCTCGTAGCCGAACCAGCCGACGAGCCCGAGCGGCAGCGGGTCACCCGCTCCTCCGGGCGCGGGCAGGCCGGCGAGCGCCGCGCGCAGCTGCGGCAGCACGGGGGTGTCGGGGGCGAGCGGCACAGATGCGCCGAGGGCGACGAGGCTGTGGCCCGTGCGCGCGCCGAGGCCCGAGTCGAGCCAGACGAGGCCTTCGGTCTGCGGGTGCTCGGCCGCAAGCGCGAGGAACACCGCCTCGGCGCCGGGCGGCGCCGCGATCGGATGCTCGAGAACGCCGGGCCGCATACCCTCAATGCTATGAGCGCGCTCGGCGAGGGGCTTCACCCGTGGCGGCCCGGCGCCGCCGCGAGCGACACGCCCTGGGTGGCACTCGAGTGGCGCGATCCGCACGAAGGGCGCCTGCTCGTGGCCGACTCGTGGCGCGTCGTCGAGGGCCGCGTGCGCGGGCTCGACGCCCACCGCGCGCGCTTCCTCGCCGCCGTGAGCCCGTGGCGCGACGACGCCGAAACCTTCTGGCGCGACGCCGTGGCGGCCCTCCCGCGCTCGGGCGACTGGTTTCCGCGCGTCGAGCTGCGCGAGCGCGCCGAGGGCACGCAACTGAGCCTGCGCCTGCGCCCGACCCCGGCGACGGGCACCGAGGTCGACGTGGCGACCGCACCGCATGATCCGCGCACGCGACCGCTCATCAAGGGGCCCGATCTCGACGCCCTGCAGGCCCTTCGGGTCGCCGTGCAGCCGAGCGGGGCGGGCGAGGCGATCATCGTGGATGCGCAGGGCCGCGTCGTCGAAGGCGCCTACAGCGGCCTGCTCTGGTGGCGGGGCGAGACGCTCGTGCGTCCGGCAGACGCGCTGCCGCGCATCCCGAGCGTCACGGTCGACCTCGTGGTGCGGGCCGCGCGCGCGGCGGGGGTTCCGCTCGCCGAGGCCGAGGCCCGGCCCGCCGATCTCGCGGGCTGCGAGCTGTGGGTGCTCAGCGCGCTGCACGGACTGCGCTCGGCGCGGCACTGGATCGATGGCCCCGCGCTCGCCCCCGCGACGCGCGCGCCGCTCGGCCGCGCGTGGCTGGCGGGGGCCGCCGTCGATCTGTACCCCGACCGGGGGACACCCGCACTGGGGGGGTGATGAATCCTCCCTTCATCGGCCGTCGCGCCCGTAGACTGACCCCGCCGGATTCGGGTTCGGCATCAGAGGGGGATCTGACGTGTCTGACGACGACTACGGCCGAGTGCCGGCGGGGTGGTATCCCGACCCGCTGGGCTTGCCCCAGTTGCGCTGGTGGGACAACCACGCCTGGACGGAGCACGTCTCTGACGCTCGCCAGCCGATGATGCCCACGCAGCCGGCCGCGGCGACGATGTTCGCCGACGACGACGAGCTGCCCTCGCGCCGCTCGCGCCGCAGCGCCGACTCGGCCGCCATCGACGAGCCGCCCGTCGAGCAGCCGACGGCCGCCGTGCTGCGCCAGCTCGCACCGCCGACCACCGACGACGCTCCGACGCTCGTCGAGCCGAGCGTGCCGTCGGCGCCCGCGGCATCCGTTCCTTCTGCTCCCGCCGCCTCGGCCACCGCGGCGAGCGCCGCCGAGGCTTTCGCGGCCGCCGCGTTCGCCGACCTGCAGGCCCAGTCGGCTGCGGCGAGCCAGGGCACCCCCTGGGTGCCGCTGGCCGGCGACACGGGCGCGCCGGTGTCGGCCGCCGCGTCGGCCGGCTACGGCGGCGCCTCGCAGGCCTCGGCGCCGCAGGCCTCCGCGCCCCAGACCTCCGCGCCCGGCTACGGCTCGGCGCCGGGCTACGGCTCGGCCCCCGGCTACGGCTCGGCCCCCGGCTACGGCTCGGCGCCGGGCGCACCGGCCTACGTGCCCGCCTGGAACGAGTCGCCGGTCTCGGCGAGCGACCCCGGTCGCCGGGGCACGCACCAGACCCTCGGCACGACGGCGCCGCACCTGCAGAGCGTCGAGGTGTGGGCGATCGCGCTGCTGCCCATGCTGCAGCTGCTGCTGAGCCTGCTCGTGCTCGCCGCCTTCTCGACGGGCCCGAGCGTCGTGTTCATGGCCATCATCTGGCTCGCGCCCTACCCCGTGACGCTGCTGCTCGCATTCTTCGACTACCGCTCGCTGCGCCGCCGCGGCGTCGACCGGCCCGCGACGTGGCTCTGGGCGCTCGGCACGGCCCCGCTCTATCTCATCGCGCGCGCTGTGCGCCTCAGCCGCATCTCGGGCGCCGGGTACGGACCCGTCGCCGTGTTCCTGCTGCTGAGCGGTCTCGTGGGCGCCTCGGTGCTCGCGGTGCCGGGCCTCGTCATCGCCTCCCTGCCGGCCGTCTTCGCGGCCGAGGCCTCCAACAGCATCGAGCTGGCCGCGCGCAGCATCGGCGGTCAGATGGAGGTCACCTGCCCGCCCAGCCCGCCGCTGTTCATCGGCCAGCAGCTGCGCTGCCCCGCGATCGATGCCTCCGGCAACCCGATCGTCATCACGGCGAGCCTGCAGCGGTCGAACGGCTGGATCGCCTGGCAGGTCGACGACTGGGGCGTCTTCAGCATCATTCGCTAACCGAATACCCCGGAAGCGGCCCGAACCGCTTCCGGCCACAATTGAACAAGCAGCACAGGGCGAGCAATCGTCCGTCGCGTGGAACCCGAATACACCGCGGCATGCACGGTCGACCAGGGGGTCGGCCGGGAAACACGATCCGGTCGGGGGACCGGGGACCATGGGGGACCACGATGAGCACCACCGCGATCCGCGTACCGGCAGGCTGGTACGCCGACCCGGTCGAAGCGGCCGCGCACGGCATGGTGACGCAGCGCCGCTGGTGGGACGGCACGGCATGGACGCACCACACCGTCGCCCTCGACACGCCTGTGAGCCCCGTCGTCTCGGCGGAAAGCCTCGCCGCCGCGACGACGTCGGCTGATCGCTCGGCCTCCTTCGCGGTCGTCGGCAGCGCTCCGGCCACCGTCTCGCCGCGCGAGTCGGCTCGTGCCGCCGAGAGCATGCCGCTGCACCCCGTCGACCCGGCCGCCGGAGTGCGCTCGGTCGGTTCCGCCCCGCGCGCGAGCGCGATGTCGCCCGTCAGCCCCGCCAACGCCGAGACGGCCGGGTACGAGCCGTTCAGCCACCGCAACCGCGTCGAGTCCGCGTCCGTCATCCACGCCGGCTCCGCCCGCAACCCGCTGCACCTGCGCGTGAACACCGTCTCGGTGTGGCTCATGGCCACGATGCCGCTCACGCAGGCGCTGCTCGTCTTCTGGGTCTTCTCGACGCTCCCGGCCGAGAGCTCGGCCTGGACCCGCGCCCTCGCCGTCGTCTTCCCGCTCGTGCTCATGGGCGCGCTCGCGGGGCAGGACCGACGGCTCATGGAGCTCTCGGGCCACCTGCGCACGGCACCGTGGATCACCGCGGTGCTCGCTCCCCCGCTCTACCTCGGGGTGCGCGGCGTGCGCGTGCAGCGCACGACGGGCGCGACCCCGTGGCCGCTCGCGGTGTGGCTGGGCGCGCAGCTCGCGGTCGTCGCGACCTGGTTCGCGCTCGACCCCGAGGGTGTGCTCGCGGTGGTGCGCGCCGTCTCCTGACCGCGCGCGAGCATCCATCGCCCCCTCAGCGACCGCCCCGGCAGGCCGCGTAGGGTCGAGGCATGGACGAGACGCGCAGCCGACGGGGCGCGAGCCTCGAGGTGCTGCGGGCCGAGGCGCACGACGAGTTGCAGACCGTCATCCACGCGCGAGCGCGCGGTGGTGAAGACCCGTGGGACTTCATGACCGAGCTGCCGACCGTCGATGAACTCGTGGTGTGGATGCTGCGCGCCGAGCGCATCCGCGATGACGACGGGCGGCTGCCCTCTGCCGCGCGCGACTACCGGCTGCTGCGGCAGATCGCGCTCGACCATCCGGCGCTCACGACGACCGTGTGGACGATGCTCGGGAGGCTGAGCACCGAAAGGTGAGGGATCGTGTCCCCATAAGTGGGGACCGCGCGCCTCTCCCTTTGTACCCCGTGACGAACTACCATGGCGGAACCGAGAGCTCGACACCCCGACCCGTAGCGCGCTCGACGACACACCCGAGGTAGCCCGATGTCTGACTCGCACGCTCCCGTCGCCGGTTGGTACGACGACCCGGAGATGGCGTTGCGCCTGCGCTGGTGGGACGGCCTGCGCTGGACGACGCACACCCGGCCCAAGCCCGTCGTGGCCCACGCGCCGACCGAGCAGGCCATCGCCGAGGCGACCGGGTCGGCCGTCACGGCAGCCACGGGCTCGACGGTCATCGCCGAGCCCGCAACGACCGAGCCCTACGGCTACTCGGCACCGTATTCGTGGTCGCCGGGCTCCGCCGCGGCCACGACCCCCGCCTCCCCCGTCGTCGGCTCGCCGAGCTCGGTGCCCATCGCGCCGACCGGCGGCGCGCAGCATCCGAACGAACTGTGGAACACCGCCCGCTCGTCGATGGACTACGCCCCCGAGCGCACGACCACGCCGGCCGCATGGGCGCTCGCCGTCACGCCCCTCGTCACCGTGTTGGCGCAGGCCGCGGGGGCCTTGCTCTCGGGCTTCGAGTCGACCCCGCTCATCTGGATCATCGGCGCCACGATCATCCCCGTGCTCTGGATCATCATGTGGGTGCGCCGCGACCGCATCACCCTGCACGAGTGGGGCCACCTGCGGCGGGCGCACTGGGCGTGGGCGTTCCTCGGGGCCCTCGGCTATCTCACGGCGCGCACGATCGTCGTGCGCCGGCAGGCCGCGGGTCGCGGCTGGTGGCCGCTGCTCACCAACCTCATCATCACGGCCGTGCTCGTCAACGTCGGGCTCTTCACGCCCGTCTACGACCTCGTGCGCGACGCGATTCTCTAGCGCCCGCCGGCAGTTCTACAGCCGACGCAGGCCGAGCACCCTGACGACGGCGAATCCGGCCTCGACGCTGGCCGCCAGATCGACGACCGCGTCGATGCCCCAGTCGTGGTCGCCCGCCGGGTCGTCGATGACCTGGCGCACGGACCACGTGCCCGGAGCATCCGCCGGGCTCTCATCGATCTGAACGAGGGATGCGCTGCGCGCGTTGCCCCCCGTCAGCACCTCCTCGTGATCGGCGTAGTAGGCGTCGAGCGCCTCGGGCCAGCCGGCGTCGGGGTCGAGCGCCTCGAGGTCGTCGTCGCGCTGCAGCGCCGCGAGCTGCACGCGGCGGAACAGCTCGTTGCGCACGAGCACGAGGAATGCCCGGCGGTTGGTCGTGACATCCGGCGGCCGGGGCGGCAGCACGGCCTCGTCGCTCGCGGTGGCCGCGGGATTGCTCAGCTGCTCCCACTCGTCCTGCAGGCTCGAGTCGACCTGGCGCACGAGCTCGCGCAGCCACTCGATGATGTCGCGCAGCTCGTCGGTCTTCGCCTCGTCGGGCACCGTCTGGCGAATCGCGCGGTCGGCGTCGCTCAGGTACCGCAGCAGCAGGCCCTCGCTGCGGGTGAGCTTGTAATGGCTGACGTACTCGGTGAAGGTCATGGCCTTCTCGTAGAGGTCGCGCACGACGCTCTTGGGGCGCAGCTCGACGTCGCGGATCCAGGGCTGGGTGCTCGCGAAGGTCTCGAACATGGCGGTGAGCAGCTCGTCGAGCGGCTTCGGGTATTCGACGTCGTCGAGGGCCTCCATGCGCTCGTCGTAGTCGAGGCCCTCAGCCTTCATGGCGCCGATCGCCTCGCCGCGCGCCGCGAACTGCTGCTGGGCGAGCACCGGGCGAGGGTTGTCGAGCGTGGCCTCGATGACGCTGATGACCTCGAGCGGGTAGTTCGGGTCGGCGTGGTCGAGCACCCCGATGACGGCGAGTGCGAAGGGGCTCAGCGGCTGGTTGAGCGCGAAGTTGGGCTGCAGGTCGACCGTGAGGGTGATGGCGGCGGGTGTGACGCTGCGGTCGATGACGACGACCTCGGCCCGCACGAGCGTCTGGGCGATGCCGAGCGCGCGCTTCACGAGTTCGCGTTGCCGCTGCGGCGGCTCGTGGTTCTCGGTCAGCAACGCGCGGGCGTTCGCGAACACGTCTCCCCCGCGGGCGATGAGGTTGATGAGCATGGCCGCCGAGACCTGCATGCGGCTCTCGAGCGGTTCGGGCATCCCGCCCACAAGGCGTTCGAAGCTCGTCTCGCTCCACGTGACGAAGCCCGCGGGCGCGGCCTTGCGCACGATCTTCTTCTTCTTCTTCGGGTCGTCTCCGGCCTTCGTCGTCGCCAGATGGTTCTCGACCTCGTGGTCGGGCGCTTGCACGACGACGAGCCCCGCGGTGTCGTACCCGGCGCGACCGGCGCGACCCGCGATCTGGTGGAATTCGCGCGCGCTCAGCTGGCGCATCCTGACGCCGTCGTATTTGCTGAGCGCCGTCAGCAGCACCGTGCGAATCGGCACGTTGATGCCCACGCCGAGGGTGTCGGTGCCGCAGATGACGCGCAGCAGCCCGCGCTGGGCGAGCACCTCGACGAGCCGGCGGTACTTCGGCAGCATGCCGGCGTGGTGCACGCCGATGCCCGCACGCACGAGGCGGCTGAGCGTCGTGCCGAAGCCGGTCGCGAAGCGGAAGTCGCCGATTGCCTCGGCGATCTCATCCCGCTGCTCGCGCGACACGATGCGGATGCTCGACAGCGCTTGCGCGCGCTCCATCGCGGCCGCCTGGCTGAAGTGCACGATGTAGATCGGCGCCTGGCCGTTCTCGAGCAGGGTCTCGACGGTCTCGTGCTCGGGGGTCTTCACGTACTCGAACGTCAGCGGAATCGGGCGCTCGGTGTGCGTCACCTCGCTCACCGGATGCCCCGTGCGGCGCTCGAGGTCGGCCGCGATGGGCGTCACGTCGCCGAGCGTCGCGCTCATGAGCAGGAAGCGCGCGTTCGTGAGCGTCAGCAGCGGCACCTGCCACGCCCACCCGCGATCGACGTCGGCGTAGTAGTGGAACTCGTCCATGACGACGATGCCCGCCGCGAGCTCGGCGCCCTCGCGCAGCGCCTGGTTGGCGAGGATCTCGGCCGTGCAGCAGATGATCGGCGCATCGCCGTTAACGGAGCTGTCGCCCGTGACCATGCCGACGTTCTCGGCGCCGAAGATGTCGACGAGCTGGAAGAACTTCTCGCTCACGAGCGCCTTGATCGGCGCCGTGTAGTACGTGCGCTGGCCCTGCGCGAGGGCGATCGCGTGGGCGGCGACCGCGACGAGGCTCTTGCCCGATCCCGTGGGCGTGGCGAGCACGACGTGCGCGCCCGCGACGAGCTCGAAGATCGCCTCCTCCTGCGCCGGATACAGAGTCAGCCCGCGCCCGACCGCCCAGTTCTCGATCGCGTCGAACGCCGCGCCGGCCTCGTAGGGGCGGGGCATCGACTCGAGCAGGCTCACCCCCCGAGTCTGCCCCACCCGACCGTCTCCACAACTCAGGAGTCGCGCGCCGGGCAGCATCTCCACAATTCAGGAGTCGCGCGCCCGACCCCGTCTCCACAATTCAGGAACGGCGGCCCCGAAACGGCGGTTCGGGATGCTCGCACGGCGTGTCGACCGGGCGCGAGCATCCCGAACTCCTGAATTGTGGAGATGCGGCGGGGCTTCGGGCAGCGCGGGGCCGCGCGGCGCTCGGGGGTGCGCCGCGCGGCCCGGGGGCTCAGCCCTCGATCTCGGCGGTGCAGTCGGCCTCGGCGTCGCCGACGGCGATGAGCACGCGGATGCCCTCGCCGTTGAGCGCGCCGTAGGCGATCTGGCAATTGCCGAGCGCGTCGCTCTCGCTGAGCGAGCCGGCAGGCCAGGCGAAGCGCACGGTCGTGGCGTCGAGGAACTCGACGGTGGGGATCGGGTCGCGGCCCTCGGCATAGACCTCGGCGAGCAGCACGGCGGTGCCCGAGGCGAGGTCGGCGCCGATGACGGTGACCTGCCCGTCGTTGTCACCGCCGGCGTCTCCTCCGGTGTCGCCGGCGTCAGCGACGTCGGGAATGATGTCGTCGGTGCTGACGGGAGCAGCGGTGGAGCATCCCGTGAGAGCGAGGGTGAGGGCGCCGGCGACGGCGAGCGAGCGGAGGGCGAGCAGGGCGGCGGCGCGCGGGCGCGCAGATGTCGTGGTCATGCCCTCAGCCTGCGGCGGCGCGGCCCGCGCCGCCATGAGCAGTCGTTACCTAGGACCGGCGCCTACGAACCAGGACTCGGCACGAGGAAGAACGGGAAGACCCCGGGGTTGTGCGCGTGCACGATCGCCAAGAACACCACGAGGTCGAACAGCAGGTGCACGATGATGACGTAGGTGAGCGACTTGGTGCGGTGGAAGATCCAGCCCTGCAGGAGCGCGAAGGGGATCGTCATGAGCGGGCCCCAGGCCTGGTAGCCGAGCTCCCACAGGAAGCTCACGAAGACGATCGCCTGCAGGATGTTCGCCGTGAGCACCGGGAAGTGCCGCAGCAGCAGCACGTAGATCGTGCAGATGAAGAAGAGCTCGTCCCAGATGCCGACGGCGTTGACGCCGATGAAGAGCCGCAGCACCTCGCTGGCCTCAGAGACGGCCGGCCAGTTCTGGTAGGCGCCCGAGGTGATGAAGTAGAACGGCAGGATCAGCCAGCCGAGGAACGGCACGGCGAAGAGGTACGACTTCTCCCACGGCTGCCACTTCTGGCCGCTGCGCCACGGGAACCGGATGACCTTCCGCGTGAAGACGAACCGGTCGATCACGAATGGAACCGCGACCGCGAGGCTCAGCACGAACCCGAGCAGGAAGAAGTTGGGCCACGAGATGTCGGCCTTGACGCTCACGGTGCTCACGACGATGAGGCCCGCGGCGATGATGCCGAGATCGCCCATGAGCTCGCGGTCGACGAAGTAGGCGACGACGAGGCCGATCACAAGCCACGGGTAGCCGACCAACCGGTTCTCGAAGCCGAACAACGGGATGGCGCTCGTCACGACGATGGCCGCGGGCAGCAGCTTCAGGCTGATCGCGGGAAGGGCATCCGTCGTGGGCAGCGTCTGAGCGGCGGGCATGGCGTGATTCTCGCAGATACACGCACAATTCTTCCTCTATTGAGTCGGGCCCTCAGCCGCGCGGCACGCGCGCGACGATCTCGTCGATCACGCTCGGCAGGCCGAGCACCCGGAAGTGCCCGTCGTACGGCAGCACGACGTTCTCGGCGCCGTCGAGCACCGAGTTGCCGGCGGGCACGTACTGGTCGAACGTCGAGTGCAGCGAGGTGATGCGCGCGTTGACGCTCGCCGCCGCCGCGAGCTCGGTGATGACGGGCCGCGTGGGCACGAACTCGCGCCACGGCCCCATCGCGTAGCGCGCGAGCGGGCTGCCCCCGTAGGGCGTGTTGATCGAGATCATGCGCGTGAGCCGGCTGACCTCGGCGCGCTCGTCGGCGACGAGCATGGTCTTGCCGATGAGCCCGCCCTTGCTGTGCGCGACGATCGTCACGCCCGTGAGCTCGCGGTGCTCGAGGTAGGCCGTGAGCAGGGCCGCCATCTCCGGGATCGGGTGGCGGTTGAAGCCGAGCTCGGGCACGCTATGCACGGGATGCCCGAGTGCGGCCAGGCGGTCGCGGATCGGCTTGAGGTAGTGCCAGGTCTCGAAGACGCCGGGGATCAGCAGGACGGGAGGAGGAGCATCCGGACCCGCCTCGATGGGAGCAGGAGGCCGCGCGCCGTACCGCCAGTACCGCAGGCGCGACCGGGCGACATAGGCGTAATCGGCCACGATCGAAGCGGCACGCGTCATATCGGCGAACCTTAGCCGCGCGGTCGGCGGGTGGCAACCCCGTTGTCAGAACCACGGATGCCCGATTGAGTGGGGCGCATCGCCTCGAGCCTTCGAGTCGACACCGAGCAAGGGGGAACCATCATGAGCAACGACCACGACCCGCAGCACGACGTGACGCAGGGCGAGAACCCGGGAGCGCAGGGCGACATCGGCGCCGGACAGGGGAACCCGGGCGACGAGACCAGCCCCGCGGAGCGGTCGGACGAGGAGACGCCGGCGATCGTGGGTGTCGAGCAGCCGCGCCGCTACGAGCTCGACGACGACGCCGACTTCGGCGGCGACCTCAACGCCTCGAGCCAGGTCTGACCCGTGACCGACGCACCGCACAACCGCACTCCGCCGACCGATCCTGTGGCGGACGACATCGCCGAGCGCAATCCCGACACCGGCGACGTGGTGGCGGGCGAGCAGGTGCTCGACGAGGGGCAGGTCGCACCGGAACCCGACGAGCTGACGAACGGCGAGACGCGCGAGGACCGCCTGCACGCCGCCGATGAGCGCACTGACCCCGGTGCGCCGCCGGCGCAGGAGGAGCCCGGGTAGCACGACACCTCCCCCGTGCGACCCGTGCCTACCGTGTGCACGGGGCTGTGTACAGCCCTTGTCGGCACGCGCGCGACCGGCTCTACTGAACCCCGGTACCTACCCGTACCTGCCCGAAGTACCCGCTTCGGGAGCTGAGCGCGCAGGTGCTGACCCCCGACCGGCAGCTGCGCGCTCAGCGCACGCATCGCCTCGCATCGACGCGGTCTCGACGCCGCCGCGAGCAGGTCGTGGACGACCCTGAACGGTCGGCCGCGGCCGAGGGTGCCCGTACTCTCGGAGGGGCGCGGGCACCCGACCAACTTTTGCTCAACGTTTCCCGGCCTGACGCCGTACGCTGTCCGTGAGTTCATGTCAGGGGAAGGGGTCGCGGTGAGCACTCCCGCTGCGGGCTGGTACGTCGATTCGACCGACCCGAGTCTCGTGCGCTGGTGGGACGGCGCCGCGTGGAGCGACCACACCCAGCCGAACCCCGACGCGCCCGCCACCGCCCCCACCTCCGCCCCCGTCGAGGCCGTCGTCGCCACACCCGTGCCCACCGCGAGCGTGCCGCTCGTGCCCTCGGCACCCTACGTGCCGCCGCCCTTCGCCGACCCGCCGCCGCCCGCGCCCGTTGCCGCGCCCGTCGCCGCGCCCGTCGCCACTCCCGTTCCGGCCGCCCTGAACTATCCGCCGCCGGCGTTCGGCTCCCCCGCATTCGCCGAGCCGAGCGCCTCGCCGACCCCGGCGGCCGCGCCCGGCCCGCGCCGTACCGGCAGCTCGCTGCCCATCTCCGAGCCCGTGCGCCTCACCCCGCCCGCCTCAGGAGCGATCCCCGTCGCCGGGTTCCCCGGCTTCGACGACCCGTTGCCGACCGCGACGCCGGCCGCGACGCCCACCACGACACTGCCGCCCTCGACTACGCCGCCGCCGCTCGCGGTGCCGTCGCAGCCCGCACCCGACGCGCCGGCCGCTGGCGGGGCGAGGCCGGGGTCGTCGACCGTCACCCCGCTCGCCACCGCGACGCCCATGCCCGCCTCGGCCTCGACACCCTGGACCTCGTCGACCTCGTTCGCCCAACCCACCGGCTCGGTCGACCTGGCGAGCGTCGACTACGAACCCATGACGCGCTCATGGGGTTCGAAACGCCCCGTGGGCGCGACGCGCGCCGTCACCGGCGTCACGACCGGCGGTGCGTGGATGCTGGCGCTCTCGCCCGTGCTGCACCTGGGCCTGGCGGCACTGGGCTGGCTGCTCACCGATGGCGGAGCATCCACCAACACGCCCTACGTCTCGGGCGGACTCGGCATCGTGGCTCTGCTGTGGGTCGTGCTCGGCACCATCACCGACTATCGGCGCCTCGGCGCGCTCGGCCACGAGTTCCGGCCGTCGCCGGCCTGGATCGTGCTCGGGCCGCTCTTCTACCTGCTCGTGCGCGCCGTGCACGTGTACCGCACGACCCGCTCGGGCACGGCCCCGACGTGGGTGTACGTCGTGCTCGCGATCGTCGTCTCGGCAACGGTCAGCGCGCTCGCCCTGCTGCAGCCGCGCGACGCGACGACGGCCGAACTGCGCACGGTCGAGTCGACGCTGACGAGCGAGCTGCAGGGCGAAGGCATCGACTACACCGTGCTCTGCCCGTCGCAGGCGACGTTCGCCGTCGGCGCCTCATTCGTGTGCACCGCGTACGACGACGTCGGCCCGGCATCGCTCATCCGCGTCACGTGGTCGAGCCTCACGGGCGACTTCACGCACGCCTTCGAGTCGTCGCCCGTCATCACGGGCTGAGGTCAGCGCGCCTCGGTGAGGCGGATGAACGCGCTCAGCTCGGCGACGCCCGCGGGCGTGTGCGGCAGCGAGTCGAGCAGTCCGGGCGAATACACGAGGTACGCCGCCCACTGCGCGCGCGAGATGGCGACGTTGAGGCGGTTGCGGTTGAGCAGGAACTCCATGCCGCGCGGCGCGTCACGCGAGCTCGACGCCGCGAGCGAGACGATCGCGACCGCCGCCTCCTGCCCCTGGAACTTGTCGACCGTGCCGACGCGCGTTCCCCGCAGGCCGGCGGCGTCGAGGCGATCGCGAATCGTCTGCTGCTGCGCGTTGTAGGGCGTGACGACGATGATGTCGTCGGCGGCGAGCGGCCGCGGCGCAGCATCCGGCCCCGACTGCCACGCAGTGCCGATGAGGCGGTGGATGATCGCGACGACCTCGTCTGCCTCCTCCGTCGACTCGGTCGCGTTGCCGGTGTGCCGCACGGGCACGGGGTGCAGACCGGGCGCGACCCCGTCGAGCCGACGTTCCCTGGCGCTCGGGTGCGCGTGCAGGCGGCCCTCGTAGCTGAGGCGCGAGACGGGCTCGGCGAGCGCGGGATGCAGGCGCCGCGTCTCGGCGAGGAAGTAGCCGAGCTCGGCCGGCAGCACGTCGTGCCCGTCGCTGAGGTAGCCGAGCGCCGAGCCGTCGATCGGCTCGGGGTGGGTGCCCTGGCTGACCTGCGGTAGCTGCTGCGGGTCGCCGAGCAGCAGCAGGTTCTTCGCGCTCATGCTCGCCGCGATTGTGGCTGCCAGCGAGAACTGCCCGGCCTCGTCGATGACGAGCAGGTCGAGGGTGCGGCGGCCGACGCGCTTCGGGCTCGCGAAGTCCCACGCCGTGCCGCCGATGACGAAGCCGCCGGTGCCGGTGCCGGCGCGCTCGCTGGCGAAGGCGGCGAGCTGGTCGGCCCTGCCGAGCACCGTGTACCGCGCCGTGGCGTACTCGGCAGGGTCGGCGCCGGTCTTGGGCGCCTTGCCGACGAGACGCCCGTCGAGTCCCTCCTTCACGACGCTCTCGAGCACGTGCTCGACGGTCGTGTGGCTCTGCGCCACGACACCGACCGTCCAGCCGTGGTCGCGCACGAGCGCCGCGATGACGTGCGAGCCGAGGTGCGTCTTGCCCGTGCCGGGAGGGCCCTGCACGGCGAGGTAGCTCCGGTCGAGGTCGAGCAGGCTCGCCACGACCGCGGCCACGCGGTCGGGCTCGCCGTCGGCGTCGAGCGTCACGGGCGCGAGTGCCGCCCCGCTTCGGGTGCGGGGCGGCACGCGACGCAGCAGGTCGCCGACGGGTTCGGCGGGCCACTCGGGATGCGCGTCGACGAGTCGCGCGCCCCACTCCTCGATGGCGGGCTTCTGCTGGCCCGCGTCGGGCGGGCTCGCGGGCGTGAGCGCGATCGGCAGCTCGGTGTAGGGCTCGACGCCGTCGGCGAGCGTCTCGGTGACGACGACATGACCGTCGCCGAGCGCCTCGATGGCCACGCTGCGGGCCGAGCGCGCGAGCGGATCGCGCGGATTGCCGGGCAGCGGCCCGGGCTGCGCGTAGACGGCGAACGGACCGCTGCGGCCGCTCACGCTCGGGCGCGAGCCGGGGGCCCAGCTGCCGTGCAGCACGAGCGTGCGGCGCAGCGACCGCTGCTTGCCGGACTTGCCCCAGGGGGATTGCTCGTGCGCAGCATCCCGATCGACCGTGAAGACGTCACGCACGTCGCTCCACTCGTCGAGCGGGGCGACGAGGCGGTCGAAGTGCTCCCACCAGAAGGTCTTGTGCTCGCGGCGGTGGTAGTCGATCGCGGCGGCCGCGTAGGCGTAGGCGCGCTGCTCGGGGGTGCGGTCGGGCTCGGTCGCGGGCGTGCCATCGTCGTTCGCGGCGAGTTGCAGCAAGGCCGTGCGCAGCGGGGAGTCGTCGATCGTCGGGCCGGAATCGTCGCCCTCCGCGTCGTCGACGCTGTCGATGAGGGTGGGTGCGGGAGCGGGGTGCTCCCCCGCGAGTCCGCGCAGCCAGGCGGCGAGCTTCAGCGTGCTGACGCAGTCGACGCGGTTGTAGTCGCCGATGTCGTCGAGAATCTGCTGCGCCGCCGCGGAGTCGCCCGCCGCCCGCAGCTCGCGCGCGCGGATGTATTCGGCGATCGAGTCGTCGCCCCGCGCGACCGCGGCCCCCTCGCGCGCGTCGGGCCAGTAGATGGGCTCGAGGTACTTGATGGAGTAGCTGGGGCTGCCGACGCGCAGGGCGTTCTTGACGACCGGGTAGAGGTCGACGAGCACTCCGCTGCGCAGCCACTCGTCGACGATCTGCTCGCCGACGCCGTGCCGCGCGGCGAGTGAGCGCAAGTGGGTGCGCTCGTACGAGGCGTAGTGGTAGACGTGCAAGTCGGGGTGCTGCGCGTGGCGGGCTTCGACGTCGGCGAGGAAGGCGAGCAGGGCATCCCGCTCATCGGCGAAGCTGTGGGCCCAGTAGGCCGTGAACTCCTCGTCGGCGTCGACCATGCCGAACAGGTAGTCGAGGCCCCACCGGCTGGGGTCGTGCTCGGTGTAGAGCGGGTCGCCTTCGAAGTCGAAGTAGAGGTCGCCGGGGCTCGGCGCGGGCAGCGCGTGCAGGGCGGCGGGCGTGCGCACGCGCACGGGCGGCGGGGTGCCGGGGCTGCCGGCGGCTTCGCGCTGCAGGGCGGCCTGCAGGCGCAGGGTGTCGAGGGTGGATGCGGCGATGCCGTCGACGGCGCCCGCGCTCTCGGCGAGGTCGGCGAGGGTCTCGATGCCGGCGGCGCCGAGCTTGGTCCACTGCGCGCCGGTGAGGCCGGCGACCTGGCTGACGTCGTCGTGCGCGGCGATCTCGCTCGTGCACCAGGCGCAGGTTCGGCAGTAGGTGACGCTCGGGTCGCGCCACGCGATCGGCGCAGCGGCTGCGGCGCGGTCGCGCAGCAGCTGGTGCAGCCGGGCGCGCCGGGCGCGCAGCACGGGCGCGATGTCGTCGAGGCGGTGGATGCTGTGCTCGCCCGTGCCGAGGATCAGGGCGACCTCGGGGTCGACCGCGATGCCCAGCCGCTCGAGCTGCTCGGCGTAGGCGGCGAGCTGCAACAGCGCCGTGACTTTCGCGCGGCGGGCGAGCTTGCTGTCGAGCACGCGGTAGGCACCGGAGGGCATCCGCTCGAGGAAGTCGGCGAAGCCGACGAAGGCGATCGCGATGTCGCCGGGCCGGGATGCGGGGCTGTGGTCGCGATCGACGAAGGTGCCCTGCACGATGACGGGTACCCCGCGCTGCAGCGCGTCGAGCGTCTGCGCGGCGAAGGGCTCGATGGCGTCGAGGCCGGCGCTCTCGGCGCGGGCGATCTCGAGCACGTCGTCGGGATGCGCGGCGCGGGCGCGGTAGTCGGCGATGACGGCGGCTTCGTGCGCGTCGCCGAGCACGGCGGTGCGGGCGAGCATGGCATCCGGCTCGTCGACGATCGCCGCGAGGCGGCCGAGTCGAACGTCGAGGTCGCGCGCGACCCGGAACTCGCACTCGGCGGCGCGCGTGAGGTCGCTCGCCGAGGTGACGAGCAGGCGCTCGCCGTTCTCGTTCGTCGTCAGGTACACGGGGGTCTCCTCCGGCCAGGGGTCTGCTCAGGTTACGGCCGACCGGTGACATCGCAGGGCCAGGGTGATCAGGTGCCTGCCCGGTCGCCTGCCCGCGCAGTCTGGGCCGACTGTTGACCGTCACGAGACTCCCGAATTGAAGGAACTCGACGACCACAGTCGATCAGACTTCCTTCAATTCGGGAGTCTGGCGACACCCCCAGCGACCTCCTCGCGCGGCGGCCTCCGTGGTCAGCGCGCGGGGAGGTTCCGTCGTCCGCGCGTGGCCGTCCTCGCCGTCAACCCCCTAGACGCGAGCGCCACGCAGGAGTTGACTGAGCCCCTCGCGGGCTCGACCCGGGCCCCGAGTACCGAAGGGGATCCACCATGTCGTCAGTCGCCCGCGTCACCACCATCACCGCCCGCTCGGAGAAGAGCTTCGAAGACGCCGTGCGCGTCGGGGTCGAGCGCGCCAACAGCACCCTGCGCGGCGTCAGCGGTGCGTGGATCAAAGAGCAGAAGCTGCACATCCAGAACGGCGCCGTCGCCGGCTACCAGGTGACGATGGAGGTCACGTTCGTTCTCGACGACTAATCGCCGTCGCCCTCCCCGTCGAGCTGAATCTGGAGAGCCTCGAAGCTCCAGGCACTTGAGCTCGTCAGTCCCTCGAGCGGCGAGTCGCCCTTGGGCTCGCCGTCCCAATAATCGAGTTCCGCCGGCGGGAGAGGCGCGAAGAACGCCTCGGTTGTATCGACGCCGGGCAAGAAGCCAAGTTCCCGCTCTGTATGGGCATCATCTGGTTGAGTAGCCATCGTTGAAGTCGCCTCTCGCAACCGTGCGTGTGGCAAGAGTGTACTCAGCTAGAGCCCCGGCAGGGTCGGGGCGGGCGGGGCGTGCTCGCGCACTCCGCGGGTGTGGCTGATGAGCACCGCGCGCAGGCGCACGGCGGCGCGGTCGGCGGCGGTGGATGCGGCGAGCATCCACTCGCGATCGAGGCGGCCGGGGTCGGGGCCGCCGCGCCGCTCGAGCGCGAGGATGAGCTCGGTCGCCCCCGTGTGCTGCGCGACGCCGTCGATGACGGTGAACAGGGATTCGGCGGCGTCGGCGGGCGCGCGGCGCGGCAGGTCGTCGCAGGGCATCGCGAGGCCGCCGAACCCGTCGGCGTTGGCCGGGAAGAAGAACCACAGCTGCCAGCGGATCGCCGGCCCGAGCGCGAACGCAAGCCGCGCCTCGGGGGTCTGCAGGTCGTCATCGGTGATCGGGCGCGTGATGGTGGGCTGGTAGGTGCGGAAGGCTCCGGTCATGCGGGGCAGGATGCCCGGCGCGCGTCGCCCGCACCCCGTCGCTCCCCCGCTCGGGGCATCGAGGCTGCTGCGACCGCGCGGTGGAGGAGCCGCGCCGGTCGTGACGGCCGAGCGAGGTAGATTCGCGTCATGTACCGCCAGATCGCGCGCAACAAGCGGTGGAGCATCCTGCTCATCACGCTGTTCTGCGTCGCCGTGGTCGGGCTCGGGGTGTTCAGCGCGTGGGTGGTCGGCGAGGTGTGGCCGTTCTGGCTGCTGCTGATCTTCTGCCCGCTCTACGTGTGGTGGGCGCTCAGCTCGGCCACGACGTCGGCCGCGAAGACGGCCGGGTGGGCGGCCGCGGATGCCGAGCAGCAGCCCCGGCTGCACACAGTGGTGGAGACGACGGCGATTCGGGCGGGCATCCCGATGCCGCGCGTCGGAGTGATCGACGACCCCGCCCCCAACGCATTCGCCGCGTCGCTCAGCCCCAAGAACGCGGTCATCGGCGTCACCACCGGAGCCCTCGACCTGCTCGACGACAGCGAGCTCGAAGCGGTCGTCGCGCACGAGGTGGCGCACATCGTCAATCACGACGGACGCGTCACCCTCACGACCTTCGCCCTCGTCGGCTCGATCGCCTCGGTCGCCGGAGTGCTGATGGTGCTCGGCTGGGGCCTCGTGCGGTCGATTCTGAGCGAGTTCAAGCTGGGCCTCGGCCTCATTATGGGGATGCTCGGCCTCGTGATGATCGTCGTCGGAACCGCCTTCGCGGCCGTGGCCTTCGTGCTCGGCCCGCTCATCAGCTCGGCGGTCTCGCGCCGCCACGAGTTTCTCGCCGACGCGAGCGGGGTCGAGCTCACGCGCTTTCCGGAGGGGCTCGTGCGGGCGCTCGAGAAGATCCACGCGCCCCCGACGACAGTGCAGGCCGCGTCGTTCGAGGTGCGGGGGCTGTTCTTCGTCAACACCGTCGGCGAGGGGCTGCTCGCGCAGTGGCTCGGCTCGCACCCGCCGGTGGCGGAGCGGGTGGAGCGGCTGAAGGAGATCGGACGCGGGTTCTAGGGCACCTCTCGTCAGGGCGTAGAGGCTCCTACGGAGGTCGCATTACCGTCGTCGTTCCATTACGGAATCGGACACCTCGCCCGATCGGTAAGGTAGCCGAATGGGTATCGAGGCCGACGCCGGGCAGTGGACTCTTTGGGTCTTTCTCTTGATCATTGCGGCCGTTGTGCAGTGGTGGATGATCGTCTACGCAGTGCGCAGGGCACTTCAGGATCACACCATTTGGAAGCACACGAAGTGGCCTGCGATGAAAGAGCGAATCGACCGCGGAGAGATCAACGAGAAGGGCTTTCCGACTTCAGACGTCACGTAAGCCGCCAAAGCACCTCAATCCGTCGCGTCGGCACCGCTTAACTCAGCAAACTTGGCCGCCATAGTCGGATTCCCCCGCGTTAACTTCTTGATGGTCACATCCTGAGCCTTGTCGTTGGCCAACCGCAGGTTGCGCTCTGACCCGAGCAGGGCATCCTTCGCCTTTTGCAGCCGCTCAATCGACTTGTCGATCTCCGCTATCGCCTCGCCGAACCGCCGCGAGGCCAGGTCATAGTTGCGTGCAAACCCGGTCTTGAAAGCACCCAGGTCACTCTCAAAACTCGTGATGTCAACGTTCTGCGCCTTCACCAACGCCAACTCCTGCTTGTATTGCAGACTCCCGAGTGCCGCATTCCTCAGCACCGTGATGATCGGAATGAAGAACTGCGGACGCACCACATACATCTTCGGGTACCGGTGCGAGACGTCGACGATTCCGCTGTTGTAGAGCTCGCTGTCGGGCTCGAGCAGCGACACGAGCACGGCGTACTCGCAGCCCTTCTCGGTGCGGTCTTTGTCGAGCTCGCGCAAGAAGTCTTCGTTCTTCTTCTTGGTGGCCGTGCCGTCGTTCTCGTTCTTCATCTCGAACATGATTGACACGATCTCTGTGCTCGCGTCGTCACTGTCACGGAAGATGTAGTCGCCCTTGCTTCCCGACCGCGCGTCGTTGTCTTTCTCGAAGTACGCCTTCGGAAAAGCCGTGGCGCGGATGCGGTTGAACTCGGTCTCACAGTGCTGCTCGAGCGTTTCGCCGACCATTTTGGTCGACAGCCGCGCCTTCATGTCTTTGAGCCGCTCGATCGCGTCGTCGCGATCCTTGATCTGCGTCTCGTACTTGTCTTTCAGAGCCGTCTCGCCGAGCGACTTCTGCGCTTCGGCCATTTCGAGGTCGGCCTTGAGCCGGTCGCGCTCTTTCTCGACGCGCGTGGTCGCTTCGATCACGGCCAGCTGCTTCGCCTGATCTGACGCCTGGATGCTCGCCTTCAGCTTCTCGACCTCCGCAGCCTTCTCGGCCAGCTGGTCTTGCAGTTTCGCGGCCAGCTTGGCCTCGGCGAGTTCCACGGCCGCCTGCTTCTCGGCGCGCGCCTGCTCGAGCTCGCTCGCGAGCGTCGCCTTCTCCGCCTCCACCGCGCTGAGCGCTTCGGCGACGGCAAGCTTGTTGGCGCTCTCCCCCGCGTCAAGCTTCGCCTTTAGCGCCTGAATCTCGGCGTCTTTCGCGGCGGCAGCCTTCTGTAGCTCGCCGGCAGCTTTCGTCTCGGCGAGTTCGATCGCGCGCTGCTTCTCCTGCTCAGCGAGTTCGAGCCGGTCATGCAGCTGCTTCTCGAAGTCGGTGTCGCGCACCTGCTTGAGGATGTCGGCGTATCCGGCTTCGTCGATCGTGAAGGCCTTGCCGCAGTTGGGGCAGATGATCTCGTGCATGCGCGTTCGCCTCTTTTCGAGCGTTGGAATGCCTAGAACTGTAGAAGCGGTTACGTCCAGAAGTCCCGTAATCCCCTTCTGCCCAGTGCGCTCATGCCGCGAGTCATGGGCGTAAATGGGGTGTGAATCGCGCGCGGGCCACATTCTCGGCTACAAGCCGTAAAGGACAGCACCTTCGACTTCAACTTCTGGCGAGTACTCGAGGTGATAGCTCTCCTCCGCAGTGCGGTAGATCTTTACGAACCGAGATCCCGCGCGTTCCAAGTCGGCCAAGACAATCTCAGCTTCAGACGCAACGCCGAGTCTGTTTCGAAAGTACTCACCAAGGAGCGAGTTGCTTGGTATTGAGTGCAGCGCCTTGTCGCCTTGCTCAGCGACAACCATGAACAGTGACTTGTTGTCATCTGTACTTACAAGGAATTGCGGTCTATCGCCAGGGGTCCCGCGCGGAAAGAACTCCGGGGTCGCCCGCCGAACTTGGGCGGGCAGATGGATCACCGCTTGGTTCCGAGCCCTTTCATCGCGTTGACCCCAGTTCAATCCCCACTTGCGATGAGGGTGACCCCGCACCGTGTATTGGCTTGATCGGAGAGCGACAAGCGGCAGCACTACGTATGAAACGCCCGCTAGCTCAGTGGGATTGTCTACTTCGTCGTTGACCGCCACGGGCCATGCCGGTTCAGGCGCTCGTACCCAAACCCGAACCTCGTTCCTGACCTCTGGGTGGTCAACGAGCAAAGTGTCGGTTTCAATCCGGCGATACTCTTCCAGCGCCGCGTGGGGGGTGACGTCCGACAGTAGTTCGCTGTGAAGATCGCGACGCCATCCAATCAGGAATCCGTTCTGAGTGAAGTTTGACGAGCCGGCGAACGCGCGTATCGGCACTCCGTCGCGGCTCCACACATACAACTTGGTATGCACGCTTCGTCCACCCGTGGTGTACGACACCTTGACGTTGCAGGCAGGGGGTTCTTCCTGTAGCGACACATAGGCATCGTGATCCTGGAGTGAGACACCCTCTTTGCCGACCATACCGACGATTAGCTCTACCGAAACGGCGTGGCTTACCTGTGAATGAATGTCCATGAGGAGACGGGATGTCATTGCTGGAGTCGCGTACCCCGCCACAATCTGAAGAAGGTCCGCACCTTCGATTGCGGGCTCCAAGAGCGCCCGGCGATAGAGGTCATCGATCTGAAGCGAGGAGTCAGGCACTCGTCATGTCTACTCCATGCCGAGCGCTACTCGCCTTGCCTCGATGGCACACTCTCGAACTAGGTGGAGAAAGTTCGGCTCAATGCTCGGGGACTCGTCGTCTACACCGACGCTCAGCGCCACGACGCAGTGAGCGATTAAGTGGCAAGCTGCGCAGGGGATGCGGTGCGACTGAACCAGGACCAGTTCGAAGAGGGGGAAAGAAAGCGCTCTTCTTGTGCCCCCGGGGGAACGATTCGACCGATGTCGGTGGTCGAACATACGTTCGATGAAATCAGAGTTTTTCCAGCAACTCGTCGAGTCGCGCGGTCAATCGGGTTGCCCGCCGCTATCTTGACCTAACATGACGTCCAGAAAGGCTCACCGTCTGTGAACACTCAAGCTTCAACACACGTTTTTCGCCTGGGCGAGCTCTTCAGCGGGCCGGGTGGCATCGCCGAGGGAGCGCGCCAAGCATCTCGGGCCGTAGAAGGCGTCGAGTTGGCACATGCATGGGCTACTGATTACGACCGGGATACCTGCGCCACGTACAAGCGCAACTTCCCCGGGGCTAGGGTCATTCACGAAGACGTGCGAAAGATCAATATCGCCACAGACTTGACGGCAATCGATGCGCTGGCCTTCGGCTTTCCCTGCAACGACTTCTCAGTGGTCGGGGAACAGAAGGGCATTGATGGAACCTTCGGACCGCTCTACGAGTACGGCGCTCGTGTCATAGACGAGTACGCCCCGAAGTGGTTCGTTGCCGAAAACGTCGGGGGCCTCAGAAACTCCAATGACGGCATGGCGTTCGAGACGATTCTTGATCGCCTCCAGGACGCAGGTCGCGGCGCTGCGAATGCTCCTGGAGCCACCGGGTATCGCCTGTATCCGCACCTCTACAAGTTTGAGGAGTACGGAGTCCCCCAACGCCGGCACCGAATCTTGATTGTCGGGATCCGCGACGATCTTGATGTCGACTTCAAAGTGCCCTCTCCCGCTGCCTATTCAGATCGAGACAACTCGGTTCGAAAAGCGCTGAGCGACATCCCCGGGTGGGCATCGAATCAAGAACTCACGAAACAGAGTGCGCGAGTTGTCGAGCGACTCAAACACATTCAACCGGGGCAGAACGCCTTTACTGCTGACTTGCCTGTCGAGCTTCAGTTGAATGTTGTCGGGGCGAAAATCAGTCAAATCTACAAGCGACTGGATCCAGAAAAGCCTTCGTACACGATCACCGGCTCCGGCGGTGGCGGCACGCATGTCTACCACTGGTCCGAAGACCGTGCACTCACCAATCGTGAGCGAGCAAGGATCCAGACATTCCCGGACCGTTTCGAGTTCATGGGCGGCAAGGAAAGCGTGCGGAAGCAGATCGGCATGGCAGTACCAGTTGAAGGCGCTCGAATCGTTTTCGAGGCGATTCTGAAGTCGTTTGCGGGTGTGGAGTACGAGCACGTTGAGCCAAATCTTCTCCACTTGGTACCGATGCGGCGGGTCGATACCTCTGCCCTGCTGGACGAGGTTGCCGGCTAGAGGGATCACGCTGCGGCATCAGCGGTGTGCGTAGAAGAGGCCATCTCCCTAGGTTCGCGTTGCACCTGCGTTCAGCTTCTAGATGTCCGTAAGCTGAGGGTGTGTCGCTCCCATATTGGTTCTTTACTCGCCCGCAACGGCAGCTTTATCGCGTTCCGCTGACAACGGCGGCATTCCGGGAGGTTGCCCTTGGGCGCGAGTGGGCTGGTGCCACCCAGCTACACATCGCCTTTGAAGAAATTCTCGAGCGGGAACTAATCAAGAGGCCTGGATCAAGGCGAGACGCACGCGGTTCCGGTGGCCGGACCCACGCCGCCCTACTCAAGAGCCTTGGTTTGACTTTCGTTCGGGAGGACAACGGGCAACTCTCGCTCACGCTTGCAGGTGAAGCTCTCGCCGAGGGCGAACCGCCCGCGGAGATCCTTGCGAGGCAAGTCCTCAAGTACCAGTTCCCATCCTCGTACTCGGTCGGATTGAACGTGGGAGTGGACACCCGATTCACGCTGAGGCCGCTCGTGCTGCTTCTCCGACTACTGAGGCATGACAGCGTCGGCTTTCTGACCGAAGAGGAGATTGCACTACGAGTCATCACGCTCGGTGAGCGTCATTCTCATTCGGAGGCTACTCGGGTGGCGAAGAAGGTACTTGAGTTCCGCAATGACGGCTTCTCAAGCCTCGAACAAGACTTTCGATCTCGATTTCTGTCTCGACGAGGCGACCCAGCGCGACTCGAAATGGCGCTCGGCGACATCGCAAATACGGCGATCAATTGGCTTCAACAGACAGGGGTCATCGAGCGCGAAGGTGGGCAAGTCTGGATTACTCCGGGCCTAGAAGCTCGGGCCGATTCCCTCATCGATGAGTACGGAGAGAAAGACCTAATCCCAGACCCGCATCGACAAGAGAACTTCCAACGGAGGTACGGTCTACCACCTGGAAAGCGAAAAGACACCAGAGACCTGAGTCGAAGAAGCGCGTCAAGCTCGACTTCTCTCGAAGCATTGAGGGTTCAGACGACGTTGCTCTCGATCTCCCGAGTCGAGCTGATCTCAAAGATGCCCCGGGCTGAGTTGGTAACGCGCATCGTGAACACAACCGGCTTTGGAGTCGCTAGAGTGCAGTCCATTCTTGACGAAATCATGCCAAATTCAGGCCGAACGCTTGACCAATTCCTGCTCGGATACGCGTCGATGGCGCGGGGCGGTCGAGAAGGCGCCCGCGACTTTGAACAGGCCACAGCGGACGTTTTCGAGAAGATCTTCGGACTCGAAGCTACGCACATCGGGCAGACCGGAAGGGCCCCAGATGTCCTCGTTTCGTCCGCGGGCGAGTGGCGGCTGATTGTAGACACCAAAGCGTATGAGAAGGGCTACTCGTTTCCCGCGAGCGATGATCGCGCCATGACCGAGTATGTTTCTCGCTTTAGAGCCGAGGGCGAGGGGCTCGCTGGTTGGACCGTCCTGTCTTCAAGCTTTGGGCCTGGAGTGGCGAAGAAGGTCCGCGATATTCATGCCGGAACGGGTGTACCTGGTTCTGTCGTCGGAATCAGCGCTTGGCTTGCAGTCATCCAACGCTTCGAGCGAGGAGATTTGGAATCAGGGGACCTCCTCCGACTTCTCACGCTAAATCGAGAAGTGACGGTCGAGGACGTTGAGAACGCCTAACTCAATTGCGGATCGAACGTCTACTTCTGGTTCGCCAGCTGAGAATCGCGACACACATTCTGAAAGCTTCAACCCGCGCATCGAGCGCTGTGGTTGAAGCATGAAACGGATGTAGGGCAAAGTAAGTCCGGGGTTCGACAACCACTATCGCTCGAGCACCACAAGCCGATCGGTCGCGCGCGACGCCCCCACATAGAGCAGATCGCGGTGGTACTCCTTCGACAGGTCGACGTCGGTCAGAATCACCGCGGGGGCCTCGAGGCCCTTGAACTCGTGGATGCTCCCCCACCGAATGCGCGTCGAGTCGTCGATGCTCGTGCCGAGGCGAGAGGTGAGGCGGGCATCCGCGGTCTGACTGGTGAGAGCTTGGCCGGCAGCCGACCGCTCGCGGGCGTAGGGCGACAGAATCACCAGCTCGCGCACCGTGAACGGCTCCGACAGGATGCGCTCGACGGCGTTGGCGAGCAGGCGCAGCTGCTCATCCATGGTGGTGAAGGTGTGGCGCTCGACCGAGACCTGGTCGTCGTCGGTGCGGCGGTGCTCGCTATAGAGGGTCGGCTCGCCGATGAGCTCGGCCACGAACCGCGCCACCTCAGGGGTCGTGCGCACGTTCGACCGCAACTGCAGCGTGACGAGACCCGGGATGCGGCGCAGCACGGTGGCGCGGGCATCCGGTGCCACATCGCTGCCTTCTGCGTGCCGGCGGTAGATGACCTGGTGATCGAAGTCTCCGGTGATGAAGACCGGCGCGCGCTCGAGTCCGCCCACGAGCAGCGCGTCGAGCACGTCGAGGTACTGCTCAAGGGCCACATCTTGCGCCTCGTCGACGACGAGGTAGTCGAACTGCGGACCCAGCTCGAGCGCCGCCTCGAGCGACTGCTCGGGCAGGGTGACGTCGTACCAGTCGCGCTCCACACGTCCGCTCGCAAGCTTGCGCTGCGCCTCGTTCTTGCCGGCGTGACGGTCGACCACCTGCGCCATCAGCGAGTGGATGCGCCGCACTTCGATGCCCTCACCGCACAGCTCGGCCAGCCGCGCCTCGATGAGCCGGTTGAACACGACGACGAGCGTGCGCTGTTTCTTATCGGATGCTCGACGCGCTGCCTCGGCGGCCACCCACGTCTTGCCCGACCCCGCCGGGCCCTCGACCAGCAGCCGCGGGTTGCTGCCGACCACGTCGAGAATCTCCACTTGCTGGGCCGTGAACGTCGCCTGCTCGTGCTCGCGCCGGCGGGCCAGCTCTTTCGCGCTGAGCTCGACCTGAAAGCGCGGGGTCAGCAGCTCGGTGATGCGGTCGGTGTGGGCTTGGTCGGGTTGGCCCTCGACGCGCCGGTAGCCGCTGATCGTCTCGGCCAGGTGCGCGCTGGCTTTGTTCAGGGTGCGGATGATCGCACTGGGCGCCTTGCCCGCCGCGAGATCCGCGGCATCGAGCAGCTGCCACTCGTGCCATCCGATGCTCTTGGCGAAGTTGCTCTTGCTCAACTGCGTGAGCCAGGCCGCGTGAAAGATCGGGTAGCCGACGGGCCCGGCGCCCTTGGATTGCAGGTACTCGATGATCGAGTGCTGCGCCCCCGACGCCTGTTCGAAGGGGCTGCGGGTGACCCAGTCGCGGTTGCCGTAGCGCCAGCGCCCTTCGCCGTCGGCCTCGATGCTCTCGTGCGACTTCACCTCGATGACGAGCACGCCGTGCCCCGGCGCGACGACGACGAAGTCGGCCTCGCCCTGCACCTGGCTGACATGCTTCGCGATTTTGAGCGAGTGAAGGACGACCCAGTCGTCGGGCGCATCGCGAAGCGCCGCGAAGACGGCATGTTCGCCGGGAGGGGCGTCATCGCCGATGGTCGGCGGGATCATGCGGGCCATAACCGTGAGACTACTTCGAGAGTGGCCTCGCAGCGAGAAGCCCCTAGTCGTCGACCTTCGGCACGAACCACGGCGGGTACACGGCGACCTTCGCGGTCACGCCCGCCGCCTTCAGCAGGTCGCGCACCTCGTCGCGGCGGCGGTCGTTCGCCACGGCAACGAGCGCCACGGTCGCGAGCGACACCGGGCCGGGCACGAGCGCCTCGGCGGCCTGCAGAGCTTCGGGGCTGCCGGCGGCGCGCGCGAGCATCCGCTGCCGGCCGTCGACGCCGATGCCGAGCGTCGTCGCCGGAGCCGCCGCGTCGCCATCGGTCACGACGACCGTGTTCGACACGGCCGCGATGTCGACGCCCAGAACCACGAAGTCGACGGTGGATGCGGCCTTCGCCGCGGCGCTCCACGTCGGCCCGGGGGCGCCCTCCTGCACCTCGAGCCACCAGGTCGCCTGCGGCGTCAAGCTGAACGCCACGCAGTCGGCGGCCGTGCGCTCGATGCCGTCGTCGTCGTAGCTGCCGTCGCCCGGCACCGGCGCCGAGGCGCGCAGCTCGAGGGTGAGCTCGCTCGCGAGGCGCAGCTCGGGCGCCGCCTCCGACGGCGGCAACAGCTGCCCCGCCTCGAGGATCGACGGCAGGTTGCTGATGTGCGTCACGTGGAAGATGCGCTGCGGCAGGTTCGGCGGACGCACCTCGGCGGCCTTGCCGGTCGCACCCGCGGCAGGGCTGCGCAGGCTGCGCGCCGCCTGACGCGGAGCGCGCCGCACGGGCGCCGGCGCCACAGGCGGGGGCGGCGGGAAGCAACTGGCGCACATGCCCGGCTCGAAACCGTGGATGCACTCTTCCGTCGACGACCCAGCCACCACGCAACTCCCTCACAGGGGCACCGCAGAACGCGGCTCGGCCCCAAACCTCTAGAGTATCGCGCCCAACTGGGCGAGCCCGACCGTCGGGATCGCGATCCAGCCCTCCACCCGCGCGCGGTGCCTCTGCCGCTGCGGTTCGGGCGGGATGCTCGCCCCGGCCCCGTGCGCCAGCGCTACCAGCGCAGCCAGCACCGCGTCGAGCGCATCGGCCGAGGTCGTCATGAGGGTGCGGTGCTCGCCGAGCTCGAGCCACGGAGCCGCGCGGCCCAGGTCGTCGATGAGCGCGGTGCGCGCATCCATCGCCGCCGACGCGGCCGCACCGCCCGCGGCCTTGTAGCCGCGCGCCGCGAGCCCCCACACGCGCAGCGCCATCGCGGGGTACACCTCGACGACGGCACTCGGATGCTCCCCCGAGCGATCGACCACGCGCCCGTCGCCCGCCAGCCGGTCGAGCAGCACCGCGCACCGCAGCGCCGTCATGCCCAGCCGGTCGGTCGCCACACTGAGGGGTCGCGCGCCCGTGCGCTCGGTGACGACGCGGTCGGTCTCGCGGAAGGCGAGACGGCGGCGCCAGGCGAGGTCGCCCGTGTCGGAGTCGGCCAGTCGCTCCCCCGATGCCTGCCGACCGACGAAGTCGACGAAGTCGACCGGCCAGCCGAGCGCGCAGTCGATGCCGATCAGGCGCGCGTCGCGGGTCGCGTCGAGCAGAGCGTCGTCGTCGGCGCCGAGCTGCAGCGACTCGAGCACGACGGTCGCCCCTCCAGACCCTCCCCCGGCGCCCGGGTCGAGCGCTCCGCGGTCGATCCGCAACACCGCGACCGCGGTGCCCGCCGCCTCCGCCGCGAGGTCGACCCCCGCGACCCGCGCGCTCACGACCCCTCAACGATGGCCACCGCGAGACCGTGGGCGGCTCGCTCGAGGCGACGGTCGTTCGTCCAGAGCGCCGTGCACGCGGCTTTCTGCGCCGCGGCGAGGTGCAGAGCATCCGGAGTCGATATCGCGTGCCGGGCGCGCAACTCGGCGGCCCGCACGAACACCGCCTCGTCGAACGGCGTGCGCCCGACGGCGTCGAGCGTCGCCCGGTAGTAGTCGACGAGGGCGAGGTCGCCGCGCTTCAACGGGCCGGTCAGGCACTCCATGACCACGAGCGGTGACACCACCAGCTCATCATCGGCGTGATCGGCGAGCGCCTGGCGCGCCAGCCGGCCACGCTCTCCCTCGTCTTCGACGGCGTAGATGAGGATGCACGAGTCGAGGTAGATCACGCCCTACGAACCCCAGCTCTCGCGAGCGTCACGAATGTCGGCGTCGATCTCAGCCGCGCTGCGCGAGTGGGGCGGTGGATTCCGCACCAGCCGCTCGGCGAGCGCTCCCGCCGTGGTGCGCGGCGGCTCGACCGGCACGAGGCGGACGACCGGCCGGCCCCGCTTCGCGATCACAACGTCATCGCCGTTCTCGGCCGCAGCCACGAGCTTCGAGAGGCTGTTGCGGGCATCCAAAATGTTGACCGGCTCCATGCGCCTCCCCTTCCTGGCGTGATGACCTAGCCAGGTTAGCACCCACCCCGGCACCGACCCCGGCCGATCGTCGAGAGTCGCCGTTCGTGGCATAGGTCGTGAAACGTTCGGCGACTAGTGCCACGAATCACGACTCTCGGCGCGAGCGCTCACACGAACCGCACGGCCGCCTGCAGGCGCGTGCGCACCTCGAACAAGTCAGTACCCCCGACGCCGACACCCGGCAGCCCGGTGCGGATGAGGTTGACGAGGCGCGAGCGCTGCACGAGCATCCCTTGGGCGCCGCGCACGCTGCCAAGCTCGACCGCCGACTCGGCCGCCTGGTCGTCTTCGACGACGATGACGAGCGCCGAAAACTTCACCTTCGCGGCACGCGCGAGCACGCGGGCCCGCCCGCCCAGCATCGCGAGGGGCTTCTCTCCCGGCTCGAGGCCCTCGCCGATGAGCTCGCCGCGCTTGACCCGCACGGGCGCGCCCCAGTCCTCGCTCAGCACCGCCCAGAGCCCGGTCGGACCGAGCACGACGTGATCGAGCTTGTCCTCGGCGCGCGGGCCGGCGACGGCGTCGTGCCAGACCGTGAAGCCCAGGCCGAGGGTCGCGAGGGCCGTGGCCGAACGCTCCTCGGCGATCGCCGCGGCGAGCAGGTGCTTGATCTGCCGGGGCGCCGAGCGCACGAGCGCCGCGTCGAAGGGGTCGGGAAGCTCGACGCCGCGCCCCACCCACTCGCGGATGTTCGCCAGATACTGCTCGCGATACCAGCCCCCGGGATGCCCGTACGCCTTCGCGCTCGGCCGCGAGTCGTAGCGCCCCGGGCCGGATGCCCCGCCGCCGTGCTGCGCCCACGCGCGCCCGCCGCCAGCACCAGCACCACCCGCACCACCAAAAGCGGAGTCCGCCCCCGAGTCGTAGGCGTACCGGGCCGCGGGGCTGCCCACCCGCTGCCAGGCGCGCTGCACGGCGTCGAACTCGGCCGCCGAGCCGCCCGTGTCGGGGTGCGCCTGGCGCAGCCGCAGCCGGTAGGCCTTGCGCAGCTCGTCATCGCTCGCCGTCGGGCTCACACCGAGCACGTCGTACGGATTCGCGGCCAGGGGGGAATCAGACATCGTGCCTCTGAGCCTACGACGCCCGGATGAGCGAGCGCCCTACTCGGCGAGGCGGGCGAGTTCTGCGAGTTCGTCAGGGCCCATCAGGCCGAGCATGATCACGATGGAGAGCTGGGCGACCACGCTGGCGATCGTCGTCACCATTGCCAGCACCGCGGGCCCCGAGATGCGACGTTTCACGAACACCGCGCGGCAGAGAGATGGCACAACACAGGCAGTCCTCCGGTTCGCCTCGAATCGAGAGCGTCCGGGGTCTGGGGACGGCGGGGTCAGTGTGACAGACGCCCCGGCTTTTCGCTACGGGCGAGATCGACATCGACCCTGGTCAGACGCCCTTACGCTGACACGGTGACCCTCACCCCGCCCCGCGCCGCCCAGAAGCCCCACCGCCGCGAGCACCACGGAGATGTGGTGATCGACCCCTACGAGTGGCTGCGCGAGAAGGAGAACCCCGAGGTCATCGCGCACCTCACCGCCGAGAACGCCTACGCCGAGGCGCGCATGGCCCACCTCGACGGGATGCGCGACCGCATCGTCGACGAGATCAAGGGCCGCACGCTCGAGACCGACATGAGCATCCCCGTGCGCGAGGGCGACTGGTGGTACTACGGGCGCTCGGTCGAAGGGCTGCAGTACGGCATCCAGTGCCGCGTGCCGGCGATGCCGATCGACCCCGCGAACCCCCGCGATCCGGCCGCGTGGACTCCCCCGCCGCCGCTGCCCGACCCGAGCCAGCCGCGCGAGGGCGAGCAGGTCGTCATCGACGGCAACGTCGAAGCCGAGTGGCATGACTTCTTCTCTCTCGGCTCACTCGACGTGAGCGACGACGGCCGCTGGCTGCTGTTCGCCGTCGACACCGAGGGCGACGAGCGCTACACGCTGCGCATCCGCGACCTCACGACGGGCGAGACCCTGCCCGACGAGATCACCGAGACCGCGGCGGGCGCCTTCTTCGACCCCAGCGGGCAGTTCGTCTTCTACTCGACCGTCGACGAGTCGTGGCGCCCCGACACCGTCTGGCGGCACCGCGTCGGCACCGACCGCGCCGAGGATGTCGCCGTCTTCCACGAGCCCGACGACAGCTACTGGGTCGGTGCCGGGCGCACCCGCAGCGGCCGCTATCTCGTCATCGAGGCCGCGTCGAGCATCACGAGCGAGACCCGCGTGCTCGATGCCCTCACGCCCGAGGGAGCGTTCGAGGTCGTCTGGCCGCGCCGCGAGGCCGTCGAGTACGACCTCGAGCATGCCGTCATCGGCGGGCGCGATCTCTGGCTCATCACGCACAATCACGAGGCCCCCGATTTCCAGATCGTGGCGGTACCGGTGGATGCTCCGCTCGCCGACCCCGTCACCCTCGTGCCGCACGAGCCGGGCCGTCGGGTCGAGGGCGTCGACGCCTTCGCGCGCTTCCTCGTGCTCGACTACCGGGCCGAGGGGCTGCCCCGCACGGCGATCGCGCCGCTCGAACCCGACACCGAGCTCGCGTCGGTGCAGTGGGGCCGCGGCGCTTGGGTCGAGCTCGTCGCGCCCATCGCCGACGCCGACAGCAAGCTCGTGTCGATCGGGGCGCGCGGCAACCCCGAGTGGGGCCAGCCGCTGCTGCGGTTCGGCTGGGCGAGCTTCACCGAGCCCTCGACCGTCGCGAGCCTCGACGTCGCGCGCGTGCGCGAGGGGGCCGCCGCCATCACGGTGCTCAAGCAGCAGCCCGTGCTCGGCGGCTACGACCCCGCCGACTACGCCGAGCGGCGCGACTGGGCTGTGGCAGCGGACGGTACTCGGGTTCCCATCTCTCTCGTCTGGAAGAAGGGGCTGGTCGGGTCGCTTGACGGTGACGCGAGCGCCGAGCCGAGCGCACTGCACCTCTACGGCTACGGCAGCTATGAGTCCTCGATCGACCCCGGCTTCAGCATCCCGCGCCTGTCGATGCTCGACCGCGGCGTCGTGTTCGCCATCGCCCACGTGCGCGGGGGTGGCGAGCTCGGCCGGCAGTGGTACGAGGCCGGCAAGACGACGCAGAAGACGAACACCTTCACCGACTTCGTCGCGGTCGCCCAGCACCTCGTCGACACGGGAGTGACCGCGCCCGATCGGCTCGTCGCCGAGGGCGGCAGCGCGGGCGGCCTTCTCATGGGCGCCGTCGCCAACCTCGCACCCGAGCTCTTCGCCGGAATCCTCGCCGACGTGCCGTTCGTCGACCCGCTCACGAGCATCCTCATGCCCGAGCTGCCGCTCACCGTCATCGAATGGGACGAGTGGGGCGACCCCCTGCACGACCCCGAGATCTACGCCTATATGAAGACGTACTCGCCGTATGAGAACGTGACCGAGCAGGCGTACCCGCGCATCCTCGCCGTCACCTCGCTCAACGACACCCGCGTGCTCTACGTCGAGCCGGCCAAGTGGGTCGCGCGGCTGCGCGACGCGGGGGCGGATGCTGTGCTTCGGTGCGAGATGGAGGCCGGGCACGGCGGCGTCAGCGGCCGGTACAGCGCCTGGAAGCAGCGCGCCATCGAGCTCGCCTGGCTGCTCGACGTGCTGGGGCTCGCCGGGGATTCGACCAGCGACTGACTAGCTGCGCAGCGCCGCGCCCCAGTGCTCGGCGACGACGGCGTCGCCCGCTCCGAACGTGAGCGTCGCGGCGACGTACTCTCCGGCGAGCGCCCGCGGCAGCCAGCGTGCGGCGTCGGCCCACATGCGGCTCAGCGGCAGCGCGTCGAGGGCGAACCACTGCGGTTCGAGCTCGTCGCTCGCCCGCAGCTCCCCCGAGAAGCGCGACGCCGTGAACGCCCACGAGAACTGCGACCACTGCGGCCGGTCGACGAACGGGTACGCGATCTCGCCGATCGGCACGAGATCACCAGCCGCCACCTCGAGACCCGTCTCCTCGCGCACCTCGCGCACCGCCGCATCCACGGCCGTCTCCCCCGGCTCGAGCTTGCCGCCCGGGCCCACGAACCGCCCGGTGCCCAACCCCGTGCGCTTGCGGCCCAGCAGCACCTCGGTGCGCGCACCCTCGGCCGTCGCGACCTCGCGCGTCAGATAGACCACGCTCACCTCGAACATCGGCACCCCGCCAGCCTAGACAGCGAGGCCACCGAAAACCCCGATCAGGTGAGGGATGCTCTGCAAGATTCATGCGTAAACCTGCACGATTCTTGCTAACGTCAGGCGAGTGACTGCACCCTCCCCCCTCGGCGAAAAAGCCGCCGCAGCCCGTCTCTCGACCCTCCGCCACATCGCGGGAATCATCAGCATCATCGCGGGCCTCATCGTGCTCGCCGCACTCATCACGCAGATCACCGACCAGATCTCGGTAGGGCGCTTCAAACCGACGCAGTACTTCGCGTACTTCACGATCCAGACGGCGATGATCAACATCGTCGTGCTCATCGCGGGCGGCATCATGGCGCTGCGCAGCGAGCGCGACACCCGGCTCTACACGGCGATTCGCGCGAGCGTGTTCTCCTACGCGCTCGTCACGGCGGTCGTCTACAACCTGCTGCTGCGCGACATTCCCAATGACGACGGCTACGTCGGGCCGGTGTGGCCGAACGAGTCGTTGCACGTCTGGATTCCGATCTACATCGCCCTCGACTGGCTGCTGACCCCCGGTCGCGTGCGCATCGCGTGGACGACGCTGTGGCTCGCCGTCAGCTACCCGCTCATCTGGGTCGGCGTCACGATGGTGCGCGGCGGCATCACCGGCTGGTACCCGTACCCGTTCCTCGAGCCCGACGGCCCGAACGGCGTGACCGGGGTCGTCATCTACGTCGTCGCGATCGCGGCGTTCATCATCGTGCTCGCGGCCCTCGCCGTGCTCATCAACCGTGTGCACACGCGGGGCGTGCGCGGCGTCGGGCACGGTCGCCGCAGCACGGGCCCGATCCCCGTCGTGCGCGCCGACCTGCGCTGAGCGCCGAACCAGACCGGTCGGTCTTGTCGAGTGACGACATCGGATTTGACGAATGTCAGTGGTCACCGGTCAACTGAGGCCATGGACGACACCGCCCCTGGGCCGGGAGTGGCGACGTGCCCGCAATGCGGCACCGTTGCACCCCTGCCTATCCACTATGGCTACCCCGAGCCGCAGCACATCCGCGCGGCGCTGCGCGGCGAGATCGCGCTGGGTGGCGTCGTGCATCACCCCGACCCGCCCGCGTTCGAGTGCCGCAGCAGCGAGTGCGGGTATACGTTCACACCATGACCGTGCCGCACCACCTCCTGCTCGTCGTCGCGGGCCGGGCGGGCGAACCGTCGCGGCTCGTCGACGCTGAGGCGCAGCATCCGCAGCTCTCGGTGCTCGACGTGGCCGCCACGCGCGGTGACGGCATCTTCGAGACCATCAGCATCGGGCGCGGCCACCCGCAAGCGCTCGACGCCCACCTGCAGCGCTTCGCGCGGTCGGCGCGCATGCTCGACCTGCCCGCTCCCGATCTCGCCCTGTGGCGGGATGCGGTGCTCACGATCGCCGACCGTCTCGCCGACCACGACGAGGCCTGGGTGAAAACGGCCCTCTCGCGCGGCATCGAGCTGCCGGGCGGGGGCGAGCCGATCGCGACCGGCTGGGCGTACGGCACCGTTTCGCCGGACTTCCGGCGCGAGCGCTCCGACGGCATCGACGTGGTCATGCTCGACCGCGGCCTGCGCAGCGACGTGAGTGCGACGAGTCCGTGGCTGCTCGCCGGCGCGAAGACGCTGTCGTACGCCGTCAATCGCGCTGCCGTGCGCGAAGCACAGCGCCGCGGCGCCGACGACGTCATCTTCGTGTCGACGGATGGGCTGCTGCTGGAGGGGCCGACCTCGACGATCGTGGTGCGGCGCGGCGGCGAGCTCGCGACGCCGCCCGATGCGCTCGGAATTCTGCCCGGCACGACGCAGGCCGACCTGTTCGCGGCGGCCGACCAGTGGGGGCTCACGACTGCGGTGGTTCCGCTCACGCCCGACGACTTGCGCGCGGCCGACGCGGTCTGGCTCGTGTCGAGCGTGCGGCACGCGGCGCCGGTGCGGTCGGTCGACGGGGTCGCGCGCGCGGTCGATGGCGAGCTCACGGCGGCGATGAACGGCTTCTTGCGCGCGCGGCGCTTCTGAACCCGCCCGTCGGCGTGCTGTGTATGGTCGAAGCATGCACAGCACGATGGAGTGCCTCACCGACTGGATGACCCGCCAGCGGTGGTACGCCGGCAAGGGCCGGCTGCCGCAACTCGTCGAGGTGGGCCGCGACGAGTGGGTCTGCGACGAGCCCGAGGCCCGCATCCTGGTGCTGCTGGTGCGGGACACGGCGAACAATCCGCCCTCGCTGTACCACGTGCCGATCGTGCTGCGCTCGACGATTCCGCGCGGCGCGGGGCGTACGTTCATCGGGCGCGACGAGCACGACGACTATCTCTTCGACGGAGCGCATGATGCCGCGTACACGCGCGCGCTGCTGCGGCGTCTCGGCGTGCATCGCGACAACCAGCAGGCGCGCGTTCACGGCGGCGAGCAGTCGAACACGTCGATCATCTTCGACGCGGGGTCAGAGGCTCCGGTCGTGGCGAAGATCTTCCGGCTCGTGCACGCGGGCGAGAACCCCGATGTCGTGCTGCAGTCGGCGCTGACGAGCGCGGGCAACCGCTCGGTGCCGCGCATGCTCGGCTCGGTGACGGGCACCTGGGTCGACCCGCACGGTTCGGACGCGCACAGCGATGAGCCGTCGACGGGTCATTTGGCGTTCGCCCAAGAGTTCGTTCCGGGCGTGCGCGACGGCTGGCCGCTCGCGCTCGAGGCGGCGGATGCGGGTGAGTCGTTTGCCGTGGACGCCGAGCGGCTGGGCCGCGTGACGGCGGAAGTGCACGCGGCGCTGGCGACCTGCATGCCGTCGCGCGAGGCGACGCTCGGCGACATCGTGGGGTTCGTGGCGGGCTGGCATCAGCGTCTCGCAGTCGCGATGTCGGATGTCCCGCAGTTGCGCGCCCTGCGCCCCGCGATCGAGGCGGTGTACGACGCGGCGCGCGAGGCGCCGTGGCCGGCGCTGCAGCGCATCCACGGCGACTACCACCTCGGGCAGGTGCTGCGGCGGCCGAGCGGTGAGTGGTTGCTCGTCGACTTCGAGGGCGAGCCCTTGCGGCCCCTCGCCGAGCGCACGCGCGTCGACTCGCCGCTGCGCGACGTGGCGGGCATGCTGCGCTCGTTCGACTATGCGGTCGGCTCGCTGCGCAGCGCGAGCCGCGCGGCGGCCGGCGCGATCGACACGGCGTCGCTCGACCTCGACGCCCTTGCGCTCGAGGCGGCGCGCGCCGAGTGGGCGCGCGAGGCGCGCGCGGCCTTCCTCGACGGCTACATCGCCGAGAGCGAGACCGATCTGCGGCAGCACCGCGCCCTGCTCGACGCCTTCGAGCTCGACAAGGCGGTCTACGAGGCGATGTACGAGGCGCGCAACCGCCCCAGCTGGTTGCCGATCCCGCTCGCCGCGGTCGCCTACCTCGTGACCCCCGAGCGCGCCGCCAAGCGCTGAGCCCAGCCCGCTGCGCGCCTGCCGCCCACGGCATACCCACCGTCCGCCGCGCGCCTGCCCGACCCGCGCGCACCGCCCGCCGCGTACCTGCACGCCCCGCGCCCACCGCCCGCTGCGCGGCCGGACGGAAGCACGCCCGACCCGCATCGCCAGCCTCCCTCAGCCGACCCCTGGGACTCCCTCCCAAAACGTTCCCGAATTGAAGGAAGTCGGAACGACTGTGCTCGCACAGTTCCTTCAATTCGGGAGTCTGGCGGAGGGGTACATGCCGCCCGCTCCGGGGCGCGCATCAGGACGCCGCGGGCGCGGGCGAGAAGGCGATACCGCTCCCTCAGGGGCGGTCTGGTCTGGGGAGTCTTCAGGTCGGGCCGGTCTGCACCGAGCGGCGGCGCATCCGACCATGACGATCGGCGCATGCTCAGGACAACCAACAGCTACTCCGGGAAGCCGCTGCGTCTCGGGCACTTGCCGCCTCATGTTCGACGGTATGCCGAGAGTGTGGGCGGCATCGTGTCGACGCGGGAGTTGCGGGCTCTTGGCGTGGACCAGACCACGCTCGAGCTGTATCGCGACTACGCCGCCCTGCAGGCCGTGCGACAGGGGTGGCACTGCTTGCCCGACGTCGGCACCGTGCACCGTCTCGCCTGGCGTTTCGGTGGTCCGCTCGCGTGCATCAGCGCACTGGCAGTGCACGACGCACGCTCGTCCGGCACCACGATCGACGAGCTCCTGCCCGGCACGCCGCTGCACGTGTGCCTGCCGAGCAACGCCGCCCGGGTCCCGAGCCCGACCGTGCTGGCGCTCCGATGGGGCATCGCGCTGCCACTCGAACCGATCATCCACTGGAGTTCGCGTGCGTACCGCAGCGGCGACCGGCGCGCGGTCAGTCGCGCGGTCGCCCTCCGGCAGGCCGATCAGTGCGATCGACGAGCCGGAGGGGCACCGGGAAGCGCCTCGGACTAGGCGGCCGCGCGCTGCTCCAGCGCGTCGGTGAGCATCGCGATGAGCGCCTGCACCTGCACTGTGCCCTCCGCCGCGACCTGCTCGTCGCTGCCATCGAGCGCCCGCGCCGCGAGCCCCGCCTTCGAATCGATGAGGTCGGCGATGCGCGCGTCGATCGTCTGGGCCGCGAGGATGCGCCACGCCGTCACCGGCAGCTCCTGACCGATGCGGTGCACGCGGTCGATCGCCTGCGTCTGCTCCGCCGACGTCCACGACAGCTCGGCGAGCACCACGTTCGACGCCGCCTGCAGGTTGATGCCCACGCCCGCCGCCGACAGCGAGCAGACGATCACACTCACCTCGGGGTCGTTCGTGAAGCCGTCGATCGCCTCCTGGCGCGCCTTCGGGCTCTGATCGCCGCGAATGCTGACCGACCGCAGGCCGGCCGAGGCGAAGTGCGCCTCCGCGGCATCCATCACATCGATGTGCTTCGCGAAGAACACGACCTTGCCGACGTTGCGGGCGAGCTGCGCCGTGTAGTCGGCGGCGAGCACGGCCTTCGCGGTGCCGATCTTGCGCACCATCGTGAAGACGTTGTCACCGCCCGTCGCCTGCTTCGACTCCTCGAGCTCGGCAGTCGCGACGAGACGCACCAGGTCGCGATCGATGCCGATCGGCTTGACCTCGCGGGCGGCCACGACGCGGCGGTACCGCTCGACGAGCCGCCCGATGAGCGCCTCCTCCGACGCGCGGATCGACCGCGCCACATCGTCGTCGAGCTCGACCGGGATGTCCGCGATGCGGCGGGCCGGAATGTCGGCCGCGACATCCACCTTCTTGCGGCGCACGATGCCCATATCGATGACGCACTGGCGCGCCGCGGCGAAGAAGCCCGGATCCGCTGGCGTGAGCCCCGTCTCCTCGAGCGAACCCATGAGGCGGCCGAGCGGCTTCTTGTCGTCGATCCACCCCAAGAACTTCCAGATCATGCGGAAGTCCTCGATCTGGTTGATGAGGGGCGTGCCCGTGAGCGCCATCATGAGGGCCTTCGGGTGCAGCACGCGGATGTTCTGCGCGAGCGCCTGCACGTGGCGGGAGCGCTGCGAGGTCGCGTTCTTGATGAAGTGCGCCTCGTCGACGACCATGCCCTTGAAGCCGAAGCGCCCCAGCCAGCCCACGTGGCGGTCGAGGATCTCGTAGTTGACGATCACGACATCGCTGAACGCATCGAGGTCGTCGCCGTCGCCGTGCACCACGGTCGACGAGCGCTGCGGGATCCAGCGCTGCACCTCGCGCGCCCAGTTCGTCTTCACGACGTTCGGCACGACCACGAGCAGCGGGAACGCGTTCGCCACATTCGCCGCCATGAGCGCCTGCGCCGTCTTGCCGAGGCCCGGCTCGTCGGCGAGCAGGAACGTGCGGTGGCCGCGGCGCACCGACTCGATCAAGCGGGCCTGGTGACGCATGAGCTCCATGCCGCCCGGCGTGACGAGCGAGCCCGTCTCGGGCAGCGACATCGACGCGGCCTGGCCGCCCGCGCCGTACTCGAACGAGCGGAACAGGGGCTCGATGAGCTCCCAGTTGGCGAGACGCCCCGACGTCGACGGCGGAACGGGCGTGAGCGCCGACAGATCGGGCGCGAGGAAGGGGTTGGCGAGCTGGGCCTGCTTGACCGACTTCGGCACGACCTGCTTCGCCACCTCGGGCGCCACGGCGACCGGCTCGGTCACGATGAGCAGGTCATCCGGCTCGAGCTCGGCGCCCGACGCCAGCAGCATGTCGCGGCGCAGCGCCTTCGCGGCGTCGCTCACCTTCGCCTCGGGGGCGAGGAGCGCAATGAGCGAGGTGTCGCGCGCGGCCGTCTTCGCCATGATGCCGGCGAGCCCATCGAGGCGCTTGAGCACCTCGGCACGCTCGCTGTCCGGAACCTCGCGGTCGTCCTTGACACGCGCCCGCTCCTCGCGAACGAGCAGCGCCGCCACCTGGAACTTCGTGCGGTTGGAGGGGCTCACCTTGGCGCCGCGCTCGGCGGCGCTCTCGACCTCGCGCACGGCGCGCGCGAGGATCGGGATGATCCCCTGCTCGTCGAGCGGACGGCGGCGGCGCGTCGTCGACTGACGCGACGACGAGTTCTTCCTCTGACGCTGGCCGGTCTGGGCCATGCCCCTCCTCGAAGGTGCGGAGCACGCATGCCCCGAACGGATTGCCACCCGGCATCGGACTCACCGGATCGCATCGGTTCCGCCGTGCGAAGCGCGGAGCCGGAGAAACCACGTACCACGCCTGCGTCGCCCAGACCCGGTCGGAGAACGGCCGGTGAGCGGAGGCGCTGATAGAAAGTCTACACTCCCCCGCCGCCTCCGCCGCCGCCCCCGCCGCCCGAGGAACCGCCGCCCGAGGACCCCCCCGACGAGCTCGACCCCGAGTAGCTCGACGACAGCGTCGAGCTCACCGAGCCGACGCCCGCCGTGAACCCCGCCACCGAGAACGCGCGCGAGCTCGAGAACCAGCGCGGCCCCTCGCCCTCGGCATAGAACTCGCCCAGTTCTTTCGCCCACTCCCGCTCATGCTTCGTCAGCACCGCCCACGGCAGCAGCCGCTCGACCAGTTTCAGGCGCTCGTCGCGACTCGTCGCGTCGACGGGCTCGCGCTCGGCACCCTCGGGCGACTGCAGCACGCGAATGCGGTCGGCCTCGGCGAGCTCGATATACACCTCGAGGCCCTTCAGGTGGTCGACGAGCTCGGCGCCCTCGGGCGTGAGCGGCGAGCGCCACAGGCACGCGCCGATCACGACGACGGCGACGATCGGCACGGCCATGAGCATCCACGGCAGGTCGCCGCCACGCCCCTCGTCCGACATCACGATGCCCGCCGTGAAGACGCCGATGCCCGCGACCGTGGCGAGACCGGGCAGCAGCACCGAATGGCGGGCCGGGATGCGGTACCTCCAGCCGCGCGCGATGACCCCCGACGCCATCCGCGTCAGCTGCGCCTGGATGCTCTGGCTCAGGCTCGTGTTCTGCGCGGTCAGCGCATGCTCGGTGCCGACGATGAGCCCCGGGAAGAAGTACTGCAGCAGGTTGCGCTCTTCGCCGTCGACGCCGTCGGTCGACTCGAGGCGCAGCATCCACGAATCGCGCCAGCGGAACCAGGTGGCGGGCGTCTCGATGATGGTCAGCACGCCGCGCACGGCGAAGTCGACCAGTTGGCTCGCGACCGCGCGCGGGCGGTGCCGCGTCAGCACGGCGGCCTCGAGCAGGCTCATGCCGCGCGGCGGCAGGTACTCGGCGACGATCACGGGCCGCCCGGGCGCGTTGCGATAGCGCGTCGCCCGCAGCACGAGCGCGGCGATCGCGGCCGCCACAGCGCCGAGCACCGCCAGCAGCTGCAGCCAGCCCCACGGCGACACCAGGTACGAGGTGTCGAAGAGCGTGAAGGTGCCCGGCGCGAAGCCGATCGCGATCGTGACGGTCTGGTACGGCCCGATCGCGAGTTCGTCGATCGTGAACGTGTCGCCCGTGCGCGTGATCGCGCAGCGCTCGGTCGAGCCGGCGTAGCCGCGATAGCAGGCGTCCTGATCGAGCAGCGCCGAGCGCAGGCCGTCATCGAGCACGACCGTGCCCGAGACGCGCGCGAAGGGCTGCGCCCAGTCGGTGCCGGTGAGGTTCCAGTAGAACTCCTCGGCGTTCGAGCTCGCGAAGAAGTCGACGACGTCGCGCTGCGCGTAGGTGATGACGTAGGTCTGCTCGCCGCGCACGAACTGCCCCTCGGGCACCGCGGCGATGATGTCGACGATGCCCGATCCGTACTCCACGTCGAAGCGGCGCGGCTGCCCGTCGCCATCGGTCACCGACAGCACCGTCAGTTGCGTCGTGTGGCCCTGATACGTGGCCGGCAGCGATCGGCGGATGCCGCGGTTCTGGTCGTAGTCGGGAAAGCGTGCGACGAGCGTCTCGGTCGTCACGAGCGTCGCGTGGCCCTCGGCGTCGCGGCCGAGCCGGTACTCGACATCGAAGGAGTCGAACGTGAAGTCGTTGACGCCCGTGCGCAGCGGACCGCCCGTCACCGCGGCGGGGGCAGCGTCGAGCGGCGCAGCCGTCACGGGCGCGGCGCCGCTCTGCGGCTGCGGGGCGGCGCGCCCGCCGAGCGCGAGCACCAGTGCGGCGATGACGAGCGCGAGCACGACCGCGCCCCCGAGCACGGGCAGCAGCAGTCGGCGCATGATGCGAAGGCTACCGGCTGTGACGGCGCATGACGAGGCCGCTGGCGAGCGGCCGCGCGGCTCGGCACCATGGACGGCATGGTCTTCGCATCCACCCCCCGCCCGGTCGTGATCGACGGCGGACTCGGCACGCACCTCGAGGCCCGAGGGCACGATCTGTCGAGCAGCATGTGGAGTGCGCGGCTGCTGCTCGAGCATCCCGATGAGGTCGCCGCGGTGCACGACGACTTCTTCGCCGCGGGCGCCCGGGTGGCGATCAGCGCGTCGTACCAGGCCTCGGTCGAGGGCTTCGGTCGCCTCGGCCTCGACCGCGCCGAGGCCGAGCGCCTCATGCGGGTGAGCGTGCAGCTCGCGATCGCCTCGCGCGACCGCGTCGACCCGAGCGGCTGGGTCGCCGCTTCGGTCGGCCCCTACGGCGCGACGCTCGCCGACGGCTCGGAGTACCGCGGCGACTACGCCCTCGACGAGGCGCAACTGCGCGCGTGGCACGCTCCGCGCCTCGCCGTGCTCGCCGACGAGGGCGCCGACCTGCTCGCCTTCGAGACCATTCCGAGCCGGGCCGAGTCGCGCGCGCTCATCGACCTCGTGCGCGGCACGGGCGTGCCCGCGTGGCTGTCGTTCACGGTGCACCTCGGCATGCTGCGCACGGGCGAGCCGCTCGAGCAGGCCTTCGCCGACGCCGATGCCGTCGACGAGATCGTCGCCGTGGGCATCAACTGCTCGCACCCGAGCGAAGTGCTCGGCGCCATCGCGGCCGCCCGCCGCGTGACGGCGAAGCCGGTCGTCGTCTACCCCAACAGCGGCGAGGAGTGGGACGCGAAGAACCGCGTGTGGGTGGGCGAGCCCGGCTTCCCCCGGTCGCTCGTCGAGCAGTGGGTTGTGGCGGGCGCCGCACTCGTCGGGGGATGCTGCCGCGTGGGTCCGGCCGACATCGCGCAGCTCGCCGCGCACCTCGCGCACGGAGGCCGCGCGACCCGTCGCCTCGACCGGCCCGCGCCGTAGGCTGGAGCCGTGAGCGCAGCGTCGGCGGGCGAGTCCAGCATCGAGAACCCCGACGAGCGCGCGATCGAGCGGCTGCGGGCACTCGTGCGCATCCCGACGGTGTCACGCCCGGCGAGCGGGCCGGGCCCGCGCACCGACCCCGAGCCCTTCGCCCGCTTCGCCGCCGAGCTCGAGCGCCTCTACCCGCGCGTGCACGATCGGCTCGAGCGCGAGCACGTCGGCACCCACGGGCTGCTGTACCGCTGGGCGGGGCGCGGCTCGGGCGCGGCATCCCGCCCCACGGTGCTCATGGCGCACGCCGACGTCGTGCCCGCGACCGACGAGGGGTGGCGGCACCCGCCCTTCGCCGCCGAGCGCGCGGGTTCGGGCGACGACGAGACCGTCTGGGGCCGCGGCACGATCGACGACAAGGGTGCCCTCGTGGCCGTGCTCGAGGCGGTCGACCGCCTGCTCGCCGCGGGATTCACTCCCGAGCACGACGTGCTGCTGTCGTTCGGCGGCGACGAAGAGGTCGCCGGCGACGACGCGCGCGCGGCGGCGGCGCTGCTGGCCGAGCGCGGCGTGCGACCGGCGCTCGTCGTCGACGAGGGCGGCGCGATCGTGCGGGATGCGTTTCCGGGCGTCGCCGAGCCTTTCGCGCTCATCGGCCTCACCGAGAAGGGCATCACGACCCTGCGCCTGCGCGTCGAGCAGCAGGGTGGCCACGCCTCGAGCCCGCCGCCCTTCGCCGCCACGGAGAGGCTCGCGCGCGCCATCCTGCGCCTCAACGCCGCGCCCTCCCGCGCCCGGCTCGACCCCACGATGCGCCGCATGATCCGCACGCTCGGGGCGCGCGCCCGGCAGCCGCTGCGCTTCGTCTTCACGCGCGTCGACGCGTTCGCCCCCCTCCTCGTTCGCCTGCTGCTGCGTCGCGGGGCCGAGACCACTGCGCTGCTGCGCACGACGCGCGCGGTCACCGAGCTGCGCGCGGGCCACGCCGCGAACGCCCTGCCCGAGAGCGCCGAGGCGACCGTCAACGTGCGCATCGCGCCGTGGTCGAGTGTGGCCGAAGCGGTCGACGAGGTGCGCCGCGCGATCAACGACGACCTCGTGCACCTGGAGGTGCTGCAGCCGAGCGAGCCCTCCCCCGTCTCGCCCGCCGAGGGCGAGGCGTGGGACGACCTCGTGGCGGCGATCCGCGAGACGCACCCCGGGCTGCTCGTGAGTCCCTACGTCATGATGCAGGCGAGCGACTCGCGGTTCTTCACGGGCATCAGCGACCACGTCTACCGCTTCGCACCGTTCCGGCTCAGCGCCGACGAGCGTGCGTGCCTGCACGCGAAGAACGAGCGCATCCGGGTGCGCGCCTTCCTCGAGGGCGTGCAGACCTTCGAGGCGCTGCTGCGGCGACGCTGAGCGCTAGTTGATGACTTCGACCCGTTTTTCGCACCAGATGATCTGATCGAACTCGTCGACGCCGCACCACTCGAGCAGCGTCACGTACGCCTTCTTCGGCGGCCGGCGCGACTCTGACGATTGCCGGGCCTCCTCGGCAGCACGCCGAGCGGCCTCGCGGCGCTCACGCTCGGCCTTCTCGGCCGCATGGCTCTCGCGAACAGCCAGAGACGCGGTCATCGTCGCCTCGAGCATCGCGGCTCTGCCCGAGTAGCTGAACGGCTGGCCCTGGCGCAGGGCCGTCATGGCGTCGATGGCCGCACGCACCGCATCCCGTCGCGCATCGGTGGCGAGCCCCGAACGCTCGAGAGCTGCGCGGCCGTCGGCGATGACGGCGCGCGTCGCGTCGTCGAGCACTGCCATCAGGTCGGTGCGGGCTCCGTCGAGCAGTCGATCCTGGGCGACGATCACGGTGAGCGCGGCCCGCTCGTCGAGGGGGCGCGCGAGCTCGAGCGCGAGTCGATCATGCTCGATGCGCACACGATCGGCGACGTCGAGGCCCGTGGCGCCCTCCGGGTGCAGCGCCGTCAGCGCAGCCGAGCTCGACGCGAGCAGCTCGGCGCTCGCCGAGCGATCATCGAGCAGCGACCCGAGGCTCGCGATGCGGTGCGCTTCGCGTCGCTCGTGCGCAGCGGCCGCCTGCATCGCGGTCACGCCTCCCCAGACGAGGGAGGTGGCGACGAGTCCTGACACGAGGGCGGCCGCGATGATCGCTCGGCGCCTCGTGGACCAGCCGCCCTGGTCGACCAGGTCGGCCGAAGCGTCTCGGGCTTCGGGATTCTTCACCGGGTCTCCTGGGATCACACAGACGAGGGTCCCCGCCAGTATGCCAGTACTGAGAGCGACTCAGCCCTGTTGCGCGGTGTGCACCGCGTGCACGGTGGCGAGCCGGCGCGGAGCATCCGTCACCACACCGTCGACCCCGAGATCAAGGGCCTGCTGCCACAGGTCGCCGCGATTGAGGGTGTAAACGATGACGGTGAGCCCCGAGCGCTGCAGCATCTGGGCGGCGTCGGGGTCGACGCGGAACGAGCGCAGGCTCGTGACGACCGTCGATGCGCCGACCGAGGCCGCGAAGTCGACCGGGTCGTCGGGCAGGCGCCGCACGATGACGGCGCGATGCAGGGAGGGCGCCTCGCGCCACAGCTCGATGAGGGTCGGCAGCTCGAAGCTTGCGAGCACCACCCGGTCTTGCACCCCGTAGCGGTAGATGCCGGCGATGATCGGGCGCAGCGCATCCACCGTCCACAGCCCCTTGAGCTCGATGAGCGCGCGGGCCTCCGAGCGCTGCAGCAGGGGCAGGAACTCGTCGAAGGTCGGGATGCTCGTGCCCGCCCAGGCACTGCCGTACCAGCTGCCCGCGTCGAGGGTGCGCAGCTCAGCGAGCGTGCGGTCGGCGAGCGGGCCCACGGCGTTCGTGGTGCGGTCGAGCAGCTCGTCGTGGAAGATGACGACCTGCTCGTCGGCCGTCATGCGCAGATCGAGCTCGAGCACCTCGGCCCCGCTGCGTAGCGCCGCCTCGAAGGCGGGCAGGGTGTTCTCAGGGGCTGCGGCCGGGTCGCCGCGGTGGGCGATCGTGAGCGGTACGCCGTCGTTGAGGCCGAGCGAGCCGAGCGGCTGCGCGGCATAGACGGTCGCGGCGGTGTGGTCGATCGCGAGCACGGCGACGAGAGCGAGGCTCGCGGTGAAGGATGCTGCGGTGCGGCGCGCGGAGTACGGGCGCTCGGCACCTCGACGAGCAGTCGCACGAAGTCTCGGCATCGGCATCGCTTCCGGGTACGGGTACCGCGTCGTTGCGGTGCCGTTACTCTAGCGCAGCCGTTACCGTTTCGTGACCTGAATCCGTGTCGCTGCAGTCTTGGCGATCGTCGTCGCCATGCCGCTGAAGATGATGCCGTGGAAGGGGAAGACCGCGGCCCAGTAGAGCCGGCCCCCGAGTCCCGTGGGGAAGAAGACCGCGCGCTGAATCAGGCGCGAGCCCCCGCCCGGCCGTGGCTCGACCGTGAACTCGAGCCAGGCCCGGCCCGGCACCTTCATCTCGGCGCGCAAGCGCAGGAAGCGTCCGCGCTCGAGCGTCTCGACGCGCCAGAAGTCGACCGCCTCGCCGGGCGCGAGCCGGTCGGGATCGCGACGGCCGCGTCGCAGGCCGACTCCGCCGACGAGCTTGTCGAGCCACCCGCGCGCCGCCCACGCCACGGGCAGCGAGTACCAGCCGTTGTCGCCGCCGATGCCCTCGACGACGCGCCACAGCGCCTCGGGCGGCGCCGAGGAATCGGCCTCCTGCCGGTCGGTGTAGACGGTGTGGCCGCTCCAGTCGGGGTCGCTCGGCAGCAGATCGCTCGGCGCGCCGCGCACGGTGGCGTTCTGCCACGTCGTCTCGACCTCGCCCTCGCGCATCTTCGCGAGTGCGTACCGCACGGCACGGCGGTACCCCGTGAGCCCCGCGGCCGGCGGATCGATGAACTGATCGATGTCGTGCTCGCTGCACACCGCGTCGTACTGCAGGCTCGAGATGATCGGCACGGCGAGCGCGCGCGGAATCGGCGTGACCAGGTTGACCCACTGGCTCGCGAGGTAGGGGGTGAGCACGGGCAGGCTCGCGATCGGGCGCTGCTTGAGGCCCGCCTCCACCGCGTAGCCGTTCATCATCTGGCCGTAGCGCAGCACGTCGGGGCCGCCGATATCGAACGTGCGATTCACGTCGGCCGGCAGGGTGGATGCTCCGACGAGGTAGTGCAGAACATCCCGAACCGCGATCGGCTGGATGAAATTGCGCACCCATTTCGGGGCCGGCATGTAGGGCAGCACCTCGGTCAGATGCCGGATCATCTCGAAGCTCGCCGACCCCGAGCCGATCACGACCCCGGCCTGCAGGGCGGCCGTCGGCACACCGCTCGCCATGAGGATGTCGCCGACCTCCTTGCGACTGCGCAGGTGCGGCGAGAGCTTGCCCTCGGGGTGCAGTCCGCCGAGGTAGACGATGCGGCCGACCTGGGCCGCCGCGGCCGCTGCGGCGACGGTGGATGCCACGTGCCGCTCGGTGCGCTCGAAATCACCCGCACTGCTCATCGAGTGCACGAGGTAGTAGAGCACGTCGATGCCGACCATCGCGCGCGCGACGTCGCCGGCGTTTGCGAGGTCGCCCGTCGCCACCTCCACCTGCGCCGCCCACGGCACGTCGCGCAGCCGAACGGGGTCGCGCACGAACACGCGCACCTCGTGCCCCGCCTCGAGCAGGCGCGGCACGAGCCTGCCGCCGATGTAGCCGGTGGCCCCCGTGACGAGCATCTTCATGCGGCCACGCTAGGGGCGCGCGCTGAGAGTTGCCCCGCACAAGCGTCGCGGCCCAGATTCGCTTCAAACCCGCGGACCCGAGTCGGACAAGCGCCCTTTTCGCCCAGATCTGGCAAGAGTTGGCTCGTAGAGTGAGGGGCGTGCGGGGTGCGGGCGAGGAGAAACGGCGGGCGGGCATCCCGCCCCGCGTGATCGCCTGGTTCGCCGAGAACGCGCGCGACCTGCCCTGGCGGCGGCCGGGGTTCAGCGCGTGGGGCACGCTCGTGAGCGAGATCATGCTGCAGCAGACGCCCGTCGCGCGCGTGATCCCCCGGCTCGAGCAGTGGCTCGCGCGCTGGCCGAGCCCCGACGCGCTCGCCGCCGACTCCCCCGCCGAGGCCGTGCGCGCCTGGGACCGCCTCGGCTACCCCCGCCGCGCCCTCGCGCTGCACGCCGCGGCCGTCACGATCAGCGAGCGGCACGGGGGCCGCGTGCCCGATGACGTGGATGCCCTGCTCGCCCTCCCCGGAATCGGCGACTACACCGCCCGCGCCGTCGCGGCCTTCGCCTACGGCAAGCCCGTGCCGGTCGTCGACGTCAACACGCGCCGGGTGCTGGCCCGCGCGGTCGCGGGTCAGGGCGAGGCCGGCCCCGCCCGCACGCGGGTCGACCTCGCCGCGATGCAGGAACTGCTGCCGGGCGACCCCGCCGAGGCGCGAGCGTTCAACGCCGGCGCCATGGAGCTCGGCCAGACCGTGTGCGTCGCCCGCACCCCGCGGTGCGAGGCCTGCCCGATCGCTGAGTTGTGCGCGTGGCGTGCGGCCGGCTATCCCGGGTACGAGGGCCCCTCGGCGCCGCGGCAGGCGCGCTTCGAGGGCAGCGATCGCCAGGTGCGCGGGCTCATCATGCGCGAGCTCCGGCTGAGCGACACCCCGGTGCCGGCCGACGTCATCGAGGGCGTCTGGCCCGACTCCGTGCAGCGCGAGCGCGCCCTCGCGGGTCTGCTCGTCGACGGCCTCGCGATGGGCTCGCCCGAGGCGGGGTACTCCCTGCCGGGCTCGGTATCATGAGCGCACTGCACACCCTGACCCGGAGGACGAGATGACGCTTCCCGACCCGAACCCGTCTCCAGCGCGGACGCTCACTGAGATGTTCACCGTCGCGCTGTTCACGGTGTTCGCCGCGCTGATCATCCTGCCGGGCATCGTCTTCTCGGCGATCTCAATCTTCTCGACCGGGTCGATCGACCTCGGGCCGAAGCCCTAACCACCGTCGCGCAGCAACGGGCGCGCACCCGCGAACGTCAGACGCGGGTGTCGCCCTCGACAGAACCCTCGTCGTCGATGTCGTCGATGTTGTCGTCGGCGTCGAGCTCGTCGAGCTCCGCGTCGACATCGCGCGGCTTGACGTAGGGGTCAGGGTCGCCGGCGTACTCCGCCGTCGCGGCGAGCGACTCGGTGGCCGCATCGCGCTCGCGCGCCTCGCGCAGCAGGGCCTCGATCGAGGCCGCGTTCTCGGGGATCCCGTCGAGGATGAACTCGATCGTCGGGGTGAGGCGCGTGTTGAGGTTGCGCCCGACCTCGGTCCTGAGCATCCCGGTCGCCGCCGTCAGCGCCGCCGCGCTGTCGTCGCGCTCCTGCTCGGTGCCGAGCACGGTGTAGAAGATCGAAGCGTGCTGCAGATCGCCCGTCACCTGCACGTCGGTGATCGTCACGAAGCCCAGGCGCGGGTCGCGCAGGCCCTTGTCGAGCCGCTGCGCGATGACCTCTTTGATGCGGTCGGCGACCTTGCGGGCGCGGGGGTTGCCTGCCATGAGCTGCTCCTGACTGGTGCTGATGATGCGGGTGGATGCGGCCCGCCGCTCCCGAGGGAACGGCGGGCCGCCGATGGTCGCGCGCGAGGCGCGGACGCAGGACGCGCTAGGCGCGCACCTTCTCCTTCATCTCGATCGTCTCGATCTCGTCGCCGATCTGGATGTCGTTGAACTTGCCGAGGCCGATACCGCACTCGAAGTCGGTGCGCACCTCGGTCACGTCATCCTTGAATCGACGCAGCGACTCGATCGCGAGGTTGTCGCCGACCACGACGCCGTCGCGGATGACCCGCGCCTTGGCGTTACGCGTGATCGTGCCGCTGCGCACGATGACACCGGCGATGTTGCCGAACTTCGACGAGCGGAAGATCTCGCGGATCTCGGCGACACCCGACTGCACCTCTTCGAACTCGGGCTTGAGCATGCCCTTGAGCGCGTTCTCGATCTCCTCCAGTGCGGAGTAGATGACCGAGTAGAAGCGGATGTCGACGCCCTCGCGCTGGGCGCGCTCGCGCGCCTTCGTGTCGGGGCGCACGTTGAAGCCCACGATGATCGCGTTGTCGATCGTCGCGAGGTTGACGTCGCTCTCGGTGACGGCACCCACACCGCGATGGATGATGCGCAGCTGCACGCTGTCGTCCACCTCGATCTTGAGCACGGCCTCTTCGAGCGCCTCGACGGCACCCGAGACGTCACCCTTGATGATGAGGTTGAGCGACTCGACCTTGCCGTCTTCGAGGGCCTTCGTGAAGTCCTCGAGGCTGATGCGCTTGCGCGCCTTCGCCAGCAGGGCATTGCGCTCGGCGGCCTCGCGCTTCTCGGCGATCTGACGGGCGGTGCGGTCGTCGTCGGTGACGATGAAGGTGTCGCCGGCGCGCGGAACGCTCGACAGACCCTGCACCTGCACCGGGCGGGAGGGGTAGGCCTCCTCGACCTTCTCGCCGTTCTCATCGGTCATCGCGCGCACGCGGCCGTAGGCCGTGCCCGCGACGATCGGGTCGCCGACGCGCAGCGTTCCCGCCTGGATCAGCACGGTCGCGACCGAGCCGCGTCCCTTGTCGAGCTTCGCCTCGATCGCGACACCGCGGGCGTCGCGAGCGGGGTTCGCGCGCAGGTCGAGGCCGGCGTCCGCGGTCAGGAGCACAGCATCCAGCAGTTCGCGGATACCCATCTTCTGCAGGGCCGAGACGTCCATGAACATGGTGTCTCCGCCGTACTCCTCGGCGACGAGACCGAACTCGGTGAGCTGCTGGCGCACCTTGGCGGGGTTGGCCCCGTCCTTGTCGATCTTGTTGACGGCGACGACGATCGGCACGCCGGCAGCCTGGGCGTGGTTGAGCGCCTCGACCGTCTGCGGCATGATGCCGTCGTCGGCGGCCACCACGAGGATCGCGACGTCGGTCACCTGCGCACCACGCGCACGCATGGCGGTGAACGCCTCGTGACCCGGGGTGTCGATGAAGGTGATGGCGCGCTCGATGCCCTCGTGCTCGGTCCAGACCTGGTACGCACCGATGTGCTGCGTGATGCCGCCAGCCTCGCCCGCGACGACGTTCGCCTCGCGGATGGCGTCGAGCAGCTTGGTCTTTCCGTGGTCGACGTGACCCATGACCGTGACCACGGGCGGGCGGATGACGAGGTCTTCCTCGTCGTCCTCCTCGTCGAGGTCGATGTCGAAGCCCTCGAGCAGCTCTTTGTCCTCGTCCTCGGGCGAGACGATCTCGATGCGCCAGCCCAGCTCAGCGCCGAGCACCTCGAAGGTCGCGCCATCGAGCGACTCGGTCGCCGTGGCCATCTCACCGAGGTGGAAGAGCACCGTCACGAGGTTGCCGGGAGGGCAGCTCATGCCCGTGGCGTTCTCGAGCTTGTCGGCGAAGTCGGTGATCGACGCGCCCTGGCGCAGACGGATGACCGTCTTGCCGTCGCCGCGGGGAACACTGACGCCGCCGACCGACGGGGCCTCCCGCATTTCGAACTCTTGCCGCTTCGTCCGCTTCGACTTGCGGGCCTTCGACTTGCCGCCACCGCGGCCGAACGCGCCGGCCGTGCCGCCACCGGGTCCGCGACCACGACCGCCGCCGCCACCCGGGCGCGGGCCGCTGAAGCCGCCGCCGGGTGCACCGCCGGGGCCGCCTGCGCCACCGGGGCGGAAGCCGCCGCCGGCACCGGCCGGACGGCCGGGGCCGCCCGTGCGCTGCTGGAAGGGAGCACGCGGGCCGCCAGGGCGACCAGCGCCGTCGGGGCGCGGGGCGCCGGGGCGCGGCGCACCGGGGCGCGGGGCGCTCGGGCGCGGGATCGCGCCGCCGCCGGGGCGGGGCATGCCCTGCGTCGACGAGAAGGGGTTGTTGCCGGGGCGCGGCGTGCCCGGTCGCGCCATGCCCTGCTGCGAGGCGAAGGGGTTGTTGCCGGGGCGCGGCTGACCCGCAGCAGCGGCCGGGCGCGCGGCGCCGTCACCATCGGCGTCGGTCGCGGCGGGCGCCGCCGGAGCCTCGGGCTGCGCCGCGGGAGCGGGGGCCTCGGCCTCGGGTGCGGCGGGGGCCGGAGCAGGGGCCGGTGCGGGCGCCGGCTTCGCGGGAGCCTTCGCAGCGGGAGCCGGGGCGGCCGCCTTGGGCGCCGTGATGCCTTCAGCCTCCAGAGCCGCGCGCAGCTTGCGCGCGACGGGGGGTTCGATCGTCGAGGACGGACCCTTGACGAATTCGCCGAGCTCTTTGAGCTTCTCGAGGGCGACCTTGCTTTCGATGCCGAGCTCGCTCGCGATCTCGTGCACGCGTGGTTTCGCAGCCACAATTCTCCTGTCTGGGCCTGCACCCGGACAGGGGCAGACCATTAGTGCTGGACGGAACTCATTTCGAGCCGCTCATTAGTTGTCCATGTGCCGATCAGCCTTTTCTTCGGACGATGAAATGGTCATCAGGACGGATGCCGCGTCGAGAGGCCCCGCCGCCCGTAGCGCGCGGGCCCAGGCCCGCCGCACGGTGGCGGTCTCGACGCAGTCGCGGGTGCCGTGCACCCACGCGCCCCGCCCCGGAAACCGGGCCAGGGCATCCACCACGACCGCTCCGTCGCGCGCCACCACCCTCACAAGGGAGGATCGAGGTGCGCGCTGTCGACAGCCGAGGCAGGTTCTGACGGGTTCCATTGTAGCCCCTGCCCTACTCCTCCATGACGGAGTCGGGCTGGATGTCGATCTTTGCGCCAGTGAGTTTGGCCGCGAGACGGGCGTTCTGACCCTCTTTGCCGATCGCGAGCGAGAGCTGGTAGTCGGGCACGAGAGCGCGCACGGCCTTCGTCGTCGGGTCGATGACGAACGCGCTCGACACCTTCGCGGGAGACAGCGCGTTGGCCACGAACGTCGCCAGGTCGTCGCTGTGGTCGACGATGTCGATCTTCTCGGCGCCGAGCTCGGCCGTCACGGCGCGCACGCGCTGCCCGAGCTCGCCGATGCACGCGCCCTTGGCGTTGACGCCGGGCTCGAGCGAGCGCACGGCGATCTTCGTGCGGTGGCCGGCCTCGCGCGCGAGCGCCGTGATCTCGACGATGCCGTTGGCGATCTCGGGAACCTCGAGCGCGAAGAGCTTGCGCACGAGCGAGGGGTGGGTGCGGCTCACCGTGATCTGCGGGCCCTTGAGGCCCTTCGAGACGCTCGTGACGTAGACGCGGATGCGGCTGCCGTGCGTGTACTCCTCGCCCGGAACCTGCTCCTCCGGCGGCAGGATCGCCTCGACCGCGCCGAGGTCGATGTGGATCATGCGCGGGTTCGGGCCCTGCTGGATGACGCCCGCGACGATGTCGCCCTCGCGCCCCTTGAACTCGCCGAGCACGCGGTCGTCGCCGATGTCGCGCAGGCGCTGGTTGATGACCTGCTTCGCCGCGAAGGCGGCGATGCGGCCGAAGTCGTCGGGGCTGTCGGGGGCCTCGCCGATGAGCATGCCCTCGTCGTCGAACTCGGGAACGTAGACCGTGACGTGACCGGTCTTGCGATCGAGCTCGACGCGCGGCTGCGGCTGGTCGGCATCGCGCGGCTCGTCGTGGTCGGTGTGCTTGAGGTAGGCCGTGAGGATGGCCTGCTCGATGATCTGCACCAGCTCGTCGAACGGGATCTCCCGCTCGCGCTCCATCATCCTCAGGATGCTCAGGTCGATGTCCACGTGGGGTACCTCCGCTATTCGGTTGAGACTGCGCGACCGACCGTGGCGCGCGCAGTGCGAGCCCCCACGATACCGGACCCCCGCGGGCCGCGCGCCCCGCTCAGCGGGTGGCGCGGAGGCGCTCGACGACCTCGCTCAGCGCGATCTCGCTGCGCTCACCCGAGGCCCGGTTCCAGAACTCGACGATGCCATCGGCGGCCCCGCGGCCGACCACGACGACGAGCGGCACGCCGATGAGCTCGGCATCGCCGAACTTCACGCCCGGCGAGACCTTGGGGCGGTCGTCGTAGAGCGTGTCGAACCCGGCGCCGTCGAGCTCGCTCACGAGCGTCTCGGCGACCGTGTAGGCGAGCTCGTCGCGCCCCGCGGCCACGACGTGCACGTCGAACGGCGCGACCTCGCGGGGCCAGATGAGCCCCTTCTCGTCGTGCGCGTTCTCGGCGATGACGGCGAGGATGCGCGTGACGCCGATGCCGTATGACCCCATCGTGACGGTCACGAGCTTGCCGTTCTCGTCGAGCACCTGCAGCCCGAGCGCCTCGGCGTACTTGCGGCCGAGCTGGAACACGTGCCCGATCTCCATGCCCCGGGCCAGTTCGACGGGGCCGCTGCCGTCGGGGGCGGGGTCGCCCGCCCGCACCTCGGCGATGTCGACGCGGCCGTCGCCGACGAAGTCGCGCCCGGCGACGAGGTGGTACACGTGCTTCTCGGGCTCGTTGGCACCCGTGATCCACGCCGTGCCGTCGCCGACGCGGGGGTCGAGCAGGTACCGGATGCCGGTGCTCGAGTTCTCACCGAGCACGGGTCCGCTCGGGCCCCAGGGCCCGATGTAGCCCTTCACGAGGCCCTTCGCGGCGGCGAAGTCCTCGTCGGTCGCCGCCTCGACGGCCGCGGGAGCGAAAGCCACCTCGGCGCGTTTCAGGTCGACCTCGCGGTCACCGGGAACGCCGACGACGACGAGTTCCCTCGCGCCATCGAGGTGCGTGAGGCGCAGCACGACATTCTTGAGCGTGTCGCCCGCCTCCCAGAGGCGTTCGGCCCGCGGGTACCGTTCGTTCGAGAGCGCGACGAGCGCCGCGATCGTGGGCGTCTCCGGCGAATCGTGGATGACCGCCGCGGGCACCCCCGAGGCGTCGACGGGCTCGGCCACGGGCACGCGGTAGGCCTCGACGTTGGCGGCGTAGCCGCCGGCCGAGCGCACGAAGGTGTCTTCGCCGATCGGGATGGGGTGGAGGAACTCTTCGCTGCGCGAGCCGCCCATCGCGCCGGCATCGGCCTGAACGATGACGTACTCGAGCCCCAGTCGCATGAAGATGCGCTCGTAGGCGTCGCGCTGCGCCTGGTACGCGGCATCCAGCCCCGCGTCGTCGATATCGAACGAGTACGCGTCCTTCATCGAGAACTCGCGGCCGCGCAGGAGCCCCGCCCGGGGGCGGGCCTCGTCGCGGTACTTGTCCTGGATCTGGTAGATCGCGAGCGGCAGGTCCTTGTAGCTGCTGTAGAGGTCTTTCACGAGCAGCGTGAAGACCTCTTCGTGCGTCGGAGCGAGCAGGTAGTCGGCGCCGCGGCGGTCTTGCAGGCGGAAGATGCCGTCGCCGTACTCCTCCCAGCGACCGGTGGCCTCGTAGGGCTCGCGCGGCAGCAGGGCCGGGAAGTGCACTTCCTGCGCCCCGGCGTTCGCCATCTCCTCGCGGATGACCGTCTCAATGCGGCGGCGCACCTTGAGGCCGAGCGGCAACCAGGCGAACACACCGGGGGCCTGACGGCGGATGTAGCCCGCCCGCACGAGCAGACGGTGGCTCGCAACCTCGGCATCGGCCGGGTCATCGCGGAGGGTGCGGACGAAGAGCTGGGAGAGGCGCGTGGTCACCGGCCCAGACTACTTGGCCGCGACACGGCCTCCGCGTGGTGGTCGCGATGCCCCCCGTTTGGGGGCCAGAATGGAAACAGGCCTGCGAGCGATGGCAAGGGGGGCTTGGATCGCTCGCAGGCCCTTCCCGTCTCGCGAAGACTCGCACGACGGGAAACCCGCACGACGGAAGAGCCCCCCTGAGCGATCCGATGCGGATCGTGCACCGCCCCCCGGTGCTGTCAGTCGGCTCCCCCGGCCGATGGTGCCAGCGTACTGACGGGTCCGTCGCGGGGGTCAGTCCCCCGATGGGGGGACACCCTCCCTCACGAACGCCGCGGGTCAGGCCGTGACGACCTGCGGCTCGCCGACCGGAGCATCCGGCATCGACGCCGCGAGGCGGTTCGCTTCTTCGATGAGCGTCGCGACGATCTCGTTCTCGGGCACGGTCTTGATGACCTCGCCCTTCACGAAGATCTGACCCTTACCGTTGCCCGAGGCGACCCCGAGGTCGGCTTCGCGCGCCTCACCGGGACCGTTGACGACGCAGCCCATGACCGCCACGCGCAGCGGCACGGTCATGCCCTCGAGGCCCTTCGTGACGTCTTCCGCGAGGGTGTAGACGTCGACCTGGGCGCGCCCGCACGAGGGGCACGAGACGATCTCGAGCTTGCGCTCGCGCAGGTTGAGGCTCTCGAGAATCTTGAGCCCCACCTTCACCTCTTCTGCCGGCGGGGCCGACAGCGAGACGCGGATAGTGTCGCCGATGCCCTCGCTCAGCAGGATGCCGAACGCCGTCGCACTCTTGATCGTGCCCTGGAAGGCAGGCCCGGCCTCGGTGACCCCGAGGTGCAGGGGCCAGTCGCCCCGCTCAGCGAGCTGGCGGTAGGCCTTGACCATCACGATGGGGTCGTTGTGCTTGACCGAGATCTTGAAGTCGTGGAAGTCGTGCTCTTCGAACAGGCTCGCCTCCCAGACGGCGCTCTCGACGAGGGCCTCGGCGGTCGGCTTGCCGTACTTCTGCAGCAGGCGCGGGTCGAGCGAGCCGGCGTTGACGCCGATGCGGATGCTCACGCCGGCGTCTTTCGCCCGCTTGGCGATCTCGGCGACCTGGTCGTCGAACTTGCGGATGTTGCCCGGGTTCACGCGCACCGCAGCGCAGCCGGCATCGATCGCCTGGTAGACGTACTTCGGCTGGAAGTGGATGTCGGCGATGACCGGGATCTGGCTCTTCTTCGCGATGATGTGCAGCACATCCGCGTCGTCCTGGCTCGGCACGGCGACGCGCACGATGTCGCATCCCGTCGCGGTGAGCTCGGCGATCTGCTGCAGCGTCGCGTTGATGTCGGTCGTGGGCGTCGTCGTCATCGACTGGACGCTCACCTGGTGGTCGCTGCCCACCATGACCTTGCCGACCTTGATCTGGCGGGTCTTGCGGCGAGGGGCGAGGGTCTCAGGGACCTTGGGCATTCCGAGATTCACAGCGGGCACGATGCCCAGTGTACGACCCGCGCCTGAACTCGTCTCGTCAGGAGCGCTACCCGCTAGAACAGCGTGACGGGCTTGACGATGTCGGCGTAGATGAGCAGCGCGCTCATCACACCGAGTACGAGCACGACCGCGAGGGTCACCGGCACGAGCTTTGCCGTGTCGATCGGGCCCGGGTCGGGCTTGCCCCGCAGCTTCGCGAACCAGCGCCGCAGACCTTCCCACAGCGCCCCCGCGACGTGACCACCGTCGAGCGGCAGCAGCGGGATGAGGTTGAACACGAAGAGCGCCACGTTGAGCGACGCGATGAGCCCGGTGAGGAACGAGACGCGCTCGACGACCGGGATCGTGTCGATGCTCGCGATCTCGCCCGCGATCCGGCCTACGCCCACGACGCTGATCGGTCCGTTCGGGTCGCGCTCCTCGGGCCCGAAGGCCGCCGCCGCGACGTCGATCATGCGCTGCGGCAGATTGAGGATGATGCCGACGACGGCGGAGACGTTGTCGCCGACGGCGGGCAGCACGGCCGTGACGGGCTGCTGCACGGTCTCGTAGGCGGGCGCGATGCCGATGAACCCGACCTGCTGCGTCCGGGCCTCGCCGTCGGCACCCTCGACGACGCGTCCGCGCTCGTCGACGACGTAGCGCTCGGTCAGGAGGGGCGTGACGCTCGTGCGCACCGCGGCGCCGTCGCGCTCGACCTCGACGGCGAGCGAGCGGCCGGCCGCGTCGCGCACGACCGCGAGCACGGCATCCCACGATTCGATCGGCTGACCGTCGATCGCGACGATGCGATCGCCCGGCTGCAGGCCCGCCTCGGCGCCGGGGGCGAGCGGATCACCGGGCGCGCACTCCTGCCGCTCACTCGTCGCGGGCAGCACGCACTCGTTGACGCTGCCGAGGGTCGTCGACGGCTGTGCGACCCCGAAGCCCATGAGCACGACGGCGTAGAGCACGATCGCGATGAGGAGGTTCATGAACGGACCGCCGAGCATGATGACGACGCGCTTCCACACCGCGAGTCGGTAGAAGGTGCGGTGCTCTTCGCCCTCGGGAATCGTGTCGGCCGAGGCGCTGCGCGCGTCCTGCACGAGCGTCTCGAAGAACCCGGTCGACGCCGTGCGGGCGGCGCGGCCCGCCATGGGCGGGTACATGCCCGCCATCGAGATGTAGCCGCCCAGCGGAATCCACTTGAACCCGTACTCGGTTTCGCCCCGACGCCACGAGACCATCGTGCGCCCGAACCCGATCATGAACTGGCCGACGCGAACGCCGAAGAGCTTCGCGGGCACGAAGTGGCCGAGCTCGTGCAGGGCGATCGAGACGATGAGCCCGACGACCACCACGAGGATTCCGACGATGTACAGCAGCACGGTCTCCACGAGCGGTCACTCTAGTGCCGGGCGCCCAGCGGGCGCTGGGCGGAGGCTACGAGGCGGCGATGAGCGCGTCGGGCCTACTGCGCCGCGATGAGCGCGTCGGCCTCCCGGCGCGCCCACGCCTCGGCCTCGAGCACGCCCTCGAGCGTCATCGCGAGCGGCTCGTGGCGGTCGACGACGGCGCGCACGGTGTCGACGATGTCGAGATAGCCGATCGACCCGGCGTGGAAGGCGTGCACGGCCTGCTCGTTCGCGGCGTTGAACACTGCGGGGAAGGTCTCGCCCGCCTCCCCCACGTGCTTGGCGAGAGCGACCGCCGGGAACGCCTCGTCATCGAGCGGGGCGAAGGTCCAGGTGGATGCGGTGCTCCAGTCGAGCGGGGCCCCCGCGCCCGCGACGCGGTGCGGCCAGTCGAGCCCGAGCGAGATCGGCAGCCGCATGTCGGGCGGCGAGCACTGCGCGATCGTCGACCCGTCGACGAACTCGACCATGGAGTGCACGATCGACTGCGGGTGCACGGTGACCTCGATGCGGTCGTAGGGCACATCGAACAGCAAGTGTGCTTCGATGACCTCGAGACCCTTGTTCACGAGCGTCGACGAGTTGGTCGTGATGACGGTGCCCATGTCCCACGTCGGGTGTGCGAGCGCCTCGGCCGGCGTCACGCCGGCGAGCGAGGCCCGCGAGCGTCCGCGGAATGGCCCGCCGCTCGCCGTCAGCACGAGCCTGCGCACCTCGTGGCGCTCGCCCGCGAGCAGCGCCTGGGCGATCGCCGAGTGCTCGCTGTCGACCGGCACGATCTGCCCGGGGGCCGCGAGGCTCGTGACGAGCGACCCGCCCACGATCAGGCTCTCCTTGTTCGCGAGGGCCAGGATGCGCCCCGCCTGCAGCGCCGCGAGGGTCGGCGCGAGACCGACCGACCCGGTGATGCCGTTGAGCACCACATCGCAGTGCACGTCGCGCACGAGCTGGGCCGCGGCCTCGGCGCCGAGGGCGACGTGCTCCACGGAGTGGGCGCGCGCCTGGGCCTCGACGAGCTCGCGGTTGCGGCCCGCTGCGAGCCCGACGACGCGGAACCGCTCGGGGTTGGCGGCAATGACCTCGAGCGCCTGCACGCCGATCGAGCCCGTGGAACCCAGAACGATGACGTCGCGCATGGTTCTCATCATGCCGGACGGCGGGCGGGCATCCCGCGCCGCGGACGACCTATTCGACGATCTCGATGATCGAGACGAGGAACAGCAGGTCTTGCCCACCGAGCGGGTGCGCCTCGGGGTCGGGGCCGTAGGCGAACTCGGCGGGGATCGTCACGACGAGCGTCGTGCCGACCTGCTGGCCGATGAGCGCTGCCGAGAAGCCCTGGATGACGCCCGTGACCGGGAAGGTGGCGGGCGAGGCGCCGTAGCTCTGGTCGAAGACCTCGCCGGTCTGCCAGCTCGTGCCCTGGTAGTCGACGAGCACGGTCGAGTCGGCGGCCACGACGTCGCCGTCGCCCTGTTCGAGCACGGCGAGCAGCAGCTCGTCGGGCGCGCCGCCCTCGGGCAGCGTCACGACAGGCGGCGTCGCTCCGAGATCGATCTCGGGCACCCCCGAGGTCCACTCGCCGGGAACGACGGGCTCCGGCGGGGCCTCGACCTCGATGACGTCGATGACGAAGAGCAGCGACTCGGTGCCCGAGAGCTCGAGCGCGGGAACACCCTCGGCGCCGAATCCATCGGCGGGGGGCACGACGATCGCCAGGCGGCTGCCCGGCGTCGAGCACTCGAGCGCCTGCGAGATGCCGACGAACTGCTCGCTCTCGGTGTCGATCGTGAAGGTCGCCGGCGTCGCGCCGCCGAAGCCCGTGGTCTCGATCTCGGCGCCCGTCTCGCCGTTGTAGAGCGTGTACTCGAACACGATGGTGTCGCCGTTGGCGGCGGCGTCGCCCTCGCCGGCCTCGAGCACGCGACGCTCGGTCGACTCGGCGCTCAGCGGGGCCTCGAACTCGGTGACGGGCGTGCTGCCGAAGGCGCCGTCGACGCTCACGGCGTCCGCTGCCGCGCCGGAGGGGAGGCAGTCGGCGTCGGCCGTCGTGCTCGCGGGAGCGCACGCGGCGAGCGAGACGAGCAGTCCGGCACTGAGGCCGAGGGCGATGGTCGAAGAGCTGCGGCGCACGGGAGGATCCTCACGGTGGAACGGGCACGAAGTCCCCATCCTCCCACGCCTCCCCTAGGACTCCGCTCGGAGTGTGCGCGGTTCGTGCTGCACGGGGAAGCTCACCGAGTTCGCGATGAAGCACAGCTCGCTCGCCCGATGGTGCAGCGCCTCGGCCCGGCGCGCATCCTCGTCGTCGTGATGGGCCGAGAGCGTCACGACCGGCCGCAGCGTCGCCTCGATGAGCCGGCCTCCGTCGCCCTCCTGTTGCAGCGTGCCGCTCGCCGCATCGCGATAGTCGACGACGACGATGCCGTTGACCGCGGCGACGTGCAGATAGCTGAGCATGTGACACTGCGCGAGCGCGGCGATCACGAGCTCCTCGGGGTTCCAGCGATCGGCATCGCCGCGGAACACCCGATCGCTCGATCCGGCGATCTCGTGCTGCTTGCCGTCGGCTCGGATGCGGTGGTCGCGACCATAGGAGCGGTACGTCGCCGTGCCCTCGCCCCGGTTGCCCGTCCACTGCACCTCGACGGCGTAGCCGTGCTGATCGTGCACCATGCGGACTCCTCTCGCGCCCAGCCGCCTGCGAGGGGCCGGGAGTACACTCATCCCACCATGACTGACACTCTTTCTGCGCCCGCAGCCCCGTCATTCGAGGGCTCCGCCCCCGCCTCCGCGCCCATCGCGCAGGAGCGCCGCATCGTCACCGCGATCCCCGGCCCGGCCTCGCAGGCGCTGCACGAGCGCCGGCTCGCCGTGGTGAGCGCGGGCGTCGGCACCGCGCTGCCGGTCTACATCGACCGCGCGCACGACGCGATCGTCGTCGACGTCGACGGCAACCACTTCATCGACCTCGGCGGCGGCATCGGCGTCATGGGCGTCGGCCACACCAACGACGCGGTCGTCGCCGCTGTGCAGGAGCAGGTCGCCAAGGTGACGCACACGCTTTTCACCGTCACGCCCTACGAGCCCTACGTGCGCGTCGCCGAGCTGCTCGTGCAGCACACGCCCGGCGATCACGCGAAGAAGGTCGTGCTCGTCAACTCGGGCGCCGAAGCGCTCGAGAACGCCGTGAAGATCGCGCGCAAGCACACCGGGCGCGCGGGCGTCGCCGTGCTCGACCACGGCTACCACGGCCGCACCAACCTCACGATGGCTATGAACTTCAAGGCCATGCCCTACAACTTGGGCTTCGGGCCGTTCGCGAGCAACATTTACCACGCCCCCAGCTCGTACCCCTTCGACGATGGCCTCTCGGGCGCCGACGCCGCGAAGCGCACCATCTCCTACCTCGAGAAGCGCGTCGGCGCGGCCGACCTCGCCTGCCTGGTCGCCGAGCCGATCCAGGGCGAAGGGGGCTTCATCGTTCCCGCGGAGGGCTACCTCGTCGCGCTGCAGGAGTGGTGCACCGCGAACGGCGTGGTGTTCATCGCCGACGAGGTGCAGTCGGGCGTCGCCCGCACGGGCGCCTACTACGCGAGCGAGCACTTCGGTCTTGTTCCCGACATGATCACGACGGCCAAGGGCATCGCGGGCGGCATGGTGCTCGCCGGCGTCGTCGGCCGCGCCGAGATCATGGACAGCTCGCACGCGGGCGGGCTCGGCGGCACCTACGGCGGCAACCCCGTGGCCTGCGCCGCGGCGATCGCGGTCTTCGAGCAGATCGAGCAGCGCGACCTGCTCGGCCAGGCGACGCGCATCGAATCGGTGCTGAAGCCGCTGCTGCTCGAGCTGCAGGCGAAGCACCCGAGCATCGGCGACGTGCGCGGCATGGGCGCCATGCTCGCGATCGAGTTCGTCGACCCGCAGACGCACGAGCCCGATGCCGCGATCGTCACGCGCGCTGTGGCTGCCGCCGCGCAGCAGGGCGTGCTGCTGCTGAGCGCGGGCACCTACGGCAACGTCATCCGGTTCCTGCCCGCCCTCACCATCAGCGACGAGCTGCTGCGCGAGGCGGTCGGCGTGCTCGACGCGGCGCTCTCGGCCTGACGCACCGCGTGGCCGGCCGGGCACGACCGCTCGACGTCGACGGCGTCGTCGAACTGGCTCGCATCGAGCGCTCGGGGCTCATCGAGTCGCGGCACCTCGGCGCGGCCGCGGTCGTCGACGCCTCGGGTCGCGTCCTGCGCGCGGTCGGCGACGTGCGCGCGACGATCTACCCGCGCTCGACCCTCAAGCCCGTGCAGGCGGTCGCGATGCTCGAGCTCGGCGCAGAATTCGCCGACGACGAGCTCGTGCTCGCGCTTGCGAGCCACTGCGGCAGCCCCAATCACGTCGCGGTTGTCGAGCGGATGCTGCGCGACGACGGGCGCGATTCGAGCGCCCTGCAGTGCCCGGCCCAGTGGCCGCTCGGCGGTGCAGAGCGCGCCGCCCGACAGGCGCAGGGCCTGGGGCCGAGCCGACTCACGATGAACTGCTCGGGCAAGCACGCGGGCATGCTGCGGGCAAGTGATGCGGTCGGTGGCGACCCCGCCCACTACCTCGAACTCGACCACCCCGTGCAGTCGCAGATCACGGCCGCCGTCGAGCGGCTCACGGGCGAAGCCGTGCACCACGACGGGCACGACGGCTGCGCGGCACCGCTGCACGCCACCTCGCTCGCGGGGCTCGCCCTGGCGATCGCGCGCGTCGCGAGCGGGCAGAGCGCCGAAGCCGGGCGCGTCATGGCCGCCGTGCGCGCCGAGCCGTGGGCGATCGACGGCCCGGGCCGGGCCAACACCGTCGTCATCGAGCGCCTGGGCGGCATCGCCAAGCTCGGCGCCGAAGGGCTCGTCGTCATCGGCACGCCCGACGGCATGGCCGTGGCCGTCAAGGTGCTCGACGGCTCGATGCGCGCGACGACCCCCGTGGCGCTCGCACTGCTCGCGGCCGCGGGCGGAATCCCCACCGAACTCGCGCACGAGCTCATCGCACTCACGAGCGAGCGCGTGCTCGCGGGCGACGACGAGGTGGGCGCGCTGCTCGTCAGCATCGACTAACGCGCAACGCGCATCCCACCCCGTCGGTCAGCCTGCCTTCGCGAGCTGGCGGCGGCGCGCGGCCGCCGTGAGCTGGGCGATGAGCACGAGGGCGATCGCGAGGAAGAACACCGCCGAGGCGATGACGTTCGCCTCTGCCGGGATTCCGCGCGCCGCCGCCGTGTAGACGTAGCTCGGGAAGGTCACGTCGGCGCCGCGGTTGAAGTTCGTGATGATGAAGTCATCGAAGCTCAACGCGAACGACAGCAGCGCGGCCGCGACGATGCCCGGCAGCAGCATCGGGAACGTGATGCGCCAGAACACCTGGGTCGGGTTGCCGTAGAGATCACGGCCGGCTTCTTCGAGCGCGGGATCGAGGCTTGCGACGCGCGCCCGCACCGTCACGACGACGAAGCTCAAGCAGAACAGCGTGTGGGCCAGGATGATCGTGCCGATGCCCTTCGGAACGCCCGCCTGCAGGAACTGGGCGGCGAGGCCAGCGCCGAGCACGACCTCGGGAGTCGTCATCGGCAGGAAGATGAGCAGCGTCGTGGCGTTGCGGAACCGGAACCGGTAGCGCACGAGCGCGAGCGCGATCATCGTGCCGAGCGTCGTGGCGAGCAGCGTCGCAACGACACCGATCAGCACACTGTTGCCGAAGGCCTGGCAGACGGTCTGCGCCTCGCACACCGTGAACCAGTTCTCGAAGGTGAAGCCCGACCAGATGATGTTGGTGCGCCGCGAGTCGTTGAATGAGAACGCGATCGTGTACGCGATCGGGATGAGCAGGAAGATGAACGCCATCGCCGAGTAGACCCAGATGGCGTACTTGCCGAAGCCCCTCACAGCAGCTCCTCCGTTCCGCTGCGCTTCACGTAGAGCGCGACGAGCACGAGGATGAACGCCATGAGCAGCAGCGAGAGCGCGGCCGCCGCGGGGAAGTTCTGCAGCACGAGGAAGTTGGTCTCGATCACGTTGCCGATCATGGTCGTGTCGGCAGAGCCGAGGAACTCACGCGAGGCGTTGATGTAGTCGCCCGCAGCGGGGATGAAGGTGAGCAGCGTGCCCGACATGACGCCGGCCGCGGAGAGCGGGAGCGTCACGGTGCGGAACGTCGTCGCCGGGCTGCCGTACAAGTCATTGCCCGCCTCGAGCAGCCGCAGGTCGAGCGACACGAGGGTCGCGTAGATGGGCAGCGTCATGAACGGGATGAAGTTGTACGTCAGGCCGAAGATGACCGAGAAGGCCGTGCCGGTGATCGCCTCACCCGGGCCGAGGATGCCGATCGACGACAGGATGCCCGAGATGGGCCCCTCGGTCGAGAAGATCTGCTTCCAGGCCAGGGTGCGCAGCAGGAACGAGATGAAGAACGGCGCGATGACGAGCGCGAGCGACTGCAGTAGCGGATACGGCCGCAGCGTGATGCCGATGAAGTACGCGAGCGGGAAGCCGATCAGCAGCGCGAACAGGGTCGCGAGCGCGGCATAGCCCGCCGAGCGCACGGCCTGCTCGCCGTAGGTCTCGATGACCGTCACATAGTTCTGCCAGTTGAAGGCGTTGACGTACTGCCCGAAGAGCAGCGGGTCGGGCGCCTGCAGGCTCGTGATGATGAGCGAGATCAGCGGCGTGACGAAGAAGAGGATGAGGTAGAAGATGCCGGGCAGCAGCAGGAAGAGCGCGATGGGGCTCTTGCGCCGCGCGGCCGGCTCGACCGCCGCCGTAGAGCTCGAGAAGGCGGTGAAGGCCATGGCCTAGGCCTCCTCGAGTTCCGCTTCGAGGTCCTTGCGCGACTGCACGGCGATCATCGACGTGTCGAGGTCGGCATGGAACCGCGAGACGGGCGCGCCCTCGGCCTCGTCGGCGAGACCGAACGCGTGATCGACGGCCCAGCTCAGCCAGACCGCGTCGCCGTCGTGGTGCAGGGACGAGATCGACGTGTTCTGCACGAATACCGTGATCGCGCCGTGGTGCGGCACGGTGACCTCGTACTGCGTGCTGACGCCGCTGAACGAGACGTCGGTGATGCGGCCGGGGCCGATGACGTTGCGACCCGAGGCGGCCGTCGGCTCGGCGTCGTGCAGCGACACCTTCTCCGGGCGGACTCCGACCGTGACGTGCCCGCTGTGCCGTTGCGCGCGCGCGAGCGGCACCTCGATCTTCGTGCCGGCGGCGTCGACCACCATCGAGGTGCTCAAGCTCGAGACGACGTCACCCGAGAACAGGTTCGACTGGCCGAGGAACTTGGCGACGAACGCCGTGTGGGGCAGCTCGTACAGCTCTTGCGGCGCACCCATCTGCTCGATGCGGCCCTTGTTCATGACCGCGACGGTGTCGGCCATGGTCATGGCCTCCTCCTGGTCGTGGGTCACGTGCAGGAAGGTGAGCCCGACCTCGCTCTGGATGTCCTTGAGCTCGACCTGCATCTGGCGCCGCAGCTTGAGGTCGAGCGCGCCGAGCGGCTCGTCGAGCAGCAGGAGCGCCGGGCGGTTGACGACAGCGCGCGCGAGCGCGACGCGCTGCTGCTGGCCGCCCGAGAGCTGCGTGGGCTTGCGGCCCGCGACGTGGTCGAGCTCGACGAGCTGCAGCGCCTCGTGCGCGAGCGCCTGGGCGTTCTTGATGCCGCGCCGCTTGAGCCCGAACGAGACGTTCTCGAGGATCGTCATGTGCGGGAACAGGGCATAGCTCTGGAACACCGTGTTGACGGGGCGCTGGAACGCCTTCGTCGAGGTGACGTCTTTGCCGCCGATGAGGATGCGGCCCGCGGTGGGCTCCTCCAGACCGGCGATGAGCCGCAGGGTGGTCGTCTTGCCGCACCCGGAGGGCCCCAGCAGCGCGAAGAACGATCCTGCCGGAATGGTCAGGTCGAGCTCTTCGATCGCCGTGAAGCCGGGGAAGCGCTTGGTGATGCCGACCAGTTCGAGGTCGGCACCAGCCTCGGCGAATCCACCCTGCGGAACATCAGTGTTCGTCACCTCGGTGGTACTCCTTCTCGTGGGGGTGATCAGGCGCCGAGCAGGATGGCCTGGAAGGCCGCCTGGTACTCGTTCTCCTCCTGCGCCGTGAGGCCGCGGAAGATCTTGGACTGCGCGAGGGTCTCGTCGGACGGGAAGATGAGCTGGTTCTCGGCGAGCTCGGGGTCGATCGCGACAGCCGCCTCCTTGGCACCGGCGACGGGAGTGATGTAGTTCACCCACGCCGCGACCTCGGCGGCGACCTCGGGCTCGTAGTAGTAGTTAATGAGCGTCTCGGCGTTGGTCTTGCGCGGCGAGCCGATCGGGATGAGGAAGTTGTCGTTCCACAGCGTCGCGCCGCCCTCGGGGAGCAGGAACTTCCACTTCTCGTATCCCGCTTCGGCGTTCAGCACCGTGATGTCGCCGGACCAGCAGATCGCCGCGAGCGTGTCGCCGTTGACGAGGTCTTCGGTGTAGGCGTTTCCGCGCACGTTGCGCACCTGGCCCGACTCCACCTTCTCGCGGAAGATGTCGAGCGCGGCATTGAATTCGTCGGCCGTGAAGTCGCCCGAGATGTCGACGCCGTTCTCGAGCATGATGACACCGATCGTGTCGCGCATCTCGGAGAGCACACCGACGCGACCCTCGAGGTCGGGGCGCCACAGGTCGCTCACCGACCGCACCTCGGCGGTCTCCTCGGTGTTGTAGCACACGCCGGCGAAGCCGCCCTGCCACGGCAGGGAGTGCACGCGGCCCGGGTCGAACTGCGGGTTCTGCAGGCTCTCGACGAGGTTCGCGGCGTTGGGGATGTTGTCCTTGTTCAGCGGCTGCGTGTAGCCGAGCTGGATCCAGCGGTTCACCATCCAGTCGGTGAGGCACACGGTGTCGGCGCCGATGTCTTGGCCGAGGGCGAGCTGGTCGCGCACCGTCGCGAAGTACGAGTTGTTGTCGTCGACCGTCACGAGGTAGTTGACCTCGATGCCGAACTCCTCCTGGAACGCGACGAGCGTCGGGTAGTTGCCGTCGTCGTCCTCGTCGATGTAGAAGGGCCAGTTCGCCCAGTTGAGCGTCTTGTCGGTGGCCGACTGGTCCTCGGCGGGGTTGAGCTCGGTCGAGCCGCCGGTCGTGCAGGCGGCAAGGGCGAGAGCCGTGGCGCCGGCCCCCGTGCCGGCGAGCATCGTGCGGCGCGTGAGCTGCGCGCGCTTCGCCTGCGCGATGAGGCTGCGGATCATCGGGTCTTCGGGAAGGGGACGGGTCATGGCGTGCTCCTCAGTCGATTGCCGGTACGTCAGTGTCCGAACCGCGCGCGGACGGTGCGTCGATACTGTCACACGCGATGGCCGCATCGCACCCCCGAACGCTCGATTCATCCATCCTGAAACACAAATGTCACGAAATCAGCACTTCCAGGCAAAAAAGAGTGCGGAATCCATTGCCTGAAGCCGCTACGCTGGTGCCGCAACGCAGCGCGGCGGTGTCGATTCCCGCTCGCGCGTCCATCGCGAGGAGAACTGATGAGAATCGCCGTTCCGGCCGAGGTCAAGAACAACGAGTACCGCGTCGCCATCACGCCCGCAGGCGTGCACGACCTGGTGGCCAACGGCCACGAGGTGCTCGTGCAGGCGGGCGCCGGGCTCGGATCATCGATCACCGATGACGAGTACGCCGCTCAGGGTGCCCGCATCGTCGCCGACGCCGCCACCGCGTGGGGCGAGGCCGACCTCCTTCTGAAGGTGAAGGAACCGATCGAGTCGGAGTACGAGCACTTCCGTCCGGGAATGCTGCTCTTCACCTACCTGCACCTCGCCGCCGAGAAGGAGCTCACGCACGCTCTGCTCGACAAGCACGTCACGGCGATCGCCTACGAGACGGTGCAGTTGCCTTCGCGCGCCCTGCCGCTGCTGGCACCGATGAGCGAGGTCGCGGGCCGACTCGCCCCCATCGTCGGCGCGAACGCGATGATGCGCCCGAACGGCGGCCCCGGACTGCTCGTGCCCGGGGTGCCCGGCACCGACCCGGCGAACATCGTCGTGCTCGGCGGTGGCGTGGCCGGTACCAACGCTGTCGCCATGGCCGTGGGCCTCGGCGCGGAGGTCACCGTGCTCGACACCAACATCCAGCGACTCCGCGAGCTCGACGCCCTGTACAGCGGGCGCATCCGCACGATCGCTTCGAACGGCTACGAGATCGAGAAGGCGGCCGTGCAGGCCGACATGCTCATCGGCTCGGTGCTCATCCCCGGGGCCAAGGCTCCCAAGCTCGTGAGCAACGACCTCGTCTCGCGCATGAAGCCGGGCAGCGTGCTCGTCGACATCGCGGTCGACCAGGGCGGCTGCTTCGCCGACACCCGGCCCACGACGCACGCCGACCCCACCTTCCGCGTGCACGACAGCATCTTCTACTGCGTGGCGAACATGCCCGGCGCGGTGCCCACGACGTCGACCTACGCGCTCACGAATGCCACGATGCCCTACGTGCGGGCCATCGCGAACCACGGCTGGAAGACCGCTCTGCAGGCCGACGGCTCGCTCGCTCTCGGGCTCAACACCCACGCGGGTTCGGTGACCAACGAGGCGGTCGCGACCGCACACGGGCTCGACTCCGTGCCGCTCGCCAGCGCGCTCGCCTGACCTCGTCCGCGGGCTGACACCTCGACCGTCAGCCCGCGGCGAGCCCTGGCCACCGACGGCGCACGACGCCCTCCCCCGGCTCGAGCACCCACACGTCACCGCGCTCGGGATCGAGGGGCGGTAGCGTCGCGCGCACGCCGAGCAGCGCTCGCGCATCGGCCGACTCGGCCTGGGCGACGACGACCGTCGTGGTGCGCCGTGCCGCGGTGAAGGCCGCCCACGCCGCATGCCACGCATCGGGATCGGCGATGATCAGTCGCGGTGCGAGCTCGATCGTGGCGCCTCCCTCGGCCTGGTGGGCGGCCGCGGCGTCGCGCTCGATGCGGTGCCCCGGGTGCGCGGCTCGGAGCGCGTCCGCGACGGCCGCTGGCCGCCGCGAGACGACGAGCGCGTCGGCCGCCGTCGGTACCCACTCCGGCACGACGACGCGGTCGGGACGCAGCACGCCCTCCCCCGCATCCAGTACCTGCACGTGAACGTCGTGCCACCAGCCGCGCCCGGGGGGCGCAGCGCGGTCGAAGAGACCCCGCGGGGCCCCGGACAGCTGATGATCGTCAGCATCGACGGCCCGCAGCAGCAACCGGGACTCGAAGCGCGTGCCGAGCATCGACCGCGCAGACGATGCGGCACCGACAGCGGCGACCGCTCCCCCACCGACCCGCCGGATCGCGCGCACGGCGGCGTCCCACCGCTGCAGCAGCTCGGCCGCGAGCTCGCCTGCGTCGGCAAGCAGCAGGTCGAGGTCGTCGGCAAGCAGCAGTGTGGCGGTGGGCGGCTGCTCTGCAAGCTGCTCGAGCAGGTGCCACGCGTCGGCGACCGACGTCGGCAGCACCACGACGCCGCACGCGGCCTCGAGCGCCGCATCCCGGAGCGCGATCAGCGCTGTTGTGCGCCCGCTGCGGGGCGCCCCGGCGACGGCGAGCGATCCGCCGCTCGCTGGCTCATGCAGAGCCGCACGCTGGCGCAGCTCTGACGGCTCGTCGAGCAGGCCGAACGCGAGCGCGGGCAGGGCCCCGGAGAGCGCCGGGGTGATGGGATTCCGGTCGTCCCCTCGACGCGGCGGGTCTGGGTGGGGCGCTGCCAGGAATGCCGCAAGCTCCGCACGATCGATCCGCTCCGGCAACGGGGGCAGCCACGGCGACTGGATTGGCGGCTGCGAGGCCCAGCGCTCCTGTACCGCGACGATGTCGGCGTCATCCACGACGGCCACCTGCACCGCTCGCGCTCCGTCCGCATCGATCACGAGCGCACGACCAGGCGGCGCGCTCGCGACCTCCGCAGCGTGGCGACCGATGAAGCCCGTGGCCGCCGAGGCCGAGAGCCGGAACGCGATGCGCAGCGCGCAGTTCGCCGCGACCGCATCCCGCACAGCACCGGCGGGATGCTGGGTGCCGAGCACCAGGTGCACGCCGAGAGAGCGTCCGCGCGCCGACAGGTCGGCGAACGGAGCGTGCAACTCGGGGAACGCGTCGATGAGCGCGGCGAACTCGTCGACGAGCACCACGAGCCGCGCGAGCACGTCAGGGCGCTGCGCGACGTCGCGCAACCCGGCGTCGACGAGCACGCGCTCGCGTCGCCGCAGTTCGGCGCGCAGACTCAGCAGGGTGCGCTGCGCGACGAGCGGGTCGAGATCAGTGACGAGCCCGATGACGTGCGGCAACCGCGTGAGGCCCGCGAACGTGGCACCGCCCTTGAAGTCGACGAAGAGCAGGTGCACCGCGCTCGGCGGGAGGCGCGCCGCCCAGCTCAGCGCGAGGGCGCGGAGGAACTCGCTCTTGCCGCTGCCGGTCGTGCCGCCGACGAGCGCGTGCGGCCCCACGCGTTCGAGGTCGATGCCGACCGCGCCCGAGCCGTCGAGCCCGATCGGCACGCCCTCGACGTGCTCTGCTGCGGCACGGAGCGCGAGCTCGCTCCACGCGACGCGCGGCGGCGGACCGGCCGTCGTCGATCGCGACGCCGCGTGCTGATCGAGCTGACGGACGCTGACGAGCTCGGGGCGCACAGCGATGGGCTCACGACCCGGACGGTGCAGCACGACGCGCGTCGCCGAGTGCACGCGCAGGACCGTGGCTGTCGCGGGGCACGGATCGGCGGGAGCGACGCGCTCGAGCACGACCCCTGGCTCCGCCTGCAGGCGACGCGCGAGCGACTCGGCGACTGCGCCCGTACCCTGCAGCAGGAGCGGTCCTCGAGGAAGAAGCACCGGGAGCGCGGGGTGGCGGTGGGCTCGATCGAGCAGGCCTCGCAGGCGCTCGTCGACCACCGGGTCGCCGCTCGACGGCGGCGCATCCGGAGCCATCGCGCTCGGAGCGGGGGCCGTGCCGAGACGCACGGCGCCCCGATCATCAGGATCGACGGCCGGGCCGAGAGGATGGCGCGCATCGAGGTCGGCTCGTTCGTCGGCATGGGCGACGAGCACGGCCTGCTCGTATTCGACGCACTCGCGCGCGAAACGGGCCGCTTCGTCGCGCACGGCTCGGCGTGCCTGACGCCGACCGTCGAGCACGGTCGCGATCGCGATGAGCGGACTCAGCACGGCGAACAGCAGCACGAAAGGCGAGCCCGTCACGAGACCGATGACGACCGCGCCCACGAGCGGGGCCACGACGGCGATGACGGGAAACGGCGGGCGCACGGGAGGGCGCGGCGGCGACGGGAGCGGGGGAAGTCGATGCATCGGCCGAGCACAGCACATCACGCAACCATGGCCGCGGCCGACTGCCCTGAGGGCGGGCTGCCCGAACGCGTGGACAGGTGGGGAGGAGGGTGGCGCCGAGCTCAGCTCACGACGACGAACTGCTCGCCGATGTCGATGCGCGTGCCACGCACGACCGGGTAGCGGCGCCCCGGCTCGCACGGCCGGGCGTCCGTGCCCGGCTCGCGGATGACGGATCCGTTGCCGGAGTGCCGGTCACTGACCCAGAACACCCCTGCTTCCTGCCCGAACTCGAAGTGCGTCTTCGAGACCGATCTCCCTGGATCGGCGATCACGACGAGGTGGTCGACGTACTCGCCGGGCTCGGGGCGCGGATTGCGCCCGGCGAGCCCGGAGCCGAGCACCGTATAGCTCTCGCCCGTGCTGAACTGCAGCACGAACCGCGCCCCACCCGTGCCGCGCGGCACGATCCGGGTGCTCTCCACGTCGGGTACGGGCACGGGTGCCGGCTCGACAGCGACCGGCGGGGCGGGCGGCTGGGGCTGCGGCACCGGCTGGGGCTGAGGCTGAGGCTGAGGCTGCGGCACCGGCTCAGGCCGCGGCTGCGGCTGCGGCGTCGGCTGCGGCACAGGCTCGGGCTCGGGCTCGGGCTCCGGCTCCGCCTCCGGCTCCGGCCGCAACGCGATGATCGGCTCGATGATGCGGGTGTCGCCCGGCAGCGGCGAACCGCACTCGGCGCAGTAGCGATCGTCCGGCTCGCGCGCGGCCCCGCACGTCGGGCACGGGCCCGGGTCGGCGGCACGCGCGGGCGCGACCGCCGCCACGGGGGGCGTCGGCGCCTCGGCCGCAGCGGGAGAGTCGATCGACAACGGTCCGTCGACCGACCACGGCACCGCATCCGGCGACGCCACCGGCACCGGCAGCGGCGCCGTGACAGGCGCCGCGGGCCGCTCGACGACGGGAGGAACGACGGCCGGGGCCGAGACAGACCGCCCGCATTCCCCGCAGAACAGGGCGAACGGCGGCAGCGCTGCCCCGCAGTGCTGGCACGTCACGATGCCCGACCCCCCGTCGTCCGTCGCCGTTCAGGATACCGGCGCAGCGATCGGGGCGAGATCGCCGCCCGCCAGCGCTCCCGGCGGGTGCGCCCTTCGGCGAGGGATGCCCGCACCGCGTCGGCCGTCGCCCACACTCGCTCGGCTTCCGCCGACTCCGGCGCCTCGGGCGCGTACACCGCACGATCGGCGACGCGGGCGAGCACCATGGCCTGCGGACGCCCGATGACCGCGGCGACCTCGGAGCGCGTTGCCGACTGCGGCAGCGCCACGCCGAAGTCGATCGCCTCGTCGGTGACGTCGCGCCACCCGCCGAGGATGCGCGCGGCCGGATCGCTCGCGGTGCGGCGACGACGGCGCCGACGCAGCTTCGCGGCCGCGATGCCCATGAGCGGCGAGGCGATGAGGCCCGCGATGAGCAGCACCGGCCCGACGATGGAGAGCACGGCGAGCACGGCCTGCCAGAAGGGATCGATCGCGGGGTCGTCGAGCTGCTCGATCTCGGGCGGAGCGAGCTCCTCCAACGGGGGCAGGTCGTCGACCGGCGGCGGCACAGCGTTCTGCGGTCGCGCGACCGGCACGGGCTCGTCGGGCTCGGTCGGCGGGATCTCGCGGCGCTCGGGCACGACATCGACGGCGACCCAGCCCGAGCCGGCGGTCGACACCTCGACCCACGCGGTGCGGTCGCGCTCGACGAACGTCGTCGTACCGCTCTCGTCGATCGGCCCGAAGCCCAGCACGACGCGGGAGGGAAACCCGAGCTCGCGCGCGATGAGCGCGGCCGCGACGGCGTACTGCTCGGCATCGCCGATCATCGGCCGGTCGAGCACGAGCTGCTCGATGCGCTCGACCGAGTGGCCCGATCGGCTGGGGGGCTCGTCATCGGCCACCCCGTTGCTGAGGTAGCCCTGCTCGCGCAGTGTGTCGAGCGCTCGCTGCAATCGCGGGCCCGAGCCCTCGACGCCGGCGACGACGTCGCCGAGCCACGTACTGAGGGCGTCGGGGATGGCCGTGATCGCGGGCACCGCCGCGGATCCGGGGGCCGCGTCAGCGAGGCTCGCGACCGGCCGCGGCGGCAGCACCGCGTCGATCGTGTACTCGAGTCCGACGGGCACTCCCCCGACGAAGGCCGCCGTGCCCGTGACGGCGTTGTAGACGAAGCAGTCGCGCAGGTCGGCGGCGTCCTCGCCCGCGATGCTGATGGCCCCGAAGTCGCCGATGGACGGCAACCAGACCCCGGTGCCGCGCTGCACGGTCAGTGTCGCGGTGATGCGATCGCCGTCGACCCCGGTCAGGTCGCGCCGCGTCGGGATGCGCACGAATCGGCCGGACTCGCTGTCGACGAGATCGCTGCCGACGGCGAACACAGTGCCGTCGTAGCTATCGAGCACGGCGAGGCGGATGCGCGCTCCAGCGGGCGCGCCCGTCACGGTGAGCGCCGCATCATCCGCGATCGCGGGGTCGAAGGATGCGCGATAGGCGGCGAGCGGGCTGGGCTCGTCGAGCGGGTCGAAGGGACGCTCGGCGTTCGTGCGCAGCACCGTGCGATCACTGGTGGGCGGCACCGCGGCGACCGTCGCGGCCCCCACTCCGCCGGCGACGAGCAGCAGCGCCACGCCGGACGCGAGGGCCCGAGCCCCGAGCAAGCGCGAGTCGCCCGCCGCCGCGGCGCCGACGGCGGCCGCCCGCCGGTGGCGTCGCCAGACCGCCATCCAGAGCAGCAGGGTGGTGGCGAGGGCGATCGCCGTCGAGATCGGCAGCAGCGGCTGCTGGGGCCCGAGCGCGACGGCGATCGGGAAGGCGGCGAGAGGCACGATGGCCGCGAGCTCTCCGCGCACCGCGCGCACCGCGATCGTGAGCGTGAGCACCGGACCGATCAGCAGCAGCACGAACGCGGGAACGAGCAGCGCCTGATAGGAGCCCACAGGCAGGTCGATCGTGATGAGCTGCCGCCAGCCGAGCGCGACGCCGGCGAAGAGGTCGAGCAGTCCCGCGGGTTCGGGCAGGACGCCGTAGACGGTGCGGCTCGGCACCGCGAGGGGAACCCCGAAGACGGTGAAGGCCGCGAGCACGGCGAGCGCGGTGCCCCAGGCGGGCCAGCGCGCGATCGCCCCGGCCAGGGCGAGCGCGCATCCGAGCCCGATCGAGACGACCGCGAGCACGACGAACGCGGGGTCGCGGTAGATCGGCCAGAGCACGACGGCGACGACCGTCCAGGCGACGAGCGTGAACGCGGTCGCCGTGGTCATGACGGCACGCGGGGCGCGGGGGCGCGGCGCACGACGGACGACGGGACGGCGCGCGGCGGGGCGACGGGATGCGCTCACCATGTCGTCGCCCCCCGCATGGCTCGGCGCAGGTCGGCGAGCGAGCCGATCGTGACGACCGAGAACGCGCCCAGGCGTCGGCGACCCGGCACGTGGTCGGGGTCGCACAGAATGACGACGACCTCGACCGCGGGCGGGAAGCCCGCCGCGGCCGTGCGCAGGCGGGCGGGCGTCACCGTAGAGCCGACGACGAGGAACGCCACCGAGACTCCGCGGGCGCTCTCGCCCGCGAGGCGCGCGACGTCGAGGATTCCGAGGGCGGCCGGCCCGTGCTCGACGACCGCGAGCTCGTCGAGCAGTCGGGACGGGGTCAGCGTCGAGAGCGGACGCAGCGCCACGACGGCGCGCTTGGCGAACTCGGGGGTCACGGCGCTCACGACGACCGAGACCTCTCGCGCGTCGCGGATCGCGCGCGCTCCGAGACTGCCCGCCACGCTCACCGCGAGCTCGAACTCCTCGTCTGAGCCGAAATCGATGCTCGCGATGCTGAGCGCCACGATCAGGTGGCTGCGCCGAGTCTCTTCGAACTGGCGCACCATGAAGGTGCCCGTCTTCGCCGTCGACTTCCAGTGGATATGGCGCCGGTCGTCGCCGGGCACGTACTCGCGCAGCGCGTGGAAGGCCAAGTCGCTCGGCGTCAGGTCGCGCGTCGGCTGGCCCTCGAGGTCGCGCACGAGCCCGCTCGAAGTGGAGGGGATGTCGATCGTGCGCGGGTGCACGACGATCTCGACCGCCGGAGTCCAGATGAGCTCGCGACGCACGAGGCCGATGGGGTCGGCGCGCACCGAGCGCACCGGCCCGAGGCCCACGCGGCCGCGGCGGGTGGTGGGCACGGCGACCTCGCGGGCGATGTCGGCATCGGGAGCGAGGCCCGGCACCGAGACCGGCACGATCTCCGCGCCGACCGGCAGGTCGACGACCTGCCCGAACGACCGGCGGCCGCTCGGGTTGCGCACACGGAGGCGGGCGACGGCCGGGTCGCCCACCGCGACGCGATGGGGCGGCGGAGACAACTCGACGCTGAGGCTCGTCCGCCCGAGAAGATAGACGGCCGCAATCACGGCAAGGGTGGCGCCGACCATGCCGAGCACGACGAGCTCTGCCCATCCCCATGCGTATCCCGCGAGGAGCGCGACGGGCACGAGGGCCGCCACGGTCCAGCCGAGCGGCGTGACGACCGACGACGCGGCCTGCCGGGCGCGGTCGAGACCGGTGCGCGCGGCACGGGCCGAGCGCACGATCGCGACCACGGCATCCGCCCCCCAGCCGGTGCGCTCGCCGACGATCCGCGTGCGCGCCGTCGTGACGGTCGACCCGATGGTCGACTCGTCGACGGTGCGCCGCGATCGCTCGCTCGACGGCGCTGCGGCGGGAGCCCGGCCGCGACTCTCGGGAGCGCTCGTCACACGGCGACCCGATCGCTCGGCGGCGGGGTCTCGACGAGAATCTGCGCGACCACGGAGGGGGCGGTCACGCCGTCGAACTCCGACTCGGGGTCGAGGCCGAGGCGGTGCGCGAGCACGGGCTCGGCGAGCGCCTTGACGTCGTCGGGCACGACGTAGTGCCGCCCCTGGATCGCGGCGAAGGTCTTCGCGCACCGCACGAGGGCGAGAGCTCCGCGCACGCTCGCGCCGAGCCGCACGTCGGGGTGGGTGCGGGTGGCGTCGACGAGTCGAGCGACGTAGTCGGTGATGACGGGGTCGATGTGCACCGTGCGCGCGACGGCGATCATGTCGCGCACGACGTCGAGCTCGACGACGGGCTCGAGCACCGCGGCCCGCGGCCCGCCCGCGGCGTCGAGAATCCGCACGGTCGCCGCGTGGTCGGGGTAGCCGATCGCGGTCTTCATGAGGAAGCGGTCGAGCTGCGCCTCGGGCAGCCGGTAGGTGCCGGCCTGCTCGATGGGGTTCTGGGTCGCGATGACGAGGAACGGCGCCGTGACGGGGTGGGTCACCCCGTCGATCGTGACATGCCCCTCCTCCATGACTTCGAGCAGGGCCGACTGCGTCTTCGGGCTCGCCCGGTTGATCTCGTCAGCGAGCACGATCGTGGCGAACACTGGTCCGCGGTGGAACTCGAACTCTCCCGAGCGCTGGTCGTAGACGGTCATGCCCGTGATGTCTCCGGGCAGCAGGTCGGGGGTGAACTGCACGCGCGTCGTCGTGCCCCGGATGCTCTGCGCAAGCGCCCGTGCCATCGACGTCTTGCCGGTGCCGGGCACGTCCTCGAGCAGCAGATGGCCCTCGCTCAGCAGGGCCGTGAGGCTGAGCCGGATCACGTACGACTTGCCCAGCACGACGTGCTCGACGTTGCCCACGATGCGCTCGACGATGTCGGCGAACCAGGAGGCCTGCTCGGGGGTCATGGTCATGGTCGGTACTCCCGGGTGTAGGTGATGCCGTTCTCGGTGACGGTCACGATGAGGCGCGGGTCGTCGGGTGGCGCGGCGGTGATGGTACAGCTCGACGGGGTGGGGGTATCGATGGGGTCGCCGCCCGCGCAGGTGTGCTCGACGGCGTCGTAGTCGCCCTGCTCGACGGGCGTCCAGGTGATGGCGACGCTGCGGTCGTTCGGGGCCTCGCCCGTCGCGGTGATGGTCGGCTGCACGTCGATGCGCACCGCGACGCCGACCGCGAACGGGGCCGACCAGGTGCCGCACAGCAGCTGCTCGTACTGGCGGCAGCCGCGCACCTCGACCTGCACCGATCGGCCGTAGTGGCTCGTGCCAGCGGTGAGCAACTGGGGCAGCGTCGCACCACTCGACTCGGCGGGGTCCACTCCCGCGCCGATCAGGCGGTACTGCACCTGGTCGACGCCATCGCCGTCGGCCGTCGTGACGCCCGTGAGGCGGAAGTCCCAGCGCCCCTCGCCGTTGGCGACAGGCCCGTCGAGGGTGATCGCGGTGATCGTGCTCGGGCGTTCACGCGGCGTCGCGGTCACCTCGACACTCTCGGTGCAGCCCTGCCCGTTGTACGCGTAGACGACGACGCGGTAGGTCGTGTCGGCGGAGAGGCCCGAGACGGTCGTCGCGGTGAGCGAGCCCGCGAGCTGGGTGACCCCGGCGGGGGGAACGTGCGCAGGAGCGCCTTCCTCGACGCCCGTCACGGTGCAGGCGGGGGGCGAGCCGGCCGTGCCGATCCACACGTAGTAGGCCTGCACCGCGCGGCCGTTGCCCGAGAACGCGCCCGCCCACGAGACGGTCACCGAGGCGTCGCCCGCCCCCGAATCGGAGGTGGATCCGACCGCCGTCGGCGCCGCGAGCGCGAGCGGCGCCCCCGCCGGCGTGCCCGTCGTCGTGGAGCTGTTCCACGAGGTGAGCGGGTCGAACGAGTCGTTGCGAGCGCTGACCGAGACGGGGTACGCGGTGCCGTTGTCGAGCGCCCCGACGTCGACGACCGAGAGCCAGTACTCGGTACCGACGGGGTCGCTCGCAGGAACGGTGACCGTGCGCACGACCGGCCCGACCGCGACGCGGTAGCTGCGGATGTCGGAGGCCGCCGCGTCTTGAGCGGGCTTGGTCCAGCCGATGCGGAGGCCGTGATCGAGCGGCGTCACGCCGAGCAGCGCCGGAGCGGGCGGCACGAGGTCGCTCCACACGGCGTCGGCGAGCACGGTCGGTGCCGAGGGGCCCTGCGCGTTGACCGCGATTACGCTGATGCGCACGCGATTGTCGGAGCCGTTGCCCGGCGTCGGAACGGCGCACGGCGAGGAGGGGCACACGGTCGTCGTCGAACTGCCGTCGCTCACGCGCGTCACGGTGGCCTCGAAGCGCTCGATGGGCGCGTTGTTCGAGGCGCCGGGCGCCCACGCGATCGTGAGGCTGCGGTTGGCGAACGACGACACGCGCAGGTTCGTCACCGGGTCGGGCACGTCTTGCACCGAGATGCGCACGGCGCCCCAGACGAACCGCTCCGGATCGTTCGTCGCGTCGGCCACCTGGTACTCGAGGTTGGTGTCGACGGGTTCGGCCGCTGCGCTGATGGTGGCGAGCAGCGTCTGGCCGTCGGCGCTCGGCACGATGCTGACTCCCGCGGGCAGGCTGCCGCTCTCGAGGCCGCGCACCGCGACGACCCGCAGCGGCTGGCCGGGGAAGGGGTTCGTCGCCTGGTCGTTGTCGAGCACCCGCACGGTCGTCGTCTGCGAGCGGGGCGCGATGACGGCGTCGGGTGCGGGTCGCGCGAGCGGGCGCGTCGATGGCACGACGGTGACCTGGATGCGGCCGGGGGTGCCCGGCGCGGCGTCATCCCGCACGCCGAGGGTCACGCCCGTGGTCGTGCCGCGCGGCGTGCTGGGCAGCACGCGCACTCGCAGCGACTGCCCGCTCAGTTCGACCTCGAGCCCGGGCGATGCCGATTCGATGATCGAGTAGGCGAGCTCGTTGACGTCGTCAGGGTAGGGGTACGCCGTGACGCGCACGAGGTCGAGCAGGCGCTCCTGCCCGGGCTCGAGCTCGAGGGCGGCGCCGATCAGCACGGGCGGCTGGTTCTCGCGCGCCGTCACCTCGATGGGCAACACGATGGTGGCGACGCGCCCCTCGGGGTCGGTCGCGCTGGCGCCGTCGGTCACCTCGAAGGTGAGCGAGGCGGGGCCGAAGTAGAGGTCGGCCGAGGTGAAACGCAGCGTGTTCTCGTCGACGACGAGCGGCTCGCCGTTCGACTGCGTCGCGCTCACGGTGGCCGTGTCGGTCAGCCTCACCTGCGCCCCGCCGACGGCGAGCACGTAGTCGTTGATGTCGATCGTCACGGTCTCCTCGCTGACGACCTCGATGCGGGGAGCGCGGCGGTCGAGCTGCGGCAGCGCGTCATCGGTGCCGGGGACCCAGATGAAGGCGGTCGAGCGTACGGTCGGATCGGCGGGGTGCACGACCTGGAAGGGGATGATCTGACGCTGCGCGCCGACCTGCACGCGCACGCGCCGGTCAGGCTGCACGACGGCGCCCGACTCGTAGCCGGGCACGAGCTCGAGCCCGAGCTCCGAGACCTCGCCCTCGGCGAAGAAGACCCTCGCGAGCACGTCGACGTCGAGCTCGTCGCGATCGAGGATGTCGGTGAGCGAGAGCACGGTGTCTCGGGCGACGGGGGCCGAGAGCGGAGCATCCGGGCTCACGATGATCGTGATGAAGGCTTGCGAGGCCCCCGCGAGCGCATTCTCGATCGTGTAGACGAGCCCGTACCGGCCCGGGGCGGCGGGCGGCACGACGCGCACGAACTGCCCGTCGACGATCTCGGCGCTCAGCTCGGCCCCGTTCGCCTCGACGCCCGTCACGGTGAGCGCCGAGCCGTCGGGGTCGGTGTCGTTGTCGAGCACGGGAACCAGCACCGTGAACCCCGGCCGGATGAGCACCTGGTCGTCGTTCGCGACGGGGTTGCGGGCGCCCTCGAGCCGCGGGCTGATGCCGATGCGCACCACGCCCGACGAGCGCGCGCCGAGCGCATCGACGACCGTGTATCGGAACTCGTCGGTGCCGGCCGAGTAGCTGCCGGCCTGGTAGTCGAGGTAGTCGAGCCCCGTCTCGACGACGGCGCCCTTCTGGGGGCTCGACTCCTGCCCGATGACCTGCACCGAGTCGCCGTCGGGATCCATGCCGTCGACCGGGATGCGCACGCGCACCGAGTCGCCCGCGATGACGCGCGCGGTGACCGTGCGCGTCACGGGCGCCTGGTTCGTCGCCTCATTCACCTCGCGCACGCTGATGCGCACGCTCGCCTGCGCGCGCTCCTGCCCGAGGGGGCCGAGCACCTCGTACACGGCGGTGAAGTCGCCCGGCTGGTCGGGTGCGAGGTAGCGCAGCCGATCACCGGCGACGAAGAGCAGGCCCGATTCGCCGGTGAGCCCCTGCACGAGGGTCGGGGAGAGCGTGATGGGCTCGTCGTCGGGGTGCTCGTCGTTGGCCAGCACGGGAATGCTCACGGCATCGCCGACACGCACGGTGATCGTGTCGTCGATCGCGACGGGCGGCTGAAGCCGATCGGGTCGCGGGATCTCGATGACGGTGATCTCGCCCGTCGACTCGGCGAGGCCGTTGCTGATGCGGTACGTCACGATCTGCGGACCGTCGAGGGGTCGCGTGAGGGTGATGCGCACATCGCGCTGATCGAGCACCTCCGCGCGGATCCCGCTCGTCGGCGGCACGCCGATGACGCCCGTGACGACGAGCACCCCGCCGCCCGGATCGATGTCGGCGGTCGCGACGCCGATGGTCGCGTTGCTGAGCGTGCGCACGAAGAGCGTCTTCGGCACGGTGATCGGCGCCGCGCCCGCCGCGGGCGGAGCGGCGACATCCACGCGGATGATGCCGGTCGCCGTCGTCGACCCGTCGGTGACGACGTACTCGAGGTAGTGCGTGCGCACCTCGTCGCTGACGAATCGGAAGACGCCGCGATCGAAGCTCGGCGTGATCGTCGTGCCGCTCTTCTCGGGAACGGCGCTCAACCGGATGGTGCCCGTGCCGCCGCGCACGTGCACGAGCGGCTCGATGCGCACCTCTTGCCCCGCGTAGGCGAGCACGACGAAGGGCTCGGCGATGATGGGCGTCTGACCAGCCGGCCGCACGGTCACCGCGAGCGTGCCGAGCCCGGTCGCGAGGCCGTCGGTCACCGTCAGCGCGACGGTGCGCAGCGTTCCCGCCCCACCCGCCTCCGAAATCGTGACGCGGCCATCAGGGCGGAACGTGACGACATCGGGGGGCGGGATGCTCGCGGCCTGCAGATAGATCGGGTCGCCGTCCGGATCGACCCACTCCGCGAGCACCGCCGCTGTCGCCGTGCCGCCCTCGGCGACCGTCGTCTTGCTCGCTCGCACCTGCTCGGGCGCGCCGTTCTCGCCCGCCGCGCGCACATCCACGCGCACCGTCGCCGAGTCCGACCCGCCGCGGCCGTCGGTGATCGTGTAGGAGAAGTCGATCTCGCCGCTCGCCCCGCTCTCGAGCCTCAGCTGCAGCTGCTGCGCATCGCCGATGAGGTCGAGCCGCCCGATCGCCGGATCGATCGCGGTGACCTCGGTGATCACGAGCACGTCGCCGTTCGGATCGGTGTCGTTGAGCAGCACCGGCAGCACGCTCGCGCGTCCGGGTCGCGCCCCGAACTCGTCGTCGACCGCGATCGGCGGCTGCTGCGCGCGCTCGAGCTCTGGGGGCGTGTCGAGCTGGTCGAGCTGCTCTTGCCGCTCATCCTCCTCGTCGCGGATGAGGTCATCCCAGTTGTCGATGAGCCGGCCGTCGCTCTGCACCGCCCACGCGGCGCCGCCGGCCCGATCGTTGAGCGCCAGGCGCTCGTCACGCACCGTGAAGGCCAGATCGGCGGCGGCCGGAACCGCCGAGAGAGGCAGCTCGGTCATCTGCTCGCCGCAGCGACGCCAGGAGATGCCGTCGGTCCACGCGGCGAAGGCGCAGTCCCCGAGCACGACGGGAGCGGCGGGGCGGCCCTGCCGACCCGTGACGAGCTCGGTCAGCGCCGAGCCGTCGAGCCCCACCGAGACGAGCCCGCCGCGGTGCGCCACGAGCACCTGCTGGGCGTCATCGCTCGCCTGGGCGAGGCGCGGATCGGCGGCCGCGCCGATGACGCCCGAGAGGTCGACCACGCCCGACTCGGTGTGCAGCAGCCGTGTGCCCGTGTCGAGCACCGCCCAGCGCCCGCCCGCGATCGTGATCTGCAGCTCGGCGGTCTCCTCGACGTCGATGCTCCACGTGCGGTCGACCCGATCGGTGGCGCCCGGGGCGACGCGGTAGACCTCGCCGAGCCCGGGGGCGACCGCGACGATGCCCACGGCATCGGTCGTGGCGACGACGCTGTCGGGTCCGAACTGGAACGCCGCGACGGTCGCGGGGTCGAAGTCGGCGAACAGTGAGCGGGCCGTGACCCAGGTCTCGCCGGAGCCCACACTGTGCACGACGACGCTGTCGGCGGCGAGCATGACCTGCGGCTCGTCGGGCGGCAGCGGCACCGACTCGAGCACCTCCGAGCGGGCGGTGTCGACGATCTCGGCGGTGGCGTTGACCGTGTCGACGACGATGACGTCGGCTCCCCGCTGCACGAGCTCGAGCTGCGACCCCTCGCCGGGGATGACCGAGTCGAGCTCGCCCACCTGCAGGTTGGCGCGGCCGACCGCCTGGCGGTCGCCGTTGACGACCCACACGGCGCCGTCATTGATGTCGAGCCGCTGCGCTTCGAAACCGGGGTAGACGACCGCGATGGTCGCCACGACGACCGCGACGAGACCGCCGCCGACCCCCGTGAGGGCGGCCGATCGGTGCCGCGCGAACCACTGCCGGATCACGATGTCACCCTGCCGCGACCTCGGCGCACTTCTCGTCGCTCGGTGCACCCAGGCGACCCTCGCGCGCCACCCGCACCGTCACGCAGACGCGGTCGCCCGGGGCCGCGACGACGGCGAACTCCGTCGTGCGCTGGAAGGTCTCGGCGCCGCCGGCCAGCTGCACGCGGTAGGTGTCGTCGGGCTGGATGCCCGGGTCGCTCCACGAGAACACCACCGTTGTCCCGTCGAGCACCGCCTCGACGTTGGTCACGCGCGGCAGGTCGCGATCGCCTCCCTGGATGGCGAGCAGCGTCGCGGTCGCGCCGAGCGCGATGACGGCGAGCGAGATGACGACGAGGCCTGCGGCGAGGAAGCGGGTGCGCGTCGCGGTGCGCCGGGTCGCCGTGCCGACGAGCTCGGGAGCGGAGTCGATCGCGGCGGCCTGCGCCGCGGCGGTGCGCCGGCGTCGCCGGCGGCCCGTCGACGAACCCGGCGAGCGCGGCGCGATCGCGCGCACGATCGTGCGATCGCCCGGGTCTCCGATGGTCGCGAGCGCCCAGTCGTCCATCGCCACGTCGGCCTGCGTGGTGACGAGCCCGAGCTCCGCCTCCACCCGCTGCAGATCGCGCACGAGCTCGAGCACCGACTGCTGGCGCTTGGCCGGATCACGGCTGAGAGAGCGGCGCAGCACCGCCTCGAGCGATGCGGGAACATCCTCGCGATCGATCGCCGGCACGCGGGCGCGCGCGATGCGGCCGATGAGTTCGTCGGAGGTGTTCGACCCGTCGAGCACCTCGAAGGGCGACCGACCGGCGAGCAGCGTGTACAGCGTCGCCCCGAGCGACCACACCTCGCTCAGCACCGTGCCGGCCGTCTCGTCGAGCAGCACCTCCGGCGCCGACCAGGGGATCGACATGCCGACCGAGTCGGTGCTGCTCGCCGCGCTGAGCGAGGAGGCGATGCCGAAGTCGCTCAGAACCGGGTGCCCGTAGGCGGTCATGAGGATGTTGGAGGGCTTGATGTCGCGGTGCAGCACCCCGGTGCGGTGCGCCGTCTCGATCGCACTGCCGATCTGCACGCCGATGCGCAGCACCTCTGGCACGGGGATGCGCTCGGCCCGGTACCGCGTGGCGAGCTGTGCCGAGCAGAGCTCCATGACGAGGTAGGGGCGCCCGTCGGCCGAGATGCTCGCCTGGTAGACGGTCAGGATGCCGGGGTGCGACGAGAGCTGGGCCATGAGATTGGCCTCGACCTGGAACATCTGCCGCACGTGCTCGGTGACCACGTCAGCGAGCATGACCTTGACGGCGACCTGCCGCCGGGGCATGTTCTGCTCGTACAGGAAGACGTCGGCGAAGCCGCCGCTGCCGAGCAGGCGCACGTGACTGAACCCGGGCAGGATCGGGGGTTCCGACGGTCGACGTCGCGTCATGGTTCCCCCTCCCGGCACGATGTCCCCCCAGTGTAGGGAGTGCGGGGCGTCAGGGGCCGGGGGCGCGCACCACGTCGACGACGATCACGGTGATGTTGTCGCGTCCGCCCTGCGCGAGCGCCGCATCCACGAGCGCATTCGCGGTCTCGCGGGCGCTCAAGCGCGCAGCCAGGTGCAGCCGCAGCCGCTCGAGCGGCACCTCTTTCGTGAGCCCATCGGAGCACACCAGCAGGCGCATCCCGGGCTCGAGGGGCAGCACGCTCAGATCGACCTCGGGCTCGACCGAAAAGCCGACCGCGCGCGTGATCACGTTCGAGTCGGGGTGGTTCTCGGCCTGCTCGGCGCTCAGCTGCCCGGCGTCGACCATCTCTTGCACGATCGAGTGGTCGGTCGTCACCTGGCTGAGCTCATTGCCCGAGAACCGGTACACGCGCGAGTCGCCGACGTTGAAGACCGTGAGCTGCGGATGCCCGTCGACGAGGGTGAGAGCGACGCCCGTGACCGTCGTGCCGATGCCGTGATCAGCATCATCGAGCTGGTGGATGTCCCACGTCGCCAGATTGAGCGCATCGACGATCGCGGACGGCTCGATGAAGTCGCCGTCGACGGCCGCCTGCAGCCGGCGCACGACGGCGTCGCTCGCCCGATCGCCGTGCGAGTGGCCGCCCATGCCGTCGGCGACCGCGAACAGGGGCACATCGGCGAGGTAGCTGTCTTCGTTGCCCGAACGTCGATAGCCCGTGTGGGTCACCCCGTGCCACGACAGCTCGACGGGCTCGCCGCGATCGGGCAGAGCGACGATGTGGCGTACGCTGCTGCGGCCGAGGGCGGTCACGAGGGCTCCGAAGGTCGGGGTGGGTGCGGGATGCTCGGGGCGACGAACTCGAGCTCGACGCCGTCGCCCAGCTCGATGATCGCGTCGGGCAGCACGGCGCACGAGTCGCCCGGCCGCAGCCTCAGACTCGACCCCGTCGACCAGTGTACGACCACGCCGTTCGTCGACCCGAGGTCGGCGACCACGAGCGAGCGCCCGAGCCGCTCGATGCGGGCGTGCCGGGCAGAGACGTCAGCACGATCGGCGGGGATGACCACGCGCCGCGGCACGGGGTGCTCGTTCGGTCGAGGTGCCCCCGGCCGACGTCCGATGACGACGGGCACATCGAGCGGCACGACCGTGCTCGTGCCGCGCACCCGCAGCGCCCAGTCGACGGGGTCGGGCTCCGGCGGTTCCGGCGGCAACGCGGCGTCGAGCGGCAGCGCACCGGCCGCGGCCGGGCGCGCGGGCTCGACGAGGCGGATGATCGTGTCCTCGACATCGGGAGCCGACGGCGGCCCCGTGTCGGGGGCGACGGGGCGGTCGCCCGCGCGGTCCGCACCACGCGGACGCAGCACCGTGTCGCCGGTGTCCTCCGGCCAATCCCCCATGGCGCCCCCCGCCTCGATCGTCCCTCTAGTCGCCGATGGACGGGCGACCCCGGCGGGCCGCCCTCGTATGCCGTGCCCCCTGGTCATCCATCGGCTAGTCGCCGATGTATGACATCACATGCTTGAGGCGCGTGTAGTCCTCGAAACCGTAGTGCGAGAGGTCTTTGCCGTAGCCGGAGTGCTTGAAGCCGCCGTGCGGCATGTCCGACACGAACGGGATGTGGGTGTTGATCCACACGCACCCGAAGTCGAGGTCGCGGGCGAACCGCATGGCCCGCGTGTGGTCGCTCGTCCACACCGACGACGCGAGGGCGTAGCGCACACCGTTCGCGAGCGCGAGCGCCTCCTCCTCGGTGCGGAAGGTCTGCACCGTGAGCACGGGCCCGAAGATCTCCTCCTGTACGGCCTCGTCGTCTTGCCGCATGCCGGTCACGATCGTCGCGGGCCAGAAGTAGCCGCGATCGCCCTGCCGGGCGCCGCCCGCCACGATCTCGGCGTGCGCGGGCAGCCGCTCGATGACGGCCGCGACGCGCTCGAGCTGCGCGGCGTTGTTGAGCGCGCCGTAGAAGACGCCGTCGTCGCGCGGTCCGCCCGTGACGGCGTGCGTCGCTGCGCGGGCGACGAGCGCGGCCACGACCTCGTCGTGCACCGACTCGTGCACGATCACCCGCGTCGCGGCCGTGCAGTCTTGACCGGCGTTGAAGTACGCGGCCAGCACGAGCCCCTCGGCGACCTTCTGCGGGTCAGCGTCGGGGAACACGATCGCGGGCGCCTTGCCGCCGAGCTCGAGGTGCACGCGCTTCAGGTCGGTTGCGGCCGCCCTCGCGACCTCCATGCCCGCGCGCACCGATCCAGTGATCGCGACCATCTGGGGGGTCGGATGCTGCAGCAGGGCCGCACCCGTCGTGCGGTCACCCATCACGACGTTGAGCACGCCCGCGGGCAGCACGCCGGCGGCGAGCTCGGCGAACCGCACGGTCGAGAGCGGAGTCGTGTCGGAGGGCTTGAGCACGACCGTGTTGCCCGCCGCGATGGCCGGGGCGATCTTCCAGACGGCCATGTTGAGCGGGTAGTTCCAGGGGGTGACCTGCCCGATGACGCCGATGGGCTCGCGCCGCACGTAGGAGGTGTGGTCGGCGAGGTACTCCCCCGCCGAGCGGCCGTCGAGGTCGCGCGCGGCGCCGCCGAAGAACCGCAGCTGGTCGACCGACTGATCGATCTCGTCGGCCACGAGGCTCGCGCGCGGCTTGCCGGTGTCGAGCGACTCGAGGTCGGCGAGCTCCTCGGCGTGCTCGGCCATGACGTCGGCCAGTCGGAAGAGCGCGAGCTGGCGCTCGGCGGGCGTCGTGCGGCCCCAGTGGCGGAACGCGGTCTCGGCGGCGCGGTACGCGGAGTCGATCTCCGCCGCTGTGCTCACGGGAGCGTGACCGTAGACCTCCTCCGTCGCCGGGTCGATGAGGTCGAGGTGAGTGTCGGAGGTGCTCTCGACGGACTCGCCGCCGATGACGTTGCGGAGGATGCGGGCGCTCATGGCGCCACTGTAGCGCGCACGGGAGCGCGCATCCACCCCTACTGCGACGGATTCCGTTGCTCGATGGCGTCTGTTACTGCGGATTCACTTGTATTCCCGGCTTGACACTGTCAGAATCAGCCCATGGCCTCCCGAAGCAAGCCGGTGCACCTCGACGACGTGTCGAAGGCCATCGTCGAGCAGCTACAGACCGACGGCCGCCGCTCGTACGCCGAGATCGGCAAGGCCGTTGGCCTCAGCGAGGCGGCGGTGCGCCAGCGCGTGCAGAAGCTGACGGATGCCGGGGTCATGCAGGTGGTCGCCGTCACCGACCCGATGCAGCTGGGCTTCTACCGGCAGGCCATGATCGGCATCCGCGTCGTGGGCGACACGACGCATGTTGCCGACGAGCTGAGCAACATGCGCGCCGTCGACTATGTCGTGCTCACGGCCGGCAGCTTCGACATCCTCGCCGAGGTCGTCTGCGAAGACGACGACGACCTCATCGACCTGCTCAACAGTCGCATCCGTGCGATCGAGGGCGTGCAGTCGACCGAGACCTTCGTCTATCTACGGCTGCAGAAGCAGTTCTACAACTGGGGAACCCGATGAGTATTTTCCGCAAGAAGACCGCGACCGCGACGATCAGCGCGCCCACGACGCACGCCGAGCCGACGCACCACACGAGAGAGCACACGATGTCGATCGACACCTCCATCGCCCCGGCGGGCACCGCCCTCGACGCCTCGACCGAGGCCGAGCTGCAGCAGAAGGCGAAAGACCACCTCTGGATGCACTTCGCCCGCCAGTCGGGCATGGAGGCCGGCAACGGCGTGCCCATCATCGTGCGCGGCGAGGGCCACCACGTCTACGACTCGCACGGCAAGAAGTACATCGACGGCCTCTCGGGCCTCTTCGTCGTGCAGGTGGGCCACGGCCGCGAGCGCCTCGCGGAGGCAGCCCGCAAGCAGGCGGAAGAGCTGGCGTTCTTCCCGCTGTGGTCGTACGCCCACCCGACCGCGATCGAGCTCGCCGACCGTCTCGCCGACTACGCGCCCGGCGACCTCAACCGCGTCTTCTTCACGACGGGCGGCGGCGAAGCCGTCGAGTCGGCGTGGAAGCTCGCGAAGCAGTACTTCAAGCTCACCGGCAAGCCCATGAAGCACAAGGTCATCTCGCGCGCGATCGCCTACCACGGCACGCCGCAGGGCGCCCTCGCGATCACGGGCATCCCGGGCATGAAGGAGATGTTCGAGCCGCTGACGCCCGGCGGGTTCCGCGTGCCGAACACCAACTACTACCGCGCCGCCGAGATGGGCTTCCACGGCACGCTCGAGGAGTTCGGGCAGTGGGCGGCCAACCGCATCGAGGAAGCGATCCTCTTCGAGGGCCCCGACACCGTCGCGGCGGTCTTCCTCGAGCCGGTGCAGAACTCGGGCGGCTGCTTCCCGCCGCCCCCCGGCTACTTCACGCGCGTGCGCGAGATCTGCGACAAGTACGACGTGCTGCTCGTGAGCGACGAGGTCATCTGCGCCTACGGCCGTATCGGTGAGATGTTCGCGTGTACGGCCCTCGGCTACGTGCCCGACATCATCACGAGCGCGAAGGGTCTCACGAGCGGGTACTCGCCGCTCGGCGCCATGATCGTGAGCGACCGCCTGTACGAGCCGTTCAAGCACGGCCAGACGGCGTTCTACCACGGCTACACCTTCGCCGGGCACCCGGTGTCGGCCGCCGTCGCGCTCGAGAACCTCAACATCATGGAAGAAGAGGGAATCCTCGCTCACGTGCGCGAGAACTCTCCGAAGTTCCGCGCGGCGCTCGAGCGCCTCAAAGACCTCCCGATCGTCGGCGACGTGCGCGGCGAGGGGTACTTCTTCGGCATCGAGCTCGTCAAGAACAAGGAGACCAAGGAGACCTTCAACGAGGCGGAGTCCGAGCGCCTGCTGCGCGGATTCCTCTCGAAGGCGCTCTTCGACGCAGGACTCTACTGCCGCGCCGACGACCGTGGCGACCCCGTCATCCAGCTCGCTCCCCCGCTCACGATCGGACCGGCCGAGTTCGACGAGATCGAGGCGATTCTGCGCCGCGTGCTGACCGAGGCGGGAACACTGCTCTGAGCACGACCGCGCGCCCCGCATCCGCTGCCGACTACCGCGGCCTGAGCTTCTGGCACGCGACGGTCGACGACGACCTGACACCCCGCCCCGCCCTCGATGGCGACCTCGACACCGACGTCGCCATCGTGGGAGCCGGACTCACGGGCCTGTGGACGGCGTACGAGTTGCAGCGGCGAGACCCCGGGCTGCGCATCACGCTGCTCGAGAAGCGCATCGCGGGCTTCGGCGCCTCCGGGCGCAACGGCGGATGGTGCAGCGCCCTCTTCCCGGCCTCGACCGCGGCGCTCGAGAAGAAGCACGGCCGCGAGGCCGCCCTCGCGATGCGCCGGGCCATGATCGACACCGTCGACGAGGTCGGCAGGGCCGCCGCCGAGGCGGGCATCGATTGCGATTATGAGCGCGGCGGCACGATCGTCTTCGCCCGCAGCGAGAGCCAGTGGCGCGCCGCGCAGCACGAGGTCGAGCACGCGCGCGGCTACGGCGTCGACGCCCTCGAGCTGTGGGGCGCCGATCGCGTTCACGCACGGGATGCCCGCGGCGCGGTCTACGACCCGGCCTGCGCCCGCGTGCACCCGGCCGCCCTCGTGCGTGGGCTTGCGCGCCGTGTCGAGCAGCGCCGTGCGGTCATCCACGAGCACACCGCCGTTGAGAGCTGGACGCCGGGAGCCGTGCGCACCGACCGCGGCACCGTGCGCGCGCGGCACATCATCACGGCGCTCGAAGGCTACGGGGCGGCGATCGCGCAGTCGAAGCGCCGCATCCTGCCTCTCTATTCGCTCATGGTGGCGACGCAGCCGCTCGACGACGCCGTGTGGGAGGCGATGGGCATCGCCCATGGGCAGACGTTCTCCGACGGCCGCCACCTCGTCATCTACGGCCAGCGCACCGCCGACAACCGCATCGCCTTCGGCGGACGCGGGGCGCGGTACCACTGGGGCAGCGCGATCCGCGATGAGTACGACCGCGTCGACCGCGTCTTCGAGCACCTCGTCGCGACGCTGCACGACCTGTTCCCGCAGCTGCCGCCACTCGAGATCGAGCATGCCTGGGGCGGACCGCTCGGCGTGCCGCGCGACTGGCACGCGAGCGTCGCCTACGACCCGACGACGGGCATCGGCTCGGCCGGCGGCTACGTGGGCGACGGGCTCTCAACGACGAACCTGGCCGGTCGCACGCTCGCCGACCTCGTGACGGGCCGCGACACCGCGCTCACCCGGCTGCCGTGGGTGGGGCACCGCTCACCCTCGTGGGAGCCCGAGCCGCTGCGGTTCCTCGGGGCCAACGCCGGCCTCGTCGCGATGACGACAGCCGATGCGGAGGAGCGCGCGACCGGGCGGTCCTCCGTGATCGCTCGGGCGATGAGCCCGCTCATCGGGCACTGATGGCGCGGCGCACCGCGACGTCGACCGCGCTGTCGCTGCTCGTGCTCGGCGCGATCATCGCCATCAACGTTCTGTCGGCGACCCTCGGCTCGGCAGTATCGCAACCCTTCATCCAGGGCTGGTACGCCGAGGCGGTGAAGCCCGGATGGACGCCGCCGAACTGGGTGTTCTCGGTCGTGTGGACGGTGCTGTACCTCAGCACCTCGGTGGCCGCGTGGCTCGTCTGGCGGCAGCGCCGCCGCCGCAGGGTCGATCGGGCGCTCACCCTCTACGCCGTGCAGCTCGTGCTCAACGCCATCTGGTCGCCGCTGTTCTTCGCGCTCTACCCCGTGATCGGCGAGACGGCGACGTGGCTCTCGCTCACGGTGCACGTGCTGCTGCTCGTGGCGATCATCGTCACGATCGCCGAGTTCCGTCCCATCGATCGCGCGGCGGCGGTGCTGATGATGCCCTACCTCGTGTGGGTGACCTACGCCGCGACCCTCACCATCGGCATCGCCCTCCTCAACTGACGCGTCCGCATCGATGATGTGCGCAGTCGACGCGCAGGATGCTCGGAGCATCGGCGTCTACTCTCGCGGGAGCGCAGAGGAGGTGCGATGACGGCGACGCAGTCGATGGAAGGCCCGCGGCAGGGTCTCCCGTCCGCGAACCGTTCGAGCGCCATGCCGGCCACTCCGCGACCGATGGACTCGCGCCCGACCGCGTCGTCGACCGCGGTTCCCGAGCGCTCAGCGGCACGATCCGCGCTCGCCCTCGTGCTGCTGCTCGTCATCGCGTCGGGGGTCGCCGCACTCGGCTCCGTGCTCTCAGCTCCCGGCATCGCCGGCTGGTACGCCGAGACGCCGAAACCCATGTGGACGCCGCCCGATGCCGTGTTCGCGCCCGTCTGGACCGTGCTCTACGCGCTCATGTCGGTCGCCGCGTGGCTCGTCTGGCGGCGGCCCGATTCACTCGCGCGCACGCGAGCCCTGCGGGTCTATGCCGTGCAGCTCGGGCTCAATGCCATCTGGAGCCCGGCCTTCTTCGGCCTCGGTGCGCTCCTCGGAGCACCCGGCGCGTGGGTGGCGCTCGTCGTGATCGTCGTCCTCGACTTCGCGATCCTCGCCACGATGATCCGGTTCGGCGACGTCAGCCGACTCGCCGCGACCCTGCTGGTTCCGTACTGGGTCTGGGCGCTCTTCGCCACGACACTCAACGCGGCGATCGCGGTGCTCGCCCGCTAGCGACGTGACCGCCGCTAGCGTGGACGCATGACCGAGTTCGCCCCGCCGATCGCCCCCGAACCGCCCGGGCGCCGCAGCCGGGCCGCCCGGGTCGGGCGCGGCATCCTGCTCGGGGTCGCCGCTGTCGCGATCGTCGCGCAGTCTGCGCTCATCGCCTCGACCGCCTGGGCCGTCGCGAACCCGCGGGCCGTGAGCGACCAGCTCACGGTCTGGCAGTACGACCCCACTCCCGCGATCGCCGGCTACGCCACGCGCGCGGCGATGAGCGAGCGCGGGCGCTTCCTGTTCTACGCGAGCACACCGGCCGTCGTGCCGGATGCCGAGTTCGACCGGCTGTGCTCGCGTGACGAGCCCGACATCGGCGTGCTCGGCTGTTACACGCTCGCCGATGGACGCATCTACCTGTACGACATCACGAACGTCGACCTCGCCGCCTTCGAGGTCGTCGTCGCCGCCCACGAGATGCTGCACGCCGCGTGGGACCGCCTGCCGATCGAGCAGCAGGAGGCGCTCGTCGAGCCGCTCGAAGAGGCCTTCGCCACCGTGGGGCCCGAGAGCGAGCTTGCGGAGCGCATCGCCGCCTACGAGGACTACGACCGCGACTCGCGCATTCCCGAGTTGTACGCGATCGTCGGAACCGAGCTGCCGCAGATTCCCGCCGTGCTCGAGGAGCACTACGCGCAGTACTTCGACGACCGCAGTGCCGTCGTCGCCCTGTGGCAGGAGGTCGAGGCGATCTTCGTCGCGCTCGAAGAAGAACTCGAACGCCTCAACACCGAGCTCGAAGCGCTGAGCGCTGAGATCGACGACGACCAGGCTGCCGCCGAGCGCGCCGCCGCCGCCCTCGAGCGCGACATCACCGCCTTCAACGCGCGCGCCTCACGGCCGGGCGGCTACACGAGCCAGTCGGCCTTCGAGCGCGACCGACAGGCTCTGCTCGACCGGCAGTCGGCGCTCACACGGCGCATCGACGAGACCAACGCCAAGATCGACCGCTACAACGAGCTCGTCGACGAGTTCACGGCCCTCAACGAGCAGGCCGCAGCGCTCGACAAGGATCTCAACATCGATCCGCAGCCGATCGCCCCCACCGACTAGCGACTACGCACGCGACGGGAACAGCTCGTCGATGCGCGCCAGCGCCTCGGCATCGGGCGTCCACGCCCCGGCGGCCGCGGCGTTCTGCGCGACCTGCTGCTCGGTCGTCGCCCCCGCGATCACCGAGGCCATCGCCGGGCGGCTCAGCAGCCAGCCGATCGTGCCCTCGAGCATCCCGACCCCCCGATCGGCGCACAGCGCCGCGAACGCCTCGATCGCGTCCCACGGGGCGTCGGTGGCCACATGCGGTCGTTGCCGCATGATGCGCGAATCGGCCGGTCCGCCCTCGCGCGAGAACTTGCCGGTGAACAGGCCGTTCGCGAGCGGGAAGTAGGGCAGCAGGCCCAGTCGATGGCGCTCGAGGGCGGGCAGCAGCTCGGTGTCGGCCTCGCGCACGAGCAGGCTGTACTCGTTCTGGGCGCTCACGAACCGGGGGTGACCGGCGGCGGTCGCCGCACGCTCAGCCTCATCGACCTGCGCGGGCGTGAAGTTCGAGTGGCCGAGTAAGCGCACCTTGCCCTCGTCGACGAGTTCGTGCAGGGCGCTCAGCGTCTCGTCGATGGGCGTCTCGGGGTCGGGCATGTGCACCTGGTAGAGATCGATGCGGTCGGTGCGCAGCCGGCGCAACGAGCCCTCGACCGCCGTGCGGATATAGGCGCGCGAGCCGTGCGGCACATCGAGCAGGTCGGGGTTCTTCGCGTCGGTGTGCCCGAACTTCGTCGCGATGACGACGCGGTCGCGACGGCCGGCGAGCGCTCGACCCATCATCGACTCGCTGCGGCCGTGCTCATAGCCGTACATCTCCGCCGTATCGAGCAGCGTGATGCCGTGATCGATCGCCGCGTGCAGCACGCGATCGGTGCCGCCCTGCTCCTCGGTCGCCGACCCGGGACGGCCGAAGTTGTTGCAGCCGAGTCCCACGGCCGAGACGAGCAGGTCGGTATCGGCGAGGGCGCGCTGCGGCATCGAGGTCATGCCTCCATCCTCCCCCGGGCGACCTCGCGACGCGCAATCCCCGTGTCGCGAAACCGCCAGTGCCGGGATGCGCGCTCGCGTTAGCCTCGGACCATGACGACCCCCACCGCTCCCCCCGTGGGCCTGCTCACCATCGACTCCCCGCTCGGCCGCATCGCCCTCCAGGGCGACGCGCAGGCCGTGACGCGGCTCGAGATCGCGACGGGCGGCCACCTCTCGACCGAGGGCGTACCCGACGCCCCGACGCCCGTGCTGCGGCAGGCCGCCGCCGAGCTCGCCGAGTACTTCTCGGGCCGGCGCACCGCGTTCGACGTGCCCGTGCGGGTGCACGGCACGCCCTTCCAGCAGGCGATCTGGCAGCAGCTGCGCGAGATCCCCTTCGGCTCGGTGCGCGGCTACGGTGAGCTCGGGCGCGCCACCGGCCGGCCCACCGCCGGCCGCGCGGTCGGCGGTGCGGTCGGGGCGAACCCTGTGCCGCTGCTCATCCCCTGCCATCGCGTGCTCGCGAGCGACGCCCGCATCACCGGCTACAGCGCCGGCGACGGAATTCCGACGAAGGTCTGGCTGCTCGATCACGAAGGCATCGCGCACCGATGACCGCGCCCTCCGTGCGGGTCGGCGCCGACGGAGTGGCGCGCTGCGCCTGGGTCGGCGCCGATGCCCTCTACGAGCGTTATCACGACGAGGAGTGGGGCGTCGCGCTGCACGGCGATCGCGCCCTGTTCGAGAAGCTCACGCTCGAGGCCTTTCAGAGCGGACTGTCGTGGATCACGATCCTGCGTCGGCGCGAGGGCTTCCGGAGGGCCTTCGACGGTTTCGACTGGCACCGCATCGCGACCTACGGCGACGACGACGTGCGGCGGCTGCTCGCAGACGACGGCATCATCCGCAACCGGGCCAAGATCGAGGCGACCATCGCGAACGCCCGCGTTCTCGTCGCGTGGCTCGACGCCGAGCCGGGAGGCCTCGACGCCCTCGTCTGGTCGCACGCGCAGCCGCGACGAGACGCGGCACCCGCGACTCTCGCCGCGGTGCCCGCCCAGACCGAGCATTCGCGCGCCCTCGCCCAGTCGCTCAAGAGCCGGGGGCTGCGCTTCGTCGGGCCCACGACGGCCTACGCACTCATGCAATCGGCGGGGCTCGTCGACGACCACGTCGCGGGCTGCTGGCGCGCGATCTGACGCCCCCGGCTCAGCGCGGGGGAAGCGTTCCCGGCACGACGAGCTCGAGCTCGCCGGGCCGCGAGCGGCGCAACGGCCACCCGAGCGCGGTCGAGATCGCGCACAACTCGTCGATCGACGCGGGCACGGGGCCGTGCTGCAACAGGGCCCGCACGTACTCTCCTTTGCCCTTCTTGTTGAAGTGGTTGAGCGCGCGCGCCACGCCGTCGTCGCCGATCGCGACCACGCGGACGAACAGCGCCTCGTCACGGGCGGGCAATGGGCCGAGCGCCGCATAGCCCTCCGACCGCAAGTCGATGAGCGGCCCCTCACGGGCGGCGAGCACGGCGGCGTTGGCGGGCGCCCAGTGCGAGCGCAGCACGAGCCCCGGCAGGCGGGTGTCGTGCGAGAGGCGGTAGGCGGGCACGGCGTCGTCGGCCGCCACGAGTCCGAACAGGGCCGAGTGCACCACGAGGTGCCGGGATGCTCGCGCGCGCGCATCCGCCCCCCACGACCCCACGTCGAGCGCGTCGTACAGCACGCCCGTGTAGCGCTCGATCGCCGGCATCGTGCCGCTGCGCTCGAGCTGCCGGTTGCGCGCGAGTTCGAGCGGCGCGGCCTTGGCGCCGAGCTTGAGGGCTCGCGCGGCCGCCGCGTCGTCGGTCGAGAGCTGGGCGAGAGCGTCGAGCACCGCGCGCCGGGCATCCGTCAGCATCGGGAAGGACAGCGCGGCGAGGTCGAGCGGGGCGCCGAGACCTCCGTCGCGCTTGGTCTCAGAGGGGGGCAGCAGGAAGCGCATCAGGCGCGCACGAAGGCCGCCGCGCGCTCGACGAGCGAGGCGAGCGGCTGCACCGTGTCGAGCGTGAGGCGGGGTCGCTGCTCGGCGATCCCCGACCAGGGGGCGTACTCGTCGAGGCTCTGCTCGACGGCGTGCCACGTCGGCTCGGCGATGTGGGCGAGGTCGCGGCGACGCTGCTCGAGACGCTGGCGGTGCACCGCCGGGTCGCTGCACACCGTCTCGATGAACCGCACGTCGACACCGAGCCGCTCGCCCAGCAGCACCCACTGGTCGCGGGCGGGTGAGACCGCGTTGACGGCGTCGATGATGACGCTCTGGCCCGAGCGCAGCACGGCGTCGGCGATCGTCTCGGCCACGAGGTAGGCGGCCAGCCCGGTCGGCTGGTCGGCGTCGATGCCCGCGCGCAGGATCGCCGACTCGAGCGGGTCGACCGAGACCACGGGCACGCCGACGAGGCGCGCGAGTTCGTCGGCCACCGCACTCTTGCCCGAGCCCGGCAGGCCCGCCATCGCGACGAGCACGACGCCCTCTCCGACCGAGCTAGACGAGCGCGGCGGCGCCCGCGACGATCGTCACGGTGTTGTTCTCGACCGAGAGGAAGCCGTCTTCCGCCTGCGCGACGATGACAGCGCCCTCGGTCGGCGTGATGCGCACCTCGCCGGCGCTCAGGATGCCGAGCAGGGGCTCGTGACCGGGCAAGATGCCGATCTCGCCCTCGGTCGTACGCGCGACGATCTGCTTCGCCGCGCCCGACCACACCTCGCGGTCGGCCGAGACGACGCTCACCGTGAGCTCGGCCATGACTAGCCGTTCTCCTTCTGGATCTGCGCCCAGCGCTCTTCGACGTCGCTGATGGCACCGACGTTGAAGAAGGCCTGCTCGGCCACGTGGTCGAACTCGCCCTTCGCGATCGCGTCGAACGACTCGATCGTGTCCTTGAGCGGCACCGTCGAGCCCTCGACACCCGTGAACTTCTTGGCCATGTAGGTGTTCTGCGAGAGGAACTGCTGGATGCGGCGCGCGCGCGACACCGTGATCTTGTCCTCTTCCGACAGCTCGTCGACACCGAGGATCGCGATGATCTCCTGCAGCTCCTTGTTCTTCTGCAGGATCTGCTTGACCGTCGTCGCAACGCGGTAGTGGTCCTCGCCGATGTAGAGCGGGTCGAGGATACGACTCGTCGAGGTCAGCGGGTCGACGGCCGGGTAGAGGCCCTTCGAGGCGATCTCACGGCTGAGCTCGGTCGTCGCGTCGAGGTGCGCGAAGGTCGTCGCCGGGGCCGGGTCGGTGTAGTCGTCGGCGGGAACGTAGATCGCCTGCAGCGAGGTGATCGAGTGGCCGCGCGTCGAGGTGATGCGCTCCTGCAGGATGCCCATCTCGTCAGCGAGGTTGGGCTGGTAGCCCACGGCGGACGGCATGCGGCCGAGCAGCGTCGACACCTCGGAACCGGCCTGCGTGAACCGGAAGATGTTGTCGATGAAGAGCAGCACGTCCTGGTTTTGCACATCGCGGAAGTACTCCGCCATGGTCAGCGCCGAGAGGGCGACGCGCAGACGGGTTCCCGGGGGCTCGTCCATCTGGCCGAAGACGAGGGCGGTCTTGTCGAAGACACCCGCCTCCTCCATCTCGTGGATGAGGTCGTTGCCCTCACGAGTGCGCTCACCGACACCGGCGAACACCGACACACCGCCGTGGTCTTGCGCCACACGCTGGATCATCTCCTGGATGAGAACGGTCTTGCCGACGCCGGCACCGCCGAAGAGGCCGATCTTGCCACCGAGCACGTAGGGCGTGAGCAGGTCGATGACCTTGATGCCCGTCTCGAACAGCTGGGTCTTCGACTCGAGCTGGTCGAACGCCGGCGGCTTGCGGTGAATCGGCCAGCGCTCGGAGACCTCGATGGTCTCGCCCGGCGCGCCGTTGAGCACGTCGCCCGTGACGTTGAAGACCTTGCCCTTGGTGACGTCACCCACGGGCACCGTGATGGGAGAGCCCGAGTCGCGCACCTCCTGGCCGCGCACGAGGCCGTCGGTCGGCTTGAGCGCGATCGCGCGCACGAGGTCGTCACCGAGGTGCTGAGCGACCTCGAGCACGAGCTCGGTCGACTCGCCATCGATCGTGATCGTGGTCGAGAGCGCGTTGTAGATGCCGGGGATGGCGTCGTGCGGGAACTCGATGTCGACGACCGGGCCGGTCACGCGGGCGATGCGCCCGACTCCTGCGGAGGCAGCCTTCGCGGCCGGGGCCTTCTTGGTTGCGGTAGCCATGGTTTCTCTTCCTGTCGTCTCTGTGTGTGTCGGTGCGCGGTCGAGCCGCAGCTACTTCGAGCCGAGTGCGTCGGCGCCGCCGACGATCTCGGAAATCTGCTGGGTGATCTCCGCCTGGCGAGCGTTGTTCGCCAGTCGGGTGTAGTCGGTGATGAGCTTGTCGGCATTGTCGCTCGCCGACTTCATCGCCTTCTGACGGGCGGCGTGCTCAGAGGCGGCCGACTGCAGCATGGCGTTGAAGATGCGGCTCTCGATGTAGACCGGCAGCAGCGCGTCGAGCACCTTGTCGACCTCGGGCTCGAACTCGTAGAGCGGCAGCACGTCGGTCGATCCGGGCTCGTCGACGCCGTCGACGACCTCGAGCGGCAGCACGCGCACGATCTCGGGGGTCTGCGTCACGAGGCTCACGAAGCGGTTGTAGACGATGTGGATCTCGTCGACGCCGCCGTCGGTGCCGCCGCGCACGAAAGCCTCGACGAGCGTGTCGGCGATCTCCTTGGCGGTGGCGAACTCAGGCTGGTCGGTGTTGCCCGTCCACTGCTTCTCGACCGCGCGGCGGCGGAAGGCGTAGTACGAGACCGCCTTGCGACCGATGAGGTAGGTGACGACCTCGCGGCCCTCGTCCTCCAACCGGGTGCGCAACTCGTTCGCTTCGCGGATCGCCTGCGAGCTGAACGCGCCGGCGAGACCGCGGTCGGAGGTGAAGACCACCACGGCGGCGCGCGTCGGGTTCTCGCGCTCCGTCGTCAGCACGTGGTCGACGTTCGAGTAGGTGGCCACGGCCGAGACGGCGCGCGTGACGGCGCGCGCGTACGGGCCGGATGCCGCCATCCGCGCCTGCGCCTTCTGGATCCGCGAGGCGGAGATGAGCTCCATCGCGCGCGTGATCTTCTTGGTCGTCTGGGCAGAACGGATCTTCTGCCGGTAGACCCGAAGTTGCGCTCCCATGGTTGGTTTCCGTTTCTTGGTCGGTGCTGTCGTGGTCGATCGCCGGGGATGGGGCGGGCGCGAAGCGCCCGCCCGGAGCCCTACTTCTTGCGGCGGACGATCTTCTCCTGGTTGATGTCTTCCGCCTCAACGGCGTCGAACTGCTCGCTGCCGGCGTGCACGCCGCCCTCTTCGCCGCCCTGGAAGGCGACGACGAAGGCGTCGACAGCCTTCTCGAGCTCGGCCTCGGTCGCGTCGTCGAGCACGTTCGTCTCGCGCAGCGTCGTGAGGATCGAGGTGTTGCGGCGCAAGTGGTCGAGCAGCTCGGCCTCGAAGCGCAGCACGTCGTCGACGTCGACCGTGTCGAGCTTGCCCTTGGTGCCGGCCCAGATCGAGACGACCTGCTCCTCGACGGGATAGGGCGAGTACTGCGGCTGCTTGAGCAGCTCGGTGAGGCGGGCACCCCGCGAGAGCTGACGGCGGCTGGCCGCGTCGAGGTCGCTCGCGAACATCGCGAACGCCTGCAGCGAGCGGTACTGCGCGAGCTCAAGCTTCAAGGTGCCGGAGACCTTCTTGATGCTCTTGACCTGGGCGTCGCCACCGACACGCGAGACCGAGATGCCGACGTCGACCGCGGGACGCTGGTTGGCGTTGAACAGGTCGGACTGCAGGAAGATCTGGCCGTCGGTGATCGAGATCACGTTGGTCGGGATGTACGCCGAGACGTCGTTGGCCTTCGTCTCGATGATCGGCAGACCCGTCATCGAGCCGGCGCCGAGCTCGTCCGAGAGCTTGGCGCAACGCTCGAGCAGACGGGAGTGCAAGTAGAAGACGTCGCCCGGGTAGGCCTCGCGCCCCGGCGGGCGGCGCAGCAGCAGCGAGACGGCACGGTAGGCCTCGGCCTGCTTCGACAGGTCGTCGAAGATGATGAGCACGTGCTTGCCGCCGTACATCCAGTGCTGGCCGATGGCCGAGCCCGTGTAGGGGGCGAGGTACTTGAAGCCTGCGGGGTCGGAGGCGGGAGCCGCGACGATCGTCGTGTACTCCATGGCGCCGGCCTCTTCGAGCGCGCCCTTCACGGCCGCGATCGTCGAGCCCTTCTGGCCGATGGCGACGTAGATGCAGCGCACCTGCTTGTTGGCGTCGCCCGACTCCCAGTTGGCCTTCTGGTTGATGATCGTGTCGATCGCGATGGCCGTCTTGCCGGTCTGGCGGTCGCCGATGATGAGCTGACGCTGGCCGCGGCCGACGGGGATCATGGCGTCGATGGCCTTGATGCCGGTCTGCAGGGGCTCGTGCACGCTCTTGCGCTGCATCACGCCGGGCGCCTGCAGCTCGAGGGCGCGGCGGCCCTCGCTCGCGATCTCGCCGAGGCCATCGATGGGGGCGCCGAGCGGGTCGACGACGCGGCCGAGGTAGGCGTCGCCCACGGGCACCGAGAGCACCTCGCCCGTGCGGGTGACCTCCATGCCCTCGACGATGCCGGTGAACTCGCCGAGCACGACGACGCCGATCTCGTTCTCGTCGAGGTTCTGAGCCAGGCCCAGGGTGCCGTCGGAGAAACGGATGAGCTCGTTGGCCATGACGCCCGGAAGGCCCTCGACGTGCGCGATGCCGTCAGCGGCATCGATGACGTGACCGACCTCGGTGGCGACGGCCGTGCCCGGGGCGTAGGACTTCGCGAAGTTCTTCAGCGCGTCGCGGATCTCGTCCGGGCTGATCGTGAGTTCTGCCATGTTCTTCCCTTTTCGTTCGAGCACCGTTGCGGGTGCTCGTCTGGTATCTGGTGGGCTGCGCCTAACCGGCCAGCTGAAGCTTCACATCGGCCAGTCGCGAGGCGATGCTGCCGTCGATGACCTCATCGCCGACCTGCACGCGCACGCCGCCCACGAGGGAGGCGTCGACGACCTGGTTGACCACGTGGTCGCGGCCGTAACGGCGCGCGATGCTCGCCGTCACCGCCGAGAGCTGCGCCGCCGAGAGCGGTCGGGCGACCGTGACGGTCGCGACGCCCTTGCCGGCGGTGTCGGCGACGATGGCCGCTGCACCGCGGACGAGCTCGCCGATACGGCGGCCGCGCGGCTGCTGCACGAGGTGCCCCGCGATCGCGAGGGTCTGGGCCGAGGCGCTGCCGCCGAGCAGGCTCTGCACGAGGCTGAGCTTGCCGGCCGCGGAGTCGCGCTTGCTGCCGATCGCGAGCTCGAGCTCCGCATCCGAGGTCACAGCCCGACCGAACTCGAAGAGCTCGGCCTCGATCGCACCGGGCGTCGTCGCGGTGGTCGCGATGGCCCGGATGCCCAGCTCTTCGAGCCCGGCGAGCAAGTCGTCTCCGCTCGACCAGCGGCTGCTCACGACGACGTCGACGAGACCACGAGCGGTCGGGCCGATCTCGCCGAACACCGCGGCGACGAGCGCCTTCGTGCCGGCGGCGTCGCCCGAGGGGTTCGCGAGCGCGCTGAGGAGCTGCGTCGAGCCGCCGATCGTGCGCGCGGCGGCGAGCAGCTGCTCGCCCGTCGCCAGATCAACGCCCTTCGCGGCGGCCAGCGCGGAGCGGGCCGTCTGGAGGGAACTGCGCGTCGCGGACCCCATCGCTACTTGGCCGCCTTCTTCGACGTGGCGGTGTCGTTCTCGAGGTCGGCGAGGAAGCGGTCGACGAGCGCGGTTGCGCGCTTGTCGTCGGCGAGGCTCTCGCCGATCACGCCGCTCGCGAGGTCGAGAGCGAGCGAACCGACCTCGGCGCGCAGCGACACGAGCGCCGCCTGGCGCTCAGCCTCGATCTGCTGCTGAGCCGTCGCGGTGACGCGAGCGGCCTCGACCTGCGCGGCCTCTTTGAGCTCGGCGAGGATGGCGTTGCCCTCGGCACGCGCCTGCTCGCGGATCTTCGCCGCCTCGGCGCGACCCTCGGCGAGCAGCGCGTTGTACTGCTCGAGGGCGGCCTTGGCCTCGGCCTGCGCCGACTCCGCCTTCTCGATGCCGCCCTCGATGAGGGCTGCGCGCTCGTCGAGCGTCTTCTGCATGCGCGGCAGCACCACGCGCCAGAAGAGCAGCAGGACGAGGATGAAGGGGATCAGCGAGTAGACGATGTCGTACCACGCCGGAAGCAGCGGGTTCGGCGTCTCTTCCGCCGCGATGATGAGCTCTGCGAGCATGACGGAATCCCTAGTTCGTGAAGATGAAGTACGTCGCGATGCCGATGAACGCGAGCGCCTCGGTGAAGGCGATACCGATGTACATGAGCACCGTCAGGCGGCCCTGCAGCTCGGGCTGACGGGCGACCGACTCGATCGTCTTGCCGACGACGATGCCGACGCCGATACCGGCACCGATGGCCGAGAGGCCGTAGCCGACGGTCGCGATGTTGCCGTTGATCTCAGCGAGAACCGTGTTTGCGTCCACGAGGGGTGTTTCCTTCCGTATCGGAACCGGGCGTGCGGATGCGCGCCCGGAGGGTCGTTTCTAGTGCTCGTCTGCCAGCGCGAGCTGGATGTAGACGGTGGTCAGGAGGGCGAAGACGTAGGCCTGCAGCACCGAGACGAGGATCTCGAAGAACGTGAAGGCCGTGCCGAACGCGAGCGTCACCGCACTCGCCGCGATCCACCAGCCGCCCAGCTCGACCATGAAGAAGGCCGTGGCCGAGAAGAACAGCACGAGCAGCAGGTGGCCGACGATCATGTTCATGAGCAGTCGGAGCGTGAGCGTGACGGGCCGCAGCACGAACATCGACACGAACTCGATCGGCGTGACGATGATGTAGAGGAACGGCGGAACGCCGGGCGGGAAGAGCGCGTTGCGCAGGAACGCCCACGGGTGCTTGCGCAGCCCGGCCCAGATGAAGGCGATGTACGCCGCGACGGCGAGCACGAGCGGCATGCCGATGACGGAGTTCGCCGAGATGTTGATGCCGGGCACGATGCCCGTGAGGTTCATGAACAGCACGAGGAAGAAGATCGTCGTAATGAGCGGCAGGAACCGCTTGCCGTCTTTCTGCCCGAGCAGGTCTTCGACGATGCTCTTGCGCACGAACTCGAGGCCCATCTCGATCGTGCCCTGGAAGCGGCCCGGGACGAGCTGCATCTTGCGGGTACCGAGCCAGAACAGGATGAAGATGAGGGCGACGATGACGAGCCGCAGCAGCATGATGCGGTTCATCTCGAAGAACTCGTTGCCCTCGAAGAAGATGGCCGGCGGGAAGAAGTCGAGGATCGACGGCCCCTTGAACTCCGGAGCATCCGTCGCGGGAGCGGTCGCGAAAGCGAGGGCGGGGATCAGGGCGGCAGCGCTCAGGGGAGTCTCCAGCATCGGGGCGAAACGGTCGGCTTCGCGGCGATCGGCGGCGGTTCCTCCACCCTACCAAGAGAACCGGGCACCGACGTACGCGGGGCGGCCGATCGGCCGCGCCTCAAAGGCCCTTCTCAGGGCGTGGGCGTCACAGGTCGGGGATCTCGTCTTTGCCCGGCAACCGCACGTCGCTCACATAGGGCACGCGTGAGCGCGTGACGGCGATGATGTCGGTCACGAGCCCGCCGATGACGGCCGCCACGAGGCAGACGAAGAGCACGACCGGTTCGACGAAGGCGGCGTCGCGCAGCGTGAACACGAGCACGAGGAACACGATGAACTTGAGGATCCAGGCGCCGATGACGATGCCGAAGTAGGCGGGCGAGAGCAGGTCGCTGCCCGTGACCCGATCGGCCAGCAGGATGCTCGCCGCGGTCAGCGCAAGGAACACGAAGCCCATGCCCGCGCCGATGAGGGCGCTCAGCATGCCGGGCAGCTCGGCGACGAGCGCCCCGGCCACGCTGCCGACGATCGCGATCGCGAACGACAGCGCGGCGCCGTAGATGAGAGCTCGGCGCAGCACGGGAGCGGCGGTCGAGGGACGGGGGTCGGGCGACGTGGTCAACGGGACTCCTCGGGTCGGAGAGCAGGGTCGGCAGGGGCGGTCGGAGGGTCGATGAGGCCCGTGGCGACGGCCTCGGCGTCGAGTGACTCGTCATCGAGCGCATCGGGCGCGGCGGCATCCAGCGGATCGAAGCGCGCGAGCGCCTCCTCGCTCTCGGGCGCCGACTGCGCGACCGCCTCGATGCGCTTGCGGCGGCTCAGCGGGGCGAGCGTGACGAGGGTGCAGGCCACGAGGCCGACCACCATGGCGGTGAGCGCCCACCACCACGTCCAGAACAGGAACAGGAGGGCGCCGAAGGCGACGACGGCCGTCCACGCGTAGAAGATCAGCACGGCGTGGAAGTGCGAGTGCCCCATGTCGAGCAGGCGGTGGTGCAGGTGCTTGCGGTCGGCGCTGAACGGCGACTTGCCCGCGCGCAGGCGGCGCAGCACCGCGAGGCCGAAGTCGAGCAGGGGCACGATGAGCACGGCGAAGGGCAGCAGCAGCGGGATGAAGGCGGGCACGAGCTGGCTGCGGTCGATGCCCGGGTCGATCTGCCCCGTGACCGAGATCGTCGAGACGGCCATGAGCATGCCGACGACGAGGGCTCCCCCGTCGCCCATGAAGATCTTCGCCGGGTGCCAGTTGAAGGGAAGGAAGCCCGCGGTGGCACCGAGCAGCACGGCCATGACGAGCGAGGCGAGGTTGAACGCGGTCTGCGCCGTGTCGATCGAGAGCAGGTAGCTGTAGATGAAGAAGACCGTGCCCGCGATGATCGTGACGCCCGCAACGAGGCCGTCGAGTCCGTCGATGAAGTTGACGGCGTTCATCACGAGCACGACCGCGAGCACGGTCACCACGAGCGACAGCGTCGGCGACAGCACCGTGATGCCGCCGTCGGGGCCGACCGGCAGCGAGGTCAGCTGCAGGCTCGACCAGGCGAGGAATCCGGCGATGAGCAGCTGGCCGGCGAGCTTCGTCATCCAGTCGAGGTCGTAGAGGTCGTCGACGACGCCGAGGCCGAGCATGATGAGCGCCGAGGCGATGATCGCGATGATCGGGAACGGGTCGGCGTAGACGAGGTCGAACCAGCTGATCTGCGAGGCGATGGCGAGAGCGACGACGATGCCGATGACGATCGCGATGCCGCCGAGGCGCGGCGTCGGCGTCGTGTGCACGTCGCGCTCGCGGATTCCCGGGTACAGCTTGAAGCGATGACTCAGCCGCAGCACGCCCCAGGAGGCGCCGAAGCTCACGAGACCCGCGATGAGGGCCACGAGCAGGTAGAAGGTCACGACACCAGCTCGGCGCCGGCGACGCGGAGGATCTCGTCGTCGGGGATCACGCCGTGGCGCACGATGCGCAGCTTGCCCTCGGGAAGGTGCAGGCTCGTGGCGTCGACGATCGTCGAACCCGGGGTGGCGCCGGCGGGCAGCACGGCCCCGACCGCACCACCGTCGAGGTACACGCTGACGCGGTCGCCGAGCATGGCGAGCGCCTCCTGTGCGGTCGTCGCGGCGGGCATTCCGCTGATGTTGGCGCTCGACACGGCGAGCGGGCCGGTGTCGGCGAGCAGGTGCAGGGCGTGCCGGTTATCGGGCATGCGCAGGGCGACGGTGCCGCGCGTCTCGCCGAGGTCCCAGGCGAGCGACTCGCGCGCCTCGACGATGACGGTGAGGCCACCGGGCCAGAACTGCTTCACGAGCTTCTCGACCACCTCGGGCACGTTCTCGGCGAGCGCGGTGAGGGTGGGAATGCCCGGAATCAGCACGGGCGGCGGGGCATCGCGCCCGCGCTCTTTCGCATCGAGCAGGCGCTGCACCGCGGCGGGGCGGAATGCGTCGGCCGCGAGCCCGTAGACGGTGTCGGTCGGGATGACGACCAGCTCACCACGGCCGATGGCGCCGCGCGCCGCCCGAAGACCCTCGAGCAGCTCGCTCTCGACAGAGCAGTCGTACACGGTGGTCATGATGCGTTCATCGTACTGGGGCAGACTGAGCAGCGTGACCCTGCTCTTCGTGTTCGACATGGATGATGTTCTCTACGACTACGACTGGCGCGCGCGCATGCAGTCGCTCACCGCGGTCACCGGCCACGACCTTCACGAGCTGCGCCGCCGGTGGTGGATCAGCGGCATGGAGTGGAAGGCCGAGGCCGGCGACCCGAGCGACCCGGACGAGTATCTGGCGATGGTCACCGAGACCATCGGCGCGCCGATTTCGCGCGACGAGTGGGTGCGCATCCGCGCCGAGGCGACGCACGCGCGGCCCGCCGCCCTCGATGCCGTGCGCCGCGCCGCCGAGCTGGGACAGGTCGCGCTTCTGACCAACAACGGCATCCTCATCCACCACCACTTGCACGAGGTGGCGCCCGAACTCGTGCCCATCATGGGGCGCGAGCACATGCATGCCTCGGCCGCGTTCGGTGCGCGCAAGCCCGACCCGCGCGTCTACGAGCGCGTCCTCGCCCACTACGGCGCGACCGCCGCCGACACCTTCTTCACGGATGACCGCACCGAGAACATCGACGGCGCCGAGTCGATCGGCATCACCGGGCACCTCTACGTCGACGAAGCGTCGCTGCGTGCGGCGATCGAGGCGTTCGCGGCCGAGGCGCGGGCTGCCTGATGCTGCACCTCGGCGTCATCGCGACCTCGCGCAAGCCCGACGAGCACCGGCTGCCGATCCACCCCGGCCATCTCGAACGCATCGACGCCGACCTGCGTGCGGCCATGACCCTCGAGCGCGGCTACGGCGCGCGGTTCGGCATCGCGGATGCGGAGCTCGAGCCCCTCGTCGGCCCCCTCGTCGACCGCGCCGAGGTCATCGCCCGGTCCGACGTCGTGCTGCTGCCGAAGCCGCAGGCCGCCGACCTCGCGGACCTTCGCGACGGCCAGACGCTGTGGGGCTGGCCGCACTGCGTGCAAGACCGTGCCATCACGCAGCTCGCGATCGACAAGCACCTCACCCTCATCGCGTGGGAGGCGATGAACCACTGGCGCTCCGACGGCAGCTTCGGGTTGCACGTCTTCCACAAGAACAATGAGCTGGCGGGCTACTGCTCGGTCATCCACGCGCTGCAGCTGTGCGGCTCGACGGGCGACTACGGCCGACGACTGACGGCGGTCGTCATCGGATTCGGGGCGACCGCGCGCGGCGCGGTGACGGCGCTCAATGCGCACGGCATCCACGATGTGCGCGTGCTCACGAACCGCGACATCGCTGCTGTCGGCTCGCCCATCCCCTCGGTCGACATCGTGCAGTTCGCGCACGACGACGACCCCGCGGTCGGCAGCACGGTCAACACCGACGGCGGGCCGGTCGCGCTCGCGGCGTACCTGGCCCAGAACGACATCGTGGTCAACTGCACGCTGCAAGACCCGAACGACCCCCTGACCTACCTGACGCTTGACGACCTCGACGCGTTCCGGCCCGGCAGCCTCATCGTCGACGTGTCGATCGACGAGGGCATGGGGTTCAGCTGGGCGCGCGCCACCTCGTTCGCCGAGCCGATGATCACCGTCGGCGGGTCGACCAACTACTACGCCGTCGACCACAGCCCCTCGCTGCTCTGGAACTCGACGACGTGGGAGATCAGCGAAGCGCTCCTGCCCTTCCTCCGCACGGTCATGGACGGGCCGGCGTCGTGGGCGGCGTCGGACACCATTCGGCGCGCGATCGAGATCGAGGATGGCCGCGTGCGCAACGAGGCGATCCTGACGTTCCAGGGGCGGTCGGCGGAGTACCCGCACCCGGCCAACTCAGGCGAGTAGGCGCGGCAATACTCCGTAGAGGAAGCTCATTACTCCCATCAACAACATTCCCCCGCCGACGATTCGGAACTGGGTCGGCGTTGAGTTCTTTGATGCCTTGAGCGATGAACGAGTCGAGGCGGATTCCAGCAGCTTCCGGTTGGCATCTGCGACCCGCGCCGCGAAGACCAGCACGAGTGCTCCGATCACCACCAACGCCACCGTTACGAGCACACCTACCGGATTGAGCTGGTCCATGGCTCCTCACCCTCCGAGTCTGGAGACACGTCGATGACGAGCCGGCGCACGATCTCGGGGATGCGGATGGTCACGGCCGCCCAGAAGAGGTCGTCGTTCATGCCGACGTAGCCCGCGTGGGCGGCGATGTTGCGGGTGGCCTTGATCGCGGTGATCTCGTCGGCTGTCAGCTTCTCGGCGTGCGCGGCGAACTCGGGGCGCTCGAGCAGGGCCGCGAGCCGAATGACGACCATGCTCGCGACGTCGTAGTGGGCTGCTCCCTCGGCGAACGTCTCGCGGCCAGACTCGCTCACGAGCGAGCACCGCTGCAGGATGCGGCGCAGTTCCTCCTGGATGTTCTGCGCGTCAGTGCGGGCCCGACGATCGGTCTCAGCACGAGGGCGCGGCGAAAAGCGGGGCTGGTTCTGGTCGTCGGTCACAATGCGACTGCCTCGAGCGCCGCCTCCGCGGACTGTGGCGAGTCCGCAATGTCAGCAACGACGTCGACCGGGAATCCTGTGAGGGCGCGCACTTCTTCTGCGAACACGGCGAGGTCGAAGAGGTCGACCCGCGGTCCCGGCGACACGATCAGGTCGATGTCGCTGTCGAAGTGGTCCTCACCACGCACTGTCGAGCCGAAGACCCGCACGCGCTCGATTCCCCGCTGGGCCGCGAGGGCGGTGATCTGCTCAGCAAAATCGGCGAGCGGGAGCGACGGCCGGTAGTCGGCCGCGCGCAACACCCGCTCGAGCATCTCGTCCGACGCGGCACGGGTGCCGGCCTCCATCTGCGCCAGGCTCGGCTGGCTCACACCGGCTCGGCGCGCGAGCTCACTCTGCGTGAGCCCCGCGTCGAGCCGAGCCCGGCGGATGAGCTCGCCGGGCTGCGATGTGCTGAAACGACCCATGCGGCGAATATATCACCGTGCTATCGAGAGGAGACGAGAATCCTCAGCGGTGCGCGGTGGTCGCGCGGTCGCGGCCGAGCAGGTCTCGGTGCGAGGCAACCGCGGTGAAGCCGCCCGCGCGCACGATGGTCGCGATGGCCGCGGCCTGCAGCTCGCCGTGCTCGATCACGAGAGTGCCGCCGGGTCGCAGCAGGCGGTGCGCGGTGACGACGAGCGCGCGAACGGCGTCCAGCCCGTCAGCACCCGAGTAGAGAGCGTGCTCCGGGTCGAAGAGGCGCACCTCGGGGTCGCGGGGAACCGCGCCCACGGGGATGTAGGGCGGGTTGGAGACGACGACGTCGACGGTTCCGTCGAGGTCGGGCACCGCATCCGCGAGATCGGCGAAGACGAGCCGCACGCGGTCGTCGCCGTAGCGGCGCACGTTGCGGGTCGTCCAGACGAACGCGGGGGCCGAGTTCTCGACCGCGACGACCTGCGCGTGGGGCACCTCGACAGCCATCGCGAGGGCGATCGCTCCACTGCCGCTGCCGAGATCGACCGCGAGCGGGCTCGCGCTCGGCACGGCCGCGAGGGCGTCGATCGCGAACTGCACGACGAGCTCGGTCTCAGGTCGAGGAACGAAGACGCCGGGGCCGACCGCGAGCTCGAGCGTGCGGAACGGCGCCACCCCGGTGATGTGCTGAACGGGTTCGCGCGTGGCTCGACGCTCGACGTATTCGGTGATCGTCATGACCTGCTCGGCATCGACGGGCGCGCCGATGAGGGCCTTCGCTTGCACCTGCCCGCGACTCATGCCGAGCACGTGCCCAATGAGCAGATCGGCATCGGCCTCGGGCGTGGGCACCCCAGCCTCGCCGAGCACCGTGATGGCATGCTCGCGCAACACCGCGAGGTCGGGCTTGCTCACGAACGCGGCGCTAGACGTCGGTGTCGCCGAGAGCCGCGAGCCGCGCCTCTTCGTCGAACGAAATGCACGACTCGACCACGGGCGCGAGTGTTCCGTTCATGACGGCGTCAAGGTTGTAGGCCTTGTAGCCCGTGCGGTGGTCAGCGATGCGGTTCTCGGGGAAGTTGTAGGTACGGATGCGCTCCGAGCGGTCCATGCCGCGAATCTGGCTCTTGCGCGCATCGCTCGCCACGGCGTCGCGCTCTTCTTGCTGGCGCGCGAGGATGCGGGCGCGCAGCACGCGCATCGCCGCCTCGCGGTTCTGCAGCTGGCTCTTCTCGTTCTGCATCGCCACGACGATGCCCGTGGGCAGGTGGGTGATGCGCACGGCGGAGTCGGTCGTGTTGACCGACTGGCCGCCGGGGCCCGACGAGCGGTAGACGTCGATCTTGAGGTCGTTCTGGTTGATCTCGACCTCTTCGGGCTCATCGACCTCGGGGAAGACGAGCACGCCCGTCGTCGAGGTGTGGATGCGTCCCTGCGACTCCGTCGCCGGCACGCGCTGCACGCGGTGCACGCCGCCCTCGTACTTGAGGCTGGCCCACGGGCCCTCAGCGGGATCGCTCGAGCTGCCCTTGATGGCGACCTGCACGTCCTTGTATCCGCCCATGTCGCTGCGGGTGGCGTCGAGCAGCTCGACCTTCCACCCGCGCGACTCGGCGTAGTAGCTGTACATGCGCAGCAGGTCGGCCGCGAACAGCGCCGACTCCTCGCCGCCCTCGCCACCCTTGATCTCCATGATCACGTCGCGCCCGTCGTCCGGGTCGCGCGGGATCAGGAGCCGGCGCAGCTTCTCGGCGCGCTCGGTCACGGCCTGCTCGAGAGCGGGCACCTCGTCGGCGAACGCCTCGTCGTCCTTCGCGAGCTCACGAGCCGCGACGAGGTCCTCTTCCGACTGCTGCCACTTGCTGTGAGCATCCACGATCTGGCTCAGCTCGGCGTAGCGCCGGTTGAGCTTCTTGGCGCGCGCAGCATCGGCGTGCACGGCGGGGTCGCCGAGCTGCTCCTGCAACGACTCGTGCTCGGCGATCAGGGCGCCGACCGATTCGAACACGACGCTCAGCTGTCGGCGTGCGTCGACGCCTGCGGCAGCGACTTCTGCACGGCCACCAAGAACTCGACGTTCGAGGCCGTGTCTTTCAGCTTGCCGAGGACGAGTTCGAGCGCCGCTTGCGTGTCGAGGCTCGCGAGCGCACGACGCAGCTGCCACGTGACGCGCACCTCGTCGGCGCCGAGCAGCATCTCTTCGCGGCGCGTGCCCGACGCCGAGATGTCGACGGCCGGGAAGATGCGCTTGTCGGCGAGCTGACGCGAGAGGCGAAGCTCCATGTTGCCGGTGCCCTTGAACTCCTCGAAGATCACCTCGTCCATCTTCGAACCAGTCTCGACGAGCGCGGTCGCGAGGATGGTGAGCGAGCCACCGTCTTCGATGTTGCGCGCGGCACCGAAGAAGCGCTTCGGCGGGTACAGCGCGGCCGAGTCGACACCACCCGAGAGGATGCGCCCGCTCGTCGGTGCCGTCACGTTGTACGCGCGGCCGAGGCGGGTGATCGAGTCGAGCAGCACGACGACGTCGTGCCCGAGCTCGACGAGGCGCTTCGCGCGCTCGATGGCGAGCTCGGCGACCGTCGTGTGGTCCTCCGCGGGGCGGTCGAACGTCGAGGCGATGACCTCGCCCTTGACCGAGCGCTGCATGTCGGTGACCTCTTCGGGGCGCTCGTCGACGAGCACGACCATGAGGTGAACCTCGGGGTTGTTCTTCGCGATCGCGTCGGCAATGGCCTGCAGCACGAGCGTCTTGCCGGCCTTGGGCGGCGAGACGATGAGGCCGCGCTGGCCCTTGCCGATAGGGGCCGCGAGGTCGATGATGCGCGTCGAGAGCGTGCCGGGCGCGGTCTCGAGGCGCAGGCGCTCGGTCGGGTAGAGCGGCGTGAGCTTGCTGAACTCGACGCGGGCGGCGGCCTCCTCGACGGTCTGACCGTTGATCGAGTCGACACGCACGAGGGCGTTGTACTTCTGGCGGCCCTGGTTCTCGCCTTCGCGCGGCTGGCGGATTGCACCGACCACCGCGTCACCCTTGCGCAGGCCGTACTTCTTGACCTGGCCGAGCGAGACGTACACGTCGCTCGGGCCCGGCAGGTAGCCGGTAGTGCGCACGAAGGCGTAGTTGTCGAGCACGTCGAGGATGCCCGCCACGGGGATGAGCACGTCGTCGTCGCTGATCTCGGGCTCGAGCTCGTCGCCGCCGGGGCCGCGCTTGCGGTCACGGCCGCGACCGCGGTTGCGGTTGCGACCGTCGGCGTCCTGCTCGGCACGGTCGTTCTGCGGCCCACGGTTCTGCTCGGCGGCGCGGGCGGTGCCCTCGGCACGCTGCTGCTCACGGGCCGACTGCTGGCCACCGCTCTGCTGCGCGCCGTTCTGCTGGCCGTTGTTCTGCTGGCCACCGTTCTGCTGGCCGCGGGCTTCGCCGTTCTCGGCGCGGTCGCCGCGATCGGCGCCCCGGCGGTTGCGGTTGCGGCTGCGGTTGCGGCCGCCCGCGGTGGCCGACTCGTCGCCCTCTCCCGGCTCGCCCGCGGCGGAGTCGCCGTCGGTCGACGCGGGTGCCGGGGCGTCGGTCGGCTCAGCGGCCGCGCTGTCGTCACGGGAAGGCTCGGACGCGCTCTCGACCGGGGCCGCGTCGGCAACCGGAAGGGCGGTGAGGGTGTCGCTCGTCACGCGGCGCGAGCCGCGACGGCGCGGGGCCTGGTCGGCGACGGGCGCCGTGGCCTCGGCCTGCTCGACGGGCTCAGCGACGGCTTCGGCGAAGGGCTCGGCCGCGGGCTCGACGTCAGGCTCTGCGGCGACGGCCTCGCCAGCGGACTCGGCACGGTTCTGGGTGATCGCGTCCACCAGTTCTCCCTTGCGAAGTTTCGAAACGCCGGCGACACCGAGCTCGGTCGCGAGCAGCTGCAGCTCGGCGAGCTTGAGGGTGCCGAGGTCGGCGGGGGCATCCGCGGTCGAGGCGCGGACGATGGGGTCAGTCACGGGAATTGTTCCTTTCGGCTCCGAGCGAGATACGCCACGGAGGATGCCGGGTGCCTCATGATCGCGATACCGGTGCGGTGCGGGGAGGAGACCGAGAAGCGGTGTCGACCGCGCGAACGCTGGGGTGGCGCGAGTGGAAGCAGCGGGGCTGCTGGTAATGCTCGGCTGGAGGGCGGTTAGACCGCGGCCTCGACCGGATGCGTGTTCACTGTAGCACCCTTGAAATCGACGGCCAGCATGTGCGACACCCACGGCGTGGTGGCGTGCTGCTCGATGAGCTCGGCCGCCTGCAGCCGTTGCGCGGGGTCGCTGCACAGCACGAGCACCGAGGGTCCGGCGCCCGACACGACGGCGGCGAGCCCGTGCTCGCGCAGCACCGTGATGAGCGCGTTCGTCTCGGGCATGGCGCTTGCCCGGTAGGTCTGGTGCAGCTTGTCTTCCGTCGCGGCGAGCAGGAGCTCAGGGCTCTGGATGAGCGCGGCGATGAGCAGGGCCGAGCGCGAGACATTGAAGATCGCGTCCTGGTGGGGCACCGACTCGGGCTGCAGCGAGCGGGCAAGGGCTGTCGACATGGTGCTCGTCTCGGGCACGGCGACGAGCAGCGAGACGCCGCGGTGCACGGTCAGACGCTTGTGCTGCGGGCCCTCGGGTGTGACCCAGGCGATGGTGAGACCGCCGAAGAGCGCCGGGGCGACGTTGTCGGGGTGGCCCTCGAGCTCGGTCGCCCGCGCGAGCAAGTCGTCGGCCGTCATGTCGACGATGCCCTCGAGCAGCCCCTTGGCGGCCATGACGCCCGAGACGATCGCCGCACCCGACGAGCCCATGCCGCGGCCGTGCGGGATGACGTTGTGGGCGACGAGGTCGAGGCCCGGCATCGCGAGCCCGTGGGCGGCGAACGTGTGGGCGATCGAGCGCACGACGAGGTTCGACTCGTCGGTCGGCACCTCGCCCTCGCCGACCCCGTGCACCGCAACGGAGGCCCCTGGCGCCTCGCGCACGCTCACTTCGAGCTCGTCGTAGACCGACAGTGCGAGACCGAGCGTGTCGAAGCCCGGACCGAGATTGGCGGTCGTCGCCGGCACCTTGACCGTGACGCGGCGACCGAGCAGCCGCGGGTCGACGGCGGTCACGCCGACACCCGCTGCAGGCCCAGCACCGAGGCGACCTCGGCAGTGTCGACGCGCACGACGGTCGGCGACACGTCGACGCCGTCGGGGCCCTTGAGCGCCCACTGCGGGTCTTTGAGCCCGTGGCCGGTGACCGTCAGCACGACGGTCGAGCCGGCGGGGATGGCGCCCGCCTCGGCGCGCTCGAGCAGGCCCGCGACCGAGATGGCCGATGCCGGCTCGACGAAGATGCCGACCTCCTGCGAGAGGAGCCGGTGCGCGAGCAGGATGTGCTCGTCGGAGATGGCCCCGAAGTAGCCGTTGCTGTCATCGCGCGCGGCGAGCGCGAGCTCCCACGACGCGGGGTTGCCGATGCGGATCGCGCTCGCGATCGTCTCGGGCTTGCGCACGGGCTCGCCGAGCACGATGGGTGCGCTGCCCGAGGCCTGGAAACCGAACATGCGCGGCAGTTTCGTGGTCGCGCCGCGGTCGAGCTCTTCGCGGTACCCGCGGTGGTACGCGGTGTAGTTGCCCGCATTGCCCACCGGAAGAATGTGGAAGTCAGGCGCATCCCCCAGCACCTCGACGACCTCGAACGCGCCCGTCTTCTGGCCCTCGATGCGATCGGGGTTGACCGAGTTGACGAGGTGCACGGGGTAGTTGGCCGAGAGGTCGCGGGCGATGTCGAGGCAGTCATCGAAGTTGCCCTCGATCTGGATGATCTCGGCCTTGTGGGCCACCGCCTGGCTGAGCTTGCCCATCGAGATCTTGCCCTCGGGCACGAGCACCGCGGCCGTGATGCCCGCGTGCGTGGCGTACGCCGCGGCCGACGCCGAGGTGTTGCCGGTCGAGGCGCAGATGACGGCCTTCGCGCCGTGCTCGACGGCCTTCGAGATGGCCATCGTCATGCCGCGGTCCTTGAACGACCCGGTCGGGTTCATGCCCTCGTACTTGACGTAGACCGACGCACCCGTGCGCTCGCTGAGGTACCGAGCGGGAATGAGCGGCGTGCCGCCCTCACCGAGCGTGATGATCGGGGTGGCCTCGCTGATATCGAGTCGATCGGCGTACTCGTGCAGGAGTCCGCGCCACTGCTTCGCCATCTACAGTCCTTCTACTCGCAGCACGCTCGTCACGCTGTGGACGACGCTGCTGGTGGTCAGTGCCGCGACCGTTGCGGCGAGATCGGCCTCGGAGGCTTCATGAGTGCCGATAACCAGGGTAGCCGCGCTCGCCGCGCCCGAGGGACGCGCGGGGTCGGCCGGGGTCACCGACTGCTGCACCGTCTCGACCGAGACGCCGTGGCTCTGGAACAGGGCCGCGATGACGGCGAGCACGCCCGGCTCGTCGGCGACGAGCAGGGTGATCTGGTAGCGCGTCGTGATGGCGCTGATCGGCAGCACGGGCAGGTCGGCATGCGTGCTCTCGGCGACGCCGGGGCCGCCGACGACGTGCCGGCGGGCGGCCGAGACTACATCGCCGAGCACGGCCGACGCCGTCTGGATGCCGCCCGCGCCCGCGCCGTAGAACATGAGCGAGCCGGCGGCCTCGGCCTCGACGAACACGGCGTTGTTCGCGCCGTGCACGGCCGCGAGCGGGTGCGTGTCGGGGATGAGCGCGGGGTGCACACGCACGCTCACGCCGTCGACGCCGGACGCGGGGTCGGTGAGGCGCTCGCAGATGGCCAGCAGCTTGACGACGTAGCCGGCCTTGCGCGCCGCGACGACCTGCTCGAGCGTGACCTCCGTGATGCCCTCGCGGTGCACGGCGTCGGCGGGCACGAGCGTATGGAAGGCGAGGCTCGCGAGGATGGCCGCCTTCTGCGCGGCGTCGTAGCCCCCGACATCGGCCGTCGGGTCGGCCTCGGCGTAGCCGAGCGCGGTCGCCGTGGCGAGCGCCTGCTGCATCGACTCGCCCTGCGTGTCCATGCGGTCGAGGATGAAGTTCGTCGTGCCGTTGACAATGCCCAGGATGCGCTCCACGCGGTCGCCCGCGAGGGAATCGCGCAGCGGGCGGATGATCGGGATCGCCCCGCCCACGGCCGCCTCGTAGTACAGCTGCGCGCCGACCTGCCCGGCCGCCTCGAAGAGCTCGGGGCCGTGGGTGGCGAGGAGCGCCTTGTTGGCGGTGATGACGTCGGCGCCCGAGGTGAGCGCCTGCAGGATGAGCGTGCGCGCGGGCTCGAGCCCGCCCATGAGCTCGACGACGATGTCGGAGCTGAGGATGAGCGACTCGGCATCGGTCGTCAGCAGCTCGCGCGGGATGGCCGTGTCACGCGGCGCATCGAGGTCGCGCACGGCGACGCCCGCGAGCTCGATGCCGGCGCCGATGCGCGCGGCGAGCTCGTCGCGGTGCGTCAGCAGCTGGTCGGCGACCTGGGCGCCGACGCTGCCCGCGCCGAGCAGGGCGACGCGGAGGTTGCGGTATTCGATCACGGAGTGTCTCCTCGGGGCTGGGTCGCAGGGGGGAGCTGGGCGAGCACGTCGCGGCGCAGCAGGTCGTGCTCGGTCTCGCCGCGCACGAGCAGTCGCGCGGCGCCGTCGCGCACGGCGACGACCGCGGGCCGCGCCAGGTAGTTGTAGTTGCTCGCGAGCGAGAAGCAGTACGCGCCCGTCGCGGGCACGGCGACGAGGTCGTCGGGCGCGGTGTCGGCGGGCAGGTAGGCATCGCGCACGACGATGTCGCCGCTCTCGCAGTGCTTGCCGGCGACGCGGACGAGCACGGGCTCGGCCGTGGATCCGCGGCCGGCGAGCGCCACCGAGTAGTCGGCGCTGTAGAGGGCGGGGCGGGCGTTGTCGCTCATGCCGCCATCGACGCTGACGTAGCGGCGCACGGCGGCCGCCTGCTCGTCGCCCTCGAGCGTCACCACGACGTCCTTCGTCGTGCCGACGGTGTAGAGCGTGACGCCCGCGGGCCCGATGATGGTGCGGCCCGGCTCGACAGCCACCTTCGGCATCGGGATGCTCAACTCCTGGCACACGGAGGCCACGGCCGCGAGCAGCGCGTCGGCGACCTGCTCGATCGCGGGCGCCTCGTCGCTCTCGACGTAGGCGATGCCGAAGCCGCCGCCGAGGTTGAGCTCGGGCACCTCGCCTCCGGCGCCCAGCGCGGCGTGGAGCGTCAGCAGTCGGCGCGCCGCCTCGAGGAAGCCCTCGACGGCGAGGATCTGCGAGCCGATGTGCGAGTGCAGGCCCAGGAAGTGCAGACCGGGGTGGGCGCGGATGGCGGCCACCGCATCCGGAGCATCGGAGATCGGGATGCCGAACTTCTGGTCTTCGCGAGCCGTGGCGAGGTATTCGTGCGTGTGGGCGTGCACGCCCGAGTTGATGCGCAAGCGCACCGGCTGCACGCGTCCGTGGCGCTGGGCCGCGGCGGCGACGCGCTCGATCTCGATGAGGGAGTCGATGACGATCGCGCCCACGCCGACCTCGACGGCGCGGTCGATCTCGACGAGCGACTTGTTGTTGCCGTGCAGGCCGAGCCGGGCCGGATCGACTCCGGCGGCGAGCGCGACGGCGAGCTCTCCCCCGCTGGCCACGTCGATGTTGAGGCCCGCGGCGATCATCCACCGGGCGGCCTCCGTGCACAGGAAGGCCTTGCCTGCGTAGTAGACGGCCGCAGTGGTGCCGTGCGCGGCGGCCGCGGTTGTGAAGGCCGCGAGCGTTCGCGCGGCCCGATCGCGGGCATCCTGCTCATCGATGACGTAGAGCGGCGTGCCGAATTCCGCGGCGAGGCGCGGCAGCGGCACCCCGCCGATCGCGATCGCGCCGTCAGCCGTGCGCACGGCGCTCGAGGGCCAGACGTGGGCCGGCAGCGCGCCCGCGTCGGCGGGCGGCGTCAGCCACGACGGCGACAGCGGGTTGGCGAGCACGGAGGACCTCACGGGACGACGATCTGGGGAGTGTGAGGCGAGCGAACCCGGCTTGGTTCCTGAAGCCGGTTCTGAGTTTAGCGGCGCGCGGCGCGGGGAATCACCCGCGAGGGTTCGCCTGCAGGCGCGTTCTAGCCGCAGGCGCCGCGCGTCGAGAACTCGGGGCCACCCAGCGCCGCGTCCTCGGCGGCGAAGACCACGACGAGCTGCTCGTCGCCGACCTGCACCGAGGTGAGCTCGAGCGCCTGCGGCAGGTACTGCGCCACGCAGAAGCGCTGCGACGTCAGCAGGGGCTCGACGAGCCCGCCGAACTGCTCCTGCAGCTGTGCGGCGTCGAGCCGCTCGTCGCCGAGCTGCACGCTCGACGGGGTGAACGCCAACTGCCCGTCTTGCACCGAGGGCGTGAGGCCGAGGCCGACCGAGAAATCGATGCCGAAGAACGAGAATGCGGTCTGGAACCGGATCTCGCGCTCGTCGAGCTGCACATCGTTGACGACCGTGCCGGCGAGGAACCCGGCGATCGCCGCGACATCCGCCTCGGCGACGCGGTAGACGGCCTGCACCGAGTCGCTGGGCTGCGCCGGATCGATCGCCACGCCCTGCGCGATGAGGGTGAGGTCGCCCGCGAGCTCGCCCACGGAGACGCCGGGCGCGTCGACCGTGACCTCGTCGAGGCGCCCGCCGATGACCTGCAACAGCACCGAGGCGCCGTCGATCGTGACCTCGACCGGATGCTCGGGGTCGAGCTGCAGCGATTCGCGAACCTGATCGGCGATGAGTGCGGAGGCCTGTTGACGCGCGAGCGACTCGGCGATGACCGCGGCGACGCCGAGCACGACGATGATGCTGATCACGACGATCGCCGCGATGAGCCCTCGGCGGCGGGGGCGCGGCGCGGGCTCGACGACGACGACCGTGTCGGGCTGCGGTTCGCTCGCCTCGGACGGCTCGGGCTGCGTCTCCTGCTCGGGCTGCGTCTCCTGCTCGGGCTGCAGCTCCTGCTCGGGCTGCTCGGGCTCACTCGGCGTCGTCGGATCGGCCATTTTTACATCCGTTCCGGCGCCGAGACGCCGATGAGGGTCAGGCCGTTGCGCAGCACCTGGCCGGTGGCGTCATTGAGCCACAGGCGCGTGCCGTGGATGCTCGAGACCGGCTCGTCGCCCTGCGGCGTCACCCGGCAGGTGTCGTACCAGCGGTGGTACGCGGCCGCGAGTTCCTCGAGGTAGCGGGCAACGCGGTGCGGTTCGCGCAACGTGGCGGCCTGCGCGACGATGCGGGGGAACTCGGCGAGCGCGCCGAGCAGCACGCTCTCGGTCTCGTCGGTGAGCAGCGCGCCGGCGAACTCCGCGCGGTCGACGCCCGAGGCGGCGGCGTTGCGCGCCACTTGGTGGGTGCGCGCGTGGGCGTACTGCACGTAGAACACCGGATTGTCGTTCGTGCGCTTCTGCAGCAGCTCGGGATCGAGCGTCAGGGGCGAATCGGCCGGGTACCGCGCGAGCGAGTACCGCAGGGCATCGGTGCCGAGCCAGTCGCGCAGGTCGTTCAGCTCGATGATGTTGCCCGCGCGCTTGCTGAGCCGCGCGCCGTTGATGCTCACGAGCTGCCCGATGAGCACCTCGATGTCGCGATCCGGGTCATCGCCCGCGGCACCGGCGAGCGCCTTCAGGCGGTGCACGTAGCCGTGGTGGTCGGCACCGAGCAGGTAGATCTTGTGGGCGAAGCCGCGGTCGCTCTTCGAGAGGTAGTACGCCGCGTCGGCCGCGAAGTACGTGTAGACGCCGTTTCCGCGCTTGATGACCCGGTCTTTGTCGTCGCCGAAGTCGGTCGTGCGCACCCAGATGGCGTCATCGAGGTCGTACACGTGGCCCTGCGCGCGCAGTCGCTCGACGGCCTCGTCGATACGGCTCGACCCGCTCGCCGCATCGACGGCGTGCAGCACGCGCTCACTGAACCACACGTCGAAGTGCACGTTGAAGCGCTCGAGCGACTCGCGGATCTCGTCGAGCTGCCAGCCGTAGGCGAGCTCGCGGGCGATCCCGACCGCCTCGTCGCGCGGCAGCGAACCCAGATCGGGCCGCTCGCCGAGCGCGCGCAGCCCGAGCGCGGTGATGTACTCGCCCGGGTAGCCGTTCTCGGGCGCGGGCTCGCTGAGGGCCGCGGCGAGCACCGACTCGCCGAAGACATCCATCTGCGCGCCGGCGTCGTTGACGTAGAACTCGCTCACGAGCGTCGCGCCGCTGGCCCTCAGCACGCGAGCGAGCGAGTCGCCAAGCGCCGCCCAGCGCGTGTGCCCGATGTGCAGCGGCCCGGTGGGATTGGCGGACACGAACTCGAGGTTGATGGTCTGCCCGAGCATCGACTCGTTGTGCCCGTAGGTCTCGCCCGCCTCGACAATGGCACGCGCGAGCTCGCCCGCGGCACCCGCCTCTAGACGGATGTTGAGGAATCCGGGGCCGGCGACCTCGACCGCGGCGACACCCTCGATCGCGAGGATGCCGGGCACGAGCTCGTCGGCGAGGGTGCGCGGCGGCATCCCGACCCGCTTCGCCTGCTTGAGGGCGACGGAGGTGGCCCAGTCCCCGTGATCGCGGTTGCGGGGGCGCTCGAGCGCGATGTCGTCGACGGTGAGCTGGCCCGCGGCCTCGGCGTCGCGGCGCCCCACCGCGTCAACGACGACGGCGAGCAGGGCGGCGGCGAGCTGGGCGGGATTCATGAGGGTCGATCCTATCGGGCTGTCGCTGCCCGCCTCCCGCGGGCGGGAGGTCCACAATGGCCGCATGAGGCTCTCGCGAACGACCCCTGCCGTTGCCGCCGCGATCGTGCTCGCCACCGCGCTCGCCGGCTGCGTCGGCGGGCCCGAGGAGCCCCAGGAGACTCCCGTCGCGTCGCCGACCTCGACCCCGGCAGCGTCGCCCACGCCGACCAGCTCGCCGACCGAACAGCCCAACGACCTCGTCGTGTTGCCCTTCTCGATCCCGTGCGACGAGCTCGTCTCCGCCGATGCCCTCTACGAGTTCAACCCCAACGTCGGCGTCGACCCGCAGCCGAGTGCGACCGGACTCGTGGCGACGATCGCCGAGGCGGGCGGCGTCACGTGCGGCTGGCTCAACCAGACGAGCGGCGACCGCATCTCGGTGGGCGTGCTCAAGCTCGACGCGGCGTCGCTCGATCGGGTGCGCGGCGATGCGGCGCGACGGGGCGAGCCCGAGACGCAGTACTTCGACGGCTACTTCCGCGAGGAGAACGGCGTCGGACACGCGGAGGATTTCGAGGGCAGCTACTGGATCGTGCTCGACTCCCCCGCCCTGCTGGGGGCCGACGAAGTCGGCTCCTTCCTGGCCGCGCTGCGGCCCGCGCTGCCCTGACGACGCGCTAGCCGAGCGGCAGCAGGGCGCGCGCGTCCTCGTCGAGAAGCGCATCGGCCTCGGCGTGCACGTGCAGCCGCTGCAGGGTGAGCGACGTTCCGTCGTTGGCGAGAAACGCGGTATCAGCGGCGTCGCGCCCCGTCGCGATGCGCAGCATGCCCGTGCGCGGCGCGAGCCCCGTCGCATCGGCGACCACCCACTGCTCGTCGACGAGCGCCTCGACCACGGCGTGGAAGTCCATGGGCTGCAGCTGCGGGGCGTACACCGACACGACGCGAGCCGGAATGTCGGTCGCGCGCAGCACACCGGCGAGCAGGTGCGCGAAGTCTCGGCATACGCCCTGCCCGGTCGCGAGGATCTCGGGCAGCCCGTCGGTCGGCGACGTCGAACCCGGCGTGTAGGCGAGCCGACCCGCCACCCACTCGCGTGCGGCGAGAAGTCGCTCGCGCTCCGGCAGCGCGCACAGTCCCTCGATGATGCTCGCGTCGATGAGCGGCCCGGCGAGCTCGTCGGACTGCACGTAGCGGCTCGGCCGCACCGCGAGGATGCGCTCGGTCGAGTCGACCACGCGCGGAGCCCCGCGGCCCGTCACGGTGGCCGAGTAGCGGATCGTGAGCGGGCCTTCCGGGGCGTCGGCGGTGTGCCAGCGCGTGCCGCTGAAGCCGACGACCTCGGTCATCGCGAGCGGGGCACCCCCCGCGGTGACCTCGAGCCGCTCGTCGATCATCAGCCCGGGTGCGCTCGACACCGCCACGGCCAGCACGATCGCCGTCGCCTCGCCGAGGGTCGCATCGATCTCGCAGCCGACCGTTCGGCGCATGCTGCGATCGATGTCCATGCCGTCAGCCTGGCACGGGACCAGGGCACCCGCGAGACCCGCTAGGCTGAACCCGCCTCCGTAGCTCAGGGGATAGAGCATCAGTTTCCGGTACTGAGGGTCGCAGGTTCGAATCCTGTCGGGGGCGCGATTCCTATTGCTGCGCCGCCGCTTCTGCGGCGCAGCGTCCGCTTCCGCGGCGCGAGCGCGGTCGCGCCGCTCCGCGGTCACGGCTCGGGATGCCCCTGGCCGCTTCTGCGGCGCAGCGTCCGCTTCCGCGGCGCGAGCGCGGTCGTCGCGCTTCGCGGTCACGGCTCGGGATGCCCGTGGCCGCTTCTGCGGCGCAGCGTCCGCTTCCGCGCGGCGGCGGCGAGTGGCGTGGTTTGTGGCACGAGGTGCGAGACGTTTCGCGACTCATGCCACGAATGGCGACCGGCGCGCGGCCGCTGACGGATGACGCGGGCGGGGTCAGTCGGCGACGCCGCGGTTCTGGCGGCGGACGGGCTTCGGCGCGCGGCCGCCGAGGAACGAGCGGCGCGGGTCGACGACGAAGCCCTGGCGCAGCGCTTCGCGGCCGATGAGCATGCGGAAGCCCATGCTGTCGCGGTTGCTGAGGGTCATCTCGGCAGTGACCGTGCGGCCCAGGAGCGTGATGTCCATGAGCACGACGATGCGCTCCTCCGTGTGACCCGACGAGCTGCGCACCGTGCGGCGATCGTGCACGGGGCACTCGACCACGACCGAGTCGGCGTCGGATCGCTGCCACGGACGCAGCGTGAAGCGCACGCGCTCGATGCCCTCGGCATCCGGTGCGATCGTCTCGATGGCGTACGCGTGCACGCTCGACGAGCGGGCGCCGGTGTCGAGCTTCGCCTTGATCCACGGCACGCCCGCGGAGGGCAGACCGACCCACTCTCGCCACCCGGCGATGGTGGTTGAATGGGCGGGCTCAGTCACACCCTCATCTTGTCAGGGGCACCCCATGAAACTCGCCATCCTCTCGCGTGCCCCGCACTCGTACTCCACGGGGCGCCTGCGCGCGGCCGCGGAGCAGCGCGGCCATCGGGTGAAGGTGCTCAACACGCTGCGCTTCGCGGTCGACCTCACGGGGCCCGAGCCCGACCTCAATTACCGCGGCAAGCCGCTGTCGACCTATGACGCCGTGCTGCCGCGCATCGGCAACTCGATCACCTACTTCGGCACGGCCGTCGTGCGCCAGTTCGAGCAGATGGACGTCTTCACGCCCAACACCGCGAACGGCATCAGCAACGCTCGCGACAAGCTGCGGGCCACCCAGATTCTGAGCCGCCATGGCATCGGGATGCCCGCGACGGCCTTCGTGCGCAACCGCGCCGACGTGCGCCCCGCGATCGAGCGCGTGGGCGGCGCCCCCGTCGTGATCAAGCTGCTCGAGGGCACGCAGGGCATCGGCGTCATCCTCGCCCCGCAGGCCAAGGTCGCCGAGGCGATCATTGAGACGCTGCACTCGACCAACCAGAACGTGCTTATCCAGCAGTTCATCTCCGAGAGCCGCGGTCGCGATATCCGTGCTCTCGTCGTGGGCGACCGCGTCGTCGCGGCGATGCGGCGCACGGCCGAAGGCGACGAGTTCCGCTCGAACGTGCACCGCGGCGGCACCGTCGAGGCGGTCACCCTGAGCCCGGAGTACGAGCGCGCCGCCGTTCGCTCGGCGCAGATCATGGGCCTGCGCGTGGCCGGCGTCGACATGCTCGAGGGCAACGAGGGGCCGCTCGTCATGGAGGTCAACTCCTCCCCCGGCCTCGAGGGCATCGAGCGCGCGACGAAGCTCGACGTCGCCGGCGCGATCATCGACTACATCTCGCACGAGGTCGCGTTTCCCGACATCGACGTTCGGCAGCGCCTCTCGGTCTCGACGGGGTACGGCGTGGCCGAGCTCGTCGTGCACGCCGGAGCCGAGATCGTCGGGGGCACGCTCGGCGACTCGGGCATCCTCGACCGCGACATCACGGTGCTCACCCTCAATCGCGGCACAACGGTGATCCCGAACCCGCGGCGATCGCAGGTGCTGCAGGCGGAGGACCGGCTGCTGTGCTTCGGCCGCATGGAGGAGATGCGCTCGATGACACCGAGCCGCCGTCGCCGCCGCGCCGCTGTGCGCAAGCTGCCGAGGAGTGCGACCGCGAGCGACTGAACTCAGTCGACCGCGGCGTCGGCCGCGTGGCTCTCGAGGAACCGGTAGAGCTCCTGATCGTCAACGCCGGGGAAGGTGCCGCTCGGCAGCGGCGACAGGATGTGCGCGTGCAGCTTCGCGCTCGTCCACACCTTGCCCTGCCAACGCGTCGCGAGCTCGCCGTCGGGCCGCTTGCAGCACCCCGGGTCGGGGCACGTCGAGCGATGCCGGTTGACGGTGTCGCGCCCGCGGAACCACTTGGAGTCGGCGAACGGAACGCCGACGGTGATCGAGAACTCGTCGGACGTTCCTGACCCGATCTGCGTCGACTCCCAGAACGTGCCTTCGGGGGTGTCGGTGTACTGGTAGTACTCGGTCGTGCGATTGGTGCGGGCGAAGGCGGCGCGCGCGCTCCACTTGCGGCACACGAGCTGGCCCTCGGTCGAGCCCGTGACGTCGACCGGGAGGCGCAGCCCGTCGTTCTCGTAGGCCTTGTAGACGGCGCCGTCGCCGCCCACGCGCATGAAGTGCACCGTGAGATCGAGGTGGCTCGTGGCGAGGTTGGTGAACCGCAGCGCCGCGGCCTCGTGCGTCACGCCGAAGGCGTCGCGGAAGTCCTCCACCGCGATGTTGCGGTCGGACTTCGCCTGGGCGAGGAAGGCGACCGACTGCTCGCGGGGCATTAGGCACGCCGCGGCGAAGTAGTTGATCTCGAGCCGCTGGCGAAGGAACTCGGCGTAGCTCGTCGGCACCTCGTGCTCGAGCAGTCGGTGCGCGATGGCCTGCAGTGCCATCGAGCGTAGGCCGTGCCCGCCGGGGATCGATGCGGGCGGCAGGTAGATGCGCCCATGGTCGAGGTCGGTGACCGAGCGCGCCGAGTGCGGCAGGTCGTTCACGTAGACGAGCTCGAAGCCCAACTTCTGCGCCATGAGGCCCACCTCGCGATGCGTGAGCGCTCCACTCGAGTGGCCGGACTCGGCGACGACCTGCTGCGCGAGTTCTTCGATGTCGGGCAGGTAGTTGTCGACCGTGCGCATCTGCAGGCGCTGCGCGGTGTTCGCGCGCCGCGCCTCCTCCGGCGTCGCGATCGCCTGTCGCTCGCGCTCGACGAGGGCGCGGTGCAGGCCCACGATCGACTCGAGCACGTCGTCGGGCATCGATCGGCCCGCGCGCACGACGGGAAGGCCCAGGCCCGCGTAGTGCGGACTGCGCTGCGCGCGCTCGAGCTCGATCTCGAGCGCCGCGCGCGGCGTCGGTGGGGTCGTGTCGAGCAGGTCGCCGAGCGTCGCACCGAGCTCGGTGGCGATCGCGGTCAACAGGGTGACGCGCGGCTCGCGGCGCCCGTTCTCCATGAGCGAGAGCTGGCTGCCAGCCACACCGACGCGGTCGCCGAGCTGATCAAGGGTCAGGCCCGCCGCCGTTCGGTAGTGCCGGATGCGCTGGCCGAGAGTCACGAGGTCGCTCATGCCTTGACGATATCGAAAGAACAGTCGTTCTTTCCAGTCGAAACCGTCGGAACAGGCGCAACCGTCGCGACACCATGGGGATATCGCCGAATTCTCCGAGGGAGACGCCATGACCCTGCTCGACCGCACCAGCATCCCGAACGCCCCCGTCGCTGAGCGCCGGCAGCGTCCCGCCGAGGTCGACGTGTGGGTCTCGCAGATCGCCCAGCTACTCGAACCCGCGGAGATCCGCTGGGTCGACGGCTCGACCCGCGAGCGCCACGAGCTGCTGCAGCTGCTCGTCTCGACCGGCACGATCGAGCAGCTCAACCCCGACCTGCGCCCCTACTCCTTCCTCGCACGCTCGGCCGAGAGCGACGTGGCCCGCCTCGAGAGCCGCACCTTCATCTGCACCGAGCACGAGGCCGACGCCGGGCCCACCAACAACTGGCGCGAGCCCGCTGCCATGCGCGCCGAGCTTGAGGGCGTCATGCGCGGGGCCATGCGCGGTCGCACGATGTACGTCGTGCCCTTCGCGATGGGCCCCATCGGATCGCCGATGGCGCGCTTCGGCGTGCAGGTGACCGATTCGCCGTACGTCGTGGTGAGCATCGGAACGATGACGCGCATGGGTGACGCGGCACTCGACGCGATCGCGCGCGGCGCATCCTGGGTGCCCGCCGTGCACAGCGTGGGCGCACCGCTCGCCCCGGGCCAGCAGGATGTCCCGTGGCCGTGCAACGACACGAAGTACATCGTGCAGTTTCCGGAGACCCGCGAGATCTGGTCGTACGGCTCGGCCTACGGCGGCAACGCCATCCTCGCCAAGAAGGCCTACGCCCTGCGCATCGCCTCCGTCATGGCCCGCGACGAGGGCTGGCTCGCCGAGCACATGCTGCTCATCAAGGTGACGCCGCCCTCGGGCAAGTCGTACCACCTCGCCGCGGCCTTCCCGAGCGCGTGCGGCAAGACCAACATGGCCATGATGACCCCGAGCCTGCCCGGCTGGAAGGTCGAGACCATCGGTGACGACATCGCCTGGCTCTGGATCGGGGCCGACGGCCGCCTGCGCGCCATCAACCCCGAGGCCGGCTTCTTCGGCGTGGCCCCCGGCACCGGGATGCGCACGAACCCCACCGCGGTCGACGCGCTCTGGGGCAACACGATCTTCACGAACGTCGCCCGCACGGACGACGGCGATGTGTGGTGGGAGGGGCTCACCGACGAGAAGCCGGCCCGCCTCACCGACTGGCGCGGCGAGCAGTGGACGCCCGACAGCGGGCGCCCCGCGGCCCACCCCAACTCACGGTTTACCGTGTCGGCCCGGCAATGCCCCTCGATCGCCGAGGACTGGGACGACCCGGAAGGCGTCGTCATCGACGCCATCATCTTCGGCGGCCGCCGAGCCAGCAACGTGCCCTTGGTGGTAGAGGCGCGCGACTGGGATCACGGTGTCTTCATGGGCGCCACGATCGCTTCCGAGCAGACGGCGGCCGCCGAAGGCACTGTTGGCGAGCTGCGCCGCGACCCGTTCGCGATGCTGCCGTTCGCCGGCTACAACATGGCCGACTACTTCGCGCACTGGCTCGACTTCGGTCGCCGCCTGCGCCGGTCGGCCCGGGTGCCGCGCGTGTTCCAGGTCAACTGGTTCCGCAAGGGCGCCGACGGCTCGTTCCTCTGGCCCGGTTTCGGCGAGAACGCTCGCGTGCTCGAGTGGATGGTCGGACGACTCGACGGTCAGATCGGCGCCGTCGACTCCCCCATCGGCTCGCTGCCCAGCGACGGCGCGCTCAACGTCGAGGGGCTCGAGCTCGACGAGGCGGCGCTGACCGAGCTCTTCCGGGTCGACCCGGCCGCGTTCGAGGCCGAGGCCGATGACATCGAGGCCTTCTTCGCGACGTTCGGCGACCGACTTCCGGTCGAGCTCAGCCGCCAGCTCACCCTGCTGCGCGACCGACTCGCGGCCGCGCAGCAGTAGGGGGCCGGATGCTCAGCGGCGGTTGAGCAGGAAGAGCAGGCCGGCGAGGGCGAAGGCGAGCGCGACCAGCAGCGGCAGAACGTTGCCGGTGATCGCGAAGAGGCCCGCGGTGGCGAGCAGCCAGACGATCGACATCACGACGGGCACGGCGAAGAACCAACGCGCCGCCCCGCGGGCGACACCCTTCTGGTAGGTGACGACGGCACCGATGATGCCGCCGATGACGATGAGCACGATCGCCACCGTGCCCGTGCCGGCCGGCAGCGTCGCGCCGAACGCGGCGAGCAGCGGGCCGAGCCCAAGCAGCAGGAAGCCGATGCCGAAGGCCACGAAGCCGAGCTTGCCGAGCACCGAACCGCCGACGACGCCGTTCGAGCCGGTCTGCCCGAAGGCCAGGAAGAACCCGCTGGCGCCCAGCAGCAGGAACCCGATCGTCGTGAGCCACCCGGTGACGGGACCGCTCGAGCCTGCGGCGGACGCGATGAGGGCGATGAGCCAGAGAACACTGCCGGCGAGCATCCCCCCGCCCCCGAAGAGCCGCCAATTCGCCGTTCGTTCCGTGACGCGTCCAGCCATGAGGTTCTCCGTTCGACAGGGGTGACAGCACCGCAGCGATGGCGGCGGTGCCCGAGTCAGCGTGTCAGCATTCGACCCCGAACGGAACCGGCGCGCCCCAACGTTCTCATCGCGCCGCGCGTCTGAGAGAGTGAGAGCAGTGCTGGTTGCCGCGCACCCTGCGGCACGACGGGAGAGGACGGGCCCGGTGGGGCAGACGGCCCGCGCCGACTGGGAGTCGGTGCTCGCGACGCTCGTTGCCGAGCGCGGCGACGCCCTGACGCGGTACGCCTATGTGCTGTGCGGCAACGCGGATGACGCTGCCGACCTCGTGCAGTCGGGGCTCGTGGCGACCTTCGGGCGGCTGCGTAACGGCTTCGCGATCGAGCGGGCCGAGGCCTACGTGCGCCGCGCGATCGCCTCGGCCTACATCGACCGCGGACGCCGGGCATCGCGCTGGCGGGCGACGGCGCACCTGCAAGTGGTGCCCGAGCAGGTCGAGGGCCCGGATGCGGCCATTGATCGCCGGCTCGACCTGAAGGCCGAACTCGACGGACTCAGTCCGCGGGAGCGCGCCTGCGTCGTGCTGCGGTACTACGGCGATCAGAAGGTCGACGACATCGCGACCGATCTCGGCATCAGTTCGGGTGCCGTCAAGCGATACCTGAGCGACGGCCTCGCCAAGCTCGCCTCGGCTCTCACCGAACCCGGAAGGGAGCATCATGGCCAGCTTCGATGATCTGGGGAGGGCGCTGCGCGATGACGCTGCGGCGAACGCTCCCGACCCGTCGGTGATCGATCTGGATGCGGTGACGCGCGCCGCCCGCGCCCGACGGCGCCCGCGCCAGTGGGCCGTCGGCGCGCTCGGCCTCGTCGCCGTGCTCGGCGTCGGCAGCGTGGCCGTCGCTGCCGCGACCCCGCCGAGCCTCATCGCGGCAGGCGAGTCGGCGGACCTCGAGTCGGCGGGGGCGGAAGAGCTCGGAGCCCCGGAGCGGGATGGCGGCTCCCCCGCCGTCGCCGAGGGGCTCCTGTCGTGCGGCGCGGTCGCGCCCGCGCCGGGCCAGGGCCTCACGGGGCTCGCGCTCGAGGCGGATCTGCCGAGCGGCGCCTCGACGGGCAGTGAGCTCATGGGCACCGCCAGAATCGTCAGTACCGATGCTCAGCCGCGCGACCTGATCACGGGGACGGAGGCGCGCGCGGTCATCCTGCAGGACGGCGTGGTCGTGGGCGAGTCGCCGGTCGTCGACCAGGCCGCCCGATCCGCGACCCTCGAGCCCGGCGGATCGCTCACGATCCCGGTCCGCCTGTCGACGTCCTCGTGCCTCGACGGCGCACCGCTGCCCCCCGGCGAGTACACGGTGCTCACCGTCATCGACGCCAGCCGCTCGTTCGACGAGCCTCCGAGCCTGCTGATCGCACCGGAGGCGGTGCTGCGCCTGGAATGAGCGCAGCGGGGCGCGAATCGGGATCCGCTCGACGCGCGGCAACCCCGGCTGGCTAGAATCTCGGCACGACGCCTCGGCCCCCGACAGGGCGCGCAGCGCGACCCGACCGATGAAGGGCAGGCCCACTGTGCGCCACCGCCGCATCCTCGCTCTCACGGCACTCTCGGCCGGGCTGCTCGCGGCTTCGGCGGCACCCGCGGCCGCCGCGCCGCCCGTCGACCTGGCGGGCGCCTACGTGCTCGACGAGACGGGCGTGCTCGACGGCCGAATCCCGAGCGTCGAGCAGGCCATCGACCGGCTGTTCGACGCAGGCGGTGCGGCGCTCTATGTCGTGATCGTCGACCGCTTCGAGGGCTCCCTCGACAGCCTCGCCTGGGCCGATGAGACAGCGGCGATCTCGGGACTCGGCGATCGGGATGCCCTGCTCGCGATCGCCGTGGACGACCGTGAGTACGCGACGAGCGTCGGCAGCGCGTTCCCCGCGAGCGACGCCGAGCTCACCGCGGCCGAGACCGACGCCCTCATCCCCGAGCTGCGCGAGGACCGCTGGGCCGAGGGCATCATCGCCTACGCCGACAGCCTCACCGCGGCGCTCACCTCCGGTGCGGAGCCCGGGGGGACCCCCGCCGACGGCGCGAGCGGCGGCATCCCGATCGTGCCGATCGCGCTCGGCGTCGGCGGCGCCGGCGCGATCGCCTGGTTCCTCATCGCCCGCGCGCGACGCAAGAAAGGCCCGGTGACCGCGGAGGTCGAGCAGCAGTCGGTCGCCGAGCTCGACCAGTCGGCGTCGCGTCGGCTCGTGCAGCTCGATGACGCGCTCACGACGAGCGAGCAGGAGCTCGGCTTCGCCGAGGCCCAGTTCGGTGCCGCCCCCACCGAGGGCTTCCGCACCGCGCTCACGCAGGCGAAGTCGCTCGTCGCCGACGCGTTCCGGGCGCGGCGCGAGCTCGACGACGAGAACCCCGAGACCGACGAGCAGAAGCGCGCGGCGCTCATCGGCATCATCGCGGCGTGCGACGAGGCGGATGCGCTGCTCGAGGCCCAGGAGGAGGCTTTCGAGGCCCTGCGCGACGTCGAGCAGGATCTGCCGGCGGCCCTCGCCGCCGTGACGGCCGCGCGGAACGAGGCCCCCGGCGCGCTCGACACCGCCGAAGCCACCGTGGAGCGCTTGCGCGCCGACTTCGGGGCGACGGCGATCGCGAGTGTCGTGGATGCTCCCGCCCAGGCCCGCCGCCTGCTTGAGCTCGCCGATGCCGAGCTCGCAGAAGCCGCCGCGAACCAGCAGGGCGGCCGCACGAGCGAGGCGGCCATCGACGTGCGGTCAGCGCAGCTCGCGATCGCCCAGCTGACGAGCGCGACGTCCGCCGTCGAGCGGCTCGCGACCGAGCTCGCTGCGGCCCGCGCCGCGCTCGCCGCGCAGCAGGACGACCTGCGTGCCGGTATCGCCGCGGCCGGCGCGCTGCCGACGAGCGCGGCGCTCGCGAGCGCGCTCGCGGCCGCCGAGTCGACCCTCGCCTCCGCCGACGCGGCCGATCCGATCGCCGCCCTCGAGCGCGTTGTGACCGTCGATCGCGAGCTCGACACGCAGCTCGCGGGGGCGCGCGAGGAGAGCGAGCGGCGCGCGAAGGCCGAGGCCGCGCTCGAGCGCACGCTCGCCTCAGCGCGCAGCCGCATCCTCAGCGCTGCCGAGTACGTGACGGCGCACCGGGGCGCGGTCGGCGCGGATGCCCGTGCACGCCTCGCCGAGGCGCAAGCCCAGGAGCAGATCGCGTCCGATACGAAGGCCACAGACCCGGTCGGGGCGCTGAGCGCTGCGCAGCGCGCCCTCGACCTCGCCGGGCAGGCGCTGCAGTCGGCCGAGAACGACGTGCGGGCGACGATGTCCCCGAGCGGCCCCGTGGGCGGGCTCATCGGCGGCGGCCGAAGCGGCGGGAGCGGTGGCGGCAGCAGCGAGGCCCTCATCGGCGGGCTCATCGGCGGGCTGCTGAGCGGCGGGGGCGGCGGAGGTTTCAGCGGTGGCGGCAGCAGCCGGCCGCGCTTCGGCTCGAGCGGCGGTCGTCGACCGTCGGGCGGCGGGTCCTCCCGACGCTCCTCCTCCGGCCGGTCCTCCGGCCGCCGCGGCGGAGGCGGCCGCTTCTAGCCCGACGATCCCCGATCCACGACCGTCACCGATCCCCGACGTTCCACCGACCACCGACAGAAAGGCACGACTCATGTCAAAGCAGTCCATCTTCGGCCGCATCGCGCAGCTCGCGAAGGCCAACATCCACGCCCTGCTCGACGCGGCGGAGGACCCGGAGAAGATGCTCGACCAGATGGTGCGCGACTACACCGCGAGCATCCAGGAGGCGGAGGCGGCGATTGCGCAGACGATCGGCAACTTGCGCCTGCTCGAGCAGGATCACGCCGAAGACGTCGCCTCGGCCCAGGACTGGGGCCGCAAGGCCGTGGCCGCGAGCGCGAAGGCCGACGAGCTGCGTGCCGCGGGCAACACCGCCGACGCCGACAAGTTCGACAACCTCGCCAAGATCGCTCTCGGCAAGCAGCTCTCGGCCGAGACCGAGGCGAAGGCGGTCGAGCCGACGATCACGAGCCAAAACGAGATCGTGAACCAGCTCAAGAGCGGCCTCGAGGCCATGAAGGGCAAGCTCGACCAGCTGCGTTCGCAGCGCGACCAGCTCATCGCCCGGGCCAAGATCGCCGACGCGCAGAACCAGGTGATCGACGCGGTTCAGAGCATCGACATCATGGACCCGACGAGCGAGCTCGGCCGCTTCGAGGAGAAGATCCGCCGCGAGGAGGCCAAGGTCATGGGTCGGCAGGAGCTCGCCGCCTCGACGCTCGACGCGCAGTTCGAGTCGCTCGAAGACGTCGGGGTCGAGCTCGAGGTCGAGGCCCGCCTCGCCGCGCTCAAGTCGGGCGGCCCGCAGCAGGCGATCGGCCAGTAGCGATCGACGCCTCCCGCACCCGCTGGCACGGGGTCGACCTCGCCCGCGGTCTCGCCGTGCTCGGCATGATGGCGGCCCACACCTGGCCGCGTGATGCCGAGCAGGGCGAGCTGCTCGTCGACGGCCGACCCTCGGTGCTCTTCGCGGTCGTCGCGGGCGTCGCACTCGGTCTCGTCACCGGGGGCGACGCGCCGCCACCCGATCGACGTGGCGCCGGCCGAGGTCGCCTCGCGATCCGCGCCGCGGCGCTCGTCGTCATGGGCCTGTTGCTCTGGATGCTCCCGAGCGGCATCGCGATCATCCTCGACTCCTACGGCGTGATGTTCCTGCTGCTCGTGCCGGTGCTGTTCGCCGCGCGCCGGTTGCTTGCGGCCCTCGCCCTCGGATTTCTCGTGGTGGCGCCGCTCGTGCGCGATCGGGTGGTCGAGTTGACGGGCCTCGGGCCGACGGGACCGCTCGCGCTCGGCGACGACCCCGGTGCGGTGCTCGTCGACTGGTTGCTGACGGGCTACTACCCGGCCCTGCTCTGGCTGCCGCTGCTGCTCGTGGGCCTGCTGTGCGCGCGCGCCGGGCTCGCATCGACCCGCGTGCGCGTGCTGATGCTCGGGCTCGGCGCGGCGGCGAGCATCGCGGGCTACGGTGCGGCCGCCGTGCTGCCGGGCATTGACGCCGAGGCGCACAGCGGCACGACCGCCGAGCTGCTGGGCGCGGGCGGTCTCGCGATCGCGATCATCGGCGCGGCGCTGCTCGCGCTCGACGGCCGCGAACCCCGGCGCGTCGCGCTGCTCGTCGCCGCGCCGCTCACGGCTCTCGGCCGCGTGGCGCTCACCGTGTACGTCGGCCACGTGCTCGTGATCGCCGCGCTCGCGCCGCTCGGCCCGGCGGGCCTGTTCGAGGCCGCGGTGGGCATCCCGCTGCTCGTCGTGATGGCGCTCGGCGGCGTCGCGCTGGGGCTCGTCCTGCAGGCACTCGGTCGTCGCGGCCCGCTGGAATGGCTGCTCTCGACCGTGGCGGGGCTGCCGTTCCGCGGCCGCGACCGCGCCGATGATGGGCAGGGTGCCAGACTGGGCGCATGACCAGCACCTTCCTCGTCGTGCCGCAGTGGCAGGGCTCGGGCTCATCGCGGGCCATGCGGCTCGTCGACGGCGCGCACGCGATCCGGGCCGATCTGCCGAGCGCGGCGACGCGCCTCATCGAGGTGCCGCTCGAGGCCGGCGACAGCGAGGGCACGGGCATCCTGCGGTACAGCTCGATCCGGCTCGTGCGTGAGCGCCTCGAGCGCGAGCTCGCCGAGCTCGACGACATGCCGATCATCATCGGCGGCGACTGCGGGGTCGAGTACGCCGGCATCGAGCATGCCGCGCGCGCGGGCCGCGTGATCCTGCTGTGGGCCGACGCGCACGCCGATCTCAACACGGCCGAGACCTCGCCGAGCAAGGCCTTCCACGGCATGGTGCTGCGCTCGCTCGTCGACGCGGGCGTCGTCGACGCCGCCGACGTCCTCCTGCTCGGGATGCGCGACCTCGACGAGGCCGAGGCGCAGTTCATCGAATCCTCGGGCATGCCGCACGTCGATCCGACCGAGGTCGGCGCACGCGTCGCCGAGCGCGTGGCGACGGCCCGCGCCGACGGCGTCGAGCCCGTTCTCTACGCGCACGTCGACCTCGACGTGCTCGACCCGGCCGTGTTCGGCGGTGTCGGGTTCCCCGCACCCTTCGGCGTGAGCCTCGAGCAGCTGACGACGGCGCTGGGTGCCGCGCGCGCCGAGCTGCCCCTCGTGGGCGCGGGGCTCACCGAGTTCGCTCCCGCCCCCGAGCGCGAGACCGTTCCGGGCGACAGCGCGGGCGCGACCGACGAGGACGGCGACGGGGGCTCGGCCGACGCGCTCACCGTGATCCTGCGCATCTTGGCCGCTCTCAGCCGCTGAATCGTCGTCGGAGAGCGACAAAGCCCGGCCGGCGCGGGGCATGCGCTGGCTACGCTGACGGGCATGAGCGAGACCACCTCTGACACCGCGACCCCGCCCCGCGTCACCATCGAGCGCGATGGCCATCAGCTGCTGATCGGCCTCAACCGGCCCGAGAAGCGCAACGCCGCCGATGTGGCGATGCTCGAGCAGCTCGCTCTGGCGTACGGCGAGCTCGACCGCGACCCCGAACTGCGCGTGGGCGTGGTCTTCGCGCACGGCGAGCACTTCACGGGCGGGCTCGATCTCGCCGACGTCGTGCCGCGCATCGGGCCGCAGGGCCTCGCGATGGTGCCGGAGGGGGGCATCCACCCCTGGGGCATGGACGGCACGCGCGTGCGCAAGCCCGTCGTGCTCGCGGTGCAGGGCACGTGCCTGACGCTCGGCATCGAGCTCGCGCTCGCGAGCGAAATCGTCGTCGCCGCCGACGACACCGTGTTCGCGCAGCTCGAGGTCGCCCGCGCGATCCTGCCCTTCGGCGGAGCGACGACGCGCTTCGCCCGGGCCGCTGGCTGGGGTGACGCGATGCGGTGGATGCTCACGGGCGACCGCTTCGATGCCGCCGAGGCGCACCGCATGGGCCTCGTGCAGGAGGTTGTGCCCGCGGGCGAGCAGCTGGCCCGCGCCCGTGAGCTGGCGGGTCGGATCGCGGCGCAGGCCCCCCTCGCCGTGCAGGCGACGCTCGCGAACGCGCGCCTCGCGGTGCGCGAGGGTGAAGCCGCCGCCGAGGCGCGACTGCCGTACGAGCTCGTGCGCCTCGCCCAGACGGAGGATGCCCGCATCGGCATGCAGGCTTTTCTCACTCGCACCGACCCGGAGTTCGTGGGACGGTAGGCGCATGCGCCCGCTCACGACGACCGCCCAGACCGACGCCGCCCCACTCGATACGTACGACGTCGTCGTCATCGGCGCCGGAGCGGTGGGCGAGAACGTCGCCGACCGAGCGGTGCAGGGCGGGTTGACCGTGCTCATCGTCGAGAACGAGCTCGTCGGCGGCGAGTGCTCGTACTGGGCGTGCATGCCCTCGAAGGCGCTGCTGCGGGCGGCGAGCGTGCTGCGCGCCGCGCACGCCGTGCCGGGTGCCCGCGCAGCGATCACGGGCACGGTCGACGCCGCAGCCGTGCTCGCGAGCCGCGATGCGGTGGCGAGCCACTGGGACGACGCCGGCCAGGTGCGGTGGCTGCAGAAGACCGGCATCGCGCTCGCCCGCGGCCACGCACGGCTCGACGGCGAGCGCCGCGTCGTCATCACCGCGGCTGACGGCGGGACCCGCATTGTGACGGCCGCGCACGCCGTGGCGATCTGCACGGGCTCGACCGCGGCGATGCCGCCCATTCCCGGGCTCGCCGAGTCCCGGCCGTGGACCTCGCGCGAGATCACGAGCACCGAGACCGTGCCGGCCCGGCTCGCGATCATCGGCGGGGGCGTGGTGGGGTGCGAGATGGCGACGGCCTTCACGAGCCTCGGCAGCGCGGTCACCCTCATCGCGCGCAGCGGCCTGCTCGCGGGCGTGGAGGCGTTCGCGGGCGAGGCCGTGGCCGAGCGCTTGCGCGCCGACGGCGCCGAGGTGCTGCTCGGCACGAGCCCCGACCGCGTCGACCGTGCGGCCGACGGCTCCGTCACGATCGCGCTCCGGGACGGCCGGGTGCTCGAGGTCGACGAGATCGTCGTCGCGACGGGACGCGCCCCCGTCACGGGCGACCTCGGGCTCGAGACCATCGGGCTCGAGCCCGGCAGCTGGCTCCAAGTCGACGACACCCTGCGGGTGCGAGGAGTCGACTGGCTCTACGCCGTCGGCGACGTCAACCACCGGGCACTGCTCACGCACCAGGGCAAGTACCAGGCCCGGGCGGCGGGCGACGTGATCGCGGCGCGCGCGAGCACAGCATCCATCGACGACGCCCCGTGGGGCGCCCATGTCGCGACGGCCGACCACGACGCCGTACCGCAGGTGACCTTCACGAGCCCCGAAGTCGCGAGCGTCGGCCTCACGGCCGCGCAGGCCGAGCAGCGGGGCCTGCGCACGCGGGTCGTCGACTACGAGCTCGGCTGGCTCGCCGGCGCGACCGTGCACGGCGACGACTACCGCGGCACGGCACGCATGGTCGTCGATGAGGATCGCGGCGTCATCGTGGGGTTCACGCTCGTCGGCGACGACGTCGGCGAACTGCTGCACGCCGCGACGATCGCGATCGTCGGCGAAGTGCCCCTCACCCGGCTCTGGCACGCCGTGCCCTCGTACCCGACGCTCAGCGAGATCTGGCTGCGCCTGCTCGAAGGCTACGGGCGGCCGTGAGCGCGCCTCCCACCCGCGGCCGCGCGGCGCGCGCCGTCGACCGGCTCGCCCGCACCCGCGCCGTGCGCGCGATCGGGCTGCACCCCGTCGTCGCGCGGCCGGGCTACTGGTTCGCGACGGCCGTCGGCGTCACGTGGGGCGCTCTGCTGGGCGGATTCCGGGTCTCGCGGCGCGGGGGCGTCATCGTGTGCGAAGGGCTGCCCCGCTGGGCGTTCGGCCGTGGCGGCACGACGATCGGCGCCGCCTACCTCACGCGCGACAATCTGCGCGAGAGCGTGCTCGAGCACGAGGCCGTGCACCGCGCGCAGTGGAAGAAGTACGGGCTCGCCTTCATCCCGCTCTACCTCGCGGCGGGGCAGGATGCCCGGCACAACCGCTTCGAGGTCGAAGCGGGCCTCGAGAAGGGCGGGTACCGGTGATTACTCATGCGCCGCCGCGCCGCCGCGCACTAGCCTGACGCCATGCGCCGCACCCTGCTCGTTCCCGCCGCCCTGATTGTCGCGCTCGCCGCCGGGTGCGCACCGACCCCCGTCACGGCGCCGACCGCCACGCCGAGCGAGACCGCCGCCCCGAGCAGCACGCCCACTCCGACGGCGGAGCCGATCGCGCTGCCCGATTGCGACACCATCTACTCCGACGCGGTCGTCGCGAGCCTCACGGGCGAGGGGCGCAGCCCGCTCGGCGACGTCAGCGGGCCGGGCATGGGGGGTTGGGGCACCGCCGACGACAGCATCGAGGCCATACTCAGCGCGATCCCCGAGCGCGTGAGCTGTACCTGGGTCCTGCCCGCCACCGAGAGCGGCTCGACCACGTCGATCGCCCGGCTCGACGAGGCCACGCGCACGACGCTCATCGACGCGTTCACCGCGGCCGGATACGTCGTCGATGGCACGCTGTTCGAGATCGAGGTCGACTCCGAGATCGGCTCGTACAACGAGACCCACATCCTCGCCGATGGGTTCTGGGTCGGCAGCTACTTCTCGGGCGGCGACTCGGCGACGCTCACGGGCGACGCGCTCGCCCAGCTGCTGCCGTAGCGGCGCGGGCACTGCGCCACTGCGCTGTCCTCACCGCTGCGCTTCCTCACCACTGGGCTCTCTCACCACTGCGCTTCCTCACCACTGGGCTCTCTCACCACTGCGCTTCCTCACCACTGGGCTCTCTCACCACTGCGGCGGGTGGATGCTCACTCCGCGCCGCGCGCGCTCGAACTGGGCGCCCAGCGCGAGCAGAGTGGCCTCGCCGCCGGGCCGGCCGATGAGCTGCACGCCCATGGGCAGCCCCGGCTCCTCCGAGGTCGGCGGCGTGAGCCCCACCGGCAGGGTCAGCGCGGGCAGCCCGGCCACGTTGACGAAGCTCGTGTACGGCGTGTACTGCACCTGCTGCGTGAAGTTGCGCTCAGCATCCTCGGCGTCGTACCAGCCGAGTGGGCGCGGGGTCATTGCGAGCGAGGGCGTGAGCACGGCGTCGACGCTCGCCAGCTGGCGGATGACCCGGCGCTCGAAGCCGCTCAACCACGCGAGCGATTCGGCGAGCGTCTCGGCCGACAGCGCTCGACCCTGACCGACGAGCCAGGCGGTGAGCGGTTCGAGCAGTGCGAGCTCGTCGGCCGTGCGGGCGGGAATGCCCGCGGCGCTCGCCATCCAGACGGTGCGGAAGTGGCGCGCGTAGTCGGGCTCGGGGTCGAGCGCGAGATCGTCGATGCCGTGCCCCAGCGTCGCGAAGGCCGCGACGGCCTCATCGAGCGCCCACCGAGCGCCCGCATCCAGGGCGATGTCGGCGTACTCGTCCCACGGCGAGGTCGTCATGACCCCGAGCTGGTAGCGGCCTTCGCCGCGCACGGCGGCGCCGAGCAGGGGGCCGTGGTGCGGGTGCTCGCGACCGGAGGCGAGGGGTGGATCGATCGGAGCGCGCGTGGCGAACTCCCAGGGCGCCGCGGCGACGAGCGCATCGAGCATGAGCGCCGCGTCGGCGACCGTGCGGGCGATCGGGCCGGGCACGACGAGGCCCGCGAGGCGGTCGAGCCCGCTGCCCGCGGGAATGCGGCCGCGCGAAGGCTTCAGCCCCACGAGACCGCAGGCCGCGGCGGGGATGCGGATGCTGCCGCCGCCGTCGCTGCCGGGCGCGACGGGCAGCAGGCCCACGGCGACGGCCGCCGCCGCTCCCCCGCTTGATCCCCCCGCACCGCGGCTCAGGTCGTAGGGCGTGCGCGCGGGCGGCGCGACCCGGCTCTCGGTGTACGAGGGCAGTCCGAACTCGGGGGCGGCCGTCGCCCCGAGGCTGATCGCGCCGGCAGCGTCGAGGTGCTGCACGAGCTCGTCGTCAGTGGCGGGTACATGATCGGCGCGCAGGCGCGAGCCGAAGGTCGTGCGCTGACCGGCGCGCTGCACGAGCTCTTTGTCGGCGATCGGGATGCCCCACAGCGGCGCCGACCGCGCGACGAGCCCTTCGAGCGCTTCGGCGCGGGCGAGCGCGCGCTCGGCCTCGACGACCGTCAGGGCGCCCACCGCCGGGTTGTGACGCTCGATGCGCGCCAGGTAGTGCTCGACGAGCTCGCGCGGGCTAATGCGGCCGCGACGCAGCCACTCCCCCTGCTCGAGCGCGCTGAGGTGGTGGAGTTCGAACACCCTGCGAGCCTACGGCGGCGAGCTTGCGCGCCCGGCGCATATCGATTCGACAACGAAGGGCGCCCCGAGGGGCCCTGCGCCGTCGTGAGGCCTGAGAACGCCGGGGATCGACTGCTAGATTCGCCGCCGGGGGCCCGCTCGGGGCGCCCGTCCTCCCGGTCCGGTCACCTCGATAAGGAGCACCATGATCGCGCAGCGCCTGCTCGTCGGCACCGCCGTCCTCGTCCTCGTCGGCGGTCTCGCCGCGTGCGCTCCCGCGGCCGAGCCGGTCGCCGAGCCCGAGGCTCCCGAGCCCACGCCCACGGCCGTCGAGACGACCGAGCCCGAACCCGAGCCCGTCTTCTTCACCATGCCCGCCGACTGCACGACGATCCTGCCGCAGTCGCGCCTCGACGCCTTCGCCGAGCAGAACCTCGAGCTGCTGGGCGGCCCGGGCGGCGTCTACGGCGACGAGTACTTCTTCGACCCGACGCCCGAGCAGCTCGCGGGCGGCATCAGTTGCGTCTACGCCGAGGACGGCGTCGACCTCTCGAGCCTGCTCATCAGCGTCGCGCCGATCACGGCCGCGAACCGCGCGGGCATCGTCAACGACCTCACGGCGCAGGGCCTCAACGAGGCCACGACCGACGACGGCGCGGTCACCTACAGCCAGCAGGGCGACGAGGGCGTCGTGCCCGCGATCTACAACGTCATCACCGACGACAGCTGGATCTCGGTCATCAGCACCTTCGGCGGCGAGGTCTTCTACGAGGAGGCCGTGACGCTGGCCACCGAAGTCGCCGGCGAGGTCTACCAGTAGCAGCGGCTCAGCAGGCGCTCACCGGCGCCGACCGAGCGACTTCTGCATCATGACGACGCCGAGCCATCGGCCGAACTTGAAGCCGACGCGCCCCATCGACCCGGTCGTCACGAAGCCGTAGCGCTCGTGCAGGGCGATCGAGCCCTCGGCACCGCGATCGGCGATCACGGCGATGACCTCCTTGACGCCCGCGGCCTTCGCGCGGTCGAGCAGCTCGCCCATGAGCGCCGTGCCGAGCCCCTTGCCCGTCGAGGCCGGGCCGAGGTAGATCGAGTTCTCGACCGTGAAGCGGTAGGCGGCCTTCTCCTTCCACGGGTACACGTAGGCGAAGCCGAGCACGACCCCGTTCGGGGAGACCGCGACGAGGAAGGGGTAGCCGAGCTCGCGCACTTTCGCGAACTTCTCGCGCAGCGCCGACAGGGTCCACGGCGACTCGTCGAACGTCACCGTCGAGTTGGCCACGTAGTGGTTGTAGATCTCGCGAACGTCGGGAAGATCCTGCTCGACGGCCTCGCGCACGCTGAACGCGAACGGCGTCTCGGGCGCGGGGCGCTTGCGCAGGTGGGGCGGCAGGGTGCGACGGCGCTCGTACTCTTCCTCGAGCATCCCGCCCCTCTCTTCGCCTCGTTCTCGATGTCGACCGCGTCAGTCTACGGTCGCCGCTGGGGGGAGGCGCCAGTCGATCGGCGGGGCACCCTGCTCGGCGAGCAGCCGGTTCACGCGGCTGAACGGACGGGAACCGACGAAGCCCCGATGGGCCGACAGGGGGCTCGGATGCGCGCTCGCGACGACGGGAACGGCACCCAGCAGCGGCGCCGCGTCCGCCGCATCCCGCCCCCACAGCACGGCGACGAGCGGCCCTCCGCGCGCGCCGAGAGCCTGGAGCGCGCACGCGGTGACTTCCTCCCAGCCGCGCCCCCGGTGCGAGCCGGCGCGACCGGGCGCGACCGTGAGCACGCGGTTGAGCAGCAGCACACCCTGGTCGCTCCAGGCGCTCAGGTCGCCGTGCGCGGCCGGCGCGATGCCGAGGTCGTCGTGCAGCTCGCGGTACACGTTCGCGAGCGAGCGCGGCACGGGTCGGACGGCCGCGTCGACGGCGAAGCTCAGCCCGATCGGATGGCCGGGGGTCGGGTACGGGTCCTGCCCCACGATGACGACGCGCACGTCGCCGAGCGGGCGGGCGAAGGCGCGCAGCACGAGGTGCTCGGCGGGCAGGAACGGCGACCCCGTTGCGCTCTCGGCGCGCAGCTCGGCCAGGAGGACGTCGATGCGGTCGGTGACCGGCTCCAGCGCCGCGGCCCAGTCGGGCGCCATGCCCGCCCGTCCCTCGCTCATGCGAGCACGCTACCGCGCCCCGCCGCGCGCTAGCATCGCGGAATGACCGAGCCCGCGAGCGTCTCGACCACCCCCTCCCCTCTGCGCGGGAAGGCGGGGGCCATCACGATGGGGCTCGTCGGCTACCTGTTCTTCGTCGAGTTCGTGAGCGGGGTGCTGCAGGGCTACTACGTGCCCCTCATCAGCGACCTCGTCGAGTACCTCGGCATCCGCGACGCCGACTTCAACTGGTTCGAGGCCGCGCAGCTGCTGCTGAGCGCGCTCGTCGTTCCCGTGCTCGCGAAGCTCGGCGACATGATCGGCCACAAGAAGGTGCTGCTCATCTCGACGGTGCTCACCGCCGGGGCCAGCTGGTGGCTCGTCTTCGCCGACTCGTTCTGGGTGTTCCTCGCGGCATGGGCGATGCAGGGCTTCTACGTCGTCTGGCTGCCGCTCGAGGTCGCGCTCATCTTCGATCGCGGCCGACGCAGCGACACGGGCGCCTCGCAGACGCGCCGCGCGGCGGGCTACCTCGTCGTGGCGCTCGAGGCGGGCGCGATCGTCGGCGCCCTCGGCGGCGCGCGCGTGTTCGCGGCCTTCAACGAGAACGTCACGCTGACGCTCATGATCCCCGCCATCGCCGTGACGGCGGCCTTCTTCGTCATCCTCTTCGGCGTGCCCGAGTCGACGCCGCAACCGGGGCGACAGCTCGACACGATCGGATTCGTCCTGCTGACGATCGCGCTGCTCACCGTGACCTCCGGGCTCACCTTCCTGCGCATCAACGGCCCGGCCACGTGGTGGGTCTACGCGCTCATGCTGCTCGGCCTGCTGCTGCTCTACCCCTTCGGCCGCTGGGTGCTGAAGCACCCCGACCCGGCGATCGACCTGCGCGTGCTGCGGCAACCGAGCATGTGGCCGGTGCAGCTGACCGCCGGCCTCGTCGGCATCAGCATCCTCGGAGCGCAGGCACCGCTCAGCACCTTCGCCGGCACCGACCCCGCGAACGGCTTCGGGCTCGGCCTCGACGCGACCGAGCGGTCGTACATCATCGGCGCCTACCTCGTGGCGATGATCATCGGCGCCCTGCTCTTCCCAGTCGTCTCCCGCCGGTTCACGCCGCGTCTCGCCCTCATCGCCGCCTCGGTGACGGTCGGGCTCGGGTACCTGGCGTTCCTCGTCAACAACACGACCGCGGTGGGGGTCACCCTCAACATGGTCGTCGCGGGCATCGGCTCGGGCGCGCTCGTCGCGGCCCTGCCCGCCGCCGCGGCCGCCGCCGCGCCGCTCGGGCAGACCGGCATCGCGACGGGGCTCACCAACACCACCAAGACGATCGGCGGCGCCTTCGCGAGCGCCGTCTTCGCCGTCGTGCTCGTGCTCGCCGCGGGCCAGGCCGTCACCGAGACCGCGTCAAGCCTGCTCGGCTACCTCATCGTGTTCGCGATCTGCGGCGGAGCCGCGCTCGTCGCGGCCGCCTCCCTGCTGTTCGTGCCGCGGCTCGCCTTCGGCGATGTCGCGGCCGACGAGGCGCTGATCGACGCGCCGCGGTAGCGGGCTCAGTCCTCGCGCACCGCGAGGGGACGCCGGATGAGCTTGTGCTGTGCGGCCTGCGCCACCGGGCGCACGGTCAGCTCGTCGACGTTGACGTGGGCGGGTGCCTCGATCGCGTGCACGACGAGCTCGGCGATGTCGTGCGCCGTCAGCGGGTGCTCGACGCCCTCGTACAGCGCATCGACCTTCTCGGCATCGCCGCCGAAGCGATTGAGTGCGAACTCGTCGGTGCGCACCATGCCGGGCGCCACCTGCATGACGCGCAGCGGCTCGCCCGCGAGCTCCAATCGCAGCGCGTGCATCATGCCGCGCAGCGCGAACTTGGCGGCGTTGTAGCCGCCGCCCGTCTCGTAGGCGATCTGCCCGGCCGTCGACGTGATGGCCAGGATGTCGCCGACCCCGCGCTCGCGCGCACCGGCCCGCAGCGCGGGCAGCAGGGCCGCGATGACCCGCTGCGCGCTCAGCACGTTGATGTCGAACATGCGCATCCAGTCGGCGGCGTCGGCCGACTCGACCGTGTCGGTGCCGATCGCGCCGCCCGCGACGGCGACGATGGCGTGGATCGGCCCGGAGGCGGCGACGTGCGCGCGCAGGGCATCCACCGCCGAGGCATCGGTCAGATCGGCCACGACGGTCTCGCACCCCGTCTCGGCGGCGAGCGCCGCGAGCCGGTCGGAACGACGGGCGACGGCGATCACGCGCCACCCGTGGCTGCGAAGCAGGCGGGCGGTCGCCGCCCCGATTCCCGAGCTGGCACCGGTCACGACTGCTGTCAAGGGGGTCATGGGGCCACGCTACCTTCCCGGAGGCCCGCACTACCCTGGACGCATGGGGGCTACATCGACCTCGGCGCGCCCGCGGGTGCCGCTGTGGGACACAACACGATTCATCGCCATCGCGCTCGTCGTGACGGGGCACGCGATTCAGCGGCTCATCGCCGACTCCGACGCCGCGCTCGTGACCTACCTGTTCATCTACGCATTCCACATGCCGCTGTTCGCGATCATCAGCGGCTACTTCTCGAAGCCGGGCCCGCCGAACGAGCGGCAGATGCGGCGCGTCATCACCGACATCGTGCTGCCGTACTTCATCTTCGAGACCATCTGGACGGCGGTGCAGGCGATCGTCGAGGGCAACTGGACCCTCAACCCGACCCGGCCGTCGTGGACCCTGTGGTTCCTGCTCGCGCTCGGCATCTTCCGGCTCGTGCTGCCGTACCTGGCCCTCGTGCGGTGGCCGCTCGTGTGGTCGATCGCCCTCTCGGTCGGTGTCGGCTACTTCGGCAACGTCGACTCGACGTTCTCGCTCTCGCGCGCGATCGGCATCCTGCCCTTCTTCGTGCTCGGCTGGAAGCTGCACGAGTGGGGCGTGGTCGACCGCTGGCGGCTCGCCGACCCGCCGACCGCGATCGTGCGGTCGATCGCCGTCGTCGTGCTCGCCGCCTGGCTCGCAGTGCTCATCGCGTTCATCGACGTGTGGCGCGCGATCGACCTGCGCTTCTGGTTCTTCTACGAGGACTCGTACCGCGACCTCGGGCAGGACGAATGGTGGGCGGGTCTCGTTCGGCTCGGGCTCATCGCGCTCGCGGCCCTGCTTTCGGCGGCGGTGCTCGTGCTCGTGCCGCGGCGCCCGATCGCCATCACCCCCTTCGGACAGGCCACGATGTACGTGTACCTGCTGCACAGCTTCGTGCTCTACCCGATTCGCGAGAGCGGCGTCATCGGCGGTGATGAGCGCTCCGACTGGCCGTGGCTCGTCGCGCTCGTGGCGTTCTCGCTGCTGCTCACGATCGCGCTCGCGAGCGGTCCGGTGCGCCGCGTCTTCCGGCCGCTCGTCGAGCCGAGGCCGCGCTGGCTGTTCCGCCCTGATCTGGATGCGCGCACGGGCCCGCTGCGCATCCAGCCCTCGCGCACCGACCCGACGGGCTCGCGCCGCGACCCGGAGCGCTGAGCCCGGCCACGCGCACTGAGCCCGGCGGCAGGTTACGGCGTGTGTCGGCCGGCATTGCCGCCGCCTGCGCGGAGTCGTACGGTTCGAGTCGAACCACCGACCCACGAGGAGACCCCCCATGACCGCCAGCTGGAAGTTCGAGACCCTGCAGATCCACGCGGGCGCTCAGCCCGATCCGGTCACGAACGCGCGCGCGACGCCCGTGTACCGCACGACCGCCTACACGTTCAATGACGCGCAGCACGCCAAGAACCTCTTCGCGCTCGCCGAGTTCGGCAACATCTACACGCGCATCCAGAACCCCACGCAAGACGTGGTCGAGCAGCGCATCGCCGCGCTCGAGGGCGGTACGGCAGCCCTGCTGCTGTCGTCGGGCCAGGCCGCGACGACCTACGCCGTGCTCAACATCGCGCAGGCGGGCGACCACATCGTGTCGTCGTCGTCGATCTACGGCGGCACCTACAACCTCTTCACCTACACGCTCGCGAAGCTCGGCATCGAGGTGACCTTCGTCGAGAACCAGGACGACGCTGCCGCGTGGGCCGCCGCGATCCGCCCGAACACGAAGCTGCTGTTCGGCGAGACGATCGGCAACCCGAAGGTCAACATCCTCGACATCGCCGCGGTCGCCGAGGTCGCGCACGCACACGGCCTCCCGCTCATCGTCGACAACACGATCGCGACGCCGTTCCTCATCCGTCCGCTCGAGCACGGCGCCGACATCGTCGTGCACTCGGCCACGAAGTTCCTCGGCGGCCACGGCACGGTGCTCGGCGGTGTCATCGTCGACGGCGGAAAGTTCGCCTGGTCGCAGAACACCGAGAAGTTCCCCGGCCTCACCGAGCCCGACCCCTCGTACCACGGGGCGAGCTACACGGGCGTGCTCGGCGATGGCATCGCCTACATCATCAAGGCGCGCGTGCAGCTGCTGCGCGACATCGGCGCCGCGATCTCGCCCGACAACGCCTGGCAGCTCATCCAGGGCATCGAGACGCTCAGCCTGCGCGTCGAGCGCCACGTGCAGAACGCCGAGGCGGTCGCCCACTGGCTCGAGGCGCACCCCGATGTCGCGAGCGTCAGCTACTCGGGTCTGCCGTCGAGCCCCTGGTATGCGGCCGGCCAGAAGTACGCGCCGAAGGGTGTGGGCGCGGTGCTCTCGTTCGAGCTGAAGGGCGGCGTGGATGCGGGGCGCGCGCTCGTCGACTCCGTCGAGCTCTTCAGCCACGTCGCCAACATCGGCGACGTGCGCAGCCTCATCATCCACCCGGCCTCGACGACGCACTCGCAGCTCACCCCCGAGCAGCAGCTGACGAGCGGCGTGACGCCGGGCCTCGTGCGACTGTCGGTCGGGCTCGAGAACCTCGACGACATCATCGCCGACCTCGAGGCGGGCTTCACGGCGGCGCGCGCGGTCGTCGCGGCCAACGCGGCGGTCTGAGCCGCGGCAGCCATTCGGCAGCGCTCACCGTGCCCCCGTCGTCATTCGGCGGGGGCACGGCCGTGTCTGCGACAGAATGGGCACCAGCATGGACTGGCAGACGAGCGAAGACACGGTGCCCTCGGCATTCATCACCGAGGCCAATCGGCGCTCGATGCTGGGCACGCCGCCCACGACGGGCGCATGGCGCGAGGGCGACGATCCGGGCGATCGGCTGTTCCAGTCGCTCGGGCCGCTCGAGCTCGAGTCGGGTGCCCGGCTGCCGCACGTGCGCCTCGCCTACGAGACCTGGGGCACCCTGTCGGCCGCGCGCGACAATGCCGTGCTCGTCATGCACGCGCTCACGGGCGACAGCCACGTGGTCGGCCGACCGGGGGCGGGGCATGCGACCGCCGGCTGGTGGGGCGGCATCGTCGGGCCCGGCCGCGCGATCGACACCGACCGCTGGTTCGTCATCGCCGCCAACATGCTCGGGGGCTGCCAGGGCTCGACGGGCCCCTCGTCGTTCTCGCCCGACGGCTCCGAGTGGGGCTCGCGGTTCCCCTACCTGACGATCCGCGACCAGGTCGCGGCCCAAGTACTGCTCGCCGACGCGCTCGGCATCGAGCGGTTCGCGGCGATCGTCGGCGGGTCGATGGGCGGCATGCACGCGCTCGAGTGGGCGGTGCAGCATCCTGAACGGGTCGAACGGCTCGCCGTGCTCGCCGCCCCCGCGGTCTCGAGCGCCGACCAGATCGCCCTCAACTCGGTGCAGCTCGAGGCGATCCGCATGGACCCGCTGTTCCGCGACGGCGACTACTACGACGAGCCCGAGGGGCCGTACCGCGGGCTCGCGCTCGCGCGGCGCATGGCGCTGCTCAACTACCGCTCGCCGAGCGAGCTCAACGACCGATTCGAGCGGTCCTGGCAGGGCGTGCTCGACCCGCTCGGTCACGGTGGCCGCTTCGCGGTCGAGAGCTACCTCGACTTCCACGGCAACAAGTTCACGCGGCGCTTCGACGCCGGCAGCTACATCACGCTCGTCGAGGCGATGAACTCGCACGACATCACGCGCGGTCGTGGCTCGCTCGCCGAGGCGCTCCGTGGCGTCACCGCGCGCACGCTCGTGCTCGGCATCGACAGCGACCGGCTGTTCCCCGTCGAGCAGCAGCAGGTGCTCGCGGCGAACCTTCCCTCGACCATCCACGGTGAGGAGGCCATCGTCATCTCCTCGCCCTTCGGGCACGACGCGTTCCTCATCGAGGACGACCTCGTCGGGCCCCCGATCGCGGCGCTGCTCGCCGACTAGGCGATCATGCCCCGCCGCCGCGCTCCCCTCGCTTTGCGCGTGGCAGCCGTGCTCGTGGTCGCATCGACGGCGCTGAGTGGATGCTCGCCCGCCGCCCCCTCCGACCTCGACTCGGCCGCTCTGCCCGGGCCGGTCACGGTCGCCGACGTCGCCGTCACCGCCGAGGTCTACCGCTCGCGCATCGACCCGGCGCGCGGCGGCATGCAGCTCTCGGTGCGCAACGACAGTGCCGTGCTGCTCACGATCGTCGGCACCCGCCTCGAGTCGCCCGCGCTGCAGCAGCCGATCGTGCGCGAGCGCACGACCGTCATCGGCCCCGGCCTCACCCGCGACCTCGCCCTCACCCTCGCTCCCGCAGCGTGCCCGGCCGAGGGTCCCGAGCCCCCTCAGGCGGTGCTCATCGTGCAGCTCATCGACGGCAGCACCGCCGAGGTCGCGGTGCCGACCGTCGACCGCATCGGTCAGTGGGCCGAGTGGGTGGCGGCCGAGTGCTTCGCGGCCGCCGTGGCCGAGCGAGTGGGGATCACGGTGCGACACGACGCGACGCGCGACGAGGGGGCGCTCATCGGGCTGCTGCTCGACATCGCCCCGCGAGCCGGCGCCAGCGAGGCCGAGGTCGAGCTCGTGAGCCTCAGCGACACCGTGCTGTTCGGGCTCGTGCAGGCGAGCGACGGCGCCCGGGTGACGAAGGCGCTCCTGCCGACCGGCACGGGGGGCGGCGCGGCGGCGGTGAGCATCCCGCTGCTGCTCACACCGGCGCGGTGTGACGCGCACGCCCTCGCCGACGACAAGCAGGGCACGCTCTTCCGCATCGACGTCGTCCTCGACGGCGAGCCCGGCACCGTGACGATCGCCGCCGATGCGGCAACGCGGGGCGGGCTGTACGACGCGTTCCGACGCGCGTGCGGGCTGTAGGGGTTGTCCCTCGTTCGAGTGCCAGACTGAGCGCCATGGAGCTCATCGAGAAGGAGCGGCGTCGGCTGCTCCAGTCGGCGGCTCGCGCGTTCGGGCTTAGTGGCGTGATCATCGCCGCGGTGTGCTTGTCTCTGCCGGGGGTCGTCGACCCCGACGTGCTGCCCTCGGTGCTCATCCTGCTCGCCGGGCAGGCCGGGTCGCTCGTGATGGTCGGCCGCAGCGGGCACCTCGGCTGGGTCGCCCTCACGATCGTGCTCGGCTGCGGGGCCCTCGCGCTCGCCCAGTTGCCGTGGGGCCAGTCGACCTCGCTCGCGCTCTCGACCTCGCTCGCCCCGCTCGGCGCCGCCGGGCTCGGCGCCGTCGGCATGGTGCTCAGCGAGAGCACCGGACGCTGGCTGCTCTGGGCAGGCGGCACTCTCGTCAGCAGCCTGCTCGTGGCCACGGCGGGCCCGACGAGCGCGTTCTTCTCGACCTCGGCGATCGCGACGCTCGCCGGCTGGGTCATCACGCTCATCATCGGCCTGTGGGTGACGGTCGGCGTGCAGCGGGCGGTTCGGCGCATCGAGAACATCGGGCGCGCCCATCACCTCGAGCGGCAGGCGAGCGAGACGGAGGCCCAGCGTCGCCAGAGCGCGCGGCTGCTGCACGACACCGTGCTCGCCACGCTCACGCTGCTCGCCCACTCGGGTGTCGGTGTGACCGCCGCTGCGCTGCGCGAGCAGGCGGGCGAGGACGCCCGGCTGCTGCGCCAGCTGCGGCTCGGCTCGACTCCCATGCCCCAGTTCTCGGGCGTGTACAGCCTCGAGCCCGTCGCCGAGACGCCGCTCGGCACGACGCTCGAGTCGGTCAAGCAGCGCTTCCTGCGCATGGGGCTCTCGGTGCGCTGGCACGGCAGCGGGCAGGTGCTGCTGCCGAGCGACGTGCTCGACGCCTTCCTGCTCGCGCTCGCCGAGTGCCTCGAGAACGTGCGCCGGCACGCGGGCGTCGACGAGGCCGACGTCACGATCACGCAGGGCGACGACGTGCTGCGCGCGGTCGTCACCGACGCCGGGGTGGGCTTCGACCCGAGCGAGGTCGCGGCCGAGCGGCTCGGGTTCACCGAGTCGGTGGTCGCCCGCCTGCACGACGTCGGCGGCAACGCGCGCGTGTTCTCGACCCCCGGTGCCGGCACGACCGTGATTCTCGAGGTGCCGCGGTGAGCGCCCGATACACACCTCCCGACGAGACGACCCTCGGTGGGCTCGTGCGCCCTGCGGGTGCGCGGTCGTCGACGCGGCGCGGCACCCCCACCTCGACGCATGCCTCGGCGCTCGGCTCGGGGTTTCTCGGTCTGGGCGTGGCGATCATCGCCGCCCTGCAGTCGATGCTCGGCATCGCGCTCTTCCTGCTGCGCATCGACGAGTACCCCTCGGTGCTGCCGGTCGCCGGAGCCTGGCTGCTGCTCATGGTGACGTTCCTCGGGCTCACGATCACGATCTCGGCGAGCGGCGAGCGGCTGCCCGACTGGCTCTACGCGGTGTTCCTCGCGGCGCTCTCCGCCGTCGTGTGGCTCGACTTCGTCGCGATCGCGCCGCTCGGCGACATCGGTCGCCACGCCACCGCCTCGGTCTCGGCCGGTTTCGTGCTGCTCGTAATCGTCACGCTGCGATCGCGATGGGAGGTGCTGCTCGCGACCTCCGCGCTCGGCGTCGCCTTCGTCGTCGCCATTCTGCTCACGACGCCGCTCACCCCCGTCACGATCCCCTCGCAGCTCGTCACGGTGGCCCTCGCGGTCGGCCCCGGCATCACGGGCGTGCTGCTGGTCAGCGGCTTCGAGCGGATGCTCAAGCGCGAGCTCGACCGCGTTCTCGTGCAGTCGACCGTGACCGCCCCGCGCCTCGCGGTCGGCATGCTCGCGAGCGAGGAGCTCGCGCGCCTCGACCTCGATGCCGAGGAGCTGCTCGAGGCGGTCGCCACGGGAGAAGCGCCGCTGCCGCTGCCCGCGGTCTACTCGTCGCGGGCCTCGACGCTCGCCACCGAGCTGCGTCTGCACCTCATCGAGGGCCGGCGCGAGACGTGGTTGTTCCACGCCATCACCGAGTCGGAGCACCTGGGACGGCGCGTCACGGTGAGCGACCCCGGGACGCTCGCGGGGCTGCTCGATGACGTACAGCGCGACTCGCTGCTCGCGGCCCTGTGGCTGCTGGCCGCCGACCCGGCGGGCGCCTCGCCGACGCGGGCCGTGACGGTCGAGCTCGGCCCGCTCGACCCGCAGCGCTCCCCCGCGGGCGGGCGCCTCGTGATCCCCGTGCGCGTCGAGGTCACGGGGCTGAAACGGAATCGTGTCGACCCCGGTGTGTGGGAGGCCCTCGACCAGGTCGGGCGCTACAGTGACAGCACGGCGAGCGGCACGGTCGTGGTCGAGCTCGACTGCACGGTCGACAACCCGGTCGACGCCGCCCGTACGCTCTGAACACGAACCGCCCGAGACCCCAGGAGGCACCGCGATGGCGCAGTCCACGCCCATTCGACTGGCTCTCGTCGACGACCACCGCATGCTGCTCGGAGCGCTCACCGAGTGGATCCGTCAGGCGGCCGACGACATCGAGATGGTGGCCGCGGTCGCGTCGTGGCCCGATCTGCTCTCGCACCCCGCCTTCCCCGTCGACGTCGTGCTGCTCGACCTCGACCTGAAAGACAACATCCCCGTCTCGCTCAAGATCCAGACCCTCAAGTCGATGAACGTGCGCGTCGTGCTCATGAGCACCTACAGCGAGCCGAACGTCGTGCGCGAGGCGCTCAACGCCGGCGCCCTCGGCTACCTCGTGAAGAGCGAGGACGCGGGCATGATCGTCGAGGCCATCCGCGCCGCGCGGGCGGGAGAGTCGTTCATCTCGGCCGAGCTCGACCTGGCCCTCAACGCCGCCGACATCGGCGGCTCGCCTCGGCTCAGCGCGCAAGAGCGCCGGGTCATGGCTCTGTACGGGGCCGGCGAGCCCGTGAAGACCGTGGCGTACCAGCTCGGCATCTCGGAGGAGACCGCCAAGAGCTACCTCAAGGCATCCGCGAGAAGTACCGCATCGCGGGCATCGATGTGGGTACGAAGGTCGCGCTGCGCAAGCAGGCCATCTCCGATGGCATCCTCGTGGATGCTCCCGGCGGGGGCGGCGGCCTCTAGGCCTGCACTGCTGCCGTCGGGGCGCTAGTCCGCGAGCCGTGCGCGGCGCTCGAGCGCCACGCTCACGGTCGCGAGCACGACGCCCCCGAGGGCGAGCAGCAGCCCGACCCACGCCGGCGTCAGGTAGCCCCAGCCGGCCGCGACGACGAGGCCACCGAGGAACGCGCCGAGCGCGTTGCCGACATTGAGGGCCGAGTGGTTGAGGGCCGCGGCGAGCGTCTGGGAGTCGCCCGCGACATCCATCAACCGCGTCTGGATGACGGGCGACATGATCGAGGCGGTGAACCCGACGAGGAACGTGCCGGCGACGAGGCCGACCGGCGTCGTGCCGGTGAGCCCGAGCAGCGCGAGCGAGCCGATGAGGCCCGCGAAGCCGAAGAACATGGCGCGCGCCGTGCCCGCGTCGGCGAGCCGCCCGCCGATGATGTTGCCGATGGTGAGGCCGATGCCCGTGCTCGCGAGCACCCACGGCACGGCGCCGCCCGGCATCCCCGCCGAGTCGGTGACCATGGGTGCGATGTAGCTGTAGACGGCGAAGAAGCCGCCGAAGCCGATGGCGCCGACGGCCACGGCGACCCAGACCTGCAGACTGCCGAACGCGGCGAGTTCGCGACGCACCGTCGAGTTGGCGTCACCGGGCTGCCAGGGCACGAGGATGCGCACGGCGACGAAGGTGGCCGCGAACAGGGCGGCGACGACGAGGTAGGCGGCGCGCCAGCCCGCGGACTGGCCGACGGCCGTGATGAGGGGCACGCCGATGACAGTGGCGACCGTCAGGCCACTGAGCACGAGGGCGACGCCCTGGCCGCGCTTGCCCGGGCCCATGAGGCTCGCGGCGACGAGCGCCGCGACGCCGAAGTAGGCGCCGTGCGGGAGCCCGGCGAGAAAGCGCGCAGCGATGACCAGCTCGAAGGTCGGCAGGGTCGCCGAGGCGACGGTGCCGAGGGTGAAGGCGGCGGCGAGCCACAGCAGCAGACGCCGACGCGGAACCCGGCCCGCGAACGCCGCGATCGTCGGGGCGCCGACGACGACGCCCAGCGCATAGGCCGTGATGACCCAGCCCGACTGGCCGATCGCCTCCTCGGTGTTGGCGGCGTAGAGGCCGGGCAGCAGGTCGCGCGCGATCTCGGGCAGCAGCCCCATCGCCACGAACTCGGTCGAGCCGATGCCGAAGCCGCCGAGCGCGAGTGCCAGCAGCGCCGCGTAGACGCGCGCGCGGCTGAGCGGCGGCCGATCAGCGCCGCCGTGCGCCCGCCGGTGCGCCTCGTCGTGCGCGCGCTGCGCCCGCGCGTACTCGGCCGCGGTCGCCTCATCGATGATGGGCACGCTGGCGGTCGAAACGCTCACGACAACTCCTGGGCTGCAGAGGGGGTGGAGCCGCGCGTCATCGCGGGCAGATTCGTGCTCAGTGTATCGAATCGATTCGATGCGGGCCACACGGGGGCCGACGACATGACGCCTTCGTGCCTAGTCGAGCTGCTCGAGCGCGGCCTCGAGCCGCTGCACCTTGCCGTCGAGCTCGCCGACATGGCCCGGGCGGTAGTCGGCCTTGAGCACGAGCGACACCCGCGTGCCGTGCTCGGCCACGGCGAGGGTCGCGCGCTTCACGACATCCATGACCTCGTCCCACTCCCCCTCGATCTCGGTGAACATCGACGAGGTGCGGTTGGGCAGGCCCGACTCGCGCACGACGCGCACCGCGGCGGCGACGGCGTCGTGCACCGAATCCGACGACGACCCGCCCGAGGGGGCCACCGAGAAGGCGACGATCATGAGGATGCTCCTTCCTGAGCCACGCCGACGGCGACCGGCTCGACGATCTGCGGACGCCAGCACAGCACGACGAGCTGCCAGACCGCCCAGCCCAGCAGCACGATGTAGAGCAGGTTGCGCGCCGAGAGCGCGACGAGCATGCGCGGATCGAGCGCGAGCAGCGAGCCATACAGCACCGGGTAGACCACCTGCGTGAGCGCGGCGGTCGCGAGCGCGAGCGCGGCGGGCACGGTGAACCGCAGTCCGCCCCAGCGCTGCCAGGCGAGCCCCAGCACGATGGGCACGGCGATCCAGGTGGCGAACTGCGGCGAGCCAACCTTGTTGACCGTGATGAGGGCCATGACGAGCGCGAGCGCGAGCACCGGGAACAGCTCGACCTCGTCGACCCCGCGCCGCACGGCGATGACGCCGAGCGCCGTGATGACGAGCACCGCGAGCGCCAGGAGCGGCGTCATGACCGCGGCCGCCTGCGCGCTGCCCTCGCCGACGACCTGCCAGGTCAGGATGCCCTGGTCGTAGTACACGCGCGACATCCACTCCCCCGCCGCCGCGGCCCAGAGCCACACGGTCGAGATGGGCGACTCCACCTGCAGCCCGCGGCCCGCCTGCTCGGTGATGGGCGTCAGCAGGGCCGAGGCGCCGCCGAGCGCGATACCGGCGGCGACGACGAGCATCGAGACCGCCACGGCCGAGGCGAGCACCGCTCCGCGGGCACGCAGGGCCACGAGCGCGGCGAGCAGCAGGCCCGCGGGCCAGACCTTGATCCAGGCGCCGACGGCGAGCAGAGCGCCACCCCACTTGGGATGATCGGCGATGAGCATGACGGCGACCAGCGCCACGGGCACCGTGATGGCGTCGATGCGGCCGAGCGCGATCGGGCCGACGAGCGCGAGGAAGAGCATCCACCACCAGGCGACCGCCGCACGCCGGGCGCGCTCTTCGACGCCGATGATCGACACGAGGGCGACGGCGTTGAGCGCCATGACGATCGTGAGCCACGTCGTGCCGTAGAGGTCGGGCCCGAAGACGTACGAGGCCAACATGGGCACGAGCGCGAGCAGGGGGTAGACCCACGAGGTGTCGATGCCCACCCACTCGTTGCCGAGCACGCCGCGCTCGACCCAGAACAGGTAGACGTAGGTGACGTCGCCCATCGGCAGTCCGGGGCCGTAGAGGTTGAGGAACCCGAGCCAGAGGTGCACCGCGGCGAAGGCGGCCCAGAGCGATACGGCGCTGCCGGCGGCCGTCACGGTGAACCGGCGCGCGGTCGCGAGACGGGCGGCAGGCGCAGGCATGGTGACGAGCGTAGCGCCGGTCGGCGAGAGCGCCTGTGTAACAATTCGTCGCCGATACACGCGCGAAACACGGCGCAACCGATAATGAAACTCCCTGCACGTTCTGCGGCACGACCTCGTGACGCTGCCCGCTTCGACATCTGGAGGCACCATGTTCCGCTCCCCCCGCCGCGCGCGCCGCGTCGCCGCCCTCACGGCCGGCCTCGCTGCTGCCGCGCTGACCCTCGCGGCCTGCACGCCTGCCGCCGAAGCCCCCGTCGAGGAGCCCGCCGAGGGCGAGCTCACGGGCCTCGTCACCGAGGGCAAGCTCACGATCGCCACCGGCGAGCCCGCCTATTTCCCGTACGTCATCGATGACGCGCCCGAGAGCGGCGAGGGCTTCGAGGCCGCCATCGCCTACGCCGTCGCCGAGGAGCTCGGCTTCGCGGCGGAAGACGTGGTCTGGGTGCGCACGAGCTTCGAGGCCGCCATCCAGCCCGGCCCGAAGGACTTCGATTTCAACCTGCAGCAGTACACGATCACCGACGAGCGTGCCGCGAACGTCGACTTCTCGTCGCCGTACTACTCGACGCCGCAGGCGGTCGTCACGGTCGAGGGCTCGCCCGCCGCTGAGGCCGGCAGCCTCGCCGACCTCGAGGGCCTGCTCGTCGGTGCCGCGACCGGCACCACGAGCTTCACGGCCATCGAAGAGCAGATCGCTCCGACCGCGGGCGCCCAGGCCTTCAACACGAACGACGACGCCGTTCTCGCGTTGCAGAACGGCACGGTCGACGCGATCGTCGTCGACCTGCCGACGGCGTTCTTCCTCACGGGCGTCATCCTCGACGGTGGCGTGCTGCTCGGCCAGCTGCCCGCCGACGCCGGCATCAGCGACGAGTGGGGCCTCGTGCTCGCGAAGGACAGCCCCCTCACGGCCGCGGTGACCGCTGCGGTGGATGCCCTGCGCGACTCCGGCCGCCTCGCCGAGATTGCCGACGAGTGGCTGGGTGCCGACGCAGGCGCGCCTATCCTTCAGTAGTGCCCTTTTCGAACGACCCGCCCGGGCTGAGCCGCCCGATCAGCGACGTCGAGATCGGGCGACGCGAGTACCGCCGCACCCAGAACACGCGGTCGGTGCTCGTGTCGCTCGTCTCGACGGTCGTGTTCGCGGCCGTCATCTGGCTGACGGTCATCAACACGCCCGGCTGGGCTCAGGTGCAGCGCAGCTTCTTCGACCTCGAGACCGCGATCCAGGCGTGGCCGCGCGTCATCGCCGGGCTGTGGGTCAATATCCAGGTGCTGTTCTTCGCGAGCATCGGCGTGCTCGTGCTGAGCATCATCATCGCGACGATCCGCACCCTCCGTGGGCCCATCTGGTTCCCGCTGCGGGCCCTCGCGGCCGCCTACACCGACCTGTTCCGCGGGCTGCCGCTCATCATCGTGCTCTTCCTCATCGGCTTCGGGGTTCCCGGGCTCGAGCTGTTCCCGCGCAACTCCGCGCAGTTCTGGGGCACGATCGCGCTCATCCTCACCTACTCGGCCTACGTGAGCGAGGTGTTCCGGGCCGGCATCGAGGCGGTGCATCCCTCGCAGCGCCTGGCCGCCCGGTCGCTGGGGCTGAGCCACGGGCAGACCATGCGCATCGTCGTGCTGCCGCAAGCCGTGCGCAAGGTGACGCCCGCGCTCATGAACGACTTCGTCGCGATGCAGAAAGACGTCGGCCTCATCTCGGTGCTCGGCGTCGTCGACGCCGTGCGCGCCGCGCAGATCGAGACCGCCGCGGCCTTCAACTTCACGCCCTACGTGCTCGCGGGGCTGCTGTTCGTGCTGCTCGCCCTGCCGATGATCCGACTCACCGACTGGTACACGGCCCGCCTGCGCGCCCGCGAGCAGATGGGAAGCCTCGTATGAGTGCCGTGCTGCGCCTCGAGAACGTGCACAAGAACTTCGGCGAGAGCCCGGTGCTGCAGGGCGTCGATCTCGCGGTCGCCGAGCACGAGGTCGTGGCCCTCATCGGCGCGAGCGGCTCGGGCAAGTCGACCCTGCTGCGCTGCGTCAACCTGCTCGAGCAGATCGACGATGGCCGCATCTGGCTGCGCGACGACGACATCAGCGACCCGCGCGTATCCGTCGACACGGTGCGCGCGCGCATCGGTGTCGTCTTCCAGCAGTTCAACCTGTTCCCGCACATCCGCGTGCTCGACAACGTCACCCTCGCCGCACGCCGCGTGCTCAAGACGCCCCGCGCCGAGGCCGAGGCCACCGCGCTCGCTCTGCTCGAGCGCGTGGGGCTCGCCGACAAGGCGCACGAGTTCCCCGACCGCCTCTCGGGGGGTCAGCAGCAGCGCGTCGCCATCGTGCGCGCCGTCGCGACGAGCCCCGAGCTGCTGCTGCTCGACGAGATCACCTCAGCCCTCGACCCGCAGCTCGTCACCGAGGTGCTCGACCTCGTGCGCGAGCTCAAGAACGAGGGCACGACGATCGTCATGGCGACCCACGAGATGGCTTTCGCGCGCGACATCGCCGACCGCGTCGTCTTCCTCGACGCCGGGCGCATCGCCGAGGAAGGTACGGCGGCGCAGATCTTCGGCGACCCGCAGCACGAGCGCACGCGCGCGTTCCTCTCGCGCTACCTCGACCGGCTCTAACGACTCCGCAGCAACGCGGCGATCGTCGCGGGAACCGCGGCACACACGTCGAGCACCGTGAGCGGTCCGCCCGCCGAGGCGCGCTGAGCGGCGAGCCCGTGCACGACGGCCGCGGCGGCTCCAAGGCGCGCGAGGAGCACGAGGTCGACGGGCCCTGCGGCCGCGTGCGTCGCGACGAGGGCGCCGAGGATGCCGGCGAGAGCATCCCCCGCCCCGGCGGTCGCGAGCCAGGGGGTCGCCGAACGCGCGACGAGCATCGGCCCGCCGGGCGCCACGACGTGCGTCGCGTGCCCCTTGAGCAGCACGGTCACCCCGAGCTGCTCGGCAGCCGCGCGCGCGGCACCCGCAGGATCGGCGAGCACAGCGTCGAGGTCGCTGCCGGTCAGCCTGCACAGCTCGCGCGCGTGCGGCGTGATGATGGCGGGGCCGCGCGCCGACCGCACGGCGTCGAGGGCTCCCGCGTCGATGACCAATGGATGCCCGCTCGCGAGCGCCGCCCGCATCCGCCCGGCAGACTCGGCGTCCGGTCCCTCCTCGACCGAAGCGGCGCCCGCATCCATGCCCGATCCCAGCACCCAGGCCTGCACGCGACCCTCGGCCGTCACCGCTTCGGGGCGGCGCTGCAGCACGAGGTCGGCAGCCCGCGCGGGGCCGAGGTAGCGCACCATGCCGACGCCCGTGCGCAGGGCGGCCTCGACGCCGAGCACCGCGGCGCCCGGGTATCGGGTCGAGCCCGTGATCATGCCGACCACACCGCGCGAGTACTTGTCGTCGTGCGGCCCGGGCACGCGCAGCAGCGCCGCCACCTCGGCGGACGTGATGGTGCGTGCCTCGCTCACGCGGCCACCCTATGCCCGCCGCAGGGCCCCCGCACGGAATACACCCGGGGACGATGGGCTTGACTGATGATGTGACCTCAGCGCTTTTCTCCCCCCTGACCATCCGCTCGCTCACCCTGCGCAACCGGCTGTGGGTGTCGCCGCTCTGCCAGTACTCGGTGACGGCCGCTGACGGCGTGCCGACCGACTGGCACCTCGTGCACCTCGGCTCGTTCGCCGCGGGCGGCGCGGGCCTGGTCATGGCCGAGGCGACCGCTGTGAACCCGGAGGGTCGCATCAGCCCGCACGACACCGGCATCTGGAATGACGCGCAGGCGCAGGCCTGGTCGCGCGTGGTCGACTTCATCCACTCGCAGGGAGCCGCGGCGGGCATCCAGCTGGCGCATGCCGGCCGCAAGGCCTCCGTCTACCCCGAGTGGGGCGCGATGGCGAACGGCGCCTCCGGCCACGGCACCGTGCCGATCGAGCAGGGCGGCTGGCAGACCGTGTCGGCCTCGGCCATCGCCTTCGACGGCTACGCCGAGCCCGTCGCGCTCGATGCCGCCGGCATTCAGGATGTCGTGGTCGCCTTCGCCGACTCCGCCCGCCGCAGCGTCGCCGCGGGCTTCGATCTCGTCGAGATCCACGCGGCGCACGGCTACCTGCTGCACCAGTTCCTCTCGCCGCTGTCGAACACGCGCGACGACGAGTGGGGCGGCAGCCTCGAGAACCGCGCGCGCCTGCTGCTCGACATCGTGCGCGCCGTGCGCGCCGCCGTCGACGTGCCGATTCTCGTGCGCTTCTCGGCGACCGACTGGGTCGACGACGACTGGCTCGAGTCGCACGGGCTCGCCGACTCGGGAATCGCGGGCTGCAACGAGCACGACACCGCCATCGTCGCCGCCTGGGCGCAGGAAGCGGGCGCCGACCTGTTCGACATCTCGACCGGCGGTCTTGTGCGCGCCCGCATCGAGGTCGGCCCCGGCTACCAGGTGCCGTTCGCCGAGACCGTGCGCCACGAGGGAGACGTGCCCGTCAACGCCGTCGGGCTCATCACCGAGGCCGCGCAGGCCGAGGCGATCGTCGCCACCGGTCAGGCCGACGCCGTCATGATGGGCCGCGAGTTCATGCGCGACCCGCACGCCGCCCTGCGCTTCGCCCGCGAGCTCGGCGTCGAGGTCGACCGCGCCCCCGTCGGCACGCCGCCGCAGTACCTGCGCGCGTATCGCTAGCGCCCACGTGGGAACACGCACCGAATGGCACGCGCGCCGAGTGGTACAATATCCAGTACCACTCAGGAGGTCGCCATGACTGCCATCAGCGCCACCGAAGCGCGCAAGACCCTCTTCGGGCTCATCCAGCAGGTCAACGACGACCACACTGCCGTCGAGGTCGTCTCCAAGCACGGCAACGCGGTCATCCTCTCGAAGGCTGACTACGACGCGATGACCGAGACCGCATACCTGCTGCGCAATCCGGCGAGCGCCGAGCGACTGCTCGCCTCGATCGAGCGCGCGCGCCGTGGACAGTTCGAGCAGCACACCCTCACCGACGACTAGAACGGTTCGACTCATGAGTCGCACCGTCGCCTTCGATCCGCACGGGTGGGAGGACTACGTCTACTGGCAGACCCAAGATCGCAAGACGCTCAAGCGCATCAATCTGCTCATCGCCGACGCTCTACGCGACCCGTTCGCGGGCATCGGCAAGCCAGAGCCGCTCAAGCACATCCTGTCGGGCGCCTGGTCACGGCGCGTCGACGACGTCAACCGCCTCGTCTACTTCGTGACCGACGACCACATCGTGATCCTGCAGGCCCGCCAGCACTACTGACGAGATCCCTCAACGACTGAACTCCCTGACACGCCTGGTCACCGATCGCGCGCTGCGTCGCTCAGGGCCCGTAACGACGAAGCGGTTTCCTCCGTGAATTGCAGAGAGCCGATGGCGAACCACGGGAAGCTTCCGACGACGACGGAGAAGACCAGCGGCTCGTCGAACTCTCGCAGACGGATCGCGATACCTGGTCCGGCTAGGACACGAGGTCGCTTGGCGAGGTGAACGACTGTGATGTCGTCAACGGAGTTCCAGGAGAACTGCGCTTTCGCGATGAGCGTGAAGACACCGCTCGCGAGTTGGATTCCTTCGCTCGTCGCCACGAGCACCGTGGAGATCGCGCTGAAGCGAGGAACGTCGAACAGCGGACCACCCCGGTCGTCGGACGCTGTGAGGTTCCAGACACCTCGCACGATCCCATCGTGGTCCGTGGTCGCGGTGCGCCGCGCCCGACTCTGATTCAGCCTTCCGGGGACCCCGAGCAAGAGGAACGGAAGGTAGGCGACGGTCAACCCGATGTAGATCGTTGTCAGCGTCGCAGGAAGGTCAGCCCAGAGGTGCCCGGCATTCGCGTCACCGAGCGATTCTGCAAGCCGAGCAGCTCTGCTGACGCTGGTCACCTCGATGGCCGTGCCGCCGACCAAGAGCATGAGCCAGACCCCGACCCAACGCGACAGCGTCATGGCAGGTCAGCGGTCTCGAGCGGCATGCCGGGAACCTAGCGCCCGCCGCGCTGCGTCGCGTCCTGCACCTCGCCGACGAGCTCCTCGATGATGTCTTCGAGGAAGAGCACGCCCGTCGTGCGACCCTCGGCGTCGACCGAGCGAGCCACGTGGGCGCCCGAGCGGCGCATGACCGCGAGGGCGTCTTCGAGGTCGGCCGTGGCGAGGATCGACACGAGCCGGCGGATGCGCTTCGGCGGCACGGGGTCGTCGAGCTCGTCGTCGGGCAGGTCGATGACGTCCTTGAGGTGCAGGTAGCCGGTGGGCTCGCCCGCGTCGTCGATCAACACGTATCGGCTGAACCCGCGCTGGGCGACGGCGCGCTCGACGTCGAGAGCACTCGCGTCATCGGGCAGCGACGTGAGGGCATCCATCGGCAGAGCGATATCGCTCACGACCTTCGTCGTGAACTCGAACGCGGCCGCGAGCGCGCCGGTGGCGTCGTCGAGCACGCCCTCGCGCGTCGACTGGCGCACGATCGTCTCGACCTGCTCGAGCGTGAAGGCGCTCTCGGCCTCGTTCTTGGGGTCGACGCGGAACAGGCGCAGCACGCCGTTCGCGACCGCATTGAGGGCCCGGATGACCGGCGAGAGAATGCGCGAGACGAGCACGAGCGGCGGCGCGAGCAGGAGCACGGCGCGCGTCGGCAGCGTGAACGAGAGGTTCTTCGGCACCATCTCGCCGAACACCACGTGCAGGTAGGTGACCAGCAGCAGGGCGATCGTGAAGGCGATGCCGGCGATCCACTCCGGCGTGAGGCCCGTGAGCCCGAGCGGGATCTCGAGCAGGTGCTTGATCGCCGGCTCGGAGACGTTGAGGATGAGCAGCGAGCAGACCGTGATGCCCAGCTGGCACGTCGCGAGCATGAGGGTCGCGTGCTCCATCGCCCATAGCGCCGTCTTCGCGGCGCGCGAGCCGGCCTCGGCGCGCGGCTCGATCTGCGAGCGCTTCGCGGCGATGACGGCGAACTCCGCGCCGACGAAGAACGCGTTGCCGGCGAGCAGCACGAACAGCCAGGCGATGCCCCACCAGTCGGCTTCGGTCATCGTGACGCACCCCCGTTCGCGCTGTCGGCAGGCAGGGCGATCTCACCGGTGGCGAGGGGGGTGAAGCGCACGCGATCGATGCGGCGGCCATCCAATCGTTCGATGCGGAACGTGCCGGACGCGATCTCGACGGTGTCGCCCACCTCGGGCAGACGGCCGAGCTCGGCCATGAGGAAGCCGCCGACGGTCTCCCACGGTCCGTCATCGGGCACCGTGACGCCCGCGCGATCGGTGAGCTCGTCGGGGCGCAGGATTCCGGGGAAGGTCAGCCAGTTGCGCGAGCGCACCACATCGACGCGGGCGCGGTCGTGCTCGTCGCTCACCTCGCCCACGAGCTCTTCAACGAGGTCTTCGAGCGTCGCAACGCCGGCGGTGCCGCCGTACTCGTCGACGACGATCGCCATCTGATAGCCGCGACCACGAAGCTCGGCGAGCAGCGTGTCGAGCATCATCGTTTCGGGCACTCGCAGGGCCTCGCTCTGCAGCGCCGAGGCGGGCACTTCTGCGCGACGGTCGCGCGGCACGGCCACGGCTTGCTTGACGTGCACGATGCCGACGATGTCGTCGATCGATTCGTCGATGACGGGGAACCGCGAGTGGCCGGTCGTGCGCGCGAGCTCGATGACCGACTGCGCGCTGTCGCCCCGCTCGACGGCGGCGACGCGCGGACGCGGGGTCATGACGTCCTGCGCCGTGTGCTGCGAGAACGCGAGCGTGCGCGAGAGCAGGGTGGCGGTGTCACTGTCGAGGCGACCCTGGCTGGCGGAGCGCCGCACGAGGGAGGCGAGCTCTTCGGCCGTGCGGGCGCCACTCAGCTCTTCTTTCGGCTCGACCCCCATCGAACGCAAGATGGCGTTGGCCGAACCGTTGAGCACGACGATGGCCGGACGGAACACGGTCGTGAAGGCCCACTGGAACGGCACGACGACCTTCGCGGTCTGGCGCGGCAGGCTCAGCGCGAAGTTCTTGGGCACGAGCTCGCCGACGATCATCGACAGCAGCGTCGCGATCGTGATCGCCACGATCGAGCCGACCACGGGCACGGCGCCTTCGGGCAGCCCGATCGAGCGCAGCGGATCGGCGAGCATGCTCGAGATCGCCGGCTCCATGAGAAAGCCGGTGAGCAGGGTCGTGAGCGTGATGCCGAGCTGCGCGCTCGACAGGTGCGTCGACGTGATCTTGAGCGCCGCGATCGTGGGACCGAGCCGCTTCTCACCGCGCGCCTGGCGCGCCTCGAGCTCGGAGCGGTCGAGATTGACGAGCGCGAACTCGCTCGCGACGAAGAAGCCGGTGCCGATGGTCAGGAGCAGGCCGGCGAGCAGCGAGATCCACTCAGCGCTCACGGCGACCCCCGATCATCGGCGAGGGTCTATGACTGGGTTCTTCAGGGGCGGGCGTATCGCCCGTACTAGGAGGCTCCATAACGCCCCCACTATACGGGCCTGAGGGTCGCTCGCGCCTGGGAGGGCACCACGACACCATCGCGACCAAAGCGAAACGGGCAGCCTTCTCGTCAGTTCAGTGCACTCGATCGACATCAGGCGTGCGAGTTGAAACGAGGGGCACTAGGTCCGAGTATCCAGAGCGATTGAGCCACCCCCTCAGGTACTCGGCGTGGCCGATATGCACTGGCTTTACGAGGTAGGACTCAACGACTTCGCGCGCTTCGCCATCCCTACCGAGGTTTGCCAGGAGCGTTGCAATATCGAGTGGCGTCGCCGGCGATCCCCACAACGCCGCGATACCGCCGCTCCTAAAGGCACTGAGGATGGACTCCTGATCCGGAAAGGAATCCAGCCACGGTAGGCCAAAGTCAGACAATGCGCCGCGCGCGACTTCCTCGGCGTCTGGCGCATCGAGATTCCACCACAGGTCCGTCCACTCCCCCGTAACCAATTGGCCGATAGTGGCGCGGACGGAGCAGTCATATTGATTAATCCACTCAGAGCGGGGCACGTGGCTGCGGTTCATTTCAGGCACATAGACGCCAAAGTCCAGTCGGAAAGTCCCGTAACGACGCTCGCGGAGTCCAGGGACCTCCGTCCAGGCTGGGGGTTCCTTAGGTGCCTGCCAGAAGTGCACCACTTGCACTAGGCCTGAGTCGAGGGGCCGATTGAACCCGTATCGCCTTTTCCTGAAACCGATATCTCGAAGCGACTTTGCATTCGCGGCGACAATCTCGGCCATCCTTGCTGCCTCGGGTGTGACGGCTCCCATCCCGTTAGCCAATCACGAGCCGTGCCCTCACCATGAAACCGGCAGAGCTATTGTCGAATTAGGACAGACCTGACTCGCGAAGGACAGGGAGCAAGGCTCGAAGCTCGCTGCCCAAGGTAGGGGTGAACTTCGGACCAAACACGCAGAGCGACGGTTCCCAGGGGTGTCCGAACGTCCCGTTATCCAAGTCGGCAGTCGCATGGACGTAGTAGTCGCCGTCGGGTAGAACAGTCGGCACCAACGGCAACCCATCCGCTCCGACCGCGACCGGAGCTTCCTGCCCCGGCCGAACCCGGAAGGCGTCGTGCTGCCAATCGAGAACGAGTACTTCAATATCCGCTCCGAAAACGACCAAGAACGCTCGTCGCGCAGCGGCCTCGACGTTCGCCGCAACGGCTTCGGATATCCCCTGGATGTCGAAGGTCACCGATGGCCGGGGGTCGGGAATGGCTGGGAGCGCGCGACCTCCAGTTGGCGTGAACTCGAATCGTTCGTAGAACGCATCCCAAGCCGCACTGTACTCAGGCTCTTCGAGTCGAGTCCAAGCTCCGATCATGCGACGACACTAGCGGCGCGAATCCGCTACCAGCTCACCGGCAGCGCCTTGCCCTCCTCGTACCCGGCCGCCGACTGAGTGCCGACGACCGCGCGCTCGTGGAATTCGGGCAGCGTGGATGCTCCCGCATACGTCATCGACGACCGCAGCCCCGACGTGATCATGTCGAGCAGGTCGTCGATCGAGGGCCGCTCGGGGTCGAGGTAGATGCGCGAACTCGAGATGCCTTCGGCGAACAACCGCTTGCGCGCGAGTTCGAAGGCGTCGAGCCGCTGGAACCGCTGCTCCACCGCCTTCGTGGAGGCCATGCCCCAGCTGCTCTTGAACCACCGGCCCTGCTCGTCGGTCTCGACCTCGCCCGGTGCTTCGAGCGTGCCCGCGAACCACGAGCCGACCATGACGGCCGAGGCGCCGGCGGCGAGCGCGAGCGCGACGTCGCGCGGGTACCGCACGCCGCCGTCGGCCCACACGTGGGCGCCGAGCTCGCGCGCCGTCGCCGCCGTGTCGAGCACGGCCGAGAACTGCGGGCGGCCGACGGCCGTCATCATGCGCGTCGTGCACATGGCCCCCGGTCCGACCCCGACCTTGAGCACGTGCGCCCCGGCCGCGACGAGGTCGCGGACGCCCTCGGCGGTGACGACGTTGCCCGCGACGATGGGCACGCCGAGGCCGCGGGCGGCGACCGCGCGCACGGCATCCGCCGCCTGCTGCTGGTGGCCGTGCGCCGTGTCGATGACGATGACGTCGACGCCGGCCTCGACGAGGGCGGCCGCCCGCGCGGCCGCATCGCCCGTGACGCCGACCGCGGCGGCGACGCGCAGCCGGCCGTGAGCATCCACCGCCGGTTCGTACAGGGTCGCCCGCACGGCGCTGCGCGCGCTCAGCGAGCCGATGATGCGCCCGTGGTGGCGCACCGCGACGGCCTCGACGCCCGCCGCGTCGATGAGCGCGAAGGCCGCGCGCGCCTCGGTGACGTCGTCGTCGTCGATCGAGGGCACGCTCGGCGCGACGAGGTCGCCGATGACCGAGTCGGGCAGCGCGTGCCGCAGGGCGGCGGCGGGGATGCTGCGCTCGGGCTGCCCCTCGGCGTCGACGATCGTCAGCAGGGCTCCGGCAGTGTCGGGCACGAGGCCGCGCGCGACGGCGACCGTCGTGGCGCGCGTGACGAGCACGAGCGGGTCGAGCAGCGTCGACGCCTGCTTGACCGAGTCGATGGCGGCGACGAGCTGCTGCGGCGCGAGGTCTTGCGGCAACACGCCGAGGCCGCCCCGCCGGGCGAGCGCGGCGGCGAGACGCGGGCCCGTGACCGAGGTCATGTTGGCGGCGACGATCGGCGTGCGCAGGCCCGTGGGGTCGTCGACGGTGAGGTCGACGGCGAGCCGGCTGCCCACCGCCGAATGCTGCGGCATGAGGAAGACGTCGCTGTAGGTCAGGTCGTGGGCAGGAGGTTCGCGGAAGAATCGCACGAATTAACGCTACTCGCCCCCCACAGGGGCGAAACCGGCGTGCAGGAACGGTTAAGCTTGTGCGGGCGGTGCCAGCGAGGGCTCCGCCGGTGCCACCTCATCGATGTGAAGCGAAAGTGGGCGGTCGGCTGTGTCAAGCCAAGTGACCGGAGTCGGCCCTGACGGCAACGCCGCGGGCGAATTCGGAGCCAACGAGTGGCTCGTTGACGAACTCTACGAGCAGTACAAGGTCGACAAGAACACGGTCGATCCCTCCTGGTGGCCGATTCTCGAGAAGTACCACCAGTCGTCGACCGCGGGTGCGGTCGACGCGCCGCCGCCCTCGACGATCCCCATCGACGCGCCGCCGCCCGCGGAGTCCTCCGCCGCAGCCGTGCCGAGCGCCGCAGTGCCGTCCGCCTCGTCGGCGTCGGTCCCCTCCGCCGCCGTGCCCGCCACCGGCAGCCAGCCCGTCGCACGCACCACCTCGATCGCCCCGCAGCCCACGCCTATTCCGGCCCAGGCGCCCGCGCCGACGACCGGCGCCATGACGCTGCCCGTCGACGCCGACGGCGACGGCGAGCTCGACGACATCGTCACGCCCCTCAAGGGCATGGCCAAGACCCTCGCGACCAATATGGATGCGAGCCTCTCGGTGCCCACCGCGACGAGCGTGCGCACCATCCCCGCGAAGCTGATGATCGACAACCGCATCGTCATCAACAACCACCTCAAGCGCGCGCGCGGCGGCAAGGTCAGCTTCACGCACCTCATCGCCTGGGCGATGGTGCGCGCGCTGCGCGAGTTCCCCAGCCAGAACGTCTACTACGACGAGGTCGACGGCAAGCCCGTCGTCGTCACCCCCGCCCACATCAACCTGGGCATCGCGATCGACCTGCCCAAGCCCGACGGCACGCGCTCACTGCTGGTTCCGGGCATCAAGCGCTGCGAGGGCATGGGCTTCGGCGACTTCATCGCCGCCTATGAAGACGTCGTCAAGCGCGCCCGCGACAACAAGCTCACGGCCACCGACTTCCAGGGCAACACGATCTCGCTCACGAACCCGGGCGGCATCGGCACCGTGCACTCGGTGCCGCGGCTCATGAAGGGCCAGGGCGCCATCATCGGCGCCGGTGCGCTCGAGTACCCGGCCGAGTTCCAGGGCATGTCGCAGGCGACCCTCGCCGACCTCGGCATCGGCAAGACCATCACGCTCACGAGCACCTACGACCACCGCGTCATCCAGGGCGCCGGCTCGGGCGAGTTCCTCAAGAAGGTGCACGAGCTGCTCATCGGCGAGCGCCGCTTCTACGAAGACATCTTCGCCGACCTGCGCATCCCCTACGACCCGATCCACTGGGCGCAAGACATCCACGTCGATCTGGCCGACCAGATCAATAAGACCGCGCGCGTGCACGAGCTCATCAACGCCTACCGCGTGCGTGGCCACCTCATGGCCGACGTCGACCCGCTCGAGTACCGCCAGCGCAGCCACCCCGACCTCGACATCTCGAGCCACGGCCTGACCTTCTGGGATCTCGACCGCGAGTTCGTCACGGCGGGCTTCGGCGGCCGGCGCACGATGCTGCTGCGCGAGGTGCTCGGCGTGCTGCGCGACACCTACTGCCGCACGGTCGGCATCGAGTACATGCACATTCAGGAGCCGGAGCAGCGCCGCTGGTTCCAGGAGCGCCTCGAGAAGCCGTACCAGAAGCCGACGCACGACGAGCAGATGCGCATCCTCGGCAAGCTCAACCAGGCCGAGGCGTTCGAGACCTTCCTGCAGACCAAGTACGTCGGTCAGAAGCGCTTCAGCCTCGAGGGCGGCGAGAGCGTCATCCCGCTACTCGATGAGCTGCTGCAGGGCGCCGCCGAGCAGGGGCTCGACGAGGTCGCCATCGGCATGGCGCACCGCGGGCGCCTCAACGTGCTCGCCAACATCGCCGGAAAGACCTACGGCCAGATCTTCCGTGAGTTCGAGGGCACGCAAGACCCCAAGTCGGTGCAGGGCTCGGGCGACGTCAAGTACCACCTCGGCACCGAGGGCGTCTTCACGTCGGCTGCGGGCCAAGAGGTCGGCGTGTACCTCGCCGCGAACCCCTCGCACCTCGAAGCCGTCAACGGCGTGCTCGAGGGCATCGTGCGGGCGAAGCAGGACCGCAAGAACGACGGCGCGTTCAGCACCCTCGCGGTGCTCGTGCACGGCGACGCCGCGATGGCCGGTCAGGGCGTCGTGGTCGAGACGCTGCAGCTCAGCATGCTGCGCGGCTACCGCACGGGCGGCACCATCCACGTGGTCGTCAACAACCAGGTGGGCTTCACGACGCCTCCCGGCGAGGGCCGCACGTCGATCTACTCGACCGATGTCGCCAAGACCATCCAGGCGCCGATCTTCCACGTCAACGGCGACGACCCCGAGGCCGTCGTGCGCGTGGCCGAGCTGGCTTTCGCCTACCGTCAGCAGTTCAAGCGCGACGTCGTCATCGACCTGGTCTGCTACCGCCGCCGCGGCCACAACGAGGGCGACGACCCCTCGATGACGCAGCCGCTCATGTACAACCTCATCGAGGCCAAGCGCTCGGTGCGCACGCTCTACACCGAGGCGCTCGTCGGCCGCGGCGACATCACCGAGGAGGAGTTCGAGGCCGCGCACCGCGACTTCCAAGACCGCCTCGAAGTCGCTTTCGCCGAGACGCACGCCGCCCAGACGGGCTCCATGCCCGTCATCACGGGCACGCCGGCTCCCGAGACCGACGACCTCGCCGGCGAGCCCGAGTCGACGGGCGTCGATCAGGCGGTCATCCAGCACATCGGCGACGCGCACGACAACCCGCCCGCCGGGTTCACCGTGCACACCAAGCTGCAGGCGATGCTCAAGAAGCGCGTCGAGATGAGCCGCACCGGCCAGATCGACTGGGGCTTCGGCGAACTGCTCGCTCTCGGCTCGCTGCTCATGGAAGGCACGCCCGTGCGCATGGCCGGGCAGGACTCGCGTCGCGGCACCTTCGTGCAGCGCCACGCCGTGCTGCACGATCGCGTCAACGGCCAGGAATGGCTGCCGCTCGCCAACCTCAGCGAGAGCCAGGCGAAGTTCTGGATCTACGACTCGCTGCTGAGCGAGTACGCGGCCATGGGCTTCGAGTACGGCTACTCGGTCGAGCGCCCCGACGCGCTCGTGCTGTGGGAGGCCCAGTTCGGCGACTTCGCCAACGGCGCCCAGACGATCATCGACGAGTTCATCTCGTCGGCCGAGCAGAAGTGGAACCAGCGCTCGAGCGTCGTGCTGCTGCTGCCGCACGGCTACGAGGGCCAGGGGCCCGACCACTCCTCGGCGCGCATCGAGCGGTTCCTGCAGCTCGCGGCCGAAGAGAACATGACGATCGCGCGGCCCTCGACGCCAGCCTCGTACTTCCACCTGCTGCGCCGTCAAGCCTACGCGCGCCCTCGCCGCCCGCTCATCGTCTTCACCCCGAAGGCCATGCTGCGGCTGCGGGGTGCGACGAGCGAGGTCGCCGACTTCACGAGCGGTCGCTTCGAGCCCGTCATCGACGACGCGACGATCGTGGATTCCGGCGCCGTGCGCCGGGTGCTGCTGCACGCCGGCAAGATCCACTACGACCTCAAGGCCGAGGTCGAGAAGCGGGGAACGACCGGAGTCGCCCTCGTGCGCCTCGAGCAGTACCACCCGCTGCCGGAGGCGCAGCTGCGCGCCGTGCTCGACCGCTACCCCAACGCCGAGGTCGTGTGGGTGCAGGACGAGCCCGAGAACCAGGGCGCCTGGCCGTTCCTCGCGCTCGAGGGTCAGAAGCGCGGCATGCGGCCGATGCGCGTGGTCTCGCGGCACGCGTCGGCCTCGCCGGCGACGGGCTCGAGCAAGCGCAGCGCGCAGGAGCACGCCGACATCATGGATGCGGCGCTGAGCTGACGGGCTAGCGCGCGTCGAGCGTCGAGATGGCGCCCAGCACGAGGCTGCGAAGCTCGTCGGGCGCCTTCTCCTGGCACGCCTCCTTGACCTTCGTGGTCAAGGTGATGCCCACGAGGTGCTCGGCCGAGCAGTCGTCGCAGTTCGCGAGGTGCTCACGAATGTCGCCGCACTGCTCGGGGGTGAGCTCGTTGTGCAGGAACTCCTCGAGCTCTTGCTTCGCCTTGTCGCAGCCGCAGTCGGTCATCGCGTGCTCCCTCTCGTCGTGGCGGCCGCATCGGGGGCGGTTATGCCGCGCTCCCGTGCGTAGTCGGCCAGCAGGTCCCGCAGCAGGCGTCGGCCGCGGTGCAGGCGGCTCATGACGGTTCCGACGGGCGTCTTCATGATGTCGGCGATCTCCTGGTACGAGAAGCCCTCGACGTCGGCGAAGTAGACCGCCAACCGGAAGTCTTCCGGGATCGACTGCAGCGCATCCTTCACCGCGCTCGCGGGCATGCGGTCGATCGCCTCGGCCTCGGCCGAGCGCGTGGTCGTCGACGTGGCCGACTCGGCCCCGCCGAGCTGCCAGTCTTCGAGCTCGTCGATCGTGCCCTGGTACGGGTCGCGCTGCTTCTTTCGGTACACGTTGATGAACGTGTTGGTGAGGATGCGGTAGAGCCAGGCCTTGAGGTTCGTGCCCTGCTCGAACTGCGCGAAGGCAGCGAAGGCCTTCACGAAGGTCTCTTGCACGAGGTCGGCGGCATCGGCCGGGTTCTTGGTCATGCGCATGGCCGCGCCGTACAGCTGGTCCATGAACGGCAGCGCCTGCTCCTGGAACAGGCGCCGGCGCTCGGCGAGCTCGTCGGTCATCTCGGTCATCACGCGCGAGTCTACCGAGCGCGCCTGCGACGGGCTCGCGGCGGCAGCGGCGACAGGAGCATCGAGCAGCAGCGTCGTCATGCGGTTCCTCTCGAGCACGGGGCGGCAGGCACCAGCGGGTGCCGTTACCCTGATAACCGATGCAGGTCTTCACCTATTCCGGAGCTCGGTTCACGCCCTACGGCGACGAGCAGCTGACGGGCGTCTCCGCGGGCCTCGGTGCCGACGACGCGTGGCCGGCCCCGCGGGCGACCGCGCCGCTGGATGCCCGCCTCACCCTCCCCGGATCCAAGAGCCTCACCAACCGCGAGCTCGTGCTCTCGGCGCTCGCCGACGCGCCGTCGCTGCTGCGGCGGCCCCTGCACTCGCGCGACTCGATGCTCATGATCGAGGCGTTGCGCTCGCTCGGCGTCGGCATCGACGAGGTCGCGGGAGACGGCGACTACGGACCCGATCTGCGCATCACTCCCCCGGCAGAGCTGTCGGGCAGCACGGCGATCGACTGCGGATTGGCGGGCACCGTCATGCGGTTCCTGCCCCCCGTGGCCGCGCTCGCGCTCGGTCCCGTCGCGTTCGACGGCGACGAGAGCGCCCGACGCCGCCCCATGCGCACGACGATCGACTCGCTGCGCGCGCTCGGCGTCGACGTCAACGACGACGGGCGCGGCGCCCTGCCGTTCAGTCTGTGGGGCACGGGTGCCGTGCGCGGCGGCGAGATCGCGATCGACGCCTCGGCCTCGAGCCAGTTCGTCTCGGGGCTGCTGCTCGCCGCCCCGCGCTTCACCGAGGGGCTCGTGCTGCGCCACACGGGCGAGCGCCTGCCCTCGATGCCGCACATCGAGATGACGATCGCCGCCCTCGCCGATCGCGGCGTCGTCGTCGAGAGCCCCGAGCCGGGGGTCTGGGTCGTGCCCGCCGGGCCCATCGCGGGCCGCGAGCTCGCGATCGAGCCCGATCTCTCGAACGCCGCGCCGTTCCTCGTCGCCGCGATCGTGGCGGGCGGCACCGTGACGATCGACGGATGGCCGCGGACGACCACGCAGGTCGGCGCCGACCTCGAGACGCTGCTGCCGCTCTTCGGGGCGAGCGTGCACCGCGAGGGCGAGTCGCTCGTGGTCGACGGCGGTGCCGGACTGCTCGGCGGCGCGACCGTTCCCGGTGTCGACCTCGATCTCTCGACGGGTGGCGAGCTCGCCCCCGCACTCGTCGCACTCGCCGCCCTCGCGAGCACCCCGAGCACGATCACGGGCATCGGCCACCTGCGCGGCCACGAGACCGACCGCCTCGCCGCGCTCGCAGCCGAGATCACGGCGCTCGGCGGTGCGGCGACCGAACTCGACGAGGGCCTCGCGATCGAGCCGCGCCCGCTGCACGGCGCAGAGTGGCACGCCTACGAAGACCACCGCATGGCGACGGCCGGGGCCATCATCGGGCTCGCCGTCGACGGCGTGCGGGTCGACGACATCGGATCGACGGCGAAGACGCTGCCGCAGTTCCCCGAGCTGTGGAGCGCCATGCTCGACCAGTCGGGTGGCGCGGATCCGGCAGGGCTTCCGTGAGCTGGCTGCCGCCCGACGACGACGACCCGTACGAGCAGTACGACGAGTCGCTCATCCGGGCGCGGCCCAACCCGAAGGCCAACCGCCCGCGCTCGAAGCAGCGCCCCGCGCACGAGAACGCCGTCGTCGGCCGAGTCGTCACGGTCGACCGCGGCCGCTACCTCTGCCTCGTCGACGAGGGCGGCCCCGACGAGCGCGAGGTCATCTCGACCCGTGCGCGCGAGCTGCGCACGAGCGCGATCGTCACGGGCGACCAGGTCGACCTCGTGGGCGACGCGAGCGGCGCCGAGGGCTCCCTCGCCCGCATCGTGCGCATCCACGAGCGGCGCACGCTGCTGCGCCGCAGTGCCGATGACACCGATGCCGTCGAGCGCATCATCGTGGCGAACGCCGACCAGTTGCTCATCGTCGTCGCGGCCGCCAACCCCGAGCCGCGGCCGCGCCTCGTCGACCGCTACCTCGTCGCGGCCTTCGACGCGGGCATCGAGCCGCTGCTCGTCATGACCAAGACCGACCTCGCCGACCCGGCCCCGTTCCTCGCGCAGTTTCGCGGGCTCGAGCTGCGCGTCGTCACGAGCCGCTCCGATGCCCCACCCGTCGATGAGCTGCGCGCGATGCTGCACGACCGCACGACCGTGGCGGTCGGGCATTCGGGCGTCGGCAAGTCGACCCTCGTGAACGCCCTGGTTCCGGATGCTCGGCGCGCGACGGGCGTCGTGAACGCCGTCACCGGCCGCGGCCGACACACCTCCTCGTCGACCGTGTCGCTGCGACTGCCCGGCGGTGGATGGATCATCGACACCCCCGGCGTGCGCTCGTTCGGCCTGGGCCACGTCGACCCCGACAACATCCTGCGCTCGTTCGGCGACCTCGCCGAGATCGGCGCGAGCTGCCCGCGCGGCTGCACCCACTTGCCCGACGCGCCCGACTGCGAGCTCGTCGAGCGGGCCGCGGCCGGAGAGCTCGGCGAATTCGGTGCCGAGCGGCTGGACTCGCTGCAGCGCCTGCTGACGACGCTCATGACCCCGAGTGGGCGAACCGGCGCCGATACGCTGAGACCGTGAGCCCCGCATCCGACCACGCTGTCGACCTCGCCGCTGACCTCGCGCTCGCCCTCGATCTGGCCGACCGCGCGGATGCGGTCTCGCTCGATCGGTTCCGTGCCCTCGATCTGGCGGTCACCACGAAGCCCGACCGCACGCCGGTCACCGACGCCGATCAGGCCGTCGAGCGCGCGATCCGCGAGGGGCTGGCCACGGAGCGCCCCGCTGACGGGATCCTCGGCGAGGAGTACGGCACGGCCGAGGGCACGGGCGCCGGTATCCATCGCCAGTGGATCATCGACCCGATCGACGGCACCGCCAACTTCCTGCGCGGCGTCCCGATCTGGGGAACCCTGATCGCGCTCGCCGTCGACGGGGTCCCCGTCGTCGGCGTCGTGAGCGCTCCGGCGCTCGGGCAGCGATGGTGGGCGGCCCGCGGACTCGGCGCCCACGCGGCAGTGCAGGGGGGCGCTCCGCGTCGACTGTCGGTCAGTGGCGTGCGCGAGCTGGGCGACGCGGTGCTGAGCTACAACAGCCTGCCGGGCTGGGACGATGCCGGGCGACTGACGCAGATCATCGACCTCACCCGAGCGGTCTGGCGCGCCCGGGCCATCGGCGACATGTGGTCGTACATGCTCGTGGCCGAGGGCGCGATCGACATCGCCGGCGAGTTCGACCTGCAGCCCTACGACATGGCGGCGCTGCAGCCGATCGTCGAAGAGGCCGGCGGGCGCTTCAGCTCGGTCGACGGCGAGGCCGGGCCGTGGCACGGAAGCGCCCTCGCGACCAACGGCCTGCTGCACGATGAGGTGTTGCGACGGCTCCAGCCTGAGTAGGCTCGCACTCGAGCGCCGTGCACAGCATCGCCCAGCGCTCGTCCACCCCGACACCCCGAGCCGAAAAGAGCCCCCCGTGACCATCGTCTCCTCCGCGCCCTGGACGCGCGCCCTCGCCATCGCCAGCATTGCGACAGCCGCGGTCGCCCTCAGCGGCTGCAGCATCCTCGAGCAGTTCACGGGCGGCGGCAACGCCACGCGCGACGACAGCGGCGAGGTCGTCGAGGGCAACGACAACACCGACGTCTTCACCCTCCAGGTGGGCGACTGCCTCAACGACGCCACGGCCTCCGAGACCGTCGAGACCATCCCGACCGTGCCCTGCGCCGAGCCGCACGACAGCGAGATCTACGCGTCGATCATTCTCGAGGGCGACACCTTCCCCGGCAGCGAGGCCGTCATCGCCGAGGCCGATGCCGCCTGCCTCGAGGCCTTCCCCGGCTTCGCGGGCATCGAGTACGCCGACTCGCAGTACTACTACAGCTACTACTTCCCCACCGAGGGCAGCTGGGCTGGTGGCGACCGCGAGATCCTCTGCACGATCTACGACGAGGCTGGCCAGGTCACGGGTTCGCTCGAGAACATCGGTCGCTGAGCATCCCGCCCATGACGCACTCGACCCGGTGGCGCCCGATCGCGACGCTCGCGATCGGCGCCGCCGTAGTCGCGCTCAGCGCCTGCACGGCGCTCGGGCCGATCGTTCCCGACGATGAACCCGTGCGCGACGACGACGGGCGCATCATCGAACCCAATGAGCAGACCGACGCCTTCGCTCTGCAGGTGGGCGACTGCCTCGACGATGCGAGCGCGACGGGCGAGGTGCAGACCGTGCCGACCGTGCCCTGCGACGAGCCGCACGACAGCGAGATCTACTCGTCGCACCAGCTGGGCCAGTCGGCCTACCCGGGCGAGGAGGTCGTGGTCGACAAGGCCGAGGCTCTGTGCCTGCCCGCTTTCGAGCAGTTCGTCGGCGAGCCGTACCTCGAGTCGCGGTTCGACTTCAGCTTCTACTACCCGACCGACGAGAGCTGGGCGAACGGAGACCGTGAGGTGCTCTGCGTGATCTACGACCCCGACGGGCCCGTCACGGGATCGCTCGAGGGCGTCACCGACTAGCGGTCGCGCTCGGCCTGCAGCTCGATGACGGCTTTGCCCCGGGTCTGCTGGCGCGCGAGGCGGTCCATGGCCTCTGCGGCGCGCTCGAGCGGGACCACCTCGTCGATCGGAGCGCGCAGGCTGCCCGCGGCGATCATCTCGAGCAGGATGCTGAGGTCATCGCCGCTCTCGCGCTGCATGACCGCCGTGAGGCGGTGGCGCACCCACGGGTTGAGCAGCAGGGCACGCAATTGCCGGTCGGCACCGCGCAGCAGCGGACCACCCGACTTGTCGGCGCCCACGATCACGAGCGTGCCTCGCTCTGCGAGGGCGCGCCGCAGCACGTGCAGCGCACGGCCGTCGGCCGCTTCGATGATGACGTCGTAGCGCCCCCACTCGCGCGGCTCGCTCGTGGCACGGTAGTCAATCACTTGCTCGGCACCGAGCGACCGCACGAACTCTGCCTTGGCGGCACTCGCGATCCCCGTGACCCGGGCCCCCTGCGCGACGGCGAGTTGCGTCATGAACGACCCGACCCCTCCCCCTGCACCGATGATGAGCACTCGCTGACCCGACTGCACCCGGGCGCTGTCGCGCACCGCCTGCAAAGCCGTGCCGGCGGAGATCGGCAGCGTCGCCGCATCCGTCATCGAGACGCCGTCGGGGATGCGCGCGATCTTCGCCGGCGAGGCCACGACGAGTTCGGCGAAGGCGGCGGGGGCTGAGCCGGCGACCCGGTCGCCGACCGCGAAGCCGCTCACCTCGCTGCCGACCGCCTCGATGATCCCGGCGAAGGCGAGCCCGATGATCGGCTGCCGCAGAGTCCGGAGACCCAGCGCGAGACGCACCGCGTACGGATCACCCTTCATGAGGTGCACGGTGCCCGAGTCGGGGCTGGCCGCGAACACGCGCACGAGCACCTGCTCGGGGCCCGGGCTCGGCGCGGGCATCCGGTCGATGCTCAGAACCTCGGGCCCGCCGTAGCCGTGCTGGACGATCGCGGTCATGGTGGCGGTGGTGGGGGCGGCGGTGGTCATGATGGAGCTCCGGTCGTGGTGGTGGTGGATGTGGTGGGGTAGCTGAACACCTCGTCGAGGCGCACACCCAGTGCGTGCGCGATCTGGAAGGCGACCTCGAGCGAGGGCGAGTACTTGCCCTGCTCGATGGCGATGATGGTTTGGCGGGTGACGCCCACCCGCTCGGCGAGCTCGGCCTGCGTCAACTCGCCAGCGGCGAAGCGGAGGGCACGGATGCTGTTGGTCACGCGCGTGGGCTTCACCATGCGGGCACTCCCCCGCGGTACAGCGCGATCTTCGTGACGGTCTCGAGCATCGCCGAGAGGAAGAAGCCCAGGTAGAGCACGTTGGCGATCCAGAAGGGGTCGAGCTCGAGCATCGCGAAGATGAGCGCGGCGAGCGCGGCGGCGATCAGGAGGCCGCGCGAGGTGAACTCTGCGCGCGCCTTGATCTGCTTGTCGCGAATGTCGGTGCCGTGCCCGTCTTTCCCCGTCGTGACGGCCACGACGATCGACACGATGATCATCGCGACGATCCCGGCACCGATGCTCCAGAGCATGGCGTCGACGTAGGGGGTCTCGGGCATGGGGGTCACGGCCGCTCGCGAGAGCAGCACACTGAGGTAGACCGTGAAGTGGACGATCGAGACGATCAGCCCGGCCCACGCGACCTTCTCTTCGTAGGTCATGTCACTGCTGGTCGCGTCGCTGTCGGTCGTGTCACTGCTGGTCGTGTTGCTCTTCGTCGCGTCGCTGTCGGCCATGTCGGCCTCCCTTCGAAAAATGTCAAGAATGCTTGACACGTTCGAAGGTAAAGGATGGATTACATCATGTCAAGTTTTCTTGACTACTCCGAGCGGGGGGTCGAGCGCTGGGCGCGGCTGCAGCACCGCGGCCGCCAAGCCCGTGAGCATGATCGCCCCACCCACGAACTCCGTCACCGAGGGCACCTCGCCCTGCACGAGCCACGCGGTCAGGATGCCCACCACGGGCACGAGCAGCGTGAACGGCACCACAGCGCTCGTCGGGTAGCGCGCGAGCAGCGAGTTCCAGATGCCGTAGCCGATGAGGCTCGCGAAGACGGCCGTGTAGACCGTGCTGAGAATCGCGACCCACGACAGCCCGGTCAGCGCCTGCCACACCACGGGAGGGGAATCGACGACGAGCGAGAGGGCGAGCGCCGGCAGGGGGACGACGAGGCCCGACCACACGACGAGCGACAGCCCCGAGCTCGCCTGCGCCCGACGCGCCAGCACATTGCCGATCGACCACGACAGCGCAGCGCCGAGCGTCACGATGAGCGGCAGCCAGGGCGCCGCCTGAGCGTGCCCCACGATCACGAGCGCAAGGCCCGCCATGCCGAGAACCACCCCGACCACTTGGCGCGGGGTCGGCCGCTCGCGCAGCACCAGCGCCGCCACGACGAGCGAGAACATGACCTGGGTCTGCAGCAGCAGCGAGGCGAGCCCCGGCGGCATGCCGAGAGCCAGGGCCAGGTAGAGCAGGGCGAACTGCCCGAGGCTGAGGAATCCGCCGACCAGGAGCAGCTGCCGCCAGCCGATGCCGGGCGGCTTCAGGAAGAAGACAGCGGGCACGCAGACCACGAGAAACCGCAGGGCGAGGAAGAGCAGCGGAGGGACATCCTGCTGCCCGGCGTCGATGATGACGAAGTTCGCGCCCCAGATGACGACGACGAGCAGCGCGAGCAGCGAGTGCCGCAGGCTCACCGCTGGTCGACGATGTCTTTGCCGAGCGGCAGCAGCGCCACCGGCACCATCTTCAGGTTCGCCCACGCGAACGGAACACCGATGATCGTGATGGCGAGGGCGACGGCCGAGGTCACGTGCGCGATCGCGAGCCACCAGCCGGCCAGCAGCACCCAGATGATGTTGCCGAGAACCGACCACACCCCGGCATTCGGCTTGTCGACGACGGTCTTGCCGAACGGCCACAGCGAGTACACGCCGATGCGCCAGGCCGCGATGCCCCACGGGATCGTGACGATGAGCACGAACATGATGAGCGCCGCGAGGGCGTAGGCGAGGAACAGCCAGAAGCCCGAGAGCACGAGCCAGATGATGTTGAGCAGGGTGCGCATGGCATCAGTCTGGCACCAGTTGCGTCGCCGTTCAGAACGGCGGGCGGGACGGGTCCATCAGTGCGTGACAGCGACCAGTGGTGGAGATGGGGGGAATTGAACCCCCGTCCATCGCTGTGAGCCGGAGCCTTCTACGGGCGTAGTCTGCTGAAACGTTCTGCTCGGCTCCGACCTTTGTTGCAGACCCCTAGGTCGACGAGCCCAGCCTCAGTTCAAGTCCCACGTGCACCTGAGACGCAGGCACGCAGCAAGTCTCCTTCATGACGCCAGTGATCGGGTCGGAGACGCACCCGGACTGACGGACTATCTACTCTGCCTAGGCGGCGAGAGCGAAGTCGGTGCGCTTAGCATTGGCACCTGTTGTTTGCAGAGATCGTTAACGAGATAACCCTGCATCCTCGACCCGCTTCTCACCGTTTCGCAGGCGATGTCGAAACCGATCATCCCCTCGGTCACTCGCGCGCATCCCGACGAATCGAGACCTGCACGAGCGGGTCGCTGTCACGCACTGTGGAGTTGTGGGGGCCGGCGCACGAGGCCCGGCGGTCAGACGCCGTTCGCGGCGTAGCCCTACAGTATACGTCACCGCTGACAGGAGGACCCGATGACCCCCCTCACCCTCACCGTGCAAGGCACCGCCCGCATCGAGCTCGAGCCCGAGCGGGCCACCGTGCGGTTCACGATCGCCGCCGACGGCCCCGACCGGCGTCCCGTCGTCGACGCGGTGACCGCGAGCCTCGCCGCGGTCAGTGCCCTGCTCGACGAGCGATGCGACGCCGAGGCCGGACCGATCCTCGCGTGGTCGGTCGACCAGGTCGCGGCGAGCGCGCAGCGACCGTGGACGAACGACGGCAGCCAGGCCCCGCTCGTGCACCGGGCGAGCACGTCGGGGCGGGCGACCCTGCTGGCTGAGGCGACGGGCGTCGCCGAGCTCGTCGACACCCTCGCCGGCCACGGTACGGTCGCGATCGATGCACTCGAGTGGTCGCTGACGGATGCCCGGCTCGCCGCCGCGCAATCCGAGGTGCGCACGCTCGCGGTCGGCGACGCGCTCGGCCGGGCGCAGGTGCTCGCGGCGGCGGTCGGCAGGTCGGAGGTCGTGGCAGTCGCCCTCGCCGACCCCGGCATGCTCGACGGCCCCTCGCCCATCCCCCAGCCGCGGTTCGAGAAAGCCATGGCGATGGCGATGGATGCCGGCGGGTCGGGATTCGCCCTGCGGCCCCAGCCGATCGTCATCGAGATCGCGGTCGACGCTCGATTCACGGCCTGAGCACGGTTCGCGAAGCGAACAGCACACCCGTTCGGGGGTGGGTGCCGAGGCGCCCTCGCCGGTAGCCTGACGTGTGTCGTATCCGGGGGGATGCGCAGGGGGGATTCATCGTGGTCAGCATGGTCGGCAAGCTCAGTCGCACGGTCGCGGCATCAGCGGCGAGTGCCGCCCTCATCATCGCCGCCGGCATCAGCCCGGCCACCGCGGTGACCCCGACCAGCGCATCGGGCGTGGCGCGCACCGCGGTCGCGCCCGCCGCGCCGTCGTGCGGCGACACCCTGTGCCTCGAGTGGGAGCGTCGGGGTGGCACGCTCGGCAAGCCCATCGCGACCTCGTCACCGAACGTCGTCACCCTCGACAACGGCGGCCAGTCGGTCGTGGTCGGCGACCGTGCGGGCAACATCTGGGCGTTGCACCTCTCGGACGGCTCGTGGGTGGGCGGCTGGCCGGTGCGCACGGGCGGAATCGTGGTCGACTCGACGCCGGCGGTGTTCGGCAGCGGCGACTCCGCGCGCGTGTACGTCGGCGTGGGTGGCAGTGCGAGCCCGAGCAAGGGCGGCATCTGGAAGATCAAGAACAACGGCGTGGTGATGTGGAAGGTGACGCCGCGCGCGCACCCCACGCAGTCGGGCACGCGCGGCGTCAAGGCCTCCGTGTCGCTCGGACACCTGCGCGGCCCGTCGACTCTCGACGTGTACGCCCCGACGATGGGGCAGCTGCACTACGCGCTCGCGACCGAGTCGGGCTCGAGCATCCCCGGATTCTGGTGGGTCTCGGCCGACTCGACCTTCTCGACGGCGGCGCTGGCCGATCTCTACGGCACGGGCCGCGACTACGTCGTCACGGGAGCCGACTCGACGGCGGGCACCTCGTACTACCGCTCGTACACGAACGGCGGCGCCCTGCGCATCCTGAAGCCGACGGGCCGCTCCGGCGAGCGGTATCCCAACCGCGGGCTCATCTGCGAGCGCCGCACCAACCAGGTCGTGCAGTCGTCGCCCGCCGTCGGCCCCGTGCTCGCGGGTGGCGCGACCGGCATCGCTTTCGGCACCGGCACGTACTACAAGAACCAGACCTCGACGAAGTACATCTTCATGGTCGACGACCGTTGCCGCGACGTCTGGAAGCGTCAGCTCGACGGCGCCACCGGGTCGAGCCCGGCCATGGCCGACATCATGGGCGACGGCAGCCTCGACGTCGTGATCGCCGCGCGCGTCGGCGCGTCGACCACCACCGTCTGGGCACTCGACGGCTCCACGGGCAACACGCTGTGGAGCAGCCCGGTGAGCGGCGGCGTCTTCGGCTCGGTCGTGACGGCTGATCTCGGCGACGGCTACCAGAGCGTGCTCGTGCCCACGACGAGCGGGCTGCGGATCCTCGACGGCCGCACGGGCGAACTCGTGCACGCCATCGGCGGCATCGGGCTGCAGAACTCGCCGCTGGTCACCGCGCGACCGGATGGCACCATCGGCGTGACAATCGCGGGCTACGTCGGCGAACTGTCCGGAGGCCGCGTCGCCCTGCGCAGCATCGTGCAGCACTACTCGATCCCGGGCAGCGACGGCGCGACCGTCGATGACGCGGGCTCGTGGCCGATGTTCCACCGCGACCCGCAGCTGACCGGAACCGCGCCCCTAAACGTCGACTGACGACGGGCGACCGACCGGCGCTAGTCGCCGAGCCGGTTGCGCGTGCGCATGGCGCGATCGGCTTCGCGCTTGTCCTGGCGCTCGCGCAGGGCGTGCCGCTTGTCGTACTCCTTCTTGCCCTTGGCGACGGCGAGCTCGACCTTCGCCCGGCCGTCGCTGAAGTAGATGCGCAGCGGCACGAGGGTGTAGCCGCCCTCTTTGACCTTCTGGCTGATCTTGATGATCTGCGCCTTGTGCAGCAGCATCTTGCGCTTGCGGCGGGGCGGGTGGTTCGTCCACGTGCCCTGCGTGTACTCGGGAATATGCACGGCGTCGAGCCAGGCCTCACCGCCGTCGATGAAGCCGTAGCCGTCGACGAGGCTCGCGCGACCCATGCGCAGCGACTTGACCTCGGTGCCGCTCAGTACAAGACCGGCCTCGTAGGTGTCTTCGATCGTGTAGTCGTGCCGCGCCTTGCGGTTGGTCGCGACGACCTTCTCGCCCTTCTCCTTCGGCACGGTTCACCTCCTACGCGATCGGCCTGCGGATGCTGCGCCCATCTCGAGCACAGCCCTCCAGCATACCGCCACTCGGCGCGCGAGCGGCGCGAGGGCCCCCATCGCGAGTGCGGCGGGCGTCAGTCCGTCGGCAGAACGACTTCCCACGTGCCCAGGAGTGTGAAGCCTGCCGCCTGCGCAAGCGACACGGACGCGACGTTGTCGACCTGGCAGCGATACTGCGGTTCATACCCGAGCTGCAGCGCCCGGGCACTCAGTGCACGAACGGTCGCCACACCGTGACCACGGCCTCGGTATGCGGCAAGAGTGAGCACCCCCGTGTCGGCCAGTGTGCTGCCATCCCAGGGGTACATGCTCGCCGCGCTCACCAGTCGACCGTCGACAAAGCAGCCGAAGACGAGCCAGTGATCGAGCTCGACGAAAGCCTCGTCGACGTCGTCGTCGGGCGCATCGGCGGTGAAGCGGTCAAACGCGGCGTGATCATCGAGCGTGAGTGCCCGCACGCCCGGCCGGATCGGTTCCGTGGCGAGCGCCCGCGCGTGAGCGGCCGTGACGTGGAAGATGTTGTCGGGCGCATTGAGCGCGACGCCCGCCGCGAGAAGCGCTGAGGTGACCTGGTCGGTCTCCAGCTCGTCACCATGCGTGACGCCCACTGCGTTCGCGCGGGGCGGCGAGACCGCCAGAATGCGGGGACCACCCTCAACCGACATGATCGACACCGCTCGCTCGTCGGTGAGTGTCGGATCGACGACCACGTGAACGCGGTCGGGCCGCGCTGAGAGCGAGACCCCGTGAGTCCAGAAGTCGGTGACGACGGCAGAGAACACCGTGGCGTCAGACGCGCAGGTAGCGGGTGATGGCGACGTTGGCCGAGAGCGCCGCGAGCAGCGCGCCGGCACCGAGCAGGACGGGAACGACGAGCAGAGCATCCGACAGCCCGACGAACGAGGTGAGCGGCAGCGTCTCGGCGAGGTACCCCTGCACGAAGAACTGCACGATGCCGACGACGGCGAGTCCTGCGAGCACCGAGCCGAGCAGCGCCGCGACGACGCCCTCGATGATGAACGGTGTCTGAATGAATCGGTTGGATGCGCCGACAAGACGCATGATGCCGATCTCGCGGCGGCGCGAGAACGCGCTGAGCCGGATGGTCGTGGCGATGAGCAGCGCGGCGGCGACGAGCATGAGCGCGGCGATGCCGATGGCCGTCAGGCTCGAGGCGTTGAGAATGTCGAAGATCTGGTCGAGATAGCTGCGCTGGTCGACGATGCTCTCGACCCCCGCGAGCCCTCCGAGCGCGTCGGCGAGGATCGCGCTCTGCGTGGGGTCGATGAGGTTGACCCAGAACGCTTCGGGCAGCAGCTCGGGGGTGATGAGGTCAGCAACAGCGTCTCCCGCGAACTGCTCTTGGAAGTTGTCGTAGGCCTGCTGCTGGGTCTCGAAGTAGAAGGTGTCGATGAAGGGGGCCAGCGTCTCGCTCTCGAGCTGCGCCTCGACAAGCGCGACCTGCTCGGGCGTGGCGGCCTGCTGGTCGCAGCCGCCGACGGTCGAGAACTCGGTGCACATGTACACCGCGACCTGCGCGCGGTCGAACCAGTACGACTTCATCTGGGTGATCTGCATCTGCAGGAGGATGGCCGCACCCACGAAGGTCAGTGAGATGAAGGTGACGAGCACGACCGAGATGACCATGCTGAGGTTGCGACGCAGGCCCTGACCGACCTCGCCGAGCACGAGTCCGAGCCTCATGACGGTCCTCCCGTGCTCGCGGGTGCCGGGTAGGGCGACGCACTGGGCGCCATGCCGAAGCCCTGGCTGACGACAGGGTTGGCCTGCGTCTTGTAGCCGCCGCCGCGCTCATCGCGCACGATGCGGCCGCCGATGACCTCGATCACGCGCCGCTGCAGCCGGTCGACGATGCCCGCGTCGTGCGTGGCCATGATGACGGTCGTGCCGTTGGCGTTGATGCGCTCCAGCAGCGCCATGATGCCCGCGCTCGTCTCGGGGTCGAGGTTGCCGGTGGGCTCGTCGGCGAGCATGATCGCGGGCTTGTTGACGACGGCGCGCGCGATCGCGACACGCTGCTGCTCGCCGCCTGAGAGCTCGTGCGGGAACCGCTGCGCCTTGCCGTCGAGGCCGACGGTCTGCAAAGCATCGGGAACCGCCTCGTGGATGAAGCCCTTGCTCTTGCCGATGACCTGCAGCGTGAACGCGACGTTGTCGAAGACCGTCTTGTTCGGCAGCAGGCGGAAGTCTTGGAAGACGACGCCGAGGTTGCGGCGGAAGTACGGCACCTTGCGGCTCGAGATGCGGCCGAGATCCTGCCCGAGCACGTGGATCGCTCCGGCCGACGGCTTCTCCTCCTTGAGCACGAGGCGCAGGAAGGTCGACTTTCCCGAACCGGAGGCGCCCACGAGGAACACGAACTCACCGCTGAGAATCTCGAGGCTGACGCCGTTGAGCGCCGGCCTCGCTGTTCCGCGGTAGACCTTGGAGACCTCGTCGAATCGAATCATCGTGGGTCAGCGTAAGCCGCGACCCGCGCCCCGGGCGGGTACGACACCCGCGCGGGCGCGCTTCTCAGGGCGCGCTTAGCCGGCGTCGGGCTCGGGCTGGGTGATGCCGATGACCGTGCCCTCGAGGTCGCGGAACGACGCGTACGCGCCCCAGCCCTCGACGACGTCGACCTCGGCGGCGATCTCGCCGCCCGCCGCCACGGCGCGGGCCAGCACGGCCTCGACATCGTCGACCGTGATGTACAGCCGGATGCCCTCGCCGCTCGGCATGTAGTCGTCGCCTTCGGTGATCGCGATCGCGGCAGCGGCCGGGTCATCGTTCGGGAAGAACACCATGCGCTGGCCGTCGACCTCGGTCAGTTCGAGCTCGATCGCGAAGACGGTGGCGTAGAAGTCGCGCGCCTGCTCGAGGCGGCGCGCGGGGATCTCGACGATGTTGATGCTCACCATGGCGAGCACTCTACGGCCGCGCGGTCGGTTAGTCGACTGGGCGCTGCTTGCGCCACTTGATGCCTGCGGCGATGAAGCCGTCGAGGTCGCCGTCGAACACGGCCGAGGGGTTGTTGACCTCGTGCTCGGTGCGCAGGTCTTTCACCATCTGGTACGGCGCGAGCACGTATGAGCGCATCTGGTCGCCCCAGCTCGCCGTGATGGTGCCGGCGAGCTCTTTCTTGGTCGCCGCCTCCTGCTCTTTCTGCATGATGAGCAGGCGCGACTGCAGCACGCGCATCGCCGCAGCACGGTTCTGGATCTGGCTCTTCTCGTTCTGCATCGACACAACGAGGCCGGTCGGCAGGTGGGTGATGCGCACGGCCGAGTCGGTCGTGTTGACCGACTGCCCTCCAGGGCCCGACGAGCGGAAGACATCGACCCGGATGTCCGACTCGGGCACCTCGATCTCGGCGCTCTCCTCGAGCAGCGGGATGACCTCGACCGCCGCGAAGCTGGTCTGCCGCTTGCCCGCGGCGCCGAACGGCGACATGCGCACGAGGCGGTGGGTTCCCGCCTCGACGCTGAGGATGCCGAAGGCGTGGGGCGCATCCACCTCGAAGGTCGCGCTCTTGATGCCCGCCTCCTCGGCGTACGAGATGTCCATGACGGTCGTCGCGTACTTGTGCTGCTCGGCCCAGCGCAGGTACATGCGCAGCAGCATGTCGGCGAAGTCGGCCGCGTCGACGCCGCCCGCTCCCGCGCGGATCGTAACGACGGCGGGGCGCGCGTCGTACTCGCCGTCAAGGAGGGTCTGCACCTCCATGTCGGCGAGCGCCTTCTCGATGTCGTCGAGCTCGCTCGCCGCCTCGGCGGCCGCGTCGGCGTCATCGGCCTCGCGCGCCATCTCGATGAGCACGTCGAGGTCGTCGAGCTTGGCCTGCAGCTCGGTGATGCGCTTGAGCTCGCTCTGGCGGTGGCTCAGCGCGCTCGTGACCTTCTGCGCGTTCGCGGTGTCGTCCCACAGGTCGGGCGCGCCCGCCTGCGCGTTGAGCGCCGCGATGTCGGCCTCGAGCCGGTCGACGTCGACGACGGCGCGGATGTCGGCGAAGGTGCTGCGGGCGGCGGCGATGCGCTCGGCGAAATCCAGATCGATCATGTCGGGTTCAGCCTACCGGCGGGCGCCTGCGCTGGTCGGCGAGAAGTCACCGCGCAGCCCTGAGTGGCTGCTCCGGCGCTACAGTGGCCCGCATGGCGACCGTCCCCCCGCTGCTGGCACAGTGGGCCCCTGCGGTCAGGTTCGAACCGATCACTCCGCCCGTGCAACCGGGGTGGTCGCGGTTCAACCCGTCGATCGTGCGCACGGCGGGCACGACGACGATCGGGGTGCGCAGCGCCAACTACCGCTTGACCGACGCAGGGCGCTACGAGATGACCGACACCGCGATTCGGTCGCAGACCGTGCTCATCGACCTGTTCGACGGTCATAGTCAGAACCCTCGTCTGCTACAGATCCGCACCGACCGCATGCCGTCGTCCTTCCCCGTGCAGGGTTGGGAGGACGTCCGGCTGTTCGCCAGCGACGCGGGCATCTCTGGGCTTGCAACCGTGCGCGATGTGGACGAATCGGGAGTCTGCCGCATCGCGCTGCTCGTGCCGCAAGGCGACGATCGCGTCGCCGAGGTGCTCGTCGACAGTCCGCGGCCCGGTCGGCACGAGAAGAACTGGGCGCCGTGGCCGACATCGGGCGCCGTTCGCGCGGTGTACTCCTGGGATCCCCTGCGCATCATCTCGATCGACCCCGCGACGGGGCAGACCACTCTCGATGATCGTGGAGCGAGCGGGCTCGGACCAGGAACGCGCGGCGGGTCGGGCGCGGTCGAGCTCGACTCGGGCGAGAGCCTGTTCGTGGTGCACGAGAGCCACCTGCTGCCCGACGGACGCGCCTACGTGCACCGCTTCGTGACCATCAGCGCCGACGGTCTCGTCGCTCGGGCATCGCCCCGCCTGCGTCTCACCGGATTCGGTGTCGAGTTCGTCGCGGGTGCCGCCCTCGAGGGCAGCGACCTCCTCGTGACGTTCGGCGTGGCCGACCGCGACGCCTGGCTGGCGCGGCTGCCGATTGCGGGCGTGCTCGAACGGCTCGGCCCCGTACGACGGGTGCCCGGGGTACCCGCATGACCGTCCCTGGCCTGCGACTGGCCATGATCGTGCGCGACGAGGCGCCGATCATCCAGCGCGCCGTTGCCTCGATCCTTCCGCTCATCGATTCGTGGCGCATCATCGACACCGGGTCGAGTGACGACACCGTCGCGCTCATCGAGACCTCCCTCGCGGGGGTTGCGGGCGAGCTCCGGCGCAGCCCGTGGTTCGACTTCGGGCACAACCGCTCCGAGCTCGTCGACTGGGCGACAGAGGGCGCCGACTGGCTGCTGCTGCTCGACGCCGACATGATCGTCGATGCCGACGACGACCTGGCCGAACAGCTCGCGGCATTCTCGGCGGACGCCGCACTCGTGCCGGTCGACGGCGGGGTCTCGTACCGCATGCCCTACCTGGTTCGCGGCAATCGCCCGTGGCACTACGTGGGGCGCACGCACGAGCACCTCTCGAGCACCACTCCCTATCGCACCGAATGGTTCGACGGCCTGCGCATCACGCACGTCGCCGACGGTTCATCGCATCAGGTGAAGCTCGAGCGCGACGTCGCCATGCTCGGCCTCGACCTGCTCGAGCACCCCGATTCCAGCCGCACGGTCTTCTACCTGGCGCAGACTTATCGAGACGCCGGCGAGCACGAGTTGGCGCTGCAGCAGTACCGACGACGGGCGACCATGGGCGGCTGGGCCGAAGAGGTCTTCTGGTCGCTCTACCAGGCGGCCCTGATCGAAGAGGTGACCGCGTCACCGACAGCGACCGACGCCATGATTCGGGCGTGGGATGCCCGCCCCGAGCGTGCCGAACCGCTCTACCGGCTCGCCCGGCGGCATCGGCTGGTGCGCCAGCACCATGCTGCGTGGGTCTTCGCCAGTGCAGCCGCGGCCCTCGAGCTTCCCGACGACACCTTGTTCGTGGACGCCGAGGTCTACCGCTGGGCGGCGGCCTTCGAGCGCGCCGACGCAGCGTGGCGTATCGGCCATCGTGCACTCGCGCGTGCGGAGGTCGAGCGGTTGCTGGCCCTCGACGGCATTCCCGCAGAGCACCGAGACCACTTGGAGCTCATGCGGTCGGACCTCGGTGCCTGAGAAAACCTTCGCTCGAAGCCGGCGTGAAGCTAGGCTGATCGAACCCGAAAGAGAGAGTCGTTAATGCCGAGTCGTCGCGATGTTCTGTTGGTCCTCGGAACCGCCGCGGCGACCGCGGCGCTCACGACCGGGGTCAACTTGCTGATGCCCGGGCCCATGGGCCCGGCGGGACCGGCCGGGGCCGACGGTGACGACGGCCGAGACGGTTCGAACGGCTCCGACGGCCAGGACGGCACGAATGGCGTGAACGGCGAGGACGGGCGCGACGGGATCGACGGCCGCAACGGATCGAACGGTGCCGACGGCAACGACGGCGCGGTGGGAGCCACAGGGCCCTCGGGTTCTGGGAGCGGGGTCGGACCCACCGGCCCCACGGGCAGTGCTGGCCCGACGGGCGATCAAGGGCTGCCGGGAGCGACCGGCCCGACCGGCACCGTCGGACCGACAGGCCCGACCGGCGGCACGACCGACCCCGGGCTGACCGGCGCAACCGGCCCGACGGGAGAAATCGGCCCGACCGGAGAGATCGGCCCGACGGGCCCGACCGGCCCGACCGGAGAAATCGGACCCACCGGCGCGACCGGACCGACCGGACCGACCGGACCGACCGAACCGGTCTAGACCACCTGCGCGGTCGGCAGGCCCTGGAACGCGCTTGACGGGAGGTCTTTCTCGTCGGCGCGCACGGCATCCAGAATGCGCGTGACGACGGCGGCGGGAGCGTAGCCGACGGGGAACGCGGGGCGCTCCCCCGAGATTGGGTGCTTCGAGAGCTCGGTCTCGGTGTGGCCGGGGCGCGCATCGAGCACGCGGATGCTCGCCCGGCGCAGTTCGCGCGCGGCGACCTGATGCGCTGCGGCCTGGGCCGACTTGACGGCGCTGTAGGCGCCGATGCCGGCCGTGGGGGTCTCGGCGACCACGCCGCTGATCGAGACGACGAACGGTGACCCGCCCGCGGCGGCGCTCTCGGCGAGGGCCGGAGCGGCGGCACGCAGCACGCGCATCGGCGCGAGAACGTTGATGGCCCACAGTGCCTCGAGGGTCTCGTCGCTCGTGTCGACGAGGGGGCCGAACGCGACGGCGCCCGATGCGACGATGACGCCGTCGACGCGGCCGTGGGCGTTCTCCGCGGCGGCGACGACCTTCTCGGCCTCGCCGGCGTCGGTGAGGTCGGCGGGGATGAGCGCGGCGCCGTCGATGTCGAGGTCGTCGAGGGCGAGCATCGAGCGCCCCGTCAGGGTGAGGCGCGCGCCCGACGCGGCGAGCTGGCGGGCGAACTCGCGGCCGAGGCCGCCCGTCGCTCCGAGGACGATGATGGAGGCACCCGCGAGATCGGTCATGCGGCCACGCTACGTCGGCTCTCTGGGAGCATGCAGAGGGCGCTCAGGCCGCGTGTCGCTCGCGCTCAGGCGCGCTGTTCTTCAGGCGCGCTCGGCGTACTGCCGAACCTGGGCCGCGAACGCCGCGCCGACCTCGTGCGCCTGCTCGCGGTAGAGCCGCCAGTTCTCGTGGCTCAAGCGCTCCTGCTCGGTCGGGTCGACGCCCTCGCGCTCGTAGACGTGGCGCCCGCCCGCGATCCACGCGAGCTGCGTCGCCAGCCCCACCTCGAGGTGGAACTGCAGTCCCCACGCCGACTCCCCCACCCGGAACGCCTCGACGATGCCGTCGGTCTCGCCGAGCAGCACCGCGCCCTCCGGCAGCTCGTAGCTGTCGAAGTGGTAGTGGAACACCTCGACCTCGTCGGCACCGGTCGCGCCGCGCGCGGCCGACACCACGAGGGGCGCCAGCACGGGGTCGCTCGCGGCGTCGTCGGTGAGGCGCACGCTCGTCCACCCCAGCTCGGGCACCGGCGAGGGCTTGAACGGCGCACCGGCCGCGGCGGCGAGCAGCTGCGAGCCGAAGCAGAGGCCCAGCACGGGCATCCCCGTCTCGAGGGCGTGCTCGAGCACGCGCTTCTCGTGGGTCATCCAGGGGTGCTTGGGCTCGTCGGGCACTCCGGCGTAGGCGCCGAGCGAGACGATGCCGCTGAACCGGTCGAGAGCATCCAGCGACGGAGCGCCCTCGGGGTCGCGCTCGACGTCCCAGGTGACGATGCGCAGACCGGCCTCGGCCAGCGGCGCGGCGAGCTCGTTGAGGTTGTCGTCGACGTCATGCAGCACGACGAGCACCTCGGGGGCTGCGCTCACGCGTGCTCGCCCTGCATGGCGCGGATGTAATCGCGGATGGTCGGCACGCCCTCGAGTTTGTCACGGAAGAAGGTGTTGACGAGGTTGATGACACGGTTCTGCGCCGCCTCGACATCGCTCGTGCGGCGCTCGCCCGCCGACTGGTCTTCGAGCGTGCGCCGCAGGCTCAGCAGAGCGCTCACGATCTCGGCCTCTTCGTCGCCGTCGAGCATCTGGATGACCTGCAGCATGAGCGCGTCGGCCTGGTCGCGCACCGCGTCGATCGGGATGCTCGTGCCGGGCTGCGTGGCATTGTCGAGCGTCGAGATGAGCGACCACACCTGATACAGGATCGTCGCCGGCTCGTCGAAGAGCTCGCGCACGTAGGCCGCGTCGAGGTGGCGCCCCGAGAGCCGGAAGATGTTGTACATGCGCTTGGCGGCCTTGCCGTAGTTCACCTGCTTGGTGAGGTACTTGCGCACCTCCTCCTCGAGCCGCTCGACGTACTCGTCGAGCGCGTCGTCGCTGACGTGCTGAACGACCTTGGTGAAGGTCGGCAAGTCGTCGGCCTCGAGGTAGACCTCCTGGAAGTACGCGTCGAGGTAGCCGTCGAGGGGAACGATCTCGCCGTCGGGCCCCTCCCACGTCACGTCGATGACGTTGCTCGCGTTCGAGAGCGACTTGCGCTGCGGGTCGGTGACGACCCAGTCGAGCTTGCACCAGCCCGGGTCGAGGGCGGCCTCGTACCAGGTGAGGGTCTGCACGCTGCCGTCGGCAAGCGTCAACTCGATGCGCTCGGCCTCGATCTCGGCCGGAGTCCACGTGATGGGGCTGCGGTGCTTGCGCGGCTGACCGCCGTGCTCGCAGTCGACGGGGTAGCTGCCGAGCTTGCCCTCGAGGAACTGGAAGGCGTCACCCGTGGACGCGCGCCGCGCAGCGGCGCGCATGAGGTCAGCCATGACTTTGCACGCCTCTTGCCGCGAGGTCGCTCTGATGTTGAGGCGTTGGAAGTAGTCGCAGTCGCCCGGGAACGACTGGATCTTCGACTGCGCCGCCGAGCCGCTCAGCGCGAGCGCGCTCTCCGCGATCTCGGGCGGGCCGGTCACCTCGACGACCTGGCCGATGCGACGGAAGCGCTCGAGGTCGCGCGGCGTGAAGTCGAGCATGGTCACGCGGTGCCCGAAGGTGCCGCTCTCGTGGGTGACGATGTGCTCGTCGCTCGCGGCGTCGGCGGCGATCGCGGCGAGCCACTGCAGGGCGGCCTCTTCATCGAGCTGCACCCCCAGGCGGGCGGCCGATTCGCGGATGCGCGCGATGTCGTCATCGGGCTGATTCGTCTGGGGCGTCATCGCGGGCCTCCGGGGGCGAGAGGGGTCAGTCGCGCGACGCCAGTTCGCCTCGCACAGCCCGGAAGAGGGCCGCCTGATCGCGCGCGTCGTCGAGTGCATTATGCGTCAGGGTGATGCTCAGCCCATAGCGTTCGGCGACGAAGTTCATGCTCGTTCCCGCCCAGCTCGAGCCCGTGACTCCGAGATAGAAGGCCTTGATGTCGAGCGCCGAGTGGCCGAAGGGGTTGCGGCCGAGGTAGCGGTGGAAGTAGTCGGCCACGAACATCCAGTCGAACACCGCGTTGAAGCCGACCATCACGGGGCGGTGACCGGCGGGGGTGACGGTGTCGATCCAGTCGGCGAACTGCTGCATGGCGACCGCAGGGGCGGTTCCGGATGCGCGCAGCCCGTCGAGCGTGAAGCCCCCGACACTCATCGCCGAGTCGAGCACCCCCTCGCGGTCGGGTTGCAGCTCGACGTAGAAGCCCGGCTCGGTGTCGGGGGCGTCGACGCTGCGAGGATCGACCACACACGCCCCCACCGAGAGCATCGCGTACTCGCTCGGGCTCGGGCCGGCCGCCTCGATGTCGACGCTGATGTAGGTCACGGGCTTCTCGGGGCTGCTCACGTGCCCATTCTGGTGGGGCGCGGGTGCTGGCTCAGTCGAACACGCTGCGGCCCGTCGCGGTGACCTCGAGCCGCAGGCCCTCGGGCAGCAGGATCGCGAGCATGGGCGGGCGCCAGTCGGCGGCGAGGGTGACGCGGGCGCTCAGGCCGTCGGGCGTGCTCGCGGCGACGAGCTGCAGGTTCTCGAGCCCGCCCGCCGGTGCCTCGGCGAGGTACTGCCGCGCGCCCTGCCGCACCTGCTGATCGGTGAGACGCGGACGCAGCACGCCCTCGGGCGTCACGCGCACGTCGTCGAGGTCGAACGACTCGGCGCCGACGAGCGCGGCGCCGTCAGCGAGCGTGAAGAGGCGCTTGCGCTCGAGATACAGCGAGGTCGCGGCGGTCACGAGCAGCACGACCGCGAGGGCGAGCGCGCCGTAGCCCGCGATGAGCGGCAGTGTCGAGCCGCGGTCGTCGCGGGGGTCGAGCCGCGAGCCGCTGCCGAGCGCGCGCCGCCGCATCACCCCGCGCCCCAGAATCGGGAGACCTGCTGGGTGGCGCTCGCCTCGATGGGGATGGCGAGCGGCACGCGCAGGTCGAACAGTGGCGGCACGAGCGGTAAGGGCACGCTCGCCTCGACGCGCACGGTCACCCAGCCGCGGCGCGTGTGGCAGCGGTCGGGTCGCGGCTCGCACGTGATCGCGATGCTCGTCGCGGTCGTCTCGAGCCCGTGGTCGGCGAAGGCGATGGCGAGCGCCCGTTTCGCGGCGGCTGAGCCTGCGGCCGTGGAATCCGCCTGCACGAACACCCGGGCGGCCTGACGGGCGGCTCCTTCGGCGGCGAGGGACGCCGACTGGATGGTGCCGAGCGTGAGGATCAGGTAGACGAGCGGCACGAGCATCAGCAATCCCGCGGTGAGGAACTCGAGCGAGGCCGAGCCGCGGTCATCGCATCCGTCGCCGCGTTCTGCGCTCTTATCGGAGGGGCTCGAGGGCCGCACGCCCGCTCACCTCCAGGGTGTCGTCGATGCCGACCATGCCGATGAGCGGCAGCGGCGACCGCACGGTGACGATGACCACGGGATGCCCTCCGAATGCCCCCGTGCCGGCCGAGATGCTCTGCGCGTAGCCCTCCCCCAGCGCCGCGGTGATGAGCTCGCGGCTCCGCTCGATGCCGGCGGGCAGGGAGCTGTCGGCGAGCGCCGCGTACCGGGCCCCCTCGGCTGCGGCGTCGATGAGCGTCGTGCGCACGTGCAGGGCGAACGCCACCTGCAGCACGCTCAGCGTCACGAGGGTGAGCAGCACGCCGACGAGCACGAACTCGACGGCGGCCGAGCCGCGGTCGTTCGCGAGGCGCGCGCGCAGGGCATCCATCGGCGAGGGCCGGCGTCAGAAACCGGTGACGCGGTCGATCGCCTGCTGGAAGACGCCCTGCAGCGCGGGGCCGGCGAGCGCCCAGATGAGGATGACGAGCCCCGCGGTCATGAGGGTGATGAGCACCCAGCCGGGAACGTCTCCGCGGTCGTCGTTCGCTCGGGCGAAAAAGTCGAGGATTCTGCGCATGCGCGCGATTCTGCTCGTCGTGCGACGGTGAGCGTCGGAGCTGTCCACAACGCACGCCTGCCGTCAAGAGGTCGCCAACCATCCCGTCGCCCGGCATGCTTGAGTCGTGACCGACACCCGAGCACCCGCGACCGTGTCGCTCGAGCGCCTGCGGGCGTCGCTCGCCGACGTCGGTTTGAGCCTGCACCTCGACGGGATCGTCGAGCAGCGCGAGGCTGCGGCCGCTGCGGTGCGACAGATCGACGACTACATCCGCCCCCGGCTCGCCGATCTCGACGCTCCCCTGCTCGCGGTCGTCGGCGGCTCGACGGGCTCGGGCAAGTCGACCATCGTCAACGCGCTGCTCGGCGTGGCGACGACCCGCGTGGGCGTCATCCGCCCGACGACGCGGCAACCGATACTCGTGCACTCTCCCGTCGATGCCGGCTGGTTCGCGAGCGACCGCATCTTGCCGGGGCTCGCGCGTGTGCGCGGCCGGGTGAGCGCGCCCGGCACTCCCGCGAGCGCGGCGGGCGACACCCCGGAGGCCGCGCGCATCAGCGAGCTCATGCTGCTCGAGCGCGAGAGCGTTCCGCGCTCGCTCGCGATCATCGACGCCCCCGACATCGACTCGGTCGCCGACGAGAACCGCGCCCTCGCCGCGCAGCTGCTCGCCGCCGCCGACCTGTGGCTGTTCGTCACGACCGCCAACCGCTACGCCGACGCCGTGCCCTGGCGCTTGCTCGAGGGTGCCGCCGCGCGGCAGATCACGGTCGGCGTCGTGCTCAACCGCGTGCCGCCCGGAGCCACCGACGAAGTGCTGCCCGACCTGCGCGCCATGCTCGCCGCTCGGGGGCTGGCCGACGCGCCCGTGTTCACGATCGACGAGCAGCCCCTCGACGACCTCGGCATGCTGCCGGCGAGCGCGGTCGCCGGCCCGCGCGCGTGGCTCGAGGGCATCGCCGGCGACCGCGCATCCCGAGCCCGCATTGCGGCCCGCACGCTCAGCGGCGCCATCGGCGATCTCGACCAGCGCGTGGCCCGCATTGCGGATGCTCGCCAGCAGCAACTCGACTGGCTCGACGGTGCCGAAGCCGCCGCCGACGCGCACTACCAGGCGGCGATCGACGCCGTCGATGCGGCGACGAGCGACGGCGCGCTGCTGCGCGGCGAGGTGCTCGCGCGGTGGCAGGACTTCGTGGGGACATCCGACGTGTTCCGCAGCATTGAGTCGTGGTACGCCCGCACGCGCGACAGCATCACGGCGTGGGTCACCGGCAAGCCGAGCCCGGTCATCGCGGTCGAGACGCAGATCGAGAGCGGGCTGCAGGCGGTCATTATCGATCAGGCGGGGCGCGCGGCCGCCGCCGCCTGGTCCGACCTCGAACGCACCCTGCCGGGGCGCATGGTCGCCGAACTCAACCCGTACCTCGCCGCGGAGAGCCCCGAGCTGCGCGACCGCGCAGCGGCGATGATCCGCGAGTGGCAGGGCGCGCTCATGCAACTCATTCACGACAACGCGGGCACCAAGCGCGTGCGGGCGCGCGTGGTGTCGCTCGGGCTCAACGTCGTGACCGTCGCGCTCATGATCGTCGTGTTCGCCTCGACCGGCGGACTCACGGGCGGCGAGCTCGCGATCGCGGGCGGCTCGGCCGTCATCGGCCAGAAGTTGCTCGAGACGATCTTCGGCGAAGACGCCGTGCGCCGGCTCGCGGCCGAAGCCCGCAGCGATCTGCAGCGGCGGGTCGAAGCGCTCTTCGACTCGGAGGCCGATCGCCTGGGCACGGCGCTCGAGCCCCTGCGATTCGGCTCGGCACCCGAGTCGCTGCGGCGCGAGTCGCGGGCGCTGCTCGACGACGTGGCGCGGGCGGCAGACGCGTGAGTGCAACAAGACCGACCCTCGACGAGCGGATCGCCGCTCTGCGGACGGTGACCGAGGCGGGCACGGGGCGCATCCCGAGTGCGATCGCCGACGAAGCGCGGGCACTCCTGTTGCAGACCGAGGCGCGTCGTGCGCGCTCGCCCGAGCACACGGTCGTGGGCGTTTTCGGCGCGACCGGGTCGGGCAAGTCGAGCCTGGTGAACGCGCTCGTCGGCGACGAGGTGGCGAAGGCGCACGTTCGGCGTCCGACGACGTCGCAAGCCCTCGCCGTCACGTGGGACGCTACGGGTGCCGCCGACCTGCTCGACTGGCTGCAGATTCGCGAGCGCATCGAGCGCGTCGAGCCGATCGATCCGCGCGCGGGCAAGCTCGTGCTCGTCGATCTGCCCGACGTGGATTCTGTCGAGGCGGGCAACCGCGCGATCGCCGAGCGACTGGCCGGCCAAGTGGATGCCCTGCTCTGGGTTGTCGACCCGCAGAAGTATGCCGACGACGTGCTGCACGCCGAGTTCATCGCGCCGCACGCCCGGCACGCAGCGGTCACGCTCGTCGTGCTGAACCAAGTGGATCTGCTCGCGGCGGGAGACCGAGCATCCGTCGTCGCATCGCTGCAGTCGATCGTCTCGCGCGACGGACTGCCTCGCGCTCGCGTGCTGCCCGTGAGCGCGCGCACGTTCGAGGGGGTGGATGCGCTCAAGACCGCGATCGGCGATCTCGCCGCGGCCCGCAAGGCTCGGGATGCTCGTCTCACCGCCGACGTGCAGACCCTCGCCGCGCGCATCGACGACCCGGGCTCGCCGGCTCGGCTCGATGCTCGTGCGGGGCAGCGCGTGCGCGACGAGGTCGGCACCGCGGCGGGCGTCGACGTCGTCGCGGCGGCCGTCGCGAGCTCGTACCGCAAGCGCGCCGGTCAGGTCACCGGGTGGCCACTCGTCTCGTGGATCGGCCGCCTCCGCGCCGATCCGCTCACGCGCCTCGGGCTCGGCCCGAAGCGCCGCGGCTCTGACCAGAACGTCGACCCCGACGTGCACCGCACGAGCATGCCGCTGCTCAGCGCGGGCGCTCAAGCGACACTCTCGCTCGCCGTGCGCTCGTTCGCTGACACCGCCGCCGCGGGCCTCGCGGGCCCATGGAAGGCCGCCGTGCGCACCGCCGCCGAGGGCGCGCTCGAAAAGTTGCCCGCCGATATCGACCTCGCAATCGCGCGAACCCCCTTGCCTGCTAAGGGCTCGTGGTGGTGGGCGATCATCGGGGTTGTTCAGTGGGTCACGATCGTGGCCGGCGTTCTTGGTGCCCTGTGGCTCGTCGGTGCCTCCCTGCTGCCGACGTTCGGGATGCCCGCTCTGCTCATTCCCCGCGTCGAAGAAGGCCCGCTCGAGGGCTGGGCTATTCCCACGCTCGTGATCATCGCCGCCGTGCTCGTCGGAGTGTTGCTCGGGCTGCTGTCGGCCGTGCTCAGCGCCCTGACGGCGGCCAGGCGGAGACGTCGCACGCGCAAACGCTTGCTCGCCTCCGTCGACGAGGTCGTGCAGCGGGAGGTGGTCGCGCCCGTCGCCGCCGAGCTCGACCGCGCCCGCGCAGTGGCAGCGGCGCTCGGGGTTGCTCGCCGCTAGCCGACTCAGTCAGGCTCGCAGTCGCGGTCTTGGATCACGCGTGTCGCACCAACCCGCACCACCTCCCGACACCCTGCCTTGGGCATTCGACACGCGGTGCTCACACGAGTTCTCCGGGTGGACGCGACATGGGTCCGATCCAGGAGGTGCCGAACTAGCGACCCGACGAGTGTCAGCCGAGGGCGCCACACAGCATCCCGAGAGTCGGACGGCACCAGGTCGGTCGTGAACAGGGATTACTGGCCTGGCCGTGCCTCTGACGTCTGAGGTGCGGTGCAGAATGGCGCTCATGTCAGATGCCGAGATCATCACCGAGGCCCGGCGCTACGACGCACTCGTCCTGAGAGTGCTCGCCGTGCTCACCGAGTTCGACCCGCAGGGGCTCCAGCCCGGAAAGCCCGACTGGGCGCCGATCGACGAGTATTGGCATGAGGCTCAGTCGTTCGCCCAACTTCTGGACGAGGGCGGCTCGATCAACGAGTCAGACGCGCGCGACGTATGGATGAACTGGTTCAGCAATGACCTGTCGCACCTGTCAGCGGAAGAGATCGAACAGTTCGTCACGGCTCTGAACGGCTGCGTGGAGAGCGACGCGCCTTCGACCTAGAACCCGAGCTGCAGCACCATGAGCCCCGGCCACACGGCGAAGAGCACCGTGACCGGCAGGATGAGCATTACGAGGGGCACGAGCATCGCGACCTCGCGGGTTCCGGCGGCTTCGAGCAGGCGCCGCTTCGACTCGTCGCGCGCGTCGAGGGCGTGGGCGCGCAGCACCTCGGCGAGCGGAGTTCCGCGGTCGAGGGCGGCGAGCACCTGGTCGATCAACCTGCTGACGGCGGGCACGGCCAAGTCGTCGCGCACCTCGGCCAGGGCGGTCGCGAGCGGCTGACCCGCGGCGGCTCGCTGCACGACGCGGTCGAGCTCGCCCGCCAGTTCTCCCGACCCGGTGCGGGCGACGCGGCGCAGCGCTTCGAGGATGCTCTCTCCGGCCGCGATGCTGAGCGCGAGGAATTCGACGACGGTGGGGAACTCTTCAGCAATGCGCGCCGAGCGGCGGCGAGCGGCGTGCGAGAGCAGGGCATCCACCGCGGCGATGCCGCCGATGCCGCCGGCCGCGACCGCTCCGATGGCGGCGGGCACGAACGGCACGCCATCGCGCGCGACGAGGATGGCGAGGGCGATGCCGGACGCTGCGCCGAGCAGGGCCCCGAACAGTTGCCGGGTGCGGTGGCCCTGAACGGTGAGCGGCGAGCCGGACTGCCGCAAGCGCGTGCGGATGATCGCCTCGCCGCCGAGCACCGCGTCGAGCGCGCTGCGCGCGGACTCGGCGACCGGTGCGAGCAGCGCACCGAGCACCGGCAGCGGATCGGACCGGCGCGCCGCCGTCATGGCCCGCGCTTCGGCCGACACGTCGACGAGGTACGGCGCGAGCCGGGAGGAGAGGCGCGGTCGCCCGATGCGCGGCGATGCCGAGACGAGCAGCCACAGTCCGCCGCCGAGTCCGAGGCCGGCGAGCAAGGCAGCACCGACCAGGGACGTCATCGGAACCACCGCCCCTCTTCGGGCAGCCGCCCGAGCGCGATCATCAGACGGTAGGCGACGAGGGTGGCGGCGAGGCCGCCGACGACGAGCACCGCTCCCCCGGTCGAGTTGTAGGCCGCGGCCGCCTCGGGGCGCGTGCTGAGCAGCAGCAGCACGATCCACGGCGCGACGACGCCGAGTCGGGCCGCCGTGCGCACCCACGACTGGCGCGCATCCACCTCGGCTCGTACGGCCGCATCGGCGCGCAGGTAGTGCGAGAGCGAGCGCAGCACGCTCGGCAGCTCGGTGCCGCCGACCTCGCGCGCCATGCGCAGCGTCTCGACGATGCGGTCGGCTACCGGGTCGGCGAGCGTCGCCTTGAGCGCGTCGAGGCACTCGGTGAACTGGGCGGTGCGCAGGTAGTCGCGGCGGAAGGTGCGGAACGGCGCTCGCACGGGTTCGGGCCCGGAGTCGGCGAGCGCCGCGATCGCCTGCGGCAGGCTGAGGCCCGCGCGCACGCCGGAGAGCAGGTGGTCGACGACGTCGGGCCAGACCGCACGCAGCGCCCGACGGCGGGCGGCCGCGCGACCGCGCAGCACGAGCAGGGGCACGGTCGCGGCCACGACGGCCGCGACGGGCGCGAGCGCGACGACCGGCACGAGCAGCAGGGTCAGGGCTCCCCCGGCGATGCCCGCCATCGCGATGACTCCGAGCAGCACGAACGGCGAGACCGAGGCGACGCCCGCGCGGGCGAGCAGATCGGCGAGCGGGGCGAGCGGATCGCGCGCGGTGCTCGACCGCTCGCGGCGCGGCCACAGCCACGGCGAGGCGACGAGCAGCACCCCGGCCGCGAGCAGGAAACCGACGGCGAGGGTCACGCGCGCGACTCGCTCTCCGGTTCCGCGCGGTCGCTCCAGCGGGGGCCGCGCGTATCGTTCTGCTCGGCGGGGTGCGTCTCGCTTCGCAGCAGGATGCTCGGGTCGAGTCCAGCGCCCGCGAACCGCTCGGCGCGCGCGGGCAGCGAGCCGGTCGGCTCGAGCGCTCCGTCACGGAGGGTGAAGATCGACTCGGCCTCGATCGCCCCGGCGACGACCGAACCCGTCGGCGCCACGATCTCCGCCACCCGGCGAGAGCCGCCCCGCACCATCTCGCAGTGCACGACGAGGTCGATCGCGCTCGCGACGGTGGGTACCACGAACGCCGAGTCGATGTTGCGGCCCGCCAGAAGTGGGAGGGTCGAGAGCTTGACGAGAGCATCCCGCGCGCTGTTCGCATGGATGGAGCACATGCCCGGCAAGCCGGAGTTGAGCGCGATCAACAGGTCGAGCGACTCGGCTTCGCGCACTTCGCCGACCACGAGGCGGTCGGGGCGCATGCGCAGCGCCTCTTTGATGAGGCGGCGCAGGGTGATCTCGCCGGTGCCCTCGAGGTTGGGCGTGCGGCACTGCATGGCGACGACGTCGGCAGCCGTGAGGTCGAGCTCGAAGGTCTCCTCCACCGTGACGATGCGGTCGGCCGGGCGCGCGCTCGCGAGCATCGCTCCGAGCAGCGTCGTCTTGCCCGAGTGCGTGGCCCCGCTGACCAGGATGTTGCTGCCGGCGAGCACGCTCATGCGCAGGAACTCCGCCGCGAGCGGCGTGAGCGAGCCGAGCTCGACCAGGCGCGCAAGGCTGCGGATGCGCTGCGAGAACTTGCGCACATTGACGGCCCAGTGCTGCCGCGTGACGTCGGGGATGACGACGTGCAGGCGCGAGCCGTCGGGCAGGCTCGCGTCGACGAACGGGCTGCTCAGATCGACGCGGCGGCCCGTGCTCTGCAGCATGCGCTCGACGAGCGTGCGCACCTGCTCGTCGGTGAGGCGAGCATCCACCCGCTCGGTCACGCCCGCGCGGGCGATGAAGACGGCGTCGGGGGCGTTGATCCAGATCTCCTCGACGCTCGGGTCGTCGAAGTAGGGCTGTAGCGGGCCGTAGCCGGTGAGATCGGCGAGCACGCGGCCGAGCGCGGCCTGCTCGTCGCCGAGGCTCGGCAGGCTGCCCGCGAGCGAGCGCTCGGCGTAGACCCGCAGCTCGTCGCGCACGAGGCGCTCGGCAGCGGTCGGGTCGGCGCTGAGGTCGAGGCGCTCGGCCCGCACCCGCTCGCGCACACGCTCGGTGATGACGCTGTGGGCGGCTGACATGCGGGTCATTCTGGTGAGGGGACGGCGGCGGGGTGAGGGATTCTCCACAAGGAGCGGGCTGTGGTTGCTCTGCCCGGCTGGCCCGGGCGCCTATGGAGTGACCCACCGAGCCTTGACGGCCCGCGCACGTGCAAGCGGCATCGATCGGTCCCGGTTAGCGGGCGCCTGGGCCGGGTTACTCAATTCGGGACCGATCGATGGTGTCGGCGAGTCATTTGGGTCGCAGCCCTGCCATGGCACTCGAGGCGACGACAGGCATTCGGGCGGGCGGTTTCGGGCTGCCTCACTCACGCCCTCGCAGGCGTCACCTCTCGCAGCCGCCACGCGCGAGGGGGACGCCATCCGCCGTCTCGCAATCGCCGCTCCAGTCGACTCATAAACTCGCGTGGGTCGGCGAACACATCGTCGCGAGTCGCGCGCACCGCGCGCCATCCCTCATCGGCGTAGCGATCGAACCGGCGCACGTCGGTTGTGAAGCGTCGGCGCGAGGTGCGGTGCACATCGCCCTCGTACTCGACGAGCACTCCGAACTCAGGCCACGCCAGGTCGGCCTCGGCTGTCCACCGCTCGGGTGACCGGTCGGACGAGTGCACGGGATGCGCGACCACCGGCTCGGGAAGGCCCGCGCTCGCGATCATGAGGCGCAGCAGCGTCTCGGCCCGCGACCGGACGCCCCCGCGACGTAGCGGCGCGGCGCGTGCGAGCCGCGCGAACCCCGGGCGCCCGCGCCCGATGGCGAGCGCCGCGACCATCGGATCGGTCCGCCCCTCGACGGTCGCGCGCCGCAGCATGGCGTCGGCGAGCGCGATCAGGTCTGGTACCTGCAGCTGTGTCGCGCAGGACAGGAGCGTGAGCGGCTCGTCGACGATCCGCAGCGGCAGCTGCTCGCCGCTGCTTGCCGACACGACCAGGCAGTGCTCGACCCGCGCGGATGGCAGATCGATGCTGTGGCCGCACGTCCCTCTGCCCTTCGGTGCACGCCGGGGTCTCGGCAACGACACGTGTACGAGTGCCTCGCGGGCGAAAGCGAGTGGCAGGGGGAGCCCGCGCAGCCGCGCCGCCGTCGAATGGCTGAACGCCGCATCGCTCGGCAGCCAGAGCGACAGCGCGTGAGCCCGCTGGACGACGTCATCGAGGTCGACCCGGCGCGTCGCGACGCCGTGGAATGGATGGTCGATGTCGACACGCCGGGTGCGAGCGTAGGGCATCCCGTCGCCGCGAACGGATGCCCGCACCGCCCACGATGGATCGAGCAGGTCGAGGCCAGCAGGGTCTGCAGTCATGCCGCACAGCGTTGTGCCGCGTCCAACGCACGCCGCACGAGTCGCGCACTCTGTCGATCGGTCCCGTGTTGGGAAGTCGTGGGGAGGACCAGGTGATTCGGGACCGACGGATGGTCTCAGGGCAGACGGCAGCCAGCGGGTGCGGCCTGATGTGCGACCGAGAAAGCACGATCTCGGGCTCGCGAAGGGGCACGGCCCTAGGCTGAGCGCGACTGCCCCTGCGGGCAACCCACGACGAGGAGGCGCGCATGCTCGAGGCACTCGCCGCCGGGGCCGTGGGGCTCGCCGCCGCGAGCTTCCTCGTGCTCGGGGCCGCGATCGGCTGGGTCGTGCGGGTGCCGACCGGGGTCGTGGCCGGTGTGATGGCGTTCGGCGCGGGTGCGCTCATCTCAACGCTCGCGTTCGAGCTCGTCGCCGAGGCGCACGAGGTGGGCGGGCTGCTGCCCACCCTGGGCGGCTTCCTCGCTGGCGCCGTGATCTACGTGCTCGCCGACCTCGCGCTGGCGCGACGGGGCGCTCGCGCGCGCAAGCAGTCCATCGCGCTGCAGAGCGAGCCGGGCGTGCACGCAGCCCCGGCGGCGGCCGCGAGCGCGAGCGTCGGCATCGCCGTGGCCATCGGGGCGCTGCTCGACGGGGTGCCCGAGAGCCTCGTGCTGGGGCTGTCGATCGCGCAGGGCGGTGCGGTGAGCATCCCGCTGCTCGTCGCCGTCGCGGTGTCGAACGTGCCGGAAGGGCTCGCGAGCGCGGCGGGCATGAAGCACGAGGGCCGCAGCGCGCGGTACGTCTTCGGGGTGTGGGGCGGCATCGCCCTCGTGTCGGGCATCGCAGCGATGCTCGGCTTCGGGCTGCTCGCCGGCGCGGCGCCCGAAGTCGTCGCCGTCGTGACGACGATCGCGGCGGGCGGCATTCTGGCGATGGTCGCCAACACGATGATTCCCGAGGCCTTCGCGGCCGACCGCTCGTTCACGGGGCTGTGGTCGGCGCTCGGCTTCGCCCTCGCGTTCGCGCTCTACCAGCTCGGATAGCGCGCAGAAGAGATCCGCTGCCGGGCGGCCACCACAGCGCCCGGCAGCGGAAGAGGATGCCGTCGGGCGAGCGCCCGACGGTCACGACACCTAGCTCTTCGGAACGAAGGTGTACTTCGTGGTGAGGTACTCGTCGATGCCCTCGAGCGAGCCCTCGCGGCCGATGCCCGACTGCTTCACGCCGCCGAAGGGCGCCGCGGCGTTGGAGATGACACCCGCGTTGAGGCCCATCATGCCCGTCTCGAGGCGGTCGATCATGCGCATGCCGCGCGCGAGATCCTGCGTGTAGACGTAGGAGATGAGCCCGTACTCGGTCGCGTTGGCGAGCTCGACGGCCTCGTCCTCGGTGTCGAAGGGCACGATCGCGAGCACGGGGCCGAAGATCTCCTCCGTCAGCAGGCGCGTGCCCGCGACGACGCCGGTGATGACAGTGGCCGGATAGAACGAGCCGTCGCGGTCGGGGATCTGCCCGCCGGTGGTGACGGTCGCGCCGCGCGACACAGCGTCCTGCACGAGCTCGTGTGAGCCTTGCACCGCGTTGTCGTCGACGAGCGGGCCGATCTGCACGCCTTCTTCCGTGCCGCGGCCCATCTTCATCGACGCGACGCGCTCGGTCACGCGGCGGCTGAACTCCTCGGCCACGTCGCGCTGCACGAGAATGCGGTTGGCCGCCGTGCACGCCTGACCGATGTTGCGGAACTTGGCGAGCATGACACCGTCGATGGCCTTGTCGAGGTCGGCGTCGGCGAAGACGACGAACGGGGCGTTGCCGCCGAGCTCCATCGAGGTGCGGAGGATGCCGTCGGCAGCCTGCTTCATGAGCACGCGGCCGACCTCGGTCGAGCCGGTGAAGCTGAGCTTGCGCAGGCGCGGGTCGGCGATGATCTCGGCCGACAGGGCACCCGACTTGGCCGTCGTGACGACGTTGACGACGCCCTTCGGCAGGCCGGCGTCTTCGAGCGTCTTGACGAAGTACATCGTCGTGAGCGGGGTGAGCGCGGCGGGCTTGATGATCGAGGTGCAGCCGGCGGCGATCGCGGGCGCGATCTTGCGCGTGGCCATGGCGAGCGGGAAGTTCCAGGGCGTGATGAGGAACGACGGCCCGACGGGAGCGTGCGAGACCACGATGTGGCCCGTGCCCTCGGGGTTCTCGCCGAAACGGCCCGTGATGCGCACCGCCTCCTCGCTGAACCAGCGCAGGAACTCGGCGCCGTAGGTGACCTCACCGCGCGACTCGGCGAGCGGCTTGCCCATCTCGAGCGTCATGAGCAGGGCGAACTCGTCGGCCCGCTCGATGACGAGCTCCCAGGCCTTGCGCAGCAGCTCGGCACGCACGCGAGGCGCGGTCGCGGCCCAGCTCGCCTGGGCGGCGGCCGCGGCATCCATCGCCTTCTTGCCGTCGGCGACCGAGGCGCTCGCGATCTCGGCGAGAACCGCGCCGGTCGACGGGTCGGTGACGGTCATGGTCGCGCCGCCCTCGGCGTCGATCCACGCGCCGTCGATGTAGAGGCCGCGGGGGACCTTCGCGAGCAGTTCGGCTTCGGTGATCATGGGATTCCCTTTTCGCTGGTGATCGGATGCGGTGGTGGCGGATCCGCGGATGGATGGAGTGGTGCTGGTGGCTCAGTTGGCGGCGAGCGCCTCGGCGATGACGCCGATGCCCTCGCGCAGCAGCTCGTCGCCGATCGACAGCGGCGGCAGCAGGCGGATGACGTTGCCGTCGGTGCCGCAGGTGAGCACCACGACGCCGTTCAGGTGGCAGTGCTTCGCGACGCGACCGGTGAGCGCCGCATCCGGAGCCCCGTTCCCGTCGACGAGCTCGATCGCCATCATGGCGCCGCGTCCGCGGATGTCGCCGATGCGGGCGTCGCGCGCCTGCAGGGCGGTGAGCTCGTCACGGATGATCGTCTCGAGCTGGAGCGCCCGCCCGAGCAGATCGTGCTCGTCGTAGGCCTTCAGGGCACCGAGGGCCGCGGCCGTCGCGATGGGGTTGCCGCCGTAGGTGCCGCCGAGGCCGCCCGCGTGGGGAGCATCCATGATCTCGGCCTTGCCGGTGACGGCCGCGAGCGGAAGGCCACCCGCGATGCCCTTCGCGAGGGTGATGAGGTCGGGCACGATGCCCTCGTGCTCGCTCGCGAACATCTGGCCGGTGCGGGCGAAGCCCGTCTGCACCTCGTCGGCGATGAAGACGACGTTGTTCGCGTTGGCCCAGGCCTGCAGCGCGGGGAGGAAGCCCTCGGCGGGCACGACGAAGCCGCCCTCGCCCTGGATCGGCTCGATGATGATGGCCGCGAGGCGGTCGGCGCCGATCTGGCGCTCCATCATGTGGATGGCGCGGGAAGCCGCCTCGGCACCGCTGAGCCCGTCACGGTAGGGGTACGACATGGGCGCGCGGTAGACGTCGGGAGCGAAGGGGCCGAAGCCGGCCTTGTAGGGCATGGCTTTGGCGGTGAGCGCCATCGTGAGGTTGGTGCGGCCGTGGTAGCCGTGGTCGAAGGCGACGACGGCCGACTTGCCCGTGTAGTAGCGCGCGATCTTGATGGCGTTCTCGACGGCCTCGGCGCCCGAGTTGAAGAGCGCGGTGCGCTTGGCGTGGTCGCCCGGGGTCAGTCGGTTGAGCGCCTCGGCGACCTCGACGTAGCCGTCGTAGGGGGTGATCGTGAAGCACGTGTGCGTGAAGCGCTGCACCTGCTCGATGACGGCCGCGGTGACGTGCGGGTCGGCATTGCCGACGTTCGTGACGGCGATGCCCGAGCCGAGGTCGATGAGCGAGTTGCCGTCGACGTCGACGATCACACCACCGCCAGCGGCGACCGCGTAGACCGGCATCATGGTGCCGACACCGGCCGAGACGGCGGCCTGCTTGCGCGCGATGAGGGCCTCGCTCTTCGGGCCCGGGATGCTCGTCACGAGCTCGCGGCGCTGCGGCAGGCTCGGCCCGCCGAGAATCGTGGGGGCGTCGATCGTCATGCTCATGCCGCAAGAGTAGGGCCGCGCGACCGCCGGTGGCGTGTACGCACTGTACACGAGAGGCCGAAACACTCGACATCGCGTACACACAGGAGGTAGGGTCGGCGCGTCCCCGTCCGCGACTCCCGAATGCAAGGAACCCGCGCATGCCCGTCACCCTCGACGCCGTGCTCGCTCGCCGCGAGCTGCAGCTTCGGCTGATCTGGGCCGACGATTCAGCTCGCGCCCGCGCGTGGGGATGGGTGCATTCGAGCGACCTCGCCGACCCGACTCCCTTCCTCTCCCCCGGAGACGCTCTGCTCACGACCGGCACGCAGTGGGCGAGCGACGACGACATCGCCCCCTGGGTCGCGCGCCTCGCCGAGGCGGGGGTTCCCGCCGTCGGCTTCGGCACCGAGGTCATCCGCGATGGCACACCGGATGCCCTCGCCGAGGCCTGCGCCGCGCACGGCATCGCCCTGCTCGAAGTGCCCTACCGCACGCCGTTCATCGCCGTGGCCCGCGCGGTCGCCGACCTCGATGCGGAGGAGCGCTACGCGCGCGTGCGCTGGACGCTCGAGACGCAGCGCGCCATCGCCGTCGCCGCCCTGCGCCCGACCGGCCTCGCGGCCGTCGTCGCCGAGCTCGCCCGCCGCATCGGCGCCGAGGCCGGCATCGTCGGCGCGAACGGCGACGTGCTCGGAACGACGCCCCCCGCGGCCGTGCTCGACGAAGCGCTCGGCATGCTGCGCGCGGGCCGTCGCGCCGCACGCGCGGTCGACGACTGGAGCCTGCAGACCGTCGGCGCCGCCACCGCCCTCACCGGCGTGCTCGCGATCGGCCCCGGTTCGCCGCACGACGACGCCGAGCGCGCCGTCGTCACGAGCGTCGTCGCCCTCGCCGGCCTCGCCGGCGTCGCCGACACGGATGCGCTCGTCGCCGAGGCGGCCGAGACCGCCGGGCGCCTCGCGGCCCTGCGCTCGGCCGTGCAGGCGGCACTCGTCGCCAGCGAGCCATCCCCCGCGCTCGCGCCGGCACCCCGCGACCCTGACGATCCGGCCGCGCTCGTGCAGCCGTTGCTCGAGCACGACGCCCTCACCGGCGACGACCTCATCGGCACGCTCGGCACCTGGCTGCGGTGCGACGCCGTGGCCGAGGCGGCGGCGCTGCGGCTGGGCATCCATCGGCACACCGTTCGGGCACGCCTGCGGCGCGCGGCCGAACTGCTCGACCGCGACCTCGACGCATTCCCGGCCCGCGCCGAGGTCTGGACGGCGCTGCAGGCCATCGGGCGGGCGTGACCTCGCGGTTCTAGACTGGCGGCACTCGCGGGAGTGGTGAAATGGCAGACACGCAGGATTTAGGTTCCTGTGCCTTCGGGCGTGAGGGTTCAAGTCCCTCCTTCCGCACGAGGTTGACGGGGTACCCTGATGCCACCTTCCCCACGATCGACGGAGCCGCCGCATGATGCCCATGGACCTCGGGTTGTTCGACGTCGAGGCATGGATCACCGGCGCTGGTCAGTGGGGCCTGCTGCTCGTGTGCGCCATCGTCTTCATCGAGACCGGGCTGCTCATCGGGTTCCTGCTGCCGGGCGACACCCTGCTGCTCATCACGGGCATCCTGACCTTCACCGGGGTCATCCCCCAGCCCATCTGGCTCGTCGTGCTCTGCATCTTCATCGCGGCCGTGCTCGGCGATCAGCTCGGGTACTACATCGGCTACAAGGCCGGACCGCCGATCTTCGAGCGCAAATCGGCCGGCTTCTTCAGTAAGAAGAGCGTCGCGCGCACCGAGTACTTCTTCGCCCGCTACGGCGGCTGGGCCGTCACGATCGCCCGTTTCATCGGCGTCGTGCGCACGATCGCCCCGGTCGCCGCGGGCGTGGGCAAGATGCCCTACAAGAAGTTCCTCTTCTTCAATATCCTCGGCGCCTTCCTCTGGGGTGTCGGGCTGCCGCTCATCGGCTGGGGCGCCGCGCACATTCCCGGTGTCGCCGACGTCGTCACCGAGTACATCGAGATCGTCTTCCTCGTCGTCATCGGCATGGCCGTGGCGGGCATCGCCTGGCACCTCGGTCGCGAGCAGTGGGAGAAGCGCCAGGAGGCGAAGGCCGCCGCCGCGGGCGAGCCCGTGCCCGACGTCGAGATCTGGGTCGACCAGGCGGCGCACGAGGGCCGCCACGAGGCCGAGCACCCGAAGGCCGGCTACGGTGTGGGCCCGCACGACGGGGCGCACGAGAAGCAGCCTCCGCGCTGAAGCTCAACGCCCTGAGGCTCAGTGCTCTGAGGCTCAACGCCCTGAGGTTCAACGCCCTGAAGCTCAGCCTCCGAGGGCGAGCAGCACGAGCAGCGTCACGTTGAGCGCGATGAGCAGCCCCGCGCATACGATCGCGAGCGCCGTCGTGAGGCGGCGATTGACGGACTCCCCCATGAGCTGACGGTCGGCCGTCAGCCGCACGAGCGGGATGAGCGCGAACGGGATGCCGAAGCTCAGCACCACTTGGCTGAGCACGAGGGCGAGCGTCGGGTCGACGCCGAGTGCCAGGATGCCCAAGGCCGGGATGATCGTGATGACGCGCCGCACGAGCAGCGGGATGCGCACGCGCAGCAGCCCCTTCATGATCTCGGCGCCCGCGTAGGCACCGACCGAGGTCGAGGCGAGCCCGCTCGCGAGCAGCGCGATCGCGAACAGCAGCGCAACCGCCGGGCCGAGTGCCGCGCCGAGCGCCGCGTGCGCACCCTCGAGCGTGTCGGTGCCCCCGACCCCCTGCAGGTTCGCCGCAGCGACGAGCAGCATGACGACGTTGACCGAGCCGGCGATCGCGAGCGCGATCGTCACGTCGATGCGCGTCGCCCGCAGCACGGTCGTGCGCTCGCCTCCGGCGGCGACCTGGCCGAAGCGGTCGCGCGTGAGGGCCGAGTGGGCGTAGATCGCGTGCGGCATGACCGTGGCGCCCAGGATGCTCGCCGCGAGCAGCACGCTCTCAGTGCCGTCGAACCGCGGCAGCAGGCCGGCCGCGGCGGCCGCCGGGTCGGGCGGACCGATCACGAGCCCCGCGCAGAAGCCGATGACGATCACGAGAATGAGCCCGGTGATGACGCGCTCGAAGATGCGCACGCCGCCGCGCTGGCTCTGCACGACGAGAAGCAGCATCGACACGATGCCCGTGATGACGCCACCGACGACGAGCGGCAGGTCGAACAGCAGATAGAGCGCGACCGCGCCGCCAATGACCTCGGCGACGTCGGTGGCCATGGCGACGAGCTCGGCCTGACCCCAGTAGGCGAGCCGCGCGGGGCGGCGTCGGAAGCGCTGCCCGAGCGCCTCGGGCAGGCTCAGCCCCGTGACGATGCCGAGCTTGGCCGAGAGGTACTGGATGAGCCAGGCCATGATGTTGCCCGTCACGACGACCCACACGAGCAGGTAGCCGAACAGCGCCCCGGCCGTCATGTTCGCGGCGACGTTGCCGGGGTCGAGGTAGGCGACGCCCGCAACCATCGCGGGGCCCAGCATGGGGGCGATGACGAGGCCGGTGCGGGCGGCGGTCAGGCGCGGGTCTCGGGGTGCGGTCTCGGTCACGCTCCGACGATAGCACCGAGATTTCGGTGCGCCGAAAAAATAGTTCTGCTCGTTGTGCTGGAATGACAGAGCTGGGGCAGGCCAACCTCACTGGTTCTCGTTAGGGCTTGTTGGCGCCAGATTGTTCGTCGTTACGGCGAGAGCGAGAGGCTCTAGTGCCGGACGAAGGTACCCGAGACAGGTAGGACTCAACTAAACGCTTCACCTTCTCGGGATCTGGGGATGCACCCATCGAAGAAAGCTGCTTCTCGAGTGCAGCGATGTCTCGATCCCAAGGAGGGGCGGTCTTGGAGTCAGCTGGGACACCGAGTGCGTAGCGGGCACCCACGACAAAGGCTCCACGTGCGCTCCTGAACTCGACAAGTCTTGAAGACTCCGGCTTTGGGTGTGTTTTGGATGTGCTTCCCAATACTCGAGCGGCCTGAAGGAAGTCCTCGGCCTTGGGCAGTAACCAGTCTGGGCCGAGTAAGTTCACTGTCGCCGTCGCCAAAAGCGCGGGAGCGCCGTCACCTCCAAGTGCGTACTCGTCAACAGCCTTGGTCAAGTCGGCGTAGGCCGCGAAGCGCTTTTCATTGACCCACCTCCGATGTTGCCGACGCCCCTCCAGCATGCCAGTGACGAGCGCGAAGCCGCCCGCGACGAGGCCACCAGTGACGACACCAAGCAGTGCGATCAAGGCAACCACAATGCCCACTCCAGTACTTGTCAGAGTCATTAGTAGGGGCTCACTACTCGAAAGGTCCCAGAGGTTTAGCGCGGAGGTTGATAGCCAAGGTCCTCCGACACCATTCTGACCCGCTGATCGCCCGATCGGTCATTTTCGATGGATGTAATCACGTAGGCAATCAATCAGAAATGCAGGCTCAGCGAGAGCCGGGCTAAACGGCGGTTCCCTCGAGCCACACCGACCCGGCGACCGCCGGCGAGACAACGATCTCGGTGCCGGCGCGGCGCAGGATCGCGACGCCCGCGCCGCCCTCGGGCGACTCGCCCACCCACACCGGCTCATCGAGCTCGATGCCGAGCTGGTCGAGCACGCGCAGCACGTCGGGGTCGCGGTCGCTGATGCGCACGACGCGACCCGCGAAGCCGAACGGAGCCTGGTCGAGGCGCACGGCATCCGGTCGCCGCAGCGAGCCGTCGGCCGCCGGGATGATGTCGCCGTGCGGGTCGCGTTGCGGCCGCCCGAGCTGGGCGTCGATCGCGTCGAGCAGGCGGTCGCTGAGCGCGTGCTCGAGCACCTCGGCTTCGTCGTGCACCTCATCCCAGCCGTACCCGTGCACGCGCACGAGCCAGGTCTCGATCAGCCGGTGCCGGCGCAGCATTGCGAGGGCGCGCTGCTCGCCCGCCGGCGTCAGAGTGATCGGGCCGTAGGGCCGGTGGTCGACAAGCCCGGCGGCGTGCAGCTTCTTGACCATCTCGGTGACGCTCGAGGGGGCGAGTCCCAGGCGGGTCGCGAGCTGGTTCGGCGTGATGGAGTCGGGCTGCCACTCGGTGTGCGAGTAGATCGTCTTGAGGTAGTCGTCGGCAGCGTCGACCGTGGTGCGGGGCACCGTGCGGGCGATGGGCGACGAGGACATGACCTCAGCCTACGAGTGACGGCCTACGCCGCGCCGTAGCGCGCGGCCAGCACCCGCGCGAGCGCCGCGAAGGCGCGCCCGCGGTGGCTGATCGCGTTCTTCTCGTCGGCGCTGATCTCGGCACTCGTAACGGTCAGCCCTTCGGGGATGAAGATGGGGTCGTAGCCGAAGCCGCCGACTCCCGCTGCCTCGCGAGCGATCGTGCCGGGCCACACCCCGAGCTCGACGTGCTCGAAGGATGCGCCGTCGCGCGGGTCGACGAGGGCCGCCGCGCACGTGAACTGCGCGGCACGGTTCGACTCGTCGCCGAGGTTCGTGAGAACGAGCCGCAGGTTGGCCGTGTCATCGCGCTCACCCGAGTAATGGGCGCTGTCGACCCCGGGGGCGCCGGCGAGGGCATCCACGCTCACGCCCGAATCGTCCGCGATGGCCGGCAGGCCTGTGTGGGCGGCCGCCGCGCGAGCCTTGATGAGCGCGTTGCCCGCGAAGCTGTCGGCATCTTCGACCGGGGCCGGGCCGTCGTAGGGCAGCAACTCGAGGCTCGGCAGGGCCGCCCCCAGGATGCGCTGCAGCTCGGCGACCTTGTGCGCGTTGTGCGTCGCGACGACGACCCGCACGACTACGCCCCGAGCGCGGCGCGCTGCTCGGCCGCGAGGTCGATGCAACCGCCGAGGGCGAGGTCGAGCAGGGCGTCAAGCTCGGCGCGATCGAAGGGCGCACCCTCGGCCGTGCCCTGCACCTCGACGAAGTGGCCCGAGCCGGTGACGACGACGTTCATGTCGGTCTCGGCCCGCACGTCTTCCACGTAGGCGAGGTCGAGCAGCGGGGTGCCGTCGATGATGCCGACGCTCACGGCGCTCACCGAATCCTTGAGGGCGACGGCCTTCTTGGCGATGAAGCCGCGCTCGCGGCCCCACTCGATCGCGTCGGCGAGGGCGACGTAGGCCCCCGTGATCGCGGCCGTGCGCGTGCCGCCGTCGGCCTGCAGCACGTCGCAGTCGATGACGATCGTATTCTCGCCGAGCGCCTTCATGTCGACGACAGCGCGCAGGCTGCGACCGATGAGGCGCGAGATCTCGTGGGTGCGGCCGCCGACCTTGCCCTTGACGGCCTCGCGGTCCATACGGTCGTTCGTCGAGCGGGGCAGCATGCCGTACTCGGCCGTGACCCAGCCCTTGCCCTTGCCGGTCAGCCAGCGCGGCACGCCGTTCGTGAAGCTCGCCGTGCACAGCACCTTGGTGTTGCCGAAGCTGATGAGGGCGCTGCCTTCGGCCTGAGCGCTCCAGCCGCGCTCGATCGTGATGGGGCGCAGCTGGGATGCTGTGCGGCCGTCGGCGCGCAGGCCGGCGGATTCGGCGATCGTGGTCATGACGAGCCCTTCAGTGTTTGAGCCGGGATCGTCCCGGTGGGAAACGCCTCGACATGCCCGATCTCGGGGCCGAGGAAGCGGTGGGCGAGCGACCGGAAGCGCTCGGTGTCGGGGCCCGTGGCCTCGAAGACGTGCTGCGGGGCATCCGTCGCCGTCGTCTCGAGGCCGTGCGCCACGAGTTGGCGGTAGACGTCGTAGGCGGTCTCTTCCGCGCTCGAGACGAGCGAGACCTCCGGGCCCATCACATACTGAATCGCGCCCGCGAGCAGCGGGTAGTGCGTGCAGCCGAGCACGAGCGTGTCGATATCTGCGGCCTTCAGCGGCGCGAGGTACTCCTCGGCGACGGCGAATAGCTCGGGGCCGCTCGTGACGCCGGCCTCGACGAACTCGACGAACCGCGGCGCGGCCACGCTCGTGAGGGTGATCTCGGGGTCGGCGACGAACGCGTCGGCGTAGGCGCCCGAGCGGATCGTGCCCGCGGTGCCGATCACACCGATGCGCTTCGTGCGCGTGCGCCGCACGGCCTGGCGCACGGCGGGCTGGATCACCTCGACCACGGGGATGCCGTGGCCCTGCTCGAACCGCTCACGGGCATCCCGGAACATCGCGGCACTCGCGGTGTTGCAGGCGATGACGAGTGCCTTAACCCCCTGGTCGACGAGCTCGTCCATGATGTGCAGGGCGTGCTCGCGCACCTCGGCGATCGGCAGCGGGCCGTAGGGGCCGTTCGCGGTGTCGCCGACGTAGATGAGGCGCTCGCGCGGCAACTGGTCGATGATCGCGCGGGCCACCGTGAGGCCGCCGACTCCTGAGTCGAAGACTCCGATCGGCGCAGTGCTCACGCCCGCCAGTGTAGAGCGCGCCTCGCGCGCGGCTGTGTTCTCAGAGCGGGCCTCGCGCGCGCTCCTGCTCCACGACCTGCTCACGGTCGGCGAGGCGCCGCAGCCCCGCGAGCGGTTGCGCCATGCGGTGATTGCCGCGGATGCTCGGCTCGACCCGATCGAGAAACGCCCAGTACCCCGCGGTGAACGGGCAGGCGTCCGGGCCGACACGCACCTTGGGGTTGAAGCGGCATGACCCGCAAAAGTCGGACATGCGCTGAATGTAGGCACCGCCCGCGGCGTAGGGCTTGGTCGCCACGACTCCCCCGTCGGCCCACTGGCTCATGCCGACGACGTTGGCCGGCATGACCCACGGCGTGCCGTCGACGAACGCGCCCTGGAACCAGGACGTGAGCTCGGCCGGGTCGTACCCGCGCTGCAGGGCGGCGTTGCCGAGCACCATGAGGCGCAGAATGTGGTGCGCGTAGCCCGTGCCCCCGACCGTGTCGAGGGTGTGCGAGAGGCAGCGGGCTTCCGTCGTCGATCCGTCAAGCCGCCACCAGTGGGCGGGCAGCGGCTGGTGCGCGGCGAGCGCGTTCGACCGCCGCGTGTAGTCGGGCCCGAGGTGCCAGTAGAGGTGCCACACCCAGTCGCGCCAGCCGATGAGCTGCCGCACGAGACCTTCGACGCTGTTCAGCGGCGCTCGCCCGGCCGCGTACTCGGCGACGACGCGCTCGACGACCTCGAGCGGATGCAGCAGGCCGAGGTTCATGGGCACGCTCAGGCGCGCGTGCGCCATGGTGTCGTCGCCGAGCATCATGGCGTCTTCGTAGGGCCCGAAGTCGCCCAGGCGGGTCTCGACGAAGTCGTCGAGGGCGGCGAGCGCCTCCGCCCGTGTCGCCGCGAACCGGCGCGGGCCGTCGCGGCCGAGGAAGCGCACGCCCTCGGCCTCGAGGCGGTCGAGCTCGGCACGCACCTCGACGTCGATGTCGTCCTCGACCGGCTGCCACGGCGCGGGCAGGCCCAGGGTCGCGGCTCCCTTCGGCGGCGGCTGGCGGTTGTCGGCGTCGAAGCTGAACTGGCCGCCCTGCGGTTCCTGGCCCGATGGCCCGGCGGGCGTCATGAGGATTCCCGTGCGCTCGCGCACCTCGCGGTAGAAGCGGTCCATGACGAGCTGGGTGGGCTTCCGGCCGGCGGCCCAGGCGGCGAAGTCCGCCTCGCTCGTCACGAAGCCCCGCGACGGCAGGATGCTCGCCCCGAGCTCGCGCACCAGGCGCCGCGCGGCCCACGACGGCGGGTCGATCGCCTCGAGGTGCTCGCCCGTGAGCCCCGCATCCCGCAGCGCAGTGCGATAGCTGCTCGCCTGCAGGAACGTGCCCCGCTCACCCAGCTCGCGCGCGCGGTGCCGCAGTGCCGTGAGGTAGAGGTGCGCCTTCTGCCGATGGGTCGGGCGCCGACGGAACACATCGGTGTTCTCGACGAGCACGATCGGACCCCCGTCGTCGAACGCGGGACCGAGCTGCTCGGCGGTGAGCCAACGGGTGAGGGCGGTCATGCGGGCAGGCTAGCCCGAGCGAGCCGGGAGCAGGCCGAAGGTCAGGCGGGCGCGTGCGCCCTCACGCAGACGCGTCAGCGGCCGTCGCGCTTCGCCTGGCGCTTCGCCCCCTGCGAGCGGCTCGAGGCGTCGCGCTTGGCGCCGCCCGTCGTGCCCTGGTGGCTGCGCGCGCGACCGGCGCTGCCCACGCCACCATCGTGCGAGGTCACCGACTCGGGGCCGGTACCGCGACCGGCCTGCGCGCGGGCGAGGCGCTCGCGCTTGAGCTCTTCGGCCGTCTCATGGGCGACGGTCGCGAGACGCTCGCTCACGATGGCGAGGGCCTCTTCGAAAGCCTCGGCGCGCAGACGGCTCTTCGCCGTCTTGTACTCGGCCTTGCCGCGCGAGCCGGTCTTCGTGACCTTGCGCGCCGCCCCACGACGGTGGTTCGAGACGTGCTTATTGCGCGCCCGGCGCACGCGCCGGTGCAGCGCGAGCAGCTCGTCCTCGTCGAGCTCGTGCAGCCGCTTCGGTTCGAGCTCGCGCATGAGGTCGAGCTCGTCACCCTTGAGAACCCACAGGTAGTCGTCCATGAACGGAGCATTCCACGGTTCCTGCGCCTGCGCGAGGGTCATTCTTCGCGGGAGCGCGCCTAGGCTGAGCGCGTGACGACCGCACTGCGCACCGATCGCTACGAGCTGACGATGGTCGAGGCCGCCCTGCGCTCCGGGCGCGCGGGCCGCGAGTGCGTGTTCGAAGTCTTCGGGCGGCGACTCCCCGGCGAGCGGCGGTACGGGGTTCTCGCCGGCACGGGGCGCGTGCTCGACGCGATCACCGCGTTCCGCTTCGGTCGGGCCGAGCTCGACTGGCTGGCCGACGAGGGCGTCGTCGACGATGCGACCCTCGCCTTCCTCGCCGACTACCGCTTCACCGGCCAGGTCGAGGGGTACCGCGAGGGCGAGGTCTACGTTCCCGGATCCCCCGTGCTGACGGTGCGCGGCAGCTTCGCCGAGGCCGTACTGCTCGAGACGGTCGTGCTCAGCGTGCTGAACTACGACTCGGCCGTGGCGACGGCGGCCGCACGCATGGTCGCGGCCGCGGACGGGCATCCGATCGCCGAGATGGGCTTGCGCCGGGCCAACGAGTCGGCGGCCGTCGCGGCGGCGCGCGCGGCCTACATCGCGGGGTTCAGCGCGACGTCGAACCTCGAGGCGGGTCGCACCTGGGGCATTCCGACGATGGGCACGGCGGCGCACGCCTTTACGCTGCTGCACGACTCGGAGGAGGAGGCCTTCCGCGCGCAGGTTGCCGCACTCGGCGTCGGCACGACCCTGCTCGTCGACACCTACGACGTGCGAGCGGGCGTCGAGACGGCCGTGCGCGTCGCGGGCACGGGCCTCGGCGGGGTGCGCCTCGACTCGGGCGACCTGCCCGCGCTCGTGCGCGAGGTGCGCGCGCAGCTCGACGCCCTCGGGGCGACCGAGACCCGCATCACGGTGACGAGCGACCTCGACGAGCACACGATCGCGGCCCTGCGCGGCACGCCTGTCGACGCGTTCGGCGTGGGCACTTCGGTCGTCACCGGATCGGGATCTCCCGCCGCGGGCTTCGTCTACAAGCTCGTCGCCCGCCGTGACGGCGATGACGGCGAATGGATGCCCGTGGCCAAGGCGTCGACCGGCAAGGCCTCGATCGGCGGGGCCAAGCGGGCCGAGCGGCTGCTGCGCGGCGGAATGGCGGTCGCCGAGCGCATCGTCGTCGACGACGACCGCGACGGGCTACCCGAAGCGCCCACCCCGGCCGATCTCACGGCGCGCGCGTTGACCGTCGCGCTCATGACCGACGGCGAGCCCGATGCGCGCTGGCTCGGGCCCGCTGGGGTGGCTGCGGCGCGCGAGCACCGCGCGGCCGCGGTCGCCGAGCTGCCCGCTGCCGCCCTGCGACTCAGCCGCGGCGAGCCCGCGCTGCCGACGATCTCGGTCTGAGACCGCTCAGCTCGCGCGCTCGTCGGGGGCCTGCACGCGCTGCCCGACGACGGCGCTCACGCCGTCTTGCCGCATGCTGACGCCGTAGAGCGCATCCGCGATCTCCATCGTGCGCTTTTGGTGCGTGATGATGATGAGCTGCGAGCTCTGCCGCAGGTCGCGGAAGATCGTCAGCAGGCGGCCGAGGTTGGCGTCGTCGAGGGCCGCCTCGACCTCGTCCATGATGTAGAACGGGCTCGGCCGGGCCTTGAAGATCGCGATGAGCAGCGCGACAGCCGCGAGCGAGCGCTCGCCGCCGGAGAGCAGACTCAGGCGCTCGATCTTCTTGCCCGCGGGCTTGACCGTGACCTCGATGCCCGTCGTGAGCATGTTCTCGGGATCGGTGAGCGTGAGGCTGCCCGTGCCGCCCGGGAAGAGGATCGGGAAGACGACGTCGAACGCCGCCTGCGTGTCGGCGAAGGCCGCGGCGAAGATCGTCTGCATCGTCGCGTCGACCTCGTCGATGATCGTCAGCAGGTCGCGGCGGGTGTTCGCGAGGTCGGTCAGCTGCTCGGTGAGGAACTTGTGGCGCTGCTCGAGCGCCGCGAACTCCTCCAGCGCGAGCGGGTTGACACGGCCCAGTTGGCTGAGCTTGCGTTCGGCGCGCGCGAGCCGGGCCTGCTGCTCGGTGCGGTCGAACGGCTTGCCCGCGGGCTCTGTTCGCGGATCAGGAAGGTCGCTGTCGTCGACCCCCTCGGCCCCGCCGACACGCCGAGCTGAGGCGTCTGCACCCGCGCCTTCCTGAACCGCGAACGGACGCGCGGCGGCCTGCGCCACGATCTCCGCGACCCGCGCGGCCTCTTCGTCGGAAGTCGGGTCGAACGCGGGCGCATCGGGGTCGGGGTCGACGCGCGCGGCAGCCTCGGCCGCGATCGCATCCGCGACAGCCTTGGCGGCCTCGGTGAGCGCGTCGTCGTCGGGCACGGGCACCTCGGGGCCGTACTCGGCCACGAGCACCTCTTCGACGAGCCCCAGTTCGTCGCCCGCGCGCTCGAGCAGCTGCGAAAGGTGCAGCTTCTTCTCGTAGATCTGCAGTTCGAGGCCGTGCACGCCCTCGGTGATCGCCGCCAGTCGTTCGCGTAGCGAGCTCTCCGTGCGGCGCAGCTCGAGCAGCTCGTCGTTCTGCGCGGCGCGCTCGCTCTCGCGCTGGGCGAGCGCGACCCGGGCCTCGGCGACCGATCGGTCGATCGAAGCCTGCACGGCGGGCAGGGCGGCGGCCACCGCGGTCGCCCGCTGCACCTGGCGCTGGCGCAGCACCGCACGGCGCGCGGCCTCGTCAGCCGCGGCCTTCTCGGCAACACGGCGCTTGTCGAGCAGCTCGGCCGCCTCGACCGCCGCGCGCACGCGCTCGCGCGCGGTCTCGAGCTCGATGCGCCGTTCGAGCTCGGCGGCGCGCGCCGCCTCGAGGTCGGCGAGTAAGGCGTCGCGCGCCGTCGCGTCGAGCATGGGGCGGGGGCGGCCGGCGAACTCCTCGTGCTCGGCCTGCGCGCGCTCGACCCCCGACTCGGCCTCGCGCACCGACTCCTGGGCAGAATCCACGCCCGAGGCGAGCCGCGCCGCTTCGGCCTCGGCGGCCTCGGCCTGGGCCCGCGCGCGCGAGACCTGCTCGCTGCGGGCCGCGCGCTGGGCATCCTGATCGCGCACCGCGGCGAGGGCCTCAGTGGCCGACTGCTTCGCGGCGGCGAGGGCCGCGCGGGTCTCGTCAAGAGCGCCGCGGGCACGCTCGATGCCCGTCGACACCTCGGTCAGGGCGGTGGACGCGGCGTCGCGCTCGGCGGCGAGCTCGAGGCGGCTGCGCCCCGCGCCCGAGCCGCCGCGCAGCACCGAGCGCGTCAGCACGTCGCCCGCGCGCGTCACCACGCTGATCGAGTCGGCGCCCTCGAGCGCCGAGACGGCCGGCCATGCGGCGCGCGCGGCCTCGAGATCGTCGGCGATGAAGGTGCGGGCGAGCAGGCTGAGCACGCCGGCGGGTGCGGTGACGACGTCGGCGGCGGCCGTGAGCCCCGCAACAGGCGTCAGGGGGGCGGATGCCCGGCCCGACACCTCGGCGAGCACGACGTCGACCCGACCCGCCTCGGCGGCGTGCGCGCGCTCGAGCGCTCGCAGGCCCGCGTCGAGGTCGTCGGCGAGCGCGGCTTCGGCGAGTGTGCCGAGCGCCGCGGCGATCGCCGCCTCGAAGCCTGCGCGCACCTGCAGGTGATCGCTCACGAGGCCGCGGATGCCCGCGGAGCCGACGAGTCCCGTCGCACCATCGCCCGAGTCGACCGCTTGCGAGAGCGCGCTGACGCGGGCCGCGAGCGCATCGCGCTCGCGCTCGAGCGTGTGCAGGGCGTCGCGCTCGACGTCGATGCGGGAACTGAGCGCGGCGACGCGGTCGTCGGCTTCGGCGAGTGCGGCGTCGAGGGCGCGCGCCGCCTCGGATCCGTCACCCTCGTCGAGCGCGGGCAGGGCGGCGAGCTCGGCGCGCGTGGCCTCCTGCCGCGCGACGGCGGCCTCGAGCGCGTTCTGCTGGCGCAGCAGCTCGCCCCGCGCGGCGGCGAGCGTCGAGCGTGCGACGTCGACACGGCTCGCAAGAGCGGCGAGCTGCAGGTCGTGCTGCGAGACGAGGGCGCTCTGGGCGGCGATCTCCTCATCGAGGGCATCGAGCGTGGCCCGCGCGGTCGCCGTGCGGGCGGCGACCTCGCCGACGAGCTGTTCGGCCGTCGCGACGCCAGCGCGCAGGGCGACGGCCTCGGCGCGCGCCTCGTCGACTTGCGACTGCGTGATCGTCGTCGACATGCCCGGCAGCTCGGCCTGCTGACTGAGCAGGGTGAGCTTCTGCTGCGTGAGGCTCGCGAGGCTGCGCACGCGCTCTTGCACCTGCTCGAGCTCGAAGGCCACGCGGCGGGCCTCGTCGACCGCGTCGCCCACCTGCTGGGCCTCGATGCGCTGCACGCGCAGGCGGGTCTGGTCGAGCTGGCTCTGCACGACGATGCGCTCGCTCGTGCGCTCGCTCTCGCTGCGGGCGTGGTCGGCGAGCGCCGTGCGCAGGGCGACGACCTCGTCAGCCAGGAGGCGGGCCCGGGCATCCCGCACGATCGCGGCGATCGTCTGGGCCTCGCGCGCGATCTCCGCCTGGCGGCCGAGCGGGGTCAGCTGACGCCGGATCTCGCCGGCCAGGTCGCTCAGGCGCGTCAGATTGGCCTGCATGGCCTCGAGCTTGCGCACGGTCTTCTCTTTGCGGCGGCGGTGCTTGAGGATTCCGGCCGCCTCTTCGATGAAGCCGCGCCGGTCATCCGGGCTCGCATGCAGCACCGCGTCGAGCTGGCCCTGCCCGACGATGACGTGCATCTCGCGACCGAGACCCGAGTCGCTCAGCAGCTCTTGCACATCGAGCAGGCGGCACGCGGTGCCGTTGATGGCGTACTCGCTGCCGCCGTTGCGGAACAGCGTGCGCGAGATGGTCACTTCGCTGTACTCGATCGGCAGCGCGCCGTCGGCGTTGTCGATCGTCAGTTGCACCTCGGCGCGGCCGAGCGGGCCGCGCGTCGTGGTGCCGGCGAAGATGACGTCTTCCATCTTGCCGCCGCGCAGGGTCTTGGCACCCTGCTCGCCCATGACCCAGGCGAGCGCGTCGACGACGTTCGACTTGCCCGATCCGTTGGGCCCCACGATGCACGTGACGCCCGTCTCGAACTGGAAGGTGGTCGGCTGCGCGAACGATTTGAAGCCCTTGATGGTGAGGCTCTTGAGGTGCACGCGCTGCCCCCTTCCCGGCACGGTCGTCGATGTCGACCGTCGCACGGCGCAAACCGGTCAGGGCTACCGTATCGGTTCGCGCGGCGCTAGTCTGGCGGGCTGGCCACCACCAGGAGGATGCCTCATGACCACCATCACCGTCACCGAAGTCACGATCCCCGACTCGCTCGACGCGCCCGACGCGGCCGAGTTTCTCGCGTGCGTCGACGTGCGCAACACCGTCTGGCGCGACGACTCCGGAACCGACGATCTCACCGCGACCGCTGCCGAGCTGCTGCCCGGCTGGCAGAAGACCACCTTCGAGCCCAAGCGCATGTTCGCGGCGCGCCTCGACGGGCGGCTCGTGGCGCGCGGCATCTACGAGACCCGCACCGAGGAGGCGGCCGACACCGTCTGGCTCATGGCGGAGGTGCTGCGGGATGCTCGGGGCCACGGCGTCGGCGAGGCCCTCGCCCAGCACCTCGAGGGCATCGCGCTGAGCGAGGGCAAGACCCGCGCGATCGTCTACGCCCCCTCGTGGAAGACCGGGGGAATCCGGATCCCCTCCCCCACGGGTTTCGGCTCGGTGCCCGCGGGAACCCCGGAGGTGCGCCTGCTGCAGCGCCTCGGCTACACGCTCGAGCAGGTCGAGCGCGGCAGCCGACTGGCCCTGCCCCTGGAGAGCGACGTGCTGCAGGCTGCCCACGATGCGGCGCGGGCCGCCGCCGGGCCCGACTATCGCGTGCACACCTGGGCGGGCCCCACACCGCCCGACTGGCGGGAGGACATCGCGCACCTGCTGACCCGCATGAGCACCGACGCGCCGACCGCGGGGCTCGAGGAGCCCGAAGACCCGTGGACGGTCGAGCGACTGCTCGAGGACGAGGCGAAGGAGGCCGAGAGCCCGCGCACCTCGATCGTCGCGGCGGTCGAGCACGTGCCGTCAGGCGCGCTCGTGGGGTTCACCGAGATGACGGCGCCGGCGGAGCGGGAGCGCACCGTCGGCCAGGAGGACACGATCGTGCTGCGCGAGCACCGGGGGCACCGACTCGGCATGCTGCTGAAGGCCGCGAACGTTCTCTGGCTCGAGGAGGTGTCGCCCGGGCATCCCTCGATCATCACCTACAACGCCGAAGAGAATCGGCACATGCTCGCGGTCAACGAGGCGCTCGGTTTCGTGCCCTTCGTGTACGAGGGCGCGTGGCGGAAAGACCTGCTCGGGTCGGCCTAGCCGACCCGCAGCGCCGTCGTCCAGTTGCCTCCCGGCCCGTAGTAGGTGCGGCCCTGGAAGACGACCTCGAGTCGGTACACCACGAGGTAGGAGGGGTAGTAGCTTCCCTGACGCCCCCAGGCGGGGATGGTGTGGTTGCTGACCGTGCAGGTGAACGGGGCGGTCGCGCTGCCGCTCGTGACGCACGGGGTCGACGACCAGCCCCCGAAGGTGCCGGTGTCGTTGTTGCGCACGTTGACCTGCACGTTCACGATCGCGCCCGCGGGTGAGATGCCAGACCCCGTGAACGTGCTGTTCCAGTCGTCGATACCGGCGACGCGACTCACCGACCCGGTGAGCACCGGCGGGATGCTCGGGCTCGGGCTCGGCGAGGGCGAGGCGCTCGGGGCGGCGCTCGGCGAGCTGCTCGGGGTGGCGCTCGGCGCCGTCGAGGGGGCGGCGGAGGCGGTCGCGCTCGGCGTCGGTGAGGGCGTGACCGTGGGTGTCGGGGTCGGCGATGGCTCGGGGGTGGGTGCCGCCCCGGGGTCGCCGAGGTCGCCGACCACGATGACGGTCACGGGCGAATGGTCGTCGTCATCGGCGCCGAGCAGCGGCTGCAGCACGTAGGTGCCGGGCTCGAAGTCCCACGTGAACTCCCCCATCCACGCCGCCCGAGCCGGAGCATCGACCACGCGGTCGAGCGTGTCGTCGCCGGGAGCCCCGACCTGCTGCCCGTCGCGAGTGATCACGAGACGCAGCAGCGGAGCATCGTCGCGCAGGTGCACCCGGATGGTGTGCTCGCCCGCGGCGAGCACCGAGCCGTCGAGCGGCTGGTCGAACCAGACCCGAGCCGGCGGGGTCGCCGGAGGAACGAGGATCGCGGCGCCGAGCGCGAGCGTTCCGACGACCGCGGTGCCGATGGCGATGCGTGAGACGAGCAGGGCGGCGATCACGGCGTGTCCGTCAATCCGTGCTGGGGGTAGTAGTACGCGACGCCCCGCGCGTCGGTGGTGAAGGCGAGCGGGCCCGATCCGAACCGGGCGCGGGTGATCGTGACCGTCTCGCCGAAGCACGGCGAGTCGACCTGCACCGTGAGATACGGCGCTCCGTCGGCCGCCTGGCTGATCGACCGCACCAGCGGCGCCGGAGGGCCGGCGACGAAGTCCCAGTCGGGCAGCACCGGCAGGGGCACGGTTCCCGACCACGTCGAGGTGATGCCGGCCACCTGCTCGTAGCTCGCGGCGCGGCGCACGACGGCCGGCTCGATCGCGGGAGCGAGCTCGTAGGAGCGGCCGTTCATGACGAGGGTCGTGTTCGCGGTGATGGGGCAGCTCGTGCCGCCCGGCAGCGCGCCGGGCACGTCGCCCGTCACGACGATGGTCGGCGGGGCGTCGCCGACGGGTCGGTAGACGAGGCCGGGGATGTATCCGACGCGGAACGCGCTCGAGATGAGCTTGCCCTGCTCGGCCTCGAGTCCACGCCGCACGGTCGCGTACAGCACGCTCGCCATGGCCTGGCACGCCGAGAGCGAGCCATCGGGGGCGGTCGCGGTGCCGAGCGTGGCGTCGACGTCGGGATCGCCGTAGAGTTCGGCGACGGCGGTCACCGATCCGGCCGAGTCGGCCGGCACCGTGAATGTCTCGCAGCTCAGGCCGAACTGCGAGAGCCCGTAGTCCATCGCGACGACGAGCACCGCCTTCATGTCCCCTGAGGCGACGGCCGCGATGTTCTCGTGCATGGGCAGCTGCGGGGGCAGGCCGGTGGCATAGGTGAACGCCACCGCCACGGCGAGGTTCGTGATCGAGTCGCAGGCCTGCTCAGCGTCGTCCGAGGCCGCCCCCGCGACGAGGCACACCGGGTTGAGCGCATCGAGCACGTCGATCGCCGTCGTGTAGATCGCGTTGTAGATGCCGGCGACCGTGTCCCAGAGCTCGGTGAGCGCCTCGTAGACACCCGGTGACACCGTGCTCACCAGCCCGGCGCCGAGCCCGATCGATGCTCCGACGACGGCGCCAGCGGGCCCGCCGACCAGGAAGCCCACGAAGGCCCCCATGAGCGTGGTCTGCAGCACGCAGACGAAGCCGCACTTCGGCTTCGCATCCTGTTCGGCGGCGTAGATCGCCAGCTCGGCGCTGTTGCGAAAATCGGTGCGGGCCTCTTCGCAGTAGATCCAGTCGTCGGTCGGGTACGAGATCTGCGCGAGAGCGAGGTCGCTGCGCGCGGCGTTGCCGCCGGAGTACACCGTGTCTCCCGGCTCGGGAGCACCGGGATACACGGTGCCGGCCGGCGTCTCGGCGAGGGGCCCCGACCACGGCTCCGCGAGCCACACGTCGGCGGGCGGGTAGCTCTGGATGTCGAAGCAGGCACCGCGGTAGGCCTGGTTCGTCGCCGACTGCGCGATACCGGGTCGAAACTCGATCGTAGGGTCGACGAGCTGCGGTGCCGTCTCGTCGGTCCACGGTTCCGACTGCGTCATGTCGATCGTCACGGACCGGGACGCGTAGCCCTCGCTGCCGGTGCCACGGGGATCGGCCACCGCCAGGGCGCGCACGGCGAGATCCGTCACCAGGCCGTCGTTGGCCGCGAGCGCGGCGGCGGCCAGGGACGCCGCGACGGCGTCGTCGAGCACGAGCGACCCGGCATCATCGAGCACGCCCGAGTCGCCGCCGGCCTTGAGCGAGCGCCACTGCCATGGCCTGATCGTCGTCGTGCCTGATGAGCCGTCGGCGGTCGGCGTCAACGGCACCGTGATGGTGCGCAGCACACCCTGGGTCGGCAGCCCGGTCGAGGCGCTGCTGATGGGCGCCATGGAGACCTGCACGAGCGCGGTGCGCAGGGCCGGGTCGAGACTCTCAATGGTGAGCGTCACGGGCGTATCCCCGGCGAGATTGACGCGCTGCTCAGCGAGCGGATCAGTGAGGACGCTGAGATAGGCATCGGCTCCGGAGGCGCCCCCGAGCGATGCCGTCAAGGTGAGACCGCGCGCGGGCGCAGCCGTTCCGGGCTGGGTCGCGCCGACCGGCTGACAGGGACCGCCCGAGGCGGTCGACCCGTCGGTCGACGGCGGCTGGATGCTCGCCCGACAGAAGAGCCCCGAACCGACCTGCACGGCCTCGCCGCCGGCCCGGTGCCACAGCTCGAGATCGATCTGGTCGGAGGGTTCGATGGAGAGGAACGATCGCAGATCGGCGGCCACACTCGACGGCAGGAACTGCCCCTCGGCCGCGGGAACCCGTTGCCACGGCCCGCGGTCGATCGACACGTAGAGGTAGGGGTCGGGCACGTCGATCGACGAGCTCAAGGCACCGTTGACGATGATCGCCTCACCCGACCATCCGAGGTCGGCGCACTCCTCGGGAACCGTGATCGAGACGGGGAGCGACGGCCCGTTGATCCCGCTCACGTCATCGGTCACGCGCGGAAGGAACGCCACGAGGGTCAGCAGTCCCACCGGCACCGCGCTGAGCCGCGCGGGTACGCCCGGGCGCACCTCGCCGAGCTTGCGCTGCTCGGGGCCGCCGTAGATCCACAACTCCTCGTCGGGATTCGTGGCCGTCACGACCACGTCGCAGCCGTCGAGGGTCGCCGTGATGCGGGTGAGCCAGTCGCTCGGCGGGAGTCGGTACTGCGTGGGGTCGTCGGCGATCGAGACGGCAGCCACGGGCGCCATCACGGGCGTTCCGGCGGGCAGGGGCTCGTCGACCGACGCCACGCGAATACTCGGCAGCAGTTCGGTGGGGGCGACCGCGAGTCGACCGGCGATGGACTCGAGGGTGTCGCCGGGGGCCGCGCGCAGGCGAGTGACGGGAGGCGGAGCATCCAGCCCCGCGGCGAGTTGCGATTGCAAACCGAGGTCGACGGGCAGGTCGAGCACCGAGGTCGGCAACACGGCCGAGCTGGCCGCCTCACCGGACGCCGTGATGGCGCGGGCCAGCAAGGGCCGGTCTCCGGCGACGGTCGGAACGTGGTCGAGTTCGAGACGGAGGACGAACGAGCCGTCGGCGATCTCGGTCGACTCGAGGTCGTCGATCGAGAAGACCAGGCGATCGCCATCCCACAGCTCGACGAGCTCGATCGGCTCCGGCGACTGACCGGCGATCTCGACCGCGATCGTGCCCCCGCGGTCGACCGCCGGTGACGACACCGGGGTGAGGCTGAGCGGAAACGCGCTCGGGGCGCGCTCGGCCTGCGCGGGCGGCGCATCGAACGGCGAACCGAACCTGACGAGTGCGACGACTCCGGCAGCGACGACGAGACTCAGCGCGACGACGATCGCGACCGCGGCGAACCACGGGCGCGAGAGCACCGGCCGGCGAGCGTCACCCGACATGGGCTACTCGGTGAGGGCGTACTGCACGCAGAGGCGGCCGATGACGGTCGTCGTCGTGTCGACCGTTACTTCGATGTCGAGGAACCCCGTGTAGGGGCCCCCATCGATGCCGGCGACGGCCTCCGGGCCGACGAACGTGAAGACGCCGCCCTCCTCGTCGAAGAAGAACGACCCCGTCGACGGCGCGACATCGCCCTCCGACGTGATGTAGGTCGAGAGCCAGCCGTAGGTTGGGAAGGCGTCGGCGTCGTGCGCGGCGTACGTGAACGAGATCGTGTCGCCCGCCTCGAGGGGGTAGACGTCGAGCACCGGATCGACCGTGAGCGCGGGATCGAGGAAGAGGTCGTACCCGTCGGTGGTCGCCGCCGAGCAGTCGAGGGCACCCCCGGTCGACTCGCCGTCGGGAGCCCCGCCATCGGTCGTTCCGCCTTCGGGGTCAGTGCTCGGAGTGCCGCCGGTGGCGCATCCCGCCAGGGCGAGCGCGGCGAGAAGAGCGACGGAGCCGAGAGTCGAGAGCGCTGTGCGAGCCATAGCGCCATGATCCAACCGGCGGTGGGTGCGCGACAGTGGGGTTGCGTCTTATTCGCTGCGGTTCGGGATGCTGCGCACGAGCCGCGCGATCATGACGCGCGACCCGGCCTGCCACCGGCGCTGAATCTCGGCCACGTACTTCTCGACCGTCTTGGTGCTGACCCCGAGCTCGCGCCCGATCTCGGCATTGCCGAGTCCGACGGCGACGCGCTCGGCAACGGCGGTGAGCTGCGGCGTGAGCGCTGCAGTCGGTGGTTCGAGATCGCCGGGGAAGAGCTCGGCCATGCGCGCCGCGACGACGAATCGCGAGGCAGCGGCGAAGGCGGCGAGCACGCGCGAGACGTGGCCCCGCACGGTGTGCTCGGAGAGGTGCAGAGCCGCGGCGATCTCGACGTTGCGCAGGCCGTCGGCGACCATGACCGCGACTTCGCGCTCGCGCGTCGAGAGCCCGTTCCACCCTGCTCCTGCGACGGGCGGCAGCCGGCGCCCCGATGCCCGCAGCTCGCGCACGGCGGCTCGCCGCGCCGCAAGGTGCCCCGTGACCTCGGCCGCGGCGGCGAGGGCCACGAGCCGCGCGGCTCCGGAGCCGGTCTCGGCCGCTTCACGCCGGGCGCGCGCCGCGAGCACCTCGGCTTCGGCTGCTTCGACGACGCGCCCTTCGGCGGCGGCGAGCATGATCGCCCGTTCGGCAAGCGGGAGCGCCCTCCCTGGTTCTGCCGCCAGCAGCGCCAGGCGCGCGAGAATGCGGTGCACGGTCGACGCCGCGATCGGGTCGTCGAGGAACGGCTGGGCCAGCGCCGCCCACGCCTCCGCGGCATCGGCATCGGCCTCATCGGCGGCCGTGGCCACGAGAAGCTCCAGGCACAGTGCGCGGTCGACGATCGTGAGCTTCGAGACGGCGAGATCTCCGCCGGCGATCAGGGCGCTGCGCGCCGCCGCCCGGGTGTCGCCCAGCGCGACGAGCCCGAAGGCTGCGAGCAGGAAGCATCCCCGAGTGAGGTAGTCGCGCGGCACCGGACTCTCCGCGTCAAGCGCATCGGCAAGAGCGCGCACGTGGGAGCGCTCGGCGGCGTTGCCGCGCACGAGAATCTCGGTCGCCGAGCGCAACTGGCGCACGAGCACGAGCTCGGACTCGGGCAGCCGCTCGACCTCGGCCACCGCCTCGGCGATCCGCCCGCTGAACGTCAGAATGCGAACGGTGAGGATTCCGAAGACGACGCCGTACGGATGCGCGTGTCCGTCGCGTTCGAGGAAGACCTCGCCGGTCGCGTCGTGCGTCAGCTCTCCCCCGAGCGCGGCCCTCGCTGCGACGAGGGCGTCGTCTGCGCGGTGCAGGCGCGCGCTCGCGAGCGCCGCCTCGGCCACGAGGTAGCAGGCGAATCGCGCGAGGTCGCGGTCGACATCACGCGCGTACGGGGCGAGCGCGGGGATCGCCGCGATGGCCTCGACCAGCACATCGCTCGAGGGGTTCGCGCCCTCGACCGCCCACCCGCCGGAGAGCCCGAGGGGATGCGGCCGGCCCGACTGCGCGAGGGAGCGCGCGGCGCGCGCGGTGACGAGCAGCACGGCATCGTCCGGTGCGCAGCGAGCGAGTGCCGCCTCGGCGCTCGCCTCCGCTTCGTCGAATCGTGCGGCCATGAAGAGGGCGACGCTCTCGAGCGCCCGGCGGTAGTCGTGCTCGCGCTCGCCCGGTGTGCCGAGGGGCGAAGCGCGGCAGTGCGCGATGGCGGCATCGGGCTCGGCCGCGATGATCGCGTCGAGCACGATCGCGAGATCGTCCCGTCGACTCATTCCGCCGCCGATCGGAGGCGGCGGATGCGCGGCAGCGTCGCCGCGGAGCGGATGCGCTGGCAGCGCGGGCAGAAGTGCGAGCCGCGGTTCATGAACTGCTCGCGCACGATGGGCCGTTCGCACCGCGCGCAGGGCTTGCCCTGCTGGCCGTAGGCGCGCAGCGAGTGGCTGAAGTAGCCCGAGGCGCCATTGACGTTGACGTATTGCGCGTCGAAGCTCGTGCCGCCCTCGTCGAGCGCGCGGCGCAGCACGATGCGCACCTCCTCGAGCAACTCGCGAGCCTTGCGCGTCGAGAGCGACTCGGTGGGCTGGTCGTAGTGCACGCGCGCGGCCCACAGCGCTTCGTCGGCGTAGATGTTGCCGATGCCGCTCACGAGCGTCTGGTCGAGCAGCGCGCGCTTGACGGTCGTGCGCTTCGCGGCGAGCCGGCGCAGAAAGAGCCGCTCGTCGAAGGCGGGATCGAGCGGGTCGCGCGCGATGTGGGCGACCTGGCTCGGGATGCTCGCGAGCGGCAGCCCGTACCCGGCCGCCGCGCCGTCGCGCGTCGGCAGCAGCGCGTCCACCGCCATCGACCCGAAGATGCGCTGATCGACGAAGTCGACCCGCAGCGGGCCGTGCACCGGATGCGTCAGCGCGAACCGGATGCGCGTGAGCGCCGCGGCCTCGGCCGCCGGGTCACGTAGCAGCACCTGCCCGCTCATACCCAGGTGGGCGACGAGAGCCTCGGCAGGAGCATCCGTGCCATCAGCACGACCGCTCTCGATCGGCAGCCAGAGGAACTTGCCGCGGCGCACGGCGCCGCGCAGCCGGGCGCCGGTCAGTCGCTCGATGAAGTCTTCGGCGGGGCCGCTGTGGCGCTTGAGCGAGCGCTCATCGAGCACCTCGACGGCGTCGATCGTCGCGCCCGTGACGGCAGGCTGCAGGCCGTGGCGCACGACCTCGACTTCGGGCAGCTCGGGCACGGTTCAGTATCGCTCGTCAGCGCCGCGACTGCAGTGTCGTCCAGGCCTCGAGGGCGGCGCCCATCTCGGCCTGCTTCTTGCTCGTGCCCTCGCCCGTGGCGATGGCCTCCTCGGCGAGCACGACGGTGGCCGTGAAGACCTTCGAGTGGTCGGGGCCGTGCTCCTCGATCACGTAGACGGGCATGCCGAGGCCGAGGTGCGCGGCGAGCTCTTGCAGCGAGGTCTTCGGGTCCATGGCGGCACCGAAGCGGTCGGGGTCGGCCAGCAGCGGGTCGACGAGGCGCAGCACGAGCGCGGTCGCCTCATCGCCGCCGAGGTCGAGATACGCGGCGCCGATGAGTGCTTCGACGGTGTCGGCGAGGATGGATGACTTCTCGCGACCACCCGTGAGCTCTTCGCCCTTGCCGAGCTTGAGGTGCTCGCCGAGCCCGATCGCGCGGGCCACCTCGGCGAGGGCGACCGACGAGACGAGCGATGCGCGGCGCTTGGCGAGATCGCCTTCGCTCAGCTCGGGGTAGGTCGTGTAGAGCATGACCGTGACGGCCTGCCCCAGAATCGAGTCACCGAGAAACTCGAGGCGCTCGTTCGTCGCCACGCCGCCGTTCTCGTACGCCCAGGAGCGGTGGGTGAGCGCGAGATCGAGCAGTTCGGGGTCGATGGTGAGCCCGAGCGCGTGCTCGAGCTGGGTTCGATCGTCTGACGGCGTCACGCCGACAGATTCGTCAAACGTCGGCGACCTTGCGGCCCTTGTACTCCATGTACAGGGGCGTGCCGGCCGAGTCCTCGACCACCTTGGCGCGGTGGGGAAGGCTGTAGACGACCTTGCCGTTCTCGACGGTCTTCACGAGGGTCGGCACAGACGCCTTCCACTGCGAGCGACGCGAGTTGGTGTTGGAGCGCGACATCTTCCGCTTGGGAACAGCCATGGTGGTTCTTCTCTCTGTCAGACCCGCACGCGCGCGCGTGCTGGTGAGGTTCGGGGGTGGTGCGGCCTAGTTCGAATCGTCGTTCTCGAGGGCCAGGCCCTCGAGCGCCGCCCACCGCGGATCGATGACCACGCGGGGCTCCCGCGGGCCGGAATCCGCCAGGCGCTCACCGGTCTCAGGGTCGAGACCAGGGCAATCCTCGCGGCACACCGGCTGGAACGGGAGCGACAGCACCACAGCGTCTCGAACCACCGGTTCACAATCCACGTGATCATCGTGAACCTGGTAGTCGTACGCCTCGTCTCGAGAATACGCGAAAAGCTCCTGGAATTCGACTTCGACCGCCACCGTGACGGGGTCGAGGCAGCGCACGCACTCACCCGACGCGGTCGTGCGCACCTCGCCCGAGACGAGAATGCCGTCGTGCAGGCCCTCGAGCCGCAGGTCGAGCTCGAGCTCGGTGCCCGCACCGACGATGACCGCCGCGGCGCCCAGCTGCTCGGGCACGCCGAACGTCAGTTGCTTCTCGCGCATCTCGCCGGGGCGGTGCATGAGATCGCGCACGTTCACGCGGTAGGGGTTCGGGGCGGGAGGCATAGCGCCCCAGTCTACCGGGGTAGCGCGCTCCACGATGCGCGGGGCCGGTGGCGCACCCGCGGGGCCGGGGCCGTGCGGGCCCGGGAGACGAGCAACGGCCGCGAGCATCCCCTGCCCGATCGCAAGGAGTGCCCGCGGCCGTTGCCACGGTACGTCGCTAGTTCTGCGCAACCGCCGTGAATGCGCCGTCATACGCCTGCATGGCGACTGCGACTTGCTCGGGAGTCACGATGCACGGTGGCACGACATGGATGCGGTTGTCGGCCGCGAACGGCAGCACCTTGCGGGCCATGAGCTCGGCCTTAAGGCGGCCGATGACGTCAGCGCCCACGGGCTCGCGCGTCGCGCGGTCGGTGACGAGGTCGAGCGCCCAGAACACGCCCAGGCCGCGCACGTCGCCGATCATCGGGTGCTTCTCGGCGAGCGCACGCAGCGCGGGGCCGAGGTGCTGCTCACCGATCATCTTGGCGTTCTCGACGATGCCTTCATCGGTCATCGCATCGATCGAGGCGACGATCGAGGCCATCGCGAGGGGATGCCCGCTGTAGGTGAGCCCGCCCGGGAAGACGCGCTCGTCGAACGCCGCGGCGATGCTCGGGCTGATGACCACGCCGCCCACGGGCACGTAGCCCGAGTTGACGCCCTTCGCGAAGGCGATGAGGTCGGGGGTCGCCCGGTTCGGGTTGATGGTCTCGTTCTGCCAAGCAAACCAGTCGCCCGTGCGGCCGAAGCCCGCCATGACCTCGTCGGCGATCCAGACGATGCCGTACTTGTCGGCGAGCGCGCGCACGCCCTCGAGGTAGCCGACGGGCGGGGCGAAGATGCCCGCGGTGCCGGGCACCGACTCGAGCAGGATCGCCGCGATCGTTCCCGGCCCCTCGGCGACGATCGTGCGCTCGAGGTGGCGCAGGGCGCGCTCACATTCCTGCTCCGGGCTGTCGGAGTAGAACTCGCTGCGGTAGGTGAAGGGGCCGAAGAAGTGCACGTGGCCGTAGGCGTACTCGTTGGGCATACGGCGCCAGTCGCCCGTCGCAGCGATGGCGGCACCCGTGTTGCCGTGGTAGCTGCGGTAGGTCGAGAGCACCTTGTGCTTGTGCGTCGTGAGGCGCGCCATGCGGATCGCGTTCTCGATCGCGTCGGCGCCGCCGTTGGTGAAGAAGACCTTGCTGAAGCCGGGCCCGGCCTTCTCGACGATGCGCTGCGCCGCCTCGCCGCGCACGAGGGCTGCGTGCGAGGGTGCGACGGTCGCGAGCTGCGCCGCCTGGCGCTGGATCGCCTCGACGACCTTCGGGTGCGAGTGGCCGATGTTGGTGTTGACGAGCTGGCTCGAGAAGTCGAGGTAGGTCTCGCCGTCGTAGGTGTGCACGTCGCAGCCCGCGGCGCTCGCGACGACGAAGGGCTTCAGCGCCCCCTGCGCGCTCCACGAGTGGAAGACGTACTCGCGGTCGAGGTCGTAGGCGCGTGCGCCGTCGGCCGGGTCGTGAGCGGGTGCAGCGGTGTGTGACCGGTTCAAAGTGTCGGTCATGGTTATCGGTCCTTGAGTCGCAGGAATGGGATAGCGCCATTATCGCCGGTTTGCGCCGCTCAGCGAGGATCGCGCCCGATCTGCTCCTCGCGCAGAAGTGCAGGGATCCGCTCGCGGAACGGGAAGAACCCGCGCGTCGCGTGCGGCCACGCGCGAGCATCCCACGGTCGCAGGATGCGCGAGACCGCGATGCCCTCCTCCGCGAGGTCGCGCTCGAGGCCGTCGAGACGGTCGCGCACCGGCCCGACGGGCGCGTAGGGGGTCACGAGCGCCGTCGCGTCGTGGGCGCGCAGCCACGGCAGCATCGCGGATACCGTGAGCCCGTCGAGCACGCTGGCCTCGGCCCCGTAGTGCGCGCCGGCCCGCGCGCGGCCGTCGGCGAGCGCGGCGTCGGTGAATCCCGCCACGAGTGCTGGCGTGGGATCGGCGAGGGTCGAGCGCGCCTCCCCCGCCGTTGGGCTCGCGACCGCGACCACCTCGGCGCCGGCCACGCTCAGCATCGGCTCGAGGCTCTCCGCGTGCAGATCGTCCTCGTGCAGCAGCAGGGCCACGCGGCCGCTCGGCAGCGGCGCCGGGCGCGGCGCCGGGCCGGGGGTCGGGAGCGGCGCGTCATCCTCGACCGCGGGGGCGCTCGTTGCGAGCCCGCGCGGCCGGAACCGCCCTTCGGTGGCGAACTCGATGTTCTGCGTCGTGGCCAGGTAGGTCTTGCCGACCGTCTGCAGGCCCGCGACCCACCGCCAGCTCAGCGTGTTCGAGGCCGGGTCGCCGTCGAGCAAGTGGCGCAGGAAGAAGTCGGCGCCGAGCTGCCAGGGCAGCCGCAGCGTGAAGATCCAGATGCTCGCGAACCACATGCGCGCGTGGTTATGCAGGTAGCCGAGCCCGACGAGCTCGCGCGCCCAGTCGTCGAAGCCCTCGATACCCGTTCGGCCCGCGATCGCGTCGTCGTAGGTCGCGCGCTCGGTAGCGCTCAGGGCGTCGAGCGCGGGCGCCACCGCGGCGGAGTACCGAGCCCACACGCTCGGGCGCAACTCGAGCCAGCCCTTCCAGTAGGTGCGCCAGTAGACCTCCTGCACGAACTTGCCCGCCGCATCGAGCGAGTGCCGTTGCAGCACGGCCTCGACGACCTCGCGCTCGGTGACGAGGCGGTGCCGCACCCAGGGCGAGAGGGTCGACACGTTCGAGCGATCCTGCGGGCCGCGGTCGGTGTTGCGCTCAGCCGCGTAGGCACGACCGGCACGGGGAACGAAGTCGGCGAGCCGGGCGAGCCCCTCGTCGCGCGTGGCCTCGGGTGTCATGGCCCCATGGTGCGGGAGAGACGCTGAGAGGCGGCGGGATGCCCGGTGCGAGCATCCCGCCGCCTCAGCGGTATGCAGCGGCTAGTTGCCGCCCTCCATGAGCTCGACCTCGATGGGCGAGAAGCCCTCGCCCGTCGTGTCGACGCCCTCTTCGGCGAGCTCAGCGAGCACCTGCTCGATGTACTCGTTCGTGTAGGCGGTCGCCGGCGGCTCGGCCGTGATGAGGCTCGCGCCCGTCTCGTTGACGGCGCTCAGCGCAGCGGCCACCGTCGCGGCGAACGCGTCGGGGTCGATGAAGCCGATGCCGTTCGGAGCCGGCCAGATGAGCTTGTTGGTCTCGTTGACCATCCACAGCTCGTGGCTCGGGCCCCAGCCGGAGCCCGCGTCGATCGTGATCTGCGCGGCCTCTTCGGGGTTCTCGGCCGCGAAGACCCAGCCCTTGATGACGGCCTTGAGGAACGCGACGGTCGTCTCCTGGTACTCGGTGTCGCTTTCGAGGCGCTCGGTGTCGGCCCAGATCGCGTCTTGCAGCATCGCGCCGACCGTCTCCTCGTAGCTGATGACGTTGAGGTCGTCGGCCGTGTAGAGCTCGCCCGTGTCGGGGTTCACCGACTCCAGCACCTGCGCGTACTCGTTGTACGTCATCGCCTGAGCAGCGTCAATGTCGCCCGCGAGGAAGGCGTTCATGTTGAAGTCCTGCGTGATGATCTCGACGGTCGTCGAGTCGAGGCCCTCCGCGGCCATGGCCGCGAAGATCTCCCACTCATTGCCGAAGCCCCAGGAGCCGATCTTCTTGCCCTCGAAGTCGGCGACCGACTCGATGCCGCTGTCGGCCCACGCCACCTGCAGCGTGCCCGAGCGCTGGAAGATCTGCGCGATGTTGGTGACGTTGGCGCCCGCCTCGATCGAGCCGAGCACCTTCGGCACCCAGGCGATCGCGTAGTCGACATCGCCGTTGGCGAGGGCATCCTGCGGCACGATGTCGCCGCCGCTGGGGATGATCTCGACGTCGAGGCCGGCTTCTTCGAAGTAGCCCTGCTCGACGGCGGCGAAATAGCCGGCGAACTGGCCTTGCGGCAGCCACTGCAGCTGCAGCTTGATGGGCGTGAGCTCGTCAGAGCCCTCACCCTCGGTCTCGGCGGGAGCGGAGCAGGCGGAGAGCGCGAGCGCGGCGGTGAGACCGATCGCGCTGAACGTCGCGAAGCGACGGGTGCGGTTCATCATGTGCTGTGTCCTTTCGGTGTTCTCGACGGTGCAGAGGTGGTGCAGGTCGGCCCCGGCGCGAGCCGAGGACGCTTCGGGGTCACGTCACCGTCGACGAGAGGCCCAACGTTCGAGTGCGAGGGTCACGAGGTAGAACGCCAGCCCCAGCGCGATCGCGGCGACGACGTAGGCCCAGGCGCGCGGGTACGCGCTCGATGCCGCCGAGGTCGAGATGAGCCCTCCGAGGCCACCGCGCGGGCCGCCGAAGTACTCGGCGACGAGCGCCGAGATGACGGCGAGCGACGAGGCGAGCCGGACGCCCGTGAAGGTGTACGGCACGGCCGTCGGCAGCGTGATCGTGCGCATGACCTGCCACGGCGTCGCGGCGAAGCTCGTCATGAGCTCGCGATGCACCGGCTGGGTCTGCCGTAGCCCGCGCGCCGTCGTGATGAAGGCGGGAACGAAGGCCGCGAGGCTCGCGATGAGCTGCCGCCCGGTCTGCGAGTCGGCGCCGAACATCGTGTTGAGCACGGGGGCGAGGGCCACGATCGGGATGACCGCGAGGGCGGCGACGATGGGCGCGAGCATCCCGTCGATCAGTCGGCTGGTCGAGGCGACGAGCGCCGCGACGACGCCGAGCAGCGAGCCGGCGACGAGGCCGACGAGCGCGTTGAGGCCCGTGATGGCGCCCGCGCTCAGCATCGACGGCCAGAACTCGACGATCTCGGCGATGATCGCAGCCGGGCTCGGCAGCAGGTAGGCCTCGACGAGCCCGCTGCCGGCGAGCAGCTGCCACGTGCCGATGACGACGATGCCCAGCACGACGGGCGCGAGCGCGCGCTCGGCCGCGCTTGCTGTGCGGCCCGTCGGGCCGACGCTCGCAGTGCGGCCCCGCGGGCGGGGTGGGGTGCGCGTGCGCGTGGCCGTCGTCATCAGCGGTTCTCGACCCCGCGCGGTGCGGCCGCGGGGCTCCCGCCGTGCAGAGCCTCGCGCACCGCCGTGATCATCTCGAAGAACGTGCCGTCCTCCCGCAAGTCATCGGCGCGGCTGCCGGTGCTGCCGAGCGACATCGGAACGACGTCGGCGATGCGGCCCGGTCGCGGCGACATGACGACGACGCGGTCGCTCAGATACACCGCCTCGGGGATCGAGTGCGTGACGAAGACGACCGCGGCGCCCGTCTCGGCCGCGATGCGCAGCAGCTCGGTCTGCATGTATTCGCGCGTCATCTCGTCGAGCGCGCCGAAGGGTTCGTCCATGAGCAGCAGCTCGGGCTTCTTCGCGAGCGCGCGGGCGATCGCGACGCGCTGCTGCATGCCGCCCGAGAGCTGGTCGGGGAAGCGATCGCCGAAGTCGCCGAGGCCCACGAGGGCGATGAGCTCGTCGACGCGCGCCCGCACCTCGGCCTTGGGGCTCCCGCTGAGCTCGAGCGGCAGGGCGATATTGGCCGCGACCGTGCGCCACGGCAGCAGGCCCGCCTGCTGGAAGGCGATGCCGTAGCGCTGGTCGAGGCGCGCCTGATGGGCGCTCGTGCCGAAGACCTCGACGGTGCCCGCGGTCGGCGACTCGAGGTCGGCGATGAGGCGCAGGAGGGTGCTCTTGCCGCATCCCGAAGGCCCGATGAGCGAGACGAACTCGCCTGGCGCAACCGTCAGGTCGACCTCGCTGAGCGCGACGACCTGCCCGTTCGTCGACTCGAAGACCTTGTCGACGCCGGTGACGCTGACCGCGTTGGTCATGATGCTCCTTCGGTGCGGCGGTAGTCCTTCACGAGCAGCCCCAGCAGGGCCACCGAGCCGGCGGCGATGAGCCCGAGGGCGATCGCGCCGAAGATGGGCGCCCAGGCCTTTGCGGGGTCGCCGCTGGCCTGACCGGCGTACTGGATGACCAGCCGCCCGATGCCGCCCTGCAACCCCGTCGACACCTCGGCGACGACGGCACCGACGACCGCGTTGGCGGCGGCCAGGCGCAGCGCGGGCAGCAGGTACGGAACGGCCGAGGGCAGCCGCAGGTGCAGCATCGTCGGCCACCATCCGGCCGAGTAGGTGTGCATGAGCTCGAGGTGCAGGCGATCAGGCGCCTGCAGTCCCTTGAGCGCACCGACCGCGACGGGGAAGAAAGCGAGGTAGCTCGCGATGACGGCGACGCTCATCCAGTCTTGCCACTCGAACACCCCGATCTCGATGCGCGAGCCCCAGCTCTTCACGAGCGGCGCGAAGGCGATGAGCGGCACGGTCTGGCTGAGCACGATCCAGGGCAGCAGGGCCGATTCGGCGAGCATCCAGCGCTGCATGATCAGCGCGAAGGCCATGCCGACGACGACGCCGACCACCCAGCCGGCGGCCGCGATGCCGAGCGTCAGGCTCGCCGCGAGCACGATCTCGAGCCACAGCACCCGCGCGCCCTCGGCCCGCGTGACCGGCTCGAACAACCGCGCGACCATGTCCCACACGTGCGGCATTGCGAGGTCGCTCGTGCGCGGGAGCACTCGCACGTCGCCGATGACGAGGCCGTCGACGGGGCCGAGCCACTTGTAGAGCTCCCACACCACGGCGAGCGCCACGATGCCGAGCAGGCCGTAGCCGGCAGCCCGCAGCCGCGCACCCCGACCAGCGCGCCGCCGCCGCGGCGGGGCCAGCAGGGTGGCGGCGTCGGTCATACCTTGGCCTGCTTGTTGCCGTTGAGCGCCGGGATGACGTGCTCGCCGTAGACGCGCAGCGTCTCCTCCTTGTTGTCGTGCTGGAGGTAGCCCGCGAACTGGTCGACGCCGAGGTCGCGCAGCGCCTCGAGTTTCTCGATGTGGTCCTTCGCATCGCCGAGCACGCAGAAGCGGTCGACGATCTCGTCGGGCACGAAGTCGACGTGGTCGTTGCCGGCCTTGCCGTGGGTGTTGTAGTCGTACCCTTGGCGCCCCGCGATGTACTCGGTGAGCGCGCGCGGCACGTCGGTCGAGTCGCCGTGCTTCGCCACGATGTCGGCCACGTGGTTGCCGACCATGCCGCCGAACCAGCGCACCTGGTTGCGCATGTGATCCCAGTCGGTGCCGATGTACATTGGCGCCGCGACGCAGAATTTGATGCTCATCGGGTCGCGCCCGGCGTTGTCGGCCGCCGTGCGCACGGTCTCGATCATCCACTTCGCGATGTCGAGGTCGGCCAGCTGCAGGATGAACCCGTCGCCGACCTCGCCCGTGAGCTTGAGCGCGAGCGGGCCGTACGCGGCCACCCACACCTCGAGCTCGCTGCCGTGGCTCCACGGAAACTGCAGCGTCGAGCCGTTGTGCTCAACCGCCCGCGAGTTGCCGAGCTCGCGGATGACATGGATCGATTCGCGCAGCTCGGCAAGCGTCGTGGGCTTGCCATTCGTGACGCGCACGGCCGAGTCGCCCCGGCCGATGCCGACGATCGTCCGGTTGCCGTACATCTCATTGAGCGTCGCGAACACGCTCGCCGTGACCGTCCAGTCGCGCGTGGCGGGGTTCGTGACGAAGGGGCCGACCTTCACGCGGTGCGTCTGCCCGAGGATCGCCGAGTAGATGACGTACGGCTCTTGCCACAGGATGTGGCTGTCGAAGGTCCACACGTGGCTGAACCCGTACTGCTCAGCCAGCTTGGCGAGGTGCACCGTGCGGCTGGCAGGCGGGTTGGTCTGGAGTACTGCTCCGAAATCCATGGATGCTCGTCTCTCGTTCGTCTGCCGCTAGACCAGGTACTGGCTCAGGCCGCGGCGCAGGTACTGCCCGTGCCCGGCCCGCCCGTGGAACTGATCGTTCTGGATGACGACCGAGCCGCGCGAGATGACCGTGTCGACCTTCCCGTCGATCTCGAAGCCCTCCCATGCCGCGTGATCCATGTTCATGTGGTGCTTGCGGCCGGTGGGGTTGCCGTTCTCGTCGACGGGCATGCCGATCGAGGTGTGGCCGTTGGGGTCGTAGACGACGATGTCGGCGTCGGCTCCGGGAGCGATGACGCCCTTCGTGCCGTAGAGGCCGAACATGCGCGCGGGCGTCGTGCTCGTGATCTCGACCCAGCGCTCGAGCGTGATCTGACCGGTGACGACACCCTGGTACATGAGGTCCATGCGGTGCTCGACCGAGCCGATGCCGTTGGGGATCTTCGAGAAGTCGCCGAGGCCCAGCTCTTTCTGGTCTTTCATGCAGAACGGGCAGTGGTCGGTCGAGACCATCTGGATGTCGTTCGTGCGCAGGCTCTGCCACATGTGGTCCTGATGCCCTTCGGCACGCGAGCGCAGCGGCGTCGAGCAGACCCACTTGGCGCCCTCGAAAGCGCCGTACTGCTCGCTCACCGCGCCCAGCTGCTCTTCGAGCGACAGGTAGAGGTACTGCGGGCACGTCTCGCCGAACACGTTCTGCCCGATGTCGCGGGCGGCGGCGAGCTGCTCGACCGCCTGCTTGGCGCTCACGTGCACGACGTAGAGCGGGGCCCCCGTGAGGTGGGCGAGCATGATCGCCCGGTGCGTCGCCTCCTCCTCCATCTGCCAGGCGCGCGCGACGCCGTGGTAGTACGGGTCGGTCTTGCCCTTGGCGAGCAGCTGGGCGACGAGCACGTCGATCGCCGGGCCGTTCTCGGCGTGCATCATCGTCATGAGCCCGTGCTCGGCGGCCACCTGCATGGCGCGCAGAATCTGCGCGTCGTCGGCGTAGAACACGCCCGGGTAGGCCATGAACATCTTGTAGCTCGTGATGCCCTCGTCGATGAGCTTCGGCAGCGCGGCGAGCGAGTCGTCGTCGACGCCGCCGACGATCTGGTGGAACCCGTAGTCGATCGCGCAGTTGCCGCCGGCCTTCTCGTGCCAGGCGGCGAGGCCGTCGAACACCTTCTGGCCCGCGGTCTGCACGGCGAAGTCGATGATGCTCGTCGTGCCGCCCCAGGCGGCGGCGATCGTGCCGGTCTCGAAGGTGTCGATCGCCGCGGTGCCGCCGAACGGCAGCTCCATGTGGGTGTGCGCGTCGATGCCGCCGGGAATCACGTACTTGCCCGTGGCGTCGATGACCGTGTCGACGGATGCCGACAGATCGTGCCCCAGCAGGGTCGACCCGGGCGCGAGCACGGCGACGATGGTCTCGCCGTCGACGAGCACGTCGGCCGCGCCGCGGCCGGTGGCGGAGACGACCGTGCCGCCGCGGATCAGCATCGTGCTCACGGCTTCACCACCGCCGTGTAGCTCTCGGGACGACGGTCGCGGTAGAACTGCCAGTTGTTGCGCACCTCGCGGATGAGGTCGAGGTCGAGGTCGCGCGTGACGATCTCGGTCTGGTCTTGGCTCGCAACGTCGCCCACGTAGTTGCCGCGCGGGTCGACGAAGTAGCTCGAGCCGTAGAAGGTCACGGCGAGGTCGCCGAACTCGTCGCTCTCGGTGCCGATGCGGTTGTTGGCCGCGATGAAGTACTGGTTCGCGGCCGCCGCGGCGGGCTGCTCGAGCTCCCACAACCGGTTCGAGAGGCCGGGCTTGGTCGCGCTCGGGTTGAACACGAGCTCGGCGCCGTTGAGGCCGAGCTCGCGCCATCCCTCGGGGAAGTGCCGGTCGTAGCAGATGTACACGCCGACCTTGCCGACGGCCGTGTCGAACACGGGGTAGCCGAGGTTGCCGGGGCGGAAGTAGAACTTCTCCCAGAACCGGTCGAGGTTCGGGATGTGGTGCTTGCGGTACTTGCCGAGGATCGTGCCGTCGGCATCCACCACGACGGCGGTGTTGTAGTACACGCCGGGCATGTCTTCTTCGTAGATGGGGAGGACGATGACGAGCTTCAGCTCTTTCGCGAGCTTCGCGAAGCGCTGCACGATCGGGCCGTCGGCCGGCTCGGCGTAGTCGTAGTACTTGGCGTCTTCGATGATGCCGAAGTACGGCCCGTAGAAGAGCTCTTGAAAGCAGATGATCTGAGCCCCGTCGGCGGCGGCATCGCGCGCGAACTGCTCGTGCTTGGCGATCATCGATTCCTTGTCGCCCGTCCAGGTGGTCTGGGTGATGGCGGCGCGGATGGTGGTCATGGGTGGTTCCCCTTTTCCTCTTTGAACTGGGGCCAGTGTGCGCTTCGAGCGTTTCCGGCTCGTTTCGCCCAGTGACGCGTGAGTAAAACCTAAGGCGCAGGTGCGCAGGGGAACACCCGCGCGCACATATGAGCACGAGTCGACGGCGCTAGCGTTGACGGCATGAGGATCGTGGTGCTCGCGGGCGGGGTCGGAGGCGCGCGGTTCGTGCGCGGGCTGCGCGAGGCGGTGCAGCGCTGGCACCCCGACTCGTCGATCGATGTGATCGTGAACACGGGCGACGACTGGTGGCTGGCGGGCCTGCGCATCACTCCCGACCTCGACTCGATGCTCTACACGCTGTCGGGGCAGAACGACGAGGTGCGCGGATGGGGCCGGGTCGGCGAGAGCGAGCGCGTCTCGGCCGAGCTGCAGGCCTACGGCGTGACGCCCGACTGGTTCACGCTCGGCGACCTCGACCTCGGCACGCACATCGCACGCTCGGCTTGGTTGCGCGCGGGGCTCACCCCCTCCGACGTGGTCGCCCGACTGCAGGAGCGCTGGGATCTCGGCGGCGTGCGCCTGCATCCTTCGACGGATCAGGAGATCGACACGCACGTGTGGGTCGCCTCGGACACGGGCGCTGAGGAGGATCTGCACTTCCAGGAGTGGTGGACCCGCTACCGCGCCCAGGTTCCGGCCCTGCGATTCGAGCAGCGCGGCGTCTTGTCGGCGACCCCCTCACCGGGAGCGCTCGCCGCGCTCGCAGCGGCCGACGTGGTGCTCGTCGCACCGTCAAACCCCGTGGTCTCGATCGGGACGATCCTGGGCATTCCGGGCATGCGCGAGGCGGTGCTCGCGGCTGGCTCGTTGTCAGCGACCGGCCGTGCGCCGATCGTCGGCGTCTCGCCGATCATCGCGGGGGCCGCGGTGCGCGGTATGGCCGACGCGTGCCTCACGACGATCGGGGTGGAGACGGATGCCGGCGCGGTCGCCCGGCACTACGGCCCCCGGGCTGGGGTTGGTTCGAGCGCGGGCGGTCTGCTCGATGCGTGGCTGGTCGACGAGGTGGACGAGCCGCTCGTGGCCGGGTTGCGCGCGGACGGCTTCGCCGCCGCCGCGGTGCCGCTCTGGATGCGCGACCTCGACACCGCTGCGGCCCTCGCCGAGGCGGCGCTGGCGACGGCGAGCGCCGCGAGTGCGGGCTGACACCGCCGCGCTTGCCGCAGCGCGACGGCCGGCGCGACCGCGAGCCGCGTGCCCGAGGAGTGGTCGCGATCACTCCAGTGCACGATGAGGTCGCTCGGAGCGCCTCGAGCTCGGCGGCCGCCCGCCGGCAGCGCGATGTGCAGGGGGTGCTGCTCGGGGAGCGCGCTCTCCTCGAGCATCCCGTGATGCACCAGGGCGCTGACGCACGCGAGCGGCCCGCCCGCGGCCCACGCCGCCCGCGCATCCGGGAGCACCGTCTGGGCGGCGTACCAGCCCTGTCGCACGCGGGTGAGATAGCCGTAGTGGAGCGCGAACCAGAACCTCGTCTCATCACCACCGGACGCCTGCAGCAGCTCGCGCCGCGAAGCGATGCCGCCCATCCTTCGCAGGATGAGCTCGAACCGTCGGAACCCTGCGAACTCGTCCTCGCTCGGCGCGCTGCGCTCCTCAACGGGATCGCGAAAGGGATCCTCCGGGTCGCGTGATGCGGGCGGCATCGCGGCACTGTCGCACCGTTGGGCTGCTCGCAGCCTGCTGCGCTCTGCCCCTGTGGACGCTCGCCCGGCGACCTTGGCCGAGAGGGAACGGCACCGGGGGCAAACACCATGAGTTGTGGACGAACGTCGACAACCATCGACACGAAACGTCGTAAGCGTCGGTAGATCTGCGTGCGGAGAATTCCAGAAACGCGGAGCTTTACGATTCGCATTCACGAACTTCCGCGCTTTCGGAAGCCTCCAGCGCTGAAACAGGAAGGTGGAACGCCAGCGGAGAGCCGAGCAGCACGGGCGGTGGCGCGAGAGCAGTTGCGGCGCAACGCGTGTCAGGGCTGCGGCGCGAGTAGGGTGTGAGGCATCGAACGTCTCGCACCCGGTCTGGGGTGCGACCTGGCGCCACTCTTGCGGTGCCCGACCTGGCGGGCTCAACGTGCTTGCCGTCGCTCGGCCTGCCGGGAGCATCCATGACCGACACCACCCCCGCCACCACGCGCGCCACCGGCACCACCGCGAGCGCCGCCGACTTCGTGCCCACCGCATCCGCGATCTCGCGCGCGCTCAAGCGCGCCGAATCGGGCGTCACGATCGACGCGACCGAGGCCGAGACGCTGCTGCACTGCCGGCACGACGACCTCGAGCGGCTGCTGACCGTCGCGAGCCGCGTGCGGGATGCGGGGCTCGAGAAGGCCGGACGCCCCGGCGTCATCACGTACTCGCGCAAAGTGTTCATTCCGCTCACGCACCTGTGCCGCGACCGCTGCCACTACTGCGTGTTCGTGCAGACCCCCAATCAGCTCGCCGCGCAGGGCAAAGCTCCCTTCCTCTCCCCCGACGAGGTGCTCGAGATCGCGCGCCAAGGCGCCGCGCTCGGGTGCAAAGAAGCCCTCTTCACGCTCGGCGACCGCCCCGAAGACCGCTGGCCCGCCGCTCGCGAATGGCTCGATGCGCGCGGCTACGACTCCACGATCGACTACTTGCGCTCCGTCGCCATCCTCGTGCTCGAAGAGACCGGCCTGCTGCCGCACCTCAACCCCGGCGTCATGACCTGGCAAGAACTGCAACGCCTCAAGCCCGTCGCGCCGAGCATGGGCATGATGCTCGAAACCACCTCGCGCCGGCTGTTCGAGACGCGCGGGCTTGCGCACTTCGGAAGCCCCGACAAAGACCCCGAGCTGCGCCTGCGCGTGCTCGAAGACGCCGGCCGCAGCGCCATCCCGTTCACGACCGGGCTGCTGCTCGGCATCGGCGAAACCTACGCCGAACGCGTCGACGGTATGTTCGCGATTCGGGCGAGCTCGCGGCGGCACGGGCACGTGCAAGAGGTCATCATTCAAAACTTCCGTGCCAAACCGCGCACGGCCATGCGCGCCGCCGACGACCTCGCGCTGCAGGAGTACATCGCCGCCGTCGCCGTCAGCCGCCTCGTGCTCGGCCCGAGCGCGTGCGTGCAAGCGCCGCCGAACCTCACCGACGCCGAAGAGCTCGGCCTCCTGATTCGCGCGGGCATCGACGACTGGGGCGGGGTGAGCCCGCTCACACCCGACCACGTCAACCCCGAGCGCCCCTGGCCGCAGATCGACGAGCTCGCGCGCCTGACTGCCGAGTCAGGGTTCACGCTGCACGAGCGTTTGACCGCGCACCCCCACTACGTTCGAGCCGAAGAGCCGTGGCTCGACCCGCGCATCGTGCCGCACGTGCGGGCCCTGGCGGGAGCCGATGGGCTTGCCAACGAGGCCGCCGTGCTGCAGGGCATCCCGTGGCAGGAGCCCGACCCGGATTGGGCGAGTCGCGCCGGAACCGGCCGCACCGACCTGCACGTCGCGATCGACACCGAGGGCCGCCGCACCGAGACCCGCAGCGACTTCGACGACGTCTACGGCGACTGGGCCGAGCTGCGCGAAGCGACGGTCGCGGCTCGAAGGCCGCGCACAACAACAGAGCATGCCCGCGAGCGCACGATCGCCGTCAGCACGGGCGTCGCCGCGGTGCTGCGCCGGGCCGAGGATGCTCCGGCCGGACTCAGCGATGACGACTACCTGACGCTGCTGCACGCCGACGGCGCCGACCTCGACGCGCTCGCCGACCTCGCCGACCGAGTACGGCGCGACACGGTCGGCGACGAGATCGGCTACGTCGTCAACCGCAACATCAACTTCACGAACGTCTGCTACACCGGCTGCCGCTTCTGCGCCTTCGCGCAGCGGCGCACGGACGCCGATGCCTTCACGCTCTCGATGCAGCAGGTCGGCGACCGGGTCGATGAGGCGTGGGCGCTCGGCGCGACCGAGATCTGCATGCAAGGCGGAATCCACCCCGACCTTCCCGGCACGGCCTACTTCGACCTCGCGCGCGAAGTGAAGCGGCGCCAGCCGAGCATTCACCTGCACGCCTTCAGCCCGATGGAGATCGTGAATGGAGCATCCCGCACCGGGTTGTCGTTCGCCGAGTTCTTGACGGCCGCGAAAGAGGCAGGGCTCGACACGATTCCGGGCACGGCCGCCGAGATTCTCGACGACGAGGTGCGCTGGGTTCTCACGAAGGGCAAACTGCCCGCCGCCGAGTGGATCGAGATCGTCTCGACCGCGCATCGCCTCGGCATTCGCTCGTCGAGCACAATGATGTACGGGCACGTGGATGCTCCGCCGCACTGGGTCGCCCACCTGCGCACCCTCGCCCGCGTGCAGGACGACACCGGAGGCTTCACCGAGTTCGTGCTGTTGCCCTTCGTGCACGCGAGCTCGCCCGTCTACCTCGCGGGCGTGGCGCGGCCCGGCCCGACGCCGCAGGAGAACCGCGCGGTGCACGCCGTCGCTCGCCTCATGCTGCACGGCCGCATCGACCACGTGCAGACCTCGTGGGTCAAGCTCGGCACCGAAGGCACCCAGCTCATGCTGCGCGGCGGCGCCGACGACGTGGGCGGCACCCTCATGGAGGAGACGATCAGCCGCATGGCGGGCGCCGACAACGGCTCGGAGAAGACGGTTGCTGAGCTCGAAGAGCTGGCCAGCTCGATCGGACGCGTCGCGCGCCAGCGCACGACGACCTACGGCACGCCCGACCCGGAGCGTGTCGCCGTCGCCCAGTCGCACCGCGAGCAGGGCTACGCCGCAACGGGCCGCCGGCTCTCTCTCACTGTCGCCGAGGTGCGTTCCGGAGGATAGTGGTGCCCATGTCCACCATGGTCTTCATCAACCTGCCCGTGGCCGATCTGGCCCGCTCCCGCGCGTTCTACGAGGCGCTCGGCTACTCGATCAACGAGCTCTTCTCCAACGACGACGGCGCCTGCGTCGTCGTGAGCGACACGATCTTCGTCATGCTGCTGACCCACGAGTTCTTCGGCAGCTTCATTCCCGGCCATGCGGTGGCGGATGCCCGCTCGGCGATCGGCGCCCAGTACGCGCTGAGCTGCGACAGTCGTGACGCGGTCGACACCCTCGTCGCCCGCGCGGTCGAGGCCGGCGGCTCGGCCCTCGAACCGCGCGACCTCGGCTTCATGTACAGCCGGGCCTTCCGGGACCCGGACGGCCACTACTGGGACCCGTTCTGGATGGAGCCGGCGAACGCCGAGCAGGGCCCGCCGGAGGAGTACCGCTGAACCCCTGAGCTGCAGCAGCGCGCCGGAGCTACAGCAGCGCGCTCGTGCGCGGACCCAGCAGCACGACCCCCGACTCGGCGAGCAGGCCGAGGGCGCTGAGCTGCTCGAGCGTGTCGACGTCGCGGCGCAGCCCCGAGCGCTCGGGGATCTCGAGCTCGACGTAGCCCGCGTCGCGGTGCTGCTCGGCCGAACCGGGGCCGAACCGCAGAGAGTGCGGCAGCGCCGCTGAAGCGACGACGAGCGTCGTGCCCTCGCCCTCGGCGTCGGGCACGAACGCCCAGTGGTGCTCGCTCGCGGCGACGAGGGCGGCATCGAGATCCTCGGGCTGCAGGGCCGGCAGGTCGCCGAGCAGCACGGCCGTCGGCGCCACAGGGTCGGCAGCGGCGAGCCCGGCGCCGATCGCGACGAGCAGCCCGAAGCCGGGGTCGTCGACGACGCGCACGCCCTCGATCGGCTGCGGCAGCGCGCCCACGACGATGAGCTCGCCGACCTGGCGCGCGGCACGGGCCGCCGATACGGTGTCGAGCGCGATCGCCGCGGCGAGGGCCGCGCGCCGGGCATGCGCCTCGGCACCGCCGTCGGCGGCGAGTCGGCTCTTCGCGCTCGCGGCGTCGCGCACGGGGACGACGAGCGAGACGAGCGCAGACACCGGCCCAGCCTAGGTCGTGAGCGCGGCGGCGAGCAGCCGCTCATCGGCGGGCGTGCGGTCGAGCAGCGACACGGGTGCGACGGCCGCCACGACCCGGCGCCACCGCGGTGCGGAGCGCCGCAGCGCCCCGAGCAGCCCGTCGATCTCGGGCGCATCGACGCGCCCGCCGGGCTGCGCGTAGGCCCGGTTCTCGAGGGCCGTGCGCACGCGGTCGAGCGCGTCGGCGCGCGCCGGGGCATGCTCGTCATTCGGCCATCGGGCCGCCCACGCGGCGGCGAGCGCGCGCGGCGTGCTCGACTCCTCGGCGGGCAGCCCGAGGTCGCGCGCCGTGTCACGCAGTTCGCGCCAGCGGTCGAGCGGATCCGGCGACCGGCGACGGCGGGCGCGACGTCGGGCCCGCACGGCACCGGGAGCCGCCAGCAGCAGGAGGAGCAGCGCGAGGAGGACCGCGGCGAGCGGACGGGCATCCGCACCCCCCTGCAGGGGCCCCGCGGCGCTCACGCCGTCGACCGAGCCGTCGTTGCCGCCGTCGATGAGATCGCTCGGATCCGCACCCTCGACGCCCGGGGTGGGCTCGGGCGACGCCGACTCCCCCGGCTCGGCGGGCCCAGCACTGGGCGCGGCGGTCGGCTCGATCGGCTCGCCCGTCTCGGGGTCGACCGCGGGCTCCTCCCCCGGCGCGGGGACGTCGTCGCTCGCGTACTCGGGCACGGCACCGCGCGAGGGCGTCGGCTCGAACCGCACCCAGCCGATGCCGTCGAAGTGCAGCTCGGGCCACGCGTGCAGATCGTCGGTGCTCACGACGAACTCACTCGGAACATCCGGATTGCGGCTGCCCGGCAGGAAGCCGACGGCGATGCGGGCGGGGATGCCGAGGGTGCGCGCCATGAGTGTCATCGCGGCCGCATAGTGCACGCAGTACCCGGCGCGCGCCTCGAGGAACACGGCCACGATGTCGGCGCCCGTGCCGTCGTAGCCGAGCTCGACCGGGGCCTCCTCCGAGTAGACGAAGTCGCCGCCCGTGAAGAACCGCTGCAGCGCGAGCGCCTGGTCGTACGCCGACGGCCCCGCGGCCGCGTCGGCGACCGCCTCGGCCGTGCGAGCGACGATCGGGTCGAGCCCCTCCGGAATCGCCCGGTAGCGGTCGAGCCCGTCGGCGGCGGTACCGGCCTCGCGCAGCTGCAGCGGGGTCGGCTCGGCGACGAGGCTCTCGACCGCGTACTCTCCCCCGCGGAACGACCCCTCGACGGCGCTGACGGTGATGCCCTGCGGGTCGACCACCCAGGAACCCTCGAGTCCGGTGACCTCGAGCGGCGCGGCGGGCAGCGGCACCCAGCGCGAACGAACATTCTCGAGCTGGATGCTCGTGCTCACGGTGCTCGTCGGCACCTGCTCGCCGAGCCACGTCGGCGGCCCGACCTGATCGGACTCGGTCGCCTCGCCGCCGAGCACGGGCTGCACCGTCTGGCCCTCGAAATCGGCGAGGTGCGAGAGCGTCAGATACACACCCCCGTCGGCATCGGTCGAATAGCGCAACGCGGTGACGGGGGTGTCGCGACGCAGGTCGTCGCCGAGCTCGAGCACCGGGTTGACGCCCGTCACGAGACCCGCCAGGCCCGTGCCGGGCAGCGCGGCACCCGCGATGACGGGCGGCAGCAGCGGCGGCACGAGCAGCGCGGCGACGAGCACCCCCGCCGCCACGGCGAGCGCGCGCCCCGCCGCCGCGGCTCCTCCGCTCGCGGCAGGCCGGTGCACTGCCAGGGCGAGCAGGAACGCCGCCGCTGTCGCGAGCACCGAGAGCAGGGGCAGAGCGCCGGGCGCGAGGACGACCGGCACCGCGAGGATCGCCAGCAACGGCACCGCGATGAACGCTGGACGGCGCCCGTGCACGAGCACCGCCTCGGTCATGATCGCGAGGCCCGTGACGCCGATCGCCATGATGAACCGGATGCCGTCATCGGCCGCCGCCGGAATGGACTGCTCGGCGATCGACAGCTCGCCCGCGGCAATGAGCTCGAGGAACCGCGCGACCGTCGCCGGCAGCGGCACGACGCCGAGCAGCGCCGTGTCGGCGGCAAACTGCACCGTGAGCGCGAGCAGCGCGCCGAGCAGCGCGGCCGCCGTCGCGCCGACGACCGGCCACCGTGTCAAGAACCGTCGGGCCGTGGCGGCCGCGGCGATCGCCGCCGCCACCACGACGAGCACGCTCGGACCCCAGAGCCCCTCATCGAGGATGGCGCTGAACGCCGTGACGGCCGCCGCGACCGCGAGCAGGGCGACGCTGCTGAGTGCCACAGAACCGCGCCGCTCGCCGCGCGACGACGAGAGGGCCGCGCCCGTGCGGGGCCGCTCAGCCACGACCCACCACCGCGGGCAGCGCCCAGTCGGGCAGGTCGCCGAGCTGCTCGCCGAGCAGGGCGAGCCAGGCGTCGTCGGGCGCGCGCCGGATCGACACGCGCGCGACGGCCCAGCCAGCCCGTTCGAAGGAATCCCGCACCGGGTCGGGGTCGAGCGACCCGTCAGCACGCACGCCCGGAGCCGCCGGACCCGCGAGCAGCGCCACGGCGGGGGCGCGGCCGGAACGCTGGGCGAGCATCCACCGCAGGGTCTGATCGTCGGGGGCGCCCGCGATCACGACGATCGGCGGAGCGCCCGGTGCGGCGCGCTCGGGAAGGTCGCCGGCGCGCGCCCCGAGCTCGAGCAGCGCGAGCTCGCCGAGCACGTCGCCGACCGGGCCGTCGGCGACGGGGGCGTCGGCGCCGCGCTCGGTCGGGGTGTCGAGCTCGACGCTGTAGCCGCGTTCGGCGAGGTGCACGGCGGCCGAGGCGGCCATGCGCACGATCCACTCGAAGGTCGGGCTCGACGCCGTGCGCTGACCGCGCGCGAGTCGGTCGCGCACGAGCTGCGCGTCGCGATAGCCGATCGCCTGCGTGTCGACGACGAGGCGCGCGTGCGGCCCCGCCTGCGGCTCGTCCTGCCGCACCATGAGCTCGCCCTGGCGCGCCGTCACGCGCCAGTGCACGCGGCGAAGGGCGTCGCCATCGCGGTACTCGCGCGTCACGACGTCGTCGTCGGCGCGCTCGCGCGACCGCGAGGTGCGCGGTCCCGCATCGGTCGAGGGGTCGGGAACGGGCCCGACGGGCAGCGGCGTCACGGCCGGCAGCACGAGCTGCGCGACGACCGCGCGCGTGTCGGTGACCCGCAGCGCGAGCGCGAAAGGATCGCGATCCTCGATGAGCAGCGGGCCGACGAGGGCGAGGCCCCGTCGGGCGGGCCAATAGCGGTAGCCGAGGGATGCGGGCCGCGCCCCCGTGACCTCGCGCAGGCGGCCCGGCCCCGCGAATCCGGGCAGCATGGGCACGCGCTCGACCCATTCGGCGGCCCGCGCGCGTCCGCTCACGGTGACCGTGACCTGCACCTGCTCGCCCTCGGTCGCGACGACGGGCTCGAGCTGCCGGCCCACGCGCACTCGCGGGCGCGAGCTCGCGACGGCCGCGAGGGCGATGAGCGGGGCCGCGACGGCGATCGCCGCGATCGGCAGCAGCTCGGGCCGCTCGAGCACGTAGGCGAGCGCGCCGAGGCCCACCGCGACCACGAGGAACGCGATGCCGCGAGCGGTGAGCCGGGGCACGAGCGGAGGCCTAGTCGCGCGCGGTCGGCACCGGCACGGGCGTGGCCGCCACGATGCGCTCGACGACCTCGTCGACACTGCGCACGGTGCTGCCGTCGGGATGCTGCGCCCGCGGCACCAGCAGCATGCGGTGCGAGAGCACCGTGGTCGCGAGCGCGTCGATGTCGTCGGGCAGCACGAAGTCGCGGCCGTCGAGGGCGGCGCGCGCGCGGCTCGCCCGCACGAGCTGCAGCGTCGACCGCGGGCTCGCGCCCAGGCGCAGGGCGGAGTCCTCGCGCGTCGCCTGCGCGATGGCGACCGCGTAGCGTTCGACGGCGGGGCTCACGTACACCTCGCGCACGGTCGCGATCATGCGGCGCAGCCCGGCGACATCGACAACCGGTTCGACCCGGTCGAGCGGGCTGCCGTGCTCGCGATCGCGCACCATGAGCGCTTCGCTCTCGGCGTCGGGGTAGCCGATCGAGATGCGCGCCATGAAGCGGTCGCGCTGCGCCTCGGGCAGCGCGTAGGTGCCCTCCATCTCGATGGGGTTCTGCGTCGCCACGACGAGGAACGGGCTCTCGAGGTGGTGCGTGCGGCCGTCGACGGTGACCTGCTGCTCCTCCATGCACTCGAGCAGGGCCGACTGCGTCTTGGGGCTCGCGCGGTTGATCTCGTCGCCGATGACGATGTGGGCGAACACCGGACCCGGCGTGAACTCGAAGGTGCCGAGCTGCTGGCGGAAGACGCTGACACCCGTGATGTCCGCCGGCAAGAGGTCGGGCGTGAACTGAATGCGGTTGACGGTGCCGTCGATGCAGCGCGCGAGCGCGCGGGCGAGCATCGTCTTGCCGACGCCGGGCACATCTTCGATGAGCAGGTGCCCTTCGGCCAGCAGCACCGTGAGCGCCGCATCCACCGCGTCGGGCTTGCCGTCGAGAACGCTGTTCATGGCCCGCCGGATGCCCGCTCCGAGTTCCGCGAACTGCTCAGCGCTCAGCGCCCCGACCTCCGACGTCGTCGTCATGCTCATTCCTCGACTCTGTCACGGTCTTCCGGAGCGTGGGCCGAGAATCCCGCACGGTAGCCGTCTTCGTAGGCTTCGCGGCTGCCGATCGAGAACATGTCGTCGGCGTGCGGGCGCACGAGACTGCGCGCGCCGGGCGCATCGTCGTCGAGGAGCCGGGCGAGCCCGCGCACGGCTGCGACGGGGATGCCGCTCGCCTTGCCTTTCACGAGGTCGGCCGCCGCGGCGATCTCGTCGCCGACCGCCGGGGCTGTCACTTCGAGCAGCTTGCCCGCGGCGTCGCGCGACCCGCGCAGGTCATCGAGCAGCCGCACGCCGCTCGCGCCGATCACGATGTCGGTCTGCCCTTCGCGCCACGCACGGCCCGCCGTGTCGGTGATGACGACGCCGACCGGTGAACCGACGCACGCCTCGACGGCGGCGCGGATCGCCGCGGCGCTCGCATCGGGATCGAGCGGCAGCAGCAGCACCGTGCCGTCGGCGGTGTTGCTCGCGTCAACGCCGGCCGCGGCCATGACGAGGCCCAGACGGTTCTCGACGATGCGGGTCGTACCGCCGTCGGCGCGGGCGCGCGTCGCGACCTCCCGCACCGTCTCGTCGGTGATCGCCTGCTCGCGGTCGGCGGCGTGCACGACGCGGCCCTCGGCCTTGCTCACGATCTTGCTCGTCACGGCGAGGATGTCGCCGGGCTCGACCTCCGCGCGCCGCGCAGCGTCGGAGATGAGGCGCGGCAGGTGGTCGCCCGGGGTGATCTCGGGAAGCCCCGAGATGCCCCAGACGCGCAGCTCTGCGGCGGGCGGTTCGGCGGCGCTCGCGTCGGTCATGCGCCCATTCTTCCCGGTCGGGTGATCCCCGGGGGCTGTGTGCCGTTCGCGGCACATGCCGCGCGCGGCACACTCAGCGGGTGAGGCGACCGGAGCGATGCCGGCGTTCGCGAGCGGGCGGCGCCGAGTCGGCACTCTCGCGGGTGGCTGGGGGCGTGAAGCCGCGGTACTCGCCGGGGCCGTAGTACTCCTCGAGCCCGCGCCTCACCCCCATCCACACGACCGTGTAGATCACCCAGATCAGAAGGGTGACTCCGACGACGACCGCAACGAACACGAGGATCGGGATCGCAGTGAACAGGGCGTCGAAGGGGGCGATCGGGTTCATGAGCAACACTCTGGCACAGGTATCCGACGCCGCACGGTGCACGACTCAGCGGGAGAGGCGGGGCAGCACCTCGCGGCCGAAGAGCTCGAGGAACGCATCCTGGTCGCGACCGACGTTGTGCAGGTGGATGCGGTCGATGCCGAGGTCGAGGTAGCGCTGGATGTTCGCACGATGCGCATCCGGGTCGCTCGAGATCAGCATCCGCTCGTCGAAGTCGTCGGGGCGCACGAGCTTGGCGATCTGCTCGAGATCGTAGGGCGAGCGGATGTCGCTCTTCGCGAAACGCATGCCCGCCTGCGGCCACTCGGCGAGCGCGTTCTGCATCGCCTCGGCCTCGGTCGGCGCCCACGAGAGGTGCAGGCGCAGGGCGTGCCGCGGCGCCTCGCGCCGCCGCCCCGCCTCCCGCGCCCCCTCGCTGAAGCGCTGCAGCAGCACCGGCAGCTTGTCGAACGGCACCGAGTCGATGAGCAGGCCATCGGCGACCTGCCCGGCACGGCGCGCCGTGATCGGCCCGGCCGTCGCGATGAGCAGCTGCGGCGGTGCCGACGGGCTCGTCCACAGCCGGGTCGACTCAAGCTGGTACCAGCGGCCCTCGTGCTTGACGTCGCGGCCAGCCGAGCCGGAGGCGAAGAGCTTCTTGATGATCGTCACCGCTTCGAACATGCGGTTGATGCGCTCGGCGGGCTCGGGCCAGTAGCCGCCGACGATGTGCTCGCTGATCGCCTCGCCGCTGCCGAGCGCCAGCCAGTGCCGCTCGGGGTACAGGCTCGCAAGCGTCGCGGATGCCTGCGCGACGAGCGCGGGATGCCACCGGAAGGTCGGCGCGAGGGCACCGACCCCGAGCTCGCCGGTCGTCTGGGCGCCGAGGGCGGAGACGACGTTCCAGACGAAGCCCGCCTCGCCCTGGCTCGGGGTGAACGGCTGCGCCGCGTCGCCCGCGAGCGTTCCGCGGAAGCCGTGCCGCTCGGCGAGCGCCGCGAGCCGCACGGCCTCGCGCGGGGCGAGCTGTTCGAGCGCGGCGGCGTAGCCGATAGCGGGCACGGTCATGCGGTCGGGGCCACGCTCTTCGTCGACTTGCCGGCGAGGTGCGGGCCCGCCATGACGGGCTCGTAGCGCGGCGACTCCCCCGCGGTGAGGCAGGAGGGCAGGCACTCGACGATGGCGGAGTAGTTCGCGTTGTGGAAGAACGGCATGCTCTGGCGGCGCTGGCTCGCGGCGGCGCTCAACCCGGCCGCAGCATCCGGATTCACCACGCGGTGCAGGGTCGAGGTCCAGCGGTCGTTCGTCCAGCGGGCCATGAGGTCGCCGATGTTGATGACGAGCGCGCCCTCCGCCGGTGGGATCGGCACCCACGACTCGGTCGCGGCGTCGTGCACCTCGAGACCCGCGCGACCGGGCTCTTGGCGGAGGATCGTGAGCGTTCCGTAGTCGGTGTGGGCTCCCGCGCGCAGCTGCCCCGGCTCGGGCGGGTGCGTCTGCTCGGGGTAGTTGATGGACCGCAGGGCGCTGGGGCTCGCGTCGATGGACCGCGCGAAGTAGTCGGCCGGGAGGTCGAGCCCGAGCGCGAACATGCCCATCAGTCGTTCGGCGAGGGCACTCATCTCGGCGTAGTACGCCTGCCACGTCGACTGCAGCTCCGGCAGCGCGGCAGGCCACACGTTCGCCGTGAACAGCGCGGCCTCCGTCTCGTCGACCGGCGAGAACGAGGGGCGGATGCCCGGCCCCATGTTGAACGACTCCTTCAGGTCGCCCGGCGTGATGTCGCCGCGCGAGGCCGCGAGCGACTCGCTGCGCATCGGGAAATAGCCGTAGAGCCCGCCGGCGGTCCGCTCGACGGCGAGCTTGTCGGCGAGCGGCAGATCGAAGAAGGCGCGCGCCGCGCTCCACGCGGCATCGGCCACCGCGGGGTCGACCCCGTGGTCGACGACCTGGAAGAAGCCGACCGTGCGCAGAGTCTCGTCGAACTCGCGCCCGACGACGCTCGGGTCGCGGTCGAGACTGATAGTCGGAACGGCGATCGACGGCGTCATGGCCACACGCTACCGCCTCGGTCAGCCGGTGCACACCGCGCGAGCATCCCGCGCCCAGGAGCCTCGCCTAGCGTCGAAGCACCGACCCGGAAGAGGAGCCATGCCCACCATCACCGCCCTGCTCGAGCGCTTCGACCGGCTCGTCGTCTGGACGATGGACGCGTTCGGCATCAAGTTCGCCCGACTCGCCCTGGGCATCGTCTTCATCTGGTTCGGCGCGCTCAAGATGATCGGCGAGCTGAGCCCCGCCTACGACCTGGTCGCGGCGACGATCTACTGGCTGACACCCGAGATCATCATTCCGCTCATCGGCCTGTGGGAGGTCGCGATCGGCGTGGCGTTCCTGTTCCCCCCGCTCACCCGGGTGGCCCTGCTCCTGCTCATCCCGCAGATGCCCGCGACCTTCCTGCCGCTCGTGTTGCTGCCCGAGGTGACGTTCACGGTCATCCCGTGGGGCCTCACGCTCGAGGGCCAGTACATCGTCAAGAACCTCGTCATCATCGCGTGCGCCCTCATCATCGGCGGCACGGCACTGAGGAAGGACCGCAGCGACCGCGAGGCGCGCACCGGGGCGATCGAGGTGCCCGTCTCGACCGGGTGATCGATCAGTCGCGGTGCGCTGCGACCCAGTGATCGGGGCGGCGGATGCCCGGCGGAAGCAGTGTCGACGCGTCGCCCATCGCGGCCGTCACCTGGGGCTGCGTCAGGAACAGTGCCGCGCTCGCGTCGGCACCCGAGAGGTCGGCATCGCGCAGATCCGCCGCGAGCAGGTCGGTGGCCGCCAGGTCGGCACCCCGCAACGATGCGGCGATGAGCAGAGCGCCGCGCAGGTCGGCACCCCGCAGATCGGCACCGTCGAGCCGCGCGCCGAGCAGGTCGGCGCGCGGGCCGAGGGTGCGACCGCGCACGCGCGTCGGGGCCGGCAGGCCGCGACGCGCGGCGGCGGCGAGCTCGGCGAGCAGCGGCAGCACCGAGGCTCGCACGGCATCGAGGTCGAGCGCGAGCAACGCCTCGGGCCCGGCGCCGCCGAGGCGCTGCGTCGCCTCGGCGGCATCGAGCAGCGCGCGGCGCTGCGTCGCCTCGGCGGCATCGAGCAGCGCGCGGCGCTGCGGCCCCGCATCGGGGTGGGCGAGGGCCTCGGCGAGCCACCACTGCAGCTCGTGCAGGGCCCGGGCGATCGGCAGGGCGGCGTAGAGGGCCGTGCGGGCCGTGCTCGTATCCGGAGCACTGTCGACCGCCGCCTGCGAGAGCCGCTGGCCCGCACCGAAGCAGTCGTAGACCGAGCACCCGCGGTAGCCCCGCGGGCGCAGCTCGGCATGAATCGTGCACGAGCGATCATCGGCGAGGTTGCGGCACGGCTCGCCCGCCGGCTTGTCGTGCGCGAAATCGGCAGAGCGCGTGAAGGCCAGCGCGACGCAGCAGAGCGCAAGACAGTCACCGCACGAGGGCACGAGCAGCTGGCGACGATCGCCGCGCGGCAATAGTGCAGTGCGGGTCGGCTCGGTCATCCCGAGATTCTGCCCGGTCGCGCGCGCGGGGCCAACCGCACGCGTCAGATCGGCGACTCGCCGCGCGCGAGCCGTTCCATGTAGCCCGACAGCTTGCGCGACCGCGTCTCGGCGCGCACGACGCCGTCAAGGCGGAACACGATGCCGAACCGGGCTTGGGCGCTGAGCGCCGCGAAGGTCGCTGACGCCGCGGGTGAGGCGTCGAGCGCGGCCTGCAGGTCGGCGGGCACGACCATACCCTTCTGGCTGTAGGCGGCATCCCACCGACCGTCGGCCTTCGCCCGCTCCACCTGTTCGAGGCCCGGTGGGCGCATGCGGCCCGCCTCGGTCAAGCGCTCGATGATGCCGACGTTGCGCTGCGACCACACCGAGCGAGGGCGCCGCGGCGTGAACACCTGCAGCGAGTAGTCGTCGTCGAGCCCGTAGATCTGCCCGTCGATCCAGCCGAAGCACAGCGCCGACTCGAGCGCCTCGTCGTAGGTGATGCCGGGCGCGGTCGAGCGCTTCTTCCGCATCTTCAGGCGCACCCCGGGGTGCTCCGGATGCGCCTCGAGCCACTCCTCCCAGGCTTCGACGCGCTCGAAGAGCATCACCGGCTTGTCGGAGTTCGCGACCACACCGTCAGCGTAGGGGCGACGGCCGACGACCGTGCTACTGCGGTTTCGTCGCGACCCCATCGAGCCAGAGCGTGTCACTGGCGTCGCTATGCGTGCCGCCCGACCCGACGTGCTTCGCGTCGATCGTCGCACCCTTCTTGATGACGTGCACGATCGCCATCGCATGACCGCGGCCCAAGCCGTAGTCGTCGGCGAGCCACTGCACGATGACGCCGGCCTTCACGCCCGAATCGTCATAGCCGCGCGCAGCCGCCTCTGCGATGAGCTCGCGGGGCGTCTTGCCGGTCTTCGCCTCGACCGCGTCGAGGTATGCCTGAAACGACATGATCGTCCTCCCTTTACCCGTAGCGATCGACCAGGCGGTCGATCGTGCTGCCCCACCCGTCGACGCACTGGGACCACCCTGCGACGTCGGTGCCTGAAGGCGCGGCCCACGAGAGCGTGAACTCCATGTGGGTCTGCCCGCCAGTCTCCCCCAGCACGAGAGCACCCTCGAACCCGTCATCGGGGTCGGGCCAGCCGGGCCGAGCCCCCCACGCGAAGCGAAGCGCGCGGCTCGGCTGAATCTGCCGGTACACACCGCCGGTGACGTACGCGGTGGTGCTGTCAACGATCATCGGCACGCACCACGCGCCGCCGACCCGCAGATCGACGGTGATCGGCACGGTCGCTCGTGACCGGTTCTCGGGGTTCAGGTACCAGTCGAGCCGCTCGGCCACCGTCCAGTCGGCGAACACATCGGCGGGCGAAGCCCGAACGCGTCGTCGGAGCACGGTGCTCAGTTCGGGTTGCGTCTCTGCCATCACCCGAGTGTGCACGAGTGCGAGCACCACGGCCACACCGTGACACCGTGCTGTCAGAGAGTGACGACGACCTTGCCGCGGGCGTGGCCGGCCTCGGCGTGCGCGACCGCGTCGGCGATGCGCTCGACGGGGTAGACCTCGTCGACGACCACCCGCAACGCTCCCGTGCCGAGCCAGTCGGCGAGCTGCTGCAGGTCGGCCGTGTCGCGCTTCGCGAGGAATGACGTGAACGTGCGCCGCGAGAACCACGAGCGCACCGCGAGGACCGCTGGGCCGACGAGCGGACCGACCCACTGGCCGCGCGGGGCACCGCACGACACGAGAGCGCCGGTCGGGGTCAGGATGCGCGCCAGATCGCGCACCCGACGGTTGCCGGCGAGCTCGAAGACGAGGTCGAATCGCGGCAGCCCCTGCGTCACCTCGGTCGTCGTGTAGTCGATGACGTCGTCGGCCCCGAGGCGCGCGACGAGCTCGAGGTTGCGCGTGCTCGTGACCGCGGTCACGTGCGCGCCGAGCAGCTTGGCGATCTGCACCGCGAAGGTGCCCACTCCGCCGGAGGCGCCGATGATCAACACGCGCGGCCGCATCGGTTCGACCTCGCCCGGGGCCCCGGTGAGCGGCGCGACGAGCCCGCCCCGCCGCAGGCCCTGCAGCGCCGTGATCGCCGCGACACCGACCCCGCCCGCATCCGTCAACGACAGGCCGTCGGGCACGTGCACGAGGCCCGCCTCGCCCACCACTATGAGCTCACTCCAGGCGCCAAGTCCGAAGCCGAGCACCGCGTCGCCGACGGCGAACCGCGAGACGCCCGGGCCCACCGACTCGACGACACCCGCGACGTCAGACCCCATCGCCTGGCCGCGCGGTTTGGGGGCGCGCAGGCCTCGGGCGATCCGAACCAGGTAAGGCATGCCGCGCAGCTCGTGCCAGTCGAGCGGGTTGACCGAGCTCGCGGCCACGCGCACGAGCACCTGGCCCTCAGCGACGACGGGGGGCGGAGCATCCACCGCCCGCAGCACCTCGGGGCCGCCGTAGGTGGTGGCGACGATCGACTTCATGGCGGGCTCCTCGGGGGCGTGACGGCGTGCTTACAGTGTATGCTTACGCCGTAAGTTATCGATGACCGCCCGGCCTGTCAAGGAGACCGCATGACCCCGCCCCGGGATGCCCTGAGCCACGACCGCGTGCTGCAGGCCGCGCTCACCCTCGCCGACGCACACGGTCTCGACGCGCTCAGCATGCGTCGCCTCGGCGCCGAGCTGGGGGTGGAGGCGATGTCGCTGTACCGCCACGTCGCGAGCAAGGAGGCCCTGCTCGATGCGATGGTCGATGCGATCGTGCGCGACTGGATCGATGAGCACGATGCGAGCATCACCGACTGGCGAGCGCGGCTGGCGGCCGTCATGCACCGCGCCCACGACTCGCTCATGGCACGGCCCTGGGCCGTCGAGCTCGTGGCGAACCGCCCGCGCGTGGGCGACGGCCGGCTGCGCTACGCCGAGACGATCACCACCGCCCTGCTCGACGCCGAGTTCACTGCCCAGCTTGCCCACCACGGGCTGCACATCGTCGACGGCACCATCATGGGGTTCACGGCCCAGCAGGCCCGTCGGCCGTCCGCCGTGGCCCTCGGCGACCGGGTGAGGGAGCTCTACGATGGGGCGCTCGCGAGTGAGTACCCGGGCATCACGCGCACGATCCGCGAGCACCACGACCACGACGAGGAGTACGCGCTCATGGTCGATCTCGTGATCGAGGGCCTCGCGCGGCTCCGCGATGGCCGGCTGCCGCCGCGTACCGGCGTGGGCGCGGACTACGCGATCTCGCGCGCCTGACGAGAACGGGCGATCAGCGGGGGATGCGCTCGAGCGCGAAGTACGCGTTCGCCCGCGGCGTCCACAGCCACGAGAGCACGATGACCGAGATCGTGACGCTGATGATGCCCGCGACGAGCGCCACCCCACCCGAGGTGAGCGCCACGATCTGCCCCACGAGCGAGACGACGCGCACGACCGTCACGATCCAGCGCGCGAGGCCGCTGCCGCGCAGCAGCGCACCCGCCACGGCGACCACGACGATGCCCGCGACGATGATGGAGATCGCCGTCAGGAAGCCGCCCGGAACAGGGTTGGCGACGAGCGCAGCACCGGTCACCAGAACGAGCAGCATCGAGCCCCCGACGATATCGACGATGCCGCCGACGTAGGCGAACACACCGATCACGGTCACCCCCGTCGGTCGGCGCTGATCGACGGTGGGAGACGAGGCCTGGGTCATGGCGCCAGCGTAACGAATCGGTGAACAGTGCGACACGCCCGGGATTCGCGCTTGCGTCGGGCGACGCGCTGCGGGTAAGTTCGTCGAGCGCCAGAAGACGAAAGGAGGCCGAGCGTGTTGATTCGATCCACTCAGGGAATGATTCCCACCACCGCCGGCTTCGTCGGCGTTCTCACCGCCTGATCGGGTAGCCGCGTTTCTGCCGCCCGCTCTCTGCCGGTGGCGACGCTCTCGAAGCCCGATTCGAACTCTCTCGAATCCGCCACGGCTCTGCCGGGTGCGCCTGATCTCGGCCGCATCCTGCAGGGCTCACGAGCGGCTCGTGCGCTGTGCGCGGGTCGCCTTCCCCCGCCCCGCCATGAGCGGAGCATCCGGATTACCGGGCGCCGCAATCCTGCGCCCGATCGCAGTGAGGACACCCTTCTGATGAACACCACCATGTCGACGACCCGACCGGGTCGCCAGCAGCAGCACCCCCCGAGTCCGACGCTTCAGCACCGCGCTCCGACGCGACGCGTCCGTCTCATCGATCGCCTTGCGTTGCGCCTCGGCGTCGCGCTCGTGGCGTGGAGCCGTCGCCCGCGGCTGCTCGACGACCGCGACGAACGGGCCCGCCGCGTGCGGATGGCCCAGGCGAACGAGCGCCGCGAGCGTTCGATGCAGCGCGATGCGCTGCTGACCCTGCCGCCGCGCTGATGCCCGCGCTGAACCGGGCGTCTGGGGCCTACCGGCCCCAGGCGCTCGGTGGCGCGGTCACCACCGGCACGGGAGCGTACGACCAGTGCTGGCCGTTGTTGTACATGCCCGTCGCCCAGCCCGAGAACCAGATCGCGCGCTCGACCTGCTCCGTCGGCGCCGACGCGCGCAGCGTCGCCACGATCTCGCTGTAGCGGGGCAGGGCGTTGAGCGCCTCGGCGGCGTTCGCCGCAGCATCCACGAGGTCGACGTAACGGCCCGTGCCCCCGCCCCCGCCCGAGCCCCAGCCGTTGTTGAGCGGGTTGTTGCGGTTCCACCAGCTGTCGACGAAGTTCTCTTGCCGCATCCAGCGCGTGACGACCGTGACGTTGCCCTCGGTGAGCGGAAAACCCCCCATGAGCAGCACGAGCTTGGCCCAATCGTGGTTGGTTCCGCCGGCGATGAAGGTCTCGTAGCCGGGCGTCGCACTGAAGTCGTGCCGTTCGACGACCGGGATGATCTCGGGCGACGAGACGGCGACGAGCTCTTGCGCGTTCTCGTCGACATAGGCGGCGAAGAGCTCTGCCTGCGTCGGCGTCGAGAATCCGAGCGACGCCATGATGACGAGACCCGCGATGAGTGACGTGAAGACGGTGCGCGGGGTCGACCAGCCATGCCGTCGATAGGCCGGCCGAGTGCTGCGGTGGAGGTGCTTCGGCATGCGTCTGGGTTCCCCTGAGTCCGACCTCGAGCACCGCGCGGCGCGTCGAGGCCGTCGTCCAGGCTACCAGGCGCCCGAATCACCGCCCGGGGATCGACCCCACGGGTGGCGGCGGGGCGTCGGGAGCGGCGTTCGCCGCCGCGTGCCGGCGCAGCAGCCCCATGAGGCTGAGGGCGTTGATGACGCGCTGAGCGGCCTCGACCTCGACCCTGGCGCGCTGCGCGATCTTCTCCACGACGGCGAACCCCGCCGCGCTCGCCCTGACGATGCGCTGCTGCTCCTCGGTCATCGGCAGCAGCCCGAAGTCGGGCCAGCGGTAGAGACGGTAGCGGTCGCCCGCCCGCAGCCACGAGGCGCGGGCTCCCCCGAAGGCTCGCGTGCCGATGAGCCACAGCACGGGCTCGAGCGAAGCCCCGGCGAAGGCGGGCGGGTGGTCGACGAAGTCGTCTCCCGCGAACGCGGGCTCCGCATCCCGAATCGCGCGCGTTCCGATCGCGACCGTGGCGGGGTCATCCGGGAACTGCTCGAGGGGAGTCGGCCACTGGAACACGTACCCGCGCATGTCGATGAGCATCGGCTCGTGCCCGGCCGGCTGCAGGCTGACGATCATCGGCGTGGGCATGCGGCGCACGGCGTGGATCGCCATCGCGGCACCCGTCCAGCCCGGCGGCGCGGGTGGTGGCGCGGCGGGCGGAGGCGCGGTCGGTGCCTCGTGCTGCGTCTCGGCCATCGGCCGTCACCCCCGTGTTGTCGAGGATTCTGACGCTAAGCCCGGCGCGTTCCGGCCGGATTATGGCCGTGTTCCGCTCGTGTTACGCGAGCCCCCGCAAACGGGGGGCGAGGTCGCGCTCGAAGAGCTCGAGGAATCGGCGCTGATCGTGCCCCGGGGCGTGGAAGACGAGGTGGTTCATGCCGTAGTCCACGTACTTCGCGATCTCCGCGACCACCGCGTCAGGGTCGTTGCCGACGATCCAGCGCTTCGCGATCTGCTCGATCGGCAGGGCATCTGCCGCCTGCTCCATCTCGATCGGATCGGTGATGTCGTGCTTCTGCTCCTTGCTGAGCGAGAGCGGCGACCAGAATCGCGTGTTGTCGAGGGCGGTGTCGAGGTCGGTGTCGTAGGAGAGCTTGATCTCGATCATCCGGTCGATCTGCTCGAACTCGCGGCCGACCTTCTCGGCACCCTCCTTGACGGCAGGGATGAGCTCTTCCGTGTACAGCTCGACGCCTTTGCCCGAGGTGCAGATGAAGCCGTCGCCCGCCCGGCCCGCGTATCGCGCCACGAATGGGCCGCCCGCCGCGATGTAGACGGGAATCGGCTGCTCGGGCCGGTCGTAGATCGAGGCGTCATGCGTCGAGTAGTACTCCCCGCGGAAGTTCACGCGGTCCTCGCTCCACAGCTGCCGCATGAGGTCGACGCTCTCGCGCAGGCGCGCGAAGCGCTCTTTGAACTCGGGCCACTCCTGCTCGCCCGCGCCCGCGAACCCGGTAGCGATCTCGTTGAGGGCCTCACCGGTGCCGACACCGAGGAAGATGCGGTCGGGGTACATCACGCCCATCGAGGCGAAGGCCTGGGCGAGCACCGCCGGGTTGTAGCGGAAGGTGGGCGTCATGACGGAGGTGCCAATGCGGATGCTCGACGTGCGCTCGCCAACCGCGGCCATCCACGTCAGCGAGAACGGGGCATGCCCGCCGGTGTGGCGCCAGGGCTGGAAGTGGTCGCTCACGGCAACCGACTGCATGCCGTGTGCCTCGGCGGCCACGGCGATCTCAACGAGCTCGCGGGGGTCGAACTGCTCGGCGGAGGCCTTGTAGCCCAGCGTGAGAGGAAGCGTCATAGGGGCATCCTCTCACTCACTCACTCGGCGATCGCCGAGCGCAGCAGGTCGACCGACGAGACGGCGGCCGTGCGCCACTCGGCGAGCTCGTCCTCGCCCGCGTCCTCCCACAGCTCGTAGAGCTCGGAGCCGTCGGGCTGTACCGCGCGCTCCGCCGCCGTGAGGATGAGCTCGTACGCGGCATCATCGAGCTGCGTCGCGAGCAGTCGGATGTCGACCTCGTCCAGCTCGGCGGGCGGGTCGATGCGACCGAGGGCCGCGAGCGCGACCTCGACGAGCGCGAGCGCCACCGAGCCCTCCGGAGCCTCGAGGTAGTCGCCGGCGACCGCCTCGCGCAATTCGTCGAGCGTGAAGCTGCCATCGACCAACGCGTCGACCGCGTCGAGAGCGTCGTCGTTCTCGAACGACCCTGATCCCCATGCACCCATGCGCGTCAGCCTAGCCACTGGCGGCCAACGGGCCGCTGGTGTTCACTGTGAGGTGGCCGCACGTCGCGATCGCGCTTCACGTTCGAAGGGACCCCCGTGCTCGACGTCATCGCAGAGCTCCTGCCCCTCGCGGTCGCCCTCGCCCTCAGCCCCCTCGCGATCGCCTCGGTCGTGCTCATGCTGCTCTCGAGCCGCCCGCGCGCCGCGAGCATCGCCTTCCTGCTCGGGTTCCTCCTCGCGGTGATCGTCATCGCCGCCGTCGGCTACCTGCTCGCCTCGGTGCTGCCGCACGACGACGAGACGTCGATCTCGGCTCCGTTCCTGCTGACTGCGCTCGGCGTGCTCTCCGTCGTGTTCGCCGTGCGCCAGTGGCGCAGCCGCCCCGCCCCCGGAGACGACCTCGAGCTACCCGGGTGGATCGCGAAGGTGGAAGGCATCACGACATCGTCGGCCTTCGTGCTCGGGGCGATCTTCGGCGGCATCAAGCCCAAGAACCTCCTGCTGAGCATCGGGGTCGGCGTCACGCTCGAAGCCAGCGCGCTCACGATCGGCGAGTCGGCGATCGTCGCGCTCATCGTCGCGATCGTCGCCGCGCTGCCGATCGTGGTTCCGGTCGTGCTGGCGCTCGTCGCCCTCGACCGCCTGAGTGGAGCGCTCGACCGGCTGAGGTCGTGGCTCGTGCAGCACAACTCGGCGATGGTGGGCACGATCCTGCTGCTCGTCGGCGTGCTGCTCATCGGCAAAGGCCTGGGCGGCTTCGGCGGCTAGCGCCGCGTGAGGCCGGGCATCCGCCGGTCAGTCGGTGGTCTGGCTCAGCAGGAACTCGGCGACCGCGCGCGGCACGTACGGGGCGACGTCGCCACCCAAGGAGGCCACCTGGCGCACGAGCGAGCTCGAGACGTGCGCGTGGGCCGGGTCGGGCAGCAGGAAGACGGTCTCGACCCCGGCGAGGTTGCGGTTGACGATCGCCATCGGGGTCTCGTAGGCGACGTCGACCTGACTGCGCACGCCCTTGACGAGCACTTTCGCGCCCACGTCGGTGCAGTAGTCGACGAGCAGGCCGACGCTCCAGCTGGTGACGATGATGCTCGGCGGCAGCGCCCGGTCGGCCACAGCCTGCTCGATGAGGGCGACGCGCTGCGCGATCGGTAGCATCGCCTGCTTAGCCGGGTTGTGCACGACGACGACGTGAACCTCGTCGAAGATGGCCGCAGCCCGCTCGATGACGTCGAGGTGGCCCAGGGTCACGGGGTCGAACGACCCGGGAACGACGGCGACGGTGCTCATGCGCTCAGCCTATCGAGCCGCGGTCACGCCACCGTGTCGGCATCGCCCTCGTCGAGCGGCGCGGCGTAATCGGCGGTCACCAGGATCGGCAGGTGATCGGACTGCCCCTGCGGAAGCGTCGTCACGCGGGTGATCGACAGACCGATCGACGTGGCGAAGTCGAAGTGGCCGCGGAAGAACTTGTAGCGCGTGTAGGTGCGCGCGTCGCTCAGCGTCACCTCGTGCCCCGTCTCCTGCACGCTCGTCGACAAGTGGTCTTTGAACACGGGGTAGTTGAAGTCGCCCACCATGAGCGTCGGCAGGGTCGGCCCGAAGCTGTCGAGCGCGACGTGTGCCGCTCGGATCTGCGTGCGCCGCAGCGAGTTGAGCGCCGTCAGCGGTGCCGCGTGGAAGCAGCCGATGACGAGCTCGCGGTCGTGCTTCCGGTCAATGAGGTGGCTGCCGAGCAGGCGCTCGTGCGCGGGCTTGGCGATGATGTCGTGCAGCGAGCGCTTGAGCGCGAAGGCCTTCGTGCTGAGCGCCTCGAACCGTTCCTGGTTGTAGAAGATCGCCAGGCCGAGGCGGTTGAGCCGCGTGGCATCGGCGAGGTGCAGCGGACCAAGCTCGCGCGGGAGGTCGTCGGTGTCGACCTCTTGCAGGCACAGCAGGTTGGGCGTGTGCGTCTCGACGAGCTGCTCGAGCTCACCACGGGCGGCGTGCTTGCGCAGGTTGTACGAGATGACTCTCATGGCCCCATCCTCCCCCGGCCGGCGTGCCACGGTCGAATCGGGCCCACTAGTTCTTGGCCAGGAAGTCTCGCGCCGACTCATCGAGGCGGCGCTCGAGGGCCGCCTTCAGCGCGGGATGCTCGCGCAGAGCCGCATCGCCGCCCAGCACCCCGGCCGCCGCCTCGCGCGCGTCGAGGATGAGGTCGCCGTCGGTGGCGACCCGCAGCAGCCGCAGGCTCGAGCGCCCGCCGCTCTGGTTCGCGCCGAGCACGTCGCCCTCGCGCCGCAGCTCGAGGTCGACCTGCGCGAGCTCGAAGCCGTCGAGGGTCGCGGCGACCGCCTCGACGCGCTCGCGCGCCAGGCTGCCCTGCTGCGCGGCGGTCACGAAGAGGCAGAGCCCGGGCACGCCGCCGCGGCCGACGCGGCCGCGCAGCTGGTGCAACTGGCTCACGCCGAACCGATCGGCGTCGGCGACGACCATGGTCGAGGCGTTCGGCACGTCGACCCCGACCTCGATGACGGTCGTCGCGACGAGCACGTCGATCTCGCCGCGCGCGAAGGCCTGCATGGTCGCGTCTTTCTCGTCGGTCGACATGCGGCCGTGCAGCGGCTCGACCCGCCGCCCGGCGAGCGCGGGGTGCGATCGCAGCAGGGGCGTCAGCTCGGCGACGGTCGCGGGCGGGCGGGCCACGGCATCCGCGTCATCGGCGGAGCCGTCGGCGGGATCGTCGGCGAACGCGTCGGGATCGTCCTCCGGCGTCGCGGCATCGATCGCGGGCACGACCACGAAGCCCTGCCGGCCCTGCTCGAGCTCTTCGCCGAGGCGCGCCCAGACGCGGTTCCACCAGCCGGGCTTGTCGGCAAGCGGCACGATGTGGCTGACGATCGGGATGCGCCCGGCTGGCAGCATCGCGATCGTCGACACGTCGAGGTCGCCGAACACGGTCATGGCGACGGTGCGGGGAATCGGGGTGGCGGTGAGCACGAGCACGTGCGGCGGCACGGCGCCCTTGCGGCGCAGAGTCTCGCGCTGCTCGACGCCGAACCGGTGCTGCTCGTCGACGACGACGAGGCCCAGATCGGCGAACTGCACGGTGTCGCCCAGGACAGCGTGGGTGCCGATAACGATGCGGGATGCTCCGCTCGCGATCGCCAGCAGCGCCTTGCGCCGCTCGGGCTGACTGAGCTGCCCGGTGAGGAGCACGGGGCGCAGGCGGGCCGCGCGGTCAGGGCCGAGCGTCTGCACGATCGACCGCAAGTGCTGCGCGGCGAGCACCTCGGTGGGCGCGAGCAGGGCGCTCTGCCCGCCGCTCTCGGCCACCGTCAGCATCGCCCGCACCGCGACGAGGGTCTTGCCGGAGCCGACCTCGCCCTGCACGAGCCGGTTCATGGGCGCGTCGGAGGCGAGGTCGCGCGCGATCTCGTCGCCCACGAGCACCTGGTCGTCGGTGAGTTTCCACGGCAGTTCGGCGTCGAAGCCCGCGAGCTCCGCGCCCGGCCGCCGCGGGGTCGCGGGCTGCTCGCGCAGGGCGGCCCGGCGCTGCAGCAGGGCGGCCTGCAGCAGGAACGCCTCGTGGAAGCGCAGGGTGTCGCGCGCGCGGCGCCACTGCCCGTCGTTCTCGGGCCGGTGGATGAACTGGTACGCCTGCCCCAGGTCGAGCAGCTCGCGGTCGACGCGCACGTTGTGCGGCACCGGGTCGTCGACGGGCGGCAGGGTGTCGAGCACGACACCGAGGGCTTTGGCGATCTGCCAGCTGGCCACGGTCGACGTGGCCGGGTAGATCGGGATGGGCTGCATCGCCCACTTCGTCGCCTCGGGCCCCGCGTCGCGCTCGTCGCCCGCCTCGAACAGCTCGTAGTCGGGGTGGGCGAGCTGCCGCACACCGCGGTACTCGCCGACCTTGCCCGCGAAGATGCCGCGCGCGCCGGGCGTCAGCTCGTTCTTGCGCCACACCTGGTTGAAGAACGTGAGAACGAGGATGCCCTTGCCGTCGGTGATGCGAACCTCGAGGATCGTGCCCTTGCGCTCGCGCATCGACCGCTCGACGACCTCGATGACCTCGGCCACGATCGTCACGCTCTCGCCGACGACGAGCTCGCTCAGGGCCGTGAGCTCGCCCCGGCGGGCGTAGCGCCGGGGATAGTGGGTCAGCAGATCACCGACGGTGAGCATCCCGAACGCCTTCTTCAGCGAGTTCGCGCTGCGGTCGCCCAGCGCGCTGCTGAGCTTGGCGTCGAGCGGGCTGGTCACGGCGTCAACGCTACCCGCGCCGCCCGACCGTCACGGCCGGGCGCGACGGCGCCCACTCGGCTGGGCCGACTCGCTCGAGGGCTGCCGCGCAGAGTGCCGCCGCGCTTCTGGCGATCCATCGGTCACTCGTTGCGCAGCCTCGCGGGACAGTCCGCAACGAGTGACCGATCGTCGTCTTCGAGCGCACAGATCGGTCCCGAATTGCAGCACGACGCACGCCGCACCCCTATTCGGGACCGATCGAGGTCGGTATCGGCATCGGTGCCTGCGGAATCTGGAGACGACTCGGCCTTGTCGCGAGCCGCACGCGCATTCGGGCGCGGCTACCCGCGGCGTGCAGAGGGCGGGGCGCAGTAGCGTGGAGGCCGTGACACGCATCATCGCCGGGTTCGCGGGCTCGCTGACGCTCAAGGTTCCGTCGGCCGGCACCCGGCCGACGAGCGACCGCGTGCGCGAGGCGATCTTCAGCGCCCTCGAGGCGCGCGACGCGATCGACGGGATGCGCGTGCTCGACCTCTACGCCGGCTCCGGTGCCCTCGCACTCGAGGCGATCAGCCGCGGCGCCGCCTCGGCCGTGCTCGTCGAGAAGTCGTACGCGGCGGTGCAGGTGTGCAAGGCCAATGCTGCGCTTGTGGCTGGTCGGGCGGGGCGCGGCGAGCGGCCGAGCATCCAGATCATCGGAAAGCCCGCGACCTCGTACCTGTCGTCGGCGCTCGACACCTTCGACCTCGTCTTCATCGACCCGCCCTACGAGGTGGGCGGGCTTGAGCTCGACCACGTGCTTGAGGGCCTCGTGCCGCGAATGGCTCCGGATGCTGTCGTCGCGCTCGAGCGCTCGTCACGCACCCCGGCTCCGGCCTGGCCTGCGGGGCTCGAGCTCGACAAGGTCTCGCGCTACGGCGAGACCGCGGTCTACTGGTTGGATCGCACCCCTAGCTGACCCGGCTCAGCGGTCGTACACGTCGCGACGGTGCCCCAGCGTCACGACGACGACGAGCAGCACGCCATCGTCGATCGTGTAAATGATGCGATAGTCGCCGACGCGCACGCGCCAGGCGGGCCGCCCGCGCAGAGGCTTCGCGGCCGGCGGCCTCGGGTCGTCACCGAGAAGCGCGATTGCCCCGCGAATGCGTTCCCGGTCTCGGGGGTCGATGTTCTTGAGGGCTCGAACCGCCGCGGGCCGCAGCTCGATGCGATAGCTCACGCCCAGCCCAGGTCGGCCTTGACCTGTGCCCAGGGGATGTTCGGCCCCTCTTCTTCCATCGCCTCGTCGAACGCCGCCGCGTCGTCGGCCTCTTCCAGCGCGTCGAGCATGCGCTCGTACTGCTCAGGGCTGATCACAACCGCAGCGCGTTGACCGCGGCGCTCGATGAACACGGCCTCCGTCTGCGAGCGATCGATGACCTCGGAGAACTGTTTGCGCGCGTCGGCGACGCTGAGGGGGTTCATGTGCTAATTGTACATTAGGGACATTCATAATGTACATCGTCCATGATGGCGATGTCTCAGCGACGCAGACAAAGACCGGCGCGACCATCCACCTTGGGTCTCGACTCATTGTGGGAGTGTCACGTTTCGGGTGTTCACGGTCATGAATAGACAGAAGCCCGAATTGAAGGAGTGGTCACTCATGGTCTCCGAACAAGAATTGGACGATCGCTTGGCGAGCGCCAAGCGCGGCAATCTGTCGGCACCCGACGCGTTCTTCGACGCCGTGCTCGCGGAAGCTGCGCAGGAACGACCGTCGTCTCGCAAACCTCGAAAGGCAGTCGTCGTCGCGATCGTCGGCACTCTCGTGATCGGGGGTGCTGCTCTTCCGTCGGCGGCCGACGAACTGGAAGCCTTCTTAGCCCAAACGGGCTGGGACCCCGGAGAGGGAACCGAAGTGATCGCCAATTCGGAGGTCATCGACACCTCGGCCCCCGACTTCCCCGAGTATCTCCGAGCCGCATTCTGGACCGATGCCACCTTGCCGCCCGGCATGAGTCACGACGACCTGCTCGAACGGATCATCGAGCTGAACACAGCGAATCCCGGCCTCGGGCAAGAAGTCGGGTTTCGGAGGTACTACGAGGTAGCTGCGCAGTGTGGGTGGATGTCGGAGTGGAACCAGGCAATGCGGCGCGGCGACGACAATGCGGCGCGGATCGCCGCGGCGCAGCTTGAGGCAGCCAACTCCTGGCGAGGACTTGTCACGACAGACGGCGGAGGCATCATGGAACGCTACCGAGACGTAGCGGACGCAGCCGCGGCCGGCAACACTCGCGCATTCGCCGCCAGCCCCCTCCACCGCGAGTGCCAGATGATTGATGTGGAGTCACGGTGACGTCGCCCGTGACGGAGGAGTCGCGCCCAGAAAACCCACCTCCGACGATGGAGAACGCAGACCTCAGTCCCCTACTGCGCGAACTCATGCCGGAGTTGCTTCGCTACTTCGGGCGCAGGGTGCCAACGGCGGAAGACGCCGCCGACTGCCTCGGCGAAACCATGATCGTGCTGTGGCGACGACGGACAGCGATGCCGCTCGAACGAGAGCCAGCCCGGCGGTATGCCTACGGTGTTGCCGCGAACGTGCTTCGTGAATCACACCGAGGCCGAGCACGGCAGTTCGCTCTCACCGAGCGCCTGGTCGCCGACTACGACATCACTCGGGACGGTGTCGTCGACGGGGATGCAGACAGCGACCTGACTCGTGCACTGAACGCTTTGCGGCCGCTCGATCGTGAACTCGTGCTCCTCGTCGCATGGGAAGGGTTCGGCGTGGGCGAAGCCGGAGCGATTCTGGGGCTCAGCGATCAGGCATCCCGTGCGCGATACTCACGCACACGCGCACGCCTTCGTCGCACGCTGGCGAGCACCGGCGACGACTGATCCGGTTTAACCGGCCTGCCCGCTCCACTCGGCGAACGGGTCCCATCCGCCGCGCTCGTCGAACACCCGCCCGTCGACGAGCAGCGCGGGGCCGTGCCGGTCGGCCGCGACGACCCGGCCGATGATGCGGAAGCCGCCGGGAAGAGCATCCACAGGCGGTGCGACGTCGGGCGGGAAGGTCGCCAGCAGCGAGTGGTCCTCTCCCCCGGTGAGCGCGAGCGACGCGGGCGCGGCGGGGTCGAGTCCGTGCGCGAGCGCGACCTCGCGCACCTGCTCACTCGAGAGGTCGAGGCTGACGCCGCTCGCGCGGGCGATGCGGCGGGCGTCGAGCGCGAGTCCGTCGCTGAGGTCGAGCATGGCGGAGGCTCCGCCGAGGGCGGCGGCCACGCCGTCCGCGATCGGCGGGTGCGGCGTGAGCTGGGCGGTGAGGGGCACGGGATGCTCGGCGCGCAGTCGCACCGCGGCAGCAGCATCCGGAGCCCCCGTCGCGTCGACCCCACGCTCGAACAGCAGACCGAGCCCCTCGGCCGCGAGCCCCAACGAGCCGGAGACCGCGACCCAGTCGCCCGGCCGCGCGCCTGAGCGGGTCACGGGCTCGCGATCCTCGAGGTCGCCGAAGGCTGTGACGGCAATGGTCAACACGCTCGACACGCTCAAGTCGCCGCCCACGACCCCGCAGCCGGGCGCGAGGGCCTCGCACGCATCGCGCAGCCCCTCGGCGAGCGCCTCGAGCTCGGCGACCGGCGTCTCGGCGGGCGCGGCGAGCGCCACCACGAGGGCGGTCGGCCGTGCGCCCATCGCGGCGACGTCGCTGAGGTTCGTCGCCGCGGCCTTGAAGCCGAGGTCGTGCATGGTCGACCAGGCGGTGCGAAAGTCGGGGCCGTGAATCATCATGTCGGTCGTGATGACCACGCGGCGATCGGGCGCCGCGAGCACGGCGGCGTCGTCGCCCGGGCCCAGCACGGTCGACTCGCTCTCGGGCAGCAGCGGGATGATGCGCGCGAGCGCCGCGAGCTCGCCGACCGCACCGAGCGTGTCGCTGCCGTTCTGCTGATTGATCACGGCACAACGCTAGTCGTTCTCCTCACCGGTGGTACAGTGTACGAATGACTGATGCTCCGCGGCCAGACGAAGCTCCCGAACCCCCGCCCGCCTCGCCGTACGGCCCCGCCGACGGAGTGGACGAGCTCTTCGGGCAGGCGGCCGCGCCCGCGGCCCCCGCACCGCAGCCGGTCGTCGCGACCGCACCGGGCGACACCGAAGCGGTGACCCGGGCCCGGCGCACCCTGAAGCGCCTCGCGGTCGCGCTGCCGCTCGCCGGACTCGCCCTCAGCATCGTCGCCATCGTCGTGCAGGTCGCCACGGGCGGAGCCTTCGGCATCGACCTGCTGAGCGAGATCAGCGGGCTCACACTGACGTTCATCGGCCCCACGCTGCTCGTGCTCGGCCTGCACATGATCGTCTGGCGCGCCATGGTGCGGCCGCTCTCGCGCATGACTCCCGGCAGCCGAATCGGCATGATCATCGGCATCGGCGGGGTGCTGTCGTTCCTCAGCGTGATCCTCGTCTTCATCCTGGTCTTCATCGGGTTCATGATTCTCTCGCTGCTGTTCTCGGCGACCGACCAGGCGATGTAGGCGGCGGGTTCGAAGCCGACGCCAACCTGCGCCGCGATAGCGTGGTGACGATGTCGACACGCACCGTTCCTCCGCGCGCCCGCCGGGCATCCGCCGCCCTTCTGGTGGCGGGTGCACTCGTGCTGACCGGATGCGCGGGCACCGTGCCGCTCGACCCCGGCCCCGAGTCGAACGACCCCGAGTGCGCGGCGATCTCCGTGCGCGTGCCCGCCACCATCGGTGACCTCGAGCGCCGCACCACCAACGCGCAGGCGACCGCCGCGTGGGGCGACCCCGCTGCCGTCATCTACCGCTGCGGGCTGCCCGAGCAGGGCCCGAGCGATCTGCCGTGCTTCGACGTCGACGGCGTCGACTGGCTGCTCGACGAGTCGAACGCCCCGCGCTACGTCTTCACGACCTACGGCCGCACGCCCGTGACCGAGGTCATCGTCGACGTCGACTACATCGCCGGGGCCGACGCGGTGCGCGCCATCAGCGCCGCCGTCTCGGTCGTGGATGCTGATGCCCGGTGCCTCGCCGCGACCGACGTGTTCGGCGGCGGCACCGTGAGCCCCACGGCAGAGCCGACGCCCACGCCCACGCCGACGCCGTAACAGCGCGGAGCCTCAGGCGCGCGGGCCGTCGAGCCCGACGAGCTTGCCGGCGATGCCGCCCGCGGCCCGCAGCGCGGCCCCGCCGCCGAACCCGGCCTGCGGGAACACCACGCGGCGGTCGCGCGCCTCGGTGAGTGCATCGAGCAGCACGGTCGCGGCCGGCTGCTGCGGAGCCCAGAGGTAGAGCGACAGCGCGCCCGGGATCGAGTTGACCTCGTTGACGAAGAGGTCACCGCTCGCCTCGTCGAGCAGCAGGTCGACGCGCACGATGCTCGTGAGGCGCGTGACCTCGGCGACGCGCTCGGCGAGCGCGCGGGCCTGCGCGTGCACGGCCTCGGGCACGAGGGCCGGGAACTCGCGGGGGGCGCTCGTGAGCCCCGCATCCGACCCCGCCCCACCAGCCAGGTACTTCTCGGCGTAGGAGTAGAGCGCGCTGCCGGCCTCGCCGCGCAGCGGCTTCTCGAGCTGCGTGATCTCGAGGCTCGGGTGCGTGCGGAAGGCGATGTTGAGGTCGACGAGCTCGGGGCGGTACGGCTCGAGCACGGCGCCCGTGCGCAGGTGCACGCTCGTGGCGGCGAGCGCGCGCGCCGCGTCGATGTCGTCGGCGATCTCGATGCCGATCGACGAGCCGCCGAAGCGCGGCTTGACGATGTACGGGCCCGCGAAGCTCGGCTCGACGATCGTCGACACCGCTTCGCGCGGCAGGCTCGGGATGCCTGCGGCGTGCATGAGGCCGCCGAACGCGAGCTTGTCCATGCCCACCGCGCCGGCGAAGAGCGTCGACCCGGTGGCGGGGATGCCCAGCAGCGAGAACACCGCGGCCGCACCGCCGCCCTCGCCGACGCCGCCGTGGAGGCAGAGCAGAGCCGCCTGGATCTCGAGGCGCTCGGCCCCGAACTTCTTGCGGCGGTACAGGCCGGGCTCGCCCGAGACACGGGCCTCGAGCACGACCGAGTCGCGCGGCGCACCCTCGAGGTAGTCCTTCGCCTCGGTCGCGTCGGGAACGCGGAACCACTCCCCCGTCGGTGACCAGTAGATCGGCACGACGCTGTGGCCGGCGGCCGTCAGCACCCGCTCGGCCTGCAGGCCCGTCAGGATCGAGATCTCGTGCTCGGGGCTCGGTCCGCCGAAGACGACGGCCCAGGGGGCGGTACCCGCCATGGTCACCTCAGTTGCTCGTGGGCCGCGGAAGTCAGGCTTCTGCCCACGCGGCCGATCAGGGGTAGTGGTCGGGCAGATCGTTCTCGTAGAGGATAACGCCCCGGTCGCCCGCCGCCTCGACCGCGCGCGCCACGGCGGCCTCGCGGCGGTCGACCGCGATCGCCCCCGGAGCCTCGCTCGTGGCCGTGCTCGCGTAGCCCTCCAGTAGCGCAGCGCGGTTCGTGCGGGCCACCGCGAAGAGCAGGCCGTTGGCCGCGCCGATCGCCGCACCGAACGCGCGGTTGCGCTCGGTCTGCACGGGCCCGAGCTCGACCATGCCAGGGGTGACGACCACGAGCGGCCCGCCGCGCTCGGCGGCGAGGGATGCCGCGCCCTCGAGGGCGCGCAGCGAGCCCACGGGGTTGGCGTTGTAGGTGTCGTCGATCACGAGCGCTCCGCTCGGAGCGTGCTGCACTTCGGCGCGGTGCTGCGAGCCGGGCAGGTCGCCCAGCCTGGCCGCGATCGCCGCCACGGGCACCCCGGCCGCGAGCGCAATACCCGCGGCGACTGCGACGTTCACGGCATGTTCCACGCCGCCGATGCTCACAGGCACCGGCTCGGCACCGGCGCCGAGGCGGATGGACCAGTGCTGCGCATCCGTGGCCGCGTCGCTCGGCGGCACGAGCGCGACGTCGGCATCGGTCTCGGCGCGGCACGTGGTGGTGATGACGGTCTTGCCGGCGGCGCGGCAGCGGTCGGCGAGCTCGGCGAGCCGCGGGTCGTCGATGGGCAGCACGACGACAGGCGCGAGATCGGTGATGCTCGACTTCTCGCGCAGGATCGCGTCGGTCGTACGCATGCGCTGCAGGTGCCCCTCGCCGACGACCGTGATCGCGGCGATCGACGGCGGGAACTGCCGGCAGAGCTCGGCGATCTGGCCGGGCGCCGCCATGCCCATCTCGGCCACGAAGAGCTCGGTGCCGGGCACGAGCTTGTCGTTGACAGCCCGCGAGAGCCCCAAGCGGTTGTTGAAGGATGCGGGGCTCGCGACGGTCGTGAACGCCGCGCTCAGCAGGTGGGCCACGTAGTTCTTCGTGCTCGTCTTGCCGTACGACCCGGTGATCGCGACGACGCGCGCGCCCGTCTGCGTCAGACGCTGCTGCGCCTGCGTCACGAAGCGCTGCGAAGCGGCCTTCTCGATCGGGGCCATGATCGCGAGCGCGAGGTCGGTGAGCGGGGCGCTCAGCAGCAGCACGATCGCGGGGGCAGCCGCGGCACCGAAGTCGAGCAGCCACACGAACACGAGCAGCACGCCGACGTGCAGGGCGATCCAGCACACCATGAGCCGCTTCACCCGACCCGTGATCGCGAACCGGGCCGTGCGACCGCGAACGGGGAGGCCGAGCGGCACCGCGGCCAGCAGGACGATGGCGACGAGCGCCCAGTACGGCCCGAGGGGCGGCACGCCGCTGAGCACGGAGGCGAAGGTCGCGCCGAGAGCGAGTACGAGCAGCACGGCAGTCAACGGCTCGCGCGCGACCCAGAGCCACGCCATGCGGGTGACGGCGGCCGGAACGTAGTGCTCGCGCTGCGCCACGCGCAGCCAGCGGGCCGTGATCGGCACGGCGGCCACGAGGCCGACGAGCAGCGATAGGAGCGTCGCGGGGTACAGCAGCAGGTCGATCACACGGGCTCCTCGGTCGTGGCGATCATGGCCAGCAGCTCTTCACGCACGGCGAGCTGCAGGTCGCCCTCGAGCAGGTGACGCTCGCCGGGCACGACGCGGAAGGGGGCACCCGCACGCTCGGCCGCCACGCGACCCGCGTCGGTCGGCGCGGCGGTGTCGTGCTCGCCCCACACGAAACTCATGGGCAGCGTGCTCGCCGCGAGCGCCGCGAGCTCGTCGTCATAGGTCTCGTTGACGAGACGCACGAGCACGCCGCGCATGACGCCCTGGGCTGCGCGGTAGTCGGAGGATCCGCGCTGGTCGCGCAGGGCATCCATGCGCGCGTCGCTCAGCAGACCGCGGCGGTTGGCCCAGCGGGCGAGACGGTAGCCGAGCGGCGGCGCCGCCGCGGCCGTGAGGCGCACGAGCGGCACACCCGTGAGCACGAGGCCGCGCACGAGCTCGGGGCGTGCGGCCGCGAGGCGCACCGCGACGCGACCGCCGAAAGAGTGCGCGACGATCACGACGGGCGCGAAGGCCGCGATCGCCTCGGCGACGAGCTCGGCGTACTGCTCGCTGCCCCAGACCTCGTCGGGTGCGGGCGCCGGCCCGTGGCCGGGCAGGTGGATGCTCACCGCATCGAGCCCGCTCAGCACCGTTGCGAAGTCGGTGCCGTCGCGGCCCCAGCCGTGCAGGGCGACGACCCGCGGAGGCGTGGCGCCGTACTTCTCGGCCAGCACGCGGCCGCCGGCGAGGGAGGTGATCACAGCACCAGCCTATCGAGGGCCGTCACTCGGGCTGGGGCTCGTCGCTGTCGGTCGCGAGGTGCGGCGCGAGCTCGCGCGGGTCGAGCGTGCCCTCGAGCACGCGCGCCACTTGCGCCACGATCGGCATCGAGACGCCGCGCGTCGCGGCGAGCTCGAGGATGGGCCCGACCGAGGCGAGCCCCTCGGCCGTCTGGTTCATCTGCGCGATGACCTGCTCGAAGCCGTAGCCCTGACCCAGCAGCCGCCCAGCCGTGTTGTTGCGCGACAGCGGCGACTCGCACGTGGCGATGAGGTCGCCGAGGCCCGCGAGGCCGATCATCGTCTCGGGGCGCGCGCCGAAGGCGACGGCGAAGGCGCTGAGCTCGACGAGGCCGCGCGTGATGATCGACGCCTTGGTGTTCTCGCCGTAGCCGACGCCGTCGGCGATGCCCACGGCCACGGCGATGAGGTTCTTGAGCACGCCGCCGAACTCGGTGCCGATGACGTCGGTGTTGACGAACGAACGGAAGTAGTCGTTCGACGCGACCGTCGCCACTGCGACGGCGGTCTCGTGGCTCGCGCTCGCGACGACCGCCGCGGTCGGCTCGCGCTTGGCGATCTCGAGGGCGAGGTTGGGGCCGCTGACCGCGGCGATGCGGTCGCGGTCGACGCCGAGCTCCTGCTCGATGACTTCGCTCATGCGCAGCCCCGTGCCGCGCTCGACGCCCTTCATGAGGCTCACGACGGGCACCTCGGGCGGCAGGATGTCGCGGATCGACGCGAGGTTGCTGCGCAGGCTCTGGCTCGGCACCGAGAGGTACACCTGCTCGGCACCCGCGAGCACGTGCTCGAGCGAGTCGTGTCCGCGCAGGTTGGGCGGCAGATTGATGCCGGGCAGGTACCCCGAATTGCGATGCGTCTCGGTGATCTCGTGCGCGACCTCGCGCCGTCGAGCCCAGATGAGCACGTCGGCGCCGCCGTCGGCGAGCACCTTGGCGAACGTCGTGCCCCACGATCCGGCACCGAGCACGGCGACGCGCGCGGCTCCGTGCTCGACGGCGCTCGACGGCAGGCGCACCGCTTCGGTGAGCGGCGGATGCTCGCTCACAGTCGCCCGGTCTCGCTCTGGCCGTGCTTCACCGGGTCCCAGCGCTCGGCGGGCGGCGTCTCGCCGCGCAGATCGCCGAGCAGCGCCGCGATCGCCGCCATGACCCGCTCGGTTCCCTCATTGAGGGTCGCCTGGTCGAGCGGCCGACCGGCGAGGTCGCTCAGGTCGACGGGGTCGCCGATCTTGCAGGTGATGGTCTTGCGCGGGAAGAAGCTGATCTTCTTCGAGTAGCGCGCCATGATGTGCTGCGTGCCCCAGTGCGCGGCGGGGATGATGGGCACGCCGGCCTGCAGAGCCATGCGCACGGCTCCGCTCTTGCCGCGCATGGGCCAGAGGTCGGGGTCGCGCGTGAGGCTGCCCTCGGGGTAGATGATGACCGCGAGCTCTTGGTCGACGAGCTGCTGCGCCGCCTTGAGCGGAGCATCCGACCGCCCCCGCCCCTCGCGCTCGACCGGGATCTGCCCCGACCAGCGCAGCACCGCACCGAGCACCGGCACGCGGAACACGCTCGCCTTGGCGAGGAACCGCGGCACCCGACCGAGCTTCCACATGAAGCGGCCCATGATGACGGGGTCGATCTCGCTGTAGTGGTTGGGGGCGAGGATGAACGCGCCGGTCTTCGGCAGCTTCTCCCCGTCGATCACGGGGTAGCGCGCCATGAGGGTCAGCAGCGGCAGGCAGAGGGCCGCGATGGCGTGCCACAGCAGGGTCTTCTCGCGGCGGCGCTTCGGCTTCTTCGCAGGTTCGTGCACGCCCTCCAGGGTAGTGCGTGGGTCGAACCCCGACGGCCTAGACCAGTTCGAAGTCAGCGCCGAGCGCCGTGAGCTTGTCGATGAACAGCTCGTAGCCGCGGCTGATGATGCCGACGTTGCTGATCGTCGACGTGCCCGTCGCGGCGAGGCCCGCGATGAGGTGGCTGAAGCCGCCGCGCAGGTCGGGCACGCGAACGGATGCGCCGTGCAGCGGCGTGGGCCCCGTGATGACGGCGGCTTGCTCGAGCGGGCGGCGCGGCACGCGGCGCGTGATCGAGGCGAGCCCCGACTGGTGCACGACAATGTTCGCGCCCATCTCGTTGAGCGCCTCGGTGAAGCCGAAGCGGTTCTCGTACACCGTTTCGTGCACGACCGATTCGCCCTCGGCCTGCGTGAGGGCGACGATGAGCGGCTGCTGCCAGTCGGTCATGAAGCCCGGGTGCACGTCGGTCTCGATCATGACGGGCTTGAGCGGCGTGCCGGGGTGCCAGAAGCGGATGCCGTCGTCGAGCACGTCGAACTCGCCGCCGACCTTGCGGTAGATGTTGAGGAAGGTCATGAGCTCTTGCTGCTCGGCCCCGCCCACGGTGATGTCGCCCTTCGTGGCGAGCGCCGCAGCCGCCCAGCTGGCCACCTCATTGCGGTCGAAGATCGCGGTGTGCTGGTAGCCGCGCAGCGTCTCGACGCCCTCGATGACGATGACGCGGTTGGGCTCGACCGAGATGATCGCGCCCATCTTCTGCAGGATCGCGATGAGATCCATGATCTCGGGCTCGATCGCGGCGTTCTTGAGCTCGGTGGTGCCGTCGGCCCGCACGGCCGTGAGCAGCACCTGCTCGGTGGCTCCGACGCTCGGGAACGGCAGCTCGATGAGCGCGCCCCTGAGTTTCTGGGGCGCCGTGAGGTGGATGCCCTCGTGACGCTTCTCGACGATCGCCCCGAAGGCGCGCAGCGCGTTGAGGTGGAAGTCGATAGGCCGATCACCGATGCGGCAGCCGCCGAGGTCGGGAATGAAGGCCTCGCCGAGCTGGTGCAGCAGGGGGCCGCAGAACAGGATCGGGATGCGGCTCGACCCGGCGTGCGCGTCGATCTCGGCGAAGTGCGCGCTGACGACGTTGCTGGGGTCGAGACGCAGCACGCCCTCGCCCTCGCTCGTGATCTCGACGCCGTGGGCACGCAGCAGGCCGGTGACGACGTGCACGTCGCTGATCTCGGGAACGCCCTTGAGCACGCTCGGGGTGTCGGCGAGAAGCGCGGCGACCATCGCTTTCGTCACGAGGTTCTTCGCCCCGCGCACCTCGATCCGCCCGTGCAGCGGCTTGCCGCCGTGGATGACGATGGTGTCGGAGGTGAGGCCGACGCGAGCGGCGGCCTTCTGCGAGTCTTTCGAAAGCGAGTTCATGCGACCTCAGGTGGTGGTGTCGGTCTGCCCTCAGCGGGCGGGAAGGGTGGTGGGGCGCCAGGACTCCCGGCGGGCCTCGAAGTCGGTGATGGCCTGCTCGTCGCGCAGGGTCAGACCGATGTCATCGAGCCCCTCGAGCAGGCGCCAGCGCGTGTAGTCGTCAATCTCGAACGGCACGGTGATATTCCCCACCGTGACGGTGCGCTCGACGAGGTCGACCGTGGCCTCCATGCCGGGGCTCGCCTCGAGCTCGGCCCAGAGCCGCTCGACGGTCGGCTCGTCGACGACCCCGACGAGCAGGCCCTGCTTGCCCGCGTTGCCGCGGAAGATGTCGGCGAACTTGGGGCTGATGACCGCGGCGAAGCCGAAGTCGCGCAGCGCCCAGACGGCGTGCTCTCGACTCGAGCCCGTGCCGAAGTCGGGGCCGGCGATGAGGATGCGCGGGTGCGCGTACTCCGGACGGTTGAGGATGAACTCGGGGTCTTGCCGCCACGCCGAGAACAGCGCGTCGTCGTACCCCGTCTTCGTCACCCGCTTGAGGTAGACCGCGGGGATGATCTGGTCGGTGTCGACGTTGCTGCGGCGGAACGGCACCGCGACGCCCGTGATCGTGCTGACCTTTTCCATCGCTAGACCTGTGCCCCTTCGATCGTCGCGAAGCGCGGGTCGACGGCAACGCCGTCAGCAATCAGGTCGCTCACGCTCGAGAGCGTGCCGCGGATGGCCGTGGAGGCCGCGACGAGCGGCGACACGAGGTGCGTGCGCCCGCCCTTGCCCTGGCGGCCCTCGAAGTTGCGGTTGCTCGTCGAGGCGCAGCGCTGGCCGGGCTCGAGCTGGTCGGGGTTCATGCCCAAGCACATCGAGCATCCCGCGAATCGCCATTCGGCCCCGAAGGCCTCGACGATCTTGTCGATGCCCTCGGCCTCGGCCTCGAGGCGCACGCGTGCCGACCCGGGCACGACGATGACGTCGACCCCGTCGGCCTTCTTCTGCCCCTTGATGATCGAGGCGAAGGCGCGCAGGTCGTCGAGGCGGCTGTTCGTGCACGAGCCCATGAAGACGACGTCGACGGGGATCTGCTTCATCGGCGTGCCGGGGGTCAGGTCCATGTACTCGAGCGCGCGCTCGGCGGCGGCCCGCTCGTTCGCGTCGATGATGGTCGACGGGTCGGGCACCGACTGGCTGAGCGAGATGCCCTGGCCGGGGTTCGTGCCCCACGTGACGAAGGGCTCGAGCTCGTTGGCGTCGAGGAAGACCTCGGCGTCGAAGACGGCGTCGTCGTCGGTCGCGAGGGTGTTCCAGTAGGCGACCGCGGCATCCCAGTCGGCACCCTGGGGTGCGTGCGGCCGGCCCTGCAGGTAGGCGTAGGTCGTCTCGTCGGGGGCGACCATGCCGGCCCGCGCGCCCGCCTCGATCGACATGTTGCAGATCGTCATGCGGCCATCCATCGACAGCGCCCGGATGGCCGAGCCGCGGTACTCGAGCACGTAGCCCTGGCCCCCGCCCGTGCCGATCTTCGCGATGACGGCGAGGATGATGTCTTTCGCGGTGACGCCCGGCTTGAGCTCGCCCTCGACCGTGATGGCCATGGTCTTGAACGGCTGCAGGGGCAGCGTCTGGGTGGCGAGCACGTGCTCGACCTCGCTCGTGCCGATGCCGAACGCCATGGCGCCGAACGCGCCGTGCGTGCTGGTGTGCGAGTCGCCGCACACGACCGTGATGCCGGGCTGGGTGAGGCCGAGCTGCGGGCCGACGACGTGCACGATGCCCTGCTCGATGTCGCCGAGCGAGTGCAGGCGGATTCCAAACTCTTTCGCGTTGGCGCGCAGCGTCTCGATCTGCTTGCGGCTCGTCGGTTCGGCGATGGGCTTGTCGATCGCGAGGGTTGGCGTGTTGTGGTCCTCGGTCGCGATCGTGAGGTCGGGGCGGCGCACGGGCCGGCCCGCCATCCGCAGCCCGTCGAAGGCCTGCGGGCTCGTCACCTCGTGCACGAGGTGCAGGTCGATGTAGAGCAGATCGGGCTCGCCGTTCTCGCCCTTGGCGACGAGATGCGCATCCCAGACCTTCTCGGCCAGGGTGCGGGGGCGGTGCTCAGCAGATTGGTTCGTCATGGGGAAATCACCCTTCTAGCAAGGATTGCGAAGCGGCCGCGCCAGAACTCCGCGACGAGGATGCGACCTGGGGTGATCAGGACTCGTCGCGGCGACGAAGAAGGAGCCGCGTTGTGTGCCGCATGGGGTTCAGGCTATCACCGGGCGGCAGGGGGCTCGGAAGCCACCGCGTTCTCGTCCTCGTCGTCGTCGTCGGTCGGGACCGCGAGCGCCGTCGGCAGGTAGCGGTGCTCGATGCGCAGCTTGATGAGGCTCGCGGCGACCGCGAGCGCCATCGCGCCGATGATGACTCCGAGCGAGGTCCACGTGTCGATGTCGGGCACCCACTCGATGGGCATGCCGCCGTTGATGAACGGCAGCTCGTTCTCGTGCATCGCGTGGAAGACGAGCTTGACGCCGATGAAGGCGAGGATGAAGGCGATGCCGAACTTCAGGTACTCGAGCTTGTCGACGAGGTGGCCGAGCAGGAAGTACAGCTGGCGCAGGCCCATGAGGGCGAAGACGTTGGCCGTGAACACGATGAACGGGCTCTGGGTGATGCCGAAGATCGCCGGGATCGAGTCGAGGGCGAAGATCAGGTCGGTCGTGCCGATGGCGATGAGCACGATCAGCAGCGGGGTCCAGACCTTCTTGCCGTCGACCACCGTGCGCATCTTCATGCCGTGGTAGTCGTCGGTGATGGCGATGCGCTTGCGCAGGAACCGAATGAGCGCGTTCTCGCGCGCCTCGTCGTCTTCGCGGCCCGAGAAGGCCTGCTGCGCGGCCGTGATGAGCAGGAAGAGACCGAAGATGTAGAAGATCCAGCTGAAGTTCTCGATGAGCGTGGCACCGAGCAGGATGAAGACGCCGCGGAACAGCAGGGCCAGGATGATGCCGATCATCAGCACCTCCTGCTGCATCTTCTTGGGCACCGCGAACTGGGCCATGATGATGACGAACACGAAGAGGTTGTCGATCGAGAGGCTGTACTCGGTCAGCCAGCCCGCGACGAACTCGCCGCCCGCGTCCGGGCCCGCGACCGCGAACATGAGGCCCGCGAAGATGAGGGCGAGGGTCACGTAGAAGCCCACCCACAGCGCCGACTCTTTCGGGCTCGGCACGTGCGGGCGCCGAACGACCAGCAGCAGGTCGAAGATCAGGATCAGGCTCAGGACGATGAGCGAGGTGATCTCGAACCAGGCGGGGATGACGAAGTCGCTCACAAGAGCCTTTCGGTCGAGGGTTCAGCTGGCCAGCTTACCTCCCGCCGCGCGGCTACGAGCTCGGCGTCAGTCCTTCTCGAGGGTCAGCGTCCAGGTGAAGTCGTCCTGCTCGCCCTCGAGCTCGATCGTCGTCGCGTCGCGCGTGTACGGGCCGGTGAGGGTCGCGATGCCGGTGTCGAAAGCGATGCCGATGACGATCGTGCCGTTCTCGACCTTCCAGACGTCGCTGTCGTCGTCGTACACGCCGTCGTTGAAGGTCAGGCCGACGCCACCGCCCTGCTGAAACTCGATGCCCCACTCGTCGCCGTCGGAATCGGTGCCCGACCAGGTCGTTCCGACGAGCTCCTCACCCGTGGAGGGGTTGAGCACCTCGGAGACCTGAGCGCAGGCGGTCGTGCCCGCGAGGAGGGCGACGGCGAGGGCGGCGGTGGCGAGGATGCGCAGTCGGGTCATGCGCACAGCGTAGCGTCGGCGCTCGTCCCCCGCGTCGCGCCTTAACCAACGAAACCGCCCGGAATGATCCGGGCGGTTTCGGTTGTGACCCCAGCGGGATTCGAACCCGCGTTACCGCCGTGAGAGGGCGGCGTACTAGGCCGCTATACGATGGGGCCGCGTTCGCAACCACACGAGTATGCCACAGCGGGCACACCCCGGCAAAACCGGGGCCGGGTGCGCGGCCGGGCCGCCTCGAGAGGCCGCCGCGGCCGGCTCAGGCGAGCACGCGAAGGCCTCCCGCATCCATGTCGATGTCGACCGGCAGCGGCGCGATGCGCTCACCGTCGGCGTAGGCGACGACCCCCGCGGCCTCGACGCGCACCGCCGCAGCGCGGTGCACGACGACGCGCGGGTCAGTGATGTGGGTGCCCGCGAAGACGCGCGGGTAGATGCGCAGGAAGGCGAGACGGCCGAGCGGGCGCACGAGCACGACGTCGAAGAGCCCGTCATCGAGACTCGCGTCGGGCGCGACCTTCATGCCCCCGCCGAACGAGAGGTTGTTGGCGACCGCGACGAGCAGGGCGCGCTCGTGATGCACGACGCCGTCGAGCGTGAGCGTGTAGTCGATGGGCTGCAGCTTGGCGAGCTCGACGAGCAGGGCGATCGTGTACCGGCTGCGCCCGCGCGGACGCGTCATGCGGTTGGCGCGCTCGTTGACGAGGGCGTCGAATCCGGCTGACAGGATGCACGCGAAGCGAGAGCGACCGCCCGCGAACCCGATCGTCCCGGCGTCGATGACCCGCGCCGGCCGGTGCAGCGCCGCCGCGAGGTGCTCGATCGCCGCCTCGGTATCGCCGACAGGGATGCCGAGGCCACGGGCCATGTCATTGCCGGTGCCGCTCGGCACGAGGCCCAGGGGCACGCGCGAGCCCTCCAGTGCGAGCACCCCGAGATTGACCATGCCGTCGCCGCCGACGACGACGAGAGCGTCGGGCTTCTCGCGCACCGCGGCGCGCGCGGCGTCGAGCAGCTGGGCGAAGTCGGGTTCGGTGAGGCTCGTCACCTCGTGGCCGAGACCGCGCAGGGTCGTGACGACGGCCGGGCCGACCTCTCGCCCACGGCCGAACGAGGCGGTGGGGTTGATGGCCACGACGATGCGCTTCGACGACGATGTCATGCGCTGATTATTGCGCCCCGCAGGGGCACTGTCGTCCGCGTCAGCTGCCGCGGTTCTGCTGCAGCTCGTAGACGGCGAGCAGCTCGGCCATCGCCTTCTCTCGCTCGTCGCCGCCCGCCTCGAACATGTCGCTCACGTGGGTGCGGAGATGGTTCTCGACGAGCAGCTTGTTGAGGCTGCGCAGGCTCTTCTGCACGGCGAGCGACTGCGTGATGATGTCGACGCAGTACTCGTCGTTCTCGATCATCTTCTCGATACCGCGCAGCTGGCCCTGCAGGATGCGCGAGCGGTGCAGCGCCCGCTTCTTGATGTCGTCGATCATGTCTCGAAAATACCCCCCGGGGGTATTTTCGTCAAGATCCTCCCGCAGGGGCGCTGAGTACAGTGTGCCCATGATCATCACGAAGCGCGAGCACGCCTGCCTCGTCGTCGAGCACTCGGGGTCGACGCTCGTCATCGATCCGGGCAGCTTCACCGCGCCGTTCGCCGTCGAGAACCTCGCCGCGATCGTCGTCACCCACGAGCACGGCGACCACGTGACCCGCGAGCACCTCGACCGGCTGCTTGCCGCCGCGCCCGGCCCGGTGGAGCTGTTCGCCCCCGCCGGGGTCGCCGCCGCGCATCCCGATTACCACTGGCAGATCGTCGACGGCGGCGACGTCCGCGCCGCCGGCCCCTTCGCCCTCGCCTTCTCGGGCGGGCACCACGCGACTATCCACCGCTCGATCCCGATCGTCGACAACGTCGGCGTCTTCGTCAACGAGACCCTCTACTACCCGGGCGATTCGTTCACGGTGCCGCCCGGAACCGTGGAGGTGCTCGCCGTGCCGGCGAGCGCCCCGTGGCTGAAGATCGGCGAGGTCATGGACTACCTCGACACCGTGCGGCCGCGCCAGGCCTTCCCGACCCATGAGCGGGTCAACTCCGACGCCGGCAACGCCATGGCGAACGCTCGCATCACCGCGGTCGTCGAGACGCACGGCGGCCGGGTGACCGTGCTGCAGCCCGGCGAAGCGCTCGAGATCGACTAGCCCGCCGACGCCGACGCCGCGAGGCGCGATCGCCGCGCTCCCGCGGCGACGACCGCGAGCGCGGCGGCGAGGGAGGCCGCGGCGATGGCGATGCCGATCGACAGCGTGAGGGCATCCGGAGCCACGATCGACTGGCCGCGCAGCGCCTGCATCGTCACGAGCCCGACGACCGCGAGGTACGCGCCTGCGCCGGTGAGCACGAGTCCGCGCCGCACGAGGGCATCGCGCAGCGGCACGAGTCCGCGGCGAGCGCCGAGCTCGAGCAGCAGGGCGAGCAGCGGCAGGGCCTGCAGGGCGTGCATGCCGATGAAGTGGGGGATGCGCAGGTCGCCGGCGATCGTGCTCCAGCCGAGCAGGGGCAGGCCGGGGCCGCCGTCGGCCGTGCCGACCGCGTGGGCGCCCGCGATGCCCTGGAAGTCGTTGAGCTGGTCGGCGGTCGGACCCGTCATGAGGAACGCGAGGCCCATGCCGAGCAGGGAGATCGCGACGCCCGTGCGGATGGCGGCCTGGCGCGCCGGGTCGGCGCCGGGGTTGCGCCACAGCGCCACCGCCGCGACGAACGTGGCCACCCAGAGCGTCGTGATGGCGGCGGCCATGATCGACCACAGGGTCGTGGCGAGCGGCGTCGAGACGTTGAAGTGGCTCGTGATGCCCGCGGCCGCCGCGCCCACGATGATGATGAGCTCGATGGCGAGGGTCACGGCGATGACCGTGCCCGCCCACCACGCCGCGCGCTGCCAGCGCGTGAAGTGCCCGATGAGCCACGCCCACGTGACCGCGTAGAGCACGCCCGAGATCGCGAACTTCAGCGGTTTCTCCCACAGATTCACGCCGAGCAGTTCGCGGTCGTCGACGAGGTAGCCAACGAGCGTCACCACGGTCAATGCGGCGAGCAGGATGCCGAGCACGAGCAGCGGGCGGTGCCACCTGCTCGGCGGCAGGTCGAGGCGCCAGTCGGCGGCGGGTGCGGGCGTGGTCGTGGTGGTCATCAGCAGTCCTCGTCGGTCGTGGTGGCGGAGCCGGGGGCGGGAACGCCCTCGGGCAGGGGGAAGCGGCGGAAGGACTCCGCTTCTTGGGCGATGCGGCGCAGGCCCGCGAAGAGGGCGTCGCCGAGAACGGTGCCGACGACGACCACGTTGGTCATCTCGGTCTCATCGGGCGCGGCGGCGACCGCCGCGAGGTCGGCGCCGGCAACGAGGTCGGCCGCTTCAGCGTAGGGCTCGAGCACGGCGTGGAGGCGCTGCTGGCCGAGCGCGGCGTAGGTGTCGAGCACGCGGGCGGCGAGGGCGAGGCCGGGGTTGTTGGGGTAGACCGCCCACCCGCGGGCCGCGCACAGTTCGGCGACGAGTCGGTCGCCCTCGGTGGGCGCGGGCGCGTCATCGGCGAGCGGCGCCGGCACGGTGACGGCGCGCTGGGCGACGCCGAACACCGAGCTGAGCGGCAGGGAGCCGGCGTCGACCGCGCCGACGACCTCGCGCGCCCGGGCCACGCTGAGCCCGCCCACCTCGAGCAGCGCCCGCACGAGGCGCACTCGCGCGACGTGGCTGTCGTCGTACTGGGCCTGGTTGGGGCTCGTGCGCTCCCCCGCGTGCAGCAGCTGCTCGCGCAGGTAGAACTTGAGCGTGGGCACCGCGACGCCGGTCGTCGAGCTCAGTTCGGACATCCTCATGCACAGATAGTAGCACTATCGATAGTGATGGTGTCTATATTTCTCGACAGCGCCCTGCCATCATCGGGGCATGCGCCGCCGCATCGTCATCGCCCCCGACTCGTTCAAGGGCACGCTCTCCGCACGGGATGCCGCGCGCGCGCTCGCGGCAGGCTGGCAGGCCGAGCGTCCCGACGACGAGCTGCTGCTCGTGCCGCAGGCCGACGGCGGTGAGGGCACGCTCGACGCGATCGCGCAGGCGGTGCCCGACGCGCAGTGGCGCAGCACCCGAGTCGCGGGCCCGACGGGCGAGCCGCACGACGCGCGCTGGCTGCTGCTGCCCGAGCAGCACGCCGTGATCGAGCTCGCCGAGTGCTGCGGCATCACCCTGCTGCCGAAGGGCGACGACGGAGCGCCCGCCCTCGCACCCCTCACGGCCTCGAGCCGCGGCGTCGGCGAGGCCGTCGTCTCGGCGCTCGAAACCGGCGCGCAGCGCATCACCCTCGCGCTCGGCGGCTCGGCCTCGACCGACGGCGGGCTCGGTGCGCTCAGCGCCCTCGGGCTGAGGCTGCTCGACGCCGAGAGTCGGGCGCTGCCCGACGGTGGCGGCGCGCTCGAACGGCTCGCCGCCCTCAACCCCGTGCTGCTGCGGGCCGCGCCGCCCGGAGGCATGACGCTGCTCACCGACACGACCGCCGGGCTCGTCGGCCCGCGCGGCGCCGCCGCGGTGTTCGGGCCGCAGAAAGGCGCGAGCGCCGAGCAGGTCGAACGCCTCGAATCCGGTCTCGCGCGCGCGGCCGCGATCGCCGGCGGCGACGAGCACCTCCGGCCCGGTTCGGGGGCCGCGGGCGGCACAGCGTGGGGGTTCGCGCGGTACTGGGGCGCGAGCATCCGGTCGGGGGCGGAGGCGATCGCCGCCCTGACCGGCCTCGATGCCGCGCTCGAAGGCGCCGACCTCGTCATCACGGGCGAGGGACGGTTCGACGCGACGAGCCGCGCGGGCAAGGTGGTGGGAGGGGTCGTCGAGCGCGCATCCGTCACCGGCGTGCCCGTCGCGATCGTCGCCGGTCAGGCCGACGTCGAGAGCGCCCGGGATGCCGAGGCCGGGGGCCTCGGGCGCGTGCTCACGCTCGTCGGGCTGGCCGGGTCGCCCGAGGCCGCCGTGCATGAGCCGGAGCGCTGGCTGCGCGCCGCCGGAGCGGCGCTCGCACGCGAGCAGAAGCCGTGAAGAGCTGGGGTGCCTGGACTCGAACCAAGAACAACTGAACCAGAATCAGCCGTGTTGCCAATTACACCACACCCCATCAGCGCGGCCGGGGCCGGGCTGAGGCGACCCACGAGCGGGCCGAGTGGCAATATTACCCTACGGCCGGGGTGACGATGTACGACACCTGGCAGAAGCCGGCGCCGAAGCACGTGGCCTCTGCCGTCACGCCCATGCCCGTGCTGAGGCCGCGATTCGAGCGCACGACGGCGGGCTCACCCGACTCGCGCGCCTCGGAGACGGCCGCCGCGAGACGCGTCGACGGAGGAGTCGTGTAGCCCAGGTCGGCCGAGCGCTCGGCCATGAGCAGGTAGGTCTCGCGAAAGTCGTAGGCCCCGCGCTCTTCGACCCGCACCGACTGCAGCCGGCCGCCGCTCGTGCTGACCGTGAACTGCGGGGTGACGAGCAGAGCCCCGTTCGGCTGCTCGTCGGTGGCGATGAGCACGAGGCGGTAGTCGAGATCGGTGGGGTGCGGGCCGACAGTGAACACCCCGTCGGCGGGCAGACCCAGCGAGACCGCGTCGACCGGCGGCGAGCTGAGGTCGATGCGCGGCGTGCGCGCGGCGTCGATGTAGGCGACCCCCTCGTCGGTGAACACCGACCAGTTGAGGTCGGTCACCTGCTCGGTCGTGCCCGGCCCGGGCTCGGCCGTCAGACGCGGGGCGCCGACGAGCGAGAAGACCACCGCGACGACGATGATCACCGCGAGCACGACCGCGGGAATCCAGCGAACCCACTCCGGACGCCGCGAGAATTCGTCGATCACGGCTTCATCCTCCCAGGTCTGACGACGAGGCGTCGGATGCCCCCCGCGCCCTGCCCGGGCATCCAGCCCCCGCCGACTACCGTAGAGGGGTGCACGCCGCGAGCCCCCGCCGACGACCCCGCGCCCTCGTGCTCGCCGTCACCGCCGCCGTGCTCGCCCTCGCCGTGAGCGTGCTGCTCGCCCGGTGGTGGCGGGACGACCCTGCTGGTGCCGCCTTCATCGCCCAGTACCCCGGCGCCGTCGCTCCCCCGCCCGGCACCCCCACGGGCTTCCCGGCCTGGCTCAGCTGGACGCACGCGCTCAACGCCTTCTTCCTGCTCTTCATCGTGAGTTCGGCGCTGCACCTGCGCGCGGGCACCCGGCCTCCCGCCTTCGTGACGCGCCGCAACCGCTGGCCGCGCACCGCGGGCGCACCGAAGCGCCTCGGGCTGCACACCTGGTGGCACCTCGTGGTCGTGACGCTGTGGATCGCGACGGGCCTCGTGTATGTGGTGCTGCTGCTCGTGAGCGGGCACTGGGCGCGCATCGTTCCGACCGAGTGGTCGGTCATCCCGAATGCGATCTCGGCCGGGGTGCAGTACCTCTCGCTCGACTGGCCCGAGCACACGAGCTGGGCGTACTACAACAGCCTGCAGGTGCTGTTCTACGGGGCCACGGTCTTCGTGGCCGCGCCGCTCGCGCTCGCGACGGGGCTGCGCCTCTCCCCCGTGTGGCCGCAGCGGTGGATGCGCACCCGCGGTCCTCTTTCCGACGCCTGGGCGCGGCAGATCCACTCGCTCGTGCTCTGGTTCTACCTGGCCTTCACCGTCGTGCACGTGGGGCTCGTGCTGCTCACGGGGGCGCGGCGCAACCTCAACGCGATGTACCTCGGTATCGATGACGGCGAGAGCTGGCTCGGGGCGGTCGTGTTCGCCGCATCGGTGGTCGTCATGGCCGTGGCCTGGGTGCTGCTCCGGCCGCCCGCGCAAATCGCGATCGCCGAGCGCGTCGCGGATGTGCGGCGCATGCCGACCGCGCCGCGCTGACGGCGCCAGATTCACCCCACAACGACCGAACCGCGGTGCTCGACCGCCCTTGTGCCCCAGATCTGGGGAGAAAGGGCGCTAGAAGGTCGCGCGCAGGGCCCGCAGACGCGCGAGCGTCGAGTCGCGGCCGAGCAGCTGCATCGACTCGAAGAGCGGCGGGCTGACCCGGCGACCCGACACGGCGACGCGCAACGCGCCGAAGGCGGCGCGGGGCTTGAGGCCGAGCCCGTCGACGAGGGCGACGCGCAGGGCCTCCTCGATCGCGGCGGGCTCGAACTCGGCGAGCGGCTCGAGCGCGGCGAGGCCCGCATCGAGCACGGCAGCCGCGTCGTCGCCGAGCGAGCTGCGAGCATCCGCCTCGATCTCGAGGTCGTCATCGGCGGTGAACAGGAAGGCGACCATGCCGGGCACCTCGCCGAGCAGCGTCACGCGCTCGTGCACGAGCGGCGCGGCGGCCGCGAGCAGCGCGCGCTCAGCCGGGCGGGGCACGTCGTTGAACAGACCGGCACCCGAGCAGTACGGGATGCTGCGCTCGACGAACTCGTCGAGCGAGAGCCGCCGCACGTGGTCGCCGTTGATCGACTCAGCCTTCTTCACGTCGAAGCGCGCGGGATTGGGGTTGACGTTCGCGACGTCGAACGCGGCCGTCATCTCGTCCATCGTGAAGACGTCGCGGTCGGGCGCGAGCGACCAGCCGAGCAGCGAGAGGTAGTTCAGCAGCCCCTCGGGGATGAAGCCGCGGTCGCGGTGGTGGAAGAGGTTCGACTCGGGGTCGCGCTTGCTGAGCTTCTTGTTGCCCTCGCCCATGACGTAGGGCAGGTGGCCGAACTGCGGAATCGCCGTGGCCACGCCGATCTCGATGAGCGCGTGGTAGAGCGCGATCTGCCGCGGGGTCGACGACAGCAGATCCTCCCCGCGCAGCACGTGCGTGATGCCCATGAGCGCGTCGTCGACGGGGTTGACGAAGGTGTACAGCGGCTGGCCGTTCGGCCGCACGACGACGAAGTCGACGAAGCTGCCGGCCGGGAAGGTGATCTCGCCGCGCACGAGGTCGGTGAAGCTCAGGTCGCTGTCGGGCACGCGCAGGCGCAGCGCGGGCTCGCGGCCCTCGGCGCGGTAGGCGGCCTTCTGAGCGTCGGTGAGCTCGCGGTCCCAGTTGTCGTAGCCCTGCTTGGGGTCGCGGCCGAGCTCGAGGTTCTTCGCCTCGATCTCCTCCGCCGTCAGGAAGCTCTCGTAGAGGTGCCCGCTCTCGCGCAGGCGCTCGATCACACCGGCGTAGATCTCGCCGCGCTGCGACTGACGGTACGGCTCGTTCGGCCCGCCCGTCTCGACGCCTTCGTCCCACGTGATGCCGAGCCAGCGCAGCGCGTCGAGCAACTGGTGATAGCTCTCTTCGCTGTCGCGCGCCTGATCGGTGTCTTCGATGCGGAACACCATCGTGCCGCCCGTGTGCTTCGCATAGGCCCAGTTGAACAGGGCCGTGCGGATGAGCCCGACGTGCGGGGTGCCGGTCGGCGAGGGGCAGAAGCGCACGCGCACATCGGCGCCGGTCGCGGTGGAGAAGGCGGGGCTGGTCACACGCTCGAGTCTACGGCGGCACGGCGGGGCGTGATCGCGAGCGCGACGACCACCGTGGCGACGAGCGCCATCGTCACGAACGACAGCCCGTTGTACCCGAGCATCGCGAGCACGACGCCCGCGAGCGCCCCGCCGACCGCGCCGCTGCCGCTCATGATGAGGTCGCTGCGTCCCTGCACGATCGTGCGGCGATCGGGGGCGGCCGACTCGGTGAGCAGTGCCGACCCGGCAACCGTGCTCGCGCTCCACCCGAGCCCCAGGAAGATCAGGCCGGCGACGACCCAGCCCTCGCTCTCGGAGCCGAGACCCGTCATGAGCAGGCTCGCGGCGAGCATCCCCTGCCCCATCAGCACCGTCGCCCGGCGACCGACCCGGTCGGCGAGGATGCCGAAGACCGGTGACAGCGCGTACATGCCCGCGATGTGGAGGCTGATGGTGAAGCCGACGATCACGAGGCTCGCGCCGTGCGCGGTCAGGTGCACGGGGGTCATCGCCATGACGGCGACCATCGTCGCGTGGCTCAGGGCGATCGAGAGCATCGCGAGGCGGATGCCCGGCCGATCGTCGACCGCGTCGACCACGACGGGCGCCGCCACCCCCGAGCGCTGCTCTTCCGCACGCGCGGCGCGCGCCTGCTCGTCGCGCCAGGCTTCGGCGATCCGCAGCGGGTCGGGACGCAGGCCGACGAGGTACAGCACGGCCGCGAGCGACTGCGCGATCACGGTGAACAGGAAGGGTCCGCTGAGATCGGGAAGCCCCAGGTACGCGCCGAGCGACTCACCCGGCCCGATGAGGTTCGGGCCCGAGACGGCGCCGACGGTCGTCGCCCAGACCACGAGCGACAGGTCGCGACCGCGGGTCGCGGGGGCCGCGAGGTCGACGGCGGCGAAGCGCGACTGCAGGTTGACGGCGGTGCCGCTGCCGATGAGCAGGATGCCGAGCAGCAGCAGCGGGAAGCTCTGCAGGCCGGCCGCCGTCATCGACACGATGGCCCCGACGGCGGCCGTCAGCGCTCCCGTCGCGAGGGCTGGCGCGCGGCCGGTGCGGCGCGCGAGTCGGGCGAGCGGGATCGCCGCGAGCGCGGCGCCGAGCGTGACGGCCGTGGCGGCCATGCCGCTGAACGCGGGCGAGCCGGAGATCTCGGCGGCGAGGATCGCCCCGATCGACAGCGTGGCGCCCATGCCGAGCCCGGCGAGCACCTGCCCGGCCATGAGCACACCGCGCGTGCGCCGCTGCACAGCCGCGACGGTCTCAGCGGTGAGGGCGGGGGCGAGAGTGGAGGCCGAGCTCATGGCTCCATCATCCACCCGTCGTGGTCGTCAGGAGGGGTCGACGCGATCGTCGCGATTCTTCGCGGGGTTGCGCAGCACCCCGAGCCCCTCGATGCGGATCTCGACCAGCTGGCCGTCGTGGAAGCCGCCGAGGCCGTCGGGCGTGCCCGTCATGATGATGTCGCCCGGAAGGAGGGTCCACGCGTCGCTGACGAACTCGATGATCTCGGGAACGCCGTGGATCATGTCGCGCGTGTTGCCGCTGCGCCGCGGCTCGCCGTCGACGAACGTCGTGATCTCGAGCTCGGTGGGGTCGAGCTCGGTCTCGATGTAGGGACCGATGGGCGCGAAGGTGTCGTAGCCCTTGGCGCGCGCCCACTGGCCGTCGGCGAACATGACGTCGCGGGCCGACACATCGTTGCCGATCGTGTAGCCGAACACGACGTCGCGCCAGTCTTCCTTCTTCACGCGCTTCGCGATCTTGCCGATGACGATCACGAGCTCGCCCTCGTGGGTGATGCGGCCCTCGACAGGCGGGATGATGATGGGCTCGTCGGGCCCGATCACGGCGGTGTTGGGCTTGAGGAAGATGAGCGGGTTCTCGGGCACCTCGTACTGCATGGTCGCGACGTGCGCCGCGTAGTTCATGCCGATGCACACGACCTTCGATCGCGGGATGACCGGCGCGAGCAGGCGCGCATCACTGAGCTTCACGCGGTCGCCCGTGGTCTCGTACCCGTGGAACATCGGGTCGCCGACGAGCACGACGAGCTCGTCGTCGTCGAGAATGCCGAACTGGGGGTCGCCCCCGGTGCTGAAGCGTGCGATCTTCACCCGTTCAGCCTAACTGCACTGACCCTGCTCTGAACCGCGCGAGCCCGTCGGTACCGCCTCAGCGCGGGGTGACCACATAGGTCGCCGTGACAACACCCTCGCCGTCGGTCGCGACCGACAGATCGACGCGGTAGGCCGCGCCGGAGTAGGCCCCGTAGCCGCTCGTCGCGTCGCTCGACACGCCGGAGGCCGTGAAGCCGGCTTGCTCGAGCGCCGCCGCGGCGTCGGCGAAGCCCAGCCCGCCATCGAGCTGCGTGCGCACCACCCATCCCGATCCCTCCGGGCCGGCACCGCCACCGAGCACGGCTCCCGTGAGCGGCACCTCGGCGGGGAAGCTCGCCGGCACCTCACCATCGCCCGTGAGCTCGACGCCGCCGAGCACGTCGTCGACGAGGCCCCGGATCTGCTCGTCGATGCCGCCCACGAGCTGATCGACACCCTGCTGCACGATCCCCTCGACGATGTTGTCGATCGGGGTGCCGGTGCTGCACGCGGAGGTGCCGGTCGCCAGGGCGACCACGATCACCGCCGCAGCGACGCTTCGGCGGAGGTGCGGACGAGTCATGGATGCTCCAGACGGGTCGGGCCCGGGGCGCGCGATGGCCTTAGGCGTTCTGCTTCTTCAACCGCGACGTCGCCCGCGCGCGCAGCGTCTGGTCGAGCTCGACCTTGCGGATGCGCACGATCTCGGGCGTCACCTCGACGCACTCGTCCTCGCGGGCGAACTCGAGGCACTCTTCGAGCGTCAGCTGGCGCGGCGGCGTGAGGCGCTCGAGCTCCTCCGCCGTCGACGAGCGGATGTTGTTGAGCTTCTTCTCTTTCGTGATGTTGACGTCCATGTCATCGGCGCGCGAGTTCTCGCCCACGACCATGCCCTCGTAGACCTCGTCGGTCGGCTTCACGAAGAACGACATGCGCTCCTGCAGCGCCATCATGGCGTTGCTCGTCACGACGCCCGAGCGGTCGGCCACGATCGAGCCGTTGTTGCGCGAGACGATCGAACCGGCCCACGGCTCGTAGCCGTGCGCGATCGCGTTCGCGATGCCGGTGCCGCGGGTCGTGGTGAGGAACTCGGTGCGGAAGCCGATGAGGCCACGGCTCGGCACGATGAACTCCATGCGCACCCATCCCGTGCCGTGGTTCGTCATGCCCTCCATGCGACCGCGGCGCGCGGCGAGCAGCTGGGTGATGGCGCCGAGGTACTCTTCGGGCGCGTCGATCGTCAGGTGCTCGAAGGGCTCGTGCAGCTTGCCGTCGATGGTCTTCGTGACCACCTGCGGCTTGCCGACCGTGAGCTCGAAGCCCTCGCGGCGCATGTTCTCCACGAGGATGGCGAGCGCGAGCTCGCCGCGACCCTGCACCTCCCACGCGTCGGGGCGGCCGATGTCGACCACCCGGATCGAGACGTTGCCGATGAGCTCGCGGTCGAGGCGGTCTTTCACCATGCGTGCGGTGAGCTTGTGGCCCTTGACCTTCCCGACGAGCGGCGAGGTGTTCGTGCCGATCGTCATCGAGATGGCCGGCTCGTCGACCGTGATGGCCGGCAGCGGGCGGATGTCGTCGAGGTCGGCGATCGTCTCGCCGATCGTGATGTCTTCGATGCCCGCGATGGCGACGATGTCGCCGGCCATGGCCGACTCGGCCGGGTAGCGCTCGAGGGCGCGCGTCTTGAGCAGCTCGGTGATGCGCATCGAGCTGTGCGTGCCGTCGTGGCGCACCCAGGCGACCTGCTGGCCCTTCTTGAGGGTGCCGTTGAAGATGCGCAGCAGCGCGATGCGGCCGAGGAACGGGCTCGCGTCGAGGTTGGTGACGTGCGCCTGCAGCGGGTGCTCGTCGTCGTAGCTCGGCGCCGGGATGTGCTGCAGGATCGCCTCGAACAGCGGCTCGAGGTCGTCGTTGTCGGGCAGGCTGCCGTCGGCGGGCCGGGTGCGGCTTGCGGCACCGGCACGGCCGGAGGCGTAGATGACCGGGAGGTCGAGGATCGCGTCGACGTCGAGGTCGGGCACCTCGTCCTGCAGGTCGCTCGCGAGGCCCAGCAGCAGGTCGTGTGTCTCCTCCTCGACGGCCTCGATCCGAGCATCCGGACGGTCGGTCTTGTTCACGAGCAGGATCACCGGCAGCTTGGCCGCGAGCGCCTTGCGCAGCACGAACCGGGTCTGGGGCAGCGGGCCCTCGCTCGCGTCGACGAGCAGCACGACGCCGTCGACCATGCTCAGGCCGCGCTCGACCTCGCCGCCGAAGTCGGCGTGGCCGGGGGTGTCGATCACGTTGATCGTGATGTCCTGGCCACCGGAGTGCTTGCCCTTGTACGTCACCGCCGTGTTCTTGGCGAGGATCGTGATGCCCTTCTCACGCTCGAGGTCGTTCGAGTCCATCGCCCGGTCCTCCATGTGGGAGTGGGCGGCGAACGAGTCGGTTTGACGCAGCATGGCGTCGACGAGGGTGGTCTTGCCGTGGTCGACGTGGGCGACAATCGCCACGTTGCGCAGGTCGGTGCGGGTGGCGAGTGCCATGGTGAATCAGTCCTTGGAGGCTGCGCGCTGCTCTCGACGCTCCCGCTGCGCCACAGGATCGGGCAGGGGAACAGCGGCGATGAGGCGCTGAGTGTAAGGGTCTTGGGGGTTGCGCAGAATCTGATCGCGCGAACCCTGCTCGACCAGTCTACCCCGGTGCATCACCGCGATCCGGTGCGCGAGGATATCGACGACCGCGAGGTCGTGGCTGATGAACAGGCAGGCGAACTGCAGACGCTGCTGCAGCTCCTGCAGCAGATCGAGGAATCGGGCCTGCACCGAGACGTCGAGGGCGCTCGTCGGCTCATCCGCCACGAGCAGCTGCGGGGTGAGCGCGAGGGCGCGGGCGATGCCCACGCGCTGACGCTGACCGCCGCTGAGCTCGTGCGGGTAGCGGTTACGGTAGCTCGACGGCAGCTCGACCTGGCTCAGCAGCTCCTCCACGCGCTTGTCGAGGTCTTTGCCGCTCGCCTCGCCCGCGAGCAGCAGCGGCTCGCCGATGCTCTCGCCGATCGGCATGCGCGGGTTGAGGCTCGAGCCCGGGTCTTGGAACACGATGCCGGCCTTGCGCCGCAGCGGGCGCAGCTCTTTGAGCGAGGCGTTCGAGATGTCGATGCCCGCCGACACGAGGCGGCCCTGCTTGATCGGCAGGAGGCCGACCGCGGCGCGGCCGAGCGTCGTTTTGCCCGATCCGGACTCGCCGACGAGGCCCACGATCTCCCCCGGGAAGACGTCGAGCGTGATGTCGTCGGCGGCGAGGAAGGCCGGCACGCGACCGCGCTTGGGGTACTCGATCGAGACATCCTGGAACGACAGCACGGGCTCGACGCCCGTGCGGTCGGCCGAGCGCGAGCCGGCGTCGGTCATGTCGATGCCGAGGTGCGGCACGGCCGCGAGCAGCGACTGCGTGTACGGGTGCTTCGGCGACTGGAAGATCTCCAGAGCCGTGCCCTGCTCGACGGCGAGGCCGTCTTTCATCACCATGATCTTGTCGGCCAGGTCGGCGACGACGCCCATGTCGTGGGTGATGAGCACGATCGCGCTGTCAAGACGCGTGCGCAGGCTGCGCAGCAGCTCGAGGATCTCGGCCTGCACCGTGACGTCGAGCGCCGTGGTCGGCTCGTCGGCGATGAGCAGCACGGGGTCGCAGGAGATCGCCTGCGCGATCATGGCGCGCTGCCGCTGGCCGCCCGAGAGCTGGTGCGGGAACTTGTTGAAGGCCGTCGCCGGGTCGGGCATCTCGACCTTCGTGAGCAGCTCGATCGCGCGCTCTTTGGCCTGAGCCGGAGTCATGTCGAAGTGGGTGCGCAGCGTCTCGACGATCTGGAAGCCGACCGTGTAGACGGGGTTGAGGGCCGTCATCGGCTCCTGGAAGATCACCGCGATCTGCTGGCCGCGCACCGCGCGCAGTTCGCGCTTGTCGAGCTGCGAGATCTCGCGGCCGAGCAGCTTGATCGATCCGCTCACGCGCGCCGTCGGCGGCAGCAGTCCGAGCAGTGCCATCGAGCTCGACGACTTGCCCGAGCCCGACTCGCCCACGATCGCGAGCACCTCGCCGCGCTTGACGGAGTAGTCGAGATCGACGGCGGCCGGGTAGAACTCGCCGTCGACCCAGAAGTCGACGCCGAGGCCGGAGACCTCGAGTACGGTCTCGACGGCGGTAGAGGTGGTGCTGCTCACGGGTGGTCCTTCCGTGCGGTCATGATGCGGGGGTCTGAGAAGCTGGGCGCATGCGATTCCAGCCCGCGAGCTTCCGCCCCGCCTTCGGTCGAGTTCTGACGATCACCATGGCGCTCATCGCTGTCGGAGCGCTCATCGGCTTCGTGGTGGCAGGCGATGTCGCCGGCCTGCTGCGGTACGGCTGGTGGCTGCTGCTGCTGGCGGCGCTCACCTGGGCCCTGTACTGGATGCCCGCGGTCGAGGTGCTCGAGCACGAGGTGACCATCCGCAACCCGCTGAGCACCTGGCACGTGCCGTGGCCCGCCATCCAGCGCATCGACACCAAGTGGGCACTCACCCTGTACACGCCGCGCGGAAAGGTCGAAGCCTGGGCGGCGCCCGCGTCGGGGCGCTACACGGTCTTCACGCTCGGCCCGGAGGACACGCGCGTGAGCGAGACCGCTCGACTGGCCGGCTCGATCCGCCCCGGCGACACGCTCTCGAGCGAGAGTGGGGCGGCGGCGAACCAGATCCGTCGGCACTGGGAGCAGCTGCGCGACGACGGCCTGCTCGACGGCCCGCTCGAGCCCGGCACCCTGCGGCGCACGCCGCACACGCGCACGATCGTGCTGCTGGGCGTGCTGCTCGTGCTGAGCGTGCTGGGACTCCTCCTGTAGCGCTCGACCCATCACCGCGGTGGTCACGGCGTGGGCCCACCGCGGTCGGTGTCACGGGCGTCCGGCGCATCCGCGTCGAAGCCCCGCATGCCAGCACTGCCCGAACCGCCCTGCATGCCTGCTCCGCGACCGGTCACGACGACCGACGCGCGGTCGAGACCGCCGCTGCGTCCCTTCGCGAGGGCGCGCGCGTTCGGCAGGCGCTTCTGGCGCGGGTCGAACGCGTCGCGCAGACCGTCGCCGATGAAGTTGATGCACAGGGCGATGGCGATGATGAACACGCCCGGCCACCAGAACAACCACGGCCGGGTGCCGAACGCTGCCTGGTTGTCGCTGATGATCTTGCCGAGCGAGGTGTCGGGCGACTGCACACCGTAGCCGAGGAAGCTCAGGGCCGTCTCGAGCAGGATCGCCGCGGCCATGAGCAGCGTCGTGTTGACGATGATCACGCCGATCGCGTTCGGCAGGATGTGCTTGAAGATGATGCGGCGATCGCTCGCGCCGGCCACGCGGGCCGCGTCGACGAACTCGCGCTCGCGCAGGCTCAGCACCTCGGCGCGCACGAGGCGGGCGAGACCCGTCCACGTGAACAGGCCGATGATGATGGCGAGGAAGAACGCGCCGAGCTTGCCGAAGGCGAGACCGAGCACGGCGCCGATCACGATGAGCGGGATCGTGATGATGATGTCGGTGAAGCGCATGAGCACCGAGTCGACCCAGCCGCGGTAGTAGCCGGCGACGGCGCCGATGACGGTGCCGATGGTCGTGGCGATGAGGCCCACGATGAGCATGATCACGATGGACTGCTGGGTGCCGCGCATGACGATCGCGAAGATGTCGCGGCCGATGTCATCTTGCCCGAAGGGGTGGTCGCCGAAGCGCACGCCCTCGCCGCCGAGCCACTCCGGCACGAGGCTGAGCGTCGGGCGGCCGCCGTTCTGCGGCGTGGGGATCTCGGTCCAGGTCCACTGCCACCAGCCGGGGGTCTTGACCTGGAAGCCGAAGACCGAGAAGTCGAGTCCGACCGCCGAGAAGGCGAGCACGATGATGAACGCGAGCGTGATCATCGAGGCGACCGCTCCGCGGTGGCGGAAGAACCGCCGACGCACGATCTGGCCCTGCGAGAGGCCCTCGACCTCTTTGTTCTCGAGGTTGTTCTCGGCGTCGGTGACGCCGCCGGAGGGGACGGGTGCGGAGAGGTTGCTCATCAGTTGACTCGGATTCGTGGGTCGAGTGCGGCGTATACGAGGTCGGCGATCAGGTTGAACAGGATCGCGAGGCCGCCGACGACGAGGAAGAAGGCCATGACGGGGTTCGGATCGGTGCCATCGAGGCCGTTCTGGAAGAGCGCCCCCATTCCCGTCCAGCCGAACACGCGCTCGGTGATGACGGCGCCGCCGACGATGCCGCCGATGTCGAAGGCCACGATCGTCGCGATCGGGATGAGGGCGTTACGGAAGGCGTGCCGCACGACGACCGTGCGCTCGGCGAGGCCCTTGGCGCGGGCCGTGCGGATGTAGTCCTGGTTCATGACCTCGAGCAGGCTCGCCCGCGAATAGCGCGTGTAGGTGGCGAACGAGATGAGGATGAGCGCGATGGTCGGCAGCAGCAGGTGCGTGTAGATGTCGACGCCTTGAACCCAGAGGGAGCCCTCGAGGTTCGGGGTCGACGAGCCGATCGTGGCGATCGGGCGCCCGCGGATGCGGCCTGACGACGCGTAGTCGTCCCACACCATCATGAAGCGGTCGAGCGCGATCGCGCCCGCCGTGAGGAAGCCCGTGAAGCCGGCGACGCGCATGACGGGGCCGCGGTCGACCCCGCCCATGAACCATCCGATGCCGACGCTCACGACGACGGAGAGCACCGCGAGCGCCGCGAGCATCCACCACTCGGTGATCGAGTACGAGATGCCGAACTGGAACGGGAAATAGAGCGCGAGCCCGAGGCCCGCGACGGTGAGAGCCGCATACAGCGCTCGGCGGTTCTTGAGACCCGTGATGAGGGCCGTGAGGCCGACCGCAGACCCGAGGCCGACGATGGCGACACCCGCGATGCTGAGGCCCGGGTAGGTGAACCAGTTGACGAGGTTCATGATGACGAGCATGCTCGCCGTCGCACCCGCCGCGATCGCGAAGGTCAGCGCCTTGCGGCGAAGAGTGCCCGGGATGATCGAGGCCCACAGCAGGCCCGCGAGGATCGTGGCGATGACGATCAGCCACGCCGGCAGCTGCGGGTCGTCCTCGAGGAAGTCGTTGAACCCGATGGCCACGAACTGCTTGAGCAGCACGGCCACCCAGAAGATCGGCAGCGAGAAGAAGAGGAACGAGATGAAGGTGACGGTGTAGTCGTAGCCCGAGTACTGGCGCAGCGCGGTCGTGATGCCGACGATGAGGCCGAGGATGATCGCGACGACGGTGGCGATCGTGACGAGCTGCAGCGTTGAACCGAGGGCCTGCTCGAGCAGGGCGTTGACGCTGCGCCCCTGGACGGTGACACCGAAGTCGCCCTGGAAGAGGCCGCCGAGCCAGAGGAAGTACCGCAGCGGCGGGATGACGTCGAGCCGCAGGAGCTTGATGCGCGACTCGATCAGCTGCTCTTTATTGGGGGCGTTGCTCGCCCGCAGGTCTTCGAGCGGATCGCCCGAGAGTGCGACCAGGTTGTACATGAGGAACGTGGCCGCGAGAAGAACGAAGACGGAGGCGATGAGCCGCCGGATGACGAATGCTGCCATGGGAATGGCACCCTACCTATCTGTGAACGGGGGGCTCTCAGCGGGGGGCGCTGGGACCGCAGTGCGGCCCCAGCGCCCCTGTGCTGAGAAGGACTGACCTGAGTCAGCCGATAGCTGGGCTATCGACTAGTTGCTCTCGGTCGGCTCCCAGTCCCACGCGTTCCAGAAGATGGTCGGCGACAGCGGTCCCGGCTCCACGTTCGTCACGCGGTCGGAGAACGCGGTGACGGCGGGGAACTGGAAGATGGTCAGACCGTAGAAGTCGTCCATCAGCAGCTTGTCGATCTCGACCTGGATCTCGATCTGGCGCTCGACGTCAAGCGTGACGTCCAGCTCGTCGAGCAGCGCGTCAACCTCGGGGTTGCTGTAGTAGTTGAGGTTGTTGATGCCGCCCGTGCGGAAGGTCGGCGAGCTGTTGGTCACACCAAGGCTCGTCGACTGCCAGCCGAAGAACACCGCGTCGTACGCACCGGGGGTGCCGAGCAGGCCACCCCACTCGGGGCTACCGCAGTCCTCGACCACGAAGCCGGCCTCAGCGGCCGAAGCCTGGATGAGGGCGAACTCGTTGACACGACGCGGGTTGTTCGATGCGTAGAGGATGCAGACGTCAGGAGCGGTCACGCCGGCCTCGGCGAGCAGCGCCTTGGCGCCCTCGATGTCGACCTCGGTGAACGCGTCCATGCCGTTGTTGGCGACGGTCTCGTCGTAGCCGTCGGCACCGGGGATGAAGATCTGCGAGTTGCGGACCTCGGCCTCGGGGTTGAGCGGCTTGATGAGCGTGTCGACGATCTGCTGACGCGGGATCGTCTTGAGGAAGGCCTCACGCACGAGCGGGTCGTCGAACGTGCCGTTCTTCGACTCGGCGAACTGCAGGTCGATGTGCTCGTAGACGGCCTCTTCACCCGACAGCACGGTGACACCGTCGAGCGCGGCGAGCGCGTCCGCGACGTCGGCCGTGGCCTGGGGGCTGATGATGTCGACCTCACCGTTGGCGAGCGCCTGCACGGCGGCAAGCGGGTCGGTGATGAAGCGGATGGTGATCTCCTCGATGTTCGGGAGGTTGTCACCGCGGTAGTTCGGGTTCGCCGTCAGGGTGATCGACTGGTCGGCCACGAAGTCGGTGATCTGGTAGGGGCCGTTGACGACGAGGAGGTTCGCGTCCTCCTCCGCCGGCAGCTCGGTGAAGTTCCAGTCCGAGTTCCAGGTGCTCGAGATCGGCGCCAGGGCGGCCGCGTCGTTGTTCTGGATGGCCTCGATGAGCGCCGTCTTGGCCTCGGCCGCGTCCTCGATGTCGAGCGCGCGCTGCGCGACGACGTGCGCCGGCAGGCCCACGCCGAAGACGAGCTCCCAGTCGACGAAGAACTCGTCGTAGACGAGGGTGATCGAGCGGCCGTCGATGACGGGCGTCTCGGTGACGAGCTGCAGACCCGCACCGATGGCGCCGTCGAAGTAGACGACGTCGGTCGGGTACTCGTCGGTGAACTCACCGGTCTCGGGGTCGGTGAACTCGCCCGGGTCGAAGTCGGGGGTGTTCAGCACGCCCGAGTTCGCGGCCCACGCGAGCAGGAGGTCGGCGCCGTCGACGGCCGTGCCGTCAGACCACTGCACGTCGTCCGCAACGGTGTACTTGACCGTCAGCGGGTCTTCCGAGACGAGCTCGTAGGTGCCGAAGGACTCGTCCTTCACCAGCTCGGGAACGTTGTTGTAGTAGTTGAAACCACCGCTGGTCAGGTACACGATGTTGGCGTTGGCCGTGGCGTTACCGAACGACGTGTTGCTGTTGTACGAGTAGAACGGCTGGTTCCACGCGACCGTGATGGAGCTTCCCTCGACGACCTCGGACTGCGGCGCTGCGCAAGCCGAGAGAACGAGAGCGCTCGCCGCGATCGTGGCCGTGGCGGCCGCGAATCTGCTGATACGCAATTTTCCTCCTGTGCAAGATGGATGCGTGGCGGCACGTTTTCCGAGCGCGCCGTCACGCCTGTTGGGTACGACCCTAGAGACCCAGAGATACCCCCGCCAAACTGTAGGCCGATTCGTTACACACCGGTAACGCTCGCGCAGGTTCCGGCGAGGTTTCGCATGAATATTGCATGAGGGCCGGGCGCATCGCACGAATCATGCGTTCTGCTGAAGAGAGTTCACCGTCAACGCTGAAACCGCGGCGCGCGCGGCCACCGACGAGCGGGAGGCGGCTGTCGGGGTGCTCCAAAGAGCAGCGGGCATCCGGGGCGGTGATTGCGGGTTCTGCACAACGCCCGGTGAGCCCAGAGAGAATGGAGCGATGACGATGCGACCGGATGCCGAGCCCTCGCCCGGCGCGCTGCCCGGCGATCGGCGGCTGCGCGTCGAGATCCTGCTCGTGCTCGGGCTGTCGCTCGGCGCGAGCGCCGTCTACTCGATCGTCGCCATTGCGAACCGGCTGACGCGGGACATTCCGCTCGGCGATCAGACGGCCACGCTCAACCCCCCGCGCGATCAGCGCGAGATCTTCGACCTCATCTACAACCTGCTCGGCGTGTTCTTCGACCTCGTGCCGGTCGCCCTCGTGGCCTTCCTGCTGTGGAGCACCGCGCGCCCGCATCTCGGCCGCCTCGGCATCGACGGCACGCGACCGTGGCGCGATACCCGCGACGGCGTCGGGCTTGCGCTCGTCATCGGCATCCCCGGCCTCGCGCTGTACCTCGTCGGGCGCGCGCTCGGCATCACCGTGACCGTCGTGCCGACGGCGCTTGACGAGCACTGGTGGACGGTGCCCGTACTGCTGCTCTCGGCGTTGCGGGCCGGCGTGACCGAGGAGGTCATCGTCGTCGGCTACCTGTTCGCGCGCCTGCGCGACCTGCGCTGGGGGCCGTGGACGATCATCCTCACGAGCGCGCTGCTGCGGGCGACCTACCACCTGTACCAGGGCTTCGGGGCCTTCGTCGGCAACTTCGCGATGGGCCTGCTGTTCGGCTGGCTCTACACGCGCTACGGGCGGCTGCTGCCGCTCGTCATCGCCCACACCGTCATCGACGCCGTGATCTTCATCGGCTACCCGTGGGCCGCCGCGGCGTTCCCGGGGCTGCTCGCCCCGATGCCTGTGCCGAGCCCCTCGCCGACCCCGAGCCCTTAGGCGAACGCCTCGATCGGCAAGCAGGAGCACACGAGGTTGCGGTCGCCGTAGGCCTGGTCGACGCGGCGCACCGGCGGCCAGTACTTCGCCGTGCGGTCGCCGGCCGAGGGGTAGACGGCGAGCTCGCGCGAGTACGCGTGCTGCCACTCCCCCGCGATGACGCTCTCGGCCGTGTGCGGCGCGTTGACGAGCGGGTTGTCGTCGGCTGGCCACTCCCCTGCCGCGACGGCGTCGGCCTCGAGGCGGATGGCGATCATGGCCTGGATGAACCGCTCGAGCTCGGCGAGGTCTTCCGACTCGGTCGGCTCGATCATGAGCGTGCCCGCGACGGGGAACGACATGGTCGGGGCGTGGAAGCCGTAGTCCATGAGGCGCTTCGCGACGTCGTCGTTGCCGATGCCGGTCGCCTCCTTGAGCGGCCGCAGGTCGAGGATGCACTCGTGCGCGACGAGCCCGTTCTCGCCCGCGTAGAGCACCGGGTAGTGGTCGCGCAGGCGCAGGGCGACGTAGTTGGCGGCGAGCACGGCGTTGGCCGTGGCATCCGTGAGCCCCTGAGCCCCCATCATGCGGGCGTAGGCCCATGAGATGGGCAGGATGCTCGCCGAGCCGTACGGCGCGGCCGAGACGGGCGCGCCGCGGTGCTCGACGGTTCCGGCGTGGCCCGTCGTGTGGTCGAACGGCGGGTGCTGGTGCATCTGGGCGAGCGGATGCCCGGGCAGGAACTCGGCGAGGTGCGCCTTGGCCGCCACGGGTCCGACCCCCGGACCGCCGCCACCGTGCGGGATGCAGAACGTCTTGTGCAGGTTGAGGTGGCTGACGTCGCCGCCGATGTCGCCGTAGCGGGCGTAGCCGAGCAGCGCGTTGAGGTTGGCCCCGTCGATGTAGACCTGGCCGCCGGCCTCGTGCACGGCCGCCGTGACCTGCATGACCTCGTGCTCGTACACGCCGTGCGTCGAGGGGTAGGTGATCATGAGCGCCGCGAGCTCGTCGCGGTGCTCGGCGATCTTCGCGCGCAGGTCGGCGAGGTCGACGTCGCCCGTCTCGGTCGTGGCGATGACGACGACGCGCATGCCCGCGAGCACCGCGGAGGCGGCGTTGGTGCCGTGCGCGCTCGAGGGGATGAGGCAGACGGTTCGGTGCTCGTCGCCGCGCGAGCGATGGTAGCCGCGGATGGCGAGCAGGCCCGCGAGCTCGCCCTGCGAGCCGGCGTTGGGCTGCAGCGACACGGCGTCGTAGCCCGTGAGCTCGGCGAGCCAGGTCTCGAGGTGCCCGATCATGACGAGCGAGCCCTGCACGTCGTCGAGCGGCGCGAAGGGGTGCAGGCCGCTGAACTCGGGCCACGTCACGGCGGCCATCTCGGTGGCCGCGTTGAGCTTCATGGTGCACGAGCCGAGCGGGATCATGCCGCGGTCGAGCGCGTAGTCGCGGTCGGCGAGACGCTTGAGGTACCGCATCATGGCGGTCTCGCTGCGGTGCATGTGGAACACCGGGTGCGTCATGTAGTCGGATGCGCGGCGCAGACCCTCGGGCAGGTGCGGGGTCAGGCTGACACCGAAGCCGTCGCTCAGGCCGAACACGGCGGCGAGGTCGGCGGCCAGGCCGTCGGTGGCTCGGGAGAACCCGATGCCGCTCGCCGCGGTCACCTCGTCGAAGCTGAAACGCACGGTGTCGGCATCGACCTGCCAGAGCAGCAGGTCGCGCTCGCGCGCGGTCTCGACGAGCTCGGCCGCGCGGCCCGGCACGCGCACCTCGAGGGTGTCGAAGAAGTCGGTGTGCGCCACCTCGATGCCCGCGGCGTGCAGGCGGGCGGCGAAGCCGGCGGCCTGGGCGTGCACGCCCTCGGCGATGCGGCGCAGCCCGTCGGGCCCGTGGTACACGCCGAACATCGAGGCCATGACGGCGAGCAGCACCTGCGCGGTGCAGATGTTGCTGGTCGCCTTGTCGCGGCGGATGTGCTGCTCGCGCGTCTGCAGCGTGAGGCGGTAGGCGGGGCGGCCGTCGGCGTCTTTCGAGACGCCGACGAGGCGGCCGGGCATCTGCCGCTCGAGGCCTTCGCGTACGGCGAGGTAGCCCGCGTGCGGTCCGCCGAAGCCCATGGGCACGCCGAAGCGCTGCGTCGTGCCGACGGCGACGTCGGCGCCGAGCTCGCCCGGGCTCGTGACGAGCGTGAGGGCGAGCAGGTCGGCGGCGACGATCGCGAGGCCGCCGTGCTCCTTGACGCGGGCGATGATGGCCGACGGGTCCCAGATGCGGCCCGAGGCCGCCGGGTACTGCACGAAGACGCCGAAGGCCTCGGGCAGGTCGGCCGGGTCGGTCTCGGCGAGCGGCAGGTACTGCAGCTCGAGGCCGACGGCCTCGGCGCGGCCGTCGAGCACCGCCCGGGTCTGGGCGAAGATGTCGCTGTCGACGAGGAAGACGTTCGAGGCCGAGCCCGAGGCGCGGCGCGCGAGCAGCATGCCCTCGACGACCGCCGTCGCCTCGTCGAGCATCGAGGCGTTCGCGGTGTGCAGGCCCGCGAGCTCGCTCACCATCGTCTGGAAGTTGAGCAGCGCCTCGAGGCGCCCCTGCGAGATCTCGGGCTGGTACGGCGTGTACGCCGTGTACCAGCTCGGGTTCTCGAGCACGTTGCGCTGGATGACCGCGGGCGTCACCGTGCCGTAGTACCCCTGCCCGATCATGCTGCGCCGCACGCGGTTGTGCGCCGCCAGGGCGCGCAGCTCGGCGAGCGCCTCGGCCTCGGTCGCGGGCGCCGGCAGGCTGCGCAGCGGGGCCGTCTGGCGGATCGCGGACGGCACCGCGGCATCCATAAGCGCGTCGAGCGAGGCGTAGCCGAGCGCGTCGAGCATGAGCTGGCGGGCGTCGGCGTCGAGGCCGATGTGGCGGTCGACGAAGGGGATGCTCACAGAAGGTCTCTCTCTATGCCGGTGCGGTCGGTGGCGGAACGGGCGGTGCTACTCGCCGATGAGGGCGCGGTACTCGTCGGCGCTCAGCAGCGCGGGGGCGCCCGAAACGCGCACCTTCACGAGCCAGCCCTCGCCGTAGGGGTCGGAGTTGATGGTCTCGGGGGCGTCGACGACGGCGCTGTTGGCCTCGACGACCTCGCCGTCGAGCGGCGCGTACAGCTCGCCGACCGACTTGGTCGACTCGACCTCGCCGACGATCGACCCGGCGGCGAGCGCCGCCCCGACCTTGGGCAGATCGACGTAGACGACGTCGCCGAGCGCATCGGCGGCGTACTGCGTGATGCCGACCGTGGCGACGTCGCCCTCGAGGCGCACCCACTCGTGCTCGGCGGTGTACTGCAGGTCGGCGGGAACGGCGCTCATGAGGGTGGCCTTTCGATCAGCGGTGCGGTGAGGGGCGGATGGGCGGATCAGGAACGGGAGTAGAAGGGCAGCGCCACGACCGTGGCGGGGATGCGGGTGCCGCGCACGTCGAGCTCGAGCGCGGTGCCGAGCGCGGAGGCCTCGGGCGACACGAACGCCATGGCGATCGGGTACCCCAGCGTGGGCGACAGCGCGCCCGAGGTGACCCCGCCGACAAGGGTCTCGCCGTGGAAGACGGGGTACTCGGCGCGGGCGGCCCGACGGCCCTCGGCCCGCAGACCGACCAGCACCGGGGCTCCCTCGGGCGGGCCGGCGAGAATCGCGTCGCGGCCCACGAACGCGGGCTTGTCGGTGACGACCACGCGGCCGAGGCCGGCCTGCACCGGCTGGATGCTCAGGCCGAGCTCGTGCCCGTAAAGCGGCATGCCCGCCTCGAGCCGCAGGGTGTCGCGGGCGGCGAGCCCGCAGGGCACGAGCCCGAGCGGCTCGCCCGCGGCGGTGAGGGCGGTCCACAGCGCGGCCGCGTGCTCGACCGGCGCGTACAGCTCGAAGCCGTCTTCGCCCGTGTAGCCCGTGCGCGCGACCATGAGGTCGGTGCCGGCGAAGCTGCCCGACCCCCAGGCGTAGTACTTCAGCGCCTCGAGACCCTCGATCGTGAGCCCCGCGGTCGCGGCGAGCACCGCGGCCGAGGCCGGACCCTGCACGGCGATGAGCGCGATCTGCTCGGTGCGGTCGTCGATCTCGACGGCGAAGGCCGGGCCGCCGACACCGGCGGCGCGCTCGCGCAGGGCATCCACGACGGCGAAGCGGTTGGAGGCGTTGGCGACGACGAGGTAAGAGGTGTCGCCCATGCGGTACACGATGAGGTCGTCGACGATGCCACCGTGCTCGTCGAGCACGAGCGAGTACTTGGCCTTGCCGGGTGCCATCGCCGAGAGCCGGCCGGCGAGCGCAGCATCCAGGAATGCGGCCGCGTCGGGGCCGTCGACCGCGATCTCGGCCATGTGCGAGATGTCGAAGATGCCCGCTGCGGTGCGCACCGCGTGGTGCTCAGCGAGGTCGGAGCTGTAGCGCACCGGCATCTGCCACCCGGCGAAGTCGGTGAAGGCCGCGCCGAGCGCCTCGTGCACGGCGTGCAGGGGCGAGTGGCGCTGGGGGGCGATGGACTCGGACACGGAGTTCTCCTGACGCTGACGGCCGGTGGAACTCCCCCTCTGTCATGGTGCCTGAGAGCTTCGCGCCGCCGGACTGCTCGTGGCAGCCGGTGGGACGCTTTCACCGTGGGCGAGAGCGTCGCAGTCGTCGACGACGGATGCGCGCTCTGCTTTTCAGAGTGGCCTGGCAGATGCGGTACATAGACCTGAGAGATTGGCGGGGAGGCTTGCTCCTTCGGTGCCGCGGGCGCCGGGCCCACGGCTCTCCCGCATCGCGGAAACGGCCGGTGTTCAGTTGAGGGTGCTACTAGGGCTCACTCTACCCGCTCGGCACCGCTAGCGGTCGTCGCTCTGATCGCTGTCTTCGCGATTGTCGCGGAAGTAGCGAACGGTCTGCCAGACGAGCACCGTGAATCCGGCGAGCGCCATGAGCACGAACACGGGGCCCGCCCACGCGGCAGTCGCGGCATCGACGGGAATGGGGAGGGCGATCACCTCGGTCATGGCGGCAGGCTACTCGCCGTCGAGCAGCGCCGAGAAGTCGTCGTCGTCGAGTCCCGGCATCGAGAGCATCTCGGCGGCACCCTCGGTCGCCTCGATGATGCCGCTCAGCAGTTCGACGACCGTCGTCGCGCGCAGCAGGCGGACCTGGTCGAGCGGCCCGAGCGGCGCGATGCCGGCGAGCTGCCAACAGGCCTGAACGGGGTCGTCGCTCAGCTCGATGTCGGCGGGCCACTGCTGCTCGACGAACTCGCTCGCGCGAGAGATCGTGCGTCGCACGAGCTGCTCGGCCCGCTCCAGCAGAGGCCGGTGCTCGTCGCTCCACTCGAGCTCGGGAACCGGACGCACCTCGGCGCGCGGGTACGGGTCGTCATCGAGCCACGTCACGACCTCGATGCGCCGGTCGCCCTGGGCGATGAGGCCGATGAAGCCTTCGCTCGTCTCGACGCGGGTGATCTGGGCGACCGTGCCGATCGGGAACCGATGCTCGCCGCCGCCGACCTCGCTGCCGCGCTCGATGAGCACGATGCCGAACTCGGGCGGCTCATCGCCGAGGATCGTCGAGAGCATGACGATGTAGCGCTCTTCGAACACGCGCAGCGCCGTCGGCATCGCCGGGAACAGCACCGACCCGAGCGGGAACATCGGCATGACCGTCATGCGCTCACGATTCCACGGATTCCTGCGGGTTCGCACAGCATCGCGGCCCCGGGACGTTCGACCCTGACCGATCGGTCGGGGAGCGGTTAGCCTCGGGGTGCGCGAGGACGCGCATCCGGTATCGAAGGAGCATCATGCAGATCAGTGGGAAGGTCTTCGCCGTCACCGGCGGCGGCAACGGCATCGGGCGCGAGGTCGTGCTTGGCCTCGTGGCGAAGGGCGCGCGCGTCGCAGCTCTCGACCTCAGCGAGGAGGGTCTGGCCGAGACCGTGCGGCTGGCCGGCGACCACGGCGACCGCATCTCGACGCATGTCGTGAACATCACCGACCGGAAGGCGGTCGAAAAGCTTCCCGCGGCGATCATCAAGCAGCACGGCCAGGTCGACGGTCTGCTCAACATCGCGGGCATCATCCAGAAGTTCGTGCCCGTCATGCAGCTCGACTGGGACCAGATCGAGCGCGTCATCGACGTCAACCTCTACGGCGTGCTCAACACCACCAAGGCGTTCCTGCCCGAGCTGGTGACGCGGCCCGAGGCCGCGCTCGTGAACGTGGCGAGCATGGGCGCGTACGCCCCGGTTCCCGGTCAAGGCGTCTACGGCGCCACCAAGGCGGCCGTGGCGCAGCTCAGCCGCGCCCTGCACTCGGAGCTCATGGAGACGAACGTCGCGGTCACCGGGGTGTTCCCGGGCGCCATCGGCACGAACATCACCGTCAACTCGGGGCTCATGACCGCGGAGCAGGCGAAGGAGATGGCCGCGGCTGCGGGCGACAAGCAGCGCAAGACGACGGCGCCCGCCGAAGCCGGTCGCCAGATCATCGAGGCGATCGAGAAGGGCTCGTACGAGATCTTCATCGGCGGCGACGCGCGCATCATGTCGCGCCTCTCGCGATTGAACCCGAAGAACGCCGCGGGCCTCATCTACAGGCAGATGAAAGACCTGCTCTCGAGCATGAACTAGGCGATCCCGACGTGACCGAGCAGCAGCCGTACACGCTCGTGCGACAGCACGACGGGTTCGAGGTGCGCCAGTACCCGGCGCACATGCTAGTGCAAGTCGATGTTCGGGGCGGTCTCGATGCGGGAGCGGGGGCCGGTTTCGGCCCCCTCTTCCAGTACATCAGCGGCGGCAACGCCGGCGGGCGGAGCATCTCCATGACTGCCCCGGTGCTGCAGCAGCCTCGTGCAGAAGGCGTGCAGACGGTGAGCTTCGTGATGCCCGCCGACATGGATGCGGCGAGCACCCCGAGCCCACGCGATCCGCGTGTGCGCACGACGGCGGTCGAGCCGCGCCTCGTCGCAGCGCGCCGCTTCAGCGGCACGGCCCGCACGTTTCGATTCGCCGACCAGGGCGCTCAGCTCATCGCGGCGGTGCGAGCGGCCGGACTCGACCCGGTCGGCGACGTCTACTACGCGCGCTTCGACCCCCCGTGGAAGCCCGGCTTCCTGCGGCATAACGAAGCGCTCGTACAGGTCGCCGGCGGCGACTCAGGCGACTAGACCGGCGGTGGTGCTGGCGACCGACGGCCGCGGAGCACTCCGACCTCGAAGGCGGTCACCGCCACAAGAGTCATCGCCAGCAGCGGCAGCACGAACCAGAGCATGACATCCGTGAAGCCTGCGAGGGCGTCATGCTGGGTCGAGGCGAGCACGAGATAGACCGTGTAGGCGATGTAGAGGGCCACGAAGAGGCCGCCCTCCCATCGCGCCATGACGAAGCCCGTGAAGGCGATCGGCAGCAGCGCGAGCGCGGTCGCGAGCATGAGGGGCAGGTCGAGCGCGATCGCCGCAGGCGGCACCGGGATGCCCTGGCCGAAGAGGATCGCCGGCAGACCGAGCACCATGCCGATGTTGAAAATGTTGCTGCCCACGATGTTGCCGACGGCCATGTCGCGTTCACCGCGGCGCACCGCGATGATCGAGGTCGCGAGCTCGGGCAGCGACGTGCCGACGGCCACCACCGTGAGCCCGATCACCAGGCTGCTGATGCCGAGCGCGGTCGCGATGCTGACCGCGCCGTCGACGAGCAGGCGGGCTCCGAGCACGAGCAGGGCGATACCCGCGACGAGCAGCAGCAGGGCGAGCCACAGCGGAACCGGCTTGCTGTTGAGCGCCGGCTCGACGGGCTCGGCGGCGGCACCCTCACGGCGGCCGATGACGATGCTCATCACCGTGTGCACGCCGAGGCCGGCGAGAAGCAGCACGCCGTCGAGCAGCCCGATGACGCCGTCGAGGCTCACCGCGACGAGCAGCACCGAGATGCCGACCATGACGGGGATGTCGAAGCGCACGAGCTGACGCTTGATGACGAGCGGCATGACAATCGCCGACAAGCCGAGAATGAAGAGGACGTTGACGATGTTGCTGCCCACGACGTTGCCGAGCGCGAGGTCGGGCTCGCCCTGAAGCACGGCGTCGAGCGTGACCGCGAGCTCGGGCGCCGAGGTCGCCGCGGAGACGACGACGAGGCCGATGACGAGCGGCGAGATGCCCACCTTCGCCGCGAGCGTCGAGGCGCCGCGCACGAGTGCCTCACCCCCCGCGACCAGCAGCACCAGACCGGCGACGATGAACGCAATGTCGAGCAACACGGCCACAGCCTAGAGCGCCTCCCTAGTGCTCAGCCCGCAGCCAGTCGAGCCAGATGCGCAGCAGGCGCTCGAGCGCGGCGCGGTCGGCAGTATCGAGCGGCGCGAGCAGGCGGTGCTCGTTCGCGAGGTGCGCCTCGAACGCGCGCTCGACGAGCGTGAGTCCCGCATCCGTCAGCGCCACCACCCGCCCCCGACCATCGAGCGGAGAGATGCGGCGGGTGACGAGCCCCCGGTCCTCGAGGCGGTCGACGCGCTTGGTGAGACCGCCCGCTGTGACCATCGTGCTGTCGGCGAGAGCTGTCGGAGTGCGCTCGTACGGCGCGCCCGCCCGGCGGAGGGCGGCGAGCACGTCGAACTCGCCCGTCGTGAGGCCGTGCTGGCGGAACACCGCCTCGAGCTCGACCTCGATCGCGGCGGCGAGACGGGCGAGCCGGCCGAACACCCCTTGCGGCGCGACATCGAGGTCGGGGCGCTCGCGCTGCCACTCAGCTTGGATGCGGGATACCCGATCGGTCATGCGGGAATAATACTTTCCATGGAAAGGTTCTGGCGGGTATGACATCCACTTGGCGCTGGCTCCTCGTCGCCGCGATCGCGCCCCTCGCCTGGGGCTCTACCTATGTCGTCACCGCGCAGCTGCTGCCGGCCGACACCCCGATCTGGGGCGCCACCCTGCGCGCGCTGCCCGCCGGTCTCGTACTGCTGCTCCTCGCCCGCCGCCTGCCCCGGGGGCGCTGGTGGTGGCGATCGGCCGTGCTCGGCGTGCTGAACGTCGGTGCGTTCTTCGTGCTCGTCTACCTCGCCGCGCAGCTGCTGCCCTCGGGCGTCGCCGCAATGCTCATGGCCACCTCGCCCGCGGTCATCCTTATGCTCGCCTGGCCAATCGCGCGCGAGAAGCCCGCCGCCCTGTCGCTGCTCGGCGCCGTCATCGGCTTCGCCGGCGTCGTCGTCCTGCTCGCCGGCGCCACTGGAACGCTGAACGGCTGGGGCATTGCCGCCTCGCTCGCCGCGATGCTCATGTCATCGGTCGGATTCGTGCTGGCCCGGCGCTGGAACGACGGCACCCCCGCGCTCTCCGTCACCGCCTGGCAACTCACGCTCGGCGGCCTCGCGCTTGTGCCCATCGCGCTGCTCGCCGAGGGCGCTCCCCCGGCGCTCGACGCGGCCGGTCTCGCGGGCGCCGCCTACCTTGCGCTCGTCGCCACCGCTCTCGCCTTTGCGACGTGGTTCGCCGCCCTGCAGCACCTGCCCGCGGGAGCCGTCGGCCTCGTCGGCCTGCTCAACCCCGTTGCCGGGGTCGCGCTCGGCGTGCTTGTCGCCCAGGAGACCTTCACCGCTGTGCAGGTGATCGGGATGGTCATCGTGCTGCTCGGCATCGTGCTCGGGCAGCCCGCGATCGCCGCCGCTCTGCGCTCAGCGCGGACCCGACGCACCGAACGACGAGCGCGTCGACGGGAGGTGTCGACCGACACCGCGCAGCTCAGAGTGCGCGCAGCAGGTGCAGGCGGAACAGTCTGACCGTGCGCCCCGAGTCGCGCTCGTAGGCGCGGTACTCGGGCCACTGCGACTCGAGGTGGCGCCAGACCCGATCGCGGGCATCCCCCTCGATCGTGGATGCCCGCACCGCGTACCGCCGGCCCCGCACCGTGATCTCGGCCTCGGGGTGGGCGAGCAGGTTGTAGGTCCAGGCGGGGTGCGTCGCGGCCGCCCAGTTCGTGCCCGCGACGATCGCCCGACCGTGGCCGTCGGCCGTGTACATGAGCACCGTGTCGCGCGGCAGGCCGCTCTTGGCGCCCGTCGTGGTCAGGATGAGCGAGGGCACGAACAGGCTGCTGACCTGCATGCGACCGCCGGTCGCGCTCGCGAGCGCGCGCTCGATGGGAGGCATGACGCGGTGCGCCGCCCACCGCCAGGCGCTCGTCCGCGTGAGGGCCGACACGACGATGCGCACGCCGCGCACGATCGGGTCGGCGGCCGGCAGGGGGACGAGGTCGCTCATCGGGTCGCCTCGACCGCGGTGGGCAGGTTCTCGGCGATCCAGTCGTTCCAGACGCGCACGGTGCGCCACCCCGCGCGCACGCGGTCGACGAGCTCGGGCCCGGTCATCCAGTCGGCGGGCGCGTGCTCGGTGGCGATGGCCAGGCGCTTCAAGCGCAGCAGCTCGATCTTCGGGTGGTCGACGCGGAACCCGCGGGGGGCGGTGGCGAGGGCATCCGTCGTCATGATGGCGAAGCCGCTCTCGCCGACCTCCTCGAGGGTCGCCTCGAGGTCGCCGACCAGGCGGTTGTCGTCGACGATCTCACGAAACCGGGCGAGCTGCTCGCGCGCCGGCTGGTAGAGGCCGCCCGCGAGCATCAATCCTTGCCGCGAGAGCTGCAGGTAGTAGGTCGCACTCGAGTCGTCGGCCGTCACGAGCCCGAGGTGATCCTTGTAGGGGCGCTTGTCGGCGCTGAACCGCACATCTTTGTAGGGCCGGAAGATCTTGAGCGGCCCGAACTCGCCGCCGAGCGCGTCGACGAGGCGCTCGACGGGCGCCTTCACGCGCGTCTCGTAGCGCTGCTTGTTCGCGAGCCACCACTCCTTGGTCTGGTGGTCGGCGAGCTCGGCGTAGAAGGCGAAGGCGTCGGCGTCTACACCAACGCCGTCGAGCCCGGCAGTCTCGTTCTCGGTCATGGATGCTCGCTCTCGGCTCGCGCGGCGGTCAGGGTTCCCAGCGCCAGGTCGAGGCGTTCGGCGAGGTAGGCGTCGAGGGGGCGCAGCGTGTCATCGGCCGCGGTCGGCACCCAGCGCACGAGCACCGCCGTCGCGCCCACGTGCTCGCGCAACACGAGCGGACCCCGCTCGGCGGCCATCGCGGCCGGGTCGTCGAGCGGCACCGGGCGCGAGTCGATGACGACCGTGCTGCCCTCGGGCAGGCGGGCGTCGAGCAGGCGCTGGCGCAGCTCGCGGCGAGCCCGCGCGCTCTCAGACTGGTGGCCCGGCAGCACCTGCCGGCTCGCGCGCGCGATGCGCCCGGGCGCGAACACGTCTCCGCTGGGGGTGACGAGCAGCGCGCCGAGCACGAATCCCTCGCCGGTGCGCCGGAAGGTCTCGCGACGCGGAATGAACCCGAGCGCGCGGTGCGCGGGAACCGTGACGACGAGTTGCTCGGGGGCGGCGCCCGCCGCGGCGAGGCGCCCAGCGGCCGCGGCGAGCGCGGCGCGGGCCTCGGCGAGCGCGGTGAGAGCATCCACAGCCCTATCGTGCCGGACTCGGCTGGGTGCCGCATCGCCGAGGGCGTGTGTGCCGGCCGCGGCATGTGCCGCGAGCGGCACACACGCTGCGCAGCACCCCTCCACGGCAGTGTTGTCCACCGGGCCAATAAGCAATTAGCCTGCACTCGGGAGGCACATCGCCGTGGACAGACTCGTCGACCGCTCGCTGAGCGCATCGGTTTTCGCCGCCGAGCTGCCGAGGGGCGGCGAGGGACTGCCGGGGCGCGTCGGCACGATCGTCGTCGGGGGCGGCATCGTCGGCGCGAGCATCGCCCTGCACCTCGCCGAGGCGGGCGTCGACGACGTGCTACTGCTCGAGCGCGGTGTGCTGACGAGCGGTACCACCTGGCACGCCGCCGGACTCGTCGCCGGGGCCCGCGGGTCGCGGGCGATGACCGGCCTGTCGTCGTACGGGCTCGACTTCTACGGTGAGCTCGAATCGCGGTCGGGGCTGGACGTGTCGCTCACCCGCAGCGGATCGCTCAGCATCGCCCGCCAACCGGGGCGCGTCGACGAGCTCGCGTACGCCCGCGACGTCGCTGTGCGCAGCGGCATCGCGGCGCACCTCGTCGACGCCGACGAGGTCGCCCGCCTGTGGCCGATCGCCTCGACCGAGGGAGTGCTCGCGGCGCTGCACTTCCCGAACGACGGCTACCTCAACCCGGGCTGGGCGGCGCTCGCGATCGCGAAGCTCGCGCACGGCGCCGGGGTAACGATCCACGAGGGCGTCGCGGTCACCGCGATCGCCCACGACGCCGGGCGCGCCACCGGCGTCGTCACCGACCACGGCACGATCACCGCCGACCGCGTCGTCATCGCCGGCGGCCTGTGGAGCCGCGACCTCGCACGCACGGCGGGTGCCTCACTGCCGCTCTACGCCGCCGAGCACGTGCACGTGCGCTCGCAACCGATCGACGGCGCCGTGCCGACGCTGCCGGTGCTGCGGGATGTCGATCACAGCTACTACATCCGACCCGAGGCCGGGCGGCTGCTGGTGGGCGCGTTCGAGCCGCAGGGCATCCCGCGCGGTGTCGAAACGATCTCGACCGAGGGGTTCGCGACGTTCCCCGACGATGGGGATCACTTTGCCCCGGTGCGCACCGCCGCCGAGCGCGCCGTGCCCGCGCTCGGCCCGGCTGGCTACGACCGCTTCCTCACCGCGCCCGAGAGCTTCACGCCCGACACCGCCTTCCTCATGGGCGAGACGGCCGAGGTCGAGAACCTGTTCGTCGCCGCGGGCCTCAACTCGCAGGGCATCATCTACGGCCCCGGCATCGGCCGCGAGCTCGCCCGCTGGATCGTCGCCGGTTCACCGCAGTTCGACTCGGCGAGCGTCGACGTGCGGCGCTTCTCGCGCCACCAGAGCAACCGCCGCTACCTGCACGCCCGCACGGTCGAGAGCCTCGGGCGCCTCTACGCGATGCACTGGCCCGGCTACCAGTCGCCGACCGCGCGCGACGTACGGCGCACTCCCCTGCACGCCCGGCTGGCCGAGCTCGGCGCCCGCTTCGGTGAGGTCAACGGCGGCGAGCGTGCCCTCTGGTACGGCGGCCCGACCCCGGACGAGAGCTACAGCTACCGCCGCCCCGGCAGCTTCGACCAGGTCGCCGCCGAGCACCGGGCCGCGCGTGAAGGCGTTGCCCTGTTCGACCTCAGCCCCTTCACCAAGGTCGAGATCGCGGGGCCGGATGCTCTCGCCCTCGTTCAGCGCGCCGTGACGAGCGACGTCGACACGGCCGTGGGGCAGGCCGTCTACACGCTGTTCCTCAATCGCACCGGCGGCATCGAGCTCGACGGCACGGTCACGCGCCTCGCGGCCGACCGGTTCCTCGTCGTCACGCCCTCGTTCAGCCACCACGCGACCCTCGGGCTGCTGCGGCGTCTCGCCCGCGGCACGGCGGCGGTCGTCACGGATGTCACCGCGGCGTTCGCGACGATCGGCGTCATGGGGCCGCTCAGCCGCGAGCTGCTGCGGCGCGTGTCGCCCGACGACTGGTCCGACGCCGCGCAGCCCTACCAGTCGGGCCGCGAGGTCGAGGTGGCCGACGGCTTCGCCTACAGCCTGCGCATCAGCTTCGTCGGCGAGCTCGGCTACGAGCTCTACCCCTCGGCCGACCTCGCGGTGAACGTGCTCGACGCGCTGTGGGAGGCCGGGCAGGAGCTCGGCGTGCGAATGGCCGGCTACCAGGCGCTCGACACCCTGCGCAGCGAGAAGGGCTATCGGCACCTCGGCCACGACATCGGGCCGAGCGACGACCCGTATGCCGCGGGGCTCGGCTTCACCGTCGCGCTCGACAAGCCGGACGGCTTCGTCGGCCGCGACGCGCTCGCCGCTCTCGACCCGCGCGCCCCGAAGCACCGCACTGTCTACGTCGCCCTCGACGACCCCGAGATGATGCTCGTGCATGACGAGGCGCTGCTGCGCGACGGCGTCGAGGTCGGGCGCCTCACGAGCGGGGCGTACGGGCACACGCTCGGCAGCGCGGTCGGCATCGCGATCGTCGACCCGGCGCTCGTCGACGTCGCCACCCTCGGGACCGACGAGAGCCCGGACTTCGCCGTCGAGTGCCGCGGCATCGCCGTGCCCGCGACCGTCTCGCGCCGCCCCTTCTACGACCCGCGCGGCGAGCGCCTGCGCGGCTGAGCACGGGAGCCCGTCATGACCAGAACTGATGTGATCGTCGTCGGCGCCGGACTCGCCGGCCTGAGCGCCGCGCGCGACCTCGCGGCCGGCGGCGCAGACGTGATCGTGCTCGAGGCGCGCGGCCGCGCCGGCGGTCGTGTCGAGCAGACCCTCATGCCCGATGGGCGACCGATCCAGCTCGGCGGCGAGGTCATCGGCGACTCGCACGTTTCCTACCGGCAATTGGTCGCCGAGCTCGGGCTGACGATCGTTCCGAGCTTCACGGGCATTCCCGGCGAATCGACGTGGCTGGTGAGCGAAGGACGCGTGCTGGGCGACGAGATGCCCTGGATGCCCGGCGCTGACCACGCGATCTACGACTCGCTCGAGCAGCGGTTCGCGGCCCTCGCCGCCAGCGTCGACCCCGAGGATCCGTGGGCGCATCCCAATGCCGTCGCGCTCGACCGCCTCTCGGTCGGAGCGTGGCTGCGGTCGGAGGGCGCGACGCCCGCCGTGCTGCGCGCCATGGAGCTGCGCACCCTCGCCCTCGCCGACCCCTCGATCTGGCGCCGCTCGCTGCTCGCCGACCTGCGCAAGGAGGCCACCGCGGGCGCGACGGGGTTCTACGACTACGACGCGTGGGAGAGCTCGAAGGTGCTCGAGGGCTCGGCCACGGTCGCACTGCGCATGGCGGAGGAGCTCGGGCACCGCATCCGATATGGCAGCCCGGTGAGCGCGATCGACGTGACCAACGCGGGAGCCGCCGTCACCCTGCGCACCGGCGAACGGCTGCACGCCGCCGATGTCGTGTGCGCGTTGCCCGCCGGGCCGCTGCGCGACCTGCGCATCAGCGGGGTCAGCGAGGCGTACCTGGCCGCCGCAACGCGACGCCAGCACGCGCCCGCCGCGAAGCTCGTCACCGTGCACGCCACCTCGTTCTGGGAGGCGAACGGGCAGAACGGCACGGGCTACTTCGAGCACACGCTGCTCGGCGGCACGTGGGTGCAGACCGATGGCGCGCTGTCGGCGCTCGTGCCCGTCGACCGCCTCGGGCCGTACCAGGCGCTGCCCGCGGCGGCCCGCGAGGGCGCTCTGCTCGACGAGCTCGTCGCCGCCTACGGCGAGGAGGCGCGCGATACCCAGGCCGTGTTCGTACGCGACTGGTTCGCCGACCCGTTCACGCAGGGCTACATCACGGCCTGGCGGCCGGGCGACCTCACCGCGGTCGGGCCGCTGCACGGCTCGCACGAGCCGCCGTTCTGGCTCGTCGGCTCAGACCAGTGGGTGTGCGGCTACATGGAGGGTGCCGTGCGCACGGGTCGGGGCGCGGCCGCGCAGCTGCTCGCGCGCTAGGCCTTCTTAGCCGAACAAGCCGATGACGAGGCCGACCAGCGTGTAGTTGAGCACGTCGCTGCCGACCTCGATGATCCAGACCTTCAGGCCGTGGCCGGCGAACAGGCGGTGGCTGAGCGAGCTCGCCGCGGCGAAGCCGATGCCGAGCAGCAGCCCCGTCAGCATGCCGCCCAGGGGGCCGACCGGCCCCGCCGCGAGGTCGACGAAGTAGATGACGGAGGCCACGGCGATCACCTGCACGAGCGCGCCGACCGCCGTGAGCCCGAACACGAGCGCCATGTTGTCGCCGCCGGGCGCCTCGTCGCCCTTGCCCATGGCCTTCCACCAGACGGGGAAGAACGTCTTGGGCCCGAACCACAGGGCTCCGGCGAGGAAGGCGACGACGAAGGCGACGAGGATCGCCAGCCAGTTGAGCTCGAGAAGGAACATGCGCGTGACGCTACTCGCGTGTCACGGGGCGCGTCTACGCGGCACTCTGGTGCGGGCTGAGACGTATTCTTGTTCAGTGCTCTTTCGACGCGTCGTGGCCCGCACCTTCTGGGCGTTCAGCCGATGGAAGCTCGTCTCGGAGCCCGCACCCGATCGCCCCACGGTGCTCATCGGTGCGCCGCACACGTCGAACTGGGATTTCGTCTTCATGCTCGCCATCGCCTGGCGGCTCGACATGCGCTTCCGCTGGCTGGGCAAGAAGAGCCTGTTCCGCGGATGGCGCGGGCCCATCATGCGGGCCTGGGGCGGCATACCCGTCGACCGCGAGTCGCCGGCCGCGGTGGTCGGGGAAGTGCTGGAGAGCATCCGGGCCGGTGACATCTTCGGCCTCGTCGTCACCCCCGACGGCACTCGCAAAGGCCACACGTACTGGAAGTCGGGCTTCTACCGCATCGCGCGCGAGGCGGGGCTGCCGCTGACGCTCGGCTACGTCGACCGCACGACGATGACCACCGGGCTCGGCCCGACGATCGAGCTCACGGGCGATGTGTCGCGCGACATGGACGTCATCCGCGCTTTCTACGCCGACAAGTCGGGTGTCAAGCCCGAGCATCGGGTCGAGCCACGACTGCGCGAAGAGCTCGCCGGCTGAGCGAAGCCGTCGCGTGTCCTCTCTTTTCGAGTTCATCTTCGGCTCGATCGTCGGGTTCTTCGCCGACCTCCTGTGGTGGCTCATCCCCGATGAGATCGAGCGCCGGCACGATCGCAAGCGACTGCTCGAAGGCGAGGTGCGGTGCGCCATCCGCGCAGCGACGGGGCGGGTGCTCAACATCGGCACCGAGTGGAGCGTCGGCGTCGCTCAGATTTCGCCCGGGATGCTGCACTTCACCCCATCGAAGGGCATCGTCGGCACGCGCGACGTGCGCGTGCTCGGCATCCGGGAGCGCGACGCGTCGATCGCGCCCAGCCCGCTCGAGCGGCCGGTCGGCGACTGGCTCGACTTCATCGTGACGACTGCGGGCGGAGAGCTCGTGGTCCGTTTTCCGCTCGAGGTAGGAGACGCGACGGCCGAGGTGTTGAGCCCCTGAGCCCAGCGGACGCGGCGGTACGGAGGCCGCGCCTGCGCGGTGCTCAGCGGAAGATCGGCGTTTGGCTGACGCCGTACGAGAAGAGCGAGAGCCAGACGATGAAGAAGATGACTTGGAGGGTCGTACCGACCGCTCCGACGATGACGGCAGCTCGTGCCAAACCTCGACCGCCCTCGTTCGTCAGCGCGATCTGGCGCCCGGCCATGATGCCGAGGACAATGCCGACCACGGGGATCATGAAGCTCGCGATGAAGCCGACGAGGGCGAGGGTGTTGGTGCGAGGCGGGTAGTTCGTGGTCATGACTCATCTTCGCATGCGCACGGCGCCCGGCAGGTGCCCTCGTCGCCGGCAACAAGCGCCTCGATCTCGCCTAGTTGCCACAATTCGCAATCGGTTAACTCGTCGTTCGTCGCGGATGCTCGAGTCCAGTGATGAAGTCGACGCATGGACATCGTCAAGATCGAGAAGAAGCAGGTTCTGAGCCGGGAAGAGGCCGCTCACCAGCTCCGCGCCATCGCGGACGAGCTGGCCTCCGGCAACGGCATCCTCATGGAGCGCGACGGCCTGCGGGTCACCGTCAAGCTGCCCGACGAGGTCACCATGGAGGTCGAGGTCGAGATCGAGCACGACGAGCGAGAGTTCGAGATCACCCTCTCCTGGTAAGCGTGACCCGTTGGAGTTGTAGAGACCCGGTTACGGGAGGCTCGCGCCGACCCCGAGCCGGGCGGCCGCTTCGCGCAGGCGCTTGTCCCGAGTCCACAGCGTCGTGCCCGGCGCGAGCACGACGGATGCGAGCAGGTGCGCGTCAACAAGACTCAGCCCCTGACCGTAGAGCGCATGAACCTCGACGAAACCGGCGACTTCGCTGTGACTCGCGATCGGTGAGCTCGGAAGGTTGCCCAGCAACTCAAGCACCACCGACCGGTCGCGGAGTCTCCCCAAGGACAACTCTCCGATGACCATCGGGTGCTGGACGACCAGCGATGTGTTCAATGCACGCACGAGCTCCCTCTCCCCGCGGTGCAGATGGTCGATCCAGACCGAGGTGTCAACCAGCATCACGACTTAGGCGACGTCGCGGTGACGATCTGCGGCGGTCGCACCGGCGTCGGTGCCGCCGAGAAGACTGAGCCGCCGAGCGCTCTCCCGCTCAATGAGGGCCTGCAGACTCTCGCGCAGCAGGGCCGTGCGTTCGGTCGTGCCGCTGAGCTCTGCGGCTTTGGCCAGCAGGTCATCGTCGAGATTCACCGTCGTGCGCATGCATCAAAAGTATCACCAGATGATGAAGTTATTGATGCTTTTCCACAGGCTCACCCTGGATATTGGCGGCAGGGGAACCCGTACCGCAAAACGCAACTCGATATCTAGCGCAGATGGGCCAGGTCACTCAATCGAAGTCTTCTGTAGGTCCGGGAATTTGTGAGACGTCAAGAATCCAAACTTTCCTGCCGAGAATCTGTTGGAGCAGTTGTTCGAGGCCACGAAGGTCGGTTAGCCGGGGAATCACATCCGACGGAAGGACGAAGAGGCGCTCATCTTCACTCGCTACAGGTACCACGCGAAGTGGTCCCTCGTAACCTGCAAAGCGGAAGGCAGTGCGAACCGCCGCGATCTGTCCGACGTTTATCGCTCTTGCCACCCCGAACTCCTCACACGTTGAAGCGGAACTCGACCACGTTACGGCGCGCATCAACATCAGTCATGAGCGACCTCTTGTGCGATCCGGGCGCGAGCGCCCTCGACAAGAACTGGATAGTCCGCCGAGAAGGGCTCTGGAAGCGACCGTTCCAGGACGACTGAGAATTCCGAGAGTGCCGTCCACTCAGCCAGATCGAGCGCGGGCCGCGAAGCTCCCGACTCTTCCCAACGGTGCAACAGGCCAAAGATGACGAGTGCTGCGTCAGCGGATACGTCCACCCTGATCCCGGCCATGCGCTGAGACTAGTGGCCTTGGCGCAGCAGTCGACCTAGACGTTGAAGCGGAACTCGACCACGTCGCCGTCTTGCATGACGTAGTCCTTGCCCTCGATTCGGGCCTTGCCCTTGGCGCGGGCCTCGGCGACCGAGCCGCAGGCGACGAGGTCGTCGAAGCCGATGACCTCGGCCTTGATGAAGCCGCGCTCGAAGTCGGTGTGGATGACGCCCGCGGCTTGGGGGGCCTTCCAGCCCTTGCCGATGGTCCACGCGCGCGACTCTTTGGGTCCGGCGGTCAGGTAGGTCTGCAGGCCGAGGGTGTCGAAGCCGATGCGAGCCAGCTGCGCGAGTCCGCTCTCGCTCTGACCGGTCGAGGCCAAGAGCTCGGCGGCGTCGTCGGCATCCATACCGATCAGTTCGCTCTCGATCTTGGCGTCCAAGAACACGGCCTTCGCCGGGGCGACGAGCGCCGCCAGCTCGGCCATGCGGGCGCTGTCGCCGAGCACGCCCTCGTCGACGTTGAACACGTAGATGAAGGGCTTCGCGCTCAGGAGGCCGAGCTCGCGGATCGGCGCGGCGTCGAAACCTGCGGAAGAGAGGGTGGTGCCAGCGGAGAGCAGCGCGTGAGCATCCGTCGCCGCTTGCAGCACTGAGGGGTCGAGCTTCTTGCCCTTGACCTCTTTCTCATAGCGCGGGATCGCCTTCTCGAGCGTCTGCAGGTCGGCGAGCATGAGCTCGGTGTTGATGGTCTCCATGTCGCTGGCCGGGTCGACGGCTCCGGCGACGTGCACGACGTCGCTGTCGGTGAAGGCGCGCACGACCTGCGCGATCGCATCGGATTCGCGGATGTTCGCGAGGAACTGGTTGCCGAGGCCCTCGCCCTCGCTCGCACCCTTGACGATGCCCGCGATGTCGACGAACGACACCGCGGCGGGCAAGATGCGCTCGCTGCCGAAGATCTCGGCGAGAACCGTCAGGCGCTCGTCGGGCAGCTCGACGACTCCGACGTTGGGCTCGATCGTGGCGAACGGGTAGTTCGCCGCGAGCACGTCGTTCTCGGTGAGCGCGTTGAAGAGGGTGGACTTGCCGACGTTGGGCAGGCCGACGATGCCGATAGTGAGAGCCACGAGAGGCAAGCCTACCGGCGGGTGATGCGGGCACCGGATGCGCAGCCCGCGCTCGGCACCGTGCCGGGACGTGCGGGTTAGCGTTCACGCATGACCGACTTCACTGCCCCGCCCGCCGACCGCACCCGCCCCGAGCTACGCGGCACGTTCGGCATGGCGGCGAGCACCCATTGGCTCGCGACCGCGACGGCGCAGTCGGTGCTCGAGCGGGGCGGCACCGCGGTCGACGCCGCCGTGGCCGCGGCCTTCGTGCTGCACGTCGTCGAGCCGCACCTCAACGGACCGGGCGGAGACCTGACGGCGATCGTGGCGCCCGCGGGAGAGCATCCGTTCGTGCTCGCCGGCCAGGGCGCCGCCCCCGCCGCCGCGACTATCGAGCACTACCGCGGGCTGGGGCTCGACGAGATCCCCGGGGCGGGGCCGCTCGCCGCCGCGGTGCCCGGCTCGGTCGTGGCCTGGCTGCACCTGCTCGCCACGCGCGGCACGTGGGAGCTCGCCGACGTGCTCGCCCCCGCCCTCGGGTACGCGCGCGACGGGCACCCCGTGCACGAGAACGTCGTGCGCACGATCCGGTCGGTCGCGCCGCTGTTCGAGCAGCACTGGCCGACCTCAGCGGCGCAGTGGATGCCCTCCGGCCGTGTTCCCGAACCGGGCGAGTTGATCACCAACGAGCCCTGGGCCCGGGTGCTGGCGCGCCTGCTCGCGGCGGGCGAGTCGACCGGCTCGCGGGAGTCGCGCGTGCGCGCGGCCATCGCGCTGTGGACCGAGATCGTCGGCGAGGCGGCCGAGCAGTTCGTGCAGAGCCCGGTGCAGCACTCGATCGGCGGTGCGCTGCCGGGCGTCATGACCGCCGCCGACCTCGCGGCGTACTCCCCCGCCGAGGAGGCGACCGCATCGCTGACCTTCCGCGGCGTTGAGGTGCTGAAGGCCGGGCTGTGGTCGCAGGGGCCCGCGCTGCTGCAGTCGCTCGCGATCCTCGACGCAGCCGCGGCCGTGGGCGGCGACGCCGTGCTCGACCCTTCGACCGCCCTCGGCGTGCACACCATCACCGAGGCGCTCAAGCTCGCGCTCGCCGACCGCGACGCCTGGTTCGCCGACCCGGCAGCGATCGATGATCCGGATGCGCTGCTCACCGACCTGCTGTCCCCCGCCTACGCGGCCGAGCGCGCTGCCCTCATCGGCGAGACGGCCTCGCGCGAGGTGCGGCCCGGCCGCCCCGGCGGGCGCGAGCCGTGGATGCCGCCCGTGCGGCCCGCCGGCGCTGCCGCGGCCCCGCTGCCCGGCTCGGGCGAGCCGACGCTCGACCGCGCGGGGCGCCAGCGCGGCGACACCTGCCATCTCGACGTCATCGACCGCCACGGCACGATGATCTCGGCGACGCCTTCGGGCGGCTGGCTGCAGTCGTCGCCGACGATCCCCGCTCTCGGCTTCTGCCTGGGCACGCGCCTGCAGATGATGTGGCTCGACTCGGCGTCTCCGTCGCGGCTCGAGCCGGGCATCCGGCCGCGCAGCACCCTGTCGCCGACGATGCTCGTGCGCGACGGACGCGTGGTCGAGGCGCTCGGTACGCCGGGCGGCGACCAGCAGGATCAGTGGCAGCTGCTCTACCTGCTGCGCCGCATCGTCGGCGGCTACGAGCCGCAGCAGGCGATCGATGCGCCGATGTTCCACACGGATGCGATGGTGGCCTCGTTCGAGCCGCGCACGGTGCAGCCGGCGTCGCTCACGGTCGAGTCGCGGCTCGGCGACTCGGTCATCGACGAACTGCGCGCGCGCGGGCACGCGGTGACCGTCATGGGCCCGTGGAGCCTCGGTCGCCTCAGCTGCGTCGGCATCGAGCGCGACCGCGGGTGGATGTTCGCCGCGGCCAATTCGCGCGGCAACCAGGGCTACGCCGCGGGTCGGTGAGCCGCGGGCGCGAGCGAGGCGCGGGAGTTGCCGCTGAGGCTGTGTGCCGCTCACGGCACATGCCTCGCCTGGCACACAGCTTCAGCACGAAATCCCCCTCCGCGCCGCATCGTCGCAAAGGTATGATGTAACGCATGCCCCACGGCTTCGAGCGCATCGTCGCGCACCCCGAGCGTCCTGCCCACTCCGCTGATCAGAGCGGCGAGCTACCCGGCGACACGATCGTCGCGCGCCTGCGGCTCGACGGCTGGCACGACGTGACCGTGCGCGTGCTGCACCCGTTCACCTGGGATGCGAAGTTCCGCGGCTTCCGCATCGACGAGCTCGCCATCAGCCCGGCACGGCCGCGCACGCTCGTGAGCGGCGCCTACTCGGTTGCCGACGCCGCCGTGCTCAACCACGACGACGCGCGCGGCGCGCGCACGCCGTTCGACTTCCCCGAGGGCGAGCGGCACGACGGCGTGCTCTACCGCACGGTCGGGCACTCCCCCGAGCCGCAAGAGCGCTACCAGGATGCGGCCGGCTGGTGCACGGTCGCCGCCACTGACGCCGACGGTCAGCCTGTCGCCCTCGCAACGGCGCTCGACCGCAGCGACTGCGTGCTGCTCGACCTGCTCGCCGACGACCACGGTCTGACCGTGCAGACGCGCCTGCCGTGGCAGACCTTCCGCCCTGCCGAGCTTCCGGCGGCGGATGCCCTCCCTGGCCTGCTCGTGCGCCACGGGCTCGGCGATCACGAGACCGCCGAGGCCTGGCTGCGCGAGTTGCTTGCGGCGACGGTGCCGAGCCGCGCATCCGTCGCCCCGCCGCCGCTCATCGCCGACACCTGGGGCTTCGGCACCGACATCGACCCCGAGCGGGTCACGGCGTTCTTCGACGTCGCCGCCGACCTCGGCGTGGAGGTCGTCACGGTCGACAAGGGCTGGGAGGACAACGTCGGCGACTGGAACGCGCAGTCCGGCTACGCGGGCGGCGTCGCCGGCATCGCCGCGCTCGCGCACGACCGCGGCATGAAGCTCGGGCTGTGGGTGGGGGCGGGCAACGCGTCGCCCGATTCGGTGGTCGCGACCGCGCACCCCGACTGGCTCGCCACCTGGAACGGCCGGCACCAGATGGTGTCCCACCGCAACCACTCGCTGTGCCTCGGGCACGAGCCCGCGCGCGATCATGTGCTCGCGTGCCTCGACCGGCTCGTGCGCGACGGCGTCGACTGGCTGCTGCACGACTTCGAGACGATCAGCCGCTGCGATGCCGAGCACCACACCCACGACCCCGGTGCGGGCGAGGCGGCGGGCGTGACCGGCTGGTACTCGGTGCTCGCAGCGCTGCGCGAGGCGCACCCGAACCTGCTCATCGAGAACTGCTGGAACGGCGGCAAGCCACTCGACCTCCAGATGATCGCCCACCACGACACGACGATCGGCGACGACTGGTGCCGGTCGCAGGAGAACCGCCTCGCGGCCCTCGGCCTCGGCGTCTACCTGCCGTCGTCGTGGACCAGCAAGTACATGGGCGACGAACCGCACCTGCCGCTGCGCGCACAGCTCGCGCCGTACCTCGTCGGCGGCCCGTGGATCCTCATGGGCGACCTGCCGGGCTGGACGCCCGCGCAGCTCGCCGAGATGCGGCAGGGAATCGCGATCTACCGCGAGTGGCGAACGGCGGCCCAGGATGTTCGCGCGGTGTCGCCCGTGCTCTCGGGCTCGACAGCCGGAGTGACGGGGCTCGCGTACTCGCCCCGCGCTGACGGTGCCCAGCTCGCCACGTTCGCGGTCTCGGAGGCCGGGGTCGGGCAGGTCGTGCGGTGGCATCCGGTGCTCGACGCGAGCGGCGCGGCCGATTTCGACGAGTGGATCGTTCGGGACGAGTGGAGCGCCGCCGAGCAGCGCGTCGCCCGCGCCGAGCTCGATGCGGGCATCCCGCTCGACACGGCGAGCGCCGACGGCCTCGCGCTCAGCGTGCGCCCCGCCTGATCTGCGCCGCCGGTCTCGATTCCCCGATTTCGCAATGTGCCTCTCGCGGCACATGCCACAGGCGGCACACTGCCCACGCGGCTTACGCGAGCGAGGGCACGACCTCCGCGTCGACCACGGGCATGACATCGCGCACGATCGCCTCGAGCAGGCGCGCGTTGAACTCGACGCCGAGCTGGTTCGGCACGGTGACGAGCAGCGTGTCGGCGGCCTGCACGGCCGCGTCGCGCGCGAGCTCGGCGGCGATCAGGTCGGGCGCCCCGATGTACGAGCGGCCGAAGCGCGAGCGCGAACCGTCGAGAATGCCGACCTGATCGGTCTGCTCGGCCTGCGCCTGCACGCCGAAGTAGTACTGCGTCTCCTCGTCGATGATGGGCAGGATGCTGCGGCTCACCGACACGCGGGGCTCGCGCTTCCATCCGCGAGCGGCCCACGCCGACCGGAACATCGCGATCTGCTCGGCCTGCAGCTCGTCGAACGGCACCCCGGTGTCTTCGGTGAGCAGCGTCGAGCTCATGAGGTTCATGCCCTGCTCGGCCGTCCACACGGCGGTCGCACGCGTTCCGGCACCCCACCAGATGCGGTCATAGAGCCCGGGCGACTGCGGCGTCACGGGCTGCGGCCGATCGGTGCCGATCACGCGCGGGTTGCCGGGCGCGAAGCCCTCACCATCGATCGCGCGGCGGAAGAGGTCGGTGTGCTCGCGCGCCATGTCGGCGTCCGTCTGCCCCTCGGCCGGAATCTGGTCGAAGGAGCGCCAGCCGTCGACGACGGCCTCGGGTGATCCCCGGCTGATGCCGAGCTGCAGCCGGCCGCCGCTGATGAGGTCGGTCGCGCCGGCCTGCTCGGCGAGCGACCACGGGTTCTCGTAGCGCATGTCGATGACGCCCGTGCCGAGCTCGATGCGGCTCGTGCGCGCAGCCGCGGCGGCCATCATCGGGAAGGGGTTTGAGTGGTTCTGGGCGAAGTGGTGCACGCGGTAGTAGGCGCCGTGGACGCCGACCTCCTCGGCCGCGACCGCGAGCTCCACGCCCTGCAGCAGCGCCTCGCCGCCCGTGCGGGTGCGCGAACCGGTCACGCCCATCCAGTTGCCGAACGACAGGAACCCGAGCTTCGTCATGCTCAGATCAATGCGTGTGCATGCAGAACTATTCCTGCGGGATGCGATCAGCATCCCGAATCGGCCTCTCGGGGCCGGGAATCGTCGCGCCGGGCCGCGTCGTCAGGTACACGCCAGCCAGCACGATGAGCCCGCCGATCACCTGCCACACGGTCAGCGCGTCGCCGAGCGCGACCGCGATGATCGCCGTGAAGACCGGCAGCAGGTTGAGGAACACGCCCGTGCGCGAGGGGCCGAGCTGCGTGACGGCGACGTTCCAGAGCAGGTACGCGAGCGCGCTCGGGAACACGATGATGATCGCGAGCCCCCACCAGCCCTCGGCGGAGGGCTGCGCCTGAATGCCGACGATCGCCATGACGGGCGCGAGCATGACGGCGCTCATGCCGACCTGCACGGTCGTCGCCGTGATGGGCGGGGTCTGGATGCGGCGGCTGATGATGACGTACGCCGTCCACGCGAGAATCGCGCCGAGGATGAGCAGGTCGCCGACCGCCACGCTCACGTCAGCGATACCGCCCGAGCCGCCGAGCAGCACGACGATGACGACGCCGACGAACGAGATCGCGATGCCGAGCACGCCCCCGCGACGGATGCGCTCCCCCAGCACGACGACCGCGGCGAGCGCGATCACGGCCGGGTTGATGGCGCTGATCACACTCGCGTTCACCGGCGAGGTCGTGTCGAGCGCGGCGTAGAGCAGCAGGGTGTACCCGACCATGCCCAGCACGGCCTGGACGATGTGGATCCACCACTCCTTTGCGGCGAGCGTCCACTTGTCGAGGCGATCGCGCTCGATCCACAGCGTGATAACGAGCAGGATCGGGAATGCGCCGAGCCACCGGAAGAACGTGAGCTCGAGCGGCGTGAACTCGGCGATCACACGGTCGCCGACGACGAAGTTCATCGCCCAGAAGAGCTGGGCGAGCACGGCGGGCGAATAGCGGCGGAGCAGGTGCACGCTCTCAGGCTAGGGCCGCGGTCGGGCGCTCAGGTGCGCGTGACGGCGCGCATCCGCGCGGTGCATCAGGGCGCGGGCGGCGCAACCGAGGGCAGCCCCGGCTCGAGCCCGGGCTCGAGGTCGCCCGCCGGCACGACGCCGTCGAACGGCGTCACCGTGGCGAGGCCGCCCCACTGCTCGTCGGTGGCGAGGAAGACGGCGATGCGGGCACTCGTGTCGAGCTGATCGCCGAACCCGTAGGGGTCGGCCGCGCAGCCGTCGGCGCGCGAGGCGATCTCGATCTCGATCCCCGCGTAGCGGTCGTCGCTCGCTTCGAGCACCTCGAAGCGGTAGAGCCGCGCATCGCCGCCGAGCAGGTCGACCGTGCCGACCTGCTCCATCACCTCGCCGACGACGATGAGCTGCGCCGAGGCGGCGAGCGCCTGCTGGTCGTCGAAGGTCACCCAGCTGACGCACTCCTGCTGCTGCGTCAGAAAGGGCAGGGCCGAGCATCCACTGAGCATCATGGCGGCCGCGGCGAGCGCGACCGGGGCCGATCTGCGAGCGCGCCGGGTCATGACCCCACCGTAGTCGGCGGCCCGTGCCACCATCGAGGGGTGCCCCTGAACTTCACCGCGATCGACTTCGAGACCGCCAACAACCACGCGGCCTCGGCATGCTCGGTGGGGCTCGTGAAGGTGCGCGAGGGCCGCGTGGTCGACCGCGCGAGCTGGCTCATCCGCCCGCCGTTCGGCTTCGACGACATGCTCGAGTGGAACACCCGCATCCACGGCATCACCGCCGCCGACATCGTCGACGCGCCCCTGTGGGCCGATCAGGTGGATGCTCTTCTCGAGTTCGTCAACGGCGATACGCTCGCCGCCCACAACGCGGGGTTCGACATGGGCGTGCTCGCGGCGGCGCAGCGGGCCAGCGCACTCGAGGTGCCGAGCCTGTCGTACGTGTGCAGCCTGCGGGTCGCCCGCAAGACCTACCACCTCGACTCGTACCGGCTGCCCGTCGCGGCGATGGCCGCGGGCTTCGAAGACTTCGCCCACCACGACGCCCTCGCCGACGCCGAGGCCTGTGCCGCGATCATCGTGCACGCGGCGAAACGGCACGACGTGACCGAGGTCGCCGAGCTCGCGCGCGTGTGCGGCACGAGCGTCGGGCGAACCGGCGCCGCAGCACAGGCCGAGGCGGCCGACCGCCGGCCGGCCGCGCTCGCCTAGGTCGCCTCAGGCGCTGCGCACGACCGCGCTGACCGGGGTCGGGTTGGCGAACAGGTCGAGCACGGGGCAGTGTGCGTCGACGACGTCGCGCAGCTGCTGGTAGCGCTCCTCGCTCTCGGGGCCGGTGATCGTGATCGTGAGCCGCACGTCGCTGAAGCCGGCCCGCACGGTCTCGTCGATGCCGAACAGGCGGCGCGCATCCAGATCGGCTTCGGCGTCGATGCGGATGTCGTCGACCTGGATGCCGAGGCCCTGCGCGTAGAGGCGGTAAACGACGATCTGGCACGAGATGAGCGCGCCGAGCGCGTACTCGACGGGGCTGGCCGCGACATCGTCGCCCGCGAGAGCGGCGGGCTCGTCGACGACGAACTCGTGCTTTGCGGCACGGATGCGCGTTGCGACCGAACCCTCGCCGATGCCGGAGACGCGGTAGGTGAGGTGAGCAGTCGCGGGGTCGGCGGCGATGCGGCCGTGCCAGGCAGCACCGGCATCGGTGAGGCGCGCGGCGCGCTCCTCGGCGGTCGACGACGGAACAGAGGGAGCGGTGAGAAGAGTCATGTCCGTGACGTTAGGCAGTCACAACCTCGGCGTCGACCACGTGCGTCACAGTGCGTCACGCGCCGTCTCACATCGTCACGATCACGTGCCTACGAGAATGCCGCCTCGTAGGTCGCGACCAGCAGGTCGCGGTACTCGGGCTTCACGCCGTTGATGATGTCGGTGACGCTGATCTGCACGAGGAGCGAGCCCTGCTGCACGATGAGCAGCTCGGTGAGATTCTGCGGGGTGCCGACGAGCTCGGCGTCGGTCTGCACGCCCGCCTGGTCGCCGACCCCGGTCACGGGCTCGATGAGGATGCCACCCTCCCCGTCGAAGTCGGCGCCGCTGAGCGCGTCGGCGAAATACTGGGTGGCGCCATCGACCGAGACGTACTCGCGCACCTCGACACCGATCGTGAGCCCGGTTCCGTCGTCGCTCTGGTTCCAGTCGCAGCCGTAGAGGATGCCGCCGACACCCCCTGCCTCGATGACGGTCGAGATGTCGAGGTCGACGACTTCGAAACCCCAGATTCCGGTGACCTGATCGTTGGGGAGGAACGAGCAGTCGGTCTCGGAGCCGACGGTCTGCCCCGGCAGGTCGAGCCCCGAACCCCCGTCGACAGGCGGCTCGGTCTCGGTCGCGCCCGCCGACCCGGAGCCCGGGTCGGTCGCGGGGTCGGCGGCCGGAGCGACGCATCCGGCCAGCAGAAGAGTGAGGAGAATCAGGCTGGCGGGAGCGGCCGCGAGCTGTCGGCGAGAGGTCATGCCCGAAGTGTAAAGACGCGGCGACGGCCCTTTCGATGGGGGAAATCCCTCACCACGCGAGGGAGCACGCCCAGCGATCAGCCCGTGAGCCGATGCAGGGCCGCCGTGCGGCTTGACACCCCGAGCCGCCGGTAGATCGCCTGCAGGTGGTTCTCGAGGGTCTTCTCGGTGATGCCGAGGGCCGTCGCTGCCTGGCGCACTGTTGCGCCGGTCTCGAGCTCAGCAAGCACCTGGCGATGGCGCGGCGTCAGCAGCCCGCGCGCGTCGCGGGCCTCCATCGCGCGCAGTCGCCCGAGTGTGGCGCGCACCTGCCGGGCGAGCCCCTCGACGAGGGAGAGCTCGCGGTCGCTGAAGTCGCAGTCCGCACGGAAGACGGCAAGCGTCTCGACGAGACCGTTGTCGACCGACAACAGCGAGCCGATCTGGTGATCACCACCCATCGGCTTGTACACCGCCTGGTAGAGCGGACGCGCGTGCCACTCGGCCTCGGTGAGGGTGTCGCTGATGCGCAGTGACCCCGGCTGCGGCGCGGCGAGCAGCTCGGTGACCATGGGCACGTCGGCCAGATCGCGCGGCATCAGCGGGATGACGAACGGGATCGGCTCGGGCAGGTGGCTACCGCTCATGACGCCGGTGGTGAGGTCGATCGAGACCCACCCGGCCCGCGCCGCTGGCACCAGATTGAACAGGATGCCCACCGCGAGCTCGCGGAGCGCCGCGTGGCCCGTGGTCGCCGCGAGCGCCGCCGCGGCATTGAGCAGTCGGCGCAGGTCGGCCGACTCGAGGTTCTCCACGACGGGAGCCTAGTGAGCGACTGGCGCGCCGCGGAAGAAAGCGCGAGGGCGTTTCACTCGTGCGAGAGTCGCACGTTTCGACGGGTCAGCGGTCGCAGCCGCCCGACTTGTCAGCGCGCGAGCCCGGCACGCTGAGGTCGCGCAGGCCCTTGTAGGCATACGGGTCCTCCCCCGCGACCATCACGATGTCGCGGAAGTCGTACTCGGCGAAGTACCGCCCCTCGCTGTTCTGCCAGGGCAGCAGCGACTCGGCGCTCATGTAGTGGTTGACGAGCGCGCGACGGTACCCGTGCTTGCCCGAGTTCTCGAGCGAGCGGTGCAGCAGGTATCCGTTGAAGAACAGCGCCGCGCCCGCGGGCACCTCGACCGGCACCGCGTCGTCGTCGGTGTACGGGAACCCGAAGGCCTCGTCGGTGCAGTCGAAGCGCTCGTCAGTCTGCTCGCGGTCGGGGTAGAGCACGCCGCGCGCGTGCGAGCCGGGCAGCACCCAGAGGCAGCCGTTCTCGGTCGTCGCGTCGTCGAGGGCGATCCACACCCCGGCGAGCGAGCGGTCGCGCGTGGGGATGAAGTGCTCGTCCTGATGCCAGGCCTGCCCCGGCTTGCCCTCGCTCTTGATGAACAGCATCGACTGCATGGCCTTGACGTTCGGGCCGATCACGCGCGTGAGGCCGTCGACGATCCGAGGGTGCCGCATGATCTGCCGGGCGACCTCGCTGATCTTGTGCGGGTGGTGGATGCACAGGTACTGCCGCAGCACGTCGGCGTCGCTCTGCCCGGGGTGAGCATCCACCCCCGAATCGGACGGGTTCAGGCCTGCCCGGCAGATGCGCAGGGCCTCGGAGTTGACCTCAGCCACCTCCTCTGGGGTGAGGGCACCGCGCAGCACGGCGAAGCCGTCGCGCGCGTATTGGGCCACGAAGGCCTCGTCGACGGAATCGTGCATCACGAGCGAGGCGTGAACGGCGGTCGTCATGTCTTAGATCATACCTTTGCTACACCACCCTAGGGGAGAACCCTCATTGCCCATCTCGCGCGGCCCGGGCACGCTGGGCCCGTGATGACTCGCTCTGCACTGATCGCACTTCTCGTCGTGCTCGCCCTGGCCGGATGCTCGACACCGACGCCGGCGGCGACACCCGCCGCCAGTGCGCCCGTCACACCCTCGGTGTCGAGTGCTCCGGATGTGACCGCCGAGCCCGAAGCGGTGCCCGCTGAGGTCGTCATCGGCAACCGCGGCGTGCAGCTCTACGACTCCACCGGGGCCGAAATCGGCGCTTTTGCCTGGGCCGACGAGACGGCCACGGCCCTCGCCGTGCTTGAGCAGGCCTTCGGCGCGGCGTCGCCCCCGACCATCACCCCCGGCGACGGCACCCACTTCGCGGACTATCAGGTGTACGCCTTCGCTGGAGGAGTGACGTACTACACCGCGATCAACCTCGAGAAGCCTCGGGCCGAGTACCACCTGCCGTCGAGCGTCGTGGTCGAGGCGCCCGGGCCCACGGGCCGAGTCACCGTTCGCACGACCGACGGAGTTCGAGTGGGAGGGACGCTCGCCGAGGTACTCGCGCTCTCTCCCCCCGACTCCCGCCCGCATTCCCTGGGCACCCTGTACCTGGTCGACCCGGTCGACCCGTCGCTGATCGGCAACCCAGAGGAATCCACCGACACCGTCGGCGTCATCGTGAATGGCTCGGGCTCCGTGGTGCGAATATCGGCCCCGTACGAATCGAACTCGCTCTAGCGTCAGACGCGCGACGGTCGCCGCACCGAGGGACCCTAGTTCTGCGGGAACCCGAGGTTGATGCCGCCGTGGCTCGGGTCGAGCCAGCGCGAGGTGATCGCCTTCTCGCGCGTGAAGAACGGGATCGCCTGCGTGCCATAGGCCTTGGCGTCGCCGAAGAGCGAGTTCTTCCAGCCGCCGAACGAGTAGTAGCCGACAGGAACGGGGATCGGCACGTTGATGCCGACCATGCCCACGGTCACCTCGTTCTGGAAGCGGCGCGCGGCGCCGCCGTCGTTCGTGAAGATCGCCGTGCCGTTGCCGTACTGCGAGCCGTTGATGAGCGCGAGGCCCTCGTCGTAGCTCTTCACGCGCACGACCGAGAGCACGGGGCCGAAGATCTCCTCGGTGTAGACCTTCGAGCTCGTGGGCACCTTGTCGATGAGGGTGGGGCCGAGCCAGAAGCCGTTGGCGTCGCCGTCGACCTCGATGCCGCGGCCGTCGACGACGATGGATGCGCCATCCTGCTCGGCGACCTCGAGGTAGCTCGCCACCTTGTCGCGGTGCTCGCGCGTGATGAGCGGGCCCATGTCGCAGTTGCGCGTGCCGTCGCCGACCTTCAGGCCGCTCATGCGCGACTGGATCTTCTCGATGAGCGCATCGGCCACGGGCTCGACGGCGACGACGACCGAGATGGCCATGCAGCGCTCGCCGGCCGAGCCGAAGCCCGCGTTGACGGCCGAGTCGGCCACGAGGTCGAGGTCGGCGTCAGGCAGCACGAGCATGTGGTTCTTCGCCCCGCCGAGAGCCTGCACGCGCTTGCCGTGCTTCGAGGCCGTCTCGTAGATGTACTTGGCGATCGGCGTCGAACCCACGAACGAGATGCTCGCGACGTCGGGGTGCTCGAGCAGAGCATCCACGCTCTCCTTATCGCCGTTGACGACGTTGAAGACGCCGTCGGGAAGTCCCGACTCCTTGAACAGCTGCGCCATCCAGATCGCGGCCGACGGGTCTTTCTCCGAGGGCTTGAGCACGACGGTGTTGCCCGCCGCGATCGCGAGGGGGAAGAACCACAGCGGCACCATGGCGGGGAAGTTGAAGGGGCTGATGATGCCCACGACGCCGAGCGCCTGCTTGATCGAGTACACGTCGACGCCCGTCGAGACGTTCTCGCTGAACTCGCCCTTCATGAGCTGGGGGATGCTGCACGCGAGCTCGACGACCTCGAGGCCGCGCGCGATCTCGCCGCCCGCGTCGCTCAGCACCTTGCCGTGCTCGTTGGTGAGAATCGCCGCGAGCTCGTCCTTGCGCGCGTTGAGGCCCTCCCGGAACGCGAACATGATCTGCTGCCGCTTGGCGATCGAGGTGTTCGACCAGCCGGGGAACGCGGCCTTCGCGGCCTGCACGGCGTGATCGACGTCAGCGGTGGTCGCGAGCGCGACCTGGCGCTGCGCCTCGCCCGTGGCGGGGTTGTAGACGGGGGCGGTGCGGGTTGATGCCCCGGCGAACTCCGCGCCGTTCACCCAGTGCTTGACGACCGACATGTGTGCTCCTTCGTTGGACGAGTCGTGCCCAGTCTGCGCCCCCGATGATCTGCGATCAAGCACCATCGGTGCACAGGTCATGTGCAGAAACGCACAGGCCGGTTCGGGATGCTCGCGCGCGCTCAGCGAGGAGGAGGCAGGAGTTCGTCCCGCCGGTCGGCGACCTCGCGACGCAGGGCATCGCGCACAATCGCGACGGCATCCACCGCGGGGCTGTCGGGCCGCTGCGAGAGCATGAACGGCAGGCGCACGTCGACGGCGCGCGGCAGCACGGGCTCGAGCCCCGCCGAGCCCTCGCCCATGAAGGCGTGCAGCAGGCCGATGCCGGCTCCGGCGCGGGTGGCCTCGAGCTGCGCGAACACGTTCGTCGAGCCGAACCCGAGCCGCATGCCCTCGAGCCCGAGCGTGGCGAGGTCGAGCTCGCGCACGGTGAGCAGGGCATCCACGTAGAAGACGAGGTCGTGCCCTTCGAGGTCGGCGGGCGTGCGAATGGCGGGCCGCGCGGCCAGGTAGCTCGGCGCCGCGTAGAGCCGCAGCGCGTACTCGGTGAGCAGCTCGGCCGTGACGCGCGAGCCCGCGGGCGACCCGACCGTGACGGCGAGGTCAAAGCCCGATCCGCGCAGACTGAGCGGGCGGGTCGAGGTGACCAGTTCGAGGGCGATACCCGGATGCTCGACACGCACCCGCGCGAGCGCCGGGGCCGCGAACAGCGAGCCGAAGCCCTCGGGCGCGGCGACGCGCACGGTCCCCCGCACGGCGTCAGAACCGGATGCTGCCGCCACCACCTGCTCGACCAGCCCCTCGAGCGGTGCCGCGCGCTCGACCACATCGCGCCCGATCGCCGTGAGCTGCCAGCCGTCAGCGCCGCGGTCGAGCAGCCGCGCGCCCAGGGCTGCCTCGAGCCGGTCGAGGCGCCGACGCACGGTCGTGTGGTCGACGCCGAGCAGCGCCGCGGCCGAGACGAGCCGGCCGACGCGCGCCACCGCGAGCAGGTAGCGCAGGTCGTCGGCGCTCACCTCGTGCGGATCGGGGCCGGAGCTCATGCGCCCAGCGTAGGGCGGCGGGCGTCCGGCTGGCGTCGGGCTGGCGTCGGGCTGGCGTCGGAGGCGACTGGCACACTGGCGGGCATGGACTTCGTGCTCCCCCTCGTGATCGGCCTGCTGATCGGCGCCGTGCTCGGCGCCCTGCTCGGGCTCGTGCTCGCCCGGCGCTCGTCGACCGGCGACGACCCCGCGGTCATCGAGGCGCGGCATCAGACGGCGATCGCCGAGATCCGCGCCGAGGAGGCGCAGCATCGGGCGCAGCTCTCGACCGAGCTCGCCGCGCTGCAGGCGACCGCCGCCGGACTGCGCGAGCAGATCGGTTCGGCGCAGGACCAGTACCGCGAGCTCGTCGAGCGCGTGCGCACCGAGCAGGCGGCGCATGCCGAGCGCGAGCGCGCCGAGAGCAAGGTGCTGCAGCAGCTCGCCCCCGTGCAGGAGACCCTGCGGTCGATGCAGGCGAAAGTCACCGAGCTCGAGACGCAGCGCAGCCTGCAGCACGGGGAGCTGACCCAGCAGCTCAAGTCGGCGACCGAGGCGGAGGAGCGCCTGCGGGCGACCGCCGAGTCGCTCGCGGGCGCCCTGCGCAGCAACTCGACGCGCGGCGTCTGGGGCGAGACCCAGCTGCGGCGGGTCGTCGAGGCCGCGGGGCTCATCGAGCGGGTCGACTTCGACGTGCAGTGGACGGTGAGCTCCGACGCCGGGGCGGGTCGCCCCGACATGGTCATCCACCTGCCCGGCGGCAAGCACATCCCCGTCGACGCGAAGGTGCCCTTCGACGCGTACCTGGCCGCGAGCCAGATCGCGATCACCGCGACGGGCGAGGAGGGTGACCGCCGCAAGCGCCTGCTGCAGGAGCACGTCAAGGCCGTGCGCGCCCACATCGACGCGCTCGGCTCGAAGGCCTACTGGGCGGGCCTCGGCACCTCGCCCGAGATGGTCATCGCGTTCATCCCGAGCGAGTCGCTCGTGTCGTCGGCCATGGAGGCCGACCCCGCGATCATGGACTACGCGTTCTCGAAGCGCGTCGCCCTCGCCTCGCCCGTCACCCTCTGGTCGGTGCTCAAGACCGTCGCGTTCTCGTGGCAGCAAGACGTGCTCACGGCCGATGCGCAAGTGCTGTTCGACCTCAGCCGCGAGCTGTACTCGCGCCTGTCGACCATGGCGGGGCACGTCGAGAAGCTCGGCCGCGCCATCGAGAGCACGATCAAGAACTACAACGGCTTCGTCGGCTCGCTCGAGCGGCAGGTGCTGCCCACGGCGCGCAAGCTGCAGAAGCTCGACGAGTCGACCGTGCTCGGGCCCCTCGCGGCGATCGAAGACGCCCCGCGCGATCTGACCGCCATGGAGCTCGTCGCCGAGCTCGAGACGGCCCCCGCGGCGCCCGAGCTCGAGTTCAGCACCCTCGACGGCGAACCCGCAGCGGAGTAGCCTGCCCGGCATGCCGACCTACACCTTCGCCTTCGGCGGCTTCGCCGTGCCCGACATCGACGCGGCGCGAGCGTTCTACCGCGACTCCCTCGGCCTCACCGTGACCGACGAGATGATGGGGCAGCTCTCGATCGACCTGCCCGGCGGCGGTTGGGTGCTCGTCTACCCCAAACCCGACCACGTTCCCGCCACCTACACCGTGCTCAACCTCGAGGTGGCCGACATCGAGACGGCCGTCGACGAGCTCGTCGCGAGCGGCGTCGAGATGCTGCGGTACGAGGGCTTCGAGCAGGATGCGCGGGGCATCTCCCGCGGCATCGCCGCGAATCAAGGTCCCGACATCGCGTGGTTCGCCGACCCGGCCGGCAACATCATCTCGGTGCTGCAGAACGCCGACTGAGCCGCGGGAGAGGTCGCGGGCGGCGCGGCCCTCGCGAGCATCCGGAGCCCCCGATATGATGAAGCACGTTTCACCATCGTCGGTGGCTCCGCCGACGGTCGACCCTTCGGCGAAAGATCAACGATGACCCAACGCCCCTGGTACACCCACTACGCCGACGACGTCGCGCCCGATCTCGAGACGGTGCCGTTCGAGCATCTGCCCGCGATGATCCGGCACTCCGGTTCGGCCTACTCCGGCACGATCGCGTTCACGCAGTGCATGCCCAACGGCATGAACGGCTCGCTCACCTACGCGCAGGTCGATGCGCTCTCCGACGACTTCGCCGCGTACCTGCGCGACGTCGTCGGGCTCGCGCAGGGCGATCGCGTCGCCGTGCAGATGCCGAACTGCCTGGCCTACCCGGTCGTGGCGTTCGGTGTCATGAAGGCGGGCTGCGTGCTCGTCAACACCAACCCGCTCTACACGGCCACCGAGATGGTGCACCAGTTCTCTGACTCGGGTGCGAAGGCGCTCGTCGTGATCGACATGTTCGCCGACCGGCTGCCGGAGGTGCTGCCGAAGACAAGCATCGAGACCGTCGTCACGGTGCGCATCGCCGAGTTCTTCCCGCCCGTCATCGCGGGCGTGATCCGCATGGTGCAGAAGTTCTGGAGCCGCTCGCTGCCGGCCATCACGGTCGAGCACACGGCGTTCCAGGCCGCGCTCAGCGCCGGTCGGGCCGCGAAGTCGGCCGCCGCGCTCACCGGCTACCTCGACGGCGTGGGGGCCGACACGGTCGCCGCGCTGCAGTACACCGGCGGCACGACGGGCGTCTCGAAGGGGGCCATGCTCTCGCACGGCAACCTCGTGTCGAACACGCTGCAGATGATCCAGATGTGCGGCGGCTATATGCGGCCCGGCCTCGAGACCGTGCTCACGGCCCTGCCGCTGTACCACGTGTTCGCCTTCACGGTGAACCTGCTCGGCTTCTACCGGCTGGGTGCGCGCAACATCCTCGTGCCATCTCCGCGACCGCCGAGCAACCTCAAGCGCGCCTTCGAGAACTACAAGATCACGTGGGTCACGGGCGTCAACACCCTGTTCAACGCCCTCCTCAACGAGCGGTGGTTCCTCGACAGCCCGCCCCGGCACTTGAGCGCCTCCGCTGCCGGCGGCATGGCGCTGCACGAATCGGTCGCCGCGCGCTGGCGCGAGGTCACCGGCACGCCCATCGTCGAGGGCTACGGCCTCACCGAGACCTCACCCGTGCTGAGCTTCAACCCCTTCGGCCCGAATGCCAAAGACGGCACGATCGGCATCCCCGTGCCATCGACCGAGCTGCGCTGCATCGACGAGGCCGGCAACGAGGTCGCCCCCGGCGTGCCGGGCGAGATCGCGGCGAAGGGCCCGCAGGTCATGCTCGGCTACTGGCAGCGTCCGGAGGACACCGCGGCGAGCATCGTCGACGGCTGGTTCCGCACCGGTGATGTTGCCGAGATGGATGCCGACGGCTTCTTCACGATCGTCGACCGCAAGAAGGACATGATCCTCGTCAGCGGCTTCAACGTGTACCCCAACGAGATCGAAGAGCGCATCGCCGAGCTGGCGGGCGTGCTCGAGGTCGGCGTCGTCGGCATCCCCGACGACAAGTCGGGCGAGTCCGTGCGGGCCTACATCGTGTCGACGGCGACGCCGCCGACCGAGGCCGAGGTGCTCACACACTGCCGCGAGACCCTCGCCGCCTACAAGGTGCCGAAGTCGGTGCGCTTCGTCGACGAGCTGCCCAAGAGCCCGATCGGCAAGATCCTGCGGCGCGAGCTGCGGGCCGAAGCCGTCACCTCGGCCACCGCGAGTATCGAGACCCAGGGAAGGGAGCTGTCGTGATCACGCCCGCCATCATCGCCACGCAGGCGGTCGTCAACGAGCAGGACGTCGTCACGCCCTTCGAGCAGAACCTGCTCGTCGGGCTCGTCTTCGTCATCATGTTCGGTCTCGGTGCCGGCCTCACGCCGCGCGACTTCAAGCTCGCGCTCAAGCGGCCGTCGGGCCTCATCATCGGCTTCATCACGCAGTTCGGCATCATGCCCGTGCTCGCCTACGTGCTGTGCCTCGTGTTCCTGTTCCAGCTCGCCCCCGAGGTCGCCGTGCCGCTGTCGATCGGCGCCTTGCTCATGGGCGCCGTGCCCGCGGGAACGACGTCGAACATGTTCACGTACTTCTCGAAGGGCAACCTCGCCCTGAGCGTCATGATGACCACTAACTCGACCCTGTGGGCCATCATCATGACGCCGCTCGCGCTCGCGATCTTCGGCAACCTGCTTTTCGCCGGTGAGAACTCCGAGTTCCAGATTCCGATCACGAACATCGTCGTGACGCTCGCGGTGCTGCTCATCCCGGTCGTGCTCGGCATGCTCATCCGCCGCTACAGCGCCAACATCGGCGCCGTGCTCGAGCTCATGGGCGGCTTCTTCGGGCTGTTCTTCATCGTGTTCCTCGTGGTGACGTGGGTGCCGCGCAACTGGGCGCTGCTCACGTCGACGGCGTGGCAGACCTACGTCGTGGCGATCGGGCTCGGACTCTTCGGCATCGCGATCGCCTACGGCATCTCGCGGGCGATCCGGCTGCACCCCGCGAACGCCCGCACGATCGCGCTCGAGACGGGCATCCAGAACGGCCCGCTCGCGATCGCGATCATCCTGCTGACGTTCAGCGGCAACCCCGACATCGGGCTCATCCTCATCGTGCCGGCGCTGTACTCGCTGTTCATCGTGCTGATCTCGACGGTCGTGACGTTCGTGTTCCGGCGCGCGAACACGGCCGCCGAGCAGAAGATCCCCAACCTGCTGTAGCAGCACTCGACGACGGGGGCAGGGCCGCGAGGCACTGCCCCCGTCGTCGTTCGCGGCTACGCCTCGTCGAGAGCCTGGGCGAACTGCGCCTCGTAGAGCCGCGCGTAGGCGCCGTTCGCCGCGAGCAGCTGGTCGTGCGTGCCCTGCTCGACGATGCGGCCCGCCTCCATGACGAGGATGAGGTCGGCGTCGCGGATGGTCGAGAGGCGGTGCGCGATGACGAAGCTCGTGCGGTCGCGGCGGAGGGCCGCCATGGCGTGCTGCACGAGCACCTCGGTGCGGGTGTCGACCGAGCTTGTGGCCTCGTCGAGAATGAGCACGCTCGGGCGCGCGAGGAAGGCCCGCGCGATCGTCAGCAGCTGCTTCTCGCCCGCGCTCACGTTTGAGCCGTCGTCGTCGAGCACGGTGTCGTAGCCCTCGGGCAGCGCGCCGACGAAGCGGTCGACGTAGGTGGCGCGAGCCGCGTCGAGGATCTCCTCCTCGGTCGCGTCGGGCCGGCCGTACGCGATGTTGTCACGGATCGTTCCGCCGAACAGCCAGGTGTCTTGCAGCACCATGCCCATTCGGGAGCGCAAGTCGTCGCGCGTCATCGCGGCGATGTCGACGCCGTCGAGCGTGATGCGCCCGCCGTCGAGCTCATAGAACCGCATCATGAGGTTGACGAGCGTGGTCTTGCCCGCCCCGGTCGGCCCGACGATCGCGATCGTCTGGCCGGGCTCGGCGGTGAGCGACAGGCCGTCGATGAGCGGCACGTCGGGGTCGTAGCGGAACGACACGTCCTCGAACACCAGGCGGCCGGTGGCGGCGTCGGGGGTCGCCGCCGGTGACGGGTCGGGGCTCTGCTCGGGCGCATCCATCAGTTCGAAGACGCGCTCGGCGCTCGCGACGCCCGACTGCAGCAGGTTCGCCATCGAGCCAAGCTGGCTGAGCGGCTGCGTGAACTGGCGCGAGTACTGGATGAAGGCCTGCACGCCGCCGATCGTCATCGAACCGGTCGTGACGAGCAGGCCGCCGACCACGGCGATGGCGACGTAGACGAGGTTTCCGACGAACATGATCGCCGGCATGATGATGCCGCTCACGAACTGCGCCCCGAAGCTCGCCGTGAACAGCTGCTCGTTCTTCTCGAGGAACCGCTGCTCGACCTCGCGCTGCCGGCCGAACACTTTCACGAGCGCGTGGCCCGTGAAGGTCTCCTCGATCTGCGCATTGAGCTCGCCCGTGTGCGCCCACTGCGCCACGAACAGTTTCTGCGAACGCTTCGCGATGACCGCCGTGATGACGAGCGTGAGCGGCACCGTGATGAGCGACACGAGGGCCAGAATCGGCGAGATCACGAACATCATGATGATGACGCCCAGCACGGTCAGCAGCGAGGTCAGCAGCTGGCTCAGGGTCTGCTGCAGGCTCTGCGAGATGTTGTCGACGTCGTTCGTGACTCGGCTGAGCACCTCGCCGCGCTGCACGCGGTCGAAGTAGGTGAGCGGCAGGCGGTTGAGCTTGGCCTGCACCTCCTCACGCAGGCGGTAGACCGTGCGCTGCGTGACGCCGTTGAGCAGGTAGCCCTGCAGCCACGAGAACACCGACGAGAACACGTAGACGAGCAGCACGATGCCGAGCAGCAGCTGCAGCTGGGCAAAGTCGATGCCCGCGCCATCACCCGCCTGGCCTGCGCCGTCGCCATTGCCGAACACCCCGTCGACGATGACGTTCGTCGCCATGCCGAGCAGCGCGGGGCCCACGACACTCAGCAGCACGCTCAGCACCCCGAGCGCGATCACGGCGATCACGAGCGCGCGCTCGGGCGCCAACCGGCCGACGAGGCGCTTCGCCGAGGGGCCGAAGGTCATGGCTTTCTCGGCGGGCATGCCGATGCCGCCGCCCATGGGGCCGCCCATCGGTCCGCGGCGCACGCCCCCGGGAGGGCCGACCGGTCGTGCGGGTGCCGTGCTCATGCGCTCGCCTCCGCTCGCAACTGGCTATTGACGATCTCGGCGTAGGTCTCGTTGCCCGCGAGCAGCTCGGCGTGCGTACCGCGACCCACGACCCGACCCTGGTCGAGCACGATGATCTGGTCGGCGTCTTGCACCGTCGCCACCCGCTGGGCGACGACGATGAGGGTGGCGTCGGCGACCTCGCGACGCAGCGCGGCCCGTAGCCGGGCATCCGTCGCCGTGTCGAGGGCCGAGAACGAATCGTCGAAGACGTAGATCTCGGGGCGCTTCACGAGCGCGCGGGCGATCGCGAGACGCTGCCGCTGGCCGCCCGAGACGGTCGTGCCGCCCTGGGCGATGGGGGCCTCGAGCTGGTCGGGCATCGCGCGCACGAAGTCGGCGGCCTGGGCGATCTCGAGCGCCGTCCACAACTCGTCGTCGGTGGCGTCGGGCTTGCCGAAGCGCAGGTTGCTCGCCACGGTGCCCGAGAACAGGAACGGGCGCTGCGGCACGAGGCCGATGCGGCTCCACAGCAGGTCGGCGTCGAGCTCGCGCACGTCGACGCCGTCAACGAGCACCGCGCCGCCCGTGACGTCGAACAGCCGGGGCAGCAGGCTGATGAGCGTCGTCTTGCCCGAGCCGGTGCTGCCGATGATGGCCGTCATGCGTCCGCGCTCCGCCACGAGGCTCACCCCGTCGAGCACGGGATGCTCCGCCCCCGGATACGCGAACGTCGCGTCGCGCAGCTCGACCCGACCGCTCGCCTCGAGCTGCGTGACGGGGTTCGCCGGCAGCACCACCGAGGAGGGCGTCTCGAGCACTTCGCCGATGCGGTCGGCCGAGACGGCCGCCCGCGGCAGCAGCACGGCGATGAACGTGGCCATGAGCACCGCCATCAAGATCTGGATGAGGTAGGTGAGGAAGGCCGTCAGCGCGCCGACCTGCATGAGCCCCGACTCGATGCGGAACGCGCCGAACCACAGCACGGCCACGCTCGACACGTTGAGCACGAGCAGCACGATCGGGAACATGAGCGCGAACAGCCGCCCCGAGCGCAGCGCGACATCGGTGACGGCCGCGTTCGCGTCGGCGAAGCGATCGACCTCCTGCTGCTCGCGCACGAACGCGCGCACGACGCGCATGCCGGTCAGCTGCTCGCGCAGCACGCGGTTGACGGTGTCGATGCGCTCTTGCATGACACGGAACAGCGGCACGGTGCGCACGATGATCGCGCTCACAGCGATGAGCAGCACGGGAATCGCGACGGCCATGATGAGCGAGAGCTCGAGGTCTTGCTGCAGCGCCATGATGACGCCGCCGACGGCGAGGATGGGCGCGCTCACGAGCATCGTGCTCGTCATGAGCACGAGCATCTGCACCTGCTGCACGTCGTTGGTCGTGCGCGTGATGAGCGAGGGCGCGCCGAAGCGGCTCACCTCGCGCTCGGAGAAGCTGCCGACGTGCGCGAACACCGCCCCGCGCAGGTCGCGCCCCAGCGCCATGGCCACGCGCGCGCCGAAGTACACGGCCGTGATGGCGCACGCGATCTGCACGAGCGTGATGGCGAGCATCCCGCCGCCGACCATGAGGATGTAGCCCGTGTCGCCCGTGGCGATGCCGCGGTCGATGATGGCCGCGTTGAGGGCGGGCAGGAACAGCGAGGCGATCGCCTGCGCGAGCTGGAACACGATCACCGCGGCGATCAACGACCAGTAGGGGCGCAGATATCGCCGAAGGAGAGTCGCGAGCATGGTCTGCCCATTCTTCACCCGCGCGAGCCGTGCGCCCGCCACGAGCGTGCCGCTCTCAGCGAACGCGGCGACGGGATGCGGCGCTCGAGCTCAGCTGTCGAGCCACTTGTTCTCGAGGTGGTCGGCCGTCACCCGGCGGATGGTGCCCGATCGTGAGCGCAGCACGATCGACTCGGTCGTGATGATGCCGCGCTCGCGCCGCACACCGCGCACGAGCTCGCCGTCGGTCACGCCCGTGGCGACGAAGAACGTGTTGTCGCTGCGCACGAGCTCGTCGGCCTCGTAGACGTGGTCGAACTTCAGCCCCGCCGCGGCGCCGCGCGCCCGCTCCTCGTCGCTGCCCGGCGCGAGGCGGCCCTGGATGAAGCCGCCGAGCGCCTTCACCGCACACGCCGTCGCGACCCCTTCGGGGCTACCGCCCGTGCCCACGCACAGGTCGATGCGCGAGTCGTGGCGGGCCGCGTTGATGCCGCCGGCGACGTCGCCGTCAAGGATGAGCCGTGTGCCGGCGCCCGTCGCGCGGATCTCGGCGATCAGGCCCTCGTGGCGCGGCCGGTCGAGCACGGCGACGCGCATCTCGTCGATCGGCTTCTTCTTGACGGCGGCGAGCGCGCGGATGTTCTCGGCGATCGACTGGCGGATGTCGAGCACGCCGATGCCCTCGTGCCCGGCGACGAGCTTCTCCATGTAGAAGACGCTCGAGGCGTCGAGCATCGTGCCGCGGTCGGCGACGGCGATCATCGAGATCGCGTGGCCTCGGCCGGCCGCCGTGAGCGAGGTGCCGTCGATGGGGTCGACGGCGATGTCGCACGCCGGGCCCTGGCCGTTCCCGACCACCTCACCGTTGAAGAGCATCGGTGCGTTGTCCTTCTCGCCCTCGCCGATGACCACGAGGCCGCTGAAGTTGACGGTTCCCAGGAACTTGCGCATCGCATCCACCGCCGCCCCATCGGCCGCGAGCTTGTCGCCCTTGCCGATGAACGGCGCCGAGCGGATGGCGGCGGCCTCGGTGGCGCGCACGAGCTCCATCGCGAGGTTGCGGTCGGGGTGGAGGAACAGGGTTCCGGTCTCAGTGGTCACCACGAGGGCGTCCTTTCCGTGGGTGGACGGGCGGAATGCAGGACGCGCCGGGTGGTAGGTCAGCGCTCGACCAGCCTAGCCCTCGGGCCCCGCGGGGTGAGATGCCGCGTCGCTAGACTCGAGGCGCACCCACCCCCACCACATCGCAAGGAGCCGTCATGCCCATCGCCACTCCCGAGCAGTACGCCGAGATGCTCGACAAGGCCAAGAAGGGCGGCTTCGCCTACCCCGCCATCAACGTGTCGTCGTCGTCGACGATCAACGCGGTTCTGCAGGGCCTGACCGAGGCCGGCTCTGACGGCATCCTGCAGGTCACCACGGGCGGTGCCGACTACTTCGCCGGGCAGACCGTGAAGGCCCGCGCCTCGGGCGCCCTCGCCTTCGCCGCGTTCGCGACCGAGGTGGCGAAGAACTACCCCGTCACCGTTGCGCTGCACACCGATCACTGCCCGAAGGACGCGCTCGACGGCTTCGTCATGCCCCTCATCGCCGCGAGCGAGGCCGAGGTCAAGGCCGGTCGCAACCCCATCTTCCAGTCGCACATGTGGGACGGCTCGGCCGTGCCGCTCGCCGAGAACCTCGAGATCGCGCGCGACCTCCTCCCCCGCATGAAGGCGATCCACGCCATCCTCGAGGTCGAGATCGGCGTCGTCGGCGGCGAGGAGGACGGCGTGCAGCACGAGGGCTCGAACGACGCGCTGTACACGACCCTCGGCGACGTGACGGCCGCGGTCGAGGCGCTCGGCCTCGGCGAGCAGGGCCGCTACATGGCCGCCCTCACCTTCGGCAACGTGCACGGCGTCTACAAGCCCGGCAACGTCAAGCTGCGTCCCGAGCTGCTGGCCGAGATCCAGACCGGCATCCAGGCGAAGTACGGCACGGATGCTCTTCCGCTCGACCTCGTCTTCCACGGTGGTTCCGGCTCGACCGACGACGAGATCTCGACGGCCGTGAAGAACGGCGTCATCAAGATGAACATCGACACCGACACGCAGTACGCCTTCAGCCGCTCGGTCGCCGATTCGGTGCTCAAGAACTACGACGGGTTCCTCAAGGTCGACGGCGAGATGGGCAACAAGAAGGTCTACGACCCGCGCGCCTGGGGCAAGACCGCCGAGACGGCCATGGCGAGGCGCGTCGTCGAGGCCACGCAGCAGCTCGGCTCGGCGGGCCACTCGGGCCGCTAGGCCTCGAGCCGCTCGCCCCCGCAACCACCGCGCCCGGGGGGCCTGTCGCTACCGTGCGACCGGCCCTCCGGGCGTTCCCGGTTCGGGCGTGCGCTGCACCCGGGAACCGCCGCGTGACCCTGCCGCGACCTCGAACTCCACGGCCGTCACCGGGCCGGTGCGCCACCGCAGGTTGTCGACCGTCGACTGCAGGTTGACGTAGTACGGAGCCAAGAAGGTCTCACGGCGGCCTTCGGCCATCGTGCTCAGGATGCGCAGGGCGACGGCGATGGCTCCGTGATCGGTGCGACGCAGCTGGATGCGCGCGGAGCCGAGCGGCGACTCGATGTCGCCGAGCAGCGCGTCGAGCAGGGCCCGCATCGCCGTGCGCTGAGCAAGGTCGAGCCGCTCGGCCAGTCGATCGGGGTCGTCGACCGTGACGGCCCGACCGTCGGCGACGCGCTCGATCCAGGTGCGGTCGACGACGCCTGTCAGCTCCGACCGCAGTCGCTCCGCGATGGCCGCCGCACGAGCGGTGTCGCCCGCCGTCACTCTGCCGCGCTCGAGCACGGCGGTGAGGAAGGACACCGCAGGGGCGATTCGCTCAGTGGTCGCCCGGTCGACCGAGGCGACGAGCTCATCAGTCGGTGCCAGTGTTCCGGGCACGTCGAGCGGCCGTTCGCTCCAGCGGGTGAGCGACATTGTGATGGTGCGGATCATGACGACGCCGCCGACCACGCCGACGACGATGGGGAACAGCGTGATCACGGCAGTGGCGAACGGCGGCCACGCCGTCTCGTCGGGGACGACCAGCAGCACGATCGTGACCGCCCCGACGCCGAGCAGCACCGCCCCGAACAGCACGAGCCGCAGCGCTGACGTGTAGGGCGCGAGCGACAGCAGCAGCAGCGAGGCTGACAACGGCGCCCACCAGAGCTGGATCGCGAAGGCCTCGCCGAGATACCCCGCTGCCGAGACGACGAGCGCCGCCGACGTGAGCACGACAGCGACGAGGGCGCGAGCGATCGTCATGCCGCCGAAGCGCGGTCGGGTCGCGATGTGCACCCAGAGCAGGGCGACGGTTGCGAGCCCGAGCGCCGCGACCTGAACAAGGGGCCGCGATCCGGCCTGCCCCGACGGGCCAAGCACGATGATGCCGTGCACGAGCGACAGCGCCGCCGCCGCGAGTGGCAGGTTCGGGGTCGTGAACCAGCTCAGGGGGTCGGCATCCCACGGGCTGCGGAGCCACGACGTCGTGATCATGACTCCCCTCCTGGCACCGGCACGGTCATCATGATCGTGGTGCCCTCTGGTCCAGACCAGACCCGCACCGACCCCCCGACCTGCTCGATGCGCTCGTTGATCGACATGCGCAGGCCCAAGCGGTCCTCGGCGACCTCGGTGGGCGTGAACCCGTGGCCGTCGTCGACGATGAGCACCGTGAGGGCGCCACCGCGCACGCCCGCGACAAGCTCGGCACGGTCGGTGCCCGCGTGTCGCACGACGTTGTCGAGCGCAGCCCGTGCCGCTCCGAGCACGGCGTGGCGCGTGGCCCCCGGAACCTCGTCGCTGATGAGCTCGGCACCGCTCACGTCGACGCGCAGCCCGCTCCACTGGTACTCGGCGGCGAGCTCGAGCAGGGCATCCCCGAGCACGCTTCCCGCGGCCGGCGCCGTCGAGGGCTCGGCGACGGTCGAGTCGGCCACGATCCGCAGGTGCTCGGTGAGCACCTCACGCGCCCGGGGCGTGAGCGGGCCGGGAGACCGCGAGATGAGCGCGAGATCAGCGAGCACGGTGTCGTGCACGATTCCCGCAGCGCGATGCTCGAGAGCGCGTCGACGATCAGCGCCGAGCACCTCGTCGGCGACGCGCGAGAGCGACCGGAACTGCCGATCGGACTGTCGTTGCGCGAGCGCCAACGTCGCGTAGGTGACGAACGAGATCGCGAAGATGATCACCGGACCCGTGCCCGATGGCCCTGAGCTGCCAGCGAGCATGAGGCCGAGCTGCAGGCTGAGTTCGGCGACGATGTACGCGGCGCTGCTCCACAGCACTCCGCTCAGCGCGCGGCCCGAGACCGCACCGACGAGGCACACAGCCGTGGCGACGCGGTTGAGCAGGTATGGTCCCGCGTCAGCCGCCGCAGGATCGGCGGCGAGCAGCAGCACGGGTGCCGCGACAGCGAGCACAGCCCCGCCGGCGATGTAGCCGACGGCCGTGAGGCGTCCCGGGCGCCACAGCAGCAGGAGGGCGAGCAGGCCCATGCCCAGGTACGGCGCCACCACCAGCGGAGCCTGCGCGACCAGCCCACGCGCGGCGAGCACGTCGACGACGACGGCGCCGGCCAGGAAGGCGCCCGTCGCCGCGATGACCCGTTGCGCTGTCGCGAGCCCGCGCACGGTGATGCGCGCCGCGACCGACCGGGGCAGCGCGACGGCCGTCACGACGGCTCGCTGTCGACGTCGAACGAGACGACCAGCGACTCGCCGCTGCGCCACTCGATGCGCCGCACAACGGACTTCACGGTCAGATAGTACGGCGCGAGCACGGCCGTTCGGCGCCCTTCCGGCAGGGCGAGTCCGACGGTAACCGCGACGGCCACGGCGTCATCGTCGGCAGGCGCCAGGTCGAGTCGGGCACCGAACACGCCCGCCTCCGGGTCGTCGAAGAGCCCGTCGACGAGGGCGATGATCGCGGCGCGCTGATCGACCGTGATCGTGTCGGCCAACCGGTACGGGTCGGTCACATAGACCGGTCGCCCCGCCACGTGCGCCGCGAGCCAGCTCTGGTCGCCCCGTGCCACGAGCGACCGCCGCATGCCCTCGGCGAGACGAGCCGCCAGACGACGGTCGCGATCGTGCAGCGTCGCCGCATGCTCGACGCGCTCGAGGAACGGCACGACGGCCGTTGAGAACCGCCCGCCTGTGATGCGATCGATGACCGCAACCGCTGGTTCCACGAAGTCGTCGGCCGGTGCGTCATCTGCCGCGCCGCGCCGCCAGCCCTGCACGGCGGTCACGAGCGTGCGATTGAGCGCGATGCCACCGATGACCGCGAACACGGGCGTCGAGGTGATGACGACGATGTCGGCGACGGGCAGCGCACTGCCGCGCGACACCGCGACGAAAGCGGCCGATGCGGCAGTTGCCGCGACCACGACGAGCGCCCCCGGCACGAAGATGCGCCCGGCCACGAAAGGGCTCGTCGCCATGACGACCAGCGCCGCGCACACCGGCGCCCACCACAGTTCGAGGGCGAACCGGGGGTCGGCGGGCGACGGCAGCAGGGCATCCACGATGGGGAAGACCGCCTGCCGGTCGACGAGGGCGAGCGCCGACATCATGACGGCGAGCGAGGCGAGTCCGAAGATGAGCGCGGCGCGGCGCGCGCGGAAGCGGCCCCGCGACGGCAGGGCTCCGCGGTGGATCGCGTAGGCCGCGAACGTCATCACGATCACGGCGAGGAACTGGAACGCGGGGCGATAGCCCCCCTGCCCCCCGACGACCACGGCCGTGAGCCCGAAGAGCGCGACCACGAGGGTCACCCAACTGCTCACGAGCGACGACGTGAGCCAGCTGAGCGTGTCGATGTCGATCGACGATCGACGCCACCAGCTGAGCGCATCGAGGCGGCGCGGGGGCAGGGCGCTCACGACGACTCCTCCCCCGCGGCGACCGGCACCGAGAGCATGACCGTCGTGCCGGTGGCGTTCGACCACACGCGGGCCGCGCCGCCGACGCGGGCGAGCCGGCCGTGGATCGACTCGCGCACCCCGAGCCGATCGTCGGGCACCTGGGCGACGTCGAAGCCGCGGCCAGCATCGACCACGAGCACCGTGAGCGCCTGCGCCGTCCGGCCCACGGTGACCTCGGCCCGGTCGATGCCCGCATGCCGCAGCACGTTCTCGAGAGCCGCCGTCATGGCCGCGAGCACGGCCTCAGCGGCAGCAGTGCTGACACCTGCCGAGCTCGTGAGCGCCTCCGCACCGCTGAGGTCGACCCGCAAGCCGCGCCAGCGCAGATCGTCGACGATCGCTAGCATGCGCGCCGCGAGCGAGCCCTCGGCGGCCGCCGCGCTCACCACGCCGACGGAGGTGGCGCTCGCGCCGGCGACCGCATCGAGGTCGCGCCGGATGCCCTGCCGCACCCGATCGTCGAGCCGCGAGTCGGTCCGCTCGAGCAGGGTGAGCGAGGCGAGCACGGTGTCGTGCACGAGCGCCGCGGCCGCCCGCTCCCGTTGCCGCGCGGCGTTCTGGCGGCGCGACACGAGCGCAGCATCCGGCAGCTCGGGAACCCGATCGCGGCGACGTCGCCCGCCGACGGCGACGACGGCGTAGGCGATCGTCATGATGACCGCGTCGACGAGGCGGTCGGGCGAGAGCTCGAGCGGCCTGCCCGCGATGGCATGTCCCGCCGCGAGCGCCGCGGTGCCCGCGACAAGGCCCACGATCACCCAGAGCGCCCCGTCGGCGGCGCGCGGGCGCACGGCGCCGATGAACATGAGCGCCCACGCGAGCGCCTCGACGAGGAAGAGCCCCCGCGACTGTTCGGGCGTGTACGACTGCAGCATCGTCGCGACGAAGCCGGTGCCGGCCACGAGTCCGACCGCCACCGTCATCAGGGCGGTGGCGACGCTCGGCCGCAGCACGAGCACGACCGCGGCCGTGAACGCCGGGGCCCACCAGAGAACCAGCGAGCCGAGCGTCGCCGTGTCCCCCGACCGCACCGCCACCTCGACCATGAGGGCGAGGGCGAGCAGCAGCGAGACCGGCCCGATGACGCGCTGCGCCGTCGCCAGACCGCGCACGAGTGCGCGTGCCGTGACCTCCCGCGGCGGCGGCGCAGGCCGCGCCAGGGGTGGGGCGGTCGCGCTCATGGCGGGGCGTCGATCAGTCTCGGATGCGCCCGCCGAGCGCGCGCTCGTCGACGTTGCCCTGCGCATCGCGCCGCAGCTCTTTCGGCAGCGAGAACTGCAGGTCTTCCTCCGCCGTCTTGACCTCGGAGACCGCGTCGAAGCCGGCATCGCGCAGGTCGGCGAGCACCTGCTCGACGAGCACCTCGGGCACGCTCGCGCCGCTCGTCACGCCGACCGTGGCGACACCTTCGAACCACTCCTGCTTGATTTCGCTCGCGTAGTCGACGCGGTAGGCGGCCTTCGCGCCGTACTCGAGCGCGACCTCGACGAGGCGAACACTGTTCGAGCTGTTGGCCGAGCCCACGACGATCACGAGATCGGTCTCGGGCGCGACCTTCTTGATCGCGACCTGGCGGTTCTGGGTGGCGTAGCAGATGTCGTCGCTCGGCGGGTCCTGCAGGTGCGGGAACCGGGCGCGCAGGCGCCGCACGGTCTCCATCGTCTCGTCGACGCTCAGCGTGGTCTGCGAGAGCCAGATGAGCTCGTCGGCCTCGGGCACCTCGACCGTGTCGGCCTCTTCGGGCGTGCCGATGAGGATCATGCGCTCGGGCGCGTGGCCCATCGTGCCCTCGACCTCTTCGTGACCCGCGTGACCGATAAGCAGGATGCGGTAGTCCTGCTTCGCGAACCGCACGGCTTCGCGGTGCACCTTCGTCACGAGCGGGCAGGTGGCGTCGATCGCGAGCAGGTCGCGGTCGGCCGCTCCCTGCACGACGGCGGGGCTCACGCCGTGGGCGGAGAAGACGATGTGCGAGCCCGGCGGAACCTCTTCGACCTCGTCGACGAAGATCGCGCCCTGCTTCTCGAGCTCGCTCACAACGTGCACGTTGTGCACGATCTGCTTGCGCACGTAGACCGGGGCCCCGTACTGCTCGAGCGCCTTCTCGACGGCAATGACCGCGCGGTCGACGCCGGCGCAGTAGCCGCGCGGGGCCGCCAGCAGCACGCGCTTCGGACGGTCGACTGCCACGGGGACGAGCCGCTCGCGGCGCTGGGGGATGACGGGTGCGGTCAGGGTCGAGCCCAGGGCGCCGTTCGAGATCGTGCTCACGTGCTCAGTCTACGAGGGGTGTCTGCGGGGAGCCTGCTATCGGCGCCCGGGCACGGCGCTGGGAGCGCTACTCGACGTCGCGGCGGCCGGTCGTCAGGGCTGCGGCCACGAGCAGCACTGCGGCGAGGCCGCCGAGCACGAGGCCTCCCTGCCACCAGGTGAGAGCATCCACCGCCGCGACCGGAACCGAGGGATCGAGCGCGTTCAGTGAGCTCAAGATGCCCGCCCCGACCAAGGCGTCGGTCGCCGACCCCGGCAGGAAGCGGCCGAGCGAAGCCGACCACTCCCACACGCTCGCGACGAGCCGCAGGATCGGCTCGACGAACTGCGTGAAGGCGAGCACGATGACGATCGCGGCGATCTGGCTCGTGAGCAGGGCGCCGAGGCCGAGACCGAGCAGCGACCACAGGGCCGTGGCGACGAGGGTGCGCAGCAGCACGCCGATGACTTCGGGCTCGCCGAGCGCGGTCTCCTCCCCGAGGGCGGCGAGCACCGGGGCCCCGAGGCCGACCGAGCCGACGAGGCCGAGCACGCCGTAGAGCGCGCCCATGAGCGCGGCGACGATCGCCTTCGCGGCCAGCACGATGCCGCGGCGCGGCTGCGCGAGCACCGTCGGCGTGAGGGTGCCGTGCCGGTACTCGGTCGTCACGATGAGCGCGCCGAACAGCAGCGGGATCACGAGGCCGACAGCCGTGACGCTGCTGTAGACGAGGTTCGCGATGACGACGGTGTCGAGCTCGGGCGCGGGCGCTCCCCCGCCGGCGGCGCCCGCGAGCAGCGCACCGGCGTCGCTGAGGAAGAACGCGAGGCCCGCGGCCGTCATGCCGACGTAGGCCACCATGATGAGGCCGAGCAGCCACCACGACTTCAGCGAGAAGACCTTGGCGAGTTCGGCGGCCGTCACGCGGCCCAGGGCGGTGAGGGTGCTCATGCGGCGCTCCCCTCGGCGGTGGCGCCCGTGCTCGCCGCTTCATCCGCCGTCAGCGCGAGGAACACCGACTCGAGCCCGTCGCCCTCGTCGCTGAGGTGCGTGAGCGCGATCCCTGCGTCGCGGGCGACCTCGCCCGTGCGCGCGGCGTCGAGGCCGAGCACCGTCAGCCCCGCGGGGCCGAGCTCGACGGTCGCGCCGGCGCGCGTGAGGGCATCCTGCAGCGCCGCCCGATCAGCCGCGTCGACGCGCACGCGGGCGGTGCCCGCTTCGAGGGTGTCGAGGGTGCCGTCGAACACGATGCGCCCGTGACGGATGACCACGACATCGTCGACCGTCTGCTGCACTTCGCTCAGCACGTGGCTCGAGAGCAGCACGGTGCGGCCCTCGTCGGCGAGCGCGCGCAGCAGGCCGCGCATCCAGCGGATGCCGTCGGGATCGAGGCCATTGATGGGCTCGTCGAGCACGAGCGCGTCGGGGTCGCCGAGCAGGGCGGCCGCGAGTCCGAGGCGCTGCCGCATGCCGAGCGAGTAGCCGCCCACGCGACGGCGGCCAGCATCGGCGAGGCCGACTTGCGTGAGCACCGCATCGACACGCGCGCGCTCGATGCCCGAGGCGAGCGCGAGGGTGAGCACGTGGTCACGGCCGCTGCGACCGGGGTGGAACACATCGCTCGAGAGCGAACCGCCCACCCGCCGCAGGGGTGCGTCGAGGTCGCGGTAGCGCTGGCCGTCGATGAGCGCGCGGCCCGCCGTCGGGCGGTTGAGGCCGAGCAGAATGCGCAGGGTCGACGTCTTGCCGGCGCCGTTCGGGCCGAGGAAGCCCGTGACGCGGCCCGGCTGTGCGGTGAAGGTGACATCGCGCAGGGCGGTGACCTCGCCGTAGACCTTCGTCAGCGACTCGACGGTGAGCGGGGTGGGAGTGCGCATGCGGCTCCTTGCAGAACGAGGCCGAGAGGTCGGCGCTCTCGACTACCCTGGCGAAGCACACCGGACGACGCAAGGAGGGCACACCGTGACGGATGCGCCCGCCCCGTCCAGCGCCGACGCCCCCTGGCCCGTCGGCCAGCTCTCGGCGAAGCTCAAGGACTACATCGACCGGCTCGGCCAGGTCTGGGTCGACGGCGAGATCGCCCAGTGGGGCGTCTCGGGCGGCAACGTCTACGGCAAGCTCAAAGATGTCAGCCAGGACGCCACGGTGTCGTTCGTCATCTGGTCGTCGGTGCGCGCGACGCTTCCCGAGGGTCTCGGCCAGGGCGACCGCGTGACCGCCCTCGTCAAGGCCAATTGGTGGGTCAAGGGCGGCACGCTCACGATGCAGGTGTCGCAGATGCGCCGCGTCGGCCTCGGCGACCTGCTCGAGCGGCTCGAGCGGCTGCGCGCCACCCTCGCCGCCGAGGGCCTCTTCTCCCCCGAGCGCAAGCGGCCCTTGCCCTTCCTGCCGCAGTGCATCGGGCTCGTGACCGGCAAAGACAGCGACGCTGAGAAAGACGTCATCCGCAATGCGCAACTGCGCTGGCCCTCCGTGCGGTTCCGCGTCGTGCACGCCGCCGTGCAGGGCGACAAGGCGGTCGCCGAGGTGACGGCGGGCATCCGGCAATTGGATGCGGACCCCGAGGTCGACGTCATCATCGTCGCCCGCGGCGGCGGCGACTTCCAGAACCTGCTGCCGTTCAGCGACGAGAGCCTGGTGCGCGCGGCCGCGGCCTGCGAGACCCCGCTCGTGAGCGCGATCGGCCACGAGAACGACCGCCCGCTGCTCGACGAGGTCGCCGACCTGCGCGCCTCGACGCCCACCGACGCCGCCAAGCGCGTCGTGCCCGACGTGAGCGACGAGCTCGCGCGCGTGCAGCAGGTGCGGTCGCGCATGCTCACGCGCGTCACCGGCGCGATCTCGACCGAGGTCGAGCGCATCGCCGCCATCCGCTCGCGCCCCGCGCTCGCCTCGTCGGCGTGGATCGTCGACACCCGGGCCGACGAGCTCACCCGCGCGGTCGCACGCGGCGTCGAGCTGACGAGCCGGCTTCTTGAGCGCGCACACGTCGACGTCGACGAGCGCCGCGCCCAACTGCGCGCGCTCTCGCCGCAGCGCACGCTCGACCGGGGCTACGCCATCGCGCAGACCGCGACGGGCGCCGTCATCCGCTCGGCCGCCACCGTCGCCTCGGGTGACGCGCTCGTGCTGACGCTCGCTGACGGCCGCCTCGCCGCACGCGCCGAGGCTCCCCTCGCCGGACCGGACGGCGCGACCCCGACTCCCACGACTCCCGAAGGAAGGCCCGCCTAGCATGAGTGACGTGACCGCTCCCGACCCCGCCGACATCGCCGGCCTCAGCTACGAGCAAGCGCGCGACGAGCTCGTGCGCGTCGTGAGCGAGCTCGAGCAGGGCGGCGCGACCCTCGAGCAGTCGATCGCCCTGTGGGAGCGCGGCGAAGCCCTCGCGCGGCGATGCGAAGAGTGGCTGATCGGCGCGAAAGAGCGCCTCGACGCGGCCCGCGCGGCCGCTGAAGGGTGAGCCCGGTGGCTGAGACTCCGACGACCGCCGACTCCGGTGCCGAGACGCCGCAGGAGAAGGCCGACCGCGTCGCCGAAGCCCGCCGCAAGCGCCGCGCCAACCAGACCACCCGCAACCTCATCGGCTCGCTCGTCGCCTCGCTCGGCATCGTGCTGTTCCTCGTGCTCGTCGTCGTGCGCCCCGACCCCGTCCCGCTCGCGATCGACTACGTCGCCGCCGCGGCCGAAGCCGAGGCGAGCCTCGGCACAGCGGTCATCGCCCCCGTCGTGCCACCGAGCTGGAGCGCGAACCGCGCCGAACTCGCCGGCAGCGGCGGCATCGACGAGTGGGCCATCGGCTTCATCACGGCCGAGCGCACCTTCCTCGGTGTGCTGCAGGGCTTCACCGACGAGCAGAGCTGGCTGCAGGATGCCCTGCGCGACCCGGGCGACGGCGAGCGCGTCACCATCGCCGGGGTCGAGTGGCAGCGCTACGACCGCCGCGGCGTCGACGGCGTCGGCCTGCGCGAGATCGCGCTCGTGACGCGCACGCCCGAGAGCACCGTCGTGCTCTACGGCACGGCCTCCGACGCCGACCTCGAGCTGCTCGCCACCGCGGTCGCCGCCGAGCTGCCTGCCGCCCCCTGACGCCGGGGCGACTACGCTCGAGAGGCGCACCGCCCGCCCCGAGTCCGCCCAGGAGCATGATGTCGACGACACGCCGCACGCCCGAACAGGTCTGGCGCGAGATGCAGCGGGGCAACGCGCGGTTCGTCGCGGGTGAGCCCCAGCATCCCCGTCAAGACGTCGACCGGCGAACCGAGCTCGCCGCCTTCCAGGCCCCGCACGCCGCCCTCTTCGGCTGCAGCGACTCGCGGCTCGCCGCCGAGATCATCTTCGACAAGGGTCTGGGCGACCTGTTCGTCGTGCGCAACGCGGGCCAGGTGATCAGCGACAGCGTCATCGGATCGCTCGAGTACGCCGTCGCCGTGCTCAAGGTGCCGCTGATCCTCGTGCTCGGCCACGACGAGTGCGGCGCCGTCGCCGCCGCCATCTCGGCCGTCGACGCCGACTCGCCCGCGCTGCCCGTGCACATCCAGGGCCTCGTCGACCAGATCATGCCCGCCGTCGATCGCGTTCGGCTCGCGGCCGGATCGCCCGACGCCGCCGGTGTCGACGCCCTCGAGGTGGGCCGCGAGCACTTGCGCGACACCGTCGGAGCCCTGCTCGCGTCGAGCGAGCTCATCAGCGACGAGGTCGCGGCCGGTACGCTGGCCATCGTGGGTGCGAACTACCGCCTTCGCGAAGGCAGGGTCGTGCCCGACGTCGTCGTCGGCCAGCTCTAGCGCGGCATCCCCGCAGCCCGAGCCGACCGCCTGCCACCGCGACCGCCCCTGCGAATCCCTCCCGTCATCAGAAGGAACACACCGCCGTGAGCACTGACACCGACTTCCGCATCGAGCACGACACCATGGGCGAGGTGCGGGTTCCCCGCAACGCCCTCTACCGCGCGCAGACGCAGCGCGCCGTCGAGAACTTCCCCATCTCGGGCTCGGGCCTCGAGAGCGGACAGATCATCGCCCTCGCCCAGATCAAGCGGGCCGCGGCGATCGTGAATGCCGAGCTGGGCATCCTGGATGCCGCGCTCGCGCACGCCATCGTCGGCGCCGCCGACCAGATCATCGGCGGGGCGCACCACGACCAGTTCCCCGTCGACACCTACCAAACCGGCTCGGGCACCTCCTCGAACATGAACATGAACGAGGTGCTCGCGACGCTCGCCTCGACGGATGCCCTGCCGGTGCACCCCAACGACCACGTCAACGCCTCGCAGTCGTCGAACGACGTCTTCCCGACCTCGGTGCACCTCGCCGTCACGGCGGCGCTGCTGCGCGACCTCATCCCCGCGCTCGAGCACCTGGCGAGCGCGCTCGAGACCAAGGCCGAGCTGTGGAAGACTGCGGTGAAGGCCGGTCGCACCCACCTCATGGATGCCACTCCGGTCACGCTGGGCCAGGAGTTCGCCGGATACGCGCGCCAGATCCGTCTCGGCATCGCGCGCGTGCAGGCGACCATCGAGCGCGTCGCCGAGGTGCCGCTCGGTGGCACCGCCACCGGCACGGGCATCAACACCCCGCTCGGCTTCTCGCAGAAGGTCATCGCCGAGCTCGCGAGCACGACGGGCCTGCCGATCACCGAGGCGCTCGACCACTTCGAGGCGCAGGGCGCGCGCGACGGGCTCGTCGAGGCCTCGGGCGCGCTGCGCGTGCTCGCCGTGTCACTCACCAAGATCTGCAACGACATCCGCTGGATGGGATCGGGCCCGAACACGGGCCTCGCCGAACTGCACATTCCCGACCTGCAGCCGGGCTCGTCGATCATGCCCGGCAAGGTCAACCCCGTCGTGCCCGAGGCCGTGCTCATGGTGTGCGCGCGCGTGATCGGCAACGACGCGACGATCGCCTGGGCGGGCGCCTCGGGCTCGTTCGAGCTCAACGTCGCCATCCCCGTCATGGGCACCTCGCTGCTCGAGTCGATCCGCCTGCTCGCCAACTCGACGCGCGTGCTCGCCGACAAGACCGTCGACGGCCTCGAGGCCAACCTCGAGCGCGCCCGCGCCCTCGCCGAGAGCTCGCCCTCGATCGTCACCCCGCTCAACCGCGTCATTGGCTACGAAGCGGCGGCGAAGATCGCCAAGCACTCCGTCGCCCAGGGGCTCACGATCCGCGAGGCCGTCATCGACCTCGGCTTCGTCGAGCGCGGCGAGGTCACCCTCGAGCAGCTCGACACGGCGCTCGACGTGCTCAGCATGACGTCGCCCGGCCTGTAACGCGGCGAGCGCGGCGCGAGCATCCTGCCCCGCCCTGCAGACGGCCCGCGCCGGTGCGCCGATTCCTCTGATCCGCACCACCGGTTCGAGAAGCACTCGGGCGCAGCCGCCGCGGGCCGCAGGGCCAGCGTAGCCGGGTGCCCGGGCCGCGTCAGCGGAAGTAGTGCGGGCGGCTCACATAGGTGTCGGAGACGAACATCACGCCGGCCGTGTGCTCGAGCAGCGAGCGCAGGCCGTCGATCAGGTCGTCGGCCCGGTCGTCGGGCACAACCGTGATCACGAGCGTGAGCGCGTCGCGGTCGTTGAACAGCTGACGGCCCTCGTGAGCACCGTGGTGACCGAGCCCGGTGACGGCGGGCAGACTCGTGTAGCCCGTCGCCCCCGCGGCGACGACCTGCCGGCGCACGGCATCGGCGTCGACCGTGCGCGCGACCACCTCGATCTTGGTCATGCGGGTCAGTGATTCGCGGCTCATGCGGCGTCGTCCTCTCTCTGGGCGCTCTGCGCGCCCTCGTGCGTGTACGGCTGCCACCCCTCGCGGGTGCGCCGCTCCCAACTGCCCGGTGTCGCGCCGGGGCGCACCAGGATGACCCATTCTCCGTGCACGAGGTCGGCCACGACATCGGCGCTGCCGATGATGCGATCGATGCGCTCTCGCGGGGCGTCGACGACGACGAGCAGGCGCAGCGGCTCGTGGTGCAGCCCCGCGCGCGTGCCGATCGACTGCCATGGCAGCCCCAGGCGCAGATCGCCTGTCGGACCGCTCACGACGCCCGTCCCCCCCACGAGGTTGTGCACGGTCTTCGAGCCGGCCCCGAACACGTCGGGGTCGACGGCCGAGAAGTAGTACTGCGCGTTGATCCAGTGGGCGACGACGAGCGGCGCCGTGAGGATCGTCTCGAGCGCGATGCCCTCCGCGTCATGCTGCGGCTCGTACGAGTGCAAGAACACTCGGCGCCCCAGGTCAGCGCTCTGACTCAGGGTGCGCGGGCCGATGATGAGCGCGGCGTTCCGGGCCAAGCCCCACTCGGGGTAGACCTGTGCCCAGTCGCCGGCTCGACGGGCGACGGCCGCAGCCGCGCCCTGGCCGACGGGCGCCCCCGGAAGCTCGGCCGCGCGCTCGGCGGCCAGACCCCGACCGGCGATGGCGGCGTCGCGGCCGAGCTTCTCGACCGCCTGACGGTGGTCGATCCGCAGACGGTCGATGTCGAAGAGCGTGAGCGAGTCGGTGGCGGTGTCGTGCTCTCCCGCGATCACGATCGTGCCATCGGGGATGCGGATGCCACGCTCGGCAAGACCGGCGCGCACCGCCGGCGCCGAGAGCAGCGCGGCGGCGATGCGCGCGTTGGGGGCACCGCGATGCCCCCCGCACGCTCCGCAGTCGAGCGCCGTGCGGTAGGCGTTGTTGGTGGTCGTCGTACCGTGCCCGACGAGCACGACGAGGGGCGCGAAGTTCTCGACGAGGCCCATCGTGCGCAGAATGACCTCGGCCGTGTCGATCTGGTCGCCGAGGGTGAGGGCCGAGTCGATGTCGAAGAGGGTGGGGGCGGCGGCCTCGTCGGGGCGCCCGGCCCGCGCACCCCGGCCAGCCAGCACGCTGCGCGTGATCGCGCTCGGTCCGAGCATCCAGCCCGTGACCTCGGCCCAACCCAGCGGCGCACCCGCGACGGCGTCGGGGGCCTTGATCGCCGCCCGCACCGCGCGACGGGTGCCGAGCCGGTCGATGAAGCGCGCCGCGGTGCGCCACGAGCCCGGCGTGGGCCGTTCTGAGACCTGGTAGCGAGGCGTGAGCAGTACCGGGCAGGCGGGCGCGCTCTCGGCAGCAGCGAGCGGCTCGACGGCCGCAGCGATGCCGAAGAAGCCGGCGAAGCCTGAGGTCGTGTACGCGCCCTGACGCTCGAGGTGTCGGCGCAGCCCTTCGCTGCGCGGGTCGATACAGAAGACGAGGTGCGCGGCGGGGGCCGCGACGACGGCCTGCGCGCCCGGCGTCAGCTGCGCGAGCACGGCCGAGTGCGCACGGGCCTCGAAAGCCTCCTGCCAGACAAGGGCGCGCTCGAGCGCCGCGCCCGCGGGGCCGGCCGGTCTCGATGCCGGCAGGGGCGCCGCGCCGAGTGCCCAGACGAGGGCCACGCGCACGGCCAGCAGATCGAGTACCTCGACGTCGCCCGTCGTCATCGACCGCCAGCGGATCGCGGCCGTCCAGCCGGGCAGTGCGGCGAGGTGCGCGCGCATCGCGGGCAGCTGCTCGTCGTCCTCGATGCCGAGCAGGTCGAGGGCCCGCATCAGAGCGACGTCGGCCGCCTCGGGGAGTTCGGCGATGCGACCGCGCGCCGACCGCGGCAGGGCGGGGTCGCGCCGCGCGACAGCGCGCCAGGCTCCGTAGAAGCCGAGCCGGTCGACGGGCACCGGCCACGAGGCGGCCTCGGGGGCGAGTGCGGCACGGCACCACGCCGACACCAGGTCATCGATCGGGTCGAGGGACGCCTCGAGTGCCGCCGGCGCGCTGCTCGACTCGTGCTCGGCGAGGAACTGCTCGAGGAGGCGCGCGTCGGTACCGAGCGCGTCGGGCCGGTGGCGACGGATGCTCGCGGCAAGCTCGGCGGCTGCGATGCGCCCCGCGCCGAGGTGAGCGCGGAACTCGTCCTCACCGAGCACGCCCCGTCCGCCGAGCGCCGGCGCGGCGATCGACACGGCGGCGGCATAGCCGTCACCGAGCGCGGGCAGCACGGGGTTCACGGCGATCGCCGCGTCGAGCCCGTAGTAGGGCGCGACGACGTTGGCGGCGATATCAGCGCGAGCCCGCACGCGGAGGGCGCGAGCCGTCTCGCTGCGGTGAGCGGCGGGGGTGGTGGTCATGCCGTGGCTCCCATCGGGGTCGAGGAGGTGCGGGGGGAGGTGCGGGGGTGACCGGTGCGGCGTGCCGGTGCAGACGCAGACCCGACCTCACGGGAGCGGTCGATGCGCACCGCGCGGCTGCCGAGGCCGTGCCCAACCGCGATGAGCATGAGCGCCCAGCGCCCGGCGGGAGCCCACCGCCGCACCGCGGCGAGCGCCGCGAGGGCGGTGACGGCCAGCAGAGCGAAGAGGAGTGCGAGCGGTTGTGCCGCGATCTCGGCAGGGCGCGCGAGCCCGAGCACTCCGGTGATGGCGGAGGTCGCGGCCGCGAAGGCGACCGCGCCGACCGCGATGAGGGCGACGAGTGCCGCGGCGCGACCGCGGGAGGGCGCGAGGCCCGCAGCGCGCGCACCGGCGGCGGCGAACGCCACCGCGATGGTGACGAGCAGCAGCAGCTCGGCCGGACCGCGCCCGCCGGGGTAGGCGACGAGCGCCACCGCGACGAGCGCCGCGACGGGCACGAGCGCCCCCGCGACCGTCCTGACCCGGCGCTCGGTCGCGGAGGTCAGGAACGGCCGCGGGGCACGGCGCTCTGCGGCGCGCCGATCGATGCCATCGCTGGAGGAGAGGAACAGGGCGCTCTTGTAGAAGCCGTGAGCGACGAGGTGCAGGAGGGCGGCGGCGAGCAGGCCGAGCGACGCGACGAGCATCATGAAGCCCATCTGCGCAACCGTCGACGCGACGAGGCGCCCCTTGATGTCGGTGCGTACGAGGGCGGCAAGCACCCCCGCCACGATCGCGACGGTGCCCAGCGCGGCGAGCAGGGTGATGGCGGCGGGGCTCGAGGCGATGAGCGAGAACTGGGTGATCACCAGAATTCCGCCGCCATTGACGATGCCGCCGTGCAGCGCAGCGCTCACCGGAGTCGGCGCGTAGAGCGAGTCGACGAGCCAGGGGTGCGCGGGCGGCAACGCGCAGCGCACCGCGGCGGCGATCACGAGCAGCACGGCGGGGGCCTCACCGGCGGTGCCCGCGGCCGCGAGCACGACGGCGAGCCACAGCACGACATCGCCGACGATGAGCCACGGGCCGGCTCGCCGCAGGGCGGGCCGCCCCCCGCCGAGCCCGAGCGCGGCGAGCGTCGCGGCGGTGGCGAGGCTCCACGCGAGCGCGAGCATCCACAGTTCGCCCGCCACCACGAGCAGCGCGGTGGCCGACAGCATGGCGACGATGCTGAGCGTGACACCCGCACCGTGCCGGTCACCACGCAGCGAGCGGTGCGCGAAGGGAAGCACAGCAACGGCGACACCGACCACGAGCACCAGCAGCAGGATCGCCGTGGGGTCGAGGCGCCAGGTGAGATCGAGCGGGCTCATAGGTGAACCTCCTTACCCGCATCACAATACACGTCTTTCATGTCGTGTAAAGCGATTCCGCCGATTCGTGTCGGGCTGGGCACGGATGCGCGGCGTACAGTGGGCGCGTGGCCGAGTGGACCTTCCTGACCAATCACTCGCACGTGCTCGTGTGCCTCGCCGACGACCCCGAATTGCGCATCCGCGACATCGCCGAGCGGGTCGGCATCACCGAGCGCGCCACCCAGCGCATCGTCGCCGAGCTGACGGCGAGCGGCTACCTCGAGAAAGAGCGCGACGGCCGCCGCAACCGCTACCGCGTCGTCACCGACCGGCCACTGCGGCACCCGCTCGAACGCTCGCACTCGATCGGCGACCTGTTGAGCGCCGTCGCCGAGCGCGACGGACGCGCCGACGGCACCAGCCCCGCGGAGCGCACAGAGTAACGGCCCGACCAGCGTCGCCGCCTGCCGGGCCGCACCCGCGATTCGATCGCTAGGCCAGCTCGTTGCCTTCGAGCAGTTCGGTCACGAGCGCGGCGATCGCGCTGCGCTCGGACCGCGTGAGGGTGATGTGCCCGAACAGCCCGTGGCCCTTGAGCGTCTCGATGACGCTCGCCACACCGTCGTGGCGGCCGACGCGCAGGTTGTCGCGCTGCGCGATGTCATGCGTCAGCACGACTTTCGAGTTCTGGCCGATGCGGCTGAGCACCGTGAGCAGCACGTTGCGCTCGAGCGACTGCGCCTCGTCGACGATCACGAAGGCGTCGTGCAGCGAGCGCCCGCGAATGTGCGTGAGCGGCAGCACCTCAAGCAGCCCGCGATCGATGACCTCGTCGAGCACGTTCTGCGAGACGACCGATCCGAGCGTGTCGAACACGGCCTGCGCCCAGGGGTTCATCTTCTCGCCCGCATCGCCCGGCAGGTAGCCGAGCTCTTGGCCGCCGACCGCGTAGAGGGGCCGGAAGACCATGATCTTGCGCTGCTGCTGCCGCTCGAGCACCGCCTCAAGGCCCGCGCACAGCGCGAGCGCCGACTTGCCCGTTCCGGCGCGGCCGCCGAGCGAGACGATGCCGACCTGCGGGTCCATGAGCAGGTCGATCGCGAGCCGCTGCTCGGCCGAGCGCCCGTGCAGCCCGAAGATGTCGCGGTCGCCGCGCACGAGGGCGATCTCGTCGTCGCCGACGACCCGGCCGAGCGCCGAGCCGCGGTCGCTGTGGATCACGAGCGAGGTGTTGACCGGCAGCTCGCGCACGACGGGCGTGCGCAGCACCTCGCGGTCGTAGAGCTGGGCCATCTGCTCGCTCGAGAGCGTGACGTCGGCCATGCCCGTCCAGCCGCTGTCGACGGCGAGCTCGGCGCGGTACTCCTCGGCGGCAAGGCCGATCGACGAGGCCTTGACGCGCAGCGGCAGGTCTTTCGACACGACGACGACGTCGAGCCCGTCGTTCGAGAGATTCATGGCCACGGCGAGGATGCGCGAGTCGTTGTCGCCGAGCTGGAGTCCGCTCGGCAGCACCGACTGGTTCGAGTGGTTGAGCTCGACGCGCAGCGACCCGCCCGACTCCCCCACGGCGATCGGGAAGTCGAGGCGCTCGTGCTGCACGCGCAGCTCGTCGAGGTTGCGCAGGGCCTGACGCGCGAAGTAGCCGATCTCGGGATCGTTGCGCTTGGCCTCGAGCTCGGCGATCACGACGACCGGCAGCACCACCGCATGCTCGGCGAAGCGGAAGAGTGCTTTCGGATCGCTCAGCAGCACCGACGTATCGAGAACGTACGTGCGCTGCGCCACCTCGCTCTCGTCGCGCGTGATCGACGGGTTCTGACGGGAGGTCTTCGCAGCGGCCACCGGTACTCCATCCCCGGGGACGCGGGCGACCCCGGACCAGTTGTGTGCGGTTCGGCCGGGAGTCTCAGGACGATCGTTCCGGCCGCCCCGATCGGGCGCGATGCCCGATGAGCGTCACGCTATGCCCGACCGCTCCGCTGGCCGGGAGCGACACGCGCGGGACACCGAGCCGTCACATTCGGCGCGGCAGCTCAGGCGCTCGTCGTCGTCGAGAACTCGCCGAGGGCCGCGCGCAGCATCTCGAGGGTCGCATCATCGGTCGACACGTGGGCGCCGAGCCGTACGCGCCCGCCCCGCACGGTGGCCGAGACGCCGTGGTTGTGCAGGGCCGCGGCGAGCGCGCTCACGAACTCAGGATGCGGTTCGAGCACGACGATGCCCGCGCGCTCGGCATCCTCTCGAGGCGACGCGACTTCGACCCCGGCCTCGTCGGCGATCTCCATGATGCGGGCGGTGCGCTCTTCGACGACGGCACGGATGCTCGGCACTCCCGCGGCCATGACAGCGTCCACGGCGCCGGCGAGGCGCGCTTGTGCGAACGCGTCGGCGTAGCCCACGCGAAAGGCGCCGGCGTCGGATGCGGGCTCGACCACGTCGTGCAGCAGGTCGGGGCCGCCGTGGGCGAGCCACCCCGACCACACGGGCGTGAGCTGCTCCCGAGCCCGGTCGCTGAGGGCGAGGAACCCGGTGCCCTGACCGGCGCGCAGCCACTTCTGGCCGCCCGAGGCGATGACGTCGGCGAGCTCCCACGGAGCATCCACGATGCCGGCGCCCTGGATGGCGTCGACGATCAGCAGGCGGTCGCCGATGACCTGGCGGATTCCTTCGAGGTCGACGAGGTGGCCCGTGCGGTAGTCGACGAGACTGACGACGACGGCGACGACCGAGGAGGCGAGCTGGTCGCGCACGACGCCGGGAGTGACGCGCTCGTGCTCGGGGGTGATGGCGTGCGGCACGAGCACGCCGAGCGACTGCGCGGCTCGGGCCATCGCGTAGCCCACGGCGGGGAACTCGCCCGTCGACGCCGCGACGCCGCCCGTCAGCCCGAACATGACGTGCATGAGCGCCTGGCTCGTGCTCGGCTGGAAGACGACCTGGTCGGGGCGCGTGCGCACGAGAGCCGCGACCGCGGTGCGCACCCGGTCGTCCTGTTCCTCGAGCGTGGCGAACGAGCCGAAGCGCGCGTGCGACAGCACGTCGGCCATCGCTCGCTCTTCGGCGAGGGCGTGCTCGCCGATGGGTGACAGGCGCGGGTGGTTGAGGTAGCCGGGCTCTTCGGAGAACCCGGCGACGAAGGCGTCCATGCTCGCGCTCACTGCCCGAACCTCCGTTGGCGGCGCGAGAAGTCGCGCAGGGCGCGCAGGAAGTCGACCTCGCGCAGGTCGGGACCGAGCGCCTCCACGAAGTAGAACTCGCTGTGCGCGCTCTGCCACAGCATGAAGTCGCTCAGCCGCTGCTCGCCCGAGGTGCGGATGACGAGGTCGGGGTCGGGCTGGCCGCCCGTGTAGAGGTGCTCGGCGATCTTCTCGGGCGTGACGAGCTCGGCGAGCTCGTCGAGCGTGCCGCCGCTCTCGGCATGGTGGTGCACGATCGCCCGCACGGCATCGGCGATCTCGCGCCGGCCGCCGTAGCCGACCGCGAGGTTGATGTGGAGGCCCGCCTTGCCCGCACCGCGGGCTTCGGCGGCATCGAGCTCGGCGAGCAGCGGCTCGGGCAGACCCTCCCGGCTGCCGACGTGCTGCACGCGCCAGTCGTCGATCTCGGAGAGGTCGGCAGCGAGGGCGCCGATGATGCCGATGAGCTCGCGCAGCTCGGTGCTCTCGCGCCCTGTGAGGTTGTCGGTCGAGAGCAGGTAGAGGGTGACGACGCCGATGCCGGCTTCGTCGCACCAGCGCAGGAACTCGACGATCTTCTCGGCACCCGCGCGGTGCCCGTGCGCGGTCGTGCCGCCGACGCGCAGCCGGGCCCAGCGCCGGTTGCCGTCGAGGATCATGGCGACGTGGCGCGGGTGGGTCGCGTCGGCCAACTGCCGGCGCAAGCGGCGCATGTAGAGCTGGTAGAGCAGGCCGCGACCCCGGGGAGTTCTCGACGATCGCACAGGCCTACGGTAGTCCACCGGGCCGACGTTGTGCCGGGCATCCAAGAGACGGGTTCAGCGACTGCGGCTCCCGTATCATCGCGGCATGACCTCCCCCGCCCCCGCCGACAAGCCGACCGCTGACGCCCGTGAGCCCGGCGCCGACGAGCCCGGCGTCGACCTCCCAAATGTGCCCCTGCTCGAGGAATCGATCGAGTACGCGGCGCTCGAGCAGAAGCCCACCTGGCGGGGGTGGATCCACGCGGGCACGTTCCCCCTCGCGATCGTGCTGGGCATCGTGCTCATCATCGTGGCGGACGGCCCGGCGGCCCGCTGGTCGAGCGGGGTCTTCGTGCTCTCGTCCCTGCTGCTCTTCGGCATCTCGGCGACCTACCACCGCTTCACGTGGAGCGATCGCACGCGCATCCTGCTGAAGCGCTTCGACCACGCCAACATCTTCCTGCTCATCGCCGGCACCTACACACCGCTGTCGATCATGGCGCTGCCGCCCGAAAAGGGGTACCTGCTGCTCGTGCTGGTGTGGAGCGGCGCGCTGCTCGGCATCGGCTTCCGCGTGTTCTGGATCAATGCTCCGCGCTGGGCCTACGTGCCGCTCTACGTGATGCTGGGCTGGGCGGCCGTGCTCTACATCGTCGACCTGTTCACCGCCAACGCGGCCATGATGGTGCTCGTCATCGTGGGCGGCCTCGCCTACACGGCGGGCGCGATCGTGTACGGCATGAAGAAGCCCAACCCCGTGCCGGGCGTCTTCGGCTTCCACGAGATCTTCCACACCCTCACGGTCGTGGCATTCCTCTGCCACTGGACGGGCGTGCTGCTCGTCGCGCTCGACCCGCCGTTCGGCGGCTGAGCGGAGCTAGCGCTCGGCGGGCTGCTCGGGCTCGGGCTCGGGCTCGACCGGACCGCCCTCGGCGATCATCTCCTGCTCGGCCTCGAGGCGCTCACGCACCTCGCCGCGGTAGCGCACGCGTCGGATGCGCCGCGTCATGTCGATGAGCAGGAAGATGGCCGCGATCGCGACGAGCGCGATGGCGATGAAGCCCTCGACGCCCGGCGTGACCGTGTTCGGGTCGAACCCGGGGGGCGTCGTCGGCTCCACCGGGTTCGGTCCGATGCCCGTGGGCATCACGCGGGCCGCCAGGGTGTTCCAGATCACAGGATGCTCCTCAGGGGTGTCGACGGGCGCCGCGGTTGAGGCAACCCTCACCTGCGCGCTCTACGCTGACCTCCAGGGTAGCGATCGCACCTGAGCGGCTCACGACGGCCGCGCCGCACGAGGGAGGCCCGTCAGCCGTGAGCACCACGCAGCAGCGTCTGGATGAGCGCTACGGACGCACCGCGGGCGCCGAGCGCCGCACGCGCACCGGCATGATCATCGCGGGCATCGTGTTCGCGATCGTCTTCACGGCGTGGGTCGTTTGGGGCGGGCTTTCGGGCACGAACGCCGAGCTCGAGACGCGCGAGCTCGGGTATGCGAACGTCACCGACACGTCGATCGACGTGCGGTGGGAGGTCTCGACGACACCGGGCACCGAGGTGTCGTGCGCCATCCAGGCCCTCAACGAGAGCTTCGGCATCGTGGGCTGGCGCATCGTCGAGCTGCCGGCATCGAGCGAGCGAACGCGGGTTCTCACCGAGACCCTGCGCACGGCCGAGCGGCCGGTCACCGGTTTGCCCTACCGGTGCTGGCTCCCGTAGCATCGCCGGAACCACAAGTCAGAACCGGCCCACGGGCCGGTTCTGCTGCGTCAGAGGGGAATCGTCATGAACGACGCCGCGGGCACCACCACGCAGTGGCTCACGCAGGAGGCGCACGACCGCCTGTCGGCCGAGCTCGAGCACCTGTCGACGACGGGGCGCGCCGAGATCGCGAAGCGCATCGAGGCCGCGCGTGACGAGGGCGACCTCAAGGAGAACGGCGGCTACCACGCCGCGAAGGACGAGCAGGGCAAGATCGAGGCGCGCATCCGCACCCTCACCGAACTGCTGCGCACGGCCGTCGTCGGCGTCCCGCCGACCGCGCACGGCGTGGTGGAACCCGGCACCGTCGTGACGGCGACGATCCTCGGCGACGACGAGCGGTTCCTCCTCGGCAACCGCGAGATCGTCGGCGACGACAGCGACATCGACGTGTACAGCGAGGCCAGCCCTCTCGGCCAGGCCATCCTGGGCGCGAAGATCGGCGACACGGTCAGCTACACGGCGCCCAACGGCAAAGAGATCGCCGTCACGATCGTCGACGTGAGCACCTACACCGGCTAGAGCTGCGTCCGGGGGTCATGCCCGGAACGCGCCAGCGTTCCGCGCGAACGCTACAACTGCGTCCGAGGGTCATACCCGGAACGCGCCAGCGTTCCGCGCGAACGCTACAACTGCGTCCGAGGGTCGTACCCCGCGTCGCGCAGCGCCCCGATCACCTGGTCGGCGTGCTCGGGACCTCGGGTCTCGATGTGCAGCTCGAGCTCGACCTGGCTGATGGCGAGCCCGGAGCCGTGCCGCGTGTGCAGCACCTCGACGACGTTGGCGTTCTGGTCGGCGATGATCTCGCTCGTGCGTGCGAGCTGACCGGGCCGGTCGGGCAGCGGGATGCGCAGCTTGAGATAGCGCTCGGAGGCGGCGAGCCCGTGGGCGATCACGCGCTCCATGATGAGCGGATCGATGTTGCCGCCCGAGAGCACGACGACGGTCGGGCCGCTCGCCGTGATCTTGCCCGTCATGATCGCGGCGACTCCGACCGCGCCGGCCGGCTCGACCACCATCTTGGCGCGCTCGAGCAGCACGAGCATCGCGCGGGCGATGTCGTCGTCGTCGACCGTCACGACCTCGTCCACCGCATCCCGAACGATCTCGAAATTGAGCTTGCCGGGCTTGGCCACGGCGATGCCGTCGGCGATCGTCGGCGAGATGGTGATCTCGGTGACGGCACCCGCCGCCAGAGAAACGGGGTACGCGGCCGCATTGGCCGCCTGCACCCCGATGACCCGGATGCTGCGCCCGAGCTCGGCCGCGCGCCGCTTGAGCACGCTCGCGACACCCGAGATGAGCCCACCGCCGCCGATCGGCACGATGACGGTCTCGAGCTCGGGCACCTGATCGAGCAGCTCGAGGCCCAGGGTTCCCTGCCCGGCCACGACGTCGGCGTGGTCGAAGGGCGGGATGTAGACGGCGCCCGTGCGCTCGGCGAACTCTTGCGCGGCCTTCAGCGGCTCGCTCACGGTGTGGCCGCGCAGCACGACCTCGGCGCCGTAGTGGCGCGTCGCCTGCAGTTTGGGCAGGGCGACGCCGATGGGCATGAAGATCGTGGCGGCGATGCCGAGCTCGCGCGCCGCGAAGGCGACCCCCTGGGCGTGGTTGCCGGCGCTCGCAGCGACGACGCCGCGCGCCTTCTCCTCGTCGCTGAGCCGCGACATGCGGTTGTACGCACCGCGGATCTTGTACGAGCCCGTGCGCTGCAGGTTCTCGCACTTGAGGTGCACGGGCGCGCCGAGAACGTCGCTGAGGTACCGCGAGGTCTCCATGGGCGTGACCTCGGCGACGCGGCTGACGACCAGGCGCGCCGCCTCGACATCGGCGAGGGTCGGGCCGGCGATCGTGAGCGGGGCGGTGGTCATGGGCGCTCCTGGGTCGGTGCAACGGGAGGTGGCTGGATATCGCTCAGGGTCATGGGGTGCGGGATGATGCGCCACCGACCGCTCGCGATGTAGCGCACGAAGACGTTGACGAACGCCGCGATCGGAACAGCGAAGAGCGTGCCCGGGATGCCCGCGAGGAGTCCACCCGTCGCCACCGCGAGCACGACGGCCAGAGGGTGCACCCGCACGGCCGGGCCCATGATGAGGGGCTGCAGCACGTTGCCTTCGATCTGCTGCACGAGCAGCACGCCACCGAGCATGAGCAGGGCGATGAACGGGCCGTTGTAGACGAGCGCGATGAGCACCGCGAGTGCGCCCGTGACGAGCGCGCCGACGAACGGCACGAAGCTCGCGAGGAAGACGGCCACGCCGATGGGCAGGGCGAGGGGCAGCCCCAGGGCCCACGCGATGAGCCCGATTCCGAGGCCGTCGACGAAGGCGACGAAGATCTGCACCTTCGAGAAGTTGGTGAGCGTGAGCCAGCCCGCGCGGGCGGCGCCATCGACGGCGGGCCGTGCGGTGCGCGGGAAGATGCGCACGACGAAGCGCCAGATGTTGGGCCCGTCGATGAGGAAGAACAGGAGCGAGAACAGCACGAGCACCGTGCCGGTCAACAGCTCGACCGCCGTCGCGCTCACCGAGAGCGCGCCCGTGACGAGCGGGCCCCCCGTCGAGAAGTCGAGCTCGGAGACGATGCCGTCGATCCACCCGGTGATCTCGTCGGTGCTCAGACCGAAGGTCGTGCTGAGCCACACGAGGAACTCATCGAACGCGTCGACGGATCGGTCTTGCAGCGAGGGCCACCCGGCGCGCACCTGCGCGACGACGAGCCAGATGAGGGCCGTGACCACGCTCACGAGCGTGAGCATCGCCGTCGTCACCGCGAGCCAGTGCGGAAAGCGCAAGCGGTGCTTCAGCCAGGTGGCGAACGGCACGAGCAGCGCGGCGAGCAGCACACCGATGAGCAACGGGATGACGATGAGCCGCAGCTGGATGATGAGGAAGATCAGCACGCCGATCGCACCGGCGACGACGAGCATGCGCCACGACCACGCGGCCGCCGTGCGCATCGCGGGCGCGACGGCGTCGGCCCCCGCCGGCGGGAGCGGATCGGCCTTCGGTCGCCAGAACATTGCGCCAGTCTACGAGCCTGGGCCCGAGCGGCGGCTCAGGAAGGCGCCACGGCGACGGGCCGCCCCATCAGCCGCACGTGCACGGCCTCTCCGGGCGCGGGATGCTGGCCGACCTCGTGCTGCACGGTCAGCTCGAGCCCGCCGTCGTCGAGCCGCACGCGGGTGCGGCGCAGCGAGCCGAGGAACGAGCTCGTGAGCACGACAGCGGCGCGCGCATCCGGGTCACCGGCCGGGGCGAGCACGATGTCTTCGGGCCGCACAAGCGCGATCGCCGCACCCTCCGGCGCGGTCGGATCGATGAGCGGCAGCCGCTGGGCGCCCACGGCGATCGTGCCGCCCGCGACCGTGCCGGGCATCCGGTTGCTCAGCCCGACGAAGTCGGCGACGAAGGCGCTCGCCGGGCGGGAGTACAGCTCTTCGGGCGTGCCGATCTGCTCGATGCGGCCGGCCCGCATGACGGCGACGCGGTCGGCGACGGCGAGCGCCTCCTCCTGGTCGTGCGTCACGAACACGGTCGTGATGCCGAGCTCGGTCTGGATGACGCGGATCTGCTCGCGCAGCTGCACGCGCACCTTGGCGTCGAGCGCGCTGAGCGGCTCGTCGAGCAGCAGCACGCGGGGCCGCGTGACGAGGGCGCGCGCGAGCGCGACACGCTGCTGCTGGCCGCCGCTGAGCTGGTGCGCGTAGCGGGCTCCGTGGTGGTCGAGGCCGACGAGCTCGAGGGCCTCAGCCGCGCGGCGGCGGCGATCGGCCGGCGCGGCGCCGCGCATCCGCAGCCCGAATTCGACGTTCTGCAGCGCGGTGAGGTGCGGGAACAACGAGTACGACTGGAACACCATGCCGATGTCGCGCTTGTTGGTGGGCGTGCCGATGACGTCGACCTCGTCGATGAGGATGTGGCCGCCGTCGGCGCGCTCGAGTCCGGCGAGCACGCGCAGCGCCGTGGTCTTGCCGCACCCGGAGGGCCCGAGCAGGGCGACGAGCTCGCCGGGCTCGAGGGCGAGCGAGATGCCGTCGAGCGCGGTCGTGCCGCCGGGGAAGCGCTTGACGACATCGACGAAGGCGACGGGGGCGGCCACGCGAGGGGCGGTGGCGGTGGGTGCGGTCATGAGGTCCTCCGGGTGGTGCCGCGCCCGATCGCCCCGATGACGAGCAGCAGGGCGACGGCGACGAGCAGTGAGAGCAGGGTGACGATGACGGCGATGAACGGATCGTCCTTCTGCACGATCACGAGCGCCGTCTGCAGGTTCTGCCGGTTGAGCAGCGAGGCGATCGTGAACTCGCCGAGCACGACCGCGACCGAGATGAACGCTCCGGCGAGCAGGCCGGGGCGCAGGTTGGGCAGCAGGACGCGCGCGATCACGGTCGGCCAGCTCGCCCCGAGCGAGCGCGCCGCCTCGGTGAGCGTGATGACGTCGATCGCATCGAGGTTCGACTGCACCGCGCGGTAGGCGAAGGGCAGCACGATGATGCCGTAGGCCAGCGCGAGGGTCCAGACGCCGCTGCCGGCAGCCCGCGAGATGACGCCGTAGACGGGGGCGAGGCCGACGACGAGCACGATCGCCGGGATGCTGATCGGCAGCAGGCACACGAACTCGAGCACCCGGCGCAGCTGCGGCAGCTTGAGCTGCACGACGATCATCGTCGGCACGAGCAGCACGAGCATGAGCGCGACGGTCGCCGCGGCGAGGACGAGCGAGTTGCCGATGGCCTGCCCGAGCACGCGGTACTCGGGCCCGAGGTCGAAGGTGAGCACGGTGACCCAGCGGTCGAAGCTGTAGCCGCCCTCGAGCCCGCGCCGCAGCGTGAACTCGACCATGGCGACGATCGGCACGGCGAACAGCAGGCCGATCGTGCCGAGGATGCCCCAGCGGGCGAGGCGGCTGGGGGTGGGCACTCCCCTGCTGGTGGATGCGCGCATCCCGCTCATCGCTGCCACCGCGACGCACGGCGCTGCAGCAGCGCGTACAGCGCCATGACGACCGCCATCACGACGATCATGGCGAGCGCGAGCGCCCCCGCGAGGTTCTCGCGGCCGAGCAGTGTCTCGCTCGTCAGCGCGGCGCGAATCTGCAGCGGCACGATCGACTGGCCTTGGCTCGTCAGCGCGGCCGCGGTGGCGTACGACGAGAACGCGTTGGCGAACAGCAGCAGCAGCGAGCCGAGGAACGAGGGGGCGAGCACGGGCAGGCCGATGCGCCACCAGAACGTGGCCGTCGTGCCGCCGAGGGTTGCGCTCGCCTCGGCCCACTGCGGCTTGAGCGCCTCGAGGGCGGGCATGAAGATGATGATCATGAGCGGCACCTGGAAGTAGATGTAGGGCAGCACGAGCCCCGGCGCCTCGTAGAGCCAGACCCCGTCGGCGAAGATGTCGATGCCCAGCCGGTCGCGCAGCAGCACCGTGATGAAGCCCTGGATGCCGATGGTCGCCACGAAGGCGAACGCAAGCATGACGCCGCCGAACTGCGCGAGCACACCGCTGACGGCGTCGATGCCCGAGCGCAGCGGCGCCTCGGGGCGCGTGCCGATGAGGGCGTAGCAGACGAGCGCCCCGAGCACGGCGCCGACGACCGCGGTGACGGCCGAGAGCACGATCGAGGTCATGACGCCGCTCACCACGAATGTGTCGGCGAGCGCTGCGATGTTGTCGAGCGTGAACGCCCCCTCGCCGTCGACGAACCCGGTGCCGAGCGCGAGGGCGGTCGGCAGGCCGAGGAAGAGCAGCACGTAGAGCGCGAAGGGCACCACTCCCCAGATCGGGGAGGCGAGAACGCCGGGCGTGCGGGTCGACCCCCGGGGCGCGGTGCCCCGGGGGTCGACCGTCGTCACGACGGGCGTGCTACTGGACAGCGGTCGCCCAGCGCTCGCCGAGCAGGGCCGCGGCGGCCTCGCTCTGCGCGGCGGTCGGCACCACGGTGTCCGCCGGCGCCTCGGGCAGCGCGGCGTAGAGCGCCTCGTCGATCTCGCCGTTCGCGACCATCGAGGCCTCGAGCACTGGGCGGGCGCCACCCTTCAGCCAGAGGTTCTGCACCTCGGGGCTGTAGAGGAACTCCATCCAGAGGCGCGCGGCCGCCGGGTTCGGGGCGTCCTTGTTGATGGCCTGGTTGTAGTAGCCGGCGTATCCGGTACCAGGCAGCACGACGACCTCCCAGTTGCGCTGACCGTCGAGCTCAGCGGCGTAGCCGTTGTTCAGGTAGTCCCAGTCGAAGACGACGGGGGTCTCGCCCGAGGCCACCGTGGCCGGGGTCGGGTCGATCTTCACGAAGTTGCCGACCGCGTTGAGCTCTTCGAAGAAGTCGATGCCGGCACCGAAGTCATCGAGGGTGCCGCCGTTCTGCACGGTCGCCATGCCGACGGCCGCGAAGGCCGCGCCGGCCTGCGTCGGGTCGCCGTTGATGGCGACCTTGCCGCGGTAGTCCTCGCCGAGCAGGTCTTGCAGGCTCGTGGGGGCCGGCACCGCGTCGGGGTCGTAGCCGATGGCCATGTACCCGCCGTAGTCGCCCCAGAACAGGCCGTCCTCGTTCTTGAGCTCGGCGGGGATGTCGTCCCAGCGCTCGACGAAGTAGGGCGCGAAGTAGTCGGTGCTCTGCAGCGCGACCGCGAGACCGAGGTCGAAGACGTCGGGCGCGGTGTCCTGGCCGGCAAGGTTCTCGGCGGCCTGGATCTCTTCGGCGCTCGAGGCGTCGGGCGACGCCTCGGTGACCGTGATCTCGGGGTAGCGCTCGATGAACAGGTCGAGGATCTCGCCGTAGTTGGCCCAGTCGCGCGGAAGCGCGATGACGTTGAGCGCGCCCTCGGCCTTCGCGGCGGCCTCAAGGTCGGCGAAAGTGCCGAAGTCGGCGATGCTCGTGGCGGTGGCCGCGTCGACCTCCGAGGCGGGAGCCTCGGTGGTGGCGCAGGCGCCGAGCGTCAGTGCGGCCGTCGTCGCGAGTGCGACAGCGGCGAGAGTGCGTGTGGTGTTCACGGATCCTCCGGGTCGGGCCGCGGCGGCTCGGGCTGTGTTCCGAGCACGGGGAACCGCGACTGCTCCGCACGCTAAGCACGCTCGGTGACGCGCCGGGTCGCCCCCGGTGAACGGCCGGCAACGCGACGGCGACGGATGCGCGGCTGGGGCCGCGCATGCGAGCAGGGCTCCCCCGCTAGCGTGGTGCGGTGCCCCGATTGACCGCCGCGCAGGCGCGCCGCCTCGCCCTCGCCGCCCAGGGTTTCGACCGCGCGCATCCGGCCGCCGTCGGCACGCGCCAGCTCGCGTCGGCGATCGACCGCCTGCAGGTGCTGCAGCTCGACTCGGTCACCGTCTTCGCGCGCTCGCACTACCTGCCGCTCTTCGCGCGCCTCGGCGCCTACGACCCGGCCGACCTCGATGCGCTCATCTTCGCCCGCCGCGGCCGCTACACCGAGTACTGGGCGCACGAGGCGGCGATCATCCGGCGCGATGACTGGCCGCTCTGGCACTGGAAGCGCGAGGCCCTGCGCGAACGCTTCACGCTGAAGAGCGCGTGGGTGCGCGAGAACACGGCGATGCTCGACTGGCTGCTGCTCGAGCTCGCGGGGAAGGGCCCGATGACCGTGAGCGATGTCGAGCACGACGCCACCGAACGGCGCGGCCCGTGGTGGGGCTGGAGCGACGTCAAGGAGGGGCTCGAATACCTCTTCGCCTTCGGCGACGTCGTCAGCGGCGGGCGCCGCGGCTTCTCACGGGTGTACGCGCTCCCCCACCAGGTCGGCCTCGCCGAGCTGCACGCCATCGAGGTCCCGCGCGCCGAGGCGCAGCGCGAGCTCGTGCTGCGCAGCGTGCGGGCGCTCGGCGTCGGCACCGTCGGCGACATCGCCGACTACCACCGGTTGAAGATCGCACCGACGCAGGATGCTCTGCGCGCGCTGCTCGCCGCAGGCGAGATCGAGCAGGTCGAGGTGGAGGGGTGGACCACGGGCGCGGGCCGCCCGCTGCCGGCGTACATCATGCCGGGCGCGCGCATCCCCCGCCGCATCGAGGCGACCGCCCTGCTCTCGCCCTTCGACCCCGTCGTGTGGAGCCGCGACCGCGCCCTCCGCATGTTCGGCTTCCCCTACCGCATCGAGATCTACACGCCTGCGCCGAAGCGGCAGTACGGCTACTACTCGCTGCCCGTGCTCGTCGACGACCGGCTGCTCGGTCGCATCGACCTCAAGAGCGACCGGCAGGCCGGGGTGCTGCGGGTGCAGTCGGCGTGGGTGGAGCCGGGCGGGTCACCCGCGGAACTCGCGGCGCGGGTGGCGCCGGTGCTGCGGCGAGCATCCGCGTGGCAGGGTCTCGGCGAGGTCGTCGTGACCGAGCCCCTCTGGGGCGATGCGGCGGCCGCGGTGCGCGACGCGCTCGCCGCAGACCGACGAGCGTGACGGTTCGTGGCACGGGTGGCGAAACGTCTCGCGACTTTCGCCACGAACGACGACTCTCGATGGCAGCGAGCTAGAAGCGCGTCGAGTTCTCGATGAGGCGCTTGACCCGCTCGGCGATCGGCGGGTGGGTCTGGAACATGCGGTCGACGAACCCCGGCTTCATCGGGTCGCTGATGTAGAGGTGGGCCATGGTCGAGTTCTGGCGGCGCATCGGGCGGGCGTAGTCGCCGAGCTTCTGCAGCGCGCTCGCGAGCGCCTCGGGGTCGCGCGTCGTGAGGGCCCCCGTGGCGTCGGCGAGGTACTCGCGCTGCCGCGAGACGGCGGCCTGCACGACCGCGGCGACGAGCGGCGCGATGACCATCGCGGCGAGGCCGAGCACAAGCATGATCGGGTTGCCGTTGTTGTTGCGGTTGCCGCCCCAGAACGCCATGCGGAAGAGGATGTCGGCGATGAAGCCGACCGCGACGACGAGGCCGAACACGATCGTCGAGACGCGGATGTCGTAGTTCTTGACGTGCCCGATCTCGTGCGCCATGACGCCCGCGAGCTCGCGATCGGTCATGAGCTCGAGCAGCCCCGTCGTCGCCGCGACGCTCGCGTGCTTCGGGTCGCGCCCCGTCGCGAAGGCGTTCGGCGCGGGGTCGTCGATCACGTAGACGCGCGGCATCGGCAGGCCCTCGGTGATGGCGAGGTTCTCGACGATGCGGTACAGCCGCGGATTGTCGGCCTTCGTGATCGGATGCGCGCCCGCGAGCCCGAGCGCCTGCGAGCCCGCGGCGAAGTACTGCACGAGCGTGTAGATCGTGGCACCGATGAGGGTGCCGATGAAGATCGAGTAGCCACCGCCGAAGTAGTAGTCGGCGAAGAGCCCGAGCAGCCCGATGATGATGACGAACAGCAGGATGATGAACACCGTGTTGCGCTTGTTCGCCGCAATGGCGCGATACACCTAGACCTCCAGACGCGCGGTCGGGATGCGGTGGATCAGAACTGCACGCGCGGCGGCTCGGCGATCGCCGCGGCGTCGGCAACCTCGAAGAAGTCGCGCTCGGTGAAGCCCAGCCCGCGCACGAACAGCGTGTTCGGGAACTGCTTGATCTTCACGTTGAGCTCGCGTACGCCGCCGTTGTAGAACCGACGCGAGGCCTGGATCTTGTCCTCCGTGTCGACGAGCTCGCCCTGCAGCTGCAAGAAGTTCTGGCTCGCCTGCAGCTGCGGGTAGGCCTCAGCCACGGCGAAGATGCTCTTGAGCGCCTGCTGCATGTGCCCCTCGGCGACGGCGGCGTCGGCCGGGCCCTGGGCGCCGAGCGTCTCAGCGCGGGCCTTCGTGACGGCCTCGAACACCTGCTTCTCGTGCGCGGCATAACCCTTGACCGCCTCGATGAGGTTCGGCAGCAGGTCGGCGCGCCGCTTGAGCTGCACCGTGATGTCGCTCCACGCCTCGTCAACGCGAACGTTGAGCGTTACGAGCGAGTTGTACGTCGCCCAGAGGTAGATGCCCGCGATGACGACGAGCAGGACGAGAACGCCGATGACCACCAAGAATTCCATGACGCACAGCATAGGGCGGGGCTGACCGCGCCGACAGGGGGACTCCTGAGAGAATGTCCAGCAGACAGGTCGAGACGGGGGTGAGCGGATGCGCAGGCGCGAGCGGCACGACCCCGCCCGCCGCGCGGCCCTCCATCGCGGGCTCGCCGCCCTCGCCATCGCGGCCACCGCAGCGCTCCCCCTCGCGCTCGCGCCAGCGGCACCCGCTGCGGCGGCCGCGGCCTTCGACGTTCCGCCGAGCGACTTCGTGGCGGGCTCGAGCGTCACGCTCACGGGGTCGAAAGACGCCGGCAGCACGCTCGTCATCCGGCGCGACGGCGAGGTCGTGTGCACGATCACCGATCCGGATGCCCTCGCCTGGCAGTGCTCGGGCATCGCCGTGCCGAACGGAGTGCACGAGTTCACGGGCGAGGAGACGCTCGCCGACGCGTCCACCGCCCCGCTGCCGCCGCTGACCCTGCGCGTGCTCGCGGCGCCGGCGATCGACGGGGGCGGCGCAGCCGTCATCACCACGGGGCTGTTCAGCGGCACGGCGGAGCCCGGGGCGAGCATCCAGCTGCAGGCGACCGGCAGTGCCGGGACGACCATGCACACGTGCCCCGACGCGCTCGGCTCGGGCTACTGGTCGTGCGCCGTCGACCTCGCGAGCGGCTCGTACCAGGTGCGCGCACGACAGTCGTCGCCCCCGATCGGGCCCGAGTACTCGGACTACTCGGCCGCCGTCGCCGCCGTCGTCGACCGGGCGCCGCCGCGCGCACCGACCATCACCTCGCCCCGCCCCGGCACCACGCCGCTCGGTGCCGTGACGGCGCGCGGCGGAGGAGAGCGGGGTGCCCTGCTGCAGCTCTTCATCGACGGCGCGCTCGCGTGCGAGACGCGCGTGTCGAGTTCGGGCAGCTGGGAGTGCCCCGTGCGCTGGCCGTCGACGGGCGACTTCACCGTGCAAGCGCTGCAGCGCGATCGGGCCGGCAACTTCAGCGCCGCGAGCCCTCGCGTGCAGGTGCGCTACGAGCCGCCCGCCGCGCCGCCGCGCGAGGGGCAGGCGAGCGAGGCTCCCCGCGAGCCCGAGCAGAGCGCCACCCCGACGCCGACCCCGATTCAGCCCGACGAGCCGCGCCCGCCGACGCCCGCCCCGCCGCTCGGCGTCAACTGGGGAACCCCGACAGGCTTCGGCGGCTCGCTGCCGACGGCGTCGGAGGTGCTCGAGCACGGCGGCTGGCTCGTGGCACCGCTCGCGGGCCTCGCCTACCTCGTGCTCGTCGCGCTGCCGCTGCGCGCGTTCGTCACGCACGTGCGGCCGCGCCTGCGACGACCGCGGCTCGCCCTCACGGGGCGAAACCGGGCGCCCACCGTCGACGAGCCGGTCTCGCCCGTGCTCTCGCCGCGCCTCGTGGCGATCGGCACCCTCGGCGGGGCCGCGATCATCGCCGCGCTGTCGGGCGGCGTGGCCGGCGAGGTGCGGTACGTGCGCCTGACGGCCGCGATCGGGCTCGGCCTGCTGCTGCTCAACCTCGTCGCGGTGCTGCTGCCCGCGCGCATCGCCGGCCGCGTCGCGCGGGTCGAGGTGGTCGTGCGGCTGCTGCCCGGAATCCTGCTCGTCGCCCTCGCCGCCGCGCTGCTGTCGCGATTCGGGGGGCTGCAGCCCCCGCTGCTCGCGGGCGTGCTCATCGCGGCGAGCGCTGCCGCCGGCGCAGGCCGCCGCGCGCAGGCGGGCATCGCCGTGGCGCAGTCGAGCGGCGTCGCCGCACTCGCGCTTCTCGCCTGGGCCGCGCACGACGTGCTCACGCCCAGCACGGGGTTCTGGATGTCATTCGCGAGCGAGACGGCGGCCGCGGTCGCCCTCGGCGGGCTCGGCTCGCTGCTCATGCTGCTGCTGCCCGTCGGCCCGCTGCCGGGCCGCACACTGTATGCGGTCTCGCCGCCCGCGTGGGCCGTCGTGGCACTCGCCGCGGCGACCCTGGCCGCAGCGATCCTCGCGTCCGGTCCCGCCTTCCCGCTCGCGGCGCTCGTGCTCGCGGGCGCGGCGACGGGAGCCGTGCTGACCGCGGCGGTCGTATGGGTGCGGTGGGTGGCGCCCGCCTGGCGCTAAGCGGCGGCGCGCTCGAGCACGCAGCGACGCAGCGCGTCGATGATGCTCGTCGCGCGAGGGTCGTCAGCCTCCATGACGTTCGTCACGAAGGCGAAGCCCACCTCGTGCACGGGGTCGGCGAAGGCCACCTGCCCCCCGGCGCCGTCGTGCCCGAAGCTCGCCGCCGTGAGGTAGCGGCGCGCCGCAGAGTCGAGCTGGAAGCCCATCCCCCAGCGCGGCCAGGGCGGCGGGGCCGAGAAGAACGGATGCCCGTCGGACTGCACGCGCAGCGCCTCGTCGAGGGTGTCGTCATCGAGCAGGCGCACCCCGCCCTCGGAGACGACGGTCGACGACCAGATCGTGGCGAGCGCGCGCGCCGTGGCGATACCGCCCGCGGCAGGGAACTCGGCAGCGTGCAGGCGCGGATCGTTGAACCCGCCGTCGTCAGACACGAGCGCAGCGGGCAGCGCGCCGCCGAGCGTCATGGCGCGCTCGGGCCAATCGATGACCCCGGGCACGCGCGCAGCCGCCTGCGTGTCGATGAGCGCGTGGAGCGTCTGCCCCACCGTGAGGTGCGAGACCCGGGGCTCGAGCTCGGCCGGCAGCCCGATCCATGCCTCGACGCCGAGGGGCCGCGCCACCGCCTCGGCGAAGTAGGCGCCGGGGTTCATGCCGGTCACCCGGCGGATGATCTCTCCTGCGAGCCAGCCCTGCGTGATCGCGTGATACGCGTAGGCGTAGCCGGGCTGCCACAGCGGTGCCTGCTCGGCGAGCGCCGTGGTCACGGTCGACCAGTCGAGCAGATCATCGGTCGAGAAGTCGCGCACGGGAGCGTTGAGTCCCGAGCGGTGCCCGAGCACGTGGCGCACGAGCACCTTCTGCTTGCCCGCCTGGGCGAACTCCGGCCAGTAGTCGGCGACGGGCGCGTGATAGTCGAGGCGCCCCTCCTGCACGAGGCGGGCGGCGAGCACGGCGGTGAGCCCTTTCGTGCACGAGAACACGACATTGAGCGTGTCGTGCTGCCACGGCTCGCCCGTGCGCACGTCGCGCACGCCGCCGTGCAGATCGACCACCGGCACACCTCCCACGCGCACCGCGAGGGCGGCCCCCATTCGCTCATGACCCGCGAAGGCGCGTTCGAACGCCTCGCCCACCGGCTCGAATCCCGCCGCGACCGTTCCCGACGTGACGGCAGTCATGCGCCTGCCACCGCCTCGACGGCGATCTGCAGAGCATCCTGATCGGCCGACCACTCGAGCGGCATCGGTCCGGCGATGCCGCCCACGAACGCGCCTTGCTCGTCGAGGTTGCGGAAGGCGAACAGCTGCCAGGCACCCGCACGGTCCTGCACGGCGCGCGCCGCATAGAGCGACTCGTCGTGCACGAGGTGCGCTGCCGCGGCGTCCACCACGGCTCCCCGCGCACCGAGAGCGTCATCCGCGGCCACGGCCCAGATGCCGCCGCGCTGACCCTCGGCCTCGCGCGCTCCCGCGAGCGCGGGGGTGTCGCACGAGAACAGCAGCACGCGCCGGCCGTCGATGTCGATGAGCTGCGGCACCTCGAGGTGCCGGAATCCGGCACCGGGCGCCGTGAGGGCCTCGACGGCCGACCACGAGACCAGATCGGGCGACGTCGCCACGCCGACCACCCCGCGGTCGAGCTCGTCAGCCCCGGTGCGCGCGCGGGCTGTGAGGAGCATCCACCAGCCGCCATCGGGGTCGGGCATGACCCACGGATCCCGCCACGCCTCCTCCGGCCACACCGAATCGCCGAGCCGCTCGTAGAGCGCGGCGTCGGCCGAGAGCGATCGCTCGGGATGCTTGACCCAGGTGTGCAGGTCGACCGAGGTGGCCACCGCCACCGTCTCGATGTTGGCGTGGGCGTCGGGCCGCAGGAACCGCGACCCGGTGTAGAACATGTGCCAGGTGCCCTCGGCGTCGCGCACGACGCTGCCCGTCCACGTCGCGTGCGCGTCGACCGCATCGCCGCCGCTCGGCTCGAGGCACACCCCGAGGTCGGTCCACTCGCGCAGGTCGGTCGAGACCGCGTGGCCGATGCGCGCGTTGCGGTGCCGCAGGTGCGGGTCGCCGAGCGAGCGCGGCGCGTGCAAGTAGAAGAGGTGGAACTGCTCGCCGTCGTCGGCGAACCAGAAGTCCCAGACCCAGTGGTCGCGGAGGGAGAACGGCATGGTGGCCCTATCTGAGAGTGGTGGAGGAGGGTCGGTCGCGCGAGTGCTGGGCATCAGCCCTTGACGGCACCCTGCAGCAGCGCCCGGATGAACTGGCGCTGGAAGATCAGGAACACCGTGATGGCGGGCACGATGATGATGAGCGCCCCCGCATTGAGCAGCGGGATGCTGAGGTAGTACTGCCCCTGGAAGAAGGTCAGCGCCCCGGCGACCGTGCGATCGAGCGGATCGGCGATGAGCACGACCGGCAGCAGGAACTGGTTCCACGTCCAGATGAACAGCAGGATCGTCAGCGCGCTGAGCGACGGGAGGGCGAGCGGCAGCTGGATGCGGAAGAACTCCTGCCAGAGCGTCGCGCCGTCGACGCGCGCGGCCTCGCTGAGCTCGCGGGGCACGTTGACGAAGTGGGCGCGCATCCAGAACACCGAGAACGGCATAAAGAGCCCGATGAGCGGGAAGATGACGGCCCACTGGGTGTTGAGGGTGCCGAGCGCCTGCGCCTGGTAGTAGAGCGGGATGATGAGCGACTCGAAGGGGATCGTCAGCCCCAGCACGAAGACGATCAGGATCACCCGGCCGCCGCGCACCCGCAGGCCGCCGAGCGCGTAGCCCGCGAGCGTCGAGATGATGAGGGCGACGGGCACGACGCACAGCACGATGAAGGCGCTCGAGCCCATAAGCCGCCAGACGTTGCCGACCTCGAACGCCGTCACGAAGTTGATCCACTGCGGGTCGGTCGGCCACGACAGGCCGATCGGGTTGCGGTCGGCCGGCTGCAGCGCCGCCGAGAGCATGTTGACGAGCGGGATGAGGGTGAGCACGACCGCGACGAGCAGCAGCAGTCGGCCGAGCACCACTTCGGTGCGCGAGGTGATCATCGGTCGCCGATCCTCGAGAGCCGCTGGATGGGGAGCACGAGGGCGAGCACCAGCACCATCATGACGATGCCGAACGCCGACGCCAGGCCGACGTCGCTCTGCGTGAACCCGATGCGGAAGATGAGCAGGCCCGGCACGAGCGTCGCGCGCCCGGGGCCGCCCTGCGTGGACGTGTAGATGATGTCGAAGGTGCTCAGCGCGGCGATGACCGTGAGGGTCACGAGCACCGCGAGCTCTTGCCGCAGGCCAGGCAGTGTGATCGTGAAGAACTCCCGGAACCAGCCGGCGCCGTCGAGCCGGATCGCCTCGTAGAGCGACGTGTCGATCTTTCCGATGCCGGTGAGCAGCAGCACGGTGCAGAGCCCCGTGAGCACCCACGAGCCGATGAGCCCGACCGCCGGCAGCGCGGTCGCGTAGTCGGCGAGCCACGGGCGCGTCAGGAACCCGAGCCCGATGCTGCTGAGGATCTGGTTGACGGCGCCCGTCTGCGCGTACATCCACGACCACGCGATGCCCGCTGCGGCGAGCGGGATGATCTGCGGCAGGAACAGCACCGTCTGCGAGGCCCGCAACGCGAAGCCGTCGCGCATGGTGCGGATGAGCGTCGCGAGCACGAGGCCGGTGCCGACCGGGATGATCGTGAAGAAGGCGATGAGCACGAACGAGTTGCGGATCGCCCCGAGCAGGTCGGGGTTCGTCAGCACCTGCGCGTAGTTCTCGAGGCCGACCCACGTGGCGACCCCGATGCCGTTCCAGTCGTAGAACGAGTACTGAATGCCCGTGGCGAGCGGGTAGATCACGAAGGTTCCGTAGGCGACCAGTGCCGGGACAACGAGGAGCCATCCCGCCCGGTCGGCTCGTCGGGCCGCCGCTTTCGCGGCAGCCCGACGAGGGGCGCTCGACGTCTGCGTGGCAGTCACGCGACGACCTCCTCCAGGCGAGTGGCGGTGCGCGACCGCCGCACGACGTCGAGCGCCCTCATGATCAGCCGCCGATTTCCTGCTCGTAGAACGCCTGGACGCGCTCGACGAACTCTTGACCGGTGATCTGGCTGGTCACGAGCAGCTGCGACTCGGGGATGATCGAGCCGGCGTAGATGCCCGCCGTGGTGTTGGCCATGAAGTCGACCTGGCCGTTGTCGGCACCGATCTGCGCGCTCATCTCGAGCGCCTTCTCAATGAGCGAGCCGGGCGCGACCTCGGGCAGCGGCAGGCTCGGGTCGCCACCGGGCGAGGCGCCCGTGATGTCGACGATGATCTGACGCGCCTCGGGGTTCGTGTGGATCCAGTTGAGGAAGTACACGATCTCGTTGAGGTTGTCGCTGCCGGCGGCCACCGAGAACGAGTTGGCGGCGCCCATCGCGATGAAGCGGTCGCCCTCGTTCACGGGCGGCGCGAGGAAGAAGGTCACGTCGTCGCCGAGTGCCTCCTGGTAACCGGCCGCGGCCCAGTTGCCGTTGAAGGTGAAGAGGCCCTCGCCCTCCGAGAAGCGCGTGACGAACGTGAAGTAGTCGATCGCGTTGATGTCGGACGGGAAGTACCCGGCGTCGGCCCACTTGCGGATGAGCTCGGCACCCTGCACGTTGCCGGGGGTGTTGTAGGTCGCCCCGGGCTCGTTGAACATCCAGCTGAGGAACTCGTCCTGGTCGGCGTACTGGTTCATCGCGGCCTGCACGACGAAGTTGACGACGCCGTCGCTGTCGCCCGCCATGATGGGCAGGATTCCGGCGGCCTTGGCGGCCTCCATCATCTCCTCCATCTCGGCGATGGTGGCGGGGGGCTCCTCGATGCCGAGGCTCTCAGCGAGGGCGAGGTTCATGTAGACGCCCGTGACGCTGTAGCCGAGGCCAAGCTGGTAGAGCGAGCCGGAGCCGCGCACACCCTCGTCGGTCATGCGCAGCGGCGAGAGCTGCGAGGCAGGCCAGGCGTCCCAGCCGTAGGCCTCGTAGTACGGGTCGAGGTTGGCCAGCAGGCCGTCCTTCACCGTGTCGCCGATCGTGGGGAGGCGGATCAGGTCGGGCGGGTTCTCGCCCGCGAGCAGACGCGGGGCGTTGGCCGTGAGGTTCTGGAACGTGTCGCGCGTGATCTCGAACGTGACGTTCGGGTACTGGCGCGTGAACTCCTCGGTGAGGGCGTCGGTGACCGGGAAGCCGGTCTCGTCGGCGATCGTGAGAACGACCTCCTCGTCGGTCAGCTCGGTGCTGACCTCGACGCCGTCGGTCTCCTCGGGAGCAGCAGCGCCCGGGGCGCAGCCGGCGAGGCCGAGCATCGCGAAAGCGACCGCCGCCCCGACCACCGCGCGGGAGTGCCCGCGCCGGGATGTGTGAAGACGCATTGTGTGACTCCTTTGTCTGAATCTCTTGGTGGCTGATCCACAGGGTGGCACGTGTTTGCCCCCGCTGATCGGCAGTGACCGCTGGGGGCCCTTGCTAAATCCATTTAGCAACACGGCACGCCACCATGTCAAGTCCCGGCATACAAACATGCGACGCACGGCACCATAGACTCGGGCAGGCGACGAGGAGGCGGCACATGGCGGGCAAGCGGGTCACCCTTGCCGACGTGGCTCGGCGCGCGGGCCTGTCGTCGACCGCCGCCTCGATGATCCTCAACGGCCGCCCCGACACCCGCCTGTCGCAGGATGCGCACGACCGGGTCATCCGTGCTGCGGCCGAGCTCGGCTACCGCCCCAACCTCACGGCCCGCGGTCTGCGCACCGAGCGCACCGACACGATCGGGTTCATCTCCGACGTCGTCGCGACCACCCGCTTCGCGAGCGGACTCATCAAGGGCGCCCTCGACAACGCTCACGCCGCCGGCCACGTGCTGCTCGTGCTCGAGACCGCGGGCGAGCCCCAGCGCGAGGCCGAGGCCGTCGAAGCCGTGCTCGACCGGCAGGTCGACGGCGTCATCTTCGCCACCATGCGCTCGCGCGAGCTCTACGTGCCCCCGGTGCCCGATCGCACGCGCGTCGTGCTGCTCAACGCGACCAACGAGCAGCACCCCGTGTCGATCCTGCCCGACGAGTATGCGGGCGGTCGGGCCGCGATTGAGCTGCTCGTGCATGCCGGGCATCGCGAGGGCATCCTGCTGCTCGGCCACAACGAGCAGAAGGAGAGCGGGCTGTTCCGCTCGATGACGGTGTCCCGGCGCATCGCGGGCATTCGCGAGGTCATGGCCGAGCACGAGCTGACCTTCCTCGCCGAAGAGTCGATCTGGCTGTGGGAGCCCGACAACGGCTACACGGCCATGACCCGCCTGCTCAAGCGTCACGGTCGCGGCATCAAGGCGATCGTCGCCCTCAACGACCGGCTCGCTTTCGGGGCCTATCAAGCCCTCGCCGAGGCCGGGCTGGCGGTGCCGCACGACGTGTCGATCGTCTCGTTCGACAACGACGAGCTCGCGGCCTACATGCGCCCGGGGCTCACGACCGTCGCCCTGCCTCACGAGGCGATGGGGCGGGCGGCGGTGGATGCGGTGCTCGACCCGGAGCGCACCGGCGAGATCCTCATCCCGATGCCCGTCATCGAGCGCGACTCGATCGCCCGCGTCTCGTAGCCGCGCGCACGGCTCCGGCACAACGTTTGAGTGCGTTCGTCGCACTATCGGCGAAACGTTCGGCGCACAATGCGACGAACGAGCTGATTCGCTGCCGCGGCGCGCGTGCACGAGTACCCCGACAGGGACTCGAACCCTGACTGAAGCGATTTTAAGTCGCCTGCCTCTGCCATTGGGCTACCGGGGCGTGCCGCCAGCCTAGAACGCGCGAAACCCCGGTCGCGCGCGGCGACCGGGGTTTCGGGTGCGGCTGCTAGACCTTGGGCCGCGAGGCGAACTCCTGGAAGTAGGCCTGGGGCGTCTCGCGCGCCGAGAGGCTCACGTTGTCGCGACCGAGGAAGAAGTGGCCGACCCAGCCGCCGACCACGCGCAGCTTGCGCTCCCACATGGGGATCGCGAGGCCGTGGTAGCCGCGGTGCATGAACCAGGCGATGAGGCCGGTGACGGCGAACTTGCCCGACTGGAAGGCGCCGTAGCCGAGGCCGAGGCCCGCGACCGCGCCGAGGTTCTTGTGCACGTACTGCTTCGGCTCCTCGCCGCGCAGAGCCGCCGCGAGGTTCTTGGCGAGCACCTTGCCCTGGCGCACGGCGTGCTGGGCGTTGGGAACGCAGAAGCCACCCACGCCACCGCCCGTGAGGTCGGGCACCGCGGCGACGTCGCCGGCCGTCCAGGCCCCCTCGACGACCTGCCCCTGCTCGTCGACGACGCGCAGTTCGGCCTGGGCGCGCAGGCGCCCGCGCTCTTCGACCGGCAGGTCGGTGAAGCGCACGACGGGGTTGGCCATGACGCCGGCCGTCCAGATGACGAGGTCGCTCTCGAAGCTCTCGCCCGTCGACAGCTCGATGACACCGCCGACGGCGCTCGTCAGCTGGGTGTCGAGGTGCACGGTCGCGGCGCGCTGGGCGAGGTTCTTGAGCACCCAGTGGCTGGTCTTGAGCGAGACCTCGGGCATGATGCGCCCCATCGCCTCGATGAGGTGGAAGTGCGTGTCGTCGATCGTGAGGCCCGGGTACTCGCGCAGCAGGGCGCTCGCGAGGCTGCGCAGCTCGGCGAAGGTCTCGATGCCGGCGAAGCCGCCGCCGACGACGACGACCGTGAGCAGCCGGTCGCGCTCGGGGCCCGCGGGCAGGAGGGCGGCGCGGTGGAAGTTGTCGATGAGGCGGTCGCGCACGGCGACGGCCTCTTCGATCGACTTCATGCCGATCGCGACGTCGGCGACGCCGGGAATCGGGAAGGTGCGCGAGACCGAGCCGGCGGTGACGACGACGTGGTCGTAGTCGAGCTGGTAGGGCTCGCCGACCTCGGGCGTGATCGTGGCGGTCTTAGAGGCGTGGTCGATGCCCGTCACCTTCGCCGTGATGACGGTCGTGCGCGTCAGGTGGCGACGGTGCGAGACCACGGAGTGGCGGGGCTCGATCGAGCCGGCGGCGACCTCGGGCAGGAAGGGCTGGTAGGTCATGTAGGGCAGCGGGTCGACCATGACGACCTCGGCTTCGCCCCGCCGAAGGTGCTTCTCGAGCTTCAGAGCGGTGTAGAAGCCGGCATAGCCGCCACCGACGATCAGGATTCTGGGCACGGAAAAGCTCTCCTCGGTGGTAAGGGGGGACTCGGTTAATCTACTCCGAACCGGTGCGGGTCACGAACCGCACCACGGCGGCCGCCGCGAGGGTGGCGAGGGCCGTCATCGTGCCGACGAGCACCATGAGGGCCGGGATGACCGCCCCGAGCGGGCCGAGCGCCGAGCCGGGCATCCCGAACCCCGTCGCGATCGCCTTGCCGACCGCCGGCCGCGGCGCCGGCAGCGCGCTCTCGAGGGCCGGCACCTCGGCTCGCCGGTGCACCGTGATCCACTCGCTCAGCGAGCCCAGCGGATTGCCCGTCACCGCGGGCACCGACGCCCGCACCGCGGCGGCCGCGTCGACGAGCCCGTAGCCGTAGAGCGGGTCGGGAACGGTGCCGGTGGCGGGACGGGCGGTGGCGATGATGCGGTTGACGACGTTCGCGGCGTCGAGCTCGGGGTGGGCGGCGCGCACGAGGGCGGCGATGCCCGCGACGATGGGGGTCGCGCCGCTCGTTCCCTGCCATGAGGAGTGCCCGCCGCCGGGGACGGCTCCGACGAGGTTCTCGCTCGGCGCCATCACGCCGATCGTGATGCCCTGCGAGGAGGCGTTGTCGCTCGCGCGGCCCGCGCGGTCGACGCCCCCGACGGCGAGCACGCCCGGCATGGTGGCGGGCGCGGAGACCTGCTCGGTGCCGCTTCCGCGGTTGCCGGCGGCGGCGATGACGACGACGTCGTTCTCTTCCGCGTGCAGGAAGGCGGTGTCCCACGACTCGGGCCAGTCGATGCGGTTGCGCGTGAGCGAGAGCGAGATGATGTCGGCCCCGTTGTCGACCGCCCAGCGCACGGCCTCGGCGATCTGGTCGTCGCCGCTGCGCTCACCGGGCCCGAAGACGAGCGAGATGGTGAGGATCGACGCCGCGGGGGCCGCGCCGATGACCCCGGAGCCCGGCCCGCTCCCCCGCCCGGCGGCGAGCGAGGCGACCATGGTGGCGTGAGTGCTGCTGCGTCCGGCACCGAGGGGGCGCGTGCCGTCGGCGGCACCGCGGCCCGACACGTCGGTGCCGCCGATCACGGCACCCGCGAGATCGGGGTGCCCCGCATCCACCCCCGAATCGATGATGGCGATGACGACGCCCTCGCCGCGCGTGACGCCCCAGGCCTCGCGGATTCCGTATTCGTCGAGCCAGTACTGCTGGTCGCGCACGGCATCGGCGCGCGCGGCCGGCGCGTGCACGGGGGCGGCGGCGGGCGCGACGACCGCGACGAGCATCCCCGCCGCGAGCAGCGGGGCGGCCAGGGCGCGGGTCAGGAGCCGCGTTGATCGGGCGCGCACGCGCACACCTCGGGGCTCCAGCCGCACTCGGCGAGAGTGCGATCGCCGATCGGGTTGACGCCCGGCCCGGCGGCGAGCGCGTGGCCGAGCAGGGCGTGCAGGCACTTCACGCGCGAGGGCATGCCGCCGGCCGAGTAGCCCTCGATCTCGTCGACGGCCAGGATGCTCGCACGGTCGGCGAGGTACGCCTCGTGCGCCGCGCGATACTGCCCCGCGAGGGCCTCGTCAACGTCGAGCTCGGCCGCGTACTCGGCCATGCGTCCGTTCGCCTCGAGCTGCGAGGCCGCGATCGTGGCGGCGGGATGCGTCAAGTAGTAGAGGGTCGGGAAGGGCGTGCCCGAGGTCAGGCGCGGCCGGGTGGCGACCACGGTCGGCGCGCCGCAGACGCAGCGCGCCGGGATGCCGATGACGTCGCGGGCGGGGCGGCCGAGCTGGGCGCTGACGATCTCGACGTCGCGCTCGGTGAACGGCGCGAAGGGCGGGCGGGTCACTCCGCTCCCCCGAACTCGGGTGAGACCAGCTGGTCGGCGGGCAGATCGGTGAGGCCCGCAGTGACGATGGAGGAGAGCAGGGCGCGGGTCCAGTCGATGCGCGTGGACTGGATCTCGTCGCTCACGGGCTGCGCCGCGTCGTTCTCGACCGTGAGGCCGTCGTCGATGACGAGGAAGGTGATGTCGCCCGGGTAGACGTAGAGCAGCCGGTCGCGTGCTTGCGCCTCGATGTAGGCCGGGTCTTGCCAGCGGTCGATGTCGGTCTGCAGCTCGTCGACGACGGCCTGCTGCTCGGCGACGCGCCGCTCGAGCTCGGCGATCTCTTGCTGCTGCTCGACGAGCACCCGCAGCGAGGGAGCGAGCACGATGAGCGCCGCCACGATGAGCAGCAGCACCGCCACCGTGAAGCCCGACACTTGCAGGTTGCGGAACCACGGCGTCGCCGCGGGCGCGTCGGCGGGGATCGCCACGGGCACGGTGCGGGGTCGACGGGGCATGGGTTCAGCTTAAGCGTCGAGCCCGCCGCCCCGGGTGGGGACGGCGGGCTCGTCGCGATTCGAGTGCGGCTACGCCGTGAACCGGGGGAAGGCGGAGCGACCCGCGTAGACGGCGGCGTCGCCGAGTTCCTCCTCGATGCGTAGCAGCTGGTTGTACTTCGCGACGCGCTCGCTGCGGGCGGGGGCGCCGGTCTTGATCTGGCCGCAGTTGGTCGCGACCGCGAGGTCGGCGATCGTCGTGTCTTCGGTCTCACCCGAGCGGTGCGACAGGATCGCGGTGTAGCCGCTGCGCTGCGCGAGCGCGACGGCGTCGAGCGTCTCGGTGAGCGTGCCGATCTGGTTGACCTTGACGAGCAGCGAGTTGGCGGTGCCGCGGCCGATGCCGTCGCCCAGGCGCTTCGGGTTGGTGACGAAGAGGTCGTCGCCGACCAGTTGCACCTTCGCGCCGAGGTCGGCCGTGAGCGCGGCCCAGCCCTCCCAGTCGTCTTCCGAGAGCGGGTCTTCGATCGTCACGAGCGGGTACGCGCCCACGAGGTCGGCGTAGAACGCGGCCATCGAGGCGGCGGTGTGCTCGGCGCCCTCGAAGCGGTAGACGCCGCCCTCGAAGAACTCGGTCGCGGCGACGTCGAGGCCGAGCGCGATGTCCTTCCCGGGCGTGAAGCCGACCTTCTCGATGGCGGCCATGAGGAAGTCGAGCGCAGCCTTGGTGCCGGCCAGGTCGGGGGCGAAGCCGCCCTCATCGCCGAGGCCCGTGGCGAAGCCGCCGGCCTTCAGCTCGCCCTTGAGCGCGTGGTAGGTCTCGACGCCCCAGCGCAGGCCCTCGCTGTACGACTCGGCGCCGATCGGCAGGATCATGAACTCCTGCACATCGACCCCGGTGTCGGCGTGAGCGCCACCGTTGATGACGTTCATCATCGGGACGGGCAGCACGTGCGCGTTGGGGCCGCCGACGTAGCGGAAGAGGGGCAGGTCGGCCGAGTCGGCCGCGGCCTTCGCGACCGCGAGCGAGACGCCGAGAATGGCGTTGGCGCCGAGCTTCGACTTGTTGTCGGTGCCGTCGGCGGCGATGAGCTCGGCGTCGATGAGCCGCTGGTCGCTCGCATCCATGTCTTCGATCGCCGGGCCGAGCACGTCGAGCACGGCGTCGACGGCCTTGAGCACGCCCTTGCCGAGGTATCGCTTCTTGTCGTCGTCGCGCAGCTCGTAGGCCTCGAAGGCTCCGGTCGATGCGCCGGAGGGCACGGCGGCGCGCGAGACGGTTCCGTCGTCGAGCAGCACCTCCACCTCGACGGTCGGGTTGCCGCGCGAGTCGAGAATCTCGCGGGCGCCAACGGCCTCGATTGCAGCCATGGGGGTGTCTCCTTCGGTGGTGGTCAGCGGCTTCAGGGGTGATCAGGAAGCGGGTTCGAGCCTACGCCAGTCGAGCGTCGCGGCATCGGCCGCCGAATCGGCGCCGACCACGGCGAACCGGGCGAAGCCCTCGGCGGTCAGCTGGTCGAGGGCGGCCTTCATGTTCTTGGGGCGCTTCAGCAGCCGCACACGAGCTCCGCCGGCCACGAGCTGCGCCTTGAGCGCCATGAGCACGCCGAGCTCGACGTCGGCGTCGTACAGCAGCGCTGACGCGGCCGCGTCGTCGCCCTCGTCGAGGTCGACGAGGTCGATGAGCCGCTCGAACCCGAGCGAGAATCCCGTCGCGGGCACGTCGGCGCCGAGGAAGCGGCCGATCATGCCGTCGTAGCGTCCGCCGCCGCCGAGCGAGTAGCCGAGCTCGGGGTGCGCGACCTCGAAGATGGGGCCCGTGTAGTAGCCCATGCCGCGCACGAGGAAGGGGTCGAAGACGAGCGGCACCGCGCTCGAGGCGGCGACGGCCGCGGCGATTCCCGCGAGGTCGGCGAGCGCCTGCTCATCGACGCCGGCGGGCAGCACCGCCGCGATCGACTCCGCGGTGAGCGCCTGAGCCGCCGCAGGGGCCGCATGCGTCGCGGCCTCGGCCCCGAAGGCGGCGAAGGCGGGCACGGCCTGCAGGGCGGTGAGGGCCGCGGCGGGCATCCCGCGCTCGGCGAGCTCGGCGACGACGCCCGTCGTGCCGATCTTGTCGAGCTTGTCAAGGCTGATGAGCACGGCCGGGTGCGACTCGGCCGCGAAGCCGAGGGCGATGAGCATGCTCGTGAGAATGCGGCGGTCATTGATGCGGATGCTGCACCCGGGCACGCCGAGCGCATCGAGCGCCGCGGCCGTCGCGGTGATGAGCTCGACCTCGGCGACGATGCCGGACTCACCGATGATGTCGATGTCGCACTGCACGAACTGCCGGTAGCGACCCTTCTGGGGGCGCTCGGCGCGCCACACCGGGGCGATCTGGATGGCCCGGAACACGCTCGGCAGCTGCCCGCGGTTGCTCGCGTAGAAGCGCGCGAGTGGCACAGTGAGGTCGAACCGCAGCCCGAGGTCGGCGAGGTCGAGCGGGCTCGTGGCGGCGGCCAGGTCATCCACCGTCAGGCCACGCTTCATGACCGCGTAGGCGAGCTTCTCGTTGTCGCCGCCGAGGCCCGAGAACAGGCGGGCGGAGTCTTCGACGACCGGCGTCTCGATCTCGTCGAAGCCGTGGGCGCGGTACACCGATCGCACGGTGGCCAGCACGCGCTCGCGCCGGGCCTTCTCGGTCGGCAGGATGTCGCGCATCCCCCGCGGGGGCGTCACAGCTGAGGCCATGACCTCGATTCTGTCACGCGGTCGACACGGCGATCAGCGCGGCGACGCGGTCGCGGTAGGCGTCGAGCGCGCGCTCGAAGGCCGCGGTGGCTCCCGCATCGTCGCGCGTGACGACGAGGTCGATCTGGAAGCCGTAGAGCTGATCGACGAGGATGCGCGCCTCGATGCGCGCCTCGGCGGTCTCGACGCCGAGCCGCTCGAGCGCCTGCGTGCCCCACTCGACCCAGCGCGCGTGCACATCGCGACCGCCCGCGCGCAGGGTGGGATCGGTCACCTCCATGAGCGCGGCCTCGAACTCGAGGCGCAGCAGCGCGCGCGTGGTCGGCTCGAGAAAGCCGATCCACGAGTCGCGGATGGCGGCGACATGCGCATCGAGCGAGGGGGCGATGGCGAGCTCGGCGTCGATGACCTGCTGCTGGCGTGCCGTGACCGCGCGGATGATCTCGATGATGAGCTCGTTGCGCGTGCCGAAGTGGTACACGAGCGTGAACGGGCTGACCCCGAGCGCATCGGCCAGGGTGCGGAAGGTGACCCCCGAGAGCGGATGCTCGCGCAAGTGCTCGACGATGGCCGCGAGCAGCTCGGGCTTGCGGGCGGGGTCGGATCGGCGGGACACGCGATAAACATAACAAACGTTTGCTATCAGTACGAGTGTTATGTAATATCGGTTCCAGGTTGTTGCCGCGCTGTGCCCCGCGCCGAAACGACCTACTCCGCCTCCCGGCGTCGCGGCCGGGCTTCGAACGTGGCCGCGCATCGGGGGATGCGTCGGCCCGCGCGTCGGCCGCGCCCGCTGTCAGCGGCGCGCGACGCGGGGCGCCTTCCGGCATTCGGGTTGCCGGAGGGCGCCCACCTCAGTGCGTCGAGCCTCAGGCGATGCGGCTGCCCGTCGGCAGCGTGCCCGCGGGCGTGCGCGTGCGAGCGATCGCGCCCCCGAGGGCCAGCGCGGCGAGTGCGATGTGGATCAGGAGCCCGACGAACCAGCTCGGCACCGTCGAGGCGAACGTCTCCTCCGGTGTCAGCGGCTCGTACGCCGAACTCGGGTCTCCGGCGAGCGCCGCGGCGCATTCGTCGACGACTGAATCGAGCTCGGGCGAAAGCTGCGCGCTCCGCACTCCGAAGGCGAACTGACCGAAGAGGTCTTGCGGGTAGCCGTTGCTGTCGAACGTCGTCGGCGCCGCATCCGCCAGCACCACGTAGGGGTTCGCCGCGAGGATGCCCCACACGTAGTCGAACCGGGGCACCGGGTAGCTGTACACCTCGGGCTCGAGGCACACGATCTCTTCGGGCAACCCCGTCGCGGGGTCGAACTCACCCCCCACCGAGTAGTCGATGCCGATATAGGTCTGCGTCTGCTGCGACTGGAACGCGAGGCCGCCGAGCGTGAAGGCGATGAGCGTGCCGATGCTGAGCGCCGCGACCACGAGGTAGGTCGTCACGACCGAGAACAGCGGGCGCGACATGAGCCCCGAGAGCCCCACGCCGACCGCGGCGACGACGCCGAGCTCGAGCACGAGCACTCCGAGCGAGGCCGCGAGGGTATCGCCGCGCACTCCCCCGGCCAGCAGCGTGAAGAGCAGCGCGGGCAGCGAGGCGAGCAGGAACGTGAGAGCCACCGTCCACGCCGCGAGGAACTTGCCGAGCACGATCTGGCTCGAGCTCGCGAGGGTGACCTGCGTCGTCGCGAGCGTGCCCGCGTCGCGGTCGCCGTTGATCGCGGCGCCGCTGATGGCGGGCGTGACGAGCGTGCCGACGAGCAGCACGAAGTAGATGACGGTGGAGTAGACGCCCGCGCTGTCGGCGACGTCGCCGCCGAAAGCGGTGATGGATGCCCAGAGCAGCGCCGTGACGATGCCGACGAGCACGAACACGACGCTCACGAGCACGACCCACGCGACCGAGCGGATGCGCTGCCGCAGCTCGAGCTGCACGAGCGTGCCGAGGGTGTCGAGATAACGGCTCATCGGTCGCCCCCCTCGGTCGTCGAGCGCGAGAGATCGAGGAAGGTGTGCTCGAGGTCGCCCACCGCCGGACCGAAGGCGACGATGCCGACGCCCGCGGCGACGAGGCGCGCGAGCAGCTGAGCCGCCTCGGCTTCGCCCGCCACCGGCACGGCGGTGCCGAGGTGGTCGGTCGCGCCGACGGCGACGCCGAGCCCCTCGAGGGCGGCGGCGAGCTGGGCGGGGTCGACCGCCCGGATGCGCCAGTCGCGCGCCTGCGCGCGACTGCGCTCGACGCGCTCGGCCGAGGCCGTGGTGCCGTGGTCGAGGTAGACGGCCGCGTCGGCCATCTCGTCGAGCTCGGCGAGCACGTGGCTCGACACGAGCACGGCGACGCCGTCGCTCGCGAGCCGGCGAACGAGCTCGCGCAGTTCGACGCGCGCCACGGGGTCGAGCCCCGAGGCGGGCTCGTCGAGCAGCAGCACCCTCGGCTCGTGCACGAGCGCGCGGGCGAGGCTCAGTCGCTGCTTCTGCCCGCGGCTCAGCACGCGCGTGGGCTGCTCGGCGAGCGCCTCGAGCCCCACGAGCTCGATGAGCCGCTGCGCGCGGGTGCGCGCGGCCTCGGCATTCAGCTCGTACAGCCGGCCGGTGATCTCGAGCGTGCGGCGCACCGACACGCTGCCCCACGACCCCAGCACGTCGGGCATCCACCCCATCGCCTGGCGCACCGCCCGCGGATCGGCGACCGGATCATGACCCGCGATGCGGATCGTCCCGGCGTCGGGCCGCAGCAGCGTGGCGAGCATGAGCAGCAGGGTGGTCTTGCCCGAGCCGTTGGGACCGATGAGTGCCGTGACCGAGCCGGCCTGCACCTTGAAGCTCGCGTCGCGCACCGCGTGCACGTCGCCGAACGACCGGGCGACACCCTCGACCGCGATGACCGCAGAAGAATTCATGAGGGTCAGTCAATCAGGTCGGTGGCGGTCGAGGGCGACTCACCATTCGTCTCGGCGCGCCGGATGCCCGACTCGAGCTCGGCGAGCGCCGACCGCAGCGCGCGCTCGGCCTCGAGGCCCTGCCCGCGCGCGCTCGCGACGAGCGCGAGCAGGCGCCGCCCCAGCTCGCCTTCGTCGACGGGCGGATCGTCGCTCGGTGCCACCGAGATTCCGAGCCCCTCGGCCCGGCCGAGCAGCTTCTCGGCCCGTTGCAGGGCGGGCAGACCCGTCGGCACGCCGTCGAGCACCGAGGTGCGCGCGGGCTTCTCCTGCCGCTTCCAGGTCTCCCAGTTGGCGGCGACCTCGTCGGCGGTGTCGGCCGTGACGTCGCCGAACACGTGCGGGTGCCGACCGACCATCTTCGCCGTGGCCCGGGCCGCGACATCCTCGATCGTGAACGGATGCTCCGCCCGAGCCGCCGCGATGTCGGCGTGGAACAGCACCTGGTAGAGCACATCGCCGAGCTCTTCGAGCACGTCGTCGGGCGTTCCGCGCTCGATCGCGTCGATGAGCTCGTGCGCCTCCTCCACGAGGTACTGCGTCAGGCTCTCGTGCGTCTGCTCCGCATCCCAGGCGCACCCTCCCGGGGCCCGCAGGTGCTCGAGCACGGCGATGAGCTGGTCGAGCTGGGGATGCGGCTGGGCGGCCGGCAGGGCGACGGGAGCGGAAGCGTCGGTCATGCCTCCATCATGGCCCGCCGCGAGCGCCGGTCGTCGGGCATCGCGGTCGCGAGAACGGCGGTGACGATCGCGCACAGCAGGGCGCCGACGAAGACCGCTTGCGATGCGGGGATGATCGCCTCCGGATCGACGACCGCTCCCGCACCCTCGCCCAGCACTCCCCCGCCCCCCGCCGCGCGGTAGAGGGTGTTGGCGACGGCGCCGAAGATCGCGACGGCGACCGCCTGGCCGACCGCTCGCGCGAACAGGTTGGTGCCCGTGACGACGCCGCGCTCGTTCCATTCGACGCTCGCCTGGGCGGCGATGAGACTGGGGGTCGCGACGAGGCCCAGCCCGAGGCCGGTGATGAAGCAGGCGATCGCGGAGACGGCGACCGAGGGTGTTGCGGCGAGCGCGGCGAGCAGACCGGTACCGGCGAGCACGAGCACCATGCCGATGAGCACGGTGATGCGGAAGCCGAGCGTCAGGTACAGCCGGCCCGACAGCGATGCCGAGATCGGCCAGCCGATCGTGAGCGCGGCGAGGGCGAGCCCGGCGACGAGCGGCGAGACGCCGAGCGCCCCTTCGAGCGACACGGGCACGTACGAGGCGAGCCCGATGAGGATCGCCCCGACACCGACCGAGACGAGCGTCGTCGTGAGCAGCAGGCGTCGCGAGAACACCCACCCGGGCAGGATCGGCTCGGTCGCGCGCCGTTCGACCGCGACGAACGCGGCGAGCAGCAGGCCGCCGAGCCCGAAGGCCACGGCGCTCTGCCACGAGACCCACGCCCACGAGACGCCGCCCTGCAGCACGCCGACGAGCAGCAGCCCGAGCGAGGCGGTCAGCAGCAGCGCGCCGAGCACGTCGACCTTGTGCGGCCGATGCTCGACGGTCTCGTGGAGGGAGCGGATGAGCATCCACCCCGCCAGGAGGCACAAGGGGATGTTGATGAAGAAGATCCAGCGCCAGGCGTCGAGCTCGGCGAAGAGGCCGCCGAGGGTGGGGCCGATGACGGCCGAGGCGGCCCACACGCTCGCGATGTAGCCCTGCACCTTCGCGCGCTCCTCGACCGAGTAGATGTCACCCGCGATCGTGATGGCCATGGGCCCGATCGCGCCCGCGCCGATGCCCTGCACGGCGCGGAAGGCGATGAGCGCGGGCATGCTCCAGGCGAGACCGCACAGGATCGAGCCGATGAGGAAGAGCCCGATGCCGATGAGGATGATGGGCTTGCGCCCCACCATGTCGCTGAACTTCGCGAACAGCGGCGTCGAGACGGCCTGCGCGAGCAGGTAGATCGAGAACAGCCAGGGGAACAGCTCGAACGAGCCGAGCTCGGCCACGAGGGTCGGCACGGCCGTGGCGAGAATGGTGGCGTCGATGGCGACGAGCCCCGTCGTGACCATGATGGCGAGCAGGATGGGTCCACGCTCGGAGCGCAGGCCGACGGCGGCAGTCGAGGTCACGTCTGCGACGATAACCCCATGCTCCCGGAACTCGGCTGGATGCCGCGCCTCGCGGCTGCCCTGCTCGCCCTGGGGCTCATCGTGCTCTTCACCGTGCGCGCCCTGCGCAAAGACCGGCGCGAGTACGCGCGGTTCCGGCGCTACCGCTCGACCGCCCGGCGGCAGGCGATGATGCGGCGCTGGCTCGTCGAGTCGGCGGTGCTCTTCGGCGGGTCGGCCGTGCTCGTGCTGCTGCTCGTCGGTCCCGTCGTCGGCCCGCTGCTCGCGGCGACGCAGGCCCTCCCGCCGGTCGCGTGGCTGCGGGATGCTCTCGCCGGCGGCCTCGGCATCGGCCTGCTGATCGGCGCTCTGCTCGGCGTCGCCCTGCTGACGCTCGTCGGCGTGCGCAGCGCCCGCCGCGAGGGCGGCATCATCATGGTCGGCGACATCGCGGCCCTGCTGCCCCGCAACCGCCCCGAGCTCGGCTGGGGTGCGGCGCTCTCGGTGAACGCGGGAGTCGTCGAGGAGGCCCTCTTCCGGCTCGCGCTGCCCGCACTGCTCGTCATCGTGACGGGCGAACCGCTGAGCGCCTTCCTGCTCGCGGCGCTCGTCTTCGGGGCGCTGCACGCTTACCAGGGCTGGGCGGGCGTGCTCGCAACAGGCATCGTGGGGCTGCTCTTCACGGCGATCTACGTGCTGAGCGGCAGCATCGGCCTCGCGATGCTCGTGCACGCGCTGTTCGACCTGCGCACGCTCGTCGTCATCCCCGCCGCGGTGTATCGCGTGCACGAGGTGCCGGGCACCGTGCTCTTCCCGAAGCCGCTCGCGGTTCCGGCCCCAGCACCTGTCCCGGCCCCCGCCCCTCCGCACCCCTCGAGCGACCCGTCCTCCCGGTGATCGCCACGCCGCCCGCGGGCTGACTGCGGGGTGGGCGGCGAACCCCGGTCACACTCCCGAATTGAAGGAACTCGAAGAGCGAAAGCCAGCAGGTTGTCCTTCACTTCGGGAGTGCGCGGAAAAAGAGGTGTTGACAGGGCACCGCGCAGGCGGAAAGGGTGGGGAGCACCGGCCGGCTGGAGCATCAGCCGGCGGGCACATGAGCCAGCGCTTGAGCCGGCGGGCACATTAGCCAGCGCTTGAGCCGGCGGGCGCATTGGGCGGCTGGCGAACTCAGCGGCTGGCGAACTCTGCGGCGGGCGCGCGGGGCGCGCGGGCGCGCGGTCTAGGCGCGAGCCCGGGAACGCGGCGTCGCGGGACCGTCAGGCCGAGGGCGTCGCGACCGCCTCGGAGGCGTAGAGGTTCGTCAGCACCTGGCCGACCCAGGTGACGAGGTCGTCGTCGCTCGCGGCGATCTGAGAGGACACCGCCGGCAGCGGCACCGTCGCCACGCGCTGCTGGCCGAACCACTTCGAGCCCGGGTACATGCGCTGCAGGCGCAGCTGCCGCGAGTCGGGCAGGTCGAGCCCGACGAGCCGCAGATTCGTGCCCATGACGACGACGTCGCTCAATCCCAGTTTCTGGGCCTGGCGGCGCAAGCGCGAGACGGCGAGCAGCGTGAGCACCGACGGGGGCGGGTCGCCGTAGCGGTCGGCGAGCTCCTCGAGCACGGCATCCAGCGCAGTGTCGTCGCTCGCCGGCGCGGTCGCCGTCGAGAGCTTCTGATACGCCTCGAGGCGCAGGCGCTCGCTCGCGATGAAGTCCTCGGGAATGTGCGCGTCGACGGGCAGCTCGAGCCGCAGCTCGGTCTGCTCCTCCGCCGCGTCGCCGCGGAACACGCTCACGGCTTCGCCGATCATGCGCAGGTAGAGGTCGAAGCCGACGCCGGCGATGTGACCGGCCTGCTCGGCCCCGAGCAGGTTGCCCGCGCCGCGGATCTCGAGGTCTTTCAGCGCGATCTGCATGCCGCCGCCGAGGTCGCTGTTCGCCGCGATCGTCTGCAGGCGATCGTGCGCGGTCTCGGTGAGCGGCTTCGACTCGTCGTAGAGGAAGTAGGCGTAGGCGCGCTCGCGCCCGCGACCGACGCGGCCGCGCAGCTGGTGCAGCTGAGAGAGCCCGTACTTGTCGGCCCGGTCGATGATGAGCGTGTTGGCGTTGGCGACGTCGAGGCCCGTCTCGATGATCGTCGTCGAGACGAGCACGTCGAACTTACGCTCCCAGAAATCGACCATGACCTGTTCGAGCAGCGACTCGCTCATCTGGCCGTGGGCGACGGCGATGCGCGCATCCGGAACCAGCTCGGCCAGGTGGCTCGCCACGCGCTGGATGCTCGAGACCCGGTTGTGCACGTAGAAGACCTGGCCCTCGCGCAGCATCTCGCGGTGGATCGCCGCCGCGACCTGCTTGTCGCTGTAGGGGCCGACGAAGGTCAGGATCGGGTGGCGGTCCTCGGGCGGGGTCGCGAGCGTCGACATCTCGCGGATGCCCGTCACGGCCATCTCGAGCGTGCGCGGAATCGGCGTGGCCGACATCGCGAGCACGTCGACGTTGGTCTTGAGCTTCTTGAGGGCGTCCTTGTGCTCGACGCCGAAGCGCTGCTCCTCATCGATGATCACGAGGCCGAGATCCTTGAACTCGATGCCCTGGCTGAGGATGCGGTGGGTGCCGATGACGATATCGACCGTGCCGCTCGCCAGCCCCTCGATGGTCTCCTTCGCCTCCTTGTCGCTCTGGAACCGGCTGAGCGCGCGCAAGTGCACGGGGAAGCCGGCGAAGCGCTCGGCGAAGGTCTCGAGGTGCTGCTTCACGAGCAGGGTGGTCGGCACGATCATCGCCACCTGCTTGCCGCCCTGCACGGCCTTGAACGCGGCGCGCACCGCGACCTCGGTCTTGCCATAGCCGACGTCACCCGCGAGCAGGCGATCCATCGGGATGGGCGACTCCATGTCGCGCTTGACCTCGTCGATCGTCGTCAACTGGTCGGGGGTCTCGACGAAGGGGAACGCCTCCTCGAGCTCGCGCTGCCACGGTGTGTCGGGCGGGAAGGCAAACCCGCGGCTCGACATGCGCGCCGAGTAGAGCTTCACCAGTTCGACCGCGATGTCGCGCACCGCGCGGCGCGCTTTGCCCTTCGCGGCCGCCCAGTCGCTGCCGCCCATCTTGCTCAACGTCGGAGCCTCGCCACCGACGTAGCGGCTCAGCAGGTCGAGCTGGTCGGTCGGCACGTAGAGCTTGTCGCCCGGGTAGCCGCGCTTGCTCGGTGCGTACTCGATCAGCAGGAACTCGCGCTGGCTCTTCACCGCGTTGCGGCCGCCCGTGCTGACCTCGCGCTGCACGAGCTCGAGAAAGCGCCCGATGCCGTGCGTCGCGTGCACGACGTAGTCGCCGGCCTTGAGCTGCAGCGGGTCGACGACGTTCGTGCGACGGCTCGCGAGCTTCTTCGGCTGGCGCGAGTCGTAGCCGACCGCGCGCCCGTAGAACTCGGTCTCGCTGAGCAGGCCCAGCTGCAGCTCGGGCAGCTCGAAGCCATGCTCGACCTGCGCCTGCACGAGGTAGACGACGCCCTTCTCGAGCTCGTCGGGCAGCTCGTCGACGATGCGCGCGGCCACCTCGTGCTCGCCGAGCACGTCCGCGGCCCGCTCGACCAGACCGTGGCCGGCCGCGACGACGACCATCGTCCAGCCCGCGCGCACGCGATCGACGACGTGATCGACCGCGCCGTCGCTGCGGCCCGAGAAGCCGGGAGGCTCGACCGCGTCGATGCGCACGACCTCCGGGTCGTCCGCGTCGAAGGCGCTGATCGTGAACCAGTCGCGCTCCCCCGCGGCCTCGTGCAGGCCGGTGACGGTGACGAAGTCGCCGGCATCCAGGTCGATCGGCGACTCGGCACCCGCAGTCGCCGCGTGCCACGCCGCCGTGAGGAATTCGCGATTCGTCTCGAGCAGGCTCACGGCCCGACTCGCGACGCGCTCGGGGCTCAGAACGGCGATCGCGGCCGAGGCGGGCAGGTAGTGGGTGAGCGGCACGAGCCGGTCGACGAGCGCGGGCGCGAGGCTCTCCATGCCCTCGACGGGGATTCCTTCCCCGATCTTGGCGAGCAGCTGCCCCAGGCTCGGGAACTCGTGCTCCATCTCGCGCGCCCGCTGCCGCACGCTGTCGGTCAGCAGCAGCTCGCGGGTCGGCGGCAGCTCGACGACATCGATCTCGGTCGGTAAGGAGCGCTGGTCGGCGACCGAGAACTCGCGCAGCTGCTCGACCTCGTCGCCGAAGAACTCGACCCGCACCGGATGCTCGGCCACCGCTGCGAACACGTCGAGAATGCCGCCGCGCACCGCGAACTCGCCGCGCCGCGTCACCATGTCGACCCTGCTGTACGCGAGGTCGATGAGCCGGGAGGTGACCTGCGCCAGGTCGTAACCCCGACCCGCACGGCGCAGCACGACGGGCTCGACCTCGGTGAGGCCCGGCACGAGCGGTTGCAGGGCCGCACGCACCGAGGCCACGACGATGAGGTCACCCTCGGGAGCCGCCTCCCAGTCGCGGAGGGCCCGTAGCGTGCGGATGCGGCGGCCGACGGTCTCGGCACTCGGGCTGAGCCGCTCGTGCGGCAGGGTCTCCCACGCGGGCAGGTCGAGCACCGTGGCGTGCGGCGCGACGGCGGCGAGCGCCTCGCGCACCGCGTCGGCCTCTCGACCCGTCGAGGCGATGGCGAGGAGGCACTGCGGGCCTTCGCGGGCATCCAGGATGCTCGCCAACAGCGGCACGCGCAGCCCCTCGACGACCGAGAAATCGGCGGAGTCGCGGGCGCTCTCGAGGGCGCGCTGCAGCGTGCGGGCGCGCGACAGGGCCGGGATCAACCGCTCGAGACTCACGTCGCACGAGTCTACGCGGCCCTCGCTGGGCGCTCAGGCGCGGGGGGCGTGCACCTTCTGCTGCGCGGCGAGCAGGCCCTGCTCGACGATGAGCTCGACCGCATCGGCCGCGTCGTCGAGCACGAAGGGCAGACGGGTCTTTTCGGCGGCTCCGAAGTCACGCAGCACGTAGTCGGCGGCGTCCTGCCGCCCGGGCGGGCGGCCGATGCCGACGCGCACCCGCACGAAGTCGGGGGTGCCGAGCGCCTTGATGACGTCGCGCACGCCGTTCTGGCCGCCGTGCCCGCCGTCGGCCTTGAGCTTGATGGTCTCGAAGGGCAGGTCGAGGTCGTCGTGGATGACGATGACGCGCTCGGGCGGAATGCCGAAGTAGGCGGCCGCGCTCGAGACGGGCCCGCCCGAGGTGTTCATGTAGCTGAGCGGCCGCGCGAGCACGAGCTTGGGTCCGCCCGGCCGCAGGCGCCCCTCGCCGAGCATCGTCGTCGTGCGGTGACGGCCGAAACGCGCGCCGATGCGCCGGGCGAGCTCGTCGAGCACCATCGCGCCGACGTTGTGGCGGTTGCCCGCGTACTCGGGCCCGGGGTTGCCGAGGCCCGCGACGAGCCAGGTATCCGCGGCGGCCGCCGACGACGAAGGGGCCGCATCGCGGCGGAACAATCCGACCACGGGCGACCCCTTCGCTCAGTGCGTGACAGCGGGCGACGCGCGCCCGCGGCGACTACTCGGCCTCGGCGGCCTCGGCAGCAGCGGTCGATGCCTCCGACGCGGCTGCGGCGAGCGCCTCCACGGCCTCGTCGTCGGCCGACGAGCCGGCCGGTGTCGTGATCGCGAGCACGAGGGCACCCGCGTCGGTGACGAGCGTCGTGCCCTTCGGAAGCTCGACATCGCCGGCGTGGATCTGCGTGCCGTCGGTCAGGCCCTCGACCGAGACGGTGAGCGACGAGGGGATGTGCGTGGCCTCGGCCTCGACCGAGAGCGTGTTGTGGTCGACGACGACGATGGTGCCGGGGAACGAGTCGCCCTCGACGTGCACCGCGACATCGACGGTGACCTTCTCGCCCTTGCGCACGACGATGAGGTCGACGTGCTCGATGATCTGGCGCACCGGGTCCTTCTGCACGTCCTTGACGAGCACGAGCTCCTTGCTGCCCTCGATGTCGAGCGTCACGACGACGTTCGACTTGCGCAGCAGCAGCGCGGTCTCGTGGGCGGGAAGGGTCACGTGCTGCGGCTCGCCGCCGTGACCGTAGATGACGGCCGGGATGTGGCCGGCGGCGCGCAGCTTGCGGGCCGCGCCCTTGCCGAAGGACGTGCGCTTGCCGGCGCTGAGCTTGTTCTCGTCAGCCATGCTGATGTCTCCTTGATCGGTGGGCCTCGTGGCCCGGTCTGGGTGTCAACTCGAACGCGCGAGCGCGTGAGGAAAGCCGGATGCCTTGCCCACCGCGTCGATCACGGAGCGAAAAATCGCTCCCTCGCCGAAGTACAGTCGCTCAGTCTACCCGAGGCACGAGCAGTGCCGCGACGGTGGCGGCGAGCTCGTCGACGGAGCGCTCGGCGTCGAGCACGAGCACGCCCTCGTGCGCGGCCGGGGGCTCGAGCGTCGCGAGCTGCGAGTCGAGCAGCGCCGGGGGCATGAAGTGGCCTTCGCGTGCGGCGAGCCGACGCTCGAGCGCCGGCCGATCGAGGTCGAGGAGGGCGAAGCGGGCGTGCGGAGCATCCACCCGCAACCGGTCGCGGTAGGCCGCACGCAGGGCGCTGCACGCCAGAATGCAGGGGGCCTCGGCGACGAGGGCAGCCGCGACCGCGTCGAGCCAGGGGGCGCGGTCGGAGTCATCGAGAGGCGTGCCAGCCGCCATCTTCGCGACATTCGCCTCGGGATGCAGCGCATCGGCGTCGAGGAACGTCACGCCCGCGCGCGCCGCCGCGGCGAGACCGACCGTGGTCTTGCCGGCGCCCGAGACCCCCATCAGCACGACGACGGGGGGCGGGTGTGGGGTCACCCGCCCACCGTATCGGGGGGCGGCCAGCACCGTTCGGGTCGGTGCTGGCCGGGTCGGTGGAGGCGCGGTCAGCGCAGGTCGAGCAGCACGCGGCTGGGGGCCGCGGGGTCGACGCGAACGCCGATCGTCGCGCCGGGCTGCACCTGCGGCAGCAGCGCCATCGGCACGACCGTCGTCGTCGTGACGGGCACGGGCACGCCCGCGGGCAGCAGCACGAGCAGGCCGAGGGCCACCTGCACGCCGTCGTTGACCATGACACCCGTGCTCGCGAGCTGCGTCACCGTGGCGGTGGCCGACACGAACTCCGGCCCGGCGGCCTGGGTGGCCAGCTGGTTCTGGGCGATAAGGCCGTCCATCGTGGCCTGCGCCTGCGCGAGCTGCGCGCCGACGTTCATCGTCGCCAGGTTGTCGAAGCCCATCGTCGTGAGCTTGGCGAGGTTGGTGAGCACGCCCATGGTTACAGGGCCGTGTAGAGCTCGTTGAAGCGCGAGCCGACAGCACGGTCGGCCTGGATGCGCGCACCCCAGCCCTCCTGCGCGACAGCCCAGTCGGCCGCCGAGACGCCGAGGCCGGCGGCCACGTCGACGAGCTTCGTGGTGTCGTAGCCGTAGGCGGCGATGCCCTTGCTGACCGCCGCGTAGGTCTCGAGCGAGACACCGGCGATGGGCTCGAGCGCCTCGACGCTCGGGGCGCCGTGCGCCTGCTGGTTGGCGAGATTCGCGGCGGCTTGCGAGCCGACGGTGCCGGGGAAGGCGCTGCCGGGCATGCCCGCGGTGCCGAACGCGGCGGGGTTCATGGCGGCCTGGGTCTGCGCCTGCGCGGCGAGGGTGTTGGCGCTCTCGATGAGGGCGGGGGCGGCGTTGATCGTGTCGATCATCGACTTGAACATGTTCATGGTGGGGCCTTTCTGGAGGGATGAACGGGGGTGGAACCTGATGTGTTCATCCTTCGCGCGCGGTCGCGGCCGCGACTGAGCATCCATTGCTCAATTCGAGGGATGCGGGTACCTAGCCGCGCGTATCCGCCCGCCCCTTCGGCTCTAGGCTTGACGTCATGACCACCACGCCTTCCCCCACCCCGGGTGCCGCCAACATCGGGGTCGTCGGCCTCGCCGTCATGGGTTCGAATCTCGCCCGCAACCTCGCCAGCCGCGAGGGCAACACCGTCGCGGTCTTCAACCGCTCGTACGAGAAGACCGAGACGCTCGTGACCGAGCACCCCGAGGCGGGCTTCATCGCCACCACGGACTACGCGGAGTTCGCCGCCTCGCTGCAGAAGCCCCGCACGGCGATCATCATGGTGCAGGCCGGCCGCGGCACCGACGCCGTCATCGACGCGCTCACCGAGGTCTTCGAACCGGGCGACATCATCGTCGACGGCGGCAACGCGCTCTTCACCGACACCATCCGCCGCGAAGCCGCCGTGCGTGCCACGGGCATCAACTTCGTCGGCGCCGGCATCTCGGGCGGTGAGGAGGGCGCGCTCAACGGCCCCTCGATCATGCCCGGCGGCTCGGCCGAGGCCTGGGTCACCCTCAAGCCGATCCTCGAGTCGATCGCGGCGGTCGCCGAGGGCGAGCCCTGCGTCACGCACGTCGGCACCGACGGCGCCGGGCACTTCGTCAAGATGATCCACAACGGCATCGAGTACGTCGACATGCAGCTCATCGCCGAGGCCTACGACCTGCTGCGCCGCGTCGGCGGCCTCGAGCCCGCCGAGATCGCCGAGGTCTTCGCCGAGTGGAACACCGGCGAGCTCGAGAGCTACCTCATCGAGATCACCGCCGAGGTGCTGCGCCAGGTGGATGCGACGACCGGCACGCCGCTCGTCGACGTCATCCTCGACCAGGCCGGCGCCAAGGGCACCGGCGCGTGGACGGTGCAGACCGCGCTCGACCTCGGGGTTCCCGTGTCGGGCATCGCCGAAGCCGTGTTCGCCCGCTCGCTGTCGTCGAAGCCCGCGCAGCGCGCCGCCGCCGCCTCGCTGCCCGGCAGCACGCAGGAGTGGCAGGTCGCCGACCGCGCCGACTTCGTCGAGGACGTGCGCCGCGCCCTGTACGCCTCGAAGATCATCGCCTACAGCCAGGGCTTCGACGCGATCGTCGCCGGGGCAGAGCAGTACAACTGGGACATCAAGAAGGGCGACATCGCGAAGATCTGGCGCGCCGGCTGCATCATCCGCGCGCGCTTCCTCAACCGCATCACCGAGGCCTACGCCGCCGACCCCGCGCTCGTCGCGCTCGTCACCGCGCCGTACTTCGCCGAGGCCGTCGCCGGCGCACTGCCGTCGTGGCGCCGCATCGTCGCGGGCGCGGCGCTCGCGGGCATCCCGACCCCCGCCTTCGCGTCGTCGCTCTCCTACTACGACGGCCTGCGTGCCGACCGTCTACCGGCGGCGCTCGTCCAGGGCCAGCGCGACTTCTTCGGCGCGCACACCTACAAGCGCGTCGACAAGGAGGGCACGTTCCACACCCTCTGGAGCGGCGACCGCACGGAGATCAGCGCTACCGACTCGCACTAGTGTTTTCTGTCGCGCCGCCGCTGCTGCGGCGCGACGCCGCTTCCGCGCGACGAGCGCGGTCGCCGCGCTTCGCGGGCGCGGCTCACGCTGAGCGCTGAGTGGCAGACTTGCCGTCATGGACGACGACGACCCGATCGAGCTGCGCGGGGCGGTGGACGACGACGCCGGGGTTCCGGCGTGGGAGCGCCGCCGCCGCGTCATGCGCTGGGTCGCGCTCGTCGCGCTGCTCGGGATGCTGCTGCCGACCGCCGTCGGAACCTACTCGGTCGCCCGCACCACCGCCGAGCAGTCCTGCCGGCTCGCGGTCGACTTCTACGCCAACGAGCGCACGCCCTCGCGCGTGGCGTTCGAGCTGCTGTCGGCCGACGCCGTGGGCTGGACGTGCTACGCCGTCACCCCGAGCGGCGACGTGCTCGTGGCGCTGCTCGGCCTGATTCCGGGGGCTCCGCGCCTCGTGCCGCGCACACTGAGCTGACGCGAGGCATCGCGCGAGCATCCCGAACCGGGCGCACGGTTGGCACGCCGCGGGTTCTCCTGCCACACTGGAGGCGTTCCGCGCCTGCGAACGGCGCCCCGAGGCTCTCTCGAGGCGGCGTGACCCGTCGAGGAGCGGTGGTTGCCTTCATCGCTTCCGGTCACCTCAGTCGCACTGATTCGCGCGGAACCGATGCCGCTGCGCGGCCGTTCGGAGTACCCGGGCGGGCGCATCCGCATCGTCGACGAATAGTGAGGACCCCATCATGATCAGCATCGATCGCACCCGCCTGGCCGAGCTCACCGAGCGCGAGCAGCAGGCATTCATCGCCGCCCGCCCGAAGTCGCAGGCCGCCTACGCCAACGCCGAGCACCTCTTCGGCCGCGTGCCGATGACCTGGATGAACAAGAAGTCGGGTGCCTTCCCGATCTACCTCGACCGCGCGCACGGCAATCGCGTGTGGGATATCGACGGGCACGAGTACATCGACTTCGCCCTCGGTGACACGGGCTCGATGGCCGGGCACTCGAACCCCGTGGTCGTCGAGGCGATCACGCGCCGCGCCGGCGAGCTCGGCGGCCTCGTGACGATGCTGCCGACGGAAGACGCCGAGTGGGTCGGGGCCGAGCTGTCGCGCCGCTTCACGATGGACCGCTGGAGCTTCTCGCTGACGGCGACGGATGCGAATCGCTGGGCGATTCGACTCGTGCGCGCGATCACCGGAAAGCCGAAGATCGTCTTCCACTCGTACTGCTACCACGGATCGGTCGACGAGTCGCTCGTCGTCGTGGGGCCCGACGGCGAGAGCATGTCGCGCCCCGGCAACGTCGGTGCGCCCGTCGACGTGACCGAGACGTCGCGCGCCGCCGAGTACAACGACCTGCCGGGCCTCGAGCGGGCCCTCGCGCACGGCGACGTCGCCGCGGTGCTCATCGAGCCCGCACTCACCAACATCGGCATCGTGCTGCCCGAGCCCGGCTACCTCGAGGGCGTGCGTGCGCTCACGCGGCAGTACGACGCGCTGCTCATCATCGACGAGACGCACACCTTCTCGGCCGGGCCGGGCGGCATGACGCAGGCCTACAACCTCGAGCCCGATCTCGTCGTCATCGGCAAATCGATCGGCGGGGGCATCCCGACCGGGGCCTACGGGCTGTCGGCCGAGTTCGCCGAGCGCGCGCTCGCCCGCACCGACCTCGACCTCGTCGACATGGGCGGCGTCGGCGGCACGCTCGCGGGCAACCCGCTCTCGGTCGCCGCCATGCGCGCGACGCTCGAGCACGTGCTGACCGACGAGGCCTTCGCGCACATGATCGACACGGCGACGTACTTCACTGACGGCGTCAACGAGCTCTTCGATCGCTACAACCTTCCGTGGGCGATCAACCAGCTCGGCGCGCGGGCCGAGTACCGCTTCGCACGGCCCTACCCGATCAACGGCACGCTCGCGGCCGAAGCGGCCGACGGCGAGCTCGAGGACTTCCTGCACCTCTTCCTCGTGAACCGCGGCATCATGCTCACGCCGTTCCACAACATGGCGCTCATGGCGCCCATGACGAGCCGGTCTGACGTGGATGCTCACCACGAGGTGTTCGAGGCCGCAATCCGCGACCTGCTCGACGTCTAAGCCCGCGCGGCCCACTCGACGCGGTGGCCGCGCTCGTGGGCGATGATGCCGAACGTTCAGGCTCATCGCCCACGAACGGCGTCTACGCGACCGGGGCTAGGCGGCGCCGTCGAACAGAGCGGACCCGATGGCCGAGACGGCCATCGGCGCTGGCGTCGCGGCGACGGCGAGAAATCGCCGTCGCTCCTAGCTCCAGCGCGCGCTTAGGCGGCGCCGTCGAACATCGAGGTGACCGACCCGTCGTCGAACACCTCGTGGATGGCGCGCGCGATGAGCGGGGCGATCGGCAGCACGGTGAGGCGGTCCCAGCGCTTCTCGTCGGGGATCGGCAGGGTGTCGGTGACGACGACACGGTCGACCGACTCGTGCTGGAGGATCTCGAAGGCCGGGTCGCTGAACACCGCGTGGGTCGCCGCGACGACGACGCCCGTGGCGCCCGCCTTCTTGAGCGCCTCGGCGGCCTTGACGATCGTGCGGCCCGTGTCGATCATGTCGTCGACGAGCAGGCACACGCGGCCCTCGACCTCGCCGACGATCTCGTGCACCGAGACCTGGTTCGGCACGAGCGGGTCGCGGCGCTTGTGGATGATCGCGAGGGGGGCGCCGAGCTTGTCGCTCCAGATGTCGGCGACGCGCACGCGGCCCATGTCGGGCGACACGACCGTGAGGGTCTCGGGGTCGAGCTGCGAGCGGAAGTGCTCGAGCAGCACGGGCATCGCGAACAGGTGGTCGACGGGCCCGTCGAAGAAGCCCTGGATCTGGGCGGCGTGCAGGTCGACGCTCATGATGCGGTCGGCGCCGGCCGCCTTGAACAGGTCGGCGACGAGGCGGGCCGAGATCGGCTCGCGACCGCGACCCTTCTTGTCTTGCCGGGCGTACGGGTAGAAGGGCGCCACGACGGTGATGCGCTTGGCCGAGGCGCGCTTGAGGGCGTCGACCATGATGAGCTGCTCCATCAGCCACTCGTTGATGGGCGCCGCATGCGACTGGATCACGAAGGCGTCGCACCCGCGCACGCTCTCGTCGTAGCGCGCGTAGATCTCGCCATTGGCGAAGGTGCGGGCGTCGGTGTGCACGACGTCGGTCTGCAGATACTCGGCCACGTCGTGCGCGAGAGCGGGGTGCGCCCGACCCGACACGATGACGAGGCGCTTCTGGCCGGTGATCTTGATGCTGGCCACGGGGTTCCCGCCTTCTGCCGCCGAGGCGACGATCGTGTGCTGGTCGCTTACACCGGGTCGGCAGCGGCGCCGTCGGCGCCGCCATCCGTCTCGCTCTCGGGGGTGGATGCGGCCGCTGCCGCGTCGGCCGACGCTGTTCCCGGGCGGTTCGCGGCCACCCAGCGTTCGACGTTGCGCTGAGGGGCCACGTTGACTGCCAGGGCTCCGGCCGGCACATCCTTGCGGACGACCGTTCCTGCTCCCGTGTACGCTCCGTCGCCAATCCTAACCGGGGCGACGAAGACGTTGTGCGAGCCGGTTCGCGCGTGCGCCCCCACCTCGGTGCGGTGCTTGTTCACGCCGTCGTAGTTGGCGGTGATCGTGCCCGCGCCGATGTTGGTGCCCTCGCCCACCGTCGTGTCGCCGATGTACGACAGGTGCGGCACCTTGGCGCCGCGGCCGAGCGTGGAGTTCTTCGTCTCGACGAAAGTGCCGACCTTGCCCTTCTCGCCGATGACCGTGCCAGGGCGCAGGTAGGCGAACGGGCCGACGGAGGCGCCCGCGCCGATCACGGCGAGCGTGCCGTCGGTGCGGCTCACGCGCGCGCCCGGCCCCACCTCGCAGTCGGTGAGGGTCGTGTCGGGGCCGACGACGGCGTCGCGCGCGATCGCGGTGGCGCCCTTGAGCTGCGTGCCCGGCAGCACCTCGACGTCTTCCTCGAGGGTGACCGTGCGGTCGATCCAGACACTCGCGGGGTCGCTGATCGTGACGCCGGCGAGCTGCCAGCCGCGCACGATCATGGCGTTGAGTCGCAGAGCCGCGTCGGCGAGCTGCACGCGGTCGTTGACCCCGGCGACGAGCCAGCTCTGGCCCGCGGGCAGCGCCTCCACCGCCTGGCCGTCGCCGCGTAGCAGGCCGATGACGTCGGTCAGGTACTTCTCCTGCGCCGCATTGTCGGTCGACACGAGCGCGAGCGACTGACGCAGCGGCGCGACGCTGAAGACGTAGGTGCCCGAGTTGACCTCGGTGAGGGCGCGCTCGGCCTCCGACGCGTCCTTCTGCTCGACGATGCGGTCGAGGGCGCCGTCGCCGCCGCGCACGATGCGGCCGTACCCGGTCGCGTCGTCGAGCACCGCGCTCAGCACGGTCGCCGCCGCCGCGCGACTGCGGTGACCGGCGAGCAGCTCGGCGAGCGTGCCGGCATCGAGCAGCGGAACGTCGCCCGAGACCACGAGCACGTCGCCGTCGAAGTCGGCGGGCAATGCGGCGAGCGCCGCCTCGACCGCCCGACCCGTGCCGGGGATCTCGTCTTGATCGGCGATGATCGCCTCAGCATCCAGCGCCGCAATGGCCTCCGCGACGCGGTCGCGCTCGTGACGCACCACGGCGACCACGTGCGCCGGGTCGAGGGCTCGCGCTGTGGCGAGAACGTGCCCGATGAGCGGCACCCCGGCGAGCGCGTGCAGCACCTTCGGCGTCTGCGACTTCATGCGGGTGCCCGCACCGGCGGCGAGCACCACGACGGCGAGCTGCGAGTCGGTCATGGGTCCATCCTCTCGCACAGCGCGCGCAGTCGGCGCAGGTCGTCCGCCACGGCCGCGGCATCGGCGGCCAGCGCGGCGTCGTCCATGCCCGGCTGCCGCACGAGCGTGAAGACGATCTCGCAGCCGTCGGGGGCGGGCTCGACGCGGAGGCGGTTGTGCACGGTCGAGCCATCCGGCATCGTTACGTCATGATCCAGGATGCCCCGCTCGACGTCGACGGCGAAGACCGCTCGCACGCGCCCGAACGGAGCATCCACGATCCAGGTGCTGCCGTCGGCGACAGACTCGTCGCGCTGAATGCCCGACGCGAACCCGGCCGCCCACTCGGGAAGTCGGCGAACGTCGGCCGCCACCGCCATGACCTCGGCGACCGTGCGGGCGACCCGCTCGCGAAGGAGCAGCTGGTTTGGCATGCCCGCCATTGTGCCGCGATTCAGCACTCGACGTAGTTGACGGCGAGGCCGCCCTCGCTCGTCTCCTTGTACTTGCGCGACATGTCGTCGCCCGTCTGCCGCATGGTCTGCACGACGGTGTCGAAGCTGATGAGGTGCGTGCCGTCGCCGTGCATCGCCATGCGGGCGGCTGCCACGGCCTTGCCCGCGCCGATCGCGTTGCGCTCGATGCACGGCATCTGCACGAGGCCCGCCACGGGGTCGCACGTGAGGCCGAGCGAGTGCTCCATGGCGATCTCGGCGGCGTTCTCGATCTGCTCGTTGGTCGCGCCGAGCAAGTGGGCAAACCCCGCGGCGGCCATGGATGCGGCGGAGCCGACCTCGCCCTGGCACCCCGCTTCCGCCCCCGAGATGCTCGCGTTCGACTTGATGAGCCCGCCCATGACAGCCGCGACGAGCAGGAACTCCTCCCGCGCGACATCGGCATCGGCCACGCGGATCACGTCGAGCGCGTGCCGCATGACGGCCGGGATGATGCCCGCGGCCCCGTTCGTCGGCGCCGTCACGACGCGCCCACCCGCGGCGTTCTCCTCGTTGACGGCGATCGCGTAGGCCTGCAGCCATTCGAGCGAGCAGTCGCGCTCGGCCGCGGCGTCGAGCGCCCGCAGGTTGTCGGCCATCGCGGCCGCCCGGCGCGGGACCTTGAGGCCCCCAGGCAGGATGCCCGTGCTCGAGAGCCCCGCGTCGATGCAGTCGTCCATCGCCCGCGCGATCGTGCGCAGCGCCGCGCTCGTCGCCGCCTCACCCCGCACGGCGGCCTCGTTGGCGCGCGCGAGCTGCGCGATCGTGAGCCCGTGCTCGCGGCACAGGCGCAGCAGCTCGTCGGCCGTGTCGAAGCGGTAGGGCACCTCGACCGCGCCCGCCTCCCCCGCATCGTCGCCGTCGCGCTCGACGAAGCCGCCGCCGACCGAGTAGTAGGTCTCGTCGGCGAGCACCGAGCCGGTCGCGCCGCGCGCCGTGAGGCTCAGGGCATTCGGATGCCGCGGCTTGAGCTCGCGCGGAGCGAAGCGCAGCCATGCGGCCGCGGTCGGCGCGCCGGCCGCGCCGCTGGCCGCGCCGTCCGAGGAGCTCGGGGCCTCGGCTGCGGAGGTCGCACCCGTGGCTCGCACTGCGCCGGGCACCGCGTCGACCGTCGGCACGATCGTGATGAGGTGCGTGCCGCCGAGGCGCAGCATCCCGCGATCGGCGTCGGCGACCACGCGCTCGACGTCGTCGCGCGTCACCGTCTCGACCGCCAGGCCGCTCAGGCCGGCGAGCACCGCGCCGGGGGTTCCGTGACCGACGCCCGTCGAGCCGAGCGAGCCGAACAGCACGCACTCGACGCTCGCGACCTGGTCGAGCCGGTCGCCCAGCCCGTCGACGAAGGCGCGCGCCGCGCGCAGCGGGCCGACCGTGTGCGAGCTCGACGGCCCGATGCCGACCTTGAACAGGTCGAGGGCAGAGATGAACCCACGCTCGGCGAGCGGGGTGGCGAGGGCTACGGGGATGCTCACACGGGCTCCTTGGCACGGGCCGACCGGCACTGCCACGGGTGGGGCAGCTGCACGACCGGAGGTGGGTCGACGGCGCAGCGGAGCCCGGGTGCGGGCGCCGTCGAACCGCTGCGCCCATTCTGGCGCAGGTCGTTCGCGGCCGCACGATCTGCGAGGTGCGCGTTGGCGCGCTGTGCCGACGTCGAAGTAGTCCGAAAATCGCACTATCGCCCGAACGTTTCACGACTAATGCGACAAACGGGCGCAATCGCCAGAGCGGAGCGGGATGCTCGGCGCCCAGCAAGCAGTCGAACCGAGCAACTCCCACGCGCGGAGCGGGATGCTCGGCGCCCAGCAAGCAGTCGACCCGAGCTACTCCCACGCGCGGAGCGAGATGCTCGGCGCCCAGCAAGCAGTCGACCCGAGCTACTCCCACGCGCGGAGCATCCGCAGGACGCTCCGCCCCCAGGATTCGAACCTGGACCTAACAGCTCCAAAGGCTGTCGTGCTGCCGTTACACCAAGGCGGATCGCGCGCCGGGCGCGCCCCTCCAGTCTGCCAGAGCACGGCGAGGGGTCCCGAGCATGCGGCGAGCATCCGGCACCGCCGAAGACGCCGGGCGACGGATGCTCATCCCCCGCCCGCGATAATGAACACATGACCGCCCGCGACGAAGTCGACCGCATCGTCGAGGCGTGGCGCCGTGAGCGGCCCGAGCTCGATGTGGAGCCGCTGCAGGTGCTCTCGCGCGTCAGCCGGCTGGCGCGGCACCTCGACCTGGCGCGCAAGCAGGCCTTCGCCGCGAGCGACCTCGAGTCGTGGGAGTTCGACGTGCTCTCGGCTCTGCGGCGTGCCGGGAAACCGTACGAGTTGAGCCCCAAAGCACTGCTTCTGCAGACGCTCGTGTCGAGCGGCACCATGACGAACCGCATCGACCGGCTCGCGACGCGCGGGCTCGTGGAACGCCGCACCGACCCGAACGATGGGCGCAGCATCCGGGTGCGCATGACCGACGACGGCCGCGTGCGGGTCGACCGCGCGATCGACCAGCTCATGGTGAGCGAGGCGGCCCTGCTGCAGCGCCTGAGCCGCGGCGATCAGGAGAAGCTCGCCGGGCTGCTGCGCACGCTCAGCGCCGACTTCGACGACGACGCGAGCGAGCTGTAGTCACGAACCGACGCCGCGGGGTGTCCGCGCGCGATGCGCGCGGCTAGAAGAACGGCGCGAGGTTCGACACGAGCGTCGCAACGACCCCGACACCGGTCAGGATGCCGCCGAGGGTGAGCAGAACGCGTCCGTCGTGCGCCGGGTCGTCGAGGCGCGGCGACTCGGGACGCGAGGGGTGCACCCAGACCGTGCGGGCATCCCCCACGGCCGGGATCGGCCCGGTGAGCGGCGACGTGCTCTCGTGCACGGCCCCGCCGTCGGCGAACCAGCGTAGCTTCGCGTCGCGGTCGTGCACGGTCGTGATGACGGCCTTGACGGGCGCGTAGCGCTTCGACCAGGCGCGGCGGGCGAGGCCGCCGATGAGCATCGCGAGGCCGACGGGCAGGGTGAGCCAGGCGAAGACCTCCGCCGCGATGGCGATGGCGTCGAGGGGCTCGGTCACGCTCTCATCGTACGGGCCGCGGCGCCCGGCACCGCCCCGGCTAGCATCGAGGCATGGCGCTGTTCAAGAAGTCCGGCCCCGTCGACGAGAGCCTGCCGAAGGATGACCGCGGCTCAGGCTCGTTCGACGACTACGTCGGCGTGCTCGAGCCGAAGAACAAGAACATCACCATCCGCCTGGCCAACAGCAACCCCCACCAGGACGAGCTCGCGGCCCTCGCGGCGGAGGACCCCGAGACGCTCACGACCGCGACCCCGGCCCGCTCGATGGACGACGAGCGCGTCGACGCCCCCATCGAGGTGCGCATCTTCTCGGGCCGCCGCGTGAGCGGGGTCGTGGGCACCGTGCCGCGCGGGCTCGAGAGCATCTACGACGAGGCCGTGCGGCGGCTCGACGGTCGCGGGGCGAAGCCGCGCATCCCCGTGGAGGTCGTGAAGACCAAGCGCAACGGCTACCGGCTCGACCTGCTCATCGGGCGAACGAAGTAACTCAGCCCAACAACTCGCCCAGCTCGAGCCAGCGCTCCTCCGCGCTCTCGAGCTCGGCCTCGAAACCGCGCACCTGCTCGTGCAGGGCAGCGATTCCGCTGTAGTCGCTCGCGTCGTGCTCGGCGAGTTGCACGTGCAGAGCATCCACCTGCCCTTGCACCTTGGCGATGCGGCGCTCGAGCGCCGAGAGCTCCTTCTCGAGCGTGCGGCGCTCCGCCCCCGAGAGGGTCGGGGCCGACGGGGCGGTGGATGCGGGGGCCGCGGCCGTGACGGACGCGACCGTCGCGCGCCCCGCATCCTGCGACCCGGTCGGCGCCGCCGCGTGCGCGGCGATGCGCAGGTATTCGTCGACGCCGCCGGGCAGGTGCCGGAGCCGCCCGCCGAGAACCGCATACTGCTGGTCGGTGACGCGCTCGAGCAGGTAGCGGTCGTGGCTGACGACGACGAGCGTGCCGGGCCACGAGTCGAGCAGGTCTTCGATCGCGGCGAGCATGTCGGTGTCCATGTCGTTCGTCGGCTCGTCCATGATGAGCACGTTGGGCTCGTCGAGCAGGATGAGCAGCAGCTGGAGCCGGCGCTTCTGGCCTCCCGAGAGGTCTTTGATCGGCGTCGAGAGCTGTGCCGAGGTGAAGCCGAGCCGCTCGAGCAGCTGGCCGGGAGTGAGCTCTTTGTCGCCCGCCGTGTAGCTCGTGCGCTTCGTGGCGATGACCGCCGAGACGCGCTCGTGGGCCACCGCCGAGAGGTCGCCGAGCTGCTGGTCGAGGGTGGCGACGACGACGGTCTTGCCGCGCTTGACGCGGCCCGTCGTGGGCTCGAGCGAGCCGTCGATGAGCTTGAGCAGCGTCGACTTGCCGGCGCCGTTGATGCCGAGAATGCCCGTGCGCTCGCCGGGCGCGATGCGCCACTCGACGTCGTGCAGAATCTGCTTCTCGCCGTAGGAGACCGAGACGTCGAGCAGGTCGATGACGTCTTTGCCCAGCCGGGCGGTCGCCATCTGCGAGAGCTCGACACTGTTGCGCAGCGGCGGCACGTCGTCGATGAGCGCGTTGGCCGCGTCGATGCGGAACTTCGGCTTGGCTGTGCGGGCCGGCGCCCCGCGGCGCAGCCACGCGAGCTCTTTCTTCATGAGGTTCTGGCGCTTGGCCTCCATGGTCGCGGCCTGGCGGTCGCGCTCGAGGCGCTGCAGCACGTAGGCGGCGTAGCCGCCCTCGAAGGGCTCGACGATGCGGTCGTGCACCTCCCACGTGTCCTGGCTCACCTCGTCGAGGAACCACCGGTCGTGCGTCACGACGAGCAGCGCGCCCGCGCCGGGCGACCAGCGCCGCTTGAGGTGCCCGGCGAGCCAGTGCACGCCGCCGATGTCGAGGTGGTTGGTGGGCTCGTCGAGCACGACGATGTCCCACTCGCGGCTGAGCAGCGCGGCGAGGGCGACGCGACGACGCTGGCCCCCTGACAGGTCGTCGACGAGCGTGTGACCCGGGATGTCCGCGATGAGCCCGGCGAGAACATCCCGCACATTCCGATCGCCGGCCCACTCGTGCTCGGGACGATCGCCCACCACGGTCTCGAGCACCGTCAGCCCGGTCGCGAGCTCGTCGGCCTGATCGAGCATGCCGAGCGTCACGCCCCCGCGACGCGTCACGCGACCGCCGTCCGGTTCCTGCTTGCCGGCCAGGATGCGCAGCAGGGTCGACTTGCCGTCGCCGTTGCGGCCCACGACGCCGATGCGGTCGCCGTCACCGATGCCGACCGTCACCCCTTCGAGAACGACACGGGTGGGGTATTCGACGCGGAGGGACTCTGCCCCCAAGAGATGGGCCACCCGTCGAGACTACGGCGCGCGGGCGGGGCGACTCGACCGGGCAGAATAGGGGGCATGCCCGAGACTCACGCTCACGCCCACGCGATCGAGACCCGACCCATCCGCCAGGTTCTGCCGTGGACCCTGCTGTGGGCCGCCGCCATCATCGTGTTCGACCAGGGCACCAAGTTCTGGGCCGAGGCGACACTCGAGCTCGGCGTGGGCGTGCCCGTCATCGGCGAGGCGATCCAGTGGCGCCTGGTCTACAACCCGGGCGCAGCGTTCGGCATCGGCGGCGACTACACCTGGATCTTGACGATCGTGGCCGCCTTCGCCGTCGTCGGCATCGCGATCTTCGTCTCGCGCATCTCGAGCGTGCCGTGGGCGCTCGCAGCGGGCGCGCTGCTCGGCGGCGCGATCAGCCACCTCGGCGACCGTCTCTTCCGCGAGCCGGGCTTCGCGCGCGGCGAGATCGTCGACTTCATCGACTACTTCGGGTTCTTCGTCGGCAACGTGGCCGACATCGCGCTCGTGGGTGGCGCGATCGCGATCGTGCTGCTGAGCCTGATCGGCGTCAACCCGCGACGACTCGTGCCCCGTGAACCGGACCCGTCGCCCGCAGCACCGTCAGCCGAGACGCACTGAGCGCCACCTGCAGCTCGAGCGCGGCATCCTGATCAGCCGCGAGGAATGCGACCGTCGGGCCTGAGCCTGAGACGAGGCCGGCGAGCGCACCCTGCAGCTCACCCGTCTCGAGGGTCTTCGCCAGCGCGGGTTCGAGATGCAGGGCCGGAGCCTGCAGGTCGTTGTGCAGGTACTCGGCCAGCCGGTGCGGGTCGCCCGCGCGCAGCGCCTGCAGCACCTCGATGTCGACCGTCGGCTGCTCGGGCGCCGGAGCGATGTCGTGCACGTGGCGCTCGCGGTGCCGGTCGAGCTCGGCGTACACCTCGGGCGTGCTGAGGCCGACATCGGCGAGCGCGAGCACCCAGTGGAAGGTGCCCTGCGCGAGCGCGGGCGAGAGCCGGTCGCCGCGACCCGTGCCCACGGCCGTGCCGCCCATGAGCGCGAACGGCACGTCGGCGCCGAGCTGCGCGGCGAGCTCGTGCAGCTCGTCGCGACCGAGGTTCGTGCCCCACAGGTGGTCGCACGCGACGAGGGTCGCGGCCGCATCGGCCGATCCGCCGCCCATGCCACCGGCGATGGGCACGTGCTTCTCGATCTCGAGCGAGACTCCCCCGCGGTAGTCGGCGGCGCGCGCGAGGAGTCGGGCGGCCTTGATGGCGAGGTTCGAGCCGTCGGTCGCGAGGCCGCTGCAGTCGATCGGGCCCGTGAACCGCACCGAGAAGTCATCGGCGGGGCGGGCGTATACCTCTTCGTAGAGCGAGATCGCCTGGTAGGCCGTGGCCACCTCGTGGTAGCCGTCGTCGAGCAGCGAGCCGACCTTCATGAAGACGTTGATCTTGCCGGGCGCCCGCACGTGCACCACTCGGTCTGTCGCCCCCGTGCTCATGGCTCCACCCTAAGCCAGCGCGCTGGAGCTTGGAGCGACGGCCGTTTCTGGCCGTCGCCGCGACGCCAGCGCCGACGGCCGTCCCGGCCGTCGGGCTAACCTGGGCCCACCATGCAGTGCGACTACTTCGACGCCGGGCTCTGCCGCTCGTGCACGCTCATGGGTCGGCCGTACGCCCAGCAGCTCGCCGAGAAGGAGGCGCTCGCACGCCGTCTGCTGGCGCCCGTCGGCGCGGATGCGCAGTGGCTCGCCCCCGTGGCGAGCGCCGAGAGCGGGTTCCGCGCCAAAGCCAAGATGGTCGTCGGCGGCACGGTCGAGTCCCCCACCCTGGGCATCCTCGACGGCGCGGGACGAGGCGTCGATCTGCGGCGCTGCGGCATCATCGCGCCGGGTATCCTCGCCGCCTTCCCCGCGCTCATCGCGGCCATCACGCGCGCGGGGCTCGAGCCCTACGACGTGCCGGCCCGGAGGGGCGAGCTCAAGCACCTGATCGTGACCGAGGCACCGAGTGGCGCCCTCATGGTGCGCTTCGTGGTGCGGTCGGAGGCGTCGGTCGCGCGGGTGCGCGGCGTGCTGCCGTGGCTGCAGGATGCCCTGCCGAACCTGCTGGTCGCTACGGCGAACATCCACCCCGAGCACAAGGCCGTGCTCGAGGGCGAGGTCGAGCACGTGCTCACCGACGAGGCCGTGCTGCCGTTCGCCGTCAACGACCTCGAGCTGCGCGTGCGGCCGCAGAGCTTCGTGCAGACCAACACCGCGATCGCCGCGGCGCTCTACGCACAGGCGCGCGACTGGGTCGACGAGCTCGATCCGGCCTCCGTCTGGGATCTGTACTGCGGGGTCGGCGGGTTCGCGCTGCACTGCGCGTCGCCAACGGGCGACGCGACAGACCGAGCAGGGGTACCCCGCAGGGCGACGCGAGCCGTGCTCGGCGTCGAGGCCTCGCCCGACGCCGTCGCGAGCGCCGAGCTGGCCCGCGACGCGCGCTACGCCGAAGCGGGCGACCGGCAGCGCATCCGGTTCATCGCCGCCGACGCGACCGCGTTCGCCCTCGCGGCGACCCAGGTGCCCGAGCTCGTCATCGTCAACCCGCCGCGGCGCGGCCTCGGGCCCGAGCTCGCCGGGTGGCTGCAGGAGCGGGGCCCGCGGCACGTGATCTACAGCAGCTGCAACGCGGAATCGCTCGCGCGCGACCTCGCGGCGATGCCGGGCTACCGGCTGCGGCGGGCGCGGGTGCTCGACATGTTCCCCCAGTCGATGCACTTCGAGGTCATCACGCTGCTCGAGCGCGCCTGAGGCACCGGGCTAGTCGGGCGTGAGCACGCTGCGCGACTGCGCGGTGACGCTCGGCACGACGAGGCCGTAGATGCCGAGGCCGATGATCTCGATCGCCATGCCGAGCACGATCACGAGCGCGACGACGGTGAAGCCCTCGGGGAAGGCGAGAGCGATCGGCAGCACGAGCAGCCCGTTGCGCGCTCCCCCGCTGAAGGCCACCGACCGCACCTGCGAGAGCGGAAGGCCGAACGCGGTGGCCACAAGGATTCCGACGGGCGCGAGCACGATGACGTACACGCCGAGCAGCGGCGCGACGGCCTCGAGCAGGGCGAGGCGCTCGCCCGCGCGCGGGATGAGCACGGCCGCCACGAGGCCCGCGGCAAGCGCCGTGGCGGGCGCGGTGAAGGTCGCCCCACGGCGCAGCCCCGCGGCGATCCGGGGCCGACGCACGCCCACGAGCTGCAGCGTCGTGACGACCGCAGCGGGCGCGATGATGCCCGCGAGCACCGCGAGCGGCAGCCGCGAGCCGTCGAGGCTGAGGAAGTTCTCGCCGAGGGTGAACAGCAGCATGAAGCCGGGCACGGTGATGATCTGCAGCACGAGCAGCACCGGTGCGACGCTCAGCAGGCTCTCGACCGCGCCGCCCGCGCGTCGCACGAACGCGGCGACGAGCCCGACGCCCGGCGCGAGGAGCATGAGCAGCAGGCCCGCCTGCAGGTCCGGGTCGGTCACCACGACCCGGCTGATCACGTAGACGAGCAGGGGCGAGACGACGAGGTTGAGCAGCAGCACGGCGCCAAGGAAGCGCCGGTCGAGCACGGCACGGCCGAACGAGGCGAGCGGAACATCCAGCAGCGTGATGCCGATCGCCACGGCGATGACGGCGAGCAGCACCCCGTCGGGCACGCCCGCCGCGGCGGGCACGAGCACGCCGACGACACTGCCGGCCCCGATGCCGACGAGCATGATGACGATCGTCGCGGCCGCCGAGAGCGAGCGAGGGGGTGCGGATGCTCCGCTCACGCGCCCGATGCCCGAGCGAGCGCCAAGAACTCGGGCAGCCCGAGCATCTCGCCCCGCGCGGTCGGGTCGAGGCCGGCGGCCTCGAGCGCGGCGGTTGCGGCGGCCGACGAGCCGTAGACCTCGGCGAGCGCCTGCCGCAGCATCTTGCGGCGCTGCCCGAACGCGGCGTCGACGAGCTCGCCCATGCGCAGCCGCTCGGCCTCGGTGCCGGGCACCTCGTGCCGCGTCATGCCGACGAGCACCGAGTCGACGTTCGGCACGGGCCAGAACACCTGGCGGCTCACCTGCCCCTCGACGCGCCAACGGCCGTACCAGGCGGCCTTGATCGAGGGGCCGCCGTAGACCTTCGAGCCGGGCTCGGCCGCGAGGCGGTGCCCGACCTCGGCCTGCACCATGACGAGCACGCGGCGGATGCCGGGCTCGAGCGCGAGCAAGTGCAGCAGCACGGGCACCGAGATGTTGTAGGGCAGGTTCGCGACGAGAGCCGTGGGGCGTGAGCCGCTGTTCTGATCGGAGCCCGGCGCGTCGGGCACAGCATCCACGCGCAGGGCGTCGGCGGTGACGACGGCAAGCGCGGCTTCCGGCTGCAGCTCGGTGACCGTGACCGGCAGCTGGGCGGCGAGGCGGGCATCCACCTCGATCGCGACGACCGGATGCCCCGCCTCGAGCAGCCCGAGCGTCAGCGAGCCCAGCCCGGGGCCGACCTCGAGCACGGGCTCACCGGGCAGCAGCGCCGCCGTCGAGACGATGCGGCGCACGGTATTGGCGTCGTGCACGAAGTTCTGGCCGAGCTTCTTGGTGGGGCTCACGCCCAGCAGCTCGGCGAGGTCGCGCACCTCCGCCGGGCCCAGCAGACGGCTCACGAGCGAGGCGCCGGCGCGATCACGCGGATGCTCCGCGCTCGCCCGGGTAGTGCTGGGGCAGGGCGCCGCCGAGGTCGCCGAGGTCATCGGGGTCGCCGGGCACCTCCTGCGCGGCCCAGGGGTCGCCCGGCGCGACGACCGGGTTCGCGTCCCACGAGCCGTACACGAGCTCGGTGTTCGAGCTCAACTGGGCGGCGAGCATCGAGGCGTCGGTGCCGAGGTGGTCGGCGATGGCGCGCACGGTGAACGGCAGCAGGTAGGGCCCGTTCGGCCGACCGCGGTAGGGGTTCGGCGTCAGGAAGGGCGCGTCGGTTTCGACGAGCAGCAAGGAACGCGGCAGCACGTCGAGCGCGTCGCGCAGGTTGCGCGCGTTCTTGAACGTCACGGTGCCGGCGAAGCTCGCGTACCAGCCGCGCTCGGCGCAGATGCTCGCGAGTTCGACGTCGCCGCTGAAGCAGTGGAAGACGACTTTCTCCGGAGGGCCGACGCGCAGCAGGGTCGCGACGATGTCATCGTGCGCCTCGCGGTCGTGGATCTGCAGGGCCAGGCCGTGCTCTTTCGCGATCGCGATGTGGGCTTCGAAGGCGGCGAGCTGCGCGTCGCGTCCAGGCCCCTGCCCGGTGCGGTAGTAGTCGAGGCCCGTCTCGCCGATGGCGACGACGCGGGGCTGCGCGGCCAGCTCGTCGATGACGGCGAGAGCGGCATCCAGCTCGCCCGATTCGGCGAGCGCCGGAGCCTCATTGGGGTGGATGGCGACCGCGGCCAGCACCCGGGGCTCGCGCGCTGCGACGGCGGCCGACCAGCGGCTCGTGAGCACGTCGGTGCCGACCTGTACGACGCCACGCACACCGACGGCCGAGGCGCGGTCGAGGTGCTCGCGGTAGTGCATCGGATTCTCGCCGTCGGCGATCTCGAGGTGCGTGTGGTTGTCGTAGACGGGCACCACGAGCGCCTCGGGGCTCGGCGGGTAGCTGAGATCGCGCGTCGTGCCCTCCATGATCGCGCGGGCGCGCACATGCGGATCGAGTTGCTCGGTCACGGTATCCCCTCCCCTATGACCGTACCGCGTGGGGCTGAGGGGCGCCGGGGGTTGACGCGGGGCTCCCCGAGTATCAGGACGCGGTTGCGGGCGGCTGGTCCTCTGCCGCGGCGGGCGAGGTTGCCGGGGGCGTCGCCGGCTGCGCCGAGCGGAACGCATTGCGCAGGACGCTGAACGCGCCGAGCGCACCGAACAGCAGCGCGAGACCGAAGTCGGGCAGGTACGCCTCGATCACGAGCGGCAGGTCGGCGTGGAACGAGCTCCAGAACAGGGGCTGGGCGATGGCGTCGAACGGTCCGATGCCGAGCTCGGTCGCGACGAAGTTCGCGTAGTCGCTCACCATGCCGGCGTAGAAGCTCACGAGCACCGTCAGGACGACGATGCCGGTGACGATCGCGGCGCCGAGCCGGCTCACGGTCCCCCCCGAGCCGAGGCGGTACAGCAGCGCGGCGCCGAGCGCGACGAGGAAGGCCACGATGGCGGCCACGTAGCCGAGGTTCCAGATGACGACCCAGAGCGCGGTGCCCACCGGCACGACGAGCAGGGCGAGCAGCGTGCCCCGCAGCACGCGCTCGGGTGCGGGAGTGGAAGCGGGGGTGCCGGGGGTGGGGGTCGTCATGGCGGCCTTCTCGTAGTGGGTCGATTTTTGCTCAACACTAACGTCCGGCGAGGGTGCGTCGCGACGCCACGACGAGGTCGGCGTCGACAGCCCTACTCGGTCTCGATCAACGCCGTGCGGGCGGCCGCCCGGTTCACACGGTGCACGACAATCACGGCCACGGCGGCGCCGACCGCCAGGCCGACCGCGATCTCGGGCTGATGTGCGGGCTGATCGATGTAGCTCGGCTGTTCCCAGGGCCGGGAAACGAGGAGCGCCACAATCCCAGGCACCGCAAGCCCCGTGGCGACTGCGGCAGCTCGCGGCACTCGGTTCACGAACCTTGCAATGGCCAGCGAAACTCCTACAGTCACCGTCCATGAGCCAAGCGCCGCGAGAAAGCCGACCATCAGCGCAGGACCAACGAACACCAGCCAGTACGAGAAACTGAACCCCCCGTCGAGTTCGAAGCGCGACACCGACACAAGAGCCACCATTACGGCGAGCAGGGTGTTCACGACGAACATTGCGAGGAGCACGCGGCCGTACCACTCGCGATCGGTCAATGCACGCAGCCCTACTCGGTCTCGATGCGCGGGAAGAGCGCCTCGAGCGGCTGCGTCTGCGTGCCCGCGGGCAGCTGACCCCACGTGCCGGCGTTCGGGATGCTCTGCGCGAGCAACTCCCCGAGCGCACCCTCGGCGCCGAGGGCGACCCACAGCTTCTGGGCGGCCTGCGGCGTGACGGGCGAGAGCAGCACGGCGAGCGCGCGCAGCCCCTCGGCCGCGGTGTACAGGATCGTGTGCAGGCGTGCCGCCTGCGACTCGTCCTTCGCGACCTTCCACGGCTCCTGCAGCGTGATGTAGCCATTGAGCTCGTCGACGATCGTCCACACCGCGGCGATCGCATCGTGGATGGCGAAGGTGTCGATGGCGCGCTGCGCGGAGACCACCGCATCCGCGACGGTCTTCTGAATGCCGATCTCGGCATCCGTCGCCTCACCAGCGGCGGGAACGACCCCGTCGCAGTACTTGCCGACCATCGCGATGACGCGCGAGGCGAGGTTGCCGAAGCCGTTAGCGAGCTCGGCCTGGTACCGGGCCGAAAGGTCTTCCCAGCTGAACGAGCCGTCTTGTCCGAAGTTGATGGCGCTCATGAAGTAGTAGCGGAAGGCGTCGCTGCCGAACACATCGGTGATCTGGTGCGGCGCGATGCCCGTGAGCTTCGACTTCGACATCTTCTCGCCGCCGACGAGCAGCCAGCCGTGGCCGAAGACGCGCGCGGGCGGCTGCAGCCCCGCGGCCATGAGCATGGCGGGCCAGATGACGGCGTGGAAGCGCGCGATGTCTTTGCCGACGAGCTGCACGGCCGGCCAGCGGCGCGCGAAGTTTGCGTCGTCGCTGCCCCAGCCGATCGCGCTGATGTAGTTGAGCAGGGCGTCGAACCACACGTAGGTGACGTGGCTGTCGTCCCACGGGATGCGCACGCCCCAGTCGAAGCTCTGCCGCGAGATCGAGAGGTCGTCGAGGCCGCGGCGCACGAACGAGATGATCTCGTTGCGCAGGCTCGGCGGCTGGATGAAGTCGGGCTGCGACTCGTAGAGGTCGAGCAGCCGCTGCTGGAAGGTGCTGAGCGCGAAGAAGTAGTTCTTCTCCTTGAGCACCTCGATGGGGCGGCCGTGGATGGCGCACACGAGCTGGCCTTCGAACTCACCGGTTCCGTCGACGAGGTCGTCGGCCTGCTTGTACTCCTCGCAGCCGACGCAGTAGTAGCCCTCGTACTCGCCCTCGGTGATGAAGCCGTCGTCGTAGAGCTTCTGCAGGAACTGCTGCACGACCGTCTCGTGCCGCGGCTCGGTGGTGCGGATGAAGTCGTCGTTGGCGATGTCGATCGTGTCGAGCAGCGGCTTCCACGCCGAGTCGACGAGCTTGTCGGCCCACTCCTGCGGGGTGACGCCGTTGGCCACGGCAGTGCGCAGAATCTTCTGCCCGTGCTCGTCGGTACCCGTGAGCGACCAGGTGTCGACACCCGACTGGCGGTGCCAGCGCGCGAGCACGTCGGCGGCGACCTCGGTGTAGGCGTGGCCGATGTGCGGCACATCGTTCACGTAGAAGATCGGCGTGGCGATGTAGAACGAGCGAGGGTCGGCCATGATGCTCAAGCCTACCGGCGAGGTTCTCCATGTTTCGCGGTAGCATGAGTGACCGTGAGGATCTCTAGATTCTTAGCAGGGGGGCTTGCGAGCGCGGCGATCGCCGTCACGCTCAGCGGGTGCGTTGGCGCGCCGCCGCTCACCATCTACGGCGGGCTCGCTGATCGCTGCTTCGAGACGAGCACGAGCGACGAGGGCTTCTTCGCCGTCATCGGCGTGACGCTCGCCAACGACTCACCCCGCGCGGTCATCCTGCGCGAAGTGCGCGTGCTGCAGCTCGAGAACGCGACCCTCGCGAGCCTCACCGTCGTCGACGAGACCTCGCGCTACTCCGCGTTCGGGGTTGCGCCCGGCGGGCAGCTGACGCCCGAGCAGCGACCGCTCTGGAACGACCGGGTCGCGATCGACGGCACCGTCATCGAGGCGGGCGGTTCGGCCGAGCTGCTGGTCGAGCTGCGGGCCGACGACTACACCGACTACGCCGGAATGCGCGGGCTGCGCATCAAGTACGACGACGGCTGGTTCTCGGCCACGAGCAACGCCGATGCCGTCGTCGGCTTCGTGCCGCCCTGGGCGCACTGCGGGTCGGCCGCACGCTGAGCCGCATCGCGTAGCGTGACGGGGTGACCCTCTTGCGCCCCCGCGCCGCCGCCGCACTCGCCACCGCCGTGATGATCGCCGCGCTGGCGGGCTGCAGCGGCTCACCGACCGATCCGCTCGGCCTCGCCGGTTGTCTCGACAGTGACACCGGCACGATCGCGGTCGGCGTCGCCAACACCTCGGGTGAGCCGATCGTCATCGAGGGGGTCGAGTTGAGCGATGCGAGCGGCGTCGAGATCATCGACCGCTTCATCGCGATCGACGAGGATGCGCGCTCGACCGCCGTGCGCTTCGACGAGGGCGGCCGCGACGCGTTCGGCGGCGTCGCCCTCGACCAGACCGCGATCGACCCGGATGCGGCGGCCTTCGTCGGCGTCGAGGTCGCGCGCACCGGCATCGGCGAGGGACGTGTCGGCGGCCTCGTGCTCACCGTCGACGGCACCGCGCAGACCGCGCCCGTCACGCTCGACCTGCGCGACAACTGCGGCTGATCCTCGCCCGTTCGAGCCCGGCGGCGTACTGTGTGGCCATGCCTCGACGGATGCTCATGATGACCGCCTCGCTCCTCGCGGCGAGCCTGGCGCTGAGCGGGTGCGCTCCCGCCGGCGGTCTCGTCGTCGATGGCTCGGAAACCGTGTGCTTCTGGGACGATCTCGGCAGCGCCTCAGCCGTATTCGGCATCGGCCTCACGAACACCAGCGACACCGACCTCACGATCACCGACGTCACCCTGCAGCAGCAGAACACGGTGCTCGTCTCAGAAATCGCCGTGACGTCCGAGATTCCTGGCGTCGCGGGCTTCGGCACCGGACGCACCGACGACCTCGCGCACAGCCAGCTGCTGGCGTGGGATGCCCGAACCCCCGCGGTGGGCACAGCCATCGCTGCGGGCGACCGTGCCTGGTTGTTGATCGTGGCGCGCAGCGGTGGGCCGCCTGAGCAACGCACCGGCTTCCGTGGCGTCACCATCGAGTTCGATGGTGCACCGTGGCCGCGCGCGACGCAGAGTGACGGCGTGTTCGGCTTTGGGCCGCTCGATCAGGACTGCGACGCGGGGCTGGGAGAACCGAACGGCTGATCGGCTGAGGGGCGCCTACGGAGCCGCGCGCCGGGCGGCCAGCGCGGCCTCGTAGAGCTCGCGTGTGCCGAGCCCGGTCGCCGCGGCGACGGCCGCGGCGGCATCCTTGAGGCGCTCGCCCGCAGCGACGCGCGCCGCGACCTCGTCGATCGCCGACGGCACATCGCCCGACGCGGCGGGAGCGCCCTCGACCACGAGCACGATCTCGCCACGCGCACCCTCGGCGAATCGCTCAGCGAGCTCGGCGAGCGAGCCGCGCGCGACCTCTTCGAACTTCTTCGTGAGCTCGCGGCACACCGCGGCGCGGCGTGCGGGCCCGAAGGCGTCGCGCGCGTCGGCGAGCGCCGCGGCGAGCCGATGCGGCGACTCGAAGAAGACGAGCGTGCGGGGCTCAGCGGCGAGTGCTCGCAACGCTCCCGCCCGCCCCTTGCGGGGCAGGAACCCCTCGAACGCGAAGCGATCCGTCGGCAATCCACTCAGCACGAGGGCCGTCAGCACCGCGCTCGGCCCGGGCAGGGCGGTGACGTCGACGCCCGCGGCGATGGCCGCCTCGACGAGCACATAGCCCGGATCGCTCACGGCGGGCATGCCGGCGTCGGTCAGCACGAGCACGTCGGTGCCGCGCGCGAGCTCGACGAGCTCGGCCGACTTCTCGCGCTCATTGTGCTCGTGCAGCGCGATGAGGCGGGGGCGGTTCTCGATGCCCAGCGCGCGCATGAGGTGGGCGGCCGTGCGGGTGTCCTCCGCCACGACGACCTCGGTGTTCTCGAGCGACTCGATGAGCCGCCGGCTCGCGTCGCCGAGGTTGCCGATGGGCGTGGCGGCGAGAACGATCATGCGCCCATCCTCCCACCGCCATCCGCCAGGACTCAGCGGCCCCTCGTCACCGCGCCCGCCGCCTCCCGCCGGGCCACATCGTCGTCACGGAGCTTCAACGGATGCGGAACTTCATGAACACGATTCACAGAGTTCCGCATCCGTTGAAGCCTGCGGATGGACAGTGCGTCGAGAGGCGGTCGCCAGCTCACGACACGATCGAGAGGACCGGTCAGAGCGGACGGCGACGCACAAGGATCGACCATCTTGAGCAGCAGCCGACCCATCGCCCCCCGGCCTACGATGATCGGGTGAACGAAGCTCGGCGACGCGTGCTGCAGATCGCCGTGCCAGCCGCCGTGCTCGGCATCGCCGCAGCCACCCGGCTCATCGGCCTCGAGCAACCGGGTGAGCTCGTCTTCGACGAGACCTACTACGTGAAAGACGCCGAGTCACTGCGGCAGCTCGGCTACGAGGGCCGCTGGCCCGACGGCGCCGACGCGCTGTGGGCGGCCGGCACGCCCGGCAGCCCGAGCGACCTCGCCTCGTTCGTCGCGCACCCGCCGCTCGGCAAGTGGGTCATCGCCCTCGGACTCGCCGCGCTCGGCCCCGAGAATCCCGCAGGCTGGCGCCTCGGCACGGCCCTCACGGGCATCGCCCTCGTCGGGCTCGTCATGCTGCTCGCCCACCTGCTGCTCGGCCGGCTCGTGCTCACCGGCATCGCCGGGCTGCTCATCGCCGTCGACGGCAACGCCATCGTCATGAGCCGCGTCGCGCTGCTCGACGGCGTGCTCGCCCTGCTCGTCGTGCTCGCCGTGACGCTCATCGTGCTCGACCGGCGGCAGGTGCGCGACGAGCTTGATGCGTGGATGCTCGCCCGCCGCTCGGCCGACCCCCCGCGCTCGACCGACTGGGGCCCCGCGCTCTGGGGCCGACCCTGGCTCGTCGCCGCCGGCGTCGCCTTCGGACTCGCCGTCGGCGTCAAGTGGAGCGCGCTCTACCTGCTCGCGGCCTTCGCCGTGCTCACCGTCGTCGCCGACGCCGTCGAGCGCCGCCGCGCCGGGGTCGCCCTGTGGGCGAGCGGCACCCTGCTGCGGCAGGCTCCGATCTCGTTTGTGCTCATGATCCCCTCGGCAGCGGCCGCGCACGTGCTCACCTGGTGGGGATGGTTCGCCACGACCGGCGGATACGGCCGCACGCGCGAGGTGACCGACGAGAACCGGCTGCCGGGCATCCTGGGCAGCCTGCCCGATGCCCTGCAGAACTGGTGGGAGTACCAGACCGCCATCTACGGCTACCACGTGGGCGTGACCGGCGGGCACAACTACGAAGCCCCCGCGATCGGCTGGCCGCTGCTGCTGCGCCCCACCTACATGCACTACCGCGACCTGGGCGACGGTACGGCCGAAGCCATCACGGGCATCCCGAACCCGCTCATCTGGTGGGGAGCGGTACTCGCCGTTGTCGCGATCATCGTCGTTCTCATCGTGCAGGCGGTGCTGCGACGGCGGGGGCGGGCGCGCACGCTGCTGCCCGCGAGCGGCTGGGCGATCGCCGTCGTGCTCACGGGCGTCGGCGCCGGCTGGCTGCCCTGGCTGCTCTACCCCGAGCGCACCATGTTCTTCTTCTACACGATCGTCATCACGCCGTTCCTCGTGCTCGCGCTCACGATCGCGCTCGGGGCGCTGCTGCCGCGCACCACTCAGCCCGACGCCGAACCGGAGCCGGCAGACCCCGCTCGTCGCGCCGCCGGCCTCGTCGTCGTCATCGGCCTGCTCGTCGTCATCGTCGCCGTGAGCGTCTTCTTCCTACCGCTCTGGACGGGCGTGCCGACCCCCATCGACCAGATTCGACTGCGGTACTGGATGCCGACATGGATTTGAGCCGGTGAACCGCGGCGGCAACACTGATCGGCACGCCGCGTGAACCGCGGCGTCCACGGCCGGGGGCGGCGCCTACCGCCGCCGCCCGTACACCGCCCGGCGCAGCAGCCATTCGGCGGGCCCGGGGCGGTCGGCCGCCGCGAGCGCGGCCGCCAGCACGAGCGTGCCGAGCCACGTGATGACCGCGACCTGGGTGGCGACGGCGACGCTCGCCGTGCCGCCGAGCCCGAAACCGTAGGGCGCGAACACGACGACGAAGACGAGCGACTGCAGGAGGTAGCCGGTGAGCGAACGCTGTCCGAGGGCGGCGAGCAGCCGAGCAATGGGGCCCGCCGGCCGGGTGCTGCCGCCATCGACGCCGACCGCTGAACCGCGTCCGCCGACGATCAGGGCGATGAGGGCCACGGCGGCCGCGCCGCCGATCGCCCCCGTCGCGGCGTGCAGCATCGCGGCGAAGGGTTCGGCGAGCGGCGACAGCTCGATCACGCCCGCGAGCGCGAGGGCGATCGGCAGGGCTCCGAGCACCGAGACGGGCATGCCGATGCCCGCAACGAGGCCGAGGGCACGACGATGCCGGCCCGGCTCCTCGAGAACGCGCCGACGGGCCGCCCACAGGCCGAGGATCATCGGGGCCAGCAGCCCGAGGCCGCCGAAAGGCACCGACAGCATGCCGACCGTCCACTCCCCCGCCCGCGCGAGGACAGCGAGCGGGTAGGTCTCGGCCGCCGCCGAGCCGAAGAGCGCCGCGGTCGAGAAGCCCCCACCCGGAATGCTCGAGAGCAGACCGCTCAGCCCCTCGGCGATGCCCGCCAGCACGAGGAACGCGAACGAGGCCCCACCGACGATCGCGAGCGTGCGCCCCGACGCCCGGATCAGCAGGACGAGCGCGAGGCCGAGCAGGCCATAGGTGACGAGGATGTCGCCGAAGAACAGCAGCACGCCGTGCGCCGCACCGAAGACGATGAGCCACAGGTTGCGGCGCACCAGCAGCCGGCGCGCGTCGGGCCACTCCGTGCCGCGCGCGCTCTCGCGCAGCAGGATCTGCGTGAGGCCATAGCCGTAGAGCAGCGCGAACAGCGGATAGCTGCGGTTGTCGGCGAGCGTCGCAACGAGGGCGTTGACCCACGGGTCGGCCGCGGCATCCGTCACCGGCTTGAACAGGATGCCGAGCTCGCGACCGTAGAGGAAGAACGGCACGTTCGCCACGGCGATGCCGAGCAGCACGAGGCCGCGCGCGACATCGGGCGCGAGCGCGCGGTCGGCCCGCGGTGTCGGAGCGAGGGCGGTCGGGAGGGGCGAGGGCTGGGCATCCGTCGTCATGGCTTCACGATAGGAGCAGGTGTCGTGCCCGCGCCTCCGTCGCACGGGGGAGAAGGGCGGGCCGGGCATCCGCCGGATGCCTGAGCGTCAGCCAGTAGGAAAACTCACGTCGAACGCTTAGGGTGACAGCAATTCCTGTTCTGCCCCGTGCGCCCCCGCGCACACCCTCCGAGGAGCAGTCATGGCTCGACCCCCCGTTCGTTCTGGCGCCACCCTGCTCGCCGCGCTGCTCGGCGCAGTCGCACTCGCGATCGGACCCGTCGCGGCGAGCGCCGACCAGCTGCCGCTTCCGGAGCCGACGCCGTCGGCGACGGCGCTCGAACCCGAGGCGCTCGTCCCGGCTGAGGCGCCCGCCGAACCGGAGGCGCCCGCTGCCGTTGAGACGCCGATCGACACCGAGTCGCCGGTGGACACCGCGACGCCGATGGACACCCCGACGTCGGTCGAGACCGGGCCCAGCTCGCCGGAGCAGCCGCTCGAGCAGGACAGCCCCGTGCCGACGACCGCGCCGGCGTTCGTCGAGATCGCCGATGTCGTGCCGATCACGAGCATCAGCCCGAACCCGGTCTACGCGTGGAGCACGGTGGTGGTGAGCGGCACCAAGAGCCCGGGCACCGCGGTGGCGAGCTACCTGTACTCGCCGAACCTCGGCGAGAGCCGCCCGACCAGTTGCACCGGCAATGGCGACGCGGTGTACAGCCCGGGCAACTTCGAGTTCATCTTCACGACGGGCGATCCCGGCACGACGTGGTCCTGCACGTTCCAGTTGACCGAGACGGTGCAGCAGATCGGCGAGACGATCCAGTTCTTCGCCGGTGAAGGGCAGCCGGGTGAGGCGAAGCAGCCGAGCGCGACGCCCTCCGCGATCGTCGAGACCGCCGACCCGGTGAGCGAGCCGACCCTCACGATCACGCCGCCGAACGTGCTGCGTGTCGAGTGGCTCTCGGTCGATCCCGGCACCAACTACTCCTACTCGGTGTACAACCCCTCCGCCCCCCTCGACTACACGCTCACGGCTCCCGTCATCGCCGGCCAGTTCGTCGACGGTGCGCAACTCGTGTTCGAACAGGCGCTGACCCCGGGATGGTGGGTCATCACGATCGACTTGCGCTACCGCGCGCAATCGGTCGGATCCCGCCTCGTGACGATCTACGTTCCGCCGGCCCCCGCGATCGATCGGGCGACGCCGCTCGCGAACGGTCGCGTGATCTTCAGCGGCACGGGTGAGCCCGGCGGCGACCTGCGCGTCGTCGAAGCGCTGCCCGTCACCCCCGACGGCGCATCGTTCGCGCTCGCGACCTCCTCGACCGCTCCGCAGGCAGCCGCGATCTCGCCCGCGGCGGTGCCCGGCAACCAGGTCTGCAGCACCACCGTCGCCCCCGATGGATCGTGGTCGTGCACGACGGGCGTGCTCGCCGCGGGCGAGCGGCAGTTCCTCGCGCGATCGAACTCGCCGGTCGTGGGGTCGCTCCCGGTCGTCGGCGACTACCTCGTCGCCGGCACCTTCGCCGCGAGCCCGATCGCCACGACCGTGCTCGCCCCCGCGCCGCCGGTCGTTCCCGAGCCGGCCGAGCAGCCGATCGCCCCCGCCCCCGAGCCCGTTGAGCCCGAACCCCTCGCCGAGATCGTCGACGAGCCGGTGCTCGAGCCGACACCCGACCCGGCCCCGCCCGTCGACGAACCCGCCGCGCAGCCCGCACCCGGCGGCGGCGAGGAGGGCGCGCCCGATCGCCGCGATCCCGCCGCGCCGAGTTCGATCACCGGCTCGATCCCGACCCTCGGCGAGCTGTTCTCCAACCCCGTGGCGCTCGCCGCCGGCGGTGGCTTCGCGCTCGCGCTGATGCTGCTCGTCGCGATCCCCTCCGAGCTGCTCAACTCGACGCTGGCCTCGGGCGGACACCGCCTGGGCCGCGGCTACATCGTCGTACAGGGGGCCCTCGCCCGCCTCAACGAGCGCGTCAACGGCCTGACCCGATCGCCCGTGGTGAGCGCCGCACTACTCGTGCTCGCCATGAGCGTGATCTTCGGGTTCAACGACCCCGAGTACGGGTTCGACCCCGTCTCGATCAGGCTCACGCTGTCGATGGCGCTGTCGATCTTCATCGTCTACTGCCTCGCCGCCCTGCTGAGCGGGGCCATCATGAAACGGCTCTGGGGTATCTCGTCCCGCCTCGAGATGCTGCCCACGGCCCTGCTGCTCGCCGTGCTCGGTGTCGTCATCGCGCGGCTCATCGACTTCACCCCCGGGTTCCTCATCGGGCTCGCGATCGGGTTGTCGATCGTCGGCTCGGTGCCCGCGGCACTGCGGGCGAAGGCGATCCTGCTGCAGTTCGGCGTGGTCTTCGGGGTGGGCCTCGTCGCGTACCTCGCCTATTCGGCGCTGCGCGTCATCCCCGGCTTCATCGACACCCTGCCCGGCGTGTTCCTCGACGACACGCTGGTCGCGATCGTCGCCGAGTCGCTGACGGGGCTGCTCATCGTGCTGCTGCCGCTCGCCTTCTTCAGCGGTCGCGACCTGTGGGTGCAGTCGAAGCCGCTGTGGATCGTGAGCTTCCTCATCGTCGCCACCGCGTTCTCGGCCATCGTGCTGCCGACCACGAGCGACGAGGTGGGCTCGGTGCTCGACCTCATCCCGTGGCTGATCCCCGTGGTCATCTACGCCGTCATCGTGTTCGCCCTGTGGGGGTGGCTGAGCCGCAACGAGCGGCAGGCCCAGGATGCCGCGGCCGAGGAGCGCGCGAAAGATTACGTCGCGTAACGCGCGGCCCGACGCGGTCCCGCGCGCGCGGCTAGCCTGAGGCAATGGCCGACCGCGACTATGGCTTCCGCACGCGCGCCGTGCACGCCGGCAATGTTCCCGATTCGGCGACGGGCGCTCGCGCCCTGCCGATCTACCAGTCGAGCGCCTTCGTGTTCGATTCGACTGAGGATGCTGCGGCCCGGTTCGCGCTGCAGAAATACGGCAACATCTACAGTCGCCTCGCCAACCCCACGGTCGCGAGCTTCGAGGAGCGCGTAGCGAGCCTCGAGGGTGGACTCGGAGCCGTGGCCACCTCGAGCGGCCTGAGCGCGCAGTTCGTCACCTTCGCCTCGCTCGCGGGAGCGGGCGACCACATCGTCGCCTCGTCGAACCTCTACGGCGGTTCGGTCACCCAGCTCGACGTCACCCTGCGCCGGTTCGGGGTCGAGACGACCTTCGTCGCGAGCGACGACCCCGCCGACTACGCCGCCGCCATCATCCCGGGCCGCACGAAGCTCGTCTTCGCCGAGACCATCGCCAACCCGAGCGGCGACATCGCGGACATCGCGGGTCTGGCCGACGTGGCGCATGCGGCGAGCATCCCCCTCGTCATCGATTCGACGATCGCGACGCCCTACCTGTGCCGGCCGATCGAGTGGGGCGCCGACATCGTCGTGCACTCGGCGACGAAGTTCTTGGGCGGGCACGGCACGACCCTCGGCGGCGTCGTCGTCGAGTCGGGGCGCTTCGACTGGTCGAACCACAGCTTCCCCCTGTTCGAAGAGACCGTCGCCCATTACGGCGGCCTCACCTGGTACGGCAACTTCGGCGAGTACGCCTTCCTCACGCGCTTGCGGGCCGAGCAGCTGCGCGACATCGGGCCGGCGCTCGCGCCGCACTCGGCCTTCTTGCTCGCGCAGGGCGTCGAGACGCTGCCGTACCGCATGCAGGCGCACGTCGACAACGCGCGCCGCGTCGCCGAATGGCTCGAGGCCGACCCGCGCATCGAGACGGTCAACTGGGCGGGCCTGCCCTCGCACCGCCACCACGAGCGTGCGGCGCAGTATCTGCCGCTCGGCCCGAGCTCGGTGTTCGGCTTCGTCGTGACGGGCGGCCGTGCCGTCGGCCAGGGCCTCATCGAGAACGTGAACCTCGCGAGTCACCTCGCCAACATCGGCGACGCGAAGACGCTCATCATCCACCCCGCCTCGACCACCCACGCGCAGCTCACCGAGCAGCAGCTCGTCGACGGCGGCGTGCACCCGGGTCTCGTGCGCCTCTCGGTCGGCATCGAAGACGCCGACGACATCATCTACGACCTCGACCAGGCGCTCGACGCCGCGCTGAAGGGGGCCCAGCGATGAGCGATGACACCGCCACCGTCACCCTCGCCAACGGGCTGACCTGCGACATCCCCGCGAACTCGCCGCTCGCGAAGCTGCTGCGCTCGCAGCGCACCTGGGTCGGGCCGTCCGCGAAAGAACGGCTGGGCATCCTGCGTCGCGCGAAGAGCATCGCCATCGTCGGCGCCTCGCCGAACCCGGCCCGCAGCTCGTACTTCGTCGGCACCTACCTGCAGCAGTCGAGCGACTACCGCGTCTACTTCGTCAACCCGAACGCTACCGAGATCCTCGGCGAGCCGGCCTACCCCGATCTCGCCTCGTTGCCCGAGGTGCCCGACATCGTCGACGTGTTCCGCAAGGCGAGCGATATCCCCTCGGTGATCGACGACGTGCTCGCGGTGGGCGCGCCGGTCGTGTGGGTGCAGCTCGGCATCTGGAACGAGGAGGCCGCGGTCTACGGCGAGTCGAAGGGACTCACCGTCGTCATGGACCGCTGCATCAAGGTCGAGCACGCCCGGTTCCACGGCGGCCTGCACCTCATGGGCTTCGATACCGGCGTCATCTCGGCGAAGAAGCAGGTGCGATAGCGGCAGGCGACGCCGGATGCGGGGCTAGGGTCGCACCATGAGCCTCAGTGCCGCATCCCGCACGCCCGTCGTCCTGCCCGCCGACGGTGGCGGCCTCTTCGACCTCGTCGGCGGCCTGCCGGTGCACCCGCTCGTGGTGCACGTCGCGGTCGTGGTGCTACCCGCGGCCGCCCTTGCCCTCATCGTCGTCATGGCCCTGCCGCGCGTGCACAGGCTCGTGCGCTGGGGAGTCGTGGCCGCGCTGGCCGTGGGCGCCCTTGCGGCGTGGGTGGCCGCGGAATCGGGTGAGGCTCTTGCCGATCGCGTGGGCGAGCCCGAGGTGCACGAGGAGCTCGGGGAGAACCTGCCCGCCATCGCCGGCATCACCGTCGTACTGGCCGTCATCTGGGCGGTCATCGCCGAGCTGTCGGCCCGGGCCTCGCGCCTCGCCACGACCACAGCGACGCCGCCCGCGCGCATCTGGCTCCCGTTGCGCATCGCCGCCTCGGTCGTGACCGCGGGCATGGCCGCGTACACGATCTACTACACGGTGCTCGTCGGCCACTCGGGCGCCGTCGCGACCTGGTTCGGCCGCGTCGGCGGATGACCGCGCGCCGTCGACGAACGGGGGCGGTCATCGCGGCGGTCGCCACCGCACTCGCCGCCGTCGCCATCGGGGTCGCGCTGCTGCTCGCACCGGCCCTGTGGCCGAGCCCGGCGCGCGGCCTGAACGCGGGGCTCGCATCCCTCACGCCGGAGGCCCCCGTGGTCGCCGTCGACGGGGCCGATCTCATCGACCGACGCTCAGGCGAGCGGCTGCAGCTGGTCGGGGCGAACTGGCCGGGCTTCGAGTACGCGTGCATCCAGGGCTGGGGCCTCAACGAGGGCGGGGCGACCGACGAGGCCGTCGCGTCGATGGTCGACTGGGGGTTCACGGCCGTGCGCGTGCCCCTCAACCAGCAGTGCTGGTTCGACGACCGGCCCGCGGTCGCCTTCGGCTCGGGCGAGCAGTACCGCAACGCGGTTCGCGCGTGGGTCGAGCGCCTCACCGACGCGGGGCTCATCGTGATTCTCGACCTGCACTGGAGCGCCCCCGCGCCCGCGCTCGCCGACGGGCTGCGGCCGATGCCCGACGTCGACAGCCCCCGTTTCTGGGCCGGGGTCGCCACCGACTACCGCAAGCACCAGGGAGTGCTGTTCGACCTGTTCAACGAGCCGCACAGCCGCTACGACCCCGATCGTGACCAATGGGCGTTCACCCTCGACTGGCAGTGCTGGGCGGTGGGGGGATGCTCACCGCCGCTCGAGAACGACCTCGCCGTCCCGCTCTCGGGGGATACCTATGCGGCCGTCGGCATGGCCGACCTCGTCGCCGCCGTGCGCGCGACGGGGGCCAATCAGCCCCTGCTGCTGAGCGGCATCGACTACGCCAACGATCTGCGCGGCTGGCTCGACGCCGCACCGGATGACGATCAGCTCATCGCGAGTCTGCACGCGTATCCCGGCAACCGCTGTGCCGATGAGGCCTGCTGGGCCGCCGACGTGGCGCCGCTCGCCGAGCGCGTGCCGGTGGTCATGGCCGAGTTCGGGCAGAGCGACGGCGGCGACCAGTACGTGCGGCGGGCTTTCACGTGGGCCGACGAGCACCTCTCGGGCGCGCTGGCGTGGGCGTGGTGGAGCATCCCCGCCGCAGAGTCGGAGCCCAACGCCGCCTTCTCGCTCGTCGACGACGCGCTGCAGGCCCGGGCGCCGTCAGGCACCGCCCTGCGCGAGCTGCTCGCAGCGCGCGAGCGCTGACGGGCGGCAACGACGGCGTCAGGCCCGGGCGAGCGCCGCGTCGGTCGCGAACAAGTAGTTGCGCGTTCCGAGCGTGACCGCCTCGGTGCGCACCCAGGTCTCGCGCACCCACGTGTACATGCCGTACTCGGGCCAGCGGCGGGCGATCTCGGCGACGACACCGGCCGCGTCGTTGCCGTAGCGCGCGAGGTGGCGGTCTTCGATCTCGAGCAGCAGGCTCGGCAGGTCACGCGTGATCGTGCGGGCGGCACCCTCGAGCACTTGCGGTTCGAAGCCCTCGACGTCGGCCTTGATGAACGTCAGCTTCTCGATCTGCTGCTCGTCGACCCAGTCGTCGATCGCCGTCGTCGGCGTGGGCCAGTGGCGCACGCGCTCGCCGGCACGGCCCGGGGCTGCGCCGTCGGTGAGGTGAGCGCGCCCGTAGATGGGCAGTCCGAGCACGATCGGCAGCCGCATCGTGAGCTCTCCCTGCTCGCGTCCGGCCGCGCTCGCCTTCACCGTGATCTGCGGTGCCGAGAGCAGGCGCTTCCAGCGGCGCAGAGTGCTCTGCTGTCGCGGATGCGGCTCGAACGAGTCGACGCGACCGGTCGGGCCCACGAGCCGCGCGAGCGGGATCGTGTACATGCCGTGCGCGGCGCCGATGTCGATGACGGCGTCGCCGCTGCCGATGATGGCGCGCAGGCCGCGCAGTTCGGGCTCAGCCCAGTTGATCCGGCTCGCGAGCATCATCGCCGCGTAGCCGAGGCGCAGCCGCGCCGTCGTGCCGTCCGTCATCCCGGTCATCAGATCGTCGAACCGCTAGTAGCGGTAGTGATCGACCTTGAAGGGACCGGCGGGATCCACGCCGATGTACTGCGCCTGGCGCGGCGTCAGCTCGGTGAGCTTCACGCCGAGCGCGTCGAGGTGCAGTCGCGCGACCTTCTCGTCGAGGAACTTGGGAAGAACGTAGACGCCGATCGGGTACTCATCGAGCTTCGTGTGCAGTTCGAGCTGTGCGAGCACCTGGTTCGTGAACGAGGCGCTCATGACGAAGCTCGGGTGCCCGGTGGCGTTGCCGAGGTTCATGAGCCGGCCCTCGCTGAGCACGAGGATGCTGCGGCCGGTCGGCAGGCGCCACTCGTGCACCTGCGGCTTGATCTCGATGCGCTCGGCGCCGGGCAGCGACTCGAGGCCGGCCATGTCGATCTCGTTGTCGAAGTGGCCGACATTGGCGACGATCGCGAGGTGCTTGAGAGCCTGCAGCTGGTCGACCGTCACGACGTTCTCGTTGCCAGTGGCCGTGACGAGGATGTCGATGTCGCCGATGACGTCGTCGAGGCGGGCCACCTGGTAGCCGTCCATGGCCGCCTGCAGCGCGTTGATCGGGTCGATCTCGCTCACGATGACGCGCGCGCCCTGACCGCGCAGAGCATCCGCCGAGCCCTTGCCCACGTCGCCGTAGCCGCACACGAAGACGGTCTTGCCGCCCATGAGCACGTCGGTCGCGCGGTTGAGGCCGTCGGGCAGCGAGTGCCGGATGCCGTACTTGTTGTCGAACTTGCTCTTGGTGACCGAGTCGTTGACGTTGATCGCCGGGAAGAGCAGCTTTCCGTCGCGGTGCAGCTCGTAGAGGCGGTGCACGCCCGTCGTCGTCTCCTCCGTCACGCCCAGGATGCCCTGGCCCATGCGGGTCCAGCGCTGCGGGTCGCTCTGCAGCGAGTCGCGCAGCACATCGAGCACGACGCGCCACTCGTGGCTGTCGCCCTCGGCCGCGTCGGGAACCGCGCCCGCGGCCTCGAACTCGGTGCCCTTGTGCACGAGCATCGTGGCGTCGCCACCATCGTCGAGGATGAGCGTCGGGCCCTGCGGCGCGCCGTTCTCGTCAGCACCGAAGTCGAAGATCTGCTGGGTGGCCCACCAGTACTCCTCCAGCGTCTCGCCCTTCCAGGCGAAGACGGGGGTGCCCTCGGGGCGCTCGGGCGTGCCGGTCGTGCCGACGACGACCGCGGCGGCGGCCTCGTCTTGCGTCGAGAAGATGTTGCAGCTGGCCCAGCGCACCTCGGCGCCGAGGGCGCGCAGGGTCTCGATGAGCACCGCCGTCTGCACCGTCATGTGCAGCGAGCCCGCGATGCGAGCGCCCTTGAGCGGCTGGTGCGGCCCGAACTCCTCGCGCAGGCTCATGAGGCCCGGCATTTCGTGCTCGGCGAGGCGGATCTGGTGACGACCGGCTTCGGCGAGGCCGAGGTCGGCGACGCGGTGCGCGACCCCGTTGCGGGTGTCGACGGAGAGGGCGGCGGGCCGCGCGGGGATGTCGATGCTCATGCTCACATTCTGACAGCAACCGGGCTGGAGTTACGCCGAGGAGTCGGACGCTCTCAGCGATTCGAGAGCGGCGAGAATGAGGTCGAGACCGACGAGGAATTCCGCCTGGGGGTCGTAGCCCGCCGCCAGGAGCCCCTCGGCCGACTCACGCAGATACGGGAACTGCTCGGCGGGCAGCTGCGGCAGGTAGACGCTCTCGGTCATGTCGGCAAGCCCGTCGGCGGTATCGAATGGGAGGCTCGCCTCCTGGAGCGCGAATCCGTACACGTAGCTGTTGAGCAACCAGTTGGCGTGCGTCGCCGTCACGATCGAGAAACCGGCCCGTCTCAGACACGCAGTGAACGCTTCGCGGTGCCGCAGATTGGCCGGCCCGGGCGTCGTCCGCGACTCCATGAGCCCGATCGCCCAAGGGTGCCGGGCGAGCACCGTGCGGGCCGAGACCGCTTGTCGCCGCATCGCTGACTGCCAGTCGATCGCCTCGGCGGGCAGCTCGATCTCGTCGAACACGACGTCGATCATGGCGTCGAGCAACTCGTCCTTGCTCGCCACGTAGTGGTACAGCGACATCGCACCGGCACCGAGCTCGCTGGCCAGACGACGCATGCTGAGCCCCTCGACCCCCTCGCGGTCGGCGAGCCGGATCGCTTCGGCGACGACCCTCGTCGTGCTGAGCCCCGCGTCGGACCCGACGGGGCGTTCTCCGCTCGCTGGCACCCCGTTCCTCTCGCTCGACTGGTCGATGGGCTTGACAATCGTACAGCGTACGGGTCATAGTACGGCGTACGACGTACGGTGTACGAAACTCACCGTGCCCCGACCGGAATCACTCGCGCCAGAAGGAAGAACGATGACCGCCCGAACGACCACCTCGACACCCCTCGACGCCGCTCCGATGTCGGTGCGGGGGAAGCTCGCCTCCGCGTGGGGGAGCCTGATCTTCCTCATCCTCTACATCGACTACTTCCACCTGTACCAGCCGGGTGAGATCGACTCCATCCGCAACGGCGTCATCTTCGAGTTCGCCATCAGCGGCGCCCTCATGAGCGTCTTCTTCGTGATCATCGCGCTGCCGGGCCTCATGGTGCTGCTCTCGGCGGCACTGCCCGCGCGAGCGAACCGCATGACGAACCTGGTCTTCACGTCGCTCTACATCCCGCTGATCGTCTTCAACGCGGCGGGAGCGACGCCGGACTACGCCTTCTACTACGTGCTCACCATCGGCGTCGAACTGGCGATCATGGTCTACATCCTGCGCACCGCCGCCCGGTGGCCCCGCGTTGCCGCCGTCGCGGTCGAGAAGTAGGGCGGGGATGATGACGAAGCGCTTCGTGGGCGTGACGGCGATCACGCTCGCGCTGTCGATGGTGGCGCAGAACATCATGTTCGCGGTGACGGGCGCTCCCGGCTATGGGGATCCGATCGACACGGTCATCGCGTGGCACGAGCAGAACCGGGCTGTCGTCGCGATCGCGGTCGCGCAGGAGGCCGTGCACGTGCCGCTGCTGCTCGGAGTCCTGGCAGGCCTTCACGGGATCATCGGGCGACGCGGGGGCGCTGGAGCAGACTGGTCGCGCCTCGCGATGCTCGCGGGCGCCACCGTCGCGGCGATCCTCGCCCTCTACAGCGTCACGTGGATCGGAGCGGTGCTCGTCGCCGCCGAGAGCGCCGACGCCCGGGCGCTGTTCTCGATGCTCTGGCAACTGCATGCTGCGGCATTCGCCCTGTCGCTGCCGGCTCTCGGCGTCACCATGATCGCGGTCGCGCTCGCGACCCACCGCAGCGGGCTGAGCCGGCCCTGGCAGCGATTGCTCACCCTCACGGGCGGTGTCCCGCTCCTCGCCGTCGGCGCGTTCAGCCTCGACATCGCAGCCGGCTCGCCGATGCTCCTCGTCGGACTCCCGGGCCTCGCCGTCTGGATCGTCTGGCTCCTCGTCACCGGCGTCCGGATGCTGCGGGCGGGCGGTGCCGACGGCTCGGTCCGCGCATCCACCGGGACCGGAGGACGGTAATGGGACCGACCTCGACGCCAGCCGCGACGGCGACCGGACCGCGACCGTCGACGCCCCGGGCGTCGGCGCGGAGGCGCAGCGGGTGGCCCGCGGTCACCGGCCTCCTGCTGCTCAGCGCACTCCCCATCCTGGGAGGCGCTCTTCGGCTTGAAGAACTGGGCACCGACCCCACGAGCGCGCCCTCGTCGCCCGCTCTCACGGTCGCGATCGTGGCGCACATCGTGGGAATGAGCGTGTACTGCGTCCTCGGCGCGTTCCAGTTCTCCCCCGCGCTGCGGGGACGCCGCGCGTGGCACCGCCGCGCCGGTCGACTGCTGATCCCCGCCGGGATGATCGGGGCGCTCGCGAGCATCAGCCTGGCGGTCTTCTTTTCCGGGCCCCCCGAGGGGTTCGCTCTGGCGATGGTGCGAATCGCCTTCGCCGTACCCATGCTGGTGTTCCTGGTGCTGGCGACGATCGCCATCGTGCGACGCAGGTTCGTCGCTCACGGAGCGTGGATGACGCGCGCCTTCGCGATCGCCGTCACCGGCGGAACCCAGGCGCTCGTGCTCATCGTGTGGTCGATGCTCGGCGGCGAGACCTCCGTCGTGAGTGAGACCTGGCTCGTCGGCGTGGGCTTCCTGATCAACAGCATCGTCGCGGAGGTGATCATCGGGCGCCGGGTCGGGTCTCGAGTTCGGGGCACGTCGGTGCCCGGCGGTCAGCCCACCTCGCCGAGCGCGCTGTAGCGCACGATCTGCCACCCGTTCGGCGCCGAGAGCCGCTCGGAGTGCCGCTCGCAGAGGTCATAGCTGTGCGGCTCGGGCCGAGCGCTCAACGGCCCGAGCACGGCCATCGAATCGGCGTAGACGTAGGTGAGCGTGCGGGCCGCGGGCTCGCTGCACGCCACCTTGCTGCACGGTCGACCGATCATGGTTCTCACAGCATACGGCGGGCCCGCACCACCACGACGATAGGCTGGGCGCGTGGCACGAGCACCCCGCACCCCGAGTGCGCGGGCCCGCGCCCGCCACGGCCGCACCGGACGCTCGCCCGTCACCGGGCCGCACCTCCCGCTCGCCCACACGCGGCGCGACCTCTTCGAGACCGCCGTGCAGTCGACGGCCGATTACCTCGTCGACCTGTGGCCCGATGAGCTCGCAACGCTGCGCATCGATGTCACGCCGATGCCCGATCAGCCGCTCGGCGTGCGCGGCGTCGCCCGCTGGCGGGTCGTGCCCGAGCAGAGCCTCGTGGTGCTCTTCCGCATCCCCATCGAGCGCATGAGCCGGCTGCACCGCGACGACGACTGGCACCGGCGCCTCATGGTCGAGAGCTGCGTGTTCCGCGCCGTGGGCGAACTCATCGGCAAGGACCCATGGGATCTGGCGCCGGAGCGCTTCCGCCACTGGTGAACGGCGTGCCCCGTCAGCGCGGGAAGATCGTGAGCGCGCTGCCCGCCGCGGGCGGCGGGAGGACGCGCGAGCCCGCGAGCAGGCCCGGGCCGCGATAGCTCAGGCTCGCGTGCACGGGGGCCGTCGAGCTCAGGCGCAGCCCCGTGTTCGCCGGCGAGGGCACGACGACCCCGCCGCCCGCGGGCACCGACACGACGCGGCCGTCGACCGTCACCTCGGCCGCGCCCTCCGGTGCCACGAGATGCAGCACGGCGGCGCCCGCGTCGTCGAGCGGGGCGACCGCGGTGAGCACCTCGACTCCCGCCTCGAGCACGAGGCTCGGTGTGAACCACTCGACGTCGATCGCGTCGGCGGTCGCGGTGCTCGTGCGCGCCGCTACGACGATGGGCTCGTCGGACTGCACGATGACGCCGTACTCGCCGTCGGCCAGCAGCGTGATGGGCAGGTCGAGCACGGTCCCGGCCTCGAGCACGGCCTCGGTCGCCAGACCGACCCCGCCATCCTGGGCGACGAGGGTCACCGTCACCGCGGCGTCCGCCTCACCGGGTGCGAGCATCCGCAGAGCGGTGAGGCCGTCGACGCCGCCGTCGACCGTCGACCGCTCGAGCACCAGCTGGCCGCCGATCACCGGCAGGCCGGCGATGACATGACGTTCGGCCGGCTCGGCGAGCGGCGTCACGATGCTGAGGCCGCTCGGCGTCAGCCCGCGCACGATCGAGGTCTGCAGCGTCGCCGCGACCGACCCGCCCGTGCTCGCCACCTGCACGACGGGCGAGGGCTCGTCGACGGCGAGACCGGCGAGCGGCACCACGCGTTGCGCGCCCGCGGGCACCGTGATGCCGGAGGTTCCGGGCGCCTCGAGGGGGCCCGTCGCACCCCACAGGCGCAGGTCGACGGTCGCATCGACGTCGTCGGCGTTGGTCAGCACGACCCACGAGGTGCGACCGACCGTGGTGGCCCCGCCCACGAGCCAGGCGCTGCGCGTGGGGGCGAGGCACTCGGCCGCCGCGAGCCCCGCGACCTCGGGCGTGGCGGCGATCACCGACTGGCTGGCGGCGAGACCCTCACCGGGCGCCTCGCGCGGCAGCGTCACGACGACCGCGCCACCGTCGATCGCATCGCTCGTCGAGATGCGCGACTCGACGAGCCCCTCGCCGACGCTCCGCCGACGGTCGGCGGCGACGGACGTCAGTTGCGGATCGGCGCCGCGCGTCAGCCCGAGGGCGGCCCCCGCGCACACGAGCGACTGGTCGGGCCGGTCGGGCTGCACGGCGACCGACGGGATGACGGGCGCCGACGTCGGTGCTGGCACGAGCAGCACGCCGGCACCGAGCGTCACGGCGGCTCCTGCCGCGACGAGGGCGAGGGATGCCCGGCCGCCGGCCGCGAGCAGCCGCGACCCGCGCCCGCTCGTCGCCGGACGTCGCGGAGCGGCGTCGACCGGGGCGGACGGGACGGCACCGGGTGTCAGCGCGTCGGGTGTCGGTGCGTCGGGGTGCACAGCGTCACTCATCGTCATCACCCGCCTCGAAGGTCGACGCGGGCGTGTCATCGGCGCGCAGATCGGCGCGGGCACGACGCGGCCGCAGGCTCGTGGGCACCGCGAGCAGCAGGGTGAGGGCGAGAATTCCGAGCTGCACGGCCAGCACGATCGCGCTCGAGGCCGGCCGCTCAGGCTCCGCCGTGCGCGAGGTGTCGTCGGGCACGACCCTCCACAGCTGGCCAGCATCCGCCGCGCCGACGGGAGCCAGCACGGCGTTGCCGTCGAGCGCCGCGGTGATGCCGTCGACGGTCGAGCCCGCGACGCCCGGGTCGGCCTGCTCGAGCAGCACGAAGCGCGCCTCGAGGGCGTCGAGCTCGGGCGCGACATCGCGACCGCTCGGCGCCGCGAGGTTGCCGGCCAGCAGTGCGAGCGCCTCGGCCGCGGGCGCAGGCCCGTCCCCGGCTAGCACCGCAGTGGCCTCGACCGTGCGCTGCGCGATGAGCGTTGCGCCCGCTCCGCGCTCGAGACGCACTGCGAGGCCGCCCTCGACGGGCGTGAGCACGATCGTGCCGAGCGCCGGATCACGCTGCGCTTCGGCCGCGACGAGCGCCGGCAGCGTACTGGGCTCGCTCGGTGTGACGGCCGTGCCGCCCGTCGCGGCGACGACCACGAGCGGGGCGATGGCCAGCGCGGACGCGATGACGGCGACACCGGCGAACCCGCCACCGACCGCGCGGGCCGCACGGTGACGCGGCGCGGCCTGCAGGCCGTCGAGGGCGATGCCCGCCGCGAGCGCGAGCCCCATGCCGAGCAGGCTCAGCGCCGGAGCCGTGTCGAGCAACACGGGTCGACCCTCAGCGACCGACACCGAGATGCCTGCGACGGCCCACGCCGTCACGAGGCCGAGCGCCGCGAGCACGAGCGGCACGATGCCGCGGCGCCCCTCGGGAAGGGCCGTGCCGAGCAGCGCGAGCACCACGAGCGGCGCGGCGAGCACCGCGAGGGCGACGAGCAGCGCCGTCGCCCCGACACCCGGCAGCAGGGCGGTCAGCGGCGCGAGCACGAGTTCGGGCGCCGGCCAGCCGAGCAGCAGGGTCGGAGCCGAGACCGCTCCGGGCGGGGCGGGGAGCCCCGGGTCGGCGAGGAGTCCCCCCGGCGTGCCGCGGCGCAGCTGGTCGACGACGAGCGGCGCGAGCAGGGCCGCGGTGGGCACGACGAGCGTCAGCAGCCGGCCGGCGCGACGAGGGTTGGCGAGCATCCACACCACCCACGCGATGAGCAGAGCCGGTAGCAGGCTCGGGGCGCTCGCGACGACGACCGCTCCCGTCAGGCCAGCCACGGCGGCGGCGCTCCACGACCGGGGGGCGCGCGCCGCGCTCACGATGAGCCAGGGCAGCGCGAGGTGAGCGATGACGGCCGCCGGGCGACCGAGGGCGAGCGCGCTGAGCAGCGCGGGCGAGAAGGCCCACACCAGGGCGACGACGAACGCCGGCACCGGGCGGCGCACGACCGCGGCCGCGGCCCACCAGCCGCCGAGTGCCGCAAGCGGCAGCGCAGCCACCCACAGCACGACGAGCGAGAGCGAGGGCTGCCACGGGGTCAGCACACCGAGCAGCGCGAGCACGAAGGCGAAGGGATCAGCGGCACCCGCACTCGAGCCTTCGAGACCGGCGAGCAGGCTCGCCACGTCGGGGGCGAGCGGCGCGAGCGCCCCGCCGAGCAGTGCCGGCGCACCGAGCAGCGGAGCCGACGCGATCACGCCGACGAGCGCGGCCACGGCGACGGCCGCAGCCCCGCCGGGAAGGAAGTCGGGGCGCGGCGGCCGATCGTCCTCCTGCGCGCTCACCTCAGCGTCGCGGGCGATGGCGCGGCGGCGCCGCACCTCGTCGGGCGGGAGGCGCAGCGGGTCGATCGCGCCCCAGCCGAGCGTGCGCCCGCGGGCGAGGCGACGGCGCGCGCTCGGCACGGCACCGCCCGAGAAGGCCACAGCGAGCGCCGCCGCGAACTCGGCCCCGACGAGCGTGGGCCGTTTGCGCAGCAGGTGACCGAGCGCGCGCGCGACCGCGAGCGACACGAGGCTCAGCCAGTGCAGCGGCACAGCCGCGGCGGGCGCGTACACGAGTCGCCGGTGCAGCTGAGCCGTGCGGCGCAACCGGGCGTGCGTGCGCGCCGAAACGGGGCGCGGCGCCGCACCGGGCCGAGCGGCCAGCGCCGACCCCTCGTGCACGAACACGCGCGCCTGGGGCACGCCGATCACGCGGTGCCCCGCGAGCCGGATGCGTACGCACAGGTCGAGCGCGGCATCGACCGAGGGCAGGGCCGGGTCGAAGCCCTCGACCGCGTTGTAGACGGTGCGGCGCACGAGCAAGCCCGCCTCGCCCATCGCCAGCACGTCGCTCATGCGGTCGTGCTGCGCCTGGTCGAGCTCGCGCTCGGCGAAGCCGATCGAGGCGCCCCAGCGCGTGAGAGTCTCGCCGTAGCCCGCAATCACGGTCGGGTGCTCGGCCTCGAGCTGCTTGGGGCCTGCAGCCGCCACGGAGGGCGCGATCTCGACGGCCGCGAGCAGCCGCTCGAGCGCGCGCGGGTCGGGCACGGTGTCGTGCCGCAGCAGCCAGAGCCACTCATCGACCCCGCCGTAGGGCGACGAGGTCGGCTGCGGCACGGGCACGGCGGCGAGGCCGCGGTGCACCAGTTCGCCGAATCCGAGCCCCGACGATGCGGTGACGAACTGGGTGGGGTTCGCGGCGGCGAGCTGGCTCGTCACGGCGTCGGCGCCCGCGGCGTCGACGACCACGAGCAGGTCGGGGCGGCGGCTCTGCTGGGCCAGGGCATCCAGGGTCTGCTGCAACGCCTCGCCCCCCCGGCGGGCGGCGACGATCGCGATGACTCGGGGCTGCACCCTCTCGACCCTCAACGGCGGCGACGCTACGCGGCGGCGGACGCGGTCGCGGCGGTCACGCGCGGCGGCGAAGCTTGCGGCGCTCGCGCTCGCTCAGCCCGCCCCAGATGCCGAACCGCTCGTCGTTCTGCAGCGCGTACTCGAGGCACTCGGCCTTCACCTCGCACGTCGTGCAAATCTTCTTCGCGTCGCGGGTCGAGCCGCCCTTCTCCGGGAAGAACGCCTCCGGGTCCGTCTGCGCGCAGAGGGCGTCGGCCTGCCAGGCGAGCGCGGTGTCGTCGTCGTCGACCGAGCGCGGGCGCCGAACGCCCGGGACGCCGAGGCGGACGGGGTCGACGAACCAGTCTCCAGGAACGGTGTTCCGGTACTCGCTCATGCTCAGACTCCCTCCCCCACGCGACCCCCGGTGCGCGGGATGCCCTAATTACACTCGTGTCATTCGCTCGCGTCAAGTCGCGGATAGTAAAAGGTTCGACTCGCTATTCAGAGTTGCGACGCGCCGCAGAGAACGATAGAAGGGCGAGCGAAGCTCAGACGGATGCCCGGCGCGCGTCCCACGCCGACCGCACCATCTGCTCGAGCGTGTGGCGCATTTCCCAGTCGAGATCGCGCGCCGCGAGCTCGCCGCTCGCCACGATGCGGGGCGGGTCGCCGGGCCGGCGCTCGGCCAGCTCGGGCTCGAAAGCGATGCCGGTGACGTGCGCGACCGCATCCATGATCTGCCGCACCGACACCCCGTCGCCCGAGCCGAGGTTGTAGGCGGGCTCGATGGACTGCCCTGCCTCGAGGCGGCGCGCCGCCTCGACGTGCGCGAGGGCGAGATCACTCACGTGGATGTAGTCGCGCACGCACGTGCCGTCGGGCGTCGGGTAGTCGGTGCCGTTGATGCGGGGCACGCGACCCTCGACGAGCGCGTCGAAGACGAGCGGGAAGAGGTTGTGCGGACTCGTATCGCGCAAGGCCGGATCGCCCGAGCCGACGACGTTGAAGTAGCGCAGGCTCGTGTGCCGCAGGCCGACCGCGACCTCCTGGTCGCGCAGCAGCCACTCGCCGATGAGCTTCGACTCGCCGTAGGGGCTCGTCGGGCTCTTGGGCGTGTCCTCGGTGACGAGATCGACATCCACGGCGCCGAACACGGCGGCCGAGGAGGAGAACACGCAGCGCTGCACCCCCGCGCGCTCCATCGCGCCGAGCAGCACCGCCATGCCCGTCACGTTCTGCTCGTAGGTGTGCAGCGGGCGCTGCACGCTCACGCCCGCGTACTTGAAGCCCGCCACGTGGATGACACCCGCGACCGCGTGATCGGCGAGCGCCGCCTCGACCGCGCGGGCGTCGAGCACGGATGCGCGCACGAAGGGCACCCCCTCGGGCACGAAGGCGGCGTGCCCGCTCGAGAGGTCGTCGAGCACGACGGGGGCCATGCCCGCCGCCGAGAGAGCGCGCACGACGTGCGCGCCGATGTACCCGGCACCGCCGGTCACCAGCCAGGTCGAGGAGGACATGCGTCCCACGCTATCGCTCGGTAGAGTCGAAGCTCCGCGCTGCGACGACCTCACCCCGCGTCGCCCCGACCGTTGGAGCACCCGCCCGTGTCAGAGCTGACCGTCTCGTCGACCGCGCAACGCCGCGACGACGGGCGGGTCATCATCACCACGCGCCTGACGGGCACCGACGACGCGCTGCCCGAGGTCGAGATGTCGCTGCCGCCGCGCGCCCGGCTCGACGACCTCACCCCCGTCGACCTCGGCAACGTCTCGCTCGCCATCGGCATGCTCACCGCGATGCGCCGGGGCGCCACGCTGCGACTCGAGCAACCCGCCTCGCCGACCCTGCTCGCGAGCATGCCGCAGTACCAGGCCGTGTTCACGACCTGGTACCCCGAGCTGCTGCAGCGAATCGAGGTGCACGCCGAGGCCGGCATCGACGAGCGCCCGCGCGGGGCCGGCGAGGCCACCTTCTTCACCGCGGGAGTCGACTCGTTCGACACCCTGCTGCAGAACAGGGCCACCATCACCGCGCTGATCTATGTCAGTGGCTTCGACATCCCGCTCACGCGCCCGGATGCGCTCGACCGCACGCGACAGCACCTCGTGGCGGTCGCCGAGGCCGCGCAGGTGGAGCTGCTCGAGGTCGAGTCGAGCATCCGCACGCTCTTCGCCGGCGTCGGCGATTGGGGGCGCATGACCCACGGCGCGGCGCTCGCCTCGGTCGCGCTCGCCCTGGCGGCGCTCGGCATCGGCACGGTGCGCATCCCCTCGGGCAAGAGCTACGCCCAGATCGACCCCTGGGGCAGCCAGCCGCTCATCGATCCGCTCTGGTCGACCGAGGTCATGCGCGTCGTCCACGACGGGGCCGATGCCCCGCGCACGGGCAAGATCGCGCGCATCGCGCACGAGCCGCTCGTGCACGAGCACCTCCGGGTGTGCTGGGTGCAGTTCGACGCCGACAACTGCGGTCACTGCATCAAGTGCTCGCGCACGCGACTGCTGTTCGAGGCGGTCGACGCGGGGCACCTGCTGCGCACCTTCCCCGGCACGATCTCGCTCGCGAGCATGCTCGACGACGGCTTCCGCGGCGCGAACGACGTCTTCAACGCCCGCCTCGTCGCGGCGGCCCTGCAGCGCAACCCTCGCACCGAGCGCTACGGCGCGCTCCTCGCCGACCGCGTGCGGTACGTGAGCCGCCGGTACCCGCTCCACGAGGGCGAGACGCTGCCGCCGCGCGACCTCGCCCACCGCCTGACCCTGCGGCTCGCGCAGCGCCGGGCCCGTCGCCTCGAACGGCGATCGCCCCTGCCGAGCCCCCCGCTCCCCCGCGCATGACCCTCGACGCGCGGGTCGAGCTGCACCGAGACGGCGATGATCGCCTCGTGCTGACGACCCGCGTCGAGGGCGAGGGCGCCACCATCGCCCCCCTCGCGCTGACGCTGCCCGAGGGCACGAGCGAGCGGGACCTGAGCGAGGTGCACCGTGGCACGATCGCGCTCGCGACCGGCCTTCTGCCCGCGATGGCGGCCGGGCGGGCGCTGCGCGTCGAACTGCCGGTGTCGGCCCGCCTGCTCGACGGGCTCGAGCAGTTCCAGCGCATCCAGGCCGCCTGGTTCCCCGACGCCGTCACCGCGGTGCCGCTCATCGCCGAGGGCCAGCCCCTGCCCGCGCACCCTGCGCCGCGCACGGCGGCCTTCTTCACGGGCGGCGTCGACTCGTTCTTCACCATGCTGCGGCATCGCGAGTCGATCGATGCGGGCATCTACGTCGACGGGTTCGACGTGCCCCTCGAGCAGGGCGCCATGCTCGCGCGCGTCCACGGCGAGCTCGACCAGATCGCCCGACGGCTCGATCGGCCCATGCTCACCCTGCGGTCGACGGCGCGCGCTGCCGGCACGACCGAGGTCGACTGGGGCTACCTCGGGCATGGCCACGCGCTCGCCGCGACGGGCCTCGTGCTCGGGGCGCTCGGCTGGTCGACCGTGCTCATCCCGTCGACGGCCTCCTACAACACGCTCAACCCGTGGGGCTCGCACCCGCTGCTCGACCCGCTCTGGTCGACCGAAGCGACCGAAGTCGTGCACGACGGCGCCGGCAGCGAGCGCAGCGGCAAGGTCGCGGCGATCGGTCGGGATGAGATCGTGCGCGACCATCTTCGGGTGTGCTGGGAGCGCTTCGACGCCCTGAACTGCTCGCGCTGCGAGAAATGCCTGCGCACCATGAGCCTGCTGCTCGCGACCGGCGATCTGCCGCACGTGCGCACCTTCCGCCGCCCGCGATCGCTCGTGCCCCTCGCCCGCCGGCCGCTGCACGCCGAGGAGCACCGCACCTACGCGATCATGGCCGCGCGCGCGCTGCAGCGCACGGGTCGGCACCGCCGGCTCGCCCGCGCCTTCGAGGCCGCCGCCGAGACCTATCGCGTCGAACGGGCAGGCGGGCGGCCGTCGCTCGTGCAGCTGCTCGAGCGACTGCCGCCTCCGCGTCTGCCGCAGGAACTCGACCGATCCGCGGTGCTGGCGGTGCGGCCGTCGACGATCGTGAGCGGGGGCGCGACGGCGCCGCGCGTGACGGTGGCGATCGGGATGACGGGGCTCGGCATCCCCGAATCGGTCTCGGCCACTCTTTCGCGGGCGATCGACCCGACCGACACGACGCTGCCGGGCGACCTCGCCCTGCTGCTCGGGCTCCTGCCAGCGATGCTGCTGGGCGCCCCCCTGCAGGTCGAGCAACCCGTGTCGGCGCGCCTGCTCGCACATGTCGCGAGCGCGCAGGACGTGCTCGCGAGCTGGTACCCCACGTGGGTCGACCGTGTGGCCGTGCACGCCGATGCGGGCCCACCCTCCCCCGCGGGCCGCGGCGCCGTGCTGCTGGTCGACGAGTCGAACGCCGCCATCGCGTCGGCGCTCGCGCGGCGCGGGAAGGTCGCGGCGCTCAGCCCCCTCGCGACCGCGGATGCCGCGATCGCCTCTGCCGCGGGCCACCACCACGAGTCCCCGTCGGCGGTCGCCGAGGCGCTCGGGGCCGCGATCGGCGCCCCCGTGGTGCGACTCGATCCCCTCGCCGTCGCCCTGCTCGGCGGTGTGCTCGACCGCGACCGGCTGCTGCGCGGCATCGAAGTCGGCGTGCAGGCCCGGTTGCTCGGCGCACTCGGCTACGGTGAGCTGCTCGTCGCCGCCCCCCGTCACGCCCGCGCGCTGCGCCCCGCGGGCTCGCACCCGATCGTCGATCCGCTGTGGAGCACCGAGCGGCTGACGGTGCGGCACGTCGATCTCGACCGACCCGAGCTCGAGCGCGACACGATCGCCGCACGCATCGTCGACGGAGTCAGGCGGGGTTCGCCGTCGCGATGAGCAGGGTGCCGGAACCCTCGACGAGCAGCTGCTCGACCTCGTCGATGTACACCGATTCACCCTGCCGCAGACGCTCCTCGCCCTCGAGCAGGCACTCGCCCGCGATCACGATCGCGATCGCGGGCCCGGAGAGCGGAACCCGCTCTGCCGCCGCGTCGGCCACGACCACCTGCACCGCGAAGTCGGGAACATCGGGCCGGTAGACCGCTCGACGCCCCTCGATCGAGGGCACCATGCGCGGGGCGGGCAGCGGAGTGAAGTCGACGACGCTCAGCAGCTCGTCGATGTCGATGTGCTTGCTCGTCAGGCCGCCGCGCAGCACGTTGTCGCTCGTCGCCATGACCTCGATGCCGAGACCGTCGAGGTAGGCGTGCAGGTTGCCGGCGGGCAGGTACAGCGCCTCGCCGCGCGCGAGCCGCACGGTGTGCATGAGCGTCGAGATCGCGACCCCCGGATCGCCCGGGTAGGCGTTCGCGAGCACGCGCACGGTGCGGGCGGTCGGCGCCTCGGCGAGCACACTCCACTGCTGGAGCGCCGCGATGACCGCGTCGACCTCGGGGCCACGACCCAGAAGCCACGGCACCGCGACGCGCAGCGCCGACTCGTCGCCGAGGCGATCGATGAGCGGGGCGAGGCGCGCATCGCCGATGGCCGCGAGCTCGGAGCGTGCTTCGGCGACGGGGCGGAATCCGCACAGGGCGAGGAACGGCTCGCTGAGCGCGACGATCATCTCGGGCTTCGCATTGTCGTCGCGGTAGTTGCGGTACGGCGCGTCGACGGGGATACCGGCCGCATTCTCCCGCGCGAAGCCGGCACGCGCCTGCTCGGGCGTGGGGTGCGCCTGCAGCGACAGGGGCGCGGCCGCGGCGAGGATCTTGACGAGGAAGGGCAGCGAGGCGGCGGGACGGTGCTCGGCGAGCCAGGCCGCGAGTGTCGTGGTCGGGGTCTCGACGAGGCGGGCGGGCGACCCGGGGTGCGTGCCGAGCCACACCTCGGCCTCGGGCTGGCCAGACGCGGGAGTGCCTCGGAACCCGGCGATCGCGTCGAGCGAGCCCCAGGGATACGGACGGGGATCGTTGGTGATGCGCAGCAGCACGGGAACCTCTCGACGGGGCGGCTCGGGCAGGCACAGGCTACTCCTGCCGTGCAGACCATGTTCGCAGACGGAACACCCCCCACTTGGGGCCATCGACCGCGATGGGGGCTCCGAAGTACCATGAGCACGCACAGTCGACGGGGGGTTCGCTCGTGCAGTATTCGCGTTTCATGGGGCTCACGGCCGGGCTCACGACCATCGTCGTGCTCGGCTCGCTCATCGCGCCCGGCCCCGCGACCGCCCAGTCGACCGCGCTGCCCTCCACCGACGGCGAGACGAGCGCCTACCTCGTCGAGGTCGCCGAGAACGCCGCTGGGCGCGCGGCGGAGCAGGCGGTGATCGCCGAGGGCGCGCTCGTCGAGCAGTACGAGCAGGTCATCGAGGGCTTCACCGCCGAGCTGACCGAGGAGCAGGCGGCCGCACTCGACGCGCTGCCCGGCGTCGTCGATGTCGTCGAGCACGTCGCCATCCGCCCCGGAACAACACAGCCGTCGGCGCCGTGGGGGCTCTCACGCCTCGACAGCGACAGCGCCACGAGCGACGGTCAATACACCTACCCCGACTCGGGCGGATCGGGCGTGCGGATCTACGTCGTCGACACGGGCGTCTCGCCGAACTCGACGCAGTTCGGCTCGCGCCTCGTGTCGGGCCGCAACTTCGCCACCGACCGCGGAGCCGTGCCCAACTCGAGCACCGCCGACTGCGGCAGCGGGCACGGCACCCACGTGGCCGGCACGGCCGCGAGCGCGAGCTACGGCGTGGCCAAGGCCGCGACGATCGTGCCGGTGCGCGTCTTCACCTGCTCCGGCACCGGGTCGACGATCGAACTGCTCGCCGCGCTCGACTGGATCATGACGCAGCCCGCCGGGGTCGTGAACCTCAGCCTCGTCACGAGCAGCGTCTTCGCCCCGCTCGACGACCGCATCCAGACCGTTGTGGACGACGGGCACCTCGTGGTCGTCGCCGCCGGCAACGACGCCAAAGACGCCTGCACGGTGTCGCCCGCGGGCGCGCCGAACGCCATCACGGTGGGGGCGACGACGTCTCAGGATGCCCGCTCCAGCTTCTCGAACTTCGGAACGTGCGTCGATCTCTTCGCCCCGGGCTCGAGCATCACGTCGGTCGACTGGAACTCCAGCTCGCCGATGACGATGAGCGGAACATCCATGGCCTCACCGCACGTGGCCGGTATCGGCGCGCTCGTGATGAGCCAGAACCCGGGGCTCACGCCCGCGCAGGTTACGAGCATGATCGTGGCGGGCGCGCAGACGGGCGTCGTCACGAGTGCGGGCACCGGATCGCCGAACCGCCTGGCCCGCGTCAGCTTCCTGCCGCTGCGGCCCGGATCGCTGACCGGCATCTCGTCGAGCATCGACGAGCAGGCGCGCGTGAGCGTGGCCTGGCAGGCTCCTGCCGCGCAGACCGGCCTCGTCGTCACCGACTACGCCATCGAGTACAAGCCGGCCTCGTCGTCGACCTGGTCGCGCGTGAATGACGGCACGAGCACGACGACGTCGTACACGTTCTCGTCGCTCGCGGAGGCCACGACCTACGACGTGCGGGTCGCCGCCGTGAGCGGCACCGGCCTCGGCGCCTGGTCGACCGTGCAGGCGACGGCTCCGCGACTCTCGCCCACGGCCGTCAGCACGCTGACCGTCGTCGACACGACCTGGAACTCGCTCTCGCTCAGCTGGTCGGCACCCGAGACGGCGGGTGCGAGCGACGTCATCGACTACCAGGTGCAGTACTCGGGCGACAACGGCACGACCTGGTACACCGTCGATGATGGCGTCGGCACGGCAACCACCGCGACCATCACCGGCCGCCTGTCGAACCGCACCTACCTCATGCGCGTGCGCGCCCTCAACGACGGCTACACGGGCGCCTGGGCGAGCGTCTCCGGCGCGACCCGCTCGGTGCTTCCCGGCGCGGTGACCGGGCTCACCGTCACGGGCGTCACGACCTCGAGCATGTCGATCAGCTGGACCGCCCCGGCGTGGACGGGATCCAGCGCCATCCGCGACTACCGCGTGCAGTTCTCGGGCGACAACGGCAAGACCTGGTACACCTTCAACGACGGCGTCGGCACCGGCACGACCGCCACCATCACCGGCCGCATGTCGAACCGCACCTACCTGCTGCGCGTCGCGGCGGTCAACGCCTCGTACACCAGCGCCTACGCGAAGGTCACCACCAAGACCCTCTCGGTCTCGCCCGGCGCCGTCACCGGGCTCACCGTCACGGGGGTCACGACCTCGAGCATGTCGATCGCCTGGACCGCGCCGACCTACTCGGGATCCAGTGCCATCCGCGACTACCGCGTGCAGTTCTCCGGCGACAACGGCAAGACCTGGTACACCTTCACCGACGGCGTCGGCACCGGCACGACCGCCACCATCACCGGCCGCATGTCGAACCGCACCTACCTGCTGCGCGTCGCCGCCGTGAACGCCCGGTACACCGGCGCCTACTCGAGAGTCACCACCAAGACCCTCTCCGTCTCACCCGGTGCCGTCACGGGGCTCACCGTCACCGACGTGACCTCGACCTCGATTGCGCTCGGCTGGACGGCCCCCTCGTGGAGCGGCTCGACCGCGGTGCGCGACTACGACATCCAGTTCTCCGGCGACGGCGGCAAGACCTGGTACACCGTGCCCGACGGAGTGAGCACCGCGACGACCGCGGTCACCACGGGCCGCATGAGCAACCGCGCCTACCTCCTGCGCGTGCGAGCCAAGAACACCTCGCACGTCGGCGGCTGGGCCACCGTCAGCACGCGCACGCTGCCCGCCAGCTGATCGCTCGGCGGCCCCGCCGACGCGGCCGTTGGTATGCACTCCACAAAGAAGCCCGCTCCTGCGCGCGGGCGCTCGCGCACGAGCGCTCAAAACCGGCGGCGGATCGACCACGTCGCCTACCGTGGCGACATGACTTTCCCCACGCTCATCAGCGATTTCTACGGCTTCGAAGCCCTGCTCGCCGACCACGAGAAGGCGGCGCTCGTGCGCCTGCGCGCCTTCCTGGAGTCGGAGGTGAAGCCCGTCGTCAACGACTACTGGGACCGCGCCGAGTTCCCCCGCGAGATCCTTCCCGGGCTGCACCAGCAGCAGGTCTTCGGCAACCTGTGGGCCGAGACGAAAGCCGGTGACTACAGCGCCGTGTACGGCGGCTGGACCGCTCTCGAACTCGCACGCGTCGACGCGAGCGTCGCCACCTACGTGGGCGTGCAGAACGGCCTCGCGATGGGATCGATCGGTGTCGCCGGTTCGCCCGAGCAGCGCGCCGAGTGGCTGCCGAAGCTGAAGACCGGCGAGATCATCGGTGCCTTCGGTCTCACCGAGCCGCTGTCGGGCAGCGACTCGGCGCAGGGCCTGCGCACGACCGCGACGCGCGAGGGCGACGAATGGGTGCTCACCGGCAGCAAGCGCTGGATCGGCAACGCGACGTGGAGCGACATCACGATCATCTGGGCCAAGAGCACCGAGGACGGCCAGGTCAAAGGCTTCATCGTGCCGACGAGCACCCCCGGCTACACCGCGACGAAGATCGAGCGCAAGCAGGCGCTGCGCATCGTGCAGAACGCCGACATCACGCTCGAGAACGTGCGCGTTCCCGAGTCGCACCGGCTGCAGAACGCGAACTCGTTCCGCGACACCGCGGCCGTGCTGCGCCTGACCCGCGCCGAAGTGGCGTGGGCCGCCGTCGGCACGGCGATCGGCGCCTACGAGGCGGCCGTCGCCTACGCGACGAGCCGCGAGCAGTTCGGCAAGCCCATCGCGAACCACCAGCTCGTGCAAGACCTGCTGAGCCGCAGCCTCGGCAACATCACGGCGAGCATCGCCCTGTGCACGCGCGTCTCGCAGATGCTCGACGATGGCGTGCAGCGCGACGAGCACGCCTCGCTCGCCAAGGCCTTCGCCACGACCGCGATGCGCGAGACGGTCGGGCTGTGCCGCGAACTGCTCGGCGGCAACGGCATCGTGCTCGACTACGACGTCGCCCGTTTCCACGCCGACGCGGAGGCGCTCTACAGCTACGAGGGAACCCGCGAGATGAACAGCCTCATCGTCGGTCGGGCAATCACCGGGGTCGGCGCCTTCGTGTGACGCCTCCGCGGGGCGCTGATCGACTTCTCGACACCCCCGGGTTACCGTAGAGCGAGCGCGTCGGGGGGCGCGCATCGACAGGGGGCGTGCTCGATGAGCACCGGAACGACGATGAGCACCGGAACGACGATCCGCACCGTCACGGGTACCGCGCGCGCCCTGCTGGCGACGACCATCGCGATGATCGCGATCGGGGCGATCGTGGGCGCGCCCGCGGCGCGAGCAGACGTCACCCCCGCGAACCCGGTGCCGAGCGCGTCACCGACGACCGACGCGCCGACCGCACCGGTCGACGACGTGCTCGAGCTGACGGCCGCGATCGGCGCCGACGGCATCCTCACCCTGAGCTGGAGCCCGCCCGCCTCGGCGCTCGACGAGCCCGTGCTCGACTACCTCGTGGCGTCGAGCCCGGATGCGGGGGCGACGTGGGCGCCGCATCCCGATCCCGTCACGGCCGAGACGGGCGCGACCGCCACGATGCCGCCCGGATCGAGCGCGCTCTGGCGCGTGCAGGCGGTGACGGCCGTCGGCGTGAGCGCCGGTGCGGTCGTCGCGGTAACCGCGGCCCCGCTGCCGCCCGCCGAGGCGCCGAGCGGCGATGAGGTGCGCGGGTCCGCGGTGGCCGAGGGGGCCCCGAGCCCCGTGCAGTCGCTCACCGCCCGCACGGTCGGCGCGCGCACGCTCACGACCGAGTGGCGCGCACCCGCCACCCGCGGCGCGAGTACGCTCACCGACTACCGCATCGCCACCAGCGACGACGGGGGCGCCACCTGGATCTCGAAGCGCGACCCGATCGGTGCGGTCACGCGGTACACCTTCGCGGTGCCGAGCGGCACCGAGCTGCTCGTGCGCGTCGTCGCGGTCAACGCGCAGGGCGCCTCGGAGCCCGCCGAGATCGCCATCACGACCCCGACCCTGAGCCCCGAGGCCATCGCCTCGGAAGAGGCGCTGCGGGCCGCGCTGCTCGAGCGCATCGGCACCCTGCCGGGCCGGTACTCGGTGAGCGTGCGCGAGATCGGCGGGCTCAACCGCGAGGTGCACATCGATTCGATGCGCATGCAGGAGCCCGCGAGCGTCATGAAGCTCTTCGCGGCCTATGTCATCCTCGATCGCGTCGAGCGCGGGGCGCTCTCGCTCGCGGCACCGACCCGTTCGGGAGTCTCGATCGAGTCGTGCCTGCGCGTCATGATCCACATCTCCGACAACCTGTGCCACTGGGATCTCGTGTCGAAGCTCGGGAACCAGCGCATCAACGACACGCTCGCCTTCGACGGCTTCGTCAACTCGGTCTACCAGGGCCGCTCGCACACCGGGGCCTACTTCTCGTCGAAGCGCACGACGAGCGCAAACGTGTCCCTCATGCTGCAGCGGCTCGAGTCCGACACGCTCATCGCCGAGCCCCAGGCCGACCACTTGCGCGACCTGCTGCTGACGCAGCTCTGGCGGCACCGCGTGCCCTCGGGCGTTCCCGTGGGGGTGCCCGTTGCCAACAAGACCGGTCAGCTGTGGGTGAGCTCGGGCATGATCGAAGCCGACGCCGCGATCGTCTACGGCCCCGACGCGACCTACGCGATCTCGATCTTCGGCAGCCAGAACGCCACGGCCGACGGCGTGCGCCGGCTCGGCCAGATCGCCTATCAGCACCTCAACGGGCCTGTCGACGTGCGGGCGAGCTACTGGCAGTCGAATCTCGTGACCACGGGCACGGCGGTGCTCTACCGGTACGCAGGCCGGTACCCGCTGCGCTCGGTGCCGGCGGGAACCCTGCTTGCCGCACGCTACAGCGCGCGCACCTGGTACCAGGTGACCTACCAGAACCTCACCTACTACGTGCGCAGCTCGATCGTGCGCAATCGCTACGACTACCCGAGGCCCGCGAGCGCGCAGTAGCCCCGCGCCGAGCGGTACGGTGGCAGAGTCCGACGCACCCCGAGCGAGGAGACCACCGTGACCGACCCCAGCCTGAGCGCCGGCGTGCGCGACGAGCAGACCGTCACGAAGCAGGGCGCACCGATCGCTCGGGTCATCGACGGCGTGCGCATCCGCTCGACGCCGCACCATGTCGACCACCGTGGCTCGGTCTTCGAGATCTTCGAGGGCCTCAACGACTATTGGGACGAGCCGGTCGTGTACGCGTACCAGTTCTCGGTGCGCCCCGGGCAGGTCAAGGGCTGGGGCCTGCACGAGCGCAAGCGCGACCGCTACACGATCATCTCGGGCGAGGTGCTGCTGTTTCTCTACGACTCGCGCGCCGACTCGCCCACGCATGGGCAGTCGATGCGGCTCGTGCTGTCCGACCGCGGCGTGCGGCAGGTCACGATCCCGCAGTTCGTCTGGCACCTCTCGGTCAACGTGAGCGCCGTCGAGGCGTACCTCATCAACTTCCCGACCGAGGTCTACCACCACGAATCGCCCGACCGGCTGCTACTGCCGTGGGATGCCCCCGAGATCCCCGTCGACGTTCGAGCGCACCTGCCGATCACCTGATCCGCATGCTCGTCGCCCTCGCCGACCGGCCCGACGTCGTCGCCCTCATCCCGACCCTCGGAGCCAGCCCCGACCGCCTCGCGCGAGCGGTCGGCTCGCTGGTCGAGCAGCAGACGGACGCGCGGCTCGCCGTGCTCGTCGTCGTGAACGCCGAGTCGTCGGCCGTCGCGACGCTCGACCCACGGGTCGCTGTCGTGCACGCAGGCCTCAACCTGGGCTGGGCCGGCGGGCTCGCGTTCGGCCGGTCGCTCGTGCAGGCGGAGCAGCTGTGGCTCGTGCAAGACGACATGGTGCTCGATGCGGGCTGTCTCGACGCGCTGCGCACGGCCCTCCGCGACGACGAGGGGCTCGCGCTGGTCGCCCCCATGGTGCTGCGCGAGGGCCGGGTCGCCGCACGGTCGGTCGGAGCGCACCGCGACGCGCAGTGGCAGTTCTCGGGCTGGTACCCCGAGGTCGACACCCCGCTCGACGAGATCGGCGCGCTCGAGGGCTACGCCTATGTCGGCAGCCGCGGCATGCTCGTGCGCACCGCGGTGTGGGACGCCGTCGGCGGCATGGACCCGCGCTTCTACCCCGTGATGTGGGTCGACGTCGACCTGTGCAGCATGCTGCTCGCGCGCGGGCTGCGGTTCCGGTCGGTGATCGACGCGCACTGCACCCACGAGCAGTCGGCGTCGACCCCCTCGCAGCTCTCGGCGCTGCTCTGGCACCGCAACCTGGCGCTGCTGCGGCAGAAGCACGCGGGGGGCCCGACCGGTTCGGCCCCGAGCATCACCGGGGCGGTGGATGCTCGACTCGAGCCCGGCCTGATCGCGACGATCGCCCGCGCCGCGGCCTCGCTCGTGCGCGAGCTCGCCGATCGGGTCGAGCACGACCACCGCGAGCTCGAGCGGCTGCGGCAGCGCCTCGACGAACTCGAACCGGAGCGGGCGGAGGCCGCCGACCGGATCGCGGCCGCCGAACAGCGCGCGCAGCTCGCCGAGCACCACGCCCGGCTCGCCGACCTCGAGGTCGCGGCGATGCGGTCGTCGCGGTCGTGGCGCATCACGGCGCCGCTGCGCGCGATCGGGGCCCGACGGGCAGGGTCGGGCGGCTCAGCCGATCCAGGCAGCGGTTCCCGTCCCGGCGCCGGCTAGCGCGCCGCTCGCGAGCAGGATCTCGCGCGCCGCGCGGGCGAAGTTGCGCTCGGCCGCCTCGCGCTGCGCGGCGGAGCCGACCGCGGCGCGACGCGCGGGGTCGGCGATGAGCGCGTCGATCTCCGCGGCGATCCGCCCCGGTCGGGCTGCCACGGGGATGCGCACGGCGGCGTCGGGCGCCAGCTCGAGCGCCGAGCCGATCGCCGAGACGATGACGGGCACGCCCGCGGCGAAGCAGTCGGCGACCGCCGCCGAGCTCTCGCCGCGCGACGTCGCCCGCAGCTGCACGGCGACGAGGGCCCGCGCGAGCCACGAGGCGTACTCCGCGTCGGAGACGCGCCCGGTCGCCACGACCCGGTCGGCGACGCCCCCGGCGGCCGCGCGGGCCGCGAGCCGCTCGCGCGCCGCCTCGTCGAGATGGTTCTCGCCGACGAGCGCGAAGACGAGGCTCGGGTGCCGCTCGGCCGCGATGATGAACGCCTCCCAGACCTCCTCCGACTGCTTGACCGAGCTCAGGATTCCCATCGAGACGACGGCGTCGCGCGCGATCCCCGCGTGCGGGGTCGTCGGTCGGTGCGCGAAGGCGACCGTGCGCACGGCGTCGCGGTCGTCGGGAGCGAGCTCGAGCCGGGCGAGCGACGCGGCATAGCGGGAGTGCACGAGCAGCCGATCCGCCCGCCGGGCGACCGAGCGCACGAGCGGGCGGTTGAGGTCGGCGTAGTCGGGCGAGCGGTGGGCTCGGTACCGGGCGTGCTCCACGGCGAGGTCGCCCGACTCGAGCGCGTCGAGCGCGAGCAGCGCATCCACATCGACGATCTCCGGTCGGCGGGTGCGCGCGAGGCGCAGCACGCCCTGCAGCGCCACGTCGTGTAGCAGGGCCGTGCCGCCGCGGTGGTGGCGAAGCTGCGCGAACACGCCGTAGTGGTACTCGCTGTTGCCGATGCAGTAGACCGTGTCGTCGTACTCCCCTTCGGCGGCGCGAACTGTGGGCAGTGCGGGCATCGTGAACCATCGCACGCCCTCGATCGCGATGGCGTCGGCTCCGGCCTGGGCGAAGACGTCGACATCGACGTGGCGTGCGAGCTCGGGCAGCAGGCGCGCCGAGTAGTCGGCGACGCCGCTCGCGACGGGCGGCATCGGGCTGACGAGGGCGATGCGGGGGCGCGGGCGCCCGGCGCGCGGCGCACGGCGTCGCGGAACGGCGTCGTCGTAGGCCTGCAACGTGCGGGCGGCCACATCGTCCCACGAGTAGCGCGAGGTCGCCGCGAGCTCGAGCAAGCGGTCGCGCAGCGCCCCCGGAGCCAGGGCCGCAGCGATGCGGTCGGCGATCGAGCGGGCATCCCGCGGATCGAACCGGCCCGCCGGGTCGGGCACGATCTCGATCAGCGAGGAGGTGTCGGCGACGATGCACGGGGCACCGCAGGCCAGGGCCTCGGCGACGGGCAGGCCGAAGCCCTCGAAGAGCGAGGGGAACACGAAGAGCGCGGTCGACTGGTAGAGAGCGATGAGCACGGCATCGTCGACGAACCCGGTCAGCAGCAGGTCGTCGAGCACGCCGAGCTCGCGCGCCACGTGCTCGAGCTGGTCGCGTTCGCTCGGCAGCAGTGAGCACACGATCACGAGCTGGTGCTCGGCCCGCAGGGTGTCGGGCAACAGTGCGTAGCCCTGCAGCAGTCCGACGAGGTTCTTCCGGAAGTCCCAGCCCCCCGTATAGAGCACGAAGCCCGGCCGCAGCGCGGGCGCCGCTGCCCGGGCGCGCGCGAACGCGGCCGCCGGATCGGCCGCGGGGACGTGATCGGGCGAGACACCGGCGCCGACCGTCACGATGCGGGCGGCCTCCACGCCGCCGATCTCGATCGCGTCGCGCGTCGTCGCGCGCGAGATGCTCAGCACGCGATCGGCCTGCCGCACGAGCTCGAAGCGCGAACGGTACGAGGCCATCATGCGCGGCGACGACAGGTACACCTCGGGGTAGCGCAGCGGGATGAGGTCGTACAGCGTGGCGACCGTCGCCCGGTAGGGGCCCGGCAGCGGATCGATGCGCGCCGGCAGCTCGAAGAATGGAGAGGTGATGTGCACCACCTCGGCCCCGCCGCGCAGGGCCGGATCGTCGTCGCGCACGAGGCCACCGGAGTGCAGCAGCTCGCGCGCGCTGCGCGGGACGGGGCCATCGGCGGCGAGCACCCACATGAGATCGCGATCGCCGCGGGCCGCCTCGGTCGCCGCGGCGAGCTGCGCGGTATAGGTCGGGATGCCCCGCTCGGGATGCGTCGGATCCTGCAGACAGCGCAGGTCGACGTGCACCAGTGCCGGCACCTCAGTCGCCGTCGGCAGTGCGGGCGGCAGCGGGGTCGGCTGCCGAGCTCGGCGGGGCCGCGGCCCGCACCTCTTCGCGCAGACGCGCCACCGACTCGCCGAGCACGATCACCGAGTCGAGCAGCGCCTGGTTGACCTCGCGCACCTCGACGAGCTCGCGCTCGAGCCGGGCGACCGACTGCGCGTCGACGAGGCTCTCGACGCGGCTGAGATGCTCGTGCACCGCGGCGAACCGACGGTTGATGTACCCGCGGAAGGGAGCGCTGATGCGCCGCACGAACGATGCCACCGGGTCCTCCTCGGGGTGCGACGGGGGTCAGGGGGAGGCTCGCACCCGCGGCGCATCGCGGTGCGCCGAGAGAATCGTCCCACACCGCCGATCAGCGGCGCGCCGGTAGGCTGACGGTCATGTCCTGGCTCCGCGACCGGCGCGTGGCCCTCGCCGCAGTCACGCTCTTCACGCTGCTCGCGGGAGACGCCTGGCGCTACTCGATCAGCTGGTACGGCTGGGGTGTCGTCGTGGCCCTCATCATCGCGGGGTGGGTCGCCATCGCGATCGGTCAGCGCGTCGACCTGCGGCGCATCCCGATCGCGCTGGGGGTGTTCGCCGGGGTCGTGACCCTGTCGATCGTGTGGTCGGCGTACCCCTCCGCCTCGGCGATCGGCATCCCGCTCACCCTCGCCACGATGCTCGTCGGGGTCGTGCTCGCGCACACGGTGCCGCTCGACCAGGTGCTGCGCGCGCTCGGTGTGGCCCTGCGGTGGATCCTCGGTCTCTCGCTCGCCTTCGAGCTCGTCGTCGCGGCCGTGCTGCAGCGGCCCGTGCTGCCGCTCTGGGTCGACTACGACGAACCCGTGCCGCGCGCCTTCTACTGGTCGCGCGCGCTGCTCTTCGAGGGCGGCCGCATCCAGGGCATCCCCGGCAACGCGAATCTGCTCGCATTCGCGGCGCTGCTCGGCGTCATCGTGTTCGGCATCCAGCTCGCCGAACGGCGGGTCGGGCGGGCGGCGGGCTGGGGCTGGCTCGGCGCCGCCGTGCTCACCCTCGGTCTCACCCGCTCGTCGACCGTCATCGTGTGCGCCGTCGGCGCGGCTGCGGTGCTCGTCATCGTGCTGCTCGCGCGCCGCTTCTCGCTGCGCGGCCAGCTCGTCGTCTACGGCGTCGCGACGGGCGTCGTCGCGGGCATCGTGGCCGCCGCGATCGCGGGCCGTGAGACCCTGCTGGCTCTGCTGGGGCGTAGCGACGACCTCACCGGGAGGCTCGACATCTGGGCCGCCGTCATCGAGCTGGCGCAGCAGCGTCCCGTTCTCGGCTGGGGCTGGGTCAGCTACTGGGCTCCCTGGGTCGAGCCCTTCGACGACCTCGCGGTCATCCGCGGCGTCACCTACCTGCAGGCGCACAACGCCTGGCTCGATGTGTGGCTGCAGCTGGGCGTCGTCGGGGTGGTCGTGTTCGGCATCCTCGTGATCACGACGGGCGTGCGCACGCTCGCCTGGTCGGTCGACTCCCCCCGTGACAGCACCGAGACCCCGACGCTGCGCCTGCTGCCGGCGCTGCTGCTCGCGGTGCTGCTCGTGCACAGTCTCGCCGAGTCACGGCTGCTCATCGAGGCCGGCATGGTCCTGCTGGTCTGGCTCGCGGTCGCCTCGCGCGGACATCGCACGATGCATCGGGCCGCCGTCACCGCCGCGAGGGCGCGATGAAGCCGGATGCCCTGGCCGCCGCTCGCACCCTGCTCGGGTCGCCCCGCGTCACCCAGGCGCTGACCGAGGCCATCGTCGGCGTCGCCCTCGTAACGCACGCCGTGCGCGCGCTTGTCGGGTGGCCGGGAACGATCGCGATCATCGCCGCGCTCGTCGTGCTCGCCTCGGCGTCGCTCGCGAGCCAGCCCGAGCGCACGGAGTGGCGGGGCGTGCTGCCGCTCTCGCTGCTCGCCCTGTTCTCGCTGCTCACCGTCAGCATCATCTGGAGCCAGTACACGTGGGCAACCGTGGGGGGCATCGCCTACGCCCTCGCCTTCGGGTTCCTCGGGGTGTACATCGCCCTCGTTCGCGACCTCATCCAGCTCGTGCGCGCCGTGGGAAACGCGCTCCGCGTGATCCTCACCGCATCCTTCGTGCTCGAGATCCTCAGCGGCGTGATCCTCGACACGCCCTTCACCTGGATCGGCATCACGGGCGATCTGGCGCTCGGGGGCCCCGTGCAGGGGCTCGCGGGCACGCGCAACGCCCTGGCCTTCCTCGGCGCGCTCGCAGTGCTGAGCTTCTGGATCGAGTTCCGCACGCGCTCGGTGTCGCGGGCGCTCACGGCCTACTCGCTCACGCTCGCGGCCGCCACGATCGTGCTCGCGCGCTCCCCCGTCTCCCTGCTCGTCCTGCTCGCCGTGCTCGTCACCGGCCTCGCGCTCGTCGTCATCCGTCGCCAGCAGCCCCTCGCCCGTCGCGCGACGCAGAGCGCGCTGCTCGTGGCCGCCGCGGTGTTCGCGCTCATCGCGTGGGTCTTCCGCAGCGCGCTCATCTCGGTCGTGGATGCCGCGGCCGACGTCGCGGTGCGCACGAGCGTGTGGGGCTCGGTGCGTGCGCTCATCGACCAGCAGCCGGTGCTCGGCTGGGGCTGGGTGGGGCCCTGGCCCACGGAGGTCTACCCCTTCTCGAGCGTGCGGTCGAGCAGCGGGTTCCAGCCCGATTCCGCGCTCAACGCCTACGGCGACATCTGGCTGCAGCTCGGGCTCGCGGGGCTCATCGTGCTCGTCGCCGCGCTCGGGCTCGCGTTCGTGCGGGCCTGGCTGGTCGCGAGCGACCGCCGCAGCACCGTGTACGTGTGGCCGGCGCTCACGCTCGTGCTGCTCGCGACGACGAGCATGACCGAGAGCTACCTGCTGTTCGAGGGCGGACTCCTGCTGTTCGTCACGAGCGCTTTCGCGGCGGCGCGCAACCGCTCGTGGCGCCGCCGCCTCGACTGATCGCGACCGCGTGGCACGATGGAGTCCATGCCGTTGTCGCCGCGTCGCCGCATCCTGCTCGTCGGCGACGTCGGGGCGAGCAGCACGCTGCACGTCGGCGATGAGGCGATGGCCGAAGCGGCGATCGCGCAGCTGCGCCGGCGGCTCGAGGCCGACCTCATACTCCTCTCGCGCGACCCGCGCGACACACGGCACCGGTACGGGGTCGAGAGCGTCGAACGCATCGGCTTCGCGGGGCTCGCCCACGACGCGGTGATGCGCCGCCACGACCGCGTGCTGGCCCTGCTCGCCGGCGACGACGACGCCCTGCCCGCCGACGACCCGGCCCGCGGGGTCATCGACGCCGTCGCGGCCGCCGACGGCGTGCTCATCACGGGCGGCGGCAACATCACGACCCTCTATGCCGAGCACCTCGCCGAGCGCTCGGCCGTCGGCGCGATGGCAGCGCACCATGGCATCCCGCTCGTGATCGGCGGGCAGAGTCTCGGCCCGCGCTTCGACGACGGCGACGCCGCGCTCGTCGCCACGCTGCTCGAGAGGGCGCGCATCGCGGCCGCGCGCGAACCCGGCTCGTTCGCCCTCGCACGCTCGCTCGCCCCGCACGCCACCGTCGTCGAAACGGGTGACGACGCCACGCTGCTCGGCACCGCCGATGAGCCCGACACGGCGGTCGCCCGCCGGCACGGGCTCGAGCCGGGCGGCTTCGTTGCCGTGAGCTTCTCGCCCGCGGCGGGCACCCTGGGCTATCGGCAGCTGCTCGACGACCTGCGCGGTCTCGTCACCGCGATCGCGCGCGCCTCAGGGCTGCCGGTCGTGCTGCTGCGCCACGAGGGCTCGATCGATCCGGCGCGGTCGCTGGCCGACGACGCCATCGCCGATGCCCTGGCCGACCTCGACGGCGTGAGCTCGATCCCCGTGCAGGATGCCCGCACGACCGCCGCACTGACCCGCGCCGCCGCGTTGTGCGTCACGAGCCGCTACCACGGCGCGGTCTTCGCCCTGGCGGGCGGCGTGCCCTGCGTCGCCCTCTGGCCCGAGCTCTACTCGCAGCAGAAGATGCAGGGCCTGCTCGCGCACCATGGCCTCTCGACCTGGTGCGCACCGCTCACGGCCCTCGGCACGGGGCACGCCGTCCGACTCGTCGAAGCGGCGTGGGCCGTGCGCGGCGCGATCGCCGCGCACCTCGCGCGATCGCGGCCCGCTGCGGTCGCACACGCCGAATCGTGGTGGGATGCGGTGGCCGCGGTGTTCGCCGGCCGCGACCCCGACATCCCGGGTGCGCACCCCGCGCCCGCCGAGCTGCCGGTCGCGGCGCCGCTGCGCGACGAACTCGCACGGCTCTCCGCGCTGACGCTGCTCGTCGAGCAGTCCGGAGCCGCCCCCGAGCCCGACCCCGTCGACTGGCGCACGCGCGCCCTCGAACTCGAGCGCAGCACGTCGTGGCGCATCACGGCGCCGCTGCGCGCCGTGATGGCGCGGCGTCCCGGGCGCCGGCCGGCACCGCCCCGCTAGAACGAGCTGCGCAGCGCGGCGATGCCGCCCGTGGTGTCGCCGTCGAAGACGACGCGACCGTGCGAGAGCACGATGGCGCGGTCGCAGACGCGCGTCACCTGATCGGCCGAGTGGCTCACGAACAGGATCGTGCGCCCTTCCTGCTGGAACTCACGGATCTTGTCCATGCACTTCTTCTGGAACCGTTCGTCGCCGACGGCGAGCACCTCGTCGACGAGCAGCAGGTCGGGGTCGACGTGCACGGCGATCGCGAAGGCGAGCCGCACGTACATGCCCGACGAGTAGAACTTCACCTGCGTGTCGATGAAGTCGTGCACTTCGGCGAAGTCGACGATCGAGTCGAAGTAGCGGTCGGTCTGCTTGCGCGAGAGTCCGAGGATCGAGCCGTTGAGGTACACGTTCTCGCGCCCCGTGAGGTCGGGGTGGAAGCCCGCGCCCAGCTCGAGCAGGGCGGCGACGCGGCCGCGGCGCTCGACGGCGCCGCGCGTGGGCTCGATGATGCCGCCGATGACCTTGAGCAGGGTGCTCTTGCCCGAGCCGTTCGCGCCGAGCAGGCCGACCGAGGCGCCGATCGGCACCTCGAACGACACCTCGTCGAGGGCCCAGAAGTCGTCTTTGTGCTGGTTCGAGCGGCCGAAGTTGACGAGGCGCTCTTTGAGCGACTTCTCCTTGCGGATGACGAAGCGCTTGGCGACGCCGTCGACGCGCACGATCGTGGATGCGGTGGCCATCAGATCTCCTGTGCGAAGTTGCCCTGCAGGCGCGAGAACACTCGCTGCGCCACGACGACGAGCACGAGGCCGACGACGAAGGTGATGAGCAGTCGCAGGTCGAGGTCGGCGGGCCACGGCTGGGGCGGCACGGTGACGCCGCCGAGCACGCGCTCCTCGGAGCCGGCGGCCCAGATTCCCCGCTGGAACGCCAGGATCGCGGTCGACATCGGGTTGATGAGGTACGTGCTCTCGAGCCACGGCAGATCAGAGCGCTCGCCCGCCTCGACGACGAACGACCACGAGTACACGATCGGGGAGGCCCAGAAGAAGACCAGCAGCCCGACCTCGACGAGGTACTGGATATCGCGCAGGTACACGTTGACGGCCGAGAGCAGGAGGGCCAGCGCGACGCCGTAGACGGCGGCGATCGCGACGGCAACGGGGATGTAGAGCAGGTTCCACGAGATCGGGAACTGGCCGAGCGCGACGACGGCGACGATCAGGATGAGGAACTGCACGCCGAAGTTCACGAACGCCGACCCGGTCGCGGCGAGCGGGAAGATCTCGCGCGGCAGGTAGACCTTCTTGATGAGCCCGGCGTTCGAGAGGATCGACTGGGTGCCGGTGACGACGATCTCGCTGTACAGGGCCCAGAGCGTGAGCCCGGCGTACACGAAGATCGCGAAGTCGGGAATGGCGCGCGCGGCACCGAGGAACTGGCCGATCGCCACGAAGTAGATGAGCAGCATCGTGAGCGGCTTGATGAGGCTCCACAGGAACCCCAGCGAGCTGTCTTTGTAGCGGGCCTTGAGCTCGCGGCGCACGAGCAGGCCCAGCAGCTCGCGGCGCGCGATGACGTCGCGGATGGCGCGCCAGAGCCCGGCGAAGACCCCGACCCGCCCGGCGACGGTGCGCTCGAACGGCAGGGCCTCGACGTGCGCGACCCGCTGCGCCTTATCCAATCGAGGTTCCGGTGCGAACGATGCCGTACTGCATTTCTTTCAAGCGTTCGAGCGACTCTTCCGCCAGCACGCGGTTGGTGCGCTGCAGGTCGGCGAGCACACCGAGTGCGAACGAGAGCAGTGATCCGATGAGCAGCGCGACACCGAGGATGAGCGACTGCAGGTGCTGGCCGGCGTCGTCGCCGAAGACCCAGATGAGGATGAGGTAGCGAACGAAGGGCACCATCGCCCCGATGAACATGAACGAGCCGATGACCGCGAAGAACGCGAAGGGCTTGAACATGATGTAGCTGCGCAGGATGGCCTGGGCCGACTTGGTGACGTGCTGGCCCATGCTCGAGAAGAGCCGTGACTCGCGCGTCTTCGGGTTCGTGTCGATGGGCACGCTGCCGATGCGCAGGCGCTTATTGCCGGCCTGGATGATCGTCTCCATGCAGTAGCTGAACTGCGTGACGATGTTGAGCTTGATGAGCGCATCGCGCGAGTAGGCGCGGAACCCGCTCGCGGCGTCGGGCAGGTCGGTGCTCGCCGCGAGGTTCACGACGGTGCTGCCGAATTTCTGCAGGCGCTTCTTGAACCACGAGAAGTGCTCGATCGTGTGCGTCTGGCGGTCGCCGATGACGATGTCGGCCTCGCCCGCGACGATGGGGGCGACGAGGTCGGGGATGCGGTCTTGCGGGTACTGGTTGTCGCCGTCGGTGTTGACGACGATGTCAGCGCCGTTGAGCAAGGCGTAGTGCACGCCGTCGCGGAACGAGCGGGCGAGCCCCATGTTGCGCACGTGGTGCACGAAGTGCTCGACCCCGAGTTCGCGCGCGACCTCGACCGTGCGGTCGGTCGAGCCGTCATCGATGATGAGGATGTGGATCTCGTCGATGCCGTCGATCTGCTTCGGGATCGTGGCGAGCACGGCGGGGAGTGTCTGCTCTTCGTTGAGACACGGAACCTGCACGAACAGCTTCATGACACTCCTGAGTTCGACTGAGGACCGGTGCGACCGTGACCCCCGTGGACCATGAACGACCATAGTTCATCGGCGTAGGCTTCCCAACTCCGCACGTCGCGCGCCCGCGCCTCGCCCGCGAGGGCCGCGCGGTGCTCGTCGTCGCGCAGCAGGCCCGCGATCGCCTCGGCGATCGAGCGGTCGTCGCGCGGGTCGACGAGCACCGAGCCGGAGGTCGCGATCTCGCGCATGCTGCCGAATCCGGAGGTGATGACGGGCGTGCCGAGCGCGAGCGACTCGACGATCGGCAGCCCGTAGCCCTCGTTGACCGAGGGGAAGACCGAGAATGCCGCGCGGCGGTACAGCGCCGCGAGCGTCGCGTCGTCGACCCGGCGCAGGCTGCGAACGGGTCGGCCGGCGCGCTGCAGCTCGGCGAGGCGCTCGATGAAGCGGGTCGAGTTCCAGGCGTTGCCGCCCACGAAGAGCAGGTCGAAGTCGAGCCCCTCGCGCCACACGAGCTCGGCGGCGTGCAGCACGGCGAGGTGGTTCTTGCGCGGCTCGTGGCTGCCGACGCACAGCACGAGCGGGTGCCCCTCGCGCACGTGCTCGGCGATCGATGCGGTCGCTCCCGCATCGGGCACGGGCTCGTCGGCGAGCATGACGGCCTGGATGCGCGGGCCCTCGATGCCCGCCGCGCGCACCATCTCGGCCCAACCGCGGTACTCGACCGCGGCGGCCTGCGAGATCGTCGCGACCCGGTCGAACCAGGCGACGGCGGCGAGGTTGCGCGCGAACGCCCCGCGCATGCCCCCTCCCGCTGTCTCGGGCACGGTGAGCGGCACGCAGTCGTAGCCGATCACGGCCGTCGCCGTGCCGCTGTACTGCGCGATCGCCTGCATGCGCTCGAGGCGGTCGGACTCGACGGCGAGCTCGGGCAGCACGTAGGTGGCGCGCCAGGGCACGACGACCGCACGGTCGGAGCGGCGCGTGCGCGAGGCGCGGCGCGCCTCGCTCCAGTCGGACCCGAGCAGCTCGAGCGACTCGTCGTCGATCCAGCCGACAATGGTCATCGGGCGGTCGGCGGCCGACCAGCGCCGCATGACGTTGACGACGACGCGCTGGATGCCCGTCTCGAGGTCGGTGCGCACGGTGTGATGCACATCGACCACGACCCCGCCGTCGACCACGACGACGTCGCGCCGCCGCGCGCGCCGCGCGGGGCGCAGGGCGAGCAGTCGAGACGCTCCGTCGAGCCGCACCCGGCGCCGCCACGCCAGCACCTCGTCGGTGTGGGGCAGCCGGCTGGTCAGCACCGCGAGCGTCAGCCAGATGCGGTCGACACCGGCATCGCTCTGCAGAGCGGAGAGGACGACTTCTCCGGCGGGTGCGGACCCCGCGCCCGCATCCGGTTCGCCGTCGAGAAGTCGCGCGAGCAGGCTCAGACGCTCCTCGTGCGTGCGGGCGCGCAGCTCGCGCGCCGGCCGTGCCGAGTCGATCGCGGTCATCGGGCTCCTCCCGCCATCGCCGTGGGCATCATCGCCGTCCAGAGCTCCTCGGCGTACTGCGCCCAGGTGCGCACGGGGCGATCGAGCGCCTCCTGGCGGAGGCGCTCGACGAGCGCGTCGTCGGTGAGCACGGATCGCAGCGCCTCGACGAGGCTGTCGTCGTCGCGGGGGTCGATGAGCAGGCAGCCGCCGTCGCGGGCGATCTCGGCGGTACTGCCGTACTGGGTCGTGATGACGGGCGTGCCGCGGTAGAGGGCTTCGGCGACTGGCAGTCCGTATCCCTCCTGCAGCGAGGGGAAGACCATCACGCGCGCGCGGCGGTAGTAGACGTCGAGGGCGTCGTCGTCGGCATCCCGGCGAACGGTGATCGCCCGTCCCGCCGCCCGCAGGGCGTCGACCTCGGCGTCGAAGGCACCGATGTACTCCGCGCTGCCCCGGCCCACGAGGGCCAGCTCGAAGTCATGGCCCTCCCGCCAGAGCACCTCGGCGGCGAAGAGCAGCGCTCGATGGTTCTTGCGCGCTTCATGGCTGCCGACCGAGAGCACGAGCGGCCGAGCGTCGGGCGCCTCGGTGACCTCTGCGCCATCGACGGTCAGCTCGGCGGGCAGAGCGCACGCCGAGACCCGCGGTCCGGTGACGCCCTGCGAGGCCAGTGCGGAGACATACCCCGCGAACTCACGCGCAGCCGAGTCGCTGATGCCCACGACCGAGTCGGCGTGCTTGACGAGCGTGAGGTAGCTCGCGAACTTCTCTGCTTCGCGAGCGTGCAGCATGTCGGCGCTCACGATGGGGATCGTGTCGTAGCCGATGAGGTGCACGCGGTTTCCCGAGAGCTCGGCGAGCGCGGCGAGACGCGTGCTCGCGTCGGCGACCGGCACCTCCACCACCACGACGTCACTGCGCCAGGGCACCACGAGAGGCGCGTTCGACGGTCGGGGTGCGCCGGAGCGGGGCCGATCCGGGGCGTTGAAGTCGACGACTCGCGCTGTCTCGACCTCGTCGAGGGCTCGCAGCGCCGCGCTGCCGGGCAGCCAGGCCGCGAGGGAGACCGCCCGCCGCGAGGCCGTCCAGCGCGCCATGGTCTCGCGCACCACGCGTTGGATGCCCGTGTTGTGCTCGTGCGTCGCGCTGAATCCGACGTCGACGACGACGCCGCCCTCGACGACCGTCATGCGACGGTCGAGTCCGCCGTTGGCGATGATGAGCGGGCGCAGCGCGGCGAGCACCTGTCGAACGGCTCGCGCACCCGATTCGAGGTCGAGAATCCGGCGGACCGCGAGAACGTCGTCCTGCAGCGGAAGAGCCCCCGTGACGGCGACCGCGAGCAACCAGACCCCCGCGTTGTCGGTTCCGGCTCGCGCCGCATCCACGAGGCGCGTGAGGCGGTCGGAGATCGAGCCGTCGACCGCTTCGCCGAGCGCTGCGAGTGCGGTGTCGACGCGGTCGGCCGTCGCGGCACTGACGGCCGCGGCGTACGCGGTCACGCGGCGCCCCGGCGCAGCCGCGCCCGGGCGATCGACACGACGAGGGCCGCCGTGCGGCGCACGCCGAGCTCGCGGACCTTGTCGCGCAGACGGATGAGCATGCCGAGGTACCGCTGGTAGCCATCGCCGTTCGCGAGAGCGGCCAGCCGTCGGTGCCGGTCGGAGGCGTGCCCCGCATCCGCCAGCCACGCGATGAGCGCGGTGTCGGTCAGCGGCGTCGCATCGTTCACTCGTGACTGCATGGAAGTGCCCACCCTCGGATTCGTTGCACGATCGCGGCCTGCAACCCGATCGCCCTTAAGCGGGGAGGCGCACGAAACGGTATAGCCTAACAGTGTCGCGCCCTGTGCTTGCATCGGGGTGACCGCGCAGCCGGGGGGCGCGCGACGGCACTGTCGGGGGTGAATGGGTCATGAGACTGAGCACACGAATCGCGAGCGCAGCAGCGGCGCTGCTGATCGTCGCCGCGGGGCTCATCGCCGCTCCCGCGCCTGCGGCACAGGCCCTCTCGGGCGCCGACTTCGACCCGAGCCTCATCATCAGCGACCCGGTGTTCTTCAACTCCTCCTCGATGACGCGCGACCAGATCCAGTCGTTCCTCGACGACAAGGGCGGCACGTGCCAGAGCGGGTACACGTGCCTCGCCGACTACCGGCAGACCACCTTCACGCGCGAGGCCGACTCGACCTGTCAGCGTTACGAGGGGGCCTCGAACGAGACGGCCGCATCGATCATCGTCAAGGTGGCTCGGGCCTGTGGCATCAACCCGCAGGTGCTGCTCGTGACGCTGCAGAAAGAGCAGTCGCTCATCACCTCGACGGCGCCCAGTTCGACGAAGTACCGCATCGCGATGGGCTACGGCTGCCCCGACACGGCCCCATGCGACACGCGCTATTACGGCTTCTACAACCAGGTCTACATGGCCGGCCGCCAGCTCGTGCGCTACGGCGACCTGCCGTCGATCTTCAACTGGTTCCCCGTCGGCTCGCCCTCGAACGTGCGGTACCACCCCAACGCGGCGTGCGGCTCGAAGCGCATCACGATTCGCTCCGAGGCCACCGCGGCGCTCTACTACTACACGCCGTACACGCCGAACGCAGCGGCCCTCGCGAACCTGACGGGCACGGGCAACTCGTGCAGCTCGTACGGCAACCGCAACTTCTGGCGGTTCTTCAACGCCTGGTTCGGCTCGCCGGTGCGCGCGACGCAGCTCGCCTCGGCGCCCGGCACGGCGACGGCGTCCGTGACCCCCCAGGCGCGCGTCACGCTCTCGTGGAGCGCCCCGACCGCGCTCGAGCAGCTGCCCGTCACCGACTACCGGTTGACCCTCAGCCGCGACGGCGGCGCGACGTGGTCGCTGTTCTCCGACCCCGTCTCATCGAGCACGACGCACACGTTCGCGGCGCGGCCCGCCACCGACTACATCTTCCGGATCCAAGCCGTCAACCATGTCGGCACCGGCGCCGCGAGCGAGGTCGCCTTCTCGACGCCCGTCGTCGTTCCCGCGGCCCCGGCCTCGCTCACGGCCGAGGTGGCCGGCACGACGGGTCTGACCCTGTCGTGGGCCGCACCCGAGAGCGTCGGCGGCGGTGCTGTCACCGACTACCAGCTGAGCTTCAGCCGCGACGGCGGTCAGTCGTTCTCGACCTTCGCCGACCCTGTCGGCACGGCGACGACCGCGCGGCTGACGGTGCGCGCGGGCACCGACTACGTGTGGCGCGTGCGCGCCGTCAACAGCTTCGGCGCGGGCGAGCCGGCCGAGGTGGCGGTGTCGATGCCGAGCCAGACCCCGAGCGCCGTGCAGAACCTCACGCACTCGCTCGTCGGCACCCGCTTGACCCTCGACTGGGATGCCCCCGCATCGCCCGGCGCCGCCGCCATCACCGACTACCGATTGTCGTTCAGCCGCGACGGCGGCGCGACCTTCTCGCCCTTCACCGACCCGGTGTCGACGGCGACGGCCGCGACCTTCTCGGTGCGGGCCGGCACCGACTACCAGTGGCGCGTGACCCCGGTGAACCGCTTCGGCTCCGGCCCTGGCGCGACGATCGCCGTCTCGACGCGCGCGACGCCCGACGCGGTGACCTCGCTCGCCGCGTCGGTCGCCCCCGGGCCGGTGCTCACCCTCAGCTGGGTCGCGCCGGCGCGCGTGGGCACCTCGCCGATCCGGGACTACCGACTGACGTTCAGCCGCGACGGAGGGGCCACCTATTCGGTCTATCCCGACGCCGTGAGCACGGCGACGAGCGCGACCTTCCCCGTTCGCGCCGGCACCGACTACCGCTGGCGCGTGCAGGCGGTCAACGCCGCGGGCGCATCGCCGGCGGCCGAGGTGCTCATCGTCACGCCGGCCGCCGCTCCCCCGGGCGCCGTGACCGACCTCAGCGCCGCGCTCAGCGGGCGCTCGACGCTCACGCTCTCCTGGCGGGCCCCCGAATCGGCGGGCGGCGCCGCGATCACCGACTACCGGCTGAGCTTCAGCCGCGACGGCGGGGCGAGCTACGCGACCTACGCCGACGGGGTCTCGACGGCGACGAGCGCGACCTTCCCCGTGCGGACGGCGACCGACTACCTGTGGCGGGTGCAGGCCGTCAACCGCTTCGGCGCCGGCCCCGCGGCGAGCGTCGCGATCTCGACCCCGGTGTAGCCGATCCGGCCGCGCCGCCCCGCGCGGCCACCCGGCACGGCCGCGTCAGCCGAGCTCGGCGAGATCGGCGGCCACCATCGCGGCGACCATGCCCTCGAAGTCGACCGTGCGGCGCCACCCGAGCGCCGCCTCCGTCGCGGCGGGATCCCCGCGCTGCTCGGGCGCGTCGTTGGGCCGCATGAAGCGCGTGTCCTGCTGCACGAGCGGCTGCCAGTCGTCGATGCCGACGGCCGCGAAGGCGGCCGCGACGAAGTCGCGCACCGAGTGGCTGACGCCGGTCGCGACGATGTAGTCGCCCGGGGCGTCGACGGCGAGCCGCAGCGCCTCGGCGTAGTCGGGTGCCCAGCCCCAGTCGCGGCGGGCGTCGAGGTTGCCGAGCGTGATGCTCGGCGCGCGCCCCGCAGCGATGAGCGCGACGCCGTGCGTGATCTTGCGGGTCACGAACGCGAGCGGTCGCCGCGGCGACTCGTGATTGAACAGGATGCCGTTCGCGGCCGGCACGCCCGTCTCTCGGTACATCTGCACGAGGCGGTGGCCCAGGGCCTTGGCGGCGCCGTAGGGCGTCACGGGGGCGATCGGGGTGGACGCGGTCTGCGGCTGCTCGGCGGCGCGGCCAAAGACCTCGGCGCTCGAGGCGTTGACGACGCGCACCTCGTGCCCCGCATCCCCCAGCCGCCGCGCGGTCGCGAGGATCGACGCCGTCGACCCCCCGATCGTCACGGCGTAGGCGGCGGGGTCGGTCCACGATTCCGCCACCGAGGTGAGGCCGCCGAGGTGGAAGACAGCGTCAGGGCGTACGCGCTCGATGACCGTGGCGATCTCGTCGGGGCGCGCGAGGTCGGCCACGTGCAGCGTGGGAGCTCCGGTCGGCGCGGTCTCTCCGGCGGTGCGCACGGCCCCGTGCACCTCCCAACCGTGCGCGGCGAGCAGCTCGGCGAGGTAGCTGCCCGTCTGCCCGGTGATGCCGGTGACGAGAGCCCGGCGCATCAGGCCGATTCGGCGTCGATGCGTGCGAGGTCGGCGTCGACCATCATGCGCACGAGCTCGGGGAACGAGACGGTCGGCGTCCAGCCGAGCTTCTCGTGCGCCTTGCTCGCGTCGCCGATGAGCAGATCGACCTCGGCGGGGCGCATGAATCGCGGGTCCTGCAGCACTTTGGACTGCCAGTCGTCGATGCCGACGTGCGCGAAGGCGACCTCGAGGAACTCCTGCACCGAGTGGGTCTCGTTCGTCGAGACGACGTAGTCGTCGGCCTCGTCCTGCTGCAGCATGCGCCACATGGCGTCGACGTAGTCGCCCGCGAAGCCCCAGTCGCGCTTGGCGTCGGTGTTGCCGAGCGTGATCGTCTCCTGGCGGCCGCGCGCGATGTTGGCGACGGCCATGCTGATCTTGCGCGTGACGAACTCCGGCCCGCGCATGGGCGACTCGTGATTGAAGAGGATTCCGCTCGAGGCGTGCATGCCGTACGACTCGCGGTAGTTGATCGTCATGTAGTGCCCGAAGACCTTCGCCACACCGTAGGGCGAGCGCGGCCACAGCAGGGTCGACTCCGACTGGGGCACGTGCTGCACCTTGCCGAACATCTCCGAGCTCGAGGCCTGGTAGAACCGCACCTTGCCGGGGTTGTCGCCCGAGTAGAGGCGCACGGCCTCGAGGGCGTTGAGCACGCCCTTGCCCGTGACGTCGCTCGTGAGCATGGCGTTCTCCCACGAGTAGGCCACGAACGAGATCGCGCCGAGGTTGTAGAACTCGTCGGGCTTCGCGACGTCGAGCGCGCGGATGAGGCTCGAGAGATCGAGCAGGTCGCCCGTGAGGATGCGCACGAAGGGCAGCTCGCGCTCGAGGAACTCGATCTTGGGGTTGTTCTGCCCGCGCACGAGGCCGTAGACCTCGTAGCCCTTCTCGTGCAGCAGCTTGCTGAGGTAGTAGCCGTCCTGACCCGTGACTCCGGTGATCAGTGCTCGTGTCATCAGTGCGATCTTTCGTCGATGTGCGGGGTACTGCGCCGGTGGTGCGCGCCCGGTGCGAGCGCCGGCCCGGGCACGGGCAGATCGGCGTTCGTCGGCACGACTCTACCGTGCGCGGGCCGCGGGGCGGGGTCGACGCCGCGTCGGGCCCGCGCGCGACGGGATAATGGGTCGACCCCCGAGCAGAAAGGTCGCCCGTGAGCGCTGCGCCGCCGATCGTGATCGACGCGACCGCGATCCCCGCCCAAGTGGGCGGCGTCGGCCGATACCTCGAGCAGCTCATCCCCGCGCTCGATGCGCTCGGCACGCCCCTCGTGATCGCGTGCCAGCGGCGCGACGCGACCTGGATCGCGCAGGCGGCTCCGCACGCCGTCGTGCACGCGGTGCCCGCGGTCGTCGCCCGCACCGCGGTGCGCCTGCTGTGGGAGCAGTCGGGGCTCGTGCTGCTGGCCCGACGCCACCGTGCGGCGGTCATCCATTCGCCGCACTACACGATGCCCCTGCTCGCCCGGCGGCCCGTCGTCGTCACGCTGCACGACGCCACGTTCTTCTCCGACCCGCAGCTGCACGGTCGCCTCAAGCGCGTGTTCTTCCGCGCCTGGAGCCGCATCTCGGTGCGGCGCGCGGCCGCCTGCATCGTGCCGAGCGCCGCCACCCGCAGCGAGCTCGAGCGCTTCGTCGGGCCGCGCGCGGCCGCGTGCGTCGTGGCCCACCACGGCGTCGACACGAGCGTCTTCCGCCCGCCGACCGCCGCGGAGGTCGAGCGCGCGCGGTCGCTGGCCGGCTCGCCGCACTGGATCGCCTTCCTCGGCACGATCGAGCCTCGCAAGAACGTGCCCGCCCTCATCCGCGCCGTCATCGCCGCGCGCGCCTCGCTCGACGAGCGCTATCGGGATGCGGTGCTCGTGCTCGCGGGCGCTCGCGGGTGGGATACCGAGGTCGACGGCCTGCTCGCCGAGGCGGGCGAGCAGGTGCGCGTACTCGGCTACGTCGAGCGCGACGACCTGCCCGGACTCCTCGGCGGAGCGCTGCTCGTGGCCTACCCCTCGCTCGGCGAGGGCTTCGGCCTGCCCGTCGTCGAGGCGATGGCGTGCGGAGCGGCCGTGCTGACGACCCGCCGCCTCGCCCTGCCCGAGGTCGGCGGCGATGCCGTCGCGTACGCTGAACCGTCGTCGCCGTCGATCGGCGACGCGATCGTCGCGCTGCTCGCCGACGATGAGGCACGGCACGAGCTCGGGCGCCGCGGCCTCGAGCGCGCCGCGCGCTTCACCTGGAGCGCGGCGGCCGAGGCGCACGCGGCAGCCTACGCACGGGCTCGCACAGGAGGGGACGCGCATGGCCGCAGCTGAGTACGGCGACGCCATCGGCGTCGTCGTCGTCACCTACTCGCCCGGACACGAGCTCGACGCCTTCGCGGCCTCGCTCGACGCGGGTCGCGCGCAGCCGCTCGCGCTCGTGCTGAGCGACAACGGCTCCACCGACGGCGCCCCGCAGCGCGTCGCGGCCGCCCGCCCCGGAACGCAGCTCATCGTCGACGCGTCGAACCCGGGCTACGGTGCGGCCGTCAACGCGGGTGCCGCCCGGCTCGGACCCGAGATCGGCTACCTCCTCGTCTGCAACAGCGACTTGACCGTGCGGCCGGGCGCGATCGAGCGACTGCACGAGGTCATCCGCGCCGACGAGCGCATCGGCATCGTCGGCCCGCTCATCCGCAACGACGACGGCACCGTCTACCCCTCGGCGCGTCGACTGCCTTCGTTCCGCGACGGCATCGGTCACGCCCTGCTGGCCGACCGCTGGCCCGGCAACCCCTGGACCCGCCGCTACCGGCAGGAAGAGCTCGGGCTCGCGACCGAGCCCACACCGACGGGCTGGCTCTCGGGCGCGTGCGTGCTCGTGCGCCGCAGCGCCTTCGACGCGATCGGCGGCTTCGACGAGGGTTTCTTCATGTACTTCGAAGACGTCGATCTCGGCAAGCGGATGCTCGAGGCGGGCTTCAGCAGCGTCTACGTGCCCGACGCCGAGGTCGTGCACATCGGCGGCAGCTCGACCTCGCAGCACTCCGAGCGCATGCTGCGCGCCCACCACGAGAGCGCCTACCGCTACCTCGCGAAGAAGTACCCGCAGTGGTACATGCGCCCCGCGCTCGGCGTCGCCCACCTGGGTCTGCGCTGGCGCCTGCGCAGCGAGTTGCGCCGGGCCGCTCGATGACCGCGACGCGGTATGGCGCGAACGGCATGAGTCGTGACACGCTGTGGACGACGTTGTCCCCCCACGAGGAAGCAGGTCGCCGGTGACCCGCAGCACACCCCCCTCCCCTGCCGACGAACCCCGCCTCGGCGTGCTGGGCTGGATCGCCGCGTTCGCCCGCGCGCTCGTCGCGCTTCCGACCTTTCGACGGCACATGACGCTCGTCGAGGCCTCGCTCAACAAGCAGTTGCGCGCACTCGAAGTGCGGATGGACGAGCTCGAGCGGCTCGCCCTCACGAACGGCGCACCGAAGCCGGGAACGATCGCCGCCGACGCGCGCGATGAGGCCACGGGCGAACTGGGCTCGGTGGCCGTCTCGTTGCGCGAGCTGGGCCGCCGGTTGAGCGCCATCGAGGGCGGGCCGACGCCCCCCGGGCACTGACCGCGATGAGCGCCCCCCGCGTCTCCATCGTCATCAACACGCTCAATCGCGCCGAGTCGCTCACGACAACGCTCGAGGCGCTGCAGTGGATCGCCTTCGCCGGCGAGTTCGAGGTCGTCGTGGTCAACGGGCCATCGACCGACGGCACGGAGACGCTGCTCGCGGCGTGGGCGGATCGCGTCGTCGTCGAGCGGTGCCCCGTGGCGAACCTCAGCGTCTCGCGCAACATCGGCATCGCCGCGTCGAGCGGGGAGATCGTCGCGTTCATCGATGACGACGCGGTGCCCGAGTCCGAATGGCTGGGGCAGCTCGTGGCGGCCTTCGACGATCCCCTCGTCGGCGCCGCCGGCGGCTACGTGCTCGACCACACGGGTGTCGCGTACCAGAGCACCTACGCCCTGTTCAACCGGCTCGCCGACCCGGTCGCTTCGCCCGGCCGCGCGAGCCCCGAGCGGGTCTTCCCGTACAGCTTCACCTTCCCGCACCTCATCGGCACCAACATGGCGTTCCGCCGCACCGCGCTCGACGAGGTCGGCGGCTTCGACGAGCAGTACGAGTACTACCTCGATGACACCGACCTCGTCGTGCGCATCATCGATCGCGGCTACGACGTGCGGCAGGTCTCCGGCGCTCACCTGCACCACCGCTTCGCGCCCAGCACGATCCGCGACCATCGCCGGGTCGCCCGGCACCGCTACCCCGTGCTCAAGAACCACGCGTACTTCGCCCTGCGGCACGCGCACGCCTTCTACGACGAACGAACGCTCGTGGACGAGCAGCGGGCATTCGCCCACATGCACCAGGTCGAGATGGTGCAGGCTGCCGCGGATGGGCTCGTCGACCGCGCCGACCTCGACCGGTTCCTGCAGTACCGCGACGAGGCCGTCGACACGGGAATCCGCGCGGCGCGCGCCGTCGGCACGACGACACATCGCGGCCAGCTGCCGAGCGGTGCGATCGGGTCAGGGTTCCGCCGGTTCCCGACGCTCGTCGAGGGCGACGAGATCGTGCGGCGCGTACTCGTCGCGGGCCCGGGCGGGGCGAGCGTCGACGCGGCACTCGAACGCGGCCGCGCGCTCGCCGCCGAGGGGCAGATCGTGCACGTCATCGCCCCCACCCGGCACCACGACCACATCGACTTCGACCACGGCGTCTGGGTGAGCGCGGTCGACGTGTCGACGACCCCGTGGCGCGCGGCCCGCTCGCGCGGTGCCCGGCGGCTCGCGGAGCGGTTCACGACGCTCACCGCCTGATCAGCGGGACGCCTCGACCTCGCAGGCGGCGGCAGCGAGCGGTTCGAGCGACGAGACCCGCCAGCTGTCGATCGTGAAATCGAGGTGACGCCAGCCCTCGCGCGCGGGCTGGCTGAGCAGGCTCATCGACCCCTCGTGCACCGCGGCCTCGGTGAACCGGAACCGCTCGTCCAGGCGCTCGGGCGCCGACGGGCCGCCGTTGCGCAGCTCGTACAGCACGATCTCGCCCTCCGGAGCGCACGCGAGCGCACGCTCGAGCAGGTCGTCGTCGGCCACGGCGTCGAGATCGAAGTCCTTGCGACCTTCCGGGGCGACGACGAGGCGGCCCTCGCTCACCTGCAGGGGGCGGGCGAAGGCCATCCACGTGTTCGGGAAGAAGAAGCCGGGGTACTGTCCCGCGCGGCTCGCCGTCCAGACGACGGGCGTCTGCGCGTCGGGCGACGCCGAGCGCAGCTCGACGTGCAGATCGTGCGCTCCGCGCATGTAGGTGTCCTGCGCGAGCAGCACCCAGGTGGGTACAACGGGCACGACGAGCACGGCGCCGACGACGATGCCCGCGGCGACACGCACGCCAGGCCGGTCGACGCGCGCGAGCATCCCCGTGTCACGCGGTGCCGCGTGCCACGCCTGCAGCGCCCGATCGGCGAGCAACGCGACGAGCACGATGAGGGCCGGCAGCACCTCGCTCACGAGGTAGCGGTCCCAGTAGAGGAAGAAGGCGTGATCGGAGTGGTCGCCCATGCGCAGGGTCTGCGCCGCGTAGAAGAGCGCGACGGTCGACCCGAGCAGCAGGGCGACGACGCCGCGCAGCAGGGCGTCGGCAGCGCGCGTCACGACGACGATCGCAACGATCGCGAGGGCTGCGAGCACGATGCCCATGCGCTCGATGATGAACCAGGTCGCCGTCCCGACGACAGCCGTCGCGATCATGCCGAGCGCGAGCACGGTCGCGAGCACCACGCCGAGCACGCCGGGAACGCGCGTGGCGCGGACGTCGGTGGGCGCCCCGCGCCGCACGACGAGTACGGCGATCACGCTGATCGCCACGACGACCACGATGAGGCCGATCGCGGTGCTCGGGTCGGGGTACCAGACGCGCGCCGCATCGCCCGCGCGCACGACGGCGTCGGGAAGCAGGTTGCGCAGCTGCTGCTCGACGTAGTACCGCGGGATCTCGGTGATGCCGTACCAGTACGAGAGCAAGGCGCCCGCGGTGCCGGCCGCGAGCGCGACCCACGCCGGACCCCGCAGGGCCTTCCAGTCGGGAACGACGAGCGCGAGCACCGCGAGCAGGCCGAGCGGCACGAGCATGAGCGGTCCGGTGCCGCGCAGCAGGCCGAGGTCGAGCATGAGCAGGCCGAGCACCGAGAACTGCAGCACCGAGGTGGGGGCGTCGCTCAGCACCCGCAGCACGATGATGATGAGCAGCACGAAGAGGGGCGCGTTGAGCGACTCGCTGCTCGGGAAGGTCGAGTACCAGATGGCGTGCGGGTGCAGCGCCGCGAGCGCCGAAGCGCCGAGCACGATCCACGGTGAGACCCCGAGCAGGTGCAGCAGGCGCCCGATCGCGATGATGAGCACGAGGCCCGAGATCGCCATCGCCGAGCCCGCGTGCTCCTGCCCGAAGACGGCCGTGCTCGTCCCCAGGTACGCCGGCATGACAGGGGGCCAGGATGCCGTGAGCTCACCCGTGCGGGCCCACTGGTTGCCCCAGTTGACGTAGGCGCCCATGTCGCCGACCCACGGGATGAAGTTGACCGACTCGGCGCGCAGCGCGACGGCGACGACCGCGAGGCCCGTCGCGAGGCCCGCGAGCAGACGGGATCGCCCGCGCGGCATCGACGCCGTCGGGAGGGCTGCGCGGCCGCGACGCACGACGAGCACGAGGGCGGCGACCCAGGCAAGACCGAGGGCCACGAGCGGAGCGGGGCCCCACCATGAGACGAGCGCGGGCACGAGCGTCACCGCGAGGAACCCCAGCAGCGCCGCATCGGCGAGTGCGCTCAGCACCCCGTCGGTGCGGCGGCGGCCGATGAGCGCGAAGGGCGCACCGACGAGTACCGTAGCCAGTGCGACCAACGGCAGTACGAGACCCAGCGTCATATGCTCCCCATCAGTTCGCCGCGCATCCGCGACGCCCGCTTCCGCGTGAAAACAAGCTTAACCCGCCCGTTCTAACCGACGGTGCCGAACCCTGACGACCGTCGTCGCGAGAGGAGCCCTGTGGTGACCGCCGCCCCCGACCGACCGCCGCGCATCGCGATCGTCGGCCCCACGCACCCGCACTCGGGCGGCATCGCCCAGCACACGACGCGCGCCGCCCACGAGCTCACCGCGGCCGGCGCGGAGGTCGTCATCGAGTCCTGGCACGCCCAGTACCCCGCCTTCCTGCGCAAGGGTCTCGGTGGCGTGCCGCGCGACCGGCCCGAGATTCCCGTGTTCACCGCGGTGCGCGAGCAGCTCGCGTGGTACTCCCCCCTGTCGTGGGCGCGGGCCGGGCGACGGCTGCGCGGCACCGATCTCGTGCTGTTGACGCTCGTCACGCCCTTCCACGCCGTGCCGTACGCGGTTCTCCGCCTGTTCCTCGGGCGGGCCGCCCGCGTGGGCGCGATCGTGCACAATGTGCTGCCGCACGAGCCGTCGCCCGTCGACCGCGCGCTCGTGCGACAGGCGCTGCGCGGTCTCGAGGTCGTCGTGGTGCACAGCGCTGAGCAGGCCGCGCTCGCGCACGACCTCGGGGTCGATCCGACACGCACCGTCGTGCGCGAGCTGCCGTTCCCCGGCATCGCGGCACCGGCGCAGCCGCCCGCCCCGGCAGGCTCGCGCCACGACGCTCCCGTGCGGCTGCTCTTCTTCGGCATGGTGCGCCCCTACAAGGGCGTCGACCTGCTCATCGACGCGCTCGCCGAGGTCGACGAGCTCGAGCTGCGCGTCGCCGGCCACTTCTGGGAGCCCATCGAGCAGTACCGCGAGCAGGTGGAGCGGCTCGGGCTGCAGCAGCGCGTGCAGCTGATGCCCGGTTACGTCGACGCCGACCAGATCGAGCAGCACCTGGCGTGGGCCGACGTGCTGGTGCTGCCGTATCGCACGGCCACCGCATCCATCGTCTCGGCGATCGCTCGCGCCGCCGGCCGTCCGGTGATCGTCACCCGAGTCGGAACCCTCGCCGACGACATCGACGACGGCGTCGACGGACTCGTCGTCGAGCCCGGTGACGTCGGCTCGCTCGCCGACGCGCTGCGGCGCGTGCGCGACCACGAGGAGGTCGCGCGGCTCGCCGAGGGCATGCGCCACCGACCCGACCCCACGAGCGAGCGCTGGCGTCGATACGCGACGGGGATCCTCGAGACGGCGGGGCTCTCGTGAGCGACACGCACCTCGACGCCGAACCCACACCGCCCCCGCGCCGGGGCTGGCGACGGCACCTGCGGTGGGCGATCCCGGCCGTGTTCTACACCGCGGTCGTGGTGTTCCTCGCGCTGTACGCGAGCACGCTCGACTTCGCGGCGCTCGCCGAAGCGCGCATCGACTGGTGGATCTTCGCAGCGGCCCTCGCGGTCGGCATCCTGAACCGGTACTGGATGGTGCTGATCTGGCTCGTGCTGCTGCGCGGCCTCGGGGCGGCGACGCGCGGCACCTGGGCGGCCATGAGCCTCGTGTACGCGAAGTCGTGGCTCGGCCGGTACATCCCCGGAACAGCGCCCTGGATCCTGGGCAAGATCCACTTCGCCTCCCGGCTCGGGGTCTCGCGCACGAAGCTCGCGGTGAGCTCGCTGCTCGAGGCCGGCCTGCAGATCCTCGTGCTGCTCGTGACGGGCCTCGCGCTCATCGTGTTCGACCCCCGCGCCGCGAGCATCACGGGCGATCTGCGGTGGTTCATGATCGCCGTGACCATCGCGGGCCTCATCGTCCTGCTGCCCCCCGTCTTCAACCGGCTGTTCGGCCTCGCCTTCCGGATCGTGCGTCGGCAGCCCGTCGATCCGCAGAGCCTGCCGACGTTCGGCACGATCGGCACGGGGGCGGGTCTGTACGTCGTCGGCGCGATGCTCGCGGGCATCTCGATGTTCCTCGTTGCGCGCTCGCTCGACCCCTCGCTCGGCTGGGCCGAGCTGACCTACCTCATCGCCGCGATGAACCTCGCGAGCGCCGTGAGCATGCTCGCGATCTTCGCCCCGAGCGGCATCGGCGTGCGCGAGGCGATCCTCGTGCTGCTGCTGGGCGTCGTGATGAGCCCCGAGCTCGCGCTGCTGACGGCCATCGTGCTGCGCATCTGGTCGATCGTGGCCGACTTCGCCTTCCTCGGCATCGCGGTCGCGGTCGACCGGCTCGACCGGCGCCGACGACGCGACTTGTAGACTCGGCACTTCGACCACCACCCCATCGAGGAGCGTTTCCACCGTGGCCCGACCTCTCCAGCGGCTCGCCCGCGCCGTGCGGCGCGCGATCGAGACGCCCGTCGTCCTGAGCGCGGAGGAGCGCGCCTTCGTGCGCGCCGCGCGCACCGCGTTCGAGGCCGCCCGCGCCGCGGGAGCCCGGCCCGAGCGGCACGTGCTCGTCGCGGGCCCCGGAGCGGGCAGCATCGGCGACCAGGCGATGCTCGAGGCCTTCGTGGCCTCGGTCTCGGCGCCCGTGACCCTCGTCGCCCGACGATCGCGCGATCTCGCCGAGCTGCCGCAGGCCCTGCACTCGCGCGTCTCGACCGACTTCCAGCCCGACCTGCTGTACGGGCTGCCGCACAGTGCGCGGCGCGCGGGCACCGCCTTCGGCCGCCTCCTCGCCGGCGCTCTCTCGCTCTCGGTCGTCGGCGCCGATGTCATGGACGGCGCGTACTGGGAGAGCGTCTCGGTGCGCCGGTTCCGCATCGTGCGCATCGCCGCCGAACTCGGGGTCGACGCGCGCGTGCTCGGCTTCAGCTGGAACGCTCACCCCACCGCGGCTTGCCGCCGCGCGATGGTCGCGGCCTCGGCGGTCGCGCGACTCAACGCGCGCGACCCGAAGTCGGCCGAGCGCCTGCTCGCCGATGGGGCCGTCGCCGTGCACACGGTCGCCGACCTGGCGTTCCTCACCCAGCCCGCCCCCGTGCGCGACGCGGCCCTCGCGACGTGGATCGAGGAGCAGGCGGCGCGCGGGCGCCACATCGTGATCGTGAATGCCAATGTGCTGCTCGAGCGCACGACCCACCAGGTCGAGGCGTATGTGGGCGCGCTCGCCGGCGTGGATCGCGAGAGCACCGCCGTGCTCGCGGTTCCGCACGACATGCGTGGCACGCCGAGCGACGTCGATCTCGCGGTCGAGATCGCCGCACGGCTCGAGAGTGTCGGGGTCGTCGCCCACGCCGTCCGCCACGAACTCAGCCCGGGTGAGGTCATGACGATCGCCGGGGAGGCGCGGCTGACGGTCTCGGGCCGCATGCACCTCACGATCCTGTCGCTCGCCGCGGGCACCCCCGCCGTGACGATCGCCTACCAGGGCAAGGTCGCCGGCCTGTACGCCGCGATGGGGCTCGACTGCTGGGTCGAGGCCGGTGAGGGCGCGCGCGCCGCGCTCGCGACCCTCGTGCCCGAGAGCATCGCCGGCGCCGAAGCGCTCGCCGCGCAGGTTGCGCGCGGCCTGCCCGCTCAGCTCGAGCGCTCGCGCGCCAACCTCGCGGGCCTGCTGGAGCCGACCGCCGCCGGCTAGCCGCGCGGCAGCGTCAGGAGTCGCTGCAGGTAGGTGCCGTAGCCGCTCTTCGCGAGCGGCGCGGCGAGCGCCTCGAGTTGGGCGTCATCGATCCAGCCGGCGCGCCACGCGATCTCCTCGATGCAGCCGATCTTGAAACCCTGGCGGTCTTCGATGACGCGCACGTACTCCGAGGCCTGCATGAGCGACTCGACCGTTCCGGTGTCGAGCCACGCGGTGCCCCGGTCGAGCACCTGCACCTGCAGGCGGCCCTGCCGCAAGTAGTGCTCGTTGATGCTCGAGATCTCGAGCTCGCCGCGCGCACTCGGCGTGATGCCGTGGGCCACCTCGACGACCCCCGCGTCGTAGAAGTAGAGACCGGGCACGGCGTAGGCGCTGCGCGGGGTCGCGGGCTTCTCCTCGATCGCGATCGCGCGCCCGTCGGCATCGAACTCGACGACGCCGTAGTCGCTCGGATTCGCCACCTGGTACGCGAAGATGAGGCCGCCGTCGATCTCGCGATACTGGCGCAGCGCCGTGCCGAGGCCCGCGCCGTGGAAGATGTTGTCGCCGAGCACGAGCGCGACGCTGTCGTCGCCGATGAAGGACTCGCCGATGAGGAAGGCCTGGGCGAGGCCGTCGGGCGAGGGCTGCTCGGCATACGACAGCGCGATGCCGAGGTCGGCTCCGTCGCCGAGCAGCTGCTCGAACTGCGCGCGATACTCGGGCGTCGTGATGATCAGGATCTCGCGGATGCCCGCCATCATGAGCGTCGACAGCGGGTAGTAGATCATCGGCTTGTCGAAGACCGGCATGAGCTGCTTCGAGATGCCCTTCGTGATCGGCCACAGCCGCGAGCCGGTGCCGCCCGCGAGGATGATGCCCTTCATCGTGCCCTCCAGGCCTCGTCGAGCAGCGTCGTGAGCCCGATCGCGTCGTCCCACGTCGGCAGCAGACCGAGCCGCTCGGCCTCGGCGAGCGTCGGCGCCGCGGCGTCTTTCGGGGCGAGCACGAGCTCGTGGCGCGGCAGGGGCAGCTCGAGCCCGATCGTCTCGTCGAACGGCGTGATGCCGTGCTCGCGCTCGGGCGTGAACACCTGGTTGACGAGGTAGCTGACGACGGTGTCGTCCTCGAGCGCGACGACGCAGTGCCCGAGCCCCTCCGCGATGTAGACGGCCGTGCGGTCGACACCGTCGAGGCGCACCGCATCCCAGTGCCCGAACGTCGGCGAGCCGAGTCGGATGTCGACGATGTAGTCGATGGCGGCACCGTGCGGCACCGTGACGTACTTGGCCTGGCTCGGGGGCACCTGCGCGAAGTGGATGCCCCGCACGACGCCGCGCCGCGAGACCGAGGTGTTGCCCTGCCGCAGCTCGAGCGGGTGGCCGACGGCCTCGGCGAGCGCCTCGAAACGGTAGTGCTCGTAGAACACGCCGCGCTCGTCGGCGAACTGGCGCGGCGTCACCGCGATGGCGCCGGGCACCGAGAGCTCGCGGATTCGCACAGGCGCCAGCCTAGCAACGGGCCTCGCCCCCGCCGGGTGCGCTCGGCCCCCGTCATGCATAGGGTGTGGGAATGACGAGGGCGACCGACGGTCCGCGCCGCGAGCAGGTGCTCGTGCTGCTCGACGCGACGGCCGCCCACCGTGGCGACGCCCGCCTCGACGCCTACCTCGACGCGCTCGCCGGCTCGCTCGGCGACGAGCTCGTCATCGTCTGCCGCCGGCCCGACCTTGCGCACTTCCGGGCGCTGTCGCCCACGGCGGCGATCGAGACGGGCACGGCGGCGCTGCGCTGGCGGGGCATCCGGATGCTGTGGCGCCAGCTCGCTCTGCCGCGCATGGCGCGCCGCCACGATGTCGATGCGGTGCACTCGCCGCAGCCGCCCATCCCCCTGCTCATCGCCCGCCCGCGCGTCGTCACCCTGCACGAGGTGGCCGCCTTCGCCGGTCGTCGCGGACCCCTCGGAGCCGCGCGCCGCGCGGGCGTCCGCGTCGCCGCGCGGCTCGCCGACGAGGTCGTCGCCCCCGACGCGCAGACGGCGCGCGCGATCGAAGAGGCCTGCGGGTTCCCCGCACAGGAGGTGCTCGTCGTGCCCACGAGCGACGATGCCGCGCGCTTCGCCGCCGCGCACCGGGTCGCCTACCGTGCCGCCGCGGCCATGGTGCCCGCCGCGACGGGGCCGATCACGCTGCCGACCGCCCGGGGGCCCGAGACGCCCGCTCGGTAGACTCGGCGTGTGAGAATCCTCGTCACCGGCGGCGCCGGCTTCATCGGCTCGAACTTCGTGCACCACGTGCTCGGGGCCGGCGACCACCACGTGACGGTCATCGACAAGCTCACCTACGCGGGCAACCGGGCCTCGCTCGAGGGGCTGCCGGGGTCGCGCCTGCAGTTCGTGCACGGCGACATCCTCGACGCCCCGCTCGTCGACCGGCTCGTCGGCGAGAGCGAGGCGGTCGTGCACTTCGCTGCCGAGAGCCACAACGACAACTCGCTCGACGACCCGCGCCCCTTCGTCGACACCAACATCATCGGCACCTTCACGCTGCTCGAGGCCGTGCGACGCCACGGCACGCGCTTTCACCACATCTCCACCGACGAGGTCTACGGCGACCTCGAGCTCGACGACCCCGCGCGCTTCACCGAGTCGACGCCGTACAACCCCTCGAGCCCCTACTCGTCGACGAAGGCGGGCAGCGACCTGCTCGTGCGCGCCTGGGTGCGCTCGTTCGGCCTGCGGGCGACCCTCTCGAACTGCTCGAACAACTACGGGCCCTACCAGCACGTCGAGAAGTTCATCCCGCGCCAGATCACGAACGTGCTGCGCGGCGAGCGGCCGAAGCTCTACGGAGCGGGGCGGAACGTGCGCGACTGGATCCACGCCGACGACCACTCGGCCGCCGTGCTCGCGATTCTCGAGCGCGGTCGCCTCGGCGAGACCTACCTGATCGGTGCCGACGGCGAGCGCAGCAATCGCGAGGTGCTCGCGCTCATCCTCGAGGCGATGGGGCGCCCGGCCGACGAGTTCGACGAAGTGGCCGACCGGCCCGGCCACGACCTGCGCTATGCGATCGACTCGTCGAAGCTGCGCGGCGAGCTCGGCTGGATGCCGCGCTTCGCCGACTTCTCGGCCGGACTCGCGGCGACGATCGACTGGTACCGCCGCAACGAGGCGTGGTGGGCGCCGCAGAAGCAGGCGGCAGAAGACCGCTACCGGGCCCAGCACACCGCCCGCGCATGACCCGCTACCTCATCACGGGCGCCGGGGGCATGCTCGCGCACGACCTGCGCGCCGTGCTCGCCGACCGACCGGTCACGGCCCTCGCGCGCGCCGAGCTCGACATCACGGACCCCGAGGCCTGCCGGGCGGCCGTGCACGGGCACGACGTCGTGCTCAACACAGCGGCCTACACGGCGGTCGACGCGGCCGAGCACGACCCCGAGGCGGCCCACCGCGTCAACGCGCTCGGCCCGCAGCACCTCGCACGGGCCGCGGCCGAGGCGGGAGCCGTGCTCGTGCAGTACTCGACCGACTACGTCTTCGGGGGCGATACGCCACCCGGCAGCGAGCACCCGTGGGCCGAGGACGCGCCGTTGCGGCCGATCTCCGTCTACGGCAGCAGCAAGGCCGAGGGCGAGCGCCGGGCGCGCGCCGAGCATCCCGAGGGCGTCATCATCGCGCGCACGGCGTGGCTGTACGGCGCGCACGGGCGCAGCTTCGTCACGGCGATCCGCGAGCGGGCCGCGACCGGCGAGCCGCTCGACGTCGTCGACGACCAGTGGGGTCAGCCGACGTGGACGCACGACGTCGCGGAGCGCACGATCGCGCTGCTCGATCACGGGGTGCGGGCGGGGATCGTGCATGCCACGGCGAGCGGCCGCACGACGTGGTTCGGATTCGCCCGCGCCATCGTCGCCGCCGCGGGGCTCGACCCCGCGCTGGTTCGCCGGGCCACGACCGTGCCCGGCGCCCGGGCGGCCGCGCGCCCGCACTGGTCGGTTCTCGGGCATGATGGATGGGCGCGGCTGGGCGTCGCACCGCTTCGACCGTGGCCCGCAGCGTTCGCCGAGGCGGCCGCCTCGATCGGCTGGACCGACCCGCCCGTCGTCGCACCGCATCCCGCGACCACGCCCCCCGCGCCCCCGACCTCCCCATCGATCCCAGGAGCCTCGTCATGACCCTGCCCCCCGCGCTCGTCGCCTTCGACCTCGACGACACCCTCGCCCCCTCGAAGTCGCCGATGCCAGCCGCGATGCTCGAGCAGCTCGTGGCCCTGCTCGAGCGCCGGCCCGTGTGCATCATCTCGGGCGGCCAGTACGGGCAGTTCCGCAGCCAGATCCTCGAGCTGCTGCCGGAGTCGAGCACCGCGCTGCTCGACCGCCTGCACCTCATGCCGACGTGCGGCACGCAGTACTGGCGCTTCGACGACGGCGAGTGGACGCAGCGCTACGCCGAGAACCTCACCGAGGACGAGCGGCACGAAGCGCTCGCGATCGTCGAGGAGGAGGCCCGTCGGCTCGGGCTCTGGGAATCGGAGACCTGGGGCCCCATCCTCGAGGATCGCGGCTCGCAGATCACGTTCTCGGCCCTCGGGCAGGAGGCCCCCGTCGACGCCAAGAAGGCGTGGGATGCCGATGGCCGGAAGAAGGAGGCCCTGCGTGCCGCCGTGGCCGAGCGCCTGCCCGGCCTCGAGGTGCGGTCGGGCGGATCGACCTCGGTCGACATCACGCGCCGCGGCATCGACAAGGCCTACGGCATGCGCAAGCTCGCCGAGATCACGGGCATCGCGCCCGAGCAGATGCTGTTCATCGGCGACCGCCTCGACGAGGGCGGCAACGACTTCCCTGTGATCGCGGTGGGGGTGCAGACCCACGCCGTGAGCGACTGGGAGGAGACCGTCGACGTCGTCGCGGCGCTCGTGCCCACGCTCACCGACTAGCCTGGCGGGCAGACATGACGACCCTCCGCGTGATCCTCGACCAGCTGGCCGCGCCCGTCCCGGGCGGTATCGGCCGCTACACGCGCGAGCTCACGCGCGCGCTCATCGCGACGCAGCCGCGTGGATGCTCGGTGACGGGCTGGGTTCCCGCCTCGCCCGAGAGCGTCTACCGCGAGATCGAGACGAGCCTGCCGGGCCTCGCCGAGCTCGAGAAGAGCGTCTTCGACCGCCGGCAGATCGCCGCGGCGTGGCAGCACGGCTTCACGCGCCTCGGCGCCCGCTCGACCACGCACGCACCGAGCCTGCTCGCCCCGCTCTTCCGGCACGACCGCGTCAACAACCCCGGTGATCAGATCGTCGTGACCATCCACGACGCCGTGCCGTGGACGCACCCCGAGACCTTGACGCCTCGCGGCGTCTCGTGGCACCGCGCCATGGCCGCGCGCGCCGAGCGCTACGCCGACGCTGTCGTCGTGCCGACGCACGCCGTCGCCGAGGCGCTGCTCGACGTGCTCGACCTGGGCGACCGCGTGCGCATCATCGCCGGTGCCGTCTCGACCGACCTCGTCGTGCCCGCCGACGCCGCGCAGCTGCGCCGCGACCTCGAGCTGCCCGAGCGCTACGTGGTGGCCGTCGGCACCGTCGAACCGCGCAAGGGTCTCGACGATCTCGTGCGCGCGCTCGCCCTGCTCGACCGCGACGACCTTCCGCTCGTGCACGTGGGCCCGCAGGGCTGGGGCGACCTCGACCTCGGGGTGCTCGCCGACGAGGCGGGGCTGGGGCGCGATCGCGTGCGCGCCCTCGGGTTCCTCGACGACGCCCAGGTGGCCGCCGTCATGCACGGGGCCGCGGTGTTCGTCATGCCCAGCCGGGCCGAGGGCTTCGGCCTGCCGCTGCTCGAGGCCATGAGCCTGGGCGCGCCGACCATCCACACGGACGTCCCCGCGCTCGTCGAGGTCGCGGGCTCAGCGGGCCTGGCGGTCGAGCTGGACCCGGTCGAGGGCCTGCCCGAGCGACTGGCCGAGGCGATCCGCTCGGTCGTCGACGACGAGGCGCTCGCCGAGACCCTGCGGGTCGCGGGGCACGACCGCGTCGGAGCCTTCAGCTGGCGCGACTCGGCCGAGAAGTCCTGGCAGCTGCACGCCGACCTCTAGCAGCCCACCGGGGTCACGGCTGCGGTGTCGGGCTCGGCGTCGGCGGCGGCGCGACAGCCTCGAGCACGAGTTCGTGGATGAGCGCGAAGTCGGGGAACTGGTTGTCGATCTGCGGCGGTACGAGCTCGAGCCGCTCGATCGGGTAGCCGCGCGACGAGGCCGCGAGGTCGGTGAAGAGCCCGAGCATCGACTGCGGGATGTCGGTGCGCGCGAGCCCGCTCGAGGCCTGCGCGATCGCCTCGAACCGTGTCAGCACGGTCGCCGGATCGAGCTGACGCAGCATCGCCTCCTGGATGTCGCGCTGGTGCCGCATGCGGTCGAAGTCGGTCAGGTTGTAGCGGCTGCGGGCGTACCAGAGCGCCGTCTCGCCGTTCATGCGCTGCTCTCCCGCGGGGATGACCCCGTGCACCGTGCCGCCGTTGATGCCGCGCGAGACCGGCTCCTCGACCGTCACGACCACCCCGCCGAGCGCGTCGATGAGCGCCGCGAACCCCGCCATGTCGATGAGCACCGTGTACTGAACCGGAATCCCCGTCACACCCGCCACGGCATCCTTCATGGCCTCGAGCGCGGGCGTGCTGCCCCGCGCCTCGGCATCGGGGTAGAGCTCGGGATGCTCCTCGGCCCAGGGGTAGAGATACGCGAGCAGGCAGTCATCGCCGCAGTCGAAGCCCGACGGCCAGGCCTCCCACAGGGGCGAGCCCTCGCGGAAGGGCGCGCGATAGAGGTTGCGCGGGATGCCGATCATCGTCACGGCACCCGAGGCGGCGTCGATGCTCATGAGCGTCATGCTGTCGGGACGCAGCCCGATGCGGTCGTCGCCCGCGTCGCCGCCGAGCAGCAGGATCGTGTAGCGCCCGTCGATCGGCTCCACGATGCCGCCGTCGGCGAAGACGGCGCCGAGCGCGTCACGCCCGACGCCCGTCAGGTACGCCGCGTAGCCCGCGGTGCCGGTGCCGAGCACGAGGCTCAGGGCGACGAAGAGGGCGATCGGGGCGCGCGAGCCGGGCCGCGTCGAGACGAGACGCGCGAGCGCGAAGGTGTTGACGGTCGTGATGAGCCACAGCACGGCGTAGAACAGCAGCCCGAGCTGCGCGATCCACAGCACGACGACGTTCGTGGCGATCGTGAGCGCCGCCGGCCGCCAGAGCAGGAACAGCGCGATCGCTCCGGCCACGATGGCCCAGAGCACGAAGGTCGCGCCGACGGCGAAGCGGCCGAGCCGGCGATTGCCCGCGAGCAGCTGCGCGCTGCCGGGCACGAGCAGGTTGAGGCCGAGCAGCCACCACGCGCGACGGCTCATGACCGCCGGGTCGCGGGTGTCGGGGTAGCGCAGCGGCGACGTGTGGCTCACGACGCGGGCGGGGCGGCGATCGCGGCCTTGAGGGCGGCGTTCTTGCCGGCCACGGCCCGCTCGAGCTCGGCGGCGACGGCGGCGAGGCGCTCGGCCACGGCCGCGTCGGTCGAGCCGATGATGCGCGCGGCGAGCAGTCCCGCGTTGCGCGCCCCGCCGATCGAGACGGTTGCGACGGGGATGCCCGCGGGCATCTGCACGATGCTCAGCAGCGAGTCCATGCCGTCGAGGTAGGCGAGCGGCACGGGCACACCCACGACGGGCAGGGTCGTGACGCTCGCGATCATGCCAGGCAGGTGCGCGGCACCGCCCGCCCCGGCGATGATGACCCGGATGCCCCTGCCGGCGGCCGCACGGCCGTACGCGATCATCGCGTCCGGGGTGCGGTGGGCGCTCAGCACCTCGACCTCGTGCGCGATGCCGAGTTCGTCGAGCGCGGCGGCGGCGTTCTGCATCACCGACCAGTCGCTGTCGGAGCCCATGACGACGGCGACGAGGGGAGTGCTCATGCCTCCAGGGTAGGACTCAGTCGTCGAAGTGGCTGGCCGCGGCGCGCGCACGATAGACGACGTCGTCGAGATCGACGCCGATCGCCGTGACGTGGCCGGCCTTGCGGCCCGCGCGCGGCCCCTTGCCGTAGGCGTGCACCTTCGCGCTCGGCTGGTGGCCGAGTGCGGCGGCGATGCGGTCGTCGGGCAGGCTGCCGAAGACGTTGATCATGACCCCCCACGGCGCGCGCGGCTCGGTGCTGCCGAGCGGCCAATCGAGCACCGCCCGCAGGTGCTGCTCGAACTGGCTCGTCGTCGAGCCCTCGATCGTCACATGGCCGCTGTTGTGCGGACGCATCGCGAGCTCGTTGACGAGCACGCGCCCGTCGGTGGACTGGAACAGCTCGACCGCGAGCACGCCGGTGACGCCGAGCCCGTGCGCGACGGTCGTCGCGATCTCGGCGGCGGCGCGCTCGACGGCATCGGTGCTGTGCGGCGCCGGGGCGATGACCTCGGCGCAGACCCCGCCGCGCTGCACCGTCTCGACGAGCGGCCACGGCACGGCCTCGCCGCTCGGCCGGCGCGCGATCAGCTGCGCCAGCTCGCGCTCGAAGCGCACCAGCTCCTCCACGAGCACGGACCCCGCCGCGAGCCAGTCGTCAGCCGCATGCGCATCGTCGACGAGGCGCACGCCCTTGCCGTCGTAGCCGCCGCGCGGCGTCTTCACGACGGCGCGGCCGCCGTGGTCGGCGAGGAATCCGGCCAGGTCGTCGGCGGTGTCGACGCGCGCCCAGTCGGGCTGCGGCACGCCGAGGTCGGCCAGGCGCTCGCGCATCGCGAGCTTGTCCTGCGCGTACAGCAGGGCATCCGCACCGGGTCGCACGGCCGCGCCGGCCGCCGTGAGCGCGCGCAGCACCTCCTGCGGCACGTGCTCGTGGTCGAAGGTGATCGCATCGCAGCCCTGCGCGAAGTCCAGCACGGTCGGCACGTCGCGGTAGTCGCCGACGACGGTCGCCGCGAGGCGGGCCGAGGCGTCGGGCGCCTCGGCGAGCACCCGCAGCTCGATGCCGAGCGCTACGGCCGCGGGAATCATCATGCGCGCGAGCTGGCCCCCTCCGATGACGCCGACGACGGCCATGGATGCTCCTCAATAGACTGGCGGATGAGTCATGTCTATTCTGGCCGACCGCGCGCAGCTCGGCCGCCCCCGACGAGGTGAGATGCCCGCCCTTCTTCCGCAGCTCGCCCGCTTCGGCACCGTCGGGCTCGTCGGGCTCGTGATCGACGTCGCGCTGTTCAACCTGCTGCGCGTCACGGTGCTCGATCCGGCGATCATCGCCGAGGGGCCGATCATCGCCAAGGTGGTGTCGACCTCCGTCGCGATCGCGATCAATTGGCTCGGCAGCCGGTACTGGACGTTCCGGCTCGAACGCCGCCGACCGGCCGCGCGCGAGGCCGTCGAGTTCGCCGTCGTGAGCATCGGCGGGCTGCTCATCGCCGTGGGATGCCTCGCGCTGTCGCGCTACGCGTTCGGCTTCACGAGCCTGCTCGCCGACAACATCGCCTCGAACGTCGTCGGGCTCGCGCTCGGCAGCGCGTTCCGGTTCGCGCTCTACCGCTCGTGGGTGTTCCACCCGCGGCGCACGCCGCAGCCGACCGCCGACGGCGGTGCCGAATTAGGGCCGGCCTAGCCCCACGTAGGTGAAGCCCGCCTGGCGCCACGCACCGGGGTCGAGGCAGTTGCGTCCGTCGATCACGAGCCGGGCCGACGTGCTCTCGGCGACAACGGCCGGGTCGAGCTCGCGGAACTGCCGCCACTCGGTGAGCACGACGATCGCGTCGGCGCCCGCGACGGCCTCATCGACCGTCGCCCGGTAATCGAGCTGCGGCTGCGAGCGGCGGGCCGTCTCGATCGCCTCGGGGTCGGTGGCCTGCACGGTGGCGCCGAGCGCCGCGACGCGCTGCGCGATGTCGAGCGCGGGCGAGTCGCGCACGTCGTCGGAGTCGGGCTTGAAGGCGAGGCCGAGCACCGCGACCGTGCGGCCAGCGAGCCCCTCGAAGTGCTGCTCGAGCAGATCGACGACGCGCTGGCGCCGACGAAGGTTGATCTGGTCGACGTCGTCGAGGAAGTCGAGCGCCTGCCCCACCCCGAGCTCGGCGGCGCGGGCCTGGAACGCCCGGATGTCTTTCGGCAGGCATCCGCCGCCGAAGCCCACGCCCGCGTTCAGGAACCGGCGGCCGATGCGCGCGTCGAAGCCGATCGCGTCGGCGAGGGTCGTGATGTCGGCGCCGGTCACCTCGGCGATCTCGGCCATGGCGTTGATGAACGAGATCTTCGTGGCGAGGAAGGCGTTGGCCGAGACCTTGACGAGCTCGGCGGTGGCGTAGTCGGTGACGATGCGGGGCGTGCCCGACTCGAGCGGACGCGCGTAGACGAGGTCGAGCACCTCCGTCGCGCGGTCGTCGCCCGGTCGCACGCCGTACACGAGGCGGTCGGGAGAGAGCGTGTCGCTCACGGCAAAGCCCTCGCGCAGGAACTCGGGGTTCCAGACGAGCTGCGCCCCGGTCGGCTCGACGAGCTCGGCGAGGCGCGCTGCCGTGCCGACCGGCACGGTCGACTTGCCAACGACGAGGTGGCCGGGGCCGATGTGCGGCAGCAGCGCGGTGACCGCGGCATCGACGTAGCGCAGGTCGGCGGCGTGCCCGCCCGCGACCTGGGGGGTGCCGACGGCGATGAAGTGCACGCGCGCCTGCTCGATCTCGGCGATGTCGGTCGAGAACCGCAGGCGGCCGTCCTTGGCTCCGAGCAGCTCGTCGAGGCCGGGCTCGAAGAACGGCGAGCGCCCCGCCGCGAGCTCGGCGATCTTCGCCGCATCGACGTCGATGCCGACGACGTCGTGCCCGAGCTCGGCCATGCACGCCGCGTGCACCGCCCCGAGATAACCGCAACCGATCACTGAGATTCGCACCCCCTGAGCCTAATGCGACGGCCGGTCGCACGCGGTCGGGGTCGGGGTCAGCGCCCCGTTCGCGCGCGTCGCGACGCCGGGTCGGTCGTCTCGACCGGTCGGCGCACGGTCGTGATCGAGGTCGTGCTGGCCTCCATGACGTCGCCGAGCGCGCGCAGCACGAGATCGGCGCGCGGCAGGTCGCGCAACACGATCGGTCGGTCGAGGCCCGTGTTGATGAGCACGTCGCCCGAGCGGAACGCCGATTGCAGGCCCGAACGGCGCACCGAGACGTCAAAGCTGCGGCTCAGCAGCACCTCCTGCCGCGTGCGCACCAGCAGTCCGCGCCGCAGCACGATGCGTCGCGTCGTGATGAGGTACTGCGTGCTGAGCCACCGCAGCAGCGGCAGCACCCACAGCAGCCCTCCGGCGACGACCGCACCGAGCAGCACCGCCAGCACCTGCCACGTCTCGTCGAGGGCGAACGCCCCGTAGGTGGCCGCACCGACGATGGCGATGAGGGCGACCGCGGGCAGAACGAGCGCGCGAGCGTGCGGGCGCAGACGGGCGATCGCCCGCTCCGGAACCCGAACCTCCCCCGTCATGCCCTATTCATACCGCAGATGCGTCACATCACCGGCCGCCACGGCGACGATCCCCTCGCCCTCCGCGAGCGATCGCACGCGCAGTCGCCCGTCGTCGTCGAGGGACTCAGCCGTGCCGAGCAGCGGTGCGAGCCCGGGGCGGTCGACACGGACCGCGCGACCGAGCGTGCGCAGCTCGGGCTCGATGACGGCGCGCAGCTCGGCCGGATCGGTCACGGCGCGCCACTGCGCGACGACGGCGAGCAGTTCGTGCACGGCGGCAGCGAGCGCGCGGTCGACGAGTCCGGCATCGACCGGCACCCCCTGGAGGGCGAGCGAGGTGGCGGTGGGCACCGGCAGCTCGTCGGCGGTCATCGAGAGGTTGAGCCCTGCCCCGACTACGACGCCTTCCGCCGCGAGCTCGGTCAGGATGCCGCTGAGCTTGCGCGCCGGGCCGCCCGCCGCGTCGACGAGCACATCGTTCGGCCACTTGAGCCCGACCCCCTCGACGCCGAGCGAGCGAGCGGCGCGGGCCAGCGCGACCCCTGCCATGAGCGGCAGCCAGCCGAGGCGTCGCGGGTCGGGCGCGCCATCGTGCCGCACGAGCAGCGAGACGGCGAGCGCCGAGCCGGGGGGCGCCGACCAGACGCGGCCGAGCCGCCCGCGTCCCGCGGTCTGATCTGCCGTCGCGACGACGGCGAGGTCGGGCAGCAGCCCGGCGCGAGCGACGAGCTCGGAGTTGGTCGAGGCGCAGCGCTCGCGCCAGTCGAGGGACGGGCTGATCGCGCGACTCAGGGGCAAGAGCATGAATCGAGCCTACGAGGCGGGCTCCATCACCGCGCGCCGACCGCGGCCGCGCGCGCTCGCAGCCGTGACCCCGCTCGGACGACGGCCCGCACGGGAGTGCCGACGACCAGTGCCACCAGGCCGAGCGGGTCGCCATCATGCCGACCGAGGGCGGTGCGGCGATCCCACGCGCGGCGCAGAGCGCCTCCCCGCGTCGACCGGGCGGGAACGCGAGCGGGCAGTGCGCCCTGCAACCGGAGCCGCTGGAGCTCATCAAGGTGCTGGGCTGCATCGTCGTCGGCCGGGTCGTGCAGGTAGTTGTCGGCGGCCCACGCCGCATCAGGCTCACGGAACCGACCAGCGACGAGGTCGTCCGTCGAGCCGAGCAGTCCACTCCCGATGAAGGTCGTGTTGAGCAGCGCGTCGTCGACCCCGTCGTCGTTGATCGCGAGTGCCGGGATCCCCCGCGCGATCGCCTCGAGGATCGCCGTCGAGCTCACCGTGACCAGACCGCCCGCGCGGTCGAGCGCCGCCGACATCGGTCCGGTCTGCACCACGAGGTTGGCGGGCGTCTCGCCGATCCGATGCAGCACGGCGTCGAGCGGCCAGCGCTCATCGTGGGTCTGCCGCTCTCCCGCTCGTGCGCGAACCTTGAGCACGAAGCGCCGCTCGGGGTGTCGGCGAGCGGCCTCGGCGAAGCGCGCCACGAGCGTCGTGCGCGCGGCTCGCGAAACCGGGACGAGCGCTTGCGCCGCGAGCACGACGTCGTCTCCGTGCGCGGGACGCCGGTCGAGGAAGGGGAGCGTCGTGAGGGCGAACCGATGGGCGAGACCCGCATCGCGATCGAGTTCGGCGAAGGCCCGTCGTTCGCGATGCGAGTGCACGACGATGAGGTCGGCTTGAGCGCGATAGACCAGTGCCTTGCGGCGTGCGGGCAGGGCGATACCCGGGATGCCCGACCACAGGACGGGCCGCCGCGGCAGCTCGGCGAGCATCGCGAGCAGCAGTGCGGCCATCGGTCCCCGCATCGCGACGAGCACGGCATCGGCCTCGATCGCCCGCACGAAGGCGACCGCATCGTCGGCCTGCATGACCGCGACCTCGCCGCCTCGCCACGAGGTCGACGCCACGGCCGCGTCACGCTGCGCGACGCTCGGCATCACCGGATTCGCAACGACAATCACGTGTCGCTCAGCCTCGGGAACGACGCGATCCAGTGTCGCCGCGCCCCACTTGAGGTACGAGTCGGAGTCGGTGAGGGCGACGACGATCACGCGAGGACGCGACGCAGCTTGGCCCGGGGCGCGAGCTCGCCGGGGAACACGCGCTTGACGCCATCGCCGAGCGCCGTCTCGATGATGCGGATGTCGCGCACGAGGTGCGCGAAGCCCTGCGGTTCGAGCGACGCGGCGTGATCGGAGCCCCACATCGTGCGATCGAGGGTGATGTGCCGTTCGACGACGCGAGCGCCGAGGGCGACAGCGGCGAGACTGATCTGCAGTCCCCGCTCATGGCCCGAGTAGCCGATCGGCACGCCCGGGTACCGGGTGCGCAGGGTCTCGATCGTGCGCAGGTTGGCCTCCTCTGCCGGCATGGGGTAGGTCGACGTCGCGTGCAGCAGAACGAGCTGATCCCGCCCGAGGGTGTCGACCGCGCGGTCGATCTCCTCCAGGGTCGACATGCCCGTCGAGAGGAGGACGGGCTTGCCCGTCATCGCCACGCGCTCGAGCAGCTCGATGTCGGTGACCGACGCCGAGGCGATCTTGTGGGCGACGACGTCGAGCCCTTCGAGCACGTCGACGCTCGGGACATCCCACGGCGACGCGAACCAATCGAGACCCCGCGCCGCAGCGTAGGCGCCGATCTGCGCGTACTGCTCGGCGTCGAATTCCACCCGTCGCCGGTACTCGAGGTAGGTCATCGTGCCCCACGGCGTCTCGCGCAGCGTGTCGCGCATGTGCTCGGGCGTCGCGATCTCGGGGGTGCGCTTCTGAAACTTCACGGCGTCCGCACCCGCCTCCGCGGCGACGTCGATGAGTCGCAGGGCGAGCGACACGTCGCCGTTGTGATTGAGCCCGATCTCCCCGATGACGTACACGGGAAGGTCGTCGCCGATGAGACGCGAGGCGAGAGAGACGGTCATGGTCAGGACTCCTTCGTGGCGGGAACCGCGGGCAGGGCGCCCCGGTCGTCGTGAACGGCGGCGAGAGCTCGGGCGATCTCGAGCTCGACCTCGGTGTCGATGTCGACGGCGAACCGCTCGTCGACGAGCTGCGGCTCGACGCGCCCGAAGAACCGGTGCGATGCCTGCAGCAGCCCCGTCGCGCGCATGACGTAGAACGCCCCCGTCTCGGCCACCTGGGGCGGCAGGTCTTGCCGACGGGGTCGGAACCCCGCATCGTGATTGACGCCCTCCCACCCTGCGTCGCGCGGGTCGGCCGGCCTCCACAGAAAGACCGGGGTGGCGATGGCCGAGAACACCACATCGGCCTCGGCACCCCGCACGCGCGCGACAGCGGCATCGAGGTCGTCCGAGGCGATGAACGGCGAGGTGGCCTGCAGCATGACGACGATGTCGACGGTGCGGTCGAGCGTGTCGATGGCGTGCAGCAGCGCAGACTCCGAGCTCGCGGTGGAGGTCGCGAGCGACCGCGGCCGGTCGATCACGAAGGCCCCGGAGCGTCGCGCCTCGTCAGCGATCTCACGATCATCGGTCGAGACGACGACGCGGTGGATGCTGGACGCCGCCCGCGCGCTGCGCACGGCCCGCGCGACCAGGGTGTCGCCGCCCACCCGTTGCAGATTCTTGCGAGGGATCCCGACCGAACCCCCGCGAGCAGGGATGATCGCGACGACCTCGCCGCTCACGAGGCCACCTCGGCGCGACCGATCGAGGGCAGCACTGTCGACCCGGTGCCGCGCAGCACCACGGGCAGCGTCTCGGCGGCCGTCGAGGCTCCCGCCACGATGTCGAGGGGCCGCGGGGTGCCCGCGAGCGCGAGCTCGATCGGGAGCTCGGCGGCGAGCACCGAGACGCGGGGAAGCCGCGCGACGGCCTCGAGGAACCAGCGCGGCTCGCGACGGTGCGGCAGGTACGCGAGCGGGGCAGCATGGGCGAGGTGCGCGATCGCCTGCAGCGCGGTGCTCGCGGCGTCGAGGCCGTCGACCACGCGGGCGGTGCCGAGCAGGATGCGCGCATCCGGCGGCACGGACGCGGCGTGCGCTCCCCACTGCCGCGTCCTGTCGAACCGGTGGGTCGTGACGATCGCCCCGAGCGCACGCAGGCGGAGGACAGCCGGATCGTTCGACGCGAGATACGTCGTGACCGCGAGGCGCCCCTCCGAGGCGAGCCCGAGCAGGCGCCGGGTCGTGCGGGTGGCGAGTTCGCTGCGCACTCCTGCGAGCACCCGCGGCGCGCGCGGACGCAGCAGCGGCTGGCCGCGGTCGAGGTGCTCGGCGAGCAGGCGCGTGATGCCGCCGTCGTCGACGAGCGTGAGCGCGCGCGGTCGGGCGCGCTCGAGTCGCAGTTGCACCTGGCCCGAGTACGCGTCGCCGACGAGCCACGGCGCACCGTCGGTGAACAGGCGCGCCGGCAGGACCCGGCGATCGATGGCGAAGCGCGAGCCGTCGTCGACGCGCTCAGCGAGGTGGGTGACGGTGCGCTCGAGCTGAGCGTCACCCGCGCGGGGCACGATGACGAGGGGTGTCGACGCGAGCGCGGCGTGCTCGAGTGCTCCGAGCAGCTGCAGCGGCGACTCGACCCATGCGATGGCACCCTCCTGCATCGCACTCCCCCTCCGCTCGGTGGGCCCGACGGTAGTCAGGCCGCCCCAACGGCGGGTGCACTGCTCGTGTCGAACAGGCGAATCGCACGCGACGCATGACGGGCGGGCACCAGCCGCGACGACCAATGCTGTGGAACTCCTCCAACGGCACCCCGCACCCTGTGGTCGATAGGCTGACACGGTGACCGACCCCACGCCTGCGACCACCCCTGCCGCCCCCGACCTCTCGACGACGGCCGGCAAGATCGCCGACCTGAAGATCCGCTACCACGAAGCCGTCACCGCGAGCGGCGAGGCGGCGATCGAGAAGCAGCACGCCAAGGGCAAGATGACCGCCCGCGAGCGCATCGACACGCTGCTCGACCACGGCAGCTTCGTCGAGCTCGACGAGTTCGTGCGGCACCGCACGCACGCGTTCGGCATGGATGCGAAGCGCCCCTACGGCGATGCAGTGGTCACGGGCACCGGCACCATCCACGGACGGCAGGTCGCCGTGTACAGCCAGGACTTCACGATCTTCGGCGGCTCGCTCGGCGAGGTCGCGGGCGAGAAGATCATCAAGGTCATGGAGCTCGCGCTCAAGACGGGCGTGCCGATCATCGGCATCCTCGACTCGGGTGGAGCCCGCATCCAGGAGGGCGTTGTGGCCCTCGGCAAGTACGGCGAGATCTTCCGGCGCAACACGGCGGCGAGCGGCGTGATCCCGCAGATCTCGATCATCTGCGGCCCGGCCGCGGGCGGCGCGGTGTACTCCCCCGCCCTCACCGACTTCGTCATCATGGTCGACAAGACCAGCCAGATGTTCGTCACCGGCCCCGACGTCATCAAGACCGTCACCGGTGAAGATGTCGGCATGGAGGAGCTCGGCGGCGCGCTCACCCACAACCGCACGTCCGGCGTTTCGCACTACCTCGCGAGCGACGAGCACGACGCCTTCGACTTCGCGCGCGCGCTGCTGAGCTACCTGCCCGACAACAACCTCGCCGAGCTGCCGCAGTACGCGGCCGAGGCCGAGCTCGAGATCACCGACGACGACCGTCGGCTGAACAGCATGATCCCCGACAGCCCGAACCAGCCCTACGACGTCGTCGGCATCATCGACCACGTCGTCGACGAGGGCTCGTTCCTCGAGGTGCAGCCCCTGTTCGCCCCCAACATCGTCATCGGCTTCGCGCGGGTCGAGGGCCGCAGCGTCGGCGTCATCGCCAATCAGCCCAACGCGATGGCGGGCACGCTCAACATCGACGCGGGCGAGAAGGCCGCGCGCTTCGTGCGCTTCTGCGACGCCTTCTCGATCCCCATCCTCACCCTCGTCGACGTGCCCGGGTACCTGCCCGGCACCGACCAGGAGTGGACGGGCGTGATTCGCCGCGGCGCCAAGCTGCTCTACGCCTACGCCGAGGCGACCGTGCCGCTCGTCACCGTCATCACGCGCAAGGCCTACGGCGGCGCCTACATCGTCATGGGCTCGAAGCAGCTCGGGGCCGACATGAACCTCGCCTGGCCGACGGCCGAGATCGCCGTCATGGGCGGGCAGGGTGCGGTGAACATCCTGTACCGCGATCAGATCAGGGCCGCCGAGGCCGCGGGAGAGGACGTCGCGGCGGTGCGCACACGGCTCGCGAACGAGTACACCTACAACGTCGCGAGCCCGTTCCTCGCCGCCGAGCGCGGCGAGCTCGATGGCATCATCGAACCGGCGGCGACGCGCGTCGCGGTGATCAAGGCCCTGCGGGCGCTCAAGACCAAGCGGGCGAGCCTGCCGCCGAAGAAGCACGGGAACATCCCACTGTGAGCGAGCAGACCCCTGCGGCGATGGATGCGGCGCCCGCGATGCGCGTCGTGGCAGGCAGCCCGACCGACGAGGAGCTGGCCGCAGCGCACTCCGTGATCGTCGCCGTGCTGGCCGAGCGGGCCGCGCGCGGGGCCGAGCTCATCGAGCCGCCCGTCGACCGCTGGAGCCGCGGAGCACGCGCCCTGCGTACCCCGCTCGCCCCCGGGCCGGGCGCCTGGGCGGGAACGACGGGTCAGCGCGGCTGCTGAACCGCGCGAATCGAGCCCGTTTCGCGACGGAATCCGAAGCATTGTGCTGCGGATTCCGCGGCACTGACCCGTGCACGGTCACAGAAATCCCCCCTTTCGGGGGGAATGTACCCTGGGATTCGTTGCGACGACCTCGAAGAAACCCGGAATTCCGGGGATCTTGAGCGAACGGGGTACGAACGGTGTCCCCCGTAGTCCCCCAAAATGATGACTGTGCTGGCGAGGCTCGACGGGCAGTATTGCTGATGTCAGGTGATGCTCGTTACGAGCTCACCACCGATCACCACGACCGCACGGGTAGCGGTCATGTGATTGGGGGGCGAGGTAGGCCAACATTCGGGTTGTGGGCCTACCTCGATACGTTGCGAAGGGCCGGAGCTGGGTACTCCGGCCCTTCGATCGTTAAGGCCCGTCGAGCGTTAGGCCCGCGCTGCGGTCCGTGGGATCTCGAGCCAGAGGTCGACCGAGTCATCCTCGTCGTCGTCCGACTGCCCGAGATCGCGCGCGCGGCCGTCGCCCGAGGGCGTGAGTCCCACGACGGTCACGGCGACCTCCGAGTCGGGCGGCGCCGTGCGCGCGATGACGCGCGTCGCACTCGTCGAGCGGATCGCCTCGGCGAGCGTGGTCAGCACGCGCTGCAGCGAGGCCTCGTCGAGCTCATCGAGGCCGCCCTCGTCGAAGAGGCTCACGAGCACGCCCCGACGCCGGGCGGCCATGACCTCGCTGCGCACGACGTCGTCGAGCAGACGGCGCCCGCGGATCTCATCGCGGATGGCGCCCTCGAGGTGCAGGCACTCCGCCCGCTGCTCCTCGGTCAGCTCGCCGTTCGACTCTTCGATGATGCGCAGCATCGGCACGGCGGTGGTGCCCGTCTGCCCGAGCCGGAACTGGCGCTCATAGAGGTGCGCTTCCTGCGCCGCCTGCCAGTCGGTCGCCTCGCGCTCGGCGCGCGCGAAGCGAGCGGCATCGCGCGAGGCCTTCGCGAGGGCGCGCGACAGGATGTGCGAGACCGCAACCCACGAGGCGCTGCCGATCACGCCGATGCCCAGCAGCAGGGCCGGGTCCCACAGCACCGTCTGGATGACGAGCGCCGCGATGCCCAGCCACGCGTAGAGATGCCGACGCCGTGTCGATGTGATCGTCATGAGGGTGCCGACGGCGGCGACGTACCAGGTCGAGTAGCCGAGCCCGCCCTCGCGGGTGGCGTCGAGCTACGGCGCGATGAGCATGGGCATGGCGATGCAGACGAGCACGTTGGTGACCGCCAGCCACGTCGACATGCGCTCGGGCTGACCCGGCAGCATGCTGATCGTGACGGCCGTTGCGTAGAGCGCCATGGCCGCGAGCACCGGCAGCGGGTTGGCCGGGATCTCGATCGTGTAGAGGCCGAGCACGATATGGTACGCCGCGAAGATGGCGGCCATCGTGACGATGAGCCCGCGGGGAACACCGATCCTCATGCGCCGGCCTCCTCGCGCGCGAACGCCTCGGCCTCGTCGTCGGGCGTGAACACGGGCCACGAGAGCACGACGACCGTGCCCTTGCCGGGCGATGACCGCACGTCGGCGTGACCTCCCGCGTTGGCGGTGCGCTCGACGATCGAGCGGCGCACGCCGAGTCGACCTTCGGGCAGGTGGGCGGGGTCGAACCCCGCACCCGCGTCGCCGATCTCGATCTCGACGGCACCGCCGTGCACGCCGGAGACCTTGAGCCAGCGCCGCACCTCCGGCGGACCGGCGTGCTGCACGCTGTTCATCATGGCCTGCACGGCCGCGGAGTACAGGGCTTCGGCCTGCGCCGAGGGGATGACCCGCGTGTCGAGCGAGCGCACGCGCACCGTGAACGGCGCCTGCATCTGCCGCGCGGCGGTGACGATGCGATCGGCGAGCTGCCGGAACCGCACGGTCGTTCCATCATCGGGCGACACGAGTGCGGCCTCGCGCAGATGCCGCATCGCGTTCGAGGCCATCTGCGCCGCGAGCGCCTTCTGCTCGGGGCTTTCCGCGCGGGCGGCTGTCAGCAGCGTCGTGAGCACGCTGTCGTGCACGATCGAATCGACGTGCACACGCTCGACCTCGGTGGCGTGCTGGCGCACGGCTCGGGCGTACCGGTCGAGGGCGGCCCCCTGGGCCTCGTCGACGGAGGTCGCGGCCGACCGCGTCATGGTCACGATGATGAGCACGGCGCCGCCCAGGATGATCGCGTAGACGGCGTTGAAGAGGCCCAGCTCCCAGGGCCCGCCACCGCCCTGCGGCGTCGCACGGATGATGCCGTAGATGAGGGGCACGACGATGAGGTAGATGAGCGCCCCGCGCACTCGCAGGCCGATCGCGGCCGTCGCCGTCGCGACCGTCGTGAGCTGGTACAGCCAGTGGTCGCCCTGCTGCGGAACGCTCGGATCGGCGAGGAAGAACGGCCAGGTCAGCAGCGCGACGAGGTAGACGCCCGAGACGAGCAGATGAGCGCCGCCCACCCAGCGCTTGATCGTCGAGCAGATGAGCGCCACGAGCAGCGAGCCGTAGATCGCTGCGACCGCGAGGGCCGACCAGATCGGCTGCCCGAGCGCGTACTGGCCGAGCAGCCCGGGAATGGCCTGCAGCCCGAAGACGATGCCGAACCAGGCGACCGAGCGCGAGATGACCGTGTCGACGCGCTTGCGGCTCAGCGGGCTCCGCTGCGGCTTGCTCGAGGCGGGGGCCGCGGCGAGCGCCTCAGGCCGACTCATCACCGTCCGGATCGAGGCCCGGCAGAATCCCGTCTTCGACGGCTCGACGCAGCAGGTCGACCTTCGTGGGCGCGGGGCGCCCCACCTCGACATATTTGGCGCGGATGCGGTCGAGGTACTCGCGGGCGGTCGAGTAGCCGATGCCGAGCTGCTGCGCGGCGAGCTTGAGCGGCAGGCCGCTCGCGTACAAGTGCAAGATCTCGCGCTCGCGACGCCCCAGCTGCGCCTTCGCGAAGTCGCGGTCGGCGTCGATGGCGCTCGCCCACTCGAGGTTGTTGAGCACTTCGCCGCGCGCGACCGTCTCGGCGGCGGCGATGACGGTGCTCGTCGCCGACGACTTCGGGATCACCCCGGCGGCCCCGGCGGCGAGCGCCTCGCGCACGCTCGCGACGCGGTCGGCGATCGAGTGCACGAGCACGGCCGAGCCGGTCGCCTGCACGGCCTTGACGTTCTCGGTGACGCTCGAGCCGTCGCCGAGCGACAGGTCGAGCACGACGACATCGATCTCGCGGCCATCGAGGGTCTCGACGAGCTCGGGCACGCTCGCCGACGTCGACACGACGTCGAAGCCCGCGTTGGTGAACGCCGCTTGCAGCCCGAGGCGCACCGACTCGTGATCATCAACGACCGCGACGCGCACCTGCTTGTTCACCGGAGCAACCACGAGAGCAGAACCCACACCCTTCATCGAACGGGAGAGCGAGGCACGGCGGTGCCGGTCGCGCCTCTCATGCTAGCCGCGCTTGCACCTCGGACGGGGGGCAGGGCGCGCCGGGAATCGCCCGGTGAGCCGCGGAATCCCGGTCCTGAGTCACCCTCGGATCAGTGTCGCCACCGCTTCGACATGGTGCGTGTGCGGGAAGAGATCGAAGGCTCGGATGCGCGCCAGCCGGTAGCCGGCCTCGGCGGCGAGGGCGACATCCCGAGCCAGCGCCACCGGATCGCACGCCACGTACACGAGCTGCGCCGGTGCGAGGCGGCCGAGCACCGTCATGACCTCGGATCCGGCGCCCGAGCGCGGCGGATCGAGCACGATCGTCGCCGCGCGCAGGCGGTCGCGGTCGGCCGCGGAGGCGCCCGCGTCGAGCTCGCGCAGCCAGCGGTCGACGCGGCCCGTCTCGGCCGAGGCGCCGAGCCACTCGGCGAGGTTCTCGCTCGCGTGGTCGGTCGCGCGCTCGTCGGACTCGACGCTCGTGATGCGCGTCTCGGCGCCGAAGCGGTCGGCCACGGCAGCGGCGAGCAGGCCCACCCCGCCGTAGAGGTCGAGGTTCTCGGCGCGCGGGTCGAAGAGTGCCGGATCGATGGCCTCCTGCACCGCGCGGGTGAGGGCGACCGGTGCCGAGCGGTGCACCTGCCAGAACCCGGTGTCGTCGAGCTGGAACTCGCGCTCGCCGACGAGCTCGCGAATCACGGTGGGCTTCTGCTCGCCGATGACGAGCCGCGGCTCGCTCGTCGTCGGGGCGATGACATCGAGCGTGCCGAGGCCGAGAAACCGCTCGGCGAAGGGGGTCGCGGCCTGCACGGCGGCGGTCGCGAGCGGAACATCCTGCACCGGGATCACGGAGTGCGAGCGCGACGCCATCGGTCCGAGCCGGCCCTGGTCGTCGACGTGCAGGCGGATGCGCGTGCGCCAGCCGAGGCCGTTGACGGCCGGGTCGCCCGGCAGCGGCTCGACGACGACGTCGCTCTCGATGCCCGCCATGCGCTGCAGCGACTCGGCGAGCACCTGCCGCTTGAGCTCGCGCTGATGCGCGAGGGCGATGTGGCCGAACTCCGCCCCGCCCGCGCGGCCCCGGGGGTCGCGGTCGATCGCCGCGGCCGACCAGACGTGGTCGCGGCGGTGCTCGCTCGTCTGCAGCACCTCGACCGCGTCGGCGCGCCAGAAGCTCTTCTTGCGGTCGTCGCTCACGCGCGCCCGCACGGTCTCGCCCGGGATCGCATCGCTCACGAACACCACCCGGCCGTCGAGCCGACCGACGGCGATGCCGCCGTGCGCGATCTTGTCGACCGTGAGTTCGATGATGCTGCCGATGTGCTCTCCCATGCCCTCAGCCTAGGTGCGGCCCGTAGCATCGAGCCGTGCGCCTCTACCTCGCCTCGACGTCTCCGGCCCGGCTCGCGACGCTGCGGGCGGTCGGCATCGAGCCGATCGCGTTCGCCCCCGGAGTCGATGAAGAGCGGGCGGTGGATGCGGCTGCGGCCGCGCATCGCGAGGGCCGCCTGCCGGCCGACGAGATGGTGCAGCTGCTCGCCCGCCTCAAGGCCGAGGCGGGCCTCGACCCCACGGTGCTCGGCGAGGCCGGGCTGGCGCCGGCCGAGGTCGACGGGTTCATCCTCGGCGGCGACTCGGCCTTCGAACTCGACGGCACGGTGTTCGGCAAACCGCACGAGCCGGCGATCGCCCGCGAGCGCTGGCTCGCGCAGCGCGGCCGCAGTGGCGTGCTGCACTCGGGCCACTGGCTCATTGACCACCGGGGTGGCCGGCTGAACGGGGCTGTCGGTCGGGCATCCCGCGCGACGGTGCACTTCGCCGACGACATCGAGACGGCCGAGATCGACGCGTACATCGCCACAGGCGAACCGCTGAAGGTCGCCGGGGCGTTCACGATCGACTCGAAGGGCGCCGGGTTCATCGACCGCATCGAGGGCGACCCGCACACCGTCGTCGGCCTCTCGGTGCCGCTGCTGCGCAAGCTCGTGCACGAGCTCGGCGGGCGCTGGACCGATCTCTGGAATCGCTAAGCGATCCGCACCCCTTTTGTGGGGCCTCGCCAAACGCGGCGGCCGCGCGCACCCCTAGGCTGGGGAACCATGGCCCGCATCACGAAGATCCTCATCGCCAACCGAGGCGAGATCGCCGTCCGCGTCATCCGCGCCGCCCGTGACTCCGGCATCGCGACGGTGGCCGTCTACGCCGATCAGGATCGGGATGCCCGGCACGTGCGCCTCGCCGACGAGGCCTACGCGCTCAACGGCACGACGAGCGCCGAGACCTACCTCGTCATCGACAAGCTGCTCAGCGTCGCCCGCCGGGCCGGCGCCGACGCGGTGCACCCGGGCTACGGCTTCCTCGCCGAGAACGCCGACTTCGCACGCGCCGTCATCGACGCGGGACTCACCTGGGTCGGGCCGTCTCCGGATGCGATCGAGAAGCTCGGCGACAAGGTCAGCGCCCGGCACATCGCCGAGAAGGTCGGCGCCCCCCTCGCCCCCGGCACCCTCAACCCCGTCAGCGGAGCCGACGAGGTGCTCGCCTTCGTCGACGGGCACGGGCTGCCCGTGGCGATCAAGGCCGCGTTCGGCGGCGGCGGTCGCGGCCTCAAGGTCGCGCGCACCCGCGACGAGATCCCCGAGCTGTTCGACTCGGCCACGCGCGAGGCCATCGCCGCCTTCGGCCGCGGCGAGTGCTTCGTCGAGAAGTACCTCGACAAGCCGCGCCACGTCGAGACCCAGTGCCTCGCCGATGCGCACGGCAATGTCGTCGTCATCTCGACCCGCGACTGCTCGCTGCAGCGCCGCCACCAGAAGCTCGTCGAAGAGGCGCCCGCGCCGTTCTTGACCGACGAGCAGACCGAGCTGCTCTACCGCTCGTCGAAGGCCATCCTGAAAGAGGTCGGCTACCTCGGCGCCGGCACGTGCGAGTTCCTCATCGGCGCCGATGGCACGGTGTCGTTCCTCGAGGTCAACACGCGCCTGCAGGTCGAGCACCCCGTCTCGGAGGAGGTCACGGGCATCGACCTCGTGCGCGAGCAGTTCCGCCTCGCCGAGGGCGAGCCGCTCGGCTACGACGACCCCGTCGCCCACGGCCACTCGTTCGAGTTCCGCATCAACGGCGAAGACCCGGGCCTGAACTTCATGCCCATGCCCGGCCCCGTGCATGCCCTGCGCTTTCCCGGCGGCCCCGGCGTGCGCGTCGACTCGGGCGTCACGACGGGCGACGTCATCTCGGGCGCCTTCGATTCGCTGCTCGCGAAGCTCATCGTCACGGGCAAGACGCGCGACGACGCCCTCGAGCGCTCGCGCCGCGCCCTCGCCGAGTTCGAGGTCGCCGGGCTGCCGACCGTGCTGCCGTTCCACCGTGCGATCGTCGACGACCCGGCGTTCGCCCCCGCCGACGGCGCGCCGTTCACGGTCTACACGCGCTGGATCGAGACAGAGTTCGACAACCAGCTCGAGCCGTGGAGCGGCTCGCTCGCCGAGCCCCTCGCCGCGCCCGCGCCGCGCCACACCGTGGTCGTCGAGGTCGCCGGCAAGCGCCTCGAGGTCTCGCTGCCCGAGACGCTCGTGCCCGCATCCACCTCGCGCGCGTCGACGGCGCTCGCCGCAGCGCCCAAGCGCCGCTCGGGCTCGGCCGTGGCCGCCGGGGCCTCGGGCGACGCCGTCAAGAGCCCCATGCAGGCCACGGTCGTCAAGCTCGCCGTCGCCGAGGGCGACAAGGTCGTGGCGGGCGATCTCGTGGTCGTGCTCGAGGCCATGAAGATGGAGCAGCCCATGACCGCGCACAAAGACGGCGTCGTCACCGGCATCGGCGCGGCTGTCGGCGAGACGGTGTCGTCGGGCCACGTGCTGCTCAGCATCGTCGACTGAGCCGGGCCTCTCGGCCGTCAGCGCACGACGAGACGCGCTCCGGCTGATGCCGGGGCGTGGTCGCGAACGTGCCCGAGCAGGACGTGCAGCAGCAGCGCGACGCCGAGCATCTCCATGGTCTCTTCGAGCGCCACGAGCCCGGCGCTGACGAGGTGCGAGCGCACGGGCTCCATCGCCTCGCGCCAGGGGAACGTCGCGGCGTCGAGCATCTCGACCCCGATCGCGCCGGCCAGCCATAGGCCGATCGCAACGACCACGCCGGTGCGGGTGCGGCGCGGCAGGCGGGCGGCGAACGGCGCGAAGACCAGGGCGAGCACCGCGACGAGCACGAGCGCGGGCACGACCCACGCGAGCCACAGCGGGCCGCTCGTGATGCCGAGCAGCCCGCGCATCGGCAGCACGAGCGCCTCGTGCAGTTGCAGCTGCTCGTCGATCGAGGCGTAGCCGAACACGATCGCGACCCCGACCCATCCGCGCCATTGCGCCGAGCCGGCCCGCCGCTCGGCGAGAGCGATGACCCCCGCGACCACGACGACGCCGAGCATCATGCCGATCGTCAGCCAGGTGCCGATCGCCGCCTCGCCGCCCATGTCGAGGATGCGCAGCAGCTCGGTCTGCGCGAACTCGCGCGGGGGCGGCCACGAGAGCACGAGCGCCGACCGCACCGCGTGCGCGAGCAGCACGGCGGCGATGGCGCCGACGAGCAGCCGCAGCACCCTCCGGCGCGCGATCACGAGCACGAGCGGGTCGGCCGCCGCGGGCGGCTGCGGCGGGATCGCGGCGGGCGGCACGGGCTAGTCGCGGGGCACGTGCATCGCGCGCGCGGCATCCGTGATGCCGCCCGAGAGCGAGGGGTACACCGAGTAGGCCCGAGCGAGCTGGTCGACCGTCAGGCGGTGCTCGATGGCGAGAGCGATCGGCAGGATGAGCTCGGAGGCCCGGGGGGCCACGACGACGCCGCCGATGACCGTGCCCGAGGTCTTGGCCGCGAAGAGCTTGATGAAGCCGTCGGTGACACCCTGCATCTTCGCGCGCGGGTTGGTCTCGAGCATGAGCTTGTGCACGATGCCCCGGGTCTCGCCGTCTTCGATCTGCTTCTGCGAGAAGCCCACGGTCGCGATCTCGGGCGCGGTGAAGATGTTCGAGGTGACGTTGCGCAGGCGAATGGGCGTCACGGCGTCGCCCATGGCGTGGTAGACCGCCGTGCGGCCCTGCATCGAGGCGACGGATGCGAGGGGCAGCGAGTCGCTGCAGTCGCCGACCGCATACACGCTGGGCATCGAGGTTCGCGCGACCTTGTTGACCGCGATGTGGCCGGAGGCCGTGAGCTGCACCCCGGCCTCCTCGAGCCCGATGCCCGCCGTGTTGGGGATCGAGCCGACGGCCATGAGGCAGTGCGAGCCCTCGATGACGGTGCCGTCGCTCAGGGTGACCGTGACGCCGTCGCCCGTGTTCACGACCGAGTCGGCGCGGCTCTTCGCGAGCAACGTCATGCCGTTGCGCCGGAACACCTGCTCGATGAGGTGCGCGGCATCCGCATCCTCACCCGGCAGCACCTGATCGCGGCTCGAGATGAGGGTGACCTGCGCGCCCAGGGCGCGGTAGGCCGAGGCGAACTCGGCACCGGTCACGCCCGAGCCGACGACGATGAGGTGCTCGGGAACCTCGCTGAGCGTGTAGAGCTGCGTCCACGTCAGGATGCGCGTGCCGTCGGGCTTCGCGCTGGGCAGCTCGCGCGGTGATGCCCCCACGGCGACGATCACCGTGTCGGCGTCGCACTGGTCGAAGTCGGTGCGCTTCTTACCGTGGCCGGTCGCGACGACGATGCGGTTCGGGCCATCGAGGCGCCCGTCGCCGACGATGATGCGCACGCCGGCCGCGATGAGCTGATCGCGCATGTCGTCCGACTGGTCTTGGGCGAGGTTGAGCAGCCGCTTGTTGACCTGCGTGAGGTTGACGGCAACCTCTGGCTTGACGGCGCGCCCCGACTCGCCGCGCGCGAAGAACTGAACCCCGAGATCAGCGGCATCGCGAATGGCGCCCGCCGCCTCGGCCGTCGCGATGAGCGTCTTCGACGGCACGACATCGGTGAGCACGGCCGAGCCGCCGACGCCCACGCGCTCGACGAGGGTCACCTCGGCGCCGAGCTGCGCTCCGGCGAGCGCCGCCTCATAACCGCCGGGGCCGCCTCCGAGGACGGCGATGCGCTGGGTGCGGTCGAACGTGGAGGTGTCCATCCCCCCATCCTCCCGCATTCGCGCGGCGTGCGCGGTTCAGGATGCGCGGCTCACGACTGCCCGACACGCCGAGCGAGCATCCCGGCACCGCGCGAGTGCGCGCGTCGTTCCTGAACCGCGAACGGTGCCCGCTCAGTAGGCTGGCGGTCATGAACCACAGCGCAGTGAACCCTCTCGACCTGCCCGACGCCGACCCCTTCGCGATCGCCGCTCAAGCGGCCGCACAGCTCGCCGAGCTCACGGGCGTCGAGCGGCACGACATCGCCCTCACCCTCGGATCGGGCTGGGCGAAAGCTGCCGACCTCATCGGCGAGACCACCCACACGATCCCCGCCACCCAGATCGCCGGCTTCAGCAAGCCCGCGCTCGAGGGGCACGTCGGCACGCTGCGGTCGATCCTGCTGCCGAGCGGCAAGCGCGCGCTCGTCATCGGCGCCCGCACCCACTACTACGAGAACCACGGCGTGCGACGGGTGGTGCACTCGGTGCGCACGGCGGCAGCGGCCGGGGCATCGGTCATGATTCTCACCAACGGCGCGGGCGGCATCAAGGAGCACTGGAAGCCCGGCACGCCCGTGCTCATCAGCGACCACCTCAACCTGACGGCGAACTCGCCGCTCGAGGGCGCGACGTTCATCGACCTGACGGACCTGTATGCGCAGCGCCTGCGCGACCTCGCGCACACGGTCGACCCGAGCCTCGACGAGGGCGTCTACGTGCAGTTCCGCGGCCCGCACTACGAGACCCCGGCCGAGGTGCAGATGGCGAAGACCATGGGCGGCCACATCGTCGGCATGTCGACGGCGCTCGAGGCCATCGCGGCCCGCCAGGCCGGCATGGAGGTGCTCGGCCTCTCGCTCATCACCAACCTCGCGGCGGGCATCTCGCCCGAACCGCTGAGCCACGGCGAGGTCATCCAGGCCGGAAAAGACGCTGAGCCGGTCATCAGCGCCCTGCTCGCCCGCATCGTCGCCGCACTGTAGGGGGCACGCATGACCACTCTCGATCTCGCCAAGTCGTGGCTCGAACAAGACCCCGACCCCGTCACGCGCGCCGAGCTCGAGGCGCTCATCCCGGCCGCCGAGGGCGGCGATGCGGCGGCCATGGATGCCCTCCGCGACCGCTTCGACACGCGCCTGACGTTCGGCACCGCGGGTCTGCGCGGTGAGCTCGGCGCGGGTCCGAACCGCATGAACCGCGTGCTCGTCTCGCAGGCGGCCACCGGATTCGCCCGCTGGCTGCTCGCCCGCGACGAGAACGCGAGCGTCGTCATCGGCTACGACGGCCGCGTGAACAGCGACGTCTTCGCGCGCGACTCGGCCGAGCTCATGGCGGGCGCGGGCGTGCGCGTCGTGCTGCTGCCGCGCGCCCTGCCGACCCCCGTGCTGGCCTTCGCCGTGCGCGAGCTCGGCCTGAGCGCCGGCGTCATGGTGACGGCGAGCCACAATCCGCCGCGCGACAACGGCTACAAGGTCTACCTGGGCGGCCGCGATGGCGGCTCGCAGATCGTCGCGCCCGCCGACGAGGCGATCCATGCCGCCATCCTCGAGGTCGCGAACACGAGCGTCGTCGGCGAGCTGCCGCGCTCGAGCGCCTACGAGACGGCGGACGAGAGCATCATCGACGCCTACATCGCCCGCACCGCCGCCCTCGTCACGCACACGCCCGAGTCGGCCGTGCTCGAGCCGGTCTCGTTCGTCTACACGGCGATGCACGGCGTCGGGTGGGAGGTCGCGCAGCGCGTGTTCCGCGACGCCGGGCTCGGCGAGCCGACCGTCGTCGCCGAGCAGATCGCGCCCGACGGGGCCTTCCCGACCGTCGCGTTCCCCAATCCGGAGGAGCCGGGCGCGATGGACCTCTCCTTCGCGACCGCGCGGGCCGCGGGCGCCGAGCTCATCATCGCCAACGACCCCGACGCCGACCGGCTCGCCGTCGCGATCCCCGACGCGTCCACCCCGGAGGGCTGGCGGCGGCTCAGCGGCAACGCGGTCGGTGCCCTGCTCGGCTGGCGGGCCGCGGAGCGCCTCGAGCGCGAGGGGCGGCAGGCGAAGTTCGCGGCATCCCTCGTCTCGTCGCCCGCGCTCTCGGCCGTCGCCGCCGCGTACGGCGTCAGCTACAGCGACACCCTCACGGGCTTCAAGTGGATCTCGCGCGTCGGCGGCCTCGGCTACGGCTACGAGGAGGCCCTCGGCTACCTCGTCGACCCCGAGAAGGTGCGCGATAAAGACGGCATCTCGGCCGCCGTCGACTTCCTCGCCCTCGCCGGCGAGCTCAAGGCGGCGGGCCGCACGCTCGACGACCACCAGCGCGACTTCGATGAGCGCTTCGGCGCCTTCGCGAGCGCGCAGGTCTCGCTGCGCGTCACCGATCTCAGCCGCATCGGCGCAATCATGGCCGCGCTGCGCGACAACCCGCCCAACGAGGTCGGGGGCGTGCGCGTCGAGCAGGTCGACGACTTCATCGGCGGCTTCGGCGTGTTCCCTCCCGGTGACATCCTGCGGTTCTGGATGCGCGGCGGCGCCCGCGTCATCGTGCGGCCGAGCGGCACCGAGCCCAAGGTGAAGGTCTACATCGACGCCTCGTCGACGACGGGCTCGGTCGACGAGCGCCGGGCGGCCGCGCAGGCCGAGGTCGCGGCGCTCGAGGCGGGCATGCGCGCGCTGATCGTCTGAGCCACGCGCATAGGGTGGAGGGCGTGACGACCCCGACGCCCGAACCCGTGCGGCCGCCGCTGCTGCCGACCCCGGTCGTCGTGCTGTGGTTCGCGGCGCTCGTGAGCTGGGCATCCGGCCAGGCGCTCGCCGTGCTGGGCGTGTTCGAGATTCCCGACCCGTTCTCGGCGTCCGGCGACGGCACCACGCCGGTCGTCGACGAGCAGCTGCTCGCGCTGGCGCAGCAGGTCGCCGCGCTGCAGAGCCTGCCGACGACGATCGCGATTGTTCTCGGCGCGATCGGCCTCGGGATGCTCTACAACCGTCGCGGTTTCGACCAGCTGACCCGCACCCCCGCCGTCTCGGCCGTCGCGATGGCGATCGCGAGCGCGATCGCCGCGGTCGGCGTGCTGGCCCTGCTCACGATCGGGCCGGAGCGCCCCATCGGCATCGTCGACCTGCAAGTCGGCACGGTCGTCGCGATCACGACGGCGGCCGCCTCGGCCTCGGCGGTCGTGCTCATTCGGCCCTACGTCGATCCGATGGTCGCGCACGTCTGGGCGGGCATCGCCGGGGCGGGGCTCGCGTTGCCGTTCATGATCGCCGGCATCAGTCCCGCGCTCGTCATGGCCGGGGCGATCGGTCTCGGCATCGTCGACCGCGTGCGCGGGGCACGCATCGAGCGCGAGGTCGAGTTCCGCAAGCAGCTCGAGGCCGAGTACGCCGCCGAGCATGGGGACGGCGGGCGCGGCATCGGAGTCTCGGGCCTGCCCGGCATGCCGCCCCTGCCGCGCGCACCGCGGCCCCAGCGGCCCTGGTCGGAGGGCGAGCGCCGCCTCAGCATCTGGCTCGGCGTCGTCGCGGTGGCCGTGGTCGCCCTCGCCTGGACGGCCGGATCAGCGGCGGCCGAGGCCGGCTTGCTCGTGGCCGGGCAGGGCTTCGCGCTCGCCTCGCTCGGTGCCGTGCCGGTGCTCGTGCAGGTCGCCGTGCTGGCGCGCGTCGCGACGTCGCTGCGCGAGGCGCTCGCCGTCGCGAGCGGCCTGGTCATCGCCGCCTCAGCGGCCATGGCCACCGCCCCCGTGCCCATCGTCATCGTCAGCGCGATCTCGCTGCAGTCGCTCGCGCTCGCGATCATCACCGGGCTCATCGCCCGTCGCGCGGCGGGGATGCGCCTCGGCTCCGTCGTCATGCTCGCGATCACCGCCGCGATCGTGTGGTGGCTCATCGTGCTGCCGAGCGGCGCCCTGTTGCTCGCCTTCGTCGCCGTTGCGACGACCATCCTCGCCCTCCGTCGAAAGGTGCGCTCATGACCTCCTCCCCCTCCCTCGACGGGCTCGCGGGGCCGCCGAGCCGCGTCACAGGCCTCGTCGCGGCGCTCACGGCGACGGCGATGATGCTCATCGGCGTCGTCCTCGTGCCGACGCTCCTCGAGGTGCCGATCGTCGATGGGGTGCCGACGCCGAGCGTCGACGACACGCGCGTGCTCCTGCTCGGCAACGTGCTCGCCTTCCTCGGCTTCGTGCCCCTGCTCACCGCGGTGCACGCTCTCATCGGCAGCCGCGCCCTGCCGGTCGGGCTCCTGCTCGGCGCCTACCTCGTGCTGCTCATCCGCCCGCTCGCGCTCGTCGCCGAGGCCATCGCCCTGCCGGGCTCGGTGCTGCTGCCGCTCGGGCCGCTCGTGCCCTGGGTGCTGCTCGCGACGACGGGCGTGGCCGCTGCGCTCGCGGGCGCGGCCGTTCTGCCGCTCGCGCAGAGCGCCGTCAGCCCCGGGCGCCGCGCGGCCGTGGCCGCCGGCGTGGGCCTGCTCGTGGCGCTCGCGCTCTACTCGTTCGCGCCATACACCGCCCCGCTCAGCGCCCTCGGCGTGGCCGTGGCCCTGCTCATTCGCTCCGGTCGATTCGACCAGAAGAACGGCCCGGCCGGGCAGAGCTGACGCGCGGCGAGCGCGACGCGAGCATCCGGAACATGCCGGGCGGGCCGTGCTCCCGCTCAGCCGATCGCGGCTTCGAGCTTCGTGCTCAGCTCGTCGCTGTCGAAGTAGTTGTCGATGACGATGACGTCGGCGCGCGTCGGGCCGATGGCCTCGACGAACTCGCCGCTCGTCAGGATCACCTGGGCGTCGGCGGCGACGCGCTCGACCGACGCGAGATCGGCCGCGACGACCGTGGCCGTGAGGCCGAGCCGCTGCAGCACGCGCTCCGCGTTGACCTTGAGGATGCCGCTCGAGCCGATGCCGGCTCCGCAGATCGTGACGATCTTCACGCGACGCCTTCGCCGGCGAGAATCTGACGCACAGCATCCCGCGTCGTCGCCGCGGCGAGCGCCGGAATCGCCGCGGCATCGTTGAAGGCGTTGGCGAGCTCGGCCACCGCCTCGAGGTGGCCGTCGGCCGCCACCCCCGCGAGGCCGATGACGACGCGCACGGGATCGTTGTGGGCGTGGCCGAACTCGACCGGCTCGGCGAGCGTCACGACCGAGAGACCGTCGCAGCGCACCTCCGGACCGGGGCGGGCGTGCGCGAGGGCGAGGCCCGGCGCGATGACGATGTACGGCCCGTGGTCGTCGACCATGCGGATCATCGCCTCGGTGTACTCGGCGGTCGTACACCCGCTGTCGACGAGGGCGTCGCCCGCGAGGCGGATGGCGTCGCGCCAATCGGCGGCGCGTGCGTGCAGCACGATCGCCCGATCGGCGAGGGCGGGCAGGCTCACAGGGCGGCCTCGAAGCCGTCGATGAGGGTGTCCATGAGCGCCTCGCGGTCTTCCACCGGCAGGAAGGCGGCCTGGGCGGCGTTGAGCTGCAGGGCGAGCAGGTCGTCGAGGTCGTAGCCGAAGGCCTCGGCGACGAGCCGCAACTCGCGGCTGAGCGTCGTCGCGCTCATGAGGCGGTTGTCGGTGTTGACGGTGACGCGGAAGCCCAGTTGGTAGAAGAGGTCGAGCGGGTGGTCGGCCATCGTGTCGCCCCACGCCGCGATCGCGCCGGTCTGCAGGTTCGAGCTCGGGCTCGTCTCGAGGGCGATCTGGCGGTCTTTGACCCACTCGGCGAGCAGGCCGAGCTCGGCGATCGTCGCGCCGCCCTCGTCGCGCAGCGTGATGTCCTCCGCCAGGCGCACGCCGTGGCCGAGGCGCAGGGCGCGGCCGTCGAGCAGGGCGCCGCGAATCGACTCGAGGCCGTCGGCCTCGCCCGCGTGGATGGTGGCGGGGAAGAAGCTCGCGGCGAGCAGGTCGAAGGCGTCTTTCATGCGCCCCGCCGGGAAGCCGGCCTCGGCGCCCGCGATGTCGAAGCCGACCACGCCGTGATCGCGGTGACGCAGGGCGAGCTCGGCGATCTCACGCCCGCGATCGGCATGACGCATGGCACTGACGAGCTGGCCGACGCGGATGCTGTGACCGGCCCCGCGCGCCTCCTCGACCCCGGCATCCAGACCCGACTGCACGGCCTCGACGGTCTCGTCGAGGCTCAACCCGCGCGTGAGGTGCTGCTCGGGAGCCCAGCGGATCTCGCCCCACACCACGCCGTCGGCGGCGAGGTCGAGCACGAACTCGCGCGCGACGCGCTCGAGGCCCTCGCGCGTCTGCATGACGGCGGTCGTGACATCGAAGGTCTTCAGGTACTCGACGAGCGAGCCCGAGTCGCTCTTCTCGGCGAACCAGGCGCCCAGCGCCTCGGCGTCGGAGGCCGGCAGCTCGAGGTCGATCGCCTCGGCGAGCTCGATGATCGTCTGCGGCCGCAGACCCCCATCGAGGTGGTCGTGCAGCGACACCTTCGGCAGCGACTCGATCGCCAGGTCGGTGCCGGGAAGGATGTTCGCAGTCGCCGTCGTCATACCCTCAAACCTACCGGTTCGTTACCGAGTCGTGACCCCGGAATCGGCACCCGCGACCTCGCCGAGTCGCAGCCCGATCGCCGTGGCCGCGGCCCGCGCCTGAGCGACGACGGCATCGTGCGCGACCGTGCTGAAACTCGTGCTGACGTACGGCACCGTGAGGGCGGCGACGGTAGCGCCGTCGGGCGCGCGCACGGCGACCACGACGTCGGTGATGCCGTGCTGCAGCGCATCGGCGCGCACGACCTCGGCGGCGCCGCGCAGCACCTCGCCCGTCGCCGTCGTCGCGGCGTCGAACAGCGCGCCCACGCGAACCCGGTACCCGAAGTCAGCCGGTGACTCGACCTGCGCGACGACGCGCACGCGGTCGCCGTCGAGCACGGCGAGGTTGCAGCTCTGGCGCACCGCGTCGGCCAGCTCGTGCATCACCGGCAGCGCGGCCGCGCGCAGACCGCGCAGGGGCTCGTGCCGGTGCGCGAGATCGAACAGCCGCGTGCCGAGCAGATATCCGCCGCCGCGCTCGCGCACGAGGAACCCCCTCCGCTCGAGCGTCACGAGCACGCGGAAGAGCTGCCCCACGCTGCGGCCGGTCGCGTCGGCGATCTCAGTCTGCGTGAGCGGCTCCGGAGCCTCGGCGAGCAGTTCGAGCACGTCGAGGGCCTTGTCGAGCGCGGGAACGCTGTATTCCGGAGCGGGCATGCTCATCGGTGCGCGCCCATCGCGGCGAGCATCCCGCGGGCGATCTCGCGCTCGATCGCGTCGGGAACCGGCTGGGCCCCCGCGACGAGAGACGCCGGGTCGCGCGCCACGCGCTCGAGGGAGAGCGCCTGCAGCAGGAAGCCGAGATCCATGGCCTCGATCGAGTTGCCCTTCGGCTCGCGGCCCGCGAGGTTCATCATGCGGCCTTCGGCGAGCAGAACGACATGGCGGCCGCCCGGCAGGTCGACGCGCTCGATCGCCTCGTCGAGCGTCGTGCGGCTGATGGCGCGGGCGTACAGCCCCGGCACGTCGATCTCCCACGGGAAGTGGCCGGCGTTGGCGAGCACCGTCCCATCGGCGAGCGCGTCGACGACCTCAGCCGTGACGACATCGGGGTGGCCGGTCGCGGTGATGACGACCTCGGCCCAGCCGGCGAGGTCGACGATGCTGCCGACCCGGTAGCCGTCCCACGCCGCCTCGAACGCCTTCAGGTCGTCGATCTCGGCGACAGCGACCTTGCCGCCCATCGCCCGCAGGTACTGCGCGATGCCACGGCCGCACCAGCCGTAGCCCGCGACGAGGAACCGGCGGCCAGCGATGCGCAGGTTGGTGATGCGCATGATGCTCTCGACGACCGACTGGCCCACCGAGTGCTTGTTCTCGCCGATCGCCTTGAGCAGCGAGTCGTTGATGACGATGAGCGGGAACGGAAGGCGCCCGGCGAGTTCGGTGCGCAGCCGCATGCCGCCGCTCGTCGTCTCCTCCGTGCCGCCGATGATGCCCGTGCCGCCCGTCGGATCGCCGGCCGCGACCGCCGCGGCGTCGACGCGCGCGGCGGCGAGGGCGGCGAGGTCGGCCCCGTTGTCGAGCAGGATGCTCGGCCGGGCCGCATCCACCGCGGCGACGTTGGCGTGGTGCTGCTCGAGGGTGTCGGCGCGCGTGCCGTACACCGTCATTCCCTGACCGCGCAGGTGGGCGACGATGTCGTCCTGCGTCGAGCCGTGGTTGCCGGTCGCGACGACCTCGGCCCCGCCGGCCTGCAGCGTTTCGAGCAGGACGGCGGTCTTGGGCTCGAGGTGCAGCGACATGCCGATGCGATGGCCGGCGAACGGCTGCTCGTCGGCGAAGCGCGCGCGCACGCCGGCGAGCAGGGTCATGCGCGAACGGATCCAGTCGATGCGCGCGGCACCGCGGACGGCGAGATCGGCGTCGGAGGTTTGAGGGCTCATGAACGCACTTTACACATGCGCAAGCCCGTTTCATATGTGCAGTTCTGCGCTAGGCTCCCCTCATGGCGTTCCCCACCCCCGACTCCGCACCGCAGAAGATCGTCCTCGACTGCGACCCCGGCCACGATGACGCGGTCGCGATGCTGCTCGCGCACGGCTCTCCCGCGATCGAGCTGCTCGCCGTGACGACCGTCATGGGTAACCAGACCATCGAGAAGGTCACGCGCAATGCGCTGTCGGTCGCGCGGGTGATCGGCATGGATGCGGTGCCCATCGCCCGCGGCGCCCACCGCCCGCTCGTGCGCACCGTCGAGACGGCCCCCGACATCCACGGCGAATCGGGGCTCGACGGCCCCGTGCTGCCCGAGCCGGCCGTCGCGCTCGACCCGCGCCACGCTGTCGACCTCATCATCGACACGGTCATGAGCCACCCGCCCCAGACCGTGTCGCTCGTGCCGACCGGGGCCCTCACGAACATCGCGCTCGCCGTGCGGAAGGAGCCGCGCCTCGCCGAGCGCGTCAAGCAGGTCGTGCTCATGGGCGGCGGCGTGCACGTCGGCAATTGGAGCGCCGTCGCCGAGTTCAACATCATCATCGACCCCGAGGCCGCGCACATCGTGTTCAACGAGCCCTGGCCGCTCACGATGATCGGCCTCGATGCCACCCACCAGGCGCTCGCGACGGACGAGGTCGCCTCGCGCATCGCCGCCGTCGGCACGGCGCCCGCGCGCTTCGTCGGCGAACTGCTGGAATTCTTCGCCCACTCGTACAAAGACGCGCAGGGCTTCGACCACCCGCCCGTGCACGACCCCTGCGCGGTCGCCTACCTCATCGACCCCACGTTGCTGCGGGTCGTCACGGCGCCCCTCGACGTCGAGCTCACGGGCGGCCTCACGCTCGGCATGACCGTCGCCGATCTGCGCGGCCCCGCACCCGAGGGATGCACGACGCAGGTCGCCCTCGACATCGACAACGACCGCTTCTGGGATCTCGTCGTCGACGCGCTCGTCAGAATCGGCGCGGTGGAGCTATAGCGATCGCATCGCGATCGCGCGACAACAGCGCGGTGGAGCTGAGGCGATCGCATCGCGATCGCGCGACCCCAGCGCCGACGGAGCTACGCTCCGTCGGTTACCTCAGTCAACGACCCCCGCGATGAGCGGTCCACCGGTGACGACCTCGTCGCCGGGCGCGCCGATGCGGTAGCCGCCCTCGAGCGCCTCGAGCGCGCGGTCGAAGCGCGCCGCCTCGTTGGTGTGCATCGTGAAAAGGGGCTGACCCTTCGTCACGGTGTCGCCGGGCTTGGCGTGCAGATCGATGCCCGCGGCGTGGTCGACCGGGTCCTCCTTGCGCGCACGGCCCGCGCCGAGGCGCCACGCGGCGATGCCGAAGGGCAGCGCGAGCTGCTCGACGAGCACGCCGTCGCGGTCGGCCGTGACGACGTGGTGCTCGGCGGCCTCGGCCATGGGCGCCTCGGGGTCGCCGCCCTGGGCGCGGATCATCGCGTTCCAGGTGTCCATCGCCTGCCCGTTCTGCAGCGCGCCCTCGACGTCGGCGTCGGTGATCCCCGCGAGCTCGAGCATGTGGCGCGCGAGCGTGACGGTGAGCTCGACCACGTCAGCGGGACCGCCGCCGGCGAGCACCTCAACCGACTCGCGCACCTCGTTGGCGTTGCCGATCGCGAGGCCCAGCGGCACGTTCATGTTCGTGAGCACCGCGCGCGTGGCGACCCCGGCATCCTCACCGAGACGCACCATGACCTTGGCGAGCTCGCGCGACTGCTCGATGTCTTTCAGGAAGGCGCCCGAGCCGAACTTCACGTCGAGCACGAGCGCGGCGGTGCCCTCGGCGATCTTCTTCGACATGATCGACGAGGCGATGAGCGGGATGCACTCGACCGTGCCCGTGATGTCGCGCAGGGCGTAGAGCTTGCCGTCGGCGGGCGCGAGGCCCGAGCCGGCGGCGCACACGACCGCGCCGGCGCTCTCGAGCTGCGCCATCATCTCGTCGACGGTCACGTTCGCGCGCCATCCCGGGATGCTCTCGAGCTTGTCGAGCGTGCCCCCCGTGTGGCCCAGCCCGCGGCCGCTGAGCTGCGGCACCGCGACGCCGAACGAGGCGACGAGCGGCGCGAGCGGCAGCGTGATCTTGTCGCCGACCCCGCCGGTCGAGTGCTTGTCGGTCGTCTTCTTCGACAGGCCCGAGAAGTCGAGGCGCGTGCCCGTGGCGACCATCGCCAGCGTCATGTCGCGCACTTCTTCACGCGTCATGCCGTTGAGGAAGATCGCCATCGTCATGGCCGACATCTGCTCGTCGGCGACGTAGCCGCGCGTGTAGGCGTCGATCATCCAGCCGATCTGCTCGGTGGTGAGGGCGCCCTTGTCGCGCTTGGTGCGGATGAGGTCGACGACGTCGAACGGCTCAATGCTCATGAACGGAACTCCTCCAGGGTGCGCGGCCCGAACGCGTCGGGCAGCACCTCATCGATGGTCTTGATGCCGGAGACGGTCTCGAGCAGCATGCCTTCGGCCGAGTGCTCGAACAGCAGCTGCCGGCAGCGGCCGCACGGCATGAGGGCGCCGCCGTTGCCGTCGACGCACGTGAAGGCCACGAGCTTGCCGCCGCCCGTCATATGCAGGCTCGAGACGAGCGCGCACTCGGCGCACAGCGTGAGCCCGTAGGAGGCGTTCTCGACGTTGCATCCCGAGATCACACGACCGTCATCGACGATCGCGGCGACCCCGACGGGGAACTTCGAGTACGGCACGTAGGCGTGCGACATCGCCTCGAGGGCGACGGCGCGCAGAGCATCCCAATCGATGTCGGTCATGGATGCGCCCCTACGACTTGATGTACGGCTTGCCCGACGCGGCGGGCGGCCGCGAGAACCCGACCAGGCCCGCCACGGCGAAGATCGTGACGAGGTACGGCAGCATGAGCATGAACTCGCTCGGCACGGGCGACCCGACGATCGACAGGGTCGACTGCAGGTTCGTCGCGAAGCCGAACAGCAGGGCCGCGAGCGTCGCACGGATGGGGTTCCACTGGCCGAAGATCACGGCGGCGAGCGCGATGAAGCCCGCGCCGTTCGTCATCTCCTTCGTGAACGATCCGATGGCCGCGAGCGTGAAGAACGCGCCGCCTCCGCCGACGATGAGGCCCGCGAGCAGCACGTTCCAGAACCGCGTCGCGCGCACGTTGATGCCGACCGTGTCGGCCGCCTTCGGGTGCTCGCCGACCGAGCGCAGGCGCAGGCCCCAGCGGGTCTTGAAGAGCGCGAACCACACCGTGGGCACGAGCGCGAACATCAGGTACACGATGATCGTCTGGTTGAAGAGGATCGGCCCGAGCACGGGGATGTCGCTCAGGAGCGGGATGGGGATGCGCTCGAAGCGCTCCGGCTTGTTGAACAGGTCGGGGTTGCCCGTCATGACCGTCGAGTACAGGAAGCTCGTGAGCCCGACGACGAGGACGTTGAGCACGACGCCGACGATGACCTGGTCGACGAGGTACTTGATGGCGAACACCGCGAGGATCGCCGAGACGAGCGCACCCGCGAGCATCGCGGCGAGCAGGCCCACGATCGCCGAACCCGTGAAGGTCGCGACGAGGGCGGCCACGAAGGCCCCCGCGAGCAACTGGCCCTCGATGGCGATGTTGACGACGCCGACGCGCTCGCTGATGACGCCGCCGAGCGAGCCGAAGATGAGCGGGGTGCTCACCGTCAGGGCGCCCGCGAGCAGGCCCACGAGCGGAACGGTCGATCCGGCGGCTGCCCACGTGAGGAACCCGAGCAGGAACAGCACTGCGAAGAGCGAGGTGAGCCAGAGCGGGATGCGCCGCCCGCCCCGCACCGTGAGGAACCCGTACACGGCGACCGCGGCCATGAGCACGACAGTCACGAGGCCGGTCGCATCAGCGGGCAGCACGATCGACGGCAGCACGATGGCGTCGGTGTCGTTGCTGAGCCGGTAGGTGGTGTCGCCGCCGCGGGCGAGGGCGATGAAGAGCACCGCGCCGAGCACGGTGAAGATCGCGAACGCGATGGGCGCTTTCCAGCTGCGCACGATGAGCGCGGCGGGGGCGAGCCCCGAACCGGCTTCGCGGGTGGTCGTCACGACGCTCACTTGGTCACCTCCGCCTTGCGGGCGAGCTTCGGGGTCCGCCATTGGAACAGCGGATCAGGGGTGGGAAGTCGGAAGATCGATCGCACGAGCGGCGGCGCCGCGATGAAGAGCACGATGAACGACTGCACGACGAGCACGATGTCGACGGGGATGCCCTCGGCCGCCTGCATCGTGTAGCTGCCCGCCTTCAGGGCGCCGAACAGGATGCCCGCGAAGAAGACTCCCCAGGGCTTCGAGCGCCCCAGCAGGGCGACGGTGATCGCGTCGAAGCCGATGCTCGCATCCAGACCCGACGCGAACCCGCCGGTGAAGTTGCCGAGCACCTGGTAGACACCGGCGAGGCCGACGAGGGCGCCCGCGATGAGCATGACCTGCACGTAGACCCGCTCGACCTTGATACCCGCGACGCGCGCGGCGTTCGGGTTCTCGCCGACCGCGCGGAACCGGAAGCCCATGGCCGACCGGTTGAGCAGGTACCAGACGTAGATCGTCGCCACGATGACGAGGATGAAGCCGAGGTTGAGGTTGTACTGGTCGCCCAGCAGCGCCGGGAACTGGGCGCTCTCGAGGATCGGGCCGCTCTTCGGGTTGTTCTGCCCCGGCGCCTGCAGCGCGCCCGGGGTGCGCAGCAGGAACGACACGAGGTAGAAGGCGATGTAGTTGAGCATGATCGTGACGATCACCTCGTGCGCGCCCGTGCGCGCCTTCAGCAGACCGACGATGCCGCCCCACAGCGCGCCGCCGATGAGGCCGACGATGAGCGCAACCAGCAGGTGGATGACGGGCGGCATGGGGATGTAGGCCCCGACGTAGCCCGCCGCAGCGGCGGCGATGAGCATCTGCCCGCGGCCACCGATGTTGAACAGCCCGACGCGGAAGGCGAGGGCGACGCCGAGGCCCGCCGCGATGAGCGGCGTGGCGTTGGCGAGCGTCTCGGTGAGCGGCCGGAAGGCCACCGCGAGGTCGTCGGCGCGCAGGGTGTTGAACACCGAGCCGCGGAAGAGCGCGGAGTAGGCGCCCGCGACCGCGTCCCACATCGCGACGAGCATGTCGGTCGGGCGCGAGAAGAAGTACGCGCTCGTCTGGGCCACGGTCTCGTCGGTGAGCACGATGAGGATGCCGCCGAACACCAGTGCCAGGAACACGGCGAGCACCGAGATGGCCGCGCTGCCGCCGAAGATCTCCTTGACGATCTGGTTGCTGCGGGGCACCGGGGGCTCGGATGCGTCGCGCCCGGTCTCGTGGGCGACGACCTGCTCGTGCACCGCCTGAGCGGTGGTCTGCTCGCTCGACTCGGCGGGGGTCGGGTTCTTCGTCTCGTCGCTCACGCGGCCACCTCCGTGGGGGTCTCTCCGGCCATCATGAGGCCCAGAACGTCTCGCGGGGTATCGCCCGGCACGATGCCGACGATGCGCCCCCGGTACATGACGGCGATGCGGTCGGCGAGCGCCGCGACCTCGTCGAGCTCGGTCGAGACGACGATGACGGGGATGCCGGCGTCGCGCGTCGCCACGATGCGCTTGTGCACGAACTCGATCGAGCCGACGTCGAGTCCGCGCGTGGGCTGCGCGGCGACGAAGAGGGCGAGCTCGCGGCTGAGCTCGCGCGCCAGCACGACCTTCTGCTGGTTGCCGCCCGAGAGACGGCCCGCGGCCTGCGTGATGCCCTGCGTGCGCACGTCGAACTCCTCGACCCGCTCCGCGGCGAAGCGCGCGAGCTCGTCGAGCTGCAGCGTGCCCCACTTGACGAAGGGCTCGCCGGTCGAGCGGTCGAGCATGAGGTTCTCGGCAATCGAGAACGTACCGACGAGACCGTCTTCGGTGCGGTCCTCCGGCACGAAGCCGACCCCCGCATCCAGAACCTGCCGAACCGAGTCGCCGACGAGCTCGTTGCCCTCGAGCGAGATCGAGCCGTGCACCTTGGGCTGCAGGCCCATGATGGCCTCGGTGAGCTCGGTCTGGCCGTTGCCCTGCACGCCCGCGATCGCGAGAATCTCGCCGCGGTGCAGCGTGAACGACACGTGGTCGACGAGCACCTGGCCGCGCGGGTCGGTGACGACGAGGTCGCTCACGACGAGCGAGGGCTCCCCCGGCTGGGCGGGGGCCTTGTCGACCGTCAGCTCGACAGCGCGGCCGACCATGAGCGAGGCCATCTCGGCGTTCGTCGCGGTGGGCGAGGCCTCGCCGACGACCTTGCCGAGGCGGATGACCGTGATGCGGTCGGCGACCTCGCGCACTTCGCGCAGCTTGTGGGTGATGAAGACGATCGAGGTGCCCTCGTCGCGCAGCTGTCGCATGATGCCCATGAGCTCGTCGGTCTCTTGCGGCGTGAGCACGGCGGTGGGCTCGTCGAACACGAGCACGTTGGCGTTGCGCGAGAGCGCCTTGATGATCTCGACGCGCTGCTGCACGCCGACCGGCAGGTCTTCGATCTTCGCGTCGGGGTCGATGTCGAAGCCGAAGCGGGCCGAGATCTCGCGCACCATCGCGCGAGCGGCGTCGAGGTCGAGCAGTCCGGCGGCCTTCGTCTGCTCGTGCCCGAGCATGACGTTCTCAGCGACGGTGAAGACGGGGATGAGCATGAAGTGCTGGTGCACCATGCCGATGCCGGCGTTCATGGCGTCGCCGGGGCCGGCGAACTTCTGCACGACGTCGTCGAGCAGGATCTCGCCCTCGTCGGCCTGGTAGAGGCCGTAGAGCACGTTCATGAGCGTGCTCTTGCCGGCGCCGTTCTCGCCGAGCAGGCAGTGGATCTCGCCCGGTTCGACGACGAGGTCGATGTGGTCATTGGCAGTCAGCGCACCGAAGCGCTTGGTGATGCCGCGAAGCTCGAGCTTCATGCTCCTTGGCCTTCCTGCGCCGGCGACGTGGGCGGCGCTGTATCGGGTGCGGGGTGCGCGCTCACGCGGCCGCCCGAGGCGACCGCGGTGTGCTCGTGACACCACTGTAGGGGAGAGCGCAGAGCGGAATATGAGCGCTTCCCTGCGCATCTGAGCAGAGGGGCGATGACGCCACCGAGGGGGGAAACGGACCGGGGGAGGCCAGCAGCGCTGACCTCCCCCGGGTGGAACGATTCCGGACTACTGACCGGGCGACGCCGGCGAGGTGACCTCGATCGAGCCGTCGATGATGCCGGCGATGAGTCCCTCGACCTCGGTCGCGAGCTCAGCGTCGACCGCCGACTCGAAGTCGTGGAACTCGGCGATGCCCACGCCGCCGTTGTCGAGCGTGCCCACGTACGGGCTCGGGTCGAACTCAGCGGTGGCCGCACCGGTCACGACGTCGTAGACGGCCGTGGCGATGTTCTTGAGCACCGAGGTGAGCACCAGGTCGGCGATGTCGGGGTCGGACACGAAGATGTCCTTGTCGACGCCCATGAGGGCGATCGAGCGGCCCGAGTCGCGGATGGCCTCAGCAGCGCTGAAGTAGATCGGGCCACCGACGGGCAGCAGCACGTCAGCGTTCTGGTCGATGAGACCCTGCGCCGTGGTCAGCGCCTCGGTGCCGGGGGCGAAGCCACCGGTGAACGCGCCGGTCTGGCCCTCGAGGTCCCACCCGAGCGCCTGCACCGAGGTGCCCTTGGTCTCGTTGTAGTAGTCGACACCCTGGACGAAGCCGTCCATGAAGATGGTGACGGGCGGGATCGGGATGCCGCCGAAGGTGCCGACGACGCCGGTCTCCGAGTAGCTCGCCGCGACGTAGCCGGCGAGGAACGCCGCCTCGACCGTGTTGAACTGGATCGGCTTGACGTTCGGAGCGTCGATGAACTCATCGATGATCGCGAAGTTGATGTCGGGGTTGGCCGTGGCCGCGTTGGTGGTCGCCTCGGCGAGGAGGAAGCCCACGGTCACGATCAGGTCGCAGCCCTGGTCGACGAGCTGCTGCACGTTCGGCTCGTAGGCGTTCTCGTCAGCCGACTCGACGGCCACGAACTCGACGCCGAGCTCGGCGGCAGCCTCTTCGATGCCCTCGTACGCGGCCTCGTTGAACGACTTGTCGTCCCAGCCACCGGCGTCAGAGACGATGCAGGGAAGGAAGTCGAGCGCCTCGGTCTCGGTGGGCTCCTCCGTCGGAGCTGCCGCGCAGCCGGCGAGCACGAGGGCGCTCGCGCCGAGCAGGGCAAGCCCGCCCAGGGCGCGCTTACGGGTAGTGATGATCACTGTGTCCTCCAAAATTGCTGCCCAGCAGGACGCTGGAGCGAATTGGCTCCACGTTAGCGAACGCACGGCGGCTTCAGGAGTGCCGAAGGGCCCTGGTGATGCAAGCGTTACGAATCCGGGACGCGGCCGTAATCCCGCGGAAATGCTGGGCGGCGCGCACGAGATGCGCATGCGCGTGCGCGAATGAGCAGAACGGATGCGCGGCGCACGCCGCTCCGAAGCCCCGCCGAACGGCTAGAGCAGGTCGTCGCGACCGGCCTGCTTGATGGCGTCGACGACGCTCTTGACGCGCTGCGCGTGCTCGCGCGTGGTCACGAGCAGGGCATCCGGAGTGTCGACGACGACGATGTCGGTGACGCCGACGAGCGAGATGAGCCGCTTGCTCTGGCTGACCACGACGCCGCTCGACGAGTCGGCCAGCACGCGCGCGCCCTCGCCGAGGATGGCGAGGTCGCCGGGGCGGCCGCCCGAGAGCAGCTTGGCGAGCGACGAGAAGTCGCCCACGTCGTCCCAGGGGAAGTCGCCGCGCACAACCGCCAGTCGGCCAGCTGCGGCGGCGGGCTCGGCGACGCTGTAGTCGATCGCAATCTTGGGCATGAGGGGCCAGATGGCGTCGACGACGATGTCGCGCTTCGAGGTGTCCCACGCCGCGGCGATCTCGAGCAGACCCTCGTGCAGCATCGGCTGGCTCTCAGCCAGTTGCGCGAGCAGCTGGTCCGCGCGGGCGATGAACATGCCGCCGTTCCAGAGGTAGTCGCCCGAGGCGAGGTAGGCGGTCGCGGTCTCGAGGTCGGGCTTCTCGACGAAGTTCTGCACGAGGTGCGCGTGCGTCGCTCCCTCGACCTGCAGCCGCTCGCCGCACAGGATGTACCCGAATCCCACCGAGGGCTCGGTGGGCGCGATGCCGATCGTCGTGATGTAGCCCTCGCGCGCGACGGCCACCGCCTCGGCGACGGCGTGACGGAAGCGCTCGCCGTCGGTGATGACGTGGTCGGCCGCGAACGAGCCGACGATCACGTCGGGGTGGCGGCGGTGCAGGATGGCCGCCGCGAGCCCGATCGCGGCCGATGACTCTTTCGGCTCGCTCTCGAGCACGATGTTCGCCTCGGTCAGCTCGGGCAGCTGCTGCTGCACGGCAGCGCGGTGCGCGCGCCCGGTGACGACCATGATGCCCGCGCTGCCGGCGAGCGGCAGCACGCGGTTCCACGTGTCGCGCAGCAGCGTCTGCCCGCTGCCCGTGAGGTCGTGCAAGAACTTGGGCGCCTCGGCCCGCGAGAGCGGCCACAGCCGGGAGCCGACGCCTCCCGCGGGGATGACGGCGTGGAAGTCGGGAAGAGCCCCCTCGATCTGGTGCATGCGCGCCACCCTATCGGGCGGGCGAACGCTCTCCCGCCCGCCGTTCCGAGCACTCAGAAAAGTCGACGTAGACTGCGTGTATCGGCGACCACCAGCTGAGAATCGGAATCCAACCGGAGTCCACGAGCGCGAGCGATCGCGCGCGTCGTCACTGCCCTGAGGAGGGTTTCTCGTGCCAGCGAAGGCATCGGGAGCCGGAGCGATGAGCTCGTCGGCAACCATCGAAGTACCCGTTCCCCGCCGCTCGGTCATTCCCGGCGGCACGCTCTACCGCGGGAACGAAGGCATGTGGTCGTGGGTGCTGCACCGCATCACGGGTGTCGCGATCTACTTCTTCCTGCTCGTGCACATTCTCGACACCGCGCTCGTGCGGGTGAGCCCCGAGGCGTACAACGTCGTCATCGGTGCGTACAAGACGCCGATCATGGGCCTCGGCGAGCTGGCCCTCGTCGGCGCGATCGGCTTCCACGCCCTCAACGGCCTGCGCATCATCCTCGTCGACTTCTGGGGCGTCGGTACCCGGCACCAGAAGGCGATGTTCTACGTCGTGCTCGGCATCTGGCTGGTGCTGATGATCGGCTTCACCCCCCGTCACCTCATGCACGTCTTCGGAGGCTGATCATGACGACCGACATCACCGCGGAGCTCGTGAACCCCGCCGCCCCCCGCTCGCCCTACGCCACCACGAAGCGCGGCGTGAATTGGGAGAAGTGGGGCTGGATCTACATGCGCGTCTCGGGCGTGCTGCTCGTCGTGCTCATCTTCGGCCACCTGTTCGTCAACCTCTTCCTGGGCGACGGCGTGAGCCAGATCGACTTCGCCTTCGTGGCGGGCAAGCTGAGCGACCCGTTCTGGCAGTGGTACGACTTCCTGCTGCTGACGCTCGCCCTCATCCACGGCACCAACGGCATGCGCACGATCGTCAACGACTACGTCGCCAAGGCGAGCGTGCGGCGCATCCTGCACACCGCCCTGGTCGCGTCGACCGCCGTGCTGCTCGTGCTCGGCACCCTCGTGCTGTTCACCTTCGACCCCTGCCCGGCCGGGGCCGACCCCGAGCTCGTCGCTTCGTTCTGTGAGGACATCCTGTGAGTAGCACTGAGACCGTGACCACGCCCAGCGCCCCCGCGGCGCCCGTCGTGCACCAGCACCAGTTCGACGTCGTGATCGTCGGCGCCGGCGGCGCGGGCATGCGCGCGGCCATCGAGGCCGGGCCGAACGCCAAGACGGCTGTCATCTCGAAGCTCTACCCGACGCGCTCGCACACGGGCGCCGCGCAGGGCGGCATGGCCGCCGCGCTCGCGAACGTCGAGGAGGACAGCTGGGAGTGGCACACCTTCGACACCGTCAAGGGCGGCGACTACCTCGTCGACCAGGACGCTGCGGAGATCCTCGCGAAAGAGGCGATCGACGCGATCATCGACCTCGAGAACATGGGGCTGCCGTTCAACCGCACGCCCGACGGCAAGATCGACCAGCGGCGCTTCGGCGGCCACACCCGCGATCACGGCAAGGCGCCCGTGCGCCGCGCCTGCTACGCGGCCGACCGCACGGGCCACATGATCCTGCAGACTCTGTTCCAGAACTGCGTGAAGCTCGGCATCGAGTTCTACAACGAGTACTACGTGCTCGACCTGGTCATGGCCGAGGGCAAGGCCGCGGGCGTCGTCGCCTACGAGCTCGCCACCGGCGACCTGCACGTCTTCCACGCCAAGAGCGTCGTCTTCGCGACCGGCGGCTTCGGCAAGATCTACAAGACGACATCGAACGCGCACACCCTCACGGGTGACGGCGTCGGCATCATCTGGCGCAAGGGAATCCCGCTGGAGGACATGGAGTTCTTCCAGTTCCACCCGACCGGACTCGCGGGCCTGGGCATCCTGCTCACCGAGGGTGCTCGCGGCGAGGGCGCGATCCTGCGCAACGCGAGCGGTGAGCGCTTCATGGAGCGCTACGCGCCGACCATCAAAGACCTCGCGCCGCGCGACATCATCTCGCGCTGCATGGTGCAGGAGGTCGCGGAGGGTCGCGGCGCCGGGCCGAACAAGGACTACGTGCTGCTCGACTGCACCCACCTGGGCGCCGAGGTGCTCGAGACCAAGTTGCCCGACATCACCGAGTTCGCGCGCACCTACCTCGGCGTCGACCCCGTCGTCGAGCCGGTGCCGGTCATGCCGACGGCCCACTACGCCATGGGCGGTATCCCGACCAACATCAAGGCCGAGGTGCTGAGCGACAACGACACCGTGATCCCCGGCCTTTATGCCGCGGGCGAGTGCGCGTGCGTCTCGGTGCACGGCTCGAACCGCCTCGGCACCAACTCGCTGCTCGACATCAACGTCTTCGGCAAGCGCGCCGGCCGCTACTCGGTCGAGTACGCGAACAGCGCCGACTTCGTGCCGCTGCCGGAGGACCCCGCGAAGGAGGTGCGCGAGCTCGTCGAGCGCCTGCGCACGTCGAACGGCACCGAGCGGGTCGCGGCGATCCGCAAGGAGCTGCAGGAGGAGATGGACAAGAACGCTCAGGTGTTCCGCACCGAGGAGAGCCTCGAGAGCGTCACGAACACCATCCAGCGCCTGCGCGACCGCTACCAGAACATCGGCATCCAGGACCGCGGCAAGCGGTTCAACACCGACCTGCTCGAGGCGATCGAGCTCGGCTTCCTGCTCGACATCGCCGAGGTCGTCGTCTACTCGGCGCGCAACCGCAAGGAGAGCCGTGGCGGCCACATGCGCGACGACTACCCCGACCGCAACGACGCCGACTACATGCAGCACACGATGGCCTACCTCACGGGCGACGCGCACAGCGCCGACGCGAGCGACCACATCCGCATGGACTGGAAGCCCGTCGTGATCACGCACTACCAGCCGATGGAGAGGAAGTACTGATGGCGACCGCGACCGAGTCCCCCACCGCCGAGGTGGGAGCCGTTCAGGAGTTCACCGTCACGGTCATCATCCGTCGTTTCGACCCGGAGACCGACGCCGAGCCGTACTGGCAGGACTTCGACGTGCAGATGTACTCGACCGACCGCGTGCTGGATGCCCTGCACAAGGTGAAGTGGGACCAGGACGGCACGCTCTCGTTTCGCCGCTCGTGCGCCCACGGCATCTGCGGCTCCGACGCCATGCGCATCAACGGCCGCAACCGCCTCGCGTGTAAGACGCTCATCAAAGACCTCGACATCACGAAGCCCATCTACATCGAGGCCATCAAGGGCCTGCCGCTGGAGAAGGACCTCATCGTCGACATGGAGCCCTTCTTCGCGTCGTACCGCCAGGTGCAGCCCTTCCTGCAGTCGAGCTCGAAGCCCGAGAAGGAGCGCATCCAGTCGATCGAGGAGCGCGCGCGCTTCGACGACACGACCAAGTGCATCCTGTGCGCGGCGTGCACCTCGTCGTGCCCCGTGTTCTGGACCGACGGGCAGTACTTCGGCCCCGCCGCGATCGTCAACGCGCACCGCTTCATCTTCGACAGCCGCGACGAGGCCGCCCAGGTGCGCCTCGACATCCTCAACGACAAAGAGGGCGTGTGGCGCTGCCGCACGACCTTCAACTGCTCGGAGGCGTGCCCGCGCGGCATCGAGGTCACCAAGGCGATCTCGGAAGTGAAGCAGGCGATCCTGCGGGGCAAGCCCTAGCATCCCTCATCGCATCGCGACAGGCCCCGGGTCTCCCCGGGGCCTTCGCTATGGTGGCGGGGTGACCGAGCCCGCCGCCGCCGAGCCCTCCGGCTGGTGGGGGCGCCTCATGGCGTGGATCGGCCGCGTGACCACGTGGGTCATGGCGCTCAAGCCGGTGCGCGTGTTCGTCGTCTATGGCGAGAAGCGGGGGCCGCTGCTCGCGGCAGGCCTCGCATTCCAGGCGATCTTCGCGGTCTTCGCCGGGCTCTGGGTCGGCTTCGCGATCGCCGGGCTCGTGCTCGTCTCGAACTTCGGCCTGCGCGAATCGCTCATCGAGGTGCTCGCGCAGACGGTGCCAGGGCTCATCGCGACCGACAGCGGTGAGGGCGTCATCGACCCCGACGCGCTGCTCTCGGCCGGCGTCTTCGGCTGGACGGGCGCCGTCGCCCTCATCGGCCTGCTGTTCTCGGCGCTCGGGTGGCTCGCCGGGGCTCGGGATGCCGTGCGCACCATTCTCGATCTGCCCGGCTCGCGCATGAACCCGTTCCTGCTGAAACTGAAGGACTTCGGCCTTGCGGTCGGGTTCGGGGCACTACTCGCGCTGTCGTCGGTTCTGGCCGTACTCGGGACCGTCGCACTCGAAGCGGCGCTCGACGGGATCGGGGTGCGCGACACCACGCTCAACTCGGTGCTCGGACGCGTCGTCACCCTGGGCATCATGTTCGCGCTCGATGCGGTCGTGCTCGGGATGCTCTACCGCGTGCTCGCGGGCGTGAAGGTGCCGTTCCGCCACCTGCGCCAGGGCGCTCTGCTCGGCGCGCTCGCGCTCGGGGTGCTGAAGGTGCTCGGCACGAGCCTGCTCGGCGGAGCCAGCAACAACCCGCTGCTCGCCTCCTTCGCGGTGCTGCTGGGTCTGCTGATCTGGTTCAACTTCGTCTGCCAGGTGATCCTCATCGCCGCATCGTGGATCGCCGTGAGCGTCGCCGATGAGGGCATCGTGCTCGATGAGATCGCCCACGAGGAGCGGCTCGAGCGCGCGCGCGCGCTCGTCGCCGCGCACGAGCCCGAACCCGAGCCGGTCACACCCCCGTGGTACCGACGAGTGTTCGGGCGCCGCTGAGCACACGGCCGCGCGTCAGTCGCGGCTCCTAGAATCGGGGCATGCCCACGCCCATCCGCATCGCCTCCGTCAACGTCAACGGCATTCGCGCCTCGTACCGCAAGGGCATGGGCGACTGGCTCGCGAGCCGCGAGGTCGACGTGCTCGCGATGCAGGAGGTGCGGGCATCCACCGATGACGTCACGGGGCTGCTCGGGCCGGAGTGGACCGTGCTGCACGACGCCGCGACCGCGAAGGGCCGCGCGGGTGTCGCGATCGCCGCGCGCCGCGAGTTCGCCGCCCACCGCGTCGCGCTGGGCCCCGACGACTTCGACTCGGCCGGCCGCTGGCTCGAGGCCGACCTCGACATCGACGGCACGACGCTCACGGTCGTCAGCTGCTACGTGCACTCGGGCGAGGTCGACACCCCCAAGCAGGTCGAGAAGTACAAGTTCTTGGAGGCGATGACCGAGCGGCTGCCCCTGCTCGCCGCCCACTCCCCGTACGCGCTCGTCGTCGGCGACCTCAACGTCGGCCACCGCGAGCTCGACATCAAGAACTGGAAGGGCAACCGCAAGAACGCGGGCTTCCTGCTCGAAGAGCGCGCCTACTTCGACCGCTTCTTCGGGCCGCTGGATGCTGACGTGGAGTGCGTCGACGGCGTCACCCGCCCCGGCCTCGGGTGGGTCGACGTCGGCCGCGTGCACGCCGGAGAGGTGCCCGGCCCCTACACCTGGTGGTCGCAGCGCGGGCAGGCCTTCGACACCGACACCGGCTGGCGCATCGACTACCACGTGGCGACGCCCGCCCTCGCGGCGACCGTGCAGAGCTATGCCGTCGACCGCGCGCCCTCGTGGGACACCCGGTGGAGCGACCACGCACCCGTGGTGGTCGACTACGAGTTGCCCTGAACTTCGGCGCGAGCATCCACTGGAAGAATGAGGGCATGAGTCTTCCGCGCCTGTTCTCGGGCATGCAGCCCTCCGCCGCCAGCCTGCACCTCGGCAACTACGCCGGAGCCCTGCTGCAGTGGCGCGACATGCAGGCGACCCACGACGCCGTGTTCTGCGTCGTCGACCTGCATGCCATCACGGTGCCGCAAGACCCTGCCGCGCTGCGCGAGCAGACCCGCCGCACGGCTGCGCAGTACATCGCCGCGGGCATCGACCCCGAGCACTCGACGCTCTTCGTGCAGTCGCACGTGAGCGCGCACGCGCAGCTCGCCTGGGTGCTCAACACCATCACGGGCTTCGGCGAGGCCAGCCGCATGACGCAGTTCAAAGACAAGTCGGCGAAGGGCGGCGCCGACCTCGCGTCGGTCGGGCTCTTCACCTACCCGATTCTGCAGGCGGCCGACATCCTGCTCTACGACGCCGTCGTGGTGCCCGTCGGGGAGGACCAGCGGCAGCACATCGAGCTGACGCGCGACCTCGCCGCGCGCTTCAACGCGCGCTTCGGCGACACGCTCGTCGTGCCCGAGGTGCGCATCCTGAAAGAGACGGCGAAGATCTACGACCTGCAGAACCCGGGGTCGAAGATGTCGAAGTCGGGCGAGAGCCCGGCGGGCATCCTGTGGCTCATGGACGAGCCGTCGGTGCTCACCAAGAAGGTCAAGTCGGCGGTGACCGACTCGTCGGGCGTCGTCGCCTACGACCCCGCCGAGAAGCCGGGGGTCTCGAACCTGCTGTCGATCCTGTCGCTGCTGACCGGTCAGAGCATGGATGCTCTCGTCGCGTCATTCGACGGCCTCCAGTACGGCGCGCTCAAGACGGCGGTCGCCGAGGCCGTGGTCGAGGCGTTCGAGCCGATCCGCACCCGCACCCTCGAACTGCTCGACGACCCGGCCGAGCTCGACCGGCTGCTCGCGATCAACGCAGATCGGGCATCCGTCATCGCGGATGCGACGCTCGCACGCGTGTACGACGCGCTCGGGTTCCTGCCGCGCGCGTGAGCGGCGCCGCTATCGAGGTCGTGCTGTTCGACCTCGACGACACCCTCATGGCGCACACCCGCGCCGTGCAAGAAGCGATCGCGCTCGCGCAGTCGACCGCAGGCGGGGCGTTCGCGGCCGACGACACCGCCGCCGTGCAACGGCGCTGGGCCGGACTCGAAGAGCGGCACTACACGCGCTACCTCACCGGCAAGCTCACCTACCTCGGCCAGCGCGTCGCGCGGGCGCGCGACCTGCTCGCGCCCTACGGCATCGAAATCATCGACGATGAGGCGCTCGCGTGGTTCGACCGCTACCTCGTCGGCTACCGCGACGCCTGGCGGCTCTTCGACGACGTGCTCCCTGCCCTCGACGCACTCGACGACTACCGCGTGGGCATCATCACCAACGGTGACCTCGCCTTTCAGACCGACAAACTAGAGCGCATCGACCTCTGGCACCGCCTCGACCTCACGGCCGTCCGCGCCGACGGCTCGATCGACGAGCCCGCCCGGCAGGGCCGCGTCATCGCCTCGGGCGAGATGGGTGTGACCAAGCCCGACGCGGCGATCTTCCACGCTGCGGCCCGCGCGTTCGACGTCGCACCCGCGCGGTGCGCCTACGTGGGCGACCGGGTGCGCACCGACGCCGTCGGGGCGCACGACGCCGGGATGCTCGGCATCTGGCTCGACCGCGGCCGCGATCGCAACCCGCTGACCGACCACGCCGAGGGCGCCCTGCCCGCGGGCGTGCCGAGCATCCCGAGCCTGCTCGCCCTGCCGGCCCTGCTCGCCTAGCCCGCCTCCCCACCGCCCGCTGGTTCGCGGTGCGAGGTTTGCGGTTCAGGAAGACCGCGGGCCCACGACGTCGAGCGCGTGTGACACGCCGCGTACGCTGCTCACGACACCAATCTTCCTGAACCGCGTGCAGATCAGCGAGCACGGGTAGCCTCGGCCGCACGGCTCAGTACAGTGCGCCCCCGCCGCGGGCAGTGGCGAGCGCGGCCAGAACGGCGCGCAGAATGCCGTCGTGGTCGTAGAGCGCCTGCAGATAGTTCACCCTGACCACGATGGCCCCGCGCGCCGTGAGTTCGAGATCACGGGTGTAATCGCGCCGCTGCTGCTCGGGCTTCGCGTGCCACTGGTCGCTGTCCACCTCCACGACCACCCGACCGCCGACGAGGAGGTCGACGATTCCGACCCCGGGAAACGCTGCTTGCGTTCTCACCTCCAGACCAGCCCGTCGAAGCACCGTCCGCACAATCGACTCCGTTCCCGATTGCGCGGCAGGGTCGAGATGCTGCAGGATGCTCCGCCGATCGCGAGCGATCCACGACTCGATCGTTCCGAGGTCGCCGTTGTCGATCCGACCGGTGTGAAGGGCAGAATCGAGCACGGCGATCGCGATGTGCACGGGCTGGCAGTCGATCACCTGAGCGAGCGCGTCGAGCAGCGCGACGGCCCCGCGCGGCCGATCGATCGCCGCGTGCAGGTCCGACCAGTGACGAACATGATCGTGCTCCTCGGCGATCATCCCGCGCTGCACCGGGGGGCGCCGAAGCCGGGAAGCGTTGCGACGAAGCCACACGTGGGGCACGGCATCGGCGGGCATCCAGAGTCCGTGCAGTCGGGTCGCTGAAATGCACGCCGCAAGGCCCCCGATTCTGAGCGCCGCGATGGTGTGAGGATCAGAGCCCGGAAGCGCAAAGTGTCCGACGCGCACGCGCTGGAGTTCACCTCGATGGACCGCGGCCGCGAGCGCTCGGGGCTCAACCCCGAGCTGACAAAGCTGACGGGTGCGGGCGCTGAAGTGCCCGAGAGTGGTGAAGGCGTCGACGGGGCGCATGCCCGGCAGGATGCCCGCCCGGGCTCGTCACCGCGTGCACCCCTCCCACTCCGGGGGAAGATCTGGCCCGACGGTCGTGTGGTGACGAGCATCCTGTTGCCCGTTCAGGAAGCTCGCGTGGTCAGCGCCGAAATCAGACCCGACACGCCGTCGAGCGGCGGCTCGAGCGGGTCCTTCCTGAACCGCGAACACAGTGGCGCGCGGAGGCTCGGAGACGCGAGCCGAGCTACGCGGAGGTGTCGTCGTCGACCCAGTCGAGGGTGCGGGTGACCGCCTTCTTCCAGACGCGCAGGCGACGCTCGCGCTCGACCTCGTCCATGGCGGGCAGCCAGCGGCGGTCCTCGTTCCAGAGCGCGGTCAGCTCCTCACGCGATGACCAGAAGCCGACGGCGAGGCCGGCCGCGTAAGCAGCCCCGAGCGCGGTCGTCTCGATGATCTTCGGCCGCACGACGGGGATGCCGAGGATGTCGGCCTGGAACTGCATGAGCAGCTCGTTGCCCGTCATGCCGCCGTCGACGCGCAGCTCCGCGATCGGCACGGGCACCTCGCTGTCGGCGGCGTCGAGCACCTCACGCGTCTGGAACGCCGTCGACTCGAGGGCAGCGCGGGCCAGATGCGCGCGCGTGATGAACCGGGTGAGTCCGACGATCGCGCCGCGAGCATCCGGTCGCCAGTAGGGGGCGAAGAGGCCGCTGAAGGCCGGCACGATGTAGGCGCCCCCGGTGTCGGGCACCGAGGCCGCGAGCGTCTCGACCTCGCCCGACGAGGAGATGAGCCCGAGGTTGTCGCGCAGCCACTGCACGAGCGAGCCCGTCACGGCGACCGAACCCTCGAGGGCGTAGCGCGGGGCCTCGTCGCCCAGCCGGTAGGCAACCGTCGTGAGCAGCCCGTGCTGCGAGGCCACGATGTGCTCGCCCGTGTTGACGATGAGGAAGTTGCCCGTGCCGTAAGTGTTCTTCGACGCCCCGGCTTCGAAGGCGGCCTGCCCGAACGTGGCCGCCTGCTGATCGCCCAGGATGCCCGCCACGGGCACCTCGCGCAGCAGCGAGCCCGGGTAGGCGTGGCCGAATACCTCGGCCGAGGAGCGGATCTCGGGCAGCATGGCCCGCGGCACGCCGAAGGCGGCGAGCAGCGCGTCGTCCCAGTCGAGCGTGCGGAGGTCCATGAGCAGCGTGCGCGAGGCGTTGGTCACGTCGGTGGCGTGCACGCCGCCGTTCACCCCGCCCGTGAGGTTCCAGAGCACCCAGGTGTCGATCGTGCCGAAGAGCAGCTCGCCGGCCTCGGCGCGGGCGCGGGCGCCGTCGACGTGATCGAGGATCCACGCGATCTTGGTGGCGCTGAAGTAGGTGGCGAGCGGAAGGCCCGTCGTCTCGGAGAAGCGGCGCACACCGCCGTCAGCGGCGAGCGCGTCGACCAGGTCCTGGGTGCGGGTGTCTTGCCAGACGATGGCGTTGTAGACCGGCTTCCCGGTGGAGCGGTCCCACACCACAGCGGTCTCGCGCTGGTTGGTGATGCCGATCGCGGCGACGTCGTGCCGCGTGAGGCCGGCCTTGCCGAGCGCCATGCCGATGACCTCTTGCGTGTTGTGCCAGATCTCCATGGGGTCGTGCTCGACCCAGCCCGCCTTCGGGAAGATCTGCTCGTGCGGGTGCTGCCCGACCGACACGATCGCGCCGGCGTGGTCGACGACGACCGCCCGCGTGCTCGTGGTGCCCTGGTCGATCGCGACGATGTGCGTGGTCATGCTCCACCCTTTCCGCGGCGCGACGCTGCGCCGGTCGTGTCTGCCGGCGTGAGATCGATCCCATGCCGGTCGGCGAGATACAGCCTGGCATCGTCGCGCTCCTGAGCGCGCCTGCCCGAATCCCAGCCGAGCGAGTCTCCGAGCAGCTCGGCGAGCTCGGCGAGCAGCGCCTCGGTGACGAGCCCGCGGAACGCGAGCGAGGTGCGCCGCAGCAGCACGTCGACGAGCCGGACGACCTGCTCGGTCTCGGCCAGGTGCGCGATCTCGGCGCGCGAATAGTCGGGTGCCGCGGCGAGGGGCGCATCCGGAACAGATTCGATGCGGCGGATGATCGCCTCAGCGCTCGTGCCGTAGCGCTCGAGCAGCTCGGCGGCGCGCTCAGCACCCACCGTCGCGCCGTGCTGGGAGAGCCATTCGGCACGCGCCTCGGGCGTCGTCGGGTAGCCCACGGCGCCGCCGATGAGCCGGCCGTCGGTGCTGACCGACCGCGAGCGGCCGAGCAGTGCGAGCACGCGCCCGCCGAGCTGCTCGCCCAGCGCGCGGAAGGTGGTCCACTTGCCGCCGACCAGGCTCAACACGGGAGTGCCAGCGACGGCACCCTCTTCGACGCGGTAGTCGCGGCTGATCTGCGCGTTCGACGCCGCGTCCTGTCGCGGCAGGGGGCGCACGCCCGAGAACCGGAAGACGATGTGCGAGCGATCGACGGGGATGCTCGGGAAGACATACTTCACGACGTCGAAGAAGTAGTCGACCTCCTCCTCGGTGCACCGGATCGGCTCGGCCATGTCGTGCGCGATGTCGGTCGTGCCAATGAGCACGCGGCCCTTGAGCGGGTAGATAAGCACGATGCGGCCGTCGGTGAACTCGAAGAAGATCTCGCGGCCGTTGCAGGCAGCGAGCAGCTCGGGGTGATCGACGACGATGTGCGAGCCCTTCGTGCCGCCCATGAACTGCGAGGGCGCTCCGAGTGCGTCGTTTGTCAGGTCGGTCCACGGTCCGGAGGCGTTGACGACGACGCGCGCGCGCATCGAGAACTCCTCGCGCGTGATCGCGTCGCGCAGCAGCACCGCGCCCTCGGCGTCCATGCCGGCCGCTTCGACATAGTTGGATGCGCGCGCGCGGTCGCCCACGGCGACGCCGTCCATCAGCACGTCGAGCGCGAGCCGCTCGGGGTCGTGCATCGAGGCGTCGTAGTACGTCGCCGTCCACTTGACGTCGCCGCGCAGCGCGGGCAGGAGGGCGCGCGAGGCCGTGGCGCCGCGGAACTGGTGCCGCGGCACGCGCCCGCCGTCGCGCGAGAAGATGTCGTAGATCGTGAGCCCGACCTTGATGATCAGGGCGCCGCGCTCTTTCTTACCGCGCGTCTTCACGCCGATGAACTTCAGGGGTGCCGAGAGCAGGCTCGAGAAGGTCGAGAAGATGGGGATGGTCGTCGGCAGCGGCCGCACGTAGTGGGGGGCGAGGCGCAGCAGGGCATTGCGCTCGTGCACCGACTCCTGCACGAGCCGGAACTCGCCGTTCTCGAGGTAGCGGATGCCGCCGTGGATCATGTGCGATGAGCCCGAGGAGGCGCCCGCGACGTAGTCGTCGCGGTCGACGAGCACGACGTCGACGCCGTTGAGCGCGAGATCGCGGAACGTCGCGATGCCGTTGATGCCGGCGCCGATGATGAGCACATCGCACTCGGGCCGGGCGCGCAGCGCCTCGACGGTGGCGCGGGCGGCGGACGAGGAGGGGCGGGAAGCCGATGCGGAGCGGGGGGTCATCGTCGGTGGAACCGTTCTGTGGGCGGGCGCTCGCGCGCGGTGGTGGTCTTCATCATGGCGGCGTGAGTACAAACTTGCCAGGCCCCTGCACAAACGTGCAGAGCGGGTCGAGCGCGGCGCGCGCGGGTCAGCGCAGCGCCCGCGGTGCCCCGGTGGCGCGGGTCTCGAGGGCGACCTCGCGCACGAGCGCGCTCGCCAGGCTCTCGTCGAGGATGAGGTCGGTGATGAGGCCGGCGGCGAGCGCGCCGCGAAGGCTCGGAAGCTTCTGCACTCCCGAGACGACGCAGATGCGGCGCGCCACCCGACGAAGCCGTTCCAGATTCGGTCCGGACGCCCGGGCATTGAGGTCGATGTCGGCGAAGGTGCCGTCGCCCCGGTAGAAGACCGTGGCGATGTCGCCGACGACCCCATCGGCACTGAGGCTGCGGTAGTCCTCGGCGTCGAGGTAGCCGCCGATGTACACCTGGCTCGGCACTTCGGCGAACGGCGAACCCAGGCCGAACACCGCGACATCCATGCGCGACTGGATATCGAGGAGGCGCCGTGTGCTGCGCTCGCGCCAGAGGCCCTCTTTCGTGCGCGGATCGTCGAAGAAGGCCGGCACCGGGAACTGCTGCACCTGCGCCGAGAAGGCCTCGCCGAAGCGATGCAGGATCTCACTCGCGTAGTCGATGCCCGTGGTCTGCGTGTTGCCCGCACCGTTCATCTGCACGATGGTCGAGTTGTGCGTCGGCTTCTTGACCAGGTGCCGGCTGATGGCCCCGAGCGTCGAGCCCCAGGCGACTCCGACGACCATGTTCGAGTCGACGAATCGGCCCAGCAGTCGGCCCGCCGTCATCGCCACCCGCTCAAGACGATCGATGTCGCTGATCGACTCGGGCATCGGCACCACGTGCGCGACCACGCGGTGCCGCGTGTGGATGGTGTGCTCCAGCTCGAGGCCGCGGTCGAAGGGAGAGCGGATCTGAATGTCGACGAGTCCCGACTCCCGCGCGAAGCTCAGCAGGCGCGACACCGAGGAACGCGAGGTCGACAGCTCGCTCGCGATCGCCCCCATCGTGAGGTCTTGCATGTAGTACATCTGCGCAGCCGTCAGGGCCGCGACGATCTTCGCGTTCTCCGGATTGCTCTCGCTCATCGATGCCTTCCGCGTGGTGAGTATTCGTGCAGGCCGCCTGGACGGGGGTGCGCCTTCTCACCGTATGTCACGCCCGAGATCATCGGGCCCGCCCGGGCGGCACCGTGCACATGTGTGCAGATTGCTCAGAAAGCGCCCCGCGGGCATTCATGTGACCAATAGTCTGCGGGCGGCGGGGACGACCATCCCCACCTCGCCACGACCGCATCACCACCCCCGCGGCGCACGCGTGCCCGCACACGTTCACAACAAGGGAGTTTGAACTGCAATGAGATCCGCTCTGATGAAACGCAACGGGTTCTGGCTCGTCATCGCCCTGATCCTCGCCCTCGTCTCCGCCATCGGCGCATCGCTCGTGCAGACGAGCGCCGGGGCCGTCACGGTCAAGGACCTCAAGTGGGAGACCGCGAGCGGCCGCATGATGAACGCCCTGCTGTTCACGCCCGAGACGGCCACGGCCGACTCGCCGGCCCCCGCGATCGTGGTCAGCCACGGCTGGTGGAACAACCGCGAGATGCAGTCGGCGAACTACGTCGAGCTCGCGCGCCGCGGCTATGTCGTGCTCTCGATCGACATGTACGGCCACGGCAACTCCGACCCGCTGCCCGCCGATGAGCTCATGGTGGGCGGCACGGGCATGTACGACGCCGTGCTGCTCATGGCCGACCTGCCCTACGTCGACGCCGACAAGATCGGCATCACCGGCCACTCGAACGGTGCCCGCGCCGCGAACTTCTCGATCCCGCTCGACGATGCGGCGGCCGAGCAGCTCATCGCCTCGGTGCTGCTGGTCGACTACGACCCGATCTACACCGACGCCGAGGGTGCGTACGTCAACGCCTACGGCACGCGCGACGTCGGGCTGATCCAGGCCCAGTACGACGAGTTCTTCTTCCGCAGCTACAGCCCCGAGGGCGTGCCGCTCACGGCGCCGCGCGACTACCTCGGCACGCCGAACGCCCAGTCGTTCCTGCACTTCGGTGCAGCGCCCGACGACATCGCCGGTGAGGTGCGCGAGCAGGGCACGGTCTACACCGAGTCGATCGACGGCACCGAGGCGATGCGCGTGATCTACTCGCTGCCGCAGACGCACCCGTGGACGACGATCTCGAGCACCGCGGTCGGGCACCTCGTCGACTTCTTCGACGAGTCGCTCGGAGCCCCGGCGCCCATCGACTCGGGCAACCAGCTGTGGCAGCTGAAGGAGTTCTTCACCGCCCTCGGCCTCATCGCCTTCGGAATCCTGCTGGTCACGGTGCCGCGCGCCCTGCTCGGCACGCCCGCGTTCCGCGCACTCGCGACGCCGGCGGCGCCCGCGGTCGCGCTGAGCGGGCGCATCCCGGCCATCTGGTTCTGGGGCGGGATGCTCGTCTCGGCGCTGATCTCGGGTGTCAGCTACATCTGGCTGAGCCAGCAGGCGCCCGTGCTCGGGATCACCTTCAACGCCGTGCCGTCGATCGTGCCGCAGGGTTCGGTGTTCTTCATCGCGCTCTGGGCAGCCATCAATGGCCTCGCGGCGATGATGATCATGGCCGGCGCCTACCTGGCGTTCGCGAAGAAGGGCGGCATGAGCCTGCGTGACTCGGGCGTGCTGCCCGGCTGGCGCGCGTTCTTCCACGGCATCGGGCTCGCGCTCACCACCGTGGTCGCTGTCTACGCGGTCGTGTTCGTGCTCGACTTCCTCTTCAAGACCGACTTCCGCCTCTGGGTGATCGGCGTGAAGTGGTTCTCGGTCGACAAGATCGGGCTCGCGCTGTTCGTGCTGCCGCTGTTCCTGATCTACTTCGTGGCCAACTCGGTGGCGATCAACGCCTTCAACCGGTTCACGATCGCCGGGCGCGAATGGGTCAACACCGCGGTGCTCGCGGCGGCGAACTCGCTCGCCCCGCTCGTGCTCGTGATCGCGCAGTACTCGGTGTTCGCCGTGTCGGGCGAGCTGATCCCCGGGTTCGGCGGCATCTTCAGCATCTGGCTGTTCCCGGTCATCGTGATCCTCGCGGTCACGGCGATCGTGTCGCGCAAGCTCTACCGCGCGACCGGGAACCCCTACATCGCGGGCTTCCTCAACGCCGCGATCGTGGCGCTGGTGTCGGTGTCGAACTCGCTGGTGATCACCTACTAGCGACCCTCGCACGACCCTCACGAACGGCCCTCGCGCTCCTCGCGCGGGGGCCGTTCGTGCGCGTCATTCCCAGCAAACGATCGGGAATACTCCAGGCCCGCGGCGGTTGACTACTCTGATAGCAGTACGTGTTCCGGGGTCGGTGAAAATCCGAGCCGGCGGTGAAAGCCCGCGACCCGTGATCGAGGCGACTCGAGAGCGGTTGAACCGGTGGAATTCCGGTGCCGACGGTGAAAGTCCGGATGGGAGGAACACGCGAGCGGCAGCCTGCCGTTCGCGCGCGCGGCCCCGGATGCGTCCCGATCTCACTGAGGACCCCGGATGACCCGCACCGCCGCATCACACGCTGACGAGGCACTCGTCGCGGCGATGCGGCGCGCCCTCAGCCTGGCGACGCACGGCCCCGCTGTCGGCGAGAACCCGCAGGTCGGCTGCGTGCTGCTCGACGCCGCCGGCACCGTCGTCGCCGAAGGCTGGCACCGCGGCGCGGGCACCGATCACGCCGAGGTGGATGCCCTGTCTCACGTGGCCGGCGCGGCAGGCCTCACGGCCGTCGTCACGCTCGAGCCCTGCAACCACACGGGCCGCACCGGCCCCTGCGCGCAGGCCCTCATCGATGCCGGGATCGCGCGCGTCGTCTACGCGCTCGACGACCCCAACCCGATCGCGGGCGGTGGCGCCGACCGGTTGCGCGCCGCGGGCGTCGAGGTGATCGGTGGCGTGCTGGCCGACGAGGCCGCCGAGCTGCTGCGGCCGTGGCTCACGAGCGTGCGGCTCGGCCGCCCCTTCGTCACCGTCAAGTGGGCCTCGAGCCTCGACGGCCGGGCCGCCGCCGCCGACGGCACGAGCCAGTGGATCACCGGCACCGCAGCCCGCCAGCGCGTGCACGAGCAGCGCGCGATGCACGACGCGATCGCCGTCGGCACCGGCACGGTGCTCGCCGACGACCCCACCCTCACGGCGCGGGGTGATGGCGGCGAGCTGCTGCCCCACCAGCCGATCCCCGTCGTGTTCGGCGAGACCGCGGTGCCCGCGGATGCCCGCCTGCGCCAGCACCCTGCCGGACTCATCGAGCTCGGCCATCGCGACCTCGGCGCGGCGCTCGCCGACCTGCATGAGCGCGGCATCCGACGTCTGTATGTGGAAGGCGGGCCGACGCTCGCCAGCGCGTTCCTGCGCGCCGGGCTGGCCGACGAGGTGCTGGTGTACCTCGCGCCGCTGCTCATCGGCGGTCCGAGAGTGGCCCTCGACGATCTCGGGGTGACCACCATGAGCGAGGTGCGCCGGTTGAGCATCCACCGCATTGAGACCCTCGGCGACGACCTGCTGGTCGTGGCCCGCCCGCGCGACACCCCCACCCCTGCGATGAAGGACTGACATGTTCACCGGACTGATCGAAGAGCTCGGCGCGATCGTGCGCTGGGAGGCCGTCGGCGACGCCGGCCGCCTCACCGTGCGGGGGCCGCTCGTCGTGAGCGATGCCGCCCACGGCGACTCCATCTCGGTGAACGGCGTGTGCCTCACCGTCGTCGAGCAGGGTGACGACTGGTTCACCGCCGACGTCATGGGGCAGACCCTCGCGATGAGCACGATCGGCACGTGGACGGTGGGCGAGATGGTCAATCTCGAGCGCGCCGCCGCGGTCGGCGACCGCCTCGGCGGGCACATCGTGCAGGGCCACATCGACGGCACGACGACCGTGCTCGAGGTGCGCCAGCAGGACGCCTGGCGGGTGCTGCGGTTCTCGCTCGACGCCGCCCACGCTCCCCTCGTCGTCGACAAGGGCTCGATCGCGGTCGACGGTGTGAGCCTGACCGTGAGCGCGGCCGGCGACGACTGGTTCGAGGTCTCGCTCATCCCCGAGACGCTCGCCGTGACCACCCTCGGCCGCAAGGAGGTCGGCGACGCCGCCAACCTCGAGACCGACATCCTCGCTCGACACGTAGCACGGCTGGTGCGATTCGGCGCCACCGCTGACGGAAGGACCCTGTCATGAGCATCGGAACCATCCCCCAGGCCCTGGCCGCCCTGCGCGAGGGCAAGCCCGTGCTCGTCGCCGACGACGAGAGCCGCGAGAACGAGGGCGACGTCATCCTCTCGGCCGAGCTCGCGACGCCCGCGTGGATCGCGTGGACGATCCGCCACACGAGCGGGTTCCTCTGCGCGCCCATGACGAACGAGATCGCCGACGAGTTGCAGCTGCCGCTCATGGTGACCGACAACCAGGACCCGCGCCGAACGGCCTACACGATCACGGTGGACGCCGCCGACCGCATCACGACGGGCATCAGCGCGGGAGATCGCGCTCACACGCTGCGCACCCTCGCCGACCCGGCGTCGACGCCCTCGAGCCTCATCCGCCCGGGGCACATCCTGCCGCTGCGCGCGGTCGACGGGGGCGTGCGCGAGCGCGCCGGGCACACCGAGGCCGCCGTCGAGCTCATGCGACTCGCCGGGCTGCGTCCCGTCGCGGCAATCGGCGAAGTGGTGGCTGACGACGGCGACATGATGCGCCTGCCCGAGCTGATCCGCTTCGGCGAGAAGGAGGAGGTCGTGGTGATCACGATCGTCGACCTCATCGCCTACCTCGAGTCGGGCGAGGACTTCGCCGCCGCCTCCCCCGCCCGCACGGCAGAGCACGTCAGCAGCGTGACCTTCGAGGTGGCGACGACGGTGCCGACGACGCACGGGCCCTTCTCGATGCGCGCCTACCGCGACCGCAAGACGGGCGCCGACCACGTCGCCATCGTGAGCGGAATGCCCCACGACGACATGGTCGTGCGCGTCCACTCCGAGTGCCTGACGGGCGAGGCGTTCGGCTCGCTCAAGTGCGAGTGCGGCCCGCAGCTGGATGCCGCGCTCGACGTGATCCAGCGCCAGGGCGGCGCTGTGCTCTACATGCGGGGTCATGAGGGCCGGGGTATCGGCCTCATCAACAAGCTCAAGGCCTACCGCCTGCAGGAGGACGGCTACGACACCCTCGACGCCAACCTCGCGCTCGGTCTGCCGGCCGACGCGCGCGACTACGAGGCCGCGAGCGACATGCTGCGCGATCTCGGGGTGACGCGCGTGCGTCTGCTCAGCAACAACCCCGAAAAGCAGCGCCAGCTCACCCAGTACGGTGTCGAGGTGAGCGCGCTCGTGCCGCTCGTCGTCGGCGTCGGCGACGACAACGAGGGATACCTCAGCGCGAAGCGCGACCGCATGGGCCACCGCCTGCCGGAGAGCATCACGAGCGCTCCGGTGTTCGCCACCATCGAAGGGAAGACCGCATGAGCGGCGCAGGATCCCCCCAGCTCGCCGTCGACGGTACTGGCCTCACGGTCGCGATCGTCGCGGGTCAGTGGCACACCGTGATCAGCGAGGGGCTCAAGGCGGGCGCGCGGCGCGTGCTCGAGGCCTCCGGCGCCACGGTCGTCGAGTACGCCGTGCCCGGCTCGTTCGAGCTGCCCGTGGTGAGCAAGGCCGCGCTCGAGGCGGGGGCGGATGCCGTGGTCGCGCTCGGCGTGATCATCCGGGGCGGCACGCCCCACTTCGAGTACGTGAGCGCCGCGGCCACCGACGGCCTCACGCGCGTCGCCCTCGACACGGGCAAGCCGGTCGGGTTCGGCGTGCTCACGCTCGAGAACGAGCAGCAGGGCATCGACCGCGCGGGGCTGCCCGGCTCGATCGAGGACAAGGGAGCCGAGGCGGCCGAGGCCGCGCTCGCGACCGCGCGCGTGCTGCAGGCCATTCGCCGCTGACGCCCGGCGCAGGTTCGCGCCTCGCCGCGCCCGTGTGGAACCTGTGGAACTCTCATCGGGAACGATGAGGAACGACCGCTGACACCCCTGGAACCCTCGTGGAACGGAGGGTTCCAGGGGTGGAACGTCCCGTCTATCCTGTGAGATTTGTGGAACCGGTTGCACATCATTCGCGCCGGGGTGATACTCCCCCACAGGGAGGTCGTCAGCGACGACGGTGTCGCTCCTCCCGTCAGGGGAGCACCACATGCGCACTCGAACGCGGTACACAGCCTCGGGCGTCATCGCCCTCGCGCTGTCCATCATCGCCACCCTCATCGTCGGGCCGACCTCGGCCACGGCGGCGACCGCCACCAACAATCCCGACTTCAGCGCCAACGTCATGGCACCGCTCGAGGTCTCGAACTGGACGCAGTTCAGCAACCAGCTCGCGACCGTCGAGGCCTACGGCGTCGACGCGGTGACGGTCGACGTCTGGTGGGGCAAGGTCGAGGCCGCCGGCGACAACCAGTTCAACTGGAGCTACTACGACCAGATCTTCCAGGTCATCACGAGCCGCGGGCTCGACATCGTGCCGATCTTCTCGTTCCACCAGTGCGGTGGCAACGTCGGCGACACGTGCAACATCCCGCTGCCCTCATGGCTGTGGAGCAAGTACCAGGGTGCGACGCTCAACGGGGTGACGCTCGACATCAACGGGCTGAAGCACCGCAGCGAGCAGGGCAACTTCTCGAACGAGACCGTGCAGGGCTGGGCCACGCAGCTCGTGCAGAACGAATACCAGGCGTTCACCCAGGCCTTCGTCGCCCGCTACGGCACGACCTACGCCACGCGCATGCAAGAGATCAACGTCTCGCTCGGCCCGGCCGGCGAGCTGCGCTACCCCTCCTACAACAGCCACGACTCGGGCACGGGCTACCCCACGCGCGGCGCGCTGCAGGCCTACTCGCCGCTCGCCATCAAGAGCTTCCAGCAGTGGGCGCTCGCGAAGTACGGCACGATCGCGGGCATCAACGCGGCCTGGGGCTCGACCGTGACGACCATCACGCAGGTGCAGCCCCCGAGCAATGCGGGCTTCTTCTTCTCCTCGGGCGACTACCGCACCACGACCTATGGCAAAGACCTGATCGACTGGTACAACAAGAGCCTCGTCGATCATGGCGAGCGGATGCTCGACACCGTGCTCGCCGCCCTCGGCTCGTCCTTCCCGGGCGCCGAGATCGGCTACAAGATCCCCGGTGTGCACTGGTCGATGACGGGGCCGACGCCGCGGGCTGCGGAGGTCACGGCCGGGCTCATCCAGACCAGCGTCGACATGTACGCCGTGAACACCGGTCGCGGCTACGCCAACATCGTCGGGCTCGCGAACCGCGTGGCCGACTCGGGGCGCGGTGTGATCCTGCACTTCACCTGCCTCGAGTTCAACGATGAGAACTTCGCGCCGCAGTACTCGCAGGCCAAGACCCTCGTGGGCTGGGTCGGCGCCGAGGCGGGCCGGCAGAACGTGAAGATCAAGGGCGAGAACGCCCTGGCGGGCGGCATCACCTCGAACGGCGGATGGGACAACGTCAACCAGGCGTTCGACAACTTCCCCTACCTCGGCATGACGGTGCTGCGGGTCGGCGAGGTCGCCTCGGGCACCGGGGCCACGCGCTACGCGCAGTTCATCCAGAAGTACCGGCCGGCCGGCTCGGCGTGGAACGCGCTGTACGTTCGCGGCACGAACAACGGCTGGGGTCTCGGCACGCCCATGGTGAAGTCGGGCAATGTCTGGACGGCGACGAACGTCTCGTTCGGCGCCGCCGCCAACCAGCGGTTCAAGTTCGACGTCCGCGGCGACTGGAGCCTCAACTACGGCGGAACCGGGCTCACCGGCACGGCCGTGCAGAGCGGCGGCGACATCGCGGTGGCATCGAACACGACCTACACGATCACCTTCAACGAGGTGACCAAGGTCTACGCGGCGACGCCGAGCGGCCAGCCTCCGCAGGGCTCCGCGGTCACGGTGCACTTCGCCGAGTGGCAGTCGGCCTCGAGCTACTCGATCCACACGTGGAACGGGCTCAGCGGCACCTTCCCGATGGCGTACGAGGGATTCATCAACGGCCGCCACTGGTGGAAGGTGACGCTCTCGAACGCGCCGAGCTCGTTCGGCTTCACGTTCACGAACAGCAACGGCAACTGGGATTCGCCCGACCGGGCCTACACGAGTCAGGCCAGCACGGTCTATGTGCTGCCGGGCAGCGCGACGGTCTTCACCACCCGGCCGTGAGCGCCGCGGTGGGGGTGCGCGCGCCGCACCCCCACCGCGACCCCACCGCGCGATGGCCCCGAAGAGGGGCCACCGACCGCCGAGAAAAGTGAGGCGCCATCGCCGTGCCGCAGGCTAGCCTGACGCCTGTGAGCACGCTGCCCCCGCCTCCTGCCTTCACGCCCTTCGCCGAGCCGACGCGTCGGGTGAGCGCCCGCTGGATCGCCCTGTTCGCCACCGCGTGGCTCGGCATCTGGATGGCCCAGCTGACCCCCGTGCAGCTGCTGCTGCCGCAAGAGATCGATGCGCTCGCGAGCGGAGACGACTGGACGCAGAGCGTCGTCGCGTTCGGCATCATCTCCGCCATCGCCGGGGCCTGCGCCCTCATCGTCTTCCCGCTCACGGGAGCCCTGAGCGACCGCACCACCTCGCGATTCGGCCGTCGCAAACCGTGGATCCTCGCGGGAACCCTCGTCTTCGCCGGGTCGCTCGTCGCGCTCGGGCTGCAGACCTCGCTCGTCGGCATCGGAGTCGCCTGGGCACTCGCCATCAGCGGCTTCTGCATGGCCTCCGCGGGCATCACGGCCACGATCGCCGACCAGGTGCCCGTCGAGCAGCGCGGCTTCGTGTCGGCCTGGGTCTCGGCACCGCAGGCGATCGGCACGGTGCTGGGCATCGTGCTCGTGCTCATCCTGGGTCTCGGCCTGCTCGGGGGGTACGTGCTCGTCGCCGGGCTGCTCGTCGTGCTCGTGCTGCCGTTCCTGCTGGGGGTGCGCGATGAGGCGCTGCCGCGCATCCTGCGACCGAAATTCCGCCCCGGGATGCTCGTCACGGGTCTCTGGATCAGCCCGCGCAAGCACCCCGACTTCGCGTGGACGCTCGTCAGCCGCGTGCTCGTCAACATCGGCAACGCCCTCGGCACGACCCTGCTGCTGTACTTCATCCTCTACGGGCTCGGCCGAACCGAGACGGCGGAGGACGACCTGCTGCTGCTCACCGCGGTCTACCTCGTGTTCTTCACGGCGGCCGCGCTCGGATTCGGGCGGCTGAGCGACCGCTTCGGGCAGCGCAAGCCCTTCGTCTACGTCGCCGCCTACCTGCAGGCGATCGCGGCCCTGCTGCTCGCCATCGCTCCCGACTACACGATCGCCATGGTGGCCGCGGCGTTCCTCGGCATCGGCTACGGCAGCTTCATGGCGGTCGATCAGGCCCTCGCCACGCAGGTGCTGCCCGACCGCCACACCCGGGGGAAGGACCTCGGCATCATGAATGTCGCGCTCGCCGTGCCGCAGGCTGTCGCGCCCCTGCTCGGCGCGCTGCTCGTGGCGGCGGCCGGCGGCTTCACCGCGCTCTTCATCGCCTCGGCGGTCGCCGCGACGCTCGGCGGGCTCGCGGTGCTGCCCGTGCGCTCGGTGCGCTGACCGCTACTTCAGGAACAGCGCGCGCAGCCGGCTCGTCGTGAAGACGACGCCGATCGCGATCATGAGGAGGTAGTAGCCGACGTGCACGAGCATCATCGGTGACAGCGCCCCCGTCGTGAGCCCGCGCACGAGCTCGACGCCGTGCCACAGCGGCAGCGCCTGGATGATCCACTGGATCGCCTCGGGGTAGACCGTGATGGGGTAGAACGTCGCCGAGAAGAGGAACATCGGCAGCATGATGAAGGTCACCCACTCGATCTGCTGGAAGGTCTTCATGTAGCTCGTGATCGCCATGCCGAGGCTCGCGAAGCCGAAGGCGATGAGCAGCACGGCCGGCAGCGCGAGCAGCGCCGTCCACGCCAGGTTGAGCCCGAAGGCCTGCATGATCACCATGAAGCCGAGCGCGTACATCGCCCCGCGCAGCAGCGCCAGGAAGATCTCGCCCAGGGCCACGTCGAGCGGGCCGAGCGAGGTCGTGAGCATCCCCTGGTACAGCTTCGAGTAGTTGAGCTTGAAGAACACGTTCCACGTCGAGTCGTAGACGGCGCCGTTCATGGCCGAGACGGCGAGCAGCGCCGGGGCGATGAAGGCCGCGTACGGCACCTCCTGCCCCGTCGAGGTCTGCACGGTGCCGACGAGCGCACCGAAGCCGATGCCGAGCGACAGCAGGTAGAACACCGGCTCGAAGAACCCGCTGAGCACGACGAGGTAGTTCGTGCTGCGGGTCGCCAAAAGGCCGCGATGGATGACCGCGCCGGTGTTGCCCGCGTACAGCGCACTGCGGCGCGGCTGCAGGGCCGGGGCGGCCGTCGTGGCGGGAGCCGGCAGATTCGCGGCGCTCACTTGTTCAACCTCCGCACGAATTGCTTGCGCGTCGCCCACAGGCCGACGATGAGCAGCGTGGTCAGGTAGCCGACGTGCGTGACCGTCAACCAGAGGGGCTCGTCGGCGCCGTATGTGAGCACGCGGCCGAGCTCGGTGCCGTGCCACAACGGCGAGGCCCAGCCGATCGGCTGAAGCCAGACCGGCAGCTGCTCGAGCGGGAAGAAGGTGCCCGAGAACAGGAACAGCGGCGTGATGCCGAAGCGCTGCAGCATCGCCATCTGCCCGCGGTCCTCCTCGATCGTCGAGGTGTAGGTCGAGAGCACGACGCCGATGGCCATTCCTGTGAGGGTGGCGGCGACGATCGCGAGCCACCCGAGGCCCGAGGGCACGGCGCCGAAGAGCACGATGATGCCGAAGTAGATCGACACGGTCACGACGATGCGCAGCGCGATGTGGATCATCATGCCGTTGACGATCTGGCCGCCCGTGATGGGCGAGGCGTTCATGCCGAAGAAGATCGGGTTCCACTTGAACCCCATCATGATCGGGTAGCTCGTCTCGTTCGCCGCAACCGTCATCGCCGCCGTCGCCATGAGCGCGGGCGCGACGAACTGCAGGTAGGTGACGTCGCCGATGCCCTGCGGCACGAGGCTCGCGAGCCCCACGCCGAGGGCGAAGAGGTAGATGAGCGGGTTGCCGAAGCTCTGGAAGATCGCGTCGCCGGCGTAGCCCTTCATCGCGCGGATGCGGTGCTCGGCGATGTACCACGAGCCCCAGCGGCGCGGGGCGGCGCCGGCGGCGAGCGCGCGCTGAGCATCCTGCCGTGTCGTCTGAACCGTCATTCGATGAGGCTCCGCCCGGTCAGGCGCAGGAAGACGTCCTCCAGGCTCGAGCGGCGAACGAGCGAGGTGATCGGCTCGAGCCCCATGTGCGTGATCGCCTCGAGCGCCGCCTCGCCGTTCTCGCTGTAGACGAGGATGCGGTCGGGCAGCACCTCGAGGCGCTCGCCGACCCCGGCCATGCTCTCCGCCGCCTCAGCGTTCTTGTCGCTGCCGAATCGCACCTCGAGCACCTCGCGGCTCGAGTACTCGCGAATGAGCGCGGCAGGCGAGCCCTCGGCCATGATCTGGCCCTTGTCGACGACGACGAGGCGGTCGCACAGCTGCTCGGCCTCGTCCATGTAGTGGGTCGTCAGCACGAGCGTCGTGCCCTGCTCTTTGAGCCGGAACAGGCGGTCCCACAGAATGTGCCGCGCCTGCGGGTCGAGGCCCGTCGTCGGCTCGTCGAGCAGCAGGATGCGCGGCTCGTTGATGAGCGCGCGCGCGATCGTCAGGCGGCGCTTCATGCCGCCGGAGAGGTCGTCGACCTTGGCCTTCTTGCGGTCGGTCAGCTGGGCGAACTCGAGCAGCGCATCCGCTCGCTCGGCGACGACGGCGCGCGGCAGGCCGAAGTAGCGCCCGTAGACGAGCAGGTTGTCGCGCACGCGCAGCTCTTGGTCGAGGTTGTCCTGCTGCGGCACGACGCCGAGCTGCGAGCGGATGTCGGGACCGTGATCGTTCGGATCGAGGCCCAGGATGCTCAGAGCCCCGCTCGTGCGCGTCGACACCGCCCCGACCATGCGCATCGTCGTCGACTTGCCCGCACCGTTGGGGCCGAGCAGTCCGAAGCTCTCACCCGGAGCGACCTCGAAGTCGATGCCGTCGACGGCCGTGAAGTCGCCGTAGACCTTGGTGAGCTGGTTCGCAGTGATGACGGGCTGGGGCACGAGAGAAGAGCCTAGCCCCGTCGCACGGTCGGCACCGAGGATGCGTCGGCCAGGATGGAACCATGAGCAGCCCCTCCGCGCGCCCCGCCCGCCGCTTCGGCCGACCCGTCGACGATGGACCGCGCGCGACCTTCCGCCAGCTGCTGCCCTACCTGCTCGAGCACCGCCGGGTGCTCGGCTGGGTCATCGTCATCAGCGTGCTCGGCGCCGGAGCGTCGCTCGCGCAACCGCTGCTCGTGAGCCAGGTCATCACGGTCGTCGAAGACGATGGCGACCTCGGCCCGCTCGTCGCCCTGCTCGTCGCGCTCGTCGTCGTCGGCGCGCTGCTGAGCGGTTTCGGGCACTACCTGCTGCAGCGCACGGGCGAGGGAGTCGTGCTCTCGAGCCGGCGCGCGCTCGTGCGCCGCATGCTGCACCTGCCGATCAGCGAGTTCGACCAGCGCCGCACCGGCGACCTGGTGAGCCGCGTCGGCAGCGACACGACCCTGCTGCGGGCCGTGCTCACGCAGGGCCTGGTCGAAGCCATCGGCGGCAGCCTCACGTTCGTCGGTGCGCTCATCGCCATGATCATCATCGACCCGGTGCTGCTCGGCCTGACCGTGCTCGTCATCGCGGTGTCGGTCGTCACGGTCGTGCTGCTCTCGCAGCGCATCCGCATCGCCAGTCGCAAGGCGCAGGAGAAGGTCGGCGACCTCGCCGCCGCCGTCGAGCGCTCGATCTCGTCGGTGCGCACGGTGCGCGCGGCGAACGCGACCGAGCGCGAGTTCGCCGTCGTCGAGCAGAACGCGGTCGGGGCCTGGGAGCAGGGAATCAAGGTCGCGAAGATCTCGGCGCTCGTCGTGCCCATCTCGTCGATCGCGCTGCAGGTGTCGTTCCTCGTCGTGCTCGGCGTCGGCGGCTTCCGCGTGGCCTCGGGCGTCATCGGGGTCGCCGACCTCGTCGCGTTCATCCTCTTCCTGTTCCTGCTCATCGGGCCGCTCGGGCAGGCCTTCGGCGCGATCACGAGCGTCAACGCGGCGCTCGGGGCACTCGGCCGCATCCAGGAGATCATCGGCCTGCCGAGCGAGAGCGAGGGCGACGCCGACGTCGTGCCCGCCGCGTCCACCGCCTCGCGCGCGGCGGTCGAGTTCGACGATGTGCACTTCCGGTACCCGGAGGCGGCGCGCCGCACCGAGGAGGAGAAGGTCATCGCCGAGGTCGTGGGCGAGCATCCCCGCGACAAGACGGTTCTTGCGGGGGTGAGCTTCAGCGTCCCGGTCGGCTCGCGCACCGCCCTCGTCGGGCCGAGCGGCGCCGGCAAGAGCACGGTGCTCTCGCTCATCGAGCGGTTCTACGACCCAACCGCGGGCGTCATCCGCATGGGCGGCGACGACATCCGCGGCCTCGAGCGCACCGAGCTGCGCAGTCGCATCGGCTACGTCGAGCAGGACGCCTCGGTGCTCGCGGGAACCCTGCGCGACAACCTGCTGCTCGGCACCCCGGGTGCGACCGACGAGCAGTGCGTCGCGGTGCTGCGGTCGGTCAACCTCGACGAGGTGCTCGATCGCGACGAGCGCGGGCTGGATGCGCAGGTCGGCGAGGACGGCGTCATGCTGTCGGGCGGCGAGCGCCAGCGCCTCGCGATCGCCCGCGCGCTGCTCGCGGCCCCGCCGATCCTGCTGCTCGACGAGTCGACGTCATCGCTCGACGGCGTCAACGAGCAGCGCATGCGCGAGGCCATCGACGCGGTCGCCGAAGACCGCACGCTCATCGTCATCGCCCACCGGCTCTCGACGGTCGTCGACAGCGACCAGATCGTCGTGCTCGACCACGGTCGCGTCGTCGGGGTCGGCACCCACAGCGAGCTCGTCGTCTCGACGCCGCTCTACCGCGAGCTCGCGAAGCACCAGCTGCTGGTCTAGCGCCCGCCCTCGGCCGGTTCGACCGTCACACCCGCGGCGGCGAGCTCGGTGAGCGCGGCCGCGCTCGTGGTGGGGGCGACACCCGCGATGAGGTCGGTGAGCACGCGCACCCGGCGGCCGGCGGCGAGCGCATCGAGTGCCGAGGCGCGCACGCAGTAGTCGGTCGCGATGCCGACGACGTCGACATCGGTGATGCCGAGCTCGTCGAGCGCGGTCACGAGCTGCCGGCCGTCGTCAGTCGTGCCCTCGAAGATCGAGTAGGCGGGCACGCCCTGCCCCTTGCGCACGTGAATGTCGATGAGCCCGGTGTCGATCGAGGGGTGGTACTCAGCACCCTCGGTGCCCGCCATGCAGTGCTTCGGCCAGGTGCCGACGAAGTCGGGCTCGCCCTCGAGGGCGAAGTGCCCGCCGTTGTCGTTGTCGGGGTCGTGCCAGTCGCGCGAGGCGATGACGACGTCGTAGGCCTCGGGATGCGCGCGCAGGTGGTCGGTGATCGCAGCCGCGACCGCCGCTCCCCCCTCCACGCCCAGCGCTCCGCCCTCGGTGAAGTCGTTCTGCACATCGATGATCACGAGCGCGCGGGACATATCGCCTCCGGGACGGGTCAGTTGTTCGAGAGGTTGTTGCCGCAGCGGAAGGCGCCGGCGGTCAGCGCGTCGAGCGCGGGCCGCGCCCCGTCGGTGATGCCGTCGCGGATCGCGTAGAAGGCGAAGGTCAGCACGGTGCCGTCAGCGGCCCGGATGATGCCCGAGAGCGTGTGGGCCGACCGCAGGAACCCGGTCTTGGCCGTCACCTGCCCGCGCGCGACGGCACTCGACCCCGTGAACCGACCGGCCAGCGTGCCGCTCTGCCCCGCCACCGGCAGGGCGTCGGTGATGATCGAGAGGTTCTGCTCGCCCTTCTGGATGACCGCGAAGAGCTGCGCCATGAATCGGGGCGGCACGCCGTTGTCGGTGGCGAGCCCCGAGCCGTCCTTGATGACGAGGCCCGAGGTGTCGAGGCCGTAGCTGTTGAGGGCGCCCGTGATGGCCTGAGTGAGCGAGGCGCCCGAGCCGTCGAGGCCGAGCGACTTCGAGGTGATGCGCGCGAGCATCTCGCCGAGCATGTTGTCGCTGTTCGGCAGCATCTGGCCGATGAGCCGGCTCACCGGCTGCGACTGCACCTGGCCGAGCACGTTGCCGCCGACGGCCGAGCCCCGGCTCACAGTCGGCACGCCGGCGGGGTTGCCCGCGGCCGCGAGGGCTTGAGCGAAGGCGGCGCCGGCGCGGGCGATCGGGTCGTCCGAGCGCGGGCTGGTCTGGGCCCGGGGGTCGGCGCGATCGCCATCGACCATGAGCGCGGTCGCGGGGGCCTGGAAGCCCGCCGGGATGCGGTCGCGGTTCCAGGTCGGGTGCCACGCGTCGGCCGGGTTCCAGTAGGTGGCGTCGAGCACGAGCTGGGTGATGCCGGGCGAGTCGGGGTTGGCGGCCGCGTGGGCGGCGACGACCTGAGCGGCGAGATCAGAGAGCTTCGGAGCCCCGCGGTAGATGCTCTCCTGGCCCGCGGGAAGGCGGCTGAGCGTGGCATCGCCGGCTCCGACGAGCACGACCGTGCCGGGCGTCGAGCCGGCGACCACCTTCGTGGTGATGCGGAAGTCGGGACCGAGCGCCGAGAGCGCGGCGGCGGCCGTGGCCACCTTGAGCACGCTCGCGGTGCGCACGGCGGCGTCGCCACGGCGGTCGAAGAGCACCTCGCCCGTGCCGGCGTTGATCACGGTGCCGTAGATCGTCGCGAGCTCGGGGCTGCGCGCGAGGCTCAGGATGCTGCATGTGCGCACGAGGCTCGGTTGGGCGATCGTCGCGGGCAGGGTGCGCGGATCGGGCTCGGCGGTCGGCGCCTCGCTGACCACGGGGGCGGGCGAGGCGTCGGCCGAGCCGACGGCGATGCCCGCCAGGAGGGCGCCGCTCGCGAGCAGCACGAAGGCGGCGGAGAGCGAGGTCGCGAGCACCGCGCGCGGATGACGGCGAACGAACCCGCCGATACCGCCGGCCGAGGCGGCCTCGTCACCCGCGGCGACGGAGCCGTCGGCAACGGTACCGTCAGCGACGGGGGCCGCGGGCGCCGCGCCGCGCCGGGCTCGAGCCCCCGAGGTCGACTCGCGCGCCGCGCGACGGCTAGGGGGCTGCTGCGAGTCGCTCACACGCCCATGATACCGAGGGAATCCGAGGCGTCCTCGCCCGGATATGCCAGCCCGATGATCGCTCGTACCTGATCGAGCACGCCCATGATCGCGATCGATTCCTCGATCGGCAGCGTCGTCGGCGCGTGCCCGGCGACGCGACGTTCGAGCTCGAGCGCCTGGAAGTGCATGCCGCGGGTCGCGACGGGCTGCTCGAACCGCTCGACGACCTGCCAGTCGCGGTCGTACCGGGTGAGCGCGGTGGGCGTGTACCAGACCCGGTCGAGCTCGATCGCCCCTGCTGTGCCGAGCACGACGGCGCGGTTCGAGCCGGCCGTGTCGAGGGCGCACTGCAGCACGGCCTGCCGCCCGTCGTCGTATCCGAGGATCATCGCCGTCTGCCGGTCGACTCCGGTGGGCGTCATCGCGGCGTGCGCGAGGATGCTCGTCGGCAGCCCGAGCACGTCGACCGCGAACGACACGGGGTAGATGCCGAGGTCGAGCAGGGCTCCCCCGCCGAGCGCCGGGTTCTGCAGTCGATGCCCCGGGTCGGTCGGCAGCGCCTGCGTGTGGTCGGCGATGACGGTGCGCACCTCCCCGATAGCGCCCGCGGCGAGCAGGGCGCGCAGGTGCACCATGTGGGGCAGGAAGCGCGTCCACATCGCCTCCATCGCCACGACGCCGCGCTCGGCGGCCCGATCGGCGATGCGCTGCGCATCCGCCCGGTTGAGGGTGAGGGGCTTCTCGATGAGCACGTGCTTGCCCGCATCGATCGCGAGCAGAGCGTTCTCGACGTGGTGCGGGTGGGGCGTGGCCACGTAGACGACGTCGATGTCGGGGTCGGCTACGAGCTGCTCGTACGAGCCGTGCGCGCGCGGGATGCCGAACTCGGTCGCGAAGGCCTGGGCCGCACCGGTCGCGCGTGACCCGACCGCCCCGATCGTGATGCCCGCATCGACGAGGTCCTGAGCGAAGGTGCGGGCGATGTGCCCGGTGGCCAGGATTCCCCAGCGGAGTGCGGTCGTCACGGTCGGCTCCTCTCGTGCGCCGCCGTGGCGCCCGGTGCAGCGAGCCTAATCGAGTGGCGCTGCTCAAGCAGCGGTCAGCAGCTCGTCCAGCGCGCGGCCGCGCGGGTGAACGAGTACGGCTCGTTGGGCACGCCGCCGTGCGTCATCGCGAACAGGACGCAGACACCGCTCGTGCTGCCCGTGTAGGTCGGCTTGTAGAGCGAGCTGCGGTGGCCGCTCGAGTCCCACCACTTCTGCGCGACCGTGGTGCCGCTGTTGTCGGTGCCGCCGGCGAGGTTGCCGTCGCAGCCGACGCTCGGAATGCCGTCGCTGCGCTTCGAGCCGATGTGGCCCCACGCGCTCATCGGGTCGGTGCTCGGGTCTTCCGCCATCCAGAACAGGCGGTCCTCCATGCAGCTGTCGTACCGGATGTTCGAGAAGGGCACGGGAGGCAGGCAGTTCGCGACGCGGATGGCGTTGTACTTCTCGGCGAACGACTGCAGGTCGGCCGAGGTGGTGCCGGCGACGCCGAGCGGCGAGGTGCGGCTGGGAGCACCCGGCGTGGTGCCGGAGATCGCGGCGGGGCACGAACCCGCGGTCGGGGTCGGCGTCGGGGTCGGCGACTCCTCGGCGATGGGCAGGTAGATGGGCACGGGCGAGGCCGTGACGGTCGAGGTGCCGGTCGAAGTGCCGGAGCCGGAACTGTTCGAGCCGGTCGCGGTGGGCTTCGGCGATGACGCGGTCGCGGTGGGCGAGGGCGCGGCGGATGCCGCGACGAAGTCGCCCTGGTCAGGAACCGGCGTGGGCGTGACCGTGAGATCACGTTCGCCTGCGTCGGTGCTCGCGATGACGACCGAGTCGGCCCGCTGCGCGGCCGGCGTCGTGCCGGCGCCGCTCACGACCGGAACGGCGAGGCCCACGACGACCGTGAGCGCGACGATGGTGGTGATCGAGCGGTAGTCGAGTGACTTCAGCATGATGATCCGCCCCGCCGTCAGCAGCTCGTCCAGCGCGCGGCCGCGCGGGTGAACGAGTACGGCTCGTTGGGAACGCCGCCGTGCGTCATGGCGAACAGGATGCAGACGCCGCCCGTGCTGCCCGTGTAGGTCGGCTTGTAGAGCGAGGCGCGGTGGCCGCTCGAGTCCCACCACTTCTGCGCGACCGTCGCCCCGGTGTTGCCCGAACCACCCGCGAGGTTGCCATCGCAGCCGACGCTCGGAACGCCGTCGCTGCGCTTCGAGCCGATGTGGCCCCACGCGCTCATCGGGTCGGTGCTCGGGTCCTCCGCCATCCAGAACAGGCGCTGCTCCATGCAGCTGTCATAGCGGATGTTCGAGAACGGCACGGGAGGCAGGCAGTTCGCCACGCGGATGGCGTTGAACTTCTCGGCGAACGACTGCAGGTCGCCGGAGGTCGTACCGGCGACGCCGCCCGCGGAGGTCTTGCCGGGGGCCCCGGGAGTGGAGCCGCCGATCGCGGCGGGGCACTTCGGCGCCTCGGGTTGCGGGGCGGGCGCGGGAGCGCTCGGTTCGGGCGCTCTGGGAGCCGGGCTCGACGTGCCGCCGGACGAGCCGCCCGAGGATCCTCCGGAGGAGCCGCCCGACGTGCCGCCGGACGACCCGCCCGACGAGCCGCCCGACGTGCTGGCCGACGCGGACTCGGAGGAGCCGTCCTGCTCGACCGGGGCGGGTGCGACCGGCGCCTGCGCCGTGTGCTCGGAGTCCGTGGCGTCGCGCTCGGCGTCGGCCTGCTCGTCGGCCGTCCGGCGCTCGACGTACTCGATGATCGCGACCGTCGAATCGTCGTCGATGCCGCGGGCGTCGGCGGCGGTGATCACGGGAGCGCTGCTGCTCGGGGCCGTGGCGAAGATGCCGGCCAGGCCCGGGCTTGCGGTGCCGAGAACGGGCACGGCGAGGAGCATGACCGCGGTCAGTGCAGACCCCGCGAACACGGAACGCATCATGAGCCGCTCCCCCCGGACAGTTGGCTTGACAGCCCCCCGGCTGTCGTGATTTCACGGTATGCCCGCTCGGCCGAACGACCAAGTGCGCATAGTCGAAAAACGAACGAATGCCCCGCGAACTGGGGGGCGTGTCGTGCCGTTTTCGCCCCCGGTCGGGGGTATTGACGATTCGGTCAGACCGCGCAGGAGGTTTGCCCGCGATCGCTGGGAGAACGCTGACCTCGAGGTCGACACGGGCCGAGCGCCCGGTGGGGGAGGAATGCGACAGAGAGCCGACTGCGGGACGTGAACCCCGCAACGCCTCGCGTTGCGACAGAGAGCCGACTGCGGGACTTGAACCCGCAACCGCCCGATTACAAGTCGGGTGCGCTACCAATTGCGCCAAGTCGGCGATGGCCGATGCCGGCCGGGGCTAGAGCCCTCGCCCAGACTACCGCCGCTACGGCGTCGGCGTCGGAGTGGGGCTCGGGGTCGGGGTCGTCGAGAACTCGTCACCAGCGGCCTGCAACACGAACTGCGCGAACTCGCCCTGGTCGAACGGGTACCGGTACTCGAACTGCTGGCCGTTCACGAAGATCGTGGGGGTGCCCTCGATGCCGTCAACCTCGACGCCGCGAATGGCGAGGGGGCCGGTCCGCGTCCGCTCCGTCGCGGCCTTGACCCACGATTCGAAGCCGCGGTCGGCGATGCATGGCTCGACGAGGCTCATGGTCGCACCCGCTTGCTCGGCGAGCTCGATGATCCGCGCGTCGTCGAGACCCGGGGTGCCCTCTTCGGGCTGCTCGTCGAACAGCGCCGCGTTGAACGCGAAGAACGAGTCGGGTGAGGAGTTGGCGACGCACGCCGCCGCGTTGGCCGCGCGCAGCGAGTACTCGGTGCCGGCCGACCTGCTGGTCAGGATGGCGATGGGGCGGTACTCGACGGTGGCCGCTCCCGATTCGATGAGCGTCTCGATGAACTCGCCGTTCGTCTCCTCGAACTCGCCGCAGATGGGGCAGAGGTAGTCGAGCACGATCTGGATGTCGACCACCCCGTCGGCGTTGGCCTCGGAGACGATGGGCCGGTCGCCGGCGGGCAGCGCGGGCGTGGGCACCGCGACGAATCCTTCGGCGATACGGATGCCGTCGCTCGCCATGTTGCGAGGCCCGGGGCCCGCAGGACGCACCGAGTTGACGAGCACGAGCGCGATGATCGCAACGATGGCGACAGCTGCAAGGGCGACGCCGCCCTGAAGCAGGAGGCGGTTGCGCTTCTCCTTCTTGAGGTGCTCTGCACGCAGCTGTCGGGCCTTCTCGCGCGCCTCGGCGCGGCGCTCGTTCTTGGACGGTCGCGCGCTCGCGGGTCGCTGGTCGCTCATGGAACCTCATTCGTCGGGAGGACTGGGCTCCCCCGGGACACGGTGAAGGGCGCACTCGGCGCCCTCGGGGCATTCTACGTCGCACGCCCGGGAGGGTGCCACGCAGAGCACCGGAATGGGCGGGAAGCCCCGCGAGTGGCATACTGACCCTGGTGGTCGACGACGCCCACCGCGCCTTTTGGCACATCCATTCACAACGGATCGTCCGGCACGTACCTGCCGGTGAAGGAGAAGATCAGTATGGCTACTGTGACCTTTGACAAGGCCACCCGCCTCTACCCGGGTTCGACTGTTCCCGCGGTCGACGCGCTCGACCTGCACATCGCCGATGGCGAGTTCCTCGTGCTCGTGGGCCCCTCGGGCTGCGGCAAGTCCACCTCGCTGCGCATGCTGGCGGGTCTCGAAGAGGTGAACGACGGCAACATCTTCATCGGTGAGCGCAACGTCACCGACGTGCCGCCGAAAGACCGCGACATCGCGATGGTGTTCCAGAACTACGCGCTGTACCCGCACATGACCGTCGCCGAGAACATGGGCTTCGCGCTCAAGATCGCCGGCATCAACAAGGACGAGCGCGCGACCCGCGTGCTCGAGGCCGCGAAGCTGCTCGACCTCGAGCCCTACCTCGACCGCAAGCCGAAGGCGCTCTCGGGCGGCCAGCGCCAGCGCGTCGCCATGGGTCGCGCGATCGTGCGCCAGCCGCAGGTGTTCCTCATGGACGAGCCGCTGTCGAACCTGGATGCGAAGCTGCGCGTGCAGACGCGCACCCAGATCGCCTCGCTGCAGCGTCGCCTCGGCGTCACGACGGTCTACGTCACCCACGACCAGACCGAGGCCCTCACGATGGGCGACCGCATCGCGGTGCTCAAGGACGGCATCCTGCAGCAGGTCGGCACCCCGCGCGACCTGTACGAGACCCCGAACAACGTCTTCGTGGCCGGCTTCATCGGCTCGCCCGCGATGAACCTGTTCCCGGCTGAGGTCGCCGACGGCGGCGTCAAGTTCGGCACGGCGATCGCACCGGTCGAGCGCGACGTGCTCTCGTCGACGAGCGAGAAGATCGTCACGGTCGGCGTGCGTCCCGAAGACATGATCGTCAGCACGAGCGGCGAAGGACTGCCGGTCGAGGTCGAGATCGTGGAAGAGCTCGGCGCCGACGGCTACCTCTACGGCAAGACCGAGGTGCAGGGTCAGCGCGTCGACATCGTCGCTCGCGTCGACGGCCGCGTGCACCCGCACAGCGGCGACACGGTCTACATCACGCCCGAGCCGAAGCACGTGCACGTCTTCGACACCGCGTCGGGCCTGCGCCTGAACAAGGAGCCCGTCTCGAGCTGAGACGCTTCGTGATCCACCGGCGAGGGCGGGCGTGCTGAACCAGCACTCCCGCCCTCGCCGCATTCCGCCGCTCCCCCTCCCGCGACAGGAGCTCGCATGAGCGCATCGCTCTCGATCACCTCGGCCGTCACCGATCCGGCGCTGCTCGACCTGCCGTGGCAGCTGCCGCTCGAGCTCTGGCCCGACGACGCGATCGCGTCGCTGCCGAAGGGCATCTCGCGACACCTCGTGCGATTCGTGCACATGAGCGACTTCGTCGTCGCCGTGAAGGAGACGACGGAAGAGATGGCGCGGCGCGAGTACGACATGCTGCGCACGCTGCAGCGACTCGATATCCCGTGCGTCGAGCCCGTCGCCGTCATCACCGGGCGGGTGAGCGCGGAAGGCGAAGAGCTCATGCCCGTGCTCGTCACGCGCCACCTGCGCTTCTCGCTGCCGTACCGCGCGCTCTACTCGCAGACCCTGCGCCCCGACACGGCGACGCGGCTCGTCGACGCCCTCGCCCTGCTGCTCGTGCGCCTGCACATCATCGGCTTCTTCTGGGGCGACGTCTCGCTCTCGAACACGCTCTTCCGCCGCGACGCCGGCGCCTTCGCCGCCTACCTCGTCGACGCCGAGACGGGCCAGCTCTACGAGGGCGGCCTGTCGAACGGCCAGCGCGAGAACGACCTCGAGATCGCGCGGGTCAACATCGCCGGCGAGCTGCTCGACCTGGAGGCGGGCGGTCGCCTTGACGAGAGCGTCGACGCGATCGAGACGAGCAACGGCATCATCGAGGCCTACCGCTCGCTCTGGAAGGAGCTCACCGGCTGGGAGTCATTCGACCGATCGGAACGCTGGCGCATCAACCAGCGCGTCGAGCGCCTCAACGATCTCGGCTTCGACATCGAGGAACTGGCGATCACGACCGACGGCGAGAGCACCGAGGTGCGCATCCGCCCCAAGGTCGTGGATGCGGGCCATCACACGCGGCGCCTGCTGCGGCTGACCGGCATCGATGCGGAGGAGAACCAGGCGCGCCGCCTGCTCAACGACCTCGATTCGTACGCGGCATCCAACTACCCCGATCGGGAGGCGGACGAGGAGGTCGTCGCCCACGAGTGGCTCGCGCGCGTGTTCGAGCCCGTCGTGCGCGCGGTGCCGAAAGATCTGCGCGGCAAGCTCGAGACGCCCGAGCTGTTCCACCAGCTGCTCGAGCACCGCTGGTACCGCTCGCAAGACGAGGGGCGTGCGATTCCGCTCGCCGAGGCGCTCAGCTCGTACATCGACACGGTGCTGCGGCACCGCCGCGACGAGGCGACGATGATCGCCCCGCCGACCGAGACGATCTCGCTGCCCGCGCTCGACACGAGCGAGATCGAGATCGTGGAGGGCGACGACGCCCCGGCGGGAAGCTGGCGCGACAAGATCTGATCCGTCGTGCGACTCAGGTCGATGGCTCGATCTGCAGTTGCACCGTGACCTCGACCCCGTCACGCACGAACGTGAGCCGGGTACCCGAGAGGAACTGCTCGATCGGCACCCTCACGGACTGCCGGACCGCGCGATCGTAGCCGTCCGCCCGCGGGATATCGGTCGGGCATGCCGCGTTATCGCCGCCGACCGACTCCGGCGTGAACGCCTCGACGTGCACCGACACCTCGGTCGACCGGATGAGGTACGTCGACCGGACGTCGTTCTCGAGAGGAGACGTCTGCACGCCGGACCCGCACGAGAACCACTGGCGCCGAGACCGGTCGTTCTGCCAGACAGCACTTCCGATCGTGACCGAGTGCTCACCCAGGACGACGGGGCCGCCGTCGAGGCGGCGCACGGAGATGTCGGCGCGAACCTCGACCGGTCGCGGATCGACGAAGACGACGCCGGCCGGCCACATGAGGCCCTGCAGACCGTTTCCGTCGTAGACACTGATGTTTCCGTCTCGGTCGGTGAGAGTGAGAACGAGCGAGTAGGCCGTGCGGGCATCCACCAGTCCGAGATCGATGACATGCCGCTGCGCGAACGACGTCTCGCGAATGACGGGGACGTCGACGTCGATGACGCTCGGGTCGCCCGAGAAGGAGTAGTCGACCGAGAACGTGCCGACCATGGTGACCTCGCGGTCGGCGACGATGGTCGCGGTCGCGGGGAAGGTGATGCCGTCGGCCTGCGGTGGCCCGATCTCGATCCCTGAACTGCGGTCGAGCACGGGTCGATCGACCTCGGCCAAGGGCATGTCGTCGCGCACCCAGTCGGTGAACCACGAGTCGCGACCATCGACCCAGTCGATCCGCAGTCGGACCCAGCTGCGGTCGTAGGGCGCGCATCCGTTGCCGAGGCACTCCCGCTGCGCGGGCAGGGGGACATCGACGAACGTCGACGGGAGGGATTCGCATCCGATGCCGCACTGCCGCGCGTCGATGATGTGGACATACGGGCGGGCCGCAGATCGAGGCGCACCGTCCTGCAGAGTCGAGACGATCAGAGTGTTGTTCCATCTCCAGTCCGGCGCGTCAGCGAACCGTGTCGCGTCGCACAGGACGTAGTCGGTCGCGCGAACGGGCCCCCAGAAGTCGGTGCCCCACCCGCCGCAGTAGGACTCGCCGAACAGTGCAGACTCGGTGAACGACCCACCCAGGCGGGCCTCGAGCCGCACGGGGTTGGCGAGAATCCACTCGTCCAGGTCCGCATCGTCGACGGAAATCACGGGGTAGGCGAGGTCAGGGCTGTGAAGCACCTCGCCGAAGACCTGATCAGGAATGTTCCCCGACCACGTGTGCGACTCGACCCAGCCCGCGCAGACCGTGATCGTCGACGCCTCCGGAACGGCGAAGGCCGCCGCATGCCGTTCGATGAAGAGGTCGTTGTACCCGGCCTCCCGCAGCTGCTCTCGCGACGAGCTCTGCATGACCTGGTCGATGGGCTCGATCGCGTTCTCGATGTTGTCGAAGTCGCAGGCGAGGGCCGGTTCGCCGAAGGGAACCGCGAAAGCGAGAAACCGCACCGTCGCGACATCGCCCGTCGCGATCGAGATCATGACCGCGGTCGGCGTGATCGGCTCGACCCACGAGGGCGGGATCGGGTTCGCGTCGTACCACTGCAATCGCTTCTCGAGGCGAGCGGTGCCGCCCGTCTGATCGGTGGCGTCGATGAGCGCCGTGCCCTGCCACGCGGGCGAGAGATTCGTCAGCGCGACGCAGTGCGCGATGAAGTCGACCGCGCCGGCCGCGAGCCACGCCGATTCGGCCTCGTCGGAGGTCGTGACGGTGAGCGCGCGTGGCGCTCCGTCAACCACGTACGTGATGTCGAGCACGACGGGCCGGGTCGAGAAGACCTGGAACTCCCATCGATCGCGAGCGTTGGCCTCCGGCGCGCAATCCGATCGGTCGCTCGCCCGCAGCTCGAGCGGCGGGCCGAAGGGCAGATCGAGAACGGTCGCTCGGCCGCCGTCAGGGCACTCGCCCTCGACGGGAGGAAGTGCGGCGCAGGGGTCGGCCGAGATCGCCGGGTGTCCCGCACTCGGCAGCAGGTCGCGCGCGAGCAGGAGCGCTTCCGGGTCGGCGCGGTCGAGCGCCCCCACCTCCTCGGTCATCTCCAGCATCGCCGACCGTGCCGCCACGGCTGACGCCGGGTCGGCCGTCGACACCTGGGTCGGCACCAGCAGCTCGTCGATCGGGGGTTCGTCCCCCTCCCGGTCGAGCGCGAGCGGCGTGATTCCCGAGCTCGTGGGCAGCACCCACGCGTCGAGCAATTCAGGTTCGACGATGCGCGGAGCAGCGAACGGAGCAGCGATGGCGAAAGCGCCCACCCCCACCGCGATGGACGTGACGCCGGCAATGACGGGCATCCAGATTCGGCGAGATATCACGGAGGCTCTCTCGTTAGATGAGGCAGTCGACGGGAACGGTCAACCCAGCGGGCGCACTCACGTTGCCCGCAGCATCGACCGCCGTGATCGCGAATTGCACGGGTCCCTGCGTGCCGGGCCCGGTTGCGTCGAAGGTGAAGACCCACACCGCGCCCGACCGGGTCGCGGTCGCCTGGCCGGAGTAGGCGCCGCTCCACGTCGCCCGAACAGCAGTGACGCCGACATTGTCGGCGGCGGCGATCGTGATCACCGATGCCGTGGGGTAGGTGTACCCGGCGTCGCACGCGACGATCGGATGCTGCGAGGTGACACTGGAGATCCTGGGGGCCGCGGTGTCGCGTGCCGGGGCCGGCGGCGCGGGAGGGGCCGCCCCGCCGGAGCCGTCGACCGGTGGCTCGACAGCGCCCGGATCGGAAGCGCCCGGATCGGCGGCGGCTGGCGTCGGGTCCGCCACGATCGTCACCGAGGCGCATTGCCCGCCAACGGGTGCGGCACTCACGGCGGCGGCCTCGCCGTCATCGAGCACGATCACGCTGATCGGCACCCAGAGCAGCTCGCCGAGACGCTGCGGGTTGCGCACGGCCACCCAGTCAGCGTCGTCGCTCTGGGCGACCACGAGCACCCGGTCGCCCGCGAACAGCTCGCTGACCACGGGGCCATCGACGCACGCATGAGCGGCCGTCGACTGGATCACCCCGCCGATTCCCGGGTCGAGCGGTTGGGGCGGTGCAAGAACGCCCGAGAGTGCGATGCTCGCTCCGGCCACGCCCGACAGCGCCACGGCACCCGCCGAGATCATCCACCCGCTGAGCGCACTGATCGCCATCGCACCATCTTGTCGGCCGCATGGGTGGAGCGGTAGGGGCGAATCGTCTTCTTCGTGACCGCTGCTACAGGTTCTTGACGGCCGTCAGCACCTTCGTGAGCGAGTCCTTCGCGTCGCCGAACAGCAGCGTCGTCTGGGGCTCGTAGAGCAGGTCGTTCTCGATGCCCGCGAAGCCGGGGCGCATCGAGCGCTTGAGGAAGACCACCTGGCGCGCCGAGGCCACGTCGAGGATGGGCATGCCGTAGATGGGCGAGCCGGGGCTCGTCTTCGCGGCCGGGTTCACCACGTCGTTCGCCCCCACGACGAGGGCGACGTCGCAGTTCTTGAACTGCGGGTTCACCTCGTCCATCTCGGCGAGCACCTCGTAGGGCACGTTCGCCTCGGCGAGGAGCACGTTCATGTGCCCGGGCATGCGGCCCGCGACGGGGTGGATGCCGAAGACGACCTCGATGCCCTTCGCCTCGAGCGTCGTCGCGAGCTCCGCCATGGTGTGCTGCGCTTGCGCGACGGCGAGCCCGTAGCCCGGCACGACGATGACGCGCTGGGCGTAGCCGAGCAGGATGGCGACGTCCTCCGCGCTCGAGCTGCGCACGGGGCGGTCGCTCTGCGCGGTCGAACCCGCGGTCGAGCCGCCGCGGAACGCCCCGAAGAGCGTGCCGGTCACGCTACGGCCCATGGCCGAGGCCATGGCCCGCGTGAGAATGGTGCCGGATGCTCCCACGAGGGTGCCCGCGACGAGCAGCAGCGTGTTGCCGAGCACGAGGCCCGATGCGGCCACCGTCAGGCCCGTGAAGGCGTTGAGCAGCGAGATGACGATCGGCACGTCGGCGCCGCCGACCGGCAGCACGACGAGCACGCCGAGCGCGGTGCCGAGGGCGAGCAGCACGTAGGCCGCGGTCGGGTCGGCTGTCAGCACGAGCCAGACGGCGCTCGCGAGCGAGCCGAGCGCGACGAGCGAGATGACGATCGGGGCGCCCGGGAAGACGATCGGTCGAGTCGGCATGAGCTCTTGGAGCTTGGCGAAGGTGATCGCCGATCCCGAGAACGAGACCGCTCCGACGAGCACCGTGAAGGCGACCGCGATGACCGCGCCGAGCTCGTCCGCGACGAGGGGCAGTTCGAGCAGGGCGACGAGCGCCGCGGCACCGCCTCCGACGCCGTTGAAGAGGGCGACGAGTTGCGGCATCTGGGTCATCTTGACCATGCGCGAGGCGGGCACCGCGATGACGGTGCCCAGGGCGATGACGCCGAGGATCAGCAGCACGTTATCGAGCTCGGTCGAGAGGAACACGACGACCATGGCCAGCAGCGCACCGAACGCGCCGATCAGGTTGCCGCGGCGGGCCGACTTCGGCGAGCTGAGGCCCTTGAGGGCGAGGATGAAGCAGACGGCCGCGACCAGGTACAGCACGGCGGTCCACTCGGGGCTGAGCACGATCACTTCGACTCCTCGCGAACCTTCGCGGCGGGCGTGCGGCCGCCGAACATCTCGAGCATGCGGTCGGTGACGACGAAGCCGCCGACCAGGTTGACGGTCGCGAGCAGCACCGCGATGAGGGCCACGACGAGCACCGGGATGCTCTCCGCCTGCCCAGCGACGATGACGGCGCCGACGAGGATGATGCCGTGGATGGCATTGGCCCCCGACATCAGGGGCGTGTGCAGCGTGCTCGACACCTTCGAGACGACCTCGAAGCCGACGAACACGGAGAGCACGAAGAAGGTCAGCAGGGTGATGGCGTCCATTACTTGTCGCCCTTCCGGTCGGCGATGGCGGCGGCCGTGGGCTCGTGCCGCACCGCCCCCTCGTGCGTGAGGCACGCGCCCGCGACGACCTCGTCGTCGAAGTCGGGCGCGAGGACGCCGCCCTCGCGCGTCATGAGCGCGACGAAATTGGCGATGTTCTGGCCGAGCAGGCGTGAGGCGTCGAACGGCATCGTCGACGCGGCATCCTTCATGCCGACGATCGTGACGGCGCCACCGGTGACGGGCACGAGAACGTCCTCCCCCGGCTTCGCGCCCTCGACGTTGCCGCCGGTCTCGGCGGCCAGGTCGACGATGATCGAGCCGGGCGCCATGCCCTGCACCATGCTCGCGGTGATGAGGCGCGGCGCCGGGCGGCCGGGGATGGCGGCGGTCGTCACGATGAGGTCGGCCTCGGCGACGTGGGGCGCGAGCAGTTCGCGCTGCCGGTCGGCACGATCGGCGTCGAGCTCTTTCGCGTAGCCGCCGGCGGCATCGGCCGCGGCGTCGAGGTCGAGGTGGATGAAGGTGCCGCCCATCGACTGCACCTCATCGGCCGAGGCCGAGCGCACGTCGTAGGCCGAGACCTTGGCGCCGAGCCGCTTCGCGGTGGCGATGGCCTGCAGACCGGCGACGCCCGCCCCGAGCACGAGCACGCGCGCGGGCGGGATGGTGCCGGCCGCGGTCATGAACAAGGGGAGGAATCGCGGAAACCGCATGGCGCCCTCGAGCACGCAGCGGTAGCCGGCGACGAGGGCCTGCGACGTGAGGGCGTCCATCGACTGGGCGCGCGAGATGCGCGGGATGAGCTCGAGCGAGAACGCCGTGACGCCGCGCGCGGCGAGCGCCGCGACACCGTCGAGCTCGCTCGCGGGCGAGGCGAACCCGATCGTGATGGCGCCCTTCGGCAGCTTCCCGATCGTCTCGGCATCGAGCGGGCGAACGTGCACCACGACGTCGACCTTCGACAGCGGGATGCTCGCCGCAAGCTCGGCCCCCGCCTCGGCGTAGGCGGCATCGGCGTAGCCAGCAGCGACGCCCGCGCCCTTCTGCACGGTCACCGCGTACCCCGCGGCGACGTACTGAGCGACGGCCGCCGGCGTTGCGGCGACGCGCCGCTCCCCCTCGATCGGCTCACGCCGGATGGCGATCTTCATTGATTCTCCCGTTCGGCTGGCACAGCAAACACTGGAACAGTATCGGTTTCGGGGTGCTGAGAGAGAGGTATCCGGCGCGCATCGGGTGAAAGAAACTGCGTTCTTTGCAGGATCGCAGGCGCGATCAGGCGAGGATCGAGACCGGGTTCTCGATGCGGGCGACGAAAGCGGCGAGCCAGCGCGCGGCGAGCGCGCCATCCAGCACCCGATGGTCGGCGGAGAGCGTCACGGTCATGATCGTGCCCACGGCGAGCGCGCCGTCGACGACCACGGGAGCCTGCCGTGCGGCACCGACCGCGAGGATGCCGGCCTGCGGCGGGTTGATGATCGCGCTGAAGGCAGGCGTGCCGAACATGCCGAGATTCGAGACGGCGAAGCTGCCGCCCTCGATCTCGTGCTGCTTGAGACCGCCGCTGCGGGCGCGCGTCGCGAGGTCGCCGATCGCGGCCGAGAGGGCCGTGACGCTGAGCGACTCGACGCCGCGCACGACGGGGGTCACGAGCCCGTCGTCGAGCGAGACCGCGATCGCGATGTCGGCCGTGCGGTGGCGCAGCATGCCCTCGTCGGTCCACGTCGTGTTGGCCTCGGGAACGTCGACGAACGCCGCGGCGACTGCCTTGACGACGAGGTCGTTGACCGAGATCTTGACGCCGTCGATCGCGTTGATCTCGCGCCGCAGCTCGAGCAGGCGATCGACGCGGCAGTCGGCCGTGAGGTAGAAGTGCGGAACCGTGCTCTTGCTCTCGGTCAGGCGGCGGGCGATGGTCTTGCGCATGCGCGAGGTCGGGATGAGCTCGGGCTCGAGGCCCGCGGGTGTCGTGGCGGACGCGGCGGGCGCGGCGGCGGGGGCCGCGGCTGCCGGAGCGCTGGCCGCCGGGGTGCTGGCCGCGGGGGTGCTGGCCGAACCGGTCGTGAGCAGCGCCTGCACGTCGCGCCGCACGATGCGGCCGCCCGGTCCCGAGCCGACGACGCCGTCGAGGCTCAGGCCCTTCTCGCGCGCCAGTCGGCGCACGAGCGGGCTCACAAACCGGCGAGCGCCGGAGTCGGTGGACACCGCGACGGGCGCCGCAGCGGGGGCGGGAGCCGGGGCCGGAGCGGCGGCAGGACCCGCCGCCGCATCCGACGGGGGCACCACCACAGAACCCCCGTCGGATGCGGCAGACGGTGCTGCCGCGGGAGAGGCAGGGGCCACCTCCCCTGCCTCTCCCACGATGGCGATGGGCGCGCCGACGTCGACGGCGTCGCCCTCATTGATGAGCAGCTGCAGCACGGTACCGGCCGTCTCGGCCATGTACTCGACAACAGCTTTCTCGGTCTCGATCTCGGCGAAGGGCTGGCCGACGGCGACGGCATCGCCGGGGGCGACGAGCCACTTCTGCACAGCCGCCTCGGTGACGTTGGCGAGCACCTCGGGCATGCGGATCGTCGTCGCCATCAGGCACCTGCCCCGTTCGCGACGATCGCCTGCAGTGCGGTGACGACCTCGTCCGTGCGCGCGATGGCCGCCCGCTCGAGCACGCGCGAGATCGAGGGCGATGATTCCTGCCCCGTCACACGTTGCACCGGCTGGTCGAGCCAGTCGAAGTATCGGCGCTGGATCTCGTCGGCCAGCCATGCTCCATAGCTCGTGCCTTGGGCGCCCTGCTCGACGATCAGCACGGCGTTCGTCTTCTTGACGCTCGCCTCGATGGTCGCCCAGTCGATCGACGCGCGGTCGAGCCAGCGCAGGTCGATGAGCTCGGCGTCGATGCCGGTCTGCTCGATGGCCTCGAGGCTGTGCTTCACCATCGACAGGTAGCTGATGACCGTGACGGCTGAGCCCTCGCGGCGCACGGCCGCGGTTCCGGGCGGGATGATGTAGTCGAGGTCGCCCGCGATGATCTCGTCCTTCTCGGCGTACAGATCGACGTGCTCGATCACGAGCACCGGGTCCTGCAGGGCGAGCGCGGCGTTCATGAGCCCGACGTAGTCGGCCGCCGAGGAGGGTGCGACGATGCGCCAGCCGGGGCTCGTGGCGAAGATGCCCGCCGGGTCCATGAGGTGCTGCGAACCGTAGCCCGAGCCCATCGCGACCTTCGTGCGCAGCACGAGCGGCACGGGGTTGTCGCCGCCGAACATGTGCCGCGCCTTGCCCACCTGGTTGAACACCTGGTCGGCGGCGACCCACATGAAGTCGGGGTACATGAACTCGACGACGGGGCGGTAGCGGCCGTCGAGCGCGAGCCCGCCGCCGAGGCCCATGAACGCGTTCTCGCTGATGGGCGTGCCGAGCACGCGCTCGGGGAACGCCGCGCTGAGACCCTTGGTCGCGCCGTTCGTGCCGCCCTTGAGGCGGTGGATGTCCTCGCCCATGATCACGATGCGCTCGTCTTCGCTCATCCGGCGCTCCATCACCGCGGCGACGGCGTCGACGAACTTCGTCTCCTCGCGCGCGGCGTCGGATCGGCTCGGGTCGAGCACGCGCAGGGCGTCCAGCTCGCTCGCGTCCCCGCGCACGCCCACGTTGACGAACGCGGTGTCGGGCCAGAGCTCGGGGCGGATGCGCCGGCGACCCTGCTTCTCGGGGTCGGCTTCGAGCAGTTCGGCGGTGGCCGCATCCATCGCCGCGATCGCCTGGGCGCGCACGCTGTCGACGACGGCCTGGTCGATGAGGCCGAGCTTGATCATCTCGGCGGCGACCCGGTCGAGCGGGTCGCGCTTCTTCCACTCCTGCTCTTCTTCCTTCGTGCGGTAGCCGAAGGCGCTGCCGGGGTACGGGCCGTTCTGGTGGAAGAAGCGGTAGACCTCGGCTTCGATGACGACGGGGCCCGCGCCCGAGCGCATGACCTCGGCCGCCTCCTGCATCGCGAGGTGCACGGCGAGCGGGTCCATGCCGTCGACGCGCCACGAGGGGATGCCGAAGCCCTGGCCCCGCACCGAGAGGCGCGTGTCGGCCACGGCCTCGTCGATGTGGGTCGAGACGGCGTAGAGGTTGTTCTCGATGAAGAAGGCCACGGGCAGCTTCCAGGCCGCCGCGAGGTTCATCGACTCGAGCACCGAGCCGATCTGCGCGGCGCCGTCGCCGAAGTAGTTGATCGTGAGGTCGGTCGTGCCGGCGTGCTTCTGAGCCCAGGCATTGCCCGTGGCCATGGGGGCGCCACCGCCGACGATGGCGTTGGTGCCGAGCGCGCCCGCCTCGAACCACTGCAAGTGCATCGAGCCGCCGCGACCGCGGCAGTAGCCCTGGGCGAGGCCGAGGATCTCGGCGAGGGTGCGCTGCAGCACGGTCTGGATGTCGGCGGTGACGAGAGCGTCGAGCGTGAGGCCGTCGGTCGCGACGTGCGTGAGCGCCTTCGCGAGGAACTGGTGGTGGCCGCGGTGCGAGCCGTTGACGGCGTCGCTCGAGCGCAGGGCCACGATCGATCCGACCGCACCGCCCTCCTGGCCGATCGACGAGTGGGCGGGGCCGTGCACGAGGCCCTCGGCCGCGAGGTCGAGCACGCGCTCTTCGAAGGCGCGGATGAGGTGCAGCTGCCCGAGCATCGTGGCGAGCAGGCCGGGGTCGGCCGCCTTCCAGTCGGCGGGCGTGGTCGTGATCTCGACCCACGGAACCTCGGTCTGCAAACGTCGCTGTTTCGCCATGAGAGTGAGAATAGACACGATTGCATCCAATCGCAACACTCTCATGGGGAATCTCTCGTGCATTTCCTTCAGATCGGGGTATATTGCATCCACTGACCGCCCTCTCCCCCGTCTGGAGGCTCCGATGGCACTGCCAGGGCTACGCGGCACCGAGCACATCGGCTTCACGGTGCCCGACCTCGACGAGGCGCACCGCTTCTTCGTCGACGTCATCGGCTGCGAGTACGTCTACTCGCTCGGTCCCTTCGAACGCGACGACGACTGGATGCAGGAGCACCTCAACGTGCACCCCCGCTCGGTCATGCGTGAACTGCGCTTCTACCGCTGCGGGCACGGGCCGAACTTCGAGGTCTTCCAGTGGGAGCCCGCCGACGGGCACGCGCCGCAACCGCGCAACAGCGACATCGGCGGCCACCACCTGGCGTTCTACGTCGACGACCTCGATGCGGGCGTCGCGCACCTGCTCGAGCACGGCATCCGCGTGCTCGGCGAGCCGACCGCCAGCCGCAATGCGAGCGAGGGCCAGCGCTGGGTCTACTTCCTCAGCCCCTGGGGCATGCAGTTCGAGCTCGTGAGCTTCCCCGCGGGCAAGGCCTATGAGCGCGACGCCGACGTGGTGCTCTGGCACCCCGCGCGTCCGGCAGAGTAAAGAGGTGACCCCGACCCGCGAGCACGGCGCCGCCGCCGCCCACGTCGCCGACCGCATTCGCGAGGCGATCATCCGCGGCGAGTACCCGCCCGGCGCGCGCATCCGGCAGGAGGAGCTCGCCCTCGAGTCGGGCGCCAGCCGCGTTCCCGTGCGTGAGGCCCTGCGCATGCTCGAGGCCGAAGGGCTCGTGACCCTCGTGGCCAACACGGGCGCGTGGGTGTCGTCGCTGAGCCTCGGCGAGTGCCAAGAGATCTACCGCGTGCGCGAGCGCGTCGAGCCCCTGCTGCTGCGCATGAGCGGCCCGAGCCTCGACGAGCCGACGCTGCAGCGGCTCGACGAACTCGCCGCGCAGATGGCCGACTCCGACGACTCCGAGACCTTCCTCGAACTCGACCGCTCGTTCCACCTGCTCACCTACACGGGCACGCAGACCGTCGTGCTGACCGAGCTCGTGCACCGGCTCTGGAACCGCACGCAGGCCTACCGGCGCGTGTACACGGGGCTCATGGATGCTCGCGCACGCCGCACCGTGCACGACGAGCACCGGCTCATCGTCGGGGCCTTGCGCGACCACGACATCGACGCGGCCGAGTCGCTGCTCGCCGGCCACATCCGACGCACGCGGCGCCAGCTCGCGAGCCACCCCGAGGTGTTCGCCGAGCGGGAGGAGTCGAGCTAGCCGCGAGACTCGGGCCGCAACGCCTTCATCGCCTGCAGCACCTCGACCGCGGAGGCGGGCGGGCGCACCTCGCCGGTGTCGTCGTGGCCGAGGTCGGAGAGCGACTGGTACGCCATCTCTCGTCGGCCGATCACGAACCAGATGCCGCGAGCAGGCACGTCGCCGGTGTTGATGTAGAGGTGCGGGCGCGACGCGTCGAAGCAGAACGAGTCGCCGGGCTCGAGGTCGTAGGTCTCGAAGTCGATGCGGAGCGACAGGCGGCCTTCGAGCAGCACGCCGTACTCGAGCGCCGCGTGGCGCATCATCTTGCCCTCCACCGACGACGATGCGGACGGCGCGTAGGTCACGATGAGCGGATCGGCGACGGCGCTGTCTCCGACGGCCAGGCGCTCCCAGGTGACGCCGTTCTCCATCTCGATGACGGGGTTGTCTTCGCGTCGCTGCACGACCGAATCACTCCGACGATCGTTATCGGGATCGACCGGCGAGACGGCGCTCGCGAGTCCGAGCGCCGGAGAGGCGGAGCGCGACGTGCCCATGAGACCGTCGAGCGAGATGCCGAGATGGTTCACCAGCGCGTAGAGGGTGCTGACCGAGGGCTGCGTCTTGCCCGTCTCGACCTGTGAGAGGAGGCTCGCGGAGACGCCGACCGACGAGGCGACGGCGCGCAGGCTGAGCTTCTTCGATTCGCGCACTCGACGCAGTTCTGATCCGACATCGAACTGCATCAGCACATCCTTCCGTCTACCCGCATGATCGTCGTTGATCGACAGCCTCGGTGAACACGAGTCGAGGTCAGCATAGCCGACCGCTCCGTCTACCCCGCGTGATCAGCCGTGTTTCCGAGGGATGAAGCAGGTTCCGCCTCGCGCGCGAACGCTTGTGAAGTATTACTGTACATTAGGCGCGCATCGCGCGCGTCGGCGTCGTCCTGAGGAGATCATCGTGGATCAGCAGAGCAGCACCGCAGCACCCTCCGTGGCCTTTCTCGGGCTCGGCGCGATGGGGGCGGGCATGTCGTCGCGCCTCGTTGACCAGGGCTACCGCGTGCTGGTGTGGAACCGCAGCGCCGCGGCCGCCGAGCAGCTGTCGGCGCAGCACGCGTCGATCGAGCGCGCGGAGTCGGTGGCGCAGGCCTTCGCCGCGCAGCCGATCGTGCACTCGATGCTCACCGACGATGCCGTCGTGCTCGGACTGTTCACCGACGAGCTGCTCGCCGGCGTTCCCCGAGGGCGCGTGCACGTCAACCACGCCACGATTAGCCCCGCAGCAGCGGCCGAGCTCGCCGAGCGGCACGCCCGACACGGTGTCGGCTACGTGAGCGCGCCCGTGCTCGGGCGCTCGACCGTCGCCCACACCGGCGCGCTGCTCGTCGTCGCATCGGGCGACCCCCTCGCCATCGAGGCCGCGCAGCCCTCGATGGAGGCCCTCGGTTCGCGTCTCTGGAACCTCGGCAGCGATCCGCGCCTCGCCGCCGTCGTCAAGATCGCCGTCAACTACTCGATCCTCAACGCGCTGCAGTCGATCGCGGAGTCGGTCACGCTCGTCGAGGCCGGCGGAATCGACCCGAGCACCTTCGTCGAGATCCTCACCCACACGGCCTTCAGCGGTTCGGCCCACAAGGGCTACGGGCCGATCATCGCGGAGAAGCGCTACCAGCCGGTCGGCTTCGCGATGGCACTCGGCCTGAAAGACCTGACCCTGGTCGAGGATGCGGCGGCCGACCTCGGCGTCGCGCTCCCCGTGGCTCCGGTGCTGCACGAGCTCTTCGAAGCCGCGCTCGCCGACACCGAGCTGGCGCAGCTCGACTGGTCGGCGGTGGCCGAGATCACGCGCCGCCGTCGCGGCTAGGGCGGCGCATCCCGAACGAACGAGAGCCCGGTGGCGCCGACCCGAACGGCGCCACCGGACTCACCACGACCCGGCGCCACCGGCTCGGGGCCGATGACGCCGGGCGGGACTGTGCGGACTACCTGCCGCCGCGGCCGTCGAAGGTGTTGAGGTGCGACTGCGAGTCGCGCAGCGTGCTGAGCTCGCCGCCGACCGAGTAGTAGCGCTTGCCCGCGACGAGCAGCTCTTCGGCCGGGAACTTCGTGATGACCTCGCAGCCGGTGGCGGTCACGACGACCTCCTCCTCGATGCGCGCGGCACCCCAGCCGTCGGCCGCCGGCCAGTAGGTCTCGAGCGCGAACACCATGCCCTCTTCGAGCACCTCGGGGTGGTCGAACGAGGTCAGGCGCGAGAAGATCGGCTTCTCCCAGATCGAGAGCCCCACACCGTGGCCGTACTGCAGCGCGAACGCGGCCTCCTCGTCGGGGAATCCGAACTCCTCGGCCTTGGGCCACACGGCGACGATGTCGGCCGTCGTGGCGCCCGGCTTCACGAGCGCGATCGCGCGATCCATGTACTCACGGGCGCGCGTGTACGCGTCCTTCTGCGCCTGGCTCGCCGAGCCGACCGCGAAGGTGCGGTAGTAGCACGTGCGGTAGCCGTTGTAGCTGTGCAGGATGTCGAAGAAGGCCGGGTCGCCCGGGCGGATGAGGCGGTCGCTGAAGACGTGCGGGTGCGGCGAGCAGCGCTCGCCCGAGATGGCGTTGACGCCCTCGACGTACTCCGAGCCGAGGTCGTAGAGCGTCTTGGCGACGAGGCCCACGGCCTCGTTCTCGCGCACGCCGGGCCGCAGGAATTCGTACAGGTTCTCGTAGGCCGCATCCACCATCGACGCCGCCTGGGTCAGCAGGCGGATCTCGTCGTGGGTCTTAATGCGGCGGGCCTCGAGGAAGATCTGCTGGCCGTCAACGACCTGGATGCCCTGCTGCTGCAGCGCGAACAGGATGGGCAACTCGATCACGTCGACCCCGAGCGGCTGGTCGGCCACTCCGAACTTCTCGAGCTCGCGCTTGATCTTGCGGGCGACCTCCTCGGCGATGCCGGCATCCGGCGGGAAGGCGCCGCGCAGCGTCGAGATGCCGGCGCGCGCACCGCTCTCAAGACGCGGGCGCTTGGCGCCCTCGTGCGGCGAGTGCGGGTCGGCGTCCATCTCGGAGGTCGTGACGTCGAGCCACGGGTTGTAGAGCTTGTGGTGCTTCGCCGCCGAGCCGAAGTCCCACGAGATGGGGTCGGTGTTGCGCGTCAGCAGGCTGAAGCGGATGAGCTTGTCCATCGCCCACGTGCCGATGTGGGTCGCGGTCATGTACCGGATGTTCGAGAAGTCGAAGGCGAGCAGCGCGCCGACATCGGAGCGGTCGAGCTGCGCCTTGAGGCGGGCGAGCCGCTCGTCGCGCAGGCGATCGAAATCGATGCGCGCCTCCCAATCGACGCCGTTGGTTCCGGTGGTTCCCGTGTTCTTCATGCTCTCGACTCTCCTCGATGAATCCCGTGATGGTCTGTGACTGATCGATGATCCGCAGGCTAGCTGACAGCGGATCGTGCTTCGGCGCGGCGTCGGCGCCAGGAGACGATGATCGGGATCAGTGCGGCCAGGATGACGAACACGCCCTGCAGCCAGTACTGCCACGACAGTCCGAGCGACAAGAAGCTCAGTGCGCTCGTGATGGTCTGCAGCAGGAGTCCCGCCGCCGCGACCGCGATCGCCGAGCCCGAACCGCCGAAGATGCTCGCGCCCGCGATGACGATTGCCGTCACCGACGTGAGGGTGAGCGCCTGGCCGGTGTTGGCGTCGCCGATCCCCGTGCGGGTGTAGAGGATGAGTCCGGCGATCGCCGCGAGCACCCCGGCAGCGACGGCCGCGTAGAAGCGCATCCGGTCGACGTTGACGCCCATCCGGTTCGCCTTGACGGGGTCAGAGCCGGCGGCCCGCAGCCCGCGACCGAGGGTCGTGCGCTCGATCACGTACCAGAGGCCGACAGCCAGGACGACCGCGACCATGAGCACGACGGGTACCCCGGCGATGACGGTGCCGATGGCGGCCATGATGTCTCCCGTCGCCGAGCCGCCCGGCGCCGGTCGCAGCACCTGGGCAACGCCGACGACCGCGATGGACGTGACCAGGGTCGCGATGACCGGTGGCAGTCCGAGCCTCGTGACCAGCAGGCCGTTGACGACGCCGACGAGGAGGCCCGCGACGAGTGCGAGCACGACGCCGAGAGCGAAGAGGCCGGGGCCTCCCTGCCCGAAGAATGAGACGACAACGGTCGAGAGCGCGACGACCGAGCCGATGCTCAGATCGATCCCGCCCGTCATCACCACGAGCAGCTGCGCGAGGCCCACGAGGATGATGACCGACGAGGCCGCGAGCAACTGGCTGAGGTTGAGCGGGCTCAAGAAGGCCGACGACACGAGTGTCGTCGCGAGGCTCAGCGTGAGGGCGAGCGCCAGCAGCACGGTCGCCTGGGTTCCGCCAGGGCCGAGCGGCGAGCGTCGGCGCGGCGCGGTCGCGGCGGTGATCGTGGTCGACTCCGACGTGTCGGTCGAGAGCACCGCGGCGCCCGTGATGGCCCGCTCGGTCACGGTGCTGCCGTCGAGCACGGTCTGCACGCGGCCGCGCGAGAACACCGCGACGCGGTCGCACAGGCCCTCGAGCTCGACCGCGTCGGTCGAGAGCACGATGACGACCGTGCCCTGCGCGGCCATCTCGCGCAGGAACGCGTAGATCTCGACGCGCGCTCCGGCATCGACGCCCTGGGTCGGGTCCTCCACGAGCAGCACCCGCGGGTCGCCGAGCCGGGCGCGCGCGAGCAGCACCTTCTGCTGGCTGCCGCCCGATAGCGACACGATCGAGGTCTCAAGCGTGGGGGTCTTAACGGCGAGGCCCGCGATCGCTTGTCGCGTCAGGCGGTACTCCTGAGCACGATTGATCACGCCGAACGGCATGGCCTCGCGCAACGACGGTGCAACAACGTTCTCGCGGATGGTCATCTTGCCGAACATCGCCTCACCGATGCGATCGCCAGGAAGGTAGACCACCCCGGCGCGTTTCGCGGCGCGCGGGTTCTTGAGCGAGATCTCCTCGCCCCCGAGGGTGACCGTCCCCGACCGAAGGCCGTGGCCGCCGAGAGCGCGCAGCACCTCCCGCTGGCCGTTGCCCTCGACGCCGGCGAGTCCGATGATTTCTCCCGGTCGCGCATCGAAGCCGACATCGGTGAAGGCGGCGGACGTCAGGTTCGCCACCGAGAAGACCGGGGCGATGCTCCCGTCGACCCGGGCCTTGTCGGGGAAGGTGGTCTCGAGCGAGCGCCCGACGATGAGCTCGACGATCTCGTCTTCGGTGTAGTCGGAGACCACCCCGCGGCCGACCACACGGCCGTCGCGCAGCACCGTGAGATCGTGGGCGATCTCGACGACCTCAGGGATGCGGTGGGTGATGTACACGATGGCGGTGCCGTCGGCGAGCAACTCGGCGACGCGATCGAAGAGCCACCGGGTCTCCTCCGGGCCGAGGGCTTCTGTCGGCTCGTCGAGCACGAGCACCGTCGGCTTGCTCGCGAGGGCCGCGGCGATCTCGACCAGGTGCGCATCGCGCAGGGAGAGGCTGGAGACGAGAGCCGCGGGGTCGACACGCAGCCCGAGTTCAGAGAAGTGGGATTTCAGCCACGCGCTCGCGATGCGCTGCGCAGGGCGACGAGACTCGGGGAGCAGCAGCATGACGGCGTCGAGCACCGACAGTGCCGGGGCGAGCGCAGGCGTCTGGTAGACGATCGCGAGGCCGCGTTCCCGAGCATCCCGGGTGTGCATCCGGGGCAGTTCCTCGCCAGCGAGGCCGATCGTGCCGGAATCCGGCACGACCGACCCCGCGGCGATTCCGACGAGCGTGGACTTGCCCGCGCCGTTCTCTCCAAGGATCGCGTGAACCTTTCCCGGCGCGACGGAGACGCTGACGTCGTCGAGCGCCCGCACGCCGGGGTAGGTCTTGGTGATGCCCGAAAGAGTGAGTGCGAAGTCCATGATCATCGGTTCTTTCGTTGTTAGTTGAACAGCGCGGTGATCTCGTCAGCCGTCAGCAGCGTCGACGGCGTGGCGTCCGGCGGAGCGTCGGGCAGGCAGGCCTCGCCCGGCAGGATCGAGCCGGGCGCGGTGCCGGTCGAGTCCTCGACGATCGCGAGGTTGTAGATCGACGGCTCCGGGTTCGACGTGCCGAAGTACGCGGCAACGGCCTTGCGCAGAGCGACGCGGCCGATCCAGGTACGCGACGAGACCGTTGCGAGCTCGTAGGCCGGGTTCGTCTCCTTGAGGGCGTCGAAGTTGCAGCTGAGCGAGTTGTCGTCCGTCGTCGCGACGAGCGGCAGCGAGAGACCAGCGGCCTCATAGGCACGGATCACGCCGGCGGCGGCTGCGCCGTAGTCAGCGATGATCGCGTCGATCTCCGGGAACTGCGAGAGCAGACCGGCCATGGCCTGCTGCGCCTGCGCCGGGTCCCAGTTGGTCACGACGGGCTCGGGGGTGAGCAGGGTGATCTGCGGGTTCTCCGCGAGCACCTCCTGCAGACCCTCGAACTCCTGCGTCGACACGAGCGCGCCGGCGGGGCCGCCGAGGAACACGAGGTTGCCACCGTCAGGACCGAGCTGGTCGACGATCCACTCGGCCTTCGAGATGCCGACGAACTTCGGCGACTGGTCGGTGTAGTCGAGGTAGTCGACGCCGGCCTGTCCCTGGGGGTCAGCAGCGAAGTTGATCACGATCGAGCCGGCCTGCGTCGCCTGACGGATCGCGGGAAGGTGCGCCTCACCAGGACCCGCGTCAGGAATGACCAGGATGATGTCGGTGCCCTTGGCCGCGAGGCTCGTGATACCGCTCGTGGTGGCCTCGAGGTCGAACAGACCGGCGACGAACTCGACGCTCTCGATCGCGGGGCACTTCGCGGCCTCGCTCTCGATCTCGGCGAGAACCGTCTTCGACCAGCTGTTCGTGCCGATGCCGTCCACGACACCCACGGTGATGGACTCACCGTCGGCGGGGCAGACCTCGTCCATGCTGAAGAACTGGTCAACGGTTCCGACACTGCCAGCGGCGATATCGGCCTGCAGGTTGTTCGCGACGCCACCCTCTTCTGGAGCGGGGGCGTTGGTCGAGGTGCATCCGGCGAGGATGATCGCCGCGACCGCGGCGGCAGCCGCGACCGGGACGAGCCTCTTGCCCATAGTTGTTGTGCTCATTGCACACTCCTCATTGAGTCGATGGTGCTAGGGATGGGTGTTTCTAGAGATGCGGAACAGGCTCTTCAGCCGTCCGCTGTTGCCTCCCAGCTGAAGCTGGGCGACGATCCCGACGCCGATGATGAGCGCCTGGACGATGTTCTGCACGGCCGTCAACTGAGTGAAGGTCTGAACCAGCTGGCTGAGCTGTGCGAGGAAGAGAGCGCCGAGGGCGGTGCCGACGATGCTGCCGCGACCCCCGGTCAACGCCGTTCCCCCGAGGACGACGGCCGCGATGGACGGCAGGAGGTAGTCGTTGCCGGCCGTCAAGGTCGGTGCGCGCAAGAGGCCGGCGAGCAGCACGCCACCAGCAGCGGCGAGCAGGGCCGAGAGCCAGTACGCCGAGACGATGTACCCCCGAGCGTTGATGCCGATGTTGCTCGCGCTGCGCGGGTTCTCACCGACGAGCTCGAACCGTCGGCCGAGGCGTGAGCCTTTCAGAATGACATGCACCGCGACCACGATCACGAGCGCGAACCACGCGAGCACCGGAACACCCCACACTCGCGTGAGCGCGAAACTGCTCAGCTCGTCGGTCGTCTGCGCGTTGAAGCCGCCCGAAATCGCCTGTACCGCGCCGATCATGAGGGCATTGCTCGCGATCGTCACGACGAGCGGCGGCAGACCGAAGACCGCGATGACCACACCGCTCAGCAACCCGAACAGGGATGTCGCGACGATGGCGACGACGATCGCGGTCGGGAGCCCCCAGTTCTCGTCAGCGCCGAACTTGGCCACGATGAGGGCGCTCAAGGTGATCGCGCCCGGCACCGACAGATCGAGACCGCCCTGCTGGATCACGAGCGTCTGCCCGATCGCCACGATCGCCGTCAGGGCGGCGAACGGCAGCATCGAGATGATGGCCGTCTCGCTGACGCTGCCCGGGGCGATGAGCGGGCTCACCGCGAACAGCACCGCGACGGCGACGAGCGCACGGGTGCCCGGCCACGACCAGATGGTGCGACCAAGCGAGGCCCGGTCGACGATTTCCGGCCGCTTCGTGGCCGGCTCGTTGACGGCGGTCATGAGCGTCAGCCCTTCTTCGCGAGCTCGGGGTGCCACGTGCCGTCGAGCTTGGCCTCGGGCATCTCGCCGACGATGTAGTCGCGCGAGGCCTCGGCTCGCGTGCGGAGCGCGTCGATGTCGACGCCAACGAGCACGCCGTCTTTCTTGACCTGACGGCCCTGCACGAAGATGTCGCGAACGAGTCCCGGGTGCGCCGAGTAGACGACCGCGCCGATCGGGTTGTTCATGGGCGTGAGAGCCAGCGAGCGGCCGTCGAGGACGACGATGTCGGCCGCCTTGCCCACCTCGAGCGAGCCCGTGCGGTGGCCGAGGCCGGCGGCGTTGGCCCCGTCGATCGTGGCGAAGCGCACAACCTCGGTGACGCTCAGACCGATGCGCTCGAGCACCTCGCCCGTGTCGACGCTCGGGGCGTTGTCGAGGGCGCGCTGCATGCCGATCGCCGTGCGCATCGTGCCGTACATGTCGCCGCCGTTTGAGCTGCAGACGTCGATCGAGAAGGTGGGGCGGATGCCCGCCTTGAGCAGGCGCCCGGTGGCCGGGAACCCGTGGCCCATCTGCATCTCGACGTCGGGCGAGACCGACGCGGAGCCACCGGATTCGGCGATCATGTCGAGCTCGTCGTCTCCGAGCGTGTTGCAGTGCACGTAGGTGGTCCGGTCGGAGAGCAGGCCATCCTCTTTGAGCTTGCGGATCGGGCCCGACTTGCCCCAGTAGCCGTCGCCGACGTGGACGGTGACGCGCAGGTCGAGATCCTTCGCCAGCTGGAAGTCGTGGGTGTTGACCTCGGGGACGACGAACTGCGGACCGCGCAGGGCGAGCGCCATCGTGACGAGCTGGTCGTCCGAGCTGAAGTACTGGTCGCGCACGCGGCGCGCGTCCTCCGCCGGGTGATCGTTGGTCGACGGCAGGGCGCCCCACTGCTGCGCGCCGCCACCGTGCGCGAACACCGCGCGCATCCCGGTGTTCATGAGCGCCTGCACGGCCGCGTCGGCGTGGGCCGGCGTCGCGAGGTTGTGCGACCAGTCGACGAGGGTCGTGATGCCCGAGTCGAGTGCCTCGAGGGCCCCGAGGTAGTTGCCCGTGTAGGTGTCCTCCGGGCGGAAGTGCTTGCTGAGCCCGGTGTGCAGGCCCGCGAGGTACTCGGTGAGCGACCAGTCGGACGCCACGTGCCGCACGACCGACTGCCACGTGTGGCGGTGGGTGTCGACGAAGCCCGGGTGCACGATGCGGCCGGCGACGTCGATGACGGTCGCGTCGGCGGCGTCGAGCCCGCGTCCGATGGCCTCGATGTTGCCATCGGCGCCGATGAGGATATCGGTGTCGGTGAGCACCTCTCCGGCCCGAGCCGAGGTGATCACGGTGCCGCCACGCAGCAGGGTACGAGTACTCATGTCGTCATTGACTCCTGGATCAGGCGACTCGACGCCAATGGCGCTTCGTCGCGTCGTGCGGTGCTGGGCTCATGCTAGAAGCCTGACTGAACACGCGTCAAGCCTGGCTTACTGTTTTGTTTAGTTTTAGTGAACGATTTGGTTACGGTGCGATCAGGCCCGCTCGCGATAGAGCGGGATGTCGATCGGGGGCTGGGGGATGAAGCCGCCGTGTTGCTCCATCTGCTCGTACAAGTAGGTGTGCGACTCGTCGAGCGTCGCGAGGGCGCCGGGCAGATCGACGTGCACGAGCACGCCGCCGCGCTTCACGACGCGACCGTCGACGAGCACGGTGTCGACGCACCCCGCGTGCGCCTGAGCGATGATCGCGCCCGCCGGGTCGTTGCGGTTCCATCCCGCTTGACTGATGCCGCCCATCTCGAGCAGCACGATGTCGGCCCGCTTCCCGGGCGTCAGCGAGCCGACGAGGTCTCCGACACCGGCCGCGTGCGCGCCGTTGATGGTGAGCCAGCGCAGGGCATCCCGCGTCGTCCACGACATCGTCTGCGGCGCGACCCACTGCTGATAGCCGGGCTCATCGGCACGGTACCGGCTCGCCTGCAGCACCAGGCGCGCGTGCGAGATCATGTCGCCGCTGTCACCGCTCACGCAGTCGATGCCGAGGCTCGGCCCGGGGGTGTGCCGCGTGACCTCCGCGATCGCGGGGTAGCCCATCCCCATCTGCATCTCGGTCTCGGCGCAGACCGAGACCATCGTGCCGGTGCCCTCGAGCATGCGCCACTCGTCATCGGTGTTGAACGTGCAGTGCACGAGCAGCAGGTCGTCACCGAGCAGCCCGTGATCGTGCAGCACCTCGACGTCCTTGAACAGCTGGCGCACCATCACCTGGTTCGCGTGCATCGTGATGCGGGCCCCGAGCTCGCGTGCGAGGGCGAACTCCGCCTGCACGGTCGCGACCGGCGCGATCGCGAGTTCCTGCGGCGCGATCCCGAATCGAAGCAGGCCGTCAGAGGAGAAGTACTCGTCGCGGATGCTGCGCGCGAGCCGTGCGCGGGTCTCGAGGTCGGCGGGGTCGGAGTCTGCGGCCGAACCGCCCTTGCTCTCGCTCCACGTGTTGCTCGTGATCGGCGTGAGGCCGTGACCGTACAGTCCGCGGATGCCGGCATCGCGGAGTCCCGACACAGCGGCGTGCGCGCAGTCGGGGTCGAGGATGTTGTGGCAGTAGTCGACGAGCGACGTCACACCGCAGTTGAGCGCGTCGAGGGCACCCGCGTAGTTGCCCGCGTACATATCGGCGGCCCGGTAGCGCGGAGCCATCTGCAGCCGGATGCCGCGCAGGTAGTCGGGGATGTTGCCGTCGGCGAGGATGCCCCGCAGCGCGGTCTGCCAGGTGTGCCGGTGCGTGTCGACCATGCCCGGCATCGCGATCATGGTGGACGCGTCGATGATCTCGGCGTCGACCGCGTCGATCGAGGGTGCGACCGCGACGATCACGCCGTCGTCGACGAGGATGTCGCCGCGCGGAAGATCGCCGATCGCATCATCCATCGACACGATGGCGGCGTTGGTGATGAGGATGCGCATGCGTCAGCTCCTGTGGTGGTCGGCGGCGCGCACCTGCGTCGCTGCGGGATCGATGAGGGTCTTGATGCGCTGGGATGAGCCGGTGCTGAGCGGGATCAGCCCGTCAGCGAGCGTGCGATCGAGCGGATGCACGGTCGGAGCGATATCGGTCCAGTCGGCGCGCGTTGCCAGCAGGCGAACCGCTTCGGCGAGGTCGGTGGCGAAGACATGGGCGTTGGTGCCCACGATCGTGTACTCGCGCACGGTCCACGATGCGAGGGGAACGAGCACCTCGGCACGCTGGATCCCGACCGGCACGATCGTCGATCCGGGACGAGCGGCCGCGAGCACCGAGTCGAGTCCTGCTGCGCTTCCGCTGACTTCGAAGAGCACGTCGGGGTGCACATCGAGCGACACGAGCTGGTCGGCTAGCGCTCCGTCGCGCGGATCCAGCGTCGTCGTCGCCCCCAGCCGTGCTGCGAGCTCGAGGCGCGCAGGGTCGAGGTCGACGACGACGACCTGAGACGCGACGGCCGCGGCGGCGACGATGAGGAAGGCCCCGATACCGCCGGCCCCGACGATCACGGCATTGTCGTCAGGTCCGACCCCGCTGCGGCGGACCGCGTGCACCGCGATCGACATGGGCTGCGCGAGCCCGAGCGTGTCGAGCGAGAGCGGCGAGTCGGTGACGTCGAGCAGCACTGAAGCGGGAGCCACGACGAATTCGGCGAGCCCGCCGTCCCGTTGCAGCCCTGTGGTCCAATACTCTGCGCAGAGGTTGGTGCGACCGCGCCGGCACTGCCGGCACTCGCCGCATGAGACCCCGGCGCCGCACACGACTCGACGGCCCGGAACCAGATCGGTGACGTTCGACCCGACGGCCTCGACCGTGCCGACGAATTCGTGACCGAGCACGACAGGAGGCGACGTGAGGATCGGCCCGTGGTCGAACTCAGCGGCATCGCTCCCGCAGACGCCGCACACGGCGACCCGAACAAGCACCTCATCGGCGCCGGGCGCCGGCACGGGGATCTCCTCGACCGCCGCCTGACCGGCGGTGCGGAACACGAGCGCCCTCACGATGCAGCCGTCCCCGATTGCCCGAGGGGGCCCGTGGGAGCCGACGAGTCGACCGTTGAGAGAATCAGCCCGCGCAACCGGGGGTGTCGATGCATCGCGTCTGCTCCTGCTCATCGTCGAGATTTAGCGTCACTTTACACACGGGGAGATAGTGCAGCGCAAGTGTTCATACATCCGTATTATTCCGCCGCTTGATCACCCGAGCTCGACGAATCGTTCCTTGCGACTACACAACGCTGTACAGTGTGGTCGTCGTTCCGACCGAAGCAGAGAGGCCTCGAATGAGCAGACCGCGGATCGCCGTTCTCGGCACGGGGGCGCAGGGCGCCGGTATCGGGGCGGACATGGTGCGTGCTGGTCACGAGGTCACGTTCATCGAGCAGTGGCCCGCCCACGTCGACGCCATGAGACGGCGCGGGGTCGAGGTGCGAATGCCCCTCGAGACCACCGTCACCCCGGTCGACGCCCTGCATCTGTGCGAGGTCGCGACCCTGCGGCAACCGTTCGATCTGGTCTTCGTCGTCATGAAGGCCTACGACACGCGATGGGCCGTCGAGCTCATCGCCCCCCACCTCGCCGAACGCGGGCTCGTGGTCGGCGTGCAGAACGGCATGACCGTCGACGACATCGCCGCAGTGGTCGGGCCGGAGCGCACCCTCGGCGCGGTCATCGAGATGGCATCGAACATGTTCGAGCCGGGCATCGTGAACCGCCAGAACGCCCCGGCCGACTCGTGGTTCGCCGTGGGCGGGATCCACCCCGAGGCGCACAGCCGTGCTGCGGAGGTGCAGAGCGTGCTGGGGAGCGCGGGCACCGCCGAGATCAGCGACGACATCCGCTCATCGAAGTGGATGAAGCTCGTCGCCAATGCCGGTGAGCTCGTGCCCTCGGCCATCCTCGACCTGCCCCTCTACGACGCTGTGCGGCTCGAGGGCGTGCACGAGTTCATGATCGCCTGCGGCGCCGAGGCGGCACGGGCCGCGCTCGCCGCGGGCAGCCGGCTCGTGAGCATCTTCGGCATCGACGCCGCGGAAGTCGGCGACCCCAACCGCTATGCAGAACGACTGCTCGGCGAGGTGCTCGAGAAGTACTCGCTGCCCGACACACGCACGACCGTGCTGCAGGACTGGATGAAGGGTCGGCACGCCGAATACCGCGAGCTCAACGGGCTCGTCGTCGACGTTCTGCGCGCGGCCGGTCAGGACGCACCGCTCAACGCGCGCGTCGTTGACCTGGCGACCCAGATCGAGCGGGGCGAGCTCGAGCGCGATGTCGCGCTGCTCCCGGCCCTGCTGCACGGCGGCCCGCGGTGAGCGGTCACATTCCCGGCCACCTCCGGATCGCGGTGGTCGGCGCGGGCGCCAATGGCGGCGGACTCGCGGCCGATCTCGTCCGCGCCGGGGAGGACGTCACGGTCATCGAGCAGTGGCCCGACCATGTCGCGGCAATTCGCCGAGACGGGCTCCGGGTGATCATGCCCGATCGCGAGACCGTGACCCCGTTGCGCGTGCTCGACCTCTGCGACGTCGCGACGATCCGTGAGCCCTTCGACATCGTGTTCATGCTCGTGAAGGCCTACGACGCGGCGTGGGTGGCACGCCTCATGCTGCCGGTGCTCGCGCGGGACGGCCTGCTCATCGGTGCGCAGAACGGCATGATGGCCGAGGTCATCGCCTCGGTCGTCGGGTCCGACCGCACCCTCGGGTGCGTCATCGAGGTCTCGAGCGAGCTGCGTGAACCCGGCATCGTGATCCGCAACACCCCTCCCGAGCGGTCATGGTTCGCGCTGGGAGCATTGGCGGGCGGCGCCCTCGAGAAGCTCGAGCCTGCTGCGTCCGTGCTCGGCCACGCCGGCCGCGTCGAGATCGTCGACGACATCATCTCGGCCAAGTGGATGAAGCTCGTCAGCAACTGCACGACTCTCGTGTCGACCGCGGCGCTCGGCCTTCCGATGATCACCGCGCTCGAGACACCCGGTATGCGCGAGCTCATGATCAGCGCTGGCAACGAGGCGCTCGCTGTCGGGCAGCGCGACGGACGACCGATCCTGCCCATCTTCGGCCTCTCGGCCGAGCAGGTGCAGCAACCCGAGCGACTCGTCGAGGTGCTGCTCGACACGCTCTACGCCGGGTTCGTGCTGCCGACCACGACGACGACCGTGCTGCACGACTGGCGGCGTGGCCGGCGAAGCGAGGCCGAGCAGCTCAACGGGCTGGTGGGGGGTCGCGCTGCCGAGCTCGGCATCCCCGCCCCGGCGAACGAGGCGCTCATCGAGGTCGCTCGACGCATCGAACGCGGCGAGCTCGACCCTGACCCCGCGAACGCCGCGCTGCTGTTCCGCCTCGCCCGGCTGTAGCGCTCGAACGCCGACGGGGCGCGCCGGTCTCGGCGCGCCCCGTCGTTGTGCGAGTGCCCTACTTCTCCTCGTCGAGGTACATGTAGGGGTTGGCGATGGGCTCGTCCTCGGGCAGAGCGGGGTTCATCCACTCCTTCCAGGCGTCCTCGCCCAGCTCGCCGCGCACGTGCTCGACCGAGGCCGCGACGCGGTCGGCGACCGGCTTGAGGGGCATTCCGATGCGCTCGCCGTCGTACTTGACGACCTTCCCGTTCACGACGACGGTGTGCACGTCAGCCGTACCCGCCTGGTACACCACGTGGGCGTAGGGGTTGAGCACAGGCGTCATCGCGGGCGACTCGTCGTTCTTCAGCAGCACGAGGTCGGCCTTCTTGCCCACGGTGATCGAGCCCAGCTTGTCGGCCATGCCGAGGGTGTGGGCGCCGCCCATGGTCGCCTGCCACACGGCGTCCTCCGCCTTCATGCGGTTGACGTTGACCGTCTCGCCCTTGTTGTGCGCCTCGAGGTGGTCGCGCGAACGGAACGAGCTCAGCGTGGCCCGCATCGCCGAGAAGAAGTCGGCGCTCCACCACACGCTCGTGTCCATCGAGAGCGACGCGGTGATGCCGTACTTCTTGGCGACCCACGCCGAGGGGTAGCCCTGGCCGGCGCTCTGCTCGCTCTCGGTGGCGATCGAGATCGTCCCGCCCGTCGCGGCGATCTTGTGGTAGCTGTCGGGGCCGAGCGAGCTCGCGTGCACGTAGGTCACGGTGTCGTCCATGAAGCCGTTCTCGTACATGTACTCGATGTTGGGGTCGCCGTTGACGCCCCACACTCCCGCGTGGGTGGTGACCCGCAGGCCGAGGTCGCGCGCCGCCTGGAACGCGCCCTTCTCGTGGAAATCGGGGCCCGAGTTCACGTCGAAGGCCACCTGCAGGCCCATCATGTCGTCGGCCTTGAAGTTCTTCACCCAGTTCTGGAAGCCGGGCTCGTTCATCCACTCCCACGGGGCGCCGAGGTAGTTGCCGTACGCGAGCACGTACCGGCCGGGGATGCTCCGCAGTGCCTCGACGGCCGCATCGGCGTAATCGGGCGTGCGCAGGGCGTGCGACCAGTCGACGGTCGTCGTGACGCCCTGGTCGACCGACTCGAGAGCGCTGAGCTGGTTGCCCGCGGCGATGTCTTCCGCCCGGAACACGTGACCCCACGTGAGGTAGTAGAAGACGAAGTACTGGCTGAGCGCCCAGTCGCCGCCGTAGCCGCGCAGGGCGGTCTGCCACATGTGGCGGTGGGTGTCGATCATGCCGGGCATGATGATGCCGCCCTTGGCGTCGATCTCGAGCGTGCCCGCGGGCACCTCGAGCTTGTGCCCCACGCCGGCGATCGTGTCATCGGTGATGAGCACGTCGGCGTTCTCGAGCACTCCAGCCGAGTCGACCGTGATCACCGTGGCGTTGCGGAAGACGACGGGACGGCCGGGAACGAAGTCTTCGGCGCGGGGCGCGACGGCATCGGTCATGAGTTCCTCCTCATTGAGTAATTCAGTACAGGTGTACGTCGATGTACAGCCTTGGTGAAATGATAGGTCGATTCGGGCGCATATTTCTAGTGCCCGCTCGCAGATTGTCTAGGTGAGGCGCCACCCGCGGTCGACGTTGAGGCTGATGCCGGAGACGCCGCGGTTGTCGAGCAGGAACATGGTGGCACCGACGATGTCAGCCATCGTGGCGAGCTTGCCGCCCGGCGTGCGCGACTGGTAGCCGTCGAGCGCAGCCGTCTTGTCGGCCCAGAACGGGCTGTCGCCGATGATGCCGGGGTGCAGGCCGTTGACGCGCATCGGCGCGAGCTCGAGCGCCATCGAGTGCGTGAGGCCCTCGACGCCGCCGTTGATCGTCGCGACCGTGGTCGAGCCGGGGTACGGCGCGTCCTTCGCGCGACCGCCGAACAGCACGATGCCGGTGTCAACGGTGGGCTCGAGGCGGTCGAGCAGCGCGTGCACGGTCTCGGTGTAGCCCACGAGCTTGAGGGTCACGAGGCGGCGGGCGCGCGCGATGTCGTACTCGCGCACCGTGTTCGCGTCGCGCTCGATGGCCGCGAGCACGAGGCCGTGCACCGGCCCGATGGGCGCGAGGCTCGCCGCGATGGTCTCAGGCTCGGAGATGTCGACCCCGAGGCCCGTGGCGTTCTCGCCGATCGCGGCGGCGATGCCCTCGGCCCGCGCCTGATCGCGACCGGTGAGCACCACGCGGTCGCCGCGGGCGATGACCTCCTTCGCGATCTCCAGGCCGATTCCGGATGTTCCGCCGACGACGACGATGGTGCGCTGAGTCACTGCTCCTCCTTGAGCGTTGGTGTCTGGTGCGATGTGGTCGGGCTACTCGGAGCCGAGCTTGTCCGACAGGTAGGTCCAGTCGCGCGCGAAGCGGTAGGCGTGGCGCGCGGGCATCTGGGGCGACTGGGTCTCGAGCCAGCGCACGGGCTCGCCCACGGCCCGGAACGAGTGGACGCAGCCGACGCCCGCCCACGCGATGTCGCCGGGCTTCATGCGCACCTCGTAGCCGTCGAAGGTCGCGTCGACCTCGCCGTCGAGGATGAGGTACGCCTCTTCGAGCGGGTGGTCGTGCGGGCCGGCGACGCCATCGGGCTCGTACTGCACCATGAACATGGTGTGCAGCACCGAGCCGAGATCACTGTCGACCATCATCTTGAGCGAGATGCCGCTGTAGACGAGCAGCGCCGTGCGCATGCTCGCCGACTGCGCGAGCAGCTCTTGCGACTGCTTGCCGGGGTTCATCTGCTCGGTCGTGATCGCGCCGAACGAGCGCGTGCGCGGGTCGCGCGGGTCGACCGCCACGGGCGTGCCGGGGGCGATATCGGGCACCCGGAAGGTGTCGTAGCCGTGGTGCTTGCGCGGCGGCGGCGAGTAGATGTCGCTCCACACGGCAGGCGCATCGCCGACCGCGTGCCAGGAGTGCGGCACGCCGAGGGGGATGACGCCGTAGTCGCCCGCCACGAGGTGCACCGTGGCCTCGGGCGTCACGAGCAGCACCTCGCCCTCGACGAGGTGGAACGACTCCTCGACTGAGTGCACGTGCGTCGGCACGACGCCGCCGGGCTCGAGCCGCGACATCCCGAAGTCGGTGTGCGCGGCGCCGTCGTCGAAACCGACCGCGCACCAGCGGGCGTAGCCCGAGGAGTCCGGGGCGAGGGCGCCGGGGTCACGGTAGTCGGCCTGCTCAGCCGTGCGCACCACGTAGCGGTTGGTCATCATCGACTCCTTCGATCTCGGAGGACGCCCGAGCACGGGCGTTCACCATGGCTGAACACAGTCAATGCGATCGCATGCTCCCTGTCAAGCGGCGTCGTGCGCCGCGACGAGGAGCGCCGCGTTCTCGGGTGCGGGCACGAGCTCTCCCCGCTCGACGCGCTCCGCAAGCCGCAGCACCGCCTCGTTGACGGGGGCTCGACCGCCGAGCTGCGTGCGCATGTCCACGATGTAGCCGCTGAAGGCGTCGAGCTCGCCGCGGCGACCCTTCTCCCAGTCCTGCAGCACCGCGACGCGCGTGTCGGGCTGCGAGAAGTGCGACAGCACGCGGTCGAGCAGGTCGAGCGAGTACTGGTCGTCGGCGGGCATATCGGCGGCGGCGATGCCGAGGCTCGGCCGCATCGTGATGCCGAGATCGATCGCGAGAGCGTAGGCCTCGCGCGACATCGCATCCATCACCGGACGCACGCCGGGCATCGTCGCGGCCTCGAGGAGCGGGATGCCGAGCAGCGCCGAGGGGAGCATCTCGGGGATGTTGGCGATGAGCTTCATCCACTTCGCCGAGCGGATGTCGTCGGTCACCTCGATCCGCGCCGCGTGCGCGAGCACCGAGGCGACCTCGGTGAGGCGCTGCGTGCGCTCACCCGAGAGCGTGCCGATCGAGAACCAGGTGTCGGCGGTCGTCACCTGCCGTCGGACGAGGCCCGGCTCGCGTAGATTCGCGGCGATGCCCATGGCGCATCCGATCGTCCGCTCGGCCCCGAGAGTGTCAGCGACCTGGTCGATCGTCATGCCGTTCTGCAGTCCCACGAACACGGAGTCGTTGCGCAGGAGCGGCCGCATGAGCTCGGCGACCCAGCGCGTGTCGTAGGTCTTCACCGAGGTGAACACGAGATCGAAGGGCTCGCGCAGCTCGGCGACCTCGCACACGTGGAGCGCCCGGACCTCGGTCACCTGCACGTCGCCGAGCGTGTCGACGGTGAGTCCGTTCGCGCGCATCGCTTCGACGTGCGCGGGCCACTGGTCGATGAGCGTCACGTCGAGTCCCGCCCGCACGAGATCGGCACTCACCGAGGCACCCACGGCACCCGTGCCGACGACGGCAATCCTCAGGTTCTGCAGCTCCATCGCCGACTCCTCGCGCGTTCAGTAAAAGTGAACACAGCGAGACTACACATGTGCGCCGTCGCGCTACAACGCCGAGCGCCTCCGCGCGACCTCGTAGAGCGCGACGCTCGCCGCGATGCCCGCGTTGAGCGACTCGGTCGCCGCCGAGATCGGGATCGACACGATCGCGTCGCACGTCTCGGTGACGAGCCGTGAGAGACCCTTGCCCTCGCTGCCGACGACGATCACGAGCGGGCGATCGGCGAGCTCGAGCGCCGGCAGCTGCATGTCGCCGTCGCCGTCGAGCCCGAGCACGAACACCCCCTCCGACTTCATGGCCTTGAGTGTCTGGGTGAGGTTGGCCGCCATGGCCACGGGGGTGCGGGCCGCAGCGCCCGCCGAGGTCTTCCACGCGGCGGCCGTCACCCCGACCGAGCGGCGCTGCGGCACGATGACGCCGTGCCCGCCGAACGCAGCCGTCGACCGGATGATCGCGCCGAGGTTGCGCGGATCGGTCACACCGTCGAGCGCGACGAGCAGCGGCGTCTGGCCGCGATCGACGGCGCGCGAGACGAGATCCATCGGGTGCGCGTACTCGTAGGCGGGCACCGTGATGGCGATGCCCTGGTTGACCGAGTTCTCGCCCGTCATGCGGTCGAGCTCGGGCCGCATGACCTCGAGCACGGGGATGCCGCGCTTGGTCGCGAGCGACAGCGCCTCCTTGACCCGGTCGTCCATCTCGACGCGCGAGGCGATGTACAGGGTGCTGGCCGGAATCTTGGCGCGCAGCGCCTCGAGCACCGAGTTGCGGCCGCTCACGACCTCGGCGTCAGCGCTCTTCTTCGGGGCGCGCGACCGGCTCGCCTGCTGCCCTCCGCCGTTGCCGCCGCCCGCGCGGCTCTTCGCCGCCGCGAGGCGGTCGTTGGCCGCCTTGCGCTTGCCAGCGGGATGCCACGTACGGTCCTCCGCCTTGGGCGTGGGCCCGCGGCCTTCGAGCGCCTGCCGGCCCTGCCCTCCCGAGCCGACCGTGGGGCCCTTCCTCTTCTTGCTCGCGCCAGGGCGCCCAGGCTTAGCCATCGATACTCCAGTCGGTTGCGGTCGGTGAGTCTTCGAGCACGATGCCGGCGGCAGCGAGATCGTCGCGGATGCGGTCGGCGGTCGCGAAGTCGCGAGCGTCACGGGCCGTGCGGCGCTCGTCGATCAAGCGCTCGACGAGGGTCGCGAGGGCTCGGCGGGCGGGGTCGTCGTCGCGAGCATCCCCCTCGGCCGCATCGAAGCCGAGAACGGCGACCATGCCCGCCACCTCGGCGCGGGCGCGCGCGGCGGCCGCCGGGTCGTCATCGTCCAGCGCGGCGTTGCCGGCCCGGACACGGTCATGCAGCACGGCGAGCGCCTGCGGCACCGCCAGGTCGTCGTCGAGCGCCGCGGCGAACTCGTCGGGCAGCTCGGCTTCGGTCTCGGCGAAGCGCGTGCCGGCGATGCGGCGCGCCGCCCGCGCGAGGAAGCCCTCGATGCGCTCGAGCGCCGACTGCGACTCGTCGAGCGAGGTCGGCGTGTAGTCGATGCTGGAGCGGTAGTGCGCCGAGCCGAGCCAGTAGCGCACGACGGCCGGACGATGGCTCGCGAGCAGGTCGGCGGCGAACACCGAGTTGCCGAGCGACTTCGACATCTTCTGCCCGCCGACCGTCACGAGGCCGTTGTGCACCCAGTGCCGCGCGAAGGCGTCGCCGGCCGCGGCCGACTGAGCCAGCTCGTTCTCATGGTGCGGGAACCGCAGGTCGAGCCCGCCGCCGTGGATGTCGAAGGTCGGGCCGAGGTAGCGCGCCGCCATCGCCGAGCACTCGATGTGCCAGCCCGGTCGACCCGCACCCCACCGCGAGTCCCACCGCGCCGTGGGCGGCTCGTCGGCCTTCGCGCCCTTCCACAGGGCGAAGTCGCGCGGATCGCGCTTGGCGCGCGCGGGGGCATCCCCCGCGTCCTCCATGTCGTCGGGGCTCTGCCGGGTGAGCTCGCCGTAGCGGCTCCAGCTGCGCACGTCGAAGTACACGTCGCCCGAGGCATCCGTGGCCGCGTAGGCGTGGCCGGCGGCGATGAGACGCTCGATGAGCTCATGCATCTGCGGGATGCTCGCGGTCGCGCGCGGCTCGTAGGTCGGGGGCAGGATGCCTAAGGCCCGGTATGCGGCGGTGAACTCGAGCTCGACGCGGTAGGCCACGGCGAACCACGGCTCGGTGTCGCTCGCGTTCGCGAGCACCTTGTCGTCGATGTCGGTGACGTTGCGCACGAACGTCACCGCGTACCCTCGCGCCGACAACCAGCGCCGCCACAGGTCGTAAACGAGCGCGCTGCGCAAGTGGCCGATGTGCGGCGCCGACTGCACGGTCGGCCCGCAGACATACATGCCGATCTGCCCCTCGACGCGCGGTTCGAGGTCGACGACGGCCGCCTTGAGGCTGTCGTAGAGGCGCACGGTCACCGGCCCAGCCTACCGGCGGCCCGCGACGGACCGCGGATGAGAGCGGCGAAGCCGACGACCGCGCTCGTCGGCGGAGCCGCATCGCGCCGCAGGAGCGGCGGCGCGATCAGGAATCAACTCGGCGGCGGCGCGATCAGGAATGTAACAGTGCCGTGGCGATTGCAGCGACCCCCTCGGCGCGGCCGGTGAAGCCGAGGCCGTCCGACGTCGTCGCGGCGACGCTCACGGGAGCACCGAGAGTGCGCGTCAGCAGCGCTTCGACCTCGTGCCGCCGAGCGGCGAAGCGCGGGCGCTGGGCGACGACCTGCACGGCCACGTTGACGACCTGGAAGCCCGCGTCGCGCACGAGCTCGAGCGTCGCGGTGAGGAACACCTCGCCGCGCGCCTCAGCGAACCGCGGATCGTCGACGCCGAAGCGCGAGCCGATGTCGCCGAGCCCTGCGGCCGACAGCAGCGCGTCGCAGATGGCATGGCTGATGGCGTCGCCGTCGCTGTGCCCGGCGAGCCCCGGTTCGTCGGGCCAGTACAGCCCGCCCAGCCAGAGCGGCTGGCTCTCGTCGTAGGCGTGCACGTCGATGCCGACGCCCGTGCGCAGCGATGGCCGACCGCCCGAGACGAGGTGCTCGGCCCGCCGCAGATCCCACGGGGTGGTCACCTTGAAGGCGCGCTCATCGCCCGGCACCGTGACGACGGGATGCCCGGCCGCGGCGAACACGCTGGCATCGTCGGTGTGCTCCGCACCCGGAACGACCGCCGTCACCGCCGCCCGGTAGGCCTCGGCCGGAAAACCCTGGGGGGTCTGGATCGCCGCCAACTCGCTGCGATCGACCTGTTCCAGAACGGCGCCGGAGTGGTCGCGCCGCGCGATCGTGTCGACCACGGGCAGGGCGGGGATGACGCCGACCTGCTCGGCCCGCACGCGCTGCACCACTCGAGTGAAGACCTCCGGCGGGGTGAGCGCCCGCGCGGCGTCGTGGATGAGCACCACGTCGGCGCCCTCGGCGACGGCGGCGAGCCCGGCCGCGACGGAGGCCGCGCGGCTGTCGCCTCCCGTGACGACGGTCACCGCATCCTGAACCGGGCCGGCGACGCGACGGCCGATCGCCGCTGCCTCGCCGCGGTGGCTCGCGGGCGCAACGATGACGACCTGGGCGGGCTCCGGCTGGGCGAAGACACCCTCGAGCGCGTGCTCAAGAAGCGTGCGCCCACCGAGGGCCACGAAGGCCTTGGGCTCGGGGCGACCCAGCCGGGTGCCGCTGCCGGCCGCGACCACGATGACCGCGAGCCGCGGCGCGAGAGGCGCCGTCATGCTCAGGAGGCGAGAACCTCGTCGAGCACCGTCGAGGCCTTCTCCTCGTCCGTCTTCTCGGCGAGCGCGAGCTCGCTGATGAGAATCTGGCGGGCCTTCGCGAGCATGCGCTTCTCGCCGGCGCTGAGGCCGCGGTCCTGATCGCGGCGCCAGAGGTCGCGCACGACCTCGGAAACCTTGATGACGTCGCCCGAGGCGAGCTTCTCGAGGTTCGCCTTGTAGCGGCGCGACCAGTTGGTCGGCTCTTCGGTGAACGGCGCGCGCAGCACCTCGAACACCTTGTCGAGCCCCTCTTGGCCGATGACGTCGCGCACGCCGACGAGGTCGACGTTCTCGGCGGGAACCTCGATCGTCAGGTCACCCTGCGTGACGTTGAGCTTGAGGTACAGCTTCTCTTCGCCCTTGATGATTCGGTTCTTCACTTCGATGATCGTCGCCGCACCGTGGTGGGGGTAGACGACCGTCTCGCCAACCTGAAAAAGCATGGGTGATGGTCCTTCCGCAGAACTGCCAGTCTACCACAGCGTTTTCACAGAGAATCGGGCCGGGCGGCGACCACCGGGGCGCGGAACAGGCCCTCGATGGCTCACTACACTAGACTCGGATGCGCTCTCGCGCGCCTCTCGCACCGTGCGCGAACGGGCCACCCGACGGGCTGAAGGAGTCAATTCGTGAAATCTCGCTTGGCGGCGTCGATCGCCCTCGCGGCCGCCCTCCTGGTCGGCACGACCGGCTGCACGTTCGGAGCGGTGATCGCCACGGAGAAGGACTACGACCCGAGCGACGGCGTCGGTGCCGAGGTCGGCGAGCTCGCCATCCGCAACGCGCTGCTCATCGGCGAGACCGGCGAGGAGCTGAACCTCGTCATGACGATCGCGAGCTCGGCCGACGTCGACCGCCGCCTCACCGTGCAGTGGGAGGCCGACGGCGAGCGCGTGACCGAAGCTGTCGTCGTCGCAGCGGGCGACCGCACCCGCGTGGGCGGCCCGGACGACGAGACGCAGATCGTGATCGCCGGCAGCGGCGGCGCCATCGGCGGGCTCGTTCCGGTGTTCTTCGCCTACAGCGGCGCCGAGGGCGTCGAGGTGCTGGTTCCGGTGCTCGACGGCGCGCTGCCCGAGTACGAGCTGTACATTCCTTAGCTCGCCCTGCGGGCGACGAATTCCTGAGCTCGCCCGTCGGGCGACGAATCGCTTGAGCTCGCCCTGCGGGCGACCGCGCCCTAGGCCTCGAAGCGGTATCCGAGGCCGCGCACGGTCACGAGCATCCGCGGGTTCGAGGGGTCGGGTTCGATCTTCGAGCGAATGCGCTTGACGTGCACGTCGAGGGTCTTCGTGTCGCCGAAATAGTCGGCACCCCACACGCGGTCGATCAGCTGGCCGCGAGTGAGCACGCGCCCGGCGTTGCGCAGCAGCAGCTCGAGCAGCTCGAACTCCTTGAGCGGCATGGCGACGACCGTGCCATCGACGGTGACCTGATGCTTCTCCACGTCCATGCGCACCGGACCGACCGTGAGCACGGCATCGTCGAGGTCGCCCGCGTCGACCTGACGACGCAGCACCGCCCGGATGCGCGCGAGCAGTTCCCGGGTCGAGTACGGCTTCGTCACGTAGTCGTCGGCGCCCAGCTCGAGCCCCACGACGATGTCGACCTCGCTGTCTTTCGCCGTGAGCATGATGATGGGCACGCCCGACCGCTGCCGCAGTTCGCGGCACACCTCGGTGCCCGGCAGCCCCGGCAGCATGAGGTCGAGCAGCACGAGGTCGGCACCCGCGCGATCGAACTCGGCGAGGGCGGCGATGCCGTCGGCCGCCACCGTCGTCTCGTAGCCCTCGCGGGTCAGCAGGTAGGCGAGCGGCTCGGAGAGCGCGGCTTCGTCTTCGACGATGAGGATGCGGGTCATGACCGTGCTTTCGTGAGGAGGGGAAGCGCGGGCTCGAGCACGCGCGGCAGTCGGATGGTGAAGGTCGACCCGCGACCCGGCTGCGACCACACGCGCACGTCGCCGCCGTGGTTCTGCACCACGTGCTTGACGATGCTGAGGCCGAGGCCGGTGCCGCCCGTGGTGCGCGAGCGCGCCTGGTCGACACGGAAGAAGCGCTCGAAGACGCGATCGAGCTCGTCCTCGGGAATTCCGATGCCCTGATCGGTCACGGCGATCTCGATGACATCGTCAGCCGCGGTGACGCCAATGCCGACGCGCGACGGCGACGGCGAGTACTGCACGGCGTTGAGCACGAGGTTGTGCACGGCCGTGATGAGCATCGCCTCGTCGCCCCAGACGCGAAGGCCCTTCGAGCCGCCGCTGACGAGCGTGACGCGCTGGGCCTCGGCGAGCACGCGGTTCTGATCGATCGCGGCGGTGATCACGTGATCGAGGTCGACGATCTCGGGATGCGACAGGGCATCCTTTGCCTGCAACCGCGAGAGCTCGATGATCTCTTGCGTCATGCTCGCGAGCCGCGACGACTCTTTCGTGAGCTGCTCGGCGAAGCGCCGCACCTGCACGGGATCATCGGCCGCGTGGCCGAGCGCCTCGCCCAGCAGCCCGATCGCCCCGATCGGCGTCTTGAGCTCGTGGCTGATGTTGGCGACGAAGTCGCGGCGCACGGCGTCGAGGCGGTACGACTCGGTGCGGTCCTCGGCGAGCAGCAGCATGAAACGGCTGCCGAGCCGGGCCACGCGCACCGAGAGGTGCAGCGCAGCATCGCCGAGCGGCCCCCGACTCAGCTCCAGCTCCTCCGTCACGGCTTCGCCGCTGCGGCGCACGCGATCGACGAGCTCGACAAGACGCGGGTGAACGAGCGTGCGGTGCCATACGAGCCCGAGGGTCACGGCGCGCGGCGAGGCCTTGATGACGTTGTTGCTCGGGTCGAGCACGACGCCGGCCGACTCGAGGGCTTCGATCACCTGGTCGACGCCGTCGGGCACGGTGGTCGACGCGACCTCGGCGGCCATCCGGCCCCGTCGAGCAGCCGTGATGACGGCGACGACGGCTCCGCCCCCGATCACGGCCCCGAGGGCGAGAGCGAGGGGCACGAGCAGTGCCGAGTCCATGAGCACTAGATTAGTGACCGATGGAGCGCCCTCCGGGTGCCGAAGGGCGCCGCGAGCGCGACATCGCCGAGAATTAACCTGCGGGCCAGTTGCCGTTCACCGCTGAACGGCACTGTGCAAGGGATTGTGCCGCAGCCCCCGAGATCAAGAGGACGTGTTCAGATGCGCGAAGTGTTCCAGCAGGAGCTGCGAGAGGTGCGGGAGCGCCTCGTGGAGATCGCCGGCCTCGTGGCCGACTCGATCGACAACGCGACCCGCGCCTTCAACGAGTCGAACGTCTCGCTCGCCGAGACCGTCATCGCCGACGACGCGAAGATCGATGCCGCGGCCGCCGAGCTCGACGAGCTCGCGATCAACATCCTCGCCCGCCAGCAGCCCGTCGCCCGCGACCTGCGCGTCGTCGTGAGCGCTCTGCGCATCAGTGCCTCGCTCGAGCGCATGGGCGACATGTCCGAGCACATCGCGCAGCTCGCCCGCTACCGGTTCCCCGACAAGGTCGTTCCGAAGAGCCTGCGCGGCACGTTCAAGGAGATGGGCGCGCTCGACGTGGAGATCGCGCGCAAGCTCGTCGAGCTGCTCGAGACCGAAGACGTCGCGATCGCCGAGCACATCCGCAACGAAGACGACAAGATCGACGCGCTGCACCTCAGCGTCTTCGACAAGGTGCTCGGCGAGACCTGGAAGGGCGAAGCCATCGACACGGTCGACGCGACGCTGGCCTCGCGGTACCACGAGCGCTTCGCCGACCACGCCGTCTCGATCTCGAAGAAGGTGCAGTACCTCGCCACGGGCGACTGGGTTCCGGTCGACTGACCCCGCTCGAGCATCCCGCTCACGCGAACGGCCCCGGCAGATCTGCCGGGGCCGTTCGCGATCGGGGGATGCGCGCTACTTCTTGCCCTGCGCGGCGACGGCCGCGGCACCGGCGGCAGCCGCCTCCGGGTCGAGGTACTCGGCGGGCTTCACCGGCATGAAGTCGTCGCCGAGCTCATAGACGAGCGGGATGCCCGTGGGGATGTTGAGCTCGGCGATCGCGTCGTCCGAGATGCCGTCGAGGTGCTTGACGAGTGCCCGCAGCGAGTTGCCGTGGGCGGTCACGAGCACCGTCTGGCCGGCGGCGAGATCGCGCGTGATGTCGCTGTGCCAGTAGGGCAGCATGCGATCGATGACGAGCTTAAGGCTCTCGGTGCGCGGCACCTCGCCGTCGATGCCGACGTAGCGCGGGTCGTGCACCTGGCTGTACTCGGCGTCGTCGTCGAGCGGCGGTGGCGGGGTGTCGAAACTGCGGCGCCACGTCATGAAGAGCTCCTCGCCGTGCGCCGCGAGCGTCTCGGCCTTGTTGAGACCCTGCAGGGCGCCGTAGTGGCGCTCGTTGAGTCGCCAGCTGCGCTTGACCGGCAGCCAGTCGAGGTCGGCCACCTCGAGGGCGATGTTCGCCGTGTGGATGGCGCGCTTGAGCAGGCTCGTGTAGAGCACCCGCGGGGCGAGCCCCGAGGCCTTGATGAGCTCGCCGGCACGGGCCGCTTCTGCCTTGCCCTGCTCGGTGAGCCCCACGTCGACCCAGCCCGTGAAGATGTTCTTCTCGTTCCAGACGGAGTGGCCGTGGCGAAGCAGGATCAGGGTGTGCGTCATGGCTCCAGCCTATCGAGGGCCGACAATGGACGGATGGCAGAGGGGCGCATCACGCGGGGCACGACGGGCGTCAACCGTCTGCGGCGCATGGACCGCTGGCTCGCGGCGCAGCCCGCCCTGCGCCGCGCATCCGACCCCCTCATCGTCGACCTCGGGTACGGGGCCGCGCACTGGACCTCGCTCGAGCTGCTCGAACGGCTTCGCCGGGTGCGGCCGGACGCCCGGGTCGTCGGCATCGAGATCGACCCCGAGCGCGTGCGGGCGGCGGCCGCGTTCGCGCGCGAGGGGCTGAGCTTCCGGCTGGGCGGCTTCGAGGTGCCGCTCGACGGGGATGCCCGGCCCGCGATCATCCGCGCCGCGAACGTGCTGCGGCAGTACGACGAGGCTGAGGTGCCCGCGGCCTGGGCGCTGCTGCGCTCGCGCCTGCAGCCGGGCGGGCTGCTGCTCGAGGGCACGTGCAGCGAGGTCGGCCGCGTGGCGAGCTGGGTCGCGCTCGACCCGTCGGGGCCCGTCTCGCTCACGCTCGCGCTGCACCTCGGCTCGCTCGACGAGCTCGGCGGGCCCTCCGTCGTGGCCGAGCGGCTGCCAAAGGCGCTCATCCATCGCAACGTGCCGGGCGAGCCCGTGCACGCGATGCTGCGCGACCTCGACGCGCAGTGGGCGCGGCAGGCCCCGCTGTCGACCTTCTCGCCCCGGCAGCGCTTCATCGCCGCGGTGCGCGGGCTGCGCGAGGCCGGGTGGCCCGTGCTCGACGGCCCGTCGCGCTGGCGGCTCGGCGAGCTCACCGTGCCCTGGTCCGCAGTCGCGCCGCTGCCCTGACCTCGTCGCCAGAATTTCCTGCCGAATGACGGATGACGGGACTACTTGGCCTGTGCCGAGAGGACTTTCCGCTCACGTCTCCGTCATTCGGCGGAGGCGAGGGGCATTCCACGTCGTGCGCGGTGCTCGCCCTGCGCCACGAGGAGGCTGACCGTCACGGCCACGGTGCCCCACTCGTGCATGATCTGCCGATAGCTGAAGCGCACCACCCGGTAACCGAGGCGTGCCAGGTGCGCATCCCGCGCGCGGTCCCGCTCGAACGCATCCGGGCTCGTGTGGTGCTCACGGCCATCCACCTCGACCACAAGGCGGCTACCGATCAGGAAGTCGACTCGACCGACACCGGGAATGAGAACCTGGCGACGGATGCGCCGCCGGAGCGCGGGCAACCGCAGCCAGAAGAGCGTCTCGATGCCTGATTCGCAGAGCCCGATGACACCGGTCGCGGCGTGGCGTTGGGCGAGTTCGAGCTCGGCGGTCACCAGACCGAGGTGGAGCGCGCTATCGAGAGCGACCGCGAACGACTCGAACGGCCCGCAGCGCTCGAGGTCGGCGAGAGCATCCGCAACCGATGCAATCGGACGGTCGACGATCGCGGACGTGCCGCGCCAGTGGAGAACGAGCGCCGTGCTTGTCGGATCTCGTCGGCGTCGGTGATCGTCGGGATCACGAGGACGCACGGCGTGTGCAGGCAGAGCGACATGGAGCCGAGCATCCGGGATCACCCAGACACCATGCCGCCGAAGCGCGTCGTGGCAGGTCAACTGCCCTCCGACGCGAGCGGCCTGCATGGTCTCCTCCGGAGTGCCCGGGAGTGCGTACCAGCCCTGTCGCACCCGGAGGAGCGTGCCGCGACGACGAAGCTCTGAGATGAGGTACGGGCCGTAGCCCGCGCCCCGGAGGCGGTACGTCGGGATGATCCCACCGCGCTCGGCTGCGAGCACGCGAAGGTCGGTGAGGGTTCTGATGTCGCGCACACGGGCAGGATGACCGGCGCTCGATGATCGCGACCTACTGCGCGGTTCCACTCATTGTCGACCGAGCTGACGACTCTGTGTGAGGGAGTCGACGCCCTCCTATCAGCCGAATGACGGAGGCCGAGGCACCGAATCGGCCCGGCGACTCTCTCCCTGCCCACTTTTCCGTCATTTGGCGAGTGGGCCGCGGGAACAGGGGAGGGAGGGGGCGGCGCAGTGGGAGCTGACCGGCTCAGAGCGGCGGCAGCAGGGCGCGGGCCTCGTCGGCCGGGGTGCCGAGGTGCACGAGCACGTCGAACACGAGCGGGCGCAGCAGCACGATGACGACCTGGTCGCCGACGCCCTCGACTGCGGTCGGCGTGCAGCGCCCGGCGAGCACCGCCGCGACGGCGCGAGCCGCGTAGCGCGCGGCCTCATCGTCGCGGCTGCGGCCGAGCAGGCGCACGACCTCGGCCGCCGACTCCACGAGCTCGGCGAGCACGGGGCGGGGTCGCCCGTCGCGCACGATCACGTCGACGCGGCGCGCGATCGCGCGCACGTGGCGGGTCGTCAGGTCGGCGACGGCGAGCAGCCGCACCTCCTCGGCCAGGCGGGCGCGCTGCGAACGCAGCCACGGCGAGACGGCGGCGACGCCGCGCGCGCTCTCGAGCGAGCGGCTCCACTCATCGATGAGCGCCTGACTGCGGCGGATGCGCGCGAGCGCGAGCTCGGCGGCGGGGGCGTCGCCCGCCCGCAGCGACTCGTGCAGGCCCGAGAGCGACTGCTCGAGCAGCGAGAACAGCGACGTCGCCTCGCCGCGCTGGCGCACGAGGTCGAAGCGCGGAATGAGGGCGGTGATGAGCAGGGCCATGGCTCCGCCCACGAGGCCGTCGAGGCTGCGCGCGAAGACCCCGCCATCGGGAGCGGGCAGCACGGCCACGAGCATCGACTGCACGCCCGCCGCGATCGCGAACGGTGCGGAGGGCGACACGGCCCGGGCGACGACCAGCGTGACGGCGAGGATGACCGCGATCTGCCACGCCCCCTGGCCGATCACCTGCACGAGCAGGGCGCTCACCGCGATGCCGATGTTGATGCCGATGACGATCTCGACGACGCGACGCGGGGTGGCGTCGCGCGCGAGCCCGAGCGCGACGATCGTCACGGTGACGGCGACGAGAGGCAGTTCGTGCCCGAGCAGCCCGCGCGCGAGCAGGTAGGCCGCGGTCGCACCGACGACGATCTGCACGATCGCGGGCAGCGAGCGCACGACGCGGTCGAGCGCGGCGCGGGCATCCAAGCGCCGACGGATGCTGCGCTCGAGCCGCTTCAGCGCCCGGGTTTCGTCGCCCACGCCGACGCCGCCCGGCTCAGGCCTGCGGGCGCTGAACGGCGCCGAGCCGCGGCAGCCGCGGCACGCCGGCGGTGGCCCCGGCGTCGGTCGGCACGATGACCTGCTGGGCGGCGGCGATGGCCACGCCGTCGACCTCGACGACGAGCGCGGCAGCAGGATCGAGCGAGCGCTTGACGACGGCGAGCGCGATGGGCCCGAGCTCGTGGTGCCGCGCGCTCGACGTGATGGTGCCCACGGCGGCGCCCTCGTGCAGCACGGGCGCGCCGTGGCCGGGCAGCAGGGCATCGGAGCCGTCGAGGTGCAGCATGACCAGCCGGCGGGGAGGATGGCCGAGATTGTGCACCTTCGCCACGGTCTCTTGCCCCCGATAGCAGCCCTTGCTGAGGTGCACGGCCGAGCGCAGCCAGTCGAGCTCGTGCGGAATCGTGCGGTCGTCGACCTCGCCGCCGAAGCGCGGGCGCCAGGCGGCGATGCGCAGGGCCTCGAGCGCGAGCGCGCCGGCGACGGGCAGCTCGCCCGCGCGGGCCGCCGCCCCGACCTCGGCGAGGCGGTCGCGCTCGACGAGCACCTCGACGGCGGGGAACTCGGCCGCGGGGTGGCCGTCCTCGGCCGCGTACTGCCAGCCGCCAGCCTGCACGGCCGACCACGGGTCGTGCCAGACGAGCGGAACGCCGTTCGGCGCGGCGGGCTCGACGAGCGGCGGGGAACCCACGGGCAGCAGCTGCCCCAGCGTGGCCCACTGCTGCGACACGTCGGCGACCTCGACGCGCAGCATGAAGCGCATGCGGTCGAGCCAGGCGGCGAGCGCCGCCGACTGCGACGCCTCGACGAGCAGCCACGCGGTCACGCCGTCATCGATGATGCGGATGCTGTGCTCCAGCCGCCCGTTCGGATCGAGCAGCAGCGTCTCGGCCGACTGGCCCGCGGCGAGGGTGGCGAGCGACTGCGAGGTGAGCGAGTCGAGCCAGGTGAGACGGTCGGGGCCCGTGACGGTGATGACGCCGCGGTCGCTGAGGTCGACGATGGCGCGGCCCGCGGCGAGCATCCGCTGCTCGGCGACCAGGTCGCCGTAGTGGTCGGCCGTCGTGCCCGCACCGGCGACGGCGCCGGGCAGGGCCAGCAGGGGCGAGATGTCAGGCATCGCGGTTCAGGGTTCCGGAGGCGTGGGTGCGCAGGTCGTTGCCGAGGGCGGCGATGTCCCACGCCCACAGCAGGCGTCCCTCGACGAGTCCGTAGAGGCGCGTCGCAGCGGCGTACTCCTTGGCGCTCGCCGATCGCATGACGGCATCGGTCTGCAGGTCGATGCGCGCGTCGGCGACGCGGCCCAGGTACAGCTCGCTCACGCCGCCGGGGTGGATGAGCGCCACCTCGACGTCGAAGCCGCCGTGCGGGGCCCGCAGCTGCTCGACCTGCTCGGCGGTGGCGTACGGCCGCGGCCCATCACCGGGCAGCATGCCCGGGCCGGGGTCGCCCGGCTGCGAGGGCCGGTGCAGTCGCCAGTAGCCGGCCTCGGCGCTCAGGGGCGTGTTCGCCTCATCGAGCAGCCAGGTGTGCGACGAGTAGTTGAGGTAGTTGAGGCCGTCGTGGCTGAAGCTCACGCGCTGGCCGAACTCGTGTTCGCGCGTGCGATCGCCGTCTTGATAGTGCACGACTCCGGTGCCGTCCCACACCCCGATGAGCCAGGCGAGCGGGGCGAGCTCGGCCGGCAGACTCGTGTCGAGGGAGAACACGGCTCCGCGCGGAATCAGCGCTGGCCGCGGTACAGGTTGACGAGCACGACGACCGAGACGAATCCGATCGAGAGCGTCGCCAGACCCAGCAGGCCGAGGAAGAAGATCTCAAGGGCGAGAAGCATGCCTCCAGTGTACGACGGCGCGCGCGGGGAGAACGCCTAGAGGGTGGTCACGAGCAGCGTTGCGACCGACGCCACCATGAGCAGCAGGATCGCGCCCGTCACCGTGACGAGCATGCGCATGACGAGCCCGTCTTTCGACTGCAGGCTCACCTGGATGACGAACGTCATGATCATGGCCCCGCCCGCGATGGCCGGCAGCACCGCCCACCACTGGTCGGAGGGCATGAGCAGCGCGACGACGAGCACCGCCGCCGCGACGGCCAACCAGACGGGCAGCGCGGTCGCGATGGTGCGGGACATGCCCCCATGCTAGGCCGCTTGTAGACTGAGCGGGACACCGTGGAGGACAAGTGGCTCAGCTGTTGATCCTGACCTCGCAGGTGAACACCGACGTTCTCCCCGCGCTAGGGCTGCTCAGCCACCGGGTCCGCCGCATTCCGGCGGAGCCGGCGGCCCTCGTCGGTGCGCCTCCCGCCGACGTCATCATCGTGGATGCTCGCGCGGACCTCGCGAGCGCCAAGTCACTGTGCAAGATCCTCACGACCACGGGCGCCGGCTCGCCGATCATCGTCGTGCTCACCGAGGGCGGCCTCACGGCCGTCAACGCGGAGTGGGGCATCGACGACGTGCTGCTCGAGACCGCGGGGCCCGCAGAGGTGGATGCCCGGCTGCGCCTCGCCGTAGGCCGCCAGTCGCGTGATGAGGGGTCGAGCATGATCCGGGCATCCGGTGTCGTCATCGACGAGGCCAGCTACTCGGCGAAAGTGCATGGCCGCACCCTCGACCTCACGTTCAAGGAGTTCGAGCTGCTGCGGTTCTTCGCTACGCATCCCAGCCGCGTCTTCACGCGCGAGCAACTGCTGAGCGAGGTCTGGGGCTACGACTACTTCGGCGGCACCCGCACGGTCGACGTGCACGTGCGGCGCCTGCGCGCCAAGCTCGGCGACATGGAGTCGCTCATCGGCACCGTGCGCAACGTCGGCTACCGGTTCACGGTGCACGAGGACGACGCCGAGCAGGCCGCGCGGCGCGTCGAGGCCTAGCGGGCGCCTCGCCCCGGCGCTGACGCCGAGTCGGGCTTACCCGAACTTGCCCGAAACGTAGTCTTCGGTGTCTTTCACGCTCGGGTTCGAGAAGATCACCGAGGTGTCGTCGTACTCGATGAGCTTGCCGGGCTTGCCGGTGCCGGCGATGTTGAAGAACGCCGTCTTGTCGCTCACGCGGCTGGCCTGCTGCATGTTGTGCGTCACGATGACGATCGTGTAGTCCTTCTTGAGCTCTTCGATGAGGTCTTCGATGGCGAGCGTCGAGATGGGATCGAGGGCCGAGCAGGGCTCGTCCATGAGGATCACCTCGGGCTCGACGGCGATGGCCCGCGCGATGCAGAGGCGCTGCTGCTGGCCGCCCGAGATGCTCGAGCCGGGGCGCTCGAGGCGATCCTTGACCTCGTTCCAGAGGTTCGCGCCCTGCAGCGACTTCTCGACCAGCTCGTCGGCGTCGGTCTTGCTGATGCGCCGGTTGTTGAGCTTCACGCCCGCGAGCACGTTGTCGCGGATCGACATGGTCGGGAACGGGTTGGGGCGCTGGAACACCATGCCCACCTGCCGGCGCACGAGCACGGGGTCGACCCCGGGGCCGTAGAGGTCGTCACCGTCGATGAGCACCTCGCCCTCGACGTAGGCGCCGGGGATGACCTCGTGCATACGGTTGAGCGTGCGGATGAAGGTCGACTTGCCGCACCCCGAGGGACCGATGAAGGCGGTCACGCTGCGGGGCTCGATGACCATGCTGACGCCCTCGACAGCCTTGAACTTGCTGTAGTAGACGTTGAGGTCGTTGACTTCGATGCGCTTAGACACGGTGTGGGGATTCCTTCGGTCAGATCGGGGTTCAGCGGCCGAGCTTGGGGGCGAACGCGCGGGCGATGATGCGCGCCACGAGGTTGAGCAGCATGACGATGAGGATGAGCGTGAGGGCGCCGGCCCACGCGCGGTCGAGGTAGGCCTGGGTGTCGACACCCTGGTTCGCATACGAGGTGAAGACGAACACGGGCAGCGACTGCATGCGGTCGGCGAAGAGGTTGTAGTTCATGCTCGCCGTGAATCCCGCCACGATGAGCAGCGGCGCCGTCTCGCCAATGACGCGGGCGATCGAGAGCATGATGCCCGTCGCGATTCCGGCCGCCGAGGTGGGCAGCACGACATTGAGGATCGTGAGCCACTTGGGCACGCCGAGCGCGAACGACGCCTCGCGCAGCTCGTTGGGCACGACGCGCAGCATCTCCTCGCACGAGCGCACGACCACGGGGATCATGAGCACCGACAGCGCGACGGCCCCCGCGAAGCCCATGCGCACTCCCGGTCCGAAGAACAGCGCGAAGAGCGCGAAGGCGAAGAGGCCCGCGACGATCGAGGGGATGCCCGTCATGACGTCGACGAAGAACGTGATCGCCCGCGCGAGGGGGCCTCGGCCGTACTCGACGAGGTAGATCGCGGTGAAGAGGCCGATCGGGATCGAGATGATGGCCGCGGTGCCCGTCATGAGCAGGGTTCCGACGATCGCGTGCGCGGCGCCGCCGCCCTCACCCACGACGTTGCGCATCGAGCTGCTGAAGAACTCGATGTCGAAGCGGGCGGAGCCGTTGACCACGACGGTGACGAGCAGGGAGACGAGGGGGGCCATCGCGATGAGGAAGGCCCCGGTGACGAGCGCCGTGACGAAGCGGTCGGTCGCCTTGCGCGAGCCTTCGACGAGCCGGCTGATGACGACGATCGACACGAGGTAGAACAGCACGCCGAGAGCGGCGGCGCCGACGAGCGAGAACTCGGAGGCGGTCGCGCTCGTGATGAGCGAGACGATGCCGCCGGCAGCCGCGAACGAGAGGCCGAGGATCACCCAGGGCGTGCGGGGGTGCAGCTGCCCTTGGGTGAGGGTGTTGGCGATACCGGGCTGCAGGGCAGTCGCAGTCATGTCAGTTCGCTCCCGAGAAGTCTTTGCGACGGTTGACGATGTAGCGCGCGATCGAGTTCACGATGAGCGTGATGAGGAACAGGATGAGACCCGTCGCGATGAGCAGGTTGACGTTGACGCCGTAGGCCTCGGGGAAGCTCAGCGCAATATTGGCCGCGATCGTCGAGGGGTTGGACGAGCTCACGAGGTTGATCGTGATGACACCCGTCGCCGAGAGCACCATGGCGACCGCCATGGTCTCGCCGAGCGCGCGGCCGAGGCCGAGCATGGCACCCGAGATGATGCCGGGGCGGCCGAACGGCAGCACCGCCATCGTGATCATCTCCCAGCGGGTCGCACCGAGCGCGAGCGCGGCTTCTTCGTGCAGCACCGGCGTCTGGATGAAGATTTCACGGCAGATGGCGGTCATGACCGGCAGGATCATGACCCCGAGCACGATCGCCGCGGTGAGGATCGTGCGGCCCGTGCCGGACACGGGCGGGGCGAACAGCGGGATCCACCCGAGGTTCTCAGACAGCCAGGTGTACGCCGGCAGCACGGCCGGCGCGAGCACGCCGATGCCCCAGAGCCCGAACACGACCGAGGGCACGGCGGCGAGGAGGTCGACGATGTATCCGAGCGCCTGCGCGAGACGGCGCGGTGCGTAATGCGATATGAAGAGGGCGATCCCGACGGCGAGCGGGAGCGCCATGAGCAGCGCGAGCGTGGCCGACCAGAGCGTGCCGAAGACGAGGGGCCAGACGTAGTCCCAGAAGCTCGCGGGTGACCCGATGAAGTCGACCGGATCGGCGACGAAGGCCGGGATGCTCTGCCCCACGAGGAAGAGGGCCACGGCGGCGAGGATCACGAGGATCGCGGCGCCCGAGATGAGCGAGGTGCGGGAGAAGATGATGTCGCCGAGCCGCTGCTTCGGCTTGCCCTGCGGTGCGACCGCTCGTACCTTCGGGTCTGTCGCGGTCATCGACTCGGTTCCTCCGCAGATCGGGTTGACAGGGGTGCTGGCTGGTACTCAGGGGAACGGGACCGGGATGCCCGCCCCCAGTCTGACGGCCGCGGGGTGGGGGGGGGGGGGGGGGCGGGCCCCCCCCCCCCCCCGCCGCAGCCG